>ENA-ORDC01000001-ORDC01000001.1-marine-metagenome-genome-assembly--contig:-NODE-1-length-1692635-cov-42.161338_pt1 | contig 1692635 bp, 1359 predicted proteins | sample MGYA00237783_ERZ508515 | MGnify/ENA primary metagenome ERZ508515 (study PRJEB26186, sample SAMN06268792) | marine metagenome | isolation source: Eden Landing Ponds, San Francisco, CA, USA | place... | reverse complement strand
ATCTCAACGAACAGGTCGAAGCGTGGAACGAACGGCCGCTCGACGACATGGAGTACCCCTTCGTGCTCGTCGATGCCATGCAGCTGAAAGTCCGCCGCCAGGGAGCCGTCCGATCGACGAGCGCGCTGATCCTGGTCGGTGTCAACGAAGAGGGCTACCGGGAGATCCTTGGAGTCCGCATCGCCAACTCGGAGACCCAGGAGAGCTGGAAGGAGACCTTCCGATGGCTAAAGAGCCGAGGCCTGAGAGGCGTCGAACTCGTCGTCTCCGACGCCCATGAAGGACTCGTCGATGCCCTGCGTCTTTGCTTCCAGGGAGCCACCTGGCAGCGGTGCCAGACGCACCTGAGACGCAACGTCCTCGACAAGACGCCCACGAGTCACTCGGACACCATGCATCGCGGGCTCGACAACATCTTCGAAGCGGACAGCCAGGAAGACGCCCGTTCAGCCTTCAACGAACTCGCTGCCGAGCTGGAGGGCAAGGCCGACCGTGCACTCAAGACGCTTGAACTCGGCCTTGAGGACGCAACCGCCGTCCTGAGACTGCCCGAAAAGTATCGACGCCGCCTTCGGACGACGAACGCGTTAGAGCGGCTTATCGAAGAGGTCAGACGTCGCGAGAAGGTCATCCGGATCTTCCCCAATGAGGAGTCCGCATGGCGTCTCGTCGGGGCTTACCTGGCCGAGCGACACGAGGAATGGTCCACCGGAAGAAGATACCTCAAAATGGACGAATATCGCGAATGGAAACGGACGACAGAACCGGAGAAACAACTTCAGCCAGTGGCCGCTGAATGACCGAAATTAGGAAGCCTTCTGGAGAGGCGAGTTACACAATTTGTCGGACTTGATCGACGGCGGAAACCGTGAAAGCGACATACGTTCGCCGCATCCGAGGGGAACAACATGAGTAATGATGGTCAGGAAGCGAGCCACCAAGGCGAGAATTCTGGAAGTACGTCTCCGACGAAGCCTTCGGAAACATCCGAGGAGCAATCTCGGCAGATTCCATCCGGAGTTCAGGAGTCACCGAAGAGCGGAGAACGGAACTCCAAAGGCACTCCCAGACAAGTTGGTTCGGGACGAATCTCGGACAAGGCTGGCCCCCAAACCGTCGGATCGTCCGGTGAATCCACCCAATCTGCGACAGATGGGGTTGATTCGGGTAACACCATGTTTGGTTGGTCACGAGTCCTCGGTAGACTAATCGGGGCTATTTTGGCGTTGGCATTCGTCCGCTTTGTGATCTTAAGCAAGGCCCAAGTAATCGGTTGGAAAATGTTTTGGGCGAGGCTCTTTGACGGCCAAACTCTGGAACTCCAGTTCGTACTAAAAACCCAGACTTTCTGGATTTGTGTGATTGGTCTCGCAGTTGGAGCGCTTTCAGGAGGTTTTCTTCCCAGGGTTTTCCGTAGAGACGCGTAGAGAAAACCAATAGTCTCAAGGAACTGAGTTTTCATCGGACTAAAAGGGTTCATCGGAGAGGAGCGTGAATGTCCACTCAGCTAAGACAGAAGCTACTCATAGTGACGCAGCAACCCTCCGCGAAAACTCCTGCTGAATAATGTCGAAAGTCACCGTGTGGTGGAACTCGGGCGCTTTAACTACTAACCCCGCCTCGCTTCCAAGCGCATCCGCTACGTTGCCCTCATCCCGTAATCTGTTGGTCAGGGCCCAGACGCTCCGAAGCCACTGTGTCTGGATTCGAGGGTCTTTGCTACCGTTGCACTGTGACTCGACCTCCCGAAGTAATGCGTCTTTCCGCTCTTCATCGACCTCCGGAAATTTGAATACCAGGTCGAGTTTCGCCTCGGCGACCACTTCAATGAGTGCATTGGAGGTCGACCCGCTAAATTCTTGAATTATCTGTTCGTTGGCCTGACATATTTTTTCGTTGTCCGCAGTCAGTTCCGCAAGTGCGAGGCGAGCCTTAGCTACGTGCGCCAGTACTCCCGGTTCGTCCTCGTCGCCAAATTTACCGATGACCTTAGAGAATTGCTCTTCGGCCAGTTCCTGTCTTCCTTCGCTTCGGTGCAGATTCCCAATATTGAACGTGACAGCCGCTAAAGGCTCTAGAGTACCGAGCGCGTCCTCCGATATCTCAAACGCACGTTCATAGGTCCGGAGCGCTTGCCCTTCCCTATCCATTTGTTCCAAGAGAAATCCTGCGTTCTGCCATATTCGTGCTTTGAGAGCAGGACGCAATGTGACGGACTGATCCAGATAATCGGTGAGGCGTTGTGCGATTCGGAGTGCAGATTTGTTGTCCCCTGCGTTGGAGATCGTCAGGGACATGCTGTGGGCGAAGTCAATTGCATCAGCCAGCAAATCGGCAGCCCACTGCTCGGCTTCTTCAAGGAGTTCAATCACGAGTTCAGCCGCCCCTTCTCTGTCTCCATAGGAGAGCTTCGCCTTAGCCTTCCGTGAAATGGTTTTTCCAAATGACTCACGAAAGACTGGTTCGTCGGATGCAATTGAAATGAGGTCATTTGAGTAGCTGATTGATTCACCGAATTCGCATGCTTCGAGTGCAAGTCCGCTAAGGCCGCGCAGGGCGCGCACTTTGGAGAACTGGCGCACGTAATGAGTGGGCGCGTCCGAAGCTTCATCAATAATCAGCTCATATTGCTTCCGCGCAGTTTCCAGTTGGCCGGAGGTCCGATCGTGGTATGCGGCGTTATTTCGGATGGCGAATCGCGCCTGGAACTCCTCTCTGTCCAGGTCTTCCGGCGGAACTCCTTCCAACCAATCGACGGCACTCCTTGCTTGGGCAACATCGTCCATCTGGCCATAGAGCGACTGAAGATAAGAGACACGCCGATGGAAATTGTCAGACCTTTTCGTTGGGTCCCGACTCCCCTTTGGAGGAAGTATGTGTAGGATGTGTTCCACCGCCTCCCTCAGTTTGCCGTTAGCCTGAAGAGCTCTCGCAAGTTCGACCTTCCACTGATTTCTCATTGGCGAAGGCTTGAGCTCGGCCAACACAGAATTAGCGAATGTGATTGCATCCGCTGGGGAAAGGATATCTGTGGGAGACGAGGCCGACGCAAAAGGTATTACTGAATCTTGGCCCTTTCGAGCTTGAGCAGTCTGAATAACGTAGTCGCACAGGGGTACAATTACGCCAGCTACTTGCAGGAGAATTCTCTCCGCGCCCGACCGTTCCAAGGCCTCCCAGCGACTCAACTCATCAATTCCGATGGGGATCTCTAACTCATCGTGAGCACCTCCGAGCTTATTCGCGTAGTCGCGGACCACTTCCAGCGTATTCAGGCTGGGCTTGCCCGGTCCAAGATCGAGCACCCTCGCACCCAGTGCTTTCTGCAGATCGACAAGAGATTGCCCTTCGTGGTGTCGAATGACGGAGAGTTCTGGGGTGCGCATTTTCACCCCTTCATGGCCCGCGATTTCTTCAGGTAGCCAATCGCCGAGTGATACGAACACAGGAAGTCCGATGTCGAAGGTGCGAGCGAGCCGAAAAAGGAGTGCATTCTCTCGATCAAAATTTAGAAGTTTTCGCAGAGTGACCGAGAGCGGCTCCGTCGCGGGAGAGAACCCATTTCGGATATCTCTCATCTGCTGCTCGATGTTCATGCGAGCAGATCGCAGATCCTCAATTTGTTCTGCTTGGGATGGAACCCTCGTACCTTCGCTGGCCTCCTTTGTAGACCGTAACTTTTTCGCCATGTGTTCTCTGCGCTGCACCACTGTCTCCTCACACGCGTCCTCGGCTTCCTCATCCGCCCATGAGAAACTTCCAAAGGGGTCGATTTGGTCACCAAGCCGCAATAAGATAGCTTCAGAATCAAGTTCGTCGTTGATTCTTCGGGTATTCAGCCACACCTGGGGGGCCTCTTCTCCCTGATCAACTGAAATGATGAGCGGACCCGATTTGGAGCTGAAATCAACCGGAGGTGTTACGAGGGGGTTCGATGCAGATTCTTCTGAGTCGCTGAGAACGTTGACTTCAATGCTCCCATCCTGTCTTCCCACCACTTCTGCACCATCGCCATCGGAGGGTGGTACTTTCGCTAGGGTCGTTTCATGACGCGGTGGCCACTCTTCAATGTAAATCACTTGGACGAATGGAAGGCGTTTGCCCGTCATATGGTTCCCCGTGCAACTTAGCGGGTTATCCGGTTCTGATACCCGATACCCTAGGCCAGTGCACTGCCTAGGACAACTGAAAAGGCCGAGCGAGACGCGAATTCGCGAAGTGTTAGATTCTATTTCGATCATCGGGACACCGGCTGGGATCACCAGGAGGCCCGCAACCTTGACCATCACTCGCGAGGTCTCACACACTGGAGCTCGCTCTGAGGTTTTTCACGGCATTGTGTGGGCTCTAAATGAACGACGCCAACTGGCACGAATTTGCTGAAGCGGAATCGGCCCGCGACCGGACCGCCCTCTCCTATCTACGGGACGAACTCCCGGGCTACGAGCCTGTCTCTGCCTGGGTAAACTTCCGCTTTCTACCCTTGGAAGGCGGATTCTTCGATTGTGACGCGTTGATTTGCTCTCGGCGCGGGTTCTTTTTGGTCGAGCTGGCGCCGTACGGCGGCTATCTGAACTTGCAGCGGGAGACGTGGGAGCAGCTCAAGCAGAATGAAGAAGTCGAGGTATTCGAGAATCCCGTCCTAAAGGCTCAGCAGAAGGCGACGGCGTTGCGGGAGCTTCTTGAGGTGGAGCTGCCCTCTTCTTTCAACGCGCCGCCAATCGACCCGCTTGTCTTTTTGAGTCACCCTGACGTTGAGGTCGATGCCGATTCAGACGCGCTGGACAACATCGCGTTCCACGAAGACATCGGGCGTGCGCCGACGGTCTTTGACGCTATCATTGAGGCTGAGGGCCCAGGTATTTCGGGGCTTCGGTCAAAGGCAGACGTCACGCCTGTCATGCGGGACCGCGTGGGTCAGGCGTTGGAGCGTTCCGGCATCGAAGGTTCCAGGAAGCACATCAAGATTCGGGATTGGCGGCTCGGCGACTTGTTGGACAGCGGGCCGCGCTACCAGGACTTCGAGGCGAAGCATGCGTCCCGAGATGAAGTCCGCCGAGCGAGGGTGTTCCGGCTGCCGAAGGGAGCCTCCGACGACCAGCTTGAGCGCATTCAGGAGGCGGCGCGTCGTGAGTTCGAGTTGCTGCAGGAGCTCGACCACGATGGCATCTTGAAAGCGCGCGAGCACATCGGGCACGAAACGCGGCCGACAATTCTGTTTGATACGCCTGAGGGTGCTGAAAGGCTCGATCATGTGGTGGAGTCGGGCCGCAGTGAGCTGAGCAGCCGCAAACGCTTGGACCTGATTGAATCGATCGGCGAGTCGCTGGCCTACGCCCATGGACACAACGTCATTCACCGAGCGCTGGGTCCGCACAGCGTGCTGGTGATGGCGGATGACCAGGGTGGGCCTCCTGCCCGGCTCTTTAACTGGCACACGGCCCGGCAAGAGGAAGGCGAAACCGGGACCAGCCACGTCGAAAACTATCTGAACAAGACGTCGCAGTTCTTTCTGGCCCCGGAGCTCAATCAGACGCCGGAGGTCGATGAGACTGCTGATATATTCGGCCTGGGCGCCCTGACCTACTTTCTGTTCACTGGTGAGCCGCCGGCTCGCGCTCCGCAGCAGTTCATCAGCAAGCTGGCAGACAAGGGCGGCCTGCGAATCTCCGCCGTCGACGACACGGTCCCAAACGAACTCGACGATTTAGTCTACGAAGCAACGCGAGTCGCGCCGTCGAGTCGCGTTCCGACGGTCGACGAGTTTCTGAAGGGCCTTGAGTCGGCACGCAAAGCCGTGCTGGGCGCCAATCCCACGTCGCCGGAAGACCCGCTCGAAGCCCAGCCTGACGACCAACTCGCCGGCCGCTGGAAAGTAATTCGACGACTGGGCAGCGGTTCTACCTCGACTGCGTTCTTGGCGGAGGATTCCGACGGCTCGCAGGTCGTATTGAAAATCGCGAACGACGAGTCCCACGAAAACCGGCTGAAGTCAGAAGCCGAAGCGCTCGCAAGGTTCGACGACCCGCAAATCGTCGACCTGTTGGAGACGACTTCCATCGGCGGGCGAAAGACGCTGGTTCTGCAGTATGCCGGTGAGTCGCTGCGCCAAGAGCTGCGTGACCGCTCCGCTCTGAGTTTGGACGAACAACGTCGGTTCGGAGAGGACATCGGTCACATTTTGCGAGCGCTGGAGTCCGAAGGCGTGTTCCACAAGGACTTCAAGCCAGCAAACCTGGGTCATGGCCAGGTTGAGACCAATCGCGGCCCCAACCGGCTGCTCCTCTTCGACTTCTCGCTCCACGATGTGGACTTGGACCGAGTCGAAGTGGGTACTCGCGCGTACCGTGACCCGTTCCTGCAAGAACGCGACCGATGGGACGCCGCGGCGGACCGTTATTCAGCCGCGATGGTCCTCTACGAGATGGTGACTCAAAGGCTGCCAACATGGGGTGACGGCCGAAGCAATCCGGCGTTCGATGCCCAAGCGGAGCTCCATCTGGACGCGGAGCGTTTCCCTGCGTCCGTTCGTGACGATTTGACCGACTTCTTCCGCTCCGCACTTGCGCGAGACGTCGAGGACCGGTTCGACACGGCCGACGACATGCTCGAGGCCTGGAAGGAGGTCTTCCGGCAGACCGTCCACACGGAAGACGACGAACTGACGCTGAGCGAAGCCACGCCGGAGACCCCGCTGAGTTCGCTGGGCGTCAGCGAGGCGGCCCGAGACATCCTGGACGACCTCGGGGTCACCAATGTGCGCGAGCTCCTCTCGAACCACAGCAATGTGTACCAGTTTAAAGAGGGAGCCGGCGGGCAGGTTCGGTCAGAAATTCTCAGGCTTCGCGACCAACTCGCCTCGATCTTTCCGAGTCTGGATGTCTCCCAGCACAGCGAAGAGGAAGACAAGCCCGATTCCGTCGACGACTACTCCGTCGACGACATCCTCGACAACGTCCAGAACGAACCCAAGGACTTCGAGTACAAGGTCAGCTACGGCGAGCTGATCGCGGAAGTTCTGCAGATGGATGACGCGGACCGCGCCCTTCCCTGGGCCCGTACCATGACGATCGCGTCAGAACTCGGTTTGAATACCGTCGAAATCAACGAGCTGCTGAACGTTCTTCGCCAAGGCTGGCAGCGCAAGCGATCCCTGAAGAGCCTGCGCGACGACTTGGTTCGCATCATCGACAAATCCGGTGGCGCGATGGTTGACCGCGACCTGGCGGCGGCGGTTCTCTGGGAAAAGGGATCCCTTAAAGATGACCAGAATTCCCGCATGGCTCGTGCATCGGCCATCACGCGGGCGGCGGTCGAAGCGGAGCTCGCAGCCGAGGAGCCGCGGCTGTCCTTGCTGCGCGTCGGAGGCCATGCCGGTGGTCCCCCAGCCGTCTTCGTGGGCACGGATTCCGACCTCATGGAACTGCTGCCGGAGCTCGGCGACTGCGCTGACGAAGTCGCAAGCCAGACACCACTCGCCTCTTCGGCACGAGCGTACACGTCACTTTTGGAGTGCTTGAAAAAAGGCGGTGTCGACGCCCTGCCCAAACACGAGCTTCTGACTCTGGCGGCCGCAGCCAGCGAAGAGGCAGCACTTTCGCACCGCGAAGAACTCTACCCCGTGGGAATGGACCCGGTACGGGCCATCAAACTCACCGGCAATCTGCTCAGGCGCCGGTCGCCGCTGAAGACGAATGAGATTCATGACATCGTCTCAGAACACTACCCCCAAGCGGGGCAGCTCCCGGAATCTGCCACCGAGCTCGAAGACCTCATTCAACAAGCCGACGTCGGCCTTGAGTACGACCCGTCGCAGGACGAGGGGCGCGGCGCCTTCATTCCCAAGACTTCGGCCGACGGTTCCAGCCCTGCGATGACGCGCACCTCGGCTGTCTCCAGCGGCACATACCACAGTCGCCTCACACCGGCCGACCGGGACGACCGTTGTCGGGAGTTTACGCACCAGGCGAGTATTCGCGCCCGACAGGATGACTTCTTTGTAGTCACCGTGAGTAAGACCTACGCGCGGCGTGCCGAAGAGTGGTTGGCAGCCGAGTACGACTTGGAGGTCTGCTCTGTCGACGACGTGGTCCTGGATATCCTTCGGGAGCGGACCAATAAGCAGAGTATCGATTGGTCCTTCTTCTTGTCGGTCGACGCTCCAGACGCCGACGATGGCGACCGGAACACACTCGGCATCTTTCTGCGCCAGCAGGTCATAGAGGCGTTAGAAGAGAGGCTCATGGACCAAGGGGAGCGAGTCCTTTACACCAATCTCGGGCTTCTGGGTCGCTGGAACGAACTGGCGAACACGATGAAGATTGTCGAAAGGTTGCGGTCCAGAACTCGTGACGAGGGCCCGGAGCTGGCATGGCTACTCATTCCGTCCGACCGGCAGCAGAAGTTGCCCACCATTGCAGATGTGGCGGTGCCCGTGGACCGCGGCGATTTCAAGAGATTTCCGCGTGACCTGGTCGAGAGGCCCGAGTCAGTCGCCAATCTGCAGGATTGATTCTTAGTTTGGTTAGCTTTTTCGAGGGGAATGTATGGAATTGTCCGACGACGAGATTTCAGAATATCGTCAGCTTACGTCTGACCTTCAGCAGGACCTACAGCAGCAAATCGATGCGGACGAGGAACTCGAATCTGCGCTGAGGGACTCTTGGAAGACCGCACAGGAGAAGGACCGTACGGGGGACAATTTCAGCGACTGGCGTGACCGCTACACCGACCAAGTTGCCGTCGGTTGGGTGCTGACGAGCGTCTTTGTTCGCTACCTGGAGGACAACGGTCTGGTCGAACGCTGGCTGGCCGGGAGCCAATCGGGTGGCGCGGCAGATACAGTGGCTGACAACGAGCGGTGGTATTTCAAACAGAACCCCACCGACTCCGAGGCTGACTACCTTCTGCACATCTTCGGGCGCCTGGCCGACATGCCGGCCGGAGAGCTTTTTGGCGGGGAACGCAACCCGCTCTATCGGCTTCCAATTAGCGGTGACGCGGCGCAGGAGCTCATCGACTTCTTTCGGGCTACTGATGCCGACACTGGCGAGCTACACCGAGATTTTTCCGAGGCCGGATCGCAGACCCGTTTTTTGGGCGACCTCTACCAGGACCTGTCGACTGACGCTCGCAAGCGCTACGCCCTGCTGCAGACGCCGGATTTCGTCGAACAATTTATTTTGGAACACACCCTCACGCCGGCACTCGAAGACTTCGGGCTTTTCCTCGACCCCGAGGCAGAGCGGAACGAGGGCGACGACCGCGGGTTTCGGTTCATCGACCCGACCTGCGGTTCAGGACACTTCCTGCTGGGCGGGTTTAGACGGATTCTGGAGCGACTGCGGGACAAGTACCCGTCAAAGCCGCAGTCGATGCTTGTGCGGCGAGCATTGGAGACGGTGCACGGTGTAGATCTGAATCCATTTGCCGTCTCAATTTCCCGGTTTAGGCTGTTGGCCGCCGCGATTCACGAGCTGGATGGAGACGGTCCGCCGGAGTTGAAGTCGGCGCCTAAATTGCCACTCCAGGTGGGCGTTGGCGATTCACTCATTCACGGTTCCTTCTTTCCCCGTATTGACACCGATAAGACAGTAAATCAGCGGCAACTGGAGCTGGACCGATTTCGATGGGACGATCGTTTTTCGACGGAGGACTCAGATCTCATCTTCGGCTCCCGCAACGGAGGAAGCAAGGATCGTGAGGCTGGGATTCTCATGCAGCAATACCATGCAGTGGTCGGAAATCCTCCCTATATCCGTCCTAAGGGCACCAAGGACGAAGGCCCAAATTCACTCTACCGAGAATTTTATGCATCTTGCCACGGAAAGTTCTCGATGGTCTGTCCATTTTACGAACGATTCTGGCAATTGGGCATCGATAAAGGCCGTTCCACCTACGATGCGGCTGGTTATATTGGGGCCATTGTATCTAATAACTTCATCAAAAGGTCCTTTGGAACTGCGCTTGTTGAAAAAATTATACCTCAAACAGATTTAACCCACGTGATCGACACATCGGGGGCATACATTCCCGGTCACGGTACTCCTACCGTCATGCTCCTCGGAAGAAACCAAGAGCCCCGCCTAAACGAAGTTCGAGCGGCCCTTGGCATTCGAGGTGAACCTTCTACGCCAGATGATCCTGCCAACGCGAAAGTTTGGTCGGCGATCCGCGATCATATTGGTTCCCCGGGCTTCGAAAATGACTTTATTACTATCGCAGACAAACAACGCAGTCTCTTCGAGGAGCATCCATGGTCGCTTCGAGGAGGTGGTGTTCTTGAGGCGAAGTCAATCGTGGACGATGATTCGACTGAGAGACTGGGTGGCTTGACTGCGGAACTGGGAATTTCAGCAGTTACGGGTGAAGATGACGTATTTTGCCGTGATTCCAAGTTAGGCCTTCACAGGGCGAACGTGCCGCGCTCCAAGGAACTAGTGGAGGGCGAAATCGTGCGGAGTTGGTGCCTTGGCCAGCCAACCGACACAATTTGGACTTATGGAAGTGATATGGAGGTTCTTTCTGGTCCCGAGGGAAAGAAACTCAAGAACATGTTATGGCGTTTCAGGGCCAGAATCTCCCGTCGAAAGCAATTTGGTACGCCAATGCTTCAGAAGGGCCTCGAGTGGTTTGAGTGGCAGGAATTCTATCGGAACAAGTTCCGCAATCCGCTCACCATCACCTTCGCTTTCGTCGCCACGCACAATCACTTCGTTCTGGACCGGGGCGGCAAGGTATTTAATCGTTCCGCCCCCGTCATCAAACTCCCGGAGGAGGCCGACGAGGAAGCCCACCTCGAACTCCTCGGCCCCCTGAACAGCTCAACCGGCTGCTTCTGGATGAAGCAGACTTTCTACGGCAAAGAAGGAGGTCGTGTAGGCGCCTGGGATGATCGTTATGAGTATGCTGGAACCGGCATGGAAGAGTTTCCGCTGCCAACGCAACGCCCCCTGGCCGTCCCATCGAGACTCGACACACTTGGCCAAACACTCTCCCAATACCGGCCCCAGACCATCGCCAAACGGGAACTTCCTGACTCAGAAAATCTGGAGCAGGCCAAAAACGACCGAATCGAGACCCTTCGGAAAATGATCCCACTCCAGGAGGAGCTCGACTGGCAAATGTACGGGCTCTACGGCCTGTCGGAGGACCCGCCGATGGCCGAGGATTTCTACGGAGACGAGGCACTCGACAACCTGCCGAAGGTGAAGCTCGGCGAACGTGCTTTCGAGATCGTCTTGGCGCGGAAAATGGAGCGTGGCGACGTCGATACAACCTGGTTTGAACGCCACGGTTCGACACCGCGCACAGATATCCCCGACCGGTGGCCTCAGTGGTACCAAGACCTCGTCCAAGCGCGAATCGACCGCATCGACGGGAACGATGATTTGCGCGACCGATTCGTCAAGCTCATCGAGGCGCCGGAGTTCAAACGCCGCTGGAACCTGGATGACTGGGAAGACCTGGAAGAAGACGCCCTGTGGAATTGGATGGGCAACCGGCTGGAGACGCCGCGTTACTTTCCGACGACGGCTCGAATGGAGGAGAATCCGGCCGCGCTCGAGCAGGCGCCGGAGATGGGCGCGGAATCCGTCGAAGAAGACCCCAAACTTCGCACCGTGTCTGAACTGGCGCGCATCGCGGCGGAGGACGACGCGTTTCAGACTGTGGCCGCCCGGTACACCGGCGACCCGAGCTTCGATGTCGATGCTCTGGTCGAGGAGCTGATCCTGGAGGAGTCGGTTCCGCACCTGCCCACCCAGCGACACACCAACGAGGGGCTTCGCCGCCGCAGGGAATGGGAAGAGGTCTGGGACCTTCAGCGCAAGGAAGACGAAACCGGCGAGCAAATCGAAGACATCCCCAAGCCGCCGCGGTACCGAAAGACGAAGGACTTCAAGCAAAAGGAACGCATCTGGCCGAATCGTGGTAAACTGGACGTGCCCAAGGAACGATTCACCGAATATCCGGGCGCGGCGCGCGACGACGGCGAGATTTTGGTGAGTTGGGCCGGCCTAAACCACAAAGAGCGGGCTCGCGCTCTGGCCGAACACTACTACACCGCAAAGGACCAATGGGGCTGGGCTCAAAACGAGGCCAAGCGCCCTCGCCTTGTCGAACTCCTCGCCGGGCTCAAGGACCTGCTTCCCTGGGTCAAACAATGGCACCCTGAGCGGCTGCCGAGCATCGACAAATCCTTCGGCGCCTTCCTGGAAGAGATGATTCAGGGCGAGGCCGTGGAACTCGGGATCAGTCTGGACGAGATCGAAGACGTACGAATCCGCTCAATCGACGTCTAAGTCGATGTCGTCGACGCTGTCGTACGCTCGGTTGCGCTCCTCGACCGTCATCTCGTCTTCGGTGACCGTCAGTTCGTAGTGTTGACGAGGGTCAAAGTCTGGGTGTTGGTCGATGCGGTCGAGCACGCCGGAGACGAGCTTCTTCAAAAAGAGCCTGGGCGCGATCTTAACGTCTCCTCCGAATTCGCCGGCCACGGCGTCGGCCAAGTCCGCTACGTAGGCATCGTCGGCCCTCTCTTCTATGCGCTCCGGCGCAGATGCGCCCTCGATAAACAGGTCGCGGATCGTCGTGCCCAGGTCGACGAGCTGCTCTCGCCCAAGACCCTGCAGCCGAATCTGCGGCGCCTTTGGATTGTCGAATCTGGGTTCGGCCGAGAAATCGGTCTGCAACCTCTGCGCGAGTGGGGGCAGCCGCTGGATGCCCTGTGGCCCGTCGAAGAACGCGGGAGTCCCTGTGATGAGGACGTACAATCCCGGAAACCGGCCTTCGTCCAGGTAGTCGATGATCTGGCGCAGTGCATTGAGGCTCTTTTCGCGCACATCGGAACGGACGCGCTGAAGGGTCTCGACCTCGTCCAACACCAGCACCAGTCCGCGGTGACCGGCGTCCTGCAGCAACATCAGTAGGCCGCGCGTCAGGTTCAGCGCCGAGTTGTGGTCGTGTTCGCCTTTGAGGTCCGCCTCTCGTTTGACGGCCTGGCCCACGTGGGGCTGGCCGGCCAGCCACGCTACCAGGCCCTGGGCAGTGGGAACGTCGTCTTCGCGCATGGCACGGCGGTAGGCCCTCAAGACCGACGCAAACTGCGGCGTGGTGCGCGTCATCTCGGCGAGCCTGCGCTCCATCAGCTCGTCGACGGCATCTTCCACCGCCTGTGGGTCCGCCGGGTCCTGTTCTGGGTCGTTTCGGACGTCCTCTTCGAGCTGAAAGAACCAGCGGTTGATGATGTCGCCCAGCGCGCCGGGTTGGGTGTTTTGAGTCTGGATGCGTTCCGCGGCCGACCGATACACCGACTGCCATTTGTGTAATCGAGTTTCGGATTCCGACACCTGAACCTCGGAGGTGGCAAATCCCTGGCGACGCGCCCTCTCCTGCAGCCACCGGGACAAGAACGTCTTGCCCGTGCCGTACTCACCCCGGACGGCTTTGAAGACGCCGTGGCCCGAAGCCACGTATTCGAGGTCTTCGTCGATGGCATCCTCGAATCGATCCAATCCGACGGCGAGTACGTCGAGTCCGGCGCTCGGCACGGCGCCGCGTCGCAAGGCGTTGAGGATCTCCGAGCGTCGTTGTGGCGATATCATCTTTCAGAGCCCCGGTGCGGGAGTGGTGACATTTTAGGACGATAGTGGAAAAATGGCCGCCTAGGAAACCATCCTTCACGGGAGCTCAGACGGAATGTTCAAGGACCTGCACCCGGATCTGCGCCACCACATTCGAAATTCGCTGGGTTGGACGAGCCTGCGCGATGTTCAGAAGGCGGCGATTCCGCCCATACAGCAGGGTAAAAACGCCGTGCTGTTGGCGCCGACCGCCGGCGGCAAGACTGAGGCGGCCTTCTTTCCCATCATCAGCACGCTGATGGAGGAGCGGTGGGACGGAATGAGCGTTCTGTACCTGAGTCCTATTCGAGCCTTGCTCAACAACCAGCTTCCGCGGTTGGAACAGCTCTTTGGCCTGGTGGGCTACCGCGCTGCCACGTGGCATGGCGACGTCAAACAGTCGGAGAAGCGGCGCATTCGAGAGGAGCCGCCCAATGCGCTGTTGACCACGCCTGAGTCGCTGGAGGCGATGCTGATTTCGACAAAGACCTCTGGCTCCGGGATGTTCGGCGACCTCCGGGCTGTGGTCATCGACGAAGTCCACGCCTTTGCGGACGACGACCGCGGTTGGCACCTTCTGGGCGTCTTGAACCGGCTGCAGAATTATGCGGGCCGAGACCTGCAGCGAATCGGCCTGTCGGCCACCGTGGGTAACCCGACGGAAATCGGCACGTGGCTATCCAGCAACTCTGAGCGGGAGGTCAGCGTCATCGACCCACCTCCACCGGAGGATGCGCCCGAACCCGAGGTCGAGCTCGACTGGGTAGGTTCCATTGCGAATGCCGCAAAGATCATCGACCTGGCACACAAGGGTGAGCGTCGCCTTGCGTTTTGCGACAGTCGCCTGCAGGCCGAAAAGTTGGCTCGCAAGCTCAAGGACCGCGGGGTCACGACGTACCTGAATCACAGTTCTCTAAGTCGCGACGAACGTCGCAGAACCGAGCGGGCCTTCGCCGAGGGCGGTCCGGCCGTCATCGTGGCCACCAGCGCGCTGGAGCTGGGCATCGACATCGGCGACCTGGACCGGATCATTCAGCTTGAGGCGCCCTATTCTGTGGCATCGTTTCTTCAGCGCATGGGTCGCACCGGTCGTCGCCCAGGAAAACGGTCGAACATGCTGTTTTTGGCCACCACGACCTCCGGGCTCTTGCGGGGTGCGGCGCTGTTGGACCTGTGGAAGCGTGGATTTGTGGAGTCCGCCCGGGCTCCACGCGAGCCGACCCACATTCTGGCACAACAGCTTCTGGCGTTGACGCTGGAACGACCGGGATTGGGGCGGGATTCGCTGCTCAACGGGGTGCAGCCCTTCGTGGATGCCGCCGGTCTACAGCCGACTGACGCGCGGGAGGTCTTCGAGCATCTCGTGGAGGCTGGCTACCTCTTTTTGGATGGCCAGCGCGTGGGCATCGGCCGGCAGGGCGAAGAGGAGTTCGGCCAGCGCCACTTTTTGTCGTTGGTGTCGGTCTTTACCTCACCGCCACTCTTCCGCGTGGTTCACAAAAACAGAGAGATCGGCACGGTTCACCAGACGACCTTCACAAACCGCGCTCAAGGCGAGCGAGCGGTGATCTTGTTGGCCGGCCGCAGTTGGTTGGTTACCAGTTTGGATTGGGACCGCCGGGTCGCCCACGTCGAACCGTTCGACATGCAGGGCAAGTCGACCTGGCTCAGCGCCGGTCAGGCCATGAGCCCCGAACTCGCCGAAGCCCATCGCCGCGTGCTGTGCGACGATGAGCGCGGCGAAGACCATCGTTCCGAGCGCGCCGCCAATAAGCTAGAGCACGCCAAGGAAGATCACCGATTTTTGAACCCGGAACATGTCACGGTCGTTCGGGGCATCGACGACTGGGACATCTACACCTTCGCAGGCGGCCGCGCCAATAGCTACGTGGCGGATCGATTGGCGGAGCTGGATATGGGGCGCACCACCGCGACCGGTTTGCGGGTGAGGCTTCAGAAAAACGCCGACCCCGATGACCTGCGCTCGGCGCTTCGACAGGTTCACCAATCATCCAAGCTTCCGGAGATACCCGAGGACCATCCGATGGTTCGCGACCTCAAGTTCTCGGAGATTCTACCGACGGCGCAGCGCCAACGCGCCGCCGTTGCACGAATCTACGGCGATGCCATCGAGGAATGCCCCCCGTTGATCGATGCAGACTGGAAAGTCGACGATTGAGCGGGTCGAGACGTTTCACAGATTTCGGTCGTTGGTCTACGATGCGGGGCACCATGAATTGCACGGAAAATACCCTGGGTAGACGGTTCTGATATGACCCTTTGGAAAGATCTCATCGACATCCCGGAGTCGTCCGAGACGTTCGTTCACACGCTCAGTTCGGGGCTGGATTCTCGGCAGCGCACGGTGGACAGCTACGTCGTCACCGAGACGCTGGCTGACCGCTTCGACGAGGCTCTGACGATGATTCGGAGCGGGCTCGCCGTTGACAGCCCGGCGGAGCCGACAAGCAAGGGCTCTTTCCTGCACGGGTCATTCGGGTCCGGTAAGTCTCACTTCATGACGGTCTTGGGGCTTCTGCTGGACGACTTCACGCCGGCGCGGGAGCTTTCGAATCTAGCGGGTGTCGTTGAGAAGCACCGCAACTGGATGGACCGGTCGAACCTGCTGAAAGTGCCGCTCCACCTGCTCGGCGCCGACAGCATCGAGCAAGGCGTCTTTGGTGGATACGTCGATTTCATCGAAGAAAACCACCCGGACGCTCCCTTGCCCGGCATCTACGTGGCCGACCGCGTTCTGGAGAACGCCCGGAGCCTGCGCGAAAAGATGGGCGATGAGCAATTCTTCGACACCCTGAACGAGGGATCCTCTGGCGGAGGTGGCTGGGGCGATTTTCAGGCTCAGTGGGATGCGGACTCGTTTGACCGTGCAGTGGCTGCCGGTCCCGACGATGAGCAAAAGGAAAAGCTCATCGGCGATGTGGTCGAGAAGCTGCTACCCTCGGTCAAGGACAAAGCAGCGGCCTCGGCCGAGGGATTCGTCACCTTCGATAAAGGTCTGTCGATCCTGTCGAGGCATGCCAAAAACCTGGGCTACGACGGCGTCATCCTGTTTTTAGACGAGATCATTCTGTGGCTGTCACGACGAGCGGCCGAAGAGGATTTCGTCAACCGCGAGCTGCAGAAGGTGCCCAAGCTCGTCGAAGCGCAACACGGGGACCGCCCTGCTCCGATATTCAGTTTCCTGGCCCGCCAGCGGGACCTCTCCGAGATGATCGGTGAGGTGTTTCGCGGCGAGCAACAGACGTCTCTGAACCTGTCACAGGAGTGGAGCAGCGGGCGGTTTGGCACCATCGAACTCGAGGACCGCAACCTGCCGCACGTGGCCAACAAACGCCTGCTGGAGCCCAAGAATACCGCATCCGGCGAGCAGATTCGGGGCTCGTTTAACAAGGTGTTCGAGGATCTCGACTCGAAGAAGCGCGAGATCATGCAGACCTCGCGCTACGACCGCGACGACTTCGAGCGTGTCTATCCTTTTAGCCCGGCGCTAATGCGAGTGCTCGTGGTCCTGTCGAACGAGCTTCAGCGGGACCGCACTGCGCTGAAGATCATGCAGATGATGCTGATCGACCAACGGGATCGACTGGAGCTGGGAGAGATCATTCCCGTCGGGGACCTGTGGCCCTACCTGGCCCGCGGGGACGACCCGTTCGACCCGGTCATGAAACGTCTGTTTCGCTCGGCCAAGGATCTGTACGAGCAGCGGCTGATTCCGATGCTCGAGCACGAACACGACGTGGACCACGACGAGATCGAACCGGGTGACGAGGGGTGGGAGGCCTACAACAACGACCTTCGGATCCTGCACACGCTGCTGGTCGCCGCCTTGGTTCCAAACCTGGAGATCTTCGAGAACCTGACGGCCGAGAAATTGCTGGCCCTCAACCACGGCACCATCACCTCGCCGGTTCCGGGTGCCGAAAAGAGCCAGCTCATGGGCAAGCTTCGCAACTGGGCCACGGACGTCGGCCAAATCCACCTGACCGAGGCTCCGAACCGGCAGGTCGAACTCAGACTCGAAGGCGTCGACCTGGAGCCGTTGATGGAGAAGGCGGCCACCGCCGACAACCAGGGGACTCGCCGGCGGATGGCCAAGGAGCTTCTGTACGATTGGATGGAGCTCGAAGAAGGCAAGGACCTGGGCGCCACGCTGACCCTGCCCTGGAAGGGAGACGACCGAAACCTGGACATCACGTACCGAAACATCCGCGAGCAGAGCCCCGATCAACTGGAACCGATCGGACACGACCCACTGCTCGTGGTCGATTACCCCTTCGATCCCGGCACCTATTCAGCGCGGGATGACGAGATTCGCATCGACGACTTTCTGGAGGAGCGCGAGCCGGTCAACAGCGTGGCGTGGCTGCCGACGTTCCTGTCCGACGAAGGCCGCAACGTACTGAGCAAGCTGGTCCGCATCGAAGACATCCTGAAACGGTTCGGGGACTACGCCAAGAACCTGTCGCCCGACGACAAGCCCGTGGCGCGGCGTCAGCTCGAGAGCAATCGAGACACCCTGCGAAGCAGGCTCAACGACGCGTTTCACACGGCCTACGGCATGAACAAGGCCGACGAGAGGCTGCTGGACCAGAGTTACACGCCAAAGCACCTTCGCGCCCTGGACCCGGACTTTGACCCCGAAGTGCCCTTCGGCGTCAGTTTTCGCGAAGCGCTGGAACGGATCGCCCGGCAGACCTTTGAGTACGTCTATCCCAACGCCTTCGACCTACCCGACGAGCGGCTGAGGCCCTCGCAGGTCGCCTCGATTCACGAGGTCATCCGCGGGGCCATCGATTCCGTCGAGAATAGCTACCGGGTAGACGAGTCCCGCACCCGGGGGTTGATGCGTGAGTTCGCCCAGCCTCTGAAGTTGGGCACGATGGGCGACACCCGCTTTAGCTTCGACGACCACTGGGTCATCGAGTTCGAAAAGAACCTCGATATGTCCAAGGCAGACGGCGACGGACTGCCCGTAGCCGACGCCTACGATTACCTGGATCCGGCGGACAACCGAACGGGTCTTCCGACGTTGCTGCAGGATCTGATCATCCTCAGCGTGGCCGATGCCGAAGACATGGCCGTCGAGCGTCGTGGAAGCGCGCTTTCGGAGGTCAGCCCCGGCGATCTGCGCAGCGACGACAAGCTCGTTCAGCACGACCTGCCGTCGGAGGAAGACTGGCAGAAGGTCCGCAAGATTGCCGAAACTGTCTTTTCCGACCTGGACGCTCCGCGAATGCGCAATGCTCGAAGCGTGCAGCGGCTGGGCGCGGATTTGGCCAAGGCGGCGGAGTCAAACTCCGTGGCGGCTCGCCAGTTGGCCGACACCCTCGAACGTGTGGCCACCAACCACCTTGGAATGAGCCGGGACGAGGTTCGCGACTCACTGCGTTGGGAGATCTCAGATCAACTTGCAGGCCTCATCGACGCGCTTGAGAAGCAGGATATGACCGACAGGCTCAATGCCGTCGCCCAACTGCAGGTCGACGACGATGATGCCTCTCGCATGAAGGCATCCTTTGAGCGGGCCCAGAAGAATCTGGAAGTGTTGACCCAGACTCGCTGGCAGCTCTTCGACAAGGTTTTGGAGGGGGCCAAGGCGGGTAAACCGGGATATGAGCCGCCGATCAAAGAAGCCCAGAGCGTGTTGTCGGCCTCGGAGGTCGGTCAGAGCCTGGCCCAGCTCAAGGAGATCGAAAACCGACTGGTCGACCTGGCCTTTGACACAGAGCGAGACGACGAAGACGAGCCGACCCAGCCGACGAACGACACGCAACGGCGCCAAGAGTCCTTCTCGACCGAGCGCACTCGAGCCGTCGACGCGGTCAGTGATTGGTTGCAGGACGCACTCGATGAAATCGACGGAGACGACGTGACGATCGACATCACGGTCACGGACGCCTCCTCCTGAGGATTGTAAAACTGATGGCAATTTCTGAACGAGAACTTCAAATCCATTTCTCGAAGGCACTTCGGGATGCTCCCGATGCATCGGTCTTCGCCTTTCGCTGGAAGGGCTCGGACGTACCCGTCGAGCGGGTCCAGGCCGACGGCCACGAGTGGAAGCTCCAACTTGCGCCCTCGGAACTGGCCATTCGGGATGCCCTGGTCCAGGCGAAGAAAAATGGCACCAAGAATGGTCGAAAGACCGTCCTGCTTACGCCGCTGAAGAATGGCGACGTCGAGTACGACGTGCTGGCTCGTCTGGCGGACAATCAAATTGCGCAGTTCGATCCCTGGGAGTCTCTTCGGCCGATGTTCGATGCCGGGCAGATTGACTCACGTTTGAGGCATTCGTCGTCGATGCGAGGCCTCGGCGAAGCACTGATGCGTTGTTCCAGCGACGGCGGATCATTTGCGCCCGTCAAAGGCGGCGTACTGGGCCCCAAGCACGCCTGGTCGGCCTTCTACAAACACGGCCTAGGGTTCGACGGCGAGGAGTCGAACCTGGAAGACTGGCTTCTGTGGACAGTGCAACAATCGGCGTCCATCGGCCGCCTGTACGAGGACTTCGACGACATCGTTGCCCCTTTTCGGGAACGACTGACCGACGTCATCGGCCCGGTCGCCGAACTCTTCGTCGCTGTGCTCGACGCATCGAGGAGTCAGCAGAAACTACCAGCCTCGTTGCGTCCGGAGTTCGCGCCCTTAGCCGTGGGCCTTTCGGCTCACGCAAGTTACCGGGCCCGCGAGGAGCGCGAGGACGGTGCTCCGGCACCGATCGAAGCGATCTACGGGCTCAAGCAACTCTTTTCAGAGGACCGCAAGCCCACCGACGAGGAGCTGCAAAGATACGGCGAAATCGCAGGCGGTGCATGGCAGCGGCTTCAGTTGCCGGAGCGCTACCATCGGAACAACGGAACGGAATCCCAGGAGTCCAGCAGCGATGCGCGGCGGCTCTCCAAGGCTGTCGACTCGTTGCTGAAGTCGCTCGTTGGCGATGACGCAGCCAAGATTCTGCCCTACAGCCCTGCGAGCGACAGCGGATGGTCGATTCAGGTCGAGGAGCTCGTTGAACAGATTCGTGCTTTCGCCGCCGGCGACAGTTCCGCTGAAGCCGTCCAGGAGAGCCTCGAGTCGCTGAGAGAGCACTTCGGCTCCAGACAGAACCGGTCAGTCTACGAGAATCTCAAGAAGCTAGCCCAACTGGCAGCGTACCTGCGAACGAGTGAGTCCGATCAGTCGAGTGGGTCGCGTCTGGTCGAGCAGGCCCGAAACTACCTGTTAGAGGGCAGTTTTGCCGACGCTCTTCGCCAGGCATTGACCGCCGCAGATAAGGCCCCGGCGCTAGAGAGTCTGGCGCACGACCTCCTCGACCGAGCGCTCGACGCGAGCGACGACGAAAATGAGTCCTTCGGGGAGCGCTACGCCGCAGAGCTAGGCAACCACGAGGTGCCGCCCGGGTTTCTGGGTGTGCAGGATGTACTCGAGGATGTCGTCGAACCGCTGGCCGCTGACAAGCCGGTTTTGTTCGTGGTTCTGGACGGCATGAGTTGGGCGGTCGCCCGTGAACTCCTCTTCGATTCGGCCTTCGAAGATTGGGACACCTGGGTGCCCGCCGAGGATTCAGACAGCGCCAGGGAGCGTCCCGTGGCCGCCACGGTTCCGTCCGAGACGACCAAGTCCCGTGCGTCTCTGCTCACCGGCGAGCTCCAGGAAGGTGGGCAATCGACCGAGAGCAACGGGTTCGAAGAGAAGTTGATGGAACTCGGAGTCGTAAAATCCCGAGACCAGGCGCACCTGTTCCACAAAGCCGAGGTCGACGGCACCCGACCCGGCGGACTCAGTCCTGACATCCGTAACGCCCTGGCCGACGACGACAATCGAGTCGTCGGAGTGGTCATCAACACCATCGACGACCAACTCTCCGGCTCGGATCAGATCTCGTTGGACTGGGACCTCGACACCATCGCGCCGCTGCGGTCCCTGCTCGACTACGCGGGCAACCGAACCATCGTCTTGGCTAGCGACCACGGACACATCTGGGAGGCGGGTACCGAACGCGAAGTCTCGGGAACCTCGGCCCGCTGGCGTTCGAAGACGCGTGACACGGTCGACGGCGAGTACGAAGTCAGCGGCCCCACAATCCAGAAGCTGACCGGCGCGAACTCGATTTACGCGGCCTGGTCGGAGCGAATCCGCTACACGCGTAACAAGGCCGGGTACCACGGCGGAATCAGCCGGCAGGAGCTCGTCACCCCGCTCGTTGTGCTCCGAGACCAGCGTGACGCAGACCAGATGAAGGATGGCCCCTTCACGCGCCTGAGCACCGAGCCACCCTTCTGGTGGAACTTGGAGCCGGCCCCGCGCACGACCTCCGTGCCAGATACCACATCAGATTCCACGCAGGACGACCCGCAACTCACCCTGCTGTCGGAGGATTCCGAAGTCTCAGACGTCGACACCGACTGGATCGTCGATCTCGTAAACACCGATATCTACCAGCAGCAGCTCGAACGCCACGGCGGCCGCCTGGACCCGCAGCTCATCCCCAAGCTACTCGCCTACCTTCAGGCCAACGGCGACCGCATGAGCATCTCGGCCGTCGCCCGCCTGCTCAACCGCTCGAAGACCAGCACCCGCAACCTGCTCTCGGTCGTCGGCACCGTCGTCAACCTCGAGGGCTACCAATCCATCAAAGTCGCGCCCCTCGAAGGCATCGTCGAACTCGACCGCGACATGATCGAAAGGCAGTTTCGGTTGGGGTGAGGTTACGGCAAATCCAACTTTCGAGTGATATCTATTCGCTTTCGTCGTCTCCAAGCCGCGGCCAGCCAAAAGGCATCGCCACTCGTTCTCCCTCGTTTGGTTTTGGGAACACCAAGAAGAACTCCTCGGCGGCTTCCTGAGGAACTTCGAATACGGCGATTTGCTCATTCGGAATCCCAGGTTGAAACTGAGATAATACGATATCCTGGCCTTCGGACATGGTCATCGCTGCCATTCCTCTTGAAGACGGCGTGAATATCCGGTCTTGGGAGTCCATGATAGCGATCCGATTGGTTTCTACGGTTTTCGTCGAGCGACCAACATTCTCTACGGTGTAGTCGACGCGGATCCAATATGCACCGTCAGACGCTTCCTGAGCCGCGTGTCCGTTACCGACAGTCTTTTTAAGGGACACCTCGCTGACTCGATACGCCATCCCGTTCACTGTAAATTCCTCTCGGAGCCACGGTTTCGCTGGAAAGGAGATCAAGTTGGCTTGCTCACGTAAACTCCCCGCGGCTTCATCTTCTTTTGGGTCAGTCAAATAAAGCGTATTTGACTGCTGACCAAACTCATCTTTTGGATTCAGCCCAAAACCCAGCAGAACTCTTTTCGTATCTTTCTCCCAGATTGCCACGAGATTCACGCCGCCACCCCTAATCACTTCGGCGAGTTGTCCATCGAAATCGTCGTTGATGTTCCATTGAAGTCCGTATTCAGCAGGTTGGCCGAGGTCCTTTGCTATTTTTCTAGATAAGGTCTTGAATTCAGATCGGGGATCCGAGCCCTCCATTGGTTTTATAAATTGCACTGATTTGAGTCCTTCCGTGCCGAATGCCAAACTAACAGCTTCGAACCCGAGTTCTTTTGCTGGTTTACCTTTGTAGTGAAGTCCCCCTCTGTTCGGCGTATCTTTATCAAACCCATGCTTCGCGGACGGTTCCCCAAATTCCTCGCGAACTTCGTCGGGGGACATTCCCAACTCAATTCTATCTAGGACGCTTTGCCGGTTTTCTTCCGGTTTTTCCGTATTCTTAGCACTCGATTCTGTCTCGGAACCCTCTTCTCCAGCCTTCTTAGGCTCTGGGGAGTCGGATGGTTGGGTTTTTGCCTCGGTGGAGCTCTTTGCTTTCTCCTTTCCACAAGCGACCATCCCGAGACACAGAGTGAATCCGCACAAAATGAAAACTACCCAGTGTTTCGATTTTGGATTCAACATGCTGCATCCTCCGGTGAGGATTCAATAATTGCGGTTGCCACAAGGCCCATACCGACCGACGTCCACTTCTGAACCGAGGAGGGGATGTCCATCGAGGCTGCGGCACACATCCATTTCATCCACTTGGGACGACCGTGCCCTTCCCTGTCAATTGCGATTACGCAGACGAAAATCGTAGAGGCCGAGGCCGACTGCTACAAGGAAGAAACTCACAAGCGCGCCGAAATTTGTTCGTGAGAGGATCAAAAACCTCAGCTCCACCCGATGATTCAACGACATCCCTGGGTGCGTCCAGCCTCGCCGGGTCGGCCTTGCGGGAGGTCGGTTCGATCCGAGGTGCCGCCCTGGCCCGCCGTCCCGGCCGTGAGTTCGTTGTCCTCGCCTTGAAGGTCGACGCTGGTCGAGTCGTCGCACCAGACGGCGTAGGATGCCCCGCCGGTTCCGTTGGCTCCATCGCCGCCCTCTTGGCCCGCGGTTCCGTCCCCGCCTGGTTCGCCTGCGGACGACCCGGTGCCGGTCGAGGTCCCGAATCCCCCCGGTCCACCCTCGCCGCCGGCCGCGCCGATGCCGCCACGTCCTCCACCGCCGCCGTCGCCGCCAGCCGCCGCTTGAATGGTGGAGTTGAAAATGACGAATCCGTCGGAATTTGCAGATGCGATGCCCACGGACCAGCCGCCAGCTTCTCCGCCATCACCTCCTTCGCCTCCACAGCCTCCTCCGCCACCACCGCCGCCGCCGGCGCCCCAGTAGCAGTTGGTTTCATTCGTGCCTGGAAGTTCTTGGGAATCGCCGTTGCCAGCGGCGCCCCCTGCCCCGCCTCGGCCCGGTAACCCGTCGTTGCCCGAGCCACCGTAGCCAGTTGCCCGCGGCCGTGCATCGGATTCGATTCTCAATACGAGCCCACCGTTGGTCCCATTATCTGCGGGCTCGCGGGGCGTTCCATCTTCGCCCGGGTCAGCCCGGCCGCCTTGTGCGCCGGTGGGAGCGTCGTCGCCGGCAGCATTGCCCTCGAGATCGCCGGTTGCCCCGTCGCCACCCGCACCGAGGAGCGTCAGTCGAGACAAAAACTCACACTGAGACGCCGGCTCACCCGCCTCGCCGCCGGCATTCATGATCGATTGGGAGCACGCTTGGTCTTGCACGCGCATGAATTCGGCGGCATCTCCACGCTTCCCATCGGTGCCTTCGATCTCCGAGTCCTGCCCGTCGGCACCATCGCTACCGTCGCCAGCGTCGCCCGCCAGTATCCTCATCCGATGAAGCGTCAGCGCCGGGGCGTTGTACAGATAAGCGCCGATGTTCGAGACGTCGTTCTGGTTATTCAGGTCCGGATTGTCGATTTCGAAGCCCGAAAAGACGGTCCGCGCGGTGATGTCTCGCGCGATGACTCCGATCAGTGACCCCTCGAGGGCGGTCGAGGCTTCCACTTGAATGGACGGCCGCGCCTGGGGGTTGGGCAGAAAGGTCGGGTGGCGGTCAAACCCGCCGTAGACGGAGACGCCCTCGGTGAGTGTGACCACATCGAGGATGATGGGGGAGCCACCGACGATGATGGCCGATGCCCCCTGGGATTCGGCGGCCGTAATCGCAGTCTGAAGGTCGGTAAACGGCGCCGAGCGTGTTCCGTCGGGGTCGTTCCCGCCGTAGTCGGTGTCTACAAAGAGTAGACCGGTCCCACAGTCCAAGGAACTGGGCGAGTCAACAGGGGCGAGCTCTTGGAGCGGTCCCACGCAGGCTGCGCCACCGCCACACTCGGTGCGCCCCAGATTGCAGAGTCCGCATCGCTGCTCGCAGGCATCTCCGCCGTCCTCCCGGACATCCATCGAGGCGTCGGCATCCATCGCCGCGTCCGATTGGTCAGACGGCCCGGGTGTGTCGCTTGAGCATCCGGTGGCCAGAAGCGCGAGAATCAATCCAAACAGTACCGTGCAGTTGCGTCCCAAAACCGACCTCGGGTGTATGCATTCACAATGAATATACCCGAGTCTACCAGATCAGTTCGGGGGATTCGAGGGGCGGGGAATGGATCAGTCCTGCTCGGAAATCGTTGGCCAGCCAAAGGGCATGCTGACCGGCTTGCCCCGCTTGCTCATCGCCGCGGGGAAGACGAGGTTGAAGCGGTCTGCGCCCTCTACGGGAACCTCAAAGACGACGACCTGGTCCTTGGACTCACCTGGTGGAACTTTTGGTTCCGTCGAATGTTCGGCTTTGGTTGGGTTAAGGGCCTTGAGACCCGCCGAAGAAGGACGGTGCATCTTTTTCTGCGAACTCATCAGCAACACACGGTTTTGGCCAAGGGAGGTCGCAGAATCGGTCACGTTTTCGACGGAGTAGTCAACGCGAATCCAGCGTGAGTCGTCTGAGTTGAGGCTCTCGTCATCCCCGTCGCCAACGGTCTCCAGCAGTGCGACTTTTTCCACCGTGTATGCGAGCGCGCCCATCGATGAGAATTGCTCCTTGAGCCACGGTATCTTTGGCAACTGGACAAGGGTAAATTCCTCGACAATGCGCTCCACTGGCTTGGCCTTCTCCGCGGTCGAGTACGTGAGTCGGTTCTCCAGGCGTCCCCCCTCCGTCGTCGTGCCCACACGGGCGACCGCTTCATGCTCCTTCGTGCTCCAGACCGCCACGAGCTCAACGCCCGGATCAGCCAGCAGGTCAGTCAATGGACGGTCGTACGGGACGTTGGTCTTCCATTTGAGACCCCAGAAATACCGCTTTCCGAAGGCCTTCAGCCCAAGGCTGGCCAGTTCGCGCAATTGTCTTCGAGGATCTTTCTCGCCCATCTCTCCAGTGAATTCGGCGACCCGGAGCCTTTCGTCATCGAAGTTCAGTTCCAACTTCTCGAACCCGACTTGGCTGGCTGGTGCGCCCTCGTAGGTGAGCGCACCAGATTCCGTCGTATCCGGCTCGCCAAATAACTGGCGAGCCTCTTTCGGAGTCATGCCCAGCTCGATGTCATTCAGCACCGACGCCTTCTGAGTCTCCGAGTCCTCCGTGCTCTCCGTTTTCGCCCTCTTCTGTGCCTCCTTCTTTTCGTCGGCCGAGGTCTGCGCCTGGGCAGAGCCCTCTGTTTTGCACCCCATCTGCGCTGGCACCGTCGTGACCAGAAGCAGGGCCAGAACCCGCACAACCCTTCGACCATCGAACGTTGCTGATGTCATGGCTTCTCCTCTTCCATCCACACTTGCACGACCGGAATCCGTTGTGATCCACTCCATTGCGACGTCTCCCGAAGCATCTGTCCCGACGTCTGCGCCGCCATTCCGAGTGGACAGTACGTGACATCGGCGATCTCCCAAAGTTCGCCGATTCATTTGCGGACGACCTCGCGGGCCTCCGGGGCGTTCTCTCAAGGCGGCGTAATGCCGGACACCATCCACGTTGTTTTCACGGACGATTCTCTGGACGAGGCCCTCCAGTGCTTCTCTCCACGCGTCGAGTGAGATTCAGCCTGACCGGAAAAGGAGAACCTCATGGCCTTTTCCGACTCTACCGGGCACGTTAACCTATCGAAGAGTCGCGAAACTCGAAGGAGTTGAACCGTGCGAACCGCCGCTGTCAGCCTCCCTGCTTTTCTGGTCGTCTGTCTCGTCGTGGCCATTCCAGCCGACGGCGAGGCGAAATGTATGTCGCAAACTGCCGACGCCTGGCCCCAGCCCGGGTCGAAGCTCCCCGCCAATCGGCCGATCATCGTCCTCGAGGGCTCCGGCAATGCGCGCTCGGCGATTCGGTCGCTGGGTAAAGAGTCACTCCACCTCGTCGCTGACGATGACCGCGTGGCACTCCGCCGCATCGAGCTTCTCCAGAGCGAAAGGGACTTTACGCAGCTCGTGCTCAAGGCCGAAGAAGACCTCGATACCGGTTCTACATACCGGCTCGACACCAATCGGCTGAAATCCAAGGACTCTGAGGTGCGGCTCGCCTGGACGTGTGATGGTGGTAAACGACTCCGGTGGCGGGCCGGTCCGCCGGACAGTCGTGCGCCAAACCTCCGGTCGTTGAAGAAGATTGGGGCCGAACGCAAGACTCTTGGCTGCGCGCCGACGACATTCGTGATGCTTCGCCCCTCGATTCCGGACGACAACGTAGATGAGCTCATCTTCCGTGTCGTCGTTACCCGGAAGGTGAAATCGGACCTGAAACAGACGTACTGGGTCAAACCCAACGACGAGTCCGAACTGCGCGTCGGCCACGGCATGTGCGGGGGCGAATTCGACCTCGAACAGGGAGCCTCCTACCAGGTGAAGGTGCAGGCAATCGACAAAGCCGGAAACCGGTCGCCCGTCTCCGATCCCCTCGACGTGGTCGGCCCGTAGAGTCTCCTCGGCGTTCCCTCTCATTGTTTGAATCGCCCGAGGGATATTCGAGATCAAAGAGTGCGCGGCCGCGCCTCAGTTTTGGTTCAGTCCTGTTCGGAAATCGTTGGCCAACCAAAGGGCATTCGAACCGGGGGACCCTCGCTTCCTTCGCCTGTCGGAAACAGAAGGTTGAATCTTTCCGCAGCTTTAACCGGTACGTCGAAGACTGCGACCAAGTCCTTGGCCGCGCCCGGCTCAATTTCCAACCGCGTGGCATCCTCCGCTTCGTTCGAATTCGAGTCCTCTCTGCGATGCGACGACGGTCGGAACAGGTCCATCTGCGAATTCTCGAGCAACACACGATTCTTTCCGGACGTCTTTGTCGACCCGGTGGTGTTCTCCAAAGCGTAGTCCACGCGAATTCTGCGTTCGTCGTCTGAGGTCGGCTCCTCGGCGTTCCCGTCAGTCTCCAAAAGTGCGACGCGTTCGACCGTGTAAGTGAGCCCGTGAATGCTGGAGAATGGCTCTTGTATCCACGGCTCTTTCGGAACAGGAATCAGGTCGTACCCTCACGACCCATCTTTTTGTAGGACCCGTCACGAACTTCCTCATTCAAGGGTTGATCAAAGGCTTTTTCATGTAGGGGTTCGTCGTAGGGTAATTCGTTCTGCCAACGGAGACCCTGGATATCCGGCTCTCCGAAGGTTTTCTTCGCTAGACGTACGAGTTCGTTGAAGCGGTTCCGGGGATCGCGTTCCTCCAGTTGTTCTTTAAATTTCACGTAAACGAGTTCCCCTTCCTTGAACTGCAGCTTAAGGGACCAGGTTTGGCCGAGTAATGATTTGTCGTAGAAAAGATTTATTCGCGATCGCTCACCGTCCCTGTCGTCGCCGCCGAAAATCGACTCGCCAAGGATTTGCTGAACTTCTTCCGGAGACATGCCCAATTCGATTTTGTCCAACTGGGTCTGCTCCTTAGTCCCCGAATCCTTCGTCCGCTCGACTTCGTCTCGCTTTTCCTTCTGGTTCACGGGCTTATCAACCGCGCTTTGAGACTCGTCTGCCCTCTCCTTGTCGCACCCCATGTGCGCTGGCACCGTCGCGACTAGAAGTAGGGCCAGAACCCGCAGAACCCTTCGACCATCGAACGTTGCTGATGTCATGGCTTCTCCACGCGTGAATAACCGGCAACAACTCCCGACCGGCCCCAGGCTTGCCACTCGTCGGCGATGTCGGCGTCGATTCGAACGGTGACGATGTAGAGCATGTCGGTCCTTCGGTTAGTCGTCTGACGTGACGACGGTCGGATGCACGCAGACAAACTCGCACGGGAATCGACTGGCGACTACAACGGTGGCAGGCACACTCTGGCACCTTCGGCATTCCCGTCGACGCATTCTTCGTCAGTGTTGTCGCAGGTTCCGTCTACGAAGCACCGTTTCAGGCACAAACGCCAGCACTTTTCCGGGCAGCCGCGGCCGCCGGAGCAACTCTCACATTCCGGGTCTCCGTTGCCCGGGCGGTAACATCTCCTCGAGCCAGAGCAGGGTCCTCCAGGCCCACACGATACCTTCTCAGCATCCGTTGTGATCCGCTCCTTTGCGACGTCTCCCGAAGCATCTGTGCCGACGTCCGCGTTGCCATTCCCATTGGAATCTCCACAACCTGCCGCGGCAGCGAGGATCCCGAAACACAACGCAAACGACATCAAGCCAACTCGATCCAGCGTCATAGCAGCCAACTCCCTCGGAGATTACCCATTGCGAAATAAAAGTTCGACGATTGGACAGTACGTGACATCGGCGATTCCCTAAAGTTCGCCGATTCATTCGCGGACGACCTCGCGGGCCTCCGGGGCGTTCCCTTAAGGCGGCGTAATGACGGACACCATTCACGTTGGTTTCACGGGCGATTCTCTGGACGAGGCCCTCCAGTGCTTCTCTCCACGCGTCGAGTGAGATTCAGCCTGACCGGCGACGCCTGGCCCCAGCCCGGGTCGAAGCTCCCCGCCAATCGGCCGATCATCATCCTCGAGGGCTCCGGCAATGCGCGCTCGGCGATAGGGGAGCTCGGCAAACAGTCACTCCACCTCGTCGCCGACGATGACCGCGTCGCGCTCCGCCGCATCGAGATTCTCGAGAGCAGAAAGAGCCGGACGCAGCTCGTGCTCAAGGCGGAAGAAGATCTCGACACCGGTTCCACGTACCAGCTCGACACTAATCGTCTGAAATCCAATGACTCCCAGGTGCTACCCTTCCTGCCATGGAACAGGTCTATTGGATCAGGCCCAACGACGAGTCCGAGCTGCGCGTCGGCCACGGCATGTGCGGCGGCGAATTCGACCTCGAACAGGGAGCCTCCTACGAGGTGAAGCTGCAGGCAATCGACAAAGCCGGAAACCGGTCGCCCGTCTCCGATCCACTAGAAGTGGTCGCCCCGTAGATTCTCCTCGCCGTTCCCACTGATTCAGTGAGTCGCCCGACGGGATGTTCGTGATCAATCAGTTGTCCATGTCATGGCTTCTCCTCTTCACTCCACACTTGGACAACCGGCAACAACTCCCGCCCGGCATCAAACTTCCCTTCGTAGCGTTCAGTGTGCTCGACCTGCAGGGGCTCGGCGAACTCGTCCTGGTAGCGCTGGAAGGCGTCCTCGGAATGGGCGCGGTAGACGATGCGGTAGGCTCGCCGGGCTTGTGTGTCTTCGTCCTCGCAGCGGGCCATCGCGGCGGTGGCAAAGCAGCCGGTCTCCATGACATCTGGCACGTGGACGTCCTGCATCCACGCCTGCCACTCGTCGGCGATGTCGGCGTCGATTCGAACGGTGACGATGTAGAGCATGTGGGTCCTGAAATCAGTTGTCCGAACTGTCGACGTGTTGGCGGAGCTTGTCTACGAACTCCTGCGGCCACTCGGGAAACTCGGTGGTCTGGCGTACGTACTTCTTCTCGACGTCGTAGGGAGCGTCGTAGGGGCGGATGAGTTGGCCTGGGATGTGCTCGTCGTCGCCCTCTGCGGCAGCGCAGTGGTCGATGCGGCTTGCGGCGTGCAGGCCCGTGATAGCCGCCTCCTGGTGGTATAGTTTCGGCCACAGAATGGTGGATTCGCTCGACACTGCCTCGGACGCCTCCAAGATCATATCTGCCGCCGGCGCGAAGTTTACGTCCACTTGCTGGCTGTTCCAGACATCGGACGCCATTCGAAACTGATCAATCGGCTCGTACAGGACCCAGCCGGTCGATACCGGGCACCTCAATTCAGTGTTCTTCGGTTTCTCAGTAGAACCGTGCTGAACCAGAGGCAGACCTTCCATCGTGAGACCTCGGGTGGCCCGGAGCTCAGGATCCCTGGGGATGTCGGCGTTCGATGGCGGGCCTTCGCCCACATTGTCGATCGGAAAAGAGAAGTTGGTCAGATAGTTCCAGTTCTTTTGCTCTTCACAGCGATTGCACGCGTCGATGGCGTAGGTGTAGGAAGGCTCGCCGCCCTTGTCCGGGTCGCTAAAGTCGAAGATACCCGTGAGCTGATATGCACCGCATTCAGACGTGAAGGAGGGATACTCTACAATCCACTTTTCACCGTCTTGGTCGCTGGAAACTTCCGGCGCGGTTAGCTGGGGTTCTGTCAGCCCTTCACAGTACGCATCATTGACGACCGATACAGGCCCGTCACCATCATCTAGCCATTCCCGGGTCGAATCCTCCGCGCAACCCGCGCAGAGCAGGACCGTTGCGGCGAGTAGTAATCGCTGCGGCAAGTCGTGAACCATGCGCGCCTCGTCGACTTAGGTGTATTCTGACAAGACCGAGCGTAGCCATTCCACGTCACCCATGCAATCACACGGACTTGTGGGCCTCCGCTGCTGGTCGACGCTTCCTGCCATTTTGACGCCACCCGCCGGTCCCGCTAAGCTCGAGGGTGGACATGACCATTCGTTATCTGCGGCGGGAACGCCCCATTGTTGCTCAATAAGAGGCACTGCCAAAGGGACTCGCCCTTGTCTCAATCTCATGGCTCAGGAGTTCACAGATGAGCACGAATGAAGATGATCAAATTGCTCGCGGTGGTGAAGGAAAATTCGTTCGAGGGATGATTCCAGCGGTCACCGCCGTGGGGCTCACCCTTGGTTCAGCGGCATGCGGAGATGCCGCCGAGGAAGACGACACGGTCGACGAGGATGACTTCCGAAGTTTCTGTTCCAGAATGGAGGCGTGTGCTCCCCAAGACTTCGAAAGCAACTTCGGTTCGATCGATAGTTGTACGAGTACTTACGACGCTTCGCTCGCATACTATCTCGACACCAGCAATCCGGGTGTGATCGAAGCCTGCGTAGACGCCGTGTCGGACTACTGGAGCTGCCTTACCTCAGCGGCCTACTGCGACAATGGTAGTTTCGAGTTTCCGCAGATGAACCCATGTGAGACCGAGATTACTCAGTTCGAGCAGGCATGTCCCACCGGTTCCCCGTGATGAAGGCGCACTCTCACTCGGCGTCTCCGAAGGCGAACAGCTTCGATTGCACCTGCCCGTCGTCGCCCTCCCCACGAACCTGCAACGCTTCGACGTAGAGTGTTCCATCGGCGCCGAGGGCCAGGATTCGGGCTTTCGTCCAAGGGTCTGGAAGGTCGAGTTCGAAGAGCTTCTCACCCTCGGCGCTCATCGCCTGAATCCGATACTCGCCGTCGAGTTCAGATACTGCGTACACACGGCCCTCTGAGCCGACGGCCTTCGTTGTGAATTGGGTTTCTTTATTCTGTAGGTCATTCGAGGTTTCGTAGGCCCACCGAACCTCGCCATCGTCGGACATGGCGACGATGGCACCCTCGAACGCGAATATCGGGCTTCCGTTCGGGCCAACCGCCATGTTCGCGCCGGGACGGGACGTGTTTTCTCCGGGCACGTCGCCGAACTCGCGAATCCACTCTGTCTCGCCATCCTCTGCGTCCAATGCAATCAGGTGGTAAACGCGATCTTCGTGGTCCCAGGCCGAGAAGTAGAACGTCTCCTTTGATGCTCCGAGAATGTAGAGGGAGAAGAATTGATCCTCGAATGACCGCGCCCAAAGCTGCCCCATGTTTTCGGTCTCGCCAGATCCCGGCGCAATAGCGCCGATGGCGGATCCAGAGTCGTCCGCGCCCGACGGATTCCGAATAAACGCACGTCCATTCGATGGCTGCGCGATGAGAGGCGCATAGTTTCCTCCAGAAATCCCAGTCTCGCGGGATCTATAGACTTGAGTTCCGTTCGAGACGTTGGTCGTCGTTATGCGGGAGAATCGCATGGCATATTGCGATTCATCGTTCGTTTCGGACTCAAATTTCGAATTGGTTGTCGTCAAAAACCCATCGTCATCCCATTGCATAAGACGCATCTGGAATGGGCTGTAGTCGACCGAGCCATTCTGAGGCCCTGGAACCTCATAAGACGCACGGATGTCGCCGGACGCAGGGTCGAGAACCTGAACGCGATAGGGTGTTCGAACAGCCAACTCGCAGTCGTCCGTCAGGGCGAGTACACCGGTATGACCTGGAGGGATTCCTACCGCGTCACGTTTCCACGAGTCGCTGATACGTATCCTTCGGCTCCATCCACGCGCCCCATCGGGACCGAATTGCTCCACCTGAAGAAATGCGGTCGATGGCTCTGACGGATTCTCGCGACCCATGGCTAGCGTGTACAGCGCGCCTGAACCGGACACGACGGCGTTGGTGACGCGAAACAGCGTGCTGGGGAGCTTTATTACAGCAGGGTACGGAGGAGAGTCCTGAAATGCCCACATCGGGCCAAGTTCTCTACCCCAAATCAGCTCCGCGTCCTCTGGGCCCTCTGCTTTGGATCGATAAGTGTTGCCAGGATTCCCGCCCATGGTCGTCCAGGGAGGGGTCGTGCCCTCTTCACCGCAAGCTGGACCGTCGTAGATGCCCCACTCCGGTTGTTGGGTGGTCTCGTCGCAGCCGGAGAGGAGCCCAACCAACAAGAGCGCGCATCCGATGGCTGTACTCAGTTTGCGCATCAGTTGGGCCTCGCATTCTATCGGTCTGCGTGCAGTCTAAGCGCACGCAGAAATTCCTCGGGCAACTCGGGTAAGTCTACGGTCTGCTCGACGTACTTTTTCTCTACGTCGTAGGGAGCGTCGTAAGGCCGGTAGAAAGCGCCCGGAATATACTCGCCGTCTTCTTGGTCATCAGCCCCGCAATGATCCAACAGGCTGGCTGCATGAAGGCCGGTAATGCGCGCCTCGGTGTGATACAATTTCGGCCATAGAATCGTCGTCATATTCGACCCGGCGGCTTGGCCCTCCAAGAGACTCCGACCGGCTGTGTCAAAATCAATCGGCCATTTTTGGGTGTTCGTGACGTCAGACGGGATGCGAAACTGACGGATGGTGCCGTACAAGATCCATCCTCTAGCCTGGGGGCAACCCAGTTCCATCATGGTTTTCTGCCTCGATGCTCCGTGTTCAACCAAAGGCAGCCCATCGTGACCGAAGGAACTTACAGCCTTAAGCTCGGGATTCTCGGGGACCTCGAGGTTCTCTGGGTATTCTTCCACTACGTCCAAAGGGAACTCGGAGTCTGAAAGATAGTTCCAGTTCTTCTGGTCCTCGCAACGATTGCAAACGTCAATATCGTACGTATACGACGGCTCGCCGCCCCGGTCCGGATCGCTAAAGTCGAAAATACCCGTGAGCTGATAGGCGCCGCATTCAGACGTGAATGCAGGATATTCGATCCTCCAAACCCCGGTCTCGGGGTTCTCATCCACGTCGGGCCGCTGAAGGTCCGATTCGGTCAGCCCGTCGCAGTAGTTCGAATTCACGACCGAGACGGGTTCGTTGTCGTTGTTGATCCACTCGCGATTCTGGTCTTTCGCGCATCCAACACACAGAAGCGCCAGCGTCACGGTCGTTGCAAATCGTTGCAGCCAGATCTGACCCATGCGCGCCTCCTCCGGGGACCTCTGGATTCATCGGATCCGAGTGTAGGTATTCACCGCCGGCGTCGCAATTCGCCGCTCGGCATTCCCTCGAGACCTTAGCGGTCGGTGTGTAGTTGCAGTTCCAAGAGGAATACGTCCGGCAGTTCCGGGAACCCGGTCGTCTGGCGAAAGTACTTTTTCTGGGCGTCGTACGGCGCGTTGTACGGACGATACGCCTCGCCTGATACGTACTCCGCGCTCGCGTCAGTCTTTGAGGCGCAATGATCGATGTGGCTGGCTGCTTGGAGGCCCGTGACATCGGCATTCTGTGGGTACAATTTCGGCCACAGAATGGTGGTCACGCTCGCCTTTGAATCTGATACGTTCAGGAGCCTCTCTGCCGCAGGTTCGAATTCTACCGGCGCGGTCTGGTCCGTTCGGACGTCCGGGCCTACCTCAAACTGGGCAACTGGCTCGTAGAGAGGCCACGTGATGGAGTCGGGACAGCCTAACTCCATGCTCGTCGGCTCTTCCGCTGCCCCGTGTTTCACTATCGGTAGTCCACTCGGTCCGAGCTTCTTCCTGGCCAACACTTCAGGCTGGTCGGGGACCTCGCGGTCCTGCGGCATGCCTTTTCCAAGGTTGCGGCTAGAGTGGCCGTATTCGACCAGATAGTTCCAGTTCTTCGGGGCTTCGCAGCGGTTGCAGACGTCGACGGAGTACGTATACGACGGCTCTCCTCCCTCGGCCGGGTCTTCGAAGTCGTAAACTCCGGTGAACTGGTAGGCCCCGCAGCCCGAGGTGAATGCGGGATACTCAATGGTCCACACGCCGTTCTCCGAATCCTTTTGCACCGCGGGCCGCTGGAGCTTCGATTCGGTCAGTCCGCTGCAGTAGTTCGCATTCACGACCGAGGCACCCTCCTCGCCCTCGTAGATCCAGGTACGAGTTTGGGCCTCGCTGCATGCAGCGCAGAGCGCGACGGCCGTCCCAGTCACCATGAGCATCTTCATCCGGTGCTGAACCACGTGTGCCTCCTCCGGTGCGGTCTGACATCGTCATCTTCTACGATAGATGTCTGTCCTCTGCGTCTCAATCGCTTTCTCATTTGCGCACCTCCGGGCCGTTTCCTACTTTTGAAGGGACCATTCATCACCCGAGGGAGAGACCGAATGCACCGATTCGGAACAATCAGAGACACCGCCACGGCCGTCGTGTTGTGTACCGCCCTGCTCTGGCTCGGGCTCGCCGGGTGTGCAGAGGATTCGAGGCCGCCAGACTGGGATGGCCCAGATGGTGGTGACCACCTCGCCGAAGATGGTCCCATCCTGCCGGGCGCCGCGCCCGTTGACTCGATGTGTACGGGCGGATGGTGCTGGATTCATCCACGCCCGTTTCCTTACCCGGTGTCGGAGCTGGGGGCAGTTGGAGGCGAGGTCTACGGACTGGTGGGCGTAGATTCCTACGAGGCTCCGGCTCCCTTCGTCTGGGGCGATGGCTTCGACGTCCAGCGGTTTCCTTCCGACGTGCTCGATTCCGGTTCGCTCGTCGACACCGCCGTCGGCAATAATGGCTGGCTGGCCCTCACTTCCGATGGGGTGGTGTACGAGTTCAATGAAAACGGCGTGATTGCGGAATTCGAGCTGCCCGACGGCGAGTACGATGCGTTGGAGGGCCACTCCGCAGCCATGTTTATGGTGACGTCGGTGGACGGTGGGGGCTACATCCGTCGAGCCGGCAACCTCCAGCGAGACGAAGCGCTAAACCGCAAGCTAAAATGGACGAAAATGTGGCCGAATGGCGACGTCTGGCAGGTCCGGAATGGGAGTGCCCCACAGGGATCGGACTCCTCCAACCGGCGTTGGTTTCCCGTCCCAGATGCCGCCACGGAGCCGGGCCCCATCTACCCGGATGCGACCTTGGCACCGGACCCCGAGAGTGCCTGTGCTGGCCAGGGCATCTCGGGGGCATTCGGCTACGGCGTGTTGCATCGATGGGATCAGCAGGATGAGGCCTGGAAGGTCGTGGACCTCCCTGACCAAGCGGAGATTACGGATCTCACGTGCCGCGAGGACGGGACTCTTTTTGCCACCAGCAAACACCGCGAACTGTTCGCCCGCCAGGACGGAACTTGGAATGCGGTGGCGAACACTGGGAGGTCCAGACTTCTGGCGGCGACGAGCCGTGGCAACACTCTGTACGCCGCTGGAGACAAAGGAGCGATGTACGAGTTCTCTGATGCTGGTCTCGAGAGGCGTGGCGGCGGGCTCTTGCCGGAGAGGTTCCGGTCATCAAACTTCGACATTTTCGGCCTCTGGGTGAACACGGAGGGGACCGAGGCGATGCTCATGGACCGCTCGGGCGTCTACCGACTGACGGCGGAGGGAGCCAAGGATGTCACGCCTGAAGGTGACACGATCCATTCAGGGTCTGGAAGCGACCGCATAAGCGAAATCTGGGGACTCGAAGATCCGGAGTTTGCCATCACAGAATCGCGGGTCTTGAGATGGACCGCTGCCGGCTGGGAGGAATCCTCGCTGACGAGCGGTCGAGACGGACATTTCCGTCCCGTGGACATCGACGGCACGGCGAGTGACAACGTCTGGGTTGCGACCAACACGGAGTTGTTCCGCTTCGACGGGAACGCCTGGCAGAGCGTCAGCTCGTCAGAGGACGACATTACTCAGATTTCGATCGACTCACGCTCGTCCGGACTGGTGGCCCTCGGCGATGAGTTGCACGGGGTCAAAAAAGAAGGCGGCGCCTGGCGTCTAGAGCTCTTCAAGGAGACACCGTGCAAAGAACTCGGTGCCATCCACCGCACGCCCGACGGCGAGTTGTGGTTCGCCGGCACGGAAATGTGCGTGGCCCGCTCCACCGAAGACGGATGGCAAGTCTTCGAACCTCTCTTCGAGTTCGAGCGATTTGCACCGCTCGATCTGCTGCCGTGGACGTTCGTCGATCACCCGGACTACGATCGGCCATTGATCGCCAGTACTGCGGGCGTCCTTCTACCGACGGATGACAGCGAGCTGCGGAAACTCCTCTCCTTGGGTGTGGTCGACGCGCACTACGTCGCGGACCCTGGCGTTCTCGTGGCGGAGACAGGCTCCGCCGTCATCGCGAGGTGGGACGAATAACCGACTGCGTGCGGCCCTGAACTAAGGCCACTCGCCCTCAGTCACCCGGCGGGAGCACCATGACGTATAAAAATCAGAACCACGGTCTGGTTCCCCCTGCACACATTCGTATCCCTCGGGACACGACGAACGGAACGTGTCGTCCAGCGTCTCGCAATCGATAGGGAGTCGGCAGAATGGGTCGCCTTCTTCGATGCGAAACTCCGATCCATCGCACAGTCGCCCTCCCGCGGTGCATTGGCCCAAACCGTCTTCCGTGCGCCCTTTTGGCGAAAGAACACAGTCGCCCTCCGGGCATTGACCCGTCCGATGGCATGCATGGGGCCGGCACTCATCGCGAGTACAGAGCTGGTCGTCGGGACACGAAATCTCACAGTCAGGGTCGACTTCATACGGTTCATAGCATCCAAGTGATTCCTTGAATTGGTCGAACGGACCGCAAGCCCGGTTATCACCCGGACAATCCTCCTCGGCGAGGCAGGAGCGGATGCATTCTTGTTCAAAGCAGAACCCCGACTCGCACTCCCAGTCTTTCTCACAGGAGGCTCCGTCCGGTCTCTCTGCACTTTGCCTACAGGTTGGGCGAGGCTCGTATTCGCGGTCACACCAGTAACCTGTCGGACAGAGGGCATGGTTGGAGTCGCATTCCCACCGTGCGAAACAACGATCGTTGACATTGCAGTACTGCTGTTCGCCGCAATCGGCGTGGTCGGCGCATTCGGGTCTGCATTTGGGACCGTGAACGTCATTGTCGCAGTCGCAACGCCCAGCACGGCAGACGAATCCCACGGGGCAGGAGCCCTCGGAGCAGTCGGCCTCCTCGTGCACACACAAGGCCCTCCGCTCAACCCTCCACCTTGTTTCCTGCTCGACCAGCTCGCAGTTCGCCCCTTCGACCGCACAGGTGCAGTCCAGCGGATCGAGGTCAGCTGTGTCATGGGTGTCGAACGTATCCTGAGCGTCGCCCACGTCTCGGACGTCCTCCGCGTCATGAACCTCGGCTGGGCCGGAATCTGACCCCGCGTCGCGGACATTTCCATCCAGCGTCCAGTCCTCGGGGCGATCCCCGCCATCGACCGTGCACGCCGTACCAGCCAAATTAAGGCCCAAGAGGGTTACGAACGCTATGTACAGTGGTTTTGAACGCATATCCACTTGTCCATTTCGGGTCGCTTAGGAGCGGAAAAATCAATTCCATTTCCATTGATTCTTTGTGCACCATTCAGAATTTTCATCCTCATCCAATTGACCGCAATACCACTGACCGTAGTTCTCGCATATTGCGTTGAATCTATTGTCGTCAGTGTCACCGTAGTCATCACACCCTCGGTAGACATCACAATACGAAGCGCCATCTACCCATTCGGGAAATATATACTTCGCTCGAACTGTATTGTTCTTGTCCGTACGCTCGACGAACTCGTCGTTTGGATTGACTGTTACTTCAATATAGCGCTCGCTTCCCGCGTGCTCATTCTTTACCTTCTTTTTGGTTCCAACAATAATTCCTTGCCCTGCGTATTCAGGTTTGTAGACGTCTTTCCATCCCGGGGTGAGTCCTTGGTCATAATGTCCAGAATCCCCCCATTGTTTACTCGGAGTATTCTGAACTTCTTTTCGTATCTCGTCATCAAATTCAGTCACATCGTAAAGATTAAATGATATTTTATTGCTTTTCCCTCCTACTTCACCACCTGATTTATCCACCAATCTAGCCTTGACCACTTTACCCAAGTGCAAGTGACCATGGCCCTCATGATGTTCGAGATCGGCGTTCAAGTCGACACGCTTCGGGGGGTAGTCCGCCCATGGATCGGTGCGTGCTACTCTCTGGATTACCTGCGTCGTGGTTGGTTCACAGATATCTGAAACTTCATTACTCTCACAATTACAGTCGGACGTATCCTCCTTGCAGAGGTCACCCGACTGATCACAGTCCCCCCCCTTGAATCTGCCGAGCCCCGTACACTTGCCGCTAGTCTTGGGATCTCCTCCGTCCGTCTTGTGCTCCTCGCAGTCTAGATTTGGATCGTCCGCATCCATATCACAGGTGTAAAGTGCGCATCTCTCGTCCTGGCCATCCCCTTGCACGTCACGACATGTCATGTCTCGCGGACACACATTGTCCGACGATGACTTGTTCGGATCGCAGGAGCTTGCCACACATTTCTCGGACGCATTACAGTCAAAACCCTTCGGACAGGGGCATTCACCAGCCTCCTTACCGAGCGGAGGACGTTCGACGTGAAACGGACCGCTCCCAATGTTCGCAATGGAGACCCTAATACGCAGCGAAATGAGGTCTACCTTATCTGCTACAATATCATCCGGCTCCTGAGTAGATTCGTCAAAGTCAACGCACTCGAGCTCTCGACCATCATTACCTTCGGCGAACGCCCTAGGATCGGGAAACAAGTCTGGGAGCTTTTGTCGATTCTCATCGTGCTCCCACATTTTGAACCTTCCCCAGTCCTCATGCGGCAGACTGCGGGTCGCCTCTGAGTCACAATCAATACTCGAACAATTGCCTCCGAAGTCTTTCACATCATGTCTCTCGCCATACTCGTGACGGCGATAGGTGAAGTAGGGCTCGAATCCCGACTTCCGAAGTTCAATCCGAAACCATTTTCTGTTATCGGCTAGCAGATCATACGAAATTGCGGACCCGACTCCAGGGTAACATGCTCCGGTGTAATCGTCATAGTAGAGGTTGTACGGATCCATGGAGGCCGAGGGTTGAAAAGTCCGAGCAGAATATGTCGGGGACCTTTTCTTAGTGTCCTTCCAACTATAGTGTCGGTCGTCACCGGTCAAATTTTGGTTCGTGGGTGTTTTCGACGGCGGCCAGTTGTAAAGTTCCCCGGTCACCTTTGGTTCAGGGGTGCGAGTATCTCCTTCGACGACGCTGGCCTTCGTTTGCCCATCTTGCCCCGGACAATACCCCGGAGGGTAATGAGCACCTTCACAAGACAGGCATAGATGCAGACAAGATCCAATATTGGTGGTTGTAACTCCTTTCTCTCGGGCTGCACAGTTATCCTCATAGATCTTGCCGTCGCACCCACATGCAGGGTACGTGACCTCAGAGTCACAGGAGGGAACGGGTTCGCAAGAGCCGAAAAAGGTGTTGCATCCGTTTTTCTTGCAGTATTCTTCGCTCTCACATGAAGCATCACTCACACAAGTATCCGTCAGATCCGGCGGGTCATATTCGCCGCAACTAAGTCCTGGAATGCCCGAGCCCACTGAGGCCCCGGCTTTCCGTGCCTCACACGCGCTTTCGTATTCGGAGCCGTCGCACCGCACACACCGAGCTGTCCAAGTTCTGGATCCGGACAGTCATTGGGTCGAGGAAGACACGTCCCCTCGGAATCTTCGGATGAACAATCGGCACCGGGTGGAAAATGGCAGTATTCGTGGCCCTCACAGTCCGCACTCTCCTGACAAGGGGCCGAGCATTCCGACGCCTCTTCATTGAAATCCGGGACGGAGAGTTCAGCAAGGCAGGCATTGTAGTATACGCGATCGTTGCAACCACACACCGGGTCATACCCCTCCTCATGGCATTCCTTGGGTGTCGGTTCATCCGAATCGAGCGGTTCACAAGACCCGACGTACTCATCGCATCCGTCATAGGTGCAGATTTCGCCCGGCCCACACGGATCCCCGGCTGAGCAAGCGCTCGACGCCCGTTGCTTACGCGTTTCAGACTCTCCCTCTTCGTTTTGATCACCGAACCCGAAACTCCCCCCACACGCAGAGAAGCCCAACAGAAAAACAGCAAGCGAACCGACGGACGTCAGACGACATGAAGACATCGTTATACCCATAATTCAACGCGGTTGGCGGACCCTGCGCAGAAAATGATTTGTTTGAATTTTAAGTTAGCGTATCGGCGCTAAGACATCAAACGGCAATTACTATGGGAGTGCACTCACCGGTGATCGGTAGGTTTTCCATCATGCGGCCTGACGCCGCTCCTGCTCATCGGCCCAGAAGTCATCCCACCAGTCGTTTGCCTGGATGACACGAAGGGCGCACATCGGGGAGACATTTTCTTCAGCCCACGTAGCGCCCGGGATTTTCAGCCGTCCCTGAGGGACGGTCTTGTGGGCGCTTTCGACCTCTCCGGAGCCAATGGGCCAGTCCTGGTCCTCGTAGGCTTCGTAATCCAGACAGTCGTAGAAGCGGGTCAGGTAGTTGATGAGTCGTTGCAGACGTCCGTAGGCCGACTCCGTGTCTTCGGCCCCCTCTGCGTCCGGCGGTGGGTCCAGGGATTGCAGCAGACTCTCGAGCTCTCCGATCACCGCGCCGGCTTCGCCTTCGTAGATGGTGTCGAGGTGGCCTTCGACCCACCCGTCGAGATCTCCGATAAGTCTGTCTTCGTCGAGGAGCCGTTCCCCGGTCTCGTAGAGGTGGTGTTTGAGGTGATACCAGTCGAGGATGAATTGGAGATGCGGGAAGTGTTCCTGCAGGCCCTCTTTGAGTCCGAAGGCCCCGTCTCCGATGGCAATCGCCTGGGTCTCAAAGCACATGCCGTGCTCACAGGCTGCTCCCAGTAGCCGCCAGGCAATCTGCGCCCAGTCGTCTCTCCGGCACACATACGTCGCCTCGACCTGCTCGGGGCGGCGGACCAGTCCGGTTCGCACTTCCTTCCACTCGACCAGCCGAACCGACTCGTCATCCTCGTAGTCTTCCAGCCGCTCCAGCTCTTCAGGATCCTCGGCTTGCTGGCGTGCCTCCGCGGCCGTCATCCATGCCCCGCACCGGATGTGAGATCCATCGGCCTGGACGAGCATCTCATCGGCCGTCTTCCCCTGCTCTCTGGGCGGTTTACCCAGGATGTCCCGAGCGTTTTGGTGGCGGCGCTCAAGATACGCTTCGGCCGCTTCGGCGCACGCTTCGGTGCGTTTGCGAACCGTCGTCTCCCCCGGCCTCCATCCGTAGTGCTCCTCGAATCGATCCGCGGCGTCCCGAAACGACGATTCGCTCCCGAAGTCGGCCATCGCCCGCTCGGCGCCATCGCTGTACCGTCCTCCAACGATGCCGAAATGCTCCCGCATCGGGCGCTCTCCCTGTCCGGCATCTCGATCGTACATGTACGGAGAGGCCACCTCGACAGGGCCGAGTAGCGTCTTGAAGGTCACCTCTGAGGTCCGCTCGACGGTCTTGCCAGTGCGTTTGGCCTCTTCGACCAGCATCGCCCGTGCCACCTCGAAGAGTTTCACCAAAAGCTGGCGTCCCAGCAGGAACACGACCTCTTTGACCTTCAGATCGAGCCCGCGTCCTTCCGCGATCAGCGCGTCGATGTCCCCGAGCATCGCTTCAAGCAAGATATCGCTGGCATTGTCGATCGCTTCCTCATAGTCTGTGCCGTCCATGGCAATGTCCTTGTTTTAGTGCATTAACGTGCCGCTAATTCTCAGCAAGGACATTGCCATTTTTTTGTCCGCAAGAAAAGCTACCGACTAGCGGTGATCGCACTCCGACAGTTCAGGCAGTTTGCCAGTTATTGGGACTTTGCTCTAAGCTCATTCTACATGTCCTTGAGCTAGGGAGAGTGCCATGAGGGTCGGCCGTCAATTGCGATGCGTGTTGTTCGCGATCGTGCTTCTTACGGGCTGCCAGTCCGATGAAGTCGGCACCTACGGTTTCGGCAATGAAGACGCCGGGACCGACGTGCCGCAGACACCGGACGCCTCGGAGGGCTGGCCCGACGTCGAGTTTCCTCCCGAGGACCGAGAGCAACCGGCCATCCCATCGGAGCCGCCGGAGGCCTCTGCCTGCAACGAGCAAGGCTGGTGCTGGCTGCACCCCTCGCCCTTTCCTCACCATGTCGTCGATATCGAGACCGCCGGCGAGAAGGTGTTCGGTGTCGCCAACGACGACAGTATGACTATCCGCGGGGTTTAGGGATTCGTATGGGACGGAACCTCCATGACGCTGGTGGACAATCCCATTGCACCCCACGCCGAGTGGGCTGAGTTGATTGCGACAAAGCGCGGGTGGCTGGGCCTCACACCCGCCGGCAAAGTCTACGGATTTGGCCCGGACGAAGTGTTCGGCACTGTTGAACTGCCCAGCGATGGGTACGCGTCGCTAAGCGGACTATCAATCGATGAGTTTGTGGCCACGGGTCCAGACGGAGTCACCGTCTATTCGGGCGGCCTGGAGGTCGCTACCGACCCAAGTCCTCGAACGCATGAACAGTTCACGAAGGTGTGGTCGGACGGTACGTTCTGGGAAGTCAATGATTCCGATACCAAGAGAGAGATTGACAATAGCTGGACCGTTTTTCCGCGGCCCGAATACCGGCGGGTCAAAACCATGGGGCCTTCACCTGCAAGTCAGTGTGCGGAGGAAGGGATCTGGGCAGTTGCAGTTGCAACCGACGGCCGCAAAGGAGCCTACAAGTGGGATGGCTCAGATAAGGCGTGGCGCCCTGGCCCAGAAATCCTCGACGGAGCCAGACAGTTCCACTGCACCGATGACGGAGACCTCCTGGCGTTCAATGGGGACTCTCTGCTCAAAAAGGTCGGCTCAGAGTGGATCCCCCTTGAACTGGGTGGTCACTTCTACTCTGTAGTAGATTCCGATGGCTCAAAGGTTATCCTTGGAGGATCGCTTGGAGGATGGGCCACAATCTCCGGCGGAAAGCTAGAGAGGCATTCTCGACGGTTTCGGCTAAACCCGGAGGATGCGTTCAAAAATCACCTCGCCCCACAGCACCTGGACATCTGGACCAACCAGACGAATTCCCGGCTCGTCCTCGTCCACCGCGACGGCGTCTTCAGTTGGCAGGAAGGAACCTGGACCCGTCAGGAACGTTCGACCTTTGGACCGACGAGCTGGACCGGAGCCTACCCGGTAGACATGTGGGGAGACGGACAGGGACGTTTCATCGCAAGCGTCGATTCCCTGTGGGAGTGGAACGACGAAGAATGGAACCGTTCACTTGAAGCGACTTTCGCCGGTTCTCCTGACTGGGGACGCGCGGACCTCGCAGGACGCTCTACAGACGCTGTGTGGCTTTTCGCCCCAAAGGACGCCTATCGATTCGACGGCGAGGCGTGGGAGGAAATCAGCCTTCCGGGGACGCCAGTCAGACAGACCATCGAGGAGAATGACCTGCTACTCAGAGAGGGCCACGTAAAGGACGACGGGACCGTATTGGTTTCGGCTGGGTCAAATATCTACGAGATCACCGGAGGCCCGGACTTCTGGGATATGAAAAAGGTGATGTCCACTCCGTGCCCGACCATCCGAGGCATGCATTTCGCGGAGGATGGCCAACTCTACATCGCCAGCCTGGATGAGTGCATCGCTCGCAAGGACGCCGACGGCTGGAAGACCTACAAGCTGCCACCAACTTCACAGTCTCCTCCCTGGGCTAACGCATTCAGTGCGAACGAAATCATCGCCCAGCCCGGAGACCGTCCGCCGCTCGTCAGCACTGACTTTGGGATCTTCTCCATCGAGGAGGACTCACTTCGCAGGGAGTACCTCGGCGAGGTGCGGGGCCTGGTGCGCGTGGAGTCAAAGAATGCAGTCTTCGCCCTGCAGAAAGGCGGTGTCATGGCCAAGTACTATTGAAGCGTACGTCACCAGAGTCATAGACTGTTCGAGAATGCTCTGAATGTTGGGAGAGTTGCATGCAGACTCGCAGTTGGATTTGTTGCGTTGTTCTGACCGCGGGCTTCACTGCGGCGTGCGAACAGGACAGCCAGCGTGCGCCCTGGGAAAACGGTTCGTCGGATGCCGAGGTCGATGCCAACACCGATACCGACGCCGGCGTGGAGGATGGAGGAAACCCCGACACTCCTACCGGCGATGCCGGAGACGTATACGACCCCAACTGGGGATGGGACGTCGAACTGCCGCCGGAGATGTCCAAAGCTCCTGCAGTACCGGACCAACCTCCAGCAGAATCTCACTGCAACAGCGGCTCTTGGTGCTGGATCCACCCGACTCCCTTTCCTCATCGAATCAGAAACCTACGTCGGGCCGGTGACGCCATCCACGCCGTGGCCGACGGTCGTACGATTCAACTGTTCGAGGCCATGGTCTGGGACGGAGACGGATTCGATATCGCACCTACGCCGTCCGAAGCCTACACTCTCTTGACCGGCCTCTTCCCTACCCAGACGGGGTGGCTCGGCGTCACCAGGAGCGGGCGTGTCGTGCACTTCGGACTCTCCGGGCTGCGGAGGGCCTGGGGGTTGAGGGGAGACGAGTACCGAAAGATCTCGGGATCGTCTTCGCGCTCGTTCGTGGCTGTCCGCGACGATGGTGGTGGCGTCATCGTTCGGGACGGCACGCCTCGTAGGTTCGAGCGGCTCCCCGGATATCCGATGCACTACCGTATGTGGCAAGATGGCACGGTCTGGTCGACGGCTCCGGATGACGAGGCTCCGACAACGGACCAGCTCAGCCGTTTGTTTCCCATCCCCCCAGGCGGAGACCGGCACAAGACCCGCGCACTGGGTCCGGATCCGACCTCGAGGTGTGCAGACGAGGGCATCTGGACGACCAGCGGGGAAGACGCCCTCTACAAGTGGTCCGAAAGCGACGAACGCTGGCGTAGTACGTCCTATCGAGGCCCGCTAGTGACGTCGTTGTCCTGCGGACCCGGTGGCGACGTCATCGCCACGGACGAGCGCGGTGGGCTGTCATGGCGTGAAGACGGCACATGGACACGGGCCCAGGTGTCACGTTGGGCATTGCTCGATGCTGTCACGGTGGACCGGACCCTGTACGTCAGCGGCGTGAGTGGCGAGCTCCTGCGTGTGACCGAGGACGACATTGAGCGGACGGACAAGGGATTTCGTCCGCCAACAGCCGACACTGAAGGAGAGTCTAACCGTGGGTACTGGGAGATGTGGGCCGACGGCAGCGAGATCGTTCTACTTCACAGCGATGGGGTCTATCACGGCGACACAGACGGTTGGTCGCGCATGCCCTTCGTGATGGGCGATGACACGGGAGTTTCCCCCAGAGCCGACGTCTGGGGTCTCGATGAGCCGACGTTTCTGGTGAACAGAGACGGCATGCACGAGTGGGATGGCTCGACGTGGCGTCCCGTCGACGCTCACCTGGGCGATGATGTGGATCTCGGGCTTAGAAAGAAGATCGTGGGTGTCTCGAATGATAACGTGTGGGCCAAAGCCCGAAACAACCTTTCCAGATACGACGGCACGGACTGGTCGTTGGTCACGGGCAACAACTCCGCGATTGGGCAGCGTATCCAACAGGAGAACCTCGACATCGGCACGCTGCATGCGCGGGACAATGGCGACATCATCCTGACTGCGTCCGGCGACATCTACGACATTGTGGGAGGACCCGGGCAGTGGGCTCTGGAACGGCGGAGTACGACCCCGTGTGCGTCGATTGTCGACGTTTATTTCGCAGACGACGGGTCGCTCTACGTGATTGGGACCGAACAAACCCTGGCCCGCAAAGCCGATGATCATTGGACTACCTTTGAGTTCCCGTCTTGGACGAATGTCCCTGGTATCACGTACTCACGAAATTCCGGCTATCGTGGGTTGTTCGAACATCCTAAGAAGTCTTCACCCATCGTTGCCTCCTTTGTGGGTGCATTCTCGATCGACTTCCGCGGTACGGACGCGGACCTGGAGCCGTTGATGTTCGGAAGCGTCTTCGACGGAAGGTATCTGCCCGACGCGAACGCGGTATTCCTCCTCCAAGAGAGGGGCCTCGCTGCGAAGTACTTTTGAGGGGTAAGAATGCGAAAGAAATGCTGTGCGTTGATGATGCTCGCGGTGACGTGCGCGGTCGGGTGCACTCAGGACTCGATCCATGATTTTACCTTCTCCCCTGAGACTGGCACACAAAACGACCTCGGGGGCGAGGAGGTCGGCGCTGAGGATGTGGGACTGTCTCCCGACAGTCGACTCCCCACGGAGGCTCCGGTGGTTCCCGACGCACCCGCCGACAACGCTCTCTGCAATCAATACGACTGGTGTTGGTTGCATCCGGCGCCCTTCCCTCATGTCCTTTCGGAGCTTCGGCCCGCTGGAGATGACATCCACGGCGTCGCCAACTCGCGGTACCTGACGGGACGTCGGTCGGTCATCTGGGACGGGTCGTCGCTGAGCTTCGGACCCACTCCACGCCGCGGTCACTTTGGCTACGACGACATGATTACGACGCCAGATGGCTGGTTGGCCGTTGGCGTGTCTGGCGATCTGGTCGAGGTCGGTCCGCAGGGCGGACGGGTCAAGCTGGAACTCGAAGGCCATGATTTCTACAGCCTCTCGGGCGTGTCGCTCGACGCATTTGTGGTTCATCGAGACGACGGTTTCCTGATCGATCGCGATGGGGAGGTGCAACTCCGGAGCAGAACGGAAGCCGCGGTGACGGACACGTTCATGTGGCCCAACGGAGACATCGTATCGGTGCATGATTCCGGGCCCGCGGAGCAACGCCTGAATGGTGATTGGGCCATTCGCACGCTCGATGTCTCTCCCTTGGGTCCCGGGATAACGTCCATCGGCCCCGAACCCGGTAGTGAATGTGCAACTGCCGGGCGTTTTGTCGGTGTCGGAGTCGATGGTCTGCGTCGATGGGACTCCCTCGAGGGTGCGTCCGAGGTGCCCTACGACGGCGGACGAGTGACATCGATCGGATGCTCGCCGCAGGGTGGACTCGTCATCGGAGACGCCGAGGGACGCATTCACCTGCGTTCCGCCGCCGGACAAGACTGGGAGACCCGCCGTGTCAGCGACGAGCCGATCGAAGACACAGCCGTCCTCGGCTCGAAGCTCTTCGTCAGCAGCAAGAACGGAAAGCATGTGATCCTGGACGAGGAGGAGACGACCGAAGTCTCGAGTGGGTTTGCGATTCCCGCGAATCGCACCGCCACGGAGGAGCTCGGGTCCTTCAGGGACATCTGGGCGAGCCCCGGTGGAGAACGGTTGGTACTGACCCATTCCAGCGGCGTGTACTACGGAACACCCGAAGGGTGGTTCGACATGTCGCTGCCGGAAGGGGCACGGCTCAATGCCGGCGTGCTGAATGACGAGGTGTGGGGGATCGAGCGCCCGAGGTTCGCCATCATGGGAGAGTCTCTATGGAAGTGGGACGGCCGGACGTGGCGGGACCAAACCACACAAGCCTTCGGCGGTGACGATGCTGCTGCGCGCGACATCGCCGGCAACGCGACGGACAATGTCTGGGTCGTCACCGAAGGCGGAATCCATCACTTCGATGGGGACGGGTGGACAGACATCGGCGACGTGTCCGCGGCGGTCGGCAACTCCCTTGAGTCCCTCGACGCGGAGTTTCGATCGGTACTCATCAATGGTGAAGACGACCTGATTATCGGCTCAACTGACGGACTCTACCGACTCAGAAGAGACAGTGGCGGCTGGCAGCTTGACCGGTACATGGATTCCGGATGCGGGGTGACCACGGACATCGCTCGGGCCGATGACGGCGACCTCTGGGTGGTCCAATCCAATGGATGCGTGGCGCGGCAGGTCGATGGAGCATGGAAAGAAAGGGCTTACCCGTACACGTCGAATAGGCGGCCGCCCCACCAGGACACCGATACCTCTACGGTACTCGTGGAGCGGCCCGACCATCCAGACCCGCTCGCGCTGACCCACGAGGGCATCCTCCATGTTGGAGATGGTCGCGAGACCCACAGGACGGAATTCATCGGCCTGATGCGCGATGCCGTCTACCTGGAGAAGCGCAACATCGTGCTGGCCCTGCACCGCCAGGGGGTCGTGGCTAAATATTTCGACGACGCATCCCAGGAATGACCGCTGATCGGCGCCCCTGATCCACGGCGCGGGCGGTCGGGCTCTACATCTGCTCCAAAGATGGAGAATGCCATGAGATCCAGCCATCACATCCCATGCGTACTGTTTGCACTCGTTCTTCTTACGGGCTGCCAGCCCGATAGAGACGACATCTACAACTTCGAGATCGAAGAAGACGTCGGGACCGATGTGTCCCAGCGAGCAGACGCCTCGGTCATTTCATCGCAGCCGCCGGAGGCCTCGGCCTGCACCGACGAAGGCTGGTGCTGGCTGCACCCTTCCCCCTTCCCCCACGACATCATCGAGGTGAAAGCCGCCGGGGACCGGGTCTTCGGTGTGGCCGACGGCTACGAACTGGGCCTCCGCGGGACCCAGGGATTTGTGTGGGATGGGACCTCCATGACGTTGGTCGACAATCCCATCGCCCCCAAATCGGAGTGGGGGGACCTGCACGCAACCAGTCAGGGATGGCTCGGCATCACGGCGGACGGTGAAATCTATGAATTTACCCCGAACGACGTGGTTGGCTCACGGGATCTGCGAAACGAGGAATACAGCTTCGTCAGTGGTCTATCGGTCGACGACTTCGTGGCCGCAGGTGACGAGGGGACGATTCTCTACCGCGACGGCGAGGAAGTCGCCTCCGATCTGTCCGATCTAGAATACGAGGATTACATGGAGATGTGGCCGGACGGGACGGTCTGGGAAGTCGACGATTTTCCCGACACCCGGACGACTGTGGCCGAGGGATGGACCGTGTTTCCCAGGCCCGTCGGCCGGGGGGTTAAAGCCATGGGGCCCTCTCCTTTCTCGGAGTGCGCTGAGTACGGAATCTGGGCGGCCGGGCACGATGAATCAGCAGGGTCGTACAGATGGGACCCGGCGGAGAGTTCCTGGAAAGAGGCCGCCGACGTGTTGTCGGGTGTCCGGGATTTTCACTGCACCGACGACGGAGAGTTCTTGGCACTTCGGGCCGATTCGGTCTTGAAACGAGTAGGCTCCGACTGGGAACCCCTCGAACTCGGTGAGGACCAATTCGATGTCTTCGGCACCAGCGACGGGGGGTTGGTACTCGGTGGGAATCTCGGAAACTGGGCCACGTTTGGCGACGGAACATTGGAGAGCCATTCCAGAAAGTTTCAGTTTCCCACCGTACATGGGGACGATGGAAAGCTCTATACCGGGTACATGGACATCTGGACCAATGAGTCGAACACCCAACTCCTCATTTTGCACCAGGGTGGTGTATTCAGTCGTAAGGGCGAGGTCTGGAAGAGGCACAGACGGCCCGGTTTCGACCGCGACTTTAACTGGGTTAAAGACTACCTTGTGGAGGTCTGGGGCAAGGAGCGGCCGCGGTTTGTCGTCGGGGTCGAGGCACTCATGGGGTTGAACGGCGACGCCTGGTACCGCTCGTTCGATGTATACTTTCAAGAAAACTATGAGTGGGGTCGCCCAGACCTCGCAGGTATTTCAGCCGACAGTGTGTGGCTCATTGCGCACGAGGCTATCTATCGGTTTAACGGCGAGTCGTGGCAGGAGATCAGCGGCCACGGGTCGCGTGTGAAAGAGACGATACAAAATAATGGCCTGCTGCTCGAGGCGGGGAAGGTCAAAAGCGATGGGACCGTACTAGTAACGGCCGGGTCGGACATCTACGAGATCACCGGCGAACCCGACGCTTGGGAGATGAAGAAGCTCTTGTCCACGCCGTGCCCGACGGTCCAGGACATGCATTTCTCGGAGGATGGTCAGCTATACATTGCCAGCTTGGACCATTGTATCGCTCGCCAAACCGCCGACGGCTGGAAGACGTACGAGCTGCCGCCTTCGTCCGAGTCCCCGCACCCGGGCTACGAGCTCGGCGCGCGAGAGATAGTCGCGCAGCCCGGAGACCGCCCACCGTTGGTCAGTACAAACGCCGGCATCTTTGCGATCGAAGAGAGCGGTTTGCGCAGGGAATTCCTCGGTGCGGTCCGTGATCTCGTGCGTGTCGAGTCGAAAAATGCAGTGTTCGCCGTTCAGCATGCCGGTGTGATCGCGAAGTACTATTGAGTCGTACAACGGATTCTACCACTCGGCGCCGGGCGTTCGTACAAAATACTGAGTTCAAATGTTTGCGTGACTGTCGGGAGAGACATCGATGAATGTTGTTTCGAGAACGTCCAGCGCACTCGCCTTCTGTTTGGTCAGCGCCCTCATGGTGCTGGGATCCGGCTGCGGACCCGACATGAGCACCGAGGGAGACAACTGTCGGGCACTTATTGACTGCGAGAACAAGTGCCAAATAGATGACGAGGAGTGCATGCAGGAGTGTCGGGGCGACGCCACCGAGCGTGCCAAAGCCCGCCGCGATGCCATTGAGTCATGTCGCGAGAAAAACTGCGCAGACGCAGAATTTCAGACCAGTTCGGCTTGCTTCGTGAAGAACTGCCACGACGAAGTCGCGACCTGTGCCCCGGAATACTACGGCGATGCGACCTGTGCCGACCTATTCAGATGCAGTATCGGATACGGAGAAAACTGCACAGAGCAGGGGTCGAAGACTGCTAAGCTGACTCACGCCGATCTGTCGCTGTGTTGGTCTGAGCACGATTGCCAGAGCCATGCTTGTCTCGTTCAAAACTGCACCGACCTCGCCACAAAATGCGGGATTACCGGTGAGTCGACGTGCAGGCAGGCAAACGTATGCGCGAAGTCCACCCAGGCCGGCGAGAGTCAGTGGCGTTGCCTCGAGAACGTCGCCCCGGGCGAAAGCGCCGAGAGTATGAGCGCACTTCGAAAGTGCCAGCGCTCTGAATGCGCCGAGGCCGAAAGCCTTCCCGAAGGAATCCTGTGCACCAGCAAGAATTGTCGGACCGAGCGCGCCAATTGCGGACTGAATGGCTCACAGACCAACTGCGCCGAGATGTGGAGTTGCATGTCCGAGCAGGACGACACCTGCGCAAATGCCGAGGACCCAAAAAAGAAGCTCTTCGAGGACTACATCTACGAGGGCCCCGCCGAGGAGCAGACCGCGTTCTTCGAGCTGGACGTTTGCGTAAGGAAAAACTGCCCGGCGGAGGAAACCGAGTGCGTGCAGAATGAGTGCGGCGAGGAGCTGACCGCGTGCGGCGTGTGATTACGAGAAGGGAGCCCCGGTTATGGATCGCATAAAGATTGTCGCAGTCGCTCTGACCACGTTGATGTGCACTGGGTGTGAATCTGGGACCAACATTGAGGGTGCCGCAGACGTTTCCCCTGACTGCGACGCTGGGGAATGCTCTCAGGAATTTGAGAAGCCCCCTTTGGCCGAAGAGTACGAGTCTCCGGCTTCGAAACTCTCGGTAGAAAGCGACCGCCACCGACAGATCGCAGTCGAACCACGTCCTTTTATGCGCCCCGGTGAGGACGGTGCCAAGGCGTGGCTGTATTCGGACGAATCAGCGATATTCGACACGTCTTTTCTGTTTGACCCACGGGATATTGGGGAGGATTTCGAAGAACAAGAATTCGTGATGTATGCCTTTGTGAACTTTCGGCCCGTTCCGTTCAGTGTCATCCGAGCAAATTCGGGAAATGATACCGAATTCGCCTCCGAACAGGCACTTTCGGACAAGACGACCAAGAAAGTGCAAAACGTCGATTTCGGCTGGTCCGAGGTCAACAACTACGCGGTCAGAATCCCTTCGTCCTCATTCGGTTCGAAAGGAGTCAAGGTCGTTCACCTTGCAATCGCAGAGGCAAATCCCACGAGCGCAGACAGGCCTTTCGCGGCCCCGGGTAGTTTAACGTGGGGGCTGGAGGTTCACTTTGGCTCGAACAAACCATGGAGGGATACCTTGCCGACCCTACGCGCGCCGATGAAAAAGGTGAACCCGCTGTTGCTGAATTCGATATTTCGGACCATGTCCTTGATGGTCCCCCGACCGCCCGTATTTGACCTGTCGAATATCGAGTACGAATCCTTCCTCGATCTCGGCCAGCGATTCGACGCTCCGGCGAAGTCAATAGACATCACGCACTTCGGAACCAGCATGAAAGCGTCTCGCCTGGACTCCAGCCGAATCATCGTCACGTATCTGAAAAATCGGGACCAAGTCGTGGGTGGCAGCCCAGTCAGATTGGACGCCGATCCAAGGACTCCGATCGACGAAACGCAGGGTCGGAATGACGACGCGCTCCGGTTCCAACGGACAATAGATATCTCGGTCGGGAACGAGCCACTTCGAAGGCTCGATTCCGTACGTTTCGTCATTCCCGACCGAGATAAGCTCCTCGGTGGCCGTTCGAACTTTGGAAATACGCTGTATTTCGAATGAACTTCACTCGCGGCGCGGAGTTGAACGCCTGCAGCGCGTAGCCCTCACGACCCACGGGAAATGAGCGAGCCCACGACTGCGACCGCAGAAGTGTGTCGCCCGAAAAACCCACGCGATGTACACTGGTGCCCCACGTATCAAGCAAATCCGAACGTGGCTAGACCTCCAGCCAAACGGAACAATGCTCGAGCGGTGGTTTAGTTCTACCAATCGGCGCCGGGCAGTCGTACAAACTGCAGACTTCGACTGGTTGACTGACTGTCTGGAGAATTGCTGATGAAGCTGATTTCAACAAAATTCGTCGGAATCGTCGACCTGGCCCTGGCGAGCGTTCTCGCGTTGTTGGTGGCCGGCTGCGGCTCCAATGATTCAGACATCGGCGAGGTGGATTGCGACGCACTCGAAGAGTGTACCGCTCAGTGTGAATCTGGCCGCAACGCATGTTTCAAAGAGTGTGGAGAATTCGACAAGGTCCTGGCCTGTCGAGGAACCGGCGAGCTGTCGTGTAGGGGTACAAGACTGTGCATGAACACCGCCAATACCAATGAGGATTGGTGGAACTGCATCGATAATATCGGCACCGGCCAGCCAGTCGATGAGCTGAGTGCGCTCTACAGATGCGAGCGATCCGAGTGCGCAGAGGCTGATACCTTGGACAAACGTGGACAGTGCTCAACGAAACACTGCATCGATGAACGTAATAGCTGCGGGTTGAGTGGTTCGGGGACTAGCTGCGCGGAGATGTGGAGCTGCGCGACCCAAGAGACGGCCGAATGCGCCGATACCGATGAGTTCCCGCGACTTCTCTTCGAGGACTACATCTACAACGGCACCGCCGAGCAGCAGAACGCATTCTTCGCGGTCTTCGCCTGCATGAATGAGAAGTGTCCGAACCGACAGCCCGAATGCGTCCAGACTGAATGCGGCAACGAACTGGAAGCCTGTGACATCGAATTCGGGAACTGAGAATGGACTGGACTATTCGCGCCGGACCATCATCGCGAGACCCAGCAAGCCCAGAAGCGCGAACGGCATGGTGGGCCCCTGCCCCGAGGTCGAGCAGCCGGAACCGGAGGATGGTACACCGTCGCCGTTGCCGGCATCTGTTCCGATTCCCGTATCGCCGCTGGGATCGCCCTCGCAGACCGTATCTCCGCCGCCCGCGGCGCTCGGGTCGATGGAGAACACAAAGGCCTGGCCCGCCTGCGTGATAACCTCTCCGTCTTCGGGTTGAGCGACGAAATCGGGATCCCCGACAACCACTCGTTCGCCGTCCCTCGCGAGCGTCGTTCCGAAATTGTTGGCGGATTCGTTGAAGAATTTGTCGGCGTGGACCCAGCTACCGCCCTGTGGAGTATATGCGTAGACGGCGCCATCGTCGCCTGCTCGTGCCATCGGGGGCCGCACCTCGGCACCCGAGGCGCCCACCAACACCAGATCCTGTCGCAACGCGACCGATCTGCCGAATTGGTCGTCCTCGGACCCGTCGCATGCGCTCAGTTGTTGGGTCAGGTTCCACGTACCGCCGGATTGTTCGAACACATAGGCCGCCCCGGGGCGCGCCGGTGAAAACGCGGACGGACTTCGGGCGCCCACCAGAGCCATCGAGCCGTCGAGCGATACGTCACTGCCGAAATGGGCATACTCCTTCGGTTCCGGTGATGTCAGCTTGTGCTGTTGGGACCAGGTACCGCCGGATTTCTGAAAGGTGTACGCTGCCCCGGCGCCGTCTACGCTGGAGTCCAGCGCCGGAGCCCCGATGACGGCGAGGTCACCGTCCAAGGAGATGGAGTCGCCGAATTGGGCTTCAGCAGAAGCGTCAGAAGCCGACAGTCGCTGCGCCTGGCTCCATGTCCCGCCGCTTCGAGTGAAAACGTAGACAAATCCGGCGATGGAGTTGTCGCCTCGTTGAAGAGGGGCACCGAGGAGTGCTGTATCACCTTCGAGCGCGACTTCCAGACCGTAGGCTGGCTCCGGCGAGATGTCGGGCTCGTCGATGTTCAATATCTGCTGGCGGCTCCATGTGCCGCCGCTGCGGTTGAACACGTGCACCGAGCTTGCTCCCCCGATCGATGATTGTCCCAGCAAAAGGGTGTCTCCGTCGATCGCGACGCTTCTGCCAAATTGCGCGTCGCGTTCGGGGTCGGGGCTGGTCAATTCCTGCTGTCGGGTCCAGGTGGAGCCATCGTAGTTGTAGACGAAAACACTGCCGGCGCGAGTATTCCCATCGACATCGCGTCCAGGCGAACCGACGACTGCTGTATCGCCTTGCACCGCCACGGCCTGACCCAAAAACGCCCGCGATTCCGGTTGTGGAGGAGAAAGCTGCCCCTGTTGCTCGGCCCCGATGCCGGCGAATGCCGTGCCGACGCCGAGGAAGGTCATCGAACAGACTACTGCCATACAGATCGCAAACCTACGTCGCATCATCATCAAGCCACCGTCAGTCGAATCCAAAACACTGATTTTTGAAGTGGTTATAATCGTAACAATAGATGGACGTGGTTCGAAACCGACTGTTCGCGCCCAGGATCGAGCTCTCCAAAGCCCGCTTGACGACAACTGAACATTTGTTTATGTTTGGCCTGCTGTGCAAAGTTGGCTTTCCGAGCTTGAGCAGGCTCTCAATGGGGAGATTCATGTCTACGAAAGACTTCTACGAGGAGCAGGACACAGCGTCTGAGGTGAAGACGCAAATCGTCTGTGAGTACTTCAAGGCTTGGTCTCAAGTCATCTTATCGGTTCAAGACGATCGGCAAGAGGTGGGCAACCGAGTGGGTTACGTCGACCTCTTCGCCGGAAAGGGCAAGTATGACGATGGTACTCCATCGACTCCGATTCGGATTGCACAGATGGCGATTAAGGACACACGACTTTCGAAAAGGCTTCAGATCGTCCTCAACGAGTCTGACTCCGAGCGTGCGGGTGCACTTGAAGCCAATATCTTCGGACTCAAAGGCATCAACCTGCTTGAGCATGAACCGGTTGTGCTCAATGAGGAAGTGGACGCACGCGCTCCGTCACGATTCTCTGATTTGGATGTCGGTCCGTCGTTGGTGTTCCTCGATCCTTGGGGGTACGCAGGCCTCTCGATGGAACTCTTCGACACCTTCCTCCGAAATTGGGGAACGGATCTGATCTTCTTTTTCAATTACAACCGAATTAATGCTGCTGTCAGCAATCGCGAGGTTGCAAATCATATGAACCGCCTTTTTGGCGGAGCAGATCGTGCCGATGACCTTCGAGGTAATCTCGAACCGGCAGGTCCTTCCGAGAGACGTTCCCTGGTGGTTCGAGCGATGGAACACGCACTGAAGTCCCGGAGCGCACAGTGGATACTGAATTTCACGTTTCAATCGGCTGAGGCAGACCGGGTGTCTCACGATCTCTTTTTCGCGACGAAGAGTTTCAAAGGCTATTCCATCATGAACGACATCCTGAGCAACAAGACATCTGGTGACGCGGATGAGCCTGCGCTGTTCGACGAAACGCGCGAGGTTCAGACGAGTCTTCGTCTTGCGCACGAACCGATTGAGCAATTGGGCGATGCTCTTGTTTCGCGCTTTGCAGGCCTGACGCTTACTCGAGATGAGATTGTCCGGACTCATCAGGCCGAATCGGGAACCTCGAACGCGTTCGCCGAAAAGCACTACAACCAAGCTCTCAGGAATCTCGAATCGGAAGGTCAGATACGTGCCTCTTCGACTAAGGGCCGGAGGCAGGCAGGGACATTCCCGAATCACGTGCAGATTACGTTCCCCGAGTCCGAGGAAAAGACTGATGAGTGAAGAGACCGGGATCGAATGGACAGACAAGACCTGGAATCCCTCGACTGGTTGCTCAAAAGTCTCGGAGGGCTGCAAGTTCTGCTACGCCGAGACGATGGCCGAGCGATTGAATGCCATGGGAAACCAGCGTTACGAGAAGGGGTTCGAGTTCAACCTACACTGGGACAAGATCGACGAGCCGCGCAGTTGGAGGAAGCCGCGACGGGTCTTTGTGAACTCGATGAGCGACCTCTTCCACCCTAGTTCTCCGGTGGAATTCCTGCGCAAGGTCTTCAAGGTGATGCTCGATACCGAGCGTCATAGGTTTCAAGTGCTCACCAAACGTCCTGGCCGAATGGCGACGACGTTGAAGGCGTTTGCCCAAGAGGGCTGGTACGAGGCGAGTAGCCACATCTGGCTTGGGACCTCTGTGGAGTCAGGCCGCGTAGTCGAACGAATCGATGCGCTACGAGAGGTCCCCGCTGCGATTCGCTTTTTGAGTTGTGAGCCGCTCATCGGGCCGATTCCTGACCTGGATCTTGAGGGTATTCACTGGGTCATCGTAGGCGGGGAATCCGGCAATCACCTATGGACCGAAAGTACGCGGGACCGTCGGGCACTCGTTGAATACGTGGACGGGCAGTGGCGGCCTCGGGATGACAGGCGAGAGTGGGTCCGCGATATTCAGAACCGCTGCCAAGCCGAGGACGTGCCGTTTTTCTTCAAACAATGGGGTGGTCCTACTTCAAAGGCCGCCGGCCGCGAGCTTCTTGGAACGCATTGGAGCGAGTTTCCAAACGTTTCGGGCGAATTCGAGCAGCCGGCCGCCCATTGAGTCACCGTGTCCATCCCGCCGCTGAAATGTTTGTAGCAAACGAAACTATTGATGCGTTTTGCTCAATGTCATTTTAGACTTTGAGTGCCGGCAACACGAAAGATAATGTGACCTACCGAATGACACTATGAGCCGAAATTTCGAGGAAATCCTAGAGCGACTTGAGGGACGCGACGCCGACGAATTGCGAGATCTACTGGTCTGGCTGGCAAGACGGAATAGTGATGCGTGCCGGCAAATCCGGTTGCGAACTCTCGATGACGCAGACAAACCAGACGTCGATCTCGAGGAGTTTCGTGGGAGAGCCAAATCCATTTTCGAAACCGTCCGTGGGGCGTTTGGCAAACCAAGCTCCCGTGGCGACTTTGCCCATGAACAAGACTTCCGGTCACTGGTCGATGTCGTGCGGGACTACGATGAATGCGGATTTCACTCGGCCGCTTGCGACATGGCAGAAATCCTTCTGAACGTATTAGATAACAATCAAAATATGTTGAACCCTCATCGGGGTTGGACCACGGACGTCAAACGCAAATTGCGGGAGATCATTCAGCAATCGAATCAAGAAACGGCCGACCTATCGTGACCGAACCAATGTCCCATCCTGAAAGCGAAAACCAGGAAATCGACCGGATGCTGACCCGCCTCTTTGAGCACGACAGCGGCGAGGGTCACCGGCTCAACCCGCTCCCTGATGATCTGCGGCAAGCGATTGTTGAAGCGGGGCCTGCAATGACTGAACCGCTGATCTCGATAGTGACGGACGAATATCTGGCGTCGGAGGAAGCGCCGGGAGACGGGTGGCTGCCCATCCACGCCGCGAAACTCTTGGCGGAACGAGGCTACCAAGAGGCTATCGAGCCGATGCTCGACTTGCTGTCCGATTGCCACTGGGACGAGTACTTGTACTCCGGCCTGATAACTGCCCTGTCGGCCTTCGGCAAACCCGCCGCCGGGCCTGCACTGGCCCGACTCGATCCGCCGCCCGACAACGAAATCCAGGAGGCTTTCTACGGTGCCTTACGTGAGATCTTGGCGAGATCCGGGGTGCAGGAAGATCGCATCTACAAGGTTCTAATGGACGCGTTCGATGATGATCCGGAGTATGCGGCCGGATATCCGTCCATGTACGGTGACCCTCGAGCGATCGAGCCCATGTCCGACAGGCTTGATGGGGTCAGTGTCGACGCCGGGGATACCTCGCTACTGAGCAACCAAATCGTCATCGAGTTGGCTGATTCAATCGAAGTGCTCGGTGGCACATTGACCCAGGAGCAGAGACAGAAACTCAAACAGGTCCGGCAATCAAGAGAACGGGCCCGGCGACAATCTCAGAGCCTCTTTGATCAGTCGAGAGAAACTGACGCCAGACATGGCGACGAAAAGACGTACCGAAAGTCCGCCCGCGAGGAACTCGGCCGCAACGACCCCTGCTGGTGCGGCTCGGGTAGAAAGTACAAGAAGTGCCACCTGCGGGAGGATCAGAAGTGAGGCACGGCTTCACTCGTCGCTCAACTTCGCCTTGCGCATCTCGTCCTTGAAGGCTGGCAAGTTGTTGAATTCCTCGAGAAATTCGTCGCGGTCCCGTTGCCACTCATCTACGCGTTCGAACGACTCATAGATGTTCCGCATTTCCCCGATGTATTGGCATGCTTCATGATAGTTGGAACGTCCACGCTGACGGATGAGTGACTCGGCGGCTCGGTTGAACAGCTCGAGAGCAATGTCGGGATGGTTTTCGGCGATGGCCTCCGCGAATTTGGTCGAATCAAGATGGAGGCGAGAAATGTCGGTGGACCTCCAGATGGCAACAGCCGCCTCCGGATCATCGTCTTCGATGTAGTACCAGACCAACTCTGCGGGCGCTTTCTCAGTGAGCGTGTTCAGAAGATCGGTCTCTAGCGTCTCCCACCGATCGAGCCTGCGGGCGAGACGCTCGATTTCACGGAGCCTCTTGCGATTTGGACGTTCCTCAAAATTCTCCAGCGCCTGGGGCAGTGCATCTTCCCAACGTCCGCGCTCGTCATAGAACTCGACCAACTTCTCCCGAGCGCGACTCGCTTTCCGGTTTCCGCCTTCGTCTTCGACTCGCAAGAGGATCTCTTCGGCGATGTCGTCGCATCCGTGCTCGAGAAAATCGTCGACAAGTCTTAACTGCTCGGACACTGACAAATCTTCCGTTGAATTGGCGGCCCTGTCGAATTGGCCGCGCTCAAGAAGCTTTCGAAGCCACCAGGTCTCCAGGGCTGCCTGGTCGACGATGTCGAGCATCTCATCTTCGGAAAGCGCATCGCCCTCTAAATCGATCACTAACCGTCCGAGTCGTTGGCGATGCCAGTCGCTGGCGTACTCGCTTTCTTCGCTTCGGGGGCCCTTTTCGTCCAGTGCCTGACGCGCCCAGTCGACCAGTGTTTGCCGCTCCCATTCCTCGGCGGAATCAGAGAACGCACGATGGAACGATGTGCCGTGCAACACACCGCCGTATTCGCTGTTCCAGAGCCAGAGCTCCCACAGGTCTCGAAGAATCGTCGAGCGTACCGAGGGATCCTCGGCCACCTGAAACGCACCGATCAACTCTGAGGCTGCGCGGTCGATGTTATTCGTGACGCCCCCGTGGCTGTCATCGAACATGTGGTAGCGCTCGACCAGGCACTTCGCGATGGGTGACAGGATATTTGCCGCATTCTGCGCCGCACCGGCGTCGATGTATGTGCGGGCCGTCCGGCGAAGATCCTCCAGGTCCTCAAAGCTTGCGGGATTTCTGTAAGACTGAGATTCGGCCTCTCGAATCACCGTCTGCTCGACCCGTCGGCGCATTTCGGCCCGGTCGACGGAACCCATCTCTCCCATCTCTGCCGCGAGCTGCGCCTCGAGCCACGACTCAAAATCGGGATGCCGTTCTGCGTAGGTGACTAACAATTCTGCTAGCCGATCGCGCCCCAATCCGGAAACCCTTTGTTCGAGCGGCGATTTCACCGGGACGTCACCAGAGCTGCGAACGAACTCGTAGAGAACAGCAATTACATGTTTGCACCCGCCTCCAATCGGACAACTGCACCGGGAGTCTGCGAAGGTCTCTTCCCGGACGGTCACGCGCACCGAGTACGGTTGGGGCCGCGAGCCGTCACATTGTGCGCGCAGTTCATCGTCGACTTGGCGCAGATCGGAGACGCGGCCTTGTTGTTGGTATCGCTCTCCACGCTGAGCGTAGGTGGAGTTGAACCACTGCTGAATGTCAGACTCGGAAAATTCCATCACACGGATTGGTCGGAATGAGACGCTCAATGCGCTCCCCAAATATCCGACCTGGCGGTCTGGGCGGCAACGCGGATGTTCACAGGTACTTCTCCTCGAGACGCTCACCGTAGTCCTCCGCAGTGAGCGCTCGTCACACTCGAGTGAACAGGAAGTTCGACGACCCCAGACCACCAATTTGCGGCGGCACGTCGCACCCGCAGGTCACTCGAGCTGTTCGAGATCTGCGAGATCTTGATGACGCCCGGAAAGCGCATCCAACAACCGGTTCGCGTTTTCTACAGTCGATTGAATCCAGACGTCCAGGTCTTTCGTGTAGCGGGGATGGCCATGATAGGCGACGGCGTATCCGCCCACGATGAAGAATCGGACATCACGAGAGTTGGCGCACGCGACAAATTCTCTGAAGTCGGGGGAGATCTTCATCGTCCGTCTCCTCGGGCCATTCATGATACTCTCGGCGGAGCTCCTCCACAGTTGACAGCCGTTCTAATGGGGAACGGGAACGCCAGTACTCGGCGTCGCTCGGCTGGTCATCCAGCTTCGTAACGCTCACCGCTTGGCGGTCGATCTTGTCTCGGTCCATGGCGATTGCGGGGAAAATGAGGGCGGGGAACCGTGGGCGCTCGACTTACCAGAATATACGACCTGGCGGGCTGGGCGGCAATGTCGATTGGGAATCAGGATCCAATTTGCGGCGGCCTGACCGCCCTGCTAGCCTCCAAGATCGAACCACTTGGTAAACCGCAATTCGATGAGGGCCTGATGAGCGACACATCCTCCAGACGCGTCTTTCTCCGTTGGCTCGGGTTGGGAGCCGGCTCCGCGGCCGTGGCAGGCCTTGCGAGCGGCTGCGCCGACCAGGGGCCAGGGGCCTCCGACACCGGCGTGGACGAAGATGTCGGCTCGCAAGATTCGGGCACAGACGGCGGAGGCGGAGACGGTGGCCAATGCGAGGAGACCGCCTCGGACGTCGAAGGCCCGTTCCACGAGGAGGATGCGCCCCAGCGCACCAAACTCGCCCCGGACGACGAACCTGGCACGCGAATCGTCATCGAAGGCACGGTCTACGAATCCGACTGCGAAACCCCCGTCGAAGGCGCCCTGCTCGATGTGTGGCACGCCAACGACGACGGCGACTACTACGACGCCTCCGACGACTACCGCCTTCGCGGCCAGCTCCAGAGCGATGCGCAAGGTTCCTACGAGATCCAGACCATCCGCCCCGGCCGATACCCTGACGCCGGCGGCCTGCGCCCCCGGCACGTCCACTTCATCGTTTCGTCGCCGCCCCACGGCGCCCTGACGACCCAGATGTACTTTGCCGGGGATCCTCGGCTCGAGGACGACTCCTGCGGCATCTGCAGCTCGGACGAGGCGTCGCTCATCGTCGACTTTCAGTCCGAAACTCGAGACGGCTCCGAGGTCTTGGTCGGGCAGTTCGATATCGTGCTTGGGTAGTTGATGGTCAAACCCAGGTTCTCTACCCTTGCCGCGCATCTTCATCGCCCGAGGGAGAGACCGAATGACCCAATTCGGAAAGGAAAAAGTAGCCGCAACTGTGGTGTTGTGCACCGCCCTGCTCTGCTTGGCCTCGGTCGGATGTCGGGGTGACTCCAAGCCTCCGGGATGGGGAGACTTCGAAAACGACGTGTCGGTCGACGGCGGCGAGGATTCCGAACGAACTTTTATGCCGGAGAGCCCGCCCGACGAATCCATCTGCGAGGGGGACTGGTGCTGGGTCCACCCGACGCCCTTCGGGTATCGTATCGAGGATCTTCGGGCCGTGGGCGACACGGTCTATGGGCTGGCATACGGCGCGTACAATGACAGGCCATTGCCGTTCATCTGGGGCGAAGACATTCGCCTGGTCGACATCCCGCCGCAGATTGCAGGAGACGTAGTCGGCTATCCCATGACTATCGGCCAAGACGGTTGGCTCGGCCTGACCGAGCAAGGCCTCTTGTTTGAGTTCGGGCCAGACGGCGTTCGCGCCGAGTATCAGTTGCCGGAGCGAAATTATTTCGGTTTGGAGGGGCACTCCGTCGAGACCTTCATGGTCGGGATCGACGAAGGTGGGGGTTACATCCGTCGAGGCGGCGAACTCATACAAGCTGATTGGCTGAATGAATACCTCCGCAACGCCGTCATCTGGCCCGGTGGAGAGGTCTGGCGATTCCCGGAAGCGGACGACCAGACGGATTCCCGGCCGGAATGGCGTCGTTCGTTTCCGGCCCCGCCGCGCGATTCACGCCCCGGCCCGTATGACTACATCTTTCCATACACCGTCGGTCCGAACCCATCGGGGCCCTGCGCGTCGCAGGGAATCTGGGCGAGCTTCGGCGAAAACAGACTTTCACGCTGGGACGAATCTTCCGGAACTTGGGACGACACCGGTACTGACGTTCCCGGCGTTGTCTACGACATGAAGTGCCGATGGAACGGGACTTTGGCAGCGGGTACCTCACAGGGGGCGGTTCAACTCTCGACTGATGGTACATGGAATCAAACTATCTCCGACAGCGAGGTTCTCCTGACGACCACCGCCGCTCGCGACAAGAAGGTTTACCACGGTGGCAACGCCGGCACCCTCGTTGAGGTCTCTGGCGGCGACGTGAACTACCGTGGCGAGAGGCTTTTGCCTCGCGGAGCCCTCGGGACGTTTCGGGGATTCACCGACCTTTGGGTGAGCCCTGATGAATCAAACGCGATGGTAATGCACTCCGGCGGAATCCATCGGCTGACGCCCGGCGAAAGCGACGACGTCACCTTCGTGAACCCCGAGAATCCGGAACGGGAAGTTGGCAGGCTGCTCAACGGCGAGATTTGGGGCACCGACGAACCCTTATTCGCCTTTACGGGTTCATATGTCTTTCGCTGGAACGGAAACCGGTGGGTGGAATCCAACCTCAGCGCCACCCGTGACCGCTCCTTCAAGCCGATTGATATCTCGGGACACGGCCCTGCAGATGCCCTAGTCGCCACAGCGACAGATCTGTACCACTTCGACGGCGAGTCTTGGCGCCAACTTACTTCCGAAGGGACGTCGATTCAGCAGATTATCTCCGGTGCCGACGGGGACATCTCCACAGTGATGCCCGAGTCGGGGGGCGGCTATCTCATCGGCATCGGCTCGAACATCTACAGGCTTCAACAGACCGCCGACTCCTGGAAGCTTGAGATGTTCAAACGGTCACCATGCAAAAAATTGGAGGCCATGCGGCGGATGGAAGATGGCGGCCTCTGGGTGGCTGGCTCTGAACTCTGCGTCGCACGGTCAATCGACGACGGCTGGAGCATTTACGAGCCGCCCGAAGAGGTCAGCGATCTAGAACCTTACCAGCAACTCCCGCCGACGCCGGACGAACCGGAGGGATCGTGGAACTTCGCTCCATCGCGCAAAAGCGATCTCCCGCTCATCGGCTCATGGGCTGGACTACTCAGACCGGCCGAAGACGGCACGCTCCGCCGCGAGCACCCCAACGCAGTCGTCGACCTCGCCTACTTGCCCAGAGCCAGCGCTACAATAATGATGACCCACAACGGCATTCTGGCGCACTATCACTAGACAATAGCTACTTGGGAACGTGCATGCCGAAATTCGGACGTCATCGAGCCGCCACCACGGCCGTCGTACTTTTTACCGCCCTCCTCTGTCTTGGATTCGCGGGCTGCGAGGAGACGACCACACCACCGGGCGGCTGGGGAGACCTGCAAACCGAGCCCTTCGTGCCTGAGGCCCAGCCTGGCGACGCGGTCTGCGAGGGCGACTGGTGCTGGCTGAACCCCTCGCCGTTTGGATACACGGTGCGGGAACTCCGAACGGTCGGAGACCAAGTCTACGGCGTCGGAGGTCAGTCCATGGGCGGTGTAGGAAAGCCGTTTATCTGGAGCGAAGACATCGAGTTTGTCGATATCCCTTCCGAGATACAGGACGACGGTCCCCAATTTGATCTTTCCATCGGCGAGGATGCCTGGCTGGCCGTCACCCAAGACGCGAAGGTCTACGAGTTCGGCCCCGACGGCGTCCAAGACACGTTCCAGTTGCCCGATGTCGTTCCCATATTGATCAAAGGTCATTCGGCATCGCTCTTCATCGTCGCCACCAACGATAGCGGTGTATTCATTCGCCGTGATGGAGAGCTGATCCACCGAGAGCAGATGGCTCGATCCATCGAGGACGACCGCATCTGGCCGAATGGCGACGTGTGGAGCGTCGTCGAGTCGGACCAGCCTGAGACGCGTTCCGAGGACTGGGAACGTAGGTTTCCGGCTCCGGTTGACGAGTCGTCAGATGTCGAGACCCCACGGAATGTGTTGGAAATTGGCCCGGATCCGTCGGGGCCCTGCGCGTCGCTCGGAATCTGGGCCAGCGTCACTTCTGGCGGTCTCAGAAAGTGGGACGAGTCCAATCAGTCCTGGATCGACGCAACGTCCCCCGACAAACCCGGGCTTACCGATTTCACCTGCCGCGACGATGGGACCCTGCTGGCTAGCAGTGCCAAAGCAGGTATCTACGCGAATGCAGATGGCTCGTGGGAGCGGTTCAGGCCAGAAGTAGACGCGTCGTTGCGAAGCACAACGATTTTAAACGGGACTGTCTACGCAGGTGGTTGGAGAGGCACACTGTTCGAAGCCTCTGAGTCGAACTCCCGCCGCCTGGGTAGACAGATTCTCGACGGAGACTTGTTCGAAGGGCCCCTTCCCAACATGGGGATCTGGGTGAGCCCCGACGAGACGAGCGCGATGGCCATCACACGCTCGGGAGTCCACGAATGGACCGCCGAGGGCACCAAGGACGTGAGCTCGGGAGTCGAGAGATCTGCTGGGGGAATTGGGGGGCTGCTGGGCGCTTCCGAGACACATAAAATCTGGGGAGAAAGCCAGCCCCAATTCGCCATGACGCCGAGATACGTTCTTCGCTGGACGGGTTCCAAGTGGAAGGAATCTTCTCTTAGCGCACAGCGCAATGACGAGGAGTTCCAGCCAATAGCCATCGCGGGACGGACGGCCGACGATGTTGTGGTCGCCACGGCTCGGGACCTGTTCCACTACGACGGCAGTTCCTGGCGCGAGATCAGCGCCGATGGAACGAACATCCACGAATTCATCGAAGATTTGGACGTCGGTATTAGGGATGTGATAGCCGAAACCGGGAGTGGCTACCTCGTCGCACTCGGTGCGGATCTCTATTCCCTGCAAAAAACCGGCGGATCCTGGGAGCTTGAGTTCTCCAGCGACACGCCGTGTGATCGAGTTGGCACGCTCTACCGAGCTGGTAACGGTGACCTCTGGGTGAGTGGGACGAGCCAGTGTTTCGCCCGGTCGACTGGTAACGATTGGCAGACATACGACGTCCCGCCCTCCATTCAGCTCGACTGGCCAGATGACCAAGATCCCCAAACAACCAGCCTCGGCATGCCCGCTGCGAACTTCGTCGAACAGCCGAATACGTCTCTCCCCTTGATCGGCACGCGCAGCGGCCTGCTCCAGCCGACTGAAGACGGCGAGCTCAAGCTACTGAACCGGAACCGAATCCTCGACTTGGCATACCTGCCGGAGGCGGGAGTTACAGTGGCCATCACCTTTCGCGGGATTCTGGCGAAATACGATTAGTCGATCGGAATCGTCTCGCCATCTTCATTCACAGCGACCAATACGAATTCACCCTTCGTACACAGCCGTCGCTCGCCGGTCAGCAGTTCCTCGGCGTAGAGCTCGACTTCGACCGTGACTGAACTCTTGCCGGTCTCCGCCACACGGCCGACCAACTCCACCAATTCACCGGCGTGAACCGGCACGCGGAAGTCGACCCGCTCCGAAGACGCGGTGACCATGTTTTCGCGGCAGTGACGCGTGGCGGTAATAAAGGCGCAACTATCCATCAGCTCCAGCGCCTTGCCGCCAAAGAGCGTGCCGTAGTGGTTGGTCTGGTCGGGGAAGACCATCTGGACCATGCGCGTCGGATTCGAGCCGTTGGCTCCGTTTGTCATTCAGGACCTCCTTGGGGAAAATACTTTCTTTGTCAGTCACATTTCTGGAAATATGGGTGACAAGCACTCTTGTGTTGCATTCGTGAGTGACAACGGCGTCTGCGGCCGTGGCACGCTCGATTTTCAGCCGCCCCACTCAAAAGTACGCGTTAGTGCAGTGCGGCGGTCCACGGGAGCATTGACACCCAACTGCTGGAGGCGCTCTTTGAACGTCGGTGTGACGGATTCCCCGACGTTGAACGTCCGATCTGAGGCCGCCGGATGTACGGTGGCTTCGGCAATCGCGGCTGCGACATTTTCCACGAACCCATGCGTAAACCGCCACTCAGCTTTGTCGGCAGGGAATCGGACCGTATCAGCACCCGACTTCATCTGCCGGATGTAGTGGCCGAACCGACGCTGACGGTCACCGGGTCCGTACACCGCGGGTAATCGAAGCACGGTGGTGGACACGCCCTGGGCGCCTTGTAGGACCTCTTCCACGAGAATCTTCTCGTAGTCATCGGCGTATTTTCGGTAGACGTCACAGCTACTGATTCCGACGATTCGCTCGACGAAGGGCGCCATGACCTCGACCAGACCTTCGGCCTGAGCCTCCGTAAACAAGATGAAGTCGACAACCGCATCGTGCCCAAATTCCTGGAGCGCCTCCCTGCTGTCGTGCAGTCGGTCACGATCTCCTCGGATGTGGGTCACCGATCCAGGGAGTTTAAACTCCCTCTCGCCGCGGGAAAAGACAGCGACGTCGTGTCCTCTGGCGTCGAGCCCAAGCACTACCGACGACCCGATGAACCCAGTGCCTCCGATGACGACGATCTTCATGGTGTCCTCCAGTTTGGGAGCTGCCATCCACGTTATCGCAAAAGGGACCCCCGCGGGCGTATCGTACACGAGCGTCGCACAAGGGCTTTGGACGTATGATCTGCCGGTCTTCAATTTGAATGCCCTTTCCGGCTTCACTAGGTTCCTCGTGCAACCGACCTGTCCTTGTAAGGGAGAACCGACTCTTGGCCTACCAACATCGCTCCACTCTCGCTGTCGTTTTGACCACCGTCGGACTCCTGGTCGCCTGCCAGGATGACCGACGGCCAATGGGTGGTTTCGACGTCCAGGATGCCGGGGACGTAGAAGACGCTACCGACGTGGAGCTCGACTCCGAACCCGACGCGAGGGACGCAGGGCGAGACGGGGATGGAATGACGTCCGACGAACCCTACGTATTTCCCGGCGAGCCTCCCGAGGGGACTCATTGCAACGAGGCCGGCTGGTGCTGGATTCATCCGTCGCCCTTTCCGCACGAAGTGACGGACCTCAAAGAGAGCGCCGAGGAGATCCATGGCGTTGCGGTTGCGGATGAACTGGGCGGTTTTCGGCCGTTTGTCTGGAACGCGGACGGTGTGCAGATCCTCGACTCACGGTTCATTCCACTGGCTGATAGCGATGACATGGCCCCGGCTGGCGACGGGTGGCTCACGGTAAGTCATTCCGGCGATGTTCAGGCGTTTTCGACCGAAGGCACCCGCCAGGAACTCGCAGGCCTCCCGAGCGACGGGTACGTACACATTTCAGGGGCCTCGCAGACGCGCTATCTTGCAAAAAAGTCGAACGGTGGAGGCACCCTGGTAATCGACGGAGACATGACATCCTCGGAGGATTTCCCCGGAAAGGACCCCACGCTCCGAATGTGGTCTAACGGAGAGGTCTGGGGCGTGGACGACGTCGATGAGCCGGATCGCGAGGCGCCTCCCAATTGGAACCTCCTCAGTGACCCACAGGCGAATGAGGGCCGACCTGTGACCGGACTTGGTCCCGGACCGACGGCCTCGTGTGTGGATGTAGGTTGGTGGGCACAGACCCAATCTGTGGGCATCGCCGGATGGTTGCCAGACCGAGACCCCGTCGAATTCACGGGTACGAGTTTTCCTGCAGTCGCACAGTTTGCCTGTGACGCGCGGGGAAATCCGATGGGCGTCGACGCAAAAGGCGGCATCCAGCGGCTCACACCGGATCGCGGATGGTTTCGCGAGGAGTTTGCCGACTACGCTCTCGTCTCCAGTGCTGCCGATTCCGAGACAACCTACGTCGGTGGGAACTATGGGACTCTCCTCGAAGTCACCGGCGATGCCGTGGAGCGGCTCTCCGGCGGATTTCGCGTGCCGACCGACCAGATGGAGGCGGACGGTGACCCGATGTTTCGGGACCTCTGGGTGAACGATGCAGGCACGAAGGTTCACCTGGCCTACGCCTCCGGTGCTCACCGAGCAACAGAAGAAGTGGGCTGGAGAGAGTTGTTCGTCCCCACGCTGCCGGATGGCGATGGGTCCTCTCGAGCGGGGTTCACTGTCGTTGGCGATCAATCGCCTGCATTTGCCATCGTGAACGGGGCGCTCATGGAATGGGTAGGAAACGGATGGAGAAACGACGATCTCGGTGACTTGGACGAATTTGCCGAGGACATCCACGACATCGCCGGCACCCGTTCGGATCTCTGGGCCACCTCGGGCACGACGATTCTCCACTACGATGGTTCGGAGTGGGCTCGTGTGACGGACGCACCGATCGATTCGCCGCAACTGGAGCTCCATCGGACAGACAACGGTGACATCTTCGCGATTGCGCAGGAGGACATCATTCGCCTCGATGGTGGACCCGAAGACCTGAGTCTGGAGCTCGCTTACGAACCGCCGTGTTCGCAGCTGACGGCGATGCATCAGTCGGCCGACGGTACGGTGCTCGCCAGTGGGCAATCACTCTGCATCGCTCGTTACGCCGATGGAAGCTGGACGGAGCTTACAGCGCCGCCGCACCGTGACACGCTACCGGCCAACGGTGAACGCATCGAGGAATTTATCGAGCAACCTGGCGACCGCCCCGTTCTGGCGGTGACAGAGGCCGGCATTCTGGCAGTCGGCGCGGACGGACAATTGCGCTCGGAGTTTCCGGGCGTCGCCATCGATGCCGAGTATCTCCCCGAACACGACGCCCTGTGGGCGCTTACGCCCTACGGCGTGGTGGCGAAATATTACTGACCGACATACACCTTCATAGACTGTTCGGTCTACCTCCTGTAAGATTTCGCCGGTAAGTTCCCGAATGCAGGAGTTTCACCGATGGTCCATCCCACCAAACAAGCCCTCCTCGAAGCCGGCGCCGAGATGTTGCTCGAGCAGGGTTATCACGCCCTGGGCATCCAGAGCCTGCTTACTGAAACGGGCATCCCAAAGGGATCCTTCTACCATCACTTTAACAATAAGGAGGACTTCGTCCTGGGTGTCGTCGACCTGTACATGGACCAGGTCCACGAGGTCTTGGACGAGTGCGTGAAGGATCAGAGCCGCCCTCCCCTGGAGCGTGCCCGTGGGTTCTTTGAGAAGACGCGGACCAAGTACCGCGAGGAAGGTTATCTCGGCTGCCTTCTGGGCGGTCTGGGTCAGGAACTCTCCGGCGCCAGCGACGTGTTCCAGAGCCGGATCGAACAGTGCCTCTCGGAGATTTCCGCGGGCATCGAAGCCTGTCTTCGTCAGGCCCAGACCCAGGGCGACCTGCCCGAAGATACTGATGTGGGCACACTCGCAGACCTTCTGGTCAACTGCTGGGAAGGGGCCGCCCTGCGCAGCCGGCTTCGTCGAAGCCCGGATCCGTTGGACGAGATGCTCGACTTCTACTTCAGCGCCGCCGAGTCCCTTGACTAGACTGACCAGTCTAGTAATCTGATAGACCGATCGGTCTAGCTAGGGAGGTATGTAGGTAGACCTTCATCAATCCCGTTCAACGGAGGAGCAGATGGAGACCCTGTTTCGAAGACTCGGCGGTCAAGACGGCATCCACGCGCTGGTCGACGACATCGTCGCGGCGCACATGGAAAACCCGCTGATTCAGCAGCGCTTTCTACCCTACCGCGAAGACCCGGAGCATCTGGCCAAGCTCAAGGAACACTTGCGCAAGTTCCTGGCCATGGGCAGCGGCGGCCCCGAGGAGTACGAGGGCCGCAGCATGCCGGAGGCTCACCGCGGCATGAACATCAGCGAGGCGGAGTACATGGCCGCCGTCGACGACATCATGGACGTCCTGGAGGACCATGGGGTCGACGAACAGTCCCAGAAGGACGTGCTGATGATCAGCTATTCGCTTCGTTCCGAGATCATGGGCAAATAATGGCAGTTTGAATGGCCGGTCGGGCTCCCCTAGGCTCCAGTTGATACGCTTAACGTGTCGCTGCAATGAGGGAGCTCTGTGAGCTACATCATCGCCCTATTCTGTCTCAGCCTACTCGCCGGCGGATGCCAACAAGATCAACGCCGACCGAATTGGGGGGACTTTAGCGGTGACGCTGGGGACGCGGGTGACACCCAGACCGTCGAAGGCGAGACGTTTGTACCCAAGGAGCGACCGGCCGATTCAGTCTGCGCAAACGGATGGTGCTGGGTCCACCCCCGGCCGATGGCCCACAACGTCCAAGAGCTGGAACCGGTAGAGGAAAAACTCCACGGAGTCGTCGAACTCGACGTTACTCGGGGGCCGGAACGTCTGGTGTGGGACGATGGCATCCAGATTCTGGGTGATCCACTCTCAAACGGGGACGAAGACATCGTCGACCTGACGGTAGCCGAAGACGGGTGGCTTGCACTCACGGATGGTGGAATCCTCCATTTCCTCGGAACCGAAGGCGAGCGCGGCCGGTTCGATCTCCCCGGGCAGGATTTCACGCGGGTGGAGGGCAATTCATTGGCGGAGTTCGTGGTCGGCACAAACGTCGGTGGCGGGCTCATCCGCCGCGGGGGCGGAGTCGTCCAGGTGGATACCGTTCCGGAGAACCTGAGAGCCACGACCATGTGGTCAAACGGCGATCTTTGGCAGATGTCAGAGTCGCCGCCCGCTGATCCCCCGATGCCAAACCGACGTCGTTGGTTCCCGGTGCCCGAAGTTCAAGGTGACGGACTGAACCTTAGTCTCATGGTGTTCGGGCCCGCACCGACGAGTGAGTGCGCGAATCTGGGTCCGTGGGCGAGTTTTCCCTTTAGCCTGTTCGTCGCGAACCCGTTTCGATGGAACTCAAGTCTCGAAGCGTGGAACGAACCGGCGCCGAAATCAGCAAACACCCGGGATTTCGCATGCCTATCTTCCAGTGAACTCTTGGCGGTGACTCATCGCGGCTCCGGTTACATCTATGACGGGGAAAGATGGGAGCAACGATTCTGGTCGCTGTCGAACTCGCAGAATTTCTCGGAGGTCGCCGTACTTGATAGAACAATCTTCGTCGGTGGACCACTGGGGAGCCTGGCAACCCGCAACGGCGGCGAAACCAATGTTGTCACCGAGGGATTTCAGGTGCCCCGCGCAGTTGAAGGAGCGGGCCTGCGTATCGAGGACTACGCCGACCTCTGGGTGTCGGAAGACAATTCGACGGCCATTGTCATTGAGTCAGGTAACTTTCATCGATTGACGAGTGGCACAAACAGTCCGTTCGACAGGTCAGGGATCGGCGGGTCGGAAAGATTCTCGCCTGCGTCGACCTCCGAGGTTTGGGGCGTCAGTGAGCCCCGTTTCACCCTTTCGGAACGTGGGCTCTACGAGCGAATCGAAGAAGATTGGAAGCGCGTAGACCTGCCCGGGCAGGAGGGTGGGAATTTCGAAGGCAGCGACATCGCCGGCCACAGCGAAGACGCCGTCTGGGTCGCGACTGAACAGGACCTTTTCCGATATAACGGCCAATCTTGGGAACGACTCAGTCGACCTGGGACTGCGCTGCGCCGGACAATCGACGACGAAGAGCTCACACTCACCCGTATGTTGGTCGAGAAGTCCGGAGACACCTTCGTGACAGCGGAGTCACGCATCTACGAGCTCGTAAAGCGCGACGACGCATGGCAGATGACGTCCATCGCTACGGCTCCCTGCAACCGGGTCAGCGCCATGTATCGCGGCCCCGACGAGAGTCTTTGGGTTGCGGGGGATGACACCTGCGTCGCTCGATACGATCTACAGAACTGGCAGGTGTACGAACCGACTTTTGACTGGGGCATCCCGACTGCCTCCGTCCCACCCGACCCACTCACGTCTTGGGAGTTCGTGCGCCAGCCCGACGCGGACCGTCCTCTGGTCGTCAGCCGACCCGGCATCCTGGAGCCGACGGCGGATGGAACCCTCGAACGCTCCTACGCCGGCAACATGGTCGACGCAGTCTACCTGGATTCGTTCGATATCACCCTGGTCCTCCATGACGACGGGATCCTGGCAAAGTACGAATAGAGGCGTGGTGGCTCAGTACTACCAAAATTGTGGTTTTGCCCCGATTCCTCTACCCTAGCTCTGAATAGCTCTCACCATGGGGTAGATGAATGAAGACTACTCGAATTGACGGTCTGATCATCGCGGTCGTTCTTCCGGCTATGTTCATACTGCCGGCGTGCCCGTCCGATTCCGGGACTCACCCCTGGGACGACTTTGAACCGACAGACGCCGGTGTGGACGTCCGCGACGCTGACCGCGATGGCGGAGAGACCGATGGCGGCCGAGACATCGTGGTCTTTCCGGAGCAGCCTGCCCAGTCCGCCCAGTGCAATGCCGACAACTGGTGTTGGATCCATCCCTCGCCGTTTCCCTACCGCATCGAGGAACTGCAACGCGATGGGGACCGACTGCTCGGAGTCGCGAGAACCGAATTGCGGGGAGACTTTCAGTTGTTTACCTGGGACGGCCAGACCATGGACCCGGTCGACCTTGGCAGAGTCGATGCATCTGCACTCGAGGATATCACGCCGGCCGACGGGGGTTGGCTGTCGGTCAGCAGCGCCGGAGAGGGAGAGGTCTATTGGCACGGGCTCGATGGGACAAGCCAGCGTGTATTCACCGATGGCAAAAGCCTGGGCTACGACCGAATCACCGGGAACTCGCCGGACGAATTCGTCCTGTCCGAGGTAGGTGGCGCGGGGCTGCTCATGCACCAAGGGGATTCCAACCACTACATGGATCTACCGGGGGCCGTCGCCCACGTCTGATTGTTCGGGTCGTATCATCGGCCACTTTGAGTCTCAGGGATTTGTCGAATGGCCGGATCGACAGTCACCACCGATGAACATCTCCGTTCAGCCCTACAGAGCCAACGACATTGCATGCGGGTGGAATGACGAAGTCATGGTCTTGGGCTACGACGGACGATACATGCAGGGCATTTCCGACGGTGCTCAATGGAATCAGATCCCATCTGGCCACCTCTACGCCGCCGCGACCCTCGGCGAGACAACCTACGCTGGCGGAGAGCTCGGTGCGTTTTACGGCCTCTCCGATGATGGAGTCGACGCGATCCACCGGGGGTTTCGTCCGCCTGGGGACTTCACGCAGCCGCAATACTCGTCGCTGTGGGTAAATGGGACCGAGACCAAGGCCGTCCTAACGTACGATAGTGACACCAGCTTGGGTAATGCAGAAGGGTGGCAACAGGTGCCGGCGCGGGTGAGCGAAGGTGTGGGGAGTGCCTTCAGGTTCGAACACACTGAAATCTGGGGCATCGACCAGCCCGAGTTCGCCATCGCCGCCGACCGACTCTATCGCTGGGAACATGACCAGGCCGACGGACCGCGCTGGGTCGACGCAGGTCTCGAACATCCAGAAAGCCCCTATTACGAAGAGATCGTGGACATTTCCGGCACGTCGCGCAACGAAGTCTGGGTCGCGACCTACGCAAGCCTTTTTCGGTACGATGGAGAGGGCTGGCGCGAGGTGAGTCCGGATTTGGTGGAAGCCCAAACAAACGATATCGGGGCCCTTCGATTCGATGCCGATGGTGACCTCTTGGTCGTCGACTCGGAACAAGTATATGAGCTCGAGGTCTCGGAGGATGGTTGGAGCCCGACTGCCATCTATGAAAGCCCCTGCGAGAAACCTTCCGCGATCGGCCGAGACGACGATGGCGCCCTGCTCGTCGCCGGGCGGGGGCTCTGCATCGCGCGCCGAACCAACGGCACCTGGTCCACCTACCCGTTGCCCGAATCTGTGAGCGCGCCTGCGGGTTCGACAATCGAACTCGAGCGGTCCTGGGAATTCGTCAAGCAACCCGGCTCCCGGCCCATGATGTTGACCACCGGTGTCGGGCTCTTCGAGTTGCGAGACGACGGCACCCTTAAACGAGAATTTGTCGGCAACACCATCGAAGCCGAATACCTCCCCACGCACAACGCCGTCTGGGTGCTGACCGAATATGGGGTCGTCGCCAAGTATTACTGACGTTCTGGAGGGAAGTAGCTGGTCCGCTTTGAATGCCGAAGGTGGTTTTCCTACGCTCCCATCGAGCCCTAGACGGACCTCGATGGGCGTGTTCTTTGTGAGCCTAGGCCATGCACTGAAGTCACAGCGAGACTTCGGCCTCATCGTCGCCCTGGTCTGCGTAAGCATCTTGCCCGGGTGCCCGGAGGACCAGCGAGGAGCCGATTGGACCAACCCGCAGCCGACTGGTGATGCGGGAGACGTCGGGGTGGATGTGCAGCAACCCGACACCTGCGCTCCGGGAGATTTGGACCAACTCTCCAATGACGATGAGCCGCCCCAACGGGACATGCTCGCGATCCCGGACCAGCCCCCCGAGGATGCCCACTGCAACGATAACGGGTGGTGTTGGATTCACCCGACGCCCTTTCCCCAGCGCGTCACGGACTTGAGAAAGGTCGGGCAGCAAGTCTTGGGCGTCGCTGGCTTCCACGAGTTCCCCGCGTACAAAGGCGTCATCTGGGACGACGAGGGCATGGAGCTCTTCTTGCCGGAGTCGGTGCACCCGACGGACCTCGTAGATATGACCACCACCGAAGACGGCTGGTTGGCGCTGGGGGAATTTGGCAAGGTCTACGACATTCGGCCGGACGGACTTCAAGAGAGCGTGACGCTGGAGAGGGGGAAATACCGCGCGATCTCGGGCAACTCCATGGATGACTTCATGGCGGCGATGAGAGACGATTGGAAGGTCGTCGTCGACGGCGAGGTCAAGGATGGTCCTCGGGTCACCCGTGGAGTGGAGTCACGCATGTGGCCCAATGGCGATATCGTCTCGATCGACCCCATCGACAGGACGCAAACCGGGCTCGATGGGCGCTGGCGCAAACTGCCAGCACCGACTCCGATTTTTCCAGACTCGGCCGTGGGCCCACGCCCGGGCGGAGCCTGTGGCGCGGCCTACCCGGCGATCGCCTCGCGCCGCGACCTTCTGACGTGGATCGGGGCTCTCCCCTGGCAGCGGGCCGCTGAATCGGAATACCCGTTGACGTCACTTGGGTGCTCGGTGGAGGGACGGTTGCTGGTGGGCGACCAACGCGGAGCGCTCTTCGAGCGCACGGGTGAAGAATGTCCTGCCTGGGATTCCACGCGGATCCTCGGCCAGCCCATTCACGATACAATGGTCTCCGGTTCGAAGCTCTTCGTGGCGGGAGCCGGCGGGGCCCATGCCATCATCGAAGACGGCACTATCGACAGAGTTGGAAGGGGCCTTTCATTTCCCGCACCCGTTCCGACCGAGGACCATCCGCCCGGCATCCGAGGGCTGCGAAGCCAGGCGGAGGGGACGCAACTGGCCATCGAGACCGAGACCGACCGGATCATTGTGACACCATCCGGAGTGACTCGAACGAAGGTGTCCGACCGTCCCGCGAGACCAGATCCAGCCTTCGCCGACGAATCCGCAGGTGGGGAGCCACCTGCATTCATTGCAGACGATGGCCGTTTGTATGAGCGTCGGCGATTCCGCTGGGTCGACCGCACGGAACGTGTGATCGGCTCCGAGTCTGGATACGCGATTGAACTGGCCGGGCACACACCCAACAACGTGTGGCTCGGCGCCGATGAGTCGCTGTACCACTACGATGGAGTGGGATGGACCTCGGTCGAACGTCCCGAAGAGATCACTGACGTGGGAGAACTCGAAGTCGGGCCAGAGGGCAAGCCTTACTTGAATTCCTGGAACGACCGAGACCTCTACACGCGGACGCATGCCGGGGACGGCGGTGCGTGGGTTCGCATCGACGATCTTCCGGCGCACGGCATCAACGATCTGTTCATTGCCGCCAACGGGGACGTCTGGATCGTCGGCGAGCATGCCGTATTCCGCTACTCTGCCGGCAAATGGGACGACTACGGACCGAGATACGATGCCTTTTTCGCAGACAACCTCGTCTCGCAGGGCGACACGGAACCACCGATCGTGGCGTCGGGGCTCGGCCTGCTGGAACCCCAACCGGACGGGTCACTCGAACTCCAGCTCACCGGCGAATTTCGCAGCGGGATCCACTTGGAGGAGAGGGATATCACCCTCGTATACACCCGCGGTGCCATCGCAGCTCACTACGACGACCTCTGACTCCCATGCGCCACACTCTCCCCATCTTGCTCCTGTGTGCTGCTCTACTTTCGAGCTGTCAGTTGGACCAGAATCGGTCCTCGTGGCAGGGAGCCGATGTCGGCCCGTTGCCGGACATCCAGAAGCCTCCCGCCGACGAACATGCGAAGGTCGTACCCGAAAGGCCCGCCCCAAACACGGTCTGCAACAAACATGGATGGTGTTGGGTTCACCCGTCTCCGTTCCCGGGGGGAATCGATGAGATGGAACGGGTAGGTGACCGAGTCTTCGCGGTCGCTACCCAGCCATCGAATCCGAAACGATCGCAGACACCTGTCATCCTCACAGAAGACCTCGAGGTCGAGGCCATTGATGTTCCCGAGGACGCCGATTTCATCGACCTGACGACCACCCAGTCAGGGTGGATCGGATTGACCGATGACGGCTACATCCGGACCTTCAATGAAGAAGAATCGACCGGGTCACTCGATCTGCTGAATGACGAAAAATACGAGCGTGTCAGCGCGGCCTCAGCCGAGGAATATTTGGTGCAGACGGAACGCGGCGCCCTCGTGCATGACCACCACGACTTGACATCTCACGAACGCATTTCGTCGCTGGATAAGTTCGGACCGGAGATGGCTCCGAATGGGCGAATCATGAAGTTCGGCGAAGCCCCGGCCGCCTGGCTTTCATTTCCGCTTTTGCCTGGCATGTCAGATGTCGACGCTCTGGGGCCCGCGCCCGGGTCGGACTGCTACGCTGGCGGGCCCTGGGCCGCCCATCGGGATGAGCTCTTCCTTTGGAACGGCGACGAGAAGACGTGGCAAGGTCCGACCCAGCTCGAGTCGAAGATTCTCGGATTCGGATGCAGTCCCGGGGGAGACGTCTTGGCTGTAGACATCGACGGGGGCGTCAATCGGTACACCGGCGGGGGCTGGCAGCGGTCACAGATGTCGTCGCGCCGACTCTACGACGCGGAGCCGTTGGAATCCGTTACCTTGCTCGGAGGTGACTACGGTGCGTTCCTCGTCTCGAATGGTCGCCGGGCGGCGTCCGCTTCGAGCGGCTTTCGTATCGATTTCGGGCCCGATGATCTGAATGCGCCCGCCTACCGAGACCTCTGGGTCAATTCGGACGGTACACACGCCGCGCTGATGCACATCACCGGGTTCTATCATGGGAAGGAACCACGCGGATGGTCCCCTCAAGACTACGGTGAGGGCGAGTACGTCGGGACACTTCGAAACGGAAGGGAAATCTGGGGCACGGATACTCCCCGCTTCGCCTTGACCAGCAGTCAACTTCTAGAATGGTCCGGCACCAGGTGGGAACAGCCGGCTGACGCAGATCAGGATCCACCCCCTGCACCGTTGGACATCGCCGGTCCCAAGCTGGACTCCGTGTGGACCGTCTCCAGAAACTCCATTCATCGATACGACGGAGCCCGATGGCACGAGGTCAGCTCCGCGGGTTCCGACCTCGAACAGCGCATCCGCGACGAGAATCTGAAGTTCTCTTCGGTCTTCGTCGCACAGAACGGAGATGTCCTGATCGGGGGCAACAAAGGCATCTATCAAGTCACGGGACACGCCGACTCGTGGAGCCTGGAACGTATCGCTGACACGCCATGCTCCGAATCCACGGTCCTCCACCTAACTGGAGACGGCCTCATCGTCGTCGCAGGCCCGAATGGCTGTATGGCCCGGCAATATCGAGACGATTGGCTGTCATACTCGTCGGAGATCGACTTCGGTGAAGACACGATGCCCCACGCCATCGCCGCTCAACCGGGCCACCGCCCTCTTCTTCTGGCTCACGATGAGGGTCTGATCGAGCTCGAAAGGGACGCCGATGCTGCCATACAATTCGACGGCCCGGTGCATGACGTCGAATACGTCCCCGGACGCGACGCGATGTTGCTGATCCAGGACCGGGGCGTCGCGGCCAAATTCTTCTGAGTATCCTTCCGGCGGGAAGTGCCTGGACAGCTTTGAATGCCGATGCCGACTTGTCTACGCTTCCATCGAGACCTCCGTGGACCTGGACGGGAGCGTTTTGTTTTGATGCTAGACCATCCATTGAAGTCGCAACGGGTCATCGGCCACATCGGCGCCCTGCTCTGCTTGGCGCTCTTGTTGGGTTGCCAGCAGGACGAGCAGACGTCCGAGTGGGGCGACTTCGAGCCAGACCCCGATGCCCATATCCCCCGGGATACGGATACATCGGACACCTTCCCGGACGCGGACACGAGCGATATGTCCCTGGATGCGGACACGGCGGACATCTCCCCGGACACGAGACCGCCGGACGTCGAGACCTTTTTCCCCGACGAGAAACCTTCGGATACCGTCTGCGCCAACGGTTGGTGCTGGGTCCATCCGCGGCCGATGGCCCACACGGTCCTTGAGTTGGAGGGTGTGGGAGACAAGGTCTACGGCGTTGCTAGACTCGACCCAACAAGGGGGATGCAACGGCCCGGGCAACAATTATTCGGATGTGCAGGGCAACTCGCTGTCTGAGTTTGCCGTCGGCAAGAATGATGGCGGCGGCATCATTCGTCGGGGCAATGTCTCGGTCCAAGACGAATCCCTTCCGGTGAGGTTGGCCGCGCTAAAATTGTGGCCGAGTGGGATGATCTGGCAGGCGACGGAGAATCCGCCATCGGACCCTACGGCGCCGAACCAGCGGCGCTGGTTTTCACTGGAGGGGATCCAACAAAGTTCCACGATTGGGACCTCGGTCACGAAGTTCGCGCCGGCGCCATCGAGCGAATGTTCCGACGTCGGGCCCTGGGTGACCGTCCCGCGCGTCGACAGTCCCTCGGCGCTCCACAGGTGGGACGCCGAATCTGAAGAATGGACCCATGCCTTCGGGCGCGACGGTGTCCGGGCGTTCGAGTGCATCGGCGACGGCAGGCTTTTGTTTCTAACTCGACAGGGTGAGGGGCGTCTCACCGACGGAGAGCAGGCGAGTGTGCTGTTTTCCAGCCCCACTCATCAGTTTACCGCGGCGACGCGCATCCAAGGCCGACTGCACATCGGGGGCCTTCGAGGGTCACTTTTGACATACCAAGACGACCAGTTGACGACGGTGACCGAGGGTCTGCGAATCCCCCTCCTGCCGAGAGATGGACTCGGACTCGGTGGCCTCGCCGACCTCTGGGTTTCGGAGGATGAATCGACGGCGATGGTGATCGAAAGCAACAACCTGCACCGTTTGACCAGCGAGGAGCCGTCGCCATTTGATCGAAAGGTCGTCAACTCAAACGGATGGCTCCGGGAAGCCGCTTCGTCGGAAGTCTGGGGGATCGATGAACCTCGTTTCGCCCTCTCGCCCGAGGAACTCTTCACCAGAGACCGTTGGGGCTGGGAGAGATCGGAGTACTTCGAAGCACTCGACGAATTTGAGGGCGTCGACATCGCCGGCCGCAGCGAGGATGCCGTCTGGCTCGCCGCCGAGGAGGATCTGTACCGCTACGACGGAGAGACCTGGCAGCGGCTCAGCGGGCCGGACACGTCGCTGCGTAGCGCGATCGACTCCCGAGACCTCACCCTCACCCGTCTTCTGGTGGAGGACTCCGACGACACTCACGTGGCTGCCGAATCACGTATCTACGAACTCACCCAGGATGGCACCGAGTGGGAGCTGATGAACGAACGCACCGCGCCCTGCAATCGGGTGAGTGCGATGCATCGCGGCCAGGACGGCAACCTCTGGGTCGCCGGGGACGACACCTGTGTCGCACGTTACGACGGCCAGACCTGGCAGGTCTTTGAACCAACGTTCGAGTGGGGGATTCCCACGGCATCCGTTCCCAGTGATCCCCTGACATCTTGGGAATTCGTCCGCCAGCCGGGAGCCGAACGCCCGTTGGTCGTCAGCCGTCCGGGCATCCTGCAGCCGACGGCCGATGGCGACTTGGAGCGCTCCTATGCGGGCAACATGGTAGACGCCGTCTATCTGGAGTACCTCGATGTGTCCCTGGTTCTGCACGACCGAGGCATCCTGGCGAAGTACTACTGAGGTCCGGAGTCCCCGAGCGCGAAGATCCGCGACTGAATCTCCCACTGGTCGCCGACCTCCTCGACCTTCAGAGCCTCGACGATGAGCATGCCGTCTTTGCCGATGGCGAGTAGCTGCGGGTAGGTCCAACCGTCGGGCAGCGACGTTTTGAAGAGCTGATTGCCCTGGCTGTCAAAAGCGCGAATCAAGTGCTTGTCGCTGAGGCTGGCGACGTAGAGTGTGCCGTCGGAGTCCATGGCCATGGTCTGGTTCGACCCGTTACGCCGGTCGGGCATGTCTTTGGTCCAGCGAACACGCCCGTCATGATCGAAAGCGATCAATGAATTGCCGTATCCGAGTACCGTCCGGCCCCGGGGGTCAACGACGATGTCTGGACGGAAAACACCTGAGTAGGGGACTTGAAAGTCGTCCGGGAACTCAGGATTCCTCCATATCCCGTACGAATACTTGGCCCGTCGAGGGTCGAGAAATGACCGGAGATGCAGGCAAGTGCCATGAGAATTCATTTCCGGAATCCACGGTGAGCGCCGGGGAGATCTGCATCGGCGACCGGGAGGATTTCGAAATCTGGGTCTGGTACCTCCATTTGTTCTTTGAATCTTCACCGCTGTCCACGACGACCGACGTAGTGAACTCGTTTCCCGTCCAGGGTTGGAGGCTCACCTCCCGCGCCGAGATGTCAGACGCTTCACGGTGGTCCAGGAACATCTCCGTAGTCGAGAGTGACTCCTCGGATTTGATGTCGAGTCTCCACACTTTGTTGGCACTGCGCACCGCGAGGCGACAGTCATCGACCAACGCCATGGCACCCATACGCGTAGGAACCTGGTCATCGGAAACGCGGAGCCATGACCGGGTGACAGGGAGGCCTAAAGACCAGGCGAGGTCCCCGTCAGGTTCGAGGAGACTGACTCCTAGTGTGAGTTCGTCGGCTTCCTGAGGACTCTCGCGTGGCGCACTAAGCAGCAGAATGGCACCGGTGGAGGTCACAGTTGCATCCGTGACGCGGAGAGCACCGGCGGGCACCTCCTCTCCCAGGAAGCCAAGACGCCTGTGCTTCATGTCGAACGCCTCGCCGTTGGTCGTACTCCACAGGACCCTGGCTTCTTCGGGTCCCTCGACGGGCGCTTGAAAAAGGCTTCACAGACGTGTCAATTCCGATGCTCAGGAGTCGTCGCGCCACGCGTTAAATGTGGCCACCCAGTGTGCGCCGTCGAAGGTGTCGGTGGGTTCGGCGAGCTGCAGGTCTCCGCCATGGCTGCGCATCAGTCGGCGGGCCAAGTACAGACCCAACCCGTGGCTGTCGCTGCCCGAGCGTCGGTGGAACGGAGCGAACAGCCGCTCGAGGTCCGGTTCGTCGATGCCGACGCCATCGTCCATGACGTGTAGCTCGACGGCCGGTTCCTCGGCGAGGTCTCCGCCGTCGGTGAGCGCGATCTTCAGACGGCTGGCGCCGCTGTGGCTGACCGCGTTTTCGACCAGGTTGTCGATGACACGCTCTACGGAGTGGGTGTCGGCGGACACGGCCGCCGGCTTTGAGGTCTCATCGTCGATGTCGAGTGCAATGCCGGCCTCTTTGAGGGCGGCATCGAAGCGGTCCGCGCGCTGTCGGACCACCTTGGGCAACCAGACGCGTTCATTGACCACGGCGTCAGACCGGGTGCGCGCCACCTCGAGCAGCTCCTCGGTGAGTTCGGCCAGCCGGTCGGCATCGCCGCGGGCACGCTCCAGGGCCTGGCGGTATGCATCGGCGTCGCGTTCGCGTCGCAGAGCCAGGCTCAGGTCGCCGGTCAGGGCCGTCAGCGGGGTGCGAAGTTCATGGGCCGCCTCGGCGATAAACCAGTTCTGGATGTCGACCATGCGCTTGGCCTTCCCCAAAAGGGTCCGAAGGGTCGAGGCGAGGGTCGACAACTCCACCGGTGCGCGGTCCGAGACACCAAACTGGCGGCGCATCGCTTGCTCATCGACGTCGCCCAGGTCTTCGGGCACTTCTTCGCAGGCACGACTCAGCGCGGTGATGTCCGCGGTCAGTCGACGGGCGATGTAGGCCGAGACACCCGCCACCGCCAGCACCACCAGCAGCGCCAGACCCGCGGTGAGCAGGCCGGTCTGCCAGATGGCGCGGTCGACCAGGTCGTGGCGAAGACCGGTCACAAAGGTCACGGGCGTACCGTCGGGCGTGCGTGCCACAAACGACGCAGCGCGCAGCTGGGTATCGGCGACGGCTTCGGTCTCGAAGATCTCGTGATCGCCGAGTTTCAGTTCCCGTCGGCACCACCCGGCGGGCACCGACTCCGCGGAGATGTTGTGGGTGGCAGCCTGGATGCGGCAGTCGGGGCCGTAGGCAAAGGCGTATTTTTCGACCACGGGCGCGCCCATGGTCGGCAGCGTCATCTGGGTGTCGTGGACGTGAATGCCGTGGGAGCGAATCTCGCGAATGACGCCGTCGGCCTCGGTGCGGACCATCTGCGTCAGCATCGCATCGGTCTGCTGGTGGGCCTGGCGGTGCATGCTAAAGAGGACGGCTGTGGCAAACAGCGCCACGGCCGCCGTGGAGACGCCCGTGACCGCCCACACGAACCGCCCCTGCAAGGTCGGACGTTCACGCATCGTCGCCCTCCAGTTCATCCTGCAGGCGCAGCCGGTAGCCCTCCCCACGCACCGTCTCGATGACCGAATCGGCGGTGTCCTCCAGATTTGGGGGGTCGAGTTTGCTGCGCAGATGTCGAATGTAGACGTCGACGACGTTGGTCGTCGGATCGTGGCTCATGCCCCACACCCGGTCGAGGATCCGCCCTCTTCCCAGCACCTCGCCGCGGTTTTGAAGCAGGTAGTCGAGCAGTGCGAACTCCCGGCTGGTCAGCTCGTGGGTCTCGGCGCCGTTCTCGACGATGCGTTTGCGCAGGTCGACGTGCGCTCGTCCGACTCGTACGGACTGGGCGGTGGCGTCTGCCCCGCCGGCACGCCGTGTTTGCGCACGGATGCGCGCCAGAAGTTCCTCGAAGCTAAAGGGCTTTTCGATGTAATCGTCGGCGCCGGAATCCAGGGCGAGTACCGTAGACTCAACCCCGGTTCGGGCGGTGAGCATGATGACTGGTTCGGTGACCCCGGAATTCCTCCACTTCCGAAGGACGCTCAGTCCATCGAGGTCCGGCAGCATCCAGTCCAACAACAACAGGTCGTACGGTTGGCTGGTGCCCTGTTCGACGGCCTGCTCACCGGTCTCACAGACGTCGACCTGATGGCCCTCTTCGCGCAGGCCGCGGCCGATGAACTGTGCGACCCGGGTGTCGTCTTCGACTACGAGTATCAGCATGGTCACTCTTCGAAGGTGAGTTCCTCGGTTGGCTCCGGCAGGTCATCGGCTCCGATGAACCGCGCGTACAGAGACGGTAGCACCACCAGGGTGAGCATCGTACTGGTGACGAGTCCGCCGATCACGACCGTCGCCAGGGGGCGCTGGACTTCGGCCCCCACGCCCACCTGCAGGGCCATCGGCACGAAGCCGATGCCCGCCACAAACGCAGTCATCAGCACGGGGCGTAACCGTTCGAGGGCGCTGTCACGCGCTGCTCTGTGCGCCTCTCGCTCGCGGTGCAACTGCCGCAGACGGTTCAACAGGACGATGCCATTCATGACGGCAATGCCAAAGAGCGCGATCATGCCGACGATGGCGCTCATCGAAATGGGAAGACCACGAAGCCACAATGCCACCAGCCCGCCCGAGGCCGCTACCGGAACGTTCAGAAAGATCAACAACGCGACCTTCCAACTCTCGAAGGCCAGATACAGGATACCCAGGATGACGAAGAGCACCATCGGGATGATGATGGCCATGCGCGAGGCGGCGGTACGCAACTGTTCGTACTTGCCGCTCCATTCGATCCAGTAGCCATCCGGCAGATCCATCTGCTCGATGGCCCCGTGGGCCTCCTGGACGAAACTGCCGAGGTCGCGTCCGCGGACGTTCGCCTCGACGATAAACCGGCGGGCACCGGCTTCGCGCTCGACGATGGCCGGCGATTCGATGCGTTTGATGTCGGCGACGTCGCCCAGCGGCACCGTCCCGCCCGAAGGCGTGGTGATGGGAATCTGCTCGACGGGATAATCCCTGGGGTAGTCGAGTTTGATGACCACCGGGTCACGAAACTGTCCGCGGCGGACCGTGCCTACGGGTGTGCCCCGTTGGATGCCGGCGACGACCTGACGAACCTCACGAGAGGTGAGGTTCCAGCGGGCCAACATCTCGGGCCGAAGTTCGACGTCCCAGTTGGGCACACCCTCCATCGACGGCGGGGTGACGTCTGCCGCCCCGTCGATGCCCTCGAGCGTCTCGGCGACGTCGTTCGACAGCTCCAGCAGGGTGTCGAGCTGCGGGCCGAAGACCTTGACGCCGACATCGCCGGTGATGCCCTCGAGCATCTCGTTGAACCGCATCTCGATGGGCTGGGTGAAGTTGAATTCGGCACCGGGCGCCTCTTGTCGGAGCCGTTCGTCGAAGGCGGCAATCAGTTCCGGCTGGGTCTCGGCGGTCTCCCACTGCGAGTGGGGTTTAAGCTTCACGATGATGTCCGACTCCTCCATGCCCATCGGGTCGGTGGCGACCGCCGGTGCCCCGGAGCGGCTGGCCACGCGCTGAACCTCCGGGAACTGCTTCAAGATCCGCTCGATGCGGGTGGCCTCCTCGAGCGCCTTCTGCGGGCTGATCGACGGCAAGCGTTTGGTCTGCACCACGACGTCGCCCTCCTGCAGTTGGGGCACGAATTCGATGCCCATGGTCGTGGCCAAAAACGCCGCCCCCGAAAAGAAGACGATGGCCACGGCGGCGGGAATCGCCGGGCGTTTGAGTCCAAAGTCGAGCACCGGCCGGTACAGCCGCTCCAGCGTCGAGGCCAGCCAGGTCTTCTCCTCGCCGCTCGGTTTGATGATCAGCGATCCGGCGGCGGGCACGTAGGTAAACGACAGGAACAGCGCCGTACTCAGCGCCAGAAGTACCGTCAGGGCCATCGGTCGAAACAGCTTCCCTTCGACGCCCCACAGCGACAGGATCGGGACGTAGACCAAAATCAGGATGCCCACGGCAAACAACACCGGCTTGGCGACCTCCTGGGTGCGCCGGGCCACCGCCACGCGGAAGTCCTCATCCTGCGTGAGTTTCAGCGCCACGATCGCCTCGGTGACGACGACGGTCCCATCGACGATGAGCCCGAAGTCGATGGCCCCCAGCGACATCAAGTTGCCGGTGTAGCCCAGGTAGTTCAGCCCCAGAAACGCGCCGAGCATCGACAACGGAATGACCGAAGCGACGAGCAGGCCCGAGCGCAGGTCTCCTAGCATCAAGAGCAGCACCAGGATGACCAGGGCCCCACCCTCGGTCAGTGACTTCCCCACGGTCCAGAGGGTGCTGGAGACGAGTTCCTTGCGGTCGTAGATGACCTCGAGTTTGACGCCCTCGGGCAGGGTGGGCCTGAGTTCGTCGACGCGGGTGCGAATGTCTTCGACCACACTCAAGGCATCGGCGCCGGCCAACATCTGGGCCATGGCGAACAACACCTCTCCCTGACCGTCGGCGGAGCCCTTTCCCACGGTCAACGAGCCGCCGTCGCGCACCAGCGCCACATCACGCAGGTAGACCGGAGCCTCGCCGCCGCGCAGTTGGAGAGCCCCAAGGGCATCCGGGGTCGTCGGGTTGGAGACGGCGCGTACGAGCACCTGTTCCGGGCCGTCGATGACGGCGCCACCGGAGGTCAGGCCCAGGGCCGCCTCGACGGTTTGTTGGACCTCGGCATACGACAGATCACGGGCTGCAAGTTTGAAGGGATCGAGCTCCACGTCGACCTGTGGGGCGGTGCCACCCCAGGCGTTGACCTCGACGACACCGTCGACCGCCAGGATGCGCGGCTGAATGTCGCGCTGGAAGATCCGGTAGAGTTCGTGGTTGGTGTGTTGGTCGCTGGAGACGGTGAATTGATACACTTCGCCCAACCCCGTGGCCGGCGGCCCGATCTGGGGCGATTCGACGCCCTCGGGGATTTTGTCCCGCGCGGCATCTAGCCGTTGTTTGACCAACTGCCGGGCGTGCCACAGGTCGGTGCCATCCTCGAAGACCACGGTCACCGACGAAATCCCGGTACGCGACAGGCTCCGAAGCTCCTCGATACCGGGCAATCCGCCCAGCTCGCGCTCCAAGGGCAACGTGACCAGGAGCTCGGTCTCCTTGGGCGCCATCCCGGGGCTGGCGGTCACCACCTGCACCTGCACGTTCGTCAGGTCTGGAAAGGCATCGAAGGTGGTCTGGCGCATGCCAAAGATCCCCAGGACCACGAAGGCCGCGACGCCCACCAGGACGAAGAGCCGATTTTTGACGCTGAATTCGATCAGCCAGTCGAGCAATTTCATGACGGTTTCTCTGCGGTTTCTTTACTGAAGGACGCGCTGACTCTTGAGGTTGAAGGCCCCGTCGGCGACCACCGGGACGCCCGGTTTGAGGCCCTCGCCGCGCACCAGGTAGTCGGTCTCGTATTCGCCGAGCACATCGACGTTGACCTGGACGGCCTCGCCGTCGCGTTTCACGAAGATCGTCGGGGTGTTTTCCATGCGCGTGACGGCCAGCCGCGGCACCAACACCGAGTCTTCGGGGGCTGGCACCTTGAGGGTTACCCAGCCCGCTTCGCCGACGAGCAGGTCGCCGGCGACATCGGCTTCGGGAGCTGGACGGAAGGAGTAGCGGCGGGTGTGGTTGGCCGGCTGCACAGCACCTCCGCGACGGGTCATGACCATCTGCAGGCCCGGTGCCTGCCGCGATGCGCCCAAGGACCGCCACTCGGCGCGGACATCCTCCGACAGGCGCCCTGACAATTGTTGAGGGATGTCGACCCGGACCACGGCGCCTTCTTTGGGCGTGATCGTCACACAGGACTCGCCGGCTCTTCGTAGCTGGCCGGTGGTACAGGAGAGTTCCGAGACGACGCCCGAGGCCGTGGCCATCCAGAGATGCCCCGAATCAGACCTGCGCAGGGCCTGGCCGCGGCGGGCAGATGCCTGTCTGCGCAGCGAGCGCAACGTCGAGACCGCCTCCTCGAGCTGGACCTCGGCGTCCATCAACTCGGTCGCCGTCTGAAAGCCGCCTTCGACGTTCTCGCGGCGCTGCTCGACGGCGCTTTGCCGCTTTTGGACCACCCGCTGCATCCGCTCGATGTCGGCCTCCAGGTCGGTGAGTTCGGGGGCGGTCACCTCGGCGAGTGGCTGGCCGACCTCCACGGTCTGGCCAGGCGAGATGCGCCACGACTGGATGATGGCATCGACCGGCGGCCCCTGGCGGACCGTGCGATGCTCAGGGGTCACGACTTCAGCCGGAAGCCGCGCGACGGTCGCCCTGTCCGGTGCGGCGGCCTCTTCCCAGCGCAGACTGGGCTTCATGGACTCATGCGCCGCCTGGGCACGCGATGACTCCGAGCCGTTTGCCGTCGGCTCGTGGCAGGCAGCCGAGGCGGCTATCAGAACCAGCAGCCCCCACAACGCTGCCGCTGACAAAATCGAATCTTCAATGCTCATTGCTTCCCCTTGCTATCTTGCTGGATGACCTGAGAGAGGGCTTTTGCTTTGAGGGTGCGCGCCATCAGGTCGGCACGCAGATTCAGCAGACTGTGTTCGGCTTCATGCAGGTCGCGGTGCGCCCGAATGAGCCGCTGCAGCTCGATCCGGCCCGTGTCGAGGGCCGACTGGAACAGCTCGACGCGTTTTCTGAGTGGTTCGACGTACGTCTCCATGAAGTCGCGACGCGCCGTACGCGTCGCTTCCCAGCGCTCGGCGGCCGCTCGGAGCTCCCCGCGAAGCTGAGTGATCTCCCAGCGATGCTCGATCGACAGAGACGCAGCGCGCCCCGCGGCGGCCTCGGCCTGCGGAGCACTGTCATTGCCGATAGGCACCGACAGACCCACGGTGGGAATCGCCCAAAATTCGTCGAATCCGACTGACCGCGCGCCGACGCCGACCGACAGTTCAGCGGCATTTTCGCTCCTGGAGGCGCGCGCCTCTCGCAACGCCTGACGCCGCTGCGCCAGCACGGCCTGTACCCGAGGAAACTGGTCGACCCGCTCGATCAACGGGCGCCAGGGGTTCTCATCTGCGGCGTACTCAAGCTCGCTGGGCTGCTCGGAGGGCGTCGCCAACTGGCAGGATCCACCGAGCATCCGCCGGACCTCCGCCCGGGCGAACTCGGCTCGCCGGCGGGCCTGTGACCGCTCGGCTTTGATCCGACCCAGCTCGACCTCGAAGTCGGCCAGATCGAGCTTGGTGATCTGATTTCGTTCCGTCGCCTTGCGCAGCGGTTCGAACTCGGCGCGGACCTCGCTCAGGTACTCGCCCAGGTGGCGTCGCTCCAACTCGGCGACCCACCAGTCGATATACGCGCTCTGCATCTCGAAGATCCATTCGGCGCGGCGCCGATCTGCCTGGGCACGTTCGGTCTCGGCGCGTCCACTCCAGACGTCGCGTTGTCGGCGGCCGAGCTTGCCGAGGCTGACGCCCAGCGAGACCGACGCCTGGTATTCGTTGAGCTGGGAACGACCGTCGGTCTGAAACTCCGGCGCAACGTCGGCACCGATGGAACGAACGCGGCCGGGCACCGCGCCTGCGGCGTCTTTCATGCCGCCGACCAGCGCTTCGGCGCCCTCGCCCGGGCCCTGCGCGTAGACCTGACGAGCAGCTCGGTGAATGGACTCGGGGGTCACGGGTTCGTCGACTGGACACTTCGACTGACCGGCCGCCGGCGTGGGCAGCGAAAGCACCACCGCCACGGCAACGGCCACGAAAGCGGTCTGTGAAGATACATTTATTCTCATCGCGAAGACTCGTTGGTTGGAGTTCCTCTCCCTCGACACAGAGAAAGGTAAGCCTCCGCGGGCCCCGTTGCATGAACTGGTGGATTAAAAGTCCTTAATCGACTTGGAGATTCTGCGTGAGCGATGAATATTGGATGGTGACACTGGCCTCATTTAACAGACGGAGGAACTCGTGAACTGGTGGATGTTCGCACTACAAATCGCGGCCGTCGTGCTCGCGCCGATTCTGATCGCCGCCGAGTTGGCGTATAAGACTCAATCGAGCCGAATTCACTGGCTGTTCAAGGCCGCATTCGCCGTCGCCATCATGGCACTTCTGTGGGTCATGCCCATCTGGCACGTCGTCGGATCGTGGGTGCCCTGGGTCCAGGCCTCGATTGTGGCGACCGGTCTGTTGTACGGGGCCGAGGGATTCACGGATCTGCCCTGGTGGAAGAGCGGCGAGGTGTGGCCGCAGGCATTTGCGGCGGTGGGATACCCGCTGCTCACCGCCCTCGTTTTGGTCTGGGCATGGGGCATCTATTCATCGGGGACGATGCCGCAGGACCAGGAGCCCGTCGAGTTGAGCTTTCCGCTCAAGGACGGGCGTTTCTACGTCGTCGCAGGCGGCTCGACCGAAGGCGGAAATCGTCACCGCAAGATCCTGGAGACCAAACGGGCCGCTGAATTCCGTGGGCAGGCGCAGGCGCTCGACCTCGTGCAGCTCAACGACTGGGGTATCCGGGCGCGGGGACTCTACCCGCACGACAAGACCAAGTACGCCATCTTCGGCACGCCGGTCCATGCGCCCTGCTCTGGCGATATCGTACAGGCCCGCGACGGACTCGAGGACTACGATCCTCCTGAGAAAGACTCGGAGAACCTGGCCGGCAACCATGTGGTGATCGAGTGCAAAGGGGCTCACGTCGTGCTCGCTCACCTCAAGAAGGGGAGCGTTACGGTTCAGCGAGGCAACTCGGTGCAGGCCGGCCAAAAACTCGGCGAAATCGGAAATTCGGGAAACACGTCGGAGCCCCACCTGCATATCCACGCCCAACACCCAAGCGATTCGGAGCACATCATGGGCGGCGAAGCGCGCCCGATGACCTTCGGCGGGCAATACCTGGGTGCCGGCGAACTCATTCGCGTGCAAAATTGAGGTGCTTTGCCAAGTCTCCTACACTTGCCATGAATCCCGACTATTCACGGGAGTAATAAAATGGCAGTGGGTAGATTCTGGTCGCTCGTACTCGTCGTCGCGTGCTTTGGAGCCTGCAAACAGGTCGAACAACCCACGCCCTGGGATTTTCAGTCGAGCTCGAACCCTCCAGTGCGCGATATCCCGAGTTCCCCTGATGCCGACGCCGATGTCGCCGATGGCGTCGATGGCGGCGACGCGGATGTCGGCCCGCCCACGGACGATGTGGTCGTCATCCCCGAAGAGCCGGCGGCCAATGCCGAATGCACCCCCAAGGGCTGGTGCTGGCTCCACCCCGCGCCGCTGCCCCACCACATTCGCGGGCTCAGGAGAAGTGGCGACCGAGTCTTCGGGCTCGCCTCTCACCGGGAACTACGCGGCCTGCAGCTTCTGATCTGGGACGATTCCGGCCCGCGGCTCCTCTATCCCGACGTAGACGAATTGCCGGAGGACCTCGCCATCTCACCCTCCGACGACGGGTGGTTGGCGATCACTCGCCAGGGGCAGGTCTACCGATTCACACCGGAGGGACAGCGCCAGAAAGTCCGGATGCTACCCGACCGCGGCTACGAGTCGATTTCGGGTATCTCGAAGGACTCATTCGTCGCGCAGCGTGCCGGAGACCTGGCCGTAAAAGTTCATGAAAATTCGCTCTCGACGACTCGTTTGCACTCGAACATCTCGGATCTCGAAATGAAGAGGGACGGGACGATTCGGGCGATGCGAGCGCACAGAGAGACCTTTCCCTCACTGGCGAGCAAGTGGAGGATTTTCCCCGCCCCATTAAACGTCTCAGTGGCCACATTCGAAGAGATCCGACCTCCCCTCTACACTGGATGCGACGACGCCGTGTGGGGCTACTCCTTTACGGATGGACTCTACCATTGGGACGAGCCAGAGGTTGACCCAAGAGAGGTGACTTTTCGCACCGGTCCGCTGCGAGACATCACCTGCGACTTCAACAACCGCGATATCGCCGTCGGTCCCGACGGAATTTTCCACTTGGACAGCCCCACCAGCGGCGACACGATTCGAGAGACCGAGCTGTGGGCTACATCGGTGGCGACAGCCGACGGACGAACGCACATTTCGGGTCAGCGCGGACACCTGTGGGAGTTCGATTCCGACGGCATGCAGTCGTTGCGATCCGGATTTGAGTTCCCTTCCTCGGAGGACGCCGATGCCGCCGAGAGGCGGTTCGGCTCGATGTGGGTCAGCGACGATGAACGCCGGATCGCGCTCGCATACCCCGAGGGTATCAGCATCGGTTCCGACGACGGTTGGTCAAAGATGCCCGAACCCCCTGAATACGGGTTTTCGCAACATTCCGGGACCTTCGGCATGGAATCGACTGAAATCTGGGGGCTCGATCGGCCACGGTTCGTGGTCACCAACTCGAAGCTCTACCGGTGGGACGGTCAGTCCTGGCGCATCCAGACGATAAACGGACGCGACTGGTTTTCGGATCCTCCGCTCGGCATCGCCGGCTCGACGTCGGATGCAGTCTGGATCGTCACCCGACACGATCTTTTCTTCTACAATGGAAACGAGTGGGACAAGGTGACTGACAGCTCCAGCGACATTCGCAACTTTCTGGAGGCCGAGGATATCGAATTTTCGGACATCTTTGCCGAAGACGGCGGTGACATCTACGCCGCCATCGGCGAGGACATCTACCAGGTGACCGGAACATCGGGTAACTGGGGTCTGCAGCAGGCCTACGACCCGCCCTGCGACAGAATTACCGCAATGCACAGAGGCGACTCCGGAGAGTTGTACGTGGGTAATTCGAACAAATGCGTGGCCCGTTACGACGGAACTGCATGGACCAATATCGCGAAACCGCCACGCGGAAGCTATCCGGCGCCTCCCAAGGTGTTCCATCACGGAACCCACACGTTCGTGTCACAGGGGCCGGGCCGCCCTCCATTGGTCGTGACCGGATCCGGGACGTTCGCCGTAACACCGGAGGACACGCTCGAGCCCGTCTTCACCGGCAACACAATCGACGCCGCATACCTGCCCGAACACGACACCACGCTTCTGTTGACCACCCTGGGCGTCGTCGCCAAGTACCACTAGCAGTCACTCCTCGACCGTCCACTCGACATCTGCGGGGCGGTCTCCGGTGTACTGCATGATGTTCTGGCGCTCGCGGGTGTCGAGGACGAATTCGTTCCAGCCCGCATCCAGGTCCATATCCATGGAGTATTCGCCGCTCTGGCATTCATGCTGCAGCGAGACGCTCTCCTCGGTATACACCCACCGCACGTAGAAGCCCTCAATAAGCGGGGTGGGGATGAGGATATTGGCGCGTACCGACGGCGAGTTGAGCGTGACGATCTTGGCGCCGCCATCCTGGAGGAAAGTCAGCCCGGGCACGAGCGCGAATCGAATGTCGGAGCCGATCTGTTCGAAGACAGCTTCCTCGCAGATGAATCCGTTGAAGGCATCAAAGCCGCTCGCCTCCGGGTCGACGGGTTTGAGGTGCTCCTCGACCGTCCCAGCCGAGGCGAAGGTCACCTCAAAAGAACCGTCAGCCTGGATGTTCCCCTCGGCGAGGTCGGGTTCCGAGCTGGCCGAGATCCGTGTCTCGTCCATGTCGAAGTTGGACAATTCGCCGGAGACCGTCAGGTCACCGCCGCTGGGACCGCCGTCATCCGGGAAACCTTCCCCGCACGCCATCAGAAAGCCCGCGATTGCGACGATAGCCAACGTACTCACTTTCCGTACTCTCATTCTCAGTCCTTTCATCATCAGTAAAAAACAAATCTATTCGCAGCCCTCACCTCCGACGGCCGATGCACCACTTTGATTCGCAATTTGAGCCGCCTGGGAAGCCGTCCACCCGAAGCTGGTGACCTCGCCGCCCACCAGGATGGCGCTGCCCGTCTCTGCTCGGGCGCAAAACTCCCAGTCGTCGGGGAAGACGGTGACGTTGCCAACGATCTCGTAACTGTGGGTGCCGAAGACCGCGGCCGAGGCCAGCTTGGGCCTTCCAATCCCGAATGAGATTCGGGGTGTGTCGACATCGAGTCCAATACCGGCCGTTGATCCGGTCTCGTATTTGATTCCTGGGTCTCGCGCTTCAAAGCTGTCGATGGTCCCCTCGGCGCCGAAGCTTCCGTCGGTGTTGCGCCCCAGCGAGACCGATCCGTCCATCGAAAAGCCCGACTCGATCTCCAAGTACGTTTCAGTACTCGAGATGCTGGAGCGGAGCTGAAAGCGAAGTCCCACGGCGATGAACATCGGCACCGGGCCGGCGGCGAAGGGAAAGACGACGACGGCTCCCGGCAAGATCTCCTGGTCGCCCTTTGCGCCGTCGACGCTGAGCTTTCCCGTCACATTTGCCGAGATGTCCTCGAAGTTGATGATCACCGTCGGGTCGGGGTCCTCGGCTTCCGGGTCCACGGTGACGCGCCCATCGGCCTTCATGCCCGAGACATCGCCTGTGACCGACAGGTCGATGTTATTCGAGGTCGCCGTAAAGTCGACGTCGATGGTGTCACCCTGCATGCCCAAGGTGGTGGAGATGTTCCCGCTGGGCGACGTGTAGGCCACGCCGTCCTTTGTATATTTGGCCTGTCCAGGGTCCGCACTGATGGCCTGGCGCGCCAACCCCTGAGATGCCATCGAACCGTCGACCGCGGGCTTCATTCCCACCGCCCTGCCCGGCTCGCCGGCTTCAAGCGCATGCGAAAACTCGATGTTTGCTCTGGTCACGGCATCAGAAAATCTGGCATTCTCGGCCTGAACCTCGACGACGTCGCCATCGGGATTGACTTGCTGAATCTCCAAAATCCCGACCTGAGGCCAGACGACGATGGCGCCCTGCTCGATGCCCTCCAGAAGCTCGGAGTCCTTCGGCACACGATAGACGCCGTCCCACGGTTGTAGGTCTTCGAGATCAGACATGACCGTGGCTTCATCGGCTACCACGGTCTCGTCCGCCCACTCGATATCGACGCTCGACTGGTCGGCCGCCGGGAGCTCGCCCATCTCCGCCGTCTCGAAGCTCGGCCCCTCGCCGGAGTTCGATCCGCAGGATGCGGAAAGGACAAGAATACTCCACACCAGCAGGGCCCACTTCGCCGCACTGCCGTTCATCGCCGACTCCAACCGAAACTTACGCCAACCAAATATAGATTGACGGTACGATAACACCCTTGTTTAGGGGACGTCAATGCGTTCGCCGGCCGTGGCGAGGCGCTACTTCTGCGCGCCCTCTTCCAACCGTTTCACGAGTTCATCGGGGAGCGTCGGAGGCGCAACGGTCTGCGTGACGTACTTTTTGTCGACGTCGTAGGGGACGTCGTAAGCTCTGGTGAGCGAACGGCCGTACGAGATGCCCGCTTCTGAATCGCGCGTCACTGCGCAGTAGTCTCCGCGGCTGGCGGCAATCCGCCCGTCGATGGGACCGGTCTGAGGCAGAATCCGTGGCCACTGCAGCCGCGTGGAATCGATGCTTTCCTTGGCCAATGCCAGCAGCTGACTTCCAGGAAACGTGAATCTGCCGAACCCTCTGGATGATACTGTCTCATCCGGCTCGATTTGAAACCGGTCGACCTCCTCGTAGCTCACCATCCGGTTGATGACGATTGAGGTTCTCTCACCTGATAAGGGTACGGTGCATGCTACGTTTTCCTGCGATGTCGTCTCTCCGTCCGCCAAGTGCTCTACGACCGGGCCGGTCGTCGGGGGCATCGTATCCACGGTTTCGACTTCGGGGGATGCCGGCAGTTTCTTCAGTGACGCCGGGATCTCGTAGTCGCCGATATCCACCGGGCCGCCGAGCGAATAGATGGCATGGGTTTTCTCACATCGATTGCAGACGTTGGCGGTGTAATAGTAGACTGAGTCGGTCGGACGCTCCGACGAAAACTGCACCGTGCCGGTCAACTGATACGCCCCGCAGCCTTCGCGAAACACCGGGTAGTTGATGGCCCAGGTGTCTTCGCCCTCCCGGACGACCTCTGGCTCCTCCAGGTCGTCGTGGGGCATCTCCGTGCAGTAGTTGGCCTGGACCGTCGATTCGGGCCAGACCTCGGTGGTCCACTCGCCGCCCGTATCCTCGGCACAGCCGCAGAGAATAGCGATTGGTGCGACCCATAGTACGGTGAATATGGCTTGACGCTTCATGGCGCACTCCGTGGACGCAAATCAGTTGAACCGCATCGTGAATTCGTCGGATTCGAGCTCATTGTCGTCGGTGGTTGCATCGCTCTCATCGGGCGACGTGCAAGTGGCGATGGCAATGGCGGCGAAGTTCTCCTGAAACTCGGCTTCCTCGGCGGTCAGCGACCGCATCGTCGTGAGCTCCTCCGATGCCCCAGCATCGATGGCAATCGGGTCGAAGTTGAAGTCCCCGGTGATCTCGGTCTGCGACCAGGGAGTCTCTTCCTGAGGCACGATTTCGTAGCTGCAGGTGAGCTCCGTGGCCTCTTCGTCGCCTTCGTTCGTCACGTCGATCGTCATCTGCACCGCGGCCACCTCCCCTTCGACGGGCCGCATGCTACTGGCACCCATCACGCTGATGGATTCGATGTTGAGATCGGCACCCTCGGCCATCTCGCCGTCGGCGCCCGCATCGTTCATCGACGCGTCGCCATTGGAGGGCTCCCCAGAGGACGAACACCCACCCAGAATGAAGACCGAAGCCAATGTGAGGACCATCAGTTTCCGCATCCTTGCCTCCCGTAGTCGAACGTACATGTACCCCCACTGTGATTGTTTGATCGTTTGATTACAAGTTGAGGCAGTCTACGCGGCCCAGACCTCGGCGTAGTCCTGCACGAAGGTCTTCAGGTCCCGCGGTGGCCGGCCCAACACCCGTCGGACGTCGTCGGTGATACGCTCGGAGCGTCCCAGCCGGACGATGGTGTGCAGCAGGCAGGACACCAGGATGAGACCCATCTTTGAGTCGGTGTCGCGGCGCATGTGCCGTATGTAGCGAATTAGCCCCGGTCGATTGTACTCGATGTCACGGTCCAACACGTCCGAAAGAACGTCGGCCACATAGTGGTAATCGAGGGCCTCCGGGCCGGTCGGTTCATAGACCTGGCGGTGATGGACCTCCGGCCCCTTCGCCAGGACGGCTGCAGCGAGTTCGCCGATGTCGCGAGTGTCCACCCAGTTGGCCGCCCCGTTGCCGGCCGGTACAATGACTTCGTCGTACTCTCGGATGCCCGCACGGTGCGTGCCGCTCAAGTTCTGCATGTAGAATCCGGGCCGGATGTGGGTCCACTTGGCCTCGGTCGCCTCGATGTGCTTTTCGATGCGCCGATGCGGCAAAAACCCGTTCTTTCCGGCACCCATGACCGACAGGGTCACGATGTGGTCGACTCCGGCGTCGATGGCGGCATCGACCGCCGGATTGATCGACTCCTCCACACGCGAGATGTGGGGCGGCCGCAAGACAAAGAGGCTATCCGCGCCATCGAAGGCCGGACCCCACGTCTCCGACGCGTCGAAATCGAAGTGGACGGTTTCGACCTCGGCTTCGAATTCTTGGCGGTCTCCGTAGACGGCGGCGCGGACCGTGGCATCCGTCTCCGCCAGCGCATCGACGAGCGGTGCACCCACATTCCCATTTGCGCCGGTGACGACAACAGTTCGACCGTCGGATGTCATAATTCCCTCATCGAGGGTCGGAATGAGTGTTGCACAAATGACTTGGTGACACCGTAACGTATTCTTGGACGCTCCCGTACGGAGGGTTCCAGGCTTTCAGAATCCTGATACGCGAGCCGCTTCTCATGCAGATTTCTGTCACATGGAAACTCTTCGCATGCTTCATGGCCGGTTCTATGCTTTTGGTCGGATGCGAACAGTCTCAGGGTCCCGGTCCATGGACGTTCAGCGATTCGGGGGGTGGATCCGACGCCGAGGTAGATGCCAGCGACACTCGCCCCGACCTGCCCGAGGACACGTGGCGTGGATGGTACAAGGCGACCGAGTCCACCGTACCGAGCGGCTTTTATCCCGAAGGAAATCTGCAGAAAAACCCGGCGGAATCCGGGGCCTCGTTCGGCTGTCGTCCGACCATCGAACCCAGCCAACCGGCGTGGGGAGTGAGTCCCACACCCGCTCCCGAATCCTTCCGACGATACCGAATCCCCGCAGAGGACGGCTCCGGGGCGGAGCAAACGCTCTCATCGGAACGGCTCGGCTTTGTAGAAATCACCGGGGAACTGAATGACCCATCCGAGGGAACCGGCAGCCGAGTGGTGGCCATCACGGATGCCACGACGACGACGGACGCCTGCGACACCCTAGATCGACTGGGCCGTTGTGGCGTGCCCGAATCCGGCGACATCTGCTCCGACGGGTTTGAGCTCTACTCGGAGATGAGCGAGCCCGAAATCAACGTCCGGAAGGCCGGCGTTCAGAGCGGCTGGGGGCCCCTCGAGTTCGACATTCGAGTCGATTTCGACACCAATGTGGCCGACGGCGGGACATCGTTTCGGATCCAAACCAGCAACAACCCGTTCGGCCCGGCGGACGGTCGACTTCACGACTTTCAGCTCAACGAAAACACAGTCGTATCACTGGAGCGCATCTGTGGCAGTTTCGGAGGTAATATCGTCGTGTCGTACCCGCCGGAGAACGTCGAAGGATGGTTCCGCACGATCCCGGCACGCGAGCGGAATTCCGACAAGAACCTCGTCGTCTACAACCTGACCGCGTCGGACGGATCGGTCGAGGACAGCGCCGGGAACAGTGACCCGGAATCGATCTGCCCGACCGATGCATTCGAGCTCTGGTTTGCGGCGGAGTACGAGTCTACAATGCCATAGGAGACCTAGTTCATTTCCCAGCCACCCATCGCCATCGGTGGATTACTACGGTGCGCAAATATGCTAGAATCCAGCATAGGTTTGAAGGCTCCTTCCGGCGAAACTGAGAGTAGGCGCCATGGCGAACAGAAGCGAACGGATCGAAACGGATCCCGAGGTGATGACGGGAAAGGCTGTCATTTCGGGAACGCGTATTACCGTCGAGACGATCTTGGAACGCCTCGCTGCGGGTGAGGAGATGGATGACCTGCTCGAAGCATTCCCTCACCTCGAACAGGAAGACGTTCGGGCAGCACTTCAATACGCTGCCGATTACCTCAGCTCAGATAAGCCGACTTCGTCCAGGCGACAGGGGTCAAGGTGAGGCTGCTCGCCGACGAAGGTGTCGACTTCCCCATCGTGAAGCATCTCAGACACGAAGGCCATGACGTACTTTCCATTCTCGAAATGGATCCGGGAATTGAAGACAACAAGGTACTCTCTCACGCCGCCGACGAGGACAGAATCGTCCTGACCAGTGACAAGGACTTTGGGGACCTTGTAATTCATCAGGATTCACGGGTAAGCGGCGTCATCTTGTTGAGGCTCGCCGGACTGTCCCCGACCCAAAAGGCCCAGCTTGTGACAGACATAATCGCAGAAAAAGCGAGGGATCTACGGGGACACTTCACGGTCGTTGGTCCGGAGAAGATCCGAATGCGAGCGCTTGGGGAATAGACTTTAGAGCTTTCCAAAGATTTCTCTAAATCACGATACCTCGACGCGGCAGCCTTCATCGTCGCAGACGATTCCCGCATCTTGCTGGGCGGGTTCTAGTTCATCGGCGGCGCTTCTGAGCGCCTCCAGGAACGTATCGGCCGGTTGGGCCCCGGTGAGTTGATACCGACCGGCAATGACGAAGAACGGAACCCCTCGACACCCGAGTTCCCGGGCGGTCCGTTCATCGTGGCGGACGGCGTCCACGTAGTCGTCCGTAGCGAGCATTGTACGAGCCTCCTCGGCATCGAGTCCGACGTCTTCGGCCAGGGACACGAGCGTCTCGCGGTCCGAGACTCGCTGTCCCTCGGTCATATATGCCCGAAGCAGCCGCTCCTTCATGGCATCGGAGGTCCCCCGGTCGGCCGCGAAATGAATGAGCCGGTGCGCGTCGAACGTGTTGCCGGCTTTGGCGTCCATCAGGTTGAATTCCAGGCCCTCCCCTTCGGCCATCTGGGACATACGCTCGATCATCTGGCGAGCCTGCTCTTTGCCTCCGCCGTACTTTTGAGCCAGCAGCTCATCGAGGGGCTCGTCGCGTACATCCGGAGCATCGGGCTCCAACTCGAAGCTTCGCCACGTGACCTCGACCTCGCCGTCGAACTCTTCGACAGCCTCCTCAAACCGACGTTTTCCCACGTAACACCAGGGACAGGCGACATCGGACCAGATTTCGACTTTCATGGCGGCTCCTCGGTACGGAAGACATCCAGCGAATTCGTCTATCCATTAAGATGCGGCGCGATGGGGGCTGTTTCAAATGTGTTGATTCATCCGCGGATTGCTCCGTCGGGACGATTCATGTACCGTACCCCGCACCTGACTCTGACGGAGGATTTTAGGGGATGAGGACACACGTTCGTTCGCCGATATCGGCAGTCGTTTTCACATCGATCGCATGTGTGCTCGTCTCCCTGACCCTGGGATGCGCCGAGGATTTGAACCTCTATTACGACTCGCCCGGCCATAGAGAATTCGACAATTACACCGATGACGGGCACGTCGTCCCGCAGCAGCCACCCTCCAATGCACTCTGCAGTGACAATGGCTGGTGCTGGCTGCATCCGACACCATCCTCTCGTGGGATCACGGATCTGCGCGTCGTCGATGGCGATGTGCTGGGCACGGGGCGCCTGCCGGGCGATTCGCGGCGCTCGCCGATGGTGTGGGGCGACCCGATTCAGGTCGTCGAGATCCCGGATGAGATCAATGCGTCAATCACCCGGGTCGTCACCTCGGACAACGGCTGGATTGCCGTGGGCGCCAACAATCGGCTCTACGAGTTCGACCGGGACGGCGTCATCGATTCCGCCGAGTTCCCATCCAAGGATTTTGACCAAATCGAATCCGTCTCGGCGGACCTCTTCTTTGGACTCTACGAGGGAAACGAAAAGGGGTTTTTGCTGCGGGATGGAACGGTCACCGAATACCCGTCTCTTCCGGAGGAAAACGACTCGAAAATACGGCTGTGGTCTGACGGCACGGTCTGGGAGATCTCGGACGACGCCGAACAGGCACGCTCCCTTGAGGAATCCTGGCGCCGGTTTCAGACGCCACCGAATGGACACAATTTCGTGCACATCGATGTCTTCGGTCCGGCCCCTACCTCGAAATGCGGCGATGCAGGTATTTGGGCGATGAGTAGAAGAGACGTGTGGCGGTGGAATGACTCAAAGAAGTCTTGGAACAAGCGGGTCGAAGGATTTCCCCGTGCCGACGACTTCGGGTGTACGGCCGATGGTCATCCCGTAGTGGCGGATAGAGATGGGGGACTAAATATCTTTCGGGGCGGAGGCTGGCAACGAAAAAATGTCGACCCGTATCTTCTGGACGACGTGGTCTCCACCGACAGCACAACCTACGCATCGGGTCCGGTGGGCTCGATGTTAGAGGTCCAAGACGGCCAGGTTCGGGATCTGACCCGCGGATTTCGCCTCCCGCCACTGGGGGCGCTTTCGCACCCTGAGCATCCCTTCACGGATCTCTGGTTCAGCCTCGACGGCAAGCGGGGCGTCCTGACGCATCCAAGCCACTTCTTTCACGGCTCCTCCGACGGCTGGCAGACCCGGTTGCACGAGGAAGTTCGTGTCAACTCGATCGACAAACATGACGAGGTCTGGGGCATCCGCCAGCCCGAGTTCGCCATCAAGCGCGGCCATCTGTTTCGCTGGAGCGGATCGCGGTGGAAGACCTCCGGAGCCGGCACATTCGAAGAAAACCACGGGGCGCGTGATATCGACGGGCGGGCGGAGGACGATGTGTGGGTCATCACGCCGGACCGAGTGCTGCACTACGACGGCAATGCATGGTCCGATGTCATCGAGCCTCCCAGCGTCGAGTCGCGGCATTCTGTCGTGCTCGCCGAAGCTGGACACGACGTCTTGCTCGCCGCCGGTTCGAGCGTCTATCGAGTCGCTGGTTCGGCGGATGACCGGACGCTCGAGGAACGCTTCGAGACCCCGTGCGATGTCATCCACGACATGTTCCGCGCAGACTCCGGCAACCTCTACGTCGCCGGCGAAGAAAACTGCGTGGCCAAGCGCGAATCTGGCGATTGGACGTTCTATGGGGTCACGACGGGCGGACCCGAGACGGGATTGTTGCAGGAACAGACCAAATTCGTTGGCCAACCTGACGCCGATCCACCTTTGCTCGCAACCCAACGCGGCCTCTTCACGCTTCCCGCAGACGGGCGGTCTGAGCGAGTCCTGGACGAACATCTACTGGATGCGGCCTACGTTCCGGAGAGAGACGCGGTCGTCGTCCTCGCAGAGTACGGAGTCCTGGCCAAATTTTTCTGAATACTCCCAGTCGTCTCGCGTCAGACGTCCGAAGCCATCACCGTGGAGATCATCTGGGATGGGAGCACAATGAACATTCGACAACGAAGTCGAAGGTCACTCCTCGCGCTCGTCGCTATATCCGGCGCATTCGCCTTTCTGTACGGATGCACGTCGGACTCGATCGGCACCTTCAATGCCCCGGACGAGATGTCGGAGGTGGGCACGGCCGATACCGGCCCCCGCGAGGACACTCGCTTTGTTCCAGATACCAACATCGAGAGCGAAGCCGAGGTCGTACCTCAGTCGCCGGCCGACAACGCCTACTGCAATCAGGACGACTGGTGTTGGATCCACCCTGCCCCGCTACCCCACGGCATCCGTGACCTGCAGCGCGTCGACGACAGGGTCTTCGGTGTCGCCTACGCCCCAGAACTCAAGGGCCTTCAACCACTCATCTGGAACGACGATCAGATGAGTCTGTTGTCGAAGCCGGTGCCCCCAGCAGAAGAGCTCATGGGGATGACGACCTCAAAGGACGGCTGGCTGGCATTGGATTGGGAGGGCACCGTCTACGACGTGGGCCCCGAAGGCGTCCGACAGACCCGGGAGCTTCCATCGGATTTTGTCAGTGGCATCTCCGGCACGGACATCGATAATTTCGTGGCCCACACATCGGAAGATGTGTTGGTGATGCGTGACGGACGGCTCAATCGAGTCGACCCCCCGCAGGGCTTGTCCCTTCGTTCGACCTTCATGTGGCCAAACGGAGACATGCTGGGCATCACCAAGGGGGGCGAATTCGGAGACGGTACCTACGAGACTCGGTCCGACGGTCGATGGAGAATCCTCCCCTTTGCACCCCAGCAAGCCTCGGAAGAACTCACAGCGATCGGTCCTCTCCCTACGGCCCCCTGCGCCTCCCGGGGCACGTACCTAGGGACGAAAGCGGTGGACATCGATGGCTCCGAAGGTCACCTGTACCGGTGGGATACGGCCTACGACGCGTTCGGCGAGGTGACGTACGACGGTAGCGGGATTCGCTCGATCGGTTGTTCTCCGACTGGCCAACTCCTGCTGACGAACGACGACAGCCAGATTCTGACGCGCACTGGAACCGCCACCCCGTACTGGGAACGGAGCAGCGCAACGGACGAACCGATCAATGAGACATTGGTGATGGGAGACGACCTGTATGCCAGCAGCAGTCAAGGAGACCACGTCGTCCTCTCGGACTCGAACACGCGGCGGCTCGGCAGCGGGTTCACGGTGCCCGATGCGCTCGATCCACTCAAAGAACCATTGGGCGTCTACTCCTCTTTCTGGGTCAGCGACGACGGAGGCTCGATGGTTCTCTCACACGACCGCGGGCTTTTTGTCGGGGACGACGAGGGCTGGTCTCGAATGCCATCTTCTTCCGAATACAACTTTCAGAACGTCCAGAACGCCCGAGTTTGGGGCTTCGATCGGCCGAGATTCGCCGCAAGTTCAAGAACATTGTGGCGTTGGGACGGAGAGCTCTGGGTCAATATCACGGAGCAGGTCTTCGATACCTCCTCCCAGGCAATTGCCGACCTGCTCGTCTTCGGCCCCGACGATGTGTGGATGCAGGCCGACGGAAACCTCTATCACCACGACGGGGACGACTGGACCAACGTCAGTGCCCCCGGCTCCGCGTTGAGCAAGCGACTGGAGGCGGAAGATCTGGAGATGAATCGACTCTTGAGCGCCGGCAACGGACGTGTGCTCTTCGGTGCCGGCGGGTCGGTCTATCATCTGGAGCGCGACGCAGAAGACTGGTCGTTCTCGCTGATCGCCGAGCCTCCCTGCGACCTCATCTCCGAAGTCTTTCAAGGAGACGATGGTCGCCTCTGGGTCGTCGGCCGAGACACCGACTGCATCGCAGGCCGACAGGGAGATCGTTGGATGGAGTACGATTGGCCGGACGACAAACAAGTTCCTCCGGGTTCGAGTGCCAACGACCGGAGGACGCATTGGGTTCAGCAGCCATCGTCGGCTGCGCCACTGCTGATCACCGATCGAGGCATCCTGGAACCGCAGCCTGACGGCACCTTCCGTAACCAGTTCGTCGGACGGGCGCACGACGCCGTCCATCTGGAGACGCCGGGTGTGACACTGGTCGTCACCGACAAGGGAGTCGTCGCCAACTATGAATAACAGGCTCCACATTCTCTGCGTGACCGTCGTGGCTTTCGCCGCGGTCGGGTGCGACAGCGACCGCATCGAGCCCAGGGGCAATTGGAGGCTCGATGGCGGCTCCGATGGCCATCTGATGGAGGTCGGCGGGCCGGATGCTGACGCCAGTCTATCAGACGCCGATGGCGGTGGTTCTGATGGCGGCGTATCTGATGGCGGCGATACCGACCCCAAACAGCCGCCCGAATATTCGCCCGATCCGGCCATTCCGTCTCAGCCGGCGTCGAATACGGTCTGCAATGACAATCAGTGGTGCTGGTTGCATCCTTCTCCGCTTCCACATTCGATCGACAACCTTCGGTCGGTCGACGGTCAAGTGTACGCCACCGCTTACGACGGGGCGGTTCGGGGGTGGCAGCCGATGGTATGGGACTCGTCGGGATTCACACTGCTCGACAAGCCGGTGGCGCCGAATCAGGAAATCATCGATATGACGACGACCCCAAAAGGCTGGATCGCCCTGACGCCCGACGGCACCGTCCATGATGTCCGCCCCGATGGCGTGCCCGCATCCCGGCCCCATGATGGCGAGGATTTCAAGGGACTACTCGGTGTCTCTTTCGACGCGTACTTGGCCTGGGAGAGTGACCGCGACGCCGTCCTTCGAATCAACAATCAGTCGCTGGAGTACAACGCCCTACCGACGACGCCGGCGAAGACCACGATGTGGGAGGACGGTACGCTGTGGGGCATCGCCGAGCTGCGAGACGACAAGCGAGAGTTCCTCAGCGGCGACTGGGTCGCCTACCCCGAACCGAGCGGTTTCTTCGACGACGAAGTCACGGCGTTGGGACCATCGCCGACCTCGGAGTGCGCGTCTGCCGGGCTCTGGATCGCGTCGGACGCAGGCGAGGCGTTTCGGTGGGACGAGTTCGACGCCCGCTGGAATGAATACACTCATCCCGGCGGACAGATGCGAGCCATCGGCTGTGGCACTCAGGCGACCCCGACGGCGGTGGACGACGAAGGTGGCCTGCTTCGTTGGTCTGGCGGCGCCTGGCGTTCCGAGAACGTCGCGCGTCTGGGGCTCAATGACTTCGTCCCGCACGATGGCGAGACCTATCTCGCTGGCACGTACGGCACTCTTGTTCGGACGTCGGATTCGGGCGTCGACCACGGCTCCGACGGTTTTCGAATCCCCTCGAGCGAATCCCCGAGCTACTACGGGACGGGCTACCAGGACATGTGGGTCAGCGCAGACGGCCAGACACTCGTCCTGGCTCACGGAAGTGGGCTCTACATGGGGACCGAGCAAGGCTGGTCGAAGATGGCGGCGCCCGATGGCCTCGAATCGGGGCTGACGCAAGACGCACGCGTCGAAGTCTGGGGCCTGAACAAACCACAGTTCGCAATGGTGGGGAGCCGCATCCTCCGATGGAATGGCACCCGGTGGCAACCCTCGGCGCTTCCCGAGGCGGCGACAGACAATGGTCGAGCCGTCGATTTGACGGGCATCAACCAAAGTGAGGTGTGGCTGGCATCGGAAACGGCCCTGTTCTTCTTCGACGGCGACGCCTGGAGAGTTGCCATCGACGCCCGCGACCTGACTGTCAGCGCCATCGAACCTGGCGACGACGGGTCAGTCATCGTGGGCGCATCGGGCGCCCTGTACGACGTAACGGGCACCGAGGGGAATTGGCGGTTGCAGAAACGCACCGCAACGCCCTGCCAGGACATTCGAGCTATCCTGGTTACCGCGAATGCGACCTACGTGGCCGGTTTCTCCGGATGTGTTGCTAGGAAACGACAGGGTTCCTGGACCGAGTACCGACTGCCCGAGAAGTCGGACTGGCCGCCCACCGTCTTTGCGCCCAAGGCCTACGAAGTGATCGCCGGCGGCGGCGACCTCCCGGCCCTTGTGGCGACGTCGGTCGGGCTCATCGGTCTCAACGAGGATGGAACGACGGGCATTCAGTACGTCGGAGACTTCCGGGACCTCTCCGTGTCGGGGTCCAACTCCGCGATCCTCGCCCTTCACCGAAGCGGGGTCGTCGCTCGATACTTCGGTTCACGTTAAGCACCCTTCTGGGACGGAGATACCGTGATCATCCGCGGCCACAATTCGACGGTACGCTTGCTGGCAGCCTTCGGACTCAGCCTGCTGTGCTCGATGGCCCTGGCCTGCAACCAGGATTCGCCGAAGTTCGAGACGTGGGCCCCCGTCTTACCGGATGAACCGGCCGACAAGGAGCGATGCATCGGTGGCGAATGGTGCTGGGTGCATCCCTCCCCGTCGCCCTATACGATCCGGAATCTCAAAACCTCGAGTGACGCGGTCTACGGCGTCGGCCGAAGTCAGTACAGCGAACCGTGGCAGCCGGTCGTCCTGGAGTCTCCAGAGTCGGTCCGATTGGTCCAGATTCCGATCGAGAGCCTCCGGCGGGTGGACACCTCGGAGCTCCTCAATAACCCCGATCGCATCGCCGACCTGAGAAGCACAAAGCAGGGCTGGCTCGCCGTCAACCGCGCCCACGGCGTGTACGAATTCAGCCCCAATGGAGACGTCGATTCCCTGAGCTTACCGGCCTTCGCCGATCGATGGTACGGTATTTCGGGTGTCTCGCTGGAGACCTTCATGGTCTGGGGACGCTACGGCACCTCTGCCCTGGTCTACAGAGATGGGGATATCACCCGTCATTTTGAACTGACGGAACACGGGGACGACTCCCATGAGGTGCGCATGTGGAGCGACGGCACGATCTGGGAAGTGGGCACTCAGGACCTCCAGGCAGAGCGATTTACCGAGGGCATGTGGCGCGGATTCCCATCGCCCGGAGATTCCAGCGGCCGAGTCGGCGTCTTCGGTCCCGGCCCCGACTCGGCCTGCGCCGACCAAGGGCTGTGGGTGGCCGGAGGTACCTATCTGAGCCGCTGGAACGCTTCTATGGAGCAATGGGAGTCGGTCGAATACGACGGTTCGATTGTGACCTCGATCGGCTGCGATCACCGCGGCAACGTGGCGCTCACCGACTCCGACGGCCGCCTCCATCGAAGAAACGAGGACGGGTGGAATTCGACGAAGGTCGATGACCGCCCGCTTCGAGGCGTGGCTCCGCTCGGATCCGGTGAGGAGGGCGAAACCTGGATTACCGGCGAAGACGGCATGCTCGCCAAGCTCAGCGCCGGAGAACTCGACGTTCTGACAAACGGGTTTCGCCTGCCGGCAGACGCCGGTGATCAACCGGACACACTGGGCGAGTTCAACGACGTATGGATGAGTGATGACGGGAGCCGCGGAGTCTTTCTGCACGATACCGGATTTTATCACGGATCCGGAGACCGGTGGCGGTCCGTACCGAACGAATTGCACCGAATTGGCGGCTGGGAGTTGGAAGACGAAATCTGGGGAGTTCAGAAGCCCCGATTCGCCATCTCGTCCGGGCAGCTCTTCCGCTGGACCGGTTCTCAGTGGGTCAAAAGCGAGCTGGGCACATTTGAGCTCACCGATCGCCGGGGACCCAAGGACTTGGCCGGTACATCGCCTGAAGCCGTGTGGCTGGTCCGCCGACACGGCATCGAGCGCTACAACGGCGATTCGTGGTCAAACGTGGTTCAAAACGATCAACTCTACCTCTCCGAGATGCTCATCGAGCCCGATGGCGAACACATCGTCGCCGGTTCAGGCACCCTCTACAAGATCAAATCGGCCGTCGGAGGCTGGAACCTTCAAGAGACGGGATACCATCCCTGCGGCCGAGTCGACGATCTCTACTGGTCCGACGACGGCTCGCTCTACGTCGCCGGCAAGGAAGGTTGCATCGCCCGGCGAACAGACGGCTCCTGGACGGTCTATCGAATCGACAATGAGGATGCCGTAACCGGGCCCGACACCGGTTCTAAACACATCTTCAAGCAACCCGGCGAAGACATCCCACTGATCGCCACCGAAGTCGGAGTGCTGGAACCGCAAGACGACGGAACCCTGCGAACTGTGATCGGCGGCCGAATGACCGGAGCCGCCTTCCTCCAAGAGCGCAACGTGACCATCGTGCTGAACCAACATGGCGCGATGGCGAATTATCACTCTCAAGACGACAACTGATGCCATGACCCCCGAGACCCACAACTCTGCCCTATTCGCCATCGTTCTCACAACCCTGGCCTTTGGCTGCACCCAGGACGAAGTGGGCACCTTCGACGCTGCGAACGGGACGGACATGGGTCCCTCTGGTGAGGTCGGTACCGACGCCGATGCCGGAGACATCGCCCGCGATGCAGACGGTGGCGGGGACACGACTCCCGATGCCGATGGTGGGTCGATGGACGAGACGAAACTCGACATCGACGCACCAGTCGTGCCCGATGAACCGGCCGCGACAACCCACTGCAACGACGACGGGTGGTGTTGGTTGCACCCCGCTCCGTTCCCTCACCGCATCACCGATCTTCAACGGGTCGGCGACCGAGTCTTTGGCGTCGCCTCGGCCTACGAGCTTCAGGGGCAGCAGCCGGTCCTCTGGGACGGGACCTCCATGATGTTGTTGCCCAAACCGACGCCCCCCGGAGAACTTCTGCCCGACATGACCACGTCCGACGACGGGTGGCTGGCTCTCCAGGAAAACAGCACTGTGTTGGATGTGGGGCCCGAGGGCGTTCGCAGTTCCCGGCAGGTGTCCGGGAGCGGCTATCGCAGCATCAGCGGCAATTCGTCAGAGTCCTTTCTGGTCCGCGGCGGTGATGACGTCCAAACGCTGGTCATCCAGGAGGACCGCGAGCTCAGTGAAGCGCTACCGGAAGATATCTCCTTCGGGAGCAACATGATGCCCAGCGGCGCCATCTGGGGGGTGACCGATCTGGGAGACTACACCGAGCTTCTCGACGGCACCTGGCGCATTTTCCCCGCTCCGGACGTCTTGGAGGAGTATACGAGCATGGGCCCAGACCCTGGTTCGGAGTGTAGCTCCGAGGGCATCTTTCTGGGATCCAATGAGGGCGATTTTTATCGCTGGGACGACATCGGCGGCGGCTTTGCCAGGCCCTCCTACGACGGCCCCGGGATCACGTCCATCGGATGCTCTCCTTCCGGCGATCTGTTCTTGACCGACCGCCAGGGACGCATGCTGACCCGCACCGGGCGAGCCGCCCAACCCTGGGAGCGCCTCGAGGTGCTGGACCGACGCATCGAAAGCACGGCGACTGCCGGTTCCGATGTGTATGTCAGTGGAGCCGACGGTGAACACGCAGTCGTATCGGGCGAGCAGGTGACCCGGCTGCGCGGCGGCTTCACCGTCCCTCGGGCACAGCTTCCCGAAGAGCCGTACAACCGATACACGGCGATGTGGGTCGACGACGACGGCGAGGAGATCATCTTGTCCCACACCTCGGGCACCTACCGTGGGACCGCGTCCGGCTGGACCCGTACGCCGATCGCTGCGGGGGAGACATCGTCGCAGGTGATGTTTCAACGCATCCTCGAGTCAAAGGGAACTCGCTACGCGATCACCAGCAGGAGGCTCTGGAGGTTCGATGGTTCGTCCTGGATCGACATCACCCGGGAGGCCTTCGGCGAAGAGACCTACAACCACGATCAAATATTGGTGGGGCCCGACGACAACCTGTGGGTGGTCGGCAGTCTGGACCTGTATCGCTACGATGGCCAGGAGTGGACGAACCTGCTCGACGAAGGGACGCCGTTTGAAGAATCCCTCGACGCGTCGGACCTCTACGTGCGCGAGCTCTTTGAGGGCCGTGATGGCGAGCTCATCGTTTCGACCGGCGAGGCGACCCACACCCTGGCCAAAAAGATGGGCGAGTGGTCGTTGACCAAACGCCTCGACCTGACCTGTGACACACAGGACGCCTACTACGAGGGGGCCGACGGCTCGGTCTGGACCGTCGACGAACTGAGCGGGTGCGTGGCCAGGCACATCGACGGAACGTGGACGACCTATCAGCTCCCGCCGCGCGAGCAGCGCCCGCCCGACGACCTCGGACCTGAACGTGTCGGGTGGTTAGAGCAGCCCGGCAGCAACGTGCCACTCCTGGGCCACCCATACGGAGTGTTGGAGCCGCAGCCGGACGGGACACTGAAACCGGAATTCGTCGGCCACGTGGTAGACGAATACTACGTCTCGGCCAAGGACGCGCACCTCGTACTCACGCCTCGCGGCGTCATCGCCAAACATTATCAGTAGTCAGCACCGGACACGGGATAGAGACACGATGAAGACCACAAAACCAACATGGTTCATCGCCGCACTATGCGCGGGGCTCCTGGGCACGATCGCCGCCATAACGGCGTGCAATCAAGAGTCGAAATTCTCGACGAATGCCCCGGTTCTGCCCGATGCTCCGCCCGAGGCGTCGACACGGATCGCTGGCGATTGGCATTGGATTCATCCCTATCCGTCGCCTTACTTGCTTGAAGAACTCCGGCCGACCGAGGGCGGTACGCTCGCGGTCGGACGGCTCACGCTGCGAGACGGCCCGAACCAAAGGGATTTCTACCAACCGGTAGCCCTCAGGGATACGTACGCCGTCACTCCCATCTCGCTCGACGGCACAGACGGCCGGGTTGATCCCGGAGACCGACCAGGCAGGCTCATCGACCTCAAACCGACAGACGACGGCTGGCTCGGCTTGACCTACAGAGGGGTCTACCACGTCAATCTTGAAGGCGAGGTCGAATCCCGGAGCCTCCCGGCCACGACCATTACGCCGACGCGAATCTCGGGCCGATCGATCAACACCTTTGCAGCCTTCGACCACCTCCTCGAGGGGGGCTTTGTCTACCGAGATGGTCAGGGGACCCGCTATGCACAGCTCGGGGACGAGGCCAACCGCTACAGCCGCGCCCTGCGCATGTGGCCCAGCGGCACCATCTGGGAGGTCGCCGGTGAAGATGCGTCCCCCGACCGTTGGATGAACGACGACTGGCGAGGCTTTCCCCTCCTATCCGACGGGGTTGAAAACCGCATTTTCGACATAGGGCCCGGGCCCAACTCCGGATGCCCGGAGTTGGGCATCTGGGCAGTCGGGCCAACCGGGGCGTTTCAGTGGGACGCAGACGCCGGCCGATGGTCGAAGTCAGGCTACGATGGTCCGAGGCCAGTCTCGATCGGATGCGACCACCGGGGCAACCCGATTGTCACCGACCGCGACGGAGGATTCAGTCGACGGATCGACGGCTCATGGAGACGTATCCAACTCGACGATCGTCCGATCCACGCAGCCGCGCCCGCCAGAATCGAAAGACCCAGAAAGACCTACGTCACTGGCGAAGCCGGCATGATCGCCGAACTCTCCGACGGGGAAGTCCGCACGATCACCGGCGGCTTTCGACTCTCCAGAAAGAGGGAGACCAACTCATCTAGCTCGCGAGGCTCCTACACCGATGTCTGGATGAACGCCGGCGGATCCAAGGGTGTACTCCTGCACGAATACGGCATCTACCACGGATTCGGAAACCGATGGACCTCCCAGCCCTACGACGTCCTACGGACGGGATACGACCGCCAGTGGGATGAGGTTTGGGGCAAAGGGAGCCCGAAGTTCGCCATCCTCGATACCGAGCTGCGCCGGTGGGACGGCTCCCGATGGGTGACGACCGAGCTCGGGACATTCGATCGAGCCCAGGATGGAGCTCGCGACCTCGCCGGGACCTCGAATAGTGATGTGTGGCTTGCAACCCACGACGCACTCTACCGAAACACTGGCGGCTCTTGGTCCAAGATCATGCAAGACAGGACCTTTCTCTTTTCGGCCCTGTTGGTCCAAGAGGAGGCCCCGATCCTGGTGGCAGAAGGTGGGGCCATCTACTCGGTGGTGCGCGCAGAGGGCGAGTGGACGCTGACCGACCGTACCGTTCCCCCGTGCGACGTCATCGAGTCGATGCATCGCGAGGAGGACGGCACGCTCTGGGCAGCGGGCAGGCCGAACTGCATCGCCAAGCGTCAGGACGGCGAGTGGATGCAATACCCGTTTGAGCTCGTCGCGGATCCGGACCGCCGCAACAACGGCTCGAAGGGCTTTGTCCCGCAGCCCGGCGACCGCCCTCCCCTGATCTATACCGAAGGCGGTGTCGTCGAACCGAAGCCCGACGGCTCCTTGCGCACCGTTATGGTCGGTCAATTCACCGGGGGCCACTATCTGCCCGACGCCGACGTCAGCATCCTTCTGAATCCGTACGGCGTCCTGGCCAAATATTACGAACGCTGAACGTGCTATCGAAGTTGCCTGCACACAATCGGAATCGACATGAGTAGAAAACACATATTTGTAGCCTGCCTCACACTTACTCTCCTGAGCGTGGGCGCCTGCGACGAAGACACGATCGGCGGATACGGTCTGGACGCCGGCCCCGACGGATCGATGAATCCGGACGGCTCGCCGGGCGCCGACGCCGACGGGTCCGATGGGCCGGATGGCTCCGATGGAGGCGACAACGGCTCCGAACTTCCCGGCGCTGGAAACGAAGCCCCCGTCTTTGCCGAGCAACCTGCCTCCAACGCATTTTGCAACGCGTACGACTGGTGTTGGGTCCACCCATCTCCGTTCCCCTACCGAGTGAACGACCTTCAGGCGGTCGGAGAGCGGGTCTTCGGCGTGACCTTCGCGCGACAGGTCGGAGGTCGGGCAGGTGTCATCTGGAAGGGCGAATCGATGGAACTTGTTCGGTTGGACGTCCCGGATGACGCGGAACTGCAGGATATCACTACTTCGAAAGACGGATGGCTCGCCATCACTCCCGAGGGAACGGTGTTCGACATCGGACCCGACGGTCTGCGCGAAAGTCTCACGGTCGAAGAGGACGAACTTCGGAGCATCTTCGGAAACTCCATTGACAACTTCGTGGTGAGAGCTCCGGAGGAGCGCGGTGTCGTCATGCGCGACGGCAAGACCACGGTTCTCGACAACCTCCCCGGCGACTCCTCGAGCCTGATGATGGGCGAAGACGGGCGCGTCTGGGGCCTGACCGACGAGAACTCGGTGCAGACGGCGTTTGACGGCGACTGGCGGCTCTTTCCGCGCCCGCAGGTCGAAGGATCGGATGCCGACCTCTCCGCATTTGGACCGAGTCCTGGCCGATCCTGCACCCCGGACAGCCCGTGGCTTGCCGACAGCAACGACGCCATCTTTCGCTGGAACAACACGAGCTCGGAGTGGGTCAATACCGGCGGCGAGGACAATCGCGTCCAGGGCTTTGGCTGTGACACCGATGGCAACGTCATTGCCGTCGACAGAATCGGTCGAATGGGCACCTTCGCGGACGGCGAATGGAGCTACACCCAGGTGACCCAACGGGAGCTCAACGACAGCGCCATCGCCGGTTCCACGCTCCACCTCGCCGGCATCGAGGCAAACCACGCGATCATCCGAAACGGTCGAACGACCCGACTCGCCAGCGGCTTCTTCGTGCCCGCCGAAGAGGTGTACTTCTCCGGGTATGAACTGTCAGCAGATATCTGGGTCGACGCCCAAGAGCAGCAAGTGGCGCTCATGTATACCAGCGGGGTCTACCTCGGTTCGGAACCCGAGGGATGGGACAAGATGTGGGGTCCCCCCTACGCGGAGGACGGCGGAGACCGCGGGGAATTGGACATCTCACAGACCCGCGGCGCTTCGGAGGTCTGGGGCCTCGACGAGCCCAAATTCGCCCTGACCCAGGAGCACGTGCTGGAATGGGTCGGCAGTGCCTGGATCGACATCACGACCTCGGAGGTCGAGGCGTTCGGAATTTTCGAAACCACCGACATCGTCGGGAGCAGCGAAGATGACGTCTGGATTCTGCTCGACTACCAGGTGTTTCACTACGACGGCGAGTCCTGGACCCATCTCACCGAGAGTGGGACGCAACTTCGGGAGACACTCCGCGGGAATCGACCCTCCAGCATTCATATCTCCGCGGACGGCCAGGTGCTTCTAGCCCGCGACGGCTCCTTCGAACAACTGCAACAGGGAAACACCGGATGGGAGCTCGTCGAAGTCCAGTCGACGCCCTGTGAAGACGACATCCTGAACCGATACCGCGACGAGGACGGCACCCTCTGGGTGGCTGGCCGTGCCTCCTGCGCAGCCAGCCTCACCGACGGCGAATGGACCAACTACACCTTCCCGCTCGACCCTGATACGATCACCTACACCGACCGCAGCCGTACCTGGGTCGAACAACCCGGCGACGGGCCGCCCCTACTGGTGGCCTACCATGGCATCTACGAACCCCAGCCCGACGGCACCATGGAGGTCCAGTTCCGCGGCCAGATGATGGACGCCGTCTACATCGAGTCGTCAAACGCCACCTACGCCGTCCACCAAGACGGAGTGCTCGCCAAGTTCGGCAACGATTAGGGAGACCGCGATGAAACGACATAATGGTCGGTTAAAAACGTGCGTCCTCGTGGCCGTCGGCCTGCTCCTGGTGGGCGTTGCCGGCGCCTGCAACGATTCGGCGCCCTCCAGCCTGGGGGATGCCGGCGTCGACGGCGGAGCTGACTCCTCTCGAACCAAACTGATTCCCGACGAACTCCCGGCCGACTCGATCTGCCTGGGCAATGGTTGGTGTTGGCTGGAGCCGTCGCCTTCGCCGCATTCGATCGATGACCTGAAGGCCGGCGAGGACGGCGTCCGAGGAGTCGGCGAACTCGATGATCTTCGAGGTGAGGTCCCCTTCCGATGGGGCGAGACCTTCGAGATACCGCAGGTACCCATCCCGGACGACGAGGAACTCCTGAGACTCACGCCGTCTTCGACCGGTTGGCTCGCCGTCACCGATGCCGGGGTCGTTTACGAATTCGACGGGCGGGGACATGTCGAGACTCGAGACCTTCCATGGCAGCCCGACGGCGTCGGCGAATTGGTGGGGCGTTCGATCGATTGGTTCATTGTCGACAGCACCGACCACACTCCCGTGGTGGTCCGCGACGGGGAACTCTCCGAGGTGAGAACCCTCGATAGCGGCGACACCACCATGTGGCAAAACGGCGACGTCTGGGAGATCGGGCCGGAAGATCCCGACGCCGCTCGATTCGACGACGAAACATGGAGGGCCTTTCCGACACCGCCGGCCGAATTCAACCACTATCTCGAGGCCCTGGGCCCACCTCCCGATTCGCCCTGTTCCGACGTGGGCATCTGGGTCAACGCCAAAGAGGGTCTGCACCGCTGGGACGCCGAGTCGGGCACCTGGAGCCCGACGGACTACGAGGGCCCCGAGGTCAACGCCATCGGGTGCGACGGTCGGGGCAACCTGTTGGTCGTCGACAAAGAAGCAGGATTCAGCCGACTGACCGACGATGGCTGGAAGCGCACCCAGCTCGAGGGCCTCGATTTAGTGACGATTGCGAACGCCGAGGGCAAAGCGCACCTGGGCGGCCGGGTCGGCACGCTGTTTGAACTCGAGGGGTCGAAGGTGACCAGACGTTCGAGGGGTCTGAGCATGCCGGCCGGCGAACGGCCCTTTCCGGACCCTGTCAACGAGATCTGGGTCAACCCCGATGGGAGCGACGGCTCGGTGACCCATAGCTCGGGGCTGTACCGATGGTCGAATGTCGGCTGGAAGATGGCCGACATCCCCGAAGACATCGAACTCACCGCCTACGGAAATTTCGATACGTTCTGGGGCACCGATGAACCCGAGTACGCCATTTTCCAGAGACAATTGCTCGAATCCAGCCCGGACGGATGGGTCTATACGAGCATCGGTAGATTCGAGAACCCGATTGCCGAAGGCGCAGTCGACCTCGCGGGCCCCACCGACGACAACCTCTGGCTGGCCCGGAGCAAAGCACTGCACGAGAGCGGCGGATTCGGATGGATCAACAAAACGCCGAATGGCTCCGCCGCGAATCAGACGATACGCGAGGATCTTCTGAGTTTCTCGACGGTCTGGACGACGCCGGATGGCGAGGCGCGATTCCTCGCCGATGGCGACATCTACCGCCTCGAGGAGGACGGCCTCGGCGAGGATCTGAAGATGATCGACGAACCACCCTGCGGGGGAGGCGACGTTCACTTGACCGACGACGGGACTCTCTATCTGGCGACAAACAGGGGTTGCGTCGCCAGGCGTGATGCCGAGGGTTGGACCGAATTCAACACCGATTTCGACGCGTACGACCCCGATGAAATCAGGTCCGTCTCCCTCATCGAACAGCCGGACAGCAACCGCCCTCTGGTGATCACCGGATTCGGCCTGCTCCAGATAATGGACGGCGGGTCCCTGCAGATGGAGATGCTCGGTCAGTTTACCGACGGCGTCTATCTGCCCGACCGAAACGTCACGGTGCTTCTGCACCGCTACGGGATCCTAGTCAAATACCATTGAGGACCGGCGGCTATTCGTCGTCGGTGGACCTCAGCAGAAACGGTCCGATCGACAGGGTCTTCTGAGTCACGGTCATAATGCGGGCCATGTAGGCGACCAGAATCGCAAAGGGCGCCAGAGAGACGGTGGTCGTCGCCGTGACCAACAGGTTTGCGTGACTGACGCCCAAGGTCGCGCCCGCAAAATCCTCGGCCCGAAAATACGCCAGCATCGACGCACTGGCGAGGATGGCGGGCACGGCCGATATCATGATGCGGCGCGACAGCTCCGTCAGTTGCCACTGAAAAAAGAGCGTTTTGAAGTGTTCGCGCGCCACCCCGAACATCTGTAGTAGCTCATTGAGCTCTCGTGTGGCCGCCCTGCCCGCCTCGCCCTCCGATTCATCCTGACGATTCAGGATCGACCGAACCTCCAGGATCATCCTCGAGTAGTCGAACTCGAGCGCCAGCCGGACCACTCCGAACCCGCCGAACTCAGCGCCATCAAGATCAACCGCCAAGCTCCGTGCGCGCTGCCGAATGTCGGTCAGCGTGTCCGTGCACGCCTTGTCCAGGCTCAAAGCCTCCAGGATTCGGTCGACCCGGTCGGCGATCTGCTCGAGGAGTGCTCGAAAGAAGGCCGACGGCTCCGCCGGCGTCACATCCAGACCGGAGAGTTCCTCGAAGTCATGCTGAAAGTCCATGGCACCTTCGAGGCGGCGTTGCTGGTCGCCGACGGCGCCGAGTTCCTGCGACAGCACCAACTGACTGATCGTAATCACCAGGGTCACACCGGTAATCGTCGCTGTCAGCAGGGCCTGAAAGAGTGTGTCGATCGAGTCGTCGGCGGTCAGGATGCCGAGCGCACCGCTCGGCTGCCACGTTCCTATCGCCGTGAGGCTGACAAAGAAGACCCCGAGGATGAGTCCGGCGATGGTAAGTCGGTTGGTATTCACGTCAGTTGAATTGCACCGAGGAGACGATAGACTTGAGCCGTTCGCATAACACACGCAGCCGATGAGGACGAGATGAGCTGGAGCCCCTGCCCGGATCCGAAGCTGGGAAATCGAGAGTCGGTCGAGGCCATCGAGATGATGCTGGTGCCGAGGGCCGTCGACCTGGCCGGCATGGACGTCCGCCGGGTCCTCCCCTCGCGCGAACGCCAGATGGTCGGGCCGTTTATCTTCTTCGACCAGATGGGCCCTGCCGAATTTCTGACCGACAGCGGCCTCGATGTGCGGCCCCATCCGCACATCAATCTCGCGACCCTGACGTACCTGTTCGACGGCGAAATCGTCCATCGCGACAGCCTGGGCAGCGAACAGACGATCCGGCCCGGCGAGGTCAACTGGATGAAGGCCGGTCGAGGGATCGTTCATTCGGAGCGGACCGACCCCCAGCGCCGGCGTCACGCCCACGACCTCTTCGGAATCCAGAGCTGGGTCGCACTGCCCGAAGATCACGAGGAGTCGGAACCGGAATTCAAACACTTCGACGGAGAGGACGTGCCCGTCGTCGACTCGCAGGGGCTGCGAGCCCGCGTTCTGGCCGGAACCGCGTTCGGCGAGCAGGCGACCATGAAGACGCCCTCTCCTGCCCTGTACGCCGAAGTCTCGGCCGACGCCGACACGACCGTCCCGATCGACACCACATTCGACGAACGGGCCATCTACACGTTGGACGGTGACGTCCGAATCGATGGATGCACCTTCGGCCCGCACCGACTACTGGTGTTTCGGCCCGGCGCGGAGATACACGTCGAAGCCCTCGAAGATGCCCACTTCATGCTCTTTGGCGGCGATCCGATGGAGAGCGAACGCTACATCTGGTGGAACTTCGTTTCGTCGCGCAAGGAGCGGATCGAGCAGGCCAAAGAGGAGTGGGCCAACGGCCTCTTCGAGACGGTGCCTGGCGACGAAGAGGACTTCATTCCCCTGCCAGGGCAACGATCAAGTTGAAGTCTCGACGCGGTCGCGTCCCTTTTGTTTCGCCTCGTAGAGCGCGGTGTCTGCCCGTTCGATGAGGTCTTCGGCGGCCTCACCGGGCGAGCGAAGTTCCGTGACGCCCGCGCTGCAGGTGATTGTCATCTCCTGGCCCTCCGCCTCGAAGGTCAGCTCGCGCAATTTCGCCAGGAATCGCTCTGCCAGCGTCTCGGCGCCCTCGAGCCCGACGTGGGGCAGGATCGCAATGAACTCCTCACCGCCGTACCGGCCAGCCACGTCGGCATCACGCATGAAGTTGCGCAGAAGTCCCCCGAATTCACGAAGGACTTCGTCTCCGGCCAGATGGCCGTAGGTGTCATTCAGCTCCTTGAAGTGGTCCAGATCCAGCATGACCACCGACACCGTGTGCCCGTATCGGTCCGCCCGTTCCAGTTCCTGGTCGAGACGGGTGAAGACCTCTTCGCGGTTCACCAGCCCCGTAAGTGGGTCGCTGCGAGCCCGAATCTCCATGACCTGCAGGTGACGTTCCCGCTCGAACTCCCGTCCGACCCACTGAGCGAGCAACTTCACAAACGTGCGCTCGCCCTCATTAAAGGTAGGTTCCCGAGGCTGCTCGTCGGCAAAACAGAGGGTCCCGTGAAGTTCGCCGTTTACAGTGACTTTTGCCCCCACATAACAGGCGAGACCGAAGCGTTTGTACGCCGGATCGTCCTGCATGCCCTCCGTGGGAGCGTTCTGGTAGGCCACGAGGTCGCTGCGCGCGATGGTCTTTCGACAGTAGCTCTCTTCGAGCGGACTCGAGCCGCCCGGTTGAAGATCGACATGGTCCCCGACCGCCTGCCAGATGTACTGGGTCTCCTCGCGAATGTCGGTCACAAATCCGTAGGGCAATCCCAGCCGCTCGCAGCCGATCTCGAGCAATCGACGGACCTTGATCGGCAGGTCCAGATCGGAGCGCCCCGCGACCTCGTACAGATCCCGAAGCGCCTGCCGATCCTCCTCGAGCTCTCCTCTCACCTGGACGACCTCGGTGACGTCTTTGGCCACGGCGACAACTCCGCGAAACTCTCCATCTTCGGTCAAATACGGCGTCAGCGTGTGCTCGAAGATCCGCGACCGCCCGTCATCAGTTTTTACCTGGACCTCGAGCGCCTCACCACCATTTTCGGGGTCCTTGAGGCTCTGAATGATGGCTTCGGTGGCCGCCGCTTCGGTTTCGTCAGTGACGATCTCGCCGGCCCGCATCCCCAGCGCCTCGTCTCCCTCCAACCCGAATTGGTTGGCGGAGGCCCGATTGTAGTAGATAATCCGTCCCTTCGGATCGAGCGCGTAGACCGGTTCGCCGATGGCATCCAACACGATGTCGATATCGTCGACCCCATCGGACTCGTGCGTAGCCGCGACATCCTTGAGGATATCCAGCACCCCACGGTCGATGTCTTCTCTGTGAGCCATCTGGTTCCAGTGGAACGATGTACCGAACTTCGCTCACACACTTTACCGCTCGAAGTGCACCGTGACTAGCTGCACCCCGTTATAGGCGTCGCCAATGATACGTCCTTGCCTAAACTCTACTAAATCGGTATGAATTACCCGGATTAAGGAATACCCTGCGCGTCGGTGCCGTTTACCGCGGTGTAGACCGATGCGAAAAGCCGACTTTTTAGAAGACAAGAAACTCGCCCGAAGGAAGCAATTGTGAGCGGATTTGACGAACGGCTCAAGCAAATCAAGTCGCAGATCAAAGAGACGGATGTCGATTCAGTCAAAGAGCGTTGGCTGGAGGCCTCCGACCACTCCGATCTGCATCTCATCGACGTGCGCGAACGCGACGAATTCGTCGACGGCCACATCGAAGGGGCCGACTTCATTCCCCGGGGCCTGCTCGATCTGAAGATCGAGAACGAAGTGCCCGACAAGGACGACAAAGTCATCCTTTATTGCGGGGGCGGGACCCGGTCGGCCCTGGCCGCCAAGGCGCTCGAAGATATCGGCTACTCCGATGTCGAATCGATGGCCGGAGGCTTCGGTTCCTGGAAGGAGGCGGGCTATCCCGTCCACATCGCCGAAACCCTCGATGAGGGGCAGCTCACCCGCTACAGCCGGCACCTTCGCATTCCCGAGGTAGGTGAGAAGGGGCAGATGAAACTGCTCGACTCGAAGGTGCTCATGCTGGGAGCGGGAGGACTCGGAAGTCCGGCCGCCCTGTACCTGGCAGCCGCTGGCGTCGGCCAACTCGGCATCATCGACAGCGACGTCGTCGACCGGTCCAACCTTCAGCGCCAGATTCTACACACCGACGACCGCGTCGGAGACTCGAAGGTCGATTCCGCCACCCAGACGCTCAAGGCGCTGAATCCGGACATCACCGTCGAAGGGTTCGAGACGCGTCTGACCAGCGACAACATCATGGAGATCATCGATGGCTACGACCTGGTCATCGACGGCGGCGACAACTTCCCGACCCGATATCTGATCAACGATGCCTGCGTGAAGGCGGGGATTCCCAATGTACACGGCTCGATCTTTCGTTTCGAAGGTCAGGCGACGGTCTTCGATCCCAAACACGGCGGCCCTTGCTACCGCTGCCTGTATCCCGAGCCGCCGCCCCCGGAGCTGGCGCCGAGTTGTCAGGAGGCGGGCGTGCTGGGCGTCCTTCCCGGTATCGTCGGCACGCTTCAGGCGATCGAGGCCATCAAGCTGCTGCTCGACATCGGTGAGCCGCTGACCGGCCGCCTGCTCTCGTACGACGCGCTGAAGACCGAATTCCGCGAGCTGAAGCTACAGCGCGACCCCGATTGCCCCGTTTGTTCGGGCGACCCCGAGGAGATCGAATTTATCGATTACGAGATGTTCTGCAGCTTTGATGGGTAGGCCCCATCAAATGACGGCGTCGTCCGGCGACACCGCGTACGGCCAGCGGATGCTCTGGTAGTCGTCGTTGTCGACGCCGAGGGTCTCTCGCATCACTTCCCGAAAGTCCCGCACGGCCTCGACGGCCTGGCCACGTGCATCGCTGCGCTTGCGAACGCGTCCGCGGTAGACGTCACGGGAGTTCTCTTGCGCCTTTTTGGCGTCGTGTGCGCTCTCCTGGCGACGTTCGATCTTGTCGGCCAGGTCGCCCGAGCCCTCGATGTCGTCGGCGTCCTCGCGCAGGAACGTCTTCATCTGCTCGACGACCCCGTCGAGTTCTTCGGCATCCCAGTACCGGACACGGGCATCGGGGTAACCGGTGACGTTCATCGAATCGAGCTGGTTCTGGACATCCCGCAGGATCTCCGAGAGCGCCTTCCATGCCTGTTTTTCGGCGTTCCAGTCCTCACGCCAGTCGACGTACAGGCGGTCCGACTCGTCGCGGCTCTCCTCGAACTTCTCGAGCGCGCGTTCAAGTCGCGGAAGGTGGCGATCACAGAAATCACGGTCGCGATGATTCCGGCAGTACTCGATGCTGCTGGTCAGCGCGGCCCGCAACTCGGCGACATTGCAGTTCGCCATGGGAAGCTCTCCTGGCTATCGTCAGCGTATCGGTGTCACTCGATGGCGACCCGATGGCGTCACTCGAAGACGTCATCGGGGACGCGATCCAACTCCGGGGGACTATCGTAATAGCCGCTGTCTCGCAAGTTCTCGTCCTCCTTGAACTTCTCGGCGCGGATCGGCAGCCGCACGAAAAATGTCGTACCCTCGCCGGGCTCGGTCTCGAAGTCGATCTCGCCGCCGAGGCTGCGAATGATGTCGCGCGAAATCGACAGTCCCAGGCCGGTACCCTCGCCGGTCTCCTTTGTCGTAAAGAATGCGTCGAAGATCTGGTCGCGAGCGTCTTCGGGGATGCCCTTGCCAGTATCGGAGATCGCGACCTCGACGATGCCCTCTTCCCGGTCGACGAGCCGCGTCCGGACCGTGATCTTGTTTTCTTCGACTCTGTGCTCCTCGATGGCCTGAACGGCATTGACCATCAGATTCAGAAACACCTGACTGAGCCGGCTGGCGTCGGACATGATCTGGGGCACCTCCCCGTAGTCGAGTTCGATGTTCGCGCGGAACTTCGCCTCGTGGCTGACCAGGTTGGTCGTGGCATCGAGTAGGCTCTGCAGGTCGATCCAGCCCGCCTCTTCGCCGGAGTCGCGCGACAGATAACGCAGATCCTGCACGATCTGATGGATCCTCTGCATGCCGTTCAAACTACGCGACAGCAGCGAATCCATGTCCTCTTTGAGGTACCCGATGTCGTAGGTTTGACGCATCGCTTCCAGGCCATCGGCCGACATCGATTCGGCGCCCTCCTCTGCCCCTCTTTCGATCCGCTCTTCGAGTTCGTCCAGAAACTCGACGATGGTTTCGGTGTACTCGAGCATGACGCTCAAGTTGCTGATCACGAAGCTCGCCGGGTTGTTGATTTCGTGGGCGATCTCGGCGGCCAACAGCCCGACGGCGGCGAATTTTTCGGCATGAACCAGTTGGTCCTGGGCACTCTGCAGGGATTCGTAGGCCTCTTTGACCTCCGAGAAGAGCCGGGCGTTGTCCAGGGCGCTGGAGAACTGGAGGGCCATCGCGCGCAGCCCCTCCGAAGAGACGCTCGACCCCGCATGTTGCGCGCCGCTTCGCCCCAGCGCGAGTACACCTATCGGGCGTTTGTTGGCCCGCAACGGCAACAACTGAATCTCGCCGTCGGGAAAATACTCCCAGAATGGATCCAACCCCGGGTAACGTCGGGCCTCTTCGCGGGAGCCGAGGACGGTGATCCGGTCGGCGTTCAGCAGCGACGCCCACTCCTCGTTCATGGTCGGGTCGCTGCACATCGACGCGTCGCCGGCCGAAAACGACGCGCCGCACTCGAGCCCGTGAACCTCGGGGTCGACGGCCGGAAGGTCGGCGGAATCCTCCAGGAGATCCAGCGGAGGCTCCAGATCCAGGAGGGTCACGACCTTTTGCTGGCAAACCCCCGCAAAGACCCACAGGCCGCGTCGGACGATGGTATCGCGATCCAGCGAACTCGAGACGCCGTTGGCCAGAGCGTTGAGACCCAGAAGTTCGGTGCTTCGACCCTTCAGCTCACGATGCAACCGTGCGTCGCGGCGTCGGATGTCATGACGATTCAGGATCGCCTCCAAGGTCCCGAACCGATGGTCCGACCGAAGCTGTTCCTCGAAGACGTAGTCGTCGGCTCCGCTTCGGATCGCGTCGGACGCGGCGGCGGACTCCCCATTCGGAATCAGGGCGAGCAGTGGCACGCTGTGGTCCATGTGATCCGAGAAATCGACCAGAGCGGCGCGTTCGGGAGCCTCGAGAGTCGACGGGAACAGGATCGCAGCGCGCCGGTATTCGTCGAGGGCAGCCCGGAGGTCATCCAGATTGTCGATCTCCGGGGCCGTCCACTCGTCTTTCGCGTCTCCGCTCACCGTCTGCCGGAGTTCGGAGTCGGACAACCGGTACAGAATCAGCGCCTTGGTCATGGCCATCCGGGGTCGGAAGATTCGTCTTGACACGCACAGACTACCACCCCGAGGGAGCGTTTTGAAAGCCGGAGTTTCCCCGTGGGTGTGGAGAGAACTTTACTTGCCGCCCTGAAATGCAATCCCCTACAAAGGCCCTGGTGTGAATCGTCTTCTCAAGGCTGTGTAGACATATGGCGTCAGACTTCTCGGTCCGGTTTCTGGGCACCCGCGGGAGCATTCCCGCCACCGGGCCCGACTTCAACGATGTAGGTGGAGCGACCTCCTGTGTGGTCGTGGAGGCCGGCTCCCGTGACCTCATCTTCGACGCCGGCTCCGGCCTGACCCGGTGGAGCGATACCGTCATGCAGCGCTATCAGGCCGACGGTGGCCCGCTGGCGTCGCATCTCTTCTTTACCCATTGTCATCTGGACCATCTCATCGGGCTTCCATACTACTCTCCGCTCTTTTTGCCCGACTCGAGCGTCCGTCTGTACGGCCCCCGAAGCACACAGTTTGACTCGTTTGGCGATGCGGTCCGGCAGTTTATTCACCCGCCGTTCTTTCCGGTACCGATGTTTGAGATGGCAGCAGACATCGAGTTTCACGACTTCTCGGAACCGGACTGCGCGCTCTTCCAGTTCGGGGTCGAAGAGCCGGTATTGACGAGGCCGACTGCCACCGGCGCCTCCGAGGGAGTGCCCGACGACCAGGTGGAGGTCTCGGTCGAGAGCCTGCGCGGCTACAATCACCCGAAATCCGGGGTCAATCACTACCGGATCCGTTTCGACGACAAGACCGTCGTCTACGCCACCGATACCGAGGCGTATCCCAGGGGCGACCGACGCCTCATCGAGTTCGCCGAAGGCGCCGACGTACTGATTCACGATGCGATGTACACCGATGACCAGTACGTCTCACGGCCTTCAGCTCAGGGGTTCGGTCACTCGGCCGTCTCGGACGCCGCCACGGTCGCCGCAGAGGCCGACGTCGACCGACTCTTTCTGTTCCACCACGATCCCAGGAACGACGACCAAGAACTCGCCGAACTCGAACGCCAGGGTCAGCAGACGTTCGCGGCGACGACCCTCGCACGCGACGGGTTGACCCACAAAGTCTGACGGGCATCCGTCACCAGGCGACGCTGAAGCTGTACAGATACCCACGGTTCGACAGAATGAAGCCGTGTCGTTCGTTGAAGACGGTCTTTGTGTTGAATCCGTTCGACGGCCCCCACTTCGTCAGCGGATGGCCCGTCGCCCGGCTGACCACATACAGTGGCCCCGAACCGGTCGACACGAACAGAAACGGTCCCGCCTGAGTCGCTTCGACGGGCAGATCTTCCTGCAGTTTCAATCCCCACTGCTCGGTGCCCTGATTTTTCGAAAGCGCCGCCACTCGACCAGTCGCCTGGGTGACGTACAGCCATTGGCCGGCGGGCTCGAGCGACGAGACGTTGTCCATCGACTTCGTCCAGATCACCTGTCCCGACGCGCGGTCCAGCGCATGCACCCCGGCGCTGTAGGAGACCACGAAGATCCGATCGTCGTCCAGCACGATGGGACTGATGATATCCGTGAAGTCAGCGCCGCCGCCGCTGAGGTCCGTGTTCCAGATCTCGGAGCCGTCCTCCGCATTCAATGAGACCAGTGTACCGTCCGAGAAGCCGGCGTAGATGCGTCCGTCGGCCACCACGGGCGCCCCGGTCCCCTGGACGGTGAACTCCTTGGGAGTCGAGCGCTCATAGGTCCAAACCACCGAACCGTCCCCCCGACTGAGCGCCACCAGCGTCCCCCCGTTTGTCGTCGCCAACACCAGTTTGGGTGTCAGCGCCAGTTTACTCTCGATCCCAAAGCGTCGGTTCACCGACCACACGGTCTCGCCGGTCTTTCGGTCGAGGGCGACGATCTGGCCGCCGGCGGTCCCCACGTACATGCGTTTGGATCCGACCGTCGGGGCCGCCCGGATGCCGTGCTCGAGCGAGCGGCGCCAGCGCTCCTGACCGTCACCGGCGCGAAGGATGTAGACCATCCCGGACCCGGTTCCCACGCCGAGGTCGTAGCGGTCGGTGCGCGGGATCAGGGTCGGCGAGGCCTGCTCTCTGGGCCGGTACGTCTGCAGGCCCTCCAGCCCCACGTCTTTACGCCATCGGACGTCGATCCGTGGGTTTTCGTCGAGCGGGTAGTCCTGAAACGTCGGCGAATTCGTCTCGCTGGATACCGTCTGGGTGGCGCACCCGACCAAACCGGCGGCCAGGCCCGTCAAGAGGACCAGCGCGGTCAGTCGGTACACTCGGGGTGTCGGTCCCATGATGAGGAAGGTAGGTTGGAGAGCCCGTCGACCGGCGACCTACATCAGCGCAAGCCGTCGTTCGACGTCACTCGTGTAGGGAGATTTCGGTGACTCTTCCAGCAGCTTCTCGTACAGCTTTTTGGCCTTCTGGGCGTTTCCGGCCTCCTGTTGGAGGATGCCCTTCTGGTAGAGCGCCAGGTCCTCGAGGTCTTCGTCGTTTTCGGCGACCTTGTCAAAACTCGAGATCGCGGCGTCTATCTTCCCGGCCGCACCCTGGGCGATGCCGAGTCCGTAGTGGACGATCGCCAGGTTTTCCTTCTTGGGCTCGTTGCCGAGGTAGGCCTGGTAGTCGGAGATGGCCTGCTCGTAGTTGTCGAGCCGAATCGAGGCGGCGGCGCGCATCAACCGGGCCTGCTGGGCGACCGGGTTGTCCGAATATGTCTCCAGCGCCTTCGACGCCTCCTCCTGCACGGCCGTCCATTTGGCCTCACGCGACTCGTAGGTCTCGTCGAGCGACTCCAGCTCGGTGCTCTGCAGAATCTGATCGATCGCCGGCGAACCCTGGACGGGCTTTTCAAAGGCGGTGATCGCCTGACTGACCGCGCTCGAAGCCTCGACCTGCTGCTGCTGCATCGTGTTGTACGTGATGTACGCAGCAATCGCGACGACGACCAATACCGCGACGCCGCCGAGCGCCTTGTTTCGGTTGTTGGACAGCCAGTGAAGGGTCCGCGTCGAACCACGAAGAAAGGGGTCTCCACCGGCGGGTTCCACCGGGGCCTCTTCGGGCCCTTCGGACGAACCGTCTTGTTCATCTTCGGGTCCATCCCCGTTACTCTTGGACCTGCGGACTTTGATTGCCATCGATGCGCTCCTTGGGGTACGCGTATTTCGATCGGAGATGCGCCTTACGGCTGGCGGAGCATATAGTTGGGCGGCTCGCGATGTCAACGTCGTCGACGGGCCCGCATAAACCGATGCATGAGGACTGATAGGATGCCACATGATTCCGTCTCGCGGACCCTCCTCGCAGCTCTCTTCGTCGCAGCCACGACCGCCACGCTCGTGATCCCCTCCCCCGCGGCGGCCTCACAGGGCGACGCCAGCGTCTGGCTGGGCGCCGGACTCTCCAATGCGCCCGCCGTCAACGACGGCCCCCTGCTAGGCACCGCCGGCGAGCTGGGCATCAACATCGATATCAACGACTTTTGGAGCCTCGATTTCGGCTTCCAGTCGACCTACCACTTCGACAAAGAGTTCGATCAGACCACCGTCGACGGATTCTACGCCCAGCATCTGTTCGCGGGCTTCCGCTACAATCTCGATATCTTCACATTCGTTCCCTACCTGGGCATGTCGGCCGTCGCCTTCCTTCCCGGCCCCCCACAGGACGCCACCTCGCCGACCCAACCCGCCGTCGGCGGAAAGCTCAACATCGGCATCGACTGGCGCTTTGCCCGACACTGGTCCACCGGCCTCCGCGCCGAACTTCACCTCTTGAGCAACTCGCTGGATCGCTTCCCCTCCTACAACGTCGTCGGCTGGCGGGTTACATACCACTTCCGACTGTGATCCGCGTTTTCGCGTCATCGCGTACGACGTACGACGTAGGACGTAGGACGTACGACGGGACCGAACCCCACGTGAACGTCCAACCTCCCACGTGAACGTCCAACCTCCCACGTGAACGTCCAACCTCCAACGTGAACGTCCAACGCCTCACCACGTGGAAAATTAGACCGAACGGTGATACGACTATCCTCCCAATGATGACCTGTGACTTGATTCAGATGTGAGTCGTCTATGCGCCTGCTGAAGTTGACGCAGAAGTACGCCGCCGCCGCTGTCTTCGTGATCGCCATCGCCGGGCTCGCAGGACTCGCCGGCGCCGGCCGCGGCCCTCTCATCAATAATGTGGTCGGGCAGGTCGTCTCCGTCATGGAGATGATCCTGATGGCCGAGGTGCCCCTCTTACAGATGCCACTCGTGGTGGCCGTACTGTTTTTGGGGGCGGTCTACTTCACTTTCCGATTTCGATTCATCAACTTCCGCGCCTTCGGCCACGCCATCGACGTCCTGCGGGGGGCCTACGACAACCCCGACGATCCCGGAGACGTCTCTCACTTTCAGGCGCTAAGTTCGGCCCTGTCGGCCACCGTGGGCCTGGGAAATATCGCGGGGGTCGCCATCGCCGTCAGCCTTGGCGGTCCCGGGGCGGTCTTCTGGATGATGGTCGTCGCGCTCTTCGGCATGAACAGCAAATTCGCCGAGGCGACGCTCGGCCAGATGTATCGTCAGACCGACACCGCCGGCGCTATGCGCGGCGGGCCGATGGTCTATCTGCGCGAGGGGCTCAAAGACCGAAAGCTGGCGGGCATCGACCTGACCCGCCCGGGTATTTTTCTGTCGGTCCTCTTTTCATTGTTGTGCATCGGCGCCTCACTGGGGGCCGGCAACATGTTTCAGGCCAACCAGAGCTTTGCGGCCCTCTCGGAGAGAGTTCAGTGGCTCGGGGGCACCGCCTCGCAGGGAGAGGTAACCCTTCGCGCCGACGAGCCGATGGAGTTCGACGAGCCGAACCACCTGGTTCGGTTTGTCGCCCCGCCCCGTTCGGGCCGCACGCAGTCCGGTGATCAGATCGGCTTCGTTCCGGCGGGAGAGATGGCCGTAAACCAATCCGACTGGAGCGGCGACCCGGCCAAGCTGAATCTGACCTTCCGCTCCGACGACACGGAATACCACGGCCGCGCAACCCTGCAGGTCGACACACCAGTCGCAGCGCCCTCGCTCATCAAACTCATCGGCGAGATTCAGCCACCGGGCAGCGACGAATATATCGATCCCGGGTCGCTGACTCTTTCGCCATCGGACTGGCGTCAGACCGAAGCGGGGGCACGCCTGCAGCTAAACTTCAGGTCTGCCGACGACAAAACTAAAGGAACACTTCAGGTTCGCTCCGCCGCGCCCACCGATGCCAGGGGACTCGGCTCGCTGCTTCACCGGGTCGCCAAACCGGTCTTCAACCTCTCGGGCGCAAACCTCCTCGGCTTCCAACCCGAAGATTCGCTGAAAATTTCAGCCGAGGACTGGTCGACGACGGCGAACGGAAACTACACGGCGACCGTGCCGATTCAGGCCGAAAAGAACGGCACCTCCTACGACGTGGGGCCCGATGCGATCACCAGCATGATGGTCGCCAAGCTCGGCCCCGAAAAGCGGACGATCGAAAAGTGGGAGTGGGTACCTGATATTCACACCTCGAATGCGGATGCGACCGACGGCGGGGTCAACCCACGGGGATGGGCCTTCGGTCTCATACTCGCATTTCTGGTCGGTCTGGTTATCGTCGGCGGCATCAAGAGCATCGCCCGCGTCGCCGAGAAGATCGTGCCGGCGATGTGTGCACTGTACATCGTCGCCGGGCTCATCGTCATTGGCATGAACATCGAACAACTCGGATGGGCCGTCTCGGTAATCATGGAGCGGGCCTTCACCGTCGAGGCCGGATGGGGGATTCCCATCGCTGTCTTCGTACAGGGAGTCCGCCGCGCCGCATTCAGCAGCGAGGCGGGAATCGGTTCCGCCCCCATCGCTCACTCCGCGGCTCAGACCGACGAACCCGTGCGCGAGGGTGTCGTCGCCATGCTCGGGCCGTTTATCGACACGATTGTCGTCTGCTTTATCACCGGAATGGTCATCGTCATCTCCGGGGTCTGGGCCGAACCCTCGACCGCCGGACTCGAAGGGGTCACCCTCACTGCGGCCGCCTTCGGCACGGAACTCGCCTGGTTTCCCTGGGTCCTGTCGATCGCGGTGGTGCTCTTCGCCTTCAGCACGATGATCTCGTGGAGCTACTACGGCGAGCGGTGCTGGACGTATCTGTTCGGCGATGAACAGGCGATGGCGTTCCGGCTGATCTTCGTCTTCTTCATCGTCCTGGGCGCCGTCTCGAGCCTGGGCAACGTTCTGGGCTTCGGCGACTACCTTCTGCTCGCCATGGCCTTCCCGAACATCATCGGCGTGGTGATTCTCTCCGATGAGATCGACGAAAAACTGCGGGAATACTGGAGAGCCTTCACCAACGACGAATTCGAGCGATTCGACGAGTGATCACTCGTCGTCGCCGGAGCGGTCGCGAAACATCAGGCGCAGGGGTGTGCCGCGAAAGTCGAAGGCCTCGCGGAGTTCGTTTTCCAGGAATCGCCGGTAGCTTCGGGCCACAGCGTCGGGCCGGTTGCCGAAGAAGATGAATCGCGGCGGGCGCACCGCCACCTGGGTCATATAGTAGAGTTTGACCGCGCGGCCGCCCTCCTGCGGCGGTGAATGCCGGGCGGTGACCTCCTGCAGGAAGTCGTTCAAGGTGCTCGTGTCGATACGACGATTGTAGCTGGTGAAGGCGATATCGACCGCATCGAGGACCTTGTGGACCCCACGCCCGGTCAACGCCGAGGTCACCAGCCGCGGCGCCCAGTCCAGCCACGGGAGTTCCCGGCTCAGATAGTCGTTGTACAGGTCCCCGGTGTCGGAACGGCTCTCGATCTGATCCCACTTATTGATGACGAGTACGCAGCCGCGTCCGCGGGATTCGATGACATCGGCGATCTTTTTGTCCTGATTCGTGATGCCCATCGGGCCATCGATGACCAGGACCGCCACATCGGAGCGGTCGATACTTCGAATCGCCTGCACGACCGAAGCCCGCTCGAGCCCCTCCTCGACGTTGCTCTTTTTTCGCATTCCGGCCGTGTCGATCAGCAGGTACTCGTCGTCGCCACGGATGACGTGGGTATCGACGGCATCGCGGGTGGTGCCGGGTACTTCGCTCGTGATCAGCCGGTCCTCGCCGAGCATGGCGTTGACCAGAGTCGATTTGCCGGCGTTCGGTTTTCCGACGACCGCGCACCGTGCCGGTTTGTCGGTCCCGGACAGTTCCTCTTCGGAGTCGTCCTCCTCGTCGGACGCCGAGTCGTCGTCGAATTCAAATTCGTCCTCTTCGTCGTAGGAGGGCTCGGGTCTGGTGACCCCGACGGCCTCAAACACTGCCGACATCATGCCGTCGATGCCGATGGCATGCTCGGCGCTGATCGGGTGAAGTTCGACGCCGAGTTCGTAGAAGTCGGCGAGGTATTCGTGTTGTTTATTTCGCTCGTCGGCCTTGTTGACCACGAAGACGACCGGTTTTTCGGCCTTTCTCAGCCGTTCGGCGATCTGGTGGTCGCCCTTCACCAGGCCTTCGCGGCCATCCATCATGAAGAGGACGACGTCCGCCTCATCGAAGGCGATGTCGGTCTGATGGCGCATCCGCTCCAGGATCGTATCGTCGCTTGTCTCGGTGATGCCGCCGGTATCGATCACCTCGAAGGCGACGTCATCGTAGGTCCCTTCGCCGTAGATCCGGTCCCGGGTCACGCCCGGTTCGTCGTGAACGATGGCGCCGGTTCCACGGGTGAGTCGATTGAAGAGTCGGCTCTTGCCCACGTTCGGGCGGCCGACGATTGCGATGCGGAAGGTCATGATCGGGTGCTCGAATGAAAATAAAAAAGAGGTGGGATCGGTCGGACGGTCAACTGTTTCGCAGAGAAATGACCTCTACGTCAACGAACCTGATGTCGGTCACCCAGCTCGCCAAGACCGTCGTGATCGAAAAGAGTCCCAGATACGCCACCAAAAAGAGTGCGACGAGTTCGTACCAGCGACGGCCGGCCGAAAAGACCGCGACCACCGCCAGCGCCACGAAGAAGGTGATGGCGGCCAGCCAGAAGACGAGTACCGGTTGAACCGTTGTCACGAACACCACTGGATCATTCACGGCGTCGACTCCCCCTCAGAGACTCCGTATTTCTGCGAGATGGCCATGATGTTGAAGAAGTTGATCGTGAAGTGTGCGACGATCGGCGCCAGCAGGTCCCCGGTGTAGAGATACATGCCGCCGAAGACAAACCCGAACGCGACGGCCATGATCGTCCATGGGAAGAACTTTCGAAAGTCCGGGCCAATGTGCAGCAGCCCGAACCCGACGCTGGTGACGGTCAACGCGATCCACTCGGCCCACGCTCCCGAGAAGGCGACCTCGGTCAATACCTGCTGAAGACAGCCCCGAAAGAAGGCCTCTTCGCCGATTCCGCTCGCCACCGCCAGGATCAGTACCTGTTCGACCCTGAGTTCGCCGAAAATCTTCCCGAACTCGCGCCCCAACTCCTGGGCCCATTCCGAATAGCGGTCCAGGACTTGGCTGACGGCGACGAACCCGAGCCCGACGCCCACGCCCATCAGCGCCCCGAGCCAGGGGGCGACGTCGTGGCGGTCGTGCCACACAAACAGGCTCATGTCGCCGGCGGCCTGGAGAATGCCCCACCCGACCAGGACCAAAAACCCGTAGAAGCCGGCGGCGAGTCCCACCGACATCTGCGGCTGCGGTTGGTCGTCGTTGTCCGGGTTCTCGTTCACTGCAAATCCTCACCTTCGTCGTCGATGTCGACGCCCGCCTCGAGCTGGGCTCCCTGCGAAAGTCCCGGGTCCTCGTCGAAGTCGACATCATCGAGCAGCTCGTCGGCCTGCGACTCCAGCTCCGGCTTTCGCATCTGTCCGCGAAACCGGACCGCCGTCTGGTTGACCGTGTAGTGACGCCAGTCGATGTGAAATCGCTCGGTTCGGTTCGACTGAAAGAACTCGTAGAGACGGAGTTTCAGAAATTCAAAGGCCTGGTCGAGGGCGTCGCCGGGACGCGGAAAGGTCTCGGCGCCCTGGTCGGCCGCGAGAACCGCCGCCTCGAGTTCCAGGCGAAACGAGTCATCCGCCGCCTCGAGCGACAGCTCCGTGTAGATGTATTCGTCGTCGACTTCGGCATCGACCGAGATCTTTTCCCCCGGCTTCAGATACGCGTTGAACCGAAAGTTCATCGCATTTTCGATACGACGACGCTCGTCGGAACTGAAGGTCTCGACACGTCGTCCGCCTGCATTGGTTTCTTTCATTGCGTCCTCCTTGCAGATTCACGAGTCGTTCGGATGCGCGCGCATCGTCTCGACGATCCGCTCGGCCTTGTCTCGGAGCCCCTCCGTGGTCCAGAGGGTGACATCCCGCGCGTCGCCGCGGTGTTCGAACTCCAGGACCAAGCCCTCTCCCGGCCAGCCGTCGGGCACTCGATCGAGCCACTCGACGAGTACCAGCCCGTCGGGATTCGAGACGTAGTCCCAGTAGCCCGTCGTCTCCAGGTCGCCGGCCCCCTCCAATCGGTACAGATCCACGTGGACGACCGCCGGCCGAGTTTCGTACAGATTCACCAACGTATACGTGGGACTCGAGACCCGGACGTCGGCGTTCAGAGCCTCGACGAGCCCTCGGACGAGCGTCGTCTTGCCCGCCCCGAGATTCCCCACCAACCCGACGAAATCGCCGCGTTCCAACACCCGCGCCAGTGTTGCGCCCAGACGACGGGTGGCCTCGTCACCTTCGAGGGTGAGCACGTCGGATTCGCCGCTCTGAAGGCCGAAGTCCTCGGGATCGAACGAGACGGCGTCGAGGGTCGCGCCGTCGGAGTTCACATTACTCACGGCGAAATCCGGGACGTGAGTCGCCCTGGCCGAGCCTCGAACCCTCGAGTTTGACCGCAAAGAGATCCTTCGGATCCACGAAGTACTCCGACTCTTTGGTCACGATCGTGATCGATTCGTCCCGGATCTCGAAGACCTTCACCCGGTTTATGTGCAGCAGGTCGGCCCCCGTCTTCAACAGAGCCGTCACCGCACAGTCCTGCGGGAGGATGTGCTCATCATCCTCGACGTCGACATCGAATCGTTCGGTCAGCACGCTGACAAGATGGTCAGTATTCATGGCCGGCTCTCTACTCGAAGGAGACGTGAAACGCGACCGGAATGTGCGCACGGCTGCCTCGACAACAACGGTCGCGCTACTGGCTTGTGAGACATTCAGTCGACCGTCAAGGGAAAGGTGACGCCCTTATTCGAAATCGCAGCGTGCTCCGGAAAGGTCATTTGACGAAATTCACGGGTCAGACACTTCGCGACCTGACTTCCGCGGTAGGCACTCTCCCGAACCTCGACCCCGCCAGTCGTGCCCGACGGACGGATGAAGAACTGGATGTGCACGCCCTTGAACCCGGAATTCCGGCGAAGCTCCCGCTGCACGCATTGGCGCAGGGGGGCGAAGTTCGACAGGATGATGTCGTAGATCTTCTGGTCGCTCAGATGCTCCTTTTGCTCCCCGGAGTCGCTCATGTCGACTTCGGTGACTCCATCCTCCGAGTCTCCCTCCCCTCCGGCGCTTCTGGCCCGTTCGATGCGGCGTTTCACCTCGCTCGCCGACGCCCGGGGATTGAAAATGCCCTGGAGCAATTCCTCGTCGACCGAAACCGTCTGAAATTCCGAGGGCGGTGGCGTAAATTCGTAATCCAACGACGCAAAGGCTTCCTCGAGCTCCAGGGCCTTGGGCTCGGGTCTGGTGAGATAGAAGTAGAGCATCCCCGCCAACACCACGGAACCGACGGCAATGCCGACGACCAGCGCCATCTTGCCACCCTTCTTGACAGTCTGCTGGATCTGTTCGCGTCGCTTTCGCTTGCGGCGCCGCCGTTTGTCGCGCACGGGGATGAACTCGGCGAGGGCTTCCTGCAGCGCCGGGATCTCTTCGAGGCGGCCGCGCTCGCCGGTCGAGCGGTCCCGAATGCGGGTGTTCTCGTCTATCTCCTCGTCGTAGAGCTGCTCGACGACCTCGTCATGCGTAAAGGGCCCGTAGTCTACGCCCTCCTTCTGGACCAAGAATCGTTTCTCTTGTCCCTCGCCGGCCGCGGGGCCGATGTTGGCGACGTCGAATTCATCGACGTCGAATAACTCGGCATCCTTCGAGGTTTCGGCCCGTCGCAGCCCGAGTCCGCCATCGGGGCGCGGGGCGGTCAGGTCGACGCCCATCTCCAGAAAGGCGCGATCCAGGGCGTTGACGAAGGACCGTGCGTCGTCAAAACGGTTTGACGGGTCTTCGTCCAGCGCACGTTCCAGCACCTCCCCTAGCCGAGGATCCCGCTTGCGCGACGCCTCCAGAAAACGGGAGCGGGCATCACTGCGGGCCTTCGGAACCCGACCGTTCATCAATAGCGTGCCCGTGAGCATTCCCATACTGAAGATGTCGGCCGCCGGTGTCAGCGGCTCGCTGGGGTCGAGGGCCTCGGGAGCCACGAACACACTGTCGGCCGCCGGCGCCTGGACTCGGCCCTCCAGCAGCCCCGCCATCACGGCACCGAATCCCAGGTTCCCGACGTGCAGCGCCCCGTCGTCGGTCACGTGCAGGTTGTAGGGAGTCAGGACGCCATGAGGCATCTCGGCATGCACCGTCTCCAGCACTTCGCCGAGCTGTTCCAGCACATCGAAGGCCTCGACAAACGCCACGTGGTGGCCGCGCTTGCGACACTCGGCGAGCGCCCGAGCCAGGGTCTTTCCCCCGATGTGGCGCATCACCACGAAGGCGTCGCCTTCGTCGGTCTGCCCCATCCCGAGGATCGAAACGAGCCGGCGATGCTCGATTCGACTGGCCTGCCGGATCTGGGTGCGAAGCAGCTCGATCAGATCTGGCCGTTCGGCCGACTCCAACACGAGCTTGAGCACGACCTCCGAGCCATCGCTGCGCTTTCCACACAGATAACTCGCGGTCCCGTGGGCCGCGCCGAGGTACTGACGGATCCGAAACTCACCGCCGACGACATCGCCCGGGCCCAGAGGCAATCCCCGACCCGAGGTCTCCGGCCCGCGCACGTCTTCGGGCGTCCCCGGCAGGGGCGGCGGCTCCGGCGCTGTTTCGTTCGATTGCGAATCGGAATCGGTCACGGCGTCTGTGACGTGGCTTGGGCCTCGAGGGGTAGATCGATCGCCCACCGCTGGCCGGTCCAGGTCAGCTTTGCCGTCCCCTCTCGACCGTCTTGATACTTCAAGTCGAGGGTCACGCTCTCGCCGGTCTGGGGTTTTTCGTCGAGCGGCGGCTTCACCTCCATCGACCGAATATCGTAGGGGTTGTCGACCCGTCCCGCCACCAACATCTCCTGACGTTCGGCGAGGCCCTCTTCGCCGAGCCTCTCTTTGAGCGCATCACGGGGTTCGGTCAGGATCTTGCGGTCCTCCTCGACGATCATCTCGAAGGCCCGGGCCCGCTCGTTTTTGAACCAGTGCATCAAGAATTGCTCGAAGGTCGCCTCCGGGCCGGGCTCTCGCCAGGACTGAGATTCCTGACACCCCGACGCCAAGGCGGCGACGATCGCCAGTACGGCGACCGATGCCGCCCATCCAGGCGTTGTGCCGATTGTCGAGGTCTCCACGTCGGTCATCTCGGTGTCCGTCACGGTGCGATTGACGCCCAAAAACAGGACCAGCCAGAGCCCGATGGACCCTGGCTGACCCGCTCATCGTCCTATCTCATCGGTTGGAACGAAACCTCCTCAGAGGTTGTTCCGAAGGTACGCACGAAGAAGCCGCAGGCGGAACCGGTCGATCTCGTAGCGGTCCGCCGTTTCATCGGCCTCATCCTTCAGGATCTTGCCGATCGTCTCGATCGTCTTCTTGTTCCCATTCTCGTACAGCGTCAGTTCGAGGATCTCTCGCGTGCCGAGGTGGTCGGTCGAGAGATTCTCGTTCAGGATCGACGCCGACGCCTCCTTGGGCAGTCGACTGAGTTCCCAGGCGGCCTTCTCGCGCACGTACTCGTTGTCGCTCTCGAGGCCTTCCCCGTAACAGCTCGCCTTGGCGTCGTTCGATTCCTTCGCCATGCACTCTTTGGCCAGCTCGAGCATCGGCTTGAACTCCTTGAGCCGCTCCCGGACCTTTTTCATCTTTTCGCCCTGGAGAAACTCCAGGCCAATCAGCTTGTTGAGATCGTCAATCTGGTCGCCGGTGGCGAGATTGGCCCACAGTTTCGCCGACATCCAGTTGAACTGATAACGCTGCAGAACGTCCATCGGCTCCATATCCTCGGATTTCTCCATGAACCTGGCGCGACGTTCCAAGTCCTTGATGACGCCCTCGAGGGCCATCTTCATCAGCGGGCCCGCGGCCTCGCGGTTGCCCAGCCGCACGAGCGCCTTGCCGGCGTCCTGGCGCAACTGCAGTTCCAGAAGCGGGTCGAGAACGCCCTGCCACTCTTCGTTCATCTCTCCGGTCAGGACGTCGACCAGAAAGTCTTGAGCCTTCTGGGCTCGGAGGTCACCCAGACCCAAGATGATCTCGTCGATCGTCTGGGCCTCGTAGCGGAACCAGGATCGGACCTCGGCCTTGGGCACGCCGGTCTCCGGCAGCGCGTGCTCCTGATTTGCCCACTCCATAAGGGGGTCAACCGCGTCTTCGGCCCGCAGGGTCACCAGCCGCTGAACGGCGGTCGGCTTGGGTCGGTTCATCGGGAACTGCCCTTCACCGCCGGCGAAGGTCATCATCAACTTCTTGACCTCTTTGTTCTCGCCGCGAAAGACCTCCATCAGGGCGGGAACAGCCGGTTTGCCCAGCTTTTGAATGGCGAGGCTGCACTCGCGTTTGATGTTCTGGCCGGCGATGTTCGACAGATACATCGCCCGCACCATGGTTCGAATGTGCGCCTCGCCGAATTCGCCGGGGTTCTTCTGGGCGATATCGCCGAGGATGTCACAACTGTAGGAGTGAAGCGCGATGGGGTAGTTGTCGACATCGAGCTTCAGAGTGTTGACCAGCGGTTCGATCATGCTCGGATCCGGCATGTACTCCATGCCCCGAAGCACCGCCTGCTGGACCGAGGGATCGGTGCTCTCTTTGTAGAGCTTCAACATCTTCGGCACGGCCTTTTCGACCTTCAGCTCGCCGAGCGCTTCGGCGGCCTGGCCGGGATAGCCGGCGTTGTTCTCTTCCATCTCCTTTAGATACGCGTCCGTGGCCTTTTCGTCGCGAAGTCGGACCAGGAATTTCATGGCGTCGTCGGCATTCGGCCCGCCCTTCAGGTACGTATCGACGAGCCCCGGGATCGCTTTGCGCTGCTGCTCGTCCTCCATGGTATCGAGCTTACGCAGTGCAACGGCCCGGTAGATCGAGTCGGCCGTCTTCAGCTCTTTGTTGATGTACTCGGGATCATCCCATTCAGCCTGATTGCATCCGGCCAATCCCGCCAACATAGCGAGGCCCGCCAGTCCGGCGACCAGCGTCTGAAGGGTTTGTCGATTGAACATCGTCATCATCGTCCTCTCCAGTTTCGTCGAATTCATGCCGTCGTTTGCGCCGCCGGGCTCACTGCGCGTCAGCCGTCTCCTGGCTCGTCAGCGCTCCGATATACGGCAGGTTACGGTAATACTCTGCATAGTCCAGTCCGTAGCCGATGACAAACCGATCTGGCACCTCGAAGCCCTGGTAGTCGATCGGAATGTCGGCTTCCATATTCGATGGCTTGGTTAACAACGTGCAGACGTGCATCGACGCGGGCTTTCGCGTCCGAAGGTTGTCCAGCAGGTAACTCATCGTAAGTCCCGTATCGACGATATCTTCGACGATCAGGACGTCCTTGCCTTCGATCGGCATCGTCAGGTCCTGGTCCATACGAACCACTCCGCTGGATTTCCTGCTGTTGCCGTAGCTGGAGAGCCCCAGAAAGTCGGTCGAGGCCTCGAGATCGATCTCGCGCAGCAGATCCGCCATGAAGACGAATGACCCCTTCAGGACGCCGATCACGTGGAGCTCCGCGTCGGCAAAGTCACGGGTAATCTCTCGACCCATCTCTTCGACACAGGCCTCAAGCCTGTCGGCCGAGATGAGCTCTTCGATCTCGTCGTGGTTCATGGGTTACACCCAGGCGTTGTTCATGAGTTCGCCGAAGCCGCCCCCGCCGGGCACGATGTAGTCGTTGTCGGTCAATCCGCTCTCCTCGTCCCACCTCTCGCCAGGCCGAGTCTCGAGCACTTCGTCGGGACTCATGCCCCGGTCGAGTCGAAGCGCGTAGATCTGCACGTCTGGATGGTTCTCGGTGATGCGCCGAATGTATTCGGGGGTGATCATCAGGTGCATGGTGATGATCTCGGCGGCGCGGCCGTCTACTTCGTGTTTGTAGTAATCGATGGCCGTATCCATCGATGAACCGGTCGCCCCCATCGGATCGGGAAACAGGACGATGCGTCCGTCGACGGAGTCCCCGGCCTTCTCGCCGTCCAGGGTCGCACTCGTGACATTCCCCTCTTCGTCGGTGACCCGAGACATGACGACGTGGTCCTGTCGCACGTTTGACGGCTCCAGCAGTCCGGTCAACGTATCGAAGCAGACTCCCGACGGGAGCATCCCGGCGCGAGCGACGTCGACGGTGGCGACGGTCGTCGAGGGATCGATAATCTCGCCGTTCCAGACGCCCCTCGGCGTCGCATCCTGCATCCGTGTAGGCTGTTGAACCGACGTTCTGGGAAACCGCGCGTTGACGACGGCTCGCAACTGAACGCGGTACAGCTCCCGAATCAGCCGATTGAACTCCGGCTGCACGCAATCTTCGTGGCACAACCGAGCCAGTTGGCTCAGCGCCACCTGATCGGAGAGGATATGGACCGTATCGGGATAGGCGTGATCGATTTCGCGGGCAGCGTCGGTCATGGGGTCGTCTCAGGTCTCAGAATCGGAGGTCGACGGATAGCCGTCGTAAAAGCAGGAGCGGCAACGGGCCTCGTACTCGTCGTCGGACCCCACGAGCACCTGCTGAGGATCCTCGGAGAGCCGGTACGTGTAGGCGGCCGGGTCGCCGCAGCGAACGCAAATCGCAAGTAGTTTACTGACATACTCCGCCGAGACCAACAGCGATGGCATGGGACCGAAGGGCCGCCCCATGTAGTCGAGGTCCAGGCCTGCGAGGACCACGCGAACCCCCTCCCCGGCGAGCTCGTCACAGAGGCGTCTGAGCCCGTCGTCGAAGAATTGAGCTTCGTCGATGCCGACGACCTCGACATCGGGCTCCAGGTGGTCCCGAATCTCGTCGACCCCATCGACCCCGATGCTGTCCAACTGACTGGCATCGTGGCTGACGATGGCGTCGTCGTCGTAGCGGTCATCCAGCGACGGTTTGAAATTCTGGTGGTTCTGGCCGGCGTAGCGGGCTCGTTTGAGCCGTCGGATCAGCTCTTCGGTCTTTCCCGAAAACATCGGCCCACAGATAACCTCGAGCCAGCCAGAATCGCGCGGTTGCAATATCATGTCGGTTCAGTCGTCCAGGCCCGGGAAATGTTCCAGAAGAAGGCCGCCGAGATCGAAGGCGAGGCTCATGTCGCCCGAAAGTTGCATCGACCGCGTCGCCTCGGTGGGGTGAACCTCGCCGGAGACCACGCGTTCGACCTGGTCGAGCGAGCCGTTCAGCGTCACCGACCGGGCGCCGGGAGGAACGTCGTAGTCGTTCAGGATGATGCGCGTACGCATCGCGTCGCCGTCGGCGGAGAGGTCGATGTCGACGACCCCGTCGTAGCGCTCCAGATCGTCCAGAAACGCCCGGTCGATCCGATGCGGCGGTGGGTTCTCCCGCAATTGAGCCGTCAACCGTGTAAAGGCCGCTTCGGCGTACTCCTTGACCGTATCCCAGTGCTCTGTGGAGCCCTCGATGGTGACCACCGGGAAGTCGATCATCTCGCCGCGACGCGCGTCGGCCCCGTCGGAACGAAGCTCGACGGTAAAGGCCTCGTCGCGGTCGGTGAGACGCACGCAGAAGCGAAGCGTCGTATCGCTGTATCGATCGAAGAGATCGAGGCGTTCTTCGTGAAGGGTAGGCAGATAATCCAGGAAGAACTCCCCGGGCGTCACTTCATCGCCGAAGGCGTCAGCGATCTCCATCGAATGAACTCCGTGATTCAGTCGCGCCGGATATTCAATGTCGACCAGAGCATCACCAGCACGATGGCCATCGACGCAAAATTCCCGACGACGAAGGCACTACTCTGACATCCCGGCGTCGATAGAAGCATCCCCAGTATAGCGGCCAGAATGTATCGGTGCTGTGACATTTTTTGACTCCATCTATCATTATTCGGGGTCAACGACCCCATCCACTTAGTCCGACAGTGCATCGCTTGCAAGTTGTCCTTTAAACACCGACCGCACCGGGCCTGTCATCCGGAGCTCTCCGTCGACTACCTCGATCTCGAGGTCCCCACCCGGCAGTCCGACCGTGACTCCACGGCCGTCGCGGATGCCGCCATGGTTGTACCACCAGGCCGCCGCCGCGCCACAGGCACCGGTCCCGCAGGCCAGCGTTCGACCGACCCCCCTCTCGAAAACGACGACATCGAGTCGGGGGTCGGAGGGTTCCTCCACCGAGACCTCCACGAATTCGACGTTTACACCCTCGGGAAAACGCGGATCGTCATTGAGCATTCGACCGATCGCATCGACGGTCTCCGTCGAGGCCCCCTCGAAGGCGACGGCGTGGGGATTTCCCATGTTGACCCGCCAAAAGGTAAAGTCTCCGAAGTCTCCACCATCGACTTCGACCGGCTCCGCGCTCACGTCGGCCGGCCCCATCATCACCGAAACCTGCCACCTATCGGCGGTCTCACCGTCGGCCTTCCATCGACAGGACCGGATCCCGGCGTCGGTGGCAATATCTACCACCGGCTCGGAGACGTCGTGTTCTTCAACGAGGTGGCGGACGATGCAACGCACACCGTTTCCGCACATCTCGGGCCGAGAACCATCCTTGTTCAGCAGAACCATCCGCGCGTGGGCCGAATCGACGTCCCGGTCGAAGAGGAGCACGCCGTCGGCCCCGACGCCATGGCGTCGATCGCAGAGTTTCTCGACGATCCCGCGTTCCCGCAGATGCGCCGCCTCGGAGGCGGCTCTCTCCACAAGAACGAAGTCGTTTCCCAGCCCGTGGTACTTCCAGAAGGTCAGATCAGGTCGCGCAGCGTTGCCCATGTGTCTTCGTCCATCTGGTCGAAGCGATAGCCCATGCCGGCCACGCCGTCGCCGTGGCCTCTTTCGGCCCGGGCGACGGTCGCCGGGATGCGGGTCACCGCGGTGGCGTCATTTGAACCGAAGATCAGTGTGTGCTTCTCGCCGGGCTCGAAGAGGATCGGTGAGTGAACAAAGACCCCTTCGCTACTCAGGTTGACCGCGTCGAGTCCGATCTCCCAGCCGTCCTCATCCTGGACGACGACTCGAAGGTCGACGGGCTGTCGACGAGTCCGGCGTACATCCGAAAAGCCGCCGGATTGGGTGGTTTGCTCGCTCGTTCGGGTGGCTTGTCGTGGCATAGAACCCTCCGTGGTTCGTCCGTCAGTGAAAATGAAAGCCAACGTCCGTGTTGGTCTTCACTATCCTGATATGTGCCCCGGCCAACCGGGTCAAGAAATCACAACTGAATCAGCGGGGGACTCGGTCGATCCGCGAGCTCATTGATCTTGGTCTTGAGCGTGCTCGGCGCCTGTCCCATCTGTTCGATCTGATATTTCAGCTCGCCGACCCGTCCACGGTATCGCTGGAAGGCCGTCTGGCCCTTCACGCTGAGCAGCTCGGAGCGGGTCAAAGGAACGACCCACTGCACCGGAACCTGCCGCGGATCCCCGGTACTGCGTGGATGAAAGGTCACTTCACCGTTCTCGGGCTCATCCAGGTTTTCGACCGTGCCGAGCACACCGTTGCGATGGCGAAACGACTGGGAATTGCCCTGCCGCTTCAGATACTCGAAATCGAACAGCATCGCGTACTGCGGTCCGGAATCCTCGCCGCCCTCGCCTTCGGCCCCTTCATCGCCGGCATTCGAGCCGTCGGCCTCGGTGGCGGCCATCAGTTCTTCGAGCTGGTCTCTCTCCTCGTCGAGCGTCAGCCGCCTGTGGTTGTTGATGAGGTCGTTGAGCCGCTGCATGTTGACCATGAACGTCGTCAACATTGAGGTACGTCGACCGCCGATCAGAAGACGATCCGACCGCCCCAGAAGCGACGAATCGACGGCCATCGTGGCGTCGGCCAGGGACTGTACTTTCTCGAACTCGACGTTCTCGGGGTCCATGGATTGAATGATCGAGCGGACCTCTTGATACGCCTCGACCCGAGGATTCAGAGCCTCCATGATCGATTGTGCCTGGCTGGTCTGGGCCCGATACAGAGAACGCTGGTGGCTGCTCGTGCTGTAGAGATACCCGGCCAGAAAGCCGACCAACAGAACCACGCCGGCCCCGATCCAGACCGGGGTCGAGACGTCGAGCGCGTCGAATCCTTCGTCGTCGTCCCACTCGAACTCCGGTTCGGACCCATCGGCGTCGGTCCCGGACGCTTCGCCAGACTGCGGGTCAGGTCCCGACGGCGGAGATGCCTCGCCCGGCGTCGAGTCGCCGCCTTCGGGCGGCGGCGCCGGCGGGCCCTCTGCAGACGGGGGCTCCTTCGATGAAGGGGGGGGCTTCGACGAAGGCGCTCCCTCCGAGTGGGGTGGGCCTTGAGCGGAGTCGGGCGCCTCCTGGGATTCGGTTGATTCCGAAGATGGCGGTCCTTTCTGGGGAACTTTCTTGTCGGTGTTCCCCTCTTCGCGATCCTCCAGGCCGAGACGCGCCTTCAGATCCGACAGGTCCGAGTCCTTCTTTTTGTCATCATCCTCAGCCAACCATGCCTCCTTGTATTCAGTACCACGGCTTACAGAACGCTACCGCAGGGCGTCAAAATACGTCAACATCCTGAAGTCCATGGCAAACCGTTGAGTCGGCGTCACTTGCTTTATAACCGGTTGTTCTGACGAAGAGCTTGAAGGGAATCCTCGTGCGCGGTAGGTGCGCTTTAAAGATGACTCCGCCGACGGCGCCGATGCCAGCGATGGCAAAGTTTGCTTCGTCGGCTTGAATTCGGAACAATATGGGCGCATGTTCGTGTCGTTTTGCGGCGCACACCCCTAACGGGGATTTCCGCCCGAAGTGACATCTATCGATCCAAGGTCGATTTTACTGCAACGGAAGGTCCGATGATCGTACCGACGAATCGCTCTCAGCTCCCCTCCGTCTTCAGGAGCTGCCTAGTTGTACTGGCCACCGTTCTTCTGGCGACCGCGTGCGGAGGCGGCTCCGGTTCGGCCTCGATCACGATCGAGTCGATCGACCCCGAGACGACATACCCAGGGGTCGACACGGCCGTCGCCTTCTCGATCGACGCCTCGGGCGTCTCGGATCTGAACTGGGAGGTCGACTTCGGTGACTCCAACCAGAATACCGGCGAAGGCAATTCCGGCGAAGTCACCCATGCCTGGGAGTCGAGCGGGCAGTATACGCTCGAGATCATCGCCTTCGACGGAGACACCGAGGTGGGTTCGGTCACGCAAACGATTCGAGTCGTGCCCCCCGTGGACCTCGAAGTAGCCAACGCTCGACCGAGCCAGGGCAACGTCGAGGCCGGCAACAACGTCACCGTCTCGGTCGACGTCACAAACCTGAGCGCATCGCCGGTCGAATCCCCCTTCGCCCTGCACGTCTTTGTGACCACGGAATCGTCGCTCGAGGGCATCGAGGACGTCACGACCCTGCAGGAAATCGGACGAAGGGACGTGACCCCGCAGAGCGAGGGACAGCCCGCCCTCGCCGCCGGCACAACGCGCACGGTCAACGTCAGCTCCACGATCCCCGAGGACCTCCCGCCCGGCGACTACCACATGGTCCCCTACATCGACCCGATGGGCGACATCTCCGATGCCGACCCTTCGAATAACTCGGCGGTCAGCACCCGCATCATCCGTGTGTCGAATGCCTCGCAGAATCTCCCCGACATCGTTGTCGAGAACGTGGTCCCGATTCCCGACCGGGCCTTCCCCGCACTCAACGAGTTCTCGCGGACCTTCGAATTGCGCAATCAGGGTGGCGTCCAGGCCGCGGAAGTCACGACCAAGACCTACCTGTCGGTCGGCGACGATCAACTCGATATGAGCGACCGGCTGATCAACGAATCCACCGAAGGCATCGACGTCCCCGCTGGCCAGTCCGTCACCGTCGGCCCCGACAGCTTCACCCTCGATGACGACATCACACCGATGAACGGCGAACAGCAGGTCTGGGTGCTCGTCGAGGCGACGGTGCCCGGCGAGGAGTCCGAAGCCGACACCACCAACAATCTGGGCGTCTCTGACCCGCCGATCACCGTCTCGGATATGCTCGCCGACGGACCGGACATCTCGGTCAACTCGTTCAACATCACGCCCACGCAGACCTTTCTCGACGGGTCGCTGACGGTCTCGATGGAACTCGAAAACCAGGGCAACACCGACGCCGGCAGTTTCTTCTGCGGCCTGTACCTCGGCTCCGAGCCGCGCGTCGACACCGAAAATGACCCCCGTTTTCAGTCCGTCACCGTCTCGTCGCTCGCCAGCGGACAGACGACCAACATCGAGCGGACGGTCACCGTCCCGGGCATCTACGACCCCGGCACCTACAACATCTACGTCGTCTGTGACCCGACCGGTTCACTCGACGAGACCTTCCGAACCAACAATCGGCGGATCTTCGGCACACCCATCGAGGTCTCCGACCAGGCAAACGTCGACCTCTTCATCGACTCCATCAACGTGCCGGCGACAGTTCAACAAGACGCCGAGACCAACATCACGGTGCGTGCCTGTGTCTCCGGTTCGAATCCGTCCGGCCGGCTGAAGGGTGAGTTGTACGAGACGACGGGAACCCAGGTCGACTTCTCAGAGGACCCCGTCGCCGAATTCGACATCCCCAACATCAACCCCGGCGAATGCGCGGACATCGACGTGCCGATCACTGCCGACTGCGAAGACTTTCAGGAAAATTACGCCTTCGGCGCGGTAGTCGACACCGAGGACAACCTTCCGGAGGGCGACGAGGACAACAATCAATCCGAGGCGAGCCAGATCATGACCGTCGAGGGTGAATTTTGCGCCTGCGACGACACCAGCTACGAGAGCAACGACAACGTCAACGAGGCCGCCCCCCTGAGCGCCGGCCAGTACTCGTCGGGCGTCTGCAATCCCGATACCTGTGACTACTACGAGGTTACCCTGCAGGACGGCGAATCGTACCGCGTTGAGACGACCTTTCCCGGCGACAAGGGGTCGCTGGAGTCGACGGCCTTTACGCCCGACGGGCTGACCGCAATCGACTCCGACAACCGGCCCGATCGGCAGCAGGTCGGCGCCTTCGCCGTCGACGTCAATCAGCCGACCGACTATCCCTTCAGCGTCTGCGGCGTCGATTCGTCGACTCAGAATCTCTACGACATGGACGTCTCGATCCTGCCGTCGGTCTCTGGGGTCGACCTCATCGCCCGGCAGGTTCAGTTGCCCAGCAAAACGACCTTCTCGATTGGCGAAGACCTGCAGATGGACTTCCGCGTCAACAACATCGGTCAGCAGGCCTCCGGCGACTTCCAGGCGAAGTTTATCATCTCGCCGGATCGCAACTTTGGCGACGGAAACGACGTGGTCATCCCGCCCCAGTCGGCATCGATCTCGTCGATTGGAGCACAGTCGGGTCGCGACATCAGCGAGACCGTCACCATCCCGCCCACCGTCGGCAACGGCGACTTCTGGCTGGGCGTTGAGGTCGACTCGACCTCGCAGGTAAGCGAAGCCGACGAGACCAACAACGTGGCGTTTTCACGCCAGATCACGGTCAACACACAGTGCTTCGACGCCCTGGAACCGAACGACAGCTTCGCGAATGCCCGAAGCGTCTCCGATGGCACATACAACAACCTCATCTCCTGCGCGGCGGCCGACGACTACTACGAAATCTGTCTGCCCGCCGACAAGAAGTTCGAGGTCACCACGAACTTCGACCACACGATGGGCGACATCGACCTGGAGCTGTACAATCAGCAACAGGAGAAAATCGACAGCTCCGCCAGTACCTCGGCCGACACCGAGACGGTCAAAGAAGACTACGTCAACGGCGCCCAATGCTACTACGCCAGAGTCTTCCTGCTGACGCTGCAGCCGATGCTCGAGACGACCTACTCAATGTCGGTGACCACCCAGAACGTGGCCCCGAACCTGCAGTGCAACTCGGCCTTCGAGCCGAACAACGACTTCTCGACGGCCGGCTCGTTCATCGCCGGCACCAGCGTCTCAGGCACCATCGACCGTTGCCCCAAAAACGACGAGGACTTCTACAGCCTCGACCTGACGACCGGACAGACCGTCACCCTGCGCGGGATTATGGATCCCTCCAACCAGGGTGGCTCGCTGCGCCTGCAGCTGTACAACCCCTCGAAACTCGCCGTGCTGACCAAAGAGACCGGCCCGGGGACCGACACCGCCGAAATCTCGAACTTCACAGCCACCACCAGCGGCACCTACTACGTGCAGGTCACGATGACCGGATCGCAACGCCGCGCCACCTACCGACTCGAGTCGCAGGGTCTCGGCGGCATCGATCTCTCGACCTCGAACGTCGACGTCTGGCCGAAACCGGGCGGCTACTCCGGCGGCGACCAAGTCTTCTACGACTTCGACCTGTCGAACAACCGATCCGACCCGGCCACGACGCCGACCTACGAAATCTACTTCGGCGACTCCGCCACATTGGACACCCAAAACGACACCCTGCTCGCCACCCAGACCCGTCAGTCGGATCTGTCGGGGAACACGACCGTCAACGTGGCCGGCTCGGTCAATCTGCCGCAGATGCTTCCCTCGACTGGATTTATCCATGTCCGAGTGCTCGCCGGTGGAAGCCAGACCGACCCGAATCCGGCAAACAACACCGCCAGTACGTCGATCCCGCTGGCTTCACCTTGACGGATCCACCAGCTACATTTCGCGGGCCCCGGCACCGTATGGCCGGGGCCCCGCGTAGGCCGGGGACGCTTCCAACAACAAGAGAGTGACGATGAAAATCGGACACATCTCCGATCTTCACATCTTTAGACTTGGCAACCCGCGTATCTCCGAGTTCTTCAACAAGCGATTGCTCGGCGGCGTCAACCTGTTGATGAACCGAACCGAAGAACACTCGGTCGGTGTGGTCCGCGAGGCGTTGACGCATCTTCAGAAACACGATGTCGACCACATCGCCATCACCGGCGATGTCACCAACCTCGCGCTGGATGCGGAATTCGCCGCCGTCGCCGAAGTGATCGCCGAGGATATCCCCGATGCCGCACAGCGCGTCAGCGTCATTCCGGGAAACCACGATTACTACACCAAGGATGCCGTGCGAGCGCGGCGCTTCGAGACCCACTTCGCGCCGTACATGACCAGCGACCTGCCGTCGTACCAGCTCGAAACCGGCTATCCGTTCTGCAAGCTGCGAGACGGAGTCGCCATCGTGGGGCTCAATTCCGGCATCGCCACGCCCTGGTTTTTTGCCACCGGCGAGGTCAGCGAGCAGGAGCTCGAAGCCACGGAGGCGCTCTTGGACGATCCTCGCCTGGAGGATCGCTTCGTCGTCGTGATGGTCCACCATCATCTGGTCCCCTTCGAACACAGCCGCGTCGAGTACACGCGCCGACTCGTCAACGCCGAGGCCGTCCTGCACACCCTGCGCGACAAGGATGTCGATCTGGTGATCCACGGACACAACCATCACTTTGCGACCATCGAGATCCCTCACCTGACCGGAAACGGCGTCATGCGGATCTGCGAGGCCGGCAGCACCTCTATGTCGACCTACTCCGACCCGAAATTCGGCGGAAAGTACAACATCTATCACATCGAAGATGGACATCTCGACCGGGTCGAGACGCATCTGTACGAAGGAGAGGATCTCGGGTTCGTCCACTGGCGAGAGCGAACCTTCGAGAAGACCTTCTGAATGGAGAGAATATGACCGAATCATCGCAGGACTGGCTCAAACGGATCGCCGGAGCACTCGGCACCCAGGGCCTCAAGATCGAAAGCGAAGCCACCGAATGGGACTTCAAGAAGGCCGCATCGGGGCTGTACCCCATCATGGTTCACCGACGCTTCCTCGAGGGCGCGGAATCGATACTGGGTAGCCCGCCCTGGATCACCGACTTCAAAGACCCACTGGTGTTGGCCTACGTCATCGAGGTCGACGAGGGGCGCCAATTTCTGACCCGCGCCCAGGTCGACCGGTGGTCGGTCACCCGCGACCGGATCGAATCGGCCGGCCGAAGCCTGCTGTATCACATGACCCGCGACGAAACGCCGCAGTCGGTTGAGGAGAGCCCGGTCGAGGCCTACCGCGTCGGCGACGGGTACGACGCCGCCCGAATCATCGTCATCGAAGACGTCCATTTCGGCGAGTTCACCCCCGACTCCCGGATCGCAATTCCCTCGACCGAGGAGCTGTTGTTCGTGCGCTCGGGAGACGACGAATCCATCGCCGCCCTGCGCGACGAAGCCCAACGACGCCACGAGTCTGCCGACCTTCCGCTGACCCCCGACCTGTTTCGGTTCGAACGCAGCAAGCCCGTGCCGGCCTGACATCGCTCGATTTCGTCAGATGGCCTTCAACCAGCTCGAGGATCCAGACGATGCCTGACGACTCCGACCAACGTACCGGATACGTCGACGGCGAAGTCGACGAAACCCTTCCCGAGGTCGTCCGCGACTTCTTGGAGAGCGGCGCCGACCTCGAGGAAGTACGGCTCAACGAGCGCGGAAAGTGGACCCACGAGGGGCTCGACTTCGAAAACCAGCGGATCATCGACCTCTTCAGCCGCAGCGTCGACCGCACCGACGGTGGCACCTGGGTGCTGGAAGTCGGGCGGTTCACCTACCCGATCACCATCGAGGACGTCGGCTTCTTCGTCGAACGCGTCGACCGCTCGACCTCCCCTCCCACCCTCAAACTCTCCGACGACACCCAAGAACCCCTGGACCCCTCGACCCTCGACTACCAACCGGGCGGCCGGCTGTATTGCACCATCAAGGACGGCGACTTCCGCGCACGCTTCAAGCGCACCGCCTATTTCCAATTGGCGGAATTGATGGACGAGACCGACGATGGACGCGTCGTCGTGCGGATGGACGGAAAGACCTACGATCTCGGGGATGTCGACAAGATGGGGTAGGCAGGCGGCTGGGGATTCCGTTTTGGGAATCGGCAGCCGGCTGGAGATGCCGTTTTGGGAATCGGCAGCCGGCTGGAGATGCCGTTTTGGGAATCGGCAGTTGACTGGAGATGCCGACACGGGCTGGATCGGCCGGAGAAAAATGGACATCCCGGTCTCCTTCAGCGCAAGGCGCTTCAGTCGAACCGGGCGATCATGCGGCGTGTCGCGCCGCAGGCGCGCCGCCGCGGGATAGTCAAAGGACAGAGGCGTGGTGGAAGTCGGAGATCCCGGGATCTTCGACTTCGAAGTCGACGAGTCTGGGCTCCACGACCTCGCAGTCGACGAGTCTGGAACCCTCGACCTCGAGTCCACGCCCTCCCCTTCAGCTGCGTGCAACCCACGATCATCGTTGCCCCACTCCTCCTTGCCCCCACGATCGCCGCAGTCCCTCCCACGCCAGCGTCAGGCTTCCACGCCCTCTCAACGCGAGGCCGCCCCGCGGCCGACATTGGGTTACCCGGGCGTGAGCGCAGCGAACCCCGGGTGTCCAACGCACAGCCACCCAGCCACGTCGCCTTCGAACAAGCACGAAGATCCAGCCACGTCGCCTTCGAACAAGCACGAAGACCCAGCCACGTCGCCTTCAGACGTGCACGTGTCTTCGTCGTACGTCCTACGTCCTACGCGATACGCGACCACGCGCCACGCGGAGACCGTCGTACGTCCTACGTCGTACGTCCTACGCGCCCCGTGATCCGTGACAAGAAAGCAAAAACCCCGGACCGCATCGCGGCCCGGGCGTTTTTATCCCTCTTCTACTACATGTTGCTAATCACTTCCTCACCGAACTCGGACGTCGACAGCTTCGTCGCTCCGTCCATCTGCCGGTGAAAGTCGTAGGTGACGCGCTTGTCCATGACGGCGCCTTCGATGCCATCTTCGATGAGCGTGCGCACTTCCGGCCAGCCGATGTAGTCGAACATCATGGCGCCGCTGAGCAGCACCGATGAGGGGTTGACCTTGTTCATGCCGGCGTACTTCGGCGCGGTGCCGTGGGTGGCTTCAAAGAGCGCCGTGCCCGTCTCGTAGTTGATGTTCGAGCCGGGGGCGATGCCGATGCCGCCGACCTGCGCGGCCAGCGCGTCGGAGACGTAGTCGCCGTTGAGGTTCATCGTGGCGATGACGTCGTAGTTGCCGGGGCGCGTCAGGATCTGCTGGAGGAAGGCGTCGGCAATGGCATCCTTGATGATGATCTTGCCGGCTTCCTCGGCGGCCTTCTGCTCGGCGTTGGCGGCCTCGCGGCCCTCTTTCTCTTTGGTCTCTTCCCATTGCGCCCAGGTGTAGACCTCGTCGCCGTACTCTTCGTGGGCGACGTCGTAGCCCCAGTCCTTGAAGGCCCCCTCGGTGAACTTCATGATGTTCCCCTTGTGGACCAGCGTGACGCTGTCGCGGTCCTTTTCCTTGGCGAACTCGATGGCCGAGCGGACGAGCCGCTTGGTGCCCTCTTCGCTGATCGGCTTGACGCCGATGCCCGAGGTGTCCGGGAAGCGAATGGAGTCGACGCCCATCTCGTCTTGAAGGAAGTCGATGACCTTCTTGGCGTCATCGGACTCGGCGGGCCACTCGATGCCGGCGTAGATGTCCTCGGTGTTCTCCCGGAAGACGACCATATCGACCGGCGCCGGGTCCTTCACGGGACTCGGCACGCCCTTGTACCAGCGGACTGGCCGCACGCAGGCGAACAGGTCGAGGGTCTGGCGCAGGGCGACGTTCAGCGAACGGATGCCGCCGCCGACGGGTGTGGTCAGCGGGCCCTTGATGGCGACCAGGTACTCTCGAATCGTGTCGATCGTCTCCTGGGGAAGCCATTCGCCGGTTTCGTCTTTCGCCTTCTGTCCGGCGAGGACTTCGTGCCATTCGACCTCACGCTGGCCGTCGTAGGCCTTCTCGACGGCGGCGTCGAAGACGGGCTGGGCGGCGGCCCAGATGTCGGGGCCGATGCCGTCGCCTTCGATGAAGGGAATCGTTGGATTGTCGGGGACCGTCAGGTTCCCGTTGTCGTCGGCTGTGATCTTGTCTCCACTCATGGTTGCTCCCGTAGGATTGGGGTTTGGTCAGTCGAGCGAATCGATGGTCTCGAAGTCGACGAGCCGTTCAAACCGGTCGACCCGGCCGGTGATCGTGTCGAGGTCGAGGTCCTGCACGCCGTTGACGCTGAAGTCCTGGACGCAGAAGCTCGCCATGACACCGCCCATCACCGCGCCCTGGCGCAGCGACGCGGCGTCGATCGAGTCCTGTCCGGCCAAAAAGCCGAGCATCCCGGCGGCGAAGGTGTCGCCCGCGCCGGTCGGGTCGTAGACTTCTTCAAGCGGATAGGCCGGCGCGAAGAACTTGCGGTCACCATTGAACAGCAACGCGCCGTACTCGCCGCGCTTGATAGCGACCAACTCCGGCCCCATCTCCTGGATGGTCTGGGCGGCCTGCACGACGTTGGCGTCGTCGGCGAGTTGTCGGGCCTCACCCTCGTTGATGACGAGCATATCGACCCTGGAGAGGGCGTCCTTGAGGACGTCGAGCTCCCCGTCGATCCAGAAGTTCATGGTATCGAGGGCCACGAACTTCGGATCTTCGACCTGCTCGAGGACCTCGATCTGCAGCGCCGGGTGGATGTTGGCCAGAAAGACGTATTCGGCGTCCCTGTAGTGCTCGGGCAACTCGGGGTGGAAATCACCGAAGACGTTGAGCTGGGTATCGAGCGTATCGGGATCGTCCAGGTCGTAGCCGTACTTACCCTTCCAACGGAAGGTCTCTCCGGCTTTCTTCTGGAGCCCGGCGGTGTCGACGCCTCGCTCTTTGAGATCGTCGATGGGTTCGTTGGGAAAGTCCTCCCCCACGACGGCCACCAGATCGACTCCGGTGAAGTAGCTGGCGGCGGTCGAAAAGTAGAGGGCCGACCCACCCAGGGCATCTTCGACCTTTCCAAACGGCGTCTCCACCGAATCGAATGCGACGGATCCGACGACGAGTACACGACTCATAAGATCACGTATTCTCTAGAGAAAAATGCGACGGTCGTCCGTTGAGGCTGCCCGTAGGCTCTATTCCTGGGCGCGGTCCGGGTACAGGTCGGTGTCGGAGAAGAAGTATCGGATCTCCTTTTCGGCGTTCTCCGGCGAATCGGACCCGTGGACTGTATTCTCGCCGATGTCGGTGGCGAATTCGGCCCGAATCGTGCCCTCGTCGGCCTCGTCGGGATCGGTGGCGCCCATGATCATTCGGTTTCGCTCGATGGCGTTCTCCCCTTCGAGGACCATCAGGACCACGGGACCGCGGGTCATGAATTCGATGAGCTCGTCGAAGAACGGCTGGTCGGCGTGGACCGCATAAAAGCCCTCGGCCTCCTGGCGCGACAGCCAGGTCATGCGCATGGCGATGGGCCGGAGGTCGGCGTCTTCGAATCGGCCGATGACCTCGCCGATGATGTCCTTCTCGAGTCCGTCGGGCTTGATGATGCTGAGCGTGCGTTCGACAGCCATGGTTTCAAACTCCTGAAGAGATCAGTCAGATACAGCGAATGATTCTCGAATGAATTCAGTCCAGAGCCTCGACCATCGCGTCGCCGATCTTGGCCGGCGACGTGGCGACGGTGATGCCGGCTTCGCGCAGGGCGCTCTGTTTGGCCTCGGCCGTGCCGGAACCGCCGGAGATAATCGCGCCGGCGTGGCCCATCTGCTTGCCGGGAGGGGCCGTGGAACCGGCGATGAATCCGGCGACGGGCTTGGACATGTTCTCGTCGATCCAGGCGGCAGCCTCCTGCTCGGCGGTGCCCCCGATCTCGCCGATCATGATCACACCGTTGGTGTCGTCGTCGTTTTCGAACATCTCGAGGCAGTCGATGTAGTCGAGCCCGTTGATCGGGTCGCCCCCGATGCCCACGCAGGTCGACTGGCCCAGACCGAGCTTGGTGGTCTGGTCGACGGCTTCGTAGGTCAGCGTACCCGAACGGCTGATGATCCCGACGTTCCCCGGCTCATGAATGCTGCCGGGCATGATGCCGATCTTGCATTCACCCGGCGTGATGACGCCCGGGCAGTTCGGCCCCACGAAGTCGACGTCGCGGTCGCCCAGAAAGGACTTCAGCTCGATCATGTCCTGGACCGGAATGCCCTCGGTGATCGCGATCACCAGGTCGACGCCGGCGTCGGCCGATTCCATCACCGCGTCGGCGGCAAACGCCGGCGGCACGTAGACGACGCTGACGTCGGCACCGGTCTCCTCGACGGCGGTATCGACCGTGTTGAAGACGGGCACGCCTTCGACCTCTCGACCGCCCTTGCCGGGCGTGGAGCCGGCCACCACGTTCGTGCCGTACTCGAGCATCAGCTTCGTGTGGAACGCACCGGTGTCGCCGGTGATCCCCTGGACGAGCAACCGTGTGTCTTCGTCTATCAGAATACTCATGATGTGATCCGTGCAGTTGAAGCTAGCAATCATTGCCGTCGAGCGAACGGGGGAGGCCCCGGTCCGCTCAGTCGGCGTTTACCCCGACGATATCGATGATCTTCTCGGCGCCGTCGGCCATCGAATCGGCCGAGACGATGTCCAGGTCCGTCTCGTCGAGGACCTGACGCCCTTCCTTGGCGTTGGTGCCGGCGAGCCGGACAACCAGCGGCACCTTCAGGCCGACCTGGTCGACGGCGTTGACCACACCCTCGGCGATGACGTCGCACTGCATGATGCCGCCGAAGATGTTGATGAAGATCCCCTGAACCCGGGGGTCGCTGGTGATAATCTTGAAGGCTGCAGCGACCGCATCGGTGTCGGCGCCACCGCCGACATCCAGGAAGTTCGCCGGCTCTCCGCCGTACTGCTTGATGATGTCCATGGTGGACATCGCGAGCCCGGCGCCGTTGACCATGCAGCCGATGTTGCCGTCGAGGTTCACGTAGCTGAGGCCGTGCTTTTTGGCTTCCAGTTCAAGTTCATCCTCTTCGGACTCGTCGCGCAGGTCGCTGATATCCTCGTGGCGAAACAGCGCGTTGTCGTCGAAGTTGAGTTTGCCATCCAGCGCGATAACTTCGCCGGATCCGGTGACGACCAGCGGGTTGATTTCCGCCAGCGAACAGTCCTTGTCGGTAAACAGCTCGTAGAGCGTCCCGATCATCGAGGCAGCCTGAAAGGCCGTTTTGCCCTCGAGACCCAGGTCAAACGCGAGCTTTCGCGCCTGGTACGGAGCGAGGCCGACGCGCTTGTCGGCCAGCACCTTGTGGATTTTCTCGGGGGTTTCGTCGGCCACGGCTTCGATGTCGACGCCACCCTCGGTCGACGCCATCACGACGACGCCTTCTCGGGCACGGTCGACCACGAAGCTCAGGTACAACTCGTCGGCGATGTCGACACCCGATTCGATGTACAGCCGCCGAACCGTCTGGCCTTCGGGGCCGGTCTGGTGGGTGACCAACTGGCTGCCGAGCAGCTCGTCGGCGTGGCGGCGCACCTCGTCGACGGATTCCGCGATCTGAACACCGCCGGCCTTTCCGCGTCCGCCGGCGTGAATCTGTGCCTTCACGACGTAGACGTCGCTGTCGAGCGACTTGGCCGCATCGACGGCTTCGTCGACCGAAAACGCGACCTTCCCGTCGGGCACGGAGATCCCGTACTCCGAGAACAGCTTCTTTGCCTGATACTCGTGAATGTTCATGCAGTGGTTCCCTAACTTTGGACGCGTCAATTCGGCGATTGCGCGATGTCTATACCGACACGGATCGATCACCGTCAAGGGCGACACGCGCCACCCTCGAACTCATCGAATTTAGCCCCCGGAAACACGCCCGTCACGACTGGATTCCGCGGCCGACGTATGTGAGCTCACAGCCGATGGCCTCGGCCAGGAAACGACCGATGTCGTGGACCTCGCCCTTGTAGGGAGAGCCCTCGATGACGGGGATGAGCCGGTCATCGGTCGTGCGCACCAGCAGGGTAAACGCATCGACCCGAACCCCGCGGCTTCGGGTGGTCACCGGCATGCGCGTCATTCCGAAGACCACTTCGGTGACCCCGTCGAAATCGACGACCCGTTCGGCCCCCTCACCGCTGAGCGCGTCGGTCGGCCAGCGCATCGCGCCCCAGCCGATGTCGACATCCAACAGAATGACGTCCCCCAGCGAGGTGTGGCGACCGTAGCGGTACAAAAAGACCCCCACCAACGCCGCCAGTGCCGCCCACAGAAAATCCCACATCGTCCAGAAACTCGCCGCGTTCGCCAGCAACAGGAGCAACGCTCCAAGAGCCAGGACCCCGCCCCAGAACCCCCAGGGTATCCCGGAATCGACCTCGCGACGGCCCTCTACGAGGTAGCGCTCGGGGCCGACCTGATGCAGCGCCGGCTCAAAGACCAGGTGGCCTGGCCCCTCCCATTCGAGTTCCGTCCTGTCGACGGTTCCCGGCACATTCTCCTGGCGATGGACGTCTGTATCCCGGTCAAAACGGCGGCTCGCCGGTTCGACTGTCGGGCTGTCGGAGGGCCAGTCGTCGGCCATAGTCACTCACGGGTGTCGACGGATCGGTGAACGGCGAATCAACCCAGCGTGAAGTTCAGGCTGAACCGGGTCGTGTCAACCTGATTTCTGCGAATTGACAGGTGCGCGCGTCGTATGATTGAGTCGCCCATCGACTGTTCGAACGCGTCTCAATGATGATGCCCGACGGAGGAATGACGATGACATCGTTTCTGGAGAACCACGACCGTTCTATCATGTGCGGTGAATTGCGCGAATCGCACATCGGTGACGAGGTAACCCTCTTTGGCTGGGTCGACGGGACACGCGACCTCGGCGGAATGGTCTTCGTGGATCTCCGTGATCGGACGGGTATCGTCCAGGTGCGATTCGACCCCGACAGCGACCCGTACGAGCGCGCCGACAACCTCGGAAACGAGTGGTGTGTGGCCCTCAGCGGCATCGTCGAGAGCCGTGGAGACAACGTCAACGACGAGATTCCCACGGGTCGCGTCGAGGTCGCGGCCGACGACCTGCACGTCTTCAGCGAATCGGAGACGACGCCCTTTCCCGTGCGCCGCGAAGTCAACGCCAACGAGATGCTGCGGCTGGAGTACCGCTATCTGGACCTGAGACGCGCCCATCTCAAACGCGCCATCCAGATGCGCAGCTCGATCCTCCATGAGGTGCGTGCGTATCTGCACGACGAGAGCTTTCAGGAGATCGAGACCCCTTATTTGACGCGTTCGACGCCCGAGGGCGCGCGCGACTACCTGGTTCCGAGCCGCGTCAATCCGGGGGAGTTTTACGCCCTGCCCCAGTCGCCGCAGTTGTTCAAGCAGATCCTGATGGTCTCGGGGTTCGACCGATACTTTCAGATCGTGCGGTGTTTTCGCGACGAGGACCTCCGGGCGGACCGACAGCCGGAGTTCTCCCAGATCGACATGGAGATGTCGTTTGTCACCCCCGAGGATGTCATCGAGGTCTGCGAGGGGATGGTCTCCGAGATCTTCGAGAGCTGTCTGGACCACGACGTCGACGCCCCGTTCCGGCGCATCAGCTACGACGAAGCGATGACGACCTACGGGGTCGACGACCCCGACCTGCGCTTCGGACTTCCCATCGTCGATGTCAGCGACGAGGTGGCCGACTGCGATTTCCGCGTCTTTTCGGGCACCGTCGCCGATGGCGGGGTCGTCCGAGGCATTCGGATTCCCGACGGAGTCGACGCGTTCAGCCGCAGCGACATCGAAGAGCTCGAAGATCTCGTGGGCGTCTACGGCGCCAAGGGCCTCGCATGGGCGAAGGTCAATGCCGACGGCTGGAGCGGTCCGATCGCGCGATTTTTCTCCGATGAAGAGGAAGCCTCCATCGGCGATGCCATGGGCGCCGAAGCCGGAGACCTTGTCGTCTTCGTGGCCGACGAGCCCTCGGTGGTGTGCCCGTCGCTGGGGCATCTGCGCGAACACCTCGGCGAAGAATTGGACCTCGTCGACGAGGACGCGTTCGAATTCTGCTGGATCACCGAGTTTCCGATGGTCGAGTGGAACGAAGAGGAAGATCGCTGGGACTCGATGCACCATCCCTTTACCGCACCGAGGCCCGAGGATGTCGAGTTGCTCGAGGACCGTCCCGAAGACGCTCGGGCCCAGGCATACGACCTGGTCCTCAACGGACACGAGGTCGCCGGCGGCTCGATCCGCATCCACGATCGGGATCTTCAGCACACCGTTTTCGACATGTTGGACATCTCACCAGAGGAGGCCGAGGAGAAGTTCGGCTTTCTGCTCGAGGCCTTCAAATACGGTCCGCCGCCCCACGGGGGCATCGCCTTCGGCGTCGACCGGCTCATCATGTTGATGGTCGGCATGGAGCGAATTCGAGACGTCATCGCGTTCCCCAAAACGCAGCGGGCCCGTGACCGCATGAGTCGAGCGCCGTCGTCGGTCGACGACGAGCAGCTCGCCGAACTCCACCTGGAGACGACCGGGCTCCAACAAGACGACGAGGACGACGCGTAACCCAATGGCACTCGGAACCCGCGACAACCCGTACGACGTCGTCGTCATCGGCGGCGGCATCAATGGATGCGGCATCGCCAGAGATGCCTCCCTGCGCGGGCTCGACGTCGCGCTCTTCGAGAAAAACGACTTCTCGACGGGGGCCACCTGGGCCTCCAGCGGAATGATACACGGTGGGCTGCGCTATCTGAGCAACGACCCACGCGTCACCAAGAAGTCGTCCTACGATTCCGGCCATATCCAGCGGATCGCGCCCCACCTTTTGTTCCGAGTGCCGTTTTTGTTCCCCGTGCGCGGAAACACCCTGTATAACCGCGCGCTTCTGGAACTGGCCGAGGTCTACTTCGACACCTACGACCGCTACGCCCATATGAAGGGTGGTCTGCCCCACAGCCGCATGACGGCCGAAGAGGCGCTGCAGGTCGAACCCGGCCTCCCCGACGACATCATCGGCGCGGTGACCACCGATGAGTGGGGGATCGACTCTTCCCGGCTCAACCTGATCAACGGTCTCGATGCCGCCGAGCACGGCGCCGACCTGCACACCTACCACGAAGTAACGGACTTTCTGTTCGACGACGGGGCCAAAGCCCAGCGCGGCACGGTCCGAGGCGTGCAGGTTCGCGACCGCATCAGCGGCAGCCACCGGGACGTCCACGCCGATATCGTCTTTAACGCCACAGGCGCCTGGGCCGAACGTGTCGCCCGCCGTGCCGGGGCCACGAACTGTCGAGTGCGCCCGGGAAAGGGGATCCACCTGGTTCTGGCCGGCCGCGTCACCAACCACGCGGTCATCTCCGAGGCGATCGACGGCCGACAGATCTTTGTCGCCCCCCATCAAAACGTCAGCTTCATCGGGACCACCGACGACGACTACTGGGGCGACCTCGACGACATCCCGATCCTGGAAAACGAGGTCGAGTATCTGCTGGACGGAATCCGGCGGGTCTTCCCGTCGATCGACGACTACCGAATCATCGACACGTCGGTCGGCTGCCGTCCGACCCTGTATGACGACGGTGCATACGAGAGCGACCTCTCACGGGACCACGCCATCTTCGACCACGCCGACGAAGGGGTCCCCGGCCTCATGTCGATCGCGGGCGGCAAACTGGCGGCGTACCGGCTGATGTCGGAGCAAGCCGTCGACGCCATCTGCGACAAACTCGACGTCGATGCGGAGTGTGAAACCCACGAACGTCCCCTGCCCGGCGGCCACGAACACGACCTCGATGTCGACGCCTTCACGGAACTCGGTATCGACGCCTACGCCGCCCGGCGCATCCTGTATCGACACGGATCCCGCGCCACCGAAGTCCGGGATCTTTTGGAGAACCACCCCGAGTGGACCACGCTGGTGGATGAGAGCGAACCGGTGACCGAGGCCGAACTCAGGTACGTCATCCGCCACGAGTCCGTCCGCCGGCTCGACGATTGTCGCCGGCGCGTGCGCCTCGGCTGCGGAATGGACGGGGGATGGAAGTCGACCCGCCGCGCCGCCGAGATCTTCTGTCAGGAGCGCGACGGGCTCAACGCATCCGACGAGATCGAGGTCGCCCTGTCGCTGCAACGAAATCGCTGGAATGACCGCCGAGGTATCATCCGTGGCGAGCAGCTCGCCGCCGAGGAGCTCGGCCAGCATTGGTTCTTCGAATCCAGCGGCGCCTCCGGTGCGGATCCGTCCGGGATGGTCCGCGACGGTCAAGCTGAACATACCGGGGAGGGGCAATGAACGTCGATGTATGCGTCGTCGGCCGCAGCCTGGCCGCATGGGTCGCCTGCAGACGCCTGGAACAAACGGAACTCGATCTCCGCTGGGTGCGCCCGCCGGCGGGTTCACTGGCGAGCCTGTGGGGCGGACTCGGCCAGGCCTTCGGGCCATCCCACTCGGCGCTCCCCGATTCAGCCGGCGCACTCGACGGACGACTCGACCAGCAAAACTCTTTCGACCCCGCGGTCGACGTCCGGTGGCGACGCCTCGTGGACCGAAGAGCTACGCACCCGTACAGCCGGCTCGGTTTGCGACGCGATGAGGTCTCGAAACACCTCTCCCGCGCGCTCGAACTGTTGGGCGAGCTGGGACTCGGTCGCGCCGACGATTCCAATGCGGTCCCGGGCCCACACGGCGCGCCGTACGCGGTCGACATTGCCGCCGAATCGGTCCGGCGCCGACCCTTCGAACCCGGAACCCGGCTGTGTGTGGTCGGCGCCGACACTCTCGACTCCTATCGCGCAGAACCGACGGCCCGACGCCTCGACCGCGCCGACGAACTCGACGTCGAGCTGTGGAATGGACCGCCCTTCGATGGGCTCGGCGACGGTACGAGCCACCCCGTCCGCGCCGCTCGGTCGCTGTGGCGAGCCTTCGAATCCTCGGAAGACTCTCTGTTCGACTCACTCGCCGAGCACTGCCGACAGCGATCCATCGATGTCGTGTTGCTCCCTCCCTGCATCGGCGCGACGTTTCCGACGCACCGTGCCATGATGGAAGGCCTGCGCGAGGTGCTACCCTGCGACGTCGCCGAGATGCCCGCCGAACGCGACTCGATACACGGCTGGCGAATCGACCGGGCCCTGCGCGACGAGGACTCGAACACCATTCGAGGCGAACTACGGCACCTCGACGTCGCCGACGGGGGGATCGACGTCACCGTTGAGTCGGCCGAACCCTTCCGAGCCTCGGCCTGTCTTCTGGCCACAGGCGGGTTCTTCGACGGCGGACTTCCGACCGAAGCCCCCTTTCGAGAGGAGTTCACCGGCGCGCCCCTCTGGGTCGACGGCGCTCCGGTCGACAACGCCGACGAAGTCTTCGTGCCGCGGCTTCTCGACGAGCGCCCGTGGGATGACCACCGACTCTTTCGAGCAGGCCTGGCCATCGACAACGATTCCCGGGTTCTGGACCGGGATGGCTCACCGAAGAGCAACGCCCTCTTCGCGGCGGGCAGGCTTCTGTCGGGCTTCAATCCCATTCACGACGGCTGTTCGATGGGGGTCGAGCTCGTCTCGGGCCTCGCCGCGGCGGATTCACTGGCAGCAATCCTTCCTACGGTGACCGATGACACCTCCGAGGGGGAGCAATGAGTCGAATTCGGGCGTACACGCTTCTGGGCTGGCATCTCCTTTTGCATCTTCTGCAGAAGCTCACCCTCCTGTATTCGCCGGGCGGCATCGAACGGTATCGGACCAACTTTTTACCCGAAGGACTCGTCGGCCTCACCGACGAGGAACGCGCCGACCTGGCGGCCTGCCACAGATGCACCGGGTGCGGGTTGTGCGAGGCGGCCGCCGCGGAATTCGAGATGATCACGAACCGACGCCACGGCGGACCGCGCTACGTGGCCCAGTCACTGATTCGGGATCTGTCGGAATCGGAGGATGCACGCCGGGCCGTCGACTCGATGTCCGAGGCCGACCTCGCAGAACTCGATGCCATCTGTCCGGCGGATGTTCCCCTGAGTCGAATCGTCGAGATCCTCGAGGCGCTCGCCTCGCGGAGTCGAAGCGCGTCTGATCGCCGGCCCACGGACGACCGGCAGCGTTGACACCGCATTCGCGTTGCCGGTAGTTTGCGGCGGCGCACAGGGCGCGCCCGAAACAGTGTCGCGCCGGACCTCGAACGATCCTCACACGAGAAGCCAGGTCGATGCCCAGAACCTTTAAAGCCACCATTGCGCTGATCGTCACGCTGGTGTGTCTGTCGCTGTTGACGCTGTTCAATACGTGGCAGGCCAACCGGACCGAAGACAAGGTTATTGAACTCCGTCAGGAGGTTCAGGCCGTCCGGGACAGCACCGAAACCGTACTGCGAAAGCTCGAGGAGGGCATCGCGGTCTCGGGAAGTGCCTCCGGCGGCAGTGCCGACGAGGACTCTCAGCTCGCCGAAGCGCTGAAGGACCCCGACAACGTTCTCCAGCGCGCGACCGAGCCCCGGATCATTGAAGATGCCCCGGAGGGCGGCACCCTGCGCCGCCAACTGAGTTCCAATCCAAAGGGCTTCAACTTCATCACCGAGAGCTCCGCCGACGTGCAGGAGCTGTCGTCGTACATCAACGCCTCGGTGGCTCGCCGGGATCTCGGCGAACCGGACCGCTGGGTCCCCGACCTGGCCACGAAGGTGACCGTCAACGACAGTTTCACCCAGTATACGGTCCACCTGAGGAAGGGCGTGATGTGGCAAAAGCCGAATGTCGACATGTCGGACCCTCGGTATGAATGGTTGAAGGAGCCTCGTGAGCTGACCTCCGAGGACTTCAAGTTCTACGTCGACATGATTCAGAACGATCAGGTCGAAGCCGGATCGCTGAAGAGCTATTTCAAGGATGTCGAAAAGGTCAAAATCATCGACAAGTACACCTTCCAGATCATCTGGAAGAAGAAGACCCACCAGTCGAAGGCCTTTTCGCTGGGCCTCTCGCCGATGCCGAAGTGGCTCTACACCAAAAAGCGGGACGGCAGTGACATCCCACAGGCATCGCTGGGCACGCAGTTCAACAGCCACTGGGCCTCGCGCCATCCGGTCGGCGTCGGACCGTATCGATTCGTCGACTACGAAAAGGATTCGCAGGTCACACTCAAGCGAAACGAGAACTACTACGGCGATCTGCCGGCCATCGAGACGATCATCTACGACATCGTCAAGGAGCCGCAGACGGCGTACTTCAAGTTGAAGGCCGACAAACTCGACTTCGCCGAGATCGCCCCGCCGCTCTACAAGAAGCACATCGCCAACGCCGGCGACGAGAGCCCGTTTAAAAACGGTTCGCTCGAATACAAAAAGGTCGACCGATTTGCCTACTACTACATCGGCTGGAACGGCGATGATCCAAAGTTCCAGAACCCGAAGGTCCGCCTCGCCATGACCCACGCCCTGAATCGGCGCGAGATCATCGACAACGTGCTTCAGGGCCTCGGCCACATCCAGACCGGGCCGTTCTACTACGAGCACCCGGCCAACAATCCCGAGATCGATCCCTACAAGTTCGACCTGGACAAGGCCGGAAAGCTGCTCGACGAGGCCGGCTGGGCCGACAGCAACGGCGACGGCATCCGGGACAAGACCGTCGACGGCGACAACGTCGACCTGGACTTCACTCTGCTCGCCTACAACAAGCCGGCGGTCAAACAGTGGACCTCGATCTTCAAGGAGGATCTGCGCAAGATCGGCGTGCAGATGACGCCGAAATTCCTGGAATGGCCGACGATGCAGAAGCGGATGGACGCCAAGAAGTTCGACGCGTACACCGGCGGCTGGGCACTCGCCTGGGCGATCGACCCCTATCAAATCTGGCACTCCAGCCAGGCCGATATCCCCAAGGGCTCAAACCGTGTCGGCTTCCGAAACGACCGCGCCGACGAAATTATCGAAGAGCTGCGCAAGACCTTCGACAAGGACAAACGCATCGAGCTGCTGCGCGAGTTCCACATGATCCTCCACGAGCAGCAACCGTACACGTTCTTCTATGCCCCCAAGGCGGTCTTCGGCTGGCAGCCGCGCATGGAAAACATGGTCTTCCAGAAGATCCGACCTCAGGACCTGTCGCTGCCGTGGCACATCGCTCCGGACATGCGCCGCACCGAGTAACCGCTGGCCCCGAAGTGCCGGCCCGCCCGGCGTGATCGCTGAACCGTCTCGATTCGAGGACGTCCATGACAACGTACATCGTCAAGCGTCTCCTCTTGATGATCCCGACGCTCTTCTTCGTCGCACTGCTGACCTTCGTGGTGCTGAACGTGGTACCCGGCGGTCCCGCCGCGACGCAGATGGGCTCCCAGGGGACTGAGAGTACGACCTCTCAGGAATCGAAGGAGAGCTACCGAATCTTCAAAGAGCAGTTCAATCTCGACAAACCGATCGTCTACAACACCCGGTTTTGGCTCGGCGAAAAGACGGTCACCCGAAAGCTCGAGACCCTGGTCAACTCCCGCAGACCCGCGTGCCCCGGTGACGGCTCGGGCGCCGAAGACTGCCTGCCCCCCAAACAAAAGCCGCCGACCTCGGAGGTCATCGAGGCCTCGGAGGACCTGTCGGACTGGGGGGACTACATCGTCCCGGAGTTGTTTGAGGTCGCCCAGTCACACGAGAGTGTCGACGTGCGGCGCCTCGCTGCCAACCAACTCGTGTCGAACGCTCAGGGCTCGATCCTGAGCAATTACTCGGGCTCTCTCACCGAAGAGCAGGAGGCCAAAAACGACCGCATCTACTCGATGAACCAGGAGATCGAGAAGTGGCGGCTCGACCAGACGAAAGACGCCGCGGCGATCGACCGGGTCCTGAAGGAAAACTGGAAACCGTTTCTGGAAAAGCACGAGGACCGGTTCACGTTTTCTCGCGAGGAGCGGTTTCGGGCCTTCTTCATGGATACGCGGTTCGCCAAGTACATGGCCAACCTGGCGACCCTGGACTTCGGCGTCAGCCACGTCGACAAGCAGCCCGTCATCGAGACGCTCTGGACGAAGGTTCAATATACGTTCGCCCTGTCGTTCTCGGCGATCTTCTTGGCCTTTGCCGTCAGCGTACCCATCGGCATCTGGAGCGCGTCGAACCAGGACACCTGGCTCGACCAGGGTGTCACCACGATCCTGCTGATGCTGTTTAGCCTGCCCAGCTTCTTTACCGCCCTGTTGCTTCTGAAGTTTCTGGCCGCCGGCGACCCGTACTGGAGCATCTTCCCGATCGACGGGTTTGTCGGGGCAAACTCCGAAGCGATGACCACGGTCGAGTACTTCGGCAGCGTCGCCTGGCACCTGTTTTTGCCGGTCATCTGCCTGACCTATCGACGCTTCGCGGCTCTAAGCCGCTACGCCCGCACCGGAATCGTCGATGTCATCCGGTCGGACTACGTTCGAACCGCCCGGGCCAAGGGACTCTCCGAGCCGATGGTCATCCTCAAGCACGCCACGCGAAATGGGATGATCCCGATCCTGACGCTTCTGGGCACCCAACTGCCTCGCCTCATCGGCGGCTCCATCGTCATCGAGGTCATCTTCGGCATTCCCGGAATGGGCTCGTATCTGTTCGCCAGTATCGGTGCGCGCGATTACAACGCGTTGATGGCCGTCCTCCTGATCTCGGCGCTTCTGACACTCATCGGGATCCTGATCTCGGACATCAGCTACGCCATCGTCGACCCGCGCATCAGCTTCGATTGATTCTCGGATAGTTACTCATGTCGAAAGACTCCAACACCGACAATTCGGCCACTGACCCCGAAGACGGGTACCGGTCGTATCCGGAGATTGTCTGGGGCCAGTTCCGCCAGTATCCCCTCTCGTACGCCAGCCTGATGGGGATCGGCGTCCTCTTTCTGATAGCCCTGGTGGTCCCGGCCTTCGCCCTCAATTCCCCGTTCCTGCTGATCGTACCGGAGTCGGTCCCCGAATCGGCCTTGCGTCAGTACGTACAGGGAGGCGATGCCGTCCAGGCGCTGTACGGGACCAGTTTCCCCTGGTTCTACGCCCTGTTCGACCTGAACTTCTTTGAAAACAACATCGACATCTTCTTTAACTTCCTGTTGTTCACCATCCCTCTGAACGTGGTGGTCTGGTTCGTCTACCAGACCGTCGCCGACTTCGAGTCGGACAGGGCATTCGTCGAGGCTCGCGGTCGCTTCATCGGGGTGTCACTGGGACTGCAGGTCACCGCCGTGATCGCGGTGCTCATCGTGGCGACTTCGTCCGGGGGCACGGTCGATCTCGGCACCTACGCCATCTATTCGCTGCCGGCGAACGTCCTCATCGGCGTGCTCTGGGTCTACCTGGTCGACCCGCCGACCGACGCGCTGCGCAACCAGACGATCAAGAACTTCGTCTACTTCTCGCTGGCCATCCACGCCGTCACCCTGGCGACCTTCCTGGGCTTCGACTTCCGCCAGCCGTACGTCAACTATCGGGGCATCGCGGACCTGGAAGGTGTTCAGGCCGTCTTTCCCTTCTTCGACTTCTCGTACCGCAACATCAATATCGGCGCCCAAATGACCAGTCAGGGCCCCAGTTGGGCCCACTGGCTGGGCACCGACGCTCAGGGTCGTGACGTCTTCGTGCGGCTGCTGTACGGAACCCGCATCTCGCTGACCATCGGGATCATCGCCATGGCGATCGCCACCGCGATCGGCATGTTCGTCGGAAGCCTGGGCGGCTACTTCGGCGGCTGGGTCGACGCGATCGTCCTCCGAGTCATCGAAGTCTTTCTGGTCTTCCCGGCCTTCTACCTGATTTTGACTCTCAGCGGGTTCGTCAAAGAACCGAGCGTCTTCTACGTGATGGGCATCATCGGAATCGTCTACTGGACGGGCATCGCCCGACTGGTACGCGGTGAATTCCTGCGGCTGCGCGAGGAGGATTTTGTGCAGGCGGCCAAGGCCCTGGGACTGCCCGAGAGACGCATCATCTTCAGACACGTCCTGCCCAACGCGCTGGGGCCGGTGCTGGTCAACGTCACCTTCGGAATCGCCGGGGCGATTCTCTTCGAGGCCACCATCAGCTTTCTGGGCGTTGGAGACCCGACGGCTCCGACCTGGGGTCAGATCCTCAACGGCGCCCGCGAGAATTATCGCCTTATCTTGATGCTCGCTCCCGGATTCGCCCTCTTCGTGACCATCACCATGCTGAATCTGGTCGGCGAAGGCATCCGTGATGCGATGGACCCGAAACTCAGGAAGTAATTCATGGCAGATTCGAGCCAACACAGCGGGTCGTCGGACTCGGAGCAACCACTGCTCGAAGTCGAGGACCTGCGCACCTATTTCTACACCAAAGAAGGCGAAGTCCCGGCGGTCGATGGCGTCGACTTCTCCATCGACAAGGGCGAAACTCTGGGGCTCGTCGGGGAGTCGGGATCGGGTAAATCGGTCTCGGCACTGAGCATTCTGAGACTCATCCCCCAGCCTCCCGGAAAGATCGTCGACGGCTCGATTCGATTCGAGGGCCGTGAGCTGCTCGAGATGTCCGAAAAGGAGATGCGCGGCATCCGCGGCAACGACATCTCGATGATCTTCCAGGAGCCGATGACCAGCCTCAACCCCGTCTACACGGTGGGGAATCAGATCACCGAGGCGATCACGCTCCACCAGGACGTCGAGTATGCCGAGGCCCGGGAGATGGCCATCGAGATGCTGCGGAAGGTGGGCATTCCCGCGCCCGAGACGCGCATCGACGAGTACCCGCACCAGCTCTCGGGTGGGATGAAGCAGCGCGTCATGATCGCCATGGGGCTGGCCTGCAACCCCAAGATGCTCATCGCCGACGAGCCGACGACGGCCCTGGATGTCACCATTCAGGCCCAGATCCTGGAGCTCCTCAGCGAGCTGCAGGACGAACACGACATGTCGATGATGTTCATCACCCACGACCTGGGTGTCGTCGCCGAGACGTGCGACTACGTCGCGGTCATGTACGGCGGACGGGTCGTCGAATACGGCGACGTCGAGACGATCTTCACCGATCCCTCGCACCCGTACACCAAGGGGCTGTTCTCCAGCCTTCCCCAGATCGATACCCCGCACGAGGGCCGCTCGGACCGCCTGTACGTCATTCCCGGCATGGTTCCGAGCCCACAGGACTTCCCCTCGGGGTGCCGGTTTCGGGACCGATGCGAATACGCCACCGAACAGTGCGCGTCGATTCCGCCGCAGAAGGATATGGAAGAGGAAAAACACTTTTCGCATTGCTGGTACGCAGACGACATCCGCGAGGGCCGCAAGGAAAAGACCGGGCCGTTTCCGGACGATGTGGCCGACCAGACCTCGGAATCGCCGACGGCGGCCGAATAATTGCTGAATTAGTGTGAAGGACACCTTCATGGTCGAGACGACCGAAGAGACGACACAACACACCGACTCGGACGGCGACCCGCTCATCCGAGTTCGGGGGCTCAAAAAACACTTCCCCGTCAAATCCGGCATCCTCAACCGGGTCACCGGACAGGTGCAGGCCGTCGATGGGGTGACCCTCGATGTCTACCCCAACGAAACCGTCGGACTCGTCGGAGAATCCGGTTGCGGGAAGACGACCGCCGGACGGACGATGGTCCGGCTGACCGACGCCACCGACGGCGAGGTCTTCTACAAGGACCAGAACATCTTCGATTTGTCCAAAGAGGAGATGCGCAAGCTGCGGCGCAACATGCAGTTCATCTTTCAGGACCCGCAGTCGAGTCTGAATCCCCGAATGACCGTCGAGCGGATCATCGGCGAAGCCATCGAGTTCCACGGAATCGCCCACGGCTCCGAGCGACGCGACATGGTCCGAGACCTGCTCGAACGGGTCGGCCTTCAACCCGATTACGCCACCCGATATCCCCACGAATTCTCCGGCGGACAGCGCCAGCGAATCGGCATCGCCCGCGCCCTGGCCCTGAATCCCGATTTCATCGTCTGCGACGAACCCGTCAGCGCGCTCGACGTGTCGGTGCAGGCCCAGGTCATCAACCTGCTCGAAGATCTGCAGGAAGAGTTCAATCTGAGCTTCCTCTTCATTGCTCACGACCTGTCGGTGGTCAAACACATCGCCGACCGGGTCGCAGTCATGTATCTGGGCCGCATCGCCGAGCTCGGGCCGACCGATAAACTCTTCGACGATCCCCTCCATCCGTACACCCAATCCCTGCTGTCGGCGATCCCCGACCCGGATCCGCGCAAAAAGAAGACCAAGGAGCGCGTCGTCCTCGAAGGAGACGTGCCGTCGCCGATCGAACCGCCCGATGGTTGCCGATTCCACACCCGGTGCCCCGCTCGGTTCGGCCCGTGCGACTCGGTGGAGCCCCGCCGGGTCGAAGTCGAAGATGGTCGATTCGTGCGCTGCCACCTCTTCGATCCGGAATTCGCCGACGAGGCCTCCGAAGCCAACCTGGAGGACCTGCCGAATCCCCCCTGCCAGTCCGGACGGCCCGTCGACGAACCCGAGGCCGCCGACGGCGCCCTCGACAGGACCGGCGACGACGACCTCGACGATGCCGACATCGACGATACCGATATCGACGATGTCTCCGACGAAGACGACGCTCAACACTAGGAGAGACACCCAGGCATGCTTCACGTCACTATCCGCGAAAAAGGCGGCCAGCAGTCGACCTACCAGATCGACGGCTCCGAGATTCGCATCGGCCGAATGAAGAGCAACGACGTCGTCCTGCCGAAGGGCAACGTCTCGAAAAAGCACGCCCGGGTGTACCGTGAAGACGACGCGTTGATGATCGAGGACCTGGACAGCACAAACGGGACCTACGTCAACGGCCGAAAAGTCACCTCTGACAAACCGCTCAACGAGAGCGACAAAATCTACATCGGGGACTTCGTGCTGGAGGTCGAGACCGGTCAGAAGGCGGACCCCGATGCAGGCCCTCCCGAGCCCCCGGCGCCCAAACAATCTACGCCTCAGGCGTCCCACGGTGTCTCCGTCGACGACGACGCGCAGACGAGCCTGGGCCCCGGCGGTCCCACGGCTCACACCCCTGATTCCGAGCCGTCCGGCCCGACGATGGACCGATCGGACGTCCCCGCGCCGCCCTCGGACGATTCACCCGCCTCAGGACCTCCCGCCGGAAAACCTTCGGCGGACGACCACGATCCGAAGGCCGATACCCTTCGCCAACCGTCGGCCACCGAACAATCATCGCCGGACAGCCGTCGGTCGCGCTCTCAAAATCAACGGGCCCAGTCCGACGAGCGCGCCGCCGTCGATGCGTCGGCCGAACCCCAACGTTCCGAATCAGAGACCGCATCCAGCGCGCGGACCCGCACGTCCCCCGCCCTCCCCAGCATCGCTTTTGAAGACAAGTTCGACGAGGAGGCCAACGCTCAGCAGGCCATCCTCGCCGACGCGCTTCTGGAGGATATCGCCGGCGACAAACTCCCGCTGGCCTATCCACCCGCCCCCGAGGAGCGCGACTCCTTTCGAGACCGCGTGGCAGCCATCGCCGAGGACCTCGATTTGGACGGCGATGTCGACCGGCTGATCGACACCGTAACCGAGGAATGTGTGGCGCTCGGAGCCCTGGAGGAGTACCTCGACAATCCGGAGGTCGACGCCATCCGGGTCAATGACTTCGACCGGGTCATCCTGGAACGCGGCAACGATCGGATCCGCGCTCCGCGCGCCTTCAGCAGCCCGGAGATGCTCGAAGTCGTCGGATATCGACTTCTGGGAACCCGCGATCTCGGATTGGATTCCGACGAAGTTCGCTTCGACGACGGAACCCGGGCCCACATCGTATTGCCTCCCTCCGCGCCGCACGGTCCGGTCCTCTCGATTCAGAAGCCGAACCACACCCAAGCGACAATGGCGGATCTGATCGACCGCGAAACATTGTCTCCCGAGATGGGTGAATTTCTGCAGATGTCAGTCGCGTCGGGCCAGACGATTCTGGTGACCGGCCCCGACCAGGAGCACCGCGCACAGCTCATCGAGGCCCTGGGTCGGCTGATCCCGGAGGGGACTCGAATCGTATCGGTACTGCGGAACCCTCAGATCGAATTGCCACAGGCGAGTGCCGCCCGACTGGAGGTCGCACGGGCCGACGGCATCGATGCCGACGCGCTGCTCGAGACGGCGGCTGCGATGGAACCGGAACGGCTTGTACTCGACGGCGCATACGGCGCCGAAACCTATCGCTGGATCGGCACCGCCGCCACTCAGGCCCCGGGTAGCCTCGCCGGCATTCCGGGCCTCACGGCGTCCGATGCCCTGGCCCGACTGGAGAGCGCCTGTCGCATGCGATCATACGAGGATTCTCCGCGCGGGCTCCGCGAGCAGGTCGCCCGCGCCATCGACCTCGTCATCCTCGTCGGCCAGGCCAAAGACGGGACGCCGCGCATCGAGCAGATCACCGAAGTCCAGGGCGTCGACCTCGATACCTTCCGCCTCAGCGACATCTTCTACTTCCGGCCCGAAGGCACCGCCGGTACCTTCGCTCCGACGGGCTACATTCCCACCTACATCGAAGATCTCCAGGAGACTGGACGGGACGTGGATCTGTCGATCTTTCAGGACTGACGATGGTCACCCCGGCCTCTCTCGACGCCCTGGTCCCCAGGGCGTCTCGGTCGAACCGAGGCTATCTTGCGGCGTGTCGCGCCTGAGGCGCGCCGCCGCACGATCCCTCACTTGTCTTCCAGCTCTGAGATCTTCTTCTTCATCTTCCCGATCAACGCCTCCCACCCTTCGTCCTCGATGATCTTGGTGTAGGACTCCCGGTACGTCTCTTCCAGTGAGATATCATCGATGACCAAGTCGTAGATGACCCAGCCCGAGGACTTTTTCATCAGCTTGTACTCGACCGGTTCCCGCTCCTTTTCGCTGTCACCCCATTTGATGACCGACCGCACGATAGCGCGGTCCCCCTGGCGGCGTTCCTCGGTGTATTCGATTTCGTAATCCTCACCGAGTTGTTTGCCCTCGAGCTTCTTGCGGTAGTTCGCCTCCAACAGGTCCTTTAGAAGGCTCATGAACTGGTCACGGTCTTCGTCTGACCTGTCCTCCCAGTAGCCGCGCAGAGCCCGGCTGGCGAGTTCTCGGAAGTCGATGAGCTCGTCGGCAATCTTCGAGAACTTCCGCGCCCGCTCTTCGGATTCCTCCTGACCGAGCAGCCGGGTCACATCACCCTCGTTCTTTTTGATAAACTGCGTCGGTTCACCGGCCCAGACCATGGGCGCGGCGAGAAAAAGGGCCGTAAAAACCAGGGCAGCGAGGCGCGTTGTGGAGGGTCGTCGGTAGTTCATGGTAATCCTCAATCAAGCTAGAAGATGGGCATGACGGAGCCCGAGCACATCCGGTCCATTGGACGCGAAAGTGCCGTCGATATTCACTTCGAAGTCGTTGCGCCATCCAGTGGCTTCGTGCCGGGTACGGAGCCATCGGACGCCACCCGGGAAAGATAATTGACACCTACGGCCTGAGCCAGCGCGGCCCGCGCAACCATGTAGTTGTAGCGGGCCTCCAGATGCTTGGCCTTCGCCTCGTAGTACGCCTTCAGCGGTTTGATGGCTTCCTCTTCCATGTCCTGGATGTCGGTGCCCGCCGTCTCCAGCGACAGCCCCAACTGATCTCGCCAGCGTCGGGCCGCTTCGAGACGCTTGGCCTGAATCTCGATCTTCTCTCGCGCATCGGCCGCCTCGGCGTACTGCTTGCGGATCTGCAGTTTGATCGCTCCTCGAGCACGGGCTCGCTGCGCCTCGACTTCGCGCAGCTTGGCCTGCGTCTCCTTTAGCTTTCCCTTTTGAACCAACGGATCGAGATTCCACTGCATACTGATACCGAACTGAATCGACAGCCGGTCCAGTGGGTCGCTGTCGGGATCGGCGAAGAGATTCGGCTCCGACGGGATTTCATCGGTCGGTACGCACGGACCATCGGCGGTCTGACGTCGACACACATCCTGTTTGGCCGTCTCCTCGGTAGACGCCGAGAAACCGAATCTGGCGCCGAAGCCGATGTTCGGCAAAAACTGTTGCTTCTCCAATTTGACCGACAGCCGCTGCGCTCGAACCGCCTTGTTTAATTGAGCCAGTTCCGGACGGTGGTACTGAGCCGCCTCCAGATACACATCGACCGGCTCCAATCCGGCAATCTCCCCGTCGGAATCGAGCTCTCCGACCGCCGGGTTCTGCGACTCTACGCGGGTCAAATAATGAAGCCCGTCGGTGGCGATCCGCTCGAGCTTCTGATTGTCCGCGATTCGCTCGTCGACCTCCGCCGAAAAGATCTGAAGCTTGCGCAGGTCCTCGGTCTCGAATTTCGCCGTCCCGAAATCCCGAGCATCCTGCATCTGCTGGATCTGATCCTCGATCCGCTCGTCGCCCTCCTTCAACAGATCCTCGTAGGCGCGTGACAGACGCAGGCTGTAGTAGGCGCGTTTGGTCTGGAAAATGACATTCAAGACGGCCTGGCGCCGCTTCAGATCCGCCACGTCTATCCCGATATCCGCCAGCTTTTTGAGCGTTCCGATCCGACCGAAGGTGTAGAGCGGAATCGCCATCGACAGGTCCTGTGTAAAGAGCGGACCCACCTGGAGTTGTCCGATTTCGTCGAGGTTCTCGCCGAGCCGGTCCGGGTCGGCGTTCGCCGGAACCGGCGCCAACCCGGTCGTCGACTGAAACTTCGGCCCGCGACTCCACTTGGCCTGATACTTCTTCCACTCGGCCTTGTCGCGCTTGGCCTCGAATTCGTCGACCAGATCTTCGTTGGTACGCGCCTGCTTTACCAACGACGACAGTTCGATCGGCTCCCTCGAGGACGCCTCGGACTCCGAGGGCTGCGCGGCCGACGAAGACGGAAAGGCCGCGACCATCCACCCTCCGAATGCCAACCAGATCAAAACCGGTGACCGATAACCAACCAGCGAATTCATCAGCGGACTCAGTTTCAGGGAAACGATCGCGGACCTCACGGCTGGAGGAATCGATACTCCAGAAGCGGGGTCTGACTGGACTTCAGCTCGTTGGAGACGGTGTCGGAGACCCCTTCGACCGCCCGAGACAAAAAGCCCATCCCGTCTTTCGGCGGGTATGCCAATTTGGGCTCGCCCTTGAGACCGGCTTCGTTTTTGACCCAGTCGACGGTGTCACTGAAGGTGCCGACCTCGTCGATGAACTCCAGCTCGGCCGCCCGCCGTCCGGTGAAGATGCGCCCGTCTGCGAACTTTTCGACCTTCGAGCGCTCCAGCTTTCGAGACTCTGCGACGTCGTCGACGAACTGTCCGTAGATGTCGTTGACCAGGTCGCCGAAGTACTCGCGCTGGTCTTCGGTAAACTCTTCGAACGGGGACCCGGCGTTTTTGTACTTACCCGATGTCACCGTATTTACTTCTACGTTCGCCTTGTCGAGCAATTTCTGGACGTTGAAAAACTGGGTAATTACGCCGATAGAGCCGGTGATCGTCCCGGCATTCGCAAAGATCTGGTCGGCGCCACATGCGATGTAGTATCCACCGCTCGCGGCGGTCGACCCCATCGACACCGCCAACGGCTTCTCCTTTTTTGTCTCCTGCAGGGCGTGAAACAGCTCCTGGCTGGGGGCCACCGCGCCGCCCGGCGAGTTGACGCGCACGACGATGCCCTTGATGGAGTCGTCCCGGCGGAACTTCCTGAGGTCCTCCCGGGTCTCCTTACTCGAGGTAATCGGGCCTTTGATCTCGACGACGCCGATCTTCTCGCCGCCGAACCCGAGCCCGCCATCCCCCAACGATGCTGCCAGCACGAGCGAAAGGGCGACGAGCGCCACGAAGAGCCCGCCGAATATCAAGAGGATCGTCAACCAGCCGCGCTTTTCCATGGTTTGGTCCGGGAAACAGAAGCCAAAACGGCGCAAAATCACCGCTCGTCGGGTACCCGATTCACCGGGACCTGTAAAGATCGGCGGTCACTTCATGGGCCCGGTCTTCAGTCAAAGCGACTCTCTGCGAGCACGCTTTGAAATCCGGGGTAGTAGAATTGCTTGGCCGCTCTCGGATAAAAGGCGGAGACGAGCCACACTCGCTGCGAGACCGTCCACTGACAGATCACGAGTTGAAACGACCGGCCCTCGATGAGACCGCGGTAAGTTACTTCTGTACCGTCGTGAGGCCCGCAGGACCCCTCTTTTCGGGAGGTCTGCTCGAAGCCCGCCTGCTTGATGTTTGAATGGAACGTCGAAAAGTAGTTCGGCTGGCGCGGCGGGCCCACGGAGTCGCTGGTGCGGACCTCGATCTGGGCATCGACGTCGCCGGCGGCCCTGAGGACGACCGTCGCTCCGGCCTGCGGCGGGACTTGGACCCAGCCGGCCGGCACGAACACCGAGGCGTCCTGAGCGGTTAGAGATACCTCATCGGGAGGCTCCGGTTGTGTCGGAGAGGGCTCGGACGCGTCTGCGGCGTCGGCTGCCGTGGCCGGAGCCGGACTTACAAGCAGGCACAGCCCGGCGGCCACGACCAAGGGAATCCGCCTCATCAGTTGCCGCTGCCGCCCTCAGTGAACTTCATGCTTTCGATGACTCCATTGAAGTCACTGACGTACTTCTCGGCTTCGACATCCTGCATGTATCCGACGACCAGCCAGGCCGTGGAATCACGCAGGAATTCGAAGACCACGACGTTCAGGGTCACGTCGCTGTGTTTGAATTCGTAGGTCGTCTTGGTTCCGTCGTGGCCGCCGACGGTCGCGGAGCCCTGGTCGATCTTCTTGAAATCCGATTCCGCCAGCGTCTTGTGGAAGGTGTCGAAGAAGACATCCGAGACATCTTCGGTCATCAGCTTGGTGCCGACGACCTCGATCTGGCTCTGCGAGCCGTTGTGCTTGAAGTTCGCCACGGACTTGTCACTTCCCTGGGCAACCTCCCACTTGGCCGGCGGAGATATCTCGACCCCGAACTGTTCGTCAGTGACGGTCTTGCCACCCTCCTGCGCGAACAAAGCGGGGGACACCAGCAGGGCCAGCAGCGACAGGGTTACGATTCGAGCCGTTTTCATACGTGGTCTCCTTCGATAGGTCCGACGGAGGTCGTGACGAGTTCCTTTCGACGCCGTCTGTATAGCAACCGTCGCGAAGGGAGGCAACCTCCAAGCCGTTGCATTCACCGCGGTCCGTGGTACTCATAAGGGTGATCCGGCATTCCCATCGCACGTTCGACATCGAGGAACGCGACATGCAGAAGCGACAGGTGCGACGCACCTTCGGTGTGGTCTCCGTGCTCGTCTCACTGCTGATTGGGCTCGGCGCCTGTGCCGACTCCACGTCCGATCTCCCCTCTTCGATCCGCGACAAACTCCCCGGTCAGTCGAAAGTCCTCAAAAACGCCGACCAGCCGGCTCCGTCAGATCAGAAAAAGGACCAGAGCGCTCAGCCCGACCAGGCTCAGCAGGCACCGAGTGCCTTCCCGATTCGGCCCCTCGAGGTGCGCACAACCAAGGTGCGCCGGTTTCTGGCTGATGCCTACGAGGGATTCTGGAAACGAGAGCCGATCGGGATCTCGATGTCGACTCTGAATGTGGTGCGCAAGAGCGCGCAGGCGAAGCTGGAGAACGCGAAACGTTTGCGCGACCGCGCCCGAGAGATGTCGATCGAGGAGCTTCTGGAGCCGACGATTCCGGGCTTGGTCTTCGGGCTCTTCCTGGCGGCTTTCTTCGTCCTCAGTCGTCAGTTCCGCGACCTGGCCGACCGACTTCAGTCGGGACTTCACCTCGAGATGTCCCGGTGGGTGACCCGACTCTCCCGCGGCGCGATCCTCATTCTGGGTCGACTACTTCCGGTCGTGTTGTTGTTGGCCGGTGCCTACATCGGCCAGCAGGCGCTCGCCGGGGACTACGCGTGGGCTCGAATTCTGACCCGGTCCCTGTGGCTTTTACTCCTGTATCGATTCGTCGCGGGGGTGATGATCGTCAGCCTCAGCGGCCGCCTCCTGAAGATGAGCGATTCTCAGGCGAACCGGCTTGAGAAGCTGGGTCTTCGCGGCACCCGCACCGTCTTCGGGTTCCTGATCGTGCTGATGGCGTTGAGGACGGGTGGTGCGGCCGCAGAGATCGTCGGATTGGTCGAGTTCGTCTTCCGCGTCGTCCTGGTCACCTTTCCTCTCTACCTGCTCTTTATCAAAGACGCGCTGGTCCCCTTGCTGCCGGATGACGTCGATTCGCGTCCCTACGAAGCCGTCCGACGCTTCCTGGTCAGTAACTACCGCCCCCTGATGTTCGCCACCGCGGGTATCCTCGCCATTCGGGCCGTCGGGTTCGTCCAGGCCTCGACCTTTCTCCTGTCGCGCACCTACGGGATCATCGGGGTTCTCCTCTTCTCGTTTGTCGGAGGCGCCCGGGTCCGCGACTACTTTCGCCGACGTGTCGACTTCCTGAGCCCTCATGCCGAGGAGACCGACAAACCGCTCGACCAGACCGATCACCGACAGCTTACACGTCGGATCGACCAGCTCCTGGCCGTCGCGGTCTTCGCATTCGTGATCGTCACCGTCCTCGAGCTACTCAGATTGCTCGAGCCGACGACCTATCTGCTGCGCATTCCGTTTTTGGCCATCGGGACCGCGCGTATCTCGTTTCTGAACATCCTGAATCTGTTGCTGGTCATCACGGGTACGGTCCTGGCCTTTCGGGTGCTGCGCTCCTTCTTGAATGCGCGCATCTACCCGATGCTCGAGGTCGACGTCGGCGTCGCCTACGCCGTCAATACGATGTTCAAGTACATCATCATTCTGGTGGCGTTCCTGCTCAGCCTGTCGGCACTCGGCATCAACCTGACCGCCATCACCGTCGTCCTTGCGAGCCTCGGCGTCGGCATCGGATTCGGACTACAGACCCTCGTCGAGAACCTGATTTCTGGATTCATCATTCTCTTTGGACGATCGGTCCAAAAGGGAGACTTCATCACGGTCTCCGGGACCTACGGCCAAGTCGAGGCGGTCGGTGCGCGCAGCGTAGTCCTGCGTACGCCCGATAACTACGAGATGCTGATTCCCTCGAAGGAAATCGTCGGCGGCCAGATCATCAACTGGACCTACGAGGACAACACCGTCCGCGCCAGACTCCCGGTCGGCGTCACCTACAGCGCCGATCCCCGTGAAGTAAAAGAGATCCTCGCCGAGGCGACGAAAAAACACCCCGCCGTGCTGGGCGAACCCGAGCCGCGGGTCATCCTCTCGGAGTTCGGGGACAGTTCCGTCAATTTCGAAGTCCTCTTTTACTTCGACTGCAGGGACATCACCCAGCAGATGCTCATCGGTGAAATAAACTACGACATCTGGGATGCCCTGGCCGAGGCTGGCATCGGGATCCCGTTTCCCCAGCGGGACCTTCACGTCAAATCAGTTGAACAATGGGGGCGGCTCAAGGAGATCGCCGAGAAGGCTCAGGAGGTTGGGGCCGAGGAGCTGCCGGAGGCGATTGATGTTGGGGACGACGAAGAAGAGGAGTAGGGCGCGGGGCACGCATCACGATTCACGAATCACGTTTACGTTGGACGTTTACGTTGGACGGGAATCGTTCACGAAGGACGTTTACGTTCAGGTTGGACGTTCACGTTCAGGTTGGACGTTCACGTTCAGGTTGGACGTTTACGTTCAGGTTGGACGTTCACGTTCAGGTTGGACGTTTGCGTTCAGGTTTGGTCTTTGGGAGGGGCGTCGAGGTGTTCGCGGAGTTCACCGGCCAGCGCCCCGAGCCGGTCGCCGACATCGGCGCCGCGGCCCTCGACGAGCCAGACGATCGCCGAGCCAACGAGCACGCCGTCGGTCACTTCGACGACTTCGGCGGCCTCTTCGCCCGACGAGATTTTCATCGAGGAGAGGATCGGGCGGTCCGACACCGACCGAAACTCGGCCATCGAGGCTTCGAAGTCGCGCCGCGACAGTGTGACTTCGCCGCCGGCGTGCCCCGTCCACACAAAAAACGAATCCGATTCGGCGTCCATCATCTCCAGGCGCTCGCGCGGCGTCGTCGGTGCGACGAAGGGCACGAAGGAGAGGTCGTGCTTGTGGAGGGCCTCGCGCAGGGGCGTGGCCTCATTCCACGGAAGATCCGTGACCATGGTGCCGTCGAATCCCGCCTCGCTCAGCAGGTCGGCGACGGGTTCGTGGCCCAGCGAAAGAATCCGATTGTAGTAAGAGGACGCCAGGAGTGCCGTGTCGTCGTTTCGCTGGCGAAATCCCTCTCCGATCTGGCGTACATGATTCCAGGTCACTTCTTCACGGAGCGCCCGTTCGCAGGCGCGCTGGATCACGGCGCCGTGGTAGGTCGGGTCGCTGAACGGCACGATCAACTCCAACATGTCCGCTCCGGCGTCCGCCAGCGTGGACAGGTATTCAACGGTGGCTTCGACGTGCGGGTCCCCGGCCACCACCGCGCACATCAGCAACGGAGGTCCGCCCTCGCCCGGTCGAGCCACCAACTTCTGCAATCGGTCGGTCATTCCGAGGAGCCCTCGGCTTCGAGTTTCGCCAGTCGTTCCAACTCGTGTACGCCACTCCCGCTGATGCCCACGACGACGTGTTGATCCGGGCCCAGAGTCGGCAGCAGTTTTAGTCCGTAGGCCACGGCGTGAGCGGCTTCGAGCGACACGACAATTCCCTCGCTGCGGGCGAGTCGCCGAACGGCCGCCACGGACTCCTGGTTCGTCGCCGTCACGTAGTGGGCGTCGCCGGTCTGGGCCCACCGAGCATGCTGGGGCCCCACCGTGGGAGTCCGCAGGCCGGCGGCAATCGTCGAAGGTGAAAGAATCTGGCCATTCTGGTCCTGGAGCACAAACGAATATGTGCCCTGAAAGACCCCTGGCTTGCCGTAGGTCAGGCTCGCCGAATGCTTCTTGCCCTGTCCGTCCCCACCGGCTTGCACGCCGACGACTTGAGTCGATTCGGACCCGATAAACTCTCCGAGCAGACCGACGCCGAAGGCACCACTTCCGATGGGGGCGACCACGTATTCCGGGTCGATCCCGCGCTCATCGGTCTGGCTCCGAGTCTCGGTACCGATCGATGAGAGAAAGCGCTGAATCAGCCGCGGATACGGGTCGGGGCTGGCGAGCTGGCTGGGACAATACAGGCTCGAACTCGAGTGCGTCGCCCAGTAGCGCATCGCTTCGGCACACGCGGCCTTCGCGCCGCGTTTCGAGGTATCGACGGTCTCGATGACACCGCCCAGCTCGTCGATGCGACGCATATTCAGGGATTCGGCCTCGAGATCGGCGCGGCCCACGAAGAGCCGTACCCCGAGATCCATCGAGGCTCCGATCGAGGCGAGCGCCACGCCGAAGTCGCCAGTGGAGGTCTCGCCGACGAGCCATTCGCGTCCCATCCGCTTGGCGAGCAACGCGTATGCGACGGCGAGATTCGCCGAATAGGAGCCGCCGTGACACAGATCTTCGCGTTTGAGCAGGAGCCGCCCTCCGCCGATATTGTCCGAAAGCGAGTCCAGCGGGGTCAAAGGAGTCGGCCGACCCACGCGCCGGGCGAGCGCCTCTTTGTGCTCCTGTACGAACGAGTCGTCGCTCAGCGCCTCTTCGAAGGCGGTGGCGACCATCTCCAGCGGATGCCAGATCGCCTCGGCAACATAGCGGCCTCCGAAACGGCCGTACTCTCCCACTGTCGTCTCCGAGGCTTCACTCATCGAACTCCCTTTACTCACAGTATTTATCGTGAGGCCCGCAGGTGAACCGAATGTGGGAGTGATCGTCGTGTCCCGGGGCGTGTCGGATGATCCCGGTCGGCGTGTGTTTGGAGCGCGGATACTGCAGAATCGGCTCGAGTTGTTTCTTCGTATACCCGATCGAGCGAGCATACTCGTAGAGCTCTTTCTGCAGGTAGTGATTCACGAAGATGAACTGGACCTTCCCTGATTCGATGAGCGTCTTGAAGAAGTGCCAGTTTTTGCGGGCATCGAAGGTCTCGGCGGTCATGACCTCGAAGTTGCCCAGTTGCACGTTGCCGCGGTGATAGAAGCTCAGGTCGGCGTCGCGGCCCGACTGATGGCTCTTGTGGGGGTGCATCGGGCCGCCGTTTTTGTAACTCAGGTCCCCGATGACCAGGTCGGGGGTACGCGGCCACCGGGCCACGACCTCGGCCGCTGCGGCCGACAACAGGTCGACGACCCGCTCGGTCCCGTAGGCCTCGGCGATATTCCGCACATCGATCCCCGGGGAGTCTCGCAGCGCCACCCCGTTGTACAGCCGGCCCGATGAGGCATGGCCGTACGAGACGGATTGTCCGCTGCTTCCCGGAACGTACAACCGCAGCTTCTGGCCAATCTGCAGCAGGCGCGGATTGACCCCGTTGTTCCATTTCTTCACGCTGCTCGTCTTCACGTTGTACTTCTCGGCGATCGCGCCCAAGGTCTCTCCCTTTTCGACGCGGTGGATTACCGGCAGCCACTCCTTTTTCTCTTTGTCCTCTTTGATCTCTTCGGAGGACCGCACGACCAGCCGCATGCCCTCTTCGGCCTCGCCGAGCCTCAGGTCGTTCCAGGATTCGAGGTCCTCGACCGACACGCCATGCTCGAGGGCGAGCGTGCCCAGATTCTCCCCTGATTGGACCGTATCGTACTCGACGTTCTCGTCTTCGGACTCGGCGCCCACGGCGGACGCCGGAACCATCAACAGGGCCAGACCTGTCACACAGACGAACCACAAACTGCGTTGAGGGTACGACTGCATCATACTCACCTCGTTATCCAGACTCTCCACATTCGTCGACGCGCCGCCTCCATCTAACGGATCAGCCAGCGACGCGCATGTAGTGTACGCAAGAAAGCCGATCTGGCAACATCTCCGCAATCGCGTGCATCCGACGTATGTCGGTCAGTCGGTGTCGCGCTCACGGAATCTCCAGCCGGCTCGATCGTGTCTTTGGAATCGGCAGCCTGCTGGATCGTGTCTTTGGAATCGGCAGCCGGCTGGATCGTGTCTTTGGAATCGGCAGCCGGCTGGAGATGCCGACACGGACATTGGTCGGTTTCAGTATGATGGTCATCCCGGTCTCGCGAGGCGCCTGAGCGCCTCGCAGCGAACCGGGCGATCACGCGGCGCGTCGCGCCAAAGGCGCGCCGCCGCGGAATAAACAACGTCCAACCTGAACGTCCAACGTGAACGTCCCTCGTGCTCCCGTAAACGTCCAACGTGAACGTCCAACGTGAACGTCCCCGTGCTCCCCTAAACGTCCAACGTAAACGTCCAACTTGAACGTCCAACGTAAACGTCCAACGTGAACGCTTCACGTGCCCCGCGCCCCCGTCGTCCCTCGTACGTCCTACGCGAGACGCGCAAATCGCGGATCCCCACCACCGGGGTTGACCCGCCAAAAATCAGCGTGCTACATCCTCTCGACCGACACGACCCACACACGCGTACCCACTAGAAGGCGCCTTTCGCCCAAGGAGAATCGCATGTCCGTCCGAGTTCGTTTTGCCCCCTCTCCCACCGGTTATCTCCACATGGGTGGGGCTCGCACGGCCCTGTTCAACTGGTTGTTCGCCCGGCACCACGACGGTGAATTTCTGGTGCGCATCGAGGATACGGACCTGGAGCGCAGCGAAGAAACCTACACCGCTGCCATCTTCGAGGCCCACGAGTGGCTCGGGATGGAGCCGGACGAAGAACCGGTCTACCAACACGAGCGCATGGACCTGTACCGCCAAAAGGCCGAGGAGCTGCTCGAATCCGGCGACGCCTACAAGGACTACTCCACGAAGGAGGAAGTCGAAGAGGCGCGCAAGGAGGGCTTTGCCCGGGGCGACAAGACATCACACACCCGACTGTGGCGGGACCGCGACGACGAGCCGGAAGATCGCGATTTCGTCGTTCGCATCAAGGCGCCGCTGGAGGGGTCGCTGACGATTCAGGATGAAGTTCAGGGCGAAGTGACCGTCGAAGCCGAGGAACTCGACGATTTCGTAATCCTTCGCAGCGACGGCACGCCGACCTACAATTTCTGCGTGGTCGTCGACGACTTCGACATGGACATCACCCATGTCATTCGAGGCAAGGATCACCTCAACAACACCTTTCGGCAAAAGTACGTCTACGATGCGCTCGACCTGGAGCCTCCAGCCTTCGGCCACCTGCCGCTGATCTCGGGGCTCTCCAAGCGCAAGGGTTCGAAGTCCGTGCAGGCCTACCGCGACGACGGGTATCTGGCGGAGGCGATCATCAACTACCTGGCCCGCCTGGGATGGTCCCACGGAGACCAGGAGATCTTCAGCCGGGACGAACTGATCGAGTACTTCGAGCTGTCGTCGGTCTCGCGGGGCTCGTCGGACTTCGACCACGACAAACTCGACTGGGTCAACACCGAGTGGATGAAGCGGCTCGAGCCCGAAGAGCTGGCCGGCCGTTGGACCTACCACCTGTCAGAGGCCGGGTTTGACGTCGACGTCGACGACCGACTTGTCGGGATCGTCGAGGCGATGCGAGAGCGCGCCGATACATTGACCGAGATGGTCGACAAGTCCCGGTACTTCTTTGTCGACGATCTCGACCGCGATGCGGAGGCCGTCGACGAGTGGTTGACCGCCGACATCGAAGCGTTGATGGAGCGGATCATCGAAGAGCTCGAGGCGCTCGACGACTGGAACACCGACGCCATCGAGACCGTCTATCGAGACCTGTGCGACGAGTTCGATGTCGGCCTCGGCGCCGTGGCCCAGCCGACGCGTGTTGCATTGACGGGCGGTACCGTCAGTCCCAGTCTGTTCGTGACCGTCGCATTGATGGGACGCGAGACAGCCCTCGAGAGAATGCGCGAGGCACTGGCGATCATCGTCTCGCGGGACTGAAGGCCCCGGGCCCCGATATCCGGGCGCACAACCCGACGATAACAAGGAGCGCGTCGAAGGTGAGCCGACCACCGGCACAAGTTCGATTGGCCGCATGGCCGCTGGTCGCATTCGCCTTCGGCGCGCTCGTGATCGTGGGGCTGGCCGTGCCGCAGACGGCGTCGGCGCAGCCGAAATTCGGGCTCGAGGTCGAGGGCGGCCGAAACGTCGGCCTGACGCCCTACTTGCGAAACATCGTCGTCGCCGAGCGGGAATTGCTCGGCCAGACCTTCGACGAGTCCCGTCCCTTTCGCCCGTATCTCGGGGATCAAGAGTCCGGCTGGGGCACTCATCTGGAGCTGCGTTTTATCACGCGCGGGATCTACGGAAGCCTTTCGGTGCGCTGGTTCTCCGTCGAAGAGTCGACGGTCCATCACCGCGGCTACCTTCCCAATCACGACAACAACACCCTCCGGCCGACCCGGGTTCGGCCCGACGGTTCGGTCGACGACGCGGGTGTCGACTACCGCCCCCTGGAGGGAGACATTCCCATTCCATTGCGGGAGCCCGAATCCGCCAATCTGCTGGTGTTGGGCCTCAACGGAGGCTATCGATTCTACGTCTACGAGGGTCCGGTCGATGTGTTCTTACCGGTCGGCGGGGGCCTCGTGCTCACCCACGTGACCCGACCCCGAGAGCCGTGGCGGCCGGGAATCGAGGCGCGCGCAGGCGTCGGGGCCGCCTTCCAAATCAGCTCCCTCTTGTCGCTGGTGGTGCAGTCCCGCATGCACGCGATGGCGACGGCGGCCTACGCACGGCGTTCAGACTCCGCCCGCCGCGCCGCTGAAACCGGCGGCGGAACGGGTGCCGCGTTCTTCTCGACGATGATCTACCCGAGCTTCGATCTGTCGCTTCGGTTCACGATCCGTTGAACGGACCGACCCACTGGAGAGACCTCGTGGATACACCACCCACACACAGTCAACGAGTACAGCGCAGGTGGGAACGGCTTGAGGAACTGAGTGACCTCACCGACAGCGAACTACAGGAGCGCCTCGAGCAGATCGATCGGTTCACCGACCGGGTCTACTGGCTGGTCCGCCAGATTCCTGCAGGTCGAGTCGCCACCTACGGCCAGATTGCGACCTACGGCGGCAGCCCCAGGGCGGCCCGCGCCGTCGGTCACGCCCTGAAAGGAACGCTCGACGAGGGGATCACCCTTCCCTGGCACCGCGTCATCAATGCCAAGGGAGGGATCTCGGGACGAGACGATCCATCGCGGGCAAGGCTGCAACGAGATCGGCTCGAATCCGAGGGAATTGTCTTCTCGGGTCAAACTTGCGATCTCGATGCATATCGCTGGGAGCCCGACCCGTTGTTCTGGGAGGTCGAACCGACATGAGAATCGCCGACATCAGCAACCGGACGCGCCTCGGGATCGCCGCCTGTGTGCTGATCCTGGGGCTCGGTATCGGCGACCTGGTCCGACCGACGTGCGGCACGTCGGTGCCCCCGGTCCCCTTCCCCGACGGCCAAACCCCGCCGGTGACCTACGCCCTGACACCCTACGATTTTGGCGTGCTCGTGCGGGCCGGCCGCGAGGGGCCCGTCGGTCGAATCGCCGCCCTCCCCTCGAAGGGATTTCCCGACGGACCGGTACTGACCCGAACGAGTCAACCGACGCACCGGGTGATGCCGGGAACGCAAGAGAAACTGTCGTTGACCCGTCTTCCGGGCGGATGGACGCAGGTCAACTGGGGCGACAGCTCGGCAAAAAGGGGGTCCGAAGGCCCGCTGTCGCTGCGGTCGGCCAGTGTGTATCTGAAACGAGACGGGTCGAGGCGTTCGTGCACGCAGGTCGGTATCGATCGGTATCGCTGTAGCGACAAGGGCTGGGGCTTTGTTGGGCCGAACACCCTGACGATCTCGGGTCGAAAGGAGACCTGCGTCTGGGCCCATCCGCTCAAGGGCGCCACAACACTTATTTCCTACGGTTCGACCGACCCCGCCGAATTCGACGACCTCCACCTCTGGACCGCCCTAGACGACGGCGTCGCCACCGCGGGTGGCCCCGTCGAGATCACCGCCCACTGGGGAGACGCCCGCACCGACATCACCCATCCCGCCGAGCCCGGTTGGGAGAAGACGCCCCTCAACCGCCCGGATGCTGCGGCCTCGCTCGAACTCTCGGTGCGCGCCGAGCGGGTCGGACAACGCCACTTTTGCTACCGATTTTCCACGGGGGCCCCCAGATGATGACTCGCGACTCCAGAACATTCGGGACCCGACTCCTACCCTCTCCGTGGTTTCAGGTCGCCCTCGTCATCGCTGGGGGCACGGTCTACACGCTGGCTTTGGTGCGCCGAGGCCTCGCGCCGAGCGACATCGAAACCCTCGATGGAGCCAGAGACCTCGCGTCTCACCTCTCCGGAGGGGCGCCCGCTCAGACGCTCGCCGCCGACCACCCCTTCGCAGAGTGGCTTCTCGCATTCACCCACGGGCTGACCGGGACTCCCATGGCGACGCTCTGGGTCCTCGGAACCGCCGCGGCTGCGGCGACGGCTCTTCCAGCGGTATGGCAACTCCTGTCGGGCCTGAAACGCCCGACGGCCCGCTGGAGTGGGTTCGTCGTATTCGCCGCATCTCCCATCGTCGTCGGCGCCTCGTCGGCCTCGTTTCCCGCCGCCCTGACGCTGGCGGTCTGGAGCTGGATTCTAGTCGGTCTCACGGCCGTACGTCGTGGCGCCTTCGAGCGTCTTCTCGCATGGGCCGGATGGGGAATGATGATCTTTTTGTGGCCCCCTGCCCTTGTCTGGCTCGGCCTCTGGTTGTTGCTCGACGTTACTACGTCCCCGCCACCCGTACGACGTATCGACGGAGACGGGAGCGAGACGGCCTCCGGGCTCGCACCGCGTCCTCGGGTGGCACTCGGCGATCTGCTGACGCCGGTGGCTTCTGCCGGATTGATGACGTTGATCCTTCCCGGGTTTCACGGCGGTGCAAAGGCCGGCTGGGAGACGTTTCTGCAGCACATCCTCGGCCACCGCGAGGGTCCCTTCTGGTTCGCCGGGTATCTGTATGCCGAAGCCAGGCCTCCCCTCTGGGCTGGCCTGGAGCTCTACGTCTGGAGCTGGCCGGCGGCGGTGGTCATCGCCGGCCTTGTCGGCTGGGCTATGGTCACCTGGCGCAGCCCGGTGCGCGACGAGGACAGCCGCATTCGCGAACGGCGACGTCGCCGTGGCGCCCGGCTCGTCACCTGGGGTCTGCCCTTCACCTGGTTGATCCCGTGGCTCACACGTCATGCGTCCTGGGGAAGCGTCGAAGTCAGTCTGATCGCCGCGCCGATCGTCGCGCTGGCAGCCGGAACGGCGATCGACGGGCTTCTCGATGCCATCGACAACCTGGAGGATGGACCGGTTCAGTTGTCGTGGCTTCCCCTCTTGGCGGCCCTGGCAGTTGCGCTGTCGACCGTGGTGGCGAGCGTCCGGTCCCACCCGTTGCAGGGCAGCTACTACAACGGCGCACTCGGTGGCCTGCCGGCGGCCGTCGAGCGCGGGCATCGCCCCTCCCGCGACCATGTCCTCCCGGTCGCGGCTGTTCTCGACCTGCCTGCCGACAGAAAGGTCTTTGCGCTGGACGATCACGGACGTCTCGAACGCTACGCCCAATTCGGCTGGATCCCCGTCGCGCAACTCGCCGACGGTCCCGATACGGCCGACCTGACCTTCCGCGCCCTTAAGAGTTTTGGGCCGGGTGACGCGGCCGACGGCCAGGCCAACCGTGCCGGCCCGGACATGGTCGTAGAGGTCACCTCGGGCCTGCGCACCTTTGGCGCCGACGGATTTCCGGTCTGGTTTGTCGAACCCGCTACCCGTTGACGCTCTCGGTTCCAAAGAACCGTGGTTCCGACCCGTTACTCGGATTCGACAGCACGACGCGTCGACTCGTCGACGCCGTAGTCCTTCAGCACATCGGCGGTGTGCTCGCCGAGCTCCGGTGCCGCTACCTGGTCGGCAGCCTCTGGCGTGGCAGGGGTGCGCGTCTGCCGCACCCCACCTAGCTCGAAGAATCGGTCGCGCATCTCGAAGAGCGCATCGTCGACGACCTCGTCGACGGTCTGGACGGCTTCGACGCACGCGTCGACATCGCCGAAGACGTCTCTCCAGTGGTCCAGGTCGTGTTGGCGGATCTCGGAGGCGACCTTCGTGCGAGCGGCCTCGCCGGGCTCACCCCGATCCAGCCCATCGGTCGCCAGCTCCGGGCACCCGAGGGTTTCGACAAAGGCCGTCCAGAACTCCGGCTCGAGAGCCCCGACCGCCAGGTAGCGATCATCGGCGGTCCGGTACAGGTCGTAGGCGGGCACGCCCCCGTCGAGTAGCCCCTCGCCGGGCGGCTCCTCGGCGCCGGCGGCATGCATCGCGATGCGCGGTGCCAGGAGGCTCAGCGCACCATCGGCCATGCTGATATCCAGTTGGCAGCCTCCCGCCCCGCGCTCTCGAGCGTACAGTGCCGTCGCCAGACAGAAGGCCGCATAGAGGGCCCCTCCGGCGAGGTCGGCGACCTGAAACCCCGGAATGGTCGGGGGTTCGCCGGACCGGGCGTTGTGATGGAGTAGACCGGTCCGCGCGATGACATTCAGGTCGTGTGCGGCGGCCTCCGGGCCGTCGCGGCCGTACCCGGAGATCGAACAGACGACGAGCTCTTCGTTGAGTTGCCGAAGCGAATCCGGTGAGAGTCCCAGGCGACTCAAGACGCCGGGTCGAAACGATTCGACGACGACATCCGCCGATGCGACCATCTGGCGGAACGCCTCCCGACCGTGTTCGCTTTTGAGGTCGAGCGCGATCGAACGCTTGTTTCGGTTCAGGGCCGAAAATAAAACGCCCCGGCCATCCACGAAGGGTGGATAGGCCCGGGCGTAATCGCCGACCTCGGGCGCTTCGACTTTTACGACGTCGGCGCCCAGGTCGGCGTACAGCAGAGTGGCGAAGGGCCCCGGCAGAAGTCGAGTCAAATCGAGTACGTCGAGACCCCCGAAGGCTCCGCTCAGAGGATGCATGGGTCCATCCCCGTCAGCCGATGAATTTCTGCAGTTTCAGGGCGAGCCCCATGTCGCCTTCGACCGAGATCTTGCCCATCATAAAGAGCTGTTGGCCCGAGAGGTCACCCTCCCACATACCAACGAAATCGTCCTCGGAGACGGTGATTTTGCAGTCGAAATCTCCGTGTTCGCCTTCACTGACCCAGTCACTGCTCTTCGTGAAGTCGATGTTCCAGACATCATCTCCGATGTGGAACTCGTAGACGGCATCGATGTCATCGATGTCGTCATTGGTCTTGAGCTTCTCGGGGAGAGTCTCGCTGAAGATCTCGTTGGCCGTGGTCATGGATTCGCTCCTTGGAAGATCAGCGGGTTAACAACTACGCAAAACGTACGTCAGGAAATAGCACGGTCCTGTATTGACGACAAGTGAGTCGGCGCTCATTCCGCCTTGTCACGGCTGCGCCGAGCGTCCTATATCGAAGGGGTGCTTTGTGGATGTCCCGAATAGCGCAGACCGGACCCGAGGCTCCATGGTTTCTGCCGACCCGCATATTCTCGTCGCCTACAAACGGACCCGCTACGAACACTACGTCGTAGAAGGCGACGACCCTTCGATCCAGGCGTTGATCGACGAGGACGACGAAAGCGTCCGAGACCTCGTCGATGCCCACGAAACCCACAAGGCCAACCTCCAGCGGGTGCTGGACCACCTCCGCGACGAAGGCTTCGATTTCACCCCGATGTATCGTGGAGACCTCAATTCGACCGACGAGTACGACCTGGTGATCACCTGCGGCGGCGACGGCACCGTGCTCGACGTCTCCCATCACGTCGACTCGGTCCCGATGCTCGCCGTCAATTCTCATCCGAACTCCAGCGTCGGGTACTTTTGCGCCGGCGACGCCGACGCCTTTCCCGAGCTGCTGGAGCAGACCCTCGAAGCACAGTGGCGCCCCTACGAGCTCTCGCGCTTTCAGGTCTCGATCAACGGCACCCCCATCGAGTTCCCCGTCCTCAACGACGTCCTCTTCGGGCATTCGAATCCGGCCGCCGTCTCGAGGTACACGATCGAGGTCGACGGCGGCGAGCCCGAGGAACAGCGCTCCAGCGGCATCTGGATCTCGACACCCGCCGGGTCGACGGCCGCCATTCGCTCCGCCGGGGGCTTCGTCTTGCCGCTGGACAGCAACTACCTGGAATTTCTGGTGCGCGAACCCTACCCGATGCTCGATCGGCCCTATCGCTACGAGAAGGGAATCCACCCGATCGGTGAACCCTTCAAGGTGGTCTCGCGCATGAAGAACGGGCGCGTCTTCATCGACGGTCCCCACATCACCCGCGATGTGACGGTCGGCGACGTGATCGAGGTCGGCGGCGGTGCGCCACCGTTGCGACTCTACGGCCTCGACGAGCGGCGCCGACACGGCTGAGTGGCCTTCGAGACGTTTGCTCCGAAAATAATTGCACCACCGGTCGGCTGTGATAGGCTCAAAGGTCCGAATCAGTCGCACCCTTTGACGCTACACTCATGAGTCGCGGAAACTCCTCATCTGACGAGACGAGCTTCCTGAGGATGCTCGTCTGGACCATCCTTTTGGCACTGGTCTTCAGTGTCGGTCTCATCGCCGGTCAACGGATGATTCGACGCGACCGCGTCAAACCCCTGGTGTCGGTCAGTCACCACGAAGCCGACGAACCGACCAGAGAGCCGACGACCTCCGACGAATCGGCCTCAGAGCAATTCTTTTCGTTCTACGATCGTCTCTCCGATGGCACCGCGTCGTCGGATTCCGCCGGCGACAACGCCGACAACGCGGCCGAGACATCGAACGGCGAGCCGGACAGCGAGCCCGAGGCTCCGGCAAAATACGCCCTTCAGGTCGGAGCCCACCCCAAGATGGAAGGAGCCAAAACGCAGGTAGTGAAACTGGAGGCCCGAGGACTCGACCCGTACGTGGTCACGGTCCAACGCGACGACGGCGAGACGTATTACCGCGTGCGGATCGGCAAGTTCTCGACCATGAAGGAAGTGGAGACCTTCAAATCCGAGATCGCACGCACCCGGGGCGTGGATGCCATGATCACACCCCTGTAGGTCATCCGCGAGTCCGGGTCACCGACGAGGGATGCGCATCGCCGATGTGCGCCCTGGTCTCCTCCAATGAGTCGTTGGCGCGCGTGTCGTCGGGTTGAATTTCCAGAAGCCGACGCAACGCATCCTGAGCCTGGTCCCACTGGCCGCGCCGCTTGGCGAGCTCCGCCTGCTTTCGAAAGATCGAGACGGCGTGTTGAAGCTTGTATCCTGGCATGATCTTTTGCCGATACTCATGGCGCGAAGGTCTGTCCTTGAGCACCTCGTACGCCTTGTCGAGCCGTTGCTGGATCTCCTCGAGCTTCTTGCGGTCGGTTCGCTCGGCTTCGATGCCGGGATCCGACCAGGTGAACTTCTCCTTGCACCAGCGGTAGTGCTGGTGGACCTCTTCATCAAAGCTCGACCAGTGGACGTTGATGACCTCGAAGTACGAGGCCTTGTGTACGCTGAGGTGTTTGACGTGGATATCGCGCAGCATCTCGCGCCGGGCGAACTCGGGGTCCCGACCCGCCGGGGCCAACTCGACGAGTCCGGCGGAGCGAAGTGCAAAGATCACGGAGACGGTCTCCGCCGGCGGCAGGAAGCTGGCGGTCACGACCTCTTCGAGCGGGCGACGGCCGTCCACCAGCCGGCGCACGAGCTCCTTGTGGCCGGCGTCGGTGAAGGCGCGTTCGATCCGGCCCGCCGACGATTCGCCACAGGTCGGATAGGTGTGGCCATGAGCGTCGACCAGCCCCATCCGATCGTCGACCGAGAGTTGATTGAACCGTTCGTATCGACGGCGAAACACGACGAGTTCGGCCGCCACATGGGTTCGTAGAGACGCATCTCCGGCATCGGGCTCGGGGATGACGTCGGTCGGAAAAAGACCCGCCCTGCCCGAAGGACCGTCGCAGGTTTCCTGCAACAAATACGAGATCCGGCCCGCCGATGCCCGCCGGATCGTCTCGGCATCCATGATCCCGAGTTCCAGCAGACTTCGCTCCAGCGAGTGCTCATTTTCGTGGGCATGGCTGGCGGCCTCGGCCAACTCCTCCTTTGAAATTCGCTTGGCCATGCGAAGCATCGGGCCGAGTTCGTCGCGCGCCCGCTGCGGTCGGGTCGCCAGATGGGCAATAAACCCCTCGTCGAACCAGATTTGCACCCGGCGCGGCCGTGATTCGAACTGAACCATCCCCGAGAACCTGCTGTTCGACAGCTCGAGCAAAAGCTCGGAGAAATCCTGATTGGTGCGGACCTCGTCGCTTTGGTCGTCATCGACGGAGAGCCATTTCGAGCCCGGGCCGTGCCAGTACCAGCTCGCCTCTTCCCGTCGACCCAGCTCCTGGGTGACGGCATATCCGATGACATCGGGGTCCTTGAGGTCGGCCGGCGTCGATTCAAAGAGGCTCGAGCGCACCGAATTCTCGCGCAGGCCGGTCTTGTCGGCCTCGGAGACGGCGTTGGGCGGGCCGACGTAGGTCGAATCGACATCCACCTCGCCGCGCCCGTCGATGGTCTCGACCGGCGATACGTCCGAGGGCCAGTCAGCCAGGGAGTCCGCAAGGCCCCGGATCGTATCGCGAGCCTCCTTCGTCAGATCGATGAGTTCCACGGCGGTCACGGGATCGTGTCGGTAGACGACCCGTCCCTCCGCCCAGAACTCTTGAGAACGCAGGGGCACCTCGACGTGTACGCTGACCTTCGCATTCAACTCCGGCGTCTCGTCGAGCTGGACCAGAATCCCGCCCACATTCTGGAGTTGCTGCAGAACCTGAGAGAGCATCTCCTCGTCGTCGACGACCACGCCGATGACCACGGACTCTCCGTCACGGGACACCTCTCCCATCACCGGCTGCGTCACCGATGACAACAGCCCCGCACCCAAGGCGGGCGTCCCCGATCCCGAGGCCGCCGACTCCGCCGGCTTGCTCATCGCCTCGAGCTCGCCGGCGACCTCTTCGAGCCAGTTCGCAAGCCGTTCGGGCGACACGTCTCCCCAGTGATTCTGTATCCAGTGGCGCAGGTCCTCTTGAAACTCGGCGCCTTCGGCCTCGCCGAACGGTTCGCTCATCCTCGTCGCCTCAACGTCGTTCGAAAGGAGCGGTGCACAACGAGTGTAGAAGAGACTCCGCCGCGATGCGAGGAATTTGTCCCTGTCGAGACGATCATTCGTCGGGCCCCGCCGCATCGGGGTCGGGCACACCGTCGGTGTCGATCTCGCCGTCGGATTCCTCGTCATCGAGAGCCTTCGCCCAGCCCCTGGCAGGCTCCTCGTCGCCGGGCCGCGGCCGATCCCTGGGCAGTTCCGGATCCGGTACGTCGACGGGCCACTCCGGTTTCGGTTCGTTGGTCACCGGGTCGACGCCCGAATAGTAGGCCGTCTTTTTGTAGTAGGCGACGATGTCGGGAAACAGCACCTTCAGCGCCCCAAACAGCGGGATGGCCAGCAACATCCCCAGCAGGCCCCAGAGTTCGGCACCGATGAGCAACACAATAATGACGGTCACCGGTTGCAGCCCCACTTTTCCGCCGACGACTTTCGGGGTGATGTAGTACCCCTCGACCATCTGAACGACGAAGAAGACGACGCCGACCGCCAGCAGGCCCAGAAGCCCCGGCCAGTTGATGACAACCATCAACACGGCCAGCACGATCCCGATGGCGACCCCGAAGTACGGAATGAAATTGAGCATCCCCGCCAGCAGGCCGATGGCGATACCCGACTGGGCCTCGATCCCGATCCAGGCAAAGACGGCACCGAGGCCGATGGCGTAGAGTACGGCGAGTGTCGCCGCCACTTGGAGCTGCCCGCGAACCCAATCGCCGACCACCGTGTCCATCTTGCCGATGCGATCGAGCACGAAGTCACGGCGATGCGGGGGAATGTAGTCGACCAGCTTCTCCTTCATGACGTCGAAATCACGCAGGAAATAGAAGCTGAAGATCGGGATCATGACCATGTTGACCAGCCCGATCACGATCGCCCCGGTGCTGGAGACGATGTCCGTCGTCCAGGTGGTCACCTGATTGACCAGCCCGGGCAGCGAGTCGCGCAGAGAGTCGCCGTACTTGTCGATCGCTTCGGCCACGGTGGCCGGGACTTCGTACTCGAAGGTCCGCTCCACCCAGGGGATGAACCGATATTCGATCAGATCGAGCGCCTGCGGAAACTGTTCGCCGACCCGTCGCACCTGCTGGACGATGGTTGGATACAGAAACAGCGCAAAGACGACACCGAGGCCGAGTGCCCCCGCGATCACCACCATGATCCCGGCGCTTCGGACTACGCCCCGCTCTTCGAACCAGTCGATCAACGGGTCGAACAGGTACGCGATAATCAAGCTAAGAAACACCGGGAACAGGACGCTCCCGATGGCGTTCATAAACACATAGATCAGGCCGAGAATCGCAGCCCAGTACCCGAAGCGAGCAAGCAGATACAGATACTTCGTATACTGATGCCAACGCCGCTCCTTATGGGCGGGCTCGCCGTTGTCGGAAGGGTCTTCGGTGTCGGCGTCTTCAACCATGGCTCTCCCGTCAGCGTCTCGAAGCTCCGCTTGGTCGCTCAAACCCCGAGGTCACGGTCACGTCCCACCCCAGGGCACCCGCGGGGGAGGTGTCGCGCCGGCGCATCCTCAATCCTCGAACGTCCACGGACTCGAGCAGTCGCCCGGCCCGTCGGATCAGTGCGTCGCCGTCGCGGGAGTCAGGATTGATCTCGAGCACGATCACGCCGTCGGTTGCCCAGGCGATGCCCACCGCATCGACGAACTCCGCCTCGACGAGGCGGCTTCTGAGCGTCTCGAGCACGGCGGCTCGCTTCAATCCGTGGAGCGCCAGTCCCGGCTCCCGCGAATCGACGGGACCGATCGGGCCGGAACTGGCCACCAGGGTGCGGTTGAGCAATTCGGCGGTCGTATCGGCGACCGCCCGTCTGGCCTTTTCGACGAGCGGGGTCCTTCCCTCGCCGCGGTACAATTCACGCTCGAATTCGAATTCTCGGAGGATAGCGGCCTCTGACCCGGAGGTGTCGAGCAATTTCAGATCCGCCCGCACGCCCACGGACTCGACGCCCCAGAGTGGCGACGCCAGGGTTCGGTCGAGGGTAATGCGTCCGGTCAACACGCGGTTTGCCCCCACGATCGACGCGAGCGCGGCGGCATTGTCGACCGACAGATCGGGCCGTCGGTAGATCGAGCTGATCCGCACGTCGTCGGCCGGCCGCAGGATGCGAACGCCGGCGTCGTCGAAGGCCGTACGAAGCGCGGTGTCGGTCTCGGTCCACGCCGGCTCGGTCGGGTTCGACCACCAGTATCGGGTCGCCGACCCCGGGTCGACGTCCTGTTCGACATGTTCAGTGACCAGCGTGAGCACAGCCTGGCCGCCGGCAGCCTGCGCGTCGGCGGCAACCCCGCCGAGCGCGAGCGTCATGACTGCGAGGGCCACAATTCGTCGTATCATTCCCATTCGATCGTCGCCGGGGGTTTACTCGACACGTCGTAGACGACGCGATTGATACCGTCGACTCGATTGATAATGCGATCACTGACCATACCCAAGAAATCCATCGGAAGATGGGCTCGGTCTGCGGTCATTCCGTCGCGGCTGGTCACGGCCCTGAGCGCGATCACCTGATCGTAGGTACGGCTGTCGCCCATCACCCCGACGGTGCGCACCGGAAGCAACACGGCGAAGGCCTGCCAGGCGGCCCCGTAGAGGTCCTCTTCGCGCAGCGATTCGATGAAGATATGGTCGGCCTGACGGACGGTCTCCAGGCGCTGTTCGGTGACGTCGCCGAGGATCCGCACGGCGAGGCCCGGTCCCGGAAAGGGGTGTCGGTCCACCATGTTGGAGGGCAGTCCCAGAGTTCGCCCCAGCGCCCTGACTTCATCCTTGAAAAGCTCTCGGAGTGGCTCGATGAGCCCGAACTCCAGCCGCTCCGGCAAACCGCCCACATTGTGGTGAGACTTGATGGTCTCGGAGGGCCCTCCGGTACTGGTCGACTCGATGACATCCGGGTACAGCGTGCCCTGAGCCAGCCAACTTGCGTTCGGGATGTCCTTGGCCACCCGCTCGAAGATACGCACGAACTTCTCGCCGATAATTTTGCGCTTCCGTTCGGGGTCCTCCACCCCCTCCAGCGCCGAGACGAACTCCTCCTGGGCCTCGATGACGCGGAGGTCGACGCCAAAGTGGTCTTCAAAGACCGTGCGAACCGTCTTCGCTTCGCGGTGGCGTAGCAGACCGTGGTCGACGAGCACGCAGGTGAGCCGGTCGCCGATGGCCCGGTGGACCATCGCCGCCACCACCGAGGAATCGACGCCGCCCGACAACCCACAGATCACCTGCTCGTCGTCGCCGACGGCGTCCCGGATCCGCTCGATACTGCGGTTCAGGAAATCCTCCATCTGCCACTCGTCGCCGCAGCCGCAGACCTCAAAGGCAAAGGAGGTCAGAATCTGATTGCCGTCCTCCGTGTGGGTGACCTCCGGATGGAACTGGAGTCCAAAGACCGGTCGGTCCCGATGCGCGACCGCGGCGAGCACTCCGTTGAGGGTCTCGGCCAGGGGTACCAAGTTGTCCGGGAGCGTGTCGGCGGAATCCCCGTGGCTCATCCAGACGTCGAGCTGCTCGTCGGCCTCGAAGGCCTGGAGAGGCCCGCGCGGCTGCGTCACTCGAACCGGCGTGCGGCCGTATTCGCCCTCGTCGCCACCCTCGACCTGACCGCCGAGCGCATCGACCAGAAGCTGCATGCCGTAACAGATCCCCAGAATCGGCACGTCGAGATCCAGAAGACCGTCGTGAAACGACGGCGCATCCTCTGAATCGACGCTCGCGGGGCCACCCGACAGGATGATTCCGTTCGCCGGGGCTTCGCCGTCTTCGAGAGCCTCCTCTAATCGGGGATCGTCCCAGGGCCAGACCTCGGAATAGACGCCGAGTTCCCTCAGTCGACGGGCGATCAAAAGCGTGTATTGGCTGCCATAGTCGAGGACGAGAATCCCCGAGGCGAGTTCAGACGCAGACACAACAACTCCTGTGAGGTGATATCAGTTGGTTCAGCCGCGCCGGTAATTCGGCGCTTCCTGGGTCACGATAACGTCGTGGACGTGGCTTTCTCGGTAGCCGGCGGAGGTCACGCGGGTAAACTGCGCGTCGTCGCGCAAGGCCTCGACGGTGGGGCAGCCCACGTAGCCCATGCCGCTGCGCAGCCCTCCGACCATCTGATAGATGTTGTCCGAAAGCGGTCCACGATACGGCACACGTCCTTCGATGCCCTCGGGCACGAATTTCTCGGAGACTTCGTCGGCCGGCGGCGCCTGCTCGTCGTCCTGAAAGTAACGGTCGGCCGCGCCCTGTTTCATGGCGCCGATGCTCCCCATGCCCCGGTACACCTTGTAGGCTCGACCTTCGTACAGAATCCGCTCACCCGGTGCCTCGTCGGTCCCCGCAAAGAGACTCCCGATCATGACCGTGCTCGCGCCGGCGGTCAGAGCCTTGACGATGTCGCCCGAATAGCGAATGCCGCCGTCGGCAATGATCGGCACGCCGGAATCTTCGGCCGCTCGGGCACAGTCCATGATCGCCGTGATCTGTGGCACGCCCACACCCGCGACGACCCGTGTCGTGCAGATGCTTCCCGGACCCACACCGACCTTGATGGCGTTGACCCCCGCATCGATGAGTGCCTCGGTGGCTTCGCCCGTCGCCACGTTCCCCGCGATCATCTGGACGTCGGGATAGGCCTCGCGCATCGACGAGACCGTGTCGATGACCTTGCTTGAGTGGCCATGGGCGGTGTCGATGACCAGAACGTCGACCCCCGCGTCGACGAGCGCCTCGGAGCGTTCCCTGCCCTCGTCTCCAACACCGACCGCCGCTGCCACCAGCAGCCGGCCGTGCGGATCCTTGACGGAATCGGGGTGCTTCTGTCGCTTCTCGATGTCTTTAATGGTGATCAGCCCGACCAGTTCGCCGGATTCATCCACCACCACCAACTTCTCGATGCGGTTCTTGTGCATCAGCCGTTTGGCCTCGTCGGAGCTGATATTCTCGGGAGCCGTGATCAGCTCCGAGGTCATCAGGCTGCGAACCGGCCGACTGAGATCGCCGGCAAACCGAACGTCTCGCCGCGTGAGAATCCCGGCCGGCTCCCCATTCTCCACGACCGGCAGGCCGCTGATGTCCTGGTCGTCCATCGTATCGACGGCGTCGGCGATCGGTTGGTCCGGCGCAATCGTGATGGGATCCAGAATCAGGCCGCTCTCGGCCTTTTTGACCTGTTTGACCTCACGAGCCTGCTCGTCGGGCGACAGGTTTTTGTGGATCACTCCGATCCCGCCTTCCCGGGCCATCGTCACGGCGGTCTGGGCCTCGGTCACCGTGTCCATCGCCGCGCTGACGAGCGGGATGTTCAACTCGAGATCCGTGGTAAACCGTGTCGACAAATCGGCCTCGTTGGGAAGCACGTCGCTGGCGGCCGGGACCAGCAGGACGTCGTCAAAGGTCAGGGCTTCGTCGAATGTGGTGTCTCGAAATTTATCGCTCATGGCGCCATCAGGTATAGGCGAGGTGAATGGGGAGATGTCCGACAGGTAGGACGTAACACGTGGATCGAAAACGTAAAGATCCACTCTCAGCCATCGGTCGTGTCGGCGGGCGACTCGACGGATTTCAAAACGGCGTCAAACCCCTCGGTCCGAGCGGGCTTGAACGTGATCTGCTCGGATCCGGCCCAGCGAGTCGGCTCGCCGGTTTGCCCGATAATCTCAACCCGGTGAACCCCCGGCTGTATGTTGTGGAGCCGAGCCTCACCGCGGGAACACTCGAACGAATCGGTTCGAATGAGATCCCCCTCGTCTCCGTACACCGAAACGGTCACTTCGTCGACCCCGTTCGAACCGCAAAGACGCCCATTCTCGAATCTCCACGACGCCCTCAGACTGGCGGGCCGCGCCGTCAACAGTGCGTGGGGCGCGGTGACCCTCTGATCGGAAAAGACCGTGATCTTCCGAGGACCCGCCGCAAAGGGAACTCTCCCCTGCCCGTCGATGCCGAAGAGACGAATCTCATAGCGGCCCGGCTTCAGACCGTCGGCCACGAGTTGCCCGGAATCACAGGATCGCTGAAAACTCGTCGGCTCGCTGGAGCCCCGACCCGTCGGTGTCATCCAGACCTCGACCGTGTCGACGTCAGCCCGCTGACAGCCCGAAGGCCTCAACTCCCAGGTCGACTCCACGCTCCCGGGCGGGATCGCCTCGATGTCTCCGCAGCCAGTCAGCGACACTGCGCAGGTTCCGGCGGCCGCGACCACCAGAATTACCATCGTCTCCAACTTCAGCATGTCCAATCCCTCGGCGAAGATCGAGCTACAGGTCCCTCAGCGGGTCGTCCCTGACCCTGCAGATATCCTATCGCCCTCTTCGAACCTGTCAAAATTTCGACGCCCTGCCCCCACAAAAAAACGCCCCGCGCCGACGTCGTACCTCCTACGTCGTACGCGAGACGTCTTTCGTGCTCCGTGGACTCGCGCCGACGTCGTACCTCCTACGTCGTACGCGAGCCGCGCTCACGCGTCCTACGCGTCAAGTCTGCTGCTTCTTGACCGCAGTCCTCAACATCACCAATCCACCCTTCGATCCCGGCACACTGCCGGTCACCGCGATGGCATTTTCATCTTCGATGATCTTGGCGACGCGCAGATTCTGGATGGTCGTGCGCTTATCACCCGACTGCCCGGGCATTTTGATGCCGGGGAAGACGCGGGCCGGGTCGGCCGACTGGCCGATGGCTCCACCGTGTCGGAAGTACTCGTGGGTTCCGTGACTTCCCGGGGCACCCGAGAAGTTGTGGCGCTTCATGACGCCCGTAAATCCGCGACCCTTGCTGGTTCCGGTCACGTCGACCCATTCGCCGACACGAAAGAGGTCCGCTCCGAGCTCTTCACCGACCTCGTAGGCTTCCAGGTCGGCTTCTTCGCAGCGAAACTCCTTGAGGTGTTTGCGCGGCACGTCGATGCCGGCGTTCTCGAAGACGCCGACTTCCGGCAAAGAGAGCCGCCATTCCGATTCTTCACCCTCTTTTTCGAGCTTCTTGGCGCGATCGAAGCCGAGTTTGACGGCGGAGTAGCCCTCCGGCCCGTCGCTGCTCTTCTTCTGAACGACGACGTTGCTGTCGACGTCGATGACGGTGACTCCGACGCGATCTCCATTGGCATCGAAGACCTGCGTCATTCCCATCTTTCGTCCGAGCAATGCTTTCTTCATGATAGCCTCCTTGAGTGAAAACCCCTCTCCGTTCATAACGTCGTCGAACTCGTTGCAACGCGACGTCATCGAAACGGGTGCGGACCCAATCGTCGTCCACCAACTCGGTGGGCGTGGGCCGCCGCGGGGGCGAAGCGTAACTGTCGAATGTAACTGACAGGGTGATGGAACGGTTCGTCCCAGCCGTCAGCGACGCGGTGGATAGACGAAGCCCCCTCGGCCGTCAAGGGAGATTCAGCCGGCCGGCTCTCATCTTGACACCCCGGAACGCTCGGCGGGATAGTTACGCTGCACCGACCCTTGGACGCCCCGACCATTACGATTCTCAACACCTACGCTACAACCCTGTTCGGTCGCCGCTCTCTCGTCGTCCCGGCCATCCTCGCGGCTGTCGCCTTCACGGCGACGGTAGCGCCCGGCTGTAGCACCGCGCGCTCCTCGCCGGATTGGGACCGACGAGCCGTCGACGCCTCGATGCTTCAGGATGACGGTGAGATCGACCGAGCCGAGGAGTCGTATCGACGGCTGCTGGAGACGGCCGTCGACGCGGAGGACCGACGCTGGGTTCGATTGAAGCTCGCCCAGCTCGCTGCAGCACGCGGCCACCGGAACCGAGCCCTGGAGCGGTATCGCAGACTCTGGAGCGAAGGTCCGCGTGATGCCACTGGAGCGCGTGCACTCTGGGAAGCGGCTCAACTGGTCGAAAAACCGGCCCGGCGCGATGAGATGGAGAAGAGACTGGTACGGACATTTCCGGAGACCAGTTGGTCGGAGCGGGCTGCCGAGTCCCTGGTAAACCGCCGGTGTCGCCGGGGTACCTGCGACCTCGAGGCTCTGGGCGTGTTGGTCGAATCGATGGAGGAGGCCTTCCTGGAGCTCCCCGTCGGTGACAACCTTGTCTTCCGCGCCGCCGTGGCCGCGCAGACGCACGGCGGAAGTCCGGAGCTCGCCCGCCGATGGTTCGACCGCATCGCCGAAAAACGCCCCGATTCATCGATGGCCGACGATGCGGAGCGCCAACTCGCCGAGATGGCCCTCGGCCGCCAGGACTGGGACACCGCCCTCGATTACCTGACTCGCCTCTCCGACCGGCACCAGCGTTCCCGGAACTTTGGCATTCTTTCGTCGCCCCACGCATCCTGGGCGCAATTCAAGACTGGCTGGATCCGTATGGTGTACCTCGACGACTATCGGGGAGCCATCGAGTCCTTCGACGTGTTCCTGAAACGCCACCCGAAGCATCCACGAGCCGACGACGCTGCCTGGCATCGAACCCAGGCGCTGCGCCTCGCAGGACGCAGGGACGCGTATCGGCGCGCCCTGAAGGGACTGCTCGACGACTATCCGCAGAGCCGGTACATCTCGAAGGCGCGTACTGAACTCAAGGGCATCGAAACCCCGTGATTACACTGCACGAGGTCGGAAAGAAGTGGCAGGGGGAATGGGTGCTTCGAGATGTCTCGCTGGAGATTTCCCAGGGGGAGTACATCGGTCTGATCGGCCCGGGCGGCTCCGGAAAGACGTTGCTCATCAAATTGATGACCGGCCTCGTTCACCCGGACGCCGGGACGGTCACGGTGGACGGCCAGAATTTGGCCGACCTCGACGCCCGGGGAAAAGAGGCGCTGCGCTTTCGCATGGGCATGCTCTTTCAGAATTTCGCCCTCTTCGACTTCATGACCGTGGCCGAAAATCTGGCGTTTCCCCTGCGGCAGGCTGGCGAACTCGAGGAAGCGGAGATTGCCGGCCGGATTCAAACCGCACTCGGAGAAATCGGACTGAGCCACGCGGCCGAACGATACCCCATCGAACTCTCCGGAGGCATGAAGAAGCGGGTCAGTTTTGCCCGGGCAGTCATCCGGCGCCCGCCGCTGTTGTTTTACGACGACCCGACGGCGGGTCTGGACCCGGTCACCAGCGCCAAAATCTTCCAGTTACTCACCACGATCCGCGAGTCCGGCGATACCACGGCCGTCACCGCCGGCCACGACCTGCGCGGCATTCGAAGACTGTGTGACCGGGTCGCCATGGTCGGCGACGGCTCCATTGTCCACACCGGCACCATCGGTGAGTTCGACGACTGCCGGCGAGAGCCGGTCGCCAGCTTTTGGGAGGCCTCGAGAGCCGAGGGGTGGGGATGATGGAGTGGCTGAAAGTAGTGGGCCAAAAGAGCCTCGCTGCCATCCGCGAAGTGGGGCGGCTGGCCGAACTGCTGTGGCGGATCCTTTTGAACCTGGCACCCTGGCGCTTCGACGGCCCGGAGACCTGGCGAGCCCTCTATCGAGTGGGGGTCCAGAGCGTCGGCATCGTCGTGATCACCGCCGTATTGACCGGCGCGATCATGGTCATCCAGTCCGGCATGTACATCCAACAGTACGGGGCCTACGGACTGCTCGGTTGGGGCGCCGGCTACAGCGTCCTGCGCGAAGTCGGTCCGATCATGATCGGACTGATGTTCTCCGGACGCGTCGGCGCCAACAACGCGGCCGAACTCGGGACGATGAAGGTCACCGAACAGATCGATGGCCTGCGAGCTCTGGCGATCGACCCGGTCGCCTACCTGGTGGTCCCTCGGGTCGTCGCCATGCTGGTCATGATGTTCCTGCTGGTGATCATCGGAAACTTCACGGCCCTGGTCGGCGGTGCCATCACCAGTCAGCTCATCCTCGGGGTCGACATCGAGGTCTTCTTCTGGAGCCTGCGCACCTACCTGGAGATGGCGGACTTCTGGCACGGGGTCGGCAAATCCGTCGGATTTGGATTCGCTATCGCCGTGATCTCGTGTCACTTCGGCCTCAACGTGCGCGGCGGTGCCGTGGGCGTCGGCCGTGCGGTCAACGCTTCGGTCGTCGGCAGCGCCATCGCCATCTTCATGCTCGATTATCTCGTCTCGTTTGTGACCATCTGAGGAGCCCATGACCCGGGACGGACCCGACAACGAACATCCGCCTCCGCGCGGCACCCCCGGATGGGGGCAGTTTATCGGTGATGTCGGACGACGCGCACTCGAATTCGGCCGCCTGGTCCGTGAAAACGTCGAACTCTTGGGGCTTACTCTCCGCTACATGGTCAATGGACGACGGCGCCGCGGCCGCATCGCCGAGCAGATGTACGACATCGGCAACCGTTCGATGTTGTTCATCGCGGTGACCCTCGGATTTCTGGGCATGATTCTGATCTTTCAGGCCGGCTACCAGGCCGAGCGGATCACCGGCGACCTCCAGATGCTCGGCCCCCTGTTTTTACAACTTCTGTTTCGCGAGTTCGGGCCGACGATCACCGCCCTCATGGTCGCCACGCGAGGCGGTACGGGCATGGCCGCTCAATTGGGCACCATGGTCGTCACCGAGCAGATCGATGCCCTGCGCATGAGCGCTGCCCAGCCGGTCGATTACCTGGTCGTCCCCAGATTTCTCGCCTCCGCCGTGATGCTCCCGGTGCTGACGGTCTTCGGGATTCTCGTCTCGTTTGCCGCCGGCGCCGTCACCGCCAACCTGGCCTTCAATGTCAACTACTACACCTTCGTCGACATCGGCATGATCGAGAGCTTCGATATCGTGATCGGCTCGGTCAAGGCTATCGCCTACGGACTGGTCATCCCGATCGTCGCTTGTCATGCAGGGTTGAGCGTGTCCGGAGGGTCGGCCGGGGTCGGTCGCGCCACGACCGATGCCGTGGTACGCTGCAGCCTGTCTGTCGTCTTTCTGGATTTTCTCATCTCCGGCATCGGTTACGTCTTTATGGCCCTGTGACGGGCCGCTACCTTCACCAGTATCTTGAACGCATACGTCGCACCCATGAAACGACTGCCCGGCCTTCTCGCCTTGCTGACCGTGACGACCATCGCCGCGGTCCTCTCTCCGACGTCGGCCTCGGCCGAACAGTTTCGGCCCCCGCGCATCGGCCAGCCCTTCGTCTCGACCGGACTGAGCCTCCAGCCGGGGTTCCTCTACGACGGAGTCGATCCCGCAAATACCGGCTTCAGTCCCGTGGCCGTATCCGGCGCGACGATGGGCAAGGTCGGATTCCATCAGATCATTGCCGAACGCTTCATTATGTCGGCCGAAGCCGACATCGGCGGCCAGTGGGTCGACGAACACACCGCTCAACTCGATGGCGAGGCCGACTCTCAGTGGGCTGTCGCCTGGCAGATCGGTCTGTACGCACGGTGGCTCCCCTTCGGCGACCGCGCCGGCTGGACGATCGGCGGCGGCCCCCAGTTCTACCATGCATATCTAAAGGAACAGGGCCTCCAGAGCCTGGGGCTCGGCCTGAAGGCGGGCCGCTACATCTGGACCAGAGAGGAACATTTCGTGCTGGTCGAATTCGGGTACGCCGTGCCGTTTATTCAGGGTCTCAAGCGGGGCAGCACCTTCAGTCAGGACCCCGATGCCGTGAAGAAAAACTGGACGTTTCACCGCTTTGGGCTCTCTATCCAGTATGGATTCTGAGCGATGGGACGCATCGAGTTTCGCGACATCTACAAGAGCTTCGGGGCCAACACCGTGCTGCGCGGCGTCGATCTACAGGTCGACGCTGGCTCGGTACACTACATCATCGGCCAATCCGGGGCCGGCAAGAGCGTACTCGTCAAACACCTCATCGGACTCGAGCGCCCGGACCAAGGACGCGTCTTCGTCGACGGCGAAGACGTCACTCGGCTCAGCGAGCGCGAGCTGTACCCGCTACGCAAACGCTGCGCGATGGTCTTCCAGCACGCCACCCTGTTCGATTCGATGAGCCTTCTAGACAACGTGGCGTTGCCGATCCGCAAACACCAGAAGGTCGACGAGGAGCGCGCCCGAGAGCTCGCCGCCCGCGAGCTTGAACGGGTCGACATGGAGGAGTACGCCGACCGTTATCCCGCTGACTTCGGTGACGGGATGCGCAAGAAGGTCGCCATCGCTCGCGCTTTGACCCTCGACCCGGAGTTCGTGATCTTCGACGAACCGACGACGGGCCTCGATCCCCCATCGGCCGACATGGTCGATGAACTCATCCGCGACCTCTCCGATGACCTCGGAGTCACCAGTATCGTCATCTCTCACGACCTTCGCAGCACCTTCCGCGTTGCCGACCGGATCGCCATGCTCTACAAGGGTGAACTGAGGCTCAAAGGCACGCCGGAGACGTTTCGCCAAACCGACGACCCCGTGGTTCGGCAGTTCATCGAAGGCTCTCCCGACGGACCGATGGAAGAACCCGATGGCTGAACAAAACACATCTATAGAGATCAAAGTGGGCGCCCTCGTAATGGTCGCCCTGGCGCTGCTCGTCGGATTCGTCCTGCTTCTGGGAGATGTAGGATTCAGCTCCGGCCGGACGTTTCACGTCGTCTTCGACAACGCCGGCGGCCTGAAGCCGGGTGCCGATGTCGCCGTCGCCGGACTCAACGTCGGACGCGTCGAATCGCTTGAGTTCGTCAGACGCGAAGACCCCGAACGCGGCCCGGCCGTAGCGGTCCGAGCCACTGTCCACGTCAGCGAGTCCCACGCCGACGCCATTCGAGAGAACAGCGAGTTCTTCATCTCGACCCGCAGCGTGCTGGGAGAACCCTACATCGAAGTGGTGACCTCGGACCTGTCGGGGCCGGCCATCGAGCCCGGCGGCGTCGTCCAGGGTACGAGCCCCCCGCGATTCGACCGACTCGCTGCAAAGGCCGGGAAGCTCCTCGATGCGATCAACCGCGCCATCGAAGACCCGGACGTCCGACTCGAGGACGCCATCTCGAGTGCGGCGTCGCTGCTGACTCACGCCGACGAGTTCCTGGTCAAAAACAAGGACGACCTCTCGCGATCCGTCCAGGTGCTGCCGGAGACCCTCACAAACATCCGAAACGTCACCGCGTCGCTGGAGAAGGGACTCGGCGGTGGCGACCAGCTCCGCTCGACTCTTCGAGACCTGAAGGTGACCGCGGGGCGCGCACGGGCTATTTCACGAAGCCTGGAAGGGCACATAGGACCGATGGTCGACGATGTGTCGGCGGCAGTCGCCTACGCTCGTGCCGTCGGCGAGACCGCCGACAACGTCTTCGTGCAACGACAGGATGCCTTTGCCCGAGCCGTCGACAATCTCGAAACATCCAGCAAAAACATCGCCTCGACCACCGAGGATGCCCGGGCCCTGGCCTCTCGACTCGAAGACGGCGAAGGCACCATCGGTCAGTTACTCAATGACCGCGAGATGTACGACGACATGCGCGAACTCCTGCGCATCGTCAAACGCCAGCCCTGGCGGATCCTCTGGAAGGAATAGATTTTTTCATAATTTAGTACCCTCCGACGCCGTTTCCTGCTATACTCGCAGAACTTCGAAGATATTCTTCGAACGTCTGCCCGGGGATCAGCGATCCGACGCAGATCTGTATCTTGAGCTGCCCGCCTCTCGCTCGATTGGAGGGGTCGGGACGGAGTAAAACTGATGAATACCAAAGATCTGCTCATTCTCTTTTTCGCCAGCGCGTTCATCTCCGCAGGATGTGGCGCGGGGGACTCGGACCACGGCCCCCATCACACCCACGAGGACGCCGGCGATACCGGAGACGATGCCGAATGTCGTGGAGACAGATGCGAGGTGTCCGAGCCGGGCGTCGAACTCGCCGTTCGGCCCGGCACGGCGGCCAGCGCGAGCCGCATCGCCTGGTACCCGGTGGACGGCGCGGCTCGTTACCGGTTGGTGATGAACCGGCTCAATGAAAAGGGTGAGTCCGACGAGGTCTTCAGCCTGGAGACCCAGGATCTTCACGCTCAGGTGCCCCAAAAACACCGCAACACCAGCCGTGCCTCGCTACAGGTCAAGGCCTACGGAGACGGCGACGAGGCGATCGAAGAGAGCGACGTGATACCCTTTGCGTGCGCGGAGTGTGGCTACAAACCGACGGTCTGTGCCGAGAGCTGCGAGGCTCCGAGTTTCGGGTACCGGATATTCATCTTCGCGGACGCGGGTACCTACGCCAACGCACAGGCCCAGATATCGGGGTCCGGCCACTTCATCCCCTATTCCTACGACGACTACATCGAAGCCTACAACCTCAACGTCAACAACTTCCGCAACCGCACGTACTACGTTCAGACCATCTCCCAGGCCACGAGCGACCCGGTCTACGATCGCTTCTGTGGAAGCCAACTGACCGGTGATGTCTATTTCGTCCAGGCCGACGCCGGCGTCTACGAGTACGCCGTCGACCAACTGATGACGACCAATGTCTTTGCCAACGACGGCGAGTCGATGTGCGGCACCTACACAGGTATCGGCGGGATGAATCTTCTGTTTAATACCACCTCCGATATCAGCCCGCCCCTGACGTGTCCGGCCAACTGCAATCTCGATACCGGTGGAGGCGGAACCGGATGGCCCGGGCCATGGGAAGAAATCGACCCCGACTTGTTCCCCACCCCCATCGAGATCGCCGATGACATCTTCGACGGCGATCCGTCGCAGCCCGGCTGGTTCGACGACATCCCGGTCGTGCCGATCCTCAATGAACTCGCGATGCACGGATTTCAGGATCCGAGCGAAGAGACGGTCGGTCCTCTCTCCGGACTCTCGATCCAAAAGGCCGTTCGCGACATCCGGGACCCGAAGCGGGACCCTGACGGCCGCATCGACATCGATCTCAACCGGCTCGAGCGCGACGGTAGCCGCTACGTCGACGAGATCGCAAAGCAGCTCGACGACGGCGAACTCTACATCCTGGTTCGGTACCACGGCGGCGTCGCACTGCGTCCGATGGCCCTGATCCACCGCGCGGGGCTGTAACCGTATTCCCCTGCCCGTCGACACCTCGACGTGCAGGGGTCGCGGTCCTCACCCGGTGGATACCCTCACTGCCCGCCGCCCGAGCCCCCGCTTCCGGGCGCCTTCGGCATGTTATCGAGCCCGGGAGGCATCCCACCCGGGGGGCCGGGTCCGCCCTTCCCCTCGCCCATGTTCGGCGGCGGCTCGCCTTTTCGCAGGGCCTCGCGATTCTCGATCTTGCCCTTCAACGACTCGAGCTGCTTTTGGATACGGTTGACGTCGGCCTGATGCGTCGTCAGTTCCAATGCCGCTTCGTAGTGTTCCTTCGCCTCGTCCAGATCCCCGGTCATGTTCTCGTAGAGCTGGCCGAGCTGGAAATGCAGGTTGCCCAAAAACCGGTCTGGCGGCGTGCGGTCAATCAGTTTCACGAGCTGACTCGCCGCCGCCTCGAACTGATTCGTTCGACGTAGGATCGACGCGAGCACCTTCCGGGCTTCGATGTGGTTGGGATACGAGTTCACGGCTCGGCGGCCGTGTTCGATGGCGGCCCGGTTGTTCTTCTGTTTCATCGCAAGCCGCGCCCGCAGGGTCAGCACCCGGGTGTCCCAGGGTCTCAGCTCCGCGGCGCGCTCGACCTCTTCGGCTGCCCCCGTGACCGGTCCGATCCGCTGGGTGGCCGCACCGACGTTGTAGAGGACGTCGCCCTGGTCGGGTAACCAATCGAGCGCCTCGCGATAGGTCTCGAGGGCGCCCTCGTAGTGGGTTCGCAGCATCAGGTGGTCGGCGTGGCCTCGCTTGAGACTCGATGCACCGTAGGCGACCGACGTGGCGAGCAGACTCACGCCCACCAGGCTCGCCATCGCGACCGGGGCGACTTTGACGACGAACCCGTTGCCGTCGTCGTCCCCTCGCCAGGTCCAGCGCATCGACGCTCCCTGGTAGTCGTTGAAAGCGGCGGACCGCCGCGTCAGCATGGCCACAGCCCCGCCGAAGACGGCAGCCGAGGCGCCGAGCATCAGCAGCGGCGTCAGCGCCATAAAGACTGCCCCGCCCAACACAGCGTAGGTCAGCCCCCACTGCTCGGCCACGGCCTCGGGCTCGGCACCGGTCCGCCCGAACCCGCCGATGGCGATGGCGGCGACCCCGAGCAACCAGAGTACGAGAAGCCCCGCGCCGACCAGCCCGTACTCGACGATAAACTTCGCCCAGCCGTTGTGCGCACTCCGAAAGGCTGCGTATTGCGTAAACAGGCGATTCACCGCGGGATGATCCATATTCGGATGCCGCGTCTGGCTAGCCCACCATCCCCCCGGACCGTGACCGACCAACGGCTGGTCCTTGGAAAGATCGAAGGCCACGTCGAGCAGAAATTCGCGCGTCTCGACCGAACGAACCTCCTCGATGCGACCGATCGAAAACACCGGGTCGCGCGGCTTGCTCTCCTCGAGACGCCGACTCGCTACGCCCTCGTCGGCGGTCAAAAACGGAAGCGCCGTGTCCGCCCGCGCGTCGTACTCCTGGGGCGCAACCTGCACGGCTACCAGCTTCAACAGGACGAGCGCGCCGACCAGCACCGCCGCCGGCGCGAGCACCGCGATCGTCTCCGTCCCTTCGAACGCGATGATGATCAATGCGGCGACCAACCCGAGGCCGACGAGCAGCCCCAGAAACAGCCACGTGGAGACCATGCCGAAGTGAAATCCTGCCACCATCACCGACACGGCCAGGACGATGCGCGTCCATCCGGACTCTCGAATCGCGCCGGCCATCGCCACGGGAAGTGCCACGGCGTAGTAGGCGGTTGCGAACTCCATCGCGTCGAACGCACCGGTCGCACCGGGCGGATCCCACACGGTGGTGAAGATGCCCACCCCGGCCCAGTCGGCCAGACCGAACAGCCCGCACAACAGCGCGCCGGAGCCGACGGCCAGTGCAAAGTCGTCGAATCCGATCCCCCGGCCGGTGGGCGCTGCAATGATGACCGCCATCCCGACCAGTGCCACCAAATGCGCGGCATCCGGGGCCGAGCCGTACAGCGACGGGGCCCACGCCAGCGCCAACAGCACGTAGACTCCAACGGCGACGGCCAGAATCATCACCCGCCCGGCCACCATCCCGAAGGTCGACTGGCGGGCGACGTTGACCGCCCAGATGACGAGACCCAGGCCGACACCTCCCATCAGCAGGACGTCCTTGGCGATGTCGAATTGCGAAAACCCGGTGGCAAAGACCACCGGGACCGCCGCCAGAAGGATGAGTACGATCCATGTCGGTACCGCCAGGCCCTGCCCCTCGGCGCCGGACGATGTGTTTGGCTCTGCATTCGTCATCGGAAGTACGTCCCAATCAATCGAAGAGATTCACGACGGCCGCTCAATGGCCCCTCGAAACCTTAGGCCGGCTGACGGTTTCGTCAACGACCGCATCTCAAAAGTCGGCCGGCCCGGTGGTTGACCCGGACGCCCCCGAAAATTAGGTTCGTGCGCTGAACGAATCTCTCCGATGGTACACGCCAATCAGTGGATCAGACCGAGGACACAGTCCCCTTGAGTGACTCCGACGAGACGCAGCCCCGTTCTACGCTGACGGCCGTACTCCTCTCTGTGGTCTCCCCGGGGCTCGGCTACATGTATGTCGGCAAACTCCGCCGGGGCATCGCCCTGAACTTGGCACTCGTCGCGGCCTTTGCCCTGGTGGTCGTCGGCTTTGGCGTCTACGACTTCTTTCTGTTCTCGCCGCTCGCCGTGCTCGTGGCGACCTGGATCGTCGTGGTCGTTGCGGTCGCCTTCGATGTCCGCGACCGCGCACGGCGGCTCGGCCCCGACTACGAACCGCGCTCCTACAACCACTGGACGACCTACGGACTCGTCGTGCTGGTGACCTATCTGCTGCCCGTCGCCCTCGTAGGCGTCTACAGCCAGCGGCATATCTGGAGCCTGGAGACCGTCGAGTCGCGGGCGATGTACCCAAATATCCAGCAGGGCGACACGATCCTGGTTCGCGACCAGATCCTGAAGGGCTCCGTCCCGCAGGCCGGCGACCTCGTCGCCATTCGCGCACGGAACAACCAGAAACGCATTCTGCGGGTCATCGCCACGCCGGGCCGGACCGTCAGTCTGGCCGGCAAAACGCCGCTGGTTGACGGACGCCCGGTAAAGCAGTATCCGCTGCCCACCGACTGGCAGGCCCCCTCGAGCCTCGATGCTCGTGCCGGCTATCGGTTGATCGTCGAAGTCAACGGTTCCGCCCGCTATATTATCTCCGAGGCGCCCCAAGGCGAGTTCGGCCCCGAACTCGACTCGATGACGCTCAATCAGGGCCAATACTTTTTGCTGGCAGACCACCGCAGTCAGCCGGCCTCCGGTCAGACATTCTCGATACGCGACAGTCGTCATTTCGGCGCGGTCGGGCGCGCAGACATCGCTGGATCGCCCGCCTACGTCGCCTGGTCGGCCGACCCGGAGTCCGGTGACATCCGCTGGAATCGGATCGGCCTGCGGATTCAGTGACGACGCATACTTCGGAAGCCCATGTCCACGGACGACCACGCCGAGACATCCCATCCCCTGAGCATCGACGTCCCGGACGACGTCCACAGTGAAAAACTGTGGGGGTATTTCTTCCGGTATGGCTGGTGGTTCGCCCTGGGCGCTGTCTTTCTAGTCCTGACGAACCTCGCCAAATTCGCCATCCCGGCGTATATCGGCATGGCCGTCGAAAAAATGCGCGCGGCCATGCAGTCCGGCCAGCTCGACTTCTCGATGGTTCGTTCGGAAGTCATCTGGTTCGGCCAGATCATCATGATCCTCGCCGTCGCCGCCGGGATCGCCCGGATCCTCTCGCGCATCACCATTTTCTATCCGGGTCGATACATCGAGTTCGACCTGCGCAACGACCTGTACGAAAAACTCAGCGACCTGACCCCTTCGTTCTATGACCCGGCGCCCACCGGCGATCTGACGAGCCGGGTCACCAACGACGTCCAGCGCGTCCGGGTCTTCTACGCCCTCACGTTCCTGCACATCGTCAACACGGGCCTCGCCTACGGCATCGGAATCTGGCGGATGGCCGGCGTGGACCTCTCGCTGACTCTGATCTGTCTGGCCCCCTACCCTTTCCTGCTGGGTGGTATCCTCTATCTGGGCCGGGCGTTGTTCAAACAGACGAAGGTCGTGCAGGCCAAGTTGTCGGACCTGTCGACGAAGGTGCAGGAAAACCTGACCGGCATGTCGGTCGTCAAGAGCTTTGTACTCGAGGGGCGCGAGAGCGACCAGTACAGCGAGCTCAACAACGAATTCTACGACGAAAACATGGAGCTCGCAGTCATCCGGGGCGGACTCAACGCCCTGGTCGCCCTGGTGGCCGGCATCGGAACGACCATGCTGCTGATCATCGGCACCCAGCGAGTCCTCGCCGGAACTCTGACACTCGGCCAGTTCGTCGAGTTCAACGGATACGTCGTCGCCCTTGCGTTCCCCACAATCGCCATGGGTTGGGTCTTTCAGATCTGGCATCGCGGCCGCGCCGCGTTCGACCGGATCATCGAGATTCTCGCCCGGGAGCCGACGCTCGAAGACCCGGCCGACTCCGACGACTCGGACGCGGTATCTCTGCCCCCGGTCGACGGGTCACAGCCGAGGGGCCGGGTCGACATGGAGAACGTCAGCTTTAGCTACGACGAGGACGACGTCCTCCATGACATCGACCTGACGATTCCGGCCGGCTCCACGGTCGCCTTCGTGGGGCGTACCGGGTCCGGCAAGTCGACGCTGGTGAAGCTTCTGACCCGTCTGTACGACCCCGACGAGGGGACGATCCGACTGGACGGCGCACCGATCGACCGGGTCGGTCTGCGTGAACTCCGCAGCGAAATCGGCTTTGTCCCGCAGGAACCCCTGCTGTTTTCGATGACGCTGCGCCAGAATATTCGGTTCGGCCTCGACGCCTTCGACTACGACGAAACCATCGGTCGGCGGGCGCCGAATTCCGCGCTGATCCCGCCGAGTGAATCCGGGCTGGAGCCGCCACTCTCCGAAGACCAGCGCGTCCAACAGGCCATCGACGTGGCCGGACTTCGGCCCGACATCGACGGCTTCTCCGACGGGCTCGAGACTTTGGTCGGCGAACGTGGTGTCACCCTCTCGGGAGGCCAGAAACAGCGGGTCACACTCGCTCGCGCCCTTCTGGTCGACCCCCGCCTGCTGATTCTGGACGATGCCCTCTCCAGCGTCGACACCAAGACCGAACACCTGATTCTGGACCGCCTCGAATACATCATGGAGGGGCGCACAAGCATCCTCCTGACACACCGGTTCAACGCCCTGAACCGTGTCGATCGCATCTACGTGCTCGAACAGGGCGAAATCATCGAGCGCGGAACCCATGACGAACTCATCGAACAAGGCGGCCTGTACGCGAACATGTACGAGCGCCAGCAGCTCGAGGAGACCCTGGAATCGTGACCAACCCACCCGACTGCGAAGACAACTCCGGTCAAGAGGGGAGCGAAGACTCCAACGGAAAGAAGGAGCGTCCCAGCGAGACCGCCATCGGGTCGAACTTCGAGGAGCGCGAACTCGGGCAGATCAGCGACCTCGAGATCGTGCGTCGGCTGTGGAAGTACATCCGGCCCTACAAAGGCATCTTCTTCGCCTGCCTGGCCCTCTTGCCGATCATCACCGCCGCTCGATTGCTGCAGCCCCACCTGATTCAGGTGGCGATCGACAGCCACCTGGTCCCCGGTGACTACCAGGGCCTGATCTGGGTCATCACGGGCTTCGCGGGGGCGGTCATCGGCAAGGCCGCGTTCGAGTACCTGCAATTCTATCTGATGCAGAAGGCCGGACAGTCGTCGCTGGTCGACCTGCGCCAACACATCTTTGATCACGTCCAGAAGCGACCGACGGACTTCTTTCACGACAATCCCGTCGGCCGGCTGATGACGCGGATGACCACCGATGTGGAGTCACTGCAGGATGCCGTCTCCAGCGGCATGATCACGATGGTCGGCGACTTCCTGATGCTCTTCGGCATCGCCGCCATTCTCATCTACAAAGACTGGCGACTGGCGCTCGTCAGCTTCTCGATCCTCCCGCTGCTGGTCGGTCTGACCGCCATCTTTCGGCACTACCTGCGCCAGGCATACCGAGACGTGCGCACCAAGATCGCCCGGCTGTACGCCCACCTGCAGGAGAGCATCACGGGGATGAACATCATCCAGCTCTTCGTGCGGGAGAACGTCTCGGCCGACGAGTATCGCGACATCAACACCGAATACCGCAACGCCAACCTTCGGTCGATCCGCTACGACGCGATGCTGTACGCCGTGGTCGAAGCCGTCGGCTCGATCACCATCGGCGCCATCATCTGGTACGGAAGTGGACAGGTCCTGCAGGATCTGACCACCCTCGGCGTGCTGGTCGCCTTCATCGAGTACATGCGCAAGTTCTTCCGGCCCATCCGAGACCTGGCCGAAAAATACAACCAGTTCCAGAGTGCCATCGCCAGCGGCGAGCGGATCTTCCAGCTCTTGGACAACGACGAGAAGATTCCCCAGAAGGACGACCCGAAGCAGTTGCCCGAGACGCCGCTGACCATCGAGTTCGACGACGTCTGGTTCGCATACAACGAAGACGAGTGGATCCTGAAAGATGTGAGCTTCACGGTCGAACCCGGCGAACGCGTCGCCCTGGTCGGCCACACCGGCGCCGGCAAGACGACGATCACGAATCTGCTGCTTCGACTCTACGATATCGACCGCGGGTCGATCCGCATCAACGGGATCGACATCCGTGAGTTCGACCTCCGCGCCTACCGGCGTTTCTTCGCCGTCGTGCTCCAGGATGTGTTTCTGTTCGAGGGGTCGGTCCGCGAGAATCTGACCCTCGGCGACGACTCCATCTCCGAAGAAGAGATCGAGCAGGCCGCCCGCGCCGTCCACGCCCATCAGATGGTCCAAAAGTACGACGACGGCTACGAACATCATGTGACCGAGCGCGGCGCCAACCTGTCGGCCGGAGAAAAGCAGCTCATCGCCTTTGCCCGGGCCCTGGTCCTACACCCCGAGATCCTCATCTTGGACGAGGCGACCGCCAGCGTCGACACCGACACCGAGGCGCTGATTCAGGATGCGGTCGAAGTCCTTCTCGACCAGCAGACATCGCTGGTCATCGCGCACCGTCTGTCGACCATCGAGTCGTCGGACCGGATCCTGGTGCTCCATCGCGGAGAGATCGTCGAGCGCGGCACCCATTCGGAATTGCTTAAAAACAACGGTCACTACAGCAAGCTCCATCGGCTGCAGTACGCCGAAACCGACACGACGTCGGGGTCGCCTTCATCGGATCCCGCCGCCGCCGTCGGCGAGTAGTTCCCGGCCGCGCTCAGGCCTTCATCGCCGCCACATTCGACCGCACCTGGTCGATGACCTCACGAGCCTTGTCGCTCGGCTCGCCGCCGACCTCGTAGGCCCTGTGGCCCGTCGTCGCCGCGATCGTCGCTTCGACGGCCGTCGACAAGCCCTCCAGATGGTAGCCACCCTCGAGGACGTAGACGAGACCACCGGCGTGCTCGCGGGCCAATTTTGAGATCCGACCCGCCATGGCACCGAAGCCTTCGGTCGTCACGTTCATGCCTGCCAGCGGGTCCCGGACGTGAGCGTCGTAGCCGGCCGAAATCACGACCAATTGTGGGTCGAAGTTTTCAAACATCGGCTCGAAGACCCGGTCGACGGCCGACATGTAGTCGGTATCTCCGCACGCCGGTGGGAGTGCGACGTTCACGGTCCGACCCCTGCCTTCTTTACGGCCGGTCTCGGCCACGCTGCCCGACCCCGGAAAGAGCCCGCGTTGATGAATGCTCGCGTAGAGGACCTGGGAGCTGTCGTAGAAGATGTTTTGGGTTCCGTTTCCGTGGTGGACATCCCAGTCGAGGATCAGTGCCCGCTCGATCCCGAAGGCCTCGAGCGCGTAGTGCGTGGCGATAGCGGCGTTGTTGTACAGACAAAAGCCCATGGCCCTGTCGGCCTCGGCGTGGTGCCCCGGCGGCCGGACCACGGCAAACCCGGCCTCGGCATCGCCGTCAAGCAACTCATCGACGGCACGCACGGCCCCGCCGACCGCCAGGTGCGCCGCCTCGATCGATCCGGGTGATACGACCGTATCCGGGTCCAGACGAGCCGTCTCTCCGGCCATGCTCTCGATCCTCTCCACATAGTCCGGAGCATGCACGCCCTCGACCCATCCTCGTTCGAAGGGTGCCACCGCCTCCCACTCCGGCTCCAACGCCTCGGAGGCGACCAGCCGGCGACGGATCGCCCGGAGACGTTCTGGACGCTCCGGATGATTCGCCCCGGTTTCGTGGTCGAGCATGCCCTCGTCGTAGTAGATCTTCATCGGAGAAACTCTCTATGGACTTCGCGAAAACGTCGTCTGGGTGCGGACGGTTTGCCGATAGTGCCGAGAAACGTCGGGGTCGGCCGCCGACGTCAATCTGGCTCGCACAACCCGCTCCTGCTGAACCCGACGCGGTACGAGGGTCTCCGGCACGGTCCAGAGTGTATGGGTCTCGCGCAGAAAAGTCTCGTCGACGCGCAGGCCGTCGGCCGCCCCGCCCGTCCCCTCGGCCAATTGCGCGGCCCTCGCCTCGATGGCCTTCCGCACGGCCGCACCGTCGCTCTCGATGACGACCTCGATCCGGGCGCACCGGTCCCTCCCACACGACTCCACGGCCGCCACCTCTACGGTCATCGTCGCGTCATCCGCACCGGTCTCCCAGGACAGCGGCACATCCTCGGTCGTCGAGCGCCCCACCTCCATCGTCTGGCCCGCCCACGACTCCACCCAGAAGCTCCAGTCAGCCTTCGAGTGTGACTTTAAATGTTCTGGCTCAAGCGATGCCGCCACAAGCCGCTCCTCCATCGGCGAAAGCGCCCGTTGTGCCGCCTTCTTCATCGTCGCAAACTGACGTTCGGATACGCTCCCGGCGCCCTCGATCGACAGTAACCGACCCGCCGGATCGACTCTCAGATCCGCACGAACCCCGAGGTTCGCGGCGGCAACGTAGTCGAGAAATCCGGCCTCGGCACCCACGCTTTCGGCCCCGCCGCTGCGGGTACGAACGATCAGATCCGGCCGTTGCTCGATCGCCTCGATCGCCGAAAGTCCGCCCTCGACGGCCTCGGCCTCGAGAGTGTACCGCGCGCTGAGCCGCCGTTCGGGTTCTTCATTCACCTGGATGGTGCGCTCGACCCGTGCCCCCAGACGCGTCCCATCTCGCCAGCCAAACTCGAACTCAACGGTCTCCGGCTCGACTGATTCCGCCGCACCGCCCTGCTGCTCGGTCGGCACCGTCACCGTCTTGTAGCAGCCACAGCTTAACGACAGCGCCGCTGCAATCACCGTCCATTCGCCGATTCTCATCCTGCCCTCCCCTCCAAAGGTCGTCATATTTCGCGCTGTTCGTCCCCTTAGGATGCCACAGGTAGGTGGGCGATGGAAGGGGGATTCGGCGACTGCGGGATGGGCTTACTCTGGCAATAGCACGATGGACATCCCGGTCTCGCGAGCCGCGGTGCGCCTCGCAGCGAACCGGGCGATCACGCGGCGTGTCGCGCCTGCGGCGCGCCGCCGCGGGACAGACAGACGGACGCCGCCGCGGCACCCGTCGTACCTCGTACGTCCTACGCGCGACGCGGCCACGTGCTTCGCGGTTCCCGTCGTACCTCGTACGTCCTACGCGCGACGCGGCCACGTGCTTCGCGGATCCCCGTCGTACCTCGTACGTCCTGCGCGCGACGCGCCCACGCGATCACCCGCCCACCAACTCCTCTATGTCCCCAAGAACGACAGTCGCCCCCGCCTCCAAAAGCGCCGGCCTCATCGAAGCATCCTCCTCGTACGGCGCAATGACTCCCACCGGCCTCACGTCCGCCGCCGCGGCTGCCCTCATATCGTCGGGCGTGTCCCCGACCAACCAGATGTCGGATTCGGACGTCCGAGCTCCCATGCGTTCCAGAAGTAGTTCGACGGGATCCGGGCTGGGTTTGCGGGGGGCATCCTCCATGCAGACGACCGCTTCGAAGAATTTGGCCAGGTCAAAACGGTCGATGAAGCGACGCGCATCCGCGCGGGTTCGCCCGGTCACAATGCCCATGGGATGACGTCCGCTGAGGGTCTCGAAAAACGAACGGGGAGGGATCAACCTCTCCTGCTTCCAGAGGCCTTCTCGGTCGTCGGTGCCCTGCAAATACGACTCGTAGGTCCCTTTGACGTCCTCGAAATCAACATCGAGGCCCTGCTGGCGAAGCCAGCGGTGGATCAGCACCCAGTCGTTATTTGCGTCGCCGGCCGCCTTTAGATGCGAGACGCTCGCGGCATCCAGCGACTGGCCGTAGGATTCAGCGGTCAGCTCCAGTGCCCTCCGGTACGACTCGGAGACATCGGCGATGACGCCATCCATGTCCAAAAGAAGTATGTCGGGAACTTCGTCCATCGGTCTCAGGCTCCGGGTCCAAGACAATATCCGCGTCGATCGTACCGGCATTGTCGATACCACGTCATCCATCCCCGTGCAGGTGCGCGTGCCACGGCTGGCGTGCACGTTTCGGTGAGCCGTGCTACGTGGAGGGGCCGAATGGACCGGCATCAACCCCGAACCGCCTCCCCTTCATGACAAACGATCCCCACGATTCCGACGCCGATACCCCTCCCGGTGGAGATTTCGTCGTTCCCGAGGAGGACAAACAAGAGCCTCCCAAATGGGAAAAGGACGTCGTTCGCGTCGAACGAAATGGTCGCGAATTCGTCCTGGTGGGAACGGCTCACATCTCGCAGGAATCGGTCGACGCCGTCCGAGAGGTCATCCGCCACGAAGATCCCGACCGGGTCTGCGTGGAACTCGACGAAGAACGATACCGCGCACTGCGACGAGAACAGAAGTTCGAAGACCTCGACCTTCTGCAGGTCATCAAGGAGGGTAAACTTACGTTTTTGCTGGCCCGGCTGGCATTGACCGCCTTCCAAAAACGGATGGGCGACAGCACCGGCGTCACGCCCGGGGCCGAGATGGCTGCCGCCGCCGATACCGCCGAGGAGATGGGCGTGCCCGTCGTGCTGGCGGATCGAAACATCCGAACGACCCTGCTGAGGGCCTGGCGGCTGACGCCGTGGTATCGGCGCGCCGAGCTGGCGGCGATGCTCTTTTTGAGCCTGTTTCAGACCGAGGAGGTCTCCGAGCAAGACCTCTCGGACCTCAAACAGGGCGACATGATCTCGGAGATTCTGGACGAACTCGCCGACGTGATGCCCGAACTCAAGGAGGTCCTTGTCGATGAACGGGATCTCTACATGGCCAAATCGATCCAGGACACGCCCGGCGACAAGGTCGTGGCCATCGTCGGCGCGGCTCACCGAGAGGGGATCGCCCGTTGGCTGGAGCACGACATCGACCCCGACATCGTCGAGCCGATCGATGTCGTCCCCGAAAAGTCGACGCTCTCGGAGCTCATCCCCTGGATCCTTCCGGCCATCGTCATCGGGCTCTTCGCCTACGGCTTCATGTACGGCGATACCCAACAGCTCCAGACGGCGGCAACGGCCTGGGTGTTGGCAAACGGTATACTCTCTGCGGTCGGTGCCATCGCCGCCCTCGCTCACCCCGTGACTGTCATTGTGGCATTCGTCGCGGCCCCGCTGACCTCCCTGAACCCGACGATCGGCGCCGGCATGGTGACCGCTTTCACCCAGACGGTCGTCGCCGCACCGAAAGTGCGTGATCTCCACACCATCGGCGAGGATCTGACGGAGTGGACCGGTTGGTGGACCAATCGGGTCGGCCGCGTTCTGCTGGTCTTTATCTTCTCTTCAGCCGGCAGCGCGATCGGGACGTTTTTGGCCTTTGGATGGCTCAAAAACCTCCTGTAGGTCACCGACCCGCCACGTCGATATCGAGTTCGTAGGGCCGGCACTCCTGCCCGCCGGCACTCGACACTTTCACAAAATAGACGCCCGGGGGCAGATCCAGGGTAGCCGACTCGTTGGCCCCCGCCCCGGCCTTGTCGATTTCGGCGACCAGTGCGCCCTGACTGTCGACGAGTTCCAATCCAAGGTCCAGGCGATTGGCGCGAAGTTTTACGGTCGTGGAACGAGGCTCGGGACGTCGATTGACCGTATCCCGGGCGTTCGATCCCGCATCGACCTCCGGTTTGGCCCCAGCACGCTCCGAAGTCTCGCCCCGCTCCGGCACCAGGAACCCGTATACGTCGGTGTCATCCCCGTAGGCGATGTAGCCGGACCGTCCGGTGCCCGGCCGCAAGGGATCCGCCGACTGACGTGAGTCGTTTGGCTCGACTTCGATGTTGTCGACCTGACCGACTACATCGGCGACGGCGACGGCGTAGGCAAAGCTCGTTCGGTAGTCCCGCCGTTGAGAGTCCCCTTTCCTGGAGCTCTTCGAGACGGCGAGTTCGATCGACCCGTCGTCGATCGGCACGTTGCACAGGATCGCCGGCTCCTCTCGGTCGTCAGACATCAGCGCCCGGCGTCCCCCGTCCCGAGGGTTCAGCCACGTCATCTGGACGGTGGCGTCATCGTTGAGCGGTTTCAGCGCCACCTGCGCCAGGTGTTCGGGCGACTCCTTCGGCTCCAGGTAGGAATCGATGCTGTCGGGCGACTCCTTCCCGGAGCCAGACCCCGGCCGCTCGTCGTCCCTGGCGGTTCCGGCATCCTGCAGGTCACCCATTTTCGGGGGCATATCGACCAACGAATCGTCCTCCTCCATCTTCTCGGGGGGCGCCGATGGAGAGGATTCTTCGGAACCGGCGTCCGCAGACGCCTGCTTCGGCGTGGGCGTACCGGCGTCTTTTGAGGGTTGGTCCGACGCCGCCTTCTGCGCGGCGCGGCCCACCAACAAAGAGAAACGATCGGTGTCGCCGGTGTGGTGGAAATACCCGCGCACCTCGTCGCCCAGACGGATAGACTGAGACGTTGCGTCGGAATCGTTCGGCTCGCTCTCCAACACGAATCCATCGGGCTCGGCGTGCTCGACGAACCGAATCCGGTAGGGAGCTTCGCGGCTGTAGCGGTCGCCTTCGGCCTGCAACCGAACCCATAGACTCGAGAGTCCGCCCGGGACCCCCAGATTCGGAATCTCGGCCGAACGCTCGGGACCGGCCTTCAACGTCGTCCACGGATCCTCGGACCCCGAGCCGGTGAAGAAATCGGCACGATGGGTCATCTCCGGGATCGGCGCCAGAGACACCGAGTAGATCCCCGGCGGGATCTCGGAGCTCTCGGACTGCAGCCAATCGACGTCGCCCGGTCGGTCGTAGTAGCCCTGAATGCCGCCGGGGAACGGAAAACCGACGGCGGTCTTGCGCGTTTCGTTCGGCTTCGACTCCAGCGCTGCCCCGGACATCCGTCGCTGCGTGGTCAGTTCGTACTTGCCGCCGGCGTCGCCCGCCGCACGGATGGCGACGAGACGTCCGTCCTTGGGCACGAGCAACCTCGGAACCGACTCTGGCTCGCCGGCCTCGGCCACGTCGAAACGCGTCGAGCCCTCTGGCTTGGCTGCCACCTCGATGGCCGGATCCAGCTTTGAGTCCTCGGGCGGAGTCACCACGAGTTCGACGATCCAGGAGTCGCCCTCGGCCGGCTCGAGCAGATACCAGTCGACATCTGAGTTCGGTTCGATCTCCCCACTCAACGGCCCCTCCCGGGCCGTCAGATCGATCGGATGGGCACTGGCTCGGTCATCGTTCGGTTCTTGCTCGGCCGGCCCGCTGGCTTCATCTCCCGCGTCGACGGGTTCGAAGCTCGTTCGGGTCTGATCCTGATTGCTGATCCAGCGCCGAATCCGATCTTCACAACTGCACGATGACATCGTCAGGGCACAGACGAATGCCCCCAGGCCGAGCCACCGCCAGAGCCGAGACTGCTTCATCATTCGGAGTCGTAACGCTTGATGAGTTCGTCGGTCAGATCCATGGCGTCCTTGGCGAACAGCACCGACGAACCGCGCTTCTCGAGCACGAGGTCGTATCCCTTCTCATCGGCGATCTTGCGGACCACCTTGCGCATCTTCTTGAAGATGCCCTTCGTGGCCTTCGCCTCTTTCTGGCTCAGGTTTCGCTGCAGACTCATGTACATCCGCTGCAGCTCGGCCATCTTCTTCTGAAGCTGGGCGCGCTTCTTCTTTTTGGCCTCCGCAGACAGAGCCATCGACTGGTTCTTGAGTTCCTCTTTGAGCTTTTTGACCTCTTGTTGCTTCTTGTCGAGTTTGGCCTGCTTGTCTTCGAAGTCCTTCTTGAGCTTCTTTTTGGCCTCTTTGCCCTCTTCGACCTGGGAGAGTGCCCGCTGCAGATCGACGTAGCCGATCTTCAAATCCTGAGCAGAGGCCGTCTGGCTGAATCCGACCCCGGCGAACATCACCGCGGCGGCGAGCACGAGCTGAGACAGCGTGCGAAGCGAGAACGTGCGACTGTTGGACGTCTTCATAGACAACTCCTCGTTCGAAGGATTCTTCGTGACGAAATTTCTACGCTCTGTAGAGTCGGTCGCATGCGTTGTTCATTCCATCGGACGGGCGCCCGGCTCGTTTCATTCACTCCGAGCCGTCCCCGACCGTCCATCAGAAGCCGTTGCTGATGCTGAAGTCGAAGACCATGCCCTGTTCGCCGCGCAGACGCGACAGCGGGAAGCCCCACTCGAAACGCAGCGGGCCGAAGGGACTGCGCCAGCGAAACCCGAATCCGACGGCGGTACGCAGCGCATCCCGGTAGTTGTTCTCGGCACTCTTGAAGACGTCAAGCGCGAGGGTCAGCGGCTGATTCGCCCCGAACGCGTTGCCCGCGTCGGCAAAGACCACGCCCTTGACCCCGGCCGACCTCAGGATCGGAAACTCGATTTCGGCCGTCAGCAAGAGCTGCTTGTTCCCGCCGATGCTGAAGTCCGACAGCGAACTTCCGGGGTCGCCTCCGCTGCGAGCCACGTTCAGGGTCGGTCCCAGGGTGTACCGTTCGAAGCCTCGAGTCGTCTCCGGACCACCGACGAAGTAACGTTCAAACAACGGCACCGGGCGATCCTCGTTGAGTCCGGCGATGTATCCGAGCTGCCCGTTCAACCGCAGCACGAACTCCCAGAACAGCGGAATGTAGACCCTGGATTCGACCTCCGTGCGCACAAACTCCGTTTCGCTGCCCGTGATATTGTCGTCGGCCACCTCCACACTTGCGGTCGTATACTGCCCCTTGGTCGGAAACAGCCGGTTGTTCCGGGTGTCGTAGCTGAGCTCCAGGCCCAGACTGCTGGTGATCCCACTGTCGAAGAAGGCGCCCGGCCGCGACAGATTGTTGGTGGCCCGGCCGCCCGACTCGACGCTGACGCGCTCCAGAGTGTAGCGACCCCGGACGGTGAGTTCACCGGGAATGTCCCAGTCGAAGGCCTCCGAGATCGGATACCCCAGGCTCAACTCACCGCCGGTCGATTGCCTGGAGAAGTCCTGATAGAGGTAATCGAAGTTGTAGGCGTTGACCGAAAGCTGCCACTGTGACCCGAAGAGCCACGGCTCGGTGAACTGCAGATTGAAGAGGGTGCGCACCGCCGAGAGCTGACCCTGAACGCTCAGCGTCTGACCTCGGCCAAAGAGGTTGTCCTGCGAGATGCGGATGTTCCCGATGATGCTCTCGGTGCTCGAGAACCCGGCGCCCAACTGGAAGTTCCCCGTTCGCCGCTCGTCGACCCGCACGGTCACGTCGACCTGATTGTCGGATCCCTGCACGCGCTGGGTCGACATCTCGACCGATTTGAAGAACCCGAGCCGTCGAATCTGCCGGCGCGAAGCGTTGATCTCGGTCTGGGAATAGAGGTCCCCTTCGGCGATCTCGAGCTCCCGGCGGATCACCCGGTCCATCGTCTTCTGGTTGCCCGTGATCCGAATGCGACGGAAGCGGACCTTCTGTCCCTTGGCGAATTTGAAGTTGACGTCGACCGTCTTTGCGTCGCGATTCATCCGCGTCAGCGGCTGGACCTGGGCAAAGGCGTAGCCCCTGTCCTTGTACAGGTTGGTCAACGCCTGCATCCCCTCGCGCATCTTCGCGTAGTTAAAGACATCGCCGCTATTGAGTTCGACCTTGTCCAGAAGCTTCTCGCGCGACTCGAGCAGATCGCCCTGGACCCCGAGATCTCCCACGCTGAACTGTGGGCCCTCGTCGATACGGATCGTGATGTACAGATACTGCTTGTCCTTCGACAGCCGGATGCTGGGCATCCCGACGCTGACCTCCACGTATCCCTTCTGATAGTAGCGGGCCGTCAGCCGCTTGAGGTCCTTCTCAAAGTCGGCCTCGGTGAAGTTGCCCATGTTGCTGATGATCGACAGGAAGTTTCCTTCCTTGGTGCGCATCGACCGCCGGAGGACGTCCCCCGAGATGGCTTCGTTGCCGAGGATCAGAATGTCCTTGACCTCGACCTTCGCGAATTCCCGCACTTGGAAGGTAACGTCGACCTGGTCGGTCCGATCCTCGACGTCCGTGATCTCGTAGTCGACTTCGGCCAGATAGTAGCCCTTGTCGACGTACTTCTGACGGATCTTCTCGGCGCTCTTTTTGATCTCGTTGACGTCGAGAATCGTACGTTTTCGGAAGGTGACCGTCTTCGAGAGCTTGTCGTCGTCGATCTTGTTGTTTCCCTCGAAGGCGATCTTGGCGACCGCAGGCTTTTCGCGGACCAGAAAGGTCACCAGCAGGGTCTCGCCGTTGACGACTCGGGCATCGACCTTGATGTCTTCGAAGAACCCGAGGTCGTAGATGCTGTTGATGTCCGACGAGATAACCGACGGCTCCAGAGGATCTCCCTCGGAGAGGTCGACTCGATTGAGGATCGACTCCGATTCGATGCGCCGGTTTCCCGCCACCTGGATCCGGTCGATCGTCCGGCCCTCCTGCGCCGCCTCCCCCTTCGGAAGCTTCTTGAGGGCTCGTTGGATGCGATCGGAGTCACTCGAATCCGACTGTCCAAGAGCCGGCGCGGCGGCCATCAGAAGCCAGATCCCCGCTAACAGGGCTGTCGCCCGGGGAATCTTCTTCGACAGACTGTAAGAGTACTGCTGGGTCCGTCGTGTCACTCTCTTCCATCAACCATCAGGAATAATCACTCATCGACCCGCATGTCTGGCGTCCCGTCAGGGACCCTCCAGACTCCCGCGCGTCGCCTCCTCCCACACTTCGCGGTCCGTATCGGCCCGAAGTGCACGAGGATTCGTCGGTTCTCGGTGTTTGAGCGCCTCGGGGATACGGTCCCCGATGGCCGGATCGTCGGGTTCAAACGGGATCAACTCCCCGTCGTCGACGACGAGTTTGATCGGCATCTGGTCGGCGAGCCGCGGGTCGTGGGTGACCACGACCACGGTCACGCCCGTCTCCTCGTTGAGCTCCCGCAAAATCGCGTGGATCCCGGCGCCGGTCTTCAAATCGAGGTTCCCCGTCAACTCGTCGGATAGCAGAACTCGGGGTTCCATAAAAAGTGCCCGCGCGATCGCCACCCGCTGTTGTTCGCCGCCCGACAACTCTCCGGGCTGGTGTTGAATCCGTTCGGCGAGCCCCACCATATCGAGCAGATGTTCGGCGCGGTCGCGGACTTCGTTCTGGGGACGCCGCGCGATCATGCCCGGCATCATCACGTTCTCGAGCGCCGTAAACTCCGGCAACAGGTGGTGGAACTGGAACACGAATCCGATCTCGCGATTTCGAAAGGCCGCCAGGCCGTCGGAATCGCGCTCGAAGATGGGCTCTCCGTCGAAGTACAGCTCCCCGGAGGTCGGGTCGTCGAGGGTGCCCAATACCTGAAGCAGCGTACTCTTTCCCGCCCCACTCGGTCCCATAATCGCGATCCGATCCCCCTGGTAGACCTTCAGGTCCAGGTCCTCGAGCACCGTGAGTCGTTTGCCGCGGTGGACGAACTCCTTCGTCAGATCGCGGCATTCGATCAGCGGTGTTTCGTCGGATGTCTTACTCATATCGCAGTCCTTCGACCGGGCGCAGCTCGGCGGCCTTTTTGGCCGGATACAGCGTCGCAAGCAGGCTGATAACGATGGTGCAGATGACGACCGACGTGACTTCCCAGGGGTCGATCTCCACCGGAAGCGTCGAGATGTAATAGACCTCCGTATCCAGCGGAAAGCCGAATTCGATCAGGCCCCAGCAGATCCCGAGTCCCAAGACGAGCCCCGCCGCGGCCCCGACCGCGCCGATGACCACGCCCTGGAGCATGAAGATCCGCATGACGCCCCCGTCGGTCATGCCCATCGACTTGAGTACCGAGATGTCGCGGCTCTTCTCGAGCACCATCATGATCAGCATGGCGATGATGCTGAAGCTCGCCACCAGAATGATGAAGGTGAGGACCACGAACATCGCGATCTTTTCGAGCTCCAGCGCGTAAAACAGACTCTGGTTGAGTTCCTTCCAATCCAGGACCTCGTAGCCCACATCGGTCATCTCGGCGAGTCGTGAATCGAGCCGGTCGGCGATCTCGATGGCTCGTTGCACGTCTGAAGTCTTCATCTCCACCCCGGTCACCCCCTGCTGATCGAGAAACGAATTCGCGTCGCTCAGCAGGGTGTATCCGTAATTCGCATCGTACTCGTACATTCCGGTATAGAAGATCCCGACGATCCGAAAGGGTCGACTGCGCGGCATCGGGCCCGTCGGACCCATCTCGCCCTCGGGCGTCACGACGTTGACCTCGTCTCCGACCCGCACCTGCAGCGACTTGGCCAGCTCCTTGCCGACCAGAAGTCCCGGCAACGTCGTCTTCGACTCGGATTCCTCTGCCCCGCCCTGCCCGTCTTTTGTCTTTTCGTCGGGTACGACCGAGGGCATGCCCTCTCCGTTGCCGGCCTTCTCCTCCGGGACGACCGAGGGCATGCCGCCCTTGGCACCGCCCCCGTCGTCGGAGGCCGCCGGATCCTCCGACGACTCCAGCTCGTCGATCTTCTCTTCGGTCTCTTTGATTTCGTTTTCGGTTCGCTCGATCTGATCGAGTAAGCTTCCCGGCGACCCCTCCGGGATCGCCGCCTCGGTATCCTGCAGGTACTCCAACTTTCCCTGCTCGACGTTCTCGGGGACCTGACTGACCCGCTGGAACGACTCCGGCTGGATGCCGCGTAGCACCAGGCCGTTGAGATTGGTCGGGCTCGAGACCATCACCTCGGCCTCTACAAAGGGACTCGCGCCGACGATGCTGGGCATCTCTTCGGCGGCCTTCATCACCGGCTCGATCGACTCCATCGGATCGCCGTCCTCGGATTGGACGACGATGTGGGCTTTGGTCCCCAGGATCTTTTGCTTCAGGTCCTTCTTGAAGCCCCCCATCACACTGAGCACAACAATCATCGCCGTGACACCCAGCGTGACACCCGCCACCGATATCAACGTGATCACCGACAGCACGCGGCTGCGGCGCTTCGACATCAGGTAGCGCAGACCGATAAAGGGTTCGTAGGTCATGACGGCTGTCCGGCCCCCGCATCGGAGTCATCCCCTTCGGAGCGCAGCAGATACGCCTCGATGAAGGGCTCGATCCCGCCGTCGAGTACCGACTCGGTGTCGGTCAGAGTGACCTCGGTGCGCAGATCCTTGACCTGCTGGTACGGATGCAAAACATACGAGCGGATCTGACTGCCGAAGTCGACTTCGCTCTCGGCCTCGTACTCCTGGGCGGCCTCTTCCTGGCGTTTGCGAAGCTCCCGCTCGTACAGTTTCGAGCGCAGCACCTTCATGGCTGTCGCCCTGTTTTTGTGCTGCGAGCGTTCGTTCTGACATTGGACCACGGTCCCGGTGGGAAGGTGCGTAATCCGCACCGCCGATTCGGTCCGGTTGACGTGCTGGCCGCCGGCTCCCGAGGCACGGTAAGTGTCGATGCGCAGATCCGACTCATTGACATCGATCTCGATGTCATCGTCGATCTCGGGCGACACACTCACGCCGGCAAAACTGGTGTGTCGGCGATTGCTGCTGTCGAAGGGGCTGATACGAACCAGACGGTGGACGCCGTGCTCGGCCTTCAGATGGCCGTAGGCGTAGTCGCCCTCGACCAACAGGTCGATGCTCTTGATTCCCGCCTCCTCGCCCTCCTGACGGTCGGTCACTTCGACCTCCCAGCCCTTGGACTCGAAGTAGCGGGTATACATCCTGAGCAGCATCTCGGCCCAGTCCTGGCTCTCGGTGCCCCCGGCGCCGGCGTTGATCGAGACGACGGCGTTGTTGTCATCGTGGTCGCCGCCGAACATCCGACGCTTCTCGAGCTCAAGGACCACCCGCTCGACGTCATCGAGGTCCTGTCGGGCTTCGGACAGAGAGTCCTCGTCTCCGCCGACATCCTCCGACAGGTCGATCAGAACCTCGGCCTCTTCGAGCTTCTCTTCCTGGGTCTCGAAGGTCTCCAAAAGCGACTGGATGTCGCCGCGTTCCTGCATCAGCTCCTGGGCTTCGTCGGGGTCGTCCCAGAAGTCCGGTGCCTGACTGATCGAATTTATCTCCTCGAGACGGGCTTCGAGTTCACCCAGGTCAAAGATGCCCCCTCAGCTCGTCGAGCCGTGTCGAGAGATCCTGAATTCGAGAGCGCAGTTCATTGCTCATGGTCTCTTTCCTCGGTCTGTTTCGGTCTTGAGGCGTGCCGGCTGCGGCACGAGAAAACCGCCGTCGGGCCCTCCGACGACGGTTCGAGTGGGTCGGCGGTATGTAACGCTTCTGCTCGAGAAGTGTCAATGATTGGGATACTGAGCATCCCGCCCCAGCTCCTCTTCGATGCGCAGCAACTGGTTGTATTTGGCCACCCGATCCGACCGGCTGAGGCTCCCGGTCTTGATCTGACCCGACGACACCGCCACCGCCAGGTCGGCGATCGTCGTATCCTCGGTCTCGCCGGAGCGGTGGCTTATCACCGAGGTATATCCGGCGCGGTGGGCCATCTCCACGGCGCGAAGCGTCTCGGTCAACGTCCCGATTTGATTGACCTTGATCAGGATCGAGTTCGCCACCCCCGACTGGATGCCTCTCTGCAGACGCTCGACGTTGGTCACAAACAGGTCGTCTCCGACGAGTTGAATGTCGTCGCCGAGCCGGTCGGTCATCGCCCGCCAGCCGGCCCAGTCGTCCTCGTCGAGTCCGTCTTCGATACTCACGATCGGATAGTCCTCGACGAGCTCGGCGTACATCTCGACGAGCTCGTCGGCGTCCAGGCTGCGGCCTTCACCGGCGAGTTCGTAGACCTTCGAGGTCTCGTCATAGAATTCGGAGGCCGCGCAATCGAGGGCGAGCCGGACGTCTCGGTCGGGCTCGTAGCCGGCCTTCCGGATGCTCTTCATGATCAGATCGATCGCCTCCCGATTCGAGTCGAGGTCCGGGGCAAAGCCGCCCTCGTCGCCGACCGCCGTCACCCGCCCCTCGTCGGCCAGCAGGTCGTGAAGCGCATGAAACACTTCGGCCCCGGTTCGGACCGCCTCGACCATCGTCGACGCGCCGACGGGCATGATCATGAACTCCTGGAGGTCGACGCTGTTGTCGGCATGTTCACCGCCGTTGATGATGTTCATCATCGGCACCGGCAGCGTCGAAGCCCCCACGCCGCCGATATACCTGTAGAGGGGCTGGCCGACGAACGCTGCGGCGGCCTTCGCACACGCCAGGCTCACCCCGAGCATCGCGTTCGCGCCGAGCTCGCTCTTGGACTCCGTTCCGTCGAGCTCGATCATGCGGCGGTCGATGGTCTCCTGGTGGCGAACATCGACGCCCACCAGGTCGGGTCCGATCTGCTGGCGAACATTCGCCACGGCCCCGAGGACTCCCTTTCCCCGATAGCGCTCGCCCCCGTCGCGCAGCTCCAGCGCCTCGTACTCTCCCGTGGAGGCGCCGCTGGGGACGGCAGCTCGACCCACATGGCCGCTCTCCAGGCGCACCTCGCACTCAACCGTCGGATTTCCCCGGCTGTCGAGGATCTCCCTCGCCTCGATCTCGGCGATGTTCGCGTTCAGGGTCGGATCGTTCGTCACCATGGCCATCATCGTCTCCGTCTTCGTCGATTATCTCGTCGTTCGAGTCCGGGTCGCGGTGTCTCAGGTTCCATGTAGCCGGCCGAAAGGGTTTGCCGTGGGGTCGTTCGAAGACTCCCAGACGGCGTCGCTCGGGGTCGATGACCCACAGGCCCTGGCCGGCTCGATTGAAATAACTCAGGTGAGCGCGCATTGCTTCCTCCGGGGGCCGACCCTCGCCGCCGCGCTGGCTGACAAAGAGCCCAACGGGGCGGCTGCCGTCGTCCCACGCAAGTTCGACGTGGCGGCCGATTGCGGCCAGCGCTCCATCGAGGGTGTCGGCGTATCCGAGTTTGGTGAATCCGGTCACCGTCGTCGCCCCATCAGCCTCGCCCTTGTCGTCGACGCGCTCGTGCAGGTGTCCGGTCAAAAGAGCGGAGGCCGGGGCGTCTTTCCACGCCGCAGCGTATACGAGCTCCTCGAGCACATCGACCCAGATGTCGGTCCGATTCGGCATCTTATCGGCCATCATCGACTCGTGGTCACCCGATGTGCCAGACGACTGATTCGGTTGGCCGGCTCGACCTCATCGTCGGAGTTGACCCTCCAGATGATCGATCCCGACTCGTCGCCCAGGTCGTATTCGTAGGTGACCTCGACGCCGTCATCATTCTGTCGGGGGATCCAGCGACATCGCTTCGCCTCTTTGCACGCTTCGAACTGTTCGGCTGTCTTCGCCTGGGCGGTCATCAGCCACTCGATGCTCTCGATACGGGCGTCGACACGCAGGACGGCATCCAACGCTTTGAGGGGCGGCCGATTCTCCGGGTCTCGGTACATCTCTCTCGCCCGACCGGTCCAGCGCGACGCGGCGTCGGCCCCGCCGATGTCGTAGGAGGCGGGCCGGATGTCGACCGGCTCGACGTCGTCGAACGACTCGCCGACCTTCATGACGTTGCCCGCCTGCAGGTTGACCGCCCGCAGGGCACGCTCCTCGTAGTCGAAATCAAATTGCGCGTAGTTCGAGTCGTCGCCTTCGCTCCACTGGAAATACGCCTTGAAACGGGGGCCGCGCTGATGCTGGATCGTCCATCCTCGGACGGTATCGGCCGCTTCCCCGGCCCGGCGATCGAAGTAGATGAGCAGCGCACCGGCCAGGGTCAGGCCCTGTCGAAAGGTGTGGCGAGTCAAGGCCGATATCACGCGCTCGGCGGCGTCGTAGTACTCCGAATCCCGAGCGTCTGCGGGGTCCATCGCAGCCCGAGCCGTCACGTTCATCGGTTCGACGGTTTGACCGTCGAGGTCGACGACCCACGTGGGCCCCACCTCGACCGCACCGTCCCGAAAGGCATGCATGACCCGATAGTAGCTGTCACCGTACTTCGTCTCTGCCCACCATTCGGCGGTCCAGGACGACGACAGATCCGGGTCGAGGTTCAGCGTCTCTTCGACGAAGTCGTCGTCGCCGGTGACCTCACCGATGGTCGGCATCTCCGCCTCGTCGGCCGCATCGTCGACGGATTCGACGGCCGTCTCCTTGACCAGATCGATCGCCTCGCTGCCGCGTCCCTCCCATGGATTGGCTTGTTCGGTCTCCACGGGTTCGGACCTCTCGACCTCCTCGTAGATCACCGCCGGCTGACGGGTGAGCTCCCAGACGATGATACCGCCCATCAACAGGACGCTCACGGCGACGAGCCCGAGTACAATTTGGAGGATCCGACGCGTCTCCATCGCGGTCCCGTTACTGATCGGCCGGCAGTCGGTAGACCTTCACGTCGTCGAAGGCCACCGGCGCCACCCAGTTGTTGAAGGCGAAGTAACGATGGTCCCGACCGCGCAGGGGATCGGAGTCTTCATAGGTCATGAAGTGTTCGCCATCGACGTACCACTTCACGGCACTTCCCGTCCGCTCGATGGCCATCTCGTAGTTCGTCTTCGGCTCGACGCTACGGGTCGGCCTGGCCTTTCGATCTTGGCCGTGTTCGTCGAGACGGGCGATGACGTCGAGCTTGTTGTTCCAGCCGCCGAAGATCAGGATATATCCGCTTTCGTGGGTTCGGCCGTCGCCGAAGACTTCGACCTTGATGTCGCCGTCGTCGTTCAGAGCGCGTGCCTCGAATTCGATCCGCACGTTCTGGGGAAGCGGACGGGTCAACCACAGGGGATCGTTTCGAATCTGACTGCCGCGAACCTCGCCATCGACGATCCGCCATTCGCCCCCGCCGTCTTCTCCCTCGCCTCGCCGCCAGTCTGAGCCGAGAGACGAGCGTTCGAAGTCGTCTTCGAAGACCAGCTTGCGTCCCTCGCTGGCGGACTGTCCGGTCTTCGGCTCCCCGATCTCGCGGGTCTCGCAGCTCCAGACACCCACGCATATCAATACAGTCAAGACGCCCCACAGTCCGAGGGCTCCAGTCGAGTCTTTCCCCTTCATCAAAGCTCCTCCTCAAGCCTCGCGGCTCTCGCGGACGGCGTCGGCAAAGTCACTGAAGAATTCGATGGCATCGTGCGGCCCCGGCCCCGCCTCGGGGTGGTACTGGACGCCGAAGACGGGCCGGTCGGTATGACGAAAGCCCTCCACGGTGTCGTCGTTGAGGTTGATATGGGTGACCTCCATCTCCTCGGGCATCGACTCCGCGTCGACGGCGTATCCGTGGTTCTGACTGGTCATCGCCACGTGACCGTTCGACAGGTCCTTGACCGGCTGGTTCGGTCCGCGATGGCCGAACTGCAACTTGAAGGTCTCGGCGCCGAAGGCGCGGCTCAAGAGCTGATGGCCCATGCAGATCCCGAAGGTCGGGTACGCATCGGCGACGGCTCGAACCAGGTCGAGTCGGTCGTCCAGGTGAGCCGGGTCTCCCGGCCCGTTCGACAGCAACACGCCGTCGGGCTGCAGGTCCGCGACCGTCTGAGGATCGACCGTAGGGGGCACGAGGGTCATCCGGAATCCCTGTCGATGGAGATGCCGCAGGATACTGAATTTGACCCCGTAGTCGACGACCACCACGTGGGGCCGAAAATCATCGGAGGGCGCCTCGTCGAGATCCAAAAACGAGACCCGTCCCGGGGCGGGGTCGCCGTCGATTTCGTCGTCGCCCTTGTCGGCGTCGGGGGTATCGATGACCACGACTCGAGGCTCTTCGACCACCACGCCCTTGACGAAGTCCTCGGACCCGTAGTCGGGCTGCTCTTCGAGGTACGCCAGCAACTGGTCGACCTCCGAGGCCGTGGCGTCGTGGGCGATCACACCCATCATGACACCCTCGTCGCGCACATGGCGAACCAGGGCTCGCGTGTCGACCCCACTGATCGCCGCGACGTCCTCGCGTTTGAGCCACTCCGGAAGGCTCATGTCGGAGCGCCAGTTACTCGGCTCGTCGGTCAGACCCCGCACGATGAGCCCGGCGGCGTGGATCTTGGCCGACTCGTCGTCCTCCTCGGTCACTCCGTAGTTGCCCACGTGGGGGACCGTCAGCGTCACGAGCTGGCCGCTGTAGGAGGGATCGGTCAAGATCTCCTGATACCCGGACATGCTCGTGTTGAAGACGACCTCACCGGTCGTGCGGGTCGAGGCGCCGCCGGCTTCTCCCTCGAAAAAGGTCCCGTCCTCCAGCACGAGGACCGCCGGCGTCGGCTCTTGTAGGGGCGAATCTTCGTTCGTGTCGTTCTGCGTCGTCATGGGCTCTTTACGTTCGCGTCGAAAGGTCGTTGAAAACAATCGTTTCGTCGGAGGGTCGGCTCAAAGGTCGCCGAGTATCTTTTGAAGAACGGCCTTGCGCACCGCCACTCCGTTGGTCACCTGTCGCAGAATCAGGCTGCGCGGCCCGTCGGCCACGGCCCCGGTCAATTCCACTCCCCGAATCACCGGGCCCGGATGCATGACGCGACAATGCGACGGCATCTCCTGCTCGACAACTATCTGATCGATGCCCCACTCGTCGATGTACCGGTCCATGTCGACCCGGTTCCCAGCGATCCGTTCGCTCTGGATGCGCAACATAATGACGGCGTCGGCATCCTCGAGGGCTGTGGCGCGGTCCGTGACGGTCCGCGCGTTCCAGTCCGGATCCCGGCTTCCCGGCAGAAACACCGAGGGGCCCGCCAGCGTCACGTTTGCTCCGAGCGCGTTCAGCATGTGTACGTCGCTACGAGCGACCCGGCTGTGCACGATGTCGCCGATGATCGTGACGTTCAGGTCGTCCAGCCCCGCTCCCTCGCCGTGTTCGAAGGCCTGCCGGAGAGTCAACCCGTCCAGAAGCGCCTGTGTGGGGTGTTCGCCTGTCCCGTTGCCTGCGTTGATGATGGGAATGTCGACTCGGTCGGCCACCGAAAACGGAAGGTGGCGGTCGCCGTGGCGCAGCACCAGCGCGTCGAATCCCATCGCCTCCAGATTTCGGCACGTATCGACCACGCTCTCGCCCTTCTGAACACTGGTCCCCTGTTCGTCCAGCAGGATGGTCTCGGCCCCGAGCTTTTGGGCGGCGAGTTCGAAACTCGTCCGCGTGCGGGTGCTCGGCTCAAAGAAAAGGAGCCCGAGCGTCTTTCCCGCCAGGGCTTCCGAGAACTGATCCGTCTTCTTGATTTGATGGTCCAATCCGATGAACCGGTCGGCGGCATCGAGAATCTCGATGATCTCGCTGCGCTGGGCGTCACTCAATCCAAGTAGATGCATGGCCTCTTCCGTCTCGAGTCTCTAATTGATCACCTTTCCGATCCGATCCCATCTGTAACCGTCCGGCCCGACCGACCACCAGATAAACATGGCCCGGCCCTTGATGTTTTCGATGGGGACCTGCCCCCAGCAGCGGCTATCCGAGGAGCGGTCGCGATGGTCTCCCATCACGAAGACATGTTCGTCCCTCACCGTCACCGGACCGAATTCCTGGTCGGTGTCCCGATACTGAATCGTGTAGCGATGCCCGCCCAGTTCTTCAACCTCCTGAATGGTGTGCGGGTACAGGTAGCTGCCGGTCGACTCCTTTTTGAGGAATTTCCGGTGCACCGCCTCGCCATTGATATACAGTTGGCTGTCGCGCAACTCCACGCGGTCCCCCTCCACGGCCACCACCCGCTTGATGAAGTCCTTCTCGTGGTTCAACGACTCGCGGTCGATGCACTCACGTTCCGAGGAGGGCTGGTTGCTCAGATACGCCTTCGCCTCCTGGACCGGGAAGGTAAAGACGACGACTTCCCCGCGGCCCGGCTCCCCGAAGCGCGTCACGAAGGTCTCGGTAAACGGAATCCGAATCCCGTAGATGAACTTGTTGACAAACAGGTGGTCGCCGATCAGCAGCGTCGGCTCCATGCTGCCGGTCGGGATCTTGAACGCTTCGATGACAAACCCGCGCAAAAGAAGCGCAAAGACGACAGCGAGCCCGATGCTTTCGGCGTACTCCCGCAGTGCGCTCTTTCGATGCAGGTCGATGTGCTGATCGACGAACTCGTAGACATCCTCGAGTTCGGATTCGACCTCCGATGGGTCGCCGGCTTCGATCGTGTGGCGCAGATCGTTGAGCATCGTCTGGATCCGCTTTCGGACCCCGTCGTCGAGATGCTTCGCGTTCGACAGGCTCTCCTGCGCACGCTGAACGAAGGCCCGAGCCTCCTCGACCACCTCACTGTCGTCCTGCTCATTCGACGCCATCAATCATCCTCGTCGGTGGTCAACACTGCCAGGAACGCCTCCTGGGGAATGTCGACTTCGCCGATCTCTTTCATGCGCTTTTTGCCCTCTTTTTGCTCCTCCAGGAGCTTGCGCTTTCGCGTGACGTCGCCGCCGTAGCATTTGTCGGTCACGTCCTTGCGGTGGGCCGGAATCGTCTCGCGAGCGACCACTCGCGAGCCGATGGCCGCCTGCAGCGGCACTGGGAACATCTGCTTGGGGATCACGTCCTTGAGCCGTTTGACGATAGCACGTCCACGCTCGTAGGCGGAGTCGCGGTGGACGATGATGCTCAGGGCGTCGACCTCCTCCTTGTTGACGAGGATGTCGAGTTTGACGAGATCGCCCGGCCGGTAGCCCTTGATTTCGTAGTCAAAGCTGGCGTAGCCGCGAGAGGCCGACTTCAATTTGTCGTAGAAGTCGTAGACGACCTCGTTCATCGGCATGTCGTAGGTGAGGATCACGCGGTTCGAACCGGTGTAGCGCATCTCCTGCTGCTCGCCGCGTCGCTCCTCGCACAGCTTCAGCACCCGACCGATGTTGTCGGGCGGCATGTGGATCGTCGCTTCGATGTACGGCTCTTCGAATCGCTCGATGATATTGCGATCCGGGAGCTGAGAGGGGTTGTCGACGGTCACCTTGTCTCCGTCGGTCGTGTACACCTCGTAGATGACCGATGGCGCGGTGGTGATGAGGTCGAGGTCGTACTCGCGCTCGAGCCGCTCCTGAATGATCTCCATGTGGAGCAATCCCAGAAACCCGACCCTCAATCCGTAGCCGAGTGCCTCGCTGGTCTCGGGCTCGAAGGTGATGCTCGAGTCGTTTAGCGCCAGCTTCTCCAGCGCGTCCCGCAGTCGATCGTAATCCTCGTTGTCCGTCGGGTAGATCCCCGAGAAGACCATCGGCTTGATGTTTTTGAACCCTGGCAGGGCCTCGTCGGTCGGGTTGTCCACGTGGGTGACCGTGTCGCCGACCTTCGCCTTGTCGATGTCTTTCATCATCGAGACGACGTACCCGACTTCCCCGGGTCCCAGGCGGTCGACCGGCTGCTGCGTCGGGGTGAACACGCCGAGCTCGTCGACCTTGCTGGTCGCGCCCGTGGCCATCCATTTTATTTTGTCAGTGTCACGCAGCTCACCCTCTTTGACACGGATCAAGTTGACGACGCCGCGGTACGGGTCGAACCAACTGTCGACGACCAGGGCCTTGAGCGGATCCTTTTTTTGACCCTCGGGCGGCGGCACCAGGTAGACGATCGCCTCGAGCAGGTCCTTGACGCCCGTTCCCTCTTTAGCCGAGCACAAAAACGCGTCGGAGGCGTCGATGCCCAGGTCCTGTTCGATCTCTTCTTTGGCTCGTTCGACGTCGGCCGACGGCAGGTCGATCTTGTTGATGACCGGGATGATCTCCAGATCGTTGTCCAGCGCCATGTAGACGTTGGCCACCGTCTGTGCCTCGACACCCTGAGTGGCGTCGACCACAAGCAGGGCCCCTTCGCACGCTCCGAGGCTTCGTGAGACCTCATAGGTGAAATCGACGTGCCCGGGCGTGTCGATCAGATTCAACAGAAAGGTGTCGCCGTCGTCGCTGGTGTACTTCAAACGGACCGTCTGCGCCTTGATCGTGATGCCGCGCTCGCGCTCGAGATCCATCGAGTCGAGCATCTGCTCTTTACGATCGCGTTCGGAGACCGCCTCGGTCAGCTCGAGGATCCGGTCGGCCAACGTCGACTTCCCGTGATCGACATGGGCGATGATCGAGAAGTTCCGGATTCTGCTCTGTTCGATGGGGTCTCCATCGACGGATTTGACAGCCATGGCCAGTTTGATTCCAGGAGATCGGATCCACGAAGGGGATGGCGCCGAAGACGCAACGCTGCTGCGGATACATAACTCAGCAGGATCACGCAGGTCAAATTCGCGGCCGCAACGCGTGACAGCCATACAACGAACCCGTCGCACCGCCCCATTCCCTCTGTGTGATATCGCCAGCTTGCTCGCCGGCGTCGGCTTGTCTGCCGCGGCTGATCGTTCATAATGGAGCTTCGAAGCTCATGGCGATCTCAAAGGGATCGGCGACCCCACCCGAGGACGGCAGTATGACGGACCGACATAGACCGCAAACCCGATTGGCGACCGCCGCCGTGCTGGCCCTGTCGCTCGCCGGCCTGACCGCCGGCTGTGCATCGGACTCCGGCTCGACCTCGCCGGGCGAAGACATCACCATGGACAAACCCCGGGTGACGACCTCCAAGGAAGGTGATCTCGTCGTCAAACGCTTCGATCTGGACAAAAATGGCCAGGCCGACGTCATCAAATACTTCGAGCGCTTCAAATCCCCGGACAATCCGGACGTAACCAAAGAGCGGATCGTCCGAAAAGAGATTGACCTCAACGGCGACGGCACCGTCGACATCACCCGCTACTACGATGACGAAGGGACCGCCCAGCGCGAGACGGTCGACTTGAACCTCGACGGCACCATCGACGCCACGAACTATTACGACAACGGCAAACTCGCCCGAAAGGAAGTCCACGGCAAAGACGGCGAGTCGGTCATCGCCACCCGCTTTTACATCGGCGGAAAACTCCAGCGGGTCGAACGCGACCGAAATGACGACGGAAAGGTCGACCTCTGGGAGTACTACGAAAACGAAAACCTGCAGCGAATCGGCCGCGACTTAAACGGTGACCAGAAGATAGACCGCTGGATCAATCGAGGGCCCGAGAGCACTCCCAACACCGGCAGTGAGCGTCCGACCGTCGGGGAACCCGACTCCGAGCCAAGCCCCGAACCCGACTCGGGCTGACCGGTCAACTCGTCGGCGGCTCCGTCACTTTCTCCGGATCCGGCGAGTCGATCCGCGTCGATGTCGATGCCGGCCCGCCCTCTTCGATCGTCTGCGGCGAAACCGGATAGTCGCCGGTGAAACACGCTTCGCAAAACGACGAGCGTCCGTCTTCGTCAACGCTCGCATCCACCGACTCCCGCAACCCGTCGATCGACAGGTATGCGAGGCTGTCGGCGTCTATTTGCTCGCGGATTTCCTCGGTGGAATGATGCGCCGCGATCAGTGCGTCTCGGTCCGGCGTGTCGATCCCGTAGAAGCACGAGTGGGTCGTCTGCGGGCTCGCCACCCGAAAGTGGACCTCTTCGGCGCCCGTCTCGCGCAGCATCGCCACGATCTTGCGCGAGGTCGTACCCCGCACGATGGAGTCGTCGACCACCACGACGCGTTTCCCCTCGATCTTCGACTTGATGGGGCTGAGCTTCAGCTTCACACCGAAGTGTCGAATCTTACTGGACGGTTCGATGAAGGTTCGGCCGACGTAGTGGCTTCGAACCAGGCCCATCTCGTAGTCCAGGCCCGTCTCTTCGGCGTAGCCCATCGCCGCGGGCACGCCCGAATCCGGGACCGGAATGACCACATCGGATTCGACATGCGACTCCCGCGCCAGAATCTGGCCCATCTCTTTGCGGGCCTCGTAGACGTTCCGGCCGAAGACGTTGCTGTCGGGGCGCGAGAAGTAGACGAGCTCGAAGATGCACGGAGCCGGCTTTCGCTCTTCGAAGGGCCGAACCGACCGCTCGTTGCCGTTCTCATCGATGATCAGCCCCTCGCCGGCCTCGATCTCACGGTCGAATTCTGCGCCGATCAAGTTGAAGCTCGACGGCTCGCTCGCCACGACCGGCGACCCGTCGAGATGCCCCAGACACAGCGGTCGAACGCCGTGGGGGTCGCGAATCGCCATCGTGAATTTCGGTGTAATCGCCAGAAGGCTGAAGGCTCCCTCCACACGGCGCAGTGATTCGAACAACGCCCCCTCCAGGTCGTCGGCCAGACTTCGCGCCACAAGGTGGGCAATGACTTCGGTATCGGTCGTCGTCCCGAAGATACTGCCCTCGCCCTCCAGACGGCTTCGCAACTCCCCCGCGTTGGTCAGATTTCCATTGTGAGCCAGTGCGATGGGCCCGTACTTGGTCGATACCGTGATCGGCTGGGCGTTGCCCGCCGTCGAGTCACCGGAGGTGCTGTAACGCACATGACCGATGGCACTGCGGCCCGGAAGTGTCGCCAACACCTGCTTGTCGAACCCGTCGTTGACCAGACCCATCCGGCGCTGCACGTACATCTCGCGGTCCTCGTCGACCGTCGCGATCCCGGCGGCCTCCTGGCCGCGGTGCTGTAGCGCGTGCAGACCCAAATAGGTGTGATTGGCCGCTTCGTTGTGGTCGACGATCCCGAAGATGCCGCACTCTTCTTCGATCAGGTCTCGTTTGTCTTCGTCGAGCATGGCTTAAACCTCGCGCGCCTCGAAAGATGCCCCTCGTCCGGTTCCATCCGGCGAGGTCACCTCTCGAACTGAAAGCTAGATACGAAGGATTCGAAGGACTCGGTGTGATTCGCCAGCGTCGCCTGCGGCCCGACCATCTTGAAGAAGAAGAGTCCGGCAGGGGTATCGGCGATGGCAGCCAGCATACGGTAATTCGGTTTCGGTTTTCCGGAGCCCATGCCCCGACCCGCGTTGAAGGTCCCGGAGACATCGACCCGGTGAACGGTCATTCCGTCGATGGTCGCTTTCTTGATGCTTGCGTCGGGTTTGCCGCCCTCGGGGGTTTGGAACTGGCCGACCCAGCGGTCGATATTGGCTTTTACGCCGCCGCCGCCCTGGGCACCAAAGTGAAAGACGGCGAGGGTCGCCGGCTGGGCGCCCTCCGGCCCGGGGACGCGGTACTGCGCCAGTCGCATTGACGAAGCGGGCTCGACCGACTTCCAGGACGACGGCACCTTCCATTTCAGCGGAAGTTCACCGCGGGAGGGCCTCTGCCCGCCCGACGGCTGCGCGCCCGGCGGCTGCGCGCCCGCCGCGGATCCACCGCCGCGTTGTGTACCTGCCCCCCTGGACCCCGACGGCTGCACCCCACCCTGCGTGGCAGCGCCCGGCTGACGGGCCTGATCACTCGAACCGACGGGAGGATGATCGGCAGGCATCTCGCCGCTCATCCCACCGCCTCGCTGAGGCTCCTGTGCACGGGCGGACTCCGATTCCGACGCCGGTGGCGCGGTCGCCGACGGTGCGTCGGCAAACCGATCTTCCTCGCACCCCGTGGCGGTCGCCATCGCGGTTGAGCACAGAAATGCAGCTATACCGATAAAGAGCCAACGGCGGAGGGACCCGCCCTCGAGCGGTCGATGCGTCGCCATGATGACGGAGAGGTGAGAGCAGTGAATCGTGGGCGCACGTTCGCCCACGACTTGCTTACATGAATCCCGCGCTGCGACCAACCCCTCTCAGTCTGCCGATTCGGCCAGGTCGCGGTTGTCGACCTCTTCGGGCATCTCGTCGAGGCCCATGATCGACAGTTTCGCCGACTGCCGCTGGCCCGTCTGGGTTTCGACGGCGCTGACGCTGAGCATCCCGTCGGTGTCGACCGAAAACGTCACTTCGATGTCTATCTCTTCACGCGGTTTGGCCGGGATGCCCTCCAGGGTCAACGCCCCGAGCTGTTTGTTGTCCTCGATGCGTCGGCTGTTTCCAGCAAAGATCGGCAGCACCACACGCGTCTGGTTGTCTCGCGACGTCGAAAACGACCGGCTTCGTTCCAAAGGAAGCGAGCCGTTCTGCTCGATGATCACGTCCATCACGCCCCCGATGGTGGCGACGCCCAGCGCATGCGGAGTAACGTCGATCAAGACGGGTGCGTCGGACGTCGCATCCGCCGGCTGCCCCTCGGCGACCGGGGCCTGTCCGCCATCGACCTCCGGAGCTGCACCGGCGCTCAACGAGTCCCCGAAGATCGCCGCACCGATCGAGACGACCTCGTCGGGGTTGATGTCGAGGACCGGTTTGCGATTAAAGTACGAACTCACCCGTTTTTGCACCAGCGGGATCCGGGTACTTCCGCCGACCATCACCAGTTGATCGATCTCGGCCGGCTGCATCCCCGCCGCATCGATCGCCCCTTCGCAGGTCTGCAGGGTCTGATCGACGATATCCTTGCAACGACGTTCGAATTCATCGCGCGTGATGCTGAATTCCAGGTCGAGCTCCGTCAGTCCCCCGGGGACGTATTCGGAGATCTGGGTGCTCACCTGCTCGCGGTCGGTCAACTGGTGCTTCAAGTCCTGAGCGATCGACTTCAACCGTTGCTGGACCGTCTCTTCGCTGCTGAGGTCGTAGCCATGCTGGCGTTCGAACGCGTTGAGCATCATCGAGACGAGGCGATAATCGATGTCGTCGCCGCCCAGGTAACTGTTCCCCGCCGTCGAGACGACCTGATAGACGTTGTCCCGAAGCTCGAGAATCGAGATGTCGAAGGTCCCGCCACCGAAGTCATAGATGGCGATGCGTTCGCGCCGCCCCTCCGCGTGTCCATACGCCAGGGCCGCCGCCGTCGGTTCGTTGACGAGCCGAAGCACATCCAATCCCGCCATCTCGCCGGCTCGCTTGGTCGCCCGGCGCTGGCCCTCGTCGAAGTTCGCCGGCACCGTGATCACCGCCCGCTCGACGGCTTCACCCAGGTAGTCCCGGGTCACACCCTTCAAGTAGTGCAGGATTCGGCCGGCGATCCCCTCCGGCGGATGCAACTGATTGTAGATCTTGATGCGCGGTTGACCCTCGGGTCCCTCCACGATGGGGTACGGGTACGATCCCATCATCACTTTGACGTCGGGATCGGAAAAGGGGCGCCCGATGAGTCGTTTGGCCGAATAGACCGTGTGACTCGGGTCGGTGATCCGATAGTCGGACGCCGACGCACCGACCTGCGTGTCGCCGTCGGATTCGAAGTGGACTACCGACGGATGGATGCGGTGTTCATCCCGGTCCGGAATGACGATGGGCTCCCCCTCCAACATGACGGTCACGACCGAGTTCGAGGTCCCCAGATCGATACCGGCTACCAAATCACTCATTCATTGCTCCCTTGGAGTCGAAGTCGACGGCTTTCATCTTATCGGCCACAGCCCGAACCGTCGACCGCCCGAAGATTCCGGGCCGACATGGGCCTCAGCTCCCCCGCAGACGGCCCAACTGATGGGCGCTGCGATTGTGATTTTCGCCCGAATTCGATATACAACGGCCCCGTTGAATGTGGCGTGCTACGCCCATTCACCCGGACACTTGACCCGACTGTTGGAGATTCACCGTGGAAACTGAACTCGTCGCTGGAACGGCCCATCGAATCATCCGCATGATCGCCATGGCCGGTCTGCTCGGGGTAGGATTCTTTTTCGCCGGCCGCACCGTCTACTGGCTGCTTCGGTACGTCGCCTGGGGTGAGGGATCCATCGAGTGGAAGAATATCCCCGGCCGCATCAAAGACTTCATCATCTATGTGATCGGCCAGCGCCGGGTCATCCAGGAGCCCGCCGGTCTGACCCACCTGTTTATTTTCTGGGGCTTTCTGATCCTTCAGCTCGAGACCATCGAGTACTTCATTCGGGGGATCCAACCGGGACTGGCCTGGACCTTCGGGCAGATCGAAGGCGCCGTGCCGGCCCTCGATGTCCTGATTCCCACTCTCAGCCCGCACTTTCATTTCAGCACCTTCATCGGCCTGGGCGGCTACGACGTGCTGCTATTTGCGCAGGACATCTTCGGCGCCCTGGTCTTCGTGGCGATCACGATCGCCGCCGTCCGCCGATTTATCGTCCGACCGGCTCATTCGGTCGTCTCAGCCGACGGAGCCATCGTTCTCGGACTGATCGGCGCGCTGATGGTCACCAAATTCTTCGCCAACGGCGCCGAGATCGCGTATGTCGCCACCGGTCACTTCGAAGGAGACGTCGGTGCGGCGTTGGCCTTTCTCTCCGGGGCCGGGCTTCGTCCCGAAGTCATGTCCTCGGCCGTCCAAGAACTGGGGCACACGCCGGCGTGGACGCCGGTCGCCACACTGATGGCTGACTGGTTTGTCGCAAACGGTGTCGGCCGTTCGACCGTCTTCTGGCTGCATCACACCAACTACTGGCTGCATGTGGCCATCGTCGTCGCGTTTGCCAACTACATCCCCTTTGGCAAGCACCTTCACCTGATCGGTGCGATGCCGAACATCTTCTTCAAAAAGGAGCAGGAACCGAAAGGACCGCTTCTGGCGCCGGACGTGGACTTCGAAGACTACGCCGGCGAGCAGGTCGGCGCCGCGAACGTCGAGGACCTGGACTGGAAGCAACTGCTCGACTCCTACGCCTGTACCGAGTGCGCTCGCTGCGAACACTACTGCCCGGCCTACAACACCGGGAAGCCGCTGAACCCGTACATGATCATCCACAAGATCAAGGACACGCTGCGCGAGCGCGGCGAACACATGATCCGCGGCGACGGCGACGAAGAGGACCTGGACCTAGAGCGGCTGACCGGCGGCGTCATCTCCAAGGAAGAGTTGTGGGCGTGCACCACCTGCGGCGCCTGTGTGGAGGCCTGTCCGGTCTTCATTGAACACGTCGACTCCATCGTCGACATGCGCCGCTACCTGGCAACCATGGAAGCCGACTTCTCCCAGGAGGTCGGCCGCACATTCCGCAATATGGAACGCAACATGAACCCCTGGGGCATCTCCCAGTCCTTCCGCGCCGACTGGGCCGAAGAGCTGGATGTGCCCCTGATGAGCGAACTCAGCGAGTCGCCCGAATACCTCTTCTGGGTCGGCTGTGCCGGCAGCTTCGACGACCGGCAAAAGGAAGTCACACGGTCGTTTACCAAAATCATGAAGGCCGCCGACGTCTCGTTCGCCATCCTCGGACCCGAGGAGACCTGCACCGGCGATCCGGCCCGCAGGATCGGCAACGAATACCTCTACTGGATGCTCGCCAAACAAAACGTCGACACGCTCAACGACTACGGCGTCACCAAGATCGTGACGACCTGCCCGCACTGCTTCCACACCATCGGCAAGGAGTACCCGCAGTTGGGCGGCGACTACGAGGTCGTCCACCACACGGAACTTCTGAACAACCTCCTGGCCGACGGACGCATCGAACTGGAGGGCGTCGGGTCGATGGACATCACCTACCACGACTCCTGCTACATCGGCCGCTGGGACGACTCCTACGAGAACCCGCGCAATGTGCTCGGTGCCGTCCCGGGCGTGAAAGTCCAGGAGATGGAACTCAACAAGGAGCAGTCGTTTTGCTGCGGCGCCGGCGGCGGGCGCATGTGGATGGAGGAGGACATCGGCAAACGGGTCAACGTCGAACGCACCGACCAGGCGCTCGATACCGACCCCGATGCCATCGCCGTCAACTGCCCCTTCTGCATGACGATGTTTACCGACGGGCTAAAGACCCGCGACGCCGAAAATGTGCCGCTGAAGGACCTGGCCGAGATCGTCGCCGACAACCTCGAAGAACAGGACGCTCCGGCCGACGAACCGAAGGCGGCCGCCGAATAACCTCCACGAAAGGACCTGTAACTCCATGAGCTCACTCAAAGTGACCGATCCGGAAGTCTACGACTTGGTGCGCGCAGAAGAGAGCCGCCAACAGGACTCGATTCGCCTGATCGCCAGCGAAAACGACACCTCGCAGGCGGTCATGGAGGCGACCGGCTCGGTCTTCACCAACAAATACAGCGAAGGATACCCCGGAAAACGCTACTACGAGGGCCAGGAGAACACCGACAAAGTCGAGGTCCTAGCTCGCGAGCGCGCCGAAGAACTCTACGGCGCCGAGCACGCCAATGTGCAACCCTATTCGGGCTCTCCGGCCAACCTCGAGGCCTACTACGCGCTGCTGGAAGTCGGCGACCCGATCCTGGGCATGGGGCTGCCCTACGGCGGCCACCTGACCCACGGCTGGGGCGTCAACTTCTCGGGGCGCTTCTTCGATGCACACCACTACGCCGTCGACGAAGAGACCGAGCGCCTCGATTACGACGCCATCGCCGAGCAGGCTCGTGAGGTCGAACCCGAGATGATCGTCTGCGGCGCGTCGGCGTATCCGCGAACCATCGACTTCGAACGGTTCGCCGAGATCGCCAATGATGTCGATGCCTACCTTCTGGCCGACATCGCTCACATCTCCGGGCTGGTCGCCTCGGGTGTGCACCCCAGCCCAGTGCCCGTCGCCGACGTGGTCACGACCACGACTCACAAGACCCTGCGCGGCCCGCGCGGCGGCCTGATTTTGTGCAAAGACGAACACGCCAAGGCGATCGACAAAGCCGTGTTCCCCGCCCTCCAGGGCGGGCCACACATGCACGCCGTGGCCGCCGCTGCCGTCGCCTTCAAAGAGGCGCTCGAGCCGGACTTCACCGACTACAGCGAGCAGATCGTCGCCAACTCCAGGGCGATGGCCGAGGAACTCAAGAGGCGGGACTTCCGCCTGGTCGCCGGCGGCTCGGACAACCACCTCGTCTTGATCGACATGGTCGCCTCGCGAGATATCGGCGGTAAACCGGCCTCGACGGCGCTGTCGGAGGCCGGAATCGTCAGCAACGCCAACTCGATTCCGTTTGACGAACGCGGGCCCTTCGACCCATCCGGGCTTCGCATCGGCACCTCGTCGGTGACGACTCGGGGCATGGAAGAAGATGAGATGACCCAGATCGTCGAGTGGATCGACGCCGCCATCGAGGCGCGCGAAGACGAGGATGCCCTCGCGAATATCCGCCGCGAGGTCCGTGAATTCTGCACCGACTACCCGACGCCGTAACTTCTCGGTCGGGTCCACAGCGTTCCAAACGTACCAGATCAGTTATGTATAACCTCCTGATATCGCTCGGCATCGGCACCGCTTTGACCCTGGCCTTCGGGTTCGGATTCGGAAACGTTCTCTATTATGGACTCCCCCCCGGTCTGCTCGGCGCCATCGGCGTCTATTTCTACCTGGCCCGAAAGAGCTACAAACAACTTCAAAACAAGTTCCAGAAGTCGCAGGCCAAGCTCCAGAATCGCGACGTCGAAGAGGCGCTCCAGATCCTGGAGGACGCACGGGACCTGGAGAAATGGCAGTTTCTGGTCGGCTCACAGCTCGACGGCCAGGCCGGCTCGATTCTGTATTCGATGCAGCGCTTCGACGAGGCCGAAGAGTATCTGGAGGGCGCCTTCCGCAAAAACTGGGTCGCCCGCGGCATGCTCGGCGTCCTGTACTACAAACGCGGCGACTACGAGAAAATGGAGGAGACCTTCGAAGAGGCGGTCCTGGCCAACAAGGACAAACCGCTTCTTTGGAACGTCTACGCCTATTGCATGTGGAAATCCCGCCAGCGCGAAGAGGCCATCGACGTCCTCAACCGCGCGGTCGACGAGAACGAAAAGGACAAGAAGACCCAGCAGAACCTGAATGCCCTTCAAAACGGCAACAAGATGAATATGCGCGGCTGGGGCGACCAGTGGTATCAGTTTCACCTGGATCGCCCGCCGCGTCCCGACGTTCAGCGACAGACCAAATTCCGACCCCAGCGATAAGAGAGCTCATGGAGCAAGACGAGAAGGCGGCGAAGATCGCCGAACAACTGTCCGAATTATACCCCGACCCACCGATCCCACTGGATCACAGGGATGGGTACACCCTGCTTCTGGCTGTCGTCCTGTCGGCCCAGACGACCGACGAACGGGTCAACAAGGTCACGCCCGCCCTCTTCGAGCTGGCCGACACCCCCGAGGAGATGGCCCGTCAGGAGGTCGATGACATCCTCGAATGCATCAAATCCTGCGGCCTTGCTCCCACAAAGGCCAAGCGCATCAAGAAACTCTCGCAGTTGCTCATCGAGGACTACGACGGTGAGCTCCCCGAGACCCAGACCGGTCTGCAGACATTGCCCGGGGTGGGCCGCAAGACCGCGCAGGTCGTGCTGGCACAGTGGTTCGAAGAACCGGCCTTCCCCGTCGACACCCACATCCATCGGCTCGCAGAGCGATGGGGACTCTCCGACGGGTCGACCGTGCGTCAGACCGAAAAGGACCTGAAGGCGATATTTCCCGAGGAACGCTGGAACGATCTGCATCTGCAGATCATCTACTTCGGCCGGGAACATTGCCCCGCCCGCCAGCACGAGGCCGAAGACTGCCCGATCTGCTCCTGGGCAGCATGATCAGTCGTCGAAGACATCGAGGCGTTCGCTGCGGGCGACCTGCCGCTCGCGCAGGAGCGCGTACCGGGTAATCGCTTCTTCGTGTCGGTTTGAGATCGAGGAAAACTCCACGGCAACGCCCGGCCCCTCTTCTTCGCCTTCGTCCTCCCCATCGACCCGCAGGATGCGGCCCACGGCGAGGATTCGCTGCGAGTAGACCGTCGGCAGCCTGAGCTCCACCCGGGCGTGGTCGCCCTTCGACCAGTCGACGTCCGGTCCGGGAGTGTCGGAGCCGGTCGGCACCCAGAGCCCCCGGTCATTGAGGGTTACCCACCGATCGACGAGTCCACTCTCCTCGTGCTCCAGTCGGCCCTCCAGTTCGGTCATCTTCTGGCGAAGCGCCCGAATCTCGTTGAGGACCAGCACAACCTCCCTTCGCAGGTCGTCGCTGCGCTCGTCCCACATCTCTTCTTCGTCGAAGGAGGTCGTGGCGTCGAGGACCGCCTGGTCGACGATGCGGGATTTGACCCTCGCAATCTCGTCGGCCGACAGCGGCTCGAAGCTCATCGGCAGGAGAGCACGCACTCGCACCGAACTTCGCCGGTCGGTGCCCGTACTCAGGACGTTCTCTTGGTCGGTCTCGTCGGTCATATGTCTCTCGTCATTCGGAAGACGTCTCCGAGACCGCTGAACCATCGCGGTACACGGCCTTTGCCTCGGTCTTGAAGACCACGAACGAGACGTCCGACACATCGGACTTCATGACGTAGTGGCCCGGCGTGTCATTGGTCTCGGTGATCGTTCCAGTCAGCACATGGCCATTGTTCAACAGGATTTGGTCCGAGCTCTCCAGGTCGCCGGGACGTTGGCCATCTGCCCATTCCACCGAGGTCACGTTGTCACGCGACACCGCTCGAACCTCGCCGTAGCGCTCCAGAACCATGAAGTCCTCGTTCTGGGCAACCACGTCGCAGCGGACAGACTCGCCCGAGGTCAACGACACGACGTCCGCCGCCGTGGGTTCACAGTCCGGGCAGACGTCTTCAACCTCGCTGAAGGGGCGAAACTCCTGGGCAGCCACCTGAGAAGGAAGCGCCGCCGAGGCCGCCCCGGCCACACAGATCAGAAGAAACGTTCGAAGCCAACTGACCGTTGACATGGCGTGAAGACTCCCGGAGTGATCGAAATCGAAACATCGAATGGTTCGATCCTTTATACCGCTCTCGGCCGAGACCGGCAACAACTCCGGAGCCATATCAGGACGTTACCGGCGCCGAATCGGAGTCAGCGCTGCCGCTCAGCCCGCCGAGGACACCGTCGATAAGGGCCAACACCCCGACCGCCACGGCCGTTGCCATGGGAACGGTGTGTCCAGCGAAGCCCCAGACGAATGGAGAGGCCGCCGTCCACACACCCAACGCGACTTGACCCCATGCCCAGCCGACCGGCGCCGTCGCATCACTGGCTCGGTATCCGGCAACACAAGCAATGATGCAGCCGTTGACATAGGCGGTCCATCCCGCGGCGATGGTCACCGTCGAGATGTCAAAGATGACCGTCGACGCGAGCGCCAGACCCGCCACCATCACGATGGTGCTCTTGATATCGATGTCGTCCATATCTGCTCTCCTGTCGTACTTGTCCAGACCTCGTTTCACAGCGCGGACGTAACACGTCTTCGAGGCCCGGTACAGGGAATCACGTCGTCTCGACCATCCAATTCATTTGACCGATGGCTGAGGTGTCCATCTTACCTTTTTAGTCGTTCGGCAATCTAGCTCTCGCAGCGATTTGGAGGCCCCGGATGTCTGATCCCCGCATTCTTCTCATCTACGGCACTGGCCACGGGCAGACCGCCAAGATCGCCCGCCGTCTGTACCGCCGTTTCGACGACCATGGTGCCCAGACCGATGTCTTCTGGGGAAAGAACCTCTCGGTCGAAGCGACCTTCCGTGGCTACGACGTGGTCGTCGTCGGCTCGTCGGTGCACATGCAGAAACACCACGACTACATCGAGGAGTTCGCCCGGGCCCATGCGCCTTTTCTGAACACTGTGCCGTCGGCGTTCTTCTCGGTTTCTGCAGCCCGTGGATCCGACACACCTCGAGGCATCAGCGAGGCCCAGGGCATCGTCGACACCTTTCAGACACGTACCGGTTGGGACCCGAATATGACCGAGACCTTCGGCGGAAGCCTCCCATACACGAAGTACGGGCCCGTCACCAAAAACGTCATGAAACTCATCAGTCGCATCAATGACGGAGAGACCGATACCTCCCGCGATTGGGAATACACGAACTGGGCGCGTGTCGACGAATTTGCCGATGCCGTCTTGAGACTGCCCTCCACACGCCCTACGTTAAAGGAAGAGGTAGCAGAATGATGTTTCAGTGACTCCACTGAGAGGAGATCCCGATGGATCGAACAACTCGCATACTCGCCGCTCTGCTCGTCGCATTCTTCACCCTTGGCGCCGTCAGTACGACCGCCGTGGCTTCGCCGGGCGCCGACGGCATCGCTGACCACCACAACAAGGACAAAGACAAGGACAAGAAGAAGGACAAGGACGAGAAAAAAGACAAAAAGAAAGACAAAGACAAGGACAAGGATAAGGATAAGGACGACGAAGGTTATCCGATGTAACGACGTCCTTGTTTTTAGACCGATGTGCCACCGAAGAGCCCGGCCGACGCCGGGCTCTTCGTATGTTCACGAACCGACGGCCCCGTCATAGCTTCTCTTGTGATACCGTCACCATGGCTACGCTCGACCGCCGCACGATGTTAAAGCTCCTCGCGGGCACCCCGTTACTCGCCGGCTGTGACCGTCCGTCTTCTCACGGCTCCGCGCAGGCGACGACTCCGCAGGAGAAGAGCTCTCCGGAGCCGACGGGCACATCATCGACGCCGTCGGATTCCAAGACCGACAACTCAAAATACCTCTCCGGCGACGGCCCGGTCCGCCGCCAGATTCCAAAGCTCGGCGTCTCGATCCCCATCGTCGGCCTAGGTACGTGGCAGCAATTCGACGTGGGCCCCAACAGTCCGCAGATGGACCGACTCCGAGAGGTCGTCGCCAAGATGGTCGAACATGGCGGCGAACTCATCGACAGCTCCCCGATGTATGGCCGCTCCGAGGAAGTCATCGGCCGTCTCGTCGACGACCTCGATGTGCGCGACGAAGTGTTTTTGGCCACCAAGGTCTGGACCTCGGGCAAACAGAGCGGAATCGACCAGATGAACCGCTCCTTTGAACGTTTTCAAGTCGAAACCGTCGACCTGATGCAAGTCCACAACCTTCTGGACTGGCGCACGCACCTCGACACCCTGCAAAAATGGAAGGACGAGGGCCGACTGCGCACCATCGGTGTCACTCATTACACCAATTCCGCCCTGCCCCGACTGATCGATGTCGTCTCCGACTACGACATCGATTTCGTGCAGTTTGCCTACTCCATTGCAAACCGCGCCGCCGAAGACGAGATGCTGGCCGCCGCCGCCGAAAACGACGTCGCCACGCTGATCAATCGCCCCTATGCGCAGGGCTCGCTCTTCGGCCGCGCCTCGAACCGCGACCTTCCACCCTGGGCCGCCGACCTCGATATCGACTCCTGGGGGCAGTTCTTCCTCAAGTACCTGCTGGGCGACGAACGCGTCACCTGTGTCATCCCCGGCACCAGCGACCCCGAACATGTCGTCGACAACGTCGGCGCCGCCTACGGCGCCCTGCCCGACCAGGACGAGCGCCAACGGATGGTAGACTACTGGGAGAGCTGATCAGGCAAAGACCGACTCGTTGCCCGAGTCCTGCACGAAAAGACAAGACGATTCGGTCTGGTCGGAAACCGACCGCATGAACTCAAACTGCGGATCTTCGAGCAACCCGAAGACGTTCAGGTCCGCATGCGGGGCCATCGGCAGATAGGAATGGAAGGAGTCGGCCACGACCAGGCGTTCGGCCTCGGGCATGCGCGCCACCAGACAAACCTGCTCCAGAAAGTCCTCGGCCTCCTGGCGCTCCTCCGGGTCGTCGATGACGGTGATGATCCGCATGGTGGCGTCCCAGTTTTCCTTGAGCTTGTAGGCCACCAAAAGCGACAGGTCGAGATTGCCCAGGTCCCAGGACAGCTCCCAGTCCGGCGAGCGGTCGTGGACCCATACATTGATGGCGGCCTGCTCGCCGAGGCCCGCCTTCGGATGGCGCACGTAGATGAGTACCCCAACCGACCCGGCCACCGCCTGGTCGATGATGCCCCGGTGAGCCTCCTCGTCGACCATCGGGTCGGGCAGGTGCATAAACAGGATATTCGGCCGGAAGAACTGCCCCTGCAGGGTCTGCATGCCCGAGGTAACGCCCTCCTCGAACCCGACGCTGTTGACGACCGACGAGGTCGCGAAAACACCGCGATGTCGAAACGACCTCGTCAGGTCTCCCAGATCGCGATCCAGACGGTCGGGCTCAAATTGGTCGGCGATACCGAGCAGTTTGACCGACCCCTGCGGCTCGGTCAGAGACCGCACCATGCTGAAGTCGCCGCGCACGGTCGAGGGGTCGCGCACCGGCATCAACAGATTCGGCTTCCAGGCGCGTTCCTGCTCTTCGGGAAGCTCAGTCGTCTGCTTGGCCGCCCACTCGGCGACGGTGAAGAAGAGACCGCTGCGCACATCCTGAAACGACGGCTCCAACTCCCGCGTGCGGCCTGTCAGGTAGACGTAGAACGCCAGGACCACGCCGACCGAGATCAGACTCACCGTCGGGCTGATGATGAACATCGCAAACGCCGAGCCGATGAGCCCTGCTCCCGACACCCAGCGCGGGATCTTCAGCAGCGGCCGAAAGCTCACCAGCCCGATGCTCTGTTCGATCAGCACCACGACGTTCAGCATCGCGTAGGTGATCAAGAAGAACATCGTAATAAGCGGCGCCACGGCGTTGAGGTCGCGCAGGAGCAGCGACGCAAAGACCAGCCCGCCGGTGACCCACAACGCGTTTCGCGGCTCCCCGCCCTCGGTAATCTTCTCGAGCCACTCGCCCTTGGGCACCACGCGGTGGTCCCCCATCGCCTGCAGGATCCGCGAGGCCCCCACCAGCGACGCCAACGCCGACGAGAAGCAGGCGCCCAACAGCCCCGCCACGACCGCCGGCCACCATGCAGCCTTTTCGATCATGACACGGTAGTTGGTGACCATCTCGGCGGTAGTCGCCGAACGAGCGATCCAGTAACCGAGCACCAGATAGATGACCAAACTGACGCCGATCGCCGCCATCGTCCCCAACGGGATGCTCTTTTTGGGGTTCTTGAGCTCCCCCGACATGTTCGCCCCCGCCATGATGCCGGTCGTCGCCGGAAAGAAGACCGCGAAGACGTGCCAGAAGGCCGTACTCTTGGACATATCCTCCGGCACGCCGGAGAAACTGCCCCAAAGGTCGACGCTATCCAGCGAGTACTGCATCGACCCGTCGAAGGCCGCCCAACCGACCGACAACAGCGACCCGACGATGACCGCCATGATCACGTACTGCACCTGAATGGCGAACCGCGCGCTCACAAAAGCGATGCCGAAGATGGCGGCAAACATCCCGAAGTCGACGGCCCACTCCGGATGCTGGGGAAACACGTACAGCCAGCCGGCCCGAAACCCGAAGATGTACATCGTCACGGCCAGCGCCTGAGAGATGTACCGCGGGATCCCCAATGCCCCGCCGACCTCCAGCCCCAACGACTGCGCGATGATCGCGTACGCCCCGCCGGCCCCGATGCGGATGTTGGTGGTCAGCGACGACATCGCCAGCCCGGTCGCCCCGGTGATGGCAAACGCCAGCAGGATGATCACCAGCCCACCCAGAAGCCCGGCGTTGCCTACGACCCAGCCGAGCCGCAGGTACATGATCACGCCCAGAATCGTCAGCAGTGTCGGCGTGAACACGCCGCCAAAGGTCCCGAATCTGGCCAGATCCTCGGTCTTGTCAGCCATGCGCCTCAATCCCACGCGAAGTCACCATCACTCACTCGACCCGCAGGATACGCCTCTGCACTCATTCGGCAAAGGGGCGCGGAGTTTTCCTACTCCTCGCCGTCCCAGTAGTCGACGGCGTCGGCAATACGGTGGACCCCGTCGTAGGTTCGCGCATCGGAGTCGCCTCCGGGTGCGGCCCCTACGAATACGCCGATTTTTTCGGAATCCGGATACTTGATGACGTCGGGCTCCTCCATCGTCGATACACACAGGTACTCGATGGGCTCGTCCGATATGTTCACGAGCTGGTGGGCATGCTCCTCGCCCGGAGGAAGAGCAACGTAGTGGCCCGCGTGGACAGACACCGTTTCCGAACCGATCCGAAGTTCGCCTTCACCCGACAAAATGAACAGGGCCTCTTCGTTCGCCAGATGGGCGTGCCGAGGCCATGCCGTCTTACCAGGTGGAACCCGATAAAGGCTCGCCCCGCATGTTAGAATCGCATCGACATCCCTCCCACCGCCGATAGCGGGTGAAATGTGAAATCGATGAGAGTTTGTGTGCTCGAATCGCCCTTTACGAGTGCGGAACTGATGAAGAACCGCACCTGAGGCGCTCCGCCGGGAAGGCGATACGCGATGGCCGGTCCGCCACCGATCCCCCCGCCCTCGTAACGAACGAATGCCTGGACTGCCCCTTGTCCCACATCGAAGGTCGCCCCCGACTTAAGGAGGCCGCCCCAGCCGACTCCCCCCGGGATGGGTGTATGAGTGGCATCGACCTCCAATGCCGCCGAATAGAACCCCCGGTCCCCCAGCTTCCCGCGGGCGCCCACTTCTACGCGCGGATAGATCGTCCCACGGAACTGCTGGATGCCCGCGCCAAACCTCAGTTCGAGCTTTCTGTCGACGAACACATGAAAGCGGGGGATCACCTCCCACCACGGTCCGATATTCAAGAACTTCACGCTGAAGCGGTCCACACCGGCGACCGCAAAGGCGCTGGGTGGGCCCAGACCGCCAGATTGCGACGCCGCGGTGTACACTCCACCGATGAACCAGGGTTTTGGGGATTGATTTGTTTGTTCACCGGCGTGGGCAACGCTGGGGGCGAGTACGGCGATCAGAAAAAGGGCTGAAACCACACCCTTTATTGCGGCCCACTCGACCGGCGAACACCTGCCAGAACTACGACATCCGTCGGCAGTGTCGGTCACGGTCGACCTCCTTGCATTTGCTAAACATGAACATGCCGCCCACGTAGGCCGTGAAGAAGGCAACGAAGAGGATTCCGACGCTTAAAACGAGAAAGTTGGACATGGCGCACCTCCATTCGAGCGTGTGGATTTCCGAGTGTTCCCCTCCGGCGGCCTGATCGACCGCCGGAGGAGAATTCGACAAGTCAGTTGTCGAGGCCGAGAAGCATCAGAGCTCCACCGGCAAGCCCGACGTCCTTAAGCAGGTTCGTCAGGGCCATCTGGGAGGAACCCTCGGCGAGGACTCCCGGCAGGTGCACGGTCACAATGAACAAGACCAGCATTGCGACGAGCGCGATCGCCGCCACGCGGACGTATCGGTCCAGGGCGATCGAAAGACCGGCTGCCAGATTGGCGGCCCCCGTCAGATAGACCCAGATCACACTCCCCGGCATCCAGCTCGGAACCACGCCTGCCATGGCGCCTCCCTGCAGAAAGTGGAGGATTCCGAAGATGAGAAATGGAACGGCGAAGAGAATCCGGCCGAGCGATATTGCGAGATTTTCAGTTCGACTCATAGAATTTTCCTCATGTCAGAGTGACGATTCTCAACGAATGCGCTTCCCCCCGACGCGACGCACAAGGTAAATAGTTCTGCTGCAAGGACAATAGAACAAATATGAACCTACTATTTCCATATAGAAACAATAAAGACGAGCGGCGCGAAGACACCCCTTCTCTGCAACTAGACTGCGACCTGTCCCCTGCACCGCGAGGGCGTCCTTTGCCCTCGCGTGATCACCCGGCTCGACCAAAGGGAGACCGGGGTGTCCATCGGCCAAGAACCACAAAACGGGCGTCCCAGCCCAGAACCCCGGCTCGACCGGAGGGAGACCGGGGTGTCGATCGGACGTGAAAAGCAAAATGGACGTGCCAGAGTCGAGGAACATCGGTGAACCGCGTTCTCGAGGACGCCGAATGACGATGATCCACGCCACGAGAACGCCGAATGACGATGATCCACGATTCCGGCACGAGATAGGTCAGCGTACAGAAATATAGTCATCCCGGTCTCGCGCCGCGCACAGCGCGGCGCATCGAACCGGGCGATCACGCGGCGTGTCGCGCCTTCGGCACGCCGCCGCGGAATGGGCAAAATTTAGGGAATTGCCATGACCTAGATTGACGACCTCGATCTAAAACGGCTGAATCGACTAACCTCCAAAGCACCGATTTATTGGATTTTCATCCTGAGGAGCAATGGCGATTGAATTCCGACAACCCGATACCGAATTATCGGCCGACGAATTCTTGGACCTCGTCCAACGCGTCTGGCCCGGTGAGTACGAATCTGGTCCCACAGAGACGGCCATAGAACGGACGATCAATGTGACCGCCTGGGACGATGATTATCTCGTCGGCTCCGTGCGCCTTCTGACCGACGGGTACTTCTTTAACTGCATCTCCGAGATTCTCGTCGACCCCGATTACCAGCGGCGGGGCATCGGGCGAGAACTCATGCGCCGGATCGAGGCAGAGTCGCCTGGGCCCATCTTTTTAGGCGCTCAGCCCGGCAACGAGCCGTTTTTCGAAAAGGTCGGCTACGACAATACAATGCATGGATACCAAAAGCGGCCGGAGGCCGACGCCAACGATGAGTAGGCTCGAACACGTCTTCTGCGTCCTCATCGTCCCTCTCCTCTTCTTCAGCGCCTGCGAAACTGGCGATCCTCGGCCCAACTCCGAACGACCAACGGAGAAGCCCGATTCTCGCGAGACCGCCTGGCTGGCGCACGACGACGGTGAGTCGGTCGGATCGATCAACTACGACCCTGTCGCGCACGAGTTCTACGAGTACGTCCGATTCCGTCCAGACGAGCCAGTCCGTATCCACACCGTTCGGGCGCAGGTAGACGTCGAAGACGCGACAGACGTCACCCTGAATCTCTGGGACGGTTTCGGTGACAGCGGCGCCGCCATCGAAGACGGCGCGCACCTGGGCGAATCCGGCCCGCTCGCCGCGGCCACTCGACGGCTTACCACGGACGACAGCGGCCAGTGGGTCGACTTCACATTCGAGGAACCGGTCGTCATCGACCCTGCTCGACGCATTTTCGCGGGGCTCGTCGTGCAGGACGAAGAATCCCCCCAATTGATGCTCGACAAGGCGCCACCGGAGCTCGAACGCCTCTTCCCCTACTCCATCGTCTGGAAGCCCTCGCAGGCGGGCCACCCACTGGAGCGACTCGCCGTAGGTGCAGCGCCCGGTGACTTTCTCGTACGCCTCGAGGCCGAGCGAATCCATGAACCCGACCACACACCTATTTTTGAGGCTCGCGATGTCGAGGAGGTCGGACTCGGGACCATCCATCGCGTGGCCCTGGAGGACGTCGATGACGACGGCAACCTGGATGTGATGCTCGATGGACCGCGCCTGTATCTGAATGACGGCAGCGGTCAGTTCACCGAAGTCACCGACGATTGGCTGCCCGACGACGTCTCTTCAAACGGCGGCGTCTTCGGCGACTTCGACAACGATGGCGATGCCGACTACTTCGCCACCGGAAGCGAGGACCATCTGCTCGAGCAACGCGGCGACCGATACGTCGATGTCACCGACCAGAGCGGCATCGATGACACCCAGACCTTCACCTGCGACGACGCATCGGTGACTCGACACGCCCCGACCGAAGCCGCCGCATGGTTCGACGTGGATGGCGACGGACGGCTCGACCTGTACCAGGCGAATTACCACTGCTCGGAGCGACCCCACTCGAACACCGACGACCGACTGTGGCACAACGATGGCGACGCGACGTTCAGTCGCATCAAGCTGCCGGGCAAGCCCCACGCGGGCCGCGGCGTCGCCCCGGCCGATGCCGATGGCGACGGGGATGTCGATCTACTCGTCGCCAACTACCGGCTGGACCCGAATTTCTTCTTCCAAAACGACGCCGGAGAGCTCACGCCTCGTGGCTTCGAGACCGGTCTCCGCGGTGAACCAAGCGACTTTGAAGGAAAGACCTACTACGGCCACAGCATCGGCGCGGCCTGGGGAGACGTGAACCAGGACGGCGCCCTCGACGTCTTCGTCGCCAACCTGGCTCACCCGCGCCACATCGAAGTCAGCCAGACCTCGGCGCTCTACATCAACAAGATGCCGCAGACCGGTACGCTCGGCTTCGATAATCAGATCGAGCGAGCTGGCATCCGCTACCAGGAGACCGCCTCGAATCCGACACTGTGGGACTACGACAACGACGGAGACCTCGACCTCTTTCTGACCTCCGTCTACCGCAATCGCTTCAGCATGATGTACCGAAACGACGGGCACCCCGACTGGACCGAGGTCTCCCACGAGACCGGCATTCAGGTCGAAAACGGCTGGGGCTCGGCGGTCGGCGATCTGGACGGGGATGGAGACCTCGACCTGCTGTCCGGCGACACGGTCTTCTTGAACCGAAATCCCTCGGGCCACAACGCCGTCTTCGTACGTCCCGTCGGCCAAGGCGCCATCGGCGCCCGCGTAACCGCCACCGTCGACGGCGAGACCGTGCTGCGCGAACGCTACGGCGGGCACGGCACCGGGGTTCAGAAATCGCCGTGGTTGCACGTCGGGATTGGCAACCAAGAGTCCGTTGACCTGGAGGTGACATTCTCGGGGTCAGACGACGTCATCAGTATCCTAGATGTTGATGCGGGTCGTCGGCTGAGAGTATCCCAAAATGGCCGCGTCGACTCCGAGAAGGATCACTGATCCGCTCTGCAGGCGCTTGACCCAATAGCGCATCAATATCGATGCAAAGCGGTGCTTGTTTGCAGCCAGACCTTACGGGTGTGCGTTCCTATTCAGCACATGGACCGATTCTGTTCACCGAGGTTATTGGGTGCTGCGACCAGATGAGGATCTGTTCGATTGAATCCGCAGATTCCGACGCCTGGATCGGAACTGAAACCACGGCTCCATGCCCGCCGATGGATAGAATCTCAAAGGTCCCCCCAAACTCGACTCAAAGACGATCCTTCAATCATCAGCTAGACATTGATCCACATAGGGGGCGCAGGAGCCTCGGCACCGCACGACCCACTGCCGTCTCCACACAGACGCGAAACGGTGGTTGCCTGAAGGCAGCTCACTGGGGATTGCGTCATTGTCGAGCACGATGTTCTGCTGGACCGGCTCGTAGGCGTATCCTCCAGGGTCCGCAAAACTGATCTCGTTGCCTCCGGCCTTCACCTGCGCGGTACCTGGTATCCAGTCACGGTCGATCTCTAGAAGAAAATCATCACCGCTCTCTCGGTCCTGGCCGGAGGTGCGCGGCACCGTCGTGAGTGGATAACGCCGACACATTTTCAACGCCGTCGATGTCCCCCAATGGACCCGACGCGGCGACGATGCAATTCGCAGGATCGACCGCTCCATTTCGCTAAGCTCTTCGGGCGCAACGACCACCACGGCAAACGCCATTCGTTCGCCCGATTCTCTCTCCCGACAGTATTTCCGACGCTCGACCGACAATCCTGCACCCACGACAAACCCCTCGGCTGAACGGTTGCCCGAGTCCGGAAGGTCGGCGAAATCATCCGCCTGGAATCCCGCCACCGCTAAGGCAGCCTTGTCTCTGACCTCCCCAGCAAACTGGGACCGCGTCGTCTCGCCTCCATAGAGACTCCACCGAGAATCGAGGTAGCTCGGAACACTACGAAGCAGCTCACCTTGCACACGACGGTTTACGTCTCCGAAGCCTTCAACCGTGGATTGAGCAAGCGTATCGAGCATCTGCTCGGTGGGATCCTCGGAGTCGGTCCCCTCGATCGGAAATGAAACCACGGCTCCATGCCCGCCGATGGATGGAATCTCAAAGGTGCCCATCGCTCCCCAACTCTTTTCGCCCAGATATTCAACCGTCGAGAATTGCTCAGTCCATCGTCCCGTCGCGTATTGCCAGAGGCCATTGTTCGACAGTTTTGTATCGACCTGGTCCGGCGCAGCCGTCTCACATGCAGAGAAAATCCACTCCTGAGATTCGGAAGGCCGCTGTGCGTCTGTCGGATCCAGGCAGAGCTCAAGCTCTTCTCGATCACTGAAACCGTCGCCATCTGTATCTGATTCACAGGGGTCCAGGCCGCGCTCAACTTCTTCACAATCGGAGAGTCCGTCGCCGTCCGTGTCTTCGTCGTCGGGATCTGAGCACCGCGACTCTTCCTCCCTGTCGGAGAGGCCGTCCGAATCAGCGTCCGTATGAGCCGAGTTATAACAGCGCTTCGGATTCCCAGAGTTGGCTTCATGCCAGCAGGCCGGAAGCCTATCGTCACCGGCGCCTGTTTCCCCTGTGGCATCCCGTTCCGGTGTATCCCACGGAGCCCGACGGTCTTGGTGACAACCAGTTAGCCCGAACACCACTAAGGCAGCGGTGAAGTATGACCGCATCACACAGCCGACTGGACCGTACTGGCCGAATGTGTCCATCGTGTTCGAGGGATTCATCGTGACTCCCAACAACTATAATGCGAGCGCCAACAAGGGCCGCGACAGCTCAACCACCAGTCGTGCCTGCGTACGGATGCGAAACGGAGATTGGTCCGTGGCAGAGCGTCTGAAATAGCCTCGGGAGAGAGTACGAGGTCTTGCCTAGTAGCGTCATAGCCATACCCGCTCGCAGCCCCGAAACTGACTTCCTCACCGCCGGCTCGGACGGTCGCAGTGCCCGGGATCCACTCGTCGAGTTCCAGAACTAGATTGTCGGCGTCCCCCTCCGCCTCACCTGAAGCACGTGAAACATCTGCGAGCGGATATCTCCGACAATCGCGATGCGTGCGCGCGCCTCCCCAGTTGAGTCTACGCGGCGAGGAGACGATCCTTCGAATCGAACGGGCTCGCTCGTCGAGATCGGTCGATGTCACGACAATCACGGCGAAGCCGGTTCGTTTTCCAGACTCTCTCGGCATGCAACGGTCTTGATGCGCGACTGACAACCCGACAGCGACCATGAACCGACCGGCGGCTGCATCGCTCTGCCCGGGCCATCCGGAAAACTGTTCGTTGTCCAATCCAGTCACCGCCATCGCTGCGTCGTCTCTCACGACAGACATCGGAGCCGACGCTGGGGGCCGAACCTCGAATTCCTCCCATTTAGAATCGATGTATTGAGACTCACGCGGCAACACCTCTCCCTCACGGACGGCTTCCACCTCGCCGACCTCCCGAAGCCTGGATTCGACCCAGTTGGCGAGCACGCCCTCTAGGGAGTCCGACATTCCGAAATCTTGGATGGGAAACGACACGACGGCACCCTGCCCGTCGATCTCGGGCATTTCAAACGTGGCCAAAGAGGGCCGACTTTCATCCCCGTCATAGGAGGCATTCGAAAAGTTCTCGGTCCAACGCCCGGTCACGTATCGCCACAAGCCGTTTTCCGAGACTTCAGTGTCCACCAAATCCGGGGACGCTGTCTCACAGGCGGAGAAGATCCATTCCTGCCTCTCCGTCGGCCGCGTGGGATCAGTCGGATCGAGGCAGAGTTCTACCTCAGCATTGTCGTCGTATCCGTCTCCGTCGGTGTCGGCCGCACAGGGGTCGAGCCCAAGCCTCAAATCTCTGCAGTCCATCAGGCCGTCATCGTCGGTATCGTCGTCACTCGGATCGGTGCACAATGACGCCTCTTCCTCATCCGTGAGTTTATCGACGTCGCTTTCCTCATCGTCCGAATATTCACATTGTTCGGCTTTCCCCTCGTTGGCTTCGATCCAGCAGGTGGGAGCCCCGTCGTCGGTCGTGTCTGTGTCGCTGGAGGCGTCTGTGTCACCAACGGCGTCTCCTCCACCCGTATCGTCTGAAACACCCCAGTCACGGCGCTCATCTTGAGGGCATCCGATGAGACCAGCCGATAAAATGATGGCAGCCACAGCTACTGAAGTCGGCCGGAGTCGGTCGAAGACATTCACGATGGCGGCCCTCAGAATAGAGCGAAGACATTGAAGGATTCGCCCAGATAGTAGTGATCCCGTAGAGCGCGGATCAAACCCCCTACCAATCCTCGCCGTAGGGCCGCAGGTCCAGTTTGAAGGTCCAGGCCGACTTGGGCTGGTGGGCGACTTCGTAGACGGAGTGGGCGATGTCGTCGGGATCCAGAAAGAAATCGTCGTCTTTGTCGGACATCATCTCGCGGGTGCGCGGTAGGTCGATGACCCCGTCGACGATGAAGGTAAAGACGTGGATGCCCTGAGGCCCGAACTCGCGGGCGAGTGATTCGGCCAGGTGATGCTGAGCCCCCTTGGCCTGTGCAAACGCCGTGGTGAACGGTACGCCGCGGGTGCTGGCCGTCGCGCCCGTGATGCCCAGGACGCCAGACCCCCGGTCGCGCATCTCGGGCAAAACCGCCTTCGCCGTCAAAAACAGCCCTTTTGTGTTGACCTCCCATGACTCCTGGAGATCTTCGGCCTCGACCTCGTCGAAGGTCCCGAATGCCCCGCTCCCGGCATTGTACAGAACCACATCTGGCGAGCCGAGCTCATCCCGAATCCGATCGTAGGTCTCGAAGACCTCCGCGCGGTCGGTCGCATCCTGGCTGTAGGTGGTGACACCGTCGATATCGCCGACGAGTTCGTCGAGCTTCTCCTTGGTTCTGGCGAGGGCCGCCACCTGGTAGCCCTCATTGGCGAATTTGCGGCAAAACGACTCACCGTTTCCCGGTCCAACTCCGACGACGACGCACACTTTTTCCTCGTTCATCGTGATCTCCTGGTCCGCTATGGAAGAAATGCCTCGAAATCTAGGACCCTGTCGTACCTGCAATCGGCCTTCGTCAGTGCTTCTGCCCAGTCATCAAGGGCCCACAGAGCGCGGCGGTCCCGATTACCTAAATTGCCAAAGTAACGCGCTCTTTCGCCATCCGGTGCCTGATATCCGATCAATATGTGTGCAGTACCACTGCTGGCTTGGGGCACGACACGTTGGGAAGCATGCGACTCCAAAAACGTAAGAAGCCTCCAGCGGACATCTTCTGGAATCGGCGGTCCAAACCGGTCGTGAAATTCGAACGTTTCCTCAGCATTCGAGACACCTGGATGGTCGATCGTGAGATAGACGCCTGGTACAGGGGCCTTTGCCGGAATCTCTACGTCGGATCGATCCGTTCCGTGAGCCTCGACACCCCTTACCCTCTGAGGGAGAGCGGTTCCTTCGAGTTGACTTCGCATGTACTCCGCACGCCGCCGACTCAATGTTGTGGCGCCTTCTTGAGTATCCCGTTCCCCACGCCATGCTAGTCCGTGCAGGGTAATCGAGGAGTCCTCGGAAAAACGACACTTCTGGCTGGAAGACCGGACTGTATTCGTCGAATTACTGCCGCTGGGCTCAGTTGCACACAACCCTGCACCGGTGTACCCGACCGGCTTCGTGCTGCCGTGCTCGAAAAGAATCGTTCCCCGTACGCCGTATCTGTTCCAGCGGATTCGGCTAATTCGACACCGCGTGGACTGATCATCTGCGATCACGGTCATTTCTGACGCACCCAGATCACCTACTGCGCTTGAGTGTATGAGTAAATGCCGGTCTCCAAGATGATCGGTCTGAAGTTCGTCCCACGCGGGTGAAAGCTTCTCATGTTCGACGTACCTGTGGAGATCGGTCATCGGGCCCTTCTCCGGGACACGTTCGTCCCCAGACTCTTGACTCGACTTCGAACCAGCGCAGCCCGTAATGGTTAAAGCCACCGCCCCGACCGCAATTAGTGCAAAAGTCCGCCGCAACCGAATTCCTATCGTGTAGGAGGCTCGATTCCACTCGGATCGCAGTTATTTTCAACGATGGATTCCGTCCACTCTACGAACGGATGACTGCGAAACTCAGTTCTTGGAAACGTCTGCCTATATACCGAGCGAAATCGCTGTACTCGCAACCAAGGGGGGTAGACCATCTCGGTAACCCCATCGTCTTGCCGCTTCATACTTTCACCCGGCTTCCCATACGAACGAATGTCACCAGGAATCTCGCTCGTCCAAGATCTCCAGATATACGTCTCCAAGAGGTCTCTGGAATCACTGGAAATCGCCGGCCCACTTCCTGCGTAGAATCTCGGCGCCCGCACCCTGTAGCTATCTACGCTGGGTCGAACAACGAATGCCACGCCAATGACCGTTTCCCCCTGAGACGTCGGAACCCGTGAGAATTCAGTCCCATGAACGCGAAATCCCGAAATTCGGTTTGGGATTGCTGTCGAGCGAACCCGGTTTCGCACAATTCCGGCTCGGCGTCGGCTCAGTGGAACTGCGTCCATGTCTTCCCCGATCTCAGCGGGCCATGCGTAACCGTGAATCTCGACGGTTACGTCTTCGGCAAACGTGCAACGAAATCGATTGTGGTTCCGATACTTCTCCGGCAGCGGGGGCTCTTTGGCACATGATCCCAACTCTCCGGCGTACGCCACTGGCTCGGTACTACCTGACCGAAACAACACGTATCCGACGTCCTCTACTGGGGCCCAGTCGCGCTGACACATGGTATCATCTCTACCGATCCAGACCCTCGTATCGGTGTGGTCCGGCTTGTCGTGCACATCTATGGTGAGCCAGGAAACGCTGTCCAAAGCCCCTTCGTCATTTGGAAATCTGGCGTGGGCAACGGACTTGTACATCATGGCCAGCTCGCCGCGCGGCGAATTCCCCGCCTTCAAACGGCCGGAATCAGGGCCGGCGCACGCACAGAGATGCCCAATCGATAGGACCAGCAATAGGATGGGCAGCCGATTACGCACGGTTAATCCCCGGTTGATACCTAAAGATCGAGCGTCGGTGGGCTCCACGACAACCTTCAGTACCCCTCCTCTTCCGGGTCCCAACCATAAACCTCAATCATCGTCTCGCGGTCCAATCGCAGTGAAGCGAGCCGCAAGAACCTCTCCCGTTCATCCAAGTCGTCACCGTACCTTTCCCGAAGGCGAGCGCACGCCATCTCGCGGACAGCTCGGTTCGCCGCTGCGACCCGTTCCAAGCGCTCTCGAGGTGACATCTGCCGATAGAGTTCTACCTGAACGGCTTCGGCCTCGGAATCGGTATCCGCTGATTGAGTTCCCATAACGACTCCTCACTCGTGCTTCTTCCGGAGGTATTCGTAGTAGTCTTGCTCATCTACGTCTTCACCGCTGCTGGAGAGAACTCCTCGCAGTGACGCGACGAGTTCGGACTCTTCGATGGGCTCCATGCTCGCCTTTTGAGCAACGTAAAACACGTATCCGTAGCTATCAGAGTAGCAGCGAAAGAGGTCAATTTCACGCTGCGTCGCCTCGACCATCTCCAGCGCCCCTGGCTCGTCGGCATACTTCTCCCAGAGTGTCTCCACCCGGTCCTCCAACGGCTGGTAGTAATTAGCCCACCAGCTCTGGACGGGGAGCTGAAAGTCGGCGACCGGTGTGTAGCCAGCTTGGGCGATGGTCTGTCTATTCTCGGAGACAGTGGCCATCGCAGGGAACTCTGCATTCCAGAAGTCGGCCGCCTCTTCTGGAGGAGAATCGGTCAGCCAAGAGAGGTGCGAGCAGACCAGGTAACCACCTGCGCTCAGCATGGGACGCCAGTCCCGAAGGGCATCCTCGAACCCGTAGATGTAGATGGCTCCCTCTGACCAGACGACGTCGTAGGAGTCGGGCGGGAAGTCCATCTCAAACATCGATACGTTGCGCGCTTCGACCCGGCCTGCCAGACCCTGATTCTCTGCTTCGTTGCGCAGCCGCTCCAGGTACGGTTCGTGGACGTCGATGGCCGTGATCGGACCGTCCATCAGACGAGCGAGCTCCAGCGTCTGAGCGCCGCTGCCGCACCCGACATCGAGCAGCCGCGTCGGAGTGGGGAGGTCCTCAAGGTAAGACCACGCCCTTCTGGTGGACTCCGCGTCTCCCGGTCCCTGCCGCGGGAGGTTTGAGTGGATTTCGAAGAGCACATCCTGGGTATTCATAGATCATCTCTCGATGAGACGATGTCGTCACGTGGCCAACGGTGATTCTAGGCCATCGTACTCAGAGAATTGAAATATACTAGATTCAGTATACCATCATCTCAGAGAATCGCACGCCTGAAGGAGGTCCGCGATGGACGACGAGAAACGACAGCGATTGGAAGAGAATGGATGGAAGGTCGGCTCCGTATCCGAATTTCTCGATCTGAACGAGGCCGATGAGACGGTCATCGAATTGCGGCTCGCGCTCACCAAACGGCTGCGTCAGCTTCGAACGGAGCAAGGTGTGAGCCAGGAACAACTCGCGGAACGGCTAGGCACGAGCCAACCTCGTGTTTCCAAGATGGAGAACGGGCATGAGGCCGTCTCACTCGACTCCTTAATCAGCTCCCTAGTAGAACTCGGGGCAGACCGCCGTGAAATCGGTCGAATCATTGCAGACGGCTGACCCAACCTCACTCGACCGCCTCCATGTGTCCTTCATGAAGTTAGGATCACTTGGAGACGTCTTCCGACGGGAGACTCGTCCAAAAGGATAGCGTTCGGGACGCATCCCCATCGTTCCCTACCCCCGGCACTCCTGAGACCTGGAGCCGCAGGGCAGCGTTATTGAGTCGGATGCCGGGTCTATCCACACCGGAGACCCAACCCGTGACGTTTTCGACACTCAGTTCCGAGGATGTCACCTCTTCTGGAATGCCGGATCTCGAAGTTTGATGCGCCGATCCCTCTCACGAACCATTCCCCGAACGATACCAACTTGCGGTCCGCGCTGTGACAGTGTCTTTCGGTTCTTCGTCTCGTTGTAGATTGGAACCAGCTCCAACCCTTGAATCTGACCGAGTCCAGACACCGGTTTCCACTGATCCTCGGTGGGCCGCTGGAGCTGGCTTGCGTCGCATCCGCTCCGGAGAATGGCCACTCGGAACCACCCGGCGAATCCGCATTTCCACACCCCAAGCCGACCAATGAGAACACCACTGGCCACGGAGCTTAAACCCGGCGGGGCGAATCCGAGGGGAAGTCAGTCGCTCTCGGTGTACAGGTCCCGACGAGCTACTGGCATTCGTACTCCCAAGTAGTCACGCTGTCGACGTCTCCGTCGGCTTTTTCAGGGGGGACAGCGTGATCCCGGGGCTTCCCGTCCTCCTCCTCCCGCACCTTGTTTCCGTTGTTGTCGTACTCCCAGGTCCACAGCCTGTCGATTTCTCCGTCCGCGCCTTTGTCGTACTCCTTCCTCACCATGTTGCCGTCGGCGTCATAGTCCCAAGTCCACAGATTGTCGACTTCTCCGTCGTCGTCCTCGTACCCCCGCACCTTTTTGCCGTCTTCGTTGTACTCCACGGTCGACACCCCATCGACTTCTCCGTCGCCGTCCAGGTCGTACTCTTTCCTCACCTTGTTCCCATCTTCGTCGTACTCCCAAGTCGACACACGATCGATTTCTCCGTCGCCGTCTCGGTCATGTGACCACCGTACTTTGTTTCCGTCTTCGTCGTACTCCCAGGTGCGTACCTCCTCGGCTTCTCCGTCGCCGTCTTGATCATGCGCCCACCGCACTCTGTTGCCGTCGGCGTCGTACTCCCGGGTCCACGATTCCTCTGTATCTCCCTCGGAGTCGCGCTCCTCCACTTCCTCCCGAATCTTATTGCCTTCCGCATTGTACTCCCAGGTGGCCACCTCTTCGATTTCTCCTTCCGAGTTGCGCTCCTCTTTGCGCACCTTGTTTCCGTCGGTGTCGTACTCCCAGGTGACGACCATCTTGAGTTGACCTTTCGGGTTGCGCTTCTTCTTCCGCACCTTGTTTCCCTCGGCGTTGTACTCCCAGGTGTATACCCAGCCGGCTTCTTCGTCGGCGTCGCGGCTCTCCTTTCGCACCTTATTTCCGTCGTTGTCATACTCCCAGGTGACCACCTTATCGGGCTCTCCGTCGGCAGCGTCAAAGACAGACCAGTCTTCTTCCTTCCGCACCTTGTTTCCGTCGGTGTTGTACTCCCAGGTGGCCACCCAGTCGGCTTCGCCGTCGGCGCGGGGGTGCTTCTGGTCGCCTTCCACGCTGCGGTCCACTGCCTCCCGCACCTTGTTGCCCTCGGCGTCGTAGTCCCAAGTGCGCACCGCATTGGCTTTTCCGTCGCCGTCGAAGTCGTACGCCCTTCTCACCATGTCACACTCCCCATCCTCTCCCGTTCCGTTCCCGGCGGCGCATACCGCTAGGCTGCTGCTGAAGATGAGACACAACCAAAAATGTCGACGACGCATCGATGGCCTCCCGAGTGATCAAACGATTGGACGTGTAGTCTGGATCGCAGTCACAACCGAATCAAAGGAGCCTGTTGACAGCTGAGTTTTCCTATCGTCGATGTTTGCCGCACTTTCACCCTCTCCGAGTGCGGCGATTGCGAGTCGGGACAATACTGCCCCGCACGGCCAAGCGGCCGTCGGATTCTGAATGCATTCGATGGCTTTTTACGGGTCTGACGCATTTCGATGAGGCTCAGAATGCGTACTGGATTGTGGCTCTTCGACATTTCGTTGAGCACTGGCGCGTGTTTGGGTAGTAGAATTCAAACCTTGGCTTTAGCGTACTCTGCGTGATCTGTTCCCCGTTTCGTCGGACGCTGAGCGTGACGGGTCGACCTTCTGTAAAATCATACGCCGTGTGTACGGAGTCCACAAAGTTGTCTCCACCTTGTAGTGACAGTCGTCCGGTGCATGAGGTGTCGGAAGAAGTTGCCGACTCCGGTAACTCGATAGCGCACGAGCCGACCAGTTCTTCGGACTCTTTAAGCGCAATCTCCCAAGTACCAGGTTCCCAGCTATCCTCTCCGACGAAGTAGATCGTCATTGTGTCCCCGCAAGCCTCCATTGTACACATCCTCCCACACGAGCCTATCAGAGCTGATCCGACGAGAAGCACGACGAGACCCACCACACTGCACGTTTGGGCTGTAGTTCCTTCTGACACAACGGGAAGCCTGCTTATTGGACATTCGATGTGAGCGTAGTGACAGCCCTCCCGCCCATCAAGGTCACCGCCCGGCCCGAAAGTCCACGAAGGCCGTGGCGCTCAGGGCCTCAAGGGCAAGGAGCTAGCACGAAGGCGTACCCGGAGGGTACGTCGAGAGCGACGCGACGCCGCAGTCGGCGTTCTGACGCCGCGCAACCGACGAGCAACCGAGACCGTTGAATCTCAAAAAAGTACCGGAGGCGGGACTTGAACCCGCACGGCCAAGAGGCCATCGGATTTTGAATCAACTCTGACCGGTTTCGTAAGATTTCAGATGGCCGTTATTCCACAATGATATCAATGACTTACCCAAGACTCAGCAATCTCCGGATTAGCCCAAAATCTGGTCACATGTGTCCAAATATGTGTCCAAGTGGCGGGAGCCGAGCCGATGGGCTGTTGCGGGATATACAGGAGAGACTTGGAGGCAAATTCGAACTGAAATCAGACTCCAATCACTCGGGCGGCCACTCGCCGTCGGTCATGCGGCGGGAGCACCATGAAGTATAGAGCTCACGACCACGGTCGGGTTCCCCCTGGATACACTCGTATCCCTCGGGACACGAAAAATGCTCCGGGTTGTATTTGTTATCGCAGTCGATGCCGAGTCGGCAGAACGGGTCGTCTGCTGCGATGCGAAACTCCCACCCGTCGCAACGGCGCTCCTTGCCGGTACACTGACCTAAGCCTTCGTTCTCAAGACCTCGTGGCGAAAGAATACAATCACTCTCGGGGCATTGGGCCGTCCGATGACAGGCATGAGGCCGGCATCGTTTCCCATCGCAGAGCTGGTCCTCGGGACACGAAATCTCACAGTCAGGTTCGTCGACATGCGGTTCATAGCATCCGAGCAACGCGTATCCATCATTGAACAATCCGCAAGCTCGATCACTGCCCGGGCAGTCCTCCTCGGCGAAGCAGGTCTGGAAGCACCTTCCCCCACCGCATCCGCCCGATTTGCACTCCCAGTCCTTCTCACAGGAGGCGCCGACCGGCTTTCCGCCACTTCGCCTACATGTCGAGTCACTGTCGTATTCTTCGTCACACCAGAAACCTGGCGGACAGAGGGCATGGTTACCCTCATAATCGCACTTGCGCCGCGGGAAGCATCGGTCGTTGACGTTGCAGTACTGCTTCTGACCGCAATCGGCGTGGTCGGTACATTCCGGTCGGCACTCGGCGCCGTGGACGTCAAAGTCGCACTCAGCTCCGTCGACGACACACATGGCCCTCTGGTCTACTCGCTTGCAGGTCGCCCCTTCCACGGCACAGGTACAGTCCAGCGGAGCAACATCTGAGGTGTCCCGGATATCAGTCGTATCCTGCACGTCGCTCGCGTCTCGGCCGCCGTCGAACACAGAACCGTCGGGCTCCCCTGAGTCAGACGGCGCATCGCGGACATCCCCAGGCAGGGTCCAGTCCTCAGGGCGCTCCCCATCGTCGACCGTGCACGCAGTGGCGGCCATACACAGGCCGACGAAGGTCAAGGTTCCGATACGTATTGCCCGTGTAAGCATTCCTTCCTGCCCGCCTCGGTGGGAGCGTCGAAGCTGTTGAACGCTGCGCCCAAAGGTATGTTCTGCCCGATCGATGATCAATTTGGCCTCGATTCAGAAGGCCCTACTTCCCGACCATCTTTACGGTGGTCGTAGGCCCCGGTCGAATGCGTGCGACACTTTTGGCCACCGACCGCTCGCCCTGGCGCATCTCCAGGGTGTGACGACCGGCGGGCAGCTCCGTTCGGATACGGCTCCCGCGGCCCTGGCGTTTGCCGTCGACGAACAGGTCACCCCAGGGGATGAGGGTGGCCCGAGTAATAAAATCACATAAGATACTGATATAATTGAACTTTTTAGGATGAGTGGATTCGCATTGAGCCACTATATAGCCGATCTAAATGTTTGCTAAATGTTTTTTACACCCGAAAAAAACCCCCGGCAGATCACCCTGACTGCCGGGGTCTGACGGGATCTTGGAGGGTTTGTCAGCGCCTGTCAGTGATGGCACCACGCAGGGGGGGCAGAAATCCTTGGAGTAGTCCGGAACGAGGATGGGGGCTCCATGCGAAATCGCACTGACACCGGACCTCCACCTCGATGTCGACCCCGCGGATTTCAAGCAAGACCCCGTCGCCGAGAATCTCCGCCTCAACATCATCAACGAGGTGCTGTGCGATGTCGATACATGTGCTCGCCCTAGTCTGTATCGGAACAGCCATACATTCGGGCCGAGGCCGACAACTCAATGCACTCCCAGAGCCGGCGATCACCTTGATGTGCGAGATGGGCGTCACTACCCTTGAGGATGGTGAATGCAAGATTCGGGGATGCCCCCTGCTCACTGCTTCCTCAATGCCGTGAGGACCTCCAGATGCATACCCCCCCCTCATGATGCGTGTTGGTCGGCTCCTGTGTGTGGCACTCTGTGGCACGTGTCTGGCGGGCTGCCAGGATCGTACGACGCCCGGCGGTCCGGCGGACACAGAGGTGGCCGACGCAGTCGTCGATGGGGCCGATGGTTCAGAGGGCGACACGTCGGACGCAGCGGCGGACACAACCGATGTGCGTGACGTCCATGACGCCGCGGACGCACCCGAAGACACCGCCGATGGCCCCGCAGACACGCCATCGCCCGACACCGGCCCCTGCGCGCCGGACGCGACGACCGACCGAGACGGAGATGGGCTGCGGGATTGCAAAGAGGCCACGCTGTGTACCGACCCGCTGGATGGTGACACCGACGGGGACGGGCTGAGTGACCTCGAGGAGCTGGGCCACGGCACCGACCCCTGCGATCCAGATACCGACGGCGATGGGGTTTCGGACTACCGTGAGATACAGGTCGGCCTGAACCCGACCGACCCAACGACCTACGGCGACACCCCCGACAGCAAGCAATGGGTCGCGCAGGCCTGCCGGCAGCACAGCCCCCGAGACGTCAACTACTACACCTCCGGGCCCGGCAACTGGACGATCGCGCTGCCCAAAAGCATGTCCAACTACCAGACCCTGCCGACCCCGGGATATGCGGCCCCGCCGGCGGTGGGCATCTACGGGGATCCGCTACGCAACATCGTCGGCATGGTGCTGGCGGTCCGAGCCCCGAACGGCAACGCCAATCCGTCTGACGCGCTGGACGGTCCGCTGCGCCAGGCCGTCGACGCCCAGGGCGATATCACCCTGAACTACCTGGACGGGACCTACACGACCCACGACGGCAAACTCGCCGCCAATCTGGACCTGGAGGTCACGACCGACGCCCCGACGACGGCCAAGAAGCTGCGCGAGCAAATCCTCTATGCGGTCTCGTCGACTCTGGAGCCCGGCGACGTCCAGAATCTGCCGTCGACGGTCGGCCCCGAGCACACGAAGTTTCGCATCGAGGCGACCGCCCTGCGCAGACGCCCCGCCTCCCGGCCGGCCAACGTGCTGTACTCAATCAACATCGTCCCGACCTCGATCTATCGGAGTCGAGCCAGCGTCGAGCGCGCCATCGACGACCTCTCGAACGGCTCGCAACTTGCCGATGCGTCGGCGTCGGCCCTTCCGAACTGCCACCGCCAGAAGCTGACAAGCCAGACCTCGAAGGTCGATTTCTTCTGGGTGCTTCCCTGGGAACCGAGCATCGCCGAGGAAATCAAATTTATCGACGCATTCGCCGACGACTTTGCAAGCGACCTGAAGGCGAGCCGCATCGACTATCGGTTTGGGGTCACCCAGGCCTGCCCGGCAGACGATGGATTGATGAACCTCCCTCCTGGGTGGCATCGCGACGCACAAACACTCAAAGACGAGATAGAACTGGCGTACAACTGCGAAATCGCAAATCCAGCAACCCGTTGGCTATGCACCGTTATGGGCATATCTGAAATCCAGTATCCCATCCAAAACGCCTGGGAAGGCGTCAGGCACATGAAGGGACTCGGGGCCTCCAACCCGACGCCTGATGAAACTCTGCGGCCGGATGCGGAGCTATTTACCATCATCATCAACGACGAACCGGCGGATGGACCGAAACGCACTCAGGCCATCAAGACTTTGTCCTCCTGGTCGACGGTCTTCAGCTATATTCCGTACACGGATGTCTTCGGCGACGGAGTAGCGAATTGCAATGGAGCTTTCACCGGGCCGCAGGATTTAGACCCTTACAAGGAAGTCGCGGCCGACTCCGGAGGCGCGTTTGTCGACATGTGCCTGTTCCGCGACGGCCAAGAGATGCTCGATCGCATCTTCGAGAAAGCCCTTGCCGAGACATCCCCGTACAGCCTGCCAAAGCGCCCCATCTCAAGCACGCTTGAAGTCTACATGAACGGCCAGTGGGTGCCCCGCAGTGAGAAGGATGGCTACACCTACTTGTCCGGCTCAAACAGCCTCGTCTTTCACGGCAGCTATAAACCATCTCGCAACATCGCCGACAACGGGCCGCCTTCGCTGATCGCGGTCCACTACGACACCTACATTGCCGGCTGCAAGGCGACCGGCGACGTCGATACGTGTGCTCGACCTTAGTCGTTCATGTTCAGTGCGTCTCAATCTTGAAAGGATTGCAGAGATGCTGAAACCAAACCGTCTCACATCACTTCTTCTGTCGGTTGCCTCGACCGGATTTGTTCTGGTCGGATTCGCCTCGACCGCCTCGGCCCAAGCCAGCAGTGGCCCGATGTGCTCGGTGGTCAGTCCGGATCGGTGTTACGTCGAGACATTCGACGGCGCATCCAGCGGCAACCAGGGGACGACGTGGACGTCGCCGAACGGCTGGGACTTTGATGTCTTCAACTACAACGGAGCCAACGACATTCGCGTCGATACTAGCTACACTGACTTCGGGACAGCAGTTCGAATCGGCTGCGACGCGACAAAGATCGAGCTTCCCAACGACGATATTCGGTACGTGACCTTTCTGGTGAACGGAGACAGTTCAGGGCAGGGATGGATGGATATACTCGCGGTCGATAACAATGGAGACATTGTCGACCAGACCTACCGATTCAACGCTGCCAGTCACGGGGCCGAAGCCGTCTATCTCGGCCCCATCGACGCAAATGATGCGGCGCTCGACAAGATCATGATTCATACCATCCGGGACCCCGATGTCGCCTGTCAGCCTCTCTGCAGCAACATTAAAATCGGGGAAATTCGGGCCTGTGATACACCGAAAACAAACTGACCACTACTCGGCGCGTCCAGTCGTTACGCCCACAACAAGGAGAGCCGGGGCGACGCCTGGAGAAGGCGCCGCCCTCATGATTGATCACATCTCCGCGTGAGCCGTTGAGCCTGCATGCCGAGGGTGAAGGCGTGCTCGTATTCGAGCAGGCGCTGCCAGCCTCGGCCGAGCACCTGCCAGCCTGGTTCGCCGTTGGACTTGATGTGTCCGCCCAGTTTCGCGACGGCTGTCATCGCTTCATGGGATGTCGGTTCATCGCTTAAATATTTCTCTTTCGTTGCTTTGAGGACTTCCAGTTGAATCTCCGTGACCACAGCTTCCGCAGGCGCGGTCGGCGCGTGCCGGGCCAGATGTCTCAGCACCAGCAGGTGGTGGGCAATCACCGCAGATGCAGTCTGATTGGCTGCTGCTACTCACGCCTCAAGCAGCGTGCGCCATTCCACGCGGCAGGATGGTTGCCCTGCAGGCGGTGTCAGACTCCAACGAACGAGTGGCAGAACATCAAGATCGTAACCAAAACCGCCAATCTCGACCCAAAACGAAGAAGGCGAGAAGTCCGAAATTCCTAATGATTCCAAGGCAGTACCGGAGGCGGGACTTGAACCCGCACGGCCAAGAGGCCATCGGATTTTGAATCCGACGCGTCTACCAATTCCGCCACTCCGGCTGAAGTGGTTTCCAAATTTTCGGCGGCGCCGACATTATGCCATCGGTTCGGCGGAATCAACCTACGTCCGCCTTTGAGGGGCGACAACCTTAGACAGCCCAGCCAAAATCCACCCTTCCAATACCTCTTCGTCGGATTATTATTGCATGTAGGATCGCCGCCCTCTCATGCGGAGGCAATATGAACCGAGCAGAGCTTGTTCAGCAAAAGAAGCATGCGATTCGCCGCATCGCTCAGGAACACGGGGCAACTGAAATTCGTCTATTCGGCTCAGTCGCATCTGGCGACGAATCGGAAACTAGCGACATCGACTTTCTCGTAGAACTCGAAGACGGCAGGAGCCTGCTCGATCTGGGGGGAATGCTGATGGACCTGCAGGAAGAATTAGGCGTAGAAGTCGATCTCACGACCACCGGCTCCATTCCGGACCATATCCGCAAACGCGTGTTGCAGGAGTCTTCGCGGATATGAGAAAGGTCGCTCAAAGGCTTAAGGATATCCTGCACGCAATCGATCGCATCGAATCACGAATTGATAGAGATGATGAGGCGGCCTTTCGGTCTGACGAGATGCTGCAAGTGTGGGTCGTGCATCATCTTCAGACGATCGGAGAAGCATGTCGAAAGTTACCCGATGACTTAAAGGCTCAGCACCCGGAAGTCCCTTGGAAAAGTATCACGGGAATGAGGCACTACCTCGTTCACGAGTACTTTCGCATCGAGTTGGACACGACATGGCAGGTCGTTGAGGAAGACCTTCAAGACCTCCGACGAAAAGTTGAAGGCATCATAGCCGAACTCGAAGACGACTGACTCTCAATTTTCCGATCCAGACCCAACCTCCCACTCACCATCTAGGACCTCGGTGTCGGGGTGGGGCTGGCCGGTGTCCATCAGGTAGGTGGCGTGGTGGTCCAGGGTACCGACGAAGGCGCCGGGAATGTCGCGGGCGGGCTCGAATTCGACTTCGCCGCCCGGGCCGGTCTCTTCGTAGCGCGGCTCGGTAGGGCCACGGAGTTCAAGCCAGCGCTCGAGCGCCCCATGGAGGTCCAGGGCGGCCTCTCGCCGTTCGCCGTCCAGGCGTGACGCCTCGAGCCCCAGCGCAGCGAGCTCGTCGGCGTCGAGGGTCATCTGTTGGCCCAGGCGTTCGACGCCAAGGTGGCGCCCTATTCTGGCGCGAAACTCGTCGGATTCGCCGCTGAGGACGCGCTCGAGCATCTCACGGGCCAACTGCCGGGCGTGGGCGTGGACGGCCATCCGCGGGTGGTGCGGGTTGGTCGAGTCGGGGGCCCAGCCGGCCTCTCTAAGGGCGGCGGCGGTCTCCAAATCCAGACGGCCGAGCTGGGTTTCGACCGGGCCGGTGTCGTAGGCGCCAAGGGCTCCCGTGCCGACAAAATCGATGGAGTCGGCAGAGAGAGCTACAAGGGTATAGACGCCGTCGACCGGTTGAGAGACGACGGCTTGTACGGAGTGCTCACTGGCACGGAGCGTCCTGTGAAGCGTGTCGGCAAACGAGACTTCGCCGCCCCGCCCCATCAAAAAGAGCACCAGGCCTTCATCCTGCGCGTCCACGGACGATACCGCGTCGTAGAAGTGCCGGCCGGCCTGACGGGTCAGGTCGACGGCGCGTTCTTGTTGCCAGTTCGAGGCGACGACGGCGACCGGAGCCTCCCAGACGTCCTCAAGCTGGGAGATGGCGTCGGCGACCTGTGTGTCGATGGATTGGCCCACGGGGTTTCCGGTCAGTTTTTAGGCACGAATTCCACGCGGCGATTTTGCCGGTAGGCGCTCTTGGTGCTTCCGTGCGCCACGGGTTTCTCTTCGCCGTAGCTGAGGATGTTCAATCTGCTCGTATCGATGCCCAACTGCGACAGGTATTGGCGCACCGCACGGGCTCGTTGCTCGCCGAGGGCGAGGTTGTACTGGCTTGAGCCGCGCTCATCGGTATGACCCTCGAGGACGACGCTCGCATCCCGGTTGGCGCGCAGCCATTCGACGTTTTCCTGCAGGCGGTCTCGCGCCTCTTCGGAGAGTTCGGCGCTGTCGTATCCAAAGTGGACGGTCCGGAGCCGCAGGTCTTCTTGCTCCTGCCGGTCCGACTGGTCGCGCCGATCGCGCTCGTCGTCCTGTCGGCCGTTCCGGTCTTCAGCGCGCTGCTCGGCGAGTTCTTTCTGGCAGTCCTCCCAGTTGGCTTCGGCTGTTTCGCGCGCTTCCTTGGCCAACCGTTCCGCCGCCTTCGCTTTCCGCTCGGCCTTATCGTACTCGCCGGCTTTGGAATGGGCCTTCGCCTCGTCGAGCAGCCGCTGCGCCGCGGCAAACTTCTCCTTGGCGCACTCGGACTTCGATTCCGCCGACTGCACCGCATCGGAGGCATCGTCCAGGGCCTGCTGCGGGGCTTTATTGCAGCCCGCTAGGAGTATCAGTCCGGTCACACAGGCGAATGTCATCCATCGTATCGTCGCTCGTTCCATAAAACTGCCCTCGTCCGTGAGGAAATCAGTGTTGCCAGTCCGGGTCCGTGAATCCGGAGCCATCGGGGGTAATGGGTTCCTGTACTTCGCCGTCGGCCGTCATCAACCAGAGCCGGTTGCCCTGGCCGCCGCGGTCGCTCGAGAAAACAATGTATCGGCCATTCGGGCCAAAGCTGGGCGTCTCGTTGTTGCCCTGGTCCTGGGTCAGGCGTGTGAGATCGCCTTCGAGGTTGACCAGGAAGATGTCGAACCGATTGAACCTGTCGCGGGCGGTAAACGCGATCTCTTCGCCCTTCGGCGACCAGTTCGGAGAGGTGTTGTACGTGCCCTCGAAGGTCAGGCGGCGCACCCCGCTGCCGTCGGCGTTCATGACGTAGATCTGGGGAGACCCGGCGCGGCCCGACACAAAGGCCAGTTTCGAGCAGTCGGGGCTCCAGGTCGGTGACGTATCGATCGCCCAGCTATCGGTCAGTCGCTTCTGGACCTTCCCGGAGGTTGGATCGATCAGATAGATGTCTGCGTTTTGTCCACCCATCGAAAGCGTGACAGCGACTTGTCCGTCACACCAAGCCGCCCCGGAATTTTGACCGGAACGCGACGAGACCTTGGAGTGTTCACCGTTGTTCCAGCGCCACAGGTCGGGATTCTGGTCGCGGTAGCTCGTGTAGTAGACCGAATCGCCGCCCCAGCTCGGCAACAGATTGATCGCCCCGTTGTCGGTAATCTGCCGGCGGTTCGACCCATCCATCTGAGCTGTGAAGATCTGTTTGAGCCCGTTGTCGTCGCGTTTGACGTAGGTGATGCGGGTACCGAAGGGCCCCGTGGTGCCGGTGAAGTGCTTGAGCACGGCATTGACGAACGAGTCGACCTGGCCGGCGACCTCACCTTTTTTGGCGCGTCCGCCGTCCCAATCCAGGTTCACGCGGGTTCCGCTGTCGACTTCATAGAGTCTCAGATCCAGGTCGACCTCATCACCCTCCACCCGGACCGCACTCTTGATGAGAGCCTGGGCCCCGACGTTGAACCAGTCCTGGAAGTTGATGTCGGTGGTCCCCATGCCCTCCTCGGACGGATCGAAAAAGAAGCTGTCGTTCGGCAGGATCTTGAAGAACCCGGACAATCGCAGGCTTCGACGAAGCTGTGACTCGACCTCTGCGGCCACATCATTGGAGCCGGCCGGGGTCAGGGTGTCGGGGATCGCCATCGGTGTCAGGGTTCGCTTGGCCTTTCCGGACACGTCGATGTCGATGCCCTCGCTTCCGGGAGTCGTCGGCGCCTCCGAGGACCCTCCCCGCGGCTCATCGGTCGACTCGGTCTCGGCCGACTCCGACGAAGAAGACGCCCCCTGCGTGCTCGACTGCTGGGCGACGGCGGGAGCCGCTGCCATCAAGACAGCCAGACATGTAGACGCGACGAGCCAAATTGTGCGCGACGTTACTCTCATACGTTCCTCGAGTTACTGCGTGACGAGTTGCCACTTTTGAAGGTCGAGCCCCCGACGGATGACACTCTGTCGTGCCTGTTCGTTGTCCGGCATCGGGAGCGTCTTGCCTCCGCCGGTGACCTGAAAGCGCCGCAAGACGCGCTCGATGCTCGAATCGAATTGCTCGTTCCCGGAGCGCTCCAGAAATCGGTAGGTGACGACGTGCCCCTGTTTGGAAAGCCGCACGTGCACGGTGACCTTGCCAGCGAGTTTGTTGAGTTCGTCCTCCGATAACGTGGTGGGCACTTGCCACACCTCGATGATCGTACGGATGAGTCGCGAACTGTAGGTCCGCATCATGTTTGCCAGCGCCTCGTCCGAGACTGTCCCCTCGGCGACACCCTTCTGGCCTCCCTCGGGAACGACTTCGTTGGTCGGCCGATTCGGATTGCTCAGCGACTCGAAGGCCTTCTCCATCTCTTTTTTTCGGTCCGACTCCCGGGGCTCGGCCTCGCTGGGCTCGGGATTCTCTTGCTTCTCCTTGGCTGGCGTCGGGTCCTCCGGCTGCTCCTTTTGTTTCTTCTCCGGCTCTTTGTCGTCCAGCGTCACCGTCTCTTCAGCAGCCTGGGGTTGGGCCGGATTCGCCTTGCGCGGGAGCTGATTGGCGGGCTTTTCTTCGCCCAGTTGCAAAAGCTTCACGTCTTCGAACTCGATCTTTTTGTCGTCCTGCTCCTCGCGCAGGTCGTGTTCGCTCCACATCGTAGCCAACACCATCAGGCCGATGATGCCTCCGTGCAACATCATCGACGTGAGTACGCCCACGCCGATCCCCTCGCGATCGACCCGGTGGTCGGGCCGTCGGCTCCGCCCGATGTCGATCTGTTCGGCAGCCTGGCTCATCGCGACACTCGCCTCACTTGGACGTCTCGGAGTCGTCGCCCTGGGCCAAATACTCCGGATTCGTCACCATCCCCAGGCTGTTGACCCCGGCTTTTTTGATGCGCGCCATCGTTCCCACGACAAAGCCGTAGGGGATCTCGGTGTCGGCCAGCAGATACAGCGTCCGGTCTTCTTTTAGCTTGGGATTGTTTCCGAGCTTCTCTTCGATCTCGTCGAAGCACGGCTCGAATCGCGCCGGGTCGTCGCCGTCCTTGTTGGCCTTGCAGTCGACCAGCACCGTATCGCCGATTTTGACCTGAAGATCTTCGGTGACCTCCAGAATGAGTTTGTCGGTCTTCGAGACGTCGACCTTGTTGGCGTTCTTCTTGGTGACCGGCAGGTTCATGTCGACCTTTCGCTTCTCGTCCTTGGCCTTCTCCATCATCGGCGCCGTCACCATGAAGATCACCAGCAGGACCAGCATCACGTCGACCATCGGCGTGACATTGATCTCCGACAGCATCGTGCCATCCCCTCCGCCCTGTCCGCTCATAGCCATTGCGGCCTCCCATTATTGGTCGTCGCCATCGGTGCATCGATGGCAGACGGAGGTTATTCGAAGAAGTGTCGTTTGACGATATTCAGGAAGTCGTCCGAGAAGTTGTCCATCTGGGCGGTCTGCACTTTGATCCGGCTGACCAGGAAGTTGTAGCCGACCACCGCGGGGATGGCGGCAAACAGACCGAAGGCGGTCACGATCAGCGCCTCGGCAATCGGCTGAGCCACAACGTCCAGGCCGGCGGCGCCCTCCATGTCGATATTCACGAACGCGATCATGATGCCCCAGACGGTGCCGAAGAGCCCGATAAACGGCGCGGTCGACCCGACGGTCGCCAGATACGAGACCTTCGATTCCAGATGGGTCGTCTCGGCCTTGACCGCCCGCCGCAGCGCACGTTCCACGTTCTCGATGCCACTGAGCCGACGGCGCATCGATTCCGAGTCGCCGTCGGCGCCCGATTCCTTGAGCTTCGACAGCTCGATATAACCGGCTTTAAAGACCTGTCCGACCGGCGCGTCTTCGAAGCGGTCCAGCGACTGATAGATGGCGTCGAGCCGCTTGGACTTCCAAAAGTGGTCCAGAAAGGCCTCCGACTCTTGGCGAGCCTTGCGCAGGTAGAACCACTTGTAGCCGATGATGTACCACGAGACGATACTCAGAAGGACCAGCAGGAGGACCGCAGCGAGGACCACGCCGCGCGTCTCCAGAATGATCCGAATCACGCTCATCGTCCCTTCCTGGGACGCCTGCGCTGTAACCAGATTGACCCAAACCGATTCCATCGTCACTCGGTGGTGAAAGTTGGGGGAAAGATCCGCGACCTCTGCGGCTATCACGCCTCGGGCAGATCCTCAATTGTTGGACGCCCGTACTCGAAGGGGTTTACCGCCAAATATCGGCCGAAAGACCGGCGCCGAGCGCGAACCCCGCGCCGGCTTCAGCCTTGAGACGCAGGTCCAAGAACCCGGAACTGTCGTAGGCAAATTCCAATTGACCCACGCCGGCGAGATGCCGGACGCCCTGCAAAAACTCTCCGCGGGCTCGCCTGTAGGCCAGCCGCACATTCATGCGTTTCGAGAGGTTGAAGTGCCCGTAGACTTCGACGGGGAGGTAGTTTCGACTCACGGTCACCGACGACGATTCGCCCCCCGGTCGGGGTTTGATCCACTGTTGGCCGAATCCGATCTCGCCTCCCAGTGCGAACCCGGCCAACTGGGAAGACAGGGTGCCGAGATCGACCGACACCCCGGCGAGTCCGCGCGCATCCCACAGCCGGAAGCCGCCGACGCCCGAGAAATCGAGCAGGCGACCTTGAGCCTCCAGATAAAAGCGAGTCAGACGACGGCGACCGCGCCAGGGTCGCCCACCTAGGGTCACCCGGTAGATACCCGCATCGAGGCCGACCTGCTGGTCCGTATCGAAGGCCATGTAGAAGGGCTCGAAATCGAGTTCCGCCCCGGCGTTCAAAAAGTGATTCGACGGAAATCGAGGGGATTGCAAAAATCGGTATCCGAGCTGAACGTCCAGTCCCGGGCGGTCAAGGGAGTTGTCGGGCAACTCCTGTTGTTCGCCCTGGATGGTGCCGACCACGTCGGCGATGTAGGAAAACCCGAAGAGTCCGGCCCCCAGATGAAAGAGCGGCGCCGAGACGGCTCGGCCGGCGGTGGTGTCGCCCGCCAGAAAAAAGGTCGCCAGCCCGCTGCCGGCCAGAGCGATTGCAACGCCTTCCATGCCGGCCAGCCAGATGGCGGTATTGCGCTCTCCGACGTACCAGTGGCCGAGTCCGCGCGCCACCAGCCCGCCGGTCGCCGCGATGAAGGCCCCCGTGGTCCGCACGGTCGACTCCTCCTGGTCGCCGAAATTGAAGCCGGCCTCCTTGGCCTCCTCCTCCGACATCTGCGACAGCGGTTTTTCGCCGCGGCGCTCGAGCTCCACGGCCTCGTCGCCGCCCTCCTCTTCGCCCTCGCGTTCCGATTCATCGACGTCGAACAGCGATTCGTCGCGCTCGACCTCTTCGTCCGAAAGCGACTCGGGATCCGTCTGCTCTTCCTCTTTTTCGTCCTCCTGTTGTTCCTCGTTCGCCTCCGACTGCTGTTGGCCGGACCGATCCTGGGCGACCGCCACAGTGGAGAAGCTGAGCAACCCGAGGGCCAACAGAGCGGCCCACCCCCGAGAGACCGTTCTCGATACATTCCTCACCTCGAGGCCCCCGGTGATTCTCGGCTCGGTTCCAGACGCGTCGGAGGTTCACCGCGATCGTCGTCCGGTGTCTCCGTATTCGGCGGCGGTTCTTCGGTCGGAGTCGGCGAACTGGCATCATCCGCGTCGGCGACGTCTCCCGGCACGACCCGATAAGGGAGGGCCTCGAAGCCCTGAGTGCCGTTGGTTTCGCCGACCGTCACGAACCTCAGGGTCCGCAGGAGTCGTCCCTTGTCGTCGAATCGGGCGAGCCCGGTCGCACCCCGAAAGCTCTCGCTTCCGAGCAATGCATCCCGAAGCGCTCCACTGCGCGCGATTCCGCGGTCGAGCATCAACGTTCGAATCCACTGGATCGCATCGAACCCGAAGGCCTCGATATTTTCTGGCGGCTCACCGTAGGTGGCGTTGTACCGGCGGCCGAACGATGCCGTGGGCTGGTCCTGGAACGCATCGGCATACCAGGCCGGTACGACCGGCCGGTCGACGTAATCGCGGGCCTGCCGCAGAAGGCTGGGCTCGTGCCACAGGGTGGTGCCAAGGTAGTGTACGTAGGTTCGGCGCGAATCGTCGGGGCGATTTTTCCCCGAACCCCAGACATTCTGGTCGGCCAAAAACGCCGTGACCTCGGCGACCTTATCGGCGGTGTCGGGAATGAAGATGGCATCGGGCTCGGCGGCGGCAATCTGCTTGGCCACCCGCGTGTAATCGGAGCTATCACGCTTGTACTCGACCGATTTGACCACCGTGCCACCCAACTGACGAACCCGTCGGTGGTAGACGTCCTTCAGGTAGGCGCCGTACCCGATATTCGGGTATGCGATGGCAAAACGGCGGTCACCGAGCTTCTCGTACGCCACGTCGACGACGCCTCGCGTCTCGGCCCCGGGGTCCATGAAGTTCTGAAACACCCAGACGCCTTCGCTGCGACGGGCCGTCGGATTGGTGGAGCCTCCGGAGACTCTCTCTTGATCCCGCACGGACCCGGGCTCGGTCTTGGCCAACGGGTGTCTGGAGGTCAACGCCATCAGCGGAACCTCGTTTGTTTGTGCAATTTCGGCGAACGCATCCGCACGCTGGCTGTCGAGCGGGCCGACCAGAATCGACGCACCTTGATCGAGCATTCGGTCGACGACGTCTTCGGCCGGGTTCGCCGAATCCGCAAACAGCAGTGTCACCCTAGGAGCGACCCTCGCCTCGAAGGCATCCATCGCCAGGAGCATGCCGCGCATGACTCGATGTCCGACCTCTTCGTTTTGTCCGCTCAGCGGCAAGATGGCGCCGATCGTCAGTCGCTCTGCGCCTCCCGCCGTGGCACGACGAATCGATAACTCCGACACACGTTTTCCCGCCCCGATCTCCGCCAACGCTGCCGTGACCTCGGTGTAGTATCGGTCGATCTCCTTGCGATCCGACTCCCCCAGGTCGCCGGACTGAAGACGATCGAAGAGGTACGACCAACCCATCGTTGCTTTGACAAACGGCCCCGCATCCTCGAGCGCGGCCTCGAGCCGTCTCGTTGGAAGGGCCTCGGCGGCTTCGAACCCTCGGGTCCGTGCAAATCGTCGAAGGCTTTCGGTCCCGTCCAGCGACTCTGCTTGGTCATACAGTCGCGCCGCGGCCTCCAGTGCAGCGACCGGTCGGCCGGCGCGCCACAGCCCTTCGACCAGAATCGGCCACAGAACGTCTCGGTCGCGCTCCAGGACGGCGGATCCGAGAAAGCCGTCGGGATAATCGTCGAACCCGCGGTATGCTTGGTCGCCCTTCCCCTGGCGAGCATCGGCGGCGGCAGCGTAGAGTCGGGCCGCGCGACGGACCCTGGAGTCGACGGTCTGGTCGTATCCAATCTGCCGAAGTCGCGATGAGACGTCACCTCCGGCCTGAACCTTCAATTCCCTTAGATCGCACCGTGCGATGTAGAGTTCGGCCAGGTCGGTCGCGGCGCTGTCGCCGCCCTCGGTCTGGACCAGGCGGAAGAGTTCCCGCGCCCGATCCCAGTCTCCGGCGCGAAGGGCCTCTTTGCCGCGCTCGAATTCGTCGCTGACGTCTTTTGCGGAGGGTTCAATCGGGCGTTGGTCGGGAGCCGTCGTTTGATCCGGGCGAGGTTGCGGTCCCGTCTTACACGCCGCCGCGGCCACGAGGATCACGGCACAAAGCGAGAGGGCGCAATGTCGTACAAATCGAGGCGTCATAGATGCAGCCTGAAGCGGAAACTGTCAGCGAGGGCCACCCACTGGCTTGTTCCTACATGACGCACTCGAAATGTGAAGTTAGCAGTTCTTGCTGAAGCACTCGCGATCGTGTGCTTCGGCCAGCGACTCGACGATGCCCTCGCCCATCGGCGAGACGCGGTCCGCCAACGAACTCTCGACGGTTCCTCGGATCGGAACTTCATCCCAGGCGAACTTTCCGGACTTTCCGCACCCGCTCCACAGCGAGTAGCCGTACCTGTCCGGATCCTGACTCTGCCAGACATCGACGTACAGGTGGCGGTCCCCGCAGGCGAGGTGTTTCGACGGGTCGCTGAGCTTCGGGTCGTAGAAGACCTCCGGCGTCACTTCGAGATCCCGTCGCTTCTGCAGCTCATACGCCACGGATTGAGCGATCGCCTCCAGAATGGGGGCGGTCTCGGAGTGGTTTTTGCGGTCGAGCCCCACGTCTTTAAACGAAATCAGATGGAAGTGCTCGCCGCTGTGCAGGCGCACGCCAAAGGGCGAATACTGGTAGTCCGGCCCCGCGTCGGCCCCCTGGGCTCCGGCCGTCGCCTCAGCCTGGGTCTCGCTGTTCGTGGCAGCCTCATCGCCTTTCGACTGAGCGGACTGCTTGGGCTCGCAGCCGGCCACGGAAAATATGAGCGCAAACGCCCCGAGAAGTGTCGTGTACTTCATATACATCGAATGCTCCGGTCGGTCTTCTTCACTGCGACGTAAACGATTCAATGTGGGAAACCATTCCGTGCGCGGATCGATTCGACATGCCGTCGCTGGCGGAATGTACGCACGCCCTCCTCAAGGCCCTCGTTTTTACGGGAGACCTCGCCCAAATTGAAGACCATGCACTTCGGCCCTCCCCCGCCTTTGCCGAAGAACTCGGAGATATCGACTGGTACGACCTCGACCCCTCGCTGCTCGATTTTGGCCCGGAGTTCGTCGCGTATAGCCGCCGGAGCGAACAGGTATCGCTCTTCGTCGACCTCGACGTAAAACGAGTTGCCGATGAAATCAGCGGCATCCTCGGCCTCGAGAGCCACGATGCGGTCGCCGAGCTCGTCGTGGAGCATGCGACTCGCCTCATCGGTCAACCCGCCGTCGTAGGCCAGAAGCGGACCGCCGAGATCGCACAGCAACGTATCCCCGTGGTAGTAGCGGGGATCGCTGAGTTCGAGCCGAATCATCTGGTCGCCGACCACGTCGTCTTGAAGCCAGTCGGCGACCTCGGGATCCGTCCGAAATCCCCAGGTAAAGAGCCATCGCAGCGTGTCTCCCCTGCCCACGGGAAAGGCATCGGCCTCGCCCTCGAAGTCCCACCGTTCGTCGTAGTCGGCCACCGGGACGCCAAAACGGCGAAAGAACTCGGCAAATCGGGCGCTCTCCCCGCGTCGGTGCTCTACGGCAAAGTGGCTGGGGTAGAAGGTCTTCTGGTCGATGGGCCTGTCGTCGAGTCGACCGTTCAAGAATCCGGCGTTTGCGGCGAATACCATTCCGGTCAAGTCCGGTCCCGACTCGGCGACGTAGACATCGATCCCCCGCTCGAGCAGCGCATCGACGTAGGCGTGCCACTGCTGCCAGGCGACCGTCGAATCGACCTCCTTGAGCTGGTCGTCCTCGGTCCGAGTATGGGGGTTGGCTCCTCCCCGGATCTGAAAGTAGCGGGGGTCGGCCATCAACACTGCGGGGCGGCGCATGGTTTCTCCGTCGGACGATGCAACGATCCGTTCGACCATTTCTTACGTGGGCGCTTCTGCAGTTGCAACCGGACGTCTTCCCCGTATGATCACGGTGCAATTTCCTGATTCTGCAACGCCGAGCGCGAGGCGCACCATGCCGATGACATTCGAGGAACTCAAAGAAGCGGGCTTCACGACCGATTCCTGGCCCGACGACCTGCCGACCCCGGGCGAAGAACACCTCTCCGTCGAAGAACTCGAGGGAACCGAGCGACGATTTCGCTTCGAGGTCACCGTCGACGGGACGCGCTACGGCCACGAGGTCGAGCTCGACACGGCCACGGTCCCGAACCCGGCCGAGGGCGTCTCCTTTATGCTCAATCAATTCGCGTTTCTGTGGCGATCGAACCGCGACGACGTCGCCGTCCAAAATGACGGTTCGGTCCGACGCATCGACTTTTGAAGGAAGACCTTATGTCCGACCAACCTCGACTCGACATCATGTTCTTCTGTCTGGGGAACATCTGCCGTTCTCCGCTGGCCGAGGCCCTCTTTCGGGAGCGCGTCCAGTCGCGGGGCATCGGCGATCGATTCCACATCGAATCGTCGGGCACCAGCAACTACCACGTGGGTGAAGCCCCGGACCCGGGCAGCCAGAAAGTGGCCCGAAAACGCCTCAAGCGAGACATCTCGCACCAACGGGCCCAGCAACTTACCGACCAGCACGTCCAGGACTTCGATTACCTGTTTGCGATGGACCGTTCGAACCGTCGGCGCGCCCTTCGACTGGAGGGGGCCGACGAGTCCCGCATCCGGCTGATTCGGGAGTTCGATGATTCCGACACCGGAGAAGACGTTCCGGACCCGTACGGCGGCGGCGATTCTCAGTTCGACCTGGTCTTCGACATCCTCGAGCGCAGCTCCGAACGGCTGCTGGACCATCTGCTCGAGCGCCACCCCGAGCTGCAGTAACCCCGACGAGTCCGCGTCGAACCGCTGGCTCCGGCTCAGATCTCCAGTTCAGGATGCTGTTCGGAGATTCGCTGCAGGCCTTCGAGCGCGCCCGGGTGCTCCGGTTCGTCATCCAGAACACTTCTGTAGTGCTCCAGACCGGCGGCCGGGTCCTCCAGAATCGACTCCTTCAGGTAGCCTAGGCGAAATCGCAGATCGGTCGCCTCGCCGGACTCGGCCAGCTTCAGTCGCCGTTCTAGAATCGGCTCGAGTTTCTGCCAGGCACCCTGCTCCTGATACAGGCGGTCGAGCCGCTCCAGCATCTCTTCGTCGGGAGGCCCCTCGGTCCGGTCGGAGAGTTCGAAGAGCGCCTCCATGTATACGGGCTCCTCGGGTTCAAGCTCGCGAAGCCGGCGATAGGTCTCGACCGCCAACACCGGCCTGTCGAGCACGTCGTCGTAGAGACCCGCCAGACGACGCAGGACCCGGATTTTTCGCTCACCCTCGACCAATCCCAGCCGCTCTTCGAGTACGTCGGCGAGTTCGGCCCACCGCTCGTCGGTGCGCAGGGCGGACTCCAACGACTCGAGCGCGGATTCGCTCGAGTGAGCATCGAGGCTGGCCCGATACGCCGTGACGGCGCTCTTGCTGTCGGAGAGTTCGCCGCGGTAGACATCGCCGACCAACTCCAGCAACTCCGCTCGGACCCTATCGTTTCGCGCTCGAGTCAGGGCGTCGAGCAGCGCGGCCGGCACCTGATTCCATGCCTTGAGTTCATCGGCGAGCTCGGCGAGTTGTTCCCGTAATTGTTCGTCGTGCGGGATCAACCCGACCGCTGCGGCGAGCCGTCTGACCGCGACGGCCCGCTCGACGTCATCGCCGCTGTAGCGGTCGATCAGCTCGGCCTCGCCGGCCAAGATGTCGGCCCGGCGGTGCACATCTTCGACCAACTGGCGCTTCTCCCGTTCCAGCGAGACCAGCCGGCGCCAGTCGGCCTGGGGGTCGTAGTGGTCATTCAGATGTTTGATGACGCGCAACCGTTCGGCTCGCCAATCCCCACTGCGTCCCGCCAGATCGCGGCGAAGTCCCTCCAGGCCACGAAGGGCCCCGCGGTGCTCCGGAACAACCTCGAGGATTTCTCCGTAGGTCTCGATGGCGCCACTGGTGTCATCGAGCTGCGCCTCCATCAGTTCGGCGAGCTTGGACTTCCGGTCGGCCTCGTGTTTCGTATCTTCGGTTTCGTCGATTCGACGTCGATACAGTTGCTCCAGGTCGTCCCAGCGTTCGAGCCTGGTCAACAGACGTTCCACCGCCGAGAGGGCCTCGGCGTCCCGGGGTCGTCGGTCCAGCAGAGAACTCCACAGCTCCAGTGCCTCGGCAGGGCGTCCGCAGACCTGCTCTTCGAGCCTTGCGGTCTGCGCCAACAAATCGAATGCGTCAGCCTCGTCGTCCTGTCGTTCGGCGCGCCGCCGCCAGAAGTCCGACAGAGATTCCGGATCACCCAGGCGCATGAGAACGCGTTCGAGCCCCTTCGCCGCCACCGGGTCGTCGGGCCGTGCGGCCAACGCGTCGGAGTACGCCTCTCGGGCCCGCGCTGGATCCTCGAGCCGCTTCTCGAAGATGTCTCCGAGCTCGGTCCAAAGCGCTGAACGAACATCGGGCTCGTCGGTCGACTCGGCATCGAGTACGCGGTTGTACGCATCGACGACCGGCTCCCACGTTCCGAGCTCACGGGCCAGTCTCTCGACTTCGCCGCGGGCCCGGGTATTGGTCGGGTTCCGTTTCATCCATCGTAGCGCCAGCTCGAAGGCGAGCTCTTGGTCCCCGATGGTGTCATCGATGATGTCGAAGGCCCGCTCCAACGACTCCGAGGCCTCGGAGGGATGTTCCACGAGACTGGCCCGCCGTACGAGCAGCGCGGCCAGATCCCGCCATCGCTCGTCGGAGACGTAGGCATCTTCGAGCAGGGTCTCCAGACGGGGACGCGGCTCCGACTCCTCGCCGTACATCGCCTCGAGCGCGCTGATCGTCTCGCGATGCCCCGGCCGGTCGTCCAACACGTGCCGGTAGTAATCGACGGCCCGGTTTGGCCGGTAGATGTGGCGGCGATAGAGCTCGGCTAGCCGAAACGCCAGCGACGTCCGTTCTTGCGTCGAGGTTTCGGACTGAAAACGCGTCTCCAAGACCTCGGCCAGGTCGTCCCAGCGAGCCTGGTCGCGATACAGCTCCGACAGCGAGTCGATCGGATCCGGGTCGTCGCCCGCTGCGCCGTCGGGGCCGAACTCCAACATTCGCTCCAGGGCGTCGGCGGCGGCGTACCCGTCTCCGATCCGGTCTCGCTGGACCTCGGCAATCGCCCGAAGCCGCGAGAGCGCCTCCCTGGGATCTTCGTCCTCGATCGCCTCGACGCGACGCTCCAGAAGTTCGACCAGGTCGACCCATCGCTGCTGGGAGCGCATCAAGGTGACCAAACGGTCGACCGCCTCGCGCGAACGGCCGTCGAGTTCCAGCGCCTCGCGGAACGCTTCTTCAGCTCCGACGGGGTCGTCGAGTTCTTCGATGCAGCGGCGCCCCTCCTCCAGAAGTTCGGCGACCTTTGGATTCTCCGACATCTGCTCGTTCATGCGTATGCACACCGAATGGCATCGTGATCGATCACGAGGGTATCAGAGCCGCGACTTGGGTGGCAACGCGGTCGGACGAGGCGAGTCCCGCGGGAGTGGGAACCAGACGAGCGCGCCCGTCCTCGCCGGTGCGTTCCACGAGGTCGGGCGCCCGTTCGAGAAGCTCATCGGTGATCTTCTCGATTCGATCCGAGCCGAAGGCAGAATCGAATTGCTCGTGCAGCCCGGCGACCGACAGGCCGTCGGTCAGCTCCAACCCCTGACAGATCCGCACGAACAGGAACTCCCGCGGCGACAGCTCCGAGGTGTCGGGCCGACCGGTCGGATCGTCGAGATACGCTCCGGGGTCGGCGACGCGGGATTGCTGGAAGATGCCGTGTTCGGAGAGGGCGAGCCCGTGAGCCCCCGGGCCGAGCCCGAGACATTCGTGTCCACGGCGCCGTCCCTCCATGTACCTCCGACGGACTCCCGGGAGAGCGTACACACCGACCTCCCGCTTCTCGAGGCCGTGTTCCGAGGCGAACGCATCGAGCGAGTCGAGCATGCTGCGGCGTACCCCCGTCGAGGGGCGAGCTCCGACATCTTCGATCACTGAATGGAAGGCCTCGGGCGGCTCGAACTGATCCCAACTCAGTTCCCAGCCGGAGATCAGATCGACCGAATCGACCAGCGAGCCGAGTGCGTCGAGTTCGGACTCCCAGTCGGCCAGCGACTGTCCCGGGATCCCGAACAACAGATCCACACCCACAGAGGCGCCGGCCTCGACCACGCGCTCGATCGATGCCCTCGACGCATCGGCGTCGTGCCTTCGACCGATCCGTGTCAGCACCTCGTCGTCGAAACTCTGCACGCCAAGAATTACCCTGTCGACCGATTGCGGCACACGGCCCGCCCAGGCGGCATCGTCCAACACGTCCTCGGGATTCGCTTCTACGGTGACCTCTGAAAACTCTCCGAATGCGGCTTCGATGTCGTCGACAAGTCGATCCAGGGCCTCCGCCGACGCGACCGAGGGCGTGCCTCCACCCACATACAGGCTGTCTGGCCGCCGGCCGTCCCAGTGCCTCTGACGCGCATTCATTTCGGCGCGAAGCCCGTCCACGAACCGTTGCTGGGTGTCTGGCTCGCCGACGGTCACCGAGAAGTCACAGTACGGACACCGCGTGCGACAGATCGGGAGGTGCGCGTACACATGGAGTGGTGAGCCAGCACGTCTCATGGGTCGCTGACGCCCCGTTCGACGCGCACCTTTCCGCCTTCGGTTCGAACGGCGATGTCGTCGATCTCGACGCCGGACGGCGCCGTGGAGTCGGGTCGATCCGTCGAGGCGAGCCGCTCCCACCCGGTGTACCCGAGCGGGCGCGGCACGTAGAAGTAGTACTTGAACTGCTCGGGATTCAGCTCCGTGCTGTTCGCCGAGTTCAACGCCTCGAAATGGTGTAGATACCGTCCATTGATCCCCACGGTGACGTTCTTCCAGTCCATCTCGCCCACATTCTTGAGGACGAACTTCTGCTCATCGATCTCGGCGATACTGTAGGTTTCGAACTCCCCGACCAGTCCGCCGCGAGCGCCGATTCCCGAAATGCCCCAGGCCACACTCACGCCAACGACGACCATGTACACCCCGATGAGGATGAACTTTTCGGTCCGGTATCGCGTGCCCGCCTTGAACAGCGATTCGACGACCCCATTGATTTCATCGAGCATAGACATGGCCACCTCGGATAGACCGGCAGACAGCTCCACCGGGATCATGATAGGAATCGAGGCTGCGGCGCAAGCCCGAATTCGGAGCCGACACCGGGGTGGGAAGTGTGACGGTCTGACTGACCAGTCACCCCCTCGCGATCCTTGACAGTGTTTCGAGCACAGCATTAAGGACCGCGGTCGTTCCAGAAACTGGGGATTCTCCCCGATCAGTCACCTGCGCAGAAGGGCCCATGACTGAAGAAGCCAACACAGACTCCAAGTCGGCACGCGCCGCCTCTTTCTACGATGTCGACGGGACCCTCATCCGTACGAACGTCGTGCACGCCTACGCGTACTACGCGGTGAACAACCCGAGTCTGGTCGGCAAGCTTACGAGCATCGGCACGCTGCTGGCGGGGATCCCGTTTTACTGGCTGGCCGACAAGTTCGACCGCCGCGCTTTCAACGAGAGCTTCTACCGAAATTACAAGGGCTTCACCGAGGACCGGCTCGTCATTCTGGGTGAAGAGATTTTCGAACACGTCATTCGCCCCAATCTGTTCGATGGGGCCCGCGACCTGATCAGCCGGACCGCCGACCAGGGCCGCGACCAGGTATTGGTCACCGGCGCCTTGGACGTAATCACCGCCCCGTTGGCCGACTACTTGGGGGCCGACGGCTACCGGGCCAATCGCCTCGAGTACAAGGACGGCGTGGCCACGGGCAATCTGCGCAAGCCGATGATGGCCGGCGCCAACAAAGCCCTCTGGATCCGTCGCCTGGCCGAAGAGCGCGGCTACGACCTGGACCGAAGTTTCGCTTACGCCGACAGTGGCTCGGACATTCCGATGCTGTCGGTCGTGGGGAACCCCTGCGCCGTGAACCCCGACTTTCGCCTTCGCACGAAGGCGCAATCGTACGACTGGCCGATTCTCGATTTCGACTGAACGTTTACCGAGCTGGAGACAGCCCCATGAGCCGAGTATCCGCCCATTCGCCGCACGTCCGCATTCAGGAGGAGGACTCTCCACCCCGGTACCTCCACTACGGCGAAGATTTTATCCGCACTCCGTTGCCGGCCGGCTCCCGGGTGATTTTCCCCAAGCCGCCGATGAAGCCGATCGAAAACGTCGAGGCGGCGATCCGCTATGCCATCAACAACCCGGAGGGCGACGGGCCGCCGCTGTACGCCCGCCTGAAGCCGGGCATGAAAGTGACCATCGCGCTCGACGACATCAGCGTGCCGCTGCCTCAGATGAAGCGCCCGGACGTCCGCCAGCGGATCCTGGAGGTCGTCCTCGAGGAGCTCGAAAAGCACGGCGTCGAAGACGTCGAAATGGTCATCGCCCTGGCCCTGCACCGGCCGATGGAGGAATCCGAGGTCGAGCGGATGGTCGGCTCCGATATCTTCGATAAGCATTATCCGGAGACCCTCTACAACATGGACGCCGAGGACGAGAACAACATGGTCGTCCTGGGCGAAACCGAGCAGGGTGAAGAGGTGCAGGTGGTGCGCCGCGTCGCCGAAAGCGACCTGCTCATCTACGCGAATGTCAATTTCGTGCCGATGAACGGCGGGAACAAGTCGATCGGGACCGGTCTGTCGGGCTACCGGGCCATTCGACACCACCACAATCCCGAGACCATCCTCGAGTCGAACTCCTACATGGATCCCGACGCCTCGGAGCTGTACGACGCCAACCGTCGACAGGCCGAGATTTTGAAGGACCACGTCGAGGTCTTTCACATCGAGACGGCGCTCAACAACAAGATGTACGACGACCCGTTGATGTTCCTCTCGAAACCCGAGGAGGAGTGGACGGGGACCGACAAGATGAAGTTCCGGTCGATGCAGTGGTCGCTCGACAAACTGCCGAGGGCCGCCAAACGAAAGCTGTTTCATTCGATCCCGGCCGACTACGGGGTCATCGGCGTCCACGCCGGCGACACCGAGCCGGCCCACCAAAAGACCCTCGAGAAGTGCTGGCAACAACACTGCGTCGAGGTCGAGGGCCAGTCCGACGTCGTCATCTACGGCATCCCGTTTGCCAGCCCCTACAATGTCAATTCGATCCTGAATCCCCTGCTGGTTCGGGTGATGGCGCTGGGCTACTTCTTCAACATGTACCGAAATAAGCCGCTGGTGCGCGAAGGCGGCACGATCATCGTGGCCCACCCGTGCTACGACGACTTCGATGCCGAACATCACCCGAGCTACATCGAATTCTTCAACCGGATCCTTCCCCAGACGCGCGACTCCGCCGAGATGGCGCACAAATGGGAGGAGGAGTTTGCGCACAACCCGAATTACATCGAGATGTACAGCAACGGAAACGCCTACCACGGCGTCCACCCGTTCTACATGTGGTACTGGGCCGAGAACGGCCAGGCCCACGTGGGCCGAGTCATCGTCGTCGGCGCCGAAAACGACCACGTGCCCGAGCGGCTCGGCTGGGAGACCGCCGATTCGGTCCAGCAGGCCCTGGAGATGGCCGAAGACGACCACGGCCCCGAACCCGACGTGAGCATGTTGCATCATCCGCCCTTCGTGATGACCGAGGTCACCTGAATCATGGCCAACGACGAGACATCACACAGCCCCGAGTGGTCTATCTCTCGAAGCCTGTCGGGCAGCCGGGTCCTATTGACCGGCGCCACGGGCTTTCTGGGGAAGGTCTACGCGGCGATGCTGCTGAAATATCATCCAGACGTCGGGCAACTGTACCTCCTGGTCCGCTCGCGCGCCTCCCAGAGCGCCGAGCAACGGTTCCGCACGCAGGTCGCCGGCTCCACCGCCTTCGATCCGCTGCGCGACAGCTACGGCGAGGCGTTCGACGAGTTTTTGGACGATACGGTGACCGTCCTCGACGGGGACATCACCGAAGAACACCTCGGCCTCGGCGGGGACGGCGCCAAAGAGATCTCGAACGATCTCGACCTGGTGATCAACTCGGCCGGGTTGACCAACTTCAACCCGAATCTGGAGAGCGCTCTCCAGATCAACACCCTGTCGCAACTGAACTTTCTGGACTTTCTACGGCTCTCCGACGATCCGGCCGCCTACATGCACGTGTCGACCTGCTTTGTGGCGGGCAATCAGAACGGACGGATTCCCGAAGAGCTGCCGGCGCCCGACCGCTACCCGGCCTACAACGACCTGGGCGTCGAGTTCGACGCCGAACGCGAGATCCGCGACTGCCTCGACCTCATCGACCATGCGAAGTCGATGGCCGAAGATCAGGAGCGCCAGTCGCTGTTCGCCACCGAAGTCCGCAAACGCCTTGAGCGCGACAACCTCCCGGTCGACGACGATACCCTCTGGGAGAACACCTACCGCGACGTCCGCGACCGCTGGCTGCGCAAACACCTCTCCGAGCAGGGCCGGGAGCGCGCCGAACACTGGGGCTGGCCGAACATCTACACCTACACAAAATCCCTGGGTGAACGGCTGCTGGCCCATGCCGATGATATCGACTTCTCGATCTGCCGTCCGGCGATCATCGAGGCGTCGCAATCATTTCCGAAGCAGGGCTGGATTCAGGGCGTCAATACGTCGGGACCGCTCTGCTATCTGATCTACCGCGGGCACCGATTCGTGCCGACCCGCAAAGAGATGAAGATCGACCTGGTTCCGGTCGACGCCGTCACCAAGGCGATGCTGACGATTTCCGGGGCGCTGGTGGAGGGGCGACACAAGCCGGTCTACCAGATCGGATCGTCGGATCTGAATCCGGTGAGCACTCACCGCATGGTCGAGCTGACTCAATTGGGCACCCGGCGCATCCTGGACCGCGATGACATATCGAGCGTCAAGCGCCTGGCCCTCAAATCCGCGGATTCGATGCCGGTCACGCCCGAGACCTTCGAGCGCATATCGGCCCCACAGGTGCGCCGCGCGGCCGAGGGCGTGCAGTCGCTTCTGGACCGGATTCCGACCGACGCGCTGGGCGGGTTCGGAGAGGCGGTCGAGGCCGTCAAGAGCGGCGTCGATCAGGTCCAACAGGCGGCGTGGACGACCGAGAAGTTCTTCGACATCTTCATGCCGTTTGTCGCCTACAACAACTACCGGTTTCAGGCCCAGAATATCGTCGATCTGGTCGACACGCTTCCCCCGGCCGAAGCCGAACGGTACCGACCGGAGATCGAGGAACTCGACTGGCGAGACTACTGGACCAACACGCAGCTTCCGGCGCTGCACGAGCACATCTTTCCGGAACTCGACCAGAAGTTGTCGGGGCGTTCCAAACAAGAGCACACCTATCGCGACCTCCTGGAGCTGTTCGACGCCACCACGGTCCACCATGCCGACCAGGTGGCGATGCGCCATCACGACGACGGCACCGTCGAAACGTACAGCTACCGCGACCTGCGCCAGGCTGCTCATCGAGTGGCCAGCGCCCTCCAACACCGCGGCATCCGGGAACACTCCGCCGTTGTACTCGCCGGCGAAAATCGCCCCCAGTGGGGAATGTGTTACTTCGGGATCCTCAAGGCCGGCGGCATCGCCGTGCCCGTCGACCCGGACGCGTCGGTCGACGAATTCCTCAACTACCTGCGCACCAGCCGCGCCGCCGTCGCCATCCTCTCTGATCAGGTCTTTGAGCGCGTCGGCGAAGAACTCAGAGAGGCGCTCGACGACTCTGACATCCCGGCGCGAATCACCACGTTCGGCGGGCTGCTCGGCAAACAGTTGGTCAGCGACGTCGACGACGCCGAAGAGGCGGGCGTCGAACCGCTGGCGCCGGAGGCGGTCGAACCCCACGAAAGCCTCGTACAGACCGCCGAGGACGCCGGGGACCTGGCGAGCCTGATCTTCACGTCGGGTACGACTGGCAGTCCCAAGGGCGTGATGTTGACCCACGAAAACTTCACGCACCTTTTGACCAATCTCCAGCAGACCTTCTCGATCGACGAGGAGGCCGAATTCGTCAGCGTCCTCCCCTTGCACCACACCTTCGAATTCGCCTGCGGCTTTCTGCTGCCGCTCTCGGAGGGCGCCTCGATCACGTACCTGGAGGAACTCGACGGCACGGAACTACTGTCGGCGGCCGCCGGCAACCGGGCCAGCGCCCTGGTCGGCGTTCCCGCTCTGTGGGAGCTGCTGTACAAACGCATCGAGGGGCAGGTCGATGCGGCACCACGGGCGGTCTCGTGGGCACTGCGGGCGATGCATTCACTGAATTCCACGCTCCGGGACCGCTGGGACATCAACGTCGGCCCCGTCGTCTTCGCGCCGGTCCATCAGGCGTTCGGCGGCGACCTCGAATACCTCGTCTCGGGCGGAGCCGCCCTGCCCGGCGACATCCTCGAGGCCTTCTACGGTCTCGGCTTCGACCTCTACGAGGGCTACGGCCTCAGCGAAGCCTCCCCCGTGCTGACGGTCAATCAGCCCGACGACGGGATCACCCCGGGAAGCGTCGGAACGGCCCTCCCCGACGTCGAAGTCGACATCCACGATCCGAACGACGAAGGCGTCGGCGAGGTCATCGCACGCGGCCCCAATGTCATGCCCGGGTACCTCGACCGGCCCGACGCCAACGAAGACACCCTCAAAGACGGGTGGCTGTACACCGGCGACCTGGGCAAAATCGACGACAATGGCGAACTGCGGCTGGTGGGGCGTCAAAAGGACGTCATCGTCACCCCCGGCGGCAAGAATGTGTATCCCGATCAGCTCGAAGACATCTACGGCGGCCACGAAGACATCGCCGAAATCTCGGTCGTCGGTCTTTCGGACGGCGACGGAAGCGAACGCGTCGCCTGTCTGGTGCGCCCCGATGTCCCTGAGGATGCAGCTAAATCAACCCGGGACGAGGCGCAGGGCAATATCCGGGAGTGGTTCCAGGTGCAGGCCGCACGAACCGCGTCACACAAGCGGATTCGGGTGCTCAGATTCCACAATGAACCCCTGCCCCGCACGGCGACCCGCAAGGTCAAGCGAAACGAAGTCCGAGACATTCTCCGTCAGAAGCTCGACGCCGAGAAGGCCGAGGCTCGCGAACGCGGCGCCGACCAGGAAGGCGACTGGGCCTGGCTCGACGAGGTGTTGGCCCATCTCTCGGATCGAGAGTCCGAGGCCATCCATGCGGGTACGCACCTGTACGACGACCTGGGGTTCGACAGCCTGATGTTCGTCGAGCTTGCGAGTCTGCTCGATCAGCGAGAGTACACCGTCGACGCCGAAGACCTGGCGTCGCTGCAGACGAATGCCGACCTGCGCGAGATGCTCGGTGAATCGCACACTCAGCCGTCCGATCAGACGGCGCTGGTCAAGGCCGACGGCCAGACCAACCGCAAAGCCCGCGACTGGGACATCCCGCCGGTGGTCGGCGACACGGGCAAGCGCGTACTCAATGACCTGCAGATGTCGGCCTACGACAACCTCTACGACGTCGACGTCCACGGCCGTGCGAACATCCCCCGCCACAACCCCAACACGATCGTGGTGGCGAACCACTGCAGCCACCTCGACATGGGCCTCGTCAAATACGCCCTGGGTGACTACGGACAGGGCATCCGCGCGCTGGCGGCGTCCGACTACTTCTTCAGTACACCGCTGCGTCGGGCGTACTTCGAGAACTTCACGAATCTGCTTCCCATCGAGCGCTCCAGCACCCTCGAAGAAGCCCTGGCGGCGGCAGATCAGGCGTTGGAGCGCGGCGAGACCCTGTTGATTTTCCCTGAAGGAACCCGTTCGGTCGACGGCACGATCCAGCCGTTTCAATCGGGAATCGGCTACCTCGTCGACCGCCACGACGTCGACGTGCTGCCCCTGTACATCGACGGCACCTACGAGGCCCTCCCGAAAGGACAGAACCTGCCGTCTCCTCTGGCGCGGAAACTCGAAGTCCACATCGGGCGGTGCCTCGCTGCCGAAGACCTCAAACGGGCCGCCGGCGACCAGACCGGCCGGGAGCGGTTCCAGTCGATCGCAGATACGACGCGACGGGCGGTCACCTCCCTTCGCGATTCCGCCCGCGGCGCCGACGGACCACCCCTCGAGCCGCTGTTTGAATCCCTGAAGGACCGCTTCGAGGACGGCGACAAGGAGAAAGTAAACGGCGCCTCGGCGAGCTACTACTTTACCCTGGGCGACGACCCCGACCACAAATGGAGCGTGGAAGTCCGGGACGGAGAATGCCGGATCCGTCAGGGCAAACCCTCGGAGGGCGACGCCGACTGCGTGGTCAAGACATCACCGGTGATGGCTCGGCGCATGCTCCGAGACGGCTACGTCCCCTCGATGGATGAGTTTATGAACGGCGACATCAAGACGAACGATCCCGAGCTTTTGAGGGACTTTCGTCAGCTCTTCAATTTCTGAACAACGCCTTCCGCCCCTTCGAGACCGCATATGAAGACGACTCTGGTAACCGGTGGAACGGGATTTCTGGGCCGGCAGCTCGTCGGCCAACTTCTGGAGCGCGGTGAAGAGAATGTACGTGTCTTCACCCGCTCCTTCGACCGTGACCTCGCCGAAATGGGGGCGGAGATCGTCGAGGGATCCCTGACCGATCCGGCCGATGTCCACCGTGCCACGCGCGACGTCGACCGGGTCTACCACCTCGCCGGAAAGGTCGAGCGCAAACCCGAGCGCGCTCATCTGATGTACGACCTACACGTCGAAGGAACGCGGCGGCTTCTGGGCGCGCTGGTCGACGAGGATATCGAACGAATCGTCGTCGCCTCGACGAGTGGGACCGTCGGCGTCAGCAAGGACCCAAACTTCGTTGCGACCGAAGAATCGCCCTACGCGGAATCTCTGGTTCGGCGCTGGCCCTACTATCTATCGAAGATCTACGCGGAACGCGTCTGTCAGCGATATATCGACGAGCATGAACTCCCCATCGTCATCATGCGCCCGACGCTGCTGTTGGGGCCCGGCGACACCCGCAGTTCGTCGACCGGTGACGTAAAGATGTTCTTGAAGGGCAAGGTTCCGGCGCGTCTGTCGGGAGGTCTTTCGTTCGTCGACGTCCGCGACGCAGCACGTGGATTCCGGCTCGCCATGCAGAAAGGCGAAGTCGGCGACTCCTATCTGCTCGGCCAGGTCAACCTGCCGCTGGAGTCGTTCTTCGAGCATCTCGAGGCTATCTCGGGCGTCGCCGCTCCCCGGATCTCGTTGCCCGACAGCATCGTCGTCAACGGAGCCAAAGTGATCGACAAGACCCTCGGGTTTCTGGGATTTGAGAGCGCCGTCGACCCGACGAGCGTCGATATGGCTCGCTACTACTGGTACATCGACTCGACGAAGGCCCGCGAGGAGCTCGGCTGGAGCGCTCGAGACCCGAACACGACCCTTCGCGACACGGTCCGCTGGATCCGTCAAAACGATCCCGTGCTACGCCGCAAGAACGAACGCTCTTCACCGCCCGCCGACGTAGTATCACGGAAAACCGTCGAATTCGCCCGGACGATGGCCCGGAGCGACCCCGAGGACGGAGAATAGAGCCCTCGGCTCAGGAACTGCCGAAACGTGCGACGCCGACGCCGACGTTGTCGCCGCCCCCGCCACGGTTGGCCAACAGGATGAGCTCCAGGCAGGCCAGGTCGGGATTCGGCTCCTGGAGTAGCGTCGAGAGGATATTCTCTTCGGACGCTACGACGTTTCCGCCGGCGAAGTCGGTGAGGCCGTCGGTCGACAAAAGCAACGTATCGCCGCGGTCGACGCGAAACTGAAAGATGTCTCCGCCCGGATCGATCGGCTGGAGCTGCCCCTCGTCGACCGTGAATGTCCCCAGACATCTCGCAAGCGCATCGCCGCGGGGCATCGACAACGCATCATCGGCCGACAGGCCTTCGAGGACAGCCAGGGTCCAGAGGTTGTGGTCGATGGTGAGTTGTTCGAGTCCGGTGCCACGCTGCAGGTACGCTCGACTGTCGCCGACGGCACCGAGGGTGACCATGCCGCTTTGGTAAAGCGCGACGAGGGCGGTCGTTCCCATGACCTCGTGCGCACTGCCCGAAAACGGCGCGTGCCTGTCGTTTACGTATTCGACGATGCGTTCGTTTGCCTCGGCCATGATGCCTTCGACGGCCGACACCGGGTCGACCTCGGAGTCTTCGTCCGAGTACCCCGTAGACAGCGGATCCCAGGCCTGACGGGCCGTCTCCACCACGACGTCGCTGGCCACGTCACCGCTCCCGTAACTCGCCGTCGAGACACCGTCCGCCACGACCATCAAACCGAACTCTCCGTCGCGGGAGATGCCTTGCCAGACGGCATCCTGATTGACGGGATTTCGATCGCGCTTGCGAATACCGATGTGGCAGTCGACCGCGGACCGAAGCTCCAGCTCCCCACCGCCAGGACCAAAGGCGCGCTTCATCAGGGTATCGACCGCGTCGGTGAAGGCCGTCCGGAAGGCCTCGACATTTCGATACCGCATCTCCGGCTCCGGCCGGGTTGCTCGTTTGATGACCGGTCCCAGTCCGGGTGGGAAATCGGGCCGGAAATGGCGCGCCGGAACTGCCGGGGTGTGACGTGTGTAGATGGAGGCAGGCGGTTTCTGCCCCGAGACCAGGTAGTACAGGATCATACCCAGGCTGAAGATGTCTGGCTCGGCCCCCTCCCCTCCCTGTGCGCGGCCGTAGATCTCGGGTGCACCAAAATGCTCGACGGGCTCGGTCTCTTTCGGGTCGGTGTCGACCGCCCAGGGGCCGGGCATCGCCTCGAAAATCACGGCGGCGTGTTCGGCTGATCGCCCGGGCTCCGTGCGGCGTCCGGGCTCGCTGCCGTCCGGCAGGCTGAAACCGAGATCGCGCAACCAGTCGTAACTTTCGGGCTGATCCCGCGTCGGCTCCGTATCCTCCTTTCCGAGCTGACCGTCACGTTCAACATCACGGGTCTCCTCGGCGAGAGTCTCATCGGGATCGTCATAGGTGTCGTCAGCGCTCGGGCGGTCCGACCGCGTCCGGGCCTCGCTCCGAGACGCTTGGCCGCCATCGCCGATCTGGACCGTCGGTTCCGAGGCGAGCGTCGAATCCGAAGATTCAAAGCGATTGCGCAGCGGTGCCGGAATGCCGGTCGGACGGCCGGCGGCACCCACACGACACGACCGCGGACTCAGGGTGCGATGAACCAAATCCGCCTCGTGCAACTGCTCTGTCGCCTCCAAAAGCAGGTCGAAGATCGCCACGATCTGGAAGAGGTCCAGTCGCCCACCCGCCAGTTCCACGAGTTCTTCGAGACTGATCCCGGCGTTGTTTCGGTACAACCGCACGGGACGCCCATCGGTGGTCCATCGAGCCAGAGGCCGTCGAACCCGCGGCGCAAGGCCGGGTAATTCCAGGGGACCGTCGAACTCCTCCCCATCGACAGGCTGGCGCCATTCTTCAAGCAGGACAGCCCGGCCGAGCCGAACCGATGACTCGCTGACGTCGCCATCGGGCTGATCGACGACTTCGCCCCAGTGGACGCGCCGCTGGGGCGAGCCAAACCAGAGTTCCTGCACCTCGACGACAACGCGTTCCCCGTCATCGAGCTCAAAGGTGAACGTCTGGCCAGAGTCGAGACGCAGCCCGGCGGATTCGTCGAGCCAGCGACCACACTCCGGGCACTGATCACCCGGCGTTGCGGCTGAGCCACACTCCGGGCACGGCGTCTGGGTAATCGTCATGGAGTAGCGGTCCGCAGGTAGGGACTCGACTCAGTACAGGTTCTGTGACGTACAGAGGTCACTGGCAGACATCCCCTGAGGCACCGTGGGACTGGTGAACCGCGGTGCCGTCGGATAGAGCTCGTCCACACGGTAGATCTGTCCGGAGGGCCAGTGGATGCGTGCCACGTCCCAGAACTGCTTCTGGTTGCGAAGCGGCTGATTCAACGCCTCGAAGACCAGATTCGAGTTGATGTAAATCCGAATCGTGGCGTACGCAGTCTCGAACTTCTTCTCCCAGTAGTGGACGCCGACGGCATACCACTGACAATCCTGCGGGTCGTCCATCTGGATATTCTCCGGTCCCGCACCATCGGTATCGTCGATGTCCAGACTCGGGCTCTCCGGATTCCAAATATTCGAGCCGCCCTGAGGACCGTTGTTGGGATTCTGGAAGTAGATGTCGTACGGCGTCCCGAACCAGACCCCTTGGTCCTCTCCTTCGAGCATCTTGACGAGGTGGACGTCGACGTCACTGCCTGTGTCGTCGGTCTCGTCGGGGTCCTTCGGATTGGTCCACGTCAACTCCACGTGTACTTTTTCATTGGGCACGGCGGTGATTTCGGCGACGGCCTGCTGGCATGAACTGAAGCCGTCGTTGTCCTTGACGGTGAGCCCAATGCGATAGGTTCCAGCCGTCAGAAGTCGAATCTCCCTCTTCGCATCGTTGTTCGGATCGGACTCCAGGGGGTTGAGCCGCACGCTGACATCCTCCGGCTTCTTCAGAACCTCCCAGTTCCACTCGACGATGGTGCCATCCTCGTCGGAGCTACCCGACCCATCCAGGGCAATGTAGTCCAGCGGCGCAGCCGTAATCGTCGGACGTGGCTGAGCACTGACACCCTTGACCTTGGCCGTCAGCTCCGTTTTCGGGCAGATACCCTCGGAACCGCGAGCGATAAGATCGATAGTCGCAGCCGGCTGGACCGGATCGTTGCTGCGAATCACGAGTTCCGCGTTATCACTCCCGGCCTCGGTCGGCTCGTAGGTGACCCCGAACGTGGCCCGGTCGTTGCCGCCCGGATCGAGCTGTACGGGACTGTCCAACTCTCCGTCGCCGTTTTCATCGTAGCTTCGGAGGTCGACCGAGAATTCGTCATCATCGCTGTTTTGCGCCAGATTGACGCCCTCGATGCGCAACGTCTCGTTTCCACAGTTTTCCACGGTCACCAGTTCCGTCGTGGAGCCTCCCAGCGGAACGGCGCCGAGATTCTTGGTCGTACTATCGATGAGAATGCAGGGTGCGTCGGCATTCGCGGAGATGTCGACTCGCGTAATCGTCGGGTCGTCCGCCGTCGAACCGGCCTCCTGGTTCGAGCTGACAACCATCTCGGCGGTATCCGAACCCGACTCGGTGGGTCGATACTCCAGAGTTCCAGTGATCAGGCTACTCCCCTCTTCGGCGGTCCGCTCTGCGAGTTCCAGGCCGCCTTCAAACGAGATGTCGTCGGGAAACGAAAGCGTGTAGTCCTCGGAGCCCTCGATCTTGGGCTTCTCGAAGATCATCAGCGGCGCCTCGCCGTCGTTCCGGATGTCGACCTGGCGTTCGGTCGTCTCCCCGGCCGGCAATCGGGGGAAGCGTACCGGATTCGGCGAGATGCGCAGGTCGGGATTGTTCCCGAGTGTCGTGACATCGACCGTCAGCGGGCCGTCTTGATAGTTGGGGTCGCTGTTTTCGATTTTTATCGCGCCGCCGACACGTCGAACATCGTTGTCGGACGTATACTCGACTTGAAACTCGCGACTCTCCTGCGGCTGGATGGAAAACTGGCCATTCGGCACGTCGACGAGCCTCAGCCCTTCGGTCGTACGCCCTTCTCGTTCGACGAGTTCGATGCCCCGAACCGTGAGCGCTCCGCCGGTCTCCGCGTCGGAGTTACGGATCCTCACGGTCCGGGTCGCCGTTTCACCGTCGGACACACGTGCGAACGCAACTGTTGCAGGCTCGACCTGAATCTTCCCGGTCTCGCCCTCACCGAGCGAATCCTCACAACCCGTTCCGAGCACCAGGCCGCCAAGTGCCGCGACGCCCAGGGCCCATCCGAGGAATCTACAAAGCTGCGTTGACATCATTTCTCTGGTCATAATCAGAATCCCGTCCATCGCGCCGCTACGATTCGTGAACATGTGTCGGCCGGAGAACATTCGCCAACTCTCCCGTCTGAATTCGACACGAAGAGCCGGGACATCGACGTCCCGCCGTCTGTCGTTCCCAGACGAAGTCGTGCACGTCTAGATCGACCAATGTAGAAGTAGGGAAATCGACGCCGAGTGTCAATTCTCGGACGCGACCTCCCCGACACTCTCGATGATCGTCTCCAGCAGCGCGCGGGACCGCTTTGTGTATTTGTCATCTGTCTCGCCTAATTCGATGGCCCGCGTCAGGCAGGTGATGCTTTTCTGGAATTCACCGTCCCGCACGTACGCTTCGCCGAGTTTTCCGAACAACATCGGCGTCGGGTCGTCACAGAAGTTGATCGCAGCTTCAAAACATCGAGCACCGTCGGACCATTCCCCCTGCTGGAGGGCGATGTCTCCCACCAAAAGGTACGGGTAATATCGCGTGTGATCGAGCGCCAGGATCCCTTCGATGATGGTGCCCGCCCGCTCGAAACGCCCGTGACGGTACAGATCATGGGCGTAGCCCTCCATCGCCTCCAAGACGCCCTCGTCGATACCGAGGACCTCGCGCAGCTGCCCCGGCCTCGACTCCTCGGCCACGGCGGCGGCGACTTCCTCCAGGAGCCGCCGCTCTTCGGTGTCCATCGGCGGGATCGTATCGGTCGACTCCGGATTCTCTGTCCGATGTTTCATGTTTGCTCTCTCTTAAATTGATGTCATCTGTCGGGTGTACACCCCGTGCGACGCGCTCTCCATCGATTCGACCTCCCGAAACGCGGCCCCGACCTTGCTCAACCCTTCAGCCGTCTCCCTGATGGGCGCCTCCGTGACTCCGCTCGAATCGAGCAACGACTCCAGCCCCCCACCTGCACCGGGGAGCCCGTATTCGGCGAGTGATGTGACGATTGACTTTGCCCCGTCTCCGACCGGACCGGAGGTTCCCCAGAGTGTGTCGATCTCGATCCCGCCCGAGGCCGGACCCATCCCGGACTCTGGCGGCGGCACGTCGCCGGAACCGCCCCCCGATAGCAAATCGTCGACCGACCCTTCGAGCATCTCCTGCAGTTGGTCGGCCAGCGGGCCGACGAACACCTGGCCCACCGCGCCGGCCGCCTCCATGCCGAAGCGCGCCATGTCTTTGCCGAATTCGTCGAACTCTCCCTTCACGAGATGGCCGATGCCCTCGCCGAGCGACTCGATCCCCTCGACGACCGACTTTATCAGATTCACCATTGTCTCCCTCCCTTTCAGTCCGTGGATGATTGAATCGAACCAATGCGATTCAGCAGCCCCTCGGCAACAGGAAGCCAGGGGCTGCTTTCGGTTTCTGCAGATTCGACGGCCCGTGCCAACAACGGGGCTGCACGCTCGAAGTCCCCGATCCGTACCAGTGCGTCGCCGCACTTGAAGGCCGCGAATGCAGATTCCGTATCGGCCTCCATTGCCCCTTCGAACGCCTTCAATGCCTGAGCCCACTCATCTCGCTGAGCGTAGATGTCTCCGAGCAACAGCCTCGGATAAGAGCGGGTCACATCGAGCGCCACGATTCCCTCGGCGAGGACCGCTGCCTCGTCGAATCTGCCGGCGCAATACAGTCGATAGGCCTGTTGCTCCAGGCTATCGACCGCCCGCGCCGACACGCCGACGGCATCGTGCAGGGCCGTACCCCGATGGACCGCGTCGACGACGGCGGCCACGCGACCGGCTTCTGCAACATCGGATTGAGACGTCATCATTCGCTCCCTGCGGCTGTCGGATTATCGAATATTTTGAATGATCGACGATTGGGTGTCGTGCATCATCTTCATGAGGTTCGACTGCAGTTGCATCATCCGCTGGATCTGCTGCATGAACATCTGCGCCTGCTGGAACGCCTGATTCTTCTCCTTGTAGCTCATGCCATCGAGCATCTCGAAGGCCGCCTCCGGATCCTGGGCCATGACATCCGCGAATTCGACGGGATCGAAGTCATCCAGCGAGTCGACCGAATCGACGTTCCCTGAACCGGCCCCTCCCGAGGAGTTCACATCGGGCGACCCCACCCGGACCGATTCCGGGGCCGGTACCGCCGTGGCGCCCGTCGCATCGAGTTTGGGTGGATTGAGCGCATCCTGCGCGGCGACGATCGACCGGGCTAGAGCGTTGTACTTCTTGCGGGTGCTCACCTTTCGCAACAGGTCGGTCACGGTAACTTGGCCGGGCGAGTGGTTTGCAATTTCCTTTGCCTCGTGCAGGTGGTCCCGGATCTCCTTCAAGTCCTCGATCCCGCTGCGCATCCGCCCCTCCAACGCCTCGCGCTGGGCCGGCGATAGCGACTCGTCGGCCTGGAGCCGCTCGAGTTCATGTCGCGCCTGGGCAATCAAATCCTTGCTGTATTCGACGCATGTCTTTACGTCGGATTTTCCGTGCCAGCCCCACTCCTCACCCTCGGCGTTTTTGTCCCGCTCGATCTGTACCGGCGCGTATCCGCCCTGGGTATTTACGTTTCCCTTGACCTTGGCCATGCCTTGCTCCCGTCTGGAGTGGTATGTGAAGGGGGTACCGGGCCCACACTCACTGTTTTCGACGGATCGGCTTGGTTTGTTGCAGAAATTTTTTGAAATCCCCGGTCTTTCAATCTGAAACGCCCCTCTCTACACTCTCGTTGACCGAAGTGACCGGTATCCCCACGGGAACGTTGAAACGCTACAGCCTCAGTGACGACGCGGATTCCAACCGCGACTACGACATCGACTACGAAGAGGAGTTGAACGACCAGCAACTCGAGGTCGTTCGGGCGCGCGGCGGACACATGCTGGTGATCGCCGGGGCTGGCTCGGGAAAGACTCACACCCTCACCTATCGGGTCGCTCACCTGCTCGAGTCGGGCGTCGACGCCGATCGCATTTTGCTGCTGACCTTCACCAACAAGGCAGCTCAGTCGATGACCGACCGGGTGTCGGGCCTTCTGGGCGAACAGCTCCGGCAACTGTGGAGCGGCACCTTTCACAGCATCGCCAACCGGACACTTCGGCGAGAGGCCGAAGCCCTCGGCTACGAGTCTGATTACACCATTCTCGATACCGAGGATTCCCGCACTCTGATGAAGGCGTGCCGGGCCGAGTCCGACGTCGATCACACCGAAGAACACTTCCCGAAGCCCAAGACCCTGCACAGCATCTACAGCTACTGCATCAACACGCAGCAGCGGATCGAAGAGGTACTCGCCGACAACTACGATTACCTGCTGGAGCGCAGACCCGATATCCCCTCCCAGATCCGGCCCATCTTGCGTCTGTATCAGACGCGCAAACGCGAGATGAACCTGATGGACTTCGACGACCTGCTGTTGAATTGGAAACACCTGCTTCGGGACCACGACGACATTCGACAGCGCTACGCCGAGCGGTTCAAACACGTCCTGGTCGACGAATACCACGACACGAACCATATCCAGGGGGAAATCGTCGACATGCTCAGCGCCGAGCACGAAAACCTGATGGTCGTCGGCGACGATTGCCAGAGCATCTACGCCTTCCGCGGGGCGGACTATCGGAACATCCTCGAGTTTCCGGATCGCCATCCCGACTGCGAGACCTATCGTCTCGAGCTGAATTACCGATCGACGCCCGAAATCCTCGAGCTGGCAAACCATTCGATCCGCCACAACAAACACCAGTTCCAGAAGACCCTGCGATCGCAGCGGCCGTCCGGGCCGCCTCCTGCTCTGGTCAAACTGCGCGATCAAGAGCAGCAGGCGGCCTTCGTGGCCAAACGCATTCTCGAGCTGGCCGACGAGGGATACGACTACAGCGATATCGGGGTGCTGTATCGGTCCCACCACCACTCGATGGAGCTGCAGGTCGAGCTGACCCGCCGGGACGTCCCCTTCGTGGTGCGATCCGGGCTTCGGTTCTTCGAAAAGGCCCACATCAAAGACGTGCTCGCCTACCTGAAATTTCTGTTCAACCCGAAGGACGAGCTCAGCTTCCTGAGGGTCGCGCAGATGGGCACGGGCATCGGATCGAGCCGCGCCCAGGACATCTGGCTTTACGTGTCGAGCAAGTCGGACCCTCTGGAGGCACTCGACGACGAGTCATTGGTCGAGTCACTTCCCGGCCGAGCCTCGACGGCGTGGCGGCGCCTCGCGGATCAGTTGACGACCCTGCGGGACATGCGCATGGACCCGCCCGGCGAGATGATCGAGGCGCTTTTGAACATGGGGTACTCGGATTACCTGAAGGACAACTACGAGAACCCTCGTGACCGCGAGGATGACCTGCTGCAACTGGCCGACTTTGCCCAGGGCTTCCCGGATCTCGACCGGTTCCTCGGTGAGATCTCACTTTTGACGAATGTGTCGGGCAAGGGCGTGCTTGTCGGCGAGAAGCGCGACGATTACGTGACCCTCTCGTCGGTGCACCAGGCAAAGGGCTTGGAGTGGCCGGTCATCTTCCTGCTGGGCCTGTCAGAGGGACAATTTCCCCACCATCGGGCCATGGAAGATCAGGCGGGTATCGAGGAGGAACGCCGGCTGTTTTATGTGGCAGTCACCCGGGCCCGCGACGAACTCTACCTGTGCCATCCCGTTCGAGCCGGCGGGCGCGGGCGACGACGCTTCGAGATTCAACGAGCTTCGCTATTTGTTCGAGAACTCCGGGACGACCCCGAACTCGCCGAGGTCCCCTGGGAAAAATGGGTAATCGAGGAGTGAACCAATGACGACAGACCCCCTATCGCTGACCGGCGCCTTCACCGCACTGATCACCCCTTTTCGGGACGGTGGTGTCGACCGAGAGGCCTACGCCGAGCACGTCGAACGCCAGATCGATGGCGGCATCGACGGCCTGGTACCCTGCGGAACCACCGGCGAAGCGGCCACGATGTCGACCGACGAGCAGATCGAGACGATCTCGATCTGCGCCGAGGTCGCCGACGGCCGCGTCCCCGTGGTGGCGGGAACCGGGTCGAATGACACGGAGAAAACCGTCGAGATGACCCGGCGCGTCGCCGAGATCGACGGGGTCGACGCCGCGCTCGTGGTCACGCCCTACTACAACAAACCCAGCCAGGAGGGCATGTACCGGCACTTCCGCAGAGTCGCCGATCGAGGGGATCTCCCGGTGGTGCTCTACAATGTGCCCTCCCGTACCGGCGTCTCGCTCGATGCCGAGACCGTGGCGCGGCTGGCGCGTCACGACCGGATCGTCGGCATCAAAGAGGCGACCGGAGACATGCGTCTGGGAAGCAGAATTCACGAAGAGGCCGGCGATGACATCGCACTGATGTCGGGGGACGACTTCACGACTCTGCCGCTGTTGAGTGTCGGCGGTCAGGGATGCGTCTCGGTCGTCTCGAATCTCGACCCGCAGATCATGTCGGACCTGGTCGACCAGGCGAACCGCGGAAAGATGGATGCCGCCCGCCAGCGTCACCAGAAAATGCTCCCCCTCGCCCGGCTGCTATTCGCCAAGCCCAATCCCGTGCCCACCAAAACCGCGGCGTGGCTGATGGGATGGTGCCAGCCGGATGTGCGTGCCCCCCTGTACACGCCGTCGCAGGACTACTCGGAGCTGATGCGCGACATGCTCGAGGACTACGGACTGCTCTGAGACGCCGAAACTCGTGAGCCCTGTCTGAGTATCACCACACCGATCGAGGAACCGTCGATGGATGCACTGAACATCGCAATCTGCGGCGCCGAGGGCCGCATGGGCACCTCGCTTCAATCCGAACTGGAGGCCCGCACCGACCTGCAATTTGCTGGTGGCTTCTACCGAGACTCCGACGCCCTGGACGACAGCGTCGACCTGGTGATCGACTTTTCTTCGCCGGTTGGGTGTATGAGCGCGCTGCAGGCGGCACTGCAGGCGGAGGTCCCCTTCGTGACCGGGACGACCGGGCTTTCGGACGGACAGGACCGTCAGCTCCGCGACGCCGGTTCGTCGATTCCCGTTTTGCTGGCTTCGAATTTTTCGGTGGGAATCAACCTTTTGACCGGCCTCGTCGAGCAAGCGGCCGAGGCGGCCGACGACTTTGATATCGAGATCTTCGAAGCGCACCACCGAAAGAAGGTCGATGCCCCGAGTGGCACGGCCCTCTCACTGGGTGAAGCTGCGGCCGGAGCGCGGGACCTGGAGCTCGAGGAGGTCGCCCAGTGGGGCCGCAAAGGTGACGTGGGCGTCCGAGACGACGAGACCATCGGCTTTCAGGTCGTGCGGGGCGGAAGCATCGTCGGCGAACACACGGTCATGCTGTGCGGCGACGACGAGCGCCTGGAGCTGACCCACCGGGCCGAAGACCGAAGCATCTTTGCCAAAGGGGCGCTCCGTGCATCGGCATGGTTGGTCGAGCAGCCACCGGGCTTCTACGACATGCGTGACGTACTGTTTTGAATCGGAGGCGGCGTCTCACTTCCCCTTCCATTCGGGGTCGCGCTTTTCCAGGAACGCCGAGATCCCCTCGGCGGCATCCTCGGTCAGGGTATTGATCGTCAAGGACCGGTGCAGGGATCGGAGGGCCTCTTCGAAGGACATATCCTGGGTTTCGTAGTACGCGCGACGCCCCATCGCCAAAACGGCCGGCGAAAAATCGGTGATCGAGTCGACTCGCTCGTCGACGCGAGCGTCCAGCCCGTCGGGGTCGACCACGTCGTTGACCATGCCGATCTCGGAGGCCTCGTCGGCCGACAGGCGGCGACCCGTCAGAATCATATCCATCGCCGATTTGCGCGGGATGTTCCGCTGCATCACGGCGAGCACCATCATCGGGAAGAGCCCGACCTTGATCTCGGGAGTCCCCAGTGTGACGTCGGCGGCCGCGACCGCCAGATCGGCGCTCAGCGCCAGTCCGAGTCCGCCGCCCAGCGCGTGTCCGTTGATGCGAGCGATAATCGGGGACTTGCACCGATTCATCTCCAACAGAAGCTCGGCGTACTCGCCTCGACTCTCGTGCATGTCGACAAACCCCTCTCCCCCGCTGCGATCCCCGAGATCGCCGCCGGCACAGAAGGCCGCGTCGCCGGCGCCGGTCAGGACGACGACGCGGACATCGTCATCGCCCGAGAGGGATTCAAACGCGCTTCGAAGCCCACGCGTGGTGTCGATCGACAGCGCGTTCCGTCGCGCGGGTCGGTCGATCGTCACGGTTCCCACGCCCTCGTCGACCTCGACCTTCACCTCGTCACTCATGGCCACCTCTCCGATCCGATGGTAGTCTCTGATGCGCCTGTAATCAGACGTATGTCTCCCGCGAGGGCCCGTCAATGTGCGCCGCAGACAATGCCGAGCAGAAGCCGGTGAAGCGCTGGACCTTCAAGGTAGAGCTGCGGTGTGAGCAGCCCGATGCCCTGGCCGATTTGCTGATACGCTCGGAGTTCGCCGAGGGAGCCCAGGTCATCGACGACGCCACGAATGGGCCGTCGATAGATGGCGACTCGCAGGTTGCCGCATCGTTGGACTGCGGGGTCGTCACCTACGTCGAGCGTCCGCGCCCCGATGCCGAGCTCGAATTGAGAGCACAACTCGACGAACTGCAGGAGGCCTCGACCGAACTCGAATGGTCCGTACAGACGGTCGAACGGTTCGATGACACCTCCTGGAAGACGCGGTGGAAGGAGTTCTTCGAGATCGTCGAGGTATCGGATCGGGTCACCGTGGGTCCCCCCTGGGAGAGCTTCGATGCCTCGGGCGGCGAGGTGACCCTGGTCCTGAACCCTGGGATGGCCTTCGGCGTCGGGACCCACGAGACGACCCGCCTGGCCTGCCAGCTTCTGGACCGTCACCTCGCCGACGCCTCGGCACCGAGCGTTCTGGATGTGGGTTGTGGGACGGGGTTACTGGCGATGGCCGCCGCTCGGCTCGGTGCCGACCCGGTCCTTGGCCTCGATATCGACGAAGATGCACTGAGTTCGGCGCGCTCGAACCTGGAGGCCAACGGGCTCGAGCGCGACGTCACCCTGGCCTCGACCCCGATCGGGGACGTCCCGGACACCTTTGACATCGTCGTCGCCAACATCCTCTGGCCGACACTCGTCGACTTGAAAGACGAGCTTCTGAACCACGTCGAACCCGGCGGGAGATTGATTCTCTCGGGCATTCAACTAGAACACTTGGATGAATTCGAGGGTGTCTTCATACCCGCTGATTGGACGGTCTCCGAACGCCTCACCGAAGGCGAATGGGCCGCCCTGACCATCGTCCCCGACGCTCGCCGATGAACCGCGTACGCGCCGACATCACCCAGACGCCTCTCCCCGACGAGTCGCTGCAGGGCCGCCCCTTCGACCTTCCCGACGATGTCGCCCATTACCTGAGAGATGTCCGTCGACTCGACGTCGGAGCCGCCGTCGAACTCTTCGATGGCACCGGACGGGTCCTCCGCGGGAAATTGCAGCAGGTCACCGACCACGGCGTCGCCGTGTTCGTCGAAGAGGATACGACCGACACCTCGAGGGAATCCCCCTGCGAGGTCACCCTTCTGCCGGTGATGCCGAAGCGCAAACGTTGGCGCTGGGTCATCGAAAAAGCGACCGAACTCGGCGTCCGGCGCATCGAGCCGCTGACGTCGGATCACGCCGTCGTCGACATTCCCGACGACAGGGTCGCCAGCAAGCTGGAACGTTGGCAAAAGATTCTGGGCTCGGCGGCTCGTCAATCCGAACGTGCCGTAACCCCCACGATCTCCGCACCGATGTCGCTGGAGGATCGACTCGAGGCTTACAGCCCCGAAGGCCTGGCCGTCGCACCGGCTGCTCGAAGCGACGGCCCATCGCTGGACAGCGTCTTATCGGAATCAGACGCCTCGGGTTCAGACGCCCCGGGTGCGGTCGACCTCTGGGTCGGACCGGAGGGCGGCTTCTCCGACGGCGAACTCCAGGCGATGGAATCCCGGGATATCACGCTCTGTCGCCTGGGACCCCGGATCCTGCGTGCCGAGACGGCGGCCGTAGCCGCGATTACGACGATCCAGACTCGACTGGGAGACTTGGGTGTCTAATGATAGTGATGCCCACCGCCGTCCATCTCCGTTGTCTACGAACCATCTGATGTCCACTTTTACAGACCGCATCCATTCACATCTTGCGTGGTCCCGCGTCGGGGTCGTCCTCGCCCTGGCCTGCCTCGTGTCGGCCGCCGCCTGCGATTCCAAGAGTCGAGGCGACGACGCCGGCGCCGACACACAGACCACGACCTTCGAGAGCTCGCGGGCCCCGTACAGGGCCACCATTCAGGCGGGCTGGACGCGCATCGATGCAGCGTCGCTCAACAGCCACGCCGATTTTGCGGCGACGCGCGACGAAACGTTGTATTTGATGGTGATCCCTCAGTCGCTTCCTCAAGTCGGCGAGATGGATCCCCCTTCAGCCTCGGCGCTCAAGGAGGCGAGCCTGGACCGAATGTCGAAAAATGTGCAGGAATTTCGCGTCGAGCGCGAGGGACCGGTGAAACTCGAAACCACCGAGGGCATCTCCGTATTTGCGGAGGGGGTCTCCGATGGAACCCACATTCAGTACATCGCCACCTTTCTGACCCACAACTCCTGGGGATACCAGGTCGTGGCATGGGGGCCCGCCTACACCGAGGACAAACTCGTCAACGCCGTCGACACATTCTTCGATGGTTGGCAATTCACCGACGAATCCGTACCGTCGCCGCGTCCTGATGGCGGTGTACCGTCTTCCCCTGAACGATCCGATACATCCGACGCTCCGGCGTCTGACTGACCTCTGACAACGCTTCTTCCAACACCCACAAGCTGCAATGGCCGATCTGAACAAAGAACATTACGAAGTTACAATCATGGGCTCGGGTCCCGCGGGATTGACCGCCGGGATCTACACCGCCCGGGCGGATCTCCAGCCTGTTATCTTCGAAGGCCCGGAACCCGGTGGTCAATTGACCACGACCACCGACGTCGAAAACTACCCGGGCTTTGCCGAAGGGATCATGGGCCCCGACTTGATGAACGAGTGTCGCGAGCAGGCCGAACGCTTCGGTGCCGAGACCCACATGGCGCTCATCGACGAAGCCGACCTGTCGGAACGCCCCTTCGACCTGAAACTCGAAGACGGAACGGCGTTTCAGACTGACTCGCTGATCGTCGCCTCCGGCGCCCGCGCTCGCCTCCTGGGACTCGAGAACGAATCCCGGCTGATGGGCCACGGCGTCTCCACCTGCGCGACCTGCGACGGATACTTCTTCCGCGACCAGGAACTCGCCGTCGTCGGCGGCGGGGACTCCGCCATGGAGGAGGCGACGTTTCTGACGAAATTCGCCTCCAAAGTCACCGTCATCCACCGACGCGACGAGCTGCGGGCCTCCGAGATCATGGCCCAGCGGGCCTTCGACAACCCCAAGGTCGAGTTTCTGTGGAGCCACGAGGTCGTCGACGTCATCGGCGAGCCCGAAGACGGCGTCGAAAAACTGAAGGTCATCAACAACAAGACCGAAGAGGTTCGCGACTTCCCCGTCGACGGACTCTTCATCGCCATCGGACACATCCCGAACACGGAGGTGTTTGAGGGACAGCTCGAGATGGACGATGATGGGTACATCATCACCGAGCCGGACTCCTCGCACACGAGCATCCCGGGCGTGTTCGCCACGGGCGACGTCCAGGACAAGACGTATCGCCAGGCCGTGACCGCGGCCGGGTCGGGCTGCAAAGGGGCCATCGATGCGGAGCGATTTCTCGAAGAGCAGGCGGTCTAGGATTCGAGACCTACCCCTCCGAACATGCCTGACAGCGGCGGCGGCCCTCCTCTGTTTATTCAGTTGGGGGCCGCCGCCGGTTTATGGGGCTGTCGAAGACGAAGGGGCCGAGACGTATCCGATCCGCAAGATCTTCGTCGAGGGGAACAAGCGAACCGACCGGGACGTGGTCATCCGGGAGCTGATCTTCGAGGCCGGCGACTCGCCGACCCGGGCCGACATCCGAGAGAGCGCTCAGCGACTCTTGAACATGGGTATTTTCGACGAGGTCGACTGGCACCTCGTTCCCGTCGCCGACTCCAAGTCGGAGGAGGCATACTACCTACTGCTCGAGCTCGATGAGCGGTGGACGGTCATCCCGTTGGCAAACGGCGCCTTCGGCGGAGACCTCCTGTCGCTGCAGCTCGGTCTGTACGACATCAACCTGTTTGGGCGCTATCTCGAGCTCGGCGCAGACTACCGTCGCCTGGGCGACACGAACTCGTTTTCGGTCTGGTTTCGCGACCCACGATTTCTGGGCGAGCGACTCAGCCTGAGCACCTCGATCTATCGAAACGCTCGACTTCGCGTCCTGTACGACGATGCCGGCCAGGCCGAAGGCGGTTATTTTCGAAGCCAGTGGGGGCTGAGTCTGTCGCTACAGAAGGAATGGAAGTGGTGGCTGACCTCGACGTTCGGCCTCACGGCTCACGCAGACAGTTTTTCGGACACGTATCTCGGTACCGAGTTGGCCGACATGCAGCGGGCCGCCGGTGGGTTCCCGGACGACCACGAGGCGTTCAGCCTGTTTGCCGCCACTCAAATCGGGCGGATCGACCGCCGGAGCTACCTTCGCGACGGTCTCGCAGGGAGCCTGTCGGTCTCTTACACGCCACCCATTCTATTCTCGGACCTCCACCACATAGACGTGGTCGCCAGCGGCTCTGCCTATACGACGGGACCGCTACGTTCGACCCTCGCCCTGACCGCGAGCACCGGCTACACGACGACGGATAGCCTGGAGCACCAATTCTACCTCGGAGGACTCGGATCCCTGCGAGGTTTCCTCGACTCTCGCTTCCGGGGCAAAGCGTACTGGCTGGCCAACGCCGAGTTTCGGATTCCCTCGATCGATCTGGACTGGCTGGCGCTCCAACACGTTCTGTTTGTCGACGCGGGAAGCGCGGGACGCACCCCGCGGGGCTACGCCGACGTCGACGGCCTGAGCGTCGGCATCGGCTTCCGACTCATCTTGCCCAAGGTCTACAACTTTGTCGCGCGGGTCGACTGGGCCTTTCCGCTGGTAGGACGCGGCCGCAGCCCGTTGAGCCTCGGTTCCGGGCAGTTTCTCTGACGGCTTACGGCCGCAAGACGTCGAGTCCGACCGACTCGGCAAATCCCGACGTATCGAACAGGTCCGGCACCTGGCAGAAGCCGCCGTCTTCCGGGGGTTCGTCCAGCAGACGTTGGGCCGTCTCGGTGATGATCCGTGCCGTCGTCGTGTACGGCCCCTTGCCGGAGACGGCCGCGATGCATTCGCCGGAATCGGGTTCAAACGCGACGACCTGAAAGGCATTGCCCGTATCGTCCCAGTCGGTGTCGTTGTTCGCCATCAGGTCGACCGCCCGATCCAGCAGCGGCGCCAACCCACGCATCACCCCGGGAACCACCGGACTCGCCCTGTGGAGCAGGTTGGCGACAATCTTGGGGAGCACGACGCTGGTCTCCACCGTATCGACGTCGGCAAAGGCGGGAACCGTCAGGGGTTCCCCACCCGGAATCCACACCGCTCGGGCGACCTGGCCGCCCGGGAGGGCGAGACGATATTTCCGATACCCGACTGCGCGCGACTCGTGGCGGCCCTCCCGGTAGGTCAAGCCCGGTTCGCCGATCGAACGGATGATCGACCGCTTCGTTCCGGGACTCGTCGACATGCCCGGGGAATGATAGGCGATGCCGATCGACCGATGGCCCTCCGATCCCGCCACATCCGCGGCGAGATTGCCCGCCGTGTATTCGAACGCACACGAAGGCATGATCACACGGTCGGTCACGTCGGAGGCACTCGATTTGACCCAGTTGAGGTGGCTCTGCTCGCCGCTGGTATCCAGGTAGTGCACGTCGTTTCTCAGGGCGGCCCGGACCACCGGCCGACCCACCTCGGCAAAGGGCCCCGCGGCGTTGATAAGGATGTCGACGTGTTCGAGCAGCGCGTCCAGGGACCGTTCATCGTCGACATGGGCCTGCCGCAGGGTGGGAACGATGCCGTGTTCGGCCCCGATGTCGGACGACAGGGTCTGCAGCTTGTCGATATTCCGGCCGGCGGCCACGAAATCGAGTCCGCGCCGGGCCAGCTCGTCACAGATACGAGTGCCCGTGTATCCCGTCGCACCGTAGACTGCGATGTATTCAGGCGACTCCTTCATGTCTCAGCCCTGGCTGTCTCGAGTCAATTCGAACCCTCACCCCCACCGGATCACTCGGGGTCTCCATCCAGCAGGTCGACGAGTGCCGTCTCCAAACTCGCCTCGATGTCGTCGGCCTCGGCGTAGATTTCGCAGCCGGCCGCATTGTGATGTCCGCCACCCCCGAACCGCTCGGCCAACTTCGAGACGTCGACGTTGCCCCGCGAACGGAAGGTAACCTTCCAGCCGGCTCCTTCGAGCTCTCGAAGCTGCGTGGAGACCTCGACCCCGCGTACCGAGCGCCCGTAGTTGATAAAGCCATCTGTCAGCTCGCCGGGACGCTCGACTCCTTCGACAATCGATCGCGGAATGCGAATAAAAGCGAGTCGCCCGCAATCGGACAACCGCAGGGTCTCGAGCACCTCGCGCAACAACTCGATCCGTTTGAGCGGCTGCGATTCGTACACATGGCTGGCCATGCGCCACGGGTCGACCCCCGCATCGAGCAATTCACCCGCCACCTGAAAGGTGCGCTTCGACGTATTCGAATAGCGAAACCCCCCGGTGTCGGTCATCACCGCGCAGTAGAGGCACTCGGCGATATCAGATGTGATGTCCAACTCGAGGGCTTCGAGAAGGTCGTAGATGAGCTCTCCGGTGGCCGCCGCCGACTCGTCGCGCAGATACAGGTCGGCAAACTCCCGGTCCCATGTTCGATGGTGGTCGATGACGACGGTACGCTCTCCCCAGCCGCTCTGCGGGAACTCCGAGCCCACGCGGTCCGGCGACGAGCAATCGAGTACGAAGGTGAGGTCGAACTCGGCATCCTCCGGAAGTTCGTGACGCACGCGATCCGAGCCGCGTAGAAACTCGCAGATATACGGCACCGGGTCTTGGTTGTACGCCGTCACATCCTTTCCGAGTTCACGCAGCGCCGCGGCCAGCGCCAGCGTGGAACCCATGGAGTCGCCATCGGGGTCATAGTGGCCTACGACGAGGCATGAATCGCTCTCGTCGATCCAGTCGACGGCCCGCTGAAGTGACTCACCGAAATCCTCGGCCCTGGCAATGTCGCCCATCAATTACCTCTATTCGGTGTCCGAGTCTTCCCCGTCCCCGGACTTCGCCTCCTGAGCGAGCAGCGTCTCGATACGCCGTCCCCGCTCGATCGACTCGTCGTACTCGAATGCGAGATCCGGAGTATATTTGGTGTCGAGCTCCTGAGCAACTTCCCGTTTGATGTACCCCTTCGCCCGATCCAGCGCCGCCTTGGCGCGTCGCTGCGCCTCTTCGCCGTCGTCGTCGCCGAAGGTCACGAAGTACACGGTCGCGTGTTTGATGTCGGGGCTCACCTCGACGTCGGTGATCTCGACGCCTTCGAGACCCGGGTCCCGTAGGTCTCGGAGCAGGATCTGAGCCACGATCTCGTGGAGCTTCTGGCTGACGCGATCGGTTCGGTCAAAGTCGTTGTAGTCGTCCATCGTCCGGGCTCCGTTCGGTGAGTGTCCCAGTGGCCCCTCGTGCGAACGCCCGCGTCTCGGTGACGAGGCGCGGGCGTCGCATCGGGTTCGCGGGCGGCTCGGAGGGGACTGCGAGCCGAGTGATTGAAACTGCGGGTCAGTTCAAGGTCGCCGAGACTTCGCGGTAATCGAAGATCTCGATTTCATCGCCCTCTTTGATGTCGTCGTAACCGACGAGCGAAATACCGCACTCAAAGCCCTCTCGGACCTCTTTGACGTCGTCGTCAAATCGACGAAGCGAGGCGAGTTCCGTCTCGAACACAACCCGGTTTTCGCGCAGAAGCCGGGCGTGGGCATCGCGTTTGACCTCTCCGTCGCGGACGTAGCAACCGGCGATGGTGCCGGCCTGGTGCGACTTGAAGATTTCGCGGACCTCGACGCGACCCAGGATGACCTCTTCGGTGATCGGCTCGAGCAGCCCTTCCAGGATGTTTCGCACCTGGTCGATGGCGTCGTAGATGACCGAGTGGGTCAGCACCTGAACGCCGTGCTCTTCGGCGATCTCCTGAGCCCGACGGTCGGGTCGGACATTGAATCCGACGATCAACGCCGCCGTATCCGACGAAGCCGCCAGGTTGACGTCGTTCTCGGTCACGGCTCCGACGCCCGAGTGGATAACCTGGACGCGAACCTCTTCGTTGCCCAGGTCTCCGAAGGCTTCGCGGAGCGCTTCGACCGATCCCTGAACGTCACCCTTGATGATGACCTTCAGGTCTTTGATTTCGCCTTCCTGAATCATCGCCGACAGGTCTTCGATGCTCCCGGCGGCGACGTCCTTGGCGCGGCTGGCCATATCTTCTTTGCGCCGCTGCTGCTCGACGTTCTCGGTGATCGCCTGAGCATCGGATTCCTCATCGACCACGAAGAACGGCTCCCCCGCTTCGGGGACGCCGCTGAGACCGGTGATCTCGACGGGCTGGCTGGGCCCGGCCGAGTCGACCTCTTGGGCGCGGTCGTCATGCATGGTTCGTGCGCGGCCGTAATTCTGACCACTTACGACGATATCGCCCTGCTTGAGCGTACCGCGTTGAATCAGAACCGTCGCGACCGGGCCGCGACCGGTATCGAGCTCGGCCTCGATGACGATCCCCTGAGCGTTTCGATTCGGGTTGGCGCGCAGATCCTCCAGCTCGGCCTGCAGCGATACCGACTCGAGCAGCCCTTCGATGTTGGTCTGCTGCAGCGCACTGACTTCGACGTACAGCGTCGTGCCACCCCATTCCTCGGGCACGAGCTCGTATTCGGTCAGCGCCTGCTTGACGCGGTCCGGATTCGCCGTCGGTTTGTCGATCTTGTTGATAGCGACGACGATGGGAACCCCGGCGTCCTGGGCGTGGTTGATGGCCTCGACGGTCTGGGGCATGACCCCGTCGTCGGCAGCCACCACAAGGACGACGATATCGGTCGCCTTGGCACCGCGAGCACGCAGGGCCGTGAAGGCCTCGTGGCCCGGTGTATCCAGGAAGGTTACCGCACCATCGTCGGTGCTGACCTGATACGCACCAATGTGCTGGGTAATGCCCCCGGCCTCTTCGGTGGTGACGTCGCTCTTGCGGACGGCATCCAACAGGGACGTTTTTCCGTGGTCGACGTGACCCATCACCGTGATCACCGGCGCCCTGGGCTCCAACGTCTCTTCGGCGTCCTCTTCGGTGTCGTAGAAGTTCGAGATGTCGAAGGCGACGTTTTCGATGGTGTAGCCGTATTCATCGGCCACCAGCGACGCCGTCTCGTAATCGAGGGTCGTATTGACGTTGGCGTTCATCCCCGATTCCATCAGCTTCATGGCCACGTCACCGGCCTTCACGCCCATCTCCTGGGCCAGGTCCCCGACGCTGATGACATCCTCGATCCGGATGTTCCGCTTGTGCTCGGCAGCCTCGGTGATCTCGGGCTGCTTGTTGCTGTTTTTGTTCTTCTGCCGGCGCCGGTTCCTGTTTTTGGACTTTCCGTCATACAGGTCTTTGCCTTCGACGACCTGACGGTGAGGACTGACGCGACTGTTGCCCCGGCCGCCCTCTTTCTTGTTCTTCTTGGAGCTGTCCTTCGACTTGTCCTTCTTCTTCTTGCCCTTCTTCTTGCCGGGCTCGAAGGTCTTTCCTTCGGCTTTGAGCCGGTCCTGCACGACGTTTTCGTCGATCGTGCCCAGGACCTGGGCGCCGTCTTCGGGCTCCTCTTTTTTGGGACGAGACCCGGTGTCCTTCGACGGGCGCTTCGGTTCGCCGCCGTCCTCGGGCGTGCCCCCTTCATCGTCGGCAGCCGGCTGGTCGGCAGGCTGCTCGTCTTCCGGGGCCTTGGGAGGCTCGTCGGACGATTCCTCGTCGACGTCTTCGGGCTCTTCAGAGGTCTCTTCCTCGCCGTCTTCGGCCTCTTGAGTCTCCTCGGCCTCTTGATCTTCAGGCTCGTCTGACTCTTCTTCTTCGGCCTCGACCGGTTCCTCGTCTTCGGGCTCGGCAGCGGGCTCTTCGCCTTCGCCGGCTTCGTCGGACGCGGGTTCCTCGTCTTCAGGCTCTTCCGACGCCGGTTCGGCGGCCTCTTCAGCCTCGTCTTCCTCGTCGGACTTTCGACGCACCGCCGCCCCCTCCGGCGCCGCGGCTGCGGCCTCCTGATCTTGCTCGTCACCGTCGACATCGGCTTCCTCGTCGGCGTCGGCCGACTCGGTCTTCCGGCGAATCACCGTCGGCCCGATCCCCTCCTCATCTTCGGCGGAGGCCTCCGCCTCGTCGGAATCGGTGGCAGTCGCCTCCGCCGACTCGAGGGCCTGTTTCAACTCCTTGACTTCCGCCTCGCTGAGGCGGCTCATGAAGTTATTGACGGTGAACCCCAAATCCAGGTCGTTGATCGTGTCGACCAGTTCCTGGCGGTTTAAGCCGAGTTCGTCGGCGAGTTCGTGAACGCGTTGACCTTCAATTTGCATCTGCTCTCCGGGTCTCCGTCAGACTCGTCGGAAAATCCGTGATTGTGTTCGAAATGGGCACGGCTCGCTCGGGTCTTCCAAGCGGGCGAAGTGCCTCAAGTTGTACTCAATAATTGGTTGCTACTCGGCGGGCTGGAACCTCTCGGGTCAGTCGCCCGGCTCATATTCGATGCAGGCTAGCTTCTCAAGGTCCCGTCCAACCTGTTCGGCTCGTTGTTCGGGCTTGAGGCCAATGGCCACAACCCGGTCGCGACCGCACAGGCGGCCGAATTCCCGGGCTTCAAATCGTTCAAAGACGGGAACGTCGAGCCCGCGACATCGTTCCAGAAACTTCTCGGCCCGGCGACTGTCGGCATCGTCGGCCACAATAATGCATTCGATCTGCCCTTCGTCGATCGCCTTCAATGTGGGCTCGATTCCAACGAACAGGTTGCCCAGCCGTCGAACTTCGCCCAGACCATCGCGGACGCGCCGCTGAAGGCCCTGGCGGACCGTCTCGACCAGCTCATCGGCCTCTGGAGGGTCGATCGACTCGCCGAGTTGCCTGGCGAACCCGGCCCATGTCGCCGCCGAAATGCAACTGGACAGCGGATGGACGAGGACCTCTCGGCCCGGCGCGCCCCCTCGCATATCGTATGTCAATCCGACCCGTTCATCGTAGACAAACCGCTCCAGATCCCGGCGTGCCACCTCCTGGTGGCATCCGGCGCAGCGGCCCGTCCCGGGCTCAGATTGTGTGTTCGATGCGAGTTGTCGACTCATACGCCCCAGGGGGACTCTATAGGGTAATCAGCGTGCGATTCAATCAACCGTCGTGGCGACCGATTCGTCGTCCTCTTCGTCGTCTTCTTCGTCTTCGGTTGCCTCGTCGGCCTCCGTCGACGCTTCTTCCGCATCCGCCGATTTCTCGGTGTCTTCGGAATCTTCGGCGTCTTCATCGTCGGCCGCTTCGGCATCTGCATCCGCCGCTTCTTCAACGGCATCATCTTCGTCGGCCGGTTCTTCATCTTCGTCGGTATCGTCTTCGTCTGTATCTTCTTCGCCGGCGGGTTCGTCGTCGGCCGTGTCTTCATCCTCCGACGTCTCGTCGGCTGACTCCTCGGCCGTCTCCTGTTCCCCTTCTTCGGCCGCCTCTTCGTCCTCCTTTTCGGCCTCTTTCTCCTTGGCCTCCAGGCTCTTGTAGAAGGCCTTGCGTCGCATATCCATCTCGGCGTCGCTGAGACCCTCTTCCTGTTCGAGATACTCCTGAGCGGCGTACCAGATTTGCTTGACCTTCTTTTCGTGGAGATCGGTCTTTTCGGCCATCTCCTCGAGATCTTCGGCGAAGGCGATGTGGTCGATGGTGGTATAGCCGGCGTTGTAGAAGGTCTCGGAGACAGCTTCGCCGACACCCCGAATGGCCTCGAGCTTCTTCATCTCCTTCTGCTCGGGGGTCATCGCCTCCGGAGAGTTCGGATCCGGGCGATCCAGGATCTCCTGGGCCGCCTCGATGATGAGACCGGCGGTTTCTTCGTCGATCCCGGGGATCTGAGCGAGCTCTTCGATGTCGGCTTCGGTGATGTGTTCGAGCTTGTTGTACCCGAGCCGAAAGAGGGTATCGATCATATCCTCGTCGATGCCCTCGAACTCCACCAGATTCTCGCGCGCCTCTTCCATCATATTCTCGAGGCGCGTCTCGCTGATGATATCGAGATTCCATCCGGTCAACTGGGCCGCCAACCGGACGTTCTGGCCGCCACGTCCGATGGCCAGGCTGAGCTGGTCGTCGGGGACGATCAGTTCCATCGTCATGTTGGTCTCGTCGATCAGGACCTTCGAGACCTCCGCGGGGCTGATGGCGTTGCATACAAACCGTGCGGGGTCCTCCACGTACGGGACGATGTCGATCTTTTCGCCGCGCAGCTCCTGGACGACCGATTGGACGCGCGAGCCGCGCATTCCGACGCACGCGCCGACCGGGTCGACGTCGGAGTCGGAGCTGTAGACGGCCACCTTGCTTCGGACGCCCGGCTCCCGCGAGACGGCGACGATGCGGACGATCCCTTCGTAGACCTCGGGGACCTCTTGTTCGAACAGTTTGATCAGCACCTGAGGATCCGCCCGCGTCAACACGACCTGCGGGTCGCGACTCGAGCGTTTGACCTCCTGGATCATCGCCTGCAGCCGATCGCCGGGCCGGTAGTTCTCGCGAGGCGTCTGCTCGCCCTTCGGCAAAATCGCGTCGGCGCGACCGAGGTCGATGATGATGTTGCCCTTTTCATAACGACGGACGATCCCGGTGACCATCTCGCCGTCGCGGTCCTTATACTCGTCGTAGATGTTGTCGCGCTCGGCCTCGCGGACCTGCTGGATGATGACCTGCTTGGCCTTCTGGGCAGCGATCCGACCAAAGGTCGAATTGTAGGAATCCAGGTTCAGAATGTCGCCGAACCGTTCATCCTGCAGCTTCGCCTTGTTCTTGTCTTCTTCCTTGTAGAAGATCTGGAAGAGCAATTCGTCGCCGGGTTCGGCGTCGAACCCCGCCTCTCGCACCGCCTCGACCGAGGCTTCGCGATAGGGGTTTTCGACCTCGTCGTTGACGGTGACAATCTGGAACAACTCGATCTCGCCGGAGTCCTCATCGAACTTGGCTTCGATCTCGCGCTGTTCCCCGTAGGTCTTCTTGGCGGCCGTCAAAATCGCTGCTTCCAGCGTTTTGACGAGGGTCTCGCGCGCAATTCCCTTATCCCTCGATACCTGATCAATGACATTGTCGAGCTCCATCTCTCCTCACTCCTCGCGCTGAGGCTCTTTTCAGATCCAGCCGCTGGCGAGCCCGTCGGACGTCGCCATGGCGGCTGGCTTAAAAGCTGCTGGCTTAAAAATCGTATTTGAGTCGTGCTTTGGCGACGTCGTCCCAGCCGATCGTGGCTGACTCGCCGTCCCCGATGTCCAGTTCAAGTGTATTGTCTTCAAAACCCGTCAGGGTGGCGACGACTTTGTTCTTGCCGTCGATCTGGACCCGCGTGACCAGTTCGACCTGCTCGCCGACCGCCCGGGCGACATGCTCGGGGCGTTTCAGGGGCCGCTCCAGGCCCGGCGACGAGACTTCGAGTACGTAATCCTCGGGGACACGGTCGTCGGCGTCGAGATACGCCTCCATGTAGCGGCTGATCTCGGCGCATTCGTCGACGTTGACGCCCTCACCTTCGGCGACCTCTCCGGGACGCTCCACGTACACGCGGATGATCCATCGTCCACGGACGGCCGGCTCCACGTCGAACAGCCGTAGTCCGTTTGCATCGGCCGCCTCGCGTCCCCAGTCGGTGATATCCTCCCGGAGTTCGGGCGTCATCGTCCTGGACGACTCTTTTGCGCCCTCCCCGTCCTCTCGTTTTTCTCGACGCCTGCGTCTCTTTCGACTCACGGCGCTCCCTTTTTGAACATATACATCTGCGCTCAGGCCTCCCTTCGGCCCTCCGGCCGTCGAGAACCCCGGGCGCAGACAGCATCGTCGCGGCGGGTCATGCAACCGAAACGGCTTCCATCGCCGTCTCATTCCAACCGCCTGATGTCGCTGTCGACCAGTTTGCGAAGCGGATCCATTAAAAAAAGCGGGCACAAACCCGCTTTCGCACGCTGCGAAAACTGTGACCGCACCACCGCGGGGTGGTGCCGCCCGGCGGGCCGCCCTTCCGGGGTTCCGTTGCACGGACATCCCCGGAGTGACTTGGCGACTCGCTGGATTACCCTTAACTACAGGGTCGGCGCGATGTCAAGGCCGGAGCCGTGCTTCGGGGCGCCGCCAAAAAGTCTCATATCGACCCGGGAATCACGTATGATCGTCTCTCTGTGCCAACTCTGCTCGACGCGAGATGTCGACGACAATCTGGACACCTGCCGGCGCCTGGCCGAGAGGAGCCACGAGCGGGGGGCTGACTGGATTCTTTTCCCGGAGAATGCCCCGTTTCTGGGCAGCGACGCCGACAAGCTGCCAGTCGCCGAGCCGCTCGATGGTTCGATCGTCGACGCGTACCGTTCGATGGCGAGGGACTTCGATGCCCGGGTGACCCTGGGGAGCTTTCCCGAGACGAGCCCCGACGACGATCGGACCTTCAACACCCAGGTTCAGATCGCTGCCGACGGCTCGATCGAGGCGGTATACCGCAAGATCTTTCTGTTCGATGTCAGCGTCGAGGGGGGGCGCGAATACCGAGAATCGGCTCACGTGCGGCCCGGCGACGAGATCGTGACCACCTCCTTCGAGGCCGACGGCTCCTCGCCGACGATCGGCCTGACCATCTGCTACGACCTCCGGTTTCCCTCGCTGTACAGACGGTACGCCGTCGACCACGGCGCCGAGATCGTGACGGTCCCCTCCGCCTTCACCCTGCAGACCGGGCGCGACCACTGGCACCCTTTGCTGCGTGCACGCGCTATTGAAAATCAGTGCTGGATGCTGGCCCCCAATCAGTGGGGCCACCATCACGGTGACCGCTGGTCGTATGGCCACTCGTCTATCTATGATCCATGGGGACAGCGCGTCGCGTGCGCCTCCGATGGCCCCGGAATCGTCACCGCCGACATCGACATCGGGGCCGTCGAGCGGGTCCGCCGCGACATGCCCTGTCTGGAACACGCCCGCCGAGCCGACCTCCCCGAAGGATCGGGATGAATCCCCTTGGCGGCTGTGTTATCGCCACAGCGTCGCCCGTCCACCTGCACCGGAAGCCGACCGAGCACCATGGCCGACCTTCTCAATCTCGTCGCGGTCCTCCTGCCGGCCGCCTACGTGGCAATCTTCGGGCTCTATCTGCGCCACTTCCTCAACAGCGATGAGAGCCCGGGGTTTGCCGGCAGCGCCGCATTGTTTGGCGTACTCGGCCTCCACTCTCTGTACATGGTGCTGCTGGGGATCGAGACCCAGCACTTCCCGATCGCCACCCAGGCGGAGTTTTTCTCGCTTCTGGCGCTCAGCGTCGGGGCCTCCTACGCCCTCGCCGAACGCTGGCATCGCGATGCCAACACCGGCGTCTTCTTCGTGGCCATCGTCCTGGCGTTTCAACTTCTGAGTGCGCTGTATGGCGGTGACCCCGGGGCCATCCCGGAACGGACGCGCAATCCCGTCTACAGCACCCATGTCATCCTGACGGTCTTCGGATTCGCCGGACTGACCGTCAGCTCCCTGTACGGGCTCATGTACATCATGCTCTCCCAGCAACTGAAATCTCGCCAGCTCGGCCTCATCTTCCGACGACTCCCACCGTTGAGTGTGCTGGAGAAATTGAGTAAGGCCGCCATGACCTCCGGGGTCGTACTGCTCGGCCTCGGCCTCGCACTCGGTCACTACGTGGCTTTCGCACAGTACGGGCAGCTCAATCTGTTGGATCACCCCACGATCCTCGTCGCCGATGTAGCCTGGGTCGGCTACACGGCCGGCCTGATTGTCTCCCGCGCTCGCGGCCTCTCGGGGACTCAAATGGGCTACTTCGCCCTCTTCGGTTACCTGAGTTTCATGGCCGCCATGGCCGTCGTGCTGACACAATTCGGCGCCTTCCACACGTTTCAATGATGCCCGCCAGCAGTTCGCTGAAACTCCTGACATTCAGCCACAAGAATACGTCGCTCACCGAGAGGGACCGGCTGGCGTACACCTACGATCAGATCGTCGACTTCATTCCGCGCGCCAACGCCGAACTCGGCGGAGAGCTCGGCATCGTCTCGACGTGCAACCGGACCGAATTCTACCGCTACGGTCCGACGCTAGACGACCTGTGGGCCGAATTGGGCCCGCTCGTGGCCGATTTCAAAGACCTGGACCTCGACTCGATCGGCTCGCCGGTCGGCAAGCGCGGCGTCGAGGCGGCCCGGCATCTGTTTCGCGTGTCGGCGTCGCTCGAATCGATGGCGCTGGGCGAAAACGAAATCCTGGGTCAGGTCAAGGACGCACACAGGTTGATCCTGGAGGCCGACACCGACTCCTCGACCATCGAGCGTCTGTTTCAATTCGCCGTACGCGCCGGCAAAGACGTGCGGACCGATACGGCGTTGTGCGAGGGGACGGTCTCGGTCAGTTCCGTGGCCGTCGACCTCGCCCAAAAGATCTTCGGGGACTTCTCCGACCGCACGATTCTACTGCTCGGGGCCGGCGAAACCGCCGAAACCGCCGCCCAACATTTCAGCGCCGACGGCGCTTCTGATTTCCTGGTCGTCAATCGGAGTCGGGACCGGGGGGCGGCGCTCGCCGACAAGTTCAACGGCCGGTTCGCCCCGCTCGACGACCTGCAGCAGGCGCTCGCTGAATCCGACATCGCCGTCGTGGCGACCGGCTCTCAGGAGCCGTTGATCACCCGCCAGATGCTCCAGGACGTGACCCAGAAGCGGCGCCACGACTCGACGTTTCTTATCGACATCAGCAATCCGCGAAACGTCGAACCGTCGGCAGCCAACCTTCCGAGCGTGTATCTGTACAATATGGACGACCTTCAGTCGGTGGTGAACGCCAATAAGGAGGCCCGCCGCGAGGAGATCCCGAAGGTCGAGTCGATCATCGACCACTACGTCGAAGAGTGGGAACACTGGTTGCAGCAGCAACGGGTAACCCCGACGATCTCGACCCTGGCGCGGTACTTCGAGGATGCACGCCAGCGCGAACTCGACCGACACGACGGCCTCTCGGAGGACGAACGCTCACGTCTGGAGGCCTTCTCGAAGGGTCTGATCAAGAAGCTTCTCCACGATCCGATCACGAATCTTCGCGAGGCCGTCGATGAAAACGCCTTGAGCTCCGAGGAGCTCGAATTCGTCTGGTCTCTCTACAACCTCCGCGATTTCGAGGATGGCAACCATGAAGATTAAAGCGGGAACTCGCACATCCCGTCTGGCCCTGTGGCAGGCCGAGCGCATCGCTTCGTTGATCGAATCGGCCCACGGCAAAGACGTGGAGGTCGAGATCGTGGGCATGTCGACGTTGGGCGACGAGATCCAGGACCGCTCCCTGCCAGAAATCGGCGGAAAGGGGCTCTTTACGGAGCGGCTCGAACGGGCGTTGCTGGCTGGCGACATCGATCTGGCCATCCACTCGTTGAAGGATCTGCCCACTCGGCTGCCGGAGGGCCTCCGGTTTGGGGGCTCGCCCGAGCGCGGCGATCCGACCGATGCGTTCGTGTCGACCCGCTGGGAGAGCGTCGAGGCGATGCCCGAGGGTGCAACGGTCGCCACGGGAAGTCGTCGCAGGCGCGCTCAGATGCGCGCCCGCCGGCCCGACGTCGAGTTCGTCGACCTGCGCGGCAACATCGGAACTCGCCTGCAAAAACTCGACGATCATGGCTGGGACGGATTGATCATGGCGACCGCCGCGCTACGGCGGTTGAACATGGACGACACCATCACAGAGGCGCTGGATCCAACCCGCCACGTGCCGGCGGTCTCCCAGGGAGCCCTGGGGATCGAGATCGCCGACGACCACGATGATATCGGCGAGATCCTCGAGCCGATCCTCGACGAAACGGTCACCCGGGCCTGCCGGGCCGAACGGGCGTTTCTTCGCAAGCTCGAGGGAGGATGTACGGTACCGCTCGGCGGGCATTGCCGGCGCGAAGACGGAACCTGGGCCTTCTACGGATGGGTCGGCGAGATCGGCGGAGACCGCGTGCTCGCCGAGCGGCGTACGAGTGACACACCGCGGGATACCGCGCTCCAGATGGCGCAAGACTTTATCGACGCCGGCGCCCGCGAGATGCTCACCGAACCGGACGATTTCGATGGGTAACGGCGCCAAAAAGACATTGCGAGTTCTGTACACGGGCCTTCGCGCCCCCGAGGACGTGCCCGCCGGCATCGACCTCCGCCACCGCCCAATGCTCGAGATCGAATGGACCGACGCGACGCCGGCTGACCTCGGCGAGCTGCTGACCCCGCAGGCCACCCTTCTGGTCTACAGTCGCACGGCCGTCGAGCGTCTGGACCGCGAGGACTGGCTGGCTCGATTGCCCGGTTTGGCCGACAGACGATGGTGGTCCGTGGGTCACAAGACTGCCGAAGCCCTGAAACGAAGACTCGGAATCGACGCTCGGGTGCCGAGTGAACAGAACTTCGAGGGATTGCTGGCGGAGTTGTCCCGGCGACGTCCACCTGCCGGGAGCTACCGGCTCGTCAGCCTGTCGCTGGAGGGAACGACGCGAGACCCGGGTCCCGCCCTGTCCGAAGACAGTACCTGGCACGACCTGCCCCTGTACCGGACGGTCCCGGCGACATACCCGAGCCTCGACGAGGAGCTTTCAAACTGGAAACCCAACTGGATCCTCTTCACCAGTCCAAAGGGGATCGATGCGTTTATGGCGAACGCCGACGTCAGCGACGTCGGCGCACGCATCGCAGCGATCGGCCCGACGACCGCCGAGCACCTCGAATCGTACGGCTTGGCCGCCGATTTCGTACCCGACGAACCGGGTCGAGACGCTGTCTTGAGGGGACTCAGTTAACGGGCATGTCCCACTTGCAATCGGCCCGACGTCGCCACAGTGTATCGGACGACAGATTCTTCGAACCAATTCTCCGGACATCAAATGAATAGCCGCGAACGTTTTCTGAATGCCTGCCGGTGCGAACCCGTCGACCGGCCTCCCGTGTGGATCATGCGCCAGGCCGGCCGCTATCTGCCCGAATATCGTGAACTCCGAGAGGACCACTCGTTTCACGAGGTCGTCGCCGACCCGGAGCTCGCCTGCGAGGTCACCATGCAGCCGATGCGCCGGTTCGCCCTGGATGCGGCGATCATCTTTTCGGACATCCTCGTGATTCCGGAGGCGATGGGTCAGCCGTACGGCTTTCCCGACGGGGGAGGCATCGAAATGGAGTGGGCCGTCCGGGAACGCGACGACGTTGCCAGACTGTCCACCGACGATATCGCCGGAAAACTCGAACACGTCGGACGCGCCCTGGAACGGACGCGCCGAGAACTCGGCGACGACCGGGCTCTGATCGGTTTCGGCGGATCGCCCTGGACCCTCGCGACCTACATGGTCGAAGGGGGCAGCTCGAAGCACAAGAGCAAGACAAAGGCGATGTTTTACGCCCAGCCGGAGATGTTCGATGCCCTGATGGCCAAGATCACGGACGCGCTGCACGACTACTTCGAGATGCAGATCGAGGCGGGCGTCGATGCCATCCAGATCTTTGATTCGTGGGGCGGCGCCCTGACCCCGGACGCCTTCGAGGAGGCCTCGGCACGCTGGATGGGCGAACTCGTCGAACGCATCGGCGACCGGGTCCCGGTCATCTGTTTTGCGAAGGGGATGCACCACCTTCCGGAGGTGCTGGCATCGACGGAGGCCGACGTTCAGGGGATCGATTGGACAGCCCGGCTTGCGGACATTCGCGATTCGCTTCCGGCCAATGTCGCGGTCCAGGGGAACCTCGACCCCACGCTTCTGGATACCACGCCCGACATCGTCGAGCGCGAGACGCGCCGCATCCTCGATTCGATGGGCAATCGCCGGGGCCACATCTTCAACCTTGGTCACGGCATTCGACCCACTGCCAAACCGGAAAATGTCGGCCGCTTGGTCGAAACGGTCCTTCAGTCGGCGTAACCGAGAGCTACAAACCATGACACCGAATCGACGCATTGCGGTCATAGGCGCGGGGATCAGCGGGCTGACCACCGCCTACCGCCTGCAGGAATACGGCTGCGACGTCGAGATCTTCGAGGCTCGAAGCCAGTCCGGCGGCCGCATCGGCTCCAGCCGCCGGCAGGGGTACCTGCTCGAACACGGCCCTCACACGATCCTGCAGCGGAATCGGGCCACCCGTGATCTCATCGACGACCTGGGGCTTAGACCCGAGGTCACCGTCGCCAACGAAGACGCGAATCGGCGCTACGTGGTCCGCGATGGCCGCCCGCTGCCGATCCCGATGTCGTTTGATGGGTTTTTGCAGAGCGACCTCCTGTCGACCAGGGCCAAACTGCGCCTTCTCGCCGAACCGTTTGTTCGGCCGCGCAACGACGATGTCGACGAGACGCTCGCTTCGTTCGTCGAGCGCAGATTCGGCCCGGAGCTTCTGGAGTACGCGTTCTCGCCGTTCGTGGGCGGAATCTACGCCGGTTCGCCGCATCGACTATCGGTCCGGCACGGATTTCGTCGCCTCTGGGAACTCGAACAATCGGGCGGTTCGGTGAGCGGAGGGGCCGTGCTCAAACGGCTGATCGTCGATCGGTTCTTCGGCGCCGACGAAGGTGACGATGTCGAACGAGACCTCTTTTCGTTCAAAGGTGGCGCCGGCCGACTGGTCGAGAGACTGACCGAATCGCTGGGCGAACGGATGCATATGGGAGCCGCCGTCGAGTCACTCCACAAGGTACCCGGCGCCGGCATCTGGACGCTCGACGGCGAGGGGGCCGCCGGCGAGGACCGTCCCCCATTCGACGACGTGGTATGGACCGGGCCGACATACAGGCTCGCGGACCTTTCGGTCGACGGGACACCGATCGGAGACACCGACGCCGGAGAGGTCCTCGACGACGTCTATTATCCGCCGGTCTCGGTGGTCGCGATGGGTGTCGACGCCGACCGGGTCGAACACCCGCTGGACGGATTCGGGGTGCTGGTCCCGGAGGTCGAACCCTACGATATCCTTGGCTGTCTCTTCATCTCCACGCTGTTCCCCGGCCGAGCTCCCGATGGACAGGCCCTTCTGTCGACCTTCGTCGGGGGAGCCCGCCGCCCCGAATTGGCAAAGGCACCGGATGAAGAACTGGTCGACGTGGTCCGCGACGATCTCGAGGACCTCATCGGATTGAGCGGCCAACCGGAGTTCGTCGACATCACCCGCTGGCCCCGCGCGATCCCGCAGTACGAGGTCGGCTACGGACGCGTCTTCGCCGCCGCGAACACACTCGAAGAGCAGTATTCCGGTCTTCACCTCGGGGGCAACTTCCGCGACGGCATTGCCGTGCCCGACCTGATCGAAACGGCGACGGACCGCGCCCAACGCCTCGCCACACGCCCACCACGGTTCCACACACCCCTCGGGAGAACCGCATGACTGACGACGACCGACATGTCGATCTGAGCCGCCGCCCCAGGCGCCTGCGCAACTCCGAATCGATCCGCTCGATGGTGCGTGAACACCGCGTCCATCGCGACGACCTCGTCATGCCCGTATTCGTCACGGCCGAAGACGGCGTGCGTCGCGAGATCCCGTCGATGCCCGGCATTTATCAGTACTCGATCGATGAACTGGACCGGGAACTCGATGCGCTCCTGGATGCCGGTGTCACGCGGATCATGCTCTTTGGGATCCCGGCCCGAAAAGACCCCGTCGGCTCGGACACCTGGAAACAGGATGGCATCATCCAGCGCGCACTCCGGCACATCGACGATGCTTACGGCGACGCGCTGCTCAAGATCACCGACGTCTGCTTCTGTGAATACACCGATCACGGCCACTGCGGTGTGGTCGACGACGAGGGTCGGCTGCTGAACGACCCCACCCTCGACAACCTTCAAAAACAGGTCGTCTCCCACGCCAAGGCGGGCGCCGACATCGTGGCCCCCTCCGGAATGATCGACGGCATGGTCGGCGCGATTCGCGGCGCACTCGATGCTTCGGGATGGCATCAACTCCCCGTGATGAGCTACGCGGTCAAATACGCGTCGGCCTTCTACGGCCCCTTCCGGGACGCGGCGGATACCGCCTCGGAGTTCGACCATCGCCGACGTTATCAGATGGATCCCGCCAACGCGCAGGAGGGCCGCGTGGAAGCGCGCCTCGATGTCGAACAGGGCGCCGACTTCCTGATGGTCAAACCGGCCCTTCCCTACCTGGATATGATCCGCAGAATCGACCGGGAATTCGACCTGCCGCTGGCCTGCTACAACGTCTCCGGGGAGTACGCGATGATCAAAGCCGCCGCCGAAAAGGGCTGGCTGTCGGAACTCGACGTCGCCCACGAAAAACTGCTGTCGATGAAGCGCGCGGGTGCCGACGTCATCATCTCGTACTTCGCCCGCGACCTGGCCGCGGAGCTGCCGGAGTGAGTCCCAACGCGGGGCTCATGCATCCCAACCGCGCGGTCTACTTCGACTCTGAATGACTCAAAGGATCCAAGGTTATGCCAAAAAAGGGAACGCTGCTGGTCAACCTCGGCTCGCCGGACTCCCCCGAATCGTCGGATGTCCGGCGATATCTCGATGAATTCCTCAATGACCCCCGGGTCATCGACATTCCGACGGCCGTACGCAAGCCGCTCGTGTCACTGGGGGTCGCCCCCCTGCGGGCGCCCAGTTCCGCCGAAGCCTACGAGGAGGTCTGGACCGACGAGGGCTCGCCGCTGATCTTGACGACCGAGAGCCTCGCCGAATCGCTGCGCGAACGCGTCGAAGGCCCGGTCGAAATCGGGATGCGCTACGGCAATCCCTCCATCAAATCGGGGGTCCGCGAACTCGTCGACCGCGGCGTCGACGAATTGTTCCTCATCCCGCTGTACCCCCATTACGCCATGTCGAGCTACGAGACCGTCGTAGCCAGAACCCGCGAGGTGATCGACGAGCTCGGCGTGCAGCTCGATTTGACCGTGCAGCCGCCCTTCTACGACGACCCCGACTACATCGACGCACTGGTCGACAGCGCCGAGGACTACCTGGAACGCGACTTCGACATGTTGCTGTTCAGCTATCACGGCGTTCCGGTCCGCCACATCAAAAAAGGCGATCCGTCGGGCTGCTACTGCCTGAAAGACGAGGACTGCTGTCGAAAACCGAACCCCGTCCACGGGATGTGTTATCGACACCAGTGTCACGCCACGACCTGGGAGTTTTGCGAAAAGGCGGGCATCCCGCCTGAAAAGTACAACGTCGCCTTTCAGTCGCGGGTCGGCCCGGACGCGTGGCTCGAGCCCTTTACGGCCGACGAGCTGGAGCGCATGCCCAGCGCCGGCATCAAAGACGTGCTGGTCATGTGCCCGGCCTTTGTCTCGGACTGCCTCGAGACCATCGAAGAGATCGGCATGGAGGGGCGTGAGACGTTCTTGGAAGCCGGCGGCGACTCGTTCGACCTCATCCCATGCCTCAACGAAAACGAGGCGTGGATCGACGTGTTGCACAAGTTCATCGACACCTTTGAATCCGACGAATACGCGCCAAAACAGTCCCGTCAGGTTGGCGCATCGACACAGATCACACAGTGAATCTCACCCCGCCCTGTCGAGCCTATGTTTGAACGAAGCTCCGAACTGTTCGACGAAGCCCACACGTACATGCCCGGCGGCGTCAACTCACCGGCCCGTGCCTACTCGGCCGTCGGTGGACCCCCGCCGTTCATCAAGAAAGCCGAAGGGCCGTACATCTTCGACGAAGACGGCAACAAGTACATCGACACGGTCCTCAGTTGGGGGCCGGCGATCCTGGGCCACGCACATCCCGATGTGACCGAGGCGGCCAAGAAGGCAGTCGACCGGGGCTCGACCTTCGGCGCCCCGACTGAAATCGAGACGGAGATGGCCCGCGAGATGGTCGACCGGGTCCCGGGACTCGACGTCCTTCGCCTGGTCAGCAGCGGCACCGAGGCCTGCATGTCCGCGGTGCGTGTCGCCCGAGGGGCCACCGGCCGCGACAAGATCATCAAGTTCGACGGCTGCTACCACGGCCACGGCGACTCGTTTCTCATCGCTGCCGGTTCCGGGGCCCTGACTCTCGGCGAGCCCGATTCACCCGGCGTCACCGAAGGAACGGCCCGTGACACGCTGGTCGCGAACTTCAACGACATCGACTCCGTGCGCCGGCTGGTCGAAGAGTATCCCGACGAGGTCGCCACCATCATTCTCGAGCCGATCTGCGGCAACACCGGGTGTATCCCTCCAAAGGACGGCTTCCTTGAGGATCTGCGGGACCTCTGCGACGACCACGACATCCTGCTGACCTTCGATGAAGTCATGACCGGCTTTCGGGTGGCGCGCGGAGGCGCCGCCGAACGCTACGGCGTCACGCCCGACCTGTATTGCTTCGGCAAGGTCGTCGGCGGCGGCTTTCCGATGGCTGCCTACGGCGGCCGAGAGGAGGTCATGCGAAAGGTCGCTCCCGACGGCCCGGTCTACCAGGCCGGTACACTCTCGGGAAATCCGGTGGCGGTCGCCGCCGGACTCGCCACCCTGCGCCACCTGGATGACGACGCCTACGAGACCCTTGAGGCCACAGGCCAGCGACTCGAGCAGGGCGTCCAGGAGATCATCGACGAGCATGACTGGCCCGTCTATCAACAGCGGGTCGGCTCGATGTTCTCGATCTTCTTTCGCGAGGATGCCGTCGACGACCACGGCGACGCCACCGACTGCGACATGGACCGATTCGTCGACTTCTTCGGGCACATGCTGCGCTCGGGCGTCTACATGGCACCCAGCCAGTACGAGGCCGGGTTTCTGTGTACGCCGCACTCCTCGCTCGTCGATACGCTCGTCGAACGCATCGACGACGCCCTGCAGGCGACCTTCGCCTGAGGCTGCAGGTGAGGCCTAAAAACCCGGCTCGTCGGCCCCGGGGCGCGAGGCGCCGGTCTCGCGTCCCTCCGACCAGCCCTCCTCGCCGATGAGCGGCACGAATCGTACGAACCCTTCGTCGCGGGTCTTCCATTCTTCCTCGCCCGTGCGGGTGCAGACCACGAGCCGCTGGCCCCCATCGCGCGCACCGGTCGGCATCACGATCGATCCGCCTATGGCCAACTGCCGTCGGTACGTCTCGGGGATCTCCGGGCCCGAGGCAGTCACGATGATCGCATCGAACGGGCTTTCTTCCTGGAGACCGAGGGTCCCGTCACCCTCCACGATCTCGACGTTGTCATACCCCAGCGAATCGATCGTCTCGCGAGCGCGTTCGACCAACTCCGGTATGCGTTCGACCGAAAACACCTGCCCGGCGATCTGGCCGAGTACCGCGGCGCCGTAGCCAGAGCCGGCCCCGATCTCGAGGACCCGGTCATCGGGCTCCAGATCGGCCAGGTCGGCCATCAACGCCACGATGTACGGCTGCGAGATCGTCTGACCCTCTCCGATCGGCAAGGGGCTGTCGCCGTAGGCCCTGCCCCGGTACGACTCCGGCACGAACGCCTCCCGGGGGACCGTTCGAAGCGCCTCGAGCACGGATTCATCCTCGACGCCGCGCCGCTGGACCTGGCGTCGAACCATCTCGTGGCGCTGCGCCTCTTTCGAATCTTCGCTCATCTTCGACCTCCTCGGTGGCGAGCATGTCCGGCTCCGATGATCGAAGGTTCGTCCGCATCGATGACGGTCAAGCCAACGGCTCTCCGTCGGCCACCCGGTCTGCCGGCAACGCGACGTCCTCGGCCGCGTCGACGACGTTGTCCACGAGAATAACGCTCTTAAAGAAGAAGACCGACGCCGGTGACCCCTCCAGCGTCTCCCGACCGGCCTTGAGCCGCTCACTAACCGCCAGAATGAGGGGAAGGCCCTCGCGGTCGGCCAACGCGTCGATCCGACGGCGAAGGTACGAGAGTCGCCAGAATCCGATGATCTCGAGGTACGCTTCGCGGCCGTCGGAATGCGAGACCACGTAATCGGGGATGATCACTTCGTTGTCGCCCAGATCCAGGATGGTGCCGCGACGCTCCAGGTTCCAGTCGGGGTCGATCTCGTCGAAGCGGGTCTCGAAGTGTTTCTCCTCGTCGGCCTTCCACTGCCCGCGGGCCGAATAGTGCGACACCAGGCCCGTATCCGACGACACCTCAAAGGTCCGCTCCTCATCCTCCCAGTCGAGCCGTGCCCGCAATCGCCAATCCTCCAGGTGGACCAGCGCCGGCAGGAATTTCGCCATGTGAATGCCGTATTTCCGGCTTCGGTTGAAGAGACTCGCCGGACCATCGACGGTCAGTTGATACCCTTCGTCGGTCCGTCGCACCCGGTGCATCAGCCTGTTGAACTTCAGCGACTGAAAGAGATATCGAAGCGCATTGGGCCGGAGGTCCCGGAGCTCGATCTCGAGGCGCGTCGCCCGATAGAGCACCGCCTGAGCCAGCGCCAGGTTGTAGCGGTGCAACAGCGCCCGCGGCTCCAGCGGATCGAATGCCTCGAGCCGCTCCCGTTCGTCGAGATCCGCGTACAGCCCGCTTTCGACCTCGTGCGGTTCGATCTCGAGTTCCCGCGCCGCCTCTTTGAGGATGCCACGCCGCCACTCGTCGCCGCGGCGACCCTCCGACTGCGCTGCACGCTGAAACACGGACCGCCGGATGTCGGCCGGGTCCACCGGGGCCTGCGTCTCGAATTCGCTCCGGTCGTACAGAAGCTTTGCGAGTCCGCGCCAGATGCGAAAATCGGTTCCGTATCCGACGATCCGGTCGACGGCGGTCTCCACCTCGCCCCGGGCAGCCCCCTCCTCCAGAGCCTTCGAGAAGAGTTCGACAAGGGACTCAGCCTTCTCGAGTGCATCGGTCTGATCCGGGTCGAGGTACTCCGGAATCACCCGCCCCTCGGAGATCCTGGTACGTACGAGATCAGTCGTCAGCATGTGCGCTTTCCTCGCCGGTACTCTCCTTCGAGTCGGACCGATAGGCGTCGTGTTGACGACGCCTCTGGCTGACCGACGTCTCGACCGTATCGGCCGTGACGAGTTCATACAGACGGGCGTCGTGCCCACGGTCACGCCGCAGGATTCGACCGAGTCGTTGAACGTGCTCTCGTACCGACCCGGACCCGGACAACACGATACCGATCCGCGCCTTCGGCACGTCGACGCCTTCGTTCAACACCTTGCTGGTCACGATGGTCCGGTAGCTGCCCTCGTTGAAGGCGGCCAGAATCTCCTTTCGTTCCTTGACCCGGGTTTGATGGGTAATGGCCGGCACCAATGCCCGCTCGCTTATCCGATAGACGCTGTCGTTGTCGTTGGTGAACACCAGGATCCGGTCGTCACGATGGCGCTCCATCAGCTCGAACAACCGCCGCAGCTTTGCGGTGTTGACCAGGGCGAGCCGTTTCTGAGTTCGGTACGCTTCGAAGGCCTTTCGTCCCCTCTCGGAACGATTTGTCGCCGCCAGAAAGCGCACCCATCCGTTGCTCGACGACATCCGAATGCCCTGCTCATCGACGAAGTCTCGGTAGAACCCGCGGGCCCGTCGATAGAGCTGGATCTCTTGCTCGGTCATTCCGACTTCGATGGTATCGACCGTGTAATCGGCCAGGACGTCGCCCGACAGCTCCCGGATCGACTTCCGGTAGGCCATCGGTCCCACGAGATCGCCCAGGTCGCTCTCGCGGCCATCCGAGCGCTCCGGCGTCGCCGTCAATCCGAGCCGGTAGGGAGCGATCGCAAACTCGGCCGCCTGCCGATAGAAGTCACTGGGCAAATGATGGACTTCGTCGAAGACGATCATCCCGAAACGGTGACCCAGATCTGCCATGTGCATCGCGGCCGAATCGTAGGTCGCCACGGTCAACGACTCCACCTCGTGGTAGCCGCCCCCGAGCAACCCTACATCCCGTCCGAAGCTCTCCTCGAGAATGCCCGACCACTGGTTCATCAAATCGATGGTCGGCACCACGACCAACGTCGAGCGTCCCGCCGCCTCGATCGCAAGCTGCGCCACGTACGTCTTACCCGAGCCGGTGGGCAACACGACCACGCCCCGGCGTTCGGCGCGTTCCCAGGCCTCCAACGCCTCGGTCTGATGAGGATAGGGTTCGAATCGGTCACCGACCTCGAGTTGCGGGGTCTCGTACTGCCGCGCCGCATCCTCGACGGTCCAGCCATCCTTCAAAAGCGCGCCCAGGGCCGCTCGGTACGCAATCGCCTCGGCCCTCCAGGTATCCGACCGTTCGTCCCAGGTAAATTGCTCCGTAGCCGCGTCGGACGCCGAACGGCCACGCAGAATCAGCGTACCGTCGTCGAACTCCAACCGCACCGGTTCCGCGTCGCGCTGCGGCGCCGATTCCAGTGAGAGTTGTACGGGATCTTCCATGGGATGAGGATACGAAAAAACCCGACCCCTTCACAGGGGCCGGGTCGATAAACGCGGGGAGTGTCGAACGTCAGTTCGAACCACCCGACTCTTCGCCTGCCGAACCGGAGCCTTCCGATTCACCCGACGTCGAGCCGCTCTCTTCGGAACCGGCGGACTCGCTGCCGCCCTGGTTCTTCATCTTCAGCTTCAGCTTCTTCTTGGCGCCTTCCAGACCCTTGATGCTCGGGACGCCCTTGCCGCCGCCCTGCTTTTTGGGCTCGGCGTTGACCTTGATGTTGTCGGGCATCTTCTCGATCTCGGCATCCTTCTTGAGCTCTTTGACGAATGCGTCCATCGCCTTGCGCAGCTCCTTGCTCTCGAGCTTCGACAGAATGTCCGACTTCGCCTCTTCGAACGACTTCGTCGACGCTTCTTTGTGGCCGGTACGCTTGATGACGTGGAAGCCAAATCGCGTCTTGACCGGGTCCGAAATCTCGCCGTTCTCCATCGAGAACGCCTTCTTGGAGAATTCCTTCACCATGCGCTCTTTGGTGAAGTACCCCAGGTCGCCGCCCTTCTTGGCCGACGGACCTTCCGAGTTTTCCTTGGCGAGCTTCGCGAAGTCCGCGCCCTCTTTTCGCGCCTTCTTGGCGAGGTCCTGAGCCTTCTTCTTTGCCTTCTCGACTTCCTCGTCGGAGGCGTCTTTTTTGGTCTTCAGCAGAATGTGGCTCGCCTTGACCTGCTCGGACTGCTCAAACTCCTTGGGATTGTTCTCATAGTACTTTTTGGCATCTTCCTCGGTGACCTCGATGCCCTTCTTTTCTTTGAGCAGCTTCTTGACCTTCAGGCTCTCGGTAATCTGGCTGCGCATCTTCTCTTCGGTCATGTTCCGGAACTTCATGAAGGACTGAAACGCCTTCTCGTTCGGGAACCGGTCTTTGAACCGCTTCATCTCAGCTTTGATATCTTCCTCGCTGATCTCGATGCCCGCCTCTTCGACCTGATTGTCGATGAGGTGCTTCTCGATGGCCTGATCGAGCGTCTTGCCCTTGAAGCGCTTTGCCAGCGAGGCCGGCAGCGGCCGTCGACTGTTTCCGTGCATCCGTCGCACGAGTTCGTTGAAGTCTTCGGCCGTAATCTCGTTGCCGTTGACCTTGGCGACCGGACCCGTCGCTTCGTACGGAAGTTCGTCGTCCTTTTTGTCGGCGGACTCATCCTTTTTGTCGCCCTCTTCAGGGGACTCGGCCTTGGCCTGTTTGGCTTTCGACTCTTCGGACTTGTCGCCGGACTTGTTGCTGTCGCAGGCGGCGGCCAGCCCGATGAGAGCGGCGGCCGAGACAATCAAAAAACGTTTCCAACGATGCATGGATGCTCCTGGTGCGCGTCGAGAATTTGGCAAAACGAATCGACTGGACGGTAACGTCCACTACATGCTCGATTTTCTGCGGTCAAGGAAAGTGCCAATTCCACGGTCTATCGTGACCCAAAAAAATGACCCCGCGGAGCGAGTCCGCGGGGTCGATAGACCGGACGGCGAGCAGGCCACATGGGCCTGCCCGTCGAAGTCGGCGTGGGTTACATCATGCCACCCATTCCGCCGCCCATTCCGCCCATGCCTCCGGGCATGCCGCCTCCGGCCGCACCGGCGGGTCCACCGCCGCCGTCGTCGTCATTGTCCTGGTCTTTGTCGGCCACCATCGCTTCGGTGGTCAGCATCAGACCGGAAATGCTGGCGGAGTTTTGCAGGGCCGTACGTGTGACCTTCGCCGGGTCGATGACGCCGGCTTCGACCAGGTCTTCGTACTCCTGCGTCTGAGCATTGTAGCCGTAGTTTCCGTCCTTCTCCAGGACCTCGCGGATGACGAGCGAAGACTCGACACCGGCGTTGCCCGTGATCTGACGGATCGGCTCTTCGATGGCGTCACGGATGATCTTGACGCCTGCCTGCTCTTCCTCGTCGTCGAGCTTGAGGTCTTCGAGCGCCTTGCGGGCCCGAAGCAGCGCGACGCCACCACCGGGCACAATGCCCTCTTCGACGGCGGCTCGCGTGGAGTTCAGCGCGTCTTCGACACGCGCCTTCTTCTCCTTCATCTCGACCTCGGTGGCCGCGCCGACTTTGATGACGGCGACTCCACCGATGAGCTTCGCACGCCGCTCTTCGAGCTTCTCGCGGTCGTAGTCGCTCGTCGAGGCGTCGACCTGCGCGTCGATTTGATTGACGCGGGCCTGGATGCCCTCTTCGGAACCCTGGCCGCCGACGATCGTGGTCTCCTCTTTGGTGACCGTGAGGCTGTCGGCGCCTCCAAGGTCGGAGAGGTCGGCGTTCTCGAGCTGCATGCCGCGCTCCTCACTGATGACGTTTCCGCCGGTGAGAACCGCGATGTCTTCGAGCATCTGCTTGCGGCGGTCGCCGAAGCCCGGCGCCTTGACCGCAGCCACGTCGAGCACGCCTCGAAGCTTGTTGACCACCAAGGTGGCCAGCGCTTCGCCTTCGACGTCCTCGGCGATGATGAACAGCGGGCGGTTGCCCTGCTGGTGGACCTGCTCGAGGACCGGCAGGAGGTCCTGCATGTTGCTGATCTTGTCGTCGAACATCAGGATCAGCGGATCCTCGAAGCGGACTTCCATCCGCTCGGAGTCGGTCACGAAGTACGGACTGAGGTAGCCGCGGTCGAACTCCATTCCTTCGACGAATTCGAGCTCGTCGTGGAGTCCCTTGGCTTCCTCGACCGTGATGACGCCGGCCTTGCCGACTTCACCCATCGCGTCGGCAATCAGGTCGCCGACGTCCGGGTCGTTGTTCGCCGAGATGGCGCCGACCTGAGCAATCGTGGCTCGGTCTTGCGTCTCGATGGCCATGTCACGGACTTCATCGACGACGGTGTCGACCGCCTTGTCGATGCCGCGCTTGATGCTCATCGGGTTGTGACCCGCGGCCACCAGCTTGGAACCCTCTCGGTAGATCGCGTGGGCGAGGACCGTCGCGGTCGTCGTCCCGTCACCGGCCTCGTCGGAGGTCTTGGAGGCGACCTCTTTGACGAGCTGGGCTCCCATGTTCTCAAACTTTTTCTCGAGTTCGATCTCTTTGGCGACCGTCACACCATCTTTGGTGATGGTGGGGGCGCCGAAGCCCTTGTCGATGACGACGTTTCGGCCGCGCGGACCGAGGGTCACGCGGACGGCCTTCGCCAGTTTCTCGATACCGTTGAGGGTCGCCTCTCGGGCATCTGCGTCGAAGATAATGTCTTTAGCTGCCATAATTTGAACTCCTGATCTTCAGTCAACTCTAAGGTTGTTCGGACACCGCACTCGGCGTGCGTCGGCCATGTCAGTCGTCGAGGATGGCCAGCAGCTCGCTTTCGCGCAGGATGAGGTGTTCCTCACCATTGAGGGTGATCTCGCTGCCGGAGTACTTCCCGAACATGACCTTGTCGCCTTCCGACACGGTCATGTCGATGCGCTCCCCAGCGTCATTGACTTTGCCGGGCCCCACGGCGCGCACGATGCCCTCCTGGGGCTTCTCCTTGGCGGATTCCGGGATGTAAATCCCGCTGTCAGTGCGCTCGTCGGATTCGACCCGCTGAATGAGGACACGGTCCTCAAGTGGTTTAATGTTCATCGTCCTACCTCCGTTTGGCATGGAGCGTGAAAAAGACAATCAATTGTACAATCTGGGTCTCCGTCGACGGCGAGGCCGTCGAGCGGAGTGTCATACCCTGCTGGCCCGGTTTGGGCCGAGCAATTCGGCACCGTGACGTTAGACACGGCGGCGAGGACGTCAAACCGGGCAACGTCTCTCGCGGTGGCCCGCGAGAGCCGCCCGTCGACATCCACGGGCATCAACATCCGGCGCGGGAACATCACCACCGGGCCGACAGTGTCAACCCTTCACTTGTCTGCGCGGCGAATCGTCGGCCCGCCGCCGACGCGACTCGAGCGCGCTCGCTCGTGTGACGCTTGACGGAATGGTCGGGTGAATACGATTCTAGATCCGTGGGGAGCCAGCTCCGACTCATTTTCTCACCCTGAGGAGACGCATGAGCGAAGACATAGCAGCCGTCGAGGCCCAGGACGATCAACCGAATCCCGACGTCGCCGACGTCTACGAAGTCGACGATGCCGGGATCGATACCGAGCAACTCGCCCGCGAAATCGTCCAACTGATGTGGGATTTGAAGGCGCTGAACCCGGTCGCCATCGACCTGCGCGGCCGTGTCAGCTACACCGACTTCTGTATCGTCGGGACGGGCACCTCCGAGCGCCATGTCCGCGCACTGGGTAAACACGTCCACGAGAAACTGACCGAGGCCGGCTGGAACCCCTTGAGCGTCGAGGGACTCAACACCGGCGGGTGGGCCGTCCTCGACTTCGGCGATGTCATCGTTCATGTCTTCAATTCCGATGCTCGCGAAGCCTACGACCTCGAGAGCATGTGGGTCGATGCCGACCGGCTTGAGTTCGATGATAAGCCGGAGGAACTGTACGGCCACTTTCACGCCGATCGCTTCGACGACGAGGGCTTCTAGGCTGCCCCCGGCTCACTCAGCCCTTGTGGTAGGGTTCGCCGCGAATGATGGTCATCGCCCGGTAGAGTTGCTCGAGCAACACCACCCGGGCCAGATCGTGGGGAAGCGTCATCGGCGATAGGGACAGATTCCAGGAACACTCCTGTCGAAAGTCGTCCTCCAGGCCGTAGGCACCCCCGATACAGAAGCTCACGTAGCGGACGCCCCCGACCATCTGGTCTTCGATCCAGCCGGCCAGCGTCTCGCTGGTGATCAGACGTCCCCCTTCGTCAAGCGCGACGCGTGCGCCACCTTCGGACGCGGCCCGGCGCAGATTCGACGCTTCCTTCTGTTTTCGCGACGCCTCGTCGCCACTTCCCTGCCGGACGTCGACGACATCGATGGGCACGTATCGCTCGATTCGCTCCCGATAGTCATCGGCCGCCTCGGCCATCGGTGACGATTTCACTTCCCCTACCGCACAGACTTCAAAACGCATGGCAACCTCTCTTGCGGAGTCGTCTGCCGTGCAACGAATCACGGTTTGCCGGCGAAAACAACCATGAGCCCTCCGCCCGACCAGAGGCGCCATGGTTGACGTCGCACAACACCATCGTGTTCGCACTCCGTTCGCACGACTCCTCGACCTCGTGTGGCCTCCAAAGTGCGCCGGCTGCGAGCGTCGGCGACCCCCGGGATCGCTCGCGGCTCACCCCGTCTTCTGTCGGCTCTGCCGCCCCACCGTCGAGCCGCTTCCGGACGCCTGTTGTCTCACCTGCGCGGACCCATCCGGTGCGCCCGGGCCGCGTGGCGGGGTCAAATGCCTTCGCTGCCTTCAGCACCCGCCGCCCCAGACCCGGGCTCGCGCGGCCTGGATCTACCGTGGTGCCGTCTCCGATGCCGTGCAGGGCGCCAAATATGCCGGACAAACCTGGCGGCTCGAACGGCTCGCCGTCGGCTTCGGCCGATGGCTCCAATCCACCCACCGTCGCCCGGTCTCCGCGGTCGCCGTACCCGCTCACCCCGACGACCTGCGACGCTCGGGATATCATGTGGCCGACCTCTTGCTTCGATTGACCGTTCGAGACAACGGCGGGCTCCGACCAGCATGGGACGTTCTTTCGAAGAGTCGACGCACGGTTCCGCAGGCATCACTTCCCCTGGAGAAACGTCGTGCCAACGTCCACGGGGTCTTTACCGCGAACCCGTCCCGTGTCGACGGAAAGGACTGGCTACTGGTCGACGATGTGATCACGACGGGCTCGACGATCACGGCGGCAGCCTCGGCGTTGGTCGAAGCCGGCGCCCGCTCGGTGGAGGTCGCCGCTCTCGCCCGGGCAGGCCGCCCCGGCTGAGCGGACGGCCACCAGGTGCGTACGAACCCCTTTTACGAGCCATCGAAATCCGCTAAGGTAGCCGCAAATCTATGATTTTTTGATTTTTACGGTTGTGTATTTGGATGATTCGGTCGGGAGAGGGATTCGATAAGCCGAACCCATACGACGCAGTGGAGCCATGAAACCGACGTTGCTTCTGAACGCGACCTACGAACCACTTACGGTCGTCACGTGGAAGAAGGCCATCACCCTGATGATCCTGGGGAAGGCCGAAGCGATCGAAGAGCATGAACGGGTTGTACGCTCGGCCCGAGACACCTTTACTCTGCCTTCGGTTCTGCGGCTGATCCGGCGCGTCAACGCCCCCAGAACCGGCATCCAGTTTTCTCGACTGAACGTCTACCGACGGGATGGATTCGAGTGTCAATACTGCGGCGACGAGTTCGATTTTGACGACCTCACCTTCGATCACGTGGTCCCGCAATCACGTGGCGGCCAGACCGATTGGACCAACATCGTGACCGCCTGCGGCCCGTGCAATCGTCAGAAGGGAGATCGGACGCCCGGCGAGGCCGACATGCCCCTGCTCAACAAGCCGAAGCGTCCGAGATGGTGGCCCTTCTCGGAGTCGGCTCAAAACTTCGACAAACATCCGGATAGCTGGCGACCGTACCTCTGGACATGAGCAGAGGAACCATGAGTCGGATCGCCGTCCTCGCCGACATCCACGCCAATCCGCCGGCCCTCGAAGCGGTTATCGACGACCTCTCCGACCTCGAGATCGACGAGGTCCTGGTCGGCGGCGACCTGGTCGGCCGCGGGCCCTGCGGCTCCACGGTCGTCGATAGGATCGAGGAACTCGGCTGGACGACTATCCGGGGAAATCACGAGGATTACGTACTCTCGTTTCGTCGCCGCGACGTCCCCGACGACTGGCTCGTCGCCGACGAATGGTCGGCATCGCGCTGGATGGCCGAGGAGATCGACGACCGTCACGCCGAATTCATCGATGCCCTTCCCTTCAGCGCCAGTGCCGAGACCGACGCCGATCTGCGGCTTTTTCACGGCTCCCCCCGCTCCTACAACGAAGGGATCGGCCACTGGACCAGCCGCGGGACGCTCGAGGAGCACTTCGAGGGCATCGACGAGTCGTTGCTCGTCTGCGCCCATACGCACCGCCCTCTGAAACGCGAACTCGACGGGGGGATGGTCGTGAACGTCGGATCCGTGGGTCTGCCCTTCAACGGTGATCCGCGAGCCCAGTATGCCATCTTCGAGCGAACCGCCGGGACCGGGAGTTGGACGGTGGAGTTCCGGCAGGTCGACTACGACCGGGATGCGATGCTGAAGCACTACGAGACGACCGGGTTTCTGGAGGCCGGCGGCATCACCGCTCACATCCTCAAACGGGAACTCGAACAAGCCCGGCCGTACCTGGTGCCCTTTTTGAAATGGACCGAGATCGAAGACGTCGAACCGACCTTCGACCGATTCGACGACTTTCTGTCTATCTTCGATCCCGAAGAATCGATGATGGACTTCTTCAATCGCGTCCGCGATTGAGACACGGCATCGCCCCTATTCGAACAGAATCTCGCGCGTCGCCTCGGGGGAAAACAGCGCGCTGACCGAGCGACCGTCGTGGATTCTGGATATCGCTTCGGCGAACATCGGCGCCACGCCGATGACCTCCAGAAAGTCGTGGTCCTCGCTGTTGTCGACGGGCACCGTATCGGTCACCGTCACGCGCTCGAGCGGTGATTCGCGCAGCCTGTCCACGGCGCCCGGGGTAAAGACCGGATGGGTCGCTGCAGCCTTGACCGACTTCGCCCCGTTGTCGACCAGAAATTCGGCGGCCTCGACCAGCGTGCCCCCGCTGGCAATTTCATCGTCGACGATGACGGCCGTTCGGCCCTCGACGTCGCCGATGAGATGCTCGGCGCGGGGCTTCTCGTCGTCGCCGTACCGTCGCTTGTCGATGATTGCCATCGGCAGGTCGAGCCGGTTCGCAAAACTCCCCAGATCCTTGGCTTCGCCGGCGTCCGCGGCGACCACGACCCAGTCGTCTTCGACGTCTCGAGCCAGCACCTCGCAGATCGGGCCGGCCCCGACCAGTTGGTCGACTGGCATTCGGAAAAATCCCTGCGACTGCGGAGCGTGCAGGTCCATCGTCAGGACCCGATCCGCGCCCGACTCCTTCAGGAGGTCGGCCACCAGCCGCGCGGTAATACTGATGCGGGGACGGTCCTTCTTGTCGCTGCGGATGTAGGGCAGATAGGGAACCACCGCCGTGATGCGATCCGCGGAGGCCCCGCGAAGGGCATCACAGGTGATCAGCGTCTCCATGAAATTGGTGTGCACCGGAGAACACGAGGTCTGGACCACAAACACATCGCAGCCGCGCACATTCTCATCGATCTGAACGAGAAGATTCTCGTTACTGAAAGAGACCGTATGGCTTTCGCCGACCTCGATACCGAGATAGTTGCAGATATCCTCGGCGAACGCCGGGTGGCTCCGTCCGGCGAAGACCTTCAGCTCCGATGAGTCGTAGTCGCTGTCCATCCGTCTCCTCCTGTGCAGATGTCGGTGCGGATCAACCGATCCCGGTCAATTGCTCGATCCGTCTCCACAGCTCACGCTTTCCGAGCCGCTCTTTGGTCGAAAAGAGTATGATCTCGTCGGGACTGACACCGAAGTTCTCCGCGATCTCTCGGCGTCGATTTCCCCGCTTCTGCTTGCTGAGCTTGTCGGCCTTCGTAAAGACGAGGATCGGCTGGATCCCGAAGTGCGGCGCGGCCTCGATGAGTTGCATATCGTCCTCTTCGGCCCCGCGGCGGATGTCCATCAAACAGACGAGCCCCATCAGGTTGGGCCGCCTGTCGAGATACGTCTCGATCATCGGCCCCCAGTCGGACTTCTTCTTTTTTGAGACCGAAGCGTACCCGTAGCCCGGTAGGTCGACCAGGTACATCTCCCCGTTGTTGAGATCGAAGAAATTGATGAGCTGGGTCCGCCCGGGCTGTTTGCTGACCCGCGCCAACTTCTTGCGTTCAACCAGCGTATTCAACAGCGAGGACTTTCCCACGTTGCTTCGCCCCGCAAAGGCAATTTCGGGCCGATCGGCCGGAGGATAGTCGAGCGGCCCCTCGGCGCTCTTCAAAAATTCAACCTGCGAAATCTTCACGGGTGTCTACATCCCTCTGGTGGGAACTACATGGGCAAGCTGAGACCGAACCACCCGCCCTGGCTCAGCGAGATCCCGACGCCGGCCGCCAAGACGACGAATACGGCCACCGGAATCAAACGGCGAAGGTTTTGGGCCCGACCGGTCTCCCCGTCGCGTGGCGATAGTATCACAAGGCCGGTGGCGAGCAGAACCGTCCCCAGCGCGAACCATTCCGCCGGGGAGCCGACAGCCGGCGTCCCGATGATACGCCAGTGGACGAGTTCAGCCAGCGGCCAGGTCAGCCACCCCAGCACCACGGCACGCCTCGCGAGTAGATCGGCGTTGCCCCGTTCGTGGCCGAGCCACGTGGCGACTGAAGCACCCGCAGCCGCCGAGGCGACGCTCAATGCCGCTGCCAGGGCCGACCCGTGAGCCGCAACAAGAACGGCTCCCTCTCGATACGCCCCCATGACCCAGGATTCCGGCCAGACCCCCGCCGCGACCGCGATCAGAATCGACCACACGCCGGCGCTGACCGACGAGGCGGTATCGGTCTCGCCGCCGTGCATGGCCGGCAACACCGCCGAGGGGGCACACGCGGCCATCGCGACCATCGCAGCCAGGCCCTGAAAGGACCACGTCGGCACCCACTGCGGCACACCTGCGGTGCCGGCCGCGCCGAAGTGCAGCCCCACCCCGATGACCAGCAGGCCCAGCCAGCCGACGGCGACGGCACTCGTAGCTGCCCACCTGCCGGCGCGGATCGACCCTAGGGCCGAAAACCCCGCGACGAGCCCGAATACGATCGACCAGGTCGTCATGCGTTTCTCCCGTTCGAGCGCGCCGATCCGAAGAACAACGTGCCGACGACTCCCAGGATGATCAGAATGCCCACGACGTTGATGGGCCACACCGGAGTCGAACGTGACACCAGAAATACGGCCGCCGGCGCACGTCGCACCGTCTCCAGCGTAAGATCGTGTTCGAACGCCGGGGGATCACTCATCTCGGCCGCGCGCTTGAACACCCACGTAGACCCGATGTCGCTCCGACTGACGCGCACCGCCGGCCCCACCGACCCCAGGTAATTCTCCACAATTTCCTCGACCCGGTAGGGGTCTCCGTCCAGGGTCAGGGTGAAGCTTCCCCCGACCGGCGCAGATGCCGCGATCGAGTCGTCCCGGGTGCTGGAGACCACCGCCTCGAGCCCGCCATCGGTGCGGCTAAACCCCACGAAGGTGAGCCGAAAATCGCCCACGCCGATGCTTGCGCCCGCGTCGAGTTTGCCGCGCCGTGACTGGCCGACTTCGCCGGGCTTGAACGTTCGAACGACGGCCATCGGGGACGGTTCCGTCTGAATGTCGGTCACCTCTACCCGGCGAGGATACATAACCTCGAGCGACTCACCGTCGATCCGGGCGTCGAACGATTGAACCGTCTCCCCGGCGGAAATCGTCTGTTGGACCGGTTCGATGCCGCCGTGCAACGACACCCAGTGCGCGAGCGCCGCGCAGACCCCGACTCCGAGGATCATGGGGCCGAGCCAGTCGGCCGGCGACGAGAGGTGGGCCCGATCCATCAGCCGGCCCAACGCCAGGACGGCAGCGACCGCCACCGCGGTCATTGCCAACGAAAGAGCCGCGTCGGCCCGCAGAGCGGACGTCCACCAGTCCCCGCCGGCTGCGGACATCTCGGTGAAGGGAATCACGACGAGCAAAAGCCCCGCCGTTATCACCAACCCACCCAGCGTGGCCGGGCGCGTCGCCGACTGCCAGAGCCGGCCGATCCGACTCGTCTCTGTGTCTATGGGTCGGGGCATCCTGTCGTCGGGGCGTGTTTATCCGGGAATGACACCGCCCCGAACTGCTTTGATACGGGTGAGGCGAGTGCTAATCTTCGGGGCCGATCGCCGTAGGTATCGAGACGTCACAGCCCGCCGCGGCGGGTAACACGAGGGGTCTGAAGTGTCAACGAATGAACCGGTCCGAATCGTCGGATTGACCGGGGGGATCGCCAGCGGTAAATCCACTGTTTCTCAAATGCTTGCCGACCATGGGGTGACCATCGTCGACGCCGACGAGATTGCCCGTGATGTCGTCGAACCGGGCCGCCCGGCCCTGCAAGATATCCGGGAAGCCTTCGGTGACGACGTGATCGACGAGGACGGCACGCTGAACCGCGAGGCCCTGGGATCGCGTATCTTCGACGATCCGGAGGCCCGCGAGAGGTTAAACGCCATCACCCATCCCCGGATCGCCCGCGAGATGCGCAGCCGGGCCCATGCCGCAGGTCAACGAGGCGAACCGTGGGTTGTCTACGACGCCGCGCTCATCGTTGAAAACGGCCTGGAGGACGCCTTCGACTGTCTTGTCGTGGTCACCGCCGACTCCGCCACACAGATCGAACGGCTCCAGAGCAGAGACGACATCTCGCGCTCCGAAGCCCAATCACGACTCGACTCCCAGATGCCCCTGGAGGCAAAGGTGGAGGTCGCCGACTACCTGGTCGACAACGACGGAGCCCTGGCATCGACCCGAGCACAGGCGCGTCGTCTGTTCGAATTCCTCGATGCCTGCATCGACTCCTACGAAACGGCAGATCCCGAGGCACTCAATGACGTCGGATTGAACCTCGACCCGCCGGTGCCGGCCCGCGATCTACCTGCAAACCCCACCCCCTGAACCGACACCGAGCCGAATCATGACCGAAACCTCGCAGTCCCGAGACATCCTCATCACCGGATTTCTCTCGCCATTGGGACGGACACTCGTCGACGAACTCCGCCGCAGCGAACCCGACGCTACACTGCGGATACTCGTGGAAGTCGGCCGACGACAACGAGCCCGACAGGCACTCGACCAACTCGGTGCGGAGACGGGGCAAATCGACATCCTCGAAGGCCGAATCGACGGCCTCGACCTCGGACTCAGTGGTACCGAGTTTCTGAACTTACTCGCCCATGTCACGGACATCTATCATCTCGCCGGCGCGGCCCAGTCCTCCAACGTCGACCGGGAGCGACAGTCGACCATCTTGCGTGGCGCCCGAAACATCGCAGATGCGGCCTCCGAGATGAAGAAACTAAACCGACTCAACGTCCTGTCGACGGCCTTCGTCTCGGGCACACGCACCGGGGTCATCATGGAGGACGAACTCGACGAGGGGCAGTCGTTTCGAAACCTGTACGAGGAGACGCTGTTTAAGGCCGAAGAAGTCATTCAGACACGCTCGGATCGGCTTCCGGTCTCCGTGTATCGTCCCACGCTGATGCTCGGCCACTCCGAGAGCGGTGAGTTCAAGCCCGACAATGATGCCTACCGGTGGTTCAAGGCGATCTTGGAAGTGCCCGATCCGGTGCCGGTCCCCATTCCCGGCCGCGGCCACCACCCACTGAACGTAGTACCCGTCGATTTCGTCGCCACTGCAATGGTCGCGATCAGTCGCCGACACACCGCCGGCGGGACCTTCCATCTGGCAGATCCAAACCCGCTGCCGGCCCAGCGGATCCTTGAACTCGTCGCCGAACACGCGGGTAAGAGTGTAGCCGGCAGTCAGGTCCCGTATTCGCTGACGGGCTGGCTGATGCGACTGCCCGGAGTCGAACGTGCCACACGCGCCTCTCGACAGGCACTCGACGAAATCAACCAACTGACCTTCTTCAACAGCATGAATACGGTCGCGGCACTGGAACCCGCCGAGCAATGTCCGCCCTTTCCATCGTATGTCGGTCGCCTCGTCGACTACGTGCAGAATACCGATCACGAAAAATCCAACGGTCTTCTACCCCTCGCCAACCTGTTCAAACGCGTGAACTCGGCGAACCCAGGTTAAAACGACCCGCTGACCTGCACCATCCCGCCGGAGCCGCGCGGTGACGGCGCCATGTGGAGCTGAGCGGTCGCGCCTGACGAGCCGCTTTGTCGGCGGTTCCAGTCGTCGGTCAGCCAGGCGCCAATGCCGAGACCCGCGGCGGTCCCCGCCATGGCCGTGGCGCCGTAGAGAGTCGACGGATACCGAAGATCGGAAATCACCAGGTTAAAGAAGGCACCAAACCCCGTACCAACGAGTCCGCCCAGAACACCCGATCCGTTGATCGTCCAGACCCGGCCGCGGCTCGTTGGCTCGACGTGACTCACGACACCACCACCGATTCCGGCGAGCGTGCTTGCGGCAATTGCGGTACCAAACGGGGCCCACGCCGGTGGATACTCATTCATCAGAGTAAACGCTCCAATGCCGAACGCCGTCCCCCAGAAACCGAACGAGTTCACAAGGGTGACGTCGCCTTTGGCAGGCTCGAACCATTTATAGAGTCCGGCCCCCAGACCCAGCCCCCCAAGTTGCCCCGCCATCAAGATCCCCAAACCCTCCTGTGGTTCCTGGCCGGTCAGAGAGGCGGTTGGGATCAAGACCATCGTGGCCCAAGCCGTTCCCCATAACACACCGGAGTTGAGAGCTGCTGCGTGGCCGGGCCGAATGCCATTGCGCGTCGCCAAAAGCGCGGCCCCCGCCCCAAGTCCCGCGCCAGCTAGCCCGCTGCTCAGCAACAGAGCGCTTCCTCCGCCGGCCGTACCGGCCGCCCTGGGACATTCGAGGAGCGAACATGCCTCAAGCCCGAGCGCCATTCCATGCAAGGTCTGAAACACGAGCAACTCGGAACGGCCATTCCTTCTTGACTGTGACAGGCCGAGCTGACCCGGACGCTTCTTCTTGGATGCCTGCTCTTCAGGCTTAGATGCCCCCTCTTCAGGCCCGTCCGTCGATGATTCGGACGCGGACGCTGCCGTAGGTACACCCGCCAAAAGTAGGATTGCCAAGAATCCGACCGCGAGGCCCTTCAGTCGGTTCAAACGCATGGTTTACCTCCGTGTTTTTATCGGTCGATCACGAGGGTAACCATCGGCGTTTTGACCTCAACCCTTTTTTAGAACGACCCGCTGACCTGCACCATCCCGCCGGAGCCGCGCGGTGACGGCGCCAGGTGAAGCTGAGCGGTCGCGCCCTTTGAGCCCTTGCCGATCTTCGACCAGTCATCGGTCAGCCACGTGCCGATGCCGAGACCCGCGGCGCCGCCGAGCATCGCCATGCCACTTAACACCGGCCTGTTGAGATTGGGTCCCGTCGTAAGAAGCGTCACTCCTGTCGAGGCCAGCGCTCCCAGAATACCCGAACCGTTGATCGTCCAGACGCGCCGGCGGCTCATCGGCTGGCGGCTGGCGAGAAACCCCGCGCCCACGGCCGCCGCCGTCGTCGTCGCCGTCAACGTGCCGGCGACCACTTCTGGCCTGGCATCTCTCCTGGCGAGCCCGAAGCCTCCCGTCGTGAAGAGCCCCGACCAGAGGCCGAGCGAGTTGACGAGTGCGACATCGCCCTGGGTGGGCTCGAAGGCCTGATAGAGCCCCGCACCCAAGGCGAGCCCGCCGAGTTGGCCGGCCACCAGCGGTGCGATGTTCTCGGCCCTCGTCGAGGACGAATTAAATGTTCCCGCCATCGTACCGGCTGTCGTACCATACCAGAGCCCCCACAGAACGCCCGAGTTCAGAGAGACCGCATGACCCGGTAGAATTCCATTACGAGTGGCGAGCAGCGGGACGCCCACACCGACTCCGAGACCCAGCAGCGTGCTTCCCGCGACCGGCCGGAGACTAACGGAAGAGGCGTCGTACGACTCGCGGGTGGTTTCGCATTCGGCCATCAGACAGATCTGCGAGCCCAGTGCCATGCCATGGAGCGCCTGAAAGATGGTCAACTCGGCGCGGGCCCATCCGGTGGGCGACTCGACTCCAAGCCGGCCCGTGCGCTCCGATTCATGACTGGACTGCGAAGCAGTCTCGGTCGTCTCATCGCCCGGCGCCGCTCCAACCGAAGCCGGTATCAGCCCCAGGAAAACGATGGCGAACGAAGTGACTGTGAGATGCTTCAGTCGATCTGAACCCACTCTATTTCCCCGTCACGCTCCAACTACTTCACGTCGAATAGGTCCGCGATGACACGTTCCCGACGCTGACGCTCCCGGTCGACGAGGTGGTCGACCGTCTCGTCGAGTGCCTCATTATTGGTACGAAGCCAGTCGAACTTCTGGTGGATTGCATCGCTTGAAGCGACCAGATTGACGTACCATTCGCCCTCTTCGCCTCTGGCCATCCGAAAGGTCTGCCCCGCCAGCGTCTCGATCACAGCGCTCTTTTCATCCTTCGAGACGGTAATCGATTCGACCCGGCTCCCAACCCGGTGGGACGGCGTCATCGCCAGGCGATCCGGGCGAGCCACTTTTTCGAAGAGTTCTCGGGCCCCATCGATCTCGCTGAGAAGCGACGTGCCCGATTGACTGCGGGCCACGTCGTGGTCAGTGGGGGGAAGATACCGATGGATCTTGGCATCCATCGCCACGAGATCTCGATAGCGATCCTCGAAATAGCCACGAGTCTCGGCGTCGAGCCGCTGCCACATCGCCTGCAGGTCTCCGTCGCCAACCGCCTGGATGAAGAGTCGGTACGCTCCACCGGGATCGGTCGGTTCGGGCTCGGACTGACAGCCGGCCGTCAGCGACAAACTCACGGCGACAAACAAAAGAATACATCGCATCGATCCATCCACGGGGCATCAAATCTCATCGATCTGCACGTTACGACGGTATCGGTCCTGCGACATCGATTCAATTCATCTCTGTCGACACGTCTCGAGGAGCGGGCTTCAGGCCGAACTTGTCTCGATTCTTATCGAACCACCGGCTCCAGTAGACGTGGGCGTCAAATTTCGGCCATGAGAGACTCGGTGGGGATTTCCCCGAAATGCCCATCAGAATTCGCTGGGCATTGTAACTCAGATAGTCCTCGTCCTCGATGGCCCGGCACAGCTCCCAGATCCCGTCTCGCAGCCGTTCGGGGACGTCGTATCCGGCCTCTTGAAAACCCGCCGAAAGCCATGTGTCTCGGGAGGCGCCGCGGTAGTCCTCCCACCATGTTCTCCACGCCTCCGATTTAGCTCCCGGTCCCAGACGATGATTCGTCAGAAACCGAAGTGCCCTGCGAGACGTCTGACTCACACCGTCGACGTAGGAATCGAGCGTCGCGATGAGAGCCGGCACGGCGTCACTGGCGTCCGTCTGTATCAGGCTGTCGGCGACGTACGTTCGGAGGTCGACATCGAACTGCCCCGGTAGCTCCACCAGTCGAGGTGTCTTCAGTTCGTCGATCAGCGCAGACACTGCCCTATCAGAGCCCAATCGACCGAGCCCATCGACCAACTCGATCAACACCTGGGGATGGCGTTCGATCTGGAGGCGGGCTGCGAGCACGTCGGCCCCTTCCCCGGTATCTGCCAGGGCGCGTGCGGCCGCCGCTCGGACCCGGGGGCTTTCGTCGTCGACCGCCCTGCGAAACAGCGAATCGGCCTTTGTGTCCATCAGCGCCAGGCGACGGATGGCCGACGCGCGCACCTTCTCGGAGCGGTCGCCGTCGTGCACCAGGCGGCGCGCCCGGCGAATCGTCTCCCCACGAGCCTTCCTGTGCGGATCATACCAGGGATGTTTCGTTCCTCGTTCCCGACAGCCCGATGCGACGTCGACGGACGAACAGTACAGCCGCACGTGAAAATGGTCGTCGTGTGGCAACGACCCCCAGGGTTGTCCCAGCACCCTTTGGGCCCGCGAGCGGATGTCGGCGGGCACGTCGTGTCGACGGGCGTATGTCAAAAGCCTCGTCTTCAACGGATGCGACACAAAGATATGCTGTAGATCGTCGCCCGAGGCGCGGATCAGTCCCTCGACGACCGCCCAGTTGCCGGCGGTATCAAAGACGAGTGTACGCTCCTCTCCATCGTCGATGACGGTGGCCTCGCCAGATGCATCTACAGAGACGAGGTCCTTCGGGACGTAGGGTTTGCCGTCGGGAGTCTCCAACAGAAACGCCAGATCGGCATCTCGGCCCGAATTGTGCGACACCGAATACGGGATGTCGCCGCCCGTGCGGTGGCCGAGATTTCCCAACTGTACGATCTTCGACGGGTGTCGTTCGGCCACAAACTCCGAAGTCTCCCGCAGGACTCGACGCATCGGGTCCGAGGTATAGACAAGTTCCCGACCAAATTGAGTCTTCAGGAAGAGCAGATTGGGGTGAGGCTGGCTTACCCGTTTGCCCGCCACCAGGAATCCGCGAGTGACATCCCCCACCGAACGGCTGACCGCTCGATCCTCGCCGGGAAGATAGGGAAAGGCGGTGTCGGAGCCGACGGGACGGGGATACCGCCACGTCTGCGCTCCCGGCTCGGGAGGGGGAGAGACGGCGCGTCCGGGGGCCTGATGGTCGCTGGGATCGGAGTGGTCTGGCGGGCGATGCTCGATGCGGCCGGATGTACCCGGGCACGCGACCAGCAGTGCCCATGTGGCCACAAAAAAGAGGCGCCACCCCCTGAATCTGCAGGTGTCATCGGACATGGCGCCCCATTATACCCCTTTGTGGCACAGATTCACGCTTCGTCGTCTTCGGCTTCGGGACGCGCTGCGATCATATCGACTTCGACGTCCGCACCCGCGGGAAGGTCTGACACGGCGACGGCCGCGCGGGCCGGCGGGTTCGTGTCGAAGAACTCTCCGTAGATGTCGTTGACCTTTTCGTAGTCATCCATGTCAGCCAGATAGATCGTCGTGCGGATCACGTGGCTGAAGTTGAGTCCCGCGGCATCGAGCACGGCCGAGAGATTGGCCATCACCTGCGTGATCTGGGGGACCACCCCGCCCTCGGCCATTTCGCCCGTCTCCGGGTCCAGACCGATCTGACCGGACAAAAAGAGCAGGCCGTTGAAACCGACGGCCTGGCTGTAGGGTCCGATCGCGTCGGGAGCTTCCTGGGTTTCGACGACCAATTTGGACTCGTTCGGCATGGCTATATTCCTTGGGGCTGGCGTCCAATGTATTCGGCGTCACTGAATTTGCACCATCGTGTTATCGCTTCGAGCCACCTCATGCAACGCCGCCCTCACTTTGCCGGATCTGCGCGGCTGTGCTATCAATTGCAGTCGTTCAGACCCCGCTTCTACCGCTCCGAACGAACCACGGATGGATCTTTCTCTGAGCGTCGAACTCGATCAGGTATTCACCCAGGCTGAGGATATCGCCGACCGGGTGAATCAACCCCTGTCATCGGCTCACATCCTGTTGGCCGTCTTCGCGGCCGACAGCCTCGCGGCTCGGTTTCTCAACGATCAGCGGGTCACCGTCGACAATCTGCTCGAACACGTCCGCGATTTCGATCCCGAGCCCGAGGACATGCTCGAGCAGATTTACACGCGGGGCCGACGGCTCGCCCGGAGCGCACGGGCCGACTCGTACAACAGCCTCCATTTTCTGGCGGCCGTCCTCCGTGAAACCGACAGTCAGGCCTACCGACTCCTGTCGCTTTCACGCATCGACGTGCCTACGGTCCGTGCCTCGATCATCGGGTACGCAACCGGTGCGGTCGCCTTGCCGGACAAGCCGGACCTCGAGACGCAACCTTCTGAGGCCCGGGGCGCCCCGGGATCGGCGAGGCGAGACGCCGACTCACAGATCGACGAAAATGCGCCGAGCCCGATTTCACTTCATCCTTCGTTGAGCCGCAAGAAATCTCGGGCGTCCGCCGAGGCGTCGGCCGGCTCGGAGACGCAGCCGACGGAGTCGTCGGACGCGACGGCCGATACCGGAAGACGCCCCTGGGGGCAGACCTCTGTCGGGGTCACCGAGCCCGAAGAAATCGAGCCGGCCCCTCGGGCGAGCCGGGACGATTCTCCGGCGGAAACGAGTTCCGAGGAAGACGCCGGGAAGCCGTCGGAGCGGTCCGGCAGTGATGAAGCTATCGACGAAGCCCAACGCGCGAAGGAATCCCTCGCTTCTCGACTGTTCGACGAAGATGGGGAGGAGACGTCCGAATCTGAACAACCCGACTACGCGAACCGTGATACCTTGGTGGCGCCCGACGCACCCACGGAACCGCTCGATCTGGACGGCCCCGAAGAGCCGTCGGAGTCCCAGCGCGAAGATGTCATGGTCCAGCGGGCCACCGAGGCTCCGGAGGATCCCTGGAACCCCTCGATCGCCGAGGTCTTCGAGCTCGATGACGAGGTCTTTCCGACGCTCGCTGAATTTGGACGAAATCTGACGCGTCAGGCGGCGCTGGGCCGGATCGATCCGGTCATCGGGCGCCGGCGCGAGATACTCAATCTCATCGACATTGTCGGCAAGCGACGCTCGAACAATCCGATGCTCGTCGGGGAACCCGGCGTCGGAAAGACGGCCGTCGTCGAAGGATTGGCCCGCTCATTTGTCGAAATGGCGCACCAGGGCCAGCGACGCGGCGAACGCCTGATCATCGAGCTCGAACTGGGCCGAATGCTCAGCGGCACCCAGTTGCGTGGCTCCCTGTCGGAGCGACTTCTGAATATCAAGGAGGAGGTCGCCCGGGCCGATGGATCGGTCATCGTCTTTCTGGACGAAATCCACGCATGGATGGAGGCTGGCGGAAGCGATGGAGGCGATGCCGCCGGAGAGCTCAAGACGGCGATGGCGCGCGGGGCCTTTCCCTGTATCGGCGCCACCACTCACGAGGAGTTCCGGGAATTCATCGAAACCGACCCCGCGTTCCAGCGCCGCTTTCAAATCGTCGCCGTCGAAGAACCCTCGCGAGACACGACCCTGGACATCCTGCGCGGGGTCCGGTCGCACTACGAAAACCACCACGGCATCGATTTCGACGACGAAGCCCTGGAGTCCGCCGTCGACCTGAGCCGGCGCTACATTCATGACCGCCGACTACCCGACAAGGCCATCGGCGTGCTCGACCTGGCGGGAAGCCGGGGCGCGCGGACCGGCGAGTCCAAGGTGGGCCGCCGAGGGGTGGCGAAGGTGGTCGCGGAGATGGCCGGGCTGCCGCCCGACCGGCTCCTGCGTGACGATCGAAATCGATATCTGAACATCGAGTCGGCCCTTCGCGAGGACATCGTCGGTCAACGACACGTCATCGACTCCGTCTCGGAGGTCGTCCGCCGCAACTACGCCGGGTTCCGAGGTCGACGGCCGATCGGCAGCTTCCTGTTTCTGGGCCCGACGGGCGTCGGAAAGACCGAGACCGTCAAAGCCCTGGCGGAGTTTTTGTTCCATGACCGCGAAGCCGTCGTCGAAGTCGACATGTCGGAGTACATGGAGTCGCATTCCGTCAGCCGTTTCACCGGCGCACCGCCCGGGTACGTCGGCCACGACCAGGGCGGTCAACTGACCGAAGCTATCCGCCAACGACCCTATCAGGTGGTCCTGCTCGATGAGATCGAGAAGGCTCACCGCGATGTACTGAACCTGCTGCTGCAGTTGTTTGAAGAGGGTCGGATGACCGACGGAAAAGGTCGGGAGGTCGACTTCTCGAACGCGCTCGTCATCATGACGAGCAACCTCGGCGCGGATGTCTTTGACAGTTCCGGCGCCGGCGGAGGTTCCGAAAACCGCATTGGATTTGGCGCCGGCGATGGGACCTCCGCGCCGACGGAGTCGCCCGAAGATCTGCGCCAGGAGGCGCGGACCGCAGCGCGCGACCATTTCTCACCGGAACTGTGGAACCGAATCGACGAGACGCTCGTATTCGACCCGCTCAGCCGAGAAGAGGTCACCCGAATCGCGTCGCTTCAGCTCGAGAAGAGTCGGCGAAAGATCGGCGATGAGACCGGGATCGATCTCGAGATCCAAGAAGGCGTCATCGACTATCTGATCGACCACGGGGGATGGGACCCGGAGCTGGGAGCCCGACCGATGCGCCAGGCGATCCAGCGGCAGGTCGAGAGCATCGTCGCGACCACGATTCTGGAAGCCGATCTCGGCCGCGGCGATACCGTCTACGTCGGATGTCGAGACGGCGAGTTGACCTGCCATCACGAAGACCCCGACTGACGTCAGTCTTCGTTGCCTTCGGGGCCGGCTGAGGTCATCTGTTCGATTCGGGCCGTCAGCCGCTCGTAGATCTCGAGGATGTCGTCGAACCCTTCGGCGCGCAGCGCCTTTCGGTGACGATCGAGCGTACCGCTGTCGCCCCGCGCCGCGGGACCACTGAGTGAGTCGGGGCCGATATCTGTGTCGATATTGGCCAGGGCACTCGAAGCCAGTGTCACCAACATCTCGACGGCCCTCTCCCGTTGGAGCCCACTCTCGCCGGCTACTTCCACGGCGGCATCGAGTAGTGCGACCTCCAGATTCGACGCCAGGACGGCAGACGCGTGGTAGAGCGCTCGTTTGCCGGCCGTCAGCTCGAACGCCTCCGCCCCCAGTTCGTCGATTATCTTCCTGGCCACGCGGACGGCCTCGTCGTCTCCTTCCACCGTCCAAAACGCCTGACCGAAGCGATCGGCGGCCTGTTTTGGATCGGTGATGGCCAACAGCGGATGCACTCCCGCGGTAGGAGTCTCGAGCCCCTCCCCTCGGACCACCGAGGCCTCCAGCGACCCGCAGGTGTGCAGGACGATTTGCTCGTCACTCAACACGGTCGAGAGTCTCGCCGCGAGCGGACGAATCGCGTCGTCGGAGACGGTCAACCAGACGACCTCTCCGCCGCGGAGACCACGGCGCTCGATAGCACCGACGAGTGAATCGACGCCGCCGAACACCTGAGTGGGCGCAACGTCATCTCCCAGCCGACTTCGGTTCCATGCAAACTCCAGTTCCACATCCAGGCGCTTCGCCACGTGGACCAGAGAACGTCCCATCCGACCGAGTCCCAGAATCCACCAGGGGCGCTCGCTCCAATCTGTGCTCCGAAGCGGTGTCACGTCGAGACCTTCATACGTTGTCACTCAGCGATAGAGATCGTGCTCGTCGATGTACTCGAGAACCGACGCCGGAATCCATGTCTTCAGCCATCCCCGGTCGCGTTCGGCGAGGGCCTCGCGCGTTCGACTCGAACTGATGTTGGGTAGCTCGAAGTCGTGGGCCCGGGTCGATCGCTCCTGTGTCGATTCGAAACCGGCGCGCCCGATGACGATCAGCTCGGTTCGCTCCTTGAGCTCCTCCCAGGCCTTCCACTCGTCGACCTCTTCCAGAATATCGGAACCGATGATCAGCGCATATTCGGCCGTCGGGTCGCGTTCTTCGAGCGCCCGAACCGTGTCGATAGTCCGACTCTCTCCGCCGAGATCACGCTCGATGGGGTCCACCTCGGCACCGTCGATCGGGGCGACGGCGCGCCGACACATCGCCTCGCGCTGATCGAAGGGTGCCAGCGTCTTGTCGAAGGCGTGCTGATAGGTCGGAATCCAGAGGACCTCGTCGAGACGACAGGTCTGGAGCGCCCAGAGGGTGGCGATGGTGTGGCAGACGTGCGGCGGATTGAAGCTTCCGCCGAAGAGTCCGATGCGCATGTCGATCCGTGTGTTGTCAGTCTTGGTACAGCAGGCACTCCGCCCGCTTTTGAAGAAAGGGTTCCAGGTCTTCGTGAGCCCGCTCGGCCAACTCGACAGGCGACGCTCCCGGCTCCACCAACGCCTCGCGGATCTCCCGGTCGCCGATCAACAGATCGATGGCCAGCCGGTCCGACACGAATTCGTAGGGCTCGGTGCGCCAACCCACCCCGTGCTCGCCCCCGACGAGCGCGGTGATCACCGCGTAGCCTGCCTCCATGCTTCGGTAGGCGTCGCGATCCGTGATGTGCAACTGAAGGCCGTGAACGGTGTCGCCAGCATGCTTCTGAAACATCGGACGAAACGAGACCTCCCGCCAGGCGACGCCGTCCAGATCGAAGGAGTCGAGCCTGTCGCGCAACTGCGCGCAATCGACCGACGGCGCACCGAACAACTCGAAGGGTCGAGTCGTCCCGCGGCCCTCGCTGGCGTCGGTACCCTCGAGGAGGCATTGTCCCGGATAGACCGTCGCCGTCTGTAGCGTCGGCATATTCGGGCTCGGCGTCACCCACGGGAGGCCGGTCTCGTCGTACCACATGTCGCGGTTCCATCCGCGCATTGGCACGACGTCCAGTTCGCAAGACCAGCCGCCGAATCGGTCAAAGTAACGGGCCAGCTCGCCGAGTGTCATCCCGTGTCGGTTGGCGATGGGCTGCGTGCCGACGAAGGACCGATACTCGGGGGCGACACGGTTTCCCTCGACGATATCACCGCGAATGGGATTCGGCCTGTCGAGGACCCAGACCTCGGTATCTGCCTGCCCGCAGACCTCCATGACGAACCCGAGCGTCGAGGCGTAGGTATAGTACCGGGCTCCGACGTCCTGGATATCCGCCACAATGATGTCGAGGTCCCGGACGTCTCGCGGGTCGGGTTTGAGACTCTCCAGATCCTGGCCATAGAGGCTCACCGTCGGCACGCCCGTGACGGGATCCTCACCGCCGGTGACTGCCTCCATGTCTTGGGCGGCCGCGCGCACCCCGTGCTCGGGGCCGAAGAGGCGCGCCGGCCGAACGCCCACATCGACCAAGGCATCGACGATGTGGTCCAGGTCAGCAGTGACGCTTGTCGGATTGGCCAATACTCCGACCGACGCGTCCCGAAGCCGCTTCAAACGTGATCGGTCATCGAGGAGCCTCTCCAGCCCTGTTTGAACGGGGTGACTCACATCCAACGGAATCAGTCTCCCTTACCCATGTCGACGCCCTGAACCGTCGGGCCATCCCCGTCATCGGAGCCGTCGTCTCCTGGCATGTCGTCGTCCGGCCCGCCGACCAGGTCGCCCCAGCCCTCGAGCTCTGCTTCGTCGTCGGGCATCGGCTTGCCCTGCAGGTAGGCACTTACGAGATTCAGCCCCTGCGCCAGACTGCTGAAGACGGGGTGTTTTCCACCGGACAGCACGAATTCCGCATCCTTGTTCCCGCTGAGTATCTCGGCGATCGTCTCCTCGATTTCGCCGACCGGGCGCACGAACTGCTGGTAGAAGATGATGATGAGTATGATGCCCAGCAAGATCGCGGCCATTGCGACCCAGTAGGTCGTCTCGTAGGCGGTGACGACCGGTTCTTTCGCCTGAGCGAGATTCGACAGAATCACGATTCCCGATTTGGAATCGGTCTCAAACTGCCCGGGAAAGAAACGAACGAATCCGTAGTACGGATCGTCGTTAAACTGGAACTTCACGAGCTTCTCGGGCCGATTCTCCTTTAGGATCTCCTGCTCGCCGAACAGTTTTTTTCCGAGGACCTGCTGGTCGGTCGTCGAAAATGTGGAGCTGATAAATTGTTCACCCCGAAAGAACGCGACGTGTGGCGCGGCATCGAGGACGTCGGACGACACTTCACTTCCGGTGTTCGACTCTTGAGTCGTCACGCCGGCGAGCAGACGTCGAATGTCCTGGGCCGAGCCGTCGTGGAGTTGATACCCGGTAACGATCGCGCCGGCGGATTCACCGGCATCCCACCGCTGAATCGGTTGCACGGCCACCAGATAGGCACTCGGGTCATCTCCCTCAGACCAGCTCCAGCGCCAGACGTCGAGGCGCGTCGCACCCTTTGGATTCTCGAGGACCTCCAGGATCATCGGAAAATCCTCGGCCACATTCTGGCCGTACCAGCCACGTCGATCCTTGCCCAGCGCGGCGACGCCGACACCTTTGTCGTCGACCGCCATGATCAGATCCGGCTTGACCGGCCGGCGCTTCAGCAACGACAGATCGATGTTACGTGCCTGCTGGATGTCCTTCTCGCCGGCATAGCGTTCCAGGCGAATCTCGGTCGTTCTCAGGAGTTGATGGATCAGCTCATGGCGAACGAACTCGTTCGAGAGAACCATCCCGTTCTCGTCAGTCCCCTGCTCCGTCTCGTCTCCATTGCCGGACTCTTCGGCTTCTATTTTCCCCTTCGTTTCAGCACCTTTTGGAGGGGTTCCCTGACCCTGGGCCAGATCATTGCGGATCTTTTCGCGTTTCTGCTCGAACAACGCCGGACGATCCTCCAGCGTCATGTACTTGTACATGTCACCGGTGGAGGCGAAGAACTCCGACTTGCGTTCCAGAGCGTAGTGGTCGAGCCGCTTGGTCTGCTCGGCGATGACCGCAGCCCGCCGAAGCGACACCTCGGCATTCTGCTTGAGCGACGGCTCCACCCCCTGAGTGAGCATCAGGTGAGCGGTCACCGCGACGAGGGCGACCAAAACGACGTGGGTGATCGAAATCTTGAGTCGAAACATATGCAACCATCCTCCGGCAAGGGCCTCGCCAATGATGCCAACCAGTCGGTGCTATCATCCATCGTTCGCCATCGTAGACGACGGACGAAGGATTCTTCAATAGGTGACTCGGGCGGTCATCCGGCTTTGAGCCGCTGCTCTCGACGGTCGACCAACCAGTTGACCAGACGACGGTAGTCTTCGGCCCCACGACTCGACGGAGCGTACTCGAAGATCGTCTCCTGCTCACTGGGTGCTTCCTTCAGGCGCGTGTTGACTCGAATCGGGGGCAGCACTTTGTCGTCGAAGTGCCCCTTGAGTGTCTTGATCGATTCGTCGCTGATGTTGTTTCGCATGTCGTAGAAGGTCGGCAGGATCCCCAGGATGTCGATGGGGTTGACCAGCGCCTGATTGACCTTCTTGAGGGTGCGAAGCACCTGCCGAACGCCGACGAGGCTTAGAAAGTCGCAGGCGACCGGAACGATGAGGTTCTCCGCAAAGGTCAGCGCGTTTTTGTTGAGCAACGACAGGCTGGGACCGCAGTCCAACAGGATGAAATCGTAGTCGTGGTCGGTCCCGAACTGATTTCGCATCAGACGGTCGGGATTGGAGGTCATCCGTGCCAGTTCGATCTCGGCATCCGCCAGCGATTCGTCGGCGGTCAGGATATCCAGGTTGGGCCGGGCACCGACCACTGCTTCCTGGACCTCCAAATCGCCGATCAATACGTCGTGCAGCGTATGTTCGCCCTCGACGCCCAGGCTGATTCCGATGTGGCCCTGGCTGTCGAGGTCGACCAGCAACACTTTTTGACCATCTTCGGCCAGGCCGGCGGCCAGCGACACGCTGGTCGTCGTCTTTCCGGTTCCCCCCTTCTGATTCATGATGGCCACCCGCATCGCGCCCTGGGCCTGCTCGCCCGCCCGGCGCCGACGCTTGTCGGAACGCGGCTGCCGGCACTCCATGCTGCAAAAATAGACGACCGACTCGTCGTCCCGTCCGCGTTGGTATGCGTACTTCGGCTCGAACTCCGTACCACAGACCGAACAGACCGCCCCGCCGCGCTCTTCACGTGCCGACTCCCGACAGTCTTCGCCGCAGTAGAACTGGGTCGTGCCATCGTCTCTTCGGATCTGAGAGGGCTTTTTGACCAGGAACTCGCTCCCGCAGACCGAGCAATTTTTCAGACCAGTCGCCATCGTCACACTCCATGTCGGTCGGTGTTCGTCCGTGAGAAGCTGAACGGAGGGTAGAACGAAGGGGCGGGTGGTGGTCAAGGTTCCGTCGACGTCCCGTAGACGACGCGGAATCTGACCAGGGCCAACAGCCCGAGAAATACACCGAACCAGAGGGTGGCGAAGCGGATGAGATACGTCACCAAAACGGCCTGCGACCGAACCTCCATGACGCCAAAGCGAAGCAGCGCCAGCACCATCACACCTTCCGTCACCCCCAGCCCGCCGGGAAGGAAACTGACCGAGCCCAAAATCGTGGCCATCGCATAGATGAAAAACGCCAACAGCAGGGTTGTCTCGGCTCCCTCGACGGCCCCGATCAGCCACCAGAGTGCCACCCCTTCAAAGGACCACGCCAGAGCCGAGAGAAGCGTCGTGCCCACGAGGATCCGCCAGCTCACGAGCCGAGCCAGCGAATCGTAGGCTTCGGCCAGTTTCGGTTGAAATCGTCCGACCACAGGGACGCCCTCCAGCCCCTCGATGGCCCAGGTCATCCATTCGCGCTGGTTGAGCAAAAATACCGCCACCGCGAGGACGACGACCGTCAGGGCGAACGCCGCTCGCCCGAATTCGAATGACGCAACCCCGATGCCCGCCATCATCGCCATCCCCAGGAGGTCGGTGACCCGTTCCGCTACAACGATCGGAGCGGTCCGGGCGGCGGGGATATCGCGCGACTCCCGGAGCAACAGGCTCTTGATGACCTCGCCGACCTTGCCGGGCGTCACCGACATCACCATACCGGCCACGAAGATATTGGCGCTCTCGCCGAGTGGCACCCGGTGGCCCAGACCCCGAAGATACCATTCCCATTTGGCGAATCGGGTGAGGTAATTGAGCCCGGTCAGCCCGAGCGCCACGCCGAAGGCTTCGACGGGAAAGGATCGGAGATGCCTGGCGAGCGTCTCGGCATCGGACCAGATCAACAGTCCGGCGTAGACCAACACCCCAAAGACGACCCCTGCCAGAATGCGACGTTCGAATCGGTCCAAGGCGCTGTCTGATCGCCCGAGGACGGGCGAGTCACCTCAGTGGAGGGGAGGGTCAGTCGACGGAGATTACGTCGGCCTCGTACATATCGATGAGCACATCGAGGGTCTCCTCGCGGGACATCGAACTCAGATCGAGAATATCGGCAAAGGTGACTTCCCCGTCGACCAGGCTCAGAACGAACCCCGCCCGATGGTCCAGATCCAGCGACGAGACCTTGGCCATCGAGACTTCTCGCCGTGGCACCTGGTTGAGCCCTCCGAGCTGTTCGGTCGGATCGGTATGGCCCTTGGCATCTTCGATCATCTCGAGGAGTTCGCTCGCCCGGTCACTGTCGGGATGGTTTTCGAGGACGGACGACACGATATCCTTGGCCGACTCGTATCGCCCGTCTTCGTACAGGTCCTCGGCCTCGTTGATGAGTCTGACAGCCCCCGTGCTCAGGTCACTCGCCCCGGTGTCGGCCACGAAGTCGTCTCCCGGACCCCGGGTGGCAAAATCGGTCGGCGCCTCTTCTGACCCGGCCGTTACCTCGGAATCCTCAAACCCGACTGCCTCCTCCGACGCATCGTCTGCATCCTGCTCATCCTCGTCGACGATCGGTTCTCCGCGGTAGGCGGGACGGCCCTGACGGGTGCGATCGGTGTCGCCCTCCTCGCCGTCGGCGATCGACTCCACGAGCTCAAAGAACTCATCGTCATTCAGAGGGTCGACGGCCTGGGTGCTCTCATCGTCGTCGAACTCCGAACCCTCGGTCTGCCCGCCCGGCGTATCCTCGCGATCGGAGAATTCGTGTTCGGCGTCCTCGTCGAGGGGTTCCTTGTCGGTGGCACTCGTCGGCGCGCCTTGCATGGTGGCATCGGGCGGGAAATCGTGCTCACGGGTCGGCTCGGAATCCTCCTTCCCGATGGCGTCGTGGCCCTGGAACGGCGTGGGCTCGCGGTATCGATTCTCCGAATCTTCGGCATCCCCGAGCTCTTCTTCTTGACCATCGTCATCGTCTTCGTCCGCGGACCGCGCGCCCATGCCCTGAAAGGTCCCGTCCGGCCCCTCCATGCCGCCGTCGTCCCGGAGCGCCAATTCGATCGAATCGGAATCAGCCACCTTGGTCGGCTGACTCGATTCGGTGAATCCGGCGGGAATATCGCTGGGATGATCCTCGCCAGAGTCTTCTTCGCTATCCTCAAAGAGACTGTCGCCGAAGAGTTCCTCCACACTCGGCTGCTCGGCTTCGGTCTCTTCATCGTCTTCGCTCTCCCGGGCTTCGTCTTCCGACCCGTCGACGGTTTCCCCGCCGTCGGCGGTCTCGTCGATCGGCGGGTCGGAAGACGAACCGGCCGAACGGCCCTCCGCGGTCTCGTCGGCCCCCTCGGCTTCGTCGGAGAAACCGGCCATCATGTCGGCGCCGTACTGCTGGGCCTCCTTGAAATCGGGGACGGCCGTTTCCGCATCGGAATCGACATCGACGCTATCCTTCTGTCGCCAATCGTCCTCGTCGGAGACATCATCCTCGGAGGGGTCCGGCGACATATCGTCGAATGGATCGAATTCTACGGCGCCCTCTTCGGAGGTCTCCGAGGACTCGTCCCCAAACCCGAACGAATCGTCGCCGTCGACGAGTTCAAAGGAGAGATCGTCGTCGGTGCCGCCGGCGGACTCGGCCTCACCGCCCGACGATTCGTGTTCCCTGCGATCGTCCTCGGAGGGCGGTCGAGAACTGAATGGGCCCTGCGAAAAATCGTCTTGCTCAAAGAATCCCGAGTCGAACCCGCCACTCTCGAAGGCGTCGACATCGAAATCGACCGGCTCGAACTGAGATTCCTCCTCCCGGTCGACCTCCTCATCGGAGACCTCTTCAAATTCGACCGGAGCGCTACTGCGCCGGCCCAATCCGCTCGAGGCCCCACCATCAAGCCAAGCCGAAGGAGTCGAAGGGCCCGTGGCGTCCCCGGACTGAACAGACTGCGTCGCACTCTGGACCCACGCCTCCAGCGCTTCCCGACGCGAGGCGTCCGGGTCGTCACGTAGCCACTCGATGGCCTCGTCGAGTCCCCGGTGAACGACCCCGCTGTCACGGACATCGAGGAGCGCATACAGAGCCTCGGACCTCTGACCCGACGCGAGCGCACTGGAGGCCTCCTGGAGCAGTTCCACCAGTTGCTCGTTGTCTACTGCTTCGTCCATAAGCCCTTACCTCTTGCGCACCGGACATACCGGTTTCGCACCAACGCGTACGACAGTCAGCGGGCCCTACTCAGGTGCCCTGCAGCACGCCCTTGTAGGCTTCCAGCGCTCTCTCGAGCCTCTCCGAGATCGCCTTCAACTCCTCGATATCGGCATCCTCGATGTTTTCCTCGGCCTGCTCGACGACATCGCTGGCCCGCTCCCCCGCCTGGGTCACGAGCTCCGGGTCGCCACTGGCCGTCGAGTCGGCCCGTTGGACCAGCTTCTCGATGTTGCGAATCATCTTTCGGATCTTTGTACGCTGCTGTTCGGCCTCCTCCCCTCGCTTGACCTCCATCAGGTAATCTTCGTTCTCCTGAATCATCCGGTCAATTTCTTCGTCGGTCAGATCGCTGGAGGCCGTCACCGTGATCGACTGTTCCTTGCCCGTCTCCAGGTCCGTCGCCGATACGCTGACGATACCATCGGCGCTGATCGAGAACTCCACCTCGATTTCGACCTCGCCGGCTGGCGCACTTCGCAGCCCGCTGAGCACGAATTCTCCAAGCAGCTCGTTCTCCTCGGCCCGTTCGCTCTCGCCCTGTAACACGACGATCTTGACCGACGTCTGATTGTCTCGAACCGTCGTAAAGATGTGGCTCTCGGCGGTCGGAATCGTCGAATTCGCCTCGATCAGTTTTTCGTATCCCCCGCCGTGGACCATGATGCCGAGACTGTGAGGCGTGACGTCGAGCAGCAGCACGTCTTCGTCCTCGTCCATCAGGGCCGATCCCTGGATGGCAGCGCCGATGCCGACGACTTCGTCGGGATGGACCTTTTTGGACGGACTCTTCTCGAAGAAGTCTGCCACTTCCTGCTGGATGCGCGGCATTCGGGTCATGCCGCCGACCAGGATGACATCGTCGATGTCGTCGTTGGTCAGCCCCGCCTCCTGCAGCGTTGCGTCGCAGATCTTGATGGTCCGCTGGATGAGATCCGCGACCAGCTCCTCGAGCTTCTCCCGCGTCAGCGTCGTCTGCAGGTGCAGCGCTTCGCCGTCATCCTGGGTGAACAGAAAGGGTAGACTGATCTCGCTCTCCTCGACTGAAGAGAGCTGCATCTTCGCCTTTTCAGCCGCATCGCGCAGCCGCTGGAGTGCCATCTCGTCTTTGCGCAGATCGATCTCGTGGTCCCGGGCGAACTCATAGGCCAGGTACTCGATGATGCGCGCATCGAAGTCCTCGCCGCCCAGAAAGGTGTCACCGGCGGTCGAGAGGACGTCGAAGACTCCGCTTCCGATATCCAGCAACGAGATGTCGAAGGTTCCGCCACCAAGGTCGTAGATGGCGACCGTCTTGTCGACGTCCTCGCCGAAGCCGTAGGCGAGCGCGGCGGCCGTCGGCTCGTTGATAATGCGGATGATGTCCAGGCCGGCGATCTTTCCGGCGTCCTTGGTTGCCTGGCGCTGGGAATCGGTGAAATATGCCGGGACCGTGACCACCGCCTTCTGCGGCTCCTCCTCGAGGTACTCTTCGGCGACGAGCTTCATCTCCTGGAGGATGATGCTCGAGATCTCCGGGAGACTGTATTCTTTGTCACGAAGCCTGACCCGCACGTCGTCGTGGGGTCCGGGGACGATCTCGTAGGGACAGGTCTCGATGCAATGACGCACCGCCGACGACCCCCACTTGCGACCGATGAGGCGCTTGGAGGCATAGACGGTGTGCTTGGCGTTGGTAATCGCCTGCCGTTTGGCCATCTGACCGACCAGCCGGCGGCCGGACTCGGTGACCGCCACGATGCTCGGGGTCGTCTTGTACCCACCCTTGTTGGGAATGACCTTTGGCGTTCCGGCCTCGACGACCGCCACACAGGAGTTGGTCGTACCCAGGTCGATTCCGATTACAGTCTCCATCACGGCTCCTTCATTGCGCCGCCGGTCTCGCTGCCCTCCAGGCGGACATCATCGATTCTTACGGCGGCCTCAGTCTAGTGCGACGTATCGGTAAGTGTGTCGAGCCGGCGGCTGGCGGCCCGGTGATCTTTATCGAGCTGTCGAACCTCTCGGTAGACGGCCATCGCTTCTTCGGTGCGCCCCATCTCTTCGAGCACATCACCCAACAGCATCCGCGCCTCGACGTGATCATCATCAATGCGAATGGCGGCGCGCGCAAACAATAATGCTTCTTCGCGATGCTGACGCGTCTGTTTGAGAAGCTGAGCCGCCTGCAACGCCACATCGGCATCGCGCTTCAGCGACAGCGCCTTTCGAAAGTGTTCGGTGGTCTCTTCGTAGTCTCCGCTCCGGGCACTCGATTTTGCCCGACGCACAAGTTGAGCAAATGCGGCGTTCCGTTTTTTGGTGCCCGAATCCGAGGCCCCTGCGGTGTCCGACTCCACCTCGTCGTGAGACATCGGCGTCGCCCCCGCACCGTGCTCGGACCCGCTCGTCTCCTCGGAGCCGGCGTCCTCGAGGCTCGCTTCGTACGTCTGTCGGCGCTTCGGGTCCGATAGAATGCGGTGAGCCTTCGTGATCTGCTGGAAGATCCGCTCCAGCATGTCGTTGTACGGGCCGAGTTCCTTCCGAAAATGCTTGTCGGGGTGGAACCGCTTCGAGAGTTTGAAATAGGCACGTTTGATCTCGCCGCGGTCGGCATCCCGGCCGACTCCGAAGAATTCGAAGTGATCCAGATCGTCGAGATGGTCGTGAATGCAGATGACCTCTCGACGTTTCCGATCGCCGAGCGGGACGTCGAGGTCCAGCAGATCCTCGGGGAAATCGAAGGACTCGGGAGGCGTGGGCAGGTAACTCAGGTCGAGGCCGTCGCCGCTCTCGTCGGCGGAATCCTCCTCGTCGACCGGCTGTGATCTCGATTCGTCGGGCCCGGATGGCTGGGGTTCGTACCCGGGCACTTCGACCAGTCCGACGTCTGCCAGCCGCTCGAGGGCTTCGATCGTGGCATCGCGGCCGAGCCCACTGCGGGTACAAAGCTCCTTGACGGTCGTCTGTCCGTCGATTCGCGAGTACAGGAAAAACTCGTCCGACGACGGAGTCTCACTCAGAGACTCCACGTCGACATCCGGATTTTGGGAGGGTGTAGCGGTCTCGTCGAACACCGGCTTCTCGGTCACCTTTCAACGGTTGAATCGCCCATCGGAACAGTGCCGTTTCAGTGTATCCCGAGGGGCTCCCCGATGACAAGCCGGCAGCCCTCAGCCCCACGACGCGTGGAACGTCACTGAGCGTCCCGCCACGACGTCAGCGCGCTCTCGAGGCGGTTGAGAGCCTCGTCGACGTCCGATTCCGAGACGATCAGCGGGGGGACCAGGCGAAGGGTGTCGCCGCCCGCGGTATTGATGAGAAAATTCTGCTCGAAACAGTGGTCGACAATCTCAGAGGCAGCGTCGCCACACTCGGCGCCGACCATCAGCCCCCGGCCACGAACCTCCTCGATGACCGGAAATGACTCGGCCAGCGAACGGATCCCCTCGCGGAGTTGCTGACCGCGCTCCCGGACGTTTGCACACAGATCGTCTTCCTCGATGACATCGAGGACCGTCTTGGCGGCCGCCGACGCAAGGGGATTGCCGCCGAAGGTGCTGGCGTGGCTGCCGATCTTCCAGCCCTTGAAGATCTCCTCGGTCGCCATCATGGCCCCGACGGGCACCCCGCCGCCCAGCCCCTTTGCCATGCAGATGATGTCGGGCACGACGTCGTATCCCTGATAGGCGAAGAGGTCGCCGGTGCGGCCGACTCCGGTCTGCACCTCGTCGAAAATCAGAAGGGTTTCGGTGGCGTCACACCGCTCGCGAAGTGCCTGCAAGTACGACGGGTCGGCGGGCCGAACACCGCCCTCGCCCTGCACCGGCTCGACGATGACACCGGCCGTCTTCTCGTCGATATCCTCCAGCGCGGATGGGTCGTTGAAGGGAAGATAGCCAAAATCGGGGACCAGCGGCTTGAAGCCTTCGTGGTATTTGGGCTGGCCGGTGGCCGTAATTGCGCCCATCGTCCGACCGTGAAACGAATCTGTCATCGAGACCATGCGGCTCCGCTCGGGAGCATCTGCCACCACCCGTTGGTAACGCCGGGCCAGTTTCATCCCCGCTTCGGTCGCCTCGGCGCCGGAGTTACACAGAAAGACCCGGTCGGCGAACGAACGTTCCGTCAGCGTCTCCATCAGCTCGATCTGCTCGGCCGTGTAATAGAGATTCGAGACGTGAATGAGCCGCTGGGTCTGGTCGCGCAACGCCGCGACCAGCCGGGGGTGATTGTATCCGAGGCAGTTGACGGCGACGCCGGCCACAAAGTCCAGGTAACTGTTCCCGTCGCGGTCGAAGAGCTGCACGCCCTTCCCATAATCCATGACCACGTCGCGGGGGGAGTACGAGGGCGAATTGTGACGGTTGCCGACGGCAACGAGTTCTTCGGTACTGCGGTCCATAGTCGCTCCTGAGACGGCCACGGAGGCCAAAGTCGAATCGGTCGCGGGATGTTAGAGAATGTAGCGGCTCAAGTCGACGTCCTCGAGCACGCCTTCGAGCTGGTCGCGCACATACTCGGGAGTGATGGTCACTGTATCTTCATCCATCTCGGGCGCTTCGAACGAGAGATCCTCGAAGACCTTCTCCATGACGGTGTGCAACCGCCGCGCCCCGATGTCTTCGAGGGTCTCGTTGACCCGGTAGGCCATCTCGGCGAGGGTCTGGACGGCGTCGTCGGTAAACTCCACCTCGACGCCCTCCGGTTTCAACAGTTCGGCGTACTGACGAGTGAGGCTATTCTGAGGCTCGGTCAGGATCTTGCGGAAGTCATCCTGCGTGAGGCTCTTGAGTTCGACTCGTATCGGAAACCGGCCCTGAAGCTCCGGGATCAAATCCGACGGCTTCGAGACATTGAACGCTCCCGCGGCGATGAACAGAATGTGGTCGGTGTTGACGACACCGTGCTTGGTCGAGACCGACGACCCTTCGACGACCGGCAACAGATCGCGCTGTACGCCCTCCCGGGAGACGTCCGGCGACTTTTCGGTCTCTCGACCGGCGATCTTGTCGATTTCGTCCAGGAAAATAATGCCGTTTTGTTCGGCCCGCTCCAGCGCCTCCTGCTTGATCTGGTCCATATCGACCAGCCGGGAGGATTCCTCTTGTATCAACTGCGGCAGCGCCTCCTTGACCTTCACACGTTTGCGCTTCGCCTGCTTGGGGAAAATGTTCCCGAGCACGTTGCTCAGATCCATGTCCTCCATCCCCGGCTGGCCGGCAAACGCATCCATCATCGGGTTTTGCTGCTCGGTGACTTCGATCTCGACGTATTCGTCGTCGAACTCACCATTCCGCAGCCGCTGGCGCAACAACTCCCGCTCATCGGTCGGACCCTCGTCGCTCTCACGCACGCCATCGTCGCCGGCGATAAAGGTCTTTGGGCCGTCCTGATCGTCGGGATCCAGAGACTTTCGGCTCGAGACGCGCCCCTCGATCTGGTCGAGAATCTTGTCCTCGGCGATCTCGCGGGCCCGGTCCTCGACCTGCGACTCCGCCTCGGATTTCACCAGGTTGATCGAGGCATCGACCAGGTCGCGGACCATGCTCTCGACATCTCGGCCCATATAGCCGACCTCGGTGAATTTGGTGGCCTCGACCTTCAAAAATGGCGCACGGGCCAGCCGGGCGAGCCGCCGGGCGATCTCGGTCTTCCCGACCCCGGTCGGACCGATCATGACGATATTCTTGGGCATGATTTCGTCGCGCAGATCCTCGTCGATCTGCTGACGACGCCAACGGTTGCGCAGCGCCACGGAGACCGCACGTTTGGCATCGTCTTGGGCGACGATGTAGCGGTCGAGCTGCTCGACAATTTCACGGGGTGTCTGGTCGGGATCGGCGTCGAACTGCATGCAGGAAGGGGGCAGCGAGGAGCGATGGTCGAACGAAAGATCCGACTCAGGAAGATCGGGACAGGGTCTCGATTGTCAACGAGTCGTTGGTGAATACGCAGATTTCTCCGGCGATCCGCATCGCCTCCTCGGAGATGTCCCGAGCGGACATGTCGGTGTTGCGGTGCAGGCTGCGCGCGGCGGCCAGGGCGTAGTTTCCGCCACTTCCGATCGCGGCGATGCCCTCTTCGGGCTCGATGACGTCCCCGGTCCCGCTGATCAGCAGAGTCTGTTGCTCGTCGGCGGCGATCAGCAAGGCCTCGAGTCGGCGAAGCATGCGGTCGGTCCGCCACTCCTTGGCGAGTTCGACCGCCGCCCGCGGGAGATTGCCGGAGTACTCCCCGAGTTTCTCTTCGAGTTTCTCGTACAGCGTCATCGCATCCGCCGTCGATCCGGCAAACCCGCAGAGGACGTTTCCCTCGTGGAGTCGTCGGATCTTTCGGGCGGTGTGCTTCATGACGACCTTCTCATCGAAGGTCACCTGTCCGTCGCCGGCCACGGCCACGGAATCGCCGCGCCGCACGCTCAATATGGTCGTTCCTTCGAACATGACCTACCTCTCGCAGGCGGAAATCATCGGGGTCAAACTCGGTAGCAGGAACGGCGAAACTGTCAAGATAGGGACCGCTGGCTGGGTGTCATTCCGCCGGGTCGTCGGACCGCCGAGCCCGGGGGTGCGCATCGTCGTAGGCCTCGGTGAGCCGCTCGATCGACACGTGGGTGTAACGCTGGGTCGTCCCCAGACTCGCATGGCCGAGCAACTCCTGGATACCTCGCAGGTCGGCCCCCGAGTCCAACAGGTGAGTCGCAAAGGAGTGGCGCAGGCCGTGTGGTGTGATCGAGGTGTCGAGACCCGCCCGACCCAGATGTTGTTTCAGACGACGTCGCACGCTGCGGCTGCTCATCCGGTGGCCCCGGTAGGTCAAAAAGAGCGCCTCCGGATCCGTATCCTCGCTGGCGAGTTCGTGCCGACGCGTCAGGTATCGTTGCAATGCCTGGACCGCCTTCGACCCGACGGGAACGTAGCGCTCCTTGTCGCCCTTGCCGATCACGCGCAGCCACCCCTCCTGCAGGTCGACGTGGTCGCGGTCCAATCCGACGAGCTCGGAGACGCGCAGCCCGCACCCGTATCCGACCTCCCACATCGCCATGTCTCGAACCCCCAAGGCATCGTCGTCGATATGCCGGTCCAGAAGGTCGAACATCTCGTCGACCTTCAGGTAGTTACGCAACGGGGTAGAAACCTTCGGAGCGGTCAACAGTCGGGCGGGATTCGTGTCGGTTCGGCCCCGATCCAACAGAAATTCCCAGAAAGACCGCAGGGTCGACACCTTGCGCGCCACCGTGCTCGTCTCGTCGACGTCGACCCGACTGGCCACAAACCGTCGCAGGTCTCGAAGCTCCACGTCGCGCGGCTCCACGTGGTCGACATCGCGGATGTCGGCCACAAACGAGGTCAATTGCTCGAGGTCGGCGCGGTATGCGCGAATCGTCTCGTCGCTGCCCCCCCGTTCGGCTCTCAAGAACTCGACGAACGCATCGATGGCGCCATCCATGGCCTCGTTACTTGCGCTCGACACGGTAGACTCCCTTGATTTTCTCCAGGTTCTTCATGGCCCGATTCAACTGATCGACGTTGTTGACGAGCACCTGGAATGTATTGATCGCACGCTGGTCGTCGGAGGTGGTACAGTGAGCCTGCGAGATGTTGACCCCGGCCGCCGAGAAGGCCTGGCTCATGTTCGCCAGCAGCCCCTGTTTGTCGGCGGAATGGACCCGGATGTCCACGGCTCGACGAGCGGCATTCTCGTCGGTGGCATCCTTGTCCCACTCGACGTCGATCTGGCGGGCCTTCTCCAGGTGAGCGACCCGGTCGCAGTCGCGTGTGTGCACCGACAGGCCGCGGCCCCGGGTCACGAAACCGACGATGTCGTCGCCGGGGACCGGATTGCAGCACTGCGCGTAGGTGACCATGATGTCGTCGATGCCCCCGACGACCACGCCGGCGTTCTCCTGCTGCTGGCTGGTGATTCGATTCCACAGATCCCCCAGCCGACTCATCGACTTCTCCGCGGTCGCCGGCGACTCGTCCTCCTCCTGGGGTGGAAAGAGCTTGTCGACGATGTCATCGACCTCGGTCTTTCCGTATCCAATGTCAGCGAGCATGTCGTCGACGGAGCCGAAGTGACTCCCCTCGACCAACTCGGTCAGTTCCTCGTCGCGCTCCAAGGCACTGACATTCGTTCCGTGTTTTTTGAGCTCCTTGTTCAAAAGCTCCCGGCCGAGTTCGCGACTCCGTTCACGCTGCTCCTGGCGTACCGCTTTTTTGATTTTGGTGCGGGCACGCCCGGTTTTGACAAACTGCAGCCAGTCTTTGTTGGGCCGCTGGTTCTCCGTGGTCATGACCTCGACGATATCGCCGTTTTGCAGCTCGTACTTCAACGGCACGATCTTGCCGTTGACCTTGGCCCCGGAGCACTGATGCCCGACTTCGGTGTGGATGCCGTACGCAAAATCGACCGCAGTGGCCCCCTGGGGAAACTCGAGCACGTCGCCCTCGGGCGTGAAGACGTAGACCTCGTCGTGGAACAGGTCGATCTTGACCGACTCCAAAAACTCCCGGGGGTCGTCGTGGTCCTGATGTTCCTCCATCAGCCTGTGCAACCACGCAAATTGCTGGTCATCCTCGTCCGGAACGGCTTTCCCCTCCTTATACAGCCAGTGGGCGGCCACACCCTCTTCGGCGATCTTGTGCATCTCGCGGGTGCGGATCTGAATCTCGACCCGCTCCTTGTACGGCCCGATCACCGTCGTGTGCAGCGACTGGTAGCCGTTGGGCTTCGGGATCGAGATGTAGTCCTTAAATCGGCCGGCGATGGGCTTCCACATCCGGTGGACATGGCCGAGCGCCTCGTAGCATTCGTTCGGCTCGTCGACGATGATCCGGAAGGCCAGCAGATCGTAGACCTGCTCGAATTCGATCTGCTGGTCGCGCATCTTGCGGTAGATGCTCCAGAGGTGCTTGGGTCGGCCGTTGATCTCCGGCTCGATCCCGTGCTCCTGGAGCATGTCGCGCAGCATGCCCGTCACCTCTTCGATGAAGGCGTTGCGCTCCTCCTTGCTGGCGCTGACCTTCTCGGCGATGTCGAAGTATTCCTCCGGATGGAGGTACCGGAAGGAGAGATCCTCCATCTCGGTCTTCACCCAGTTGATTCCCAGGCGGTGCGCCAGCGGGGCATAGATGTCCATCGTCTCACGGGCGATCCGCTCCTGCTTGTGGCGCGGCATGTGCTTGAGCGTTCGCATGTTGTGGAGGCGGTCCGACAGCTTGACCAGGATCACCCGCAGATCCTTGGACATGGCGATGATCATCTTGCGGATGTTCTCCGCCTGACGCTCCTCCCGCGTGTTGAACCGAAACTTCGACAACTTGGTCACGCCGTCGACCAGAAACGCGACGTCCTCGCCGTAGCGCTCTCTCAAATCATCGACGGTCGTGTCCGTGTCCTCGACGGTATCGTGCAGCAACCCGGCCACCAGGCTGGCGACATCCAGGTGAAGGTCGGCGATGATGTCGATGACTTCCACCGGGTGCGACACATACGGCTCCCCGGACTTGCGCGACTGTCCCTCGTGTTTCGCACATGCGAATTCGAAGGCGTCGCGCAGCGTGTCGAGATCGGGGTTTGGGTGATACCCGTCGATCTTGTCACAAATTTCTTCGAGTCTCGCCCGAAGTTCCATAGCCGCTGTCGGTCCGCAAGAGCCCAGTGGTCCTCGTCCATGGGATGAAACACGCGACCCGCCGAGTTCATTCAATGAGCACTCGGCGAGCGCGTGGGCCCATGGAAGTCATACCCTAGGGCAACCCATCACAGTGGGCAACTTATGCCGCGGACTCCTCAACCAACATAGGTGGCACGCGGCCGGATCAGTCGGCCATTCAACCGTTGCTCGAGGTAGTGAGCGGACCATCCGGCGCAACGACCCACGGCAAACGTCGGAGTGAAGAGCTCGCGGGGCAACCCGACGGCCTCCAGGAGCACGGCGGTGTAAAACTCCACGTTCGCCTGCAGGGACCGGTCCGGATACGCGTCGGCCAGTTGCTCTTCGGCCTCCCTTTCGACCGCACGCGCCAGGGTCAGCCTGCCCTGGGTCCGGGGTTGTTCCCCGAGCAGCGACAACGCCGCCTCGAAGGCCGTGGGCCGGGGATCGCGGACCTGGTAGACACGATGACCCATCCCCATGATGCGCTCTCCCTGCTGGAGCCGTTCGGCGATCCAATCCCGAGCGTTGTCCGCGGAACCGATGGCGTCGAGCATGTCCAGAACCGGCCCCGGGGCACCGCCGTGCAACGGCCCCTTTAGAGCACCGATGGCACCGACCAGGGCGCTCCCCAGATCGGACTCGGTCGATGCAATGACCCTGGCAGTGAAGGTCGACGCATTCATTCCGTGGTCCGACACCGACATCAGATACGTCTCCAGCGCGTCGACCTCGGCCGGCTCCGGCTCCTCGCCGCGGACCAGCCTGAGATAATCGGCCGCATGCCCCGCCTGCGAATCGGGCCGCAGAGCATCGAGCTCGGCATCGGGCCGGCACCACGCTGCAGACGCGACCGCAGCCATTCCCATGGCCATCGTCGCGGTTGCCTCGTGTTCTTGACCGCCCGGCAGGGTACTGATGGCGACTTTCAACGCATCCATCGGATCGGTCTGCCGGCGCAGCACCGAGAAGGTCCCCTGGTCCTCGAGGTGCTCGAAGGCGTCGGACCGCGCACGACCCAGCCGCCGCCGAAAGTCGTCGACGTCTGAGGCCTCGGGGTCGGCCAGAATCCCGCGGGCGGCTCTCGCCAACCTCAGCGCCGTCTCCGCATAGGTCGAATCCTCCGCCAGCTCATCCAGGGACTTTCCGGCGATGACGAGCCTTCCGGCTTCGCCGTCGACCTTGCTCAAACGGGTCTCGGCGACGATTTCGTCTTCGAGTTTGCTGACCGTCAGTCGAGTTGTCTCTTCGGTGGACTCGTTCACGGCGTTCTCCTGTATGTCGGATTCTCATTTCAAGTGCGTGCTCAAAGGGGACTCTCCCCGACGAGCAACTGGAGCATACGTCCGGACGGCGGGTTGATTTAGCTTGATCAAGGTATCAATGTATTCGGTACGAACGACACCGGATTCGATAGGAATATCGATGGCCTATCTGAACGCCCAAGAAGCCGCCGACTTTCTGGGGGTCGAAAAATCGACGCTCTATGCATACGTGAGCCGTGGACTCCTCTCGAACGCCCGTTCCGAAGAGGACGGCCGCCGTCGACAATACCGGAAGGCGGATCTGGAGAGACTCAAACGCCGCCGGGCCGCCCGGCGCGGTCACGAAGCCGCCGCCGCTGATGCGCTTCAGTGGGGCCCTGCAAGTCTCACGACCTCCGTCGAACGTATGAGTCCGACGGGCCCGGCTTATCGGGGCATTCCACTTCGCAGATTGTTGAACCAGAATGCGACATTCGAGGATGTCGCCAGCCTTCTGTGGACCGGAGAGCGGACCCCTTCGACGGCTCCCTGGGCGGCCGATCCCTCGGACATCAACTCCGCTGCAGACCGTATCGTGGCCGACGATCTCCATCCGATCGACGAATGCATGGCAATCCTGCAGGCAACTCGCCACACCGACCAACCCCCTCAATCCCAGGCCCGGAGGCTGGTCAAACGCCTCCCCCTCGCCCACGGGCTGAGTCGGCGCGGCGACGTTCCGGACGCGGCAGAGAACTGGACCATCGCCGCGTCACTCGGATGGACACTGGGGCTCGACGGAGATGCACCGGCTATCGACCTGCTCGAGACGACTCTCGTGGTCGCCGCGACCCACGGGCTGAACGTCTCGACCTTCGCCGGCCGAGTCGCCGCCTCGTCGGGTGCCCCACTCCGCAATTGCATGATCGCCGCGTTAGCCGCGTTCTCGGGACCGCGACACGGTCTGCACTGCCAGAACGTCGCCAAGTGGTTTCAGGCAACCTCTCGAGTCGAAGACGCCCATGCTAGGGTCGAAGCGCATGCAAGTCAGGGGGAAGAACTCCCCGGATTCGGCCATCCATTCTACGAACACGGCGACCCCCGTTTCGAGATCCTCCAGAACCGTGTTGCCGAACTGGGTCGCAACCGGGAACGCATCGACGTACTCGACGCCCTCGTCGAAGCCGCGGACGATGCAGAGATTGGAGCCCCGACGTTGGATGTCGGTCTCGTGTACGTCTGCGAGGCCCTGGGCCTCGCGCCATCCCACGCTCCGTTGATCTTCGCCTGCGGACGGGCTGCCGGCTGGGTCGCGCACATCCTCGAGCAGCGAGAAGCCGACTTTCTGCTGCGCCCCCGTTCCGACTATCGCGAGTAGTTCGTCACGTTCCCTGGCATACTTGAGCCCCGGTCGTCGTCTGCACGCAGAGGTCGCTGCAACAGTCGCTGTTTTCGGTGCACGACTCCTGAATGATGCGGCACTCCGAGAGCACACAGGTGTTCGACGAACCGCAGATGAGCGGAGCACAGCAATCATCGTCGACTGAGCAGGATTCGTCCTTGTCCGAACAAACGGGATCCACCGGATCCCCTCCGTCGACATCGCCCCCGCTGTCCATCACAGATCCATCCGGTGTTCCACCATCCCCGACGTCGCCGACATCACCTGCATCACCCGCGTCGCCGCCACCACCGTCGGGATCCTCCGGCGGCGGACACGATTCCCCGGCATCCAAGACTTCACGGTCGTAGTGGATCTCCGGGTTGTTCCCGGTCTGAAAGTTGCTGGCGACCATACCGCCAAAGAGCTCGAAATTATTCGACGTCATTATTGAACCGGGCACCGCGTAAAAATACGCTCCAATGGTTCCCTGGTTCATGAGGTTCATGCCCGTAGCTCCCCCTACATACATGCGTGTCGATGCCGGATACGCGGGCGAGCCGATCTGGATATTGTTGGTGAGTTCCACATTCCCGGCCACGAAGATATCGAGTTCAGCCCCCGGATCCGGCAGGATGTGAAGTTGGATCTCGACGTCGATATCGCCGTCGATAAACAGCGCCGTCCGGCCATGAGCCACGATCGTCACGCGTTTGGCCGACACGATTTCATCCAGATAGTACTTGCCGCAGGGGAGATCCAGACGCCGATTACCGCCCGGCGAAGAGAGAGCCGATGACGACAGGTTGATCGCGTCATTGTCGTTGTTCGACCCGGAGTGCGCATCGACGATTCCCCCGACATCTATCCGCTCATCCTGAGCACAGCCGCCGCAGGCGTTCTTGACGTTGACCGGGCTTCGGACGGTGTTTCCGGTCGTCACATTTCCGCTGATCACCGCGCCGGACGGCAGGGTCAGGTCCTTCTCGAAGTTCGCCGTGCCGGTCGCCGTCACATCGCCGTTGACGTACGCATCCCCCTGAACCGTCGTCGTGTTGTCCGTCTGCACATCGCCGCCGGAGCGAAGCATCTGACGGATGTTGAGATCACCATCGGCATTCAAACCCGCCGATCCCGACGCCCACACGGGGCCCTGAATATTGCTCAAGGCTCCGAGTTGGACCGACTGATTGGAGCCGATGCCCCCGCCGACACCGCCGGGAACGTAGGGACCCACCGTACTATCCCACGCGTCGGTTTCGAGGTTATTCTGCACCACGAGGTCGTTGCAGGTGCACAGACCCCAGGTAAAGAGACCTTCGGCGAGGTTACCCAGGCAGGTATCCGAGTCGCTTTCGTTGGGACGGGTGATATTCAGCGGGGGGCCCCCGCCTACACACGACTTTCCACTCGAATTCGTCGGGACACGCGGCACACAGTTCCCGTTGACGCATCCTTCGTCGGACCCACAGCTCACCCCGCATCCGCCACAATGCTGGTTGTCGGTCTGTTTGTTGACGCACGAGTTCCCACAAATCGACCGTCCGGGCAAACACGTCGTCTTGCAGGCCCCCGAAGAACAGGCCTCCCCGGCCCCGCAGGTGTTTCCACAACTTCCACAGTTGTCACCGTCCACATGGACCGGTTCGCAGACTCCGTTGCACGTCTCATGGTATCGGGGGCACTCGCAGGTGCCGTTCCGACAGACTGAATTGCCGTCACAGGTAATCCCACAATCACCGCAGTGCGACTGGTTGGACGTGGTGTCGACACACGAGCCGTTGCAGGGACGCAAATCGCCCGTACAGGAAATCGCATCACCGCCGGAATCGCCCCCGCCGTCGACCGCTCCATCGGTATCTTCGGCGCCACCGTCGTCGGGCTCTCCTCCGTCGTCACCGGTATCCCCCGCGTCTTCGCCCTCATCGGCATCATCCCCGCCAGAGTCCTCGTCGACGTCCGTCGCTGCGTCGATCGGACCGGAATCGGGATTTGTTCCGGGACCGGGACGTTCATCCTGGCAACCGACCCCACCGAAAAACAGGCACAATGCAAACAACGAGATCCATCTCACGGGTCGCGCACGTACAGCACTCATCGGGCGCCTCTCTAGATTCATTTGTCGGAGTGTTCTCCTGACAATAAACTTACCCCCATGTACCTCGACCTGAAAGTAAATCTATGTTCGCCGAACTTCTCGTCGAACTTAGAGTACAAATGTAGACAATCGGCGGCAGTTTAGCGGATTTGAAGCACAATTCGGAGAAAACCGCCCGATCAGTTCACGCGTCGTCGAGCAGGGATTCGACCCGGTGGGCCTGGAATCGACGGCGGTGACGGGCCGCCCGATAGATGCACTCCATCGTCTCGGCCGCCTCCTCGAGCTCGTCGTTCTCGACGATAAAATCGAAGATCTCGTACTGCGCGAGCTCTTGGCGAGCGTTGTCCATGCGCCGGTCGATCGTCTCGGCGTCCTCACTTCCACGGCTGGAGAGCCGATCTCGGAGGGTCGACATCGAGGGTGGGACGACCAGAACCGACGTCGCATCGGGGAAGCTCTCCTTGAGCTGGCGAGCTCCCTGGTAGTCGATGTCGAAAATCAGGTCGGAATTCTCGGCCCAGGCCGACCGAAGAGTCTCAAAGGTCGTTCCGTACTGATTGCCGTGGACGTGCGCCCATTCGGCAAATGCGCCCTCTTCCTTCATGCGGTCGAATTCCTTGGGATCGACGAAATGGTAGTCTTCGCCGTCGACCTCTTTGTCGCGCGGGGGACGAGTGGTCACGCTGACGCTGAATCGAAGTCGGTCGTGATCTTTCCGAAGCTGACGGCACACCGATGTCTTTCCGACGCCGGAGGGGCCGCAGACGATGAGGAGCACACCTTTTTGCTGCATCGGTTCCTCTTACTCGATATTTGCGGCCTGCTCTCGCATCTTCTCGACAGTGGACTTCATCGAGATCGCCAGGTCGGTCAACTCGGAGGTGTGGCTCTTCGATGAAAGGGTGTTCGTCTCTCGGACGAGCTCCTGCAGATAGAAGTCGATCTCTTTGCCGACGGCCTCGTCGGCACCGGAGGTTTTGATCAACTCTCGAAGACTCTCCAGGTGAGCGGCGGCCCGTTGCAATTCCTCGGAGACATCGGCGCGATCGACATGAAAGACGACCTCTTCGGCCAACCGCTGCTCGTCGGGCTCGTCGACATCCATATCGGCCAGTGTGTCCCGAACCCGCTCGGTAATTCGCTCGCGCATGGCATCCAGGGCCAATGGAGCCTTCTGGCGATAATTCGACAGGTCTTCGGCCATCGAATCCAGGTAGCCGCGCAGGTCCGCTTCGAGCCCTTCACCCTCGGAACGACGGGCGGCCACCAGGGAGTCGATCGATGTCTCGACCGCCGCCATGATCAGGTCGCCCTGCGCCTCCGGGTCGGCCCGATAGTTCGGCTCGAGCGCATCTTGAAAGGTCAACACATCGGCGAGGCTGACTTCCTTGAGGTCCATCTGCTCGGCGAGCCTTTGTAACTGCAGATAGACCGCCTCAAACCGATCCGCGTCGATCAATTCGGCCCCGGCGTCCGCCGCCGAACTCACTTCGACATCGACGTTGACCTCGACGCGTCCGCGCCGACACCGCTGCTTGACCCGATCGACAATCTCGGACTCCAGGGACGCCAACGAATCGGGGAGTCTGACGCGTGCGTCGAGACGCTTGCGATTGAAGCTTTTGGATTCGACTTCGACCTTCAGGCCCTCGCCTTCCTCTTCCCCGCGTCCGAATCCGGTCATACTGCGCAGCGCCATCGTCCTGAACCCCGTGTCGGGAGAATCGGTTTACTCGGTCGATTTGTCTTCGATCTTCTTCTGGTCGTCGTCTTCATCGTTCCCCTTCAGGGAATCCTGAAAGTTCCGGATGCCCGACCCGAGTTGGCTCGCCACCTTCGGCAGCTTGCCCGCCCCGAAGAACATCAGAGCCAGAAGTATGACCAACACCAGTTCCCAACCGCTCAACCAACCCATCGTGTTACCTCCTCGTGTAGTACTCTCAATTCTCGACTCGCCGTCAGCCGGACCTCATCGGCAGAACGTGCCGGCGGGGGTCACTCTTCCGCGGGTGTCTCCTCTTCGAGCGTCTCAAGGGCCTCAGCGGCCGCCCGCTGTTCGGCCCTCTGCTTCGAACGACCGCCCCCTCGACCCATCTCGCGGCCGCCGACCTCGACGCGTGCTACAAACTCTTTGTCGTGGGCGGGACCACTCTCTGCGACGATCTCGTAGTCGGGCTGAATCCCGTATTCTTTTTGCGTCAGCTCCTGCAGGCGGCTCTTGAAGTCCGAGGGGCGACGCCCCTCAAGGACATTCTGAAATTCAGGACCGTGCAACGCCTCGATGACATCTTTGACCGGTTCGAGACCGCCATCCAGATAAACCGATGCCAGCAATGCCTCGTAGGCGTCCGCCAGGAGGCTCTCGCGGTCGCGTCCCCCGGTCATCGCCTCTCCCTTTCCAAGTTTGAGGTAGGCCCCGAGATCGAGCTCCCGGGCCATATCCGCCAGGGCCGAACCGCGTACAAGCTGGGATTGTCGCTTCGACAGGACCCCTTCGTCGACCTCCCGGTCACGGCGAAACAGTGTCTCGGCAACCACCATCCCCAGGACGGCGTCTCCCAGAAACTCCAGGCGCTGATTGTCGTGTTCGACTTCGTCGTGCTCCGTCAAATACGAACGATGCGTGAGGGCTCGTTGCAGCAACACCACGTCATCGAATCGATAGCCCAGTTTCGCCTGCAGTGACGCCAGGTCGGAGCGATGGTCCTCCCCGGGGTCGTCGGTCTGAGGCGTATCAGCCGGGATCAAGATCGGGCCTCCTCGATAAACCCGCCGCCCAGCACTTCGTCGCCGCGGTAAAACACGGCGGCCTGGCCCGGGGTCACGGCTCGCTGGGGCTCGACAAACTCGACGAACGCCGTCTCGGCGTCGTCACCCGTGGTGACGAGCGCGGGAACCGGGTCGGTCCGGTAGCGGATCTGAACCTCGCACTCCAGTGGGCCGCGGGGCCGTTCGAATGACAGCCAGTTGCACCGCTCGGCGACCAGGCCGCGCGCCGCGAGGCCATCCTTCGGTCCGACAACAACGGTCCCGTCCTCGGGCCGAATCGACTGGACGTACAGGCGTTTGTGGTAGCTGAGTCCAAGCCCACGGCGCTGCCCAATCGTGAACTGGTGGATGCCGTCGTGCTCGCCGAGGACCTCGCCGGACTGATGTACGATCTTTCCCGGACGACGGTCCTTCTCGGACAGACGTTCTTCGACGTATTCCTTGTAGTCGCCCCCGCCCACAAAGCAGATCTCGTGGCTCTCGGGCTTGTCGGCCGTGGCCAGCCCGAGTCGCCGGGCATGCTCACGAACTTCGTCCTTCTGGAGTGAACCCAGCGGAAAGAGAATCCGGTCGAGAGCCTCTCGCGGAATCCCAAACAGGAAGTAGGACTGGTCCTTCTCGGGGTCGACCCCGCGCTTGAGCTTCGGGCGGTCTCCGCTGTGGTCGACCCGCGCGTAGTGACCCGTCGCCAGATACCTCGACCCGAGTGCGAGGGTTCGATCCAGGAGGATGTCGAACTTCAGGTGGTTGTTGCAGGCCACGCAGGGATTCGGCGTACGACCACGTCGATATTCGTCGACGAAGTAGTCGATCACGCGCTCCCGGAAGACCTCCTGATAATTCGCCACGTAGAAGGGCATGTCGACCGATGCAGCCACCTGGCGCGCATCGAAGAGGTCGTCGGGCGAACAACAGCTCCCGGAGTAGTCGTCTTGGGGCGTCGAGTAGAGGCGCATCGAGATCCCGACGGTATCGTGGCCCTGCTCGGCGCAGAGGGCCGCGGTCACCGAACTGTCGACGCCGCCGCTCATTGCGACGACGACACGGTCCTCGACGATGGTGCCGAGGTCGTCACCCGCCTCGCGGACGGGCGGCAATTCGATCTCGGGAGTCCCCGCCTCGGTCGAAGTAGGTGTTGTAGCCATGATGGATCAGAGTCCTGGAGGGTGGTCGAAGCATCACGCGGCGCACCCTACGTCGCGTCCTACGTGCAGTAAAGAGCCGTGGGCGTCATGCGAGCCCGTGAAGGCGCTCGGCGACGCTCAATATGCGTTCGGCGGCATCTTCGATCGCATCCCGATCTGTCGTCGGGCCAAAGCTGAAACGAACCGACTCCCGGGCCTCGTCTTCGGGATATCCCATCGCCAGAATGACGTGACTGGGCTCGAGCGACCCCGCCGTACATGCCGATCCACTCGACGCCGAGATCCCCTCCAAATCGAGGGCGAGCAGCATGTCTTCACCGTCGACCCCGTCGAAGGCCACATTCAGCGTATTCGGCAGACGCCGCTCAGGATCACCGCGGAGTTCGACCGGCACCGGGCTCTCCCTGAGGGCATCCCAGAGGAGCGAACGCCGCTTCTCGAGGGATCGATTCCAGTCCTCGAGCCGCGCCGACACCGCTTCAGCGGCCGCTCGCAGGCCGATAGCCGCCGGCACATTTTCGGTCCCGGGCCGCCGGCCTCGTTCCTGGTGCCCCCCGACCATCAACGGGCCGACCTTCCGACCTTCGCGACAGACGACGGCGCCGATTCCCTTCGGCCCGCCCATCTTGTGAGCCGACAGGGTCATAAAATCGGCCCCCAGGTCCTGAAAATCGACCGGAATCCGCCCCAGAGCCTGCGTTCCATCGACGTGAAAGACCGCGCCGTACTCGTCGGCGAGTTCGCCGATCTCGTGGACCGGCAACACAGCCCCGGTTTCGTTATTGGCCCACATGGCGCTCACCAGCGTCGTCCCCTCTCGAAGCGACGCCTCCAGGGCCTGCAGGTCCGGCTGCCCGCGCCCATCCACGGGTACCACGTCGACGTCGATGCCCTCCTCACCGAGCTGCTCGACGACCTCCAGCACCGACGGGTGTTCCACCGCCGTACAGAGGATTCGCGGCTCATCCGTTCGTCGCGCGTGACTCCGCAGGACCTGGTTGTTGCTCTCGGTGGCCCCACCCGTCAGCACCACGGCCTGCGCAGGGGCCCCGACTGCCTCGGCCAGAGCCCGGCGAGCCCGCTCGACCTCCGAGCGAGCTCGTTGCCCATCCTGGTGGATGCTCGATGCATTGCCCGGCACTCCCTCCAGTGCCTGCTGCATCTGGTCGCGGACCTCCGGAAGCAGCGGGCCGGTGGCGTTCCAATCTAGATAGATGCGATTGCTCATAAGTCGACGTCAGTCCAAGATTTCGCGGGTACGGATCTGAAAGCGTGTTGCTCGAAAGTTCTCCTTGAGGGCGACACCACAACTCGGGACCTGTATCACGGTCTCGAGATGACCCTCCGCCCCCGTCCACTCGAGCGTCGGGTGGGTCACCCCACAGTCCAACAGCCGAGGCAGCGGCTGCATTCGGACGACATCCGACGGGTCGGTCTCGACCGACTCATTGTACCGTAGCTTGTACGTCCCTTCGTCGAGCTCCCACCAGCCGTAATCGTCACTCGGATCCTTCAGTTGCGGCTCCAACGCGGTCGCCTCGGCCGCTTCAAACTCCCCACCACCGAAGTCGAGCTGCCCGCCGGCTTCGAATCGATAGACGCGGCCGACGGTCAGGTCGACCCCGTCGTCATTGACCTGGCTGGGAGCGTGGATGATCCCCTCGAGTCGGTCAGCCGCATGCTCTCCATCGATGACGTTCATGTGCGCCTCCGTTGGTGCGAGTCGATGTTCCGGTCAGAAAAACGCCCATTCGTCGACAATGCGTTCACAATCGCCGCCGGTTTCAAGAAACATGTCCCGGAGTTCGTCGGCGAGGGTGCGCCGCGACGTGACGATCTGGCGCAACGGACGCAGGTACCCGGTCTCGTCGACATCCAGGTTCTGCTCGTCGGCCAGAGACCTGAGCCCATCGGCCGAGATCTCGATCAATTCGTCGGCGAGTTCTCCCACTGTTCCGTCGGGCCCCTCGGCCTGGAAGCCGTCGCGATAGACGTCATGGAAGAGCTGGCGGTGATCATCGGGGTCGATGCCGTCCAGAAGGTCTCGAGCGCGCTTCCGAGCGCTGTCATCGTACAGGATTCCCTTCCACAGGGCGGGAAGCCCCAGAATCTGTTCGGCCGGCCCTCCATCGGCGCCGCGGACTTCGACGTATTGCTTGAGTCGAATCTCGGGGAAGGCCGTCGACAGGTGGAGTTTGAAGTCGGCCATCGTCGGCTCGTAGCGCCCCGAACCTCCGTTGAGGTAATCCCGGAACGTCTGGCCGGTCTTCGGGATCAGCCGGCCCTCCCGCTCGATAAAGAACATCGGAATATCGAGCAAGAAGTCGAGATAGTCTCCGTAGCCCCAGTCGTCCCGATACATAAAGTCGGGCCAACCGGTCCGATCGGGGTCCGTCTCGGTCCAGATATACCCACGATCGCTCTGCATTCCCGTAACTTCGCCGTCCCGTATCGGGCTGTTGGCGAAGATCGCCGAGACGATCGGTGAGACCAGAAGTGCCGTCTGCATCAAGTCGGTCGCATCCGACTCGCTCATGTAATCAAAATTCGCCTGGATGGTGCACGTTGTCTTCATCATCCATGGCGCCAGCTTGCCCCGCGCCGGCAGGTACGCTCGCATGATATCGTACCGTTGTTTGGGCATCATCGGCACGTCTTCAGGGTCCACAAACGGGTTCATTCCCCACGAGACCATCTTGACATCGTCGCCGGCGACGTCCTCGAGCTCCCGGAGGTGCTCGTCGAGTTCGTCGGACGTCCCGTGGACCGTCTTCTTGATCCCTCCGGAGAGTTCAAACTGGCCCCCGGGTTCCAGACTGATCGCGGCGTCACCGCGAGTCATGCCGATCATAATATCGCCCTCCCAGATCGGCTCCCAGTCATATTGTTCGGCGAGCCGCTCGAAGATCGTCTCGATCCCCTCGGCTCCCCCGTGGGTCACCAGCCCGCATTCGCGGCGAAGGAACACGAATTTCTCGTGCTCGGTGCCGACGCCGCGGTCCTCTCGGGGTGTGGCGCCCTCTTGAAAGTATGCGAGCAGTTGGTCCCTGCTCTCGATCGGTGTGGGGTCGTCGTCGACTACACCCGCCATGTTCTACTCCCGGCAGTGAGTGGTTCGATGTCGAAGCAATGGAATGCGGCGTGCCCGACTGCCGTTCCGAAGCGTCGAACGGGGCCGTCGGCGGGGGAACGGAGGCGGGGGGCCTTGAACGCCCGAACCGTAGTCGTGCGGTCCCGATTGTCAACAACAGCCGCAACGTCTCGTCACTTTACCTTCCGGCCGCGCCCCCTACACTTAGGGCGCCTCAAGGCGACTTCTATGTCACTCATCGGAGGATGCATGCTGTCCAGCGAACATCGGTCCATCTTCACCTGGCTCACACTCGTGTCGGTCCTCTGGATCGCCGGCGGGTGCGCCACCGGGCCGGCCCACCGTGCCGATACGGCCGCATGGCCAGACGTCGACACGGTTCGCGATCAACCGCCTTCGGATCTGAAGACCGACGCCCCCACGGCCATGCTGAGGCAGGGCTCCGACGGGTTCCTCTACGCCGTCGGTCTGACTCAAGACGTGCAGCCGGGCGAGACCTTCGTGGCGCGCTACAGCGGCAAGTGGCCCCTCGGCCAGATGCCCCGCCCTCCTCTGGCTGCCGGCCGCGTGGTCGCGAATTATCCCGACCAGGGCGTCGCACGGGTTCACCTCACATATGTGCTTCCACGTTCCGAGGCGACGGGGCTGGAACTGACCTGGGAGGATTCGCTGGATGACACCTCGGTCGGTAAGGGGCTCACCGAGGTATCGGCCGTCAGAGAGAAGGCCTCCGACGCCCCCTGGTCTGTCGAACTTGGCCGGGGCACGAACGGCGGCCTCTCCGAGGGCGACGTCTACGGCATCTTTGCCCCCCCCAAGGCCGAAGGACCAGCGCGTCGAATGCAACTGACCCGCCGCCTCGTGGGTCTCTGCACCGTTCGATCGGTCTCCGACGACAATGCCGACTGCAATGGCCATCGACTCGGTCTCAAAAAGAACGGGACTTCGCGCGCTCCGACAACCTCCGATCGCGCGGTCTTTCTGGAACATCGGATGATCAAGGAGCCGAGGGAAGCCATCGTTCAGATCGCAGTCGGCTCGGAGACCGACGCGGCTGTCGGCCAGCGGCTCGCCGAGGTGTTCAGGGCCGACCTCCAGAGCCGATCGAACGCCCGAACCGAGGTGGAGATGCTGAACGTCCATCTGGATGCACAACGCGAGGATTTCCACCAGGTCCAGGATAAGGTCAGCTACGCCGGCGGGCCTCAAGTCGTCGTCGCGGCCAATACCGTCGAGCGCAACGGGCGCGAACATCTGGTGCTGAACTACACCGGGATCGGTCCCGCCGTCGGACCCGGGATGGTGGCGGCTCCACCGACCGGCGGCGTCGACCTCGGGCCCGTGCGCCGCGTCCATGACGACACCCTCGAGGCGTACGCCCAGATGGTTTACGGCGCCGTCCTCGTCTACCGGGGCCAGACTCACCTCGCCCTCTCTCACCTCTACGGGGTGCTGGGAAACCCCGCCCTCTACGGTCCGATGCGCTGGCACACCCGAGACCAATTCGCCATGCGCTGGGGCGCCTACGGCCACTATCGAGAAGCCCTCTGGCTGGTAAACGAGGACGAAGCGGTCGCCCGTGCCGACGACGACCGAACCGCCCGGCTGAACGCATTCGGTACAGAGGTACGACTCTACGATTTCGTGGGACTGAAAGAGAGGGCTATCGAGGCCGCACAGGCCTACGTCGACGCATACGAAGACGAGTCCGACAGCGCCGCCTACGTGGGAGCACTCGGCATGCTCGCCGAGATGCAGATGAAGGCGGACAACTTCGAGGCCGGCCGAAAGACCGTCGGACAGCTCCGCGAGCGCTGCCCCGACGGATGCGGCGGTGACCTCTTCTCTTACATCAGTGGGATCTGGTGGGCCGTACCCGCCGACGCACCGAAGGACACCCGCGAGGATCTACTCGCCAGCCTCACCGATCTCGCCGAAGATTCCCGGGGCCATCGGCTGGCAGCCGCTCGTCTGTACCAGGGAGTGGAGTTTCTCTCCGAGGATTCCCTCGACCAGGCCTACATCGCCTTCCAGGAGTCGGAACGACTCTACGAAGACGCAAAGATGCTCGTCGGTCGCGCCCGGGCACAGTTTTTCCTGCTGATCACACAGACCGCCCGCAAGGAATACCAGAAGGCCTTCGAGGCAGGCCGAACCGCCCTCAATTATCGCCGGGAATTGCGCGATTACGAAGGAGTCGCCACGACGTACTTTCGGATGACCGGGATCTACTCGAACCTGGATCTCAGCAAGAAGCCGGGTCCATTCATCGGATACGCCCGAGGTACGTTGACGGCGGCGACCGAAGCCCAGCGGGCCCGCGGCGATCTCGGCCGAACGGCCGAGTCGCTCTTTACGACCGGCTCGCTGCTGTTTCGGTTCGGCAGCGACGACGCCACCCGAAAACTCCAGGCGGCGGTCGCCTTTGCCGTGCAATCGACCCGCTTCGACATCGCGGCGATGGCGCATCTGTACCTCGCCATGCAGGCACGCCGCAATCAGGACCGCGAGAGCTTCCGTGAAGAAATTCACCGAGCTCAAACGATGGCGGAACTGAGCGACGACCCGCGAGTCAAAGAAGCCATCGAAAAGGCGTTGAACCCGCCCGAAGACAAAGAAGACGTACCGAGCCAGCTCCTCTGAGGAGACCGATGAGCACTCCGACACCGTATCCCTTTCGAACTCGACCCTACCTGCGTGAAAAGGTCTGGGGTGGACGTCGACTCGTCGATCTCTTTTCGAAGGGTGGCGACGACGACGTCCCACTGGGCGAAGCCTGGGAGGTCTCCGCACTCGAAGAAGGCGAATCGATCGTCGATACGGGCCCCGCAACCGGGTCGCCTCTCAGCGAGATCACCGAACTCTGGGGCACCGATCTGGTCGGATCTCGAGCCTCCGTCGAGGGCTTTCCCCTTCTGGTCAAGATGCTCGATGCGGCCGACGATCTGAGCGTGCAGGTCCATCCCTCCCAGAAGGACATCGACCAGCACTTCCCCGACGCCGACTCGAAGGACGAATGCTGGGTCATTCTCGCCAGCGACGACGGCGGGTCGATCCTTCACGGTGTCAGGGACGGTGTCGACGCCGAGGCGTTTCGACGGGCCGTCGACGAAGGACGAGCCGAGGAAGTGTGTCGCCGTGTTGACGTCGAACCCGGCCAAGTCATTCGGGTCGTTCCCGGCACGATCCATGCGATCTGCGAGGGCGTAGTACTGCTTGAAATCCAACAACCCAGTGACACGACCTACCGGGTCTACGACTACGACCGACCCGGACTGGATGGCCAGCCCCGGGAGCTGCACCTGGACGAGGCAATGACCGTCGCCAATTTCGGCGACCAACCGCCCACATCAGTCGAGGGTCACCCCCTGGACCACCCCGACGCCGAGGTAACTCTCCTCATCGACGTTCCCTCGTACAGAATCGAGCGCCTGCAAGCCCGTCGGCCGGCGACATGGTCCGTCGATCCCGGGTCGGTTCAGGTCGTCTCGGTCATCGACGGAGAGGCTACGCTGAGCTGGGATGGCGGCGATTTCGACCTGGAACCCGGTGGTACCGCCGTCATTCCGGCGGTCACCGGATCGGTCACACTCACCCCGACCGGCGACTCACTCGACGTGGTCGTATCTGGGGTCGGCGGCGGACGACTGGTGGGTACGTGAGACCCATCAGCGAAGCGGCATCAGCTTGGAGATGATCTCTTTCATGATCTCGCTGGTACCGCCGCCGATCGACAGCAACCGCGTGTCTCGCCAGGTTCGAGCGATGGGTCCCTCTTCGACGTAGCCCATCCCCCCGTATAGCTGCAGACATTCATCGACCACATCCATGGCCGTCTCCCCCGCCTTCAACTTGGCCATCGAGATCTCTTTTTGCGCATCCAGGCCACGGTCGAAGAGATCGGTGGCCCGATAGTTCAGATTGCGCGCGGCCTCCAGCTCGGTCTGCATGTCGACAATGCGGTGGCGGATCACTTGAAATCCGGTGAGCGGCCGTTCGAACGCGTTGCGGTCTTTGACGTACTCGATGGTCTCGTCGAGGGCGATCTGCGCCCCGCCGATGCCCGTCAACGCCCCGACGAGACGTTCGCCCTGGAAGTTCTCCATGATGTGGTAAAACCCGGCATCCTCCGCTCCCAGTCGGTAGCGAGCCGGGATCCGGCAGTCGTCAAAATGCAGCTCGGCGGTGTCCGATGAATGATTGCCCAGCTTCCGAAGCTTGCGGGTGACCTCGAAGCCGTCGACGTCGGTCGGGAACGTAAAGAGGCTGATGCCGCCGTAGCGCATCTCCGGATCGGTATCGGTCCGCGCCGCGAGTACGATGAAGTCAGCCCGGGTCCCGTTCGTAATCCAGGTCTTTTGCCCGTTGATAACGTATTCGTCGCCGTCGCGCTCGGCGCGGGTTCGAATGCCGGCCACATCGCTTCCGGCGTCTGGCTCGGAGATGCCGAGCGCGCCTATCTTCTCTCCCCGGATCGCCGGTTCCAAAAACTCGCGTTTCTGTTCGTCCGAACCGATTTCATGGATGACCGGCGTGCACATCTCCATCTGCACCAGCAGGCTCATCGTGAGTCCGGCCATCCCGCAATGGGGCATCTCCTCGGCAAAGACAGCCGTATGCCAGATATCTCCCCCGGAACCCCCGTGTTCTTCGGGATACCTCGCCCCGATGAATCCCATCTCGCCCATCTTCTCGAAGACCTCTCTCGGAAAGATCCTGGCTTCCTCCCACTCTTCGGCGTGTGGAGCGAGTTCGTTCTTCGCGAAACTCCGAACGGTCTCGCGATACATGTGGTGTTCTTCGCCGAAATACGGGTAGGTCTGGTAGTTCATCTCGGGCTCCGAGATACAGGTAAGTGTTTACTTACTTAGCGTATTGTACGCCACCTCAATGGCCAATTCAATTGGAATGAATCTGCCCGCGAGGATGACAGTTCCCCTCGGCTCCGGTATTCCGTGAAGGTGTAGGTGATTCGGACCGAACTGGACGTGCGGGCAAGCATGCTCAACGAGACGCGTAAATTCGTCGGCTCCATACGCGGAGACACGAAACGCCCAAGGTGGTATTCGACCGCCCTCGTCCGATTGCTGCGTGCCTCTGGACTGGTCGCCCTGGTCTTCATCATCGGAACCGTGGGCTTCTACGTCCTCGCCGACTACAAGCAAAACTTGCTGCAGTGCGCGTACATGACGGCGATCACGCTCTCTACGGTCGGATTCGAGGAGACGATCCCCATCGGCAACCGGCCGAGCCTGGAGGTGTTCTCCATCTTCCTGATCATCTTCGGGACCGGCACCGTACTCTATTTTGCGTCGGCCTTGACGGCCTTCATCGTCGACGGCGAACTGCGGAACCTGATTCGGAGCAGACGCATGGCCCAGCGAATCGACGAACTGCGAGATCACTTCATCGTCGCCGGCATCGGCAGCACCGGAGAGTACGTCCTCTCGGAGATCAGAAATTCCAAGAAGGCATGCGTGGTGATCGATGCCGATCGCGAACGGATCAAAAAGGTCTCGGACGACCTGGACATGTCGTTTCCCTACATCGTCGGAGATGCCACCGAAGATGATATCCTGAAAGAAGCCGGGCTGGACCGGGCCCGCGCCATCATCTGCTCGTTGGGCAACGACCGTGACAACCTGTTCGTGACCGTCAGCGCCCGAACCCTCAACAGCGACATCAGAATCATCACCCGCGGCTCCCACACCGATTCCATCGACAAGTTCAAACGCGCCGGCGCCAACAGCGTGATCTACACAAACGTGCTGGGCGGTGCCCGGATGGCCGCCGAGGCGATCCGCCCAGAAGTGACGACATTTCTGGACCTGACGATGCAGGACCACGACCACGTGCGCCGCGTCGAAGAGATCCCCATCCCGGAAAACAGCCCGGTGGTCGGCCACGAACTTAAAGATACCCCCATTCGACGATTGACCGACGCGCTGATCATCGCCGTCTACGACTGCGATCTCGACGAATACTTCTTCAATCCGGGCCCCGACTACGTCCTCACCGAAGACACGAAGCTGATCGTACTGACCTTGGTCGAAGACATCCCGACGATCGAGGGTATCCTGCGCGGTGAAGACGGTTGGTGATTTCTCTGCGCTGATTTGCCTACGTCTCGGATCGTGATAGGCGTACCCGCCGCAATCGCTCGATTCTTTGTGACTCAAGCACGATGAGGTGACGGCCGTGGGTGCCCTCGACGGTTCACTGACCTACCGGCTCTTTTTTGTTCAGGAGGAGCCTCCCGAAAACTGGCAGAACGTCTTCGCCGAGCAGATCAACATGCACGCGTTCGAAGAACTGACCCCGGACGATGACGACGACGAGTCGATCGGCTGGGTTCACATCGAGCGCCCGCTGCAGACCGATCTGTCGGTCGAAGATTTCAAATACGACCACTACATCAACCTGGCGCTGCGGCGGGACCGATACTCGATACCCAACGCCCTCAAAAAGGCGCACATCGCCGAGGCCGAGGAAGACTTCAAGCTCAGAAACGACAAAGAGAAGCTGAGCAAATACGAGCGCGAAGACATCGAGCACATGGTGGTCAAGCAGCTGCGCGAGAAGAGCCTTCCGAAAATGCAGCTCATCGACATGAGCTGGGATCTGCGCACCGGTCGCGTCCGCTTCTGGAGCCACGCCAACAAGAATGGCGAGCTGTTTCAGGGGCTATTCATGGACACCTTTCAGCTCGATATCATGCCGGCGAGCCCCTACGTCAGCGCCGTCGAACAGGGGCTGGCTCCGGAGCGCGTCGACCGCCTCGAGACCATCGAGCCCACCAACTTCGTCAACGAAGACGAATAAACCCATTCCGGCTGAACTATGGCAATGCAGAGTACATCCGAACTGATCGACAGCCGTCGCTTTCTGGGCCCCGAATTTTTGATGTGGCTCTGGTATAAAACCGAGTGCTTTGACGGCCTGCTCGAGATTCGAAAGCACGGCCAGGTCGAAGTCATCTTCGACGACCGATTGACCATGGAGTCGTACCTGGCCGAGACGGAACGCAATATGTTCCGTGGTGGCGCCCCGGCCCATTCGCGCGAGGCGAAGATCGCGCTGCGCGAGGGGAAACGGCCGACGCGGGCCCGGCTTCGATTCGTCAAGGAGGGGCGCGAGTGGAAGTTTAAATTCAAAGCCGAGGACTTCGCCATCTCGACGCTCAAGATCCCGGCACTGATGACCGACCGGGACGACGAGAAGCTCTTCGAACGGATGTCACTGGTCGACGAAGTCGAGGAGATCATCGAACGACTCTACACGGAGTTCATCGTCATTCGTTCCAGCAACGGCTGGGACGAGGAGATGCTGCCGGCCTTACGCGACTGGATCTACGCCGACGAACCCGTCGGCCGCGACCACTATCCCTCGAATCTGCTCGACCGCGTCTACAACGACGAGTTCGACGACGGGATTACGCCGGGTGCCAGCGAGTCCGACGCGGCGCAATAGCCAACGGGACCGACGATGTCGCTCATCGAATCGATCATACTCGGGGTGGTCCAGGGGCTGACGGAGTTTCTTCCGATCAGCTCCTCCGGGCATCTCGTTCTGGGCCAATACCTGCTGGGCCTCGAAGAGCCGCGCCTGATCTTCGACATCATCCTTCATGTCGGCACCCTGGTCGCCGTCGTCGCTTACTATCGGCGCGATGTCGCTCAACTGGTTTTCGGCTTCAGAGATGCCGCCGAAGCCATCGGCCGCGGTCAGCCGCGCAGCGCCCTGGAATCGACCGGAGCCCGGCTGCTCATCTTGATTTGTATCGCATCGCTCCCGACGGCGGTGATCGGTGCGGCGATCGACACCTGGCTAAACCTCGACCGGTCTTCGTCGAAGGCAGTCGTCTTTGTCTGCGTGGCCTTGCTCGTCAACGGATGCATCCTCATGGGTGGTCGTTTTGCGGGCACGGATCCCGGGCCGGGCTCGGAACCGTCGTCGCGGTCCCTGGCACTCTGGGGCATCACCCCGAAGATCGCGCTCATGCTGGGAGTCGCTCAGGGAATCGCCGTGCTGCCCGGATTGTCCCGTTCCGGCCTGACCATTACCTCGGCTCTGTTGCTGGCAGTCTGGCGCACCGAAGCCGCCCGTTTCTCGTTTCTGATGTCGATTCCCGCCATCCTCGGCGCCCTGGCCCTGAAATTCGAACCCGGCGTCTTCGGGTCCTCGGCCGGCAGCGGCCTGCTGACGGTCACCGCCGGCGCGACCGCCGCCGGGCTCGTCGGCTACCTTGCGATCCTGTACCTGGAACGGACCGTCGCCGACGCCACCTTCCACCGGTTCTCCTGGTATTGCTGGGGCGTCGGACTCGCAGGCCTCGCGGCGGTGGTCATCGTCTGACCGATCCGACTTCTGTCGGAATGTTTCCCCCGGCCGATCGGGTTGAACCCTCCAGTGGTACCAACAACCATCTGCCGGAGGAACCTTATCATGAAATCCAAGTATCTCTGCCAAACCACGTTACTTCAGGCGTCCATCTTGTCGGTCGCCCTGGCCGTCTCACTCTCCTTTGCCGTCGGTTGTGACTCGAAGTCGACGGCTTCCGAAGAAGCGACGGCTCAGGGTGCGGCCGCAAAGATGAAACAGCCCGCGCCCGCCAAGAATGCCCCGGCCATCACCAATCTCTCGTTCGACCCGTCGACCTTCGCGTCTTGCGGTGAATCAATCGAGATATGCGTGGAAGCCCTCGACCCGGACGGTGACGCCATGACAGCCCGATGGTCTGGCCCCGAGGGCACGTCGATGACCTTCGAACGACTCGAAAGCACCCAGAATGGGAACACGTTCCGGGAATGCACCTCGGTGACACCGCCGGGCGGCCAGTCGCGTCTGTCGGTCGAAATCGTCGAATCTGACAAGGCCGCGGATGCGGCGCAGAGCGACACCCTGGAATTTCCCGTCCGTGTCGCCGGCGACTGCTGAGCGAGCCGCCTACGGACACGGCTCGGAGACGGCGTAACCGATGCCGCCCGGAGCATTCGGCTCATCGGAGCCTTGGTCGGTGCGATCGTAGGACCAGGCCACACGCCCGGCTCCCATCGACAGATACACCGGCGGCCAGAGGGCGCTGCAGGAAAAACACGGGAATCCATTTCGAGCTCCGGTATCGATGGCCGGAGCGTCGTATCCCCAGGCCGCCATCACACGTCCCGTCGTTTCTCGACCGACGGCCGGGAATCCCTCGGACTCTTCCTCGGGTCGAATCCATACGAACCGGCCGTCGTCGACAGCGACGGTGTAGATGGGTGGCTCGGCGGCATCGACCGTGCGGACCCGCCCGCCGTCAAAGTACTTTAAGACCGTCCCAGAGGCCGGGCCGTCGGGCCAGTTGTCCGAGCCCTCATCCCGACACAGAAACGCCAGACTATCTTCATCGACCGAAATACGACCGCAGCTCCCATCATACACCTTCGATGCCGATGCTTCCGCCGAACGCAGAAAGTAGACGCCAGAGGACGTGACCCAGCCTGCAGTACTCCCATCGGAAATAAGGCCCCGCTCGGTCTCCTCCGATTTGGTGACGGGTGCCACGGCGCCGGCGCCCTCGCTGTAGACCACAACATCGGATGTACGCTCTCCAGGCGCCGATCCGTTGCGCACGACGGCAGCGAAACCTCCATCAATAAGAACCGGGCCCGTCTGTATTCGAGCCCCGACATCGACGAGTCGGCGCGCCGAGCCGTCGTAGTACACCACCCGCCCCGGCGAATCATCTGGCGCGTCACGTCGCTTCAGCACGAACCGACGTCCATCAAAGGTCTTCAGCGCAGGCTCGTAGTCCGGGTTGGCACGGGTATCCTCCGGCAGGTCGATCCTCGCGACCTCGCTCGAATCTGAAACATCGACGATGCGAGCGACGCGCTGGCCCGACTCGGTTTCTGTAAATAGAAGCACACGCTTGCCCGACGCCGCCCTCACCTGCTGGCCCGGCGGGCTGCTCCAGACGACCTCCTCGGTCTGCAGGTCCAGTGCAACCCACAGTCGGCGCAGGGAATCGGACTGGCTGGCCACCAGATGCGTCTCGGTAAGCATCGGGCCCAGCGGTGCCCAGGAATCGCTGCTTTCGACCCGTTTGGTCTGCCACTCCGTCGGTGTTCGACACTCGGTGACATCTCCACCATCAGTCCCCGCATCGCCGTCGAACTCCCACGGGTTCGCCGGTCCATCTTGGGTGCAGGAACCCATCAGGAGGGATACGAGTCCGAGAATGGGGAGTAGGTGTTTCATCATACGGGGATGATACCAGTCTTTTCGCCGGGATTCCACGAGGCACGGATCACGGGGCACGTTTACGTTGGACGTTCAGGTTGGACGAACACGAGGCACGGATCACGGGGGACGTTTACGTTGGACGTTTAGGTTGGACGAACGGGAGGCACGGATCACGGGGCACGTTGGTTCGTCTACTATCGGATCATCGCATTTAGCATGGAGATGATCCGCATGAGTAGGGTTCGAGCCCGATCGAAGAACGATTCATCGATCGCGCCGTAGGCGTGGAGCACATCCAATATTGCAGCACATTCGCGGGCGCTACCATCCGCGTACCGATAGAAGCGTTTCTGGTCATTGCCCGCCGATCTACCCGTCCCCTCGGCAATATTCAGGGTTATCGAACTCGCCGCTGCGAGCATCTTTCGGTGCTCATGAGTCCCTCACACTTGACCAATTCATCTCTCCCTGTCTCTGTTTTCGCCGCCTAGGCCGATTCCGTTGCGCGAAAAAATATCTTGAGTTCAGCAACTAGCTTAAGCGTGAACCTCAACCTGAACCTCCAACGTGAACGCCCAACGTGAACGTCCAACCTGAACGTCCAACCTGAACCTCCAACGTTAAGAGAGAAGATGGGAGTATGATCCGGGCCCCATCGGACGAAGGGCCGGCGTTCAGAGCGTGTCGAGGCCAAGGAGCTGGCCTGCAGGAATGGCCGGAGGCCCTTTCAAAGGCCAGCGACGATGAGATCGGCGCGCTCTGGCGCCGCAACCGAGTCCGTGGGGCCCGGATCATACTCCAAAACAAAAACCGCCGCCTGCTGGGGAGCAGGCGGCGGCGGGGTCGGGTCACCCTCCTCTAACGAGGAGTGGTTTATCCGAGAGATGGGTTACGGAAGGTCGACCGGGTCGATGGCAACAGCCGCCGGGTAGGTCTCGGTGCACTGACCTTTCGTGTAGACGGCGTTGGCGAGGACGCGCTCACCTGCGGCCTGTCGGACCGTGTGGTCGATGTCGTTGCCGTACTGGAACGACTGGCCTCGGAGGTCCATAATCGACCCGTTGAGGGACGAGATCGGCTCGTTGGTGAAGGTCACCGTGTAGTTGTTGCCAACGTTGCCGTTGGTCGTGTCACCACAGGTCGTCACACCGTTGTCGACGTACGTCAGGAAGCTGAAGTAGTCGAGGTCTCGACCGCCGCCCAGCGCCGGGCCGGCCATGTCGTCACCTTGGATGATGAGGCCACCACCGTTGTCCTGGAACATCTGCAGGGCGTCGTAGCTGGCCGGGTCGTCCATCGGGAAGCCGGGGTTCGAGAACCAGACGATGTCGTAGTCCGAAAGGGGACCGGCGAGACCGTTGGAGCTGGTGTAGCTGAGGCCACCGGCGGGCTCGTCGATTTTCGTGACGTTGCCCGCGCCGAACTCGGCGATAAGGGCGTTGGTCACGAAGACGTCGTCGCCGCCGTGCTCACCCTGGTCGTTGTCGTCCAAGACGTACAGGACGCTCGGGGTCGCAAGTGTGGTGAAGGGGTTGACCCAATCAGCAGACTGGCGAATGAAGGGCACCGCGTAGCCGGAGTTGTCCGGGCCGGGGTTGTTGTTCATGGCCATCAGGATGACCGAGGTGCGTCCGCGACAGTCCATCCCGGCGTAGATCGGGAATTCGATCGTGTCGTTGGACATGGCCGGGTCGCCTTGCTGGGTCAGGATGTTCTCGATGCGGTCCACTTGGCCCAGCGAGTTCGTCGCAAGGTCCCAGGCTGTCAGGCTGTAGCCGTAGTCACCGCGGGGGCCCGTCACGGCTTCACCACAGTAGGTGATGGAGCCATCATCGTTGACGGTCTCCGAGGGAGACACGGTCGATGGTCGGATGCCGCCCAGGTAGTTGTAGTTCTGGCTGGACGCCCACTGAATTTCGATGGGGTCGTTGTCCGGGTCGAAGACGGTCACACAGACTTCGTTGCGGCCCGTGCACGAGTTGAGGAACTTGGAGTCTTTGAACTCCACGTTCGTAATCTCGGGCGGGTGGTTGATGGTTCCGATGACGTCGAGACCACCGTTTGCCGGCCCTTTACACTGGCTGATGAGCAAGATCTCTCGAGTCTTGCCATCTTCGACGGTCACGCCATTCTGGTGTGCCGAAGCACAGTCTTGGCTGTCCTTGTATGACTGTCCGACCATCCGAAGGGGCTGAACGACGACGTCGTAGCAGCCTGCAGCCAGAAGGAAGTAGTGGTCACTGAAGAGGTGCTGGCTGTCGGCGTCGTAGGGTTTGTCTTCGAAGACTCCGATCCCACCGGGAAGATAGAGATCCTCGAGGTCCTTTTCGACGACTTCATTGTAGCCAGCGGTGGCGGATCCGGCACAACCGTCGACCGTGAAACGCATGCCTGCTACATCGGTGTTTCCGAGGGTGTCGCTGGTCAGCGCCAAGCCCGCCGTGCGAGCTTCGCTTCCCGGCATTGTCGGGTCGGTGTCGACACCGCTACAGGCTGCCGCACCCATGCCCAACGCCATTGCTGCTCCCAATGCTGCTTTGTTCCAAGTCATTGTATACTCGTCCAGGCTAGGTAGCCTCCGTCGACCTACCTCACGTAGGTCTGAAAAAGCCGCAAGCTACCAAAAATTATCAGTAGTGGCCGGCTACACATCCCCGCCTTATCTCTCCGAGTTACACCTGGACTACAGAAGAGATACAGATGACGGGCAACGTTTGGCCGTACCGCGCCGAGTCTTACTTCACTCTTGTCACTCGACGATGAACGGAAGATAATCGCTTCGTTGGATAGGCAAGTATTTTTTAGTCTTATTTTTGATCTTTCGGTCATCCCCCCTCGACGCAGCCCCCAAAAAATTCCCTGCGGCACATAGTCGTCAGACCATTTCGACCGATTTGGCGCCGGCTCGAAGCTCCGAAATCGCCGATTCATACGAGTCGGCGCCGAAGATGGCAGAGCCGGCCACGAAGATGTCGGCGCCGGCCCGGCGGATCTCGGCGATGTTGTGAGCCTTGACCCCGCCGTCGACTTGCAGCGGCAGGTCGGGTCGACCCAGTTCCTCGAGCTTGGTGGTCAGGTCCCGGAGCTTTTGAAGGGTCGCGGGCACGAACGACTGTCCGCCGAATCCGGGATTGACGCTCATCAGCAACACCATATCGAGATCATCGGCCACATATTCGACACTACTCAGGTTCGTGCCCGGATTGATGGCCAGCGAGGCTTCTCCGCCCGCGTCGTGAATCGACTGGATAACCCTGTGGGCATGTTTGGTCGCCTCGGGGTGAAACGAGACGATGTCGGCGCCGGCTTCGACGAATTCGGCGGCGTATTCGTCGGGATTGTCGATCATGATGTGGACGTCGAGTACGGCATCGGGAAACTCGGCCCGCAGGTCGCGCACGACCGGAAGCCCGATGGTCAGATTCGGTACGAAGTGGCCGTCCATGACGTCGACGTGGAGCCAGTCTGCCCCTGCGTCGAGAACCTCTTCACATTCGTCGGCCAAGCGTACGAAATCCGCGGCGAGAATCGACGGTGCTATTTTGACGTCCATAACTATTCTCCAGAATCGCTAGCGTGGATTCATCAATGCGTGTCCGTTGAAGCTCAGCTCCCGGCCCGACGAAGCTTCGCCGCGTAGAACATGTCGGCGTCGTGGCGCAACGGATCGGTGTCAATAGCGCCGTCTTCGCGCAAAAAGACCGACCAATCGACGTCGTCAGGCCCCTCCGGGGGCTCGATCTCGAATTCGTCGCGGGCCTCCACGAGGCGGTCGACCTGCTTGGGCCCTTCCTCGGTCAGAAACGTGCACACGGCGTAGACGAGCCGCCCCCCCGGTCGCACAACTTCGGCGCCGGCCTCCAAGAGCGTCTTCTGCAGAGACACCAGCTCGGTGACGTCGGCTTCACTTCGGTTCCATCGGATGTCGGGCTGTCGCCGCACCACCCCGAGGCCGGAGCACGGCGCATCGATCAAGACGACGTCGTACGGGTCTTGAGCATCTTCATTCACCACGGACTCGAGAGGCCCCGTCCGGATCTGAATCCGCCCACGGAGTCCTGCCTCGTCCGCATTGGCTGCCAGCGCCTCGAGCTTCCGGCCGGCGGGATCAACGGCGACAACCTCACCGTTGTCACCGACCCGGTCGGCCAGCGCCAGCGTCTTTCCACCTCTTCCGGCGCATCCGTCGAGCACCCTGTCGCCGGGTCGCACGTCGGCGAGTTCCACGACCGCCTGCGCCCCGAGGTCCTGCACGATCCAACGGCCGTCTCGGAGACCCTCGACTACCGCGTCGTCAAAGCCCGAGGCTCGAATACCACGGGGAATCGATCGGACCCGCTCGGCGTCGGGCAACGACTCGGGCGCCCCACTGGCCAGGCCGCGCAGCATCGTCGGTGCCCTCTCGGTCAAGGCCTCGGCCAGCGCTTCGGCCCGGTCGGTACCTTCGAGCTGCCACAGTCGGTTGGCCATCCAGTTCGGTAGTGAGTACCTCTCTCCCAGATAACGAGCCGGTTTGCGGTCGCGATCCTCGTCGTCCCACCACTGAAGACGACCGGATTCCCGGCGGTCGACGACTTCCCTGAGCACTGCGTTGACGAGGCCCTTGGCACGGCCCTCCCCCACATCGGCAGACAACCCCACCGTCTCATCGACGGCAGCGTGGTCGGGAATGCGATCGAGCCACACCAACTGGTAGACCCCGGTCGACAAGACCCGGCGAATCGTCGCATCGATCGACCGCAGTCCACCGTGTACGGCGTCGTCCAGGATCGATTCGATGGGGCGCTTCCAGGTGAGGACTCCGTAGAGAATCTCGGTCGCCAGCCCCCGGTCGGCCGAGGAGAGCTCACCGGCCGACAGCACGCGGTCGACAGCCACGTTGCTGAAGGCCCCCTTCTCTTCGACCTCGGTCAACATGTCGAACGCGGCCTGTCTCGCCATCGGAGGGTGCTCCCCGGTCAGTCGGTATCGGTCTCGAATTGATCACCCGGCTCGAGCGGGTAGCCATTCAGGAAATCCCCGGCATTCATCGCTCGGCCTCCGGGTGCCTGAATGCGGTCGATCGCGACGGCCCCCTCGCCGCAGGCGATCTCGAGTTCGCCGGACTTCGCCTCGGAGCGCAGAACCGTTCCCGGAGCTCGGTCATGGTCGGTCTCGACGGGGTGGGCTCGATGGAACTTGATCCGGTCGGTGTCGCCATTTCTCTGGAAATGGCTGAATGCACCCGGCCAGGGATTCAGGCCACGGATCAAATCCGCGACGCGCCCGGCCGAATCACTCCAGTCGATCCTTCCGTCGGAGGTCGAGAGCTTCGGGGCGTAACTCGCCGCGTCGTCGTCCTGGGGCGTCTCACTCAAGTCGCCTTCGACCAGGCGGCCGAGGGCTTCGATGATCAGCGAGGCGCCGACATCGGAGAGTTCGTCGTGGAGTTCTCCGGCGGTCATGTGCGGACCGATCGAAACCGAGCCCTTCAACAGCATCGGCCCGGTGTCTAGGCCGGCATCCATCTTCATGATCGTGACGCCGGATTCGGACTCCCCTTCTATGATCGCCTTGTTGATGGGAGCCGCCCCTCGGAATTTGGGCAGCAGCGACGCATGGATATTGATGCATCCGTAGGTCGGTACACCCAAGATCGACTCGGGCAGGATTTGTCCATAGGCCGCGACCACCATGACATCGGGATTCCAGCTACGCAGCCGCTTTAGGGGTTCATCTCCCTTCATCGAATCGGGCTGGTAGACCGGAACGTCATGGGCCAGCGCCGCCTTCTTGACGGCGGGGGCGCGCGGCTTTTTGCCCCGGCCGGCGGGACGGTCCGGATTGGTGATGACGCCGACGAGTTCATGATCACTCGCCGCGATCGCATCGAGCGCCGGCACGGAGAACTCGGGCGTCCCGGCGAAGACGACTCGGAGGGGGCGTTGCAGATCGGAACTCATGCCTCGACGTCCTCGTTCGTCTCTTCAGCCATGCGTGCTCGAATCTTTTTGTAGTCCTTGCGTGCGAGTCGGCGCTTGAGGCGACTCATCCGCTCCAAAAACAGGATCCCGTCCAGGTGGTCGACCTCGTGTTGGATGGCGACCGCCAGGATCCCCTCGGCCTCGAGTTCGTATCGTTCGCCGTCCCGATCCGTCGCCCGGACCGTGACGTTCTCGGAACGCTCGACCTCCTGGTAGAGGCCCGGGAAACTCAGGCAACCCTCTTCCCAGGTAATGGTGCCGCTGGTCTCCAGGATCTCCGGATTGATCAGCACATGAAGATCCCCGCCCGGTTGTTCGGGATCGGAGACATCGATCACGGTCACCCGCTTTGTCACGCCAATCTGAGGGGCTGCCAATCCGATGCCCGGAGCGTCGTACATCGTTTCGGCGAGGTCATCGACGAGCTGACGTACCTCGTCGTCGACTGTCTCGACCGGGTCACACTCAGTGGTCAAGACATCCGAATGCTCCGGATACAGAAGGATGTCGCGAATCGCCATCTGCAAAGCCTCTGTTCGTTCAATGAGAATCCGATGTGGACGGATCGTCCATCCAACCAACGTCCAGGGTCGTCGATTACTTCCGTTTCCTCGCATTCAAATAGGCCGAACGCAAGCCGTCGTCCGAGAGGACGGCCAGCGCATCGTCGAGAGCCTCGTGAATCTCGTCGAGGGCCTCGGTGCGTTCATTGAGCAGAGTATCGGCGAGGCGATCGCGCTCGAACTGTCGCTTCAGACGCCGGTATGCCCGCTGGATCGTCGACCGATCTGCAGTCGGTTCGAGTTCGAGGATCGCAAAGTAATCGGAATGGCGAACCTCCTCTAGTTTCCGATCCACCGCCGGTTTGGTCGCCGCCGGAGGCATCTGGTCGGACGCGGTCGATCCTGCTGAATCGACCGGCTCCAGACTGTAGCCTCTCCGTTCGGTGGCGGGGGCCCGTGTCGTGGCCTTGTCATGCGGGGAGGGCCGACCGGATAGCTCCCCTTCGGCGGCATCGAGGACCGCTCGCGCCGATGCATCTCCCGACAAAACTACGTCCAACGCGTCGTCGTCACGCTGGCTCTGACGGGCATCCGACCCTCCGAGCATCAGAAGCGGAACGAGCTGACCGAGCGGCCGACCCCGTATCGCCTCGATCCACGCGTTGCGGCGAGCAGCTCGAACGGCGAGCAGTATCGCGTCCGGCGACCAATCCTCCAGCGTCCTGAGGGCCGCAGCCGGTAGACGCACGGCTCGGAGTTCCCAGCCGGGACCCGCAGCGGCACGCAGGCGATTTGCCTCCGTGTCAGCGTCTTCTCCGACTACGAGTAGCCGCATCATCGATCTCCCCCTTTCGAGGGATCGTCCGGGCGCCGAGAGGTGGCCATCCGCATGTCGACGACGAGATCGTCGAGACCATCGTAATCGGCCGGCGACTCCGGCAGTGCCGGCGCATCGACCGCCCGGAGATCTTCGAGAAGCTCCCGACCGCACGTCGAAATCGCATCCGCCTCTCCCGTGGCAGCCGCGTCGGCCAACTCCTCCGAACCTCGCCACTCGAGGAGGTCATCGAGGCGGGTGGCGACGACCCCCTCCGCGAGCGCGAGGCCCATCAACACTCGTCGGAGCCCGCGTATCGCGACCCTCCGGGAGCTCGAGGCCTCGGGGCTGGTCAAAAATCCGTCGGCATCGTCGACCAGAGCCGTCAAGATGTCGGATGTGACGGCTGCTTCGACCACACGGCGGGGCTGGAATCTGCTCGACGCAAATCGCTCGACAGCCGCCCCCGACGAGAGAATCTCGAGCGCAAGCGGGCTCTGATGCAGCATCATGCGAACGATTTTCTCGATCTCGTAGATCGACCAGTGCACCTGGGCATCCCCGACGGCCTCGACGCCCTCGTAGACGTCTCGCCACAGTCGGATCCCAAGGACCGTCTCACGAGGCGCCACAAAGACGCCTCCGAATCGTGTGTCGACACCCTCGCAGGTGAACTCGGGTCCGTCGATTTGAGCGAACCACAGGGGTTGGACTCCCGTCGAGTCCACTGCTTCTGCGGCCGTCGACACCCCGTCGCCGGTCCCGGCGCCCGATTGCTCAAACGACAACATAGTGACCCGCTTCGCTCACACGCGCCGACGATAGATGTGGCCTTCCTTGTGAATCCCGAACTCCTCGGGCAGCGCACGTTCGACGTCCGCCTGGGCCTCTTCGGGAATCGTCCAACCCTGGTGTTCCAGGAAGACATCGACGATTTTCTTGATGATGCGAAACGAATCCTCCTCGACGAGCCGGGTCCGGAGCGGCTCTTTGATGATATCTTCGTAGCCCTGGTGAGCGACGGCATCGACGGCCAGAAAGCGGATCGTCTCGTTGGCGTCGTCCAGGAACGGGACCAGTTTCTGCGCGAGTTCCTCACTGCGCACTTCGGTGGCCTGCAGCATCAGCTCCTGCTTCTTTTCGGGATTTCGTTTGAACCCCGTCGTGCAGGTGTCCAGCAACTCGCCGATGACCTCCGTCATTTCCTCGTAATCCAGCAGGTCGGTCAACACCTTCATCGGCCAGTTGATCTTCTCTTCGGCCTCTTTGAGATGTTCGATCACCAGACCTCGGATATCGACATCGGTCGTCTGACCGAGCTCCACAAGCACGTCGTAGACAAGTTCCTTCTCTTCGGCGTCTACGGTGGTGTTTGGCGCCGTCTCCTTGAAGCGGGTCAGCAGGACCTCCACCGCCTCGGGGGAACGCATGTCACGCAGATCCTGGATCGCGTAACGACGCTCCGAATCCTGCTTGTACATATTCGTGAGAGTGTCCTCGAGTTTGTCGAGCTGCCGCTCCTGCGAGGAGCCTCCGAACAAGAAATCGAGCAAACCCATATTTACCTCCAAAACAAAGACGACGGGCGACGCCGGCAACATAGAGCAACGGCAGGGGGCGGACAAGCGGGCACATTCCGAGGGCGTCGTGCCGGCCGAGGCCATCGGAACGCTGGCCCAAATGCCGCGAAACAAGGCTTGACTCGGCCCCACCCCATGGCTAGGTTCCCGCGTCCGAACCGATCCGGCCGCTCGCAGGGGCGTTGCGGCCGGGTCTCGCCCGTCCGGGCGAGACGTCCACCGACCCAACTCGATTGTGTTCATGAATACTTACCATACGGCTGTGCGTCTGTTTGCGGTGAGCGCTGTTGTAGCGTTCGCCACACTCTGGACGCCCGCCTCGGAACGACCGCAGGCACAGTCTCTCCCGTCTAACTCGCCGGCGGGCATCCGCGTCGCCGTTGCAGGATTGGGGCCTCTGTCGGCGCGCGAGATCTTGCCGGACAACCTGTACCGGGAGCTGGTGCGCCGCAAGCGGTTCTCGCACTGGAAGATGCCGGGAGAGTCGACGTGGCCGACCGACGAATCTGGCCGACCCGTCGTCGAGACCGAACAGCTCGACGCCCTCTACCACACCGTCGACCAGCGGTCCGTCTATCGCATCCGGCACATGTACCGGCTGTCGACCGACCAACTGCAGTCGTTGAATCCAAGTACCGATCTCGACGATGTCTCGTCGGGGGACCGACTCCAGGTCTGGGAGCGGTCGGCGTACGGCGTACCGACCAGTTACGGATCCGCCCACGGGTGGGGCAAACTCTACAATGGCGTCCCCCTGCCCGATTCGCCGGACTACGAAATCCTGTTCCGGCATCGGACCTTTGGAACCCACTACACGGTCAGTGAGGTTAAACGAACACTGGACGCATACTACCGGGCTTATCCGGACGCCGACCCGTTGATCGTCGGCGACATCAGTTTCCGCCGCGGCGGCCAAATGTCGCCGCACCTGTCCCATCGATCGGGGCGAGATATCGACATCACGTATCCGCGGACCGATGCGATCCCGAACTACGATCGCTTCCACTGGATGAGCCATCGGGACCTGGCCGTCGAGAAGGCACTCTTTTTCATCAAAACGCTGCTCGACGGGGGCTACGTCCACTATCTGTTTATGGACCATGACTTTCAGCGCCGCCTCTACCGGGCCGCCAAACAAAAGGGAGCGCCCCAGGAGTGGCTCGATGCGGTGTTTGAATATCCCGGCTGGGGAGGCGATGCTATCGTGCGTCATGAACCGGGCCACGATACTCACGTCCACATCCGCTTTCGATGTCAGCCCACCGACAGACGTTGCCGATAATCACCCGAGGGATATGCCTGGCGGTCGGGCTCGTCGTACTGCTCGCCTCCGCCGGCTGCAGCGAGCGATGCCGCGACCTGGACCGCCAGTATCAGGCCGCCACATCGAAACAGCCCACCTTCGACAACGACGCCTACAGTGAGGCCACGCGGGGCGCCGCTCGTGATGGGCTTCGATCCGACACCGACGTCCACTTTGCAGGCTCTCTTTCACTGGAAGTGCTGAACCGGCTGGTCGGCCGTGCGTTGAAGACAACGATCGCGGCAAAACTCAAAGCCGTCGAATCGCTCGACGTGGCCGGCGTCCAACCGGTCGACATCGAAGCCGACCCCGGTGTGGCCTCGGTCGAACTCTCGGCGGCTTCCGACGTATGCGGCCACTGCTTTCGAGTCGACGCGGCGCTGGAAGGTGACGTCGGCGTCGACGTGCCGATGCTCGGCACGCGGAAGACCCGGCTCGACGGGTCGCTGAAGTTTGTCGCCCCTATCGATCTGCGCCCCTCCGAGAAGGATGCTTCCGGAGGACGCGTGACCTTGGGACTCAGCAACCTCGCCGAACAGAGTCGGCCCATCGTCATCGAGCAACTCGAAGGTCTACCCGGCCGATGGTCCGATGTGCTCAGCGGGGCGCTCCAGAATGTGCTCGTCCAAAAGCTGACCGACGCCATCCCGGACGTCACCCTGGCCAATTTTGAGACGCCCGAGTTGGGAATCGAAGGCCTCAAATGGGCGCCCCTCGGACTCCGAGTCGACGCCACCACCCAGCGAGTCACCGTGGGCTTTCGGTCGAACCTTCCCGCGTCGGCCGGCCGCCCGCTCTCGAGCTTCGACGACCTCATTGAGCTCGATGATTCGACGGGCGTCGCGGTGGCACTGGCTCCGGAGCTGATCCTGTCCGCCGTCCGCGCCGGGTTTCGCACCGGCTCCATCCCAGATCGCTATACCTCCGACGGTGAGGCCGCGGCCAATGGCCCGGTTCGATTCACCCTCGACGGCATCGACGTCATCGAGCGCTCGGACCGCGACGCGGGCATCGCCCTCGGTATCGGCTTTCGCGCCTGGCACCTGCCCTCGTTCGGTCACTGCATGTGGTTCGGGGGTCGAGGTGTCATCGGGGTCTCCGCCCGCGACGGCGAGCTGACGGTCGGGGTCGAACGGGTGAGTATGGAGACGGGTTCGGCCGGATCGATACTGCTCCAGCAAGCAGACTGGAAGGCTTCGGAGTGGATGCAGTCCAGCAGCTCACTGGTCGGTACATCGCTGTCGAGCGAATCTCTGTCGCTGCCCGGATTCGACTGGAAGGCGTCCGGACTCAGCCTGACATCAAACGACAGAGCCGTGGCCGTCGGGTTCGGCATCGATGGCGCCGATCCCCGGTGACGCCCATCGGGATCAATCCGAGGGAATCTCCATGTAGACTACGGCGGGCACGGCCGACGCGCTGTTGCACGCAGCGTTGATGAAGGTGGTATCGTCGCTGTCTTCTCGGCCGGACGATTCATGGACATGTCCGAAGGCATGCAGCTTCGGTGATACCTCATCGACGCGTCGGCGCAGGGCCTCGTCGCCGACGCGTTCGCCTCGAGACGTGCGGTCGAGAATCCCGGCCGGAGGTCCGTGGGTGACGAGAATGTCGACTGAATCCGGCATCTGCGCCCAGCGCTCGGCCAACGGCTCGCCGCGGGGAAGGTTGAACGCAAGGTTCATAAATTCCGGCTGCCACGGGCTTCCCCAGATGGTCAGCCCACGGAACTCGACGGCCTCATCCATCAAATAGGTCGCGTGGGTCAGCCGCGAACGCACCTCGTCGGCGGCCCCTTCGCAGCAGCCGTCGCAATTCCCGGCGACCACGATTTTTTGGTCGTGGCTGAACCCGCCGAGCCAGTCGTCGATCTCGTCGACATCCGACCAGCGCCCTCCGGCGGTGAAGTCACCGGCATGGAGCAGAAGGTCCCCGTCGGGGACCTCCACCCTCCGATGCCGCCCGTGCGTGTCGCTGACGATCACGACTTTTAATTGCTCATCATCCATGACGGGGGCAGCATGTCACAGGAGCGGATTCCCGAGCAACTCCACGGCGTCGATCATGATGTTTAGATCCTCGACCAGTGCATCCAATCGAGATCGTGCGCGAGACCGGTCCGAAGCCGAGGTATTGGAATCGCCGATTTCGGCGACCAACTCCTGGCCCCGAAGGATCGACTCGACGGCCAGCGTGTCGTTGTCGCCGCTACTCCGTCGCAGAGCACCGTAGGCGATGCCCGTCGCCGGGTCGGTAAACGCAATCCGCTCGAACCCGGATCCCGGCTGCGGGTCGAGGGCCTCCTTGCTGCCGAGTTTAAAGACCCGCATCTGGTCGACGTAGTGCTGCGAGAAGTTCGAGTTGAAAAACTGAACTCCCAGCAACAGCGCACGGAAACGCTGCGAGAAGCTCACATTCGTATCGAGGGCGACCGCACCGGTGGGAATGCCGGTGCCCATTCCGGCCACGGTGGCTCCGGTCAACGGATCGATCGAGGTCGAGCTGCCCTGACCGTTGTTCAAAAACAGCGGTGCCAGCGGCCGTCGTTGGACCTCGCCGTTCCCGTTGGCAAACGGCGCAAACTGCGCGTAATCCTCCTCGAAGATTCCGTTGACCAATGTCGTCAACTGGTCTTCGAACAGAAGGTAGTAGGGAACCAGGTAGCTTCGGAACTCCTCGTCGGCGTTGGTCCCGATGACCCGTGCGACCGACTGCGTCATCGCGCTCATGGCGACCACGTAGTCCCAGTAGCTGCCGGCCTCGGTCGCCCGCTCGAAGTAGTAGTACCCGCTCCCGTAGTCGTAGCGGGTGTAACGGCCGCGTCCGTCGCCCGGTTCGATACACAGCTCGATCTGGGCGCCGTTGCTGAGCTGCTGACCCTCTTCACAGTTCTTGTCGAGCGTGGCCAGCCGATACTGGTCGCCACTCTGGACGTATCCCCCGTACGAGGGTTGCGCCAAAATCTCGCCGAGCATGTTCAACCCGGAGAAGGCGGCCAGCGTGAAGCTCGTGTCCAGGTTGGGGTCGGTGAGGTTGCTGAAGAGCCAGCGCTGGTAGATATTCGGGAAGCGGCTGAGTGTCCGCTGCACCGAGAGTGCTCCCGAGAGACTGCTGAAATTCAACCGGTCTCGTCGGAAGTGAGTGAAGGGATAGTAGGCCTGGTATCGCTTGATCGCCCACTTGGCGACCTCGAAGGGGTCGGCCCCGAGGTCCCACCGGCTACACGAGATGTAGACCTCGGCGTATTCGTCGGAGCAGAACATGTACTGAACTTCGACCGGCCGATCGGACTGGCCGGCCTGCTGCATGGCCCGCAGATCGCCGTAGCGCATGGTATCGCGCAGGGTCAGACCATCGGGGCCTCCAAGCATCTCGACGACCGCGGTGTAGTGGAAGTTCTCCAGCGGGTGCTGCGAGGGGGCGTATCGGTCGTCGTATCCAAAGATCACGCCGCGGGGATTGAAGGGGTTGAACTGCGGCAAGTCGACGCTGTCGGGGACCGCCGTGAATACCTCGACGTACCCCGGCTCCTGCGGAAGCGGATCTTCGTTGGTAGTCGGCACATCGTCATAGGTGCCGAAGGTGTAGGCAAAGAGGATCGCGGCATCGTCGTACTTGCCGAGCCCGGCGGTGTCGCTGTTGAAGCGCGAGTGATAGTCCATGATCGAGCTGTACATGTACCGGGGCATCTCGCCGTCGCGCTGACCCGCCGTCAGAGAAGACTGTTCGTAGATATCGGTCACGCTGCTGGGGACGTCGAAGTTTTCTCGACGCAGATCCCAGTACGCGTCGTGGTAGTTCACGGCGTCGTATGAACCCTGGAAGTTGTGTCGCAATCCGACGGTGTGTCCGATCTCGTGGAGCATCACCCCGCGGAAGATCTCGTTTCGCAATTCCTGGTAGATGACGTCGTAGTCGTCGCGACCTGCGTAGCTCAGCGCGGTGCCGTAGACGGCATCCAGGGCGAAGTCCTGCATGTATATGTTGTGCTTGGATGCCTCGATCAGCGTTTCATGCTCGTGTTGGAGCATCTGGTCGACGTCGAAGGGGTTGTTCGACTCCAGCACAGACATCATCTGCTCGACCGATATCGTCGCCGACGGATCCAGGGGTTCGTCCGAAAGCGCCCTGACCATCTCTTCGTCCATGAGTAACTGGTCGAACCCGGTGTCCTTCAGTTGCTGGATTTTCCGCTGTCGAAACAACGGGCTGACCTCGAGCGCATCGGCCTCACCGGACCGTGTCATCTCCAGAATATTCTGCTGGCGTTCGTCCAGGAATCTCGACCGAAACTCGCCGGCTGGAATGGCATCGAGCTCCCCCGCAACCGACAGTTCCATCGAGGCGCGCGGATCCAGGTCCTTGTCGAGGTGCTCGAGGATGTACTCTCGGACGTCGACTCCAGAGAAGGCATCGTCGACGTTCAAATCACCGTTGACCAACTTCACGATGTCCAGAGCTTGGTTGGCCAGGTTGTCGACGCCGGCTCCGTAGACGTAGGCCGTTCCGCTGACGATTTCACCGGTCTCCGGGTCGGGGTAGCTCGGACCGAACCCCAGCGGCCCCGCCGCCTGGGGCTCGTGGACCCAGTAGACGAAGTTGCGGCGAAGGTCGCCGGGTCGAATCTGATACGGCACGAACGCTCCGGCGGCATCGACGCGATCGGTGGCAGGACGCGGGTCGCACTCCTCAGCAGTCGACTGAGTGATCTCGTTGGGGCAGATGCGGAACATCTGCGTATCGATCTCGTCGAGACCCACACCCTTCGCGTTGGCGACGGCCCGTTTGAACACTCGGCCGTAGTCGTTCTCCATCTGCGACACGGAGGGGGCCAACGACTTGGGGAAATTCGGAGAGAGGTAGTAGATGACCGGCTGCGGTGTGCGCTGCGCCATCGGCGTGGGAATCCGCCGACCCGACGCGTCTCGAAGGTAGTCGCCGCGGTCGTCACGTTTGAAATCGTCGGCCCAGATGTCGTGGCGGTTTGCCAGGTAGATGATGCCCGAGTCGGTAAAACCCTTGCGCCGGTCGTAGACGTACCGTCGCGTCCGGAAGTACCCGAACTTCGACATCATGTTGTCGTCGTAGAAGGCGGGTTCGTAGTCGCGCTCATAGTCGGTGATCCGCTGGAAGCTCGAGCGAACCTCGATCTCGGCTTGGCCGTTGCTCAGGCGGTTCGTCACGTCGAAGTACGCGAGCTCGGCGCCCCGAGAGTCTCGGTCGACGTCGCTTCGCTCTTCGTAGAAGGCGTCCGTCCCCGGCTCGCTCTCTTGAACGTAGAAATCCAACCCGGACCGCTGTCCCAACAACATCGGAATCGACATGTTGACCAGGTTTGTCGTCCAATCGACGCGCATGTAATCGCGCTCGTACCAGACCCGATCGGAGATATTCTCGACGACCACGTTGGTCGGTTCACCGGTCTGTGGATTGTACTGACGCTGGACGTCGAAATGGCTGAGAATTGGATACGCGACGACCGGCTCCTCGAGGTATTCTCCACTGCGCCCCACCTCGCCGGGGTCCGTCGGGGTGGTGATGCCGCCGACTTTTCCGCCCGCCTGTTCATCGTAGCCGGGCACCTTCTGGTAGGCCCTGTACCCGATGAGGACATCCTCCTGGATGTCCCAACGGATTTTTTCCATCTCGGAGGCGATGCCCACGAAGACAAACGACTCGTTGGGGGGCACGTCGTTGACCGTGTGACGCACGTACCAGACTCCCTCGAAGTCCTCTTTCATCAGTTTGTTGGCCTGAGTCCGATCGATGTCGCCGACATCCTGGGCGCAGCCCGCCGCCAGCCACAGGGCCGCGATCATTCCAATTCCGATCCATCTCAATCTCGTCCAGTCCATGCTCTCTCCTTTTGGGCCTCGAAACATTTCTCGCACCGCCTCGCGTCCATCGCCGGCTTTAATCGACCTAGAAACACCTCAGGGGCCGTTCATCTTCCCGCAGCAGCCAACTTTTCCGTTGATCGGACCAAGAAATAGCAAAACCGGACGGCCGAGGCCGCCCGGTGTCCGTCTGCAGATGCCCGTCACGCTCAAAGTTGTTTTTCCGGCGCAAATCCACGTCGCATTGTATTTTCGCTGATGGCACGTGGCTTCATGAACTGCAGCAAGTAGTCCGGACCGCCGGCCTTGGAGCCGACACCGGACATCCGGTAGCCGCCGAAGGGCTGGCGGTGCACGAGCGCTCCGGTGCAGGGTTGGTTGATGTACAGATTTCCGACGTCGAATTCGGAGTACGCCCGTTCGATATTCGCGGGACTGCGACTGTAGACGCCGCCGGTGAGCGCGTAGCGCGTTCCGTTGGCGATCTCGAGGGCGTGGTCGAAGTCTTCGGCTCGAATCAGGGCCAGCACCGGTCCGAAGATCTCTTCCTGCGCGATCCGGTCGTTTGGATCGATATCCTCGAAGACCGTCGGCCCGACGAACTCCCCGGACTCCGGCAGATCGGTCCGCCGAATCAACTCCTCGCCCTCCTCGCGACCCAGCTCGATGTAGGCCTCGATTCGCTTGCGGGCGTTTGAATCGATGACGGGCGTCACGAAGCTGCCCGGATCATCGGGCGGCCCGATAGGAAGGCTGCGAGTCGCCTCGACGAGTCGCTCTCGGAATTCCTCGTAACAGGAGTCGAGGACAATGGCCCGGCTGCAGGCCGAACATTTCTGGCCCGCATAGCCGAACGCCGATTTGACGACGCCTTCGACCGCTTCGTCGAGGTCGGCATCGCCGTCGACGATGATCCCGTTTTTGCCGCCCATCTCGCAGACGACTTTCTTGACCTCCTGTTGAGCCCGGGGGTCGGTCGACTTCGCCTTGCGCAGAATATCGAGGCCCACCTGCATGCTACCGGTGAACGCGACCAGGTGGGTGTGCGGCGATTCGACGAGCTGATTCCCGACCTCTTCTCCGAGACCCGGCAGGAAGTTGATGACGCCGTCCGGGAAGCCCACCTCTTGGACCATCTCCATCAGCTTCGCCGCGATGACCGGCGACTGTTCGGCCGGTTTCACGATGACCGTATTGCCGGTCACCGCCGCGGCCATGGTCATGCCCGTCAGAATCGCCAGCGGGAAGTTCCACGGAGCAATGATTGCGGCGACGCCCCGGGGTTCGTAGAACATCAAATTGTGTTCGCCGGCGAGCTCACCCATCTTTTGCGGCTCGCCGAGGCGTTTCATCTCCCGCGCGTAGTAGTCACAGAAGTCGATCGCCTCGCAGACATCGGCGTCGGCCTCGCGCCAGTTTTTGGCGCTCTCGTAGACCATCCAGCCGGCGAGTTCGTCGCGGCGATCGCGCATCACGTCGGCGAGTTCGAGCAGGTAGTCGGCGCGCTGCTCGACAGAGGTGTCCGACCACTCGTCTCGGGCCTGCCAAGCGGCACGAATCGCCTGGTCCCCCTCGGATTCGCCGCCGATCAACACCTTTCCGACGGTGACGTCTTCGTCGGCTGGCCACCGACTGCGAATCATGCGATCCGTGCGGACCTCCTGGCCGCCGATGATGGGAGCGTAGGTGGCCCCCAGTTGATCGCGCACCTCGCCGAGCGCTCGCTCGAAGCCCTTTCGATAGTGCGCCTCGGTAAAATCGCGGTGCGCTTCGTTGCGAAACCCGTGTTCGGTGACCGGTTCGTCGTTGATGTAATCGTCATCGTCCGGGACCTCGTCGGAGTCGTCCGGCTCCGGTTTACCGAGCAGCTCTTCGGTATCGGCGTCCTCGGCAAAGGAGGCGCGCAACCACGACTCGTTGCTTGTGTTCTCCAGCAGTCGACGAACCAGGTAGGCCATCCCGGGCACCAGATGCCCGATGGGGACGTAATCACGCAGCCGGTAGCCCTTGCTCGAGACGGCGGCCTTCATCGGCTCCGCCATGCCGTACAGCATCTGGAACTCGATGCCATCTTTCGGCACGCCGAGCTCCTCGGCGTAGGCCATCGCATGGGAAATGCTGCGCACGTTGTGCGAGCCGATGGCCGTGTGGACGTTTTCATGGTTGTCGAGCAGGATCCGCGTGCACTTCTCGAAGTTTTTGTCGGTCTGCCACTTTTCGGTAAAGACCGGCGTCTCCCAGCCCTCTTTTTCGGCCTTGATCGTCTCGTAGTCCCAGTAGGCGCCCTTGACCAGTCGCACCGTGACCGGCGTGCCGCGATTGCGGGCCCACTCGCACAGCTCGACCAGGTCGTCCTCGGCGTCGCGCAGATACGCCTGGCAGACGATGCCGGCGTGCTCGTAATCCTTGAATTCCTCTTCTTCGAGCAGGCTCTTGAAGACCGCGTAGGTGAGGTCCTTGTACTCGTAGTGTTCGACGTCGAGGTTCATGAAGACGTTGGCCTTCTTGGCCTTGCGGAACAGCGGCCGCAGTCGGTCCTTGACCACCTCGACGCTGGTGTCGAAGTCCAGCGGATCGAGCTGGCTGTAGAGCGCCGAGATCTTCACCGACAGGTTCACCCGCGGGACCTCGCCGAAGGAGGCTTCCTCGAGTTTCGCCTGCTCCTCCCAGTCGGAGGCCTCTTCGATGAGGGTATCGAGGATCTCCTCGTAGCGTCGGTAGTAATCCTCGGCCTCGGCCTCGCTGACGGTCTTTTCACCCAAAAGGTCCAGGGTGAATGCCATGCCCGACTGCCACATCTGACGCAATGTCGGCAGCGCCTCTTCGGCGTCCTGCCCGGCGATGAACTTCTCGGCCATCCCCGAGATCTGATTTTCGATCTGGCCGGCCGCCAGCTTGGCGATCCGGCTGTCGGGCGTCACCTGCGACAGCCCCCATTTGAACATCGACGGAAAATCGTGCTCATCGTCGACGAAATACTCCTGGAGGTGTCGGGCGACCTCGGAGGACTCGTTGAGGGTCGGAAAGACATCGACGAATCGGAACATCTGGACCTTGAAGGCTTCGTCCTTCATGGACCAGTCCATCATCTTTCCGGACCACCAGTCCTTCTTGAAGACCGACGGTTTCTCCCCCTCCATCCGATTGAAAATATCGCGGCCATGTTCTCGGATGGCCTCTTCCGACGCGCGGGGCATACTGACTCCTGCAAACTTGGGTGGGCAAAGGCGTGTCTCCGGGCACTCGTTACCAAACCGCCGTCGACCGGGGCAAGTGATTCACCCCTCTTTTTGCAGCACGTACATGCCCGGATAGATGCCGCCGGTCTCCACGATACGCACGTGCCGGGTCTCGAGTTCCGGGATATCTCCGAGGGCATCCCGAAAGACGCCGCGCTTGTCGACCAGCATCACGACACGGCCACCCGGCGCAAGAACCTCGACCATCTCTCGCAGGAGCCGGCGGTAAAACTGCCCGAAGTCGGTGTCTTTATGCAGGCTCAGGCCGAATGGCGGATTCGTGATGATTGCGTCGACCGCCCCCGGTTCGTAGTGGTCGCTCAACTCCAGAGCGTCGCGACAAAAGGTCTCGACCTGTTCGCCGACGCCCGCGTGGTCGGCATTGACTGCGGCCCCGTCGGCTGCCTTCTGCCAGGCGTCGGACCCGTGCACAGTGAGTGTCGGGTTGAGTTGGGCGGCCTCGATAAGGATGGTCCCCGCCCCGCAAAACGGGTCTACAAGGGTCTCGGCCCCGTGACGATTCAACCGGGCGAGCTTGACCATCGCCCAGGCGACATTGGTCTTCAGTGAAACCTTTGGCGAAAAGACGCGCGGATGGCGCTTCGACAGGGAGTCGCGGGTGTACTGCACCCCAATGAGGCAGTCCCGGTCGATGATGTCGACACGCACCTCGCAGTCGAACTCCTCGAGGTCGACGTCGGTGCCGTAGTGGTCGACCAGGGCCTGCCCGGCGACATCCTGCACGTCCATACTGGTAAACGCGTGCTCGCCGTGACGATTCGACGTCACTCGAAAGCTACCCGCCTCGGCCATCTCCGGGATGTCCTGCTCGAAGACCCCTTCGTAGATACGGTCGAGCGGCTCGTCGTCGCCGATGTCAAAACGACGGATGTAGCGAAGGATGTGGTGAATCGACCGAAGTTCCCGGCAGACCGACACCGACTCGACGGCCGGAGCGTCGGTCACGACCCGAACTTGCCCCTCGAATCCATCGGGTTGCTCCTCGACGGCGTCGAAGACCAGCTCGGCTCGATCGGCGACGCGACGAAACTCGTCGGCCACCAGGTCTTCGAGCCCGAAATTCGTCGTAAGAATCAGTTGGTTCATACGCTCGACTGGGATTTAGCGCGAAGGAGTACCGTTGAGATCGACCTCTACCCCATTTTCGGCCACGGTGATATCGCCGTCGTAGCCATCCTTCTCCAGGGCTCGACGCAGCGCCCATAGCTGTGACTCTCGGCCGTGCACCAGCGCCACGTGGTCGGGTTCCAGAAGCGCCGCCGAGCGCAGAAGTTGCCAACGCGGGGCGTGATTCGGAATCAAAAGATGCTCGACGCGACACCGGCGCTCGACGCGGCGTCCGTTCAATTCGACCGTCTCTCCCACCTCCGAATCCAACAGACGTCCACCCGGGGTACTTCCGTGGGCCCTGTTCAGCAGGATGACCATCGCGCCGGCGCGCGCGACGACGTTCGGCGCGAGACGACCTGCGGGGGAATCAGCCTTCAACTGGTCGCCGGGAGCGACCACGCAACCGCCGGCCTCCAACACCGCCCTGGCCTCGCGGGTCCCGGCGAAATTGATCGCCTCGGCCGACAGGTCATCGATCTCGCGAGCGGCGGCTTCGAGGACCGGGGCGGCGTAGCGATGCATCGAAAAGGGGATGTCGGCCCGGCTCAGCCCGACGGCTATCTCGACCGATTCTGCCAGCGTTTGAACGGGGATCAGACACCCGCGGTGGCCCGAGGAGGCGAGCCTCCACAGTCTGTTCAGTGATTCTTCGACATCGACGGCGTCGGCCCCGCGATCCGTCGCGAGAATGCCCTCCATGATAAGCGCATCGATCCCGAAGGAACCGTCTGGCACCGGGAGTTGCGCGGCCGGCGTTGCCGGCAGGTCGTGGCAGCAAAAGTCACCGGTGTAGGCCACCCGAAACGTCTCGCCAGCCGGTAATTCAATTTCGAACACACACAGTGCCGCGCCCGGGATGTGCCCGGCGCGAAAGGCGATCAGTCGCGCCGAGGAGTTGGCTCCCGTCTGCAGGTCGACCCACGATCGGAGGTCGACTGGCTGGATCGCACTGGCAGCGACCTCTCCTCGAGTCGACTCCAGGTCCTCGCGGGTCGACAGCGAGAGTCGGCTAAGCCGGGCCGTCGCCGAGGTGGCGTATACGTCCAACGTCGGCCGGCGATCGAGCACCTCCGGGAGCGCACCGACGTGGTCGAGGTGAGCGTGGCTCAGCCAGAGCGCATCGACGTCTTCGAGATCCCACTCGCGTGTCGGCCGACCCTCTCCGCCGATGCCGGCATCGAGCAGGAGACGGGCTCCATCCGCCACCAGAAGATAGGCGTTGCCACCGATCCCGCCGGCACCGCTGAGGGGCCTGAGCCGAACGTCCATCGGCTACTCGTAGATGGCCAGCGAGTGGATGTCCCAGTCGGTCAGTTTCGTGCGCCCCTCGAGACCGGCCAGCTCCAGCAAAAACGTCAACTCAAAGACCTCGGCACCACAGCGTTCGACCAGGGTGCAACCGGCCGATGCCGTGCCACCGGTGGCCAACAGGTCGTCGATCACAACGACCGATGCTCCCGGTTCCAGGGCATCCCTATGAATCTCGAGTGTATCGGTTCCGTACTCGAGCTCGTATTCGACGGTGTGGGTCTCACGGGGCAGTTTCCCCGGCTTTCGGATCAACGCCAGGCTGACCCCCATGTGAAAGGCGAGTGCCGCGCCGAAGATGAAGCCGCGACTCTCGATGCCTGCTACGTAGTCGATATCGTGGTTTCGATACCGTTGCGCCCAGTGGTCGATGACCTCGTGGTAGAGGCCATGGTCGTGAAGGAGAGGAGTGATATCTCGGAAGAGAATCCCCTCTTCGGGAAAATCGGGAATGTCGGCGATGGCCGATTTAATGCGGGCTTCGAGGTCATTCATCGGCGTCCTCGTCGTGAAAGTCCCACTCCCTCAGTTCACGCATGAAGGCGTAGTGAGTTCTGTCCATGTGAACCGGGGTCACCGTGATGGACGACTGGGTGATCGCATTGCAGTCGCTGCCGGGGATGTCGTCGAAGGTCAGCTCGGAGCTTCCCAGCCAAAAATACGGGCGCTTCTGTGGATCTTCCTTGCGGGTGACGAAGCGCTGGTAGTTACGTCGCCCCAGTTTTGCCACCCGTGTCGGTGTATCGCCATCGGCATCCGGGGGCACATTGACGTTTAGCAGCACATCGCGCGGAAGGCCCCGGTCCAACACATCGCCGGCAATCCGGGCACTGAAATCAGCCGCCACGGAAAACTGCTCGGGCCGATAGGTCGCCAGGCTGACCGCCACGGCCGGCACGTCGCAGAGGGTCGCCTCTCGGGCGCCGGCCACGGTGCCACTGTAGATGAGATCGTCCGCGAGATTGGCGCCGTGATTGATGCCCGAGACGCAGAGGTCGGGGGTCTCGTCGAGCAGCTCGTTGAGCGCAAAATAGACGCAGTCGGCCGGTGTGCCGGAGACACTGTAACGGTCATCTCCGTGACGACGCACCCGGAGCGGATTATGAAGACTGATTCCGTGACCGACTCCGCTCTGCTCGGAATCGGGGGCCACCACGACGACGTTGCCGAGTGGCTGCATCGCCTCTTCGAGGGCCCGAAGCCCCTCGGCATCGACACCGTCATCGTTGGTGACGAGGATATTGGGTGATGTCATTCTTCGTCCGCGCCTTCCTGCGCCTGGTCAGACTCCTCCCGTTCGGCCCGCCGCTGCTCCTCTTTGAGCCGCGAGACCTGCCGTTCGAGACGGTCCAGTTCACGTTTCATCGATCGAAGGTCATCCGAGGTGGCCAGATTCAGTCGCCGCGCGAGATCTTCGCGGGCCTCATCGACCGAGTTTTTCAATTCGTACGACTTCTTGATCGCCTCGGCCATGCCCTTCTGGACCTTCTCGTTACTCATGACCTCCTGGACCTTTTTATTCTGCATCGCCTTCATCGCTGCTTCCATCACGTCGTCTTTGAGCCCCATGACGGTCTGCCTCGTTTTTGAGGGGAGTGGATGACAAGTCTGCAAATCGAGTCTATGACAGCGTGTGAACATGGTCGGGGCACCCGGGAAAGTCAAGGTCGTACCCTCGGCGGTCATGCCCCCATAATTCGCCAGCTTTTCGATGCACACAAATCCGGTCAATTGTGTTACGTGTACCCACAGTATGAACGGTCTGGATAGACAATCGAGGCTCTATCGAATCGGCCGCTGGGTCGTCGTCGGGCTCGTGGTGCTGAGCCTCTGCGCGGCCGCACTCTACTGGTGGATTGGACCCAGCCTGGCAGATGCGCGGATCCGAGACCGCCTCTCCCGGTTGACCGACGACACCTCGATGACGGTCAACTACGATCGGCTCGCGGCGCAGGGCCTGGACGCCCTGACCCTCGATGGACTTCGCCTGGGATTTGAAGGTTCGGGAGACCCGACGTTCCGGGCCGACACGGTCACACTCCGACTCCGCTGGTGGTCGCTTCTGGTCGGCGAGCCCGAGATTTCGTCGATTGCCGTCGAAGGCGCCCGGGGACGGATTCACGTGGGGCCGCCGCCTCATGCCACGAATCTGCACGCACTCCTCGCGGCGCTACGAGACAGAGGGTCCGCCGACACCGCCGAATCGGACAACGACGACCCCGACGATGCAACGCGACTGCGAGCGCCTCTCGGACGGTTCGGAGGCCATTGGCCCAATCTGCAGCTTCGCGACGGCTCCCTGCAGGTTCAGTTGCCCGGCGCCCCATTCGACCGTGTATCGGAAGTCGATTTGAGCATCGACTCCCACGGCGAATCCGCCGCCCTCAACGCGGAAGTCGCACTCGCCGGCGCGGCACCCGATTCGGGGTGGGTCGTCCCGGAACGAGTGACGGTCGAAGGCACCCTGCGCCGCGCCCTGGCCTCATCGACCGGCTCGGTGACCTTCTCACCGACACTCGAAGTCGTAGGGCTTCCTCCCTACGATTTCGTGCGTCTCGGGCTAGACCGCGTGCTGGTCGAACCCCAGCAGCGCATCACCGTCATCGGCATGCGCGCCGGCCTTCAAGACGACGGACCCCCGACCTGGGTTGGACGGAGTGACCGGGCCTCCATCCAGTTTCTGGAGTGGCCGACATCGGTCGACGAAGCCGACATCCAACGGTTAGAGATCGACTCCCCCTCTGTTGAACTCACCGTCGGCCCGGATGGCGAATCGGCCCTCTCCGATCTTGTGCAGCTCGTAACCAATCCGGCCGCTCATCGTGTGCGGAACCGGGCCCGCGCCATCGCATCGCGTCTGGGAAGCGACGAAGGGGAACGCAAAGGGTCGAGCGCCGATGGTGACGCACGTGGTGTCGACGATGACGGGGTCGATAAGCGTAGCGGACCGGTACGGCGCATCTTGTTCGACCCTCGCATGCCGGACCGCATCGACATCACCGACGCATCGGTGACGCTGAAAGACATCATCCAATGGGATCTCGAGCGGCCGGCGCACACCTGGCAATTGAAGGACGGTAGACTCGCGGTTCAACACCGACCGGCTCGGGGGATCCTCTCGATCGAAGGCGGGTTCGACGCCTCCGCCCTCCCGGGCCCTTCCGGGAGCGACTCGGCCTCGAATCGGGGCCGCGCGAGCTGGGACCTGGACGCCAATTATCGAAGCCCCCGGCTGACCGGGACAGCCGAGATCACGTCGCTGGATCTGTCGTGGCTGGCCCGACTCGGGGGCCAATCCGTGGCACAGCGTCTCAAGGGCGGCGAACTCGAGCTGTCGTTGAAAAACCGACTGCAGGACGAGACCCAGACGTTCCAGGGACAAGTCGCCCTCAAGGGGCTCAACCTTGCGCTCCCGGCCCTGGCCGAAGACCCCATCGACGACCTGTCGGCCGCCTACAGTTTCGCCGGGACGTTCGATCCGAATGCCTCGCCTCCCGACCCCACCCTCTTCCCGAAAGAGGAGCTGACAAGTTCGTCGGCGAACGGAACCTCCGACCGGGAGGCTGCCGCCAATCCACAGGGGGTCGACCGACAAGAAGGAGACCGCCAGACACCTTCGATTCCCGAACGTGGGATCCTGCGCGTCCACGATGGCAAGGTCAACGTAAATGGTGTGAAGGCGACGTTTCGCCCTGCCCTGTTTGGAATCGACGGTCTCGCCCGGCGTCCGGCCCGCCTGGACGCGGATGTGAAGATTCCCGAAACCGACGTTCAGACCCTGTTCGAGGCAGTGCCTGCATCGATCCGTGGCCCTCTCAACGGCACGAAGATGCGAGGCACCTTCCAGTGGGAGTTTCATGGGGAGTTTCCACTCTACAACGCCGGTGAAACCGAGTGGACGTCAAAACCGACGCTCCGAGGATTTCGCCTCGTCGAACTCCCGGAGGCGGTCGATGTGCGCGAGCTCACCGGCTCGTTCACCCACACGATCGCCAATCCCGACGAGACGTTTAAGAGGACGATCCGCATTCCGGCGATGCGCCCCGTGCCATTGGATTGGTTGACCTCGCACCTGGGAGCCGAGCCCGAAGCGCTCAAACAGCGCCGAGAGCGACGCGGGTGGCCGGGACCCGATGCACCCGCCCTGCCGGTTCCCCAGCCCTGGGGTGATCGCCAGCCACTTTCTTCGACCGACAAACTCGACGTCCCGCCGGAGACGTCTCGACTCGATTGGGGACGCCACCTGGCCGACCAGCGCCTCGCACCCGGCGGGCCGGCTACCCTTCGTACCCGAGCCGCGCCGCCTGAACCCGTCTCGCCAGAGCCCGAGGCGCCTACGGCATCCGAGACGCCCGAGACACCGGACGCCGCTCCTTCGCTGCGTCCATGGGACCAGTCGGTGCTCACCACCGGACGACGCCGCGCGCAGCTCCACCGCTACGGTCCGTACATCTACACGCCGCTGCAACACATCTCCCCATGGCTGCCGCGGGCGATCCGGACGACCGAAGACAACTCGTTTTTCGAACACCACGGGTTCAACTGGTTTGCGCTGAAGGCATCGCTCGAGGACAACCTCGAGGCCGGTGGGTTTGTCCGCGGGGGCAGCACGATCAGCATGCAGCTGGTCAAAAACCTTTATCTGTCCTTCGACAAGGTCCTCGCGCGCAAACTCCGGGAGGCGTTTTTGGTGTGGTTGATGGAGGACATCGTCGACGTGCCGAAGGCTCGCATCTTGGAGGTGTACTTCAATATCATCGAGTTCGGCCCCGGCATCTTCGGCATCCACGACGGCGCGGCCCACTACTTCGGCAAACGACCCGATGAACTGACCCTGGGCGAGGTGTCGTGGCTCGTCAGCATCATTCCAAACCCCCGCGAGTACCATCGGTACTACCGCCGCGGTAAGCTGACGCCCGGCTGGCTGGCCACGGTCACCCGGTACGTCGAGATCATGGCCGACCGGGATCGCGCCGCCAAACACGATGCCCAGCGCGTCAAATCCAATCCGCCCACCTTCTACAAACCGGGTCCAGACGAGCCGGTGCTCAGACCCGAGATCTCCCGACCGGTACTTCCCGGCGACACACCATCCTCTGCGCCGGCCAGCAGCGACACGTCGTCGGCCGCCGCCCCCTCGGAGACCGCGCCCGACGAAACGGAGTGATTTCGGCGGACTTGCGTCGACCGACAGAAGAATGATAGCTGCGGACGGTCGAAGGGAGGGCCTCCACCGCGGCGGCCTTTCCGACCCAAACACTATGGAACCGACGGTCGCCGTATCGGAAATCGGGCGAGCCGTCTCGAACTCAACGAATTTTTCTGGACCCTGCGAGGAAATCGATGGCACGACTGATGTCGAGCACGGAATTGCACGAACGAATCGACGAAGACGACGATTTTGTCCTTCTGGACGTCCGGGACCACGAGGCCTTCATCGACGGCCACATCGAAGGCGCCCGAAGTCTCCCGCTCGAGAATCTGAAGGAAGAGGCCGAAAACGAGCTCAACAAGAATCAACGCATCGTGGTTTACGCCGACGACCACGACGCCTCCGAGTCGAATTCCGCGGCCAGAGTCCTGGAGTCGATGGGGTTTCGGAAAGTCTCCGACTTCGACGGCGGACTCTACGCCTGGGAACGAGCCGGATTCACCGTCGAAAGTGGTGAGGCCGACGCCTCGTAAGCGGACGTCCCCTCAGAGATCAAAAAAGCGCCGGCTTTCAGGCCGGCGCTTTTTTTGTTGGATTCAGCTCAGACCATCACTGCTCGCCGCCCTCTTCGATGGTGACCTCCGCACGGAAGATCAGCGCATCCTCGGTCTCTTCGGACAGCGCGGCGTCGTAGCGTTCGTCGGGGTGTTGCTCGTCCTCCTCCAGGTTCATCCAGTCATCGACGATCTGCTCGGCCCGTTCGTCCTGGCGGGCGGCGGCGATGCTGGCGAGCTCCTGCTCGTCGTCCTCGTCCTCGGGATCGAAGTCCTTCGGAATCCGAGCGACCACGTGGGCGAGCGCTTCGGTCATGTCCGACGCCTGCAGGTAGGCGCCGCCGCGGATCGGTTCGATCTCTTCGAGGTCGACGATCTCTTCGCGACCGTCTTCCAGTCGGCGAACGACCACCGCGTTGGCGTCGTCGGCCTTGGCCACGATGACCACTTCGTTGGCCAGATGCTTTCCGCTGGCAGCCTCGCCGCGATGCTCCTCATCTTCCGAAAGCAAGTAGATGCGATGGGGAGCAATCCCGCGGGCACGCAACAACCGACGCATGCGCTGATTCTCCTCGACCAGGTCGAGGTACTTTTCAGCGTCGCGCTTGTTGGTCGTGCGGAAGACGATCTCGTCGTCCGCATCCATGATCTTGTAGTGGCGACTGCCGCTCTCGATGTACAGTCCCTTCCGAATCGTGTCGTTTTCGCTCACGTCGCAACCTCTCCGAAGCCAATGAACGAGATTCAATTGGTATGATATGGGCAGTCGACCCCGGATGTGGCGTGACGGGGGCGACGGCGGATACGTTCAAAAAACCAAGTGATCGTTAGCACAAGCACTACGGTTGTAAAGCGGAAGATCGCACGTCCGGAGACGCCCTCATAAGATGACAACACGGGGCGGTTGTGCCATGAGTGCCGGCGTTGAGGTTCGACGACCACACGGAGGACAGACGTGCCCTGGGAACAACGGTATTTTAAAGGTGACGAAATCTGGGCGGAGGTCGACGAGGACGGGGAATTCATCCTCGAAGATGGCCGAGTCCCGATGAAGTACGAGCGCAGCGGCGGAAACATCTACCACGCCAACCCCGCGAACATCTCGCGCGAGGACGAGGCGGCCCAAGAGGCGTGGCGGCGGCGCCTCAACGAGCGGGAAGACGAGCTCGATCGGCGGGAGCGCGAGCTCGACACCCGCGAGAAGAAACTCGACGACCGCGAAGACGCGCTGGCCGACTGGGAGAGTCGCCTCAAATCCGGCGCCCTGGACGAGAGCTCGTCGGACGCCGACGAAGGTTCGGCCCCGGCCGGATCTGGCGACGACACGTGGTTCGACACGATCGTCCCGAACGACGACATCGGTCCCGACGCGTCGGTCATCTCCGTCTCCGACGAGCCGCCGGCCTCGGTTTCGGATGCCTCGTCGCCGGTCGGCGGGATCGTCGAAATCCACACCGACGGGGCCTGCTCGGGGAACCCGGGCCCCTGCGGCTTCGGCGTGACCGTCCGCACCGACGGAGACTACCACGAGATCAGCGCCTTTATCGGCCAGGGCACCAACAACATCGCGGAGCTGATGGCCATCAAGATTGCCCTTCTCTCGGTCGAGGATCGCGCCCAGCCGGTCCGCCTCTACTCCGACAGCCGCTACAGCATCGGCGTGCTCACCAAGGGCTGGAATGCCAAAGCGAACCGCGAGCTGATTCTCGAGACCCGCGACCTCATCGATGAATTCGAGGACCTCGAGCTGCGCAAGGTCGAGGGCCACTCCGGCGACCCGCTGAACGAACGAGCCGACGACCTCGCCCGCGACGCCGTGAAGGCCGGAAAATGAGGGCTGACCGGGTCAATCGATCGCAGCGAGGAGATCTTCGACCCGGTCGGTGGCGTCGCCGAAGTACATCCACGTGTTATCACGGTAAAATAGCGGGTTCGGGACGCCGGCATATCCCGGTGAGAGGCTCCGTTTTACGATCACCACGCGTTTTGCGTTCCACACCTCGATCTGGGGCATCCCGTAGATGGGCGTGGAGGGATCGTCGACGGCATCGGGATTGACGATGTCGTTGGCACCGACGACCAACGCCACGTCGGTTTCCCCAAGTGACCGATTGGCGACTTCGAGTTCATCGACGATGTCGTAGGGCACGTCGGCTTCCGCCAACAACACGTTCATGTGACCGGGCATGCGGCCGGCGACCGGGTGAATCGCGAACCGGACTTCGACGCCCGCGTCTCGAAGTTTGTCGGTCAGTCGACTGACGGCGTGCTGAGCGCCGGCGACGGCCATCCCGTACCCCGGCACGATCACGACGCGTTCGGCCCCACGCAGTGCCTGAACGACTTCGTCGGTCTCGACCGACGTTGCATCGCCCTGGTCTTCACCGCCTTCGGATGACCCGCCTCCGGCCTGTGTCCCCCAGCCTCCGAGAATCACATTCGTCAGCGACCGGTTCATGCCGCGACACATGATGTAGCTGAGAATCGCGCCGCTGCTGCCGACCAGAGCTCCGGTGATGATGAGCAAGTCATTCGACAGCAAAAAGCCCGCCGCCGCCGCGGCCCAGCCCGAGTAGCTGTTCAACAGTGAGACGACCACCGGCATGTCGGCGCCCCCGATCGCCATCACCATGTGCAGTCCAAGCAGGCCCGCGAGCCCGGCGTTCAGCGACAACCACATCAGGTTCGCCGCCGACATCTCTCCCACGAAGGGGACGCCGGCCCCGACGACCACCCCCAGGACGACGAGATTCAGCAGGTGTCGGCCGGGGACAAGCACGGGCTGGCTGCGGATCATGCCCCCGAGCTTGCCGTAGGCAATGACGGACCCGGTAAAGGTCAGGGCGCCGACCGTCACATCCACGTAGACCTCGATGTCGTGGATGGTCTGCTCGACCCCGGTCAACCCCGCCGGCGGATCCAAAAAGCTCGAATAACTCACGAAGACGGCGCCCAGCCCGACAAAGCTGTTGAGGATGGCGACCATCTGGGGCATCGATGTCATCGGCACGGTCGAGGCCCACAGCACGCCGATGGTGGCCCCGGCGACGACCGGGCCGATGGCCCATGCCCAGGCCAGATCGGCGACGATTCCGATCGTGACGGCGATGGCGATGACCATCCCGACGATGCCGTAGATATTTCCGCGCCGCGCCGTCTCCTGATTCGACAACCCGGCGAGGGCCTGAATAAAGAGGATGGCGGCAAACAGGTAGCCGACTGTCGCAAGGCTCTCCGGAATCATTGTCCCCCTCCTTTGCCCGAGCCCTCGGCGCGGAACATGCCGAGCATCCGCTGGGTGACCCAGAATCCGCCGAAGATATTGATCGACGCCACAAACACTGCGGCCGCCCCCAAAAGCAGCGTCGCCCAGGAGGCTCCCTGGGTGACCTGGATGATCCCGCCGACGATGATGATCCCACTGATGGCGTTTGTGACGCTCATCAACGGCGTATGCAGCGACGAGGTGACATCCCAGATGACCCGCCAGCCGACGAAACACGCGAGCACAAAGACCGTCAGATGCTGGACAAACGACGCCGGCGCATAGAGACCGATGAGTACGAGCAGCGCGACGGCCGAAGCAATTGCAACCGGAAGCGCCAGCCCGGTTCGATCCTCCTGCTGCGCCGCGGGTGCGGGAGCCGACGTCTCCGCCTGCTCGGCCGCGGACTCCGACGGCTCGTCCGATGGCGACGGCGCCGCCGGCTCCGGCGGCGGCCACCGGTCCTGACCGCGCTCCAGCACCATCATTCCCCGAATGACCTCGTCTTCCGCGTCGACCTCGAACCCGTCGGCGTCCCCCAGAAAGCGAAAGAGGTTCGAGACGTTCCGGCCGAAGTAGTCGCTGGCCTGAGTTGGCAGACGGCTCGTCAGATCCGTGAAACCCAGAATCTGGACGCCCTCGAATTCCGAGGCCTCGCCGCTCTCGGTCGCCTCGCAATTCCCGCCGGTCTCGGCGGCGAGGTCGACGATCACCGACCCCGGCCGCATCGATGCGACCATCTCGTTGGTCACCAGCGTCGGAGCCGCCTTACCCGGAATCGCGGCCGTCGTAATGACGATGTCGGTCTCGGGCACCTCGCGGCGAAACAGCTCCATTTCCTTTTCGATGAACGCGTCGTCCATCTCGGCGGCGTACCCGCCTTCGCCCTCGGCTCCCTCCCTCGGAATATCGAGTTCCAGAAACCGAGCCCCCAGACTCTCGACTTCCGTTTCGACGGTGGGACGGACATCGAACGCCTTGACCTGGGCCCCCAGCTCCCGGGCGGTCGCGATGGCGGCCAGCCCCGCCACGCCCGCACCGATGACCATCACCTCTGCGGGTGGGCTGGAGCCGGCTGCCGTACTGCGCGCTCCAAAGAATCGGCCGTAGTGAGAGGCCGCCTCGATGACCGCGCGATAACCCGCGATCGACGCCATGGAGCTGAGCACATCGACCGACTGCGCACGGGTGATTCGAGGAACCTGGTCTAGGGCCAGGACCGTCGCCCCACGCTCGGCGAGCATATCGATGAGGTCTTCGTTCCGGGCCGGGTCGATCAGGCTGATCAGGACGGCCCCCTCGGCCAAAAGGCCCGCCTCATGGCGACCGTCGCTGCGCTGACGGGGGGCGCGGACTTTCACCAAGATATCCGCATCTGCCCAGACAGATTCCGCATCGTCGATGACGTCGGCACCGGCCTCTCGGTAGGCCTCATCCGGAATGTCCGCCCCGTCGCCCAGTCCCGATTCCACCGACACCTCGAAGCCGTCCCGGATCCAGAGGTCGACAGTACGAGGGGTCGCCGCGACCCGACGCTCGCCGGGCGCGGTCTCGGCAGGGACTCCTATACGCATTACCATCGCCAGCTCCGTCGGGATTCACTTCATGTGTACGATGAGATCATCCGCTCGATGTTTCGCTTCCCGACAGACCCTTGAGCATATTGGGAAGGTCGAGGCCCAGGGTCTCCTTGATCTGTTCGGCGCCGCTGGCGGCCTTCATCGGAGCACTCCCCTGGCGGTCCACATCCTGCATCTGGCCGTCGATGACGGTCACCTTTTCGATCTCGACGTCCTCGATTGTCGACATCATCGCGTCCATTACCGCGTCGAATTTCTGAATCAAAAACAGCGGCCGCGCCGCCTCGCCGGAGGCATGCCAGGTGTCCAGAAGCTCCCGCAGGGCCTCGACATTCGCCTTACCGTCCTCGATGACCGACGCCGCATCGGCCTTCGCCTCGGCTTTTAACTCGGCCTTCTTGGCCTGGGCCGGCTGGATGACATCGGCGGCGAGCTGGCGTTTGACCTGCTCGAGCCGGGCCTGCTGCACATCGAGGCTGGCTCGAGCCTTTGCGACGGCCGCGCCGATCCGAGAGCGCTCCTCGGCGACCATCGCCTCGGCCTTCGATTTCGCATCGGTGATTCGACGCTGGGCATCGGCCCTGGCGATCTCCTTCTGAGCGTTGATCTTGGCAATCGCCTTGCGAAGCTGGTTTTCGGCGTCTTGAATGCTCGCTTCAGCGCGATTTTCCGCCTCGGCGATGCGTGATCGTTTGATCAGATCCGCCGACTGCTTGCGGCCGATGCTGTCGAGATACCCCTGATCATCGGTAACCGACTGGATCTTGAGCGTATCGAGATCGAGCCCCAGGTTCGACAGATCCGATTCGGCCTCTTCGCTGAGCTCCCGCGCGAATACCACCCGGTCGTAGTTGACTTCTTCGGGGGTCAGAGCGGCGAGCACGCCCCGGAGGTTTCCCTCGAGGGTCTCCTTGGCGATGCGGGCGACCTGGTCACGCGAGCGCCCCAAAAACCGCTCGATGGCATTGTCGAGCAATTCGTCGCGCGACCCGATCTTGACGTTGGCAACCCCGCGTACCTCCAGCGGGATGCCACCCTTCGAGTAGGCGTTGTTGACATGCAGATCGATTACCATGTTTCGCAGATCGAGCCGATCGACCTTGTGGAACAGGGGAAAGTACAGTTTACGACCGGCGTGGACCTTCTCGTAGCCGTCGCGGCCGGGCCCGCTGAAGACCAACACCTCGTTGGGCTCGCAGAGGACGATCAGATTCGTGACCGTCAGATAGATGGCACCCGCGGCGATCGCCGCGATGACGAGTAACCAGACTATTCCTTCCATCGTATCGCTCCTGTCGGTCGATGCTGCCGCCACGGAGGCGGCGTGTCTCGATGACGTCGGTTCTGTCAGCGTTCTTCGCGCGTCGTATCCGGCTCCGAGTTGCTCAATTCTTCAAGAAGGCGTTCCGCGCTCTCGGCCTCGGCCGCTTCGCCCTCCTCCAGCGCTGTCTCGATGGCCTCCCGGAAGGCGGTCGGGTCGACCGATTCCAGATCCAGCGACCCGCCGCTGTTGGCGGAACCGTGGTCTCCCGTCAGCGCCCCGGAGATGTCGAGCCCCACCGACTCCCGCATCTCCTCGAAGATCGAGCCGACGATACGGGGGAACGAGCTGACGTAGTTGGGCAACGACTCTCCGTTGCCTCCGTCGATGATGGCGGCCTTGCGAATTTGCACCTGGCGCGCCGCTTCGGCGACCCGGTCCATGATCGTCTCGATGTGCTGGAGGATGAAGACATCCATCGCGGCATCGCCGGCCTCCTCCCAGACGTCGGCCATCATCGTGAGCACCCGGGCCATCGCCCGGCCCTGTTCGGCGATGTCGGCGGCTTCGCCCTGCGCCGTCAGCTCTCGTGCGACCTTCTGGGCCTCGGCCGGGATGACCACATCGGCCTGAAGTCGGATCTTTTCGAGCTCGGTTCTGACTTGCTGAAGCTCCTGTTCGGCCTCGGCCCGCGCCTCCAGAGCCCGCGCCTCGGCGCGCTCTTCCTCGGACTTGGCCTGACGGTCGAGGTCGGCCTTCAACTCCCGCAACTGGTTCTGGGCCTTCTGAATCTCGGCCTGTGCCTTGCGCCGGGCCACTTCACCGCGTCCTCGCGCGCCGGCCTCGGACTCTTCTGCGGCTTTTCGCGCGTCGGATTCCGCCACCTCGGCCACCTTGATGATCTCGGCGATCCGCTCGCGACCGATGCTGTCGAGATAGTCGCGCTCGTCCTCGACGTTCTGAATTTTCAGGGTGTCGATGTGCAATCCGAGCTTCTCGAAATCGGGTTCGGCATCGCTGGCCAGTTCCGAGGCGAACTTCAACCGGTTCTCGTTGACCTCCTCGGGCGTCATCTTCGCGAGCACGCTTCGGACGTTCCCCTCCAGCGTCTCCTTGGCAACGCGGCGGATCTCGTCGGTACTCTGACCGAGGAACCTCTCGACGGCGTTGTGCAGCGTCGGCTCCTCGCTGGAGACCTTCACGTTTGCGATCGCGTGTACGTTCAGCGGGATCCCGCCCTTCGAGTAGGCTCCATCGATGTGGATGTGAACCGACTGCACCGTCAGGTCGAGTCGATCGAGTGTCTCGAATCCCGGGATACGCCAGTGCCGGCCCCCGTGGACCGACCGGTAGTTCACCCGCGTGCCATCGGAGAGCGAGCTTTTTCTCCCCGAAAAGACCAGGAGCTCGTCGGGGCTTCCGACGTAGAGCAACGCCTTGGCGGCGGCGAACAACAGCAACACGCCCACTGCCACGGCTGCGCCAATCACTACGGGTCCCATGGTCGAATCCTCGTCGGTGTCAGGTGTCGTATCTCGAAGGAAGTTCGTCCTGTCGATTCATGAGCTGCTGCTCGACGGTTGCCACGTCGACGACTTCGGCGACGCCATCTTCGACGCCGAGCACGAAACAGTTGTCGTTGATACCCAGGTCGGTCTCTTCATCATCGGCGAGTCTGGCGCGCATGTCGAATGTGCGACCTCGGATCGTCACGCGGATCTTCCCGGCCTGTCCCCGTTCGATGGGAAGCACCACGGTTCCGCTGGCGCCCAGATAATCCGATCCGACGATCCCCCGGGTGTTCCCGCTGTTGGCGAGGTGCATCGTGTAGGTCATCCCCAGTCCGGCGGCCAACCCCATGCCGACCGACGCGGCGGCGACGCCAACTGGCGTCGACCACAGATCCAACCACGAAAACAACATCCCCGTCAGTCCGAAGAAGGCCAGAAAGAACGTGTAGAACTTAAAGCTGAACAGAGGGTTGAACCGACGCTGGTCGTGGACCTCCAGATCACCGGCGTGCGTGCCGGTCAGACCGTCGTGCTCCAGGTCCGAGACGTCGAGGCCGGCGCCCTCCAGATCGAAGGCCGCCGGGTCGAGACTCGACAGATCAAGTCCGCCGCCGCTGTCGACATCGGCGTCGAAGTCGGCATCGAAGTCACCGTCGAAGTCCGCGTCTGCGTCGGCATCGGCGTCGAAATCGAGGTCCGCATCGGCCTCTGCCTCCAGATCCGCGTCGGAATCCAGCAGACCTCCCAACAGGGAGAGTCCGACGAGAATCCAGCCGACAACAAGGCTGAAAAGGTAAACGCTTTGCACGGTGTTCCCGGCTCGTATCGAAGGTCGTACGACTGGGTCGCAGTGTTACAAACTCCGGAATGCCATGGCAACCCGCTTGAAAGAGAAATCCCAATACGGCACAATGTTCATAGATGGTCGGGAATAAAATGAAACATTTTGACCTCAACGCCGTCTTAAAGATGTGAAGGTCGGAATCTAGTCCAGCGAGGCACCTGCACAGAATGCATACCGCTCTCTACAACACCGCACGAGTTGCCCTGGCCACCATGGCGTTTGCCACGGTGTTCATTCTGACGCCCAGGGCATGGGTCCAGCAGGCCGATGCGCCCTCGACCCAGAACGTGACGGTACGGACCCTCGAGGATTCCGACACATGTCTCTGGTGCACGCCCGTCCCCCGCGAAGATGAGCCGTGCAGGGGCGTCGAATCCAGCGAGCCCCGCTCGTGGGAGCACGTCGACTCGAACGATGAGGACGCCGATTGCGCCTCGACGATGTCGGATGCCGCCCACGGCCCGAACGCCTGACGACAACGACGACGTACTCCTGAGAAGTCGGTCGGGGTTTCCACGAAGACCGAATCGGTGCAGCGCAGGTTTGCAGGTCCATCGCTTCGGTGCTAGGCACGCCTTTGTCGGGTGCCTTCTCGGATTTTGGCGCCGCGATATCCCGCCCGCTTTTGTAAATCATTTCCACACGTCAGCCGGCCTCCCCCACGGGGTGGACGGACTTTTTCCCAACGAATCACTCGTAACACCAACACGAAGGACTGTTGCATGAGTAAAGATAAATACGAAATCGCAAGTCGCCCGGACAACGACGACTATTTGAGGTTCATCCCGCTGGGTGGCCTCGATGAAGTCGGCATGAACTGCGCCCTCATGGAGTGCAACGGCTCCATGCTGATGGTCGACTGCGGGTACACCTTCCCGGAGTCCGAATCCTACGGCGTCGACTACATCCTGCCGGACTGGTCGTACGTCATGGACAATCTCGACCGGCTCGATGGCGTCCTGCTGACCCACGGCCACCAGGACCACATCGGCGCGCTTCCGTACTTCCTCCAGGAAGTCGACGTGCCGCTGTACTCCGGCGAATTCACCCTCAAGATGGTGGAGTCTCAACTCAAGGAGCACCACCTGCACGACAAGGTGGACATGTTCCCGATCTCGACGGATGAAATGCTCGAAATCGGGCCGTTTCAGATCGAATTTGTCCACGTCAACCATTCGGTCCCGAACGCGCGGTCCATCTCGCTGAATACGCCGGTCGGCCGATACATCTTCACCGGGGACTGGAAGATCGATCAGATGCCGCTGTATGAGCCGGTCCTCGATATGCAGACCTTTGCCGACTTCGGTCGCGACGGGGTCCGGGCCGTCTTCGGAGACAGCACGAACGCCGAATCCGAAGGCTTCTCGAACAGTGAATACGAGGTCTTCGAAGGCATCAGCAACGTGGCCGACGACACCGAGGGTCGGCTGATCGTCGCCCAGTTCTCCAGCAACCTCCACCGGCTCGACAACCTCATGGAGCTGGCGCATCGCCACGACCGAAAGGTGCTGTTGATGGGCCGGTCGATCCGCGACAACGTCGAGCTCGCCATCGAAGAGGGGTATCTGAACCTCCCCGACGAGAATATCACGATCAAACCCCATCAACTGGACGACTTCCCGGCCAACAGGGTGATGATCATCTGCACGGGCAGTCAGGCCGAACCGCGAGCCGCCATGACGCGGATGGCCTACGGGGACCACCACACGGTGACGCTGAACGAGGAAGACACCGTCGTGCTCAGCGCCCGCGTCATCCCGGGCAACGAACGTGGCATCCAACAGATGCTCGACGAACTGACCCGGCGAGGGGCGACCGTCGTCACCGCCAAGCAGGCCCCGATTCACGGGTCCGGCCACGCCAAACCCGACGAGTTGAAGATCCTGCTGAACCTGACGCAGCCGGACTCACTGGTCCCGGTTCACGGCCACTACCGCATGCGCAAGAAGCACGCCGAACTGGCCGAAGACGTCGGGGTCCCTCGGCAGCACGTCATCGAAAACGGCGACGTCCTGCAGTTCACCAGCGACGACACACGCGTCGTCGGATCGGTGAACCCGGGACGCGTGCTGGTCGACGGCGCCAACGTCGGAGACCTGGAATCGGTGGCCCTGCGTGACCGCGCCAAACTCGCCGATGCCGGCATCATCGTCGCCTTCGTGGTCATGGACAAAAGCGCCGGGGAGCTGGCGGCCAAGCCCGAACTCATCCAGCGCGGCCTGATGGGCAAGGAGAGCGACACGGATATCGACGAAATGCTCAGCCGTGCCGCCGATGCCGCCGAGCAGGGTATCCTGCAGCTCTCCGACAATGCGCGCCGCGACTTCAACGAGGTCGACGACGCGATTCAACGGTCCGTCCGCAAGTTCTTCCGACGGCGCATCGACCGCAAACCCGTGGTCATCCCCGTCATCCACGAACTGTGATCCGCGGCGGCCCCATCGGCACATAAGTTGACGCCCTCGAGGTGGGTGCTACCCTCGCGCTCCCGCGGACCGGCCACGGATGGCCGGCGCGACGTTCGTCCGCATGAGTACCGATGTAGCCAAGGAGGGCCAGCCGATGGCTAGTGAGACCGAGACCGGCGAGACCACACACGACGCCCAGACCAGACGCTTCGCCATCTGGCGAGAAATCGGGGCCGTGGTGATCCTGTCGGTCGCCCTCTGTATGTTGCTCGCCTTGGCCAGTTTCCAGGCCACCGACCTCGGCGGCGCGACCTCCAACCTCATCGGCCCCGTCGGCGCCCACGTCGCCGACGGGCTTTTGTCTGCCTTCGGCATCGCCGCCTTCGCGCTCGACGCCGCCCTCTTTTACATCGGCTTTACGCTTCTGATCGGCCGGCTGGTCGACTGGAACGCCAAGGAGATCGTCGGAAGCGTCGCATTCGTCATCTCCGGGTGCGTCGTCGCTCACCTGGGCCTCGGAGGATACATCCTTCTGGACCACTCCGCCGGAGGTATGACCGGCGACGTTCTCGGCGAATCGATGCGTGGGCTCTTTGGCACGGTCGGCGCCTCGATTCTGTCGACCAGCGGGTTTGTTCTGGGGCTGATCCTGGCGACCGACCTCAGCGTCGGCGGCATGACCCGCGGGATCGTTCGTCTTGTGCATCGCGCACAGGCGAAGCTGCGTCACCGACTCAAGGTCCGTCGCGAGTACAAAAAGAAGCTATCCGAGCAGAGCGACCAACTCGACGCGATGAGCGATGAACTGATCGAGCGCGCCGCAAAGGCCGAACTCGATCTGGCGAACGAACCGCTTCTCGAGGAATTCAACCTCGACGAACAACTCGACGACGATGTCGCCGCTCGACTCGAAGAACGGCTCGCCGAGCTGGTCGAGGAAAAACTCGACAAACGCGGTCCCCTCCCCGACCCCGATGACCGAGACGATGAGGGGGACTCTGCAGCTTCGACCGACTCCCGACCCACTGATAGCCCGTCGCAGCCGGATTCCGACGGCCGAACCGGTGAGCCCGACGGCGACCAGGGCTGGGAGATGGGCGATGGGGTCGCCGAAGAGGCCGAGAGCGGCCCTCAGATCGTCGTGCCGGAGAGCAACGTATCCGACGACGAGAAGACCCAGGACGATGCGAGTGCGTCGACGACAGGACCGATGCAACTCGACGGAGAGCAGACCCCGACGACACCGGTCCAGGGCGATTTCGGACCCGAGATCGTCGAGAGCGAAGCACAGAAGGAGTCCAAAGAGAAACAGAAGGAACTGGAGAACGACGAATCGGGCATGCTCTTTAAGCCCAAGCAGAAGGGCGACTTCGAGCTTCCTCCGCTGAGCTACCTGAATTACGAGTCCGACGACGTCGGCATCGACCCCGACGCCCTCCGGGAGATGGCCGTCGAGATCGAGCAGACACTCGAGGACTTCAACATCGACGGCTCCGTCGTCGAGATCTGCCCCGGACCCGTCATCACGATGTTCGAATTCAAGCCGGCGCCCGGCACCAAGATCTCGAAAATTGCGAATCGCGAAGATGATCTACTGATGAACCTGGCGGCCAAATCGGTTCGGGTCGTCGCGCCGATTCCGGGAAAGCCCGTCGTTGGAATCGAAGTGTCGAATCCCGAACGGGAGATGGTCTGGCTCAAAGAGGTCATCGCCGACGACAGCTTTCAGGACAACGACATGAATCTGCCGCTGGCCCTCGGAAAGGGCACGGCCGGCGAGATCGAGACGACCGACCTCTCGGAGATGCCTCACCTGCTGGTGGCGGGGGCGACCGGGTCCGGTAAATCCGTGGCCGTCAACTCGATGATCTGCAGTCTTCTGTACAACTTCTCGCCAGATGAGCTGCAGATGATCATGATCGACCCGAAGGTCCTGGAGTTCAGCGTCTACAACGGGATTCCGCACCTTCATCTGCCGGTCGTGACCGACCCCAAAAAGGCGACGGTTGCCCTGGACTGGGCGGTCCGCGAGATGGAGAGGCGCTACGAGCGTCTCGCCGATCTCGGCGTCCGCGACATCCGCGGATACAACCGTCGCGTCAAGAATCTGACCGAACAGGCCCGCAAGGACCAGCGTGCCGGCAAGGAGGAGTCGGCGGCGCTCAGCAAACTGGGCGTCGACGCCGAGGGAAATCCGAAGCATACCCCCCTTCCCTACCTCGTCGTCGTCATCGACGAGTTTGCCGACCTGATGATGACAGCCTCCAAGGAGGTCGAGCAGGCGGTCGCCCGCCTGGCGCAGAAGGCCCGCGCGGCAGGTGTGCACATGATCCTGGCCACTCAGCGCCCGTCGACCGACGTCATCACCGGGATGATCAAGGCGAACTTCCCGGCGCGTATCGCGCTCCGGGTGACCAGCAACACCGACAGCCGGGTCATTTTGGGGAGCAACGGCGCCGAGAACCTCCTCGGAAACGGCGACATGCTGATCATGCCGCCGGGCTCCTCGGATCTGGAGCGCATACACGGTGCGTTCGTCAGCGACGAGGAGATCGAGCAGATCGTCGACTTCGTCTCAGACCAGACCGAACCCGAGTACGACGAGTCGATTCTGGAGGAGGACGACGACGAGGAGGAGAGTCCGCTCGATCGCGAGATGGAGAAGGACGAATACTACGAAGATGCGGTCCGACTCGTGGTCCAGAAAAACAAGGCGTCGATCTCGATGATCCAACGCAAACTCCGGGTGGGATACAACCGCGCCGCCCGGATGGTCGAAATGATGGAACAGGAAGGATACGTCGGACCGTCCGATGGCAACACGGCACGCGACGTGCTCATCGACTCCGATCCCTTCGCCGAGGACGATGCCGGCGACGAAGACAAAGAGGAGTGAGTCCGCCTTCCATCTGCAAGGATGAACTCCTAATATTTCTGTCTGCCAGGCTCACATAACCCCCATGCTTTTCAGGACCTGATCACCATGGCTGACGACGAGACCGAACTTGAAGAGCAGTCGGACCCACAGGCCGAACCCCGGGAGGCTCCCCCGGAGCCTCCGCCGATGGAGTCACCGGACGACGCCTCCGACGAATTCGACGACAACCCGTCGACGCAGCCCCACGCCGATCCCGTCGCTGCGGCCGACACTGTCTCGGGTGGTTCAGTCGACACGCTCGAAGATCAACCCACCGAGGCCGGACCGCCCCCCACCGACTCGATGGTCGACCAGAGTCAGACCACCGTCGTCGTCTATAAAGATGGCGAGGCCGTCGACCGTCAGAGCTTTGTGAGTTCTCAGATCAGATTCGGTGCACGCACAGAACCCGGCTCTTCGGAGCTCGACCTGGGTGATTGGGACGACAGAGACGCCCTCTGGACCGCACACGGGATCATCTACGCGCATGGCGACGACCGGACGTTGGTCGTGACCTCGGATGGGCACACCCAACTGAATGGAGAGCTTCTGACCCTCGGAGAATCGAGGGACCTTGAGGATGAAGACCGACTCATCGTCGCTGACGATATCGGACTTGTCGTCAACTTCTGACCCGGCAACTGCTGACGACTCTATTCGTCGCTGGCTCCACCCTCATCGGCGACCCCGAGACGCTCCTGCAGGGCCTCGCGCCCGTCCTGCTGTACCTCCTGGATCGATTCGGGCGCACCCGCCATGTCGATGACAGCCTGACGTGACATGTCCATCGCCCCACCCGGAAGAATGCCCAGATACAGCGAGAAGAATCCGCAGACGACGAGCGCAAACTTGGCCGCGGGGTGACCCACTCCCTCGAGCTCTTCGTCACGCTCGTACATGTACATCGAGACGAGCACCCTCAGGTAGTAATAGACGCCCGCGACGCTCGTCAGCACGGCCAGCACTGCCAGCCAGATGAAGGTGAGATCACCGGTGGCCTGGCCGACGTCAACGGCGCTTTTGAAGACGTAGAGTTTTCCGACGAAGCCGGCGGTTGGTGGAATGCCGGCACTGGAGAACATGAAGGTGCCCATCAGCAGCCCGATGGTCGGGAACTGCCAGCCCAGTCCGGCCAAATCGTCGTAGGTCTCGACGCTTCGGCCCTGCCTCTCGAAGTACGCCAGCACGCCGAATGCACCGAGCGTGCCGAAGGTGTAGCTGACCAGGTAGAAGAGGACGGCGTCGTGGTACAGGAAGAAGTCAGCCTCGGCACCCGACGCGATGAATCCGACCAGAATGTAGCCGGCATGGGCGATGCTCGAGTAGGCGAGCATCCGTTTGACGTTCGACTGCGTGATCGCGACCAGGTTTCCGAGCACCATGCTCGCGCCGGCGAGGACCAGTAGGACGTCGATCCAGCCGTAGCCGTAGAAGCCACCTCGCAGCGAGATCATCTGCACGGCCTCTCCGGCGCCCATCTGGCCGACGTGTCCGAACGCCGTGTTCAGCACGCGAATCATCGGGGCGAACGCCGCCGCCTTCACCGCCGTGGCCATAAAGCCGACCGACGGGGTCGGACTCCCGTTGTAGACATCGGGCGTCCACAGATGGAATGGCGCCGCCGCGACCTTAAACGCAAAGCCGCTCAGAACCAGCAGCATCCCCAGCATGATGATTCCATTGGCCGACTGACTCGCCGGGTCGGTCATCAGTCCGATGACCGTCTCACCGATGACCTCGAGGTTCGTCGTCCCCGTGGCGCCGTAGAGCATCGCGATGCCGTACAACATCAAGGCCGCCGAAAACGCGCCCAGGATGAAGTACTTCATTCCGGCTTCCGCGCTGCGTGCGTCCCGACGCATAAACGCCGCGATGCAGTACACCGGGATCGACATCGCCTCGAAGGCCACAAAGAAGGTCAGCAGATCGGCCGACTGGACCAGAAACGCCATCCCCGACACCGACAGGAGGATGAGCATGTAGTATTCGACCCGATCCAGCCCGTGGGATCGCAAAAAGCGGGGGCTCATCAACATCGCCAAGAGCCCGGATGCCGAACACAACCCCGTAAAGAAGAGGCTGAACCGATCCAGATAGAGCGTGCCGTGAAAGATCGGGCGGGTCAGCGTGTCGTCCCACAGTACCCAGCAGGTGACCAGAGTCAGTCCGAGGCCGATGGAGGCGACGTACGCCAGATAGTCGCGAGGCGACTCGGTTCCCCGGTGAAATACATTCAGTAGAATCAACACCAGCGCGGTCAACGCCGGGATGAGTCCGGGAAGGATTCCGGCGAATTCTGCCCATGCGGGCGGTGTCAACAGCGCGATGGTCGGCATAGGTGTCAGCGAAAGTAGGTTGGGCATGATTTAACGGTTGTTTTCGCGCATCTTTTCGGCCGGGCTCTGGTCGGGCGTCCAGTCGTCGTCCGGCTCCTGCACGACGACCGAGCCGTCGAAGCCGGCCTCCTTTTGCTCGGCGGCCATGTACTCAAGGAACCCGTGCATCGACGGCTCCATCGGCCCCAGGAAGAACTTTGGAAAGACGCCCATGAAGATCGCCATCAAGACGACGGGAATCATGTAGACCATCTCTCGGGTGTTCAGATCCGACAGTACCCGGTTTTCTTCCTTGTCCAGGGGACCGAACATCACGCGACGCCACATCCAGAGCAGGTAACACGCGACCCAGATGACGCCGGTCGCAGCGACGACGGCCAACACGTAGGCCGTCATCTCCGGGCCGACCTGATCGACGGCCGGGAGCGCGGCCATCGCCCATTCCAGCGAGTAACCACCGCCGGTCTGGGTGAAGACAGCGGCCCCACTGCCGGTAAACCAGAGGAAGTGGCTCTCGGCGGTCCCCAGCAGAGCCAGGAATTCACCGACGAACCCGTTAAGTCCGGGAAGCCCCGCCGAGGCAAAGACGATGACCATAAAGAGCGTGGCGAAGATCGGCATCGATTTCGAAATGCCACCAAAGTCGGAGATCTCTTTGGTATGTCTGCGTTCGTACAGGATGCCCACCGCCAAAAAGAGCCCACCCGTCGAGATGCCGTGGGCGAGCATGATGTAGAGTCCGCCGGCCAGCGCCTGCGGGGTCATGGCGACGAGTCCGAGGACGCAAAATCCCAGGTGGCTGATCGAACTGTAGGCCACCAGGCTCTTTACGTTGTCCTGTACCATCGCCATCAGCGCGCCGTAGACGACGCCGATGACGGCCAGAATGCCGATCCAGGGCGCGTAGGCCTTGAGCGCCGCGGGAAACAGCGGGAAGGCGTAGCGCAGAAGTCCGTAGGTTCCCATCTTCAGCATCACGCCGGCCAGAATGACCGACCCGGCGGTCGGCGCCTGCACGTGTGCCAGCGGCAACCAGGTGTGAAACGGAAACAGTGGCACCTTGATGGCAAACGCCAGGAAGAAGGCGCCAAACAGCCAGATCTGCTCATTGAAGGTCAGATCGACGGCGGCCATTTCGGTGAACAGAAAGCTGTAGCCGCCCGACGCGTCGCCGGTCTGGAAGTACACGTAGAGAATCCCGATGAGCATCAGGAGACTCCCTACCATCGTGTACAAAAAGAATTTGACGGCGGCGTACACCCGTTTGTCCGACCCCCAGACCCCGATGATGAGATACATCGGGATCAGCATCATCTCCCAGAAGATGTAGAACAGGAAGACATCCAGGCTGACCAGTGCGCCGATCATGCCCGTCTGAAGAAAGAGCAGGCAGATCATGTACTCTTTGACGTGGGTCTCGACCGCTGAATAGGTCGAGTACACGGTGATCGGCATCAGGAAGGTCGTCAGCAGCACCAGCCAGAGGCTGATCCCGTCGATTCCCATGTAGTACTGAATGCCGAGTGCGCCGATCCAATCGACCGGCCCATCGGTCAACTGGAACGCAAACGGCTCCCCGGAGGCCGGGACCACCGACGGATCGAAGTAAAAGTAGATACCCAGGCTTACGACGAAGACGCCGAGGGTCGTCAGAAGCGCTATATTGCGCAGCGCATCCTTCTGTTCGCGCGGTACCAGCATCAATGCCAGTACCCCGAGCATCGGGCCAAAGGTCAGCACCGTCAGCCAAGGAAACGAGTCCCCGTTTGCCAGCGAAAGAGGTTCCATGATCCGACTTCTCAGATGGTCAGAATAGTCAGTACGATGAGCACGATCGCGACCACGATGTAGGTCGCGTATCGCTGGACGTCACCACTCTGCAGATAACTCAAGATCCGGCCGGCCTGCTCGGCGAGCCATCCCAGGCCGTCGACCACGACGCCGTCGATCACGATCTTGTCGAAGGCGTGGAAAAAGCTGCCGACCTTGATGGCTCCCTGCACGAAGAGACTGTCGTAGAGTTCGTCGACCCAGTAGGCATTGTCGAGCAGGTTGTAGAGTCCCTCGACGCTGTCGGCGATCTCCTTGGGCAGTCCCGGGTTTTTCAGATAGACCCACCAGGCGGCGGCGATTCCGCTCAACCCGACGAGCACACTCGCCGCGGTGCAGATCATCTCGGCGCTGTAGGGGTGGGCTCCGAACCGGCCGACAATGCGGAAGGTATCCGAGACGACGAAGACCTCGTCGAGCCAGTGTTCGAAGCCGAGCATCACGTCCTGGATGGTCCAGCCGGCATCGGCGGCATGGTCCGCGCCGTGGCCCCCCTTGTGGCCGGATCCAAGCCAGCCCTTCGGCACGAAGTGCGGCCAGCCGATCCATCCACCGATCACCGAGAGAATCCCCAGCACACTCAGGGGGACGGTCATCGACATCGGCGCCTCGTGAAGGTGAGCCTTGGTCTCTTCGTCCGCCCGGCACTCCCCTTCGAAGGTCAGGAAGTACAGCCGGAACATGTAGAAGGCTGTCAGCCCGGCGGTGAGGAGTCCGCCGATGTAAAAGAACCAGTGAAAGGCGGCCGAGGTCGCCGTCACGTCGACCGGTCCGCCCGAGGCCAGCGGCTGGGCCTGCTCGACCGTCAGCGCGGCTGCGGGAATCGTGCCGTCAAAGAGCCCGGGAATGCTCAGTACATGGGCGTTCGACAGCGCACTCCACAGAATCAGGTCCTTCGAGAAGAAGCCACTCAGAAGCGGGAATCCGGAGATCGCCAGGCAGGCCGCCAGAAAGGTAAGTGCCGTCACCGGCATCCACTTTCGCAGACCACCCATGTTCTGGATGTTCTGATCGCCGCCCATGGCGTGAATCACGCTACCCGAGCCCAAAAAGAGCAGCGCCTTGAAGAAGGCGTGGGTCATCAGGTGAAAGATGCCGGCGGTGAATGCGCCCACCCCGACGGCCATGAACATGTAGCCGAGCTGACTGATCGTGGAGTACGCAAGCACCTTCTTGATGTCATCCTGTACGACGGCGATCGTCGCCGCGAAGAAGGCCGTCAACGTCCCCACCGTGGCAACCGTCAGCCCGATCGCCGGATCGATGGTAAACAGGAAGTGGGTGCGCGAGATCAGGAATACACCCGCGGTCACCATCGTGGCGGCGTGAATCAACGCCGAGACAGGCGTCGGGCCGGCCATCGCATCGGGCAACCAGGTATACAACGGAATCTGAGCGCTCTTGCCGGTACACCCGACGAAGATGAGCAGGGCCGCCGGCAGCGCCACGGGCGCCATGGTGGCGATTCCGGCGGGGGTCGACGCCATCTGCTCGAGGGCCACGTAGTCGAAGGTCCCGGTCTGGTAATACAGCAAGAACAGCCCGGCCAGGAACGCGAAGTCACCGACGCGGTTCACGATAAATGCCTTCTGTCCCGCCACCGCGTTGGCATCGTCCTCGTACCAGAAGCCAATCAGCAGGTAGCTACACAGCCCCACCCCTTCCCAGCCGATGAAGGTCACCAGCATGTTCTTGCCGAGGACCAGCATCAGCATCGCGAAACAGAAGAGGTTCAGATAGGCGAAATACCGCCAGGTCCCCGGGTCATCTTCCATATACCCGATGGAGTAGACGTGGATCAGGAACCCGACGCCGGTGATCACCAACACCATCACCGACGTCAACGGATCCATCAGAAACGCGATGTCCAACCCCAGGTCGCCCGCGTAAATCCACTGGAACGCCGTGTAGGTCAGGTCTCCGTACTCGGAGTCATGACCGTGGTTGTACAGGTAAAGCGTCGAGGCGAGCGAGTAGAAGAACGCCAGCAGGATAGAGCCGGATCCGATCCAGCCGACCAGCTTGCGGTTCAGACGCGAGCCCACCACTCCGTTGATAATCGCTCCGAGGAGCGGAAAGAGTACGATGAGCCCCAGATATGTAAACTGAGATTCCATGATCCAGTCGTCAGTCGCCAGAAATATCGTTGCCGTCGGCCGTCAACACTCGCCGTCTCGCGGTCAGTTCTTGAGTTGACGAACCTCGTCGACGTTCACGCTGCGATAGTGTCGGAAGATGTGCAGGATGATGGCCAGTCCCACCGCCGCTTCCGCGGCTGCGACGGCCATCACGAAAAAGCTGAAGATATGTCCATCGAGGTCAACGCGGTACTTACTGAACGCGATGAATGTGAGGTTCACCGAGTTCAGCATCAGTTCGATGCACATGAACAGGGTCAGGGCGTTGCGCCGGACCATAACGCCGATCACGCCGATGCTGAACGTACCCGCCGCCAAAATCAGATAATGCGCGAGGGTGGGTTCCCAGGTCATAGCGTGTCCTTACAGTCGTTTCTTGGCGATAATGACAGCCCCCATGATGGCGGCCAAAAGCAGAATGGCCGTCAACTCAAAGGGCACCACGAATCGGTTGACCAGCAGGATGCTCACCGGCTCGACGGTTCCGAACAGCCCCTGGCGTTGTTCCTCGGAACGGGATCGCGGGGCGCGACCCTCCTGGCCGGTGCCCGGCTCCATCGCCGGCGGGATCGTAAAGTCTCGATCCGACAGAAACGGCCGATATTTGCCGTCGGCGGGGCTCGATTCACCCTGTGACCACGAGCGAATCTTGTCGCGGTAGCGGGCCTCGAGCGCCGACTCGGAGAGATCCGCATACAATCCCGGGATCGTCGACATCGTCGACACCGATTGGTTCCGCGGCGATTCCCCGGCGGCCCGAGCTTCGGCTCGATTCGACTCGACCTGATCGGTCGGAATCAACGGAAGGATTGTCGAGACCGTGAAGGCAAACACGGCGATGCCACCGACCCACGCCAGTATATGGTGGAGGCTGAACTGACGCTGGCCCAGATCGGCCTCGGTCAGATTCAGCAGCATGATGATGAAGACAAACAACACCATGATGGCGCCGGCGTAGACCAGCACCTGAGTGATCGCCAGGAAGTGGGCCGACAGTAGCGCGTACAGGGACGCGAAGCAGAAGAAGTCGGCGATCAGTGACAGAGCACTGTAGAGGGGGTTTCGAAAGGTGAGGACCCCCAGACTCGTCACCACGGCACCGACCGCAAATATCCAGAAAAACAGGGGTTCCCAGAAACCCATCTATCTCGGCTCCTCAAGCGGGGCATCGTCACAAAAGAACCTCCCCGAAATCCCCGGGAAGGTCCATCAACTCGTCATCCAATCATTCTGCGGCATCGGCTCGAATCGGGTAAGCCCGGACGATTTCCGAATACCGACTTCCGCGAATCTGATAGCGTACATCCCCGAGCAGGTCAAAGACGGCGCATTACTCCGCTGCAGCCGGCTTCGTGTCATCGAGACTCCAAGACGGGAACGGGCATTCGCCCTGTTCGATGTGGGCCTCGAACTCCTCGGGAAATTTGTCCAGATAGCTGTGGACCACGAAGGTCAGGCTCGGACCGAGCGCACAGATCGTACTGTGTTCGATCTGACCAGTCATATCCTCGAGCAGGTCCAGGTCTTCGTGACGACCCCGACCGGCTTCGATGGCATCCAAGACCTTGGCCGACCAACCGGTGCCGTCGCGGCAGGGTGTGCACTGGCCGCACGACTCGTGGTGGTAGAAGTGAGCCAGGCGCGCGGCGAGCCGCACCATGCAGGTGTCCTGGTCGACGAAGGTCACACACCCCGTCCCCAGATTGCTCCCGACCTCGCGCATCGCCTCGAAGGACATCTCACGGTCGAGCTCATCCGGCGTCAGAACGGCGCACGACGATCCTCCGGGGATGTACGCTTTGAGCTCCTTGCCCTCTTTCATGCCGCCGCCATATTCCGGGCTCTCCAGAAGCTCGCGAACGGTAATCCCCGAGGGCGCCTCGTAGACACCCGGATTCTTGATGGGGCCCGACAGGCCATACAGTTTCGGCCCGCCATTTTTCTCGACTCCGAGGTTCGCGAACCACTCGGCACCCCGATTGATGACCGGGGGCACGCAGGCGATCGACTCGACGTTGTTGACCAGTGTCGGGGCATCGAAGACCCCGACGATGGCGGGGAACGGGGGCTTGATGCGGGGTTTGCCTGGCTTGCCCTCGAGCCCTTCGATCATGCCGGTCTCCTCACCACAGATGTAGGCCCCGGCGCTGATGTGGGTGTAGATGTCGAGATCCTGGTCGGTCCCGAAGATGTCCTCGCCCAGGTATCCCTTGTCGTAACATTCCTCGATGGCATCCTGGATGATGTCTTCGGTAAATTTCAGCTCGCCGCGGATGTAGATGTAACAGTACCGCAGATCGAGGGCCATCGCGGTGATGATGCAGCCCTCGATGAGCTGATGGGGATCCCGCTGCATGATTTGGCGGTCCTTGAACGTCCCGGGCTCTCCCTCGTCGGCGTTGACGACCAGGTATTTGTCTTCTTCGGTCTCCTGAGGGATGAAGCTCCACTTGACCCCGGCGGGGAAGCCGGCGCCACCTCGCCCCCGCAGATTCGAGGCCTTCACCTCGTTGACGATCTCCTCGCGCGACATCTCCGCCGCCTTTCGGGCCGCGTCGTAGCCACCGTGGTCCTCGTAGACCTCGAGCTTGTGACCATCGTCGCGGTCGAAGAATTTGCTCAGAATTTTTTCGTCCATCTCTGTCTCACCCATGACGTCGCGATCACTCTCAGTGCATGTCTCGGGGGTCGGGCAATTCGTCGAGTCGGTCGTTCAGATCCTCCAGAATCTCGTCGACTCGGTCGGGATCGAGATCTTCAAAGTATTCGATCTCACCGTCCGATGTCGTCAACTGGAACATCGGAGCCGTCCCGCACGACGCCAGGCACTCGACCTCGCTGATCGTGAAGTTGTGCTCCGGGTCGGTCTCTCCGGCCTGAATGCCCAGCGCCTCTTCGAGGTACTCGAGCATCTCGTAGCCCCCCGCCAGCGCACAACTGAAGGTGGTGCAGACCTGGATATGACACTTCCCGACCGGCTGTTTGTTGAGCATCGTGTAGAAGGTCGCCGTCGAAAAGACCTGCGACTTCGACACGTCGAGCCGCTCGGCGATGTAATCCATGACCTCGACCGAAATCCATCCGAACTCTTCCTGCGCCAGCATCAACACCGGAAGGAGCGCGGCGAGATTGTTCGGATAGCGCGAGACAATCGTCTGGAATTGGTCTTCGGCTTCGGTGGAAAACTGAAGTGCCATGGTGCTCGGTGTCGCCGGAATCGGTGAACGAAGGAGGCTGGGCTGCCCACCCTTGGTTTGGGATGTTCAGCACGGGTCCGCGTTGCGGGTACACGTTCTCGTGCACCTCAGCGGGCCGGCACGCTAGTTCGCTGCCCCGGGGCTGTCAAGATAGCGATTCGGTGGGCTTACAGCCGCTGCATCTCTTCGAGAAACGCCTGCTGTTCTTGCTCGGGAATCCGCTCAAGTGCGTAGGCGAATACGGCGTTTTCCTTCTCGGTGTGGTCGTGATGCCACTGCTTCATCTCCTCGAGGACCTCGAGGATCGTCTCCGCCTCGGCCGCAATCCGCTCGGCCGGCCCGTCGATCTTGCCCATCAGCCATCGGGTCTTGTCGCACATCGTCTCGTGGGCTTCGACCAGCTCCTCGATGTCATCCTCCAGCTCGGGAAAGCGCTGCTCGAGTTTTACGAACAGCACCTCCTCCTCCTGGCTGAAGTGATGGAGCATCTCCTCAAGGGTGACCTCGAGATCGTCGGCCGCCGTCTCCAAGACATCGGCCTCGTCGGCGACCTCCGATTCGCCCGAAGAGATTCGCTCGAAGGTCCCCGAGATATCTTCGAGCAGCCGACCGAGATGGTCGTGCTCGTGGTGAACGATATCTATAAGATCCGATTGATGTTTCGTCTGACCCATCGCGTTCCACGTGGTCGCAGTCAGTGGGATGCCTCCTCCGAAATGGAGGACGAGGTTCCAGCCCCGCGAAAACTCTATCGATCGACGGCGCCATTGGCAACCATAGAGTGGAGACCGAGCGCTCAGTCGAGCGCGTCGAGCCGGGCGAGCGCGTCGACCAACTGATCGATGTCTGCGCGGGTGTGCGCCGCCGAGACCGTCACGCGGATACGTGCCGAGCCCTCCGGCACCGTCGGGGGACGAATCGCCGTGGCATGCACGCCCTGCTCGAGCAGTCCCGCGCTGACCTCCAGCGCCCTCTCTTCGCGGCCCAAGATGATCGGGACGATCGGCGAGTCCAGGTCCCGGCCGAGCGCTCGACCCAGCCGGTCGACATTCTCCCACAGCCAGCGGCGCGGTCGTTCTTGGCGGCGGTGGATCTCGAGAGCGGCCCGACACGCTGCCACCACCGGAAGCGCCGGCGCCGTCGAGTAGATGTACGAACGCCCCCGATTGAGGATCCACTGCTTCCACCGCTCGGAGGTCGACACGAACCCGCCCATCGACCCGACGGCCTTGCTGAGCGTGCCGATATTGATATCGATCCGATCGCTCACCCCGAAATGTTCCGACACACCGGCCCCCCTCTCGCCGTAGACCAGCGTGCCGTGGGCCTCATCGATCACCAGCAGGGCCTCGTGCGCCTCGGCCAATTCGGCCAGCTCATCGAGAGGCGCCAGATCGCCGTCCATGCTGAAGATCGAGTCGGTCACGATCACCTTTCGCTCTGCGGCAGACGCCTCGAGCTTCGCCTTCAGCGACGATGGATCGGCGTGCTCGTAGACCTGCAGCGTCGCTCCGCCTCGCCGTGCCAGCCGGCATCCATCGATGATTGAGGCGTGGTTTAAGGCATCCGAGAAAATGGCCGTGCCCTCGTCGGCAAACGCGGTCATCACGGCCAGATTGGCCGCAAACCCCGTCGGAAACAACAACGTCTCCTCGGTGGCCTCCAACTCGGACAATTCCCGCTCGAGAGCCTCGTGTTCTGACGTGTACCCACAGATCAGCGGAGAGCCGCGAGGACCCATCCCGAACTCGCGGGCCGTTTCGGCGACGTGCCGACGCAGAGTCGGATGAAACGAGTACCCCAGATAATCGTTCGAAGAGAAAAGAGTGATGGGACGCGAATCCGCCCGCACATGGACCGGAGACTCCGGCTCGAGCGGGGCGAGATCACGCAGAAGGTTTGCTTCGTCGAGTTCGGCGAGGGACGCCTGGAGCCACTGTTTCCAGGGCTCGCTCATGCTCCCTCCTCCCATTGGCGCCCGATGATCCAATCGGCCACGTTCGTCAGGGGTTCGACGGTGTCTCGCCAGTCGTCGACCCGCGGGCAATCGACGATGCGATCAACCCCGCTGACCGTCTGAAACGTCTCGAGATTCTTCGGAATCGACGGGTCCTCCTCGGCCGAATCCTCCGTCGCATTGAAGACGACACCGGCCAACGGAATCGATTCGTCGCGGAGTGCTCGCAGGGTCAAAAGCGTATGGTTCAACACGCCGAGCTGATTGGGCGCCACCACCAGCGCCTTCGCCCGAAGACGCCGGGCCAAATCGAGCGTATTTTCGCCCCAGGTCAGGGGTGACAGCAGTCCACCGGCTCCCTCGACCACGACCCAGTCGGCCTCTTGGGCGATCGGCCCGATTCGGTCGACCCAGTCCTCCATGACGAGGTCGATCCCCTCCAGTTCCGCCGCTTCAGGCGGCGCAAGCGGAGCATCGAGTTGGTCGAACGCCTTCTTCGGACTCTCCTGTCGACTCGCAGCCGCCAGAATGGCGCTGTCGCGCTCGGAGGGTTCCAGGCGTTCGAGCCCCGATTCGACCGGTTTTATGGCCCGAACGTCATGCCCACGATTGGAGAGGGCGCGTACGACCCCCGCGGCCACGGTCGTCTTGCCGATTTCGGTGTCTGTCCCTGTGACCACGACCACGTTATCGAACTCGGTTTCCATAGGGCGCTCTATTCGGCCGCTCCGCTGGCGGCACGCGTGGCCCCGCAGGGACTCGTCGCCTCGGATTCTGCCGTGTCTCGCTCCGGACCATCGTCGACGATAACCGGTTCGAACCCGGCCTGTTTCAACATCGTGTAGTCCTTCGAGTCGCCCTGCCCGCCCGTCGTCAAATATCCCTCGGTGAAGAAGGAGTTTGCGGCGTACAACGCCAGCGGCTGCATCTGCCCGAGTACCGCCTCGCGGCCACCCGCGATCCGGACGTCGGCCTCGGGATGCACGAACCGAAACATCGCCAGCGCCTTCAAGCACTCACTCGGGCTGAGGCTCTTGGCATCCTCCAGCGGTGTGCCTTCCCGGGCGTTCAAAAAGTTGACGGGAACCGACTCGACTCCGATTTCGCGGAGTGCCATCGCCAACTCGACCCAGTCGTTCTTCGACTCGTCGAGCCCGACGATTCCGCCGCAGCACGCCTCCATGCCCGCGGACTTTGCGCGCTTGACCGTCTCGACGCGGTCACCCCAATCGTGGGTCGTCACCACATTCTCGAAGTGCTCTTCCGACGTCTCGAGGTTGTGGTTGTAACGGTCGATGCCTGCCTCGGCGAGCCGCTCTGCCTGCCCCTCCTTGAGCAATCCAAGCGACGCGCACAGATCGAGCGGATACTCCTCTTTAATCTTCTGAGCCGCTTCGCAGATGATATCGATCTCATCGGGCACCGGTCCGCGAGTCGCAGTCACCATGCAGTAGGTGACCGCCCCCCGGTCGTAGGCCTCTTTGGCCCCCTGAACCAGTTCCTCGACGCGCTGCATCCCGTACTGTTCGACGTCGGTGTTGAACTTCATCGACTGACTGCAGAACTTGCAGTCCTCGGGGCACACACCGCTCTTGGCATTCTGGAGGACGTGGATGCGCACGTCTCTCCCGTGATGCGCCTTGCGCACCTTGAAGGCTCCCTGAAGCACGCCGAGCAGTTCATCGTCCGAGGCCTCGGCCACGGCGAGGGCCTCTTCGCGAGTTACGGCATGTCCATCGAGGACACGGTCGGCAAGTTCATCCCAGTTACTCATGGTCAATCCGTCGAATCGGAGCGTCAAAAAGTCGGTCTCACACGCAAATTTTAGTGATCACTCACGTAGTCCGACCGCTCCAAAAATGTCAAGCGTTCAGACCCCGTCGACAGAGAATTTCACCCCCGGGTCTTCCCTTGAGTACACCGAACGGTTAGAATGCACAAACCACCCCTATCCCGGTGTAAGTTCCCGGGTCTGTCGAGTCGAATATGAGCCCAGCACACAAGAGCACACCGCCCGACCCGAAGAATACGCTGGTCACCGACCCGAAGAATACGCTGGTCACCGACCCGAATTGGCGCCCGGAGCTCAAAGACTTTCAACGCGACCACTGGAACGTACTGCGGCGTCCGACCCAGGACTATCTGCTTGCCCTCTTCGAGATGACCGCCCGAGGACGGGCGGCGGTCGCGGATCTGATGGCCGGATTCGATACTGCGGTGGGAACGGAGATGTTCCGACACTCCAGTTCCCCTCAGGGGGTTCCGCCGCTGCTCTGGGGCGACGAGATCCGCGCTCACCGAAACATGGAGAATCTGTACCGATGGATTATCACGCAACTCGAACCGGACGCCGGAGGCTACGGAGCATTCGCAGATCTCTCCATCGCCGACGTCATTTTCGATGATCTCCTGCCAGAGCTGGCCGATTCCCTGCGAAAAGACCCCGCCGACGATGACGTATTCTCCATCTATGCGTCCGTGATGATTGTCGTACTGGGCGTACTTTCAGACACCGGCACCCACGCTGCCATCACCCTGCTCGATCGCCACGGGGCCCTCTCACCGGTAACTCGCGCGCTGCGGACCTGCCAACAATACGACCGCTCTCGCGTCGACACGTTGGTGCCCCACTTCGCGGGGGCCGTCGCAGATAGACCCCAGCTCGCCGATGAACTGGAGGCGAGGATCAACCGTGCCTACCTGCTCAGCGTGGAGCTCATTCGCACCTATCAGGACCAGTTCGAACGAGCCCCGACGGGCACTGTGCCCGGCGAATTCGTGGCGCACGCCGTCGAGCGATTCACGAGCCTTGTGGCCACACTGAACGGAACGGGTTCGGATTCCTCGCAAATCTAGAGTCGAGCGAGCACACGATGAAGCCGTCGGATGGCCCCATCCGGTTGCCAGCCGGTTTCAGCCGACGTACAAAGCCGCCCGCCCGAACCAATCGCTCCTCGATCGCCCTCACGACATGCAATCCGATTCCGCCCCTGTATCCTCGACCGTTGAACAACTCGTCGAGACCTTCGACGGATTCCTCATCGATGCCTACGGCGTGCTCGTACATTCCGACGGTGCCTACCCCGGTGCGAGCGCCTTTGTCGAACGGCTCGACCGTCGAGATGTGCCCTATCGAGTTGTCACCAACGACGCATCGCGTCTGCCCTCCACCTGCGCCGAAAAATACCGAAGCCATGGCATCGCCGTGCCAGACGACCAGGTGGTGACCAGCGGGTCGATGCTCACACCCTATTTCGAGTCCCACGGGCTCGATGGAGCGTCGTGTCTGTGCCTGGGCACCTCGGACTCACACGACTACGTCGACCAGGCGGGCGGCAGGTTGGTCGACGCCGACGTCCCTTTTGACGTCCTGGTCATGGGCGACGACGCAGGGTTTCCATTCCGTGAAACCGTCGACCAGGCGCTGACTCACCTGTTTCATCGCTTCGACGCCGACGACCCCGTCGACTTGCTGCTGCCAAACCCAGATCAGTTTTTCCAACGCAGCACGGAAGATTACGGCGTGGCCATCGGTGCCATCGCCGCCATGTTCGAGTCGATTCTCGAGGATCGCTACCCGGATCGTGCTCCGACCTTCGAGCGGCTGGGCAAACCCAACCCGACCATGTTCCGCCACGCCGCCCGCCGGGTCGCACAAGAACTACCGCAGGTCTCGAACCCCGACATTCTCATGATCGGTGACCAACTCAATACCGACATCCGCGGCGCTGAAGAGGCCGGCCTCAAGTCGGCGCTCATGACGAGCAGTCACAAACGTTGGGCGGAGGCCTCCCGAGCCTCCGGGGTCACCCCTGATTACCTGCTCGACGGGCTGGAGACCTAACCCGTGGTAGCGTGCTTGGGTGGGTGACTGAACGTTGGTCCCCCCGGGCTCGGACGCCGCCCAGGGGCGCGTCCATCGCATCGGGGTCAGCGATGTGCGCCTGCGGCGCACGCCGACTGCCGGCCACGACTCGTTGCAGCTCTCAGCGGCCCACCCGACTACGAGTTCCCGACTCTCGACAAGCACGAACGTCGCCGGGCCCACGGACTGCGTGCTTGCGCAGATACGGGCAAACGACCAAACGTGAACGTCTTATTGGGAATCCACGAATGGGTGGTCGGGGGGATCCATCGAGTTCTCGCGACGGGCTGAGCGTCGAGGTCAAGGAGACGAACGGAGGCGATGCCGTAGGCATCGTTGAGGCTCGTCGACGCCGAGATCGACGCTCAGAACGAGTGAGACGAAGATGGACACCCCCGACCACCCATTCAAAGAGCTCGTCGACGTAGAGATCCCCGCGCAGAACGAGCGAACGCCCGCGAAGATCCTCGACCACCCATTCTATAGAAAAGCTCCGGCGGCTGGACTCGAACCAGCGACAAAGCGGTTAACAGCCGCTCGCTCTACCAACTGAGCTACGCCGGATTAGCTGTCCCCGGCAAATCGGGGGCCGCTGTTTATGACAGCGAGTCGTGTCGCTGTCAAGAGACTGAGGCCGAATCGGCACGTCCCCTGCGGCGACGCGAGGCAGGGAATATACGACCGGCACCACCCCTGTCAACGCGGCTACCCAGAACGTGGGCGGAAGTGGTCCCACCCACCCCTGCTGCCCGGCTCGATCCCGTCGGGCAGCCCGGTCCATTCGACGACACCTTCGTCGGGCAGGACGGTTCCGATGCGGTGGAGCCCCACGTCCAATTCGAGCGCCTTCAGTTCGGACCACTGCCGATCGTCCAGCGTCATCAGCAGTTCGAAGTCTTCGCCGCCGCGGAGCACGTAGTCCCGGCGAAGCTCGTCGTCTGTGAGGGGCAACTCAGCGAGCGCGTCGTCGAGCGGAAGTGCCTGCCAATCCAGCCGAGCCCCGACGCCACTGGCATCGAGGATATGGCCGAGATCCGCACGCAGTCCGTCGCTGACATCGATCAGGGAGTGCGCACCCACGGTCTCCCCGAGCAATCCTCCAATGTCACAGCGCGCCACAGGACGTCGATACGCCTCGACCAAGGGTTCATCATCGAGATCCCCCTTAAGCTCCAGCGTCTCCCGTAGAATCGCCAGACCCGCCGCAGCCCTGCCCGGTTGCCCGGTCACCACGATATGGTCCCCGGGGATGGCCCCGCTCCGAAGGATGGGGCCATTTGCCAGCGACTCGCCGAGCAACGTGATCGACACGACCGACGGGCCGCGGCTTCCGGTCAGGTCCCCGCCGATCGGGACGGTCGATACTGCACTACCCGCCATCTCGGCGGCGGACTCGAGCCCGTCGAGGATCCCGTCCACGAAGCCCTGCTCCTCGCCGGTCATGGCGACATTGGCCACATAGGGACCACAGCGTCCGCCCATCGCGGCGATGTCGCTGAGCGACGCGGTCAGAGCGCGCCAGCCGATGTCGGCTGGAGAGCACCAATCGGAGCGAAAGTGGACCTCCTCGACCAGCATATCTGTGGTGACGAGGTTGAACCGGCCATCTTCGAGGACGGCAGCATCATCACCGATGCCCAGGCTCACACCGTCCGGCGTGTCGAAGCGTCGAGTGATCCCGTCGATGATGTCGAATTCCGAGGCCATGCCCTCACCCGAAGACGAGATAGATAGCGACTGCAAGCGCCAGACTCCAGAAGATGGCGAGGCCACTGACGACGTAGCGCCTGAACTGTGAGACGTCGGACTGAAACGATTCCGATTCACTCTCGGCTTTGGCCCGCGCTGCGGCCAACCTGGATCGCAGAGATTGGGTCAGGGTGTCGAGCGCCTCGAGCGCGGCCTCGTCCTCCGGGTGTTTGACCAGAAAATACCGAATTCGACGGATCGCTTCCTCGTCGCCTCCATATCGAGTCATCCACTCGACGTACGCACCGAAGGTCTCCGGGTCGGCCTTCCGGGTCACGGCGGACCATCGTTCATCGGCTTCCTCGCGAACGAAGTCCTGAAGCGACTCGGTCACGATGGCCGATGACTCACCCGGCTCCAGCAACTCACGGTCCGATAGACCGAGCCCGCAGTCCGGACAATGGTGGTCATCCGGCTCGACCCGTTCGATACACTTCGGACATCGAGGTCCGGGTTCCGAATCGGGCACCAGATGCTCGTAGGTCGCGTCCCAGTCGAGGGGATTGGACCGGGAGTCGGGATCCCCGTCGGTCCGTCCGGAACGCACGCTCCGAAGCGCCCTCTCGATTTCATCTCGATCGACGGTCTCGCCGCCGCTGTTTTCGCCGGATTGATCGGGGGTCTCGTCCGACGAGGACGCCTCGAGGAGCTCACCATGTCCGCACTCCGCGCAGACGACTTCGGTGCCCCGATCGGTCGCACGGATCTCCTCGGCTTCTCCGAGGTGGTCACATTGTGAACAGCGAAACTCCACGGAGGTTCAGTCTTCCTCATCCATCGACGCGTACATCACGTCGGCGATGCGATGGGAGGAAGCCTGCAGACTGTCGATGATCGCCTCGAGTTCTTCGACATCGGCGTCATCGAGCAACTCCTTGATCGTGTCGACATCGTCCTCGATGTCTTTTCGTTCATCCTCGGGCAACTGGTCCCCGTACGCTTCGAGGCTGCGTTCGGTCTGAAATAGCAGCCCCTCTGCCTCGTTGCGAAGTTCGTTGAGCTCACGCTTGAGTTCGTCCTCTCGGGCGTGCTCCTCGGCCTCTTCGATCATCTCGTCGATCTGATCGTCGGTAAGCCCGCCGTCGGCCACGACGTTGATCGACTTCTCGGCGCCGGACGCTTCGTCGCGGGCGGTGACGCTGACCATCCCGTCTTCGTCGATATTGAAGGTGACCTCGATCTTCGGAACTCCTCGCGGCGCCGGAGGAATGCCGGTCAACTCGAAGGTCGCCAGACTCTTGTTGTCGTCGATCATCGCCCGCTCACCCTGAGCGACGTGGACCTGAACCATCTCCTGGTTGTCGCGGGCCGTCGTGAAGGTCTCGGTATGGCTGCAGGGTATGGTGGTGTTGCGCTCGATGAGCGGTGTAAACTCTCCGCCCTTCGTCTCGATTCCCAGCGACAGCGGAGTGACATCGAGCAGCAGCACTTCGGACAACTCACCAGAGGCGATGGCCGCCTGGATGGCGGCGCCGACCGCCACGGCTTCGTCCGGGTTGACCGACGCATCTGCGACGCGGCCGAAGAAATCCTGAACCCTCCGCTTTACAAGGGGGGTGCGGGTCATCCCGCCGACCAACAACACCGTGTCGATATCCGAGGTCTCGAGTTCGGCGTCCTGAAGGGCGGAGCGGCACGGGTCCATCGTCCGATCCACGAGCTCAGAGACCAGTTCCTCGTAGGTCTCACGATCCAGTTCGTCTTCCAGGTGAATCGCCCCGTCATCGCCCGAGTAGACGAAAGGCAAGTTGATCTCGACGGTCTCCTGGCTCGAAAGGTCGCACTTTGCGCGTTCGGCTTCTTCCTTGAGACGCTGAAGTGCGACCTGGTCGTCTCGGAGGTCGACGCCATGCTCGTCTTCGAAGCGGTCGGCGAGCCAGTTCACGATACAGGCGTCGAAATCCTCACCGCCGAGGAACGTATCACCGGCCGTCGAGAGAACGCTGAAGACCCCTTCGGCCAACTCGAGTAGACTGATGTCGAACGTTCCGCCACCGAGGTCGTAGACGGCAACCGTCTTTTCACCGTCGTCGTCGTCCCCGAGCCCGTAGGCGAGTGCGGCGGCCGTCGGCTCGTTGACGATACGGGCGACGTTCAACCCGGCGATCTTTCCGGCGTTCGCCGTGGCCTGCCGCTGGGAGTCGTCGAAATAGGCCGGCACGGTGATAACCGCGTCCTCGATCTCTTCGTCCAGGTGGTCCTCGGCGATTTCCCGCATTTCCCGCAGAATAAACGACGAGATCTCTGCGGGCGAATAGTCTTCGCCGCGGGCTCGAACCCAGGCGTCGCCGTTGTCGGAGTCGACGATTTCGTAGGCCGCCGAACTCTTGGCCTCTTTGACCTCATCGTCGGAGAATCGCTGGCCGACGAGACGTTTGACCGCAGTGATGGTGTGTTCGGCATTCGTCTCCGCCTGTCGTTTGGCGACCTGACCGACGAGCCGCTCACCGTCTTCGGTAAACGCCACAACCGACGGCGTGGTGCGACTGCCCTCCGCATTCGGGATGACCTTCGGTTCCCCGTCATCCATGAATGACACGCAACTGTTGGTCGTCCCCAGATCAATGCCAATCGTGCGTCCCATGAGTTCCTATCGGTCTGCTGTCGAAGCCTCAGGACTTCAATGTAGCGGTTTCACCGCCGCGAAAAAACCCTCCGTTTCGCAGCGCCATGACAGTCACTCGCCCGAGTCGTCTTCCGGAGTCTCCTCGCCATCCGGCTCTTCGACCTGTTTGGCCACCGACACCATCGCCGGGCGCAGAAGCCGGTCGTGGATCATGTAGCCGCGCTGGAACTGCTCGATCACTTCACCGGACTCGTGATCGGAGGTCTCGACCTGCTGAATTGCCTCGTGGCGCTCCGGGTCGAATGTCTCGCCGGTGGCGTCGAACGGCGCGACGCCATGCTTTTCGAGCTGCTGATGCAACTGGCGCACAACCATCTCGACGCCGTCGATGATATTGGCCTCTTCACTGTTGCGGGCATGCTCGAGCGCACGCTCCAAGTTATCGATGGTCGGCAACAGATCGCTGACCAGGGATTTGGAGCCGTATTTTTCGAGCTCTTCCTCGTTCCGTTTCGCCCGTTTCTTGAAGTTCTCGAGGTCCGCGGCGATGCGCATCATCCGTTCTTCGAACTGATCCCGCTCCTCTTTTACCTCGTCGAGGCGCTCCTCGAGTTCGTCGATACGTTCACGTGCCGATTCCGAGAGACCCTCGGAGCCCTCGTCGCCGGTGTCGACGACCTCCACATCCGCATCGTCGGCTTCGACGAAGAGGTCGTCGGACTCGGAGCCGGCACCGTCCTGCGACGATTCATCGCCCCCGTCGGAGGACTCCGGAACGTTCGACGAATCCGAACCGTTCGATGATCCCGAACCATTCGAAGAACCGGCCTCTTCTTCGGGCCGATGCTCCTCGGAGACCTCTTCGGACGTATCGCCCTCCTCGTCGTCTACGACATTGACGGGGATCTCGACTGAATCGTCACCAGAGGCGTCGGCATTGTCTTCGCGTTCATCCATCGATGTGTCCTGCGACTTACTCACTTATAGAATCCGTATCCGGTTCAGAGTCGTGACTGTCGACCTCTTCTTGTCCGTACCACGCCAGCGACAACAGATGCCGGGCGGTCGGGTCGGTCCACATGACCCAGATGCCGGGGATGACGATGACGACAAACTGGAGGATGTGAACCAGCGCGCCGAAGACGGCCATCTTCCCGCCGACGGCCTCCACGGACAGGAACAGCTCGAGGCCTTCTTTCATGAAGTATTCGAAGTTTCCGGCCAAGGCCGGACCCGCAGGAATCATAATACCGATGACCAGAATTGCAATTACGGTGGTGATATCCCACGGGGAGACATCAAACCCGAACCCAAACCGAGCCAGCACCCACATCGACAGGACGTTGACGCCCCAGTACAGGGCCGTCATCAACAGGAAGCGTCCCAGATATCCTCCATGGGAGAGGACGCGGAATCCGTCGATAAAATCGTCCAGCAGTTCGACGGCCCAATCCGCGAGGCGAGGTGAAACCGGCCGGCCCAGGGTCTCGATGAGGCCCAGCGCCCAGCTCCGGCGCCACAGCGCCAGCAGACATATCGTGAGCGCGGGCACGAAGATCGCCGCCGACATCCAGCCGATGGTGCGAGCGAAGCCGGTCTCCTGTCCACCCGAGTAGGTGAGCAAGGTGATAAAGAGCACCCCGGTCACGAGCAACCCGTCGATAACCCGTTCGACGACGGCCGTTGCAAGCAGGCCGCTGACGTTCAACTCCGAGCGCCTGGACAGCAGCGCCGGGCGGACGAACTCCCCGAGTCGCAACGGGAGCAGCAGAATGCCGGCAAACCCGACGGCGGAGGCCCGATGGACGGTCCCCAGATCGACATCGCCCAGCGGTCTGACCAGGTAACTCCAGCGGACGACCCGCGCCAGGTGGCAGACCGCGTAGATCGCCATGAAGACGAGCGACCAAATGAGAAGGTGAGAGAGGCTCGTCTCGCGAAGGTAGACGCGGACCTGCCCAAAGGGCAATTCCCTGGCAGCGAGCCACAGGAAGACCGCACCGATGACGTTGGCGGCCAAAAAATAGAGAGCGAAACGACGCTTCATGAACGTCCAGTTCGAGCCCGAGGATCAATCTCCGAGTTCGTCATTCATCTTGTCCCGAAGCCGGTCGAGGTCTCGGTCGACCTCCATCTCGGAGAACCGGTCCTCGAGTTCCGATCGACGGCCCTCCGGTTCGGACGTAGAACCGACCTCGCCCTCGGCCTGTCGTGCGCCCCTGGTGCCTCCTTCTTCTCCACGTCGCGCCGCCTTTTTTAGTTTCGACTTCTGACGCCGGATATCCTCGAGATCCTCCTGCACCTCGGCGATGTCGTCGAGGTACCCGCGCAGAATGGATTCCGCCTCCTCGGCCAGCTCGTCCTCTCCCCAGTCTCTGGCGAGATCGAGGCGGTTTCGCCACCGATCCTCTTCGCGCTGCAACTCCGAGAGCTGCCGCTCAAGGTCACGCTCGACCAGGATGAGTTCGGCAAGTTGGTCCTTGGCCTCGGCGCGCGACAGGCTGCGGCGGCCTCCGGCTTCTGCCGCCGGCAGGCGACGGCGCTCCTCGCCGGTCGTCCCTTCCGATGCCTCGTCGGGGCCGCCGCCGATGGTCTCGAAGGGACCACCATCCGCGGCGGTGGGTTCATCGTCGGACGGTTCGGGATCCATCGAGCCCGACCCGGCTGCACGAATATCCTCGGCGGACTCCAAGATGTCTCGGAGCGCATCTACGACGTCGTCGTTTGCAGGATTCCAGGACGCTTCGCGGATCGACTCCCGGCGGCTGTTCAGCGTCTCATCCTCCAGAAAGTCCTCCAATTCGCTTCCCGTGCGCAGGACCTCGGGTACGTGCAGCGCACCGAAGGTGTCGACGAGGACTTCGACGTTTCCGTCGCCACCCCCGTGGCCGCCGACGATCACAAGCGGCGTACCCGCGGCGACGATGTCGGGGAGGGTCGGTTCCTCGGGCGGAGCCACCACGGCATCCGCAGCCGCGACATATCGCTCCAGATCGTCGACCCGGCCGAACATCGCCGCGGGAAGGCCATGTTTGTCGGCGGACCGTCTGAGCGCGGAGGCAGCGGCACCATCGCCGTCGTGGTGGAAGACAAACCGCACCTCGCCCTCGACGAGCGTCGCCTGGAAGACGAGCCGATCCAGCGTCGTCGCATCGAAGCTGTCGGCCCGAATCAGGACGATCTTTTCGCCGTCATCAAATCCGAACTCGGACCGTAGAGACGCCCGATCCAGGTTCCGGGACTCGGTGAAATTCGGGGCCACCGGAGGACCGGCCCGATACAGGCACGGCGAGGTCCAGCCGGCCGACTCCAGGGATTCCATGATACGGTCGTCGGCACAGACGAAGGCGTCGATGGTGCCGTTCTCCCAGGCCCGATCGAGCCCGAAACCAAGGGGCACGGCGATCTGAAGGCTCCCGATCCCGGACATCGTCTCCAACAGACCCAGCGGGCGCACGTATCGAGGGGATGTGACGACCAGAAGCTCCGGTTGTTCGCGCCGGATGGCCGCCAGAAAATCCTCTTCGCGGCCCTCGGCCTCGGGAAAGGCAACACGCAATCCACGGAGGACTCGCTCCGCTCCGCCCGCTACGGCCTCGCGAGCCGCCGATCCCAGGACTTCGGTGATCGTGACGACCCGGGTCCGAAGGCCTCCATCGGCCAATCCGGCCGCGACATCCCTGACGGCGTCCTGTCGCTGACCGAACCCGACGAGAAACCAAACCAAAGGGGACTCGGATTCGGACGTCTGACTGTCTGATTGGCTTCGATTCGTCTCTGCGTGTTCGTCCAAAGCGCGTGTCCTCTGCCCTAGCAGATCCGTTTATTCGAAAAAGTTGTCCAGGAAATCTCCGATCTCCGACACATCCATCGACTTGCAGTAGTAGCCGTTGACATCGTGTTGGATGCAGTATTGCTGGAGTTGATCGGCCTCGCGGTCGCTGTACACGACGACGACCATGTCTCTGTACTCCGGCGAATCCCGCAGAGTCTCGACCAGATCGTCGGCGTTGAGCCGTTCCATACTGATGTCGATCAGCAGGACTTCGGGTTGTTCGAAATCGATCTTCGAGAGCGCACCGTTCGGCGACGAGAGCTTGACCACCTCGTAGCCACTCTCCTGGAGATGACGTTCGGCCTGCATCACATCCATGAGGTTGTCATCCAGAATCATGACTTTATGGCTCGAAGGCATTCCTGACCTCTGACTTCAAACGGAGCGCGTAACCGTCGCTCCAGTACGTGCTTAGTCACAGTCCGGTTACGTGCGAGATACGATAGACCTCCGCCCCACGTCGGTCAATCTCCCGACGAGCCGGATACACTGGGATGTTGAGGAGAGGCCGCGGTCGGATTCGAACCGACGAATCAAGGCTTTGCAGGCCCTTGCCTTTCCACTTGGCTACGCGGCCAGCGGGCCGCAGAATCTAGACGTAGCCTCGTATCGATGTCAAGGGCGTACCTGCCGGTTTCGCCAGATGGCCAAACGAGCTAAACTGGTGCCATGAACTCTTGGATACTTGTCATCCTCGGAATCGTCGCGGCCTCCAGCATCGGATGGGCTCTGTGGGAACGGCATCGTCGCCGACGTGTCCGACGTCAACTCGAGAACGAGACAGAACGTCTTCGTCGAGAAGCCACCGCCCGGATCCAACGGCTGGAGCGACAGATGGAGACGGCGCGCGAGACAGGCCATCTCGACTTCGCCGAAGACCTGATGGAGGCCGTCGATACCCTGGAGCGCGCCCGCTCGGAATTGCCGAACTCGGAGGCCCCGGAGTTCGCCTCGTCGCTGATGGAGGGGCTGGACATGGTCGAGCGGAATCTGGTCCAGGCCTTCCGACGCCACGGACTCGAACCGATCGCGCCGGAACCCGGAGACCCCTTCGACCCCGAAGAGCACGAAGCGTGGTCGACCCGAGAGGTCTCTTCCGAGGGACGCAACCTCATCTGTGAGGTCCATCGGCGCGGCTGGAGATTCGGCGAACGCATCGTCCGACCCGCAGCAGTGACCGTCGGCAAGAGCGAAGAGGTCGTCCTCGACGATCCCGTGCCCGACACCGAACAGGAAGACGAGACCGCCCAGCAGAGGGCAACCGCCGACTAGCGGCCGTCCAGTTACCCGTGTCAGTCCGGCGGCTGTTCCTCGGCCGCCGCGATGCGCGCTGATTGCTCCATCATCGCCTGCTCGTAGTGCTGCGCCCCGGACTTGGGGCTTCTCGGCCCGAGCAGACGAGCAGCTCGAAAGAGGCGGTCGGCGATTTCGAGACCCTTTTTGAGAAGCGTCGAAATCTCGCCCCGGCGGCAGCCACCTTCGACGAAGAAAAAGAGCGTGTCGTCGGTAATGCGAACGTCGTCGACATCTTCGGCCAGACGTACGAGTTGGCTTCGTGTCGTCTCCGAGAGGACCATTTCAGCCCGGTCCGTATCCCGGCCGTACAGACAGAACCGATCCGAGAAGGCCTCGTCTTCGAGCTCGACTTCTTCGTACCGGCCGAACTGGTTGCGAATCCAGCCCCGGGAGTTCGTCAGAATCTGCAGGTCTTGAGCCAGACGTTTGGGGAAGTCGATGGTGACGCGGACGTACGGGCGCCACCCCCCGCGCGAGACCTCCAGTTCGACTGGAAACTCACCGAATTCCCCCCACAACATCTGAACCCTCGCACCGAAGAGATCACGCTCGGCATAGTGATCGAGCCCGAGTCCGGCTCCCAGGTTGAGCAGAAACTCTCCCGAAAAGTCGTCGTGGCGCTCACCCGATGTCTTCCGCGCCCAAAGCGCCGCACCGACTACGACCAACAGGGTCAGCAGCAACGCTCCCGACCAGATGAGCAGTGGATCCATCGAAAACCTCGTCGAGCCAAAGGTCAGACGCCGTCCGTCGAACAGATTCGCCGACCCTCAGTGTGCCCGCCACGGGTCCCGCGATCAATCACCACCCCCGACGCAAACATTGACCTGACCCGCGCGCACGCTATCTTCGACGGAAGCTGATTATCGGCCAATTTCGTCCCTTTCAGCCGAAGGAGCGTCGAGCCCCTCGTGTCTTTCCCCTCTCTGAAAAGAGCCGGACTGGGATCCGCCCTCGTCGTAGTCCTCGCCGGCGCCATCCTCGGCTCCGGCTGCGCAACCGCCGACGAACAGATTCGCAAACGCCGACCCGGCTCCACCGACCTTCTGGTCCGCACCCTCGTCATCGAAGGCAACGAGGCAATTCCGACCCGGAAAATCAAAAGCGGGCTGGCAACTCAGGAGGATCCCGGATGGCGAGCTTCGATCTCGTGGATGCCACTCATCGGAGCCGAACACGAATATTTCAATGTGCTCGACTGGCGAAAGGACCTCAAGCGCATCCGCACCTTCTACAAGGCGAACGGCTACTACAACGTCGAGATCGTCAACGAACAGATCCTCCGAAATCCAAAGGAGGGATACGTTCGGATTCGGATCGTGATCGATGAGGGCAAACCCACGCGCACTGCTTCGATCAGCATCGACGGGCTCGAGGCCATCCCCGCAGCCCAACGAAGAGCCGTCCGCTCCGACCTTCCGCTCCAGAAGGGCAGCATCTTTACCGAAAAGGACTATCTGGAGACCCGCGAACTGCTGCGAACACGGCTCGAATCGCGCGGATACGCCTACACACAATTGAGCGGAAACACGGTCGTCAACCCACAGAGGCGCCAGGCCGACGTCGGATTTGTCATCGATACAGGCCCCAAGGCGACCTTCGGCGAGATTTCGATCCGAGGACTGGAGACGATTCCGGAACGCTACATTCGCTCGGTCATCGATATCGAACCGGGCGACCCATACTCCGGCCAAACGCTGAGAGCCGCCCAGGAGGATATCTACGGCCTGCAAGTCTTCAGTCTCGTCAGCGTATTGCCCGCCCACGAGGCCCGCGGCGATTCCGACAGCAAATCCCAAACTGGCTCCAAGGCAATGCCCGATCCCGAGGCGGCTGAAGCCCGCCGAAAGGAGAGGATCGCCGACGAGGAGATCGGCGTCTCATCTGGCAGCCAGGGCCCCGAGGACTCGCGGTCAGCACTCGGGATCTCAAACCTCCTGCAGTCCGCCCAGGCCGAAGCCGAGAAACGAGCACGCCTCGATACCCGTGTACCCATCGTAATTCGAGTCAAAGAGGCTCGAAACTGGAACGTCCGGATCGGGACCGGACTGGCCCTGGAACGAAACCGACAGGACGTCCACGGCCAACTCGACATCACGAGCGAAAACTTCTTCGGTGGACTCCGCAAATTTCAGTTCTTGAACACCCTCGGGTATGCCTGGGCCCCTGGTTTTATATTCACCGAAGGCGGAGCCCGGGATTCCAACAAACGCGGTGTGATCTGGAAGGGCAAGGCCGAATTCGTCCAACCCTGGCTTGTCGGTGGCGGAAGGACGAACTTTCGGCTGACACCCTCTGTCGAGCGCGACATCCAGATCGGCTACAAACTGTGGAATCCGTCGGCTCGCATTGGAGTGGATCGTACGTTCGGAGACCATGTCACGGCCGGGGTCGGATATCGACTCTCCTATTACAGTTTCGACGACGTCGATGCCGACCTCCTGCAGGATACCCCTCTGGGTCAGGATTTTCAGCGGGAGTTTTTGCTCGAATACTTCGAACAGTCGCTGTCACTGGATTACCGAAACAACCCTCTCAACCCGACCCGAGGATGGCTCGGCACCCTCAACCTGCAGCAGGCCGCCCCGTATCTGGTCGGGGGCGAATTCAGCTATTTTCGCGCCACGATCGGGGCCGAAGGCTACATTCCGTTCCACCTGGGCACGAAGTGGGTGTTGGCACTGCGGTCCCGCCTCGGATTCATCTACAACCTGGAGGGTGGCCCCGATGAAGGTGCAGATGTCAATACACAGCGCGTCCCGACGATCAGCCGGTTCGACAGTGGAGGTCGCGGCTCCATGCGTAGTTTCGGCCGAGACGCGCTGTCGATCTACAAGGGGGCCGTGCCGGTGGGAGGCATGACGCAGGTCGAATTCGGCATCGAGCCACGATTTCGGCTCGTGGAAAACCTGCTCGAAGTCGGCGACCTCTGGGGGGCGGTCTTCGTGGACGCCGCGTCGGTCCAGGAAGGGGAGTTTCTGACAGCATCCGCGGCATCCGAGAGCCTGGAGATCGACTCGGTCTCTGCGGGAGAACTGTTTGGAAGTCTGATGTACGGGGTCGGCGCCGGCATCTGGTGGGTGACCCCCGTCGGGCCGGTCCGAATCGACTTTGCGTATACGATCAGTGACTACACCAACGACCGGCGCTTCCGACTCTGTCAAGATGGCAGCAACGCCACTCCGGGCGGATCCTGTAATCTCGCCAACCCCAACGACGATGAACTTCTGCAGAGCATCGCTGGATGGAATTTCATGCTGGGCATCGGCCACTCCTTCTGACGCCTCCGACGGCACCTTCACTCGATGAAACGTCTGCTTCGACATGCCATTCGATGGTTCGGCTGGGCGCTGCTCGGCCTCGCCGGACTGGTGTGTCTGGCATTGGTCCTCGTGCAGACGCCGCCAGCCAAAGACTTCATTCGGACTCAGGCGATCAGCCAGGCAAACAACCTCCTGCGTGGGGAGGTCAAAGCCGACCGACTGACGGGGACGCTTTTGGGGGGCCTCAGCCTCCATGATGTCGAGGTCGTCGACGGCCGTGACCGCTCGCTGGCCACCATCGACCGACTCTCGATCGACTATTCACTGTGGTCGCTCGCCGGTGATCGAGTCGAGGTCGACTCGATCACACTCGACGGACCTCGCGTCCTCATCGCGCGCCATCAGGATGGTACCCTCAATGTCTCGACACTGGTCGCCCCCTCCCCGACCGATGAAGCCGCCGAGCCCTTTGCCCTCAATCTGGACCTCTCGACCATAGAAATTAACCGGGGCCTCGTCGCCTGGCGAGACGTCGCCTCGACGCAGCCTGTTCCCGAGGAGCTTCCCGACCTGACGTCGCTCGTCACACCCGGATCCCACGATGAATTGGACGCCCGAACTCGCCAAGCGGCCCGGGCGATTGAATCTAGCGGCAATCGAGGCCTCGACGGGATCCCACCCGTCGCACTGGCCTGGGACCTGACGGTTCGGGCTCGCTTCGCCATGAATGGCTCTGCCGACCTGCGCGCCGCCCTGGATCGATTCGAGACGACGGTCTCAGCGCCGATGTTCGACACCTCCGAGCCGCTGACGATCGAGGGCGCCCTGGGCCAGTTCACCGGACGGGGGCTCGATCTCGACCTGCGCCGACTGTCGGTCGCCGACTCGGATATTCTGCGGGGGGTGACGGCCCGGCTGTCCTACGCATCAGAAGAGACGGCCAAGGACCAATTCTGGAGTCGAATCGAGCGTTTGCATGCATCGAAACCTCTGTTGGAGGCGGTGGCTCCCTGGATCACGCCTCGTTCGGACGTCACGGCCGACATTGAAGTTGGCGGCACCATGGACGACATCTCGGTAGACGGGGGGATTCGGTTCGACCCAGGGCGGATGTCGGTGGCCGGCCGACTCGGCCTCCCATCCTCCAAGCAGGCGACCTGGCGCGGGGCCATCGAGGGACGGGATCTCGAACTCTCAGCGCTGACCGGGCTGGCCCCCGACGCGGGAGGTAACATCCGAGCATGGTTCGACGGTCGGGGAACGACCTTCGAGGCGCTCGACGGTCGAGCCGACACCGCAATCACCGATGCTCATTACGGGCGATGGCAACTCGACCGCGTCCTTCTCAGAGCCGTGGCCGATGAACAGGTTCTCTCGGCACAGAAATTTGTCGTCGACTCTCCGTATGCGGATGCGTCCGCCACGGCCGGCTACCGCCGCGACGGATCCGTGGCGGCGGCGCTCCACGCCCGAGCCTCCGGTGACGATGGTAGCCTTCCGGCCCGGGGTCGAGGCGAAGCGACCGCGACCCTCCGAGGCCGCGTCGATCCCGACGTGACTCCGAGCCTTTCGACAATCAAGCGATTGGACCTCGACGCCGACTGGGATCTCAGCGGGGTCGCGGCGCCAGCGCTGAACATCAACCGATCCAGTGGACGTGTTTCCCTCGGTCTTTCTCCGCTGGCCGGGAGCTCGCGGATGCGGACTCGCACATCGGTCGATGCTTCAGCTCGGGGCCTCGTGGCAGGTCCGCATCGGCTGCGGCGCGCCGATGTCGACATCTCAGCAACGACCCGCATGCGATGGCCTCCGAATCCGAACCTCGATCTGCTCACACAGGGCGAACTTCAGGGAGATGTTCTGATCTCCGACCTCGTGACCGGCGCGAATTCGGTCGCGTCAGCAAACCTGTCACTGTCACTCACGCCGGACAATACCGGGCGAGCGGACGCTGCGAACCTCGACGTGTCAGGAGCTATCGAGGGGCTCGATGCAGGTGGGGTCACAGTTGCGTCCGCACAGTTGAACCTGAACGGCTCCACGACATCGAACGACCGCTCATCGGGCGCAGCTCCCACCTTTGACGTCGCCGGAGAGACCGAATGGACATCCCTGGAGATGTCCGGAATCTCGAATGCCGAAGGTCGCGCGAAGCTGGACCTCCGAGGATTGCCCACCGAACCGACGGGCACCATTGCCCTCGCGGCCGATGGGACGACTGCCGCCGGCGTCGCCTGGCAGTCGATCACCGCGGATGTCGGTATCCCATCGGTCAACCGGTTCGCGATCGATGCCGCCCTCTCGCCGACAGAAACCCCGAACCTTCCATACGAACTCGCAGTGGCAGGAAGCCACGCCGCCGATTTCATGTCCTATGATTTCAGCTCCCTGACACTGAGACGGGGCCCGGAGCAGTGGCGCCTCCGACAGGAGGCCGGCCTTCAGTTGAGGGACGGCATCGGCTTCGACGCATTCGAGCTCCAAAACGGGAACCAGACGATTGCGCTCGATGGAACGTTTCGAGTCGGCGGCCGGAACTCGCTGCAGGTCGACATCACGAACCTCGACCTCGCCGGCGTTACGAGATTGGCCAGCCTCTTCGACGTGCCCGAACTCTCCGGGCGCCTGACGACGAACCTCGCACTGGATGGCACCGCCCGCCGACCCGACATTCGACTCACCGGCTCGCTGGAGCGCGGCGGGTTCAACCAGTGGGGGCCTGCCGACATCGAAGTGTCCGCCCGCTATGCAGATCGCATGTTCGAGGTATCGACCTTCCAGGCCCACGTGGGGGACCAACGGCTCATTGACCTGTCGAGTCGGGTGCCCGTAGGGGCCACCCTCGACGGCGAGTTCGAACTTCTGTGGAGACAGGAAGCCACCGTCGACCTTCGAATCCCTCGACTAAACCTCGGCGACGCCTTCGATGCATTCGGGATGCGGTCGATCGACTCACTCGACGGGACCGCAGAGGGGCGACTTCAGGTATCGGGACCGATGGTACGACCGGACCTTTCGGGCACGGTCGACCTGGCCGACGTCACCTTTCAAGGGTCGGTTGCAGGCACACCCTTCGACGTCCGTGATTTCGGGGTTACGTCCTCCGCACACGTCAGCGCGAGGGGGTCCAACCACGACATCATATTCGACCTTCGTGCCGACTGGCGCGAAGATGCCTTATTCAGGGCGAACCTCGACACCTCGGCGCCGCTGCAATCCTGGCTTGGGGACCTCTACAGCGGACGCACCGACGTCGACTGGTTCGAGCGCATCGCCACGCTTCCCTTCTCGGTCGATCTGGCAATGCGGCCGCTCCGACTCTCGGAGATGCCCGTCTCGGCACTTGTCGAAGCCGACGCCGAGGGAACCGTCGACGGGTACGTCTCGATCGAGGGCACCCTCCGTAGTCCCGAAGCCTCCTTTGACCTGAATGTCGACGACTTCGGCTGGAGCATCTACCGAGACATCTACGTCGATCTGGAGGGAGCGGTCCGTGATGACGTCCTGAAGATCAGACGGCTTCGCGGGGAATGGGACGCCGACGAAATTCTTTTGGCACAGGGAACCATCCCGTTTCCATCGGGTGCCCTGCTCGAGAACAAGGCCATCGAGGACCAGCCGGTGGATTTCGCCCTGGAATTGAAGCCGACAGGGGTCCAGAAACTCGGGGCCATCGACTACAGCTTTACTCGATTTCAGGGGACGCTCTCTGGATATGTCACAATCGAAGGATCGCTGCGTGACCCGGACATTCGGACCCGCCTCGCCCTGACGAACACAAACCTGAACAGGACCGCCGACAGCACCCTGGGCATCGAGGTCGTCGCCCGTAACGACCGGGTGACCGCCGATGCATTCGTCTGCAAGCAGGACCGCCGGATCCTGACGGCCGGCGCTGAATTTCCAATGACGCTCGATCCCGTCGCCGTTGCCGGCGGCGCCCCCTTTCTTCCGGCCGGCGACGTCTCGGCGCACATCAGCGGTCAGAACGTGCCGCTGGCAGACGTCTTTCCCGCCCCGCTGCTCAAAGGGACTCTGGAGGACATCGAGGGAACCCTCACCACCGACCTCCGGGTGGCAGGGGATTGGATGGGCCTGAACCCGTCGGGGTCTCTGAGCATTCAGAAGGGGGCGGTCACACTGGTCGAGTTCGGGCGGCGCCTTCGGAAGCTCAACCTGAATGCCAACGTCACCACCGATAAGATCACCATCGATAATTTCTCGATGGAGGGCGCAAGCGGGTCGGTCAACGCCAGCGCCACGGCTCCGCTGAACGGTCTGCTTCCGAGCGGGTTCGATGCCAAGCTCAAGACGGACAGCTTCGATATATCAGGGTTCGGCAGCGAAATGACCGCGCTGGTCACCACGAAAGCGGCGTTGTCCGGCACGATCGATCCGCCATCGTACAGTGTCGACGTCAAGACCGACGAACTCGAGGTTGAGTTGCCGGCCTCTCAAACGACAAGCAACCACCCGATCGCACTTTCGGACGACATCGTCATCACGGACTCGCGTCGAGGCGGCCGGCGAGCCGGCAGCGTCTCTCCGTACCTCGCCCAATCGACGGGAGAGGTCGAACGGACGCGCCTGGAGATCCAAGTCGACCTGTCGCGCAAAAGCTGGCTACGCCACCCCAGCGGAGACTTGAACTTCACTGGCTCGCTGGGCATCGATCTTCTCGGTGAGTCGGTCGTCATGAATGGTTCTATCGACTCGATTCGCGGCGACTTCGAGTTTCTCGGCCGAGACTTCACGGTGCCCGACAAGAAGGCCGTCGTCCGCTTTCGTGGAGCCGACCCGCCAAATCCCGCCCTCGATGTCGAAGCTCACCACCCGCTGGACCGAACCATCGTCGCAGAGGTCGGGCAGGCGGCCAGCGGCGATCCCAAGATCGTCGTCCGGGTGACCGGATATGCGCTGGAGCCGCGTCTCGACCTCTCAAGTGATCCCGGGATGTCGGAGACCGATATTCTGTTCGTACTGATGACCGGCCGCCCCCCGAGCAACGCCGGGGTCGGCCAGGACGAAAGCGTGGCGAACCAGGCGGTAGCAGCGGCGAGCGGCATCTTTTCCGGGCTTCTCCAGCAGCGATTGTCCGGGACGCTGCCGGTCGACATGCTCCGCATCGAGACGGGCGATCAGGGATTTCAGGACAGCCGAATCAAGGTAGGCAAGTACATTACCGATGATATTTTTGTCTCGTACGCCTACCAGTTCGGCTCCGGCGACGAGGACAGCGGCTACGAGGCCCGCATCGAATACCACTTCCTTCCGCGGTGGATGGTCGAAGCCGTCTACGGCGCCAACAACACCGGTGAGCTCAACGTCTTCTGGGACGTCTACTGAACGCGGCTACAGAATGCCCCGTCGCTGGAGCACCGTACGGATGGTGGCACGGCTCTCTTCGAGGTCCTCGCGACGTTTGACCGGGCAATACCGGCCGTATTCGCCGTCGCGCGGCACCGAAGCGACCTGAAAGTCCAGGGACTTCGACAGCTCCCCGACGATCCGCTCGAACTGTATGGCCGTCTCTCCGCCGACCTGCTTCTCGATGGGATAGCGGTCGAGCTCAAAGGTGTCGTCGAGCGCCTCGGCGGTAAACCACAGGTTGTTTGTGTTGTGGACCGGAATGGTGTCCCAGAGGGCAGTGTCCGGCGCCCGGAAGGACTCCATAAGTCGGAGTTCACCGTCGATCTCGACCGGTTTTCCTCCCGAATCCTCGGGCAGACTTCGGACGGCCTCGCCGGTCATCTCGACACCGGAGCGCCTGGCAGCGCGCACGTGATATCCCACCACGAGCGGATCCAGTGTGGCGAGCACATTGTCGATATTCGAGACGAGCAGATATCGGCCGCCCCGGTCCATAAACCGTCCCAGTGTCGCCCGATTTAGCGCATCGGCCAGGTCGCCGTGCCCGGTCGAGTACAGCGATGCTCGCCCCTGCTGGTCACGGAACAGTTGCCCGTCGGGGGTCAACCGCAGTGAAACCTCCTGGTTAAACTGGAACACAGTCTCGGGATCGACCCCGAAGTAATCGTGTTCATCCAGATGCTGCTGGGTCGCGTCGGCGGTCGCAAAACTATTCATCAGCAGGACGTCGACCGCACCGTCCCAACGGGCGGCGTCCTTCATGGCCATGCCCAAAAACGAGATCCCGTCGACCACCGGCTGGCACCCTTTGACCACTTCCCCGAACCGGGTCGCCATCCCACCGTTGAGCACCACAATTCCGACTTCACCGGCCTCGAGGGCCTCCTCTCCCAGAGAAACCAGCCGCCGGCCCTCGACGCTCTCGTGGCTGGGCAGCACATCCAGGGAGTCGGGACCCGGCGGCGTCGGCGGCGGGCCCGACTCCGGTTCGAATGCACTCAGGCCGTGATCGCGAAGTTGTCGCCAGCGGCGCAGAAACTCGTCCCCGTCGAAATGAAAGCGTTTCAGCGTTTCGACGGTCTCGGGGTCCAGCCGGTCAAATAATTCAGCGGTGTCCGATGGAATCGACATCTTCAGGTTCCTCGAAACCCCTTGAGGGTCGCGACATTTTTGGCGAAGCTCGGGTCTCCGTTTTCCAGCGGCGGTGTCTCGACGACCGCGGGATGAGCATCGAAGCGGTCGTCGTTGACGAGGAATCGAAACGCGTCGGCCCCGATTTCGCCCTCGCCGATGTGTTCGTGTCGGTCGACCTGGCTGCCCAGCGGCTTTTTGGAGCCGTTGAGGTGAAACGCCTTCAGGGCCGACAGGCCGACGGTTTCATCAAACTGTTCCCACACATCCTCGTACGAAGAACGATCCGTCATGTCATAGCCAGCGGCGTGGGCATGGCAGGTGTCGAAACACACGCCGAACCTGTCCTCCTGCTCGAGCCGGGCGAGGATGTCGCCGAGATGCGAGAAGTCGTGGCCGATCGAGGTGCCCTGTCCCGCCGTATTCTCCAACAGCAGGGTCACATCTTCCCACGGATCGTCGTGTTCATCGTAGACGCGATTGATGTTTCGGGCGATCAATTCGATGCCCTCTTCGACGCCCCGACCGGTGTGACTGCCGGGATGAACAACCAGATACGGGATGCCAAGGAGCTGACAGCGCTCGAGTTCGTCGGCCAAGGCCACCCGGCTCTTTTCGATGGTCGATTCGCTGCTTGAACACGGGTTGATCAGGTAGCTGGAGTGGGCCATCAGCCCCTGTAGCCCCGAATCGGCGTACGTCTCCCTGAAGGTCTCGGCCTCCTGGTCGGTCCACATCCTCTGCTCCCACCGATTGTTGTTTTTGGTGAAGAGCTGAACCGATTCGCAATCGTCTTCGATCGCGCGCTCGACGGCTCGGTACGGGCCGCCGGCGGCGGATTCGTGGGCTCCTATGCGCATGTCAAAATCCTGTGTTGTGCAACAATGCAAACTGAATGAGGCGAGGCTGCGGTCATCAGACCCGGGCGAGTGCCTTCTCGAGATCCTCCAGCAGGTCTTTTTCGTGCTCAACGCCGACCGAGATCCGCACCAAGCCATCGGTAATGCCGAGTTCGGCTCGCTTGTCGGGGGGCACCGATGCGTGGGTCATGATCGCCGGGTGTTCGATGAGGCTTTCGACACCGCCGAGACTCTCGGCCAGCGAAAAGACCTCGACGGTCTCCAACAGTCGACGCGACGCCTCGAGTCCACCGTCGATGTAGAACGTGACGACTCCGCCGGGCCCACTCATCTGCTTTTGTCCGACCTCGTACTGTGGATGCGATTCGAGCCCCGGGAATAGAACCCGATCCACCTTGCCGTGACCCTGCAGATACTCGGCCACCGCCTGGGCATTCGACGCGTGCTTGCGCATCCTCAGCCCCAGAGTCTTGATCCCGCGCAGGACCAGAAAGGCGTCCATCGGACCCGGAACCGCACCGATGGAATTTTGCAGAAAGAAGAGCTGCTCAGCCAGCGAGGCATCGTTCGTCGCCACGGCCCCGCCGACGACGTCCGAGTGCCCGTTGATAAACTTCGTCGTCGAGTGGACCACGAGATCCGCGCCCAGATCCAATGGCTGCTGGAAGTACGGGCTCATGAAGGTGTTGTCGACGGCCACCAGTGCGTCGGAGGCGTGCCCGATCTCACAGACAGCTTCGATGTCGTAGATCTTTAGCAACGGGTTGGTCGGCGACTCGACCCACAGCATCGTGGTTTGGTCGTCGACCGCCTCGTCGACGGCCTCGAGATCGGTCATGTCGACAAATTCGAACTCGAGCCCCATCTGCTCCATGACCTGCACGAACAGACGCCGGGTTCCCCCGTAGATGTCATCCGAGGAGACGACCTTGTCGCCGGCCTCTAGCAGATGGAGCACCGTGGTTGTGGCAGCGCATCCCGATCCGAAGGCCGTACCGAAGTCGGCGCCCTCGAGACTGGCGATGCAGTCTTCCAGTGCCATGCGTGTGGGATTCTGGGACCGACTGTACTCAAAGCCGGTGTGTTCCCCGGGACTCGACTGTTCGAAGGTCGAGGTCTGGTAGATCGGTTTCATCAGGGCCCCGGTCGTCGGATCGGGACGCTGACCCGCATAGATTGCGCGAGTGTCGAAGGCGTACTCTGCAAACGAATAGTCTGGGTCGTGCATCGGGGCTCCTGACAAACCGAGAGGAACGATGAACTCGGGCGAACGACGACCATAGAAAGCCGACTGGACCCGAGCAAGCCATAGCGCAGGAGCGCCGGTCATTCCACCGATCACCCGTCCAATACGACGGTCTGGTCCAGTTCGGGAATGATACAGTCCCAACCGAACCGATCGCGAAAGTGCCGGCGTTGGGCGTCGGCTGCGGTGAGTTCGCCGTGCGTCAGGAAGACTGATTCCGGCGCTCGTTCCAGCCCATCCAACCAATCTCCCAACTCGCGGTAATCTGCATGCGCTGAAAGTGCGCCGAGGTCCTCAACCTGGGCCCGTATGGGTACGTACTCGCCGTGGATCTTGACCTGAGACGCGCCATTGACCATCGCTTCACCGCGGGTTCCGGCCGCCTGATATCCAGCGAACAGAATGGTGTGTTTCGCCACCGGCGCATACGTTTTGATGTGATGAATGACACGACCGCCGGTCGCCATTCCGCTCGCCGAGATGATGATCGCCGGCTCGTCCAGAGCATTCAGCGATTTCGACTCTTCTACATCCTGTACCAGTCGGACGGCCTGGCACATCTCGCGGCACGCCCGTTCATCGAGCCGGTGGTCACCGATGTGACGCCGGTACAAGTCTGTCACGTCGACGGCCATTGGACTGTTCAAATAGACGGGCACGTCGGGCAGCCGCCCGGCCTGGATGAGTTCGGTGATATAGTACATCAAAAGCTGCGATCGCCCGACGGCAAAGGCCGGAATGATCACGACGCCTCCCCGCTCGATGGTCCGGCCGACGATGTCCGCGATGTCGTCGCGCACGTCCACTTCGGGGTGCATCCGGTCCCCGTACGTCGACTCGACGACAAGAGTGTCGGCCTGACGAATCGGTTTGGGAGGAAACATCAGCGGGTCGTTTGGACGACCAATATCGCCGGAGAAGACGAGACGGTGGTCCTCGCCGAACAACTCGATCCACGCCGCCCCGAGGATGTGGCCCGCCCTGTGAAACCGCACGTCGATGCCGTCGACCGGCTGGAAGGTCTCCTCGAACGCCACTTTTTTCAGCGATCTCAAACAGGCTCTGGCGTCCTGTTGTGTATAGAGGGGTTCGGCGGGGTCGTGTTTTGAGAAACCCCGCTTGTTGGCATATTTCGCCTCCTCCTCCTGCAGATAACCGGCATCCGGGAGCAGGATACCCAGCAGATCCTCGGTGGCGGTCGTGCAAAATACGGGTCCATCGAACCCTCGGTCGACCAGCCTGGGCAGGTAACCCGTGTGGTCGATATGGGCGTGGGTGAGTACGACCGCATCGAGCGACTCGGGCGGGACAGAGAGGCTGCGCCAGTTGCGATCCCGTAGCTTCTTGAGGCCCTGAAAGAGTCCGCAGTCGACCAGAATACGACGGCCCCCGGTTTCGACGAGGTACTTCGACCCGGTGACCGTCTCTGCAGCACCCAAAAAACTGAGCTTCATCTCTTCCTCGTTCTTGAATCGACCCTGGCCCATGCGTCTTTGACCAAAGAACGCACCGAGGCGCCGGATTCAAGCACGGTGGCACCGACGGGGTCCCCCCAACACTCGTAAGGGCATGACAATTTGCTCGTCGGCCGGATGTCGCTACAGTGGGTGTACAAGTTGCAGATGCGGAGGCGACGATGGAGCGGCGGGACCGGTACACATACGACGCGGACTGGGCAGAGACCGTCGAACTCAAAGACGGGACGTACGCCCGGCTGCGTCTGCTGCGCCCGCAGGATCGCGACCTGCTTTCGAAGGGATTCGACCGACTCTCCCCGGAATCAAGGTACACGCGGTTCTTGGGCATCAAGCCCAGGCTGACGGACAAGGATCTGGATTACCTCTGCGATGTCGACCATCAATCTCACATCGCAATCGGCGCCGTGGCCACCGACGGCGAAACGGGCATGGGGGTCGCTCGGTGTGTGCGACTCGACGAACAAGGAGACATCGCCGAGGCCGCCGTGACGGTCATCGACGCATGCCAGGGAAAGGGGTTGGGACATATTCTGCTGGACCGACTGGTGCATGCCGCTGTCGAGCGGGGCATTCGACGGTTCCGGAATACCGTGTTCGCTGAAAACAAGGCGATGCTCGCCCTGATTCGGGACTTGGGAGACGCAAATGTCGTCGAGCGCGACGGACCCGTTGTGACCATCGACGCCGAACTTCCGTCTGCCGAGGAGCTCGGGGTCGACGATCCGGACAAGACCGCCATGGGGGCGTTGCGAAGGGTGCTCCGGATGGCAGCCCGCGGCGCCCTCCGTCTACTCAGAGCCTGAGGTCGGTTTGAGGACCCGGCAGCGCACCAGCAGATCGTCTGCCATTCGACCCGTAGATACCTCGACATCGAATCGACCCGGAGCATCCTCGCGCAGTCGCTCCAGTCGGTGCTCCAGAGCCTGGAGGAGCCCGCCTTGGGCGTCGGCATCACCGACGGCGCCCTTCAGAGCGATCCAGATCTGGCCATGTTCACCCGGGTCGACCCGGGTCTCATACCCGGCCACCGAGTTCAGAGAATCGTCGAGATGGTCTGCCAGCCAGGTGACGATGGCGTCCGACGCCTCGTCGCCCGGCTCGGCCTTGGTTCCGTCGTCTTCATCAGACATGATGCTCCCGGGTAAAACTATGTTCGTTCGCCGTACCGACGCCCCGTCGTAGGCATGGTCGAAACGACGGTCAATGCTTCAATGATGCAGGTACTGAGATGAAGACCGAACTTCTCCTCTGGGCTCTGGGAACCGGGACCGTGAGCGCCCTGGCTACGGGCCTGGGTGCCCCGCTGGTCTCGGTGCTCCCCCTCGACTCCGATTATGTCCGCTCGTTCGCCAGCGCGGTCGCCGCCGGCATGATGATCTCGGCGTCGGTCTTCTCTCTGGCCCAGGAGGGGATCGACATGCATGCGAGCGTCGCCTGGGCGACCCCCAAGGTCATCGTGGGGATGTTGGTCGGTACGGCATTTCTCTGGTGGCTGTCGAGTCGATTCGACGACGACTCCGATGATCCAGTCCCCCAGTTGGGACTCAGCCGAGAGTCCCTTCTGCTCTTCCTCGCCCTGGTCGTACACTCATCGCCGGAGGGCGTCGCCATCGGGGTCGGCTTTGCGACCGGTGATATGCAATTCGGGCTGATCATGGCCCTGGCGATCTCGATCCACAACATCCCGGAGGGAATCGCCATGTCGCTGCCGATGCGCGCCGAAGGGGCCTCCGTGTGGCGGTGCGCCGCGATTTCGACCTTGACCAGCTTTCCTCAGCCGCTTCTCGCTGTACCCGCCGCCTGGGGCTTCTACTACTTTCAGCCGGTCCTTCCCGCCGGGCTCGGGTTTGCCGCCGGTGCGATGATCTACGTGACGATCGTGGAGCTCATCCCCGACGCACTGGAGCATGGCGGCGAAACACGCACCGCCTGGGGAGTGATGGTCGGCCTCAGTGCCATGCTCACGATTACCGTAATCCTCCCCGGCGGTTGATATCTGAGCGTGCGTCTCCGAGGCCTTGACCCTGAAATTGAAATTCGTTATCAGGGCGGCGATTCTCAGTAGCTCCTCGCCGCCGGAGGCCCCGGGCGGATCTCCTCGACCGAGCCAACACTATGCTTCGTTCGAATGACTTGACGCGACTCGTCTTTGCTTCGCTGGCCGCCCTGCTGGTCCTGAGCGCCGCCTCCCCCGCACTGAGCGCCTCCGATGCCGATACCGACGCCCACCGACTCGTCGGCCTCCTCGAATACGTCGGGGCCGACTACCGGATGGCCGTCGAAGACGGCGAGGTCATCAGCGACTTCGAATACAACGAGATGCATGTCCTGGTCAGTGACGCCAAAGAACTGTTGGCCGGCCAGGCCAAACAGCCGGAAACACTCGAAACGCACCTGCAGGAGCTGTCGAAGCTGATCGAACAGAAGGCGCCGGTCCCCGACGTCGAAAAGGTCGCTCAAAGGGCCAAGCTGGCCACGGTTGATGCCTTCGACATCGTCCTCGCACCGGACCATGCGCCCAGGTTTGAGCGCGGCAAGAAACTCTACCAACAAAACTGCGTCTCCTGTCACGGAGAGTCCGGCCGAGCCGATGGTCCGGCCGCCGAGGGAATGGAGCCCCCGGTGGCCGACTTTACGAACGCCGATCGTCGAAGTGCGCTCTCGCCGTACCGCGTCTACAACACGGTGCGGTTCGGCATCGACGGCACACCCATGAACGCCTACGACAACCTGAACGCCCGCGAGAAATGGGATCTCGCATTCTACACCATGGCGTTGGGTCACGGGGCTCGGGACAATCCTCACAGTCCGACGGCCGTCACGCTACCGGAGGGCTTTCAGCCGACCCTGGACATGCTGGCGAAGCGCAGCGATGACGCCCTCGTCGCCTCGTTGAAAAAAGCCGGAATGACGGGAGATGCGGCGACGAATGCCATCACTCAGCTCCGTACCGAAACGGTGTATACACTCGACCCGGCTGGCGCGGACACTGACCAAAAGGGTGGCGACGAGCGAATCCTGACGGCGCTGAACCACCTCGACAAGGCCGAAGCCGCCTGGCGAGATGGACGCGGCAATGACGCTCGCCGGCAGGTGCTGGCGGCCTATCTCGACGGCTTCGAGATGGCCGAACCGCGGCTTCGCTCCCTGGACTCCGGTCTGGTTCGTGAAGTCGAAGAGGCGATATTCGGACTGAGAACTGCCCTGAAAAAGGGAAATGACGACGCTGTCGAAAAACACCTCGCCGACGCCAGAGAAAGCATGGCCGAGGCCCGCACTCTGCTCAGCGAAGACAGCAGCGCCTGGGCCGCCGGCTTCGCGAGCGCGATCATCATTCTGCGCGAGGGGGTCGAGATCGTACTCTTGGTCACACTTCTTCTGGGGCTGTTGACCCGATTGAATCGACTCGAGGCCAAGAAGTATGTCCACGGAGGATGGATCGCCGCGATGGCCGCCGGTGGAGTTACCTGGTATCTGGCTCAAACCCTCATCGAGATCAGCGGAGCCAGTCGCGAGGTCATCGAGGGGGTTGTCGGACTCCTGGCCGCCGCCGTGCTCTTTTCAGTCAGTTACTGGTTTATGCAGAGCCTGCACGGCAAGGAATTCCTGGACTTCATCAAGGAAAAGCTCGAGGAACGTGCAACGGCCGGTCAAATGATGGCAGTCGGCGGGCTGTCGTTTTTGGCCGTCTACAGGGAGGCCTTCGAGACCGTCCTCTTTTACCAGGCCCTGTTTGCCAACACCGGCGGCAGCACATCCGGAATCTTTGTCGGGGGCGCGATCGGGCTGATGATCCTGGCGGTCATCGCCTACTTCATCCTCAACGCCTCCAAAAAGCTTCCGATGAAGCAGTTCTTTGCCGTCTCCGGCGTCTTGCTGTTCGGACTCTGCATCATGCTCACGGGAAGCGGCCTCCATGCATTCGTCGAGGCGGGATACTTGCCGATGATCTCGGTGCCCTTCGTGACCATCAAATGGCTGGGCGTGCACTCGAACCTGATACCCTTGATCGGACAGGGTGTGCTCCTGCTCGCTGGACTCGTCTGGGCCGGGTATAGCCTCAGCGAACCGACCGACACCTGACGGGGCGGCACAGGCGTTGCATAGCCATCGGAGTGCCCAACTCCGCGTCCCTTCTCTGGACCTTTTATACCGCACATGGGTTCTTCGATGGCTTCGTCTCCGCCGGTCGATCTCGATCTCCTGCGCAAATACGACCTACCGGCCCCGCGGTACACCTCCTATCCGACCGCCCTGCAGTTCGACACGTCGCTCGACGGCGCCGCCGTCGAGCGACGCATGGAGAGTCGGTCCTCGGAGGCTCGGCCGGTGTCGCTGTATGTTCACCTCCCATTTTGTCGCTCGCTGTGCTGGTACTGCGCCTGCACTCGCGTGATCAGCAAACAGCGAGACGACGCAGCCGACTACGTAGACCGTCTGATCGAGGAGATCTGGCTTCGCTCGACATGGATCGACGACGCTCCGGTCGTTCAAATACACCTCGGCGGGGGAACCCCTACGTTCCTCCCACCCGAGCAACTTCTTCGTCTGGGCCGGACTCTGCGCAAGATTTTCGATATCCAGGACGACGCGGAACTCGCCGTCGAGATCGATCCGCGGGAATGCACCGACGCGCACATCGATGCGCTGCGTGAACTCGGATTCAACCGTGCGTCGCTGGGCGTGCAAGACAACAACAGAGAGGTCCAAGAGGCGATCCACCGGATTCAGCCGTGGGAGACGACATTGGAGGTCACCGAAACACTGCGCCAGGCGGGTTTCGAGTCTGTCAATTTCGACCTGATCTACGGCCTTCCCCACCAGACCCCCGAAACCTTCGGCCGCACCCTCTCCGACGTCGTCGACGCCGCCCCTGACCGTCTGGCCGTCTACAGCTATGCCCACGTGCCCTGGGTGAACCCGGCCCAAAAGCACCTGGAGGGCGACGCCCTGCCCGGGCCCGAGACGAAGCTCGCCCTGCTCAAACAGTCGATCGAGCGACTGACCGAAGCGGGGTATCGGTACATCGGCATGGACCATTTCGCCCGGCCAGACGATGAATTGTCCCGCGCCCTCGAAGACGGGACGCTGCGTCGGAATTTCCAAGGATACAGCACTGGACAGGGCGTCGACATCCACGGGTTCGGAATGTCGGCGATCTCTCAGACCCGCGACATGTATTTTCAGAACCGAAAGGAACTGCCCGCCTACGAAGAGTGTTTGAGCCACAACGAGATGCCGACGTACCGAGGCGTCGTCCTCGATTGCGACGACAGAGTTCGTCGAACGACGATCGAACACCTGATGTGTCGGCGAGAACTTTCCTTCGAGGAACTCTCGTCGACACTCCATATCGACTTTTCCGAATATTTTAGCGACGCACTCCGACAGCTCGGGCCGCTCGAGGACGATGGGCTGGTGGAGTTGTCGAGTGACCCACTTCGTATCACCGACGTGGGCCGTCTCTTTTTGCGGAACATCGCCATGCCCTTCGATGCCTATCTGGACCGGGATAATACCGACCAGAAATCGACGTCGGCAACGAGCCGACAACGCACGTATTCCCGGTCCGTCTAAGTCCTGATATGGACATCGGGCCCATCGTGCGCACCTTCTCGTCGGCGTTCTTTCTCGCACACCGCAGAGGCTCCAATGTCCGACATCATCGAAGGCAAGGCGAAGCTTCAAGCCCCCTGGCAGACCGTCGACCCGTTCCTGTTTTGCATGCACCACGACGACGACTACCCGTCGGGAAACGACCAGATGGGGCCCGAGGCGTCTCTGGACGGTCGCTCCCTTGGCCACGATTTCTCCGGCAAGGATGGTTGGAGCATGTATCACGGCGAGACCGTCCCGGGGTTTCCGGGACATCCTCACTGTGGGTTCGAGACCATCACGCTGGCCCGGGACGGCTACATCGATCACTCGGACTCTCTCGGTGCCGCTGCCCGTTTCGGAGCCGGTGATGTCCAGTGGATGACGGCCGGAAACGGGGTCGTTCACTCGGAGATGTTCCCGCTTGTGAACCGAGATGGCGGAAACCACACCGAATTGCTCCAGATCTGGCTGAACCTTCCGAGCGAAGACAAGGAGAAGGACCCCTATTTCACGATGCTCTGGAACGAAGAGATCCCGCGCACGACCTTCACCGACGACGCGGGCCGTTCAAGTGAGCTGGTCGCCATCGCGGGAAGTGTGGCGGGCATGGAGCCTCCCTCGGCGCCGCCGAGTTCATGGGCCTCCCGAGAGGAGTCCGCCGTCGCGGTCTGGATGCTGACCATGGAGCCGGGTGCCGAGTTCGAGCTCCCCGCCGGCGACCCTCAAGCCAATCGTGTCCTCTACTTCTTTGACGGCAAGGAGTGCACGGTCGCAGGTCAGACAGTCGACAGCGGGCAGGCCATCCAGGTGCGCAGCGACGCCGCATGTACGTTCGTCAACGGCGACACCCTCTCCGAGTTCGTTGTCCTCCAGGGAAGACCTATCGGAGAACCCGTCGTCAAACAGGGTCCCTTCGTGGCGAACACGCGCGGGGAGATCCGTGATGCCATGCTTCGGTATCGCGAGACCGGCTTCGGCGGGTGGCCGTGGGAGTCGGACGACCCGGTCCACCCTCGGGATCGCGGCCGGTTTGCCCGCCATGTCGGCGGGACTGAAGAATATCCGGATTCGGATCGGTAACGGAACTGGATGACATCGGCGCGGAAGTTCCGTAATCTAGACGGTGTGACTATTTGACCTCCCTGCTGGAGACACCATGCTCCTTGGACGTCCAGCTACAGCCATCTGTTGCTTGCTTTTGTCCGTCGCGTGCACCGCAGCATGTTCGGACGACCCCGCTCCCAACCCTTCGGATTGGGATTTTGGCGATACGTCGGTGTCGGACGTCTCGGACACGGACGAGTCCGCGGATGTCGATCCCACCACGGAGGGAGCCTGTTGTCTGGCAAACGCCTGCAGCGAGGTCCGAAAGGCCTCCTGCGACGAAATCGATGGAACGTTCTTCGCCGGCGATTCGTGTGAACAGGCGAACTGCTCTCAGAGCGGCGACCGAGTCCCGTGCTGCATCTCGACGCCCTTCGGGTCGCAGTGTGCTGAGATCACGACGGCCCAGTGCGAATCGGCCGAGGGCGAAATCCTGCAGGCCACGTCCTGTGCCGACGCTTCGTGTGGGGGCTCCTCGGAGCCTCAGGCGTGCTGCACTCAGGGGCAATGCACGACATCGAGCCCCAATGAGTGTCGCCGCAATCTCGGCACCCCGCAGGGTGAGGACTCAACCTGTGGGACCACGACCTGCCCACAACCGAAACCCTGTTGCATCGAACAGTTCGGCGCCGCGGCCTGCCGGATGGCAGCACCGTCGAGTTGCTCGGGATTGGGCGGAGAGACCCTGGAGGGCGTCGACTGCGGTGAATCCTCCTGCGGATCCGGCAATCTTGCAGCGTGTTGCATGATGGGCCAATGCATCAACCTCTCGCCGACACTCTGCAACCAGAGCGGCGGCTCGCCCGAATCCGGGTCCGTCTGCAGCGACATCGAGTGTCCCTGAAAAGCTGTAAACAACCTGCCGAGGATGTGTTAAACTTACAACACATTGGGTAGCCCCACGCAAAATCAGGTTGGATGACCTTGCCTTCAACGGGGCCTCGGCAATCACCCTTTTACTCCCGATGGGAGTTCTGTGATGCAGTACCGTGGATGTTCGTCACTTACCCTAGCCGCCCTTGCGGTCGGGTTCGCCTTCGTAGCCTCCGGCTGCGCCGAGACCGACTCCGCCGCACCGACCGAAACCAGCCCGTGCGCCTCCCTGTGTATCGAGGGAGACCAGGCCCCGGCCACTGAGCAGGGACGCATCGGCCAAGCCAGCCAAGCACTGGACCCGGCCGCCAAGGACCGCACCATCATTATCGAAGGAACTGACTCGTCACTGGCCGAATACTACATCGAAGTCGACGGCTCGATCGATGGGAGCAACCTCGAGGCCCACGACAATGTCAACGGAAATACTGCCGACGGCCGAGTCCAAGCCGCCAACAAGCAGGACGTCTTCGACTTTTCTGGCAGCCTCGTCGAATTCGATGTGGAAGGAACGGCAGCCGTCTACATCGATGGCACTCAGGTCAAGGGCGGCTCGTCGAGCACAACCCACGAACTCGTCGTCCGCGGGATGGACTACAGCCAGTCCGATTTCTACATCACGACCAATCCCGGGTCGAATCTTCGCGGCGGGGGCGACTTGGAGGGCAGCGACAACATCTCGAACTACCAGGCGAGCGGGTTCGTCCAGGCGCCCAACAAGGACGATACGTTCCTGTACGAAGGCGGGCTTCAGGAGTTGAAGGTCGTCGGGAGTGCGCGCGTCTTCTACGACGGTCAGATCATCGCAGGTGGCCCGAAGACGAAGTCGGAGGACGACTTCTACAACGCGCCGACCATCGGGCTCACGCTCCATTCCTCCAAGAACCTGATTCAGGCCAACGGACGCGACGGCGAACAGGGCCTCGCCCTCTACGCCGCCAAGGCCTTCGATGATGCCGGCTACAATTACACCATCACATACAACCTCAAGGCGAAGGATCCGCCCGACGAGACCTCACACTGTAGCGGGGATTCGACGAGCTGGTGGCGTGGAGAACTCAACAACGACCGCGTCGATGTCACGGCGAAGGACTCGAACGTCCTGATGCTGAATGCCAACGGTGGTGGCTGCGGCTCGATCGGAGGATGGTACGCCACAGCCCCGGCGGGCAACATTCAGGGCTCGAAGTCGTGGACCTCGGTCGGTACGGGCGACTGGCACCGCAACATTCACGGCAGCCTCCACGAGATCGGCCACAATCTCGGCGCCCGGCATGACCACAACAACAGCATGTCAGGCGCTCAGCACTGGGGATGGGGCTACAACGAGGTCGACAGCAACGGAAAGGGATGGTGGCACCGCACGCCGACGGTCGCCGGAAACGGCGCCGACAACGACTGTGGCACATACATCGAAAGCCGGCAGTACGACCCGGCGAAACGCCACCAGACGTACCACACATGTGCGGCCAACAACTTCGACATCAAGTAGACGTGCGCCTACCCGACCAACCGAACCAGCCCCCCTGGGCGAGACGCCCAGGGGGGGCCTTTTTGATCAAGAACAGGGGTCGTTGGCCGCCCCTGGCGTCCCGTTGTCGGTGGTGTTGGGAAGACTCGTCGTCTGGTCGCACCAGTTGTCGCCGTCATCGTTGTCGGTGGCATTGAGCAACGTCGGGTCCAGGCCCTTCGCCGCCCCTTCCGTCGGCTGGTTCCCCGCCCAGTTGGGACCGTTGTCGTAGTCGACCGTGTCGATGACTGTCCCGCCACAGCTCAATTGGATCTCATCGCCGCTGTTCGAGAGGAACCAGCTTCCTCCGTAGTTGTAGTCCGACGTAAACCCGGGCATGTCCGAGTTCGCCAGGGTCACGTAGCCGCCTGCGGGAATCACGAAGCTACCACCTGCCGCACCGATAGTGTGGGAGTCCGCACTCAAGTCTTCGATGACACATCCGTCGAGTTCGAAGTCCTCTGTCGAGCTCGTGTTGTAGAGTTCGAAATACTCCCCATTTGAGTCAGCCAATGCCTCCGGATTGGCCATGAACTCGGTGACAATGACATCGCCGACGCCCGGCGGTCCGGTCGAGGGGGCGTCCTCTTCGATGTCCATCTCCGCATCCATCTCGGCGTCCATGTCATCGCCGTCCTCTTCGATGTCCATCTCCGCATCCATCTCGGCGTCCATGTCATCGCCGTCCTCTTCCATATCTTCTTCGATGTCGGAGACGTCTTCTTCGACATCCTCTTCGACGTCTTCGCCCATGTCCTCCTCGACGTCCATGACATCTTCCTGAATGTCCATTGCGACGTCAGACGGACCGGTATCTCCGTTGTCGTCCTCTTCGCCGTCGCCACACCCCGCGGCCCACAACGAAGCCATTGTCACCAGCACTACAGGCAAAAACCACGTTCGATACTCCATCGTCGACCTCCGCTCCAGTATTGAAATTGCGACAGCCCCCAAAGGGCTCCGCAGACATGTTTTCACGCCTACGCATGAAACTAAGCAAGATCGCCCAGGATCTCAAAAATTGATCGCAAAAATTAAAAAACCCCGCCGACCATGATGGCCGGCGGGGTTGGGCGTTGTTGCAGTGAACAATCAGCCGTTGACCAGCTCGTTGCCCATCTGCCGCAGGACCATGTGCAGGATACCGCCGTTGCGGAAGTAATCGAGCTCGGCGTTGGTGTCGATGCGGTTGTCGACCGTGAACTCCTTGGTCTCACCGGTCTCCGGGTCAGTGGCGCGGACGGTGACGTCCTGCATCGGCTCGAGGGAATCATCGACGTCGATGTCGAAGATTTCCTTGCCGGTCAGCCCCAGGCTGTCCTGGGTGTCGCCATCTTTGAACTGCAGTGGCAGCACGCCCATGCCAATCAGGTTCGAGCGGTGAATCCGCTCGTAGCTCTTGGCGATGGTCGCCTTGACGCCCAGCAGGTAGGTCCCCTTGGCGGCCCAGTCGCGAGACGAGCCCATCCCGTAGTTCGTACCACCCAGGACGACGGTGTCGATGCCGTGCTCCATGTATTTGACGGCGGCGTCGTAGATGAAGCACTGCTCGCCGTAGCCGGGCTTGTGGTCGGTGTCGTAGTTGAGCTCGACCGGGTCTTCGGCCGCTTCGTCGGGGCCGAGGTACGTGGTGTAGCCACCCTCGGTTCCCGGGGCGAGTTCGTTCTTCAGCCGGACATTGCCGAAGGTCCCGCGCGTCATCACCTGGTCGTTACCACGTCGCGACCCGTAGGAATTGAACTCCTTTTCGGTGACGCCACGCTCCATCAGGTAACGGCCGGCCGGGCTATCCTTGGGAATCACACCGGCGGGGCTGATGTGGTCGGTCGTCGTATTGTCGCCGACCTTGACCAGACACCGCGCGTCGCGCACCGGCTCGATGGAGGGGACATCCAGGCCCATGTCCTGGAAGAACGGGGGCTCCTGGATGTAGGTCGAATCCTCTTCCCACTCATAGAGCGAGCCGGTCGGAGCATCCATCTCTTGCCACTCTTCGGGCCCCTCGTAGACCTCGGCGTACTTCTCGGTGAAGTCCTCGCGGTCCACGAAGTTCTTCATGAATTCGCGGATCTCGGCGTTCGACGGCCAGACATCCTCCAAGTAGACGTCGTTGCCGTCTCGGTCGGTGCCGATCGGGTCGTTGTACAGGTCGATGTCCATCGTGCCGGCAATCGCATACGCGACGACCAGCGGCGGCGAGGCCAGGTAATTCCCCTTGGTGTAGGGGCTGACGCGACCCTCGAAGTTCCGGTTCCCGGAGAGGATCGAGCAGGCCACCAGGTCCTCGTCGATGATCGCCTTCTCGATGGGCTCGGGCAGCGGCCCCGAGTTGCCGATGCAGGTCGTGCAGCCGTAGCCGACGGTGTAGAAACCGACGTCTTCGAGGTCGTCGATGAGATCGGCGTCCTCCAGGTACTTGGTCACGACTCGAGAGCCGGGAGCCAATGACGTTTTGACCCAGGGCTTTGCCTCGAGGCCGAGTTCGTTGGCCTTCCGGGCCAACAGGCCGGCACCGAGCATCACCGCGGGGTTCGACGTGTTGGTACACGACGTAATCGCAGCGATGACGATGTCACCGTCGGTCAGATCGAAGGTCTCACCGCGGAACTCCACGTCCTTGGCCGTGGTGCGCTCCGGCTTGTCGAAGGTCTTTTCGCGGTGCAGGTTGAAGTCATCCTGCATCTCGCTCATGACGACCTTCTCGTGCGGATTCTTCGGTCCGGCGAGGGTCGGTTCGACCTGTCCCAGATCCAGGGTGATCGTCGAGGAGTATTCGATCGACTCGTCGGTGTCGTGCCACATGTCGTTCGACTTCGTGTACTCTTCGACGAAGTCGATGTGGTCCTCGTCGCGCCCCGTCAGGTGCAGGTAGTCGAGCGTCTTCTGGTCGATGGGGAAGAAGCCCATCGTCGCACCGTACTCCGGCGACATGTTGGCGATGGTCGCCCGGTCGGCCAGTGTCAACGTCTCGAGGCCGGGGCCGTGGAATTCCACGAACTTCCCGACAACGCCGTGGTCGCGAAGCATTTTGGTGACCGTCAGGACCAGGTCAGTCGCCGTGGCGCCCTCTTTGAGTTCGCCGGTCAGCTCGAAGCCAACGACTTCGGGAATCAACATGAAGATCGGCTGGCCGAGCTGGCAGGCCTCGGCTTCGATGCCTCCGACGCCCCACCCGACGACGCCGAGCCCGTTGATCATCGTCGTGTGCGAGTCGGTACCGACCAGCGAATCGGGGAAGGCCACCTGCTGGCCGTCGCGCTCCTCGGTCAGCACGCACGAGGCGAGGTACTCGAGGTTGACCTGGTGGACGATGCCGGTCTCGGGCGGAACCACAGAGAAGTTCGAGAAGGCCTGCTGGCCCCATTTCAGGAATTTGTAGCGCTCATCATTGCGCTCGAACTCCATCCGCGTGTTGATGTCAAATGCGTCCGACTGTCGGAACGCATCGACCTGGACGGAGTGGTCGATCACCAGATCTGACCGAATCATTGGATTGACCCCGTCGGCATCTCCGCCCCAGCGGTCCATCGCACTGCGGCAAGCCGCCAGGTCGACGACCGCGGGGACACCCGTCAGGTCTTGGAGAACGACGCGGCCCGGGTTGAATGGCACTTCCTGTTCCGGGATGTCGTTGGCATCGTAGCCAGCCAGAGCTTCGATGTGTTTGGTCTGGACGGTCTCTCCATCCCAGTTGCGCAGGCAAGACTCGAGCATCACTCGAATCGTGTACGGCAGCGATTCGATGTCGCCGAGCCCCTCTTCCTCGAGGGCTTTGAGCCTGTAGTACGTATAGTCCCCTTTCTGGGTCTCGATGGTATCTGTGACGTTCTCGAACGGTTCTTGCTGTCCCATGGAGATTCTCCTCAACATTGCTGATTGATCGCGGCGCACGCGGCACCGCCGGTCGCATCGGCTCCCTTCTATACAGGATTGAAGCGCGAGATCCAGCCCCCAAATGACGCCGGATCCGGGTGCTAGCAGTCATGGTGCCACCAACCGGCCAGCGCCCACCCGAAACGCCGGGTCATCGATTCGATATCGCTGCCCGGCTGGCTGCCTTCCCGGTCGAATAGGAAGTCGGCAATCTCCTGTACCAACTCGGCCTCGGAGGCGAGGTCCGAGCAGGCGTGTGACTTCAGATCGGCGGGAATCGCCCGGCCCTGGCGCCTGAAGTGTGCGCAGAACTCGCAACCCATCGTGCCGAGATAATCAAAACACCATCCTGAATCCTTCCAAAGGGCACGTTGACGCTGGAGCTCTCCGTAGAGAGCCACCCCCGAGTAGATAATACGACGGGACCGGCGATCGAGCACCAACGAAGAGGTTACCGCCCCGGGCCATCGACCCGGATCCGTGTCCAGAAACGACGGCGCACCCCATCCCGACTCCGACGGGTCCGCGCCGATCGAATCGAGCCCGGGCAACGCCTCGACGGCCTCCAACAGCGATGGACCCATCAACATCAGATCAGCGGCGCCGAGGTCGGCGACTCGGTCGCACCTGTCGAGCGATCTCAGCTCAGTGATGATCGTCGTGATGAAATGGCGCGATCCGAGCCTCGACCGAAGCTGCGTCGACGTCGGCAACATGCCGAGCTCGGAACTCGACACCACGGCCGGGTCCACCCCGAGTTGCGAGACGACACGGGCCAATCCGAGTTCGGCCCAGCGCACCTTCCAGCCCCATCGCCGCCACAGTTTCTCCATCAATCCCACGAACACACTTCGATACGGTTGCACAGAGATGCGGTCGCCGCCGAACAGGACGACGGTTTTCGCGTCGAAATCGAGGGCCATTCCCGCCTCTGCGCTCAGCTCATCGCACCAGGCCCCGTCCTCCACCGTGGGGTGACTTATCGCATAGGTCTCGGCGGCGTCCGGCCCCCAGAAGACACGGCGCTGGAGGACATCCGCGTCGCCTCGTGCGTCGTAGAGGGTCACTTCTCCGTTTCGACGCACTGCGACGTTTGCACGGCGAGTCATGGTAAGACTCCAGAGGTTACACAAAGACACGTGGCCGAACTGGCATCTTGGACCAAACCTATACACTCTTTCGGGCTGCACCATCGTCTGGCACACTTCTTGTCGATAGACCTCCGTCAAACGACACCCCGATTGAAGGAGTTGGACCGTGCAAATCGAGATCCACCAGGGACACAGCCCTGACCACGTGCCGGCCGATGTCCATGTCGTTTTGGACGTTCTGCGCGCCTTTTCGACCACCCACGTCGCCTTCGATTGTGGGATCGAAGAGATCTTGTTGGCTAGAACCGTCGAAGACGCCTTCGCCCTCAAGCAGCAGCACCCCGACTACCTGCTCGCCGGCGAACGGGACGCCCGAAAAGTGGACGGCTTCGACCTGGGGAACTCCCCGGCCGCCCTCTCTGGACGGGATCTCCGGGGCCGTCGGATGATTCTGACGACCTCGAACGGCGTACGCGCTACGACGCACGCCCTGGATGCCACGCACGTGCTGGTCGCCGGATGGACTTCCGCCCGTGCAACCCTCGATTGGATCGCACGACACGCCGGCTCCGACCCCCACATCGCGCTCTTTGCCAGCCACCCCCAAAGCGACGAAGATGTCGCCTGCGCCGAGTACATGCGTGCGCGGCTTCGCGGGGAGGACCCGCCCAGCGAACCGTTTGTGGAGCGGATGCGTACCTCGAGCTCAGCTCAAAAATTTTACTCCGAGGCCTTTGAACTGGCGGACCTGGAGTGCGCCACCGGCGACCCCTTCGGACGCTTTGTCATGCGCGTCGACGGCGACGCCCCCCCTATCGTTCGTCCCGAGCCCGTCGAACCCGACTGATTTTACGCGACACTAGTCGAGCCGCAGACCTCGCGGGACCGCCACCCGTTCGACCAGCTCAAAGAGCCCCTGCATGGCGATAGCCAGCCCGGCGGCCGGCAGCGCCCCCTCCAGAATCAGACCCATATCGTCCAGCCGAATGCCGGTCAGAATAGGCTGTCCATAGCCGCCCGCTCCGATCAACGCCCCCAGGGTGGCAATTCCGATATTCCACACCGACGACGTCTTGATCCCGGCCAGGATCGACCGCATCGCCAGGGGGAGCTCGACTTTCCTGAGAATCGCCCCGTCGGGCAAACCCAGCGCGCGAGCCGACTCGAGCAACTCGTCGGGGACATCCTCCAGACCCGCGTAGGTGTTCCGTACAATCGGCAAGAGGCTGTACAGAAACAACGCCGCGATCGCGGGCTTTGTGCCGATTCCAAACAACGGAATCATGAAGACGAGCAACGCAAGTGAGGGAATTGTCTGCAGAATCCCGACGGCTCCCAGAATCACCTGTCCCCCGCGATCCCACCGCGACGATGCAACCCCCAGCGGGATGGCCAACACGATGGCGGCGAGCATCGAGATGAGCACCATGAAGAGATGCTCTCGCGTGCGCTTGACGAGTCTCTCCAACAGCCCCTCGCGGTCGATCTCGACCTGAATGCCGAACGCGGTCTGCAGAAAATCCGCCGCCACCGCGGTCTCGGACTCGCCGTCGATTTTGACCCGTTCGTTCAACCGAGACATCTCCCCGGACGAGATCGCTCCCTCGAGTTTCTCGACGGCCCGTAGCGCATCGGGGTGCTTCTGTGCCCATTCGGTGCGGTACACCAACACGGCCTCGTAACTGGGAAAGAATTCCCGGTCGTCCTCCAACGTAGCCAGGTCGTAGTATTCGATCTCTGCGTCGGTCGAATAGACGTCGATCACGTCGACAGATCCCGACTCGAGACCCCGATAGGCGAGGTCGTGGTCCATGCCGCGGACCTTCTGGTGGGGCAGACCGTACGCGTTCTGGAGTCCGGGCCAGCCGTCCTCTCTGTCCATGAACTCGTTGGTCAACCCGAAGACCAGGTCGGGATGGGCGCGCAGATCCGAAATCTTCTCGATGCCGAGTCGAGCGGCGTGCTTGTTGCGCATGGCCATCGCGTAGGTGTTGTTGAACCCGAGGGGTCGGGTCAGCGCAAGCCCCTGCGGGTCGACGGCTTCACGCAGCGCACCTAGGGTGTCGAGCCTCCTCTCCGAGAACAACTCCTGATCGATCGTTCCCGAATATTCGGGATAGATATCGATGTCGCCGCCGGAGACCGCCTCCCAGAGGACGCGTGTGCCCCCGAGTTGCTCGCGATGGGTCGCCGATGAATCGGTCGACTGGATCAGAAGCCTCACCATTTCACCCAGGATAACCGACTCGGTGAACTTCTTGGAGCCGACGCGACTCACCGGCTCGGATTGAGCCATCGCCGAAGACGTGATGCCAAGCAAGAGACCACTCAAGACGCATATCGCCACGATCTTCGCTTGCGCTCTCATCCTCGCCCCTCCCCGACCGTCTCGAGTGACGGCCCGCCGCCCTGAGCACGGATGAACTCCGTGACGAACGGGTCGGCGGGCCGCTCGACCAAGTCGTCGACGGTCGCGGCCTGAACGAGCCGCCCTGCTCGCAGAAGCGCCACCGTGTCGGCAAAGTGAGCTGCCTCCTGCATGTCGTGAGTCACCAGCAACACCGTTTTATCCAGCTCATCGAAAATATCGCGCAGTTCATCTTGAAGCCGAGCTCGAATCATCGGGTCCAGGGCCCCGAGAGGCTCGTCGAGCAGAAGGCATTCCGGATCGAGCATCAGTGCACGCATCAAGGCGACACGCTGCTTTTGCCCCCCGGATAGCTGAGCCGGGTAACGCTCCAGTTGGTCGGCCTCGAGATGCGTCAACTCCCGAAGCGCTTCGACGCGTTCATCGATACGCCCGCCGGCCCACCCGACGTGATTAGCCATTAGAGTGATATTCTCCCGGGCGGTCATGTGAGGGAACAGACCACCGCCTTGGATGACGTAGCCGATTCGCTTCCGCAGATCGCCGATATCCCAGGTGTCGAGCGGCTGCTCATCAAAGGAGATGCGTCCCTCGTCGACCTGCTCCAATCCCACAATGAGACGAAGAATGGTCGATTTCCCACATCCGCTGGGCCCGATGAGGACGGTCGTTTGTTGCGGCGCTACCTCGAGCGTCAACGCATCGACCGCCGTTTCGTCTTCGAATTTCTTGGTTACATCGTCGAACCGAATCATTCGTCACGCGGGACTCAGAACCATCGAACGTACGAGCATCGGCAGCGTTGGGAACTCCGGGACATCCGTCAACGTGCCAGCCGGATTCGTGCAATTAAACCGCTGAACCTTTAGCCTCCAGAAAGGATGAATCCCCCGGGATAATCGATTGCGCATCCGATCCGAGGACATGGCCACCCAACTGCTGATAAAGAGAGGCTCGACGGCCCTCTCCGATACCCGTGTTGAAATCGACGAGGCGATCGAGGCCCGCACCGACGCAAACGGTCTGATACATCTGGACCTGGAGCCGGGACCTCACCAACTCCGTGTTCGGGTCGACGGCAACCGGATGCAGATCCCGTTTCGGCTCGAATCCGGCGGTGAACTCCACGTGCTGGATATCGACGATTTACTCGAAGATGCCATGCGAGAGACCGCCGGACTCCCCGATGACGTACCCGTGGAGGTCGCTGAACGCTATCGGGTCCAAGAGGTCCTGGGACGCGGAGGAATGGGAATCGTCGTGCGAGCCTGGGACACCCTGCTCGAGAGACAAGTGGCCATCAAGTTCCTCAACGACAAGATGGCGGCGCACGACGAGGCGCAGGACATCTTCCTGAAGGAGGCGCGCAGCCTCGCCCGTCTGCGCCACGACGCCCTGGTCGACGTCCACGATGTCTCCGTCGACGACGGTCAACCGATCATGGTGACCGAATTTGTCGAAGGGGACAATCTGGCTGCCGTGCTCTCGGAGCAGGGCCGGCTCGACAGTGACCGGGTTCTGAGGCTGGCGGAATCGGTCTGCGAGGGGCTGACTCACATGCACCGCCACGGCCTGATTCACCGCGATATCAAGCCGGCCAACATCATCCTGCAGCCCGACGGCCACCTCAAACTCATCGACTTTGGCCTGGCCCGGTCACTCGAGCATCTGGTCAGTCAGGGCACCCAGATCCGAGGGACCCCCGCCTACATGGCTCCCGAACAGGTCAAGGGAGAGGATCTCGGCCCCGCTACCGACGTCTATCAACTCGGCGTGACGCTCTTCGAGCTCGTCACGGGCACGATTCCCTTCCCGGACGACCCCCACGGGCTGGCGCACGTCCAACAGTCCGTACCGTCACTCGACAGTCAGGGCATCGAGGCGGACCCAACTCTCGAAGCATTGATCGATGCCTGTCTTCGCAAAGATCCCGACGAACGCCCGGCGGATGCGTCGGTCATTCTGGACCACCTGCGGTCGGTACCCGAGGAACATCCGGCCGGCGCGACGCCGACGAACTCCGACCACCGGCGGGCCTTTCCGCCGTGGGCGATCACCGCCACGTCGACGGTTGCGGTCATCGGGCTCGCAGCTTTGGCCTGGCTGTACGTCGGAACGCCGGACGATAATACCGGCGAGACGGAATCCATCCGGGACGCGGCCCCTCCGATTCGGCCGACAGACCCGTCCCCGGCGGCAGCGCCGGCTATCGGCGAAGCCATCGGTGGCGCCAGCAGCCAAGTCTCCGAGGCCCATGCCGCAGCCGCTCGGAGCGTCCAAACCGGCGATACGGGTGATGGAGATCGACCCGAACGAAAGGAAAACACCGACGAGGAAGTCTCCCCGCCGTCTCAGTCACCCTCGGACCAGCCGAGTCGACAACCAGCGGCAGACCCAGGGGGCGAGGCACCATCGACGTCAGACGCGGGGGCCGTCGGTTCGGCTCAACGCCGACAAGGCTCCGGACCGGCCCGAAAAGACGGCCCCACCGCTCCCGATTCAAAGGGGGCCTCCGTCCCGGACCGCGCCGACATCGGTGTCGTCGACGGTGAACCCTCCGAAACGAATCCGGATTCTTCAGCATCTACTACTGAGGAGAGTGAAGCGAGTCGTGATCGCTCGGCGACGCCGGATGTCGGTCCAACCCCCTCACCGGAGGAGTCGCCCGAAAGCTCTGAATCTCCCTCGGACGACGAGTCGAGCGACGACCCCTCTGACTCCTCGGAAGATGATCCGCCCAATCCCCGGTTTTTCTGATTCTGTGCTGCCGACCTCCGGAATCGGCATCGATCAACCCCTTGAGAGGTTTCATCATGGTTTCGAGGTCATCTCGGTCGTTGCACCTCGTGTGGTTCACCGTCTTCACATTTGCAGTGACGGCGTGGCTGACACCCGGGCCTGCCGCGGCATCTCCCTGGACGGTCCCCGACGACGAGCTGACGGTCCTGACTAACCTCGACTTTTCGTTCGCCGACGAAGAATTCCTCCCCGATGGCACCCGACAAGCCTTTCCTCTCGAAGGGCAATTTGCGTCGACCCAACTGACGACGACCCTTCGGTACGGCTTCTCTGATGCCTTCGAGGGAGGGCTGGTGATCCGCCCCAAGGCGGTGTTCTACAGGGCCGACCCGGTGATCCTCCCCAAGAATTCGATGGAGACGGACCCGAGTAGTCGCGTCCTCGACTTCAACAGTCAACGGTTTGGTGTGGCAGACATCGACATCTTTGCCCGATACCAGTTTCTGGAGGGGCCGGTCGTCTTCACCTCCGAAAGCGTTTTGCAACTGCCCACCGGCTATGACACTCCGGCCGGAACCTTCCGCGACGACGAATTCGCCGGCGGGACCGGGACCATCCAAGACGATACGACGCTCGGCGACGGTGTCGCTCACCTCCATCAGAGCTTCTTGCTGGGCGCCTTTATCTCTCCCACCTCGAGTTTTTTGAGGGCCGATGTCGGCTACAAGCTCCGGTTCGGCGCCGGTGATCAGGTGACGGGCGGACTGAAACTCGGGCAGCTCATTGGGGACAAAGTCGTGCTGTTTGCCGGGTTGAGCGGTGCTTACACCATCTATGAAGGTCCCGACATCGGTACGTCATTTGTCGCCGCCGACCCTTCGATCCCCGCCGAGGATTTCCAGGTCGCCGACATCCGAATGATCGACATCTCTCTGGACAAAAACTATCTGAACGTTCGGGCGGGCGTCATCGTGCAGACCGGTGATGCAGAGTTTCAACTCGCCTACGGGCGGACGGTCCTCGGGGAGAACATTCCGGTCCTGAACAGCGTATCGATAGGTACGTCGTTCAGCTTCTCGAACATCACGGGGAATGCCGAGGGTTCACAAACCGGCCAGCAGGGCTAGACTGGACAAGACCCAATAACCACCGCCTACCCCGGAGTCGGCATGTCTTTTCCCTTCGAACGATTCCTGAATATTCGTCGTGCGCACTCGGCGAGCCTTCGTTCGGACGGCGAGCGCCTCGCCTTCTTGACCGACATCACGGGGACCGACCAACTCTGGGTGCTGGATGGCCCCACACAGTGGCCGCGCCAGCTGACCTTCTACGACGACAGACTGATGTTCGCAGAATACCATCCCACGGAGCCGATCATCGCCTTCGGCAAGGACCAGGGTGGCAACGAAGAACAGCGCATTTTTGCCGTCTCGGATCGGGGTGGATTGGCCGAACGCCTCAGCCCCACCGATGCCAAGCATCTGTGGGGTGGCTTCAGTCCCGAGGGCGACCTGGCCGCATGGGCTCACAACGGCCGGAACGGTCGGGACTTCGACCTGTACATCTTCGACATGGAGACCCGTCGAGAGCGGTGCATCCACGAGGGCTCGGGCTACAACTACGTGGCCGGATGGAACGAAGATGGCAGTGCCGTCATCGCAGGCCGCTCGAACTCCAACCTCGACAACGATCTCTGGCTGCAGGATTTGCAGTCCGGGGATCGACGGCATGTGACGCCGCACGACGACGAAGCTCTCTTCACCTCACCCGTCGCCCACCCCGACGGCGACCGGATCTTTTTGATTTCGAATCGCGGACGTGAATTTCGAGACCTGGCTGTCTGGGACCGCCGAGACGACGAGATCGAGTTCGTCGACGAAGAAGATTGGGACCGCGAAGCCCTGGCACTGAGTGACGACGGTCGCTGGCTCGCCAGTACGACGAACGAGAACGGCTACGGAACCCTTCAATTGCGCAACCTCGAGACCGGCACGGCCCGGCAGGTGGAGTCCTTTGAAGACTCCCTTGTCTCCAACCTCGCCTTCCAGACGGGAGGTGAGCAACTAAGTCTGACCGTCTCGAGCCCCGACGACACCACCGATGCATGGACCCTCAAGCCCGAGGACGGTACGACGCGACGATGGACTCGCAGTTCCACGGCGGGCATCCCCAGGCGCACCCTCGTTCGCCCGGAACTCATCCACTACGAGTCCTTCGACGGACTCGAGATCCCGGCCTTCTACTACGTGCACCCGAACGCGCAGCCGCCCTTCCCCGTGATCATCTCGATCCACGGCGGGCCCGAATCGCAGTACCGTCCATCCCTGCGCCCGGCGTTACAGTATTTTATTCAGAAAGGATTCGCGGTCCTTGCGCCGAATGTGCGGGGTTCGACGGGGTACGGCCGGACCTATACGGCCCTGGACGACCGTCAGAAGCGACCCGACAGCGTCGCTGACATCGAAGCCGCGTACCGGTGGCTGATCGACGAAGGCCGGGCTCACCGCGAACGCATCGGACTGATCGGCGGGTCGTATGGCGGCTTCATGGTCCTCAGCGCCATGACTCGATACCCGGAGCTGTGGGCCGCGGGCGTCGACATCGTCGGGATCGCCAACTTCGTGACCTTCCTGGAGAACACCTCGGATTACCGACGGCACCTGCGCGAGGCAGAATACGGCTCGCTCGACAACGATCGAGAGCTGCTGGAATCGTTGTCGCCGATCCACGATGTCGACGCGATTTCGGCACCTCTGATGGTCATACACGGTGCCAACGACCCCCGGGTGCCGGTCAGCGAAGCCCGCCAGGTCGTCGATGCCGTTGAGTCGAACGACGTCCCCGTCGAATCGCTGATCTACGAAGACGAGGGCCACGGTCTGACCAAACGGACCAATCGCCTGGATGCGTATCCGAAGATCGGGGCCTTCTTTGAGCATCACCTACTCAAAAACCCGACCTCCCACTGAGGGAGGCCGGGCCACTGAGTTGTATCGATGAAGACCGAACGCGTCTACGCGGAGAGGGCGTATTCGACCTCTTCACCATCGCCGAGGCGGTCGGTGAAAAAGATCCGGAATTCGTCGCACAGCTCCGATTCGATCTGGCGGATGCGCTCCTTCGAGACATCCCACTGTGCACCGAGTTCCCGCAAAATTTTCGGCTCCTCGGCGATGGTCCGCTCGTACCAGATCGCGCGGCGACGCGGTTCCTCGATCTGTTCACCGAACTCGCGCATGGCCTTGCGGAAGGTATCCATGACTTCGGCTTCGCCGACCTGCTCCTCCGGCGATTGCATCTCGCTCTCCATCAAGTCCCCGTAGGTCTTTCCGCCGTCATCGGAGAGTTGCTCGTCGAGCGACACCGGCGACTCCTCCATCTGCGTGCCAACCCGGACGATCTCCTTTTCCGGTACGTCCAGATACTCGGCGAGTTTCTTCGTGGTGGGCTCCTCGCCCATCTTCCGGAGTTCCCGCTTGGCCTTGTTGAGATTGTAGAAGATCTTGCGGCCGGCCCTCGACGAACCGAGCCGAATCGGACGGCCTCGGTTGATCAGGTAATCGAGGATCTTCGCGCGGATCCAGTACTGGGCGTAGCTGGTGAACTTGACGTTCTTGTCGGGATCGTACCGTCCCAACGCCTTGCTGATCCCGAGGTTGCCCTCCTGGATGAGCTCCAACAGATCGTCGCGGTCGCGGGTATAATCCATGGCAATTTTGATGACCAACCGAAGATTCGTCATCAACAGGACTTGTCCGGCCTCCGCATCGCCATTCTGATAGCGGATCGCCAGGTCTCGCTGGGTTTCGTCATCCAGCGGGTCCATGTGCTGGAGACGGGCCATATAGACATCGAGGGCACTCATCTCCGACGAAAGCTCGGTCATCTTATCGGGAACCATCGGGTAGAGTCCTCCCGTCTCCCCGACCTCCCAGTTCATTCCCGTCTCTTCTTCTACCGCAGCTTCGGATTCAATTTCATTCATAGCGCCACTCTCCTCTCAAGAAAACCGTTGTACGTCGGTCTCATTCGTTGGAACATCGATGCATCGGTCATTTATGGCAGCAAGCTACGTGCCAACGCGACCGATGACACCGAATACTCGAGAAGATTGTGACCTCAGGGCTTCGAATAGACCTCAACTCGTCTCCTACACGATCGAACCCCACATTCGTACGCCGGTGGCAACGTGTGAGAAGTTCAGGGTTTGCCCTCCCAATGAAAACTTTTCGTTGAAATTCTTTCACGGGCGTCGTCAAAAGTCTGCAGCTTCTGCAGAGACGTCACACACCGTCATTTCAAACCGAATTTTTCCAACCGGTAAATCAATTTATGGCGAGGAAGGTTCAGGTACCGCGCCGCCGCCGACTGGTTTCCATCGGTCTTGTCCAAAACGGCCTCGATGACCCGCCGCTCCAGGTCCATCAGATCGAGGCCCTCTTCGGGCAATTCGAAGGGCAACGTCTCGGCGTCGGAACCCGGTGTTGCATTTGAGGAAGCCGTGTGAACCTGAGACGGAACATCTTCGGCGGTCAGCCGATCTCCCTCGCATAGCAGACACATCCGCTCGACGACGTTTCGGAGCTCGCGGACGTTTCCGGGCCAGTCGTAGGCCATCAGAGCGTCGTCGACCTCTCGTTCGATCGTGATCTCGCGGTCGGCCTGCTCCCGCATGAAGGCCCGAACCAGTACGGGAATGTCTTCGCGCCGCTCTCGCAACGGTGGGATCTCCAGGGGGACGACATTGAGTCGATAGAAGAGGTCTTCGCGAAAGCGTCCCTCCTCGACCAGGCCTTCGATGTCTCGGTGAGTTGCAGCCAGAATCCGCACATCCACCTGCTGCGGCCGAGTCGCCCCGACCGTATCGATCTCGCCGGTTTCGAGTACGCGAAGCAACTTCGATTGCAGCTCCGCAGACATCTCGGCGATCTCATCGAGAAACAACGTCCCCCCGTCGGCTGCGGCGAATTTCCCCTCCGAGTCGGCCGTCGCGCCGGTGAAGGCCCCTTTCTTGTGGCCGAAGAGAACGCTTTCGAGCAATTCCTCGGGGATCGCCGCGCAGTTGACCGCCACGAAGGGCGCCCCACTTCGGGAGGAGCGGTCGTGAAGGGCCCGGGCCACCAACTCCTTGCCGGTCCCGGACTCGCCACGGATCAGTACCGTCGCGCCGCTGTCCGCCACCTTGTCGACCCGGCGCATCACGGCGTTCATCTCCGGACTTGCCGCCACGATGGTCGGACCCTTGCCGTCGTTTCCATCCTTGAGCGCCCGGTTCTCCCGGCGCACCCGACGATACTCGACGGCTGTCTCGATGACGGCGAGAAGCGTCCGTTTGTTGACAGGTTTTTCAACGTAGTGAAACGCGCCGCGTCGCATCGCCTCGATCGCCCGGTCCTTGCTGCCGAAGGCGGTGACCATCACGACGACCGCCAGAGGATCCCGCTCGACGAGCCGATCCAGAAGCTCCATGCCGTCGATCTCCGGCATCCGAAGATCCGTGATCACCACGTCGAAGGCGTCCGCGTCGTAGGCCTCGAGGCCCTCGGTTCCGGACGCCACGGCGGTCACCTCGAACCCCGCCTCCTCGAGGTTAAACGTCAGCACCTCGCGGAGGCTGTCGTCATCCTCGACGACGAGCAGTTGCCCGGCAGTCGCCGACTGCGTCTCCTGTGTCGTCTCAGTCATCGTACTCCTCGTTCCATCTCGGAATGCAGGCCCAAAACGTGGTCGTATCGTCGTCGACGTCCACATCGATAAACCCGTCCTGGGCCTCGATAATCCGGCTCGAGACACTCAAGCCGAGCCCGGTCCCGCCGTCTCGGCCGGTCACATAGGGGTCGAAGATCCGCTCGACGTCGCTCTCTGCGAGTGCCCCCGCGTTATCCCGGACTCCCAGGCACACGAAATGAGTCTCGCCGACTCGCCTCGATTCGACATCCATCACCACCCGCCGCGGCTCACCGGGAGGTGCACTCCCCCGTTCGTAGGCCTGGTAGGCGTTCAGCAGAAAGTTCAGCACGACCTGTGACAGTTGCGACGGATCCGCCGCCACCCATGTCTTCGGGGCGATCCGTACGTCGACATCGACGTCGCCGTCCCGGGCCTGTGGCGCGGTCAATTCCGCAACCTCGGCGGCTACTTCCAGCAGGTCGGCCTTCGAGACCTCGGGAGAGCCGGGCCGCGCAAATTCCAGAAAATCCTCGACGACTCCGTTGAGCCGCTCGATTTCTGCGAGCAAGACCTGCCCCATCCGGTGTTTGCGGTGATCTTCATCGAACTCGTCGACCAAGGCTTCGGCACTGCCCATAATTGAGGCGAGCGGATTCCGGATTTCATGGGCGAGACCCGACGTCATCTGGCCCAGCGCACTCAACTTCCCGGCGCGGATCAAACTCTCCTCCAGGGCGTCTCGCTCTTCGAGCGACCGCTCCAAGGCTCGCTGAATGTCTCGCTGCCGGCCGACGAGCCACCCCGTCAACCCACCGATGCCCACGTAGAGGACCATCTCGAGTATTTTGTCGATCGCCGGCGAAGGGGAACGGTGTTCCAGGAAAAACGCATGGGGGAGATACGCCAGACTCGCCACCACGCCCGCCAGAAGGCCCCCGGCGAGCCCGTGGGAGAAGGCCGCCAGGACGATCGGAATGTAGTAGAGTCGCCGATATACGTTGTGGAATTCGACCGCGTGAGGATCGGTCAGATAGTGAAACGCGGTTACCAGTACGATGAGTGCAATTGCGACCGACGCCTCGAGCGTGCCCTCGCGAGCGGGGGCCGGACCGGGTCCGGATGGCGAGTCGGTGTCTGTGCCCGATGTCCTGTGGCTGTCATTCATCCCGCGGACTCCTGGGAGTATCGGAGGCCTGTCGATGCATCTCGACTAGCTGGGTCTCGATCTTGTCGACGAGCGCAATCGGGTTGTCGAGCACACCGGTATCGGCGCGAACACCGATGCAGACGCCCTCGTCGTAGCTGATCAGGCTGATGCCGAGGCCGAGGCCGGCCGGGTGCGGCACCCAGAACATGAGGTTCGAGAGGTCGACGCCCCCCATCGACAGCCCACGCGCCGGTCCCGGGACGTTCGAGACAACCATCGAAGCCTTTCGACCGAACACCGTGTTGAAGATGCGTTCGACCACCGGCGGCAGATGCCCGAGCATCCAGAGGATACCGAAGGAGACCGCCGGCTCACCGCTGCGTTTCAAGCGCTCGATATCTTCCTGCAGCGCCTCCATCCTCGCCCGGGGGCTCGAGGCGCCCGTCGGCAACTCCAGAAACACCAATCCAAACCGATTTCCCAGATCCGGCGCCATCTGCTCGATTCGTCGTGCCGACCGCAGATTGACCGGAACCACACAACGGAGATCGAAGTCGTCGACGGGCTCACCTTGGTCGGCGAGATGACGGCGAACCGCTCCGGCCACCGCCGTCAAGAGCACGTCATTGACGGTCCCCTCGAATGCTTTTCCGATGTCTTTGATGTCGGCCAGCGGCACCCGCTGGGACCAGGCAACTCGGAGGTCTCCCGTCAGCGAATTGGTCAATGTCGTGGGACGCTCGAACGGCAGGGCCAAAAGGTGGATGACATCCTGGACCCAACGCCCCAGCTGACGAGCCCGCTCGGCAACCCTGCCTGTTCCGTTCCAAAGCTGTGCGACAGGACTCAATAGGCCGACGGAGTCGTCGCGGCCGTCGGCCTCGCCGGCATCGGCTTCCCCAAGCCGTCCGTCAGCGGCCTCCAGCAGGGCTCGGGCCAGTGCGAACCCGTCGCCGAGACAGTGATGAAAGAGAATCAACAGCGTCGAGCCGGCTCCGGAGTGCTGAAGCAGCCACATACGCCATGGGGGGCGCTCTGTGTCGAGCCCCTCGTGCATCAGTCGGCTCGCCATGTGGCGCACCGGCTCCTCACCGGCCTCGCCGTCGACCGCGACCTCCTCGATATGGTAATCGAGCGAAAAATCGGGATCGTCACTCCATCGTGGCGCCTCGCCCTCCGAGGCCACGACCCGGCGCCGAAATCGCGGATAGGTCTTTAGAATCCGGGTCTCGACCAGCTCGCAGAGGGTTGACCTGGGGAGACGCTGCTGGAAAGTCAGCGCGCCTCCCACAGTCGCTGTTCCTTCACCTTCTTCCATGCGCCACCACGCCAGATCGACGGCAGACATCGGTTCATCCGACTGTTCCCTTCGTTTCATCGACTCGCCCTTCGACGCTGGAGACGCGTGACACCCGGAGGGTAACACCATCCTTGGCTTGCACGCACATTCATCGTAGTTTCCTGGCCGACACCGGCCAGATTTTGAAATTCGAGGACCGATTTTGACAGAATTTGCGTGGATACTCGGAAGCGGGCTTGTGATGAGCGTCATCGCGCTCGTCGGGGGCCTGGGCATGTTTCTGTCGGAGCAGACGCTCAAGCGATTGCTGCTTCCGATGGTTGCCATGGCCGCCGGCACCCTCGTCGGCGGCGCACTCTTTCACATGCTTCCGACCGCCGTCGAGAAGATGGGCAACACCACCGCCGTGTACGCATGGATGTGCGGCGGATTTCTGAGCTTTTTTGTGCTCGAACAGTTTCTCCAGTGGCACCACTGCCATGCCGTGACCTCCGAGCACAAGCAACCGCTCGGGTATCTGCTGTTGGTGGCCGACGGCGTCCACAACCTCGTAGGCGGCCTGGCGGTCGGTGGAGCGTTTTTGCTCGACATCCGGGCCGGGATCGCGGCATGGCTGGCCGCAGCAGCCCACGAAATCCCTCAGGAGCTGGGCGATTTCGGGGTCCTCGTACACGGCGGCTGGTCGACCCGCCAGGCCCTGGCATTCAACTTCCTCTCAGCGCTCACGTTTCCGCTGGGCGGGCTGCTCGCCTGGGCGGCTGCCGAATCCATTGACGTCGCGTTTCTGGTACCCTTCGCGGCTGGAAACTTCATCTACATCGCCGCCGCGGACCTGATCCCGGAGGTCAAAGAGCACGAGAAGATCAGCGCCAACCTCGTCCATTTTGTCAGCCTTCTGATTGGCCTGGTCGCCATGGGCGCGATCCGGTGGGCCGTCCACGGCTAATCGCGGTCTTGGCGCGCCAGTTCTCGGCGGGCTGCCTCCTCGAACCCGCACCGCTGAGCGTGGCCGATGCGCTCCCAGAAGCTGTCGTCGTCGGCAAGCAGATCATACTTGAGACCTTCTACGAGTTCGCGGGCGAGTTCGTAGTTACACGACGTCACGAACCGCAGCCAGTAGCTGGATAGCTTCGGACTCAAAAACGGCACGTCGACGAGCCAGGGATCCTTTCCCATGAGACTCGCCGTTTTTCGAAGGATATCCTCGACGGTCAGGGTATCCGGTCCCGGAATGTCGTACCATCCCGCCTGATCCTCGGATAGACGAAGCGCCCCGAGCACGGCCTCGACGACATCGCCGATCCAGACGGGCTGGGAACGGGACCGCGTCCATGTCGGCAAGAGCATGGCGGGCAGCCGCGACGCCAGGTCGCAGACGATCTGCCAGCTCGCGCTGCCGGCTCCAATGATCATCGCCGCCCTCAGCTCCACGCACGAGACCGGACCCTGCCGAAGGACGCGTCCCGTCTCGAGGCGGCTCTCCAGGTGTTTCGACGGCGTTCCACCCGGGCGCACCCCACCCAGATACACGATGCGTTTCAGTCCGGCACGGTCGGCAGCCTCGGCAAAACGCCTCGCCGACCTCCGCTCCGTCTCCACATAGTCGGATCCGCTGATCTGGTGGATGAGATACAGTGCCGACCGGCAGCCCTCCATCGCCGGCTCCAGCGTCTCCGGACGCGAGACATCGAGTTCGACCCAGGTTCGGTCCGGATGTTGCTGGCTGGCCTGGTCGGGACGTCGCGACGCGCAGACCACCTCGAGGCCGGACTCTCTCAGGCGCGGGTAGAGTCGCGAGCCGACAAATCCGGTCGCCCCGGTCAGCAACACGGGACCTCGGGTGCGGTCTGACATGGAAGCCTCCATCGGAAGTTGGGTAGATCGGAGTGCGGGACATCGGGGCCTTACCGTTTGCCGGTCGGCCCGAGACCCTGTATTCCAGTTCCCGCTCGGGGCGTGACGGGTAGTGCTGTAGTAAAGGGCACAACCCCCGGGAAATCAACGCCCCTCGACGCGTTCGCTGCGACACTCCTGGTAGCTTCGGTCAGTCTACGTGGACTCTCCTGACGAGACAACGATTGTGGTTGCCGGAGCAAACGGATTCCTCGGCCGACATCTCCCGGCATATCTCGACGAACGCGCTCGGCTGATCGGCCTGAGTCGCGATCCGGACGTCGTCGAAGGCTCGGCAACAGGAGAAAACAATCGACGCTACGACGCCTGGCGTCTCTGCGATCTCTTCTCCCGGCGCGACGCACTCAATGCCCTGGAGGGGGCCGACCGGGCCGTCTACCTGGTTCACTCCGGTCGGCCCTCCGCGCGGCTCTCCCAAAGCGAAATTCGCGATCTCGACGTCCTGTGCGCCGACAATTTCGCCCGCGCGGCTCGGTCCCACGGGTTGTCTCACATCGTGTACGTGAGCGGATTGTTGCCCGATCAGCCGAACGTGCCCTCCCAGCTCGCCCACCGCAGTGAAGTACGCGATACGCTCGGCTCTACCGGCGTGCCAGTCACATCGCTGCGGACCAGTCTGATTCTGGGTCCGGGTGGCACCTCCAGCGAAGTATTGATGAGGCTCGTCAGCAGACTTCCGCTTATGATCCTGCCGGCCTGGGCCGACAACGCCACGCGTCCCATCGATGTCGAAGATATGGCTCGACTGGTCAGCAGGGTTGTCGGCGAGCGAGACTGCTTCGGGCACGACTACGATGTCGGCGGACCGGACCTTCTGACCTTTCGAGCTATGTTGGCGACAACGGCCGAGTTGATGGGCCGCAAGCGTCCGATGGGCAACACCCCCTTCGATGCAATCCGCTTTTCGTCGGCCTGGGTCAGTTTCTTTAGCGGCGTCCCGTACGCGATGATTCGACAGCTCGTCGAAGGACTGCGCACGGAACCACGACCGTCGAACCGCCAACTTCAAAAGATGCTCGGCATCGAAGGCCGTTCGTTTCGCGATTCAATGCGCCGGTCGATCGCAGCCGCCGACACGCACGAACTCGAAGATAGCAGCCAGCCCCGTCAACTCACAGCGACGGATGAAACGTCAGTCGACGAATCGACAGCACTGGCGCGCCAATCCCAGCGCGGCTGGAGGCGCGCCCTCCCGGCCCCCCGCTCGCCCAAGCGGGGCACCCAGCATGTCCGGTCCGTGCAGCGGCTTCCCCTTCCCGCGGGTCGCGACGCGAGATGGGTCGCCCGAGCCTACGCCGACTGGCTGCCGACGTTGATGCGACCCTTCCTGGACGTGGACGTCGATCCACACCGAACCGTCGCCTTTTATCTCTGGCCGATGCGCAGGCCGCTTCTGGTTCTCGAATACGCGGACGATGTCAGCCATCCGGACCGGCAGCTGTACTGGGTGACAGGGGGCATCCTGGCAGCAAAGCAGGACCGGGGCCGCCTGGAGTTTCGAGAGGTCCTCGGCCGCCGTCACGTCATCGCCGCCCTCCACGAGTTCGAGCCGGCACTTCCCTGGTTTATCTACCTGTGGACCCAGGCCGTGGTTCATCTGTGGGTCATGCGCCGATTTGCCGACTACCTGGCAGACGTCGACGAAGACTCCACAACGCAGTGACACCGCCGAGCGTCTCACGGGTGGTCGAGCCGCATCCTTTCGCCTCTCACCGGCACGGAATCAACCATGTCCAGTACGCCCCTGACAGTCGTCTGGTTCGAATCCGACCTTCGCACCCACGACAACCCCGCGCTGACAGCGGCGGTCAAACGTGGTGGGCCCGTCATCCCGGTCTACATCCAAGATGAGGACATCGGTGACGGCTGGGCCGACGGCAAGGGTGTCCGATGGTGGCTTCGGCGCTCCCTGGCGGCCCTGGACGACCAGTTCGGAGAGGTCGGACTGAAGCTCATCCGACGACGAGGTCAGCCGGGGCCCGTTCTGGCCGATATCGCCGACTCGACCGGGGCTGACACTGTCCGGTGGAACGGCAGAGTTCGCCCCGCCCGCAGAGAGCGCGCAGATTCCGTCGCCGAGTATCTGAACGAGCGCGACCTCGAAGTCCAAAGACATACCCCCGACCTCCTGCACGATCCCGATGCGGTCGAGACGACAAGCGGCGGCCCGTATCACGTCTACACCCCCTTTTGGAACAAATTTCGAGACGTCGTACAGGTCGACGATCCCGTCCCCCGCCCGGACCTCGAAGAGGTCCCGGCTCTCTCCGAGTGGCCACGGTCCCACGGGTGGGACGAATTGGGACTTTCGGTCACCTGGGACACCGACGACATCGAAGACGTCTGGACGCCCGGAGAGCCCGCTGCACTCAGCCGGCTAAAGACCTTCACCGACGGGCACATCTCGGCGTACGACCGGGCTCGCGACCGCCCCGACCAAGACGGTACCTCACGGTTGTCTCCACGACTTCGGACCGGTGAACTCAGCCCCCGACAGGTGTGGGCCGCCGCCGCCGAGACGATGCCCGGGGACGGCTCCGAGACGTATCTTCAAGAGATCGTCTGGCGCGAATTTTCCTACCACCTGCTGCACCACTACCCCGAGACGACCCGCGAACCACTGCGCGACAAATTCCGAGACTTCGACTGGCGAGACGCGCCCGATGAGCTGAACCGCTGGCAGCGGGGACAGACCGGCTATCCGATCGTCGATGCCGGCATGCGCCAACTCGCTCAAATCGGATGGATGCACAACCGCGTCCGGATGATCGTGGCGTCGTTTCTGACCAAAGACCTTCGCATCCACTGGCTCCACGGCGCCGAGTGGTTCTGGCAAAAGCTCGTCGACGCCGACCTGGCGAACAATACGATGGGCTGGCAGTGGGCAGCCGGCTGTGGCGCCGACGCCCAGCCGTTCTTCCGGATATTCAACCCCGTCTCACAGGGCGAGCGCCACGATCCGAATGGAGACTACGTGCGCCGATGGGTCCCCGAACTCGCCGATCTTCCCGACGACGTGCTCCACGCACCCTGGAGGGCCGACTCTCAGGTCCTCGACGCCGCGGAAGTGACCCTGGGCGAGGACTATCCTCGCCCGATTGTCGACCACAGCGAGGCGCGCGATCGAGCGCTCGAAGAATACAATCGAATCAAGTGACGAGACCGTCGATCTTGTCGGACCCACAGAGCTGGGTTATGACATTTGAGGTGAACTCTCCCAGATTCTTCCAAGAGAACCTCAACCCGCAGGTTTCGCCATGAAAAAATCATTCGAGCACGGCCTCTCGCAGGAACGCGCCAAGAAGGTGACCCAGCACGCCATCGACCGGTACACCGAGAAATTCTCCAAGTACAATCCCGAGGCACAGTGGGTCTCGGATACCCGAGCCGAGGTCTCTTTTTCGGCGAAAGGGGTTACCCTGGAAGGGTCCTTCGAGCTGACCGACGACGACATCGTCATGGAGATGGACATCCCGTTTCTGCTCAAACCATTCAAGGGTAAGGCGGTCCAGGTCGTCGAGGACGAGATCAACAAATGGGTCGAAAAGGCGAAACGCGGCGAGCTCGATGACGAAGAGGCACAGCCATGACGACACTTCGATTAGGACTTGAGTGGTTCACCAATCCCGACCACGTTCCCCTTCTGATCGGCCGGGATCGTGGGTGGTTCGCCGAGGCCGGCATCGATCTGGAACTGGTCGAGCCCGAGGAACACCTCGACGCGATGGATGCCATCGAAGACGGCGAGCTCGACATCGCCGTCACCGAACCGCTGCATCTCGTCGAAGACCGCGCAGAGGGGCGTCCCGCCGTCGGATTCGCGCGGTTTCTACATACCAATGGCGGGGTGATGTACCTGGAAGACAGCGGGATCGAGCGCCCGAGGGACATGGCGGGCTGCCGCATCCAGTACCCGGGCGCCCCGGGGCCCGGCGGCAAAGCGATCGTCCAGACGATGATCGAGGCCGACGGAGGACGGTGCGAGCCCGGCGACCTGGTTCCGGTCAACAACAGCTTTTATCACACCGACGCCCTCATCGAGGATAAGGCCGACGTCGCCACCCTCGCCTTCTACAACTTTGAGATCCTTGAAGCCCGGCATCGCGACGCCCCCGCCGATTTCTTTGCACTCAAAGACTGGGGTATTCCCGACTTCTGCCAGCTCATCTTGATCACGTCCGAATCGGTTCTGGACGCCAAGCGGGACGCACTTCGATCGTTTCTTACGGTGCTCCAACGAGGCATCGACACGTTGCGCCAGGAACCGGAGACGGCGCGCGAGACCTACTTCCAGGTGACCGATGATGACCCGGAAGACCCGCTCATGGAGGCTATCTTCGAGGCGACGGCCCCCTGTTTTTCGTACGACTTCTCGATGACGACCGAGTATTACAGCGTACTGCAGGACTGGATGGCCGGCAATCAGCTCATCGAGAGCCGACAGGAGGCCTCCGACTACTGGACCAACGACCTCCTTTTTCCGACCGTGGCCAGCTCCGGCTGAGCCGATCGACTCAACTCTCCGTCCGAACAATCAGTACCGGCGCGCCCACCCGGCGGCGAACGTCATCGATGAACTGCCGATTGCTCATCTCGGCGGTGTACGCGAGAACGACGAGGTCGTAGTCGCCGGCCATCTCTTCGAGGTCCTCACGCGGTGAGGTCGAAATCCGCGACTCGCTGTCGAGTTGCGCCGCCTGAAGGCCGGCGTCTTCCAGTCGAGCGACGAGGCCATCAAGTGCCAGGTCGCGCTCGGTCTCGTCGGCTTCGTTGTCGGCAAATTCGATCAACTCGACCGCCGGGTTGCCCGCGGTCGCAACTGTCGCCAGACACTTGACCACACGGTCGTACTCGACGCCCGGCGATACGACCGTCAGGATGTTCTCGATCCGCTCGACGGCCTCCACCCACAGGAGTGCGTCGATGCGCAGATTGTCCGAAACGCGGTCGATCGTATGGGCCGGGTCCGGTGTAAATACCAGCTCCGTCTCCACGTCGATGTCAGCACTCTCCAAGACCGCGGACACCCGCTCGATCGAGGCCTGCGCGTCGTCTTCGAACTGGGAACGCGCATGTTCCGGGGATGTCTGCTCGGGCACCACGTAGCACCCGAGTACAAAGACCCGCGCCCGCCCCAACACCTCCACCAACGCGGGGCTTAGGTCGACGTCTCCGGGTAACTGCAGTGGCAACAGAACCCGCGTCTCCCCCTCCAAGATCGATCGCTCGGCCTCTTCACTCATCGTCATCTCCTTCGGGTTCGGGTCCAATCGATTCGTCCGTCCGACAGCGACGATTGGCTTCATACCAACCCCAGGCCGCCAGGAGCACCCCCGCGCCAATCACTTGTGACGCCGGATTCATGAACAAAATCAGCCCGAAACTGGCGGCACCGCCCACAAGGGGGACCACCGGGTGTCCCGGCGCTCTGAACGACGGGTTGTACCAGTCGGGAGCCTCGTTGCGCAGCTTCCAGGCCGACACGCACATGAGTCCGTACAGCACCAGGTGTAGAAACGACGCTACTTCGGCGAGGACTTCGACGCGACCGAACAGAATGATCGCCGCGATGGGGATGCCTGCCGAGACGATCGCCGCGTGCGGCGTACCAAACGACTCGTTGATCTCACTGACCCACCCGGGCAAGATCCCGTCGTCGCTGAGGGCGTACACCGAGCGAGATGACCCCATCAGCGATGCATTGGCGCTGGAGACCGTCGCCAGCAATCCTCCGACGAGGATAGCCACGGCGCCGACCTGACCCAGATACGACCTTCCGACTTCGACCAGTGCGGTCTCTCCCAACTCCGCCAGCCGCTCGGAGCCGAAGGCGCTGGTCGAAATCAGGATCGTGACCACGTACAACGCCCCGGCCAGTGCCACACTGCCGATCAGCGCACGCGGCAGATTCTTGGATGGCTCTTCGATTTCGCCGGCCATGTTGGCAATGCCGGCAAATCCCAGATACGAGGTGAAGACGAGAGATGCGGTCGTAAAAATCGGCCAGATGCCATGCGGAGCGAAATCCTCGGGAACGGTCGCTCGTCCCATGACACCGAAGGCATCGAGCAACCCGTATCCGACAAAGATCGCCAGGATCGTCAATAAACTCCCGACGATGAGGTTCTGAAACTCACCGGACTTCTCGGTCCCCAGAATATTCACCAGGGTCAAAAGCAAGGCCGAGACGATGCCGATCGTCTGGCTACTCACCGCCCAGCCGAGGCCCAATTCGGCCGTGATCTTGTCGATGTAGAGGCCGAAGCCGACCAGATAGAAAGCCGACGCAAAGACCAGCCCCCACCAGAGGCCGAGCCCGACGACGGCCCCCACCGCCGGTCCCAACCCTTCGGCCACGAAGTAGTAGGTGCCCCCGCTTTTGGGAATGGCCGTGGCGAGCTCCGCGACCGACAGGGCTACCATCAGAGCCACGACCGCACCGAGGCCAAAGGAGACCGAAGCTGCAAGCCCGGCTCGCCCGGCAGCGATGCCCGGGAAGATGAAAATACCCGCCCCGATCATTGTCCCGATGCCGATAGTGAAGGCTTCGCCAAAACCCAGCGTGCGTTCGAGTTGTCCCTGCTGCTGCTGAGACCCCATGCGTATGACACTACACTCTAACCAAGTGAAATTCCGACAGCCCTAGTGTGAACACCCAGCCTCACATGTCGAACTTTCACACTTGGCTCCGGAACGCCGCGAGGACCTCGAATGCCTGCAGGATCTCGGTTGCCGGCATTTTCAGGGCTTTCTACTCGAGCGACCCTGCCCGGCTCACGAACTGGCGTCGTTCATCCGTCGTCAAACAGAGATTCAGCTTCACGGTTGAGAAGGCCGCTGATCTTCGACCGCACTTCGTCGATATCCTGCCACCGGACCGCCAGGGTCAACGTCACCTCGTCGGTGAACGATTCGTCGATCAGACGGACTCCGGCGTGTTCGTCGATGAAGTGTTCGACTTCGCCGTGTCGCTGGTACGGCACCGCAAGCACAACCTGTGTCTCCGGGAATCGTTCGACGACACCGGCCGCCTCGATCGCCTCGCGCGCCGTCTCGCGGTAAGCCCGTGCGAGACCACCCGGGCCCAACTTCACACCGCCGAAATACCGAACCACCACGGCGATTGCGTCGGTAATCCCTTCACCGTCAAGAATCTGCCAGATCGGAAATCCGCCGGTGCGCGGCGGCTCCCCGTCGTCGTTCGAGCGGTCGATGCTCTGGGCTCCACGCCCCAGCCTCAACCCGTAGCAGACGTGGCGGGCGTCGTAGTGTTCGTCACGAATCTGCTCGACCAAGGCGTTCGCGTCTTCTTCGGTCTCGACCGGCGCAGCGTGCCCCAAAAACCTCGACCGCTCGACAGTCCGTTCCGAGGCCCCCTCCCCCTGGAGCGTGCGATAGGAAGACGCTCTGTCGGGTCCACCACTATCGACCATGCTGACCTCACTCCGGAACTTCAGTCTGGTCGTTGTCGTTTCGGCCCCAACATCTGACAGTCCCCCCGGTTGCCATATTCTCGGGCGGAGCGAGCGCACAGGTGAACTCCGTACCAGCGGCCACTTGCTCCCATGGACCGTCACCGACGTCCTTGGCTCCGTTGGCGTCCTGACCCCAGCACGTAATTTCACCGGCATCGTCCAGGGCGCAGGCATGGGTTTTGCCCACGGTTATCGATTCAAAGTTCGTCGCTTCGGGTGGGGGGCCAAAACCGTCCCGCCCCCAACAACGGATAGCTCCGTCCGAGTTAACTGCACAGTTGCGATACCTCGCCGCATCGATGTCCACATATTCTCCTTCAGGGGGCACGGCTTGGTCGTAGTCATTGTCATCGACCTCCCTCTCCGGATTCGTCCCGGCTCCCCAGCACTCAATTGCCCCGTCATCCGCTCGAATGGCGCACGTGTGGAGGAACCCGGCAGCAACCCGTTCGAAGGCGATCCCCTCTGGAACGACGGCTTGGTCGTAATCGCTAAACCCCTCCCGTTCACCCTCCTCCGAGCCCAGCCCCCAGCATTTGATCTCGTGGGGCCCACCCGCAGCGCAGGCGTGATTTTCACCGATATCGATATATGTGAATCCGCCGAGCGGCTCGCCCTCTTCATCGACGGGCGGTTTGAGTCGGCCCTGAAAATTCGTGTCGCCCCAGCAGTCGACCGTACCCGCTGAATCGAGGGCGCAGTCCCACCGGGCACTCGCACTCACCATCTCGTAGGTTCCAAATGGGATCTGACCTTCGGCAAATCTGCGCCACCCACCCCAACAGGTAATTCGATAGTCATCGGTCACACCACAGGCGTGGACGTTGCCCGTCGAGATGTGTCTCCACCGAATCAGATCAGAGCCGGAATCTGTGTCACCCCCGTCCGCCGCCGAATCCGCCGAGACATCCGCATCCGAGACTTCGGCGGCATCCAGACCGGCATCCGAGGGCGAGACACCGTCGGATTTACATCCGGCGAGGACCAGCAGGATCGCAACGCCGACCCAAGACGCTCTCACAAAATCCATATATACTCCACTTGGCGTAGCGCGATTATTTCCGGCCAAATCATACTTCTTTCGTTAACCACAAAGCAAACGACCTCGACCCGCTGAGTTCAATCTAAGTCGCCGCGCTGTGCCTCTGAGCCCGCGATGATCTCGAGGAGTTCGGAGGTAATCTTCGACTGACGTCGCCGTCGCCATGTCCCTCTCAATTCCACAAGCCGCTCTTCGATGTTGGACTGAGCCGACCGCATCGACGAGAGCCTGGCCCCGTTTTCGGCCGCCAAGGACTCTGCGCATGCTCGATACCAGGAGACAAACAGGTGCTCCCGTATGAGTTCGGAAAACAGCGCGTCGGCCGACATCGAAAAGTGGGGCTGTTGGCGTGTCGGCCACGGTCGTTCGGCGAGCCGCTGCAGGAAGGCCGGGTCCACGGGGAGGATTTCGCGACTCATCGTCTCGCCCGCCTTCGATTCGACCGGACTATTGTGGATCGAGACCACCCGGTCGATGCCGAGTCGATCACGCCACTTGTCGAGTCGCCCCAGGAGTCGGCGAACAAAGTCGGGAATCCCGGGCACGGAATTGGGAAGCGCGAGTACCTCGTCGACCCGAGAACCATCAAGATCGAGCAGCGGCCCGACACGTTTGCCGACGACGAGAATCGACACCTCGTCACTCGACTCCAAGATGTCCTTCAATTCCGTTTCGACCGCCGCGCGGATTCGCTCGTTGAAGGCTCCGCACATGCCCTGATCGGAACCGAAGACGACGAGCCCCGTGCGATGCCGGGGAGCCTCTCGGCCTTCCAGAAGCGTGCGGTGGCGTCCAAGCAGAGATTGGAGCCCCCGCTGGACCGATTCGTCGTACATCTCGATCGCTTCGGCAGCCCGCTGAAACTGACGGATATTCACGGCCGCCAGCGTCTTCATGGTCCGAACCACCGACAGAAGATCCGTCGCACTGTCGATCTGCTTTCGAAGATGCTGGAGGTTTCTCACGTCTTGCCTCCGGACTCCTCGAGGTCGCGGCCTTCCTCGACCAAGCTGCGGGCCGCCGTCACGATTTGATGACACTGGGCGTCCGACAGCGACTGACCCGACGCGATCCGTTCGACGATCTCGGGACACCGGTCGGGAAGCCTTCTGAGCAATAGTCCCGCCGCCTCCTCGACGTCCTCTGGGGGGACCGACTCCAGGGCCCGGCCATCGAGAGCCATCAACAGCATCACTTGCTCGACCAGTGTTCTCGGCGTGTGACGCTGCTGTTTGAGGACTTCTCGAAGTCGACGCCCATGGTCCAAGGCGCGACGGGTCTCGTCATCGAGACGCGTTCCAAAGCGCGCAAAGGTCTCGAGTTCCTCGAACTGGGAGTATGCGAGTTTCAATTCTCCGGCCACCTGGCGCAGGGCTGCCGGCTGGGTCTTCCCACCGACACGAGAGACGGACTTGCCCACGTCGACGGCGGGCATGATCCCCTTCTGTGCGAGATCCGGGGACAGATAGATCTGTCCGTCGGTAATCGAGATGAGATTTGTTGGGATGTATCCCGAGATATCCTGCGCCTCGGTCTCGACGATCGGCAACGCGGTCATCGAGCCACCACCGTAATCCGGACGCAGATTGGTCGCTCGTTCCAGCAGGCGCGAATGAACGTAGAAAATATCGCCGGGGTACGCCTCGCGACCCGGGGGCCGGCGCAGCAACAGCGACAGTTCGCGATAGGCCTGCGCATGCTGGGTCATGTCGTCGAACACGACGAGCACATCTCGGCCGCGATGCATGAAGTGTTCGCCGAGGGCCGCGGCGGCATACGGTGCCAGGTATTGCAGGCCGGCCGAGGCCTGAGACGGGGCTGCCAGCACAATCGACTCGCGCATCGCGCCGTGTAGACGCAGGTCTCGGATCACATTCGCGACCGTGGAACTACGCTGGCCGATCGCGCAGTAAATCGAGACGACATCGGTCTCACGCTGGTTGAGAATCGTGTCGACCGCCAGCGAGGTCTTCCCGGTCTGTCGGTCGCCGACAATCAACTCGCGTTGACCCCGCCCGACCGGGACCATCGCATCGACTGAGGTGATCCCTGTCATCAAGGGTTCGCGCACCGGTGCCCTTGCCAGTATCGGGGGAGCCTCCTGTTCGACATCTCGATACGACTCGAAAGCAATGGTCCCCCGAGCATCCAAGGGTCGACCCAGCGGATCGACAACCCGGCCGAGTACGGCATCCCCGACCCCGATTCGGGCCGCCCGACCCAGAGGTCGAACCTCCATGCCGGACTGAAGCCGATGGTCGGCCTCCAATACCACGACACCGACCCCTTCCTCCGACAGGTCCATCACGAGCCCGAGCTCGCCGCTGCTAAACCGGACCATCGCGTCACTTCGTACGTCGGGAAGCCCCGAGACGCGAGCCACGCCACTGTCGATGCTCTCGACGATCCCCACCTCCATCGAGCGAAGAGACAGGGTGTGTCGTCGCCGCGCCTCGGCAAAACCCTGGATCGACGAAGTGACGAGACTCGAGACAACGGTCGCGTCGACGGTGTCATCTTCAGTCACGAGGCCCCCTCTACCTGGACCTCCGACTGCGTCATCTGCTCGGCGACCACCGAATCGAGCTCCGCCCGCAGCCCCTCAAGATAGCTGCGCAGACTCCATCCGAAGCGGTGACCGGCGACGTTGAATTCGATGCCCGCCAGAAGCTCGTTTTCTCGGGCAAACTCCACGTCGACAGGCCGCTCCAACACCTCGGAGAACGCGGACTCGATCTCATCGCGCAGCCCCGAAGCGAGTTCCCATCGCGTCTCCACGGTCAGGCTCAGCTCTCCCGATGCGTCGGCGTCCGTCTCCAGGGATTCGACCATCTCGTCGAGGGTCGTTTCGTCGAGCTTGTGGAGTTCATCGACGAATTTCTGCACGATCTGACCCTCCAGACGCACGTCGGCCAGGTCACCGGCCGCCTGTCTGAGTCCTGCGAACAGCTCGTCGGCGAGCCTGTCTCGGTATTCCTGGAAAAACCGTTGCTGCTCTCCTTGAAACCGCCGGATCCAGCGTCGGCGTCTCTCCTGGATGTCCTGACGGATCCCGTCGAGCAGGTCCGCCCGCTTCGCCTCGACCTCCTGTTGCAGTTCTCGAAACGCCCGTTCTCGCTGTGCCTCGAACTCCTCGATCTTGGTGCGATACTCCTCGCGACGTTGCTCGGCTTCTCGCATCGCCTGTTGCGAATCATCGATGCGCTGTTGGATCCGCTGCTCACGCGATTCGACCGCGTTTAGAATCGGCCTGTATAGAAACTTCGCCAGAAGGCCCAGCAAGATCGCGAAATTGACGATTTGAGCCCCAACCGTGAACCAGTCGATCTCCAAGGGTTAGCCTCCCTGTGAGACAAACTGCCAGAATGGATTGGCGAAGATGAGGATCATCGCGACGACGAAGCAGTAGATCGCCGTCGACTCGACCATCGCCAATCCAACGAATAGCGTTCTGGTGATGCTGTTCGACTCGTCGGGCTGCCGGGCGATCGCATCGAGCGCCTCCGCCAGTGCCCGCGACTCGCCGAAGGCGGGGCCGATCGAGCCGATCGCAATCGTCAGGCCCGCCATGATGATCGAAACTGCACCTATCAATCCGAGTTGAGTCATCGAGAGTCCTCCTGAGTTGTGAGAGTGGATACATCTGTCGACGTGGTCCGCATGCCCGAGGCGATGTAGACCGTTGCGAGTACGGCAAAAATGTAGGCCTGGATGAATCCGGTCAGCAGCCCGAAGGCACGCATCACGACCGGAAAGAAGATCGGGGTCAGCGACACCAAAATAGCCACGATGAGCGTTCCGCTCATGATATTTCCGAAGAGCCGAACCGCCAGAGCGATGGTCCTCGAAATCTCTCCGATGATGTTGAACGGGAGCATCAGTGGGGACGGTTCGACGTAGCGTTTCAGATACCTTCGCATTCCGCTGCGTCGGATGCCGAAGGCCGGAACTGCCAGAAAGACCACAACTGAGAGTGCAGTGGTCGTCGACAGCGAAGCCGTCGGTGCCTCGTAATACGGAACGATTGTCAGAGCATTCGAGACGGCGATGAACAAAAAGAGTGTTCCGATAAACGGAAGATACGGCCCCGGGTCACCCTGAACGATGTCACGGATCTGATCGCGAACCTGAAGGACGATCACCTCCAGGACGTGCTGGCCGCGATCGACCGACGTCTCGTCGCTGAGGCCGCGAGTCAGCATCCAGGCCCCAGAGACCAAAAGCAGGTTCACGACCCACGTGAACACAATGGTCGCATTCAGTTCGACGAACCCCCATCTCAGGTAGACAACTTCGTCGGGAGTCAACTCCACGATGCCTCCTCTGTGGGAGATATGTGCCGGACGGCGATGAATCTGGCGGCGAGAAACCCCGCAAGCGCCGACGCGCCGGCCGGTGAGGAGAGATACCAGGCCGCGGCGAAGCCCGCTGTCGCGAGGCTCCCTCGGACCAAGAAACTTACAATCATCGGCAACCCGGTGCCTTCACCACGTCGGCCGCGGCGGGTCACCAGACGCACGGTCTTCCAGAGTGCGCCGAAGTAGAGGGTCCCTATCGACAGTCCTCCGACGAATCCCAAGGCTATCGCAAACCACATGCGTTCAATCACCTCCGTCCCCGTCCCGCACGTCGTCGTCGACAGCGCGGCGACTTTCTTGAGAAATCCAGTACCAAGCGTTTGCACATCCCAGGCAGATGCCTGCCATCAAGAGAGCCAGTGTCCAGGAAAAGGTCCCGTCGACTCGCCCGTCCAGCCAGATACCCAGGGCCAGCCCGGCCACGGTGGGGAGCGAGACCGACCAGCCCACCAGACCGAAGGTTCCCAGCCCGAACAAGGCGCCTCGATCCCGACGCCGACGAGCCCGGCGTTTGCGCGCCACATCCCGGCGAAGGGCGTCGGCCACCTCGTCTTGTTCGGCGTCGTCTTCCGGGTGATCCTTCATTCGTCAGTCTCCGTCCTGAAACTCCAGAAATCGTCGCACGAAACTCGCCTCCAGGCGACTCGTGGCAGTCTTTGCCTGGTGCTCCTCATGCGAGACCTCCCTGTATACCTCGGCCACCAACTGCTCCAATTCCTCGAGGTCTGCCCCCTCGACGGCTCGTCGCACGCTGACCTGGACTTCATCGCCCATCTTGACCAGAAGCCCCCGATCGCACGCAACAAACCCCTCGCTGCCGTCGGGCCTCTCAAAGACGAGCACACCCGGCTTCAGCGACGTCGTCGTGTCGATATGCCGCGGCTTCAAACCGAAGGAGCCGTCCCGCCCAGGGGCCACGATTCTCGAGACGTCCTCCCGGCAAATGATCGCATCCGGCACCACCACCACGAGCCTCATGCGATATCACCTCCCGCTTCGGCTCGGGAGGTCTCTTCGAGCGCCTCTGCCTTCGTTCGGGCATCCTCGATCGTCCCGACCATAAAGAAGGCTTGCTCGGGCCAGTCGGAACACTCCCCGTCAAGAATGGCCTCGCACCCGGCGATCGCCTCCTCGCGGGAGACGAATGTCCCCGAGAGGTTTGTAAATTGCTCGGTCGAAAAGAACGGCTGGGTCAAAAACCGCTCGAGGCGTCGAGCCCGGCGGACGGTCTCGCGGTCCTCGGGAGCCAGTTCCTCGATTCCGAGCATCGCAATAATATCCTTGAGCTCTTCGTATTCCGCGAGAGTCTGACGGACGTTCCGGGCGACCCGCGCATGCCGCTCTCCGACGATGTGCGGAGCCAGCATGCGGGAGTTCGATTCCAGCGGGTCGACCGCCGGGTAAAGCCCTTCGCTGGCCCGGCGACGCGACAGGACCACGAGCGCGGACAAGTGGGTGAACGTATGGACCACGGCCGGATCGGTGAAATCGTCCGCGGGTACGTACACCGCCTGGATCGACGTCGTCGAACCCCGATGCGTACTGGCGATTCGCTCCTCGAACTCCGCCAGTTCCGAGGCCAACGTCGGCTGGTATCCCACACGGCTGGGAAGATGGCCCATCAGCCCGGAGACCTCCGAGCCCGCCTGGACGAACCGAAAGATGTTATCGACCAGCAGCAAGACGTCCCGGTAGGTCTCATCCCGAAAGTATTCGGCGATCCGCAGGGCGGCGTGGCCGACCCGGAATCGGACTCCGGGAGGGGTATCCATCTGGCCGAAGATCATGACCGTTCGGTCCAGCACCCCCGCTTCGCGCATCTCGCGATGCAGTTCCTCGGCCTCCCGATTGCGTTCCCCGATGCCGCAGAAGAGACTCACGCCCTGGTATCGGCCGGACATGTTGTGAATCAGTTCGGTGATCAGAACCGTTTTGCCGACCCCGGCCCCGCCGAAAAGCCCCGCTTTCCCGCCGCGCTCCAATGGGGCGAGGACGTCGATCGCCTTGATCCCGGTCTCGAAGATCGCCTCTTCTTCGGCCTGATCCTTGACCGATACGCCCGCTCCGTAGATCGGCTCGCGAGAGACCCCCTCGATCGGCTCGCCTCCATCGACGGGCTCCCCGAAGATGTTGAGCATCCGCCCCAGCACTTCGTCGCCGACGGGAACGGTCAGAGGCTGACCCGTGGCCACAACCCTCTGTCCCCGACTCAGAGAACCGGTCGACGTCAGCGCGATCGTCCGAACGGTCCGAGCATCTCGGTGAGCCATGACCTCCAGCCGCACGTCTCCGTCATTGACCTCGAGCAACTCGCGGATCTCGGGCAACTCGGCGTCAAATACGACATCGACCACGCTCCCATGCACCGCTGCGATAGATCCGGTCCGACTCTCGCTTTCCATTCGCGGTTGTACGCTCCCAACGTAAAAGACGATTGCCACCCTGCTCGCTGTTCCGCTATTGACCCATGGTACACACAATGGCGTTGAGGTGAATCTGTTTACTCGCGCGGTGGCTGCTTACATTGTTGTTGCACGTTTTGAGGCCCCACGCACTATTGGCAAATCAGGAGTATCACTCATGAAACAATCCCCCTCGATCACCTTCCGCGATATCGACAGGTCCGATGCCGTCGAGCAAAAGATCCGAAAGCGCATCGACCGGCTCGAGCGGTACGGCTCCGAGATCATCAGTTGCCAGGTCGTCGTCGAAACCCCACACCGGACCCGCAAGTCCGGCAAGATCTACAAGGTGAGCGTCGACTTGACGGTGCCCGGCGACGAGATCGTGGTCAATCGGAACCCCGAAGACGACCAGTCCCACGAGGATGTCTACGTGGCCATCCGCGATGCATTCGACGCTGCGGAGCGTCAACTCAAAGAATACGGCGAGCGCCGTCGCGGTGACGTGAAGCGATCCAACCAGCCACCCCCGGGCGTCGTCGACCGGCTCTTCCCGGACGAGGACTACGGCTTCATCGACCCGAAGACCGGCGGCGCCCACGTCTATTTTCACCGGAACTCGCTCGTCGGCGCCAGTTTCGACGATCTCGAGGAAGGGACGCCCGTTCGCTTTACCGAAGAGGCCGGCGACGAAGGCCCCCAGGCGACCAGTGTTCACGTCCTCAGCGATGCCTCGGTCGTTGGCGGAGACGTCTAATTCTGATGGATATTGGATAGGTTGTTCTCGCCTTCTACACCGCGAGCCCGGACGTGCCCGACGACGTGTCTGAAACCAAAACTCGCCAGTTCCCCGTCGAGACTCCATGGTCAGAGGCTTCAGACGATGTCACCGAGACGCTGAAGACGGATCTGGAGGCCGGACTCGATTCGGAGGAAGCGTCGCGCCGCCTGGAGACCTACGGGCCAAACAGGCTTACGACCTCATCGACGAAGAGCGCCTGGGACATCTTCGTCAACCAGTTCTTGAGCCTGATCATCGGCCTTCTCGTCGCCGCCGGCATCGTCGCATTCGCATTCGGCGAATACGTCGAGATGGTCGCCATCGCCGTCGTCGTCGTCATCAACACTGGCATCGGCTTCTTCACGGAACTTCGGGCCGTCCGTTCGATGGAAGCCCTCAAAGAGATCGCCGAAGTCACCAGCCAGGTGATTCGCGACGGGACGCTCCAGGAGGTCCCTGCCCGGCAACTCGTGCCGGGCGATGTCATCCGGCTCGAGGCGGGAAACCTGGTCGGCGCCGATATGCGGCTCGTCGACAGCTCCGAGTTGGAGGCCGACGAATCGGTTCTGACCGGAGAGTCGATGCCGATCTCCAAGATCGTCGAACCCCTCGACGCTGAGACCGGGCTCGCTGACCGTACCAACATGGTCTTTCGTGGGACCGCCGTCACCAGAGGCCACGGACGAGCGGTCGTCACGCACACCGGCATGGGCACGGAAGTCGGACGAATCACCGAACTCGTCGACACCGCCTCCAAGCGCGAAACGCCCCTCGAAGAGCGACTCGACGATCTGGGACGAAATCTCGTCTGGATCTGTCTGGTGTTGGCGGCGGGCATCGGGGCTCTCGGTCTCTCACAGGGGAAACCGCTGTTTACCGTCGTCGAGACGGCGATCGCCCTCGCCGTCGCCACCATCCCCGAGGGCTTGCCCATCGTCGCGACGCTCGCCCTGGCCCGGGGGATGTGGCGGATGGCCGAACGCAATGCACTTGTTCGCAACCTCGCCGTCGTCGAGACCCTCGGCTCCGCCAGCCTGATTCTGACCGACAAAACCGGAACTCTCACCAAAAATCAGATGACCGTCGATCGGTATGCGACGGAGGGCGGGACGACCTCGCTGAACTGGGATGAGTCGGCGGCGAGTCTGGAGAATCGTACGCCGGCGCAGCAGCCGGCTGACACCGAGACGTCCGACGACGACGTGATACAACGAGCACTCCGGATCGGCGTGCTCTGCAACAACGAGCCCTGGGAGATCGACGAACCCGACGAGCAGGATGAGCGAAACAGTCGGATCGGCGAGCCGATGGAGATGGCCCTGCTCGAGGCCGCACATGCCGTCGGCCACGACCCGGCCGAGATTCGCCGATCCTGGCCCAGGACCGGCGAAGAGCCGTTCGACGCGTCGACCAAAATGATGGCCACCTACCACAGCACGCCCGACGAAGACGTCGGCCGGGAGTCCTCGACTCTCGTGGCCGTAAAAGGAGCCCCAGAAGCCGTTCTCGAGGCCTGCAGCCAAGCGGTGACTCCCAACGGTGATGTCGTCCCGCTCGACGAAGAATCACGGGACGCCTGGATAACCAACAACCTCGACTGGGGCCAGGACGGCCTCCGTGTACTGGCCCTGGCCGAAAAACGGGTGAGCTCGGAGCCGGAAGACCCGTACAAAGACCTGAACTTCGTCGGACTTGTCGGCATGATCGATCCCCCGAGAGCCGAGGTCGAGGAGGCGCTTGCGGCCTGCCGCGACGCGGGCATCCGAGTCGTGATGGTGACGGGGGACCAACCGGGCACCGCACTTCACGTGGCTCGATCCCTGAAGATGGTCGACGACGATACCGACCCTGCCCATGGCGCCGACGTCGGGGACGTCGACGACGCCGACTCCGAGACCTCCGAGACGCTGCGCCAGACCGATATTTTTTCGCGAGTGACACCGGAGCAAAAATTCGACCTGGTTCAACTCCATCAGAGCGCCGGTGAAGTCGTGGCAATGACCGGTGATGGGGTCAATGACGCTCCGGCCCTGATGCAGGCCGACATCGGGGTGGCCATGGGGAAACGCGGAACGCAGGTCGCTCGCGAGGCCGCCGACATGGTGCTCGGTGACGATTCCTTCGGCACGATCGTCGCCGCGATCCGCCAGGGCCGCGTCATCTTCGAAAATATCCGGAAGTTCGTCGTCTACCTCCTTTCGTGCAATGTCAGCGAACTTCTTGTCATCAGTATTGCATCGGTGCTGTTCGCCGATCTTCCTCTGCCGCTGACCGCACTGCAGATTCTATTCTTGAACCTTGTCACCGATGTCTTCCCGGCTCTCGCCCTCGGCTTCGGGGAAGGATCCCCGAACATTCTCGAGCACCCGCCCCGAGATCGATCCGAGTCGATCCTGACACGCCGTCACTGGGGTATCATCGGCGCGTGGGGGGGCCGTACTCACCACCGTCGTGCTGGCGGCCTACAGCATCGCGACCTACCAGTTGGCGCTGTCCTCCGCCCAGGCTGTCACGGTCTCGTTTCTGACGCTCGCCTTCGCCCAACTCTGGCACGTCTTCAATATGCGCGCCCCGGGGGCCGGACGATTCGTCAACGACGTGACCAAGAATGTTTTTGTCTGGGGGGCGCTCGTCCTCTGTATCGGCATCACCCTCGTAGCCGTCTATGTGCCGCCGATCGCCGCTGCGATCAACGTGGTTCCCCCCGGGCCACAGGGATGGATGCTCGCCATGGCTGCCAGTCTCCTCCCCGCTGTCGTCGGCCTCCTTCGGCCCTGATTGGACAGTTTGGCCCCTTTGGGTTAGTTGAACCCCGATGGAGAACGAATCCGACCAGAACGGTGACAGCGGCCAGCCCCCCGGTCCCGGAGAGGGGAATGACCCCGCCCTCAAGGATCTTCGAGTGATCCGAGGCGCCCTGGTCGTCATGGCGCTCGGGGTCGTCATCACGTTTCTGTACATCGCCAGAGTCATCCTGATCCCGGTCGTTCTGGCGATCTTTCTGGCGTACGTCCTCAACCCTCTCGTGCTGGGACTCCAGAAGTTGCGAGTCCCAGGCACCGACCTCCACATGCCGAGGAGCCTGGCCACAACGGTCGTCGTGTTGATGACCGTCGCCTCGACCAGTGCGCTCGGTGTCCTTCTGGCCGACCAGGCGCGCCAACTCGCCGCCGAACTTCCCCAGTACGCCGGGAGGATCACCTCGTCGGTCCGCGATGTCCGGATGCGACTGCTCGACTTTCAAGATCGGGTCGAAGAGACCCTCGACCCGATCCGCCGGACGGCGATCGACCAGGCGGACGACACGTCCCACTCCGAACAGGCCGGCGGAACACCGGGCAATGAAATGCCTTCGGCCGAGCCCCCGTCCGGCGACGAAGCCCCTCCTCGCGTCCAGGTCGAGGCGCCTCCCCAGCTCCCTGACGCACGCCAGCGACCCCGCGGTCCACCCCAGAGCTTTATCGTCGATCAGGCGGGAGACCTCTGGCTGAGTGCCTCGTCGTATCTGGCGGGGAGTCTCACCGGATTGGTTGGCATTCTGGTACAGGCGATGACCTGCGTCTTCGTCCTCTTCTTCACCCTTGTCCAGGGGCCGGCATTCCGCCAGAAGACTCTCCGCATCATGGGGACGACCGAGCCGCGACGTGAGGCGATGCTCGAGGTGTTCCAGGACATCAACCACGATGTACAGGGCTATCTGTTCGGCCGATTTATCATCAACACCTGCCTGGCGGTCATCGTCTCGCTCGTCTTCTTCGCCTTCGGTCTCCGCTATGCCCTGCTGATCGGGATTTTCGCCGGGCTCTTGAATTTCATCCCCTACGTCGGGGCGATCATCGGAATGTTCATCCCCGCCCTGGTGGCATTCATTCAGTTCGGCGATGTCTCCACCGTTCTCTGGTCGGCCTTTATTTACCTGACACTGACGGGTGTCGAGGGCAATCTCATCACACCGATCGCCCTGGGACGCCATCTCAGACTCAACAGCCTGGCCGTCCTGCTCGGGCTGCTTTTCTGGGGGTGGCTGTGGGGGGCCATCGGCATGTTGTTGGCGATCCCGATTCTGGCGGTCCTTCGCGTCGTCGCCGAACACGTCGACGACATGCAGCCCGTGGCCGAATTACTTCGCGGCTGACCCTCCTGGCGGAGCACGTAGATGCGCTATTTCGACGACATCAAGGACTACGTCGGCTTTACCGAATCGGACACCCGGCGGCTCGAAGCCCTGTATCCGGTCGTCAAACCCCATTTCGAGACGACCGTCGACAAATTTTACACGGCACTCGAGCGCAACGAGCACACCCGTGAGGTCTTCGAGAGCCCCGAGCAGGTCGAACGGCTCCGGCATTCGCTGCACGATTGGCTCGACACCGTCTTCAGCGGCCCGCACGACGAATCGTATTTTACCCAGCGGCTCCGCATCGGCCGCCAACATGTCAACGTCGGGTTGCGCCCTCAGTACATGTTCGGAGCCATGAACATCGTGCGCATCGATCTGATCGACCACGTCCTCAACCACGATGAGCTCCCCGTCGATCGCGGGTCGGCCGTCGAGAGCATCGAACGCATCTTGGACCTGGAACTGTCGATCATGCTCCACTCCTACTGGGACGCGGTCATCGACGAAAAGTCCGAAGCCGCGGCCGCGCTCGCCAGTGGGCTCGCTCACGAGATCCGCAACCCGCTCAATGCCATCGGCCTGAACATGACGCTGCTGGAGCGTCGACTGAGCGGCGAGGTCGAACAGGAGGCCTTCCAGCCGATGCTCTCATCGATCCGTTCGGAGCTGCGCCGAATCGAGAGCCTCACAAAGGATATCCAGGACTTCGCCAAGCCGATGGAAGTTCAGCGGTCGTGGCACGACACCGGCGAGTTCTTCGAGGACCTCGAGATGCTCCACGGGCCGACCCTGGACGACTCGGACATCGCGTTCGCGGTCGACGTCGATCGGCCCTGCCCGATCTACTGTGACCCCGATCGTCTCAAACAGGCACTGGTCAACCTGCTCAAGAACGCCGTCGAGGCGATCGACGAGCGCGGTCGAATCGAACTGGTGGCGAAATGCGCGGGCCCCCGGACCATCATCGAGATCACCGACGACGGTGAGGGCATGCAGCCGACGGCCACCGACCAGGTCTTCGATCTCTTCTTCACCACCAAACCATCCGGGACCGGCATCGGTCTGCCAATCGTCAGAAAGATCATCGATGCCCACCGCGGCTCGATCGACGTGAAATCGAGCCCGGGATCCGGCACCACCTTCCGCATCGTCATCCCGAACCCTCCCCAGGATGAGCACGAGCTGGGGGCAGACAACGAGTCCACCGATGGATAACTCAAACGACACGCAGGGACGGATCCTGGTCGTCGACGACGAGGAGCGCGCCCGTGACGCCCTCACCAAACTTCTGGAGGGCTCCGGCTACGAGGTCCGCGGGGCCGCCGACGGGTTCAAGGCCCTCGGCGCACTCGAGGACTGGGAGTGTGACCTTCTGCTGACCGATCTGCGGATGCCGATGATGGACGGACTCGAATTGCTCGAGAAGGTCCAGGATCAGTATCCCGACATGGCGGCGATCGTGATCACCGCGTTCGGCAGCGTCGACAACGCCGTCCAGGCGATGAAGTCCGGCGCCGACCACTACGTCACCAAGCCGGTCGAATTCGACCAGGTCGAGGTGGTGGTCGAACGGGTCATGGAAAACCTGCAGATGCGCCGGGAGCTCGAATCACTTCGAGACTCCCGTGAGACCGTCGACTCGGGTCCGAAGCTCGTCGGGAACAGCCCGTCGATGCAGCAGGTCGGCAAGATGATCGAGCAGGTAGCTCCTGCACGTGCTACGGTGCTGATCACCGGAGAGAGCGGCACGGGAAAAGAGCTGGTGGCACGCCAGCTTCACACCAAGAGCAACCGGGCAGATAAACCGTTTGTGGAGCTGCACTGCGCGGCGCTGTCCCAAAACCTCCTCGAGAGCGAACTCTTCGGACACGAGAAAGGGGCATTTACCGGCGCGACTTCCCGGCGAGAGGGTCGATTCGAAGAAGCCGATGGTGGAACCCTGTTTCTCGATGAGATCGGCGAGATCTCGGAGGCGACTCAGGTCAAGTTGCTTCGATTCCTCCAGCAGCGCGAATTCGAGCGGGTCGGAGGCAACGAGACGCTGTCTGTCGATGTCCGCGTGGTCGCCGCGACGAATCGGGATCTGGAAGAGGCCGTCCGCCAGGGGGAGTTTCGAGAGGACCTCTATTTTCGGCTCAACGTGATCGACATTCAGTTGCCGCCGCTTCGCGCCCGTCGCGACGACATTCCCTTGCTCGTCAACCACTTCGTGGCGCAGTACGCCCGAGAGAACAACAAAGAGATCGACAGAGTCACTCCAGATGCGATGGGGCATCTGCGAAGCTACGATTGGCCGGGAAACGTCCGGGAGCTCGAAAATGTCATCGAACGCGCCGTCGTGTTGGCCACGGGATCCGAAATTGGTGTCGAACAGCTCCCCGGCGGATTCGGCAAAGCGCCCTTCGACAAGGATGTCGACATCCGCATCCCGGGGTCCACCCTCGAAGACATCGAACGCTACGCCCTGTTGAATACTTATGAATCGACCGGCGGGTCGACCTCGGAGACCGCCGATATCCTCGACATCAGCGTTCGAAAGGTTCAGTACAAGCTCAAAGAGTACCGGGAGAACTGGTCGGCAGATCCCGATGAATGACCGTCAAGCAAGTCCCCAGTCTTGGAGTCGCCCGACGGCTGACTCCACACTGACCTCGGGTGGCTGGTCCGTTCGGACCCGGGCGCTTCGCTCCCTTTCGAAACGGTCGAGCGGCTCCCAGGACTGCTTCATGGAACGGTAGACCTCGACGCCGGCATCCGATGGATCACCCTCCCGCGCTTGCAGGCGGTCGACGACGACCTCCTCGGCCGCCTCGCAGACCAGCAATCGACAGGGAACGCCCCATTCGACGGCCCGCTCAAAAAACCGGCTGCGACGATCGGCCCCGCGAAACGAGGCGTCGACGATAACCCGGTCCCCGTCAAAAAGACGGTCCCTCGCCCGCTGCAGACACGTCTCGTAGGTCCGCTCGGACCACTCCGGAGTATAGATCCCGTCGCCGATGTCGGCCTTCGCCGATTCACCCGGCTTCAGGCCCGCCAACTCCTTGCGGACCACGTCGGTATCGACGACGCGGAAGTCCCCGGCATCGGCCAGACCTCTCGCCAGAGTCGACTTCCCGGTTCCGGGAAGCCCTCCGACGAGGACCAACGCCGGTCGCCGACGAGCCGATTCCAGACGCCCCAGCCCCACCATCCAGTGGCGCCTGGCCTTTGACCGTGCTTCGTCTCGGTCGGCCTCGTCGACCTCCTCCTCCAGCGCCTTCAGCCCCGATACCTTTGCCCGCACGGCCGCCCGATAGGCCACGTACAGGTCGACCAATTCCGTCGACTGCTCCTCCTGGGCGGCTTCCAGATAGGTCGCCACAAACTCGTTCGACAGCTTCCGATACCCATGAGCCTCCAGGTCCATCGCCAAAAACGCGATGTCGGCAATGGGATCGGCGTAGCGGAACGCATCGTTGAACTCCACGCAATCGATAATTGAGAGCCGTTCGGTCTCTTCGTCGCCCAGAAAATAGACGTGCTCGAGGCGAAGGTCGCCGTGAGTATCGCGGATGACACCCGCGCGACTCCGATCGGCGATTCGGTCGCGAAGACGTCTCAATTCCGACCGTGTCAGTGTCTCAAATCGCTCGAACACCGACTCGCTGACGCAGGTGCCGACCTGCTCACGGGAGTCGTCGAAGTTGTCCAACATATTCGCCGACACCGCCTCAGGCGAGGCATACTCCGCGATCTCGGGTCCCGTCGAAGCATCGGCGTAGAAGTCGGCGAGCCGGTGGGCGACCCGTCTCAATCTCGACCGAATCGCTTCACCCCCCCGGTTCTCGCGCAGTCGCGACTCGAGGTTGGCCTCCGGGGGAAGCCGCTCCATCTGAACGGCCCACTCCCGGACCGCTCCGTCGCCGTCGACGACCAAGCCCGAATCGAGATCGCCGGTGATCGGTACGAGTCCATGATAAACGCCCGGCGCAAGACGGCGGTTTAGGTCGACCTCACGGCGACAGAAGTGTTTTCGTCGCCGGAGGGTCGAGTAGTCGACGAATCCAAAATCGACCGGCTTTTTGATCTTGTAGGCGCGGTCGCCTGCCAGAAACACGACCGAAATATGGGTCTGATGGATCTCGACATCTTCAGGCGAGTGCGGATAGCTTTCGGGGCGGCGCAATTCAGTGATCAGATCCGGAAGGTCCATCAACCGTCTCCATCCGTCGGGGTCAAGTCTGTGCCGCAGCGAGGGTAACGTAGACGGGCCGGCAAAGTCGACGACAACCCAGAATCTGGCAGCGCCCCGGCGCGGTACTCGAGCCGATGCGCCGGCTCGATTTGCGTTTTGCGCTCGTTAGCGTATTCTTGAAGTCCGCTTCGATTGAAAGGGCGTAACTTGGGACAGTCACTCTATGTCCACTGAGAACGCGGGCCTGGACAACGCAGACACGGCGCAATGGTCGGAAGATGCCCGGCTCCAGCACACCTGTATCTTCTGCTACACGGCTTTTGACGAAAACTCAGAGAGTTGCCCGACCTGCGGATCCGACCGTCCCGACCAGGGATGGACCCGCACCGAGACGCGGCCCGACCCTTGGCTTGGGCGGTCCCTGGCCGACCGATACCGACTTGTACAGAGACTTGGACGAGGCTCTGCCGGCGATGTCTACCGGGCGACCAAACCGCACATCGACGGACAATGGGCGATCAAAATGATCGTCACTCAGGGAGAGGGGGCCGACAGTGGGGGACGCACCCAGCGCGAACGCGCCGTCCGCGAGGTGCAGATACTCAGTTCGATCCCCAATCCCCACATTGTCGACTTTCACGACCTTCTGGAACTGCCCGGCGGCGTCCTCGCGGTCGTCATGGACTTCGTCGATGGCTCTCATCTGGGCGAGCTGCTCGCCTCGTGTGAACGATGCTCGATCGCACGGGCCGCACGCATCGCCACCGATATCGCCAGCGGACTGCGCGACGTCCATGCCCGAGGCGTCGTCCACCGCGATCTGAAGCCCGCCAACGTCATGATCCACAGTCCCGGGACCGAGGCGGAGTTCGCCGAACTCATCGACTTCGGGATCGCCCGATTCCAGGGCGAAAGCCAACAGACCGTCGGATTCATCGGCACACCGCGCTACACGAGCCCCGAACAGGCGCGTGGGGAGCGCGCCGGCCCCTCCAGCGACATCTACAATCTGGGCATGTTGCTGCACCACATGCTCGCCGGGTCGCCTCCGTTCCCCCAGGACGACATCAAGGAATTGTTGAAGGCTCACAGTGCGGAAAAACCGCCCACGCTCAAGGAGTCCAGCGGCGGCATCGAGTTTCCCGAGGGGCTGGAGGAGATCGTGGCGTCGATGCTCGCCAAACATCCGGCGGATCGCCCGAATGGCATGAAGGCCGTCGTCGAACAACTCCAGGCCTTCGTCGACTACGACGAGTCCGGGGAGCCCGACGATCCGGATCCCTCGGCGACAGAACCCGGTTTCGAAGGCTCGCCCCAATCCGGCATACATCGGCGGCCCGGCGGACTCGATGATACCAGCTCCCAGCCGGCATCGGAGATGGACTCGCCCCGAGATCAAGCCCCCTTTACCCGCCAGTCGACGGACGTATTCGACTTTTCCCCGGAGGGCTACGTCGCCTTCCGGGATGAAGACAACTCCGTACGTGTGACGTCCCCGTCGGGCAGTTATGACTCCGTCGTCCTGGAACCCTCGGAATCGGTGACCGCCGTCTCGTTTGCCGGCGACCACCTCCTGGTTGGACAGTCCGATGGCACGGTCGCTGCCTACGACTTGGAGACCCGACACTTCGAAGAATTGATGGACGACGGACCGACCGAAGCCGCCTCGGCGGTCGCTCAGGACCGCGATGGTGGCATTCTGGTGACCGGATTCTCCTCGGGCATCGTGGTCTTTCGGGGGCACTCCTCTTCGGGCCGTATCTGGCGCCCCCTCTCGGATGGCGCCCCGGTCATCGACCTGGCGGTCCATGCGGACGGAAATGTCGCGGTCATTCGCGAAGACGGGCAAGTCGAGCTGTACAACCTCTCGGATTCTCACCGCGAGACGAAGCTGTCGCACCAGCACGACTCGGTGATGCCCATCGAGGTCGTCTTCTCCGGAGACGGGTATCTGCTGGCTGTCCGGCTCTCCGATGGTACCGCCGACATCTACAATACGGTCGATGCGCAGCGCGTCGGACGTATCGAAAACATTCCGGAAAACACCTCGGAGGTCTTCGACTCTATCTCCTCCGATGGCGACTGAGTGCCCCGCGTCGCCGTCAATCCGCCTCGGTTTCTTCCTCCTGCTCGCGGACCGGCACTTCCGGTTCGGCTTCTTCGCTCTCTAGCTCCGGCGTCTCGACGTCCGCGTCTCTGTCGTCTTCGCCAATGGACGTCCCTTTCAGACGCACGACCAGCCCCTTGCCCTTCTCGAAGCGCACTTCGAAGTTCAGCGGATAGGTCAACTCACCCCAGCGCGCCTTCGTCTGGGTTTCATAAATCGGCAATTGCACCGACTTCGGGGTGCCTTCGGGCCCCATTCGTACAACGCACTCTTTGACGACCACTTCATTCCCCGAGCGGTCGGTGATCACACACCGGGCGTTTTCATTCCCCTCGATATCCGCCGTTTCAGCATCCTTGGTGGTCGCACATCCCGCCATGCCCAACAGACAGGCCATCGTGCTCATCCAGAGAAGTCGAACGGGGCGGGATTCTGTCGGGTCGAACATTATTGAAACCTCACAGGGGTGGACGAACTCACGGTTCATTCGAAATATTACTCAGAGCCGCGTCTTTTCGAAGCGACATTCATACAACAATCGTTCGGATTCTCGAATATCGTGTGTACAGTATGCATGTCCGATAGACTCGTCGTTCGACTCGGGAGCTCTCGATGACTGTATTGGTGGGAACCGACCTGTCAGAATCCTCCGGGTTCGCTGTTCGGGCAGCGGCCGCCGTCGCATCACTGACCGGCGACAACCTCGAGATTCTGTATGCCCTGGAGAGCGCTGACTCCGATGCGTTCTGGAGACGGTTCGTCTCGACACCCTGGGAAGAGCCGAAGGCCCTGAAGAAGGCGGCCAAAAAACGTCTCGACGAACGACTCGACGCGGAATTTGCCGACGACTTCGAAGGCCTGACCGTTCGCACCGACGTCGTTTTGGACCGGGCCGACGACGCGCTGACTCACCGGGCGGAATCCGACGACATCGAACTGTTGGTGGTCGGAAAGACCGGCCGCGCCGCGCTGACCCAGGCACTGCTGGGAAGTACCGCCGAAAACGTCGTGCGAAGCGCCGAGGTCCCGGTGTGGGTCATTCCTCCCGATGTCGATGCCTCGGATATTCGGCACATTCTGGCGCCTGTCGATCTCTCCCAGGCGAGTCGCTCAAATCTCAAGGAGAGTGCTGAGTGGGCCCGGGTCTTCGACGCCGAACTGACGGTCCTCCATTCGCTGTCGCCTCCTCCGTCGAGTCTCAACCCCGGCGAGATCGAGGCAACCAGCGGCGACCTCGACCACTATCGTTTCGAGGGGCGACAGCGCCTCGAGGAATTCGTCGCGTCGACCCTCGGCCCTCAACACGGTGCCGAGCTCAAGCTCACCCTGGAAGCCCCATTTTCAGCCATTCTGGAGACCGCCGACGACATCGATGCCGACCTGCTCGTGATGTCGACCCACGGGCGTAGCGGCCTCTCCCGTCTGTTGATGGGGAGTACGACGGCAAAGGTCCTGCGACGGACCGAACGGCCACTGTTGACGGTTCGCCCCCAAGAAGATGGACCCCTGGAAAGTGCGGACACCCCCGCACGGGAGGAGACGACACAATGACTGTGCTCGCTGCCACGGATTTCTCGGACGCCTCCAAGAATGCGACGCGCCTCGCCTCGAATGAGGCTCGCCGCAGAGGCGACAAGCTCGTGCTTCTGCATTGCCTCGAATCGGCTGTCGACGACAGCCCCTGGCGCCATCTCTCGGAGATGTCCCGAGATCCGAAGTCCAAGCTCTGGAAATCGGCCCGAACACACCTTCAGAGGGTCTACGAGGATGCCGTGCCCGCACGAGAACGGCCGGACCACGTGGAGCTTCGGGTCATTCCCGAATACGCCGACGACGGGATTCGCAAGGTGCTTCAGGAAGGCGGGATCGATCTCGTCGTCGTCGGAGCCACCGGGTCCGGTCGCGTGGCAAACTTCTTTTTGGGGAGCACGGCCGAGGACATCGCCAGAATCAGCCCCTCCCCGGTGTTGGTCGTGCCGGACAACGCGCCGAGCGGCCCGTTCGAACGCATCGTCGCCCCGGTCGACTTCACCGAGTGCAGCACCCACAGCCTGAAACGAGCCGTCGAACTGGCCCGCCGCGACGACGCCTTGCTGACTATCGTGCACGGATACCTCTTGCCCGTCACCGGCACGACGTATCTGCCCAGTCAGATCCCGCCGGAGACGATCCAGGAATTCGAAGAGCAGCGCCGGCAGCGAATGGCGGACTTCGTCGATGGCTTTGACCTCGAAGGGGTCGACTGGGACACCGTGCTCGATGTCGGCTCCCCCCACAACGTCATCGTCGACACGGCCGACGAGCAAGATGCAGACCTGATCGCCATGGGAACGCACGGGCGGCGCGGCATGCGGCGTTTCTTTCTGGGTTCCAATGCGGTCAAGGTCCTGCGCCGCATGCCCTGTTCCGTCATGACAGTCCGAACGCCCGATTCAGATAAACCTTCAGACTAAGGAGCCTTCATGTCCGTTCTGGTGCCCATCGACTTTTCGGAAAACTCGGCTGCCGCCCTCCGAACGGCGGCCGACGAAGCGCGCAAACGCGAGACCTCACTGGCGCTTCTTCACTGTGTCGATTCGGTCGACGAACGCTGGGATCTCGCCGAGGGAAAAGGCCCGGGAAACATCGACGACGTCTCCGGGGCGGCGGCCGAGAAACTCAAGGCATTCGCCGACGATCATCTCTCCGAGGACTCCCCGGCCATCGAAGAATACCGGGTCGTCGAAGATCACGCGGCCACCGGCATCCATGCTCTTGAACAAGAGGGCCAATACGAACTCCTGGTCCTCGGCGCCACCGGCGCCGGTGCGGTCGCCCAGTTCTTTCTGGGCAGTACGGCCGAAGAAGTGATTCGTTCCAGCGATGCCCCGGTCCTCGTCGTCCCGGACGGTGACTACGACCCGATCGACGAGGTCCTCGCCCCCATCGACCTGTCGGAATGTAGCCGCCAATCCTTGCAGGCCGCCGTCGAGTTGGCACGCCGCGAGGATGCTCACCTGACCATCATTCACGCCTCCAATCTGCCCACCGGCGCGATGCTGCTGATGGGACGTGAGCCCCAGCAGCAGGATATCGACGAACACCGATCGGCCCGTTCCGAGCAGCTCCAAGAATTTCTGGAGGACGTCGACCTCGAAGGCGTCGACTACGACGTCGAATTCCGGTTCGGCCATCCCGAACGGGAGTTGTTGTCGTTCGTCGACGAACATCCGGTCGACCGCATCGTGATGGGCACCCACGGACGCCGGGGATTCGACCGCTTCTTTCTTGGAAGTACAGCCGCCAAAATTCTGCGCAAGATCCCCTGCCCGGTGATGACCATCCGGCATCGTGAGGACTAACCCCCGTGTTAGCGTGCTGTCGGAACGCGTCTTGAATGGATAAATGGGCGAGTAATCATCGCTCTGTCTCCGATAGGATGTCGCCGATGGACCCGTTCGACGAACGCTCCGCCTCCGCCACTCCGATTCCGCTGCTGTTTGCCGTCTGTCTGGCACTCACAACGTCCGTGGCCCACGCGCAGACGTCCAACTCGACCGATGGGCGAGCGGATCCCGACCCCCGGATCAACCCATCTCCGGATCAGCCCGGGGATAAAATGGGGCCGCGCATCGGGATGGCCAAGACACTCATGCAGGATGGCGGGTTGGAAAACCCGATCCTCAGCATCGAAACCCCGATGAAGCCGATATCGGAGGATGGGATCGGTGCGACATTGCGGTTCGACGCTCCACCCGCGGACCCGACGCTCGAGCGTCTGCGCGAAGCCGGCATTCGATTCCAGACCCGCGACGATGGATCATTGGTCCGAGTCGGATCCATCTATTCGGCCTTCGTCCCCTGGGAGGCTTACGACGAACTCGAGGCGACGCCCAATCTCGAACGTGCCGAGGCCGCCTGGTTTCCCAGTCACGCCTCGCCCCTCGAAGATACCGGGAAACTGGTCGGCGCCGAGCAGATCCGGCGCCAGACGAACCTGGACCACAACGGAGAGGGGATCGTCATCGGCGATGTCGACAGCAATTTTGACATCTATCACCCTCACTTCTTCCGTGCAGACGGCGGGACATACCACTGGCGTGACCTCCAGAAGGACGGAGAAGCCCTCATCACCCCCGGCACCGATGGAGTCGATGTCGACGGCAATGGAACCGTCGACGACGACGAGACCCTCAGAGTCATCGACGGAGCGACACTCGAGGGTTCCAGTGTCGACGGGGCGAACCAAACATTCGAGCCGCGGACCGACTGGCTTTATATCGACACGAACGGCGACGGTCGTCGGAATGTCGGAGCCGATGCGGGCTTCTCGGAGTCGACCCCCGCTTATGGCGAACCGATCTTCGTCGCCGATGACGTCGATCGCGACGGGACACTCGAGAAGGGCGAACCGCTGGTCCGACTCGACACGCCGAAATTTCGTCGGGTGGTCCGTGGAGATGAGGTGTATCGACGCGGCGAAGACCTCATCGAATTCGGCATTCAGCCCCGCGATACGCGTCCCACCCACGGAACCTCGACCATGAGTGTGCTTGTGGGCGGCCAGCCGAAGTACCACGACCGCGTCGGCCTGGCACCGGCCGCCGAAGTTGTGGGGTACGGCTATACGGGGATCGACAGAGACCGACGCAACCGGTGGGGGCATCATCTCAACTACCTTCAGGACGCCGGCGAGGGAGACGTCGATATCATGCTCCACGAATGGAGCGACGTAAAATCGTCGGCCATGGATGGGTCGTCGAACGTCGAGACGGCGATGGACGAGCTGTCGTCCCAGGGCATCCTCCAGGTGACACCCATGGGGAACTTGAATACCTCCGGAAAACACACCGAAACCTCTCTGGAGCCGGGCCAGACGACCGAAGTCAGCGTCGAGGTGACCGAGGGCCTACAGCGACGCGGTCAAACGGTGCCATATCGTCTGATGACAATGGCGTTGTACTGGCGACAAAACGGCGATCTCGATCTCACGGTAACGTCACCGGCCGGTAACTCCCTCCAACTCGACGACGGACCCTCGGAGCAGACCCTCGGCGACGCGACGGTCGCCTCTCAGACGACCGTCTCATCGGGCGGTACGCGCCATGCGGTTATCAACATCTACAACCGCAATGATCTGGCTCAGGGCGACTGGTCGGTCCAGATCGACGGCATCGAAAGGGCCGAAACGCTGGTGGGGCGACTCGGCGACGGATACACGAGCTGGGGCCGCGGCCTCGTCTGGAACGACGAGACCCGAAACCACGGTACCCTCTGCTTTCCCGCGTCGGCCGATTCCGCCATCGGCGTGGCCGCCTACGGCGCGAAGGGTCGCGGCGGTTCCGCAATCGGTGAACTACAGGGATATTCCTCTCGAGGTCCGCGCATCGACGGCAAACCGGTCGTCGACCTGACCGCCCCCTCCGATGCTCTGGCCGCATTCGGGCTCTCGCCCGCCTACCGGGATCAAGGATTCCGTCGAGGATGGTTCCGACAGTTCGGCGGGACCAGCGGCGCGGGTCCGCACGTCGCCGGCTCCGCGGCACTGTTGATGGATGCTCACCCAGATTGGAGCTCTTCGAAGATCAAACAGGAGCTTCGCGACCACGCCGTCACGAGCTCGCTGGAACCCTTCGGTGAATCGCTGCCGAATCGCCACTGGGGAGCCGGTAAGATCGATGCGTACCGCGCGCTGACCGGCAACCCCGCCCCTGAGTTCACCGATGCTCCCTCGGCAGCCCTACAGGTCGACGTGGGCGGCTCGAAGGTAACCATCGATGCGTCGGGCTCCTCGGCCCCGCAGGCCGGCGCATTGGAGTACCGATTCGACGTGGAAAACGACGGCGAATGGGATACCTCCTGGCGCGGCGACGCGACCGCCGAAGCACCGCTGTCGGCCTACGAGGACGACCGAAACGACTGGGCGCGCGTCGAGGTTCGGACCCAAAACGGCCTTCGCGACGGCGCCCTGACCTCCTTCGATATCCAGTCCGACCAGACGTCCCACTCATCGAGTGGCGGATGCGGTGGATGCCGCACCTCCGACTCCAGGCCCATCTCCGGCAGTTGGCTCCTTGCCCTCGCCGGCCTTCTGGTGGCACGTTTCCGACGGAGCGACTTCCACCGAGGCTGATGACGATGTTTGAGCCCGAAGAGCGCGCCGCCCTGGACATCCTGCGAGATGAACTCGGACTCCTCCGAGCCATCCAGGTCGGCGCGCAGGTCCAGATCCGGCGTGCCCTCGGCGAGCCCTTCGACGATCTGGACGAACCGACCTCTCACGACGAGGCCTTGAGCCGTCAGCAGATCGGACCGGCGATCGTCCTCTATCGCATCCTTCGCCGACGAATGACCCGCGACGAGGCCCTCGAGGTCGTCGAACGGGTTGTCATCGAAGGCGCCGTCGTCTTTCTGTCAAACACGATGGGTCGCCTGCGACGCCGTGAACTCCTTTCGATGGGCGATCAAGAGCGTAGCCAATTCGTCCGCTCGAAGGGCGAGAAGTTTTTCAACGCCACACTACGCTGGGAAGAAATCTCCGAGGACGAGGTCTACTTCACCGTCACGCACTGCAGGTTCCCGGCCCTGTGCGAGGCTGTCGGCGTACCCGAGTTGGCACCGCTATTTTGTAAGGGTGACTTCGAATTCTTCGGCGGCGTCGAATCCGACGTTCGGCTCGAACGCCCGCACACCATCGCGGAGGGGGCCGATACCTGCCCGTTTCACATCTATCTGACTGAATCGACGGACGAGTAGTCAATCGAAGGCTTCAGCCCGCCGTCCCAGATGGATGCGATCCATCTCGAAGCCGCCGTCTTCACCGATGTGAAGAAATGCCGCGTATCGTTCATCGTGGAACCCGTGTCGTCCTGCGGCTCCCGGGTTGATCCAGAGGGCTCCGTCGACTCGTCCGACCACAGGGATATGACTGTGGCCGACGACGATCACGTCGAGCTCGTCGCGCTGGATGAACTCTCGGGCGGCCCGGTGAGGGCGCCGAGGATTGCCCGAAATATGACGGACTCCGATCCGTCTGCCGCGGAGCTCCAGAACCGTCTCCTCCGGCAAAAAACGAAGGTCGCCGCCATCGATATTTCCCTTGACCGCCGTCACCTCGGCCACCTCCTGGAGGCCCTCGATGACCGACTCCTCGCCGATATCACCCGCGTGTACGATAGCGTCGACGCCGTGATCACTGAAGACGTCGACCAGGCTCTCGTCGAGCCAACTGTGGGTATCGGAGAGGAGTCCGACGGTGATGGACGTTTCACGCATGCGCACAGCCCATTTACGGTTGAGTCGTCTGTACTGGGATAGTACTAATCCTCGTTGACACGCTTCGTACCCCCCAACCCCACCCGGCCGATGCCCGCACATCCTCATCCGACCGAAATCCGGTTCAACCGCGATGAACGTCGCCTGAAGATGACCTTCAGCGACGACGTCGACCACGCCTATCGCACGGAGTACCTCCGGGGCTATTGTCCCTGTGCTCACTGTCAGGGCCACGGTTCGATGCCCCATGCCTGGAATCCCCTCCGTCACGAACGCGAGATCATCGTCGACGACATCACCCAGGTCGGCGCCTACGCCCTCTGCATCGCCTGGGCGGACGGGCACAATACGGGGATTTACTCGTTCGAACTCCTCCGCAGGATCATCGAAGAGCCCGAGGCGATCTGGGAGGGTTATCCACCCGAAGACATCTGGGTCGACGGCCCGCCCGAGGGAGTCGATTCCGACTGATCCTATTTGCGGCTGATGATCCCCCTTGGAAAAGGCGCCCGGGGTCTCAGACGTCGTATCCGCCCCCGCAGGCCTTCTGTTCGATCTCGAGCATCTTGTTGAGGCGCCGCTCGTGCCGGTCGACGCCGCTGAAAGTGGCACCGGCGAAGTTTCGCACGACCTCGGCGATCAATTCGGATCCGATGACCCGACCTCCGATGCAGAGGACGTTCATCGCGTCGTGTTCAACCCCCTGCCGAGCCGTATAGGAGTCGTGGCATACGCAGGCACGCACGCCGGGAATCTTGTTGGCGGCCACGGTCACTCCGACACCGCTTCCGCAGACGAGGATTCCCCGGTCTGCGTCCCCGTCGGCGACGGCTTCACCCACGCGTCGTGCGTAGTCGGGATAATCCACCGATTCTTCGTCGTACGTCCCCAGGTCGTCGTAGTCGTGGCCCAGGGATTCGAGGGTGTCGATGACGGGCTGCTTGGCGGCAAATCCTGCGTGGTCATTTCCGATGGCAAACAACATGGGTTTCTCCGTGGAAACGGGGTCAACTGGCGACACACGTGAAATGCCACGATTTTCGCATTCTTACAACGCCTCCTCCAAGAACGACACAACCCCGGCGCTGGGCCGGGGTCGTGTTTCGTCTCGCTGAATCCCGTCACGGACCGGGCCTTCGCCCCTCCGGATCATCGTCTCCTCAGCTCGCGGCCGCTACCGTCTCGTCGAAAAACTCGAGGGCCAATCGAGCGATGCGCGGAAGCGAGTCGTACAGCTTGTGGTTGTCTTCGACCTCCACGAGCTCCGACGGGCCGTGCTTGTCCACAAAGGTCCGAGACGACTCGATCGGCACGACTCGGTCCTCGGTCCCGTGGACCAGCAGAGCCGGGCACTCGGGCATCGGGTACGATGGATGACGCTTGCTCGCGTTCTCGAACAGCTCCCAGTGGACCGGCTGAAGGGAGTCGTTCGAGTCGAAGAACAAGAACGATCCCTCCTCTTCCCATTCCTCCATGCCCGCTTCTCCCAGAAGCTTCGGCCATCGCGACTGCATGTCGAAGCCGGGACACAGAAGCAGCAACGAGTCGGCTCGCTCCGGGTTCAGCTCGGCCCAGCGGGCCGCGGCGAATCCGCCCATACTCGAACCGATGAAGCGCCAGGGCCGATCGTTGTCGACGCGACGTACCAGCGCGTCGATCGCTTCGAGCATTCCTGTGTAGGTGATCTCTTGGAACGAGGGATTATTGAGATCCGGGCGGTGCAGGGTCTTCCCGTGATCGGAGAATATTCGGTCGAGCTCCAAGCCTTTCTCGGACTCTGGACTCGAGGCGAATCCATGTAGATAAGCGTAATTGTAACGCATTGTTCCTCGGAGTCGTGACGGTCACATCAACTCAGTTGTTCCGAGCCATTTCCGTCTCGCCAGTCGCTTTATGCAACCGTGAGGGTATGGCTCGGTAAAACCGACTAAGTACTCACTAACAGACTGACGAGTCGGTTCCAACCATAAATGATGCAAACGTCACCGCGAATCTCAAGTCGGTGAGGTTTGATCAGTCTGCGGTGGGTTCCTCTCCGGCGACGACCTCGACGAATTCGAGGCCCTGGATGTCGCCCTTGCCTTCGCGCACAAGGACCGGCCCGTCTCCGGTGAAGTCGATGACCGTCGACGGTTCTGGAAACACGTAGTCTCCATCGACGACCAGGTCGAGCGCATGGCCGTAGATATCCTCCAGAGTCCAGGGATCTGCGATCAACTCACCGTCTCGCGTCGCCGCCGACGTCGTGGCGATTGGATGGCGCAGACGCTCGACAAGCTGGATGGGCACGGGGTGATCCGGCACGCGAACACCGACGGTGGACCGATGCTTCCGCATCACCGACGGCACGCCCTTGGTCGCCTCCAAGATGAACGTATACGGCCCCGGGAGGAGCCGTTTCATGAATCGGTAGGTCTGGTCATCGATATGGGCGTACTCCGAAATCTCGCTCATGCCCCGACAAATAAACGACAATGGCGCGTGCTCGGGCGCATCCTTGAGGTCGGAGACGAGTCGTTTTAGCCGCACAATCGCATCGTGGTTGTGCACATCGCAGCCGATCCCGTAGACGGTGTCGGTCGGGTACGCCACCAGACCGCCGTCGCGCAACACGTCGACGATCTGGTCGATTCGGCGCGGCTGGGGGTGTTTTGGATCAATCTGAACGATCATGGCACGGCGTCAGCTCGAGTCGGAGGGCAGTTCGATGGCCGGATCTTCGGGGTGTGGCTTATAAAACAGGAGCACATTTCCGATGCTCTGAGCGAGCTGAGCTCCCGTCGCTTCGTGAAGACTGTGGGCGGTCTCGGCGATCATCGATTTGGCATGAACCTTCACCTTGATGAGTTCATGCGCCTCGATCTGTTGTTCGAACTGATCGACGACCCCGTCACTGACGCCGGCGTCCCCCACCAGAACCACCGGATGCAGATCGTGGCCTCGGCCGCGCAGGTCGCGGCGGTCCTTTCCGGTCAGCTCCGGGCTGTGCTCGCGGACGAGCTCGCCGCGGGTCATGTCATCTATGTCTGGCATCGATGTTCCTCGTGTGAGACGCAGGGGGAGTGTCAGTATCACTGCTGAGCAAGGACCGGGACACTGGGACGCCACCGAGAACGTGTCAAGGCGGAGAATCTGAATGGAACAGAGAGGTATTCGTCGAATGTTTGAAGATGGGAGCGGCCCCGAAAATTGGCATGAATGGCGCGATCGACTAATGTAGTCGACCGCTCACCGCCAGCCGGGGTTTAGACTCTGCCGCGCGGCGCATCGGATTCTATACGAGGTATTGTCTTTGAAGGTCTGTCCAGAGTGCGACGAAGTGTACCAGGGGGAGGAGACCTACTGCCCACGCGATGGAACGAAGCTGGCGGCGCGGGAAAGCTTCGAGGAATCCGACCGTGCGGCTCGTCTGGGGCCCGTCAAAGATCTCGCCCGCGCCGACGACGATGCCGACGAGGGGCCTCGGCGGTTCAAGGGGCGCCTCACCGATAACACCGAGGTGATTGTCACCGTGCTCGAGCGCGCCGAACTGGCCGAGGCCGCCAGCCACCGGATTCCCGAGCTGCTCGAGACCCTCACGGCTCCCCTGCCCCGTTCGGTCCTGTCTGTACACTCGGTCGATCTCGAGGGCACGCCGCCCTACGTCGTCGAAGCCCCGGCTCGAGGACATTCTCTCGAGGCTCACCTCGGGCAGAACGACCGACTCGACTGGAAGACCGCGACACGGATCATCTCGCGCGTCGGTCGGATCCTCCACTGGATGTCCAATCGTGGGGCGCTCCACTACGGTCTACACCCGGGGCACATCTACCCCCGATTCGAAGATGGCTCGGTTCGAGGGCTCGACGTGGGAGGTTGGGTGACGGCCGCCGCCACGGTTCCGCACCGGCCCCTCGAGGCCTCCGGTTATCGGGGACATGCCAATTGGGCCCCCTACATGGCCCCCGAAACGATCCGTGACGGAACGCACGACGCGCGGTCGGCGGTCTACACCCTGGGGATGCTCTTCTATCATATGGTGCTGGGGAAGCCTCCGTTTACCTCCAGACAGACCGAAGACATCCTGCGGCGGCATCTCAACGAGACCCCACTTCGGCTCGCCATCGCCGCGGGAGCCGATGTCCCGATCGATGTCGATTCGATCCTGGAGCGTTCCTGGTCGAAGGACCCCGAAGCCCGCATCCAGACACCTTCGGCCTTCATCGGAGCGCTGTGCGGGCAACTCGGTGAACACCCCGACGTTGCCGCGCCCAAACTGGAGATAGATCGGCCCTATTTCGACACCCGGGCCTCCCGCACTCCCGAGGCCAGTCAAACCCTCCACGGCCTGCCCGGTGTGGGGAAGGACGAAGAAGACGACGACCACCGCACTCACGTCCAACGGCCCTCCTCCGAGTCGACCTCGGAGGAACTGACCGATTTGAATCCCGGACCGACCGAGCCCATCGATCTCGATCGAGTCGATGCCGGGTCCAAGACGGTGGATGTCGACCTCCCGGAGCCCGCCGAGACCTCGGGGGCCGCCCGCACTCAGACCGGCTCCGGCGAAGCAGCGGCGCCTTCGGTGATCATCGAAGATCCCACCCTGCAGGAGCCGGCACGGTCGCCAGACGACACATCCGACGCCCGACAAGGAGAGCCAGACGCCTACGGCTTTCGAGCGCCCGATCGACTCAACCGTCGCTGGACGACCCGCTCGCCCGACAGGGTGTTGACGGCGAAGCCGGGGAATGCAAATCACGGAGTGACTCTCGTTCAGACTCTTTCAGATTCATCGGAATCCTTGACTCGCGAACCGCACAGCGACAACCGAACCCCTCCCCCGGCCGGAGACGACGCGATCTCGTTAACCGACGTGCCCGGAGACGCCTCCGGCGACCGACAGGGCATCGGCTTTGTCGAAGTCGACGACGCCGACGACGACATCGACAACGACTGGTTCTCGAAGTCCGCCGAGGACGCATACCTCGAAGAAGACGTCCGCAACGAAGTCGACCGCTCCGAGATCCTGCGCAAATACGCCACGGGCATCGGCCTGGCGCTCTTGGCACTGGGCACCGTCGTCTTCCTGCTTATTATCATGACGTACTAACGGGCGACATACACCGAAGCCACGAAACCAAAAAAGGCGCCACCACCGACATCCATCGGTGATGGCGCCTTTGCTGTGCTGTGGCTGGTACGCTGGTTCTACTCACCGGGTGCCGCCGCGGGCGGCGCCTCGGAGGCCGGAGGCTGGCTCAACGAGAGCTCGACCTCTTCGTCGTCGTCCAGCGGCTCGACGCGATCCATGAACGACTCGAGTTTTTCGCCGTCCAGGACTTCGTTCTCCTTGAGGTACGCGGCCATCTCGTCGAGCAGATCGGAGTTTTTCTCCAGAATCTTGACGGTTCGCCGGTACAGATTCTGGATGATCCCGTGGACCTCCTGATCGATGGCCTCGGCCGTCTCGTCGGAGTAATCGGGCCGTCCGCCCGGCAACGACATCATCTGATTGTCGTTGTCTTCACTGTAATTGACGTTTCCGATGAGCTCGCTCATGCCGAACTCGCGGACCATCCGCTTGGCGATATCGGTGACCCGCTTGAGGTCGTTGCTCGCTCCGGTGGAGATATCTCCGAAGATGATGTCTTCGGCTCCTCGTCCACCCAGAAGCGTCGAGATCTTGTCCCGTAGCTCATTTCGCGTCATCAGATAGCGGTCTTCCATCGGCAATTGCAGGGTGTAGCCGAGCGCGCCCAGGCCCCGTGACACAATGCTGACCTTGTGGACCTTGTCGGCGTGTTCGACCGCGCCGGCCACGATGGCGTGGCCCGATTCGTGGAAGGCCACGATGTTCCGCTCTTTGTCACTGAGACGTCGACTCCGCTTCTCCAGGCCCGCCATCACCCGCTCGATGGCATCCTGAAAATCGTCCATCTCGACCTCGTCCTTGCCGCGTCGTGCAGCCAGCAGCGCTGCCTCGTTGACGGCGTTGGCCAGGTCCGAGCCGACCATTCCCGCCGTCTGAGCGGCGATGATCGACAGGTCGACATCGTCCCCGACGACCACGCCGCGAGTGTGGACTTCCAGGATTTGCTCGCGGCCGCGCACATCGGGTCGATCAACATTGATGTGTCGGTCGAATCGACCCGCGCGCAAAAGTGCAGGGTCGAGGATCTCCGGGCGGTTCGTGGCCGCCAGCAAGATGACACCGCTGCGCGAGTCGAAGCCGTCCATCTCGACGAGAAGGGCATTCAGGGTCTGCTCGCGCTCATCATTGCCCTGGAACCCTCCGCTGCCGCGCTGCTTGCCGATGGCATCGAGCTCGTCGACAAAGATGATGCAAGGCGCCTTCTTTTTGGCCTGCTCAAAGAGGTCTCGCACCCGTGCGGCTCCGACTCCGACGAACATCTCCACGAAGTCGGATCCGCTCAGGTTAAAGAAGGGCACTTCCGCCTCGCCGGCGACGGCGCGGGCGAGCAATGTCTTACCCGTCCCCGGGGGTCCCACCAGAAGCACGCCCTTGGGTACCTGGCCGCCCAGGCGGGTGAACTTCTCGGGCTTTTTGAGAAATTCGATGATCTCTTCGAGCTCTTCCTTGGCCTCCTGACAGCCGGCGACATCGTCGAAGGTCACGCCGGTGCCCTCTTCGAGATGGACCTCCGCCTCGGTCTTTCCAAAGTCCATCGCCGGGTTGTTTCGCCCGCCCATGCCCGACATGCGGCGCATAAAGAAACTCCACAGCAGGAACATGATGACCAGAGGCGCGATCCAGACCCAGACGTACGACCCCTCGCAGCCGGTCTGATACTCCGCCGAGTAGGCGACGCCCTTCTCTTCGAGCAGTTCGATCAGACCCGCATCGTCGCGCACTCGGACCGCGCGCCAGACCTCCATATTCTGGTCTTTCGTCGACTTTCGCGCTTCCTTGAGCGCTTCGTTGGTCGGGGTGGCGACGACCAACTGGTCGCTGAGCCGAACACTGTTGACCTCACCCTCCTGGATGTTCTTTTTGAGTTCGCTGTACGAAATCTGGTGGCCAGCTGGCTCCTGGAAGTAGCGCATCGCCACAAAGGCACCCAGGATGACCAGAAGCAGCAGCCAGATTCCGTTCCCGGAGAGGAACGAACTCGGCCCGGAGTCTCCGGACCCGGAGTCCGGCGAAAGATTCGGTCTACGGTCGTTGTCGTTGTCCATTAACGAAACCTCGTACGGCACGCATGTGCGCAAACGGTCGGCCTACGTAAGCGAAGCACAAACCTAAGAGCCCGTCGGGTGGTGTCAATTGCCGGGAACGCCGGAACGGTCACCTGCGTTCGACCTTGCAATTCACCCTGGGACTGTAGAGCATGGCAGCGAATCGATTCTTATGTTCTGTCTCCAGTTGCTCATGTCGACACACCGACCCATCCATCGAATTCTTCTCGGGGCCGTCGCCCTCGTATGGCCCCTGTTGGCCGGGTGTCTCGGCCCGTCCGGTGAGGGGCGAATCGAGATAAGTGACCTCCGTGAGCACGAGGAGTGCTTCGAGAAGGCCTTTCCCCTCGAGCCATCTTTTTTCGCCGCCCGAGAACGGATTGATTCGATCGGGCTCCTACTGCAAAACCGTGCCGGCCCCGAACAGGATGCCGATGGGCTGTACCTCGAAGTCTACGATCTCGAGGCCGCCCGTACCAAGCCCGCGCCGGACCTGTCGATCGAATACCCGGTGACGGGCCAGACCCCCGTCCGTGGTGAAGTCACCGTCGCGTCGGCCTGCCCCTCACTGAATGCGAGCTTCGCCATCCGGGGCCAGGTGCAATTCGATGCGCTCAGCGCTCAGAAAGGCGAAAAAGTTCAGGGGGAGCTCAGCGGAGAGGTCATCGATGCCCGCAGCGGCGACATCGTAGCCGGCGACGTCACGGGCGTCTGGAGTTTCGAGGTCCGAACGGGAAGCCCCTGGCAATTCTATCCGTCGCCGCGAGATGATTACCCGACCAGTCCCTAGACCGGCACGGGTGTACGACGGACCTATTCGTTGGTCGCCTCGTGATACCGCTTCTTGAGGCGTCCGACCTTTCTCGAAGCGCGGTTCTTCGGGATGACACCCTTGGTAGCGGCCCGGTCGAGCTGAGATTCGGCGGTTCGGAGAAGCTCTTCGGCATCCTCAAGATCGCCGGATTCGACGGCCTGCTCGAACTTTCGAACGGCCGTTCGCATGCGGGATTTGATCGTCTTGTTGTGCTCACGCCGTTTCTCGGACTGGCGCATCCGCTTTTTTGCTGAATCAATCGTCGGCACGATGTACCTCTTGGTCTTGGGTCACTTGCGTTACTTGAGTGCATCTCTGGTGAATATCTCGACGGGACCCTGCGAGCCTCCGAACGCAATCCGCAGCCCGGGGGTCGATCGTCGAGTCGCGGGTGGTAACAGCCGTCATCGTCAACGTCAACAGCGGGGCTTCGTTACGAAGCTTGCGATGCATCGGGGTCTATCGGACAATCGCCGGCGCGATGAGTCATGGCTCGGGACAATGCGACCGGTGGATGCAGGCCTGCAGAGACGTCGGCCGATGGCGACGGGTGCTCGTCGTCGCAGCGGTCCTGGCGACCGGGTGTACCCACTACGGTTTTGCCAATGAAACGTCCGAGTCCGACGGCGAGTCGAGCGTCGAAGTCTGGACGGTTCAGACGCCGGCCCACTGGGCGGTCGATGCCGCAAGAGTCACAACTCGACTGGTCCAGGCCCTGGAAACCCGAGGCACTCCGGCCCGATGGCGTCGAGGCCGACAGGACGGTGACACCGCCCGCGCCACGTTGAAATGCCGGCTGCAGCTGCCCCCGTTCGAAGGACATGGCAGTTGGACCTCCGTCGACGCTTCGATGCTCTGTCAGCTCCGCCAACCCGACGCCACACAAAGATCGCTGAGAGGCCGCGGGTCCGCATCGCTGGCTACGACTGGACCGTCGGTCCAGGGAGCTGTCACCATCAGCGCCGAGACGGCCGCCCTCCGCGCGACCGACGCCGTCGCGCTCCGCGTCTCCCGAACCCTCAACGAACTCCGCAACGAGTAACCCCATCGATGGGAAAACGACTCGACAAGGCCCGCGACTTCATCCGCGGGGTCAAACAATCGCCTCCGTCTCCCCTGTACTTTCTGTACGGAGAGGAGGCCTACATGCTCGATCGCGCCGTCGACGCCGTGATCGACGCGGCGGCCCCGGAGGGCACCAACGATTTTAATTTCGACAAGTTCCAGGGACGCGAAGCCACCGGGCAGACGATCCGGGAAGCCGCCGAGATGCTTCCCATGATGGCCGAACGGCGCGTGGTCCTCGTTCGTGACATCCAAGAGATGGCGCTCTCGGAGTTGGACGAACTCGAAGAGTACTTCGAGGCGCCCTCCGAGACGACATGTCTGATCCTGCACGCTCACACGGCGGGGGACCGAAACTCGATCGACGGGCGGCGAAGCATCTTTCGGACCCTGAAGTCCAACGCCGAGGTCTGTGAATTCGAGGCTCTGTACGAAAACGAGGTCGGCGACGTCGTGCGCAAACACGCCCAGAAGAAGGGGCTGAATCTGGACCGCGAAGCCTCGGCCTTCCTGATCGAGGCCGTCGGCACCGACATCGCGACCCTGGACCGCGCACTCGAGAAGATCGACCTCTTTGTCGGCGACGGCGACGATCCCAGACCCGTGACCCGCCAGCAGGTCGAGGCCGTCACCGCCGAGACCCGGGTCCGCTCGGTCTTCGACCTCACCGACGCCCTCGGAGAGCGCGCCTATCAGGAGGCCCTCAAAATCCTCGACAACATGCTATTGTCCGGGGAGGATGCCATCCCGATCCTGTACATGATCGCCAGGCATTTTCGTCTGGTCGATCGACTGCACGACCCCGACATCCGACAGAAGGACAAGGGATCACAGGCCTCGGCCCTGGGCGTTCCCTACTTCTTCGTCGATGACTACCGCCGCCACGCCCGCACCTTCACCGGCGACGATGTCGCCGACATTCGTGAGCGGCTCCTCGAGACCGACGAAGCACTCAAGTCGACCGGGCTCGACGACCGCACCCTCCTCGAAAGCCTCCTCTATGATATCTGTTTCAGAAACGCTTAAACACTTTTCGATTCTGGGCATTGCCCTGCTGGCAGCGTCCTGGGCGGCCGGGTGCGGCGCAACTCAGCCGCAGGTCCGCGGACCGGAGGACGAAGCCCTCGACGCCGACCAGCGCAGACGGCTCATGGCCCGCGCACACGAGTCCTGGGAAAACAGGCTCGACCGGGCCGATCTGGAGGCGGCGATCGAGACGTATCGCCGGGTCGCCGGGACCCAACCCGCCGCCGAGAAGACCGGCGAGTCGCGGGATACCTCGACATCCGCCGAGCTATGGACTCGTATCGCCCGGGGCTATCAGTTCCGGGCAGACGCCCACCTGAGCGATGCTCAGACCGAAGCGATCCGCGACAATCACGCCAGGGGCATCGATGCCGCCAAACGGGCCATCAAGGCCGCCGCGCCGGTTCTCGCTGACGCCCTCGACGGGAAGGGAGACCTCAAGAAGGCACTCGATGAGAACTCCGGACTGCCGTCGACGGCCGCCCCGGGACTCTACTGGTACGCCATCCACCTGGGACAATGGGGACAAACCCAGGGGATGTTCACGCTGATGAAGTATCGCTCCGATATCGAATCTGCCATGACCTTCGTGCGCGATAACCGACCCGAGTACTTCTATGGCGCCTGCTTTCGATACTTCGGAACCTACTGGACTCGTCTACCGATGGGCAAAAAGCCGGACCGGAGCCGGCAGAATTTCGATCAGGCCATCGAAATTGCACCCTCGTTTCTGGCCTCAAAGGTCTTGAAAGCCAAACATTACGCGACCCTCGCCGGGGACCGGAAACTCTTCGAACGACTGCTCCAGGAGGTCCTCGAGGCCGACCTCGACGCCGCCCCCGCGGTCCGGGCCGAAAACACCATCGCCCAGCGCCAGGCCGAGAAACTTCTCGAGCGCGCCGACGAGCTTTTTTAAGCCACAACCCCTCTCTGCCCCTCAAAGAATCTCGTGCCAGAGACGTCGAATATCCTCCAGCGCATTCACCGGCGCATGAGTCCACCACGGGCTCTGACGGCGACCCGTGCCGGCAAGTTCATGGTCGGGATTACGCTCGGGGTCGGGTTTGGAGCGGTCAACACGGGAAACAACCTGTTGTTTTTGCTGCTGGGCATGATGCTGTCGCTGATCCTGGCCAGCGGAATCCTCAGCGAGGCTGTCCTGCGCGGCCTCGACGTCTCAAGAGATCCACCCACCCGGTGCTTCGCCGGCCGCGAGGCGCCCGCTCACTTCGAGATGACGAACCCGAAGGTCTATCCGTCTCTCAGCGTGACCGTCGCAGAACAGAACGCCCGTGCCACCAACGGTCCGCTCAAAGGACAGACCATCGGCCCCGAACGACCCCAGTGGTGGCGTTTTTGGGAGGCGGGCGCCGACTACCTCGAGTTCAAGGATCCCGCAGAACGAGACGAGCGAAGCCCGACGGAACGCCCGGTCGCCTCCGCGTACTGTGTGCGCCTCGATGCCGGAGAGTCTCAAACGTTCGAGACGCGGTATCGGTTCCCCGAACGCGGCCGCTACGAACTGCCGGGCACCGCGGTCGTCACCCGTTTTCCCTTCAGTCTGTTCGAGAAGGCCCGCGAGCTCGACGACCCGACCGAGATGATCGCTTATCCCCGGCCGAAATCCGTCGGGGACTGGCGGGCGGACCTGGCGGCTACATTCGGCGACATCCCGACCAATGAACGCGGCGACGGCGAGGAATTTTACGGCCTTCGAGAATACCGGCCCGGCGACGACCGCCGAAAGATCCACTGGAAACGCACGGCCTCGCGCGGTGAACCGGTCATCCGCGAGGAGGAGCGGGAACGCCAACGGACGGTGACCCTGCACCTCGAGACGGCCACCGGCCGCGACCCGGACCAGCGTCACCTGACGACCCGCGCCTTTGAAGACGGCCTTCGACGGGTCGTCGGCCTCATCGACACATTGACGATGGGCGAGTTCAACGTGGGTCTCGTGACGCCGGAGGACGCGATCCCGTCGGACGCTGCGTCGACCTCGGCGGGCCCCGATGCGATGTTCAAAAGGCTCGCGCTCGTCGACCAGTCCGACGGCCCCGCCCTGCTGGAGCCCCCCGCTTCCGGATCCGGCCCGGAGGTCGCAGAGACCGCACATGTCCTTCTGGGCCTTCCAGCCGCGGTCTCCGGCCGCAACGGCTGGGACATGATCCTGCCCTTCGACTCGCCAAACGCGGAGCCGACGTGACTGAACTCGAGTCGACAATCTCACGGTGGCACAAGATCAGTTTGTTTGCGGTCGTCGCGGTTGCCACGACCTGCCTGCTCGCCGGTGGCACCATCCCGCCGGCGGCGATGGTGGTGTTCGGGGCGGTCTTTGCGGCGAGCTGGTGGACCGACCAGACGGCCCTGGTCGATCCCGATTACAATCGCTGGTGGAATCTGCTGATCATTGCCTTCCTGGGCGGAGCCGCCCTCGAAGTGGCCCTCCTGAATGTCAGTTACCTCCGTGCCGGCATCCAGTTCGTGCTGGTGTTGACCGGCATCAAGATGGTCAGCCGGCGCGATGCCCGGGACGAATTGCAGCTCTATGCATTGAGCTTCCTGGCGGTCGCGGCGGCGACGGCGGTCAACGAAGGGGTCACCTTCGGAATTCTGTTCGGCGCATACGTCCTCGCGGCGACCTTCAGCCTCGCGCTGTTTCATCTTCGCCTCGAACTCGGTCACCGCGAGCGCCAGCCGCTGCTCGACAAACTCCCTTTCGACGGCCGATACATCGCGGTCTTGGCCATCATCTCCCTGGGCATCTTCGTCTCGAGCGTCGGGATCTTCTTTGGCTTTCCGCGCGTCGGTCTCGGCTACTTCGCCGAGTCTTCCCGCTCGGGGGTCCAGATGAGCGGCTTCTCCGACTCGGTCCAGCTCGGCTCCCACGGCGTCATCCGCGACAACCCCTCGGTGGCCCTTCGCGTCACGTTCCCCGATGGACGGCCATCGAATGTCGACACGCTTCATTGGCGAGTCATCACGTTCGATGCCTACGACGGAAGCGGCTGGGAGCGCACCCTGGACGATTCGACGCGCAGTCTGCCGAACCGCCGCGGAAGCTACGACCTGTCGTCGCTGTATACGCCAGCATCGCGAGATATCGAGCCCCGAGAGCGACCGGCGTCGGTTCAGATCTACTCGGAGCCGCTCGACAAGAATTTGCTCCCCACTCTCTGGCGAACCCACTCGGTCACCCTTCCGCCGTCGATGCGCGACACGATGCCGATGAACCCACGCCAGGGGGCCATCCGCGCCGATGCCTACGGCGACCTCCACCACACTGTCAGCAGCGATATCGGCATCCCGTATACAGTCGAGCTATGGGGCCGGCCGAGCCGAGACGAACTCCGTCGGGTCTCCGCCCCGATTCCGACCGATAGCCCCGAGATTCAGCCGTACCTCCAGTTGCCCGAGATGTCGGAGCGGTTCATCTCGCTGACCGAACGGGTGACCGGCCAGGCCGAGGCGCCCTACGGCGTCGCCGAACAGGTCGCCCAACATTTGAGAATCAATTACTCGTACACGACCGACCTCCCCGAGGTCGATCCCGAGACCCCCATCGACAGCTTCTTGTTCGAGACACAGCGCGGCCACTGCGAATATTACGCGACCGCCATGGTATTGATGCTGCGCCAGGCCGGCATCCCGGCCCGGTTGGTCAACGGGTTTCTGGGAGGACGGTGGAACGATGTGGGAGACTACCTGGCCGTCCGCCAGGGCGACGCTCATTCCTGGGTCGAGGTCCTCGTGCCGCCCCACGGATGGGTGCAGATGGACCCGACCCCGGCGGGTATCCCCGATGCCGGCACGAACGCGGCCATGACGTGGCTGCGCGACTCCTACGATGCCGCCCGGATGATGTGGCTGCAATACGTCATCGAATACGATCTGGAGAGCCAGATCGAGTTTCTGACGGCCGCATCGCAGTGGCTCGCCGCCAGAGGTATCGAGGGAGCGGGCGACCAGGCAGACGGGTCCGAGTCCGACGGCCAACGAGAGGGTCTCCCAACGCGACTGCTGGTATTCTGGCTCGGACTCCTGGCCGGGGTGGCAGGCGGCTGCTGGAGCGGCGCCCGCCGCAGGGAACGCAGATCTCTTCTCGCTCGCCTGCCGGCACTCGTCGGGTGGGCGGCCTTTACCTCGGGCTGGTGGATGCTTTTCGAAGGATTCGGTCTGCTGAAGGCGAGCCAGGGAGCGGCCTTTGGAGCCGGCGCGGTCGTGCTGGGCGTGGCCGTCGCCCGCTGGATGAATCGAGCGGCCCGAAGCGGAGTCTCGCGCCACTTCGACGCGATCGTTCGCGCCGCCAAGAGACAGGGGTTGAATCGCCGACCCGGTGAAACACCACGTGCCTTTCTGCGACGGCTCGCCCGGCGTTGCCCGTCGGCCCGACAGTCCATCGAGCGCTTTACCCGTCTGTACCTGCGTGCCCGGTTCGGCGGACGCCCTCTGGATGCCGGGGCAAAGAAGGTCGCCAGTGAGGCACGCAATGAGGTTGTCCGCACGCTGCGACGAGACGGCCTCAGGTAGGCGTTCGGAGGTCAGCCGAGTTCGTCGGACCAGAGGCTGTGGGCATCGTCAAACCAGGATTCGTTCTTCGGATCGTGATTGCGGGCCAATCCGTGCACGAATCCGGGCTGCTCGATCTTGCTGTACTTCGTCATCATTCGGAAGACATCACCCAACTGTTCCTCGACGGTATCGAACTTCAAGGACGCTGAAATCTCGTCCTGTACCCGTCGCGCTCTGGCGACGATGTACGCGATGAGCACGCGTTGGTGCTCTTCGTGAAACGTGCTCCAGTCGTCGCGAGAATCGACGGTCTCACGGAGCAGACTCACTTCGTCGGCGACATCGGCCATCGATTCGAGGGCGTCCGGGGGATCCCCGAGCGACGAACAGATCTCCTCGAAACGGTTCTGCGCAGCCTCCTGACGCTCCTCCGGCTCGCGGATCGACGACTCGTACCAGGATGGAGGCGAATTGTCGGGGGCAGGTTCGGAGTCTTCGGACTCGGACTCCTCAGACGTCCCCTCGGCCGAGGCCCTGTCGGTCTCGAGCTCCCCGAAGGTCTCACTGATGTCGACATCGTCGACATCGTCGGCATCGACGGCGGCACTGGCCGCCGGCTCTCCTTCCTCATCCAAGAATTGTACGGAGCCCCCCTCTTGGAGCCACTGAAATAGATCGTCTCCGGCGGCGCGGATAAGCCGCTCCTGCTGATCGGTCAGGCGCTTCAGTTTCTCGACGTATTCGGCCGCGTGCCGGGGTTCCTTCTGCAACTTCTCTGCGAGACGCTGGTAGTGGGCCAGGTGCTTCGTCAACGCCTTCAAGTTCGGGCATACGGGCTCGTCGGACTCACCATCATCGACGTGTTTATTCATAACAGGGTCCAGACGTCTGAAAGAAATATAAAATCAACCAAATCCTTAAACCGCCCCGACATATCCTACGCTACAGATGTCGCCGGCGGCGTCAACAACCCCCGACCGAGCCGGTCGGCGCGCGTTGGAACGCTGATTCAGCTCGGCGGATCGACCGAACCGGCGATGTCTTCGAGCACCACACTGGAGCGCTCACCCTCCTGGCCGGCCTCGCTCAAGGCGAGCCGGTGCGCCAGGCACGGAATGATCAGCTCTCGCACGTCGTCGGGAATCACAAAGGCGCGACCGTCGACGAGTGCGAGCGCCTTCGCCGCGCGCAGCAGCGAGAGTGCGCCCCGCGTACTCACACCGATCCTGACGCGGCCGTCCCGACGCGTCGCCTCGACGACGTCGAGTACGTAGTTGACCACCGATTCGTCGGCCTCGACTTCAGAGACCGTTCGCTGAAGGGCTCGCACCTGTTGACTCTCGAGGACGGATTCGAGATCGGCAACGGGCTCGCGAAAACCGCGCTGAGTCAAAATCGACTCTTCGACAGCCCTGTCGGGATATCCGATGGAGAGGCGCATCAAAAACCGATCGAGCTGACTCTCGGGCAACGGATAGGTCCCGTGGTGTTCCAGCGGATTCTGGGTGGCGATCACCAGGAACGGATCGGGCAGGCTGTGGGTCACGTTGTCGACGCTGACCGAACCCTCGCTCATCGCCTCCAGCAGTGCCGACTGCGTCCGGGGCGTCGTACGGTTGATTTCGTCGGCCAGCACGACATTCGAAAAGATCGGACCGGGACGAAATTCAAAGCTGTCGTTGTTCGATGCGTAGACCGAGACGCCGATGATGTCGCTCGGAAGGAGATCGCTGGTAAATTGAATGCGCCGAAACGAGACACCGATGCTTCGAGCCACGGCCAACGCCAGGGTCGTCTTCCCGACGCCCGGAACGTCCTGCAACAGCAGATGGCCACGGGCCACGAGACTCGCCACGGTCAACCGGACGATCCGTTCTTTGCCCCGAAAGACGGTTTCGATGTTGGAACGAAGACGCTTCAGCAAATCCGCCGCCTGCCCGACATCACTCAGGGGCTCGACGTGCTCCGCCGAGCTGGAGTCGTGTAGAGTCGGCGTAGACGATTCCGCGGCGCCGAGGCTCGACGCCATACTGACCTCGGAAGGCTCCTGTGTCATACAACAGCTCTGTAGAGGGAGAAGTACACTCCGTGCCTGACAGCATACGGCCAGGCGGGCCATCAACCAAGACTCCCCTCCCGTAAGACGATCTTGGCACGCCCTTCGTTTCGTGTTCTCATGCACGACGGTATCGTTTCTGACCACGAATCCAACCAACTGACATGGCCACATCGAAGTCATCCTCGGGAAGCTCCCTGCTGAGAACCGCGGCAAAATGGGCGGTCATCCTCGGACTACTTGGGGGCCTGCTCGGCGGCGCCGGGGTCGCGGGCATCTTCTACATCTACGGCCACGATCTGCCCGACATCATCACTCGGGAGGACTACGAGCCGAAGGAACTCTCTCGGGTCTACGACTCCGAAGGCCGGCTGATCTCAGAATTCTATCGGCCCGGCGGCCGCCGCACGGTCATTCCCATCGACGAGCTTCCCGACCACGTGCTCCACGCCTTCATGGCCGCCGAGGACGCGTCGTTTATGGAGCACGAAGGGATCGACTACTGGGGCATGCTCCGGGCCTTTTACTACGCCATCATTCACAATCGACGGCTCCAGGGAACCTCGACCATCACTCAGCAGGTCGTCAAAAACCTGGTCTTGGCCCCGGAACGCACCGTCGAGCGCAAGGTCAAAGAGATCATTCTGGCCAGGGAGCTCGAGCGAAACCTCTCCAAGCGCGATATCCTGTTTTTGTACGCCAATCACGTATACCTCGGCCACGGGGTCAACGGCATCCAGGAGGCCTCGCGCTACTACTTCGGCAAGCCTGCCCGCGAGCTGAGCGTGGCCGAGGCCGCCGTCATCGCCGGCATGCTTCCGGGTCCTGCGACGTACAATCCCATCGACCATCCCGAAAACGCCAAGGGTCGACGCAGTTACGTCCTCGGCCAACTCTGGGAGAAGGGATTCATCGAAGAGGCGGCCTACCGTAGCGCCAAAAAAGAGCCCATCGAGACGACGTCATACTCGGAGTCGCATCCCTACCTGGGCGCGGCGCCCTATTTTGTGGAACATGTTCGCAAGAAGCTCGTCGACCGCTACGGGACCGAAGCCGTCTACACCGGTGGACTTCGGATTCACACGACCCTCGATGCCAAACGACATCGCGAAGGTCGTCGCGCCTCCCGGGAGGGGCTGCACACCTACGACCGGCGCAGAGAGTACTTCGAGCCGGTCGACCACGTCGACGCCTCCGAGATCGAGGCCATCAAGGATCAACAGGCCGACGACATCGGGGATGGAGCACTTTCGACCGACGAAGTCTACCGGGCCGTCGTGGTCGGCATCGAGGACGCCGGCGAAGACGGATCCGAGGCGTCGGTCCAGCTCCGGCTGGGTCATCGTGCTGCACGGCTGGCGCTCGAACCGCGCCAGCGCATCCTCAGAGACAAAAACTCCCTGGATCAGGTCCTGGAGCGCGGTGATATCCTCGAGGTAACGCCGCTGAAGGCGGAGAGTGACGAACACGGATCGATCCCGGTCGCCTTCGACCCCGGGCCCCAGGTCGGCCTGGTCAGCATCGACCCCGAGACGCGCCATGTGTTGTCACTGGTCGGCGGCTACAAATTCGCCCACAATCAGTACAATCACGCCACCCAGATGAAGCGACAAACCGGCTCGACCTTCAAACCCTTCGTCTACGGCGCGGCGCTGGAGAGTGGCAGCCAGAAAGGCGGTGCCATCACTCCGGCTACGATCTATCTGGACAGTCCGGCCGTCTTTCGGATGCCCGGCGGCAAGAAATGGTCCCCGCGCAACTCCGACGACAGTTGGCGCGGGCCGATCCGTCTGCGCGAGGGGCTTGGAGCGAGTCGAAACGTCGTCGCCGTGCGCGTTCTCGAGGACGTCGGCATCGGAGCGGCCAGCGAATTCGCCAAGCGGATGGGCATCCAGTCGAACATCGTGGACAACCACACGATGGTCATGGGGAGTAGCGAATTCACCCCGCTCGAACTCGTCAACGCCTATGCGACGATCGCCAGCGGCGGTGTGTACGCCGAACCCCAGTTCATCAAAAAGGTCGTCACCAAACGCGGCGAAACCGACGTCTACCGCACGGACAAGCGACGGGTACTGGCCCCGGACGTCGCGTTCCTGTTGACCGATCTGATGACCAGCGTGGTCGAAGGATACGTCGACAGCGAGGGCCGCCAGCGCGGCGGCACCGCTCACAGCCTGAGCGCCCTCACGCAGACCGTCGCTGGAAAGACCGGCACGACCAACGACACTCGAGATGCCTGGTTCGTCGGGTTCACCCCGCAATTGGCCACCGGCGTCTGGGTCGGCTTCGATGACAACCGCTCGCTGGGGCCCAAGGAGTACGGCGGACGCGTGGCAGGCCCGATCTGGCTCGACTACATGAAGAGCGTTCTCGGCGACAAAGAGCCCCATGACTTCAAACGCCCCAAATCCGGGATCGTCGAGGCGCGCATCGACCCGGCCACCGGCAAGCTCGTTCGGGGCGACAAGGGGATCGAGGAACTGTTTTTGGCGGGTTCGACCCCGACTCAATATGCCCCGACCGAATCCGACTCCGCCGGCGAGAACTTTCTGATGAATCAGTTTCGAAACTCTCCCGCGAAGTCAAACACCGACAAGAACAACAGCGGCGCCGACTCCCGTCAGGAAGCCGGCGCCGCCGGGAACCGTTGAATTCCAAAGTTGTGCGTCAGACCTCGGTGATGATGTCGGAGTCGCTCTCGCCCAGCAGCCGGATCATCAGCTTGTTCATCCGCTGGACGAACGTGCCGGGGTCGTCGAGTTGCCCTCCCTCACTCAACCACGCCTGGTCGAACAGGACATCGGCCCATTCGCCGACGTCTTCGCCCTCTTCGACCTTTTCACCCAGACGCTCGATGATGGGGTGATCGGGATTGACCTCGAGGATCGGCTTGCGGTCGGGCACCTGTTGGCCGGCGTCGCGGAGCATGCGCTCGAAGTGTTTGCTCATACCCCCTTCCTGAGCGACCAGACAGGCCGGTGAATCCCGCAGACGCCGCGTCGTGCGCACCTGCTCGACCCGCTGGCCGAGTGACGCCTGCAGCGCCGCGATGAGATCGGCGTGATCCTCGTCGGCCTCGTCTCGGTCCGGATCGTCCTGCTCGTCGCCGACATCGTCGATGTCGAGATCGCCGACGGCAACCGATTGCAACTCGTGGTCTTGATATTCGGCCAGGTGATTGGCCAGCCACTCGTCGATCCGGTCGTACATCAGCAGCACTTCGATGTCCTTGTCCCGGAAGATCTCCAGGTGCGGACTGCTCTTGGCACTGGCAAAGGAGTCGGCCGTGACGTAGTAGATTTTCTCCTGCTCCTCTCCCATCCGCTCGATGTAATCATCCAGCGAAACGGTCTGATCGGGCTGGTCGGTGTGCGTCGTGGCAAACCGCAGCAGCCCGGAGAGTCGCTCGCGCCGAGCATGATCCTCGACGGCCCCCTCCTTGAGGAGGTTGCCGAACTGATTCCAGAAGGTCTGGTAGGTCTCCGGGTCTTCGGCCATTTCCTCGAGCATATCGAGCACCCGGTTGGTCGCCGTCTTCTTCATGGCGCTGACCACCCGGTTTTCCTGCAACGACTCGCGGGAGACATTCAGGTCCAGGTCGTCCGAGTCGACGACCCCGCGCACAAATCGCAGGTATCGCGGCAAAAACATCTCCGCGTCGTCCATGATGAAGACGCGGCGCACGTACAGCTTTACGCCGCGGTGCTCACTGTCGACCCCGGCGGCCATGTCGAAGGGCCGCTCCGACGGGATGTAAAAGAGCATCGAGAACTTCAGCCGACCCTCGATGTGGGCGTGCGTCCACTCCAGCGGATCGTTGAAGTCCCGGGAGATGTGTTTGTAGAATTCGGTGTACTCCTCATCGGAGATATCGCTGCTTCGACGCATCCACAGCGCCGACGCACGATTGACCGTCTCCCATCCCTCTTCGTCCTCGTCCTGGGCCGGCATCTTGATGGGAAACGACACGTGGTCGGAGTACTTCTCGACGATGCCCTTGAGCGTGGCATAGTCGAGGATCTCCTGCTCCTCCTCTCGAAGATGCAGAGTGATGGTCGTACCGCGCTCTTCGCGCTCGATCGTCTCGATGGTGTATTCACCCCGCCCGTCGGAGCTCCAGCGCACGCCTCGCTCGGCCGGCTCCCCGGCCCGGCGCGTCTCCAGCTCCACGCGTTCCGAGACGATAAACGCCGAGTAAAAGCCCACGCCGAACTGGCCGATGACCTGGGAGTCGATCTCGTCTTTCTCCTCCAGGGCCTGCATGAACTCCTGGGTCCCGCTCTTGGCGATCGTCCCGATGTTCTCGGAGACATCGCTTCGGGACATGCCGATGCCGTTGTCCTTGACGGTCAGCGTCCCGGCGTCGGCATCCCAGTCGACGTAGATCTCGAGGTCGGGGTCATCCTCGTACAGATCCTCGTCCTCCAGCGCCGCAAACCGTAGCCGGTCGCAGGCATCGGAGGCGTTCGAGATCAGCTCCCGCAAAAACACCTCTTTGTTTCCGTAGAGGTTGTTGATCATCAGCTGCAGGAGCTGACTCACCTCGGCTTCAAACTGCTTTGTTTCCGCTTTCTGTGGGTTGGTCATAAAAGGGGCCTCGTCGAGTCAAGAGTGTCTCGTCGATGGTCGCGCCATCTCTTCGGTCGCGCGGCAAACTATCCACGAATACCTGACCATCAAACCGGTCAGAAGATGAGGTCGAAAAGCCCGAGAAACTTCGAGGCCGCCACGATCACGATGACGATCAAGAGACGTCGAATCCAGATGTCGGCCTCGTCGCTCTCGACGGCGAACTTCGCTCCCACAAAGCCGCCGGTGCCCTGCCCCACGGCCATCAGAGCGCCGTAGGTCCAGTTGACCTGCCCGTCGAAGGCAAAGATGGCCAGGGCGACGGCGGTGAAGATGAGCGCGATGAGCATCTTGACGGCATTGGCCGGCACGATTTCGTAGCCGGCACCAAGCACGAGCGCGGCGAGCATCATGACGCCCACCCCTGCCTGGATGAACCCACCGTAGAGACCCACGCCCAGCATGATCACCATCATCCACCAGGGGGGCCGTCCCTCGAAGTTCTTGCCCCCGGGATCGATCCATCGTTTGGGGTCGACCAGAAGCACCACCAGCATCCCGATCATCACCACGCCGATCACGACGTTGGTCTGGGCGGCGTCGAGTTGGCTGGCCCCCCAGGCACCGATGGCGGTTCCCACCAGCGTCGGAGCGATCAGCCACCCAACTCCCTCGGTCTGAAGCTGCCCGCCGCGGCGATAGGTTTCGGTGCCGACCAGGCACTGAACTGTGATTCCGACGCGATTCGTCCCGTTGGCCACATCGGCCGGAAGTCCCAGAAAGACGAGCGCCGGCAGGGTCACGACCGACCCGCTCCCCGCGAGGACGTTCATGATCCCGGCGGTCAACCCCGCCAGAAAGATCAAGGGATAATGATACCAGAGTAGCATCGGCCGATTACTTGCGTTGGCTGTGGTTGAGCTCGGCCTTGCGCACACGAATCGCGCCGGGGGTGATCTCGACGCGTTCATCGGCTTCGATGAACTCGATGGCCTCCTCCAACCCCATCTCCTTGGGCGGAGCCAGCTCGATGGCATCGTCGCTGCCCGAGGCCCGCATGTTGTCGAGCTTCTTCTGCTTGCAGGGATTGACCACCAGCGGATGTTCGCGGTTGCTGACCCCGATGATCTGACCGCCGTAGACCTCTTCGCCCGGGCCGACGAACAACGTCCCTCGCTCCTGCAGGCTGTCGAGGGCGTATGCCGTCGTCGTGCCCTGCTCCATCACGATCAGCGCCCCGCCGCGCGACTCCTCGATCTCGCCGCGATAGGGCTGGTAGCTGTGGAAATTCTTGTACATCAGACCGGTACCACGGGTCTGGGTCAAAAACTCCGACTGATAGCCGATGAGCCCCCGCGACGGTACCAGAAACTCGATGCGCTGGGTGTCATCGGAATTCGTCTGCATGGCCCGCAACTCGCCGCGTCGCTCCTTGAGCGACTGAATCACGCTGCCCGAGTAGCTTTCATCGACGTCGATGACGACTTCCTCGACGGGCTCCAGGCGGTTGCCGTCCTCGTCTTCCTTGAAGATGACTTCCGGCCGTGAGACCTGCATCTCGTAGCCTTCACGGCGCATCTGTTCGAGGAGCACCGAAAGATGGAGCTCGCCGCGACCCGAGACCTTGAAGGCCTCGGCGCGGTCGGTCTCTTCGACCTTCAGGGCTACGTTGCGCTCGAGCTCTTGGTCGAGGCGCTCCCTGATCTGGCGGCTCGTCAGAAAGTCACCTTCACGGCCGGTGAAGGGACCGTCGTTGACCATCATGATCATCGAGATCGTCGGCTCGTCGATCTCGATCAACGGCAGCGGATCGACGTGTTCCGGGTCGCAGATCGTCTCGCCCGGAAGGATCGCCTCCATGCCGGCCACCGCCGCGAGTTGCCCGGCCTCGATGCTCTCGCGTTCGACCCGTTCCAGACCGCGAAAGCCGTACAATTTGCGCACGCGCAGTTCATCGCGCTCGCCGTTGCGCCGGGCGATCACGACATCATCGCCCACATTGATCGTGCCCTGAAAGACTCGACCGATGCCGACGCGGCCGACGTAGTCATCGCTGTCGAGAGTCGCCACCTGCATCTGCAGTGGCGCCTCGGGGTCGCCGGTCGGCGGCGGCACATCCTTGATGATCGACTCGAAGAGCGGTTCCAAGTCGTCGGCCTCTTCGCCGATTTCGTGGCCGGCGTAGCCATACTTGGCCGAGGAGTAGACGACCGGAAAGTCGAGCTGCTCGTCGGTCGCCCCGAGGTCGATAAACAGGTCAAAGACCTCGTCGAGTACCTCGTGCGGACGACCGTTCGGCCTGTCGATCTTGTTGATGACGACGACGGGCTGATGCCCGAGTTCCAGCGATTTGCCGAGCACATACTTCGTCTGGGGCATCGGCCCTTCGAAGGCATCGACCAGAAGCAGCACGCTGTCGACCATCTTCAGCACGCGCTCGACCTCGCCGCCGAAGTCGGCGTGACCGGGCGTGTCGATGATGTTGATCGAGTGGTCTCCCCACTCGATGGCCGTGCACTTCGCGAGGATCGTGATCCCACGCTCCTGCTCGATGTCGTTGGTGTCCATCGCCCGGTCGGCCAGGTCACGGTGCGCCTCGACGGTGCCCGACTGTTCGAGCATCCGGTCGATGAGCGTCGTCTTGCCGTGGTCGACGTGGGCGACGATCGCAATATTTCTGAGGTGTGAAGTCATAAACGGATGATGCAGGTTTGGATGGAATTGCCGGCGAGGGGCGTCCCGGCGGCGCCGACATCATCCTGCTGAAATCCGTTTTGTCAACGCCGCGGCGATACCGCGATTCCGAGTTGCCGACGAAGTTGCAAGAAATCTTCGTCGATCGACCAGTCGGCCAACGACTCGATGCGCGCCCCGATCCCCCGTTGACTGATGGTCGTCTGCCGGGACCGAATTCGCCGTGCGGCGACATTGAGGTCGTTACAAAAGAGGAGCCCGACCCGGTTGGCCGCCTCGTCGACAGCCTCGAGCCACTCGCGCAGCTCGATCTCACGACCGCCGTCGGCCGTCGTTGCCCGCAGTGCGTCGGCCAACCGCTTTCGCCGAGCCCCGGTGACGTGCTCGGAGACCATGCGGTACGCCTTCTCCATCGACTCCGTGCGTTCGACCTTCGCGTCGGGGTCGACCAACTGGGCCGCCAGAAGCAAAAATGCCTGCAGGTCGCCGACCGGCCTGAGTCCGACGGGAAAGAAGGGCTCGAGCGACAGAAACAGCATCCGGCCGACCTCGAAGGCGACCTCGCGTTCGTCGGCATCACCCAGCAACTCATCTCCGACCAACAACGCCCGGTCTTTCAACGATGCTTTCGCCACCTGGTTTCGCGCCGATTGCTTCCACACCTGGGGCGGATGGGCCATCTCCAGGGCGCGAGCCAGATCCCGATAGATGTTATTGAAGGCGAGCGGCTCCTCGAGGTCGATCCGGTCACTTCGCTTGAGCTCGTAGGCCGAGCGTCGCTCCGCACTCCACGCGCGCAGCGGTTCGTAAAGGATTCGGAAGATCGCGTTTATCTCGGTATCGAGCGACTCGGGATAAATGCGACGTCTGCGCCGGTCCTCTCCGAGCGTACCAGACGGCGAGGCATACACCGGTCGTGACACCTTCTCCACAAACCGTCGAGGTCGCTCGCTGAGGGGCTCTCCGCGAAACGCAAGCAACCGAAAGTGCCACAGTGCGCGGTCGACGTCTCCGGCTCGCAGATACGCCCGACCGAGTCGGCGGATCGGCGCCGCCCGACCAGGCTGCAACTCCACCAGACGTTTGAGGTGGGCTACCGCCAGGTCGACAAATTCGGGTTCCTCTTCGACCAAATCGAGGATCCGGCGGTGAAACTCGACATTGTCCGGGAAGAGTTCGCTGGCCCGTCCGTACGCTTCGACGGCCCGTTCGATGCCGCCGAGATGCAGCCGATACAGCTCGCCGAGTTTGTACCACAGCACGGCCTCGAACTCCGGATCTCGGCTGGCGCGCTCTTTCTGGATGTCGAGCGCTTCCAGGTATGCCCGCTCCAGGCCCTGCCAGTCCTCGGCCTGATGCAGGATATCCGTCATGGCCTCGAACGCATCATCGACGCGTTCGGGATCGCATTGAAACGCTCGCCGAAACTCGTCGACGGCCCGCTCCGGCTCCCAGAGACGATCCCGTGCCATCCGTGCCGCCTGAATCCGCCAGTCGGCATCTTCCCCGGCAGAGTCAGACAGCCGGGCCAACTCCAGACTCGCACGATACACACGCTGCCAGTCGCCGAGCTCACGGCTCGCTTCGATCACGCCGCGGTATGCGTCCCTGCAGCTATCATCCGCTGCCACCGCGTCCTCGTAGCAGGTCAGCGCCCGGCGCATGTCGTCAAACTGACTGCGCCATTCATCCCCTAAGTCGACGAGGGCCAGAGCACGTTCTCGGGGAGGCTCCAATCTATCTGCGAGACGGCGTCTCATCGCTATTACGTCCTCCGGCGATCCCGCCCGTGCCAGAAGTCCAAACAACGTCTCCCTCTCCTGCTCATCTTCGCCGTGTAGCTGAAGCGCCTGCTCCAGATGAACGCGCGCCTGGTCATCGTCGCCGATGTCGACGAAGTACTTCCCCAAGCGACCGTGAATCCGCCCCCGGATCGAACGACTCACCACCTCCGGCGGCCGCACCAAGCAGAGCTGGAGCGGACGCTGAATCCAAGGGTCTGTCGACTCGCCGAGCCTGCGGAGAATGAAGTGAACCAACGCGAAGAGCGTAGCGTCGTGTGCGGGGTCGACCTCAAAGGCCCGAGTGTACGCCGCCGCCGCCGAATCCAAGTCGCCGTTTTGCTCGTGGAGCCACCCGAGGACCCGATAGATCCAGCGATTTTCGTCGAGATTTCGGCTGGCGTCGGGCCGCGATGTCGCCCGGCCCAATAACGCCCGCGCTTCGGCGGTCTCTCCCGACTCGATCATCGCCTCGGCCCGCTCACGATAGGCGGCAAAATCGTGATCCCTCTCAATTGTAGTCGACTCGCCGGCGAGCGTCTGTGTGTCCGACATACCCTGACCTCGAAGCGCGTCCTCGGTTGGCATCGACGATACGTCAGCATACAGCACCGCCGAAGGCCGGCCAATGCACGACCATCCCGCGTCACTCCGCCACCAACTCCACTTCGGTCGTCTTCCCACCCAGAACCCGAACGACTTTCCGGCCAACCAGCCGCTCGCCCTGGCGCATCTCCAGGGTGTGGCGTCCCGCCGGAAGCTTTGTCCGGATGCGGCTTCCGCGGCCCAGACGCTTCCCGTCGACGAAGAGGTCACCCCAGGGGATGAGGGTGGCCCGATCGCATATTGCCCCTAAGCCATTGGAATCGTTTTAATTTCAAGAATCAATGGTCTCGTCAGATCGGCCATATAGGCCGATCTAAATGTTTGCTAAATGTTTTGGGACCCTGGAAAGGAGACCCAGCAGGTCACCCTGTCTGCCGGACCCTGACGGCCCCTCGGAGGGTCTGTCGGGTCCTGACCGAGAGTACTCGGCGCAATTGACAAACACCGTATCGTTCTTCACGATGGCGACATATTCGATTAGACGCCAGTCGTAGATTTCGTCTGGCCGTTACTTTGGTTCGGGGAGAATCGATGGTTGTCCGTAGCTCGATATTCTTTGGCTCAATTGCGCTCGTACTCACCTTTTTCGCCGCATGTAGTGGTTCGACCGACGGTGAGACGGAATCCCGGACGCGTACTCAACTCGCGTCCGGCCAATGCTCGGCTTCGAACCCCTGTGGAGATGGCTCCACGTGCTATTACGAGTCCTGCAATGAACCCGGACAATGTATTGAGATCGATCCGGCCCAGGCGACAGAGTGTTCCAACGACGGAATCTCGCCGGTCTACGGGTGCAACTGTCGAGTTTACTCGAACGAGTGCTACGCTCAGCTAGCCGGAGTCGGCGTCGTCGAGACGTCGGAGTGCCTCTCCCCGTGCGATGATGGCGAGTGCGTCACCACATGTAATGATGGCGACGACTGCAGTGCAGGCAACTTCTGCGAACGCCCACCGGGCTCTGGCTGCTCAGACCAAGGCGTCTGCACGGAGATCCCCGATGGATGCCCCGATGACCTCCGCCCAGTCTGCGGGTGCGACGACGAAGAATACGACAACTCCTGCCTCGCGAACCAGGCAGGCGTATCCACCGCAGCATCTGTGTCGTGTATGGATGAGCCGGACCCATACCCTGAATTCTGCATGAGCAATGCAGATTGCGCACCCGACGCGTTCTGCTCGTCGATGCTCGGATGCAACGGGTTCGGTGTTTGCCAGGAACGCCCGACGGACTGCTCGGGTGAATCTACTTCGACCGCTTGCGGTTGTGACGGACGCATCTACTCAAGCGCCTGTGAAGCCGCAAGTCAGGGCGTCAGGACATCGGACCTTTGCCTCACCGATTGCTTGCTCTGCGATTTTGGATTTGAAAATGCCTGTAATCTGGACTCCGACGGCTCCGAAGACACCCAATCCGGCCAGACGAGGGCTCGCGTCGAATGGGGGAATTCCGGCGTTCTCGTACCCGGTGTCGATGCTCAGCTCTTTAAATGGCCGCCTCCAGATACCACTGGGAGCGACCTACCCAGCTGGAATTGGCCAGACAAATCGATAACTCTCGAGGACTACTACTCGCGCACCGCCTCCAATACGAATCTGCAAGACAACCTATACTATGATCTCTACACAGGTGCCTGCATGGACGGTCCCGGGCGATCGTCGGTCGACTCCGACGATTGGTACCGAATCGAGATGAGAAAAGACGGCTACGAGCCATACTTCAACTACCTGTACCACGAGTATGACGAGGAGTGTTTCGTCGACGACTGGGGAGGCTACTGTTCGGCGGTCCAATGTCAGGCACTCCCGGACGAAAAGCTACTCGACTGCCTCGATTGGGGAACATTCAAGGTCTGGCCACACGATGAGAAGCGCGAAAAACTCCCCGATCTGTTCGTCGATCGGCGCGAGTTTAAAGAGGGAGGCGACCGTACACTGGAGTGCGCTGTGATGAATCCGAATACGCAAGGCGACGATGCCTCTTCGCTCGATAGGGATGAGATGGACCTGATCTCGCTCCGCGTCGGCACCTCCGTGGCGAACGTGGGGAGCGGCCCGCTTCACGTCGAACAGGCCGCGCCCGGCGACAGGGCAGGCCGTTGCGCCGACGGAGCATGGCCCTGCCCCGACGGCTTCGAATGTGGGGGCACTTACTGTCTCGCCGAGTCCTGCGGAACTGACGGCGACTGTCCCGAAGACATGGAGTGCGGCTCCGACGGAGCGTGTCAACTGCCCACCTGCACCTCCAATTCCGATTGCTGCGACGCGCAGGGCAACTGCGCCGGGGACAGCCGCTCATGCCAGTACTCGGGTACCTGCGAGCCGTATTACAGGGTCCGTGGGCCAGAAGAGTCTATCGTCTGCGAGTTCGACGAGGATTGTCGCTACCGCGAAAACGAATGCAACAACGGGGACTGTGAGCATACCGACTGTCAAAGTGACTCGGATTGCTACGGAGACTTCGTCTGCCATCCCGACGGCGACGAACGCCACTGTGCACTAGTGGAAGACCAAAACGTAACCTGTTCCACCGATTCGGAGTGTAGCTCCGGCACATGCAACCTCGACACAAGCGAAGGAGTCTGTGAGCCGACGACCCGTCAGGTCATCGAAACGGTCGAGCAAACCGAACCGTCCTGGATCGAAGTCGCGCCGAGACGGGTTTCGTTGGATAACTCCTTCACTTTCCACTACGCCCACGATCACACGCACGTTGATGGATTTGCCAAACTCACGCTCCGTAAAATCTCCACGGACACGAAAGTCGGAAACGGACAAAAAATCTCATTCTGTATGATGGACTCCCAGGATTTCGACATTGAGATCAAAAAGGAAGTTCGCGACGACCCCGACGGCACCTGGAGAAACCAAGGGGGCCCAGATCCCTGCTTCTCCGCACAGGGGATCTCGCCGGGGTACAAAGACGTATATGAATCGAGCCTCCCCGGGCAGGCGGTCCTTCTGGGTACGCCCTCGACGGTTCAGTCCGAGCTTGCCGACGAAGATCTCGAAATCAAAGTCGAAGCTGACCCCGGGCAATACTTTGTTGAGCGGACCAGAGCCAACAACACCGCCTCCGCCCTGTACACGGTGCCGGTTTGGTCCTCCAGCGGCTTTTGCGAGGCCACACGAGACTGTCGTGACTATCCCTTCGACACTAGGGGCGGACAAGATGACGAAAACATAAAGAAAAACCGGATCTGTGAGCGCTACGCCGGCTACTATTGCAGAGAGGTTGGTTGGGAGAGTTGGTGCGACGATTATCCTCCCAGAGCTGTAGGACAAAAACCGTGAGACAGTCCCCCATCCATTCCCTAATACTCCTGCTCCTCCTCGCCGGTTGCCCCGGAGAGCCTCCGAGCTCTCCGGACGGCTGGGGGTTTGACCGTGATGCGACGGTCGACACCGGCGATTCTGGGGACGCTTGGGATGATCGCGACGCCTCGGATACGTCCGACACGCGGGATGCGCTCGACACCTCGGAGTGCGGCGAATGCGAGACGGGCCAATACTGCAGCCCTCGCGGTCGATGCGAACCGCTCCGGAGGTGTGATAACCGAAACCATGCCCTCTGCCCGCCCGGTCACTGGTGCGACCACGATGACGGCGTCTGCAGACCAAGCCGGGGAAAAGCGGTCGGAGCACCCTGCGAAGAGAGCTACGAGTGTGCCTCCGGTAAGTGCGATGCGACCGGAGAGGGATGTGTTCGGACCTGCCTCTCCGATGCCGACTGTCCGGCCTCAGACGAGATGTGTGGCTACGCGCAGACGGTCCAGCAAACTTGCTCCGAATACAATACCTGCAGTGTCTCCTGTTCAAAATATCAGGTCTGCCACTACGGGGAAGAGTGCCGCCCGTCGTTCTGCTACCGAACGGCGGACTGCCCCAAAGGAGATTGTCTGATGTACCCCGGAAAGTGGGGAAACCGAGACCGGCTCGGCCAGTGCAACGTCCAGGGCGAGTCACTGTGTGAGGGCTACGAGTTTCGCATCGCCGAAGACGATCCCTACTGCCGACTTCCCATCGACTGCTGGGGCATCTACGGCGATGTCGAGGACCCGTGCCCGGAGGGCTACGAGTGCGTCAACGACGGCAATACCACAAACAGCCCGAGCGCTACCGAGTGGTGCGCCCGCCGGGTGACCGAAGGCGAGTGGTCGCGCCCGGACTGACCCCTGGTGAGAGGGCATTTTTCTAATCAGGTTCGGCGCATCTACTCCGCCACCATCTCCACGGCGGTGGTTTGTCCCGCCCGAATACGTACGACCTGCTTGCCCACCGACCGCTCGCCCTGTCGCATCTCCAGCGTGTGGCGGCCGGTGGGCAATTCGGTGCGGATGCGGCTTCCCCGGCCCAGACGCTTCCCGTCGACGAAGAGGTCACCCCATGGGATGAGGGTCGCCTGAACGATACCGGTGGCAGGAGTCTCCGGTCGGGTGGGCTGTCTTTTTTCGGCTGACTTCGTCCGTGCAGCCGTCGCCGCGTCGTCAGCGGACGTCTCAGCTCTGGTGGCGGCCAAGTCGCGTGCGGCGACTGCCGACTGCACGGCTTCGGCAAACTCGGCAGATAGCGCCGGCTTCGGCGAGTCCGGCTCCGGCTTGTTGACCGGCGCCGACTCCGAAGACGACTCCGGCCGGGAGGGCTCTTTCGGCACCGAGTCAGTCTCGGCAGGCGAGTCGGGCTGTCGGTCCTGCGCCACGCCGAACTCCCGAGGCTGTGGCTCGCCAGGCGAGCTGCTCATTGCAGTACTCCCCAGGCCGACCAGGGCCAGGCTCACCCCGAGAACGGCGAAGGTCACGAGCGGTCGAATCGAATAAGGGCGCGGGGGTGAGGGCGGCCCGTCGACGGTCTGGCCGGCGGCGGCGTCGAGGGCCACCGTCGCCAACGTGGATCCCTGGTCGGGCCTGACGGCCGGCGTCGTCATTCGGGTAGCCTGCAACGACGCGGATGGTGACTGACCGGACCCTTCGGCCGGCGTATTCGACGCCGGGACCAGCCCGACTCCCGGACCCTCCGGAATCTCACCGTCGAAGGCACCGCGCAGAGCCTCCGCAAAGGCGGCCATGGTCTCAAAGCGCGCCTCGGGGGCCTTGGCGAGCGCCTTCAACAGCACGGCATCGAAGAGTCGCGGCAGATCGAGTTGCGGCTTGAGCGCGCTGAGTGCCGGGGCCGATTCGGTCAGGTGTCGGCTCGCTGCTTCCAGGGTCGACGCACCTCGAAACGGGGTCTCTCCGGTCAACATGTAGTAGACCGTCACGGCCAGGGCGTACTGGTCGCATCGCCCGTCGATGTCGGCGGATCTGATTTGCTCGGGCGCCATGAAGGTCGGGGTTCCGATCATCATGCCCGTCGCCGTCAGCTCTCGGTCTTCGGCGGTCGGGCCCAGGGCCTTGGCGATCCCAAAGTCGATGACTTTGACGAAATCCTTTCGCCCACCTCGACGGGTCAGCATGATGTTGTGGGGTTTCACGTCCCGGTGGACCATCCCCATCTCGTGGGCCTCGTCCAGACTCTCGGCTACCGCATCGACGACATCCAGGGTGGCTGCCAGCGAAAGCGGCCCACTGGTGCGGACCCGGTGCTTCAGCGAGACCCCCTCGAGTAGCTCCATGACAAGGAAGACGACACCAAGGTCGTCGTCACGACCGTAATCAAAGATCCGAACGGTATGGGGATGCTTCAGCCGCGCCGTCATCCGCGCTTCGTTCTCGAAGCGTTCCAGGGAGGTTTCGTCGTCACACAGCGACGGGGACAGGACCTTGACCGCACAGGGGCGCTGCACCGAAAGCTGCATCGCCTCGAAGACCGCGCCGTACCCGCCGGTTCCGATGAGCGACTCCAACGCGTAGCGTCCATCCAGGTGTTCTCCAGCCAACTCTTCCAATTTCACGGCAACCCCCTGCAACCTGTCTTCGGTGAATTCCTCAGGAGGATACCACAACCGGACAGGCCCGCCCAGAGCCAGTCAGCGAGCGATGCTCGGGGCGTTCGATTCGTCGCCGGAAAACCGTGCCACCAGACTCCAACGGCCGATGGACGTCGACTCCGGAATCGCCACGGTCGTGCTCCAGCGACCTCGGGAATCGGTCGTCACCGTGGCCAGCTCACGCATCGACTCGGCGGTCCGAGACCCGGGGGAACCGATGAGGATCCGTACGGTCCGATCCGGTAGGGGAGCGCCAGTCTGGGTGCGAAGTCGACCCGACAGCTCCACATTCGAGCCGCGCATGACGGTCTGGCGATCCGCAGTCATCGTCAGCCGGGTCGGCACAGATGGACCCGGGCCGTCGGACCTGTCGCCACCGCTGGAGAACTCCTCCGGCAAACTTTCGCCTTGGCGACCGTCCGACTGTTGGCGTTGCTGAGCAGCCTCGCGCTCCACCTGCTGTTGCTGTTGCATCTGGGCTCGAGACCTGGTTCCCGCATCGCCGGTCTGAGCATTCATCGACTCGGAAGCCTCGCTCTGGGCGGCTTCTCCCTGAGCCGGCTCACCGTCACTCGAATCGGCGGACTCGGAGCTGGCCTCAGCAGCGCCTTCACCTGCTTCCCCTTCGGCGCCACCGCGGGCTTGCTCCAACGCGGCGTCGAAGCGCGGCGGCGTCGGGAGATTCTCGAATCCTCCGCGCCGGTGCAGGGTGCTGGACCGATTCCCTCGGTAGGCGATGTCCCGTGCAGCTCCCCCGAGGTCGACGCGTCGCCAGCCTCCCCGCGGCCACCACACCTCGATGAAGGCGTGGGCCTCGTTGGAGACGTAACGAGTGGGAATGCCCAGAGAGGCCGCCGTGATCACAAAGGCGAGGCTTCGATGGCGACAGACCCCGACCTGTCGCGTCGCGATGGTGCGGTAGAGATCTCCGGCCGACTCGGCTTCGGTAAGGGCCCGGGTCTCGAAATTGCGAAAGTAGCGGACGAGTTCACGGACGACCTCGCCGGGCGACTGCTCCCGGGAAACCCCGACGAGCTCGGCGACGTCTCGGGCCACCGGACGCGCACGGTCCGGCAGACGCGTCGGAGATCGGTCGAAATCGGCCCAGGAGACCTCGTCGTCGAATTCACCCTCGAAATAGAAGTGTGGGGCTGCCACTCGCATCGCGACTCGGACCAATCCGTCCGAATCGATCCGAAGATACCAGTTTCCCGCCTGGTCACGAGCGGGCTGCACACCGACGTCGGGTTCAGCGTGGACCTCGAGGACCCGTTGTCCCGGGGCCACGCTCGGAACGGGATGCAGGGAGCCGGCCTCCGCGCGGATCAAAAATGTACCCCAGAAGGTGTCTTCATTGTCCCTGGCCTCTCCACCGACCGGCACACGACGGACGTCCCCACGGCCCGCCGTCATCTGATACCCCCCGCTATCGGAGACGGCGATGCGGTCCTGGGAGACATCTCGTTTGTAGGGGTAGACGGAGGGATCGAAGGTGGCGTGGTAATTCAGCGGGTCGACGGTATCGGTCTTGTCGTCCAGCAGCGTGGCCCCACCGCCCGGCGACGCGGGACCGTACGGTTGGGCGGTCCCCTCGACCGGGCCCCGGGGCCCGCGAATTACCTCGCCACTCCCGCGGTCTAAGGTCAGGTCCGGCGCCCGCGTCGCTGAATTCGACTGCCGGCTCGGCGGTGCGCCTCCACGCGCCGGTCCATCACCCTCGCCAATGGCTCCGGTCTCGCTGGAACTGCTCGACTCCAGCTCGCCCGGTTCGACGTACTCGTGCAGGATCAGATCATCGCTCTGGGCTCGCAATTCCGCGGGTAACAGAGCGCACACGGCCACGATACTCACTAGCGTCAACAAAGACGCACCCGAACCGGATGTCGAAAAGAGTTGCAAAGAGGCGCTGGTGTGCGGGAAGGCGAGACACTCAGTGCGTCAGAACGTGAATCCGGGCCGCGATCATTCCCCGGATGCGGGAACACCCGTGGTCGTCAGCAGTGCTTTGAGGTCTTGGTCGGTGAACTCGATGCCGGCCCCAAAGAAGTAGTCGCGTCGCGAGTCGTTGAAGATGTCGTCGACACCACCGTGGACGTACAGATAGTCCAGAAAGCTAAAGGACGCGAACGTTCGAAGCCTGGGCGCACGGTCGGCGCCGAAGTCGAAGAGGTCGGCCTGGATGTCGAGCCGCTGGTCCTTCGTCAGGAGGATGTTGCCTCCGAGTCCGCCGGTGCTCTCGATGAGACCGAACCGACCGGTGAGTTTCATCCACTCGGCGATCTCGAGGCTGCGGGCGAGCTGAAAGCTGAATTTAAACGAGTCCTCGGTGGTCACCTTCGTGGTCCGGTACTGCCCGTCCTCGGCATCGGCGTCGGTCGTATTGACGTCGGTACGGACGACTTCGGTCTTTCCTCGGTAGTCGTCGACCAGCTCGGCCATGTAGTACTTGTTCGGACCCGGTTGCAGCTTCAATTGCACGACGTTTTTTAACTGGCCGTGTTTGACGTGATATTCGCTCCTCAGTCCCACGCTCGCCTTCAGGCGGTCGACCCGATTTGTCAGGTTTTCGACGTCTTCGAGGACCCGTTCGGTCCGGTTGGCAATCGCAGGATTGTTGACCAGTTCGCCGATCGTGCCTTCGCCCTCGTTAATCTTGTCGGAGATGTCTTGGACGTTCTGCAGGCTGTAGTTGAGTGAATCGAGCGTCGTCTGCAGGCGCGCCAACGTGCCCTTGAGCGTGCCCAGCCCCTCTTTTACGTCGCCCGAAGAGTCGCCGACGATGACCTTCACTTCGTTCATCACCGACTCGGCGTCGGCCAGGATGCGCCGAAGCGACTGGCTGCCGGTCTGGCTGAGACGACGCATCTGAGCGCTCATCTCTTCTGCGTTGGCCAGAATGCGGTCGACCTTTTTGCTATTCTGTTCGACGAAGCCACGCGTGGCGGCCAACGTCTTCTGCAGGTCGGTCATCATCTTGTCGACCCGCTTTTGCCCTTTCTCGCCGCCGAACGCACCCGACAGCGACTGGGTGACCTGTTCAACATCTGCGGCGATCGAGTCGAGTCGCTCGAAGATCTGGGAGGGGCCCACCGGGACGGTGACATTCATGATCTGTCCGCCCTCTTCGATCATGGGTCCCTCGGCCCCCGGCGTCACCTCAAGGAAGTAGTCACCGATGACGCTCGCCTGAGACTTCGTGACCGTCGCCCCGTTTTTCCACGTGCCATCAGGCTGCTCGATACCCTTGTGGAGTTCGACCTGCGGCTCGATGCGCATCACCACGCGGACCTTCTCGCCCTCGAGCTGCATCTCCTCGAGCCGTCCGACCGGGATGCCCGACATTCTGACCCGGGAATTCTCCGCCAGCCCGGTGACATCTTCGAACATCGCGTGGACTTCATAGCCCTCCGGCTGAAACAGTCCCTCGCCGCCGGTCAGCACCGTCACCATGTAGAGCATGGCGACGATACCGGCCAAAACGACCAGCCCGACTTTAAAGGGTGAAATGAAGGACTTCAGTTTCATACCTCAGCCCCAAATCATCACGGTCAATACGTAATCGAATAATAGAATCGTCACGCTCGAGGTGACCACCGAGGAGGTCGTCGCGCCCCCCACTCCCTTGGCGCCGCCCGAAGCGTAGAATCCCTTGTAACAGCCGACGACGGCGATCACCACTCCGAAGAACGCCGCTTTGATGGCCGAGTTCTGGAGGTCGTCGACGCCCACGAAGTCTTGAACTTTCTGAATGAAGATACCCGGGTCGATATTGATCGCATAGACCGAAATACCATACGCAGCCGCGATGGCCACGAAATTGAAGAGGGTCGTCAGGATCGGCATCATCACGACCGTGGCGATCACGCGGGGCGTCACCAGGTACTGGACCGGGTTCACGGCCATCACCGCCATCGCGTCGATCTGCTCGGTCACCCGCATCGTGCCGAGCTCGGTGGTCATCGAGCTTCCGGTCCGGCCCGCGACCATCAGCCCGGTCAACACGGGTGCCAGTTCGCGGGTCGTCGAAATCGCGACCACGCCGCCCACCAGCGATTCAGCCCCGAACATCCCAAAGGCATAGATCGACTGATAGGCCATCACCAGGCCGGTGAAGACCCCGGTCAACAAAACGATCGGCAGGCTGCCGACACCGACCTCCTCGAAGGTGTCGAACAGCACCTTGATTCGGTACGGAGGGCGGAAGGCCCAGATGATCGATTCGACGAACATGATCATCATGCCGCCGAGTTCTTCGACGGTCTCGATCCCGTAGTCCCCGAGTCGCTCGACCAGCTCCTGCAGACGCTCCATAACTCCCTTGTGGGCCTTATCCGTCGAGCATCGCTTCGATCAGCCGTTTTACTTCCGGGCGGGTCCAGTCGTACTCGCTGACAAAGCGGGCGACGATTCGGCCCTCCCGATCGATCACATAGGTCTCGGGGATGCGCTCCGTGCCGAACCGATTGCTGACCTCGCCGGTCGGGTCCCACAGAATGTCCATGGCGGTCTGCCCCCGCGGCAAAAAGTTGTCCAGAAAGGCGCGGGCGTCCTGCTTTTGCGCATCCAAACTGACGGCAACCATGGCGAGCCCCTGATCTTGGTACTGCCGGATCAACCGCTCCATACTGGGCATCTCCTTGCGACACGGCTTACAGAAGGATGCCCAGAAGTTCAAAAAAACAACCTTCCCTCGATAGGAGTTCAGGGAGCGAACCCGGCCGTCGAGTGTCTCGAGTTCGAAGGGGACGGCATCGCGGCCCGCCCACTGACCGTCCAACTGCGAGACGGCGCGGACCACAGCGGGGTCCCGGCCTTCGGTCCATGGCTCGGCCAGCACGAAGGCTCCTGCAGCCACGGCCACAACGAGCACCCCGATTTTCCAGCGATATGGCATCGAACGTCGCTCCTGGTTACCAGTGGTTGCGAAGTTGCCGAACCGTCCGGAAGGCCGCCTCGGCCTGGGAGTCGGATCGACCCCGACAGGTCGACCACGTCTCGGCATACGCCGAGCGGAGCCGCTCCTGCAACGATGATTCGTCGACTCGAAAGAACGGGTTGTAGCTGCGTTCTTCTCCCAGGGTCGTCAAAAAGAGACCATGGGAGGGACGCTGGGCCGACGAACGAACCCGTTCGAGCATCTCTGCGGCGCCGTCATTATCCGGCTCGATCGAACGGATAAACTCGATATCCCGCTCGGCGTAATCGTGCCCGGGATAAAAGGTCGTCGAGTCGTCGAACGCCGAGATGACATCTCGAAAGGTTCCGTACAGTTGCCCCGGATCTCCGCCGAAGCTGCAATTTCCCGCGCCCCCGACGAAAATCGTATCACCGCTGAAGAGATGGCCGGCGGCAAAAAGCGAGATGTGGCCCGGCGTATGACCGGGCGTATCGGAGACGTCCAGCGTCGTGGCACCCAGCCGAACCGAGTCTCCCGCTTTGACCCGACGCACGTCTTCGGGATCGGAGGACTGGAGTACGCGGTCGGCGTCGGTGTCACCGACGATCAGGGTCGCATCGGGATACGCCTCGAGCACAGTCGGATTTCCACCCACGTGGTCCTGATGGAAGTGGGTGTTGATCAGATAGGTCAACGAGAGGCCGGTCGACTCGACCCAGTCGACGGCGCGTCGGCCGTCCACGGGATCGATGAGCGCGACGTCGTCTCCGTCGACCAACCCGTAGAAGTAGTTGTCACTGACCGTGCTCTCGAGAACTGTAATCTCCATCGAGCCCTCCATGTGTGATGACACGACACCCGAGTCGGCGAAGGGAGCTGTGCAGCCGCTGAGAGACCGGCACCCAGAGCGTCGAGGGTGTCAGCCGATCTGCGAGGCGACACAACCACCGGGCCCGAGCTTCGACGCCGGACGGAATCGTGTCAACGCCCCAGAGGACGACGCCGTCGACGGGCAAGTCCCGGGCGTCAATCAGCTCGACGACAGCATCGATCTCTTCGGGCCGATGGACGTGATGCAGCCACAGGCCGCCATCGACGGGCTCGGGGCGGTCGCCAAAGGAAATGTGCAGGACGACCTGGTCATGACCAGACGGAGGCGGCCCCGTAACCACCGTCGGACTCGCCGCCTCCTGAAAAATCCACCTGGCTGCCCTCATCAGCAATGCCCACATCCGCACCCCCGCCGTCACCTCGCAAACGCTCGCCTCTTTTTCTGTTATCGACGCTCGCCCGCGGACTGTTGCGGTAAGCAGATTAGAGGACGAATTTCACCTGCTCCAGGTTGCGCACGCCATCGTAGACGTCCAAGATGGTTTCGGCGTCCTTCATCGTCATTTCCATCGACACCGAAATATAGGAGCCTTTGGAACTCTCTTTGGTGGAGATGCGCGGCGTCGCCGTCGGACCGACGGCGTTGATTCCGGCCTGGACCACCCGGGCGACAAACGACGACGAATTTGCGCCGATGACCTTGAACTGAAATTCGCAGGGAAACGCGTGCGTCTCCCTCAATGTCTCCAACGAAGATTCTCTCTGATCGATGCCCTGTTCACTCATATTAGCCTCTGGCTCGGAGTATAAACGTTCGTTACTTGGTCGGCTCGGTCTGTCATTCGAGACCCGGGCAGCGTCCATTGACGAAGAGAGCCGGCCGGGAGAAACCCCGGGTCAGACCGCCCGTCGGCTGGCGTCGGCCAAAGCCGACGAGGTGTCGGCGACGCATCCGGATAGCTTCGTCCTGGGAGCCGACCAGGTGATCTCGCTGGACGGTCAACGACTGCGCACCCCGGGAGGCCGGTCGGCGGCCAAGGTCCAACTCCAGCGCCTGCAGGGGCGTTGCCACGATCTCATCTGCTCGGTCGCGCTCACGACACCCGACGGTGAAAACTATATCGAGTCCGTCGCATTCGAGATGCACATGCGCTCGCTGTCGGAGGCGGCCATCGAGCAATATCTGGAGGCCGACGAACCCTACGACTGCGTCGGGGCCTACAAGATCGAATCCGCCGGCATTCGCCTCTTTCGGGCGCTTCGCGGCGACGACTACACTGCCATCATCGGATTGCCCCTGACCCGAGTGTGGAACATACTGGAAACGGCCGGCTATTTCACGGACGCAGAGTCCTGACCGCCGCGCCGCTGAATTCATCACGTTTCGCCCCCAGGTTCAAACACCGTGGCATCGACAGGCGACATCACCACCCATGAACTTCTGGCCCAAGGTCTGCTCGGCGAACTCTACCGCGCCGAGATGGAGGCCCCGGTCGCGCTGAAACGTCTGACCCACGCCCACATCCGCGACCCTCAGACGATCGACCAGCAATTCGGCAGCCTGGTTCGCATGGACCACCCGAATCTGGCCTCGTATATCGACTGGGTCGACGACGCTGACGTCCCCTCGTTCGTGGCGGAACTGGTCGAAGGAGTCGACCTCTATACCTATCTTCGCCGACCGGCTCAGCCGCAGGAACTGGAGTTGCTCGCCGAGAGGGCCCGCGCCACCGACCGCGCCTTCGACGAGGAACTCGACGAACTCGACGACCCCGACGCATCTCGCCCCCCAGACCGGGCCGGTGCCGATGACGACTCTGAACGCCCCCCATCCGAGGAACGCTCTCGTCCCCCCGACCAGGAGCAATCGGAAGACCAGCAACTTCAACCCGACGAATCTGATGAAACCGATGCCTCCGAGTCCGGGCCCCGACGCCGATTGACGCCGGACGAAGAGTTGGATCTTGTCTTTCTGCGGCTCGAACATGTGCTCCCCCAGATCGTCGCGGCTCTGGAGCATCTGCATCGATTCAAAAAACCGCACGCCAATCTGAAGCCGTCGAACATCGTCGTCGACGACGACGGCCACTGCACGCTGTGCGATTTCGGGCTCACACCGCTCGTCGAGGCAGTCACCGACGAGACCTCCACCCAGGCCCAGACACCTCCGGATGCCACGGAAGTCGAATACAGTCGGTCTTACTGGCCCCCGGAACGGGACCCAGAATCGGACCCGACGCCCGAGAGCGACCTCTTTGCATTGGGATGCATTCTCTTCGAAGCGATCACCGGATGTCGTCCAATGCAGATGGCCCGCACCGCGTCCGGCGACTTCTCCGAACAGGACACTCCCCGGTTGTCGGAACTCGAACCCCGGTGCCCGGCCGCCTGGGTCGACCTCGTGCTGGAGCTCCTCGATGAAGACCCGGACGAGCGGGCCGGCTTGAGCGACGTACTCGAGGTGCTCGAGACGACTCGCGCCCGTTCGGTCGATCTCCCTCCCACATTTGTGGCTGACCAGGACGAGTTCTTCGGCAGGGAGGCCCATCTCGAACGATTGGTCGACAATGCCAAAGAATGTGTGCGCACCGAGCGAATCTTCGTCAGCCTGCTCTCCTCCCCGCCGGGATATGGAAAGACGGCGCTGGCCGAGCGACTGGGCCGCTGGGCGGCTCAGCGTGGATGGATCATCCTGCGAGGACGCTACTACCAGGATGCCTCGCTGATCTTCCAGGGCTGGGACGACATCGTCGACCAGATCGTCGACCTCTGCGAAGGAGCCGACGACGAGCTCGACGAGCATGTCGATGAATTCCGTCTTCGGGCTTCCCGGCTCTTCCCCCGACTCGCCGACGGACTCGGCGAGGAAACCGACGACCCACCGGAAGGGAGCCGGCTCGACGCGCTCGACGCCTTTCGCCGTCTCCTTAAACGAATCTCTCAGGAGCGCCCACTGATGCTCCTGCTCGACGACATCCACGCGTCGAGCCCGGATTCCGCACGCCTGTTATGCGACCTGCTGACGGAGCCCGAGGGGCTCCAGCTCCACGTCGTGGCAACCTGGCGCCCCGTGACCGCCGATGAAAACCATCCGTTGGCCCAGCGGCTCGACACCGTCCCGTTTCCCGTCGATCGGGTAGATGTTCGCGGGTTCACGGATGACGAAGCCGAGGCGTATGTAGAATGGGCGGCCGGACAGTTTTCCGAACCGAGGCGCCAGGCAATTCTCGACGCTGGCCAGAACAATCCGCTGGTCCTCGAAGAACTCAGCTTTCAAGAACATCTCGACGAGGTCTCGGAGCCCGACCTTCCGACGGCTCACCGGTTTACAGGAGCAGAATCGACCGGCGAGGCGCTTCGGGCCGTCATCGCCAGTCGTCTGCCGGGCCTGTCACGACAGGCGAGTTTCCTGCTCGAACTCCTGTCTGTCTCGGGCCTTCCGTTGCCGGTGCCGATTTTGCAGCACGCTGCGCAGGCGGAATTCGACGAGCCCGCCTCGACGAACCACCCGTATCGGCCCGTCCGAGACACCCTGCGGCGACTGAATCGGCTCAGACTGGTCCGAGAAGTCTCATCGAACCAGTGGGACCATGTCTACGGACTGTTCCATGACGTCATCGCGGAGCTAATGATCGATGACGATCAGCGAACCGTCGAACTCAACCACAGGATCGCAGAGGCCCTCGATGACCTGTGGCCCGATGCGGACGCCCTTCGATTCAGTTATCTGCTGCGCGCCGAACGAGACCGGGATGCCGCCACACCGGCTATCCGCGGGGCCCGGCGTGCAGCCCGGCGCTACGCCTACGACCGGGCCGCCGCACTCTGGCAGTGGATCGGAGATCACCGGGCACTGGCGGGCCCCCTGGGTGGTACGAACCCCTTCAGTGAGCAGGCCGGGTGCGAGCTTCGCGCCGGCCGTCCCGACCGGGCCGCCGAGATACTGGGCGGACTCGCTGTCGCGGCTGAGTCCCAGGACCAACGTGCCTACTACCGCACCCGACAGTTCGAGGCTCACCTTCGCGCAGGGGACCGGCCCGCGGCACTACAGGCGGTCGAACGAGCCATGCAGTCGCTCGACGAGTCCTACGACATGGGTCGTCTGGGGGCGCGCCTGTCGGAGTGGAAGAACCGTATCATTGCGGCCACCAACCGCTGGTCCGACGAACTCGACAATGCGGCGACGACCGAACTCGAGACGACGCTCCGGACCCGAGTGGGGCTGCACCTGCGAATCATCGACCACAACGACCTGCTTGCCAGCAGCCGGGGCACACGGTTTCATGCCAAGCTCTCCGCCCTGTCGGAACGGTCCGGCCACGCCTGGCTGCTGGCATGGGACCGCTACTGGCTCGGCCAGGCGTGCCACCGGGAGGACCTGCTTCGACGCCGAAACCGCGCCACCGAATGGTATGACGAGGCCGAAGCCCTGTTTCGACGAGTCGGCAGGCGGATCGGACTGGCCCGGCTGAGTCTGGCGCGCGGCCGACTGCACCGGGCTCGCGGCGAGTTCGACAAATCGGAGGCGACGCTGGAGCAGGCAGAGCGCCGATTTCGTCGAATCGAAGACGAATCTCACGAGGACGAACGCTACCGGGTCGGCGTCGAGCGGGGCCGGCTCCTGTTGCGGCGAGGCGAGTTCGACGCGGCCGAACTCGCCATCAGGAAAGTCCTGCACCTTCACTCCAACAACCAGCTAGCGTGTTTTGCCGCGCGGAGAGTCCTCGTCGAACTGCTATTATGGGCCGGTCGCCGTGACGAGGCAGAAATCGAGATCGCGGCCTGTGAGGAGATGCTCGACGGCGATGTCCCGGCGGCGATGACGGCCTGGCTGGGGCGCCAGCAGGCCCGGCTCAATCTCGCCATGGCCCGTCCGGACGTCGCAGTCGGCCAGCTCGACGTGTACGCCGAATCGCTCCATCGCGCCCGGCTTTTGGACGACACATGGGTCCGCGGACTGCTGTATCTGAGCCTGGGTCAGGCTCTGGCCGGGCTCGTCACACGGAAACGGGACTTTCAGGAGGCCCGGACCGAATCACCCCAGCGACGTCTGCAATCCGCCGCCGACCGCCTTCGCCCGATGGTCGACGAATTCGCACCGCCCCGCCGTGCCGAGATCCGGAGATTTCTGGCCCGAGCTCACCTTCTGGACGACGCTCCCGAAGCCGCCCTCTCGACCATTCGCCAGGCCATCGACGAGCTCGGCAACTATCCGAGCCCCGTCGACCGCACGCTCTGCGCGGAGGTTGAAGCTCGAATCCTCCACCAGACCCGGGCCGAGGGAGCAGAATCCCTGGTCGAGGACGTCTACGATATCTACGACTCCCACGGCTGCCATCTCCCTCTCGTCCTGGAGGGCTGGCGGGTGCCGAGCCATCGTTCCGAGCTGCGCGAGGACGCAGCCGAATAGGCTCGAGTTGAAAGGTTACATGAGATCGAAACGGACATTATATAATGTCCCGTTTTACCCAGACCTGAGATATTATCACATATAAACTTCGTTCGATTGCCTGGGCTCCGCGGGAATCGATATCAAAGATCTTCGAATCTTCGACGTCCGACCCGCGGGTCGCTTTTATTGAATAACGATTCACTCATCCCCGCGACCCGCCTCCTTGGCGCACCGGCGCTGCGGTGATTGTTCATTCAGTCGCTCGGAGCGCCATCTCCGACTGACTGGTCGGTCACTGATCGGTGATCGTGACGGTCTCGGTCGGTAGAAGTCACTGATTGGTGATTCATTCATTTCATACTGACCAGCGGGTCAGATATCGAAGAAAAATTTTGCAGATTACGGCTTGCTAAAGGCCATCCGGTTCGTTAATTGACGGAAGAAAGTGCGATCGCTCCTTGTACCGACCCGGAGTGGGCCGACGGCCCGGCCGTCCGACCTGCTCGACGTACGTTACACGAGATCCATCATTTTATTGCGGACTGACTGCCTATGAGTACTTCACCCGATACCCACTCGAAAGCTACCCCGAGGGATTCCGGCGACATTGCGGTCGTGGGACTCGGCGCCAAAATGCCGGGAGCTCTCTCGGCCGACGAGTTCTGGGACAACATCACCAACGAAGTCTACGCCATCGACGAGGTCCCCCCCAGCCGGTGGGACCCGGAACTGTATTACGACCCCGATCCGGATGCGCCGGAAAAGACCTATTCAAAGATCGGCGGGTGGGTCACGGACTTCGAGTTCGACCGAAAATTCTACCGAATCCCGCCGCTGGTCGTCGAGAACATGGACTCGGCCCAGCAACTTGCGATGGAGACGGTCCGTGAAGCCCTCGAGACCTCGGGCTACATCGACCGCGATTTCAACCGTGAAAACTGCGCCGTCATCCTGGGGAACTCCCTGGGCGGTGAACTCCGCGACTGGACAAACCTGCGGATTCAGTTCCCGGAATTCGCGATGGATCTTCGCGAGACGCTGCAGAAGTACGACGATATGAACCTGACGCAGCGTCAGATCGACGAGATCGTCGCCGACGTCAAAGAGCGCTTCCAACCACGATTTCCCCGCATCTCCGAAGATGCGATGCCCGGCGAACTCCCGAATGTCATCGCCGGGCGCGTGGCGAATGCGTTCAATCTCCGGGGCCCGAATTTCGTGACCGATGCGGCCTGTGCGGGAAGTCTCGCGGCCGTCGAACAGGCCGTCCGCGGGCTGCGCCAGGGCGCGTTCGATATGGCGGTGACCGGCGGGTCCGACCAATTCATGGGCCCGACCGCTTTCGTGAAGTTCTGCAAGATCGGCGCACTTTCGCCGGATGGCTCCCGTCCCTTCGATGCCAACGCCAACGGGTTTGTCATGGGCGAGGGCTGCGGTGTCCTTCTGTTGAAACGCCTCGAGGATGCCGAACGCGACGACGATGACATTCTCGGCATCATCAAAGGCGTCGGCGGATCCAGCGACGGTTCCGGCAAGGGCATCACCGCCCCGAACCAGACCGGTCAGGAGCTGGCGATCCAGCGCGCCTACGAGGACGCCGGATACGGACCGCGCTCGCTGTCACTGTACGAAGCACACGGCACCTCGACGCCCGTCGGCGACCCGTCGGAATTTCAGTCGGTCGCGTCGGTCGTCTCCGAAGACAACGGGCCGGCGGCAACCGACCGGATCGCGATGGGCAGCGTCAAATCGATGATCGGCCACCTGAAGGCGGGCGCCGGTGCGGCGAGTCTGGTCAAAGTGACCAAGGCACTCCACACCCAGACCCTGCCCCCGACGTTGAACGTCGAAGAGGTCAATCCCGAGATGAAGATCGAGGAGACGCCCTTCGAGGTTCAGCATCATACCGAACCCTGGACGCTGGACGGAGAAATCCCGCGTCGAGCGGGCGTGAGCGCCTTCGGCTTCGGCGGCACCAACTTCCACATCACGCTGGAAGAATACGATCCAAACCGGCCCTCCAAACAGTGGAGCAGTTCCGAATCGATCTCCGCGGAGCCCGACACGGCCGGCCGCACCGCCTCGGCCTCGTCGTCCGATACCTCCAGCTCCTCGAGGAGCCGAGACGAGATCGACGTCTCCGAAGGGCTCATCGCCCTCACGGCCGACACCGAAGAGGCACTCTCCGAAACCTTCGCCGAGTTGAAGGCCGACTTCGAGCAAAATGGACTCGAAGCGACTCGCCGCTTCCACGTCGATCTGGAGGCCGACGACTTCGATCTGCCCGAGGGACCCTGGCGTCTTGCAGTTGCCTACGGCGACGCCGAAGAATTCGAAAAGCAGGCCGGTCGTATCGAGAGCAGCTTCGAGCGCGGCAAGGGCTGGAACATTCTGGCCAACCAGGGGGTCTACCTGAGCAGCGACATCCAGGACGGAGACATTGCCATGCTGTTTCCCGGACAGGGAACACAGTATCTGGGGATGCTCTCGGACCTGAAAAGTCGCTTCCCGGTCGTTCAGAAGGTCTTCGACGAGGCCGACCGGGTCATGTCGCCGGTCCTCGGCGAACCGCTCAGCCGCATCATCGACCCGGACGACTGGGACGATGAGGCCCAGAACCGGCTCAAACAGACCGAAAACACCCAGCCGGCCGTGCTGACCGCGGATGTGGCCCTGATGAAACTGCTCGAGCACTTCGGGCTCCAACCCGACGTGGTCGCCGGCCACAGCCTCGGCGAGTACGGAGCCCTGGTCGCCGCCGGGGTCATGCCGTTCGAGAATGCACTCCAGACCGTCGCCCGCCGCGGCACTGCGATGGCGGAGGCGACACCGATGAACGGCGACAAGGGGCTGATGGCCTCGGTTCCCCTGCCGCCCGACGAGGTCGAACGCAAGCTCGAGACGATCGACGGATACGTCGTGTGCGCGAACAAGAACTGTCCGCGTCAGACGATCATCGCCGGACTCACCGAACCGACCCGAGCGGCCGCCGAGATGTTCGAGGACGAGGGCCATATGGTTCAGTTCCTCAACGTCAGTCACGCCTTCCACAGCAAGGTCGTGGCCGCCGGTAGCAAACCGCTTCGCGAGCACCTCGAGGGCATCGACATCAAGACGCCCGAGGTGCCGATTTTGACCAACGTCACGGGTGGATACCACCCCTCGGATCCCGACGCCATTCGGGACCTGCTCGCTGAACAGGTAGCGGCGCCGGTCGAGTGGGTCACTCAGATCGAGCGGATGTACGAAGACGGCGCGCGCACCTTCGTCGAGGTCGGCCCCAAGTCGGCCCTGACGACGTTTACCGAGAGCATCATCGGCCGCGACCGCGAGTACGTGGCCGTGCACACCAATCACCCGAAGGAGGGCGGCACCGTCTCTCTGTACCGCGCCCTCGGCCGACTCTGGAGCGAAGGCGTGTGGAACAACACCCGGCGCGAGTCGGGCCGAACACGGCTTCGAGCCTCCGAGTCCGCCGAGCAAACCGCCGCAGCATCGAGCGAGCGCCCCTCCCGCGAGGAGGTCCTCGATACGATGCTCGATGTCCTCTGCGAGAAGACCGGCTACGACCCCGCCGAAATCGAGTACGATTTCGAGCTGGAGGCCGACCTGGGCGTCGACACCGTCAAACAGGCCGAGATTTTAGCCGAGGTCCGCGAAAAATGGGGCCTTCCCAAAGACGACGACTTCCGATTTTCGGACTATCCGACCCTGGAACGGCTGGCCGACTACGTCGAAGAACGCTTCGAGGTCGCCGACAGCGCCGGGACCACGGCATCGACGACCGAATCCGACGCATCGATCGACGATTCGACATCGTCGCCGGCGCCTTCTACGGGCACTGAATCGACGACCTCCGAGCCGACACGCGACGCCGCGCCCAGCGACACCGGCGATTCTCCGGACTCCGGCGCCACCTCGCCGACGGCCGGTGAGCGACCCTCCCGCGAGGAGGTCCTCGATACGATGCTCGACGTCCTCTGCGAGAAGACCGGCTACGACCCCGCCGAGATCGAGTACGATTTCGAGCTGGAGGCCGACCTGGGCGTCGACACCGTCAAACAGGCCGAGATTTTGGCCGAGGTCCGCGAAAAATGGGGCCTCCCCAAAGACGACGACTTCCGGTTTTCGGACTATCCGACCCTGGAACGGCTGGCCGACTACGTCGAAGAACGCTTCGAGGTCGCCGACAGCGCCGGGACCACGGCATCGACGACCGAAGCCGACGCATCGACCGACGATTCGACATCGGCGCCGGCGAGCTCGACGGCCACCGAATCGACGACCTCCGAGCCGACACGCGACGCCGGGGCCAGCGACACCGGCGATTCTCCGGACTCCAGCGCTACCGCCGCGCCGACGGCCGGCGCATCCAGCGAGCGCCCCTCCCGTGAGGAGGTCCTCGATACGATGCTCGACGTCCTCTGCGAGAAGACCGGCTACGACCCGGCCGAGATCGAATACGATTTCGAGCTGGAAGCCGACCTGGGCGTCGATACCGTCAAACAGGCCGAGATTCTGGCCGAGGTCCGCGAAAAATGGGGCCTCCCCAAAGACGACGACTTCCGGTTTTCGGATTACCCGACGCTGGAACGACTGGCCGACTACGTCGAAGAACGCTTCGAGGTCGCCGACAGCGCCGGGACCACGGCACCGACGACCGAAGCCGACGCATCGACCGACGATTCGGCATCGTCGCCGGCGAGTTCGACGGGCACCGAATCGACGACCTCCGAGCCGACACGCGACGCGGCGCCCAGCGACACCGGCGATTCTCCGGACTCCGGCGCCGCCGCGCCGACGGCCGGCGAGCGACCCTCCCGCGAGGAGGTCCTCGATACGATGCTCGACGTCCTCTGCGAGAAGACCGGCTACGACCCCGCCGAAATCGAATATGATTTCGAGCTGGAGGCCGACCTGGGCGTCGACACCGTCAAGCAGGCCGAGATTTTGGCCGAGGTCCGCGAAAAATGGGGCCTTCCCAAGGACGACGACTTCCGATTTTCGGATTACCCGACGCTGGAACGACTGGCCGACTACGTCGAAGGACGCTTCGAGGCGACGCAAAATTTTGACCAGGCCGGAGGGCGGACCGATTCCGCTGAACCGGCCGACCAATCGGGCGCCGCGGAGACGGTCGAGACCCGCAGCCGGAAGACGGACCGCCGTGCCGACGCATCGGATGCGCCGGGCTCAAAGCAGTCCCGCGAGATCACCCAGCATGCGAAACCGGCTGACATCGTCGTCAGCGGTGGCTCACTGGGACTTCCCGGCACCGAAGAGGTCTTCTGCGAGGACGCCGTCGAACGCCTTCTCAACGGTGAGAACTTCATCGGACACCTCTCCGATGAAGTTCGCCAGCGGATGATCGACAAAAACATCACCCGTCTGGAGAAGCACGAGGACGGCGGCGGCCACTTCGAGGAGCTGACCGAACTCGAGGACGTCATCCAACTGGCGGCCCGGAGAGGCGACTTCAACCTCGAAGAGTGGGGCGTTCCCGACCGACTCATCAAAGCCCTCGACGACATCAGCCAGCTCGCCTTCGCCGCCGGACTCGAAGCCCTGCGAGACGCGGGCATCCCGCTTCAACCGCGATACCGGGAGACCCGCTCGGGCAAGAAGATCACCGATGGCTGGCAACTGCCCGGTCAACTCGGCGACGAAACCGGAATCATTTTCGCGACCGCCTTTGCCGGAAACGACGCCCTCATCGAAGAGGTCAAAAACCACCTCAACGACGAGGGATACGAATTCAACCACCGGCTGCTTCTTCGCATCCTGGGCATGGCGAACGCCCGATTTGCCGAATACATCGGCGCACGCGGACCAAATACGACCATCAACAACGCGTGCGCATCCACGACGACGGCCGTCGGCATCGCTCAGGACTGGATCGCTCAGGACCGCTGCGACCGCGTCGTCATTCTAAGCTCGGACGATGCGACTAGCGACACACTGATCGAGTGGGTCGCCAGCGGATTCCTGGCCACTGGCGCCGCCACCACCGAGGACGAGGTCGACGAAGCCGCCCTGCCCTTCGATCGCCGCCGCAACGGAATGATCGTCGGGATGGGCGCCGTCGGACTCGTCATCGAGCGCGCCGGACTGCCGGAGTCTCGAGGAATCGAGCCGATCGCCGACGTCCTGGCGACACACTACGTCAACAGCGCTCACCATCCGACGCGCCTCGACATCGACCACATCTCGCGCGAAGTCAACGCGCTTATGGAACGGGCCGAAGGCGACTTCGACTTCCGTCGAGAAGACATCGCCGACCGTACGGTGTTCGTATCACACGAGACGTACACGCCGGCCCGCGGCGGAAGTGCCGATGCCGAAATTTCGGCCATCCGCAATACCTTCGGCGACAACGCCGACGACATCGTCATCGCCAACACGAAGGGCTTTACCGGCCATGCGCAGGGCGCCAGCATCGAGGAAATGCTGGCGATCAAGGGACTGCAACACGAACGCATCCCACCGATCGCAAACTTCGAGCAGCCGGATCCCAACCTGGGGAACCTTCGCCTCAGCGAAGGGGGAGAATACCCGGTCGATTACGCCCTCAGACTGGCCGCCGGATTCGGCAGCCAGCTCGCCCTCGTGCTCTACCGTTACCGGGCTCGAACCGAGGATCGCACCTACGATCCCGACCGATATCAGGCCTGGCTCAGGGAGACGACCGGATTCGACAGCCCCAAACTGGTCGACGAAGACCGGACCCTTCGCGTCCGAGACGACCAGCCCGGGGACCATCCCTCCGGCCCCGACGGCGGTGGGACCTCCGGCGAGGAATCCTCGACCGACGAGACGCCCTCGGAGGACCACGAACCCGCTCCGGCGCGAGATCCGGATCCGACACCCGCCCCGGCGGGCGTCGAGGCCGACACGGCCGATGCCTCCGACGATTCCGCGCCCCGTCGCGCCCCTGCGGGCCGACATGTTCCGGACATCCGGACCAGCCGCGAAGATGCCGACCGCTTCCCGACCGAGGCGGTCCTGGCCGAAGCGCACACGAGCGCGGCCTACGACATCCTCGAGTTGCAACAACGGCTCGAGGGGCGAAACGTCGTCATTCTGGCCGGACCGATGCTGGTCACAAATCTGATGAACCGTGCGTTGGAGCGCTGCGGTGCCGAGGTCCTTATCCTCGAGGACCGAGACAACCGGAGTCCACTGGCCGCCGACGAGACCTCCTGCGACCTCTTTGATGAGGCCGCCATCGCTCAGGCATTCGACGACTTTGCCGGATCTGGCCAGATCGACGGCATCGTAAACCTTCTGGGCTTCGGCTCCGAGGAATACGAGGCCGAAGACACCCACCGCGTCGCCCGTCAGACCTTCCACGTCGCACGCGGGTGGACCCAGCATCTCGACGGAGAACCCAGCGACGATCAGTTCTTCCTGTCGGTCACCGGAATGGGCGGCCGGCTCGGGTTCGACCGGGCGACCAAACCGCTCCCGGTCTGCGGCGCCGTCTGCGGTCTGACCAAGGCGTTGAACCGTGAGTGGGAAGAACTCGAGAGTGATGCCGATGTCAAAGTCGTCGACGTCCCTCGCGAGGGATTGTATCCCGACCTGGGACTTCAGATTCTCGCGGAGACCTTCTCCGACGAGCCGGTCCTCGAGATCGGTCTGCTCGGCGGAGTCCGCTACGAGCCCGTCACCCTCCCGGCCCGAGAGATCATCGGACACGGAGCCGGCACCTCCCTGGCGCCGGATTCCGACGCCGTCATTCTGGTCGCCGGCGGCGGCAAGGGAATCACAGCGGAAATCGCGGTCGATATCGCCGAACGATACGGCTGCTCACTGGCACTCGTGGGGCGTACCGAACTCGAGCATCCCGCGCCGTTGAGCGTCGACATGGATGCAGCCAAAAAGAAGGCCAAAAAGCGCATCGACGAACGCGGAGATCGCGTGACCCCGGTCCGGGTCCAGAATGAACTCAAACCCCTGCGCTCTCAGCGGACCATCCAGGAAAACATCAATCGGATGGAGAAGCTGGGAGCCGACGTCGATTACTTCTCATGCGATGTCGCAGACCCGGACGCCGTCGAAGGCCTTGTCGATGATGTCAACGAACGTTTCGGATCGGTCGACGGCGTCATCCACGGCGCCGGGGCCGAACGCAGCGAGATGCTGCAGGACAAAACCTCCGAGAGCTTCGATGTCGTCTTTAGAGGCAAGGCGCTGGGCGGCTTGAACCTCTGGAAGGCCGTGCGCGACCAGGAACCCGAGTTCTTCGCCCTCTTCTCCAGCGTCGTCGCCCGTTACGGGAACGTCGGCCAATGCGACTACGCCTCGGCAAACGAGGTCCTCAACAAGTTGGTCGCCCAGATCAACGCCACCTCCTCGACGGCCGGCATCTCGTTCGACTGGACGGCCTGGGACGAGGTCGGCATGGCCGTCGAGGGCTCCATCAAAACGATTCTGGAGCACCGAGGGGTTGAGTTCCTTCCGCCGGAGATCGGAGCCCCCAGGGTCGCCGACTCCCTGGAACTGGGGCTCACCGGTGAACTGATGGTCGCCGGGGAACTCGGCCAGCTCGAGGGAGATATCCGGATGCGCCGGCACGGACCGGGCTCCCGGGAAGAACCGCCCGCCGAACAATTTGCATTTGCCGCCAAGACCGTCGAATCCGATGACGACCGCCTGGTCGTCGAGCGGACCTTCGACCCGCAGCGCGACCGATTCCTCGGAGACCATGTCTACGAGGGGAATCCGGTCCTCCCCGGTGTGATGGGCTTCGAGCTCATCGAGGAGACCGCCCGTCAACTCGTCGGTCGCCCGGTCACGTCGATGGAGGACGTCTCCTTTAAGCGCGCCATCAAGCTTCACCACGGCGACCCGATCCGCGTCATCGCCACGGCCGAGATCGTCGGCCGGCAGGGCGGCGAACCGCGCGTCGAGGTCACGGTGTCTTCGGAGCGTACCGTCAAGACCGGACGCACGATCCAAAATGACCACTTCACCGGAGTCGCTCGCTTCGACCAGCGCGATGCCGGCTCAGACGAACCGGATGCGATGGTCTTCGATGACACGGCTCGATACGACGAAGGGCCCGACCGAGGCGACATCTACAAACGCTTCTTTCACACCGGCCTGTTTCGGGTCATGGACAGCGTCCCCCATCTTGGCGACGACATCGTCGTCGGATACGGACGCAATCCGCGCGGCCCGCTGATCGCCGACCAGTCCAACGATCGATTTCTGTCGGACCCGATGGTCCGCGAGATGGGCTTCCAGGCCACCGGGCTGTGGGGCATGATGCGCAACGACACCAGCTACCTGCCCTTCGCCGTCGGCGAAGCCGTCCAGTACGGACACGCCGCACCGGGCGAGACCGTCTGCGTGCGGGCCATTCGACGCCGCGACCACGATACCGATCACACCATCGCGTTCGATGTCGAAATCCGCGCCGACGACGGCCGGCTTCTCCAGCGGATGTCGAAGGTCGAGCTCGTGGGCCATCGCAGCCTGGATGACGATGAGACCTTCGACGCACTCGCGCCGCGACGCATGACCCAGCTTCGGCTGAGTCACCCCGAAGCCGAGGCACTGCTGGCCGACCGAAACCTGGACCGCGACGCGATCCTCACCGAGTCGGAACGCCAGAGCTGGGAACGCCTCAAGAGTGACCGACGCCGCGGCGAGTGGTTGGCAGCGAGAGTGGCTGCCAAGGAGCTCGTCAGCCGGCACATTCGCGACTTCACCGGCTACCGACCCGCCCTGGGCGATGTCGTCATCAGCAAGGACGAACACGGCGCCCCCTATGTGGAGCTGCGCGGCGACGCCGCCGAGTATTCCGAAGGGTTCGATGCGCCGAGCCTGACGTTGACCCACGCCAACGGTGTGGCAATCGCGGGACTGGCCGCACCTGGACCCAGCGCCCGCATCGGCACGGACCTCGAGGCGATCGAGGACCGCGATGCGAGCTTCGCCGAAAACTACTTCAGCGCCCACGAACGCTCGCTGACCCTTCCAGGGCCCGATGACGAGCCCGCCGACGACTCCACCACCTGGACCGCCCTCTGGAGCATCAAGGAGGCCGTCAGCAAGGCGCTCGGGCTCGGTCTGAAGCTCTCGCTGGCCGAGATCAAGATCGACGGACTGCGGGAGGTGCCCGACGGACGCGTCGTCGCCGATGTCCAGTTGGATGGAGCCGCCGCCAGCGCCTTCGACCACCTCGGAGGTACCGATCTGGAAGTCTGGGCCGAGACCGACGGGACCTTCGCCCTCGCCCACGCCTACCTGACCGTCGACGACGCCTCGGCCTCCGATGGCCGAATGCGGCTGGATCGTTCGACCACCGAAACCTCTGACTCATCATCGAGCTCCGGCGCCGAAGACGACGCGGGCAACGGAGAACTCAACGACGCGACCGCCTCCGACGAGGCAACGACCCGAGAGTTCGCCGCCGTAGCCGCCCTGCTCGAACACAAGGGACACCTCGACGCCGCGCGTTCCAAAGACAAGCGCGACGACGAGTCGCCGACCCGCGGCGAAGAGTTGAGCTCGTGGAAGAAACACTCTTAGGATACCGCCATGCATTACGTCGTAGACTTGGACAACAACCGTGAATTCGCCATCGACCTCCAGGAGGCCGACCGTGGCCTCTGGGAGGCCGATCTCGGCGAGGACGAACCCGTCCGTTTGAAGCTCAAAGGCCGAGCCGAAGACGGCGGGTTTGTCATCGCCGTCAACGGCGTCGAACGGACATTTTATCTGGACAGCGATGCCACGAGTGCTTACCTGACCGATGACAGGGACATGATGAAGGTCCAGGTCGATCCGGCCGGTGACGTCGTCCTCGATCACGGGACGACCGAGCGGCGCGGGGAGCTCGATCTGGGAACCCTACGCAGTCCCATCACCGGAGTGGCCCTCGAGATTCTCGTCTCCGAGGGCGACGCCGTCGAAGAGGGACAGCCCGTGATGATCGTCGAAGCCATGAAGATGGAAAACACGTTGACGGCCCCGGCGACGGGTACGGTAACCGCCGTCGAACCGGAGCAGGGTGACCGCGTCCACTCCGACGACGTGCTCCTGCGTATCGACCGGCACGGATAGAACGAACCCGGTCGAAAGGCCGCTGACACTCGACTCGAGGCCATGAGAGGCCGCACCATGAATGAAGACACACAGACAAACCGTCCCGAGCGTCCCTCCGATACCTCGGAAGAAAGCACCGAGGAGAACGGATCCGCCGAATCCCCCGAGACCCCCTCGGAAGGCTCGGCGCGGGCCAAGGTCCTGGAGAATCAAAAACGGGTCAGCCTGGCCCACAGCCGCCTGCGCCGCCTCTTCGACGATGGTACGATGGAGGAGATCGGCGCCGAGGTGACCCACCGGGTCAACGACTACGGGCTCGAAGACAAGAAGATCCCGGGCGATGGAGTGGTCACGGCGATGGGCGAGGTCGACGGCCGTCCTGTCTATGCATTCGCCCAGGACCGGACGGTTCTGGGAGGAAGCCTCGGAGAGGCGCACGCCAAAAAGATCACTCGGCTCCAGGACCTGGCCATCAACGCTGGCGCTCCGTTCGTGGCGATCAACGATTCGGGTGGAGCCCGCATTCAGGAGGGTGTCGACGCCCTGGGTGGCTACGGTGAGATCTTTCGGCGAAACGTACAGGCCAGCGGCGTGATCCCGCAGATCTCGGCGATCCTCGGCCCCTGCGCCGGTGGCGCCGTCTACTCCCCCGCCCTCACCGACTTCGTGGGCATGGTCGACGGGTCGAGTTTCATGTTTCTGACCGGTCCGAGAGTGGTCAAGACCGTGACCTTCGAAGACGTCTCCGTCGAGGAACTCGGCGGCGCCGTCACGCATGGACAAAAGACGGGAGTCAGCCACTTTGTCTGGGAGGACGACAACGAGGCGATCGACCACATCCGCCAGCTTCTGACCTACCTGCCCTCCAACAACCACGAGTCGCCACCGGTCGTCGACAACGGCGACGACCCCGAGCGAATGAACCCCGAGTTTCACGAGGTCGTCCCCACCGACACCTCCGAACCGTACGACGTCCGCGGCGTCATCGACCTGCTGGCCGACGAGGACAGCTTCATGGAGGTCCACAAGGAATGGGCCCAGAATATCGTCGTCGGGCTGGGACGAATCGGCGGCCAGAGCGTCGGGTTCGTCGCCAACCAACCCGACGAACAGGCGGGCGTGCTGGACATCGACGCCAGCCGCAAAGGGGCCCGGTTTATCCGAACCTGTAACGGGTTCAACATCCCGATCATCAGCCTGGTCGATGTTCCCGGATTTCTTCCCGGCAAGCACCAGGAGCACGGAGGCGCCATCGACCACGGCGCCAAGCTTCTGTACGCCTACTGCGAGGCGACGGTTCCGAAGCTGTCGGTCATTCTGCGCAAGGCGTACGGAGGAGCCTACATCGTCATGAGCTCCAAACACGTCGGCGGCGACATCAACCTCGCCTGGCCGTCGGCCGAGATCGCCGTCATGGGCGCCAAGGGCGCGGTCGAGATCCTGAACCGCCGAGAGATCGCTGCGGCCGATGACCCCGACGCCAAAAAGCAGGAACTTATCGACGAGTACGAAGGGAAGTTCCTGAACCCGAATCACGCCGCCCGCCGCGGGTATCTCGACGCGGTCATCGAACCGCACGAAACCCGCCGCAAGATCCATCGGTACCTGCAGTCGGTGATGAATAAGCGGGAGTTCATGCCGCCCAAGCGCAACGGCAACATTCCAACCTGACCGGTTTCAAAAATCTTGCGGGTGTGCGCGTGCTAACTATGCTGATGGTCGGTCTACGGCCACGGATGGCCGCACAGTTCAGCGCATGTCAAGGAGTCACGGATGTCTCTGACGCACACCACCTCGACCAACCTCACCGAGCCCGAATCCGTCCCGTCGTCGGATGCCCCCTCCACGGAGGGCGCCAGCTCCCGAGACACCACCCCGTCTCGGCGACGCTCCCGGCGACAACCCGTCCGCGGGATCTGCACGATGCGCCCCGACTGCGGACCCTCGCAGGTCTTCGGCGGCCTCGTCGATGTCAGTTCCGACGGCGTCCTGGTCAAAACCGAAGCGACCCTCGAAGTCGGCACCCGAGTCGACCTCCAGATCGACTTTGTGGGCTCGAAGAACCCGGGCACCGATGAGGAAGACTCCGAGAGGGATTCGATCGAAGCCGCGGGCATCGTTCGGCGCCGGACCGACACCGAAGGTCGCACCGCCTACGGCATCGAGTTCGTACAGGACGATACTCATCGGGATACCCTGCTCGAAGAATACGAACACTCGTTTCAGTGACATCGGCGACGCAGTAGCCTATTGAGGGCGACCTCGCATCGCCGCGTTCCCGCTTCTTCGACTGCCCCGCCGACATGACGCTCGCCCTCATCGACGCTACTCGCCACCCTGACGGACTCCCCGCAGACACGCAGATCGCCGGCCTCACCCTGATCGAGCGAACCCTTCGCCTGGTCTCCGTCGTCGGCGCCGAGCACGCCGTCGTGTGCACAGGCGAAACGCAGGCCGCGGAGTCCCTGCGCCCGCTGGTCGACGCCACCGATGCAGACCTCACCGTCGACCTCCTCGCGGCCGACGTGGGGACGGGGTTCGAAGAACTACAGGAACGCGACGACGGGGAGTCGATCCTGGCCGTGGCATCTCACGTCGCTTACCGCCGCCAACTCGTCGACCGGGTCCACGAAGCGGTCGCCTCGAACGGATCCGAGTCCCGAACGCTGGCGATCGGCCGGGGAAGATCCCCCGTATCTGGAGAGGGGATTGCTCCGCTCGTGGCCGCGGATCGCACTGGTATCGACACGATTGTCGAGCATCTCAGCGAGGGGATGTCACTCGCCCTGGACGAGATCGTGGAGCGTGTGGCCGGGGCCGCCGATATCATCGACGAGCCGAGAGGATGGTTTGTATCCGTGGTCGATGAGGAGTCGGCCCAATACGCCGAACGCAGTCTCTGGGACGACTGCCGGAAGCCGGTCGACGGAATTGTCGCACGATACTGGAATCGCAATGTCAGTCTGGCTGTCAGTCGCCGGATCGCTCAATTCGACATCTCACCGAACGTGATTTCGGCGGCGACGTTTCCCACTGCCCTCGTCGCAGCCGGGCTGGCCACCCTCGGTACGTTCTGGGCCTTCCTGGCGGCGGGGATCTTCTACCACATCAATGGCATCGCCGACGGGATCGACGGCGAGATCGCCCGGGTAAAGTACGAGTTCAGCGTCACCGGGGAGTGGGTCGATACGGTCACCGACGACCTCAAGGACGTATTGTTTTACGCCGGGCTCGGCTATGGCGCCTGGTCGGCCGGCCTCCCGTCTGTCGCCGGGGCGGGACCGTCCCTCTGGGCGAGTTTCAGCGGTGTCGCTGTGGCGGGAAAACTCATCTCGATGGCCGGTTACTACAGCTTTTTGGCCGCCCGGGGCCGCGGAGACATGTACGCCTTCCAGTGGAGCTTTGAGGACGACCAACAGGGCGAACAGTCGTTCGCCGCCAGGGCTCTCTCCAATCTCAAATATCTCACCAAGGATGATTTCGCCGTCTTTCTGGCGATGTGTCTGGGATTTGTGGGGCTGATGCCCTGGTTTCTGATTTTCGCCGCCCTGGGGCAAGTCATCGTCGCGATCAGTGTCGTGATCCAGCGAATCGTGGGGATAGAAACTTAACGGGCCCCTTTTAACTGGCCGGCTCCCGATGATACCGTAGTGATGATGGTACAGCGTGGACAAAGTCATACCTTCGGTTGCGAACCGTTGGCTGACCAGTTAGTCATCGATACTGGATTTCCTGCAACTTGATACTTGAGGAGTATTTGATGAACCGTCAGCACTCGAAAATTATCGGTGTCCTGATCGCGGCGTGCGCCGCCGCCCTCCTGATGCTTCCCAGTACGGCCTTTGCACAAGGCGACTTTGAAAGCAGCGGCCAAATTGGGCAGGGCAAAAACATCGGAGTTGGCCTGGGCGGTGGCAGCATCGTCAGTGGTCTCACCCTCAAGGGGTATTTCAGCGATCAGGTTGCTGGACAGCTCTTTATCGGTGGTGGCGCCTACGGCGGGTTCGGCTTCGGGGTCGACGGAGACATTGTCTTCGAGTTCGCCACAATTGCCGAAGCAGAAAATGCCGGACGACTCTTTCTGGGGGCTGGCGGAGGTGCTGGATTCGTGTTCAACCGCTTCTTCAGCGCAGGCTCGGTCAACGCATTGTTCGAAATGGGGTGGCATTTTTACGACGTGCCCATCGAACTCGTCATCGATTACCGACCGACCTTTTACTTCGGTGGGTTTAACGCCGCCGGCTTTGGGGGATTTGGGGGCTTCGTTCCCTGGGGCTTCTCCGGCGCGTTCCGGTTTTACTTCTGAGTCGATTCACCGAGACGACTGACCCAGAGCGGGCGCTTCGGCGCCCGCTTTTTTAGTGTCTCGGCCCCGTCGAACTCACCGGGTTCAGCCCTGTTCTTTGAACGGGTCTCGCCGATTGGTATGCTTGCGATGCCCTGGGCATCCCGGGGCCGCGTTCTCCGACACCCCGCCGATGATGCACACCGTGTCTCCTCGTCCTCGAATCGCATCCCGCCTGCTCGCTGGCCTTTGTCTTATGGCGTGCATCGGCTTGCCCCAGATCGCCTCCGCTGGCGCGTGGGCCCAGGAGGACAAATCGACGTACGTCAAACTGTCGGTCGCCCGTTCCCTGGCCACTCAACAGTACAAGGAGGACGGCGATACCTTTCAATTGCTCAGCGAGGACGAAAAGGGCCGGTATGACTCGTGGGGAACGTTTCTGTATGCGGAGTTCGGTCTACTTCCTCGGCTTACGGCGATGGCGTCCACGCAATTCATGGCGAGCACGATCGAGAGCGACCTGGTCCGCATTCGCACGACCGGCATCGGCGACTTTCGCTTCGGGCTCAAGTACCAGTTCCTCGACGATCCGATCGTCATGTCGGCGTCGGGCTGGCTGACGGCGCCGACCGGCTACACACCCGACCCTCCCCAGATCAAGGCCCCCACGCTGGGGCTCGGCGTCTTCGCGGGCTCAGCCAACCTCCTGATCGGCAAGAGTTTCTATCCCGCGCCCTTTTATGTCTCCGGGAGCGTCGGATTTCGATACCGCGGCCAGCGAACCTCCCGCGGAGGCGATACAGTCGACTACCCGCCGGAGGTCCCGTACCGGCTGGAAGCCGCCTGGGGGCCGGCCGACTGGGTGTGGGTCAGGGCACTGCTCAACGGCGTCTGGGGCCTCGGGGACCCGCAGGAGTTGAACACGTTCTCGCTGACCTCTCTGACCCAGTCCTATACCAAGGTCGGACCCAGCGTGATCTTCACCATCGCTGACCACTACCAGATCAACCTCGACTACCTGTACACCGTGGCGGGCATCAATTCGGTGCAGAGCCATGACATCTCACTCGGCTTCGCCCTCGATTTCTAACCCTCGAACGTTATGACATCACGACGCGATTTTATGTTTCAGATGGGCGCGGGGGCGGCCAGTATGTTGATGCTTCGGCTCGTGCCCGGCTGCGAGCACATCGACGTCGAGTCAAAGGTCGTCGGCCAGCGCGTCCGGTTCATCACACCCGCCGAGGACGGGGAGTGGTACTGGCAGTCTGGTCAGGGCATCATGAAGTCCCAGGCCCCTGACATCGCACGGGGGGAATGGTCACTGGATCTCGAGTCCGACACCGGGGACACCCAGACGATTGAATTCGCCGACCTGGAATCGATGGCGCAGGACGGCGACGAGATGACCTACATCAAGACGATGCGATGCGTCTTCGGCACCTCGATCGGCACGCTGACGGACAGCCTCGTTTCCACCGGCGTCTTTACCGGAATTCCGTTGCACCGCGTGCTCGAATCCCTGGATATTTCTGACAACGCCTCGAAGCTGCGTACATTTGGGGTAGACGGCTTCGAATCGAACATCCCCATGGACCGCGCTCTGCAACCAAGCGGCCTCGGCGACCCGAACTCCGACGCCCCACTGCCGCCGATGCTTGCCTACGAGATCAACGGACGCCCCATCTCGCGACTTCGCGGAGGCCCGGTGCGACTGGTGATCCCGGAGATGTGGGGGTACAAAAATATGAAGTGGCTGGACCGACTCGTCGCCACCGAAGACGCATCGTATTTCGGCACCTACGAAACCGAGCAATTCCCCCAAGAACCCGCCCAAGGACTCATCGACGACCCCGGCAAAATCGCTCTCATGAGTGTCATCTCCCGGCCGACCGTCCCGATGGCGGAGGTCGAAGGGCCGGACGTGACCATCGCCGGCGCCAGTTTTGCCGGTAATACGAACATCACTGACATTGAAATGTCACTGGACGACGGACCCTTCGAATCATTGAATCTACCCGACCGAGACGAGGTGGCCGAGACGCTCGATCCCACCACGCGGTCGGCCTTCGAGCAGGCCGAGCAATTTGAAGCTGGACCCTGGCCGCCGGCCAACGTATGGGCACCCTGGGCGAAGGCGTTTCCCGGCTTGTCGACCGGCGAACATACGGTGACCGTCCGGGCCACGGATGCCAGCGGACGTACGCAGCCCGGAGAGTCCGACCAGGAATTGATCACCAGTTCTCGCGTCCGCCTACAATTTCGCGTAACCTGAAGTTCCCAGCACTTTTCGGCCCACAATGGCCGGGACCAACCACCAAAAGGATATCGAGATGAGACTGACGAGAGCACTGAGCCTATTTGCCACCGCCACGATAACCGGTGCTTTATTGATCTTTGCGGGTTGTGGGGGCGACGACGGCCCCTCGAACCCGGACACGGGCATGATGGACGCCGGTGATACCATGGATGGCGGCGACACGATGGACGCCGGTGATACCATGGATGGCGGCGACGGCGGCGATCCGAACGAAGAGGTCTGTCAGCAACTCGACCCGCCCTCCGGCGACCAATTGTGTACTGTTCAGATGGGAAGCTCCGGCGAGCTCCTGCTGATCGGAGATATTCTGGGTCCCGATAAACGGTACGAAAACGGTGGTGTTCTCATCGACCGCACCTCCGAGCCGGGGACCATCAGCTGCACGGGCTGCAATTGCGCCGACCAGGCGACCAACCCCACGGTCATCAGTTGTCCCGAAGGCGTCATCTCTCCGAGTCTCATCAACCCTCACGATCACCTTGGATGGGCCAAATACGGCCCCATCAGCACCGGTGAGACCCGGTACAATCACCGTCACGAATGGAGGACCGGGGCTCGCGGGGCCGACGAAATCAACACCCCCTCGAGCGACTACAGTCGCCCCGCTCTGTTGTACGGTGAACTCCGCCACGTCTTCGGCGGCGCCACATCGATCGCGGGCTCGAGCCGCGGGGACGCCGACCAGGGCTTTCTGCGCAACCTCGACAACCCGAGCTCCACGAGTGGCATCGAGGTCGGGGTCGACTACTCGACCTTCCCGCTCGGCGACACCGGCGGCCAACTGCTGTCAGACTCATGCAATTATCCCCGCATTGACGGGTACGGCACCGTCAGCAATGACATCTACCTGCCCCACATCGCCGAAGGTATCGACCCGGAAGCGGCCAACGAATTCTCCTGTCTGTCGACCACCGGCGCCGATGCCCGCGATTTGACCGAAACAAATACGTCGATCATCCACGGCATCGGCATGACGGCTTCCGACATCCGCGAGCTGGCCGCCAACGGAGGACACCTGGTCTGGTCGCCCCGGACGAACATCTCGCTGTACGGGCAGACCGCCGACATTATGACGTATCGGCACTTCGACGTACCGATCAGTCTGGGCACCGATTGGCCGATCTCGGGTTCGCCGAACATGCTGCGAGAGTTGGCCTGTGTCGATTCCCTCAACAGCAACCACTACAACGGCGTACTTACCGACAAAGAAATGTGGCAGATGGCCACCTCCAACGGCGCCCTCGCTCTGGGGGTCGGAGACCGCCTCGGCTCATTGACATCTGGTTACGTCGCCGACATCGCGATCTTCGACGGCCGCGACAACTCCGACTACCGAGCCGTCATCGATGCCGAGGAATCCGACGTCCATCTGGTCATGCGCGGCGGCCAGCCGCTGATGGGCGACGCCTCGGTCGTCGACGGGCTCGTCCCCTCCGGAGAGACCGACGAGTGCGCATCACTGGACGTCTGCGGCCAGACCCGAAAAGTCTGCGTGACCCGCGACCTGGGAAACTCAATCACGTTGCAACAGATACGCGATGCCGCGGACGGCAACGCCTACCCGCTTTTCAGTTGTGACGGGCCTCCAGCCAATGAACCGACGTGTGTGCCATCGCGCCCTTCGGAGTACACGGGCATGTCGTCGATGGACGACCCGGATGGCGACGGCATCGAAAACGACAGTGACATCTGCCCGAACGTCTTCAATCCGCCTCGTCCCCTGGGCGGCGATGTGCAACCCGACAGTGACGGCGACGGCGTCGGCGACGCCTGTGACCCATGTCCGACCTCGGCCGATGACTCCTGCAACCCCGATGACTGGGACCAGGACGGAGAGCCGAACGCAGATGACAACTGTCCGTGGACACCCAACTCGGGGCAGGCCGACGATGATGAGGATGGCGTCGGCGACGCATGCGATAGCTCGACGACCATCTACGCCATCAAAGACGGCACCGTCGCAACTGGCGACCGAGCGACGCTGCAGGACGTCGTTGTCACCGGTGTTGCCGAAGAAGGTGCGTACGTCCAGGTCCCCTCTGAGTCCGACCGATGGAACGGTGCCCAAAACTCCGGTATTTTCGTCTACCTGGGCGACCGGCCGAAGCCCGAACGCGGCGACCACCTCTACGCAGAAGGTCGCGTCGTCGACTTCTTCGGCAAGATTCAACTCTCCGCGGTCCACACCGTTGATGTCACCGGCACCGGACCGCTGCCGGATCCCGTCGTCTTCAATGACCCGTGCGAGATTCAGACCGACGGCGCCGATGCTCAATCCTACGTCGGTGCTCTGGTTCGCGTCGAAGACGTAACCGTCACCGACGGCAATCCCGACGGCCCAGGCAGCGACTTCGGCGAGTTCTCCGTCGCCGACTGCGGCGGCCCCGGCCTTCGTGTCGATGACCAAATGTTCGCCGTCATGCCCGATCCCGAGGTCGGCGACGAATTCTCGGCCATCCAGGGACCGTTGGACTATTCGTTCAGCAACACGAAAATTCAGCCGAGAGATACCGACGACATCGTCTTCGGGCCAGCCGAGCTCGCAGCACTCGAGCCGTCGCCCGTCTACCTCGAGGAAGGCACATCAGGTGTGCCGCTCCCGAACTTCGAAGTCGTACTCGATGGACCCTCCGGGATGAACGCCACGGTGGACTTCACGTACCCCAGCCCCGGAATTGTCGACGGCCCCGACAACGTCACCATCCCGGCCGGCCAGGAGAGGCTTCAGATCCCACTGAACGGCAACCAGGCCGCCAGCGGCCCCACCGACTTCGCTACCGTCGAGGCGAGCATCGACGGCGGCACGGTCCAGACGGCGGATGTGCTGGTCTACAACGACAGCACGACGCGCGGCGTCGACGATCTGTCGGCCGCCTCGACGAACGTCTCCCCCGACCAAATGGTCACGGTGACGCTGCGCTTGAACGTACCCGCACCCAGCGGTGGACAGATGGTGAACCTCAGCTCCGGGTCCGACCTGGGTCTGCCGGGCTCGTCCGTCACCGTACCGGCCGGAACCTTCGAGACGACTTTCCAGGTCGACTCCGGGTCGATGACCGGCCAGAAGACGCTGACCGCATCGATCGGCGGGTCGTCGTCAGACCTGATGTTCACCGTCCAGGCCGGCCCCACCGGCGACTGCTTCATCATCAGCGAGTACATCGAGGGCAGCAGCAACAACAAAGCCCTCGAATTCTACAACTGCGGCACAACCACTCTGGCGTTGGCCGACTACGGTGTCTGTCGGTTTTCGAACGAAAACACAACGTGCGGCTTCGCGGATATGTTCGAACCTTCGGGAAGTCCCGATCTCGCGCCCGGTCAGGTCTACACGTACTGCAACGGGAATCTCGACATGAGCCTGACGAACAATTGCGATGAGACCTCGGGGACGACAAGCTTCAATGGTGATGACAGGGTCATCATCTTTGAGGACACGGACGGAGATGACGACTACACCGATGGCACCGACCCGATCATCGACGCCTTTGGTCAACCGACGGTCGAGCCAAGCGGAACCCCTTGGAGTAACGTGACGTACCGACGATGCAACCAGACGCCTTACACCGCGATGTCTCCGTTTGTCGTCGAAGATTACTACACATCTCACGGGCAGGATGATTTCAGCGACTTCGGGATGGCGCCCACAACCACCTCCTGTCCAACACCATAAACTGAACCGACTGACTCGCACGGGCCCTTACGGGTCCGTAGAGATCAAAAAAGGCCGTCTCCGAGCTCCTCGGAGGCGGCCTTTTTCGTGGATCCGGACTTCAACACACGGATTACTGACGCTTTCGGAAGTCGGGGGCATCGATCTCCAAAAACCGCGCCATCTCGTGGAGCCTCGAGTAGATTCGCTCGTCGATCCGTTCTCGAAGGGTCTCCTGTGTGGCCGAGGCCGCGAAATCCTCGGATTCGCCGGGCGAGACGTCCAGGGGATAGTTCGTCGTAAACAACGTCGTCAGCCCGCGGTTGTAGCGCTTGGAAATGATCTCGTCGATCACCGAGAGCTGCCAATCGTTGTTCCGCCCCTTTCCCAGCTCGTCGATCGCCAGCACCGGTACGTTCGACAGCGGATTCAATACCTGAGTTTCACCGCGGCCCTCGTCGTAGCCCTGCTTGATCTCACTGAGCAGGTGCGTGAATTCGATAAACCGACACCGTATCCCCTTTTCCAAGGTGAGATGCCGGATGATGGCCGCCAGCAGATGGGTCTTGCCCGTTCCGACCTTCCCGTGAAGCAAAAACCCGTCGTCGCCGGGGGTGAACCCCCGCACCCACCTGAACAGTGTCATTTTGACCATCTTCAGGTTGCCAACCTGATTGCCGCGTTCATCGGTGGTCTGGAACATCTCGATGGTCGAATCGCGGGTGTGATACTTTGCGGGGATCTTCGCCCGGTTGAAGGCCTCGATGCGCTCGTTGAGGGCGGCGCAGACCTGGCATTTGACCGCATAACGGTATCCCTGGTCGTCCAGCTCGAAGGTGTACTCTTCCCCTCCACACGCGGGGCAGGTTTCGAAACACGCTTCACAGGGTTTCGCCCGCGCGACTTCGCCATCGCGTTCGATAATATAGCGTTTGCGATCGCAGCGGCTGCACGACGCCTTGTAATCTTCCAGACTCTCCAATTCGCCCATCGATTCTGCCAATAGCGGTCTCTCTCGGTCGGTGGTTACCATCGACCGAGAGAGTCTATTGCGCTGGCGTGTCGACGTAAACCGGTTTCGCTCTCAAATGATCCGCCTCCTCCATCGCGACATGACAAACCAAAGTTGTCCAGTCGTAGACACACAGTCTCCCTGATAAGTGCCATTTGACGCACCTCTCGTCGGCACCGAACCTGACAGCCATGACGAACCGAAGCGACGATCAAGACTGGTCACTTTCGCGGCTGATTCGTTCGCGGCGAAAAGAACTCGAATTGACCGAGCGTGAATTGGCTGAGCGCTGCGGATGGGACAATGAATTCGGCCCGAGCGACGTTCGTAGCCTGGAGACCGGAGAACTCAGGTTTCCGAGCACCTCGCAGGTCGAAGCCCTGGCCACGGGCCTGGAGCTGGACGTCTCGGACATCGAGGACGCGATCGAAGCGTCTCTCCAAGAGTCTGAGCGCAACCAGTTTCGAGCCATGGCCACCATCGAACTGGGACATGGACGACGGGCTCGACACGCCCCCCCGGATCATCTCGAGACCGAAGAAGACGTCATCGGATGGGCCAAACGGTTGAACCGGGACCACCGCGGGCCCGTCGAACTCCGTTTAGCCGACGGTCGTACGATTCGAATCGAATCCGGACAAATCTCCCACGAAGACGAGTCAAATCCATAGGCTCGGCCCATCGATGTCGATGGGAGGGCCTGCTCGGCTCACCCACCCAGAGATCCGAATATTGTGGTCGATGCCGTCACTTCGTTGCCGTTGGAATCGCTGGCGGTCAGATAGATCGTGTGGGTCCCCTCGGCGTCGTTCGGCCCCGTAAATACCTGGTCCATCTCGAAGGTAATCGAGGTCCCGCGGCCGATCTCCTGACGGGTCGTATGTCCATCTTTCTGAATCTCCCACACCATCGAGTCGCCCGTCAGTTGGCCTTCTTTCGGGTCGAATCCCTGGCCCTTCAGGGAGATCTCATTCGGATTGTAGAGCTGGCTCCCGACAGCGATCAGCACGGCTCCATCGCACACATTGCACTGTGTGATGCTGACCTCGGGCTCCAAATCTCCCGGAGGAACGGGTTGAAGTTCGACCGGAGCCATCGGAGAGCGGCCTTCGGCCTGACCATCGTCAAACCTGGCCTGGACGGTGACGATGTCGCCGACCTCGTACGTCTGAGGCGACAATCGAGTCAAAAAGTCCGCGGTACGCGCGATGCGCTGGTCATCCAAAAACCACGCGACCCTGTCGAGGTCGACGGGATCGGCGCTCGAGCACCGCGGATCCGTGACATCGACGGAGGCCGCCAGGTAGCCGCCCGGAAACACCAGGGGATCCATGCGCATCGGCTTTCCGGAGTCGCCCCAGGTCACCGTGGGCGTGGCGTTCTCGACCACGATGCTGCGCGTCGCCGTTTCCGTGTTTCCCTCGTCGTCGGTCGCCTCGATGGTGAAAGTGACCGTCCCCTGACACAGATCATCGGCCTTGATCGTCTCGGTCTCTCCCTTGGTGGACAGACGGCTTCCAACCTCGGTCCCATCGCTGCGCCGAACCTGAATATCCACATCCCGGGCCTCGCGATCCTGAGCTGACACCTTAAAGGCGACCTCACCCCCTGCAGTTCGGGTGGCCCCATCCGCCGGGCTCTTCACTTCCAGTGTCGGAGACTTGTTCGACGACTCGGTGATCGGCTCCTCGAATACCGGAAAACTCTTCTCCCAGTTTGCAACTTCGCCGAGCACCGGGACCTTCACCACGAACCCCACACCGAAATCGAGCCCGCCCGAGAGTTTCCAGTATGGCGAGCGATACAATTCGGCATCGAACCGAACAAAGGGTTCGGTGAACAGATAAGGTCCTGCGAGCCCATAGAGGGTGATCTCGACCTGAGGTCGGGCGAACCCCCGGGCGTTGACCGAACTGAGATTGAATTCGGGCGGAGGGACGTTGAATTGGCTGTCGGTCTCGTTGATTCCCTGCCACCCACTGTCTTGACGATAGTCCGCCCCGAGCCGGACGCTCGCTGATTGTTCGGCGCTGGCTCGAAGCTCGGCTTCGATGGTCCCGTCGACTCCGATCTTGATAATCAAATCGATTTTGATGACGACGGGAACGCCCGCCACATTGAAGACGATCGTCTTGAGATTGTGCTCGGAGATCTTCTCGGTCTTGCTGAAGTCGGCCCCGTCGAAGTCCCCGGTGACCTCGAGATTGACGGATTCCTCGATATTCACCGCAAAGAGGAATCGTTTGAGCTTGAACGCGCCGATTTTGATTTTGGTGTCGAACGAGGCGCCGAACTGGACGTCTCCGTTCAGTTTGAGCTGGTCGTCTTTGGTATCTTTGTCGCCGTCGCCGTCGATAATGACCCGGTCAAAGTTCAACTGGAAGGGTGGGCCGGCCTCCTGGCGCCGAGTCCTCGGCTCGGGTGCCCTCTTCTGAAAGGTCACACCCTGCTTGAGTGTCTGCGTCTCTTCGACGTCATCGCCGTTGAGTTCTCGCTGCAGGTCGATATCCGCGCGTTTGAATGCCTCGGCGAGAGTGGCCTGCCGCGTGGTGACCACAATTTCGCCGCCCTGCTCGTTAATCGAGGTTACTTTCTGGAGCAGGCCAGCGTCGGCCACACCATCGATTGGCCGGCTCGCAACGATCCGTCCCTCACGCAACTTCTGTGCGAACGCACTGGAGGCATCGAAGCGGAGTTTCCCTGAATTGTTGTCGAGGTCGAAATCAAACGACGCCAGACTCGCCCGCGCAGACTCCCCCATCACGCGCACCTCTTCGCTTGGGACCCCGCGCGTATCGCCGGGCGCGGGGTCGTCGCCGCCGCAGGCCGAGAGTACAAACAGGGCGATCGTCGCCGCCAACACCTTGGTTCGTAGCTGCATCGCTATCTCCCACATCCCCGAGGGATGGACTGAAGTCAGTAGACCGTCACGTCATTGTCTCCGCTGATCTCGATTCCATACTGATTAAAATTCGGCCCGGAGTAGGTGCCCGCTGGGGGCTGACTCCCGGCGAGGTTCGTGTCACTGAAGGTGATGCTGGCGGGCGCCCCATCGGGTCGATTGTCGTGAAATTGCACTTGAACGTTGTTCTCGAGCCGATTCCCCCCGTCGCTGGAGGCGGTCCCGAGATTGACCCGCGCCCCGGATCCGTTGACACGGATGCCCGCCACCAAATTGCCTAGAAATTCCGAACCTCGGGCGGTCACCACCGCGTCGCCATTGACGAGCACGCCGTTTCCGAGCACCGATTCGATGCGCGTCTTTCTTATCTGGAAGGCTCCCTCTTCGATCAGCAGTGCGTCTGACTTGGTATGCTCGACCGTGGAATCCTTGAGCGTCACATTCTTGGCGCCCCGGCTCCTGATGGCTGTTTGATTCTCACGAAAATCCGTCGACTCGATGAGCGTCGCGTTCGTCGACGTGTTGACGATGAGCTGGATACCCTGCCCGTTCTCGCGCAGTGTGCTCCTGCGCACCGTGAGTGGTCCGTTCAACATGTTGATTCCCTGGCTGTCGAAGTCGCGGATCATCGAATCGACGACCAGCAATTCATCGGGAGCGGCCATATTGATCCCCGTCGTCGGACTCTCCCCGCTGCCGGCCAGGGTGGAACGCCGAACCTCGATGCGACCTCCGCTTTCGGTAAAGAGACCGCCCGATGAGATGCACTGTTCGGCCTCACAGGTGACGTTGACGAAGCTCACACCGGCATCATCCCCTACGTACACCGCTTCGCCGTCGCTCTCGATCGTCACGTCCAGAAACGTGACATATCCGCTCCCGTCGATATCGAACATCTCATTGGGGCCGGTGAGGACGGCCGTCTCGGAGTCGGCCTCCGGTCCGGCGATGTCGAGTTCTTCGAAGATGGTCGTAGTCGACCCACCCAGGTCGTAGGTCCCGGCGGCGAGTTGAATGGCATTGACCATCGACTCCTCATCGACGATCTGCAGGGCCTGTCCAACCGTCTCGACTGGCATCGACTCGGTTCCACGGTTGGCATCGTCACCGCTCGGGTCGACGTATACCGTCGAGGTCAGACGCCCCCCTTCTGGCCGAACCGACACGGTGAGCCGATCGGTCGCTTCTGCCGCCTGGTTGTCGACCGTCAACTCGACAAGATACGTCCCGTCTACATCCGGCGTAAACGAGACCATCGCGCCTGTCGCGTCTCCCAGACTCACGGAACTGCTCGACGGCTTGCTGACGAAACCCCACCCGTAGGTCAATGAACTTCCACCGGGTGCGCTCGATGCGCTCCCGTCGAGCATCACCGTCGTGCCGACCTCTCCCATCTTGTCGGGTCCGGCTTCAGCCATCGGCGCCTGGCGAGCCTCCACGGTCACCTCCGCCGTCGCGACGTCAGTTCCGTCGGATACTTCGACTTCCAAGATGAACTCGCCGGCCACGTCGGCGTTGAATTCACTGGAGACATTTTGCGGCGAGCTGAGCGTGGCGCTCGAGTTCGATGGCTTCGAGACGAACGACCAGACGTACGAGAGGCTGTCACCCTCGGGATCGGACGACGCAGATGCATCGAGGACGACGGTATCACCGACGGCGACGACCTGGTCGGAACCGGGCCGGGCCGTCGGCGCCGTATTTGTCGTCATATCTTGCGTATCTATGCCCGCATCGCTCGGCCCACCGGGCACCGATTCTTCGCAGGCGCCACAGATCAGCACCCCGGCTGCAACGACGATGCATAGAGACGTACGTGGGAACACGTTCGGTATTCGAAGGGTCTTTTGCACGGAACACCTCCGCAGATCGAATGACAACCCCGAACCGCTGTATACGACACCTTTACGTTAAGAAATTGTGCGGCCGAAGAAAAGGTGTGTAGTTCGACCTCTTGACCCACTGTTTTGAATCGTCAATACTCAATTCTAAGAGATGCTGGATGGAATCATTCCAACTGAGGAGTTCTCCATGGGCGAGTCGACGGAGACTGCAGACGACGTTTCGACACACGGTGATCCCGGCGAACCGGCGGACGGGCCAATTCTACCGTCCATCGGAGAGCAAATCGCGGCCATCGCGGTCTTGGCCATGATGGTCTCGGCACTGGGCTACATCCTCTGGACGGTCGTCCGCTTCTGGAATGAAGTCGGGGTCTGACCCCGCCACGCCGAGGAGCTGTCGCTCAATACTTCGGATTCTGCAGCCCCCTCTGTTCCGATGACCAAGCGAGAGACCTGGCTTTTTGCCGTCGTCTGCACCCTGTTGGCCGGCGGCACCTTCATCGCCCTGACGATCCACAGTCACACCCGGTTCGACGATATCACGAACACGGAGAACCTGACGCCCAAAGTCAAGGCGGGCATGAAGGTGTGGCACTCCTACAACTGCGTGAACTGCCACACCATCTTCGGCGAGGGCGCGTACTACGCGCCCGACCTGACCAACATCACGGACCAGCGCGGGAAGGCCTACCTGAAGGCGTTTCTCAAGAAGCCGAGCCGGTTTTACTCCGAGGAGGAGTACGGTCGCGTGATGCCCAATCTGGATATGACCGACCAGGAGATCGACAAGGTCATCGCCTTCCTGGACTGGATCAGTGAAGTCAAAACAAACGGGTGGCCGCCACGGCCGATTCGGGTCACCGGCGAGGCCATCGCCAGTGCCGGTCAGGAGCGTCCACAAGAGGCCGACGACCAAGACGCCGATCCCGTCGCCAAGGGTCGCCGTGTCTTCAACGACTCCCAGATCGGATGCAACGCCTGCCACTCGACATCTCAAGGCGTGACGATCGTCGGCCCCTCGATGGCGGGGCTCCAGAGCCGGGCCAGCCAGCTCCTCGCCAGCGGCGACTACACCGGGGATGCCGAAACGGCCAAAGCCTACATCCGCGAGTCGATCGTCGAACCCGACGCCCACATCCTCGAGGGGCAGAACTTCTCGACAAACGGGACCTCCCTGATGCCCGGCGATTACGCCGAACGCATGTCGGAGACCCAGCTCGACAATCTGGTCGCATACCTGATGACGCTCGAATAAGACTTCCGTTCCAGAACTGAGAGGCACGGACCGTGACCTACCGATCACAGAAAATCGCGTACTGGTACTTCGTCGTCGCCCTGCTGCTGTATGGCCTCCAGATGGTCTTCGGCGTGATGTCGGCCGCCAAATACCTGGGGCCCGACCCTCTGCGGGAGATCCTGGCCTTCGATCGGACCAAGGCGATGCACACAAACCTGCTCATCGTCTGGGTGCTGACAGGGTTTATGGGTGCCGCTTATTACCTGGTGCCTGAAGAATCTCGGCGCGAGATCTACAGTCCGAAACTCGCCTACTGGCAGCTTGGGCTCTGGGCACTCGCCGGCACCACCGCCATCGTCGGGTACGCCTTCGGCTGGACCGCCGGCAACAAGCTGCTCGAGCAGCCCTTCATCATCAAATGCTCGATCGTCGTCGTCATGCTGATGTTCCTCTACAACATCGGCATGACGATCTACGAGTCGGACCGCTGGACCACCACCGAGATTGTCCTGGTCATGGGCCTCGCCCTGGCGGCCCTGCTCTATCTGCCCGCGCTTTGGCCGTACGAAAACTACACCGTCGAGATCTTCTATCGCTGGTGGACGGTCCACCTCTGGGTCGAGGGCGTCTGGGAGATGATTCAGGCCTCACTGCTGGCCTTTCTGTTGATCCGACTGTCGGGGGCCGACCGCGAGGTCATGGAAAAATGGCTCTACGTCATCGTCGGGCTGACGTTTCTGGCCGGCATCCTCGGCACGGCGCACCACTACTACTGGGTCGGGACCCCGCAGTACTGGCTTCCGATCGGCGGCATCTTCAGCGCCCTCGAGCCGTTCGCCTTCCTGGCGATGGCGGCCTACGCCTACTACGCGACGCGTCGATCGGGCTACGCCCACCCGAACCGATTGGCGATGCACTGGACCATCGGCAGCGCCATCTTCTCGGCGATCGGGGCCGGCGTCCTGGGACTCGCCCACACCTGGCCGTCGGTCAACCAGTGGACCCACGGGACCCACGTGACTTCGATGCACGGTCACATGGCCTTCTTCGGGGCATATGTGATGATCGTCATGGCGATGATGTACTATGCGCTCCCTCACTTTCGCGGCTGGGACCCGGGCGAGAATGACACCGTCGGCATGTGGGGCTTCTGGCTGCAGGTCGCCGGGATGTTCGGGATGACCATGGCATTTGGTGCCGCCGGCATTGCACAGACCTACCTGGAGCGCATCATGGGCGTGGGATACCTGGAGACGCAATTGAAGATCCAGGTTCACTTTCAGATGCTCTCAGCCACCGGTGGCCTCTTCGTCATCGGGGTAGGGTGCACCATCTACGACTTCTTCTTCCGACACACCTGGATCACGGATGGCGACGAACCGAGTTGACGCCGACCGCGACGGGCTCCGAACCCTCGATGAGGAGCCCTTCTACGTAGAGACCGGATCGGAACGCACGGTCTTCGAACAATGTCACGACCGCCAGATGGGGGTGATGCTCAAGGGACCGACCGGCTGTGGAAAGACCCGGTTCGTCGAACACATGGCCTGGCAACTGAACCGCCCGCTCATCACCGTCGCCTGTCACGATGATCTATCGGCGACGGATCTTACGGGCCGCTACCTGGTGCAGGGCGGCGATACCGTCTGGCGCGATGGCCCCCTGACGAGGGCCGTCCGCGAGGGCGCCATCTGCTATCTGGACGAAATCGTCGAGGCCCGGCAGGATACGGTGGTCCTGATTCACCCGCTGACCGACGATCGACGTCTGCTCCCCGTCGAAAAGACGGGTGAGCTTCTGCAGGCTGCCCCCGAATTCCAGCTCGTCGTCTCCTACAATCCGGGCTACCAGAATATGCTCAAGGAGATGAAGCCGAGCACCCGGCAGCGATTTGTCACGCTGGAATTCGATTTTCCCGACGAACAGATCGAGACGCAGATCGTCGCACACGAGGCCGATGTGGACCGTGCGACAGCGCGCGAACTCGTCAAGCTCGCCAACCGGATCCGAAACCTGAAGGATCAGGGACTCGTGGAGGTTCCGAGTACCCGGTTGTTGATCTCGACGGCGCATTTGATCAGCGGCGGCATCGACCGCCGTCTCGCCTGCCGGAGCGGACTCGTCGGTCCCCTGACCGACGACCCCGACCTGCAGGCGGCGATCACCGACGTGGTCGACGCATCCCTCTCCTGAGGCCCGGCCTATGTCCGAACCCGAAGACGTCGTGATCGATGCCGCACACGTGGCAGCCGAACACACCATTTCCCTCTGGAATCGCCACGCCGTCGACCGAGAGCCCGACACCGTGACGCTGTCGGAGATCAAACAGCGGCTCTCGCTGTTTTTGAACGCCTCTTTCGGCTGGTCCCCACGTCTGGTCGCGGCCCAGCCGCCCCGGGTGCCGAGCTTCGTCGTTCGATGGATCCGTGGCACCCCCTCCTTTGCCGTCCGCCGTCGACCCTTTCCGTCGACCGACGGACGTAGGATTCGCCTGCCCCGCGAGATCACCGTCGAATCCGAGCAAGCAGGGGGACTGATCACCTATCGGCTCTGGGCAGTCGAACAGATGCTCCGAGTCGAACGGGGGACGGTCGACCACCTTCCGGACGACGAGGCCTCGGCTCACCGATGGCTCTATCTGCTGGCCGAAGCGGGGAATGTCGACCGGCGGCTCACCGATTCGTTCCCGGGGCTTGTCGACGCCCTGGTTCGGGCTCGACGCACCTCGTTAAAACGCCGGCCTGACCTCGATGATCTGAACGGATTCGAGCAACGCCTCGAGGGGATGCTCCGACAGCTTCTGGAGGCGCCCCCCGGCTCGCTGCCCGACGCCCTGCCCCGGACCGACGACCCGGCCGACGCCCACACATGGGCGGGTCGCTTTGTCGAATCCTCCGGATCGGACGCCCCCTTCCGAGGCATCCTCTTCCCGCGGCTCTGGGGGTCGGTCGACATCGAAGCAGCCGGGCCCACCGACGTCGCCTCGGGTGCCGAGGGAGAAACCGACGGGGGTGAGGGGCGCTCAAGCGACCTCGACCGTCGGCCCAGCGCCCGAGACCCGGACCCCGACGAGGACGACGACAAGGAGGGCTCCTTTATGGTGCCCCTCGACGATCTCCATGAAACGGCACAGGATCCGATGGGCCTCCAGCGCCCCGTCGACCGAGAAGAGGATGTCGACCCCGACGAACTCGCCGAATCGCTGGCCGAAATGGAGGAGGGGCGCCTGGTCCGAACCTCGGATCCGGCCAGGGAGCACCTAGTCTCGGACGATCCGCCGCCACGGGGTATTTCGGCGCCGGAGACCGCCGATTTCGACGGCATTCGGTATCCCGAGTGGGACTATCGACAGTCCGGATACAGGGATCGTGCCGTCACCGTTCGCCCCCGGGAGACAGCCGAGGGTTCCGAAGCGTGGGTCCAGGAGACGCTGCGGTCCCATGCCGGACTCATCCAGGAGGTTCGGCGCAGTTTCGAGCAACTGCAGCCTGAGCGCGAACGCCTCCGCCGCCAGCCCGACGGGCCGGACATCGATCTGGGAGCGTGGGTGGAGGCCTACGCCGACCGACAGGCCGGCCAGCCTCCCGATGATCGACTCTATCGGTGCGTGCGGCCCGGCCGACGTGACGTGGCGATCCACCTCCTGGTCGACGTCAGCGCGTCGACCGACAGTTGGATCCGAAACGAAAACCGCGTCATCGACGTCGAGAAGGCCGCGCTGCTGGTCGTCTGTGAAGCTCTCGAAGCCCTCGGAGATCCCTACGCCATCTCGGCCTTCTCGGGTCGCGGACCCGAAGCGGTGTCGAACTGGCTGGTCAAAGACTTTCCGGACCGCGATCGAAGCCAGGTCCGCCGTCGGATCGCGGGGCTCGAGCCCCAGAGTTACACCCGCGCCGGCGCTGCGATCCGTCACGCGACCGCGCACCTCGAGCAGCAGTCCGCTCACCATCCGCTGCTACTGTGTCTGACCGACGGCAAGCCCAATGACGTGGACCGCTACGAGGGACGCTACGGCATCGAAGACACTCGCCAGTCCGTTCATGAAGCCAGACTCTCGGGCATCGATGTCTTCTGTTTGACCATCGACCGCAAGGCACCGTCCTACATGGACCGCATCTTCGGACCGACCGACTACGCAGTTGTCCACCGGCCGGCCATCCTCCCTCGTGTGCTGGCCCAACTGATCCGACGGCTTCTGGATAAATAGTACTGTTGGCGACTTAATCAGTCTATTTCGATGACTGGATCCGGTCTCTGAGCCGACGAGGGTTGCCAGCATCGACTATATTCTCACATGGTGGTGGAGACTCCTGACGAGGCCGTAATCCGATGACAGCCGAAGGTGGCAACGACAACGAAGAGCTGGGGCAACAGCTCGAGAGAATCCGGGAGGCTCATCGCTCCGGTGAAGAGGTCCAGGCAGCCGTCCAGGAGCTAGAGCGCAAGGCCGAGGCTGAAGGCGCGGTCAAAGTGGCCGCGGAGTGCCACCTGTTGCGCACCAAGAACCTGCGCGACCACGGGTCCCCATACCTTTCCCTTCAGGCGGCACTGCAGGCGCGGCGCCGCACGATGACGCTCGGAGAGCCCCGTCTGGAGATGCTCACCCACAATCTGATCGGTGAAGTTCTGTGGACGCTCGGCGAAATGTCGGAGGCTCGAAAGGTCATCGAGTACGGAGCACAACGCGCTCGCGACCTGGAGCTCGAAGACCAACACGCCTACATGCTGGCCCGCCTGGCCCTAACCTTCGACCTCAAAGAACAACCCGAGACCTACGTTCAACGCAATCGCGAAGCGCTCGAGGCGACCCGAGCACTCGACTCTCCAGACCGGAAGCTGCTCGCGATTATTCTGGGAAACCTCGGAAACGGGCTCGTCGAAACCGGCCAACTCGACGAAGCCGAAGAGGCGTTCGTCCGCTCGCGCGAGATCGGGGCATCGCTGGACAATCAACTTCTCTGCGGCCTCGCCCTGATCGGTCTGGCCGAAGTGCACGCGGTCCGGGGAGACGCCGACACCTGGACCGAGCTCGCCAGAGAGGCTCGCCATTTACTCGACGAGGAAAACACCGGGTTCGACCTGTTGCACAACATGCTCGATCTCGTCGAGCGAGCGATCGACCATGGCTCCGCCGAGGCCGGGCTGCGGGAGCTCGACTCCGTACGCGAGATTGTAGAGGACCGGACGTTCCACAACCTGCACGCCAAATTCCACGAGCTTCGCGCCGACGCACTCGAAACATTGGGTCGGCTCGAGGAGGCGCTAGAGGCGATGCGCGAGAGCAAGACCTGGCGGGAACGCCACCACCAGGAATCGATCTCGCAACTGCGTCGCCCGCTCGACAAAGTCGTCCAGACGAACGAGTCCGACTCCGATCGGGGGGCCCTCCTGGATGAACTCGCCCGTGCCGAAGAAGCTCGAAAGGAGCTGGCCCTCGCCGCTTACACCGACCCGCTGACCCAGCTTCCGAATCGACGTGCGTTCGACCGTCGGGCCCCGGAGGAATTCCGAAACGCCGCAGAGGCGGAGACCTCCTTGTCGATGGCGATCGTCGACCTCGATCATTTCAAGAGGATCAACGACGAGTACGGACACCTCGTCGGGGACGATGCCCTTCGCCGAGTCGCGGACCGGATCGAAGATGCGGTCCGTTCGACGGATTTCGTCGCACGGCTGGGTGGCGAGGAATTTGCCATCATCATGCCCGACACGTCCGAGCAACAGGCCGAGAAGGTCGGTGAGAGGGTCCGCAAGGGACTGCAGGAATTTCCGATTCTCACCGGTGACTACCACCTCGAAGTGACTGCCAGCGTCGGGGTAACGTCCCGTCGGAATGGGGACTCTCTGGAAGCATTGTTCGAGCGAGCCGACGATGCGCTGTACCGCGCAAAGGAACAGGGGCGAAACCGCGTGGAACTGACAGAAGAAGCGAGATGACAGACGGCCACAGATCGAACGCATCCCGCGAACCGGTCGTCTATCGGCTGTCGAAGATGAGTGGATTCGCCTTCGAAAAGGCGATTGCTACGCTCTTCGAGCGGCTCGGCTACACGACCGAGATTCCGGGTCGAACCTCGGATTTTGGACGCGATGTGATCGCGACGTCATCCGACGAGACGATCATCATCGAGTGCAAACACACGCAGTCCGGCGTCGGCCGACCCGTCGTCCAAAAGCTCCACAGCGCCACGCTCAGCTTCGACGATTCGGCCCGTGGAATCATCGTATGTACCGGCGGCTTCAGCGAACCCGCCAAAGATCACGCCGCCGAACTCGGTTCCGTACTCAAGCTCTGGAGCTACGAGCAGCTCGTTCGCCGGGGTCGGCAGGTCGATGTGTATTTCAGGTCCGAGGCCCAGGGGACCGACCTGGTCTTCGAGCCCTCGCTTCGGTCTGACGGGGATCTGGAGGTCACGGTCCGTAAACACTGGGCCGACCATATCGCCAGTGATCCTCGGCCGCCCCGGGAGGTGTTGATGCCCACGGTCACCCGGAGTCGGCGTCTGCCGGCCCTTCGAATTCGTTATCGACTCGACGAACAATTCGGCACCTCGACGTACCCCAATCTGCACCGCGTTCGCGACCGTGGCACACTCATTGTGGGGGTCGACACGGATGTGACCCCTGTCGAATCGGACTACTGGTCCAAGGCCTCATTCGACGTACGGCGCACCGATCCCGTCGACGGGAACCCTCCGTCGGCACTCTTCGGAATCGACCTCGACTCCCGGGCCGAGTCGGTAAAGCGGAAGGTCGCTCGCTCGAACAGCACATCGGTCCGCTATACGGGCCGCAACAATCAGACCTATACCAAGTCGTGTATCGTCGAACCCGAGGATGTCGAGACCGATGTTCTACAGGTGTTCGTCCCTCGCCAGACTCTCGACCTGCGGATCGGCCCGACGTCGGGCAGGGTGTGGATCGCTCAGGAACGCGGCCGAACCCCGCGGGTCGTCGAATCGGACGAATTCGACGCCGACCTGCTGCGCGATATCGGCGACGGCGAGCCTGCGGTCCTGTGCAATGACTGCGCGACCCTGCAGCGAGAAGCGACCGCCCCGCGTCCCTGTGAGGAGTGCCGACGGACCCTCTGTCAGGCGCACCACTGGGACCATCCACCCGCGGTCTTCGGGTCGGCACGTGTCCTCTGTGCCGACTGCTACCGAGATATCTCCGAACACAGCGCCCTCTCCGGCTCGCCGCTTCGTCGAACGTCCCGTGCCGTGCTGGGCGCACTTATCCCCCCGGTGGGACTCTGGCCGGAGGGATTTCGAGTCGGCGCCCTCCTCGCCCTGTTTGTTCCCGCCGGACTCGTGACCACCGGTCTCACGGCTGGGACAACCCAGGGGCCCACACTCTACGCCGTCGCCGCCCTCGTCTGGGTCGTCGCTGCAACCGCCGTTCTCAAACGGACCAGCAATGTACGAGCCCATCACCGCAACCGGGTCGAGCTGCAGGCATACGAACGAGACTGGAAAACCGACGCCTCCTGAGTGGCCAATCGCGGCACATCCCCCTCCAAACTTCAAATTGCGTTTCGTCCATGCACGGCGTATAGTCGAGATGTAGCTTACTTTTAACAATCTCGACCGAGGAAACCTGTCATGGATGTCTCCCGCCTCACCTTTATCTCACGCCCGTCGCTCGTTGTCGTCTTCGTGCTTGCGGCATTCGGGACCTGGAACTGCGGTTCCAGCGACGGTCCCAATGAAAATGAAAACGTCGACTACTCGACGCTGTCGGAAGCCTCGCTGGTGGGTACGTGGAAACACGACTCGTACGCCGCCACCACCGACGGCAACCGGACCGAACTCTCGAGAGAGATCTCCTGGACGTTCCGAAAGAACGGGAATGCGACCTACAACCAGGGGCAAAGCAGCAATGACTTCACCTGGTCTCTCGATGATCAAAACATCATGTTCGGCAACACGAACCAGTACACCGTCGTCGAGTATTCCGAAGACGAAATGATCTGGCGCAACAATCAGGGACCCGACCCGGACGGTCGCTTCTACTTCGTGTCTCGACAGTAACCGCTATCAGGAAAAGTTCGTCTTTCGGCGGTTCAGGCGTCCGAGCGAGCCGGAGTCGACCAGCATCCCTTCGGAACGTCTGGCGAGATTGGCGGCATTGGCCTCGTCGGTATCGATGTGCATCTCGAGCCGATAATCTTCGCTGACCCGAATGATGACGTCGCCGAAGATGAGGTCCCGTTCGTCGGTATTGACCGCCACCTCCACGACATCCCGATGTTCGACGCCGAACCGTTCGGCGTCGGCCGGGGTCATGTGGATGTGTCGCCACGCACAGATCAGCCCCTCGCTGAGGGTCACTTGGCCGGCGTCGCCCTCCAGGGTGACCCCGGCCGACTGGTCGATATCTCCCGACATCCGGACCGGCGCATCGATCCCCAATTTGAATTCGTCGGTACGGGCGACCTCGACCTGATTGTAGTCCCGCGTCGGCCCCAGGATCCGCACCTTCTCCAGCACGCCACCCGGACCCACGACCCGGACCGTCTCTTCGGCGGCGAACTGTTCGGGCTGGCTGAGGGGATTTCGGGGAGTCAACTCGTACCCTTCCCCGAAGAGTTCTTCGACGGTCTCCTGAGTCAGATGACAGTGTCGGGCCGACACCGCAATCGGGATCGTCGCCTCTTGAGCGGCGGGACGATGATGTTCGCGCAGCAGGTGCGCCACCTTCTGGGCGATCGCCCTCTGCTCATCGGTCTGTACGACCAGTAATTTGCAGCGGCTCGTCGGGCTCGAGACGTCGCACACCGGTGTGTCGTCATCGACGATAGCGTCACGGTTTAGGTCTTCGTCCAGTTGGGCCCCCAAAAACTCGAGCCGCTGGCCGACCCGATGGCGCATCAGAGCACTGTTCTCCCCGATTCCACCCGTCAACACGATGGCATCGGCCCCACCCATCACGGCCGCGTAGGCTCCGATGTATTTGCGAACCCGGTGGCTGAATACCTGAATGGCCATCCGCGCATCTTCGTCGCCGTCGGCGGCCAGACGTTGAATGTCTCGGAGATCGTTGGACACCCCGGAGACTCCCGCCAGCCCCGATTCCTCGTTGAGCAACCGATCCACGCGTTCGACGTCCCAGCCGTCCTGGCGCAACAGATGTAGGATAGCGCCGGGATCGATATCTCCGGAACGCGTCCCCATCACCAGGCCCTCCATGGGAGTCATTCCCATCGACGTTTCCACGGAACTCCCATACTCGACGGCACTCACGCTGCAGCCGTTGCCCAGGTGGCACGAGATCAGCCGGAGGTTTCGCACATCGGTCTCAAGGTAGGCTGCCGCGCGACTGGCCACGAACTCGTGGCTGATGCCATGAAACCCGAATCGTCGAATCCCGTGACGCTCGGAGACCTCGGAGGGGATGGCGTAGTTGCGGGCACGGCTCGGGAGTGTGCCGTGAAACCCGGTATCGAAGACAGCGAACTGTGGCAGCCCGGGCAGCCGTTCGCCGGCGGTCCGGATCCCGGTGAGATTGTGGGGGTTGTGCAGCGGAGCGAGTTCGCTGAGCGACTCAATGGTCGATTCGACATCGGCGTTGATCTCGACGGGGTGTGTGAAGGCCTCTCCCCCGTGAACCACCCGATGACCCACTGCATCGAGTCGGTCGACGATCTCGTCGTTCAAGAGCCTGTCGAGGGCCGCGGCGATGGCGTTTCGGTGGTCGTCGACATCGAGCCGCTCCTGGTGCGTAGCTCCGGCCTCGTCCGGTGGACTGACCGACAGACTCGCTCGCTCGTCGTCGTCGGCCAACCCGGAGACCTTGACCGATCCCAGCACGCCGCCGTCGTCATCGTCGATGATATCGGCGCGCAGACTCGAACTTCCGCAGTTCAACACCAGAATATGCATGGTTACCCTCTTCCACCCTCATGTTTCATCGCTTCAGCCGCCGATGCGAAGGTCGCCGGGCGTTCCTCCGACGACCAAGGCCATCGAATCGACCTCCAGTTGATACTCGCGGACCGCCTCGATCAGTTTTTCGCGCAGCCTGATCTGGCGGGTCGCATCGTCGACCGCGTCCTTCTTTGACCGATAGTAAGCAAGCTCGTCGGCAAACTCCTCTTCGAGCTCGCCGAGGCCGATGTCGACCAGCATCTCGCGCTGGTCCCGAAGCCCCTCCAGGCCGACGGATACGGCCTCATCGAGTTTCGATTTAAAGTGCTGAACATTGCCGATCGCTCGAACGAGCCGCTCGTATTCGATCTTCTGGTCGGCATCCGGTCCCTCGTAGCTCTCCTCCAGGCGCCTGGCCAGATCGGCATCGTCGACAACCCGAGCGGGTTCGTCACGCTGCAGCTCGATCTTGACCTTCGCCGAGACCGTCTCGGGCCAGAAACAACGGTGGGTCCGTCGAACCAGTCCTTTGGGGACATCGAGTTCCTCGAGGATCTCGTCGTTCAAAGCAGCCCGCGCGACGACCACGGCAAACAGCTCGCCGCGATGGTCGCCGCCCAGTCGACGGGCAAAGACCGTCGTTCGCCCGTCGGTCGGAGCGAGGGCATCCTGCACCAGGGCGTCGACCAGCAGATGGCCCGGCGCAAAGAAATCGAGGTCTTCGTTGTGGAGGGCCTGACGGCGGCCGAAGGTCCCGGATAGGTAGCGCACGGTTTCCGCATCCGCCCACTCTTCCGGGTCGTCTCCCTCGGGCATCGAGAAGCCCTCCAGCTCGCGCCGCACGCTCGACCAGTGCCACTTGAAATCGTAGACACCGGCACGCACCCGGTGGTCGTCGATCCCGATCATTCGGGCCCAGTGGCGCACAGGGAGAGCATCGTCGATTCCGTCGACGAAATCGAGCAACTCGGTGAACTCCGCCTCCTCTTGAAGCCTGGGTCGGTCCGGCTCCAGGGCCGCGCGGAAGGCACTCTCGGCCGGTGTGCGGGGCCCCCCGACCTCCTCGTCGGTCGCGTCGATGGTCGCCTCGAGCTCGTCGGCTCCCTCCGCCCACGCGCTGAAGAGACGCCGGTCGAGTCCTGGAGGCGTCCTCGAGGACCGGTCCGAGGCGGATTCATGCATGCCCAGGACCTCGGTGTAGAGCCTGCGAAACTGGTTTTCCCAGACGGTCGGCCCGTCGAGAATCACCGAGGTAATCGAAGCGGTCTCCTCCTGATCGTCGGCCTCGACGGGACGGTCGACCTGGTCGAGCCGCCGCTCCAACCGGGCCGGCAACCACGGTTGATCCAGGTGCACGACCGCGTCTGCCCGGCTGATGTCGTGGCCCTCGGCACCATGGGCCCCACAGACCAGGACCTGACAGTCATCGTCGTCACGAAACCGCTCGACGGCGTCATCCAACATCTGCTCGGGGAGTCCCCCGTGATACATCTCCGGCACCTCTTCCCCGAGCCGAGTGTGAAGATACCCGGTAAACCGCTCGACGACATCGTCGGAGTCGCTGAAGACCACGATCTTCGGGACGGGGCCGGTCAACTGCGGCTCCTCCCTGTCTTCGACGATCTCCTCGTCCGGGGCGTGGTCCTCCAGGTACGATTCGATCCACTCTGCAGCGGCCTCGAATCGGCCCGGCTGCTGTCCGACCTCGTCGCCCCACTCCTGCGCCAGACGCAGGAGGGTCGCCACCCAGCTTTTCTCCTCGCCCTCTTCGCCCATCGGCGGGGCCGCGCCGGCCGTCGCCCGCCAGAAGGTCTGCTCATCGTTCGGGCCCGGATCCGCCAAAAACCTCTCGACCAGGTTCTCGCCGAGGCCGCCCGGTGGAGGGTCCTCTCCGAGATGCCTGGCACGACGTTTGACCAGCTCCTCCAGAACACCCGGAGTCTGCGCTGCGACGCGCCGGTACAGACAGGCCATTGCGATCTGTCCGGGCCAGCGAGGATCGGGGTCGGGCATCTCGGCGAGGTGTTGTGTGATCTCGGACTCGGCGTCGCTGGGCGTCCACGAGACCACCTCGGACTGCCGTTCCCGCCAGTCGACGCCCAGCCCCTTGACGACCGCGCGTGGTGTACGGAGCGCCTTGTCTGCGAGCCCGTAGAACCGCCGTGCGTGATCGGCCAGATCACCGCATATCTCCTCGACGTTGTCGTCCTGCTCCAAGGCGTCTGCCAGCTCCAGAATGCGCTCATCCCCGTCCGCGACGTCCCGCCACTTGTCGGCGAGTTCGGTCAAGTCGGCATCGGGAGCGTCGGCGTCCTGCCGACCAGCAGCGACCGTCTCTCTCAGACAGCGCCAGATCGGGCGGCACCGCTCGATCTCGTCGGTCAACACCTGCGGGGTCGAGATCGAATAGTCCTCCGGCCGAGCCAGGGCCAAGAGCGGATTCAAAAGTTCGACATCGGGCTCGGGAGGCAACGACGCCGTGACGATCGCGGCCTGGGCCCGTTCGCTGATACCAACCAGCTCGGTGAACGCCGCGGTATCCGTGTCGATTCGATGCGCGTCATCGACAACCACACAATCCCAGTCGGTACTTCCGAGCAACATCTGGACGTTCTCGACGCGCTCGATCACGTCTGCAGGAATCACCAGCCGCGGCCCCTCGAGGGTGTCGGCCAGGACATCGAACGCCGACGATGCCGCCTCGTTGCGGTTGAGCGTCTCCCAGTCACGGCCCCCGAAGCGCATGTTTAGTTGTGTCTTCCATTCCCGCACCCGGCCGCCCGGCGCGACGACGAGCGTCTTGTGGTCCGGATTCTCCCAGTTCAGAGCCTGCACGGCGGCGCCGGCCTCCAGCAGCCGATCGGTCGGCGACGGATCACCCAGGACCACCCGGGGTTGTTCCATCCAGAGGATCCGTCGGATGGCGTAGATCTGGTGGGTCTTCGGCTCGATCCGGGCGCCGACAAGCGACGGCAGTCCCTCCGCATCTTCGTACATCCGCGAGACCATCCGATGCATCCCCCACCGAGCGAAGAACCGAAACGGCCCGCGCCAGTGGAGCGCCTCGAACTGATCCCTCGGATCGGTCGACTTCGGACCGATCGGGAATAATTCCGCCTCCGAGACCGTCCATTCTTCCCCGTCGACGTCGACGACGTAGTCACACAGTTCGTCGGCCGAGTCGGGAAGTTCGGCGTCCAAGACCACGCCTTCGGCGGTCTCCTCGTCGCCGTAGCGACCCGACCGCACCTTCACAGGAGTGCCCGGGATCAGAGGCAACCGATTGACTTCGACCTGGGAGATCTTCACGTCCCGAATTTCATCGGTCTGTTCGAACCGAATCCGCGAGGCTCCCCCGGAGAGTTCGGCGACGATGCGACCCGGACCCAATTCCGGAAGTTCCCGGTCACGAACGAGTGCGCCTGGTGGAATCTTGGACATGTATCTGTCTGGGGCGGAGAGATGGGGTGGCGAGAGATTCGACGCCAGCAGAAGTTACGTACATTGGCCGTCTGGGCTGCCAGGGTCAAGACCGGTTTGCCGCTTCGATGCTGGCCCGGTATCGATGTTGAACCTGCCCGCGCCTCAGGCTATGCAAAGCAACTAACGATGACGTACTCCGTTCACGAAATCTACTACACGATTCAGGGAGAGGGCGCGAACACCGGGAGACCGGCGGTCTTCTGTCGCTTCGCGGGGTGCAACCTCTGGAGCGGCCGCGAATCGGATCGCGACGATGCCGTCTGCCAGTTCTGCGACACCGATTTCGTGGGCGTCGATGGGCCCGGCGGCGGGCACTTTGAATCCCCGGAGGCGTTGGCCACATCCGTCGCATCGTACTGGCCCGACGAGGCCGCCTCCCCGCTCGTCGTCTGCACTGGAGGCGAACCGCTCCTTCAGGTCGATGAGTCCCTGACCGATGCCTTTCACGCCGCGGGCCTCGAAGTCGCCGTCGAAACCAACGGCACTCAACAGGCCGTTCCCGGTCTCGATTGGATCTGTATGAGCCCCAAGGCGGGCGCTTCACGGGTGTTGACCTCCGGCGATGAGCTCAAACTCGTGTTCCCCCAGCCCGACCTGTCGCCCGGCGACGTCCGAGACCTCGACTTCGACCATTTCTTCCTGCAACCGATGGACGGACCCGAGCGCGAAAAGCATACCCGGCGGGCCGTCGATTACTGCCTCGAACACCCACAGTGGCGTCTCAGTCTCCAGACGCACAAGTACATTGGCATCGACTGACGAGCCCGCCGAACACTCTCGACACGTTGCACTGCGCACGCGGCGGGTGTACACGAATCCTGTCCACAACACCTAGACTCTCAGTGTACCGGAACATCCCATGAGCAGCGACATCGAATCCATAAGCCGAATCGATTATCAGCCGAAGGTCGTCGAAAGTGACGGACCCGTCGTCGTGCAATTCGGTGCGTCCTGGTGCGACGTCACCGAGGCGATGGGGGCCGAGCTGGCCGACCTCTCCGATGAGTACGGTGCGGTCGCTTTTTCGGTCGACATCGACGAAGAGGGGCGCCTGGCACAGGACCATCGCATCGCCGACGTTCCGACCTATCTGGCGTATTTCCGGGGCAATATCATTCGACGGCTCGAGCGCCCCGCCGACGTCGATGAACTGGAAGAATTCTTCGAGTCGGTCTACGCTCTCGATGCCGTCTCCTGAGACACTCCCGGATGCCATGCTCCAAGTCGCCCTCATCGCCGCTCTCGACGCCCGAATGGCCATCGGCCGGGAGGGCAAAATGCCCTGGCCGAAGCCCGGCGATCTGAAACGTTTCAAGCAGCTGACCCTCGGCAAACCGGTCGTGATGGGACGCAAGACGTTCCAGTCGATCGGCAAGCCGCTGCCCGGACGGACCAACATCGTCCTCACCCGCGATGAATCCTACCAGGCCGACGGCTGCATCGTCGCCAATTCGATCCGCGAGACCGCCGAGCTCGCCGACGATATGCTCGGTGTCAAACAGGTGATGGTCGCGGGGGGCGGCGAGATCTACGAACAATTCCTGCCCAGAGCGGACCGGATGTATCTGACGGTTATCTATCACGACTTCGAGGGCGACACGTTTTTCCCCGAGTTCAGCCCGGGCGAATGGCTGATCGACAGCCGCCAAGATTTCGCCCCCAACGACCTGATCGGCTGGCCCCACGCCTTTTTCTCGCTCAAACGCAACCGGCCCAAACCGATGTCGGCACTTCAGCGTCACTCCGAATCGACGCTGCCCGACCTGCTGCTGCCGATCGAAGACGACGAGATCGACCTCCCCTACTGACGGGGGGACGTGGCGGTCATTTCTTGCACGTGACCCTGCAGGCGATATCGTAGCCGGTCCTGCGGAACCGAATTCCGCGTCCGAGCCAGCGAGGTACGTCGATGGGTCTAACACGTCACACGATTGGGGGACTCGTCACCGGTATCTACCTGGTGACGGTGATCGGGTGTGCCGACCGGAAGGCCGAATACGAGCCGGTCCCCTACGGCGTCTACGACTCGCCATTGATCGCGTCGGCATCGACCGGAGACCGCGAACGGCGCCCCGCAAAGAAAGCCAAATCCGGGTCCTCCTCTTCGACGGAACCTCCTTCCCGCAAACCTCCACCGGACGAATGGCGAGGCGATCCCGACCAGGAACCGATCAACGATCGCGGTCAGTCGTCATCGGACGGCCGCGACAAACAGGACGCGAACCGCCCCCAGTCGATCGGCCATGCCGCGCGCTACGTGGCGGCCGTCTATCGTCTCAATGACGTCTCATTGACCGACACGCAGGCCTCCTCGATACCGGCGCTGTACCGAAAGTGCCGGGCCAACCATTCGGTCTACACCGAAGGGCCACCGGCCGCCGGCGACCTTGTCTTCTTTCACAACACGGTCGATGCCAATCGAGACGGGCGAAACAACGACTGGTACACCCATGTGGGCCTCGTCGAATCGACTCGAAGCGGGGTCGTCTCAGTGCTTAGCTATCGAAATGGATCGGTCCAGAGCTTTCGGATGTCGCTGGAGCACGCCGCAAAGCAACGCCACGACGGACGCGTCGTCAATGCACGGATTCGCCCCGAACAACCCGACGATCCGCCCTACACGCAGTACCTCGCTGGACAGCTCTTTGCCGGCTATTGTGGCCTGCTGGGCGATGTCTCCGAGTTGGTCGTCATTGACAACTGGCAGCCTGGCATGAAAATCGATCCGCCGAACTGAGGATCGACTTTTTTCACTTCAATTTTGACCGTCGCCGGTCGGTGGTTAGAGTCTTCCCGTCGAAGGAGACGCCACCGCCTCGCGACCCGGGCAACGTCCCGCGGGTTCGACCATGGCCGCGGAGCACGACGTCCCACGACTCCCATCCTCCTGCTCCCCGTATTATGAGTAAACCAGACTATTACGACGTACTCGGTGTCTCGCGCGACGCATCCGAGGACGAACTCAAGAAGGCGTACCGAAAGGCCGCCCTCGAAAACCATCCCGACCGCAATCCCGACGATGAAGAGGCGGAGAAGAAGTTCAAGCTCGCCTCGGAGGCGTACGAGGTCCTGAAGGATCCCCAGAAACGCAAGATCTACGACCAGTACGGCCACGAAGGCCTCGAAGGCGCCATGGGAGGCGGCGGCCGCGGCCAGCGTTCCGCTCAGGGCTTCTCGTCGATCGACGAGATCTTCAACAACTTCGGAGACATCTTTGGCGATGTCTTCGGCGGCCGCGGACGGCGCGGGGGCGCCCAGCGCGGCGCGGACCTCCGGTACGACCTGACCATTGAATTTGAAGAGGCGGCCTTCGGGACCACCAAGGAAATCGAGATTCCCTATCGGGTCGACTGTTCGACCTGCGATGGGAGCGGGGCCAAACCCGGGACTGAACCCGAGACCTGCTCGACCTGCGGTGGCCACGGACAGGTGCGCCACAGTCAAGGCTTCTTTACGCTCTCGTCGTCGTGTCCCGACTGTGGGGGCAGCGGCGAGGTCATTCGCGAGAAATGCCCGGACTGCCACGGTGAGGGACTGGTCGAGGACAGACGGGATGTCTCCGTCGAGATCCCACCGGGGGTCGACGCCGGGACGCGGCTTCGACTGCGCGGAAAGGGCGAATCAGGCGGCCAGGGAGGACCCGACGGCGACCTCTACGTCTTCCTCGATGTCGAACCCAGCGAGAACTTCACGCGAGAAGGCGACGACCTCCACGTCTCCTGCCCTATCTCATTCGTACAGGCTGCTCTGGGCTGTGAGGTCGAGGTTCCGACCCTCGGAGAGTCCCAGACAGTGACGCTGGAACCCGGCACGCAACACGGCGACCAGAAGGTGCTGCGAAACGAGGGCATTCAACATGTCCGAGGGCGCGGTCGCGGTGATCTGATCGTCGACATCGAAATCGAGATCCCGACGGATCTTTCCGACAAGCAACGGGAGTTGCTCGCGGAGTACGCCGAGGTCTCGGACGTCGAAATCGCGAAAGGGTTCTTCGACAAGTTGAAAGAGAAGATCGGCTGACGACGGCTCACAGGCCGCCGATAATCTTCCAGCGACCATCCTCGCGCACCATCTCCGTCCGGTTGACTTCGGTGCCGGCGTCCCAGGTGGGCTTTTCGCCCAGGACGTACTTGTAGGCGTATTTGTATTCGTAGGTCACCCGGGCCCGTTCCCGTTCGTAGGTCACATCCCGGACGGTGACCCGGTATTTGATTTCCTCGGCGTGCTGAGCCATCCGCTCGAAGACGTTCGCCAGCTCTTCGTATCCGTAGTCATCATCGGTCGTGGCGGTCGTTCCGCCATTGTCGTAGTAATTCTTCGAGATGACCCGCTTCAGGGTCCCGAAGTCCTTGCGCACCACCGCCTTGCGATACTGAGCCAGCACGTCGAGCACTTCGCGGTTTCGCGTGGTATCCTCGATTTCCGAATCATCCGCGATTCGGAAAGCCGGGTCATCGGCGTAAATCTCGTCACTCTGGATCGTGGCAGCGGCACATCCCGCTCCAATTCCCAGCGACCACCCGACAACCAACAGGGGCATCAGGACCTTCGTCCGAACACTTTGCATTCCTGGACACTCCTCAGAGATTCGGAATATCAGCTTCAATCCGGTTCCGTTCCATAGCAGACGCCCCCGCGGCCCGTCGAACTCGTTTCCGGGCCGCCGCACTGGCCAACATCAGTTCGGCGACGTCCTATTCCCCGACCCGCCGGCCCGGCCGGTCTCCTGCAGCCAGTCAATTCGGACGATCCACTCCCGGGCTCGCAGGCGATAGGCCTCGGAATCGGCCCCTTCGAGCACGTTAAAGACCCGGCGAGCCTCCCCGAGACGCCCCACTCGATAGAGCGAGCGCCCCAGCAACCAGCGCGCCTCCCAGCGAAGTGCCGCAGAGTCGAGTCCCGCGACCGACGGCTCCAGATGCGACACGGCCTCGGCGAATTCACGGCCCTGCCAGAGTCGTCGCCCCGTCAGATACTGCGCCAACGCCGATTCAGGCGCCTCGCGCAACCAGGCCATCGGAAAGTACATCGCAACCGAGTTCTGCGGATCTTTCAGGAAGTACTGGTACGACAACGCCCGGATTCGATCGTTCGACTGCCGGATCGCGTCCCGCTTGACCTGCACGAGCCGACGGAACCCCCATGGCAGCCCGGTCTCGAGACAATCGTCGTAGTGGGACGCCGCCTCATCGTAGCGGCCTCTGTGCCATGCCACGTCGCCGCGAAGCTGGAGTACACGGGCACGCTGCACGGGTGCCAGCGAATCGACCTCCACGTCCGAAGCCCGTCGTGCCGCCTCTTCGACCTGGCCAATCTGCAGGAGCTGACGGATAAATTCAATTCGGTACTCCATCCGCCTCGGAGAGAAGTCGATGAGCCGTGTGTAGAGGCGTCGAACCTGCGCGACATCTTCTCTCGAAGCAGCGATCCTCGCCCGTCGACGCACTTCCGAGGCCGACCGCGCGCAGACCTTCGCAAAGATGCTCGGCTGTCGGTACTGATACTCCGCGAGCTCGAGCGTCCGTTCGTCGAGCGTCCAGTCGTCTACAAACGATTCCCATCGCCCGACGAGTTCGTCGACGGACATCCCGTATGCGCCCCGGAAATCGCCGTGAGGGTACGCCTGTTTGAACCGCTCGATCCCGTAGCGCTCCACCAAGAACCGGATAAACGACCCGGTCAGGGTGTAGGCGCGACCCGAGGACTGCGCCCAGAATCCGGCGGCCCCGACGATCTGTCGAATGTCGGGGGCCAGCTCCAGGGACCGAAGTGCGGCGCTCGCCTCATGGGGAGTGAGGTTCTCGGCCGGCCAATCCGCCGCCGTCGCGATCCCTTCGACCAGACCCATATTGACGCCCACACTATTCTGCACGCTCAGGCTCAACGGTCCGGCGCCGAAGGGTGCGGTAAAGAGGTGCGCCATCTCGTGGGCCAGCCAGTGGTGGCCGTAGCGCGGCCAGAGCACGTGCATCTCGCCGAGCCAGATTTTGGCGACCATCGTGCGCCGGCCGCCCATCATCCGCCCCTTCGTCTCGCGGTCCGGGTACACGTAGCTGTGGATCTTCCGGTCGGCGGCGGGGTCCGTGCGAAAAAAGGCCTTCATCTCCCCGTATCGGTATTCGTGATCCTCGGCGAGACGGTCGATCCGCTCCAGAAACGAGGAGTTTTCCGGATAATGGATCACGAAATGCTCCGTCTCTCGACGGCCTTCGAGGGTATTGGTGGTGATGTAGTCCCGATCGATGCCGATTCCGAAGTCGTGGGCGTTCCACCAGAGCCCGAGCAACCCGCAGGCCGCCACGACGCCGGCTGCCAGGGTCCACGCAAGGGAAGCTCCCAATCTGGACCGTCGGATTCCTTCGAGTACGGCGAGTACGGTGACGACCGCGCATACATTGATGGCGCGGTACGCGATCAGGCTGTTCGGAACCGCCAGTGCTTCGTCGTAAATCGATCCGCTGAAGTACCCCAGAAACCATTGGTGGCCCACGATGGGCGGTTGTAGGGCCAGGTGGAGCAGCAGAGCAGCGATGCTCAACCCGACGACGGCACAGGCTGCGCCCCAACGAGCCAGTCGGTGGTCGGGGACGACGGCATCGACGACCCAGCCGATCGTCTGGCCGATCAGGACCGAAATGGGTGGAATGAGCGCCCAGAATGCCAGCCCTCCCCAGGGGTCACAGGTTCGAATTCGAAAGCTATTGAGACCGAGGATAGCCAGCGGGATCAACAAAAACGCCCAGTGGCGCAGCAGGAGCCCACCGAAACTGTCGATGCCTCCCTTCTCATCGAGGGGGCCTTCCACGAGCCCGGCGCCTCGGGCATGCAGCGTGGCAAACACTGTACCGATTCCCCAGATGACGCCGGTCGCGGCCGCCGATTCGTAGCCTACCAGTTGAAACAGCGGCGCAACGGCCATCGCCAGCGCCGCCACGACAAGTACCCCGACCCACACGACGTACGTACGGGTGGGCACCAGCCACGTGACGAGCGCGGCGATCCGACGACGCCAATCCGACATCCGGTTGTCGACCGAATTGCTCACCGCCGCGGCTCTAGATCCTCGGGAAGATTAGAGAACGCCAGATGCATTCCTTCGCTGAGGCCGTGTCGATCGGCGGCTCCAGCCTTCAACTCCAGCACATACCGGGCAGGTTTGTGGGACGACCGAGCCGTCTTTGTCATCGGTTCGACACGCTCCTCGATATGGACGATGCGCCCGGCGGCGTCGGCAAACACCATGTCCAACGCGATATAGGTCCTTTTCATCCAGAACGAACGCATCGCCTCGGTGGGGTACACAAAGAGCATCCCCCAGCCGGATGCCATGCTTCGCCGGTGCATCAGCCCCCGTCGACGTTCGGCCGGCTCGACGGCCAGCTCGACGTTGAACCGAGCCACCGACTCGTCGACATCCGACGAGGGCGACGGCAGGACCGTCACCTGTGCCGGCTCGCCGACGGCTTCGCCGCTGACGGCCGGCGGCACCGAACAGGCCCCCTCGATGCACCGGAGATAGCTCGAGCAATTCGAATCGCGCTCACAGGTAGGCCGGTCCGCATGTACACCGGAGCCCTGCTGATTGCTCATCGATGTGCCCGGATCGCACCCGAACCCGACAACCACCGCAAGCAGAATGCCCGCGATGGTGAGTCGGGCGAACCGGATCGACTCAGAGCATGTTGATCGTCTCACGGATCAGCTCCTTGACCTCTTTGTTCTCTTCCTCCGGCAATCTGGCCTGAAGCTGGGGAATCGCCTGTTTGGCTCCGAGTTCTTGGAGTGCCAGGACGGCCTGCCGTCGAATCTCGGCATTCGGATCCTCGAGGGTATCGACGATGATATCGACCGCACTCTGGTGGCCGGTCATCCCCAGGGCTTCGAGCGCAGCCAACCTCAGCCGCAAGTCCCGAGCGTTCAACTGAATCGCGATACTGTTGACGGCTCGTTCGTCCTTGAATTGACCCAGAGCCGTCACGGTCGCACGGAGCACATCGGCATCGGACTCAGAGGTGACCGTACCCGACAACATACTGATGATCTTGCCGACCGCGTCCTTGTCCTCCTTGGGAACCAGCTTCGCCATCGCCGGAAGGGCCGCTTCTCGGATCACGGCTTGGTCGGACTCAGCGAGATTCCTGATCTGTTTGAAGGCCACCCTCTCATTGCGCTGTGCCAACGTCGTAATGGCGGCTGCGGTGACCCTCGGGCTCGAATCGTCCAGGTATTCGACGAGGGTGTCGGTCATCTCTCCGGCCTCGAACTTACGAAGTGCGATCGCCACGTCCCGGCGCACGCTTTCGCTCGAATCACTGGAGAGTTTCTTCAACACCGAGATGGCCTGATCCCCACCGATGTTTCCGAATCCGCGCGCCGCAGCGCCGCGAATGCCGGGCCGATTTGATTCGGCTCCCTGCTTCAGTGCGTCGATCACCGGTTGCGAGGCCTTCCCTTCGGCGGCCTTCGCACCCATCGCGCGGAATGCGGTCCGGCGTATCACTCCGTCGGAGCTTCGGACCCTGTCGACGATGGTCTGGATGTCCTGATCGACCAAGATCGAAAACCCTGCTTCTTCGAGATCGTCGTCATCTTCGACGGCGCGGACCGCATCGGCGATCGCGGGCAACGACTGAATGCTGCCGATCGACTCAATGGTCTCTATCGCAGCCTGTCGAAGCTGCGGGCCCTCGGTGGTCAGAAACGACTCGACGGCGCGGCGGCTGGAGGCGGTGCCGATGTCACCGAGTGACTTCAGGGCGAGCCGGCCCGGCCGTCCCTCTTTGTGTTTCGCCATGTAGGTGTACCCGTCGATCTGGGCACTCGTGGGGGGCTGCTTCGCCAGCGACTCCGCGATTTCCATGCGAATGTCGTCGGAGACATCCTCTGTCCGCTCCAAAGCGCTCGCCAACTTGTCGAACGCCTTCAGTTGAATCAACGAGGCGGCCGACGCCGACGCGACCTTCGTGACCTTCGCCGCCAGGGCGTCGGTCAGTTGGTCGACGACACGGTCATCTCCCCCGAATTCGGCGAGCTGTTTCGCCGCAGCGATCTTCTCTTCTTCGGAACCGCGATTCAGCAGGAAAAACTGTTTTTGAACGCGGTAGCGATCGCGTTCAGCCTTGCCCAAGAAGTCGGCAGCCTTGCGTGCCAAGTCTTCCTTCTCGTCGTTTTTCATCATCGAGACGACCGCATCGAGGACGTCGCGGTCGTCGCGGAAGTCCGACAGCGCCGAGAGGGCGCGTCGACGGATCAACGACGCATCGTGTTCGAGCAGCGGGATCACCTTCGGCGCATAGTCGAGGTCCAGATCGGGGATCCGCTTGAGAACCTGGGCGACCGTGAAGATCTGATCACTCTTCAGGTAGCTGTAATAGGCATTCTGAAGTTCTCGGTCGCCGCGTTTCCACCGCTGCGCCACATCTTCGACCGGCAGAAGACGACCGTCGGGCATTCGAGCCCGGGCGTCCACCAGGCCCTTGTCGGGCACGGCTCGCCACAGCGGTACCGTCAGGTTGTAAGCCGAAAACGGAATATCTTGTCGTTCGACGTTCCCCTCGGCGTAGCCGGGAAACCGAATGTCGTCGATGCCCATCTCCGTGAGCGTATAGACCGTCTCGGACATGATGATCAGCTTATATTGCTCCACATCCGGATCGATCTCGACGGTCACGGTCGCATCGCCGGGCACCGTGCCGTCGATCGAGATCGACGAATCGCCGTAGGAGGTACTCTTGTCTTGCTTCAAGAGGTTGAAGGCTCCCTGCACGGCGACACGACTGATGTCTCCTTTCAGTGTCGAGGCCGGGTGCGGCACCAGTACGTACTGGACCTCATCGGCAATCTCGACCTTTTCGTACGAATAACGCACGTTCCCGGACTCGGCAGCCACCGTGCCGGCGAAAAAGAGGCATCCAATCGCCACGATCAGCGCCGGCGCCCAGCGGCCCCACGTCTCAGAGAGTCCTTCTCGTTTGCTCTCGGCCATGGTGTGTTTTCGTTTGAGTCTCACTAATTCAAAAAGTCGCCCAGAAGATAGAGGGCGGGCGGACGGTCTGACAATCAGAAATCCGCCGTACACTAACAAGACGAAGATTCTCGTGAAATATTTCAAAGGGATGTGACAAAAAAGAAGCCAGATAACCGGGACATCCCCGGTCACCTGGCCGTTTTGCGTCTCGTCATGACCTCTGAATCGGCCACAACGCACCTACCTCGTCGGTGTTTGAGCACGCGCATCCTAGCGGAGCTTCAGAGGCTCCAGCACCACACCGGCTTTGTTCATGACAGGGGTCTCGCTGCTGTACTTCGAGCTGACCCAGAACATCCCGCTGGCACCGTCGACGCGCACAACGCGCGTCATCTCCATCTCTTCGTCGGTGTCGGGATGATCCGGTTTGTCGCTGCTGGAACCACGTTCTGGTCGGACCGAAATGTCTGCCATGACACTACCTCGCTGGGATCGTTAACTGTGTGTTCAGACGCATGCCGCCGCAGATCGACCTCGGCGAACTCCATCCAGTAGCCCGTACGGGATTCGAACCCGTGTTACCGGCGTGAGAGGCCGGGGTCCTAACCACTAGACTAACGGGCCGTATGCATTCGGGGACCAGGATTCGAACCTGGACTGCCGGGACCAGAACCCGGTGTCCTACCGTTAGACGATCCCCGAACAGCGCCGCTGTTGCGGGGAGAACGCCCCGATCGGCGCCGGACACATATAGGGATGGCCCGCCCCCGTGTCAAGCGATGCCGGAAGCGGGCCGCGTCGTGTCGGTAGATGGCCTCCGGAGCTACTGCATTCCGGAGAGTTTATCTTTGATGGCGAGCTTTCTCTTCTTGATGGTGCGAAGCTCATACTCTTCTTCGGGAGACATCGACCGAGGGGTCTCGAGTTCATTGACCCGCTCTTCGAGCTCCTGGTGCTTTTCCTGAAGCTCTTCGGCGCTCATCTCCACAAGGTCGGGCTCGGCCATGGTCGTCACTCCTCAGCGTGGATGGGGTGCATGTTCAACGAGGGCGCACTCTGAGACTAAGCACCCCGCCAAAAACTGTCAATTTGAGCCCCCTCAACTCGGGCCGGGGACGCGCCCCTCTTCCCCGGGCGCAGCCCGACCTGAGTCGACGCAGAGACGACCGACGACGTGAAAGCTGACGACCGCACGGTTTTCGTGTATCCTTATTCAGTAGCAGTGGCCGCTCGATCCCTCCTGACCGACCTCGTCGAAATCCGTGTTCCAACGACCTTCTGTTGCACTCTCCGGGGCCGCGATTCTCCTGGCAGTCATATCGGTCTTCGTGACCGGCATGGACTCTCCGCTGGCGGACCGATCCACATCGGATCCGACCGACGCGGCGCCTCTGCAGGACGATGATCTCGATGCGATCCGGCGCCATTTAACCGGCGGCGCGCTCATCACGGAGGCGGTGGCCCGAGCTGAGACCGCCAGCAGCCGGGCCTCCGAGTCGGCCGACTGTCGAGGTCTCCCCGGTGCGCTTCAGAGGGCACGTCGCGCGAGGCTCGATGGCCGAACCGAGCAGGCCCGACGATATGCACGCCCGCTGGTCGAACTCTCGTCAGATGAGGCGGCGTCGTGCATCGAATCCGACGGCGCTCGACTGGCGGATCGGGCGCGTCTGTTTCTGGCGCATCTCGAACTCGATGCCGATCGTCCGGCCCGCGCTCTCGAACACCTCGATGCCCTCACCGGCCCGACCCCCGTCGATGATTACGTCTTGTGGTTGCGGGGAAAGTCGCTCGAGGCTCTGGGCCGACCCGGGTCGGCAGCCGACATCTACGGTTCGGTGTATTCGATGTCGCACAGCCCCCTCCACTACCGGGCCCGTGCCCAACAAGCCCTGGCCCTCCTCGAGGCGCGCCGATACGAAGAGGCCCTGCCGATCATCGACCAACTCCTCGAGTTGTTTCCGGACTATCCGAGGCGGTTTCGGCTCCTGTATGGGCGAGCCCGGGCGCTCGAAGCGACCGGACAACTCGAGCCCGCGGCCGAGGCCTATCAGTCGGCCTGGCTGGCGTACCCTCACAAGCAGACCGGTGAACTTTCGCTGGCGGCACTCGAGAGCCTGGCCGCCCGCGGCGTGTCGGTGAATCCGATCGGTCGGGAGGCCCTGTTTGACCGTTACCGCCAGCTTCGCATCCACCGCCACTGGGACCTGTCTCGTCGGCTCTTCGAGCGACTCCTTCAACGAGAGTCGACACCCGGGGGCCATTCGAAATTCGAGCATCGAGTTCAGTTGCAACTCGCGCTCTGTGATTTCTTCCCGAAACGGAATCGTGACGCACTTCTTCGGCTCGAAGATCTGCGGTCCGAATGGAAGCGTGGGTATCGAGACGGGATCAACATTCGAGTCGTCGACCGTTATCTGAGTCGGACGCACGCTCGGCTGGGCAACTTCGAGGCCTCGCTCGCCGCCCTTCGTCGGTCCCTTCGCAGTTCCAGCGAAGGACACCGCACCAGGGAGATCGCCGAGTTTTTGCGCGACCACGGCCGCCACGAGCGCGCCTTCCAGCTCGTCGACGCCTACTACTCGGACTGGCGCAAACGACGTTGGGATTACGCGTGGCTCCTGTACGAAACCGGCCGCATGGAGCGCGCCCTGGAGCGGTTCGCCTGGATCGCGGAGCACCGCAATGACGAACGGAGGCCCCGTGCGCTCTACTGGTCGGCGCGGACCGTCGAGCGGATGGGCCGCGCCCACGAGGCGGCCCGTCGCTACCGCGACCTTCGCCGAGAGTATCCGTCGCACTACTACGGAATCCAGGCCGACAACCGACTGCTCGACCTGCGCCAGCGGCGGACGGTCGACGGAGAGTTCCGAGCCCAGACCGATCGGCTCCTTCGCTCTTCAGAACCCGTACTCTACGAGTTGGAGAAGGCGGCCCAAGCCCTCGAGGACCGCCCGTTGGATCGACCGTCGACGACGCCGGTCCCGAAACGCCCCGGGGACAGGAGCAAGGCGGGCCGACGGCACGACCCATCCTGCGACGTCGGTCCGGGACGAGCCCAAGAGTCGTGTCTGGCCTCGGCGGGTGGCGAACCATCGCAGGCGATCCTGGATGCCTTTCAGGAGACGCTCTCCCCGTTGAGCCCGCTCAGAACCTTTACCGGCTCGGTCCCTTCGGCTCGGCGCTCGACTCCCGGACAATCCAGCGATGATCAGGAACCCCCGGTAGCAACCAATCCAGACGGTGTTCCACGGATCGAGTACCCGACCCAGGCTCGGATTTACTGGAACGGCCGATACGACTCCCGTGTGGCCTTTGCTCGCTACGGCGATGGCCGAAGCTTCGGGCCCCAGCCCGACGCCCCGAAGGCCTACCTGGGTGACGACCACATCGGCGGAATCGCCGAGGCGGCTCGCGAGCACGGGAACCTCTTCCCCCGCCTTATTCGAGCCCGCTGGTTGTATGACTCGGGTCTGGTCCAGGCTGCTCGACAGGAGACGCGCCGGGTGGCCATCGAGTTCACATCGCTCGTCGACAGAGGCGCCCCCTCATCGGACGACCCCCATCAACTCGAGCACAAGCGTTGGACCTATCTGGTCGACTACCGCCGCGACGGACGCGGCTGGTGGGGATACCGGGGTGAGCCGGAACTGCAATACCCGCTTCCCGAGTCGACGGCCGGCCGACATCGAGCCGCGATGCGCCAGAGACAGATCGTCTCGACGCAACGGCGTCTGCGACCGGATATTCTCGCGTCCCTCAAGGAGGCGGGCAACTACTACCTGGTCCGACAGTTCATCTTCGACGAGGGCGACTGGTACAACCGTTCGCCGGTCGGCCCCGCCCGCGACATGTGGGCCCAGGCCTATCCCCGAGCGTATCCGAAGCTGGTGATGCGCGAGGCGCGTCGGCGGGGAATCAACCCCTATCTGATCTGGGCGCTGATGACGGTCGAGAGCGCCTACAATGCCGATTCGATCAGCCACGCTCATGCCATCGGGTTGTTGCAGGTCATTCCAAGGACGGGAATCAAGGTCGCCGACTGGCTCGGCGACGAAGACTTCGGCCCCCACGATCTCATCGATCCCGACACCGCGATCACCCACGGGGTTCGGTATTTCAGCAGTCTTGTCGAAAAGTTCCGGGGACAGGAACTCTTCGCTGTCGCCGGCTACAACGGCGGACCTCACCGGGTCGCCACCTGGCTGGACAAACGCGGCGCGATGCCGATGGACGAGTTCGTCGAAGAGATCCCGTTTACACAGGCGCGCAACTACGTCCGAAAGGTCACCAAGTACCTGACCCTGTATCTGCGCCTGTACGAAGACCGCAGGAATCTCTACATCGGCCAAAACGTCGATCTGCGATACCGCCCCTACCCGAATTTCTAGGTACAGGCCCTGCCAACCGGTCGGGACGACCTCGGGCGGCTCTCAGATCTGATAGATCGGCGTAAAGTCGTCGCGGCGTTTCTCGGGTACGGAGTCCGCGATCGCCTGGATGGTATAGTCCTCGAGGGCCCGGATCGTCGCCTCGCGAATCTCGTGCCAGACTGGCCGAAAGGCCTTCTGGCGGTCGGTCGGCTCCTCGTCGCCGCGGGTCCGATCGGCCACGGCCAGCGGAGCGACCGGACCGTCCAGGTGCCGGATGATCTCGAGGAGTGTAATTTCGGAAGCCGGCCGCGCCAGCAGGTATCCACCGCTGGCTCCCCGTCGACTCTCCACGAACCCACCCCGTTTGAGGTCCGCCATGATCCCTTCCAGGAATTTGGCGGGCAATTGCTCGTCATCGGCGATTTCCTGGATGCTCATCGGGTTGTCGGTGCGCGCCTCCGCCAGGGTGACGAGGGCGCGAAGGCCGTACATGGTTCGTGCACTGATATCCATCGTGTCCTCGTGGGTTTGAATCAGGAGCAGGCATCGCCGACGCCATCTCGGTCCGTGTCGCGCTGTTCCGGGTTAAATACCGTCGGGCAATTGTCGCAACGGTCGGGCACGCTGTCCAGATCCCGGTCCGGACCCTCGGTACACAGATCCGAGGCATCGGACTGCGAGCCACCGTCTTCCTCGGAGGTGCAGGCGTCCCCGGTCCCGTCGCCGTTCGAGTCGGCCTGTTCGGGGTTGGCCGTCTGCGGGCAGTTGTCGCAGGCGTCGCCGACATCGTCGTTGTCGCCGTCGGATTGGCCGGGATTCGCTTCTGAGGGACAGTTGTCGCACTTGTTGCCGACGCCATCTCCGTCCCCGTCGGCCTGATCGGGGTTCTCGGTACCCGAGCAATTGTCGCAGACGTTCCCGACTCCATCCCCGTCGGCGTCGGCCTGCCTTGCGTTGCTCAGCCCCGGACAATTGTCACAGGCATTCCCGACGGTGTCGTTGTCGGTGTCGACCTGGTTGAGGTTCTCGGTGTCGGGGCAGTTGTCGCACACATCCCCGACTCCATCCTCGTCGGCATCTTCCTGGTCGGGATTGCTCGTCTTCTCGCAGACGTCACACGGGTTGCCGACTCCGTCACCGTCGGCGTCGGCCTGGCTTTCGTTGGCAGCCGATGGACAGTTGTCGTCCTCGTTTGGAATACCGTCGCCGTCACGGTCCGGATCGCAGGCATCCCCGAGCTCGTCTCCGTCGATGTTCCCCTGCCCTTCGTTGGGGGTCTCGGGGCAATTGTCGCAGACGTCGCCGACTCCATCGCCGTCGCCGTCGACCTGGTCGCGGTTCGGGATATCGGGGCAATTGTCACAGGCATCTCCGATGGTATCGCCGTCTGTCTCGGCCTGATCCGGGTCAGGCCGACTCGGGCAGATGTCGCAGACATCCCCGACACCGTCGGCGTCCATATCGGCTTGATCGCTGTTTTCGACCGCCGGGCAGTTGTCGCAGGCATCGCCGAACCCGTCTTCGTCGCTGTCGATCTGGTCGGGGTTCGGGACCTCGGGACAGATATCGTCCTCGTTGTCGATGCCATCGCCGTCGATATCCGTGTCGCAGGCGTCACCGTCCCCATCGTCGTCGGTATCGTTCTGATCGGGATTCTTGACCTCCGGACAATTGTCGCACGCGTCGCCGACCAGATCGCCGTCGGTATCTTTCTGTTTCGGGTCTCGTACGTCCGGACAGATGTCACAGACATCGCCGACACCGTCGCCGTCCAGATCGCCCTGGTCCGGATTCTTGGTCTCGGGACAATTGTCACTGACGTCGGGGACACCGTCATCGTCGAAATCGTCCCCCTGGCATGCGCCGAGGACGAGGACAAGTCCCGCCAGGACGGTCAAAACCGAATGTCGGCAACCTTTAATCATGGCGATGTCTCCTCAACCGAAGAAGTCCCAGCACGAGACCGAAGACGAGCCAAGGCATCGGTGTTCGGGGATGCCCGTCGGCAGCAACCCCACAGCCGCCGGTCGGCTCCGTTCCCGGAATCGTCTCGGGGACCAACTCGAGCCGAATACGTTGCGCCGCTCCGTCGGCGGCGACATCGAAGGGAATACTCGCCGATTCGAATCCGTCGGCTCGTACCGAGAGCGTCCAGGATCCCACTCCCAGATCTTGAACAGACCAGGTCGCCTCATCATTCTCTACGGAAAGGGGGGTGTCGGGCGTACGGCGGCCGCGGGGCCCCTCCAGGACCGGAGAAACCGTCGATGGAGCGGCCACGTCCGATGCATCGCCCGCAAAGACGATCGTGAGCTCCAGTTGGACACTCTGGTCCGGATAGAGGGTCCGCGAGATCACACGATCGGCATCGAGGCGAAACTCCTCGGTCAACCCGACGTAGCCGTCGCTGGAAAACTCGGCCCGGTACTCCCCCGGAGGCAGGCCGGTGATCTCGAAGGCCCCATCGGCCCCGGTGGTGGCCATGCCGGCGGCGGATCCATCGATCTGTGTGAGCGTCACCGTCGTTGCGCTGTCGTCGGCTCGATCGGCCAGGTCCACCGTGCCGTAATACCGAAAGAGGGGTCCGGCGGGAGCGTCGGCGTCGACCGTCGCGTCGGACGTCGCGTCCGGGTCGGCGTCTGCAGTAGCGTCGGTCGCGGTATCCGAGTCGGCGACATCTCCTTCGGTCAGATCCCCCATCGCATCCTCCCCGGTATCCCCGGCATCGAGTTCCATCACGTCGGGGCCCGTGTCCTCGATGGGTGCGACCTCCGCACCACCGACGGCCGGAGCCGACGACCAGGCAAACGAAACCAACGACAACAATACGATTGCAAACCAACGCTGCATGAAGTTCCTCGTATCTAGACAGATGTCAGTGGCCGCCGGCTTCGGCATCGTCCATCGCTCGCATGCGACGACCGAAGACGGTCAGAGCCGCCACAACCATACCACCAATCAGACAAGCGGCCAGCGCACCGAAGACCGCCGAATCAAAGCTCGTCGGCCAGACATTCGTCGTCATACCATCGACCGACGCGCGAAACGGCCAGATACCCCGCAGGCATCCCAGCATCAGTCCGATCAGCCCGGCCAGGGTTTGAGCCGGATATCGGGCCAGCAGATAGCTCAAGAATCGGGCGAAACTCAGCAGGCCGACGGCGGCACCGACCCCGAACAACCCGACGAACCCGAGTTGTTCCAGCGGAACGGATCCGCCGAGCAGAGACTGAATCGAGCCTTTGATTGCGTTGAGCACAAAGAAGTACATGCCCAGAATCAAGAGGATGTACGACCCGCTTATCCCAGGGAGGATCATCGCACAGATCGCGACCGATCCGGCCACGAAGACAAACCATGGCGCGGGCCGCGGGACTTCGACGGGCGTACCGGCCGGGACGACCACCGTACGGTACGGTTCGCTTCGTTTCTTGAGCGCCTCCTTGTCCACGGCGCCCTCGCCGCCGCCGAACTCCTCGTGGAGGTCCGCCAGACGTTGTGCCACGTCCGGGGACGCGGCGCGGATCGACTCCCGGAGCGGTTCGTTGGCTTCGCGCCAATAGACCGAGACAGCCAGCTCCGCACTCGGGGCACGTCTGACCACGTCTTCCAGATTCTCGCCCTCGGAGGTGACGGTCGTCGGCGTTTGAGTCAGGTTCATCGACCGCGACGGATTCGTGACGAGCCATCCGGCCAACAACCCGAGGACCGCCACCACCAACGCCCCACCCAAAAAACGCTCTTTCGTGCCGCGGATCATGCGCAGAGGCACCCAGGTGCTGGCCAGGATGAGACCGAAGAAAAAGGCCCGCATCAACACCGGGTATTGTTCCATCAATCCCGGAATCACGACGCTTCCGACGCCCAGCGCACACACGATTCCCAGGCCGAGGACCGTCAGAAACGGGAGATTCATCGGCTCGATCGCCTGCTGGACCTCGCGCCAGTCCTCGGGATCTCGCCCGCCGGTCACCCATCGCCACAACGGTGCCACCCAACGGAGGTTGACCGATTTAATCGAGTCGACCAGTTTCTTGTAGATGCCCAGGATCAGCGCCATCGTTCCCCCGCTGACACCGGGGATGATATCGGCGCTGCCCATGCAGACGCCCTTCAAAAATAGCAGGATTCGTTCAACCATCGTCGTCCCTCAGAAGACCCGTTTATGCTACCTGTCGTGTACGTAAAGCCCTGACGCGTCGCAAGCTGACACCGTCTACTGACCGTACGCTTCCTCTACGCGCCTCGAGGTTGTCATGCCCACAGAGAACGCTCTTCCCCAGCGCCTGACCCCCGTCCTCGAAGCCCGATTTGGTCTCGATGGAGGGGCCATGTTTGGCATCATTCCGCAGCCGCTCTGGTCGCGAACGAACCCGCCCGACGACAACAATCGTATCGACATGGCATGCCGCTGCCTTCTGCTGGAGTATCCGGATCGGAACGTCCTCATCGACACCGGGATCGGCACGAAATGGTCGGACAAGGAACGCTCGATCTACAAGATCGACGACCAGGACCCCGGGATGACAGATTCTCTGGAGGCCCGACAACTCGAGCCGGCCGACATCGACGACGTGATCTTGACCCATCTTCATTTCGACCATGTCGGGGGCGCCAGTCGTGTCGACGAGCAGGGAGATATCGTCGCCACGTTCCCCGACGCTCGCCACTGGGTCCAGGACCGGAATTGGTCGTGGGCGATGAACCCCAGCGAGCGCGATGCAGGCAGCTACCGAAAAGAGGACTATTCGTTCTTCGAGTCCAATCCGGACGCGCCGCCGCTGAAGCTGATCGACGGGATCTCCGAGATTCTACCCGGCGTCGAGGTCCTTCCACTGCACGGACACACGTTCGGGATGCAGGCGGTCAAGATCACGACCGACGAGCACACATTCATCTACCTCGCCGACCTGATTCCGACGACCTCGCATCTGCGGGCTCCCTACGTGATGGGCTACGACCTCCAGCCGCTGGAGACCGTCGAAGAAAAAAAGGAGATGCTCTACCACGCCGATCGAAACGACTGGATCCTGTTCTTCGAACACGATCCGAAGCAAGCCTTCGCACGCCTCGATTTTGACGACGACACGCCGCGGGCGGTCCCCGTCAACCCCGACGAGATCAGCGCGATCGGCTGACACCGTCGACCGGCTGCACGTGGTAGCCGTCGCCGATCTCGATCTCCAGGACAGGGACGAAGGGTTCGTCGGCGCTCCCGTCGTCAAAACGAAACAGTGTCGCATGGTCGGCTTCGCCGTCCCGGACCGATACGACCAGCCAGTCAACCCCGGGATGAGCCGGTTCGAGTGGCTCGTCGTCCTCGGTACGCGGCATCGTCGCCGCGTCCACGTCCTCGTCGCTGAAGTAGTCACCGACGTCTGCATGGCTGTGAAAGACGACCTCGATCGTCTCGCCGCGGTCGTCGGCCTTCATGAACTCGCGAGAGTCGATCACGTAGAAGGACTCGGCCGTGCGTGGGTACTGGTCGGGGTCGAGCTCGTGGTATTTGTCGGCGAGATTCTCGGTCCCTCGGACCTGAACGTCCTCGTCGCCGGTCCGCACGATCAGCCCGCAGCCCTCTTTGGGGTAGGCATCTTCGCACCATTGGACCAGCGCATTCAGCACGTCGTCCGTCCAGATATCTTCGTCGTACATGGGCATCCCGGATACAAAACGATGCGAGCAATCAGTCGTGAAAGTAACGGTCTGCATGGTCGCAGATGACGGTGACGACCACACCTTCGTCGAGCTCTTCGGCGACCGACACGGCCTCGGCCACGTTCGCGCCGGCCGAGTACCCTGCGGCAATCCCCTCTTCGGCGGCCAGCCGCTGCGCCATCTCCCAGCTTTCTTCGGTGGAGACCCGACGCACGTCGTCGAGAGCCGATTCGTCATAGATACCCGGAACGATGGCCGTAGGCATATGTTTGAGCCCCTCGAGGCCGTGAAAGGCATCATCGGGCTGCACGCCGATGACCGATATCCCGGGGTCCCGCTGTTTGAGACCCCGTCCCGTCCCCATGATCGTCCCGGAGGTCCCCGTCGCCGCCACGAAGTGGGTCACGGCCTCGTCGGTCTGACGCCAGATTTCGGGCGCAGTCGTCGCCTCGTGAGCGCGCGGATTTGAGGGATTGTTGTACTGGTCGGCAAAAAAGTACTCGTCCGAATCGTCATTTTCGACGATCTCTTCGACCTTGCGAATCGCTCCGTCGCTGCCCTCCATTGGGTCCGAGAAGATGATCTCGGCCCCGTAGGTTCGCACGATGTGCTTGCGCGACTGGGATACATTTTCGGGCATCACCAGTTCCACATCGATCCCCAGGGCCGCGCCCAGCATCGAGTACGCCACGCCCGTGTTCCCGCTGGTCGAGTCGATCAGCGTGCCGCCTTCGGTCAGTTCACCGGACTCGAGCGCGTCCAGGATAATCTGGCGGGCGGGCCGATCCTTGACCGAGCCGCCCGGATTCATGAACTCGAGTTTCACCCATACATCGACGGAATCGGGCAGATGAGCCGTGATCTCGTTGAGACGAACCAGTGGAGTGTGACCGACCAAATCGAGCAGTGACTCATGCACCACGGCTCACCCTCCCGCAATCGCCGGGACGACTGACATCTCGTCGCCGTCTTCGACGGGGGTCTCGAGCTTGTCCAGAAATCGGATGTCTTCGTCATTTGCAAAGACGTTCACGAATCGACGCAACCCGCCCTCGTCGTCGAACAACTTGTCGCGCAGACCCGGGTGAGTCTCGGCGAGATTCTCCAAGACTTCACCGGCGGTCTTACCGTCGACTTCGACGACCTCCTGGCCGTCCGTGTGCTTTCGAAGGGGCGTGGGAATACGAACTGAGACACTCATGACGAGCTCCTGTTAGGTGAGGGTCAATGAAAAAGTAGCCGCGAGCGATCCTTGTTCAGGGTCCTCGCTCCAACTCGAACTTTGTATCGTCCTCCCAACCGAGGTAGCGCTGCCCGGCATCGGGATTCAGTGCCACGAGGGCGGCCTGCGATTGGACCTCGGTCTGCAATCGAAGCGCGAGGGTCACGGCGGCTGCCCCTTTGGGCCCGACGAGAAGACCCTCTTTGCGGGCGATGCGATCGCGCATCTCCCAGGCCTTTTCGATGTCGATATCCTCCAGAATGTTTCGTTTGGCATCGTCCTCTAACGATGGAAAGGATCGCTGGGCCAGCACGGCCCCGCCGACGACCATCTCGGGATGGGTCTCTCTCAACTCGCCGGTGACCTGCCGATAGGCGCCCCCGGTGGTCACCGACGTGATGAACGCGCCGAGCGGCCGGTCCCCCAACGCCTCCAGCAATTCGTCGGCAATAATATCGTAGGCTTCCCGGACCGCCTCGCGACGATATCCGTTGACGAACATTCGCCGCGGGTGGTGGCGAGCCCACTCGGCAGCTTCTTCGACCGCCTCGGACCGAGAGGTCTCCTCGGGGAGCCAACGCACCGATGCGCCGTATCGCTCGATCAATGGCAGCAACCGCCGACTCGTCGCACGGGAGGCGAAGATCTCGACCTCGATGTCGAGCTGCGAGGCCAGAAATGCGGTCGCCACCGAACAATCATCGATCCCTGCGATGGCGACGGTATCTCCTTCGAGCAATTGACCGGCCTCCGAGGCCCGCAGCAGAATCTCGGCGAGGTACCGATCCCGAATCGATCCGCTTGGGTTGTTGTTCTCGAGTTTCACATAGATGGGCGGCCCTCCGGCGCCGATCCGCTCCAACCCCACCAGAGGTGTGGCACCGATCAAGGCGTCCATCGCCTCGACGGACGGCTCTTCGTCTTCCGCTTTCGTGTTCGTCTCTTGCATCGACGTCCCGGCCTTCCCGGTCTCTTGGTGATGACACTGCCAGCGGGCCCAGTCAGACCATGCCCGTATTCAAGGGTGCGCACCCGACCCGATACGTCCAGAACGAAGCCTCGCTCCGGAATGGGGGTAATCCCTATCAACTTTGTCTGGATTCGTGAAGCCCTGCAACGATTCTGGCCGACGCGTCGACAACAGAGACAGGACCCCTCGTCGAGTCGACAGGCCCCGGCACGTGAAAATATTATCAGTATGAACTAGGTTCTGTTGCCGACTGAATCCCGACTCTCGATGCTTCGATGGACCGTCCATGTCTTCAGATGAACACGATCCCGACGCCGAGTCTCAGCCCGCAGCCGAGCGCTCGTCGACCCGCGAGGAGGAGAGCCCGGCCCAGCGACTGCGCGACACGCTCACCGACTTCAAGGTCGAGGTGCAGGAGCGGGTGCGCGATCTGAATCGCGCCAAAAAGGCCCTGGAGCAAATCTGTCGGGAAGATGCTCTCGAAAACCTGGATCTGGTCGACAAATATACCGACTGGCTGCGCAAGGCCGATTTGACCCCGATCGAGTGCGACGACCGTCGATCCGCGGCGGTCCAACACCTGGATAGTTATGTCGAGAAGACGCGACGACGCCGGCGGCTGACGTTTATGCGTGCGCTGCACCGAGAGGCCGACCGCCGGGACATCGAGTTCCAGAAGATCTCGGAGAGCCCGTTGACGTTGCACGTCGCTCCCTTTGACCTGGAGGCCGATTTCGAAACGACGACGGGCCGGCTGTCGTACGCCCGAAACGTGATCACGGAGGTCGACCTGGAGGTCGAGCCCATCCTGGAGGCCCATCAGCGCGAGATGACGGCGATGAAGGAACGCACCCTGGAGTCACCTGCGTTTTTTGAAAGGCTGCTGTCGGCCTACCGCGTCGCCCTTCAGGCCCACGGCGAGTCCGTCGGAGCCCGCGTCGACCTGGTCGACCTGCTCGCTCCCCTCGCACTGCTGGAGAGCGATCCATCGACCTGGCGGACCAACGAACTCGGGGCGATCGGCCGAGACTACCCGCGCCATGTGTTGTCGTACCAACTCGGACGGCTGCGCAGGGACGGTATGCTCGAGCACGCCGGCCATCGCATCGACCTGGGGACCGCGACCGGCGGAAGTACCGAGGACAAACGGGATGTCCTCTTTCTTCCGACCGGTCCCGACGGCGGCCAGTACTACCTCTCCATTCGATTTACACCCCTGGACTGACACTTTCGACGGGCAACTCCCATGGCGAACACGGCGACCGACATGACCGACGACACCCTCGATCTCTCCCCCAAGCTGGCCCGCCACATCATCCAGCGACTCGGGGAGGGGGGCCAGCCGCCCGAATACGGCGTGCGGACCATCAACGTCGGAAACGAGAGTTACCTGGACATCCTTGAGCACGAATACTTCGAGCACCAGCTCAAGATGGGCGCCAGCTTCAAGCTCGTGCAGGGATACTTTGGCGGCGGGAAAACCCACTTTCTGTACTGCGTCCGCGAGATGGCCTGGGACCGCGGATTCGCGACCGCAGTCGTCGAACTGTCGCCGTCGGAATGCCCCTACGACGACAGTTTCAAGGTCTATCGAAACGTGGCCCGGCGCATCTCGGGCAAGCCCAACAATCCGTTGGTCGGGCCAAACTACGGCCTTCCCGATCTATTGCGAAATCTCGTCGACGACCGAGTGGACGCGTTGATCGACGATCCGGACTCGGGCGTCGATGATCCGGACCAGGCCGAGGAGGCCGTCGAACGCTGGCTCAAGCGCACGGTCGGACGCACGCCCTGTGAGTCGAACTCCTTTCGGAGCGCCGTCGTGGAGTTCTCTCGTGCCTATCTGACCGACGAGTTCGAAGCCGAACGAAAGCTCGAGGCCTGGCTGCTCGGAGAACCGATCCCGAAGACCGAAACCAGAGATTTCGGGGTCTACGAACAGATCGACAAGTCCAACGGCTTCACGATGCTGCGGTGTCTGACCCAGATGGTCGTGGGACTGGGGCTTCCGGGAACCGTCCTGCTGTTCGACGAAGTCGACCGCAACCTCTCGGTCAGTGCCCAGCGCAGCCAGGTCATCGGTGACAACCTTCGGCAGGTCATCGATCTCTGCGGGCGTCACCAGTTGCCGAACACTCTGTTCATGTACGCCGTCCCCCCGGAGTTTCTGCGCAACATCGTTCCCGACTACCCAGCCCTGTACCAGCGGCTCAAGAGCCCCGTGTCGCTCAGCGTACGCAGCCCCCAGGCCGTTCTGATCGACCTGGAAGATCTGGATCTGGAACCGGTCGACCTCCTCAGCGAGATCGGGGCCAAAATACTGAAAGTCTTCGAGTGTGCGCGCGACGTCGACTTCGACCGGTCTCGCCAGGTCGCAAACGCACGCTCCCTGGCACGGGCCTGCGTGCACAGTTACTTCGAGGTCAATCACCGGCGTCTGTTCGTCAAAACGTGGGTCGATTTTCTGTTCCGTCAGATGACGGACGGAGAGCGCGACCTCGGCGATGAAGACGCCGATGACCTGGTCCTCAATGGCTACGAGGCGATCGAAGACGACGATGTCGACAACGAAGACGAGTTCTTTGACTTCTAAGCACTTCCTCGCACGCCGCGTGCTCTCATGCCCAATTCCACGGTTTACCATCCCGACCACGGACGTGGTGAAATCGTCACGTATCGGCGGGGCGGACGGGTGGCCATCGTCGACTTCGCGTCCCGGCCCATGCCGACTCACGTCCAGGTGCGGGAACTCGACGTCGATGACGACGGGTCGGCCGCCGATGCGCGCCGCCAGGCCGTCGACGATCTCCTCGCCGGCGAAACTCGGTTCGAGGGAAGTCGGGCAACCGACGAGTCGAGCCGCGTGCTGGAAGCGATGCGCCTCGGGGTGGTGCCCGACGAAGGGGTCGACGTCTATACGGTGGGTCGGGATGTCGAAGTCAGCCAGGCCGAAGCCGATTTGGGCCGCACGAAGCGCGAGGGCGGAGCGGTCCGGGCCTTCCTCGGCGACTACGGCACCGGCAAGACACATCTGTTGCAACTCGCCAGAAAGCGGGCGCTCGATCAGGGCTTCCTGACCGCGCGCGTCGTCCTCGACCCGAGGGAGACACCACCGAGCCATCCAAAGAGAGTCTTCCGGGAGCTGACCAAGACCCTCGCCTATCCCGACCGTCCCAACGCCGTCGACCCGGGGCTGGCTCCGCTGATGGAGCAAGCGCTCGAGGATCCGGCCGTCCTCGAGGCCTTCGACGTCGGAGAATCGGGCTCCCAGAAGCAGCGCCTGGACCGGGGAATGCATCTCTATTTGACCCCCGCCCTGGCTTACCTTCGAGCCTTCGATGCCGACGAACCCGATGACGTCGTCGGAGACCTGCCCGACGAGCTCGGGCCCGCCCGAGACTACGTCGAGCGGTCGAGAGGGCTCATCTACGAGTGGCTCGAGGGTCACCAGACGATCTCGAATACCGACCTCGATGCCCGGCTCAAACACGTCCGTGGCTCGTTTCCCAAGCTGTACAGTCTGATGGACTTTCGGCCCTGGGCCCGGATCTATGGATATCTGCTCAGCGGTCTGGCAACCCTGGCGCGGGCGGTCGGCTATTCCGGGCTGACGGTGCTCGTCGACGAGGCCGAACGATACGCGCTGCTTTCGAGCGAAAACCGCGACTTCGCCACGTACGTCTTCAAGGCGCTCAGCTTCGCCGCCGTCGGCAGCTCTCACGTCCCCTTTACCCGTCAGCAACTCGAAGACCTGGGCGGCTGGGGGATCCTCAAAGACCTGCCGCCGCGCTACGATCCCAACCCGGGCCTGTATACCGTCTTCGCCATGACGCCCCACGAGGAGGGCCTCGATACCCTCAGACGTGCCATTCGCCCGGGCGATATCTCCGAGCTGCGCTCCTTCGACCATCGTGATTACGCCGAGCTCGCTGCCAAGGTCTGCGATTTCTACGCCTCGGCCCACCCCGACTGGGAGATGACCGAGTCGATGGTCACCCGGTCGACGTCTCTGCTCGAGGATTGCCGCGACCGGGGTTGGATCGGCAACCCGCGACAGGCCATGAAGTTTTTGGTCGACTTTCTCGATATTGTCCGCCACGACCCCGATGCGGTGGAGACGATCGTGCAGGACATCGAACAGTATTCAGCCTTCTAGACCCCTGGAACCCACTCGGCCCGGCCGGCTGGCGTGGGCCTCACATGCATGAGTGATGAATCGACGGTTAGATCTCGGCTCCGGCACACCTGGCACCCATTTTACGGGCGCTTCGGCCGTCTTCGGCCCATCCAACTGGCAGCCGTCGAGCCGGTCATGGAGGGGCAGAATGTCCTGGTCGGCGCCCCGACGGCCTCGGGGAAAACCGAGGCCCTGGCCGCGCCCCTGATGGAGCGGCTGATTCGACAACTCGACCGCACGGGGACGACGCGCCAGGAATCGTCGCTGAAGCTGATGTATATCAGCCCCACCCGCGCTCTCTCACGCGATCTGGTGCGGCGGCTCCGACGACCCGTCCAGGACTGCGGCATGTCTGTGGGGATCAAGACCGGCGACTCTCCGGATCCCGATCTCAAAGGAGATCCGCCGGACGTACTGGTGACCACCCCGGAGTCGCTCGACTCACTGCTGTGTCGCCATCCCAGAACTCTGCGCGAGTTGAGAGCCCTCGTCGTCGACGAGCTTCACCTGCTCGACGGAAATGCCCGGGGCGACCAACTCCAGGCCGATCTGTTGCGCCTCAAGCAGGTGGTCAAGCGCCAGGTGCAACTGTGCGGGGCCTCGGCAACCTTGCCGAACGGAGACGAACTCGCGGCGACTTACCTCGGCGAAGAGGCCGCCTTCGTTCACACCGGCGCGCTCGGCGACGGGGATCATCGAGACATCGAAGCGAGTCTGGTCCGTGCTGAATTTCTGGAGGAGGCCGCTCAGGCGATCGTCAAGATTTTCAGAGAAACGGGAGATCGAAAGCTCCTGGTCTTTGCCAACAACCGACGACACGTCGAAGAGCTGACGGCGCTCCTGGCGGACCGGGAGATCCTCAAGGACCGCGTCTACGCTCACCACGGCAGCCTGGCCCGCTCCGAGAGACTTCGGGCCGAGGAGGGACTGCGCAACGCCCCGGCCGCCGTCTGTGTGGCCACGATGACCCTCGAGGTCGGAATCGATATCGGGGACGTCGACCGGACGGTGCTGGTGGGCCCACCTCCCGACGTCTCGTCGCTGCTGCAGCGAATCGGCCGTGCCAACCGCCAGGAGCAGACGACCCGGGTGACGTGCCTGCAGGCCGGGAGGTTCGAGCGCCAGAGGGTCGAGCACCTTCTGGAGTGTGCCGCCCGCGGGGAGTTGTTTGCCGAAACCGTCCCCTTCCGGCCCTCGGTGGTCCCCCAGCAAGCCCTGTCGCTGATGTTTCAGAATCCGAATCGATGGATCGCCCCCCGGCCCGTCTGGAAACGGCTCCCTCCAGAAGCGCGGGAGTTCATCGACCTCGATGACATCCGTCGCATTCTGGATTGCCTGGCCGAAGAGGACTACCTGCACCCGATGGAAAAGGGGCGATACGCTCCGGATACGGAGGCCCTGCACGATCATCGCTACGGTCGTTTCCACAGCAACATCCACGACGACAACGAAGTCGAGGTCGTCGACGAACTCACCCAGCAGGTCGTCGGCAAGGTCCGCTTTCGCCGCGAACAGGAAGAAAAGCTTCACGACGGCGAAGACCTGGCGCTCTCTCTGGGCGGCAAGACTCGAAAGGTCGTCAACTACGTCGATGATCAGCTCATCGTTCGTAGCGAAGAGGGGCTCGAGAAATCACAATTCATCGGTCGGCTGCCCCCCCGTTATTCCCGCGGGCTCGCCAGGGACTTCGGCCATTACCTGGGGGCCGACCCCAATACGATGTATCTGGAACCGGCCGACGACAACTTTCTGTTCTTTCACTTTCTGGGCACGGTGTGGGGACGGTTGGCCGGGGACCTGCTGCGCGAGAAGGGCAACCTGCGAAGCCTCGGCTCCCACAGTGCATTCTACGTGACGGTCGACGAGCCGCCGGTCCCGGGCCTGGGCTTCGACGGCTCCGACGGGCTAACGGAGGCCCTCGACGACGTTCTGCAGTCGAACCTGTACGAGTACGTGGATCTTCTCGGGTCTGGACCCTTTGCCAAATACGTTCCTCGAACGATCCTGGCCCGATGGGCCCGCCGTGCCGTCGACATCGACGGGCTCGCCAGCGCCATCGAGCGCGCCGATATCGTCGAAGGTGGGATCCTCTAGATCCCGGTTTTCGGCTGGCTCGATCTCTGTTTGCCAGCCGACCGTTGGATCGGTACGGCGACGCTCCGACGACGGCCCCGTCACTTCGCCCCTCGACCCGGACTCACCTGTGGGAGAACTCGCAGCCGTGGCTGCCTCGGCCGTTTGGGCCGCCGCCAGCCTCATATTCTCGCGCCTGGGACGCTCGATCGGCGCCCTGGCGATGAACCTGCTAAAATGCGCTATCGCCCTGGTCTTGCTGGCCCTCACGCTGGCCGTATGGGACGGGCGCATCTGGCCGGCCCAGGCCGGCGCATGGTCGATCGGCCTGCTGGGCGTCAGCGGCGTCGTCGGCCTCACCATCGGCGACACCGCCTTTTTTCAGGCACTCAGCCGGATCGGCGCCGGCCGGACCCTCCTTTTGACGGCCCTGACCCCGGCGATCACCGCCGTACTTGCCTGGCCCGAGATCATGGGCTGGGGACTCGGAGAGCCGATCACCGGACGAATGCTCCTCGGGATGACACTGACGATGGGCGGGGTCGCCTGGGTGATCGCGGAGCGCAATCCCGACGGCGACGCCGACACCTCCGACGATCTGCGGGCGGCAGGCATCACCTGGGCGCTCCTGTCCGCTCTCTGCCAGGCGCTGGCCAATGTGCTGACCAAGGCGGGAGGGGCCGAAGTCTCGGCCCTGGACATCAGCATCGTTCGGCTCGTCTTCGGTGTGGGCGGACTGGCCGTCGTCCTCGGAGCCACCTCGCGTCTGGTCGAGACCGTCGAGCCGATGCGCCAGCCTCGCAAGGCGGCCCTCTTGGTCGTCGCGACGTTCATCGGCACGTACCTTGGGATCTGGCTGTCGATGGCGGGCCTGCGATACACGGAGTTTACGGGCATCGCCTCGACATTATCGTCGACCAGCCCGATCTTTGTACTTCCCCTGGCCTATCTCTTCGAGGATGAGTACATCTCGGTGCGTGCCGTGGCCGGGGCGGTCCTCGCGGTCATCGGCATCGGGGTCCTTTCCGTCTCATGGGACGCCCTGTTTGCCCTGTTCTAAGCTACGTTTGCACGAGGAGTTGCCCATGCGAGACATCCACATCGAACTCGAAGGCGCCGAATATGCTGCCGATTTCATCACATCGGTCAGCGATGTCCTCCCCGACACATGGTCCAGGGACGGAATCCTGGAAGCACAGGTCTCCACCCGCGAAGATGTGCAGTACTGTTTTCGGTACGAACCCGGGGACGAACGCCCCCGGACTGCCCTGGTACTGGCGGGCCCGGGAGACACCCTCACCGTCGCCGTTGTCGTCCCAATCGACCGGGACGTCGATCTCTCCGACGATACCTACGATGGGATCGTCGACGACTTCTGGGAGGATGTCCTCGTTCCCGTCCTCGAGAAACATCGAAAAGGCGAAACACCCTACGACCTCGAAGCCGATCTGGTCGATAGAGACGAGGCCTGAATTAACCCCACACCATCCGAACGTGTTCGATGTTTGCCTCGAAAAAGGGGTCGCCGACTCGCTCCCATCCGAGGGACCGATACCACTCCTCCAGATGAGCCTGGGCGTGGAGCTCGACCGGCCGGTCGCCGACGTAGGTGTGCACCGCCTCCATGAGTTCGGTCCCGAACCCCTGGCCGCGGTGTGATTCGGCGACGGCAACTCGCCCGACCGACCAGGGTGATTCGGCGACATCGATCCTGGCCGTGCCGACCAGCTCGTCGCCCTCCCACATCATCACATGCACACATTCGGGGTCGGCACCATCGACATCGGGCTCCGAGGTGATCCCTTGTCCGACGACGAAGACCTCGCAGCGCAACTGCAGGATCGCGTAGAGTTCATCGGTGCTCAGTTCGTCGAACGCACGAATCTCAACCTCTGGCATCGGTCCGGGCCTCCGTCAGGGAACTCTCAAGACTGCGCGTCGGGCTGCTGCGAAGGATGGGCCTTCTGGAACGAACGCAGCTCCGAGCAACGGTCCTCGATCTCCAGCAGGACGGGAAATTCCGACATATCCAGATCGAAGCGACGCGCATTGTACATCTGCGGTATCAGACAGGCATCCGCGGTGGTCGCTCGGTCCCCGACCGAAAAGTGCCCGCCGAACTGCCTGGCCAGCTTCTGGTAGGCCAGCAATCCCTGGCGGATCCAGTGGCTACACCACTTGTTTTTGTCGTTCTCGACGCGCTTGAAGGTCGCCGGATTCTGCAGCGGCTGGATGCCGGAATTGACGATCTCTGCGAGCTGTCGAGCATGGGCCCGGTCGGTCGGCTCGTCGGGCCACACCGACGGATCCGGTTGCGTGTCTTCCAGGTACTCGATGATCGCCATCGACTGCCCGATGCGTGTCACTTCGCCGTCCTGCTCGAACTCCAGCAGAGGGACCTGCTCCATCGGGTTCTTTTCTCTGTACCAATCCTGGTGTTGATGACCGCCATCTTCGACCAGGTGGACTGCTTCGTAGTCGTACTCGATGCCCTTGGTCTCGAGGGCCCAGCGGACTCGCCAGGAAGAAGAACTTCGCCAGTAACTGTAGAGTTTCATGTCTGTGGTGGGACCTGAGAGGCGCGAAAAAGTCGCCCCCGCCTCGAGGGAAAGCTCCGTCGGTGGCGGGGGCGATGCATCTTACCGGACGAGACGTCCACGTCGATTACGCATCGACGACCTTCTGATCGATCGGGCCGAAGATGCTCTCGCCATCTTCGTCCTTCATGTCGATGTGGACGGTTTCCCCGTCACGCATGAACGGCGTCTGGAATTCGCCGGTTTCGATCTTCTCGATCATGCGCTTCTCGGCCAGACAGGACGACCCGTTGCTCTCGTCCTCGTTGCTGACCGTTCCACTCCCGAGCAGCGTGCCGGCGGTAAACGACCGGGTCTTGGTGATGTGCTCGATGAGGTCGTGAAACGAGAAGTGCATCTCCGGGCCGGCGTTCGGGTTGCCGAACCATTCGCCGTCGTACTCGACCTCGATCTCCTTGTGCAGGCGGCCGTTCTTCCAGTCGTCGCCGAGTTCATCGGGTGTGACGAAGAAAGGAGAGAAGGCGGTCGCCGGCTTCGACTGAAAGAAGCCGAAGCTCTTGGCGATCTCATCGGGAATGATATTCCGGTAGGTCACATCGTTGGCGAGTCCCACCAGCCGGATGTAGTCCTCGGCTTCGTCGGCGCTGACGCCACGCGGGGTATCACCCATGACCACGGCGATCTCACCTTCGAAATCCAGGCCCCATTCTTCGTCGTACAACGGAATGTCTTCGTGGGGACCCAGGAAGTGGCCGCTGCCGCCCTGGTAGACCAGCGGGTCGGTCTTGAGCGTCTCCGGCGGCTCGGCGCCACGCGCCTTCCTGACGAGCACGATGTGATTGATGTAGGCCGACCCATCGACCCACTCGTAGGCGCGGGGCAGCGGACTGTGGAGCTTTTCGTACTCGACGGGCTGGCCGTCGATGTCACCCGAGTCGAGCTTGTCAGCCTTGCGGCGCAGAACCGATTCGGCCTCGTCCCAGTTCTCGAGTGCGTCCTGGAGCGAATCAAAAGCGGTCACCGGCGAAAGAACCTCGTTGTCGCTTCGAACGACCGCGAGTGTTCCGTCTCGGGTCCCGTCACGAAGGGTACAGAGTTTCATAGAGCGTCTCCCGTTGAGAGCAAAAATTATTGATACAGCACCGACGGTCTCACACGCGAGCACCGCGATCACTCCCGGCGCATCGAGCCCGACGGACTCAACCTTGAGCGCCATTGGAGCTAAACGCGCAGGCCGGAATGTCAATGCCTCCGACATCATTGAACACTACTGTGGTGCCGCGTTGCCACCGTGACCGTGGGACTGCTACCCTGACCGATCGCAGTCCCTTGTACCCCGACCTCGACCGAGGACCGTGTATGAACGATGTCCCAGAACAACGGGGGGAGCATCCCGAAGCCGTCGCCTCGATACTGGACCGGCTCAAGCCCGAGGGTTCCCTCGATGTCGACCGCCCTCACCAGGTCTACTGCAATCGCGACCTGAACATGCGAAAAATCGAGGCGGTCGGCTTCGACATGGACTACACGCTGGCCCGATATCGGCAGGAAGCCATCGACCGACTCTCCGTCGAAAAGACGCTCGAACGGCTGGTCACCGAGCGCAACTATCCGGAGGCAATCCTCGACATCGAGCCGCGCCCGGAGTTTCCCATCCGCGGACTCGTACTCGACACCGAGCGCGGAAACATCTTCAAGATCGACAGCCATCGTCACGTCGGAAAGGTCTATCACGGGTTCCGGGAGCTGACCCAGGAAGAGCGTCACGCCTATCGCCAGCGAACGATCCGCTTCAATCAGGATCAGTTCGTCCTCATCGACACCCTGTTCGCCCTCCCTGAGGCCTTCCTGTACGCGGCACTGGTCGATTTTCTGGAATCGACTGAGCCCGACCGCGATCACGACTGGCGAGCGGTCTACGACGACATTCGCTATTGCATCGATCTGGCGCACCGGGACGAGTCGCTGAAGAGCGAGATCCTGTCGAACGTCGAGGAGTACGTCTATCAAGATGCCGCTCTCGCCCTGACGCTCCACAAACTCAGGTCCGCCGGCAAATCGCTCTTCGTGCTGACCAACAGCTACGCCCCGTATACCGATCGGGTCATGTCGTATCTTCTGGAGGGGGTGCTCGATGAGTATCCCGATTGGACGAGCTACTTCGACGTCGTCGTGACCGGGGCCGGCAAACCGTCGTTTTTCACCGAGCGCTCCTCGTTTCAGGAGGTCGACCGCGATGGCGACATCCATGGTGAGGTCACCGAGGACTTCCAACAGGGGACTCTCTATCAGGGCGGAAATCTCCGCGACTTCGAACGGATGGCGGGATTTGGCGGCGACGGCGTCCTGTTTGTGGGAGACCACATCTACGGCGACATCCTTCGAAGCAAAAAAACCAGCACCTGGCGCACCGCGATGATCGTCCAAGAGATGGAACAGGAGCTGGCGCAGGCCCGCGAGATGCGCGAGGAACTCCAGAAAATCGAGACATTCGACCGCGAGATCACTCGGCTAAATTCGGAACTTACCTACGACCAGGGCTTGACCTATCAGATCGACGCCGTGCTCGATCGGCTCGAATCCGGGGAGCTTCGGGCCGATGAGCTGGAGGGCCGAGATGCCGACGAACTCCGACAGACCCGGGACAAACTCAAAGAGGCCCAGCGGCGCATGCGGCGTCGCCGCCACGAATTGATCGAGCAGCTCCGGGAGACGGAGCGGTCGTTCGAAGACAATTTCAACCCCTACTGGGGCCTGATCTTTCGTCAAGAGAACGAAAATACACTCTTCGGAGAACAGGTCGAAGACTTTGCGTGTGTCTACACCAGCCGGGTCTCGAACTTCCTGAACTACTCGCCGATGCATTACTTTCGAGCGTCCCGACAGCCACTCCCGCATGAGCAATTCTAGCGCAGACGCGAGCGCGCCGAACGGGGGCATGTTCCTCCGAATTCAGGTCGAACCGGGATGGATCGACCGCTCGTCTCGGTTATACGAGGTGACGTTCGCGTCCCTCAGCACAGGGCTGCACAGATCATGATCCGAAACACTGCCACAATTGCACTCGCGACGATGTATCTCGTCATCATCGGAGGCACGTCGCCGAGTACGGCCGCACCGCCGAACGCAGATGACCGGCCCCTCTGGGTCGACGGCGATTCCTCGAGCCGAACCCGGAATTCACCGCTCCGACGCTCGTCGATCTCGGAACTCGTCGACCAGACGAGCCGGTCGGTCGTCAACGTGATCGTGACCTACGGTGGCGGTGATTTCGCGGCATTTCTTCGCGAGCCGCCCGGCGGACGCGAAGGCATGGGCCAGGGATCCGGATTCATCATCCATCCCTCCGGATACGCGCTGACGAACTACCACGTCGTCAAGGGCGCTACTCGAATCAAGATCCGGCTGAAGGATCAGTCCGAACACTTCGCCAAAGTCGTCGGCGTCGATCCAAAGACGGACCTCGCGTTGATGAAAATCGATGCAGAGCGCTCCTTTCCGGCCATGCCCCTGGGTGACAGCGAAACCGTCGAGGTCGGCGACTTCGTCGTCGCCATCGGCAATCCCCTGGGGCTGCACCATACCGTCACAAGCGGGATCGTCAGCGCACTGGGACGGCGAAATCTCGGCCTGGAAGACGACACACTCTACACCGATTTCATCCAGATCGACGCGCCGATCAACCCGGGGAACTCGGGTGGACCGCTGGTCAACCTCACCGGCGAAGTGATCGGCATCAACACCGCCATCAACCAGAAGGGTCAGGGCATCGGGTTCGCCATCCCGATCAATGCCGTCAAGAAACTGCTGCCGCAGCTAAAATCGAAGGGGTATGTGACCCGAAGCTGGCTGGGCGCCCGGGTACAGCCGCTCAGCGAGAGCCTGGCGAAGAGTTTTTCGATGGAGCGACCCCAAGGTGCGCTGATCACCGAAGTTCTCGAAGACAGCCCGGCCAACCAGGCCGGGCTGAAAGCCGGCGATGTCATCGTCGGATTCGGGGGTCAGCCGGTCCGAGACAGCCAGGAGCTGCCGTGGCTCGTCTCGAGCACCTCTCCCGACGAGAAGGTCTCCGTCCGACTGTACCGCGACGGTCGTGAGGTAAACCGCTCGGTCTCGCTGGAGGAGCACCCGGACCAGGAAAAACCCGATATCCCGGAGACTCGCCCGCCCGAAAAGGCCCGTAGCACCGAACTGAACGTGCAGGTCAAAAATCTCTCCGACTCTCTCGCCAGACAGCTCGGCGCCGGCTCGCGAGGCGGAGTCGTGGTCACCGACATCGGTGACGAATCTCCGGCGCGCGGCGCGGGACTCCGAAAGCGGGATGTCATCACCGAGATCGGACCGACATCGATTTCGAGCAAACGGGATTTCGAGTCGGCCGTCAAAGCCCTGAAGTCGGGGGATCTGGTACGATTGAAGCTCGTCCGCGGCGGGCGAGTGGTCTACATTGCGTTCGAGCGGTAGACCGAACGGACTTTGAATCGACCCTCGACGACCCTCCCGTCCGATGAAACTCGACTGGACCGACATCCGCGGCCAGCAACGCGCCAAGACGCTGCTGGAGAATGCACTCGAGATGGACCGACTCCACCACGCCTACCTGTTCAAGGGACTCAGCGGAGTCGGCAAGCGGCTGACCGCCCATTCGCTCGCAGCCGTCATCAATTGCCAGCAACGTCCGGAGGGAGACTTCGAGACACCCTGCGGCGAGTGTCGATCGTGCCGCAAGATCGCCGGCGGAAACCACCCGGACGTCGTCACGATTGAGCCGGACGGCGCCTACATCAAGATCAGCCAGATTCGGGACCTTCAGACCGAAGCCAACAAGCAGCCCCACGAGGCGCGACGGCGGGTCGTCATCATCGACGAGGCTCATACGCTGACCACCGAGGCGGCGAACGCCCTCCTGAAGACGCTCGAGGAACCGACCACCCGAATGCAACTGGTACTGGTCACCGACCAGGCTCACCGCCTGCTCGACACGATCATCTCACGATGCCAGACGCTTCGATTCGCCCCTCTTGAGACCGACGACATCCAGGCGATCCTCCGAGAACGGATCGACACGTCCGACGCATTCGACTCCGTTCCGTCGGATCAAACCGTCGGCCTGGCGGCCGGCTACGGCGAAGGGAGCGCCGGCCGGGCCTGGCAGATGCTGGAGTCGGGACTGCTCGATGAACGCGAATCTCTCGTGCGCCGTGTGATCGATCAGCGGGCCGGGAGACCGGCGAGCCTTCTCGATCTGGCCGAAGATCTCGGGCGGAGCAACGACCAGCTCGAGGCACAGCTCGATATTCTGAAGCTCTTTTTTCGGGATGTCATGCTCCTGATGGCCGCCGACGACCGCGACCGCCTGGTCAACGCCGATTTGGATGACCTGATCGACCAGGTCACCGACGGTCTCTCCCTGGAGGGCGCTGCCGATCGTGTCGAGGCGATCTTCGAGGCCGAGGAACGGCTCGAGCGCAACGTCAACCCACAACTGGTGATGGAGAATCTCCTTCCCCGGCTGCAACTCGAGGAGCTCTGACCTCCTTGCACCGAGCAGAGAGGTTTGATTAGTTTCCCGCCCGACTCCACCGACCCGCTCCCGAGGACCACAATGTCGACTTTCTACGTCACAACGCCGATCTATTACGTCAACGGCGCCCCCCATCTCGGACACGCCTACACGACGATCGTCGCCGATGCGATGGCCCGTCACTACCGCCAACGCGGCGACGACGTCTTCTTTCTGACCGGAACCGATGAACACGGTCTCAAGGTCCAGCGCTCCGCCGAAGAACAAGGGATCCCTCCCCAAGAACTGTGCGATCAGAACTCCCAAAAATTCAGGGAGCTCTTCGACCGGATGAACCTGACGCACGATCGGTTCATTCGCACGACCGAATCGGACCACGAGGACGTCGTCCTTGAGATCGTCGAGCGGATGAAGTCCAACGACGACGTGTACCTCGACACCTACGAAGGATGGTACGCCCCGTCGGACGAAGCCTACTACGACGAATCAGAGATCGAGGACGGAGTCGCGATCTCGAGCGGCTCCGAGGTCGAGTGGGTCGAAGAAGACAGCTACTTTTTTCGCCTCGGTGACTACGAGGACGATCTTCTCGAATGGTACGACGAAATCGAGGGCTGCGTCGCACCCGAATCCCGGCTCAACGAAGTTCGTTCTTTCGTAGAGGGCGGGCTCAATGACCTGTCGATCACCAGGACGAGTTTCGACTGGGGCATCGAGTGGCCCGACGACCCGGAGCATGTTCTTTACGTCTGGGTCGACGCTCTGGCCAACTATCTGACCGGCATCGGATTTGGGGAGGACCCCGAAAAATTCGAACGATTCTGGCCGTGCGACATGCACCTCGTCGGCAAGGATATCCTTCGCTTCCATGCCGTCTACTGGCCGGCGATTCTGATGAGCGTCGGGATCGAGCCCCCCAGAGGGATCTTTGCCCACGGGTGGTGGTTGGTCGAGGGCGAAAAGATGAGCAAATCAAAGGGGAATTGGGTCTCGGCCGACGATCTGCTCGACGAATATGAACTCGATGTGCTGCGATACTTCCTGTTGCGTGAGATTCCACTGGGCCAGGACGGCAATTTCGCGACCTCCCGGATCGTGGAGCGAAATAACTCGGAACTGGCCGACAACTTCGGCAATCTGGTCAACCGAACCTGTGGCATGCTCGACAGCTTCAATGATGGCGAGGTGCCGTCTCCGCCCTCTTCGGTCGAGCCCGTCGACGCCGACCTCGCCGACGCGGCTCGCCGGGCGCGCAAAGAGGTCGTGCGGGCCATGGACGAACGCGAGACCCACGTAGCTGTCGAGGCGGCGATGACGCTGTCGAGACATCTCAACAACTACATCCAGCAGACGACCCCATGGGTCCTCAATCGAGAGGACCGTCACCAGCGGCTCGAAGCTGTACTGTACAATATCGTCGAGGGCATCCGCTGGGTCGCCGTGCTGATGGCCGCATTCACGCCGGACACCTCCCGCGCGGTCCTCGATGCGATCCTTGCGGACGAGCGCTCCGACAATGCCCTCGCCTTCGAGACGCTCGAGTGGGGGATCGTGGAGGGAGGCTTCGAGCTCGCCGCGCCCCCCGTTTTATTCGAAAAACTCGATCCACCTGAAGACGAAGACGAGACTCCCGACGAGGATACGATGCCTGAGTCCCAAGAAGAGACCGACGAGGAACCCGACAACTTGATCGACTTCGACCACTTCACCGACGTGGAATTTGCCGTCGGTGAAATCCTTGCCGCCGAACCGGTCGAGGGAGCTGACAAACTCCTCGAGCTGACGGTCGACCTGGGAGAGCCCGACCCGCGCACGGTGGTCGCAGGGATTGCCAACTCCTACGAGCCGGATGAACTCGAGGGGCTGCGCCTGACCTTTGTGACGAATCTGGAGCCGGCGAGCCTCTTCGGCATCGAGAGCCAGGCGATGCTGCTGGCTGCCACCGATGAGGACGGAAACCACGTACTGGCGAGCTACCCCGAAGGCGTCAAGCCGGGAGCCTCCGTCGGATGAGCCGAACACCGCTCGCCGACATCGCCAATCCCGAGACGCGGCTCCAAGAGTTGGAGTACCGCATCGAGCACGACGAGGGGCGCTCTCTTCTGGGGACGCTTCTCGGCCGTCTGGATGACCCTCATCCCGAGATTCGCCAGGCCGCCACTGCGGCGCTTCGGAACCAGGTCGGCGATACCGTCGCCGGAATCGCCGCCGCGCTGCTGCATCAGCCGCCCGCCGAAATCGAGCGGATCCTGGGGATGTTCAATCTCGACGTGGAGGTGGAGCCAAACGACCTGGTCCGTCAGGCCGCCTGTACGATCCTCCAGAACCATGGCGCCGATGAGTCACGCAAGGCGCTGGTCCTGGCCGCCAACGACGAGTCGGCCGATGTCCGGTATCGAGCCCTCCTGTCACTTTCTCGGCGGCCCGATGCCGGGGGAGAGGAGCTAGAACGTGTGGTGGCATCGCGGCTCCAGGATTCAGACGACGAGGTAGCCGGGGTGGCCGCCGAGCTCATCGCGCGAGAGGGTCTCGTCGATTACGCCGACGGCGTCGTCGCCGTCTGGAACCGGATCGACGATCCCGGAGCGGATCTTCAATTCGCGATCGCTCTGGCGCAACTGTACGGCGAACACGGTGCATCGTTGGAGGAGAGTACCGTCGACGCGGTCGTCCAGCAGTTGACCGACGGCATGGACGACGAAGAGACGGGCACGGCTGCCATTCGCAGCCTGGTGGACCTGGGGTCCGAGCACGCCGTCGAACCGCTCCACGAACTGCTGGATCGTTGGTTCGTACATCCCCTTCTTCGCGTCGAAGCCGCCGCGGCACTGGTCCAGCTCGACGACCCGAGGGGATACGAAAAGATCGCCGACGCGCTCGACCATCGACGTAGAGACGCTCGCGGATACGCCATCCGTGCCGTCGGCCGCCATCGAATCGATGATCATCTCGACCGACTCGTCGAACTCGCCGCCAGCGAGGACTATCACAACGAAACGGCTCTACTGGCGCTGGTCGAATGGGGATCCGCAGAGGCGCTGGATGCCGTGGAGACGCTTCGCCGCGAGCACTCGGGGCACAAGATCGGAGTCTTGGCCGAGCGAGCCCTGGAGCTACGCGACAAACACGGACACTTCACAGCGGAGATGCTCGACTTTCCCTCGGCCTCCCCGTAGCCCCCCGTCGATCACCAGGGGATCTCGCCGCCATCCCATTCCAGAAACTGGCCCGACTGTTCGCGGCCCGCCTCGTCGATACGGCCGATCAGGTTCGTGACACTCTCCTCGGTCGTGATCAGCGCACCGTCGCCGCCCATGCGCGTCTGCACCCAACCGGGATGCACGACGAAGGCGACAATGTCGTCGTCTTCCAAATCGAGCGCCAGCGATTTCGTCGCCATATTCAAACCGGCTTTCGAGACGCGATAGGCGTACGACCCGCCACTTCCGTTGTCGGCGATCGACCCCATCTTGGAGGTGAGATTCACGATCTTTCCTCCCCCCTCGGCAGCGACGTTGTCGAGCAATTCTTCAACGACCCGGAGGGTGCCCTTCACGTTCACTTCGAAATCCGCCTGAATTTCATCGAAGTCGAACCCCTCATGGGGCTCTCCGCCCCGATGGAGCACACCGGCGTTGTTGATGAGGACATCGACGCTTCGGCCGTCTAGCTGACGGCCGAAAGACGCCACGCTCTGTGGCTCGGAGATATCGAGCGAGTGGATTTCGATATCACGCTCGTCGGCGAGCAATTGGAGCTCCCGGGCGTCCGACGGGTTGCGAGCGGTCGCAACCACGTCGTCACCTCGGGCAGTCAGTTGGTCGACGAATTCCAGGCCGATGCCGCGATTTCCACCGGTCACGACGTACTGCATTGCATCCTCCGATCGGTTCAAAGTTCAATTGACGCACACTATCCACGCCCCTTGAGGGTAATCAGCACACCGCGGACGTCGAACGGCACACTACCGGGTGACCTGCAATTTAACCGTCTCCGTGTCCTCGCCCTCGATGACGACATGGGTGTCGGCCAACTCGGGGGCAAACTTGCAGATCGCTTTTGAGAACTCGCCCAGTTGACTGGACCAGATTCGGCCCTCCCCCGCCATGACCGCCAGCGCGAGTGCCCAGCGAGTCGTATCGCGCACTTGGCCCCGGCCGGCCAGATAACTTGCAAACTCCGACAGGCCACGACGGCCGATCTCCTCGGCCGGCACACCCTCTTCGCCCATCACGGTGAGCACCTCGGGACATTCGCTCCCCTCGACTTCGATCAACATGACGTTTCCCTGAGATGCGGCGTCGTGCAGTTCGGTCAACGTCGCACCGAGGCTGACGTCCGCGGTCATGTTGTCGGCGAAGGCATCGATCTCTCGAAGCCCCACATGCTGGGGCAGGTGGGCCAGCAGGACCGATAGCTCGACGTGGCGCACGTAGCCGCGATCCCGCAGATCGAGCGGCTGTACGCGCCCCTGAATCGGAGTGACGGTTGCCCGAAGCTGCCCGGGCCCGCGCGGCCGGAACCCGTAGGCGTCGAGTTCGATGTCGAGTCCCCCGCCCATCGCCTCCACGAGCGGTACCAGCGCCGGCTCGACCTGCTCCGGCAGGTAGGCTCCCGACACATGGGTGCATCCGGTCAGCACGAGTTCCGTGGGGTAGTCGCGCCGGAGGAGACCCGGCAGCAAAATTCCAAGAAGCTCCACGACACTCCCAGGGGGATCGACATCGATCTCGAAGTGCGTCTCGGCGACATCGGACCGGCCCGGCGACAGGACTCGACTCAACGGGTCGGAGCCGAAGGTATCGAGGGTCGCCCCGAAAATCTCCTCGAATGCGCCGACCACGTCCCGCGTGACCCCTCTGAGCTCGGCCGTGCCGTCGCGGGACGGTTCCACTCGGAACGAAAAGGGGTCGCGGGTGACCGCCGACAGTGAAAGCGCGGCAGCGAGCTCGGGATCCGGGCGACTCCGTTGGATTGGAAGCTCAAGCATTCTGTACGCCTCTCAGTGGTTGTGGATGCCGGCGGCGCAGTGTCAGTATGAATTCGTCGACTCTGTGCCTAGCTTGTGAGCAGACACCTGTTTGTGTGTGCTTACCTCGTGTTCCAGACGACTCTCATCGCAACGGAGGATTCCGTGTATATCCTCGTCGCCACCGATCTTTCGAAGGGTTCCGTACCTGCCGGTCAGTTCGCCTTCGAGTTCGCCGAGCAACTCGACGACGTCAGCAGCAGCGTGACTGTTAGCCACGTCGTGCGGACCCAGTATGCCGACCTCTTGGATGGCGGTCCAAACCTCCAAGATCCGGAGACCCAGGAAGAAATCACCAACAAAGTGACCGGCTGGCTGCAGCGCAACGTCGATCGCCACGGCCGCAACTTTCACGTCGAGCTGTGCAAGGGCCGGCCCGCCGAAGCCCTCTCGGAGCTGGCCCGTGCCGAAGGAGCCGACTGGCTCGCCGTCGGCCGTTCCGGCCGCGGTGCTCTGGCCAAGGCCGTCGTCGGTTCGACCTCCGAATCCCTGGGTCACAATCCCCCCTGCAACCTCGCCGTCTGTCACCCCGCCGGCCTGGACTGGGACGGCTCGCCCCGATTCGCCGTCGGGGTCGACTTTACAGAGACCTCCGGCCGAGCCCTGCGCGAAGCCGCCCGATTCGCCAAACAGGTCGGCGGCTCGCTGGACATTCTTCACATCGTCGCACCGCCGACCTACGAGACCTATCCGTTCGAATCGCTGGTCGTCGAAGAGCCCCGGGTCCACAACATGGACGAACTGGTCTCTCATCTCTCCGGGGAACTCGACCGATTTATCGACAAGCACGGGGAGGCCCTCGAGGGCCTCGAATGGCGTTCGAACACCCTGACCGGATATCCGACAAAGGAACTCACGGATTTCGCCGACGAACACTCGCTCGACGGCATCTTCCTGGGCGCCGCCGGACGGTCTGCCGTCGCAGATTTTCTGCTGGGGAGTGTCGTCCGCGGCATTCTCAAGAACATGAACACGAACGTGTTTTTGACGCAGCCAGCCTGACCGAAGTTCTGTTCGATCCACCGGCGCTCGGCCCGGCTACAACTGAATCTGCGTGCCCACCTCCACGACGCGATCCGGCGGCAGCCTGAAGTAGGCGGTCGCCTGACGGGCGTTCCGAGAAATCAGGGCGAACAATTTCTCGCGCCACATCGACATTCCCGGTTTCTCGGACGCCTTCAAGTTCTCGCGCCCCAGGAAGAAGGTCGTCTCATCGATGTCAAAGCCCTCTTCCTCGACGACCAGCCGCTCCATCAGCTTCGGCACATCGGGATCCTCGGCGAATCCGTAGTCAGCCACGACTTCGAAGCAATTGCGGCCGAGGTCGCGAATGTGTGCCCGGTCTTCGGGATCGACGTACGGAACCTCCTGGGTCTCCAGTGTCAGCATGATGACCCGTTCGTGAAGCACCCTGTTATGCTTCAGATTGTGCTGTAGGGCGTGAGGCGTTCCACCCGTCGACGAACTCATGTAGACCGCCGTGCCCTCTACGCGGACCGGCTCGACTTCATCGACGCGTTCGAAGAACTCTTCGTAGGGCAGGATCTTGTCGGACAGCCGCTTCGCAAGGATCCCTCGACCCCGCTTCCAGGTGGTCATCACCAGGAAGAAGAGGCCGGCGACCGCCAGCGGGAACCAGCCCCCGTCGGGTACTTTGACGATGGCCGCCGACCAGAAGCCGAGGTCGACGACCAACAGGGTGGCGGCCATCCCCAGCACCAGAAACAGAGACCAGCCCCAGCGGATGTAGGTCACGAACGCGAAGAGAATCGTGGTGAAGACCATGTCGGTGGTCACCGCCACGCCGTACGCGGCCGCCAGGTTACTCGAGGCACGTCCCTCCGGCAGACTGAAACCGATGACCAATCCGATACAGGCGACCATCAACGCCCAGTTGACCGCCGGCATATAGATCTGGCCGAAGTGCTGCTCGGAGGTCTGATCGACTTTCAGACGCGGGAGATAACCGAGTTGGACCGCCTGGCGGGTCAGAGAGAAGGCCCCCGAGATGACCGCCTGCGATGCGATGATCGTCGCAGCCGTCGCAATCGTGATCTGATAGTAACGCAACCAGACCGGCGCCGCCTCCGGGATCATCTGGAAGAAGGGATTGAACGAATGGCTCATCGCCGTCTCTTTGCCGACACTGAGGATCAATGCCCCCTGCCCGAAATAATTCAGAAGCAGGCACGGCAGCACGATGCCAAACCAGGTGATGCGGATCGGTTTGGTGCCAAAGTGTCCGATGTCGGCATACAGGGCCTCTCCCCCGGTAACGACCAGGAAGACCGACCCCAGCACCAGGAGCCCGTAGATGCCGTTGCTGGCGAAGAACGAAATGGCGTACGCGGGATTGATCGCCCGAAAGACTTCAGCGGCGCCCCACAGATTGTAGATCCCCAGGGCGCCGAGCGTGATAAACCAGACCAGCGTGATCGGTCCGAAGACCGCTCCCACACCTGCGGTTCCCCTGCGTTGAAAGGCAAACAGCGCGATGAGGATCCCGATCGTAATCGGGATGATATAGGACTGTAGACTCGGTGCGACGGTCTCCAGCCCCTCGACGGCACTGACGACGGAGATGGCCGGAGTGATCATGCTGTCTCCCCAGAGCAGCGCCGCCCCGAAGAGTCCCGCCAGCAACATCCACCAGCGGCGACTCCCTCGCTCGGGGTCCGCCGAAGGGGGTGTGATCAGGGCGGTCAGCGCGATGATGCCGCCCTCACCGTTGTTGTCGGCCCGCAGGACGAGCACCAGGTACTTGATGGAGATAACTAGGATCAGCGACCAGAAGATCAACGAGAGAATCCCGAGCACCGATGACTCGACGGGCATGATCCCGGCGCCGCCGGCCTGATACTGATGGATCGACTCGCGGATCGCATACAGCGGACTCGTGCCGATGTCGCCGTAGACGATTCCGAGAGCGGCCAGTGACAGGGCCGCCAGAGATTCTTCATGAGCCGATTCGGAGTCGGTGTCAGTCATAGCAGTTCCGTACCATCAAAAATCAGTGATCAGGTAGAGCCAGCCTACAACCTTCAACGGCGATGGAGCCGTGTCAAACGCCAACCAAGTAGACTAGTTGTCGGCTTGTTCGTCGCGCAGGGCCATGACCGGACAGGGCAGAAGCCGGAGTAGTTTGAGCGTGTTGCTGCCTACAAAATACCGCTTCCAGCCGCGCTGCCCGTGGGTTCCCATCACGGCGAGATCCACATCGAACTCCTCGACGATCTCGTTCAACGCTTCGTGAGGCCTGCCAGAGCGCACCAGCCGGGTCACGCCCGGGCCCTCTTCGAATTCTAAGTCCGGCTCCAAATCCGCCGTCCATTCATCAAGCCGCTCTCGACCGCGCCTCTCGACGTCTTCGTCGTCGACGTCCTCGGACCAGTCGAACAGCCCTCCGGGCGGGTCGACGACATGAGCCACGATCAGGCGCGCATCGAACAACCTGGCCCACCGGGCCGCGTACTCGACACCGGCCCGACTGGCCGCCGAAAAGTCGGTGGCCGCCAGCACGGTCTGACAGCGCCCGGACGGGTGATCGGCGGGCACGACGACGGTCGGCCGCTCGGCCTGCCGAATCACCTCTTCGGCGGTACTCCCCAGAAAATACGAGGCGACAGCCCGTTCCTCGGCCCCTCCAATCACGACCAGGTCGGCATGCTTGCGCTGCGCCACGTCTCCAATCGCTTCGGAGGGACGCCCCGCCTCGAAGACGAACTCCACATGGCGGGGCTGATTCTCCTCGGCGACGGCCTCAGAGAAGACCTCATCCAATTCGGCGAGAATTCGTTCCTTGATCTGGGCCTCGCTGCGCTGCGCACGCTCCACGAAATACGCCCAACTCGACTCGTCACGAGGCATGTGAAACCCGTGCATCAGCACGAGTGTATCCTTGCGCGCTCGAGCGACCATCGAAGCATACCGGATCGCGGCGTTCGAACTTTTCGAGAGGTCTGTTGCTGCCAGTACCGTCATCCCACTCTCCTCGTTGAAGTGTCGTCTAGGCGAGGATCTCGGTGACCTCGGGATGGCGACCCATCAAGGCGATGTCCCGATTCCAAGCGTCGATGAATGTTTCGAATCCGTTTGCCTTGTACTCCGCCAGGGGCCACCACGCTTCGATCGCCACATCGTCGTCCTCATCCAGGTAGATCCGCGTGACAATGAACTGGGACTGCATGGCGTTGATAAAGCGATGTACATCTTCGGCTTCGGCACCGGGACGCACGGAGATAAAGCTCTGAAAAAGTACTCCCCCCGATTGCTCGGTCATCGCAAAGTTCCAGTAATCACTGTGTTGCGCCTCTCGCACGTCACCGTCGTCCCCCTCGATCGAATAGTTTAGGGTTTCGAGATGACGACTGAACTTATCCAATATCTCAGACATATATTCGCTGTGCTCCCATGTGTGCGAAGCGATCATTCGGCATCAGCCGATCGCCTCAAGAGAATTCCGTTGTAGGGCCCCTCTGGTGTGTCAAACGTTCCGCCGACTGCGAAGAGTCCCGGCCCGTCCGCACCCGATATCGATCGAAGCGTCATGGACGTGGAGACCGATACAGGCTCGAAGGTGAAGTCCTCCGCTGAAAAGCGCAACCGCCCTGCCAGGCCCCGACGGCCGACGATCCACCCACTCTGGCGGCCGCTCAACCAGATGTCCTGTATACCCGGGTAGCCCTGCAGGGAGTTTGCCTGCCATCCCTCTCCATCCGGGCGAACCACGACCCCTTGCGAACCGCCCCCGACCGCAATGATCTGATCTTGCCCGGTTCCCCGAATGGCCCTCAAGTCCCGCTCCGTACCGGATTCCTGCGTGCGAACCGACTCGCCGTCCCAATGCAGAAGCGTACCGTTTTGCCCGCCGATATATACATTGCTTCGGCCGATCCCCCACACTGCATACAGGGCCCGAGTATCGGGGTGCTCGGCTCGCGGCCACTCGACTGTGGTCCACTGGCCGTCTCGATTTCGGAGAATGATGCCCCCCTCCGAAGTGCCAGCCGACCCTCCGACTGCCCACATATCCCCGGGTCCGGTCCCCCAAATGCTGTGAAGATTCTGACCCGTAGGCGTCGCGGGCCGGCTCCACTCAACGCCGTCCCAACGCAGAATCACGCCTCCATCCCCGGCCACGAATGTCGTTCCATCCGAAAACGAGTGAACGCTATTCAGGAGTTGGACGCCCTCCGGCAGCAGGACTTCAGTCCACCGACTGCCGTCATAGCGGGCGGCCGCACCTCGGCCAGGTTCGCCGCCCACGACCCAGACATCGCCGAAGCGGTCGGCGTGGACGTCCGAGATCCAGCGGTCGGCCAGTGGGATAGATGCCTGATTCCATCCTCTCGTCTGGCCATCCGGGCCACCGCATCCAATAGCGAGGGACAGCCCAGCCACCAGGACGGAACGCAACAGGAATCGACGGAACATGGTTGGGACTCGTTCTCAGGGATCGACTCGTTCGAGACACTGTAGGGGGGGCACCGGTCCGACTCAACGCCCGACGGATGTGAGTTCCCGTGACTTCCGCAGCGGCGTGATTTACGTTCCCTCGGGCCACTGATCTGATCGAGAAGAGACCCCTCAAGCGTTGTGAATCCACAGGATTTTCGAACCGAGCTTTCAGGGATCGTCCGGGGGACGGTGGCCACTCTGCGCCGCGCAACGCGCAATGCTGCTCACCTGGTCTTCGACGGCAACATCTCGGCACACCGCACTCCACACGAAGTCGTCGACGACGGCGAGATCTACCAGCTTCGCCGCTACCGGGAGGATCCGTCCGACGGACCGGTGGTCCTGATGGTTCCTCCCCTGATGGTCACCCCGGAGGTCTACGATATCGCGCCGCGGCTCAGTGCCGTGGAGTTTCTGTCCAGGTCATTCGACCCGTGGGTCGTCGATTTCGGGGTCCCAGAAGACACACCCGGGGGCCACACACGCGACCTCGCCGACCACATCCGGGCGGTCGACGACGCGATCACCTCGGTGTCTGCCAGGACCGGCCGTGAGGTTCACCTGGTCGGATATTCGCAGGGCGGACTCTTCTGCTATCAGGCGGCCGCCCTCAGAGACTGCCAAAACGTCGGTTCGGTCATCACTTTCGGCAGCCCCGTCGACCTGCACCAGAACTTGCCGGCTGTGACCGACCGCGACGCCGCCCGCCGCGTCTTCGAGACGCTCCGCGCCGGACTCGACGTACCACTCGAGGAATTCGGCCGCCTGCCGAGCTGGCTGACCAGCCGTGGCTTCAAGCTGCTGAACCCGCTCAAAGAAATCGCATATCGGACGAGCCTCCTTTTACACCTCCACGACACGGAGACACTCAAGGAGCGGGCCCCGAAGCGACGTTTTTTGGACGGCGAGGGCTTCGTCGACTGGCCCGGTCCGGCGTTGCGCGACTTTCTGAAGATCGTGCTCGAAGAAAACCGGATGGCCGACGGGGGCTTCTCCGTCGGAGATCGAAAGGTATCACTCGACCGGATTGACTGTCCGGTCCTCTACTTCGCCGGGAAAACCGACGATTTCGCCCGTCGACCGGCGGTCTCGGCCATCGAGTCGCTGGCTCCGCGCGCATCGGTTCGGGGCATCGATGTCGACACCGGTCACTTCGGGCTCGTGGTCGGCTCCACGTCGATGAACCGGGTCTGGCCGCGGGTCGCACAATGGCTTCGGGACCACCGCGACTAACTCACTCCTCGTCGTCATCATCCGAGGGAGCCAGCGGCGCGAAACTGGCGTCTCGGATGCTGTCGGCTCTGGCTTCGGCCTCGGGCATGCCCGATTCGAGGATGGCCTCCACAACCGACTCCGTGTCGTAAGAGATGCGGATATCCTGGAGGGTCCAACCGTTTCCATTCCACCTGGCGAGTCCGTACGCCGCCTTCTGGTTCCCATCCCAGGGAAACCCGACCGATCCGACGGCCCGCACCCGGCGGTCCCCGAATCGGCCGGCCATCGGATAGTGAATATGACCGAAGACGGTCATCTGCGCTCGTTCGTTTTGCAGCAGCTCGTCGGCCTCCTCGGGTGACGTCATAGACCAGCCAGAATACGCGTGCGGCTCCACAAGGATGGGCCGCTCAGTGTCGACGGGATTCGCATGCACGACGTGCAGGTGGTTCTCTGCAACGTCGCCCTGTTCAGGCGGTGCGACGCTCACGTCGAAGGGCCGCGCACCCAGCCAGTCGAGCTGCGAATCTTCCAACTGTTGTCGAGTCCACTCGACGACCGGGTCTTCGCGATGAGCCTCGTACTTCGTCGTCAAATACTCGTCGGTATTCCCCAGGATCGCGGGGTGGCTCGTCTCCATGACCCGTCGGACGCACTCGGTCGGCTCAGGCCCGTTCACGGCGTAATCTCCGCCGAAGATGACGGCGTCGATCTCACTTCGATCGGCGATGTCCTCGAGCACGGCTTCCAGGGCACGAAGATTCCCATGAATATCGAAGACAAGAGCCACGTTCCGGGCCTCGATCGTCTCTGTCATCGGTCAGGTACCTTCGGAGGGGATCAGATTCAGACGCTTCCTTTGACTCAGCGCCAATCGTGGGGATCTTCCGGCTGCAGCATCTCTGTACCCAGTTTCATTTTGTCAAAACGACTGGAGGTATTCGATGAAGAGCGGCGATTACGGTTATCAGAAGGAACTCGGCGATGTCGACTTCGACGAAGCTGTCGAACGCGTCACCGAAGCACTTTCGAACGAAGGTTTCGGTGTCCTCACCGACATCGACGTAAAGGGTGTGTTCAAAAAGAAGCTGGACAAGAACTTTCGCGACTACCGCATCCTCGGTGCCTGCAATCCGAATCTGGCCTTCAATGCGATCCAGGCCGAACCCGACATCGGGGCGCTGCTCCCGTGTAATGTGGTGGTTCAACGTTCCGAAGACGGGGGTGGCACGCGGGTCACCTTGCTGAAACCCTCCGCCATGCTGGCAATGGTCGATGACGAGGCCGTCGGCGACGTTGCCGAGGACGCCGATGCACGCCTCCAACGCGTACTCGAATCCCTCTGAGAGCGGCCTGCGATCCTAGCGATCCGGCCTGCGCTCGAAGTTCCAGCGGACCATCGAGTAGCCGTGCCAGCTCGAAGCGTACAGATCCCGGTAGGTGAAGTTGTTCAGCCCCGCGGCCTTGGCATCTACGCCCATCAGGATCATGTAGACCCGGCCCGACGGAAAGGGCGCCGGCCGTGTCTCGGCGGGTAGGTCGTCAAAGCTCGGGAACGACGGCAGCCGAACCGTCGTCTCCCGGCCATCCATCAGGTACTCCCAGAACTCGCGACCCTCTCGGTTGTAGAGGATGACTCGCCAGAAGTCCGGGAACGGAGGTCCGGTGGCCTGAAACCGAATGGAACGTCCGTTCCAGATAGACCCCGGCTGGGGCTCCACGGGCTCGGGCACATCCAGAAGCGCGGGCATCTCGACCGCCGCCCCCGTATCGACGACATCGGTCCGTACCATCTCCGAGAACGGGTCCCCACCAGCGGTGTAACTGCCGGCGACGACGGTCAGCGACACGTCTGCGAGTGCCCCCTCGAATTCCGGGAGTCGGGGGACCTCCAATACGGTGCCGAGCCCGGTGGCAGGTGTCGGGGCCGGAAATACACCTTCAAAGCCGAAATCGAAGAAGACTTCGGCGCGGTTCTGGTTGGGTCCTCCGGGCGCGTAGATGGGTCGAGACACCTTCACCGCCAGGCTTTCGTCGAGCCGATGTGCGCATCGAATATCGGCTTCGACCTGGGCCCCCTCGGCGACGTTGATATACCGATGCACACCCATGAACCGGGGCGTGAAGGTGTCGGTCGAAGCATCGTAATCACCGCACAACGCCACGGCGGCGACGTCGCCGATGCGGGAGTCGATCTCGAATCGGCCCTCGCCGAAGGTGACCGAACCCGGCCCCGGCTCGACGGTGCCGTAGCGACGTTGTCTGCGAGTCACCGCCACTTTGGCAATGTCGAACTCCGTGGTGGCGCCCGGCTGATCGACCTTCCTGGGGCCCAGGACCTCACCGGTAATTCGACCCGACGGGGTCCCTCCTTCACCGCCGCCACCGCCACTTGGAGGTGGGTCTTCGAGAGGGCTCAAAAAGAGCGTGATATTCTGCGCATCGACCTCGCGCACCGTCGCAGACGAAAACCCGGCGGCCGTCGCGGTCACCGTCTGGGGTCCCATCACTCCCGGCCCCGACAGTGTGATCTGCCCCGACCCGTTGGTCACGCCCGAATACGGCGTATCACTTCGCGTCGAGAGCATCACGAAGGCATCCTCGATCGGACCGCCGGAATCGGAAAAGACACTGACGTTAACGGCCCCATTGACCGGTCCTCCGTCGACACCCCCGTAGCGGCTTGCAGGATTGAAGTACTCATACAGGTAGGGCCCGGCGGCCGACTGGTCCCCGCGTCGAACGTCAATATCGACGGTTCCAACACTGCCGGATGGCGCAGTCACAACCATCCGATACGGGCCAGGTGTTGAAGATATGGTGGCGGGTTCGTCGCCGAAGCTCACCTCATTCGAAGCCTCGAATCCCCGCCCCCGAATCACGACCCGAGTGCCCCCGGCCACCGCGCCCCGAACCGGTGAGAACCCCCAGACCTCCAGGGGCTCTCGGTAGCGAAACCCGTCGGCAATCGTCTTTTCGACGGACCCGCGTTTCAGATGAACATCCACTGTTCCAGGGCCGTGTGCAGGTGTTGTCGCCGTGATCCGTCGGTCGGAGTCAACTGAAAATTGCGCGGGCAGCCCGCCGAACTCGACCCGCTCTAAGCCCTCGAAGCCACGACCCTTCACGACAACGGTACTGCCTCCCCGCGACGGCCCCACCGCCGGATCGAGTGAGTCGACTTCGACCGGATCGACGAACGTGAACGCATCGGTCAGCCGTTGCGCACCGCGCTCGGAGCCGCGAACAACCACATCGACGGTACCAGGGGGATGCGCCGATGTCTGCACAAGGAGCCACGTCTCGTGGCGTTCGAGCACCTGCGCTTGCGACGAGCCAAATTCGACCTCGATGTCCGGGGTATCGAGCCCCTGACCGACCACGGTCACCTCAGTCCCACCATCGGAGGGCCCGGTCTGTGGACGAATGGCCGCAACGTCGTTTCCGGGATCCGACGTGTACAGGTACCCATTCTCGACGACGGCCGCCGCGCCCGGGCCAGTGACGACCACATCCACCAACCCTGCCTGGTGGGCAGGGGTCCGCACGGTAATTGTGCTCCCCTCTCGTTCCACGATCGTGGCAGGACGACCCCCGAACTGGACTGTCGTCGAATCGTCGATCCCAGTGGCCTCGAGGGTGACTGCGGTGTCTCCGGTAGTGGGGCCGGCCGCCGGGTCGATCGATTCGACCTCCACGGGAGGCACGTACACAATACCATCGACCAAGGATGCCGAATCTTGCGACGTCGTTACCCGTAGCGCCGCCTCGCCCGGTTCCCCAGGAGGCACGACGACCCGCAGTCGCGTGGACGAGACACGGTCCGTGCGCACGGCCGCTCGACCGCCGATGCTGACTCCTAGTGGCGGTTCAAACCCCGTGCCGCGGACGGTCACTTGAACGCCACCTTCGACCGGCACGCGCCGGGGAGTCACCGACTCGACTGTCAGTCCATCTACGTAGGTATAGGCATCGGACAGCGAAACGGAGTCACCGGAGGGCCTCACCGCCTTGACGGTGGCGCTCCCGGGGCCGGATGCCTGTGGGACCGTGGCCGTCCAGCCCTGGCCCGACCTGCGGACATCGGCCCTGATTCCTCCGAAAAACAGGCTCGTCTCCGACAGACCGGTTCCGTCGATTCGAACTTCATTCCCACCGGAGACCGGGCCCGATGAAGGCACCACACCCGTGAGCGTGAGTTCGGCCGGCCCAGTGTCTTCGGACGTGCCAAAATCCCAGCCGGTGGAGCCATCGCCGGGGTCCTGTCGGGCCCCGTCGGTCGAGAGGTCGCCGACATCGCCGACGTCGAACCCGGAATCACGGTCAACGCGGCTGTCTGCCGAGTTCGGTTGTCCCGTCGTATCCAACGAGCAACCGGCAACGAGGATCAGCCCCAAAAGAGGTAGCCACCATCGTCTCTGGCAATCACTCGGGTCGGGCTGCATGCCTGCTCCTCAGGTTCGTTCGCTCCGCTCGAGGCGGTGGCCCCGGCGAAGGAACTCAAAACTGGATACCCGACACGTCCGCCGAATAGGCATCCCAACTGGCGATGCTCAGATCTGAGTACCCGAAGTTCTGGTAGGTCGCCGTCGGATGTTCGATACCGATAATCTGAAGTGTATAACCGCCCCCCGGGTACGGCTGAGGACGAATTTCCTCAGGAATATCCGACAGATCCGGAAAGTTCGGCAGGTTCACCGTGTTATCCGTGCCGTCGGCGAAGGCCTCCAAGACCGTCGTTCCGAAGGCGCCGAGCACCTGGATGCGCCAGAAGTCGGGGCGATTCGATGAGTTCGTCTGGAACGAAATCGTCCCGCCCGGGCCCACCCGATAGTTTGGAGGCCCCGGCACCGAGATTTCGGGCACAGCCGGCAGGGGAGGCATTTGGACGGTCCCCGATGTCGACGCCACGCCCTTCTTGATGCCGATGGACTGAGGGGCTCCCAACTGGCCCTGGTCGGTGAACGTATAGACGCCGCCCTCGAAAATCATCTCCACACCGGAGAGCTGTCCGCTCAGTGAGGGGTGATGGTTCAGCGTCACCACATCGGAGCTGGAGCTAGCGCGCGGGAGCTGCCCGAAGACACCTTCGAACCCGAAGTTCAGATACGAGTTCACGGAACGAACCTGGGTTCCCTGACTGATATTCGGGGCGTTGTTCACCTTCACATCCACACTCGTCGTCAGGGGGATGTTCAGGTCGATATCGCGGTTGTAGGTCGAGCCGCCCGAGGCTTGCTGATAGCGGACCACCCCCATCTGCAGGGGCGTGAACACCTCGGTGTTGCGATTGCGGAGTCCGCCTATGGCAACCAGGGCCAGGTCCCCGGTTCGCGACGTGAGGGTGTAGTTTCCGTTTGAATTCAGGACCGCGCCAGAACCGGGGTCCGGATTGTTCGACCACGGACTGCGCTTGGTGGTGTAGATCTGGGCTTCGCGGACCTCGTAGGCGCCGTTTCGGGCGATCTTATCCAGGCCGGTCAGCTTCCCTTTGAAGGTCGCCGTCGGCGGACCCTGGGGCGGGGGACCGGACGACGGGGCCGGGGACAGGAAGATCGTCACGTTTTCCGCATTTACTTGCTGGACGGTCGTCGTCGAGTAGTTTTTGGCAATCGCCGTGATCGTCTGCGCCCCTTTGATGTCGGGGCCCGACAGGGTCACAAGGCCGTCCTCGTTCGTCTGGCCGGTGTACTGGGTGTTCGCGCTGGTCGACAGCATGACGAACGCGTACTGAATCGGGCTTCCGTTTGTCCCATAGACCGATACATTCACCGAACCATTGATCGGCCCCCCCCAGGTCCCGCCGCTTCGCGCTCCTGGGTTATAGTACGTGAACCGATCGGGGGAGGTGATGGTCGTCGAATCCCGGGTCACGTTGACGTCCACAGTCGCCGGGTTGGCCGGCGGAGTCCGCGCGGCGAGGGTCTGCGAATCGAGAACCTTGACCGACGCAGCCGGCTGACCGCCGAAGGTCACCGAGGGGGTCGTTGTGCCCACGAATCCCTGCCCACGAATCTCGACGTAGGTGTTGCCGGCCATGCTTCCGCGCGCCGGAGCGAGGCCGAAGACATCCAGCGGTTCGGTGAACGAAAATCCGTCCTCCAGTGTGGCGCTCAAGTCACCGCGCTCGACCACGATGTCGACCGTGCCCGGTGCTCGGGATGGAGCCGTCGCCTCGATTTCGGTGTTGGAGATCACCGTGTAGGCCGCCTGCACGCCACCGAAGGTCACGCTCTGGGTTCCCGAGAAGCCGATCCCGTTGAGTGTCACGGTTGTTCCGCCGGCGGTCGGCCCCTCGGCCGGGCTCGCCGAATCAACCGACAGGTCGGGTACGTACTCAAGGGCGTTCGACAACGTATCTGTCGAGTCTTGGTTGGTCGCCGTGATATCGACCGTGCCTGGCGCGTGAGCCGGTGCCGCCACTTCAACCCATCCCTGCCCGGTCTGGGTCGGGGTCACCACGGAGCCTCCCACGTTCAACTGGGCGGAATCGACTCCCGGTCCGATGATCTGGAGGATCGTGCCACCGCTGGCCTGCACGGTATCGGGGATCACCTTCACGACATCGAGTGTCGGTGTGCCCGAGTAGTAGACGTATCCCTTCGTCAACACATCCGACGATCCGACCGGGGCCTGGGCGACAACATCGACCGGCCCGACGCCTCTCGCCGAAGCCGGCGCGGTCACCTGAGCGCTCGTTCCGCTGGAGTCGACCGACTGAACGGTCGCCTGCGACGAGCCAAAGAGCACGGTCATCCCGCTGGTAAAGCCAGACCCATTGAGGGTCACCGTCTGGCCGCCGGAGACATCTCCGGTCGCGGGCCGAACCGAATCGATGACCACGGGATCGTAGTAGGTGACTGCATTCGGCATTCGATACGTATCGTCGGCGTTGGTCACCCGCAGCAGCGCCTTCCCGGCCGTGCCAGAGGGCGTCAGGACACGCAGCGTCGAGGCATCAACAAACTCCGTATTTGGTGCCGTTGAACCGCCGATGCTCGCCCGAGTTTCAGGGGTGAATCCGGCGCCCTTGAGCGTGATTTCAGTCCCCCCCTCGGTCGAGATCGTCGACGGGGTGACTGAATCGACACGCAGCGTCGCCGTGTAGGTATATCCATCGGTCAACTGGGCTTCGCCCGTCTCCGGATCGATCGCCTTGACGGTCACCGTCCCGGTAGACGACCCGGCCGGCGCCTGACCGACGAGCGACCCTTCGACGACGTTGACCGTCGCCTCATTTCCGCCGAAGAAGACGACGGTATCTTCGGTGAACCCCTGTCCTCGAATCGTAAACTGGGTTCCTCCTTCGAGTGGGCCCCGGTCCGGCGTGATGCGGGTCAGCGCCAGCGGTTGAAGGCCCATGTCGGCATCATCCCCTGTGTCGGGCTGGCGAATGTCCCAGCCAGGGCCATCATCGCCGTCGGCATCTTCTCCTGATTCTCCGTCGGCTGCTCCATCGGGATCTACATCGCCGCTGTTGCCATCTTCGGCGTCCATGCCACCGTCGAGGCCGACCTCGATATCGGCACCGCCATCGGCACCTCCGGCGTCTTTGTCGGTCCCCAGATCCTCGCTGCACCCCACCCCGAGCACCATGAGCACCGCCAACACCAACATTCGAAGGGAAGTTGCGGCACCGGCCGTCACCGCGTCCGTCCGTCCACTCTGCGACGTTCGGGCGTCATCCATGTCAGACCTCGAAGAATCCAGTACTGGTTCGGTTGGGAAGTCTCTATCGCACGGGAACTATAGGTCTCCCGGGCGCGGATATCAAACTGAAGGTCGACCCCGCGTCGTCCCTTGCGTCAACGAGCGGGGTCCGCCGGATGTTCCATAAAGTAGTCGATAATCACATCCAGGTAGCTCGAAAGGTGCGGGCAACGAATCGAAGTATCGCGCAGGGCCCGCTGAAGATTGCTCGCATCGTAGGAAGCTGCGTGATTGAAATAGACGATCGCCTCCTGGGGGATCCCGACCGATTCTTCGATCGATGCGTTCCCCAGAGCGGCCTCCATCCACCCGGCGGGAATGGACCCGATAGCGGACCGACGCCCCATGCAATCGAGGGTCAACGAGAAGATGTCCCGGGCACGCATCGGATTCGGATCCGCGACATGGTACGCTGAGCCCGAGGCCTCGTCCTTCAGACCGACGAACGCCATGGCTTCGGTGGCAAAATCGACCGGCACGAGGTTCACGGCCGTATCGCCCTTGCCGATATTGGGAACCGGCAACCACCGGGGGAGTTTTCTGAGAAACTTGAACAGGTAGTAAGGGCCGTCGTATTTGTCGGTTTCTCCCGTCTCAGAATCTCCAACCACGATCCCCGGCCGGAAGATCGCCGTTGGGATCGCATCCCAGCGGCGTTGAACCTCGACTTCGGCCCAGAACTTCGTCGACTCGTAGTGGTTTTTGTGCCCCTGCCCCTCGTCGAGCTCGTCTTCGTAGATCCGGCCCTCGCGCTCCCCAGAGACGTAGCAAGTCGAGATATAATTCAGCCGCTTCAGATCCCGGCACGCTTCGCAGAAGTCCAGAACATGGGTCGTACCGGTGACGTTGACGCGGTACGCCAACGACTCCTCGACGGCCAAATCGTAGAGGGCGGCCAGGTGCCAGACCGTGCCCACACGGTCGGCGAGTCGCTGGTACGTCTCCGTGCCAAATCCCAGATCTTCGGCAGTGATATCCCCCGGGACGACCTCCCAGGCCCCCTCGAAGTCGGGCCAGCGGCTCTCGAGTTCCGACAGTCGCCGCCGCGCCTGTTGTTCAAAACGCGGCTCCACCAGAAAGAAAAACTGCCCCGATGGCTGGTACGCGAGAATGTCTTCCAGAAGCCGACTCGCCAGGAAGCCGGGAAAGCCGGTCACCAGCACGTCACTGGACACTATCTCCTCGTCGATTGCGTCCGTGTCACCGGCAGGTCGTCGGTCGGGGGTATCCGTCATCGATGTGTCCGCACTATCGTCCATTCTCCATCCTCGAAGCTCGGGTGTACTGCACGCCGCCGATGGTATGCCATCGGTGCCCTGTCAGTACAGGCTACTTCACTCCACCGGTTGCGTGGAATGCAACTTCCCTGCTATCGCGGACGTCCGAGTTTCGTGCCTCCCATCCCCATTGGCGCATGACTTCCCCGATCGAATTTCAGGTCTCCGCAGCACCGCCGGAGCGACGCCGCCTCTCCGTTCGAATGACCATTCCGGATGTGGCGGACCGCAACCAAATCGAGGTGTCGCTGCCCGTCTGGACACCCGGCAGCTACCTCGTGCGTGAATACGCTCGGCACGTTCAGTCGGTCGGCGCCGAAGGGACCGATGGAACCGAGCAAGACGTCACAAAGAAGGAGAAGTCAACGTGGCGCGTCGATTGTCGCGACCTCGAGACGGTCGTCGTCACTTACGACATCTACGCCCACGAGTTGAATGTCCGGGAAAAACACGTCGATGCCACCCACGCGTTCTATCAGCCGACCGCCGTCTTCATGCATCCCGAGGGACGGCTCGGCCGGCCGGTCGAACTCGAGGTCGCGCCGCCCGTCGACACCTGGTCGGTCCACTGCCCACTGCCAGCCATCGAGTCGGCCCAACATCGCTGGCGAGCCGACGACTTCGATATGCTCTACGACGCTCCGCTCGAGATGGGAGACCATCCGGAGCTGACCTTCGAGGTCGACGGTACCACGCACACCATGGTCTTCTGGGGGGAAGGGAACTGGGATCGGGAGCGACTCGAACGCGACCTCCCGGACATCGTCGCAGCCAATGCCGAACTCTTCGGCGGTCTGCCCTACGACGACTACCTCTTTATCACCCTTCTCAGCGACGGCGAATACGGGGGCCTCGAACACCGAAATTCGACCGCCTTGATCTATCCGAGAGACGAGTTCGGCCGGGCCGGCGACGATGACGAGCCGCCGATCAACGACGAGGCCTATCAGAACTTCCTGTCGCTGGTCGCCCACGAGCACTTCCACGTCTGGAACGTCAAGCGGATTCGCCCGGAGGCACTCGCTTCGATCGACTACCAGCAAGAAAACTACCTTCGCGAACTCTGGACCGTCGAGGGAATCACCAGCTATTACGACACTCGGGCCCTCCTCAGGGGTGGCCTGATCGATGCCGAAACCTATCTGGAGACGATCGCAAAGGGGATTCGCCGACTGGAGCAGACCCCCGGCCGCCGAGTCCAGTCCCTCGCAGATGCGAGCTTTGATGCCTGGATCAAATACTATCGTCGCGACGAACAGACGCCCAACAACACCGTCTCATACTACCTGAAGGGTTCGCTGATCTCGATGCTGCTCGACCTGCGAATTCGTCGTGCCACCGACGGGAGCCGTTCGTTGAATGACGTGATGACGCGTCTGTTCGAGCGGTGGCGACGAGAGCCGGAGTCCGGGTACGCCCCCGGCACACACGAGGCTCTCGCCAGCGAAATCGCCGACCGCGATCTGTCTCAGTTCTTCGACACGTTTATTCGAGGAACCGCGGATCCGGACTGGGATTCGGAACTCTCGGCGATTGGACTCGAGTTGAATCGACAGCTCGATGAAGAGACGCCCGAGGCATGGCTCGGTCTGCGTACCGATACCGATGACGGCCGGCCCTCGATTCGCAGCATTCGCGACGACGGTCCCTCGGCCCGAGTCGACCTGGCTCCCGGCGACACCCTGATCGCCGCCAACGGATACGAGCTGTCGGAACAACGGTCTCTGTCCCGGCGTTTAGACGATGTCGCTCCCGGCGACACGGTCACCCTTTACGGGTTCCGCGATGGACGCCTGTTTTCGACCGATGTCGTCGCCGATTCGCACCCGCCCGATGACTACGGCATTCGACTCACCGCCGACCCGTCTAAAGATCAACTCGAACTTCTGAAGGGCTGGCTCGGCACGACTGACATCTCCACCGAGGAGTCGCAGGACGAATGAACCCAACGTTGACAGGCCCGAAAACGACGATGGCGGCCGCCCTGGTCACCCTGCTGTTCGCCTTCATCTCCATTCCCGGCGACGTACACGCCCAGACGGCCAACGATCGGACGTCGTCGCAGCCGTCGGGGGCACAAACCTCGGAGGGCGAGGTCTCGAATGTGGTTCAGTCTCTCAGCCAGGAGATCATGAGCCCCTACTGCCCGGGCAAAACCCTGTCGATGTGTCCGTCTGGTGGAGCTGCCAAGCTTCGCAGGCGGATTCAGGACAAGGCCGAAACGGGCATGGCGAAGGCCGAAATCAAAGACGAGATCATCGATGAAATCGGCGAGAAATATCGACGTGAAGAACCGCCGACCTCGGATAACATACCGCTCGCGGCCCTCGTGGTGCTCGGCCTGCTCGCATGCACGGGCGCGGTCTGGTATTTGTCGCGCGGGTCCGATGACGAGGGAACGGACGATGGCCCGCCCTCGCCGGATCTCGACAAAGACGACGAAGCCTACGTCGACGCACTCAGAGATGAATACATGGAGTAGACGAGGCGTTGAGTGAGTCCCACAAGCCGGAACGTTTTCTAGAACACGTCGGTATCCCGTTTCCGGTCACCGGAATCTGGTATCTGCTCCCGGCGGCCGTCACCTTCGGCCTCATCGGGCTGGTCCCGTTGCATACCTGGGACTACTGGTGGCACGCGACCCTGGGCCATATCATCAACTCCCGGGCGGCCATCCCCACCCAACAGATCTTTTTGTTCACGGCTCCAGACTCCGCCTTGCCCCCACAGCCCTGGCTGGGACAACTCCTCACCGCCGTGGGGCAAGCCGCCGCGGACGTCTATCCCGCGCTGATCCTCCGGAATGTCGCCGCGGCGGTCGGGGTCTGGTGGATGACCCGTATCGCGATCCAGCGGACCGGCGACGTCCGCCGAGCCGCTCTCATCGTTCTAACAGCGGTGCCCTCCGTCGTCGCCGGCGTCGGTACCGGGCCCCTGACATTCGGCTGGGTCCTCTTCGGGGCCTCGATTGCCCTGGGGTATTGGCTTCGCAGTGGGGCGAATGGGTGGTGGGTCCTTGGATTTCCCTGCATCACCGCGGGCTGGGCCAATCTGGCCCCCGGATTTCCGGTGGCCCTGTGTCTGGTGGTGCTGTTTGGCGCGGACTCTCTGATTCGCGAGGGCCGAGCCCGCGTCGGCTTTTGGGGCCTCGCTCTCGTCGGGTCGTGCGCAGCGGTCGCAGCGACCCCCTACGGCCTCGAGATATACCCTCGATACATCGACGCCTTGCCGGCGATGGTCACCATCGAGCCCCCGGCGCTCGCTTCGTTTTCGACCATCTGGCTGATTCTCTCCCTGGCCCTGTCCGGCTGGATCCTTGCGACCGAAACGAACGAATTCGAGCCGGTAGAGGGGCTGATGGTGGCGGTCTTTGGCCCGGCAGCCCTCCTGTTTTCACAGGCAACGTTGGCCTGGTGGGCCGTGATTTGGGTACTCATCGCGACCCGCAGCCAGAGCGGCTCGCTGCTGGAGAGCCGAGAGGAGACCAGATCCCGACGGTCGCGGGCAAATCAGGTGGCAGCGACCCTCGGCGGGATTTTGCTGCTGATCGTCCCCTCGCTGGTGCAACCGGTATTCGCCTGGCGAACCGAGTGGACGGGTGAAAGCCCCCGTTTCGAGACCCGCTCCCGGCCGCCCATGAAGGGAGTCGTGCCGGAGGATGCGCCCTGGGCGGCCGTCGAAATCCTCAGGCAACGTGCCGTGCTGCCGCGGCTGTTTCACGCTCAGAAGTACAGTGGCTTTCTGGCGTATTTTCTGCTTCGAGATCGACCGCGCCCCATCCTCTTTACGGCTCCGCCACGAATCCTCGGGAAGGACGCCCGGCCGGGAACCTATCGGCTCGCCAGCCGCCGCCCGAATGTCTGGCGAGGCCTGGTTCACCAGTACGACTTCGGCGCCGTGGTCCTCGAGGCATCGTCACAGGGACGGCTCGTCAAAGAGCTCAGCTCCTCGGAGTCGTGGTGGACCATCGCCCAAAAGGACGGTTACGCATTTTTCCTGGAACGGACGGCCGACGAGCATCCGACCCAGTAGACCGACCCGCCAGTCTCACGTGTCCTTTTCGACGTCTTCGTCTTCGGCCTCCTCGGAGGCTTCCTCGTCCGGCGATTCTTCCCCAGCGAGTTGATCCCCGAACATGTCGCCGAGTGTCGTCGAGACATCTTCGGTTTCGGTGTACTCGCTGCTGCCGTCTTCGAGCTGATCGCGGGTCAATGAAAGGCTGATTCGCTCGCGCTTTCGGTTGAAGTCGAGCACGAGCGCCTCGGCGGTCTGACCCGGTCGAACCGCCTCGCGCGGATGGTCGATTCGCCTCTCGGAGAGCTCCGAGATGTGAATCAGGCCCTCGACACCTTCGACGACCTCGGCGAAGGCTCCGAACTCCTTGAGTTTGGTGATTTCGACCTCGATTTTCTCACCGGGTTTGGCGATCCGTTCGGCCTCTTCCCAGGGATCCTCCGAGAGTTGCTTGATCCCGAGTCCGAGACGCTGTCCCTCGGGATCGATCTTGAGGACCTTGGCCTCGACCTCCTGTCCCTCGTCGTAGTGCTCGGAGATATCCTCTATCTCTTCGGTCCAAGAGAGGTCGCTGACGTGGACGAGACCCTCGACGTCCGGGGCCACACGGACGAACATCCCGAAGTCCGTAATCCCGGTGACTTCACCGGTGACGACGTCCCCTTCGTCGAACTTCTCGGCGGCCTCCTCCCAGGGATTCGGCTCGAGTTGCTTGATGCTGAGTCCGACGCGGTGCTTCTCCTCGTCGATATCGATGATCTTGACCTCGACCTCGTCGCCTTTGTCGAGAACTTGACCGGGGTGGTTGTTTCGGCCGGTCCAGGACAACTCGGTCACGTGTACCAGCCCCTCGAGGCCGGGCATGATTTCGACGAACGCCCCGAAATCGGCCAGACTGACGACGTCACCTTCGACGACATCGTCGACGGAATGTTGCCGGACAAACGCGTCCCATGGATCCTCGAGCAATTGCTTGCGTCCGAGGCTGAGCCGTTCGTCGTCGGGTTTCCACTCCAGGACTTCGACCTCGACTTCCTGTCCCTCGTTGAGCACCTCCGAGGGATGATTCACGCGGCCCCAACTGATGTTGGAGACATGCAGCAGGCCGTCGATCCCGCCGACATCGACGAATGCGCCGAAATCGACGATGTTTCGGACGATCCCCGTGTGAACCTGCCCCTCCTCGAGGTTTTCGATCGTCTGCTGACGCTTCTCCTCTCGCTGGTCCTCGAGGACTTTGCGCCGACTGACGACCACGTTGCATCGCTTTTTGTCGAATTTCAGGACCGTGAACTTCGATTCCTCGCCGACGTAGTCGGCCAGATGGCCCGCATCGTGAAGTTCGACATGGCTGCGCGGAAGGAAGGCACGCAGGCCGATATCGACCGACAGACCACCCTTGTTTTCCTTGAGGATGGTACCTTCGACAAACTCCTGTGAGTCGCGGACCTCTTCGAGCCAATCCCACATGTCGAGTTTCTCGACCTTTCGGGCGGAGGCCGTCCATCGGCCACGCCGTTGCTGTTCGACCAGCAGCTTCATGCGGTCCCCGGGCTGCCAGGGGGCATCCCCTTCGAATTCACCCGGATCGACGACAGCCGTCTCGTCGCCGTCGACTCCGGTCAAGTCGAATGCATATCCATCGTCGTCTCGCCCCTGGAATTCTCCCTCCACAATGCGATTGCGCAGGTCGGTGGACGTCTCATCGGAGTGTGTCTGCTGGTTCGCCATCGTCATCGTTCCTCGGTAAGCGTCGTCGACAGTGCCGTTGTGCAGCAAGACTCGCGCAACGCTATGACCGTTGTCCGAACCTTGTCAATCGGAGGGAGTCCCGGGTCAAAACACGAAGATCGCCGCCACCCCGACCACCACCGTCGGAATGAGGCCTCCGGCGACATACAGGCCCAGACGCCGGGAGCCGAGAAACCAGCTCATAGCAGCCTTCGATGCGCTGTTGGCCAGCACGCCGATGATGACCGCATTGATCGCCGTATCGAGCACCACGGATTTGGCTTCGAGCATTCGAGCGACGGCGACACTGACGGCGTCCATGTTAAAGAGGCCGCTCAGAAATGAAGCCACGTAGGCGCCGGAGCGGCCAAAGAACTGCCGCGCAAGGTAGACGCCGCCGATGATCACCAAAAAGAGCGCCCCGAACTTCAGCGCCGGCGTCAACTCGAAGGGGTTCGAAATTTCGAGTTCGACCTCCGAATCGGGCTCCTCTGCGCTGTCTGCGTCCGACGCACCCTCGGTTTCTTCGCCCGACACCTTGTTGTCCTCCCGGATGCGCCGCCAAAACAGCCAAGACACGATCCCGCCCGGCACTGCCATCGCACCCAACGGTGCAGCCAGCGACGTGCCGAGCATCAAGTCGACCGCCATGACCAGAATCACCACCCGAACGGTCATGATTCCGCTCGCAACAAGGATGGCAAACGCAGCCGCTCGATGAATCGCGCGGTCCTCGCCCGCCGCCCGTACGCGATGACACATCGACAGCGTCACCGCTGTACTGCTGGCCAGCCCGCCCAACGCTCCGGTCAGGGCGATGCCGCGGTCGCGGCCGAAGAACCGAATCGCGAAGTAACCCACAAAACTGATCCCCGAGATCAGCACCACCAGAAACCAGATCTCTTGGGGATGATAGATGCCCCACGGGTCGACGGGTTCCGCCGGCAGGATCGGGAGCACGACCACCGAGATCAGAAGGAACTTGACCGTCCCCTCGACCTCCTCGTCCGACAGGTTTTCGACCAGACGGTGGGTCCACTCTTTGACCGAGAGGACCCCCACGACGAGGACACCGGCGACTGCAGCGAGCACCGGTTCGCTGGGCACGAGCACGCCGACGGCATACACGAGCAGTGCCGAGACCTGGGTTGTAATCCCCGGCTTGCCCGAACGTGCCTGGGATTCGAAGAACAGAAACGCGAGCACGAGCGCGACGTAGCCGAGTCCGATGACCCATGGCAGCGCCGGCGACATCGGGCCCGCGAGCACCGAGATCGTTCCGAGAAGCGACGCCAGCGAAAAGGTCCGGACACCGATCGGCTCGGTCCCGTGACTCGGGTCGTAGTGGCTCTGGCGTTCCAGTCCGACGATGCCTCCCAGCGCCAGACTCAGCGCCAGGCTCTGGACGAACGACCAGTCGAGAAGCGGGGCGATCTCCACGGCACCTCACCCGTCTTTTTTACGAATGTAGACTCCTCGACCGACATCCTCGGCGTCTTCGACCCGCTCGGGTTGCGCCTCGTGGTGCTCGAAAAAGCACCGTGTGCAGAAATACTCCCGGTCGTCCTTGGGCGGGAAGTTCAGATAGTCGGTGCGTCCGCACTTGTCGCAATCGAAGGACCATTCGAGCTGCTGCTCGCGGGCCTTCTTGTCGCGGATCTCTTTCCAACGACTCGACTCACCGCCCTTCTCTTGCTCGAAGCAGTCACTGCAGAGGATCTCGTCCATCGAGACCCCCTTGGGTACGTAGTCGAGCTGATCCTCTTGGCCACACTTCGAACACTCGATCCGAAACGCCACCCGGGTGTTGTGGCGGCGTCTGGGAGCATTGTCCTCGCGACGTTTCTGCTCCTGGCGGCGCACTTCGTCGTAGCAAGACCGACAGTAGACATCCGGGCGATCCCCGGGATCGAAGGGCAACGTCGACTCCTCGCCGCAACGGGCGCAAAGGATGCGCCAGTCTCCCTCGTCGGTCTCGACGGGATAGTCGGCCCGGCGATCCGCATCGGGGTCGACGGACTCGTCGGCTCCATCGGGAGTGTTGGATTCGTCTCTGGACTGGGTATCGGTCATGGCGTTCGACTCGGTAGAAATGGCATGCGACTGTGACACACCCGCAGGGATGTGACTAACAAACCGCCCCCTCCAGTCAATGGCGCCGACGGTCAGGACCCCCTGCACTCCATGGAATCGCACCTCAGAGATCGGGGCAATCTGATTTAAACGATCAGCTACCGATCATTTCTTTGTTGACGACCCGATCTCCGGTCTCTATGCTCGAGGTGCACGGAGCGAGTCATTTCAATGGCCACGGATGGCCCACCTGCCGGGTGTCGGTTTCGGCCGCATCAGCAGGTGACCCACAACATGAGGGACTGTCATGGAATCGAACCTCAAGGACGAGGTCGACGTCGAACCCTACTACGACCACCCCCGCGGATTCACCCTGTATCAGGGAAACTCCCTGGAGCTGCTCGAGGACCTGCCCGACGAGCGGTTCGACATGATCTTCGCCGATCCCCCTTACTTTCTGTCCAATGACGGAGTGACCTGCGAGAACGGCGAAATGGTCTCCGTCAACAAGGGACGATGGGATCGATCCGAGGGCATCGAGGCAAATCACACATTCAACGAGCGGTGGCTCGATGCCGCGCAGGACCTGCTGAAGCCGAACGCTTCCCTGTGGGTCTCGGGCACCCAGCATATCATCTACAGCCTCGGGTTTGCCCTCCAGACGCTCGACTACAAGATCCTCAACGACATCGCATGGTTCAAAGTCAATCCGCCCCCAAACCTCTCGTGCCGCTACTTTACCCACGGGACTGAAACGCTGATCTGGGCGGCCAAGAACCACGACGCCAAACACACCTTCAACTACGAGAAGATGAAGGAGATGAATGGCGGCAAACAGATGAAAAATCTATGGAACATCATGTCGCCCAGAAAGGCCGAAAAGAAGCACGGTAAGCATCCGACCCAGAAGCCGATGAAGCTTCTGAACCGGATTGTCCTCGCAGCCAGTGATCCGGGCGACCTGATTCTGGACCCGTTTTGCGGAAGTTCGACCACCGGTCTGGCCGCCGTCAAAAACGGCCGGCGCTACATCGGTATCGACCAGAGCGAGGAGTATCTGGATCTGTCGATCAAACGCTTCGAAGATCTGAACGAAGAACTCGACAGCCAACCGGAACTGGAGATGGATCAGACGGGCACCTGAGTCCCCTGACCACCTCCGAGCCAAAGCCCATCCGTCTTCGTGGCGGATGGGCTTTTTGAGCGTGCGTGACGGCCGCGGGTTCGACGGTCCACGGCTTCGTGTTACGCACACACGCCGATCACGTGGCCCGAGACCCCCGGAACCGTACATGGAATACCAAGGACTGACCCTGGATCCGTTTCAGGAAGAGGCGGTTCGTTACATCGAGAACGACCGAAGCGTGCTGGTGGCTGCGCCCACCGGAACCGGCAAAACCCTGATTGCCGATTATCTCATCGACGAAGTTCTCGAGGAGGGCGGAGAGGTCGTCTACACGGCGCCCGTCAAGGCCCTGTCGAACCAGAAGTATCGCGAATACTGCGAGTTGCATGGACGCGAAAACGTCGGCCTCATTACCGGGGACCTCGTCATCAACCGGAACGCGCCGATCCGGATCATGACGACCGAAATCCTGCGCAACGTCCTCCTGGAGGGCGGAATGGCTCCGATCGACGAGGGAGACGTCGGGCCCGCGCGGGACGACCGAGTGGTCGTCGACGAAGACGAAGAGGACGATGCCGTCGCCACTCCATCCCAGGCTCGGCTTCCCCGTCTGGAGAACCTGCGCGCTGTCATCATCGACGAAATCCACTTCCTGGACGACGATTACCGTGGCACGGCCTGGGAAGAATTGCTCATCTACCTGCCGACGCGTATCCGCATTCTCGGGCTGTCGGCGACCCTCTCGAACCTGAACGAATTCGCCGACTGGCTCAGCGAAATCCGCGACACCCGGGTCGAAGTCGTACGCGAAGAGGAACGCGCCGTTCCGCTGCATTTTCGGGTCGGCAACAACCAGACCGGAATCGTCGACGTCGACGAGTTCGATTCCGCCTATCAGTCCTGGCGAGACCGCGGCGGGTCGGACGGCGAGATGACGACCCATTTGGACATCCTGGAGATGATGCCGACCGAAGAGTTCCCGGCCCTCTTTTTCATCTTCAGTCGGAAGATGGTCGAGAAACTCGCCTACAGCCTCTCTCGCTCCCGACTCGGCGGCAAGCTCAACGACATGGCCGACACCCGAGAGTTGCAGAGCCGGATCGATTCATTCGACCACGACAACCCCGAGGTCCTGACCCCTCGCCAGAAATCGATGTACATGAAGGGCATCGCCGGACATCACGCCGGGTTGCACGTCAAGCTCAAGGCCCTCGTCGAAGAGCTGTACGAGGACAAGCTTCTGAACATCGTCTACTGTACGTCGACATTCGCACTGGGCATCAATATGCCCGCCCGGACCGTGGTCCTCGACTCCCTGACCAAATACAACGGCGAAGAGTTCGCCCCCCTGACCGTCCGTGAATTCATGCAGATGGGGGGAAGAGCGGGCCGACGCGGCATCGATCCTGAGGGCGATGTCGTGATCCGCCAGGATTTCAAATACTACGACGAAGTGCGGCCGATGCTCGACCAGTTGCTCTCCGGGGACAGCGAGCCCGTCGAATCGTCGTTCAACCTCTCGTTCCATTCGGTTGTCAACCTTCTGGACAACTTCGACGAATCACGCATTCGGACCCTGTTGAACCGGTCATTCAAAGCGTATCAGGCTCGCAAAAATGCCGAGGGACTGCGCCGGGAGCTCGAGGAGGCCGAGGCGGACTTCCAGCGAGCCGACGGTGAGGCGCCGTCGGTCGACGATCTCGATCAGCGTCGAAGCCAGCGCAGGCGCGTCGCCTCCCTGCGACGCCAGGTGACCGAACAGGAGCGGCCACGTCTGTGGGAGGAATTCGAGCGCAAGGTGACCTTCCTTCGAAGCCACGACTACATCGGCGACGACAATTCCCTTCTGAAGCCGGCCCGCATCCTCAAGCACATCAAATTCGTCGAAATCTTCCTGACCGAACTGATTCTCGAGGGGATCGTCGATGATCTGGAGCCGCGCGAGCTCTTCGGTGTGCTCTGCGGGCTGGTCCACGAATTGCCTCGACGGGCGAATGTGGACAAGCCACGCGATGACAAGTGGTGGTCGATCTTCTCGGAGGTCAATGCCATCTGGGAGAGCGACATCGTCGCCGGCGCCGAGGCGCTGACCGATGAGGAGACGACCCTGACGCCGGAGATGATGCCCCTGGGTGAACGCTGGGCCCAGGGCGAAAGCCTCGCCGACATCCTCAAGAGCGTGCACAACGAAACGGACCTCTCCGGCGGACTCGTCGGCGCCTTTCGACGAGCCAAAGACCTGGTCGGGCAACTCCGGGAGTTGTACTCCGACGACAGACAGCGCCGCCGCGAGCTGATCGACTTGATTCGCCGAGTCAGCCGCGACGAAGTGCAGGTCTTGGACTGACCGGCTGTCTTACAGTTGGATGGCCAGGTACATGCCACTGCCTCTTCGCAGGATTCGAAGCCGGACGACATCGCCCTCCTGGAGCTCGGAGAGCGCCGCCCTCAGGTCGGCCGGGCTCTGAATATCGGTCGACCCGACCTGCTGGATGATGTCGCCGCGCCGAAGGGCACCGGAGGCCGGCGAACCGGGCTCGACCGACTCGACGAGTACGCCGGCATCGGTCGAGATGTCCAACTGAGCCGCGATGCGCTTGCTCAGCTCGGTAACCTCGACTCCGAGCTTCAACGAGTCATCTTCGCGTGGCTGCGACTCCTTGGTCGCTCGCTGGCTGTCGGGACGGGTCGTCGGTTCGACGGTCATCTCCCGGCGTTCTCCCTGACGCCACACGGTGATGTTGGCCTTGCTGCCCGGAGAGGTCTCTGCGACGGCGAACATCAATCGCTGGACCTTACGGACCCGTTCACCCTCGAATTTGAGGACAATGTCGCCGCGCTCCAGGCCGGCTTTGTCGGCCGGTCCGCCCTCTTCGACCCCTGCGATCAAGACGCCGAAATCCTTCGAGACCCCGAAACTCTTGGCCAGGCGCTGATCCAACGGCTGCAGGCGGGCTCCGATGTATCCACGTTCGACGTATCCCTTCGACTTCAACTGGGGAAGAATCTCCTTGATCATGTCGACCGGAACGGCGAATCCGATACCCTGCCCACGTTTGACGATCGCAGAGTTCATTCCGATGACGCGCCCCTCCATGTTAAAGAGCGGCCCGCCGGAATTCCCGGGATTGATACTCGCATCGGTCTGGATGAAATTGTCGTACACACTGTGCCCGATGGTCCGGCCCTTTGCACTGATGATCCCGGTTGTCACCGAGTAGTTCAGGCCAAACGGGTTCCCGATGGCGACCACCCACTCTCCGACCTTTGTCTCGGAAGAATTTCCGAGTTCGACGGCCGGAAACTCTCCGGTCGGCTCGACCTTCAGCAGCGCCACATCGTACTTCTTGTCCGACCCGACGAGCTCGGCCTTGTAGGTGTCTCCGTTTTTGAGGCTGACCTCGATGGTGTCGGCCTTCGAGACGACGTGATGGTTGGTCAGTACATATCCGTCCTCGCCAATGATGAAGCCGGAGCCCTGCCCCTGCCTGGGCGTCTGCCGTTGTTTTTGCTGAAAAAATGGATGCTGTGAGCCTCCCCCTCCGCTCATCTGCGCCGTGACCGTTACCACGCTCGACTTCTGCGACTCGAAGACGCTCGTGACGTCCGGCAGGTTCTTCGATTGCGCCCGAGCCGAGGTGGCTGCGAAGAGCCCCGACAGCGCGAACGCACCGATCAGCAGCCAGCGAACTTTTGTTTGAAAGGAAGCGGTTCCGGACATGCGATCCGCATTCATAATCGTGCTCCAAGCGTAAAGAACCAGATGTCACCCGACGTAGATGCACGCCCGTCGGACTCGTTCACCCAACGGAAGGGGGTCGCGCCATTAACATGACGGTCACGGAGAATTAGTCCAGCCCCAGCACTCAGGGGCCGACCGTCTTATCGTTTGACTTGCCTCTCGACGCGGGCGTCATTAGAGATCATAGCGTCGCCGAGCCGCCTCCACATCTCCCGGACACGATACAGCACATGACGGATCCCTCCGCACGCGAGCCTCGAATCTCCGAAGACACAGCTCCTCCTTCACCCGACGACGAGAGCTTTCCGCTCGATCGCCTCATCCGCCTGACTCTGCATCCGCTGGAAGACGAGGAGGCCGACGATCTCGAAGCGGGATGGGCCGACGCCCCCGGAGCGACGATTCCGTCGAAGACGCTTCACGATCTCGACTGGGAGCGAGTCGTCGACCTCGTCGCCGAAAAGGCGGTCACACCCGAGGGGCAGTCGTTGATTCCCCGGCTTCCTCCCCTTCCCGACAAGCCGGCGGTCCAGCGTCGCCTCCATGAGGTCTCCGAGGCGATGCGGATGCTCGACGAGGACGAAGACCCGCCACTGAGAGGCCAGCACGACATTCGCCGGGCCCTGAATCACGTCGAACGCGACGGGGTCCTGGTCGCGGAGGACCTCGAAGCGATCGGGCGCAACTGCGACGGGGCCTCGCGTGTCGGCCGTTACCTGAAGAATCGGTCCCGTGAATACCCTTATCTGGCGGCCGTCGGCGACGGTCTCGACCCGTGTGAGGACCTGCGGGAGGCCCTCAACCAGGCCATCGAGCCGGGAGGCCGGCTCAGCGACAAGGCGAGCCCGGATATCGCCAAACTGCGCAGGGCCGTGCAGAACCAGCATGACCGACTGAAGGCCCGGGTGGACTCGCTGCTGCGCTCGGAGGACCTCGAAGAGTACCTCCAGGACGACTACTACACCGTCCGCGAAGACCGCTACGTCCTGCCGGTGCGTGTCGACCAGAAGACTCACGTACCTGGCATCGTCCACGGCTACTCCTCGAGCGGAAAGACGGCGTTTATCGAACCCCGTGAACTCGTCGATATCAACAACGAGCTGCGGTGGGCCCAGATCGAACTCGAGGAGGAGGAAAACCGCATCCTGGAGCGCCTCTCTCGACTCGTCTCCAAACATGTCGACGCACTCCGACGCAATGCGGACCGCCTGGCGTATCTGGACGTCGTCACCGCTTCGGCCCGCTTCGGGCAGGAGACCATCCAGGGGTCGATTCCCGAGATTACCGAACAGCGAATGGCCCTGCGTGAGCTCAAACACCCGCTGCTGTGGGTCCAGAATGCCCACTATGACGACGATCAGCGCCAGAACGAGACGGTCACCAACGACGTTCACATCGACCCCGACAAGCAGACGCTGGTCGTCTCGGGGCCGAACACCGGCGGGAAGACGGTCCTGTTGAAGGCGATGGGGCTCAGCGCCCTGATGGCGCGTTGCGGGCTGCCGATCCCGGCCGGAGACGACAGCCAGGTTCCACTGTACTCGGAGGTCTTCTCCGATATCGGAGACGAACAGTCTATCGAGCGGGACCTGAGTACCTTTTCGGCCCATCTGACCAACATCAACAGCTTTCTGGACCGAACTTCGCCGGAATCACTGGTCCTGCTGGATGAGTTGTTCACCGGCACCGATCCTCTCGAGGGGGCTGCCCTGGCAACCGCGCTTCTGGAGGATCTCTCGACACGTGGGTCGACGACGGTGGTGACGACCCACCTGGAGGGCCTCAAGACACTCGCGCTCCAGGACGACACCTTCGCCAACGCGTCGATGGGGTTCGACCTCGACGACCTCGAGCCTACCTATCGCGTGACGATGGGCGTGCCCGGCAGTTCCTTCGCGCTCCGGATCGCCGACCGGCTCGGCTTTCCGGAACGGCTGATCACACGGGCGACCAACGTCCTCGAAGGCGATGAGCACCACGGGGTCGATGAAGTCATTGCCTCGCTGGAAGACCAGATGACCGAACTGCGAAAGGAGCGCACCCGCATGGAGGAGGCTCGGCGCAAAGCCGAACAGTCCGAATCGAAGTATCGCGAGAAATACGAGAAATTGCGCGACCGCGAGCGCGAGATGGTCCACGACGAGACCCGCGAACTCAAAGAACAGCTCAACGAGGCCCGGGAGATGATCCGAGAGAAGATCAAGACCCTGCAGCGGGCCAACCGGGTCGAGCGAGGAGACATCGAACAACGCGACCTGCATGCGATGCAGGAGGAACTCAAAGACGCCGAAGACACCATCGAAGAGGCCACCGACAAAACCCGGCCGCCGGAGACCGGCCCCGCCGGGCTGGTCCGCATTCAGAAGGATGAGCTCGAAGAGGGTATGGAGGCGTACGTCCACGCCTACCAGCGCAAGGGGACCGTCACCAGCTACGATGACGGCGACAATCAGGCGAAGGTCCAGATCGGTGCACTCAAAGTGACCGCCGATGTCGACGACCTCTATTACCCGAGCGAAAAGGACCGTCGTTCCCATGTGCGCGGGCGCTCCGGGTCGGGAAGCTCGTCGGGCAGCGGCTCCTCCGACGGCGCAGCTCGCAGCGGAAAGACGAACGTACCACGTACCGAAGAGCACACATTGGATGTACGTGGCCAGCGGGTCCAAGAATCCATCGATTCGGCTGCAAACTTCCTGGACCAGAAGTTCCTGGATGGCTTCAATGCCGTCATGATCATTCACGGGAAAGGGACCGGGGCCCTCCGACGCGGCATCCGAGACTACCTCGCCGACTCCCCGTACGTCGCCTCCTGGCGTGAAGGGGATCGCGACGAAGGCGGCGACGGCGTGACCGTCGTTGAACTCGCCGAGGAGATCCACGGGTGAAATGGGTCGTCTACATCCATCACACGTTTCTTCACGCCCCGATCGTGCTGTCGATAGCCCTGGCGTGTGTCGGGCTCACCTCTCTGAGACGAGAGCCCGAACCGCTGACCGGAATCATCCGATGGGGCGGCTGGGCGACCTTCGGCCTCATCGGCCTCACCGCCGTCTCGGGCCTCATCGTCGCGCCGGGCTGGCTCGGAGGCGCCGGCTCGGAGGGTCTGACCCATCACCGCAGCCTGGGTTTGGTCTCGTGGATCGTCGTCGGGATAGCTACCTGGGCGTACGAAAAGGGGGTGCGCAACGACTCGACCGACTGGCGCCGATTCGCCGTGGGTGTCTGGTGCGTCGCATCGCTGAGTATCCTCGGGACCGCCCACTGGGGCGCCGCGGAACGCCACCCGGAGGTCATTCCGTGGTCGGAGACTCCCTACGAGCGCCCCGAAACACGGCGTTGAGTCGGTCTATCGAGCCTCGGACCCATCGATCGGCGTAACCCGTTGGCCCTCCGGGGTTCCACCCCCGCCGGCCCCCAGCGGCATCCCCCTGGAGACGATCTCCCCGTCGGCCCGATAATCGGTGAACCGAAGCGGGAGACCCTCGGCGAGCGGAAACCGAGCACGATTCTGGAGGTGGACGTGGACATGGGGCAAAAAGGTCCGGCCGGAATTCCCACACTCGGCCACCTTCTGGCCCGGCGACACGACATCCCCGACCTCGACGTTCAAGGAGTCCTTCTTGAGTGTCGCCAAGAACAGATACTCTCGGGGGCCCACTTCGATGACGATGTGGTTTCCGAGCGTCGAGGTTTCATCGTGTTCACCGGGCGGCGCGTCCTTCAACGAGCCTTCCAGACGGATCACTTTGCCGCCGACGGGGGCCAGGACGGGCCGACCAAAACAGTAATAGTCCTCCAGGGACTCCCCGTCGCCGGAATGGCGTGAGCCATCCCTTCGGACCGTGAAATCGTAGGCCCATCGCGACCAGGAGGCGACCGCATGGTAGTTGCGCTCCAGATGCGGACCGCCGGCGGTCGTATACCAGTCCCCCTCGAAGGGGAGTCGATACGCGTGCTCGGAGGTCCACCCCTCTGTTGAGACCGGCGCCGGAAACATGGGCACGGTACAGAAGACAGCCGTGCCAATGAGCAACGCGAACCCGACGATTCTTCGACGTCGAATCAGCGGGGGATTGAACACCGTTTTGACGCCCCCCCAGAACGTGACCGGGAGCGTGAAGGCGCCAATGATCGGAACCAGATAACTGTGAGCGGCCACGCTCCAGATACCGCTTCCAAACAACACGTACATCCACGTGGCAAACGCCACCACGGTCAAACCTATCGCCGCGCGGGTCCACCATTCCCAGTGGGCTTCGGCCGTCTGATTCGAGGGCCGAGTCGGTGCCGAAGATTCTGCATCCTGTGGTCGATTGTTCATTCTCGGTTTGTCTCCTCGATTTTCGGGTCCATCCGATGGGCGAGCCATTCTTCATCGCCGCCGAACCGAGGTCAACTCGACCTCCGGGACGACCGCGGAGTTCTCTCGCGCCGCGTTCGTTGTTTGACACCGTTCGATCAACTATCGTCGATCCGCGGCCCGCACGGTCCCGTCGCCCATGATTCTTCTCAGATCCGACGAAGATGCCGACCTGCCCAGAATGTCTGCAGCAAAACCCAGAACTCGGGGCCAAATGCCCTCGTTGCGAGGACAGCTACTACGTCGATGACGAGGCCGCGAAGTCCTCGGAGCGGGACCCGTACATCGGCAAGATGGCCGCCGACAAATTCGTGGTCGTCTCGCGCATCAGCGAAGGTGGGATGGGGACGGTCTACCAGGCACTGCAGTTGCCCGTCGACCGGAAGGTCGCCTTCAAGGTGCTACGCGCAGACCTGGAGGACAACGAAGATATCCGGCGACGCTTCATCCGCGAGGCACGGGCCGTCGCGAAAATCGCCCACCCGAATATCATCCACCTGCACGACTTCGGGTTCGACGAGTCCGGCTACCCGTACATGGTGATGGAGTATGCGCCGGGGACGAACCTGGATGAATGGATCTATCGCGACGATATCACCCTGGACCGCGCACTGCATGTCACCCGACAGATCCTCTCGGCTCTGGCCGATGCCCACGCCGCCGGTATCGTCCACCGAGACCTAAAACCCGAGAACATCATCGTCCGGGGAACGGGAACCGACGAAGATTTCATCAAACTGCTCGACTTTGGCATCGCCCGGATGGTCAATGAACAGGCCACCTCGGGACTTACCCGGGAAGGAGAGGTCTTCGGCACTCCCCACTACATGTCCCCGGAGCAGGCCGAGGGAGAAACCGGGGTCGGCACGGCGGCCGATGTCTATGCTATCGGGCTGATCCTCTACGAGATGCTGTGCGGCGAGCACCCCTTCGATGCCCCGAAACCCCTGTCGATTCTCTTCAAACAGATCAACGAACCCCTTCCCCGGATCGAGCCGCGACCCGGCTTTGATGTCCCCGACTGGGTCGGCGAGGTCATCCGCAAGGCCACCGAGAAGAAGCCGGCCCACCGCTTCGAAGATGCCGGTGCTATGCTGGCAGCCTTCGAAGATCCCCGGACAATCACCGGCGGTGCCGCCTCCCGGGAGCGCCCGGCGCCGGCAGCCGGTGACCCTGCGCCGCGTCCCGAGGAGCCCGCGACAGACTCCGCCACGGCCGCCCCGGCGGATTCAGACACTCCGGCCGGGCAACCGACGCCATCGGCCGCCGATGTCGATGTCGACGACCCAAATCCGACGATCGATCCCGCCTCCGACGATGCGACCGCGATGGCCGCATCGGGGTTGGGATGGGGACGACGTCACCTGGTCGCCACGGTGATCGGCGCCGGAGTGGTACTCCTGCTCGGCGGGAGCTCTCTGTTTCTCATGTTGCCAACCTCCGCGGAGGACCGTGGCGCAACAGGCTCGACCGACGCGGGGATAAATCCGACGGCGGCGGTCAGCGACGATGCCGGGATGGCCGAAGCGACCACACCGGATGGAGGGGCGCCGCTGGAAGCGTCTTCGGAAACACGAACCGACGCCGGCGATCCGTCGCTCGGGACCGAACCCGACGAACGGGCAGCGTCCGAGGATGATTCGCCGGCGCCCTCTGAGACACGGGAAGCGGAGGAGGCGGACTTGGAAGGTGGGACGGCCGACGACGAGCGGCCCGTGGCCGACGAGTCGAAGGACGAACCGGCGGGAAGCCGGACAGGATCCTCCAATTCGACCGGTGGCGCCGGCACTGAACGCGAGGGCACGGGTCCGGCGCCTCAGACAGATGACCAGCCCGATGGAGCTGCCGCAGCCCCCGACCCATCGGAGTCTGAATCGGCCCAAGACAGTACGGAACCGGAGCTGTTCGGCGCCCCGGCCGGCTCGCCATCCGAGCAGACGGAGTCCCAGAACGAGGAGTCGAATGACGAGATCGAAAAATTTGGAGATCCCAGCTCCGTGGACGATTCGTCGAAGCAGTCGGAGGATTCAGACGACACGGACGACAGTGTCCAGAAATTCGGCCCACCCGGGAAATAGTGCTGGCAGAGTCGTGTTGTTGACGCACTCCCTGATCCATAGCACAACGGAGATGTGCGAATCGTTCGACGCATCCCGACCGACCAGGTCCAGAGCATGCACTCCAGAATTTCGCTACGGCACTGCCTCGCCCTTCTTCTGTCGTCGATTCTGATCTGTTCGACGACTCTGGCCACTGCAGGGACCGAAGAGGCCCGAGAGTACTACAAGGAGGCTGTTAAACTCTACAACGCCGGCAAATTCGAGGAGTCCGCCCGACTTCTCAAGAAGGCGTACGAAGAGGAGGCCAATCTCACGTACCAGTACAACCGGATCCGCGCCCTCCAGGGTGCCGGCAAGTACGAAGAGGCCCTGGAGGTCCTGAAAGCCTATGAAAAGCCGATGCTCGATGCGAAGGGCTTCGACGACATCGAGCAAATCAAGGCCGACCTCAAGGAACAGGTTGCGGCGCAGAAGTCAGACGCCAAAACTGAGGCGCAGGCCAAAGACTCCGACGCAGAAAGGGAAGCCCGCGAGACATTCACGCCCGCCCAAGAACCGCAGGCTCGGCAGCCCGATGCCACGGACCCGGATCCCGGAGCCGAGAGGTCGCCCACCGAGATCGCCGGATGGGCGAGTGTGGGCGCCGGAGCTGCCTCGATCGGTGCGGGCACGTTGCTCGCGTCGGGGCTTCTTCTGGGATTCGACCCACAATCCGAAGATACCACACCGGACACCGACCAACTGACTTTGCCGCAGGACAAATACGACAAGCTCCAGCGCCAGAAGGTCGCGTCGTTCGTGACCTTCGGCGTCGGTGCAGCCGCAGCGATCACCGGCGGCGTGCTCCTGTTGACCGGCGGGCAGGAGGCGCCCCCGGCCGAACAGGGGCAGGCCTCGGCCGAGTCGACCGAGCGACCCGAGGTCAGATTGACGCCGCTGTTTTCCTCCTCGGGCGGAGGAGCTCAACTCGGCATCGAATTTTGAGAGTCCATTTACCGATTCCAACACAAATTCCGACTTCATGAGTAAGCTTCAGGACATTCTCGCAGACGCCGATCGCCGCGAACTCGTCGACGACGTCGTCTCGATCATCGACGACGAAGTCGCCTCGAAAGGCGGGTTCGGTGGGGTGGCGCTCAAGACCGGATACAAGGCGGTCAAACGCCTGCGAAACGGACGCATGATCGAAGATGCGGCCGACGCGTTGCTCGATGATTTTACCCGGGCCCTTGCACCGCTGTACGATGATTATCTGGAGTCCGACGGCTACTCCACGTTCGAAGCCTACATCGACGAGCACGATCGCCGCGCAACCGACGCACTCCTGAGCATCACCGACGACAAGGCCGAAGACGCCGACAACCAGATTCTGCGCAAGACCTACAGCAAACTCCGCGGCAGTGCCGAGGGGCATGTCAAAGATGCCCTCCCCGCCGTAGGACAACTTATCGACGAACACGCCCCCGCATGACCGGCGGAGCCTCGGGCCAACATGGCCGGCAAACACACAAGTCTCGTCTTCGTTCTGCGGAAGGTGGAATACGCCGAGCGCGATGTGATCGCCACGCTCTTTGCCCGGGATCGAGGGCGCTTCTCGGCGATCGCGAAGAACGCCCGGGGTAGCAAGCGTCGGTTTGGCGGTGGGATCCAGCCGATGCGATTGTTGCGCGCAGATTACACCGTCCGAACGAACTCGGATCTGGCCCGGCTCGAATCCATCGACGTCCGGGAGGACTTCCCGGGCATCGAGGGCGATTTCGACAAAATCGCCTTCGGTTCATACGCCACCGAGTGGACCAGAGAACTCACGGTCGACGCCGACCCCCGGCCCGACCTCTTCGACCTGGTGGGCCGATTCTACCGTCGACTCGACCGGGCCGATTGCGACCCATTGCTGCTCGAAGTAGCCCTCCGCCACCTGCAGCTTCAGTTTTTCCGATACCTCGGCTCTCCTCCGAACCTCGATGAATGCATTCGGTGCGGGACACCGACGGAATCGATGCAGAAGGTCTACGCGCTACGCGCCGGCGACGGCATCATCTGCCCCGACTGTGTGCGCACCGGAGAGGGCGTTGGAGTCGTCTTCCCCCAGACGCTCGAACTCCTGCGATACTTCAGGGCTCCCCAGGGCCGCCCCCCAGACGCGCTGACGAATTCCGATGCCCTGGCCCAGGCCCGCCGGATCATCGATGCCACAGCTTCCCAGTTTTTGGACCGTCGGCTTAAGAGCCGACCGACGCTCGAGACATCTCTGAAAGACCCCGGCGAACTGATCTAGTTTTTGCACGCTATGAGGAAACCGTGATGAGACCCACTGCACGCTTGACGTCCCGACTCGCCGGAGCCTTGCGCACGTGGTCGGTCGCCGTGTTGTTTGCCCTGGCAGCGACGGCTTGCGCCACATCGCCGGACGCCGCCTCGGCCGACAGGGACGCCGACCGTCCCAATCGGACCGTTCGGGTCCTGGCCTTCAACGACTTCCACGGGCATCTCGAAGGGCCGGTCGGAGAGATGCGTGTCGGCGAAGAGACCGTCGGGGTCGGTGGGGCCGGGGCGTTGGCCCGGCACGTCGAAGCTCAGCGCAAGGGGCCGCACGACACCGCCGTCGTGGTGGCCGGGGATCTCATCGGCGCAAGCCCGCTCGTTTCTGCGTTGTTTCATGATGAACCGACCATCGAAGCGATGAATCAACTCGGCCTGGCGGCCGTCTCCGTGGGCAATCACGAATTCGACGAAGGCTGGCGAGAGCTTCGACGCATGGACGAAGGCGGCTGTCACGACGAGGAGGGATGCTTCGGCGGTGACGACTTCGCCGGAGCGGACTTTCCCTTCCTCGCTGCCAATGTCCTCACCCCCGAAGGAGAGACGCTCTTCGACCCCTACGTCATCAAGGAGTACAACGGCGTGAAAGTTGGCTTCATCGGCGTGGCACTGGACTCTATTCCGTCGATCGTGATTCCCAGCGGAGTCGAGGGCCTCACCTTCACCGATGAAGCCAAGTCCCTGAATCGCTACGCCCGTGAGCTGCAAGACAGAGGAGTAGAGACGATCGTCGCGCTCATCCACGAAGGTGGATACCCCAAGGAGCCCTCCGAGGATGCCGATCCGGGCGGCTGCCCGGACCTCGAGGGGCCGATTCTCGACATTGCCGCGCGGACCTCCACCTCGGTCGATCTGATGGCCACCGGCCACACCCATCAGACCTACATTTGCAACCTCGACGGCCACCTGGTCACGAGCGCCGGAGACGAAGGTCGGTTTCTGACGCGAGTCGACCTCACGGTAGACCCCGACACCGGAGATGTCGTCTCCAGAAAGGCCTCTCAGATCCCGGTGGTCACCGACGCGGGGAAACCCTCGGCCCTGAAGACGAAGCGGAGCCGGCGAGTCGACCGGGCCGTGAGCCGGTACGCTGCGCTCGCCAAGGAGAGAGCCCAGCGGGTTGTCGGCTACGTCACATCCTCGCTTTCAAACGAGCGAAACCAGGCAGGCGAGTCTCCGCTGGGATCTCTGGTTGCAGATGCCCAGTGGGCGGCCACGCGCAAACACGCCAATGCCGACTTCGCGTTGATGAACCCTGGAGGGCTTCGGGCGCCGCTCGGCATGAACCCCGGTGAAGACGAGACCGAGCACCGGCCCGTGACCTTCGGAGACCTCCACCGGACTCAACCGTTCCGAAACCGACTGGTCACCATGACGTTGACCGGAACACAGCTTCACACCGTCTTTGAGCGGCAGTGGGAAGGACAGGATCATCCGCGCATTCTTCAGGTCTCGGAGGGCGTGCACGTCCGGTGGCATCCGGACCGCCCGGTCGGCGACCGCGTGGATATGGCCGACGTCACCATCGATGGCCAACCCCTCGAGTCCGATGCCACCTACCGGGTGACCGTCAACAATTACCTCGCCGAAGGAGGGGATAACTTCGAGGTGTTCACCCAGGGGACCGACCGCGTCTCCGGTGGCCTCGATATCGACGCGATGCGGGAGTATCTCGCCGAACACTCACCGCTCGAGCCACCCGCAAAACCCCGGATCGAACGCGTGCCCGCCGATTCGTCCGCCGACTGACGCCACTACCTGGGCACGAGTTCGCCGACCATGGGGGCATGGTCAGACAGGGGCATCGTCTCCAGGCCGGAACCCTCGTCTTGTAGAACTCGTGTCGACTCGGCCCGAAAGCGCATGTTCGTGAACAGATAATCGAGCTTTCGGTTCCAGAAACCGTCGGGATCCGAGGTGAAGGTAAAATACGGGTCGTTGTCAGCCCGATACGACGCCAGGGTCACCGCCGGCTGATATCGCTCGTACAGCGGCTCCAAGACGTCGACTTTGTCTGCGTAATCGGTGGCCTGATAGTCGTCGCACGTCATGTCCGGAAAGTCGGACGTCTGGCGACTGCCGGGTGGAATGAGATTGAAGTCTCCCCCGGCGACAAACCGCTCGCCGGCTTCATCCAAGGCCTCGAGTTCGTCGAGCAGGACCTCGACCTGTCGCCTCCGGGTCCCGTCCTTGGAAAACGCCGACAGGTGGGTATTCACCACCCAGAGGTCCCCGAGTCCTGGGATCCGTTGCCGTGCCTTCAGGATATGTCGCTTCAGATAGAAATACCGCTCAAAGAACCACTGATCTCGGATGAGCGGGAGCGCCACCCGGGTGGCGTCCTGGAAGGGCCAGCGCGAGAGGATCGCGTTGCCCGAATCGACGTGCCCGAGGCCCTTTTTGGGAATCCAGCTCGCGCGCCACTGCGAAGCGTAGACGCCGTGGCTGAGGTGAGTCTCGTCGAGCAACCACTGGACCTGGTCGATATCCGCCGAGCGTTTCGAACCGACATCGACCTCCTGCAACAACAATATGTCGGGTTTAACCCGTCGGATCGCATCGGCGAGCCCCCCCAGATGCCGACGCACCTCCCCAGGCTCCATGATGACCCGGTCGCCGGGGCAGTCGAAAAAGAAGAGGATCCGCCCGCCTCCAAATTTAATGTTCCAGGTCATCACCGAGACGGCCTCGACCGCTTCCGGGCTATCGCCAGGCTGGGCCGCGGTGTACGTCTGAGCGGGCTTCACGGAGTCGAACCGGGTATTGAATGGATCACAACCGAACAGGCTGAACATGGAGACTCCCAGACAGATCACTGCCAGATGCGTACCGAATGCTCGCATAGTGGTCTCGACACTCTTCGGGGTTCGGACCGAATTACAGCAGGTTGGCGGCGAGCTCCGCCAGGCGTGAACGCTCGCCCTCAAAGAGCGTCACCGTCGCCGCACTCGCCTCGCCGCGGAACCGTTCGACCACGTGGGTCAACCCGTTGGATTCACTGTCGATGTAGGGGTTGTCGATCTGGTAGGGATCTCCGGTCAATACGATCTTGGTGTTTTCTCCGACCCGCGTCAGAACCGTCTTGACTTCGTGGGGCGTCAGATTCTGAGCTTCATCGACGATCATGAACTGATCGGGCAGGGATCGGCCGCGAATGTAGGTCAACGGCTCGACCTCGATGATCCCCATGTCCTGAAGCTCGTCGGCGCCCCGCCCCGCACGTTTGTCAGCCCGAGACAGACCCATCAGATACTCGACATTATCGAAGATCGGCTGCATCCATGGAGCCAATTTCTCCTCGAGGGTGCCCGGTAAGTAGCCGATGTCCTTGCCCATCGGAAAAATCGGGCGGCTGACGACGAGCTTCTGGAATTTCTGCTCGTCCGTCACCTTACGCAGGCCCGCCGCGATACTGAGCAGGGTCTTCCCGGTCCCGGCTTTGCCCACCAGGGTGACCAGGTCGATCTCGTCGTTCAGCAGCGCATCCATCGCGAAGGCCTGCTCCTTGTTGCGTGGCTCGATGCCCCACGCATTCGCCTTCAGCGAGCCGAGCGGCTCCAGACGCACCGGCTCGCCGCGTTCGTAGTCGGAAGCCACACGCGCCAGAAAGGTCTGCCCGCTGCCCTCCTCGTCTCTGAGGAGGACGAACTCGTTGGGATAGTACCGCGACATCTGCCCCCCGGGGCTCTGGTCGGCGTCCGAAGATCGCACCGGAGGATAGTCGGAGCCGTCGAACATCAGACGCCCATCGGAGTGCAGTTTATTGATGAGTCGAGCCGGGACCGTCGTCTCGCACGAGCCCGGATACAGCTCCTGGATCGAGACGTCGTGCTCTTCGTAGTTTTCGGCGTCGAGCCCGAGGACGTCCGCTCGTACGCGAAGGTTCGTATCCTTGGTGATCAGGATGCTCTCTTTGTCGGGCTCGCTCTCCTGCAGCTCCAGTGCGACCGCCAGAATGAAATTGTCCTTCTTTTCGGTGTGCAGAAACTTCGAGTCGACTTTTTCGGCCCATTTGTCGGGCATGAATGCGACGCGGACCGTTCCCCCGTGCTCCAGATCCACCCCCTCCCCGAGATTCCCGCGCTGGCGAAACCGATCCAGGATTCGGCCGATTTCGCGGGCGTTTCGACCCCGTTCGGTCAACTCGCGCTTAAAGGAGTCGATTTCCTCGACGACATAAATCGGGATAATGACATCGTTGTCACCAAACTTGCTGTAGGCCAGTGGGTCGTGCAGAAGGACGTTCGTGTCGAGAATGAAATTCTTGCTCATGTCGGATCGGCGGGAGAGAGGGGACGACCAGTCGGATGTGAGTACGGCATCCCGAGTCTAACAGCGACCGGGGCGACGGGGGAACCCTTAACCGCTCACGAGTCGATCTGATTCCACGCCGTGACCCGGTCGCGGCCCGACTCCTTGGAGTGATAAAGCGCTTCGTCGGCCCGGCGGATGAGAATGTCGTCATCGTCGCCGTCCTCCGGCCAAACCGCCGCTCCGAGGCTCACGGTGCACTGAAGGGTTCCGTCGTCGACGGGAAACGCCAGAGCGGCGACATTGCGCCGGACGCGTTCGGCCACGGTCAGAATGTCGTCCAGATCGGCCTCCTCCAGGAGGACGATGAACTCTTCTCCGCCCCACCGAGCCGGCATATCCGCCCCTCGCACCGATGCACGCAAGGTAGCCGCCACCTGTTCGAGCACCCGATCCCCGACATCGTGTCCGTAGGTGTCATTGACCTCCTTGAAATGGTCGATATCGACCATCAGCAGCCCGAAGGGGCGTTCAGTGCGCCGATGCCGTACCAGCGCATCGTCGAGCTTCTGCTCGAACTGCCGACGATTCGGGAGCCCGGTCAGTTCGTCGGTCGAGGCCAGGGCCTGCATTCTGGCGTAGAGTCGGGCATTTTGGAGGGTCACCGCCGCCTGACTGGCAATCACGCCCAGCATATCTCGACGCCGAGTTCCAAAGACGTCGGCCTGCCGGCTGGCCACCACGAGCGTGCCGATGGCGCGATCCCGAGTAATCAGCGGAAACACCACCAGGCTTTCGAACCCATCCAGCCGATGCGACTCGTCGAACACGACGGTCCCGGCCTCGCGAACCCGCCCCTGGTACGGCAGATAGTGCTCGTTTTTGACGGCCATCGACACCAGCCCGCGATTGTCCTCGAACCGCACCCCTTCCCACTCCTCGAAGTCGGGGGAGTCGGGGGCCTCGAGGCGGACAATTTCGTGTTCGTCGGCCGCGTCGTCGCACAGTGTCACGGCGCCGACATCGAACTCGGCGACCTCGGAGGCGCTCTCCAGGGCCGCCGACAGCGCCTCTTCCATGGTCAATACGCTGTTGAGGCGTCGGCTCGCCGCAAAAAACCGAGACAATTCAAAGCGTGTTTCCTCGGCCGATCGAAAGAGACGTTCACTCTGGAGCGTCCGAAGCACCGAATCGGCCATCTGCTCGACCAACTCGACCTCTTCGTCAGAGAAGGGTTCTCCGCCGATCCTGTCGATGCAGAGGACCCCGAGCAAACTGCCCTCCTCCAGGATGGGGACGCCTAGAAACTGATCGATCGGCTCGGCTTCACGGTAATAGGTGACGCCCCGGGATCCCTGGCGCATATCGCTGAGACGAACCGGTTCCCGACACCGAACGATGCTGCCGACCACTCCCCGGGCCCGTTCGATAGCGCCCTCGACCAGGTTGTCCGAATCGCTGGCCAGCTCGCGGATCTCGAGGTCTCCCCCTTCGCCGCTCCCCCAGAGAACCACGCAGGTGTGGCAGTTCAGGGTTCGCTTCAGCAGGTAGAGACGCTCGTAGATCCCCTGTCGAACCGCTTCGACGGCGTCGATCACGGACAGGTCACTCCGGACTCCGTCGGTTCCCGAGTCGGGGCGGGCGGAGTTCAACAGTCGGTATTCTCGAGCCCGCTGGAGCAACGACGCGCGATACTCCTCGAAGTCGGCGCGGCGCTGCTCTTCGGTGTCTCGAAGACTTTTGCGTTGGACGATATGACCGAGACCGGCAAAGCCAAGCAAGAATGCCGTCTTGAGCAACGGTTCACGGAACTCGATCGATTGGCCGCCCGAGCCGACTAGTTCCGCCGCCAGCGGATCACTCCAGACGAAGAGCGCGGCCGCCAGCGTGGTGACCAGCGCCGCCGGCCAGCGTTGCCGCGCCGTCAAATAGACGACCGCTGCGTAGATAAAGGGGATTCCGTCCAGTGAGCTACCCAGCCGCAGCCCCGCCGCCGCAACCGACGCGAGCGCAACGACGACCATCCCGGAACGCCACGATAGCTCATCAAATTCTTCGTCGGGCGCTTCGCGATCCGGACGCTTCACGGTCACCCCCCTTCGCCGCGTTCAGAAAAGGAGACGGACTCGAAGGCCGTATCGGCGACGAGCTGGCGGACCTGCTCGCGCCGCAACGGCCCGACGTCCCCGAAGAACTCGACGAGAAGGTTTGCACTCGGAACGTCCTCGTGCAGTGTCGCGATCTCCGAGCGCAACCGCCCGAGCTCCACGGATTGTCCGGCCAGCCGTAATTCGTCAGCCTGAACTTCCAGGCGGACGTTCATCGTCCCGGCCGCACCCGGCTGGCCGAACTGCATGACGAGCTCGCCGGGACGGGCCAATCCACCCTCACGACGGGCCCTGCGGGCCGCAGCGCGAGGATCCGTGCGAAGTGCCACGATCTGACGCTGAATCTGCTCGTTCTCGATGGCGAGTTCTTCGTTTCGTTCATCGAGTCGCCGACGCTCGGATTCCATCTCCTCGGCACGGTCGATGACCGGATCCGTGAAGACCTGATAGGCCAGCCCGATCGAGCCGAGCAGCACCGTGGTCACGAGAACGATACGATTCATGAGGGACGTGCGGGAGGGAATCAGAGGGTTGTTTCCTCTGAGGAGAGTATCACGACCGACTGCCTTCGCAAGATTCTACCGACGAGCGACCCAGTCAGTCATTCGGAGGGGCGTCGTCCTCTTCTTGTCGTTGCGTCACCAGGTCGACGCCGGAGAACCCCACCTGACGGATCTGGTCGAACAGCTCGACGATTCGCCCGTGGGTGGCATCGGTGTCTCCCTGCAGTCTTATTCGGGCCTCGGGCCGACTCGCGTACAGATTCTCGAGCTTCTGCTGCAGACTCTCACCCTGCAACTGGGCGTCTCCCGCAAATTCGATGCTCCCGTCGGCGCGCACGCGGAGCGTCACGGGTTCGGATTGCTGCGGCGCGGGGTCTCCCGTCGTCGTCTTCGGAAGATTCAACGAAATTTCTTCCTGCGCGACGCCCTGGTTGGACTCCGAAAAGGAGGTGGTGATCAGAAAAAAGATCAAAAGCAGAAACACCACGTCGATGAGCGGCGTGATCTCCATGTCCGGATGCTCGCGCTTGCGACGCGGGGAGTCACGAAGATCCATCGGCGTCCCCCTCGTCAGATGTCCCCTTGCCGGCGCGTACACCCGTCGTCGATGTGCCGGCGAGTTCGTCGGTCGCGTCGGTGGCGAAATTCTCAATTTCGACGGCGTACGTATCGACCCGGCTCAAGACATAGCGGTAGGCCAGATATACGGGAATGGCGACGGTCAGGCCCGCGGCCGTGGTGATCAGCGCCTGCCAGATGCCTCCGGCGAGCAGGGCCGCCTCGACCTGCCCCGATCCAGAGGTCTGCATCATGACATCTCGAAAGACCGTGATCATCCCGATGACCGTACCCAGCAGCCCCATCAGAGGCGTCACCTGCGCGATCGCTCCCAGGGCGTCGACAAACCGCTCCATGTAGTAGACCTCCCGCTGGCCCTCTTCAGCCATCACCTCTTTGATGACTTCACGGGATTGACCGGCCCGTCGGATGCCCGCTCCGATAATTCGCGCAAACGGGGTGTCTGACGTCTCGCAGAGCGCCTCGGCGCGCTCCAAATCTCCGTCTCGGATCGACTCCCGAAGTTCCGACATCAGCGAGGGCGGCATGATCGCGTCGCGCCGCAGCCCCCAGAGTCGCTCCAGAAAGAACGCCACCCCCAGCACCGAGCAGACGCCGATCGGGACCATCAGCCATCCGCCCTGTGCCAGGAAATTGTACAGCTCCGTCATCCCCATCATGCATCCATCGTTAGTTGATTCATATTGGCGGTCACGCGTCCTCCTCTCGCACGGCCTCGTCGGCTCGTTCCCCCTGCAGGCGTCGGCGACGCTGCTCCAACTCGAAGAGTGCCTCGAAGAAGTCGTAGAACTCTTCGCCCCGATAGTGGGCTCTCAGTTCGTCGACGTCGATGTCATTCGCCCGGCAATACGCCTGCACCCTTTCATAGAGCCGCCGCGCTCGTCGACGAACAATGGCACGCACCACAAATAGTCCGACCAATGCCACCGTGATGGCAGCCAGCCAGGTGACCGCCGAGGCGAGCCCCACGGTCCACCAACCTCCGATGACCACCCCCACCACGACCAACAGGATCGCCCCGCCGCCGTAGCCGTAGGTCGTTCCGAGACTCCTGTCGACCTCGCGAATCAGCGGACGATGCCGCTCCATCTCGTCGTCCGCGGCCGTTGCCTCGGTCCCGGTCGTGTCTACTTTCGTTCCTTCAGATTGTGTGTTCGGAGAAGTCATCGTCAGTCGGTCCCTCGCTTGTGAGCACGTGTGGGCAGGCTGTTCCCACAAATCCATGAAATTTAGCGGCCGGTCCGAGCATTCTACAATAGTGAGATGTGTTCTGTTCGGCCGAATCAGGCACTGAATAGTGATCCAGCAGGAGCAGTCATGACCGCATCGGAAGAAATCAACCCCCAGTCGATCCCGGTGGACGAGGGAGGGTCCTTGGCGGAGAGTTTCATGCATTACTTCGAGCGGTCCGGAGCGACCGTCGAAGTCGATGAGCAGTTCCGCGAGGATTACCTTCTCGATTTTATCGTGACGCGGCTAAAAGATGTCCACGCCCACGTCAACCTGGGCGTCCATGTGACTGCCGAGAGTGACAACCTGGAGGACCAGAAGACGTTTCTCCAGGCAGCCGAACGCGGCGTCGTGCTCAAGGCAATCTACATCGAACTCGCCGATGTCACGGCCGACGCCGGCGGCCTTTTGGTCGCCTTCGGCGCGGCATTGTCCTTCTTGTTCGACCAGCGCTACTCCCAGGTTAACTCCATCGGCATTCGAGTCACGGAGAATTGTTCGTTCAATTTCTTCGACCTCGACGAGAACATCGAACGCCTCGAGCGGATGTCGATGGATGAGGACCTGGCGGTCGGCGAGGATATGACCGGCCGGATTATCGCCTACTTTACCGAAAAGGGCTTCGGGTTCATTCAGACCGAAGAGGAACGCAAGTTCTTCTTCCACATCGCCAATGTCGTGGATGATGACCTCCGCGGCAAACTCCCGTCGTACACTCCAGGCGAGACCATCGATGTGGCCTTTCAATACGGAGGCCACGACGGCAAGAAGTATCCCAAGGCGATCAATGTCTCGATGCACCCGCCTGGAGACGGCGACGTCGAAGACACCGAATAAACCCGCTGTCCAGACAGGCCCGATATCAAAAAAGCCCGACCGGCTCCCGCCGGTCGGGCTTTTTTTAGTCGTCCAGCGTCGTTCAGTAACTGGCTGACACAGCCAACTGAAGCGACGAGTAGTTGCTGGCTGCGCCCTGGGTGTTCCAGAACGGGAAGCGAAAGCTCTCGTTGTCGTCTGTCTTGGGCGGCTGACGTGTCACGATGCCGCCGCTGACCGACAGGTATTTGTTGATGGGGTAGGACAGCGTCACCGTCGCGGAACTGAGATCCTGCGTGCCGCGACCCGTATCGGCGAATTCTGAGTTCAACTCATCGTTGTTGTCGATCTTGTAGGTCCAGTATTTTGCCAGCCCGTACGAGATCGTACCCCGAAGTTTGTCTACGATCGGAAACGAGAGCGTCAGAGTACCGCTGAGGGCGTACTCGGTGTTGATGCCGCCGATCGCGATCAACCCGTCTCCAAGGTCCTCAGACTGATTGTTCCGGAACAAGACGTTGTCCTCACCGACTTCATCGATATTGACCCTCGGACTCTTGAACCGATGGAAGGTCTTCGAGCCGCTGACCGAGCCGATGACGACGACTTTGTCGAAGAGATTGTGAGAGATCGAGACCGTCCCGTCGACCCCGACGATCTTCGACTGCGCCTGGCTCACATCCGACGTCGGAAAACTGAATTCAAGACTGGCCGAGAGATTCGAGTCGAGCGGCTCGATCTTGGTGCCGTTCCAGCTCGTCACCAGCGAGATGTCTTGGAAGCGAAACTCGCCTGGCCCATTGAGGCCGCCGCCCTGAGTCAGCCAGTGTGTCCAGGTAAACTCCGGCGAAAAGCTGAAGTCGCCGACCTCGTAGGACCCGGAGAGGACGTAGATCAAAAGGGCCCGGTCGAAGGCCGATGCATTCGGAGCCTGTTCACCAGACGTTCCCGTCTGGTTCTCCAGATCAGCGAACGTACCCTGCCCGACGCGCGACACAAGGTCGGCCGACAATGACCAGGAACGGTCTTCCTGACCACCCTGTTCGATCTGCCCGGTCTCTTCATCGACAGGACTTCCATCGGCCGCCCAGGCCGTCGTCGACGCCACGAGACCCACGGCCAGCGTCGCGACCGCGAGTGCCATCTGTGTGAACTGTTTTGTCATCTGCGCTCCTGCAAAATCATGTCTCGATTTGGGGCGCCCCGTCGCACATCGGTTCGACGATGACGAGGGGTCGTATCAGTGTCGATCACCACCCCAGTATCTATGCAAGCTACGTTCCGTCGGACGCGTGAACGTTCTTACGATCTCGACACAACGACGTTCCACTTCGCGCCGCGACGGTAGACTGACACCCGAAATACGTCAACACGGGTCCACACCTCCAAGGACTCGACGGCCCACAAAATTCCTTGCCACGCCGATGGCCCGTCCTACACTGACCAGTCGTGGCAGCCAACGATGGCTGATACACCAGATCGACCGAACCAAGGAAGGCACCCATGGAAAGCATCGCCGTCGACCGACGACAAAAACGGAGTCAGGAAACAACCGAGGCCATCGAGCTCCAACTGGAGCATCTTGCAGACACGTGCGAGCTCGAACATCTCGTCCTGGCCGACAGCAGTGGATTGATGCTCGCCTGTTCCGGAAGCTCCGATTCCGGCCAGGCCCTCGCAGCGTACGCCCCGGTCTTTCGCCGGCACCTCGAACAGGGAAAACGCCGGCGAGTCATGCAAAAGCTCGGGGATCTGCTGCCCGGCGTCAGCGGTCAGAGGCTGACCGTGCGCCGGTTCAGGCTCAACGGAGAACACCACTTTCTGTGCGTGGTCGGGCCGGAGGAGACGGTTCGGCAGGCGAACCTCTACCGTGCCGTCACCGGCATTCGTCGCATCGTGGCAGAGACAACTACGGCCGCCTGATGGCTGGCGCCCCGGATGTCACTCGTCGATGGTCTCTCGTTTGGTGAGATCCAGCCCGCCCGTGTACGCGTACGACACATAATCATGGTATCCGTACGCAACGATGCCAAAGGGCACGGTGTCGGAGGTGATTCGATGCGGCCCCGGCTCGACCTCCAGATGCGCCGTCGCCCACCCCGACTCTTCATCGACGGAGTACGTCGGATTTTGTGAGAGATCGATCGACTCACCGTCGAGATTCACCCGGGCGAACTGAGCCGGCATCGTCACCGTGACGTAGTCGACGAAGTAGGTCGCCGGTGTCAGGAACGTGTAATCAGTCCGATACTGTTCCTGAGGCGGCACCAGAAAGAACGCCGGGTCCCCGGCGTGTTCAACATCATCACCCACACTGTTTTGGCCGGACAGAAAGGCCCCGAGCTGGATCGGCTGGCTGGCATTGACGGCAAACAACTGTTTGGTCCCGAACTCGCAGTTCTCGCCGGCGTCCAGCGTGAAGACACCCGATTCAGGTGCAGCAGAGTAGTGACTGCAGCTTTTGACGTTTTCGCCGGCGGGCAATTGCACGCCTTCGGGCCCGACGTTCAAATTCAGGCCCGTCTCGATCCGTGTGTCGTCCTTGCGAGCCAAGAATTTCCAGTACGTCCCCTCGCGGGTGAACTGGTCCGTCGTACCCCGGATCTTGAGCGGAGAGGCGACGAAACTCTCCCCCCACGTCTCCATCGGGAAGAGCTGCGACTCCAGGTGGTCACACGCGGGAGACGCAAAGGGCACGTACGCGCAGGAGTGGCCGCCAAAGACAGACACGGGTTTGGACGCATCGACGCGCGTCCCCGTCAGGTCGACACCGACTTCTTTGCCCGCCACGTTTAACACTTCGTGCGGCTGGAGGGTCGTGGTGATCTGTCCCTGAGAATCGGGGCCCTGGATGCGACCGTCCGAAGTCGGGTACAGCGCCTCACCGTAGCTGACCCCGGACTTGTTCGGCTCCGGGACCTGGACGGTCACCTGCGTGTCGGGCTCGGTCGCCATGACCGACACCGTAGCCGACTGAGGATCGTCGCCCTCGCGCCGGCCCGGGCTGTCCCAGTTCGGATAGCCCATCATCATGTAGTTGCCCGACAGGGCGCTGGTCGGCATCAGGAGACTCGCGTCATTGGTGTAGTTGTAATTGCAGCAGTACGGATTGAACTGATAGGCGACGACCGGCTGACTCGACTCCACCCGATAGGCCTTCTCGGTGAGGGACGTCTCGCCGAAGGGAACTTGACGTTGCGGCATAATCAGCGTCAGCAACGATCCTGGGGGCATCGGCACATTGACGAGTTCGCGGTCGATCGGGCCGAGCAGGCGGTTTCCATTCTGATCGAGAAGCTCCGACTCCACGGTCTGGGGAACCACATCCGGTGTGCGTGCCTCGGTAAAGACCTCCCGAGATCCGACCGGCACTGCCGGGGTGTCCTCATCCTTCCAGACGGTCACCTCCGCCTGGTAGGTATCCGACGGGTTCGACAGAACAATGGCGAATGGCGGCCGCTTATTCATTGGAATCGGATCGCCGCTGACGCTGTCGTTGAACAGAAGGTGATTTTCAAGTTCGACTGCCCAGTATTCGCACCCGATGTAGCTGTTCGTCTGAGCGGCGTTCTGGCACCGGTTCAGGCACCGGCCGTCCTGGCACTGTTCGCCCTCACCGCACGGCTGCTGAGACACAAATTCGGTCCCCTCTTCGTTGCAGACCACCGGTGTGTTGTCCTCACAGCGCCGGTCGGTATTGGGGATACACGAGACTTCCACGCACTCCGCGTTCCGGCAGACCGTACTCGGCGGGCAGGAGCCCGGTTCTTCGCCGGTGCCGTCATCCGGACACTGAAGGATGCTCTGAGTATTCTGGCGCTCGCAGGCGATCACCTCGCCGGGCTCGCACGGCCTGCCTTCGTCGGCGTCGGACTCAGTATCGCCGGATCCGTCGGCCACCGTATCGGAGGTATCGGCCGCGTCGGCCACATCTCCGCCCGACGCATCCGGATTCGTGTTCGACGTATCGTCGCATGCGAACGTGCCCGCCACCACTGCTACGCAGAAGGCGAAGGCCAGAGGCCGGAGCAACTTGTGCGCGGAAATCGTCATCGGCGTTCTCGACAACTTGAGATAAAGATACAACTCAGGAGGGCCCGAGTATCAGCTCGCGACAATTATACACAGATCCCCATCACTTATCAGATGCAGTTTCTTCCTGCCCCGATTTGGAGGGAGGACGCCAGGGCTCTTCGCCGTCGGCATTGCTGCCGCAGGGATGCTCGTAGCCGGAGTGCCAAACTCGGAAACTGTCGAAGGCCTCGTGCAGGGCCACCAGCGATCGATCTCGGCGTCGGGCGGGCGGCTTGTCTTCGTCTTCCCAGTCGCCGATGCCGTCCAGGCTGACTCCCGTTCCGGCATCGGTCCTCGGGCCGACGTCTTCGCCGCCCTCCTGGAGTCGGCGAGCCAACTGTTCGACGAGGATGTCCTCCAGGATCAAGAACTCGTTGGTCGTGTACTCAAACCACCTCTCCAGCTCCTTTTCGGAGCGGTCGAACCGAAGGGCCGCCTTGTCGGACAGCTCCTCCACATCGTTGAGACGTCTCTTCAGGGTTCGTAAATCGGACAGGACGGCCCGCGTCTGGTCGCGGCCCCCATCCGGGACGACCGACTCCAACTGCGGCTCCAGGGCGAAAAACCGATTCTGAATATCCGTGACTTCGGCGATCATCTGACGACACTGCGGGTCGTCGGTCCGATCGAGATTCTTCTGAGCCGCCTCTTTCATTTCCGCCTCCGACGGCTCGGGGACCAGCAGTGTGTCGCGAAACTGGATCAACAACAAAACTGCGCCGACGATCAACGCGATCGCGACCACTCCGACGATCAGGCCGAATCGCTTGCGACTCGACTCGGCAGATTCCAATTCCGCCACCGCTTGGTCCAATTCGGTGTCGGTCTGATCCTCGCCAGTCTCGGGGGATGGGCCGTCCTCGAACTCCGGGTCATTGGCCATCTCAGTAGTTCTCCAGTGGAAAATCCGACTCGACGTGTGCCTCGTTCGGGCACAATTTTGGGAATAACATCAGGGGCCAGACAGTACCAATCAAACCGCACCGGGCCGCGTCCAGAGACAACAACAAGGCCAGGATGTTCCCGGATCGCTGAGACGAGTGGACGACACGCGTCCAGATACGGGCAAAATCCAACGTCTCTGAGCGTCCGTTGTTCATGCCGAATCAATCTGCTATGCACGCACCGTTCTTACGGGATCTCCCGCGGAACGGAACCGACGACACTCGGTGTCATTCCAGCAAACTTTTATCCGTAGCGGTTGCGCCCTCAGCGGAGGACCAACTTTGAACACAGAGACGTTTCTGAAGACTCACCTCGACGCCTCGGAACAGGAGATACCACGCCTGGTCGAGATGGCGCATGGTGCGCTCGACGAAGAAACCGACTATTCACCCGAGGACGATCCCGCGGACCGACTCTGGCGGTATCTCCAGTATCCTTACTATCTAGGCCTCTTTGCCCAGCGGGTCGTCGCAGCATACGGCATATCACCGGGGGTCAAAGAGAAACTCTGCCATGCCGTGCTCCAGGTCAACCTCAATCTGGAAAAAGGCCAGGAGCCCGGCCCGGGACTCTTTCAACTCGCCTCGTGGCTCGGCGAGAACGACCGCCTCACCAATGAGGATTACCGTGGCCTGCGGCGGGGCATCATCTGGCTCCCCCGATTGACCGACACTTACGAGGAGCCGCTCGAGTACATCCTTCCGGCCTGCCGCGGCGTCTTCGGCGACACGGACATCACCTACGACGAGAGCGTCGAACTGATCCTGATGATCCTGACCGCCAAGGAGGCCATCGGCGAGAAGGGTCGAGATATCTTCGACTTCATTCTCGAGCTCGACAGCCTCGGAGCCCAGCTCAAGCGCGATGTCTGCGACATCGTCGTCGAGAAGGCGATCCCCTTCCCGCGCGGTGAATTTGACCATCCACGACCGACCGACGCGGAGGAACAGGACCGTCTCAGCATCCGCTTCCAGCCGGGCTCGGTCCGACGACGAGCCGTCGTGTGGCTCGCCAAACTCGGCCGCGACCCACTCGAGTTGTTGAACACCCTGCTCAAGCCGAACACGGTCCGCGGGTACGGGGGCGACCACGTCGCCAGCGGTGCCCTGGACCTGCTGTCGGAGAAGTGGGAAGACCTCGAAGACGAGACGCGCATGGACCTGCTCGAGAAGGCCGCCTCGCTCCCCGATACCTCCGTCCGAAAGCGAGCCTACATCCTCGGCGAAAAGAATATCGGGCGAGAGTTCCTGGAACAGTCTCTCGACGACAAGGCAAAGAGCCTTCGACACTGGGCCAGCGACCGTCTCCAGGCGCGCGATGAACGCGACGAGCCGCCGACCGCCGACGAGTTGCAGGAGGAGCTCGAGGAGCCCCTCGAAGACTGAGAAGGGGACGTCATGGAGATCGACAACTACGAGTCTCGCCGGGATCGGATCGTCGAGTGCGCAGACCACTCGGCCGAGGTTCAGTTCGAGGAGAGCCCCCCGCCGGTTGGGACCGCCATCCGGGTCGGCAACGACGATGAGACCCTATGTGGCCGGCTGGCAGAACATCTGGGAAATCGCCGTGCCGAGGTCATCTTTTCCGGAACCCCCGATGACGTGCAGCCCGGCGATCCGGTCGAAGACACCGGTCGACCGGCCGCCTTTCGACCGCCCGACGAGACCGGGCATATGCGCCTCACCGTCGACTCCCTGACGCCTGAATCCGAAGATAGCATCCCCTTCGAGTGGACTCGACCGGATTTTGCAGATCTGGCTGCCTCGCGCCCCGCCGTCGCGGTGGGGGACGAGCTACTCGACATCTTTTCCCCGATCGCGGCCGGTGGACTCAATCTGGTCGTCGACGGACGGCCCTCCGAGAGCACCTATCCCGAACTGACTGCCCGGCTCGAAGAATCGCTCGGTGCCGACGTCACTATCTCTGTTGTCGGCCCCGAAGCGACCCCTCCGGATTGGGCGAATTTCATCGTAGACGCGCCCGCAGATGACTGGGGCGCCGCCATGGCGCTGCGGGCCGGCGTGTGTCTGGCCGCCCATGCGCGCGGCCGTGGCCGATCGGTGTTTTTTGCCGGCCGTCTCCCCGCCCCGCGCGGCGCCTCCCCGACGGAGGGTCGGCCGTCGGAGTCTCAAAGAGCCACCGGCGCGTCGATGCAATCCTTGATCAACCGCATCGGCGACGGGCTCCTCTCGGTCGATGGCACGTCGATCACCAGTCTACTTCAACTTCCCGTGACCGCCGAACTGGAAGGCCTTGAATCGATCATCGAGACACTCGGAATCGGTGAATCCGACGCGCAGATCGTGATAGGAAACGACGGATGCTACCGCCCCGAACGCTCGACGAGTGATGCGGATCGCGACGCCCCTGCCCGGCAACATGAAACGGAGAAGCGTCGAACACTTCGACGAGCGGCCGAACTGCAACAGAAGCGAGCGATCTGGGGAGACGATGAACTCGACCCGGAGGAACTCGACATCATTCGCCGCGCCGAATCCTGGCGTCGCCCGCTGTTTTGCGACACGGTCCCCCCGCAATCCTGATCACGCGGCATTCCGGCCGATGGGGACCGAGTCATCGTAGAGTCGCGAGAGATCATCGCCGTAGGCGGCCATGATATTTCGCCGCTTCAGCTTCAGCGTCGGGGTCAGCATTTCGTTGTCGGTACTGAATTCCTCGGCGGTCAACACAAAGTCTTTGGGGAGTTCGTATGATTTGACCTCCTCGCCCCACTCCTCGAGCTCCCGTTCGAAGAGCTCTCGGACCCGTGGGTGATCGAGCAAGTCGTCGATCGAATCGAACTCCAAACCTTCGCCTTCGGCGTACTCCCGAAGAGATTCTCCGTCGGCCACGATGACCGCAACGTTATACGGGCACCCCGTCCCCTCGATCATGATTTGATCGATGTACGGCGACAACTTGAGCTGTTCTTCGACTGGCGCCGGCACCACGTATTTCCCGTTCTCGAGTTTGTACTGTTCTTTGACTCGACCGAGGATCCAGACGAATCCGTCGTCGTCGATCCGGCCGAGATCCCCGGTGTGGAATGTCCCGTCGTCGTCCAGGACCTGGTCGGTCTGCTCGGGGAGGTTGTGGTAGCCCTGCATGACGATCGGGCCATTGATGCAGATCTCACCGATGTCGTCGTCGTACCCTTCGACCGGTCGGATCGAGATATCGACGCCCGGGAGTGGCCGACCGACGCTGCCGATTTTTCGGGCCCCTGGTGCGTTGCAGGCAGCGACCGGGGAGGTCTCGGTCAACCCGTAGCCCTCGTAGACCTCGATGTGGAGGTTGTCGATAAACTTGGCGACCTCCGGCGACAGCGCGGCCCCGCCGCTGATCGCCCACCTGAGTCGGCCGCCGAGCTTTTCACGCACGCCGCTGAAGATCAGCTTGTCGAAGACGCTATCGAGCATTCGCGTCCAGGCCCCCGCGTTCCCACCGTCTTCGGTCTGATCGCGCAGGCGATTCGAATTGTTCATCGCCATGCTGAACAGCTTCTTCTTCAGGCCGCTTCCCTGGCGAATCTGTTTGTGCACGGCATCGTAGATCTTGTTGAAGATCCGTGGCACCGCCATCAGGATCGTCGGACGCACCTCGGCGGCATTCGCCAGAATCGTGTCGACACTCTCGACCAACCCCAGTGACGCCCCCTTCGAGATCAGGCCGTGAAGCTCCGCCGTCTGACCGAAACTGTGGGCCCACGGCAGGAAACTGAGGCTTACGTCGGACGATTCGATGGGCATCACATCCAACGTCGCCTGGATGTCCGAACAGAGATTCCAGTGACTCAGCAGCACGCCCTTCGGCTTTCCCGTCGTCCCGGAGGTGTAGATAAACCCGGCGATATCGTCCTTATCCGGGTAGTTCGGTGACACCGGTTCGGCCCGTCCCGCCTCCAGGACCCCCGACCAGGCATCGTCGTCCTCACGCGGCCCATCGAGGAAGATGACCCGTTCCAGGGTGTCGATCTCGTCGATCCAGGGGCTGACCTCCTCGTAGATCTCCTGGTCGGCAACGACGGCGATCTTTGCGCCACTGTCCTCCAGGATGTAGCGCCAGTCCTTGGGATTCTGGTCTTCGTACATCGGACAGAATTTGGCCGACAACCCGAATGTGGCGTAACAACAGGCCGCCCACTCGACGCTGTTGTCGGCGATAATGGCCACCGTATCCTCGCGCTCGATGCCCAGATCGGCCAGGCCGCCGCGGGCGGCGTCCACGAGCTCACCGAATTCATCGTAGGTGATCCACTCGTAGCGGCCGCCCTGTTTTGTCCCGAAGATCGGGTTGGAACCATGCGCCTCGATGCTCTGCTCGAGCATCTCCACCAACGTTTCGTAACGTGCCATGATGTGCTCCGCCCGGAGGCTAGAAGAAGTGCCTTGGATAACGCTTGCCGATCATCGCTAAAAAAGTATACCCGACAGAGGGTCTGTGCAACTTCTGAATCGCCCCAACCATAGGATATTTTGGCCGATTTTCACCATCCGCATGCCGTAGAATCCCTGGAAGAAGGGACGGAGGTCCACACCGCAGGGCGACTGTTTCGTCCAAACGGGGACCTTGTGCTGGTCGATGCCCGAGGGAACGTACGCCTGGAGTCGGACGACGGCTCGCACCCGCCCGATCGCTCGCTGGTCCGGGTCGCCGGCGTGTGGTCCGGCGAGGCCATCGTACAGGCCGAGATCGAATGCGTGCGGGAACCGCAGGCCGACTCGTCTTTTTCGGTGCCCGACGCATTGGACTCGGCCCTGCAGCTACGTGCCGAGGCACGGGAGAGGTGCCGCCAGATCTTCGAAGCCCGCAATTTTCGCCACGTCGACACACCGCGCGTCGTCCCCGCCCCGGGCACGGACCTCTACATCGACCCCATCCGACTCGCCGAGGACGGCACCGAAGGGCCGGCATGGCTCCATACCTCGCCGGAATTCGCCATGAAGCGCCTCCTCAGCGAGGGATGCACGCGCATCTGGCAGCACTGTCATGTCTGGCGCGGGGGCGAGCGGACCGAACGACACCACCCCGAATTTTCGATGCTCGAGTGGTACCGGGCCTGGGAGTCTTCCGGGGCGATCCTCGACGACGTCGAGACGATCGTCACCGATATCTGCGATGGCCAAGCTCACATCGCACAGAGTGAAGGCGGCGAGGTGCAGAGACGGTCCGTTCCGCTGGACCCGCCCTTCGAACGGGTCACCATGCAAGAGCTCGTCGACGATGTCTGCGAATTCGACCTTCTCGACGCACTGGACTATTCGTCGCTTCGGCGTGCAGTCGCCGATGCCGGGCTGCTGGAGCGGTCCCTGGAGACGCGCCACCGGGAAGACGACGGCCGCTGGGATGAACTCTTCTTCGAGTTGATGGTTACCGAGCTGGAGCCGGCACTCAGGAAGATGGGAGCGGTCTTCGTGACCGAATGGCCGGCGCCGCTGGCGGTGCTGGCGAAGAAATATGACGACGATCCCCGGGTCGCCGAGCGTTTCGAGCTGTTCGTCGGCGGACTCGAACTGGCGAACGGGTTCGTCGAGTTGACCGACGCCGACGAACAACGTAGGCGCTTCGAAGGCGAGAAGGCCGAACGCGACCAGATGGGCAAGCCTCGATTGCCCGTGCCCGAACGCTTTCTTCAATCCCTGCGTTACGGCATGCCGCCGTCGGCCGGGGTCGCCCTGGGATTCGACCGACTCCTGATGGCAGCGTGCGGGGCGCCCACCCTGGCGCACGTCAACCCGTTTATCGACCCGAAGACGAATCCTTGAAATCGTCGGGTCGGCCTTCTACACACGGCGCCTGACACGAGACTGCAGCCCGGCTCCAGACTGTCATCTTTCCTGCGCTCGCGAGGCCCTCAATGACCGTACAATACGACACATGGCCCTTCCACGAAGCTCAAGCCATTGTGGACCGGCTGACCGACTCGGGTGACCCCTCCGACATCGATCGGTCGGAGGATGATCCCGTGATATTCGAAACCGGCTTCGGGCCGAGTGGGCTTCCCCACATCGGCACCTTCGCCGAGGTCGCCAGGACCACCTGGGTTCAACGGGCCTTCGAAGAGTTGACCGGCCATCCGACCAAGCTCATCGTCTTCTCGGATGACATGGATGGGCTGCGCAAGGTGCCCGAAAATGTGCCCAAGGACGACATGCTCCTGGAGAACCTGGGCCGGCCCCTCTGCGACGTACCGGACCCCTTCGAGGAGGAGGAGAGTTTCTCGGCGTACATGAACGCGAGGCTTCGGGAGTTTCTCGAGACCTTCGGGTTTGACTACGAGTTTCGCTCCTCTCAAGACCAGTATCACGACGGTGTCTTCGACGACGGGCTCGAACGGATTCTCGAGCACTACGAGGAGGTCCGGCAGGTCATCGTCCCGACCCTGCGTGAGTGGCGACGCGACCGATGGAGCCCGTTTTTCCCGAAATGCGAGAATTGCGGCAAGGTCTACACGACCCGGGTCACCGACGTACACCCCGACGATGGCACCATCTCGTATGTCTGCGACAACGAGCCGAAGGGCATGGTCTGCTGCGAACACGAGGGACGCGTCGCCGTGACCGGCGGCCAGGTCAAGGTCGGCTGGAAGGTCGACTGGGCCCTTCGCTGGTACACCTTCGGGGTCGACTACGAGATGTACGGCAAAGACCTCATCGAGTCCGCCGACCTCTCCGGAGACATCGTCGAAGTGCTCGGCGGCGACCCGCCGGCCGGGTTTTTCTACGAGATGTTCCTCGACGAAGACGGCAAGAAGATCTCCAAGAGCGTCGGGACGGGACTGACCATCGACGAGTGGCTCGCCTACGGTCCGCTGGAGAGCCTCGGGTGGTTCATCTTCCAGAACCCGCAGAAGGCGACCAAGCTACACTTCGATGTCATTCCGGACAGTGTCGACAAGTGGCTCGAAGACCGCCGGGACTACGGACGGGCCGCCGCCGAGAGCGACGCTCCTCCGGCGGATCACTCCATCTGGTTTGTCGAACGCGACAGCGTCGATGCCGGCGACATCCCCTCGATGGACAGCGAGGTCGACTACTCGATGATTCTCAACCTCGTCGGGGCGCTGAATACCGACGACCGCGACATGCTCTGGAACTACCTGACGCGCTACGACGAGGACGCCCGCGGCGACGAGGACGTCATCGAACCGATGCTCGACGGCGCGCTTCAGTACTACCGGGATTTCATCCTGCCCACCAAGGAATATCGTACTCCCGGCCCCGACACCCTGCCGGCCGTCCGACAGTTCCGGGACTTCCTGGCCGACTACGACGGTGAGTCCGCCGAAGAGATCCAGGAGGCTGCCTACGAGGCTGGCAAATCGTCAGATGCCGGGCTCGGCGACTGGTTCCAGGCGATGTACCGACTGTTGCTCGGCCAGGACCGCGGCCCCCGTCTGGGGACCTTCGTCGAGATGTTCGGCGTCAGTGAGACCGTCGAGACCATCGACGAACGTCTCTCCGACGATTGAGGGCCTCTACTCGAACGCCGTCTCGTACAGACGGTAGGTCTTGTAGTGGCTGGCTCCCATGAACTCCATGCCGCGGTTGATGGCGTCGTTGTCCTTGAGCGTCCATGACGCCTCCGCCTCTTGGTACCCTTTGGCGTAGGCACGGTCGTGGATCGTCGCGTACATCAACACACTCAAGGCGCCGAGCGCCGTGCCGCGGAACTTCGGCTTCAAGCCCATCAAGATCAGCCGAAAGGAACGTAGCTGGTCGATCTTGAGCCGATACAGCGCCTTTGCCCAGTTGAAGGGGAAGAGTCGGCCCTCGAAGTCGCGGAAGACCTCGTGGAGGTTCGGTATGCCCAGGGCCATGCCGGCGACCTCGCCTTCGTAGCGGGCAATCATGCAGAGGTCCGGGTCGACCACCCATTTGAACTGCTCGGCCAGATGGGCGATCTCGGCCTCCGTCATCGGCACGAACCCCCAGTTGTCGGACCAACCCGCGTTGAAGACGTCGATGATGATGTTGATGTCTCGCTCGAGGTTGTCGAGGTCGATGCTCCGGATCTCGAGGCCCGGATGATCGCGCATGTCCTCGGCGATCTCGCGCGGAGTCTCGGGCATCTCCTGGCGCTCGAACCGCCAGGCGTACAGGTCCTTGGCCTGCTCGAAGCCAGCCGACTTCAACAAATCGTCGTAAAACGGTCGGCCGTGGGGCATCATCACATAGTTCGGGTGGTCAAACCCGTCGACGAGCAGCCCGGACTCCCCGTTGATCGAGAAATTGAACGGCCCGCGCATGCGGGTTTGCCCGTGCTCCTCGACCCAGTCGGCGGCGGCCTCGAGCAGAGCGTCGGCGGTTCCGTGGTCATCCTCGCATTCGAAATACCCGAAGAACCCGGCCCCATCGTCGTGATACTCCAGATGCCGATGGTCGACCTGAGCGGAGATACGCCCGACCACGGCGCCGTCTCGTTCGGCCAAGAATAGTTGGGCCTGGCCGTGCTCGAACCACGGATTCGACGACGGACTCAGGTCCTGAGCCACCAGCAGATCCGGCGGGGCGCGAAACTGCGGATCGTCGCCGTACAGGGTGTGGGGGAATCGAATAAATCGGTGTCGGTCCCACCAGCCATCGACCGGTCGAACCGTGACGCCGGCCTTTGTCAATCCATCACTCTTCAACATGCACGCTCCATTCAGGGTGATACACTGCTTCCAGTCTGTCCGCCGCAAGCGTAGGCGTCGTCCGGGAACGTGTCGAGCACGCCAGCGCATTGAGCCCCGGGGAAATCGGCGCCGACATTCCGACTTCAGGTCCGGTTTTGATCCTTGATATATGCGAATCCGCTCGTTACATAATCGGGCGTTTCGGGAGTCGGGATGCTCCTGTAAGAGTGACTCCGACGCCTACTCTCACGAACCTGAATTTATCTGACCTCGAGAGACCGCCATGACGAAAGATGAAATCGCGGACATGATTACCAACGAGCTGGCCAACCACCTCGACGATGTCGACAAAGAGGACTTGGATCCAGACATCTCGATGCGCGACCTGGGGGTCAACAGCCTCGACCTCATCGAGGTTGTCCAGGCCGTCATGCGTGAGCTCGACATCAAAATCCCCCGGTCGAAGCTCGCGGACATCGAGACCATCAATGGACTGGCCGAGAAATTCGCCGAGCACGTCGACTGAATCATCTGCGTTTCGGCCCCGACGCGCTCCTTGAACAGAGTATGAACCCATGAGCGATTTCGACCCGACCGATTTCAGTCTGGCCGACTTTCAATGGAACGATAATCCCGACGTCCTCTCTCCGCCGGAGGACTTCCAGGAGTGGAAAAAATCTCCCGGGATCCAGACCGCCTTCGCGCTGTTTGAACAGGAACTCCAGGGGCCGCCGGGAGCTCGCGTGCGAATGCGGTCGAACGTCGACGGAGAGACCCGGGAGGTCATCAACCTGACCTCCTACAACTACCTGGGTCTTTCGACGCACCCCGAGGTCGTCCAGGCGGCCAAAGACGCCGCCGACACCTACGGCCTGAGCGCCTCCGGCTCGGCGATGTTGTCCGGCACGTTTGACCTGCACAACGAGTTCGCCCAGAAGCTGGCCGACTTCAAACAGAAGGAGGCGGCCATGCTGTTTTCAAGCGGGCTCGGCGGGAATATGGGTGCCATCCAGGGCATGCTCCAGAAGGGAGATGTGCTGGTGATCGATGACAAGTGTCACAAGAGTGTCGTCGATGGGGGGACCCTGTCGCGTGCCAAGGTCGTCTCATTCAAACACAACGACCACGAGTCGCTCGACCGTCAGCTCGACGAACACGGCGACAAGCGGTGTTTGGTCGTCGTCGAGGGGGTCTACTCGATGGACGGCGACACCGCGAATCTCCCCGAGATCGTCGACGTCTGCAACGCTCATGACGTCCCCATCTACCTCGACGAAGCCCACTCGACGTTGATGTTCGGCGAGAACGGCCGCGGGGTCGGCGAATATTATGGGCTAGAAGACGAGGTCGGCGTCTCGTTCGGCACGCTCAGCAAGTCCTTCGGCGGTGTCGGCGGGTTCGTCTGCGCGAACAAGCCGCTCGTCGAGTACATGAAATCCTACGCCTCGCCGTTTCAGTTCTCCTGCGCCCTGCCCCCGCCCATCGTGGCAGGCATGATGAAGTCACTGGAAGTCGCCACCCGGGATTCGTCGCTTCGCGATGAACTATGGGACAACGTCCGGTACTTCAAAAACAACCTGGACGCGATGAACCTCGACCTGGGCGAGACCGAGTCCCAGATCATTCCCATCATCATCGGGTCGTCCGGCGAAATGCTCTACTCGATGGCCGTACAGGCCCAGCATCAGGGGTTGTTCATCCAGCCCGTCGACTTTCCGGCGGTCGACGCCAGTGAACGGCGCTTCCGCATCTCGGTCTCCGCGGAGCTGACCAAGGACGACATCGACGAGGCCTGCAACATTATCGAAGACGTCATCGCGAAGCCGCTGAAGGCTGCTTCCTGACGACGTCTCTGCCGCCGCGACAGCCGTGCCATGAACGCAGCCGTTGCCACCGCGATCGCCTTCGCCGTCTACCTGGCGGGCTACCTGTTCTACAGCCGCTATCTGGCCGAACACGTCTTTGCGCTGGATCCCGACCGGCCGACGCCGGCACATGAGCAGACCGATGGCGTCGACTACGTTCCCACGCGCAAGTCGGTCCTCTTCGGCCATCACTACGCATCGATCGCCGGACTTGCACCGATGCTCGGCCCGGCTGTCGCGGTCATCTGGGGGTGGCTGCCCGCCATGGCCTGGGTGGTCCTGGGGGCGCTGTTTGTCGGCTGCGTCCACGACTTCGGCTCGCTGGTGGTCAGCATCCGTGCTCGCGGCAAGAGCATCGGCGCAGTCGCCGAAGGCATCATCGGTTCGCGGGCCAAGACCCTGTTGCACGCGATCATCTTCTTTTTGGTCGCCCTGGCGATGGGTGTCTTCGTGTGGGTGATCGCATTCCTGTTCAGTCCCGCCCCGGAGCCGGCTCAGTCAGCGTATCACTTTCCCCAGGCGGTCCTGCCCTCCTTCGGCCTCATGGTGATCGCATCGACGATCGGTTGGCTGGGATACCGCCATGACGTCTCCTGGAAGGTGATGACCCCCGTCGGCTTTGTCCTTCTGCTCGCTCTCGTCTACGTCGCCCAGACTCAAACGGCCCTTCAGGCCCTGGGCGTGGCCGATCCGACGCTGGCTCCCAGCATCTCCGGCTGGTCGACGATCCTCCTGGGATACGCTTTCGCCGCATCCATCCTGCCCGTCTGGGTACTGCTGCAACCGCGCGACTTTTTGAACGTCCTTCTGTTGTTTCTGGGCCTCGGGGGGCTCTATCTGGGCGTCTTCGTCGGCCAACCCGACTTCGTCGCCCCGGCCGTCCAGACCAACCCCGAGGGCGCTCCCAGCATGTTTCCCTTCGTCTTCATCATCATCGCCTGCGGGGCAGCCAGCGGGTTTCACAGCCTCGTCTCCAGCGGCACCACGGCCAAGCAACTCGACACCGAATCCGACGCGCGAGTCATCGGCTACGGGGGCATGATCGGGGAATCATTGCTCGGGTTGATCGCCGTACTCGCGACCACTGCCGGCATGGCCGACCTCGACGCATGGAAAGCCCACTACGGCACCTGGGAGGCGGCCAACGGACTGGGTCAGAAGGTCAGCGTCTTCATTCAAGGCTCCTCGGAATTCTTGGGGGCACTGACCGTCCCCGAGGGTCTGGGCGCATCGTTTATCAGCGTCATCGTGGTCAGTTACGCACTGACCTCTCTCGACAGTGCGACTCGACTCCTTCGCTACAACGTCGAGGAAATCGGCGAGACGTTGGGAGTCGGACTTCTCGCCAACCGATATGTCTCCAGCGCGATCGCCGCCGGAGCCATTGGATTCTTCGCCTTCTACGAGGTCAACGGCCAGCCTGCCGGACTCGTCCTCTGGTCACTCTTCGGGACGACCAACCAGTTGATGGCAGGCCTCGCCCTGCTCGTGATCACCCTCTATTTGTTGATGCGGGACCGCCCCTGGCAGGTCGCCGGCATTCCGATGATCGCGATGCTCGGGACGACCCTCTGGGCGATGGCGTCGAATCTGTGGGGATTTACCGAACAGGGCACCTGGTTGAGTCGACTGGTCTCCGGGGATGCGACCGCATGGAAGGTCGTCACCGAGTGGGCGGCCACCGGCAAGCTGTTTCTATTCGGCGTCGGTACCGTCATTTTTCTGCTGGGTGTGTGGACCGTCGTGGAAGCGATTCTGGCGGTCCACAGGTTTGTACGGTCCGACACCACCCTCGAGACGCTCTTGATCGAATTGGACGAGTGAGCTCACAGGGTCAGTCGACGTTCTTCGGCGAGGCCGACGATCCGGATGTCGGCCGACTCGATTCCCTCGGACCCGTCCCGCACATCTGACAGATAAGGCCCCCGGACGACGCGTTCCCAAAACTCGATGTCGAGGTCCTGGATGTACGGGGTCACCACGATCCAGAGCTGCCCATCGTTGACCCGGCGTGAAAAGAGGGATCCGATGGTCATCTCGCCGTCGGCCTCCGATGGATCGACGAGTGTCACCGGCGAGGGTACCTCACCGATCTTGAAGTCTCGTCGACACAGTACCCGCTGCGGCATCCGTTCGAGTTCCCGACGACGATCGGCCGACATCGCTCGGGGTTTTTCACCTCGATAGAGGCCCCGCAAGAGATCCCAGGACTCCTTCTTTCCCTCGAGATGCCACCTCCACGGGGCTCGGCAATCGACGCGGTACGTTCGTGTTCGGGCCCCGCGAAGGATCAAGAAGTCCCCGTCGAAGGTATAGTCACCCTCGTCGGCCACCGCCCCACTACTATCCTCGAGGTCGTAGCGGACGAACTCCCCGTCGATGTCGAAATCGACAAACATCTCGGGGAGTGCATCTGCATCCCCTTGCTCGGCCTCGGGGTCGGTTCGATACCAGGCTCCTCGGATCGCCTCGGGTTTCGGGCTCGTCGCCATGGAATTGCCCTCAATTTTGAGTGTCTAGTCAGTCGAAACCAGTCGAACCGGCATCGGTGTGGAGATCCGCGCGGCGACCTGTCTGGCCCAGCGCCGCTGCGCCGCCGTTGCATCCAGGTGGGCGGGGGGAGATAAATTGAGCACTCCGGAGGAGGTAGGCTCCCGGTCGAGCACCGTCACGACCTCTCCGTCCAACAGCACCGCCCAGCGGGTGTCCGGACCCGATTCCCCCGACCGGAGACGATCGGCGGCCGAGCCGTTCAGGGAGACAGAGACGAATGGTTCGCCGAGGTGGCCGGGACGAATCCCCGCGCCCTGCACGTCTGAATTCGACAGCACGGGGTCTCCCAACACGAGGGTGCGCCACCCATCGCCCTCGGGATATGGCCGGATCAATCCGACGCCGAGATCCAGCGTGCCCGCAACCGTCTTGATGTCCGACCGCTCCGGCGCCCAGACGTATGCATCGCTTCGGGCCATGCTCCCATCGGGTTGACGAAGTTCGGCGCCGTCGGGAAGCCGGGTTGAATTTTGCTGCCAGAGCGCGCCGACCGAGCGAATCGGGCGAACCTCGAAGCGGCCCTCGGGAACGATAAAGCCCATGATCGTCATGGGGGACAACTTCGTTCCTACCTCCACATACAGATTCCCGTTTCCACGGGTTTCGGCATTCAGGTGTTTGAAGCCGGCAGCCCGCAGACGTTTTTCGATCCGCGGGACGGCCCGCTTGGCCATCTTTCTGCGAGTCCGCACGTTCAACGAATCTCCGGCGCGGGTCGTCGACGCGACCGTCAGGTTCAGCGTCACGGTCCCCGACAGGTCCGTCGCGGCCGCGGGGGGCGGAACGATGGCCGACACAAGGAGACCGAACCCCAGACATAACGCCCACTGGACTGCGTTCGAATCAGGCATGCTCACATCCGGTTACATGCGGTCGCTGACGAAGTCGATGAAGTCGATCTTGGTGACGATGCCCTTGGGCTCATCGTCCTCACCTACGACGATGACGATCTTATTGTGCTCGAAGAACTCGCCGATCATCGCCACGCGGTCACTCGGCTCGACGATGGCAAACTGCGTCTCGACCAGATCGTCGATGGCATCGTCGCGGTCGCCATCCTCTAGAAGGTGCTCGAGGACATCGGTCTCGTTGATCAGACCGACGATCTCATCGCCGTCGAGGACGGGTAGCTGGCTGATCCCGTGGTCCTTCATCAACGAGACAACCTCGGATACAGACTCGCCGAGCTGGACGGTGAAGAGTTCGCGCGTCGGCTTCTGAGCGAGCAGATCCTCGATGGTGCCGTCTGCCCAGTCCTCTTCCAGGAATCCGTTCTCTCGCATCCAATCGTCGTTGAAGATCTTGGACATGTAACGCGCCGCGGAGTCGCACATGATCACCACGATGTTGGCCTCTCGATCGATGCGCTCGGCATACTTGATAGCCGCCGCCAGCGCCCCGCCCGAAGACCCGCCTGCGAAGATACCCTCCTCGCGTACCAACTGCCGGGTCGTCAGGAAACATTCCTTGTCGCTGACTCGGACCACCTCGTCGACACAACCGAAGTGCATCGTCGTCGGGAGAATGTCCTCGCCAAATCCCTCGACCAGATATGAGTACGCCTCGGTCTTCTTTCCAGTCTTGAAATAGTCATAGTAAATCGAGCCGAGCGGGTCGACGCCGACAACGTCGACGTCTTCATTTTGCTCTTTGAGATACTCCGCCGTCCCGGAAATCGTCCCACCGGTTCCCATCGTCGACACGAAAACATCGATCTCGCCGTCGGTTTGGTCCCAGATTTCGGGGCCCGTCGTCTCGTAGTGGCCGCGCGGGTTGGACTGGTTGTGATACTGATTGGCCAGGTAGCCGCCCGGGGTCTCATCGGCCAGGCGCTCCGCAACGGAGTAGTAGCTTCTGGGGTCGTCGGGCTCGACAGCGGTCGGACACATAACAACGCGCGCCCCGAAGGCTCGGAGCGCGCGCGTCTTCTCATCGCTCATTTTGTCGGGCATCACGAAGATGCAATTGTATCCCTTGTTCGCCGCGGCCAGGGCCAGGCCCATTCCGGTGTTACCACTCGTGGCCTCGACGATGGTACCGCCAGGCTGGAGCTCGCCGGACTCTTCGGCATCCTCGATGATCTGCATGGCCGGCCGATCCTTCACACTCTGGCCGGGGTTCATGTACTCGAGCTTCAGATAGATGTCCGCCTTGACGTGTTTCGCAAGGGTATGACACTTCACCAGCGGCGTGTCGCCCACCAGTTCCAGTACGTTGTCCGCTGCATCGATCATGGAGGATCTCCTCGGTCGAGGCCGGTTCCAAGGGTGACATTTTCGCCCAAGGTCTAACACCTGTCTCATACGGCGGCAAGCCGACGCACTTTCCCAATATTATGGCAACTTACGCAATCGGTGACATCCACGGGTGCTGGGACACCCTGCAGGATCTTCTGGAGCGCATCGACTATTCGCGCCGTGACGATCACCTCTGGCTCGTTGGAGACCTTGTCAACGGCGGGCCCGAATCCCTGCGAGTGCTCCGGTGGGCCCGACAGCTCGGCGACCGTGCTGTCACGGTGCTGGGCAACCACGACCTGCACATGCTGGCGGTTGCCCACGGCGCCCACGACCTGAAGCCGGACGATACCTTCGAGGATGTGCTTCGGGCCGACGATTCCGACGCGTTGCTCGAGTGGTTGCGCCGACGCCCGCTGCTCCACCGCCGAGACGACTGGGTACTGGTCCACGCCGGGTTGCTGCCCCAGTGGAGTGTCGACGACGCCGTCGACGCGGCACACCAGGTCGACGCCCGGCTCAAGGGCCCGGATCTCGAGAGCTTTTTCGACGAGATGTACGGCAACGAACCGCGGATCTGGAGCGACGAACTGGAGGGGATCGACCGGGCCCGGCTCATCATCAATGCGATGACCCGGATGCGATGCGTCGACAACGACGGTGCACTCGATTTCGACTACAAGGAGACCCTGGCTGGAGTTCCGTCGCACCTTCGGCCCTGGTTCGATCATCCCGGTAGAGAGAGTCGCGACGCGCGGATCGTCTTTGGCCACTGGTCGGCCGTCGGTTATCTGCACCGCGATCGCGTCTACGCATTGGACAGCGGCGCCCGCTGGGGTGGCAAGCTCACGGCCCTGCGACTCGACGACCGCCGCGTCTTTCAGGTGGAATCCCACCGCCCCTCACACTTCGACTGAGTCCGACGTCCGCTCGCTGTCACGACGCGACGGCCTTCAACGCGGGCCGCCACATCGTCACATGCCGGCCGATCTCGGGGATCTCAAAGGGCTCACCGCTTCGCTCAAACCCGTTCTGGGCGTAGAAATCGACCGCAGTCATCCGCGCCTGACACCAGATGACGTCACATTCAGGTTCGAGCACTGCCAACTGCGTCAGCGAGGCGTCCAGAAGCCGGCTTCCAAGGCCCATGGATCGGTGCTCGGCCTCGACCGCCATGCCACGAAGTCGCCACGCCGCCGCTGCGTCGATCGTCTCGGGAGGGGGCTGGCGCATATACGAGACGACGCCGGCCGGCTTCCCCTGTAGATCACCGTCACAGACCCGCCCGATGGCGAAGTGATGGGTACCCGCCGCCTCGTCCCCGCCGAACTCGGCGAGTCTGCCCTCGCGGTAGTGTGGGCGCAGGACCGTAGTACGCAGGGGACGCACGACCGACGCCTCGACCTGCAGGACCTCCAGGTCCTCAAACACTGATGGCTCCTTCACGGAAATCGCTGCTCCCGATCTTGACGTTGACCAGTGATGCGACGTCGACCTCGAATGCCCGCTCTAGGGCCCCCGGCAAGTCATCGAGCGTCTCCACGAACTCCCCGTGCCCGCCGAGCCCCTCGACGACTTTGTCGTATCGCGTCATGGCCAGATCCGTGGCTACGGCGCGTTCCTCTCCGAACATATCAACCTGTCCGCGTTTGATCTGACGCCAGCAGGCATCGTTTCCGATGATCCCGACGACGTCGATGTCCTGGCGAACAAACGAGTCGAACTCCATCCCGTTGAAGCCAAACGAGCCGTCTCCGTACATGATCACAACCTGCGAGTCTGGACGGGTCAATTTTGCGGCCATGGCGTAGCCGGGACCGACACCGAGGGTTCCCAGAGGCCCGGGATCCATCCAGTTGCCTAGACCATTGACCTCGAGGGTGTAGGCAGCGGTCGCCACGAAATCCCCACCGTCGCCGATGACAACCGTGTCGTCGTCGATGAACTCGTTAACCTCGGCGCACAGCCGCAGCGGGTTGATCGGCTCTTCGTCGCTGGTCATCTGCTCGCGCATCGGCTCCCATTTCTCGTCTTCAACCTGTCGCACATGGGACCACCAACCGCTCAGATCCTTCAGGCCACCCTTCTGTTCGATTCGATCACACAGCCCCTCCATCACGAGACCGGTGTCCCCGGTAATCCCGACGTGAACGTCGCGATTTCGTCCGATCTCTTCGGGGTCCAGGTCGACCTGAATGACCCGGGCGTCGGGATTGAACTTGGGAGGCTGACCGTAGCCGAGGCGAAAATCGAAGGGTGTGCCGAAGACGAGAATACAGTCGGATTTCTTCAGCGACGGCGTCCGCGCCCGATTCAAAAAGGCGTCACTGTCGGGGTCGATGGTGCCCCGGGCCATGCCATTGACGAAGGTCGGCATATCCAGTTGGTCGACGAAGCGATCCATCGCCTGGGGCCGACGGCTCCAGCGCAACTGCGACCCGACGATCGCCATCGGCCGCTCCGCTTCGCTCAACATCTCGGCGGCACGGTCGATGTACTCCGGGTCGCCGGGGTTCGCCGCCTCTGTACGGTAGTCGTCGTACCAGTCGAGTTTCTCCGGATCCTTGAAGTCCATCAGCGTATCAAGGGGGATCTCCAGATACACCGGACCCGGCACGCCGGTCATCGCCTTGCGAAATGCGATGGCCATGTATTCGGGAAGCCGACGGGTTTCAGAGACCCGTGCCGCCCATTTTGTCACCGGGTCGAGCAATTCGACGTGGTCCATATCCTGCAGGGAACCCTGGTGCCGGAAGATGTGCGGCCCCGCACCGCCGAGTACGACCATTGGAACACCGGCCCGATGGGCATTGGCCACGCCGGTCACAGCATCGGTCGTGCCCGGTCCCGCCGTGACTGCACAGACGCCACAGCGCCCCGTCGAGCGAGCATACCCGTCGGCCGCATGAGCCGCCGACTGTTCGTGACGCACGTCGACAACCTCGATCCCTTCATCGAGACACCCATCGTAGATCGCCTGGATATGGCCGCCGCACAGGGTGAACAGATGAGTGACATCCTCTTTCGCCAACGCTCTCGCGATGATCCGACCGCCATGCTCCATCGTCTCCTCCGTAGAAAGTCGTAGGTGAGTCAGTAATCGCCGAACAAGTCTGTCAGTGAACAGTCGAGTGCCCGGGCTAACTTGTATAAAGACGAAACCGAGGCCGACGATTCCGCCCGCTCGATCTGAGACAGAAGGCTGATCGACAGCCCCGTCCGCCGGGCCGTCTGTTTGAGCGTCAGTTCCTGTTCCTTTCGCCGCTCCCGGAGGTTGCGACCGATCGTCTTGAGGAGCTCCTCTTCGGGGTCGATGATCAACCCCTTCTCGCGCAGGATCCGTTCCAGGGTCTCCGTGAACTCATCCACATCGAAGGGCTTCTTGATGTAGTCCGAGACGTCGTATTTCATCGACGTCCGGGCCGTATCGATGGACGGATAGCCCGTAAAGATGATGATGGCGATATCGCTGTCGAAGCTCCGGATTTCCTCCAGGGCATCCATGCCGCTGATGTTCGGCATCATGATATCGAGGACGACGACATGGAAGTCCTCTTCGCGAAGCGCATCGATCCCGGAGCGCGCATCGGTCTCCGCCCGCACCTGATATCCATGTTGCTCCAACAGAAGCTCCATGTACTCACAGATCTCACGGTCATCGTCGATGATAAGTATGTGGATATCCTGCACACTACCTCCCTGATCCGGCGGACGATCCTCGATGGACGTGAGTCCGACCCAGTTGAGCATTGTAACCGTTCTGGCGGTTGAGGCCACCGATTTGACATCCAATCGGCCATGGCGGACCCTGCCACATAGGTCTACAGTCTCCGCGCTTGCTTTCATACCCGCATGGAGTCCTCTTTGATCAAACTGCCATGGATCGTCTTCGCCTCATGTATCACCGCTGCCGTGTTGGCCACGGCCTGCGGCGACGGTCCCCTCGACGACGCCCGCTGCGACACCAGCCGCGACTGTCCCTCCGGGGCGAGCTGTGAGAATGGCTTCTGTGTGAACTCCGATGCCGGCGCCGACACCCCCGTCTGCGAGGATCTCGACGAAGACGGCTATTTTGGCCATCCCGACTGCCGCGGAGCCGTCGACTGTGACGATATGAATGAAGACCGAGCCCCGGGCCTCGAGGAGGTTTGCGACGGCACCGACAATAACTGCGACGGCGATGTCGACGAGGGATTCGACGATCTCGGCACCTCATGCACCGTCGGCCAGGGTTCGTGCCAGGCGTCGGGCGTCTATGTCTGCAATGATGCCGGCAACGGGGTCACCTGCGATGCCGAACCAGGGGAACCCTCTCAGGAAGTCTGCAACCGAGAGGACGACGACTGCGACGGCATCGTCGATGACCTCAACGGCGAAACCGAGGTCGACTTCTCGACAAACCCCGACCATTGCGGCGAATGCAACAACGATTGTGCATCCGACGTGCAAAATGGGACTGCAGCCTGTGAGCTCGGGCAGTGCACGATCGCCGAGTGTGACGAGCACTTCTACGACGTCGACGATAACCCCTCCACTGGCTGTGAATACGAATGCCAGGCGAGTCGGTCCGGCATGGTTCGTGCCGAAGATGACCTCTGCGACGGTATCGACAACGACTGCGACGGCGGTGTCGACGAAGGATTTCCCAACAAAGGCGAAGGCTGCATCGTCGGCCTGGGCATCTGCCAGAATTTCGGCGCCTACGTCTGTACTCCAGACGAGATGAGTGCCGAATGCGACGCCGAACCGGGACAACCCGAACCCTCGGAGCTGTGCAACGGGCTCGACGATGACTGCGACGGCAGCCGCTCCCCCGAAGAAATCGACTCCGACGGGGACGGTTACGTCGAGTGCAAACTCGACCAGGGCGGATGGCAGGGATCGGGCTCGAAGAAGGGGCAGGACAACTGCCCGAATACTCCGAATCCGGACCAGACCGATTCCGACGACGACGGCGTGGGTGACGCCTGTGAGATGTGATAGGCTTCGTCGGGCAATTCGCTTCGATTTTCTCCTGCCCCGCAAGCCAATGCCCGATCCCGTCGAAATTAGCCGCCAACTTCACCAAGACCTCCGGGATGTCGATCTCGGCGAACCCGTCGACTACATCTATCGTCCCCTCGACTACGCCTGGGACATCCACCGGCAATACCTGCAGCGTTTCGCCTCTAAAACACCGCGTCCGATCCTGTTGGTCGGAATGAACCCCGGCCCCTGGGGCATGGGACAGACCGGTGTACCCTTCGGAGACGTCGATTTCGTCGGTGACTGGATGGGACTCGACGGGACCGTCGGTACCCCGACGCGTGAGCATCCCAATAAGACAGTCGACGGCCTGGACTGCCCGCGAAACGAAGTCAGCGGCTCTCGACTCTGGGGCTGGGCACGGGACCGATACGATTCGGCAGAGGCCTTTTTTGAGCGATTCTATGTTCACAATTACTGCCCCCTGCTAATGCTCGAAGATACCGACCGCGGAAAGAACATCGCACCGAGCAAGCTCCGAAAGGCCCAGCTCGAAACGTTTAGCGGACCCTGCGACCGGGCACTTCGAGAGCTCATCGCCTCCCTCCGACCTTCGTACGTACTCGGAGTTGGAAACTGGGCCCGGGATCGGATCAAGACGGCGGTCAAGGATTGGGATCCCGACCAGACTTTCGAGATCGGCCGGATCCTCCATCCCTCACCGGCAAGCCCGATGGCAAACCGGGGCTGGGCCGAGCAGGCGGAACGACAATTTATCGAACAAGACATCGATCTCGACTCGCTGTAACCTCAGAGCCGGAAACATTGGCATCGCGCTTCGGATTATGCCAGACTCCTCTGGGTGGAGACGATGGGAGTGAGTGCTGTCACGTCGTTGTGACGTTGCGCCGCACCCTGCATTCCCGTTATGACTTCGTGTCAGAGGATACTCGGCTCGCCACCTGCTGCGGAGCCATCTGCGCCGTTTGTGGATGCCCGCACGCGGTGAGGCCCCATACTCAACTGATGACAACCCCACGACCATGATGATTTCCAAACAGATATCCACGCTCCGACGGCTCGTCGGTCTCTCGCTCGCCGTCGGACTCTTGGCGGCGGCCGGGTGCAGCGATGCAACCGACCTCCAGGCCGAACGGGCGGAACAGGCTGAAACGGCCACCCAGAATCTCGGTGAGTCGACCACGACGTATGCCTTCCAGGGACCCGGTGCCGAATCAATGCCGTCTTTTCAGGAGCGGCTGACGCTGCACCTGACCAACCGAATGCGCAAGGATCCTGCGCAGTTCGACATCACCGACATGAACGGCAATCCACTCCCGCCGAATCCTCCCTATATCTACAATCACACATTGGCCGAGGCTGGCCACTGGCAGGCACAACACCTGCTGACTCAGCCGTGCAACTGCCCGACCAATCCGATGGCCGGGCCTCCCGCGTTCAATTCATGCTGCGAGATGGAGAAGGTTGCCGGCAAAGTTCAATGCGCCTCGGATACGCTGGAGTACAGTGCCGAGCGGACCGCCACCGAACAGGACCGCTGGAAACTGCTGGCGACCGGAACTGCGTCGATCAGCGGTGAGACATGGTTGGCAACCAACCAGTCTCCCCCGGACGACGGCGGGACGCTTCCCGAGGAGCTAAACGGCGAACTCATTGCAAGTTCGCTCGGAAACATTCCTGCACGGGCGAATTCGAACACCTTCGGCGTTGCCCAGTTCTCTCAGTCCGTCACACCCCAGGAGTGTCGCGAGCCGGAGGACCCCTGTCGGCCCGGAACCTGTACCAACCAGTCGTCCGGAGCGAATTTGTGCGACGACGAAGAGAAGGAGAACAATCCCGACTGCGAGGGTGTCTGCGTCAGCAAGGAAGCCTGCGGAGGCGTCTGCACAGAAAACGATGAGCCGGTGACGTGCACCCTGCCGACCCCTCCCGACGAAGAAGAATGTGACCCCGCCACCTATCCGCGTGGATATCGGATCAATGTCCTTTGGGGAACCACCCCGGAGCCGCAACCGACCGTCCAGGATGGCCTCCACATGCAGCTGGGAGCAACCGCCGGCGACGATAATCCAGAAGGCGTCTATGGCGTCACCCCGCCCAACCAGACCCTGTTTTCAGCTCATTACTACGACCCCAGCGGCGACGCCCAATCCGCCAAGGTCGCCATCGAAGGCCAGTGCACTGATCTGTCGCTCGAAAAAACAGCGATGGGCCCGCCACCGATGGAGGGTGGGGAACCTGAGTACATCGGCCAGCGCTACGAGGCGACGACCGAACTCGAACCGGGCTGTCATCGGTACGTCTTCTCGTTCCGTGACAGCGATGGATTCCTCCACACCTACCCGTCGTACGGTTCACTGGGCGCCAAAATTGAAGCCCGCCAAAACGACGGCGGCACGACCTTCAACGTCGTCGTGCCCAACGACGACGCCTGTCCCATCTGGGATCCGGAACGGCCCGATCTGTCGTGTCTGCCCGAAGGCGATCAATGCGTCCAGGGTGAGACACGTCCGTGCTACACGGGACGCACCAACACTCGCGGCGTCGGCATCTGCTCGATGGGCACCGAGTCCTGTGAGAACGGGCGCTGGAGCGGAGTCTGCTCCGGACAGACGCTCCCCGAAGCCAGCGAGTCCTGCGACGACGACGTCGACAACGACTGCAACGGCTACATCAACGAAGGCTGTGAAAACGGTGGGGGCGGCAACGGGAACAATGGAGGAGACGGCTCCGGCACAGACTCCGGTGGCTGCAGCGCTCCCGGCCACGCCGGCGGTCCGCTGGGCCCCAGCGCACTTCTCACCGCGCTGCTCGGAGCGGCCCTCCTTCGGCGTCGACGCTGACACCGAACTCCTCACCCGATGCCCGTACGCAGCAAACCCGTCCCGGTGACCCCGGGACGGGTTTTTTGTGTGGCGGGAATGATCTCGTCGCCTCCCGATGTTGCCCCAGTACGACGACCAACACGACGACCAGTACGATGGAACGATGGCGGCGCGTTGACAGAGAACCGACCAGCGGCGAGGATTGCATTAAAGACTCACTTCTCGACCGGAATCGCCACCGACTGGAAACCGCGTCTTTTGGCACCGGGCTAACGTGTAACGATGAATCCATCCGCTGACGCAACAGTCGAAACAGATATCTCCGACGCCGGTGTACGCGTCGGTTTTCGCAGTGACACCGACACCGAGACCGCGGTTCACGGCGTGCTCGACGACCTGGAAGCCGAGTCGAGCACCCTCAATCTCGTCTTCTTCAGCCCGGATCACGACGAAGATATGGTTCGACAGGTCCTGGACGGGCGCGTCGGAGCCAACGCCGTCGCCGGTACCACGGCCGGCGAGATCTCCACGGAGGGATTCTCCCAGGGAACGATCGTCGGATTGAGCCTTTACGGTCCGGATGTGCGGGCGGCCGTCGACATCGTGCCGAATCTCGACGAACTGTCACTGGTTCCCCTGGTCCATCTCCCGGAACAGTTCGCTCGACGGATCGGTCGAGACCGATCCGAGCTGGACCCGGACCGACATGTCTGGCTCTTTTTGGTCGACGGTCTGTCGAAGAGCGAAGACCTGTTGACGCCGTTTTTCATGCAGGCCTCCCCGGACATCAATCTGGTGGGAGGCTCCCTGTCCGACGGGGAGGCCTACGAACAGACTCAACTGGCCCACTTCGGGCGTCTCTATAACAATGCCGCAGCCATCGCCCTGCTCGAGTACGATCGACCCTTCTCGGTCATTCATGGAAACCACATGAAATTCACCGACCGTTGGCTCAAAGTGACCTCCGTCTCGTCGGGGGGACGATGCCTCGAGCGAATCAACGGCCATTCGGCCGTACACGCCTACGCCGATGCCCTCGGCGTCGCCCCCGATGACATCACCACCGACTTGACCGCCATCCACCCCCTCGGATTTCGCTTTCGGGGCCGCCCCTTCGTCTGTTCGATCATCGAACCGACCGACCAGGGGGCGCTGCGTCTCGCCAACCCGGTCCACTCTGGCGAGCGTCTCAATGTTCTCGAGCCGACGGATCTCGTCGAACACACCCGCGCCACTCTGGCGGATGCGGTCGCACAGCTCGGTCTGCCCGCCGGTGATTCACCCCAGGGCATGCTTCTGTTCAACTGTATCGCCCGCTATCGCGAAGCTCGCCAAAACGGCACCCTCGACGCACTCGGCGACGTCTTCGCCCAGTATCCCGTCGCCGGATTCAACAGCCTCGGCGAACAGCATGGCGCCATGCATACGAACCACTCTCTGACCGGTATCGCCTTCGGTTGAATCCCGCGCACTTTGCAGGCCTCGCCGACGTCCGCTACAACCGTCACGATACTGAGATTTCCCTTCAAATCAGGAAGGAATATGGCCCGCTTGCACGTCGAAGATAACGTCGACTTCCCGCGCGAAGAAGTCTTTGAGACCTACCGCGACCACGTCGCCAAACTCCTGGACTACCTCCCGACCATCGAGGACATCGAAGTGCGCTCGCGCGAGCAGGTCGATGAGTCGACCGTCGAGCTGGTCAATGTCTGGACGGCAGACCAGGCCGATATCCCCACGATGGCCCGAAAGTTCATCGACCCGGAGATGCTGCAGTGGACCGACTACGCTACCTGGCATCAGGACGAATGGCTGTGCGAGTGGCGCATGGAGGTCGGCTTCCTAAACGACGCGATCGACTGCTCCGGTGAGACCCGATACTACGAGGCCGACGAGGGTCGGACCCGCGTGGTCATAAATGGTCAGCTCGAAGTCGACGGCACCGAGATCCCGGGCGTTCCTCGGCTCGTGGCCGGCAAGGTCGGCGAGACCGTCGAAAACTTTGTCGTCAAGCTGATCGAACCGAACCTCACCGACGTCAATCGCGGCATCGAAGCCTACCTTCGCGACGAAATCTGACCTGCCTCATCCGTCGGCGTAGATGGCCTCGAGGCCGGCGAATACATCGGGATACTCGAACGCGTAGTCGAGTTCGTCGACCAGTCGGTGGTTGTCGACCCGGTAGGTATTCCGCCAGCGCGCCACCGCATTTTCGCTGCGTTCTCTGGCGTACTCCTCCATCGACACCGATTCTGGACGCTCCAGCCCCAGGCGTTCGACCAGCCAGTCGACGACGTCGGCCACAGATCTCGGATGGCCGTCGCTGAAGTTGTAGAGCCGTGCTCCGTCTGGCCCCCGCTCAATGAGGGCCATCAGCCCACCGACAATGTCATCGACGTGGATGCGGTTGGACGGCTTCTCACCGCCGTCGACGAGCCGATAGAACCCGCGTTCGATGTAGTCGGCCATCGTACGTCCCGGACCGTAGATCCCAACCAGGCGCGCCACATTCATCGCCAGCGAGGTGTCTCGTTCGAGGACGTGCTCTTCGATATCCCGGCGCATCTTCCCCATCGGTGAGGTGGGCGCCGTCGGGGTCGTCTCGTCGACCCACCCGCCATCATGGTCGCCATAGACCGACGTCGATGACAGGTAGATGAATCGCGAGGCCCCGGCGGCTTCGGCGGCACCGATCACGGCTTCGACCGGTTCAACGTGCTGGGCGAGCCCCTCGCCGGCTGACGTGTGTTCATCGAATAGAGTCGGCACACTATAGACGACCGTGGACGCCGGGTCGATGGCCGCCTCAAGCGACTCGGCCGAGTCCTCCAGGGCATCCCACATCATCCGCTCGGCCCCCAGGCGACGCAACTCCTTGGTCGTCTCCTCGGAACGGGTCGTGCCGACGGCGTCGTACCCCCTGTCGAGTGCGGCTTCGGCGAGTCGAAGCCCCGTATAGCCGGCACCGACAATGACAATCCTGTTGCTCATGAGTCTGTCCTGTTCGAAGGGAAAACGGATGCTGACGGACACACTACAGGCCTGGCTCCGACAGACCAATCGGCCTTTCGTCAATTCCCACAAACCCACTTGACACGTTGGTTCGATGTCCATAGGATTTTGCGGCGCATTGGGCGTGTAACTCAGCGGCGAGAGTGCCACCCCGACACGGTGGAAGTCCTTGGTTCGAATCCAAGCACGCCCACTCGCGGGACGGCCGGGAGCCAACGCCCCCACGCCAAACCCCACTCCTGGCTGTCCCGCCCCTTTTTTGGGATACCCAATGCTCCGGGCGCATAGCTCAGCGGGAGAGCGCTCCCCTCACACGGGAGAGGTCGATGGTTCGAAACCATCTGCGCCCATGGCTCACCACACGTTGATGAACTCCGACGAATCGGCCGACCACTGGCTCTGGAGCCTTGCATCGGTTCTCTTCTTTGCCGGAGGGTTTGTACTCGATGCGCTGACGATCGGCCGCTTCGTCAATCTCTGGACCCTCTCGTACGTAGGGCTGTATGCCCTTGCGGTCCCCGCCCTCATCGGACTTCTCGAACTGGCTCGGTTCGAGCGCTGGTCCCACTGGCTGAACTGGAGTCTTCACTTCTGTCTGGGCGCGATCTTCAGCGCCCTGATCGTCCTGTATTTCCGAAGCGTCAGCCACCTTCCGGCCGGCATCACCGTCGGCCTCCTGATGGCGGCGATGATTTGGAACGAGCTGGCAGCCCGGGACCGGCCGGCGCGCTGGCTCGTCTGGGCGATCTATGCGGCCAGCCTGGTCATGTACGCCAATTTCTTGCTCCCCTTCGCCGTCGGCACCATCTCGGGCTGGTGGTTCTACGGAAGCCTCGCAGCCGTCCTGTGCCTGCTGGTACTGCTGTTCGTCGGCGGCCTCCTCCCCCGCGCCGGCCTCGTCAGTGGTGCCGGACTCTCGGGTCTCCTCGCCGCCCTATATGTCGCCGGGGCAATTCCGCCGGTTCCACTGGTCATGAAGCAGAGCCACATCTGCGTAGACGCAGAAAAGACCAACGGCACCTACAGATGCCAGACCCATGCGCCCCCTGGCCGACTGGGCCTGACGACCCGGACGGTTCCATATCGACCGGGAGAGACCGTCAGCGCCATGACGTCCGTAGCTGCGCCGCGGGGTGTCGACGCTCGGATCGCCCACCGGTGGTATCACTGGGAGTCCGACCAATGGGTGCTGTACGACACGGTCCCCGTCCACCTGCACGGAGGCCGTGATGAGGGCTGGAGATTCTACTCGTACAAGGAAAACATGTTGCCGGGATATTGGCGGGTCGAAACCTCACTGGTCGACGGCTCGATGCTGAGCTACCAAGTCTTTAAAGCTCGTCCGATCTCCAAGGACACGACGCTCGAACGCCGTACGTTTACACTTCGCTGATCTCTTCGAGCGGATCAGCTCCCCGAAACGAGAGATCTTCGCGGAGCAGTTCGATCTTTTCGCTGCGGGACAACTCCTTGAAGGCGTACTCCGAAGAGGCTGCTTCGGATTGGTCCTGATAGGCCCAGGCGCCGACCAATTCGACCGGCCGTCGCGAACGGGTGTACCGAGCCCCCTGACCGGTGTTGTTGTGTTCGCGGACTCGCCGCGACACGTCGGTCGTAATGCCAGTGTACAACGTGTCGTCGGCACACTCTACGACGTACATGTACCAGGTCGACATACCCGAACTACCGGTGTCGGTGAGTGGGAAGCATCAGCAGGTCGAGTGGATGAGGGCCCCGACCTTCGTATCATCTACGAGTTCGTTGTAACGGTCGACGGCCTCGAGGGTCTCCAGGATTTCCACGTCGACCCCTCTCGACTGGAGCCAGTCAACGGTCCGATCCTGGACCTGCAGCCGCAGGTTCTGACCGCGCGACAGGATGACGACGTCGGCCCCGTTGTCGACGAGTTCCTCGACGTCGGCCGGCTGAATGCCCGGACTGTGATGGGTCCCCGTCTCGTTCCAGTCCCATCCGCGTGACCCACCGGGCCAGAGTTTGGCGTCCTTGTACTGCGCGGGCCCTTCGTCGCTGGCGACCCGGATGGAACCCCACTCGCAGTTCAGAATCACCGGAGACGTCGTCTCTGCATCGGCCATGGGAACCTCCTCTCGATGTCGAAACCGATCGGATGTTCAGCGCTCACCGCGCTTGCGTTTGAGTCGCATCGACTCGGTACCAAACCTGTCGGAAAACGGAGACAACAGGTAGGCGTCGGCAAACCACGTCGCAAAATTCTCCACGTTGAGATCGTCGTGGATCTCGTCGGCGATCTCGGCGTGGGCCTCCGGCAGATTGCTCCAGTGGATGCCCGGAGATTCGTGGTGGACGGTGTGATACCCGTTGTTGAGAAGATACCAGTTCAGCACCGGGCCCACGAAGTTCCGAGAGTGGTCGTACTCCGACTGCTCATCGGCGTGTACGTGCTGGATGTAATTGATGCACAGAATCGAGAAGAGCGCGAATTGCTGGGGGATGATGACAAACATGATCGCCTTGCGCCAATCCAGCAAAAGCGCTCCTCCGACAAATGCGATGATCAGGGCGTACTGCGAGACGTAGAACCAGAAACGACTCGGCAGCCGATCCTTCATCAGTTTCAGATAATCCTTGATGGCGAATTGCTGAAACCAGCTGCTGATCGCCGGATAACTCACCAGGGTCAGCAAGTTGTTCTTCTCGCTGTATCTCCAGGTCAGCGTATCATCGCCTTCCGTATTGTTGTGCTTGTGATGGTTCTTGTTGTGGGTCGGAATCCACGCGAACGCCGGAAACCCGTAAAAAATGGTGATCCAGTAGTCCGTCAGAAGGTTCATGCCCTTCGACTCCCACGTTCGCACGTGGTTGTGATTGTGGGCGATGACCGCGGTGGGGATGGCCATGATCATCATCCCCACAAACACGGCAATACTGGCAGCGCTACCAAACGGGAGGAGCCAGCCCGCCGCCATCAGCGACGTCGCAATCAACATGTAAACGACCGACTTTCGGTCCGCTTTGTAACGCAACATAGGCGATTTCTCGGTACAAGGTGATACAGCACAGGTTTATCGTTCAGCGTACACACAAATTTCTATGTCATGGTCTCGCGCGCGATGCAAGTTCAGCCCGCCATCCGCCCATGCCTGGCGCCTCTGGCAGCCATCAGAACTCGTCACGATCGAAGGCCATCATGTGCTCTTTGCCCGATCCGATGACGTCCTCGAGCGAGTGACGCTCCGGGAGAATGTGGTTGAACCAGAAACGCGCCGTCTTGAACTTCGTCTCCCGATTGTCGCTCTTCTGGTCGACGGCATACTTGAGCTGTCGCACCCACCCGTAGGCCATCGCCGTCAGGGCGAAGTACTCCAGATAATTGTTCGCCACCGCCCCGGCCTGTTCACGATCCTCGGCGGCTTTCTGGCCCAGCCGCATCGTCAGGTCGGTCAACGTCTTCGACGCATCCTTCAGAGGCTCGACGAATTCGTCGAGCTCGTCGTATCCCTCGACCGAACCGATCAGGTCGCTCATGCGCGACTGAAACAACCGATACAACCGCCCGTCATCCTGAGTCAGTTTACGACCGACGAGATCGAGGGCCTGAATGTGGTTGGTTCCCTCGTAGATCATGGCGATGCGCATATCGCGCAGATACTGCTCGATGTGCATGTCACGGGTGTAGCCGGCGCCCCCGCAGACCTGCATCGCCTCGCTGACATTCTCGAAGCCTTGCTCCGTGCAATACGCCTTGATGATCGGCGTCAGCAAGTCGACCAGATCCTGAGCTTCCTGCCGGACCTCGTCATCCGGGTGTGAATCCGACAGATCGAGGTTCACCGCCGCCCACATGACGATCCCTCGCATCGCCTCGACCGAGGACTTGATATTTGCCAGCATTCGCCGCACGTCGGGATGCACCAGGATATTGTCGGCCTGGGCGTCCGGATCTCGTTTCTCCTTGTCCAGCGCGCGACTCTGCTCCCGATCTTTGGCCCAGTTCAATGCGGTCTGGTAGGCGATATTCGACAACGCCACCCCTTCGATCCCGACCTTCAGGCGCGCCTCGTTCATCATCACGAACATCGAACGCATGCCCTTGTTGGGCTCGCCGACCAGATAGCCGGTCGCCCCGTCGAACTCCATCTCACAGGTCGGCGACCCGTGGATGCCCATTTTCTCTTCAAGCCCGACGCACTCGACATCGTTTCGCTCTCCATCCTCCAGGTACTTCGGCACCAGAAACACGCTGATGCCCTGGGTCCCCTCGGGTGCATCCGGAAGGCGCGCCAACACGAAGTGGACGATATTGTCGGTCAGATCGTGTTCGCCGGCCGTAATCCAGATCTTTCGGCCGGTAATCTCGTAGCTCCCATCGTCGTTCGGTTCCGCCCGGGTCCGAATCAGCCCGAGGTCCGTGCCCGCATGGGGTTCGGTCAGCGCCATCGTCCCGCCCCACTCCCCGGAGGCGAGCTTCGGAATATACCTCTCCTTCTGCTCCTCGCTCCCGTCGGCCTCGAGCGCCCGAATCAGCCCGGTCGACAGCAGGCCAAACATCCCAAGGCTCTTGTTTGTCGCCGAGGCGATCTCGGTCAAAATAACCCCGAGCGTCTCCGGCGCTCCCGCCCCCCCGTGCTCGGGTGAGGTCGTAATACCGATATACCCGTTTTGTGCGACTTGCTCGTAGGCGTCCTTGAAAGCCTCGGGTGTCGTCACCTCATGGGTCTCCGGATCCCATTCGACGTGCTCACGATCGCCGATCTCATTGGTCGGCAAGACCACCTCTTCGTAAAAGCGGCCGGATTCTTCGACCATCATCTCCATCGTGTCGAGATCGAAGTCCTGATACTTGTCGAGATCGGAGATTCGGTCATACCCGAACGCTCCCAACAGAAAACGAATATCATCGACCGGTGTGTTGTACGTCAGCATCTCGCCTCCTCTGTAACCGTGTAACCCGAGCTCGTCCGCCTTGAGGGTCGGAATGAGCGTTCATTCAGTCTATATGGAATATGCGACCGAATCGGGTCTTCGTCAATCTCGCCGCGGACGTCCTCGCCGGCCCGTCATCGAATATCCCTAGTCAGTCACCCCGAATCTATGCCAAGAAGGAGGGCCATGTAGATGTGCATTCGCCTCTCCACTTTGCTCTCCAGATTCGTTGCCATGGCTCGACCCGCCGCCTTCTTCGACCTCGACCGGACGCTGATCGATTGCAACAGCGGCATGGAGTGGGCGAAGCATGAGTTCAAACAGGGCAATATCTCGACCTATCAGCTCGCGAAGGCGTCGCTGTGGATGGGGCTGTACCACCTGTCACTGATCGACATCGAGAAGGCCTACCGCCAGGCAGTAACCCACTACGCCGGCGAGCCGGTCGAGGCCGTCGATCGGCGCACACGCGAATGGTTCCACGACGACATTTCACATCGACTGCGCGACGAGGCCCGGGGCGCGCTCAAAGACCATCGCGACCAGAACCATCCCCTCGTCATCCTCACCAATAGCACGTGTTTCGAGGCCAGCATCGCGGCCGAGACCTGGAACTTCGACGACTGGCTGGCCAATCGATTTCCCGCGGATGACGACGGGATGTTGACCGGCACGTTTGAGACCCCGCTGTGCTACGGTGAAGGAAAGGTCGAGTACGCGACAAACTGGGCCCGGGACCACGACGTCGATATGGACGCTTCGTACTTTTACTCCGACTCGCTCAGTGATCTGCCGATGCTCGAGCGCGTCGGACACCCTCGGATCGTCGATCCCGATCCACGCCTTCGCCGCGAGGCCCGTAATCGAGATTGGCCGATCCTCGACTGGTAATCTCCACCCGCCCGAGCTGCCATGCAACCAAACACGAAGGAACAACTCGAGGAAGCGTTTACCGCGGAGTGGGAGGAGCAGGCCCCGATGATGGGTCCACCGACGTACTGGTGTGCCCGGCGAAATTGGGACGAAGCTCACCTGGAACTCTCGATCAACTTCAGTCCATTCAAGGACCGAACCGACGCCTCGTTCGAAATCAATGGTAGCGCGTTTCAATTCACCGGAGAGACCCGCATCGACGGATACGGCCCGCTGGAGGCGCTTCACCAGTTGCTCGACCAATTTGAACGCCATTGCGCCTCGCGACTTGAGCCGCGCGCCGACGACTGACTCATCCGGGGCGTGCATTCAACCGCCCGTCGGACGTATAATCAGTTTGAATGCTCTCCTCGCACCCCTCCAGTACGATGTCCTTATCTGCCCTTGTCGACCATCACGCCGAACGCGACATGCAACCTGTCGGCCGTGCTCGCGGTGCCAAAAAAGCCGTTCTCGTCGGCGCCGAACACGGGGCCCCCAATTTCGACCTGCGGCTCTTTGAACTCGAGCCCGGCGGCCGCATTCCAGCCCACAAGCACCCCGACATCGAACACGAGCAGTACGTGCTTTCGGGCGAAATGACCGTCGGACTCGACGGTGAAGTCCACACCGCCTCGGAAGGTGATGTCCTCTTCATTCCGGCGCAGACCCCGCACTGGTATGAAAACCAGACCGATCACCCCGTGAGATTCCTGTGTACCGTCCCGCAGACAGACTCCTACGAAACCGAATGGCTGGAAGCCTCTCTGGACTCCTGAAGCCCGCGCACTGTCGACGCCGTCTTTTCTCCCGCCCAGCCCCGTGTCGGGAAAACGCACTATGAGTTCGCCATCGGAACCGACCATTTCGGGCCGCTTCGAGTTGATCGAAGAACTCGGATTCGGCCACACGGGCGTCGTCTGGCGCGCCCTCGACCTGCGGCAAGGTGAATACGTGGCCGTCAAATTCCTCGGTCGCGCAGAGGACGACGACCCGGAGGCCACACGACTCTTTGAGCGAGAAGTCCGGGCCCAGGCCCGCCTGCGCCACCCGGGCATCGTGGAACTGATCGACTACGGAACCGTCCAGGAGGTCTCGGCCATCCCGGCGTCTTCCGGAGTCCGCCGTGGAAGCCCTTATCTGGTGATGGAGTTCGCCGACGCGGGCTCGATTCGACATCACCAGATGCCGAGCCACTGGTCGGCTCTGCGACACCTCTTGCTCTTCGTGCTCGACGCCCTCGGCTTCGCTCATGCCCACGACGTCGTTCATCGCGACCTGAAACCCCAGAACCTCCTCTGTTTCGGGCCGCCCGGTGACATCCAGATAAAAATCGGCGACTTTGGACTCGCCCACGCCCTGGACCGACTTCAGTCCGGCGACCGCGCCGAACTCACCCATCCGAGTGCCGGGACGGTCCACTACATGCCCCCGGAACAACTGCGAGGTCACTGGCGACGGTTCGGCCCATGGACGGATCTGTACCAGCTCGGCGTCATCGCCTGGGAAATGGCCACCGGGGAGCGGCCGTTTCAGGGAACCTATTACATGCAGGTTGCCGTTCAGCATCTGCGCGAACCTCCCCCGGAGATGGAACCGCGCTTCGACGTTCCCGAGGGCTTCGAAGACTGGTGTCGAGGATTGCTCGCAAAGCGTCCCCGAGACCGTTACCAGCGCACCGTCGAGGCGGCCCGCGATCTGGCGGCGCTGACAACCAAACGTCGAGCCACCCACCCGATGCGCTCTGCCCCGCCGATCCTGAGCGACGCCCTGGAACGGTCCGAGCTACTGGGGCCGGCGGCCGCCGACGACACACCGTTTGCAAGCACACAGCGATCCGCCTCGTCTACGCCGGCACGGTGGAATCTCACCGATTACGAATGGACCGAAACCCATCCCGCCCCGCTCGAGATCTGGGGTATTCGACGACCGGTGTTCGTCGACCGGGGCGTTCAACGCCAGCATCTCTGGGGGACGCTCCACTCCGTTCTCCAGAGTCGCACCCCGCATCTGGCGATCATCGAGGGCACCTCCGGCAGCGGCAAAAGCCGCCTGGCCCAGGAGTTTCTGCGCCATGCGCACCAGACCTCAGGAACCGAGAGTCTGCTCGGCGAACACCTCCGGGACGGCGGCGCATGGCACGGCATCCGCGACCTCCTTCAACGGCATTTTCGTACCTGGAATCTCGAGGGAAACGAACTGCTCGAACACCTCGAGGTCTTGCTCGATGAACTGCCAGCTCGGGCAGATGTCGACCCGAAAGCCCTCGCCGAACTTATCGCTCCCGGCAGCGGCGAAGATGCCGCCTCCCGGTTTCAGTTTACCGACGACACCGAGCGAATCGCGTCCCTCACGTCGATGACACGCAGCCTCGCTCGGAGCCGCCCTCTCCTGATATGGCTCGACGATCTGCAGTGGGGTGCCAAAACGGTCGACTGGCTCGACGATCTCCTCAGCGCCGACGCCTCCCTCCCGGTCTTCGTCGTCGCGACGCTGAGTACCGACGCCGACGATTCGTTTGCCAGACCGCTCCAGGAAGTATTCGAACGGCTCCATGCGACGGAGCGGGTCTCCCGACTGCAGCTCGGCCCGCTGCAGACCGAAGACGAACGTCGGCTCATCGACTCGATGCTTCCACTGGAAGACGACGTCGCCGAGAGCCTCCAGCGGCGAAGCGAAGGGAACCCATTGTTTGCAGTCCAGCTCGTCGGAGACTGGGTCGACCGCGACCTCCTTCAACGATCCGGCGACAGGCTGGCGCTGGCTTCGGATGGCGATGGCGAACTGCCCGAGGCCATTCACGATGTCTGGCGGCGCCGAATCGACCGACTCGTCGAGTCCCAACCCGGGGAACAACATCGGGCTCGCCTCTCCCTGGAGATCGCTGCCACCCTTGGCCGACGGGTCCGGGATGACGAATGGAAGGCCGCCTGTCGAATCGCCGGAGTCGAGCCTCCGCAACGGCTGCAGCCGGCTCTCTTCAAACGGGGGCTCGCCGTCGAAGAGCCCGACGGCTGGCGGTTCGATCACAACCTTCTCGTCGAATCGCTCCTCGCCGACGCAACTTCCGCAGGCCGCTATCACGACCACCATATCTGCTGCGCCAGGATGCTCGCTGAACGATCGTCTCCTCAACACGGGATCCTGGAGGAACGCCGGGCCAACCATCTTGTCGCCGCCGAGCGCAACGAAGACGCCCTCGAACCTCTGGCGAATGCGACCGATCAGGCCTTTCAGGACTACGACAAGGATGCCGCACATCGCTTGCTCGAACAGAGACGCCAGCTCCTCAAAAAGCTCGACATCGGAGAGGATCACCCGCACGCCCTACGTACCCGGATCGATGTCGCAAAGTATCAACGACTTCTGGGCGAGTTGAAAAATGCGCTGGGGCTGACCTCTGACGTTCTGGCCGACAGTCGATCTCCGGATTGCCCGGACGAGATCCAGTTCGAAGTTCTACGACTTCATGCGTGGCTTCAGGCTGACCTCGGCTCGCTCGATGATGCCCTGGAGACAATCGAACAGGCGCTCGCCGTCGCCGAATCCTCGAACCAGAAGGTCAACGTCGCTCGCGGGCTCTACACGCGGTCTCATTTCAAATACCAGGCCGGCGAAATCGAACCCGAACCCCTCCGACGTGCTGCCGCGCTCGCCGAAGAAGGTGGCTCTCCCCTGCAGGCGTTGATTTGCCGGCGGATGAAAGGTGAACTGCTCGCTTACTCCGGCGAAACCGACCAAGCCAGAGAATTGCTCGAAAGCCTCGTTCCGCGAGCCCGGGACCTCGGAGCGCGACAGGCCGAAATCGCAGTCCAGAACGCCCTTGGAGAGCTCGCCCGCCGACGCCAAGACTGGAGCGAAGCGGTCGACCGCTATACAAGGGCCATGGCACTCGACAAGCGCGGGGATCGCGCCCTGGACAGTCCCGTGGCCCTCAACCTCGCCCTGGCTCACATCGGCAACGGCGATGTCGGGGCGGCCCGCCCCCTCTTGGTCCGCGTCATCGACAAGGCGAAATCTACGGGCAAATGGCTCTTTGCCTCGGTGGCCCAGCTCGGTCAGGTGGCATGCGCCGTCATCGAGCGAGATGCCGACGCAGCCGACCAGGCCCTCGACCGGGCCGAACGACGGCTCGAACAGGCGGAGGTTCGCTCCGAAGACCACCGCTGGACGACGAAACTCGCGCTGAAACACGCCAGGGAGTGGGACTCGCCACCGATTATGAAACGACTGGAAGCCATCCTCGCGTCCCTGAATGAATCGAAGGATTAATCGGACCAGTCGCTCCAGATCGACTCGATTTCCGCACGGCCCATCGACCGAAGCCGTTCGATATTTCGCTCCGGGATGCCCTCGGGATCCGGGTGACTATCGACCGCTTCGGTGACCTCTTCTTCTCTCAGAAAGTGGAGGGCAGGATAGGGTGCCCGGTTCGTATAGTTGCCCAGGTCGTCCGGATGTGTGTCGGCGAATCGATAGTCCGGATGAAAGGTCGCCACCTGAACGACTCCTTCTAAGCCGGCCTCCTCGACCAGCTCTCGGACGACCGCGGCGGCGTCCAGGAACGTCTCAAAATCGGCGAACGCCTCCGTAAACGCCACCAGACTCGTCGATATCTCGTCGGGCTCCGCCTCTACCAGCGTTTCGAGCTCATCCAGACTGTGGCGCACCGCCCGTTCGAAGTCCCATACCTCGACCACGGCGATGCGAAGCGTCTCCTCTTCGAGCGGTCGAGATGCAAACGGACAGAGATCCAAGCCGACTACCGCGTCCTCGACCCAGGCACGCATCTTTCGTTCGGCCTGCTCGGCCTCCGTAGAGTCTTCATTCGTCTTCGTCATAGGCTCTCCATCAGTTCAATGAGAACACCGTACCAGCCTCTCAGAACGTCGGCGTCAAAGTCCGACAGGGTCAACGCCGCTGCCAAATCCTCGAGGCCACGCTGAAGTTCCGGATCCCCAAGAGTCGCAAAACGGGGATCGCCGTACTGTTCGTGCATCGCAGCCAACTGATCTCGACGCAGCTCACCGGCCTCCCATCCCTTCGCCGAAACTTCGTCGGAATTCAGGTGAATTTCATTGCCATCCAGCTCTATGAACTCGGGCCGGTCTCCGAAGGCCGACGATGCATTCTCGGAGATCCGATGCCCCTCTTCCCGTACGAGCCTCACGACCCTCCGTCGCATGTCCATCAGATGTTTGGCGGCCGGCGACTGCCGCGAGGACAACACGATCTGACGCCCCACCCGGCAGAATCTCCACGTCTGCGAGTCGGCGGTGGCCTCGCGCAGGTTCTCCGCGATCGCTTCGTCGATCGTTCGTGCCACGACCTCCGCCACGGCCTCTCGCATCGGACTCCCGCCGGCGATCTCACCCCCGGGAACCAGGATGTCCATGACGGCTTCACGAGCCTGCTCGCTCCAATTCGACAACCACCCGTCTAACCGAGCGGCAGTCCCGTCGCGTGGAACCCTCGATTCCAGGGTGATGACCAGACACGACGCTGCACCCGAATGCCACTGCGATACCAATCCCGGTCGCCCCGTGGCGGCCCAGGGGCTCGCGGCCCACGGTGACAATTGAAGACGGTCCGCCATCTTCCACTGTACGTCATACAGTGCGTCGGCCGGCACACGCGTCCCACGCACCGTCTCGTATCTACCAGACGGCGACGGAAGTGATGCGAGGATCTCGGACCATTGCGCTTCGGCCCCGAGTTCTGCAGCCGCACCGGCTGCACGCCGCAACCCCTCTTCGGGCCACTGAAGCGCCACCGCCGATGTCCATTGGCGCAGAGGGCCCAGAGGAAACTCACCAAGTCGAAGCTCTTCAGAGGCGCCCGGCAGCCCATCCTCATCGGCGAGCCCCCGATCAGTCTCGTACGCCGAAAGTCGGTCTACGAGCATCTCCGGATCCCAGAGCCCCGGCGCGTCTTTCAAGTCAGCGAGTCGTCCGTCCGGCCAGTGATGATACCAGGCGTTCTCGAGGTGAGCCCTTCTCAGACGCGACCACACCTCGGACACATTCGGACCGCCGGATGGGACGATCGACTCGAGATGTTGCCCGATCGCCGCGGGAATCCGAGGAGCCTTGGCCATGGCACGCCTCAGTGACCTACCCAGCTCCTGCCAGTCGACGTCTCCCGGGGCGACGTCTCCGGAGAGCCAACGCCCCAGCGGCTGCCAGGAGTCCGGGAGCCCTCGCCAGTCGACGTCTCCCAGAAGTGGAGTTCGCTTCTGCTTGCGTTTTCCCGTGTACAGATGGCCCGCGCGCCGCAACTCCTTGAATCGATCGAAATCGAGGGTGTCCTTGTTCTCGCGACCTTGCTTGTCGAAGTGTCGCTGGAGGTGAGGGACCACCTGATAGGTAATCGGCCGCCCCTTCCCGTACTTGCAGACGTAGTACTTGTCGGCTCGGTTCCCCGGGAAGCCCGAATACTCGTAGATATACGCTTTCGCCATCGACTCTCGCGCAGGCCGCGATCTGACGGCCAGGCTCTACTGGAACTTGTATTTTAGACCTGTCTCGATGAGGGATCGATTCTGCGTATAACGCCCCGGTGCAGCCCGGCCCGCCTCGCCGGATGCTACATCTCTCGGCACATAATAGACGTGTTGATATCCGAGCTGGAGCGTCAAAAGCTCGCTGATATCCCATCCGACGCCCGCTCCAGCCATCACTTTCGGAGCGTCGATGACCCGGGGGCTCAATTCTTCAGGGGGATATGCGCTCGTCTCGAACCCTACTTCGCCGTGAATACGCCAGCCGTCGGCAAACCCGAAGCGACCACCGATTCTCGCCTCGATCGTGTCGTTCCAGTCGTACGTCTCGCGGGTATCGAAACTCGTGTCCCCCTGAGATTCGTCGACATCGACGACCCGTTCATCGACCTGGCTCCAGTGCGTCCACGCCGCGTCCAGCCACACCTCGCTGGTATCGTCTATCTCCCAGGCCACTCCCGCGCGAAGCTCCGAGGGCCATCGAGTCCGGAGCTCGGCCGAACGTGAAATCGTCCCGTTGTAACGTCGGTCATAGTAGGCGTTGTTCGGCGGATACAGCTCGTACTGACCGCTCAACTCAACGTCGATCGGCGAATGATAGGCCGCGCCGATACGAACGTCGCCGGGGGAAAGCGCCAGCCCGACCGACCAGCCGAACGCCTCGCCGGTAAAACTCATGTACTCCCGGCCTTCGTTGCCCGGTTGCTGGTCCGGAACGGTCTCCGGATCGACGCCCTCTTCGCGTGCCACGCGTTTTCCGAAGTCGTATGCGCGATAGGAACGGTAATCGGCCAGCACGTAGCTAAACGACGCCCCGACGCTCAACCAGTCCAGGGGCCGGAAGCCGATCGCCGGGGTCAGATTTATCGCCGTCACATCGTGAAAAATGTTTCCGTATCGCTGGGCGCCGTCGGTCGGCCAGTCGGTGCTATATTGAAAGGGAAGACGCACCGAAAACCCCAGGCGAAACCAGTCCGTGCCGAGGCTGCTGACGTGATTGAACATCGGGTATGCGCGAGTCGTCAGACTATCAGCCTTGGCGTATCGGTTGCCATCCGGGTCCGTCCCGGCTCTATCGTAGGTCTGATGCCTGAGGCTCAATTGAAGGTCGAGCGTCGACCCCGTGCCTTCGACCAGACCCATCGACCCGGGATTCAAGGCAATACCGCCGGCATCGTCCGAGACCGTTCCGGCGCCGCTGGCGAAGTTTGTGGCTCGGGTCCCACCCGCACGGCCCTCCGCCGGATAGACGAGGACTCCCCCTATCGCGGCCATACAAAACAGCGTGATTCCAACTTGGGCTGAAACGTCTCGCATCAACCGCCTCCCATATTGACATCAGAACCCGCATCTCGGCTGGTTCCGCCCCCACACCCCGCCGAACTTTGGCGCTCGGCCGTAAACGGGCCCTCCAGGGTGAGGTCCTCTACGGGCTGGGGAGCCCCCTGAACCTCGGCTTCCTCGAAGTACACAGAGGCATCGCCGATGAAACAGTCATCGTCTACGATCTGGGCCTCGAGGGTCACGTCGGCAGCGGCGTCGGCCGTCAAAAACTCCGAAGATTCGGCGTCGACCGGATATCCTTCGACAGTCGCCTCAAACGACCCGCTCGAGGCCACCGGAGCCGACATCGATGTCGGCCCTTCCATCTCCGGAGACCCCGGATTCCTGAGTTCGAGAGTCACCGTCGCCGCGCCGGAATCGATCATGCCCGTTTGCTCGGCGACGGCCAGGAAGCCAAACGGGATACTCTGCCCGCCCCTCGGAGAACGGACCTCCGCCGCCAGCGTGAATCGCCCGGAGATGTCCGCTCCCGGGGCGGCTTCGACATCGCCGATCAATCCGACATCGATATTCGGGCCAAGATTCGGCCCGGACGCCTGCTGCGGGAGATCGCTTCCCGGTTCGACCGGCTCCTGGCAGGCCGCGGTGGTCACAACGATGCCCCCGACGATGACCAACATCCTCGCTGTCATCATTCGACGGACTCCTTTGACAATGTTCCACATGACTGTTTCCTGTAAGTCCGTATTGTGCCCAAACACAAATAACACCGCGCCCCTCGGAGGTGAATGAGGAAGTGAGCTGCTTATCGCTCGCTTCGAGCTCCTCGGGGCGCGGATGCCGAAAAAACGTTGCGCTCAAATTTTCTGTCGAGCAAACCCGGTTGGCCTGAATCCCTTCTTTGTTGAACGGGGGCGTTGAGTGTGTAACGTCTGGCACGTGTAGACGCAAATAAACCTCTACTGACGGGAGCGGCTCCGATGCAGAATCTCTGGACGATGTTGAGCAATTGGCTGGTCCAACATGGCCCGCTGCTGATTCGCAATATCACCATCTTTATCGCCATCCTGCTGGTCGGATGGATCCTGGCGAATGTCGTCGACCGCGCACTGAACTCGGCGATCAAAAGATCGAGATACCAGCCCTCTCCGTTGTTCGGTCAGTTTGTCGTTAATGTGGCGCGCAAGACCGTCTGGATCATTGCGATAGTACTGGGCCTCGATAACCTCGGCGTCGACACCGCCGCGCTGATCGCCGGGCTTGGTGCCACCGGCATCATCCTCGGGTTCGCTCTGAAAGATACGTTGTCGAATTTTGCCTCAGGCGCGATGATCCTCCTGTATAGCCCCTTCGACGTGGGAGACTTCATCGAGGTCGCCGGCGAATCGGGCACGGTCCGGGATCTCACCCTGGTCAACACCGTCCTCCACACCGGAGATCGCAAGGTGATCACCCTTCCGAACTCCAAGGTTTGGGGCTCCGCCATCGTCAACTACGACACCTCCGATATCCGGCGAATCGACCTGGTCGCCGGCATCGCCTACGGCGACGATGTCGACAGGGCAAAGGAGATCTTCTCCGAGATACTCGCCGAGCATCCCAAGATCCTCGAAGACCCTGCGCCCGTGGTTCGGATCAACGAACTCGGCGGCAGTTCCGTCAACTTCGACGTCCGAGGCTTCGTCAACCGCGAGGATTTCTGGGACGTTCGCCCCGAACTGCTGCGCCAACTGAAGGTTCGCTGCGACGAAGAGGGTCTTGAGATCCCCTTCCCCCAGCAGGATATCTGGGTCCGAAACGCCGACGCACTCGCCGAGCCCCAGACCGAGTAACCTCGCCAGCGTGAGTTCCTGGCTCCCATTTCGACATCGCGACGATCGAGAGATCATGGACTTGGCGGTCCCGGCTCTGGCCGGGCTGGCCGCCGATCCGCTCGTCTCTCTGGTCGACACGGCCTTCGTCGGGCAACTGGGGGACGCCCAGCTTGGAGCGCTGGGCGTCAACGGATCGCTGTTCTCGATGACCTTCGTCATTTTCAATTTCATCGCCTACGGCACGACTCCTCGGGTCGGTCAGGCGGTGGGACGAGATGACCGCGCAGAGGCCAGCGACGTCGTAAACCAGGCCGTCTTCCTGGCTTTGATGGCCGGACTCGGTGCCGTCGTCCTCCTCCAGGCAGCTGCCGGCCCCCTGCTCGCTCTCATGGGCGCCACCGGTGAACTGCGCAAACCCGCCGAAACCTACCTGCGCATTCGAGCCTTCGCCGGCCCTGCTGTCCTCCTGATCAATGCCGGACGCGGGGCCTTTCGAGGATACCAGGATACGCGCACTCCGATGGCAGTCAGCATTGGGCTGAACCTGCTGAATCTGATCCTCGACCCCATCTTGATCTTTGGCCTCGGCTGGGGACTCGCCGGCGCGGCGATCGCAACGACTATCGCACAGTGGTCCGGCGCCCTCGCATTTCTGGGTCTCCTCTACGGCACGCGACGCCGTGAACTCGAAATCGTGCCGGAGATTCCCTCGCTCGAGGAGCTCATTCCGTTTCTTCGAATCGGTCAGGACATGCTGATTCGAACCGCTTCCCTGGTCGGGACGATGACGGTGGCCACGGCTGTCGCGGCCCGCATCGGCGTCACGGAAGTCGCCGCCCACCAGGTAGCCAACCAACTCTGGATGTTCTTGGCGCTGGTCGTCGATGCCCTCGCCGTCGCCGCCCAGGCGACCGTCTCCGAGAGACTCGGCCGCGATGACTCTCGGGCAGCCCGCCGGATCGGCAATCGCCTCCTTCAATGGGGACTCTTCGTCGGAGTGCTGCTAGCTACCACCTTCTGGGGCCTCCAAGACGCGATCCCGGCGTTCTTCTCCGATTCACCTGAAGTCCGATCAACCGTCACGTCGTTGATCGTCTTTGTGGCGCTGCTCCAGCCGCTCAATGGATTGGTCTTTGTCTGGGACGGGATCTTCATGGGCAGCGAACACTTCCGGTTTCTGGCCATCGCCATGGCCCTCTCCGCCGCCCTCGGCCTCGGCGGACTCGCGGCAACGCACGTCTTCGAGTGGGGGCTGTCGGGGGTCTGGTGGAGTATCACCGCGCTGATGGCAGCCCGGCTGATAACCCTGGCCATTCCGTATCTCCGCAACTGGCCGGCACTCGGTTCTTCGACCAACGGAGAGAAACCGGTATGATCCGCACTGCAACGTTCCTCGCACCACCGCACACGACCCATGGCAGATGACCTTCCCGACGTGTACGACGGCGACCCGGGCTCCGACGAGGACCTGAGTCTGCTCGACTGGCTCCTCATCGGCGCCGGAGGGATCGTCGCCCTCTATCTGGGGTGGTGGTTGCTGCGGATCCTCTTCGGGTTTCTCGGGTGGCTGGTGAGCACCCTGATCAGCGTCGGCTTCGCCGCCCTGGCGGTCTACGCCATCTATCTCTTCGTCCAGTGGCTGATGGGTAGCAGCACGAGTTCATCCCCGGCCGGGCAACTCGAGCACGAGCCCGCTGAAGAAACCACCCTCGACCCGTCGCTCGAAGACGATTTCGACGATATTCAAATGGCCGATATCGAAGATGAAATCGACGGGGAACTCGGCGGCGAGCGCAGCGACGATGAACTGGAACGAAAATTTGCCGAACTCGAACGTGAGCTCGAAGACCGGGATTCCTAGACCGGAATTCCTAATGGCCGCCTCACCAGTCCAGGATGCTCACGACGTCGGAGTAACTGTCGGTCCACACTACGCCGTTGTTCTTGGTGGGCTTCCATCCCGGATTCTCAGCGAGGTTTCGCAGGTCTTCCTCGTCCCGCGCCACCACCGTATATACGGATGTGTAGACATTCTTGTTGCGCAGGTTTCGGCGCGGATAATGAAACCTCGTCCGCGCCACCAGCCCCTTATCTTCGGCCAGTGCTCCAACTAGCCCCTCGATATCCAGATATCTGTTGGAGACGTTGAAGACCAGAACTCCATCCTCGTCGACCCTCGAGAGGTAGAGCTCCATCGCCTCTCTCGTCATCAGGTGTGTGGGCACCGAGTCGGAATTGTAGGCGTCGAGAAACAGAATGTCGTAGGTGTCGGGCGGGGTCCTCTCCAGTAGCTTGCGACCATCCCCGATCTCGACGGTACACCGCTTCCCGCACTGGTCCAGATAGCTGAAGTGCTCCCGGGCGATCGCCTCCACCCGGGGATCGATCTCGTAGAAGGTAAAGTCCGTGCCCGGCTCGGCGTACGCCGCCATCGCCCCGGCGCCGAGACCCAGAACTCCGACCTTCTCGTGGGGAATCGCGTCGACGACATCACCCACCGGTCCCGACGGATGATGATACGCCAGCGGCGTCTCCTCGAGCTCGGTCTCGCGGGATTGTACTCCGTGGGACGTGGTGCCGTGGGAGAACTTCACGAAGGTTCGACCGTGTTCCTCGCGAGCAAAGACCGTGTACGAGGCAAAGAAGCTTCGCTCGTACTCCACAACCCCAGGGGTGTGTTGCAGGCTCGTCATTCCCAGCAAAATAACCGCCGCGACGGCGACATTCTCCCAGCGAGGCCAGCGAAGCCCGATCGCGAGCCCCGCCAGGACCGTCACAACCGACACGGCCATCGGAACCCAGTACCCCAGACTCAGGTAGTGAATCAGCCACAGAAACAAGAGCCCGACGGGAACCAACAACACCGGGACCGGCCACGACGGAAGAAGCTCGTCCTCGATTCGCTCCCGGTTCGGATGCATAAAGCCTGCCGCCAGAGCCAGTACCACCATGTACTCCATCGGACGATCGAAGACGGCCGGTGCGACCAGGCTGTTGAACAACCCTCCGGCCGCCCCGCCGACCGACATCCAGATAAAGTACTCAGTCAGGTGCTCCGCCACCGGGCGGTCCTCCGCCAGCTCCCCGTGATAGTGCGTCGCCAGCAACCCGAATAAAACGAGCTGCGCCACGACGATCAGGCCCATCGAGGCGTCTGACACGCTAAAATCGAGCACGAACAGGATCACCAGGGGAAGGGCCGTGCGCATCGGGCCGCCGACCCTGATCTCCCACCTCGAAAAAACCAGGATGAAGCTCAAGAGATACAACGCCAGCGGCAGCACCCACAAAAGTGGGACCGACGCGATGTCGGTCGTCAGAAATTGGGTGACCCCCAGCATCAGACTCGAGGGGATAAACGCCCAGAGAACCCAGAGGCCTCGCCGCTTCCATTCCAGTGGTTCAGCCTGCTTGGCCGTCTCTGCCGTCCCCGACGCATCCACGCTCTTGCGCCGCAATACGAGCGCCCCGGTCGCGCCCGTCATGGCGATCAGCGAAACAAACCCGACCGACCATCCGATCGACTGAAACGACAGACCGACCGAGGGTTCGATGACGAATGGGTACGCCAGCAGCGCAATCATGCTGCCGACGTTGCTCGCCGCATACAGATGATAGGGATCGTCGGCGTCGGGATGGTCCGTCTTGGAGAACCAATGCTGAAACAGCGGCGCGCTGCTCGAGACTACGAACAACGGCAGACCAATCCCGATGGTCAATGCGACAAGCAGCCACCCGGCGGGACTCCCCTCGACTTGAAGCCAGGCTTCCGGAACCGCCAAGGGCAGACTCGCAACGGCCGCCACGAGCATGATTCCCAGATGCACCACCACCTGGCGCTCCAGCCTCATCGACTGAGCGACCCCGTGAGCGTAGATATAACCCAGCAACAGGACGGTCTGGAAAAAGAGCATGCAGGTCGTCCAGACCGACGAGCTCCCTCCGAGGTGCGGCAGAATCATCTTGCCGACCATCGGCTGGACGACAAACAGAAGAGACGCACTCACAAAGACCGTGAGCGCGGTGATGGCCAGCATCACTCTGTGGCGGGAAAGCACCTTGATCATCTCAGCCGCTATCAACCACGTCGCGGATCTCCGAGGCGCGATCCTGCAGATCCAGACGGCTCGGATTACCTCGCTGTCCCTCTAGAATCTTTTTGGACGTGATGTCGTGGAAATTGTGCATCGGCACAAGATGAACGTGACAGTGCTCGATGTCGAACCCTGCGATGAGAAGCCCCATCTTTTCGGGCTCGTAGATGTAGTCGAGGACGCCGGCCAACTCCCGGCTCAGGTCCATCACATGGGAGTAGAGATCGGGCTCAAGGGTGTAAAAATCGGCCACGTGCTCCTTGGGCAACACGAGCATATGCCCCGGATTGATCGGGTACATATCCATGATCGCGAGTGCACGATCATCTTCGTAGACAGACACGTAGGCTTCGTTGCCGGCGATCATCTGGCAAAACGTACAGTCGTCGCGCATGGCAGACTCGTGTTCGGGTGACGGAATCTTGCCCCCCGGACTCTAGCATCGACGAGGGCCCCGCCCAAGCCGTCACTCCCGGGGCTCACTCCCCTCCAATGGCGAATTCATCGATCCCTGTCATCGATCTCTGCGAACCCAGCGGCCGAGCCATTCCATCCCCTCTCGCCCCTCGTTCGACTCCTCGACCTCCGAAAGTTCCACGGCCCGAAACTCTCGGGCCAACAGATTTCGCACCAGTTCTGGAGACATCGCATACGGCGGCCCCTCGTCCGCCGGCTTGTCGACGACCGGAAAGATCAGTGTCACGATCTCTCCATCCTCGGCCAACAACTCGTCCATCCGACGCGCCCACGCCTCCCGGCGCCCGCGCTCAATCGCGCAGAGAAAGGTGTAATCGTAGATGAGATCAAAGGGTTCCTCGGGTTCGAATTCAAAGAAGTCCGCCCTGATCCCGCGCACCCGGTCGGCCGCGACGCCGCGCTCGACACGGAGTCTCTCCATCCGGTCGATGGCACCTGCCGCGAGGTCCAAACCCACGACTTCCTCGAAGACCCGTGCCAGCGCCAGCGCGTCATAGCCGGAACCACACCCCGGCACGAGGGCCCGGCTTCCGCCGAGTTCTCCTTCGTCGATCAATTCGACGAGTGCCGGAGCCTCCGCTCCGGCATCCCACGGCGTCCTTCCCTCTTCCCACGCCTCACTCCAACTCATCTAGATGCCTCGTTCGTCCAAGTATCGAAAAGCGACTCTTGAAGCCTTGCTTGGTGAGTTCTTGAAGCCTTGATTATGATGACGCCTACGAATCGAGACAGGGGTTACGGGTCCAACCGTCGGAGATGCTCGTCCGCCTGCTCGACCTCATCCTCCGAATAGACCGCCACGTCGTAGGCTTCCAACAGTGCGGCCGTGACCCCACGCCCCCCATCTCGGACCTCACCATCAAAGTTCCCATCGTAAATTCGGCCGCTCCCGCACGACGGGCTCCCCTCCTTCAACACGGCCACCCGGGCCTCTGACTCCAAGGCTTCAAAGAGCGCCCGCCGCGCGCCGGCGACAAACGCCTCCGTGACATCTTCGCCGGATTCCGTGAGAACCCTCGCTTCGCCGGCCAACACGTCCGCTCCATCAACCCCTTCGCCCGACTCGATTTCTGCCGGAGGTCTCGGTATCTGCAACCCTCCCACGACTTCCGGACAGACCGGCACCACTCGACCCTCTCTCCGCCACCTCTCCAGGACCGAGCCCTCGACTGGGTTGGCCTCCCCGTCGTATCTCACCGGTTCGCCCAAGAGACAGCGGCTGACCAGGACATGCGCCCGAGCTTTCGGATTATCGCCAACCGTTTCAGTCATAGCTGAATCTCACCTGTTGGGCCCTCGAATCGACCGGCCCCTACCCGTCGTCCACGGGCTCGAAGGTATACTTGGTGGTCCCCCTCCCGAAGGAGATCCGCACCCCGTCATCTGTCGTCTCGAACCGGAGGATTCCACCCACCTGGGGCTTCACCGTCAAAAACGTCATCGTCGCCGAGGATTCATCGCCCTCGCCGTCCTCTGGCTTCAAAGGCAACAACTCCGCGGAAAATTCACCCACATCGTAGGTGAGATCGCCGTCTTCCCAACGGACCTCCAACCGCCCCAGCGAGTCGTTCGTCCACGTTCCGATGAATGGCTTGACCGCCGCCTCGTCGACAGAGGTTAACCGCTCACGCAGCGACTTGAATTCCTGCGTGGTCTGTTCTCGCGCGTACGTCGCATTCTCAACCGCCTTGAGATCGGCATCGTAGAGGAGTTCGAAGAGGCGAGCGCGCACTGATTCGCTAAAGCTGTTTGCGCCCCACGCATTCGCCAAGATGACGATGCCCAAATCATCGGAAGGGATGAAGGCGAGGTTGGAGGTAAAGCCCATTGTATTTCCGTTGTGACCGATAACGCGCTTACCCCTCAGATCGGAGACGATCCAGCCGAGCCCGTAAGACGCCTGATCGGAGATTTTGACCTGTGGCTCCCACGTCTTCTCCAGGTTCTTCTCGGACACGACCCGCGTCCCGCCTGGGGCGACCCCGCCGGAGAGCTGGGTGCGGAGGTATCTGGTCATGTCGCCGACCGTCGACCACACAGCGCCAGCGGGTGCCAAAGGAACGGTAAACCGCTCGAGCGAGACGTCGATGGGGTCATACGTTCCCTCTAGAGTCATGCCGTGAGGGGTCGCATGATTCGAAGCCGACACGGCACGGTCAAATCGAAGCGTTGTCGACTTCATTCCGATCGGCCCGAAGACCTCCTTCTTCATCGCCGATTCGTAGGCGGGCAACAGCTCGCCCCAGGTTCCCGTGTAGGCCGCAGCAGTCGCATATCCTCCCGCAGCGACCATCTGGTTGCTGTACTGAAACGCAGTACCGAACTCCGTAAACGGCTCAAAGGTCGCCAATTGCTCGACGACATCCTCCGCCGAGAGATCCCTGTAATTCATGAGAATCTCGAGGTCTCGCCGGGGAATACCAGTGCATGCACACAGCAGATGCCGCATCTGCACCCGGCCCGTCAGCTCTGAGGTGTTCAACTTGAACTGCGGCAACACATCGGCGGCGGGCGTCTTCCATTCAAAACGACCTGAATCGACCGCCTGAGCCATGAGCATCGCCGTCATCGTCTTCGTGGTCGACCCGATCATCATCCGTGTCTCCGTGGTCACCGACTCGGCTCCCCCTTCCTGCCGCTTTCCGAAGCCTCGCTTCCAGACGACCTGCCCATCTTTCACCACCCCGATCGCCACACCGGGAATCCCGAAGGCATTCATCTTTTCACGAATGTGCTTCGACAGCTCCTCCTCGATCGAGGGGTCCCATGCCCCGGGTGATACCCCCTCGAGCGTCGAAACATCCGCCCCCTCGACCCGAAGTCCCGAATCGATGACCTGAATCTGTGAATTCCGTTTTTGGACATCCACCAATGGCCCGTCGATCAACGTGACGTATGTTCGTTCGCCAAGTCGACGCGCAACCGCCTGTCGAAAACGCTGCTTCGAACTCAATTCGTACGTGATAACGGTCAACCGCTCGAAAGGATCCTCGGCCGGCGGCGAAGCCTTGTTTCCCACGTCGAATGTCTGGTCGATCCCGACCCGCTCCCATGCCTTGCTGATCGCGGCCTCCGGGTCCGTTTCGCCCAGGGCTGTCAGGTAGACGGCCAAATCGACATTCGGCACGGAAACCACCCTGTAACCCTCGTCCAACGTAGTCGCCCAATTCTGAGGCACGGGTACCGAAAACTCACCACCTGGGCCCTCGACCCGCCTCATTCCGGGACTCTCCCCTGACTCAGCGCGTTTTGAAGCCTCGCTTCGGGTGGTCGTATCACCGGCCTGTGCCTCGGATTTTGCCTCCGAACCCCTCTTCGGGTCCTCTTCAGATGACGGCCTCGCGGTACTGCAGCTCCACAGTAGGACACATGACAGGACGGCCATCGTCGCCACCGGACTCCAGCAGCGATATCGTCCCAGACGCTTCGAGGTGATTGATGCCTTGATTGATGCCTTGCTCCTCATGTCTCTCCTCCCACTTGTTCGGATTCATCCTCTTGGCTCTCCTCCGGCGAAGTCGCACGCGGAGCGTCTCCCCCAGAACCATCTCCGCCGCGGCAGATGATGTACCCACCTTCGATGCGCCCGCAGACGAACCCATCGCCAGCCTGAATCTGTTCGAAGGGCCCGGAAATACGAGTTCCCCGCCGAGACCCGATCGGCCAGCAGACTGCCTCACCCCCGGTCCCGAGAGCACACCGGTTGCGCCCCCGGCCGTCGACCGAGACGTAACGGCCGGTCGGGGTCGGTATGCGTTCACCCGTCTGGAGAGACCGACACCGCACCGCCTGCCCCCCATCCAAGACGCAAACCGAGCTCCCGAAGGTCTTAACCGCGGTGATATCATCACGTTCTTCGAAGAATCGACGAGTTCGTCCATCGCCACGGCCACAGACAACATCCTTGTCTCGGGCCAGCCCACATGTGGCCACGGCTCCCGAGGAAATGCCGGAAAAACGCCCCTCCCACGCCAGCACCTCACCCGAACCAATGCCCTGGCAGACGACGTCCCCCTCTTCGGTCAGCCCACAGACATCTCGTCCCAGTGCGAGCCCCTCGAAGCGACGCTTCCCGGAATCAAAACCACCGGCCAATGTCGGAGCCGCCCCCCAGCAACGCAGGCTTCCCGACGTATTCACACCACAGGCAAACTCATCGGTTACTTCGACGGCTCGCCAGTCCTTGGACGTCGGTGACTCCCCAACTGCTGGCCCCGTTCCCCAGCAGGCGATCCCGCCGTCGACTGTCACCCCGCAGCCCTGCGAATCAGCAACATCGAACGTCCGAAATCTTACTGTCGATGGTTCGCTTGTCCGCTCGCTGCTGAAGGGACTCGCCCCCGTCGCACAGCCGGCTGTCACAAACAAAAGCAGGCCAAAGGCGAGCCAAAACAAGCTATCAACCTTCGTCCTCATGCGTACCCTCATCGATCATAGATACTGATTCGTGTAGTTATATATCTAGGCTTCAAACACTCGAATCAACAGCCTCGGGTCGACAATGCGAACGTTCTTTTCGAGACTCTCCATCAAATGGCTCCTCGCTCTGACGATCCTCGCCGGGCTCGCCCCCTGGCCTATCGGCCCCGAACCTCATCTGATCCAGAAGCTTCGCTGGCTGGCAGATGGCACCCTAACCCGGCCGATCGACCTCTTTGACCTCGCCTTTCACGCCGCTCCAGCCATTTTACTTTGCGGCAAGATCTTGGCCGATTTAACCAGTACCGAGTGACCGCTCACCACGATACTGAAACCATCGCCCCGGTTAATTCTCCGACGAGTGGTTTCACTTGAACGGAGAAATCATCGATCGCTCGATGCTGCAGATAGAGGAGCACCGCGTCGAAGGCAAAAAGGAAGCCTCCCTGAAGGATCAACGACTGACCGAACCCCACACGACGGTCGCTCCCCTTCCGGATCCCTCTCTCCCATAGGAATCCACCCCCGACCATATAGGCGACATCCAATCCCAGGTTGACTGCGAGGATTGTACGAATCTGTTGGCTCTGCCGATAGGTCTCGATCAACCCGTATCCTGACGGGTTGTCACCCAGGGCACTCGCCAGCCCGAACGTCCCAATCGCCGCGTTCACGATATTCCAACCGGCATTCATTTGGTGGAACGCCTTCCACCTTGGGTTGTCCGCCATGAAATAACCGGCAGTCCCCACCCCCATGTTCACGGCCGCCCACCCAAGGAGGATCGACATCCCATCGCGGTTGATACGAAGCCTCCGTTCATTTTGCTCAAGGGTCAGCTCATCGATCGAGGCCTGCACTGATCCCTGGGCAAATGCGGATCCCGAATCAACCATGATCCAGCTAAAAACCAAAAGGAGCACCCCGCAAACGACAAGCACTCTCTCCGTGTAATCGTTGCTCACTGCGGCACCTATCCGTCAGAATCGATTGGAAGCCTCTGTCCGCACTTACGATGCATTCGGAGGACCTGCGTTTGCCATCGTTCTCAATCATCCGCCCCGAGCCGGTCAATCGCCGCCGGCAACCATTCGGGGTTTCCCCCCCGATCAGCGACCAAGGCTTCAAGTAGGGTTTCCAGCCGCATGCGGCACTCGGATACGAATGGCTCGATCAATGTATCCGGTACCTCGTCTATCCCTTCCCACTGCGGGTCTCCTGAAGCCTCGCTTCGAAGTTCATCGATCGAGGGAGGGCAGATGGGTTCACCAATTCGAAATGTGAAAGGCACCGGCCGTGCAACCGGAAGAAAGAACGGGAGCCGGTAGGAGGAATCCCCCAAAAACGGAAACGGAAACACGCCGTCCTTGGTATGAAGTGGAAAGACTTCGTCCGGTCCGACGCCCCCGACGGGCACAACCGGTGTCCCAGTCGCAATCGCGACCCTGGCGAAACCGCGTCTTTGAGCCCATTTCAACTCGTATCGCTCGTGGCTTCCCTTTACCGAATCCCTGGCTCCGCCCGGGTAAGTCACGACGAGTTGCTCCTCCTCCAAGAGTCCGATCGCATTGTCGCGCCTCCCCTCGACGATCCCCATCTCATGCAAGAGCACTCGCGCCCATGGGATTTCGAACAACGACCTCAACGCCAATCCACGCGGAACGCGCCCTGTCTCCCTCCAGATCTCGGGAAACAACACCAAACTGTCGATTCCCAGGAGTGAATGATTTCCCACCAATAATGCCCGACCGTTCGGCAGGTTTTCGACCCCCTCGAGCGAGGCATCAAAATATCGTGCCAGTGGGCGAAGCAGCCGGCTCACAAGCCTTAGTACCGGTGCATCGGCCGGTATGTCCTTCGGTGCATCCATTTCATGGATCTCTTCTGCGCAACGGATTCTTCAGAATCGCATCTCTACCTTGGAGACTGCCTAATCATCAACGGCCGCCACTGGACTCACCCGAGCGATCTGAGGCTTCCATGGAATTCAGTAATGCCAGAAAACTCCAGTCTGCGCTGGTTCCGCTTCCCATCGAGCGGGCAGTATCGAGCCTCGCAGTACAGTCCCTGCTCAACGGTGCTGACAAACTAGGTTTCATCGACAAGATCCTCGGAAGCAGAGCCAGGGACATCAAAGTACAGAATGACATCTCGTATGGCCCACATGCCAGCCATCGCCTAGATATTCTCGGGCCCGCCGAGGGTAAGTCCCGTGGCTCGATTGTCTACGTCCACGGTGGAGGATTTCGAATCCTCTCTAAGAAGAGTCATGCCACAATGGCTCGACTGCTTGCTCGCGCAGGGTTTTCGGTCTTCAATATTGACTACAGGCTTGCTCCTGAGAACCCCTACCCCGCAGCTCCCGCCGACGCGACCCGCGCACTCCAATTTCTTTCGGAACAGCACAGCCACTTCGGATTTCAGCCGGAACGGTTCGCCCTGATGGGCGAATCCTCGGGGGCAAATATCGTGACTGCCTTGGCTGTCGCCATGTCTTTTGAAGCCTCGGAGCCATGGGCGCGTAAGGCCCACCAAATACAGCTGACACCACGCGCAGTCGTTCCGGTATGCGGGTTTCTACAGGTGTCGAATCCTGACCGCCTGAATCGTTCGAATCAGCTGTCGCTGTTCGCCAAGGATAAGATCGCCGAGGCCTCGGAAGCCTATCTTCCCGAAGATTACGGAGAGACACCGGACATCCCGCTGCTCGCTGACCCGCTCCTGTTTCTCGAAGGGCCACGGCATCCTGTTCGCGAGCTTCCGCCCTTCTTCACCGCAGTCGGCACGGCAGACCCCTTGCTCGAAGACACCCGCCGGCTTGAGGCCGCTCTTCGAAGTCGAGGGTCGACAGTAGAAGCCAAGTACTACGACAACGAAAGGCATGCCTTCCATGCATTTTTCTGGCGCAACGCAGCCAATGACTTCTGGAAGTCAAGTACTGATTTTCTGGGTGACTTTCTGTCTGAAGCGAAGGCATCCTCTCGGAATTCGAAACAGCCATCGCTTCTTTCGGATGCTGCCGCATAGTCGTTCAGGCTCTCACGGACTCTAGTACCCTAGAGCTTCCGGCATGAGGGCTTCACAGCAGGCTGCAACAAAATGGGGATTGAGAAGCTCCTTCTTATTGTATCGGAGCTCTTCGCCAGACATCGTTCGAACAACTCCTCCAGCCTGCCTGACGACACAATCCGCTGCTGCAATATCCCACTCCATCGTGGGACCAATACGCGGATACACTTGGGCCTCTCCCTCGGCGACCATGCATAACTTGAGTGCACTGCCGACCGGCACGAGTTCAACGCCACCTTGACGGTCACTCACGCGCCTGGCGTATTCTTCGGTGTCCTCGTTGACATGCGAGCGACTCACGACGACCTTCAACTGGTCTCGCTCGGGGCAGTTTTCGGTCACGTGTAATGGCACCGTATCTCCCGAGGCCGGTCTCTTGAAGGCGCCGGCCGATTCGGTGGCCCAGTACATCGTATTTGCGGCGGGAACCCCCACCACCCCCATCACTGGCTTCCCGGCTTCAATGAGCGCCACATTGACCGTGAATTCCCCATTCTGCTTGATGAATTCTTTGGTCCCATCCAAGGGATCCACCAGCCAGAACCGATCCCATTCGCTTCGTTCCTCGTACTCAATATCCTCGGACTCTTCTGAAAGTACTGGGATTTCCGGCGTCATCTTACGAAGACCGTCGACGAGGACTTCGTGCGAAGAGACATCTGCCTCCGTCAAAGGTGATTTATCTTCCTTGATTCGGGTCCCGAAATCGTCGGAGTTGTAGATCGAAAGGATTTCGTCACCCGCCTCTTCGACGAGGTCGAGGACCTTTCGAACAGTATCTTCCATGAAGTCCGTCATAGTCTGAGGCGAGGTAGGCTCTAGGGTCGTTGTGTCGGGGACGATAAAATGGGCGTGCTTGGATTCGAACCAAGGACTTCCACCGTGTCGGGGTGGCACTCTCGCCGCTGAGTTACACGCCCTGAGACAGTCCCGTTCACTATGCCAGCACCGGACAGATTTCAACCCAACACACCGACTCGGTGACCCAACGGCTCAGTTCATCTGCTCAGGAGGGTCGACACCCGTAAACACCTGGAGCCGCGCCAGGACCGGCAGGGGTGGCAACGCAGCTCTTTCATCCTCATTCTCCCGACACGAAGCTCGCCAGACCGAGTCGAGCAGACCGACGGCGAACCGTCGGGCCCGATTGCACCGGTCCCCACCCAGGTTGCTGAAGACCGGGCAGGACGGATACCTTCGCTGTTCAGGTGGAGTCGGCTTCAGAATACGCCGTTTCCCATTGAAATAGACCTTCTTCCAACCATCTGGCAATTCAGGAAGAGGCAAATTGAAATAGAGCTCGACCTCCTCTTCCGAGGCCCAGACCGCGTCCAGCCCGTCGGTCAGAACCGGGTCGGAAATCTCATCTTCGCTCAAGTAGTACCGCGCCGAGTGCCAAGGCCAAGAAAGAACCTCATCCACGAGCGATTCGTAGTCAGAATCGAGGGCCAACTCGCATTCGTCCTCGAGAGACTCTAACCCCTTCGGCACTGTCGGCGGCACAAGCAATTCACGAATGGTCTCCGCATGGTAGGCCTTCAGGTGATTGGCCTCGACGTAGAAGATGCAATTGTGCAGATAGAGATCGGATTTGATGCCCTTTGCGTGGTAGGGGCCCGCCCACAGAGTGCCCGCGCCCCATTTGTCGGAGGAGTAGGCATACGAGCTTTGTTCCTTCCGCCGCAGCCGTTTGAATTTCCGTGTAAACTGAGCTTTCAAGTTTCCGATCGTCTTGTCTAGAGCCTGACAGTCCGACTTCGCTTCCAAAATTAGGTGGAGGTGGTTTCCCATCAGGCTGTAGTGGATGACCGAGTAACGGCCGACCCGCGCATAGTGCTGAATCAGCTCCTGCAGCAGCTCCTTCGCCTCTTGGTGCTCGAGGTACTTGCGCTCCAAATTGCATCGCGTCGTTACGTGAATGAACGTGCCGTCTTCCGGGTAGACTCGGCCATCTGAGTCGGTCTCGAGTTCGAAATAGTCGTAGTCAATTTGACGTTCGACATTCTGCTCGGGCTGCTTCATGAGATAGTTCATTCTCCCCCCAATCGCTCATCGTCTGCAGATTCCTCGCCCACCAACTGTTTTCGCCGCGATCTTATTTTTGTTGCGAACTACCTCTCTCCTCCTACGGCTTGGGTCCTGAGCACTAGACGACACTTAATTCATACTTGACAGGTATGATATTTCGCATTCTCCTCCCATCTGCCCGGGGTCCCGCGGCTGGGAATTCGAGAGTTGGCGCACATCCTCCTGGCGACTTTCAAAATCAATAGTGTCCGACAAACACGAAGTCTCACAAAGTGATGGATTGGATGGATCGTCGCCACGTCAATCCGGCGGTCCCACCATTGCCATTCTCGGTGTATGCGCACTCCTCCTCGGATCCGCTGCGATTTGGTTCGCCGCTGGCTCCGACGCCACGAACGACATGACAGCAGAGAGTTCAGGCAACTCAGTGGCAGACCGATCCGGACGGGCCAGCTCCGAATCTGTCGACTCCGAGGCTTCAAATATCGGTGACGAAGAGGTGTTGAAGGCCGCTGAGGACTTCTACAGCTCACGCCCTTACTACCAGCAGCCCCTGGGCCATCTCGAAGTCCCCGACGGACTGCCGAACCTGGAGGCGGAAACGTGCGGCGGATGTCACACTGAAATTTATGAGGAGTGGTCAATTTCGACCCATCGAAGAGCCTGGAAACAAGATGCCCAATTTATGGCAGAGCTCGAAAAATCACGCACCGGGTCGACAGCCGAGGATTCCTCTAAGGACGATGTCGGATGGATGTGTGTCACTTGCCATACCCCGGTCACAAACCAACTTGAGCGGGTCGTAGTCGGATTGCGAGACGGCAACATCGGCCAACCAATCTACCGAAAAAACCCATCCTACAATCCAAGGCTTCAAGAAGAGGCGATTACCTGCGCGACATGCCATGTTCGCAACGGGAAAGTTTATGGCCCATACGGCGACACCGACGCTCCGCACCCCACGGCAAAGGATCCGAGCTTGAGAGATTCGAGTACATGTACCGGATGCCATCAGGCCGAGGCCCACTGGCCGAGCCGCTCACTCGCATGCTTCTTTTCAACGGGTGAAGAATGGAGCCAGTCTCAGTACGCGAAAAATGGCGAGACATGCCAGTCGTGTCACATGCCGACAGTCAACCGTAAACTCGCCAAAGGGTTTGACCGTCCGAAGCGGAAGACTCGACGGCATTGGTTCGGAGGCTCACTTATACCCAAGCATCCGAAATACAACGAGGAGATTGCCAGGCTTCAAAAGGTGTACGGAAGTGGTGCGGAGATTACCCTGATCCCGGCCCAGGAGGCTCAGAACGTAGAGCGCGCCTCGAATGGTTCTCTAAAAACATCGTCCTGCCCCCCAGATCGGTCATGCCGCAGCTATATCGTCCGGATTACGAACGAGCATGCGGGTCACTACCTACCAACGGGCGATCCTGAGAGGCATCTGGACGTCACGGCCACTGTTCGGACGGAGGATGGAACTGTCGTAACCGAAGCCTCCCAGCGCATTGCTTCGAAGTACAAATGGTGGCCGGAAATTCGCGAACAGTACGACAATCGTTTGCCTCCGAAGGAGCATCTGGACTTCGAGGTCCATATCCCGAAAGGAGGTGACGACTACTCAATTCAGATTTCGGCCCACAAGTATCGGATGTACATGGAAGCCTTCGAACATCACGATCTTGAAGGCGAATACGTCCGGGGCCGAAGCTTCTTTAACGCACGCTGGCACATCGACTCTGCAGGAAATCTGACGCTGGAGAGGAAAGTAACCGACAAAGAAAAGGTGATGAATGACAGCCATACTGGAAGGCCCGAGGGCCCGGATCACCGGTAAATAACTGTCAAACCAGGATCGAAACCATGACTATTTTCACCGAGAACGTCTCTGATCGGCTGCGATTGCTACCGGCACTCTCCCTCTTCGCGCTGGTCGGACTCCCACTTCTTCTGACACCAGCGAACGGATACGCAGAAGACTCGGGTTCGTGGCAGTACGGGTGGATCGTCGAACCCTCCGACGCCGAACAGTTGATCGCCAAAAACGACCTCACCATCCTCGATGCTCGATCAAAGGAGAACTACGAGTCTGGGCACATCACCGATGCAATCCATGTGGCGTGGGATACGTTTACGCCTCATGAAGCCTCGGAACGCGGTAAGCTCCTCGATGCGAAAGCCCTTCGAAAAAAGCTCACAGAGACGGGAGTAGATTTCGAACATCCCGTCCTGGTCGTCGGCCAACCACCAGACGGGTGGGGTGAAGCGGGCCGGATAGTCTGGATGCTTCGAACCCTCGGACATCCGGCTGCTGCACTGATAGACGGCGGGCACTCGGCACTTGTCCAAGCAGGCCTCGACACCTCGACTTCTGAACCTCAGCCAGAAGGGGCGGAGGTTCGTATTGAGGAGACAACCGAATGGCTGGCGACACGACGGGAGGTCGCTTCAGCCATCGAAGACAAGGATTGGGTCCTCCTCGATACCCGCGAACGCCGCGAATACGAGGGCGCAATCCCGTATGGCGAATCCCGAGGTGGACACATCCCAGGGGCGGCTCATCTTCACTACCGCGACCTGATGAATTCCAACGGACGGATCCTGCCCGACACCGAGATAAAGAGGCTTCTGCAAGAGCGCGGGATAGGGCCTTCCACACCTGTCATCGCGTATTGCACGGGGGGAGTACGCTCCGCCTGGGTCACGGTTGTACTCACAGAACTGGGGTATGAGGTAAAAAACTACGCGGGTTCCACCTGGGAATGGGCAGAATACCCACCCGAGACTCATCCACTCGAACAGAGCGATTAAAATCGCCGCACCCGCGACGTGAAACGCCGACGGTTAGAGCGTGCCAACTTCTCGGATTGGTTGGCAAACGACGCCCATCGCGTCGATCATAGTTCCAGACCGAACCTTCATTCCCACCATGACCTGGCCGGCAGGGCATCGAACTTGAACCGACGGCCCTCCCTCTCCGATCGAAGCCTTCGTCGAAACGACCTCGGACGACCCCTTAACCGTCGAATCCCCACACAGGCCACGGATACGTCGGACCAGTTGGTCGGCCCCACCCTCCAGTCCAATCATGAAGTGGTTTGAAGCCTCGCAGCGCAGGTTCGTTTTTCCAACTCCCCTTCGACCCCAGAGCGGACCCTGGAGTGACTCCCCGGCGGCCCACGCCCTGTCATCAACGTTCACAGGACGACAGGTGACCCGGATTGAGCCGATCGCATTCTGTTGCGGTGAACGTGTCGTCTCGATCGAGGAGACCGCCCAGCCGAGTGGACACCGCCAACGGTGCATATTTCCGCCGGTTCCGCCCACTACCTTCTGGAACGAAGGCTTCCCGCCGCAAAATTTGTGGTAGGCATCGAGGGGATTCGCTGGAATCGTCAGACCGTGGAGGGCGACCGACCGGTACATGTTCCTGATGAACTCACCGAATGATAGCGGCCCTCCGACTGAACGAAGCAACGTCCCGAGGCTCCCGCACCTCATCGCTTCGCGAGCCGCGGTCACTCGGACGTCTTCTCGGTACGTCTTGGCTGCCATGCGCGCGACGTACCATGCGTTCTCCAGGCTCTTTTCATGACCTGGGCGGCCGCGGTTTTTTAGCTCAAGACGTGCAGCCACGGGGTCCGCCAACCCGACCTTGTCGACCAAATGGGCGCGCTTGCCCAAAACCATACCCTTGATCCCCATCGCCACCCGCAGCGCGGAGAAAACGATCCCTCGATTCGCAATGTGTTCGGCCAGCGGGTACTCATCCCGACTTGGAATGAGCTCTCCATTGCGATGGGGCTCTACCACGACAAACCGCTCACAATCCTCTTCGGAAGGACCGGCCTGCGCCGGGATCCCTCCGGAAAACAAAGGGGGGCAACGCTCACCGACGCGTTCTAGAAGCCTTCGGGCCGAAGTGTAGAAATGAAAGTCCGAGTAGTCTTCGACCTGCACGGGATTTGAGACCCCCGCCTGTCGACTGTACCAGCCCCGCTCGTCACCGATTCCGTGCTGATTCTCCTCAGGCACGCGAAAATATCCCGCACACACGACGGCCCAGAGGACAATTGCGGCGACAGCGCCGCACCGCCTCCAGGACCATGAGATTGTTTCATTCGGAGCCTCCCATCGGACAGGAAGGAACATCAGCGGCAAGCACAACCCGAAGAACGGGGGGAGCAATAGGCGCCCGTGCATGAATCCGCCGCCGATCCGGACCACGTACCCGATGTAGAGAAGGCTGCAGACCACCGGGACGGTAAGGCCGAGCAATCGCCGACCGTGAGACTCTTCCACACTTCGAACCAAGGCTTCCAACCATCCCAGCCCGAGTAAAACGAGCGGAATCGCGAGCAGATACATCCCGAAGAAGTTTTCGGCGAAGTACAGCCCCTGGGTCCAATTCGCTCCGAAAGCCGATTTGGCGAAGGCAGTGTTCGGCACCAGGGCCGCATAGTACCCCATCCGAAACAACTGGTATCCTACGGGAATGGCGCCGGCCGAAGCTGCGAGGCTTCCAAAACCGCCCCAGTCCAAGTGGCCATTTCGATAATCGGCCAGAAGAATAGACCCCAGCCATCCAATCGAGAATAGAGCAAGCTCGGGACGCACCAGCGGCCCCAGGCCTGCGATCATCCCCGCCGCCAAACGAAGCCTCACATCGGGAGGTCCGCCCCCATGCGCATCTCGCTGGTAAGCGTTTACCGAGAGGAACGCTCCACCGAGCCACAGCAAGGCGAGCCCTGTTTCGAGCCCCGAACTCGCATAGTCCCAGGCAACCGGGACGGCAGCGTAGGTGATGGCCCCGGCCGGAAAGAGCCACCGACGACTCACGGCATCGAAAAGCGTTTCATCCGACTCCGCATAGAGAATCACACTGCCCAGCATCGCCAGGGCAAGCCCAAAAACGGAGCAGACGATCCCTCCGACGACCGCGCCCGCTTCGAGGGGAGCGCCAACTGCGGACACGAATGTGATCAACCCGACCCACAGAGAACTTGTAAATGCCTCAACGCGTTCCCCGAGGTTGAACACCGGACCGTACCCGGCGAGTATATTGCGCACGACTCGGAGATTGATGAAACCGTCATCGCTCATCCAACGGCGCTTCCACCCCATGACGGCGAAGAGACCGATGGGTAATACCGCGACGACCCACCAAACAACGAACCATACCCTTCGCTTCAGCCCACTCCCCTCCGGATTGTCTTCGCTGCCTTCCATAAGTCCTATAACCGCTGTTCGTTGGCGGCGCAAAACATGCCAGAAGTCTGCGTGAACATCTACTTGCAACGGTCGACTTCGACAACCACTTGATTAGAATCCGGACAAATGTCCAGTCCAAGCGCCTCCTCAGTCTGCGGAGTTGCAGATGAGACACCTCTTGTCGCGGTCTCTTCCTTTGGGGATCACAATTGGCTTGTGTTGGAGCATCTGCTGGTTTCCGGTAGCTCCGGGTGACGCCCAACCCCCGGCGGAACAAGACCAAGAAAACCCCGAGGTCTGGCGTCGGGTCCCCGAGCGGCCGACATCCGTCACGGTGACCTTCGATTCCTTTCGGGTGTTCGAAAAAACCGGACAGTTGCACGTAGATTTCGAACTTCGAGATGGCACTTTGGAAACCCTGAAAAAATTCGACATTCACCTCTGGCTCAGCGCGCACGTAAAACGTGAGAATATTGCTCCATCCAGCGGTTACACTGCAACCGAAACACTTTCGGGCACCAACGAATCGATCACGTTTCCGGACTGGTTAGATATACCCGCGAGTCGCCGGATCCACCTCTGCCTGATGGGTACGACCCCAGCGGACAACCTGGCACTGGGCCGTGGGTATTTCTGCACCGAGTGGACGATGTGGGACGTCAAAACGCGCCGGAAAGCCTCGGATGCCATCGTAGCTTTGACAATCGAGTACAGACCCGGCGTTATGCCTTATCCGTCTCGTCTGGGGAACCTGCCGCAGCTCCCTGACTACTGAGCGAGTGTCGACACACTCAATACAACCGACTATTCGACCTTCATGGACACGACCGCTCCGACAAACAAATCCCAAATCCTCTCGATCCCAACCTCTAAACCATGACGAACCAGCTCACCGTTTGGCACAACCCGAAATGCTCTAAATCCCGAAAGACCCTGGAGCTTCTAGAGAAGCGAGGCTTCAAACCGCAGGTGCGCAGGTACCTTGAGGACCCACCGACACAAGAGGAGCTCGACCAGGTCCTTGAAGCCTTGAATCTCGATCCACGTGAATTGATGCGCAGGAGGGAGGCGGAGTACGAGGAAATGGACCTGGCGGACGCGGGCCGAACCCATGAAGAACTCACCCGGGCAATGATCAACAATCCCGTACTCATCCAGCGGCCGGTCGTCCTCACGTCCGACGGCAGAGCGAAACTCGGCCGCCCCCCGGAATCCGTCCTTTCACTCTTCGATGAGGACTAAACCGCCTGCCAACGCATTACGTACAGGCCCAATGGAAGGGAGGCTTCAAATTCGGGTCAGGCGCGCTACGCACTCGATGTGTTCGGTTTGGGGAAACATGTCGATCGGCTGGACTTTCCCGAGCCGGTAGCCGACGCGATCGTTCAATTCGGCGGTATTTTCAGCCAGTGTGTCCGGGTTGCATGAGACATACACAAGCTGCGATGGGGCGAGTGCAGCAAGTTGATCAATGGCATGTTTTTGGAGCCCGCCTCGCGGTGGGTCTACGATGGTCAATTCCGGGTCGACCCCGGCCAACTCGCCATCCTCGTCGAGTACATGACCGACGTCCCCCTCTACGAAGGTGACATTATCCAGGGAATTGCGTTCGGCATTCCGACGCGCGTTGGCCACGGCATCCTGCTGTCGTTCAACCCCGATCACCTTCTCTGCATACGGGGCCAAGCAGAGAGATATCGTCCCGGTTCCACAGTATAGATCCATGATCGTCGAGGGGCGAGTAGCCGACGTCTGATCAGGATGAAGCCTCGCTGCCTTCAGGACAGTCGAGTACAGGACCTCCGACTGAAAGGTATTCGTCTGGAAGAAGGCCCTGGGGTGGATTCCAAACTCCAGCCGTTTGCCCCCCGGCAGATGAAGTCGTTCCGTAAGCTGAGAGGTTCCCCAGAGACATTCTTCGTTCCAGGTTGTCGGATCCCCGGCTGCGACGTGTTTTCGCGTCCAGTAAATCGAACTTACTTGCCTATCCTGGTCTCCCTTTCCGAATTCGTCAGCGAACCCTCGCACGAACTCGACTGCTGCCTCGGCGATGTCGCGGGCTGAACATCGACCCTCTTGAAACGAGGCTTCAGAATCGTCGGTGGTTACGAACTCGACCATCCGCTCTCCAGTGCGCTTTCCCTCCCGAATTCTCAGCAGTCTCGCGAAGCCTGTGTCCGATTCGTTGATGTACGGTTCGACCCCATGGGATTGAGCCCATCTTCGGAACGCCGGTACGAAGTCAGAGACGAACGGGGACTGCAGAAAGCACTCTTCGATATTTACGAGCTCGTAGTGGTAGCCTCTCGGAAACATGCCGAGCGCGAACTCACCTTCCCCGCTCTCACCGAATGTAAACTCCATGTCGTTTCGGTAGTGCCAGGGTTCCTGGCACCCGATGACCGGCGAGACCTTTCCCGGATCCAATCCATGGTTGGCGACCGCGCGCTTGACCATCTTTTCCTTACACGCCAGCTGATGGCGATATGACAACGATTGAAATGTACAGCCTCCGCACCCCTCTCCCGTTCGTTCCCTAAGGCCGAAATGCCGACACCGAGGTTTCTTTCGCATCGGCGATGGTGACACCAGTTCGTCGATATGGGCGTCTACTCGCTCGCCACGGCGTTTCTCGACTACCACCCGCACGCGGTCGCCTGGAATCGCCTTGCGCACTCGAAACCGAAACCGTTTGTGTTCATCCTGCGGTCCAACCAAGGCTTCAAGGCGACCGACACCCCGTCCTCGTCGGTCGAGCTCGTCGATATCAATGGTCCACGCGGAGCCGCGGCGCGGGCTTCTTGGAAGGTCGAGAGGTGTCGGATGATCTGCCATAGTTGCAATACTGGGGTTGACGTACGCCGATGTCCCACGATGATTGTCGTCGTCGCACCTGTTTACCTCGTGACCGTGGCTCGACGTCCAGGTGTAATCAACCTTGACTTGGAGACATTCCGGTTATGTTCGCCGAGGAGGCAGGGCGTCAGCCGCCGGACCAACCCGGATTAACCAGCGCCGTTCGTGAAACAGTCTGACCATGAAGAAGGAGGGTTCAAAGATGAGCACTCGCCAGTGGAACGATTCGTTCGGCAATGATCAAAATTCGTCCGAGGGCCCCGAAGAGGAGGGAATGTGGGGAGGCCCCGATGACGATGATTTTGTGTCGGATGAAGAGTGGCTCAACGAAGCCATGGACGATGTTCGAGACGAGTTGGAAGACCTCGCAGATCTCCGCCCGACCGGGCATATGATGCTCGAGGGAGAGATCGACGCCAACCTGTGGTTGACACTGGAATTCCAGACGACCGACCTGCCGGGCCCGTCGGGGACCGAAGGCCTGATAAGTGTGACCGTCGAGGGATCGGGCGAAGCTGTCACCGGACAGGCTGAAGTCCCTGTCGGAGAACCGATGAGTTTCGTCCGTGAAGAAGTGCGCGCCCAGGTCGAGGAGACACTGGAGCTGCACCCGGCAAGCGAATAAGAGTATACTGGACCTGACACTGCGAGAGCCGGTCGCCTCCTGGGCGGCCGGCTCTTTGTTCTCTGTGCGCAAACCAACGTGGACTCGACCCGGCAGTTCGCATCACGTCGGTGCGCATCATTCCCCCGAGTCTGGCTGAACCCACCCCAAAACCCGGGCCCTCCGGTCCGACCGACCGATAGCCTGCCACTGACTGGCAGCCAACATCAGTAAGACTTCCGCCATGCCCACCTGGTCGCTGTCCAGACAGATCCTTCCGGCCCTCTCGAATAGGAAGCCTAGCTCTCCATAGTGACCCGCGGAGGTATCAATTGAATCGATTATTTCACCGATAGTCTCCCTCGCCTTTTCAAATTCTCCCAGGCCGACCTCACAGCACAACCGTCCGCCCCGAGTCCTGTTTAGCAGCGAGATATGCTCCTGCTTTGCGACATGCTCCTCAACTTTCAGAAGGTGAGTTCTGGCTCTCTGGTAGGCTTCGGCCCCGACTAGCGAATACCCGAGAAAGTAGCGCACCTCTTCCATGCGGGAGGCTCCGACCTGGCGGCCGAGCCTCAGTGCCCGCACATGCCATTGCAGGGCTTCATCCCATCGTTCCCGCCGACGAGCCACGGAGCCATAACCCAGGTAACAGCGCACAAGCTGTCGACGCATCCCCGCATCAACAAAAATTTCTCGCGCCGATTCGAGGTGCTCGATCGCCTTCCGATAGTGCTCCTGCCCAGTCAGGACTGTGGCCAGCGCCAAATGCGTTCCCCCGATCCAATCGACCCGATCACTGCCTTCGAACAGCCGCAGCGCCGACTCAAACTCCCGGGAGGCCGCCTCGAAATCGCCCCGGTGGCGCAGCAGCCGTCCCCGTCGATCCCGAAGCTTCGCCTCGTACGTCGGATTCTCCAGATCATCTACAAACTCAATGGCCCGATTCGCTGCCGTCCAACTTCGGGAAAGCCTCCCCTGCTCCATGGCCACCACCGATTCCAGCCGCCACGCTTCGAGCCCGATCTCGGGGGGCGTATTCTCGTCCATTCGACGGATGAGATCAGATGAAGCCTGGCGAGCCGCCTGAATATGCCCCTCAAAATAATTCAACCACCCCCGGTGGAGTAACCACCTGAGCTGCCAAGGATCCTGTACGCTGAGATCGAGCCGCTCGCAGGCCCCCTTGAGTTCGCCGACAAACCACCTGGCCTCCTCAAATTCGCCAGCCTGGGCGTGCAGGGTTGTCTGCCGGTCGAGCCACGGAAGTGCACGCTCCGGATTCCCGGATTCGAGAAGATGCCGACACATCCGCCGGACCTTCGTCTGTCCGCCCTCCAGCTCCACAGGTTCGAGCGCCTCTGCACACGCGGCATGGAGTGTCTCCCAGCGACCCCGATCGCGGGCGCGGACCTCCATGATGTCGCGTGCCATCGGATTTCTGAGTTTGACGTACGGTTCGTCGCCAAATTCTGTGCCCAGCCCGGCCGAGACGAGCGCTCGAGGAATCAAGTGCAGCCATTCGATCCCAGCAGTCGAGCAAGCCGTTTTCCACACTGAAATAGCGACAGCGTGTTTAAACACGGCTAACGCTTCGAGGCATCTCAGCGCATGCTCTCGCTGCGCTCCAAACTGCCGCGCGAATCCCTCCAACCCCGTCTTCCAGGCGTCCGACAGAGAGCCGCCCGGAGTCTCCGTGACCTCCAAGGTCGGTGCGTCTTCGTCCGCCAGACGCCGAATCAACCGATGGGCATAACCGGGATTCCCATCAGCACGTTCGACGATCTTCTCGACCTCGCGCCGATCTACCCCCGGGAATCGAGCACGCACGAGTTGACGCATCGAAGCATCGGACATCGGGCCCAACTCGACGGTCTCAACGCCGGACCTGTCCGAGAGTTGAGCGATCTGCACCTGTTCAACCGGCCTCTGCGGCAGAACTTCTTGAGTGGCAGTCACAACAACCAGCGCGGGCAGTTTTGTGTCAGCGGAGCCGCGCTCGATAAACGCATTCAGCCAATCGAGGGTCTCTCTTCCCCATTCAACTTCCTCCAAGATGACAATCCGGGGGGACTCGACCCGATTTGAAGCCTCGGTCCCACTTGCTGCGCCATTTGAAACCTGACCATTTGAAGCCTGCGAGTGATCCCAGTCCACCAGCGAATCGGGCAGATCATTTTCGGCCTGCGCGCGATGGGAGACATGCTCAACCGGGTATCCCTTGTCAGCGGCCACAGAGGCCAACCACCGACACATCGCTCCTTTCCCGACTCCTGCGATCCCGGTGATCAAGATGACACGAGGTTTCGTCGATCCCGAGAGGCCTTCAACTGCGCGCCGCAATCGGGCCCGCAGTGGTGCCCGGCCGAAAAGCCGCGCATCACGCGACGATGTGTCCCCCGGCTGATTCTGACCCGTTGTGTCACCCACGGTGGTCTCCGGGGTCATGTCTGCCGCTTGCTCATTTCCAAGCTCACCAGTGAGCCGACGGTAATTATCGTCAAATAGACGCTATAATGGTACGATAAAAATCGGTTCGATCCGAGGCTTCAAGACTGCGAGGCTTCACAACTTGTTCCGATGTGACTGGACACAGTGGACGTGGATTTCATCAACCCCGACATATTGTGGAGAACTCCAACCGTCTTGTTGGACGAGCCGTGGGTCTGGATCAGCGCCGGAGTTGTGGCAACATTGGCTGCGGTGGGGTTTATAAGGTTCGTCCAGAGTCGCAGAGCCTCCTGGCGATCTCGTCGCCGCATGAACCGAGCTGTACGGGGGGAACAGCGCGCGACCAAGCTCCTCGAGAAGGCGGGCTGGCGCGTCGTCGATTCTCAAGTTCGACACACGTGGACCGTCGAGGTCGGCGACAACTCTATCGACGTGGATTTGCGCGCCGACCACATCGTTGAACGATCAGGCCGATCATGCGTGGCCGAAGTCAAAACCGGAGCCGAGGCTCCGTCGGTTTCAACCGCCGCGACTCGTCGCCAGCTCCTGGAGTACCACGCAGCGTTCGATGTCGATGGCGTGCTTCTGGTCGATGTCGAACACGAGACAATTCGACGGGTACGCTTTGACATTTAAGGGCATTTGACAGGTAGACCCTGTCCCCTATGTTCCGTCCTGCGAGCGTGGACGGTGGGCCGACATATCCCCCCACATCGTGACCTGGACGTCGGTCTTACAGGTCTCTGGATCCGCGCTCGCTCTTTTTCTTTTCTTGCAGCCATTCCCATGATCCACCGACCCGAGCTTATCGACATCGTCGAGACGGGAGACGGTTCCAAGACCCTCCACGACCGGCACCGCGACCTCCACTATCGATCGACACACGGCGCCCGACAGGAATCCGACCATGTCTTTGTTCGCGGCACGAGGCTTCATGAACGTGAGCCTCCATGGACCATCCTCGAGCTTGGGTTCGGCGCAGCGGTCAATTTTACCGGAACGGTCGCAGCCCTTCCGGACGGAGCAGCCCTCAACTATCATGCGGTGGAACATGCACCCGTGTATGCGGAGAATGTCGACTTCCATCCCGGTCCAGCTGGAGATGTCGCTCGAGAGGCGCTCAAGCAAGCAGAACGCTCCGGGCAGACTGTCCATTGTTCAGCAGACGACGGTCGCATCGAATTGAGCCTTCATCTCGTCGACTGGTCCACATTTCGCCACCCCGAACTTCGGGCAGATGCGGTTTATTTCGACCCGTTTGGTCCCCGCAGTGATCCGAATTCATGGACCGTCGAGTGTTTCGAGGTCGCCCGAGATCACATGAGCCCAGAAGCCATTCTGGGAACCTACAGCGCCGCCTCCGACGTCAAACGAGCCATGTTCCACGCAGGCTTCAACGTGGCGTCGGCGCCCGGGCCCGGCCACAAGCGAGAGGTTACCTTCGCGTCGTTGTCCCAGGAAGCGCTGGCCCCTTATGACCTGTTGAGTCGGGAAAGGTACGTCGAAGGCAACGAGTGACTGATGGTTCGATATGCGATCGTAGGAGCGGGCCTGGCCGGGGTTCGGCTGGCCACGGCGCTTCTCCGCCACGGAGTGTCGGGCACCGACGTGATGCTGGTGGACGCCGACGATCCCCGGCGCGGATCCGGTGCACCTGCCGCCATCCTGCACCCCTTTCCGGGCCGCACCATCACACCGAAGGGAGATGGGTGGGCGGAATTCCGTCGGGCGCGTCAATGGCTTGAAGGTGCCCGGGACCTAGGCTTCAAATCGGTGGATCAGCTCCCGATGGTTCGCCCCCTCGACGACCCGGAAGTCGGTGCTAAACTACGCAACTCTTGGATGGACGTGGAGTCCGACCTCCCGAGCTCGATCGATGGAGGGATCGTCCCGGGGACCGAACTCGCACGTTTCGGTTCGGTGCCGACCGACGCCGGCTCGGCGCTGTGGTACCGGCCAGCCTATGTCGTCGATTTGAATGCTCTGGTTCGCTGGAGAGCCGAACAACTGGCGGCCGAAGGCGTCGCGTTTTTCGAGCAACGCGTAGAAAGCCTGCAATTCAGGACATCGCCGGCTCCGCATTGGCGGTTCAACTCCGATGAGATCCCGATTGCGCGGGAACTCGTCCTGTCGGCCGGGTATGGACTGCATCGGTGGTTTCCAGAGATCGCGACCTCCGGGACGGGTGGGGAACTCGGGATATTTCGCCCCGGATCCCGACAACTCGATGTCATTCTCAATGCCTCCGGTCACATCGCCCCTACGCCCGGCGGCGATTGGGTCGTCGGATCGACCTGGTGGTCCCCGTCGAACCGCGGGGGCCGGCCGGAGGACGCACCGGAGCCAGCTCGAAGCCTGCGTCGGAAAGGCGCCCGACTCCATTCGGCACTCGATTCGATGCCGGCTCGGGAGATTTGGAGCGGCATCCGACTCAGTTTCGGTGATCACCAACCTCTGTCGGGGCCGATCCCCGGAATCGAGCACGCCCATGTCCTGGGTGCGTTTGGTTCAACGGGCCTGTACCGAACCGCTTTCCACGCGGAACAGCTGGCAGGCTTCATGGTCCACGGTCACGAGTTACCCCAGCTGGCCGATCCTCGACGGATCTCGACGCAGAAGTGGTCCCCCAATCCCGCGTTCATCCACAGGTAGTCAGGCTTCAAGCGGGCTTCAAGCGAGGCTTCAACGGACGTCGGAGTTCGAATTCCGGGCCGCAGTGGTTATACTGTCTTCGAACGCTACGTATTCGAGAACCCCGCGGAGGCAGCTGATGGACACACTCGACGTTCTGAAAAAGGCAGAAGAGGAAGGCGGCCCCGTTCGTCGCGAAGCGATGACCGAACTTCTGAAGATGGCTCGGGACATCGGATGCCGGTACACGGTGAGTGGCGGTCGAACGGGCGGATTCAATCTGCGGTACGGCTCGATCCGCTACTACATCATGGACATCTACTGCGACGGTGGTGTCATCCTTCACATCAAGCCCCATCCGGACAAAGACATCACCGACGACCAGCGCGACGAGGCCAACGAGTTTTTGGAGGGCCTCGAAGAACTCGAGATCTCGAATATGCCGGTCAACCACTACACGCAGCTCGAAGATCCGATCGAAGAGATCCCGATGGATGCGCTCGAGGAGTTCCTCGAGTACATCGTGTCGTTCATCCGCGAGCACTACTACAAGCCGCATCTGGAGCGGCAACAACAGTCCTTTTAGCCCGCGGCCACGTCCACAGCCGCATGCGCTAGGTGTCGGGGCGTCTCGCAGGGGAAACCGACCATTTGGAGGGCCGGCCCATCAGGACCCGACCTTCTTCTTCCCACTCGAGCCCCCGGCGGACCCAGTCTTCCAGGTCGGCCACCGTTCCATCCGGGATCTTCAGAAGATCCCCGAGGCGACGTACTCCGAGCCATTCGTCGCTGTCATAGAGGCCGTCGACGAAGGCGAGCCGGATTGTGAAGACGAGCGCGATTTTTCGTGCCGTATCGTCTGAGAACCTCTCAGCAATAGCCTCCAGGCCGCGACCTTCGGGAAGCCCGAAGATGCCCTCGGCAGAGACGTCGAAGTCGTGAGACACTTCGACAATGAATTGTTTCTCTCGATCGGTCACCTCACGGTCGGCCGTCGCCACCTGTCCCATCATCTCGAGAATGGCGCGTTCTTCGTCGCGCGACAGACTGTATTCAAACATCGGGCGCCTCCATCGGCAGGATATCGGTTCGACTGGAAGGATATACACGGTCGGACCCTGTCCAATCATCCGAGTCACAGAACCGGACTACTCCCGATGCTCGGAGGCATGTTTACCGCCGGCCTCGTATCCATCCTGCACGCTGAATGCGTCGGCGTCCGGTTGGATTCCACGCCCCGATCGCCTGGCGTATGCCTCGGTGACTTCGGCCCCGAAATACAGAATATGCGCCGAATAATAGACCCAGAAGAGGAGGAGCACCAGCGAACCGGCAGCCCCAAAGAGCGACGCCGTCCCCGCGTTGGCCAGGTACAGCGCAATCAGTGCCCGTCCCAGCGAGAAGAGTACTGCGGTCAGTACCGCTCCAAACGCGACGTCTCGCCAGGCGATGTCAACGTCGGGCAACCACTTGTAGATAATCGCAAACATCACCGTGAGGATGACGAACGAGAGGATCGCCGACGGCACTTTATGGATGCCGACGTCCCAGGTGACATACGCCGACAGCCAGGGTCCCAGCCGCGTCAACACCTCGCTTATCACGACCGAGACGACGAACATCGGACCCACGAGAAACATGACGAGAAAGGACTTCAGATACTTCACGCCGAGGCGTCCCCAGGTGATGTCCGGCCGAAGGCGCACGTTCCAGACCACATCGAGCGTGTCGCGAAGCGCATCGAAGACTCGGAACGCGAGGTACAACGTCGTTGTTGTACCCAAGACCGTGGCGACGAGGCCCGTATTTTCGTTTCGCCAGTTCTCCAGCAATCTCAAGATGAACTCCCCCGCCTCGGGCCCGACAACCTGTTGAATCTGGAGGACGAGTTGGGAACGAGCCACTCCCTGGCCGAAGACGAGGCCGCCGATGGCCGTGGCAATTAAAATGAGGGGAGCCACCGAGAATATTGTGTAGAACGCCATCGCTGCGGACAGATGGGAGGCGCGATCGCGATTGAATCCATCGATGGCTTCTCGGAGTATCTCCCAGATCCCACTGAATCTGTCGGTCATGGTGGCGGCGGGTGCTTGGCAGGGAATGACAGCACGGATAGTATCATACGAACGCTTCGTGTTTCGCCAATTTCTCTTGGATCCACGTGAATCTGAACGACTACTTCCGGCAACTGGTCGAACGGACCGAGCAGACGCCCGAGGAGCGGCGCGCTCAGGAGGACGGCGCGACCGCACCGGATACGTTGGCGCGGGTCGATTTCCAGCTGGCCGACTATCATCGGGACCGCCCCACGGTTCTCCGCTCGACGGTCAACGGCGATGTACTCGACAAGACGGCCGATATTGCGGATCACCTCAATGATCTTCTGGTCGTTCGGACCGAGGTGATGGTTGAGCTGGAGAAGACCGATCTTCACCGGAGGACGGTACTTTTTCTGGCTCGCAGCCTGCTCGTGGGGACCCAGCATTATTTGGATGAACGTCGGGAGCCGCCCATCCCATCCCGATTGCTGGCGGACGTCTTGAAACAAGAGCGGATCGCCCGGGTGATGACACCCGTCGAGGTCGGCCGAAGTTGGCGCGTCATCTTCGGGGTCGAGTCGAAGCGACGTCGATTTGATCGGGCCGAAGACGCCCTGTTTCACGCCCTTTCGTTGCTGGAAGACAACGACGCCTTGCTCGAGCGTGGTCTTGACTTCTACCAGCATCTGCTCGAATTGCCGAAGCGCAAGGTACGCCGGGGCGGGCTCTCCCGCAAAGAAGCCGATCGGGCCAGATGGGAGTTGCTAGAGCGCCTCGACGGCAAAGCGTAGGACCCGCCCCCTGCAGGACTCCCCCTCATGTCGATCCATCGCGTCACATCTATCTCGGACATCCCGCGGCCCGAAAGTGCCGTGGTCGTAGCCGATCGAAGCCTCCCTTCGACGCTGCTCGAGGAATGGCCCGAACCGATCCTCGTCGACGCCGGCGAAGACTTGAAGACGATGGGGGCCATCGAAGATCTCGCCCGACGTGTGTTGAGTCGGCGCGCATCGCGCCCGCTCACGATTGTGGCCGTCGGCGGCGGCTCGGTCGGCGATGCAGTCGGCTTCCTCGCCAGTATTCTCTGGCGAGGGGTCACACTCTGGCACGTCCCGACGACGTGTCTGGCCATGGTGGATTCGGCGCACGGCGGAAAGACCGCCGTGAACCTCGATGAAGCCAAGAACCAACTCGGCACCTTCTACGAAGCCGACCGTGTCTACCTGGTCGGCGATGCGCTGGCCGAGCTCCCCCTGGCCCGGAGACGGGAAGGACTCGCGGAGCTGGTCAAGGGACTCTGGCTGGGAGACGCCGACGGCCTCGACCAACTCGATGATCCGAGAGGCATCAGTGAACTCGCGGCTGCGCCTTACCAATCCGAGGCTGACGGGACCGGCGTCGGCTCCCGACTCGTCGAGCTGATCGAGCGAGCGATCGGCGTAAAGAAGGATATCGTCGAACGCGATCCGCACGAAGAGCGCGGCATTCGCACCTTTCTAAATCTGGGGCACACCGTCGCGCACGCCCTCGAGTTGAATACAGGGATCTCCCACGGACACGCCGTCGCCTGGGGCCTGGTCGCCGCAAGTTTTGAGTCGACCCGACGCGGGGATCTGACCCGACGTCAGGCTTCGAGGCTTCGTGGCCACGCACATCCGCTGCTGACTCCAGTGGGAGACGTCTGTGAATTTGAAGATAAGCCCAGCTTTGTCGATGCCGCCGGCCGCGACAAAAAGACCAAGGGTGGAACCCTCCGTTCGGTTGTCCTCGATGGGCCCGGATCTCCCCGGGTTACCGACGGTATCGGCGCGAGAGCATGGTTCGACGCATTTCGCGAATCGGTGGAATGGTTTTTTGCCGCGCAACTCGAAGCCGAGCGCACCCGTATCCGACCCGGGCTACCCGATGTCGCATCCAGCAAGTCGGAGATGAACCGAGCCCGGATCATCGCCCATCTTCGAGAGGCCCTGACTCGGATCGACGGAGAGAGCCACGCCGATGACGTCCTCCACCTGAAATCCGCGCTCGAGACCTTGTCCAAAGACAAGAACCCGACGGTCGTCTACGCTGGAGAAGGAGGCACGACCTTTCGCTTTCTGCTCGCCGTCGCGGCGACTCGGGAAGGCGACACCACCATTCTGGTCGAGGACACCATTCTGGAGCGACCCCACGAGCCGCTGGTCGACGCACTGCGATACGCCGGTGCCGAAATCTCACCGGCAATGGCCGACGGTAAAGCGGGGGTTTCGGTAAAGGGCTGGCACAGTTTTCCGAACCACCTGCGTGTCGACGCGTCCGACTCATCGCAATATGCATCAGCGCTGGCACTTCTTGCGGCCACCGGCAAACCATTCTCACTCGAGATCACGTCGGATTCAATCGCCAGTCGACCGTACTTCGAGATGACGCTCTCGATGCTTCGGCGCGTCGGGATCTCTGTGACCGAACATCCCGACCAACACACCTTCGAATTTAAACCGAAGGACGGGTTCCAGGAAGCCTCGAATCTGAACATCGCCCCGGACGCGAGCAGTTCTGCGGTCTGGATTGCATTGACCGTTCTCGACGGCGACCCAGATGACCGTGTTCATCAGGAGGAGGCCCCGACACTGCAACCTGACTCGCGGATCCGGAGGCTCGCAGCACGGCTCCGGGCCCGAAGAGACGACTCGGCGGCCGAACTGGAGATCGATCTGGCCGATGCCCCCGACCTGGCTCCCGTACTGGCTGCTGTTGCCACGCAGATCTCCCCGGCCCTTCGCATCTGCGGTGCTTCGCATCTGCGGCACAAAGAATCGGACAGGATCTTCGACCTGGTCGGCGCCCTCGAAGGCGTGGGCATCGATGTCGAACCTCGCGAAGACGGTCTGTTTATCCCGTCAGGGAGACAGAAGCCGGAGCCCGACGCCCTCTGGAAGCCGGCCGGTGACCATCGACTCGTGATGGCCGGCCTATTGCTGACCCACGATGGAACCACGCTGATCTTCGACGAGCCGATGTCCGTCTCAAAGTCGTATCCGGATTTCTGGCACCATGCCCGATCACTGGGCTGGTCGACGAAGCCGCTTCAACCTTCCTCACCGGGAAACGCCTCATGAGCGCATTCGACTTCGTCTATTTGATGGGGCACAGGGCCACGGGAAAGACAACCACCGGAGAAATGGCCGCCCGGCAGATGGACTGGGAATTCGTCGACCTCGACGAGATGATCGAGACGATCACCGGTGAGAGTTGCGCCGACATCATTGCCGACAGCGAGCAACGGTTTCGTCGCGTCGAACGACAAACCCTCGATGCCCTTCGAACCCGACGCCGCGTCTCGGGAAACACCCCGTGCATTGTTGCTCTAGGGGGCGGGTTTCACCCGTTACCCGAGGATGGCCTTCGAATCTGGATGTACCGCGAGGGTTGGAGACACACCGCACGCCAGCTCAGAGAGCCCCTCCAGCGAAGCCGGAACGCCGATGTCGGGGACGAACTCGACGAAATGGAGCGCCAACGGGAGCCGCGGTGGGAAGCCTCGGCGCACCTGAAACTCCACGTCTCCCGAGGCCGCCCTGTCGATCGGGCCGCCCGAGAACTCCAGACGCTCATCCAGTGGTCCGCCGACCTGCCCGACGAGACATACTGCCCCAAGACGTGGCTTACGCCGACGACACCAGACGAACTGAAACGGGCTGTCCGCGACTGCAACAGCTTCGGCCTGGCCGGGATCGAGCTACGAAGTGATCAATTCGACTCTCTTGAAGCCTCCGATGCAGACGCCGTCGAGGGAACACCACTGCTGGCGAGTCTTCGAACCGACGCTCCGGAGTGGATCGCTCAAATCGCGCAGTCGAGTGACATGCAGACAGTCGACATAGACCTCGAATACCTCGAGGCGACGCTGGAGGTCGGGGCGCTGAATCGAGTGGATGCTTCAACCATTGTGGTCTCGTCACACCCGGGTGGCGCCACCGATCGAGCATGTGAAGCCTTGCTTTCGGCAGGAGACGCCCTGGCAGATGCCGGCGTCGTTCCCAGGGATCACATCGTTCTAAAGTACGCACCGCAGATTCAGTCTGTCGAACAACTCTGCGCGATGTTCGAACATCGGAAGCAAGCGATCCGCGACGGCTGGGACGTCACGGTGTTGCCCCAGGGCCCCGAGTATCGGTGGCTTCGCCCCATTCTGGCCGAGACGAATGCCACGAACTACATGCCCGTTGGATTTGATCCCTTGCGTCGAACGCGGACCGGCGGCGAGCCTCGCCCCCAGTTCGACCTCCAGCGATGGCTTCCTCACCTGGCGGGCCCCACCCCGGACGTCTTCGACGGTCTGATCGGCAAGCCCGTCGAACATTCCCAGGGAGACGTATGGCACCGACGCGCCGCACTGGCGAACGAAAAAGACGAGGTCTCGAGCTCGTATCTCAAGATTCCGGTCGAGTCCCCCGAAGAGCGTGGCAACCTGGAGGACGTGCTTCGATTGCTCGAAGACGTCGGCATTCGTGGCCTGTCAGTCACGGCTCCTCTTAAACGCAGGATCGTGGAGACCCGCAGCGTTGAAGCCGGAGGGTTTGAGGCTGCAAACACTCTCTGTCGTGCGTCCACGGGTGAAGGCGAGCCTCGTTGGAAGGCGACTGACACCGACGCCGAGGGCATGCGGCGCTGTCTGCGCACACTCGAGGACGACCACGATATCGGGCCCGGCGAGGTCGCCGTCATCGGAACCGGCGGCGTGGCACCGGCGATCCGACGAGCCATTGAAGCCTCGGATTGGGAGCTGGTGGCTCACGTGCGAGGACGGGACGGTTGGTCGAATGGCGCTGTCGATGGAGTCGACCTGATCGTCAACGCAGCCGGCGATCATGACTCTCCGTACGTCGATCCTCCTCCCTCGACAGCGTGGCTCGACTTGCACTACCGAGGTGTGCGTCGCCCCCCGGAGACGACCGAGGTACACCTCAACGGCGACATCTTTTTTGACGGTCAGGCCGAGGCCCAGCGTCGTGTTTGGGCGGAGCACCCGCACTCTCGGCAGAACGGCTCAACTCACGAGGTATGAAGCCATGGACCGAAATACATTCGGCAATCTTCTTCAGTTGACGACCTTCGGTGAATCTCACGGACCGGCGATGGGCGCCGTCATCGACGGGGTGCCCGCAGGGATCCCGTTGAAGTCGACGGACCTGCTCGATCAGATGACTCGGCGTCGACCCGGCCAATCGGACATCACCACCGATCGCGACGAAGACGACGCGCCGACCATTCTCAGCGGCGTCTTCGAGGACAAGACCCTGGGGACTCCAATCTGCGTGGTCGTCTACAACGAGGATGCCCGCAGCAAAGACTACGATCCCGACCATTACCGCGCCGGCCACGCCGACCGCACCTGGGACGAGAAATTCGGACACCGGGACTACCGAGGTGGAGGCCGTTCCTCGGGCCGCGAGACGGTCTCACGGGTCATCGGGGGCGTGATCGCCGAGAAGATCCTGCCCGACGCTGTCTCGATCGTAGGGTTCACACGCCAGATCGGGGAACACCGGGCTGAAGACATCCCCGAAGATCTGGATCGGCAGCGAGTCGACCAACACAAGACTCGGTGCCCCGACCTGGAAGTCGCCGAGGCGATCAGCGAAGATCTGCTGGACTGCAAGGAGCGCGGCGACTCACGGGGAGGTATCATCGAAACCCGGATCGATGGTTTGCCGATGGGACTGGGTGAGCCGGTCTTTCGAAAGCTGAAAAACACCCTCGCCGACGCCCTGATGAGCATCGGGGCGGTCGTGGGTGTGACAATCGGGGATGCACCGGACAATATCGCGATGAGCGGGTTCGACTTTCACGACGGCATCAGCGGCTCCGGCCCACGGGCGGGCATCAGCCCTGCAGCAAACGGGATCCAGGGCGGAATCTCAAACGGAGAGCGCATTCGAGTGTTGACCTATTTCAAACCGGCGAGCACGACCGGGGACATGTCCAAGTCGGGGCGACACGACCCGTGTATTGTTCCCCGCGCCATTCCTGTCGTCGAGTCGATGGCCGCACTGGTGACCGCCGACCACTTCATGGAATTTCAACTGAACCGAAGCCGCGATCTGACCCGAACGGAATAACGACGACCCCGTGAGAGTCGCCACTGGATACATTTCAATGCCTGAGGACAATGCCATGGTCTCCGAGATTTTCGACGCCGACAAATGGGAGCCCGTCGACGGATTTGACCTCCAAGACGTCACCTACCACCGCGCCAAGGATCAGGGGACGGTTCGAATCGCATTCGACCGCCCTGAGATCCGAAATGCGTTCGGTCCCCGGACTGTCGATGAATTGTACACAACGCTCGATCATGCGCGGCGCTCCAGCGACGTCGGTTGCGTGCTTTTGACCGGAAACGGGCCGTCCTCGAAGGATGGCGGATGGGCGTTCTCCTCGGGCGGAGACCAATCGGTCCGTGGATCCGACGGGTATGAATACGACGAAGGGGAAGACCCTGACCCGGCGCGGCTCGGCCGTCTGCACATCCTGGAGGTGCAGCGGCTGATTCGGTTTATGCCGAAGGTCGTCGTTGCCGTAGTCCCCGGGTGGGCCGTCGGCGGCGGCCATAGCCTTCACGTCGTCTGCGACATGACTCTGGCCAGCCGTCAACACGCTCGCTTCAAACAGACCGACCCCGATGTAGCGAGCTTCGATGGCGGGTACGGCTCGGCGCTGTTGGCCCGTCAGGTCGGCCAAAAGCGGGCGCGCGAGATCTTCTTTCTGGGGAAGGACTACTCGGCCGAGGAAGCCCGGGAGATGGGGATGGTCAACGAGGTCGTCGATCACGACGAACTCGAGGAGACGGCGCTCGAGTGGGGCGAGACGATCAACTCGAAGAGTCCTACGGCCATGCGGATGCTCAAGTTTGCGTTCAACCTCCCGGACGACGGCCTCGCCGGGCAACAGATCTTCGCCGGTGAAGCGACCCGCCTGGCCTACGACACCGACGAAGCCGAAGAGGGACGCGATGCCTTCCTCGAGGGGCGGCCGCAAGACTTTTCGGATTTCCCCTGGCATTACTGAGTCCAGCCCCCACACTCCCGGCTCACTCTGGAATGCTCTTGAACCGTTCACCCGTTTGGCCTATCCGGCGAAGGGTGTTGTTCAAAGGCCCTTGAACATACTGAACGGAAGACTCAGATGACGACGAGGCGACCACAGACCGGCGAACCGCTGGCAACACAGTGCCATCGGGTCGGCACGCGCCCACCGTCGCCGCTGCAGGTCCTCGGCGTGGTCGAACGTACCTACCCAGATATCCCGGTCGTATATCACGATACGCGAGACGGCAGTGGGGCCGGGAAAGCCTTCGTCGCACTGGGGAAAGCCGTCGAACTCGACTCCCCTGGTACCCTCGAAGACAGGCTCGGTGCTCTTCGCGGGCAGTTAGATGGCCAAACCCGTGGCTCCGGTGACCTGCCCCTTTTCTTTCACCTCGGCTTCGATCGCGACGGCGCAGTGGAACACTGGACAGCCTTCGACCTCGTGTCGACCACCTGTCCCCGAGTCGTCTTTCGGTGGGATGGAGACCAGACAGAACTTCAAGTCACTCGACTTCAGGGAGCGGAGCTGGACGACCGTTTCCCCGTTCAGGGTGAAGCGTCGATCGACGAGTTGGTATCCTCGGCTCGCAGACAAGAAACAGCCAGCAAGGCCGACCGAGACCTCGAGGTCTCCTGGCCCGGTATCGAGCAGTATCGGCACGCCGTCGGCAACGCTCTTGAAGCCTTGGATGGCAGCACCCCGTTGCAGAAAGTCGTCCTGGCCCGCAGTGGTGTTGCGACCGATTCACGGCCGATGTCGCCGACATCGGCCCTGGAGTCGCTGAATCGTCATTACGGGGCTGCTCGACACTTCGCGGTCGCTCCATCGGGGCTGGCGGGGAGCGTGTTTCTGGGGGCTTCCCCGGAGCGGCTCATCCAGAGCAGTGGTCACGAGGTACGCACGATGGCCCTGGCCGGGACCCGAGAACGCGAAGTCGGTCGCGACCCGGGAACCATCGCAGAGGAGCTGATGGCGAGCTCGAAAGACCGTTCCGAGCACGGTTATGTCACCCGGATGATTCGGGAATCCCTGGAGAACCTCGGGGCGCAGGTCGACGTGGCCGACACTCCGACCCCGATGGTCCTGGCGAACGTCATTCATCTGGAGACGCCGATTCGAGCACGATTCGAGGGTTCAAAGCCCCCCAACTTGGGACGGCTCGTCGAAGCCTTGCATCCCACCCCGGCTGTGTGCGGCACCCCGACCGAGGACGCCCGAAACTTCATTCGGGAGTACGAGGGATTGGAACGTGGGCTGTATACGGGTGTTCTGGGCTGGCAGACCGCCGACGGGGGCGGCGATACGACGGTCGCTCTGCGGTGCGGCCTTCTGGAGGGACGCCACGCTCGGATCTACGCCGGAGGTGGCGTCACCGCAGAGAGCGATATCGATGAGGAATTCGACGAGACGTCGGCTAAATTCAATCCGATGCTTCAGGCACTTCGAGACGCGGGAGTCACAGCGTGACCGAGACCTCCCCGAACGCAAATACTCTGTGGGCACGAGAACTCGTCGACGAGCTCGTACGGCTCGGTCTGAAACACGTCTGCATCTCGCCGGGCAGCCGCTCGACCCCTCTGGTCGTTCAGTTCGCACGGCATCCCGACATCGAAGACCTGTCGGTCATCGACGAGCGTTCCGCCGCGTTTGTGGGACTGGGCCTGGCCCAAGCGACCAGTCGACCCGTCGGACTCGTCTGCACGTCGGGAACTGCTGCGGCCAACTACATGCCCGCGGTCTGCGAAGCCTCGCATTCAAACGTACCGCTGCTGGTGATGACCGCCGATCGTCCTCCGCAACGCCGGGATACGGGCTCACCGCAGAGTATGGACCAGACAAAGTTGTACGGCACTCACGTCCGCTGGTTTCACGAACTCGCTCAGCCAGAGGCGGATCCGGAGAAGCTCAGATATCTACGCTCGACGATTGACCTGGCCTGGCATCGAACCGGGTCGCCCACCCCGGGTCCGGTTCACCTGAATGTACCGTTCCGCAAGCCTTTGGAGCCGATTTCCGTCTCCCCGGACCACCGAGACGGCGTGCCGCCAGACTTCGAGGCGCCGAAGCCGCCCGGGGGCCGACCCTACACGCGACATTCCCGGCCGGCGCGCACTGCTGGAGCGGCCACGCTGGAGACATTCGCAGACGTGCTCGCCGAGGCCGAACGCCCGATGTTTATGTGCGGGGCGGACCGGGACGGGGATTCGTATCGCGAATCCCTCGCCGAACTGGCGAGCTTCGTGGGGGCCCCTGTACTCGCCGAGCCGACCTCCCAGGTCCGATACTGGAGCGACAGCCCCGACATCGTCCTTTCTGCCGGCGATTATCTGATGTCGCCGCAGGTCCGCGACGAACTCGGTCAGCCGGACGTCGTTGTCCGCACGGGTCTGTCGCCGCTGACCTGGGAAGGGCGGCGATTCTCCCGGGAACTCCCGGACGGTACACAGCAGATTACCGTGCACCCGGACCAGCAGCGCCCCGATCCCGACCACGTCGTCGACTGGCATCTCTCGGTGGAGGTCGAAGATCTCGCCGACAGGACACTCGAACGCCTGCGCGAAAGCGAGATTCCCGGCGACAGCTCCTGGCTCGACCGTCACCGCCGCGCCGAGGCCCATATCATCGAAAAGATGCGGGATCTCCTGCCCGTCGACGAACATACGCTGGACGAACCGAGCCTCTGGCACACCCTTTTGCCGATATTGCCGCCGGACACCTCGCTGCTCGTCTCGAACAGCATGCCGACCCGGAATCTCGACATGTTCGGGCAGGCCGAGCAGTCATCCCCGTCGGTCCACTTCAACCGGGGTCTCAACGGCATCGATGGCATCGAGTCGACCGGCGTCGGAATTGCCCTGGGCTCCGACGGCCCGACCATCGCGGTACTCGGGGATGTAGCCTTTCGCCACGACGTCGGCGGGTTGGCGACGGCCCGAAGAGTCGACGTTGATATCGTATATGTGGTCATCGACAACGGGGGCGGCGGTATCTTCGACCGCCTCCCGATTGCTGAGTTCGAGGATGTCCACGAGCGTCATTTCGCCACGGCCCCGGACGTGGACATCCCGGCGGCGAGCCGTGGGCTCGGAGCCCGGTGTCGGGTCCCCGATTCGTGGGCGGAATTTCGCCGCGATATCGCGGATGCTATCGAGGAAGGGGGCGTACAGTTGATTCTGGTCGAGACCGAACGGGAACACGACAAGAACATCGGAGACAGCGTTCGATCCCAGGTCATCGGATCCGCCCTTGAGATGCTATCGACATCCCCCTCGGAGCAGTGAGGCACGAAGAATGACCCAGTCCGGCGACATTCCCTCCTGGCAGGCGTGGCTTCTCGCGGCGCGCCCGAAGACTCTGGCAGCCGCTATGGTTCCAGTGCTAGTCGGGACCGGTCTCGCCTGGCGCGATGGTCAATTCCGGGCGGGGCCCGCCCTGGCCGCCTTGGTCGGCGCCTGGCTGATCCAGATCGGAACCAATTTTGCGAATGACTACTACGATTTTCAGAAGGGCGCAGACGACGAAGACAGACTTGGACCGACTCGTGTGGTCCAGTCGGGCATCCTCTCACCGGACGCGGTCGTCACGGCGATGGGAGTGACCTTCGGTCTTGCGTCCGCCGTGGGGGCTTATCTGGTGTGGATAGCCGGCTGGCCCATCGTCGTCATCGGCATCGCTTCGATCGCCTCGGGCATCGCATACACCGGGGGCCCCTATCCCCTCGGCTACCATGGGCTCGGCGACCTCTTTGTCTTCATCTTCTTTGGTGTCGTCGCCGTTGTGGGTACCTATTTCGTGCAGTCCCTGACGGTCACGCAGGGTGCCTTCGTCGCATCGGTGCCCGTGGGGTGCCTGTCGGTTGCGATCCTGGTGGTCAACAACTACCGAGATATCGAGAGTGACGAGCGGGCTGGCAAACGGACGCTTGCGGTCCGGCTCGGTCGCAGCGGCACGCGCCTTCAATATGCAGGCATGCTGGTCGTGGCTTACGCAATCCCTATTGTTCAATGGGCGACCAATGCCGCAAGCATCTGGGTCCTGCTCCCTCTCGCGACGCTTCCTCTCGGCTGGCGCCTGTTCTACCAGCTCAGAAGGCACGACGGCGCCAGGCTGAACGCGACGCTGGCAGGAACTGCGCGCCTCACCGCTCTCTTTGGAATCCTATACGCAGGCGGTCTCGCTTTCGGGTGATCCCTCGGCAACGAACGGATAAACTTTGAGCATCTTTCAACTGACAGACTGCAGGGTCCGGCGCCTGGACCTCCCGGCGCCCGGTTTTCAGACGGCGCGCGGCGATCTGGATGTCCGGCCCATCGGTCTCGTTCAACTCTGGCTTCACATCGACGGCCAGCCCGCCGTCGGCCTCGGTGAGATCGCCCCGCTTGAAGCCTGGGCCACCGAGTCGATCGACGAGGCTATCGAAGCGGTCGAGTCCGTCCCGACGAACGCGGTCCCCTTCGGCATCGACACGATCACCGAGGCATTTCCATCGATCGCGGGCACACCAGCAGCTCGTTTTGCATTCGAGACAGCGTGTCTCGATGCCCTTGGACAACACCGGGGCGTCTCGATCGCCGAGCTCCTGCATCGCGGCGATGGAGCCCCCCTGCACGCGATTCCAGTCAACGGCAGCCTCGATCTCGGACAGCCGCCCGACGCGGCGGCCGATCTCGTTGGAGCCGGCTTCGAGTGCGTGAAAGTCAAGGTCGGGGCCGATGTCGAAGAGGCGCTCGAGCGAGTCGACTCTGTCCGTGCCGCGATCCCGGAGACCCAGTTGCGGGTGGACCCGAACGCCGTGTGGACGCCGATCGAAGCGGCGAGATTTCTGGACCGAGTCGACCCCGAGGGTCTCGACTATGTCGAACAACCGGTGAGTGCCGACGATCTCGACGCTCTGGAGCGTCTCGCACGGACGGCACCGGTCTGCGTGGCAGCCGACGAGTCGGCTCATCCTGCGCCGCGCGGCCGCCGCCTCATCGACCGCGCCGAGGTCCCGGTAGTCGTATTGAAACCGGCGGCCCTCGGTGGTCTTCTGGTCACGCGTGAACTGGCAGAACTCGCGCTTGAGAGGGGAGTGCGGGTGACCTTCACGTCGGCGCTGGGATCGGCGCTCGAGCGTTCGGCCGTCGCCCACCTGGCCGCCGCCACTTCCGCTCACGTCGGCCCTCACGGACTGGCGACTGGCGGCATCTTCGAAGAGGATATCACCGAGGAGCCGGACCTGGTCGGCGGCGGATCCATGTTGCTGCGCGAGGGCGCCGGATTGGGACTGAATCCACGGTCCGACATTATCGATACGGTCAGCCCCGACGACTCCTCGATGTCGCGGGGGGATCGATGAATCCGTGGCTCGCCCACAGCGCCCGACGACACCCGGGGAGAACCGCGCTGTACGTCGACGACCGCCAGCGCGAGATTTCGTACGGTCGCCTCGCCGACGAAGTCGGGCGTCGCGCTGCCGTCATCTCGGATGTCACCGGCGACACCGACCGCCCCGTCGTCGCATTGCTGGCGCCAAACTCCGAGGAATGGCTCAAGCTGGCCCATGCAGTTCTATGGCTCGGAGGCACGCTCGTTCCACTGAATCCAAAACTCAGCCCTCAGGACTGGACCGGCCAGATTGCCTCGACACGACCGGACCTGGTGATTCACGACGGTTCGCTGGATGGACGAATTGAGCACACAGAGACGCGACGGGTCGACGACCTGGCCGCGGGGGCCGAAGAGGTGATTACGGCGGCCCCACCGGTGCCCCTGGAGGATGACGCGGTCGCGACCATTTTCTTTACCTCGGGAACCACGGGCCAGCCCAAAGCCGTGCCTCTGACGTACGGGAATCATGCCTCGAGCGCGATGGCGTCGGCCTACAATCTCGGAGTCCTCCCGAAAGACCGCTGGCTGGCGCCCCTGCCTCTGTTCCACGTCGGCGGGCTGGCCATCGCCCTGCGATGCGCGATCTACGGCTCCGCCATCGACATGATGACCGAATTTGACCCGGACCGGGCGGCCGAGCGTCTCTCCCGGGATTCGGTGACCCTGGCGTCGTTCGTGCCGACCATGCTGCGGCGGATCTTCGACTCCCCCCGGTTCGACGGGGCCCCCGACCTTCGAGCCGCGCTTCTGGGCGGCGGACCGACCGACGCGTCGCTCGCCGATCGGTGTCGAACGCACGGATTTCCCGCACTGCAGACCTGGGGGATGACCGAGACGAGTTCTCAACTCGCCACCCATACCCCGGGAGACGAGACCTTTGAACCGGGTCAGGTTGGGCCGCCGCTGCACCACGCCGAGATCACGATTCTCGACGACCAGGGTCGTGATATGGGGGCCGGGTGTTACGGTGAAATCGCCGTCCGGGGCCCCTCGGTCTTCGAAGGATACATCCCACTCGGGGACGAAACCGACCGAAACGACGCCAATCAGCACCTCGGCCCGCTGGACCGCTCGGCCTTTACCGAAGACGGCTGGTTTCGAACCGGGGACGTCGGCTTGCTGACGGCCGGGGGACAACTCGTGGTCGATACCCGAAAATCAGCCCGGATCGTCACCGGCGGTGAAAACGTCGACCCGGTGGAAGTCGAGTCCGTCTTGCGACGACACCCGCGCGTGCTAGATGCCTGTGTGGTCGGGCTGGATGATTCGGAGTGGGGGCAGCGGGTCGGCGCATCCGTCGAATGGGAGGCCGACGACGGGGCTGCAACGGAACCGAGTGAGGATGCATCTGATACTCAGTCAACTTGGAGGCAGCAGCTCGAGGCCCATTGCCGCGAGCGACTCGCAGGCTTCAAGTGCCCCCGGATCTGGCATCGTACAGATTCCCTGCCCAAAACCGGCTCCCACAAGATCGACCGGCGAGCGGTCCGTCACCTCGTCGCTTCCCACGGAACGGAGACCCCGTAATGCAAACCCCCTTAGAAGAGAATCCCATGTCGTCTTCCGATCCCTCGGAGCTCGATGACGAGATCGACTATCGGCGAGTGCACCGCTCTCAGCATCCGCAGGGTTCCGTCGTGCGTTTCGGCTCGACTCCCTTCGGGGACGGAGGCTTCACGGTGATCGCGGGCCCCTGTGCCGTCGAATCGGCCGATCAGATCGATGAGACGGCCCGGATTGTCGCCGATCACGGCGGACGTGTGCTGCGCGGTGGAGCCTTCAAGCCTCGGACATCCCCGTACAGCTTCCAGGGGCTCGGTCTGGAGGGAGTTCAGATGATGCGGCGGGCCGCCGACAACCACGGACTTCCCCTGGTCACCGAAGTGATGGCACCGACGGCGGTCGAGGAGATGGCCGACCTGGTCGACGCCTTTCAGATCGGGGCGCGAAACATGCAGAATTTCGATCTCCTGAAGGCCATCGGCGCATCGGGCGTCCCTGCCATGCTCAAGCGAGGCTTCGGAACGACCCTGCGCGAATGGCTCCTGGCGGCCGAATACATCCTGGCCGAGGGCAATGATCAGGTCATTCTGTGCGAGCGAGGGATCCGAACCTTCGATGAGGCCACGCGATTTACGCTGGATTTGGCCGGCGCCCTGTGGGCGCAGCGCGAGACTCACCTTCCCGTCATCATCGACCCCTCTCACGCCACGGGCAAACCGGGGCTTATCCCGTCGCTGGTTCAGGCAGCCGTCGCCGCCGGTCTCGACGGTGCGATGGTGGAGGTCCATCCGGAGCCCGAGTCCGCTCGGTCCGATGGCGACCAGGCGCTCGACCCCGAGCAGTTTGCCGAGTTAATGCAACGGCTCGAACGCGTGGCGGGCGCCGTGGGTCGGCCGCTCGTCTAACCTCCGTTTTCCAGAGACACCGCTATGAGCGCAGACGTCGACGATATGTTCAGCCGAATCGCCGATCGGTATGATGTAACGAATCGGTTCATCTCACTGGGGACGGACCTGTGGGTTCGCCGTCGCGCCGTCGAGATCGCTGACCCACAACCCGGCGACGATGTGCTGGATTGCGCTGCGGGAACCGGAGATCTCACCTTCATGTTTCGAGATGCCGTCGGTCCGGACGCGCGCGTCGTCGGGACCGACGTCAACGGAGACATGCTCTCACTGGCCCGGGACAAAGCGGCCGAACGGAATCGGTCCGACATCGAGTGGACCATCCAAGATGTGCAGGACCTGCCTTACTCCGACAACTCCTTCGACATCACATCGATCGCCTACGGGGTTCGGAACGTCGAGGACCCGCGGGCGGCCCTCGAGGAGATGGCCCGGGTGACGCGGCCAGGCGGACGCGTCGTCGTGCTGGAATTCGGCCAGCCGCCCGCTCCGATCAAGCCGTTTTACTGGGTATACAACCGTGTGGGCATTCCGATCATCGGTGGGATCATCAGCGGCGATCCCGGCGCCTACCGGTATCTGCAAAGGACATCGGACAGTTTCCCGTGCGGCGACGATTTTCTGGATCTGATGCGCACGGTCGATGACTTCGATGCCGTCGAGGCGCACCGATACATGTTCGGCGTCAACTACGTGTATCGGGGCGATATCGAGCGCTGATCAGATAAAGCGCGCGGTCCCTTCGACCCCGTCGGGATCGTAGTCGTCCGAAAACTGATATTGGGGCTCCAGGAGGCCATTGATCCGCTCCATGACCAGGTCGACGAGTCCCTGAAACTCGTCTCGGTAGGTACTCTCGGACTCCGGTGTGAACGGAAGGAACTTCTCTGGCGTCTGAAAGGGTTCCATCTGTTTTGGTGAAATCGGCTCGCCGACCCGGTAGGTAATATGCCCCGAACGGCCCCAGGGCGAGGAACCCGGATAGACGTCATCGGATCCGTTGCAGCCGACCGGCACGATCGTGCGGTCGAAGTGCAGCGCCACCTGAGAGATGCCGATGCGCCCCCGTGAGAGACGCTTCGACCTGGTCCCCTGGGGAAAGACGAGCAGATCGAGCCCTTTCTGAAACGCCTCCCCGTTGAGCGTCACGAATCGGTCGGTCATCTTCAGAAAGAGTTCCCCGACCGCCCGGGCCCATGTACGCTCCGAGGGATCAAACTCGACACCCAGCAGGTCCCGGGGTCGTTGCAGAATTTCGCGTGGTACCCCGGCGCGGACCTCCGGGCCGGCCTCTCCGTCGCCGGTTCCGACGGTCACTTCGTCGACGAGCTTCCGCAGGAGCCGATACTCGGAATCTGTGGGATCCCTGCCAGTGACATTCTTGAAATCACGGGCGATCAGATAGCCCCGAGAGACCGTCGGAATGTTGTTGGTCCATTCCATGAACCTCCCGAGCCACCAATTCTGGTAGTACTTGCCCTTGACCCACGCGGCCATAAACCGGGAGTGGTCCAACCACATCCGGAGCATAAACGGCCAGTAGTTATACCGGTCCGTATGGTTCATGGCGAAGATCACCGGTTCGTCGGGGATGCGATCCGCCGCCTCTACGTCGATTCGAACCCGCGGGGGAACCGAATAGTTCGGAATCAGCAGCAACGAGGCGACCGCCTTTTGACCCAGGGGGTCGCCGGACAACTGTATCGACTGCATGCGTTCAAGATCGAGCATCGAGCAGCGGCCTCAAAACTGGAAGTAGATAAAGGGTACCACCGCGGCGCTTTTGACCTGCTGAAGCAACACGGCGACCCCCAAAAAGACCCCGCCCTGTGCGACGGCGGGCATCTGGATGAATTGCTTGGCAGCCTTTTCTTCGAGGCGTTTCGGCAACATATGGATCAGGAGTGTGCCGAAGATCAGCAATCCGATGACCGGGGTCACGTTCGGCACATGCATCGTCCCGGCGCCGATAGCAGCAAGGACGTCCATGGCTTTGCCAAACGTGGGGGCACGGAAGAAGATCCAGGCAAAACAGACGAAATGGAAGGTCGCCGCCACCGAAAGCCAACGCCCCCAGAGGCTGGATGTGTGCGTCGGACTCGAGGATCGGCCGCTCCACTCCGAGCGCTGATACATCCGGGTCCCCGCCAGGCCGATGCCATGGATCGCACCCCAGATGACGAAATTCCACGAGGCGCCGTGCCACAGCCCTCCCAAAAGCATCGTAATAAAGAGGTTGCGGTACGTCCCCCAGGCGGTCCCGTGGCTGCCTCCCAGCGGGATGTACAGGTAGTCGCGAAGCCAACTCGACAGCGAGATGTGCCAGCGCCGCCAGAAATTACGCAGGTTTCGCGCCAGATAGGGGCGGTTGAAGTTCTCGGGGAGCTGAAACCCCAACAGCAGCGCCGACCCGATGGCGATGTCGGTGTAGCCGGAGAAATCGCAGTAGATCTGGATGGCGTAGCCGTAGACGCCGGTCGCCACTTCCAGACTCGAATACATCGCAGGGTTCTCGAAGACCCTGTCCACGAAATTGACGGCGATGTAATCGGCGACGACGACCTTTTTGAGAAAGCCGACCACGAGCAGGTAGAGCCCGTAGTTTTGTTTGCGAGGCTTGAACTCGGGGTCGCTTCGCAACTGCGGCAGAAACTCGGAGGCGCGAACGATCGGACCCGCCACCAGTTGCGGAAAGAACGAGACAAAGAGCGCGAACTTCAGGGGACTGTCGATCGGCTCGATCTTCCCCCGGTAGATGTCGATCGTGTAGCTGAGGGTCTGAAATGTATAGAACGAGATCCCGACGGGTAGCACGAGATGCAGAAGCGGGATATCGGCCCCCATCCCCAGAGCCTGCAGGGTGCCCTCGATCGATCCGAGAAAGAAGTCGGCGTATTTGAAGAGGGCGAGGACGCCGAGATTCCCGGTCAGGCTGGCGATCAGCCATGCCCGCTTGCGGGTCTCGTTTTTGGCCCGATGGATCATCCATCCGGCGGTGTAGTCGAGCACCGTCGACCCGATGATCAGGACGAGCAGTTGGTAGTTCCACGACCCGTAGAAGGTGTAGCTTGCGGCCAACAGCCAGCCGACGCGCAGCCGTGACCACGGCATCAGGGCCCAGTTGCCGAGGAACACCACGGCCAGGAACCAGATGTAGAGAGTTGTATCGAATTGCATGTCGACTCAGCGGGGTACGCCAGTGATCTGTGGCATCGGTGTCACGGGCCGAAGGCGCCAGCGATGGCTCGCGGCTGGATGGGTGTCGTCGGGAGTTCCAGACGACCACCACGCTTCCAGACGTCGTAGGTCTCGATGAGATCGCTGTAGAGTGACTCGCCCATCAAGTCGTATCCGCCCATCGTCAGGTGGATGCGATCGCTTCGGGCGAGCGGCGGCGACAGGTTCGACCAGATCGCCATCGACCCGGCCCCTCCCATCGCCCGGGTCTGATCCCAGACCGCGCACCCCTCCTGTTGGGCGATGTGACGTTGGGCAGCCACGACGCCGGAGAAATGCCGGATCGGGTGCTGTACGCAGACCTCTCGGCCGGCCATCTCGACGGTTCGGCGACAGGGCTGGTCGGGACGCCGCGGAGACAGATCCGGCGGCAGCAACACCAGACACGCCGCCCGAGGTGCCGCGGAAATGTATCGTTCCAGAAGACTTCGAAACGCCACGTTGTAGTTGGCCATTGCCTGAGTGACGGTCTCGAAGCTGTAGCGATCCGAATGCCCCATTTTGTAAAAATTGTAGGCTTCGTTGCTGCCGAAGGCGAAGACCATCAAGTCGGGCTCCAGCCGCTGGACGGTCGCTCGGGTCATCTGACGGTCGTACGAAGCGAACTCGGGAGCGGTGGCCCCGTTGATGCCCAGGGAGTGATAGACGACCCCGTCTTCGCTGCGATGGGTACGGATCCCGAAGAGTGCGACCGGCCCGTCCCCGTTGGCCGTGACCCGGATCGTGTGGGCCCGGGGATCGAGACGCTCCGAAAAGACCCCCAGCTTCGTCCGTGTTCCACCGGTCTCGACGACGGTCGGGGCCCGGTCGTCGACCCGCACCCGAAATTCTCCACCGTCGGGTTGGACCAGATAGTGGATGGCGTATCGGTCAAAGGAGTCGCCGCCGCGGCAATCCGTACAACTCGAACGCTCGACCCAGGCGCCCTCTTCTGTGGTCTGAAGTCGGATGCCCCCCAGGGCAAACGGGCCCTGATCTCTCTCCCGGGTGCCGAGAAACGACGTCCAGTCGCCCTCCATGGCGTAGCCCATCCGCTCCTGGCGAAAGGTGCGCCACGGCCGACCGGGGTAGGCATAGCCTCTGCCGGCGTCGCCGAACCGTTGCTGGAACAGCTCCCGGAGCCGACCGGTAATCGTGTCGCTCGCGGTATGAGAGTCTCCCACATGCAGAACACTGGCGGTCCGGTCGACTTCGGGATCCTCGACATCGAACAGAGTGCGAAAAAACCCATCGAGGCGATGGGGCTTGTAGGGCGGAGGCGCACCCGGCTCGACGGTCTGTTCGTCCTGAGCGGTGGCGCTCACCGCCCGGGCCTGGTGGGAGTCGTCCCGATCGGGCTGGCAGCCACCCAGGAGGACGACAACACAGAGCAGTCCCCAGCATCCGGGGCCACTCCAGTGGCTTCCGGTGGACTTATGGCTCGGACCGAAAAACACTCGGCGTCTCCTGTCGAGGGGGAGAAAACGTTTCGATTCCCGGGTTTAGCAGACGAGTCTGTCGCTCCTCGAGGTAAGTCTGGAACGCATCGATCACGCTCGAGTAAAACAGATTCGCCAGCTTCGTGTATCCAGCACCGGTTGGGTGCGCAAAATCGCTTCCCAGCAAGCGCGGACTGTTGTGATACCAACGATTCATCCCCTCTTCACCACCGATCGCTCGGAACGCGTTCCAGAACGCGCAACCATTCTCGAGGGCGGCAGCACGCTGATGTCGAAGCAGAGGGACGACCGAGGGGTAGACCTGAACGCGTCCCCCCTGGAGCGTACCACGGCTGAGCACGCCGACAACCAAACAGCTCGTCTTCGACCTCGCCCGGCGGGTTCGTCGAAGCACTTGCCCGTACTGTCGCTGGTAGTCGTCGAGCCACTCGTCAGACGCCTTCTTTTTTCCCGCCGAGTTGACGCCGTAGGCAAACGAGACGACATCGGATCCCCGAAGGCTGATGTGACGGCGCCAGGTGGCGGGGTCGACCAGGCTCAAGCGTGGAGCCCGTCCGTTCATGAGTCCCATATTGTCGACAACGGCCCCGGGACCGCGATTCTCGAGGATGATACCGTAGTAGGTCGCGGCCGAGCGAAAATCCGACAGCCGAAGGCGATGGGGCTTGGATTCGCCGAGGCTGACCCAGGTTGCATCGTGACGTTGGGCAGCCCCAGAGAGATCGACGCGCCGACTCGAACCATCCAGCGCCATTCGCAGCTCCAGGGAGCTGTAGGGGCGCCAGTAAACTAGCCCGACCCGGTCGAAGGTGCGCCCGGTTCCCTCGTCGTGTGGATAGATGCCAACCGTCGGGCCACGTTTGGGCTCAAAAGCGACGCCCGGGAATCCGTACCTGGCGGCATTCGGGCCGTCCATGACGACATTGAAGGCATTCCAGTCGCCGCCGTAACGCACGCTGAGGTGTCGTGTCCCGATGTACTGCGATGCCTTCCCGGGATAGATCCATCCGAACCCTCCGTCCCCAAATTGCTCGTGCAGCAGCCGGCGGAGTTCGCCGGTGAACCCGTCGCCGGCGATAAGGGAATCGCCGAGTTGACTGAAGCGGACCGGTCGGTCGGCTCGCTTCAGTGCGACCCGTCGGAGTTGCTCAAAGAACGGATCCATCGCTCGCCGCATGCAGACGGGCCGGGGTCCGTCGGTCGCGAAGGCCGCCTGCCACCTCAAGCATGGCCGATCGAGGTCGGTGCGCGTCTCGGGGAGCTCCCGCGACAGTTGCTCGACGTTGTCGATGAGTTCGATCTCGGCAGGACCGAGCCGTGCGATTCGCTCGAACCCGTCGCGTTCGGACGCACCGGTGTCGGAATCAGCCGCCGATTCGCTCGCCGGATCCTTGTCGGGACGGGTCCCATCTGTGCTCTCGTCTTCTGTCCGCTTGCCGGCCCCCTTGTCGGAGGGCGCCAGATCGACCTTTGCGACCTCCTCGACTTCTTCGGTGGGCTGTTTGGCCACAAACCCGCTGGAGGGCTCGGGCCATTCGGGTTTGACCTCCAGGATGGGTCCCTCCCACCACGGCGACTGCACCTGAGTGGCCAGAAACGCCAGACAGATGAAACTTAAGGTGGCCTGGATGGCACGCACTCTGAGCCAGTTGTCGGGCGTCTCAGACACCGGGGGACGGCTCCTGTTGGAACAATCGGTCGGTCCTCGTGACCGGAACAGCAGTGTATTCGGCTAATGAATCATGGAAAGAAATACAACGCTCGCAGACTGTTTCGAGGTCGAGCGAGAGAAGAAAAATTTTGAAACTTCACGGCCCGTGTCTTTTATTGTGCCACGAACAACGGCCATCAGGACGGACATCCCTGAGCCGTCGGTTCGACGTCTGACAGGCGTTTCACACTCTGGATCTCAGGAGACGTACCCATGAGCGGAGAGAAACTCGATCGACGTACATTCTTTAAGCGAGCCGCGACAATCGGAGCTGCGGTCACCGGCGCCGGCGCGCTGTTGTCGGCCTGCGAAAGCGAGAGCGGCGGTTCTAAATCGGGAACTGCCAAACAAGCCGAAAAGTCGGGCGGATCCGGCAGCGCGGCCAAACAGGCCAAAGGCGGCGGGGGTGATCTGAACTGCATGGACGCACCGGGTCTGACCGATGCCCAGAAGAACACGCGCAAAGCCCTCAAATACGCCGACTCCTCTGACAAAGAGGGTCAGCTCTGCAACAACTGTCAGTACTGGGAGCCGCCGAAGAACGAAGGAGAATGTGGCGGATGCCAGGTCGTCCCCGGTCCGATTCACCCGAAGGGCTGGTGCAGTTCCTGGACGAAAATGAAGGGCTGATCGTTCGCACCCAGCATCACGTACCATCAACGGGCGGAGCGGCCGCAAGACCGGCCGCTCCGCCCGTTCTTTTGCTAGAACCAGCTTCGAAGCACCAGACCCACGCTGGTCGTGTAACCGACAGCGGTCCCCTCGACGCGTCCCTCCGGCGAGATCCAGTAGAATGTCGGGAACGACCGGATATTCAGGGAGTTGTACAGTGCTTTCGTACCGAACAGCACGGGATAGTCGACCTGATTGTCGGTCATATACTCCCGGACCTGTTTCGGGGAGCGCCAGTCGAAGACGACCGATTTGACGCCCACTGAATCCCCCACCCAGCCGCGAGCGCGCGACACGGCGCCCGTCTCGGCCGAACAGACGCCGCACCAGGGAGCCCAGACGTAGACGAGCGTCGTACGCCCCTCTTCCCAGAGTGGCTCGGAACCTCCGTCGGGCCTCTGCAGTTCGACCGCCTCCAACTGTTCCCCGGTCTCTTTGAGATGCCGGGCGTTGTACAGCGAAACCCCCCAGAAGATCAGCGCCAGGATCGCCAGGTCCATTCCCCAGCGTACCCACCAGCGCTGTCGCCACCTCTTGAGTACGTCGATCATTGTCTCCTCTCTTCAATCATCGGTATCCGTTTCACTGGCTGCCTTCAATGCATCGACGAGCAAATCGGTCGTCAATACCTCCGGGAGGACCCTTGGGCTGTCGGGGCGGTCCGGACTGTAGACGAGATACATCGGCACACCACCTTTGCCATGACGCTGGAGTTCCTCTCTGATCGAGGCTCCGCCATCGGTCCAGTCGGCCTTGAGCATCGCGACATCTCCGGATGCCGCCGCCTCGGCCGTTGTTTCCACGTTTATGGCATTTTTTTCGTTGACCTTGCACGTCAGACACCAGTCTGCCGTGAAGTCGACAAAGACGGGTCTACCCTGTTGGAGAGCCCGGTCGACAGCCTTCTCTGACCAGGGCTTCCAGTCGATGAGAGACCCGGAACTCACCTCGCCTGTCGAAGATGAGGATGCCTCGCTTTGTAACGGAAATACGAAGCTTCCGGCTGCCGCCAGGGCAACCACGACTCCGCCGATGGCCCCCCACTTTTGCCAGGCTGTCCGGTACTGAACTCTCCCGAAGATCCAGGCACCAAATCCGGTCGCAATGAGCATCGCGAGCACGGCTGTCATACCGCTGACACCGGTTTGGCGACCGACGATCCAGAGGAGCCAGACAACGGTCCCGAGCAGTGCAAAGCCGAGGCCGTGTTTTAGGTGGTCCATCCACTCGCCGGGTCTGGGCAACACCCGTGCCCATCCGGGGACCAGGGTCAACACCACAAACGGAGCAGCCAGGCCCAATCCGAGCACCGCGAAGATAGCGAGAATACTCCATGAGCCACCGGTCAGTGCAAATCCGACCGCTGTCCCCAAAAACGGTGCCGAACAGGGAGTCGCCAGGAGTACCGCCAGCAGGCCTTCCAGAGCCGAACGTTTCAGACCGCTCGCCTGGCGCGTCGCCTCATCGACAGAATCCGGCTGAACCCCGACCTCGAAGGCCCCGAAGAGGTTGGCCGAAAACAAGACCAAAAGGAGGCTCAACGCGGCGGGGAATTCCGGATGCTGGAACTGAAACCCCCAGCCGACCCCGGTGCCCGCCAGTCGGAGACCGATAACGACAACCGCGAGGGCAGACAGCGTACCGACGATCCCGACTGTGTAGGCCGCACCATGTGCCAACTTGTGGCGGCGACTCTCACGTGCCACCCGGGCGAACGACGTGACCTTGAAGGCGAGGACTGGAAAGACACAGGGCATCAGATTCAGCACCATGCCACCGGCGAACGCCAAAAGCAGAGCCCACCAAATGCTGATCCGAGACTCCGCGGCCGTCGACGAGGAGGAGGCCTCCGTGATGCTCCCGTCGGCCAGGGTGGACGCACGCGTCAAAATCTCCGGGGGCTGGCCTCCCGCGGCCCCGTCCTCGGCGCTCGTCGGAAGCGGAATCTTGATGTAGGCGGGTACCAGCTCCCCGTCCCCCCCGCGGAATTTCAGAACACCAGAGATCGCGTCGCGGACATGCTGCTTACTCGACCGAACGCTTGCGGTCATGTCGTAGACCCAACCGCGGCGAACACTGGGATGGGGATATACATTCTCAACAACGACGTCCGCTTTTGAGACGGCGTCTGCAAAAAACGGGTGAGTCTCCCCCTCGATTTCGGGCTCCAAATTTGGACACGACTCCCCGGGATCTCGGCAGGCGATCACTTCGAGCGCAAGTTGGACATCTTCTGCGTTGGCCGCGGGTCCATCAAAAAAGGTAGCCTCCGTCGAAAGCCCCAATTGTTCGGCATCTTGAGGGACCCGCGCACTGAAACGGCGAAGTTCTGTTTGAGCTTTCTTCGACCCTTTGATCGTCTCCGGACCGACAGGAATCGACCGGCGCATTCTAGACTGTCCCGGCAAACAGGCGTTCGAACATGCCAAGTAATCAGTCTTGGCGCTGACAGTGATCTCATCGGTCGCCTCGGGGCTGGCCGTTGCTTCGGTAAACAGGACAATTTCACCGCTGTACCCGAAGGCCGAGATGCCGCCCTCTTCGGTAAAGAATTCCGGCGCCGACCATCGAAGCTCGCCGAACGATGCGTCCGGCGAACTCCATGTCACATCCGTGGGCAATCCCGCGTCTCCGGGATTCTGCCAGTAGATGTGCCAATCCGAATCCATCCGATACGCGACGCCAACCCGAAAGCTGTCGCCCGGAGCCACCTGGGTTACGTCCGTGATCAAACGCGTTTCGACACGGGCCTCCCCGCGATGAACTGCCCCCTCACTTCGGGCCGAATCCGGCACACTGACCCAGGCGGAAGCGGTAGAGGACATCGCGAGGATGGCAACGAACAGGACCGACAACGGTCCAACACTCGACAATCGCATCTTGAATTGGAGGGGGTTGTAGGTGGGAATCATCGGCTCTGCGTTGTCTCCAGTGGAAGTCCTTCGGCACGCCATTCGGCGACGCCGCCGGGCATTCGACGAACGTCAAATCCCTCTTCGTGGAGTCGTTCCACTCCGCGAATCGCCGCCACGCAGTACGGCCCCCGGCAGTAGGCGACCAGTTCGCGATCGTCGGGCACTTCGTCGAGACGACGCTCGAGTTCGTCGAAAGGCAGAGATCTCGCCTCCGGGAGGTGTCCAGCTTCGAATTCCGCAGTCGGTCTGAGGTCGAGCAACACGATGTCGTCGTCGCGGACCTTCCTCAGAATCTCCTCGCCCTTCAGGTCCGGATCGGCCGGGGGGTCGCTGGCATGTTCCCGCATAAGCTCGCGAACCTCGGGCATCTCCTCCAATCCGGTATCTCTCACTGTCAACCACAACCGGACGATCCGGTCGTTTGCCACGCTGTACACGACCCGTCGGCCTTCTTTCCTGCGGGAGACGAGACTCGCTTGATCGAGTTTTTTGAGGTGTGCGGAGAGATTGGCCGGACTCTCGTCGATTTTATCGGCCAGATCAGTGACTGTGTGTTCTCGCTGGCACAGAAGATTGAGTACGCGCAGTCGCGTCGGGCTCGAGAGGGCCTTCCCGATCAAAGAGAACTGCTCGTACAACGAATCCGGAAGCTGTTTGCGATCCATATGTATGCGGCTCACGGGGGGCTCTTATCGGTCGTTCCGCGGTCGATTTTCTCGACCGAGCCAATTGATACCAAAACACATACCAATATTCAAACAATCTTTTGATTATATGAATGTACGGGCCGAGCCTCCGAGTTCGGACCCTCGATACCCGTACAGACGCGTTTACATTGATCGACGTCAATGGTCCGAAGACTCGAGTCAGTTACGTCTCGAGCCAATCATCGTGAAACGGAGGATGACATGAGTGGATTAACCGTCTTCGAGGATGTCCATCCGAACTGGGAGGTCGTCGCTTCACTTACGTCCGATGCTGCAGAGGCCGCCCTCGACCTGATGTTGATGGCGACGTACATCAACAATGAATTGACCGCCGACGAAGTCGAGGTCCTCACCGAGGAGTGGTCCGAACTGCCCTTCGTCGGCGCTCCGGAGGACGCAAACGAACTGGTCGACCGTCTGCTGGATACCCATTCCTCGATCCGAAGAGTCAGTGAAAACCCTGATCTCTTCGACGAGTTCATCGACGACGCAGTCGGTCGCATCGAATCCGAGGATGCACAGATGGCGGTGTTTCGACTCGTCGCCATCGTCGCCGCGGCCGATGGTCTGGATGAGCGAGAGGCAGACCTCTGCATGGCGCTCGGCCGTCGGATCGAACTGGAACGCGACACCGTCGATGACATCCTTCGCTCCATCTGGGCCAGCCGGTACGAGGCCGAACCCGACGACTCGACACCGTCGCCCCATAGCCCGCCGGAGCGCGGTTCGGCTCCAGTTGCTGAACGCGCAGACACTCCCTCGTACAACCCGTTCTCGACGACGACGAAGACGTAGCACTGGCGCGCTCTCACCACTGACTCTCACTGGTGACTTGTATGGCAACCAACACTCCAGACTACGAATTGTACTACTGGCCAACCATCCAAGGCCGGGGTGAGTTTGTCAGGCTGATCCTAGAAGCCGCCGGGGCGGCCTATCGAGATGTCGGGCGAGAGCCCGATGGGCCGGCTGCCATCCAGGAAGTTCTCGAAGGTCTCGAGGGCCGGCAGCCCCCGGCCTTTGCTCCACCCGTCCTCAAGGCCGATGGAGCGACGTACGCCCAGACTGCCAACATCTGCCAGCTTCTCGGGCGTCGGCACGGACTCGCCGGTCAGTCAGATCGGGATCTGTACCGAGTCAACCAGTTGCAACTGACGGTCCACGACTGTCTGACGGAAGCGCACGATACCCACCACCCGATTTCGGTCGCAGAATACTACGAGGACCAGCGCGAGGCGGCAGCACGGCGCGCCGCCTTCTTTGTCGAAGAGAGGATACCCAAGTTTGTCGGGCACTTCGACGAGGTACTCTCCTACACCGACGGCCCCTTCTTGCTGGGAGATTCCCTCAGCTACGGTGACCTGAGTCTCTTCCAGTTGCTGGAGGGGCTCAACTACGCCTTTCCCGAGGCGTTCCGACGCGCCACTGAGGCGCGCGATCACCTGCCCGCACTGAGGGCCGGCGTGGCCGATGTCGAGGGCGTCGCCGAATATCTGGAATCGGACCGCAGGATCCCCTTCAACGAGAAGGGGATTTTCCGTCACTATCCGGAACTCGATCTGTCCGGCTGATCGAGATCGCCGATGAATTCGCGCAGCAGGACCGTGGCGTAGGCCCCCTTCGGCAAGGAAAAGACAAGCTCCAAACCCCTGGGGTGTTCGGTGATTTCGATGTCGTCCGGGAATATGGCCGCCCGTCTGCGACTTCCTCGCAGGCCGGCGTCCTCGAGCTCTTCGAGGCTGACGGCCGCCTCATCGAACACACGTCGCTCGAGTTCTCCGGCGCTGTCGGACGCCCACCACAACTCGTGACCATACATCGGCCCGGTGTAGGTAATCTCCCGGCGTTCGAAACGGGGGCTCTCGGCCTCGATATCCTCGACGTCGAAGAGCCCCCCGGTGTCCGTCTTTTTGGCGACATCCCCTGGTAACAGCGCATCGAAGTGTCCGGCCTCGACCCGGGCAGCGAGCCACCGGTTGAACAGCTCTGACTGATAGGCGTTTTTGAGAAGACGCCGCAGCCACCTCCGGCCTTCGCGCTCCCTGCCCTTGATGAGGTCCAGGCCACGCTCGGCATTGTCACCGTCTTTGCCGAATCGCTGCTCGCCGTAATAGTTCGGCAACCCGTGCTCCCGGAGCCGACCCGCTATCGTCGTGGCACGTTCGACAGCGACCTCGGGGCCGACGTCGAGTTCGCTGACCACCGCGGTAAATTTGTTTCCGATCAGGTGGCCCTGTTTGATCTTGTTTCGATGCCGTTCGACCCAGACGATGTCGACGGCCTCGACATCTTCGAGGCGATCCCGAATATCGTCGAGATCCGCATTCGGAAGGTCCAGCGAGAAGGTCTGGGTCGTCACGGCTCTCTTGTCCTTCTTGCCGGCGTACCCGATAGAGCGTGTGTTCACCTCGAACATCGAGGCGAGCCGGGTCTCGACGTCCCGAGTTGTCATCGATTCGCGGGTCAATCTCACGTATACGTGCTGCCCCTCGCCGGAGGGACCGTACAGCGGGATTTCCTCGACCCGAAAATCGCCGGGTTCTGCTTTGAGCCGACCTCCGATCGTCGGATGTGTGTCAGTGATGCGTGGCGGCTGAAACATCGAACCTCTGTCGGCGCGGAGAGACTTCAGTGTTGGGCATGGCCATCGTCGTCTTCGTCCTCCGAAGCGCCGACGACCCTCACCCAGACGGTATCGTCGCGGACCTCCGTATCGTAGACCTCGACGGGGGCGCAACGCCGGCGCCGGCAACGGCCCGATTCGAGATTGAAGATGTAGCGGTGGTGAGGACAGATGATCGAATCGCCTCGTACCACGCCGTAGCGCATCGACCGATTCTCATGCGGGCAAATCTCGTCGACCGCGAAGACCTCGGAGTCGCCCTGGCATATCAGGAGGGTTTTGCCCTTGTGTTCGACCGGTGTCGGCATCACCCCCTGTAGGTCGTCGATCTCACAGACCGGCGAATACCCGCGTTCGGACAAGTTCGTGCTCTCGGTGGAGTTCGTCATATCGACTGGCTCGGAGGCAAAGTTCCGTCGCGAACGTCCTGTATAGAGTATTCTTCAGAGAACCGCGATCTCAACCCCGCTTCCTTGCCAAATCGACGAGCCGGCGGTTAATCATGGGGGGGCGTGAAGACCCGTATAGATCACCGATTCGATCCTCCCGAGAGGTGCACGTGATGGCGACCCCCGACGAACTCAAAACGCAGCTTGGCGACGTGCAGGACCGGCTTTCGGAACACCTCGATATTCTGGCAGCAATTCAAGAGGACCCCGGCGAATTCGACTCCGACCAGATCGATACATACCTGGAGGCTCTCGCGTCCGACCTCGACGGTGAGCCGCTTTTCGACGAGGCCCAGCGCGCCGTAGGTCCGTTGAAATCCGCGGCCGACGAGGCCGAAGCCGAACGGCTCTCCGAGGCGAGGGTTCTGATCGACGACCGAGAAATCGAAGATGTCGAGCTTCAGTTGCTGGAGCCCCCTCGTGCCGAAATCCTCGTCCCCTCGCCGAAAATCAACCAGATTCGTGGAGGGGCGCAGATACTCGAGATGCCGGATCGGAGCTTTCACTTCGAAATCGAGGAGACGCTTATCGAAGATGTCGCCGACGACAAATCCGGCTACCTGAAGCTTGTTCTGAGTCTCAAGGACTGACTCGCCACGCCATCTTTCTTATGGCGATCACAACGACGATCATATTTAACCCCGGCTCCGGGTCGGCCTCACAGTGGGACGGCTGGGTGTGCGAGCGTGAACGTCGGCCGGGCACACAGGTCCAACGGACCGAAACACAGGGAGACGCGACCGACTTTGCTAGACGAGCATCGGAGAAACATGTCGAACGAGTCATCTCAGTTGGAGGGGACGGAACCCTCAATCAGACCGTCAACGGTCTGATGGCGGGACCGTCGCGGCCGGAATTGGTGCCGATTCCAGCGGGGACCGGCAACGATTTCGCGACGACGCTGGGCTCTCCCTCGGACCCGCAGACCGCAACTCGATGGCTCGATGAAGACCCGGTCAGTGTGCCGGTAGATGTCTTCCGGGTCAGATGGGGGCACGACTCGACGTGGGGTATCAACGCGCTTCATGGCGGCTACGCCGGCCGGGTGAGCCGAGATGTAGACTCGGACATGAAAGAGAAGCTCGGCCCGCTCGCGTACCTGGCCGCGCTTCCGGAAGCCCGTCGGAATGAACCCGACTACGAAACTCATATTACGTGGGGCGACGGCCAAGAGGAGGCAGTCGACGCCGTCGATATAGTCATCGCCAACGGGATGTGCATCGGGGGCGGATTCCCGGTCGCACATACTGCCGAACTCGACGACGGCATTCTCGACGCAGTGGTGGTCCGGGCCGGGAGCCTCCTGGACCTCGCAGGAGTGGCCGCGACGTTGGCATCGGGACAACTCGTGGAGAGCGATTATGTGATTCACCGACCCATTCAATCCGCGGAAATCGAGACCTCGCCGGCGATGTCGTTCAATATCGACGGTGAACCCCTCGACGGGAGTCGCGTCTCCGGACGCCGCTCGAACGAAGCCTCTCACGTTGCTATCGACGTACATCCCGCCGCACTGCCCGTATTGCGGCCCCCTGAAGACGACTGACTGGAACCACTATGGACTACACAATCGTCGGAAACGGCGTCGCAGGCATCGAGGCGGCCTTCAAGATCCGGGAGCGCTGGGGCCCCGAGCAAGCCTCGATCACGGTCATCAGCGATGAGACGGACTATTTCTTCTCGCGTACGGCGTTGATGTACGCGTACATGAACAAGATGCGCCGGCGAGACCTGGAGCCGCACGACCGGCAGGCCTACGAGCGCCAGTCCATCGAACTGGTGCGCGACCGAGTAGTCGACATCGACGCCGACGATCAGTCGATCACGCTGAGGGACGACGGGCGGCGCGACTTCGACCGCCTCCTGCTGGCGGTGGGAGCGAAGCCTCGGATGATCCAGTGGCCGGGCGTCGATGAAACCGACGACGGGATTGTGCATCTTGTATCCATGCAGGATCTCGACGAATGCGAACGGCTCACGTGGACCACCGACGAGGCCGTCGTCGTCGGCGGCGGACTCATCGGGGTCGAGTTGGTCGAATGCCTCCGTTTTCACGGGGTCGACGTGACGTTTCTGGTCCGCGAACCGTACTTCTGGCCGGCTGGCCTGCATCGCGAGGAAGGCGAAATGATCCAACAACACATCGCCTCGCACGGAGTGGACGTACGAATGGGCGAGGAGCTCGCCGAAGTGATCCCCGGCTCCGAGGGGCGCGTCGAGGCGATCACGACTGACACCGGAGAAGAGATTCCATGTCAGATGCTCGGGATCGCCATCGGCGTAACCCCCCGAACGGACTGGCTCGACTCGACGACGACTCCGCCGAGTTGCGGCCGCGGCATCCACGTCGATCGGAGTTTCCAGACCGATCTCGACAACGTCTGGGCGGCTGGCGACTGCTGTGAGATCGACTTCGGCGACGAGACCCGGGTTGAGACCATCTGGTATACCGCCGAGCGCCACGGGCGCCTCGCCGGCCTGTCGATGCTCGGTGACGATGTCACCTACGACCCCCCGGTCTTCTTCAACAGCTCAAAGTTTCTGGACATTGAATATACCACCGTCGGCACCGTGGCCGACGCGCCCGACGGGTCCAAGACCCTCTTTCGTCGGATGCCCGACGAGGAGATCACCCAGCGGATCATTGTCGACGAGCAGGACCAGGTCATCGGATTCAATATGCTCGGCTCCCGCTGGGATCACACGATTCTCCAGCAATGGATACGCGAGCGAAGGCCCCTTGACTGGGTTCGCGATCGGCTCTCGAACGCGCAGTTCGATGTCGAATTCGGCCGGGTTCCGCTCGAGCGGATGAATGAAGAGATCAGACGCCTCTGAGGAGAGCGATGCGACAGAAGGGCACACTAGGCTGGCTCAAACACGACGTCACGCACCGCGGCATCACCGCGTGGTTGCTGACAGGCGCACTCTTGGCCTTCTATCTGGTCCTCTACTTCACGGACTGGCTGACGCCGATCGCCAAGTCGCTGGGCCTGATTCACAAGTGGAACCTCTACGGGGCGCTCTACACGCTGGCGATCGTGACCGGCGGGATCTACGTCATCGCCAAGTATCGGGACAATCGGTACCAGGTCATTCGAACCTCAGTCGTCATTTTCGTTCAGTCGACGCTGGCCTTTTCGGTCCCCTACGTTCTCGAACTATTCAACCAACCAGCGGTCTATCTAAGCTACCTCTGGCCGCTGGAGATCAGTATCCTGTACCCGAAGAATCTCGCCTCCGCACCCGTCTATTTTGCGGTGTGGGCCGTCGTCGGTTCGATCCTGATCGCTCCGATCCTCGGGATCTTTTACGGCAAGCGCTGGTATTGTTCCTGGGTGTGCGGATGCGGCGGCCTCGCAAACACCGCTGGTGAACCGTTCCGACATCTGACCCCGACCAGTCAGGGGTGGTGGAACTTCGAGAAATACGCCGTCCACATCACCCTCGTGTTGGCCCTTCTGACGACGGGGCTGGTGGGTGCCAGCTACCTTATCGGCCCGGAGCAGTCTCCCGTACTGGCCAGCTATGCAAACTCGCTGCAGAGCTGGTACGGATTGCTCGTAGTGACGATCCTGTCGGGCATCGTCGGCGTCGTGCTGTATCCCATCGGCGGCACGCGTGTCTGGTGCCGCAACTTCTGTCCGATGGCCGCGATTCTGGGACTCGTGCAAAAATTCGGCCGCTTCCGGATCCGGGTCAAAGACGACATGTGCATCTCGTGCGGGATGTGCACGACGTACTGCGAGATGGGGATCGACGTCCGAGAGTATGCCCAGAACAACCAGGACTTTACCCGTGCCGCGTGCGTCGGCTGCGGGCTCTGCGAAGAGGTCTGCCCTCGCGGCGTCCTCCACTTGGAGAACGAATGGGACCGCGACCCTCAAGAATCCCTGACGATGGGCGCACTGCTCGAAGAGAGTTACAAATAGACCGATACGACCCTCGGCGGTGAATATCTCCGGGGCTCATACGTCCAACCGGGTGAGTCGACGGGCCTTAGGCTCGGTCGTTGAAACCCTCACCCGGAGCCGTCATGAACCTCTCCCCTCATCACTGGCTGGTCGTCCTGCTTCTGAGCGTCGGTGTTTCGGGTTGTATCATCCTCGAGTCCGACCGCAGCTACTCCGGTGGAGATGTCTATCGATACTGCCCCGAAGGCGGATGTTACATCGCCTGTGGGTCCGCCTACTCATGCGTGGTCGACTGTCCCGGCGGCGACTGTATCGTCGACTGCCAGAATGCCGACGTCTGCCAGGTCAATTGCGACCGGGGGTACTGCGACACCTACTGCCAGAATGCGTACGAATGCGAGACGAACTGTCCCGACGGCGGGTGCCACGTCGAGTGTGACGATGCCGACCGCTGCTCATCGTACTGCGGCGGATGGGGATGCAGCGTCGACTGTGACTATGCGCGCGTCTGCCGCAGACGCTAGCGGCCGGCCCCGTCTCACTTCTCCTCGATGCCGATAGCCACCATCTTTTCGAGGGCCCTCGACAGTTTGTCGAGCCGCTCCTGTTGGCCATCCAACCCATGGCGCTCGGCCAGATACTCCGGGTCGTCATACGAGACCAAAATCTCGGCTTTCTTGGTCTCGTAGATCAACAGGCGTACGGGAAACTCGATGCCCAGACTCTGTTTCCCGGCGACCAGCGGTGACGTCATCTCCGAGTTTTTCAGCATCAGCATCCGAGTCGGCGAGATGGTGCGGCCCACCTTCTCGGCATTCTTGGTGTGGTTGACCTCCAGGACGATCGACCAGTCTTCGTTGTCTTCGATCTGCTTTTTGAAGCCTCGGAAGGTGTTGTCGACGGAGTTCTGGCTCTCTTCGGTGATCAACCCCTCTTCGGCCTCGACCGCGATCTCTTCGGCCTGGGGCATACTGCCGACACTCACGCCAGTTCCCGCCTCAATGACTGAGCCGAGGGTCGTCTCGAGCTGACTCCGAAACAGCCCGAGCGACTCGACTCCGTGGCGTTTGGCCACGTAGTCGGGTGCATTCAGGGCCACGTGGACCGCATTATTCTTGTCTTTCCAGACCAATATCTTCATCGGAAGATCGATCCCGGCGGTCTGTCCCTCTTTCATCAGAGGGCTACTCACATTGGGATTTCCGAACACAAACAGAGTATTGGCCTCGATGGCCTCCTCGGAATCGGCGGCGTGGTCGACTTTGGCCACCAGATTCAGCTTGTCATTCGACTCGATCGCATCGGTCAGACCGGAAAGCGTGGCCTCGAAGTTCTTGTTGCTCTCGAACTCGACAAGTCCATTCGACGTCGGCTCCGGTTTATCCTCCTCCTGAGACCCCGCCGGCGCCTCCTCATTTTGGTCGTTCTGTGCCGACTTCTTCTGGTCGGTCTCAGCACTGTCTCCCTTGCTCTCGCAGGCTGGAAAACCAACGAGACAGGCCGCCGCGAGTGTCATCAACCACATTCCCCTGCGCATCATGTTCCTCCGTTCTCGGTTTGATATACTCATCTCTGAACACACTTCGTCGAGTGCATCGTAGACGGAATCGTGCGGGTCGCCAACATCCGAAGGGTTGCATACGCCGGTCCGCATCCCGACACTTGCCACGAGTCCGATCCTTCATTGACGCACATCCATTCCGAGGAAAGACCGATGAGCGGCTCTCCCACGCTGGTTCAACGTTTGCTACGCCCCCTGCTGGTCAACGACGTCAAGACAGGGGAGTCGGAATGGTACCCGGAACTCCAACCGCGGCGATATCGCGAGTCGTATGATGACGTACTGGCGTGCGCCCGGCGTGCCATCGAAGAAGGGGCCCGATTTCAGCTCCGGAGCGTGTCACCCGAGAAAGGACGGCTCCAGGCGGAGGCTCGGACCAAACTCGTCGGTTTCGTCGACGACGTGACCGTCTCCCTTGAGCGCACCGACGGCGAGGTCGTCGTATCGATCCGAAGTCGCTCCCGCGTCGGCCGGGGAGATATGGGTCAAAACGCCAAGACGATCCGAGAATTGTATGATCGGATCGAGCAATGCCTGATCTGAGAGCGGCTCGACTGCACGATTCAGTCGGCTTCGATCAGCCGCCAACGGAGTGCGACGTCGTGGGTCCGGCGGCCTCCCTCGGAGTCGACGGTGGCACGCAACGAAAATTCGTGGGGAGACGCCGCCCCCGCTGATTCAACGGCACGGGCTATTTTGAGGCCCTGGTCACAACGGACCCGAACCTGCTGTTTTACAGAAGCGTGTCGCCCGATCTCGACGTGGGTCAGCTCCGCTGCAAGGTCGGCTTCCTGATTCCGGCTGTGAAGCACGATGAGCGACAGTGTCGTCGTCTCCACGGCCGCCATCACCGCCGAGTCGAACAATCCACCAAAGAGATTCTTCGTGCCCCAGCCGAAGGGGGTCACCAGCTCCGCCCGCCTCGGGCCCAGGTGAGTCAGGTAGCTGCCCGTGATTCCCAGCACCGGCATCTTCACCATCATGTAGGCCCGAAACGCCCACGGGTTGCTGACGCGGTCTCGAAAGGCACGCCCGCCTTCTCGCATTTCCAAGAGTTCGCTATCGTGTTGGTCTGCCATTGACTCCTCCAGTCTAGGTCGGCTGAACGTCGCACCGAGCGAGTCATTATATCCGCGAGCCAGAGTTTCAACACCACATCACGGAATGTCGTGAGTCAACTCAGCCTCGAGGACGTCCTCGACCGAGAACAGATCGAGATTCGGATCGACGATTTTGGATACACCGGTGAAGGGTTCGTGCGCCTGGCCGATGGGTGGCTGTCGGTCCCGGGGGCCCTGCCGGGTGAACGCGTCCGGGTGGTGCCGGAGCACCCCGAACACCTCCAGGGCCGTCGTGTATTCGCACGGCTTATCGACGTCCTCGATCCGTCCGACGCGCGGCGCCCTCCTCTGTGCGACCGAGACGACATCTGCAGGGGTTGCCAACTCAGACACATGTCGATCGCCGAGGAACTGCACTTCAAGCAGCGTACCGTCTCGGAGGTCGTCGAAAAATTTGCCGACGTACCTCCGGAAGACCAACCCGAGGTCGAAGTCGTGACCCCTCGGCCGATCCACCGCGGTGACGCGCATCGCATCCGGTCTCGGCTGACGTATGACCCGAGCGCCGACGACGATGATTCGCGACTTGGCCTCGTCTCGCCGGTCCGGTCCGCCCCGATCTCGATGGGCACCTGCCCGGCCCTGACTGAACCAGCGCGCCGACTGGTCCAATATGTGGAATCGAGCCTGGCCGAACAATTTGATGACGGGCCCGAAAACAAGACTCGAGAAGCCCTCTCCCGACTCGAAACAGTAGATGTCGCCTCCCCGGTGTTCGGGCGAGGCCTGATAAAGCTCTCACTTTCGCCGGACGCTTCCGAAGGGCCCGCCGATGTGGTCAGTCAGCACCCGCCAATCGAGCGGTGGCTTGCAGACCTAGCCGAGCGCGTACCTGAAGACGTCGGTATCGCAGTGTCCGACGGCAGCACGGTCTCGCATGTCAGTGGACCAGACCGGATTTCTCTGCCGATCGCCGGTGCCCGGATGTCGGTCAGCCATCGCGATTGGTTTCCGGCGACGATCGCGCCCACGGAAGAGGTCTACGAGACGACCCTCGAGTGGCTGGAAGTGGACCGCCGGGACACCTACCTCGATGTCGGATGCGGCGTCGGCACGCTATCGATGCTGATCGGCGAGGAGGTCGATCGCGTGGTCGGCGTCGACCGCAACCCCAACACGATCGAATCGGCCGAACTCAACGCGGTTCGACACGATCTTGAACACGTCGAATTCCGGCCGTCTGACTGGGAGAAGGCACTGCGGACCCTGGCGATGGAGGGGGCGTCATTCGACATCGCCACGATCAACCCGATGCGTGAGCCGCTCGGCGAGCGCGCGCTCACATACCTCAAGCGACTCGACGTCCAGCGACTCGTCTATCTTGGCCCCTCCCCGGAATCGGCTGCGAAGGATTTGAACGCACTCCTGCAGGGAGGCTGGTGTCTCGACCGACTGGCCGCCGGAAACGTGCACCCGTCGAGCTACCATACGATGCTTATGGCTCGATTGAGCCGAACCGCATGACCCAGCCCTCGGTCGCATCGACCTGGATAATTACTTCAGTTATCGGAGAGCGTCATTGTCTCGCCGATGCGCGGTTCCTCGACGGCATTTACCTCTCCGCCGCACTCCGGGCACTTGGGGTAATCCTGCTCGAGGGCCATACGAAGCTCCGAGACCGCTTCGGTGGCCGACGGTTCGCCGACATCGGCCTCTCGGCGCGTGATTCGCTCGTCGCCTTCCCACCCGCATTCTGCACATTCCGCGTCCAGAACGTAGGTGACCATCCTCATACTGGGCATCGGTTTACCCTCGCCTCAAATTCCTGACCGACCGAGACCATCGTCCCTTGTATCATGGGGCCGATCCGTCATCCAACACATCTACGAACAACAAAAGCGCCCCGCCGCCGGCGATGCCGGGTGACGGGGCGCAGGGTCCTACAGTCGATACACTGGGTTCACCGGGGGTCGTCGAATGTGTGGACGACGAAGGAACTCCAGCTCATTTTTTCGGGGTACGTCTCGTCGAGTACCTCGACGCTCTTCACGTCCTTGAGGCCCCCGATGCTATCCAGGGAGCTGGCGATATCCCCTTCGGTTCCTTCCATTCGCAGGAAGTGGATGTTCGGGTTCAAAATGAAGTGAATGTTCGGATTGAGGATGAAGTATCCACCAACGCGAATGTTGGTGAAGACACTCTCGACGGAGTCGCCCGCATTCAAAACCTCTTGCTCGGTCAGCCCGGATTTGAATGTCACTTTGACGCCGAGCGACACAAGGTCGTCATTCGGCGGAGTGATCGACTGCGAGCTGCGCGCGTCGAGTTCCGTGTGGTAGACCATCGAAGAGACTTCCGGACCGGTGACATCGTCACGGACGATCACCTCGATGTCGCTGAAATTCGAGTCCTCGGTAATCTGGTTGATCGCAGCACTTACCTCCGTAGAAGGACCCTCCACACTGGCGGTCAGTTTTGTGCCGTCGATGAGAAAGTGACCGGTGATGTTGAGGCCGGAGAAGTGCGTGGACTTGTAGGTGTCAACGAGATTGACTCGTTCACTCTGCGTGAGTGAGCCATCGACTTGGCCTTCCACGAAAATACGATCGTCGCTGGTGTCTGCCGACGCGTTGTCGGCCCCAGCGGCGAAGACTCCGAAGAAGATCGAAAGTGCTGCGAAGAATCCAAACAGACGATTATACTGCTTCATTGGTCTCCCTCTCCAAAATTAATCTGTTCACAACGCGCAGCTCTACTCCTCACTCAAGCCCCTGTTTAATTTATATAATAGATTTGTCAACGCATGAATGTAATACAAAAGATCACGTATCCACCAACGCCTCGGCCTTACATACTATATTCGACGAACCGATATTATCGTATATTCAACAAATCGCTGGCGCCATCGCCGACGATTCACTATAGTCCCCTTCGTGCTACGAGCGTCCCGGAATCCCGGGCTCTGCGACCCAATGCCGGTTTGAACGGCCGATTAGATGGTACAAACACCGACGGTAGATCCTGAATCGGATGGGGACCTCTCTGAGAACAGTGTCCTGCAGGTCGACGGAGAGGTCTCGCTGGGACCCTTTCGGCTGACGCGCTGCATCGGCAAAGGCGGGATGGGGCAGGTCTGGCGAGGCTACCACGTGGGCCATGACGTCCCCGTGGCGGTCAAGTTCGTCACTACCTCCAAAGCCTCCGACGAACGATACATTCGGCGATTCAACAACGAAGTTGCATCGGTCGCCGCGCTGAACCACCCCGGTATTGTGACGGTTCTCGATTACGGTCACCTTCGACCCGATGCTTCTCCGGATTTGATCGACTCCCTCGATACCGGCACGCCGTACCTGGCGATGGAGTACGCCGAAGATGGCTCGCTGGGTCGAAGCTCCATCGATCTCTCCTGGGAAAATGTCCGGCACCTGTTGCTTGCACTGTTGGATGGGCTCGGTCACGCCCACGCTCGCGGGGTTATCCACCGCGACCTGAAACCATCGAACATTCTGATCGACCGATCCGACGGACATGGACTCAATCCGAAGATCTCGGACTTCGGTCTCGCTTTCATTCTGGAACAGGCGTTATCCGAGACCGGCTCGCAGAGCCATACCGGAGGGACCCCCCAATATATGGCGCCCGAACAGTTCCGCGGAAACTGGCGGGACTACGGGCCATGGACAGATCTCTATGCATTCGGGTGCATGACCTGGGAGATCGTTGGTGGCCACCCTCCCTTCGATGACGGCTCAATTCCGGACATCCGTGAATCCCATCTTCACGCCACCCTCCCGCACTTCAGTCCGCGAACGAGTGTTCCACCGAATTTCGATCGGTGGCTGGCACGGCTGCTCGAGAAGAAGCCGACCCAGCGATACCGGCGAGCGGCGGACGCCAAATGGGGGCTCCTGTCGCTCGAGGAGGCCCCGGAGGAACACTTCGTACAACAGACGTATCCGGTCCAAGAGAACGAGTCATCCTCGTCGGTCACGCCGACGACCATCGCGTCGACACGCGCCTCGATCCCGCCGACATTTTCGCCCTCCGAGATCGACGAAGCCAAGTCGGAGGCTGAAGAAGACGCCTCGGAACCCGAGCAGCTCGAGCGTTCGATCGAGCCGCTCGTACGAGATTCACCCCCACTCCCCGAGGATTGGCCACAGGACGTGCGCCCCCGTTTTCCCACCAATCTGATGGGAGCGGGGCTGGAGCTGTACGGCCTGCGAGAAATGCCCGTTGTGGACCGGGGTGACGCCCGTGATCTGATGTGGGAGACCCTCTCTCAGATTCACCGCCTTGGGGGAAGCCGGATCATTCTACTGCGGGGCTCGGCGGGGACCGGTAAGACCCGCCTCGCCCGATGGTTGCGCGAATACGCCGCCGAAATCGGCGGCGCCGTGACGATGAAGGGCTCCCACAACCCGGCTGGCGGTCCGACGGACGGACTTGTCACGATGATCTCACGGCATCTCGCCACGACCGGCCTCGGCCGCCCGGAGACCCTCGCCCGCGTTCGGGACTGGTTCCGCAAACGGGGTGTCAACGAACCGTATGAATGGAAGGCGATTACGGAGTTGATCCATCCGTCTACGGATTCCTCGGATCAGTTGATCAAATTTTCTGGCGACAGCGAGCGCCGGGCTGTCATCCGCCGTTTCATGGAACACGTCGCATCCGATCGGCCGCTGGTCGTCCAACTCGATGACCTGCACTGGAGCCACCGCACACTCCGATTTCTGAATTACCTGGTTTCGCACCCCCGCCAACAGGACCTGCCGGCCCTCATCGTCGGGACGGTTCAGAATGAAGGACTGGCTGAGCGCCCCGCCGAGAAGGACGCAGTCACGGATCTCGTGGATAAAGAGTTTGTGCGAGATATCGAGATCGGCCCGCTGAGCTCGGAGGCTCAGCGATACCTCATCGAAAAACTCCTGTACCTGGACCCCGGGCTGGCTCACGAAATCGCCGACCGATCCGGCAACAATCCGCTATTTGCCGTGCATCTCGTCGGCGACTGGGTCGACCGCGGCCTCCTGGAGGTCGGCGACCAGGGCTTCGAACTCAAGGAAGGAGCTGATCCGCTCTTGCCCGATGACCTCTACGAAGTCTGGTCGAGCCGACTGGACCGAATTCTGTCGGGTTGCACGAAAGACGAACGGATCGGGCTAGAATCGGCGGCTGCACTGGGGCTGGAAGTTCCGAGCGACGAGTGGGCTTGGGTGTGCCAGGAGATAGGTGTGTCGGTCCCCGAGCACCTGGTCAACCAGCTCTTTAAACAGAACCTCGCACACCAGACCGAACTGGGGTGGGCGTTTGCGCACTCGATGCTGCGAGAGTCGCTCGAGCGCATCTCCCGGGAAAACGGCCGCTGGTCGAAGCTTTGCAGGGCATGTGCCGAGATGCTCGAAGTCCTCGGTGATGAACTCCCGGAGACCGAACGCTCGTACCGAATGGCCCACTATCGGCTTGAGTCGGGAGATGACGAAGAGGCGGCCAGTTCTCTTCTGGAGGCCGTGCAGGCCCGATCCAAAAGTGGAGATCTGGACGCGACGACCAACCTCTTGGAGAAGCTCGAGACCGTCTTCGACCGCCTCGGTGTCGACGACCAGGATCCCCGATACGGTCAATACGGGGTCCAGAAGGGCATCCTACGGGTGATGACCGGGGACCTCGAGAGTGCGCGTGAGCTCCTGGAGTCGGCCCTATCGATTGCCGCCACAACCGAAGACGAATCGATTCACACAGAGGCCATCTTCGGACTTGGGAAGTGTGCCCACCAGTCCGGTGACTTCGACGAGGCGATGGCTCGATTTGAAAGCCTCCAAGAACTATTGGACCAAAAGGAGTCCCCGATCGAATACGCTCGGGCACTTCGGGCGCGCGGCGAAGTCTACATGGCTACGGGGAACTTCGACCAAGCGAGACCCCTTCTTCGACGGTCCGGTTCCATTCTCGAAGGAAAAGCGACCATCGAGATGGCCAAACTCGCCTATTTGAGCGGTGTGGCTGCTGCGCACACCGAAAATCTCGATGCGGCCGAACACTGGTTCAGGAAAGGATTGGAGCAATTCGAAAAACACGGGAGCCACTACGGCATGGCCCGTTGTCTCAACGGCATCGGCGAGATCGCTCGCCAGCGCGGGGACCACGAGTCTGCCGAAGAGTACCTCGAACAAGCTGCCCGGTCTGCCCGGCTCGTCGAGACGCTCGCCCTGGCGGATATCGAGGGAAGCCGAGCACAGCTCGCGATCGAAAAGTCGGATTTCGAGACGGCCTATGAAATCATTCAGTCCGTCGAATACAGGCTTGGAACGTCGTGGGGAGCATACAATGAAGCCATCTGCGTGTCGTTGATGGTCTGCTGCGAAGTCGCTCTTGGTTACTGGAATTCATTCGAACAGTCGCTCGAGCGGCTGAACGGCCTGCTCGAGGAGACTTCGGTTATCGCACCGGACATTCCTCATGCGCTTGTCGAGGCTGCCCGACAGGCCCGGGACCGCGGCCGACCGCAGCTCGCCTGCCGCCTGGTCGAAGATGCCGCTGAGCGGTACTACTCGCTGGGACTGGATGATATCGCCGATGAGGCCCTGGGCGAATTCCGCATCTGACCCGGGTATTTACCGGACGCGACCGAAGCCGACATCACCGCGTCGGTCCGCAAGCAAGTCGGCATGAGTCAGCAACGAGGGCACCAGGACTTCGAGCTCGCGGCGGTCGAATCCCGCCGCATTCATCTTACCAGCGATGTGTTCGAAGGTCGCCGGCGGTGGCAGCTCGGACCGCCCACAGAAAAGCTCGGCCAGCGGCCGCCCGATGCTTCCCGCCAGCTCTTCGATCAGGCCCGCATCGATGTCGCCTCGTTCGGGCAACTGCTCCCAGCCAGCCTCGAGCGCTCGAAAGGAAAGTTCCATGTAGTCGAGGGCCTCTTCCCTTATTGCTTCGTCCTCCTCTTCCGACACATGACGGTCGGCGAGCCGGGTGCGAAGCTGCGGGTCTCCCAGTTCATCGAGCAGTTCTGAGGCTTCACTGCTCTCTCGGTGATTCACCATCTGCCATGTCCGCCGCATCATGATTTCGCTCAGATGTGCGGACTCGAAGTCTTGACGAACCTCCTCCGCCAGTCGGGCAAACTGTCGATCGTACCCCGACTCGGCGCCGTAGTGGGCCCAGATTGCCATGTAATCAGCCATGGCGCCGAGCTGACGGACAATCTCAGCCTGCCCCGACAGCGCCGATATCGCCTCCCGAACCCACGTCTCTGGAGGCATCGACAGATCCGACACCTCGATCCCCGCCTCCCGCAGTTGGTCTACGCTGAAGACCCAACTCTCGAACATCGGGGCGACGCGCAGAATCTCGAGCATCTCGGCATCGACGGACTCCGCCGGCTCAACCTCGGGAAGCGCTTCGGTCCAATCGGGGAATCGCTCGATCCGACGACGCACGAGCTCAACGTCATCATCGAGCCCCTGCACCGCATCCTCTCCCTGCAGACTGGATTGCAAGAGACCGACGGCGACCTCCGGGGGTACGTCCGCCAACTGAACCAATCCGTCCCGTTCGACGTCGTCGCGAAACCCTCCCAGCTCCGCCGGGTGAACTCGCGTATGGAACCCGTCGACGAGCCGGCCCGGGCCCAGTGCCATGATCGCATTTATGCCGGCGTAGGCGTCGGCTTCGGCCCGGTCGAGGAAGACAAAGATCGTGGCATCGCCGGAGCCGTCACAGTTTCCCATCCAAGCCAGACCCTCCAACGTCGAGGGGGTTTCGTCCAATCCCTCGGTACGCAGTTTCATCGCCACCCGGCGCATGCGACCCGAAAGTTCGGCATCGTCTACCTCGTCGGCTCGACTCTGCAACCATGCGGCATCGCGCGGATTGCCGTCCGACTCAATCGCCTCGATCAACAGCCTCCACAGTGGACGATACTCGTCATCTTCGACGAGCGGTCTGTACAGCAATCCCGCCTCGAGACCGGCTCGTTGCCGCCGTCTGTCCAACTCCTCAAAGAGCGGCTCACGTCGACCCGGCAGCTCGTCGAGCAGTGCCTGGGCATATACCTCAACCAATCCCGTGCCGACCTCGTCGAAATCGAGCGTCGCCTCGAAGACTCGAAAGGCCATCTCCGACGCCTCGTCCCCGTCGAGGCCGAGCTCTTCGGCGAGTTGGCGGGGCTCCTGGTCGTCGTGCTCCAGCGCCAGGGTGGCAAACGCAGCCAGGCGGGCACACTGTCGGGCCTCGGTCCCGTCGGCAAACGGACTCTGCACCACCTGCACAAGCTCCTGGCGATGCTGGCTGGTTCCCAGCGATGCCAGCAGGTGCGCAGCGGTTGCCGCCCGAGGCTCGACTATCCTCCCTTCCACGATCCGATCGACCAGACCGGCTCGCACCGACTCGACGTCCTCCTCGTCGACTGCGTCCCTGACGCCCTCGCTATCCTGCGGTGGGGCCGCCAGAAGCTGCTCGATGATCGATTCGATCTGTTCGTCCGTTTGTCGTCCCACGGAATTGCCTCTACGTCCTGAATGGGTTGTATGGGAGTGACGTCCGACTTTGACCTGAAGGTGAACATTGGGGCGACCGGCCTCCTGACAACCCCTCCCAACCGGTGCTCCCTCGACGGCGGGACCTCCCGCGTTGTATTCCACCGATGCATCGAGTCGCTTCTCCCCACCGACCATTCAATGCTGGTACTCATTCTCGGCTTCATCATCGGGTTTTTTATCGCAATCCCGGCTATCGGGCCGATCTCGGCGACGGTGGTTCAACGAAGCCTCCGTCGCGACTTTCTACACGCCTTCTCCATCGGGGCGGGCTCTTCGCTGGCCGAGGCTATCTACTGTTATACGGCACTGGTCGGCGTCAGTCTATTCGTCGACCAGTTCATCTGGCTGAAGCCCGTCCTCCGATGGGTTGGCATCGTCGTCTTGCTGGGACTCGGCGCCTATTTCATGCTGGGCAACACCCCCACAGCCCCTGACGACACCGACCTCTCAAACCCGACTGCCGCCTCCGCCGGAAGTGCATTTTCACTGGGCTTTCTGGTCACGATCCTAAACCCATCGATGCTGGCAACATGGACCGCGGCCATCGCGTATATGCAGGGTCTGGATGTGGTGACCTTTCAAACCTGGCACCACTGGAGCTTCCCACTCTCCGTGGTAGCAGGTGAATTGACCTGGTTTGTCGTCCTGGTCTCGACGCTCAATCGGCTGGGACACGCCATCAGCGACCGAACGATCGCAGGGGTGATCCGGACCATCGGCGGCGTGCTGATCGCCCTCGGGATCTGGGGCATCGTAGACGTATTTGTGTAACGGATCTCGAACCCGGCTGGGACCTTTGCCATTTGATGTTGCGCATCGAGTGGTTAGGCTCCGGATGCGCAATTCATGACCTCCGCTCAAGGAGTTTTCTGTGATCAAGCTTGTAGTCAAGACGCCAAACGACGACGACGAATTCGATACCATCGCCACCCGAGAGTACGAGTCGGCTTCCTTCGCCATCCCGGAGCCGAAACAGCTCGTCAGCATCCCGGGCGACGACAGCGACCAGCGCTACTTCGTCGAAAACATCGTTCACACCCTCAGCGAAGACGCCCCGGAGCTGACGCTCATCGTCCGTGACGAAGAGGAAGTCATCCGGGAAGTCCGCCAGCAGCGCGCGCAGATGCGCAAGATGAAGCAGATGCAGCAGCAAGCTCAGCAGGGCGGCGGCAACCCCTTCAGCGGTGGCGGCGGCGGGGGCGGCGGCAACAAAGGCGGCCAAGGCGGCGGCGGAGGCAATCCGTTCTCGCTGTAAGACAGACCGCATGACCGATCCGAAGCCCCCGGCGGCTCACCGCCGGGGGCTTTTTCTGTAGTCTCTGAGCTCTTTTACTTTGAACTCCCGCGTCCCCCGCATAAATTCAGCCAGTGCGATGTTACTGAGCGCACCTATTGAACCCCCTATCCCTATCGGGAGGCAGATACGATGAGCGATGAACTCAAGGACCGATTCGAGACGCTTCGCCAAAAACGCGACGAACTCCGCGTCAAACTCGACCTCGGCAAAATGGAGTTGCGCGACGCCTGGGAGGACCTCGAGGACGATTGGGAACAACTCGAGAACAAGATGCGTCGGGTCCGTTCCGATACCGAAAAAGCCACCGGCCAAATCAGGGAGGACGCCCAGAGAATCATGGGCGACATCCGCGAGAAGCTCTCGGAGATGAGCTCCTCGAAGAAGGAATAGCGCGACACCATCCGTCCAACGAGCGCCGGTTCACGAGTCAAAGACTCGTGGGTCGGCGCTTCTTCTTTGCCATCGAGGGACAAGTGTAGACAATATTGGACTAACAAGAGCAAGGCTCGCATACTAATGTATACAACACGAACCAGTCGAGCGATATACAGGTACAGGTTTTCCTAGATAGCCATGGCCTCAGAAAATGGATATCTGCAGTAGCTGCCAACATCGCGAAGAGTGCGACGCCCCGACGAAGGGACTCGACTTCGAGTGTCTCGGCCGACGACTCCTCGCAAAGAATGTCCGCCGTCTTCGGAAGCAAAAGGGCCTGACCCAAAAGGAATTGAGCCACCGGGCCGGGATCGATCGGACCTACTTAACCCGGCTGGAGACCGAGGCGATCAACGTCTCCGTCAACGTCGTCTTTGCCCTGGCAAAATCGCTCGATACAAGGCCCGAAAGCCTCTTCAACTTCGACAAAGAACGCCCCGAATCTCCCGAGCCGCTGGTCGACTCTTCGTCGGCCTGATAGCTGGCACCAGAAAGGCTCTGGCCACCCACCGTTAAATAACTTATGGTGACCTTAGGTGATTGAAAATCGAAAGGCCGCGTGCCGGCCGCGGCCATGATGTCGAGATGTATGCGCCGGCATCGTCAATTGGCATGGTGTCATCTCCCCTTCCTTCACGGAGGTCCGATCATGAGTGCCAGCAACGAACCCGGCTCAAACGAACTCGCCGAGGAATTCAGCGACGAGCGCAAGCGCAAGACGCTGATCGGCGGGATCATCCTCGTCATCGGGATTTTGTCGATCATCGCGGTCGCCTACTTCTTTATCACGACGTCCGCGAGCATGTGACCGGCCCATGACATAGCAGCCAGCGCGGAACCCCGAGAGATTTACTGATTCCAGGGAAGCTCGACCGTCACGACGACCGTCGGGTCGACTTTCAGGCTGCCGAGCATCGCCGAATACTGTTCGATGCCGAACTCCGTGTGATCGAACGTGGCTTCGGCATGGAGACGTTCGTCTCGGACAGAACACTCGACGCCGATCGAGTGGGTCTCGCCGTGCAGTGTCAGCGTCCCCTCGCCGGACCACGATTCGTCGTCTCCGAACGCGACGCCCGAGGCATTGAACTCGATCGTCGGGAAGTCTTCGACATCGAGGACCTCGTTTTCCATCCGTTGCTTGATCTCGTGGCGATCGCCGTCGGACATCTCCTGGGTCGGCTCTCGACTCTCCCACTTGATCGCGTCGACGGGTTCGAGCGACGCGGGGTCGAACGTCGCCTCGACCTCACCGGAGGCGGGATCGACCTCGATCTTGAACTCATTGACGGCGATCTCGATATCGTGGCCCAGTCGAGACAGAAGTGATTCGGTCTCGCGCTGAACGAAGACAGAGACATCAGCATTGGACGGATCGAACTGCAACACAACAACCTCCTGTAGAAGAGAGCCGGTGGGGTTGAATCAGACTTCCGTTACAAAGTTGAACACATGGAGCCACCCATCAAATGGAGTTCTGACGGGAGGCTTCGCTGATTCGTTTCATCATCCAAGAACCGAAAAAGCCCCGCTACTCATGACGAGTAGCGGGGCTTTACGTGTTTCAGCCGGACTTACAGCTGGACCACGTCGGACGCTTTGGCGCCTTTCGGGCCTTGCTCGACCGTAAATTCGACCTTTGCGGATTCTTCAATGGTTTTGAAGCCGGACTGGGAGAGCGCACTGAAGTGCAAGAAGACGTCGTCGCCGCCGTCATCGCGCTCGATGAATCCGTAACCTTTGTCCTCGTTGAACCACTTCACTGTGCCTTGAACTTTGTTCGACATGCTGTGTACCTGTTTGAATCAGATCGTCGTGTTAAAAACTGCGACTTCCATCGCCAGAAGCGATGGCGCGCAGAACTCGTCTCTTGGATGCGCCAGCTCACATTGGAACTGACCAATCTTGTTCAGGCAGGTCAACGAAGGCAGGAAGGTGCTACGTTCCAGTACTACGGACGTGCTGATTAAAGACTGGATGCCAACTTCAAAACGGGCTTTTCCTCAAGATGTACCACGGAGGCAAATCCTCCGTCGACTGAGTATTACCAGACCACTGCGCCGTGGACAAGCATAAATATTATTTTTGTGCCTCGCGATACCTTGCGGATTCAAAACCGGCTCATCCCGCCACACTGCGGGGCGATGCGTCGGATTGCGATAATTCATTTCGGTGATTTCGGATCCGGCGACGGATCGCCTATCATGGTGACGTACGCTCGGGCCGCATTCCGGTCCCCCTCTTCCCGCAGGTCGAATGAGCAACACGGTACGCCCTCCAGCGAGTGCGAATCGTTCCGACCCCTCCAGAGTCGGCTGGGGCTCTGTATTGACCGTCGTGACAGTCGCGTGTTTGTCGACGACATCCGTCGCCGCCGAACCACCCTCCGAAGAGGCCCGGGTCGACCCTGATACGTCGAATGCCCAGAGGCGTCCGTCTGGGGCGAACTCGGAGTACGACGGCTTCAAGTGGAAGGCCCTGCCCCTATTGGCCTACAGCCCCGACACGAGTTTTGCCGGCGGCGCCGCTCTGCTGACCATGTTTGATATGCCCGGAGAGGAGGGCCGACATTCCTCTCTAAACCTGGTCGGGCTGTATACGCTGGAAAACCAGCTCGCCGGTCGGCTCAAGTGGAGGCTCGGCTTCGACGACGAGACCTGGCTCTTTACCGGAGAAGCCAAGGGCGGCCGATGGCCGGACGATTTCCACGGCATCGGACCCCATGCGTCTTCTCTGGGTGAGGGATATGACTCGGTGTTCTTTGAATCGACGATGATCGCCCAGCGCAGGATCCCGGGCACGGAGTCGGTGTATGCAGGAGTGGTTCACGACTTTGAAGCGCGGACCATCAGCCCCGAAGCCGATGGTCGGCTGGCCACCCAATCCCCAGCCGGGGCACGAGGAGGCCGGGCGAGCGGCCTCGGAGCCCAACTGGCGCTGGACCGCAGGGATTCCAGGTACGCCGCCCGCGAGGGAGCGTTCGCCAGGGCTCGTCTGCTCCATTACTCGCCCCTGGTCGCCAGCCAATTCGAGTATACCGAAGCATCGTTCGACGCACGTCACTACTGGAGTGTCGGCGGGGGCCACAGCATTGGCATCCGAGGCTTCCTGAAGTTGCAAGCCGGACGCGTTCCCTTTTTCAAACTCGCCCACCTCGGCGGCACGGACATGAACCGCGGCATCAGCGGTGACCGATTTCGAGACCAATCCCTGGTGTCCGGCCAGCTCGAGTACCGGTCCCCGATTTTCGGCCGTTTCAGCTTCGCCACCTTTGCCAGCCTCGGTTCGGTGGCGCATTCGGTCGACCAACTCCTGGCGACGGCCCCAAAGTGGACCGCAGGAGGTGGGGTCCGCTACTTCATCGACGAGGACAAGGAGATGCCGTTGCGCCTTGACGTCGGCTTCAGCAGTGACGACGCCACGCCCGGGGTCTACTTTTCGATCGGAGAGGCCTTTTGAAGCCTATGCTTGCAAGGGATGATCACTCATGACGCCCGAAACACCGCGGGACCACTGGCGAGATGTCTACGAGGGAAAGGACTCCCAGGAGCTGACCTGGTATCAGGATCGTCCGTCTATCTCGCTGGAACTCATCGAGCGGGCGCGTCGGGAACGGGAGTTCGGCGAAGCTCTCCGCCTCATCGACGTCGGAGCGGGCGCTTCGACTCTTGAGGACCACCTGGTCGGCAACGAGACATTCGAGCTGACTGCCCTCGATATCACCGACGCCGCTCTGGAACGGACCCGTCAGCGTATCGGCCCGAACGCCGATCAGATCCAGTGGGTCGAAGCGGATGTCACCGACGATCTGACCGAAATCGGCCCCTTTGACCTCTGGCACGACCGCGCCGTCTTCCACTTTTTAACCGAGGCCGGCGACCGGGAAGCGTATCTACGGAACCTGAGGCGGCTCATTCCCAATGGGTTTGCGATCATATCGACCTTTTCACTCGATGGCCCGGAGACGTGCAGCGGGCTCCCGGTGAGACGGTATTCGGCCAGAAAGCTGGCGACGGAACTCGGCGACGATTGGCGCCTGGTGGCCAGCCGTCGAGAGGACCATCCCACCCCGTGGGGCGGCACCCAAAATTTCGTCTACGGTCTGTTTGCCCGGCGCTGACCCCGCTCTTTGCCGCATGCGGTGTCGAAGAATATTCTACAACCACTACGGGATATCCCGCATGAGACCTCGCAGACACCGGACGTCCCAGGGTAGAGACCCCGTCTAAGGAGGTTGGCACTGCCCTTGCACACATGATCGGTACGCACGACGGCACCGGCCGTCCCACGTCTAGGAGTTCCGATCATGTCGACACATCAGTCACTCGCTGCAGCCCTGCTCGCCATCGTGGCGACGATGTGCCTGGGAGCGTCGCCGCAGGCCGACTCGCTGCCCGAGACCCCGGCCGAATACGAGCGGTATGCCCTGAAACACCACTCCGACCTGCAGGGGCTCTACGAAGCCTGGCAGGCGCGGCTGGCCCAGTCCGACGCCGCCGGTGCCTCGTGGCCCCAGCCGACCGTCGGCTACCGCACCTTCATCGATGGCCTGTGGCTCGACGATCCCGGGACCCGCCATCGGGTCAAGATCTCGCAGCAATTCCCCTGGCCCGGGGTGTTGAAGCAGGCCCGGGAACCGGCCCGGCACGAAGCCGCCGCCCTGCGCCATCGGTTCGAAGCCCGGGCGTTGGAGATCCTCTATGAGGTCCGCACTCACCTGATTGCCATTGCACGACTCGACGCGGTTGAGCAGATACGGGCCAAACAGCTCGAGATCTACGGCGATGTCATCGCCCTGCTCGAACAAAAGATGGGATCCGACGCCGCCGACTACGGCGATGTCATCCGGCTGAACCGAAGTCGCGAACAACTCCAGGACACGCTCGATGTTCTCGAGTCGAAACGACGCCAACGCGTCGCCGAGCTCCGCCGCCAACTCGAATTGCCCCCCGACGCCGAGCTGACCTTCAACTTCGAGGGCGAGCGGGATGTGCTGGAGGTCTCCGACGAGCTCCCCGAGACAAGTAAGCTCGTCGAGATGGCTCGCACCAACAACCCGGACCTGAAAGCGAGGCTTCAAGACGCCAAGGCGAACCGGGCCCGGGCCGAGCGCGCCCGCAAGAAACGGTTCCCCTGGCCGAAGCTCACCCTCGGAGTCGATTCGATCCCCGACCGGATGGGGAGCAGCGGATACGACCGGCGCACGGCCTTCATGCTCGATGTGACCGTCCCGGTCCCGATCATTTTGGGACAGTATCGCCAAGAGCGCTCCCAGTTCGAACATCAGCGCCGCTCGGTGTTGTCTCACCGAGACCAGCGCCGGGTCGACCTCACCTCGAGCATCGACACCGCCGTCGTGCGCATCGACGAGCGACGCCGCCGACTTCGCCGCTACCGCTCCGAACTCCTGCCGCTGGCGAGGGACGCCACCGAAGAGATGCGCCAGGAGATCGCCACCGGCGAACGCGACATCACCGACTACCTTCTGTCCTTTCAGCAAGAATTCGACCTCGAGACGAATGTCGTCGAATTCCGAGCCACCATCGCCCAGGAGACCGCCCGTCTCGAGATGCTGACCGGCGGCGCACTCTCCGGCGAACCTGCCTCCGACGACCTCGACTTCGATATCCGCGACGCCCGGACCCCGGGAGCAGACGATGAATAACTGGAAACTCTGGATTGGCATGCTGGCAGCCCTCCTGCTTGCGTTCGGCGTGGGGCGCTGGACGGTCTCGACAGGACCCACACAGGGCTCCGATTCGGAAGCCTCCCAACAAGCAGAGGGCTCCGAGAAGCCGCAACAGTATACCTGCCCGATGCACCCGGACGTCCGCTCCGACGACCCCAACGGCACCTGCCCCATCTGCGGGATGGACCTGGTCCCGGTAAAATCAGGCCCGTCGTCGACGTCCTCCGATTCCGATGCCCCGTCGTTGCACCTGTCGGATCGGGCCAAGAAGATAGCCAAGGTCCGCACCACCTTCGCCAAGCGACAGAGGCTGACCCGCCAGATCGATTCCTACGGTCGGGTCGAGGTCGCCGAGGAGGCCGAAACCGACCTGACCTCCTGGGTCCGCGGGCGCATCGAACATCTGGACATTCGAACGACCGGCCAGCGGATCCGCCGCGGCCAACGGATCGCCAGGTTGTACAGTCCGAAGCTCGAGTCGGTGCAAAAGGAGTTGCTCCAGGCGCGTCGGACCGCAGATCGGATCGAATCGAAAGACGAGTCAACGGCGAGGCAGCGCTCGGCTCAGGCTGCCGTCGAGGCGGCAAAGGCCCGGCTGAGGGTCCTCGGCATGCAGCCCCGTCAAATCGAATCAATCATCGAGTCCGGCGAGGCCCGCGATGTCGTCAACGTGTACGCCAGCACCTCCGGAACCGTGAAGATGCGTCATGCCCTGGAGGGGGAATGGGTCGACGTCGGCGATTCGATCGCCTCGCTACACGGCCTGGATACGGTCTGGGTGCAACTCGAACTCTACGAGCGGGACCTGAAATTCGTCGAGGAGGGAACGCCGGTCACCATCACGGTGCCGAGCCGACCCGACGTCGAAATCGAGGGGCGCATCGACTTTATCGACCCCACCGTCGATCCCGCCAATGGGACGGCCGACGCCCGGGTCGTCGCCTCGAATGCCGATGGCACCCTCCCGCCGGGGACCGACGTGCGCGGCAACATCAAGGCCGTCATCCAGGGCGATCCCGACCCCCTGTCGGTTCCCGAGACTGCCGTCCTTTGGACCGGCCCCAGGTCGGTCGTCTATCAGTACGACCGCTCGATGGACCCGCCATCCTTCGTGCCCATCGAAGTGGAACTGGGACCGAAAGCGGGCGACCGCTACGTCATCCGACAAGGACTGTCGGAGGGTGACGAGGTCGCCGTCCGCGGGGCGTTCCAACTCGACGCCGAACTTCAGATCCGGGGCAAGGCCTCGATGATGACCGGCCTTCCTCCGTCTCAGCAGGTCCTGGAGCCGGTCGACGTGCCCGAGGGAGGCGAGAAGTTCGAGCCCCCCGTCTCGCCCGACCGAATCCCGGAGGGGGCCTGGTACTGCCCGATGGGCGACGTCCACTGGGCCCAGCCGACCGAAGGCGAAGGGGAATGCCCAGTGTGCGGCATGAATTTGAAGCAACGGGGACAGATGGAGGAAGGCCATGAGCACCACTGACGAGAACGCCTCGTTGAGCCTGTATCGACGGCTGATGGCGTTCCCGCTGAAGTACAAGGTCCTGGCCTTCGCCTTCTTCGCCCTGGCCATCGGGTGGGGATTGTACGTCTCGCCGTTCCAGGTCGATCTGCCCGTCGATCGTGACCCCGTGAACGTCGATGCGATCCCGAACATCGGCGAGAACCAGCAGATCGTCTTCACGAAATTTCCGGGCGGCTCTCCCCAGGATGTCGAAGACCAGGTCACCTACCCATTGTCGACGGCGTTGCAGGGCATCCCCAAGATCAAGGAGATCCGAAGCCGGAGCATGCCAGGGTTCTCGATTATCTACCTGGTCTTCAAGGAGGACGCCGGTTTCTACTGGACCCGCTCGCGCATCGCCGAGCGCCTGGCCAGCCTGCCCCAGGGGACGCTGCCGGAGGGGGTGACCCCGTCGCTGGGCCCCGACGCCACGCCCCTGGGTCAGATCTACTGGTACACCCTCGAGGGTCGAGATTCCGAGGGCAATCCGACCGGCGGCTGGGGGCTACAGGAGAAACGCACCGTCCAGGATTACTACGTTCGGTACGCACTGGCGGCCGCCGACGGCGTGGCCGAGGTGGCGTCGGTCGGTGGTTTTGTGCGCGAGTACCAGGTCGAAGTCGATCCGAACCTGCTTCGGGCCCGGGATGTCACCCTGGGTGAGGTCGAACGCGCGGTGCGCAAGTCGACCAAGGAGGTCGGCTCCGGGACCGTCGAGATCACAGGGGTCGAATATCTGGTGCGCGGCATTGGCTTCGTCGAGAAGAAAGAAGAGATCGCCCAGACCGTCATCAAACGCGTCGACGGCACCCCCATCCGGGTCAAAGACATCGGGCAGGTCACCGAGGGTCCCGCCCCGCGCCGGGGTGCGCTGACCCGTGGCGGAGTGGAGTCGGCGGGCGGCATCGTCGTCGCCCGTGAGGGCGCCAACCCTCGGGAGGTCATCGAGAGCGTCAAGAAGGAGATCGAAAAGATCGAACCCTCCCTGCCCTCCAAGAAACTGGAGGACGGCACGACCTCCCAACTCGAGATCGTCCCGTTCTACGACCGCACCGATCTCATCGACCGCACGGTCGGCACGCTGAGTACGACGCTGTATCAGCAGGCTCTGGTCGTCGTCTTGGTCGTCCTGTTGATGATGCTGCACCTGCGGTCTTCGGTCTTGATCTCGATCCTCCTGCCGATGGCCGTCCTCATGGCGTTTGTCGGCATGAAATACAGCGGCGTCACCGCCAATGTGGTCGCGCTGGCCGGGATCGCCATCGCCATCGGAACGATGGTCGACCTGGGGATCATCATCACCGAGAACATCGTCCAGCATCTGGAGGAACGCGACGACGAGAAAAGCGCCGCTCTGGCCGTGCGTGACGGCGCCGCCGAGGTCGCACCCGCGATCCTGACGGCCATTACGGTGACGATTATCAGCATCCTGCCGATCTTTTTGCTCGGCGGGCAAGAGGGGCGGATGTTCGGGCCGCTGGCCTACACCATGACCTACGCTCTAGCGGCGAGTCTCGTCGTCTCCTTCGGCGCCATCCCTCCACTGGCTTATCTGATGATGGGGCTGGAGATCGAAGAGGATCGAGTCCGACGCGGTCTGGAGGCGGCGACGATTCCGCTGGGCATCGCCGCGGCCATCTGGGTCGCCTGGTGGGTCGGTGCCCTTGTGATTCTCTTCGGCGCGGCCCGGCTGGCGGACGCATGGTGGGGAGAGTACGAGCTCGAACCCGTCGCGCACGTCGTCATCGGAATCGTGACGATCCTGGCCGTAGCCGGCCTCCTTACGCAGTCGTGGATGCCACTCGGCCCGGCGGCCGGGTTCTGGATCAACTTCGGTTTTGTCGCGCTCATCCTGGCCAGCGTGCTGGGCAGCTTCTGGCTCTTCCGGCTCGGCTACGAGCCGATCCTGCGGACGATCCTCCGCAACAAGGCCATCTTCGCACTGCTCCCGATGGCACTGGTTGCGACCGGCCTGTCGGTCTGGCTCGGCTTCGGCGCGGCCTTCTCCTTTCTGCCAAATTCGATCCTTCAATCATCGGCCGGCCAATCGCTTCAGGAGACCTTCCCGGGCCTGGAGCGTCAGTTTATGCCCAAACTCGACGAGGGGTCGTTTCTGTACATGCCAGTGACGATGCCCCACGGGTCGCTGGGCGAGTCGCTCGATATGGTCAAACAGGCCGACATCCTTTTCGAGCAGATCCCCGAGGTCGAGGAATCGATCGGAAAGATCGGCCGCGCCGACACCCCTCTGGACCCGGCGCCCATCGGGATGCTCGAGACGGTCGTCCACTACAAACCGGAGTACAAGGAGGATGATCAGGGACGCAGGCTTCGATTCGCCGTCGACGAACACGGCGACTACAAGCGCGACGATTCGGGTGAGCTGATCCGCGACCCCGATGGACTCCCGTACCGAAACTGGCGCGATCACATCGAACGCCCCGAGGATATCTGGCAAGAGATGGTCGAGGCGACCGACGAGATCCCCGGGTTGACGTCGGCCTCCCAGCTCCAACCGATCGAGACGCGACTTCTAATGCTGCAGAGCGGCATTCGCGCGCCCGTCGCCGTGCGGCTGCGCGGCGCCGGCCTGGAGACGATGGGCGAGACCGCCGTCGAAATCGAGTCGATCCTCCGAGAGCATCCGATGGTCAATCCGGCGACGGTCAATGCGAATCGCCCTGTCGGAAAACCCTATCTGGAGATCGTCCCCAGACGGGAAGCACTGTCGCGCTGGGGCGTCACCATGGCCGACTTCCAGTCGGTCGTGCAGACCGCCATCGGCGGTCAGATCGTGACCCGGACGGTGGAGGGACGAGAGCGCTACAACCTGCGGGTGCGCTATCCGCGCGAGATGCGCGACGATCCCGAGGCGATCCGCGACATTCTGGTGCCGACCTCCGACGGAGAACACATCCAACTCGAGACCGTCGCCGACGTGCACTTTGAACGCGGACCCGAAGGGATCCGAAGCGAAGACGGCTACCTGGTCACCTACGTGATGTTCGCCCCCGCCGAAGAGGCCGGCCAGATCGAGACCGTCGACGCCGTGCGCAGTCGGCTCAACGAGGCGATCGACGCCGGTAATCTGAAGATGGCCGAGGGTATGAGCTTTGACTTCACCGGCCGATACGAGCAGGCCAAGCGAGCCGAACAACGCCTCCAACTGCTCATCCCGCTGGTGCTGTGTGTGATGTTCCTGTTCGTCTACCTGCGGTTTCGCCGCGTCTCGACGGCGATCTACGTCTTCATGGGCGTGACCGTGGCCTTCAGCGGAGGGTTCCTGCTGTTGTGGGCCGCCGGTCAGGGTTGGTTCCTCGACCTGTCCCTTTTCGGAGAGAACCTGCGGGACATCTTCCAGATGAAATCCTACTCGCTGAGCGTCGCGGTCTGGGTCGGGTTCCTGGCCCTGCTGGGCATCTCTGCGCAGGACGGCATCGTCGTGGCGACATATCTGGACCAGAGGTTCGAAGCCGCCCCGACCGAGAATGTCGAAGAGATCCGCAAGCGCGTGGTCGAAGCCGGGCTTCGCCGCGTACGTCCCTGTCTGATGACGACCGCAACGACCATCCTCGCCCTACTTCCCGTGCTGACCAGCTACGGCACGGGATCGGGCGTGATGATCCCGATGGCGCTGCCGATCGTCGGGGGTATGGCCATCGCACTGATCACCCTCTTCGTCGTGCCGACCGCCTACTGCTGGACCGCAGAGATGCGCTTGAAGTTCGCGGGAGACGCCGACTGAAACCCGTCGGCCCTACTCCTCTTGCTCGGAGCGCTCGGGGATCAAGAGCTGACGCCACGCCGACTCCGAGTTGTCGACTTCCAGCGACGCGCGAAACCCGGCCGACTCGATCTGGCCGGCAAGCGTAGCCAAAAACCGAAGGTGACGACTCGTGTTCCCCTCGGGGCTCAGCAGAAAGATGACCGTATCGACAGGTCCATGGTTCAGAATCTGGGCGGTCTGCTCGTCAAACTCGACACGCACGGCAACGGGGAGTCTGAGAATCAGCAGACGATCCCGTTCCAGGGCCGCGAGCCGATGGTGCAGAATCGCCACGCCGTTGGCGACAGGCATCAAGCCGTGGTCCACCTCGTCGGTCAGCAGCCGCGAGAGTTCATCGGCTCCAATCTCCATGTCCTCCGAGAGGATCCCCGCTCCCGAATCGAGAGCGCCGGCGAAGTCAGAGACACCGTCGGCCTTCACGAAGTCGGCGTCCTGGATCAGTGTCTGGTAGGTCTCTCGGCTCTCCGGACCGCGCTCGCTGACGATTTGGCGCAGCTCGTGATCCAACCCTCTGTGGCGTTTGCGCCCCAGACGCCGAAACAGGTGAAACACGGCTCCCGTTCGACGCACACGCGGAAGCGCGTATACCGAGAACCACCCCGCCGATGCCAAGACCAGCAACGAGGATAGAACGAGCGGTTTCGTCCCCATTTGGGCGACCAGATAGAGAGGAATGACCAGTCCGACGACAGGAAGCCAGGGATAGAGCGGCATGCGGAACCCGGGCCGATAGAAGTCGATCTCGGACTCTCGCATCACGATCACGGCCAGATTCAGCAATCCGAAGATCAGCAACTGGAAGGCGCTCGCCAGCTTGACGACCGCGTCGATGTCCAGCCCCACGATAGCCAGGATCATAAGGCCCGCCGTCGCGATGATGCTCCAGACCGGCGTGCCCGTCCGACCGACCTTGGCAAAGAGGTCCGGGACGAGGCGATCGCGAGCCATGGCCAGAGGATATCTGGACGCCGACATGATGCCTGCGTTTCCAGTCGACGCGAAGGCCGCCACGGCCGCGACAGACACCATGACCAACACGACGCTCGTGGGGAGCAAGACGGGAAGCTCGGAGACGACTGTCGCCACCGGCGTCAGGTCCTCTCGGAGTTCAACGGGGTCGAGGAGACTGACCATCACGAAGACGCCCAGACAATACACCGTCGTCGCCACCAACAGCGACAGGGCCATGCCCAAGGGGATATTTCGGTCGGGGTTCTGGACCTCTTCGGCGACGCTGGCGACCTTCGTGAGGCCGGCGTACGAGACAAAGACGAACCCGACCGTCGCCATCAACCCTCCAAACCCATCGGTGAAGAACGGGTCGAATTCCTGGACGGTCGCCGTCCAACTCTGCACGCCAAAGACCCCTCCCAGGCCCATCGCAACAACGTAGGCCAGCACGCCCAATAATGTGACGACCAGATACCGCTGCAACTGACTCGACTCCTTCGCCCCCACGATATTCAAGGCGGCGAACGCGACGGTCAGCGCCACGGCCAATGGCTTGATGGGGAGTTCGACGACGAGCGCCAGATACGCCCCCATCCCGATCAGGGCGAACGCACTCTTGAGGATCAGCGCCACCCAGGTCCCGATGCCCCCGATGGTTCCGGCCAGCGGGCCCATGCTCCGGTCCATAAAGAAGTAGGTGCCACCGGCCTTGGGCATCGCGGTCGACAGCTCCGCCTTTGCCAACATGGCGGGGATGATGAAGATCCCCGCGATCAGATACGCGAGGATCACGGACGGTCCGGTTTGGGCCGCCGCGAGTCCGGGCAACAGGAAGAACCCTGAGCTGAACATCGCCCCGGTGCAGATGGCGAAGACATCGAAGAGCGTCAGGCTCTTCTCGAGTTTCTTTTCGTTAGCCATAAGTCGATTCAGTTCGCAGTGTCGGTTTCAGACGTATTCATCAGCAACAAGGACGCTCCAACCACGCCGGCAATTCCGGACGCAATCAGCAGACCGAACTTCGCCGTCGTCAGCATCGCCGGGTCGGTAAACGCAAGATTCGAGATAAAGAGCGACATCGTAAATCCGATGCCGGCCAGCCAGCCGGTGCCGTGGAGCATCGCCCAGGTGACACCCTCGGGTCGGTCGGCGAAATCGAGTTGGACGCTCAACCAGGCCATCGCGGTCACGCCGAGCGGTTTCCCCAACACCAATCCCGCCAGAATGCCCAGGGCAATGGGATCTCCCAGTGTAGAGAGCCCCGCGTCACCCAGGGTGACACCGGCATTGGCGAAGGCAAACACCGGCATCACGAAGAAGAGGACCCAGGGCTGCAGGGCGTGTTCCATGCGCACCAAAAGTGGCTCGGTATCGTTGCAGAGGCCGCGCACATGGTGAACGGCAGTCGAGGGAGCAATGGCATCGTCGTCCTCGCGGTCTCCGCGCTCGATGTAGTTCCGGGCTCTCTCCAGAAACTGCCCGCCGCTCAACTCTCCCCTCGCCGGAATCGTCAGGGCCATGAGCACCCCGGCGACGGTGGCATGAACGCCGGATTTGAGCACGGCAAACCAGAGACCCACGCCGAGGACGATATAGAGGATCGGGTGGCGCATCTGGAGTCGATTGGCCACGACCAGCGCCGCAAAGATCGCCGCGCCAACCACCAGAGCGAAGACCGAGACTTCGCTGGTGTAGAAGATCGCGATGATCAGCACGGCCCCCATGTCATCGACCACGGCGACGGCGGTCAAAAACACCTTCAGCGACACGGGCACGCGGTCTCCCAAAAGCGCCATGATACCGAGCGCGAAGGCGATATCGGTGGCTGCCGGAATCGCCCACCCCTGCGCACCGGGCGTGCCGGCGGTGAAGGCCAGATAGAAAAGCGCCGGCACGGCGATGCCCCCGATCGCGGCGAAGAGCGGCAGCGCCGCCTTGCGGAACGTCGAGAGCGTTCCGTCGATCAGCTCTCTTTTAATCTCCAGGCCGATCAGAAGGAAGAAGATCGCCATCAGGCCATCGTTGATCCAGAGGACCAGCGGCTTCTCCAGCGAAAAGGTGCCGATTCCGAAGCCTACAGGCGTGGCGAACAGATCATGATAGATCCCGGAGTACGGCGTGTTGGCCCAGATGAACGCCAGCGCAGAACTGACGACCAATCCCAGCCCTCCAAGTCCCGCCGGGCCGAGTTCGTCGATCAGTTTCCCGAACAGAGTCTTCTCGCCCGTGGTTGTCGAATTTGCCTGTGCCATATGTCACCTCCAATCAGAACCGATGCACACAGCTCCCAGTCAGTAGACGCCCGACCTGCCTCAAAGGTTCGCAACATCGGGCCGGATGCCAGCACCCCCTCGCGTCAGCCGGCACATTAGACACCATACCTTTATTCGACTAATAGAAAATAAGAAGGTATCGCTTCGATTCAGTCGAATAAAGTCTGGGCGAACCATGGAGTGGCTCAACTATCATCACCTCTACTACTTCTGGACCGTGGCTCGGGAGGGGACCGTCGCGGCAGCCAGTGACGAACTCCACCTGGCGCCCTCGACGATCAGCAAGCAGATCGGCCAACTCGAGGAGCGACTCGGTCACGACCTCTTCGACCGCACCGGGCGGCGCCTGGTGCTCAACGACTTCGGACGCGTCGTCCACCGGTACGCCGACGAAGTCTTCTCGATCGGCCATGAGCTGCTGGAGTATGCCGAGGGCCACGAGGCAGGCCAACCGAACCGACTGCACGTGGGCGTCTCCGAGTCGATCCCGAAGCTGATGGTGCGCGAGCTCGTCACGCCGATTCTGCACGACGAACTGCAGCTCGGTTTCCACGAGGGCCCCCTGGACACCCTGCTGGACGACCTGGCGATCCACCAGTTGGATGTCGTCCTGACCGATCGACCGCTACCCGTCGAGCAGAGCAACCGGGCTGTCGCACACTTGCTGGGGCAGTCGGCCATCGGCTTCTACGCGTCACGCGACCACGCACGATCTCTGGCCGACGGATTCCCCGAGTCATTGGACGATGCCGACCTGCTGCTCCCGACATCTGACGCGGCGATCCGTCAAAACCTCGATGCCTGGTTTACTCGCCACGACCTCCACCCTCACATCGTGGCGCAGTGCCAGGACGCCGCCCAGATGAAGGTCTTCGGAGACATCGGCATCGGAGCGTTTCCAGCACCCGTGGTGCTCGAATCCGCGATGGCCGACCAATATGACATCGAGAAAATCGGTGAGGCCGACGGCGTCGATGAGACGTTCTACGCCATCGCCGCGAGCCGACGCATCGAGGAACCGACCGTCGAGGGACTGGTGGAACACGCCCGAGAGTGGCTCGGTTAGCGCCGCAGCGACAACCATCCGTCGAAGAGCCGTTCGACAAACGGCGTCAGCCGCGTGCGGTTGTAGGAGTCGGCTGCCGTGCGAATCGCCGAGGAACGCGTCGGGTACGGGTGGATGACGTCGGCAAGTTCGCTGAGGCCGATATTCCGTTCGAGGGCGTGAGTCAGTTGCGGAACCAGGTCGCCAGCGCCGTGGCCGACCAGGGTGGCCCCGAGAATCACGTCGCCGCCGTCTCTCACATGCACGGCCACAAACCCGGCATCTTCACCCTCGACGATGGAGCGGTCATTTTCACTGAACGGTGTACGAAACGTGTTGAAAGCGATGCCACGTTCGTCGAGGTCGCCCGCCGTCGCCCCCACCTGGGCGAGTTCCGGGTCCGTATAGATGCAGCGCGGGACCGTCGTCTCATCGAAGGTCGCGCGCCCCATGAACAACGCATTGCGCACGGCGATTCGAGCCATCGCGTCGGCCGCGTGGGTAAAGCGACTGGTCGTCGCCACATCGCCGACGGCAAAAATGTTCGGGTTAGTCGTCTGAAGGCGGTCATTTACGACGATGCCGGTCTTGGGGTCGGCATCGACACCGGCCACATTCAATCCGATGTCCTCGACGTGCGGGGTCCGCCCGGCGGCCAACAACAGCGCGTCGCACGCGATGGCCTCACCATCTTCGACGGCAATCGCAATACCCCCGTCGGATTCGTTGTCGACCCGTTTAATCTTCACCCCGAGACGCGTCGCCACCCCGTCGTCGACGAGGGCTTCATGTACGACCTCCGCGGCCTCTGTGTCCTCTGAACCGAGGATGCCATCGGCCATCTCAAGGACAGTCACCCGGCTCCCGAATCGCGCGAACGCCTGTGCCATCTCGATGCCGATGGCGCCTGCGCCGATGATGGCGAGGTGTTCGGGCTGCTCGGTCAGATTGAAGAGCGTCTCGTTGGTCAGATACGGGACGTCGTCCAGGCCGGGAATCAGTGGCACCCGTGGCGACGCTCCCGTTGCGATGCACGCCTTTGAAAAGTCGAGCTGTTGGGCTCCGACTTCCACGGTGTTGGGCGCTGTAAATGTCGCGTCGCCCAGGTAGACGTCGACGCCGAGTTCCTCGGCGAACCTCTCGGCGGAATCGTGGTGAGCGATCCCGGAGCGGATCCGTCGCATGCGACGCATGATGGCCGGAAAATCCACCGAGACCTCGCCATCGATGCGGACGCCGAATTCGTCGGCCTCCTGGACCTGACGGATCCGCCGGGCGGAAGCCAGAAGCGCCTTCGAAGGAACGCACCCGACATTCAGGCAGTCGCCACCCATCAGGCCGCGTTCGATGAGCGCGACTTCGGCGCCCAGGCCTGCCGCAGCCGCCGCAGTCACCAATCCCCCGGTGCCGGCCCCGACCACCACGAGATTGTAAGGGCCATCGGGCGTCGGGTTCTGCCAGTCTTCGGGATGAACCTGTCGAAGCAAGGCTTCGTTGAACTCATCCTTCGGTTCGATGTCTTCCGCCATAACGCACCTGCATGTGGGTCATACGACAACCCATTGGTCTCACAGATGCGCCCCCCTGTCATCAAATCACTCGACCTTCGACAGCATCATGTTGCAGACAGGGCAACGGCCGTCGCCTTTCTGCATCGCGGCATAGTGGCTCGTCCCGCCCATGTCGCATGCCCATGCACCCTCGGGCAACTTGTCGACAGAGACAGCCGGGTCGAACTCCTTGCCCTCTTTGGGGACAGTCACCGATGCGGTCTCCTCGGCCGATTCGTCGGCCTCCTCACCGTGGTGATGCTCTTCCCCCTCGTGGGCATGGTCATGCCCCTCCCCATCATGAGAGTGATGTTCCTGTCCTTGGTGGGCGTGGTCGTGTTCCGCGGATTTCTCGGAGGACTTCGAGCTATCGCAGGCCGTGAGCGCCAGTGCAGCGATACTTGCGATGATGAGCGTCAGAACTCGCCGATGAGACATGGAGTGACTCCGTTGGATCAAAAGACGTGAAACAAGAGGACTTCCCCGTATGGCGTTGGTGCAGATTTCATTCCAGCAGACTTGCCCTCCGGACCACCAGTGCCCTCCCGGTTGAGACTGCGGATTTTTCTACAGGAGTTGAGGCATTATCCACGATCAGTCCCGTTAGGGCATTCGATATAGGCTCAGACCATTGCGTTCCGCCCTTCAACGTTTGATAACCATGTGAAACGAGTCCGACTTGGACCGAGGAGAACGATGGCTCGCATACTCGTCATCGACGACGAACAGACCCTGCGCACCGAACTCAAACGCGTCTTGGCTCGTGAAGACCACGACGTGGAAGTGGCCGAGGACATTCCCGCGGCACGAGCCCTCGAGCCGCAGGGATTCGACCTGATCCTTGTCGACCTGCGATTGCCCGGCCCCAGCGGAGATACCCTTCTGGAGGAGGTCGACGATGTCCCCATCATCGTCATGACCGCCTTTGGAACGGTGCAGAGCGCAGTCGATGCCATGAAAGAGGGTGCGGTCGACTACCTGTCCAAACCGATCGACACCGATGAGTTACTTCTGATCATCGAGCGTGTCCTCAAGAACCGACGTCTGGAAGTCGAAAACGAGGTGCTCAAACGGGAAGCCGAGGCCAACCGGCCGTCGGATGCGATGATCGGCGACTCGGATGCTATGCAGGAGGTGTTTCGACACATCGAGAAGGTGGCTCCAACCGACGCCACTGTCCTCATCCTGGGGGAGACCGGCACGGGCAAAGAACGCGTGGCTCGACGGATCCATGCGCTCAGTGACCGATCCGATGAGCCGTTCGTCCCCGTCAACTGTTCATCGATCCCGGAAAACCTGATCGAATCGGAGCTCTTCGGCCACCAACGCGGCGCCTTTACCGGCGCTCACTCGGCCCGCACCGGTCTGGTGGAGTCTGCCTCGGGAGGCACCCTCTTTCTGGACGAAATTGGGGAACTCCCGCCGCCCGCTCAGGCCCAGCTTTTGCGCGTCCTCCAGGAAAGAGAGGTCCGGCCCGTGGGGGCCTCGACGGCCCGGAGCGTCGACGTGCGGCTCCTCGCAGCGACCCATCAGGACCTGGAATCGATGATCGACTCCGGTGCATTCCGCGAGGACTTCTACTTTCGCCTGAAGGTATTCGAGCTCGAACTCCCCCCGCTGTCGGAGCGAGGCGACGATATTCTCGAGCTGGCCAAAGCCGCGCTGGAACGTTCCGCCCGTGAACTGGGCAAGAGCGAGCTTCGGTTCGACGATGAGGCGCTCGAGACGATGCAGGCCCACCCATGGCCGGGAAACGTACGAGAGCTGCAAAACGCCGTCGAGCGCGGCGTCATCCTCCACGAAGAGGGCCCCATAACCGAAGAGATGATGGGACTCGACGAGGCCGACGCGGACTCTTCACAAGAGGCAAAGGACGGCGAATCGCTGGAGGATTACTTCGTCCGATTCGTCACCCAGCACGAAGACGAAATGACCGAAACCGAGATCGCCGAGCGGCTCGGCATCTCGCGAAAGACCCTCTGGAAGCGTCGTAAACGGCTCGGCATTCCTCGACAGTCATGAGCCCGCCCCCTCCAATCCGCGCACGAGAAACCAGGTTCGACCGTCGTGACGCTCGTAGTCGATTCGAGCGCCGTGGTCGTCGGCGATCCAGTAGGCGACGTTGAGCCCGAGCCCCGTCCCCTTCCCTACCGGCTTGGTCGTGTAGAAGGGATCGAACAGCTCATCGACATCGCCGCTCACCCCATCCCCCTCGTCGCTGATGACCAAGTCGACTTCCTGGCGGCTCTGGTCCCAACGGGCGAACGCTTCGATCGTACCGCCGGGTGGCGAGGCATCGATGGCATTGTCCAGCAGGTTGACCAAGAGCTGAGAGAAAGCCCTCGGGTCGCCGACGACCTCGATCTCGTCGGGCACATCGACTGAGAAGTCGATCTCCTTGTCCGGCTTCTTCCCGAGGTCGACGAGCCCGCGCGCCTCTCGGACCGACTCCTCGAGGGAGAATCGACGATGCTCGCGGTCCTGAGGATCCCGCCGTGCGTACGAGAGCATCGACTGGATCGTCGTGCGAATCCGGTCTGCTTCGGCGAGGATCCGATCGATGCGTTCGGCGGCATCTTCCGCGTTGGGCTCATCGGCGAGGTTTTCGGCCACCATGGTCAGCCCCGACAGCGGATTCCCGATCTCGTGGGCAATCCCCGCAGCCAGCCGTCCGACGGAGGCGAGGCGGTCCTGATGGAGCACCTGCATCTGGAGGCGCTGTTCGGCACTGCGGTCCTGAAGGGTCACCGTGACGCGTTGGTCCCCGTGAGTCGCTCGTCCGACAACCCAGGATTCATCGACGAACTGCTCCTCGGCTTCACCCGCCTTGTTCGGATCCTTGGCCACCAAGTCGGCCAAAAATTCGCTCCACGGACCCGGGAGGTTCCCCAAATCACCCCCGACCGCGGCGGATGCCTCGATCCCGGAGATGTCGGTCATGGACTGATTCCAGACGATGACCTCGGCGTTCGAGTCGAGCGTACAAACACCGATGGGCATCTCTTCGAGCACATCGGAGAGAAACCGGCGCACACGTTCGGTCGACCGTTCGAGGCCGCCCTCGGGGAGTTCCTCGTCACGCAGCGAGTCGAGAAACGCGAGTTCCGAGGTCAGGTCCGGCCCGGTCGGGCGCGAATTCACCTCCGCAAGTGCCTGTCGAGCCTGCATCGGACCGACGAGCTCCGAGAGATTTCGCTCTAGTCGCTCGGCAAGTCGACGCAACGCCATCGGCCGGTCTTCGTCACGCGACATTCCCAGCTCATCGAGCGCCCGGTCGACCTCTTCGCGGGCCGAGGACGCTCCCAGAACATCGTCGAGTCGTCGTTGGACCGCCGACACCGAGTGAGCCGCACCGCTCCGAGTCGGACGTCCCGAGGCAAGACATGCCTGAGCCGCCGCGGCCTCCTCATCGCGCATTGTCCCGAAGAGAGAGCCGACGGCGAACAACAACGCATTGACGCCGATGCTGATCCAGAGCGACGCTCCGCGAGGATCCGCCTGGTCGAATCCCAGATACGCCGGGACAAGTGACGTATCCCCCAGATTCAAAAGGGGCACAGCGACGATGACCAACCAGACCCCCGCGCCCCCGGCAAGTCCAAGCAGCATGCCGCGCGCGTTTGCTCGTCTCCACCACAGGACGGCGAGCACGCCGGGGGCAAGCTGGAGGACGGCCACAAAGCTGACGAGTCCCAGGTCGACCAGCGAGCCGGCCCGCGGCAAGATCCAGTGAAGTGCGAACCCGGCGAAGACCAGACATCCGACGACGAACCGCCGAAACGCGATGAGCCGCTCGGGCTCGAATTCTTCGGTTTTCCGAAGGGGGAGTACGAGATGGTTCATTACCATGCCGCTCAAGGCGATGGTCGACATCAGCAACATCGCCGTGGCGGCACTCACCGCTCCCAGAAACCCGACCAATACGAGGGGGGACGACGGAGCGGTCGCCAACACCCAGAGGTCCGGGATCACATTCGGGGCTACATCTCGGCCGGCCCAGTAAAGTATGGGGAGCGGTAGGTTGAGCAGGAGGAGGAAGAGGGGCAACAGCCAAATCACATGCCGCATCGCTCCCTGGTCGGGTTGCTCCACGTAGGCGACGTGGAACTGCCGAGGCAGCAGGAAGGCGGCAAAAAAAGACGCGACTAGCAACGCAGCCCAAGGGCCCGAAGTCACACCGTCGTACATCCGTTCGACCGCCTCGGGACGCACGGCGAGATGTTCCTGCAACCCGGAGACCCCGCCAAAGACGCTCCAGAGCACGGCCAAACCGACAGCCAACAGCGCGAAGAGCTTGAACGTAGACTCCGCAGCCAGAGTGGCGACCAATCCGGGCCGATGCTCCCTGGGATCGACGTAACGGACTCCCAGCCCGACGACGAAGCCTCCCATCACGCAGGCGTAGGCGGGGCCGAGCCAGGCAGGTGCCGTGCCGCCATTGATGAACGTCGCGGCCTCGAGAATCGCCCGCACCTGCAGAGAGATGTAGGGCATCAGGCCAAAGACCAGAAAGCAGGTGACCACCGTCCCGACCCGCTGCGACTGAAACCGAAACGACAAAAGATCGGCCACACTGCTAAAACCGTGCCGCCGTACCACTGTGGAGAGCGGCTCCCAGAGGACCGGAATGGCCAAGCAACTCAACGCGACACCCACGCTGATCGCCAGAAACCCGAAGCCAAATTGGTCGGCAAACCCGACGCTTCCAAAGAGCGTCCACGCGGTCGCGTACACTCCGAGTGCCAGTGCATAGACCAGTGGGTGGTCGGCCCACTCTCGAAGCCGGGGTGTCCGCTCGACGATCTCCGAGAGGAGCGCCAACGCGCCGAGATACGCCGCGGTCAATCCCAGCGGCCACAACAGAGGGTTATCCACGGCGTCCCTCCCGGGCCAGCCAGGCTCCGGCGGCGACAAGCACTCCCCACATGACAAAGGGCGACCACCATGCCCCCTGCGGCGTCACCCATAGGCTCTTGAGCGGGGTCAAGAGCACCATCCCGAACGCCAGGAGCAATACAATCCCTGAATCCTTGTAGCGGTCCGACTTCATGGGGGGAGTGTATCGCGCCGACGCCTCGATCACCACCGGCAGAAAGAGGGCGCTGCCCGACGGGGCTTCGGGTTACAGCACGAAACACACGGCGTTACGCACCGTAACAACGACCGGCCTCGGCCGTCTGATGGCATTGGCGGCATTTCAGAGGGTGGATCGGGCGATCCTCCTCCGAGAAACGCCTTCATTATCCCGTCGAGACCGGGACGACCTCATCCCCGGCACAGTGGTTGCTACACAACATGGGGCGGAGACGAGGCTTCACGGCCGTTGACCCGATTTTCGAACCGAGGAGGCATCCATGTCCGAAGAGGAACCCTACGCCCCGAAACCCGACTTCTCGTCGAGAGCTCGGATCCAGTCGATGGAGGAATACGAGCGACTTTATGAACGGAGCATCTCGGACCCGGAGGCATTCTGGGGCGACCAGGCCTCGGCCCTCCACTGGTATCGCCAGCCCGACTCGGTACTCGAGACGGGCGGGCCCGGCGAATTCAGCTGGTTCGAAGGCGGCAAGATGAATGTGTCGGTCAACTGCGTCGACCGCCACGCCGACGAAACCCCGGAGAAAGCGGCCTTCATCTGGGCCAAGAATGAGCCAGGAGAATACGAGACGATCACCTTCCGAGAATTGAAGGAACGCGTGGGGCGAACGGCCAATACCCTCCGCGAGAAGGGGGTCGAAAAGGGCGACCGGGTCTGTATCTATCTGCCGATGATGCCGGCCCTCCCGATCACGATGCTCGCCTGCGCCCGGATCGGCGCGATCCACTCGGTCGTCTTCGCCGGCTTCAGCGCCGAGGCGTTGCGCGACCGCATCCTGGATGCCGGCGCCGAACTCCTGGTCACGGCCAACGAGTCGCTGCGCGGCGAGAAGGAGATTCCCCTCAAGGACATCGCCGACCAGGCCCTGCAGGGACTCGAGCAGGTCGACGACGTGCTGGTCGCCCGCCGCACCGACACCGAGGTGAACATGGAGACCGGGCGGGACGAATGGCTCGACGAGGCCGTCGCCCGCCACCGCAGCGTCTGCCCGCCGGAATGGATGTCCAGCGAGGACCCCCTCTTCATCCTCTATACCTCCGGCTCGACCGGCCCGCCGAAGGGGCTCGTCCACAGCACCGCCGGGTATCTTTTGTACGCCACCTCGACGTTCAAACACGTCTTCGACGCCCGCGAGGACGACGTCTATTTCTGCGCGGCCGATATCGGGTGGATCACCGGTCACAGCTATATCACCTACGGACCCCTCGCCAACGGGGTAACGACCGTCCTCTTTGAGTCGACGCCACTGTATCCCGATGCCTCCCGGTACTGGCAGGTCATCGAGGATACGAAATCGACCATTCTCTACACCTCGCCGACGGCCCTGCGGGCACTGATGAAGGAGGGGGACGAACCCCTCGAAGAGTACTCCCGCGGTTCGCTTCGTCTGCTCGGGAGTGTCGGCGAGCCGATCAATCCCGAGGTCTGGCGCTGGTACCACGACAAAGTCGGCGAGGGGCGCTGCCCCATCGTCGATACGTGGTGGCAGACCGAGACCGGCGGCATCCTGATCAGCCCCCTCCCGGGTGCGACCCCTCTGAAGCCCGGTTCGGCTACCAAACCGATGTTCGGCATCGAGCCGGTGCTCGTCGACAGAGATGGCGACGAGATCGAGGGCAACGACGTCTCCGGCCGGCTGTGCATCAAGGGGAGCTGGCCCGGCCAGGCCCGGACGATCTTCCAGGACCACGGGCGGTTCATCGACACCTACTTCAGCGACTACCCCGGCTACTACTTCACCGGCGACGGCTGTCGACGGGACGAAGACGGCTACTACTGGATCACCGGTCGAGTCGACGACGTCATCAACGTATCGGGCCACCGGATCGGCACCGCCGAGATCGAGAGCGCCCTGGTCGCGCACGAATCCGTCGCCGAGGCCGCGGTGGTCCCACAACCCCACGAAATCAAGGGTCAGGGGATCTGTGGGTTCGTGGTCATCCAGTCCTCCAGTGACATCGCCACCGACGAGCTGGTCGGCAGCCTCAAACAGCAGGTGCGCCACCAGATCGGACCGATCGCCACCCCCGACTCGATCAACCTGGTGTCCGGGCTTCCCAAGACCCGCTCCGGAAAGATCATGCGGCGCATCCTGCGGAAGATGGCCGCCGGTGAGCTCTCCGAGCTCGGCGATACCTCGACGCTCAAGAACCCCGAGATCGTCGAAGAGCTGATCGAAGACGTCGACATCGATGCGGACGCCGATGAGGAGAGCCAATGAACCGCGAAGAACAGGAACAACGACGCAAGTATTGGGAGGCCAACAAGCGCATTTTGGTTGCCCTGCTGAGTATCTGGTTTCTGGTCAGCTACGGCTTCGGAATCATCGGCGCCGACTGGCTGAACCAATTCCAGTTGCCCGGGACCCAGTTCCCCCTGGGGTTCTGGTTCGCTCAACAGGGCTCCATCTACGTCTTCGTCGTTCTCATCGTGGCGTACGTCTACCTGATGGACCGCCTCGACCGTCGATTCGATGTCGACGAGCAATAACCACGTCGCATGGAAGGGATTTTTGAGATGGATGAGACAGCCTGGACCTTCATCATGGTGGGCCTCAGCTTCGGGGTCTATATCGGCATCGCCATCTGGTCGCGCGCCGGCTCGACCAGCGACTTCTACGTCGCCGGCGGCGGCGTCCACCCGGTGGCAAACGGAATGGCGACCGCCGCCGACTGGATGAGCGCCGCGTCGTTCATCTCGATGGCGGGGATCATCTCGTTTATCGGCTACGATGGGTCAGTCTACCTGATGGGCTGGACCGGCGGCTACGTCGTGTTGGCGCTGTTGCTTGCGCCCTATCTGCGCAAGTTCGGCAAATACACCGTCCCGGACTTCGTAGGGGACCGCTACTACTCCAAGACGGCCCGGGTCGTGGCCGTCTGCTGCGCGATCTTCGTCTCCTTTACCTACGTCGCCGGCCAGATGCGCGGCGTCGGCGTCGTCTTTAGCCGATTCCTGGAAGTCGAGATCGAATACGGAGTCATGATCGGCATGGCGATCGTCTTCTTCTACGCCGTGCTGGGCGGCATGAAGGGCATCACCTACACCCAGGTGGCTCAGTACTGCATCCTGATTTTCGCCTTCATGGTGCCGGCGATCTTCATCTCGATCCTGCTGACCAACCAGCCGATCCCCCAGCTCGGCTTCGGACTGAACCTCGGCGGCGAAATCGGCTCGCAGATCGCAAACGGCGAGTCGGTCTCGCTGCTCGACAAGTTAAACGGACTCCACGAGCAACTCGGTTTTTCGGCGTACACCGACGGGTCCAAATCGACGATCGACGTCTTCATGATCACGGCGGCCCTGATGTTCGGGACCGCGGGGTTGCCCCACGTCATCGTCCGGTTCTTTACCGTCCCGAACGTGCGTGATGCCCGGATCTCGGCGGGCTGGGCCCTCTTCTTCATTGCGATCCTCTACACCGCAGCGCCCGCGATCGGTGCGTTCGCCCGGGCCAACCTCATCCACTCGGTCAGCGGCGCCAATTACGAAAAGGTCGAAGGCAAAAAGTCGGTTCCCGGTTGGTTCAAAGACTGGGAGAAGACCGGGTTGCTGGCCTGGGCCGACAAAAACAACGACGGCAAGATCCAGTACCGAAAGGGAACGGCCTTCGAGGGCAAACCCGAGTTCGTCGGCCGACGTGGGGAATACGGCCAACGGCTCATCAGCAACGCGCCGACCGCCTCGCGCAACGAGTTGTACGTCGACCGCGACATCATGGTCCTGGCGAACCCCGAGATCGCGGATCTTCCACCCTGGGTGATCGCCTTAGTCGCCGCCGGGGCCCTCGCCGCGGCACTTTCGACCGCCGCGGGACTGCTGTTGGTCGTCTCCTCGGCCATCAGCCACGACCTACTCAAGCGGACCTTCTGGCCAAGTATCACTGAAAAAGGCGAGCTGATCGCCGCGCGCATCGCCGCCGCGGTCGCCATCGTCATCGCAGGCTACTTCGGCATCTATCCACCGGGCTTTGTCGCCCAGGTCGTCGCCTTCGCCTTCGGGCTGGCGGCATCGAGCTTCTTCCCCGCCCTCTTTCTGGGGATCTTCACCAAACGCGCAAACCGAGAGGGGGTGATTGCCGGAATGGTCACGGGAATCGCCTTCACCGCCGCCTACATCATCTACTTCAAGTTCCTCGGCGGTACGCCCGACGGCTGGTGGTTCGGCATTTCCCCGGAAGGCATCGGGACTGTCGGCATGGCGCTGAACTTCGTCGTCGCATTCATCGTCTCGCTGTCGACGTCGGAGCCCCCGGAGGACGTCCAGGAGATGGTCGAAGACATCCGCGTGCCACGCGGAGCAGGCGACGCGACCGCGGACCACTGACTCAACCCCGCAACGGAGACGAGGATGTCAAAACAGTTGTTCGTATCGGTGTTCGCCCTGGTCGCCATCTCGACCCCTGCCGTGACCCATGCCGCAGAAGAGTCCACCCCGGAGAAACAAGAGTCCGCACCGGAGGCGGATCCTCCGGATAAGATCCTCATCGACTTCGGTGACGACGGGTTCTTCCGGCTCGTCCTCTGGTCCCAGATCTGGGGCCGGGTCATGGAGAACAACCCCGGTACGCAGGTCCAGGGACAGCCGGAAGATGTGACGACCGATATCGGGTTGCGCCGCATCCGGATGCTGGCCCTCGGCGAGTACAAACGGATGCAGTTGATGACCCACATCGGGATCGACAATCAGACCTTCAACGGAGCCAGAAAACCCCAGGTCTTCGTCCACGGAGCCTGTGCTCAGTACGAAGCCGTCGAAGAGGCTCTGAAGCTCGGGATGGGGCTTCACTACATCAACGGCCCGTCGCGGATGTCGTCGGCGTCGACGACCTCATTTCTGGCCCTCGACTCGCCGATTTTCACCTGGCCGGTCATCGAACTGAGTGACCAGTTCGCCAGACAACTGGGGATCTTCGCTCGCGGTCAGGTCTCGAAGCTCGACTACCGACTGTCGCTGAATCGCGCCTTTGCCCCGTCGACGAACCCGCAACCCGGCGGGGGCGTCGCCTTCCGCAGCGACGCCAACACCTACAGCGTCTCCAGCTACCTCGCCTGGGCCTTTGCCGAGAAGGAGTCGGGAACCCTGCCCTATTACACGGGCACGTATCTGGGGAACAAACCCGTCATCAACCTCGGCGCCGGCGTACACTGGCAGCCCGAGGCCACCGGCCGCCTCGATTCAGATGGCAACCTCGAGACCCACGATGTCCTGACCCTCGCCAGCGACCTGTTTGTCGACCTGCCGGTCGGCAACGGCGCATTCACAGGCTACGGCATGTACGGCTACTACGACTTCGGCCCCGATTACGTTCGAAACGTCGGTATCATGAACGTCGGAAGCGGCGGCAATTCCTTCGCCGGAGGCGGCAATGCCTATCCGATGATCGGTACGGGACATCACGTCTACGCCCAGGCCGGGTACCTCCTGCCCTTCGATCTGGGATCGACCCGACTGCAACCGTATGCCGCGACCCATGCGGCAATGCTTGAGGCCCTGAATGAGCCGTCTGTCACCGCCGAGGCCGGGCTGAACTGGTATCTGATCGGACACCGATTCAAGCTCACCCTCCACTACCGAAACCGCCCGGTCTTCAACACTGGTACGGACGGTTCCATCAACGTCGGAGAGAGGGCCTCCGAAGCGATCTTGCAGGTCCAGGCCAAACTGTAACCCTCTAGTATAACGAAAGTTAACAAACGTCCCGACCTCCTCTACGATACGTCACACGGAGGTACAGATGTCCGTGCCGTCGAACCGACGCGGACGGAACGATTCATGTGGGCGTAGGGGACTGGAGGGCTCGACCACGAGTGATGAATGGGATGCTTCATGTGACGTACTCGTCGTAGGAACCGGGGCCGCCGGCCTGACCGGAGCGGTCACCGCCGTGGAGGAAGGGCTCGACACCCTGGTCGTCGAGAAACTCAACCGTTGGGGCGGAACCACCGCCTATTCTGGTGGTGGGGCCTGGATTCCCGACAATTTCCTGATGGAAAAGCAGGGGGCCAACGACTCGGGCCCTGGCAGGACTCCCTCATCACCCCGCCGGGGATGCCTCCGATGGCGATGCAGACCTCCGATGCCGCGCTACTTCCGCTGGTTCGCCGGACGTGGCGCGGATTCAAACGGGCGATGAAGGTAGGCTTCAAGACCATCGGCTGGCGACTGACCGGACGTTCCCCGCTGGGAATGGGCCGCTCGCTGGTCGCTCAACTGATGCACATCCTCCAGGACAACCGTGACGTGCCCGTCTGGCTGAAGACGGAACTGGTCGACTTGATAGTCGACAAGGACCGCGTCGTCGGAGCGGTCGTCGATCGAGACGGCACGTCTCAGCGAATCCGTGCCGAGCACGGCGTGCTGCTGGGGGCGGGCGGATTCGCCCAGAACGACTCGTTTCGCCGCGAACATCAGCCCGTCGGCGACGACTGGACCTCCGTGGCCCCAGGCGACGAAGGCGATGCCATCCAGATTGCCTCGGACATCGGAGCCGAGCTCGCCATGATGGACAAATCGTGGTGGGGCGCCTCGTTCAAATTGGAGGGAGACGTTCAGTTTTCGGTCTGGGAGCGGTCGATGCCCGGCTGCATTCTGGTCGACCAAGACGGCGTTCGATTCGCCAACGAGTCGACTTCATACGTCGACCTGGGGCGCAAAATCTTGGAGCACGATGAGAAACACGGCAACGCCGTCCCGAGCTGGCTGATCCTCGATAATAATCACCGCAAACGATATCTCTTTGGGGACATGCCGCCGGGATACACTCCCAGCAAACACGTCGAGAGCGGCGATATCATCAAGGCCACCAGCCTCGATGATCTGGCCGACCAGTGCGGCATGGATGCCGACCAACTGGCCGAGACCGTCGATCGCTTCAACGGCTTCGCTCACAACGGCATCGACGAGGATTTTCGCCGCGGCGACGGCATCTACGACCGCTACTACAGCGACCCCAGAGTCCAGCCGAATCCAAACCTGGCTCCCATCGAAAACGCTCCTTTCTGGGCCATCCGGATGTACCCGGGTGACCTCGGCACGAAGGGAGGGCTCGTCACCGACGAACATGCCCGCGTCCTGCGCGAGAACGGTTCGGTCATCGACGGGCTGTACGCCTCTGGAAACACTACCGCCTCGGTGATGGGCCAGACATACCCCGGTCCGGGCTCGACCATCGGGCCCGCCACGACCTTCTCGTTCGTCGGGATGAATCACGCGGCCCAGCGAGCCCGACGCAAGGAGCGACCTTCGAAGGTTAGCTCGGCTCAGTCCGAACCCGTCACCGAGACGGCGGGTTCAGAATGAATGTTACCTTCATCGTGACGTGATATTCGTCGATCCCACTACTATTGCAGGTGACCTTTTGCTCTTTGACCCAGGCCGATCTGACGTTGTCGATCGTCTCCTCGGCCCGCGAAATTCCCGATTCGATGGCGTGATCGAAGCTCTCTTTTGAGCGCGACGTGATCTCCATGACCTTTGCGACAGACATAGTGCTTCCCCGTGTGAAGGTTCGCTTTGCGTTGATACTGCTTACCCTAAAGAGAAGCGCACTCGTGGACCGTTCAAACGAACTCGGCAACTGGAACCCAAATGAACGCCCTATGTGGGCGGGCAGGATTCGCCGCGTTGATGCTGCTATGATACCCAATGCTCGAATCAGCTAACGCTATGGGCGAGAAAGGAAATGGATAGCCCGGTTGTTCAAGCCCTACTCGCGACGTTGTTTACCTGGGGGGTTACAGCCCTGGGAGCCGCGACCGTTTTTCTGTTTCGCGGGGTCCCACAAAAGGTCCTCGATGCGATGCTGGGATTTGCCGGCGGTGTGATGCTCGCTGCAAGCTACTGGTCGCTTCTCGCCCCGTCGATCGAGATGGCCGCCGAGTCGTGGCCGGGATGGGAATGGATGCCAGCGGCGATCGGGTTCGTCGCCGGTGGGGCGGCCCTGCTGGGTGTCGATAAGATTCTACCCCACTTGCACATCGGCGACCGGCGCCACGACGCCGAGGGGATCGAGACGTCTTGGGAGCGGGCGGTGTTGCTCGTGCTGGCGATCACGCTCCACAACATCCCCGAGGGACTCGCCGTCGGTGTCGCGTTTGGGGCCGCCAGCCTGGGCATCGAGGGAGCCACCCAGGGAGCGGCGGTGGCCTTGGCGATCGGAATTGGCCTGCAGAATTTCCCCGAAGGCGTTGCCGTGAGCGTGCCCCTGCACCGCGAAGGCGTCTCCAAGGGGAAATCGTTCTGGTATGGTCAACTTTCGGCCGCGGTCGAGCCGGTCGCCGGGGTCGTCGGCGCGGCCGCCGTCTTGTTCTTCCGGCCGGTCCTGCCCTTCGCGCTGGCCTTCGCCGCCGGCGCGATGGTCTTCGTCGTCGTCGAAGAGGTCATTCCAGAGGCCCAGTTGAGCGGAAACGCCGACCTGGCGACGGCGAGTCTCGTCGGCGGGTTCACCATCATGATGATTCTGGACGTCGCCCTGGCCTGAGAACGCCTCGTGCAGTCTCGGCACGCTCACTCCGGGGCCTCTTGAATGTGACCGCGGTACAGCCGAATACGACTGGAGACCCCGCGTTTGAACCGACTGTTGACGACCGCGACTTGACCGGACGCATTGGCTGCGATCTTCTCCATCAACATTCCCTGAAGCGATCCGTTGATTCCCAGCGACTCAGCCGTCGAACCTGGTACTGCCGAGGGTCCGTTGAAACTGGCGCCGCCGTCGACAGTCGCTGTGAAGCCCAAGCCTCGCGGTGGATGCTCCCCGGTCGGGTAGAGATTCCAGAGCATCAAGAGCGCGTCCCGTGCACCGAGTGCCAGCGACGGGAAATGAGCGCCCTGCGCCGTCGTCTCCGAAGCCTCCGATAACCGGCGCGACGAGCCGAATCCCTCTTCGCCTTTGGCCTGCCGGGCGTACCGCACGTGGTATTGCTCGAACATTCCCTCGGGACTCTCACCGTAGACGAGGTGGAGCGTCCCTTCGTCATCGACAGCGAGTTTCGGTGCATCGGAGTGCCCATCGCTCTCAAGGACGTTGGAAGGCTCACCGAAGGATTCCGCACTGTCATCAGAGGTCGCCAAGCGCAGGTCGGCCCCATCGTCTTCGCCGACCGTCCACACCAGGTGAACCGTCTCTGCGTCTTCGACGGCGATGGACGGTGCCCGGGCCGGCGTCTGGGCGTGGCCGGCGACGTGCAGAGGGTCGCTGAACGTTCGCCCAGCGTTTGTCGAGCGCGCCACATGAAGCGGTCCCTGGTAGCTGGTCCACGCTGTGAAGACAGTTCCCTCGGGCCCGACGGCAAGATCGAGGCTGCCATTGTGCCAGATCTCCTCGGTCAGTCGGCCTTTCCCGACACCATTCGTGGTGTTTGATAGATTTTGCGGCTGACTAAACGACTGGCCGCCGTCGTTCGAGCGGGCAAAGAAGGCCTCACCGCCATGGCTTCCGCCCGAAAAAACGATCTCTTGCCACAGGATGTAGACATCATTCTCGGGCGGGCCAGTCAGGACCAATCGCGGCAGCCACGAAAACGTCTCGGGACTTCTGGAGACGGCCGTCGGTTCATCGAAGACCGGCTCGCCATTGCGTCCGAAGGCCTGAAAACGGACGCTCTGCGCCTGGTTGTCGACCCAAGCCACGCCCACCTTTCCGTCGTCGGTGATGTCGACGGTCGGATCATCGACGTAGTGAAAGTCCGAATCGTTCATCCGCCACGGCCCTGCCCGCGCCGGACCCTCGGCAACCGTAAGGGGAGCACTCCATTCGACGGTCGGCTGACCACGGCTCGCAGACTGGTCCACCGAAGCCGAGCGTGTTGCAGGCGCAGACTCACGGGTGTCGGGCCGGTCGTTGGGGGACTCACACGCCCAAGAGCTCAGCAACATCAAAAGCCCCGCCGGTACCATCAGTTTGCGACTCGATCGTTTCATGACACTACCCGTGAGAACGAGCAGAGTGAATTTGGCCTGAGACGTGACGTCAGTCTATCAACTCTAGCTGCGAGTTCCCACGATGGCCTAACGATTGACCGTTTCGGAGGCCGCGCGATACAGTTGGGGTCATTCGACTGCAGGAGACTGGAAGACATGCGGAGGCATCGTTTGGCCCGACGGCAACTGTTCGAATTTGCCAATCAACGTTGGGTCCCGTCCGCATGGCGCAGATACGTCACGGACTATCTCCAATTCATGGTTGCCCATGGCCCCTTCGACCGTCTCCAAGAACTGGTGGCTCGCCTCGCCCGTGAAACTGACGCGCCGATCGTCGACCTCTGTTCCGGAAGCGGAGGACCTCGGGGGACCGAGGACGATCATCAACGGACTACACAACTTTCGCCCCGACACCGCCCGCGCCATTCTGGCGGACGCCGTCGACCAACAGACCCCAATCGGCGTCTTTGAAATCATGGACCGACGCCCCGTCACCTTGCTGCCGTTGGTCTTCGTCCCCCTGTTCGTCCTGCTGTTGACCCCCTTCGTACGCCCGTTTCGATGGGGCAGACTCTTCTGGACCTACCTCGTCCCGGTCATCCCGTTGATTGTCTTCTGGGATGGCCTCGTCTCGGCTTTGCGAACCTATTCCCCCGATGAGCTCCAAGAGCTCGTCCATGACCTCGATGGTTTTGAGTGGGAGATAGATTCGACTCCCGCCTCCGACACCGGCCCCGCTCGCATCACCTATCTGATCGGCCGACCATACGATAAAGACAGACCCTAACCACACTGGAAACGCCATGAGCGATGCACACGATGACACTTCGCCAGACTTGACGTGGTACCACTACCTGGCCGCCCTGCTCGCCGGAATGTTTTTGGTCAACGCCGTCCCTCACTTTGTAAACGGAGTCAGCGGCCAGCCCTTTCCGTCGCCCTTTGCCCACCCTCCCGGCCAGGGCCTTTCCCCGCCCGTCGTGAATGTCCTGTGGGGCTCCTTCAACCTTGTGGTAGGCTACCTGCTCGCTTCTTTTGCCCGTCTCCGAAACGCCGGGTTGTGGCCCCGGGTCATCGCCGCAATCGGGGGAATCGCAACAGCCTACTTTCTAGCGAGTCATTTCGGGCAGGTTTTGGCGTCCAGTTGAGCAACCTCGGAGGAACACACCATGAAAACGGTACTGAAATCCATTCTCGTCCTCTTCGGGGCGCTCGTAGTCGGCGGCATCTTGAACTTCGCCATTGTGATGGGGGCCTGGCAAATTATCGCCCCACCGCCGGGCGTCGACGTGATGGACCCCGAAAGCCTCGCGCAGTCGATGCATCTGTTCGGGCCCCAGCACTTTCTCGGGCCCTTCCTGGCCCACGCCCTGGGCACGCTCGTCGCAGCGTTCCTGGCGGCACGTTTCGCCCCCACCAAACCCGGTCTTCTGGCCCTGGTCTGCGGCCTCTTCTTTCTGATCGGCGGAGTCTACAACGTCGCCGTTCTGCCCGGACCCACGTGGTTTGAAGCCTTGGACCTCATCGTAGCCTACATTCCAATGGCGTGGCTGGGGTATATGTTGGGCGGCCAGAGAGAAGCGACTCGAAACAAGTGACTACTGGGAGGACCCCATGGCATTCAGTGAACGTGAAGAATCGAAGGCCGATGAAATTACCGCCGAATTTATCGAACGAAGGCGCCCACCAGCCGATGTACGCGACCAACTGGACATTGCCCATCGTATCGACAGCAAGAATCAGTCGGTACACGTCTATGAAATCCGGCCCCATTGGAAAGACGACGACGATAAGCTCGAAACGCCCGTGGCGAAGGTTACCTACGTTCGAAGCCGCGAGAAATGGAAGCTCTACTGGATTCGCGCCGACGGCGAGTGGCACCCCTACGACCCGGACGCCGAAGTGGACGAGCTGGAGGAAGCCCTCGACGTGATCGACGAGGATGAACTGTGCTGTTTCTGGGGATAAGAGGCCTCAATCGGCCGCTTCGGAGACGCGTTCAATGTGCCGCAGGACACGCATGTGGATGCGGTGGATGATGCGGTTTGAAATGCTGCGCCAATATGCGGCCGGCCAAATCTCCTGGCGATACCAGGTCTTACCGACGAGTCGGGTCCCTCCATCGGCTCGCTCGTGCAACCGGAATGCTCCGCGCTGAGAACGGAACATCGAGTCGATGTGCGGCGGCTCTATCGCTCCCCAAGGTGAGGTTTCCTCCAACGCGTGAGGCTGACGTTCGACATCGAAGGCCAATTGTCTGGGCTTATCCCACACGGTGATCGGCTCGACGAAGGCACCGGTCGAGAACTCGCAGCGACGTACCGCACCGACGCCCCGGCCGTCGATCGATGCGTCGGTCGGATACGCGATACCCGTAGAAAAGAGCCAGTCCTCCGGCGGAGGTAACTCGTCGAAGGCAACGACCTCTCGCCAGACGACTTCAGGGGGCGCGTCGATGTCGACGGAAGATTTAACCAACAATTCGGGAGGCTCGGTGGAATCGGCTCCCTCGATGCCCATCACGAACGGCACCATTGCCAACAGGACGACGACGGCGGCGATCGATTTCGTCAGACCAAAATACGACTGCAGCAAGTAGCCAGTGATCCCTCCGACGGCCCCGAGGAGGGCTCCGATCGGTGCCGCCATGATGATGCAGACGAGTCCCTCGAGGGCGAAGACGAGCAAGAGCACGCCAAACATCACGTTGGCGAGGATCCCAATCCCCAGAGATTGTGCCCACGTTCGGTCGTGACGATACCCATACAAGATCGCCGAAGCCATGCCGAGCCAGAAGGGGAGTATGACGAATAACCCCCACCCATACGTCTCGAGCCCCTGGGTCGCAACAACGGCGGCCAACACCGCGAGTGGGACGGTCGCGACAACGGCAAACCAGGCGCTACCGGCGGCAGACTCCGGGATGAGACTCGCATCCGACGGCGAATCGCCCACGTTTCGGCGCGGACGGCCGGAAGTGGACGGAATCACGGACAGCACCAGAAAGACCACCAGGCTGGTCGGAGGCACGACCATGAACAGGGCCCACCAGCGACTCGCCTGGAAAGTGATCAGCCTCCGAACTGTCAGCCAGATCACCAACAGCGCGAATGGGAGAGACGTCGCCGCCACTGCCAGTGCAACCTCCCCAGACACCGGTTCCTGTAACGGATGCTGAAGGAGTCCGTAGAAGGTAAAATACTGGTCGAATACCGACCACAAATCGTCATAAGAGGCGGCGGCGACGAGTCGGATGACCACGTTTTGCACCAGCAGTACCACGCCACCGGCGATCGTGTACGACCGCCGATCGATGGGCCCAGTCAACGACCACAGAGAACGGCCGATCCCACCGTCTTGCTGCTGGTCACCTCCGTCTGTCACGTCTCCTCTCCCGCTCGCACGCCCTCCGTGCGACGTTCCGACATCCGCTCTGGCATGCGGTCAATGAGGGCACCCCGCTACCGGCGTCGAGATATCGACTGAATAGACGATTCTCAGGGGGCCCTTTCGACGCTAAAGGACAATTCCCGACTATCGACAGTGGCTCGAAACGGAATCGCCAATCTGTGCTCGCTCTCGTACACTACAATGATCGGATCGCCCCCAAATTCCGCATGGACGACATTACGGCCTCCCTGAAGGGATTCCAACTCGGGAAACGGGAAGGCGAGGCTTCGTTTATCGCCGCTGGCCGGGAGTCCCAGCACCCGGTCCTTGGCGTCGTAGGTCGACTCAAAGGCCTCGGTACCGAAGGTATTCTGATGGTTGTTGCGGTAGTCTCCGTACGGATATCGCTGATAGTCGCGCTGATATCCGGTCTGTGACGAGGTAACCAGCGTTTCCGGGTACATCCGTTGCCACCGCTCCCAGGTCGTCTCCACGACGGGAAGCCGCTCAAGGCTGTCGCCCATCTTTGCCCCCTTGATGCCCCGCCCCATCATCTGACTCCAGAACGTCTCCGTCGAAGGGTCGAACATCACCAGATTGGATTGAAAGAGCCGACCCGACACGCCAAATCGGATCGGCTCACCGTCGTGGCGACCGTCGAAGACGATTCCAGAGCCTGTCAGGGGACAAAAGGAGACGGAGTATTCCTGACCGTCGACTCGGTCGTTATGAATCTCGTGGTGCCAGTAGAGTTTGAGTGGATATGCGCGGGCTTGGCCGTCGATGACGACTCCGAGCACCAGGTCTTTGGCGTCGAGGTAATCGGTCTCGGGAGCGCCAACTGGGACCATCTCCGCGGCCTTCGGTCGCTCTCGACCTGCGTAGGGTCGAGCATCGTAGTCCAGCGCCGGAATGCAGTCTTTCCCCGGACAGCCCATCTTGATTTCATCGCAGGGAACAAGGCACCCGTCGCCTTTCCCAATGTCGCCGGGCGCATTGACGATGCGCGGGCCATCCGCCTGCCAGATCTCACTCCCGTCATAGAAGGCCGACCACGCGAACCAGAAGGAATTGAAGGCCGGCAGTTGCTGCAGCTTCTTCCCCTCAAGGGGGCCCTGGAATGCTTCACCGCGCAGGTTCCAGAGCGAATTGGTCTGATTATCCCGCAGGACAAAGTCACCCTCCTTCGGGACCCACAATTCATTTGTTTTCACAGAGCTTGAAGGTTCCGAATCATCGGGAGCGCTCTGCGCCGACTCCGGCGTCTCGCAGCCCGTAGCCAAGCTAAACGCTACCATCAGAATCAGTGGCACCCCGACACTCCGTGCGGCCATTGTCATTGCGATCCTCACGTCGACCTCCTCCTGAAGTCACCGACCGTTGAAATCGATGTAAACGGAGGCCTCCGGGTTTCACGGCAAGTGTGTCGCAGTTGGCTAAGACGGCGCTGACTCTGCCTTCTCTCCAGCAGACGAAGCGGACCGTCCCAGCGCCCACGCACTTCCCACGAGCGCGACGCCGACGACGATCAGCCCGATGTCGACCCCGATCACCGCCGGCACGGTCTCCGTGCTGCTAGACGTCAGTATGCCGACGACCCCCGCCGTCGAGCGGGGTGCTGTCAGAAGAGGTGTCACGCCGAACAGAAGGCCTGCTATCGAAAGCTGGACGCACCAGAAACGACGAATTTTCGACGCGAAGAAAGCTGCCACGATGCATGCCGAGAATGCGAGGTAATAGGTCAGCTCCTGGGCCCCCAGTCGCCCCGGCATATGCCAGGGAAGAAGACGACTCGCGGCGAACGACGTGGCCATCGCGACGACGATGCCGGTCCCCACGCCAGCCGTGAGTTTTTCCAACACGTGGTCGACGAAGGCATCTCGCTGTCGGCGCCGACGCGCAAACCAGACGACGATTCCGGCGAGCATCGATGCCGCGGCTGCAAGCGACAGGAGCGCGAGCAGTAGTCGAGTCCAAAAGCCCCCGAAGTTGACGCTGTGGATCTCGGCGATCCAGCCGCGCAGCTCCGCCGCCCGGGTCTGCTGGCTCGGTCGGGCGATACGGGTCACCTCTCCAGTCGTCGGATCAAGGCGGACGATGGCATGTCCGAACCGGTCTCCCTCGACGGGGCCTTCGATGTCTGCACGCGGATTCGACCGTCTCCAGTTGCGAAACATGATCTTGTTGGCATCAAGACCCTCGACTCGATGCTCTGCAGTCTCCACGAGTGTATCCATCGAACGGTAGGTCTCTCCCGTGGAGTCCTTGTCCGAGGCTTCCGGAAGCGGGAGCCGGCCGTACATCCCAGCCTTTGCCGCCGTTCGATCCCCTCCGAAGACAGGGTCTACGACGGCATCGACAAAGAAGGGGGCCAGTACGATGATGGCCGCACTGTAGGCAAAGAAGAGTTGAAACGGGAGAGTGGTCACGCCGATGACCTTGTGAAGGTCATTCCACCGCACCATCGGGCGGGCATCGACACGAAACTGATGGAACTGGGCGACGAGATTATGCCACTGGATGACGACGCCAGTGACGATGACGAGTACCAGCACCAACGCGACGATTCCTGCGAAGTCATACAGTGACGGGAACCGCACGTCGTAGAAGGTATGGATGTGGAAGAAGAGCGTGCCCAGCTTCTCCCTCTGTGGAATGACCTCCCGCTCATCGGGGTCGATCCACTCCATGCGGTAGCGACCGGTCTCACCGGAAAAATACCCGACCCGGGGATAGCCGCGGTCCCCATCGGGAAGCCAGAGTGTAAACTGCCGGGGTGGTGTCGATTCGAACGCGGCTTCTGCCACCTCTGACCAGCGCTCGTAGTCCGGGGCCGGTGCGGGCTTCTGGGCGAGTGGATCCTGCCAGGTCTCGATCTCTCCCTGGAACACGACGGCGGCCCCGGTTCCGAACATGACCGCCGCCAAGAGACCCACGATGACCCCGGCCCATGCATGGAGATCCCACGCCTTCTTGTAGTTTTCCTTGGAGATGCCCATGGGAGTGAAGGCGTCAATTGATCTCGACCATCTGATAGATCCAGCCGTTGCCCTCGAAGAGTTCGACGGCCTCACCTTCGACGGGGATCTCGTAGCCGGTGGTGCTTCCGTAGTCGGCCGTTGGAAGCGTAACGACCATGCGTCCATCAATTCGAAACGCGTAGTACCCGCCGGCGATGTAGCCGATTCCCGGGACCTTCGATCCGGTCCCATCTTCGAGATCCAGCCTCCACAACTCCCAGTTTTGTGCGTACGTAATCTTGCTGGGATCTGTCTCTGAGTTAGCGTCGACCTTCTCTTCATCGAGGACAGCCGCGATTGCGACAGATCCATCGAGCATTCGCATGGCGGTTACCTGGCGGCCGCCGGTCATCTCGGTGAGGTCGCGAGTCCACGACTCGTTCAGCGTTGTGTCACCGGCGTCGATGCGTACGGCGCAGGGTGAGGGCGCGTTGGATTCGCCCTCGATGACGGGAGCGGCGGTCGGTCCAACCCAGTTCGTGAAGTAGACGTTGCCCTGGTCGTCCTTCGTTCCCACACCGAGTCCCGGACACGAGGCCTCGATGACGTTCTCGACCTCCCCGGTCTCGCCGTCGTAGACGAGGATCTTTGAGGTCTCGGCATAATCGTAGAAGTCGGGGCCCGCCCAGTAGAAGGGCTGAAAGATGTGATCCCCGCGTTTAACCATGCCGCGACGCGAGCCGGCCGTGGCCGATTTACCGTCGATTTCCACATCGATAGCATCCAGAGTTTCGGCCTCCTGGATGGTCATGTTTTTTGGATTCCACTGAACACGACCTGAATCCTCTTGCTCGAGGTAAGCGGTCGTCGGGTCGACAAAGAGGTTGCCGAACAGAGGAGCGCGCTGCACGTACTGCGAGAAATTGATCTCCCCGTCCTTGGTCAATGAGCCATCTTCAACTTGGTAGCGGGTGACCTTCGGCGAAGCCCCGCTTCCGACGAAGAACATATCCCCGACGGCCCCGATGGTCGCATTGCCCGGGTACGTCCGCGCATCGTCAAAGCTGATCTCCCCCAGTTCGAGTTCCTGGGTGTACTGTACGTAGGTCGTATTGCTGTCGTTTCCGAGAACGGTCGTCGCGATGGCAAACGACGCCTCGTCGTCGACATCCTGGCTCGGGTCATCCGCCGACGGACCACATCCGGCAGCTAAAAGCGCGAAAGATGCCCCGACGAGCGCTACTTTCTCAGCTACATGTTCCAACATCGAATCTCCTCCGTTCGTGCACTCATCTCGAAATTGAAAATGAAAATGAATTTCATTTCCACTCACGATACGTGTAAGAGACTCGTAACTCGGCTGTCAATTGAGTCCGGTCCGGCTGGTTTGAGCTGTAGGATACGGACGTTCGCCGCTAACGGGTCTTGCCCTTCCAGGGAATCAGCATCGGCGTCGTCTTTCGGTATTTTTCATACGTCTCTCCAAAGTGGTCCAACAACGCCCGTTCCTCGAAAGAGATCCCGATGAAGATGTAGCCCGTCACCAAGATGGAGAAGACGAGGTGGCCCAGGGTCATGTGGGGAGTGGCCCAGAAGGCGATGAGAAACCCCAGCATCAGTGGATGTCGCACGTACTTGTAGAGCCCCGGCGTCTGAAACTCCTTGGATTCAACCTGGTCGTCGTTCCAATACGCAGCTGCCTGGTTGAGGCCGACCAAGTGAGAATGATCGATCAAAAACGTGGAGCTGATGACGATGAGCCAGCCGACCCCAAACAAGACCCACAGAGCGACCGAGACCGTCGGGCCGGAAACCTCCCAGACGGTGGTATTCAACGGTTGCCACAACAAAAAGAGTGCGACGAACAACAAGCTGCTGACGAGAACGTAGGTGCTTCGCTCCAGCCGCTCGGGCACGAATTGGGCCCACCACTCCTTGAACCGCTGCCGCGCCATACCGCTGTGTTGAACGGCAAAGATGCCCAGCAGTGCGACATTGACTGCCAACGCCTGACCGAATGGGAGCTCCGTCTCCGGCGAATCGATCGTCCAGGGCACGGCCAAATCACCGACCCACGCGACCGCGTAGGGCATGACAGCGAGGAACAGGAGATATGAGAAAACGCCATACAAGAACCCGACGACCCGTTTCATCGGAATGCCTCCATTGGTAGCGACCCGGTAGTTTCCCCAATCGCAAAAGCTGACCGCACGTTTTTACCACACGGTCATAAATCTACCGAATGAGACGCTCGCGTCAAGGAGTTCGGGGCCGCCAGGCCCCGCTGCCCACGGCTGGCCACGGCCGCCAATGGGTTTTTCGCCGAACTACTGAAATCTCTCAGAGATCACGGGTCGGGACGCCCGGAATCCCGGGGCCGCCAGGCCCCGCTGCCCACGGCTGGCCACGGCCGCCAATGGGTTTTTCGCCGAACCACTGAAATCTCTCAGAGATCACGGGTCGGGACGCCCGGAATCCGGGCGTTCCGGCTCGCGCGACAACGCCCCGCGAGCCTTGGGAGGTGGGTCGAGATTCGGTGCACGGGCCCCGCAGGCGATGCAGCGCATCGTCGAGGAGTCCGGGCCCGAAGATCGCGCCCAGATCGCAAGGCGCAGCCGCGTTGTCGCAAAGAGTCGGGACGCCCGGATTCGAACCGGGGACCTCTTGCTCCCGAAGCAAGCGCGCTACCATGCTGCGCCACGTCCCGTTTTGGCCGGATTGCTCCGGCGCGGAGCGGGACTCTATGGATCGCGGCATACGGTGTCAAGACCTGCGGGCCACATGGGGCGGCTATTGGAGCCACAGCGAGGGGTTGGACGCAGGCATCTTCGGACGGTTGAAGCCCCGGGAGCCGTGATCATTTTAGAGTTGGTCGTCACTTCCCCCAGATTTGGAGGCACCTGATGAGCGACAAGACCGCTGATGACAAGCTGAATACCCTTCTGGCCGACTACATGGTCTTTTACCAGAAGCTGAGAAACTATCACTGGAATGTGAAGGGCAGTGAATTCTTCAAGCTGCACGAGAAGTTCGAAGAGGCCTACAACGAAGCCGCCGACTTTGCCGACGACATCGCCGAGCGCATTCTCGCTCGCGGATCCCGGCCGGCTTCGACGATGGCCGAGTTCATCAACACGGCCACGCTGGACGAAGACAGGAGTGTGCCGACCGCCGAGGAGATGGTCGCCAATCTGGTCAGTGACATCGAGACGCTCAACGGGCGTACCTCTTCGTTGATCCCCGAGATCGAGGAGACGGGCGACCGCGCCACGGCCAATCTATTGGACGACATTATCGACGCTCAGGACGAACGACTCTGGATGTTCCGTACCTTCCTGGCTGAATAGAGAGACTCGAGATCACGGTCGGGCTCGCTGTAGCTGCGAGATGTCGATCGCCTTTCGCGCCCGGCCGGCGGATGCCCGGTCCAGGCTGGCCGGGCACACAACCCATGGATGCGTCCATCGCTGGGCGCCGCCCTCTCGTTGCCCCCATGTCGAAGCGGGGGACGCGGCGCCACGACGCGAACCGTCTCCTCCTGTGCGATGGATGCGTCCATGGGTCTTTTTTCGAAGCGGGGTTCCCAACCACAACGGGCGTGTCTACACTATTGGTCGAGTGGGGACATCTCGCAGCGTCGACCCGACACACAGCGGTGATTGCCATGGAGACCAGGGTCTCTGAAGTCCTCGACAGAAAGGGCTGGACGGTCCATTCGATCGGACCGCGTCAGACCGTCTACGAGGCGATCGAAACGATGGAAAACCTCGAGATCGGCGCGCTCGTCGTCGTCGATGACGAAGAACTCGCCGGGATCATTACCGAGCGGGATTATCTAAAAAAGATTGCACTCGAGGGACGGAGTTCATCGGAGACCGAGGTCGGCACGATCATGACCGACGAGGTCGTCGCGGTCGGACCAAACAACACCGTTCGTCAGTGCATGACCCTGATGAGCGAGATTCGTGCCCGTCACCTTCCCGTGCTGGTCGACGGGGACCTCAGGGGTCTGATCTCGATCGGGGACTGCGTACGTCAACTGACGCTCGACCAAGAGTTCGAGATCCAGAAGCTCAAAGAGTTCATTCGGTCGAAGTATCCGGCATGACGGGTTGAGAATCGAGCCGTTGCTCGATAGACCGGACGTGGATACCGTTGGCATTGACCCTTACCGCAGGAGTACGCCATTACAGTCGAAGCCCACGACTCCCGACGCATCTACTCGGAACTGAATGCGCCCGAACAGGCGATCATCCGCCATGCGCTTCCCAGAAAAAAGATCGACCGGGATGACATCGTCGAGATCCTGACCGAAGAATTCAGCGAAAAGGCCGTACAGGACGCCTTCACTGCGCTCAAACAAGAAGATCGACTCTTTCGGAAGGGAAACAATTCAGAATACGTGATGATCCGACGGGACCTGTTTTGATCTTCGGGTCGACCGCCGTCAGGCCGACTCCTCGAGTGAGTCGGCCCGGCCGGCGAGCCGCTGGGCCGCCTCGGTGTCACCCATCGACTCGGCATGCGTGGCTGCAAATCTGAATCCTCGCCGCGCCCGGTCCGTTTCACCGTTGGACTCCGCGATCGTCGCGGCCCGCTCGGCCAACCAGGGAAGGTCCGCATGGACCAAGCCGGTCTCCGAGACCACGTCGCAACAATGCTGAAACCGCCTATCCCAACTCTCCCAGTCCTCCTGAGCGGCGGCGCAGCAAGCGAGCCCCATCAGCAACGGCGGCGCGTGGACGCCCTCCGGGTCGAACGAATTCTCCAGCAGTAGCAACACGGACCGGGCAGCGTCGTATTGCCCTTCGGCGATCTCGACCAGCGAGAGGTTCAGGTTCGCCACGTGTTGATTGCCGGGAACCCGAAAGAGTTGCTCGGCCTCCTGATAGGCTCGCCGAGCTTCGTCCCAGTTGTCTGCGAAGCGGGCGATCTCTCCGAGTCTGTTCCAGCATTTTGCCGCCACACGTCGATTCCCGACCTTCTGCGCGAGCCGTCGGCTGATCTCAAACGCGCGACGGGCCTCTTCCTGACGGCCCTGCGTAATCCAGTTGTATCCGATATCGCAGGTGATGAGTGCGCGCATCGAATCGTCGCCGACCTCGTCGAAATACTCCATCGCCTCGACGTAAGCCGTCTCTGCGTCGGCGCTCTCGCCGCGCATCTGGTGGATACGGCCCTTGATATACCGGGCTCGAGCCAGACCACACCGGTCTTCCCGCTGTCGATACAGTTCGATGGCTCTCTCGATGTCCTCCAGAGCCGCCTTCAAGTCAGTCGACTCGCGACGCAGCGCAGCTCGCAGCCGCAATGCGTCGGCCAACTCGCCGAGGTGACGGTTGGCGCGAGCCGTCTCGATGGCGCGGGTCGCCCACTTTCGAGCATCTCTGTCCCCTCCGGTGGCCGTCAGTAGCTCTCCGTGAGCGATCCAGTTTTGCACCCGATAGCGACTTTGATCCTCGAGATCGAGCCGCTCGAGCAGGTGTTCTCTGCGCTCCAGCAGCGACGCAGAGCGTTCGTACGACCCGGCCTGACGAGCCCGCTGCACTCCATCGAGCAGATGGGGCAAGGCCTCGGTCCCCTTCCCGGCCGCTTCGAAGTGTCCGGCCAGACGGATCGGATAGCCGGCGTCACGATGGTCCATCAGGTCCTCGATGACCTCGATGCAACGGAGATGGCAGTCCATCCAGCGTGCGGATTCCCGCGATCGGCGCTCCAGACATTCACGTAGCAGGGTGTGGCGAAATCGCCACCCGCCGTTGGACCGTTCTGCAAGCCCGGTCAAGACCAGTTTTTCCAGAAGTTCCTCGGAGCGCTCCAGACCGACCGCCTCGCAGATCGCGTCCCATTCATCCTCGGAGAGTGCCCGTCCCATCGCCGCCGCGGTCTCCAGGCATGTGGCGACTGAACATTGCAGATCGGCTTCGAGCGACTCGAACAACCGATCGATGCGTCGGTTCCACATCTGGATCGTGTCGCCGGGAACGTCGAGTACAGCTCCGTCGCCGGACCGAAAGCCCCGTGGTCCGAGCTCCAACTCGCCGCGCTGGACCCAGTCCTCGACGAGTTGAACTGCAAACATCGGATTGCCTTCGGTCCGTCGGACCACTTCGTCCGCGACATCGGGATCGAGGCCGAGAACCTCGCGCGTCAGGTCCTGCTGGGCGCCATCGGAGAGGGGGCCGACTGTCATGTGCGTGACCGCCGGAGATTCACTCAACTGCTCGAGTGAGTGACGGGCTTCGAGGTCTCGGTCGAGGTGTTTCGGACGGGTCAGCACCATCAGGATCGGAGCCGAGCCGTACTCGTCGGAGCGTTCGAGCAGGAAGTTGACCAGTGAGAGGGTCTCGTCGCCGTAGTGTGAGTCATGCATCGACATCAGCAGAGGGCGACGCTGGGAGAGCCGCCCGAGAAGGCGAGCCAGTGCACGATTTCGCTCTGCGGGGTTCTGGAACCCCTTCTTGGCGAGGGCCTGTTCGCCCTCGCCCAGCGGCCCCGACACCATCAGGTCCGCGATGCCGATGATGTCGTGGTGGGCGTTGGAACCGGTCAGGCCGAGTTGCTCATAGAGGGTTTCCATCCGGCGAATGACCTCGATCGGTTCCATGCCGACGCATCGAAAAAAGCGAGCCAACATGCCCCCCAGTTCATGGCCGGGACTCTCTCGGCGATCATGACGGGCCTCCATCACCGATACAGCCCCCGTCTCGTGGCCGCGGCGCGCAAGCCAGTCGGCCAGCCGACTCTTGCCGTATCCGGTATCTCCCGAGAGTACGACCGCCCTGGGCCTGTCCTCGGCGAAACAGCGTCGGAGTTCATCCCACAGGACATCTCGTTCTTCGATGCGATCCACCAGCGGAATCCGTCGGAGTCCGAATATTCCCAGTCCAGCCCCCTGGAGGGTCGGGCGCTTACGGTGACGCTCCGGGCGCCGCCACGAGGCGGGGATGTCGACTTGTTCGGTTACGCTCGACACATCGGCGAGTTCACCGGTATCGCCCTCGGCGAAGGGATCATCGGGGACCTCGGCTTCTACGTTTGATTGCGAGGTCAGAGTCGACGCCTCCGACAGCGAGCCGGGGGGCTGGCTGGCGACAGAGTCGTGTTCCCAGATCGTCGTGGCGCGGTCGAATCCTTCGGTGGCATCGAGGGTCCCGAGATCAAGCAGGGCCCGGGCTGCATCCGCGGCCCGACGATATCGAGCCTGGGGATCCTTGCGCAGAAGCCGCTCCAACCACATTTGCGCACCGTCTGGTATCTCGACATCGGCGGGCAGAGTCGGAATCGGGTCTTCCAGGTGAGCGCTGAACACGGCTTCCATATCGTCCTCATCGAAGGGCGGGGCCCCCGTGAGAACGCGCCAGGCGAGACACCCCACGGCATACAGGTCGGTCCAAGGCCCCTGGTCTCTCCGTCGGCCGAGGACCTGTTCGGGCGCCATATACTTGGGAGTACCCGCCACCCGATCCTCCAGATCCTCGAGGTCGGCTTCCTGCTCGGGATCGACAATACGAGCGACCCCGAAGTCGACCAATTTCAGTCCGACGCCGACGTCGGGTCGATGGTAGACGAGGATATTCGAGGGCTTCAGATCTCGGTGAATCACCCCCATCGCATGCGCATGTGAGAGGGCATCGAGCAGCGCCAATACGAGCCAGCGGACCCGAGGCCAATTCCATGTGTCGACACGACCGGAGAGCGCCACCCCCTGGATGTATTCCATCGCCATCCATGGGCTTCCCTGCGGCCAATCCCCCTCCGAAGCCTCGGCGACTTCGGGCGACACCTCTCCGAGGTCGAAGACCGTGGCGATCGCGGGGTGGTTTAGTTGTGCCATCGCTTCGACCTCCCGACGGAATCGGTTCTGGAAATGCGATTCCGTGGCGAGGTCACTGGTCATGACCTTGAGGGCAGCGGGTGTATCGGCGTGTCGATGTCGAGCTCGATAGACCCTTCCCATGGTTCCCCGGCCGATCGGCTCGACAATCTCAAACGGACCCACATGGAGACGCGACATATTCGGTTTTCCTCGGAGAGAAACGTTGGCTCCATGTTATAGAGCGGGTCGACACGGTGCAATATACCGAAGTCGACGCCTACACGGGGACCACGTACGAGCATACCAGGTCATTGACGTTGGTGCCGGTCGGGCCCACACAGATCAGGTCTCCGGCCTGCTTGAGCGGATCGTATGAAGCATGAGCTTCGAGGCGCTCTGAGGGATCGAGACCAGCGCTGCGGATTCTGCCGGCCGTCCGCCGGTCGACGATGCCTCCCGCCGCGCCGTATCGGTCGCCGGAGGGACCATCGGTTCCGTCCGTCGCGAGAATCCCGACGCAGGCTTCAAAGTGAGGGGCCGACTCCTCCAATTCGAGCGCAGCAGCGAGGGCAAATTCCTGGCACCGGCCTCCGAGACCCCGACCGTCGACGTTCACTTCGGTCTCGCCAGCTCCGAGCACCCAAAACGCATCCGACCGGTCCTGTGCCAGCGCCGACAGATGGGAGACCCATCGACGCGCCGCCCGAGTTGCCTCGCCGGTCATCGGCTCCGAGACCACCTCAACCCGCCCGGTCACCCCCGATGTGGAGCCGATCCAGTCGCGCATGCCACCGAGCGCAGTCTCGGAGTCGGCAACGATATCGACCCTCGAATCCTGAAAGCACGCAGCCCCCGGCTTCGCGGTCTCGGGATACGCCCCTCGATTGCCGGCCAGAAGGCGCTCGCGGACCGAGGCCGGAAGTGTGTCTCGCAGGCCGAGATCGTCGACGACCGCCAGCGCGTCGGCGTAGGTGGTCGGGTCCGGGACCGTCGGTCCAGAGGCAACGACATCGAGATGATTTCCGACGACGTCGGATACGACCAACGTGGTGTGGGCGGCGGGATGAATCGCGCGGGCGAGGCCACCACCTTTGAGTCGTGAGAGATGTTTGCGAACGGTATTGATCGATGCGATCGCCGCTCCCGACGAAATCAACAATCGATGGGTCGTCCGCAGATCTTCGAGCGTAATGCCCTCGGCCGGGGCCGGGAGTAGCGCCGACCCGCCTCCCGAGACCAGGCAGATGACGTGGTCGTCGGCCGAGGCCCCGTCGGCGAGGGACTCGATGGTTCGGGCGGCCTCCAGGCCACGCTCGTCGGGCTCCGGGTGGCCCGCCTCGCGGATATCAAAATCCGCGAGGCGAGGGGCATACCCGTCTTTGGTGACAACACATCCCCGGCGTATCGAGACCTCCCCCGCCACGAGCCCCTGAAACATCATCCCCGCCGCCTTTCCGAACCCGACGACGATCACGTCACCTCGGTCCGCGCGGGTCCAGTCCGGTGCCTGCGCGCCGACGATGTCGACCGAACCAGCGGCCCTCAGACCCGCGTCGAGGGCGGTCAGGACGGAGTCGTGGTGGGGCTGATGTCGATTGGAATGCTCAAGTGTGTTGTCATTCAGCATGGCATCGGATGATGGTACTTGATTGACCCCACACCCGTCGATACGGTTCGATGTTCCAAGGCAGTCCCGACCCAGGAGCCTACCATGGCAAAACGGTGGCAGAAACTCGATAAATATTCGCCCTGGCGCAAGATATCGATGGGGTTGTGGACGCCCCCCGACGACCCGACCATCTACGGGAAGGAGACCGTCGATGTCTCGAATCTGATCCCGTACCTCGACGAAGTGTCGGAAGCCTCGGGCGTACGGGTGACGGTGCCGGCCTATACGGCCGCACTGATGGCGGATATCCTGAGGACACACCCCGACCTCAACGTCATGCCCATCGGCAACCATATCTGCCAGCGCGAGACGATCGACGTCTTCTGTCAGGTTGCGGTCTCGAGCGGCAGCGCAGGGAGTGCGGACTTGAGTGGGATCAAGTTGCGGGAAGCCGACGATCTCGATCTGGTCGAAGTCGCCACTCTCTTGCGCTCCAAGGCTGGCGACGTGCGCGACGGAAAAAACGTGGAGATGGAGGAGAGCAAACGGTTCGTGCACCTGATCCCAAACGCCCTGATGGGGGCGATGCTCAATTTTCTGGATTTTTTGACCTACTCGATTCCCTGGGATCTCGACGCCGTGGGTGTACGCAGCGACCCGTTCGGAAGTTGCATGGTCACCAGCGTCGGTCAGTTCGACATCAAACAGGGATTCGCGCCTTTGGTGCCCGGAAGTCACTGCCCACTGGTGGCCCTGCCCGGAAAGGTCTGGCGCAAACCGTTTGCGACCGAAGATGACGAAGTCGAGGTTCGCGACGCGTTGACGATGTCGTGCACCTTTGACCACCGGTGTTACGACGGCCTTCAGATCGGCTACATCGTCCGAGAGATGCGGTCTCGACTGATGTACCCCCGCAAACATTTCCCCGAACCGAGCCATTGGGCCGACGCATCCGAAGAGAGCGGCGATGCCGACGAGACGGTCGCCGCCGAATGACTTTTTTCGGAATGGCGAAATCGCTACGGTTCGTTATCAGAGCTGGTCCACACTGCCTGAAGTCTCTCCGATACCCGACGGCCATGACATGAACCGCCACATCCTCTTCGGCCTCTTCGCCGCCGCGCTGTTGGTGTCCGCCTGCTCGTCGGACGGCGTCCCCTCCGATGCCGGCCCCGCCGATGTGCAGGACGCAGCCTCGGATACGTCGACCGAGGACACCCGCATCTGTGAGCCGGGTGCGACCCGGTGCGATGGCGCCGCGACCAAAGAGACGTGTGCCGAAGACGGTACGGAGTGGACGCGACAGCTCTGCCAGGGCCAGACCCGCTGCGACCCGCCGACCGGCACCTGCCAGGAGCCGACCTGCAGCCCCGGAGAATTCCGCGGATGCACCGACGATGGGCTGCAGAATGTGTGCAACTCGGCGGGGACCCGAGTCATCGAACAGCCCTGCCCGACCGACGGTCAGTGTACCGACGGATCGTGCCCCGATCCCGAGTGTACCCCGCCCGCCACACGATGCATCGGCACCGAGACCGTCCAGTCGTGTACGTCTGCCGGGACCTGGGCCGACAGCGAGACCTGTGGTCGGGGCCGCGAATGCTTCAACGGCGTGTGCGAACCCCTCTGTGAGCTTTCAAAAAAGATCTCCAGCTACATGGGGTGTGAGTACTGGTCCGCGGATCTGGACAACTACGATGACGCCCTCAGCCAACCGCATGCCATCGTCGTCAGCAACCCCGACGAAGAACTGGTCGCCAACATCGACATCACACTCGGCTTTTCCAATCAACAGCTTTTGAAGGGGCCGGCGGGCGAAGAGTACGACCTGTCGATCGAACCGGGACAGACGGCGATCTACTCGATCCCCACGGGCTACGACCACTCCGGCACCCGCGTGCTGACCGACAAGGCCATTCGACTCGTCAGCGACGTGCCGGTCATCGCCTACCAGTTCAACCCGCTCAACAACGTCGATGTCTACTCCAATGACGGCACCCTGCTGATTCCGACCAACACCGTCGGCACCGATTACTGGGGCTTGAGCTGGACCTACCGCGAGGGTCCAAGGCTTCGCGGTTTTCTGACCGTCGTCAATTCGTCGAACAACCCCAATACGGTCGACGTAACGCCGTCGGCCGAAGTCGTCCGCGGGCCGGACATCCCGACTATCGCCCCTGGAGAGACGCGCAGCTTCAATCTTCGCCCGGGCGAGTCACTGAACCTGGAGACTTCGGGCGCGGAGACCGACGCGGCCGAGCAAGACGGATGTCTGGCCCCCTCGCAGGGTGCACCGGAGAACCCGACACCCTGTCCCGACCTGACGGGCACCCACATCACCTCCGAGTTTCCCGTCACCGTCTTCGGGGGCCACCAGTGCGCCAACGTCGTCCCCGGCGTCGACCGATGTGACCACATCGAGTCGATCCTGCTGCCGACGTCGAGCTGGGGCACCGACTATATCGGCTCCAAGTTCGAGCCGCGGGCCACCGGCTCTCTCAAGGAACCGGACATCTGGAGGGTGATCGCCTCGAAGGATGGGACCCAGATCATGACCGACCCGCCCATCGCCGGAATCCATCAGACGACCCTCGACGCCGGCGAATGGCGTCAATTTGAGGCAGTCGGCGATCACCGAAACTTCCGACTCCAGTCGACGGCTCCCGTTCAACTTGCGCAATATATGGTGGGCGCAAACTGGACCGGGATTCCCAGAATCTGCAACGACCGAACCGGAGAGACCGGGATCGGCGACCCCGCCATGAGCGTCGCCGTGCCGGTCGATCAGTTCCGCGAAGAATACATCCTGTTGACACCGCGAGACTACAATCAGGGCAACTACATCAACCTGATGGTGCCCATCGGCAACGACGTGAAGGTCGATGGCCGGACCGTCCCCGACGACGCCTGGAAAGTCATCGGCGATCGAAACGAGTACGAAGTAGCGCAGGTGGAAGTGCAACCGGGAGTGCACACCCTCACCGCCGACGTGCCCTTCGGCGCGGTCAGCTACGGATACGACTGCCACGTCTCGTACGCCTTCCCCGGCGGGATGGACCTCGAGACGCTGGTCGAAGAGTTGTAAGCCCCGTCAGCTCCGCTCCACCAGGACGATGGGCGTCACGTACTTGGGCTCGTCGATCTCCTGGATCCCTGCGAACTCCTCTCGCAGCGTCGTCATCGTCTGACGGACCCACTGGACGACGAGGTTTCGAGTCGCCACGGGGGCGGCATCGACGATCGGCGAGATCAGATCGTCCGAGAGGTATTCGACCGGATCGTCTCCCCAGGGCGCTGCACGCATCAATTTCGGGAGGTCCCGGAGTTTGACAGCGTCCAGCGGAGCCAGCGGGCCGCCGACGTCGTCGGCAAAGAAATTGACCAGCCGCGTGGCAAACAGGGTCTCGAAGGTCACCTCGTCGGGGGCATTCAGCGTCCGATCGCTGTAGATAAGTTCGGCCAGCTCACCGACATCCTGCTCCTGGATCCCGAACAACCACATCTGTTTGAACGCGATGGTTCCGATCCGAAAGGCCGCATCGTCCAACTGTTCCTGCGACTTGAAGATATCGTAGGTGTTGGCATCCGCGGCGTAGGTCGGGCGGATACGCAGCAGCGATTCCACGAGTGCTCGGTCGTCGTCGCCCAGCAGCGAATAGTCGTCGCTGTCGACCAGGGTCAGTGTCGGTCGGTCGCGCATCTCGTCGACCTTCTTTTGAAGCTTCGCAGCCAGGGAATAGCCAGCCTGAAAGATCTCTTTGGTGGGAAGGTCCTTCAGGTAGCCGGCGGCCCGGTCGGACTCCCCTCGAGACAAAAACTCCAGGCCGAGACTGAGGTATCCGAGCGTCCGACGCACGACCTCGCGGCCAAGTTCAAGATTCCCCGGCTCGATTCCATCGGCGACGATCGTCCGGTTCATCAATGTTCGGAGTTGAAAGAGGATGCGGCGAAGATCATCGTCGTCGGTGATCGACCGCATCACTCGATAGACAAAAAACTCGTCGTCGAATTCGTCGCGGACCACCGCCGGAACGTCGAGCCGAGCAGGCGGATCGACGCGACGGGCCTGGTCGCCGACGTCCTCTTCTTCGATGGTCTCTCGATACTGGACCGGACTTCGAAAGGCGTAGACCTCGACGGCCTCTTCTCGCGGGACAAACCCGTATTCTTCGAGGCGACTGTTCCGCCAGCTATACGCCTCTTCCTCCATGTTGGCCATCAGCTCCCATCGAACCGCTTCCAGCAAAGTCCAGGCGAGGGTTCTGTCCACGTAGTACAGACGGTCCAGGATCATCCGGATCAGGCGTCCGGCATCCTCGTCCTCGGGATATTTGATGGCGTACCAGCCGTCGGGGGTCACCTCGACCTTCCCGTCCCACTCCTCGGGCGGCCGGTTTTCGTCGTCGGTCAACTCGACCTTCAGGTGAGTCTTGAAAAAGATCGGTAGAATCTCCGGGTCGAGCTCACGACAGACGGACTTAAACTGGTCGTCATCCGCCTCGGAGACCAGCGCGCTCAACCATTTCTCCAGAGTCTCGGTCTGGAGGCGGTCGCGTTGCCAGCAATCAAAGTCGATAAATATCTGGAGCTGCTCGGGCGTGACGTACTGCAGAAGGTCATAGCCCTGGTCCCAGCCGGCTCGTTTGATGAGCCGATACAGCACCGGCGCATCCATCGACTGGAGCGTCTCCTCGGCATCCTCACGGCGGATGATGGAGTCGATCTGTTCGGCCGGGTCCTGCACGCCCAGCCAGGTTTCGATTCGGTCGATGACCGGGTTGCCGGAGACCTGAGTCTTCAGATCTACAGAGTCTTCACTCATGAGTTTGGGCGGAGAAGGGGGAGCGCGATTCACGCCGTTTGAACGCGACGCGAGCGAAGGCGGGGATCGAACCATGCCCCATAGCGGCCCGCTCCCCATATTTCAAGCCCTCATCTCTCGGCCGTATTCCGCGCCGCGCAGCCTTGTCCACGGGCGCGCGCTCCGGTACAAGCCGCCCGAGATCCGCAACGTCACGTGGCTTCGGAGGTACGATGCGCGTATTTGTGACAGGTGCAACCGGTTTCGTCGGCTCCCATGTCGTCGAGGGGCTCATCGACGCGGGCCACGAGCCCCTCTGCCTGGTACGCGAGACCTCGGATACCGAACATCTCGACGACCTCGGAGTCGAGACGTATCTGGGCTCACTCGATGACATCGAGGGCCTCGACGGAGCGGTCACCTCAGCCGATGCCGTCATTCATCTCGCTGGCATCGTCAAAGCGAAACAGCCCGAAGACTTCTACCGTATCAACGGCGATGCGACCGAGGCGCTTGCCGAACTGTGTGCCGGCTCCAGCGACACTCTCGAGCGGTTTGTGTACGTCTCGAGCCTGTCTGCCCGAGGGCCGTGTTTTTCCCCGGGAACCGAACCGATCGAAGAGCCCCAGGAGCCAGTCAGCCACTACGGCCGCAGTAAGCTCAGGGGCGAAGAAGGCACGCTCGAATACGCCGAGTCGATGCCGGTCACCATTTTTCGTCCGCCCCCGGTATACGGACCCCGGGACTACGAGATGTTTCGCGTGTTTCAGGGCGCTTCGATGGGCGTCGCCCCCATTTACGGGGGAGGAGAGGCGAAGTTGAGCGTCGTACACATCTTCGACCTCGTCGATGCCATCGTCACGAGCCTGGAGACCGACCACCCCTCCGGTGCCGTCTTTCCGATCGACGACGGAAGCTACTACTCTTGGAAAGACCTGGTTCGCGCTGCCGGCAAGCCCTTCGGCAAAGAGCCGGTGACTATCCCGGTGCCGCCGTTTCTGTTCGATATGGGCGCTCGGGCCAGCGAACTCTGGGGCAAGCTCACCGGCCAGGCGATGATGTTTACCCGCGACAAACTCGCCGAGATGAAACAGCCAAACTGGGTATGCGGCCACCGGGACCTGACCGAGCTGCTCGACTGGAGTCCCAATTGGCCGCTGGAACGCGGCGCCGAGCAGACCGCGAAGTGGTACGTCGAACACGGGTGGTTGTGACGGGTGAGGATTGCCTTGTGGCTGCAGTTCGATAGGCTGTGAACCGTCCGGCTGCGCCGAGTCTGCGATCGAATATTGAAACAAATTCAGGATAATGACGAAAACAGTTATTGAGGGCTCGGACAGGGCACCACGACCTGGGAAGAGCCGCACAGCGACAACCCGATAGCCGCATCTACATCAACAGGAGTCAGAGATGAGCGTGAACAAGGCAATTTTGGTGGGTCGACTGGGGAGCGATCCCGAAGTCCGTTCGACTCAGAGTGGAACGTCGGTTGCCAACATGAGTTTGGCGACGAACCGCTACTGGAAAGACCAGTCCGGCCAACGACAGGAAGAGACCGAGTGGCATCGCGTCGTGGTCTTCGGCCGACTCGCTGAGACCTGCGGCGAGTATTTGTCGAAGGGCCGTCAGATCTACGTAGAGGGGCGGCTTCAAACCAACGAATGGGAAGATCGAGACGGCGTCGAGCGCCGCACGACCGAAATCGTCGCCAACAACGTGCAGTTCCTCAGCGGCGGCGACCAGGGTGGCGGCGGAGGCGGAGGCTTCGGCGGACCGCCTCCCCAGGAGCCGTCGGGTCCGCAGGGCGGCGGCCAGCCCGAGAGCGGAGACGACTTCGACCAGTCCTTCGACGACGACGATATTCCATTCTAACCGGAGTATCGAGCAGTCGTCATGCTGGGGTAGGTCACTTGGCACACTCAGGGGGGTATCAGAACCGATGGATCGACGGAGGGGGAGCCACGTGGCCGCAGCAGCAGTACTCTGCATCGCAACTCTGCTGGGCTCGCCCGCGGCCTCGGGGGTGGGTCACCATCGCCTGCAGGGACGGCTGCTCTGGGCCGGCTCGAGCCGGCCCATCCCGGGGGCTCAGGTCCGCGTGGCGGGCACGAACCTCGCCGAGACGACCGATGCTCGAGGCCGATGGCACTTCGAGGTGCCCGAAGGTGCATACGAACTGCATTTCAATTTTACGGCTCGGGACCGGCACCACCGCGTACGGCTGGTGCATCAAAAAGTACCCCAATACAAGCCGGCCGTCGCGTACGCCATCCCCGCTCCACCGACCCGGATACGCCCTCCCGAGAACACCCTGCGATGGGGGTTTCCTCGTGCCGGACGCATCCTTCCGAGGGGCGACGGGTCCGACCATACCAACCTGGCGATATCCGGCGACTCGGCAGCACGTAGCCCGTCTTCTTTGAACATCCCCGCCGAACGATGGCCCGAAACGATCCGTGTCGCCCGTCGCTCGGATCCCGACGCCGGCTGCCGGAACAATCCGATCGTTGCGATCGAAGAGCTCCCGTTCCCAACCTACGTTCGAGGCGTCCTCCCGCCCGAAATCGGAGTCTTTCGAGATCTTCCGAACGCCTCCCAGATCTTTAAAGCCTTCGCTGTAACGGCCGCGAGTTACGGGCTGTGGTTTCGGCTTCGGTACAGCGGCGACTCGAGGCGACGAGTCGCAGCCCCTTTGCCTCCCGACGGCCTCACGTGGTTTCACATCGATGATACCGCGTGCAATCAACGCTACAGCGATACGAGATTGGCCATTGCGGACCGGGCAGTCCGCGACGTCGTCGATCAAATCCTGACGGACGCATCCGACCCGGAACGGATAGACAAATACGAATATGCAGCCAGTTGCGGGAGGCTCGGGTCTCGTCCGGAGCATCAGATCGACATCGTACCCGACGCCCACTTCGGCAGTGTCTGCGTGGGGGGATGGTGCGGCCACACCGACTGCGCCGGCCACGAAGACCACCCCGAGCGCGCCGGACCCGACACATGCCTCGTACGGGGGATCTGTCAGTGGGGCGCCGCGGCGATGGCGTCCGATGGCCATGATTACCGAAGGATCCTCGCGCACTATCAGCCAAACCTGCGGTTACGCGGCGCCTCGCCCGCCGTTCCAAGACACGTCGAGTTGACCGGTTTCGTCTATACCGACCCCGACGACATTCCCGGCAGCGGCGTCGATGGGGCCGTGGTCCGGCTCGGCGAGACTCGCGAGACGCACACGGACACAGATGGAAGGTTCAAAATTCCGAGGATACCCTGGCCGGATCGGCCCGGAGAGATCTCGGTCACACATCCCGACTTCGAGCGTACGTTCGCCGAGATCCTGTGGGCCGATGGCCCGGTCACCTGGACGAGTCTGCACCTCGATACACCGACGGTCGAGACGGGAGGCGACGTGTCGCTGACAGATACAGACTCGTCCCCATCCATGGAGACGGTCGAGACGGCCTGTCGCATCGGCCCCGGCCCCACAGCCTTGTTCGGGGTCTTCGGTGTGTTCGTCAGGCGCCGCAGGTCGCGTCGAGACACGTCCGAGCCGCCGCCCGGATCGCTGGATCACCCACCCTGCTGAGCTGCGAAATCACATCGCGGGGTCGTCCCACACGAACCCTGGGCGTTGCACAGCGAAATCGGGATCTCCAGGCTGTTCGATTCGACCTCCTGGGTTCCGATGGTTTCGCCGAGCAGGGTAATCTCGGCGACGATGGTGATCGATTCGCCGCGCGCTTCCTGAGTGTATGAATCGTAATCGAGTCGCCGAAGGACCAGGGCCCTGTGCAGGGTCTCGAGCGCGGTGATCGTCGACCCACTGTTGGTGAACAGAGACATCTCGAGGATGGCAGCGCCGCCGTCACTCTCGATGATGATCCCGACGCGCTGGTCCTGGTCGAGTCCGAGTTGCCCGGACTCCGAGATGCTCGGGTATCGGATCTGGAACTGCTGGATTTCGATGTCGTTGACGTCGAGAAACAGGTTCTCGAAGCCGCCGCTGCCGCCCCCCTGTTGGCCCGTGGACTCGACGGTCCGCGAATCGGCCAGACGATTCACCACACTGACGTAGTGGGTAAACGAATTGTAGTAGAGCTCCTGGCGGCGAAACTGGTCGAGCATGTCGTTTTCGGCCGCCTGACAGAATGCGTCCGTGCCCGCGCCGGCCTTGTTCTCGCCGAGCTGTCCGGAGTTGCTAAATTCCTGAATATTGAGTTCGAGGCGTGTCCGGAAGTTCTCGACATCGCCCGGCGTGACATCGTCGCTGCAGCTCAGGGTGGTCCGATCGTAGGTGGTCGGCTCCATCTCGCCGGAGGCCTCACCGCACTGTACCTCGGTAGTCGACTGCGTGCCACTGAAGGCCGCGATGCCCTGCATCCCGAGGGAGGCTTCCTGGTCGATGCAGGCAGAGCTGAGACCGGCCAGCATGACGAGTCCGGCCCAGGTCAGAACGTATTTGGAAAACCTCATTATCTTTCCTCTCGGTATCTCTTCCATCACTGATTCGACGTTCCCTGCGGCCGGGCGCCGGACCCGGATGCTCCACTGTTCTGAGACGGCGTCTGAACATCGCCGGCATCCATGCCACCCAGGGCCTCGCCTCGATTCACGATCCGAGGCGTGATGAAGATCATCAATTCGGATCGACGCTCACTGCGCTGATGCTTCTTGAAGAGCAGTCCCAGAATCGGAATACGGTGCAGGAAGGGGACGCCCGTGACGCTGGAGCCGGAGTTGCGCGTGTAGATCCCGCCGATGACAGTCGTCTCGCCGTCTTCGATAAGCAGCTCGGTCTCGGCCTGCTTGCGAATGATCGTCGGGTCACCCCGTGCACCCGTATTCTGGAAATCCGGCTCGTTTTTGGTCGCTTCGATCTCGAGTTGCACGTTCCCGTCGGGAGTCACGTGCGGCTTGACCGTCAACTCCAGGGTGGCGTCGACGAAGACCGTCTGAACACCGGCGGCGCTGACGACGCTGATGGGAATACTCGTTCCCTGTGAGATGGTCGCTTCGCGGTTGTCCAGCGTCAGGATCTTGGGCGCACTGATGATCTTGGCGCGTCCCGATTCCTCGGCGGCCGACAGACGAAGGTTCAGATTCACCGCTCCATTGACGCTTCCCAGTGTCAGCCCGATCGCACCACCTGAACCGGAACCGGCAGCGGCCGGAAGATTGACAGCAAAGTTGGGGTTCTGGGCCGTACCGGCGAGGGGCGTCTGCCCGTCGGTCGCACCACCGGCCAGGCCGACGACGTTCGGAAAGACCAGTCCCGTCGGATTTCCGTTTCCCTGGGACATGGTGAAATCACCACCCCACTGGATGCCGAATTCCTGCGAGAACGTATCGTTCGTCTCGACGATCCGGGCCTCGATCAGCACCTGAGGCACCTGAGTGTCCAGCGCTTTGACGAGCTGGCGAATCGACTCGATATTCTCGGGCAGGTCCTTGATGATCAGGGTATTTGTCCGTTCATCGACCGAGACGCTTCCCCGCGGACTCTGGAGCCGCTCGACCTGCTCGACGATGTCGGAGGCACTCGCGTAGTTGATCGGCATCAGATAGACCTCCAGCGGCCGCAATTTCTGGGCGCGCTGGGCCGCCTCCTGTCGTGCTTTCCGCTCCTCCATCAACGTCTTCTGGGGCGCGACCCGGATGACGTTTCCACGGACCTCGAATCCGAGGCCCAGCGACTGAAGAATGATGAGGAAGGCCTGATCGAGGGGGACGTCGTCGAGCCGAAGCGTCACGTTCCCACTGACCTCGGACCCGGCGATGATGTTGACCCCACCCTCTTTGGCAAAGAGACGGAGGACGTTCTGGATGTCGGCATCGCGCAGATCGATGGTCAGTTGTGTGCGACTCATCCCGGGAACATGCTCGACCTTCGAAGGGTCAACGACGGTCTGCGGCGCGCTGGGCGGCGCCGAGGTCACCGACTGACCCTGCTTGGGCGGCTGAGGTTTGCCGGCCTGCTGCGGCGAGGGACCGGGGTTTGAACCGGACGTCGCCTCTTTGGCGAACTCCCAGACGAGCTTGTCGCCGCGCTGTCGGATCCGTTCGCGAGCGTCGCCGTTTAACTCGGCTTCCATGCGTACCTGACCGTTCTCCTCGGTGAAGCTCGAGACAAACCGGACGGCACCCGAGCTTCCGTCGGCTGCAATGGTTCGCTGAAGGTCTTCGGGGAGCTCGACGTTATTGAGCAACATCACTGCCCGGCTGTCCTTCCAGGGCATGCGTCGATACTGACCGGGCCTCTCGAGTTTAACGACGATTCGCGATTGGCCGTCGGTGTGTTCGAGGCGAATGTCTCGGATGGTGTTCGGAGCGCGTGCCCCATCCTGCTGGCCATCCTTCTGAGCGACGGGCACGGCGCGGCCGGAACGCCCGGACTCCGCCTTCTCGTCGTTGTTCATGCGCTTTCGGAGTCGGTTCAACGCCTGTTTGCTCTCCCGGCGCTGCGACTTCAATCTATCGAGTTCGTCTCGACGCTGTGTTCGGCGGTCTTCGAGTTTTGAAATCTTGGAGCGACTCGCCTCGAGCTCTCGTTCGAGTCGATCGATCCGGCTCTCGTACTCGGCGACCTTCGATTCATCGGCCGACCCGGACTCGCGAGCCTTCTGCAGTTGCGACCGAAGACTGGCGATGCGCTCATCCTTGCTGGATACCTTCTTGCGCATCGTCTCGAGGGTCTCTTTGGCCTCCCGGGCCTCTTTTTTGGTGGAGGCGAGTTCGTCGCGCTGGCGCTCAAGCTGCTTCTTGAAGGTCTCTCGTTTGGCCCGCAATTCAGCGAGTTTCTCCGACGCCTTTTCTGCGGCGGCCTTCTGTTTTCGGAGGGAACGACGCATATCGGCGAGTCTCTGCTGAGCTCGGTCGCGCTCGGACTTCAGTGCCTCGACCCGCTCTCGACGTGTGTCGAGCTCGCGGCTGAGGGTCTCGAGCTTCGATGCCTTTCGGTCGAGCTGCTCCTGGAGCTTCTCGCGTTCGCGGCCCTCGGCCTGATTTCGTTTGGCCCGCAGGCTTGCGAGTTCGTCCTCGAGCCGGTCGAGCTTGGACTGACTCGATGTCAGTTTTTGATTCGCCTCGGCGACGCGTTCTCGACTCGATTCGAGCTTCTCATCGAGTCGCTTCTTTTCGGCCTCGAGCTTTTGAAGCTGGCTGGCCTGACGCTGATTGCGGTCGCGTTGATCCTCGAGCTGCTTCTTGAGCGAACCCAGACGTTGCTGCACGGCATCTCGCTCGGCCTTGACCTCGTTGACCGACGTTCTGAGGCTCTCGACATTGCCCGATTTGTTTTTCAGTTTCGATTCGAGCTCGGCCAGTTCGGCATTCTTGGCCTTCAGCTTCCGGCGAGCCTGTTGAAGTTTTTGTCGGCTGGCACCGTCCTGCTGGCCAGATCCGGGTGATTCCGACGTCTGAGACGAGGCGATCGGCTCACCGCCGGTCTGCGCCGGCTCGCCTTCGACGAAGATGACGACTTCGTCGCCCTCCGTGCGAACATCATAGTGAGCCGCGGTCTCGAATCCGACGATCAGCCGGACGCGAGGGCGACCATCCTCTCTGGACTCCAAAAGCGCGACACGCGAGACAACTCCATTGTTGACCTGTTGTGTCGACTCGTTCGACTGGAGCACGCTGTTGGAGACATCGACGACGAGCCGCAGGGGATCACGAAGCTTGAAGACCGAAAAAGACGGCGTCTGACTGCTCTTGAGCCGAAGGTAGGTGCCCTTCTGCTGCTGCTTCACGTCGAGCGTCGCCACTTGGTTGACGCCCTGGGCCGTCGATGCCTGCTGCGCCCGTGCGTCTTCCGCACTCGCGGTGATCCCTCCCACAACACACAGCAGCCCCAATAACAGGCGTCCGACGCGCCCGCCGGCGGCCCCCGAAACGGAGTCGAGTAGCCGGTCACCGATCACTGCTGTTGAGAGGCATTTCACGTCAAACATCCTCTGTTGGTTAAGTCGATCTTGAAGCATCATTCACTCGGTGGCGCCAGGCCGGGAAACCGTTCATCGTCGGTCCCCGAACCCTGTCTCGTGTTCTGCTGTCTTCGGCGCGGGGCCCGTTGCCCGGCGTCTTGGCCGGAGCGCTCCCCGGACTCCATCTGCTGGTACGACTCCTGAAGCGCCCGTCGGCCCTCATCACTCTGCATCAATTCGTCGAGAATGCGCCGTTCCTCGGAATCGAGGCCCCGCTGCTGGCCGAGTTTCATCGTCGCTTCCCTCAGTTCGATCACGCGTTCGCGCTGGGTGCCCTCATCGCCGCCGTTCGGCATCGCGATGACGACTTCATTGGCTCGGATGTCCTCGATACGCCCGCCCTCGGTGCCGACCCGGTCGCCCTCTTTGGCGAGATGTCCAGTCCCCGCGGGGTCGATAAACATCGCCTTCGGCACCGAGACCTCGCTGATGATAGCCGTCAGACGCAGCGACCCGATCTGGTATTTCTGCAGCGGGGGGCGCCCATCCATTGATTCCGCCTCTTTTTCGTCTTCCTGACGGGAGGCCTCCGAGATCTCTATCTGCGGCGCAAATGGATTTCGACGAGAGGTCCCGTTTGCCGAGTCCTGGTCTTCATCCAACGACGGGAGAGCCGGCGCGCTCTCCTGGTCCGACTCGTTGTCCGGCTCCGCCTGAGCCTTCTCGCCTGTCCCCTCCTGGGGGGCCGTCTCCGACTCCGATTCGTCCGACTCCGATTCGGCGGCCTCCGATTCGGCGGCCTCGTCGGCCTCGCCGACAGATGCATCCGCCTGACTGGACTCGTCGGACGCACTCGCCCCGTCGTCGCCGGCGAAGGGATTGCACCCGGAGATCCCCAGCGCCAGGGCGGCGATGCACACGGCAACCGCCGTCATCGGGTTTTGTATACCTCGGCTCATCAATTCGATTCCTTGTACCGGTAAGTCGTCGCCGTGGTGTCAACCACGAGTTCTCCGGGGGCAGCCCCCTTGTTATCATCGCTTCGGGAGAGTGAAAGATTTTTGAAGTTGACGATACGGTTCATGCGTTCGACGAACTGAAAGAAGCTCATCAGCTCGCCGTAGTTTCCGGCTAACTTCATGGAGACTGGAATTTCGACGTAGTATTCCTTCTGGTTGTTGGTCATCCGCGTGAAATCCTGGATCTCCAGGCCGGCTGTCTTGGCCTTCTCGTGGAGCAATTTCAGCAACCGGGGGATCTGCGCGGAACTCGGAAGCTTGTCCTCTGCAACCACGATCTCGGACTCCAGCTCCTCGATCCGATCCTTGATCTTCTTCTGGCTCTCCTTGAGTTGCTGCAATTTCTGGCGCTTTTCGACCTTCTCGGCCAGTTTCGACTCGGCCGACTGAATATCCGTGCTCAATGGACTGTACAGCACGAACCAGAAACCGGCGGCCAACACCGCCACGACGACCCCGAATCCGATGATCTTCTGGACCAGCGGATAGGCGTTGAATTGATCGAGAAACTCTTCCATCAGTTCGTCTCGCTCAGGATCCCTTCGAGTCTTGTTCGGTCGTCTCGCCCATCGCGTAATCGAGCATGCCGGTCACCCGGAACTCTACGACTTGCGTGCCGGCGGCCTTCGTGTCGCTGGGCCGCACGAAATCGAGCTGTACATTCCGAAAATGGTCCGCCGTCTCCAGACGCAGCAAGAACTCGGCGACGTCGTCAGCATCGAGGGCGTTGCCGGAGAGCTCAAAACTCCCGCCACTCTCGGTGAACGACGCGATCCAGAGGTTTGCCGGATTCCACTCGACATTCCACTGTTTCTGGTTTTGCGCGTATCGCTCCTCGGCGTTTCGCGGCGGGCTCAGAATAGTCTGTAGTTCCGTGAGCATCCCGAGGGGGCCGCGAGATTTCTTCTCGATATTGGCCAGGACGTTGAGCTTCTGCTCGAGTTGTTTTTCCCGAGCCTCGTAGTCCTTGGTCTCCTCGACATCCTTCTCCAGCGCCTCAATGGCCTTTTCGGTCTCCTGGACGTCCTCACGAACACCGGCCAGCTCATCCTGCATCGACAGATACAGGAATCCGAAGACGGCGATCTCGACGACCAGAATCGCGGCGAAGGCGAGCAACTGAAACTTCCCCGCCGAGCGCGCTCGCTCCTGTCGTATGGGCAGCAGATTGACCCGAATCATTTCTCGTTGGTCCTCCGCAATGCCAGTCCAACCGCGACGCCGGCGATCGGTGCCCACTCTTCGAGCTGGTCCGGCGAAAACTCAGAAGTGTCTGTCTCTATCTTTCGGAACGGGTTTGCCAGTTCTACGTCGACCCCGCTGGTCGACTGTACGGTGCGCCGCAGCGAGGGGATCGCGGCGGTTCCACCGGTGACCACGATCCGGTCGACCTGACTGTCGGCGGCGGTCGTGGCGTAAAAGTTCAGGGACTCTTGGATCTCGTCGGCCATCTCCCGGGCCTTCTGCTGGATGATCTGCTCGACCTCTCCGGGGACGACCTCACCTTCTAGGTCCTCGCCGCGCGCCTCGGCCGGTGTACCACCCATCTTGTAGATCTCCGCCTCGCGATAGGTGATGTTGAGCTGGCGCTGAATCTCCTCGGTGATGTCTGCGCCACCGGTCGAAAGATCGCGCGTGAAGTTGGTGACGCCTCCCCGCACCACGTTCATCGAGATCACTGAACTCCCCATATCCAGCAGGTTGACCGTCTCGTCGGGCATGAACCCGTAGTTGACCTCGTACATGTTCTGGACGGCAAAGGAATCGACATCGACGACCACCGGCTTGAGGCCGACCCGGTGGCAGACGCCCACGTAGTCGTTGATCATCTCCTTCTTGGCGGCGACGAGTACGACATCCATCTGCCCCTGATCGTTGCGCCGATTCAAAACCTCGAAGCCGATGAAGACGTCTTCGATATCGAAGGGGATGAATTGCTCGGCCTCCCACTGGATCGACTCTTCGAGCTCTTCATCGGTCATCATCGGGAGCGTGATCTTTTTGATGATCACCGTGTTGCCCGACACGCTCAGGGCGGTCTGCTCCCGTCGGATCTTGTTTCGGCCCAGCAGCGTATCGATCGCCTCGGATACTTCCGTGGCATTCATCAGCTCTCCGTCGACGATCGTCTCCGGCGCAAGCGACACATAGTCAAACGTCTCCAGATGCAGCGTGTCTCGCCGCGACCGAAGCTCGCACAATTTTACCGAACTCGAACCGATATCGAGCCCGAGACAATTCTTTCCCTTGGCCATAACCGCCAATTCCTCTGTACCAGAGCAACGATGGGACGTCGCTGGCAGGGTGCCACGCCATTTTTGGGGGTGTCAAGAAATTACAATGGCATTGCCGCGCATGTCGTCTCCATTGTACACTACCGGCGGACGGCAGGGTTTCTCGGCGTTGAGGAGGAGTTATGGATGCTCAGAAACTGCAGGAATTCCGGGATCAGCTCGAAGAACAGCGCAAAGAGCTGATCGAGAAGATCTTGCACACGGTGAACCACGAGATCGATCTGAAGCCCGAAGATATGGCCGACGAAGTCGATCTGGCGTCGGTCCTGGCCGATCAAAACTTCAATCTCAGGCTACGTGGACGGGAGCGGCGGTTGATGGAGAAAATCGATTACGCCATCCAACGCATCGATGCCAACGAATTCGGCAACTGTGTCGCCTGCGGCGATTCCATCGCCCTGAAGCGACTCGAGGCGCGGCCGGTCACGACGATGTGCATCGATTGCAAAGAGGATGAAGAACGTCGCGAACAACATTACTCCGACTGACCCCGAACTGCTGATGAGTGATATGACTCTCTATCTGGTCGACTCCGAAACCCATTCGCTTCATGACGAGGCCTCGTTGAACGGCCAGGATGTGGTCTTCCCCGACGACATCAATGGCTGGACCGACGTCATGGACTGCCGTGGAGAACCGTACGACGAGAAGTCGATTCCCGAGAATTGCGAGCTGGCACACCACGTTCGGAAATTCTACATCCTGGTCACCGAAAGCCAGTGGAAAGACCACGCCGGAAGCGACACCGAGGAGCCTGCAACGGCCCCCTGACCCGACTATTTTAGGAGATGCATGCGACGTATCGTCGCTCTCGGCAGCGGCATTGCCGGCTGGTACGCACTGCGAACATTAAGTGACCAACTTCAGGGCCGCCCTCACCTCGAACTCACGGTTCTATGCGAACAAAACCACCTCTCGTACGGCCCCCTGCTGCCCGGTGTGGCCTCGGGACGACTCGAACCCGCCGATGTGTCCCTGCCCTTCTCCAGAGCTGTCGACGATGAAAAACGCATCGTAGATGTCATCGAGCGAATCGACCCGACCTCGCGCGAAGTCATCGGCGAAAACGCCGTGTATCCCTTCGACGCACTTCTACTCGATCCCGGGCTACGGACCGATTGGTCGTTGCTTCACCCTGATCGGACGGGGGGCGCCACCGGGGTCCACGCGCTCCGGACCGTCGCCGATGCGGTACGGATCCGCGACGAACTGCGCGAACGCCTGACCCACCCGGATTCGACCTCGACGACCGTCGCGATCGTCGGCGGAGGGGCCACGGGCGTACAGCTCGCCGGACACCTGGCATCGGCCGCAGTCGACGGCGCGATCGAGGTTGTCCTGTTCGAATCAGAGGGGCGGCTTATTTCCGACCATCCGCCCGAGATGCAGGTGGCTGCAGAGCAGCGGCTCACGGAGATGGACGTAACCGTGCGCACCGACACTCATGTCCAGTCGGCGGCCTCAGGGAGGGTCACCCTGGAAGATGAGAGCTCGGAGACGTTCGATACGCTCGTCTGGTGTGGACCGAAACGAGGCCGCACCTATGGCATGGGCAGCGACACCCCGGCAGTCCAGGACGGCTTCATCGCCATCGATGACGCCCACCGGATCCGTGGCATGGCGGCGGCCTTCGGATGCGGTGCCTCGACGCGAACAGCGACGGGCCGCGAACCCTCTCCACGACGCAAAAAAAAGCAGGGAACCGTCGCCGCCATGAATCTCGTCGCCTCGCTGTCCGGTCAGTCGCTGAGACACCTCGAGCAGAAATCAGACGTGCTCGATGGACTGCTGTGGCTCGGATCGAACCATCTCGCTCACCGCGGTGGAACCTTGCTGGAGGGCTGGGCCGCGAAGACGATCTTTGCGGGCTATCACGCTTCCGTGCTGCCGGGTGCGATGTCCAAGGCACGGCTCGCCAGTCAGTGGCTGACGGAGTCCAAACCCCTGCTTTCGGCCGAACCCTAAATGGACGGACTGGCCACAGAGGCGAGGCTTCTAGAGGTCGAAGTTCTCGAGTTCCTCGAGGGAATCAGAATCGTCGCCCTCTTCGGAGCCCTTCTCGGAATCCTGCGGGTCGTCTCCAGTGCCTTCCTCGGTCGACGGCTCCGAGCCCGTGCCAGTCTGTTCGGAATCCGGCTGTTTGGCGTCTGTGCCATCCGATGCCGCCGCTTCAGAGTCTGCCGGATCGGGATCTTCGGCCTCGGTATCTGCCTTTTCGGGCTCTGGCTGGTCCGAGCCAGCTTGCTCGGCATCTCTCTTCTCGGGATCTGGCTGGTCCGAGTCCGTCTGTTCGGCGGCCGGTGCTTTCGATCCATCTGCAGGGGCGCTCTCGCCGGCGGACGGCTCGGTCGGTTCGTCGTCGTCTTTTTTGTCTGCACTCGGCTGGGGGGACGGCTCCCGGCTGTCGGCTCCGCCGGGGTCGCGCTGATCTCCCGCTGATCCCTGGCCGCCCGGCTGAGCGGCGGCACCGGCGGGGTCGGGCTGTCGATCCGATCGGTCCTCTTGGTCCTGGTCTGTCTCGGCCTGACCTTCGGCCGCGGTGACGTCCGCATCGCCGGCCGACGCATCCTTCCGCACGCCTGAATCCTCTCGGCCAGTACCCATGGCAGCCTTGTCTGCCGGCGGCGAGCCACCCGGTTCTTCCTGCTGCTGGACCGGTACCTTCGGCTGGTCCGGAGCCTGCTGCTCCCCGGCGGCAAACCAGGGACCGGCATCGACAAAGGTGAAGTACCCGAAGGCAGCGGCCGACACCAGAATGACGGCAGCGGCGTAGAAAAAGCCGCGACGACCGCCGGTCTCTTGCGACTCGTCGCCGGGCTTGCCGCGACCCGGTTCTGTGGAGCCGGCTCGATCATCCTCGGCGGGTGCCGGTTCAACCTCGATGTCTTCTTGCTCAAGATCCAGCGGCTGAGCGGCCGGACCATCGACCTGGGAATCTTCGTCGAACTCGCCGAGCGTATCCTGAATCCCCGCCATGATTTGATCGGAGGCCTCGTCCCCCTCGTCCAAGTCCACTTCTTCGGGTTCCTGCTCCGTTTCGGCCGAGCTCGGCTCCGGCTCCGGCTCGTCGAGGGGCGACGGGGCTGGGCCTCCCATCGGTTCTCCGAGATCCGGAGAGTCTTCGTCGTCGCCCTCCACATCCTCGGTGGCCCCGACGCCGGGCATGCCCATCGCCGTCGCGCGCGGGCCGCCCTCCTCGTCGTGGATCTCCAGCTCATTCGGCCCGGAGGGCTCCTCGGATTCCAGCGGCAATTCCTCCATTTCGTCGGTATCGAGCGTCGAATCTGCCGACATCGATTCCGTTCCGTCTTCGTCGTCTTCTTCGAGGAGTTCGAGAGCCGAGGGGGTCGTTCCGGCGGATTCCGAGGCGACGTCTCCTTCGCCGACGATCCCGGCCCCCTCCGAACTCTTCAACCGCTCGCTCTCCTCGGCCTCCCGACGGCCACCGCCCGGCTTACCCGGGGCGGATTCCTCCGGAGTGGGAGCATCGCTGTCTTCGGGGGGCGCTTCTTCGTCCGATGACGAACCAAACAGAGGGGTGCCGTCGTGGGGGCACACCTCCACGTCATCTTCAAAACTTCGACCGCACGTCGTACAAAATCGCATATTACGGATATCTCCTTGAGCGTCTTCTGCAAATCAGTCGGGCGTCGATAGTCGGCCCGCACACCCCCGACTCATTCCGACCCGTCGTCCATCTCGAGCGCCCGACGGACTCGCTTCTCGGTACACCATCTGGACACGCGTTTTTGAATGGCCGCGCTCAGTTTTTCTTCGGCGCCATATCGATTCTCAGCGCGCTCGTAGGTTGGCTCAGGTACCCCCATTACTTCCAACACCCGGGATCGAATGTCCGAAGGCTGCAGCTCGGAGCCGAGCTCTTCGATCGCGCACTCCATCTTGATGCGAACCTTCGCGAACTCTTCTTTCGAGAGGTTTTCCTCAGATTTTTCAGGTTCGTCGCTCTCGGAGCTGCCTTGGGTGGAGACACCTGCGGACTGAGCTGAGGATGGCGTCGACGGTGCCTTCTGCGTCGTCTCGTCGACGGCGTCGCCCCCCTTCTGACACCCGACCACCAAACCTGCAAGCAGAACAACTATGATTGAGTCGCGTAGCTTGCTCATGTATTGACCGGGGCTCGGCGGACAGACTATGACGTGCGGGTGGTCGACCCTGAGGATCGTAGAGGAGATGCCGATACCGTCAACCGTCGAAGAGTTCGACTCTGACGCCCCTGTGGCGCCGACTCCCAACGCCCGGAACGCCTGTCATGAATGACACACCGTCTTGCCCGGTCTGCGACGAGCCGTTGCCCCCACGCGACGAAAACGACGCCTTTCCCTTCTGTTCGAAACGCTGTCGACAGATCGATTTGGGACGCTGGCTCGATGAACAGTATTCAATTCCGGTGACCTCCGACTCCACCGAGCGCACGATGCCCGAGCAGTCCGACGACGAATGAACGCCGCCATCTACCGAATTTCGGCCGGCAACTTCTGATCGAGCCGCACCTGGACCGACGTCTCTTCGTCGCGCTGGATCTGGATGTAGCGGACCCACTGGTGGAATCCCTCCTTGGTCACCTTTAGCAGCCACGTGCCCGTGGCCAGTTCCACGGCTTCCTCGAGCGGAGCTTCTCGAGTCACCTTCGAGCCCGGCCCCTCTGGGTTCGCCAAGTCCTTCGGAATGAGGGCGATCGAGGCCCCCTTCTCGGAGACATCGACCTTGGCCTGCCCAAAAAAGGTGCGCTTCTCCGGGCGCATCTTCAGCGACTTCTTGGTATCCGAGGTGACGATCTCGACGGTCTCGGTCACCGGCTTGTGATCACGCACGCTGCCGCGGACCTCGTAGCTTCCCGGGAGCAACTCCATCCCCTCCAGATCCGAACCGTCTGCGACGAGGATCCCGTCGATGTAGATCGAAGCGCCCGACTCGGGCTCGATATCGACATTCAACTCCGCGAGCTTCTTGTTCCAGACCTGTGCCTTGACGCGTCCGATCTCCCGTTTGGCGTCCCGACGCGTCGACGGATCGTTTCCAACCGCCAGATACCCCTGGTAATAGAGAAGCGCCTTGGCCCATTTCTGCTTGCTCTGCCACACATTGGCCAGATTGAAATACGCGGAGGGGTACTGCTGTGGCGCGGCCTGAATGACCTTCTCGTAGTGCGGAATCGAACGCGTCAGGGCGTTCATGCCAGCGAGTCGATTCGCCTCTTCCAATTCAGCGCGCGCGTTCACGCCCTGCTCCCCGTCGTCCTGAGCCACCGCGGCGGTCGACCAGAACATGCCTCCGATCAGGAGGAGCGCACACACGATCGAACGTCGAATACCGCAATGCACCATTCCTACTCCTCGGAACAACTCATCCACACCAACTGTCTATGACCATGCGACTTGTGTCATCGCCCATTGTAGCCGAGTATTCGCGCCCGTCCAATCCGGATCCTGTCTCGACACCCTGCTGAGTGGTCATGGCAAACTTCAAATTCATCACCGACGTCTCGAATCTGGATCTGCTCCAGGGGCTGGCTCGGACCCGGCGTCGCCTGATTTTGTCGACTGTCGGCGGGCTTGCAGTGACGTATGCAGCCGGGTTTGGCGCGTCGTGGTACATCAACGAGGTGAGCGGATCGGTTATCTGGAACATGTTCGTCATCACCGGGGTGATGTTTCTGGTTCTGATCGTCAGTTACCTGTTGACCCTGCTCGTCGGCGATCTGACGTTCGAGGGCCCCTGGCGTGAAACCGTCGTATTGGACGGGCCCGACGGGCCCGACAAGGCCCCGGTCGCCAGCCACAGCGGCGAATTCCTGGTGATTCTCATTCTGGCGATCGTCGGCAACGGTGTCGGCCTGAACGTCATCACGGGCGGCTTCCTCGACGAGTACCATACCGTGGGGTACTTCAAGGTGCGCCTGCGGGCCGACACGCCCGACGCTCGGGTCAGCGGGCTCCGAGATCTGACGAAGCCGACGAATCGAACCAACTGGAGCAACCCCAAAGTTCAGGCCGTCGTCGTCGATGCCTTCGACGACCCGAGCCCCGAGGTGCGTTCGATGGCCGTCTGGTCGGCCGGCGAGATGGACATCCAGTCGGCGACCGATCGGCTTATCTCGACGATGAAAGAAGACGACTCGCCGGACGTCCGCGGGCGAGCCGCCATCGCCCTGGGGAAACTCGGATTGTATCCCAGGACGCGAAAGGCGGTCGAGTCGGTCCTCGAGGATGCCGAACAACCCGAGGCCATCGTCGGAGCCCTGCGTGGGCTCGCGCTGATGGATTCGGCCGACTCCGTCCCCGTCATCCTCCCGTTTGTCGAGCGCGACGACGAGCAGGTGATGCTGTCGGCCTTCTGGGCGCTCCGCAAAATCGGCAGCGAACGGGCCCGCGACGCCGTCCGAAAGGTCATCGACGGCGATCCGTCGCACCTGCGCAAATGCGCGGCCTGGGATACCCTCAAGAAGGTCGCCACCGCCGACGATATTCTCTGGGCTCGCCGGATGTACCAAAAGGACGATCTGGGGCCGCCCTGCGAGATGCGAGTCTGGGAGGAACCGCACAACACCAGCCATCGGATTCTCGTCGGCGACACATTCCACGAGAAACTCATCAAAATCGTGGCCAACGAAGCCGGCGTCGAATACCGCGACTGGTTCCAGAGAATCGTCAACGACCCCTCGGCACCGGGCCGGCTCCGGGAGGTCGCCAGCGAGGTAATCGGACAGATCCGCTCGATCGAGTCGGAATAAACACCCCGCGCAAACACATCATTGCAATACGCGAGGAAGGATTCGAACCCTCGACCTTCGGCTCCGGAAGCCGACGCTCTATCCAACTGAGCTACTCGCGCTCGATGGGTGCGGATAGCCGACGGCGAGGGCCTTTGCAAGGACGGGATACGGCACGGAGACGCATTTCAGGTGAAACGATTCTCCGAGTTGTCGCATCTAGGCCTTGACCCATCCCGGGTGACGTGAATAAGTTATCCGGCCGAGTGAGGCAGGTATCTCGGATACCGGCTCGCTCGCGGAAGCAATCGAAGCACACCCCGGACCGAGCCTGCGGCCCGATTATTCAGACGAGAACGTTCGAATTACTTCACATTGTCTGTCTGAAAGACGCTCATCCGAGCTGACATACTTTCAAGGCAGGGAGGAGACGATGATCGACTCCGCTTCGACGTCCGCCAACCAAGCTGCCGCTCAACAGGAAGGAATGCATGAAGTGACCGGGGGTGCCACAAACGCCTCCGATGTGCCCGCCCGCACCGCTCCCGATGGGGTCGACCAGGATCTCTGGGATCTCCAGAAGGACTGGGCGGCCGACGGGCTCTCATCTGAGACCGATTCGCTCACCAACTACTTTCGCAAGCTCAAGCACATCGAGCCGCTTCCAGCAGAACGTCAGCAGGACCTGGCTCGACGGTACGTCGAGGAGGATGACCACGACGCCGCCAAGCTTCTCATCATGACCAACCTGCGTTTGGTCGTGAAACTCGCCAAAGAGTACAAGCGGCGTTGGACCGACCTGGTCGACTTGATCCAGGAAGGAAATGTGGGGCTCTCCGAGGCACTGACGCGATTCGATCCCGAACGGGGCGTCAAGTTCACCAGCTACGCCCAGTATTGGATTCGGGCGATGATCTTGAACTACCTGATGAACTTCATGCGGCCGGTCCGGATCGGACGGTCGCGCGCCGGACGCAAGTTGTTCTACAACCTCAAAAAGGCGCGCCGGCAACTCTTTAAACAGGGTATCAAGCCGACGGCTGCCCGAGTCGCCGAATACCTCGACGTCGATACCGAAGAGGTCGAACGGGTCTCGGTTCAGCTCGACGCTCCCGCGGTCTCGCTCGATGCCGAAGCCCCCGGCCGCGAAAATACAACGGTCGGCGAACTGATGGAGGCCGACACGATCTCACCGGACGCGGCGGTCTCGGAGATGGAATTCTCCGACCGGGTCCAGCAGGCGGTCGCAGATTACGGCCGCGAGATCGACGATGACCGGCGCCGCGCCATCTGGTTTGAGCGCATGATCGCCGAGGACGGCAAGACCCTCGCCGAGCTGGGCGACGACTGGGATGTCTCCAAAGAACGGATCCGACAGGTCGAAGTCCAGATCCGTGAGGACTTCAAGGAGTACCTGCTCGACCGCTTCGGCGAAGATATTCGGGTCAACTGGGGTCACCTGCAGGGTGAAACCGCATCCTGACTGACGCCGCGACGCACCGCCTCGCCGCCCGGACCTCGCCGGTCCGGGCGGCGACACTTTTTTGTTCCACGCCGGTTGATTCACGCCGCGGCCGGACGACGGAATATCGAGCTTGCATTTACAAATGTCGCCCGCTAATGATGTGCGCCGCGCAGTGAGCGCGAGTAGCTCAGTTGGATAGAGCATCGGCTTGCGGAGCCGAAGGTCGGGAGTTCGAGTCTTCCCTCGCGCGCTTTTCACATACATTGATCATGAAGATGTCATCGCATCCGCTCGACGTTGATTTTTATCGGAGAAATCCGCACACCCTGGCCCGTGACCTGCTGGGCCGTGACCTCGTGCGACGGACGGACGAGGGCATTCGACGCGGGCGTATCGTAGAAACCGAGGTGTACGGAGGTCCCCACGACCCTGCCAGCCACGGAGACAGTGGAGAACCGACCGACCGGACCGATTCGATGTTCGGCCCACCCGGCACAGCGTATGTCTACACGATCTACGGCATGTACCAGTGCTTCAATGTCGTGGCGCCCGCCGAGCAGAAAGCCGCGGCGATCCTGGTTCGGGCCGTCGAACCGATGGATGGCCTCGAGATGATGGCTCGAGACCGTGGACTTGTGGACCGAGACGACATCGGTGAACTGAAGGACTCGACGATCGGAAATCTCACGACCGGCCCCGGAAAACTCTGTCAGGCCTTCGACATCGGGACCTCGCTCGATGGAGCCACGCTGGACGGCCCCCCGCTGTGGCTTGAACCCGGCGAGCCAGCCGTCGACAATACAGAGGAATCGATCGGGGCATCGTCGCGGATCGGCCTGAACCGGGAGACCGTCGGAGAGGCCGTCGACTGGCCCTGGCGATACACACTCGAGGATTCGGAATTTCTGTCACGTCCCGGCTAACAGGTCCTCATTGCACTGAGCCCAACCGGAGAGCTTTATGACACCGATTCAACTCACCGAAGGTACCGGCCTCCTCGTCATCGACGTGCAGGACCGACTCATGTCGGCGATGCCCGAAGACTCGTCCCATGACTTTCTGAAGCACAACCGACTGCTCGTCTCCCTGGCTGGTGATATGGGGGCGCCCGTCGTCTACACCGAGCAATATCCCGACGGGCTGGGAAGCACCGAGGACTCACTGGCCGAGGTCCTCCGACAGGCTGACGCCGACCGGATTGAAAAGACGCAGTTCGACGCCTGCCACGCGCCCGACAGCGATGCCATCGGTGAGCTGCCCCGGGAGGTCATCGTCACCGGCATCGAGGCTCACATCTGCGTACTCTCGACGGCTCGGTCACTGATCGACGCCGGCCACAGTGTCGCGATTCCCTTCGATGCGGTCTTGAGCCGCCGGAAGCGTTACATGGACAATGGACTCGACCTGTTGCGCGAGGCGGGAGCGCACGTCACCAACACCGAGACCATCCTCTACGAGACGCTCGGCAGTTCCGACCACGAGCTCTTCAAGAAGTACTCGCGGCTGATCCGCTAGGTCGTTACCTCACCTTCAGATACTGCCGACATCGTTCGCCGAGATTGGCGTCGGGCAACATCTCGGAGCAGCGTTCGAAGTGTCGCTGCGCCTCGGCATAGTTCCCCCGCTGCTGCATGATCTTCCCCAACCGAAAGTGCGGCTCCGCGTAGTTATTCGGGCATTTCTTTAACGCCTTTTCGAAGTGATCAATCGCCTTCGAGAGGCTGTCCATCGCTTTGTGCGTCAGCCCGATGTTGTTGTAGGCCAGACACATCTGTGGCTTCAGAAACACCGCCATCTTGAAGTGTTCCAGGGCCTTGTCGTACTCGCGTTGGTTGTACAGGGCCCAGCCGACGTTGTTGTGTGCCATCTCCGGGGTCGGATACATCGGCTCTTCGACCAGAGACTGAAAGATCTCCTGGGCATCCTCCCAGCGTTCCATCGACAGATACACCGATCCGAGGTTGTTTTTGGCCGTGAAGTAATTCGGTTTGATCGACAGGGCTTCCTTGTAGTGCTGAATCGCTTTGGAGTACTCGCGGCGGCCCGAGTAGATAAACCCGAGCAAAAAGTGGGCTTCGGCCATCTCCGGATCCATCTCGAGCGCCTTGTTTAGCGACCGGATCGCCGGGTAGATTTGATGGTTGTCGAAATACCCGGACGCCATCTTGTAGTGCCACTCGGCATCTCGAACCCCGTCGTTTTTCTCCGACCCGGAGGTCGCACACCCGGGGAGGATCCCGGGTCCAACCAGGCTCAGCACAGTTATCAAGATCACGAATCGTTTGCGTTGCATGCCAGAAGGCTCCGGTTCGAACGGAAGGGAGTCGTGGCGTCTCGCCGGCAAGGGTATCGGGTCACCGAGCCAAGACAACCTTTTTACTTCTCTTCAGCACCTATCGGTCCGGTTTCAGTATGTCGCTTTCCGAACGGGAAATCGCCCTGTTGCTCGAAGAACTCGACCCACTGGTCGACAATTCCAGCCTTCAGAAGGTCTTCGAGGCCGACCCACGCACCCTCGTCCTGCGGTTCCGCACCTCCGGACAAAACCACTTTCTTCTGTTGTCGACTCGGACCGACGCGACGCGACTCTATTTCGTCGACCACAAGCCCAACCAGCCGGACTCACCGACCAGCTTCACGATGCTGGTGCGCAAGTGGCTCGAGGGAGCCTCACTGACCGGAGCTGAGCAGATCAACGACGACCGAGTGGTGCGACTGGAGTTTCAGACTGTCGACCCCCGGTGGACGCCCCCGGAAGAAACCACCGACGACGATCCTCCGCTGCGCCACGTCAGTCTTGTCGCTGAACTCGCCGGCCGCGTTGGAAACGTCTTTCTGGTCGACGAACACGACCGCATCATCGGACGGCAGACCGACGAAGCGATCGCCGGCCGTTCATTCGAACGCGGCGACACCTGGTCACCTCCGCCGGCCCCGCCTCAAAACGACAAGGCCCGTCGTCTACGCTTCGGCATCGACTCGGTGGGCGCCGAGGATCACCGCCGGTCAAAAGCCGTCCAGAGGTACTACGAATCGTCGCTTCAGGCCCGAGAGGCGCGCGAAGCCTTCGATACACTGCGCACCCGAGTGGAACGTCGACTCCAGCGATTGCGACGCCGCCGCGAGAAGGTCGAGCAGGATCTCGAAGAGGTACAACAGGCCGATCAGTACAAACGGCGCGCTGAGCTTCTGCAACAGGCCTACGGAAAGGTCGAGCGCGGCGACGAGTCGGTGACGGTCCCGGATTTCTACACCGACGACATGGCTCCGGTCGAAGTGTCTCTGGACCCGAGTCGCAGCCTCCAGGAAAACATCGATGCGTACTTCCACAGGGCCAAACGCTACCGCCAGGCCCAATCAAAGGTCGAAAAACGCCTGGATAAGACGCGCGCACTGATCGAGCGTGTCGAGAAGGCCCTGCAGACACTCGACGACTTGAGCGCCGAGAGTGCCGAGGATCTACCGACGGCCGACGCGCTGAAGACGCTGCGCAGCCGCTGGCTCGATGAGGGGATCTTGGAGGAGAATCGCCCCGACACACAGGCCGGTCAAACCAGAAAGAGAGAACAACGCGACCGTCCGTATCGCGAATTCACAGCCCATTCCGGACGCACCATTCTGGTCGGGAAGGGGGCTGAAGAAAATGACTCCCTCTCGACGAAAATCGCCCGCGGCAGGGATATGTGGTTCCATGCCCGGGACTTTCCGGGAGCTCACGTCGTCTTGCGCCTCGAAAACAGGGATGAAGCGCCGACGCAGGAGGATCTCTTGGATGCGGCGACCCTGGCCGCTTACTTTTCGAGAGGGCGCCGGGATACCAGCGTCGAGGTGACCTACACCCGGGCGAAATACGTACGAAAAACCAAGAACCTGCCGCCGGGAAGGGTCTACGTGTCGGACGAATCAGTTCTCGGACTACGACCCGACGACAAGCGGCTCGAGCGGCTGCTCGATTCCGAGTCGTGAGTCACTTGACCGAAAATGGAAACAGAACCGGCATGCCCTTCTGAGTCTTCGGGAAGCTCATGCTCTGGACCACGCCGCGTACGCAATTGCCGACATCGGTTCCTTTGAAGTCGGAACTCTGAATCGAGACGCCGGAGGTCTGGCCGGAGGGTTCGACCGTGAATTTGACCTTGCAGGTGCCCGAGAGGCTCTCTTTGTTGGATTTCTGACCGCAGTTATTCACCCGTCCCGAGTATTTTCGGATGGTATCCATGACCATGGACCGACTCGGCTTTTCGGGCAGATCTTCGGCAGGTTCGGAATCTTGATCGGCCGAGGTGCCTGCCGAGCCCCCGGATGAACTACCGGAGCCGGAGCTTCCACTTCCCTTCCCGACGTTTCCGAGAAGCTCGTCCAGATCGTCGTCACCGCCTCCTCCCGAACCCCCGCCGCCGGACTCTCTACGCCGGGCCGTTCGCGTCGGTTCCGGATCGGGCTCCTGGCCCGCCGGCTCGGCTTCTTCATCGGACTCCGCCTCGGCGGTCTTCTCTTCCTCTTGATCGTCGGACTCCTTGTCCTCGCCGGCATCGGTGCCTGCCTGCGCCACCGCAGCGCCGCCGTCGGCCGTTCCAGCATCCCCGCCGGCCGCAACAGCCGCCTTCTCATTCGGATCGGGTTCCTCGGCTCCCGCTGATCCTGGCTCAGCTTTCTGCGTGCCGCTGCCGGCCTGGCCGCTGCCCTTCTGAGCCTCGGCCACCCGCTGGACTCTCTGCGGTTCCCCATCGCGGGTCATGACGTACAGGGCCCCGATACCGGCGGCCGCGAGGATGAGCGCACCCACGATAATCGCCACAATAAGGCCGGTATTGTTGCTCCGACTTCCGCTCGGCGCCAGATTCGGCATGTTGTTGACTTGTCCGGACCCCGACGCCTGCGCGGCCGGAGCCGCGCCCTTGGATCCGCCGCCCGACTCTTCCTCCTCGGAGCTCATGGCGGCGTGGGTCGCCGCCAGGGATTGAATGTCGATCAATCCCGACCCTTCGGTGGCGGCTCCCGCCCCCGTTGCTTCCGGTTCATCGGACTCCTCGTCGACGGCGTTCATCTCCTCGACGCCGTCCAGACTGAAGAGAACGGAGTTTTCATTGCGCTGGTCGACCAGGTTGTCGTCGAGCCCGGCACCCGATCCACCATCGGACGCTGGCTGATTGGAAGAAGCCCCGTCGTCGTCAAAACTCTCGAAGGTTCCGCTGGAACTCGACCAGACACCCGACACCTGCGAGGCCCCGGATTTCGAACCGCCCGATGCAGTTTCGTCGGGATCCGAGACTCCGGCGAACATGCCATCATGCTCGGAGGTAGCATCACCGACCTCCTGCACCGACTCCTCGGGCTCGAGTACCTCCGGGTCCGCCTCCTGTACGCCGGGATCGTCGTCCTCGCCGGGGGGCATCTCCTCGGTCGTCTCGTCCCAGTCGGGATTCTCGACGGTATCCGACGCATCCGACTCGTCGGCCGAGAGGGCTCCTGTCTGAGACGGATCCATCACCCGCGTCTGTTCGTACCCGGATTCAGCGGCCGGATCTGCGGCCTGTTCTTCATGGCCCGCTTCGCCGGCACCGACCAGGTGATTCAGAGAATCGACTTCTTGCAATGGTTTCCAGTCGTCCAGACCGCTTCTCCAGACGTACGACTCCCCGTCGAGCACGCCCTCCCCCACATACGCGGCGACCTCGTCGGAAGTAATAGGCCCGGCGCGGTCGCCGTCGATCACGGCATACCATTCGACCGAGGAGTCACCTCCATAGTCTTCACCGAAGCCGCTCGCAGCTCCGCTATCGGATTCGGATGCCCCGTCTCCTTCGACACGAATGACTTCTTCGCATCGTTTGCAGCGAAGCTTGAACGTCTTCCCCTGCACCTTGTCGTCCGCGATGCGGTATTTGGCGCCGCAATTCTCACATACGATCTTCATCGACGGCTACCCGACCACCAGGAACTCGATATCCAGATTATCGAAGCGCGCCTTCCGCGGTCGACTCCTGGACCTTCGACAGAAAGCTCTTCTTGAGATCCAAGAGTCGGTCGAATTTGGCGTTGCCCTGGACGTCCATTCGTTCCATATCCGGGCGCTTGATCTGGCCGTCAACCAGCATGTCTTCGAAGTCGTAAAACTTCGATTTCTGTTCGCCGCCATCGTCCTGTGCGAACGCTCCGGCGGACATCAACAGAACGGTAGCAGCGATCAAAAGAGTCACGATACGTCGCATGGTAAAACTCCTTGATGTGTGTGTAGTGCTTCTCCTCCGAGACTCCGGCCAGAAAAGTACCAGAGCCTCTCCTCGAACGTCAACGTTACGGGTCACCCCGTCGAGTCCACAGTACAGAGCCCCCGACGCGTTGGGTCCATCGGTGCGCGCCGGAGGCGAGATCGTTCGGATTCTCGTAGCATCCTACTTCAGAGCTTCGGAGTCAGTCGTCTCGTGCACCTTGTACATGAGCTCCTTCTGTTCCCTGAGATTCGAGAGAGGCTCGAAGTCTGCTTCCTCAGGGGTGTCGTACTTCATGCCCTCCGGGACTTGAATCTCTCCTTCGACCACCATGTGATCAAATTCGACGAATTCAGAGTTCTCTTCCGACTCATCGGCCTGCGCGAACACGCCGGTCGATAAAAGCAGAATAACCAGTCCAGTCGACAGTGCCATCAGACGTCGCATCATTCGCCTCCTCGAGGTCTCCGGAGAAACGTTCCAGCAGCTCTCGCCTTCCTCACACACAAAAACAAAAGCCCCGATGAATTCCTTCCATCGGAATCCATCGGGGCTTTCGTGCGGAGACGTATTTGACCCTACTGAGCGGACTCTCCATCGGTCGAGCCGTTGGCGCCGCTGCTTCCAGATGTATCGGTACCGTCCGCCCCGTCCGATTCCGAATCCGGCGACTCGGCGGGTGCGGACTCCTCGCTGTCTTCACCGTCGGTGCCAGCGCCGTCTTCGGACGACTGCCCATCGGTTTCCGCGCCGTCCTGAGTCTGCCCGTCGGTTTGCTCACCACCTTCCTCGGAGTCGGTCTTCTGGGCCTCCGACTCCAGTTGATTCTGAAGGAAGTTCTTTGTCGCCTTGTAATCTGCGACCTTCTCCTCGTCGTCGACCAGCTCGATCAACCGCTCGTAGTACTCCACGGCCTTGCGCTGGTCGTCCAGGTGGCTCTCGTAGAGCGTAGCGAGCCGTTCGTAGCTCGACACGTGTTCCGAGTCGCAGTTGTCGACGTAGTACTGAAAGTTGTCGGCCGAGCTCTTGTAGTTGGTTGTCGCAAACGCGGCGGCTCCGAGCCCCAGGTGTGCCACGCAGTTATTTGGAGCGATGCGAACCGCTTCGGTGAAGTGGGTGTGGGCCCGCTCGTAGTCGAGATAATCCAGGAGAATGGCGCCGATGTTCAACCGGCTCTCCAGATAGTTTGGATCGGCTTCGATCGCCTCTTCGAATTCATCGACCGCACTCGGCACGTCCTCCTCTTTGAGGTAGACCAGACCGAGATTGTTGTGCAGGTCGGCGGCATCCGACGAGGCGGCCTCGACTTCCTTCTTGGGATCCCCGACGTCCTTTCCATCGTCGTCGCTGTCGGATCCGGACTGCTCAGAGGCCGACGCCTGCTTGGAGTCGGCATTCTCGGAATCGGCCCCTTCGGACTCGGAATCTCCTTCGTTCGAGCTAGAGGCCTTCTGGGCCTTTGCGTCGTCGGTCGAAGCCTCTTCCGAATCCGAGCCGGACGTCTCCGATGAATCGGATTCTTTCTCTGCAGTCTTCTGTTCGGTCTCGCCGTCGGACTCCGACTCCTCATCTCCGTCGTCGGTTTCTTCGCCTTCCCCGCTGCCGACGCGCAAGCCCTTCTGGAACGCGTATTTTGCCAGGGACAGATTGCCCCGCTTGCGGTAGATGAGGCCCAGAATGTTCAGGGCCCCGACGTTCTGGTTGTCGTCGCGCAACACATCGCGGACATATTCCAGGGCCTGTTCGTCATCCCCTTCTCTCATGGCCATCGCCGCCAGGTTGTTCTTGGCGGTCAAATTGCCGGGCTGCCTGGCGACAACCTCTTGGAACATCGTACGCGCCTTCGTGTACTGCTCGGCCGCCGCATACCCCTGAGCCAGCGCCACTGTGTATTCGAGAATCCCCGGATCGAGGTCGTGAGCTTTCCTCAGGTGCGGAATGGCCTCGGCATTCTCGTTGAGTGTCAGGTGGACGATCCCGAGGTTGTAGTGGGCCTCCACAAAATCGGACTCGAGTTCAATCGCCTCCTCGAGCTTCGATTGAACGGCCCGGTAGTCGGGCTTTTTGGCTTTGAGACCCTCCTGTGCCTCCTGGAATGACCGGAGCGCCTGCTCCGACATCTCCAGCTCTTCGGAGAGCTTCTCGATCTGGCTCTTCTCTACGACCTTGTCGGCCTCAGAGGTATCCTGCTGAGATGCGCAGGCCCCAAGACCCGCCGCCATGGTCCCGACGAGGAGACCGGCCAGAAGCATTCGAATGTTTCGTGCTTCGAAATTCATGAATCTTACCTGTTCGCGTGTCTCGTCGCGTATGCCGCGTCGCTTCGAATCGTCTGAATGGGCTGGCTACGAGCCCCGGCCAACGCCGGGGCTCGCGCCGCGAGTCTTCGTCAGCTCTCGCCGCCGCTCTCACCGTCGTCCCCGGTAGAATCGGCGTCATCGGCTGGCTGGCCTTCACCGCCATCCTCGGCGCTCGTCTCGCCTTCCTCGGCCCCCTCTTCCCCTTCGCCGGGTTCGGGCTCGGGAGGACGCCGCGCATAACGGGCTTTGGCCCGCTGCATGGCCGTGTCGAAGTCGGTGACCGCTTTCGGTGTGTAGAATTTCACTCGGCCATGTTCCGGATCGACGCCTTTCTGGCCGGTAATCGGGTACTCGGCGGAGCGCAGATCCGTAATTTTGGCCGCCGACTTGCGGCTCCATTCGTTGTACGCCTGGAGTCGAAGGGCCACGCCCAAGGCGGATGAGTAGGCCTGGACCGCTTTTTCCTGCAGCGGAGCGGCTCGCTCATCCAGTGTGAAGCGGTACTCCATCTTCTGTTGTTCATTGAGCCCCTCCGGCAGGGGAAGATTGTACAACGCCTTGTAGAAGGTGTTGTAACTCTCACCGATCCGGTAGGCGGCTGCCGAAGCCCAGCGCGGCGAACGCATCTCGATGATCTCGCTGTAGACCTTCTCTACGGCCTGCTGCTTCTCGGCCTTCTCTTCCATGCGGTTCTGGAGGGTGCTCATCGGGAAGGTCAGCTCGACGTTTTGGAACTCCTTGAACATCCGCTCGGCCTGGCGGAACCGGGCGTGAGACGCGGCGTGGCGCATGCCGGTCTTTTTGGCCTCGTCCTCCATCTTCTGCCAGGTCTCGACCGCGTCGGTGAAGTGTTCGTCGGATTTCTCTTTCCAATCATCCGGCTGTGTCTTCTCCATGATGAGCCCGACCTGCGTGTGCAGCTCGACCTTCTCTTCGGGCTTGACGTCTTCCCGGTCCAGAAAGTCCATGAACTCACTCATGGCCTTCTCGGGATTGTCGCGCTTTTGCTCCAGGAAGCCCATCTTGAGTTTGACCCCTCGGATGTCGTCGCGCTCATCCTCGAACAAGTCGATGTACTTCTTGTAGGTGGCGATGGCTTTGTCCCAATCCTCCATCGCCTCACGAAGCGATGCCGCGTTGTATACGGCATCGGGCGCGTTCGGGGCGTCGCGGTACTCTTCCTCACCCAGGCGGGCAAAGTAGTCCGCCGCTTTACCGAAGTTAGCCCGCGACTCGGAGATGGCTCCGAGCACGAACAACGCCTCGGGAGCCTTGTCGGTCTCCGGATACTTGTCGACGACTTGCTCGTAGTATTTGACCGCCTTTTTGACCTCGTCTGCACGTTCAAAGAATGCGGCGGCGTTGAACAGAGCGCCCGGGGCGAGCTCCGAGTCGGGGAATTCGTTGTACAACCGCAACAGCTCGTTGGCGGCCTTCACGGTATTGCCCGCTTCGTCGAGATCCTTGGCACGCTCGTTGATCGCAAAGGCAATGGCCGACTGAAGCGCGTCTTTGGGCGTGACGTCGAAGATCTCGTTTTGAATCAGGTAGCGTGCCCACTTTTCGACCTCATCCCATCGGTCAAGCACGTAATTCGCCTCGAGAAGGCTGTTCCCGGCGAAACTCGCGTACCGGTGCTTGGGAGCGTTCTCGATGATGCTCTCATACCGATCGATGCATTCGGCGTAGTGGCCGCGCGCCTTGTAGACCTCGGCGGCCACGAAGTCGACGGTCGGTGTGATCTCGGTCTTCGGAAACATTTCCGCATACTGGTCCGAGGCTTTCACGAAGCCCTCTTCGTACTCGAGTAGATCGACCTTTTCGTTGGGATCCTTTTCGCTGGGCGGCCCCTCTTCCTGGGTCTTTTTGGCGTAGGTATCGCCCTCTTTCTCTTCGAACTTCGCCATCTTCACCAGGATGCTGTCCGGGTGGTGCTCTTTGACCAGCTCATCGTAGGATTTGACGATGCCGTAGGCGGCGTCCTGGACGATGGCCGTCAGTTCCTTCTCTTTGATCTGTTCCGGATAGGTGTCGGCCTCGTACATGTCGACGACATTCTGATACCGCTCGGCCGCCTGTTCGTAGTTGCCCAGGTCCAGCAGGTGGATCTCCGCCACGAAGAAGTTCATGTCGAATGAACTCGGGTGGTCCGGGAACCGTCTGATATATTCCTGGTAGTATTTCGCCGCCGACTGATACATCGACGTCGTCTCTTCGGTCTGCCGACTGAGGTCATCGTATTTGTCGTTCTCCTGAGCCCGCTTGTGGTAGCGGTTCGCCAGGAAAGCGAGTGTACTCATCTTCAGATTACGCGCCTCGTTTTGCCAGTTCTCGTTGTCCTCGTTGGTCTTCCACCACGTCCCGTCGTCGGACAGATACGAGACGTAGCGATTGATCGTCTTCTCGAGGTCCGGAAAGTCATTGATATTCTTCTTGGCCGCGATGACCGACTCCATCCATGAAGGGATCTTTTCGTGGTTTGGTCGTTCATCGATGAAGTAGGTGTAGACCTCGACAGCCTCACGGTCCTTACCCTGACCCTCGTACAGCCCCGCCATGCGGGCGAGCTTGTCGAAGATGAATTCCTCGTCCCGCTCTCGTTCCTCCGAGAGGTAAGAGCGTAGCTTCTTCCACCCGTCCGGAATCTCGGCGTACGCGGAAACCAGGTCGTTGAGGGCTTGATTCTGAAAACCGAGCTTTTCGTTGGTACGCTCGATGACCTGCTTGAAGGTATCGACCGACTGCTGGAACTGGGAACGGTTGTAGTAGACCCAGCCGAGTTTATAGAGCGCGTAGTCGTAATTCGGATTGTTCTTGTAATCCAGAACGCGCTTGTATTTGTCGCGGGCCGCACCGAGCAGCTCCTTTTTGAAGAAGTACTCGGCCAGCGCCAGATTTGCCTCTGGGATGTACTTCGAGTTCGGGTAATTCTTAACGAGCCTCTGCAGATAACTGATCGCCTGAGGCCCTTTGTCGGCATCCAGCAGCCCTTTCCCGAGCCGGAAGATCACCTCGTCGAGCCGGTCGTACTCCGGATACTCGGTCAGGATTCGCTTGTAGATCGCCTGGGCGTCGGAGTAATCCGCATTCGGCTCCTTACACGTGCTCTTGTCGACCGTTCCTTTATCTGCGGCGGCCAGGCACTGATTGTACTCGGCACGCTTGCGCATGTACTCCATATTGCGGAGATCCCACATCAACTCCGCCTTCTGGAACATCCACTCGGGCTTCGAGTCGGCATACGGGTTATTCTCGATCAGCCGATTGAGCTTGGCGATCATCTCCCGGTTTTTGGCCTCGAGCCTGCGCTTAAGGCGTTCGACCTCCTGGGGCGACAGGTTTTCGCCGGTGGCCTGCTCCTGGGTGATGTTCGGCCCGGAGGGTCCCTCCTGATTGCCCTTCTTTTCGTCGAGGTTACTCGACTGCTGTTCGATACGCTGGGACGCACCGCTGCGGGTCTCTTCATCGACGGCGTCCTCACGCTCGACGTCCGAGACGCTCTGCGCCGCCACCGGTGCCGCCAGCCCCACAACGCAGGCGGCGACGAAAATCGCGATCATGTCTTTTGGAATGGCTTGTCTCATTGGTCGATGCACTTTGAGCTTTGTTGACTCCGGTAATTAGAGACTTCGTCGAACCAGTACTCGCCTTCGAAGGGCCAGCGCTGCCAGTCATCGGCCACCACCATCAGGGTGGTACCCTCGTCTCTGGCTTCCTTCGTTTCCCGGTTCTGAAGCTCGCGCTCGATGCTTCCGCGCTCTTCGCTGTCGATATCAAACGAAATCTGGGTCGCCTTTGTTTCCCAGTCCTGCAGTTCCTGGTCGATCTGGCTGAGTTTCTGCTGCACCAGGATCCCTCCCTCGCGGATCTTGGTGTCGAGCTGATTGTTGACGCGGTCGAGGACTTCCTGGCCGAAGTCGCCGAGTGCGCCGATATTGGCCTGCAGGGCTTGCTTCTCATTCTTCAGATTCTGGATCTGCTTGTAGATGTTGAAGAACTCAAGGTCGTTGAGGACGGCATTCACAAACATCTTTGGCACCGTGCCGGACCGCGCGATGCCGCCGTCGTCGTAGGCACTCGAGAGTTTGGACCAGTAGGCCTTCGGTTCGGTCGTCTCATTCAGGAAGTCCTGCAACCGAGGGCGTTTGTCGAGGTACTCTTTCTGGAATTTCGCCAGCGCCTGCTTGCTGTAGTCGTACCGACACAGGTTCAGGTAGACCGTCGACTCCAGGATGTAGAGGTCCGGGAAGTACCACTTCTCGTAGTACGGACTGTGAAGGGTGTGGAACGTACCCAGTGCCCGTTTATAGTCGTTTTTCACGAAGTAGCTCCATGCCTGCTCAAACAGGGCCTCGGCATGGCGAGAACTGTCGCGCGGAATCTTCTGGTAGTAGTAGAGGGCGACGTCGTAGAGGCCGACCTCGTAGAAGACACGGGCGAGGGCCATGTAGCTGAGCTGGAAGATCTCGTTGTCCGCGATGCCCTGCTGTTCACCGGCCCGGATCGCCCGTTCGAAGGCTCGTAGTGCTTCGGGCTTGTTGTCGACCGATCCGGCGAGGTTGGCCACCCCTTTCAGGTATTGAGCGCGCGGATAGTCGTCCGAGCCCTCGTTGACCTTGTCGAGGTATTCAATGGCCTGCTCGTTGTTGTTGTAGTCGTAGAAGTATTTGCCCAAGTAGTAGTTGAAATCGTTCTGAAAGTTCTTGGGCAGGTCCCGGACCAACACCGTCGTCAGGTCCTTCAGCGCCGGAGGCTGATACCCGATGCGGGCGGTCAACTCTTCGAGCATTCGAAACGCCTCTTCGAAATGTGGGCGCTGCGCACCGGCCATCACGACTTCGCGGGTCGGCGTAGCGGCACCGGACAGGATACCCTCCTTGAAGAGCGCCCGCGCCAGTCCGAACTTCGCCTTGTACCAGTTCTCCGATTCCTTCTCGGGGCCGATCGACAGGAACTTCAGGTAGATTCGAGCCGCCTCCATGTTGCGACCGTTGCGACGGGCGCTATCGGCATCGGGCAGGCGCCGGGCGGCCGCCTGCAGTTTTTGTTGGCGCCGCCGTTCGGCTTCCTGTCGCTCTTTGGCCCGCTGGATCTTTTTTCGGACTTCTTCCTCGCTGAAGGTTTTGTCCTCTTCACCGGGGGCGGGCTCGGGAGCCGGGGCCGCACCGTCGTCGTCATCCTCCTGAGCGGCCTGCTCCTGTTCGGCGCCCTCCTTTTGATCCTCGCCCTCGGCCTTCTTGGCGCCGGCGACGTGACCCGTCTCCTTCAGATACGCGATGACCTCATCGCTGACGCCCTGATCGCGAAGGTCCTGGAGGTCCTTTTCGGTCAGCTTGAAGTCATCGCCGGCTTTGTCGATCGCCCCCTTGATCGATTCAGCGCCGATCCCCAGCTTGCTCATCTGGACGATCTGACTTTTCTCCAGAGCCGAGGCGCTGATGGGCGTGGCGGTGATCATGAAGAGGGCCGCGACGGCTGCCATCACGCGTCCAGCCCAGGTGGCTGTGCGGCTGAGTTGGTCGTCTGTTCCCATGGTTGTGTCCGTCGATCGCATATTGACTCGTTCCCGAGGCTTCGATGGCGATGTCTGAGGCGAGCCGAACCCGGTTCGCCTCCCTTTCCATATCTAATCTGTGGTGAATGGCATTCCCGAACGTGTCGGGATGCCACCTCAAAACATGTACGTTACACCGGCCAGAAATTCGGCATTAAACTCCAGACTCTGGAAGAAATTCGCTTCCTCCCATCCCTCGTCGGTGGGTTGTGAGACCGTCCGGTCTCCTTCGTTTGTCACGTAGTTCGCGGCCCCCGGATACAGGTACCCACGGGCGTTCAATCGAATCAGTACGTGGTTCGACACAAAGAAGTCGATGCCTCCGCCAAACGCCAGCTCCGGCACGATCTTGTCGTTTGTCGCCTGCCGGGCTTCGTTTGGCCGAGTCACGCTCACCGCTCCAAATCCTGCAGCGAGATTGATGTCGAAGTGCGACAGCTTCCGCTGGAGCAGTGAAAACTTACCGTACAGGGGGTGCCACGTCACCATTGCATTGGCACGCCAGTTGTACTGGTCCATGCCGACGGTATCCAAGTTGAAGCCGCTCGACTTGTTGGTTTCGATGAAGTTCGTGAGATCGGTTTGCTGCTGAAGAAACCCGGCGCCGGTGAAACTCCCCTCGATCGTCAGACCCAGGTAGTCGGTAAAGTAGTAGTCAAACCGAGCCCCGACCGGGATGTACCAGTAAAACGGCTCGCTCGAGAAGAAGCCGGCGTGCAGACCGATCCCGAAGCGTCCCTTTCGACGGTAGAGTTTCTCCTGAATCACCGCCACGTCCCGGTCGACGGACCAGTAGTCCGAAAGCTCTTCTTCGAGCGGTCCACCCGGCAGGTTCTGGTCGCCGCTGTCTCCGCCCCCGTTCTGGGCGAAGGCACTCGCCGATACGCCGAGGGTCAGGAGCGCGACCGCCAAGGCCAGGACACGCCGCTTCCAGCGAGACCCAGTTGTCTGATTCACGTCCAAAGTCTTCATCGTTGAAATCCTTCCTCTACCACTAGCAGTTGTCATTCGTCGCTGCGGGAATGCTCGAGTCTCTTCGGCGCGTCCATCAGAAGAACCAGCCCGCCCCTATCGAGATCTCGGAGGGCGTCGCGACTCCACCGACATTTCCTGCGTGGGCGAAGATGAACTGTCGGTAGTCGAGACGGACGGCAGCGTTGTCCAGGAAATAGTACGACAGGCCTGCACCGACGACACCTTCAGGCTTTGCCTGAACGGGCCCGCCCTCTGGATTCGTGTTGTTTTCGACCTGAGTCAGGACCACACCTGCACCTCCGATCAGGTAGAAGTCAAAGTACCCGATATCGAGGTCCCCGATGGTCGTCTTTCCGTAAAACGGACTCCAGACGATCCCGAAGTTGATCTGGCCGACCTGTCGGTCTCCAATGAAGACTTGACTGGCAGACGCGCCCCCTCCTCCGGACCCCGATTCGTTGAGTATCGCCTCGACGCTGGTCTCCGAGGTGATCGCATAGGAGCCGGCCAGTTCGAGCCCGATGTTCTCCAGGATGAAGTAATTCAGCCTCAGGCCCACCGGGATGTACTTCTCGAAGATGTTGTTGGGGACCACACCGCCGTAGGCCGACAGTGCAAATCGGTTGACCTTCTGGAATGGTCGACGTTGGACGGTCTGGACCTCACGAATCTCGGACCAGTAGTCGGGGTCCGACGGATCCGGGCCTTTGTCCTTTTTCTGGCCCTGGTCATCGGATGCGTCCTGTTCGCCACCCGACTGGTCGGAGCTCTCTTCAGAGGGCTCGGCGGCACTGTCTGCGGCGCTGTCGGTCTGAGCCACACCGGTCGTCCCGACGCCCATCACCAAGACGAACGCGAGCAGAGCGACTAACCTCATGCGACATGTCTGTTGTGTTGTCGTCAATTGCACCATTCACTCCTAATCAAGGTCGCCACTTTCCAATTCTGGCGAATCCTCGACCGTCTCGTCTTGAAGACGCCGGCCGAAGGTTACGCGATATTGTATATCGGTCGTCGGTCAGTTGTTTACGTCGCCGATAAACAGCGTCGAGCGACTGTCGCCAGCGCCCGAGGTGTCCGGGAAGAATCCCTGCTGAGAAAACTGCAACGTGCGGGAACTGTCGCCGGGCAACGTAACCTCAAAGCTGGCCCCGACGCGAGACGGACCATTCGGCTCGACATCCCCATCGTTCACTTTGAGCACCTCGACATCGGCCTCCCACAGCCCGTCGGTCTCATGCGGCAGCCAACTGACCACGTTGCTGATGGCCTCGGGGCTCTTGATGTACTGATAACTACCCCCGGTCGCGCAGGCAATCCGACCGTAGGCGCTGATCGGACCGACCCGCCCATCGGACTGGCGTCGGTCGGGCATGCAGTAGGTTCCGCTCGGCTCGGGGCTGACGGGCCCACCTTCGGTATCGGAAAATCCGTTGACCTCTCGGCAGACTTCCCAGTCCCTGCAATCGGCGTCACTGCTACAGTTGCCTGACTGTTCATTCCAGTAGGAGACCGAATCGGGATATTTGCTGGGATCGACGGAGGTGTCAAAATGCACGATATGGACACGCACATCGTTGTCTACCGCCGCCTGAATTGCATCGTCCGGAAGGGTGAGATTCCCCGACTCCGAGAGCGGGATCTCCGGCGGGCCGTCGACGACGAGGACCAATGTCTTGTCGGCATCGTCAAACTCAGAATAGGGCCCCTCGATGAGGTCGTTGATGGCGACGAACGGACGGACCAAGTTGTCCGTCTCTTGCACATTTCCATTCCCGAACTGACGGACGAACTGATCCAGAGCGGTTCCGCCCTGATCTTGGCACCACACCGGGTCGCTGGCATCCGATGACTGGCACCCCGAAGCTTCGATTGCACTATCGAATGTTCCCAGGTTGTTGAGGCCCCACAGCCCGAGGTGCGTATTCACACCGCGAGTGGATGCGTTGTCGGCTACGTCGGCCCAACTGTTCAGAAACAGGTTGAGCGTGTTGATGCGTTGGTCGCTCGGGTCGCTCTCTCGCCCATCTTCGATCGGCTGAAACGAGACCTCGCCCTGCCCGTCATCATTCGCGTCGTAAAATCCTCTCATGTTGCCCGGAAACGAACCCCGAACCGTCGCACCGTGTTCCACGGCGAGACCGATTACGTTGGTGTCTTCACGATTTGACAAAAACCGGACTGTGCCTTCTTCGAAACCAGTCCCGTCCCGACACCGTCGAAGCTGTGGGTCATCGGCCGACCCACATTGATAGACATCACAGTCACTCTCCTGCGTGCACGCGACATCCTCGGGCTCGTAGACCTGGCCGCTCCCCAGGTTCACTTCGACATCGTCGGCCGTTCCAATGGTGGCCGTATTGCCGGGCGTGTATGGCGTCGGCGGGCCGCTGTCATCGAGCATCACGAACCGGACGTTCGTGTTGGCTTGTCGGTCCGTACCGAGCGTCCCGCACTGCGCACCGTTCATACCCGGAGCGGAGATGAGACCACTGCTGTGAAGGTCGGCAAAATTTCGACTCTGGAAGCTGATCTCGGCGACAGTGTCGCATCCCGCCGCGAACAGGCTGAATGCGAGAAAAGCTACGCCCAGGGGCAAGGCCGAGCGAGTCATACGATACTCCGGATGTTTCATCTCTGTTCCTTCGCTGCGACGCATGACCGGCGGGTCCGCCTTGTGCCGATGCACAGAGGCGAGCCGCGGCGATCACATCTGACGTTCAATCTACGAATCCTGAACGATCCACTAAAAGTCTACCGCATCTAAGCGAGCGGGCTCATCAATCAAGTATGGGTGTCTACCCGAAGCAAACTATCAATGCAAGCGGTTTGGAGCGTGAGGTTGGCAACACGCCGTAAGTAGGCTCACACCAAGGGGATTTCGCCCTTGGAGTGGGACAAAAAATGGGGTCGGATTGGCCGTTTGCGCCTCTTCAGGGTGAAGGGGGCTGGAACCGGCTGCGCGTGCTGCCGCATTTCACAAAACCGGCACAAACCAGAAAACGCCGCGTTCCCGCGATTCGGGGCGAAGGCCTCGACGCGCACCGTCGGACAATCGGTTCTGACCACACTATTTTTTTGAAAGTGCGTAGGGGCGGATTCGAACCGCCGACACCGGCCTTTTCAGGGCCGTGCTCTACCTGCTGAGCTACCTACGCTCGACCGCTTCGGGGGGGGAATATCCTCGTGGCGGACCCGGGTTTTATACCGCGGATATGGGCTTGTCAAGCAGTCGGGGCGGCCCTGCAGGTCACTCGGCAAACAGAGCCTTTAGTTGGGTCCGGTGCACCTCGTCTTCGACGTCCATGGCCGGACAGATCCACAGCAACTCGACGGCTCCGAGCCGTTGCCGGCGGATCGGTCCGTCAGGCAAGCCGTCGAGCCGTCGCTCCACCGACTGCGGCATCTTTCCGGGCCAACCGATCAACGCGGCCGCCTCGAGCTCTCCCTCGGCGGGATGCCCCTGAATCCCCAGTTCGGAGAAAGACCGCCGGAGTTCCCCGGTAGTCAGCGCCACCCGGACGAGCGGAAGCTCCCCGTCGATGTCGGCCCATGTGCTCGCCACCTCTTCGGGATCGACCTCGCCGGCGAGGCGTACGATGGCCTGGGGGGGCTCGCCGTGCTTCCCGGTGGCGACGGCCGCGGAGGCCTCGTCGTCGCCGCGGATCTCGAAGATCTGGGTCCGCTGGGTCAGGGCGTCGACAATCGCATGCTCACGGTCCCACTCGCGCCACTGACCCCGCCGATTCATGTCGTATTCACGGGGCACAAATCCCGGCAGCCGCCGCATGGATTCGACCAGCCGTGCCATGACCTCGTGGGACTCCAGCGTCTGGAGGTCGAGTCGATAAATTACGTCTGCCATACCCGGTCCGCACTCTCATCGAATAAAGAAGTCGAGGCGCTGTTGTGCAGCGCGCGAGGCCGGACTATAGAGACCATACGCTTAGATTCCAGCCTCGCCGACCCAAGGTAGGTCCCATGGCGACTATCGACGATGCACCCGAAGACTCTCCCCGGAGCCATCCGGGCCTGTACACGGATCTCTACGAGCTGACGATGGCACAGGGCTACTGGAGCGAAGGCCGGGACGACTCCCCCGCCACCTTCGATTATTTCTTTCGAAGCAACCCGTTCGACGGCGGCTACGTCATTTTTGCCGGCCTCGAGCGGCTCCTCGACTACCTGGAGGGTCTAAGTTTCGGGGCCGAAGAGCTCGAGTATCTGTCCGATATTGGTCTTTCGGCCGATTTCCTCGAGTCATTCGCCGACTTTGAATTCACCGCCGAAGTCTGCGCGCCACAGCCGGGGGAAGTGATCTTTCCACTGGAGCCGGTCGTCCGGGTACACGGGTCGATCCTGGAGGCTCAACTGATTGAAACGGCGCTGTTGAATCTGCTGAACTTCGAATCCCTGGTGGCCACCAAGGCGTCTCGCATGCGCCAGGTTGCCGGCGATTCGAAGTTGATCGACTTCGGGCTGCGCCGCGCCCAGGGATACGGTGGCCTGCAGGCGAGCCGTGGAGCCGTCATCGGCGGGTTCGATGCCACGTCGAATTGCCTCGCAGCTTTCCTCGACGACCTCGAAGCGAGCGGTACCCAGGCCCACTCGTGGATCCAGAGTTACGACTCGGAGCTGGAGGCCTTCCGAGCTTATGCGCGCACCTTTCCCGACTCGACGATCCTTCTGGTCGACACCTACGACACGCTCGACAGTGGCGTCCCCAACGCCATCAAAGTCGCCAAGGAGATGGAGGCCGAGGGGCATCGCCTCAAGGGGATCCGACTCGACAGCGGTGATCTCGCGTATCTGTCGAAGAAGGCCCGGACGATGCTCGACGACGCCGGGCTCGAATACGTAAAGATCGCGGCCTCGAATCAGCTCGACGAACACGTCATTCGATCACTGAGAGCCCAGGAGGCGCCCATCGACGTCTTCGGCGTGGGGACGCAGCTGGTGACGGCGAATGACGATCCGGCGCTCGACGGCGTCTACAAGCTCTCGTCGTTCGATGGAGAGCACAGGATCAAGCTTTCGGAGAACCCCGAAAAGATCAATTTCCCGGGACTCAAGCAGGTCTGGCGGCTGACGGACGACAACGGTCAGTTCTACGGCGACATCGTCGGGCTCGATGGCGAATTCGACGGTCAATCACCGACGGGTCGGATGTACGATCCGGCCCATCCGACTGCCAGAAACGTCTCTGTCGACGGCTACGACGCCGAACCGCTTCTTAAACCGGTGATGCGCGACGGGGCGCGACTGCTCGATCGACGGACCACCCAAGAGATCACGGCCTACGCCCGGGAGCGTCTCGCCGGGCTTCCCGCCGAGCATCGCCGCTTCGAAAACCCTCATATCTACAAGGTCGGCCTCAGCGAACGACTGCTTCGAGCCCGCGACGAGGCGATGAGTGCTCACCAATCCGACGCATAGAACGGTCAGCGTAGAATGGATTTCATCGGCACACCGACAGCGCCCAGACCGGGAAGATCTTCAGGTAGTTGTCGTAGTGGATCGCACAGGTACCGTTGAAGACGCCGGCGATATGTTCGTCGGGCCACGTTCCGTCTTCTTTCTGTCGGTCTCGCAGAAACGCGGTACCACGACGCACCGCTTCGCTGTCGCGGCGTCCTCCCTTCGCCAGGGCGAGCAGCGCCCATGAGGTCATCACGGCCTGCCCTTCGTCGGTCGAAACGTACTCCTTTTCGACGCAACTGTCGGAGTGTTCGCCCCAGCCGCCGTCGTCCATCTGTTTGGATTCCAGGAAATCGCAGGCGTGCTGGATGGCCTCGTGGTCGGCATCGAGGCCGGCGGCGCGAAGCCCCCAGACCCCAAACCAGGTGCCGTAGGTAAAACAGATCCCCCACGACCCCTTCCATGAGCCGTCCGCGCGTTGGTCATCGAGAATGTAGTCGCGTCCTCTATCGATCGCCGCGTCGATCCGGTCGGGTGCGTAGTCGGGGTGGCGGTCGCGAAAGGCGGCGAGGGCCTGGAGACTGGCCGACGTACATTCGACGAACGAATAGTCGACCATGATGTCGTAGAAGACTTCACTGGGATTGAGCACCTCGATCCATTCGGGCGCCCGGATCTTCTCGTAGGTCGGCCAGCCGCCGTCCGGGTTCTGCATCTCGAGGATCTGCTCGACGGCCTCCTCGCGCCTCCATTCCGGCAGAGGGGTGTCGACCTGGTCTTCGAGCATCAGGCTCGCCTTCAGACCTTCGGCCGTACAATCGCTGATGGGCCATCCGTGTTCGCGGTTCGAAAACGGCCATCCCCCGGTGGAGCGCTCCCGGAAGTACTCCTCGCGCTCGGGGACCTCCTCGAGCACCTGGTTGGCTTCGATGTAGTCGAAGGCGCTCTGAAGCATCTCCGAGAACTCGTCCTCTCGATCGGTGGCCGCGATCGACTGGACGGCGAACGCGGTATCCCACAGCTCAGAGTTGTTGTAGCCCTGCATCTTTACCCCGTCGTCGGCATGCCACAGGTAATCCGGCATGCGCTCGATGTGGGCCTGGACCTCCGGACCATCCGGCCGGGCGTAGTGCCAACACAGGGTGTTCAGCAGCTTGTTGATGGGGCCGATGCAGATGTAGCTCGTGTTCTCGTCCTCCTGGCGGATCTGGTCGAGTGCAAAGTCGAGCGCCCTTTGACGCACCGAATCGATGGCATGGCGTTCGTAGAACTGAAGCACCTTGTTGACGACCCGATACGTCGACGTCAGGGGAGTATTGATGTCCTCCGGGGCGGTCTTCGACGCCGCGCTCTCCCAGTCGATATCCTCGATGGGTCGTCGCGTGATCTCGGTGCGTATCTCGTCGAGCAGCGGGTCGGCCTCCGGCGTCGGTTTCACCCCGCACAGCCAACTCATGGGAAGGTAGACCATCCTGGCGTGACACCAGAGCCGTCCGGGGTAGACCGGCGCTCCCTTTGGCAGCAACCACAGTTCCGGCGGGACCGGCATGACCCCTTTCCAGGGGATCAGGCCCAGGAGGGCCAATCCAAATTTACCCCATTGCGGCGCCCGGGCCGCCCCGCCTCGCGGCAGAAACCACTGGCGGCACCGTTTGAGATCTGGGTCGGAGGCCTCCACGCCGAGAAGGCGCATCGCCACGTAGTTGAGCACGGAGGTATAGACGTAGCTGTGCGCCTCGACGTGCAGCCCCCAGCCGCCGTCTTGGTTCTGGTGGTTCCGAAGATACCGCTCGATCTCCGAGCAGATCTCTTCGTCGGGCATTTCATCGACCAGGTAGCAGGTGAACACATACAGGGGCAGCAAGAACAGCGGGCCCCCGTAGTCACCCTCCCAGGAGCCTTTGTCGGATTGTGTGCGCTCCATCCATTCGAGACCGCCTTCGATCACGGCGTCGGTCTCGGGCACGTCATCTTGGTCGGGTACATCCATAGGTCGGTTCATCGCGTCTGCTCGGAGGATTCGTTCAAAATAAGCCGGCCCGCCGCCAGAGGCAGCGGGCCGGAGGCCGGTCGCACGTTCTCGTCGTTCGTCAGCCGACCGTCTACCGAATCTTCATGGGGGTCTCAATGCTGGAATTCTGCCGAAGCCGGCTGGAGACCGGTTGCGGAAGCAGCGGGGCAAGTGGCCAGCGCGCCCAGGGCATGAAGGTGTCGACCACGTCCCGGATGCCCGAGACGCCTCGTCGACGGCTCTGCTGGAACGCCATCCGCCAGAAGGCGCGGACGGCGATGCGCCCGTAGGTCATCGAAAAGGCCGGTCCGCGGGTCTCGGCGCCGGACAGCAGGCGCATGGTGTTGCGGCACAGGTCCGGGCTGTTTCGCCAGGTGTCGTAGATGGCGCGACGAAGCTTGTCGGAGCCGTCGACGCCCTCCTCGCCGCGAAAGATCTTGTAGAGGGAGCTCGAGAGAAGCTCCGGCACGTGGCTGGCTTTGGACCGACGGCGACGGTAGTCCTCGATGTCAGAGGCCTCGAGGAGTGTTTTGACATCCTGGAATCCACTGGTCATCCCGACGGCCGTCATCGGATGGTACGTTCCGACGGCGTCGCCGACGAGCGCAATGCCGTCGCGGCCGTAGTGGATGTGCGGCCGGAAGCGCGTGGCGGCCCACCGGATGTTGCCTTCGTCGATCTCTTGGCCAATTCGCTCGGCGATCCCGTTGGGCAGCATCGGGACGATCGCGTCGTGAAGCGCGGCGTGATCCCGTCGAAGGTCCGAGCGCTCGACCGGCACGTCGATGCTGACTCGGACTTCGTCGGAGCCGACGCGGTACAACAGAACCGGGCCCGGCCCTCCCAGCACGACGTGGCCGAAGCCCTCAAAGGGCATGTCGAAATCCTTCAGGGCCAGGGCTCCCATGTACGAGACGGTCTTTGCCTCGTCGTCAAAGCCCAGGGCCTTTCGAGCCACCGACGAGTAGCCGTCGGCGCCGACGATCGTGTCGGCCCGGATCGAGACGGTTTCGTCGGAGCGTGCCTCCTGGATGTCGACGCGACCGGGTTCGACCTTGGTCGCCCGGGTAAACGGCCGATAGTCCACGCGCGGCTGATTCGCCGCCTTGTCGCGCAGCTCCTCGACGAGCTCTCGATGTTCAAAGGTCGCCGCCGCTCGTCCTTCGACGTAGGGCAGCTTGACCGGTGCGCCACCATCATCGGGATAGACGACGAAGCCGTCCCCTTCCTTATGCTTTGAAGCGCAGTCCAACGGCGCCAGCCCCAGGTCATCGAGGATCTCCACCCCTGGAGGGTGCAGCCATTCCCCTGCGAACCGACGGGCCGCATGGGGATTCGCTTCCAGCAGCAGCACCTCGCGGCCCTGCGAGGCCAGAGCGTGGGCTGCTACAGACCCTACGGGCCCAGCACCAATTACAGCTACATCGAATGTATCCATCGTCACTTACTTTATCAGTCGAGTGAAATCAGCATCCCACCCATCAACATATCGTCCGCAAACATGCAACTACTTGAACTCGAAACTTAGACGCCTCGCGGACGCAAACGTTTCACACCCCAGTCTGCTGCAGGTCGCCACTCACGTGTTTAGCTTCTCAGCCGTCTCGTCGAATGGCTCCCTTGCGGGGGCACCATAACGTGACTGGATCCGAACGGAAAGTAATATGTGCACAATCATCCTCACACGCCAGGCCGACGGAGCTCCAATCGTCGGCGCAAACCGGAATGAATTCTACGGGCGTCCGGCTTCACCGCCCGCGCTGCGGGAGGCCGGAGAGCGGACCATCCTGGCCCCTCGCGACGAGCAGGCCGGCGGGACCTGGCTGGGCGTCAACGACGCCGGATTATTCGTCGGCCTCACGAATCGATTCGGACCACCGTCTCGGCCGGATCGTCGCTCCCGCGGAGAGGTCGTACAGCGGGCACTCGGCGCCGACGGTGTCGACGACGCCCTCCGCCTTGTGGACGACTTGGAGGCCGACGCATTCAATCCGTTTCATCTGTTGGTAGTCGATCGCGACGCCACGGGGTTGGCCATCCATGACGGCGAGTTGCTGACCACCCACCATGTCGACTCGGATCGGCTCGTCGTCACCGAACTGGGGCTTGGGGCCGTCGATGACCGTCGACGCCGGAGGCTCATGCCGCGGTTGCGCGCAGCCGAGGGCTCCGGGGGACTCGATCTCGACTCCCTCGGAGACATGCTGGCCGATTGCGAGCCAATGGGCTCTATCGAGGCGACGTGCGTAGAGCTCGAAGGGGCCGACTACGGGACCCGGAGTTCGTCGATCATCAGGCTGGCCGCCCGGCCCGACGACGCCGTTTTTCTTCACACCGACGATGCGCCCTGCCGGTCCGACTACGACGATTACAGCGACACCTTCAGACAGCTCCTTCGCCGTTGACAGGGCCTCCGTGGCTTACTCAAACGCGATCGGCTTCAAACGCAATCGGCGCCGCCAGACACGACCGGGGAATGCCGAAGGCGTCGACCAGGGGGACAGCCTGTCGGCGCATCTCGCCGCAGAGTTCATTGAGTTCGGTACGAATGGCCCTGGCCTTCGGCGGTTCGATGTACCCGCTCTCCAGAAACCAGCCGGCGTCGTCGTAGATGCGCTCGAGGGCGAAGGTCGTTCGTAGCAACGTCAGAATGTCGCGCTCGGGCCCCTCGGGCGTCTCCTCGACCTTCGCCTGAAACTGCTCGAGGATGACACGCTCGATGTGGGCGTGCGCCAACGAGACGAGGTGATCCTGCACCTGGTTGAAGGCCTCATACGACGAAATCGACTCGTCGCCGAGCCGCGCCTGGAGCCGACGCGCGGCCGACTGAGTGAGCGACTCGGCACGATACCGAAACGCCCCGAGTTGGAAGTCAGCACCCCGAAGATGGTCCGTGTCGGTCGTTCGGGTCACCACGGGGTTTAGCTCCTGGACGGCGGTACTCGCCTGCTGGGCGACGTACCGAACCAGGCCGAAGACACGGTCGTCTTCGAACTGATTGCGAAACTGGGTCAGCAGGCCCCGGGCCACCAGCAGCATCAGTACGGTATTGTCGCCCTCGAAGGTCGTGTAGATGTCGAGGTTCTTGCGAAGCTCCGGGATTCTGTTTTCGGTCAGATATCCCATGCCCCCGCAGGCCTCGCGCGATTCCTGAACCGCATCGACCGCAGCCCAGGAGGCATACGCCTTCATGCCAGCCGCCAGGGCTTCGACCTCGCGCTGGTCCTCGCCGGTTCGGTCCAGATAGCGGTCTTTGAGGTGATTGACCGCAAAGCTCAACCCATAGGCCGTGGCGATCCGAGGCATCAGACGCCGTTGATGCGTCCGGTAATTCAGGATCGGCACTTCGGCCTCGCCGGCCGGCCCGAACTGGCGTCGTCTCGCCGCGTAGCGCGTGGCGACCGACAGCGCCGTCTTCATCGCGGTCACCGAGGCCGCCGCCACACTGACGCGGCCGCCGACGAGCGTCCCCACCATAGTGAAGAACCGCTTGGTCGCCGATGGAATCGGACTCTCGTACTCGCCGTCTTCAGTCACGTGAGCGTGACGATCCAACAGGTTCTCACGGGGGACGCGCACTGAATCGAACCAGATGCGCCCATTGTCGATCCCGTTTAGGCCGAGCTTGTGCCCACAGTCCTCGATCCGGACGTCGTCGACGACCTCTCCGTCGTCGTCCCGGATCGGCACCAAAAACGCGTGGACCCCGTAGGACTCGCCGTCGACCTCGAGTTGCGCGAAGGTCGTGACCATCCGGCCGTGCTCGGCCGCGTTGCCGATCCACTCCTTGCGCGCCGAATCACTGGGCGTATTGATGACGAACTCGTCGGTCTCGGCATCGAAGCGGGCCGTGGTCTCGATGTCGCGCACATTCGATCCATGCCCGAACTCGGTCATGGCAAACCCGCCGGGAAGCTCGAGTTTACCCACCCGCTCGAGGTATTTCTCGTGGTGCTTTTCGGTTCCCAGAAACTGGATGCTTCCACCGAACAACCCGAACTGGACCCCGTATTTGACGACCAGATTCTGGTCGAACATCGCCAGGGTCTCGAAGGTCGACATAAAGGCGCCCATGTCGTTTTCGCCGCCCTGCGCCTCGGGGTATGCGAGCCTCCCCAGCCCTTCGTCGGCCACGATGTTTGTCCAGCGCAGGACCTCCTCGCGGAATTCAGCGCGCGGCATCTCCCACCGATACGTGAACTCCGGGCGCTGCAGCAGCTCCCGAACCCGGTTTTTGATATCGGCGTACTCCCCGTCCAGCAGTGAGGTCATCCTGCTGATATCGAAGGCGGGGTCCTCTTCATTGACCGGCATCTTCGGGCGCTCGGCGACCGGCCGAATCATCTCGGCGCAGGCATCGCGGCCGTGGACTCCGAGAGCATCTTCGAGGTCCTCGAGTGCCTGGCGGGTCACGCGCCGAGGCCCGTCGCGCTGGTCGTTCGGCTCGGCCGCCTCGAAGTCGAGCTCCGCGATGCGGACGCCCAGGTCGGCCAGCGAACAGCGTTCATCGGCGGACATCTCCGCCCGAACGGATCGCAGCCACGCCAGCAGACGGTTCATCTGCCGGGCGGTCGGCGGGTCCTCGGGATCGAGCCACTGACCGAGTACCCGTTGTTCGTCCGGCTCCAGCCAGGTCTCGCGGGCGGCCTTTCCACGGATGCGTTCCGTTTCGCGATCCGTCAGATCCCCGTCGGCCCAGGCGACGTAGATCATCGGGACCAGGGGAGCCAGATATTCGTTTTCGATCAGGTCAGTAACGGCTGCAGCCGTCTCGGGGTCGACGCTCATAAACCGTGCCTCTCAAGTGAATCAGGGATTCTTCAGCTCTTCGAGCATCAGGCGGGCGCGCTGGCGGTGCGGCCAATCATCCGGGGCGACCTCGAGCGCTCGCGTCAGATTGTGGACCGCCTCGTCCTCCTGGTCCAACAGATTCCAGGCCGCCGCGCGTTTCAGATACGGCATCGGCGCATACGGGTCGAGTTCGATCGCCTTGTCCCAGTCGTCGATGGCACCTTTGAAGTCCTCGAGCTGGATGCGGGCCGTCCCACGATTCGCGTAGGATTGTGCATCCTCGGGGTCCTGCTCGATGGCCTCGTCGAAGCTGTCGATCGCCTTTTTGAACTCTTCCTGGCCGGCGTAGGCATTCCCACGGTTGTAATAATGCTCTGCTTCGTACGGCTGTTCCTCGATGGCGGCATCGAGGTCGCCGACCGCCGCGTCGTACTCCTCCCGCTGCAGCCGGATGAAGCCCCGCCCGGCGTAGGCCTCGGCGCAGTGCGGATCCAGGTCGATGGCAGCGGTGTAGTCTTCGACGGCGCCGTCGACATCCCCGGTCGCGCGCCGGACCATCGCGCGGTTGAGGTACGCTGCAACCAGTTCGTCATCCAACTCGAGAGCATGCTCGAAGTCGGCCAGGGCCCCGTCGATGTCGCCGACCTCAAAGCGGGCCACACCTCGATTGGCAAAAATCTCGGGACGGTCTTCGACCTCGGCCGCCCGATCGTAGTCATCGAGCGCTTCGCCGGGCTGGTCGGCGTCGTACAGTGCCAACGCCCGGTCGACCAACGCGCCGACGTGGGTGTCGTCGAGTTCGATCGCCCGATCCCAATCCTCCATCGCACCGTCGACATTGTTCATGGCGGCGCGGGCGACTCCGCGCTTGTGGAGGATATCGGGCTGTTCCCCGGCCAGGGACAACGCTTCTGTGAGGTCGTCGACCGCCCCGTCGACCTCGCCGTTCTCATACCGTTCGGCTGCACGCGCGACGTAGTCGTCGGCGGAATCGAGCTCTTCGTATTCGTCGTGGTGGTGGCCGACGTGGCCGCCCTCGCCGTCCTCGTCGTCGACGTGACGTCCCGGTCCGTGCAGCGAGTCGTCGAAGGCGCCCTCCTCGGCCATATCGCCGAAGCTCCCCATCAGTCCCTCGGCCACCGAGCGCGACAGTTCCCGGAAGATCTCCTCGCGTTTGAGCAACGCCTCGACGGCGTGGGTGATCAGCGGCTCGAGCCCCTGCAGATCCATCTGATGGATGTCTTCGACGAACTCGGCGTTTTGCCGAAAGGCCTCCTGAAGTTCCCGATATTCGTCACTCGACTCGAACGGGGGCGGCGCCGGGTTGTCCAGCGAGTATTCGCTCTCGAGTTCCTCCAGATCGTCGAGCGTGTCATCGAGTGTGCGATCCGCACCGACGACCTGCAGGGCCATCGACGAATAGATAAACTGGCGGATATCGAGCGCGGTGGCGCGCACGAACATCCACCAGGTAAGCCGATACAACGCGTCGATGTGCTCGTTGTTTTCGTTGAACGGCTCGATGACGTCCTGACGCTGCAGAATTGTGCGCACGGCTTCGGCGATCTTGCGGTCAGATGCGCCCGTGTCATCGCGGAGCGAATCGATCTGTTCGCGGAGTTCGTCGAGGGCTTCCATGGTCGGCCGGAGGGGCATAAAGGGAAAGGATCGGACCCGTTCTGCTATGGCCACGGCCTTCGTCACGTCAAGTCACGGCTGCAGTTGACCGACGAGACCACATGCAATTGACGCCGGGGCGGTCTTTCTGACATGGACGGGAACATCGAAGTAGATTGTCGACACATCGTACCGCAGTTACAACTCGATTCTCCGCACGCTTCCAGACGATATCCAACGCTATGGCATCGACCGACATTGTCGATCACGAACCCGACACCGGCGACTTTCGACAGGGGCTCATCGACGGACTATCCAGAGATCCCAAGGACATCCCTGCGAAGTTTCTGTACGACGAACGGGGTTCCGAGCTGTTCGAGCAGATCTGTGAGACCGACGATTACTATCCGACGCGCACGGAAATCGGGATCATGGAGACCTGCCTGGAGAGGGTCTCGGAGTTGATCGGGCCGCGCGCCCGAATCGTGGAATTCGGCGCCGGCAGCGGACGAAAGACTCGCATGTTTCTGAAGGCGCTGGAGTCCCCGGCCGCCTACCTGCCCATCGAGATCTCGAAGGCTGCCCTGCGTGGCTGTGCCGAGCGGATGCAAACCGCCTTTCCCGACCTCGAGATCACTCCCATCTGCGCCGACTACACCGAGCCCGTCGAGCTGCCCGCGCCGCCGAGCTCGGTCGGCCGCACCGTCGGCTACTATCCGGGTTCGACATTGGGAAATTTCGAGCCCGACGAAGCCGCCTCGTTTTTGCGGCGCATCCACGATCTGTGCGGCGACAACGGCGGGCTCTTCATCGGGATCGATCTGGTCAAGGATCGTGACACCCTGGAGGCGGCCTACGACGACTCCGCCGGGGTGACCGAGGCCTTCACGATGAACATCCTCGACCGGGCCAATCGAGAGGCCGACGCCGACTTTGACCGGGACGCATTCCGCTTCGAAGCCCAGTGGCAGCCCGAGCACCAGCGCGTGCAACTGCGCCTGGTCAGCCGAGAGGCGCAGACCGTGCATGTCGGCGACACACCGTTCGAATTCGAGGCCGGTGAACGCATCGTGACCGAGCATTCCTATAAGTTCAGGCTGGATCAGTTCGCCGAACTCGCACGGGACACCGGGTTTTCCCCTGTCGAGAACTGGACCGACGACGACGAACTCTTCAGCCTCTGGTATCTCGAAACCTGAGAGCCGCACCTTGCTTCGGTGTCGGGAATATGAAATGACACCCTCCGTCCAAACCAACTCTCAAACGCGGGTCGTTTGAATGATTCTTTCCGACCGAGATATCGCCCACCGCCTCGAAGACGGTGAACTGGAGATCGACCCGATCACGGATCGCGACCTCCAGCTTCAGCCCGCCAGCGTCGATCTTCGACTGGGCAACACCTTCGTCGTCTACAAGTTGCCCCATGTCGCGTGCATCGATACCCGCGACGACCCCGCCGAAGCCGGCTACACAGAGACGGTGACCGTCGACGACGGAGACGGTTTCATTCTCCATCCGGGCGAGTTCGTCCTGGGCGCGACCCACGAGTGGGTCGGCCTTCCCGACGATCTGGTCGCCCGTGTCGAGGGGCGCTCGAGCATCGGACGCTTGGCGGTCGTGGTTCATGCCACCGCCGGGTTTATCGACCCCGGCTTCCAGGGTCGCATCACTCTGGAGCTGAGCAACCTCGGACGGGTCGCCGTGAAGCTGTACCCGGGTATGCGGATCAGCCAGCTCGTCTTCCACGAGATGACCAGCCCCGCCGAGCGCCCGTACGGCCCGGCTCGCGGCAGCAAATACTTTGGACAGGAAGGCCCCGTCGCCAGCCGCATTCGCGAAGACGAAGGTTGAAAGGAACGCCCTCTTGCGTCGCGCGGCGAATTGAATTAACCGCAGCCCAACGGGCTTATTTGGACCCCCTCATCGAGATTCCTCTTCGAACGGATCAGCGAGGAATATGACAGACCAAGCGGATCGAACGGTCGGCAATCTTGGCGACATCCTCAAACACGGTGCCCTGGTTCGACTGGCGCGCCTGGCTGCCCAGCGTGCGATACGGGCGCCGGTGACTTACATCGACACCCACGCCTATCTGCTCGAGGCGGAGTGCGAGGATCCCCTCTCCTGGAAGCGAAACATCAACCGGGAGATGAGCCGACATCCGGCCTACACCGACTATGTTCGCCGCCAGAAAGAGCGGCTCGACGCCGGCGAGCCCTACCGATGTTCGGCGGGCCTGGCTCTCGATATCATCTCGGAGCGTAACTACCACGCCATACTGGCCGAAGAAGACGACGACCGGCGGCGCACCCTGAAATCACAGGTTCGCCAGGCCGGCTACCGCGCCGAATACACGCTCTCGAACCTCGACGAACTCGCCGAGATCGAACCCCCCAAAGGCGAGGATGAGGACGAGGACGACCACGCCGGCGGCTCTCTGTTGATGCTGGTCGATCCCGTGACCCTCGACGACGACGTCTGGTCGAAGGTCTGCAACGGACTCGACAACTTCATCGAAGAAGAGAGCGAGGCGATGGTCCTGGTCGTCCAGCAGGACCCCGACTCCGAGCAGCCGGACTGGCCGGAGGCCCCGACTCATTTTGACGGCCCCGTCGCTCGACTGCACCGAAAGCCCTTCCACCTGGCTCTCTATTCGACCGAGTCGATGATCACGCGGGCCCTGCCCGAAGTCGAAAAACTCGGTTGGGAGATCCTCTGGGAGGAAGAGGACGATGAAGACGACGAGTAAGGGCATGGCGACGCTTCTGGCCCTGTGGATGGCCGCAGGTGTCGTCTCGTGCCAGGACGCCGACGACCCCACCGTGCGCGACGACTCCGGCGTCCATCGCGACGCAAGCCTCGACACCGCAGTCGACGTCGAAGACACAACGACGGACACCTCCGATACCGTCGACATTGCCGTCGACACGCGGGACACCTCGCCCGACCGTGACGGGGGGACGAACGACTGTCCGACCGGCGCGCCGAGTCGAACCCTGCAAGTCGCCACGGTCAACACGCGGCTGTTGTTCGACACAACCTGCGACACGGGCAACTGCGGGCCCGGCGGATTCGAGAACGCCCCCTCGCAGACCGAGTATCTCCAACGCCTGGAGGGTTTGGCCACCGAGATCGCCGACCTCGATGCCGACATTGTCCTCTTCCAAGAGATCGAGACGCGGCAGGTGCTCTCGGACCTCTCCGACGAACTCGATGAACGGACCGACGACTACACGGCCCTGGCATTCGGAGAGCGAGGATTCGACGCCAGTATCGACGTCGGCCTCCTGGCTCGAGGCGAGCTCGTCGATACCCGCGAGTATCGCAATGAGACGACCCTGACGCGGCCCGACGGCACCGACACGATGTTTGTCCGGGAGTTTTTGCGCGCCGACCTCTCGATGGGTGGTCACCCGGTGATCGCGTTTGTGGCTCACTTCAAATCGAAGGCCAATGATGACCCGGGCCGGCGACTCGCCGAAGCCCGCGGGGCCCGTCAGATCATCGAAGATGTCGCGGCGAACCATCCCGATGCGCTCGTGTTGTTCGGTGGCGACCTCAACGACACACCCGGCTCGCCCCCGCTCGATGCGCTCCAGACGACCGGGCTGACGAGACGGGCCGGCCAGGATCAACCGCTCGATGCGATCTGGTCGTACTGTTACATGGGCGACCGTGAGACCATCGACCATCTGCTGTGGTCCGACGAGTGTGCCGACCACTACGTCGACGGGTCTGCTCGGGCTCGCGGGGACCGAATGTGCCCGGGAGACCGGCAATTCGCCGACTCCGATCACGCAGCGGTTACCGCAGAGTTTCGCGTCTGGTGAAGAGGCGTCAAAAAACCACGTTCGGGCCTTGACCTTCACACCAAGAGGATTACCATATTGAGTGGCTCGTGGGGGACGGTCGATGTGCAATATCCCCCCAGGCCGTTCACCAAGTGCATATCCTATGGTGAGGCCATCTCGCCCACGAGCCACTTTGTCTCGCCCCGCCAGGGTCGGGACCACAATTGAGACATCGGTATCCCCTCGAAGGCGGTCGACATGGAAAATCCCCCCAGGCCGTTTGCCAGGTCCATGTCCTATGGCAACGCAGGTCTTCGAGGGGTCTTTCTTTTCTTGTAGACGCGGGAGCGATTCTCTCTCCGTTTCTTCGCTCTCAACCATGTATACGTTTTTGCGCCGCTTCTGGGCGTTCTTCCGACGGGTCATCCGGGATTTTCGGGCCAACAAGGGCCTCCTGCTGGCGAGCGCCGTCGGATACAATATGCTTCTGTCGCTGGTGCCCCTCTGTATCCTCGCGCTGGTCGTCCTGTCTCTGTTTTTCGAGCAGGCCCAGATCATCGAGATCGTCAACACGGAGCTGCAGTTTCTGGTCCCGGGCCAGGCCGATTGGTTGACCGGCGCGGTCCTCAGCGTTGTCGAAAATCGAAGCTATCTCGGTGGCGCAACGATCTTCGCGTTGCTCTTTTTCAGCGGGCTGGCCTTCCGCACGCTCGAAGACGCCATGGAGGTCATCTTTCACCGCCCCGGCCCCAGGCCGACGCGTCACCCATTGATGTCGGCCATTCTGCCCTATCTTTTTATCGTCGTGATCGGACTGGGAGTCACCGTATTGACGGTCATGACGGCGATGCTCGACGCCCTGGCCGGCGCCAGACTCGAACTCTTCGGCTTCGATGTCACCATCGCGCCCCTGTCGGGAGCCCTGCTCTATATCGCGGGCCTGCTCGGGTTGGCTGCCATGTTCAGCGGGCTCTACAAGGTGATGCCCGTCACCCGCATTCGTACCAGCCACGCCGTCGTCGGGGGCCTTGTCGCCGCCCTCCTCTGGGAGGCCACCAGGCGGGTCATCGTCTGGTATTTCGGATCGATCTCGGTGATAAACGTCGTCTACGGCTCGCTCGCCACGGTGATCGTGGTCCTCTTCACCATGGAGATCGCCGCGGTGATCATCCTGGCGGGTGCTCAGATCATCGCCGAACTCGAAGCCAACAACGACCAGGGACGCCCCTGGTATGGACAATTCGGCGCCGAGACCGACAACGTCGACATGAAGGAGCGCTCACGACCCGCTCAATCGACATCCAGCGAAGACCCGGAAGACCCATAGGTCTCGCCGAGCCAGTCGCAGAGTGCTTCCAGGCCGGACGCATCGGCTCGAGAGAACGCGGCGGGCCGATCTGAATCGACGTCCAGGACCGCCATGAGCTTTCCCTGACGAGTCGTCACCGGTACGACCAACTCAGACTGTGTTGACGCGGAACAGGCAATATGGTCGGGCCGACTGTGGACGTCGTCGACCAGCTGGATCTCGCCGGTGCGGGCACACGCCCCGCAGATGCCCCGATCGAAATCGATGCGCAGGCAGCCGTGGGTCCCCTGATAGGGGCCCACGGCCAGAGCCTCCGGCTCGACGTGGCGATAAAAGCCCGTCCAGTCGTAGTAATCGAATCCGTGATGGAGCTCGCAGACGACCGAGGTCATCGCAGCCACCCAGTCGGGTTCATCCTCGAGCATCGATGCCAGACCCTGCTGGATGTCTCGGTACTGCTGGCGACGCACATCAGCTCCGGCCTCTACAGTGATCGCATTCCGCATGACGCGCTCTCGGTTTGAGTTCTGGACACTTCGGATCAAGTAAGCTAACGAATAGTCGAAATATCTTCTTTCAAACTCCGTAACATTTATGAACAACACACACGAAGACGCACCCAACATCGCCATCTTCTGCGACTATGAAAACGTCGCCATCGGGGTCCGAGACGCCGACTACGATGAATTCGTCATGGCGCGAGTGACCGAGCGCCTCCTCGACAAGGGGAAGATCGTCGTCAAAAAAGCCTATGCCGACTGGGAGGACTATAAGTCGGCCAAACGGCCGATGCACGAAGCGGCCTTCGAGATGATCGAAGTCCCACACGTGACCTACTCCGGGAAGAACTCGGCCGACATTCGTCTGGTCGTCGACGCCCTGGATATCTGCTACACCAAACAGCACCTCGATACCTTCGTCATTATCTCAGGCGACAGCGACTTCTCTCCGCTGGTCAGCAAGCTGCGCGAAAACAACAAGACCGTCATCGGCGTCGGAGTCAAAAACTCCACGAGCGACCTTCTGGTCGAAAACTGCGACGAGTACATCTACTACGACGACCTCGTCCGCGATTCTCAGAAGCGCAACCGCTCGACCAACAGCGGCGGCGGCGAACAAAAGAAGCAAGCCGACGACGGCGGCTCCAAGGACGGGGGCTCCAAAGACGAAGCCATCGAGATGGTCCTCGACCAGGTCGAGGCTCTCTTTCGCGAGCGCGACTCCAACCTCTGGAGCTCGCTGGTCAAGCAGACGCTGCAGCGCAAACGCCCGAACTTCAACGAAAGCTACTACGGCTACCGCAACTTCAGCGAGCTGCTCGAGGACGCACGCGACCGAGGCCTTCTGGAGATTCAAAAGGACGAAAAGTCCGGCGGCTACATCGTTCTGGGCTTCGGGCCGCACGCCTGACGCAATTCTTCTCGACGTACGGATCGTCGACCCCACCGGAGGTGGTCATGCAGGTCTATCTGGATCTTCTGGAACAGGTCTTGGAGGACGGCTCGGTGCGCGACGACCGCACCGGAACCGGAACGCGGAGCATCTTCGGGCATCAGATGCGATTCGACCTCTCCGAGGGGTTCCCGGCGGTCACGACCAAGAAGCTGTTCTTTCGATCGCTGATACACGAACTCCTCTGGTTTCTGCGCGGCGACTCGAACATCGCATACCTGGAGGAGCACGACGTCGGGATCTGGGATGAGTGGGCCGACGAAGACGGCGAGCTCGGCCCGGTCTACGGGGTCCAGTGGCGCTCGTGGCCGACGCCCGGAGGCGAGGAAGTCGATCAGATCGCCCGCGTGATCGAGTCGATCCGGCAGCGGCCTCATTCGCGCCGGCATATCGTCAATGCGTGGAATGCCGGGCAGCTCGACGAGATGGCGTTGCCCCCGTGTCATGTGCTGTTTCAGTTCTACGTCCAGGATGGACGTTTGAGCTGTCAGCTCTACCAGCGCAGCGCCGACATCTTTCTGGGACTTCCGTTCAACATCGCCTCCTACAGCCTGCTGACCGCGATGGTTGCTCAGGTGTGTGACCTGGAGCCTGGAGACTTCGTGCACACCCTGGGCGATGCTCACCTGTACTTGAACCACCTCGACCAGGCGCGCGAACAACTCCAGCGCGACCCCCTCGATCCGCCCACGCTGGCGCTAAATCCCGACGTCGACTCCATCGACGACTTTACCTACGAGGACATCGAGATTCGCGACTACCAGCACCACCCGGCGATCCGGGCGCCGATCTCGGTGTAACTGGCCGAATTCCCTCCGACATTACTCCGTGCAGAAGCACCCTGTCTGGGTGTTCTGCATCATTGCGTCGAACTCGTCATCGACCGAACCGTCGTGGATCGAGCCCCGGTACGACGAGTCGATATCCGAGCTGCTCGGACAGGTGCACGCATTCTGCTGTCCGCAGGCGAGTTCGGTGCGCACGTCCAGTGAGACGTTCCAGTTCTTGTCCCAACTGGCCATGATGTTGTCGACGACACCGTCGCAATCGTCGTCGAGCCCGTTGCAGATCTCGGGCACCGGGCGCTTTTGTTGCACACACGTACTGCTGAAGGTTCCAGCGTTGCAGGCCTGACGTCCCACCGCGCAGCGACCCATCTTTCCGGTATCACAGCTCCGGTAGACCTCCTCGTCGACCTGACCGTCACAGTCGTTGTCCAGGTTGTCGCACGAGGTCTCATTCGGGGATTCCGGCGGAGCCGAGGCCATCGCCGGACAGGTGATGGCTCCGGTATCTGAACACACTTCGGTGGCCGTATCCTTGCAAACCCCGACCCCGTCGCTGCACATCTCAAGGCCCGTCTGATCGCGATTCTCGCAGTCGGTCTTGGGGGCACAGGTGGCGCTGCTTTGAGAGCAGCTCACGTTCCCGTCGAGGCACTCACAGGTCGTGGTGTTGGTCCTCGAACATTCAGCCCCCGTGGTCTGCGCATCGCAGATGCAGGCGCGTTTCACGTAGACCACATTTCCGGTCGAGGGCTTTTCGATGTCGCGACACGTCTGATCATTGAGCACCACCGTCTCCTGCTGATTCGGATCCAGCCAACGCCAGCCCGTTCCCGCCGGATCGTTCTGGTTGTAAGAGAGCCCGCCGAAGGCGCCGTCCCAGTCGAATTTCAGGCAACTGTAGTCGTTGGTCGAACAGCCATATCCCGGTTCACTCCAGCGCTGCTCCCAGAAAGACGATGCGTTGATCTGGCACGACAGGTCATTTGCGATCTCGGTCGCGACCGCCTGCAACGCAGTGCCGCCGCTCACCTGTGTCGCTCCGTGACATTCCCAACTCGACTTCAGATCATCACCGTTGAGCGGCGAGCTGTTGCATGGATCGACGTGATTGGACGAGTCTTCGGTACAGGAGTTGCCATCGTTGCAGCAGTAGCCCGTGCCGCCGGCCGCAGCCAGAAGGTCGTTGAACCGTTCGTCGGTGCCGCTTCCGAACCCGACGACGTGTACCGGGCCGGCCTGATTTTTGTGTCGACACGCCGCGTTGACCGTATCTTGTCCCGAGCCCCAGTTGGGCTCGCCATCCGTGAGCAAAAGTGTCGCCTGTGGACGCTCCGACGACTGAGGATCCGCCTGGAGCGTGCTGATTGCCTTGTCCAAACCATAATCCATCCGGGTCCCACCGACTGGACTCTCGTTGTAAATGGCCGTCTCAATCGGGCCCGACGAGTCCTCCATCGGAGAGACGTGATCCGTGGAATCGGTCCAGAAGACCCCGAAACCAAACTGAACCAGATCGTCCTTGCTCGGGTACGTCAAGGATTGGACCGTATTGATGATGGCGTCGGTCGCCGTCAGCCACTTTGAGAGTTCGTACTCGCGTTCGCGATATTCAACGACGTAGTTGACACTCCAACCGTTGTTCTCGAAGTAGGTACGACAATCGGACTCAGATCTGCACGTTCGACAGAATTCCGTTCGATTGTACGTGTAGTCGGTCCACCACGCGTAATCGACATTGACCGTACATTGGTGACGTGGCCCCCATTCTCCTGCGCCCTGCGCCATCGAGCCCGAGCGGTCGACCATGAAATAGAGTTGAGACTGCAGCAGATCGAAATTGCGTTGTTCTTCGACCGCGCAGCTATTTCCGGGATCAAAGTCCCAGGCCTGGACCGGACTTGGCGAGAATGCCAGCACAACGCATGCCACTCCCAGCGTCAGCGCCAGCCAACCAACCGTTTGTTTTCTCGTCACGTCACTCATCACTTCACTCCCTCGGAGAACTCAACCGAGTTCTGGGGTCTAGGGCCTGTCCGGCCGGTCACTCGATACTGATATCGATGTCAAAGGGTTCTATTTTACGCGTCCACTTGTCGACGATCACGTAGACGGTTCCGTTTCCCGTCGTCGGAGAGAAGGTCAGCGTCTCGTCGTTTGTCTCATCGAAGCAGGCAAATTGCGAAGGATCGGGTCCGCAACTGCCGGAGATGAAGATGAGATGGTCCGCCGAATCGGCCGAGGCATCGACGGTCAGGGTTTCACCGGACTGGATTGGGATCTCGAAGACCAGCTCCGCACCATCAGTCGTCGGCTGGGGATCCGAGATGATGCACTGGCTGGCGTTCGTGAAGTCCATCTGATCCGAGAAGGCCTCACCATCTCCGGCGTATGTGCCGCCGCTGCCGGTCACGACGATCGGATCCGAGCAACTGTCGCCGGTGCAGGCCCCGTTGTTGCATCCATCCGGGCACTGGTACTCGACGACCGAGGTCGTCTCGTTTTGGCTGTCGTATTCGCAGTACTCGAGATTGCCTTGAGCGTTGCACGTGTAGGAATTCGGATCACACGGAGCCGCATTCGCAGTCAGGTCGATGGTGAAGCTTCCGGCCGGGCCACTGTCGTGTTCGACGACGACGTAGACCGTCTCACCGGCGGCCGCCCAGAATCCGGTGTTGTCGTCCCGACAGACCGTCTTGTCGGACGCCGGGTTCTCGCACGAGCTTCGCCGGAACTCGACCTTCGCATCGAATGCACCGGGAAAGTCCGCTGACATCGTAAACAACGAATCCTCTTGGACGACGAAGGAGAAGACCTTCTCCGGGGTCTCGGCCCGGTCGCCCGAGCAACTCGTCGTCAGACCATCGCCGACATCGCCGGTGAAGTCGCCGGTCAGTGTCACCGTTTCGCCGACCGCGACGCTTCCTTTGTCGGTCGCCCCGTTGCACTGAACTGAAGCGGGCAGCTTGCAGACGTCGTTTTCACACGTCTCCTGAGGACCGCACTCTTCACCGCCGCACAGCTCCGGGCCGCTGTCTCCCCCATCCATATCCGGCTGTGCATCGGACATATCCTCGGCGGCGTCCGACGCGTCTCCGGCATCTGAGCCGAGATCGCCCATGTCGGAGCCGCCATCCGAGGCATCACTTACGTCCGCCACATCCGGCAGGGGTTCGGGCGGAACAAGATCCGAACCATTTTCGGGCGGGTCGGACTCTCCGCATGCGACCATCATGCTCAGGACGGTGGCAACGAAGAGCCCCACGGGAAACCGCATCGATTGAATCGTCTGTGAGGTACTCATAACGGCAACCAACAGCCTCAGGAACAAATGAGCGGGGCCGGGTGCGCACCGCGCTCAAGCGGATGATCATGTTTCAGGGAGTCTACCTCTCTAGTAAGGTAGGGACTCACCGATCGGTCTTCAAGTGAATTATAAGGTCTACAGCACCTTTATTCCAAAATTATCTCCCGATCGGTCAATCTTTGGCACAGAAAAGGTGCTGTTGCAAAAATATTCGAAGGGCGGGCGGATGAGACACGGACTATCGTCTCATCGGGTGTCTCACCCACTAGTCCGTGTCGGGTCGGGAGACCCACTCATCGATCGACTGCTCTTCGAGCGAAAACGAACCGTCATCCCAGCGCCACAAGTGCTTGGAGCCTCGGCCCGCCCGGTCAGCGACGGCGAACCCCTCTTCGTGGACCCAGAAGTCGTCGCCGTCTCGCGAGGGCAGATCCCAGGATTCCTCGGTCTGTTGATGCCAGGTCGTCCAGACCTCCCAGTGATGATCGAAGGCGTCGTCGGAGTCGCATTGAGGCGCCTCGACCCACGCTCGCCACTCTCGTTCCAACACGACGATCGCCTGGTCGCTCTCCCAGTCGAGCACGTCCCGCGAGGCGGCCGCGCCCGGGCGGTCGCAGGCGAGGACGAAGGCTCGTTGGTCGAGCGGCTGATCTTCGAGTTTCGGAAAGAGATCGTAGACGTCGGGGCTTTGGACGAACTCGAATAGTTCGATGAGTGCGCCGCCGGAGATGCGACGCTGTTCATCTTCGATGTCTGAAAGATCGTCGAGGTCACCGACGGGATGTCGCTGGCGGAAGTCGTCGACGAACGACTGGAGTTCGTTCAACCAAGACAGGCTCTCCGAATTGAGGTTCATCGTTGGACGTCCTCGGACCGCAAGGCACTGAATCTTCTTGTTTCACAGCGACGGAGTCGATACACATCAAACCCTGACCACCTTCTCCCGGCCCCGTACCCGCATGCTCCGTCGATTCAAACGTCTCTTAAACCGGGTCTACTACCTAATTGAGAGTCTCCTGATGCGGGGGACTCCCTTTCAAGTCTTTCTGGTGGTCCTGGTCATATTTGGGATCTCGCTGGTCGGCGGGCTCGCCCTGGAGGTATTTCGCCCAGGATACCGTCCCGACCTCGCCCAGTCGATCTGGTGGGCGTTTTTGAGACTCAGCGATCCCGGCTACCTGGGCGACGATTCAGGAACGGCTCCCGTGGTCATCTCCACCATCTTGACCGTGGCCGGCTACGTCGTGTTTCTGGGGTCGCTGGTCGCCATCATGACAAACCGGCTGAACCGGTTGATGGAGGACCTCTCGGCGGGCCTCAGTCCGATTTTCGAAGAGGATCACATCCTCATCATCGGATGGAACGGCCGCATCCATTCGTTGGTCGAGGAGATCGTACACGCCGAAGAGAGAGTCAAGCGACGACTGGGCCGCTCCAGCCTGCCGGCCGTCGTCGTCCTGACCCGAGAGTTCGAGCCGGAGATGGTCCAGGAACTCCAGGAGAAGCTCGACCCGAGCGTCCGCAACGAGTGCCGATTGATCGTCCGGGCCGGTAACCCTCTGGAGGCCGAGAGCCTGGAGCGAGTCGACTTCAAGCGAGCCTCGTCGATCATTCTGGTCTCGCCGTATGAACAGGCCGCGAACCGACACCTGGCCGACATTCAGCTCGTCAAGATCCTGTTGAGTCTCAAGGCCGAGACCCGCGGGGTCGACTTCGACGAGCTACCAAATATCGTCCTCGAGATCGGCAATCCATCCAACAAACTGCTCGCCGAGCGGGCCGGCTGGGCCCACAAGACCGAGGCGATCGCGACCGAGGAATTTATCAGTCGCCTCGTCGGGCACACTCTGCGCAACCCGGGCCTGTCGAGCGTCTACAATCACCTGCTGACAGACACCTTCGGGGAATCGATCTTTCTGAGGCACGTCGATCAGTTAAACCTGCAGGGCTACACCCTGCGAGAGACGGTCGAGTTCTTCGACCGGGCGATCCCGCTGGGAGTACTTCGAGCCAGTGATGATGAGAGCGCCAAGGAGAAGCGACTGCGGCTGTTGAATCTGGATGCCCGACTGAGAGGCGAAGACGAGCTGATCGTGGTGGCACCAAAACTGGACGCAATCCGGACGCGGGTCGAGACCACGCCGGTCCCCTCCGCCGGCGAGGAGGTGTTCGTCGAACAAACAACTGAAGCGCGGCCAATGCGGGATGACGACGAAGAGCAACCCGAAAAGCGGCTGATGTTTGTCGGCTGGACCCATCTGTTGAACCCGATTCTTCGGGAACTCGCCGACTACGACAGCTACTTCCACGTCACCATCGTCACCGACCTGCCTCGAGAGGACTGCCGAAAGCGCCTTCGTCTCGATTCCGATCGCATGGCCAACATCATGGTGCAGTGCCGGCAGGTCGCCATCGACGATCCCGACGCCGCCGAGGAACTGAGGCCCGAAGAGACCGACCATATCGTGCTGTTTTCCAGTGAACTCTCCGACGACCCGCTGATGGCCGACGCCGAGAGCATCATGGCATTCCAGCAATTCCGGCAGCGGCTCGAACAAATCGAGGTCACAGATGCCGACGCGCCGTCGTTCGTCATCGAACTCAATGACGAGGACAACCGGGACCTCTTCAAATTCGGAGCGTACCACGACGTGATCATGACCCAGGAGATCAACAGCCACCTTCTTTCGCAGGTCGGCGTCCGCCGCGCACTGGCCTGGATCTACGAGGAGTTGTTCACCCAGGAGGGCCCCGAAATTCGGCTCCAGTCGATGAAGGAGTTGCTCGGGGGACAGACCTCCGCCTCCTTGACCTTTCGGCAGCTCCAAGAAAGATGCTTGGCCGACGATGCCGTCGCCATCGGCGTGCGTCACACCGAACCGCAATCCGACGGGCGCCGGGTGCATCTAAATCCCGAGAGGGACGAGTCGATGCCCCTGACTGAAGACGACCAGGTCATTGTGGTGACATGAGCCACGACACCGCACCATCCAAAGATGCGCTTCGACGCCACCGCCGCGCCTGCCAGCGCGGGGAATCCGGCTACCAGGACCCCGACTCGGGGCTGTTTGTGATGACATCCGTCCACCTGCGCGCCCAGGGTCAATGTTGTGGGAGTGCCTGTCGGCATTGCCCGTGGTCGGACGCCGAGCGACGCCGCGCGGGACGGCCCGAAGACGCCCCGGCCTGGCCGTATCCCGAAGATGCCGCCTTCGAACCCGACGATTGAGGACCCACGCGATGAGCTTCGAGATTCGAGACGTGCCCGAACGAATCGTCTGCCTGACCGAAGATCCGACCGAGATCCTGTACGAGCTCGGCGAGGGCGACCGCATCGTCGGAATCAGCGCCTACACCGAGAGGCCGCCGGAAGCCAAAGAGCGCCACCCCGTGGTCTCGGCGTTTATCGGCGGCAGCGTCGACAAGATCCGCGATCTCGAGCCCGATCTGGTGATCGGATTCTCGGACATCCAGGCCGAGCTGGCGGCCGAGCTGATCGAATCGAACCTTCAGGTGCTGATCTTCAACCAGCGCAGTATTCAAGAGATCCTCGATGTGGTGATGACCATCGGGCGACTCGTCGGCGCCGAGCAACGCGCTCGAGAGCTCGTCGGCGACTACATCGACCGCCTGGAGGCGGCGGCCGAACGGACCGCCGCCCAGCAGCACCGGCCCAGAGTCTATTTCGAGGAATGGAATGACCCGCTGATCTGTGGCATCCAGTGGGTCGGCGAACTCGTCGAACTGGCTGGAGGCCAGAACGTCTTCGGCGACCGCACTGGCGGAAAAAAGGCGGAAGACCGGTTCGTCGATGCCGACGAGATCATCGACCGCGATCCGGAGATCATCACGGCCTCCTGGTGTGGTGAGCCCGTCGATTTCGACGAGATCAAGGGCCGCCCCGGATTTGACGACATCACCGCCGTTCAAAACGATGCCATCCACGAGATCGACTCGACGCTCATCCTGCAGCCCGGGCCGGCGTGTTTGACCGACGGGCTCGACGCACTGGAACGAATCATACGACCGTGACGACCGAAGCGACCGCCACCGATTCCATCCAGAAAGATGCGACGCCGAGCCGCGGGGTCGTCGACAGAGACGAAGGCCCGCTGCCTGTCCTCAGTGTGGCGCCGATGATGCAGCGCACCGATCGGCATTTCCGTTACTTCATGCGCCTGCTAACCCGGCATACGCTGCTGTACACCGAGATGGTCGTCGCCAAGGCCATCGTGCATGGAAATACGGAGCGGCTCCTCGACTTTGACGCCACCGAACACCCGGTCGCCCTGCAGATCGGCGGCGACGACCCCGAGACGATGGCACGGGCTGCGCGGGCCGGTGAAGCCGCGGGATACGACGAGATCAATATCAACGTCGGCTGTCCCTCGAGTCGGGTTCAGGATGGAAATTTCGGCGTCTGTCTGATGGGGGAACCCGAGCGCGTGGCCCGTCTGGTCGAGGCCATGAAGGGAGCGTGCGAACTTCCCGTGACCGTCAAACACCGCATCGGCTTCGACGACCGGGACAGCTACGAGGAGATGGCCGACTTCGTCGACACCGTCTCCGCGGCCGGCTGCTCCCATTTCACCGTTCATGCCCGCAAAGCCTGGCTGGACGGCCTCAGCCCGACCGACAACCGGAATGTACCCCCGATCCGGTACCAGGACGTCTACCGCCTGCAGGAGGAGTTTCCGGATCTGACGATCGAGCTGAACGGCCATATCGAGACGATCGACGACATCGAGTCTCACCTCGAACACGTCGACGCGTGCATGGTTGGCCGCGCGGCGTATGAGCGGCCCTACCGGTTTGCCGAGGCCGACGCCCGACTCTTCGGCGACGACCATCCCATCCCGTCACGGGCGGAGGTCGCCAGGCAGATGGCCGACTACGCCGAACGGTGGATGTCCAACGGTGGACGTCTGCAGCAGGTTACGTCCCATCTTATCAACCTGTACTCCCACCGGCGAGGGGCGGGGGTCTGGCGCAGACACCTCTCCGAGCACGACCACCTGGACGAATCTGGACCCGAACTGATCGTCGAGGCGATGCGCCGCGCGGAAGACGCATGAAGGAATATCATGCCGAGGCTCTGGTATTACTTGTCGACTGAGAAGGAATGCCCCCCGTCGGACTTGATGCTTCGCTCGTCGTGATGAGCCCTTCGATGGGAGGCGAGCTGTGACTCGAAGTGATCTTTCTTCAGACACTTACTCTTCGCGGAGGTATACGTGATGGACGGATTCGGGAGCGGTTGGTCGACGAGACTCGGCATCATTGCACTGATCTGTGCGGTGGCCGGTGGTGGGCTCGGTGCCTCGTGCAATCAGGAATCCAGCGGGAAATCGAGCGGCGAAGCATCGGGGTCTAAGAAGGTCCAAGAGAGCCCGCCGAAGACGGAGAAGACCGCAGAGTCGGCCGACGAGACATCACCGACGGCCGACCAGAAACGGGCCGGCTCCGACATCGAGATCATGAATCGACTTCCCGATGTGGTCGACAAGGTGCTGCCTGGAGTGGTCGGCATCTCGACGAAACGCGTCGTCGAGAGTCGTTCGCCGAGATCTCCATTTGGGAATCACCCGTTCTTCCGGGGATTCCCGGGTATGGGAGACCAGCCCCAGAAGCGCGAACAACGGGGCATGGGCTCCGGAGTCGTCGTCTCGAAGGACGGCACGATCATCACGAACAATCACGTCGTCGAGGGTGCCGACAAGATTCGAGTCAGCTTCTCGAATCGGCGCACCGAATACGAAGCCGAAATCGTCGGGACCGATTCCGCCACCGACCTCGCCGTGTTGAAGCTCAAGGAGCCCCCGCAGGACCTGAAACCACTGTCGTTCGGCAACTCGGATGACATCCGGCTCGGCGAACCGGTGGTCGCGATCGGAAACCCCTTCGGCCTCTCGAGCTCGGTGACCTACGGCATCGTCTCCGCGAAGGGCCGCGCCGATGTCGGGCTGGCCGAGTACGAGGACTTCATCCAGACCGACGCGGCGATCAACCCGGGCAACTCCGGGGGCGCCCTGGTGAACATGCAGGGTGAATTGATCGGCATCAATACGGCGATCCTGTCGCGTTCGGGCGGCTATCAGGGCATCGGCTTTGCCATCCCGGCGAACATGGCCGAATCGGTGATGACGAAGCTTCTGGAGACCGGCGAAGTCAACCGAGGATATCTGGGAGTCCTCATCCAGACCCTCACCCCCGAGTTGGCTCAGGCCTTCGACCTGCCCGACGACACCAAGGGCGTCGTGATCTCGAACGTCAAGGAGGGCGGGCCCGCCGACGAGGCCGGGCTCGAGCAGGGAGACATCGTCGTGACATTCGACGGCGAAGATATCGACTCGGCCAATACCCTTCGACACGGCGTGGCGCAGAAGACACCCGGTTCAGAGGTGTCGGTCACGGTGCTGCGCGACGGAGAAGAGACGACGGTCCAGGTCAAGCTCGGCGCCCTCAATGGTTCCAAGAACGGACGCCTGTCGATGAAGGACAAGGGCGTTCTGCAGGGCCTGACTCTCGGCGAACTGGACGAACAGATCCGCCAGAAACTCGAGATTCCCGAACAGATCGACCAGGGGGTCGCCGTGCTCGAGGTCGAATCGGGAAGTCCGGCGGCCCGAACCGGCCTGGAACCGGGCGACGTCATCCTCGAAGCCAACCGTCGGCCCATCGAATCCGTCGATACATTTGCCGAGGCGTACGACAAAGCCGAACGGCGGCTGTTGCTTCTGATCTACAGAAACGGTCAGACCGTCTTCCTTGCGATCCCGAAACGATAGTCGCCTGCACGAAATCCGCAGTACATACACGCATTTGAACACCCCGGACAGGTGTTTACTGGTTCGAACGCATGCTGTGCGACGCAGTATGAACTCGAAACGAATGACATGGAGGTAAGTCATGGCTGACATGCAGCGATGGAACCCCTTTCGACGCGATGAAAACAGCGAGCTGGCTCGGCGCGACTCGTCGTTCCAGCGTCTCCAGCAGGAGATGAATCGACTCTTCGAGGACTTCTTCAACGAGAGTTCGATGCTGACGCGTTCCCGGGAGGACGGCCTGCGGGGTTTCTCTCCGCGCGTCGACATCTCGGAGGATGCCGAGTCCCTGAAGATCTCGGCTGAACTGCCTGGCATGACCCAGGATGATGTCGAGATCACGGCCACTGCCGATTCTCTGACGATTCAGGGCGAAAAGCGCTCGGAATCCGAAGAGGAAGACGAAGGTGTCTTTCGGACCGAACGCTCCTACGGGTTCTTCAAGCGGACGATCCCCCTTCCCGTGGGTGCCGATGTCGATGGCGCACAGGCGACATTCGACAACGGCGTTCTGAACATTCGGTTGCCGAAAACCGGCGAGTCCGAAGGCCGGAAGCTCGAGATTTCCTGACCGACGACGACCGACAACTGAATCGCTTCCCTGTCGGGGCCTCACCGTGTTAACGCAACGGCGAAGTCGTTGCTTCTCCACGGTGAGGCCCCGATGTCATCGAGCACCATCCGCGATGCGGTCATCCTGCTGGCCGGGACGGGTTCCCGGCTGCGCCCGCTCACAGAGTCACGCCACAAATCAATGATCGAGGTTGGTGGGCAGCCGCTGTTGTTTCGGCTTCTCGACCAACTGAAGGCGGCCGGGATCGAGCGGGCCGTCTTGGCCACCGGCTACCGTGCGGAGTCGGTACGACGCGCCGTTCAGACCTACGACCATGGACTCGAGATCAGCGTGGCCCCCAACCCCGACTACGCCTCTACCAACAACGCCGAATCACTGAGGATCGCCCTACCCTCCGTCGAGGGGTGCGCGTTTTTGTTGTGCGACGGCGACATCCTGTTGCGCGAGCCGACCTGGCTGGCGCCGATGCTGCAGGACCCCGAAGAGAGTCGACTCGCCGTCCTGGAGCACGACGCCATCGCCCAAGAAGAGATGAAGGCGGTGATGGAAGATGACCCCGACGGTTCGAGAGACGAACGACGCGTTCGAGCGCTCAGCAAAGAGCTCGATCCCGCAGAGGCCGACTCCGAATCGATCGGAGTTCAGACCGTCGGAGAGGAGTGCGTTGCGCGACTAAACGAACGCCTCGAAGCGATGTCCGATACCGAGCGAGCGACGGCGTACTACGAAGATATATTTGCGGAATTGATCGCCCAGGGCGAGGTCTTCTTCACCCGAGCGATCCCGCCGGGGACGTGGACCGAGATCGATACGCCCGAAGACCTCGAGAAGGCTCGATCGATGGTCGAATCGTGGCAGCAGGAAGCCGTGGCCGAGGGATAAGCGATGGAGACGTTCCGGACACGCTTTCAACGAGCCCTCGACCTGAAGGACCCTGACGTCGAGGAGTGGATCGACGCACGGTTTCATCGGCCCGTCGCGGCGGCGCTGTCGGCGCTCTTGCTGCCGACCGACGTGTCATCGAACCAGGTCACCATCGGCAGCATGGCATTCGGGCTGTGGGGCGCGCTCTGCCTGTATGCCGGCTATTTTTTGCCCGCCATTCCGTACGCACCGGCGATGATCATGGCGGCGTTTTTGCTCTTCGTGTCCGTCATTCTCGACTGCGCCGACGGACAGCTCGCCCGGGCCCGGGGCTCCGGCTCGATGACCGGCCGAATGATCGACGGCGTGGCCGACAACGTGGTGGTGATCGCTTCCTATTATACGATTGCCTTCATTCTCCACAGCGAGTGGGGACTGTGGGGGCTCGTCGCTGCCGTCGTCGGGGGGCTTTCGATGAGTCTGCGCACCATGATGTACGACAACTACCGGGCGGTCTACGTCAAGCACGTCGAGGATAAGGGCGCCGAGGAGGGGCAACCGAGCCGAAGGCAGGCGGCAAAGGCGGCGATGCGAGACGCCCGCCTGCAGGGCGATACCTTCGATGCCTACCTTCTGAACATCTATCTGGGATGGCTGTGGCTGCAGCGAAAGTTTCCCGGTGCAGACGACGACTCGACGGAGTCGGTCCCGGAGCTCTCAGAGCAGGCCCGCCGCGAGTACCGCGCCGAGCACGCCTCGACGATGCGGCTGGCGACCTGGCTTGGGCTGGGCACCCACATGGTCTTGTTTTACGGGCTGATCTTCGCGTCGGCCTTCTGGATCGATGCCCTGATGCTGCTGCAGTTTATCTTCATCGTTCCCGGCGGCCTCCTGATGGCAGTGTGTGCCTGGCAGGGCCGGCAGATGAACGTCTAAAAGCCAGTTGGTCGCAGTCGGTATGCGCGCTACACTGGTTGGTCCGCTGGTACCTCGACAGACACGGGCGTTGCCATGACCGACATGATCTGCGCGATCGACCAAGGGACGACCGGCTCCACCGCCGTGCTGCTGGACCGCCAACTCCGGGTCCGGGGCCGGGCCAACCGCGAATTCGATCAGATCTTTCCAAAACCCTCATGGGTTGAGCACGATCCCGAGACGCTCTGGCAGTCGACGCTCGATGCCCTCGGTGCCGCCCTCGACGAGGCGGACTGCGAACCGAACCAGATCGTTTGTGTGGGCATCACGAACCAGCGCGAGACGACCATCGTCTGGGACCGCGAGACGGGCGAGCCGATCCACAATGCCATCGTCTGGCAAGACCGCCGTACCAGAGGTCAGGTCAAACAACTCTCCGACGAGGGACACGAACGGCGGGTCCAACAACGGACGGGCCTTTTGCTGGATCCGTACTTTTCGGGCACGAAGATCTCCTGGATTCTCGATCAGGTCGATGGAGCCCGACCGCGGGCGGCCCGCGGAGAACTCGCCTTTGGGACGGTCGACTCATGGATCCTCTGGAAGATGACAGGAGGCGAGCAGCACCGAACCGACATCTCGAATGCCTCGCGGACGCTGCTGATGAATCTCGATACGGGGGAGTGGGATCCAGAGATGCTCGATCTGTTCAACGTCCCGCGCGAGATCCTCCCCGACATTCGAGGGAACGCCGACATCTTTGGCGAGGTCAAGGATGTGCCCGGCATCGCCGACGGCACGCCGATCTCGGGCATGGCCGGCGACCAGCAATCGGCGCTATTCGGCCAGGCCTGTTTCCAGGAGGGCGAAGCCAAATGCACGTACGGGACCGGTGCGTTCCTGTTGATGAACACGGGAAATGAAGCGGTCTTGAGCAATCACCGACTCCTCAGCTCTGCCGCCTGGGAGATCGACGGAGAGGTGACCTACTGCCTGGAGGGGAGCGCCTTTTTGGCCGGTGCCATGGTCCAGTGGTTGCGCGACGGGCTGGGCATCATCGACGACGCCGAAGAGGTCGAGACCCTGGCCCGCTCGGTCTCCAGCTCCGAGGAGGTCGTGGTCGTTCCAAGCCTCTCGGGCCTGGGAGCCCCTCACTGGAATCCCGATGCACGAGGAGTCATCTGGGGCATGACCCGCGGGACCCGCGATGCGCACATCGCCCGTGCCACGCTCGAGGGGATCGCCCTGCAGAATGTCGACATATTGACCGCCATGGAACACGATTCCGGCGACAGGCTAAAAACTCTGAAAGTCGACGGTGGAGCCAGCTCGAACGATCTGCTGATGCAGATGCAGTCGGACTTTTTGGACTGCGAGATCGTTCGCCCCTGGATGACCGAGACGACGGTGCTGGGCGCGGCCCTGCTGGCGGGGCTGGGGGCCGGGGTCTTCGAGGATCTCGGCGACATCCGCCAAACCTGGCGGGAAAACCGCACGTTTTCACCGTCGATGGGAGAAGAAGAGCGTCAGCGCCACCTGTCGCTGTGGCAGGAAGGGATCGAACGAGTCTGATCACACACCCGACGCCCCGAACTCGAACTCATGTCCAGATCGCCCGAACAACGCCGCGCCGTCTTTATCGTTCTCGACAGCGTCGGGATCGGCGAAGCCCCCGATGCCGCCGACTTTGATGACGTCGGCTCGAACACCCTCGGACACATCGCCGAGACCGTCGACGGATTCACACTGCCGAATATGGAGGCCCTGGGGATCGGCAATATCGACGGCTTCGACGGACTGGCCGCCGCTGACGCCCCCCGGGCCAACTTCGGTCGACTGCAGGAAGTCAGCCCCGGAAAGGATACAACCACGGGTCACTGGGAGTTGACCGGACTGCACCTCGACAAGCCGTTTCGAACATTCCCCGATGGCTTTCCCGATTCGATCATCGACGAATTCGTCGACGAGACCGGGTGTGGCGGCGTGTTGGGAAACAAACCCGAGAGCGGCACGGTGATCATCGAGGAGCTCGGCCGCGAGCATCGACAGACCGGCCACCCGATCGTCTATACCTCGGCCGACCCGGTGTTCCAGATCGCCTGCCACACCGACACGGTCGATCTGGAGACGCTCTACGAATGGTGCAAAATCGCCTACGACATCGTCGTTCCCAAGGGAATCTCCCGGGTCATCGCGCGCCCATTCATCGGCGAGTGGCCCGACTACGAACGCACCTCGGATCGCAAGGATTTCGCCTGCCCACCGACCGACGACACCGTATTGGATGCCATCTCCGGCGCCGGCATCGACGTCTCCGGCGTCGGGAAGATCGGAGACATCTTCAACGGTCATGGGCTGACGCGCAATTCGAAGACCCGGGACAACGCCCACGGTATCGACCTGACGCTCGAGGCCATCGACGACTACTCCGGCCTGATCTTTACGAACCTCGTCGACTTCGACTCCAAGTACGGCCATCGTCGCAACCCCGAGGGTTACGCCGACTGTCTGCGGGCCTGGGACGAGCGCCTCCCCGAGATCATCGAGGCCCTCGATGAGGGTGATCTCTTGGTCATCACCGCCGACCACGGCAACGACCCGACCTACACCGGCACGGATCACACCCGCGAATTCGTCCCGTTGTTGACGATGCTCAAGGGAGGACCGGGCGGCCGAAACCTCGGAACCCGTGAGACGTTCTCGGACGTAGCCGCCACACTGGCCGACTACTTCGATGTCGACTGGCAGACCGGGACGAGTTTCCTGTCGGACATCGCCGACACCTGAGTCCCAACGTCTATCGATGCCAACGTCTACGGATGCGCCGCCAACTCCACCCCGGTCCGGCGCAGGGCGCCGGTGTCGGCACATGCATCCCTCAGCTCCGAGACGGTGCGTTTGAGGCCGGGGGGGACGAGCTGCGGGGCGATATCTGCCAGAGGGACGAGCACGAAGCCTCGCTCCACCAGACCGGGATGGGGAACGGTCAACTCGGGCTCCTCGATCCTGGAGTCCTCGTAGAGGAGTAAATCGAGATCGATCTTTCGGGCACCCTTGTCCCGCCGCCGACGCCGTCCGAGCGATCTCTCGACTTCCAACATCCGTTCCATGAGCTTGTCAGCCGGCAGGGTCGTCTCTACCTTGGCGCAGGCATTCAGGAAGTCGGGTTGATCCTCGACGATCCGGGCCGCGGTCTCGTAGACGGGACTCACCGCTACGACCCGAACCTCGCCGGCGGCCTCGAGCCGCTGAAGGGCCCGGCGGAGATGGCCCGCCCGGTCGTCCATATTGGCCCCCAGACCGATGTACGCTTCCATCCAATTTTCCGAGTCTTCCATGGTCTACCGTCGCTCCATTATTCTGGTGTGTCTCGTCCTTACGGGGTGTGGACAGCAACCCTCTTCGTCCGACGGGGTCACCTACTTTCACCCGCTCCAGACCGAGGAGTCGCTGGTCGAGCCCGTCGAAGACCCCGGCGCCCCGGTAGACACCGAGGAGATGCGCGGATACCGACAGATCATGGAGGGCTTTCGGGCCAACGCCGGCGCCCTGTTCCAGCGGTCGGACATCGAAAAACGGCTCGACCAGATCGAGCAGGTCTTCATCTCGACGGGCCATTATCTCGAACTCGTCGGGATTTACCAGCGAGTCGTCGAACAGCAAGGCATCGAATCGACGGCGGCCACGCGGCTCGCCTGGTCGCTGGTCCGGCTCGGGCAACGACAGCAGGCGAAGACATTGATCGATCGACTCAAGGATGCTCGCCCTCAGGACCCCGACGTCCACTTCATCGACGGCGCCTTCTGGCTCAATCGAGCCCAAGACTCGCGGGAGGCGGCCGCAAAAACGGCCATGGCATGGCAGAAGACGCTGGAGCTGGACTCTGACTACAAAGGCTTTCAAGGCGCGACCGCGTCCGACATCCAAAACCAGATCGATCGGCTCAAACAGAACCTGAGCGCCCCGCCCGCAGAGATCATCCAGAAGGCACAACCGCCCGCCCCGGCTCCGGCCGGCGAGCCACCCGCCGAGCCGGAGCAGGTCGCAAACCAACAGGACACCGAGGGTAAACCGACACCCGAGACCGAGGATCGAGAACGGCCCACGGATTCAGACGCCGAGGAGACGGCGCCAAAGACGCCACAGGAGCCTCCGACGACCGACGAACCTTCGCCCGTGAAAGTCCGGTTGATGCGTGCCTCGCTGGCGGCCTCCAAGGGAGACCTCGAGACCGCCAAACGACGGTACGAGTCGGTGCTCGAAGACGAATCAAACAATCTGCAAGCCCGCTTCGGACTGTTGAAGGTACGGCAGAAACAGGGGGACGCCGTCGGGACGCTGAGAGACGAGCTCCGATCGCTTCTGGACCATCCGGAGTTGGATGCCCCGACGGCATACAACATCGGCCTCTTCGCCCGGGCGAGACTCGACTCCGACGAACTCGCCACATCGTTCTTTGACGTCGTGCGAAACAAAGACCCCGAATTCGCCGAACAAAACGGGCTGAAGTAGGAGTTACGTGCGCTCGCCGCGTCCCAGCCGCAGTCGCGTGGCGGCGGCGATGTCGTGGAGTCGATTCGCACGACTCTCATTGCGCTCGGCCGAGAGTTCGGCGAGTTCTCCGAAGGCGGTCGACAGCGGCTCCTCGGCGAGGTCACCGACGAGCGGTTCGGCCAGAAGCTCCTCCAGCAGGACATCGACGTCTTCGTAGGCGCCTTGCTCTTCGAGCGCGAGGGCCTGAAGGGCTCGCGCATTCAGCCGGCCTCGGACGTCACCGAGTTGCTCGAATCCTTCGGCGGCCCGTTCGAAGGTCGACTCCGCATCCTCCAACCTGTCGAGTTTGCGGGCGAGGCGCCCGAAGAGCATCCCGCACTGAATAATGCCGCGTTTGTCATCCATCTTTCGGTAGGCTTTCATCGCCTTGCTGCCGAGCTTCTCGACCTGGTCGGGTTGCCCGACCGTGAGGGCGACCTGCGCCATCAGATGTCGGCAGCGTGCGATCCCCCGCCGGTCCCCGAAATGACGGTAATGCTTCATCGCCTGGCGCAGCATCTTGGCGGCCTTGCGAAACTCCCCGCGCCGCCAGTCGATCTCGCCGATCACCCGCCGCGCTTTCGCCGCGGCGTGGCGTTCATTGAGCTCTTCGAAGAGTTCGACGGCATCTTCGGCTTCACTTCGACCTCGCTGGGGCTCGCCGGCCTCGGCGTACAGCAGGGCCGCGTGCATGCGATTTTCGGCCACCAGGCGTTTTTCCCCGGATTGCTCCGCCAGGTCCATCGCCTGTTTTAGCGACGCCTCGGCCTCGTCGCTCTCTCCGATCCGCCACAGGACGTCGCTGAGGGCTCGGAGGGCGTTGATCCGCAGGCGAGTGCGGTCCGACTCCTCGGCTCGCTCGAGCGCGGCGAACAACAGACGCGAGGCGGTCTCGAATCGGCCACGCTGCCGGGCGATATTGCCGAGCCCCAGCAGGCAGAAACCGTCGATCGCCTCGGCCTCGTCGGTCATGCCTTCGCTTCGGGCTCGACGGCCCGCCCGGCTCGCGGCCTCGTACCATCCCTCGGCATCGTCGAATGCTCCTCGGTGCTCGGCGACGAGCCCGAGTCCCCATCGGGCGCGGGCCACCGAAGCGAGGTCGTCGGAATCGAGGACGTCGCGATAGTACTCCTGCGCCTGATCGTAGTCGTTCGTCCGTCGCATCAGGTTGCCGAGATCGAGCTGAATCTCCGACACCGACGGGACCTCCGCGCCCGCTCGGGCCGATTCGCGCTCCAGATCCCGCCGCACCTGCAGAGCCTGCTCATACAGTTCGATGGCCCGGGCCGGCTCCGATCCCCGGGCCGCCGACCGAGCCGCCCTGGCCAGAAAGCGGCAATAACCCCGCCGGTCCCGGGCCTCGCGGAAGTGATCGGCGATCTCCAGGGAGTGGTCCTCGATGCGGTCCGACCAAAAGGACTGTTTGGCCCGGCCGGCGGCGCGATGCAGGTTGCGCCACGGCATCGGTCGGTCGATCTCCCGGCGCACGACGTCGCGCATGAGCCCGTGGTCGAAGACAAGGGAGTCCTCGTGGGCGCCCCCCTCTTCACGGAGGATCCCGGCGGAGACGAGCTCGGAGATCGCGGCGTCACAACTGTGGACCAGCCCCTCGTCGTCCTCCTCGTCGAGCATCCGCCTGAGCAGCGAATACGAGAAGCTCGTACCCAGAACGGCTGCCCGATCCAGGATCTGGCGCGCTGCCTTGGAGTCGATCGACTCGATTCTGGAACGCACAAGTTCGGCTACCTCTCCGGGGATCGCCTCGTCGAGGTCGCCAGCTTCCTTGAGGTGAAGCCTCCCGTTGCGCCGCTCCAGACGCTCCTCTTCCTGCAGAAACTGCACGAGCTGATGCAGCAGCATCGGATTTCCCGATCCCCGTCGTGCGATGCGCCGGCCGAGCTCATCGTCGACCGGTGCCAGGGACTGAACGAGCTCCAGCGAGGCCTCTTCGGAGAGCCGGCCCAGCTCGATGCGGTGCACCGAGTCGGGCGCCAGATTAAGGATATTCTGCAGGGTTTGAGCCAACGCCGGCGTATCGGCCAGGGCCGCCTCGCGCGCCGTGGCCATCAACATCAATGGATACGGCGACAGTTTGAGCCCCACCGCAAAGTGTTCCAGAAACGACGCGAGGGCCTCGTCGCCCCGGGCGATGTCCTCCAGGACGAGCATGACGGGGCGTCGGCTCGCCATTTTGCGAAACAGATGCTCGATGGCGGCGAAGAGCTGTTCGCGCTGTTGCTCTCCTTCCTCCAGGTCGTCGACGCTCGGCTCGCTGAGATCGGAGCCGAATTGCGGTTGCAAAAACCGCTTCAACCGAACCTGTTCGTCATCCGACAGACCCGCCCGCTCCAGCCGACTCTCGAGCTCATGTCGCAGACGCTCCCCGGCCAGCTCATGCAGGTCCAGCAGGTCGGCGATGGCCTCTCGAACCCCGGAGAGGGCACTGGGAGCCTCCGATGAATTTCCCCGGGCCACCTGCATCAGCCCGGCTTCGCGCACCCGAATCTCGATCCATTCCACAAGACGGCTCTTTCCGACCCCCTCCTCCCCGGTGATCAACGCCACGCGACCGTCGGCGTTTCGAAGCGTCTGGCTGACCAGCGATTGAAGGGCCCGGCGCTCGGAATCGCGTCCCGTCAGCGGCGCGTCCTGGTGAGCCCCGAGTTCGTTGTCGGCTCCGACTTCTCGAAAGGACGCCGGCGGACGGGTTTGACCGCCTTCGTCCTCCCAGGCCTGAAAGTTGCCGGGTTTCGAAGCCGTCGGGTCCGGGGTTCCCGGCTGCATACTCGGCCCCAGCACCACCCATGGCCCATAACTCAGCTCGTTGAGTACGGTTCGGGTATCTTCGCGCACATCGGCAGCCGATTCGTACCGGTCATTGGGATCCTTCTGAAGAAGGGTCCGAACGATCTCCTCGAGCTCCGCTGGCACCCGTTCGGCGACCTCGCCCAGTCGAGGGACCGCCGATTCAAGGTGGCCTCGGATCACTTCCTTGGCCTCTTCACCCTGGAACGGTGGTTGACCGGTGAGCTTCTCGAACAACATCACGCCCAGGGCGTACAGGTCGACTCGTGGATCGACTTCACCACGCAGCAACAGCTCCGGCGCCATGTATCTGGGCGTCCCCATGAGACCTCCCTCCCCCTCGCTGATTTCGGCGCCGATGCCGCCGGGGGCGTCGGTGAGGTCGAGATCGCCGTACTGGGATGCCGCCAGGCCGAAATCGACCAGCTTGATCACATCGCGGCCCTGTTCGTCGGCCCCAATCAGTACATTCGACGGCTTCAGGTCGCGATGGACGATACCCCGGGCGTGCGCCGCGGAAAGCGCGCTCAAGATCTGGTCGGTCAGCGAGAGCAACTGGATCGGCTCGGCGGGCGCCTCCAGTTGGTCCTTAAGTGAACCGCCCTCGACGAGTTCCATGGCCAGCCAGAGGGTCCGACCGTCGTCGTCGGTTCCGAAGTCATAGACGGTGGCTATGTGCGGGTGATTGACCCGGGCGACGGCCCTGGCCTCTCGACCGAACCGACGTCGTGCCTTCGCACTGAACGCCATGTCGGAATGAAGCACTTTCAGGGCGACATCCCGATCCAGAGATGTCTGTCTGGCTCGGTATACGGTACCCATTCCCCCAGTTCCGAGGGTGTCGGTGACTCGGAATCGATCCGAGGCAATCGAGTCGAGCTCCAGCGAATCATTCATCGGCGTGGGGGACCGTCGTGGCGGGCGTACCCTGCGTACGAATTGGACGAATTCGTCTGACCTCTGCTACACAGTCTATCGGCTTATACGGAATTTCTCCCTAGGGCAAACCATGGGTACTCGAGTTCGCACACTCCAGTGGTGGATCCTCACCGTCGTCGCCCCCGTTGTTCTCGCAGGACCATTGGGCTGTGACGGCTGTCAATCCGAACAGTCTACAGTGCCGGAGACCGCCCAGGCGCGGGCCGCGCTTCTAGCCGAGCAGTTCCCGGCGACCTCCGACGGGATTGTGATGGTCGAGGACTGGGAACGGTTTCGAACTGCCGCCGAGGACCTCGAACGCCGGCTAAACGACGTCGTGCCGATGGCCGACATGCCGTCTCGGTTCACCCGCGAGTATCTCGACGTCGACCTTCAATCGCCGAAAACCTGGAAGACCGCCGGCATCGACCCCGACGCAGGCGGCGCCGTCGGCTGGATGAACGGCCGACCCGTGATCGCCGTCTTCGCGCCCGATGCTCCCGCCTTCGAGACGCACCTGACCGAGAACGTAGCCTCGAGATGGGCCGCGTCCAAAGACGGAGTTCCGACCGTTCGATCGCGAACCGTCGACGGCGAAACTGTCAAGTTCATCAATCTGGAGGATGGTGAACTCGCCTGGCGATGGAAGGGAAAACTGGCGCTGGTCGCCCTGCCGAACCCGGCGTCGAAAGACCCGGAGACGCGAAGCTCGGGCGTCGTCGCAATGTTTGGCGCCGTCGAATCGAGCAAGTCCCTCGCCGAGGATTCGGGCTACACCGACTTCCGGGGCGCGTTGGACAAACCTCCCATCTCGGCCTTCGCCCCAACGGAGACGGTCTTCTCCCGTCTGTCGAAAGCCCTTTCTGGACCTGAGGCCGCACGGCTGGAGGCCATCGAAAAAAACGCCACAGGCTTCGGCCTGACATTCGAACTCGTCGACAACGGCGTTCGAGCCCGTAGCTGGATCGGTCTGGCGACCGAGCAACAAAGCTCGAGTACCGAGGGCAACTGGCGAGATCTCGCCACGGATCAAACGCTTTTGGGACTGCGCTTGTCCGGGAACCTCGCCGCCATCTGGTCGACATTTCAAGACTCCGACGATCCGTTGGCCACTCGCATCCGTTCGTCGATCGAGCACTGGAGCGACCGGCTGAATGTCGACTTCAAACCCGGAGTTGTCGACCCGATGACGGGCCATCTCGGAGTCTTCTTTTACGGCATCGCCCCGAACCTGGGGCTTCAGGAATTCAATCGCGCCCCGTTTCAAGGCATCCAAAAGGTGGGCCTGATCGCGGCGGCGAAGCTCGATGATCCGGAACGCTTTGCGGAGACGGCGCGCACGGTCGCCAAAACGATCGAAGGGATGGACATGCGCCCCGTCGACGTGAAAGACGCCGACGAGCCCGCCGATGTCCAGGTGCTCACGGCCGAAGCCGTCGACGACCCCGACGGCACTCCGATCCCGGGACTGATCGACGGCGTCGTCCCCCTGAAACTCTACCTCCACGACGACACCGCCGCACTGGCGACGACGGCATTCTCGGAGTCGAGTATGGTGGAGTACCTGAAAGGCAACCGGGAAGAATCCGGGTCCCTGGCCGACAGCGACACCCTCGATTTGGGAGCGACCTTTGCCACCAAGGACACCCTGAACGGCATCTATCTCAACATGGTGCGAACCCGGAGCCACCTGGGGGATCGGCTGCCGTCGTTCCCGCCCCTCCAGCGCGCCATCGACGGAATCGAGGAGATCCTCTACAGCGACTCTCGCGTTGAAAACGGTGTATTCATGGACCTCACCGTCCACCTCACTGACCCCCCCTCGAATTGATGGACCTCTCGTTCTTTGGTCGGGTCGGTGGATCGGCTCGTAGCGGGTCCGTACGCATCCCCGACCGGCGAAACATTCCGATGGGAGAGCCGGTCGAGACGATCGTCGATCACCCGGCGTTCCAGCGGCTGCGTCAGATCCGTCAGCTCGGCCCCACGCACCTGGTGTATCCCGGTGCGCAACACACGCGATTCGAGCACAGCCTCGGCGTCTACGGCTGCACCCTCGACTATCTGGAACATCTGCTCGAGGAGCCGGCGTTTGCCGACCGCGCCGACGAACGTGATATCCGCGCCATTGGAGCAGCGGCGCTGATTCACGACGTCGGGCATTATCCCTTCGCCCACAGCCTGGAGGCGCTGCATCTCAAGGGGCGCGACACGCCCAAGCACGAAGCCGTGGCCGGTCGCATCATCCGCGGTGAAGTCGAACATCTGCGCGGCGATCGCACGCTGGAGGCGATTCTTCGGGACGACTGGAACGTCGACCCGGAGCGTGTCATCCGGCTCTGCCACGGCGATCTCGGCGACGAACCCTCGAAGATGGACCAAATCCTGCGGTCGATCATCTCGTCGGCCATCGACGCCGACAAGATGGACTATCTGCACCGCGACAGCCATCACATGGGGGTGCCCTACGGCAGCAACATCGATCGCGGCCGGCTGCTGGGAAGTCTGACGCTCAATCAAGACCACACCCACATCGCCCTGACCTCGAAGGGAAAGCTCCCGGCCGAGACCTTCATCTTCAGCCGGTACTCGATGTTCAGCGAGGCCTACTGGCACCACACGGTCCGGGCGGCGAGCGCCATGGTCGAGGTCGCCCTGGCGGCGTTTTTCAGCCGCAGTCAGATGGATCCCGAGTCGTTTCTCGAGGTCCTGTTGTCCCACGGCGACGACGCCCTCCTTGAATGGCTCCACGATCGGACGCCCGCCGGCAGCGCGACCCGCCGACTGTTGGATGGCCTGATGGGCCGGGAACGCAAGCTCCACAAGCGCATCCTCACCCTGAGCCGCGCCTACCACGAGGAACGCAAACGCGACGCCTACGAGGCGATCTACGAGATGGACGCCGACGCGCTCTACGACCTGACCGACCGCATCCGGGTGAAACTCTCCTCGGTCGTCGGACGGTCGCTCCATCCATCGTCGGTGATCATCGACACACCACCTCGCGACAAAGACGACCTCGAGACCGTCGACATTATCTATCCCGACGCTCGGGGCCGAAAACACTACCCGCTACACGAACTCTCCCGACTCGTCGCCGGCATCCAGGACGACTTCGTCACCGTCGTCAAAAAGATCCGTGTCTTCGTCGAACCCGCCCTGGCCGCCGACATTCGCGCGTCGGACGCCGCCGTCGAAGAGATGCTGTTCGAAGAGATCCTCGGCCACTAAAAAAAGCCGCTACCTCTCAGTGAGATAGCGGCTTCGATGCCTCGGGCGTCGGTAAGGGAGTGTGTGTTAGACCTCTTCCTCGAAGTCACTCATCCGGTTGGTCCGGATCGTCGCGACGGCTGCCGCTGCCAGCAGCACGACCGGTATCGCGATGAAGAGAGCGAGGATGACGTTCTCGATCATGTTACACCTCCTCTGGGCGTCGTAGACACGCGTGGTACGACTCTCCCGGCAAGCAACTCCGGGACGCACCACTTCAGAATCTATGCACTGCTCTCGAATCACCAACCCCTGCCCGGTGATTCGACCTCGTGCGCTTGACAGCTATCGACCAGGCGCGAACCTTCCATGCGCATCGCTCATCCGGACCAACCCCTCCGGTTACCTATCGGCACATCCTCCATGACCACGTCCCCTCCCAAACCGGCGAATGACACCCACGCCGATGACCCGCTCGAGCAGCTCGAGGCTCAGATCCGCCGCGGGACGCTCACCGGTCCCGTGCGCCGGCGAAACGCTCGTCCGACCTCCGACGAAGCGCCGCTAGACTGGCTGGAGGCTCGGCTCGCCGAGGCCTCGGATCCCGCGACCTGGGCGGAGGTATTGCTCGACTCGATCCGTCACGCCGAAGGCCCGCTGGCCGAACTCGACGACTGGATTAGGCAAGCAGGCGATCTCAAGACATCCGCCGAAGGCTATCCGGAAGATGTCGCGACAAGAGGTGGAGATCCCATCGAGCGGCTGCAGGCCGCCATCGAACGGGAGATCGAAGAGGTCGGCGGCCGCTCGTCGATGCTCAATCGGAACAAGACGTCTCGGTCGACCCAGTCGTCGACGACCCAGCAAACGGTGGGCGCGGAGGCGGCCGTCGGACGAGAGGTCCTTACGTTGCTTGAGAGCCGGGACCTCTCCGGCGAAGCCCGCAGCGAGGCGGCTCGGCTGCTGGCCGCAGCCATCCAAGAACCCGACGAAGACGCTCTTCGAGAGGTCTTGGAGATTCTGTTGTTCGAGTGAGTGCGGAAGGTGGGACTCGAACCCACACGGCCATTAACGGCCACTAGCTCCTGAAGCTAGCGCGTCTACCAATTCCGCCACTTCCGCGCGGAGTCCGTCTGCGCACGCTCGTCAAAACCGAGCGTCGTGAACGGGTCGCCATGATGTAGACCCGCCGGTTGTCCCTGTCAAGTCGGGAGTTAGACCATTGTCGGGAGTTAGACCATCCAGTTCTTCTGGTCGAAGGTCTCGTCGGGGACGTCGAACTCGAGGCCTCCGTGGTCGGGGTGACTCTCCCGTTCCATGCGGCCATCCCAGACCGACACCCGCAGCGACAGGCGGTCCTGGGGCGCCGCCCCGAGCATGTCGAAGGGTATAGCCAGCTCCAGACACTCTTCGAAGGCCGAAAGCTCCAGCGGGATGCCGCCGCTTCGCTCCTCGTTGTGAACGGTGCCCAGCACCTCGTCATCGAGCTGCACCCGTACCCGCCTATCCTCGACGTCTCCCCGGACGCTGACGCGGAATTCGATGCCCGACAGCTCCCCCATCAAATCCGGTCCCGGCTCGATCCGCAGATACAGATGGTCGAGATCGAAACCCACCAAGATCTCGTCGACGTACCGTGTGTTCTCGAACATCGACCCGTGGGCCCCGGTGTTGCGGTAGACCCCTGCGCCGCTCCACTCGTAGAAATAGTCGGCGCGCCCGTCGATTCGCGGTCGGATCATTCGCTTGGGGGCATCGAACTCCACGACCGAGGCGCGGTCCTCCATGATGGCGACGTCGAGCTCGGCGGGAATATCGCCGTCCAGGATGCTCCAGACGAACCGAAGCTGGTCCCGGAAGAGCCGGTCGAAATCGGCGTCGTTCTCGGAGCTGAAGTCCTCGCCATACCACCAGTACCAGTCGCTCCCTTCGGCGATGTGGATCGCCTCCCACGCCTGTTCGAGGTTCGACGCCGACAGGTCATCCTCCTGTGCGAGCAGAGCCTCGCGCGTGTCGCCCAAAAGCTCCCAGGCACGATTCGTCTCGTCGTGGCCGATCCAGATGCTGTAGTCCCCCCGAATCCAGGAGCCCGAATGCAGCGTCTCGAGACGCGACGAGTCGACCGCGGGCTCGGCGCCGGAACGAGCCTCGAGATACTGACTCGGCGTCGTCGAGCTGATCTCGTCGGAACTTCCTATTTCGGCGTAGAGTTTGTCGAGGAAATCTTCGCCGTAGTTCGGATACCGCCCCCAGGGGGTCTCGCCATCCAGGATGACGCTCACGACCGAGGGGCCCGCGTTGGCACGATCGCGACCCGCCGCTGTGAGGCGCCGCATGAAATCGTCGACGGCGTCGCTCGAATGTTTCTCTTTGCCGTAGACGAAGCCGATCTGGTCGCTGATGGAGCCGTCTCGAAAGAAGATCGCCGGCTGCCGGTCGCCCAGACGCCAGGGGCGATACAGGTCGCGATCTCGGTTCCAGTCGTCGCCGCGCGACGCCTTCAAGACCGACTCGTCGGAGGCCGTCCAGGTGAGGTCGGCGTCGTCGAACAGATCGATCACCTCCGGCGACACCGCCCCTTCGGCCGGCCACATGCCATCGACGTCCAGCCCGAGCACCTCCTGGGCCGTCGACCGCGCCTGTCGAATCTGGGCCCAGGCGTCCTCCGGGGCCTGAAACCTCGGAGGCGCCGACCGGTCTGGCGTGGCCCGCCCCGCGGTCTCGGTATCGATCACGAGCGGCAGGATTGGATGATACATCGGGGTGACGCTGATCTCGATCTGGCCGCGGCGCTGCAGCTTGCGGTACAGGGGAAGCAGCAGTTGCATGACCTCGATCTGCTGCTCCAGCAGCGCCTGTTTTTCGTCCTCCGAGTAGCCCTCGCCCTTCTCGAGCAATGCCTGGACGACCGCCCGCTCGCGGCGGGCCGAAAAGCCAAACCAGGTCAGATTGAACAACACCTGAAGATCCCGAAACTCCTGGTCGGAGAAGTCGCGAGGGTCGGCCGCCTCGGGATCCTCGCCGCGCTTCTCCAGCAGGTCGGCGTACCTGGGCAACGGACGAACGGATCGATTCCAGTCGAGGCTGAAGAAATGACGGAGCAGATGCTGGCGGTCGGCATCGGTCAGGCCGCTGGCGGGCTTTTGAGTCAGATACCACCAGGAGTCGCGCTTGCCGACCTCCAGGTATTCGCGAAGTTGCTCGAGCAGCGCACCCGAGAAGTTGATCACGCACTTCATCTGGGGATGGCGCTCCAGCATACGCGCCATATCGTAGTACGACCGAATGGCATGGAGGCGCACCCAGGGAAGCGACTTAATCGGCCGATTCGGCGTGCTGTAGTAGGGCTGATGGAAATTCCAGACGAGCTGCAGATGAGTGCCAGCGTGTTCGTTCATCAGACCGACACCCCGAGCAGCCAGGCGACGCCGACGGCGACTGCACCGAGCACCGCGATGACGAGGGCAGCGACCATGACGGTGCCCTGTCCGGACTCACCGCGTCCCGATCCTTCGGGCCGTTGGTCCCCTGCGCCGGATTCGGCGTCTCCGTCTGGTTGCTCTCCGGTCTGCTCGCGGACAACCTTTTTTCCGGGGTTCGAGCCCTTGGCCATGATTCGACCGAGGTTTTCCAGATCCTGTTTCGCCCAGTCGCCGTCCTGCTCGCCCATCATCTGGCGCAGCGTCTCGGGGTCGGGAGCTTCGTCGTCGGACCCGAATCCCATGTCGCTCCATTGGCGAGGATCCTCGAAGTCTCCCTCGACGGGCATCGGTGTGACCTCGCTTCCCTCGATCTCCTGTTCGGCCAGCAGGAGGTCGAGGTCTTCCATATCCTCCAGCGAGACGAATTGATTGATCTCTCGCTGGACCGCCAAGTCGGACGGGCCGAGCGAATCGGAGCGACGATCCGCGGTTTCGCCGATGGCCTGACGGACCCGGTCGGCGATCTCGAACTCGCTGACGGCCCTGCCCGTCGAGAACAGAAAGCCGTTGAGGGCCTCGCCGAATGCCCGGGCGGACTTGAATCGGTCCTGGGGCCGGCGTGACAGCGCCTTGCGGATGATCGACTCGAATGGCTCGGGCACATCCCGACCGCAGGAGTCCAGCGTGGGGACGTTGGCCTCTTTGACCAGCTCCAGGGTCTCGCGGTCATCCTCGCCACGAAAGAGTCGGCGACCGGCCATCATCTCCCAGAGGACGATTCCGACGGCGAAGATATCGGTCCGGCCGTCGACGTCTTCGCCGGCGGCGGCCTCCGGTGACAGATATCCGAACTTTCCTTTGACCACCCCCGGGTCGGTGGCCTCGGCCTGGCTCTTGGCCTTGGCGAGCCCGAAGTCCGTGATCTTCACTTCGCCGTCCCGCGAGATCAGGATGTTCGGCGGGCTGATGTCTCGGTGCACGATATTCAGGGGGTCGCCGTCGGCGTTGCGCTTGTCGTGGGCGTGGGCGAGTCCCTTGGTGACCTCGTGGCCGATCAGCGCGGCTTCGGCGGCGGTCAGACGCTCGCCCCGTTCGGCGAGATTCTGTATGATTTCCTTGAGATTTCGCCCATCGACGTACTCCATGACGATGAAGTACGTCTCGTCGGCCAGGCCCAGATCGAAGGTCTGAACGATGTTGGTGTGATTCAGCGGCAGCGAGACCTTCGCCTCGTCCAGAAACATCCGGACGAACCGCTCGTCCTTGGTCAGCGATGGCAACACACGTTTGATGGCCACCAACTTCTGGAAGCCCTTTACGTTGGTGGAGCTGGCCATAAAGACCTCGGCCATCCCACCCGTGCCGATCCGTTCGATGATCTCGTATTTTTGCTGGGCCATAAATCAGCGGGGAAGCATACGCCAGAAATAGATGGTCACGATTCGACGGTATCACTGCCGCCGCGACGCTCCGGGAGGGTATCCTCCTCCTGGGAGCGGGGGTCGGTCTGTAGCCCCCGGACCCGAAAGATGTCGACCTGATTGATCTTGCCCTTCAACTCGGTCGGCGGCAATGGTTCCGCTTCGACCAGGTGTCCGACCTCTTGGTGTGTGGGACCGCCGATAAGGACTTCGGCGGGGCCGGCGGAATCACACAGTCGGCTGGCGATATTCACGGTGTCGCCCATCACCGTGTAGTTCATGCGTTTGGTCGACCCGGTGTACCCGGCCACGACTTCGCCGGTATTGAGTCCCAGTCCCACATCGAAGGCAACCTCATCGCGCTGCCGGCGTTGTTCGTTGAACTCGTCGACGGCCTCCTGGATGGCGACGGCACATTTGAGGGCACGGTCGGCATCGTCGGGCTTCGAAATCGGCGCCCCCCACATGGCCATGATCTCGTCGCCGATGAATTTGTCGAGGGTCCCCTCGAAGTCGAAGATGATGTCGACCATCAGCTCGAAATACTCATTGATGTTGGTGAGCACATCCTGGGGCGGCATCTGCTCGCTGTAGGAAGTGAAGTCCCGGATGTCGGCGAACATCACGGTCACACGTCGAAGTTCTCCGCCCTTGCGCAGCTCGAGCCGGCCCGAGACGACCTCTTCGACGAGTTCCGGGGGCAACAGGCGTCGCACCTTCTCGCGGACGACGATTTCGTCTTCCATCTTCTTGAGCAGCCGATGGTGCTCGACCAGCCCCGCCGCTCGTCTGGCGAATCCGCTCAGGATCATCAGATCCTTTTCGGTGAACGCCCCGCTCGCCATCTTCGTGTCCAGGTGAATGACGCCCCGCAGCTCGTCGTCGTGGAGCATCGGCACGGACATCGTGCTGCGGATCTGTCCGATCATGATCGACTTGCTTCCCGAAAACCGGGAGTCGCTCATGGCGTCACTCGACAGAAACGCCTCCTTCTGGCCGGCGACCTGCTCGAGGATCGTCTCGCTGATACGCACGTCGCCGACGCCCTCGCGGTCCCGTGATTTAACCTCCATCGGGACGAGTTCGCCGGACTCTTCGTCGACCAGCAAGATGACGCCGCGGTCGGCCGGAAAGATCTCGAAGGCCTTGTCCAGGATCTTCTCGAGCAGCACGTCCAGATCCATCTCGAGGCCAATGGACCGACTCAGATCGTGGGCGATCCGCAGCTTCTCGTAGTCGCGACGCAGTGCGTCGACGTCATCGATCTCTTGTTCGGGCAGAAACCGGTCAGACCCGCTCTGCGACATCCGGCTCTGAATCTCGGACTCGACGTCGGCGCTGTGGATCGTGACGGTCCCGCGGTCGTGTCGGGTAAACTGGCGACTGACCGACTCGTCGTCCTCCTGGGTCTGTTCGGGTTGCTGAAAGTAGAGATCCGTCGACCCGATCGTAATCCGATCGCCGTCGTTTAATTCCCTGCGGGATTCGACGAGATTGCCATTGAGGTAGGTGCCGTTGCGGCTCCCGTCGTCGCGTAGATAAAACTCCCCTCCGTCGCCACGTTCAATGACGGCGTGTTGCTTGGAGACGACCCGGTCCAGAATTTGGACCATCTGGCTGGGGTGACGCCCCAGGGTGGTCCGATCCTCGAGGTCGTGCTCGCGGACGACGCCCTCGGCGTCACGATAGGAGAGTTTTGCCATGAGAATCGACAGCGGAAGCAGGGCTTGAACCCGGGGGCGCCCGGACGATGTGGGCGCGAACCATCTCGATTACCGGCGAGTATGATCGACGCAGATCGTTCTATAAGACTTCAGTCGACGTTGCAATCAGAGGCGTCGGCTCCGGCGGCTTCCTTCTTGTCCGTCGAGCGGAATGTTACGCAGGGGGCGTCCGGTTGTCTCGGATGCATGCGAACCCTTCGGAGACCGATGACTGACGAAGCTTCCATCCTGGTGGTTGACGACGAGACCGCCCACCTCGAGACCCTGGAGCGTCTCTTCGACAAGGAGGGCTACGAGGTCTTGACCGCAGAGGACGGCGACGACGCGCTGGACATCCTGCGGGACCGCAGCGTCAACCTCGTGATCACCGACCTGAAGATGCCCGGCACCGACGGGATGGATCTGCTGCGGCTGACCAAGAAACTTCGGCCCGACACCGAAGTCATCCTGATGACCGCCTTTGGGACCGTCGAACGGGCGGTCCGCGGCATGAAGGAGGGGGCCTACGATTTCGTCAGCAAACCGATCAAGCGGGCGAGGATCCTGAAGGCGGCCGAAAAAGCCCTCGAGAAGCAGGCGTTGGTGGCGGAAAACCAGAAACTGAAGGCGGAGCTGGCCGACCTCAAGAGCGACCGCAACATCGTCGGCCAATCATCGGCTCTGCGCGATTCCCTGGAGATGGTCCGCCAGGTGGCCGACAGCGACGCCACCGTGTTGCTGACCGGAGAATCGGGCACCGGAAAGGAGCTGTTCGCCCGGATGATCGGCGACCTGAGCCACCGCTCCGACAAGCCCTTCGTGACCGTCAATTGCGCGTCACTGCCCGAGTCGATCCTCGAGAGCGAGCTCTTCGGATACGAGGAGGGCGCCTTCACCGGGGCCACGCAGGACAAACCGGGCCGTTTCGAGGTGGCCGACGGCGGGACGGTCTTTCTGGACGAGATCGGCGAAGTTCCCCCGAGCGTGCAGGTCAAGCTGCTCAGGGTCCTTCAGGAGGGGACCTTCGAGCGGCTGGGCGCCAATGAACCGACTCAGGTCGATGTGCGCGTCATCGCGGCGACCCATGTGGACCTTGAACAGGCAATGGACGAAGGCCGGTTCCGCGAAGATCTCTACTACCGACTCAATGTCGTCAATATCGACATTCCGCCCCTTCGAGAGCGGCTCGAGGATGTGCCCCTGCTGGCGGAACATTTCCTGAAGATGTATCGCGACGCCAACAGCACAGATATCGAAGGCTTCGAGTCCGATGCCCTGGATGCGCTGGCCGACTACCGCTGGCCCGGCAATGTTCGCGAACTCGAAAACGTCATCGAGCGCGCCGTCGTGCTCGACACCGATGGGGTGATCGGCAACGACGACCTACCGGAGACGGTCCTCGAGCAGTCCCAACAGTCGCGCAGCATCCAGGTCCCGCTGGGGACACCGCTCGAAGAGATCGAACAGACCGTGCTACGAGAAACCCTCCGGATGACCGATGGCGACAAGAAGCTGACCGCCAAACTCCTCGGCATCGCCACGCGCACAGTCTATCGCAAGCTCAACGAGACGGCGGAGTCGTCGTCAGAGTGAACGATTGACAAATTGTCACGTTCACCCGGCGAAATCGGACCGAATTGACAAAATGTCAAAACTGAACAAACTATCCGGCCGACCGCCGGCCGATTCCCAAGGAAGACCGGGAATCAGATACGGTGGTACGAATATTGCTCTAAATTAGATACGGGTGCGCTTCGCAGGCGATGACGCCTTCGAGCCCCGACTTTTTCACACGGGACGAACCGACGACTCATGGAGAGTTTCCTGAGACAATACCGCTGGGCCCTGCACCTTGGGGTCATCACCATCGCGGCCTTTCTGATCGCTTCGATCGTCAACCGCGTGGTGGCCAGCCAACTCGCGCCCTTCACGGTGCCGAAGACACCCGACTGGACGAGCAGTCAACAACAGACCTCCAAGCCGTCCAACCGCATCACCACGGCCGACATCCGCGACTGGGACAAGACCATCTCCGGTCGGTGCCTCTTCGGCTGCGCCGACGCCGAAGAATCCGACAAGGAATGTCCCGGCGGATGCGACGAAGGCGAGAGCTGCGAGGACGGCGTCTGCGTGCCCGAGGAGCCCACGGGCGGACGGGGCTCAAGGTCCGACGTACCGGTCCCCAGCGACCTCGACATCAAGCTCCTGGGCAGCATGGTCGCCGACAACCCCCAGTACTCGATGGCCCTGATGCAGGACGGCCAGTCCTCCCAGACCTTCGTGGTCAGCGTGGGCGACGTGTTGCCCAGCGGGGCGAGCATCGCCCGGATCACCCGCGACCGGGTCTTCCTTCGGCCCAAAGGGTCGGAGGCCCTGGAGTTCATCCGTCTGGACAAGACGATCAGCGGCAACCCGAGTCCGGTGTCGGTCGGCCCCGACCGTGCTTCGCCCGGGCCCAGGCCGAGCACCGCTCGAGAGCCGCGAGACCTCAATGCCGCACTTCGGGACCTGCGCCGCGCCGCAAAATCGGATGCCGCTTCCGAGAACGAAGGGGATGACGACGGCGGCCTGGCACAGAAGGTCGACGACAACAACTACCAGGTCTCGCGGGACAAGGTCTCCAAAGCCCTGGAGAACCCCCGAAATCTGATTCGCCAGGCCCGGATGGTTCCGAATAACACCCCCGACGGCACCAACGGACTGAAGATGGCCGGGGTCTCGCCGAACGGGTTCTTCGACGAACTCGGCTTCCAGACCGGCGATGTCCTCCTCGAAGTCAACGGCAAGAAGCTCAGCTCCCGTTCCGATGCCAGCGCACTGATCTCGGAGATGGGCGGCAACCAGGACTCGGTCACGGTCAAGGTCCAACGCAACGGAGAGACCGTCGAGCGAAACTACAACTTCCGATAATTCAATCAAATCCAGTGCCGGCTCTGTGATGGCGGCACATCAGTACTGTTCATGGTTCCGAAATATATGATGACATCCTCGACAGAATCGACCTCATCAACCGTAGCTGCCCGTCCGGACCGTTCCCGAAACATGGTCCTGACCGGTCTGATCTGGCTCATCTTCAGCGCGGCGTTCGTCCTGGTGTCCACCCCGGCATCCGCCCAGGAGGCGACCAGCGACCAGCCCGGCGTGATCCAGAGAGGGGGCGACGAAGACAACGAACAAGAAGAACAGCAAGAGCAGGAACAGGCCGAGCAGCAGCAACAGAAGGGTCAACAGCAGGCCCAGCCCGGCGCCCAACAACAAGGTGGCGCCCAGCAGGGCCAGCAGCAGGGGTCCCCGGAATCGCAGGGCCAGGTCATCACCCCGGACAACGCCAGCCCCAACGAGAAGTACAATCTGCCGCCGAACTTCGACCCGAATTATCGGCCCAAGCGCACGCCCAGTAACACCAAGGTCACCATCGATTTCCGAGAGGCCAATCTCGAGGAAGTCGTCAAGTTCTTCTCCGGCGCGATGGAACTGAACTTCATCATCGCCGACAGCATCCAGGCCAACAAGACGATCACCATCATCTCGCCGAAGGATGTGACCCTGGATCAGGCGTACCGCGCGTTCCTGGCGGCCCTCGAGATGAACGGGCTGACCGTCGTGCGGATGGGAGAGTTTTTGAAGATCGTCCAGTCCAAACAGGCGATCTCGGAGCCCCAGCCGACCTACGGCGAAGGGGACACACTGCCGAATGAAGCCCGGATGGTCACGGCGATTCTTCCGGTCGAGAATGCCGACGTCGAGAAGGTCAAGGGCATCATCGGCAACTTCACCAGTCCGGCCGCCACGGTCGTGACCTACCAGAACAAACTCATCGTCTCCGAGAACGCGTCCAACCTGAAGCGCATTCGAAATCTCATCGACCGGATCGACACGGGTGAGGCCGGCGAACAGGTCTTCGTCTACGACGTCCGGTACGCCGATGCGACCAAGATCTCGGACAAACTCAGCGAGCTCTTCGACCAGCAGGGGCAACGACGCGGCGGCCAACAGGGGAACCAAGAGGCCGCACAAAAAGGCCTGAACGTCGATGTCTCGCAGTTGATCGCCGACGAGCGGACCAACCAGCTCATCGTGGTCACCGACAAGGATTCGTTCGACAAGATCAAGGGCATGATCAAACTGCTGGACAAGCCGACCCAGGTCGGCGGGCAGGTTCATGTTAAATTTCTGGACTACGCCGACGCCGACGAACTCTCGTCGACGCTTTCGAGCCTGGTCTCGGCGGCCCAGCAGGGCAACGAGCGCGGCGGGGGCGGTGCGCGCCGACCTCAGCAGGCCGAAGGGGCGGGCGGAGAAGTCGCCGCCATGTTGTCGGGCGAAGTTCAAATCACTTCATACAAGCCGAACAATGCCCTGGTCATCGTCGCTTCGCCGAAGGACTACGTGGCCGTCGAGCACGTCGTCAACAAACTGGATCGGCCGCGTAAGCAGGTCTACGTCGAGGCGGTCATCATGGAACTGAGTCTCGATACGAACCGAGAGCTCGGCATCGGCTACAGCGCCGGTCTCGGACAGGACTTCGGCGGGCTGGTCCCCGAATCCGCCGTCGAGCAGGGCCTCATCGACGACACCCAGGGCCTGGCGGTCGGCCAGTCGAACTTCCAGGGCGTCTCATCGCTGGGAAACGCGTTGCAGGGTACAGGCGGCTCGCTGGGACTGCTGGGGCCGCTACTCAGCGTTCCGGGTCTGAACATCCCCATTCCGGCATTTTCCTTGCTGCTGCGAGCGACGCAGACCGACGATCGCGTCAACATCCTGTCGACGCCATCGATCATGACGCTCGACAATGAAGAGGCCGAGATCACCGTCGGCCAGCGTGTGCCCTTTTTGCAGGGCCTCGGCGGCGGCGGGGGCGGCGGACTCGGCGGACTCGGCGGGCTGCTCGGGCAGGGAACACAACAGGGGCAGCAAAGCGCCGGCGGACTCGGGGGCCTCGGAGCTCTCGGCGGTCTAGGCGGCCTCGTCTCGCCGATCGAATACAAGGACGTCGGACTGACACTGCGCATCAAGCCGCAGGTCAACGACAGCCGCTACGTGCGCCTGGAGGTCGAACAGGAAGTCAGCGACATCGCGTCGGCCGGCTCGGACCAACTGACACCGACAACCTCGGAGCGAAACGCCCAGACGGTGGTCCTGGCCAAGGACCAATCGACCATCGTTATCGGCGGACTGATGCGCGACCGCAAGGTCGAGACCGTCCAGAAAGTTCCGTTTCTGGGCGACATCCCCCTCATCGGCGCCCTCTTCCGCAAGAACACGACGATCACGACCAAGCAGAACCTGGTTCTGATGCTGACCCCGTACATCATCGAGAGCGACGCCGACCTCAGGAAGATCCGAAACCGAAAGATGGAGGAGCGGCGCGAGATGCTCGAAATCCTGGCCCAGGAAAAGGAGGGCTACCAGGCGGACATCAACTACCAGAAAAAGAGCGGCCTCGTCGGCAGGATGCGCAAGCAATTGTCGACGGCCATCGAAGAAAAGGAAGCGCGCGAGGCCGCTCGCGAGGCCTTCGATGAAGACGGGCCCCGCTACCGCATCCTGGGGGACGACTCAGAAGACACCAATCAAGATAACGGCGGATCGGGCAACCAGTAAGCCGGGAGATCCACCATGTACAACCGACAAAAACTCGGCGAAATCCTCGTCCAACTCGGCAAGATCGAGCAGGAGGATGTCGACCGGGCGCTGCACAAGCAATCGGAGGGCGACGACGAGCGAATCGGCCAGCTTCTGGTCGAGATGGAGGCGTGCTCGGAGCGCGACGTCATGGAGGCGTTGGCCAGCCAGCTCGACTACCCGTTTCGCGAGGAGATCGATGCCGAAAACCTCGACCTGGCCCTGATCGACGACCTGGAGTTGAGCTACTCGCGCAACAACCGGGTGTTGCCCTTCGAGCGCGACGGCGAACAGATCCTGGTGGCCACCAACGATCCGCTCGACGCCGAGGTCCTCGACGAGATCCGGTTTACCCTGGACTCCGAGATTGTCCCGGTCATCGTCCCAAAGGAACCGTTACTCGATGCGGTCAACAACGCATTCGATCGCAAGAGTCGACAGCTCGGGGATCGTCTCGACGAGCTCGAGGAGGCCGAAAGCCCCAATGTCGACGAAGCGTCGATCGACATCAACGATCTGCTGGACGCCAGCGGAGATGACGAAGCGCCGGTCATCCGATTCGTCAACAGCCTCTTCGTCCAGGCTGTGCGCGAGCGCGCCAGCGACATCCACATCGAGCCCGAGGAGCAGGACCTGACGGTGCGCTTCCGGATCGACGGGGTGCTCAAGGAAGTCACGAGCCCGCCGCGGCGCTTCCACTCCTCGATCGTCACCCGCATCAAGATCATGGCGGGACTGGACATCGCCGAGAAGCGCAAGCCGCAGGACGGCCGGATTCGCATCAAGATGGCCGGCAAGGACATCGACATCCGCGTGGCGACCGCGCCGAGCGTCCATGGCGAGCGCGTCACCATGCGACTGCTCGACAAGTCGGCGGTACTGCTGAACGTGCGCGATATCGGGTTGATGCCCGACGACCAGAAGACCCTGCTGAAGCTGATCCACCGGCCCCACGGGATCGTGCTGGTCACCGGTCCGACGGGCTCGGGAAAGACGACGACGCTGTATTCGTCGCTGTCGGAGATCAACGAGCCCGACATCAACATCCTGACCATCGAGGATCCCGTCGAGTACCAGCTCGAGGGGATCAGCCAGATGCAGGTCAACCCGAAGATCGGACTCGACTTCGCCAGCGGGCTGCGCAGCTACCTGCGCCACGACCCCGACGTCATCATGGTCGGTGAGATCCGCGACCTGGAGACCGCCGAGATGGCCACCCAGGCCTCGCTGACCGGCCACCTCGTCTTTGCGACCCTCCACACCAACGACGCGCCGAGCGCCTTCACACGGCTCATCGACATGGGGGTCGCCCCGTTTTTGGTCAGCTCCACGGTCATCGCCGCCATCGCCCAGCGACTGGTGCGCCGGCTGTGTCCGAACTGCAAGGTCCCGTACCAGCCCGACGAGGAGGTCCTCGAAGAGATCGCGCTCGACAAAGAGCAGGTCGAAGAGGTCGGCCACGTCTACCGGGCCCGCGACGGCGGCTGCGAGGAATGTCTGGGGCTCGGCTACCACGGACGAACGGCGATCTTCGAGATCCTGACCGTCGACGACGAGATCCGACAACTCGTCACCCAGCAGGAGGACGCCTCGGTCATCAAACGCAGCGCCACCGAACGCGACGCCATGCGCACCCTGCGATACGACGGCGCGCTGAAGGTGCTGCAGGGACAGACCAGCATCGAAGAGGTGCTGCGCGTCACCCAGGAAGATACGAGCGACATGAGCCGCACCGTCGACCAGATGCCGCCCGACGCCGGCGCCGCGACACCCGAAGCCCACTGATCACTGCCCCCGAAGACTCTAGGACCAGACACCGAAGATGCCTGTCTACGAATACAGAGGCCTGAACAAACAGGGCGACAAGGTCAAGGGCGTCGAAGACGCCGAAAACCAGGCTGCCCTGCGCCAAAAATTGCAGGCTCAGGGGATCTTTACGACCGAAGTCTGGGAGGGCCAAGAGGGCCAGGCAGGCGCATCGGACCGCGAGATCGACTTCGACAAGCTCTTCGAGCGAGTCAGCCTTCGCGACATCGCGGTGCTGACCCGTCAGCTCGCCACGCTGCTGCGGGCGGGCATCCCTCTGGTCAAGGCCCTCGAGGCACTGACCGATCAGACCGAAAAAGAGGAGCTTCGCCGCACGCTCACCGACATCAAGCAGAGCGTCAACGAAGGGTCGAGCCTGGCTCAGGCCCTCAAGGAACACCCCGACCACTTCAGCGACCTCTACGTCAACATGGTCCGCGCCGGTGAATCATCGGGGAACCTCGATGTGGTCCTGGAGCGGCTGACCGAATTCCTGGACGACCAGATCGAACTTCGGGGCAAGGTCATCGGCGCGATGGTCTACCCCATCCTCATGATGGTGGTCGGCGTCGTCTTGATGGGCGTCATCTTCACCTTCGTGATCCCAAAGGTCACTCAGTTGTTCCAGGATCAGGGCGAAGCCCTGCCCTTGCTGACCCGCATGATCATCGGGTTCAGCAACCTCCTGTCGAATTGGGTGTTCATGATCATCTTTATTCCGGCGGTGGCCGGGATCATTGGCGGATTCTTCTACTGGAAAAACACCGAGGAAGGCGAACAACAGTGGGACAGGTTCGTGTTGAAGATCCCCGTCCTCGGCTCCCTGGTGCGAATGATCGCGATCACTCGATTCGCCCGCACCCTCGGGACATTGCTCGCCAGCGGCGTGCCGCTTCTGACGGCCCTGGATATCGTCAAAACGATCCTGGGGAACACCCGGCTCGTCGAGGTCGTCGAAGACGCTCGAGTCGACATCCGCGAAGGTGAAAACATCGCCGAGCCCCTACGGCGCTCCGGCGAGTTTCCGCCCCTGGTCACCCACATGATCTCCATCGGAGAGGAGAGCGGCCAGCTCGAGGAGATGCTCGACAACGTCGCCGTAAGCTACGACCAGCAGACCGACATGCGCATCCAGGCGCTGACGACCCTTCTGGAGCCGCTGATGATCGTCGGCATGGGTGTCGTCGTGGCCATCATCGTCTTTGCCGTGATGCTCCCGATGTTGCAGCTCAATCAAATGGTGGGAGGCTGATGCGCATTGATGCAGTTGGATGAAATGAAGCACCCCGAGAAACGGTTTTCACACAACGGACTGACTCACGTTCAAGAGGAAGAAACCATGGAACACCCAAACCTGACATCGACCCAGTCGGCCGCTCGCGCGGGCACCCCACGCGGTATGACGCTCGTCGAGATCATGATCGTCATCACGATCATGGCCTCGATCATGGGCGTCGTCGGCTTCTACGTCTTCGGCACGCTGACCCAAGCCCAGACCAAGAACGCCAAGATGGGCATCAACCAACTCGAGCAGATCGTGCAGACGCACTACATGCTCAACAACAAGATGCCATCGAGCCTGAACGAGCTCACCGAGGGCGACAATCCGCTCGTCGAGAGCGAAGACAAGCTCGATGACCCCTGGGGCAACAAGTACATCTACGAACACTCCGGCGGCACCAACTACACGATCTACAGCGCCGGCCCGGACGGCCAGCAGGGCACCGAAGACGACGTCAAACCCGGCAGCGGCAACGACGGATAATCGATGCGGCGACGCTGCCCCGACATCGCGAATCGGCCCCGGGGGATGACCCTGGTCGAGCTGCTGGTGGTCATGACCCTGGTCGTCGGGATCATGGGGGCCGGGATCTACTCGATCGGATTGATCACCCACTCGGACCTTCGGGCCGAGGCGATGCGGATGACCTCGGCGATCCAGTACACATGGAATCGCGCCGCCATCAACAACGCTCAGTACCGAATGGTCATCGACCTGGATAAAAACAGCTACCAGACGGAGGTTACCCAGTCGCCGGTCGTCCAGCGTTCGGCGGACCTGGACGAGGAGTCCTCGGAGTTTATGTCCGACGAGGCCCGCCAGGCCGAAGAGGAAGGCGACAACTCCGAGAATACCGACGACGATGAAGACGATCCATTCAACGTGAATCGCCGCCCCAGTTACAAACAGGTCCAGGACGCGTCACTCAAGCCCCACACGCTCCCGGAAAAACTCGACATCTGGGGCGTGATGACCCCGAACAACGACCAGGTGATCCGCGAGGGCCGCGCCGCGATTCGGTTCTTTCCAAACGGGTTTCAGGAACCGGCGGTCATCATCCTGTCGGCCGGCGAAGACACCTTCTATTCGTTGAGGACCGAGGCCCTGACCGGCCGAGTCAAGATCTATGCTCGCAAGCTCGATCGACCCGAAGGATTCGGCGAGCCCGATGAGGTGCAGGAAGAATGGTAGACCCATTGAACCAGACAGGGGGGAAGGCGACGCGCAGCGGCTTCACCCTTCTTGAGGTCCTGCTCGCCCTGTCGATTCTGGCGACCTCGATGACGATTCTGATGGGGACCGTCGCCACCAGCAATCAGCAGGCGCTGTACGCGAATCGGCTCACCCAGGTCAGCCAGCTCGCCCGATCGAAGATGATCGATGTCGAGAACGAAGTCCGCCAGGACGGCTTTACCGACAATATTACGTCGATGAGCGGGGACTTCTCGGACCAGGGCGCGCCCGATGTGAGCTGGGAGGCCGAGATCCAACCGGTCGAAATCCCGGAAGGGGTCAAACAGGATCTGATGGGTCGGGTCAACTCGCAGCTCTTCGGCGGAGCCGAACAACAGGGTTCGCTGCAGGGAAACGCCGCATTCAGCTCGAAGTTGCCGGCGCTAATGGGTTGCATCCCCCAGATGATTAACCGCCTCGGCCGAAAGGTCCGCCGCGTCGTGCTCATCGTCCGATTTCCGTACGGCCAGCGCACCCAGAAGCTGACGCTCAGCCAGTACATCATCGACCAGTCGAATGCCGAGTACAATCTCTTCGGGGCCGCGGAGGCGGGCCAGTCGGGACTCGGCTCCGAGGGATCCGGGTCGACCGGCATCGGGGGGACGCAATGAAGACCCATCCCCGCGGATTCACGATGTTGGAGGTCATGATCTCGCTGTCGATTCTGGCGAGCCTGACGGCGATCGTCTGGGTGTCGGTCAACAACATGTTCCGCGCCCGGGACTTCATGACCGAGCGCTACCAACGTTTTCAGGTCATCCGGGTGGCTCTGGACCGCATGAACTCGGAGTTGTCGTCGGCCTACATCGCCGGCCCGAGTTTCGGTGCTGAAGAGCGAGGCGAGGAGGCCGCCAGCGACGACGCCCCGGAGGACGGCTCCAACGAAAGCGTCCGCCAGCAACAAGAAAATGCCAGGGCTCAGCTCATATCGCGCCGGGAGCCCGTCCAATTCGGAATGGTCGGCCGCGACGACGAGGTCAACTTCACCAGTTTCGCCCACATGCGGATGTTTCGCGACGAGCCGACCAGCTACCACGCCGAAATCGGCTACTTCGTGGAACGACGCCGCACCGAAGACGGCGACTTCGCCAAGAGCCTGATGCGCCGCGAGGATACGACCCTCGACGACGATATCACCGAAGGCGGCAAGGTCTACGTGCTGATCCCCGAGATCGAAGAGGTTGAATTCGAGTACTGGGACCCCGGCGAAACCGAGCTCGGACAGTCCCAGGAGGACCGGGCGCGAGGGGACTGGGTCGACGACTGGGACACCCGAAACGACGAATACCGCGACCGGCTGCCGACCCGGATTCGAATCACGGTCACGTTGCCCGCGCAGAATCAAGCCCGCGAGCCCGAGACGTTTTCGACCCAGACCAAAGTCATGGTCAACCAACTTATGGAGTACTAAACGAACCGATGATTCGTCGACTCGCACACGTCACATATCGGGTGATCGATGCACTCGATCGTCCGGCTCGGGCGCCGGATGCCCGTCGAGGCCGCCCCCGTGGCATCGCCATGGTCATCGCCCTGATGACCATCGCGATCCTGTCGGCAGCCGTGGTGCAGTACACCTATTCGACGCGTGTAAACCTGACGATGTCGGTCAACGCCAAGGATAAGCTCAAGAGCTACTTTCTGGCGCGCTCCGGAGCCAACCTCAGCCGGCTGCTGTTGAATCTTCAGTATGCCCTGCAGTCGGAGTCCGACGAAGCCAGCGACAACGAAGACCAGGCCGCCGGCGGGTCGTGCAACCCGCAGATGATCAGCGTGGCGATGCGGCGAAGCAACTTCCAGATGCATCAATACGTCAATCTGCTGATGCGGCCGTTCAACAGCGGCAAACTCGAGACGCCGGTCGGCGGAATCAATCTAGCGGGCGCCGGCGTCGAAGGGTTTGGCGGGATCTCCGGGGACTTCCAAGTCGATGTGGAGCCCGAATCGGGCAAATTCAATATCAACGAATTTGCACGGGCCGAGATCCGAGAGCAGGACCTCAAGGAGTTCTGCACCCTGGTCTCCGATTCGCAGTACACGGAACTCTTCGCCGGAGAGAGCCCCAGCGGACGCCAGCAGGACGAGATGCGCGGGTACGACATCCTGCGAAACATCATCGACTTCGTCGATCTCAACCAGACGCGACTGCCGATCACCGAATACTGCGGCCTCGAAGGGAGCGGCGGCGGCGACGAGGGGCAACCGTATGCGGACAACGACCGGAACATCGAGCCACGAAACGCCAAGCTGACTCACGTGGCGGAACTGTACCAGGTCCACGGCGTCGACGACGCCTTTATGGAGGCCTTCGGCGACCAACTGACGGTCTATCCGGTCGGCAAACCGAACGCCAACATGGCGACCGCCCCGATGTTTTACTCGATACTGTGTCGAAACGTTCAGTTGACCGACGACGCGAATGTCAGCTCCAGCGCCCGGGGCGTCACCCCGTGTCAGTCGAGCCGAGAGGTCGCCCTGCAAGTGCTCTACTTCGCGATGGCGCTCGACGGAGTCCGCAACTTCTTCAAGGACCCGCTGTCGGTGCTGATGGCATACGTGGGTAGCACCGAGAGTCGTCTTCTGCCGTCGGCCAAACGCGGGCAACCGGTGGCGTTTCTGCAGTCGAGCCAGGTCCACAGCTACCTGGAGGACTTCCGAGCGCAGTCGCAACTCATGGCACAGTTCATCACCTACTCCCCGACCTACCGAAAGCTCGCCTCTCAGCGGCCGGACCAGCGCATCAACACGACCTCACCGAACTTCCCCCAGTGGGCCGTACAGTTCGACCGAACGGGGATCCTGCGAGCCATGACCACCGAGACTCCCAGCATCTATAGGATCAAGTCGACGGGCACGTACGGATCGACCAAGACGACCGTCGAGGCCGTCGTAGACTTCAACAAACCGGTTCGCCGTCTGCCGAACGAACAGCAGCTCGAGGCCCGTGAATCCGACAGCGAAGAACTCCAGAACATGAAAGACGCGCTGAAGAAGCGCCGCGAGACGATGCCCAAGGGGCGCATTTACTTCTGGCGAGAAAACATCGTCGACACCGGCTCCGGCGGCGGGGGCTCGGGGGCCTCGGCCTCCGAGCAATACGAGTCTCCGCGAGGCGACGACGGATTGGAACAACGCCGCGACGAGGAGTCGGGCTTTGGCGACGACGATGGCTTCGGCGATGATGGCTTCGGCGACGACGGATTCGGCGGAAATAACGACGGTCCCGGAAGCCGCGGGTCCGAGACCTTTGGAGGCGGGGAATCCGGAGGCGGCGACGAAGGCTGGGGCTTCGGCTTTTAACGCAACCGTATGGCCTCTATTGAAGACCTTATCGAGACTGTTGGCACGCACCACTGAAGCAGGCGGCACACCATGGCATCACGCATCGTCGGACTCGATTTCGGGACGCGCTCCATCAAACTGGTGGAGCTGAACGTCTCGGAGCGAACCGTCACGACGTGGGACGAGGAGCCTCTTCCCCTGGGAAACCGGCGGTATCTGCCGGACCAGTCCGGCTCCTTCGGGCCCGATGGCGACGGCTCCGGCGAGGAGTCGAATCAGGCCCAGGGCGCCGACGCGGCCGAAGCCGACGGGTCCGACGACCAAACGGAGGGTGAGCCGCAGCAGAGTGACTCGAAGCCCGACGGCCCCGCCATGGGAGGCGACGGCTGGCTGGACCGGCTCGAAGCACTGATCGACCGCAACGAATTCGACGAAGACACCGTGGTCGTCAGTTACCTGCCCGACGGACGGGGACTGTCGGTTCACCAGGACGTCCCCTTTCCCGAACCGAGCCAGGTGGCCAGTGTCCTGCCGAATATGCTGCAGGATCGGCTGCCGATGTCGCCCTCCGAGATCGTGTACGATTTCAAGATCTTGGATGCCGACGAGGCCGAGCAGAAAGGTGAGGACGAAGAGTTCCGCTCCATCGTCGGAATCGGGCGCAAACGAGACCTCGCGTTTTTTCTGGATCGGCTCGAGCGAGTCGGTGTCAATCCGATCCATCTTGGACTGCCCGAATTGATGCTCCGCTACACGATGGAGGCGACGGTCGCCGGCGCCAACGCATCGGCGCTGGTCGACCTGGGGCACCGATTTACCCGCGTCCTGGTCCTGGAGGACGGCAACTCGGTCATGGCGCGATCCTTCAAGTTCGGGGGCTGGGATCTGACCAAGGCGATCGCCGATGAATTCGACATCACCGTCGAGCAGGCCGAATCGTACAAGGAGCGGACGCCCCTGGTCGATCCGGGAGATGCTCGCGACGAACAATCCGCCGCGATCAGCGAGACGATCCAGCGCAAGATGCGGTCGCTCGTGCGGGACTTAAGGCGGCAATTCCAGTCGCTGTACGCCGATGAGCGCGTCCAGGTCGAGACGATCCACATCTGCGGCGGGACCAGCGAGATTGAAAACCTCGAGGGGTATCTGGGAAGCGAGCTCGGCATCGACGTGCGCCGGCTCGATGTCGGCCAGCTCGATGCCCTGGGGACGATCCCCGACGAGGCGTTGCCCAGAGCCGCGCTCCCGATGGGACTGGCTCTCCAACAGGTGCGGGATCGGTCGGCCAATCGCATGCTCGACCTCCGCCAGGACGAGTTTTCGTACGCCGGCCGCTCGGAATTCCTCCAGGGCCAGATGGTCAAATACGGCGCCATCGCCGCCGCCCTGTTTATTCTGTTTCTGGGAACGCTGTTTGCCCGAAACTACGAGCTACAGGCCGAACGCGACTCGATGCGAGAGGCGGTCACAACTCAGAGCCAAGAGCTGTTCGGCGAATCGATTACCGACCCGAAGCTGATTCGCCAGACGGCCACCGGCAAAGCGGGCGCCAAGCGAGCGTTTGTCCCCGAGATGAGTGCTTACGAGCTCTTTCACGAACTCGTCTCGCGGACCTCCGAGGATATGAAACTCGAGATGGACCGGCTGGACGTCGACATCGACCGCAATATCGTCCAGATGTCGGGCGTCACCAGCGATCCTCAGGCCGTCGACAAACTCGTCAGCGACCTCGAGCAGCTCGACTGCATCAAGAATATCAACAAAAAACCGGTCACGGTGAAGAGCGACAACGAAGCCGAGTTCCGACTCGAAATCTCCAGCGGTTGCTCCTGATACGACCGACATCCTCAAGGACTCATGGCCAACGAATCGAAAGGCATCCGACAACGGCTTCGCGGCCTGTACAACGGTCTCAACGACCGGGAGCAGATGCTGCTGAAGATAGCGGGGGTCGTCATCCTGGCGATGGCGCTCATCCTGATCGCCCTGCTCTTCAATCGAAGTCTCAACTCCGTCCAGCAGGACATCGATCAGTACGAGGAGGCCCTCGACGTCATCGGTGAGGTGGCTCCCAAGGTACGGGCTCAGTCCGACGACGGTGGTAACTCGAAGGCCGCGAAGTTCGCGCCCCAGGTCATCGAGAACAACGAGATCAAGCTGACGAGCTTTGTGGCGACGAACGCCAGTCGAGTCGGGGTCTCGGTCGACAGCTACGACGAGAGCTCTCGGCCGATCGGGTCGAGCTCCGAGGACGACTCGGGTTCGTCGCTGTCGAAGGTGCAGCTCAACGTCGAGATCAATTCCGTGCCGTTCCCGAAACTGATGCAGTTGCTCGAGGGCATCGAGGTCGCCAACGAACCGGTGATCATCGAGCGTATTCGCATGTCGCGACGCTCTCGAAGTCAGGGTACGGTTCGAGCCACTGTCGTGGTCACCACATTCAAGAGGAAGGCCGACGGATGAACTTCGACAACCCGCTCATTCGCATCGGGGGCTATGTCCTCTTTGCCTTTTCGATCTTTCTCGTCGCGTTGCTGGTGACCTTTCCCGACAGCAAGGTTAAACAGATCGCGGCGGTCCAGATCGAGGCGCAGCTCGAAAAGAACATGAAGAAGAACTTCGATGTCACCGTGGGTGACGTCGATTTCTGGTGGCTTTTGGGCGTGGAGCTCGAGAATCTTCAGATCAAAGAGAAACGCCCTTCGACGACCACTGATTCCGGCGGCGCCGACTCCGGCGAAGAGGGCTCCGGAAGTAGTCAGGATGCCGCCCGGTCGTTCCCGCTGAACATCACGATCCCCAGCGTCGCCGCCCGGCTCGCCCCGATCGACAGCGCGCTGAACCTCGGGCTGGCCGCCAAATTCTATCTGGGGCTGGGCGGCGGGTCGGTCACGGGCTCGTACGTGCGGGCCAGCAACCGACAGACGATCTATGTATCGCTCAATGAGATTGCCCTCAAACAGACCCGACTCCTCCAGCAGTTTGCCGGCCTTCCCTTCTTTGGCACACTCCGCGGCGACATGGAGCTCGAATTCGCCCTGAACAAGCCCCTGTTGATGGGTGGATACGTCGATCTCGCGACCGACAAGCTGACGATCGGGCCCAAAAAAGAGGTCAAGATCGAAGCCTTGCCCCTGGGCTACGTGGAGATCCCGCGCACGAATATCGGAAACATGAACTTCGAACTCGGCGTCGACACCGAGACCGGCGGGCGCCCCAAGCTTGTCGTGGAGCGATTCGACTCCGAGGGCCGTGATCTGCAGACCCAGGTGTGGGGGTCGATCCAATTGGCGAACTCCATCGGTATGGCCGAAGCCGAACTCCAGATGCGAATCAGATTGAACCCGGAATTCATCCGTAAGAACGAACTGTCACCGGTCCTTCGAATGAAGGAATTTCAAAACGGCAAGAAGGGCGACTGGTACGGATTCGTGGTGTTGGGCCGCCTGAACAGACCGAACTTCAAGGGCGCCCAGCGCGCTGCCGATGGGCCGTCGGATGCAGAGCAACAGGGCTCAAAGCAGCAGCCGGGCTCGAACCAACCCAACCCGAATCGGCCGAGTCCGAAACAGCCGGCCCCGAAACAGAAAGGCGGAAACTGACCTCCGTCCCCCAGCCGACCCGACGCCTGCCTTTCCACTCAGCGAGACCCGATAGATGTCCACCGCTCCGTTCCTGCAGTCCCAGCCTGATGAAACCTACGCCCCGGTAGAAGGGGACTCCCGGTTCATCCGGGTCGAAGGGGCTCGCCAGCACAACCTCGCCGACGTCGACATCGCGATTCCCAAACGCAAGCTCGTGGTCTTCAGCGGCGTCAGCGGTTCGGGAAAATCGAGCCTGGCCTTCGATACAATCTACGCCGAGGGACGGCGCCGGTACGTCGAGAGTCTATCGACCTACGCCCGCCAGTTTCTGGGCCAGATGGACAAGGCCGACTTCGACCGCATCACGGGCCTGAGTCCGACGATCAGCATCGAGCAAAAGACGACGAGCTCGAACAGCCGCTCGACCGTCGGCACGATCACCGAGATCTACGACCACCTGCGGGTCTTCTGGGCGCAACTCGGCACCCAGCATTGCCACGAGTGCGGCCGGCCCGTCACCTCGATGTCGACCTCGGCGATCGTCGACGACATCCTCAAGCTCGAGGAGGGGACCAAATTCATGATCCTCGCCCCCCAGGCGCGCAACCGTAAGGGCGAGTACAAGGACCTCTTCGAGGAACTTCGGTCCAACGGATTCGCCCGGGCCCGTATCGACGGCGAGATCAAACTTCTGGAGGACGTCGACAAGCTCGACCTGCACACCAAGCACAATATCGACGTCGTCGTCGACCGATTGATCGCCCGCCCCGCGAGCCAGGAACGCGTCCGCGAGGCCGTCGACCTGGCGATGCAGACCGGCGAAGGGCGCGCCACGGTGGTCGTCCCCGGAAAGACCGACGACGACGGCGAGACCTACGAACGGCTCTACAGCACCGAGCGCGCCTGCACCCACTGCAACATCGCCTTCCCGGAGCTGACCCACCAGAGCTTCTCGTTCAACAGCCCGTTGGGACAATGCCCGGAATGTCGCGGACTGGGCACCACCCCGCAGGCCGAATCCTCGTCATTCGTCATCGACACCACCAAGTCGATCGCCGAGGGCGCCGTCGAACCATTGGGTCCAGACCCGAACACCGAAGCCGGCGAAGACTTCAAATACGCCGACTACATCGGCGACGGCTGGGAAGACCTCAAAGCGGCGGCCGACCAGGCCGACGTCAACCTGACGACCAATTGGTACCACCTGAGCGACCGGCAAAAGGCTGCGGTCCTGCGCGGCGAAGGGGTCGACGGGTACGACGGTGTAGCGGGGTTTGTCGCCTGGGCCCACGACGCCGCGCCCAAAAAGAGCGTGCGGGACTTCTTCGGCGAGTTTATGGGCGATCGAACCTGTCCGGCCTGCGACGGGGGACGGCTCCGACCCGAGAGCGCCGCCGTCGAGTTTCGCGGAAAGTCCCTCCCCGATGTCTGCGGCGCGCAGATCGACGAAACCACGGAGTTCTTCCAGCAGCTCGACCTCGAAGGACTCGAAGCCACCATCGGCGACGACCTGCTCGGCGAGATCCGAAGCCGACTCGACTTCCTGCTGGAAGTCGGCCTGGGCTACCTGTCGCTGAATCGCGGCGCCGGCACCCTTTCGGGCGGCGAGAGCCAACGCGTCCGCCTGGCCAGCCAACTGGGAAGCGACCTCTCCGGCATCCTGTACGTCCTGGACGAACCGAGCATTGGACTCCACCAGCGAGACAACGCCCGGCTTCTGCAGACCCTCGAAGACCTGCGCGACGAAGGAAACACCGTCATCGTCGTGGAGCACGACGAAGAGACGATGGAGCGCGCCGACCACATGGTCGATTTCGGGCCGGGCGCCGGCTCCGACGGCGGGCACATCGTCGCCTCCGGTACGACCGAGGATGTGCGATCGACCGAAGGCTCCGTGACCGGCGACTATCTGGCCGGACGGCGAACCATCGACGTCCCCGGCCAGCGCCGCTCCGGCGACGGTGGCTCCCTGACGATTCGCGGCGCCCGCGCCAACAATCTCAAGGACTTAGATGTCGACTTTCCGACCGGAAAGTTCATCTGCGTCAGCGGCGTCTCGGGCGCCGGAAAATCGAGCCTCGTCAACGAAACCCTCTACCCGGCCGTCGCTCGCCACGTCTACTACAAGCACCGAAGCGTCGGCGACCACGATGCCATCGAAGGGTTGGATCGCTTCGACAAGGTCATCGAAATCGACCAGTCGCCCATCGGGCGGACGCCCCGCAGCACAGCCGCCACCTATTCGGGCGTCTTCGACCACATCCGGGATCTGTTCGCCAACCTTCCGACCTCCAAGATGTACGGCTTCGACCGCGGCCGCTTCAGTTTCAACACCGACGGCGGCCGCTGCCCCGAGTGCGGCGGCCAGGGCGTCCAGAAGATCGAGATGAACTTCCTGGCCGACGTCTACGTCCCCTGCGAAGGCTGTCTGGGCGAGCGCTACAACGAGACGACCCTGCGAGTGAAATATCGCGGCTATTCGATCGCCGACGTCCTGGAGATGACCGTCGCCGAGGCCCACGAGCTACTCGGCCAGCACCCCAAGATCCGACGCATCCTGGAGACCCTGCTCGACGTCGGGCTCGATTACATCACCCTTGGTCAACCGTCGCACACCCTGTCGGGCGGCGAGGCGCAACGGGTGAAGCTGTCGAAGGAGCTCTCGAAGATCGCCACTGGCGACACTCTCTACATCCTCGACGAGCCGACCACCGGCCTGCACTTCGACGACATCAAAAACCTGCTGGCGGTCATCAACCAGCTCGTCGACGCCGGCAACACCGTCGTCGTCATCGAGCACAACCTCGATATCATCAAGAGCGCCGACCACGTTATCGACCTGGGCCCCGACGGCGGCGAAGCCGGCGGCCACATCGTCGCCGAAGGCACGCCCGAGGAGGTCGCCTGCACCGACACCTCCCACACCGGCCGGTTTCTCCGGGAGATGGGCATCGGCTCGTCGTCCTGACGGTCGCCGCGAAAACTTGGCGACATCCGGCGCGGGGCCTATGCTCATAGCCGCTCATCGTTCCTGCGACCCAACGTCACTATGCCCGACTCGACCTCCGAAGACCTCGACCTTCAGGATGACCGCTACGCCGCCGAAAAGCCCCTGGGCAAAGGCGGCGTCGGTACGGTTCATCTGGGCCGCCACACCCGCCTCGACCGCCCCGTCGTCATCAAAGACATCGGGGACCTGCTGGACGTATTCTCCAGCAGCCATCGCGCCGGCATCGTACAGCGGCTCGAGGAGGTCACTCGACAGCAGGCCTCCCTCGACCACCCCCACGTGGCGCAGATCTACGAGATCGAGACCGACTCCGATGTTCCCTACGTGGTCTCCCAGTACGCCTCGGGTGGAAACCTGAGGGACGCCATCGACGATAGTAACGCTCCCCTGCCCGTCGTCATCACCCACTTCGCCCAGATTCTCTTCGGGCTCGATGCGGCGCACCGCGACGACGCGGTGCACGGCAACCTCAAGCCGACCAACGTCCTCTTCGATGAAGCGGGCAACGTGAAGCTGACCGACTTCGGTCTGGCGAGCCTGGTCGATACCGGCGACTCGACCCGATCTGTCCACATCGGCACGGGCAGCGTCGCCTACAGAAGTCCAGAGCAGCTCGACGACCCGACCGCCGCCGACGCACGTTCCGACGTCTACGCCGCGGGCATCCTCCTCTACGAGATGATCACCGGCGAGGTCCCGGGACGCCGCTCGCCCCTTCCCTCGGAGGTCGACGACCGGGTGCCGTCGGCCCTGGACGACCTCTTCGACCGCATGACCCGCGACGACGCCGACGACCGATACAGCTCGGCGCGCGAAGTCCTCGACGACCTGATGGCCGACTCCGAGGTCACGTCGCTCATCGGCACGGGCCACAATCCACTGTTTGCGCGCAATCCCTTGGAGACCGACAGCGCCTCAGAACGCAGAAAGCGGTCCTTCTCGTTCGATTCCGACGACCAGCCCTCGTCAACCAGCGTCGAACGCCCCCTTTCAAAAGACGAGCATCCCTCGACCGAACAAGAAGACGAGCCGTCTGAGCCCACCATCGACGAGCCGGACGACGATGAGGGCCTCGGCGAAATCTCCTCGCCGGAGTTCGGCGATGACTTCGAGGACGACGCCGACGAGCAACCCGGCTTCGACGAAGTCTCATCGGCCGAATTTACCGAAGAGGAAGGCGATGAACTCGAAGAGATCTCGGCGTCGGATCTGGAAGACGACGAATCCGAGGAGATCGAGGACGGCTCCGCCGAACCGACGCCTGACACCGATGACAGTGACGAGGACGACGAAGACGACGAGATCCTCGACAAGCTCGACCAGTACAGCGCGATGTTCGAGGACGACTGAGGCGTCAGGCGACCGTTCACCGTATCGGCTTGATCTCAGGGAAACCGTCCGATAGGGCTGGCGATTCGAGACAGTGGGCGAGTCGTCGGTGGCACCGAGGATTCAAGCGGCCACGACCTTGACGGGCACCGAGTGCTCCGTATATGGTGCCGCGTCCTTCGCGTACCGCCGGGCGCGACTCTCCCTTGATGAAGACGCTCGGCACTCTCTCTGGAGTCAGTCATGCACGCAGTCATTAAAACAGGCGGAAAACAATATCGAATCGAGACGGGCGACACCATCGACGTCGAGAAGTTGAGCGACGTCGAAGCCGGTGACACCGTCGAGTTCGACGTCCTCTCGGTGGGCGACGGCGAAGACATCTCCGTGGGGCACCCGCTCCTGGAGGATGCCACCGTCTCCGGCGAAGTTGTCGAACACGGCCGCGGCGACAAAAAGATTGTGTTCAAAAAGAAGCGCCGCAAGAAGTACCGGCGCAAGCACGGCCACCGTCAGCCCTACACTCGCGTTCGAATCGAAGAAGTCGAGGGCGTCTGAGCTCGCCTCGGCGCATCTCCTCGACGCACCCTCATCCGGCAGGAGGCCAACGATGGCACATAAGAAGGGACAAGGCTCTACACAGAACGGTCGAGATTCGAATCCACAGTATCGAGGCGTAAAGCGCTTCGGCGGTGAGTTCGTGCGCGGCGGCGGCATCATCGTCCGCCAGGTCGGCACGAAGTTCCACCCCGGCCGCAACGTCGGCCTCGGCAAGGACTACACGGTCTTCTCCAAGACCGACGGGTTTGTCGAATTCAACACCACGACCGGCGGCCGCAAGGTCATCAACGTGGTGCCCGTCGAAGAATGGTTGGAGCAGCAGGAAGAGCAAGAGAAGAAGGCCGCCGCTGAGTAAGCGCCGGCGCCCGGATCCTCCTGCTTCGATCCGGACACCGTAACACTGACGTCCCTGCCGCGGTCTCGCTGTGGCAGGGACGTTTTGTTTTTTGGCAGACCTCTTTTCGGGAAGCTGACCGATGTTCGTAGACGAGTGTGAAATCAAAGTAATCGCCGGTCGTGGCGGCGACGGGATGGTCTCGTTTCGTCGGGAAAAGTACGTCGCCAAGGGCGGGCCCAATGGCGGCGACGGGGGCGATGGCGGGGACGTGGTCTTCGAGGGGACGACCAACGAACACACCCTGATGGAGTATCGCCACATCAAGCGCATGGAGGCCGACAACGGCAGGCCCGGCGGCTCGAAGGGCAAGACCGGAGCCAGCGCCGAGCCGAAGGTCGCGAAGGTCCCCGTCGGCACCGTCGTCTACGACGCCGACACCGGCGAGCAGCTCGCCGACCTGACCGAAGAGGGACAGCGCGTCGTCGTGGCCGAAGGCGGGGACGGCGGCTTCGGAAACCTGCACTTCAAGTCGTCGACCAACCAGGCGCCCCGCCAGTCGACGCCCGGCGAAGAGGGTGAGACGCGAAACCTCCGCCTTGAGATCAAACTCATCGCCGATGTTGGGCTGGTCGGCTACCCATCGGTGGGCAAATCGACGCTTATCTCGACGATCTCGGGGGCCAAGCCCAAGACCGGCGACTATCCCTTTACCACTCAGGCGCCGAATCTGGGTGTCGTGCAGTGGCACGATCACCGCGAATTCGTCGTCGCCGATTGCCCCGGGCTCATCGAGGGAGCCCACCGCGGCGAGGGACTGGGCATCCAGTTTCTAAAGCACGTCGAACGCACCGACGTGATCGCCCACGTCATCGAGGTCCCTCAGCAGGCCGAAGGCGTGCCGACAGACCGCGATCCCATCGACGACTTCGAGGCGATCTACCACGAACTCGAAAGCTACAACCCGAAGCTTATCGAACGCCCGCAGTTAGTGATCCTCAACAAGATCGACCTGCCGTGGGTGCAAGAACGCGTCGACGAGTTGCGCGAATACTTCGAGGATGAGGTCGGCATCCCCTTCGTCGCCGTCTCCGCCGCCACCGGCGAGAACCTGCAGGCGATGGTCGACCAACTCGGAGAACTGGTCTACGACGATTCGGTCTCCGGTTCCGCCGAATGGTGGGAGGCCGATTTGGACGAGTCGCCGGCCGAGGACGACTGACGCAGGGCCTTTCTACGCTTGAGGCGTCGCCGCTTCTCTTCGGATTCCTCCTCGGCGGCGTTGCGTCCCATGAAGTAGCCGGCCAGCAGGCCGACGAAGAAGATCACCGGAATGTAAAAGACGTGGGCTGAAGACATCATCTACTCGTCGATGGAGGGTTCGTCGACGGTCTCTTCCAGGCGGCGCTCCAGATCGTCGAGTTCATCGTAGAGCTGACGCTGCCGCCATCCCAGATACCCGATAAACGCCAGGAGTCCCACCCAGAGGACTCCGTACGAGATGATCAACAGGGTTCCGCCGGGAATCGTCGTCTCGGCGGCCGCCTTGTTGGCCGGCTGTGCCCATCCCGTAGTCGGGACGGCCATGACCGCCAACAGCGCCCATCCGGCGAGTTTTGAAGCGAACGTGCGCATCGTCTACCTCGTACGGCTGGCGTCTTCGATGTCGATGTAGAATTCCTCGAGTCGCCACTCCAGGCGACGCACCCGCATCGCGAGCCACCACAGGGCCACAAACAACAGCAAGAAGGCGAACATGCTGACCGAGAAGGTCGTCTTCATGGCCGGCGCCAATCCGCCGCCTCCGGACCGCTCGACCACCGGGTGCATGCCGCCCCATTGGTGCACGGCCCAGTGGATGATCGGGATGTCGACAAACGCGATGACCGCCAGGGCCGCCGACACCTTGCGCATCCGCTCGTTGCCTCCGCTGAAGGCCCGGATCAACACGTAGGCCCCGTACAGCAAGAAGAGGACGAATGTGGCGGTCAATTGCGGATCCCACGTCCACGCCGCGCCCCATGCCTTGATCGCCCACAGGGGGCCTGAAATCAGCACGTAGGCACAAAACAACAGCCCCACTTGCGCGCCGGCCACCGCGGCGATGTCCCAGTTTCGATGGGGTTTGATAAGATAAAGCAGGCTCGCCACCGACGTGATCGTAAATCCGGCGTACGACGCCATGGCAGCGGGCACATGGGAGTAGAAGATCTTCTGGACGATGCCCATCGTCTTGTCGACGGGCGCGTGCCAAAAGATCAGCCCCAGCGAAGCCAACATGGCTGCCGCCGTCAGGGCCATCACCCAGGGAAATGCTCGACCGAGATATTGTTCCAAGTAGCGCATGGCACCTCCTCCGCTATCACACCGCTTTGATGCACGCCAACCGGAGCCCGGTCCGGCGGCGATTGCCTCCTCCAAGAATTGACTCATGGAGGTTAACGGATGTATGGTTCGCCGTGCGGAACTTCGGGTCTCCAGAGGCACCCTTTCATGTTCAGCGACTCCTTCGGTCGAGACATCACATACCTTCGGGTCTCGGTCACCGACCGGTGCAATTTCCGGTGTCAGTACTGCATGCCCGAGGATGGCGTCGACTTCGAGGAGCGCCAAGACCTGCTGACGGCCGATGAGATCGAGGAGGTCGTCGGCATCTTCGTCGACGACGGCGTCCGAAAGGTGCGGCTGACAGGCGGCGAACCCCTGCTGCGCCCGGACCTACCCGAGATCGTCGATCGACTCACGGACCTGGAGGGTCTAGAACACGTCGCCATTACCACCAACGGTTACCTTTTGGGCCGAAAGGCCGAGGCACTGGCCGACGCAGGACTCGATAGCCTGAATGTCAGCCTCGATTCGTTGGACGACGAGATGTTCGAGGAACTGACTCGACTCGGGGATCTCGAACGGGTCCTGGATGGAATCGAAACGGCGCGCGACCACGGTCTGACCGACTTGAAACTCAATACCGTCGTCGTCGGCGGCTACAACGACCACGAACTCGAGGACCTCGCCAATTTCGCCATCGATCGCGGGCTTATCCTCCGGTTCATCGAGTTCATGCCCCTGGGCGACCAGCAACTCTGGGATGGTCCCGGCGGCGAATGCGTACCGGCAAACGAAATCAGAAGCCGGCTTTCAGAACGGTGGACCCTCGAATCCGATTCCGATACCTACGGCGCCGGGCCGGCTCGCTACATGCGACTTCACGGGCCGAACACCCCCGACGAGGGCCACCCGCTGGGCATCATCGGCGCCGTCACCGAGTGTTTCTGTAACGACTGCAACCGCATGCGGATCACGGCGACGGGTCAGGTGCGCGCCTGTCTGGCCGACGACCACTCGTTGTCGGTGCGCGCCCCGCTTCGAACCTACTCCGACACCGACGAGCGGCGCCGAGCGATCGAATCCGTGGTTCAACGCGCCCTGGGTCAAAAGGACCGAAGCCACGACTTCGACCTCGAGGGCTCCACCGTCACCGACACGACGATGAGCCAGATCGGCGGTTGAGCTCAAGGCTGGTCCTATGAGGGTTGCCCCGCAGCTCCTCTGGACTAGCCTTGTACCGACCTTCGAAGTTGGGTAACGAACATCGTGCTGCGGCACCCCCGCAGGACTAATCCACCGGGCGGACTTGTTGTGTCAGCGCGCCGTCCCGCAGCAACCAGCAACTGACGTATCATCATGACTGAGAACTCTCGCAGAGAATTCGACTCCGACGAACCCCCGGAGCGACTCACGTCTGTCGATTCAGACGACGGCGGTAACTGGCATGTCGTCTTGGGCGTCGTGGTCGCAGCGGTGCTCATCGGCTGGCTCGTCTTCGACGGTCTCAGCTCCGAGACATACTTCTTTACCGTCGACGAAGCCGTCGCCAAGGGCGACACCATCGTCGGCAGCGAGATGCGGGTCAAAGGCCGGGTGGTCAAGGGCTCGATCGAGGGCAACGAAGGGACCATTGGACGCGACTTCTCGATCTCTCACAAAGGAGACACGATTCGCGTCTCGTACGACAAGGCCCTGCCCGACACCTTTCAAGCCGAAACCGAAGTCGTCGCCACCGGCACACTGAGCTCCGGCGGCACGCTCAACGCCACCGAAGTCATGGTGAAATGCCCATCGCGCTACGAGGGCAACCCGGAAGCCCAGCACCCGGACAACATCCCCAAAGGATGACAGCCCGCGCTCTCCCCTACTCTCCCCACACGCCACCTCTGCGATGAAGTCGATCGGTTCCTTTGCGATATACACGTCGCTTTACATCTCCCTGGTGGGAGCGGCCCTGAGTTTCGTCGCCGGCCGCACCGGCTCGCGTAGGTTCATCAAGGCGAGCCGTTTTGCAGTGTATGCCACCTACGGATCGGTGGCAGTCGCAGGGTCGATCCTTCTGTACGCCCTGCTGACCCACGACTTCAGCATCCAGTACGTGGCCAGCGTCTCCGACAAATCGATGCCCTTCTTCTACCTGGTCGGAGCCTTCTGGGGCGGCCAAGCCGGTAGCCTGCTCTTCTGGGTGACGATCGTGGGGCTGTTCACCAGTCTGGCGACCTATGTGAATCGAAATCGCCACCAGGACTTCATGCCCTGGGTGCAGTTTACGTGTCTGCTGGTCATGATGGGTCTCTTACTCATCCTGGCCTTTGTGACCAACCCCTTCGAAGGCTTCACCTTCGCCAACACTCCCACCGACGGCGAGGGACTGAACCCGCTGTTGCAGACCCCCAAGATGGTCTTGCACCCGCCGGCTCTGCTGACGGGATTGGCGACGATGACCGTGCCCTTCGGCTTTGCGATGGCCGCGCTGTTTACGGGGAACTTCTCGAGTCAGTGGGTCAAGGCGGCGCGCAAGTGGATCTTGGTCCCCTGGCTATTTTTGTCAGTCGGGAACATCCTGGGCGGCATGTGGGCCTACGAGGAACTCGGATGGGGCGGCTACTGGGCCTGGGACCCGGTGGAGAACGCGGCGTTTATGCCCTGGCTTCTGGCGACGGCGTTGATCCACTCGCTGATGATCCAGGAGCGCCGAGGCATGCTCAAGCGCTGGAATGTCGGCCTGATGATTGGCACCTACCTGTTGACCGTCTTCGGCACCTACATCACCCGAAGCGGCCTCATCGAATCGGTCCACACCTTCGCCCAGAGCGACGTCGGCAACTACTTTCTGGCCTTCCTGCTGACCGCCACGGCGATCTCGGTGGGAATGTTCATCTACCGATGGAGCGACATGGAGGGCGAAGAGACCCTCGACAGCGTGGCCAGCCGAGAATCGGCCTTCATGTTGAACAACTGGGTCTTCGTGGCGATGACCGTCGTGGTTCTGTTCGGCACGATGTGGCCCAAGGTCAAGACCTGGCTGACCGGCCAAGAGGTCTCGATCGGCCCGCCCTGGTTCAACCGCTGGATGATTCCGCTGGGGATCGTACTTCTGTTGTTGATGGGCGTCGGCACGATCATCGCCTGGCGCAAGGCGACGCTGCGCAACCTCAAACGAGACTTCATCAAACCCCTGATCTTCACCGTCCTGGGGACCCCGGCCATCGGGGCCGCCTACTGGTTTCTGCGCGGCCAAGATCTGGGTGCTGACCCCACGACCCTGTCGCTGGTATACGCGGGACTGACCCTGGCGGGCTGTATCTTCGTAGTCACCTCGATGTTCCAGGAATTCTGGCGAGGAGCCCGGGCCCGCGTCACCGGTCACGACGAAAACGTCTTCGAGGCGTTGTTTCACCTGTTCCGAAAGCAGAGGCGCCGCTACGGCGGCTACGTCGTCCATCTGGGTGTCATCTGCATGTTCCTCGCGTTTTCTGGCAACGCCTTCAAACTCGAGAAAGACGTCTCGTTGGAGCGCGGCGAATCCGTTCAGCTCGGTGACTACAATCTCACCTACAAGGGCCTGAGCGAGGAAAACGTACCGGGCAAGACCCTGTACAAGGCCCACATGGACGTGACCCACGATGGCGAGCCGGCCTACACGATGTATCCCGGCAAAGCGGTCTTTGCGGCGACGCCACAGATGCCGACCAGCGAGATCGACATCAAATCGGGCCCCCTCGAGGACGTCTACACTGCGCTGGTCAACTTCGATGAACGCGGGAATCGGGCGGCCTTCAAGATCTTCGTCAATCCCTTTACATGGTGGTTCTGGATGGGGGGCGTCGTCCTGGTACTCGGCTCGATGATCGCCATGTGGCCGACCCGCGAGAGCCTGGAGTCGCTGTCGACGCCGATGCGCTTCGGTCGCCTCGGTGCCGCCGGCGGACTGATCCTCGTGTGCCTGTCGCCGATGGTGGTCTGGCAGGTCGAATCCGACACCAAATGGGGTTCGGCTGAACGCTGGAGTCACGTTGAAGTGACCAGCGAAGCCGATGCGCCGGACACGACCTCAAAAGAACCTACCATTGGCCCCAAACCTCCTTCATGAAAGCGGTCCTACTGCTCGTCTTCCTCTTTAGCGCCCTCACGATCTGGGCGCTCTTCAAGGTCGTCTCGCCGTTTCTGGGCGACCGAGAGGACCAGGTGCGTTTCGAACTTCTCGATGAGGAGCTCGGCCAGATCGAAGAGCTGGTCAGCCGCAAGTCTGTGTTGTTGCAGACCCTGCGCGACATCGAGTTCGACCACGAGACCGGCAAGCTCGACGACGCCGACTACGAACGGCTCCGTGCCAAGCACGAAAAACGCGCGGTCGACGTGATGCGCCAGCTTCAACAGATGCGCGGCGACGACGAGCTCGACGAAGAGATCGACGGACAGATCGAAGAACGACTCCAGTCGATGGTCGCCTCTCGACAGACGGACTCCACCTCCAAAGACCCGCAGCCGGCTCCTTCGGAACAAGCGGACTCATCTTCGTCCACGGAGGCCGCCGGCATCGAATGCCCGGCCTGTGGACGCGACCTCGCCGCCGATGCGAGCTTCTGCAGCGGTTGCGGCGTCGAGCTCGCGGACGAATGCCCCGATTGTGGGCGGGACCTCGAGCCCGATGCTCGCTTCTGTGATGGATGCGGATACGAACTCTACGACGCCCCCAAATCCGACCCGATTGCGGCCCGATCATGATAGTGACCCGAATGACAAGACAGCACCTGGTCGCAACCGCAGTTGCCACCCTGCTCCTTCTGCTCGGCGCGGCCGGTACCGCCTCCGCACAGGAGGCCGACGGCTCCACGTTCACCATTCCGGTCAACGTCGAACACGGTGCCAGCGGAAAGCCGGTCAAGGATACGGCCGTCATTCTTAGAGCTTCGCGGCCCAAGGGACCCTTCGAGCCGAAGGAGCCGGAGCCAAAACACGAATTCGTCGGCGAGACCAACCAGGAAGGCGTCGCCCACTTTTCGCAGGTGCCGACCTCGCTGTTGTCCACGGGGTTGGAGCTATACGCCGTGGTCACCTACGGCGGCATCCCCTTTAAGAGCAATCGGGTCGCACCGTCGAAGGCGGCTCATCTATCGATCGATGTCTACGAAAAGGCCCAGTCGGCCGACGTACTGACGGTCAAGCAGCTCCAGACCGTGGCCCAGCCCTGGGAAGGAAACCTCTATTTCACTCAATTCTGGACGCTGACCGTCGAGGGAAACCAGGCGCTGGATACCTCGGTATTGCCGGGCGACGAGTTCTCGAAGGGACTGCCGATCGTGCTGCCTCTGCAGGCCAAAAACATCAACGTCAACGGACCCGGGAAGACCGAGGTCGTCGACAGCACCGTCCACTGGTCGGGCACCATCAGCCCCAACGAGACGGTCAACCTGCAGATGCGTTTTCGGATGACCGCATCGTCGCCGAGCTTCGTCTTCGAACAGTCGACGGACTATCCCGTTGAAAAGGTCGCCGTCGCGGTCCCGCTTGAGACGAAGTCCGAAAAGATTCCGCGGCTCGACAACGTGACACTGGCCGCCAAGGGATTCGAATCGGTGGAGGTGACGTCCAACCCGCCGAACCTGCGACCCGGCAAGGAGTATCTGTACGCCTCGGGCCGTTCGCTGAAGAAGAGTGAAAGCTACGCGGTCAAAATCAGCGGCCTCCCCTTCGACCAGCCGATCACGCCCTGGATCTTCCTGGGGCTCGGCATCGCCGGCATCGGGTTCGTCTTCTTCTTTGCCCGCCGCGAGATCGGCTGGACCGAGACCGAGAAGGGCCGCCAAACTGCCCTGGAGACGCTGCGTGACGAGCGCGAAGAACTCCTCGACGAACTCGCGCTCATCGAACAGGCGTGGCGCGACGGCGACATCGACGAGATCGACTACGAAACCGAGACCCTGCGGCTGCGCGAGCGACTCGCCCTGGTCGTGCGGAAGATCAACGAGCTGCAAGGTTCCTGACGCAGGCGAGGGTCATCGATGCAGTCGATCTCACTGGAGTCCGTCTCGCGGATCTACGGGCGGCTCTTCGCACTGCACCGCGTCTCCCTTGAACTCCGCGCCGGAGAGATCACCGGCATCGTCGGTGACAACGGCTCGGGCAAGACGACGCTGCTGACCATCCTCGCCACCCTCGACGCTCCCAGCCGCGGACACATCCGCTACGACGACGTCACCTGGCAAGAATTCGCCGACCACTACCGCCAAGAAGTCGGTTGGGTCTCCCACGACGGCCTCATCTACGACGAACTCACGGGCCGCGAGAACCTCACGTTCTTCGCCGACCTCTACGGCCTGGACGCCACCAAAGCACTGGTGAGCCGCTGGCTCGACCGCGTGGGCCTGAGCGACGACGACGCCGACCGCCGCGTCTCGACGTACTCCCGCGGCATGCGTCAGCGGCTGTCGGTCGCTCGCGCCATGCTGCAGGACCCCGACCTGCTGCTCTTGGACGAGCCGATGACTGGTCTCGACCGCCAGGGCCAAGCCGACGTCGCCGAACTCCTTCAAGAACTCGCCGGCCGCGGCAAGATCGTCGCCCTGTCGAGCCACGACCTGGATCTACTAGACCGGCTCGCCACCCAAGCTGCGATCCTGCGCGGCGGCAAACTCGCCCACACCCAGGCCATCGACACCGAAGGCGCTCTCCTCGACTGCTACCGGGAGCACGCCTGAATGAACCGGTTTCTGCGCCAGACGTGGGCGATGGTGCGCAAGGACCTGCGCCGCGAGATCCGCACCGGCGAGGTGATCATCACGACCGTCGCCTTCTCGGTGCTGCTGACCGTCATCTTCGCCTTCGCGTTCTTCCACGACGACCAGACAGTCGGCATCGTCTTCCCCGGCATCCTCTGGGTCGCCGTCGTCTTCGGCGGCATGCTGGTCGTCTCGCGCACCTTCGACCAGGAGACCGAAACCGGCTGCCTGCGCGCCCTCGCCTTGGTGCCCGGCTCGGCCCAGTCGGTCTACGCCGCCAAGTTGCTGGTGAACCTGACCTTCATGGCCATCTTCGAGGCGGTGCTCCTCCCACTTTGCGCCCTCGCCTTCGGTGTCTCGATCCTTCCAACGCTGGGCACCCACATCGCCGTCCTGGCCGCCGGCACCCTGGGCTTCACCGCCCTCGGCACGCTGACCTCGGCCATGCTCGTCGAAGACCGGCTCCGCCAGGTCCTCCTCCCTATCGTCCTCTACCCGCTGGCCGTGCCACTGCTGATCGCCGGCGTGAAAGCCACGGGGGCGATGGTCGGCACCGAGGCCTCCGGCAGCCCCTGGGCCTGGGTCCGCGTCATGCTGGCGATGGACGTAGTCTTCGTCCTCGCCGGCAGCTACCTGTTCGGGTGGGTCTTCGAGGCGGTGGAGTGAGTGGCGATCTCAGGCGTGCGGCGGTGGACACCCCGGTCTCCCTCGGACGGTGGTGTGATCCACGATCTCTGGCGTGCGGCGGTGGACACCCCCGGTCTCCCTCGGCGCGGAGCGCCTCGGTCGAACCGGGGTTAGTGGCGAGATCCGGCTTGACTCGCCGATCCGGGCGAGCGAGGCTGGAAGCTCACATCGATGATGCAGATGGAGGGGAGATGTCGCATACGCAGCTGCACTATCACATCGTTTCGCCCACGTACTATCGCACGCCCTGGTTGGTGGGGAAGCACCTAAGGTTCGTCGCCAACACGATGGCCAAGATCACGCGGGATGCGGGAGGTCGGCCCATCGCCATCAATGGGTGGCGCGACCACATTCAGGTCCTCTGCGATCTACCGCCGAGGCAGGATGTCGCCTCGTACGTGTCGAAGATAAAGAGCCAGTCTACTGGCGCAGTCAGAAGGAAGTTCTCGGAACTCGAGGACTTCCGGTGGTCGGTCGGCTATGCGGCCTTCACGGTCTCTTCCCGAGGACTCTCCTCAGTAAGGAGCTACGTCCGCCGCCAGCAGGAGATCCATCAGCGGCGCGAGGCCAAGCCCGAACACGAGCTTCCAGAGTGAGAGACTCCACACTCTATAACCCCGGCTCGCTGTGCCGCGCTCTGCGCGGCGCGAGACCGGGGTGTCCGACCCACTCGGGGCGAGCCCAGCCCATACGAGCTGAGTGGATCACCCACATCCCCGACCCCACAGACCGCCGCTCCACCCACACCAGTTCAGCCCCCGTCAGTCCTGCAGAAGATCCGTCTCGTCGGAACGGGCCCGGTCCTGCTCGATCTGTTCGTCGATTTCGGGGGTGGCTTCGACCTCCACGCGTTGTTCGCGAAGCTCGTCTTCGGCGCGCTGCCGTTTGCGGTCGACCTCTTCGCCGGTGCCGTGTTCGGCGGTGTAGACGCGGTAGATCGGTTCTGGCATCTCAATGCCCGCCGCATCGAGGGCGTTTTTGACGCGGCGAATCGACTGACTCCTGACGCGCGGCCAGTCGTAATCGACCTGGTCGACCCAGCCGTAAAACGCGAGGACGACGGTCGAGTCGCCGAGCTCTTGGACGTCAGCGAAGGGTTCGGGCTCCTGGGCGACGCCCTCGGTCTCGCGGATTGTTTCGACGCCCACCCGAATCGCTTCGCTCATCTCCTCGTCGACGCCGATGCCGACCTTGAATTCGAAGCGGCGACGCGGATTGCGAGTGTAGTTCGTTGTGACGTTCTTGAAGACCGTCGCGTTCGGGATGCGGACGTGATTGCCGGCCAGGGTCATCAGAACGGTCTCGCGTGTCGTCATTCGAATCACCTTCCCTTCGTGGCCGTCGACCTCGACGAGGTCATTCTTATTGAACGGCTGTTGGACTCCGAGAATGATGCTCGCCAGGTAGTTTTCGGCGATATCGCGGAAGGCAAAGCCGAGGGCGAGTCCGGCGACACCGGCGGTACCCAGCACGGCACCGACCAGGGTCGTGACCCCGAACAAGTCCAAGACGAAGAGCACGCCAATCAAGAAGACCACCAGAGAGACGAGCTGGCGGATGATATTCTCGATGAAGGGTCTGCTTTCGAGTCGTTTTCCCGGCAGGTTGATTCGGCCGACGAGTCGAGCCGCGAACCAGAAGAGAATCAAGACGACGACAGCGATGCCGAACAGTGGGAGCGAACCGGCGACGTCCTCGAGCTTGGCCCACGCGCGCTCCAGCGCCGGCGAGACGCGTTCGGAGACGTCCGTCGAAACTTCGATCTTGTTTTCGACGAAGAGCACTCCGTCGAACTTTCGAGCGATCTCGGCCGCGGTCTCCCCGGCAGTCGGATCCTCCACTTCGCCGGTCAGCTCGACCACGCCCGACTTCACGGATACCTCAATGGAGGCGAGGGCGCCGATTTCATCGTAGACCTCGCGGAGCTCCGTCTGAAGTCGCGTATCGTCGGCGGTGCTCTCCGACGGCTGTGCGACGAGACTCGACGAGAGGCCGAGCACAAGCATGAACGCAACCACGCCGGCGAAGAGGCGATCAGAGATATGGCGATCAATCGTGATCATGGATGGCTAAGATAGACTACGCGAGGAACGAGGCAAACACATTATCCATGCACACGACCTCCAAGAAATGCTATCGAGGCGCCACCATGACCGATGCACTCACACAATTTCGTATCGTCGCCGTCGCCGAGGGTCTCTCCTACGTCGTCCTGGTCTTCATCGGGATGCCGCTGAAATACATGGCGGGCCAGCCCGCGACCGTCGAGATCGTCGGCTGGATCCACGGCCTTCTATTCGTGCTGTACGTGATCCTCGGCACCCTCGCGTGGGCCGAAGAGGAGTGGTCGCGGCGTTTTGCCGGCTGGGCCTTTGCGGCCTCGCTGGTTCCAGGCGGAACCTTCTGGCTCGAACACGAACTCCGCAAGCAGAACCGGCCCGACCCCTCCACGTCCGACGACAGTTGATCGGAGCCGCAGCCAACCCGGATCACTCGGAATCCCCGACTTCGATTCGCCCAGCGCGCGGCAGCGCCGATACACCTGCACTCCCCGACTTCGGTTCGCCTAGCCCGCGGCGGCGCGCCAGAGGCGCGACACGCCGCGTGATCACCCGGTTCGACCGGAGGGAGACCGGGGTGTCCGACTTACTCAAGGCGAGCCCATCCCGTCCCTGAGTAGTGGATCACCATGATCCCCCGCCTAGTTGAGAGTCGTTCCGCCGGAACCACTTCAGACTGTCCGAGATCGTCTCGTCCTAACCGATCCCAAGATGCTCTCAGACGCTATTAAACAGCATCCTTGACAAACAGCCCCCTACCCCCCCCACGCTACCCTTACAGCCTGCACATCGGCGTGCAGGGGAGAGCTCAGAACGTTGGTGACCACACCGGCCGACCCAATCTGTGGGTGACGTGTGTGGTTAGTTCAACCTTTCTGAGTCAGACATCGCATTTTTCGAAAGAGGATGTGCAGTGCATCGTTCATTCGGAGAATTCAAATTTTTATTCGGAAGTTCACTTCTCCTTTTAGCATCCCTTTTCACAGGGGCCTGTGCGGATTCGTTCGAAGGGAATCTCGAAGATCTCAATCGGACCACTCAGCAGCCAATCACGACCACGCACGAATTCAGCACCGCACCCGGTCTGACCGGGCCAGGAAGCTGGGAGACTGTTGATGTCGTCATCGGAGACGAAGGTGCAACCTATCTGAGTGGCGAATTCTGGCCGGGAAATCAGAGTGGAATAAGCCAGCTCACGTTCGGTTGTTCCTCACCGATAGAAAACCCAAGCGGCTCGTTTACCGATGTCTTCCTCGTTAAATTTGACGAAAATGGCCAGTGTCTCTGGCAGAAGAGTTGGGGAAGCGATGAAACAGAATCTTCCGAAAATCAGATCATCCATACTGCCAACGATCTCGAGGTTACGCCCACCGGCACCGTCGTCCTAGTGACCGAGAGATTGCTCCAACCAGCGGAACCCACGAGATACAGTACAAGTACCGCGGGACGTATCCGCGAACTCGACACAAACGGGAATACCGTTTGGATGGAGCAATTCCCCCACCTTCTGAGAACCTATGGCACCAGAAACGTGTACACCGCCGTCGACATCGTCGACGATCTCATGGTCGCAGCCGGCGAATTCTCAAACGACTTCAGCTTTGCCGGAGCCAATCTCAACTCTAGCCCTCAGTTGATGGTCCTCGCCTGGGATTCTCTTTCCGGCGGGACTCGACCGGAACAGTGGGCGCGACAATTTGGAGGCACCAGTGGAAGTGGCATCGTCACGGATGTGGACGCACACCGAGCGTCTGAGCGGATCACCGTTGTAGGAAACTACACCGATGATGGCAGTGGCCACACACACGTGGACGGCACTCCGGCAAACACTGCTACAAACTGGAGCTTCTTCTTGGAGTCCATGGACTTCAACGGGAATCAGACAGACAAATTTTCGTCACCGGCAGGTACGACGGGACCTGCCGATTCCGAAAGGGTCGGGCAGGTCGAATTCGCACCAGACGGTGAGGTCTACATCGCAGGTAAATTCCACGGACAACTCAACCCGAACGGGAACGTAGCACCAGTCTACCGCGGCCTCTCAAAGTCCCAATTCCCGGCACCCGAGGCCGTCTACTCAAGCGATGACGAAGACTATTTCGTCATTCGTTACACATCGGCAGATGATCTGGGCACCGATGACTCGTGGGTGAACTTCTCAGATTTGAACCCTGGAAACACAAGTGGAAACCCAAATTCCCCGACGATCATGAAGGAAGAAATCTGGGACCTACAGGCCTTTGCCGACTCCATTGCTATCACCGGAGAGGTTATTGAGCCCCCTAGCGAAACCGGTGTTCAGAGATATGGTTTCGCGCACATCCACGACTTCTCGCAACCCTACGTCACCCCGCGCCCGACTGACCCCGAAGACTATGTTCTGGACCCCTCCGCTCCTAGTGGAACGAAGGAATACGACATAGCATACGAGAATACATACGGTTCCGGTTTAGCTTTCTACGGTCGTGGAGTTGCCGCCACTACCGATCGGCTGGCCGTCGCTGGGCACAATATCGACACAAACTACAACCTCGGCGGTCCGACCCTTCCCGGAGGATACGGATTTCTCGTCTCCTACGAATATTGAGGATCACAGATTTGAAAGATCGCCGTCCCACCCGATGTGGGGCGGCGTTTGATCGTCACATTCAATTCCGGGAAGCTGAGTCTTGTGGTCGTCGAAAAAGACGCGGAGTCGGACATGAACGCGAGCCTGAAATTGGTAGCCCTTTCGACATTCTCAGGGCTCTTTCTTCTCATTGGGAGTCCTAGTGCAAACGCGAAAGTCCTCAGTAAAACTTGGACGTCTCCGGGCACGACAGGCTCCACAGGCTTTGTGAGAGGAGCTGGTGACGTAAATGGGGACGGTTATGATGATGTCCTCGTTCTGAGTAACAACAAGCTTTTCCTATATCGAGGATCCACTTCAGGAATCGTAGGCTCGTCGAGTTGGTCCATCGATGGCCCCGGGCGATACTTTGGAACCAAAGTAGCAATCGCCAGCGCCGGGGACGTGAACGGAGATGGTTACGACGACGTATTGGTAGCTGAACCGGTCCCATCTTCTACGGGACCTCCAGGGGCCACGGATGGCAAGGTGCGGCTCTACCTGGGTTCTTCAACGGGACTCTCAGCGGAGCCAGACTGGATTGACGACCGATCAGTCCGAAAGTTTGGGGCGTCCGTTTCAGGCGTAGGGGATCTCAACGGAGATGGCTACGATGACGTCGCCATCGGCGACCCGTATGATAGGGACTGTCCCTACGGTCCTAGTCAACAAACGTCGGGCGCTCCCAGCACAGTCTACATCTATTTTGGATCTAGCTCCGGGCTTCCTGCTCAAGCAGATTGGTCGTATTCACACCAGAATAACGACGGGTTTTCTTCCTGTCTGGGAATTTCGGTTTCAGGCGCTGGCGACGTAAACAACGACGGTTACGATGATCTGCTCGTCGGTGCGCCCGATTACCTGACTGACAATTCCGGGGAAGGCAAGGCCTACCTATTTCACGGGTCGTCTTCTGGTCTGGGAGACTCTCCGGATTGGTCCTCGACCCACCCAAAAGCCGTATCCGGGGTGTACGGCACTCCTGGACGTGGAGCCGGCGATGTCAATGGCGATGGATACGATGACGTGGTTATTGTGGGAACAGGTCGCTACGTCGAGAATCAGATGGAATTTCAGGACACGCGTGCGTTTGTGTTCCTAGGCAGTCCAGCCGGCCTGGAAAACCAGCCGGATTGGATTCGCAGTAACGCGTTATCTACCTATGTGGGCGCCGGCGACATCGACAATGATGGGTACAGCGATATCACCTTGGCCATGAGCCCCCCGAGTCCACATGACGTAGCCATGTTCCATGGCTCGTCTCGCGGTCTCTTCGGAGAGGCAGCATGGTCGGCGAATGCGCCTGCCAACACACCGGAATACGGTAAAACGGTCGACGGCGCCGGCGATGTCAACGGAGACGGCTACGATGACGTGATCGTGGGACGGGATGGTCGACCGGCAACGGTGTTCCGCGGTGGGCCAAACCCTCCACCGTCGGCTCAGTCGAAATCGGTGACGATCATTCAATCTCAGAGTCGTGTCATCGATCTTGTGGCGACGGATCCACACGGCGACTCGTTGACGTTCTCCATCGAGACCTATCCAACCGAAGGGACGATCGAGGGGATCAGCCCCGGTGACGGCGAGGTTCGCTACAAGGCGCCGGCGGACTACACCGGCTCGGATTCATTCACGTTCAAAGCGGCGGACCCCTACGGCGGCAGCGACACCGCGACCGTCGATATCACGGTCACGCCCTCGAATCGGGCTCCCGAATTCGTCGAACCAACCCCGGGAACTGAACTGCGCGCGGAGGTGGGCGAACCATTTCAGCTCGACGTGGTGGTCGACGATCCGGACGGAGACATTCTCACGATCGAGGCATCGAATCTTCCCGACGGCGCTACCTTCGACGCGGAGGCCCGGCAATTTCGCTGGACTCCAACGCCGCAGCAGGCGCCTGGAGACTACGACGTTTCGATGACGGCCGACGATGGGGAACTTTCAACATCCCAGACGGTGACAATCGTCGTGGAGCAAGCGGCGATGGAAGATGCAGGCGTCGATGCCGGTGACCCGAAGCCGGATGTCGGCACGATGGACGCCGGGGATGTAGATGCGACGGCCGGCAACGATGCAGCGACCGCCGATACAGGGATGGCCCAGCCGACCGAAAATGGCTGCGGCTGTTCGACCGCCGGCGGCTCCAATCAGCCGCCGGCCTCGCCTCTGTTCTTCTTGCTGGTGTTTGGTCTCTTCCGCTTCGTACCTGGAATCTGGAATTCAACGATGCGCAATAGGACTCGTCTCACAATCTTGCTTCCGGTGACGTTCGTCGCCCTTACGTTTGGCTGTTCTGGTGGGGAGACATCGAACGACGCGGGCCAATTGACCGACGGCTCACCGATGGATGTCGACGATGGCGGATCGGACATTCAGGAGGAAAACGAAAACTGCCCGTCCGTTGAGATCCCCAATGTTGTGCCGATCAACGTTGAACGGTCGCTCAATGAACTTCCGAATCTGTTCGAGAGCAGCGCGCTGGATTGGGGCACGGCGGGAGATGATCCGCTGGTATTTGAAGCGCCCGAATCAACAACTTACGAAGTGGAGTTGTCGGTGGACGGTGAGGATGTCGCCGACTTCGGCGTTGCCGTTCCGAGCGGGCCAGATGACTTCTACACACCCGAAACGTGCCCACCTGCCGGTGCGGTCGAGGCGCTTCCGAACGCTGAATACCTGGCGACGCCGAGCCAGCCCGGAACCCTTGAACTCGAACAGGGAGAGAGGGTTCTTCTCATCTCGAGCTGTGCGAACACCTGTCAGCCGGCTGAACCAACGTACAGAATTACCATCCGAGAACACTCTGAATAGACGGCCGCCGGAGGAACCCTACAGATAGTCGTTGCGCCGAAACCACTTCAGACTATCTGAGATCGTCTCATCGATGGGCCGTGGCTGGTGGTCGAGCTCGCCCTCGGCGCGTTCGATGTCCAGGGCGCGGGCATACAGGATCATGTCCAGCCCGACGGTCATCGGCCCGTCGACCAGCCCGAGGCCGCGGCCGATCTTTTCGATGATCGAAGCGACGCGGCGGACGGCGTTGCCGGGAAGACGGCGCGTGGGCGGCTTCACGCCGGCGGCGTCGGCGACAGATGAGGCGAAGTCCCCGACGTCGAGGTTGTGGCCGCCCAGGACGTAGCGGCGGCCGGGTCGGGCCCGGTTGATGGCGTTGACGGCGGTGTTGGCCACATCGCGGGCGTCGACGGCGTTGAACCGAGTGCCGATCAGTGCCGGCACTTGGCCGTTGGCGAGTCGGACGATGAACTCGCCGGTGGCCGGTTTGATGTCGCCCGGGCCGAAGACGGCGCCGGGAATCAGAATGATCGAAGAGAGGCCCTCCAAGAGGTACCGATAGATCTCGGCCTCCATGCTCCACTTCGACTCGTAGTAGGCGTCATTCAGGGAGCCGGGGGTGTAGAAGTCGGCCTCGTCGAGGGTCTCGTCGGGGTCGTCTTCGGTGTAGCCGAGGGTCGCCGGGCTTGAGACATAGACGTAGCGGGCGATGTTCTGGCGCTTGCAGGCGTCCATGACGCGGCGCAATCGGCCGACGCCGATGCGTTTGGCGCGGTCGATGTCGTGGACGTCGGCGGCGTAGTGGGCCGCGCAGTCGACCACGAACTGGGCGTCGGCCATGGCGTCGTCGAGCCGGTCGGCGGCATCGTCGGCGTCGAGGTCGACCTCGGCCCACTCGATGTCGACATCTTCGACGTGCCAGGTGGGGCTGGAGGCTCGCTTCGTCCCGCGGACGGGGTATCCACGCTGGTCGAAGGCGCGGGCTACGTGACCACCGAGAAACCCGGTGGCACCCAGCACGAGGACAGTTGGCTTTGCAGAAGTCGGCATGATCCCTCGATGGTCGAGGCGAAAGACTGGTCACCGTCGCCGGTCTTGTGTAAGCGAAGATCCTGTGAGCGCAAGACCACTTCCGACTGAACGTGCCGCCTTCGAGGGACTATGGCCGACGATGTCGATTCTCTGCTTCGCCTGCTCAGTCGCACTCAGCGGCTCGAGAACTTTCCGCGCACCGGATGGCTGGGCGCTGGCATCAAACAGCCGGAGTCCGTGGCCGCGCATTCCTGGGAAGTCGCCGTCGTGGCCCTCTGGCTGGCCGAACGGAGCGACGAGCCGATCGACCGTGGGACTCTGTTGACGACGGCGCTGCTACACGACGTCGGCGAGGCGATGCTGACCGACCTCCCCAAACCGGTGAAGATGCTGCTCGGGGACGACGAGGTCGCCCGCGCGGAATCGGAAGCTGCGGCGACTGTTCTGGAGTCAGCGCCCGAAGCCTGGCAGGAGGCGGTCGAAGCCTACAAAAAGCGTTCGACCCCCGAGGCGCGCATCGTCAAGGCGGCCGATCGCATTCAGATGTTGGCCAAGGCGCTTCAGTACGACCGCCAGCAGCGCGGCGATGTGGCACGTTTCTTTGAGGGCCGCGACCCCGAGGATTGTGACGTGGACGTGGCGCGACCGGTGCTAAAACGGCTGCATGAGATGTGGGAATCCGGCGAGTGGTTCCCCGCTGATTTTGACTGAAACCGACCGACGCGTCGTTGCCAATTCCCGCGTGTGTATGGTATCCGCTGCGCCGGGTGTGAGTCCTTAACTATCTTTCAAACACGGCAGGTATGACCATGGACAAGAGTCAAGTCGGACCCGGCGGGCTGACCGAAGAAGAGCGCGACGAAGTTCTCAAAGAGCTGCGCGAAAACTTCGCACTCAAGCTCGACCACTCGGCCATTTGCACGAACAGTCTCAACGAGCTCGGCTACGTGTTTCTGCGTGCCCTGACCGGCGGCGAAGCCAAGTACCGCGCCCCGGACGTGGCAGGCGACGACCCCGACGCTCGCTCCTCGATGAAGACGCTGGCCGTCGCCATGGCCGACACCGACGAGCACCCCGACGCCGCCTATCTGGCGCCGGTCGAGGGCATCGACGGTGAGGTCCAGTCGCAGGTCAATCACTTCATCGAGATGGCCGGCGAGGGCTACCAGCACATCGCCCTGCGCATCGAAGGCGACTCGATCGAGCGGTACCGCGAGCTGACCGAAAAGATCGGCGTCAACTACATCACGCCGATCCTGTACGATGACAACTCGAACCTTCTGCAGATGTTCACCGGGTCGCTGTTCCGCTCGTCGAACCCGGCGGCCGGTCCCTTCATCGAGATCAACCAGCGTCTCGACATGAGCGACAAGGACCGCCAGCACTTCAACCACCAGACCGTTCAGGGCCTGTACAGCAACATCGAAGAATTGCAGCAAAACGATGAGCAGACCTGGATCATCGACTTTGATGCCATCCCGGACGACTGGGATGCACTCGACGGTGACTCGGACAATCTGGACGATTAATCCGAACACCCATCAAGCGGTTTCCGCTGCCGGCGGCTCCCCCGTCCGGGGCGAGCCGCCGGCTTCGTTTTGACACCTCTTCCATTACCTCAGAGAGGCAGCCATGGATACCGTTCCCAAGATGATTCCGCCCACGGTGAACCGTCGCCGGTTCCATCGTGATTTTCGCGACGAGCTCGAAAACTGGCACTCAAGCGGCCGGCCGCCGAAGGGCTTCTACAGCTACAAGCACGACTTCGGCGCCGAGATCCTGCGCAAGTCGCCGCCGACGGTCATCGGCGATACCGAGACCTTCGCCGACCGAAGCGACTTTCGGGCGACCATCGCCGAGCACGCCCCCCGGCGCACCGGCGCCCTTCGTCGCCGCGCCATCGACATGTCGTCGGTACAGGGCGACGACTTCTCACCGGTCCTCTGGAGCGACGACTGCTCGGTCTGGGCCTTCAACGGCAAGCTGGGCACCAACGGACGCCGCGCCTGGCGCCACGGCGACGCCCACGAGCTGATGTTCATCCACCGGGCCGAGGAGAGCTTCGACATCTCGACCGACTTCGGCGTCCTCGAGGACGTCGGTCAGGGCGACTTCGTCTACTTTCCCCGGGGTACGACCTATGCGTTCCCGGAGACCGAGGAAGTCTCGATCCTGATGTACGAGTTTCCCTCGCCGCTGATGCGTCCCTACGACTACTGGATGGGCGACCAGCAGCCCTGGCCGTATCCCAAGGACGCCCCACGCGGCCCGGTTCCGAAGGGCGCGGATCCGCTGTTTGACGACGACCCGGTCCGCGAGGTGGTCCTCAAGCACCGCGAGGCGGACTGGACGTCGCTTCACTACGAGACGCCAGTCTTCGACTGCTACGCGTGGGAAGCCGAGCGTCGTCCCTTCGCCCTGAACTTGGACGACGTCACGATCCTCGCTTCGCCGGACTTCCACGTCGACCCGCCGAAGGTCTCGGTCTTCGTCACTGAAGGCGAAGGCATGTACCTGCAGACCTTCCTGCCACGGTGGATGCAATCGCCGCCGTACAATCACATCAACCAGGTCGACGAGGCGCTGTTCAACCACAGCGGCTACGAGGCGCGCCCCGAGGTCTCGGACGGCTTCATAACCCTGCACCCGTCGGGCCTGCCCCACGGGCCTGATCCGCGCGTGGTCGAGGAACTGGCCAACACCGACCCGCCGGAAGGACCGGAGATTCCCTGGTCCTCGGAGATCGGAGTGATGGTCGAATCGGTCACGCCGTTTTCGGTGCTTCAGCCCGGCCAGGACGCCGAGCTCGACGACTACCACGAATCGTGGAAGAAGGTCGCCAAAGAAGAGGGCCTGGTCGAATAACGAGTTAGCCGCTCACCCGGGAACCTGTCAGCTAGACCCGATGGCCAACTGCTGACGGGTTTCGGAGTCGTCGACGTGGCGGCCGCGAGCCAGGAGGTCGCGGTTTCGAAAGTTCGGTTCCGCGTCGGTGACTTCGACGTCGGGTCGGGCACGGGCTTCTCGATAGAAGGTCTCGAGGTCAGCGTTGCGCTCATTGATGGCGTAGCGCTGGCCTCGACGTCCTTTTTCCAGGGCCGCCCGGTGGGCTTCGGCCACTGTCTTACCGTCGACCCAACTCACCGGGTCGCGAAGGTTCACATCCAATTGCGACGGCCCCGGAATTCGAGCTCCGGGCGCCAAGACGATAGACGGATTGACGATGACGATGTCTTGGCCGTCGGCGGCCTGTCGAAAGGCCTCCTGTTCGACGGCGTAGGCTGCCTCCGCGAAGGGGTCCTCGGCTTCTCCGGGGCAGTAGACGTCCCGCGACGTCACGGGCCGGTCTTGGGAGGTCCCCAGAGTGGCCGCGGTGCTCGTCAGAACCACTCGTTGAACGTCGTTCTCTCGCGCCAGACGAAGCACCCGACGGATCCATCGAACGGCCGCCTGCCGGTACGCATCGGGCTCCATCGTGGTGTCGGGCGCCGCGGCGTAGACCAGGAAATTGACGCCCGACATGATGCGTTCGAGCTCCTGCTCGTCATCCAGGTCCGCGACCACATCGGGGATGTCCAGCGAGCCCAGCGTCTCGACATCGCTGTTCCAACGGCGCATGCCGGTCACAGAACGCCCTTCCCCGGCGTAGGCTTCCTGCAGATGTCCGGCAATCTGCTGGCCCAAAAACCCCGTCGATCCCATCACGAGTGTCTGCTCAATCATCGGACTGTTGGTTCATGTCAGGAGAGTCCACGGGCTTCGACTCGCCCGGCGACGCCAGGCGCTCGGAGAGGACTGAATCGTAGAGCCGCAGGATCTGCTCGTCGATGTACCGCGCGTTGAACCGCTCCCGCGCCCTGGCCCGAGCACGGATGCCGGCGTTCTTGAGCATCTTGGGTGCCCCGGAGATTCGCACAACCTGGTCGGCGACGGCATCGCTCGACGCGGTGTCGACAAGCCAGCCGGTCTCGCCGTCTTCGATCGCTTCGGCGGTCGCCGGGGTCCGGGTGGCCACCGATGGGACGGACATCGCTGCCGCCTCCTTGACCTGCGGTGAGTGACCCGGCCGGCGCCGCGGTTCGACGTAGAGGTCGAGGGTGCGAAAGTACCGCGGGCGGTCTTTGGCCGGTACCACGCGGAGTTGGCCGCGCTCGGCCCGGCGTCGAAGTCGCTCGACCATGCCCTCGTCGGCGCGGCGTTCCGGCGAAATAAACCATCCGACGCCCGGTCGCGCGGAGGCCACCGCATCGATGATGTCCAGCAGGCCCAGTCCGTCGCGATCGGCGCGGATCGGCCCGCGGTAGCCCAGGACGCGATCCCAGTCTTCGGGGACGCCGAGTTCCTCGCGGGCCTCGTCGACCGAGGGAAACTCGTCGGATTCGGGGTCAAACGAGTCCAGGTCGACCCCGTCGCCGCCCGCCTGGTATTCCAGCTTCGGCGCCGGCACGAGGTCCCGTTCGCGCAACTGCCGGTAGTCCGATTCGTTGGAGACCAGGTATTTATCGCACAACTCGCCGAGGGACCGGTACATCGCTGCGACACCGCGCTCCATCGTGCCGGAGAGAAACTCTCCGAGCGATTCTTCGAGTTCCTGGATGCGCCCGGGCGCCCACAATCGAGCCCGCGTCTCACCCAGATCCAGTCCTTCCGGATCCCAGACGTGATCTTCGACGGTCGCGAAAATACCCGGGGTATCGACCCGGTCCGCGGCCACGGCGGTCACCCAGGCGAGGACGCCGCCCGTCCCGTGCACCAAAAGCGGCTCGTGCTCGATGAAGTAGCTCTGCATGATCACGAACGATGCCGCCAGCGACGCGACCCGTCCGGGCCCATGGGTGATCGGCAGGGGCCGGACGTCGATTCCGCGCTCCTCCAGGGCATCGCGGCCCCCGTCCTCGGCCGCCAACACATGGACATCAAACCCCTCGTCGCCGAGCCTCTCGAGCCGGTTTCCGCAGGTCTGGTCGATCTGAAACGTAGAGCGTCCCACGTACATCAGACAATACGTGGATTCATCGTCGAATTCACTCTCCGTCGACGGCATTCGTTCCCTCGTCGGTTTACTTGGAAACCCGGCGGGGCAAAGATTCCCTCCGAGTGGTAAGTCCAGCCAAATTCAGGTAGACGAGACCTCCTCGATTCGCAAGGAGATGACTGTGCACACGCCCCGCTATCAATTGCGCGCAATCCCACTGCTGGCCGTTGTCCTATTCCTCTGGAGTGGCTGCGCGACGTCCTCTGCAGCCGACCAGTCCGCCGACGGACCCGATGGCGCTGAGACGTCCATCGACCCGAATGCCCCCGACGCATCGGCCCGCCCCCCGGCATCTTGGGTCGACCAGCGCGTCGCCGAGGCCGAATCACGCCTCTCTGAGGACCGCGCCGGCCGCATTCTGTTGAAATCTATCAAAGCCCATGGCGGCCTGAAGACGTGGTACCGAAACGGCCCGCTGCGGTTCCGGTACGACTACGTTCCACAGGGTGACGGCACCGAGCGCGACACCCTGCAGACCGTCGACACCTGGCGCGCCCTGGCCCGCCACTCCCTGCCCGAGGACGCCTCAAAACAGTACGGCTGGAATGGCGACCAGGCCTGGAAAAAGCCCTCGAGTTGGAAGCCCGGCTACGACGTCCGTTTCTGGGCGCTGACGCCCTACTACTTCGTTGGCATGCCCTTTGTGCTGGCCGACCCGGGCGTCAACCTGACTCACGAGGGACGCGCCGACATGATGGGCCACGACTGCCACGTCATCCGCGCCACCTTCGGCGAGGTCGGCATCTCGCCCGACGACTTCTACGTTCTCTACATCGACGCAGAGTCGGGTCACCTGCACGCCCTGCGCTACATCGTCTCGTACCCGAAGTATTTCCCCGAAGGCGGCCACTCGCCAGAGAAGCTGATGACCTACGACGGCCGCCGAACTGTCGATGGCATCACGTTCGCCGACTCCTACCGGTTCTTCATGTGGGATCCGAAAGCGACGACCGATGCCAAGGTGGTCACCCGAGCCGATCTGAGCAACGTCTCGTTCGAGGCGGACGTACTCAACCGCTACTTCAACATCCCCGATGGGGCGAAGGTAGTGGAGTAGGTCCGGGTCTCAGCCCGCTTCGCCGGTCTCGTCTCGGACGCGTGCGGCGAGGGTGCGCAGCGCGTCGGGGGAGAGCTGCCAGGCGTCGGTCGGCGGCTCGACGAGCGGAGCGTCGCTGACTTCCCAGTGGCGTTCGGAATCGGCGGGGGCGATGAAGTCGAGCTGATCGCCGCTCGAGATCATCACCTGTAGAAGCCAGCCCTTGACGTCATCGTCGCTGTCGCCCCAGCGGCAGATCGAGGTCTTTAGGACCTCGCTGATGGGTAGCGGCGACCCGGCGATGACCAGGTGCTCGCTTTCCAGCACGACCGTCGACTCTCGGCGCACTTCTTCGCGCTCGACCCAGTGGAGGCTCCATCCCTCCCACTGCGGGCGCCAACCCAACAGCAAAGGCGCCGCCACGCCCCAGACCACGCAGGCAACCAGAGCCGATTCGACCCAGGGCCATGCGACCACGGGATTGGGCACACCGCCGAGACCGCTCGCATGCAGCAGTCCGGCCACCACAACACCCGCGACAAAGAGGATGGGCGGGCCGAACGCCGCGATGAGTTCAAGCGAGGGGACCTGTTGCCACACGCGGCGGATGCGGATGCCCTGCAGCGTCTCGGGGCTGTCGGCGGAATCCGCGGTATCGGAGGTCTCCCCCGACCGGTCTGGCTCCTCGGTTGCGGCGCCGGGACGCTCCGGCGCGGTTTCGATCGAGTCGCTGCCCTCGTCGGGTTCGGTCTCCGGCTCGGATGCCGGTTCTTGGGGCGCTGGCGTCTCCGCCACCGCATCTCCATCACGTGACTCCAGCTGCTCGGACTGTTCCGGCTGTTCGGGCTCTTCTCGGTGTTCCTCGGCGGGGCCGTGGCCGGTCGCCGGCTCGGGGCGTTCGACCTCCGTGGCATCCTCGAGGGTCATCTGAGCCTCCCCGGACTCCTCGGAGGCTGTCTCCGCTGGAGGTTCGGATGCGTCGTCGGTCTGCGAGGCCTTATCGTCGAGTTGGACCGTGGGAGGAAGATTCGCATCGGAAGCGGCTTCCGTGGGCGCGGCTTCCTCGGTCTCGCCGAGTTCCGGTTGTTCCTCTGAATCCGAGTCTTCGACCAGGCTCTCCAGCCGGCGCGCCTCGGCGAGTTTGTCGGTCGGAAGGTAATCGCCGGCGTCGCGTTGCGAGCCCTCGATGCCCTCGCAGGTTCGCTGAACCATGGCTGCCAGTTCGGTCAGCCCGTCCAGTGAGTAGTTCGTACCATCTTCCAACAATTGGGCGAGTTCGTCCCAGACCTGGCGCACCTGGTCGGCCTTTTTGCGCTGCTCTTCCCAGAGATTCGCACGCTCTTTTCTGGCATCGTGACCGGTCTCGACCTGCCCCTGATCGACCAGATCCTCCAGCGCGTCGATGTCCGATTCGCGGCAATGATCGAGGTAGTTGAGAATCCGGTCGAGCTGCTGGTCGAGTTGCTCGTGGCCGGGGTCTCGCTGGGCTTCGACCTCGGTGGCGATCGTGCTCAGGCGATCCAGAAGCGCTTCCGTCTCTTCGCCAAGCCGCCTCAATTGAGGCCGCGCCAGATCGAGCGTTCGGTCGTCATCGGGATGCGGGAGCCACTCGTGGACGAAGGCTTCGACTTCCCCGGCGGCTTCGGCGACGATGCGCGGCCCCGTCCATGTCTCGGACAGTGCCGCGTCCGCCGGCAGCTCGAAGACCTCCAGAACTTCGCTCTGCTGGACCTTGGGCCAGTCGCCGATCTTGCCCGCCAGGTTGCGGATCCGCCGCTCGAATACAGGGAGCGTCTCGCGCAGTTCGTCCCGGAGATCCTCGAGATCCTCATCGAGCCCCTGGCGAGTGCGACGAGCGATGTCTCGTCGACGCCTGCTGTCTGTCATCTCAGATGCCACGCTGGAGACCCTCTCCTTTAACCAATCACCTCGTCGATCCCCGCCGCGCTGGGGAGGCTAGTCTCCACCGTGATCGCGTGCAAGCGCTCAAAAGAAGTGCACGGCCGCCAGGAGCATCATCATGTTGCAGGCGGCGTGATAGGTGACCGAGGCGGCGACACCTCCCGTCCAATCTCGAAGCCACCCGAAGATGAGCGACGGGAAGAAGACCGAGGCACGTCCCAGTTGGATCTGACCGCCGATCGGGATCAGAAGATGCCCGGCGGCAAAGGCAACGCTGGCGAGCAGGTTCGACGCCGTAAAACCGGCGATCGCCGAATCCCCGGCGGCGTCGACTTTCTCCGTTGAATCGACCTCGTATCCGAACGCCTGGCGGATACGCGTCTGAAGGTAGCCCCGGTAGAAGAATTCCTCTGGTAGGGCCACAAAGAAGACGTGGGTGATCAGCCAGAGAGCCAGCCATCCAAGGCCCCGATGCATCGAAAATGATCCTCCGGACTGTCGGCTCGCCGAGGGACCGGCGCGTATCGGCATCGTGGCATCGGATGTAGCCTCGACCGAAAGCGTCTTCGCGAAATCCGCTGTCCCGGGCCCCTGAGGTCTGAGGACCAGACGGCTCTTGCCGGAACCCGCCGGAACACGCACCTCCCAGCGCGTACGGTCGGCGCCGTCCATCTTTGCAGATGCCTCCCCCTCGACGATCGGCAACATCGGCTCGTCGACCTCGACCGAAAACGTGGACTTCTGAGCATCTTCGGCACGAATTCCGACGTGCACCTGCCGGTCGCGCGTCCAGATCCAGACGCCGGGCTCGTCTCCCCATGAGTCGGGCTCACCCTCGTACTCCGGCGACCACTTCAGGTAATTGGACCACTGAAACTGATAGGCTCGGTCGTGCACCTCAGTCTGCCAGTACCAGTAACCCGCAGCGAAGGGAGCTGCGGTCAGGAGGGCGGCGGCCAATCCAATTAGGATATCGCGCCCCATTCGTTCGGTGGTCAGCCCGAAGGCGTCGAAGTCGAGACCCTTTCGGTCCATCCACCACCACGGGATGTACAGAAAAACCGCGGCGACGATGACGTACAGGGAGTTCGCCACGAACGCGACCGAGCCAGCGAGCAGTGAGGCCCCGAGGACCAAGACGTAGACCACCGCGAGCATGCCCAGAATCTCGGGCACCAGGCCGCGCTCCTCGTTTTCGTCTTCTTCCTGCGGTTCCGACGTCAATGTTTCGTCCCGTGTCGGCTTAGAAGTAACCGGCGATCTCGGCGAAGAAGAAATGGCCGAAGGTGCCGAACTCGCTGTTCAGTTGCGGCGCCGCCAGCATACCGCCACTCGGGATGGTCGGCGACTCCCCGGCCGTGACGTACGCCCCCAGCGCGACTTCGGTGTTCTGGGCGATCTCGTAGCGGACGCTCGGCGAGACGATGACGCTCGGGTCGGTGAGATTGCCGATGGTGCTGAGATTCAAGGTCAGCCGATCGACCCCGCTGTAGGTCGTGTACGCCCCGAGGTAGTGGCGGCCCAGAAAGTAGGTCTCGCCGCGTTGGAACTCCTCGCTGTTGGCCTGCTGGATGTAGCCTGCCGGCTCGTCGGCACCAGTGCCATTGAAGTGGTACTCCGCGCCGACGATGACCGACGAGGAGTAGTATTCGACGCCGGCGGTCGCCCGGGGCAGCTTGAGTTCTTCGTCATCCAGATTCCAGGGCAACACGGCCTCGGCGCGCAACTTCACGGTGTCGAGGACGCCCGTGACCCCGACGAGCCCGGCGATCTCGTTCCAGAACTTACCCGCCCCGACCATTAGGTCGACCGAGCCGATGGTGAACGCGCTGCGGACCCCGCCCGACAGGTCCTCCAGGCTACCGCGGTCGGCGACCACAATGTCGACCTCCGAGGAGAGCGACGGATAGACCAGCGCGCGCACCGCATCGATGCCCGGCTTCTGGGTCGTGTCGATCTCAAAGGGACTGAAGCGCGACCAGAGGTCGGCCACCGGAAACAGTGTGGACTTTCCCCAGGTGATGCCCTGCCGTCCGATCGTGATATCGGCGGCATCGGTGTAGATGTTGGCGGCCAGACGGTCGATGTTGTGGGTGAACCGCAGGCCGTCTTGGTCGATGATCTCCGAGCGCAGATCGACGGTTCGATCGGGCTCCACGCTGGCGCCCAGGCCGAGTTGGCTCAACCCGCCCAGACCACCTGCACTGCCGGCGCTGCTTACCTGAAAAAAGAATTCATTGTGCAACTCCAGAGTCAGCACGTCGGAAACCTCTGCGGTCCACTCCAGCCGGATCGCCTCGGCATTTAGCCCGCTGGTCGTCCCGATCTCGTCGTTCGGGTCAGGGAGCTCATCCGCGTAGTGCAGATAGCTGACGCCGCTGAGCGAACGCAGATACCCCGACAGCTCAAAGCCGTGATCTCCGTCGTCCCATTCGGCGATGGGGATCGATGCGTGCGCCGTCGCCGGCAAGGCGAACAGTACCGCCAGAACCAATGCTAGAAGTCGCCGCACCCTCATGCCACCTGTTCGTCGCTGTCACGTTGATCCGATTCGATCTGACCGCTGCGCAGACGCACCACCCGACGCGCCCGCTCCAAAACGAGCTCATCGTGGGACGAAAACAGGAACGTCGTCCCGTACTCCTGATTGAGCTCCAGCATCAAGTCGAGCAGGTCGGCCGAGGTCTCGCTGTCGAGATTGGCGGTCGGTTCGTCAGCGAGGATCAGTTTCGGACGCGATGCCAGGGCTCGGACGATGGCCACGCGCTGTTGCTGGCCGCCGCTGAGTTCAGAGGGCTTCCGGTCGATCATGCCCTCGAGGCCGACCTCGCGGAGCATCGGGACCACGCGCTCGCGACGCTCCGCCTTGGGGACGCCCTGCAGCATCATCACGAACTCGGCGTTCTCGTAGGCACTCAGCACCGGCACCAGGTTGTAGGCCTGGAAGATGAACCCGATGTGGTGAAGTCGATAGTCGGCCGCCTTGGAGCGGTCCATGTCGCTGATCCGCGAGCCGTTGACGTCGACGGTGCCGGCCGTCGGGCTGTCGAGCCCGCCGATCATGTTCAAGAGCGTCGTCTTTCCCGACCCACTCGGCCCGGCCAACGCACTGAACTCACCGCCTTCGACGGTCACATCGACGCCGCGCAAGGCATGGACCTCGACCTCCCCCTGGCGATACGTTCGCTCGACTCCGGAGACTTCGATCAGACTCATATCGCTCACCATCTATTCGTAGAATTCCATCGCTTCCGCCGGCGCCAACCGACTCGCCTTCCAGGCTGGATACAGCGCGCTCAGTACGATGACGACGAAGACGAACCCGGTCGCCATGAGCCACTTACCGGGATTGAGTTCGCTCGTGATCGTCATGTCCATCAGTTGCACTCCGGCCATCTCCATTTCGCCGCCGGTAAACGCCGCCATGTCGATGCCGACCTGCTGGATGATCAGGTGGCCGGAAAACCCCAGGACAAAACCGCTGACGATCGCCAGGGCCGCCAGCAAAATCGTCTCCTCGAGCACCATGACGGCGATTCGCCGGTCGTTGAGTCCCAGGGCATTGAAGAGCCCGAACTCGCGGACCCGCTCCATGACCGACATCATGAATGTGTTGGCAATGGCGAAGGTGACGATCAGGAAGATGACAATCAGGTAGACGTACATCATGGCGTCGTCGAGTTCGATGGCTCCGACCATCTCGGGCATCGCCGTCTGCCACGTCAGCACCTCGAGGCCCTCGCGTTCGGCCTTCGATTGGTCTCCGATCGCCGCGCGGATGTCTTCCGCCATCTTCGCTTCGTCGAGCCCATCCTCGATCGTGATGCCGAGTTGGGTGACTCGGTCTCCAAGGCCCATCACCTTTTGAGCCACGTCCAGGCTGGTATAAGCCGCCGACTCATTGAGGCTCTTGGAGCCGGTATCCAGGATGGCACCCAGGCGAAACAGAGCTCGGGTGAGTTCACCGTCGGGGGCCGTCGCCGTCATGACGACCTTGTCGCCGAGCTGAATCTCCAGGCTCTCGACGATGCCTTTGCCCAGCGCAATCGGAGCGTCGTGGGGGCTGTCGGGCCAACTTCCCTCGACGACCCAGTCCTCGACGTCGTGGATCGAGGCGCCTTTCTCCGGCGGCAACCCCGTCAGTTGCACGGGATTGCTGTTGCGAGCGCTGTTGAGAAGCCCCTGAAGGAGCACGCGCTGAGTCACCGACTCCACCCCGTCGACCGATTGCACGGCCTCGCTGACCTCGGCGGGCTGCTCAACAAGCATCTCATTGGAACGAGTGTCCCAGTAACCGTCCCCGTGGATCAGCACCGAGCCGCCGGCGGTTTTCACCGCCGCCTCGGCCATGTCGCCGTGGATTTCATCGGACATCCCGATCCAGACCAGGGCCATGCCGTAGGTCAGCGCCACCGCCGACACCAAAATCAGCGTGCGGGTGCGATTGCGCCACAGATTTCGCCAGGCGAGCTTCCACATAGGTTATTGCCTCCCCGCGATGGCCGAGGCCGGATCCAGATTTGCGGACGACAACGCGGGCCAAAGCCCGCAGAGGATCGCCACTGGCAACAGGGCCAACACGGGCTGCAGGACGCCCTCGAGGGTGACGATGAAGTAGACGTGGGCGGACATGCCGACCCCCAGCATCGAGAAGGTGTCGTGCGAGGCGAAGATCCCCATATCGAAGCCGTAGGCGGCGTGGTAGATGCTCAGCCCGCCGCCGGCCAGCACGCCCAGAAGCGCCCCAAAAAGGCTCAAGATCACGGTCTCGAGCATGACGACCCCGAAGAGCCGTCCCGGCGACATACCGATCGCCTGGATGACCCCGAATTCACGTCGCCGCTCCAGAGCGCTCATCCGCTGGGTGTTGAGGATTCCGAGCGCCGCGATGAGATAGATGATGATGTAGTAGATCCAGATCGATGACTTCGACATCTGAATCATCTGATTCATCTCCGGCACCAGGTCCTGCCAGGACTGTACGGTAAAGCCGACCTTCTTGGGCTCGCCATCGTCGCCGATCGCCTCGATCCGACGGTCCGCCAGACGCTGTCGGACGGTATTGGCGACCGCTTCGGCCTGATCGGGTTTTTTGGTTCGAATGGCGAGTTCGTGGACCTCGCCGCCCAAGGCCCCCAGAAACTGCGCCTCCTTGAGGGGGACGATCGCAGTCTGGCGGTCGATCATGTTGTTCTGGGTCTTCACGATGCCGACGACATCGAGCAGGTCGTTGCCAAGCGACCCATCCTGGGCCTGGGCGATCACGACGAGTTCGTCGCCGACGTCGACGCCGATCTGGCGCGCCAGACTCTGGCCGAGCACGACCTCCCGGCCCTGGTCGGAGGGTTCCAGCCAGCGCCCCTTTTCGATGGCGTCGTCCAGCAGGCTGACGTCTTTTTCGGCGCCGACCTCGACGCCAAGGATGCGGGTCGTCTGGGATTTTCGCTCCGTGCCGGCCAGCCCGAAGAACTCGACCCTGGGCGCCACGGCCTCCAGCCCCTCGACCGAGCGGATCGACTCCATCATCTCGGGCTTCGGCTCGAAGGATTTGTAGATCGCCTGCTGGTCGGCGTAGTCGCCGCGATGGATCTGCACCTGGCCGAGCTCTACCGCCGTGGTCCCTTCGATCATCTGGGCCATGTAGCCTTCCACAAAGGCATTGGTCCAGATGAGCAATCCCACCGCGACGGCGATTCCGCCGGCCGTCAGACCGCTGCGCCATGTATTGCGCAACAGATTCCGCGCCGCCAATTTTAGTATCATCGTGCCCATCGGCATCCCGGCATTCGGAGACTCTACTTGGCGACGCGGCGCAGCCCGCGGCGAGAGAACATCTGGTCATCGACATCGACGTCGAACTCCAGATCCTCGTAGACCATCTCGGTCCGCTCGTCCTCTTCGCCTGTCGGACGGACGACCAGCTTCATCGGAATCATTCGTCCGTTTACCTTCTCGAGGTCCGAGAATCGCATCGTCCGGACGACCTCGCCGTCGTCGTAGAACTCCTGGCGCACCGGCACCCAGGTGCCCGGTTTCACCCAGAAGACCATCTTGGAATAGACGACCGGCGTGTCGGGCCTGGGCGTCAGCGTCACCTTGAGCATCGTGTCGCCGTCTTTTTCATCGCGCTCCACGGTGCCCTTGTAGTCGGTGTCGTAGTTCGTCTCGCGCATCAGGTCGTCGTTGGTGAAGTGGCTGCCCATCCAGTTTTCGGACAGCAGGCCGGACGGGATACGAATGAGCCTGTCGGCCCGGGGCGCGTAGTTCCAGAGGCCATCGGGCGTGCGCAATGTCGCGGTACCTTCCTCGCGGGCCGGCTCCCGGATGACGACCAGGGCGTAGTCCTCGCCCTTGGTCCACATCTCCATCTTCAGCTCGCGGGTATTTCGCGGCTTCTTCACGGTCATCGTCACCGTCGCATGTGACGACGTAGACCGGTAGAGGTCGTCGACCTTCTCCATGATTTCACTGAAGGTCGGCAACTCCTCGGCCTGGGCGGCCTCCGTCGCTTCATCCGACGATGCAGCCCACCCGACCGAGCCGAGTACCATCAGTGCCACGGCGAATATGCCCGCGGCGAGCCAGCGTGAACGTGCCGTCGTTTGTGTCATAGCTCCTCCTCACCGAGTCGTTGCTTTGGGGCCAACATGCGCTTGTACATTCCCATGATTTGCACGGTCAGGTCCTCGAGTTCGTCGCGTTCCATCTCATCGAAGCGCTCCAGCACCCAGCGGTCGACCGATTCGCCCACAGACATCGACATCTCGACCATCAGCTCGAGATCCATGTCGTCGCGGACGGCTCCAACCTCTCGGCCGCGCTCGAGAAACGAACGTGCCAGCCGGCGCGACATCTCCCAGACGCGATTGGTCGGCCCGTCTCCGCCGCTCGTATCGCGGATCCGATACAGGGCGCGAGCGAGCTGCACGTACCAGCGATGGTCGTCCAGAAACGCCATCAGTCGCAGGGTCGCCTCCTGCAATTCGCTCCAGAAGGTCTCCTCGTCGAGCTCCTCCAGGTCGATGCCGCTGAGCGGTCCAGCCAGTTGTTCAACCGCCGCGTCGACGACGGTGTCGAAGACGTCTTCTTTGTTTTCGAAGTAGTAGTACAGTGACCCCTTGCTAATGCCGGCCCGCTCGATGATCGCGTTGAGCGAGGCCTGGGCGTACCCCTTTTCGGCGAACTCCTCACCGGCTTCCCGTAGAATACGCTCGCGCTTTTGCTCGTCCAAGTTTTCGAAGCGGCTGCGCGCCATGTGTCACTCGTCTTCGATTCGACAGTGCGGTATGACTACCCGGTTCGACCAGGTGGTCTAAAACTATAAATCGCTGGGCTCGAGGTCAAGTCGTTGTGCTTGTTCCCCCGGATTCCGCGGTCCTTGTCGCCCAGATCGTTGAAGTTGCCGCCGGCCGACACTACCTTTCGGCACAGACATCTTCCCCCGGTACCCTGAAATCATATGCAAACCGATCACGAAGGCCTTCGTCTATTCAGCTCGAACACGCTCGTCGTCTTCCTCTCGCTCATCGGCCTCGCGGCGGCGATCGGCCTGACGGGATGCGGCGACGATTTCTTCAGCGAAAATACGGTCCTCGATGTGAGCGTGGAGCCGTCGTCTATCCCGAAATCGGATACCGGAATGGGGGACGAATACTTTACAGTTTCGGTCGATTACCGTGGTTTTGACGGCGGGTTTACCGAGGCGGGCGCTTTCATCCAGAACCCGGAGCCCGGTGGATCCGATGTATCGGCGACGATTCGGGATGGGTCACTGGAGGTCTACCCCGAAGAGTCCCGTTTGGAGTTCGAAACCCTCAAAAGCTGGTTTAGCGGCTTTGATGCCGGCACCTACGACATCGGTGCGACCATAAGTGGTACCACGAGCGACGGGCTCGAGGTCGAGAGTACTCGCCGAGGCCTCGCTCAGGTCACCATCACGGAGTAGGCTATGGCCGATGATTCACCATTTCGGACCACCGGCCAGGCGGGCGGAGACCCGGATTCCCCGGCCCCGCGGCCCGGCGTCGTGGGCGCGCTTCGCGACCTGTCGGACAGTCTGACTCAGTTGGTCCAGAAGCAAGTCGCCCTGGTTCGGCTGGAGGTCAGTCGGGAAGCCAGCGAGGCGGGATCGAGGTCGGCCCAACTTCTGCTGTTTGCCGGGATCGGCCTCGTCGGTTACTTTCTGATCAACGTGGCGATCATCTGCTTGGCCGGTTATCTCGCTGGATACGGCGGGATGAGCGCAACGGCTCTGAGCCTGGGGATGATTCACCTCATCGTCGCGTTCGTACAAATCCGCCGGCAAATGGAGGCATTCGAACAGCAGCAAGCACGCCTGGAATCGAAGGCCGAGACCCTGGCCGCGAACGACACGTCGGGGACCCCTCAAATTGAAACCGAGGTAGAGTCTCAGGAGTCGAAGTGACCGAGAGTCCACAGAATGCCCTCGTGAAGTCCGATGACGGGCGCGACGAGGATCCCGACGCCCGCGCGGACCGATTGCGAGAGGATATTCGCGAATCGCGCCGCCAGGTCAGCCAGAACCTGGATCGGCTTCAGGACGAAGTATCCCGAAGCGTCGACGTACAGGCCTGGGTCGACGAACATCCGTGGGAGACCGTGGGTGTCGCCTTTACCGTCGGATTCTACCTTGGCTTTCGATAAATTCTCACCGCGCAAGGAACGCGATCATGACGAAATCGGACGCAACATCATCGACGACGGAGGCCGCCGGCCGAGCCAGCGGTTCGTCCGGCGACACCGAGACCCGGACCGAAGACCGGCGCGCCGATGACGGCGAACGGATCGACCCCCGAGAGCTGCAGCGGGAAATCGAAGAGCGCTACGACGAACTCGAAGGGCGATACGACGAGATCCGCAGCATCGTCGAGTCCTACAACGACCAGGCGCGCAACGTCATCCGTGAACACCCCGTCGCGTCGATAGCCGGTGCGCTCGGCACCGGCTACATCGTCGGACGACTCGCCGCCCGCCGCTGGCTTGTGTAATCAAAGGGATACTTTCCATGAGTGATTCGAACTCCGACGAACGAGACATCTACGACGAGGCCCGCGAGGCCGTCGACCAAGCGCAGGGTCGCGCCAAACGACAGGCCGACAGCTTCGACGGCGGTGACTCACCGCCGATGAGTGCGGCCGAAGCCAAGAACAAACTGCGCGACATCTACGACCGAAACCCCTACGCCGTGCTCGCGGCGGCGGCGGGAGCCGGGTACGTCATCGGCGGTGGACTCCAGTCGCCCTTCACCAAGCGGCTGACCCGCATGGGCCTGAAGGCCGTGGTCCTTCCGATGGCTCTCGGCAAACTCCAGGAGCTGACACAGGCGGTCGATATGGAACTGCCTGAAGACGAAGAATGACTCGCCCGCCCTTTGAATCGCCCCGGGTGGTGTCCACCTTTTGGATACCGGAGTGACGTTCCCAATCAATCTACCGACGGAGTCTTGCGATGGAACTCAAAGAACTGCTCGAAGATCTGAATACCTCGGCGTCGTCGAAGTACGATGCCAATGTCGAAAAACTTCTCGACCGGATGGGTCTGCAGCGGCGTCGCGACACCGCCGATGTGATCGTGCCCGCCCTGGGCATCTTTGGAGCCGGCATCGCCGTCGGCGCAACTCTGGGCGTGCTCTTTGCGCCCAAACGCGGTGAAGAACTGCGAGACGACCTGGCTGAACGACTCGACGAACTTCGCGAGAAGAGCTCGGAGGAATACGAGGAGCTTCGCCGCAAGAGCGAAGAGGCCCTGCAGGCTGCGCGCGAACGGAAAAAACACGACGGTGTCGGCGAGGGCACCCCGGCGTCGATCAGTAAAGAATCGGCCAAATCGAAAAAATCCTCCGAGACTGCCACGAAGTCGCAGAAGGGTTAATCGGCCTGTTCTCGGTCCTCTTCGGGCGGTCGCACAAACCACGGTTCGGGGTTGAGCGGGATCCCATCTCGGCGCAATTCAAAATAGAGCGTGGGTCCCCTCAAGCTCCCCGATTCCCCGCTCTCTCCGAGGGTATCTCCCCGCTCGACCTCATCCCCGACCTCGACGGCGTACTCGCTCAAATGGGCGTACAGCGAGTGATACGTACCGCCGTGAGCCACGATGACCAGGTGGCCAAAGCCCTCGAATCGCTCGGCGTGCACGACCCGCCCGTCGGCGACCACCCGGACGGGATGGCCGACCTCCAGATCGTATGAGATGCCGGTGTGGCGCACGTACGTCAGCGTACCGTCCCGCTCGCGCTTGCCGTAACCAATCGCGGGATCGTCATCGACCGGTGGTAGCAGGGCCCCCTTGCGACGGTGAAAATCTTCGCCGGTACGGTAGGCCACCAACTCGTCCATGGTCTCGATGAGCCGCTTTTGCGCCGCCTCGACGGCCTCCTGTGTCTCTTCGGCCCCCGCCGCCTCTCTTCCAGCGTCGCGTCTGCTCGTCTCCGCGGCGTCGGCGGCACCGGAATGCTGGGCGAGCTGGACGCGTAGACGCGCCTGGCGACCGGCTTCGAGATTCGGCCGCCGGCCTCGCTGGCGCAGACGTCGCCAGGTGTCGACTTTTTCGGCCTGTCGCCGAAGATCTCTCCGTTGGACATGTTCGACGACCCGGCGCATCCGTGCGCCGACTCCCGGCGGTGACACGAGTACGCTGGCTCGGCTCATTCTGTCGACCAATTCCCATCGTCCCAGGGCTTGGCCCACGTGGCTCGCAACCCGCCGAGACGCCCGTTCGGCAGCCTTGGCAGTCACCCCCACTGTCGAGCCTTCGCTGTCGGAATTGTCGGAGATAACCGCCTCGAGCCGTCGGCGCTCACCGCGATGAAAGGATTCGCGCGCTTCGAGCCGCTGCAAAACCTCGAAGATCGAGGCCTTGTCGGCTCCGGCTCGAACGGACTGACCCGCCTGACCGACCCCCGCGATTCCCGCTACGGCGAGCACTCCGATAAAGACTGTCACGATGCGCATGGATATCTACTCTCTCGGAAGTACCGATTCCAAACCGGGGACGGACGGGGTGCCGCGGGTTTCGTCGACGCCATCAAACCTCTCTGCCAGCACCGCGGCTCCCAAGCCCAGGGCCGGTCCTAGGGCGAGCAACCATGTGGCTCGGCCACTCACCTGGTCGAAGGCGACGAGCCCACCAAACAGCTCATGAAACGACGAGTTCAGACCCCATAACGCCCCCCAGGTCGTGGCAGTCCCGACCACGCCGATCGCAGCCCCCACGGCGAGCCCACGCAACAGACGGGATCGTCGGAATGTGTCGGGATCGGCTCCAAACCGAATCAGGAGTCGACGCTCCCGTCGCTGCGCGACGCTCGTATCGCTCAACAGAGACGTGGTCTGCCACAGGGTCAACGCCGCACAGACAACGAACAAACACCACGCGACCCACGTGGCGCCACGAAGCCACCGGGCCCAGCGCCCCGGCTGAGACGAGGGATAGACGACGGAATCGACCGATGAGCGCGTCTGAAGTGCCTGAAGGCGCGAGGTGAGATCGACCTCGTCCGCTCCCACTTCGCCAACATCCACCAGAAGCAAGGGCGGAAAGAGCTCCGCGCTCACTTCGAGCTTCTCGAAGGCGTCGGACCCGAGCCGCTCCCGGGTGTTGCGGAGGTTTTCTTCTGGGGACAGCCGCCGCACTTCCTTCACCTGAGGCCAGCCACGTATTGTCGCTTCGACGGCCCGACGCGCGTCGTCCGTCGATTCCGGCGAAAGAAGGACCGACGGCTGGAACTGTTCGGACCATCGTTCGACCGACTCGGATGCGATCCCGGCCGCCAGCAGCACCGTGGCAGCGACGGCCAACAGAAGCCCTCCACCGACGACGGTCAGCGTCGCACGTCCGGGGCGCTCGAAGACTCCCTGTAGCGGGCCACGGATCATCGGCTCGACACCCGGTCGAGAGTCCCGCCGCTCAATTCGAGGAGACGTCCGTCGAAGCTCGGCGGCTCACGACGCCCGAGCGTGACGACGGCGGATCCCGAGGCGACGCACGTCGACAGGCGCGTCGCAAGACGTTCCGACCAGGGCTGCTCGGCGTCGAAGACCCCGTCGAGTACCACGAGCGAAGGGGTGCCGACCGTGGCCCTCAGAGACGCCAGCAATCGACGACGACCGTCGCTCAATTGTCGAACCGGGCGTTCCCGCACCGAATCGAGATCAAACTCCGAGATCAGCGCATCGACCCGCGCTGGAGCGCCGTCGGTCCGCTGCCGGGCCAGGTCCGGAACCAGCAAATTTTCCGTCACCGAGCGTTCCTCCAGGAGCATCGGCGGCTGCTCGCATGCACCGATCCGTCGACGCAACTTCGCCCATCCGTCTCGGTCCAGTCGGTCGGTATTGCGGCCTCCCAGAAGCAGACGTCCTCGGCCGGGCATGGCCCGACCACTCAGACACGAAGACAGCACGCTCTTGCCCGAGCCCTGCTCTCCGACGATCGACACCCACTCTCCGTCGTCGACTTCCAGATTCAGCCCATCGAAGAGAGGGACTTCGCCCACTCTCCGGTGAACGGTCACATCGAAGAGGGCGATCATTTTTCGATATACGGGTTCAAAAGAGGCACCAGCGTCAAGTCATCGGCAGGCTCGGCGACACCTCGCCAGGCTGTCGCCCCGGTCTCGGGCCATTCCCAGCGCTCATCATCGGCCAGCGCCGCTCCGAGGTCACTGTCGAAGTCCGGCTCCGCACGGGACTGTTCTTTGAGCCGCTGGATGTTCTCATCGCGCACTTCCCGACGCCGCTCTTCGCTCTCGGAGCGCTCCGCGTTGCCCGACTCCGACTCCCCGGACGAAGAGGACTCGTCGGCCAGATCGGCTTCATCGAGGTGGTCCTTCAACTCGTCGAGACTGACGTGCTTGCGGGCCTGATTTTCGTGGAATTGCTGGACGGCCTCTTCGCCCTGCTCCTCGATCTTTCGCGCCTTCGCCGGCACGCGGTCCTGACCCGGCTCGAAGTCCTCGATCTCGGCCTCCGCCGGCTCCGTCTCCTTCGGTTCCAGGCCGACCTGCTCGTCGTATTCTCCCGAGGCCAGCCGCTTGTAGAGCCCACGGTGCGTCGCCCACATCAGCGACTTCACCTTCTCCTCGGCAGTCGCCTCATCGTACTCCTCCAGAAGATCGCCGTACGAGACGATCTCGGTGTCCAGAATCTGACCCTTGTGAAAGATCTGAGACTCGATCCGCGGGTCGTTTTCACCGTGATCTTCGGTCTGGATATGGAACTTCTTGTCCCGGTAGTCGACGTCGTTGTTGTATCCAATCAGCATGACAGCCGCTCATCCCTGAGGGTCTCTTTAGCACTCCCGACGGCGAGATAATTCTACCATAGACACGGATCGGTCGACAGACGCTCCGCGTCTGGAAGCGACATTCAGTCCATTACTAAAGGACTCGTGAACGGACTCGTAAATAAATCAGCCTATATCGGCTGACCGTATCTATTCATGCGAAATGGCATGATTGACGAACGAAGACCACAAAACCATGCTCCTGGAAGCCAGCAGCCTGGAATTCCGCAGCTACACGCACGCAGGATTGGACCGACATGGGAGCATCTGAGAGAGACCGGCCCATCGGAGTCTTCGACAGCGGGGTCGGCGGGTTGACCGTCATGCGCGCGCTCGTCGAGACCTTGCCCGCCGAAGACATCGTCTATCTGGGGGACACCGCGCGGGTTCCCTACGGAAACCGGGCCGCATCGACGGTGCGTCGCTACGCTGTCAACGCCACGGGGACGTTGATGGAAAAGGACATCAAGGCGCTGGTGGTGGCGTGCAACACGGCGACGGCCCACGCGCTGGGGACGTTGAAGGAGACCTGGGACGTTCCGGTCATCGGGGTCGTCGAACCGGTGGCAAAGCGAGTACTGGAGGTCACAAAGACGGGAATCGTCGGCGTCCTGGGGACGCGCGGAACCGTGCGCAGCGACTGTTATCCCGAGGCGATCCGGCGGCTCGACCGGCACGGTGGGGCGCCGCGGATCGAGGAGATCCATCAGGTGGCGTGCCCATTGCTGGTACCCCTCGCCGAAGAGGGGTGGTCGACGGGGTCGGTCGCCGAGGAAGTGGCGGCCGAGTACCTCTCGAGGCTACCGGATCTGGACTTCGACACGCTGGTGTTGGGGTGCACTCATTATCCGCTGCTTCGCGATACGCTGGCGGCGGTGGCCAGGCGGCGCTTCGGTCGGGAGGTTACACTGCTCGATTCGGCGACGTGCACCGCGGATGAAGTCGAAGCAACTCTGAGGTCGCGAAATCTGTTGAGTGGGGCCGAAGAGAGCGAACACGAATTCCTTCTGACCGACCTGTCTCCCGCGTTTGTCGAGATGGCGGAGCGATTTTTTGGCACATCACCTCGCTCGATGACCCACGTGGACATCACCGAGTGATCAGGCCGAATCGCTGCGCAGTTCGTCGATCGACTCGACGTGGCGTTCCCAACTCGAGTCCACCCACAGAATGCTCCGCTCGGGGATCGACTCCCATGCATCGGACGGCGGTTCATCGGCCGAGACGATCATCGCGGCCCGGAATTGCGGATACTTGCTCTGGCCCGGACGATGCCCGGCAAACAGGGGATCGTCCTCGATGGTCTCGATGCCGTGGAAGGTCCGAACCCACAGGGGGCCTTCGGTCCGTGCGCCCATCAGAAGTCGTTCCGAGATCGTCACGACCGAACCGGCGCGTTCGGCCCCTTCGCTGAGGGCCTCGGTCGCGTAGATCGAATCGGCCAAGACCTGCGCACACTGCCGCGGCGAACTCTCCGAGAGGCCGAATCCACCGGCATCGCTGAGGCCGGCCAGAAAAACGTGGAACGCGATCTCGGCGGCGGTGTCACCGGCGATGTTCCGGCGAATATGGTCCGGAATCGACTCCACACAGTCGACGCCGTCCTCGAGCAGCGAGGCTTGTTGCTGCGTCTGCGCATACACCCAGGTCCGGAATCCGAAGGGCTGTAGATCCGGCGGTTCGACGCGGCCCTGCTCGAATCGATTTTCGTAGGCGACAAACTCCCGAGACGGAATATCGGTCATCAGGTCCGCGAAGGACCCACTGCCGCGACTCTGCGGCGGCCGCTTGCGCAGCAGCGAACGTCCCTCCTGCACCCATCCGACTCCTCGACCCGCTTCGGCGTCAGCCGATGCATCGGAGACCTTCAGCTCGTCGGCCACCTTCTGCAATACGGCGTGCGTGAGGGTATCGTCACTGCATGTGTAACCGACGATTCGCGTCATGGTTTACTCTCCTTCGGCTTGTCGGAACCCTCCCCTGCGAGCATACTGGGAGGAGCGTGCGGGCGCCGGTTGGCCCGGAATGACTCATTCGGATAACACGGTCAGCCCCGCCGAGGATTCCACGGAGGTCTTTCTTTTCACCTCATCCAACCCAGCCGACTATGAAAAGCTACCGAGCGGTCTTGCTCGACGTCGAAGGGACCACGACCCCCATCTCTTTCGTCTACGAGACTCTGTTTCCGTACGCCCGTCGGAACCTGGGCACGTTTCTTCGTGAGAACTGGGACGACCCCGAGGTCAGACAGGACGTCGAACTGGTCGTCCAGGAGGCCAAAGAGCTCGCCCGGGACCACGCCGACGAACCGGATTTCGTGCCCGTCCCCGACCAGCCCCCCAGCGACGATGTTCTGCGGACCTCGGTGGTCCGGCATCTGGAATGGCAGATGGATCGGGACCTGAAGACGACCGGCCTCAAATCGATTCAGGGTCGGGTCTGGAAGAGCGGATACACCGAAGGCAACCTCAAGGCACCCGTCTACGAGGATGTGCCCGAGGCCTTCGAGGTCTGGGACAAACGAGACGTCCCGCTGCACATCTACTCTTCGGGGAGCGTGGAGGCCCAGCGCCTGCTGTTCTCGAATACCGAGCGCGGCGATCTCACCGGGGCTATCGACGGCTATCACGACACCCGAACGGGTCCCAAAAAAGAGGCGGACAGCTACGGAACCATCGCGGAGTCTATCGGGGTCTCCGCCGGTGACATCGTCTTCGTCACCGACGACCTCGACGAAGCGCGCGCCGCCGACGACGCGGGCTGCCAGGCCATCATCAGTCGGCGGCCGGGCAATCCCGAGATCGGCGCCCACGACTTCGAGGAGGTTGAGACGCTCAGCCCCGTCGTCGAAGCCGGAGCGGGCTCATAGTTCCGACGGCTCGCTTGCTGCCGGCTCGGAGGCCCCTTCCGTGCCCGCACCCTCCGTGCCCGTAGCGTCGGAGGCGTCGACATCCGCGGCCCCGCCCTGTCCGAGCGCCGTGGCCGAGGCGGAGGCCGCCGCTTCCGGTGCCAGGAGCCCTCCAACCCAGCCGCTGGAGGTTTCGCCGATGCTGACGAATCCACCGAGTCCGCCACCGCTGATCTCGCTGACCGCGGTCGCCGGCCAGTGCCCATGCTCGACCAACGCCTCACCGGCCGAATCGGCCATCGGCACCGTGAGACCGAGGGTCAAAAGAAGCGATGCGGCGCTGAGCCACCAGCGGAATTTCCCGCGGCTTCCGGCGGCTCGATACAGGCCGAAGGGAATGCCGGCGGTCACGAGCGACGACATGATCAAAATCAGCCAGCCGGCGGAGACCCAGGTTCCAAGGTAGGCTCCCAGCAGCCAGCCGAAGGCGAGGACCGGCAACGCGTAGATCAACCACAGGCCCCCTTTGAGCGCCCATCGCCAGCTTCGAGAGGACGATCCCGAGGAGTCCGACGCCTCTTTCTGCTCGCCAGCTCCTCCTTTTTTCGTCTCGCTGCCGGATGTTTGGTCCGACCCGCCGGCATCGTCGGCCGTCTCGGCGGGCATCTGATCGTCCATGCCCAGATCCGACAGGTCCGGTCCCTGTTGGTCGACCTCGGCGGTCTTCGACGGCTTGGAGCCGCCGGACGAAGCCTCCGAATCGTCGGCCTCCAGGTCGGCCAGAAACGACTCGATGTCCTCGTCGTCCATCGATTCTTCCGCACTCGATCCGCCCCCCTGATCGGCCTTCGATTCGAGGTCGCTCAACAGCGAGTTGAGCTCTTCGTCGCTCATTTCCTTGTCGTCTTCGCTCATCGGCAGCCTTTGGCGAGGTCAGTCGGACTCATTGACGTTCCGAGAGGGTAACACACGGACCCGTCGGTCTCATTCATTCTGACCGGGTGGCGACGTCCAGTTCATCGATCGGGCGGCGGTCCTGGACTCCCTCATGGATCCCGTGCCACCAGCGGACCTCGGGCTCTCCGAATTCCCAGCACAGAAAGATCTCTTCATCGCCTGAACGGGCCCGCAGGTCGACCAGCGGCGGCTCGACCTCCATGATTCGAATGCCCGCCGATTCGATGCGGTTTCCGATCTCCTGCATCGTATCCATCAGCCCGTCGAGCATGGCCCGGTCGATCAATTCATCGAGCTCAGGCCCCGGATCCTCCGACAGCGGCCACGGCTGTTCGGCCTGGGCCATGGCCTCGGTGGCCGAATGCATCTCGGCCTCCCGGGCCTCCAGTGCTTCGATGCGCCGCTGGACGTATCTGCCGTGCATCCGCAACTGTAGGATCTTCTCGAAGGCCTCCTGGAACTCGGGAACCAGAGCGTTGGCTTCCTCGAGAGTGAAATACGTGTCTGGCGACGAATTCTGATCGAGCATGACAGTCCGTGTGTCAAAAAAAACCACCCTTCTCCCATCGCTGGGATCCGGGTGGCTTTAGATGTGTCCGCATCCGCGAGACCGGTCGGTCAGGAGGCGGCGATTTCCTCGCCGCGCGTGCCGAACCGACGCTTCAGGTCCTCGGGGATTTCCTCGGGCTCGTTCACCTCGTGGCGCAGACCCTGGTACTGTTCCGCACCGGTGCCTGCCGGGATGAGCCGTCCCATGATGACGTTTTCTTTGAGACCCTTCAGCTTGTCGACCTTGCTGGCGAGCGACGCCTCGGTCAGTACCTTCGTGGTCTCCTGGAAGCTCGACGCCGAGATGAAGCTCTCGGTCGACAGCGACGCCTTGGTGATGCCGAGCAGCAGGTCCTCGGCCACGGCCGGGTTGCCCCCGTTCTCCATGACCTTCCGGTTGACCTCCTCGAACTTGTAGCGTTCGACCTGCTCGTTGATCAGGAAGTCGGTGTCGCCGACCTCCACGATCTTGACCTTGCGCATCATCTGGCGGACGACGATTTCGATGTGCTTGTCGTTGATTCCCACACCCTGCAGTCGGTAGACCTCCTGAATCTCGTCGAGCAGGTACTGGGCAAGGGCCTTGCGTCCCTTGACCTTCAGGATGTCGTGCGGGTTCTCCGAGCCCTCCATCAGCGGTTCACCCGCTCGGACCCGGTCCCCTTCGATGACCGTAATGTGCTTGCTCTTGGGAATCTCGTATTCCTTCGGCTCACCGACGTCGGGGCGCACGATAACCGTGCGCTTGGTCTTCGTCTCGCGGCCGAATTCGACCACACCGTCGATCTCCGAGATGATGGCCTGCTCCTTGGGCGTCCGAGCTTCGAAGAGCTCGGCGACGCGCGGCAGACCACCGGTGATGTCCTCGTTCTTGGTGGTCTCTCGGGGGATCTTCGCCAGGATGTCACCCGGCTCGATGGTCTCGCCTTCGTCGACGAAGAGTGCGGCGCCGACGGGCAGGAAGTGGCTCGACAGTTCCTCGCCGGTCGTCGAATCTTCGACGATCAGACGCGGACGCACCGAAGCGTCTCGACTCTCGATGATCACCTTGCGGCTCAGGCCGGTGTCTTCGTCGACCCTCTCCTCCATGGAGACGCCCTGAACGACGTCACGGAAGGCGACGCGGCCTCCCTCTTCGGTGAGGACGGGCGTAGAGAAGGGTTCCCACTCGGCGAGTAGTGAACCCGACTCGATCTCTTCGCCGTCGTCGTACAGCAGGTGAGCACCGTAGACGAGCGGGTAACGCTCGCGCTCACGGCCCTGCTCGTCGACCACCGAGACTTCCCCGTTTCGGGTCATCACGATGTTGACGTCGCGGCCGCCCTCTTCGGTCTCGACGAATTTGACGTCGTGGTATTTGACGTATCCGTCGTGGCGGACTTCGTGCTGCGACTGCTGGACATCCAGCGAACCGACACCGCCGATGTGGAAGGTCCGCATCGTAAGCTGCGTGCCGGGTTCACCGATCGACTGCGCGGCCACGGTCCCGACGGCTTCACCGACGTTCACGAGTCGGCCACGTGCCAGGTCGCGTCCGTAACAAAGCGAGCAGACCCCGTCTCGGGAGTCACACGACAGGACCGAGCGCGCCCGGACTTCTTCGAGCCCGGCGTCCTCGATCAACTTCGCCTTCTGGTCGTCGATCATCGTGTTGGCTTCGACGAGGATGTCGCCATCCTTGTCGTAGACCGGCTCGAGGGTCACACGACCGAGCACTCGCTCGGAGATCGACTCGATGACCTCGCCGCCTTCGTACAGCGGTTTGATGGTCATCCCGTCGAGCGTGCCGCAGTCGTACTCGACGACGACACAGTCATTGGCGACGTCGACGAGACGTCGAGTCAGGTAACCCGAGTTGGCCGTCTTCAGGGCCGTGTCGGCGAGTCCCTTACGAGCGCCGTGTGTCGAGATGAAGTACTCGAGGACGCTCAGGCCCTCGCGGAAGTTCGCCATAATCGGCGTCTCGATGATCTCACCGGACGGCTTGGCCATCAGGCCGCGCATCCCGGAGAGCTGGCGCATCTGCTGTGGGGAACCGCGAGCCCCCGAATCGGCCATGATGTAAATCGAGTTGAAGGATTTGCCGACCTCGGTCTCGCCGGTCTCTTCGTCGACGTATTCCTCCTGGGCGATGTCATCCATCAACTGCGACGCGATGTCATCGGTCGCTTCGGCCCAGATATCGACGACCTTGTTGTAGCGCTCACCGTCGGTGATGAGTCCTTCGGTGTACTGGTCCTCGATCTCGCCGACCTCGTCACGGGCGCTGTCGACGATCTCCCACTTGTTGTCCGGGATCTCCATATCCTGCATGGCGATGGAGATGCCGGCGCGGGTCGAGAATTTGAACCCGATGGTTCGGATGGCATCGGCCATCAGCACCGTGGCCTTGTTGCCGGCCGTGCGGAAGCAGTGGTCGATGATGTCGCCCAGTTTGCCCTTCTCGAGCACCTGGTTGACCATCTCGTAGGGGACCGAACCCGGGCAGATCTCGTAGAAGAGCACGCGGCCGCAGGTCGTATCGACGATCTCGCCGTTGTGGCGGACCTTGATGCGCGCCTGCAGGTGCACTTCGTCGGCGTCGTAGGCCCGGCGAACCTCATCGAAGTTCGCGAAGAAGCCCTGAACCGGAACGCCCTCGTCGTCCTCGCGGTAACATCCCTTCGCGTAGGGACGCTCGCTGGTCATGTAGTAGCAGCCCAGCACGACGTCCTGCGACGGCGTGATGATCGAGCCGCCGTGGGCCGGCGACAGGATGTTGTTGGTACTCAGCAGAAGGACCCGCGACTCCATCTGCGCCTCCAGCGACAGCGGCAGGTGGACTGCCATCTGGTCGCCGTCGAAGTCGGCGTTGTAGGCCGCGCAGACGAGCGGGTGAATCTGAATCGCTTTCCCCTCGACGAGCACCGGCTCGAAGGCCTGAATACCCAGGCGGTGCAGCGTGGGCGCACGGTTCAACAGAACCGGGTGCTCCTTGATGACGTCGTCGAGAATCGCCCAGACCTCGTCGGTCTGCTTTTCGACCAACTTCTTGGCCGATTTGATCGTCGTGACGTAGCCACGCTCTTCGAGCTGGTTGTAGATAAAGGGTTTGAACAGCTCGAGGGCCATCTTTTTGGGCAGCCCGCACTGGTGCAGCTTGAGGTCGGGCCCGACGACGATGACCGAACGGCCGGAGTAGTCGACGCGCTTACCCAGCAGGTTCTGCCGGAAGCGCCCCTGCTTTCCTTTGATCATGTCCGACATCGACTTCAGCGGCCGCTTGTTCGGACCGGTGACCGTCTTGCCGCGTCGGCCGTTGTCAAAGAGCGCATCGACCGACTCCTGCAACATCCGCTTCTCGTTGCGGATGATGATCTCGGGCGCATGCAGCTCGAGGAGTCGCTTGAGCCGGTTGTTGCGGTTGATGACCCGTCGATACAGGTCGTTGAGGTCCGAGGTTGCGAACCGGCCGCCGTCCAGCGGTACCAGGGGACGCAGGTCGGGCGGCAGAACCGGAATGACCTCGAGGATCAGCCACTCGAGCTTGTTCTCGGAGTCGCGGACCGCTTCGACGATCTTGAGTCGTTTGGAGATACGCTTGCGCTTGGAGACGCTGGTCGCCTCTTTCATCTCGGCGCGTAGCTCCGAGGCGATCCGTTCGATGTCCATGTTCGACAGGATCTCCCGGACGGCATCGGCACCCATCTTGGCTTCCAGGGTGTCGCCGTAGGGCATCTCCTTGTATTCCATGTACTTCTGCTCGCTGATGACATCGGTCACGCACAGCGGCGTCTCGCCGGGGTCGGTGACGATGTAGGCGACGCAGTACAGGACCTTCTCGAGGTCCTTGAGCGTCACGTCGAGCAGGTTCCCGATGCGGCTGGGAAGGCTCTTGAGAAACCAGATGTGGGCGACGGGCGTCGCCAGGTCGATGTGACCGAGCCGCTCGCGCCGCACCTTCGACTGAATCACCTCGACGCCGCATTTCTCGCAGACGACGCCGCGGTGCTTCATGCGCTTGTACTTCCCACACAGGCACTCGTAGTCCTTGGTGGGACCGAAGATCTTGGCGCAAAAGAGGCCATCGCGCTCCGGCTTGAACGTCCGGTAGTTAATCGTCTCGGGTTTGGTGACTTCCCCGTGACTCCACTCCCGGATGCGTTCCGGGCTGGCCACTCCGATGCGGAGGGCACTGAAGCTGAGCGGATCCTTCGGCTTCTCAAAAAAACTGAAAATGTCCTTCAAGGTTTCCTCCTGGTGTCGACCTGAGCGGTCGATTCTTTCGGGTCGGCCGAGGGCCGGGCTGACCGCAGTCAACCCGACCGTCCGGCGACCTCTCGATCAGTATGACCGTGTCGATGGGTCGCGTTCGGGCGAGTCGGTTCGCCGTCAGGCGACGTCTTCGAGCAGTTCGACGTTCAGACACAGTGAGTGAAGCTCTTTGACGAGCACGTTGAAGCTCTCCGGCATGCCGGGGCTGAGCTTGTAGTCACCCTTGACGATCGACTCGTAGACTCGGGTGCGGCCCTGGACGTCGTCGGACTTGACGGTCAGGAACTCCTGCAGCGTGTATGCCGCGCCGTAGGCTTCCATCGCCCAGACCTCCATCTCGCCGAGACGCTGTCCGCCGAACTGAGCTTTTCCGCCCAGCGGCTGCTGCGTGACGAGGCTGTACGGTCCGATGGACCGAGCGTGGATTTTGTCGTCGACCAGGTGGTGAAGCTTCAGCACGTACATGACGCCGACGGTAATATCTCCGTCGAAGGCTTCGCCGGTCTGGCCGTCGAACAGCGTGAACTGTCCCGATTCATCGAAGCCCGTCTCCTCGAGCAAGTCGCGGATGTGGGACTCGGGGGCCGCGTCGAAGACCGGAGCCGCCATATGGACCCCGGTATCGTCGACGGCCGCCTGGGCCATGTCACGCAGTTCGTCGTATTCCAGCGAGTCGATGAACTCCTGCTGCTCGTCGGTGTGGTAGACGTCCTTCAGGAAGCTTCGGAACTCCTCTTCGGGCGCCATCTCCTCGAGCATCTCCTCCATGCGGAAGGCCAGCCCCTTGGCGGCCCATCCCAGGTGAGTCTCGAGAACCTGACCGACGTTCATCCGGCTGGGCACACCCAGCGGGTTCAGCACCATGTCGACGGGCGTGCCGTCCTCGCGGTACGGCATGTCCTCTTCGGGCAGGATGCGGCTGATGACACCCTTGTTTCCGTGGCGACCGGCCAGCTTGTCACCGACCTGAATCTTGCGTTTCACCGCCACGTAGACCTTGACCATCTTGATGACACCCGGCGACAGCTCGTCGCCCTTGCGCAGCTTCTCGATCTTCTCGCCGTAGTTCATGCGGATGACCAGAATCTGGTCCTCCACATCGCCGAGAATCTGCATCAGCGTCATGTTGGTCTCCTCGTCGATGTCGAAGTCCGTCCAGTAGCGACGGGGGACATCGTCGAGGATCTCTTCGGTCAACTCCGTGCCCTCTTCGACGAGGACGTTGCCCGATTCGTCGACCAGATTCGACTGCGGTGCCTTGTCGCACAGCAGGTCGCGCATCTTGCGATACGCGGCATCGCGTAGGATGCGAATCTCGTCGTTCTGGTCCTTCAGAAGCTTGGCTTCCTTCTCGTCTTCGATCTCCTGGGTCCGCTTGTCCTTCTCGATGCCCTGCCGGTGAAAGATCTGGGCATTCAGCACGGTCCCGTGCGTGCCGGGCGGCATCTTCTTGGAGGTGTCGCGGACGTCGCCGGCCTTCTCGCCGAAGATGGCACGAAGCAGCTTCTCCTCGGGGGAGAGCTGAGTTTCGCCCTTCGGCGTGACCTTTCCGACGAGAATGTCGCCGGCCTCGACCTCGGCGCCGATGCGAACGACCCCGGAATCATCCAGGTCGCTGAGCGCGTCTTCGCCGACGTTGGGGATATCGCGGGTGATCTCTTCCTGGCCGAGCTTGGTGTCGCGCGCCGTACACTCGTACTCCTCGATGTCGATCGAGGTGTAGATATCTTCCTTGACCAGACGCTCGCTGATCAGGATGGCGTCCTCGAAGTTGTATCCGTGCCAGGGCATGAACGCGACGGTGATGTTGCGCCCGACGGCGAGCTCACCGTGGTCGGTGGCGGCGCCATCGGCGATGAATTCACCCTCGTCGACCTCGTCACCCACATCGATGATCGGCTTCTGGTTGAAGCACGATCCCTGATTGGACCGGGTGAACTTGTCGAGTTTGTAGATATCCGGCTTGGCAAACAACTCGTCTTCGGTCGGCTCCGGCCGGATGACGATACGTTCGGCATCGACGTTTTCGACGACGCCGGCGTTGTCGGCGGTGATCGCCGCGCCGCTGTCGCGGCCCATGATCTTCTCCATGCCGGTGCCCACAAACGGTGCATCGGTCCGGAGAAGTGGCACGCCCTGACGCATCATGTTCGAGCCCATCAGGGCCCGGTTGGCGTCATCGTTTTCCAGGAACGGAATCAGCGACGACGACACACTGACGAGCTGGTTCGGACTGACGTCCATGAGGGTGACTTCGTCGGGCGAGACGAGCTTCGGATCGCCGGCTTCCCGGGCCCGAATTTCGTCTTCGACGAAGGTACCGTCCTCTTCGAGCTCGGCGTTGGCCTGAGCGATGACGTGTTGCTCCTCTTCGAGCGCCGAATAGTAGCGCACGTCGTCGGTGGCCTTTCCATTTTTGACTCGCCGATACGGCGTCTCGATGAAGCCGTATTCGTTGACCTTCGCGTAGGAGCTAAGCGACGTGATCAGCCCGATGTTCGGACCCTCGGGCGTTTCGATGGGGCAGATTCGCCCGTAGTGCGTCTGGTGGACGTCGCGCACCTCGAAACCGGCGCGATCCCGGGTCAGCCCGCCGGGGCCCAGCGCCGAGAGTCGACGCTTGTGGGTGACCTCGGACATCGGGTTGGTCTGGTCCATGAACTGCGACAACTGACTGCTGCCGAAGTACTCTTTGAGGACCGCATTGACCGGCTTGGCGTTGATCAGGTCGTCGGGCATGAGCGTCTCGATCTCCTGAGACATGCTCATCCGCTCTTTGATCCCGCGCTCCATGCGCACGAGGCCGATGCGATACTGATTCTCCAGCAACTCGCCGACGGTTCGGACGCGGCGATTGCCCAAGTGGTCGATGTCGTCGACCGTGCCCTTTCCGTCGCGCAGATCGATGAGATCCTGCACGCACTGGATGATGTCCTCTTCGCGCAGCGTCTGGATGCGCCACGGCTCGAGCTCTTCCTTAATCTCCTCGAGCTCTTCCTGGTATTCTTCGAGCTCGTCCTCGTCGTCGGTCTCGTCGATGAGATCTTCGAGTTCGCGTTCGCGCTCCTCGCGCGGCTCCACGAAGTCGCGGTGGAATTTGTAGTTGAGCTTCAGACGACCGACGTTCGACAGGTCGTAGCGTTCCGGATTGAAGAAGAGGTCCTCGAACAGCTCCTCGGCCTCCTCTTCGGTCGGCGGATCGCCGGGTCGAAGCCGCTGATAGATGGCGAGCTTCGCGTCCAGCGGACTCTCGATGTCGTCCTTCATCAAGGTGTCGCGCAGGTACGAACCGGCGGTGACCTTGTCGATGTAGAGGACGTCGAGGGTGTCGACGTCGTGTTCCATCAGCTCACCGATAATCTCTTCGGTCAGCTCCTGGTTGGTCTCGACGATGACCTCGCCGGTCTCCTCGTCGACGACATCGTGAGCGGCGACCTTGCCGATGAGTTCGGTAAAGGCGATGGGCACCTTCTCGATGTCGGCCTTCGCCATTTTGCGCATCGACGCCCGGGTGTACTTCTGGCCCTGTTTGACGATGACGTTTCCGTCGTCGTCGGTAACCTCGACGGAGGCCTCGTTGCCGCGCATCAGGTCGACATCGATCTCCTTGAAGTATTCCCCGTCGCCGAAGTGGATGGTCTCCTTGTCATAGAACATCTCCAGCAGCTCTTCGCCGTTGTACCCCAGGGCCTTCAGGAGTACGGTCGCCGGCATCTTCCGCTTGCGGTCGATCCGGACGTGGACGATGTCCTTGGTGCTGAATTCAAAGTCGAGCCACGACCCGCGGTAGGGGATGATGCGGGACGAATACAGCAGTTTGCCCGACGAGTGTTTTTTACCCTCGTCGTGGTCGAAGTAGGCGCCCGGCGATCGGTGGAGCTGACTGACGATGACGCGCTCGGCCCCGTTGATGATGAAGGTGCCTTTCTCGGTCATCAGCGGAAGCTCACCGAAGAAGACCTCCTTTTCCTTGACGTCGCGAATCGTGCGCGTCTCGGTCTCCTCGTCGACGTCCCAGACGACCAGCCGAATCACGACTTTGACCGGCGCGGCGTACGTCATCCCGCGGGCGGCACATTCATCGATGTCGTATTTCGGCTTCTCGAGGTGATAACTGACGAACTCGAGGGTCGACGTCTCGTTGAAATCCTTGATCGGGAAGACGCTGTTGAAGACGCCCTCCAACCCTCGCATCTCCCGCTCCTCGGGGTCGACGTCTTTTTGAAGAAACTCATTGAACGAGCGCTTCTGGACGTCGATCAGATGCGGGATCTCGGCGACTTCGTCGATCGTCCCGTAATCCTTTCGAGTGCGAAAGTTCGCCTTGACCTTTTGACCCATTCTCTCTCCTTCGGAAGCGTCGTCGATTGGGGAAATCGAAGTACAAAACACGTCGTACAACCGGGCGGCGTCGGCGGCCGGGGCCCGGGACCGTCGGGCTCGCCGTACAGAGACGCCACGGCCCCTTTCGGCGGATACGTCATCCTCCACGCCGAAGGGGGCGCGCTCATGTTGTAGACGATGTCGTTATTTAAAGCTGATTCATATCGGCGGCGACTCCGGAGTCGCCGCCTGGACGTTGAATGATTCGGCGCACGATACGACACTGGCACGTAGCCGCCAATGCGCCACAAGTCAAGGCCGACAAGAGTACGGACGACTACCCCCGGCGTCAACCCCGTGTTATTCGCCGGCGCGGTTCGCGAATCCGGAGGTCGGCGGTGCCGGCACCTGAATCGGCCCGCTCGGCTGCGCCGCACGGTCCAGTTCTTCGAGCAGGTCTTCGAGCGTATCGATCAGGGGGTGCAGCGTGACGGTACGTTCATCGGGAGAGCCGGTCAACATCGGGCCCAGTCGCCGCTGCAGTTCCGCTCGCGGGACCCGTTTCCGGCGTTCGGCCCAGATGTCGTCGAAATTCAGGATGTCGTCGATACTTCGGTACAGCGGCTCGCCGACGAACAGTTCGAAGAGGATCAGCCCGAGCGAGTAGATGTCGGCGCGGTGATCATGCGGCTCGCTGTTCCACATCTCGGGCGCCACGTAGCCCTCGTTGCCCACGGCACTGAGCCCGCCGCCGATCGACTGAAGGTGCCCGAGCCGAGCGTAATCGAAGTCGGCCAACTGCAGCGGCACGTCGCGGTCTTCCTTGTCGATCAGGTAGGCCGCATCGGGGTGCAGATTTCGATGGACCACATTGTTGTCGTGTACGTATTGAACCGCACGCGCCAGGTGTAGCGCCGCGACGACCCGGCGACGCATCGCTCGCGGCGAGGTATCCGAGGGGTCGTCCTCGTCGATGAAATCTCCCAGGGTGCGCCGCCCGACCCACTCGCTGATCAGATAGAAGAGGAGTTCGTCGCCTTCGTCGCGGCGCACGTCGTAGGCCTTGGCGATGTAGTCGTTGTCCTTGAGGCTATCGAGGGCTTCGAGGTCCCGCATCGCCTCGTTGAGCTTCTTTTGTTGCTCGGCCCGCGACAGCAGGGGATCCATGCTGTAGGCCTTGATGCGCACCCGATCCCGTGATTTTACCAATTGATGGTGACCCAGATATTCCCGGTAGGGGCGTCCGACGTTGTCGAGTTCCTCGTCGACCACGTAGTCGGGGATCTGCGGTCCCATTTCACCGGGTTCGGCCCGCTCATGGATCGTCCGCCGGATCCGGTCGCGCAGCTCCGCGTCGTTGAGCAGTCCCGGGCCGCGGTGGACCTGCTCGTCGACGAAGTACTTCCAGACCTCCCCGTGGGTCACCAGCCGTTCGTTTCTGGGGTCATCGACTTCGACACGCGCATCGTCTCGGGGGAGATAGACGACGGCTTCGCAGAAGAGTTCTCTGGGAAATCCATCGACGCGGCGCACCAGGAAGTCACGCAGCGCCTTGGCCTTCTGCTCGATCCGAATAAAGGGATTTTCGACCTCACCCCATTCGAGATGCCAGCGGGATTGATCGCCATCGATGGTGCCGCCCCAGCCCTTGATCTCGACGGTGTAGACACCCCATTCGCCGATCACGACCGCGTCGTACTCCAGCGTATTGCGTCGCCGGGGCAACTGGAGCTCGAAATTCCCCACGACGATGAAGTGTTCGGGCAATTCGTCGCGCAGCTTCGAAATTCCCAACCGTTCTGAATCGTTGGTCGGCGTACCGACCCGAAAATACTCAGCCATATCCGGTCTTTGACGGTTGATATACGGACTGCATTCGGACTACCTCACGGTTGAGGTGCGTTCAACGATACCGAATGCGCCGGGCAGGCGCAATCCGAAGACGCACATCTTTTCACAGATTTCCCACCAAGACGATCGAACGACATGTCCGAGAGTCCCTCCACGCGGCGGTCAACCGGCACTTCATCGACCCTCTGGGTCGTCGGCGAACCCGGGCCCGTCGTCTACGCGGTCTGTCGAATCGGGCGAGAGATCGGCCATTCAATGATCGCCGTCGACGAAGCCTTCGCCGATCCGGATGTGCTTCCGAACGAACCCTGGGTCGAAGGGGTGGAGTGGCGAACCACGATCCCCGATTCGGATCCGCCCCGCGCGCTGATTCGCCCGGACGCGGATGACCGGACAGCCATTCCGTCGGTCGAATCAATGGATCAATCGACGCGGATCGTCCGGATCGGCGGTGAGGCCTCCACGGCCGCCGAGGGTCAAACCGTGGTGCTTCAGGCGCCACCGCTGCTGGGCGACGACGGTCTTCCTCTCGATCAACCCGCGGGCGCGGCCCACGGGTCGCATCGGCCGATCCCGGTCGATCAGCTCGCCATTGCGCTGCTGCGAGCGGCTCTGGAGCCGGGCCACGCCGGTTCGTTGTCCCCGGAACGCGTGGCCGAACTCGGCGACGCGATGTACATCAAGTAAACTGCCCTTGCATTGTTCGCGCATCTATGAAATTGACTGCGCCCCTGTCGCGCGGCTACGCCCCGGGGTCGACTCAAACCCCCCGTCGCCCTCCGGGCACGAGACAGGACAACACAAGAACTACTTTGAGATGACGCTCTTTCGAACGCCTACGTGTGAGTTCAATCATGGCTAGATATACCGGACCCCGACTTCGCATCGTCCGCCGTCTGGGCACCGACCTGCCCGGTCTGACCCGTAAACTTGCTGATCGTCGTCCGTATCCGCCCGGCCAGCATGGCCAGCGGCGCCGACGCTTCAGCGAATTCAAAAAGCAGCTCTTCGAGAAGCAGAAGCTGCGATACAACTACGGGCTATCCGAGTCCCAGATGCGCAACCTCTTCGTCGAGGCGCAGCGCTCCAAGGACCCGGCGGGACGCAAACTTCTTCAACTGCTCGAGCAGCGGCTCGACAACGTGGTCTTCCGCGCCGGCCTTGCTCCGACGATTCCGGCGGCGCGCCAGCTCGTCGTCCACGGCCACATCATGGTCGACGGGCGCAAGCAGGACCGCCCCAGCTACCGGGTCAACCCCGGCGAAGAGGTGGCTCCCAAGGAATCGAGTCGCAATCTCGAGGTCATCGAGGACTCGGTGGCGCAGCCGTCGCTTCGCCCGCCGAGCTACCTCGACTTCGATCGGGATAAACTGGTCGGCAAGATGACCGCCCTCCCGTCACGAGAGGACGTTCCCATCCAGGTCGACGAGACCTTCGTGGTCGAGTACTACTCGCCGCGACTGTAAGATACGACACAGTACAGTGGGGCCCGCGACGACGGGCCCCACACACCCAACATCTCGGTACCGGTCATGGCTCATTCGTCCGACGACCAATCGACACGTCTCCAGCTTCGACCGACCGTTCGACGCACCGGCCTGCTTCTGGCAGGCCTTTTTTTATGGTCGATCTCGATGACCTCCGGATGCAGCCAGCCGGAGCCGACCGAGACCCGCTCGGGAGCAGAGACGGCGAAACAGGCCGGTGAAGCCACCCGGAACAAGCCGTCCCCGGTGCAGTATCGAACCAATACCTCCGATGCGGGCACACCGGCCGATGAACCCGACGAATCCAAAGATCAAGCAGACTCAGCCGAACCGGACCAGACCGGCTCGAACCAGGCCGATGCCGGCGCGGCCGACGATGCCGACGACTCGCCCCCCAGGACCTCCGACGCTCAGTGACCATGGAAGACGTGACCTATTCGACCGACGACGCCATCGCGACTCTGACGCTGGACCGTCCGGAGGCGCGAAACGCCTATTCGTCGGAGATGGCCGGAGGGGTCGTCGACGCCCTGGATGCCGCCGAAGCCGACTCCGACGTCTCCGCGCTGGTCATCACCGGCAAGGGAGACGCCTTCAGCGCCGGCGGCGACCTCAAGGCGATGAAGGAACGCTCCGGCATGTTTGCCGGCGACGCCACCGAGTTGCGGCGAAACTACATGGAGGGACTGCAGAGAGTTCCCCGCCGATTCAACACCTTCGAGAAACCGGTCATCGCCGCCATCAACGGCCCGGCGATCGGCGCCGGCCTGGACCTCGCACTGATGTGTGACATCCGGATCGCGGCCGAGGATGCCAAATTCGGTTCGACGTTTGCCAAGGTGGGACTCATTCCCGGCGACGGCGGAGCCTACCTCCTCACCCGGATCGTCGGCTTTCCCAAGGCCGTCGAATTGATTCTGACGGCCCGAGTCATCGATGCCGACGAGGCGCTCGATATCGACCTGGTCAACCGACTCGTTCCACGCGACGAGGTGCTCGACGAGGCGACCTCGATGGCCCGGCGCATCGCATCGCTGCCCGACAAGGCCGTCCAGGCTGCCAAAGCCACGCTGTACCAGTCGGTCGACAACGATCTGGAGACCTCCCTCCAATTGACCGCGGCCATGCAGGGATGTGTTCAGAGCACCGAGGATCACGACCGGGCGGTCGACGAGCTCCTCGAATCACTGCGTTCCGACTGATCCCGCGTCGGCCGCGTCCTCGTGGGCGCGGATCGCATTCGACTCGTACTCCGACAGAGTGGGGGCCTCGACGTCGACCTCCGGCATCGGCCGGTCCGGCGTCTGCGGGTCCTGTTGAAGGCTCGCCCACGACTGCAGTCGGTACGCATCGCGCCGGTAGCGCGCATCGAGAGTTGCGACCTTTTTCATGGCGGTGTGGCACATCGCGTAGTCGTGTGCTCGGCAGTGCTCCAGCCCGATCCGAAAGAGCCGGTCCGCGCGCTCGGCACGACTCATGGTGAACCGTTTGGACTCACGCCTCTCGCGTGCCGCCGCCTCGGTCGCCCGCATCCGTGCCTCTTGGACCTGCATGCGACCTTCGGTCAGAGCAGCCGCTCGATCGGCTTGGGCCAGCGTCTCTTTCCGATGTTTCTGATCGCGATCGGAGGGAACCCCACCGATCAATTCGGAGCCGATGAACCCGACGGTGACCAGGCAGCCGATGGCGGCCCACCAGAGACCGACGCGGCCGAGTGCCGCCCTCAGCGATCCTGCCTCCGGGCGCGGGCGCTTTCCGTCGAGAATGGCATCGGCCTGGCGCCACGCCCGAATGACACTGAGCACCCAGGGCCACACGAGCAACGCCTTCCAGACGAGCTCCTCGCCGCGCTCCTCGTCGCCGTTGTAGATCTGGCCGGCCCCGGGGGCGACCAACGACAACAGCGACGCCAGCGGCGGCAGGTGTTCCCAGCGGTCACTGTAGGTCGGCTCTTCGTTCTGCGGACCGGCCGACTCACCGAGCGCCTCGTGCATGCCGAGGCCGTCGAATCCGGCGGGTCCGTTGCCAGCGTCGGGCTCGTTACGTGCGTCGGGCCCGGTGCTCGGGGGATCACTCGTCGGGGCTTCGGTCTCATCGATCCCGGGCTCAGCCTCGGGCGGCTCCGGCTGCTGGTTGTCATCGGCCGGGACCGCACCAAAATCGAGCGAATCGGCAGTACTCGCTCCATCAGTCTCACTGTTCGGGCTCGAATCCGCGTCGGGCGGATCCGGCAGGGGCTCGGTCTCCTCGCCGAGCACCGAGCCCCAATCCGAATCCGAATCCGACTCCGCCTCGGTCCCCGGCTCGGATGTCGTCGAGGCATCCGTCCCGTCTTCGGCGAACTCGGGGCCGAACGCCCTCGAGCCGTCGGGTCCTTCGATGCGCCCGGGCACGCCGAGTCCGGCCAGGCGAGCCGCCAGCGACTCCGCGCGCTGCGCGGAGAGATCCGACTCCACGGTCATCGCCCCACGGTTGAGTGCGAGCCGTACCCGCCTGGCGTCGTGGCGCGTCAGCCGGGCCACGCGGGTGGCCAGCTCCTCGATGTCGTCGGCCCAGCGCTCCGGCTCGACCACGACGGTGTGGATCTGCTGCATCAAAGCCTCGACGTCTCCTGAAGTCTCCGTTCGCCGTCAGCGTGCCCACCGTCGGCCGGTGCGTCAACGGCGCCCGTGTTGCACTTTCCGCGCGCCCCGTTCTACATTCCGCGCACCATTCGGCTCGAATCCCCTCAATCCCGCTTCTGCCGGCTCGGATCCATCATGAACATCGAGAGTATCGACCCATTCCTCAGAGACGTACGCGACGCGGCCCTCGCCTCGCTGGACGTCTCCGAAGCGACCGCCGAATCCCTGGACTTCGAACGTCCCCCGGAACCGGAGATGGGCGATCGCGGCCTGCCCTGTTTTCAACTCGCCCCGGTCCTCAAGGACTCACCGCCCTCCATCGCCGAAGACCTCGCCGAGGCCATGCGCGAGGTCCTGGCCGACCGCGACGAGATCTTGGTCTCCTCGGTCGACGCGCAGGGGCCGTACGTCAACATCACCTTCGAGCCGGGCCGGCTGGCCGACATCGTCGTCACGCAGGCGCTGACGGCCGACGGATTCGGCTCGGGCTCGGTGGTCGATCCACAGGAATGGATGGTCGAGTTTTCGGCGCCAAACACCAACAAGCCGCAACATCTGGGTCACGTGCGGAACGACCTGATCGGCGAATCGGTCTCGACGATCGCGGAATTCGGCGGACACACCGTCCACCGGGTGAATCTGATCAACGACCGCGGCATCCACATCTGCAAGTCGATGGTCGCATACCGAAAGGACGGTGACGGCGAGACCCCCGAATCGACCGGCACGAAGGGCGATCATTTCGTCGGCGACTACTACGTGCGCTTCAACGACCTGCTGACCGAAGAGTACGAGGCGTGGCAGCAGACCGACGATGCTCAGCAAGAATTCGACGCATGGCTCGACGAGGAACGCCGAGCCGGTCGGCTGCCTGACGACCTCGGCGAACAGCGCCCTCAACTGAGGGAGGCGTTCTTCGAGGGCTTCCGCGACGAGTACTTCAACACCTACAGCGATCTGGGCGACGAGGCCCGTGAGATGCTGCGGCGCTGGGAAGCCGGCGACGACGACGTCCGACGTCTGTGGCGGACCATGAACGACTGGGTCCTGGAGGGATTCGACGAAACCTACGAGCGTCTTGGTGTCGAATTCGAGAAAGTCTACTTCGAATCCGATACCTACGAGATCGGCCGTCGCGTCGTCGAAGAGGGCCTCGATCAGGGCATCTTCGAGAAGACCGCCGACGGCGCCGTCCGCTTCGACCTGGAGAGGGTCGACATGGAGGGCCACAAGATTCTGCTGCGAAGCGACGGGACGACCGTCTACATGACCCAGGATCTCGGCACGGCTCTGGAGCGATTCGAGGAGTACGAGCTCGATCGCCTGATCTACGTCACCGGCGACGAGCAGGACTATCACTTTCAGGTGCTGTTCGAGATTCTCGGCGAGCTCTATCCAGAACTCGACGGAAAACTGCGCCATCTGTCGTACGGCATGGTCGACCTCCCCGAGGGCAAGATGAAGAGCCGAGAGGGCACGGTGGTCGACGCCGACGATCTGATGGACGAGATGGCGAAACTCGCCGAGGACGCCATCCGCGAGCGCTACGACGATCTGGACGCCGCAGAAATCGACCGGCGATCCGAACGGATCGGGCTGGCGGCACTCAAATACTACATGCTCGACTTCAACCCGCGCACCAACGTCAAATTCGACCCGAAAAAATCGATCGACTTTCAGGGCCGGACTGGCCCTTACTGCCTGTACGGCTACGCCCGCGTCCAGTCGATCGGACGGCGTCTCGGTGGCTGGCCCGACATCGGCGGCGACCGTCGCACCGACGCGCTGCAGGCCCTGGGCACCGACCGCGAGATGGAGGTGGTCCGACACTTGAGCGACTGGCCGGGCCGGATCCGTGAGGCCGTCGATGAGCTCGATCCGTCGGAGGTCACGGGCTATCTCTTCGAGTTGGTGAAGTCGTTTTCTTCTCTGTACAACGACCCCGACCATCGTATCGTCGACCTGGAGGGGCCCCGCCGCGACGGCCTGATCCTCTTGAGCCGGGCCGTCGCCGACACCATCGAACTCGGCCTCGACCTCATCGGCATCGATACGCTCGAGGAGATGTAGAGACCGCCCATGGCACTGCTCGACAACATCGCAGACCGCGTCGACACGTTTCTCGACGAGGTATTCATCCCGGAGTCGGTCCGACGACTGCTACAGCGGGCCACTAAACTGATCGAACGCGAGAACTTCGCACAGGCCCTCGACCTGCTGCGGCGGGCCGACGAGGCGCACCCGAAGTTCCATCGAACGCAGTTTCTGATCGGCCGATGCCACTTCGGCCGCGGCCACTATCGCGACGCCCTGGAGGCCTTTCAGCACTCGCTCGAGCAGCGCGACGCGCCGTTGACCCACTTCTACGCCGGATTGGCCGCCGAACAACTCGGCGAGTGGCGGCTGGCACGCCGCCACATGCAGGAAGTCCTCTCGGCGGCCGAAGAGCTTCCCTTCGAATTCAACGTTCATTTCGCCCTGGGCCGAATCAATCGACAACTGGGCCGGTCGGAGCGCGCCCTCCACGAACTCAGAAAGGCCGTCGATTGCGACGTCGCCGACAACTCCGACGTCACTCCCGAGATGCGCGCGGCCGCCGCCGCAGCGCTCGCGGAGGTTTTGCTCCAGCTCGACAGGGGAGCCGAGGCCGAGGCCGTCCTCGACGAGGTCGAATTGCCCGAGGCTCGCCACGATCTCTGTCGAGTTCGAGCCCGGGTCGCCTTCGAGGCCGGTGAGTACGAATCGGCCGCCGAACTCTTTCGAGATGCCCTCCGAAAGGAGACGGATGACGTCGAGTCGATGCTGGGAGCAGCCCGGGCTCACCTGGCCGTCAACGCCCCGGCGCAGGCCCGCGAGATGGCCCTTCGTGCCTCGCAGGTTCTCGCCCAACGCGGTTCGGATTCCGACCCCGACCTGTATGCTCGAACCCTATCGATACTCGGAGACGCGAGTCGGCGTGGCGACGCACCCGAGGAGGCGCTCGACTACTACGAACAGGCGATCGCGGTGGCCGACACTCCCCCTGCCGACGCCTTCCTGTCGGCGGGACGTCTTCGGCTGCAGCACGGCGATCATGCCGCGGCGGTCCAACACTTCCAGCACTGTGTGGAGGCGGGCGATGAACCCACCCGGCGCGCCGCACGCCTGGGGCTGGCCGACGCCCGGATCCAGCAGGGCGACGTCGCCGCGGCGCGGAGGCTTCTCAGCGAGGTCGACGACATCGGCGTCGACGGAGCATCCGCCCCCTCGGCGGACCCGGAGGTCGAGTGCCTTCGCGGTCTCGCGGCGTTGGAGAACGGCGACGCCGCCGAAGCCCTGGTGTCGCTGCAAGGCGCGCTCGTCGGCCAGCCCAAGGCCAGGTTGCGCGAGCGCATCGAAGACGCCCGCCAGCGGGCGCTCCGGGCCCTTGAACCCGACTGGGACCTTCCCGATCGGCTCGATACCCCGACGGACCTCGAGCGAGCCCTCGAACAATTGGTCGACGTCCTCGGTCAGAGCCAGCAATTGGAGCCGTTTATTCGGCGGGTACGCAACCTCTCCGACATTCTGTCGAATCCCCTGTCGGTCGCCATTCTCGGCGAGTTCAATGCCGGCAAATCCACGCTGGTCAACGCCCTGATCGGCGAAGAGGTCGTGCCGATGGGCATCCTTCCGACGACCGCCCACACGGGATTCATCGAATACGGGGCCCGCAAGGCGGCACGTATTGCGTACGGACACGATCTCGGCGATGGGCGAGACGGGGCTGAACCGGAGAAGACCGGTCGTGTAGACGAAGTCCCCTACCGCGAGGCGCGACGGCGAATGGAGGAGGAGACCGATCTCATCGACCACCTTACGTTTTCGTACCCCCATCCGCACCTGCGCGCCGTGACCTTTCGCGACACGCCGGGGTTTAACGCCCTGGACGAGGGACACGACGCGATCGCCCGCGGGTCACTGGAGGACGCGGAGGCGATCCTGTGGGTCCTGGATGCCAACCAGGCGCTGTCTCAGACCGAATTCGAGCTGCTCGAGTCGATCCGAGACAGCTCCGAACGAGTCATCGTCCTGCTGAACAAGATCGACCGCGTGGCCCCGGAGGCCGACGCCTACGCCGATTCCACCGAGGTGCAGGAGCTCGTCGACTACGTCGAGACCCACATCGGAGACCAGATCGCGGGATGCTTCCCGATCTCGGCGGCCGATGCCCTGAAGGCTCGCACCGACGGCGACGGCTCGGTATCGGAGTCCTTCGAGACCTTCGAGCGGCTGCTCGACGAGCGCTTCATCCAGCGGGCCGGCCGCCTGAAAACCCTCGACATCCGGCATCGGCTGACCGGCCTCGTCGAAGAGCTCCAAGAGCAGTTGGAGGCATGGACTTCTCGGCAACAACAGCTCGAGCAAGAAGCCGAAGAGCTCAGCGAGCGAATCCGGGGCTGGAGCGAAGAACACGGCGAGGCCGAGGCCGCACGGCGTGCCGACGACCTCGCCGACCAACTCGACTTCGTGACCCGCAGCATTGCCTCCGAGATCCGAGATGCCCTCCGGCCCAGCGGGGTCTTCGTCTCGCGCATGGAGCTGACCGATGAGGATACTTCCTTCATTTTGGATCTCTTCGGCAGCCGGGTCGACGACATCCTCGAACGGGCCCGAAAGGACGTGCTCTCCGACGTCGACGCCATCGAACTCGAGGTCGTCCGTCAAACCGGCGCACTTCTGGAGTCGATGCAACTGAGCGACGCCCGAACCGTCGATCGACGGATGGAGGGCCTCTTTGATCAGACCCGCGCCCTGCGTCTCTTGCTTCGCGAACGGGTCTTCGGGGCGCTGCGAGCCCGCGCTCACGGCCGGCTGGACGTCGGAGGCCGCTCCGCCCTGGCCCAGCTCGAGGCCGACCCCGATGGAGACCTGGACGAACTCTCGGCCGAGTTGCAGAGCCTGCTGCCAGATCCCCGCCGGCAGATTGACGCGTCGCTGGCCGACTGGTACCGGGAATTTTTCGTGGCGCTGCATCGGTTCTCCGAGCGCACCCGCCGGGAACTGCAGCGCGTGCGCCTAGAGCTCAAACACCGCTTCGATCTGACCGCCATCACGGACCTACTCACACCATGACGAAGTATCAACGTACCGCTCTTTGTCTCTGTCTCGGCGTCTTTCTTTTGATCGTTGGTTGCGACGGGGACGGCAAATCGGGCTCGGACACCGGTGCTGACACCTCCGGCGCACAGCAAAAGCAGGCGCAGTCAGCACCGTCCGAAGATCAAAACGAAGGCGCCAAGAACGACGAGAGCGGCGAGGTCGACCAACGAAAGATGGCGACCTCAAAGAAGGGGGTCGTCGACCAGAAGGCCCCGTTGCACGTCCAAGAGATGTTCAATCCCGAGCGCATCGCCAAGCTGTTCGAAGCGAAGCCCGACGAACTCACGCGGATTCCGGGCCGAGAACCGTCGCCCGACTACAACTCGCAGCGCCTCACCTTCAGGGGTCACGACGGCTTCGGCCTGGGCGTCCAGGTCTGGGCTTTCGACGATCCGGAAGAAGCCGAATCGCGTTTCGAGGACCTTCGCAGCCAATATCTGAGTGCCGATGAGGCCGAGGTGTTTCCCGACCGGGCCGATGACGCGTTTTCGTCGACACGTGGCTCCCTGAAGACCATTGTCGCGATGATCGCAGAGCCGAAGCCGCGGATCATGGCGGTGACATGCGATACCAGTCTCTGCGCGGAACCGGAGATCTTCGAAGAGGTAATGCAGATGGCCGGCGAGCGGCTGGAGACCACCTACCGATAGTGACGTCGGGCTGATCAGCCGATCTTCGAGATGTCAGCCACCCGCCAGAACAGTTCCCGCAGTGCGTCGAGCATGGCGACCCGATTCTGACGCAGGGTCGGATCGTCGGCCATGACCATCACACTGTCGAAGAAGTCGTCGACGGGGCCCTTCAACCGGATCAGGGCCTGGCATGCCGACTCCCAATCTCTGGCGTCGACGGCGGTCTCGACCTCGTCTCGGATCGATCCGTACGCCTCCCACAGCGCCCGTTCCTCGGAGGCTTCGAAGGCCGACGGGTCGACCGATTCCGCCCGGCCTCCCGCCTGGATGTCCTCTTTTTCCAGAATGTTGACCACTCGCTTGAATCCCAGGGCGAGGGGTTCGAAGTCGGGTTCATCCTTGAGGCCTGAAAGCGCATCGACCCGAAGGAAGACGTCAGCCAGATGCTCGTCGTCCGCAGCCAACACGGCGTCGACGACATCGGTGGGATAGTCTTCGATCAGGAGGTAGCGCAGCCTGCGGGCGATAAAGTCCACGAGCCGGTCGACGAGCTGCTGACGCGAGACTTCAAACGCGTCGGGATCGCCGGTGTGATCGGCTCCTTCGTCGCCCTGGACGTCGATGTAGGCGTCATGGGTCAATTCCAGCAGGTCGCGCACCGAACCGGCCCAGTCGAGGTCGTCGACGATGCGGATGACTCCAAGCGCAGCGCGACGCAACCCGTACGGGTCCGAGCTACTCGACGGCTCGAGCCCCACGCCGAAGCATCCGACCAGGGCGTCCAGCTTCTCGGCCAGGGCCACACATCGACCCTCGGCGCTCACCGGCAGGTTGTCGGTGGCGCCCTCCGGGAGGTATTGCTCCTCGATCGCCCGAGCCACCGGCGCCGGCTCCCCGTCGCTGAGGGCATATTCGCGTCCCATCACGCCCTGCAGATCGGGGAATTCGTCGACCATCTGCGTGACCAAATCCGCCTTCGCGAGCAACGCGGCCCGCCGGGCGTGGGTCTCGACCCCGTCTCCCATCTCGAAGACCCGGGCGAGATCCCCTGCGGTCGTGGCCATTCGCCGCGCGCGTTCGGCCATCGAGCCGACCTGCTCCAGCCAGACGACCTCGTCGAGCCGCTCCAGTCGGTCCTCCAGAGGAGTCTCTCTGTCGTTTTCCCAGAAAAAGCGCGCATCATCGAGTCGCGCTCGGAGGACCCGAAGATTCCCGTCATTGACGACTTCGGGATCCCGCACCGGCGTGTTGTAGATGACACCACAGTGGGCGATCAGCGAGGCCTCGTCGGGAGATGTCCCGGCCTCTTCGATGGCGAAGTATCGCTGGTGGCTGCGCATCGAGGTCTCCAGGACCTCGTCGGGCAATTCCAAATATGAATCGTCGAAGTCCAGCCGTGTGCCGTGCGGCTCTTCGACCAGGTGGACCACTTCGTCGACCAAATTCGGGTCATCGACAATCCGTCCGTCGACCTCCGCCGCCATCCTGTGGAGCAACGACTCGATCTCGTCTCTACGTTCGTCGGGATCGACGACGACATGGGCCTCGCGAAGCCCCTCCTCGTACTCCTCGATCGTCTCCACCGCGATCGGTTCCGGAGCCGCAAACCGATGCCCCCGGGTCCGTCCGCTGCTTTCGACGCCGGCAAACGAGACCGGTACGACCTGCCCGTCGGCCACGGCTACGATCCATCGCACGGCCCGGCCGAAGCGCTCCTGGCCCGAGCCCCACCGCATCGACTTGGGAAACTCGAGGTCCTCGATGAGCGAGTCGAGCATCTCGGGCAGAAGTTCGTGGATCGAGGCGCCCTGCTGAAAGACGTCGGCGGCCGCGCGCTCTTCGCCATCCTCTTCGATGACCATCAGCTCGTCGACCTCCACGCCTTTGCTGGAGGCGAATCCGCGAGCAGCGCCCGTCGGCTCGCCATCATCGAAGGCCACCTGCGCCGGCGGGCCCAACTGACGCTCCGACAGATCCTCCTGTTTCTCGGCGAGCGACTCCACCAGCAGAGTCAGCCGCCGCGGCGTACCGACGGTTCGAATGCCGTCGACCTCGACGCGCCGGTCCTCGCACCGGCTCCGAAACCCGGCCTCGAGTTGGTCGAGCGCGGGCGGAACAAAACGGGCCGGCAGGTCTTCGCAACCTATCTCAAATATCAATTCGATCATCGGGTCAGTCTCGGGCGTCGGCGAACTAGATGTCGGCGAACAAAACGACGGACGTGCAGGAGCGTGTTCAACTCGATTCTTCTTGGGCTTCGAGTGTCTCGATGTAGTCCCGTGCCTCGTCGTCGGGCATCAGTGGAAACCCCATATCCCGGCGCTTCTCCAGGTAGGCATCGGCGATGCCATTGGCCAATGAGCGGATCCGGCGGATGTACTTCTGCCGCTCGGTCACGCTGATGGCACCCCGGGCATCCAGGATATTGAAGATGTGCGATGCCTTGAGGATGTAGTCGTATGCGGGCTGCACCAAGCCCTCATCCATCAGCCGCTCCGCCTCGGATTCGTGCTGGCGAAACCACTGAAAGTGCAGGTCGTCGTCGGCCTCTTCGAAGTGGAATCGGCTGAACTCGACCTCTTCCTCGTGGCGGATTTCGCCGTAGGTGACCGAGTCGCTCCACTGCAGGTCGTAGACGTTGTCGACGCCCTGCATGAACATGGCAATGCGCTCCAGGCCGTAGGTAATCTCGGCGGGCACCGGGTCGAGCTCCACGCCTCCGACCTGTTGAAAGTAGGTAAACTGCGTGGTCTCCATGCCGTCGGTCCAGACCTCCCAGCCGAGTCCCCATGCCCCCAGGGTCGGCTGCTCCCAGTCGTCTTCGACCAGGCGCAGGTCGTGGTCCAGCGGGTCGATGCCGATGGCCCGCAGGCTGTCCCAGTACAGCTCCAACACATTATCGGGACTTGGCTTCAACAGCACCTGAAACTGAAAATACGAGCCTAGGCGGTTTGGATTCTCGCCGTAGCGGCCGTCATCGGGCCGTCGACACGGCTCCACGTAGGCGACTTCCCACGGCTCGGGACCGAGCGCCCTCAGAAAGGTCGCCGCATTTCCGGTACCGGCTCCCTTCTCGATGTCCCAGGGCTGTTGGATGACACACCCATGGTCGGCCCAGTAGTCCTGCAACGTCAGAATTAAATCTTGAAAATTCATAGAAGTTGGGAGCTCATAGAGCGGCTCGGTAGGCGCCTGCGCAGACGCGGAAATACAGCGGCATCGTCATGCGGCGACCTACAACAACACCCGGGTTCGGGCAAACCCCGAACGACCGTCAGCGCCGGGGAGACGACCGGCGAGATACCGGCTCGGAGGCCTGATTTTGGCGCAGTTCCTGCACCGTCGTCCAGTCGCCCAGGTCGTCGGGCAGATCCATCGCGACCTCGGGCAGATCGCCGTCGTAGAGCGCGGCGTAGCGCAGATAGTTTGTGTAGACCTTCCGCACGTAGCCGCGGGCCTCGCGGTAGGTGATCGACTCGACCCAGGCGTCCATCTCGCGGTCACCGAAGCGTTCGAACCACGACTCCAGCGGTGCCGGCCCCGCGTTGTAGCCGGCCAGCATCATCGGCACGCTGCCGCGGGTGTGGTGCTCCAGGTATTTCAAGTAGATAGCACCGTACTGGACGTTGTTGGCGGGGTCGGTCAGCGCACTTCGACTGACGTAGGAGCCGTCGAAGTAATTATCCGACAGGTGGTTGGCCGTATTCGGCATCAGTTGCATCAGGCCCACGGCGCCAGCGTAGCTGGAGATGTCGGCCTGAAAGCCGCTCTCCTGACGGATGACACCCTGCATCAAAAACGGCGAGATGCCGTACTTCATTGCCTTCGGTTGGACGACGTCCATGAACGCCAGCGGGTAAGCGATACCCCACTCCCTGAGCGAGTAGATCGACGGCGCCGAGGGTTCCAGGTGACGCGCCATCATCCATTGGGCCTTCGAGATCTCCCCCGCCCTCAACCACAACACCCCCAGAAGCGTGCGCGCCTTTTCTGGCTTGGGGGCCACCTGGAGCTGGCGGCGGACCTCGTCGGCGGCATTTCCGTACAGACCCAGTCGGGCGTACATCTCGGCAACCGCTAATCGAGGCTGCTGGGGCACCCGAAGCGACGCCAGATCACGAATGCCCGACTGCGTCAAATCCGAGGGTGGCACCGGGCGCATGGGCGGCTCGCCAATCATCTGGAGGCGTGCCGCGGCCAGAGCGCCGTACCAGGTCAACGCCCCGCGCTGGACGGTCTGGCGCAACCGACGGATCGCCAGGTCCATGTCACCGCGTTTGAAGGCTGCCGCGCCAAGCCAGTATCGGCCCTTCAAGGCCATCGACAGTCCCGAGGCGTCGGTCTGTTGTCCGTACCGGTTGACGAGCCGCTTCAGGGGGCGGTCGACCGCGTCGTAGTCGCCCATCACGTACGCGCTGAAGGCGCCTCGCCAGAGGGCATCGGGCACATGGTCGGACTCGGGGAACAACCCGACGACCTCGACGAATTTGTCGCGCGCCTTCTGGTGCTGGTTGCCGTACTGATAGAGCCGCCCGGCCTCGTAGGTGGCATCGTCACACAGCCGATGACGGGGAAATTCGCTGCACAGCCGGTCGTACAGCTCGATGGCTTCGTCGTCGCGGTCCAGCCGGCGAAGCGCCCGCGCCCAGCCGTAGTAGATTCGAGAGCGGATCACCGGGTTTTCGGTGCGCGCCTCGGCCTTGGCAAAGTACTCGTCGGCCTTGTTGCGGCGCCGCTTGCGCTCGGCCTCCAACGCCCGTCGATAGAACGACCATCCCTCGATCTCACGGCCGGAGATGCCCGCCAATTTGGCGTTTTGGATCGAGACCTGCTTGGCCTTCTCGTACCGGCCGCGTTGGATGAGTTCTCGCATGCGGTCGACGCGTGCCGACAGCGACAAAATCTCGAGCCCGGTCCGACGCTCCACCGACTCGATCCGGTCGGAGAGATCGTCGGCCAGGTTCCAGTCGCGGGCCATCTCGTAGACGCCCAGGAACGCCCGCGCCGCGTCGTCGAGCCGCCCGTGCTGCAAAAGCAGGTCCGCCTCGGCCATGCGCACCTTGTAGCGCTGCCAGGCTTCCGAGACCGATGCGTGCAAGGACCCGAGTTCGCCGAGCGCGTCCTCGAGCTCACCGCGCGCAGCCAGCCGTTTTGCCTCTGCCATCCGCTGCCAGAGCCCCTTGTCTTCGGCATCCTCGGCGACCTGAATCGGACTCGGATCGGCCCCCAGTCGCCTCGCCGCGATCTCGGCAACTGCGCCATCGCGGCCTCGAAGTCGCCGCAGAGTCGCCTTGCCCTCTCCGGGCTGGCCGGCACACATCTTCACCCGGCCCACGGCGTATTCGACGGGTTCCATACGGCGCCACTCAGACTCCTTCTCGTCGGACGCCTCCTCGAAGATCGTGTCGATCAGGTCCAACGACTTCTTGCACTCATCTTCGACCAAAAACCGCATGGCCCGGTCCCAGCGCGGGTCGTCGACGTACGGTTCGAAGCGGTACGTCTTGTTTTCGCCCCGATCCAGCAGCCGCCGGGCCGCGTCCATCCAGCTTTCGCGGCGGGACCGCTGTGTTTGCGCCTTCTTGTCCTGGTCTGACTCCGTCGATGTCTCGCGTTGCACGGTCCGCAGCTTCGGCGGCGGCGCCGCAGCCGCATCATTCTCCGCCACTGGCTCGCCGGAGATCTCCCGAGCAGTCTCCTTTGCACTGGAGACGACGGTTCGGACCGCACGGGTCACCTGAATGGGCGGCGTGCCGTCGTCCTGGATGCGCCAGCTCTTCGGGGGACGGTCTTCCCCATTCTCGGCATGGACCACCCCTGGCACGGCAGCCAACCAAAGCCCCGCCACCAGCCAGATTGTCGAACGCATGCGCATGGTTCAGCTCTCGGAAAAAACTCCCCGTCTAGTGCTACCCGATTCAGTGGACTGTATCAATCTTTTTGCCCCCGAGACTTGAAACCGATCTCGCTGAATTGAATCCTCTACAGTGCGGATGCTGTCTGTCTCCCTGACCTAACTAATCTATGGCCACCGACCTGAAGTTCGAGTACCTGCGCGAGAAGGCCCTTTCGCGCGAGATCCCCGATGACGCCCCGGCGCCGACCCTGGAGCTCGATTCGCTGGATACCCTGTGGCTGCAGGTGACAGGGACGCTGTGTAACCTGGCGTGCCTGCACTGCTTTATCTCCTGCGGCCCCAAAAACGACAGCCACGACATGATGGAGCTGTCGACAGTCGACGACGCGCTGGAGTGGGCCCGCGACTACGGGGTCAAGGAGTACTACTTCACCGGCGGCGAGCCGTTTATGCACCCGGAGATCAAGACGATGATCCGCCGGACTTTGGACCAGGGGCCGCTGTCGATTTTGACCAACGGGCTTCTGATCGACGACGAGATGGCCGGCTGGCTGGCCGATACGTTCGAGTCGTCGCGCTACAGCCTTGACCTGCGCGTCTCGCTCGATGGCACGACGCCCGAAGAAAACGACGCCCTGCGCGGCCGCGGCACCTTCGAGAAGATCATCACCTCCATCGAGCGGCTGTGGGACCACGGCATCAACCCGGTGGTCACCGTCACCACGCAACATGCCGGAGCCGGTGGCGAGGCGAAGCGGCGGGAGTTCTTCGAGTTCGTCCGCTCCCGCGGCATCGACAAGCCCCGGCTGAAGTTTCTGTCGCCCTTTAAGATCGGCCGCGAGGAGCGCCGCGACCGCGGCTACGAGGACCACGAGCGGCTGGTCGAAGGCGACCTCGGCGACACCGGCGGCGAGCACCTTCAGTGCTCGTCGTGCCGGATGGTCACCTCGGAAGGGGTGTTCCCCTGTCCCATCCTGATCGAAGAGGAGGATGCCCGCATGGGCGACACCCTCGAGGATGGCATGGAGTCGATCGATTTGGACCATCCCGCCTGCTATACCTGCCACGTCGACGGCGTCACCTGCACGACCTGATTCACACCGCACGGGAGGCACCGTGACAACATCCACACGTACCGTCGCCATCTTTGGCGGCGTCTACAACAACTACCTGTCGCTGGAGGCCACGCTTGAGGACGCCCGCGACGCCGGCGCCGACGCCATCTATTGTCTGGGCGACATGGGCGGCTTTGGCCCCTATCCCGACCGGGTGTTTCCCTACCTTCGAGACACGTCCGACGTCTTTGTCATGCAGGGGAACTACGACCAGTCGATCGGCAACCGGCTGGAGGACTGTGGGTGCGGCTACACCGACCCCAGAGACAACCACTTCGCGCAGATAAGCTACGATTACACCTTCGAGCACACCTCCGAGACCCACAAAGATTGGCTGGCCGAGCTCCCCGAGAAATTCGAACGCCAGTGGGCCGGACTCAACGTGAGGATGGCCCACGGATCGCCGCGCACGATCAATGAATTCCTGTGGGAATCGACCTCGCCGGACCCGTTTCTGGACCGCATGCTCGACGAGTGCGGCGCGGACCTGTTGTTCGTGACACACACCGGCATCCCCTGGCGGCGCGAGTTGCCCTCGGGGCGGTGGGTGGTCAACGTCGGCGCCATCGGCCGGCCTCCCAATGACGGCACCACCAAGGTGGACTACTTCCTAGCGCACATCGACGACGACGTAGAAATCGAGCGGCGCCGCGTCGACTACGACCACGAGCGGCTGGCCGGCGAGGTGCGCGAAGTCGGCCTGCCCGAAGAATTTGCCGAGACGCTTGAAACTGGCTGGTGGACGACCTGCACGGGCAGCATGCCCGCCAAGGAGCGCGCCCAGGGGCCATATTGACGTCCGACGTTGAATCGCACTGAATAGTCCGGCAGACTTGAGCGTCTGACGTATGCGACGTGCCATCCACCGAGGAGACCCGATGTCGACACGACACATCATCACGACGCTCCTGGCTGCCGTCCTGCTCTGCGTTTCGACCAGTGCCGCCGCAGCCGACGGCGACGTCGTCGATCCGGGGCCCTTCGACAGCGTGCTCAAGACCTACGTCGACGATGCAGGCGACGTCGACTACGCGGGCATCAAGGCGTCGGACGAAGCCGGCGAAAGGCTCGACACCTACGTCGAATCCCTGGCCGACGCCGACCCCGAAGGCCACACCGAAGACGCCCGGCTCGCCTTCTGGCTGAATGCCTACAATGCGCTCGTCATCGACGCCGTCGTCGAACGATGGCCCGTCTCCAGTCCCATGAAGGTCGACGGCTTCTTCGACGGCATCACCCACGAGGTCGCGGGCCGCTCGATGACCCTCGACGCCATCGAACACAAGCACATCCGGCCGACCTTCGAGGAGCCGCGCATCCACTTCGTGCTGGTCTGCGCCGCCGAGTCGTGTCCCCGGTTGCGCCAGCAAGCGCTGACGGCGTCAAACGTCGAGTCCGCCATGGAGGCCGCCGCGCGGGAATTCATCCCGAGAGCCACCGAGCTCAAAGATGAGAAGACGGTGGTGACCAGCAAGCTGTTCGAGTGGTTCGGCGAGGACTTCGAAAAGGCGGCTGGATCGGTGGAGGCGTACCTTGCGCAGTACACAGACGGCGAGGTCGCCGAGGCGCTGAAGAAGTCCGAAACCGAGCTGCGCTTCAGCGACTACTCCTGGAAGATCAACGCTCAGTGACCTCGGCCATCTCGCTGCCGCGAGCCAGCCAGAGGCCAGCCCCGCTCATCAGTCGGATGCCGTAGTAATTCAGCGAGCGGTCCTGGATGTAAAAGTGGCGAAACAGGTAGTCGAGGTGGGCACCCGGGTCAGTGCGCACGAGGTGTTCCAGGAAGGCGTAGCGTGGCCGGACGTGTTCGACTCCGCGGATCGTCTCGGCGACGTCCTCCTGGTCGGCCAGGGCCACGAGCAGCGAAGCAGCTTTCGCCGTCGCCGCCATCGAGGCGCGGCCGCCGGCGATCTCCATCAAGGTATCTTTCAGCGCTTCGACCGGGCCGGCTCCCTCGGTCCGCTCCATCATGGCTGCCAACAGATCCAGGGCGGGCTCGACGCCCTCCTGGCTGGAGAGTCGATTCCGAAGCCTGGGCACCCACTCCTGGTCAAATGCCTCGACCAGGGCCTTGGCGACGACGCCTCGCGTGGCCCGCTCTCCCTGGTCGAAGTTCTGGTCGGTCAGCACGTCGATCAACGGCTCCACCGACGCCCCTTGGCGCCCGCTGTACAGCTCGATAGCACGGTGTCTGAGGGGCGCCCTCGCATCGACCATGGCCAACTTTAGACTCAGCCGGGCGGCATCGCTGGGGTGAGCGGAGAGCGCCTCCAGGACATCGATGTACTCGGCGACCGAGGCGTTTTTCATGTACGCCTTCGCCTGGTCGACGACGCCCTCGTGTCCGAGTGCGGCGAGACCGAGGACGGCGGCTCGCACCAGTTTCTTGTCGACCGACTTCTCCGGAAGCGCCAGCCGCGTGCCCATGTTGCGCACGTCGGCTCGATCGAGGATCGCCCGGTAGGCGGGTTCGGCGGCCTTTGACCTCGCCTCTCGCAGGATCCGCGCTGCACGCAGGCGCTTGCTCAGCGAAGCGCCACGGTTTTGAAGCTCTTCGACCAGGGGCTCAGCCCGGTCGGTCTGCTCCAACCGAAGCATCAGTTTCAAGACCGGCCCGGCCAAGACCGGGTCGCGCCGGTCCAGATACTGGGCCATTTTGGGTACAAACAACTGCTCGACGTGGCTTCGCCGGCCGTCATTGAGCGCCGCCTCGACCATCGGCATCAGCCCTTCGCGGAAGGCATGCAGCCGAAGGGCTCGGCCGTGGCTATCCTGAATGGCCCGCCAGAGAAGTTCGCGCTGAGCTTTTGGTTCGGCGTGTTTCAGCGCCACGTCTACGAGTGCGATCCGCTCGGCCTCGCTCCCCTCGTTGAAGCGGACCATCATCTGGCGCTGCCCCTCCTTGGGATCGACCCGCATCAGCGCCTCGACGGCGGCCACGCGGACCATTGCTTCTTCATCGCGGACCAACGAGTCGAGCCGGTCTACAAACGGCGAGTTGCCCATCAGCCCGAGCACCCGCGCCGTTTCGGCCCGCACGAAGGGATCGTCCTCGATCGACACCCCCGTCTGGACGATCTTCTGGAGCTGATTGAACTCCCGCTCGCCGACTTTCCCGCCGGGATCGCACCCAGCAGCCACGGCGACCAAGAGCCCAGCCATCCCCAGGGCGATCCATCTCTTTACACGGCTCCTCATTCGCGGGTCCCGGCCTGTGCGTCGGACGAATGGCTCGCCATCCAACCGACGATGCGGGAGACGTGTTCGGCCCACGCCGGCTCGTTGAGAATCTCGTGGTATTCGTTGGGGAAGACCTCCATATCCCGTTCCGGAGATCCCAGACGATGGTAGACCTCACGGGTCGCCTCGGGGTCACAGAGTTTGTCGTCGCCGGCCACCAAAAACAGGAACGGGTGCTCAATGGTGTCGGCGCGCTCTTTGAGGTCCTCCTGAGCGGCCAGAGCTTCGACGAACCACCGCGTCGTCGAGACTTCGTGAACAAGTGGGTCGCGGCGGTACGCGTCGACGACCGCTTCGATGTGGGAGAGGTGGCTCGGGTCCAGATCCGTCGACAACGCCAGAGTGGGCCAGACTTTGCTGAAGACCTTCGCCGCCGTCGACTTCACCTTTGGCACGTCGATGGCCAGCTCGCACATCGGGCTCGTGACCACGTATCCGGTCACGTCGTTTCGCCGCCCCAGTGCGTGGCGCAGCGCGATCAGGCCTCCGTTGGAGTGGCCCAGAACAAACAGTGGCAGGTGCGGGTGTTCATCTCGAATTCGATCGATCAGCCGGTCGAAATCATCGACGTAATCGGAGTAGCGCTCGACATGTCCGCGGCGTCCGGTGCTTCGACCGTGGCCCCGGGCATCGATCGCCTGAACGCCCCACCCGGCACGTGCCAGCGCTGCGGCGATGTGTTGATACCGCGACGAATGTTCGCCGAAGCCGTGCATCAGCGCCACGACGCCCTGGAGTTCGCCATCACTTGGCGTCCAGGACTGCAAGAAGAGTTCTTCGCCGCCTTTGCCGTCGATGTAGGTCTCGCCGCGCGACACATCTTCGACGTCCAGCCCCCGTCCCGGCGCCAACCCCTCGGGGCTGAAGCGCATTGATTCGCTGTCATTCATGTCTTGCCCGCTCGACTACGAAATCCACGGGTTTGCAGACGATAGGGTAACTCACACCGCCGGTTCTGTCAGTGCGCTGGTCGTGATTCCGGCGATGGTTCTCGTCTGACGAGTTTTGTCAGGTCCTCAGCCAACCGATCCCGAGCTGCCGAAGATCGAGCCAAATCCCCATTGAGATCGACGAATTCCACACCAACTTCTTTGCCACCATTATCGCCGGAGGAGTTCGACTCGGGAACATGGTAAGTTTCCGCTTGAAGGCTTCGCCCGCCTTTCGGATAGAGCAGGATACTCCGCTGGGCCCCGAAACGCTGAGCATAGGCATAAAGTTGGTAGAGATCGCCCGTGGAAATTCCCTTTGGCGACCCCGTGGTCCCCTCCTCTAGCAACTTCCACTTCGTGTCGATGATGATGGGCTCTTGGTCGTCTCGTCCCATCAACAGAATGTCCGGCTTCATACGGACCGGCCCGCTCCGTTCTGAAGGTCCTGTCCAGAGCAAATAGCGCTTCAGATGTTTGGACTGCGGATGCAGACGATACCGGTCCCGCAGATCTCCTCGCAGCACTCGGCTGCGCATGAAGTCAGTGATGAAGCGCTCGTACACGGAGTTCATATCGAACAGAAGTGAATACGTCCGAGTCTGGCCGAAGGTGCCGGTTGGGGAGAGTCCAAGATAGAGCATGCGACAGAAGTCGAACGACTCCTTGAAGCGCCGATTTTTTCGGCTGAAGTGAACCCGGTCGAAATCAGGCGGGCGAACCGGAGTGTCCTTCACATCGCCCAACACGAGGAGACAGTGCTTGAGGACCTCGTCCACCGACGGCCTCGAGATCACCGTCCGCAACCGACGGCACGCAGCTTTGAAGATGCGGTTGAGCTGATTGTCCTCCACGTAGTCGTCGTACTGGACGAAAAACCGGTCCTTCCGCGCGGCGTTGTGCTTGAAGTGCTCGCTGAAGTCGAGCTTTCCCTTCAGCTTGGGGCTGTTCTCCGAGCGCCGCTCATAGGACCGGTGCAGCCCTTGGTGGAGCTCGTCGCGGAGCCTCCGCGAAAAGAGATCGACGAAGACATCGAGCAGAGTCGTCTGGCCTGTCGCCAGGTCGGCGACATCCCTCGGCCGCGCCGGAACATCGCCGGCGGTTACGAGCATGTAGATGAGGTTTCGACGGGCCTGAAGGGTATCGATCCCGTGGCGGTGAAACTTGGGCAAGACCTCGACAGTTAGCCCGCCGAGTTGCACGACGCCCACCCAATTCTTGGGCCACATCCGGTTGCGGCGCCACTCGAATATCTGGTCGCCCGAGCCGTCGGCGTGTTTCTCGTCGAAGGAACGCAGACGTTGGAAGTGCTTCTCTGACAACACCCTTCGTTCGCCCCGGCTGTCGCCGGTCTCCTCGTCGCCCTTTCCCCGGTAGAGCCGCTCGTATTCGCTAACCGTCACATGCGTCATAGATAGGTTCCGGAACGAACCGCTTCCCGGACATCGGGCGCCAGGATGGCGTCGAAGAAGGTGCGCAGAGTCTCGTCATCATCGGCCTCGGCAAAGTCCGTATTCACCGACCACCGAAGCTCGTCTTCGTAGTCCTGGTGATCCATTCGAAGCACGTTGGTTTCATCCAAGACGTCGACCTCCAGGATAGGCGTCGAGTAGTCGGAGCCATCGAATGCGTGACGGTCGCCCGGGTCGCGCGCTGGTTCGCCCCGTTCGTCACGCGGACACCCCAGTGCCATGCCGATCTGATGCCAGGAACCGTAAAAGTACTCCTGCAAAAGCGGGATGATCCGGTCGATGAAGACGTCGCGCAGATCGACCAGGTCGCGAGCCTCCATGAAGTAGGAATGGCCGATCTGATGGTCGCGATCGTACAGAAACTCGATACGGTCATTGATCGTCTGAAGTAGCGCGGCGGCCAGAGCGATAAACTCATCGGAGTCGTCGAGCTCTGATTGGAGCTTCTCGACCAAGGCTTCGACCTCGGGCATCATCTCGACGTACTCGAACCGCCGTCTGAGCGCGGCGTCGAGCAACGCGATGGAGCGATCCGCCGTGTTCATCGTTCCGAGCACGTGGAGATTCGGCGGCACACCGAACGTCTCCTTGGAGTACGGCAGCCGGACCAGCAATTCATCGTCGCGGCTCAGCCGTTTGTTCGGTTCCAACAACGTGATCAACTCACCGAGGATCTTGCTGATGTTGCCTCGATTGATCTCGTCGATGATCAGCACGTAGGGCTTCGCGTTCTCGAACCCCGTAAAAGCGTCCGTGCCCCGCTCTTCGCGCCGCTCATCCAGGTAGGTCGACGCGCTGGCGATCCGGCTCTCTTGGCTGGCCTCCCGTATCTCGCCGCTTACGTCCGAGCGGCCGGTCTGTTCGCCGGGCTCCTGTTCCATCAGTAGCCGATACATGACCCAGTTCGGCGTGAAATTGCCCGGTCGAGACAGAGTGCTATCGACCTTGCGCCGCCCCAGCGCGTTGAAGTCGGTGCCCAGTTCCTGACGTTTGTTCCACCAGCGTTTTACCGTCTTCTTCTCGACGACGTAGGTCGTGTTCGAAGCGTCGTCCGTACGGATGAGTCTGAATCTGTCGTTATCGACGGTTTCTGCACGATATTTGGCCTTCTGACTCCGACAGGTGACTTCATCTTCCTCCTCGACCCGGATTTGGAGGGCCCGCCAACGGGCTTCGAACCGCTCGTCATCACCCTTGAGGTCCAACCCCTCCGAGGCTGCGAGCAGAGCGATCCTTTTGAAGACCCCCATTTCGCATTGGTACTCCACGTCGCCCGAACCGTCGTCGGACTCGGTGGTCTGGTCCGACATGACCGGTCGGATTCCCTCGACGAACTCCTCGTATCCGAAGGACTGATGGAAGGTCACGAATTCGATGCGTCCTTCGCTGCGTAGTCGTCGATACCGCCGGGTCACTTCGCCGTCCTCGATGTCGTCGCCGGGGCCGATTTCCCCGCACAGTTCCACGGCGCGTCGTTCGGTCTTGTAGGTCTTTCCCGTCCCGGGAGGCCCGTAGAGCAGCAGATTGCGAGTCTCGTCTGCCTCTCCTTCCAGTTCCTCGGCCACCGAGTCTTCAGCCAGGCCCGCCTGCTGCTCTGGCCGGCCCTCACGGACGTCCTCTTGGTCCGGCGCAGCCAGTCCATCCCTGTCGGCGGGCGTCACCTCGACGAGGTTCTTCGAGCGAAACTTTTCGTCGTAGACCTCGGCCAATCGGAGGAGTCCGTCGAGATCCCGGCGAATCTCGGCGTCGCTCGGGACGTTTCCGGCCTCGTAGAAACGGTGAAAGAGCGTCCCGTTGGTCAGCCGCCCGGTGTCACCTGAGGAATCCGACTCGATGCGGGGAACACCCGCCTCGAATCGCCACGCCATCTCGGTCTCTTGGTTTAGCACCGCACGTAAACGGTCTCGCTGCTCAATCTTTTGCGCGGAATCAGGCCCCTGGTCCTCCTGACGGACGTCGGTAAGAAGCAGAAAGACGCCCCGCATATCCAAGGGAAAGAGCACGCTGAGCCGCAGTCGCGGGTTCCGGTCGTTCTTGCTCGTGCGATCGGGGATGAACTGCAAAAGCGGTACTTTGCCGGGCCGATCCAAGAATTCGATGTTCGCGTCGACCTCGTATTCGGCCGATGCCCGGACTCCGAACAGGCCCGAAAGCCTCTCCTCGATCTGTTGAAAGGCCTCCTCGACTTCCGTCGGCATGTCGCGGCTCGGTCGCGAAGATCCGGTCGGGTAGTCGTTGAGAATCGTACGAAGAGAATCTCGCAGTACGTCTGTCATGATTGCAGTCGCCCCATCCAGGGAGGTCAGAGAGTCAGTCAGCCGCAGTGTAGTCCACACGACCGACGAGCGAAACGATTTCCGTCGATCCTCTGACGATCAAGCTATTTCTGACCCGGGGAGGCCGGCTGATTGACGCTCGTTTGAACTGAAGCCTATACTCTCCATCAGCGAAATTTCTCCCGATTTCCATGGGGATAAAGAACACATGGCTCAGCCCGCCGCCGACCTAGACGAGTCGAGTCCCGAACTGCCGAGGCCGGGACTCATGGCCATTGTCCGAAACCGACGCGGTGTCATCACCGCCGTCGATCCCTTCGACGCCGGCCGCGAAGGCACACTTCACCTGGTCACCGTCGAATTTACCGACACCACGGGCCCGCCGGAGGCGCAGCTCCTCTGGGAACGAGAGCCCAGGGCCACCGTCGTCTCGCCAAATCAACTTCCGGAGGTCTTGAACGACCGGCCCATGCAATCCCGGGAGTTCGATGCCCTGGTCGATGCCACGCGGTGGAGCGCCGTCACACCCTACCTGGATCCGGCCGACGAAGAGCAGCGTTCTGGCACTACAGTGGCGGCGCCCTTCTACGGAGCGGTCCAGAGCGAGGACTTTCAACTCGTCCCGCTTCTACAGGCGATGAAAATGCCCCGGGTCTCCCTGCTTCTGGCCGACGACGTCGGTCTGGGGAAGACCATCGAGGCGGGGATGATCCTCCGCGAGCTGTTGCTTCGACGACGGGTACGAAGGGTTCTCATCTTGACCCCGGCATCGCTTCGGGAACAGTGGTCCGAGGAGATGCACGACAAGTTTTCCCTGGACTTCGACATCGTCGACCGAAAGTCGACGCAGAAGCTAAAAAAGAACATGGGGCTCGACGCCAACCCTTGGCGTACCCACCCGAGGATCATCGCGTCGTACCACTACCTGCGGCAGCCGAATATCCTCGAGGAATTCCGCGCGGCGACCGACGATAATGGCGACCAGACCGACGCCAAATTGCCCTGGGACCTGCTCATCGTCGATGAGGCCCACAACCTGATGCCCAGCGCCTACGGTGAGGATAGCCAACTCGCCAAAATGCTGCGTAACATCAGCCCATGGTTTGAACATAAGTTGTTTCTGACGGCCACGCCACACAACGGCTACACCCGCAGTTTCACGGGATTGCTCGAATCGCTGGATCCCGTCCGATTTCAACAAAAGGGAGAGCTGACCGAGCACGACGAGGAACGGATCGACGAACTCGTCATCCGCCGGCTTAAGCGAGACATCAACGAACTGGACGAGGAACGCGATCGGCCTCGACGGTTCGCCGAGCGCAAGCTGCGACCAGTCGACGTCGAATTCAGTTCCGAAGAACGCCAGCTTTCCGAGGCCTTCGGTGACTTTCGCGCAGCCGTGAGCAACACAGTGCGAGGCCGCGGCGCCAGCGACAGTGCCGCCAATTTCGCGGTTCAGATCCTGAACAAGCGACTACTATCGAATCCATACACCTTCGCCGACTCTTGGTTCCGCTTCACCGACGGCCTGGAACAGGACGAACAGGCCGACAGCAGCAGAGTGGAGGCCGCCAAACGCGCCACTCAACGCGACATCGACGACGATGAACAACGCGAGAGCCTGGACCGCCAAGCAGCCCGAACCACCGGGGCCTGGCTGAAGGCGATCGCCGACGAAGTCGACAAGGAGATTCAAGGCATCAACAACGCATTGGCCAACCTGGGAATCGCCCGCAAGGACGTGGAAGTCTCGTCGGACGGCGAAACCGTCGAAGACTTGCCCTACCCTGACGAGGACGCGCGCTACGCGAAGCTGCGAGGTCTGGTTGCCGAAGAACTGCGGGACAACGGCGACTGGGTCGACGACGAGAGGCTCGTCGTCTTCACCGAGTACAAGACGACCCTCGACTATCTGGTCGAACGACTGCGGGACGATTTCGACGACGAGGAGGAACGTCGCATTCGGTTCCTGTACGGAGGCATGAACCAGGAGGAGCGCGCCGAGGTCAAACGGGCCTTCAACAACCCGGATCATCCGGTGCGCATCTTGGTCGGTACCGACGCCGCCTCCGAAGGACTGAACCTTCAAGAGACGGCTCGCCAGCTCCTGCACTTTGACGTGCCCTGGAACCCGTCGGTTCTGGACCAGCGAAACGGTCGTCTCGACCGCCACGGTCAGGCCCGCGACGTCTTCATTTACCACTTCAAGAGCGAAGACGACGCCGACACGGAGTTCATGTCGCGCATCGTCGGCAAGGTCGAAGAGATTCGCGAGGATCTGGGCTCGATGGGCGAGATCTTTGATGCGGCCTTCGAAGCCCGGTTTCTGGATCAGCGCGATGCTGACGATGTACTCAGCGACATCGACCAAGAGACCCAGGCCCGCCGCGGCAAGACCGAGGTGGCTCACACGGGTCAACAACAAGAGCTCATCGAAGAATCACGGGTCGTCGACGAATATCACGACCACCTCGGACTCTCCCCCGAGCGACTGGCCAATTCCCTGGAAGTCGCTCTCGCCATGGGAGAAGGTTATCCGAAATTGGACGGTCCTAACGAAGAAGGTCGATACGCCTTCCACAAGGGAACCGTCCCAGCCGGCTGGCGCGACGTCGTGGACGACGAACTCCTCGTCGATCCGGGAGATCGGCCCGGCAGCTCGAACGTTCAGGGCGCCCTTCCGAAACTCGCCTTCGACCCCGACGAACTGGTCGAGGACAATAATGGCCGCCCCGTCTTCCGCTCACCGAGCGATACCGTGCTGATGCACCTCGGCCATCCGGTCTACCGACAGGCCCTGGCCAGATTTGCACGGGCGCGATTCCCGATCGCCGGCGACCAGCAGACGTCGCGTTGGACGGCCTCCAGAGTCGCCGCGGATTCGATCCCCGATGACGCCGAGGGCATCGTCGTACTTCAAGTGGAGGAAATGGCGGTCAACGAACTGCGCGAGCCCTTTCACCACTGGATTCGACCGCTGCGTTACACGATCGAAGACCGCCGACTGGGCCGTCGCTTGCCGTACGTTGCGCCGGTCGACCGTCCGAAACGTCTCGATTCCGACGACCGAGATGAAGACATGGCGAGTACGGCTCGCCGACTCTGGCCGCCACTGAAGTCCGAACTCGAGTCCAAAGTCGAGGCACACCGGGATTCACTCACCGATACGATCTCCTCGCACCTCGAGGAATCCTACGAAGAGGCTCTCCAGGATGCCTATGACCGGTTTGAAGAGCGACGAGATGAGGTCAATCGACTCCTGCAGCGAAACAACCTCCAGGCCCTGAAACGACAGCTCGAGTCCGTACGACGCCAACGCCTGCAGACCCAGCTTCTGGTCGAGCGCGAACGAGAGCTCCAGACGAGAGAGCAGGACCTCGAGCAAGAAATCGCCCGCCGAAAGAGCAACTACGACGGCCTTCTCGAACGACTCGAGCGCGAGAAAGACCGCATGACCGAAGAGGTTCTGCCCAAGCGGCATAGCCTCTCCGGAGACGTGCAGGTCTTTCCCGTCGCCGCCGAGATTCTTCTTCCAGCGTAAACAGACCCACATCCATGCCCGATACCGACCAAACCTTCGAGTGGTGGTCCTCGCTTAAGACCGATGGACTCCTGTTGTCTGCCACCAAGATCGCCGAACACTTCGACTCCGGCGAACCCGAGTGGTCGAACTGGAAACTCAACCAGCTCCGCGATCACATCACGCCCGTTCTGGGCGGCGATGAAGACGCCGTCACGCCGTTTTTGAAACACCTGTTTGAAGACCACCTCGGCTACGGCGCGGGACAGTGGGTGCGTGCCAACCAGGTCCCCGCCTCCAAGAGCGAGGAACTGATGAACGGGTCTACCGTGGGCCCCGACTGGCTTTGGGAAGATGGAAAAGGCTCCGAGCTCCCCGTCTTTTTTGCCCGGCCCAGTTCGAACCTCGGTATTCAAACCGACGATTGGGTCGACAAACGACTGGGGGTCGGCCGCTCGAAGATCGCCGCGTCTCGGGTCCTGGAGTGGATGCGCCGATCGGATACCGACCTCGCTCTTCTCACCAACGGCCAGCAACTCCGGCTGATGTACGCCGGTGTCGACTTCGAGGCCTGGGCCGAGTGGGACGTCGATTTCTGGTTTGAGTCGGGACACCCCGCGCCGCAGCTCACGGCGCTCAAGAGGCTCTTGGGACGCTCCGCTGTGGAGCGCCCCTCATCAGGTGAGGACAGCCGGCTCATCCGAGCCATCAAAGATACTCGCGAGGGCCAGGCGGAACTCTCCGATGTGCTCGGCGAACGCGTACGGCGGGCCGTAGAACTCTTGGTGCGCAAGGTCGACCGAAAGAAACTCGATGCCCTCTATGAAGATGAGGATGTCGACAACAAGGACGTCTACATTGCGGCGTGCCGGCTGATCATGCGGATGGTCGTGATCCTCTTTGCCGAGGCCCGCGACCTGCTCCCGCGCGACAACGACGTCTACAACCAAGCGTATGGACTGCAGAGTCTGCACGAACAGCTCGAAAAGCGCGCCGGCGGTAAACGCAAACGACTTCGGCACTCGGAGTCGGCATGGTCGAGGATTCTGGCCCTCTTCAACCTGGTGTACGACGGCTCGGCCCACCAGAACCTGCCGATTCCAGAATACGGCGGTGAACTCTTCCGGCCGGGCGACGAGACCGATGGGCCGGTGGGACGCGCCCTGGAGGTGCTGGAGTCTCCGGAAAACCAGCTCTCCGACGAAATCGTTTTGCGCGTGCTCACCCTGCTGACTCGCAGCAAGACGAAGATTCAGGTTGGTCGAAGCAAAAGCTGGGTCGAGACTCCCATCGACTTCTCCGACCTCTCCACCGAGTACATCGGCATCATCTACGAGGGCCTGCTCGACTACGAACTCAAGCGGGCCGATAAGCCAAAGATATTCCTGAACGTGGGAGATGAACCTATCCTCGAATTTGAGAGGCTCTCGGACATGACTGACGACCAACTCGCCGACCTCTTCGGCGAGCTGGCCGATGGAGCAAATCCGTCGATTCAGCGCGATCTCGAGCAAGTCGTCGCCGATTTGGACGAGACCGACGATGCCTCTGACGGCGACGACATGATCGAACCCTACCAGTCCGAAAAGAAGCGCGTGGAAGAGGTCGAAGCCTACGAGGGCCAAGACGCCGATGCCAAGGAAATTCACAAGCGCATCTTCAGGTGGGCCAAACGGGCCGTCATGGCCGCGGGCATCGTCGAGCCACCCGACGACGACGCGGAACCCGAAGAGTGGACCTTTGAATTCAAACAAAAGCTAAGGGAGCGCGCCCGGGAACTGGTCCCGACGGACCGCATCTTCATGCCTGGCCGTTGGTACCTCGTACGCTGGGGCGGCACCCGCAAGGGCTCGGGTACGTACTACACCCGCCCGCAGCTCGTCTTTCCAACGGTCCGCCGAACGCTCGCGCCACTGTGTTACGAACAGGATGGGGACCCCGAGGACCCAGAATACGCCCATGAGACCCCGAAGAAGCCCGAAGAGATACTCGACCTCAAGGTGTGCGACCCGGCCATGGGGTCCGGTTCCTTCCTCATCGGTGCCCTGCGCTATTTGACCGACGCGCTCTACGACAGCCTACACCACTACGACTGCTTCGACACCGATGCCGAGGACCGAAAGACCCACGTACGCCTGGCCGACGGCAACCGGCTGACCGACGGTGCCGACGAACCCATACCGGTGCCGCCCGAACATGAGGACTTCGAGAACCGACTGCGGGCGAGGCTAAAGCGCTACGTCGTCGAACGCTGTATTTACGGCGTGGACATCGACCCACTCGCCGTCGAACTGGGTCGCATGGCGCTGTGGATCGAAACGATGGACCCGAACCTGCCCTTCGGCTTCATCGACCACAAAATCAAATGCGGGAACTCCCTGGTGGGCGCCTGGATGGACCAGGTGAAAGACTACCCAGTTGTCGCGTTTGAACGCAGCAGTTGGAACGGCGGTGACGGCAAGCACGACAACGGCGTGCACTTCGAACAGGATCGCATCGGTCCGGCCCTAAAAGAGGTGCGAAATGAGCTGATGAAACCGCAGATCCGGAACGTAATCCGGGCCGGGGCTAACAGCTTTGACTTCATGGACGTCGAAGTCGACCCCGTCGAGGTCCACGAGACCGTCCGCCAGATATTTGAAGAACTCCACAATCTACCGGTGCATGAGGCCAGGGAACGCGAACAGACCTACGCCGAAAACGTCCGCGAAAACTCCGAGTTTCAGCGCCTTCGGCGAATTTTCGATACCTGGTGCGCCATCTGGTTCTGGCCCTTCGACGAGGTCCTCGACGCCGCAGAAGAGATCCGCCAGAAACGCTCCGATCCGCACAATTTGCTCAACGACATCGAAAGCGACGTCCTCCAAGAGGGGCCATCGCGCGAGATCGCCGACGCCAGCACCATCCCAATGCCCGAAACTTGGATGGACCTATCGAAAGAGCAGCGAGCCATCGTCGATGAACTGAGGGATCAGCACCGATTCTTCCACTGGGAACTCGAGTTCCCCGATGTCTTCAATGAAGAGAGTCAGGGATTCGACGCAACCCTGGGAAATCCGCCGTGGGAGACGGTGCAACCGGAATCGAAGGAGTTCTTTTCAAACGAGGATCCGCTGTATCGCTCTTACGGCAATCAAGAAGCTACCCGCCACCAGACAGAATACTTCGAAGAGGATCGGGAACTTGAGCGAGACTGGATTCTCGAGAACGCGAACTACAAATCGCTCTCGAATTGGTTCAAAAACCGTGCCCATCCCTTTGGGGACGCAAAGATCCAGGAACGTGACGGGGTGGAACTGAATTTGGCCGACATCGGCGGGTGGTGGCGCGACAGCGATGAACTCCACAAGATGTGGATAAACCAGCGCAGCTCTCGTGAGGGATTTTCCGACACCGAACACCCTTTCCGATATCAAGGTGGCGGCAAACCCTACCTCCAAAACCTCTTTCTCGAAGCCTCACGCGCTCTCCAGGGAGAGGGAGGCCGCCTGGGCTTCATTGTGCCCTCTGGGCTGTACACCGACTACGGAACTCAGGAGCTAAGGGAACTCTTCATTGACCGCTCCGACTGGGAATGGCTATTCAGCTTCGAGAATAAGCAGGGCATCTTTGACATTCATCGGTCATTCAAGTTCTGCCCCATCATTGTCGAGAAAGGAGGACAGACCGATCGAATTCGTGCGTCGTTCATGCACCACGACATGTCGGATTGGGATGAGGCTGCAAAGCACGTCCTCGACTATCCCCGCGAACGGATCCTCGAGTTCAGCCCTAACACGAAGTCCATCCTCGAACTTCGTTCCGAGAAAGATCTCGAGATCCTGACGAAGATCTACGACAACGGGGTCCTATTAGGCGACGACTCGGACGAGGGCTGGGGTATCGAGTACCGGCAGGGCGATTTCAACATGACCTCCGACTCCGACCTCTTCGCGCCCCGTCCGCAATTCGAAGAGGAGGGCTACCGCCCCGACGAATACGGTCACTGGCTAAAGGGAGATTGGCGCCCTGTCGAGGAGTTCGGATTTGACCCCGAAAAACATCGAACCGACCCGCATCGCGGGCATTGGCTGATACAGGATAGACCCGAGGGGGTCGTGCTTTCGAGGGATGGGGAATCGGCTGTGAGCCTGAAAGACTTAACTGCAACCGCATTGCCTCTTTTTGAAGGACGAATGATAAATCAGTTCGACTTCAGTCCTAAAAAATGGATAAGGGGTCGCGGACTGAGAGCGTTATGGCGAGAAATGGACTGGCCAGACAAAGAAGTCGGGCCACAATATCTTGTCCCCCTCGAAAATGCTGTCGAAAATGACTCATTCGTGGCGGCCCAAAAAGTAGCCTACCGGAACATCGCCCGGAGTACAGATACACGTTCCTGTATTGCTGTTTCCCTCCCAAGGGCACCGACCCCCCACATGGTGTCTCTACTTGTGCCAGACGACCCATCAAACTCGCTATCTCTTTCATGCAATTTCAATAGCCTAGTTTTCGATCACGTTGCTCGCCGCCATCTGGGAGGCACTCATCTAGACTACCATATTGTCTCTCAATTGCCCCTTCTCCGCTCTAGGACGCATTCCAGGCTATTTGCGATACTGTGCAAGCAACTGACATACGTTCATAAATCATTCGCAACTGAGTGGACGTCCAAAGACACTGAGATCTTTCCTGGTTGGCGAAACTCTTGGGCCGTGACGCAAGCAAGACGAACACGTCTTCGTGCGATTCTCGAAGCAATTATAGCTGCAGAATATGGTCTAAATAGAAATGATCTAAAAGACATCTTCGCGCACTGCGATCGTCCGACCGACGAACTCAAAGAGACTCAAGGCAAACTCCCGCCTCGTGGGCTATGGCGAGTTGACAGCGACAAACCACCGGAACTTCGATTACCAGTCCTTACCCAAATCGCGTTTCAGGACCTTCGATGGCTCATTCGAGAGACTGGTGATCGAGAGAGCTCGATAGCGGCATTCACCGGGCTCCAACCTGTGAAAAATGCTTCAGGCTCCTCGATCTCCATCCCGGAGCATCCGAACTTTGATAAACAGAATGGCTGGCAACTCCCTGATGCAGTGACCTTGGCGGACTATGGTCTTGGTCATGACATGAGGTCCAATGAACCTCAGCCGGTCGCACCGAAAATGGGATCGGAACGTTTGGATTGGCAGACCGCGCAAGACCGAGAAGAATCGTGGGAAGAACGTAAGGCTCATGCTCAACTCATCCGTAGAATAGGCCCGGATCAGCCAAGAAAGCCAACCGACGAATCAAGTGAAGCCCATCCACAGCAGGCTCTTAGTCTGTAAGAGCGCTACAAGAAATCTCAACCCCCATCATTCTCCAAACGGAAGGCAAAATATGCGGTATGGAAAGTCGATCAGGATTCACCTTAAGGACGGAACGATATCCGGAATCCGGCATTCAGAAGTCATGAATCGGTCTGCCCAAGCAGTAGCGTGCCCTCGGGGTGCAATGGCTGACTTGGGTGATTTTTACGAGGAACTTCCGGGTGAGAGTCATACTGGCATCTACTTCCTTTTTGGAGAAGAAGACGGGAGATCCAAGGCCTATATCGGTGAATCTGAGGACACTTCGAACCGAATATTGAGACAGGCCAAAGATAAAGAATGGTGGACTGAAGCGGTCATCCTCACAAGCAAGGATCAAATTCTCACGAAAGCCCATGCACTCTATCTAGAGCGTAAGTGTTACGATATCGCAGCCAATATCGATCGCTTCATTCTCGACCAAGATACACCATCGGGTGCTAGTCTGGCTCCGGCGGATAGCGAGCCAATGGATGAGTTCGCGGAAGACATTCGACTGCTTCTCGGTGCCTTTGGCTATCGAATTCTTGAGCCTAAGAGAAAGGTGACCAAGGACGAAAGCAGCGACAACCCACTAAAACAGATTTACCGATTTAGCCCCCGTGGGGCGGAAGCGAGGGGAGAGTTGACGGATGAGGGTTTTGTCGTTCACGAGGGTTCCACGGCCGTAATCCAAGAGCAGGATAGTTTACGGGAAGTATACCGATCCAGGCGTAACGAATTGGTAGAGGAAGGCAGCCTCCAGAAGGAAGACAAACTGTTAGAATTCCAAAATGACATTGTTTTCAACAGCCCTTCATTCGCCGCAAATATCATCGCCGGATCACCGCAAAACGGCCGTGAAGTTTGGTGCACCGAAAGAGGTAAGCCACTAGGCAAACTTCAAGATGAATTTGAGGAGAAGATCACTCGCCGCAATCCGAGCGAAGGCACTTAATTCCTGAGATAGTGAAGTAGTTCATTCGAATTCATGGAGGAGGTTTCCCATGTCGAAAAATTCCACTGATGAGTTTATCAAAGAACAAATTTCTGGGAATCTAGAGAAGATAGAGAAGATGCTGGGAGATCTTGATATACCCTATACGGACCAACTCGAAGGTGAAGTGCAGACCCTGAGGACGCTACTCGCTGAGCAACGACCTCCACGGTTGGCACTTGTCGGAAGACGCGGGTCGGGGAAATCGTCCTTGATCAATGCGATTTTCAATGAACGGGTTGCGGATGTCGGCCACGAAGGAGCGATGACTGGTGAAGCTACGTGGTGGCCGTATTCAAGTGAACACGGAACAATCGAGGTTTTGGACACTCGGGGTCTTCAAGAAGGATCCAGTCCAGAAAAGCAAGTCGAGGAAGACACGGCGATCGATTCAATTCGTTCCGCCCTTTCCGACAAACCCGCTGATGCGGTCCTCTTTCTCGTCAAGGCCAAGGAAGTCGACTCAGCGATCGATAGTGACATCGAGTCTCTGGGTAACTTGACGAGTTGGATGGAAGAGAAGTTCGGGCATCAGACCCCTGTTCTCGCAGTGGCGACGCACTGCGATGTCGTCGAACCTAAGAAGGTTGAGCTTGATGATCCCGATTCATTTCCTCGAGAAGCTGTCGATGAAAAGGAGGCGAGGATTGACAGAATTCGCAAGGACCTCGAACGCAAGCTTCGAACCCACGAGCGTCTCAACAGCGACATTCTGAATGTGGTTGGTGTGAGTTCCTACGTTAGTTGGGCGGAAGACGGATCGATGCGATTCGATGACCGTTGGAACATTGACGAATTCACCCGCTATCTTGTCGATGATCTCCCTGACCAAGTTCGATTTGAGCTAGCACGCCTCTCTCAGGCGAAAATGCTCCAGCGGAGAATTGCCAACCGGCTGGTGAACGCCTGCTCAGTTGTCTCTGGTGCTATCGGTGCGGCACCGACTCCCGTCGCCGATATTGCTCCACTGACCGGCCTACAGGTATCCCTCGTGTTGGGAATCGGTTACCTCTCCGGTCGTGATTTCAACACCGAAACCGCGCTCGAGTTTATGGGCGCCATGGGTGTCAATACCGGTGCAGCATTCGGATTCCGCGAAGCAGCTAGGGCCCTGGCTCAACTGGTCCCGGTTGCTGGAAATGCCGTTTCTGGCGCTGTTGCATACGGAGCAACCTACGGTCTGGGTAAAGCGGCTATCAAATACTTCATCGGCGATGCTGACGCAGACGAGGCCAAAGAAGTCTTTGAGCAGGCCTCCGATGAAGCAGAAAAAGACTACTGATGAGACGACTAAACAAGCACAGCTCCGGCATACAGCCTTTCAATTCGAAGGGGCGGAATGCGGCAAGACTATACCCTCGACGACTTCTTCGCTCTCTGCCTGGACGGAATCGAAGCAGAAATCGCCGCCAACGAAGAGAACCTGGCTCAGGCTGGTCTGAACGGTGGGCTCAAAGTCTTTGAAGGACACGTGACCCACGCGAATGGCTCCGGCGGTGGAACGGCGAGGGAAGCCTCCCACCAACTCACCTATTACGAGTTTGCCTACGAGAATCCACTCGTCTGCCAGGAATCTGGCGAGGAGATCCCGATCGAACTCCCCTCAGGGTCGACCTGCTCGTTTTTCGGCCGCGGTTCGACCGTCGAGGGGCGAGTGCAGGACCACCTTCCTGATGAAAAACGTCTGGTGGTCGGGCTGCGGCAGACCGTCGGCGAGTCCGGCGTCAGTGGAAAACTGGAGTTCGATCCGAGCTTCCTTCTGACCAGCCTCGGCCAATCCATCGAGAGCGTGCAGCGAAAATCGAAGCAGGTCCCCCGTTTGGCACGCCGCGCCGAGAAATTTCTCCATGGTGAGTGGCTCGATTCAAATCGCGAAGCGAACGAATCATCGCAGAGGCTGCCCGAAGTGGCTGACTCGATGGTGCTGAATCGGTATCAGAGAAATGCCGTCGCCAATACACTCGCCGATTCCCACCATCTCGTCTGGGGCCCTACGGGCACTGGAAAGACGCTGACCCTTGGCGCCGCTGCAAACTGCCTTCGCGCAGACAGTGACGACGATGGGAAGATCCTCGTCACGGCGCACACCAATGTGGCGTTGGACAACGCCATACGGGCGATCGTCGACCAATGGGGTAACGCTGCGAGCGACAATTCATCTCAGGCGTTCGGCCAAAAGGTCGGTCTCCTGCGCCACGACCTTCCCAGACATCTGGATTCGTCGAGCCAACGATTCTCTGCTGGATTATTCGACGATTCGGCCCGAGATATCCCTGGCTTCCTCGACGCGCTGCACGAACTTGAAGGTTTCATCGACGACGCCTTCGACAATTTCTCGGTCGATGAGGCAACGAGCCTGAGGCGCCGTGCCGGCTCGGCGCAGCAGCGAGCCGCAATCCTTCTGGAGGATTCGACACCGAAGGAGGCGGAGGAATCCAAACTGGGCGAGTTGGCCTCACAAGTGAGTGAGCTAACGCACAAGGCCTTCAGGGAGAGCCTCTCCGCGGCAAACATTGTGTGCTGCACACTTTCCCGGCTGCACATCGACTTCGACACCTATTCCGAACTCGACTGGCAGAAAGCACTCGTCGATGAAATCAGCATGGTGGGTATCGCCCAGTTGGTGCCCGTCCTGAATTTGGATTGCTCCATCGCCGGCTTCGGGGACTTTCAGCAGCTTCCTCCCATTGTTCAAAGTGTAGAGACAGCCGCAAAGCGAGGATTGGGCACACACCTTTTCGACTGGGTTGATGCGAGCGATACCAACCAGCGTGATCCACGCCGAACTATGTTGGAACGCCAGTATCGCATGGAGGAGGCAATCTGCGCGCCCGTTCGAGCGAACTTCTACAATGAACGACTGGAGACGGCGCCATCCGTACAAAACCGATCCTCCAAGTTCGCATCGGCTACAGGTCTGATCGACACCTCTCACCTAGACAGCGAGGTGGAGGTGGCCGGGAAGTCGAAGGAAAACCGCCGACACGCGTCGCTGGCGAAGTCAACGGTTCGCACTGTGGTCGATGAACTCAACACGGCCGACGTCGGGGTCATCGCCCCCTATGCAGCACAGGCGGAAAGGATCCGCAAAAAATTGAAGCCGTTGAGTCGAAAGCACCCCACAATCGAGGTCTCGACAGTCCATAGCTACCAGGGGCGCGAAAAGGAGGTCATTATCTTTGATTCGATGACCTCACCTGGCGAACCGATGCCGTTTCTCAGCGAGAATCGGAATCCGTCGATCAACAACATGCTCAATGTGGCCTTTTCCAGGGCCGAACGGCTACTACTCATCCTCTCCGACACAACAGCTCTAGGTGAGGAATTCTCGAGCACTGAGCCAATTGTGAAGACCATTCGCGGCTACGAGTTCAGAATGGATCCGTCGCAGGTGTTCGCCTTTCAAGCCGACTCATCCGAGTCCCGACAGCTAATCGACTATCTCGAACGTTTTCGAAATTGACTCTACCGACTCCCGGCCCCGGAGACACCATGTACCTCACTGATGTCGCGAACGTCTCTCCCGACAAGCTCCTCGAATTCGACATTCCGACAAACGATCTTCGCAGGCTCCATCGGGCTGAAGATGAAGAGAGCTTTTTCGAAATCGTCCGGTCCCTAGACGCAAATGAACGAAATTCCCTCACGAGCCACCTGCTTCGCGAAGCATCCGAACAAGTACAGAGGGAAATCCGCAAGCGCTTCGACACCGAGGGTGTTTCCATTCGGGGCCTTTACGATGAGATACTGGAGCTAACGCCGGAACAGGAACGTATCGTCGATTACGAAGATGACAGTCCGCTCATCGTCCAGGGTGTAGCCGGCTCGGGGAAGACGACGGTCGCGGTTCACAGACTGAGAGAGGCCGCGAAGTCATCGAACTTGCTCGATGGAAACTACTTGCTCCTGACCTACAACCGGACGCTGGCCAAAACCTCCGAGCGGCTCCTCCGAAAGGCCTGCGTTGGGGCCATCCCAGAAAACGCGGAGGTCATGACGTTTCACGCGTGGCTTCGGTTCCTGCTCCAGCGCAACGACGTTCCTGTGAACTTCGTTTGGGACCAGACCAGTGATGAACTCGTCGAAGAGGCCGTCGATGAGGCTTTCGACGAGGCTCCCCCGGGTGACCAAAACCTCATCGCAGATCTGCGAGACGAAAGTACGGCCTTCTGGAAACGCGAGATCGAATTAATCGCGGAAGACTGCCGGGGCGACAACCAGTCTTATTTCAATCACAGCCGCTCCAGCCGTAGCAAGGACTGGCACAGCTATGCCGAATCGAACCTCGCCATGGCTGTATACAGAAAGTACCGAGATAAACTGAAAGATCGCGGCCTTATTGACTTTAATACGATGTCCGAACGTTGCCGGGAGGTCATCGCTGGCGACGGGAAGATTCCAAATTACGAAGAAATCGTCGTCGACGAAACGCAAGACTTCTCAAGTAGCGCGGCCAAGCTACTGACCGACGTAGCCGACGCGAGCGAAAGCCACCTCACGTTCTTGGGCGACACTGAACAGAGTATCTACGGCCGTGAGTTCTCTTGGGACCGCATTAGTCATTTCCTGGACGACCACGAGAAGATCTTTCTGGAAACCAACCACCGGACTCCTGAATTGGTGAAATCTCAGGCAGAACGAATCTCTCAAGGACAGGATGGGCCTCTACCTAGTGCCGATTCGGAGGAAGACAACGTCATTCTCGTCGAATGCGACGGAGAAGACTCAGTTGAACAGATGCTGGTAAATCGCGTCCGAATCAAAGATGCACTCGGTACTGAGAGAAATCGCATTGGTGTGCTGTGCCCCCGCAAAAAAGTGGCGAAAAAGGCGATGGACACACTCAAGAACGCTGATATCGGGGTCGACTACTACAAGGAAGGAGATGACGGCCTCGACTTCTGTGACCATTCTGTAAAAGTCTGCAGCGTCAAGTCGGCCAAGGGCCTTGAGTTCGATGAGGTGATTCTACTGCGACCAGAGAGGGCGTATTTCCCAGGGCAGAAGAGCAGATCAGACTACATAGGCCAAGATTATGACCACCGAAAACAATTGCAGCGGCGACAACTGTACGTGGCGATGAGTCGAGCGAAGGAGAACGTGGTGATCATCTACAACGGAGAATTTCTATCCCCCTACTTCGACGACCTCGACGAGCAAGGCGTTTCAAAACATCGCCCGGGCAAGTACGAAGGTGCGATTGAGTACCTTTCGGATGACTAGACTCGAACTGCTTCATGATTCGCCAGAGGATCTTTTCAGAGCCGGCAATTGGCGCAAAAATCAGTAGTCACGACAAGCAGAGTTAATCCAACTTGGAGAACTTGAGATGGTCGATAAGAACGAAATTCTGGAATACGCCGAGGACATCAAAGAGGAGCGACCGGACACCAGCAAGGAAGAAATGCGGAAATTCCTCGAGGCCAAGTTCATCCACGACAAGGACCCGCGCGAAATGGCCGCGGTCCGCGGTAAGGCTCTCGGTGCGATGAACAATCCTATGGACTGGCTCCGCGGACTTGCCAAAATCTTCAAGGGTGCCAACCAATATGTCGATGACAATAGGGCCAAGGGTATCAAAGATATGATCGATGGTGTGGTGGAAATCATCTACTGAGCCACTCCCCCAATCGACTCAGCGAGTGGGGCCAGGACCAACACCCGGGAACGCTAGCTACGCTCGGGCAAACCGGCCAGTTGTCGAAGTCCATTCAGTCCCTGGACTTTCAGCCAGACTGTATCCTTACCTGTGTCGATCTCGAAATCGTCCCCCTGACGTGCCGTCGAGACGCATACTGCCTCGAACGAGAGATTGGACCCATCCCCTGTGGCTATGCGGTTGTACGCCTGTCGATGGTTGCCTCGCGCACGAAATGCCTCCTGTGCCAGCGAACGCAGTAGGTCTCGACGTTCATCGCGACGTTCTTCGCCCGGCTTGCCACGGAACCGTTCTCGCAATTTCTTCCTGGCAGTCGCTGCCTGCTCTCGCCCGTCGTAGGTTTCTGCCTTGGCGCTACCCTTTGATTCAATCGCCACGATTCTCACCCTGTTTTTGTCGTCAACCGGCACAACAGCGATGAAATCACCACGGGTTCCACCTCGGCGGGTCCAAGTCCACTTCTGCAGACTATCCATCGACAGGAGTACGGTTCCCTCAGGAAACCCTTCAACCATCCATCTGGGCATCCCTCCAAGATCAGACAATTCACCACGTGTCGAGGAGGCAAAGAGCGCGACACCCATGTGACCGATGAGCTCGGCTTCCTCTGTGGCACCATCAACGAGCCCCCACAGGTGGCGAGTGACCGCCGGTGCCGCCCGGTGAGTTGCTTCGTAGATTGCATCCGCCAGTTCCCCGGACACATCTTCTTGGGAATACAGCTTAGAGAGACCCCGCTTGACGGCATCACGTTCTCGAGCTGGTTTGTGCTTGCCAATCACCGTGACTCGCCATCCAGTTTTGCGATGGTAGTCGGCCAATGTCACATTTAGATCTTCGGCCTGCAGGTCTGCGTCCGCGGGGACATTGAGATCGTCCAACGCCTCTGCCCCAAATACGGGATCGGCAATCACTACACGAAGAGCATCGTCGGCCATTGCGAGATGCGTCTCCAGCATCTCCTGACCCAGCCCGTGGGCACCGGAGGCATCGAGGGTCAAACCCAAAATGCGCGGCAATGTATCGGCTTCACCTCGCCAGTGGCGGATTACGAGCTCTTGAAACACCTGTTCCAAGTCACCGTAGGCCGGTAATTCGCCTTCTTCGATAGCGCCAGGGCTGGGACGATCCTCACTCGGCTCTTCGACTTTCAGGGAGCTCCAAGACTGAGATATGGCGTCCCAGGCCATAGCGGAAACTGCCGATTGCTCTTCGCGGGCGACACGGACGCTCCATTTCGCCCGTTTGGACCAAGGGCGTACCAGAAGTCCGATATGCTGACTCGGTTGTCTTTCCCCAGCCCCAAAGCGTGTGACTTCAAGAGGTGAGCGAGGGTCATCTGGCCTGAGTTCGGTCATCGCTTCGATGACCGGGGACAACTCGTCTCCCTCATCTAGGCTGGAGAGTTTGGCCTCAGTGGCGGGGACCTCGAGGTCGTTGCCCAACACAAGGTCCACACCTTCCGATACAGCCCCGGCATCCGTGGCCCGTCCGGTAAGAGCCGTACATAGCTGGAGCGGTTTAATGCCCCGATCCGTCTCACTTTTTTCGTGGAGGTGCGCCGTCATCCGTCTGCGCATGGCCGGAAAGCACGCGCCGGCCAGACGATTCAGAATTGGTCGCAACGGCATAACCAGATCGGGCTCGCGGTCCTTGGGGTCCTGAAAGGGAATATAGATCTGGTTCCAGGGGTCATCAGTTTCTTGCGGTACTAGAAATCCTTCGTCTTCCCCTCCGTCCCAAGAATGCGCCGAGGGGATGACAAGCGGTGTATCTTCGACACTCGGAACGTGGGTCAACGGCACGTCCCGAAGAGTCCCCGCATCCCCGAGCGCGTCGACGAGTTCTTCAAAGGCCTCCCGTTCAAGCCGCGCCAATCGCAACAGACGAAGTGGGTGGTAGCCAAAGATTCGGTAGGCCTGATCCACTTCCTCCTTTTTTGGAGCCCGGTGGATCCCGAACTGGAGGAAGGTATCGAGAGGTCCTTCGGCAATACGGGGGGCAATGTCGCCAGCGACTTCGAAGAGATGGGCAAATTGGACAGCTGCTTTCCAGTAGGTGACAATGAATTTCCTAGCCTCCTCCCACTGTAGATCGTCGGAGAGAGATGTGTGCAGACCTGTTTCCTCACCAAAGCCACTATTCCCGGCCACCTCCGGATATTTCTCCCACGCCTCTTGCAGGTCTTCGAGCGCTGCAACCAGGTGCGCGCGGACGTCTTCGAACTCGTCTAACTGTTCTGCTCCGGTCTTTATCTCTTTCAGCGCCTGTGCTGCCTCTGCAAAACGCCTCTTGTCGGACGCAAGGGCTTTGGATCGAGCAGATTCCTCGCGCAGGGCGCGACGTTCCCAGCGCCACGGCATTGCGAAGAGAAGATCAACCGGCTCGGATTGTCTTCCACGACGGTCTCGTGGCTCGACTTCAACACAGATGTAGTACTGAGTGGAATCTTTCTGCAATACATCCAGCCCCTCTATCCGCTTCAGCAGCCGCTGCCCGAAGTTGCGGAGATCTCCGTCCGCGTTCTCTCCGAAAAGATAGCAGCGCTGGTTCGCACATTCAGGAGACTTATTCCCGTCCTCGTCCCGGGACACCAGTGCCAACGATACTGAGTGGATTCGCATCGGCGCATCCTCGGATGCTGCTACTCGGCCGGGAAAACTTTCCTGCAGTGCGCGCACGGCCCAAAGAGCATCCTGTACAGGAAGTCCCGGTGCTTCTGGCTGGCGCGATGGCCCCAGATCCGGGAGCGGCGCAAGGTTGTGGAAATCGCGACGCCGCGCTTCTTCTCTATGATCAAGATACGCGTCCAGACGTTCTTGGCAGAAGGTTATCGACCGTTTGGACCAGCCCAGGTTACCCCGGTAGATGTCCCGCAGTGCTGTGTCGTTTATGTCGTCGGGCTCGAGATCGTCGCGATCCCTGAGTTCGTCTTCCAGCCATTCGTCGAACTTTCTATGGGCCGGAGTCTCCTGCCCGGTGTCGTCGGTCCTCGACGAACTCGCCCGTTCTCCGCGCAGTGTTTTTCGAATGCTCTTGTGCGTATCCCCCGGGTCGAGCTTTCCGCCTCGGGTTCCGCCGATCACCCTGGCGAAGGTATTCCAGGCCTCCTTGGGACTTTCGCGGAGCCAGTCCGGAGAGTCTTTATCGGTCAATTGGAGCACATGGCGGAACATGCTGTTCAAATCAGCTTCGCGTTCCTTTGCGATTACCTCCAGTTTTCTCGCCAGCGAATCGACATCCTCCGACTCCTCCTGGAATCGCCTCCGGAATAATTCCTCTGGAGATTCGGGAAGTTGCGCGGCTACGATTTCGCCGACAGCATTCAGTGTGTCGCCGGCCATGGCACCGACGCCAAGTAGGATTCCGCCCTTCGAACGCCTTTCTTCATCCTCGAGTTTTTTGGTCGCGACCAGCCCGTCCCCGGACTTCCATGCCATCCAGTCCCGTTCACACGCGGCGAATAGGAGGCCCTCAAGTTTTGACGCGTCGACATCGCTGTTGCTGATGACCCCGACGAATGCGGTGGCCATGCAGCGTGCAGCTTCTTGCGTCGAATCCTGGAAGTTCAAGGCAGGAACATAAACGTGCATCGAGCCGGGCGGAGCTTGCCGTTTTGATATCCAATCTATCCATGTCGGCTCTGCCAATACGCGCCATCCAGCTTCCCAACCCGCAAATCTGCTGCGAGCCAACTTTTGCGTATCTTGAACTGATTCTGTGGCGTCATTCATGGCATTAATGATCGACTGTAGAGCGGATGTGTGGTCGGAGAATTACTCCCAAGGGGAGCGAATGAGGCTTGCCCCGTCCGAACCTGCGTTCAAAAGTCCCAGGGTTTCCAGTTTTCTTCTGAAGATTTCATCAAATTCGATGGCAACCGGTGCGGCCATTCGCAGGGTGTTCCGGGGAAGACGGTCACGAATATCTTCCCCCGCTTTCTGGGCGAACAACCCCGATTCTAGCGAGAGCTCCTGGAGACGTTCGACGGTTTGCTCCGTCTTTGCATCGCTGTCGTGCGCGCAGTGGTACCAAGCAAGGATGCGGATGAGGTCGTCGACTCCTCCGTCCATGGTCAGGTCGAAGCTGGTATAGGCCGTGGGAGGAGTGAGAAACCCGCTGGCCAGTCCCACGGCTTGCAATGCTTCTTCACCGTGCGAGTCAACTGACTCGTTCAATCCGAACCAACGTTCATGGATGGCGGAGTAGTACTTCTGGCCCTCCCCGCCGACCTTCGGAACCATCACCGGTGACCCTTCGCCCCTCATGTCATGGAGTTCCCGGAGGCCCGTGAGCATTAACCACCAGCTCGCCCAAGTGCCCACAAGCCACCATCGTTCCGCCGCTGAAAACGGCACATTCTGTGAAAGTAACTTCGCCAAGACTTTATTTGCCCGGTGTGGGGTCTCCGGCTCAGATCCTCGACCCCGGCACTCCTCCAGCTGATTGCCTTTGAGACCTGCTCCCATCCACTGGTGAGCGAGCAAAGATGACGGATGTGTGTCGAACGCCTCTTCGTCGTGGGCCCATGTAGCCCGCAACAAACTTCGAAAGTCGCCCCGCATCCGTCGGTTCCCGGTCAGTCCCAGGGCGTTTGCGCACGCCGCTCCGAGCTCGGGGCCGTGGTCGAAGGTAGTCAGGTGATCTTTCCCCCCGGCGTGTTTTACACCCACATTCAAGGTGCATACGGACCATGGAAAAGCCGGCGCCACGAAATTTGTCCTCTGGCGCAGGACCCGAACCGAACCGGCGCCGATGGCCTCCCGCAGCGCACCGTGCCTGCCCTTCTCTTCGACTTCGTCCAGTTGCGGCTCCATGCCGGCCCACTGCAAGAGGGCCGAAGCGCATGCTGCCGGGGTAGCGGCAATGGTCGCATCGGTGATGCCGGAGCCGGACTCAGGCCAGAGAGATTTGAGTGTTCCCAGAACGGATACGTCATCATCGCGGTTCCTGTCCCGGATTACGTTCGAAGGACCTTCGGTAGGGGGACGCAACGTCACCGGGTCGTTGGTATCCTCACCCAGAATCGTCTCAAAGGTCACAAGTCCGTCTAGCGGCTCCATGAGACGTTCCTTCCATTCGGCCACCGTTCCGTCCAGCCAGGTATTAACCTGACCCTCTCGACTCCCGAGCGAGGCGTTTGCACCGGTCCCTTCTCCGATTCGGGTCAGGTTCTCGAATAGCTCTAGGTCAAGGACCAGCGTCGGCGAGTCACTGAGCCCGGACGGGCCCTTCAGTTTAAGCCGAGGCAGGATCAACCCGCGCTCCACATAAGGGCCGAAGTCAGTTGTCGTCGGCTGAAACCGTGCCTGATCTCGACTCACGGCACTTCTAAGAACACGCCAGCCGTCGACTCCGCCACGGGTACCCGGTTGAATGGGACTGGTCAGAGGAATGACCTCGTCGCTGCCCGGCACACGCTGAGCACCCCAGGCAAACTGGGCGAGCCCCCTAAAAAGCCAGTCGGGGACATTCTCCATTTCAGCCCCTTCTTCCAGTTTACCCACGCTCGCCTTGATAGCCGAATGCGCACTGTCAGGGACTGTTTCCCCAGGCAGGTCTTTGAGCCCTCGTTTGATCTCGACAATCGATTGAGCCGTCTCTCCGAGGTCTCGGCAGAGCTGCAGGAAATCGCCTCCGGAGCGGAAAGGAAGCGGTCGGTCGACTGTTTCGGAGCGTCCGACGAAGAGATCGACGAGCTCCTTAATGGCGCGCCGTCGGATAACTTCATCTCGCTTCGAGGCGATCTGAAATTCGCCATCCTCCCAGGGAACTGCGACGCGAGCGGGATCCATGCGGCGCAGGTACTGGACGATGTTGCTGAGGGCTGGAACCGGGTCCCCGTCCTGAAAGAGGACGCTGAGCGCCTGAGAGTCGCCATCGATCAACGCCTCCGCAACGGCCCCTGCCAACGCCATGCCTTCCCTGAATGTCACGTGGTGTCCGCAGGCCTCGACCAGCGACAGTACCACGGAGACACGGTCCGCCCATTCTTGGGCTGATACGGAATCAACATCTCCAGACTTCCGGATCTCGGAGTTCAGCGCGTTGAATACACGTGAGGCAAGCTTCCAGACAGGTGCTTGTCGAAATTCGTCCTGTGAGTTCGCAGGGCCCGAGACCAGGACTCTTCGGTCAAGTGGAACCGCTAGACGGCCCTCTTCATCGACAAAATGGGCCTCATCTTCGAATTGGAGTGCATTTTCGAGCCATTGTCGCGCCGCCTGGCCTTCAACTTTCGGCACCAGCTCACGAAATTTGCCTCGGTTTACGCCGATGACATAACTCGCTCTCTGCTGTTCAGCGCTTGATCCTCCGTTTTCCCGGCTACATTCGCAAAATGCCTCCTCGAGAAAGCGAACTACCTCGTCTTCGGCCGTGAGACTCGGGTCATTCAAGAGGTGCAGACCGCGCTGCCCGAGCTGGTTCTCTTTTTCCGGATCGAAGCGAATGACCTCACGGTCACACCGCGTGGCGGCCGCTTCTAGCTGGCCGAAGAAGTGCGATTTGCCGTCTCCCGCATGGGCCAGCAATAGAAGGGAGCGAACAGGTTCACCTTCGTTCCCTCTAACCAAACTCGAAGCTTCATCCTCGTCTGCACCTAGAAGTCCATCGAGCTTGGTGTTGACCTGGAGGGACTTCTCTCGAAGCGTCGCCTCCAGTTCGCTGTCGTCCCGATTCCCGGTCTTTAGATCCTCAAGCCAGTCCAGGTCCATTCTCGTTCCAGCGATTCAAGTTCAAATGAGACCTCGATTATTTTCTATTAGCGGCCACGGGTCCGGCTGAGCTTTAGACCGATGTTTCGGCCGTGGCCTCTTCATCAGCAGAAACCTCATGGGGAGGTCGAACCCCTGACACGCGTTCAAAGAGTCTGGCGAGGTCGTCAACGTCGACGATACCTTTCTCAATGTCTCCGCTGGCGGCCGTGAGGACTCGCTGCCAAAGCCTCTCTTTCGTTAAACTGTCCGTTTCATCCATATAGCCTTGCTCGAGAAAGTATTCTTTGAGCTCCTCCGTCTTGTTGGTGCGAAAGCGATCAACCTCACCATTTCTGAGGGCCCCGACGATGACGGAGGCGTCGCCGTCGAATTGTTTGGACAGCTCGGCAACCCGGTCGATAAATGTGTCACTGACGGCACCGGAGTCTTTCAGGGCCTGTCGATCGACGCGCTTTCCACGACCGACCCGCCACCCCTCTGCAAATGCGTTGAGGGCAGTCGCACGGGCACGAAAGACTTGGAATTTTCGGGGGGATAGGTCGATTGCAGAAAGACTTTCATATTCCGCGAGTCCTCGAAGCTGCCCCCACTGAGTCACTCCGGCGTCCAGTGTGCGGAAAAGCTGCCGATTATCCTCGATGAGATACCACAGGTGAATAGCGCCGAGACTCATTCTGGGAGTCCAGTCCGGCACATCTAGTTCACTGCCATACTCGGCGTGAGACATAGAATCGACCGGCTCCGTGACTGACCCGACGTACGAGGGGACAATCTCTGGCAAATCTTCCGTCCAAGCACTCGCCTGACCGCCATCTTCGTCCGTATCCCCCAGACGAAGGATTCGGTGCGAGACATCGGTCGAATCGAGGTATTCGTGCCACTGCGCGACCTCGTCTTTCTGCGCGGTCAGATAGAAGACCTGCCGCTTTCGGGCGATGGTTTCGATCGCCTCGATGATCGCACGTGCCCGCTCGTCATCGCTGTTTGCTAGGGTTTCATCCAGCACGAGTGGAAGTCGGCATCCGTCTTCCTGGGTATTCAAAAAGGCGATCCGTACGGCCAACAGCAATTGAACACGCGTTCCGCTGGAAAGTGTGTTTAACTCGAATTCACGCTCGAGCACCTCATCCCAAGCTCGAAACTCCGGTTCGTCGCCGTCCCCGAGTTCAAGCCGGTAGCGACCGCGTGTAATTTCGGCGAATAGCTCCCTGGCGCGCTCAAAGACCCGAGGCAATTGAGCATCACGGGTCTGTGTGCGAAGAAACTCGGCTAGCTGATACCCGGCAATTCGCTCGTAATCGTCCCGGCGTTCCTTCTCCAGTTCGACGAGGGCCTCTCGGTATTCAGCTCGCGCGTTCTCGATGTCATGGGATTTTTTCGCGTCTTCGATGCGCGTTTCGATGGCCGTGACCTTCTCACGTATGTCGTCAACCTTCCCCGCTTCTCTCTCGAGAGCTTCGAGCCTGTTTTCAAGCTCGTCGATACTCTTTTCGAGCAGCCCTTCGTAGAAATCCTCCATTCTTTCGACTTTCTCCTGCTCCCGTTCAGCAGCCCGCTTCGCGTGGTCAACCTCGTCTTCGGCTTCCTCGAATTTCTCATGATTTGAACAGAGTTCGTGCAGCTTGGCCTCGTCGCCGGGCTCAAGTTTGAGGGTGCGAAACAACTTGTCTCGCTCAGACCTTGCATCGTCGAGCTCGGAGTTGGCCTTCTGAAGTTCCTTTCGCGCACCAGTCAAATTTTGACGTGTCTCCCGATGTGCTTCGAGAGCATCCTTCAGACTTTCGAGCTGGCCGGAGGCTTGGGAACTGTCAGTTGGCTCGCCGAATCCGAATGACCCGACCTTTTCTCCCAACTTTGCCAGCAGATCGTCCCGACGTTCTTGTTTACACTCCAAGACCCTCTCACATCGAGAGACTTCGGAGCGGGCGTCCTGCCACTGCCGAAGTCGTTCGACAAATACATGGAGCTGAGACTCGCCAGCTTCCGGGGCAACACCGAGAGAAGCAGCGAATCCATCTCGCTTGTCTACGAGTTCCTCGAAGTCGGACTCGACTTCCCCCATTTCATCTTCGTGACTCTCCCACTCGTCCGATTTAATCGCCTTAAGTTTACTCTCTGCCCATCGATCGGTCAGTGAGTCCACGTATTTTTCAACAAACGCTTCATCCCATGAGTCCGGTTCCGGCAGCGCGAGCTTTTCAAATTCTCGGCGATACCGATCGGCATCTCTGTCGGTTTTATCGGTATTGTCCCGTTGACTCAGCAAGTAGGCAGCAATGAATGGGACAGCCGCCAATAGCAGGAGGGTCAGCCAGGCCAGATGAATAGTCGCGGCGAGAATAGTGGTGACTATGACGAACGATACGCCCGCTGAAACTATGAGCCACAGAACCGTACCCTTAGAGCGGGATGGGTCCGTCTCGTCGGGCTTCGCAGTCAACCATCGTTGAAGCTGCCTAATGCCGTCTCGAAGCTCCCGGGGCGACGGTTGCTCCGGGGCTTCGGAGCCTCCGAAGAGACGTTTGATATGTTTCAGGTACTTCCGTTTTGCCCGAATATCTTCGAACTTTTTGACGAGATCAGCCAAATCTCCGACGTCCGAGACGTCTAAGGAAGCAGCGGCTTGCTGATCGACGGTCCCTTGGATTCGATTCCATTCGCGCGTCGCCTGGTTGCGTGCTGCTTGGAGGTCCTCCTCGGCGCCTTCGATCTTACGTTCAATCCCCTTGAGGTTCTCGACTCTGTCCGACACCTCGTCCAGAAGCCCGTCGGGCAGACCCTGTTCCGGTATCACGTTTTTCTGGAGGGCGGCCTCGGTCTTCCTTATTTCCTTCTGGGCGTCTTGTTTTCTCTGCTTCGCCTTCGAAATTCGATTCTGTAGGTCTTTGAGGTCTTCAGACTCGTCTCCTTCGACCTCCTCCATTACCTCCGGAAAGTCATCAAGCTGGCGCTTTGCTTCAGATAGCTCATTTCGGCTTTTGGCGTACGTGATCGCCTGCTTGACAAGGCTGACCTTCGATTCGGCCTCCCGCGCATCGTCCAGTTCATTGCGCAGCTCCGCAAGTTGGTCCTCCTCTTTTTTCAACTCCTTCTTTTGGGCTTCTGCAGTCTCGACCTTTTTTTCTTTTTTCTTGACCCGTTTGGTCGTCTGTCCCTTTCTGATGTCTTTGTCCACGAACCCGGACTGTCTGGCGGCCTTTGCCACGTCGTACCCTCCGCGGGCCTCCGCCAAGATGGTCCGAGCGAAGTCTTCGTTGGTGGTCTGAAGCAGCTCATGGAGATACAGGTGGTATCGGTCGCTGTGATCCTCCGGAGGGAGAGCGTGGTTCGAGGCGTCGGCGCCGTCGGATCGACGGGTTACATGTCCGGCATCGATTCTGATGGTCCAATCTGCTGAGTCCATCCCAAACGAACCCGTGATATCTACGTCGGTCGCATCAATATCGTCGGGCCAGATCAAATGATGAACGGCGCGAGCAAGCGTCGACTTCCCCGATGCATTTGGGCCGTGAATGACGTTGATACCCTGTGAAAGCTCGTCCACGTGCAGACCGGCATGGGGCGGACGAAAGCCGTGCATCCTCTGGATTTTAAGAGACTGGAATGTGAGGCTCTCATCCGTCATGATTGCTCCTCTTCTTTGGTTTGAGCCATCAGAGTTTCCAGCAAGATCATCCCCTGCTGAAAGAGGATTTCGCGAATGTCCTCGTTATCCGGTAAACCCCCGGCTTCAGAGGACCGTCGAAGCGGTGCGTAGGCATTCGTCTGACTGGCATCGTCCATGGACTGTTTAGTGGCCATAAGCAGTTCTCTCGCTTCCTCGTCCAAGGTCCCCTTCTGGAGGTCTACAAGAAGTCCGGCAAGCACTGCTGGTGGATCACTACCCTTGGCGAGTTCCTCGAGGTTCCGCTCCGGCCGGGTATCGAAGTCGATACGGTCAATCGTTGCCGTGCGGTCATCAAACGGTATTTTCAGGTTGGAGATGATGCTTGCGCGTTGCGCTTCAAATTCACGCCGTAGAGACGTGCGTCCAGTACACCGGATGCGATAAACGGCCCGACGCAGGCTCTCTGATTCCTGCCCGTGTTTTTTCAGGGCTTCCTGAACTCGGTCGGTAACAGCACTGCGAAACTGCCCGCCAGCATCGATGTCGCCGACTTTAAGTTCGATTTCCTCGTAGCGAACTGTCGCTTGTGGAAGTTGACGAGCCTGCAGTTGGCCACCGTCTGTCACCTCAACTAGCCACGGGCCGTGAGCGCCGGGCTCGCCAGGGTCCAACGGCTGCGGCGAGCCAGGATATAGCCCAAGGCTCCCACCCAAGTCGAATTTGGTCGGGCCGTGAATATGCCCAAGCAACCATCCGTCGACGGCCGTGCCGCGCAATTCGGCCGTCGAAACTGGGGCATAACGACTGTCGTGGGCGTCCAAATCAGCATGGATAACCCCGAAGACCGGAACGCCATCGTTTATTGGTGTTTCGAAGGACTCGAGCGGCGACCAGCGGACGTGACGTTCGGGATAAGACCAGCCGAGGAACCGAACCAACGGCTCGCCGTCCCGTTCCAGTGTCGCGGACTCCCACCGGCCGCCGCGTCCGAGAAGATGAAAGCGCTCAGTGTCCAGGGTATCGACCAGCTCCGGCAACACGTCCCAGTCGTGATTCCCAGAAACGGCGAAGGTATCGATGTCGTTGCTCGCCAGTTCCTGTAGTCCTCGCTGAAGTGGCCCGAAGGACTCATAGAACTTGTTCTCCTGATCGACGACATCGCCGGTCAGAACCACCGCATCGACATCCTGATTAACCGCGTAGTCGACCATCTGTTCCCAGATGTGCTCAACCGTCGTCTCGGAGGAGCTTGCCGGAATACGCGTGGGGCGGCGACCAAGGTGAATGTCTCCGGTACACAGTATTCGAATCATGGTATTCTTCATTGTCGGCTTGGTAATTTGCGCGGCCCGTTCGAATGAGGAAGGTTTACCGCGATACAACGCCCATTTGCCGACCACGCGGAGGACGGCAGTCTGGTCAACGCTCCCCCAAGTAGTGGGAGCGCAGAAGATGCGCCCAAAAGTATCAGGCGTAACGATAGTCGACAAATAGCCCGAAGGCGCAGGTACACCACCAAACAGCGCTCATCGAACGATGACCGAGCCTGCATTTTCTCAGACCGTGAATTAAAACCTCTCTAAAGAATTACTCTTTGTGGCAGGTTCACTCGCCACCGTCCTGCTCATCGTTCCGGGAATCGCGTTCCCTAACGCGCTTCATCGATTCTGCCGCCTGCTTTCGCATCTGGTCATCACCCCGAGCCGATCCAGAGATTGCTAGAATGTAGAAGTCCTCTGCGATTTCTATGCGTCTGACTTCGTCTTTTTTCTTCATTTGCCCTCCTTTGACTCGGCTCTTCGGCTCATTCCCCAGCTGGCTCCAGATGGTCCGCACGACACATTTCCGGAAACTCCTCCGACGTTTCTCCTTCCGCCCGACCCGAGCAGCGGTTCGCAGCTCAGGAAACGAACTACAGCCGGCACTTCACGAATCTCGTCAATTCGATTGTCACCGCGACCGGATTCGACGGACGTACGTACCCAAATGTGTTCCGGAGCGTCATACCAGCCCTTCGCGCGAAGCTCTGAAAGCACTTCGACCATTCGTTGCCAGTTCGTTCACTCATCGCCAGCGATCTCAGCCAAAACAATTCGCTCCCAATCCTCGTAGCTGACACTTTTTGATGTTGCTGCAGCGTATACAGTGTGTAATGTGTCAGTTAGCATAACCGTGCTACCCACGGCACTTGAGGAGAAGGTGGTATCTATGAGCGAATCCCACTCCAAAAAGCCCAAAACCCTTCGAGATCGGCTCTACGCAGCCGCACCGGGGCGCGAAGATGAAGTCGACCGCCGCCTCCGCTCTTCAGTTCGAGGTTCGGACGCAATTGAGGGAACACAGATTCCCGAGACCTGTAGCCCCCTCACGTCTTCCAAAAGGCGTTCCTCACCCCAAGAGAACTAGAACCCTCGATTGAATCCCATCTCGGTCTCTTTCCGAACTCCTCTCCAAAAATTCTTTCGGCCGACCGGCGATATGCCCGATAGATCAACCTTGCTAACGGCGTAAGCGAGTCTTCCCGCCTAGCTTTCGTGAAAGCCCGGTCAGTCTGATTGCTTGCCCGTTTTAGCATTCCCCAGTCGACCGGAGCCGGGTCGTCGCAATGTTTCGCTACGATTCCTGTCAGGAGCAGGCGACAGACTCTGCCGTTTCCGTCCCGGAATGGGTGGATCTTGCACAGATCGAGATAAATCTTGGCAAGCTCGACCCAAAACCGGCGATTTTCCGACTCTAGACTTGCCAGCGACTTGAGGGTTGGGGCCAGGGCCTCTTCAAACTCCGCCATTTTTGCCTCAATGAATCGAGGGGGAGTTGTGGGGAAGTTCTCCGAGCCTACCCACAACTTGCGGGTACGGTACTCCCCGGCCCAGTTGAATAGGTCGCCAAAGAGCTTCAGGTGAACTTCCCGGATAAAATCAAGGCCAAACTGCGCCCCAAGGGGCCGGTCGAGGACCCAGTCTTGTGCCTCTAGGTGTCGTACTTGCTCACCGTACTTCAACTCCTCCATTGTCAGGTAGTTTCGGGTGCACTCCTCCAGAAGACCTTCTGGATCGTCCCTGTCCATCCCCTCTATGTTGTGGTGAACCACGACCAGCTCTTCCGCACTTATCTCCTTCCGTCCGCCGGACCGAAGCTCGACGAGGAATTTGTCTCCCGAGAGTGAACTCTGAGCGACACACTCGCCCATCTGTAGGTCGCGGACGTTTACCACATCGCCAACCTGGGGATTCCTGGCGACGAACGCGGACGATTCCTGAGAGTAGAACTCCAAGTACTTCGGATTCTCTCGATAGAGCGGCAAATCTCCTTTCGACACGTCGGGAAACTGGTCGAGGAGCGGAAACGGCTCCTTTCTCAACTCCCGTGAGCGGCGATGCTGCGTGAACAGGACCTCTCCGCCGTCGGGTTTTCTGAAGATTTTCAGTGGCCTCCAGTCTCGTGTCATGCGGCATCAGTCCTAATCAGAAATACGCACTTTGCCCCTGTCAAAGTGAACCACTCACGGTTGATGGTAAACGTCCGTTCAGTATAACTCAACCAAAACTCAAGACGCACTAAATCCGAAGCCGGGCCGCAAGGGTCGACGCCAGCGGGGGCGGTCGCTTAGTATTTCTCCGACGCCCATTGTCTTCGACTTGCACATCGTGCTTGGGGCTCCATGCTCAATCCGATTTCGTACACCGAGAAGGTCACGCGCGACTTCCTGCGCTACCAGAACACCACCCATAATTTTGCCGATCCTCGGCTAAACGAGCAGATGCGCGAGCTGCTCAGCATGGAGGAGACGCGCAAGACGCCACTGATGAAGGGGCCCTACGTGAGTCTCAGCCGCCTCTTTCAGCGCGGCGAGTCGGTCGACGCCCTCCGGGAAAGTGGGCTCCTCCATCCCGAACTCGCAGAACGGATTCCCTTTGAACGGGTCTATGCCCACCAAGATCGGGCCATCCGTGCGGTAGACGAGGGGCGCCCTACTCTGGTCTCGACCGGAACGGGGTCGGGCAAGACCGAGACCTTTCTCTACCCCATTATCAGTCACTGCCTGGGCCTGCGCGACGAGGGTGCCCAGGCGGGCATCACGGCCGTGCTCGTCTATCCGATGAACGCGCTGGCGCAGGATCAGCTCGAACGGGTCCGGGAGATGTTGGCCGGAACCGGCATTTCGTTTGGGCTGTATGTAGGTAAGACCCCCGAAGCCGCGGCCGACGTCGAGGGTGAACGACTTCCGGAGGGCTCGAATCGTCGCGACTATCTGAATGCGGTGGAGCGGTCGGCGAGCGAGAAGACGATTTTTCCCGCGGAGGAGAGAATCTCGCGAGAGGAGATGCGGCGTGCAGGGGAGCAACCGCGCATTCTCCTGACCAACGTCAAGCAGTTGGAGCTCCTTTTGACCCGCCAGCGGGACGTCGAGCTCTTCGATAACGCGCGGCTCGACTACCTGGTCCTCGATGAGGCCCATACGTTTCGCGGTGCCATGGGTGGAGAGACGGCATGTCTCGTGCGCCGCCTGCGGTCGTACTGCGAACAGGGACCACAAGATACGACCTGCATCGCAACATCGGCGACGATCGCGGACCCCGACGAAGGCGAGGAGGATGCACAGGAGTTCATGTCGCGTCTCTTTGGCGTGCAATCGGACGAAGTCTGCTTCGTCTCCGAGGAATACGCCGATCAGACGTGGCAAGAGGACCGGTACGTACCTCCGCCCATCGACGGAAACCCGCTCACGCGGTTGGACAAGATCCTGTCGAAGCTACGCCGCCTCGACGACGAACCCGTTCCCGGGCAATCTCGAACGGTGAACTCGCAAGAACGGGCACAGGCGTTGGAGGACCTGTCGTCCCGCGTACGGGCCATCACGGACAAGCCCGTCGACACCTCCAACTGGCGTGAAGACCTCTACGATATACTGTCATCGAACGAGGTCATCTTTCAGATCGCCCAATACCTGGATTCGCCGAAACCGCTCGACGAACTCGCCGACGAGCTGTCGGATCACTTTGGTCGTGACGTGCATCCTGCAGAGATCCTGACCTGGATGGCTCTGGGTGCTGCGGCCCGTCGGGCGGACCGGCCCCTGTTGCGACCGGTGGTCCACGGCTTTCTTCGCGGGGTCGATGGCGCAGTCGTGACTTTCACGGGTAATGAGCCCGGCCACGGAGCTCCGGACCCCAATCTGTGGCTCTCCGCCGAGGACGCCTCCAAAGCCGAGGAGGACGGATTCCGCTTCGAGGTCACGACCTGTACCACCTGCGGCCAGCACTACTTTCCACACTTCGTGGCCAACTTCGATTACACCGGCGACGAACCCGGCGGCGGCCAGGCCGATGGACCGCGACGTCTGTGGGAGACGACGGCCCCCGCCGACGGCGCGCGAGTCGTGCTGCTCGATAGTCTGGCATTCGCCGAATCCGACGACCCGGAGGATGACCCGACTCTGGAGCACAACAAACTCTCGAAGGTCTACGCCTGTAGACGGTGTGGCTCGCTGCACAGCCGCGGCGCGCGGCGCTGCGGTGAATGCCATTACGACAAGAACCTGATCCAGCTCTTTGCGGTGGAGCAAAAGGAGGACCGCCCCGGCAAGCTGACTTCGTGTGTGGCCTGCCGGGCGACCGGTCGGACCGTACACGGCGACTACCGTGAACCGGCACGTCCCGTTCGAGCCGTTACCGTCGCGGATGTCCATGTGCTGGCCCAGAGTATGCTCCAGCACGCCGAACGCGAACGGCTCCTCGTTTTCACCGACAACCGTCAGGACGCGGCCTTCCAGGCGGGTTGGATGAAGGACCATGCTCGCCGCTTCCGGCTCCGCTCACTGATGTACGAACGCATTAAGGACGACGGCATCTCGGTCGGCGACTTGACCTACAAACTCGACCAGGAGCTCGACTCCGACTCCGCCCTCTCCCGCGCGCTGGCCCCGGAGGTATGGCGAAACGCCCGGCCGGAACGCTCCGGAACACAGCACGATAAGGAGCGCAAGAAGTACCTGCGCATTCAGGTACTGCGAGAGGTCACGACGAGCGTCCGACAGCGCCTGGGACTCGAATCCTGGGGACGGATCCGCGTGGACTACTCGGACCTCGAGGGTCATCCGTTCTTCGACGAGTGGGCCTCGCGGTTTCAGACATCGGCGTCACGCCTCGAGGAGGGAGTGGCAACCTGGCTCGACCTGACCCGGCGGGCAAACATCATTTACGACCACGACCACCGCATCTTCTCGAAACATCTCGGGGAAGACACCAAGGAGGTCCAACACGGCTACATCCCCGAGTTAAAGGGCAGTCCTTCAGGACTGAAGTTTTCCCGCGATGGCGGCGACGACAAAAATCGCGTCCGCCAGATCATCAGCTCGACCGGCCATCAGACCCTGGCGACGGAGTTGGTCAAAAAGTGGGGCCTGGCGGGCGACCAGGTAGAGGAATTCTGGGATGGTCTGTGGGAGGTCCTGACCGACGACCTCCGACTTCTCAAAGAGGTTACCTTCCGTTGGCCGAGCGGTGACGCCATGCGGGGTTGTCAGGGGGTCTATCAGATCGACGCCGACAGCCTGCGACTGACACCGCACGAGGGCCTGTATGCCTGTCCACAGTGTCGGCGGGCATTCCCACGGCGCACGCCCCAGATGAGCTGCCCCGGCTGGCAATGCGATGGGAGGCTGAAGGAGCGGTCCGAGCCCGAAGATGACTACAACCTCATGCTCCTGGACGAGCGTTTCTCAATGGTTCGTCCTCGGGAACACTCGGCGCAGGTGCCCAACGACAGGCGGGAGGAGTTGGAAGCGGCCTTCAAGGGCACGTCGAATTCGGTCAACACACTGGTGAGTACACCTACACTCGAGTTGGGGGTCGATATCGGGTCCCTGGACTCCGTCCTCATGCGGAACATGCCGCCCCTGCCGGCCAATTACTGGCAGCGGGTTGGACGAGCGGGCCGACGCCACCGGATGGCGGTCAATATCACCTACGCACGGCCCGTCACCCACGACCGCGCCTACTTCGACGAGCCGCTGAAGATGCTCGACGGCGCCATCGAGCCGCCGAGCTTCAACCTCAAAAACGAGGTAATGGTCCGCAAACACGTCCACGCGACGGTGATCGGACTACTCTACCGTATGGCTCGGCACGCCGACGACCTGAAAGACAATGAACGTCAACGCATCCGAAGCATCCTGGGCCACCACTTTCCGACCCGCGTCAAGAATTACCTCTTCGAACCGGGTTCCGGGAACATCAGACAGGAACCCTTTTCGCTGGAGGGGCTCTCGGAGCTGATCGAAGACCACCGAGATCGACTGGTCGACCACATCGCGGAGTCGTTCCGGCAGAATTGGCCGGAGAAGGCCCAGGGAGTGGTGACCGAGAAAAAGATCGAAGCTTACATCGACGGTATGACGCCGGCCCTGCGCGAAGTCATCGATCGCCTGAAGAGTCGGCTGGACTGGGCGCACCGCCAAATCCTCCGACTCAACAAGGTCATCGAGGAAAAGGGAACCCTCGAGCGGCACCAGCAAAAACTCAAAGAGAGATGCCGGCGCCTCATCAACCGACTGAAAGGCCAAGCCGGCGACCGAAACGGAGCCGAGGGCTACGACGACACTTACACCTATTCCGTCCTGGCCGCCGAGGGATACCTGCCGGGATACGGTCTCGATACGGGTGGAGTGACGGCTCACCATCTGGCGTCACAGTCGGGAGGCGCCGACCGCGACTGGACCGTTCGCAGGCCGCGATCTCTTGCGGTTCGAGAGTTCATTCCGGGCAACCTGATCTACGCAAATGGAAATCGCTACGCACCGCGTTACTTCCAGCTTCAAGCCGAGGATCCGACGGCCTTCCGAGTCGATGTGAACAACGAAGCGGTGGCGGAACACGACGACGGTACGACGTCCGCCCAACAACTCGCGGAGCAGAGCCTCGACGCCGTGCCGGTTTGTGATGTGGAACTCCCCCACTCGTCAACGATCTCAGACGAAGAGGATTTCCGGTTCCAACTGCCGTCGGCGGTCTACGGTTACGAAATGGAACGTCACGGCGAGGGCACTCGATGGCAGTGGGGTCCGCGACCGCTGGAATTGCGCGATGCCGTACGGCTTCGGCTGGTCAACGTCGGCCCGTCGTCGCTCGTGAACAACGGGGAACTCGGTTATCCGGTCTGTCGCGTCTGCGGAGGCAGCCGGTCTCCGTTCGCCAGCGATACGCAACTCGACAACTTCGACGAATGGCATCGCGAACACTGCGGGCATGAGCCCGGCAGAATTGGGTTCTTCGCCAATATCATCGCCGACACACTGACGTTACCCGACTGCCCAAGTCGAGACGAAGGCTACAGTGTCATGGAGGCGCTTCGTCACGGGGCATCGCGAGTCCTGGAGATGGAGCTCGAAGACCTGCAAGTTCTGTCACTGGGTCACCTCGGGGATGAGTCCGTCGACATGGCGCTCTATGACCCGATGCCGGGCGGCTCTGGCCTGCTCGACCAGATCATCGAACGATGGGACGAGGTCATCCAAGAGGCGTTGACCGTCGTCGAGGAATGCCCTTCGGCCTGTGAGCGGGTCTGCGTCGATTGCCTGATGACCTTCCGCAACATGCACTATCACCGCCACCTGGATCGTCACGAGGCGCGGAAACGTCTCCGCAAATGGGGCAACGGCGTCCACGACGCCGAAGATATCGAGGCCGTGCTCCCCAACGAGGATGCGGTGTCGGTGGACCCTGCGTCTTCGGCCGAACTTCTATCGGCCATTTTCGCGGCCATCGGATTCGATGAGCCGGAGACCGACCGGAGCATCGAGATTCCCGGCGGTCAAGGATCTACGGAGCCGGACTTCGTGTTCTCCAGTCAGGGAGGCCGAGGCGTCTGTGTCTACCTGGGCAAAACCGAGGACTCCGACGAACAAGCCAGGCGTTACCAACTCGGGCAGGCCAACTACGACAAGGTAGAAATACCGAAGTCGGTGATGGGAAGTGCCGAAGAGTTGGAGAACCACCTCGTGCAACTCGCCTACACTCTCAGCCGGACCCAGGTGGCCGAGGAGATCCAGGACGACCACTCCTGGTATGATGACGCGGTCGACCGCGTCGAAGAGACCCAAGCGAGCGCGTCAGAGTCCGCTGCACCGAATCAGGCTGAATCGAATGAAGAGCAATCAGACGGATGGGAGTTTATCAAGGAGATCGTCGGGGACGAATGGCACGCCCTGGCCGACGCTCTGATAGAAGCCGGCGTCCCCGAACCCGACGAATGCCTGCAGGGGCTCAAAAAAGACGGGCGAGTCTCGGGCGCGAAGGCCATATTCCTTTGGCAATCGCAGTCTCCAACGGTTGCCGTCGTCTCCTCCAGCGGAGACGTGCCCGATTTTGACGGGGAAGTCGTCGAAATCGACGACGATCATTCGGCCGACGACATCGCAGAGCAAATCCGCACGTTACTGAACTGACTGGGGATAATCATGCCCTTTGCCATCGCAGATTCGTTTCGCGACAGCCTCACCGATCTGACGAATTCGGAGCAAAAGCGGGTCAAACAAAAGGTCATGGACCTGCAGATGGACCGCGCCAATCCCGGCTTTCAGTTTCATCGCCTCGACAATGCGAAGGACGACCACTTTTGGTCTGCCAGAATGGGCTCCGACCTGCGGCTCATCGTCCACAAGCAGGGAGACACCTTTGTCGTCTGTTACGTCGACCACCACGACGATGCCTACGACTGGGCCGAGCGACGCAAACTCGTAAAGAACGACAAAACTGGGGCTCTGCAATACGTCAAGATCGAGGAGCGGACCGAGGAGGTCATCCACCGTGAACACGTCCAGAAGGAGGCCCCTCTTCTGGATCAATACGAAGAAGAATATCTGTTGAAGCTGGGTGTCCCGCCGGAGTGGCTCGACGCCGTTCGGAACGCCGGTGAGACGGGACTCTACAAACTCGTCGAAGAATTACCCGAAGAGGTCAGTGAAAGGTTGATGAAACTCGCCGATGGCGACCCAGTGCCAGTCCCCGACCAGCAGACCAAGGCGGTTCAACAGGACCCCTTCGAACACCCGGACACGCAGCGTCGGTTCCAGATCGTCGACGACCATGCACAACTCAGACAGGCCCTGAAGTGGCCCTGGGAGAGATGGGTCGTATTCCTGCATCCCGAACAACGGGATGCCATCGAAAAGACCTACAACGGCCCGGCGTACGTCTCCGGCGGAGCGGGTACCGGCAAGACGGTCGCCGCACTTCACTGGGCGAACCGGATGCTGAAGGAATCCGACGACGAGGTTCTCTTTACGACCTTTTCGAAGACCCTCGCTTCGCAGCTCGAACACGGAATGGACATCTTGGTCGGGGAGGACGAATCAAGGCGCGAACGTCTCGACATCACGCACCTGCACAAGCTCGCGAAGTCGATCTGGACCGATGGCTCGAATCGGCGGCTCAATATCGCAAAAGAAGACGAACTGCGTGATCTTCTGTCGAACGCTGCAGCCCAAGATGGCTACTACGAGCATTCCGACGAATTCCTGTACAACGAATGGGATGCGGTCATCGACGCCTGGGGCATCCGCGACTGGGAGACCTACCGGGACTTCAGCCGCCGAGGTCGTGGCACCCCTCTCGGCGCCAAACAACGATATCGACTCTGGTCCGTTTTCGAACGCGTTCTGGGAGAGCTGAGTGACTCGAATCGACACACCTGGAGCAGCCTCTGTTACGACTGCATGGAGCTGGTCGAACGCGACCCGAGCCTCGGGTTCGAACATGTCGTCGTCGACGAGGCGCAGGACTTCGGTCCGGCCGAGCTCAGGTTGCTGGAGTCACTGGGTACCGGTGACCAGAACAACCTCTTCTTGGCAGGTGACACCGGCCAACGGCTGTACAAACGTTATTTCAACTGGTCGGACGTGGGCATCCATGTGGTGGGACGATCCAAACGACTCAAGGTCAACTACCGTACGACCGAGCAGATCCGGCAGTTCGCAGACCAGTTGATGCCCCCGGATATGGAGGAACACGGTGGCACCAAGGGAGACCGTGATTCAGTCTCGCTTCTGAGTGGTATTGAGCCGAACGTTCAAGGTTTCGAGGACCCAGCCGACGAATCTACATGCGTGGCTGAACACATCTCCGACCTCCTAGACGATGGGCTCGCCCCAGAAGACATCGCCATCTTCGCCCGAACGAGACATACGCTGAAGCAGCGCGCCGTCGACGCCCTCGAGTTGATCGACGTCGACTACACCTGGCTAGAGGACGTCATTAGCGGCCGACCCGATAACTTGGCACTCGGGACGATGCACCGTGCGAAGGGCCTGGAGTTTCGAGCCGTCATCGTCATGGGATGCGAAAAAGGCAAGGTACCGCTGAAGTGGACATTACAGGATGCACCTGACGATGCTGCTCGGCAGGATCTGGTCGAGCGCGAACGAAACCTCCTCTACGTGGCCTGTACCAGGGCTCGCGAGTCCCTGCTGGTGACCTATACCGGCGAGGCGAGCCCGCTACTCGAGGATCTCGGCTAGCCCCAGCCCTCTGGACAAGGCACTACGACTTTTCGCCGCGGTGCCTATAATGAGGGTAGACGTTTGAAAATTCGCCCGTCCCCGTTTTCGTAGCGGCGGAGGTTCGAGATGGCCGAGAATATCCTGGTCTCATTATTCGTGGCGTTGCCGATCGTGGCACTGACCGTGTTGGCGATCGCAATTCTTCAATACTACAAGCGCACGGAAGGCGAACGGACCTGATTGTCTTGACGGACCGGGGGCCACGTTTAGCTTCTTCGCCGCTCGCAGCGGGGCCGAATGCTGCCCGCTGGGTGGTACTTGCTGACCTACACCATTGGAGGATACTTATGTCGCACCATGCCGGTGAACACTCCCTTCCGGAACTTCCCTACGCTTACGACGCCCTGGAGCCGTACATCGATGAGCAGACGATGCGGCTGCACCACGACAAGCATCATCAGGGATACGTCGACGGACTGAACTCGGCTGAAGAGAAGCTGCAGAAGGCCCGCAACGAGGGCAACTTCGACGACATTCGCAGCCTGGAGCGGCTGATCGCCTTTCACGGCGGCGGCCACTTCAACCACTGCGTCTTCTGGAACAACCTGACGCCGCAGGAAGATTACGAAGACCCGCACGGCGACATCCTGACGAAGATCGAGCACGACTTCGAGAGCTACGACAACTTCAAGGCACAGTTCACCGCGGCCGCCAGCTCCGTCGAGGGCAGCGGCTGGGGCATGCTCGTCTACGAGCCGGGTGGTGACCACCTGCAGACGATCGCCGTCGAAAACCACCAGCGCGAGCTGTTCGCCAGCGCCATTCCGCTGCTGGTCATCGACGTCTGGGAGCACGCCTACTACCTGAAGTACCAGAACCGCCGCGGCGAGTACGTCGACAACTTCTGGAACATCGTCGACTGGGAAAACGTCAATCACAACTTTGAGAAGGCCCAGTCCTACGAGTTCCCCGTCGAAGGCGTCTGATCAAAGAGGTCTGACTCGACGATGAACGAAAGCCCGCCTCCGCTCGCCGGAGGCGGGCTTTTTTTTGCTGGCTTGCATCTGGCCGCTGGCCAACACTCTCGGTCAGTGGAATGTTCAGGGGGCCAGCGCCGATATACAGACGTAACCAACGACCGAAGGATCCATGCCGAAACCCCCAGTTCAAGCGCCTCAACCACCTTCACTGCGGAGCGTCCGCAGGTTCGTCCCCCTGGTCGCCGCCGCGGTGCTGTCGCTCGTATTCAGCGCAGGCTGTGCGACCTCGTCGACTTCGACCTCCGACTCCGGGCAAGCGTCGACGGAGCAGGCCGCCGAGCAGACCCCGGATCCACCGCCGCAACCCGGTGCCGCCAGTTGGCACGGCGACGCACTGGAACTTCCGAAGGATTCGCCGCTGGTCTTTTCGACCCGCCCGAACGAATTTCTGTCCAGCGCTCGGGCCCTGCGCAACTGGATTACCGCCGAACCCGCCATGTTTGGCGAGCGGGGCGAACGTCTCGTCACTCGATTCGAACAATTCTGGCAGATGTTTCAGGGTCAAATGGGGATGGATCCCCTGTCCGAAGAGGCTCCGAGGCGGTTTGGCCTCGACCTGCAACGCCCGATCTATCTGGGGCTGTATCCGGCCTCATCGGGACAGGGCGCCACGTTTTTGGACGCCATCGAGTCGACGCTTCGACGTAAGCTGCAACTGGAGCCGGGAGAGAGTACCACCCAGGCCCTGGCGGCCATGGAGTCCGGGGACCGACCGATTCCCAGTGGTCTGAATGCGTCGGTGCTTCAGGCGGTCGAATCGATCCATCCCCGCATGGGGTTGCGGCTCGTGCTTCCACTGCAGACCCCGCGCGACTTCATCCACCGATTCGAACGGATGGTCGACGCGCTCGACTATACCGCACCCGATGGCGCCCGGGCCGACCGCGCCAAGCGAGACGAGCCGGTCGAGGATCCGTCCCTGCCGATCTCGCGGACCTACGTCGACCCGGGAAGCCAGTGGCCGGCCCTCGAACTCAACGTCCACGCCACGCACGCTACCGTTGACGTCCTGTTCCGGCCCTTCAGCACGCGTCCCACAGCCGTCGACGAAGACGAACCCGAGGCGCGACGAGCGCTGGCGGAGGCGATCGGAAATCTGACCGACACCCATGGCCCCGGCCGACCCGCCGCCCCGAGGCCGGACCCGGAGGGCATGTTGACCCTGTCGGCCGACCAGGCCACCGGCGCACGCAACGTGCGGCTGAACGGCTACAAAAAGATCCTCGAGACCCTTAGGAACGCTGGAGTCCAGAAACGCGACGACATGTTGGTGCGCGGCTTCTCACGGATTGGCAAACTGGCTCGGGCCTGGGAGGAGACCGGCCGGCAGTTGTCGGGCGTCAGCTATCAGCTCCAGGGAAACGTACCCGAGGGGCCCGGCGATCAGATCTTTTCGCTGTCGATGACCGTCTTTGGCGCCGATGCCGGCCCGCGGCCCCGCGCAGAGACTCGCGGCGCAGGGCTCGACGTCGAGGACCGGGGGTTCGCCCTCTCGATGGCACTGCCGCCGCTCTTTGACGACCTCTGGCGAGACTGGTTGATGCTCGACGACCCGAAGGCACTGGTAGGACAAAACTCCGGCAGCGACCTGGTCCCGATGATGTCCGGGCTTCTGGCCCCTCGGAATTTCGCCCTTTTTCTGGTGAACGTGGAGCCCGAGCTGACCAAGCTCCTTCCCGAGGCCACCGACACGCTGTACGAGATGCGCGGCCAACTCGAACGCGTCGAGATCGCCACCGCCGGGGCCGAGCCGGGAGCCCTGCGACTGGATCCGAAGCTCGTGGCCCTGCTCAGCATCGACCCGGAGACCGACCTGAAGCAGCGTCGGGCCATCCTTGAATCGATGCGACCGATCGTCGCCGACCTCATTAAGCCGACCGGTAAAGAAGAGTCGGCCGAAGACGACGAAGCGCCTCTTCCGGATCTCAGCGAAGGGACGCTCGAGCTGGTTCCCGACCTCGGCGAATACTTGCCGAACCGGCTGATGTACTACGCGCAAATCGAGGGTCCGAAGCCATACATCATGTTGATGAGTGGTCTGGACAAAGAGACCGCCCAGCGCGAGATCGACAGCGTTGGCGGCTCGGGCACAAACGCAGGGCGACTCTTTTATGCACGGCTGGAACCGACGACCTTCACGTCGGCCCTGACGGCCTTCGATCCCGACCTGCTCGAGCCCCTCGACGCCGGGATCCTCGCCCAGCGGCTCGGCCCCCTGGAGGTCACGATCTCTCCGGCCTTTGATGACAACGTCCGCCAACTCCGTTACACGATCACCCTCAAGCAACCACCTGAGCTTTAGGGTCGGGACCCAATGTCGGACCACTCAACACAACCGGACCCGGACGAGACGCTCATCGGCGGCAAGTATATCCTGGAGTCGCGCCTTGGACAGGGGGGCAACGCCGAAGTCTTTCGGGCCCGGGTCGACGGAGAGGACGGGACGTACCGAGCCGTCAAGATCATCGACATCTGGAACAGCTCCATCGAGGTCTCTCCCGACGCACTCAAGCAGCGCGTCCAGCGCGAGGCCCAGGCCCTGGCGCGCGTAAACTCACCGCATGTACTGCATCTGGTCGACTTCGTGAGCATCGATCCCCGGCGAGTCGCCCTGGTCATGGAACTCGCCGAGGGCCCGACACTGCAGAGCGAACTCGACGAACTGGGCCACCTTCCCCCTTCGCGGGCCCTCCCCATCACGATCCAGATCGCCGAGGCGTGTTTTGAGGTCCACCGCCAGGGGATCATCCATCGGGATCTGAAACCGGCCAACATCATTTTGGAGGCAAGCACGGAGGAGAGGGAGTTTGTGTACGTCCTGGACTTCGGCACGGCCCGAGCCAGTGACGACGCCGCGATCACAGCGGATTTCGTCGGCACGCCCCGGTACGCCAGCCCCGAACAGTTCGACAACGGGCCGACGGACGCCCGCAGCGACATCTACGCCCTCGGCGGCATCCTGTTTCACCTTCTGGCCGGCAAACCGCCCTTCGAGGCATCGGAACCGATCGCCCTGATGAACCAGCACCTCAACGAAACGCCGCCGTATCTGGGTCAGATCATGGGCGGCCACTTCAGGCCCCCCGACGACTTGAGTAATCTCATCGCGTCTATGCTGGCCAAGGATCCCGCGGACCGGCCCGGCACCATGCGCTCGGTGGCAGATCAACTGACGACGATAGCCAGGCAATGGTCGGCGGCACGCACCCCGAGATCGACGCTGACCTCTCAGACATTGTCGGACGCGACCAGCTCTCATACCCCACGGCGACCCTCCACTGAACCGGAAGACACGGCGGAATCGACCCGCCCGGCAAAGAGATACGCCCATCGAAAATCACAGTTGGCCGCACAGATCGACCCGCCCGACCAGATCCAGGTCTACGACACCAGCGAAAACGGCGAGCGGCTTCTGTGGGAGTACAGTCGCCCCGACCTCGACGCCGTGAAGTTCTCCGACGACGGGTATCTGATCGCCATCATCGATGCCTCGAAACACGCGACCATCCACTCCACACAAGACGGCTCTATTCTGACCCGGCAACCGGCCGAACAACTCTCCGACGCCTTCGACTGAGTGGGCGGCACCGAAACGACCGGGCCGGGCCACGCATCCCATCGGAGGCGCGATTCCATGACTCGGTCGGAGCCGACTCCCGTGAGACCACCCAGACGTTCGATGAGCACATTCGTCGCAAGCCTCGTCGCCTTGACGATGGCTGCCGTCATCGCCGGCTGCTCGGCGTGCGGAGGCATTCCACTGACCCAAGAGGCCCTCTTCGCGCCACGTAGCTCGGTGACGCCCGAGACCTTCGACGTACCGGGTACGACACTCGAAGAAGTGTCGGTCGAATCCGACGACGGCACCCGGCTCAACGGCTGGTTTCTACACAACGAAGACGCCCGGGCGACAGTCCTGATGTACGGCGGCCAGGGGTTCTACCTGGTGCTGGCCGAAGAGAGGCTTCGCAGGACCCTGCAAAACCTTCCGGTCAATCTGGTCGCATTCGACTACCGTGGCTACGGTCAGACCGACGGGGAACCTTCGGTAGAGGTTCTGAAATCCGACGCCCTGCGTGTGTACGATTGGCTGGTCGACGAGCGCGGGATTTCCGCAAACTCGCTGGTCGTCCACGGCCACTCGATGGGTTCGTTTATGACCACCCACGTCGCCACCCGGCGCGACCCGGCAGGCATCGTGCTCGAATCGGCCGCGACCAACATCAAAGGTTGGAAAAAAGCCGTCGTACCCTGGCTGCTTCGGGCGTTTGTAGGGTTCGACGTCGACCCGGCCCTCGAAGCCGAGGACAACCTGGCACGCGTCCAAGAGATCACTCATCCACTGTTGCTGTTGGTCGGCTCGGAGGACGGGATCACCCCGCCCTCGCTGACGGAGAAGCTCCACGAAGCCTCGGCTTCGACGCCAAAATGGATGCGCGTAATCGAGGGTGCCGGCCACAACAATCTGGTGCGGCATGATGGTACCTTCGAAGCCTGGCATACACTTCTGAATCACCTGACCGACACAAGCTCAGACCCGTGACGTCACAGTCCGAACCGTTGCTTCGACCCCAGAATGGGGGACTGTACTGCAGCGCCGGCGACTTCTTTATCGATCCCCTGCGACCCGTCGAGCGCGCGGTCATCACTCACGCCCACTCCGACCACGCACGTCGCGGCCACGAGGTCTATTTCGCAGCCAGGCCGGGAGTCGAGATTCTCGAGCGCCGGGTTGGAACCAAGAAGACAACGCCGGCGATTCATGGCCTCGAGTGGGGAGAGCCGGTCCGTTTCGACAGCGTCGAAGTCACACTTCACCCGGCCGGGCACATGCTGGGCAGCGCTCAGATAAGGGTCGAGTCAGATGCCCCCGAACACGAAGTATGGGTCGTCTCCGGCGACTACAAGCGGGCCGACGACCCGACCTGCGACCCGTTCGAACCGGTACCCTGCGACGTCTTCGTCACCGAAGCGACCTTTGGACTTCCGATCTATCAGTGGGACGAACCGGCACAGATCTTCAAACAGATCCGGGAGTGGTGGCTCGATAACCGCGAGGCGGGACGACCCTCGGTTCTCTGTGCCTATTCCGCCGGCAAGGCTCAACGGATCCTGGCCGGCCTGACCGAGTGGACCGACGACCGCGCGCTGATCCACGGCGCCATGGTCGAGTACTGCGATATCTACGAAGCGGCCGGCATTTCGCTGCTGCCGACCGAGTACGTCACCGATATGGATCCGGACACCGACTTTGCCGGCGAACTAATTTTGGCGCCGCCCTCGGCCTTCGGATCGAGTTGGATGGATCGTTTCGACGCGGCGCGAACCGGCTTCGCCTCGGGATGGATGCAGGTGCGCGGGATCCGGCGACGCCGCGGGTACGACGCCGGTTTCGTGCTGTCGGACCACATCGACTGGCCGGCGCTGCTAAAGACCATCGAGCAGACCGGTGCGAGTCGCATCCTGGCTACCCATGGGAAGACCGACCCGCTGATCCGATTCCTCCGAGAAGAACGCGATCTGGATGCCTGGGACCTCGACGACGCCTTCGGCGCCGACGGCCCCTACCCGGAGGGAGCAGATATCGGCTGGGAGGCCTCCGAAGATGGCGGCGGAGGTGGTGAGTCGTGAGACGCTTCGCCGAATTATACGACCGGCTCGACATGACGACCTCCACGAACGCCAAGGTCGAGCATCTGGTCGACTATTTCGAGGAGGCTCCACCCGAGGACGCCGCCTGGGCGGTACACTTCCTGTGCGGCCGCTCGTTCGAACGCCCGGTGACGACGACCCAGTTGCGCGAGTGGACCTACGATCTGGCCGACGTCCCCGAATGGCTCTTCGAGGAGTGCTACATCACCGTCGGCGACCTCGCCGAAACGATCGCGTTGGTACTCGAGGGGCGACTGGAGTCGGCGACCGACGAAGACCTCCAGCTTCACGAATGGGTCGAGCGACTCAAAGAGCTCAGGCGCATGAGCGAGCGTCGCCAGCGTGAATCGATCACGACGTGGTGGCGACAACTCGATACGCAAGGCATCTTCCTGCTCAATAAACTCCTGATGGGAGCCATGCGGGTGGGCGTGTCTTCGGGGCTGGTCACCAAGGCTCTCTCCGAGGTGAGTGGACTCGAGCGACCGACGATTCAGCATCGGCTGACCGGCAACTGGCGCCCCTCCGCAGACGCCTTCGAGCAACTCGTCTCCGACGATACCGCCGATGTCGACCAGTCCCGACCGTACCCGTACTTTCTGGCCTCTCCACTTCAGGAAGATCCCGACACCCTCGGAGACGTCGACGAATGGTACGCCGAGTGGAAGTGGGACGGCATCCGTGGCCAACTCATTAAACGCGACGGCGAGGTCTTTCTGTGGTCGCGCGGCCAGGAGCTTATCACCGATACCTTTCCCGAGCTTCGCGATGCGGGATCGATGTTGCCCGACGGGGTCGTCATCGACGGCGAAATTCTGGCCTGGCGCGACGGCCAGCCGCTGCCCTTCTCACAACTCCAGAAGCGCATCGGCCGTAAAAACCCCTCGACGGCGATCCTCAGGGAGGTGCCGGTTTCGTTTCTGGGATACGACCTGCTGGAGGTCGACGGCGAGGATATTCGCGACCGACCGATCGAGGATCGCCGCCGAGAGCTGGACGGGTTTTTTGCCGATACCCACGAGCGATTTCGACTCTCCGAACCGATCGATGCCGACTCCTGGGAGGAGCTCGCCGAGATGCGTGACGGGGCCCGCGACCACAACGTCGAGGGGCTGATGCTCAAGCGCCATGGATCGCCGTACCGGACGGGACGCAAGCGCGGGGACTGGTGGAAGTGGAAGGTCGAACCGTACACCATCGATGCAGTGATGTTGTACGCCCAGGCCAGCCATGGCCGCCGGGCCAATCTGTACGCAGACCTGACCTTCGGGGTCTGGGACCGCGAGGGGCTACGGGCCGAACCCGGCGATCTGGTCCCGATCGGAAAGGCGTACTCCGGGCTGACCGACGATGAAATCGCCGAACTCGACGACTGGGTCAAATCGAACACGATCGAGACCTTCGGGCCGGTCCGCTCGGTCCCACCGGAGCAGGTCTTCGAACTCGCCTTTGCCGGCCTCGCCCCCTCGAACCGACACAAGTCCGGCATCGCCCTTCGATTTCCACGCATCAAACGCTGGCGCCACGACAAATCCCCCGACGATGCCAACACACTGAGCGACGTCCAGCGACTGCTCGAAGATCATCACGGCACCGTGGAGGCCGACGACTCCGAGCCGGATCCCGAACAACAGACGCTCTTCGATGCATGATGATGTTACAGATTGGTTCCGCAGGGAGATTGGAGAACCCTACGACTTCCAGCGACGCACCTGGGAAGCCTCGGAGTCGGGCCGCAGTGGGCTGGTCCACGTGCCGACCGGCGCCGGAAAGACGTATGCGGCGTATCTGCCAGCGTTGAGCCGGGCCGTCGAGACGGCGGGCGAACGCGGCCTCGAGGTCCTGTACGTCAGCCCATTGCGAGCGATGACGCGGGATCTGAAAAAGGCGCTGTCTCGGCCCATCGATGACCTGGGGCTGGATCTGACGGTCGAGACCCGCACCGGCGACACGAAATCATCGGTTCGCCGACGACAAAAATCGAGCCTCCCAAAGGTCCTTCTGACGACCCCGGAATCGCTGAGTCTGCTCCTGACGTACGCCAATGCCCGGGACCTCTTTGGCGGCGTCGGAACGATCATCATCGACGAATGGCACGAGCTGATCGACTCCAAGCGCGGCACGCAGACCGAACTGTGTTTGGCGAGACTTCGCCGCTGGGCCACCCGAGATCGCGACACACCGCCCCAGACATGGGCCCTGACCGCCACGCTCTCGAACACGACCGAAGCCGCCCGAGCTGCCTGCGGACCCACAAACGACCCCCTCGTCTTTCGGTCGGACCTGGACCGACCCGTCCATATCTCGTCGGCACTGCCCGACGACATCGATGCGTTCCCCTGGTACGGAAACCTGGGCCTGACGATGCTGGATCCGGTCCTCGAAGAGATCCGCGACGGGGACTCTACTCTGGTCTTTACCAACACCCGCTCGCAGGCCGAGCGTTGGTTTCGCGCCATCCTGGATGCCCGGCCCGAACTGGCCGGCCGCATCGGGCTGCATCACGGCTCGGTGGATCGAAGCGAGCGTGAATTCGTCGAAGAAGGACTCAAGTCGGGTGACTTCGATGTCGTAGTCGCCACATCGTCGCTGGATCTGGGCGTCGACTTTGCGCCGCTCGACCGCGTCATCCAGATAGGCTCGGTCAAGGGGATCGCCCGGCTGGTACAACGGGCAGGTCGGTCGGGCCACCGGCCCGGCGAAGCGTGCCGCGTCCTGTGCGTTCCGACCTACGCGCTGCAGTTGTTCGAATTCGCCGCGGCGAGGCGGGCCGTCGAATCGGGCGAACTTGAACCGCGACAGCCCCCGAACAAACCACTCGATGTGCTCATCCAGCACATGGTCACCTGCGCGCTCGGTGGAGGATTCACCCCGGATGCACTCTTTAAAGAAGTCACGGATACCGTCGGCTACGGGGACCTGACGCGCTCGGAGTTCGACCGAGCCCTCAAGTTGGCGGAACACGGTGGCGATGCACTGGAGAGCTACGACTTTTACCAGCGCATCGAACGGGACGGAGAACGCCGCATCGTCGAGAGCCGGCGCACGGGCATCCAGCACCGCACCACCATCGGCACCATCACATCGGACCCGGCCATCGAGGTTCGCTACACGAACAACCACCGGCTGGGCACGGTCGAAGAATCGTTCATCTCGAAGGTCAAAAATGGGGAACGATTCATCTTTGCCGGCAAACTCCTGGAACTCGTCAAAATCAAGGACCTGACGGCCTACGTGAAGAAGGCCGACGGATCGCCGACCCAGATCCCCCGTTGGATGGGAGGCCGACTGCCTATCTCGACCTCCCTGTCGGCCGCGCTCCGTCGCACGTTCGGGGCGATCCGCGCCGGAAAATTCGAAGCTCCCGAGCTCGACGCCGCCGCGCCCATTCTGGAGGCCCAACGCGAGCTGAGCGGCCTGCCCGGCCAGGATTCGACCCTCTGCGAGATCCTGAAGACCGACGAGGGCCATCACCTGTTTGTGTATCCCTTCGAGGGCCGACTCGTCCACGAGGGACTCGCCGCGCTGCTGGCACTGCGGATGAGTCGCCACAAACAGATGACTTTCGCACTGTCGGCCAACGAATACGGAGTGGAGCTGCTCGCGCCCGAGCCGTTTCCCTGGCGGAGATGTCTGGACGAAGACGAGTCGCTCTTTTCAGCCGACAATCTCGCCGAAGATGCGCGTGAGAGCATCAATATGGGGGAGTTGGCGAAGCGACAGTTTCGCGGCGTTGCCCGGGTCGCAGGACTCGTCTTCGAGGGATACCCGGGATCGCGCAAGACCCAGAGTCAATTGCAGACGAGCTCCGGCCTGCTCTACGAAGTCTTTCGCAAATGGGACCCGGAAAATCTTTTGCTGCAGCAGGCCCGTCGAGAAGTTCTGGAGACCCACTTCGAGCAGAGTCGACTCGCCGCCACACTGAAAAGAATCTCGAAGGGCGAGCTCGAGGTCCACGACGTACGTCGGCCGACGCCGCTTGGGTTTCCGCTGCTCGTGGAGCGTATCAACGCCCGTCTCTCCAACGAGAGCCTCCGCGACAGGATCGAACGCATGAAAGAGATGTGGACGACAGCATGAACGCGACCGACACCGAAAATACTGGGCGGGTTCGAACCACGATCGAGGGAGAAGAACTCGTGCTTCTCCCCCAGCGTGTCGCCTGGTGGCCCCGCCGTAAGATGGTGCTGGCGGCGGACGTCCACGTGGGCAAGGAGGCGACCTTCCGTCGGCACGGCGTTCCCCTCCCGGAGGGTGGACTCCACGAGAGACTCGAGCGGCTCACGGACTGCGTCGGCACCCTGCAGGCCGAGACGCTCGTCATTCTCGGCGACTTCATCCACGCCCCGGTCGGGTTAACACGTTCGGTGATCGACACCGTCACCACCTGGTCGAACCGCCTCTCCGCCCGAATTGTCGTCGTGGAAGGAAATCACGACCGTCAGCTCCGGGGCGCACCTTCGGATTGGGACGTCGAGTGGCGTCGCCCGCCCCTGAAGGTCGACCCCTTCTCGCTGCAGCACGACCCGGCCGTCGCAGCGGATGGCTACGTGTTAGCCGGCCATCTCCACCCGACGGTCGACCTGCGTCAGGGGGGCGACCGATTGCGGCTGCCCTGTTTTCGATTCGATTCCGACGTGGGGGTCCTTCCCGCGTTTACGCCCTTCTCGAATGGCATCCGACAGCAGCCCGGCAACGACCGACGGCTCTACGCAATCACCGAACACGAAGTCCTGAGCGTCCACGTTTAGCGCCGGGCGATCACGCCGCAGTTTTTGCCCTCTTCCTTGCCCCGGTACAGGGCGCGATCGGCGTCTTGCCACATCGTTTCGGCGCCCGGCACGCCATTGGTCGCGCTGGAGACGCCATATGTGAAGGTCGTCTGGATCACGCTGTCGCCGGCCCGGTACTCGAGTTCGGCGAAGGCTTCTCGAAGCTCCTCCATGACACCCTGAGCGAACTCCGGTTTGGTATTCGGGAAGATCACGGCGAACTCCTCGCCGCCGTAGCGGCCCACGATGTCGGTGGTTCGCAGTCGGTTGCGCAGCACACTGGCCAGCATTCTCAAGATCCCATCGCCGACCTGATGGCCGAACTTGTCGTTTACATTCTTGAAGTCATCCAGGTCGATCATCGCCAGCGACACCGTCGAACCCTGGCGAGACGACAGTTCAACCTCCCGCTCGAGCTGCTCCTTCAGATACCCGTGATTGTACAGCTTCGTCAGTCCGTCGATATGGATCCGTCTGCGAATCCGTCGGCTTCGAAACAGATGAAACCGGACCGTATCGAGCAACTCCTGCGGTTGTATCGGTTTGAATAGAAAGTCGTCGCCGCCGCGCATCAGCGCACGGGTCCGGCGCTCCTGGCTCGATTCGGTCGAGATGAAGACGATCGGGATGCCCACGTCGATCTCGTGCTGCCGAAGCACGGCCGCCAGCTCGTCGCCGGTGTAGTCGGGCAAATAGAGGTCCAGCAACAGCAGATCCGGCGGTCGCCTCCTGATCTCTTCGAGGACTTCCATCGGCTGGACCATCGTCTCGACGTCGAATCCATTGTCGCGCAGGACCCCGGCGAGGTACTCGGCGAGTTCTTGATCATCGTCGACCAGCAGAATCTGGCCGCTCAGCCGCGAGTCACGTTCCTTGATTTCGCCGATACGTTCGGCCAGAAGCGACGGGTCAACCGGTTTGACGAAATAGTCCTCACCGCCCGCGCGCACGGCCCGTAGCCGGGTCTCCAGATTCGAGTGTGACGAGATAAAAATGACGGGCACATCGGAGATCGCGCTGGCGCGCAGCTCTTCGGTCGCCTCGATGCCGGCGCGTCGCCCGGATGCGAAAATCACATCCATCAGCACGACGTCGGGCTCCAGTTCTTCGACGGCCGTCAGCAGTTGTCCGGGATGCTCGTAGATCTCGACATTGTAACCGTATCCTTCGAGTTGGTTGACCAACTCGGAGCCGATATCGGCGTCCTCGTCGAAAATCAGCACGAGGGGGGCGTTCTTGTCCGACAGAGCGACGGTACTCTCATCGCCGCTCAGACCCGTCGGCTCCTCGTCCGATCCTTCGTTTGATGCCGCAGTGCGCATGAGATCTATGAATTGATTCAGCTCATCGACGAGGTCCTGATCCGGAGACCCACGCCCCTCTTGAAGGGCCACCAGCCGGGATTCCAGGGCCCCGGCCCGTTCGCCGACTTCGGGAAATCCGAAGGTCGACGCCGCGCCAGCCATTCTATGAACACTCTGCCGCAGATCGATCAGAGCCTCTCGACCGTCGGCCTGATCCCGGTCACGGAGATCTTGAACCGACGCCTCCAGCCGGTCTGCTCCCCGGCGCATCCGCGCGGCGAAACTCGCCTGCAGATCGCGAAATCTTTGATGAAACGGGGAGCGGTCGTCGCTCATCGGGGCGATTCTCCGGGACGCAGGACTCTACAAGCGTGTACGGAAGGTACGACACGACCTGCGGACGTTCAAACTGAAATCGAGGTTTGCATCGGTCGCGCCGGGGTGTTTCCTAGGATTCCTTCTTGAACCGGGCCGATTCGCCCATACGATGAAGGTGTCCGTACTGATTGCTGTTCTTCACAGACTGGGAGCCTGACCGATGAATCCGTCTCGACGATGGTGGAAGATAGATGCTCAAATGACGGCGTGTCTCATATTTGCCGCCCTCAGTTTGCTGACCGCGCCGTTGGCAGCGCAGGAAGAATCGACGACGGAGTTCGTGCCGGAGGAGAAACAGCAGAAGTCCGAAGACCCTGAAGGGGTCGACGGGATGCTGTCGATCAGCGCGAACTTCAACCTCGTCTCCAACAACAACGTCGTCGGGCAGCCGAATGGCTTTTCGACGTTGTTTGGTCTCGGCCTGACCGGCGGTGTCGACTACATCTCCGGCAAACATGAGCTGCGCAACACGCTGCGGATCAACGAGAGCTGGGCGCGTACCCCGGCTATCGAGCAGTTCGTCAAAAACACCGACAATCTGGAGCTCGAGAGCCTCTACAATTACTTCGTCGCCAAATGGACCGGCGCCTTCGCGCGGCTGAACTTCGAGACCCAGATCTTTCAGACCAATCGAGTCACGCAGACGGGGACCAACTACGCCGAGGTCGACGTCAACGGCAACACGACGGGCGAGACGTTCAGCAACCAGACACAGTTCGAACTGTCCAACCCCTTCAAGCCCTTCGCGCTCAGCCAGTCTTTTGGATGGTTCGCCGAACCGATTCGCGAACCGGAGATCAGTCTGTCGGCCCGGATCGGCCTCGGAGCCAGAGAGACCTTCGCGAATAATGTACGCGTCGTCACCAATGCGGATAGTGCGCCCGTCGAGTACCGCACACTCGGCAACATCTACCAGGCGGGCGTCGAAGGGTTCCTGGGCGCCGAAGGTGGCTTCGAAGATGCGAACATCACGTACAATGCAGGGTTCAGCGCACTCATTCCGTTCTTGAACAACGACATCCAAGACCGTTCGGGTATTGATTTAACGCGAATCGGTGTCAGAGCCGGCCTGACCTTTAACATGTTCGAGTGGATGTCGGCCGACTACGTCCTTCGACTGACCCGCGACCCGCAATTGATCGATGGACTTCAGGTTCAAAACAACTTCCTGCTGACCTTCAAGTACTCGTTCATCGAACGGGGTAAGGGCAAAGCCAAGAAGCCGGAGCCCTCGCTGGATCAACAGTTGCAGAAGGCCAAAAAAGAGGCGGATCAAGCCGAAGAGCGAGTCGAAGAGCTCAAGGAAAAGGTCGAAGAGGAGAAAGAACAGGAAGAGGAGAAGAAGCGCGAAGAACAACAGCAGAAGGAGCTCGAACGCCAGCAGCGTCAACAGGAGAGACAACAGCAGCAGGAAGACTCCGAGCCTCCGCAGAACTTCGATGAAAACTGACGCTTCAGGCGCGCCTCCAAACCACACGTCCCGGCTGTCGCATCTACAGTGACAGCCGGGATGTTTCTTTGGACTCAAGGAGCTCGCCCCATGTCAGCTTTTCGTGATGCCCTCGACCGTCACAATCCGTCCGACCACGACGACCGAGACTGGGTCTTTGTTCCCTACGACCAACTGACCGATGCCGTCGGACCTCTGGCCGAGAAGTCCCCGGGCGAGCTGGGCATCGTGATGGTCGAGACGAGCTGGAAGGGCGACCGACGTCCCTACCACAAACAGAAACTCGCCCTGATTTTGGCCAATCAGCGCCACTTCGCCGTGGAACAGGCCAGTCGGGGCGTGGCCGTACAGTATCTAGCCGACGACCGTCCCTACCGGCCGATTCTGGAAGATACCGCCGACGAAGTCGGTCAGCTAACCGTAATGGAACCAGCGGAACGCGAACTCCGCATGGATCTGTCACCGCTGGCCGGGACCGATAAGCTCGAGGTCGTCGCCCATGAGGGCTGGATGACCACCGCGGACGACTTCGTGACCAGCCAAGGTGACGATGGACCGCCCTGGCGAATGGATGCCTTCTACCGGCATCTACGCCGCAAGACCGGCATTCTGATGGAGGACGGCAGTCCGGCCGGCGGTCAGTTTAGCCACGATGGCGACAATCGGGAGTTCTGGCCCGGCGAGCCGCCTGCGCCGGAGCCGCCGACCTTCGAGCCCGACGCCATTACCAGTGAAGTGGCGGAGCTCATCGACGAACGATACGACCAACATCCCGGGGACTTGGACCTGCAGGCGCTGCCCGCCACGGCCGACGACGCGGATGCCCTGTGGGAATGGGCCAAGGCCCGGTGCATGGAGTCGTTCGGCCCCTACGAGGATGCGATGTCGACGAAATCCCGGGGACTCTTCCACACCCGTATCTCGCCGCTTTTGAACATCCACCGGCTGCTTCCCGAACGCACGGTGCGTGAAGTCGAGTCCCTCGACATCCCCATCAACTCCAAGGAGGGCTTCATTCGACAGGTCCTCGGCTGGCGCGAATTCATGCGGCACGTCCACCGCGAGACCGACGGCTTTCGGGAACTGCCGCCCGGGTGGGACAGTCCGGCCATCGATGAAAGGCCCGGTCGAGGCGGATGGGAGACATGGAGCGGCGACACCTGGGCCACCCCAGTTGCCGCTGAGGAGAGCTCCTCACTGGACGGCGGCGCGCTGCCCAATGCCCTGAACGCCCGGCGAGATCTTCCGCCCGCCTACTGGGGCGAAGAATCGGGGCTGCGGTGTCTCGATGTCGTCGTCGAGGAGGTCCTTGAGGACGGCTGGACCCATCACATCGCCCGGCTGATGGTCCTGTCGAACATCGGAACGTTGCTGGGCGTGTCGCCCCGGGAGCTGACCGACTGGTTCTGGGTCGCCTACATCGACGCGTTCGACTGGGTCGTCGAACCCAACGTCCTGGGCATGGGGACGTTTGGCCTGGGAGAACTCTTCGTGACCAAACCGTACGTCTCCGGCTCGAATTATATCGACAAGATGAGCGACTACTGCTCGGAGTGCCAGTTCGACCCGGGATCGACGTGCCCGCTCAAGCCGATGTACTGGGCCTTTTTACAGGAGCACGAAGACGAGCTCGACGACAACCAGCGCATGGGTTTGATGCTCGGCATGATGCGCAATCGCAGTGACGAGACCAAGGACGACGACATGGCCGTGCTGGAGCACGTCCGCGACAAACTGGAAGCCGGCCAGCGGCTTACCGAAGAAGACGGAACACCGCCCTTCGATGGCAACTGATGGTCAACCCTGCTGAACGCTCTCGAAGGCGCTGCGTACATCGTACGTGCCTCCGGCGTCTTCCAGGTGCTGATAGAGCGTGGCCAGATAGACACCCAGTGCGATGAAGTTCGGGTGCAGGCGCAGCCCGCGCTCCTTGGCCCGCCGAAAGATCTTGCGGAACGTCTCGCGGAATGCCGCCAGCTCGAATTCCACATTCTGCTGGTCTTCGCCGCCGAAATGCTGACGAAACAGGTCCGAGCACCCCTCCAGGCCCACGCCCTCAACGCCACGCTCAAAGGCGGCCTGGTCGTCGCCGTAGAACCCAACGTACATCTGACGTAGCGAGGCCAGAAACTCCTCGTCCCAGTCGACGTAAAATCGACCCGGGTACCACTCCCATCGGTCGTCGCCCTCCTCGAACACCTGCGGCCGCAAGTCGACGACCGTGGACCCCTCGGAGTAAAGCTGGTGGAAGTACAGCCTCAACAAGACCTGACCGTCGATGGGACCGCCGCTGTCGGGTTCCCCGCTGGCCTTCACGTCGACGGGAATCTCCGCCTGCTGGAGGCTCCATCCCCGTCGTCTACAGACATCCTCGAAGCCCTCTTGGTCGTCGTAGTTGGCCTTGAAGTCACGAAGCTGCGTAATGGCCTGCGAGACCGACACGACCTTGAAGAAACGCGGGGAAAGCAATTCGGCGAGGTCGCTCCACTCACCCCAGGACAACAGTGATTTCAACATGCTGATACTCCTCCGTCATTAGGATTGAAGACATGTGTGGGATGCACGCAGCTCGGAGGAGTTGCACACATAAAAAAGCCCCGCCCGAAGTGGGCGGGGCCGAAGGGTCGGTCAGGTCGAGACTGCCTCAGTTGCCAGTCTCACTGAGAGTGGAGGACTGACCGTCCGGAGTGAAGACGGTGACCTCGAAGTCGCGGTCCGTCACGCCCGAGGGCGGCTGGACGAAGCCGTGAGCAACGGCCACGACGCCGAGACTGGCGAAGTTGGTCAGCGCACTCACGTCGTAGGAGAACAGCTCCATGTCGTTGTCGGCCTGCCACAGACGAAGCGGCGTGTAATCCGCTCCGTCGACGATGCCGTCGTCGCCAGCGAGCGCGAACTCACCGAAGGCGACATTCTCCGCGAGGGGAAGGTCGCTGTCATCATCCGGATTTGTGGCAACGACGTCGACGTTCGGGGCGTCGGGAGACCCGTGGAAAATGGTAATTCCCACGGTGCCCGTGTCGCCGGTAAAGTCGACGGTCTCGCCGACTCGAACGCCGAGATTGTCACCGACCGTGCCGCTGGCAACCAGCGCCTGACTGGTTCCGCCGTCGAAGGGACCGACCGTCGTCTCGATGATCGGGCTCGAGCAGTCGCTCGCGTCGGACGCCACGAGGGCGACGTCGAACTCAAACGTCGACGGAAGCGTGATGTACGGCAGGGCGCTTTTGTACGCGATCGGGTCGTCGGTAAGGATGTTCCCCTGGAAGCAGACGTTGACCTCGGAGGCCGCTTCAGAGGGAGACGCGTGAATGATCTGAGCGCGAGCGGCCTCGGGAAGCTCCGGACAGACGATGCGGTCTGTTCCGCCGGAGGATTCGGTCGGACAGGCGACGAACGCAAACTCAGGCCCGTCTTCATTGGCCGACGGATCGACGAAACCCGAGGCCAACACTGTAGCGGCCGAACCACCGGTCAGCAGTTGTGAACCCTGCGTTCCGGTCTGAATGGCCTGCAGGGGCGCGGGGCCACCCAGAGCAACATTCGCGGTCTGAATCTGCTGGGCGTTGTCGAAGTTGATGTAACCGGAGAACTCACCGTACGGGACAGTTGCCATGGGGCCTTGGCCGTTGTTGAACGAGACATCCGCCTCACCGGCATCTGTGGTTCCGTGGTGGAGATTGATCGCGAACCCTTCACTGCTACTGGCAGATTCGAGCGCGCCATCAGTAACCTTCAGGTCTAGACCGATCTCGGAGTTCTGTGAGGTGTCGAAGTTACTCGGGTCGACAACTCCATCGGCGACCACCGTGTAAGAGGTGTCGGCTTCGAGTGTGACATCCCACGAGGCGATTTCCTCACCATCGTCGAGGGTCGTGTCGTCGCCGCCCGCCGTGGCAGCGTCGCTGCCTGCGATGGCAATCGTGTAGTCGCCGGCATCCAGTTCCTGGAAGGTCGTCGCCGTTCGGAATTCAAAGTCGTCGATCCAGATCTCGCCGTTGGCGAAGACGTCGACGGTACTGGCCGCAGGGTCGGCGGAGTTGTGAATGACCTGGACAGTAGCAGTGCCGCCACCACCCATGTCCTGACCCATATCTTGGCCGGCGTCTTGACCGCCGCCGTTTCCGTTGTCGTCACCACACGCGCCCAGCGCCAAGGTCAGTCCGGTGGCGATGAGGGCCGTGCCCAAAAATCGTACTAATCGATTGGAATCTTTCATCTGTCTTCCTCCGTTTTCAGTTAGCGAATCCGGCATCACGCCGGCTCTTTCGAATCATCCGTATGGGGTTCAGTCTGGACGCAGGTGTCGAATGTTCGCGACCTGTGTCCGTTGCCCATTCATGCAGATGCAACGTAAGCATGGTACGTAACGCGAATGTTTCAAATTTCTCGGTGCCGTGTCCGGAAAGAAACATGACAGAAACGGCGCCAGTGTTCAAAATACCGACGAATTTTTTCGGGGGCGCGTGCATCATACACGTGGATGGTTATCCGACTCGCACGGGTTGGTTGCCATCCGGGCCCGCGACGGGAGGTGCCGTTCCCCACACGGCGAGCATCGTCCGTCGCGACGCCTCAGGCAGCGGCGTGGACCGCGCAGGACCATCTTCCCCTCGAGGCTGCACCTCCGGGCCTCGACTCCTCCCCAGGTGGCCCGGCGGTCCGCCGCTGCCTCTCTTTTTGCTCGCTTCAGTTCAGGTCCCAAGAGATCCCCTTGTATGACAATTACGACCGACATTCTTCCCGAACGTATTCAGGAGCGACTTCGAAGGATCGGAGACCGTGAAGAAACTCGCGGCGACGCCGACTTCGTCCTCTACTGGATGGGCACGGCTGCGCGTGGACACGAAAACCCGGCCCTCGGCACTGCCATTGGCATTGCGAACAAACTCGGGTTGCCTGTGTTCGTCTACCACCCGATCAGTGAGTCTCATCCGTACGCTTCGGATCGGCACCACACCTTCATGTTGGAGGGGGCCCGCGACGTGCAGCAGGAGCTGAAGGCACGTGGCATCGGCTACGCCTGTCACCTGCAGCGCGAGGGACATCGCGGCAACCACCTGACTGCACTGGCGAGGCGCGCCGCGGCGGTGGTGACCGAAGACATGCCCGTAGAGCCTTGGTCTCGGTGGACACACGCCCTGGCTCAGACCGTCAAGACACCGGTTCTGGCGGTTGATACAGATTGCGTCGTGCCGATGCGACTGGTGGGACGGCTCTACGACCGGGCCTACAAATACAGGAATGCAACCGAGGATCAGCGAGCCGCCAGAATCGACGAGCCCTGGCCAGACCTGGAGCCCGATGCCGACGTCCACATGCCGGACGACCTACCCTTTGAACCCGTCGATCTTAAGGACGCTGCCATCCCCGATTTGGTGGCCGCGTGCGAAATCGACCACGGCGTGGGACCGGTGCCGCACACGGAGGGCGGAGCGGAGGCTGGGTACGAGCGTTGGGAGACATTTCGTGAGGACGGGCTCGACAGCTACCACGGCACGCGCAACAACCCGACGCTGTTGAATGGAGTCAGCCGGCTCTCGGCGTACCTTCACCACGGCCACATCTCGCCATTTCGCCTGGCTCGCCAGGCCTCCGCCAGAGACTCAAAGGGCGCGGGGAAGTTCATCGATGAGCTGATCACCTGGCGAGAGATGGCCCATCATTTCTGCTTCTACGACTCGGACTACGGGACGGTCGATTCCTTTCCCGAGTGGGCCATCGAGACCCTGCGCGAGCATGCATCCGACCCGCGACCCGAACTCTACGACTGGGAGACGCTGGCCCGCGCCAAGACCGACGACCCGCTGTGGAACCTGTGCCAGCGGTCGCTCATCCAGCAAGGGGAGTTGCACAACAACGTGCGGATGACCTGGTCAAAGAAACTGCTGGAGTGGACGCCAGACCTAGAGACGGCCCTGGCGATGGCCCTGGATCTCAACCATCGCTACGCCCTCGATGGGTGCGATCCGAACTCATATCTGGGCATCCAATGGACGTACGGCGCGTTCGACCGGCCGTACGACAAGGATCGGGATATCATCGGAAAGGTTCGCCCCCGTGATACCTCCTGGCACGCCGGCCGGATCGACATGGAGGCGTACGAGTCGATCGTGACACGCCCTCTTTCAGAAGATCTCCCCAAGGTTGCGGTGATCGGTGCGGGTCTGGCGGGGCTCTCCTGCGCGCGGACGCTCCAGGATCACGGCCTCGAGGTCGAGGTCTTCGATAAGTCCCGTGGGTCGGGCGGTCGCGCGTCGACCCGGCGAGCGCAGGCAGACGACGGACGCGAGGTTCAATTCGACCACGGTGCGCAGTACTTCACATCCCGCGACGATATCTTCCAGTTGCACGTCGATGCGTGGGCATACCGAGGCGTCGTCGACGAATGGGAGCCAGAACTCGTCGTCATCGACGACGATGGCATCGCACCGAAGGAATCGACCACGACGCGCTGGGTCGGCCAACCGTCGATGTCGACGGTCACCAGTCACCTGGCCGAAGATTTGGATCCCCGCTTCGGAACCCGTATCGAGCGCGTCGAACCTGCGGACGGCGACCGATGGACCCTGAGTACCGAAGATGGTGAGACCGCTGGGCCCTTCGACGTCGTCGTCACGACCGCCCCGCCGGCCCAGTCTGCAGAGCTTCTGACTGGAACCGATGCCTCGTTTCTCGACGAGCTCTCGAGCATCCAGTTGCAACCGACCTGGGCATTGATGCTGGGCTTCGACGAACCCCTGGACGTCGATTTCGACGCAGCGTTTGTCAACACCGGGCCTCTCTCCTGGGTGGCGCGCGATTCCAGCAAACCCGGCCGCGACGGCCACAATTGGACCATCCACGCCAGCTCCGAATGGTCGGCCGAACATGTGGAACTCTCCTTCGAAGAGGCGGCGTCCCGGCTGCTCCAGGCGTTCGCCGATACGCTGGAAGTAACGTTGCCCGAGACGTCGTACGCCCGCGCTCACCGATGGCGCTACGCCCAGGCCGAGGACGCTCGAGAAGAGGGGTGCCTCGCCGACGTGGACAGGGGCCTTCTGGCCTGCGGCGACTGGGCAAACGGCTCCCGCATCGAAGGAGCGTTTCTAAGCGGTCGAGCCGCCGCGGGACGGATCCTGGGCAACCCCTTGATCGGACACTGAACATATGTTCTAATCCCGTCAGGCCCCTTGGTATGTCACATTTCCTTCCCGATTTACCGCCAAGAGGTCGCCCGTGGGTGCCCGACAGATGGACGTCGAACAGAAGCTCGAGATCCTAGCCGAGGCCGCCAAGTACGATGCCTCCTGCGCGTCGAGCGGCGTCAAACGCGACAACCCCAATCCAGAGGGGCTGGGAAACTCGAGCGGCGTCGGCATCTGCCACAGCTACGCCCCCGACGGCCGCTGTATTTCTCTGCTGAAGATACTGCTGACGAACTACTGCATCTACGATTGCAAGTACTGCATCAATCGGCTCTCCAGCGACGTACCTCGGGCGCGTTTCACGGTCGAAGAAGTCGTCTTTCTGACCGTCGAATTCTACAAGCGCAATTACATCGAAGGCCTGTTTCTGAGCTCCGGCATCATCCAGAGCATCGACTACACGATGGAGCAGTTGACGCAGGTGGCCAAGACCCTGCGGACCGAGCACGACTTCAACGGCTACATTCACCTGAAGGCGGTCCCTGGCGCCGACGAGCAAGCGACCGCGGAGGCGGGTAAGTGGGCCGACCGACTCAGCGCGAACGTCGAGCTCCCGACCCAGGAGGACCTCGACGAATTAGCGCCCGCCAAGACCATGGACGACGTCGAAGGGACGATGTCCGACATCACCCGCGGCATCGAGATCGCCGACGACGCGAAGGATTCGTCGGCTTCCGATGCGCCGTCGTTTACCCCGGCGGGCCAGTCGACCCAGATGATCGTCGGTGCCACGGAGACCCCCGACGAGACGATCCTGGCGACCGCCGACCGACTCTACGGCGACTACGAACTCAAGCGCGTCTACTATTCGGCCTACTCGCCGATCCCCGATGTCGACCCGGGACTCCCGGCGGAGTCCCCGCCTCTGAAACGCGAACACCGGCTGTACCAGGCCGACTGGCTGATGCGTTTCTACGACTTCGAGACCGACGAGATCGTCGGGGACGGCGGAAACCTCGATCTGGACGTCGATCCGAAGTTGGCCTGGGCGCTCCGAAATCGCGACCGGTTCCCCATCGACCTCAATTCGGCTGCCTACCACCGGATCATCCGCGTGCCCGGCATCGGCGTGCGAAACGCAAAACGGATCTGCAAGATGCGCAAACACACGCCCATCAAACTGGAGCACCTGCGCGACCTGCGGTCGAACGTCAAGAAGGCCGCCCCCTTCGTGGAGGTCGAGGGCCGCAATCCCCATGGCTACCGCCTGGACGACTATGACCTGAGACTGCAGTTGGCCGACGGTTCCGAGCAGCAGTCGCTGTTTGGCGCCGCAGCCGAGTGACCGACCCATGCTCGAAGTCGAGGTTCCCTCCCAATCGACGCCCGGGGGATGGAAGACCTGGCGAAAGCTGGCTCGAAAGCTCGTGCGCCGGGAGGTCGAGCCGACCGAGATCCGTTGGCGCGACGAAGTCGACGGCCAGGAGACGCTGCTTTCGGGCACGGCGGAGTCGGACGATGCCCTTGAGCGATGTCTGGAGTCCGATCCTCGGATGCCTCGACCACGGGTTCCGCCGCGGTTTATGGACCTCGCCCGTCCCGCGGCCCATCACGCCGACCCCGAACGCTGGCAACTCCTCTACAGGGTTCTGTGGCGGATGGTCTCCGGCGAGCGCAATTTGATGGATCTGGAGACCGACTCCGACGTCGATGAGCTCCGGTCGATGTCGAAGGCGGTACGACGCGACGCTCACAAAATGAAGGCGTTTGTGCGATTCAGGGAGGTCGGCAAAGAGGAGGGAGAACAGCAGTTCGTGGCCTGGCACCAACCGGACCACCGAGTCGTTCCCTTCGTGGCGCCCTTCTTCAAGGACCGCTTTCGTTCGATGCATTGGACGGTTCTCACGCCGCACCGATCGGTGGCGTGGGACCGCGATTCCCTTCAGTTCGGACCGGGCGTGCAACGTTCCGAGGCCCCGTCGGAAGACGAGCTCGAAGGCATCTGGACCACCTACTACAAATCGATCTTCAACCCGGCGCGTATCAAGCTCGACGCCATGACCGCCGAGATGCCGCAGAAGCACTGGTCGACGATGCCGGAGACCGAGGCGATCCAGGACCTGCTGCGAGACGCCAACAGCGATGTCTCGGAGATGATGCGACACGCCCCGGCCCAAGCCGAGGTCCCGGAGGACGCGAGTCTCGCCGAACTGGAACAGGCCTGCCAGACGTGCCGGGCCTGCGAACGCTGTGATGGCGCCACGCAAGCCGTCTTCGGCGAAGGGCCGGCGGATGCCAACATCGTGCTGGTCGGTGAACAACCCGGCGACGAGGAGGACAAACAGGGGCGACCTTTCGTCGGGCCCGCCGGCGAGGTCTTGAACCAGGCCCTAAAGCTCGCCGGCCTGGACCGCAATGCGCTGTACGTGACGAATACCGTCAAACATTTCGGGTACTCGTCCGACGGCGGCCAACGCATCCACGAGAGCCCCAACCGCTACATTACGGAAATTTGCAAACCCTGGCTCGACGCCGAGCTCGCCAACATCTCCGCCCAGATCGTCGTCGGTCTGGGGCGAACGGCCTCGCAGGTGCTGGCGGGCCGGAAGGTCGCGGTGAGCCGTGAGCGCGGGGAGTTTCTACGCGGCGGTCAGCACGCCGATGCGATCCTCCCGACCTACCATCCCGCCGCGATCCTGCGGACGCCGGACGATGAAGCCAAGCGTAGCCAGTTCAAGGACCTGGTACGAGACCTCGACTCAGCCCGACGGCGCCTCGGCGGCTGATACCCAGGTGGTCACCTGGTCACGCCACCACTCGGGGCGCTCGATGTGAACCGTATGACCGGAGCCCTCGGCGACCGCATATTCAGACTGCGGCATCTGGTCGCTGGCTCGCTGGACGATGTCGACGTACTTCGCGTCCTCGGCCCCAGCGAGCCAGAGAGTCGGCACGTCGAGGCCACTCAACTGTGCCCATCGTGACGGCTGGCGTCCCGGGCTCATCTGGCGAATGATGCGAGCCATCGCGGCATCGTTCTGCTCGCTGCGTCTGGCCATGAGCTCGTCGAATTCGGGACGCTCGCGCAGCCCGCCGAAGAGGTCGGCGCGATACCAACCCGCCAGGAACGCCTCGAGCCCCTCGTCCAGAATCCGCTGCGCCCGCCGGTCGTCGAGCTCAGCGCGCTCGGCTCGCTCTTGGTCGCCTTCGATGCCGGGGGAGGCCGACTCCAAGACGAGTCGGTCGACCCGGGTCGGATGGCGGAGCGCATATGTCATCGCGACACGGCCTCCCATGGAGTAGCCGGCCATCGAGATCGATTCATCGCCAAGCTCCGAGACCACACGGTCGACGGCATCGACCATGTATTCGAGATCGACGGGAACGTCATCGCCGGGGAGTTCATCGGAACGCTGGCCGTGCCCCGGAAGATCGACGGTCACCACCTGAAAACGTTCGCCGAGTCCTTCCTGGACCGGTTCCCAATCACGGGCATCACCGAAGAGTCCATGCAGCAACACAACGGTCGGCCTCCGGCTATCTTCCCCGGAGACCCAGCCCGTCTCCCATCGATCACGGTCGCGCAGATCCCTCCACGGAATCTGTTCTCGATGCCCGTCGATGACGGCTTCCAGGGTCACGTGGTCGGAGTCGGATGCGTAGGCGACAACTTCCCAGTGACGGCGCTTGTCCTCGACATCGAGGGCCGTCCATTTGGACCCGACCAGGTGGTCGGGAGTCTGCGGATGATTCGTAGCCACGCCGATCCTCATCTAGGGGTTGCAAGTCAGTCTGCGGAGCCCACCTTCAAGGTGTACCCCGCATCCATCAATCACGGAGATTCCAGATGCCTCGAATATCAGATGCATTCGCCGGACTCGCCTGTGCGCTCTTCATCGTCTCTACAGGCTGTCAGGCCGATGAGCAGGTCGCGAAAGCCGATGCGCCCGAATCGGCTGAGCGGAGCGCACCATCAGCGCAAACCAATCCCGCCGAGGTCGTCGACCTGCCCGACCAGCCTGTCGCCGGTGCCTCGCAGTCCTTCTGGGACCACTGGGGCGACGGACGGGCCGAGATCGCCACCTACACGGGTACCCAGATGCGCTACGGAGAGCCGCGCGAGGCCCGGCTGGCCCTCATCTACGTCACGGAACCGCACGATCGTCGCACCTTCGTCAAGGACGACGGTGTGGCCGAACAAAACCGCATCCAGGTCATGAAGCTCAATCGTGCCCTGAAGTTCCAGACGGGCGTCTATCCCTACACGGTCATGACCAGCATCTTCTCGCCGGTGGCCGACTGGGGACGACCGCGATTCCAGCCCGCCAAGATCACACTGACGAGTCAGGAATGGTGCGGACACGTCTTCCATGGACTCTGGGCCGGACCCGGCCAGGCACGTCAAATGATGCACTCGTACTTTGCCGGCGAGGGGGACAACGCGTCGACCCTCCAGCTTCCCGACAATGTCCTCTACGAGGATGCGCTACCGATCCAACTTCGCGAACTCGACGGGGCCTTCAACGACGGCGAACGCTGGGAAGGCCCGATGGTGCCGAGCCTCTGGCAGCGACGCAGGGCCCACTCCGAAGTCGACACGGTCGAGGCGACGATCTCGCGCGAGAAGACGACACTCGACGAGACGCCGGTGACTCGGTTTAACGTCGAGATGCCCGACCGCTCCACGGTCTACGACGTGGCCCGCGACGAGCCGCACCACCTGCTGCGCATCGAACACAGCGGGGGCACGGTGTTTCGGCTCGATGAGGTCGATCGCATGGCCTACTGGCGCATGAATGGGCGGGGGGATGCCGAGAAGCGCCGACGCATCGGTCTGCCACCCGGCGCCTTTAATCTGGACGAGGCGCCTAGTCCCGAAAGCGGATCTTCCACACCTCGGTGAGCGCCTCCATGGCGATGTCGGCGGTCATCTTCGATTCGCCGACCTGTCGATCGGGGAAGACGATGGGGACCTCGACGATCTCGTAGCCGGCCTGGACGGCGCGGTATTTGAGCTCGATCTGAAAGACGTACCCGGAACCCTCCACGGCCTCCAGGTCGATGTCCTCCAGGACCTCGCGGTTCCATGCCACGAACCCGGCGGTTGGGTCCTGCACGTCGAACCCCAGGATCCAGCGGGCGTAGGTCCCGCCGGCCCGGGAGACGAACTTCCGCAGCGCTCCCCAGTCCTCGGTCCCGCCCCCGGCGACGTAGCGCGAGCCGACGACCACATCGAAGTGCTCGAGCTGTTCGAGCATCTTGGGCAGGTATTCGGGCTGATGGCTGAAGTCGGCATCCATCTCGACGATGCCTTCGTAGCCGCGCTCCAGCGCCCACCGAAACCCGGCGATATACGCCGGACCCAGACCCGCCTTTTCGGTCCGGTGGAGCACGTGAATCCGCTGATCGCCAGCGGCCATCTCATCGACGATCTCACCGGTTCCATCGGGAGAACCGTCGTCGATCACCAGGATGTCCACATCGGGGACCTCCTCGTGGATCGCCGGGATAATGCGGCGGATGTTTTCCTTCTCATTGTAGGTGGGGATACAGACCAGCGTCCGCATAAAAGCAAACCATCATCAGCAAATCAGGAATCGGACAGTTCTTCGCGCGAGATATCGTGTTTTTTGAGGATGTACTCGACGCTCTTTCGATGGACACCGGCGATCCGTGCCGCCTCGGAGACGTTGCCATCGGTCCGTCGAAGTAGTTCGCGCCAGTACGACCGCTCGAACTCCTCGATGAGACGGTTCTTGGCATCTTTAAACGGGAGGTTTTCTTCGATGGCCATCGTCGCCATCGATCCCGCGGATTCCTCGGCGGCCTCCGGCTCGGAGGGGACCGGATCGGCGGCGTCCAAGAACCGAGTCTCGATGGTGTCGCCGGTGGTCAACAGGACAGCGCGTTCCACGAAGTTCTTGAGTTCGCGGACGTTTCCCGGCCAGCGATGGCGTTTCAACTTCTCCATCGTCTTGTACCCGACCTCCACATCCTCCCGGTCGCTCATCTCGTTGGCATCCTTCAAGAAGTGCTCGACCAGGACCGGAATGTCCTCGGGGCGTTCGCGAAGCGGGGGCAGTCGCATCGTCACGACGGCGAACCGGTAGTAGAGATCCTCGCGAAAGGTCCCCTCTTCGATGGCTCGCTGCAGATTTTGATTGGTGGCGGCCACGATTCGCACGTCGGTCTCGATCGTCTCATTGGAACCGACCGGTTTGATGGCGTCGTTTTCCAGGGCTCGCAGGAGTTTCGGCTGAAGGTCCTGCGACAGCTCGCCGAGCTCGTCCAGAAAGAGGGTTCCTCCCTCGGCCGCCTGAAAGGCCCCTTCTCGATTGCCGGTGGCTCCGGTGAAGGCTCCCTCGACGTGGCCGAAGAGCTCCGATTCGATCAGATCCGCCGGAATCGCCGAACAGTCGACCACGACAAACGGGCCATCCTGTCGGGACGGGTGATGATCGTGGAGTGCGCGGGCCACCAATTCCTTTCCCGTTCCCGATTCGCCCTCGACCAGGACCGTGGCATCGGTCGGCGACACTCGCTCCAGCAACGAAAACACCTCGCGCATCGCCAGGCTCTGGCCGAGCAGATCGCCGAATCGTTCCTTTCCGGAAAAATGGACTTCGACCGATTCGTCGGTCGTATCGAACTGAATCGTGGTTTTGCCCAGCCTGAACGTGGCCCCGTCATCGAGGAACGCCTCCCGGATTCGAATGCCCTCAAGATACGTTCCGTTCTTGGAATCTTCGTCGCGGAGCACATACCCGCGGTCGTCTACCTCGATGACGGCGTGGATCCGACTGATCGCCGGGTCGTCGAGCACGACATCGTTGTCCGGCGAGCTTCCGATCGTCGTCCGGCGGGCGTCGCAGTCGATGCTGCGCGCCTCACCCGGCCCATCGGTTACGACCAGCCGATACCGCTGCAGCTCGAGCTTCTGCTCCCCGTCGTCGAGATAGACTGTGCGTGTCTGCTCGCTCATCGTTGTCCCGTTCGGTCAACGCGATCTCATGGATACCAAGGCGCCGGTGTAGCCGAAGTCGCCGGGGATCAAAAGGCCGGGCGTGCGGCGCGGCTACCCGTCGTCGGGGTCCCAGACGGTCTTGGACGTACACTCGGGTCCGGGTTTGATGTCGACCTCGAAGGTCTCGTCCTTGCCGGCGTTTGGGTTGCGGACTCGGACCCGATGGGTGCCGACGGACAACTCGAACCCCTTCAGCCGTTGGCGTCGTCCCGGCAGCCACTCCCCGTCGATGGCGATTTCGTTGTACTGGGGATGGACGGCAAAGAAATCGAGACAGCCTTTCTGTGTAGGCTCCAGCCGGCGCCGGAACACACCGTCGTCGACGCGCCCCGGGATCACCTCGAATGTCTCGGAGCGAAAGCCCTCTTTTTCGATCTTCAATTCGATGGATCGATCCGGGGCAAACGTACGCTCCAGCGGGGTGGTACCCAATGTATTGCCGTCAGCGCTGACGCGGGCGCCCTCGGGTTCGGTCTCGATGCTCAACTCAACCCGCGCCGGTGGGCTGGCTGCCGGCGCCGGTCGGGTCGCGTCGGGCTTCGGGCCGACGTCAGGCTCCGCCTTGGCGACAGGACACTCGAGCCGGATCTGCATGCTCGTGGATTCGCGTCCGTGGAACACCGGCATTTGGCCGGGCTGGCATCCCTCTTTTCTGGCTTCGACGAATTTCGTCTCACCGGGCGCCACCTCCACGCGCCCGGGGGCCTCACCGATCGGTTCTTGATTGACGTACAGGTCAGCCCCACGAGGCCGCGTCGACACTTCGAAGACACGCTCGGCCGACGCCGGGGGCGTCGCCTCCTTTTGCGCGGAGGGCTCTGTGAACCAAGCTCCGGACCACAGGGTGAAGACACCGCCTCCAATCAACAGGATCAGCAACAACAGACCCAGGATGAGTCCCACACGCCGACGGTCGCGGGATTCGGGGGACGACCCGCCTTCTCGCTGCGATCTGGAGCCGGGGGTCTCCAACGCCTCGGCCGTCGCCGTCGAGGCCGGGCTCGCCGGGTCCCGATCGCCCTCGAGGCGTTCGAGCTCGAATTCGAGCGCATCGTCCAGGTCCAGGTCGTCCGGGATCTCGTCGTCGCGCATCGGATCGCGCTTGGGACCCTCCGGAAAAGTCGCCTCCAGGAACGCTGCCACATCTTTGCTGGTGAGGGCGGCCTCCTGTGCCACCAGAAACTGCATCAAATCCGACTGCATGTCGTCGGCAGTGGAGTATCGGTCCTCTGGCTCACGAGCCAGGGCCTTCTCGACGATCCGATCCAGGGCCTCGGGGACCTCCGGGCCCAGATGACTCGGACGCTCGAACTCGCACTGCCGGACGAGTTCCAGGCTTCGCAGATCGGAATCGCCCTCGAAGGGACGCTCGGCGGTCAAAAGCTCATACAGCACGACACCGGCCGAGAAGATGTCACTGCGATGGTCGACCGACTTGCCGGTCGCCTGCTCCGGACTCATATAGCAACACTTGCCCTGAATGCGTCCGGTTACCGTCTCCGAGTTCCGCTCCGCCGCCCGCGCGATGCCGAAATCGATGAGTTTGACCTCGCCGTCGGTCGACAGAAGCACATTCGACGGACTCACATCCCGATGTACGATCTCCAGCGAGTCGCCGTCCTCGTCGGTCTGCCGATGAGCGTAGGCCAGTCCATCACACACCTGGGAGATGATGTAGGCGGCCAGATCCGGCGGCAGCGGTTTCTCCCGGCGTTCCAGTACGTCCTTCAGATCACGTCCCGGCACATAGTCCATGGCGATAAAGTATTCGCCGTCGACCTCGTCCATGTCGAAGACCGGGACGATGTTGCCGTGCGACAGATTCACCAGGGTGCGTCCCTCGTCGAGGAACCGCTCGACGAACTCCTCTTCGTCGGCGAGGTGCGGGAGAATCGTCTTGATGATCACAGTCTTCTCGAATCCCGCGGTCCCCTGGACGCGCGCCAGGTAGATCTCTCCCATTCCTCCCTTGGCTATACGTCGGACGAGTTGATATCGCCCGAGTTGTCGAGGCGCATCGTTCATATCTTGGTGGTCACCCGTCGGCCTGAATCCTCATGTTCGTGTAACACACTGGAGGCGGCCCGACATCCTCGACATCGCTCGGGCGTGCTCCTTGCATCCCGAGACGCATTGACCCGATGATTCTCAAAAGAACCATCGACTCTCACGACGCTGGCTCGCAGATGGCCTATCAAATTCAGGCATGGGAACGCTCGGACATCGGTCGAAATCGACCGGGCAACGAAGATGCCAGCCTCGCCGACTCTCGACGCGGCCTCTTCGCGGTCGCCGATGGCATGGGCGGCCGATCGGCCGGTGAGGTGGCCAGCCAGATGGTCACCGATCGACTCGGCGACACTGCCTCGGACCTCGCCCGCATTGCACGACGTGGCAATCCTCGGGTCGACGAATCTCACCGACGCACCGTCCTCAAACGGCTTCGCGACCACCTCAGGTCGACGAATGAAGATGTCTTCACGGCCGGCCGCGGCGCCATGGGGACCACTGCAGACATTCTTCTTCTGAGCGATCGGGCGGCATACATCGGACACATCGGTGACAGCCGGGTGTATCTGGTACGCGACGGGACCATCACGCAGCTGACCCGAGACCATACCTACGCCGAGCAACTCCGCCGCGAGGGAGTCGAACAGAGCACCGAAAACGCCACGAATTACGACCACATGCTCACTCGCTGCCTCGGGGTGCGCTCACAGATCACGCCGGACACCTTTTTTCTGGAAGTTCATCCGGGGGATCGGTTCCTTCTGTGCACCGACGGCCTCACACGGCACCTCGACGACGACGAACTGCTCGACATCGTCGAGGAGGCCGACGAGGACCCCGAGGTCGTCGAACGGATGATCGACCTGGCCAACACCTCCGGAGGCGCCGACAACATTACCGCCGTCTTCGTGACGGTCGAGACGCCGAAGTCCGAGGAGCCCGAAGATGCATCCCGGGATACGATTCGTAAGGTCCAGTTTTTGGAAGAGATCGATCTCTTCGCCGATCTCGCGCGCCGCGACATCCTCCGGGTCCTGCAACACGTATACAAACAGACCTTCGAGGCCGGCGAAAAGCTGATCGAAGAAGGCAACACGAGCGGTGCCTTGTTCGTGCTGATTCGCGGCAGCGTCGAGGTGCGTCGCGACGGCCAGCAGGTCGCAGTCCTCGGACCCGGCGAACACGTCGGTGAACTGACCCTCACCTCCAGCGACCCCCGCTCGGCCGATGTCGTCGCCACCGAAGACTCCGAAGTCCTGGTTCTCCAGCGGCACACATTTTTGGATCTGGTCCGCCACGGCGACACCGACCTGGGGAACGCGCTCCTCTGGAATCTGCTGAAACACAGCAACAACAGGATCCGCGAGACAACCGAAAGGTTCCTGCTGTAGACCTTCATGTTGGAACAATCTGGACGGAAAGCTGTCTGGATGAATGGAGATCGTGACTCTTCACGGTCCGAATGTACTGATGATGCCTTCGGGCAGGTGTGGCGATGACATCTCGGCCTGACCGAAAACTGGTCCGACGGTTGAAGCAGCGCGAGGAAGAGGCCTTTACCGAAATGGTGCGGCGCTATCAGGACCAGGTTATCAGCATCATCCACGGAATCGTCGGCGACCGCGAGGAGGCCCGCGAGGTCGCGCAGGAGGTATTCATCGCGGTATTCAAGTACATCGACAGCTTTCGCGGTGACGCCAAATTTTCGACCTGGTTGTTTCGGATCGCCAGCAACCGAGCAAAAAATCGCATCAAATACCTGGCGCGGCGGAATCACCGTCAGCACCAGGGGCTCGACGACACCCGGGAATCCCGGATCGAATCGAATCCGGCCGGCGGCGGTGCCGACCCGCGACCCGACGAATCGGCTCAGGGGCGCGAACTCGCCGATCTCGTGCAGGAAGGGCTCGAAGAACTCGCGCCCAAGTACCGCGAGATCATCGTACTCCGGGACGTCGAGGATCTCAGCTACGCCGACATCGCCGAGACGCTCGACGTCGCCGAGGGGACGGTGAAGAGTCGCCTCTACCGGGCCCGTTCCAAACTCAAGGACTACATCGATGCGCGCTACGATCTGGAGGACAAGGTATGACTGAATCAACGAACTGGCCCGATCCGGAACAACTCCCGGCGACCGGACAACAGGACCGCGCGGCGCGACGCCAGCTCTTCAGCGCCTACGTCGACGGGGAGTTACCTGGAGATGTCTCGGATGCGCTCGAGCAACGACTCGAAGCAGATCCTGCCTTCGAGGAGGCCTACCGCTCGTACGAGGCGATGATCACGTCCCTCCGGGATCTCCCCTCCCAGGGGGCCGACGAGGCATTTCTTTCGGACGTTCAAGATTCGCTTCGACGCCGCTCGGGCGGACAGTTCTTCGGCGCCGGCAGCATTGGCGGCTCGGAGATCTCCTCGTTTACGAGTCAGACGAGGGTCCACGAACTCGCCGCAGCCGCGATGCTCGCTGTCATGCTGGGGGCGTACCTGAGCTTCGGCCCCAGCACCGGCGACCTGACGACTTCGGATTCCCCGCGCCTCGATGTGCCGCCCCAGAGCGCCGAGAGACACCAATAGGCAGCACGAATCGGTGGACTCAATCACCGAATTCGGCGAGCGCGGTGACAAAAGCGTCCTGTGCAGGCCGATACCGCCAGGCTCGACGCTTCGTATCGTTCAGGATGATCGAAAACGCCAAGCGGCGGTCGGAGGCGGTCCGTGCGTAGCCGGACAGAGCCGACACGCCGTTGAGGGTGCCCGTTTTGGCCCGTACTCGACCCCGAGCGGCTTCACTGTTCATGCGGTCCGAGAGGGTTCCATCCCGTCCCGCGACCGCCAGCGATGAGAGGAATTCGGGAGCCGCTGCGTGATCCAGCATAAAGGTCAGCAGACGAACGAACTGTCTCGGCGAAATTTCGTTGCCGTCGTACAGCCCGCTTCCGTTCTTCAGGGCGAGTTGTGACGCATCGATTCCCACCCTCTCCAGAAACCCGCGAACGGCCTGACGTGACCGCTCCCAGGTCGAGGGCGTCTCGCCGTCGCGGCCGAGCACCCTCAGCAATTGCTCTGCCATGAAGTTGTTCGACCACTTGTTCATCGCCTGGACGATGTAGCTCAACGGCTGAGATGCATGGCGAACCAGGACTTCGCCGCCGTGGTCGTCGGGTTTTTGCCCTCTGCGGACGGCTCCCCCAACGTCGATGCCCACCATCTCCAGGGCCCGCCGAAGAACGGCCCCCGAGAATTCAGGAGGATTGTCGACGCGCAGACGATCCCGAGCGCCGGAGGCCCGACTCCCGATGGCGCCGTCGATGACGATTCGTGTGCCGCCCTCGTCGGTCGGATCGGAGGAAAAACGGATACTCTCTCCGGCGGTATCCACGGTCATGGCTCGATTGACGACTTCGAGATGATCGTTCGGGGGTGTGATCTGAACTTCGGGTTTGTTCCCCGGCGAGGTCGGTGTGACCCGAACGGTCACTGCATTGAAATTCACCGACACGGCGCCGATCGGCGAACGGTAGGAGGCATCCTCGTCTTTCTGGTCGAAGGCCGGCGGAAGATACGCCCCGTCGAAGGCCGAATCATCGACAACGATCCCGTCGGTGATTTTTCGAACGCCATCGACCTTTAGCTGCGCCGCCCAGTGAAGAAAGTCCTCCCACAGCAAAAACGCATCCCCCTCGCCGACCAGGTACAGCGGGCCCTCGACCACGCCGTCTTCGCCCACATCTCCGAGGATCCGGGTCGCCAATGTCTTGTGCGGGCCCAGCATATCGAGTGCAGCCGCTGAGGTGATGAGTTTTACGTTGCTGGCGGGATTGAACGGCTGGCCGGCATTGCGTTCGTAGAGGACCTGGCCGGTCGCCGTATCGACGACGTACGCCCCAACGCGGGCTTCGGCCCCGATCCGTTGCTCGACGATCCGGTCGAGTCGGGTGCGAAGCGAGGCGAGTCGTGGCTCGGAGACGACCTTCGTCGGAGGCAGAGTCCGTCGCGGGCCCGCCGGCCCGGAGCTCTCGGATGTCGCATCTTCCAAGCGTTGAATCGTACGGAGCCCCTCGCCATCATCGACCTCGCGGGGCGGCTTTTCTGCGACTGCGGGCGTCGCTGTCCCCGCGAATATCGCGACGGCGAGGGCGAGAATGACCTGACGGTAGAACTCCATCGGCTTAATCCCTACTTGAACAGTATGTTTTATTCCGTATCATACGTGGGTGGCCTGCTGTGACTCCAGCCCCGGGAGCCAACCATGTGCCGATTGTTCGGATTTCGATCGGTCATCAAAAGTCAGATGCACCGAAGTCTGGTCAGCGCCGACAACGCGCTGGTGCGCCAGAGCGAGCAGCATCCCGACGGGTGGGGCGTCGCCTACTATCAGCACGATGTCCCTCACCTTGTGAAGACGGCGGACACGGCGGTGGCCGACTCGATCTTTCAGCGCGTCTCCGGGGTGGTCTCGTCGCAAACCGTCGTCGCTCACCTGCGCAAGGCGACCTGCGGCGAGCTCTCGATGATCAATTCCCATCCGTTCCAACACGGGCGCTGGGTCTTTGCTCACAACGGCAACGTCCCCGACTTCGAGGGGTATCGTGAAGATGTCGAGGCGCTGGTCGCCCCGGCACTCCGAAGCTTTATCTTAGGGGATACCGACAGCGAAGTCCTCTTCTATCTCCTGCTGACGAATCTTCAGAAGCGGGCCGATCTGAGCGATTCGGACCCGTCGATGGAGGTTCTGACCGAAGCCGCCCGCGAGACCGTCGATGCCATTCGAGGACTGACCGGCCGCGACTGTTACGAACCGACCGACAGAGCCGATGACGAGGCGCTGTACCTCTCCTTTTTGCTGACCGACGGGCGCGCCATGGTCGCCCACCAGGGAGGAAAACCCCTGCATGTCAGTACACACAAGACCCGCTGTCCCGAGCGGGATACGTGCTCGAGCTTCGCGCCGGTCTGTGAGCAGCCCGCCCAGTCCGGACGCGTCAACCATCTGTTGATCGCCAGCGAACCCCTCAATGGCGAGAATGTCTGGAGGCCGATGAAGCCGGGCCAGATCGTCGGGGTCGATGCCGAGATGGACCTCTCGATGGTCGCCCGCGAAGGGACGCCGGCTCAACGGGAGAGTACCCTCCGGACGGCCGGCTGACTCAGTCCTCTTCGGATTCTTCTCCTTCCAATATCTCGCGGCGGCGTTCATCGCCCGTGCGTACCACCAGATCTCTGAGCCGGCGCTCCAGGGCGACCCAGGCTTCGTAGACGTGATCGGGGACATCCCAGTCCCGAAGTGTCTCGACCAGCAACTCGTGGCGACGGTCGAAATGCGCGGGCAAAATCGGCAGGTCTCGATGGGCACCGCGGATCGGTGTCCCGCTGTAGTCGACATCTTCAGTGCCCAGCCGCGCCCGTACGTATTCGACCTGCATGTCGACCAGATGCTCCAGGTCGTGGTCGGCAAAAAAGAAGCCGATCATCGCATCGTCGAAGACCTGGCGGTAGAAGTCATGGACGATGGCGCGCAGACGGTCCGGGCCGCCCAGCTCTTCGCTGAGATTCCAATCCTGTTCGGGTTGCTCGCTCATGAGATCAGCGGCGGTACAGGGAGAGTCCAACGGCATCGTCTTCGATCGCCCCCAGCAGCGCCTCGGTCGGCTCCGTTGCGAGGGTCTCGGTCGTCAGCTCGAAATCTCCGATCCAGCCGAAGCTCTCGCCGGCCGGGTCGATCTCGTAGCTTCGGATCCGCACCGGGGCCTCTCGGTAGGCCTCGCGCAACGCCTTCATGGGCACGCGAATTCTCTGATGCTCCTGCTCCGGGCGCCAACCCGCCAGAAAAACGAATGTCGGCACCCGTCGAATGGCGGTCTCGTCGGGGCGTCCAAAGGGATCGAACAGCGATGTCGGTCCCATCAGGTGCTGGATTTCAGCGGCGAGCTGGACGAACGCCCGTGATTGCGGCCAGGCGGGCCAGGCCTGGAATCGCCGCTCCCACACGGCCTTCGCACCTCCGAAAAACCCGTCGTAGGTCGAACGCAGCCGTTGGAGGATCTGACGCTGGCCGTTGGCGTCGTGCGCGTCGAACTGGGTCTTGAGCCGCTGCACACCCACGCGGACGGCCTGACGGGTTCGGTCCCTGAAATCCTGCCGGTCATCGACACGGAACGGCGCCGGCTCGACGGTAAAGGAGCTGATGTCGGCGTCGGCGAGCTCGACTTCGTCTGTATTATCCCACCGCCAGAGTGCGGGGTCCGGTCCCCCGCCCAGCAGGTCGTCGGTCGACTTCAGACTCTTGCGCATCCCCTCCAGCAGGTCGGTCAACGCATTTCGCTCGCGGGTGCTCCAGGCCAGCAACGGCTGGCTCCAGGGCAGACTCTCGGGTTCGCACAACTGCAGCACTTCGATGGGAGGGTCGAACACCGAAAGCTCCGGCGGCTCGCGCGTATCGACCGCCCACGGCAGCGCTCGTTGTTCCTGGCGAAAGAGCCGCTCCCAGGCGGTCGAAAGCTCGGAGAAAGCCGCCCACGAGCCGATGTCTCCGGGGCGGCCCGCGTCGTTTTGGTGCATCGACTCCGCGAGGACGCGGAGTACCTCTCCGACTACGGCGCCATCGTCCTCGGCAGCGCGCAACTCCCGAGCTGCGTGGCGCAGGAACGACTGAGTCGACAGATCGAGACTCTCCCAGCAGAGCTCGACGATCGCCTCGGCCGACGGCACGCCATCGAGGCGGCCGGTGACGCGACGAAGATCTTCGATCAATGCGTCGACGAAGGGATTGCCCGCGATGTCGTCCCACCCGGGCCAGATCCGATTGCCACTGCGGGTCAACGCCTCTCGTCCCTCGGCGAGTTTGCCATCGCTGTTCACGAACAACGACTCCGCCCTTGAGCGCGGCAGCGGCCGCCCCGCACGTTCGGCAAAGGTCCGAGCGATCTGGATCGCGCGCTGGCGGAGCACCGAAAACCGAGATTCGGCCACGGCGGGGACCTCGGTCATCGAGATCGACTCGACCGAACGGGCGCCGGCGGTCTGATTGTGCAGACTCTTGAGCGTCTCCCGGTCGCGGATCTGCAGGACGAGCGCGACGCTGAGGTCCGCAACCCCCAGAATCTCGGCGGCGGGCCGCCGGAAGGCGTTGAGGGACTCGGCGTCGTCGACCCGCTCGAGCAGGCCTGAATTAAAGACGATCGACGGCGGATCGGTACTCGCGTCGACCTGTGAAACCACACGCCGACCCTCCTCCAGAAGCTCCGATTCCAATTCCAGCGCTGCCAGCCCGCGCACGAGGCGGTCGGCCCGGCGACGCTGCTGGTCGGCCGCGACACCCTGTTGGGCCATCATCCCGATCAGAGGGGGCAGGTGCCCCGACAGAAACTCCTGGACCAGTCGTCTCATCCGGACCTCCAGTCCGTCCCCACCCTTGTTCGTCGACGCAGTCATGCTCGTTGGCTCCTCTCGTCATTCAGTGATGCCCCCGACGTCCGTGGCGCACGGGGATCGAATACCACACAATCGCAATGTGCGCTCAGCGCTTCAACCAGTGCGGCTCGAGAGACTCGTCCGCCGTGGATGCCCGTCGGATTGACCGAGACGCCGAGCAAAGATGTCCCATAGAAAACCGCCGGTTCCCACCGACGTGTCAAACGATGCCACGTCTGCGGGTCCATGCGAAATACGGTCGGATCTCGCACCAAAAGCCTCGGCCGCTCGACGCCACATTCTGCGTGCAACGCCATCAACGAGTCGACGACCGATTCGCTGACCAGACCCGGAATGGCCAGTGCAGCGAGACGACCGTCCGACCGGCACAGTCCCTCGAGTCCCCGCAGCGCACTCCCCTCGGAACGGGAGGTTTCGCCATTCGACCAGCGTGCGAAGACGGCCTCGGCCGCAATCGCCCGCTCGATCAGCTCGCGGTCGTCGGCCTTCGAGGCCTGCGGCAATTGGATGCGCTCGAGCCAGGGGCGGGTCTTTTCGACGATCGTCTCGACTCGACTGCCGAGAATGGCGCCCGTCGACAGGACCACACCCCCGGCGACCTCTCCAGTGGCGGCCGACATTCTGTCGTACGCGCCGTCGACGAAGACCCGACGCACGCCACAATGCTCCAATCGGTCACACGCTGTCCGCACGTCACCGCGGTGGCGCATACCCGCCAGCAACACGTCGCCGGCCTGGCGGACCCGGGCGATGACCGTTTCACCGAGCGGGGTCGAAAACCCCAGTGACTCGATGTACTCGAATCGGGCCTCCGAGGCCTCGAGAGCCCGGTGAGCACTGGCGACCAGCGTCCCGCCGGGCAACCACAGTGTGGGCTTGTCGATGCCCACCAACGCATCGACCGATTCGCCATCGATGCCGACCGAGACCAGGCCGATCGGCGGCGGGCCGGCCGGCTCGGAGCCGATGAGGGCATTGAGGGTGGTCGTCTTGCCCGAGTTCTTGGCGACGCCGATGACCGCCACCCGGTCCGTCTTTGAAAGATCGAGCTTCACGTACTCGTCGTCTGTTTCCGGGATGAGTTGTTCGACCCACATCGGAGGGTAAGACCGCCGGCGACGATTGTCGAACCCGGACAAAAAAACCCCGGGTCGCATAGACCCGGGGTGTCGATCACGTGTCAGTGCGGCGAGCTTACTCCGAATCTTCTTCGTCGGATTCGTGGCCGCCCTGATGCGAAAGCGAAGAGGCCTTGTCCAGCCGCGGATAGTCGACCGGCCACTTGTCGCGATCCGGGTCTTGGCTGTCCAGGGACTGAATCGACTTGGCGATGACGTGCACCGCCGCCAGAACGTCTCCGGTGTATCCGAGCTCCGAGACGGTATGCATGTTCCGGATGGGATAGCCGATCGATGTCGCCGCCGCGTCGATCGATGCGAGGGCGCCGGCCATGCCGTCGGTGCCGGTGTCTCGGCCGACCATGTCTCGCTGCAGGGGAATGTCGAATTCTCGCGCCGTCGATTCGACGACCTGATTGAGCTGTTCGCTGACGATCGAACCGACCGACATCGTGAACCCTTCGCCCATCTCGAGCTCGACCGGGCGCTTGTCGCCCAGATTCGGGGCCGCCACGTAATCGTGATTGACGTCGGTCCCGATGATGGCGTCCGGCTCCATCTCTCCGGCCATCACCCGACTTCCGAATCGGCCGATTTCCTCGTGCGTGGCGATGGCACACAGAACCCGCACGTTGTCCAGGCCGCCGGCTTCGGCGATCTCCCGACCGACTTCGGCGGTCACGAAACAGCCGAGACCGTTGTCGAGATACGCTCCCGAGAAGGTATCGGGTGCGAATCCCCGCTCGATCTTGCGATCCAGCAGGATCGAATCGCCGGGACGGATCCCGAGCTTCTCGATCTGCTCTTTTTTGTTCTCGCCGTGAATCCCCAGCTCCACGTAGAGTTGCTCGGGTTTGATGCCACTCTCACCGGAGCGCAGCGCACGGTCGGCGAAATGGATCGCGCCGATCGCCTCGACGGTTCCACCGTTGAGCGTGCGGTAGTTGCCCGGGTTGTCGGGATCCTCGCTGAACATCTGGACTTTGTTGCCCAGCAGTGTCATCGGGAGGAACGAATCGCTGTTGATCCAGATCTTTCCGTCCTCGCCGATACTTCGGACCTGCATCCGAATCTTGTCGGCGTGGCCGATCACCATGACGGTGAATTTGTCGTCGGCCCCGGGGTCGGAGTCCAGGACAATTCCGGCATTGCCGGTGAATTGCCGAACGGCCCACCCGTCGGGCATGTAGGATTCGAAGTACGGCTTCAGGACGCCGTAGGTCATCGCTCCCTCGAGCCCCACAGGGCTGGGGGCCGCAAGGATGTCTCGCATTCGCTTGAATTGATTCTCGGGCATCGACTGTGCCCAGGGTTTCGCGTCGCTCATAGAGTTCGCCACTCGGGTTTTAAGGAAGTTGTCGCATCTGAGGGTCTATCGGCGCGTCATGTAGAAGAGGTCTCACGACCGGGGTCGCGCGGTTCGCGCCGACTATAGCCATGTGCCCACGGCGGGTAAAGCAATTGCGAGGTATCAGTCAATGCCAGCCAGTAGGGCCAGCCTCTCGCGATGGCTCCGGTCCTCCGGATCCGGCCGGGTGCCGATGTGTCGGCCGATGAAGTGATCCAGGGAGGCATCGTCGACGTCGGACGGAGCATCCGGATACTGCGATCGCTCCCACAGACGTACCGACGCGTACATCAGCCGGGCCAACCGGTCCATCAGCGGGCGCATCTGCAGTGTCGCCGCCTCCTCGTCCATCGAGGCGACCTCCTGCAAGGCGACCTTCGACTGGCGCATCTCGCGACGCACGGTCTCGGCTCGCTGGCCCTCCGACTCCGCGCTGGCCTCGACCAGCTCGCCGAGGATCTCGAAGAATCCCTCGTGAATCCCATATTTGTCGATATCTCGCATCACCTGCATCTGCAGCGTATTGTGGGTCCCCTCCCAGTTTTCCGTCACGATCGAGTCGCGCAGAAGCCGCGGCAATACCGAGAAGGTCTCGATGGCCCCGTTGCCGCCGAGCACTTCGATGCCACGGGTGGCGGCCCAGCGTGAGAGCTTCGCGGTTCGAACCTTGTTGAGGTTCAGTGCCATCCGGAAGAAATCCTCGCCGGCCTCCGTGGCCAGATCGGCGTCGATCCGGTCCTGCAGGGCCGCCAGGTACATCGAGCCGGAGACGGCGGCGTCGACCTCGGCTTTGACGTCGGCGATCGTCTCCTGGATGAGCGGGTACTGTACGATGGGACGCCCGAAGGCCTCGCGGAACCGGCTGTAGGTCTGGGCCGTCACGTACGCCCGCCGCGCCGATCCCAGACAGGCGAAGGCGTTGTAGAGGCGGCTCGTGTTGATGACGTGACGCATCATGTTCTTGAACCCCTCCTCTTCGGGCCCCATGTGATAGGCCACGGCGCCTTCAAAGTCGCACTCGGCCGACGCCATCGCCCGGGTCCCGATCTTGTCCTTGAGACGACGAATCCGGAAGTTGTTGAGCTCGCCGTCCTCCAGCCGCCGGGGCACAAAGAAGAGCCCCAGCCCCGAGGTTCCCTCGACGTCTTCGGCGAATCTCGCCGTCATCAGGAAGACGTCGGCATCGACGTTCGAACAAAACCACTTCTCGCCCCACAGTCGCCAGCTTCCGTCGTCGGCGCGACGTGCCCGGGTGGCGTTTTGCCCGACATCGCTGCCCCCCTGGATTTCGGTCATAAACTGAGCGCCTTCGAGGTGCTCGTCATAGTCCGGGTTCAGAAATCCGTCGAGATAGCGGTCGCGCAACCGATCGGGCGCGAGGTGCTGGAGCACTCGAATCACCCCGGCCGTGCAGGCGAGTGGGCAATTGTGCCCGGCTTCTCCGTTGTAGCTCGAGAGGTAAAACCGGCTGAGGGCTCCCACGGAGTTGGGCGCATCTCGATAAGCGGCCATGACGCCGGACCCGTAGATACGCCGTCCCACCTCATGATAGCTCGGATGGTGGGCGATCTGTTCGGTCCGTTGCCCGAAATCACTCCAGCGGTCGAGTTCCGGGTGATTTCCAGGGCGGTCGTTTTGTCGCGCCAGTTCATCGATCGGCCCGGCGACTTCGGCGCCGAACTCCTCGAGGTCGTCGTCGAGATCGTCATGGATCTGAGGGTCGCGGTAGACCTCCAGCGTACGACGGAAATGCGCATCGTCCAAAAACGCATTGTCGGGCTGGGCCTCGCGCCACGCCGTCAGGGACTCACGGCTGTCTCGATGCGCAGGGTATTCGGTCTGCATCTCACTCATCACTCGGCTCCGGCAAGGTCTAGGCGAACAATCAAATCAAAACGTAATCGGGCCGCCGACCGCGACAAGTCCGACGATCGTCGACCTATCCGACGACACACCAGGCAGACACGAACGGCGTGCCCTCCGGGAAGCCGGGGCGAATCGGAAAGTCCGACGGCGGATCAATGTGTTCGAACGACACGATCTCACGACCCACCGACTCGGCCGTCCCCTCCAGACGGTCGACCAGATGCGTCGACGTCTCTTCCGGGTGACCCGTCGCCAGCAGGGTCCCCTCCGGCTGCACGCTCTCGATCGACGCACGAAGCAGGTCCTCCGAATCGCGACCCAGGTCGACGGCGACGCCATCGTACGGGGTCGGTCCTTCGCCGCCGCCGAGCCACACATCGGGCTCTTCGGTGCTGATGCGTTCCGGCGGGATCTCGTTGAGCCTGCAGATCTCGTCGGTCCACTCCTCGGCATTGAAGTTCGGATGCGACAGGGTGGTATGGACCGTCGCGCCGGCCGCCGCCGCCATGACCGAAAGACCGGCTTCGGGAGCCGACAGCACCAGCCAGGTGCCGTCGGCGTCGCCGTCTCGGATCGCACGATACACGCGGCGACGATGTGCGCGCCGTGCCGCATCCAGCGACGCCCCCTCGAGCGTCCATGGATCACAGCTCCAGCGAAGCCCGTTGTCCCAGCCGACCGATGTACCGCCCTGCTCGAGGTAACCGGCTCCCGACTGCACGACCTCTGCCCGTGGGGATTGGCCCTCCCGGGCTCGCCCCGGCGATGCATCGATCTCCAGGATCATGACCTCCGGATCGAAGTTCGCGATATTCTCGTACACGAGTTCGCGAAATCCGTAGGCCGCCGTTCCGGTCAACGTCGAGCGGAGGACCGTCCCCATCCGATCCAGATAAAAGCCGGGCAGTCGGTCGGCTTCGGCATGAATCAACCGAAAGAAGTCGGTCTCGGCCATCCCGGAGGTCAGATTTGAGCGCGACGCAACAGCCTCGTCGACTCGAAAGTCGACCTCCTCCTCGAAGTCGACCACGCCCAGAGGATCACGGCTCCAGAGCCGGGCGGCGATCGGCCCGCTGTCCTCGACGAGCGCAACCGGACCGACGGTTCCGCCGGACCCCTTGAGCTGAACGGCGCTGCCTGCCTCGAACCGAGAGGGCCTCTCGACCCCGTCCGACAGGCGAAGCCAGGGGTCCCCCTCGCTTCCACCCATCGCACGAAGCGTCTCGGCGCTGACTTTCAACACCGGAAGATCGGCGACGTCAGCCGTCTCGCGTTCGGGGGCCTCGGGCACCACTCGCTCGGAGGGCCACCAATCCGACGACGGATTCCAGCTATGCTGGAGCGGCTGCTGCGAGCCATAGGTGGCGGCCAGACGCAGCCGCAGACCGTCGGGCACCACAAATCCACCCCGAAACCGGTCCCCGACGGCGGTCATCCCCGCGGCATCGAGAGCATCCAGCAAGATATCGACCAGGTCGAATCGGTCGATCACCGTGTCTTCTTCCAGCGGGTCGCCCTGCCAGCTCGGCGTAAGTTGGAGCTCGGCGAGGTCCTCCTGCATCGTCGTCGCGGAGTAGGTGATCTGTACGTCCCGCTCGGTCTCCGGCAGCGAGCCGTGCGCCCGGTCCGGTCTCGGCACCAGAACCGTCCATGTCGTCTTGAGGTCGCCGTCGAACCACGCACGCCGAAGCGTCGCGGCGCGCTCGGACGTGTCGGCGCACATCCATGGGCCCCCGGCGGTCGTCGGCATCGGCCAGACCGGCTCGAAGGTACTTCGGTCCTTGCCCAGTGCGTCCGCCATGTAACGAATGGGATGCATCGGATCATCGCCCTCGAGCCGGCCGGGCATCCCGGTCGGTTTGTCGACGATGACCCACCCGTCGCCGCGCGCAAATACATCGGGCTCGCCGACGTCGACCTCCGGAACGTCGAGTTCGACATCGAGTTCAATGACACTCCCCGGCTCGACCCGACGATCGCCCTTGCGCGTCAGCCGCTCGGCGACGCGCACCCTTCCCTCGTCGAAGGCACGGGCGATGGCGCCCTTTTTGGCCTCGGGCCACGCCCATTCGACGAGGTTTCGAACGGTGAGAGGCTCACTCGACGAGGGCGCACGAAATCGCAATTCGGTCATCTGAAGGCGTTCCCTAACAGGGGTTGTCGCTGCATTGTTGGCCCGGCTTCGGCGTTCCGAAGGCGGGGCACGATCCAGGGGGCGTGTTAACGCAGTTGTTCAGGATACAACAGGCCTCCCAGTTCGAGGGCGCACAGCTCGCCTGCTGACACGTCTGATTGGGCTGCGAGGTTCCGCCGATCGACTGACAATTTGCCGGCGTCACTTCGTTGCATTGGCCGGCAAAGCAGCAGGCCGTCGGCTGCGGTTGCTGACACTGGATCTGGTTGCACTGGACGCCTGCGTTGAAGCTTCCGTTCAACTGCTGACACTGCTGCTGACTGAGGACCGAACAGTTGCCCTGCACGCAGCACGCTCCGTTTGTGGGCCCTCCGCAATTTGCCTGCATACAGGACTGACCCGGATTGAACGTTCCCCCGAGATTCGAACACTGTTGCGCATCGGTCTGCTGACAGGAGCTCCCCTGACAGCACGCTCCCATCTGTGGACTGGAACACGTGACGTTGTTGCAGTTCGGAGCCATCTGAGGTTGTCCGCCCTGATTTGTGCAGGCACTCGGCGACAACGTGGTGCAGGAATCATCCGGCAGGCAGCAGGCCTGAGGGTTGTTGTTGCAGACGACTTCACTGCAGGCCGTATCCTGAAAGAACGATCCGTTGCAGTTTGGCTGGGTTGTCTGGGAACAATTGCCATTTTCGCAACAGGCACCGGAAGGCGGGGGGATCGAACACGGGACCTGGCTGCAGGGCGTGTTGGCGGTAAACTGCCCGCCCACGTTTGTGCACTCCTGTTGGGTGCGCTGCGAACAGTTTCCTTCGACACAGCATGCTCCGGTCACCGGCGGCATCTGACACATCACCCCGTCGCAGGTGTCGCTCTCCTGCGGGTTGCCGCCCTGGAGATTGCAGGCGGTGACTTCCTGAACCTGACAGGTGCCGTCGGGCAGACAACACGCCTTGTCGCCGCCCGGCGCACATTCGGCCGCTTCGCAGGATGATTCTGACTGGGGTTCGCCGCCCAGGGATTGACAGTTCGCGGGCGTCAACTCCTGGCACTGGCCCCCCAGACAACACGCTTGAGTTGGCGGTGGGTCCGTACAACTGATCTCATCGCACTGTTGTCCGGGCCGGGGCGTCCCGCCCAGCTCTTCGCAGGCCGTGGCTGTCGCCGTCGTACACTGGTCCTCCACGCAGCACGCCTCGGCCGGCGGAGGATCTTCACACGTAACACTCTGGCATGTGGTGGCATCCGGTTGAGGCGTACCCCCTTGGGCCTCGCAGGTCTCAGGAGGGATCTCCGTGCAATTGCCGTCGAGACAACAGGGTTGGGCCTGCTGTCCGCAGGTGACTTCCTCACAGGAGGACGCATCCGGACGCGCAGTCCCCTCGCACTGGGAAACTGGCACGGCCTCGACGCACTCGCCCGCATTCGTACAACAGGGCGCGAGGATCTCGCCGTCGGGCGTATCCGTGCCGTCGGCCGTGTCGGAATCCGTAACCTCCCCGCCATCGACAATCGGCGGGCCGCCCACACACACGCCGGAGACGCATTGTTCACCGTCGGCACAGTCCGAGTTGTTGGCACAGCGATTCTGCAGGTCTGAACGCCCGCAGCTCACCAACAACAGCAGCCCGCCGACGAGGGCGAGAATGCTTGGAATTGATCGGTCCGCTCGAATCATGGACGTCACCCGGTAGGCCTAATCGTCTGAATGAGTGCCCCGAATGATGGAGGCACATCTCTTCTCTACGCGTACCACGGTAATCGGACGCGGCCAGCGGTTCAAATAAACCGTCTCGCCGGGAGAAACCCTGACATCAGCGGCCGCCATGCACGATACCGACGGCGTCCAAGTCGAAACCCGCCTTGCTCTCGAGGTCTGTCGACTCGGTGAGGTCGGTGATCCGAACGTAGTTGATTCGGTCGAGTCCGAGGTCAGATAGATCGAAGCTGTTGCCTCCCGTCACCGCTGGATCGAGGGTCGTCGTGGACCCAGCGTCGTAGGCTTTGGTCGGCGTCCACCCGGCGCATCCCGGCCACCGGTACGGGCCGTCGTCGGGCTCGACCGGCTCGGTGCTGCACTCAAATCGGTGCCAGGTCTCGCCGTCTCGACTCACCGACACGCGACCCAGCTCTTCCCAGACCCCGTCGTCTTCGAACTCGGTGTAAAAGGCGTTCTCGAAGACGATGAAATCATCGGCCGGTCCATCTGTGATACTGCGGTCCCCGAACCCCAGGACGATAGACCCGCCGGCGCCAAGACTCAGTACGTTGCTCGTTGCGCCCCCCTCCTGGGTATTCTTGGGTGGTCCGAACACGACATCCGGCAGATCCTCCTGGCCGTGGCCCGCCCCCTCTCCCGGATCGAACGAGACGAGTTCACTGGCGTACGGAAGCGCCCCCCCCGGGCCGCCCTCCATCGCGTCGCCACACGCCCCCGGGAGCGCAGCGGCGGCCACGATCCAGAGGCAGATCGACAGTCGAACCCTCACGATCCCTCCACCGGCATCAGGCGAGTCCACGGGCTATCCATCGACCCGCAGCCTCCCATCTCGGGGTTTGAGGGATCGGCGGTCTTCATGCTGTTGCGGGCCGCCTCCTCGGTGTCCAGGCCGAAGTCGACGGTGCAGTAGTAGGTAAGGCCGCTCTCCTCCGGTTCGATCCAGACGATCCGATTGTACTTCTCGGGTGAAAACTCGGCGTCCTCCGGGTTCTGAGTGATCGCCCAGTTGTCTTCATTGCTCCAGTCGACAATCGACGCGCCGATACCCTGGGTGTTCCAGACCTTCGGGGTGATCTCGAAGACTGGAGTATTGTCGAACTGGTCGTCGTATCGGCCGGTGATCTCGATCGGTTTGCGCATCTTCGTCCAGGCAAACATCCCGCAGCCCCCCTCGGACGGATTGCTGGCGTCGGCGGTCTTGTCGGTATTGCGCGCAGCCTCGGCCGATTCAAGCCCGAAGTCGACCGTGCAGTAGTAGAACGGAGGCTCCGGGGCCTGGGTCCAGACGAGCTTCGAGTAGGTCTCGCCGGATTCGCCCATCGTCCTCGTGATGGCGTAGTCCTGTTCGTTGCTGAACTCGACGATCGTCTGCTGGCCCCAGGAGTCCGAGGTCAGCTCCCGGACGGTACCGAAGTTGGAAATCCAGGTGCCAGCGACTTCCAGCTCCGATGGCATTCCGCCGTCCTCCATGCCGCCGTCTCCGGCGTCGGTCGCATCGTGACCGATGTCCATCATGCCGGAGTCGACACCGGTGTCGGGCACCGGCTGGTCGTCGGCGGGTCCGCACCCGACCGACACAGCGAGAGATACAAATGCGGCGATGGCCGCAATACACACATTCCGAATGTTCATCGATGTTCCTTGTTCCACGTTCCGAGATTGGCGAATGATCAATTCGTCATCCCGGACCATGAGGGGGAGAGCGCACAACAGTCCGACATCACGGGCGCGGCACCCGGACGGGGCCGGCGTGGCACCGAACATGTTTGCACACACGTCCGGCGTCGGTTGTCGTGTTCATCCGCTTCGCCTTCCCTCGAGGCCTAGGACGCACCGATCCAGTGGCTCAACCAGTGGCTCGGTGTCTGTCGGCAGGTCTTCGGGCTCACGGACGAACGGGCAAAGGCCCGTATTCTCCCTACTTCTTCCAGCTTCCCGACCCGCCCGGATGTCTCTCCGAGATCAGGGTCAGTGCTCTTTGGAAGGTTCGTTTCCGTTGACCGCTGCGGGGCAGCTCCGGATTCGCACCGGATTCCCTCTTGCTCCGGGCGTCATTGAACGCCCGGACCGACAGCGCCGCTGACCGTAGTGACCGGAGCGTATGGGCGTCAACCGGCGATCCATTCCGGAACGATCCACAGGGCGACGGCCGCCAAGCCGAGGTACAGGATCCGCAACCACATCAACCAGGTTCGCACCCGGCCGAAGTGCTCCAACTCGTCGGCCGACGCCTCGCTGCGTGCGTCGTCGTCGCGCGGCTGAGTCTGTCGAGGAAGCGCCACCACCGAGAGAACGAGCAGAACGATAATCGGGATGTCCCAGCTCGCCGACAGTGTTCCGGTGACCCCACCGACCAACGAGAGGACCAGAAAGGCCACGAACATCAGCAGACTTGCGACGATGCGACCGTACAGCGTGGTGCGGTGCTTTTTGAGAGGTTCCATGTTGGTGTACCCAGATTCGGCGGCATAGACTTTGGCGACCCTGCTCTCTATGATGCCCCGCCGCGTGGATTTCAAGTCTTGTTTCTGTCGGATCGACATGGTGCATCAACCGGGACCGCCGCACTCAATCGACACGGAGAGTGTCGACGAAGACGCCACACTCGCCGAATCGGCCTCCGCTGAAGCCGAGAGCGGCCGATTCTGGAGCCGTGCCAAAGTCCCGCTGGCCATCTTCGTGCTCGCGGCCGCCATCTATGCCGGGTTCGCCGGCGAACGACTGCTCGGCCCCTCGCCGCACACCCACTTCGTCTACCTGGCGAACACCTTCAACTCGATGATCGCGGCACCCTTTGACCAGGAGGCCGCCGAACGGCGAGAAGGCCGGCTGCCCTTTGAGCTCGACCGGGAACCGCCCCACAGAAATGACTGGGCGAGCTACTGGGAACTAAGGCTTCGCGACGACCCGAAGACCTACCGCGGGATCTGGATGGATCGTCCGGGGCAGGGGCGATTTCGCACACTCGACGACAGGGTCTACCAGCTTGAACGCAGCCAGATCGTCGAGCGAACCAAGCGGTCTTTCGTGTCGTTTCCGCCCGCCCCGGCGGTCATGATGATGCCGCTGGCGGCCATCTGGGGCTACCAGGTCAACGACGTCCTGCTGACGGTCTTGTTGGCGGCTCTGAATGCCATGCTCGTCTACATCCTGCTGCGGCGTCTGTCCGAAGGAGGCCGCAGCGGTCGAAGTCGGCGTGACAACCTCTGGTTGACCGTTCTCTTTGCATTCGGCACCGCCCACTTCTGGTCATCGGTCCTCGGAGAGGTCTGGTTTACGGCCCTGATCATGGGGGTCACCTGTACCCTCCTCTACATTCTGTGCGCCATCGATACCCGCCGCCCATTCCTTGCCGGCCTCTTCCTGGCGATCGGTTTCGCCACCCGTACCCCCCTGCTCTTCTCGGCGATCTTTTTTCTGGGGTTCCTGCTGTTTCCGGGCGGTCAGCTCCGAGAGAGGCGCTGGGGTGAGGCGGCCCGAAAACTGGCGCTGTTTTGCATCCCCACCGTCACCGTCGGCCTCGCACTCTTGTGGCTTAATTACGTCCGTTTCGATTCGCTGACAGAATTCGGGCACACCTACCTGGCGACCGGACAACTCGACCGAATCCAGACCTACGGGCTCTTTAACTACCACTTTCTGTCCAAGAACCTGTCCGCCCTGCTGACGCTGCTGCCGCGGCTCCAGCCCGAGCCGCCGTACGTGGTGGTCAGCAAACACGGGATGAGTATCTTCGCGACCACGCCGGCCCTGTTTTACCTGTTTATGCCGGCCGACAGAGAGTCCTCCGCCGATCGGGTCTGGTGGCGACTCACCTGGGCGACTCTCGCCGTCTGCGCCATTCCCGCGCTGTTTTACCAGAATACGGGATACGCTCAGTTCGGGTATCGATTCATCCTGGATTACCTGCCCTACGCGATCATCCTGCTGGCAGTCGGACGACACCCGTTGACCTGGATGTTCAAGGCCTGCATCGTCTTCGCCTGTCTGGTAAACGGGTTTGGAGCCGTCACCTTCAAGAGAATGAGCCAGTTTTACGGCGAGGGATTCTTCCTGTGAGTGAACAGCCCCATGACAATCTGGTGGCCGCGGCGATCGCGGCGGGGGCGGGGGTGATCGCACTGGGCACGCTCGGTCTCGAGATATGGACCGATCGCTGGCTGGCCCGCGCGATCGGCTGGAACTACCACTTTATCAGCGCGCCCGTGGGGGTGGTTGCGCCGGTGATCGCCGCCCTGGTGGCCCGGCACGACCTGGTGAAGGCCGCGCCGGGTCTGGGCCTGGGAGCAGCGTACTGGTCGGTCTTTATTCTCTCCCTGTAGGAGAGCGGCCGGACGTCACGACGCCATCTTTTCGAACTTCTCGAGGTGGGGGCGATAGTGCCGCTCGCGGATCGTCTCGACGGACCACTCCAGAAATTTCTCGAGCGAATCCATCGGGACGTCTTCGAGCATCTCTTCGATCTGGCCGTAGTGATTGATCGGCCCGTTCTTGACGTCGAAGCCGGGGAGGTTTGCGACAAATTCGTTCGCATCGTCGCGCTGCTCGTCGGAAATCCCCTTGCTCGGATGCGGTTTGATATGCAGCATAACCTCGCCGCGGGTATTTACATCGAGCACGGAATAACGCAGGGCGCCGTAACGTACGTTGAACCCGCCGGCCTTGCCGCCGCCGACATTGTAACGGCAGCCGAGATCACGGGCGATGCACAGGAGTTGTCGCATCTTTTCGCGGCGCATCGCACCGCCACGCTCTTCAGCCAGCTTCAATACATCGAGTGTGTCCACACAGACCTCCGGAAAGGAAAGCGAAAATCGAGTCGGCGCGCGAACCTATAGAAACGGTCACGGGGCGTCAACCGGGGGTTTTGGCAACGAGAGATCGGCAACCGTTTGGGACTTTACGGGAGGAAGCTCGCCGTGACACACGCACCGTGACACACCGGGGACAAGCGATTCTTGGATAGGAGACCTGACATGATTCGACATCGATACTTCTGGACGCTCGCCGCTCTGCTGGTCCTGGCTACAGTCGGCTGTGAAGACAAGACGACGAGTTCGGACACACCCTCCGGGCACACCGGCCACGCACAGCAGGAGAAGGCCGCCGCCAATGCCGGTGCCGCCGAGATTCCGGCCGACCAATCCTGGAGTGGGCCGACCCGAAATGAGGATTTCTACCTGACGGTCACACCCGTCCCCAACCCAATTCCCTTTCAGGAGTTGTTTTCTCTGGAGGTCGAGGTCCTCGACCCGGAGGATCGAGAGACCCCGATCGAAGGGGCCACGCTCGACGAGGTCTCCGCGACGATGCCCGCTCATGATCATGGAATGAAGACCGAGCCCGAAGTCGTTTCCACGGGCCCGGGTAGGTTCCGGGTCGACGGAATGCGATTTCACATGCAGGGATCCGGGGAAGATGGCCGTTGGGTCATCCACCTGCTTGTCAATGCCTCCGGGTCAATCGACCGCGCCGACATCGACGTCCAATGCTGTCGAACTACAGATTAATTCGAGATCTTGGGGGAACGAAGTCGATCGCCATCGCTCTCTTTTGTGTCTTCGGTGTGGCGTACTCGGCGACCGGGTGTGACTCCCGGTCCGCCGCGGGCAAATCGAAGGCCCCGGACACCAACTTGGTCGACGGTCGGTTCTCCGCTGACCAGGTCGACACGATCCAGTCACTGTCGCCCCTGCCGGACCCACCCGTCGATCCGACGAACCGTGTCTCGAGTCGAGACGATGCCGCGCATCTGGGCCGTTTCCTCTTTTTTGACGAACGGTTGTCGTCGGATACATCGGTCAGTTGCGCCAGTTGCCACAACCCCCACCACGGATTCAGCGTTCCCACGCGACTGGGCTCCGGGATCGGCGAGACCCCGCGCCACCCGCCGTCACTTCTGAACACCGCCTATCAGGAGTGGTTTAACTGGGATGGCAGCGCCGACAGCCTCTGGGCACAGCATGCGGGTCCACTTGAGGCGCCGGCCGAGCACGGCTTTTCGCGGACCGCCGTGGCGAAGCTCGTGTCGCGCGACGACCGACTCCGACGCGCCTACCGGGCCGTCTTCGACCGCGAAGTACCCGATCTGAGCGATGATGACAGATTCCCCCCGGATGCTCGCCCGGCTCCCGACGAGCCGGAATCCGCGGCGCATCGAGCATGGATGTCGATGAGCGGCGAAGACCAAACCTCGGTCACGCGGATATTCACCGACGTGGCAAAGGCGATCGGGGCGTACGAGCGTCGGCTGGTCACCGGGCCGGCTCCCTTCGACCGCTACGTCGCCTGGCTGGAGTCCCGCGAATCCGAAGGACGTCACGCGATCTCCGCCGATGCCAAACGAGGTCTCGAGCTGTTCATCGGCGAGGCCCGCTGTGTGACCTGTCACAACGGCCCGCTGCTGTCGGACACAAGCTTCCACAATCTGGGGCTTCCCGAGAGGCCCTGGCTCGGTGGCCCCGACCCGGGGCGCTGGCTGGGCACACCGCAGGTCAAGGATGACCCCCTGAACGCCACCGGCTCCTTTAGCGACGCGCCCGATGGACGGGCCGCCGAGTGGGTGACCTTTCTGAAGCGCACCCCCGAGGACCGAGGGCAATTCAAAACGCCGTCGCTGCGGAACGTCTCCAGAACGGCCCCCTACATGCATGGCGGTCACTTCAGCACCCTCGAAGCAGTCGTCGAATTCTACAATACCCTGCCGGGATCGGCTCGAATCGGACATCGAGAGGAGTCACTGAGGCCCGCCGGTCTCAACGGCGACGAGGTCCGGCAGTTGGTTGCGTTCCTGCGCTCCCTGGATGGAGACCTCCCCGACGAACGGCTCATGGAAGCCCCGAATTCGCCGGTCCCTCCCGGGGCACGGGACTAGCGGTTGCGCACGGCCTCCAACTCGTGTGATCCTTGCGACCAGATCTGTGTGTCACTGATGTTGTCGAGTCGATGGGCCAATCGCTCTCCATCCCCTGCGGACCTTTTCGTTTAAAACGCCCCCTGGGTTCCGGGGGAATGGCCGAGGTATGGCTCGGCGTCCACGTCGAGACCGAATATCCCGTCGCCATCAAGCTCATCACCGAGGCCGAAGATGGGAATGACACCCGACGACGCAGCCTGAGACGGGAGGTTCAGGCCGAAGCGGCGCTCAGCCACCCGAACATCGTGACGGTCTTTGATTTCGGACACACCGACCAGCGGACCGCCGAAGGCACCCAGGGCCACATCCCCGCGCAGACCCCGTACATCGCCATGGAGCTGGCCGATGTCGGGAGCCTCGCCGACAGCTTCGAGATCAACACCTGGGCCCGGCTCCGCGATACGCTCTACGAGCTGCTCGACGCTCTCGCCTACGCGCATGCTCGCGATGTGGTCCATCGCGATCTAAAACCGGGAAATGTGCTCGTCCAACACACCTCCGCCGACGACTCCAACTCGGCGGCGGTGACATTCAAGCTCACTGACTTCGGCATCGCCCACGCCCTGACCCCGGCCCGAGATACCAGCCGGATCTTTGCCGCCTCCGCGGGCACCCCATACTACATGGCCCCGGAACAGTTCGAGGAACAATGGCGGGACTTCGGCCCCTGGACGGACCTCTACGCACTGGGGTGTGTCGCATTCGAATTGGTCGACGGACGCCCCCCGTTTTTGCGGGAGCGCCCCGTCGATATTGCCTACGCTCACATCGAAGAGGATCCGCCTCGACTGGCCCCGAGTTTCGAGGTTCCCGAGGGCCTGGAGGCCTGGATCCGGAGGCTCTTGCACAAATCCCCCGAGGGCCGGTTTCGCCGGGCGGCCGACGCCGCCGCCGTACTCGCTCAGCTCCCCGAGCCCGATGCGATCGGCTCACCGGCCGAAGAACGCCAACCGATCCCGAATACCGCCCAGCGACCCCCGTCCACGAGCCAGGAATCGACCCTTCCGAATGCGCCACCGCTCGGGGACAGATCGGTCATGAAAGATGTCGACACCTCGGAGGGGGACGACACTACCGACCTCGATGCGCTGGGCAATTGGCGCGAGAGGCACGGAGAATCGCAATCACAGAAACAATCGTCGGGTGAGGACTCCGGAATCGTCCGGACACACAGTGACCTTCCGGCGACCGGTCGGCTGACCTCGGTCGGAACCCACCAGTCGCTGGGGACCGATACCTTCGCGGCCAACCGGTTCAAACCGCCGCCGCCGATTCCCGATACCTGGCAATTTCAGTTGCCGGATCCGCCCGATTATCAGCTCGCCGGCGCGGGGCTGGGCCTCTACGCCCTCCGAGACCTCCCGTTCGTGGGCCGGGAGGACGCGCGGGACCACATCTGGGAGCGTCTACGCGAGGTCTTTCGTCAGAAGACCTCGCGCGTGGTCGTCCTGCGGGGAGAAACGGGCGTCGGGAAGAGTCGACTCGCCCGGTGGAGCTTGCGGCGTGCCCATGAGGTCGGAGCGGTGAATGCGATGCATGCTGCCCACGCGCCCCGGGAACGGACCTCGGACGGGCTCCGTCACATGCTCGAAACCTACTTCGGCGTCTGGCACCTCGAACATCGACGGACCTTCGACCGAATTCGACGTCGGCTCCGCTACATCGCCCACGAACATCCCGGCCTTGAGGAGGCCAATACCGCGACGACGTCCCGTGATTTGACGCAGTTCATCCAGGGCGACGACCGAGACGGCGTCGCTGAGGTCTCTGACCGCTCGTCCCCGCTGGAACGTTCCGAGTGGGGTCCGCTCGTAGAATTGTGGCGTCGCGTCGGCCGCGTGCGGCCCGTCGCCGTGTGGCTCGACGACGTACAGTGGGCCCCGGAGACGCTCGAGTTTCTGGACCGCATCCTCGAAGAGACTCCTCACCTCCCTTTGCTCGTGGTTGCCACCGTCGATGACGAGGCTCTCAATCCCGACAGTCGGGCGGCGCGCCGACTCGACGACCTCGACGACCACCGAGGTGTCTCGACACTCCAGCTGGAGCGGCTGGACGATTCCGTGCAGCGTCAACTCATCGATCGCATCCTGCCGCTGACGGATCGGCTCGTCGAAGAGCTCGTGAGTCAGACCGGAGGACATCCCCTGTTCGCCATCCAACTGGTCGGTGACTGGGTCGACCGGGGAGTCCTGACCGCCACGGCCGACGGCTTCGAACTTCTTGAGAAGGAACGCGGCAGCCCTCTGCCGTCGGACATCTATGCGCTCTGGGCCAAGCGCATCGACGCACTGCTGGCCCAGGTCATGCCCGACGACCGCTCGGCCGCCCGAGAGGCATTGCACCTGGCCGCCGGCATGGGCCGGGACATCGACCCCGACCAGTGGCACCGGGCCTGCTCGGAGCGCGGAATCGACCCCCCCGAAGAACTCGTCGACACGATGGTCGACCGAGGGCTCGCAGAACGAACCGATCACGGGTGGGCCTTTCGACACGAGCTGCTGCGAGAAAGCCTGCAGCGAGCCGGCGAACGCACATAAAAAACCCCGCTGCCAGACAGCCGGCAGCGGGGTGATCCAGGGCGTCATTCAGACTCAGACGTCGACTTCACAGGCGGCGCCGGAGCAGAATTTGTCCTCCTGGTCGTGCTCGATGTTGGCCCCTTCGATCGGTTGTACCTGGGAGAGCATCTCTTCGTACTCTTCCTGGGAGATCTCCTCGTAGGGGGGCTGCTCGTAGCCGTGGTCGGTCATCGGAAGGAAGGAAATGCCCTTCAGCCGATCCTCGTAGGCCTCCAGAAGCCGCGGGATCTCTTCGCCCTCGGTTTCGGGATCGAACTCGGCGGTGCAACTGACCTGGTTGTCGGACCAGTGCCGCTGCATCTGCGCCGCCAGGTCGACCTTCTCGCGCAGCGACACCTCGTTTTTGCGCCGCTCCAGCGAGTCGACCTTGACCGGGAAGCTGATGACCATCGTGTCGTCGGCGTACTTGTCGGGCTCGACATCGTAGCCGGCCTCCTGACACGCCTCGACCATCGGGTGTTCGTCGGCCACACGGACGCGCCGGATGTAGTACGGCGAGTGGTCCCAGTGGACCCCCGGCGTCGCACCGGCCAGCAGGCTGACCGTGCCCGAGGGTTTGACCGACGTCGTCTTGATCGACCTCGGCACGCACAGCCAGTCGGAGTACTTCTTGTCGAGCTTCTGAATGTAGTCGTACCCCTGGTCGCACCAGTCGAAGAACTCCCGGTAGCCGTGGTTATTGATCGCCTGCACGATCCCGGTCATCGAGCATCCGATGCGCCGGTTGCGCAGCATCACGGCGTTGGTCTTCGGGTCGTGGGTCTGCACCAGGGTCACCGTCTTGGCGTATTGATAGGCCACCCGAAGCGTCTCGCGGAAGTCGTCGTAGCTGTCGTGGTGGTTCGGGTACGTCTCGACGAGCGTACACAGCTCACGGTCCCAGAGCGTCTGCTCGACGCAGGGGTTCGAGCCCTCGGCGAATTCATCGTCCCAGTTCGGCTCGTCCTTCATGCGACCGTACTTGCGGGCGTTGTCGAGCCACAGGTAGCCGGGCTCTCCGTTCGTCGCCGTACGCTCGGCCACCCCGGAGTAATCCATGCCGACTTCGGCCGTAATCGAGTTGTTCGACGCCCAGCGGTACTCCTGGACCTTCTCTTCGTCGAGCTTCAGGTCGAGGAACTGCTGGTCACCCTGGTCGCCGAAGGCGATCTGGGCGGTGCGGCGGACGCCGCCGGAGACGACGCAGCGCCCGGCGATGTTCATGGTGTCGACGATCAACTGGGCATCGACGAAATCGCCCTGATAGGCGTCGTACATCTCCTGAAGGGAGTTGAGCATCTTCTCGAGCGGATCCGGACCGCTGGCGACACCGCCGAAGGACTCAATCGGCGCGCCCTTGGGACGGATCTCCGAGTAGTCCCACTCCTTGGGGAGCGTGTCGTCGCCGACGTAGGCGTTGAGCAGCCGCTCCAGCGCGTCGGCCCAGCCCTCACGGCTGTCAGGGATCACGTGGACTTCGTTGGTGCGTTCCGGCTCCTGAATGCGGACGGTGTCCTTGCCGCGGGTGTCGAAGCCGACACCGACGCCGAGCATCGACATCGAGAACATCCACTTGAACGGAGCCGCGAAGTCGCGATTGATCTCTTTGGTCGAGACGAAGCCGCAGTTGTTCATCGCGGCACCGCCACGCTCGTAGATGTAGTCGGTGCCCATCATCCAGAGGCCTCGACCCGGCGGCGTCCACTTGAAGTTGAACAGCCGGTCGTAGGCCTTCTGGGCGAAGCGCTGCGCCTTGTCGGTGTCCCAGGGAAGATTGCGCTTCAGACAGTGGACGCGCTGGATGGTGAACATCCCCTCGATCACGCGCTGGCACGTCTCCCACCAGTCTTCGCCGTCCCGACTGTAGGTTCGCTTGTAGGTCACCCACGACATCGCGCCGTAGCCCCAGTTGACCGGTTGGTCCCGGTAGTCCTCCAGAAAGTCCCGATCCAGATCGAATGTGCCGTATTCGTCGACTTCAACAATCATTGTGTCCGCCAAGGAGAGAAGTAAGTGTGAGCTGCCGCGTTCCCCAACGACCCCGAGCGAGCGTCGACCATCGACTCACGAGCCCGCGATCTTCTCGCCGAAGATCGCAGCCCCGAAAGCCGCCACGAACCACCCCCGCGGAGGGTCCGTATATGCCACTAACCGGCTCGGTGTGCGTCGTCCTTCTGCACACTACATATCGTGTGCGCTGCACCAACCGACCCTACATATTGTGGCTGAAACGCTCAAGTAAAAATTTGGCAGGGGCCCGGAATTGGGTTGCCGAAAACGGGAGGATTCGGCCGATTCTCCAGCGGGTTGCCGCGAGTTGAAACGGCTTGAGCCGGCTCAGAATTCGAAGGCCTCGACCGCCTCGAGTTCGATGGCCTCAAAACGGCCGCTGCCCAGATTTCGCAGGGCCCAGAGCTGAAGTGACCCCGAATCAATGCCCCTGATCTCTCCGGCCAGGCTCGGCTGATCGCTCATGGTTACTGGCGGGATCAGCCAATAGGTCCGGCCGGTATCGTAGGTCATCAACACGCCGTCGGCCCGGGCGAATTCGGTGTACCCGCCTCGGGTGATCGCTCCGTAGCCGATCTTGCCCGAGCTCTCAATGCGAAGCCCGATTCGAAACTGATCCATGGCATCGTTTTCGAACCGATCGATGCTCTGCCATTCGCCGGCGATCTCTGCGATCTCGACCGCGGCGCCCGCTCGCTCGTATCTCAGCTTGTAGGGCTGCCCGGAGGGTCCCTCTCCGGAGAAGAGTTCAAATCCCCGGTGGACGCCCTCCTCGAAATCGCCTTCCAGCAGGTACTGGTTCGGCGAATTGGACATTCCATCACGCATCAGGTCGAAGAGCCGGACGTCCTCCTCGTCGAAGACCTCCCAGTTGCCGACCATGTCGCCGCGATTGATCTCCACGCGTCCCGACGCGCGAAACTCGACGCGCTGGACGGTCCCAGTGATTGCCGGCGAGTCGGTCAGCCTGGGGATGCTGTACCAGACGCCGACGACCTCGTCTCGCTGCAAGATACCATCGTCAAAGGTCTCGTCGGCGTCGGTCGCGTCTCGGACATCGACCGCGTCGGCGGTATCCCGACTACCGTCATCGACCCCCAGGTCCTCGACATCCATACCGCCGTCGAAGTCCCAGTTTGGCCCTCGCCCCGTGCTCTCCTCGCACGAGGCGAGCCACACGGCACTCATCAACCCCAACAATACCGCCAGCCGAATCTTCATGATGACTACCTACATCGTTTTCACAGGAGGAACGTCGCGCGTGAACAGGAAAAAGGTAGGACCCGTGAAAGACGTTTCAACGCGCTGCAACGCATCCGCCGACCAAGGTGGCTCACCCCCCGTCCAGGTCAGGGCCCATATTTTGCATGCATGAAGGCCACACGGGCCCATATCGACGGGCCGAACATCATACTCGACAAGAGGGATAGAACGATGGATATGAACCAAAAGATCGAATCGCTCAAAGAGGCCATGGAATCCATGGATACACTTTTATTGGCATTCATGGGCATCTCGAATGGTCTGTTGCAGACCTTGAAAGCCAACGACGACTCGACGGTCGACTCGCTGGCAGATTCGACGGGTACTCAGCCCGACTACATCGACCGATGGGCCGATGCCGCCTACGCCAACGAATTGATCGACATCGACGGCGACACCCTCTCGCTGACGTCGCTCGGCGAAGCGTTCTTGCCCGACTCCGATGACTCGCTCACTCCGATGGCCATCCAATCGCTGCTGTCGCCGCTCATGGCCAACGAAGTCGATGCATTTTTGACCAGTGGAGACCAGCCGGGCGAGGAGCTGTTGGAGAGATTCGACCGGGTCACACCTTGGTTTGGGACCATGCTCGAGCAGAAGTTCGCCCCGCTCTTCCGCAACGAAGTGCTTCCACGCCTCGACTGTTTTGCCGCCGATGGCTCGAAACCGCGTCGAGTGCTGGATCTGGGAGCCGGAAACGGCTGGTATCTTCGAGAACTCGTCGGACGGTTCGAACACATCCAGGCCGTCGGGGTCGACAGTATGGCCCCGGCCATCGAGACAGCGCGCCAGAAGACCCGAGAAGCTGGCCTCCAGCAGCGGCTGGAGTTTCAGGTCGCAGACATCATCGACTTCGAGGCCGACACCACATTCGACGTCGTCGTGATGAACCGCACGCTCCACCACGTCTGGTCGCAGCGCGCCGACCTGGCGTCGACGCTCGACCGTACCATGGGACCCGACGGCCAACTCGTAATCTGGGAGCCTGCCTGGCCCCAACAGCGTGAGGCCCTGCGCACACCGCGTCGGCGCGGACTCGGCATGCGAAATTTGATGGAACACGCCATGGGAAACAGTTTACTGTCACCGGCGAGGGTGGCGAACTGGATGGAAGAGTCCGGTCTGACGGTCGAGGTTCGGCACATCGACCCCGTCGAGACCATCTTTGTCGGCCGACGCTTTTGACCGAGCGGACCACCCACCGACCCGCAATCGCTTGTGGTATCTGACACCTGGCGATAGAGTGCCCATGGATAAAGCTTCTTAGGAATCAGGAGGTACGATGGTCGGCAACGGCGACGGCAAGGGCGGCGACGATGCCTCGTTCTTTGTCAAGCGTTCGAGCAACAAGGTCTTCGGTCCATTCGACAAGAAGACCATCCGTCTGATGCTGCGAGCCGACAAGATCTCGCCGGACGCCGAGGTGTCGGTCGACAAGGAGGAGTGGACGCCCCTGTCGTCTGTCGACGCCTTTGCCGACATGATCTCGGAGGCCCACGAGGGCCAAGACGAACCGACAGCCCCGGCCGAGACCCGCGATCCCGACGCGCACACCGATGTCGGCAGCGGCGGCGGGTTCAACATGCCGAGCAACGAGCCGGATCACGATCCCAACGACGATACGATCCCGGTCGATTCCCCGGATTTCGACGATCCCTTCGCCACACCCGACGACGAGGACGAGCCCGGACTCCCGCGGTCGGCCCAGTCCGACGACGGGTCGCCCAGTTCGGATGACCTTGAATTGCCGACTCCCAAGGAGGACGACGCTCCGACGGATCTTCCGGGGCTGCCCGAGTCCGACGACGATGAACCGGCGTCCTCTCTGGACGATGATGGCCCGGAGCTGCCCAGATCGAAGTCGACCGTCGAGGGCGACGCCGACGTCGACCTCCCGGCCGCCAAAGACGATCCCCTGGCTCCCGACCGGACGGAGGCCTCCGATTCGGAGGACTCCTCACAGAACGATCCCCTCGCGCCGGTGGCCGCCGACGATCAACAGGGAGACGACGAGTCCGCGCCGCCGTTGTTCGAAGACCTGGAGGACGACGAGGACGACGGCTGGCAGTTGCCGACCTCCAAGCCGACGACCGAACAAGAGGACCCGAATAAGACGAAGCTCGATCGACCCGACCCAGAACTGCCCACTTCGAAGGGAGAGAGTAACCTCCCGGCATCGGGCCAATCGGAACTTCCCAAATCGAGTGACTCCGACGACGGTGCCGACCCCGACGCCCAGACCGGTGATGTCGACCTGCCTGCCTCCAGTGAGCCGGAGCTTCCGGGCTCGGCTCCGCCGGACCTTCCGACCTCGGGAGAACCGGAGCTTCCAAAAAACCAGGAGGACGGCGACGACGTCGACTTCTCGAAGGTCGACGAGCTCGACGAACCCCAGCGAGAGGGGACGCCAGGCGAAGGATTCAGCGACCCGGATCTCGACCTCACCCCCTCGGCCGCCGAATACGAAGAGACCACCGGTCGCAGCCTCGCCGAAGAGACCGGAAAGGCCGAACCCTCCTCTGAGACGCAGGAGAGTGGGCTCTTCGCCGAGGACGATGGGGACCTCTTTGACGATGACGACGACGACCTCTTTGGCCCTTCCGACGACGAAGTCTTCGGGGACGACGAACCGCTTTTTGACGAGGGGCCCGACGACGACGGAACCTCCGACGAGCCATCCCGGGACGCCGCTCCGGATCCGGCCGCCGACGCCGCCGGCCGCCGAGAACAAGACGCCGACGGGGACTTCGGCGAAGAGAATTTCAGCGGGGACGAAGTCGAGTATCAGGGAGGCTCGGGCCTTCTGGAACTCGACACCCCCGAGAACCGAAGCCGCGAGGCCGACCATGGGATCGAGCCCGCTGCGAGCGGCCCGCCGGAGCAGCCCGAGACGGCGCCCGAACCGGCCGCGGACGTCGATGAGGACGGCGGCGGCAGCCTCGCGATTCCCCTCGTTGCGTTGGTCGGCCTGGTCGCCGCCATCGCCGCCGGAGGCTGGTATGTCTACGACGCGTTTTTGAGTGACCCCGACGTTCCGAAGACAGCCACGGAGTCCGAGGAAACCACCCCGACGGATCCCTCTCCGACCTCCGTCGATCCGAGCATCGCCACGGCCGATGTATGGGGCGACATCCATCCGGTCATCGACCGGGCGCGCACCGGATCTCTCAAAGGAACGGACCGCGCCGAGCTTCTCCTTCTGGAATCCCTCTTCCTGAGCCGGTACGAGGCGCCAGAGATCGAAGAACACGCCGAGTCGCTGGCCGAAGACATCGCGGCCGACTCCGGGGTCTGGGCTCGCCTCGCTGTCGGGGCATGGAAGGCACGCGCAGGCGAGGCCGACGCCGCCGAATCCCACCTCAATAGTGCGAAGGTCCGATCCGCCGAGTCCCCTGAATTGGCGGCCTACTACCGGGATTTGACCCTCGGCATCGCTCACATCCAGGCGCTGAAAGACTCCGGGCCCGCGACGGCCGATGGCGACAATGCAGGCGCCCTGCCGGCCAGTGATGCCGGAGCCGGAGAGGCCGAAGCATCCGGCTCCACGGGGACACAGCCGGTCAAGCAGACGGCTGCGAGCGACGCCGAGGCCCGTCACCTTGACGCCGCCGACGCCGCTCTCGACAAGGCCCTGTCAGCAGCCGATGACCGAGCGGCCCCTCTCTTTTGGAAAGCCCTGGGCCGCGAGCTGGCCCGCCGGGACGACGACGCACTGTCTCTGTACAGAGACGCTGTCGACCGCCAGCCCAATCACGTCGCCTCCCGACTTGGGGCCGCACGATTGCTGTACGACCGCGGCGACCTGAAGGGAGTGACGCGACACGCCGAAAAAATCCTGAGCGAACTCGGCGCCCCGGCCGCTCCCTCGGAGACCGCCGAGGCCTACCACCTCATCGGCCAAGTCCACGTGGCGCGCTCCGAATACCCGGCCGCTATCGAGTCTTTCACAAAGTCGATCAACCAGGGCGACTATCGGGCCGAGACACTGCAGAATCTCGCCTCGGCCTACGAGTCCGCTGGCCAGTATCAGGAGGCGCTCAACTTCTTCAAATCCAACGAACTTGGCGAGGAGAATCCGGCGGTGATTCTCGGACTGGTCCGCTCCCACATCGGACTGGAGAACTGGCAAAAGGCCGTCAACGCACTGGAACGCGGCGAGAAGCTGTTTCCCAATGACGCCCGATTCCCCTTCTATTTGGGGCAACTCAACATGGAGCGCGGCGCCTTCAGTGACGCCCGCCGCGCGATGCGCCGGGCCGTCCAGATCGATCCGAGCCTACTGGAAGCCTTCGGCATTCTGGCGCAACTGGCGTGGCGACTCGAAGAAGACGTCAACGAAGCCGAGGAATACGTATCCCGGGTGGTCGAACGACCCGACAACCTGGACGCCAGCGCGGCTCGAGAGGTCGCCACGTATTATCAGATGCGCGGTCAGCGAGAGCTCGCAGCCGAGTGGTATCGGGCTGCGCTGGACCGAAATCCCAACGCGTGGCGAGCCAAACTGTCGCTGGCCGATCTCCAACTGAAATCGCGTGAGACCGACGCAGCGCTCGAGCTACTCGAGAGCGCCCGCGAGGCGGGGGTCGACAACAAACAACTGTCGCTGTACCTGGCCGACGCGTATCGACAGGCCGGCCAGTACGACCGCGCCCTCAAAGAGATCAACAATGTGATCGGTCAGAAGTCCGAGAACGCCCGACATCTCTTCACCCGGGGCATGATTCACTTCGACCGCGGCAACTACGAGACGGCTCGCCGAGACTTCAACAAAGCCTACGAGTTGGCGCCTCGGTTCCACCGTGCATACTTCTACGTGGGACGGTGCGCCTTTGAGCGCGGCGACTCCAAGAACGCCATGAAGATCTTTCGGCATGTCCTCGACTACAAACCGAAGAATGGGGAGTTTCGCTACTGGATGGGTCGGGCCTTCGAGGCTCAGAATCGCCGTGAAGAGGCCCTGTCAGAATACGAAAAAGCGATCGAATTCGACGAGACATACGTCAGCGAACATCCCGAGGTCCTGGTCGAGAGTGGGCGCTTGAAGGTCAAACTGAACCAGCCCGGCTCCGGCATCGACCAGATCCAACGGGCGCTGGATATGGCACCCGACTTTCGCCCTGCCCTGCTGGCGTTGGGCGAGGCCTATTTCGCCACCGAACAGTACGAGAAGTCGATCGACGCCCTCGGCGCCGCGCTCGAGGAGAGGCCCGAGTCCGCCGGGGCCCAACGGACCCTGGGGATGGCCTACATCTACACCGAACGGCGCAGGCAGGGTGCACAACATCTACAGCAGGCGATCAAGTTCGGCTACGATGACCCCGACATCTACAAAACTCTCGGGTACGTCTACAAAGAACTTGGAGAAAATCGGCTCGCATCCGACGCCTTCAAGTCGTTTCTGAAAGAATCCGGCACACAAGACCTCCCCGAGAGCACACGTCGAGAGATGCTCCGCCAGATCAAGCAACTCGGCGGATAATCGCGGACGTGTGCACGCTCGCCGCACCACTATGACTCGACTTCTGTCCATCACAACGCGCACGGCGCTGACCGATGCACTGGGTCAGTTATCCTCCGGGAGCGATACCCTCGAGGCCGCCCGCGTGGTGCGCGTCGACGACTGGCCCTCCGGCCGAGATGCGCTGATCGAGGGGAATTTCGATCTGGCGGTCGTCGACTACGAGGCGGTCCGGATCGAGGGGCACGACGCATTTATTCAGCTCGACAACATGCTCGGAAAGGCGGGCGCCAAGGGTGTGGTTGCCATCACGAAACCCTCCGCGCGAGTCGACGAATTCGTCGACAATCTGCCGAACCTGCTCGAATCGATCACCCTGGGCGACACCGCCGAAGAGAGCCGTTCGTCGCTCGTCGAGGTGCTCGATGCCCACGTCGACCGAGACACCGAACCGGATGCGAGCGCCACGTCGGCACCGACGGTCGTCGACACGACGCTCCCGGAGCTGAGCTCCGGCGAGTTTCGAGAGGCTTCGTTTTTGCGGGTCCTGCACGCGATTTCCGTCGAAGAAGCAACAGGCGTGCTGACGGTATCGACCGGTGAAATGTCACGGCGCATCCCCTTGCGTGACGGCGCATTCGTCCGGACCGAAGAGTCGGGGTTTGCTCGCCTCAAATCGATCCCGCCCATCGTCGCCTGGGACGGGGGCACCTGGAGTTTCGAGGAAGGCGACTCTCCGACGGGGGACGCGGTCCCGATCTGGCGCCACCTGCTGCCAGTTCTCTATCAGCACCTCTCCCAGCAGGAGGCGATGCAGCGGCTGATGCCGAATCTCTCCCGGTATGCCGTGGCGACTCAGGAGGGTGAAGAACTCGCCGAGTCGAGCGGTGACGAAGCCCTCGCTGCGTTCTTGAATCAGGCGGACGGCGAACGGACCCTGGAGAGCATCCTCTCGAGCCTCGGAGGTTCCAATCCCCGCGGATTTCAATCGGCGTATGTCGGCGTGGAGATCGATGCCGTCCTGACGACAGACGAGCCGACCTCCCCGCCTGTGGTTGCGAGCTATCGGCACGTCGAGACCGAGTCCTCGTCGGACCCCCGGGAGCAGCAGGAACGCTCTGAGCCCGACGAGCCGACCGACCCGGAGCCGATGGAATCGCCGACCATCGGCCGAGCCAACAGTACGTTCGACCGTTCCGTCCCCGAGACCGAGCAGGAGTTGCGGGAGACCGTCGACGCCTTCCAGCGCGCGACGCCGTACGAGATTTTCGACCTCTGGGAAGGGTGTGGACGCGAGGCCGTCCGTCGACGGTTCTACAAGATGGTCAAACAACACCATCCCGACTCCTACGGCGGGAACATTTCCTCCGAGGCCAAGTCTCTGGCCCAAAAGGTCTTCATCGAGATCAAGAAGGCGAAGACGCTGCTCGATGACGTGGAGGATGAACAGACCGTTCCTCCGCCCGGCGAGCGCGACGAGTCGGCGGACGAGGGCCGCCAAGACTCCTCGGAGCAGCCCCGCAGCGGCCGGCACCGCGTGGACGAGTCGGCGCCGGACTCCACCAAGCAGGCCGGGCAAGGCCCCATCGACGGTGAGGACGCCTATCGGGAGCGACGCGAGCGGATCGAACGACTCCGCCAACGCACCCGGACGGCGACGCCGGCCCCCTCGAGCCGAGGGAACTCGACCATCGATGACCTGAAGAATCGCAGTTCGATGGGGGGCGCCGCCTCCAGTAGCGGTGCCTCGGGACTCGGTAACATCGAGAGCTCGACCGCTGAATCGTCCGACGCGTCGGAACACGAATCGGGCGAAAACCCGCTCGATCCACCCACCTCGGATGACGAGGCCAAGAAGTATTTCAATCGCGGCTACCGTGCATTCAAACAGAACAACGAACGCAAGGCGCTACACTTCTTTGAGCGCGCCCACGACTTCGACGCAGACAGTGGGCGATACAAGACGTTTTTTGCATATCTGCTGTTTCTGAACGAACCCGATCGCCGCGACGAAGCTCGGCAGATGCTCGAGTCGGCCATCCGGCTCGAAGACCGTCAGACGCTGCCGGACGCACATCTCTTTTTAGGGCGCATTCTGCGTGTTAAAGGTCTACCGAAGCGAGCAAAGAAGCACTTCGAACGCGCACTCGATCTGAATCCCGCCTCGGTTGAAGCCAAGCGTGAGCTCCGGCTCTTCGAGATGCGGGGGGACGGCTCCTCGAAGAGTCAGATGGGGAATACGTCCTCAGGCGAGGCCGATGGTGACGACACGTCGTTTCGAGATGATCCAACGGGATACCTCAAAAACCTCCTCAACAAGGACCTTTTCTGATAGAACAGGGTCCCGACCGACCAACTTGTTTCCTAGCTGGGCACGGTAGAGTATTATGAGCAAGATCATTGGCATCGACCTTGGCACGACGAACTCCTGTGTGGCGGTGATGGATGGGGACGATCCGCTCGTGCTTCCCAATGACGAAGGGTCTCGTACAACCCCTTCGATCGTCGGGTTCACCGAGGATGACGAACCGTTCGTCGGCCAGCAGGCCAAACGACAGGCGGTCGTGAACCCGGAGCAGACCATCTCGGACGTCAAACGTCTGATGGGACAAAAATACGACTCCGAGCACGTGCGCCGGCACGACGAGATCTATCCGTACGAAATCGAGGAGAACACGAACGGAGACGCCTGGGTCAAGGTCAATGGTCAGGAATACAGCCCTCAGGAGATCTCGGGGATGATCCTGACCAAAATGCGCACCGTCGCCGAAGACTACTACGGCGAAGAGATCACCGAGGCGGTCATCACGGCGCCGGCCTACTTCAACGATGCGCAACGTAACGCGACGAAGGCCGCCGGAAAGATCGCCGGATTGGAAGTCCGTCGCATCATCAATGAGCCGACCGCCGCCGCCCTGGCCTACGGATTCTCACGCGACGAAGAAGCGACGCTTGCGGTCTTCGACCTGGGCGGCGGCACCTTCGACGTCTCGATCCTCGGCATCCAAGAAGGCGTCTTCGAGGTCATCTCCACGGCCGGGGACAACGCTCTGGGAGGCGGCGACTTCGACCGCTGTATCCTGGAGCATCTGATGGATGTCTTCGAAGAGGAGACGGGGATCGACGTCTCCGGGGACAACATGGCCCTGCAGAGACTCAAAGAGGCGGCCGAGGAGGCCAAATGCGAACTCTCGACGATGCAGGAGACCAACATCAACCTCCCCTTCCTCGCCGTCGACGACGACGGCCCGCAACATCTCTCGGTCACCCTCTCGCGCTCACAGCTCAACGAGCTCGTCTTCGACCTTGTCGAACGGCTGGAGGGGCCCTGCAAGACAGCGCTCGACAACGCCGGGATGACTGCCGAGGACCTCGATGATGTCCTGCTCGTCGGGGGAATGACCCGCATGCCGCTGGTCCAGGAGAAGGTCGAAGAGATCTTCGAGATGAAGCCGCGTAAGGACCTGAATCCCGACGAAGTGGTCGCGATGGGAGCGGCCATCCAGTCGGCGATCCTGGAGGGTGAACTCCGTGAGGTCATCCTGCTCGACGTCACGCCGATGGCACTCGGCATCCGAGTCGAAGGGGACAGATTCAGTCCCATCATCCCAAAAAACACCTCCATTCCGACTCAGGAGCGCAAGGTCTTTACGACCACCGAAGACGATCAGTCGATCGTCACCATCGCGGTCCTTCAGGGCACCAGCGAGAAGGCGGCCGAGAATGAACTCCTGGGCATGTTCAACCTGACCGGCATTCCCTCCGCGCCGGCCGGGCAACCGCGCATCGAAGTCGCCTTCGACATCGACACCGATGGCATCGTCCATGTGTCGGCGCGCGACAAGAAGACCGATCGGGAACAGTCCGTCAAAGTCGAGGGTTACTCGGGCCTGTCGGACGAGGAACTCCAGAGAGCCACCAAACGAAATGCCGATCGGATGGATGCCGTCGGCGCCGAGTAGGCAGGATGGACCCTCGAGGCTTCTTGCCAACTCTGTGCTCGAATGACACAAGCGATCCTGCAGTCGGGGAACCCGGTGAGACTCCGGGACGGACGCGCCACTGTATGCAGAACAGACGTAAGCCGGCGACCTTTTCGCCGCGCCACGGCGGTCGACGACCGCTGGAAGGCACGCTGCAAGTCAGGATATCCGACCGCAGGACAGACGAAATTCCGATGGCTCTTCGCGCTCTGAGAGCAACACTATTTCTGTGCCACCCCTCCATTCTGATCCGGGGAAGGCACCGGCCTCGGGTCGACTGACCCGCCTCCTTGGCTTCGCCGGGCCGGCGTGCCTCGTCGTTGCCGTCGGGCTCGGGCTCTCCTCTCCGCAGCCGACCTTCGCTGCATCGGATACGACGTCGGACGGCGAAAAGACCGAAGATGAAGAGGCCGACCTCCCGACCGTCGAAACTATCGTCCCTCCACAGCAACAGACCCAAGACCCGCGACATCCGTCCGGCTGGGTGAGCCGTCTGGAGCTCGACGACCTCTTTGGAGACGGCGAGAGTCTCGGTGAGTCGGTCCGTTCCGTCCCGGGTGTGAACGTCCAGGAGTCGGGCGGCCTCGGACAACCCTCCCGTGCCAGCGTCCGAGGGGGCAATCCGCGCCAGATGCCCGTGTTGCTCAACGGGGTCGACATCGGAGCCCCCTCCGGTCGCGGATTTGACATCGGCACACTCTCCACAGTCGGATTCGACCATCTCGACATCTACCGCGGGAGTGCCGCGTCGATCCATGGGTCGGGCGCGTTGACCGGGGCCATGAACCTGGAGATCGCCCCCCCCGACGATCCCGGCACATCGGTCTATGCTCAGAGCCTGGCCGGCAGCTACGACGTGTGGGGCCTCGGCGCCGGAGCGAGCGTCGTCCACGAGGGCGGAGGATTCGAGTTCGATGCGTCGTGGCGAACCGGCGACGGCAACTACCCGTTCGTCGACGACCAGGGAAGCTCGCGGATCCGTGTCAACAACGACCATCGGCAGATCGCTCTGGTCGGGACCGGGGAAGCGGGCCTGTCGGGACAGTCCCCAGAGGAACACGGCATCGATGCCACGATGATGTATGCCTCGAGTCGACGGGGCACCCCCGGCCCCAGCGAGTTTCAGGCGGCTTTCTCGGAGGCCCGTACAGAGACGGAACACCTCGCCTTCGTCGGCGGCTGGCAACAGCGAAGTATCGCATCCGGCCCCCGTGGACTGCTCGACCTCGAGGCGGACCTCGGACTGACCCGACGCTCCCTCGAATACTCCAACCCACAGCCGTTCATCGGGGAAGAGCCGATCCGAAACACCACGGATCACTGGGCGGCTGACGCCTCGATCACGGCCAAGGGCTTCATCGAGTCCGGCCACATCGTCCACGCGTCGGTCGGCGCTCGAGTGGGGCGATACGTGGCAGACTACCGGGGGGGAACCGACTCCACGCTCGAGGCCACGCGGTTTACGGCGTCTGTCGGCCTCTCGGAGGAGTGGCTGCTCTTCGACGACAAACTTAGCCTCATCGCAGGCCTTCGGGCCGAATTCGTCGATGGGCGCCAGCGCGTCTATGTCCCGTGGATTCCCTCGGGCGGCCTCATCTGGCGGGCGCTCGACTGGCTCAGACTCAAGACCAACATCGCCAGGACGCATCGCGTGCCGGATTTCGATGAACTCTACCTCCGAACCGAAACCATCCGGGGGAATCCATCGTTGAATCCGGAGCGCGCCCTGCAGGTCGACGGGGGAGTCGAGGTGGGAACCGATCAGTGGCCGGTCACCGGTTCGGTCACCGGGTTTCACAGCGACATCCGGCAATCGATCCTCTTTTTGCCCGAGACCGCCTATCTGTACCGGGCCACCAACCTCTCCGGGGCGCGAAGCACCGGGGTTGAATCGACACTGCGCGCAGAACCGACTCGATGGCTGCGAGCCCGAGGAAACTACACCTTTACCGACGCGCATCTGGACGCCACTCCGGACGTTCAACTTCCGCACCGACCGCGCCATCAAGGCTCGGGGCGTCTGTCGGTGCACCTGGCGAAGCTCCCCGCCCTGTCGGACTGGAACAATCTGCGTGCGCTGACACTGACCGCCTCCGGCTGGGGTCGCAGTCAGGTGCAACTCGACAACTTCGGCAACTTGAGCAACCGACCCTACTGGCAAGTCGACCTGGGGGTTGAGGTACAACCACTCCCCTGGTTGAGCGCCTCCCTGAGGTTCCAGAACATCACCGACAACCGCTGGGGCGCCGATTCCCTGCAGCGTCCCCTGCCGGGCCGTTCCCTCTACGGCTCCATTCGGATTTTCCACGATTCCGCCGCCTCAAAAGAAAAGACGACGCAATGAATAGGACCTGTCGACAATGCACGCCGGGATGGACACGGATGCTCCTGCTGGCCTGCGTCGGAGCCCTCTGGCTCGCAGCCTGTGGGGAGCCCATGGCGTCGGCTCGGACATTCGACGGAAGTCCCCCAATCTGTCAGGAAGGCTCGGACTTTCCCTCCGGACGGGTCGACCCCGATTTCCAGACCATCGGCCCCACGAGCAACGCCGTTCGGCGCAGCGACGACGCACTCTGGATCGTCGAGAGCGGCTCGAACACCGTGTCGCGATTCGACCTTCAAAAACAGAAGCTCCAGCGCGGCTTCATCGATGTCGGCGAGGGTCGAAACCCCTACGACATCGCCGTCGACTCATCGGCTCACAGGGCCTACATCACAAACTGGCTGTCGAGTACGGTCTCGGTCGCCGACACCGAGACGGGTCGGGTCATCGATGAACTCTCGTTCGAGACCTTCGACTTTCCGCAAGGCATCGAGGTCACCGAAGACTTCCTCTACGTCACGAACGTCCACTTTCGCGGAGGGGACGATGCATCGGCGTTTGAACCCGGGACGGTCACGATCATCGACCGGGCCGACCATACGGTCCTCCGAACCGTTGAGACCGAGTTCAAAAACCCACAGTTCGTGCGGGCTATCGAGTCTCCCGACGGGCCGCGATTGGCCATCGTCAGTTCGGGGGTTATCACGCGTTCGGCCGACCTCGCCTCCGATGGCGGACTCGAACTCTGGAAGCCGTATCGATCCGGCGAATCCGTCGACCGAACGACACATCCCCTGCCAGTCGAGAGCGATGCATCCGGGCAACCTCGAATCGGCGCCCCCGGCCGACCGCTGCCAGCACCCGACGGTTCGCACCTTTACTTCACAAGTGCGACGGCTCCGGTGGTCTTCAAGTTCGACCTGCAATCCGATACGTGGAACCGTGGCACGCAGAATCCCATCGAACTCTACGAGAGCCGGGCCGATACGCTCCACCATGGTGCCTTCGGGCCCGAAGGCCTGCTTTGGGTGACGGCCTTCAATCGCGACAGCCTCTACGTTATCGATCCGGCCTGTGATGGCGTACTCGCCGATTCGATTCCGCTGGACGCAACCGACGCTCTCCTCGAAGGTCCGCACGGCATTCAAGTGGCCCGCACTGGCGAAACCCGTTATGCGTACTACATTATGAGCAGGGCGAATGCGCTGGGCCGATTGCAACTTGATCCATAACCTCTTTCCAACCCCGAGACTCCATGTCAGACAAGGAATTCAAAGACCCGGAACTCGCTATCAATCGCGTATACACGCGCCGTGGCGACGAAGGTTCGACTCAGTTGACCGGTGGTCAGACCGTCAAGAAGTCGGAGCCGCGCATCGCCGCGTACGGCACCGTCGACGAACTCAACAGCCTCATCGGCTCTGCCCGCCAGGTCATCATCGACGACTACGCCCACGATGTCGGCTTCCAGAACCTCGCCAACACCCTGCTGCACGTGCAGCACGAGCTCTTCAACCTGGGAAGTGTATTGGCGACTCTGCCCGAGGACGTCGGCGAGCAGATGCCGCGCATCACTCCTGAAGATATCGAGGAGCTCGAAGCGAGCATCGACGAATACAACGAGGAACTGCCAGAGCTGCGCTCCTTCGTGCTTCCGGGAGGCAGTCGCCTGAACGTCGAACTTCACAAGGCCCGTACGGTCTGTCGGCGCGCCGAACGATGCGTGGTGGCACTCGCCGAGAGCGGCGGCGAAGTCAATCCCGACGCAAAGACCTACCTCAACCGTCTCAGTGATGCTCTGTTTGTTTGGAGTCGCTGGGTCGTCGTCGTCCACGACCACAACGAAGAGGTCCTCTGGGACCCGAACGTCTCCTCGGACGATCCCGACGGCTCGAACGCCGGCTGAAATCGCCGATTCGGCTCAAAGTCAGTGGCCACACACTCGGTCGACCTTGATAGATTTTTGATGAGTAATGGATAGTGTTTCGCTACTGGGACCGCAGGTACAGACCATGAAGAAACGATACCAGAGCCCGTTGGTTCTGTTGGTGACCGTATTGTTCGCCCTGGCCGCTACGACGGGATGCGTCGGCAAAAAGAAGTACGAAGCGGCCGTCCAGGACCGCGAGAATCTGAAAGTTGAACTGGCCAAGACCAAAAAGTCGGCCTCCGAGACCGAAGCCGAGCTGCAGGCACGGATCGACGCCCTCGAGGATCGGATCACGCAGCTCAAGGACCGAATCGACCAACTCGAGACGACAAAGGCCGACCTGGAGACGAAGATCGAGGAGTTGAACGGGACGCTGAAGATGTATGAGTCCGAGCACGGGACCCTGGAGGAGCGGCTGAAGGCGACAAAAGGGGAGCTCGCCGAGCTGCGAGAGGAGCAGCGCAAACAACAGGCGCGCCTCGAGCGCTACCGCGACCTGGCTCGACGACTCGCCGAGACCTTCCAGTCCGGTCAACTGTCGGTGAAGGTCCGCGACGGCAAGATGGTCATCGAGATGAGTGATGACGTCCTCTTTGACTCCGGCCGCGCCCGCATCAACGACAACGGGCGAGACGTCCTCAAGCAGCTCGCTGGCGTGCTGCAAGACCTCAAAGACCGAGAGTTCCTCGTCGCCGGCCATACGGACGACGTGCCGATCGGCTCGTCCCAGTTTCAAGACAACTGGGAACTGTCGACTGCCCGGTCGACCAACGTCGTTCGCTATCTGGCCGAAGAGGGCGTTCCCCCCGAGACACTGGCGGCCGCCGGATACAGCAAGTACGACCCGATCGCTTCGAACAAATCCGACCAAGGGCGCGCCAAAAACCGCCGCATCGAGATCATCCTGATGCCCAAGCTCGAGGAACTCCCGGAGCTTCCCTCCGACATCGTCGAAGGCTCACAATGAGGTCGACGATCCGGGCCCTGGCAGCCCTCCTAGTGGCGGGAACTGTCGCGGGTTGCGCCACCGGTCGAACCGGGCCGAAACTCCCTTCGTTCAAAGACCCGGTGGCCAGCGTTGAGTCGTTTACCCGTAAGACCGATCGGGCTCACCGGGTTATCCAGCGGGATCTCGGGCGTCTCGAGGAGCTGCAGAAATCCCTGCGCCAGCCGCCCGAGGGGCTCCTCGCGGAGCCCTTTCCTCTGGACCTCTTCCGACACGTCCTGATGGCGTGTCTAAACGCCCGGACATCTACCGAGGTCAGCCGCGGGGAAGATGCAGAGCAGTTGCAGTGCCAACCTCGATTCGCCGACGAGCTAAAAACCGCCGTCGACGACCGGGTACCGGACCGGCGCGAAGCCACCATGGCGATCCTCGAGAAGGCCGATGCGTTCCAACGACTTCGGGGTCGGCTCCGGCGGCGGCTCACCAAGATTCCTCGACTCGTCCGAACCAACCGCGACACCCTCGCCTCGCGACGGGCGGAACTCGCCAATCGGAAGGAGAGTCTGCAGAACCAGAAGACCGAATACTCGACGTCTCGTTGGCGGGAGGTCACGCGTCGAATCGCCGCCTACCGAAACGCGTTGAACAAACTCGAACACGCGACGAATCGGCTCGACACCTCCGACGAGGTCTGGCCGGAGCGCCTCGAGAAGATCAATCACGACCTGTACCTCTCGATCGCCCGTCGGTGGACCCGTCCCGAATCCGACGCCTGATCGCCCTCGACGGGGACCTGTATCCGTTTGCTATTGTGTTGTTCCGCGGTTCAGGCCTTGATATACGATCGTTGTACGTGCCAGAGACCCTCCGAATGGTCTCTTGTCTCGAACCTGCGGAGCCGGGATGCCTGACAATGTGACAGCCATGATGGCTGGGATGGCGATGGGTTTCGTCGGATCGATACCCCTGACCGGCCCTATCGCACTTCTCGTGTTTCACCGCGCGCTTCAGGCGCGCTTTGCACGAGGGTTCGCCGTCGGAATCGGCGGCGCGGTCGGCGAGTCGATCTACTGCGCCCTGGCGGTCGCGGGGGTCGGGGCTCTGGTCGAGCAACTTCCACTGGCGTCGGCAGGACTGAAATTTCTTTCGGCGATGGTTTTGGTCGGATTCGGGGTTTATTTTCTGGCCGTACCCCCATCGTCGGTCCAGGACGACGAGTTGCCGGACCCGGCCTCCGAGACCTGGTATAAGGACCTCGCACAGGGATTCACTATCTCGGCATTCAACCCGGTCCTGCTGCTCAACTGGACGGCGGCAATCGTGATCGTCCGCCCTCTCGTGGGGATCGACTTCACCTCCCGAGGATCCGCCCTCTTTGTGGTCGGTGCCACCATCGGGGTAGCCATCTGGTTTTCACTGATGGTTCTGATTCTCAGGTATTTTCGCAGACAGATCCCGGAGCGGACGATCGCCTGGATTCAACGGGGGATGGGCGCCATCGTCCTTGCGGCTGCCGCCCTCCCTATCCACGACATCCTCGGTAGTCTCGACGACATCTTCGCGGCATTCTGAATGACCGAATCCGTGCTGCCGGCTTATGCGTATCGGTGGCCGCGGGGGGCTCGTCCTGACTGGGGCGCCCAGTCGTAGAGGTCACAGACAGCCGAATCCAGCTCGGCTTCTATCCTCTGCAGGCCGGCCAGGGACTCGCCCCTCGCCGGCTGATCGACGGACACCACCTCCCCCACGGGGCTCGACTCGACTGCGGCTGCCAGCATCCTGTATCCGCGCACGAGCTCCACGGCCGCGTTTGCCATTTGAAGCTCGGTCTCGCCGTCCCACTCCGGAATCGGAAGCTCACGAAGGTCACCGACCTGGTAGTGCAGGCTCGGATTCATCGCGTTGAGCAGACGACGCACCGGCGAACTGTTGAGAAGGGCCAAAAGAGCAAACAGCCGGCTTCGCGGCTGCATCCCTGCCTCCAGCCACTCCGGCCGCGGAAAGATCGCCGGGCCCGCCATGTCGAACAGACAACCCGGCGGCATCCAGCGAGCGTTAAAATCGGCACCGCCAAAGTCGGTGTAGCAGAGGCCTTCGCGAAAGCGATACTCGGAGGCCAGTAAATTCGACGTGCCGTTGGTTCGGTAAAAATCCGTGGCCTCGTCGGACCAATCGACGACACTGTCCCAGTTTCCCCACCACGGGGCATACCGACCTCCCTTGCTGTAGAAGTACCACCGGACATCGGCTGGATCTCGGACGTCGCGGTCGGTGTCCAGCGATGGCTCGGCCTCCATCGGAGCCGTGTGGAGTTCCGATTCGTCGACCTCCGTCCAGGGTCTGACATAGCGCCCGTTGTCACCGGTCTTGTTCTGACTTCCAGGAATGTCGGCGACGTCTCTGAGGCGACGCTTCCCGAACATCTCTCGGAGCGGTGCCGGGCAGCCGTGTGCCATCGGCCGGCCCGGAATGTCCGAGAAGACCTCGACCTTCAGGCGTCGTCGCGTCGCTGGTTTTGGGGGGTCGGTCCCGTCCGTATGCGAATCCTGGAGTTGGAGGTAGCCCAGACGCTTGGCCTCGGCCCCCGCGAGGTCGCGGAGATCGACAAAATCGGTCGCCGGACTCTGGGATCGGGATGCATCGGCGACGTTCGTCGTCTGGACAAAAGCGACGACATTCGCCTTCTCGCCCGAAAGCGTTCGAAAGACCCCGGTACCGAGGTGGACGAAGTCGAGTAGAGCCCCTCGTTCGAGTAGGTCGGCGCGGGCCGCTTCGAAGCGTTTCAGATACCAAATCGTCTGCTGGGCGAGAATAGCGACGACGTCGTCCGAGAGGTCGTGGCACCGGTCGATGAAGGCGGCGTAGAGGTCCCGATGATACGGGCGGGCCTCGTCACGAAGCCGCCGCTTCAAGTCCTCGGGCATCGACCGGGCCCCCATGTACGGCGGGTTGGTGATCACGATGTCGGAGCGGCCGGACGGCTTCAGTTCGGGAGGAGCCTCAGTGAGGCCGTCTGCGCACTGAATCTGGCTGTCTATGAGGGCTTCTGCCCGGGAGTCGCGTCGGCCGAACATCTCCGCGAGTCTCAACTTCAGGCTCGTACGTGCTACCCGGACGGCTCGGGGATCGATATCACAGCCGCCGACCGAGCCGGCCACATCCCCGGGGTCGCGCCCCGGATAGTGACGATGCTGCACATCGACTGCGGCCAATAACATCTGCCCACCGCCGACCGCCGGATCGAACCAGGTCGCCGGCTCGTCGGTCGCCCGTGCCCGAATGCTCCGTTCGACCAGAATGTCAGCGACCCACCGAGGTGTGTACAACTGGGTCGTCGTCGCCTGAGCGGGATGTTTCGCCTCGTGATGATGGTGAGCTGCCTGGCTCTCCCGGCGTTTCGGGGCACCGACGTGCTGATGTAGCCACCCGAGCGCATGCGGCTCCCCGGCCGCCCTCTCCAGCGCCGGCGCGTCCATCCTTTCTCCATCGCCAAATAGAAGCCCCTCGACGGCCACCCCCGCCGCCCTCGCCTGACGCCGCACGATCTCGTTGGCCGCCCGCACAAACCATCCCTCCCGCCCCTGCTCGGGCATCGCCTCCGCCACCCAGCGGGCAAACTCCGCTTCGCCGTATTCCAAATCCCCGATCGAAGATCCCAATGATTTCAAAGACATGCGGGTACCCTGGGTGGCCGCAGATGACGATAGTGTGCAGTCTTCGCGGGTCGGCTGAAATACGAACGGCTCTCTGGCGTCTTTATAGTAAGGAAGTGTCTTCGAGTGGAGCAATACATGACGTATCGAGCCGCGGAACTGACCTGCGAGACCGGCCTCTCTATCAGCGACATCCCCGCCGACCAGTGGGAGCGCATCGCACCGTCGGATGCCCCATTTGTGCAGTGGGACTTTCTGGATATCCTCGAGAAGACCGGATGTGTCGGGCCCGGGACTGGATGGTTTCCAAGTCTGCTGGCGCTCTGGCGAACCGACGAGGGCCCGGGCGAAACCGAGCGGCAACTGGTCGGAGCTCTGCCGCTGTACATCAAACACAACTCCGCCGGTGAATTCGTCTTCGACTGGGGCTGGGCCGACGCTGCCCAGAGGGCCGGCATCTCGTACTACCCCAAGGCGGTCGTCGCGATTCCCTTCACGCCGGTTCCGGGTCCGCGCATCCTCGTCGACGCATCGAGCGAAGACTCGGCGGCCCTGCGAGAACGTCTGATTCGAGAAGCCTTCGACTGGGCCGCTTCCGAAGAATTGTCATCGCTTCACTTCAACTTTGTCGAGGACGAGGACCGTCAGACCCTGCGAGACCTCGACTGTGCCATACGCCTCGGGTTTCAATACCACTGGCACAACGGCGGCCCCTTCGGCCATGAGGAATCGTACCGAAATTTCGATGACTTCCTGGGCCGATTGCGCTCCAAGAAGCGCTCAAACATCAAACGCGAACAACGGAAATTGGCCGAAAAGGACGTATCCCTGCACAACAGGAGCGGAGATGAAATCGACGATGCGGTGATGCGTCGGATGTTCTCGTACTACAAGGATACGGTCGAGAAGTTTTTCTACGGACGCCAGTACCTGAACCTGGAGTTTTTCGAGGCGGTAGGCCAGCGGATGCCCGAGGTCTTGCACGTCGTCGAAGCGGAGTACGACGGAGACTGCTACGGGGGCGCTCTGAATTTCTTCGGTCGAGATCGGCTCTTCGGCCGTTACTGGGGACAGACCCGCGACATCAATTACACCCACTTCAACGTCTGCTTTTACGAAGGGATTCGATGGGCCATCGACCACGGGTTGTCGGTCTTCGAGGGCGGATCCGGCGGAGACCACAAGTACGATCGAGGATTCATGCCCACGGAGACCTACAGCGCCCACTGGGCCCGCCACCCCGGCCTTCACGAAGGCATCGAAGACTTCATCGACCGGGAGGAGGCGGCGATTCGCCGCGAGATCGATCGAATCACCGAGAGCACACCGTTCAAACAGCTCGAAGACTGACCGCCGGTCCCACCCGACCCCGATCCGCCTTCCCGGCTTGTTCTCGCCCCCGCCGTTCCAAACTTCCCGATGGTGGCTTCACTCGTTGATTCGCCCCCCTATCCCTCAAGAGCAACCATGGAATTTTACTGTAACGGCCAGCCCGTCGGGTCTCCCGAGCACATCGAATGGACCGAAGAGACGAATGGAGGGACGGTCACCTTCATGGCCCCCTTCGACTTCGACTGGCCGGACCACACCGACGACTACCTGGAGTTGAAAAACGAAGACGGCTCCAAGCACGTGATGCTCTCGACGATCAAGCAGGTCGACGAGGGATCGACTGGATCCTACGTGGTCGCCACATACAAGCCACTGTAGACGAACCCTCCGCTCCCCGTGCCTTTTTGCCCCTCGATCGCGTATGCTCTACCCAACCCGCTCGAAGCTCGCCGCCTGGCTGAGCCTTGCAGCCCTCCTCTTGTCCCCGGCCGTGGCGACCACCCAGCCTGATGGGTCACAACCAGACGAGCAGAGGCCGAACGCCTCGGAGATCGCCGACAGGGTAGTCGCCGCGGCCGGCGGCTCAAACCTCGGCGATGTCGCCCAACTGGACTTCGAGTTCGTCGTCTCACGGGGCGGCGAGGAGGCGTTTTCGGCAACCCACCGCTGGGACCGGCGGCGTCAACTCGATCGGGTCCGCTGGACCGACGACAAGGGCCGCCGGCTCGAAGCCGTCGTCGATATCGACCATCGAAGTGGCGACGCCGAGGTGAAGCCCACCGAAGCCGAGTGGGCACAGATCGACGGCGCGAACGCCGGAGATCAGACGGTTGCGATCCTGAAAAAGGCATACCAACGGTGGGTCAACGATGCCTACTGGCTGATGATGCCCCTGAAATTGAAGGATCCGGGTGCACATCTCGAACGGGTCGACGACCGAACCTGGCGCGACTCGAACTGGACGGTCCTCCGACTCACCTTCGGAGAGGTCGGATTGACCCCTGGCGACACCTACTGGGTCTACATCGATCCGCAGACCAACCGTGTGGGGCGATGGACCATGAAACTCCAGGGGCAGACCGGCGAACCGACTCCGGTCACATGGACCGATTATCGGTCGGTGGGTCCACTGACGCTCGCCCACGACCATCGCATCGAAGGGACCAAACGCCACATCCGCTTCCGAAATACCAACGCCCACGACACCGTCCAGACGTCGGACTTCCAGGCCCCGCAAGCTCGATAGTCCGGCGTCAGCTCCAGTCGATGACTCCGGGGAGCTCGACGAGATCGCCCGACTCCCCGACGCATACAATGTCGATATCCCCCTCCACCAACGCTGAATCTTGACCGACGTGGTGAACCGTCTGCTCGAACAGTGCGCGGTAATCGCTCTGGCGCTCAGCACGGGTCCGAACCTCGAGATCGTCGGCGAGGCCGGCGCTCTTCTTGAAGGTGAGATTGGCCTCGTAGACGACAAATCCGATCCCGCGGTCCTCCCAGAGTGACGCGAGAACCTCCGGCCCGATGAAGTGTTCTCGGGCGCGCTCGAAGAATTTCAGGTAATTCGCGTGATAGACCGCTCCGGAGAGGTCGGTGTCTTCGTAGTAGACCTTCACTCGGTGGGTATGGAGATCACTCATCGGTAGACGCTGGTTGGAATCGCTGGTCACAGCAGAACCCGCACCCGGGTCCGTGCATCTCACAGAGGGCCTCCTATCAGCCGTCCGGCCGCGTGAGAAGTCTCCGGCCGCTTGCCGGGCAACGCAGCCGGTTGACTTGGAGGGCCCGCCTTATATATTCCCGTCGTTGTTCAAGGCGTTTTGAACGCCCACCCACGGAGTCCCATGACCGCTTCAGCGCGACAAGTGTTTGCCGGCAAAGAGGCCGAGTCCTTCTTGACCGCCGTCGAAGACCGTCTCGAGACACTTCTCGAACAACGGTACGCCGACGCCGACTCCGCGTTTCTGGAGCGGGCGGCCGGTCACGTGACCTTCGCCGATGCAGCAAAGCGCGCACGTCCACGGCTCGTCTTTCATTTCGGGCGGGCCGTCGACGCCGATCTGGAATCGATGGTCAATATCGCAGCAGCGGCCGAACTCGTCCACACGGCGAGCCTGTTGCACGACGATGTCGTCGACACCGCCGACGAACGGCGCGGGCGCACGACGGTCAATACCGAATGGGACAATGTCACGGCGATCCTGAGCGGCGATCTGCTGCTGTGTTTCGCGCTCCAGCAGCTCGACGAGGTCGACCCCCGACTCGTCCCGAGCGCCGTCAAAGTCGTCGAAGAAATGAGCCGCGGGATCATGCTCGAGGTGCGCTCGCGCAAAAACCTCGAGACCACCCCCGCCGAGTGGAGTTCGATCGCCGCCGGCAAGACCGCCGCCCTCTTCGGCTGGTGCGGCGGCTCTCCGGCGCGCATCATGGACGATGACGATGCGGCCGACCGGTTTCGCCGGTGCGGTCGTCACCTGGGCATCGCATTTCAACTCGCCGACGACCTGCGGGATCTCCTCGATTCCGAGAGTGGGAAGGACCGATTCGCCGACATCCGAAACGGGCATCCGTCGCACCTGCTGATCTGGGCGAGTCGTACAGACGACGCTGTCTACGAGCAACTCGACGCACTCTGGACAGGTCGTGCGGAGCTGACCGACGAAGCCGTCGAAGAGGCCGCCGACGCCGTTCTGGCGACCGGCGCTCCGGAACGCACCCGCGCCGCACTGCGACAGCAAGTCGACCGGGCCCTCGAGGCCCTCGGTGGTTATGCCGATCGTCCAGGAGTACGAAAAGTGGCCGGATGGGCCGACCAACTCGCCCGGGAGTTTTGACGCACATCCCGCTGGAGGACGTCACCCATTCGGGTGGCATCGAGCCCAACCAGGAGGTGACGCATGAAGGGTTACAGCCACCGCTCCGACGTTGAATTTGGGGAGTCCGACCCCCTCTCGCCATGGGAGCAACGCGTGACCAATGCCGTCGGGCAGGTCATCGAGTTCTGGGGGTTCAAACGCAACCACGGACGCACCTGGGCGCTGATGTATCTGCGCGGCACACCGATGTCGTCGGCCGAGCTGCGCGAGGAGCTGGGCCTCTCCAAGGGCGCGGTCTCTATGATCACTCGAGACCTGGAACAGTGGAGCGTGGCCCATCGAGTACGTGTCGGCTCGTCGAAGGCCTGGCATTTCGTCGCCGAAGTCGAATTCCTGGATATGATACGGCAGGTGCTACGCGACCGTGAGATGACAATGGTCGAGCGGGTTCGCACGGATCTGAAGGATGCGATGCGCATGGCCCGCGAGTCCGATGCCAGTGACGCCGTCATCGAACGAATCGAGCGGATGTATCGGCTGGCGGACCTGGTCAAAAACGCCCTGGATCTCTTCCTGAACACCTCGCGTCTCGACGTCACCGATGTCGAAGATGTGCTATAGTCATAGCCTGTTCCATCGCTCTCCCCTACCCGCGACCGCGGGACTTTTTGCGTTGATGCACGCCTGATTGTTTGTAAAGACCCGGGTGCCGCTTACGGTTTTTTCTGCGCCCACTTGGGCCCGACAAATCAATCAGCAAAACCGCTTTTTCTGCGTCACTCGACATCGAGACACAAAGCTATGGCAGTACCTCGACCTTATTTGAAAAAGCTCGGTCTCATCGCCGGACTTCTCGCCGTGGTTGCGACCGGCTGTAAGAAAGATAGCCAAGAGACCAAAGAAACAGCCAAACAACCGCAAAAGGACGAAAAGAAGGCCGACGACACACCGATCGCCGAGATGTCCAAAAAGCAGCTCATCTCGACGGCCCGCAATAAGACGGGCGCCTTCGGCACGCTGCCCGACACATTCCCCTCCGAGGACAATCCGATCACCGAGGAGAAGGTCAAACTCGGGCGCATGCTCTACTACGACAAGCGGTTCTCGAAGGACAACAGCATCTCGTGCAATTCGTGCCACATGCTCGACGAGTACGGCGTCGACCGACGCCCGACTTCGCCGGGCCACGACGACACCCGCGGCCCGCGTAATTCGCCGACGGTCTACAACGCCGCCGGTCACATCTCCCAGTTCTGGGACGGCCGGGCCGCCGACGTCGAGGAGCAGGCCAAAGGCCCCGTTCTCAACCCGATCGAGATGGGCATGCCCAGCAAGGAAAAGGTCAACAAACAACTCACCCAGATCGACGGATACCCGAAACTCTTCAAGAAGGCATTCCCCAAGCAGGACAATCCGGCCAATTTCGACAACATGGCCAAGGCGATCGGGGCGTTCGAGCGTAAGCTGACGACGCCGGGCTCCGACTGGGACAAGTTCTTGAAGGGCGACGACTCCGCCATGAGCAAAGAGCAGCTCAAGGGCTTTCTGACGTTTCGGCAGACCGGCTGCGACACCTGTCACACCGGTGAGCTCGTCGGCGGTTCGATGTATCAGAAGCTGGGGCTGGTCAAACCGTGGCCCGACAAAGAGGACCTTGGCCGCTACGAAGTCACCGAGAAAGAATCGGACAAAATGAAGTTCAAAGTCCCGAGTCTGCGCAACGTGACCGAAACCGCTCCGTACTACCACGACGGCTCGATCGAGTCGCTGGAGAAGGCCGTCCGAAAGATGGCCGTCCATCAACTCGGCAAGGAGCTCAGCGACCAACAGGTCGAGTACATCATTGCGTACCTGGAGTCGCTGACCGGCGAGATTCCGAGCGACTACATCGAAAAACCGACGCTCCCGGGAAATCAGGGCTGACGCTTGCTTTTGTCCCCGGGGGAGCGGTGCTTCCCCGGGATCGGCTCCCGGGATAGACCACGATGGTCGGCGGGCATCCGCGCGCCGACTACTCGTCCTGATCCGTCAGAGATCTTCCGGCCGCCTGCTCGGGATGTCCGACGCGTTCGACGAACGCCCCCTCGGACCACCAGGGCACCAGTTTCAAGATCTCCAGGGCCAGCTCTTCGGCTGAGAGGTCTTCTGCCGAGGCGGAATGGTCACCGGTCAGGCGCCACCGCCCCTCGCGGCGTTCCAGCCGAATCGGCGTCTCCGCCTCCTGACGCGAGAAGACCAGCTCGCCCTCCTGGGCAGACTCGACATCGACGAGTGGGGTCGGTTCGGCCTGGTCGTCCCCAAGGGCGAACTCGTCGAACAAGTCGCGTAGATCCGCAGCCGTCTCCTCGGGCGCGCCTCCACGCCGCAATACCCCTTCCATTGCGTCGACGAGGTCGGTTCGCATCTTCTGTAGCTGGCTCAGAAAGGTGTCGGGACTCATGTTCCCGATGTCGGGTACGTCGGCCATCTTCGGTCCTCCATTCTTGATTCAGAGCTGAGAAGGGTTCATTCGCCCAGCCACGCACCGCCGCAGACTCGCAGCACGTCCCCGGAGATACCCTGGGCGAAGGGAGTCGCGAGATATGCCACCGCTTCGGCGACATCGTCGGGACGGCCCGCCTGGCGAAACACATTCATGCGTCGTGCGACCTCTCGGATGGCGGCGGGCATCTGGCGGGTCATCTCGGTCTCGATAAAGCCCGGAGCCACGGCGTTGACTGTAATACCCCGGTGCCCGACGCGCTCGGCCATGCGACCGACCCAGCCGATCAGACCCGCCTTTCCGGTCGAGTAGTTCGTCTGGCCGCGATTTCCCGCGATGCCAGTGACCGACGAAATACAGATGATCCGCCCGCCGTTGTTGAGGGCTTCGCCCCGTTCGAGCGCTTCGGTCAACGCGAGTGGTGCCTCGAGGTTGACGTTCAGGCTGTCTCGCCAGGAAGAACGACGCATATTTGCCAGCGTGCGGTCACGGGTAATCCCGGCGTTGTGTACCAGAATATCGATTCCTCCCTCGCGCTCGGCCCGGTCGACCACCGCATCGGGGGCTCTGCCCTCGGTGATATCCAGTGCCATGGCTTCGCCGCCAACCCGACGCGCCACGGCCTCCAGGTGTTCGCTGGCCGGAAGATCGACGCACAGAACACGGGCTCCTTCGCGGGACAGAGTGTCGGCAATCGACGCGCCTATTCCGCGAGCAGCCCCTGTCACCATGGCTGTTTGTCCCTCGAGCGTCTGGCGCCGCTCTTTGAGTGTGCCCGCGTCGCTGGCACGTGCGCTCACCCGGAGAGACTGCCCGGAGACGTACGAGGATCGAGGCGTCAGCAGAAACGACAACGGCCCGTCGAGCCGCTCCGCCGAGCCCTCGTCCACACGGACCAGGTGCACGCTCGATCCGTAGGCGCCAAGCTCCTTGGCCAGGCTCTTCACAAAGCCACCGAGTCCGCGCTGCACCGCAGCCACTTCCGGGGAGCCGGCGCCCTCGGGAGGGCGCCCCAGAATGATGACGCGCCCATTGTCGGTCAGGTCCTCCAGTTTCGGCTGAAACAGGTCATAGAGCCGGTCGAGATCCCCGGTAGCCGCAAATTCCGTGGCGTCCAGAACCAGTGCATCGAAATTCCCGGCCGGCGTCCCGTCCGTGGCGTACCGCGAAAGGGCGGTACCACGGGTTTCCGCCAGACTCTCCAAGGTCTCGGACGCGGCGGAACGCTGATCCAGCGAGACCTCCGCGCCGTTGTCCAGACACGTGCGCACCACCGGTTCGAGCGCCTCGCTCTCGGGGGTCGACCAGATGGCGACCGAGCGACGCGTCAGCTCTCGCTCGCGCCACGGCGACCGACGTCGTTCCAGATTCGGCGGCACCGGAATGCCCGCCGACTCCGCCAGGGCTCCCAGCCACGGTCGCTTGCCGAGGTCCAACAGATAATCATCCATCCTTTGGTATCTCCTACAGAGGGTCGTCTCAGGTCACCTCCATCATATCGGTAGACCCGCGTTGTCCGAATCGGAAAACCGGAAATAACCGGGGACGACCGTGCTACGCCGCGAAAGAATGCACTTGCGGTCCCGCCGTACGCAATAATTTCGCATCGGCGTTGCAAGCGACCACCGATGACCCGACACTCGTTTCTGGAACGATTCCTGCATTCTCTATCTGTGCCACTGCTATCTATGCCACTGCCATCGACACTGCTCAATGGAGGTCAGGACCATGCAAGACCAGAGACCATACAAGATCGCCCATGCCACGGATCTCGACCCCGAGGGCGGGATCGCCTTCGAGCACGCCGTCGGCATGGCCTGCCGGACCGCCGGTAAACTCTATACCTTGCACGCCGCCACCGAAGGATCGGCAAAATCGCCCCGGGAGTTGCCAAACTCCGAGGACCTTCTGAACCGCTGGGGCTCGGTCAAGCGTCCCCTCGATTGCTCGGAGCACTCCTCGGTCAATTTCGAGCGAATCATCCATACCTGCTGCGATGACCCCGTCGACACCCTGCTCGATGCGCTCGACACCATCGAACCCGATCTCCTGGTCGTCGGAAAGCATCGGACGCCGGGTGTCTGGGGGTTCATTCACGACTCGGTCGCCGAGTCACTCGCCCTGAACGCCAGAATTCCGACGTTGTTCGTGCCAATTGGCGGAGACGGGTTCATCTCGTCGGCTCGCGGCGAGTGTAGTCTGGACCGGATCCTCGTGCCTGCCGAATCGGAACGAACCCTTCTGCAGGCTCTGGATGCAGCCCACCGCATGGTCGAAGCCCTCGACATCGATCCCCCGACATGGTCGATTCTGCACGTCGGTGAAGGTGGGGACGTCGGCAACTTCGTCCTGCCCGAGTTCGACCCGCCGATCGAAGCCGAGGTCACCCATCGGCCCGACCAAGACCTCGCGGAAGCGATCCTTGAAGAACAGGAGCGGCTCGAGGCAGATCTGCTGGTGATGGGAACGCGCGGACACGATTCGATCGCGGACGTATTCCGGGGCAGCCAGACGGAGCGAGTCGGCCGCCGGACCCGCCGTCCCCTCTTGTCCGTTCCGATCACATGAGTGCCCGTCCGGGGCGGTGGAGGGCGTAGTGCAACCTGCGGTTGACCGACCGCATCTCATGCTGCAGAACGTGCGATGCATCGACCGACCCTCGCGGATCACACCATGCCCTCCACATCTCGCCACAACCGATTTGCATCCGCCGCCTGGGTGTTTTTGGGCTACCTGATGCTCGTCTTGCTGCTTGGAGCCTGGGTCCGTATCAGTTTTTCCGGAGCAGGCTGTGGCGACCACTGGCCGACCTGTCACGGACAACTCGTCCCGGACACCTCGAACCAGAAGACGTGGGTTGAATTTTCTCACCGCGTCACAAGCGGGCTCGCGGGACTTCTCGGCCTGGGACTCTTTGTGTGGGCGTGGCGCCGCTTCGAGCGGGCCCACCGGGCGGTCAAGGCCGCCGGGGCGACGTTGTTTTTTCTGATCACCGAGTCGTTGATCGGTGCCGTGCTGGTCAAGGGCGGATTCGTCGAGCACGACGACTCCGTCGGTCGCGCCATCGTCATCGCGCTCCATTTGGTCAACACCCTGGGCCTGACAGGATCGGCGGTGCTGATGGCCTGGTGGGCCTCCGGTGGGCGAGCTCCCGAGTTGACCGGTCGTCGCAGACTCGAGTGGCTGCTCGGACTGGCCCTCGGGGGGCTGATTGTCACGAGCATGGCCGGAGCGGTGACCGCTCTGGGCGACACGCTGTTTCCGACCGACCCGACCCTGGGAGGCGGCCTGTTGGACAAGATTCGCTCCGACGTATCCGCGTCGAATCACTTTCTGGTTCGCCTGCGGATCATCCATCCGATTCTATCTGTCGTCGTCGGGATCTACGTGATGACGATCTCCGCGATGCTCGCCGCCGAGGAATCTGACGGCGTCACCGGTCGACTCGCCTGGGCCACCTTTGGAATCGTCGTCGTCCAGCTCGTCATCGGACTCCTCAATATCTGGCTCGGAGCCCCCGGCTGGATGCAACTCGTCCATCTTGCGCTCGCCCAGCTCCTCTGGCTGACCGTGCTGCTTCTGACCGTTGAAGCACTCGGGACCTCGACTGCTCCCGAATCCTCCTCAACACATCCCGGCTCCCGATGACACTCGAGATCCGATCGACCGCTCCCCACGATTTCTACATGAGCCTCGACGTCGACGAGTACTTCGAGGCCGAATACGAGCCGATGGATATCTTCCGGACCGGGTATGCGCGCCCCCTGACGCTGTCGGACCGGAATGTCCTGGCGGTCATCGACTGGAACGAGGACCCGGAAGAGCCCGTGTTTCGCGTCGATTTTCCGGGTACGTCCTTGTCGGCCGATGAGGAGGACCAAGCCCGAGAGGCCGTCGCGCGCATGCTGGGGACTGAGCTCGATCTCGAGGGGTTCTACGAGCGAGTCGACGGTGACGATATTCTCGGCCCGCTGATCGAGGAGCACTACGGATTTCGGCGACTCTCGCTGGCGAATTTCTATCAGGACGCCATCCGTTCGATCATCCACACACGGATCTCCCACGGTCCCACGCGCAAACGGATGGTCCAGGATGTGCGCGAGGCCTATGGAGAGGCCTTCGAATTTCGCGGCACCACCTACTACTCGTACCCGAGGCCCGACGTCCTCCAGAACATCGATCCGGTCGACTTTCGAGACTACGGTGTCTCGAAGCGGAAGGGCGAATACATCACGGGGATGGCAAAGGATATTGTCGACGGCCGGCTCGACCTCCGGCAGATGGAATCCGTCGATCCCGATGAGTTCTACCGCCGGGCCCAGGAGATTCGGGGAATCGGGCCATCGACCGCTCAGTCGTTGATGCTCCGACGCAATCGGTCCGATGCCGTCTTTCCGTCCCACAAGTCCAAGGGGAAAGAGAAGGGGATCCGGCGTTGGATACTGATGAGTTACGGGCTCGACCCGCACGAAACCAGCGAGGAGGATTGGCAGGCACTTCGAGATCGCTGGCGAGGCTACGAAGCTCTCGTCTCCCAGTACTTCTACTACGACTGGATCCTCTCGGAGAAATCCGAGCAGTAGACCCGCGGAGCAGACGATGTACTATCGCTGGAAAGATGGACGCGTCATTGTAAAGACGACGATCTGGGGTGCGATGGAGGACGATGCGCGCCAGACACTGCAGCATCTGGCGGCCCACGTCCGCGCTCAAACGACGGCCCTCGAGACCTCCCAGCCGGAGGCCGACCAGTCGGTCGGCATCGTGCGCAACGGGCCGGTGCGCCAGATCGCCGAACCGGACCGGGAGTTTTCGCTCTTCTTTTGCCATCTGCCCGGCGACAGAAGCGAGTTCCGGGGTCAACCGGTCGACTACAAATGCGTGGCCCCTCATGCCCCGGTTCAAGGGAACCGAGCCTTCGATACGGCGGTCGAAAGCACCGATGGAGTCCTGCTGGTGATCGACGGAAGCCCCGACGGGCTCGAGCAGGCTCGCCACGCCCTGGACGGCCTCGTCGAACGGCTCTCAGAGCGCTACACCGACGATCCGGTCGAGCTGTTTGGCCCGGACGGACCGGTCTCCCTGGTCGTACTTGATGTCGGCCCGCGCGAGAACACGAACGAACATGACGGCGTATACTCCTCGCTGGGCCTGCCCTCGTCGGTGCAGGTCATCGAGCAGAACCACGCCGAACCGCTCGAGTCGGCGGCGCATGCATTCTACGCGCTGACCGACGCCATCGCGCCACATCTCGAAGAGGCGGCCAAATCGGGTCGCCTTCCCGTCTGATGTCGTCAGTCGGTCTGATAGCCGAAGCCGACAAAGAGCCCGTGTACGACACTCTCGGTCGGCCCGCCAAACTGGCGCAGCACGCGGAGGTCGTAGCCGAGTTGTCCAAAAAAACGATCGGAGAAGCGGTAGCCGAAGGACGAACGAAAGTGGATATTGAGCTGCTGGCCGATCACACCGAACAAGGGACGAACCAGGCCCCGAAACTCGTCGGTCTGCCAACCGGCAAAGAGGCGTGCGCCACCTCCGACCAGTGTGGTGACCCCATTGCCGGCCGACACCATGATCGAGGGCTGGACGGCCAGGATACCGTCACCCCGATTGAGACGTAGATGCGGACCGAAGTCGGCTTCCAGAAGCCACTCTCCGTCGCCGCCTAACATCGACGTCTGAAATCCGACCCCGTAGTGTCCGAATCCGAAGCGGCCCTCCAGGGTGCCGAGCCCGCCTCCTTCGACACCCCCACCGCCGCCCTCGAATGTCGCAAAAAAGCGCTCGACCCTCTCCGAATAGTCGAAATCGAGGGCGGGAGGCTGATAGGTATGGGAAGCAAGCGAGGCGGTCGGCGCGCCTCCGCAGATACTCTCTGCGTAGTTCCGGCACTGGCGCCGGCATTCTGCGCTGTCGGGGTCACAGGCTCGCACGCAGCCGTGGAACTCCTCGTAGTTGCACGGTCCCATCGGCCCCGGCTTCCGGGTGCGGACGACCGACTCGCCCTGGTCGGCCTCCTCGTCGTTCCCGCCGCTGGCGAGTGTCGTCAAAATCGCACCGATGAGCCGCTCGATATCTTCTTCGTCTTCGGCGTCCCACCCCTTCGACCGGTCATCGGTTCTGGATCCCTTTCCCGACTGGCCGCCCCGGTGTTTTTTACCCTTGTAGGATTGAAACGGCTCTGCCTGCGTCGGCACGGCTATCGCTGTGACACCGCCGATTGCCCAGACCACCAGCATGAGCCGGAGATATCTCTGCAACGCCATACGCACTGAACGGGATCGGATGTTCATTCATTTTTCGGATCGAGAGCGTGAACTCCCGATCGTCATACCAAATCCCTGGTTGCGCAACCACGAGCGAATGCGCCCTTCGGTGCGTCTGTTCCGAAACGCCCGCCATCGTCGAGCCTGGTCGGGATGATGCTCTAGCCAGCGACGAAACCTGCGGATCGTCTGGCGATTCGGTGGCGCACCCTTGAAGCGGTCCGCGCAGGAGGGGGCGTCGGCCATCCGCCAGAACGCCTGGATATCCTGCCACCGATCGCCGACGGCTTCGGCGGGCACCTCCAGAAACCGGCCGTCTCCGTTGCACCAGATATCGATACGCTGCTCGCGCGAGGCATTCACCCATGTCGGCTCGTCGCCATCGACATCCCCGTCGACGGGCGCGGTATGGTCAGAACACCAGATGACTCGGCCGGTTTCCTTGTCGAGGAAACACTCGAACGCGACGTCCACTTCCTGAAACGCCGTCCGCAGGTCGATAAAAGCCTCGCGCGTCATTTCAACATCCGATTTCTGTCGCACCATTGTTGCTCTCCCACTGGTATCGCCGAGATTCCCCCTCCGTCGGAATCGTTTCCCATGGATCGAACGCGTAGTCGGGCCGCAATCATCCCGAGTCGTCGAGATCTCCTTCCCATTTGCCGGTCCACCCACTATGACGACCGGACCGAATACTCTGCTCGGACCGATGCAACGTGCTGATATCGGCGCTGACTTATGACAGTCGTTCTCATCATCCTGGCCGTCGCAGTCATCCTCTTTGTCACCGAATGGCTCCCCGTCGATATTACGGCACTGTCGGTGCTTGTCGCCCTCGCCGCTCTGGAACCGTGGACACAGATCACCCCGCTCGAGGCGGTCAGTGGGTTTTCCAATCCGGCCACGATCACGGTGCTGGCGATGCTGATCCTCAGTGAGGGGATCCGCCGCACCGGTCTGGTCCAGATACTGGGTCAGTGGCTCGGACAGTTCGCCGGCGAGAGCCGTAATAAACAGCTCGGCGTCACCATCGCGGTGCCCGGGGTCTTTTCGGGGTTCATCAACAACACCCCGGTCGTCGCTCTGTTGGTGCCGGTCGTCTCGGAGATGGCACACAAGGGACGCACCTCCCCGTCGAAACTCCTGATCCCACTCTCGTACGCATCGATGCTCGGCGGCACACTGACCCTCATCGGCACCTCCACCAACCTGCTCGCGAGCGACGTCTCCGAGCGGCTGATCGGCCACGGTTTCTCGATGTTCGAATTCACCGGGCTCGGCCTGATCGTTCTGGGCGTCGGCTCGGCGTATCTGTTCTTCATCGGACATCACTTGCTTCCAGAACGCGTCCAACCGCGCGAGGACTTCATCGACGAGTACGGGATGAAGGAATACCTCGCCCGGCTCACAGTCCCCGAACACTCGGATCTGATCGGTCAGACCGTCGACGAAATCCTGGAGACCAGCGACCTCGACCTGGATCTGCTGCACTTGGAGCGCGGCGACGAAGAGTTCCACCAGCCGCTGGCAACCAAGCAGTTCACGGCCGGTGACGACCTGCTGGTCCGCTCGGATCGGGAGACCCTGGACCGACTGATGCAGACCACCGGACTGGAGATGAAGCCCTCGGAGCCACCGGCCGAACAGGACTTCGGCCCTCAAGAGGGGGGCCGAGCCAGCGAGCTGGTCGAGATCGTCATCCGCTCCGGCTCGCGCATGGTGGGTCGCCCGCTCTCCCAGCTCCATCTGCTCGAGGATTTCAACGGGAAAATTCTGGCTCTGAGGCGCAATGCCGAGATCTTGCACACCGAACTGGAATCGATCCCCCTGCAGGCCGGCGACACCCTGCTGGTACAGGCTGACCCGGAGGCCATCGACGACATCGAACGCGGACCGAACCTCCTGGTCTTGAAGACCGAGCCGCGTGAGGACTTTCGATTCCAGCAAATTCCGGTCGCCATCGGGATCATGGCGGCCGTGGTCGCCCTCGCCACCGTGACCCCGGCTCCCATCATGCTGACGGCACTGGGTGGAGTGGTCGCGATGGTGTTGACCGGTACACTTCGTCCCGCAGAGCTGTACGAGTCGGTCCCCTGGAATGTCATTATTTTGCTGGCCGGGATCATCCCCCTGGGTATCGCTCTGGAGAAGACCGGGGGCGCGGCGATGCTCGGAGACTTCGTTGCCCGCACAGGTGAGTATTTGCCGGCAATTCTCGTACTGTGGCTCTTTTATATCGGGACCGGCCTGATCACAGAGGTCGTCAGTAACAATGCGAGCGTAGTCCTGATGATCCCCGTGGCCATTCAGTCCGCCGAGCAGCTCGGCGCCAATCCGTTTGCCTTCGTCCTGGCGGTTACATTCGCAGCGAGCACGGCATTCTTGGGACCGGTTGGCTATCAGACGAACCTCTTTGTCTACGGCCCCGGCGGCTACCGCGTCTCGGACTACGCCCGCATCGGGGCGCCCCTTCAGTTGCTTCTGTCGGCGGTCACCGTGGCTGGCATCTGGTACTTCTGGGGCATCTGATCCGTCGGCGCCGAGACCGATAGCCTTGTCCGATGCCACCCCAGCCCTCAATTTAGGTGTAGTCCACGTCGTCAGGCTGCCCCACGAAGATGACCGATAAGCCACACCGTCTCATCACTATGCGGGCTCCCGCCGTGCTCGTCGTCGCTGTCCTCGGACTCGGGGCGACCGTCGGCTGCGGTGGCCCGGGGAACCGTTTCGTCCCGGATGCTCCGGCCGAACAGCTCGATCCACTGCGGCTTCGTACGGATCTCAAGGAGATGGCCGAGGCGAATCTACGATTGCGCCGACGACTTGCGCGGGCGACGGACCCGCACACCCGGTCCGACCTCGCCGATCGACTCGAACAGCTCGAGTATCGACAATCCCAGAGGCTCGAACGCATCTTCGAGCTGCTCGACGGACGCTGGCCCAGCGTCGACCTGGTGGGCGCCGAAGCCTCTCGCGCGGCGCTGATCGTCGCCCAACACATCGATTCGTATCGCGGGGTCCAACGCCGCGCACTCCGGCTTCTGAAGAAGGCCGTCCGCAACGAAAAAGCTCCCAGGAGTTGGGTGGCCTTTCTCACCGACCGCGTTCGGCTGTCCGGCGGCCATCCGCAACTGTACGGAACGCAGGTCAACATCGATGGGGGTGAGGTGGTCCCGCGCCCAATCGTCGACCCGGAAACCCTCGATGAGCGGCGCATGGAGATGGGTCTCGATCCGATGGACCAGTATCTGAATCGCGTCCGAGACCAGTACGGGCTGGCCGACCCGGGTGCCGGCACTTCCGACGACCCGTCTCCCCGGAGTGTCGAGGGGCGCTGACCTTGACGCTTTGGAGCTTACAGTGTTAGTTGCTGACGATCATTCAGCATGTACGTTTTGTCTAACGCGCGCTCGTAACCGACCGCTCCCCCACCGATCGACTACACACCATGGAAACGTTCGCCTTCGTCCTCGCAGCCGCCCTTGGGCTCGCCGCCGTCGTCATTTTTGTCTACGGCCGAGTCACCCGACAGGCTCTCCAATCAGAACGCGATGACCTCAAGAAGTCGCTCGACCGAACCGAATCGAAACTGGAATCGACCCGGGACCGCCTCAAAGCCGCCGACGATATCGAGGAAGTCCAGTCGAAGGTCGGTGACCTGAAACAGGAACTCGACAAGGTCAAACAGCAGAATTACGACCTCAAGAACGAAAACGAACGACTCAAAGAGGAGATCGACACCGAGCAGGGCCCCGATCAGGAACAGCTCTTCGACCTGCGGAACGAGCTGTCGGAGACCAAGAGTCAGCTCGAGGAGTGGAAGGAGCGCGCCCGCTCTACGGAAGACACTGCATCGACATCCACGGTCGAAGCCGACACCGACCAGGCCGCGGCCGAGTCGAGCGACGGCAACGACGACGAGGTCGAAGCGCTGAAATCGCGGCTCGACAAAATTCGCTCCGACCGCAACGCCAAGGCGAAGAAGCTCGAGGAGCTACAGTCCAAGTATGACGACGAGACCAGCGACCTGCAGAGCCGGCTGGACAAGGCGCTGAACGAATCGGATCAACACCGACGCCGGGCCGAAAATAACGACAAGGCGTACAAGATCACACAACGCCAACTCGACTCGGCAAACGAACGGATCTCGTACCTGGAATCCCAACTCGACGAGATTCGCTCATCGGAGGAATCCGGCCAGGGAGCCAAACTCGACGAAATCGCTTCTGAAGTCGAAGAAGCCGAGCAGCAGGCCGAAGTCGCCGAAATCGACGATCCGACTCCAGCCGAAGATGAGTCGGAGGACGCCGATCAACAAGAAGAAGAGCAGCCTGCCGAAGCCGCCGACGCCGAAGACGCCGAAGACGCCGAAGACGACGTCGACGAGCCCGATGAAGAAGAAGAGCAGGCTGCCGAAGACGACGTCGACGAGCCCGATGAGGAAGAACAGGCTGCCGAAGACGACGTCGACGAGCCCGATGAGGAAGAACAGGCTGCCGAAGACGACGTCGACGAGCCCGAAGAAGAAGAACAGACTGCCGAGGACGACGACGCCGAAGATGCCGAAGACGACGTCGACGAGCCCGATGAAGAAGAGGAAGAGCAGGCTGCCGAGGCCGCTGACTCCGGGGAAGACGTCGAAGAAACCCCGGGTGCGGTTGTCGAAGAAGAGGAAGTCGAGAAGACGACTCAGACGTCATGACCGACCGGCGGCCGGCCCGGCGCCGGGTCGGCCTCAATCCTCGTCGCCGTCCTCCTCTTGCTGGATTTCTTCGTAGATCTCTTCGCGATGAATGGGGATCTCGCGAGGGGCATCGATTCCGAGGCGAACCTGGTTTCCTCGGATCTCCTTGACGACGATCTCGACGTCGTCTCCGATCCGAATCGACTCCCCGACTTTCCGCGTGAGGACTAGCATTCCGTTTGTCTCCTCTCCTGCGCAGCCCGACCCTCACCGCTCACTTCTGACGGAGCGACACGGGTCGCGACCATCCGTGGTCAACAACGCCCTCATCTTTAAAGGCATACTTTAGGGGACGCAACAAATCCATCGCCCGGAAGCGACCTCAGATATCGAGCTCCTCTTCGTCCAGAAGTTGCGCTCGATCCATGATGAAGTCGAATCGCTTCGAGGCGTCCCGACCCATCAATTTCTGGATCGTCCTGTCCGTCACATCATCGTCGTCGGGGGCCGCTCCGTTCGATTCCGCGAGCGATACCTGTAGAAGGTGACGGTTGTCGGGGTCGAGCGTCGTTTCATTGAGCGTATCGGCCATCATTTCGCCGAGTCCTTTAAACCGCTGGATGGATATCTTCTTGCCACCTTTATCGCGCATGCGCCCGACGATCTCGTCGCGCTCCTGATCGGTCAGGGCCCAGTGGGTCTCCTGTCCCCAGTCGATGCGGTACAACGGCGGCTGAGCGATAAACAGGTGCCCCTCTTCGATGAGCTGAGGCATGTAACGATAGAAAAACGTCAGCAGCAGCGTGGATATGTGATGGCCATCGCTGTCGGCATCCATCAAGAGGATGATCTTGTTGTAGCGCAATTTGGAGCGGTCGAAGTTGTCCTGCAGACCGCATCCCAGCGCATCGACCACGGCGCTGAGCTCCTTGTTGTTGACGATCTTGTCCAGGCTCGCCTGTTCGGCATTCAGGACTTTCCCTCGGAGCGGCAGGATCGCCTGAGTACGCCGGTCTCGACCCTGTTTGGCGTTGCCGCCCGCCGAGTCACCCTCGACGATGAAGAGTTCCGATTCCTCGGGATCCGTGCTCGAACAGTCCGCGAGCTTTCCGGGCAGATTCAGACGACGGCTGACCGTGCGGCTCCTCGACACACTGTTGGCCGCCGAACGGCTCGCCTGTCGGGCTTTTGCCGCCTGGACGATTCGCTCGCCGATGGCCTCGCCGGTCGACGAATGCGTGTTCAGAAACTGTTCGACCTCGTTGCGCACCAGACCGCTTATGAGCTTTCGCACCGACGGGTTGTTGAGCTTGTCCTTGGTCTGCCCCTGAAACTGCGGGTCCAGCATGAAGACGCTGACGATGGCCTTGACGCCCTCCCGGATGTCTTCCGGCAGGATGTCGAGTTTTTTAGGGCCGATGTCGTGGGTGTCGATGAAACTACGGAGCGCCTTGGTGATGCCGTCTTTGAAACCCTTTTCGTGCGTACCACCGTCCTCGGTCGGAATGCCGTTGACAAAACAGCGGATGTCCGGGGAGGTATCCTCGGTCCACTGGATGACGACCTCGGATTCGGTCACGTTGTCGTCGTCGGGAGCCTCGTCGTGCATGTAGATAGGATCGGTGTGAATCGGCTCCTCTTTGGAGGCCCGCTGGATGTGCTGGAGGAAATCTTTGATGCCCCCGTCGTGTTTGAACTCCTGGTAGGAGTCGTCGGTTTCATTCCTGAAGACGAGCCGAAGCCCCTCATTGAGAAACGCCTTGATCTCGAGCCACTCCTGGATGCGTTCGGGATCGAACTGAACCGACTCGAATATCTCGGGGTCCGGTCGGAAGAAGACGCGCGTCCCGCTGCCGCGGGCTTCGCCGACGACTTCGACGGGTCCCTGCGGGATGCCGCGCTCCAGTCGCAGCCGGTGGAGTTTGCCATCGCGCCGCACTTCGGCCACCATCTCAGATGAGAGGGCGTTGACGACCGAGACACCGACGCCGTGAAGACCGCCGGATGTGATGTAGTTGTCGTGATCGAATTTGCCGCCGGCATGCAGCGTCGTGAGTGTGACCTCCAGGGCGGAGCGATCCTCGGTCGGGTGATCCTCGACCGGGATGCCGCGTCCGTTGTCCTCGACGGAAATCGAGCAGCCATCCTCATGGAGGGTGACCTCGATGCTCGTCGCGAATCCGTTGATGCCCTCATCGACGGCATTGTCGACGACCTCCCAGAGCAGATGATGCAGGCCATGGTGGCCGGTCCCCCCGATGTACATTCCGGGGCGTTTACGGACCGGCTCCAGGCCCTCGAGGACCGTGATCGTATCGGCTGTATAGTCGGCAGATGTCATGGTAGACGCGTTCGTACGCAGCAAGTCGGCTCGCTCAATCGGGGCGCGCTGCCCGCGTGGTTACAAAGCATATCACCCCGAATTTCGCAACACTGAGCCGACGGAACACCGAGACGACCTTGCAATCAATGACGAGTTTCACTATCGGATGTAGCTTTCTGCCTGCCGAATCGCACTCCCCCTTTTCCCCGAGAGACAAGACGGATGGGTAAACGCAACAGTCACCGGCGGAGCCATGGCAACAACAAGGACAAGTTAGTCCAGTTCATGGACCGCCTCAGCGATCGCACCGCCATTCAACCCGAGGAACGCCTCCGGTTGGAGACCGGTGCTGACGCCATAACCGGCCGAATCATCGACCTGGTCACCCCCATCGGAAAGGGGCAGCGCGTATTGTTGCCCAGTCCTCCGAAGGCGGGCAAGACGACGATCCTCCAGGAGATCAGTCGAGCGCTCGACGAGCTGTCGCCAGAGGTGCATCAGATGGCGCTGCTTATCGACGAGCGGGTCGAAGAGGTCACGGACTTCGAGCGGAACGTCCCGGCCCACGTCCACGCCTCCTCGATCGATCAGCCGCCTGAAAAACACGTCACGACCGCCGAGGGGACCTTCAAGCAGGCGCTCAACATGGTCTTTCAAGGCAAGGACGTGTTGATCCTGCTCGACTCCCTGACCCGCCTGGCCCGGACGTACAACAAGACGGTCGACAGCCGGGGTCGGACCCTGTCGGGTGGACTGTCTGCCAATGCACTGGACCGCCCCCGCATGCTGTTTGGAGCGGCCCGCAACATCGAGGGCGACGGGAGCCTGACCGTCATCGCCTCGGCGCTGGTCGACACCGGTAGCCGGATGGACGAGGTCATCTTCCAGGAGTTCAAAGGGACCGGCAATTGCGAGCTCGTCCTGGACCGAAGTATCGCGGACCGGCGGATCTGGCCGGCGGTCGATATCCAAGCCTCCGGCACTCGCCAGGAGCGCAAGCTGATGAACGACATCGAGCTCAAGGCGGTCGATCACCTGCGACGCAAGCTCGCGGAACTGGATAAGCGGGAAGCCATCAAGTACCTTCGGAAGATGGTGGAACAGACGGAATCGAACGAAGCGTTGTTGCGCCGGATCATGTAACGCGCTGCGCAGCCCTCAATCGAACATTCTCGGGAGCCCCCGATGAGCATTGTCGACCAATGCGAACGTGAAATCGTGCGCTTCCACAAGGTCTTCGCCGATTGGCTGCGCGGGGACATCCCCGATACCGACGAGGCCTTCGAAGCGTTCCGCGGCTCCCTCTCCCGGGACTTCGTGATGGTCGTCCCGCAGGGCCGGCTGTTGCGGTATCCGGAGCTGATTCGAGCGGTCCGCGACGTCCACGGCCAGCGCGCGGACACGGAGAATTACCGCATCTGGATCGAGGACGTCGAAGTCCAGGTCGACCATGAAGATGCCATCATGGCGACCTACGAAGAGTGGGAGGTCGCCGGAAGTGAGCGGCAGGGCCGACTCAGTTCGGCGTTGCTCGTCTTCGATGATACGATGCCAGAGGGTTTGCAGTGGCGTCACCTCCACGAGACGTGGCTTCCCCAGCCATGATCCCCGAAGAGAGGAGCTCGCCGTGAGCAAGGCCGTCGACAATGCCTCCCCTGCCGTCCACGTCCGGGCTCCAGCCTTCGACGAACGAGCTCTTCCCAGCTTTATCATCCCTCACCGGATGGGGTATCGGTGGAAGCACTTCAACCACCGCATCTCGGTCTGGAAGTTCGGCCTCGCCAGGGCCGACGATCCCGGTCATCCCTGGGCCGACCATCTCAATGCCCATTCGGTCGGCGGACCGTACACCGTCGGCAGCGTCTCCGGTGAACACCCCAGAGTGACATTCGGATACCAGCGCATAGAACTCGACTCGACGCGCCGGATCGGTGCAGCCCGCCGCCAGATACTGGTGACACTGGGCCCCGATGGCCGCTACAGGGGACGCCACACCTTCGACCGTCGGGCCATCAACTTGCGTGGTTACTCCCAGGTGATTCCGATGATCACCGGGTTCGGGTTTGATACGAACATCGCGCAGTCGAAGCTGTATACGCCCAAGTACAATCCCGGTCACGGCTATCAGACCCGCGGCATCGGCGCCCGGGTCGACGTCGTCGACATCGACGACGACAAGGTGACCCTGGAGTTCGAGCTGCGCTTCGGGTTTGGCACGTCGATGGACCGGCCGAACCACAACGAAGCCCTCCGCGATGCGAGAGTCCAGGCGGAACTCGATGTGGCCGTCGTCGGGGTCAACGACGTTCCCGTACACACCGGAGGCGTCAATTACGACCTCGAATACGAGGAGCCGTTGATCGCGGTCGAACAGGAGATCCCTTCGCCGCCCGATGACGAGACACGGATCCGGCTGGAGGGAGACCCCGGCGCATCGTTCGGTTTTATGGGCATGCAGTCCTTTAATTTCGAACTCGCCCCGCGCCATTCCTGTGACTGGAACGCGGGGTGGCCCCTCGGCGACGATCTACGCGCTGAAGCCGGCCGACATCCCGTCTACGGGTCGCCCGGCTACTACATTCGTGAATTGGCCCTTCACCTGGAACTGGAATCTTTCGATACGGAGACCGGCCAGGCTGACTTTCAATTCGAGGGGTACGCGTCGAACTCAACCCGTTCGATCGCGTTCCACGCGATGCGCAATCGATTCAGCGGCCGCATGGCCTGGGTGCAGGCCGACGGATCCGCCGGCCGACACCGATTGACCCGCAGCTTTCCGACGGGCTCGTCTCGATTCTCACTGCTCGATTTCGAAGCCGAATAGCCCGACGACTCCCCCCGCCGCGAATCACTCGGTGTGTTCGTTGTCGATCTGGGCACGCAGCGACGTGATGACCGCCAGGTTGACGATCGAGTTGACGCTACAGCCGAGTTCCAGGACGTTGACCGGCTGATTCATGCCCAGAAGGATCGGGCCGATGACCTCGTCGCCGGCCAGGCGATTCATCATCTTGTAGGCGATGTTGCCGGCGTCGAGGTTCGGGAAGATAAAGACATTGGCGTTTTCGTCGAGTTCGGCGAACGGGAAATTGTCATCCCGAAGCTCTTCATCGAGTGCCACGTCGATGTGCATCTCCCCGTCGATATCGAGGTCGGGCCGACGGCGTTTGACGATCTTGGTCGCCTCGGCCATCTCCCGGGCGTACTTGTGGTCGCTGGTGCCGAAGTTCGAGTAGCTGAGCATCGCCACCGTCGGGTCGATATCGAAGGATTCGGCCAAATCCGACGTATTGATGGCGATCTCGGCCAGCGTATCGGAGCCGGGGCTGATGTTGACCGTCGTATCGGCGAAGAACTTGACCCCTTCGTCTGTCATGACGATGTAGGCGCCCGAGGCGCTGGAGACTCCCTCTTCGAGCCCGACAATCTGGAACGCGGGACGCACGGTTTCGCTGTACGGTTTGGTGACCCCGGAGAGAAATCCGTCGACACGGCCCGTACGCAGCATCATCAGCCCGTAGTTTTCGCGATGTTTCATCGCCGAGCGGGCCCCGGCTCGGGTCACGCCTCGGCGCTGGCGCAGCGAGAAGTATTCGTCGGCCATCTCCTCGTATCTGTCGTCGGAGAAGTGGTCCAGGAGCTCGACGCCATCGAGGGTGATGTCGAGTTTGTCGGCCAGTTCGTGAATCTCATCGGGGTCGCCCAGTAGCACTGGTTCGGCGATATCCTCGTCGACGAGGATCTGAGCGGCCCGCAGCACCTTTTCCTCGACGCCTTCGGGAAAGACGAGTCGTTGCTGGGAACGTTTGGCCTTGTTGATGACCCGACGAATCAGCCCCTTTGATTCGGACTGCAACCGCTCGAGCTCCTCGCGATATGACTGCACACTCTCGATGGGCTGGCGAGCCACGCCCGACTCGGTCGCCGCTTTGGCGACCGCGGGTGCAACCCGCAAGAGTACCCTCGGGTCGAAGGGCTTCGGAATGATGTATTCGGGCCCGAAGACAAAGTAGTCCTCTCCGTAGGCCTTGGAGACGACCTCGGGGACCTCTTCGCGGGCGAGCTCGGCGAGCGCGTGGGTCGCCGCGACCTTCATTTCCTCGTTGATGGCACGGGCTGCCACATCGATGGCACCTCGGAAAATGAAGGGAAAGCCCAAGACGTTGTTGACCTGATTGGGGTAGTCGCTGCGGCCGGTGGCCATGATCAGGTCGTCGCGCACCTCCATGGCATCCGGGTACGAGATCTCCGGGTCGGGATTGGCCATCGCAAAGATGATCGGCCGCTCGGCCATCGAGGCGACCATCTCCTGGTCGACGATGCCGCCGACGGCGACGCCGACGAAGACATCCGCCCCGTCCATGGCATCGGCCAGGGTCCGATCGTCGGTCTCTCGGGCGAACATGGCCTTGTACGGATCCAAGTCGTCGTCCGCATCTCGACCCGCGTAGATGACGCCCTCTTTGTCGCACATCGTGATGTTGTCGCGTTCGACCCCCAGCGAGACGTAGAGTTCGGCCGTGGCGATGCCGGCTGCGCCTGCTCCGGCGAAGACGACGTCGAGATCCTCGAGATCCTTGTCCTGGAGTTCCGCGGCGTTGAGCAACGCGGCACCGGTGATGATCGCCGTGCCGTGCTGGTCGTCGTGAAAGACCGGAATATCCATCACCTCGCGGAGGCGTTCCTCGATCTCAAAACACGCCGGGGACGCGATATCTTCGAGGTTGATGCCGGCAAACGTCGGCCCCAGGGATCGGGTCGTCGTGATGAAATCTTCTACATCTTCGACATCGAGCTCGATATCCATCGAGTCGACGCCCGCAAGGTGCTTGAACAACACCGCTTTCCCCTCCATGACCGGTTTCGAGGCCAGCGGCCCGATATCGCCGAGTCCCAGACAGGCCGAACCATCGGTCACCACCCCAACCATGTTCCGACGGTTGGTGTACTCGTAGGCCATCAGCGGGTCCTCGGCGATCGCCTTGCACGGCTCCGCGACTCCGGGAGTATACGCCAGTGAGAGATCGCGCTGGCTCGACAGCGATTTCGTGGGCGTCAGCTCGAATTTTCCGGGGACCGGTTCGGAATGATACTCGAGGGCTTCGCCCGGTCGGATCTGTCCGTCGTCGCTCTTGTCGTCAGTCATCAATATCTCCCGTCATGCTTGAACACCCGGCGACTCAGTCCGGCCGGGCCGTTTCTCTGCGGATCGAAAAAGTCATCAAACCGGTCGAAACCTAGTATCACCGTCGCGCTCGTGCAAGTGCACGTCTCCCGCGCCCGGTGAGCGAACCACTTGAAAGTTATTGAGTCGTGACTTAAATAAATGAACTGCGTTCCGGGACCGAAGGAGATATCCATGGCTCGACCGAAATCGATTACCGACGAAGAGATCCTCAAGGCCGCTCGGGAGACGTTTCTGGAACGAGGCGCCCAGGCCACAACGGCAGAAATTGCCGATCACGCGGGGATCTCGGAGGGGACCATCTACAGCCGATTCGAGACCAAGGGCGCGTTGTTTCGCCAGGCCATGGACATCCCCTATCCCTCCGAGTGGATTGACCTGGTCGACGATCTACCCGAGCGTGTCGAACGGACCCTCGAGGAGACCGATCGCCCGTTGACGGACATCCTCCAGGAGAACCTCCAGGAACTCGGCCTGGCGATGACGGAGTTTTTCGTCGAGATCGCCCCGAAGATGCACACGGTCATGGAGGTCCCCTTCGACATCGACGATCTTCCGATGACCATCGGGGAGGGCGACGTCTCGGTGCCCCCTCCCGTACACGGTCTGAAGGTGACCACGCAGATGTTCCATCGGATGCGCCAGCGTGGCTACATTCGACAGTGTGATCCCGAGATTCTCGCGCGCAATTTCGTCGGTGTTGTCTACCACTTCGCATTCTCCGAGATGACCGGCATCAACGATTATCTGCCGATGCCCCGAGAGACCTACATGCGCGGCTTCGTCCACCAGATTATTCACGGAGTCGCCGGGACGTCTGATTCTTAGAGGCTCGTCTCGCATCTGAAGAGCGTTGCATACGGACGACAGGGCCGAAGGTTCGAAAAGAGCCTTGATTTATTGAGCCGTTACTTATTATCCGTGCTGTGACACTGCACGACGTTCCACGACATCGCGGATCTCGCCATGACGAACGTTGCACATTCGACCTCATTTCGGACCCTGGCGGGGTTGGGCTGCATCGCGCTGCTGTCGGCACCGGCGTGTCGGACGACCCACTACGCCGAGAAGACCGACGAGACGGTCGATGTGCCGGATGCATGGGACGGCGTCGACCTGGAGGGCCCTGAGCTGGCGGGATGGTGCTCGAACTTCGATGCTCCGACGCTCGACCAGCTCGTCGACCGGGTGTTCACGGACAACCTCACGATGCGCAATAGCTGGGCGCGTCTTCGTCAGGCGAAGGCTGCGGCGAGGCAGGCCGCCGGTGCACGTTGGCCGCGTGCAAACGCCGAGGCGAGTGTCTCGCGCACGCCCTTTCCCTCGCTTCCAGAGGGCGTCGAGGTCAACGAACTTCAGTACAGCCTGTCGGCCGCCGCAAGCTACGAGGTCGACCTCTGGGGTCGACTGGCGAACCGCCACCAGGCCGCCAAACTCGATGCCGCGGCAGCTCGGGCCGACGCCGAAGCCATGGCCATCACGCTTTCGTCTCGCGTGGCGGAACTGTGGGTCAATCTCGTCTACCAGCGGTCGCTGGAGGATCTGCTGCGCGACCAGCTCGAGACCTCCCGCAGGTTCCTGAAACTGACGCAACTTCAGTTCCAAAAGGGCGGTACCAACGCCCTCGACATCACCCAGCAACAGCAGCAGGTCGAATCTCTGGAGGGTCGATTGGAGACGATCGAGGCCCAGCAAAAAATCCTTCAGAACCAATTGGCGGTCCTCGTCGGTGAGCCCCCGCAGACCGACGTGACCGGGACCCGTGCCGAACTGCCGAATCTTCCGCCGCGCCCGGACCCCGGCGTGCCCGGCGATCTGCTGGAACACCGCCCCGATGTCGAGGCGGCGTTCCTCCGACTCAAGGCCGCAGACAAGCGAACGGCGGCCGCCGCCAAGGCCATCCTGCCGTCGATCTCTCTGTCGGTCTCGCCGTTTTTCCAGGCGAGCAGCCTCGCCTCCCTGTTCGAGAATCTGCTGCTCCAGGGCACGGCTGCTCTCTCCCAGACCCTGTTTCAAGGGGGCGCTCAACTTGCGGAGATCGAAGCGAGCGAGGCCCGCGCTCAGGCTCAGTTGTACAACTGGGGCCAAACCCTCCTCGATGCGATGGAGGAAGTACAGAGCGCCCTGGTCCGCGAAACGCAGCAGGCCAAATTCATCGACAGCCTCCGCGACCAACTCAAGACGGCCGAAAAATCACTCCGACTGGCCCGCGAGCGCTACCGCAACGGAGCGGCGACCTACTTCCGGGTGCTCACGGCCCTCCAGTCGGTTCAGTCGGCCCAGCAAAATCTGCTGGACGCTCGCCGCCAACAGCTTGGGAACCGACTGACCCTGTGCCGCGCGCTGGGTGGCGGCGGCAACTGGACCGAAGAGCTCGAACCGCCCTCTGACGACTCATCCGATTCCTGAACCGCCCTGGCACCATGACACGCCAAGTTCAGATTGCCCTCAAATACGGACTGCCGCTGATCATTCTGGCAGCGGCCGCCGGCATCACGTTCCTGCTGTTTTCGGCTCGTGAAGAGCCCGAACGCAAGGACATCGACGAGAAGCCGACCCTGGTGGAGACGACCACCGTCGAGCGCGACACACACCGTCTCGACGTCCGTGCGAGCGGAACCGTCGTCCCGGCGCGGCAGATCGTCGTCAGCCCCCAGGTCAGCGGTCGATTGACCTCGGTCGACGACGACCTGGTCCCGGGCGGCATCGTCGAGGACGGCGAGACGATCGCCAAGATCGAGCGCGACGATTACCGCATCGCCGTCAAACAGCGGGAGACCGCGCTAAAGCAGGCCAAATCACAGCTGGCTATCGAGCAGGGCCAGCAGGATGTGGCCCGCCAGGAATGGCAGCTGTTCAAGGACGATGTATCCGAGGAGGCGTCGTCCGAGGAGTCGACCGGTCCACCGGCCCTGGCCCTTCGAAAGCCCCAGCTCGAAAGTGCTAAGGCCCAGGTCGAAGCGGCGAAGGCCCAACTGGAGCAGGCCCAACTCAACCTGAAACGCACGAACGTCCAGGCGCCCTTCGACGCGCTGGTCCGCTCCGAGCAGGCCGACCTCGGCCAACTCGTGGGGGCGCAATCTCAGTTGGCCACCCTGGTCGGCATCGAGCGCTTCTGGGTACGCCTTTCGGTCCCCAGCGACGAGATTCCGCTGGTCGACATCCCCGGCGTCAATGCCGAAGAGGGGTCCATCGCCCACATCACCTACGACGTCGGACCGAAATCGATCACCCGGAAGGGACGGGTCGTCCGTCTGCTCGGCGACCTGGACCCTCAGGGCCGGATGGCCCGGGTGCTGGTCGAAATCGACGACCCGCTGGGCGTGCTCGCCAACCGCGAGTCGCCGGAGACCAACCAGCGCGGCATCCCGCTGCTTCTGGACGCCTTCGTCGACGTGCGCCTCGAGGGGAACACGACCCAGAAGCTCATCGAGATTCCACGTCAGGCTCTTCGAAACGGCGACGAAGCCTACGTCATCGAAGAGGGCCAGCTGTCGATTCGCCCGCTGGAAATCGTCCAGCGATTGCCCGACAGCGTGCTGGTGGGAGAGGGACTCGAAGACGGTGACACGCTCGTCACCGGACCGCTGCCCAAACCGGTCGAAGGCATGAAGCTCCGTCCGTCCGACTCCAAAGACGAGGACGCCGCGAATGATTGACTCGGCACAGACATCGTCCGTCGACATGACCGGGCCGATCGCCTGGATGGCCAAGAACTCGGTCGCCGCCAATCTGATCATGCTGATCCTGATGATCGGCGGTGTGCTGATGGCGCCGCAGATCAAACAGGAGGTCTTCCCCGAGGTGAGCCTCGATACGGTGGTCATCACCGTGCCCTACCCCGGAGCGAGTCCCGAGGAAGTCGAGCAGGGAATCGTGCTCGCCACCGAGTCGGCGGTGCGCGGGATCGAGGGCGTCGATGAGATCCGCGCCACCGCCGCCGAGGGGGCGGCGACCGTGGCCGCGGAACTCTCCTCGGGGACCGATGCGCAACGGGCACTCAACGACATCAAGAGTGCCGTCGACCGGATCACATCGTTTCCCGAAGACGCCGAAGACCCCCAGATCTCGCTGGCGACCAATCGCCGGCAGGTCGTCACGGTCATCATTCACGGGGACGTCGACCGTCACACCCTGAAGATGGTCGGCGAAGAGGCCCGCAATGACCTGCTGACTCGGCCCTCCATCTCGCTGATCGAGATCTCGGGCCTCCCCGCCCCAGAAATCAGCATCGAGGTGCCCCAGGAGAAGCTACGTAAGTACAACCTGACCCTCCCGCAGGTCGCCAACATCGTTCGCAACGCGTCGATCGATCTCCCCGGCGGCTCGGTCCGCACCGAGGGCGGCGAGGTGCTGGTGCGGACGACCGAGCGGCGGAAATTCGGCGAGGAGTTCTTCAACTTGACGGTCCTGGCGGCTCCCGATGGAACCCGTGTGCCGCTGCACCGCATCGCCACGATCAAAGATACGTTCAAAGAGACCGACCGCGCGTCGTTCTTCGACGGCGAGCAGGCCGTCAAAGTCGAAGTCTTCCGGATCGGCGAACAGACGCCGCTGGAGATCAGCGCCGCCGTCGAGGAGTACGTCGACCGCCAGAATCAGACCAGTTCCGAGGCGATCACCTACTCGATGTGGCAGGACCGCTCGGAAATCTACCGCGACCGGATCAACCTGCTGCTCGACAACTCCTACCTCGGGCTGGCGCTCGTGTTGCTGATTCTGGGGATCTTCCTGGAGATCAAACTCGCCTTCTGGGTGACCCTGGGCATCCCGATCTCGTTTCTCGGGGCCATGATCTTCATGCCGGCGATCGGTGTATCGCTGAACATGATCTCGCTGTTTGCCTTCCTGCTGACCCTGGGAATCGTCGTCGACGATGCGATCGTGGTCGGCGAAGCGATCTACGCGGCCCGTGCCGAAGGAAAAGGCCCTCTGGAGGCGGCGGTCGCCGGAACCCGGGAAGTGGGCGCGCCGGTCGTCTTCGCCGTGTTGACCACCTGTATCGCCTTTTCGCCGTTGCTCTTTGTGCCGGGAGTCACCGGGAAATTCTTCGTCAATATCCCGATGATCGTGATCCCGATCTTTCTGATCTCGCTGATCGAGGTCTTCTTCGTGCTGCCGGCTCACCTCGCCCACAGCAAGCCCCCCTCTGACACCGGAATCACCGGCCGTGTCAATCGGCTCCAGAAACGGTTCGCGAACTTTCTGGAGCGGATCATCAAGGAGTACTACCAGCCGCTGGCCCGACTGGCGCTCGAGTACCGATACATCACCCTCGCCGGGTCGGCCGGCGTCCTGATGTTGGCCGTCGGGATCGTCGGCGGCGGATTCATCAACTTCACGTTCCTGCCCAAGATTGAAGGCGACCGTGTGGTGGCCAGCGTCCAGATGCCGGTGGGAACGGCCGTCTCGGAGACGCGCGAGGTCACCGACCGGCTGGTCGACTCCGCCCAGACGCTGCTCGAAGAGAATCAGGACAAGGTCAAACAAGGGCCCGAGAAGCCGGACCAGCTCTCAAGGGGCCTGCTCGCCGAGGTCGGCGCCGCCGGAAACTTCGACCAGGGGCCGACCGCCATCGGCTCGCAGGGGGGCAGCCACCTGACCGAGGTTGCCGTCGAACTCGTTCCGGCCGCCGCGCGGACCATCTCGGCGCGAGACTTCGCCGGGATGTGGCGCGAGGAGGTCGGTGAGATCGCCGGAGCGGATTCCGTCGACTTCGAATTCTCGACGGGTCCCGGCGCGGGGGCTCCGGTCGCCATCGAACTTCGCCACCCCAACACCGATGTACTCGAGCGCGCCGCCAGCGAACTGGCCGAGAGTATCAAGGGATACGCCGGGGTCTTCGATGTCAACGACGGATTCCAGCGGGGCAAACAACAGCTCGACCTGACACTCAAGCCGGGCGCCAAGGCGCTCGGCATCTCGGAGGTCGATCTGGCCAACCAGATCCGCGCCTCCTTCTTTGGCGCCGAGGCCCGGCGGGTCCAGCGGGGCCGCGACGAGTTGCGCGTCTACGTTCGCCGGCCCGAGGTCGAGCGTGATTCGACCTATCACATCATGAACACGCTCATTCAGACCGCCGACGGCGGCGAGATTCCACTGAAGCAGGCCGCCAACATCGAACGCGGCCGGGCCTACACCGAGATCGAACGAGAGGGTGGGGCCCGGGTCGTCGACGTCACCGCCGACGTCGACACGGACGTCACCACGGGCAACGAAGTGGTGGGCAACCTCCAGGCCGATGTCCTGCCAGGCCTCCTGGAGAGGTATCCAGACCTCAGCTATGAGCTCGCCGGCGCCCAGCAAGAACAGGCCGAGAGCCTGGGCGCGCTGGGGCTGGGCTTCGCCTTCGCGATGCTCGCGATGTATGCCCTGATGGCCATCGCGTTCAGCAGCTACCTGCAGCCGGCCGTCATCATGGTGGCGATTCCCTTCGGCCTGGTGGGAGCCCTGGCTGGCCACCTGCTTATGGGCTTCTCGATGAGCATCATCAGCATGTTCGGGGTCGTCGCCCTGTCGGGAGTCGTCGTCAACGACTCCCTGGTGCTCATCTCGGCGGTCAATCGATTCCGCGACGAGGGACACGACGCCTTTGAAGCGCTCGTCAAAGGCGGCATGCGGCGATTCCGGCCGATCCTGCTGACGTCCTTGACGACCTTCTTTGGTCTGGCCCCGATGATCTTCGAGACGTCCGTGCAGGCTCGATTTCTGGTCCCGATGGCTCTGAGCCTGGGATTCGGGGTCCTCTTTGTGACCGTCATCTGCCTGATCATCGTCCCCTGCGCGTACATGGTGGTCGAGGACGGCACGTACCTGTTCGACCGGGTCACGGACTTCTACACCTCATCGTGATTGGGGCGCGAGCGTCAGAAACGCCTGCACCAGGCCAACGAGCACCGTCGGGGAGGAGAGGTGTACGTGATGGCCCCCTTCGACCTTTTCGATGGTGAGATCGCTGACGGCGTCGATGCGGGGCCGGATCTGTTCAGCATCCCAGGGCCAGCCTTCCTCGGGTCGGATCAACAAGGTGGGGCAGTCGATCCGACGCAGGAATGCCAGCACCTGCCCTTCCGTAAACCGGAGCATCGACGCCGCTCGCAATTGAAGGTCGTATGTCATGCACCATCCATCTTCGCGCCGTTCGAGACCACGGTTTAGCAGGGGCATCACCGCCTCCGGCGTCATCCCGTAGATCGTCGAGATAGTCGACGCCGCGTCCTCCCGAGATTCGTAGCGCCGACTGTTCTTCGACAGAATCGTGCGGCGCTCGTCGAGGCCCTCTCTAAACTGGGCCGGCGCTTCATCCTCGGGAGTCGTCCACGGGCCGAAGCCGTCGATGAGGACCATTCGACGGATGCGCGCCGGGTAGGTTCCGGCCGCCAGGGCACCTGCCGCAGCCCCCATCGAGTGGCCGAGAATCGAAAACTCTCGCCAGCCGAGTGAATCGGCGAGGTCGAAGAAGACGGGGATCCAGTCGGCGAAATGGTACGCGGCCCCCACACCGCGATGGTGCGATCGTCCGTGCCCCGGAAAGTCAAAGGCCACGAGGTCCATGTCGTCTAGGCGCGGAGCCAACCGATCGAAGGTTCCAGCATTGTCGAGCCAGCCGTGGGCCGCCAGCACGGGTCGACCGCTCGGGTTCCCCCACCGGCGCGCCGCAACGGTCCCCTCGGGGATCTCCAGCTCGATGTCTCGAGGTTCGGTCATGGTCCCACTACATACCTTCCGAAGGCCGGTTCAGGCTGAAGGCACCCTGCACATCGGCGGCGTCGAGCATGCGCAACTCCGGAGGACTCTCGGTCATCTCTCCCGCCAGGGCACTCTCCGGAAGGACGACTCCCGAGAGACCGCCCTCCTCGACGGCGCCGACCCACGCGTAGGACGTACCGCCTACGTCCGTTCGCCACATCAGACGCCCCTTCTCGTACAGAAAGGACCCGTCGACGAGCTCGGCGCTCCCGATCGCCCCGCAGTCGAACGCGTCCAGATGCAGCTCACCGATACGACGTTCCAACTCCAATGAACACCCCAACCCCGCTACGCGAACCCGGTCCGCTCCCGGTAGTCCGACGGCCCCACCCTCCCAGCGACCTTCGGCTTGTGGCTGCCAATCGTCCCCGGCGCCCACCGGATGAGTCTGATGATAACTCGTCGGCTCCAGGCGGAGCTTATTCATGGGAACCGACGATGAAGGTTGTCCGAAGACACGGGTCTGAGCCACGAACTCATCGACGACGATCGCTTTCTGGTCGAGTTGCCCCTCTCCAGTTAGCCCCACGGCTGCATCGCCATCCGACGAACCACAGATGTCCGCCGCCCGTTCGCGGCAGTCGGGAACCCCCAGTGACAGGCTGACCGACCCGTCATCCTCATGCGTGCCGGCGACGGTGTGGGACCACAGGACCAGGTCGGAGCTGTCAGAGCCAAATTGGAGACTCCCGAGCAGCTGACCGTCCTGCTCCCACACGACCATCGAGGCCGATATATCGAAGAGTCCGTCGCCATCGGGAAGCAGCACAGAATCGAGGCTGCCCGTGTAGTAATTGGAGTACGACGCATTCGGCGGCAACGCCCCCGGGTCGGCGTCCTCCATACCAACATCGGGCTCCACTTGACCGTTCGGACCGCTGGTCTCCTCGCAGGCGATTCCGGAGAGACCGATGCAGAGGACGACGACTGCGACGAGCGAGAATCTGTGTGTGACCATCTCCGAGCTAGGGCTTGAGTCCCGGGAATTCGGACCAACATCGTTGGCTATGGTCGCCGCCACACACTTGCTTGTCCAGTGACGCACATCCAGCCACGAACGAATGCCCCGCGTTCCCCCGTCGGATCGACGGAGAACGCGGGGCTGAAGCGACACATTCGGCGCCGGTCAGATTCTGTCAGCCGACGGCGTTTCGCGCCGCTTCCACGGCCGCTCCGTAGTCCGGTTCAGCGGCGACCTCGTCGAGGACCTCGCTGTAGACGACCTTCCCGTCGCGGTCGACCACAAACGTCGCCCGAGACAGCAGCTCGGTTTCTTCGATCGCGAGCCCGGTTTGCTCGCCGAATTCCCGATCTCGGTAATCCGACAGAAAATCGAGGTTGTCCAGGCCGTGCTCCTCGGCAAACCGACCCAGGCTAAAGGGCAAGTCGCGGGTGATATACCAGACCTTGATACCTTCGTCGCTGAGGTCGGCTGCCTCCGCGTCGAATCGCTTGAATTGGTTGGCGCACACCGGGGTGTCGACCGAGATCGCCGAGGTGATGATATGCACCTGGTCGCTGCGCTCATCGTCGTCGAAGCTCACCGAGTCCCCCGGCTGTCGGTCGACTGAAAAGCCGGGAAAGGTATCTCCCTCACCGACGGGCGTACCCTTCAGGTGAACCGGATTTCCGTCGATCGTCACTTGTCGTTCGGCCATCGTCATCCTCCAATCTACGTCGTGAATATGGTGAATGCATCTGCCAAACCGGCGCCTACAAGGTAATCCGACGCGCCCAATGTCAATCTTGAAGGACCACTGAGTGGTGCGGGTCGGCCCGACGACACCGCTGGCCGCAACCCGGTCTGTTGACAATTGAAGTGGCGCGTCGCACATACGCGTCCATGAAGTGTTGCACCGTTTTGCGAACGTCGACTGCCCCAAATATTTCAGCCGTGGATGCCCCCATGACGGACCTCGACCGCCTCTGTATCAATACGATTCGAACCCTTTCGATCGACGCCGTCCAGCAGGCAGAAAGCGGCCATCCGGGCGCACCGATGGGGCTGGCTCCGGCGGCCTACGTCCTCTGGACGCGCCACCTGAACCACAACCCCGGCAATCCCGAGTGGCCGGACAGGGACCGTTTTGTCCTGTCGAACGGCCATGCCTCGATGCTGCTGTACAGCCTGCTCCATCTGACGGGCTACGAGTCGATGACGCTGGAGGAGATCAAAAACTTCCGCCAGTGGGGAAGTCTGACGGCGGGCCATCCTGAATACCATCTGACACCCGGCGTCGAGACGACCACGGGTCCGCTCGGACAGGGTGTGGCCAATTCCGTCGGCATGGCTCTGGCCGAAGCCAAACTTCGGCAGGAGTACGACGGCCAGATCGACCACTTCACCTACGCTTTCTGTTCGGACGGCGACCTGATGGAGGGCATCTCCCACGAGGCCGCTTCGCTGGCCGGTCACCTCGGACTCGACCGGCTCGTCTGGTTGTACGATGACAACGAAATCACGATCGACGGGAAAACGGACATCTCGTTTACCGAGGATGTCGAAGAGCGCTTCGAGGCCTACGGCTGGCACACGCTCCGGGTCTCCGACGAAAACGACCTGGATGCCATCGACGAAGCGATCGTCGAGGCGAAGCAAGCCGGCCGGCCGAGCATCATCAGCCTGGAGACGACCATCGGGTTCGGCTCGCCGAACAAGGCCGACTCCTCGGCTGCCCACGGCGCCCCCCTCGGCCCGGAGGAAGTCGCCGAGACCAAGAAGGCGCTGGAATGGCCCTACGACGAACCGTTTTTTGTGCCCGACGACGTTCGAGAGGCGATGGATGCCACCGACCACGGGGCCGAACTCGAGTCGTCGTGGCGAGCCTCGATGGACGAATACCGCGACCAATCCCCCGACAAGCACGCCGAATTGACCCGGCGGCTCGAAGGGGACCTGCCGCAGGGCTGGGACGAAGATCTCCCCGAATGGGACCCCTCCGAGGAGGGGCTGGCAACCCGTCGTGCCAACGGTGCGGTCATTCAGAAGATGTATGAACGCCTCCCCGAATTGACAGGTGGGTCCGCCGACCTCGCCGGCTCCAACAAAACGCTCCACGAGCGGTTCGGGCTGGTCGAACCGGGCGAGTTCTCGGGCCAGAATATGCACTTCGGCGTGCGTGAACACGCCATGGCCGGCATCGTCAACGGCATGAACCTCCACGGTGGCGTCCGCGGATTCGGAGCCACCTTCCTGATCTTCTCGGATTACATGCGCCCCAGCCTGCGGCTGGCGTCGCTGATGGAGCAGCCGAGCCTGATGGTCTTCACCCACGATTCGATTGGACTCGGCGAAGATGGGCCGACTCACCAGCCGATCGAGCACCTTGCGTCGCTGCGGGCCATCCCGAATATGACGGTCCTGCGGCCCGGTGACGCCAACGAGGTTCCGGCCTGCTGGAAGCTCGCCGTCGAGAATCAGTCCGGCCCCTCGGTGATGGTGTACACCCGCCAGAACGTCGAGATCATAGACCGGAATCGATACGAGAGCATCGGCGGTCCCGAGCGCGGCGCATACGTGCTCGCCGACGCCGACGACGAGCCCGAACTCATCGTGATGGCCACCGGCAGCGAAGTCCCGATTGCCCTGGAGGCCTGCGAGAAGCTGTGGAACGATGGGATCGCCGCCCGAATGGTCAGCATGCCCAGTTGGGAGGTCTTCGACGACCAGGACGAAAGCTATCGCCGGCGCGTGCTGCCCGCCGAGGTCACCGCCCGGCTCGCCGTCGAAGCGGCGTCGCCGCAGGGGTGGCACCGCTGGGTCGGAACCGAGGGAGACGTGCTTGGTATCGACCGATTCGGAGCCTCGGCTCCCTGGCAGGACAACTACGAAGAGTACGGCTTCACGCCGGAGAACGTGGCCCAAAAGGCCCGCGCCCTTCTGGACGATTAACTGGACCTCGAACCGAGCCCACGGATGACAGCCACCGTTTTGCCACCAGGCCGCCGTACGCTCATCGCCGCGATCGTATTGCTGGCACTGCTGTGGCCGACGACGGGACTGGGACAATCCTCGGCCGACAACGACACAACCACGTTTCCGTCGGCCTCGCAGGCGGCTCGAGCCGTCGTCGAATCCGGCAGACTCGGCTCCGGTGTTCAGTCGTTGAGCTTCGAGGGCATCACAGCCATGGAACGGCTCGGCGATTCCAGCCACTGGCTGGTCGAGGTGTCGGTCTCCGCCGACAGGGGCTCCGTGCGCCTTCCCATGAAACTCTCCGATACCCGTCGGGGCTGGGTCGTCGAGTGGATGCCCGATCCTCGCTACGAGCGCGCTCTCTCACAGATACTCGACGGACGTGCTCTCCCGTCGGCCGACACTGCCGATGGAGTGCTCGACCGGTGGAATGCCGCCGTCCGAATCCCGAGTCTCCCGATCATTCTGCGCGACGGACGTGCCGTCACTCCGGTCGGTACCGCACGACTCTCGAACGGTCCGAGACCTCCGCAGGCGCTCCAGGAGCTCGTCGGGACCTGGGTCAACGACGTCACCGAGCGTGCCAGGGGGCCGGCCAGCATCGATCTCCTCGCTGCCCCCTCCAGCACCTGGAATCACCTGACCTCGGTTGCCTACGCGGCCGCGGCGGCCGGGTTGTTCCGCATGTACCTGATCGTCGAGGACGGCTCGGAAGACTTCGCCGCACTTTCGACCGCCACGCCGGTCTCCGGCTCCGGACGGGGCCTCGACCCGAAGTCCGCGTTGATCCTCGGAATGGACGAAGAATCCGTCGTCGGGCCCGAGGGGATTGCCCACCGCCCCTTCCGTCTTTCGGTGGCCGGCGAGCTGGTCGAACCCGACGCGTCACCGGCGCCCTGCGCTGCTTCAACGGCACTGTGTCTGACCTCCCCCGACGCCCTGGGCGACGCCTTGATCCAACTCTTGGAGCGCACCTACGCGTCGCCGCCCTCCGTCTCACATGTCATGTTTGCGGCGACCGGCAACGTCGAGATCGGCCAGGCCATACCCTATCTGGCACACGTGGCGCCGAGCCTGGGAATCGACCGTGGCCGTCTATTCGTCGGCTACATCGGCGAGACGGCAGACTTCACCGAATCGACTCGTCGCCCGGGAGAGCGCCGATGAAACCTCACCGACACAACCTATCGGCAGCCTTTTTGTGTTGTTGTCTGACCCTGACGGCATGTTCGACCGGGGATTCGGCTCGAGCCGGCGAATCGAAACCGAACGCTGGGGCCGAACATCACAACGATGAGGAGGACTTCGCCGGCGATCCGATGGGCGTGGCCTCGCGATGGGCCGACGGCCTTCCGGAGACGCTCCCGACCGATCGGCGGGATGAATATCTGGAGGTCCTGACACCGTTGCCCAGCGCCCGGGTCGTGCGTCTGGTTCGAGTTGGTGCCGGCCGTTACCGGGCCCTGGTTGCCAGCGAAGTTGAAAGTGGCCGAAAGGCCGTAATCCTGTCGATTCAGCGAGGCTCCGAGGCCGAATGGAGGGTCGACTCCATCGACATCGGCGCCTCCACAGCCTACTGGCCGAACCTCTAGGTTCACTCGCAACAGACGAGGACCAACATGCCCACCCTTGGAATCATCGGCGCCGGTCCCATCGGTCTAGAATGCGGGCTCTACGCGTCTCAAAGCGGCTGGGATGTCGAGATTTTCGAGCGCGACCGCGTCGGGGCCCACGTACGTGATTGGGGCCATGTTGAACTCTTCTCCCCTTGGCGGCTCAACCGGAGCCCCTGGTCGGAGGAGGCCCTTCGCGATACGGGTCTCACGCTGGGCCACCCCGACGAATGCCCGACTGGCCGGGAATTCGTACAGCGACACCTGGAACCGTTGGCGCAGCTCGATCAACTCGCCGGATCCGTTCGTACGGGAACCGAGGTGGTCGAAGTCGCCAGACAGCACGCCCTCAAGGACGAGTACATCGGCGCGGAGGGCCGTTCGGGCGGCCCGTTTTTGCTGCACCTGAAGGGCGATGCGGGCGAGACCTATGCCCGCGCCGATGCGGTCGTCGACGCGACGGGCGTGTATCACGAACCAAACGGACTCGGGCCGGGAGGCCTGAAGGCCGTCGGCGAGACATCTCACCGAGATCGAATCGCCTACGACATCCCCGATATCGGCGGCGACGACCGCACGAAATACTGCACCGATACGACACTCGTCGTCGGAAGCGGCTATTCCGCGGTGACATCGCTCCGTCAACTCGCCGAACTTCGCCGACAAGAGGGGCAGCCAGAGATCATCTGGCTTCGCCGCCATCCCGGCGCCCCCTACGAGATCATCGATGACGATCCGCTCGACCAGCGACGCGACTTGTCGGAGTGGGGGAATGCCGCAGCCCGCGGGGAGATCGACGGGATCGTGCCGGCCGTCGGCATCGTCGAATCGATCCACAGCGAGTCGACCGACGGGCCGCTCGAGATCGGGCTGGACCAATCGGAACATCCTTCGCTGCAGGTCGACAGGATCATCGCCAACGTCGGATACCGACCCGACAACTCACTGCACCGTGAGCTTCAGGTCCACCAGTGCTACGCGACCGAGGGCCCGATCGACCTGGCGGCCACGCTGCTGGGGGGCGACTCCACGGACTGCCTCGAACAGGAAGCCGCGGGGGCCGACGCCCTGGCGAACCCCGAGCCGAACTTCTTCCTCCTGGGAGCCAAGAGCTACGGGCGCAACTCGAGCTTTCTGCTCAAGAACGGATTCCAACAGATTCGCGACGTCGTCGACGGGTTACTCCCGGAATTCGACGCCGCGTAAGCCGCAGGTTATCCCCGACGATGTACAAACTTCGAGCCGATACGTCCGACGACTGGGTCGACTGCGTCCTACGGGAGTTCGACGCATTCCTGGTCGACCACGCCGCCTGTGAACGCAAGGCAGGTGCGGCGGCCGAACACTACGCGGTTCGCTACCACGACAAACCACAACTCATCGACACCACGCTGACACTGGCCGAGGATGAACTCGCCCATTTCCACAAGGTGTTTCGCTGGTTGCGTCGCCGCGGTCTGCAACTTGGCCCGGATCGTCGCGAACCCTACGTCAACGAACTCCTGGAGGAGGCGCACTCATCCGGGCAGCGACGGCTGCTCGACCGCCTTCTTATCGGATCGGTCACCGAATACCGGGGGTGTGAACGCTTCGCGTTGCTGGCGCGCCACCTTCCCGAAAGCGAGGTCGAACCCGCCGACGAACTCGCCGAATTCTACCGACAACTCGCTGCCGACGACTCCCGCCACCGCACGATGTACTTCGAGTTGGCACACCACTATTTCGACGCCTCGCATGTCGAAGAGCGTCTGGACATGTGGCTCGATACGGAGGCGGCCGTTCTGGAGTCCCTGCCGCTCGAGCCGCGGCTCTTCTCGGGTGTGGGGTAGTTGAGGGTTCCCCGTGTCAGAGCGAGTCGGGGCTCTCGCGGATCACCTTCAAACTGCAACTCCCACCCGGGCCCTCACATGTACAATCCTCACTCGGGCCACTGCAGGTGTAAAAGCCCATAACCAGATCTCCTGTCTGATCGATGGAGGTCGACACCGCGTTAGATTTGCCCTTGTAGACCTCCAGAATCTCCCATGAGTCCTCGGCAACTCTCTTGGCGACCTTTACCATCGAATAGTCTCGGGGATTGTACGCGGCATAGAGCGTCGAATCGTCCCCGACGACCAGTGACACGGGAGAGGTCGGTCCGGGCAATGCCTCTTGGGGAAACCGTCGCTGCTCGCGTTGAAGATTTTGCATATCGCCGCAGGTCACCATCAGTGAGCTCAACCACTGGCTCGCCATACACAGGTCCCCGTCGTCCATGACGGCAAACGAGTGGGGCCGCGCGTCCTGGTTCTCCAGGTTGAAGTACGACGCCTCGGTCCATCGATTCAACTCCTTGTCGTAACGGGCGATCCCGAAACGATCTCCTGCTTCGATGGACGTGTTTTCATGGACCAGATAGACCCCGTCGTCGGGATGGGCGCGCAGCCCACGCTCATAGGCGGCCCTCGGGTTTTCTGCCTGCAGGCTCTGTCTCGACGTCCAGGTCGGATTGTCGGCGGCGGTATCGTAGGAGAACAAGAGAACCTCGGACCCCAGGTATGGCGCAAATGTCACGAAGAACCGGCGACCGTCCTGGGTCAGATCAAACCCGCTTAGTTCATGAACACTGCCTGGCTTGATGTCGAAGACGTGTCGGTCGAATGTCCCGTCACGGCGGCGCATCCACCCTTCGAATTGGCGGTCCTCGAGATCCGGATAGACCACGACCGGACGCCCCGGCTCGATGACTTCGATGGCGAAGAGGCCGCGATGTCGTTCAAGTTCTCTGAACTTCCATTCCTCACCGACCCGCCGATGGGCCAGCACCAAAATCGAACGTCCGCAGGGATCGGAGTCGGGGCCCTCGAAGCGATGATACCCGAACCAGACCGTCCCCTCGGAATCGATGGCCATGCTCGTCCGGTCATTCAACGCCTCATCGCACTCGACCTCATCGATGACATTTTCAGGGTCCCAGCCGTCGATATCGAGGGGGCCCGGTGTATCGGAGAGGTCGGGCGGCGTATCGGCCATGTCGACGATGTCGGCGACATCGACGACGTCGGCGACGTCTTCGGGCCGGGTATCGTCCAGGTCCGTGGGTCCCACGTCGTCGGGATCTTCGAAGACCCATGGGTCCGTCGAGTCGACAACATCATTGCAGTCGCACCCAGCCCAGGGCAGAAGACCCACCGCAAGCAGGATGAACCATCGGTCCACGTGAGATGTTCGCATCCGTTTGACCCTCGACTCGCCCCTGGTGGAGCGCGTCCGCACTAGATACCTGATCGGAGGATACGGCTACTGTGAAAATAATGCAAAAACCGGTCCGTCGTTTCGGGTGGAGCCTTACGCCAAAGATTGGTGGACCCCACGACTCATTCTGTTAGAACGAATGAGCCCCGATAGTTGATGGATTCTCCAAGGCGTCCCATGCGAATTCACCGAACGGTCTTCCCAGCCAGCGCCCTGTTGATCCTGGCATTCGTCGTCTACGGGGCTCTCTACAGTGAGGCCGCGTGGCAGTCCGCCCAACTCCTTCAGGGATTCATCACCGGAAGGCTCGGATGGATCTACACGATATCGATGACCCTGCTGTTGGGCATGGCGATCTATCTGATCTTCAGCGCCTACGGCGATATCCGCCTCGGCAAACCGGGTGAGGAGCCGAAATATTCGTACTTCACCTGGTTCGCCATGGTCTTCAGCGCAGGCATCGACATCGGACTCTACTATTTCGGAGTCGCGGAGCCATTGAACCACTACATGACGCCGCCGCGCGCCACGCCGGAGACCGTCGAAGCGGCGCGCCAGTCGATCGCCCTTACGATTTTTCACTGGGGGTTCAACGGGTGGGCCCTCTACGCAATCGTCGGCCTCAGTCTGGCATTTTTCGGCTATCGAAAGGGCCTCCCGCTGACCTTCCGTTCGACCCTGTACCCGATCCTGGGCGAGCGGATCCACGGACCCATCGGAGACGCCGTCGAGATCCTGGCCGTCTTCGCGACGATGTTCGGCGTCGCGACCGGACTCGGCCTCGGGGTACTGCACGTCAACGCAGGGCTGGTCTATCTGGACGTACTTCCCGAAGTTTCGCTATCTGCACAGTTGACCATCATCGCCATCATCACGGTCGTCGCGACCATCTCGGTGGTCTCCGGCCTCGATCGAGGGATCCGACGCCTCAGCGAACTGAATTTCGGACTGGGCATCGTGATGCTCGCCTTCCTGTTCGTGGCAGGCCCGACGACGTTTCTGATCGAGGGATACCTGGATTCGATGGGGTACTACCTGCAGAACGTCGTCTCGATGACCCTGGCGACCGACGCCCACGACCTCAGCTCGACCTGGTATCAGGACTGGACGCTGTTTTACTGGGGATGGTGGATGATCTGGTCCCCGTTCGTCGGCGTCTTCCTGGCCCAGATCTCGCGGGGCCGCACCATCCGTGAATTCGTGATCGGTGTGCTCCTTGTGCCGACGTTCTTCATCTCGATTTGGATGGGCATCTTCGGCAACAACGCCCTCTACATCGAACGGGTTCAGGGGGGCTTGTCGGGCGTCCTCGAGCAGGAGCACGGGACCTTCATGGCGTTCTACGAGATGCTCGGGCAGCTCCCCATGGCTGACCTGACCATCTCCCTGGCGATGATCTCCGGAGCGATCTACTTCATCACATCGTCGGACTCGGCATCGTTGATCATCGACATTCTCACCTCCCAGGACGACGTCGATCCTCCGGTCGGCCAGCGGATCTTCTGGGCGGTACTGGAGGGCGCCGTGGCCGGGACGCTGTTGGTCGCCGGTGGACGCAACGCGCTGAAGGCCCTGCAGTACGCGGCCGTAGCCGTAGGGCTCCCGTTCGCCATTGTCGTCGTGACCATTGCCATCTCGCTGTTCAAGGCCCTGCGCAACGAAGTACAAAACCCATCGAGCCGCCGGGAATCCGACGGCTCGATGGACTCATAGACTTGCGTTCGCCACGCGAGGTTTATCTACATTGGATCGGTGGCACGGTCCCGTCTGGGCGCTTTAGCCGGTCTCGATCTCGATGCGTCGCGGCCCCGACTTTGACGACTTCGGAAGGGTCAACTCCAGGACGCCATCCGACAGGTGCGCCCGAATCCCCTCCTGGTCGATCGCCTTGCCCAGACGAAACTCCCGCAGAAAATGCCCGTCGCGGAATTCGCCGTAGACCGGCTCCCAGTCCCCCTCCATCGGCCGGCCGTGGGCCGAGATCGTCAGGCGATTCTTCTCGAGATTGACATCGATATCTTCGGATGCACATCCCGGGACATCGGCCGTAATAAAGAGGGCCTCGTCGTCTTCCCAAATATCGACATCGGGACGGAAATAGCGCCCCTCACGGGTGCCCTCTTGCTGGTCTTCGAGTTCCGTCTTCTTTCGAACTTTCATCGTGTTGTCGTCAGCCATCGTGGACCTCCTCTGCAAGGGTTTGCGGGACTGGAGAGCGGATGGAACACCTTGGCGGGAGACTACTGAATCTCGATCTTCTTCTTGTCGGTCTCCTGCCGGCGAGGGGCCACGATATCCAAGACCCCCTGGCGCAGTTTCGCCCTGACCTTTGAGGTGTCGATCTCTTCGGGAAGGGTGACGGTCCGGCGAAACTCCCCGGTCTGACGCTCACGCCGGTGCCACTGAGCGTCCTGAGAAGCCGCCGATTCGTTACGCACGCCTCGGATCGTCAGTTCGGCGCGACGGGCGTCGATCTCGAGCGAATCCTCGCTGACCCCCGGCATTTCGGCGCGCAAGCGAAACCGCTCCCCGTCGTCGTAGATATTTACCGGGGGAAACACATTGGCCGAACGCCGCTCGCCTCGCCGAGCCCGCCTTCGTCCACGTGACGGGTCACCGGCCATATCGCGCAGCAGGCTCTCCATCTCGCGTCGAAACCAGTCCCGCGAACGCCGCGGGCGCCCAAACGGTTGATTCACCATAAATACCTCCTGCTCGTCGTCATTGAAGTGGAAGCCAAAACACCCGCCGAAATCGTAATCACTGTTCGGTCATGTCAAATACGGGATCGTCAGAAGGTTAGCTGCCCTCTCCCGTCCTCCGCTCGATGATCAGCGACGGGGGCGAGTCGGCGGGCTCTCCGATCTCGATCGCCTCGCCGAGTCGCCGTCGACACGACTCTACGTCCGAGCCGGGATTGATATGCATATCCAGGATCGGCTCGCCGGCGTCGACGGTGTCACCTCGCTTTTTCCGGAAGACGAGACCGACGGCGGGATCGATGTCATCCTCCTTGGTCATCCGACCCGCGCCAAGGTCCAGCGACGCCAGCCCGATCTCCTCGGCATTCATCGCTCGGATGCTCCCGGCCTCGTCGGCCTCGAAGGGCACGACATCATCGGCGGTGGGCAGCACCTCACGAGGTCGGTCGCAGACGGCCGGGTCCCCCCCCTGCTGTTCGACGATCTCCCGAAAGACCTCCAGTGCAGTTTCGTCTTCGAGCGCCGAGACGAGTTGATCGCGGGTCGCGTCCCGGTCGACCGATCCCCGAGCTACCGCCATCATTTCGGTCACCAGAGCCACGCTCACGTCGACCACATCCGAGGGTCCCTCTCCCCGCAAAACATCGATCGCCTCGGCCGCCTCGAGGGCATTTCCAACTGCCAGCCCAAGGGGCTGATCCATGTCCGTGAGGACGGCGCGGACCGGAGTCTCCATGGCCTCGCCGATCTGAATCATCGAATCCGCCAGCTCGCGGCCGCGCTCGACCGACTTCATGAAGGCACCACTCCCGATCTTTACATCCAACACGAGCCCCCCGATGCCTTCGGCCAGCTTCTTGCTCATGATGGAGCTGGCGATGAGAGGAATGCACTCGACGGTGCCGGTGACATCCCTGAGGGCATACAGATCTTTGTCGGCCGGGGCGATTTCCCCGGTCTGTCCGATCAACCCACACCCGACATCCCGGACCAACTCCTTGAACCGCTGGACCGATTGATTGACGTCAAACCCCGGAATACTCTCGAGTTTGTCGAGGGTGCCGCCCGTATGTCCCAGTCCGCGGCCCGAAATCATCGGGACCTTCAGCCCGGCGGTGACAGCGAGCGGGGCCAAGATCAGCGAGATCTTGTCGCCGACGCCGCCGGTGGAGTGTTTGTCGATGTGGGGGCCGGGAACATCGGAGAGATCGAGCACGTCGCCCGAATGGAGCATCGCATCGGTCCATACACCGAGCTCCTGTTCGGTCATCGAATTGAAGTAGACGGCCATCAGGAAGGCCGCCATCTGGTAGTCGGGGACGTCTCCGTCGGTGTACGCATCGAGGAGTTCGCGGAGTTCGTCGGAGCTGAGCTCCCCGCCATCACGCTTTTTACGAATCAGTTCGACAACACGCACGCTGGCCTCACTTCGTTGGGATCACCATGACACATGACATCGCGTTCAAGTTGTAGCCGCCAGCCCCGAGTTGGCAAATCCCGCGACGTTCGATTGCCACCCGTCGAACCGCCGACTATCCTAGCGATGATCGCGAACTCCCGTTTCACCCCAACCAAGAGGGACCCATGGAGACCGAGAATCTCGACGGACGTGTCGCTATCATCACCGGAGCCACTCGCGGAATCGGCAAAGCGCTGGCCGTCGCCCTGGCCGAGCAAGGTGTCAATGTGACGGTCACCGGCAAGACCGTCGACGACAGCGACTCGGAGCTCGAGGGCACCATCTACAAGAGCGCCGACGCCGTACGGGAGGCCGGGGCCGAGGCCCTGGCCATCCAACAGGACGTACGTGACGAAGAGAGCTGCAAGCACGTCGTCGAAGAGACCGTCGATACCTGGGGACGGCTCGACATCCTGATCAACAACGCGGGTGCCATCCAGATGAAGCCCGTCGCCGACACCCCTCCCAAGCGCTACGACCTGCTGATGGATGTGAATGCGCGTGGATCGTACGTGATGAGCTACTACGCACTGCCCCACCTCCGGGACAACGACTGGGGGCACATCCTGATGGCCTCTCCCCCGATCGAGACCGATCGCACGCCGGGCAAGACGGCCTACGGTCTCTCGAAGATCGGGATGACGTTCATCGCACAATCCCTGGCCGGAGAGGTCGAGGACGAAAACATCGCCGTCAACGCATTCTGGCCGCTGACGGCGATCGATACCCGGGCGACGCGGTACTTCAATCTGGGTACCGAAGAGATGTGGCGAACACCGGACATCCTCTGCGACATGGTGACCGAGATCGTCTCGACGCCACCCTCGAATTTGACCGGAGAGGCCCTGCTCGACGAACCCTTTTTGCGTCGGCGCGGCGTCGAAGACTTCGAAAAATACAACGTCGTCGAGGGCTCCGAGCCGCCCGCGCTGTCGGCTCAACTCTTCGGAGTCGACGTCGACTGACTACGGTTTCGGAAACGTCACCACGAAGGGTTTGGCCGCCTGGAGCTGCTGCTCGTCGATGTAGTCGTGTTTGTGGAGCCGGCGGGTGATCTCCTCGATTCGCTCGGGCCACCAGCCGCGCTCGGGGGTCTGGCCACGCTCGAAAAACCGGTCCCCGTACCACGGCGCCGGCTTGATCGTGGCCAAAAACACCGCCTGAAGGACGGTCAACTCGGAGGCCTCTCGGCCGAAATATCGACGAGCTGCCGGCCCGATTCCGTACAGGTCCTGACCGTATTCGATGCTGTTGAGATAGAGTTCCAGGACGCGGGCCTTGGAGACGACCTGTTGCATTCTCCAGGCGATCAACGCCTCCTGTACCTTCCGAGCGATCGTCTTGTCGCGGGTCAGAAATAGATTCTTGACCAGTTGCTGGGTCACCGTCGATCCACCGTACACGAATCGCCCCTCCGACAGATTCATCCGGAGCGCCCGCTGGATCAGGTGCACATTCCAGGCCCCGTCATCGTAGAAATTCACCTCTTCGCTGAGGTATGCGGCCCCGCCGACGTAGTCGGGCATCGAGGAGAGCGGCACGTAGTCGGGCAGTCCGGGACCGACCTCGACGTCCGCGCCGGGGCTGACCCCTTCGTCGACGGGCAACACAAACGGCGTCTTCAACCAGAAGACGTCGTCGGGCGAACGGTGGCTCCAGGACGCCGGCACCGACTCCAGTTCGGAACGGGGAGTCGCCTCATCCGCGAGGTCGGAGCCCGCGGTTGCGGCCGGCTTCGATGTACCCATCCGAATATCTGGCCAGGCGCGCGGAGTCGCGTTGAGCGCCTCGACACGACAGTCGCCGGGGAACCCGTCCAAATCGATCGTGAGCCGTTCGGGCGCCCGGACCGGATATTCGAACGAGAAGCGGGGGTTGGCAGTACCCTTCAGCGCGACCTCTCGATAGGGGCCGAGTAGCCCGCGCGGAAGCTTCTCGACGGCGGACTGACACTCCAGGCGCTGCACACCGACCTTCCCTCTCAGGACGGGACCCCCGGGAGATTCGACTCGGGCGCCCTCGAAGTCGAGCTCGAGTCCGTCGTAATTCAGACGGCCCTTCGAGACTCGAAACCGCCCCAGCCCGTCTTGCCGGGCCCACTCGCCCGACAACGAGACGCCACCCAGCGGTAGAACTCGGTCGGCGAGGCCATCGGCGGCCACGACCAGGTCATCGACCTCCGCACGAAAGACCCCCGACGCTTCCGTCCCGCGCGGAGTCGGCGGGGAGACCCCCACCGCACCGAACGACATCCGTCCAGCGACCGAGCCGACCGGATTCCACCCGGTGGGCAGCTCCTGAAGCTCGATATCCGTCGCAGAAACGGAGGCGTGGACGGGACGAATTTGCCACGGAGACAGCACGGCCCGGACGGCGACGGTGCCATCGAAGACGTCGCCGCGCACCCCGACCTGAAGGCCCGACTTTCGAACGGCGAGGTCCTCGACGAGCGCCTTTGAGTCGGCCTCTTCTTGGTCGCCGAGCTGTATGGTGCCGCCCGTCGCCTGAACCCGAAGTTTCAGGGCCCTTGTCCACAGACGACGCAGGGTCGACCCGCCGGATCCGACCCCGTCCGGGCGTGTCGCGGATTGCCCGGCCGCAAACTCCGGCTCGGCAGGGTACAGGTCGACCACGAAGTCATCGAACCTGACGGTCGGCGCGGTGGCGCCTCCCGCAGCCACATCGACCGCGGGGGAGCGTCCCTCGAGGGCCCCGGCCGTCGATGCCTCCACGAAGATTCGAGGCTGCCGAAGCGTGGCATCGACCCTCCAGGGAGTCTCACCGGATGGCAGCCGAAACGCCCCCTCGATACCCTCGACTTCGATGACCGAGGAATCAGCCTGGATCTGCGTGGTGGGCGTCATTTGAAAGGTCCCCCGTCGCTCCCCGGTCGACACGTCTGCACTGAGGGTCCACGCCCGCTGGACCCGGACCGATTCGGGTGGGTCGATTTGGACGGTCCCGTCGAACGAGATATCAAAATCGCGATCCCAGAGGTCCCGAATCTGGACCGAGCCGCGCAACGTATCGATGGCAACCTCGACCTCCCCACGCTCGTACCGAAGTCCCGACACGGCGAAGGTATTGTCCCACCTCCATTCGACGCTGTCCCAGGACACCGCCGCCGCGGGAGCCCTCGCTTGCAACTCGTCGTCGATCCGCTCTTCGACCAGCTTCGGCGTCGCAAAGAACACCATCGCAGCGACGAGCCCCACTCCCCCGAGCACGATCAACAGCCGCTTCATGATCCACCGTATACCGGGTCTCTCATCGATTGTGATGGAACCATGCCGGCGGCGCTCCAACAAGCCCACACTTGATGAACGGGATCCGGGTGCCTAATTATTGGGGGGACTGATTGACCCACCCATCTCATCCCGTCCGAAAGGCAACCCATTATGTCGTTTATCCCGAGCGTCGTCGAAGAGACTCCCCGCGGCAGTCGCGGCTGGGACATCTTCAGCCGCCTTCTGAAAGACCGCATCATTTTTCTGGGGACTCCGGTGACCGACGAGGTCGCAAACAGCATTATCGCCCAGCTCCTCTTTCTGGAGAGCGAAGACCCCGAAAAGGAGATCAGTCTGTACATCAACTCTCCGGGCGGAGCTGTCACGTCCGGGATGGCGATCTACGACACCATCCAGTACGTGCGGCCCGACATCTCGACGATCTGTCTGGGACAGGCGGCCTCGATGGGGGCGGTCATGCTCGCCGCCGGGACCCCCGGCAAGCGCTATGCCCTTCCGAACTCGCGGATCCTGATCCACCAGCCGATGGTCAGCGGCGGCATCGGCGGCCAGGCTGCCGACATTGACATTCAGGCCGACGAGATTCTGCGACTGCGCGAGCGGCTCACGGAGATCCTCGTCAAGCACACCGACCAGTCCAAGGAGCGCATCAAGCAGGATACCGACCGAGACTACTTCATGAGCGCCCAGGATGCCGTAGAATACGGGTTGATCGATTCGGTCATCGAGACGCGAAAGGGCCAGACGTCCGACGACGAGGACGACGCCGAATAGAGGCGTCACCTCTCGAGAATCAACGTCATCCCCAATCCGCCGCCGGCACACAGCGTCATCAGACCGTAGCGGCCATCGCGGCGCTGCAACTCGCCGGCGAGCTGACCCACCATGCGGGTTCCCGTGGCGCCGAAGGGATGGCCTATCGGGATCGATCCCCCGTTGACGTTGAAGATGTCCATATCGACCTCACCGATCGCCGCGTCCAGCCCGACTTCGCGGCACAGCTCATCGGAGGCCCAGACCTTCAGGTTGGCCAGAATTTGAGCGGCGAATGCCTCGTGCATCTCGATGAGATCCATGTCCTCGAGGGTCAGGTCGGCGTGGGTCAGAGCCTTCGGGGTCGCCAGAGTCGGCCCCATCAACAGCGGGATATCGAAGATGTCGACCCCGACGCTCGACCACGCCCGTAGATACGCCATCGGTTCGAGACCAAGCCGGTCGGCCGTCGACTCGCGCATCACCATCACCGCCGAGGCGCCGTCGGTCAGCGGCGAGGCATTGCCGGCGGTGACCGTGCCGTGACGCTTGTCGAAGGCGGGGCCGAGCTTGCTCATCTGTTCGACGGAGGTATCGGCCCGCACATTGGTGTCGCGCTCGACGGGCTCGTCGAAGTCCTCACCGGTCAGCACGGGAACCACCTCCGGGAAATGGCCCTCATCGAAGGCCGCCGCCGCCCGATGGTGGGTCTGCTCGGCGTAGGCATCCTGGTCTTGACGACTGATGCCGTACCGCTTGGCCATCGTCTCGGCCGAGTCTCCCATTCGGTCCCCGGTCGTCGGTTCGTCGATGCCGGGGGCTTCCGGCGTGAGGTCTTCGGGCTCCAGACCACGGAAGGCCTCCCACAGCTCGGCCGGCGTACCGGCGCCGGAGGCGCGATTCAATGCCTGACTCAACCGGCGACTGACCCGGGCCTGTGACGAACTCATCGATTCGACGCCCCCGGCGATGACGATATCTGCCCCGCCCATCAAGATGCTGCCCGCCGCCTGGACCGTCGCCAGAGCGCTCGATGCACAGTACATCTGTGTGGTCGACGCCGGGACCGTCTCCGGGATGGGAGTCCGCAGCACGACCTCACGTGCCACGTTCGGACCATTCATCGGTGCCGAGACACATCCGAGTACGACATCATCGATCAGTTCGGGGTCGATGCCGGCTCGCTCCACCACCTCTCGGACGGCCACCCGCCCCAGATCGGCTTCGTTCCAGTCCTCGTAGACCGTCCATGCCTTGGCAAACGGGGTTCGGGCGGCTTCGACGATCGCGATGCGGTCGTCGCCGCCCAGCGGCGCCTGGTTTCCTCGTTTCGTCGACTGGCTCATAGGGTCTCTCCGTCTAGCGGCACATGCTCACTGGTAGAATGATTCTCCGGCGGACGCCTTCTGTTCGAGCAACTCGGCCGGTCGGAGTCGATCTCCATATTCGTCGGCCAGCCGGTGCATCGACTCGACGATGTCACCGAGCCCCCGGGAGTCGGCATATCGGAGAATGCCCCCGCGAAACGGCGGAAAGCCGAGCCCAAAGATCACGCCGACATCGATGTCGCGGGGCTCCTCGACGATTCCTTCCTGGAGGCAATGGACACACTCGTTGAGCATGGCCATCCAACAGCGGTCACGAATGAGATCCGCGGCGATGCTTCGACGGTCGAGCCCGCCGGACAACGCCTCGTAGACCGACTCGTCGACTCCGCCGGGCTCATCCCGGTCGTACTTGTAGAAGCCCCAGTCGTTTTTCTTGCCGAGTCGCCCTTCCTCCGCGAGCGTCTCGATCACGTCGGGAGCATTCCAACGCTCCGGAAACGCCTCCTTGAGGGTGCGCCCGGCCTTGGTGGCTACGTCGAATCCGACCTCGTCTATCAGCTTCAGCGGACCGACCGAGAATCCGAACTCCCGCATCGCCTCGTCGATGGCCTCGACACGGCCGCCCTCCTCCAGAAGCCAACCGGCTTCGTTGATGTAGGCGCCAATGACCCGGCTGGTGAAAAACCCGGGACCATCCTTGACGACGATGCAGGTCTTTCCCAGTTGCTCACCGACCTCGAGGGCCGTCGCCAGAGCCCGGTCGCTGGTCGACTCGGTGCGGATGATCTCGAGCAGCGGCATCTTGTGCACCGGACTAAAAAAGTGCATCCCCAGCACACGCTCGGGGTGTTCCGATTCTGCCGCGATGTCGGAGATCGGGATCGTCGATGTGTTGCTCGCGAACACGAGATCCTGGTGGCCACGCTCCTCGACTTCCCGGAGCATCTGTCGCTTGAGATCCAGGTCTTCGTAGACGGCCTCGACGACCAGGTCGCAGGTACCGATACCCGACCAGTCCGTCGTACCGGCGATCCGACCGAAGGCGACATCCGCCATCGGCTCGGTGAGTGTGTCGCGCTCGACCAGTTGATCAAAGAGCCGTGCACTGTAGTCGAGCCCCCAGCCGAGCCCCTCGAGATCCTTGTCCTTCAACCGAACCGCGTATCCCTTGTAGGCAGCCGACTGGGCAATCCCGGCTCCCATCAGTCCCGCGCCCAGAACTCCGATCTTGTCGACCGAATACGGCGACACCTCCCGGTCGAAGACCCCGGAACCCGCCTGACGCTGAGCAAAGAAGACGTCGATGAGGTTGTGCGCCACATCCGTCTGGATCAGTTCGACGAACGCCTGGGATTCGGCCTCCAGCCCCGCCTCGAACCCCTCGCGAAATCCCGTTTCGATGACATCGACGGCCTTCGGAGGCGCCGGATAATGAGAACCCGCCTTCTTGCGAGCTCGTTGACGGGCCTGGTCGAAGACGAGCCGGCGAGCCGGCGACCTGGCCGCCCATTTCATCGCTTCGCCCGACGGATCTCGCCAGAAACTCCGCAACGCTTCGAGGGGTTCATCGACGTCCCGTTCGATCCCTCCCTTCGACTCGATCCGGTCGATCCACTCGATCGCGACATCCAGCAAGATGCCCGGGTGAGCGACATCATCGACCAACCCTTCTTCGGCCGCACGCCCTGCATCGATCGTCCGGCCCGTCAGGATCATCTCCAGAGCCAACTGCGGTTCGACCAGCCGCGGCAACCGCTGCGTGCCGCCCATACCGGGAATGATCCCGAGCTTGATTTCGGGGAGGCCGAACTCGGTCTGCGGTGTATCTGCAGCCACGCGGGCACTGCATGCCATCGCCAGCTCCAGTCCGCCCCCGAGACACGCCCCGTCGATCGCGGCGACGATCGGCACCGACAACGCCTCGAGGCGCGCCATCAGGCGATGGCCCTCGTCGACCAAATCGCGCAACTGTTCGGGTTCCTTCCGACGGGCCTTGAGCTCGTCGATATCGAAGCCGGCCACGAAATTGTCCGGTTTTCCACTGTGGATCACCACACCCCGGATCGCATCGTCGGCCTCGACCCGGTCGAGAAACGACTCAAACCGGTCGGTCATCTCCGTCGACAGGGTATTCACTCGCTTGCCCTGGACGTCGATCTCGATCACTCCGATGCCGCCGTCGCGCACCTCGAAGCTCGCCAGCGTGTCCTGCTGCGAATCATCCATCGTCTGCCCCGAACGTTCCATTCCGTGCTCGCTCACTGGAGTCAGTGCCAAGATATAGGCGCCACACGGCGACAGGCAACCGCAATGAATGGGTATTCATACAGAAGGCCCGGGCCGCTGTGGGCGACCCGGGCCTCCGGATTCTAAACTTCGCCGTCGATGTCGAGGTCGGGCTACAGGATGTGTCCCGACTTGTTCTTTTTGGTCTCCAGATAGTGCACGTTGTGCGGATTCGGCAGCACCTTCAGCGGGATGCGACGCGAGACGTCGATCCCTTCGTTCAAAAGCCCCTTCACCTTGTCGGGGTTATTCGTCATGAGCTCGATCGATTTTGGCCCGATGAGGTGAAGCATCTCGCCGGCGACGTCGTAGTCACGCAGGTCGTCGTCAAATCCCAGATGTTTGTTGGCCTCGACGGTATCCAGACCCTCGTCCTGGAGGCTGTAGGCGCGCACCTTTTCGGCCAGTCCGATGCCCCGCCCCTCCTGGCGCATGTACAGAAGGATGCCGGCATCGGCTTCGCCGATGGTCCGTAGCGCCTCATCGAGCTGCTCGCCGCAGTCGCATTTGAGACTTCCCAGAACGTCGCCGGTCAAACACTCGCTGTGAATGCGGGTCAGCACATCCTCTTTGCCTTCGACATCGCCTTGGATGACCGCCACGTGTTCCTTTCGGTCTTTGTTGTTCAGAAACGCCTTGATCTTGAACTTTCCGTACCGAGTCGGAAGGTTCGCCTGGGCGTACTCGACGACGGCGAGTTCGTCGGACTCCGGCAATTCCGGCCGGTCGGCCGCCTTCGCCTCGTCGGCAATCTGTGACAGGGGACTCTGCATAAATTCTCTCCGGTGATGACGTACCGACTCTCAACAGCTCGGCTCGCCCGGGCCCTCTCTTGAGAGGGAGACAACTACGGTCGACACCATAGTCCGTCAATGGGAACAAGCAAGCTGTACTCTCATTCCATGCCCGACGCGTGCAGGTCTGCACCGGTCGGGTCCCCTACATAGATGCAACTTGGGCTGAAAGATTGCGCACAACTCGATCGAGTCGGCCCGCCGGTCAGGAGACTCCGTCGAAGGCGACGGCCCGGGTTTCGTCGTCGATCGACTCGGCGGCTTCGATGGTAGCCCGGACGGCGTCGACGACCACCGGGACCATATCGGGCCGGTTCGACCGGAGCGCCTGGAAGTAGTCGTGCCGACGCATCGCGTGGAAGGTGGCCGGCGGATAATCCTCGCGAAGCAACAGAAAATTGAGCATCAGTCGCCCAACCATTCCCGTGCGTTCGTCGAAGGGAAAGATGTGCATGAACTCCCAGTGGGCCAGCGCTCCCGCACGTACTGGATGCTGGCGAGACCAGTCTTCGTGCCAGCGTGCGACAAAGGCCTCTAGCCTGGAGGAAATCTCGTCGGAGTCGGCGACGTCGAGATTGTACACCCCGGGCGAGGTATCGCGGTCTCGAAACGCTCCCGCAGCCTCGTCGCCGTCGGCGCAGAGGTGTGCATGAAGCGCTCGCAGCCACCCGACACTCAGCTCGGCGCGAGCATCGGCGGCATCCCGGATTGTCTGAATGGTTTGATCCAGCCGACGTACCGACCCCTTCGTCTGGGCGTCGACGTAGTTACGCGACGGTTTGTCGGCCAGAGCCCGATCGATCTCGTCGCGACTCAGCGCCACGCCATCGAGGGCGTGTTCGTGGTACAACCAGCACAGACGAAGTCTGTCACGAAACTCCGACCGGGTGGTGCCGGTCAGGGCATCGTAGCCGTCGCGAGCGTGGTCGATCTCGAGGTATGTCAGGTTCATGGTGCCCTCCTGTCGGTCAGGGTTCGGAGGCACGGACGTTCCCCAACGACCCAGAGCACTCCCCGGCTCCCGCCGGCAAGAGGGATGAACCACTGTCAATTATAAGCCCTCAATGCCGATGCGCAAGCTCCCCGGGTTCGGTTCGCCGGGGCGTCGAGGCGTGTTGCAGGGAGTCGCAGCCCCGACTAATGTGCGCCGCGCCACGGGAATTTGGACTCAACTTCTTGGAGGATGACATGACGAAGTCGTGGGATGAGCAACTTGAAGGCCTCGATCCGGAGGATCTCGAATCGATGGACTCTCTGGACGCCGAGCTTCTGAAGCAGCGAGCCGAGATAAAGACCGGCGGCAAGGACAAATACCACGAGCGCAACGACGAGCGTGGGAAGTTGTTTGTGCGCGACCGGCTCGAGTTGCTCTTCGACGATGGACTCGACACCGAGGATGGCCTCTGGGCGAATGTCCAGGCGGGCGACCTGCCGGCCGACGGGGTCGTCACCGGGATCGGGCAAATCCACGGCGAGAAGGTCGCGGTCATGGCAAATGACTCGACCGTCAAGGCCGGCTCCTGGGGATGGCGCACCGTCGAGAAGATCATCCGCATCCAGGAGACAGCCGAGCGGCTCAAGATTCCGCTCATCTACCTGGTCGACTCCGCCGGAGCGCGGATTACCGACCAGCTCGAGATGTTTCCGGGCCGCCGCGGCGCCGGCCGGATCTTCAACAACCAGGTCCGGCTGTCCGGGTACGTCCCCCAGATTTGCCTGCTGTTTGGCCCCTCGGCCGCCGGCGGCGCCTACATTCCCGCCTTCTGCGACGTCGTCACCATGGTCGACGGGAATGCCTCGATGTACCTGGGATCGCCGCGCATGGCCGAGATGGTCATCGGCGAATCGGTCACGCTCGAAGAGATGGGCGGCGCCAAGATGCACACCTCCGAGTCCGGATGCGGCGATGTGCTGGTCGACTCCGAAGAGGAGGCGATCTCATGGTGTCGCGACTACCTGGAGTTCTTTCCCCAGAATTGCCACGAGGACCTGCCCTTCGAGGAGGCGGCCGAGCCGAAGGAGCAGACCAAATCGCTCGAGGACCTGATCCCGGAGAATCAGAACCGGGCCTTCGACATGAAGGATGTCATCGCCCATCTGGTCGATGACTCCGATTTTCTGGAGATCAAGGCGGATTTCGCCCGCGAGATCATCACCTGTCTGGCTCGGATCGACGGACGCCCCGTCGGCATCATCGCCAGCCAGCCGAAGCGAAAGGGCGGCGTGCTCTTCGTCGACTCCGCCGACAAAGCGACCCGGTTTATCGACCTGTGCGACGCCTTCGGCATCCCGCTGGTCTTTCTGGCAGACGTCCCCGGTTTCATGATCGGTACGAAGGTCGAAAAGAAGGGGATCATCCGCCACGGCGCCAAACTGATCACGGCGGTCAGCCGGGCGACCGTCCCGAAACTGTCGGTCGTGGTGCGCAAAGCATACGGCGCGGGACTCTACGCGATGTGCGGCCCCGGCTTCGACCCGGACGCCACGCTGGCGCTCCCCGAAGCGATGATCGCGGTGATGGGGCCGGAGGCGGCGGTCAACGCCGTATACGCCCGAAAGATCGAAGCGCTCGATCCGGAGGATCGTCCCGAATACGTCAAACAGAAGCGAAAGGACTACGAGGAGGACATCGACATCTTTCGGCTCGCCAGCGAGCTGATCGTCGATGAGATGGTGCCCAAAGAGAGGCTTCGGGCGGAGCTGCAGGCCAGACTCGAAGTCTACGAGTCCAAGGAGGTCGACTGGCCCGACAAAAAGCACGGCGTCACGCCGGTCTGAGCAACGCAGGCCCCGGAGGCGCTCCCCGGGCGGCGGCTCATCAGGCCGTCGCCCGCGTCTCTTCAGTTTGGTCTTCGGCGGCCTCCAGTTGGGATGTGTACTGGTACAGCTTCGAGGGGAGGTCGATGTCGGTCTCCCGGTCGACCCAACCGGCCACCTCTAGCACACGGTCGCGGTCGATTCCGGAGTCGACTCCCATGCCGTCGAACATATGGATCATCTCCTCGGTGGCAATGTTCCCGGCCGCACCGGGTGCATAGGGGCATCCACCGGTAGCGCCCACCGACGTATCGAAGATCCGGATCCCGGCTTGATAGGCGGCCAGCGCATTGGCCAGGCCCATCCCCTGAGTGTCGTGCAGGTGCATCGCCACACGGTCGACGCCGAAGGCCTCGATCGCTCGACGCGCTCCATCGCGAACCTGGTGGGGGGTCCCGGCGCCGATGGTATCGCCCAGCGCGATCATGTCGGCTCCCTGAGCCAGGAGGGTCTCGGCGATCGCCAATACACGGTCGAAGGGAACGTCGCCTTCGTACGGACAGCCAAAGGCCGTGGAGACGTAGGCACGGATGGTGACATCCTCGGCGTTCGCCGTCTCGTAGGCCGTCTTCAAACAGTCGAGGCTCTCGTCGACGGTACGGTTGACGTTGTGTTGATTGTGGGTCTCACTCGCCGACATGAATGTGGCGATGTGCGTGGTATTGGCCTCCAGAGCTCGCTCGAGGCCGACCAGATTCGGAACCAGCCCCCAGTATCGCACACCCTCGCGCCGCGTGACGCGCCGGGCGACCTCTTCGGTATCCGCCATCTGCGGAATCCACTTCGGATGAACGAAACTGCCGAATTCGATATCCCGCACGCCCATCTCTACGAGGCGCTCGATCATCTCGACCTTCCGATCGACGTCGAGAATGACCGATTCATTCTGCAGTCCGTCCCTCGGCCCCACCTCGAATATCCGAACGCTGTCTTCGCCCATGATCGTGCCTCCGGCTCGAGTAACAGTCTCGGTCGGCCCGTCTGCATCTGAAACCGTCGAGCGACCGAATTTAATCCACGCCCCGCCCATCACTGGTAGTATAAGCACACTGAGCGGTAATAAAAAGGCATGAACGGTCATTTTGGACCTGAAGGCGGCTCGCTCCAGATGTTCAATGGTTCTTGAACAGATTGAACGGTCGCACAGCATCATGAATGAAGAGGCCGTCGGCTGGGGACGCACGGTGGACGGCGGCGAGCCAGCACGACGGCGTGTTGCAGGAATCCGTACAGCTATTTAGGTTGAGCGGCGTCGTATCGGATCTGGTTTGGAACTGAACAGGTGAGAGATGGTGATGGAGAGGTGTCATTCGGGCGCGGGGGCGGTCGGCATCGGCCTGATGCTTGCGGCGTGGCTGCTGGCGCCGGCCGGGCTCTCGGCGCAGCCCGTCTCCAAGCCCAGTCCGGCCGAGCAACCGCGCAACTTCTCCTCCGAGTCGGACGCGGCGCAGACACAGGATTCATCCGACCAAGATTCATCGACTTCTGAGGAGTCCGCTTCGAGTTCGAATCCCTCCGATCGGACGGAGGCTCCCTCCGACCAAGCCCAGGAGACCGACGATCCCGCGTCGACTGACTCCCGTTCGAAACCGGACATCAAAGAGACCGACGACGAGGAGCTCGACGGGTGCGACGAGTTCATCGGCGCCTACATGAAGAGTGCGTCCCGCAAGCTTTTCCGTGCACTTCAAGGTCACGACTACAAACTGCGTCCCATCGAGCTGCAGCAGTGGCTCGACATCGAGGTGAGTCAGGGGGACTCGACGCGCGAGGTCAGCTTCGAAGTCCTGCCCGAAAAGGAGGGGTTGGTCGTGTCGCTGGTCGACAGCGAACGCGCATACCGGACCACGTTTGTGGCAGCGTTGACCACCGACGGCCCGGTCATCGCCAGTTTCGAGTGGCCGGGCGCCGCCGCTGTCGAGGGGGGCGAGGCGTGCCGGCCGACGCGCTCGAAGATCGAGCGCCCGTCGGCCCCTCTCTCGAAGATCGTCGACATCGAGCCGTTCAAGTTCTGGGGCCTGCGCGTCGTCTGGCGGTTGCCCTCGAAGTTCAAGGAGTCGACATCCGATGTCCCCGACTCAAGCGAGGGCCGCGGGGCGCTCTACGCCGTACTCGTGGACGTCGTGGGCTCGAAGTAACCGGACTCAATCGAGCCGACGTCCTATCGTTGGGAGTCGGACGTCGATCGCTTCAGCCGACGGACCAGTCGAGCTGCCCACCGACATCCTTCGTAATACAGGGCGGCAGCCCGTTCGATGGAGCGCTGCCCCGGGGTCAATTCCTCGGCAGTCTCCTCCCGATTGAACTCTCCGTTTTCGCGTTCGTCTGACATTGCCACAGCTACCCCACTGGAGTTCCCGATGAGCGATTTTCGCGACCCGACGACGGCTGATGTGCTCGACATCGACTATCGTGACCACGTCGTCACGGCCACGCTCAACCGACCCGACGCCATGAATAGTATGAACGGCGAGCTGGTCGACCAGTTGTGGCACAGCTTCTATGAGTTTCGCCACATGGACGACGTGCGCGCCGTCGTCCTGACCGGTGCCGGCGACTCGGCCTTCTGCGCCGGCGCCGATCTCGAAGAACGTCGTTCGATGTCCGAGGCCGATACCCGACGGCGTATCGACGACTACAAACAGTGCTTCGGCGCGATCGCCGGGCTTCCCAAGCCCGTCGTCTGCGCCATCAACGGATACGCCTTCGGCGGCGGGCTGGAGATGGCTCTGGCCTGTGACATGCGGGTGGTCGCCTCCGAAACAAAGCTGGGTTTAACCGAGACTCGCCTCGGGATCATTCCCGGGGCCGGCGGCACGCAACGGCTCCCGAGGTTAGTCGGAGCCGCGACGGCCAAGGAGATGATCTTCACGGGACGACGACTCAGTGGCCGGGAGGCCGAGTCGATCGGCCTGGCCAACTACGCGGTCCCGGCCGACGATGTCATCGACCGGGCCCTCTCGATCGCCGACGAGTGCGCCGGCTCCGCACCGATCGCCGTCCAACAGGCCAAACGGGCGATCGATGCGGGGCTGCAGTGCGACCTCGACACAGGACTGGAGATCGAGTCGCGCGCCTACGCCGTCACGATCCCCACCGACGACCGTCAGGAGGGGCTCGAGGCCTTCAAAGAGGGCCGGGACCCGGAATTCCAGGGCCAGTAACTTCCACCCCACGGCGTTGACACCTGGGGAACCCGGACTTAATCTGCTCGACGCGCTCGGCTTCAACGGGGGTGGGGCCGGTGTGGCTCCGCTTTAACCCGGGCTCCGGGCGCGATTCCCAGAAACATGTCCGATACATCTTCCCTCGCGTTGTACCCTCGTCGGCCGGGAGGCCGTGTTGATGCCCCCCCGGGCGAGGCCGCATCCGCGAACCAACTTGAGAGTCTCCATTTCCGACAGACGCCCCCTAGAGGTCCGACGTGGCTACTGATTCAAATCTGGTCGTGCATCAGGGTGTGGCCCTGATGATCTGTGACAGCGAGGCGATCCTCGAAGAGACCCTTCTGGCGATCGACGCCTCCAAGATGCACATGAAGCGCATCGGCGACCGGGCGGTCGTCGCGCCGGCCTACCAGCTCGAAAAGATCCGCGAGGCTCTCCAGGAACGCGGCACCTATCCGAAGCTGATCGGCGACATCGTCCCGCCGGACGCCGCTGAACCCGACGAAGAAGAAGACGGCGAAGACGACGAGGACGGCGAAGGGGAAGACAACGAATCGTCCGACGACTCCGAGGATTCCGAGGACGGCGACGACGACTGAACGCACCCGTCTGCCGGGCACCGCACCCCCGACTGATTTTGCTGATGTAAGGAGCGTTTCGCGTGAGCAACCAGAGACAAGAAAAGGGCCGAGGCAACTCGGGTCCGCTGTCGTCCGAAGAGCTCATCTCGCTGTTCGACCGCGGCTACGGACTCTCGTCGCACCGATTCATCGCACACGGCTGGGGTCTGGAACCCGACGCCGACGCCGAGGATATCGCCGAGGCGGTGGTCGATGAATCAAACGTCTCCGAGCGACTGGAGTCGCTGAGCGACGTCCAGCGCGCGGTGCTGGCGCAGGTGGCGGCGAGCGGCGGTCGAATGCGCGGGGAAAACCTGCGGCGCGACCTGCTGCTTCGTGGCTTCGGCGACACCGAAGATACGCTTCGAGAGCTGGTCACGGACTGCATTCTCGTCCCGGTGCCCAATCCCGGCGAGAGCGAACTCGACATCGAAAACCTCCTCGACCAGGACAGCTTCCTTCAGCACGATCTGGCGGTCCCGCCATTGATCGAATCGGAATTGAGTCAGGAGGCCGAATCGGTCGGTCCCGAAGCCCTGAGCAGGTGGGAAGGCGAGATCGAACTCGTCGAAAAGGGCGATATCGGCGCCCTGGAGCTCAATCTGGCGCACCTGATCAGCCTGTTGCAACACGAGCCGTTGCGGCTCAACAAGTCCGGTGCGCCCAACCGACGTAGCCTGCGCCGATTTGCCCGCGGGATCACGTTGCCGGGCGACCCCGGCGAGGCCGGCGACGACCTGGATCTCAACAACGCCGTCCAGCTCGACTACCTGACCTTCCTGCTGGCGATGGCCTCGGAGCTGGGGTTCTTGGAGAAGACCGAAGATACCATCACCGGCCGCCACGAGGGAGTCGCCGACTTCTTTTGCGCCGACGAAAGCAAGCGCAACCGCCGGTTGATCAACGCCTTTCAGGGCCTGAAGCACTGGAACGAGGTCGAGAGTCTGTCGCTGGGCTACGGCCAGCGCCGGCCCGAATACGAAGAACACTTCTCTCAGTCCGCGGCCACCGGTGAACGCTTCATCGGAGCCCGCGGGTACGTACTCAGTGTGCTGCGACGCTCGCGACTCGGCCGATGGACATCCCGAGACGCGGTCATCGAGCTGTGTACTCAGCTCGACCAGAACTACCTGCCGCGCACCCTCGACAACGCCGAAGCCGAGGTCGAACCGGCCGAGTACATCGAAGCCGTCGTCGATCGCGGGCTCCGGTGGCTCGGTGTGCTGGAGGTCGGCGAAAGCGACGACGACGTCGAGGTGCTGCGATTCCACGAGCGCGGAGCCGACGTGGTCGGTCTCAAAAACACCGAGGACGTCGAGCCGGCCGACAGGCCTCAGGACGAGGATGGGGGCTCGCTCGTGGTACAGCCGAACTTCGAGGTGATGCTCTTTCTGGACAATGCCCCACTCGACGTCCTGTACCACCTCTACCACATCGGCGAACGCGTGAAGCTCGCCGACCGCGTGGCGAACTTCAAATTGACGGCGGAATCGGTTCAGTGGGGCTTCGCTCACGGACTCGATGCCGACCGGGTCGTCGAGATCCTCAATGAGCACAGCCATGCCCCGGTCCCCGATACCGTCGAATTCCAACTCAAGGACTGGGAGCGAGTCCACCGCCAGCTCAAACTCTACGCCAACGGCGTCCTGCTTCGGCACAACGACGCCGACCGGCTCGACCTGATCCTCGGCCAGCTCGAACACGACTGGCGAGGCGAAGACATCGACACGATCCGCCTGGGCCCCAGCTCGGTGTACATCGCCGAGCCGAAACCGCCCGGACTGGAACGGATCATCGAACAGGAAGACGCCCTGGATATCGACTATCTGGGCGACATCCCACCGTGTCTGTACTTCGTCGACTCTTTGGAGGTCATGGTCGACCCGATGGAGTGCGACCTGGTGACCCTGACCGAGCTCAAAAAGATCGCCGAAAAGCTCGAAGGGAGCACGGAGGATTCTCAGTTCTGGGGCCTCGACATCGACAAGATAAAGAGCCGGTGGCCCGAGAATCCGCTCGAGAACGTCCTCGACTTTCTGGATGTGCGCAGCGCGGGCGGCATCCCGCCCGGCCAGGCACTCAAATTGCGCAGCGACATCGTCGAACCGCTGAACGCCGAAATCGCCCAGGACATCACCGTGGTGATCCTGGAGTCCGAGATCGTCGCGGATCACTTCGCCCGGGTCCCCGAATGCGATGAAATCATCGAGCGGCGACTCGGCGAAACGGCGTTCGCCCTCAAGCGAGAACACCAGGACGAGCTCGACGCCATCCTCGAGGATCTCGGAATCAAGGCGACCTTCCGCTGAATGTCGTGACGTTGTCGGGGCTGGATTTGCCACAGACGCAGGGCCAAGTCGATGGATGAACCGTGGTACTCGAAGCTCCACTGGCAGATCCTGGTGGGGCTTATCTTCGCCTTCATCTACGCGGTGGTCGTCCGCCAGATCGTCGGGATCGAGCCCGTCCGGGCCGTCCCGACCGACGCGTCGACCGCCGTCGGCGCCGCCCAGGCCACCGTCGACGGAGCCGTCGACTTCACCCGTCAGCGCCAGACGACGATGCAGACGCTGGCGACCTGGAGAGCACCGTTTGCGTTCGTCGGCGATCTCTTTTTGCGGCTGCTGACGATGATGATCGTCCCGTTGATTCTGGCGACGGTCGTCAGCGGCATCGCCCGCATGGGAAGCCCCGAGAACCTCGGGCGCGTCGGACTCCGGACGATCGGCTACTACCTGATCACGACGTTCCTCGCCGTCATCGGCGGCCTGCTGATCGTCAATATCCTGGGGCCGGGCAAGGGGCTGGATCTGAGCATCGGCGGCACTGAATCGCTGGAGCCGACGCCGCTGGCCGACGTCTTCCTGAATATCGTCCCCGAACAGCCGATCGGAGCGTTTGCCTCGGGCGATATGCTCCCGACCATCTTTGTCGCCGTCTTGACGGGGATCGGGTTGCTTGTGGTCGGAGAACCGGCCAAACCCGTCGCCGAGTTCTTTCAGGGCTTCGAAGCCCTGGTCTTAAAGATCGTCGACTGGGTCCTGGCGCTCGCGCCCATCGGGGTGGCGGGACTTCTGGTCGACACGATGCTCGATCCGGAACTCGTCGACCTGGTGGCGTTTCTGTCGGACCTGGGCGTCTACATGATCGCGGTCCTCGGCGGATTGGCGCTGCACGCGCTGGTCACCCTGCCCCTTCTGCTCTGGTTGATCGCCGGGCGCTCGCCATGGACATACGCCGGTGCGCTGGCCCCCGCGCTGATGACCGCCTTTTCGACGGCCTCCAGTTCGGGGACCTATCCGCTGACGCGTGAGTGTGTGACGGACCGGGCCGGTGTCTCAGAGACCTCGGCCGACTTCGTGCTGCCACTGGGCGCCACGATCAACATGGACGGCACCGCGCTGTACGAAGCGGTCGCGGCTATCTTCATCGCGAATGCGCTCGGCATCGACATCACGTTTGCCCAGCAGGTTATCATCGTCCTGACCGCGACCCTGGCGGCCGTCGGGGCGGCGGGCGTGCCCAGCGCCGGACTGGTCACGATGATCATCGTGTTGGAGAGTGTCGGGCTTCCGGCCGAGGGATACGGGCTCGTCGTCGCCGTCGATCGGATTCTGGACATGTCGCGCACCACGGTCAATGTATGGGGCGACAGCGTCGGCGCTGCCGTCGTCGAGGCATGGATGCCATCGACGGCCGAATCCGCCGCCTGAATCCGTATTCCCTCACGCGTGATCGCTGCGAGTCGTAGATGACGGGACAGAAAACATCCCGGGCAGCCCTGGCGACTCTGTTGATCGCCGGCGGCTTGACCGCGGCCTTCGCCGCGACGGTCTTGGTACGAACTCGACCCGGTGTCGGGGCCATCGTCCAGGCGCAACTCCAATCCTGGGCGGCCCGACAAGATGCGACACTGAGGGTCGCATCGATGGGACCCACCGGGTTCACGGGCATTCGACTGCATGACGTCTCCCTGGAGGACCGGCGGGAACAGCTTCGATTCCGGGCCCGAATCGACCGGGTAAAGATCTACCCATCGATCCGCGGTCTTTTACGCGGGAACATCGCCGTCGGCTCCGTCGTCATCGAGGATGGAGACGTCGACATCGCGGTCGAACCCTCTCCCGACCGAGTCGACACATCCGACGAGAGTCGCCACCGCCAGGCTCCCAAGGCTCGCCAAGCGACCGATACCTCTCGGCCGGCCAGGACCTCCGAGGCCGATCGCCGCCGACGCATCGTGCCCTTCGGCGTCACTCTCCGCGACATCGACGTCACCGCCATCCACCGAGACCGTGGGCTGCGTGCCAACCCCCTGCTCATCGAGCGAATCGACCTCACCGTCCGGCCCGACGAGCGCCCACCCGTCGACGAGGTCCGCGGATACGGAAGACTTCCAGACGGTGTCGCCTACTCCGTGACGTCGCGCGATTCCGGCGGCAACAGTCCGCGTTCCTGGACTGTCGACACCGCCGAGCCGACCCGCCCCACCGATTGGCTCCGGGACGACCACCTCACGACTCGTCTCCCCGGCGTCTCGCTCGAGCAACTGACCTTGGATGTTCATTCCGATGGCGTCGATCTCTGCGGCAACGCCCTGGCTGTCGACTCGCCGAGTCGGTGGACAGACATCGAGCTCGAGGCCACGCTCGAGCGACTCTGTGTCGACAAGACCGACGATGGCGGAGCCGTCTCATCGTCGAACATCACGCTTCGAAGCCCCAGTTTTCGTCGCCCCCACGCGCTGCAGGGACTTTCGGGTGCGTATCGAAGCCAATCACGGGAAGCGACCGTGGAGGGGACGCTGGTCGACGGTGGAGACGGCCGCGCCAAGTTCGATCTTCGAATGCAGCGGGGCGCCGGCGCGACGATCAACCTCGAATCCGACGGGCTTCAGCCCGCCGGGTTTCTTCGACTCGTGGGCCTGAACCGCTGGGTCCGGGTCGGCCGTGTTGACGGCGGGGTGCGGGCGACGATCCGCCCCGACCTTCGCCGTGGCACCATCGAGGGCAACCTTCGGATCGATGAGAGCTCCTTCGAGCATCACCTGCTGGGGCCCGACCCTCTGCGCGTCGACCGTCCGATGGGAGTGAAATGGACGGTGTGGGCCGACTGGACCCACAGAACCTTCAGCCTGCCGAGCGCCGAGATTACACTCGCCGAGCTCCGCCCGTTTCGGATCTCCGGTTCGGCCGTGGCGGCGGACCCCGGTTGGTCCTTCTGGGTTCGAGGCCGCGGCAACCACCTGCACGCGCCGGGCCTCCGAGAGGTCCTCCCGACGTCGCTGGTAGCTCCGGCGATGGGAGCCGAATTGCGCGGCAATGTCGATCTGTCGGCGTTTGCCGCCGGTCACACCCAATACCCCGAGAGCCTGCAGTTGGACGTCGACATCGGCGGGGCCGTCGAGGTGCTGGCCGAGAGTCCTCGAAGCGATGTTCCATCGCTGGCTTCGACCGGCCCTCCAATGCCCGGAACAACCCCTCGCCACCTCCCATTGTTGGAGCCGACGGGCTGGACCCACCTCGAGTCGCTACCCGACTGGCTTCCAAGGGTGATCGTCGCCGCCGAGGACTCCCGGTTTTTCGAGCATTCGGGGTTCTCGTGGCGCGGCATCCGAAATGCCCTGGTCCACAACCTTCGAACCAATGAACTCCAGCGAGGGGGCAGTACCATCACCCAGCAGTTGGCCAAGAATCTGTTCCTGAGCCGCCGACGCACACTGAATCGAAAGATCCAGGAACTCTGGGTCGCCTGGCGGCTCGAATCGGAGTTGTCCAAGCAACGCATTCTGGAGCTGTATTTGAATCTCGTCGACTGGGGTCCCGGAGTCCGGGGGCTGGGGCAGGCGGCTCGCCACTATTTTTCGGTGCCTCCCGAGGAATTGACCGTCGAGCAGGCGGCTCTTCTGGGTGCCATCCTCCCCGGACCGGTGCTGTACGGACAACTCATCGACCAGGGCTATTTACCCTCATCTCGAATCGAGAAGATCGAACACATTCTCTCGAATCTGGCGTTCTGGGGCATTGTCACCGAACCGGAACGAACCAACATTTCAAAACGGGTCCGTGGCGGCGAGATCGGCGGGCTGGATTTGAGAATTTGTCGCGACCAACCTAGCGCGTCACAGGCCCTGCCGGCCTGTTGAAATAACCATCTACCAGCGGACGAACATCATGAGAGATCTCGAAGAAGCGATCGTACTCGTCACCGGCGGCAGCCGAGGCATCGGCCGCGCCCTGACAATTCAGTTGGCTGAAGCCGGTGCGACGGTCTACACCTGCGGACGTACGCGCGACGACCTCGAGGAGACTCGGCGTCTTGCACGCGATCGGATGGCGTCGGCCGACGGCCAGAACGCTTCGGGGGAGGTGCGTCCAGAGATTGTCGATGTGACCGATGAGCAGGCGGTCTCCGACCTGGCCGATCGCATTCGACGCGAGGAGGGTCGGCTCGATGCACTGGTCAACAACGCGGGCATGCTGGGGAGCCGTGCTCGCATCGAAGACTATCCGATCGATGTGTGGCGACGGACGATGGAGGTCAACGTCGATGGTGTGTTCCTGCCGACTCGCGCATCGATTCCGCTCCTTCGCGACAGCGGAGACGCCGTCATCGTCAACATCTCGTCGAGCGTCGGGCGCGAGGGACGTGCCGAATGGGGGGCGTACTCGGTCTCGAAATGCGGGGTCGAAGGCCTCACCGACATCCTGGCCGGGGAGTTGGTCGAAGACGGAGTGGCCACCGTCTCGGCGAACCCGGGAGGGACCGCCACCGACATGCGCGCCCGGGCTTACCCCGACGAAGATCCCGAGACGCTTCCGGCGCCCTCGGAGGTCGCCGAGACCTTGGTCATGCTGATTCGAACGGTCGGTGTCGACGAGGCCGGTGCCAAGTACAATTGCCGTGATCTCTTCGACCACACCCTCGCCACCTCCGCGGCAGACCTCCCTCGAGCCTGAAGGGCTCGCTCACCAGAGCATCACGGTGTATCCGGTCTCCTGGAGTTCAAAGGTCAGGTGCACGTGGTCGATCCACCCGTTTGCCGCCGCCCCGATGAGTCCAAGCCACAGGCCCGAGACGATCACCGCGGCGGAGGTGATCCATTCGCCGTGACGGCGCCATCCTTCGCCGGCGAGCAGGGGTGACGTTCCTGCAACGATCAGCACCGGCGTCGTCATCGCGATGAGACCGAGCATCACGAGCATGCCCTCGAGGGGCGCGGCCGTCGAGGCGGCGAGCCCGAGGACCCAGAACATCAACATACAGGGGAGCAGGCCCATGACCGCGCCGAAAGCAATCAGACGCAGTCGGCCGGTCGACGGAAAGAGCCGAGTGATCCGTCGCGCGATCTGGCCCAGGCGCGCCCCGAATTGGCCGACTTCCTCGGTGGTCCCCTGCCCGATCCGGCGTTGGACGGGAGGCAGCGTCCACAGCCCGGCACCGATGAGCGCCCCGGCGATCGCGAGGGCGGCAAATCGAGTCAATTCCTGAACCGCCCCTTCGATGGATGCGCCCAACCACCCCGCCGCCAGTCCGAGAATCGCATACGTGATAGCCCGACCGGACTGGTACGACAGGATGTTCAGCGTCCCCTCCCAGAGTCGCTTTCGACGATTCCCCTCGTCGGAGACAGCCGTGTTGACACTGGCCACGATCGGGCCGCACATCCCCACGCAGTGGAAACTCACCCACAAAAACCCCACGCCGACCAGTTGCAAAAGATACGGGCTCACTTCCATGTCTGTTCCCTGAGGTACGGTTGCAAGGCAACGGTGCTCCCCCATGCTCTGAAGCAAGGGGCGTTCCTCCCGGAGCCGTCGCTCCCACGGGGGTGGTCGCTACAAAATATTGCGTCCCTCGAATTGTGGCGAAATCTTTTCGTCGCGTGCGCCCGCACTCGCACCGGGACTGGAAGCCGAATCTGCACGGGCGGTCCGGTGACAGGCAGTCGCTTGGACGAGTGTCGAGGGGTAGTCGAAAAAATACGCCAACTTTCCTAAGCTTGGATCGCAACTTGAAGGGAGACGGGGACGCAATGTTCCCCGGGCGCGAGTGCACATGGCTCCCACCTTCGCGCCCCACTCCATGTTATTCTGACGTATTTCGTGCTGTATCAAGGAGGTATCTTCATGAGCGCCAGCTCCACAGGGTCATCGGCCGCCACCGAGCAGGTGACCTACGACGACAAGATTACCCGATACTTTGTGCTGGCCACCGTCTTCTGGGGCGTCGTCGGTATGGGTGTCGGCGTGCTCATCGCCCTGCAACTGGCCTGGTGGCCGGCAAACCTGGGCGAATACTTCACCTTCGGACGCCTCCGCCCGGTACACACCAGTGCCGTCATCTTCGCCTTCGCGGGCAACGCGATTTTTGCAGCCGTCTATTATTCAACGCAACGGCTGGTAAAGGCGAGGATGTACAGCGATGCGATGAGTTGGTTCCATTTCTGGGGCTGGCAACTCATCATTGTCGCCACGGCGGTTACCTATGTGCTGGGGTATACCCAGACCCACGAGTACGCCGAGATGATCTGGCCGATCGACGTGGCGATCACGATCGTCTGGGTCGTCTTCGCGGCAAACTACTTTTTGACCCTTCGGGACCGGCGCGAGCAACACCTCTATGCGGCGATCTGGTTTTACATCGCCAGCATCATCACGATCGCCATCCTCCACATCTTCAACAACCTCGTACTCCCGGTAAACTTCTTTAAGAGCTACCCGCTGTTCGCCGGCGTCCAGGATGCGCTGATCCAGTGGTGGTACGGGCACAATGCCGTCGCCTTCGTGCTGACGACGCCGTTTCTGGGCCTGATGTACTACTTTCTGCCCAAGGCCGCCGGCCGTCCCGTCTACTCGTATAAATTGAGCATCCTCCACTTCTGGACCCTCGTCTTCATCTACATCTGGGCGGGCCCGCACCACCTCCACTACACGGCTCTGCCCGAATGGGCCGGCACGCTGGGGATGGTCTTCTCGATCATGCTCTGGATGCCGTCGTGGGGAGGCATGCTCAACGGGCTTTTGACCCTCCGAGGAGCCTGGCACAAACTCCGCGACAGCGCGGTCCTGAAGTTTCTGGTCGTCGGCGTCACCTTCTACGGGATGTCGACCTTCGAAGGGCCGCTTCTGTCGGTTAAATCGGTCAACAGCCTGAGCCACTACACCGACTGGACCATCGGCCACGTCCACAGCGGCGCGCTCGGCTGGAACGGCTTTATGACCTTCGGGATGATCTACTGGCTGCTGCCTCGGCTGTGGAACACCGATCTGTGGAGCAAACGATGGGCGGAGATCCACTTCTGGATCGGCACGGTCGGCATCCTGCTGTACATCATCGCGATGTACTCGGCGGGTGTCACTCAGGGTCTGATGTGGCGAGCCTTCGATGAAACCGGCCGCCTGATGTACCCGGACTTCATGGAGACCGTCACCCAGATCCTGCCGATGTACTGGGTCCGTCTGGTGGGCGGAACGCTGTACCTGGTCGGCATGCTGATGCTGGCCGTCAATATGATCATGACGATCATCTCGCCGGACGCCCAACCCGAGGACGTCACGGCCACCGTGCCCAAGCCGACCTGGCGTGAAGCATCCGATACCGACTGGTCGGGCGTCGAGACCTACGACGCCGCGCTGGACCGTATGAGTGCCAAACTCAAGAACGGCTGGCACCGGCTGCTGGAGGGATGGCCGCTCGTCTTCACCATTTTGACGACCATCGCCGTCCTGATCGGAAGCGTCGTCGAAATCCTCCCGTCGTTTCTGATCGAGACCCGTACGCCGACAACGGCCAAGGTTCAGCCGTACACCCCGCTGGAGTTGGAGGGCCGCGACATCTACATCCGCGAGGGCTGTGTCAACTGCCACTCACAGATGGTTCGGCGCATGCGCTCGGAGGTCGAACGCTACGGCCAGTACAACCGACCCGGCGAAGAGATCTACGAGCGACCCTTCCTGTGGGGATCCAAGCGAACCGGCCCCGACCTGGCGCGCGTCGGCGGCAAATATCCGCATCTGTGGCACGTCCGACATATGCGAGATCCCCGGCTGACGAGCCCCAATTCTATCATGCCTCCCTACCCGCACCTGGAGGAAAATGAGCTCACGCTGGGCAACGTGGACGAGAAACTCGAGACCCTGGCGATGCTGGGGACTCCCTACAGCGCGAACAACATCAAAAACGCCCAGGAAAACGCCCGCGACCAGGCCGAAAAGATCGCCGCGCAGATCGAAGAGTCCGGCGGCCCAGAGGGGCTCGAGGACAAAGAGATCGTCGCGCTGATCGCCTACCTGCAGAGCCTGGGTCAGGACGTCAAGGGCACCGATCTGAAGGGAGGCATGCAATGATTCAACGCGTAGTCGAAAACTCGGGCCTGGAATGGTTCGCCATCGTCGGACTCATCCTCTTTTTCGCCGCCTTCATCCTCGTATTGATTCGAGTGATGCTGATGGACTCCGACGAGGCGAACCGCCGGGCCAATATTCCACTGGATGATGAGATGGACCAAGGATCTGGAGAGGACCAATGACTGACGAGACAACAGCGAACGCCTCGGACACCGAGGGTTACACGCCCGACGACGACCTGGTCGAGGGGCACGACTACGACGGAATCAAGGAGTACGACAATCCGGTTCCCCCGTGGCTGAGCCTGATCTTCGCCGGCACCATCATCTGGTCGGGCTTTTACGTGGTCGCCATCAACCTGGGCTATATCTCCCGCTACGAGGAGTCCCTGGATGACGGGCTGGCCGAGTTGCAGCAACTGCAGAGCCAGGCCAAAGAGAAGACACCGGAGGTGACCCAACAGATGCTCGCGAAGGCCGCCGACAGCCAGGAGGCGATCGATGCGGCCGAGAGCGCCTTTATGGGCAACTGCGCAAACTGTCACGGCAAGCAGGGCCAGGGGCTGGTCGGGCCGAATCTGACCGACAAGTACTGGATCCACGGTGGTTCGCTGAAGGACATCTACAAGACCCTGCAAAACGGCGTGACCGAAAAGGGCATGCCCGCCTGGGGAGCTACCTTCGACCAGGAGCAGATCGTCAATCTAACCGCCTACGTCCGCTCACTGCAGGGGACAGATCCGAGTGGCGCCAAAAAAGCCGAAGGCGAAAAATTCGTACCAGGAAATGGTTCCGGGTCCTCTGACGGTTAAGCAATTGACCGACGGGCACCCGCCAATCGACCGGACCTCATGGCTGAGAACTCGACAACATCTTCTAGTACCGACGGCCCCCTGATCGACACGCCCGAACAGGCGACGTCGACCTGGATGGGGGATGGCAGCCGCCGCTGGCTCTACCCGACGCCTAGCCGCGGCTTCTACTGGTACGCCCGCCAGGCGCTGGGCTGGGCTCTGATCGCGCTGTTTACGGCACTGCCCATCATTCGAATCGGCGGCGAACCCGCCGTGTTACTCGACGTCATCAACCGTCGGTTCGTGATTTTCGGTGCCATCTTTCACGCCACCGACACGGTCTTTTTGATGCTCTTTTTGCTGATCGCAATGGTCAGCATCGGTGTCATCACCGCCCTGTTCGGCCGAGTCTGGTGTGGGTGGGGATGTCCCCAGACCGTCTACCTGGAATTCGTGTTTCGGCCCATCGAACGGCTCTTCGAAGGGTCCGAGCAGCAACGCAAGTCGCTGGATCAGCGCGACTGGGACTTCGACAAGCTGTGGCGAAAGGCCGGGAAACACGCAAGCTACCTGGTCATTGCCCTGGGCCTGGCCCACACCTTCGTCGCCTATTTCGTCGGCTGGGACGCCCTGGTCCGATGGATGACCGGCCCCCCGGGAGAACACTTTGGCTTCTTCTTTATGATGGCATTTACCACGGGGCTCATCCTCTTTGACTTCGCGTACTTTCGCGAGCAGATGTGCGTGACCGTCTGCCCGTACGCGAAGCTGCAGTCGGTGATGATGGACCGCGACTCCATGATCGTCAGCTACGATCCGAATCGCGGCGAGCCCCGCGGCCGGCGCTCCCGCGAGCAGCGCAAAAAAGAACAATCCGGTGAGGATATCGACCTGGGCGACTGTATCGACTGCGGCGCCTGCGTACGCACCTGCCCCACCGGAATCGACATTCGGGAGGGGCTGCAGATGGAGTGCGTCTCGTGTACCCAGTGCATCGATGCCTGCAATGACATCATGCACAAGATCGGAAAGCCGGGCGGATTGATCCGGTACGCCTCCGAACGAGAGATCGAAGACGACGAATCCCCCCGGTTTCTTCGCCCCCGTGTCATCGCGTACAGCATTCTGCTGGTCACGCTCATCGGCATCTTCGGGTTCATGCTGACCCGCTCCCAGGAGGTCGAGCTCGATGTCCTCCGAACGGCGGGAACGACCTTCGAGCGCCAGACGATCGAACAGACGCCGATGATCCGCAGCCGGATCCGATTCCGAGTCCGCAATAAGCTCGATGCGCCGGCGGCGTTTTCGTTCGAGGCCCGAAGCCCCGAAGGAGCTGAACTCAAGGTCATCGGACCGCCGAGCTACCGGCTCGATGTCAACGAGATGCGACGGATCGAAGCCTTTGTATTCGTTCCCGAATCGGCCTACCGCGACAGCGCTTCCGTCGAAGGGACATTCGCCGTCATGGTCGATGGAACCGAAAAGCGAACGATCTCCATGCCGCTACCCGGCCCGGAACCGTCGGCCGATTCAACAGACTCCACGCGCAACTGAGGAACAACCGCCATGGGACCCATCCCGGCAAAATATTTCTGGCCCGGTTTCGTCACCCTGCTTCTTGTCTTCTCGGTGGGCAGCGGCATCGCCACGCTGATGGCGGCCAAGTCGGGCAAAGGGCCCCAAATCATGCCCGAAGAGCCACTGCAAGGTGAGCAGCTGCAGAAGCACCTGGATAAACTTCAGGCGAGCAACAAACTCGGCTGGTCCGTCGAGGTTCACCCCTCGGGCATCGCCAACGACGGCCACCCCGTCGACGTCGAGATCGAGATGACGGGCCCCGATGGTGAGCCGATCACCGATCTCGAGGGTTCCGTGGCGCTGAAGCGCCCGTCGCTGGCCGGGACCCTCGGCAGCGACGAGCTTCGATCGGTGGACGGCCGGCCCGGCGTCTACCGCGTCGAAGTCCCCATCAACCAGCGCGGCCTCTGGGACTTCTCCATCAAGGCCCGGCGCGGCGACCAACTGTTTTTGAAGACAGAACGGCGCGACATCGTCCCCTCGGACAGATGAATCAACCCGAGCATCGCTCCCCAGATCGGCCAGAGCCCGGGGACGCTACCAAGCCCTGCGCTCACTGCGGCCTGCCCGTCGCCGTCTCCGAAGACCCGCCCGAAGAGGTCTTCTGCTGCGTCGGGTGCCAGTCGGTCTACCACGCCATCCAAGACGCCGGTCTCGATTCGTTCTACGAACTCCAAGACCGCGGCGGCGAGGCCGCACGGGCCGACGCCGACGTATCCCACCTCGATGAACTCGATTCGGAGGCGTTCCAAGAGCGACACACGACTCTGCGCGACGACGGCCGCCGCGAAGCCGACTTCCATCTCGAAGGGGTACACTGCGCCGGATGTGTCTGGATCGTCGAGCAGATGCCCGACTTCGTCGAAGGAGTCGACGTCGCCCGGCTGAATCTGGGGCGAGCGCGTCTGCACGTCGTCTGGGACCCCGAGTCCACTGCCCTCTCCCAGATCGGAGAGTGGCTCGCTCAGTTTGGATACGCCGCTCACCCGGCGCGTTCAGACGGCCACTCGCGAAACGAGGCCGGTCGTGATCTCCTGCGACGCATGGGAGTCACCTGGGCGATCGCGGCGAACGTCATGCTCCTGGCGTTCGCGCTGTACTCCGGCCTGGGACCGGACGCCGAGGCCGGTCTGTTCCATGCATTCCGATACTTGAGCTTCGGGCTGGCCACGATTTCGGTCATCTACGGCGGGAGCCTCTTTTTTCGAAGGGCGTGGGCCTCGATCCGGCCGCTTCTGGCAGATCCGAGCTCCTTTCAGCCGAGTCGCCTGTCGATCGACATTCCGATCTCGCTGGGCATCATCGGCGGATACACCCAGTCGACCGTCGCCACCGTCACCGGCGCCGGCGAAATCTGGTTCGATTCGATCACCGTCCTGATCGCCGCCCTGCTGACTGCCAGGTGGTTGCAAATACGGGGCAGACGCATCGCCGGCGACGCGGCCGATCGTTTGCTCTCGGTCATTCCGACGACCGCGCGCCACGTGGCGCCGAGCGGGCGCACGGTCTCGGTTCCGACCGATGCCCTTGAGCCGGGCTCGGTCGTCGAAGTCCGAACCGGCGAAGTCATTCCCGCCGACGGGCGAATCCTCGAAGGGCACTCCGCGGTCCACCGTGGGGTACTGACCGGCGAGAGCCGACCCGAGTCCGTTCAGGCCGGCGACCGGGTGCATGCCGGCGCAAAAAACAGCGGCGACACCCTCCGAGTCGAGGTGACGGCAGCCGGAGATGCCTCCCGGATCGGTCAGCTTCTGAACTGGATCGATGAACGCGACGCACAGAAGGCGCCCGTCGTCGAACTCGCCGACCGGATCGCCGGGATCTTCGTGCTGGTGATCTTACTCGGGGCCGCGCTCACCTGGGGCGGCTGGGCGCTGTCGGGCTCCCCGGAGGCTGTCCGCCATGCCGTCGCCCTGCTCGTGGTCTCATGCCCCTGCGCTCTCGGCATGGCCACCCCGCTGGCGATGACGATGGGGGTCGGACAGGCCGCGCGCCGAGGCATCTACATCAAACACGAAGGCGCTCTGCAGCAACTCGAACAACTCGACGAAGTGATTCTCGACAAGACCGGAACCGTCACCGAAGGCGACATGGAGATCGTGTCGCTGACCGGAGATCTCGAGGCCGTTCAGGCAGCCGCCTTTCTGGAGACAGCCAGTGCTCACCCCATTGCTCAAGCCTTCGAGAGATGGCTCGTCGGCGATGCGCCGGACCGCGTCGAACCCGCCTCCCGCCCCCCGATGACTTCAGTCGAGGAAGTCGCCGGCTGTGGCATCTCCGGGGTGGTGGACGAACGGCACATCTCCGTGGGCCGTCCGGAGTGGCTCGTCGACACGGCCGGTTCGCCGCCGCAGAGATTCCGCCGAGCCATCGATGCCGGGCTCCGGGACGCGCAGACGCCCGTCGGCATTGTCGTCGACGGCGACTGGCAGGCCGTCTGTACCGTCGGCGATCCGATTCGCGGTGAATCCACACTGCTGGTCGAACGACTTCGAGACGCCGGCGTCGAAGTGACGTTGCTCTCCGGAGACCACACCGACGTCGTGACCAGCGTAGCCGCTGAGATCGGCATCTCCGAGACGAGCGCATTCGGCGACGTCTCGCCGGAGGACAAACGAGCGTTTGTGCGAGACCGAGTCGAGGCCGGAGCCGGAGGTCGGCGAGTCGCCATGATCGGTGACGGGGTCAACGACGCGGCGGCTCTCAAGGCCGCCTCCGTCGGGATCGCCGTCGACGGGAGCGCCAATGCAAGCATGGTGGCCGCCGACGTCTTCACCACTCGCGGCGGACTGCGCCCCCTGATCGACTTGATGAAGGGCTCCGCGGGTGTCATGCACGTGGTGCGCAGAAACATCGGCATGTCGATTGCCTACAACGGAGTCGGCATAAGCGCCGCGGCCGCCGGGTTCGTGACCCCGCTGGTGGCCGCCGTGGCCATGCCTCTCAGCTCGCTTGCGGTGGTGATCTCGTCGATCATACAGAATTCATTTGAAGAGGGCCCGCAACCGACGGCCTCACAACCGGGCCGCGTCGAACCGCGCGCCGCCCGCAACTCCGCGTAGGAACCATGGAAGTCCTCTACCTGTTGATACCACTTGCGCTCTTGATCGTCTCCGGCGCCGTCGGTGCGTTCATCTGGGCGGTCAATTCCGGACAGTTCGACGATACCGAGTCGCCGGCAGTCCGCGTCCTGATGGACGAGGACGAATCGCAGGAGTAGACTCACTCTCACACCATCCCCCCCACCACAAGAACACAGTGAGTAACCACGAATCGGACCACGACGACCCCGACAACCCACAGGACTCCGAAGGGAGTAATCTCGATGACATGCTCCCGAATATGTCCGAGGACCGTCCGCTCGACGCCCTGGTGCCCGAGATGAGCCAGGATCAGTCCGATGTCGGCGCCGGAGAGGATGCTCCGAGCGAACTCGAGCCGATTCACCCGCGTGTGCTCGAGGTCACCCTCGAGGAGGGCCAGGAATGGACGATGGCCTGCTGGCAGGACCCCGGCCCCCTGGATCTGGGAGACCAGCTCGGCCGTCTTTTGCGGGCGACCCTTCTGCGTACCTTCAGCCGTCCTCCACGGGAGTTGGCGGAGGATTCGGCCTCCTACACGGGCATCCGACTTCTGGCCTTCGACAGCCTCGGCCCGGACTCCCAACAACGACTCGAAGAGCTCGGGTTCGTAAAGGACCAGTATCGACCGGATCACTACCAGGAGCGGATCAAGGCATGGATCCAGGAGGCCGATGCGGCGGGTCATCGTGCGGGTCAGCCAGAATCGATCTGGCACCTTCCGCTGCGAGAGCCGACCGACCCCGGACTCGGCTCTCTGGAAGAAGTTGCCACCGCCGCCGCCCGACACATGGACGGCCAGGTCTGGGGCGAAACCCCCGGCTCTGCGTCGCGCCACGTGGCCCGGGAACTCGAGGGGCGGTTCGACAGCGACCTGTCGCTGGGGCTCGACAGCCTCGACACCTTCGAACAACTCCTCTTCAGTCCGGAGGGAAGCGGGCTGCGCTGGACTCCGCCGATGTTGTTCCAGGGGCTGTGCGACTTTGTCGGAGTCGTACTGCATGGGCGCTACAACGTGCGCGTCCAGTGGGGGCTGTGCGAAGCGGGGGCATCGGGCATCATACCGCCGCCGACCTTCCGGTTGCCGCGCGGCGACCATCACCAGACGATCCCCATCGCCCAACGGCTGACCGATTGGATCGTCCTTCCCATCGATGAAGGGGACGCACGCCCGCCCCTCTCGGAGCGGATCGATCAACTGGCTCGACTCGTCTCCGACAACTGACTGACCGATACCTCTTGCGGCGAGGGGCAACACTCACCACTATGGTTCGGGCAATCCGTTTCGGACCGATCCCTTTGCCCCGTTTCCACGGCCGCAGTAATGAACATCCCTCCCCTCGCTCCGGAGACACTTTTCGACGACGACGGACGCCCGCGGTTCGGACATTACCGCGGATTCGCCCCGACGACGGATTTGGGCTCGACCTCCAAACAACTCCGCTCCACGGCGGGCCGGTGGCTGCGCGAGAAGCAGTGGCAGTGGTTTACGGTGGCCGACCAGCGCATCGCCTGCGGGGGTACCCTTCTGGATGTCGGATACGCGACCTCTGTGTTTTTGTGGGTCTACGACCGCCGTACCGGTCGCATGCTCGCCGACGTCAGCGATATCCTGCCTCCCTTCGCATTGGACATCGACGTCGATCCTCAGGCGCGAACGATCGGCTCTTTTCGCGGGCTGAGTCGCACTCTGACGACCGGACGCACCGAGGAGGGTCTGAAGATCACGGCCGATTTCGGGCAGACTACCTTCGATCTGTTGCTCGGCGACGGTCCGTTTGAACCACTGACGGCAATTTGCCCGGTCACCGAAGACGACGAGGACGAAGCCTCGGCGGTCAACGTGACCCAAAAACAGGTCTACCTTCCGACGGAGGGCCGGATCACCACAGAGGGCCGCTCCTTTCGATTCGACCCTCAACAGGCCCGGGGGCTCCACGATTTCTCGCACGGGCTCCTTGCCCGGGACACGAGCTGGAAGTGGGCGATTGCAGGCGGACAGCTCGACGACGGAACCCCGGTCGGCTTCAACTTCACCTCCGGGTTCAACAAAGGCTACGAAAACGCGGTCTGGCTCGGAGACACCCTCCAGACCGTCGGTCCCGTCACGTTCGAACGAAACCCCGACAATCCCAGCGATCCCTGGCACGTGCGTTCTGCCGACGGCGGCATCGACCTGACCCTCCTGGTCGAGACGATGCGAGAGCATCGCAACAACTATCGCATTGTCTCATCGGAGTATATCCAGCCGATCGGCTCCTGGCAGGGCCGAGTCATCGATCGTGAGGTTCACGATCTCTTCGGCATCGCCGAGCACCATGTCGCCCACTGGTGACGTGCCGGCCCCTAGCGTTCAGTACAGAGTCTGGATATCGATCCCGTCGTAGTAGTGTTTGAGGATAGCCCGGTGTCCCTTGCCCGAGGCCGCCATCCCCATCGCGCCCGTCTGACACATTCCCACTCCGTGCCCGTATCCGGCACCCTCGAAGTGAAAACTCTCGATCGAGCCGTCGTCACGTCGGGTGACATCCATCACGAAGAGACCGCTCTTTAGGCCCCCGAAGAGCCGGCGGACGTTGAGCTCTCGCTCCACAACCGTCGATGCACCGTCACGTCCAGTGAGCTCGAGGCGTACGATTCGACCGCTGACGCCCCGTTCCAGGACCTCGGCATCGGTGATTGAATCGAGCCCACCACCATGTTTGTCGAGCCACTTTATCGGCACCTGGGCCGAGACACGCTCCGACCATCGATACAGCTCCGTCGATCCGAGCGGGGACCGAGTCGACCAGGCTCTGAAATCGCTCTCCAGGAAGTCCTCGACCTCGGAGGCGTCGACACCGTCTCGAAACGCCTGGGGAACCCGTTTTTTGGGCGCGTCGGGACCGCCGCGAAGATACGGTCTCGGTTCCGCGTTCCAGACCTCCTCGTTGTTCTCGGTGAAGCCGCCGGCGTTGGCGCTGTAGACGGCCTCGACGATGCGCTGGTCGTAGAACATGACTTCGCCACGGGTCGACTCTACGGCCTTCGAGGTTCTCGGATCCTCGGCATCGAGCCCCTTGTAGACCTGGTCGTAGACGTCGGATCGGACCATAAAAGGATCGGCCAGGTTGCGGACCCCGATGGCGCCAAAGATCGTGTTCCGGGCGGCAACCGCCTGAGCCCGAAGGGCGGCCTTCGGGGCGGAGGTGTAGATCTCGGAGGGCACTACCCCCTTGAGGAGCCGTTCGACGCCGAGTTTGTTGATGAGAGCGAGCTCTCCGTCACGATCGGGCGAAAAGATAAGACGTCCGCCATAGGTCCGGGTCTCGCGACCCTTGTCGTAGGAGGATTCCACCTCCGGTACCGTGTACTCGATGTCCCGTTGGTCGCCGCGAGTGGCCGAAATCCACAGGACGTCCCGATGTCGAATCTCGACGTCGGTATCGACACCGGTCAACACCAGCTCTCCCCCCGGGTATCGGGTCAGCTCGCTGTGGACCCGTCCATCGATGCCGTAGCGTCGCTCCAGACGCGACCGGAGCTTCTGGGCCTTGCGGCGGCTCTCGGTGCCCCCGACCCCGACGAGAATCGCTCGGGAATCAAAGACCTGACCTTTGATTCCGAAGAGCCCGCCGACCTGGAAGGTATTCGGTTTAAACCCGCGTTCGGTCCACCGGCTTTCGATGCCATCGACCGTGCGTCTCTGTTTGACCGGCAATTCCTCGACGACCACCCAGTGCCGGTAGCCGCCGGCCTCTCCGTTGCGGATGTCGACACGGTAGGTCCGGTCGGCCGGCAACACGATCTCGGCGCCCTCGTCGCCCCGAGGCATCACCCGGATGGGTCGTGACGGGGTAAACTCGATGGACTGTCGCCCCTCCATAAGACCGACGCGCACGAAGGGATCACCATTTTCGGTAAAGTCGAGCTGAGGAGCATACAGAATCGCCAGACGATCGCTGGTCGTCAGCTCGCGCTGCTGGGCGGGGCTGGGCCGCGCCGCAGAGACGATGAGCAGCGCGATGAGAAGACCGATTCCCTTCGACACTCTATGGCGCACGCCAGTCTCCGAAATCCCTTCCGAAATTCGAACGATATCTATCCTTGTGTAGCGGACTCCCCTCCGGCGGGGTATACGGCTCACCCCATTTGGCCCCCGGAGCCAAGAGTTCTCCCTCCGGCGTCTTCAGGCGGACCGGCTCTCCCTGCTTGCGCGAACCGGCGGTGTTGAAGGAGCGTTCCCAAGGCTCGGAGCTTCGCCGCTGAGACGACGCGGGATCGTCGGACCGTTGTTCCGTCTCCGCGGCCGGTCGCACTCTCTGGTCGGGCTCGTCGGCGGCCGACTCCGGAGGCTCCGGCTCCTTGCGCGCCGGACGATACGTCAGGTGCACCAGGGGTCCATACTGGTAGCCTTCGACCTCCGGCATGAACTCCTGCAGCCCGACCATTCTGAACTTCCAGTCCTTCGGCTGTAAAATCTCGTAATCCGTGACCGATGGATGGGACCGAAAGAAATCGATGATCTCTTTGAGTTTCATTCGAGTCTGAACCTGAATGGAGCGCTCGTACTCTCGCCGATCGGCGACTTTCGGGGGGAGGGGCAATCCGTACGCTGTCCGCTTGTCGGCGATATCGGCGCCACTGTCGGCCCGCTCGGGGTCGTCGCTGGTCGTCTGCTTCGGAGCTCCGGCATCGTCCGCACCATCGGTCTCGGACTTACAGGAGACGCAGCTCACCCCCACCAGCACAGCGGCTGCCCAGGCCACGACGAAGCTTCGACGACTCACATTCATGTTGTCGGTCTCTCGGTCCAGGTCGTCACTGTGAAATGACCGTCCAACTCATCGGGATCGTCTCGCTGCGCGGGGCGTCGAGGCCGACCTCGAGCTTTTTGATGAAGTCACCGGCCGTCGAACCCGATGACGGCGACGAGCCCCCTTCGATCGAGCTTCCCGGGTCGGCCCCGCCGGTCTGAGCGATCAACGTCGGCTTGCGGTTGTCCTGCTCGCGGATGCTCGCCGACGCCCGGTCGCTCCCCTCGACCGTACATGAGGGGCCGAGCGTGATGGTCAGCCCTCGAATCAGGACATCGTCTTTGGGCTCGAAGTAGCGTGCGCTGCAGTTGTCGAGGTCACCGAGTTGCGTACCCGAGCTGCAGTCGTAGACGCCGGCCGGCACACCGCCACCTGCACTCCCCGAGTCGAACTGGAGCCCCCAGATTCGAGAGCGCCCCGTCGAACAGTACTCTTGGTTCGAACGGTAGTAACTCGTGAAGTAGACGCCCCGATTGAAGATCACGGGCTCGCCGGTGATTTTTTCGGACTCCAGGAACTGGTTGTCGGAATCGAGGTGCCACAGGATATCACCCTGCGTGGTCGATCCGCTCCCCTCGATCGATGAGGTCGTCTCCCGCACGGCGATCATCATATGCTCTTCATTTGCCTTGACCGTGTCGGTGACGTCGCCGAGCCCGTAGACGACCACGAGATTATCGTTTTCTCCCAGGGCCACGGCGGGTTTTGACGATGCAGCCCCCAGATTCGTGTTGTCCGAGAGGGGGCCGACGTTGGCCGGATTGGCGGGATCGGCAAAGAGGCTGACCTCCCACTCGGACGGATTCGAGCTGCCGAAGTCGATACGAAACATCTTCCCGTCGGCGTCGCCGACGAATCCGCGAGTCACCAGGCTGCCAGTTCCGTTGTCGTACAGCGCCGGGGTACCCACGATCGATGTCTCGAACGGCTGCCAGCCCGAGCCGTTATTGTAGCCCAAAAATCGCCGGATCAGCGAGCCGGTCTGCAGGTCGATCACGTAGATGGCCCGCCCCGAGCCGGCCTGGCCGGCGCACCCGCTGCCTCGCTGGTAGCTGGTCCCACCGGAAAAGACGACGACCGGGCGACGGATATCGGATTCGTCGCCGTACCCCGGCATCACGACGGTACCGACAGCGGGGTCGCCCACACTCCGGCCCATGAATGGGAGACTCCAGTAGAAGTCCGACGAAGAGATGTCGTCGCTACAGTCCGTCGATGCACTCGAAGGCAACTGGTCATATTCCCCGCTCGGAGGCAACACCAAGGACTCGCCGCTCTGAGTGAACCCCGACGACAGCATGTGCGAGACCTGCCCGCGCTCCCAGTTTGGATTGAACTCCCAGAGCGGGAGCGGGTCGGGCGCCTTGGTCTGGAGATCCCCCGAGTCATTCGGGTAGGCCCCACCCGGCCGCGTGACGTCCATGGCAAAATAGCCGCTTCCATCGTCCCCGAGACCCTGGACCAACACCGTTCGCCACTGCATCTCCGGGGGTACACAGGTGCCGCTGCCCCCGGTGCTCCCTGAACTACACAACCCGGTCATCGACTCGGAGCTGCTACAGAAGACCCGACAGGCCTGGAAATTCTGATTGTATTTCTTGTCGGAATGACACAACCGCACGTCTTTGACGACCGGTGAGCCGTCCATCAGATTCGGATTTTGCCCCTGAAAGCTCGACAGTTTATCGAGCAGCATATTCGGCACATACGACCACGCCTCCCGCTGGTCGTCGGCGGCGCCCGTCGACTCGGAATCGGCCACGTTTTCGCCGATCGAGTCGGGTGTCACACCGTCGCGGACCATGATTTGCTGGTTTCCGCCGTCGAGTTCGCCGGTGTGGACGGCATGCAACTGGCCATCGACCGTCGAGAAGTAGGCCATGGTCGGACGGTCGGCGAATCGAGCCTTGTAGGCCCGGTAGCTCTCAATGGGAACGTCGTCGCTCGGAGGTTCCACGGTGATCGGGTTGGAGTTCAGGATGCCGCCGAGGACACGATCTTTCTTCTGCTCGATCCGTCCCCGGACTTCGTCGAATAGCGACTGAACCCGCCCCAACAACTCCGACTCGGTCTCGGTGGACGAGCCGCCTAGCTGGAAGAAGTCGGTCAGCGCGGTGCCGACGTCGCCGGTCAGCGGGGTGTCGGTGCTGGTGGTGCTGCTGCCGACCAACGCCTCGGAGAGCGGCTCGACCGCCAGGGGCACACGATGATTGTTGACCAGCGCATCCTTGTTGCTGGAGGACGCCTCGAGATACGAGCGCTGAAACTCACCGTAGCTACCCGACGAAGCGAGCTGATAGGTCGTGTGGAAAAATCCGCAGGAATTATTGTTGCCGATCGGCAGGCCCGTTTTGGTGGCGTAGTCGTAGACCTCGGGGGTCGGAATCGAGGTAAAGACGCGGCGGTTGTCCTCGGAGGCCAGCCCGTCGGAGTCGCGCGAGGTCACCTGGGCGTTGACCTGCTCATGGACGCATTCGTAGTCGTCGCTTTCGCAGGGATTGTCGGCGCTGCCCGGAGCCTGCACGCCCGTCCCACCCTGGGTACAGAGTCTGCGTTCCCGAAACATCACGCCGCGCCAGTACGGGTTCGTCCCGTCGATGCGTACGCCCGAATAAAATCGATACTGGCCGCCGCGTTCCAGCCCCGGGTCGTCGAGTCGGTTGGTGATCGCCGGTCGCGTCCGAGAGGCGAGCCCCGACGAACGGAGGATCTCATTGAAGATCTGCTGGCTCGCCGTGGCGAAGTACCCCCCGGAACGACATTCCTGATAATCCGCCAGTTCCTGCTGAGTCATCGCCGAACGGCTGCGGCCGTCGCCGTTGCACTGCAGAATGAGCGCCGGGTACTCGCAGGTCGCCGAATCGTCGGGATTCTTGAAAGAGACGAACTCGTAGTTCTCCGGTTGCGGTACCAGGCAGGGATGGTCGTCCCGCCGACAGTTTCCGTCCTGGTCGGGGATCCAGTCCCCCTCTCCGTCGGCGTCGCGCAGATAGTATCCGGCACAGGTCTTTCCCGCCCGCGCCATCGACGCCAGCTTGTGGACGACCTCGTTGCGCGCATCGCCGCCGATGTTCAATCCGACGACATGAACACGAGGGTCGTACTTGGGGTCGGGCTGGCCGGAGGAATTGACCATGTAGTTTCCGCCCTGATCGCCGGTCACGAAACGGTCGATATGCTCCTCGGTGCAGGCATAGTCGTATTTATTCGGGTTGATCTTGAAGTTTCCGGACAACCCCTCACCGCCGAAGTCGTAGCACCCGCTTCCTTCGGTGCTCTCGGGCAGCGGGGCTCCATCGGTCATCATGATCACATGCTTGGGCCGACACTCCTTGTAGACGTCGTTGTTGACCGGATGATCCGACTGGTTGAAGGCATGCTGCAGATCGTAGATCGCCGGGGCCAGTGGTGTGAGCTGCGAGATCGGTTGCCGCGACAACATGAACGGGTCTTTGACGACGTCGCCGTCCGAGTTCTCCAGCATGTAATCCTCCAGACTCGACGAAGCCGGGAGATTCGTCGCGGCCGAGGGCGACGACGGGTCCAGCTCAAAGTCCGTCGACGACGAGGAATTGGGGTCGGCGGCCCGCTTGAGCGTTCCCATGTCGACGAGGGCCCGCTGCACGTAATCTGACAGAAGGGGCATCATGTCGTTGGGAACGTCAAACCGGGTCGGGCCGATGGTCCGATAGATCCCGAGGTTGTAGTTGCCGTTGCCTTCGGTGATGCCCTGAAAGGTGCCGGTGACGGTGTCGTCGAGATCATTGGGGTCCCAATCGACGGTCTGCAGACGGTCGCCATCGGCGCTGCTTCCCTGCGGCGAGCCGGTCTGGGGCCACTGGAATCCATCGAAGGCCGTGACCGAGACGTACATCTCCTGGGCCAGGCTATCGAGAAGACCGTTGGGCTTTTGCCCGTCGAAGACCTCCTGAAAGTGCGGCCGCGGGTCCAGGTAATCGGGATACTGAGTGAACTCGGTCGACCCCGAGCAGACCCGCCGATTCGACCCGTACTGCCTGGGCACCAGCCAACAGCCCGGGCCGTAGTTACGGTGATTGAGGTCCTCGACCGCCAGACTCGACCCCTGGGGACGAAGCACCATTTCGCCGGTCATGATCTCTTTGAAGGTCACATGCCGCGGCTGGCTGGAGTTGACCATCCTCAGTGGATATCCCACCTGGTCGGTGCTGAAGCTTCCGGTACTGCCGACAGCGGAATTAAAGTCCGACGTCGTCCCGCGCATGTAGGTTTGCAGCCTCGTTCCCATGGTGGCTCCATACGCGGAGGTCCATCCGACATCGACCGGATTCCACGATGGACGTTCGTAGCTGGTACACAGCGGCTCCCAGACCAGACAGGAGCCGATCGCCGCCGGATTCCCCGTCTGCGCCCCGTCGATCCCGAGGTCCATCCCCGGTGTATATTCGTCGGGTTGGTTCGGGTACGGGTCCGACGGCACGCCCAGCGCCGAGTAGTCCCGCTCCGGGTAGCGTTCATCACCCTTGTCGGTCCACTGCATCGACGCCGACGTATCGAGAATGATGGTGACGTAGGGTTTGCGCCCGCCGCCGGTCTCTGTCGGAGCAGATTGCCCCAGTCCATACGCCGGAATCAGCATCGCCGCCATGAAGATGGCCGCCGCCGCGCCCGCTGTGCACTTGGTCCACTGTGTCATCGTCCAACCTCCAGTTAGTTTCCGCACTCGACCGGTCCGACAAGTCCCTCGACGACGGTCCGACCCACTCCAACCTGCCGCGGTTTGTCCCAGCTCTGACTGAAATCACCGATGTCGGCGCGGGTGGCGATGGTGACCTTCTTGAAGCAATAACGATCCGAGTAACCGGGCACCGGAATCCCGCCGAGCGGGTCCCGGATCACGATGTCGAACCCCGAATCCGGTTCCGCCCCTTCAAACGAAGGCTTGGTCCCATTCGTAAAGAGCCCGCTCTCCTCGCCGCTGCGGGTATTGAGCACCTGGTCGAAGTTCGTCTTCTCGCCGGGGCGCTGCCTGAAGACCAGCGGCGACCCGCCCGAGACCAGTTGCCGACGCTTCTGCATCGATGTGCCGAGCGTCTCCATGTCCATCTGCTGCATCCGATCCATGGCCCCCATCATCGAACTCGCCTTGTCGCCGAGCCGCTTTGCCATGAATTGACTCACCGCGTCGGAGAAGGCCGATGCAGTGGTGCGGACCCGGTACATCCCGGACTGCTGGATGCTCCTCGAGATCCCGCGCAGCGCCACCAGCCCGATGGCCGACAGAGCGAGCATGATCAGCAAGACGAGGATCAACGCGCTCCCCCGGGTCCGTCGGTCGGGTGCACGCTGCTGAAATGTATCTGGTGTGTCGCTCATCTCGTCGGTCATCTCATCGAATATTGCGCATCGAAAAGTTCGGAAGCTCGAAGTCGAGCTGGGTCGTGTACACTCGCGCGGCACCGGGCGCCTGCGGGTACAGATCGTAGGTCTGCATGTCGCGGTTGCCCCCGTCGGTCGGCGGCTCGGGAAACGGTTCGTGCTGCAGATTCTGTCGTTCCGTCGCCGTCCGCATCGACAGGCGCACATGGGCCATCCGCACTCGACCCGGCGCCGGATCGCTCGGATTCAGGCAGTCTTGCACGGGCGCGTTCGCTCCGCCGGTCGACGTACTCGAGGTCCCGTCGGGCGTGTTCCATCCCACGTTCCAGCTTCCCCCGACCAGACTTCCGGTCGAGGCCGCCTTGGCGCAGTCGAACCAGATCTGAAAGTCGACCAGACGGTCCGCCAGGACCACGTAGTCGTTCTGAGTGCCCGCCAGATAGCTCGACGGATCCAGGCTACTCCAATCGGGACTCCCTCCCGACCCCGAGGCGAGCGCCTCGGTCAGCGACTCGGCATCGAGCCGATGGCGCACCAACTGAGCGTTGCGCGGGTCCGAGGGATCTCGGATCACGTGATACCAGAATGCATCGAGCATCGCGGCATCGTAGCTTTTGTCGTCGCTCTGCTGGGTGGGCGGATCGATGCCCCACCGCTGGCTGCCCTGACGAAATCGCACGGAGTCACCGAAGTTGATCAGAAGATTGTTCGGGTTGTCCGTGACCGTCGCCCCGGAAGCGTGGCTTCCGCCGCTGATGCCCACGAACTGTTTGTAGCCCTGCGAGTCCATGATGCGCAGCAGCCGGTGATCGATATCCCGGGTGATGGGCGTGTAGGTGGAATCACTGCCAAAATCGAATCCGCCGGCACCCAGGCCGATCGAGTTCAAGTCCGAAGTCGATGCCCCTCCCAGCTCCTCGATCCCGTGAAACGGGTCATTTCGTCGCAATTTAAAGAGGCCGCGCTCGGTCGCGTAGACGCGTCCGGACTGGCCATTCGAGGAGATCCCCCCGAGCTCAAAGCTCAGCGGAAAGTCCAGTGCGCCGATGGTGATGATCCCGTCGAAACTCGGCTCGTAGGTCGTCCCGTCGATCGTCACGGAATTGGCCGACCGGAGCTTCAGGTTTGCATTCTGTCCATCGTCGGGAATCGGCGTGCGGTTGTCTTGCCAGCCGTTCCCGCCATTGTACGAGACAAGTCCGGCGACGAACTTCGTATCCGACCCGGTTCCGAATTCGCTCGGCTTGGGTTTCACCCACGGGTCGCGCTTGCTGTCGGGCGTGCCGAAGGCACCGGCCGTTCGGAGTTCGCGCCGCATGGTCTCGGCGGCAAACCGCGTCATGTCGACGGTCTCGGCCAGGCTGTCCGCCTCGGCCAACGAATCCGACGTCGTCCCGTACAGCGCAAAGATCGATGCCGAAAGAAATCCGGTGATCACCATGGCGACCAACAACTCCGCCAGAGTAAACCCGCTCGGCTGGTCGCTGCTCGCGTACACACACGATGTGTCGTCCAGTCGACTCACCCTCGACTCCTTCCCTCGGAGAGATAGCCCCGTTGCGTGATAACCGTGCCCATAAAGACGGCCCGATATCCGTCGAGTTCATGCTGCGGCGGTTCCGACCCCGTCGGGACTTCGATCGACCCAGGCAGATTTCCGCCGTCGCACAGCCCGTAGGGTGCCGCATTCTGACCGCCGCTCGACGCCCCCGGAAAGACCCGCTTGCTCGAGGGGTATGCCACGGCGATCTGGACTCGCAGCATACCCGACGAACCGGGCTGCTGCGGATCGTTGAGCAGCCCTCCCCGCACGTAAGCGCAGTAGCGCCTGGCTCCGCCGTCGGAGAAACGCACGTCGACGGGCTGCGAAAACACCGGCTTCCACTGCCAGGACGATGAATTCACCGTGCTCAGGATCGAACCGGTCTCCCAATACCCCGAGCCGCCGTAGACCGAACTGATTGAGCTGAGGTCGCCGGAGTTTCGCCATTGCTGGGACTCGAGATTCATCACATCGATCAGTCGCGTCCCGATCTCGGAGGCGTTTGTCAGATCCCGGGTATTCGAGAATCCGTCCAGGGCCGTGTACTGCATCGCCACCGCCGCCATCATGCCGAAGGCAAAGATCAGCCCGGCGACCATGACCTCCACCAGGGTAAAGCCCCGCCGACCCGCATGTCGTCGCACATTACTGATAGGCACGAATGGCTCCATTGAAGGGAACGTCGACTACCCAGAAATTCGCCTGAAATCGGGCGTCCTGCTGGTCCTGTTGATTCGATGTCGTCGTCTGGCAGTTCTTGTGGATGTCTTCGATCGTCGCGTCGTCACGGGCCACAAAGAGGCGGAAATTTGTGCCGGCGCACTGTGCATCCTGAATCGCCTGGCCCGTCGTATCGAGGATCCGTCCGCTGGGGGAAAAACAGAGCCACTGCTGGGTGCCTCCCCCGGCCTGCGACGCGATCCCGGTCATCTCCATGTCGCCCGAGACCTCCGCGACCGTGAAGGATTCGACCTCGACTCCGTTGTCGGTGTCGATGCTCTCGCAACTGCGCGCCACCGGATCCGTCCTGTACAGGGTGATCGTCCCATCGTCGGTAGAGGGATCGACGTTTGCCAGAACGACCTGTCCGGAGCTCATGGCCTGATTGCGCGCCTTTCTGAACGCATTCGCCATCGTACGAGCCACTTCCCGGGCATCCGCTCGCCGGAGGGCCCCTCCGATAGCCGGCGCCGAAATCGCCGCGAGGATGCCCACAAGCGTCACCGTGACCACCAGTTCGATCAGAGTAAATCCGGCGGCCATCCCTCGCCTCGGGGGCTGTGAAGTCTCCGTATTTTGACGCATCATATCGTCTTCAGCTCCGACAACAGAAATCCGGCCAATTACGGATGCAAGATAGAGTCCAGCACGATTTCCCCGGGACGCCCCGGACAACCGGGCGGATCACCGGCACTTTGTGGGCTCAAACTATGATATTTCTATCGAGCTATGAAGAAATTTCATAGTTGGGCCCGGCCGCACCTGCAATCGGCGAATTTGCGCTGCCGACAGACAGGACCTACAAATATGAGCGTTGTTTCACCCTGTCGACCGATGATGGCTCAATGTACCGAGTGCCGGCGAAATACCTTTCTTCCGTAGCGGTATGTATCGCCGCCAGCCTGGTCGCGCTGGCGTGGACGTTGGCCCCCACATCGGCTCGAGCCGCGGAGTGGCGCCTACGGACCTACAGCCTCGGCCGAGCCACCCAGACGGCGACCTCCTTCGGCCACATCGCCGACGAGCGCAGCTTCACCCAGGGCCTGACCATCTCCGCCTACGATCTCCTCGAGGATCAGTCCGGCTCGCTGAACGCCTACGCGGACGCCTACTACACGACCGACTTTGGAATCGGTGCGGCGCGCCGCAATCGTGCTCAGTTCCAGGATAACTGGAATGCCGCGACCCTTCGGGTCGGGTATCTCTCCTGGCAACCGATCCGAGCCGTCCAACTCCGAGCCGGTCGACAGACAAGCCTGGGCCCCCTGGCGGCCACCGACTTCGATGGGTTCAGACTCCGACTCTCACCGGCACTCGACGACGACACACGAGCCATCGTCGGGGGATATGCCGGGCGAGACGTCGAATGGACCTCGACGACCTACGACTCCGACACCGATGACGTCCAAGGGATCCCCGCATCGGCCCGACTCGACGGCCCGTTTTCGAAGGCGTCCGGATGGGTCGCCGGGGGGAAACTCGGCCTTCGCTGGGACGCGCCGCGACGTTCCGGAAACGTCACCTTCTCGTATCGACGTCGCTGGCGCGCCTCGTCGGCCGCCCTCGCTCCCGAAGCCGGCGAACTGGCGACACGAAACGACCGATGGATCGGCTCGGAACGCTTCGGTGTCGCCGCCGATGCCACACCCCACAGGCGGTTCAATCTCTCCGCCCAGGCCACCTATCACACGTTGCTCGGCGCCATCGATCGAGCGGGCGTCGACCTCGCCTGGGAGGTCCCAAAGCTCGACTCGACGGCCGCCCTCGGGGTCGAGCATCGTCGCCCCTGGTTTCACGCATCCAGCATCTTCAACCTCTTTGGCGCTCAACCCCATCAGGGGGTCTGGGGGCAATGGGAGCTTGAGGCTGAACAGCTCAATACCGAATTTGAAGCCCGAGGATGGGGACGCGTCTACTACGGCCAGGCGGCTGGAAGCCGCCCGCTTCTGCCGGGCAAGGCCCTCGATTTGCAGGAACGGCGCTGGGGTGGTGCGCTGGGTCATACCACCGAACTATTCGGTCCCGGTCGACTGTGGCGCTGGCATACGGAAGTGAGCCTCGAGACCGCCGCAACCGAACCCGGCGGAGAACACCTGCTGGTCGACACCGAGCTGAGAATGCCGGTCTTTCCGGAAAAGCTCGCTCTCACCGCCCGCGCCCTGGGCCTCTGGGCGAGCCCCGAAGACGCCACCGACCAACGAGGATGGGCGGCCACCTGGGTCGTCAGTGCCGATATCCCCGTCAGCGACTTCGGCACCGCGAGGGTCATCGCCGAGACGACGCACGGCACCCTCCGCCAGGCGACGACGAGCCTCTTTGGCACCCTCGACCTCGAGTTCTGGCCGTGAAGAGACTCGAACGCATGGCTGCCGCTTCATCCCTCGCCGGGGCCTTGCTGATCGTCGGCCTCGCCGCGGACACCTCGTCGAGCAGCGCCTCCGAGCCCGATTCCAAACCCCCGAGCTCATCCTCCGAAGTCCCCTTTCCGACCCTCGAAAACAGCTACTCCCCCGACGCTGGGACGGACCACGAATCCGACGAATCCGAAGGCTCTTCCGACAAAAACCAGTCAGATGCCGAAACCGCGTTGATGCCGGACAACCACGACGTCGCCTGGCTGCAACGCCACGGTTCTATCGCCCGGTCTCAGGGGGCCAGTTGCAGCGAATGCCACACCGAACGGGACTGTGCCTCGTGTCATGACGAACAGGTGGCTGCGCCCTTCAGTGTCCACCCGCCGAACTTCGATACCCTGCACGGCGTCGATGCGCGCGCTCGAGGGTCCTCGTGTGCGGAGTGTCACTCCCTGACGAACTTTTGTACGGATTGCCACATTCGCTCCGAGATCACGATGCGACCCGACGCATCACCGCCCGCGCGCCGAAGCGTCCATCCCGACGGCTGGAGCGATCCCGACAACCCGGACAATCATGGCGTGAAAGCACGTCAGCGCATCACCGAATGCGTCAGTTGTCATACCGAGGATGACTGTGTGAGCTGCCATACCGAGATCGATCCCCACCCTCCGGAGTTTACCCTGAACTGTGGGCGCTGGTTGAGAGCCGACCCACGTCCCTGCGCAAAGTGTCACGGGGACCTGAGCCGGCTCGAGAGGTTGTGCCGGTGACGACGGTTCAGTCCTCGTCGAGGTCATCGCCGATGAGATCGCCGAGCGTGCCGAATCCGCCGGACCCCGACCCCGTCTCCGAATGCGACGTGGGAACGGACTCGCCGTCGTCGCCGCCTTCACCCTCGGAGCTGCCACCTTTGACCGACAGCGCCATCTTCTGCTCGGCGGTATCGATGTCGATCACCTTCGCCGACACGGTCTCACCGGGCTCGTAGGTGCTGTGGGGAGTCTCCCCGCCGGCGAGGTCCATTTCACTGCGCGGAAGCAGTGCCGTGATGCCAGAGGGCAGCCGAATAAACGCCCCGAAATCCTCGATGTTCTCGACGGTCCCCTGAACCTGCGTGCCCTCGGGATAGTCGTCTTGGACCGAATCCCAGGGATCGGCCTGGATCGCCTTCATGCTGAGGCTGATCCGTTTTTCGGTCAGATCGATATCCTGGATCTCGACCTCGACCTTGTCGCCCGGGTCGACCACTTCGCCGCCATCACGGACGTATTCGGTCCGGCTCATCTCGGAGACGTGGACCAACCCCTCGACGTTCTCCAGGATCTCCACGAACGCCCCAAAACTGGTCGTCCGCGTGACCGTGCCCTCGACGGTCTGGCCGATGGCGAACTCCTCGTTGACCTTCTCCCAGGGGTCCTGAATCGTCGCTTTCCGGCTCAGGGCGATCTTGGGCGTATCTTCGCCCTGGCGCTTTTTGATCTCGAGGACTTCGACCTCGATCTCTTCGCCCTGGTCGACGATATCCGAGGGCTGATCGACGTATCGGTGGCTCAGCTCGGTGACGTGGACCAGACCTTCGACCCCGCCGATGTCGACGAAGGCCCCGAAGTCGGTCGTGCGCGTCACCACCCCGGTGACGACCTGACCTTCCTCGAGTTTCTCCAGGGTCTCTTCGGCGGCCTGCTTGCGCTCCTCGCGCAGCAGATCGGCCCGATTTACGACCACGGAGCGTCCGCCATCGCGGACCTCTTTGACCAAAAAGCGATAGGTCGCACCGACGTGGGGATCCTTTTCTTCGGTATACCCCAGCTCGATGCCGCTGATCGGGCAAAAGGCGTCGACTCCGTGGACTTCGACTTCGAATCCACCCTTGTTCGTTCCGGTGACCTTACCCTCGACGGGGACGCCGTTTTTCTGGGCGTCCCGAAGCGCCTCGATGCTGCCGTCGCTGCCGGCGAGCTGGTCGCCCAGAAAGATCTCGTCGCCGGCGATCTCGGTAATGTAGAAGGAACGCTGCTCGCCTTCTTCGACCTCGAGGTTGCCCTCTTCATCCTCGAATTCCCGCCGCTTGGCGATGCCCTCGGTCTGGGGGTCGAGTTGAACGAAGACGTTTCGAGCGCCGACCGACAAGACGGTCCCTTCGACTCGATCGCCGGTCGAATAGGCGCGCCGCTCGGGCTGACTGGAGTCACTGCCCTCGAACATGGCGGCGAACTCTTCGGTCGTCGCATCTTCGCCGCCGGCACCGAGTTGTTTCTCGAGTTCGTCGGGCTCGACGACCGGGGCTTCGGGCGGGTCGTCCAGGACCTGTTCGGGCTCGCCGGAATCGTCATCCGATGTCTCCGGGGTCTGCCCGCCGGACTGCTCAGATGATGGCGACTCCTGCCGAGCCTCGGACTGGTCGGAGGATTCGTCCTCGGACGATTCCTCTTCGTTCTCGGTCTCCTCGTCGGATTCGGCCTCCTGTCGCCGGGCCTCCTGCATGTCGACCTCGCGTCGCCGCGGATCGGGCTCGGATTCGTCGGAATCGTCGTCCGAGTCTTGCGCCTCGCCGGAAGCCTGTCCGGGCATGCCCTCCGTCATGCGAGCCACCCGAACCTTTTCGCCCGGGTCTTTCGACGACTCGTACGGCTTCTTTTTTTCGGGCTCGGCCTCTTCCTCTTCGATGGTCCGCTTGACGGCCGTGTCCTCATTGTCTTGGCTTTTCTCTTCTTGGTCGTTGTCCTTCGCCATGTCCTTGGAGCCTCGCAGGGTCGAACGTAGCTGGCGTTCGCGTCGAGTTCGACGAATTCGGTTTGAACCGAATGTCTTCGAACGGAAATTCTTTGAACAAGGTAGCAGGCTGCGCGTCAGATGGGTGCAGCCTCCGGGGTTCCGGTTGAACGGATCCCTGCGTATAACAACCCCCGCGCGGGATCAACTCCTCCCATGCCCCCTGATGACGACTCACATACCGAGGGCGACGACGATACGTCGACGGAGATCCGCTGGCCCATCGCCGCAGGTCTGGCCGGCAGCCTTCTCCTGCACGCATTCATCGTCTTCGTCGGCCCGATGCTCTCGGCGATGCTCCCGGATCTGACCCCTCCCGTCGAGTGGACCCGCGCACCGCAGGAACTCGAGATGATCGGCTCGTTCGCTCCGGACCGCACCGCCCGGACGGAGCCCGATTCCTCGAAAAAACAGAGCTCTCAGCCCGAACGCCAGGTCAGTGAACAGTTGGAGACCGAAGAGGGGCCCGAGGCCTTCGAGAAGGCGTTCGAACCCGACGAGTCGAACCAACTGGCAGAGCGTCCGAATGAACCCGCCGCGAAACCGAGAAACGTCGGAGAGACCCCTGCCGATTCGAACCGGCCCCCATCGGCTGAGCCGGATCTTCCCGAGCTAGACCGCGCCGGACCATCGAACCTCCCGGATCTCTCCGGATTCGCGCCGGGCAACGCCCTGATGTCGGCGCTGATTCGAATGAAACCTCTGCGCGGCCAGCCCTACGAATCCGAAGCCACACGTCTGCTTCAGCGACTGCCCGACTACCACATTCTCGCCGATGCGAGCGGTGTCGAACCCACGCGAGTCATCGACTCGTTCTTCATGGCGTCCTCGAACCCTCGATACATTCAGCGGACCTTCCTGGCGATCCGTCACAATCGTTCCAAGCCGGAGATTCGCCAAATCCTGGACCGCCGGTATCCCGACCCGCCGCCCTGGGACACCGTCGCCGGCATGCCCCGCCGCGCCCTCATCCCGAATGTCGATGGCTACCGCGACGACCGCAATATCCTGCTGGCCGATGATCAGACCCTGGTCGTCGCGCGCGACCAGTGGCTGGACACCCTGCTCGGCGAATCCGACGATGCGCCGATGCTCGAGGCCCTGAGACACGTCCACGAAACCGCTGAAGACGACCAGACCATCGCTTTGCTGAGCGCCACCGGCCTTCGCTATCGCATCCCGGGGCTGCGTCCATTGACATTCGAGTCGGTCCGGCTGGCGATCCGCGACCCCGAAGCGCCGACCCTTAAAGTCGACCTCAAGCTTCCGTCTGCCACCGATGCGCAGGATTTCGTCGATGCCTGCCCTCGGATGCGGGATTCGATCAAGCGGGCCATCCCCGGCTCCTACCTGATCGGCCTGGACGCCCTGGTCGATCGGCTGACTTGCCGCGCCGAGGGCAACTACGCTCACGTGAGCGCGACGTACCAGCCCGAGCAGATGCGCCGGCTGCTGAACCTGGCCACCATGGCCATTCCGCACCCTCCGTCCCTGGCCCGGCTTCCGGCGCCTCCCGCAGCCCGAAGTGAAGACCGACAGTAAGGCTCTTTTTATTCTGCTCGTCGGGTTTGCTAGGCTTCGGTGGCACAGTCCATCAGACCGATCTCTCTACATGGGGATGGATCGATGAGCAGACAGTTTCGACTGGTCGCCTTCGCTGCCGCCGGGCTCCTCTCTGTCAGCGCGTGTACGGAGAGCGACGTTCCGGGTGGCTCCCAGTCGATGGATGCCTCCATCGACGCGGACGCACAGACAGACCCAGACATGTCGAAGGAGGATGCTGCGGATGTATCCGGCGACGGAGACACCTGGTCGTGGCCGGATGTCCCTGATGAAATCGAACGTGGACCCGAAGAATGGACGCAACTGGAGGGCTTTTACGGCGGAGAGCTCGTCACTGTCATCGACGAAAACGTCATCGCCCGCACTCAGGACGAACAATTCCGCTACACTACTGGAGAGGGCAGATGGCAGTCCGTCTCGGACCTTCCACTGGCTGCTGCCACCGATGGTTCATTCGGCGAAGGGGAGACATACGCCGAGACCGACGATCATCGGTATCTCCTGGGCTCCTTCGACGATGATTTCGAGACCGACTTGCTCGAGAGCCCTCGTGGGAGCACCGAGTTCCAGAAGATTCCACTCCCGGACGTCGACCACGCGATGTCCCTGCACACGGTCAATGACCAGTTGATTCTATTGAACAGGGGCGGTGACGCCGGAGTTGAAGGAGACTTGCATCGCCTTACAGACACTGGAACGTGGGAGCGAATCACGCCCGGAGGTCGCTTCGGTCTCGGTCCCCCGCCCCGCATCACGGCGAAGGCTGGCCTGCTCGTCTCTCCGGACTTCTCGAACCAGGAGACGACCCTCCAGGTCTCGACCGATACGGGACAGAGCTGGAGAGACCTCGGCGAGAATATCCGATCGTTTCGCCGCTACAACTCCTGGGCAGCCTTCGACGGCAAGCTGTACGCGCGAGTCCCCTACAACTCACCGGCCGAGGGCGGCGTCGAGCCGGCGATCGTCGAACTGAATCACCGGCCCGAAGTGAGACGGCTCGGCCTCCCTTCGCAGGGACTCTCCAACGTCATGGAGGGCGGTCTCTTCACCCTCGACGGCTCCCTCTACGGAGTCGGCTCCCGCGGGACGATCTCAAAGATCGACGTCGACCAACGGGAGGTTAGCGTCGTCATGGATCGGCCGTTGCAGTGGCCACTCGGTGCAAACCCGCAAAACCTCATGAGTTCTGGAGATACACTGTATCTCGAAGTCTCTGGACCCTCCTCTGAGGAGAGTGTTCTGACATGGACACCCGGCCAGGATCGATGGACATTCGCCTCGGTAAATGAAACGTCGGCCCTGCGTCTGCACGCAAATGAAGGGCACCTCTGGGGCTATGCCGGGTCGATGCGATCGTGGCAGCCGTCGTCGAGTCAATGGAATTCGGCGACCGAGACAGCCAGTCTGGACGCAACGTCCCGGTTGGTCGCCGCTGGTCCTGCGATGTTCCGCCGCAACCAACCCGATAGCGAACTCGAGATCTGGTGGCACTCTCGGGGATGGCGGGCGACCGGCCAATTTGAGACGCCCGAATCCGACGATTCGACCGACTCGACACCTCAAAAGTTCGGGTACCTCGAAGACGCCGATGTCTTCGAGGACGGGTTCATCCTCGGGTTTACTCGGGTGAACCAATTCTTCGGCGGATCCGGGCCCGACCCGGACGAAGACGACCCGAATGAGCCGGCTCCGCTGGGAGCGGGCCTCTACAAGTGGAATCCGGCAAACAACAACGTATTTCGATTCAAATACAACGCTGATCCCGACGGCGAGCGTCCGGGAATTCGGAGCGTCACTGCCCACAACAGTGATATCTGGGTCTCCGTCTCGCCGCTGACAAACCCAGCCAGACGGGATCCATCGACTATCTATCGCATTCGAGATGGCCGATGGAGCCAAATTTCGACCGATGGGCTAAACCAGGTCCGAGGGATACAGTCTCACGACGGAGAGCTCTACGCGGCGATCTCGGACACATCCAAAGACATCGACTCCTTTGTCCGCTGGTCGCCTTCGGAGCGGAGGTTCAAGCCGCTCGACAAGGCGGCCGAAGACGGGGTCCGCTACCGCAAACTGACGTCTCAGGGACCCCTGGCGGTCTCATCCACGGGTTACTTCCTGCACCAGGGTGACACAGAGGGTTGGAAACAGATCGCCGAGCCCATCCCCGGAACTGACTCGCGGATTGAAACCGTCGCCGTCGACCGAGCTACCCTCAACGTCGGCTTGGCCGCAGGTGGAGTTTGGTCGATAGGCATACAGCAACGATGATCGTTGCGGACGGAATGTCACGGTGGTAGATTGGGCGCTCTAACCCGTTAAATGGGCATCTTCATGGGAGGGAAAGATGGCGGACCGAATCGATTCGAATGCACGACGACGTTCTGTCGCCGACGACTCATCTCGCTCGAGCGACGCGTGTAGCTCGGCCCGGAGTTCGGCGGCCGAGAGGTCCTCTGCCGAGATCGAGCCTCGCACATGGCCCGTCGGTTCGAACGGGTCGGAACGACTGCAGTCGGTGCTCCGCCACGGCGGATCCCAGGATTCCGACGATCCGGGATTTGGCGAATTATTTGAAAGCCTTGGCTCGGATCTGCGCGATCCCACCTCGAGCTGGAACGAGGCCTCGGATGCCCTGCGACTCGGTCACCTCAAATACATGGGCCCCGGGGACCTCGCCACGCTGGTAGGGAACCGTCAGCGACTTGCATCGGAGATAGAGTCCGCGCTCACCGCCGGGTTTCCCGATAAATCCGCCGACGACATCGCCCGGCGTGTCACCCAGCTCACCGGACAGATGGAATCCTTGTTTACGGCCCGAATTCGGACCACGATCGCTGGTCGAGCCCGGCAGACGATCAATGTGGCTCGCCGTCCCTTCGAAGCCATCGCTCAAAACAAAGAGAGCAGACGGACCTTTCTGGCCACCGTCGCCTGTGCATCGAATGACCCCGGGGTCGTGTCGAATCGACTCGCCTCCCTTGGGCTCCCGGAAGACACCTGTGAGGAGTTGGGGCGAACGCTGGCTGGAATCAGCGGAGAAGACGCGATCGCTTCCCTGCACGCCGGGGAGCCCGGGCCGACCATCGACGGCTGGTTTTCCGATGAGGGGACCTACGACCGCGCAGACCGGCTCTTGAAAGAGGCGCTCGGGCGACAACTGAATCATCTGGACGAACTCGATGACGAGGCGAGACGCAGCGCCTTTGAGAAGCCAGATTCGTTTTCCGGGGGGCTGTCAGAGGACGGCGACATCCTGACCCGGGCCGACTTTGCCATCGCCCGCGAATCGGTGTTCCGGCAATTCGGACTCGACCCGACCCGGTCCCGCGAGGACGACCCCGTGCGGGCCGGCGCCTCGGCGATCCTCGCCGAAGCAATCGACGAGGCCGAAGAACATGAAGATCGACGAGCGTTCAATGATAGCGTCATCAACGCCGGATGGAGCCTGATGACCGTGGGGACCGGCACCGTAGCAGACCTCACCTCGCTGGGCGCTGAAACGGCCATCAAAGCAGGCCTGGCTCAAGACGAACTCCAACGCACTCAACTCGCCCATCAGATTGGTCTCGCGGGCGAAGCGGCGATCGCCGGAGGTGAAGGGGAGGTGGCGTCGGTCGTTGCAACCGGCGTCGCCGCCGCGCTCTTCCCCGATTCCGACTCGGGGATCTTGGCGTCATTCGTGGAAAGCCAGATGAAGGAGGTCGCCAAAACAGCAGTCGGCGACATGGCTCGCGCCCGGGCCGAACGACGGGTACGTGACCGCCACCGAGGCGCTCACCTCGACGACTGACCTCCTTCGTCGACGACGATGTTACGGACGCTTGGCGAGGTCGGTGGCGGACTGGCGAATCCCCTCGCGCAACCGCGGGTCGCTCGAGTCTTCGACAATCGGCTCGACCGCTTCGGCGAGCCTCCGAGGAAGCTCGGGGAACAGCTCTCGGTATTCCTGCTCGTCGAAGAAGCCTCTGTCCACCAGGTAGTCGAGCCAGCGACCCAGGACCTTCACAAAGATCCCTTCTCGATATCCGTCGCGAAACTGACGTTCCGAAGCGCTGCGCACAAAGTCGGCCGGGGCCGTGGCGGAGAAGGCGAGCCGGCCCTGCGAGACGAGCGGAGCTTCCTCCTCGACCAGATGCCGATAGAAGGCCTCGAGTTCTTGGAACGCCAATGTCGCCGTCGAAAGTGACCACCCCTTCGTCAACAACGTTCCCCAGAGCTCCGCGGCCACCCGGGTGGCGACATCCATCATTTCGTCGGGCACATCCGCATCGACCTGTTCGGGCTCGACTCGGGAGGAAACCGAGGCGTGATCCAGAAGTTCGCGGATTCCATCTCGACGCGAGGGGTCAACCACCTCCGACAGCCGTTCGAAGAGTTCGTCGGTGCCGTCTTCATCTCGAACCGCCTCGCCGACCGCCAGAGTAATCGCGGACCACGCATATTCGGACTTACCGCCGAGAAGCTCCGGGTTGTCCCGAACGCCCGGCCATTCTTCGATCATCGGCTCCACCAACGGATCGGCCTCGCCGTGGTACATCACCATATCGAGAGCCGCGGCGACGACCTCGGGACTCTGGTGGAAGAGAGCCGGAAGAATTGCGATCTCTTCGGGCGGCGGAGAGACTCCATCGACCAGATATGCCTGGACCAGGCGCCACTGGAGCCTGGCGAGCTCCGGTTTGACGGCGTCGGACCGTTCGGCTCGCATCTTTTCGAGTAGTTCTCGATACCGACTGCGATCCTCGGCCGTCTCGCATGCCGTCCACAGACGGTTGGCGAACTCAAACACGTGTTCCGGGTCGAAGTCCTCACCGCTGTCGACCAGCCGGTCGGCCAATTCAAACTTGTGATCTAGATCCGAGGACTCGAATCGATCCCACAGCTCGTTCCATTCCTGAAGCGCCTGTTCAAGTTCCGCATCGATTTCCGGCTGTCCTTGCTGACCACTCATGACTTCTCCTGTGTGGGGAGGCTGATATCAAAAAAATCGACGAACCCGCCGAGGTGTCAACACCTTACCGTCCGCCAATTTGACAACGGACTCGAGCGCAGTACGGTCGTGATGGTCGAATGCTCTTGGTTGATGACCCTCGAAAGAAGTGATGCCCATGCTGACGATTTCGAACGCTCGCCCGTGCTGGTCTGTCGCCGCCCTGAGTGCACTTTCGGTCTTGCTGCTCGCTCAGCCGATCGCGGCCCAGGAGGAGCCAGCCGACGAATCGAATGCGTCGGCGCCGGCGGAGGAACAGCCTGCAGAGACGAGCGACGATGAAGATACCATCGACGACGATCTCGACGTCGTCGCCAGCGACCGACCCGGATTCACCGACAGCAGTGTTGTTCTGCCACCCCAGTCCTTCCAACTCGAAGCCGGCGCGTCGTTCGACGTGATGGATCAACAGACCAGCTTCGACCCGCTCAATATCGTCGCCAGATACGGGGTCGTCGAGTTATTCGAGCTTCGCCTTGGAGTAAATGCCCTGGGCGTCGACGGCGTGGGCAACGCGGCCACCGCCACCGATGTTTCTCCGGTCTCCGATGTGACACTTGGCGGAAAGGTCGGAGCCCAGCTCAGCGACATGGTCTCACTGGGAGTGCTTCCGTACGTCTCCGCCAACGAGGTGTCCAGCGACGTCGCCGTGTCCGGGGGGGTCAACGCGCTGCTCGATCTCACTGCGGGAGAACCCCTCTCACTGACATTCAATCTGGGAGTCGCCAACATCGAAGACAGAGATGGCAACCGTGGGTTCGAGACCTCGGGCGGGATGAGCCTGAACATCGGGATCATCGATGATCTCGACGCCTACTGGGAACTGTACGCAATCCTGCCCCCGGAGCAGGACATCGGCATCTACACGGATGGGGGCGTCATGTATCGGCTCACCGACACCCTTCAGGTCGACGCCTGGATCGGCGTGCAGATCCCCGACGCATCGAGCATCATCGGTGGCATCGGCGTCGCCTACAGGATTTAGAATCCGCATCCGTCGACGTCACTCCGAGGTGGCGGTCGGCGGGCCGGAGTCGACCCAGGGCCACATCGTTCGGTCGACGTCACAGGCCCACGCGAGGCCCGAGTCACAGGCCCGGCCTACGAGGCGGTTGGACCATTCTGTGCTGCCGGACCGCCACGCCAACAGACCACGCCACATATCGAAGGCAGCCGACGCCCATGCGATACGCTCCTGCTCGATTACCTCGGAGCCCGCGCATTCGGTCATGCGGCGCTCGAACTGCCCGCTCACGGCGGTTACTGCGTTGGCCATGCGCACGAAATCCCCGGAGCTGTCCAGGGTCGTAGACATGGTGGGCCGAACGACATCCGCTCCCCGGGTCAGACAATTACGGTCGGGTTGTTTCAGCGTGAGGGCTTCGCCGGGCAATTCGATGGGCGCCACCGCCTCTTCAGAGTTCCCTCCCAACTCCAGCCGAAGGCCGGCCCAGGTTTCACCGCCCGCCGAGACGCGTCGTACCGTCGCCTGACCGGCTACATCATCGACACGGCCGGCGACATCCTCGACCATTCCTTGGACCGGTCCGGACGTCATCTCGCGGAGGACCCCGACGAGCGAGTTCAGTTCATCGGTTGGGAACGACGGCGTCACGCCCTCGTCCACAGCAGTTCGCCCCGCCCGCGTACGCGTTGCCGCCATGTCGACCCGAATTCCAGTGGCCTCGGTCCCACCGTCGACCAGTATGGCGAGGTCTTCGAAATCAGCCGGCCTCTGCCGCTGCGAATCGGTGTTGAAGTCACCCGGATTCGCCTTCAGTGCAAGCGACCAGCCCTGACTCTGCGATGAACTCCGAACCGATCGAAACCAGACGACACTCTTGATGTATCGTTCTATCTGATGGAACTGCAGGAGCCCTCCGTAGACCGCCACGGCTCCATCGTGCGTCATGAAGGCCTGTTTGGCCGGCGTCTCGCGCACCCCTCGGGCGTCCGGGTCATAACGAGCCCGGTCGTCCAGCGCTTTGCTCCAGCCAAGCTCCATCCACTCGCCGATCACAAACTCAGCGCGCACGTACGATTCATGCGACACGAGTCGGAACCGCTCAGGTGCTCCCAGATGCTGGCGAAGACTTTCGGCCAGCGCCTCGACTCGCCCACGCTGGGCCGGCACCAAAAGCCGCCCCCAAAGCGGCGCGGGGGAACCGAGGGCCGGACAGGGTAACCCGGCATCGATGCACGTCATCCATGGAGTATGGGCCGGTGATTCGACCATCAGGTAGGCGGCACGGTCGGGGTCGAGTGCCTCGAGTTGAATCTCGCGACCGACGTGCGACGCGACCCATCCGGATGCCGTGTCGGAGACCGAGCCGCCGATCAATTCCAACCGATTCCGCATGGTCGACCAGGCCGAGGGCCGAACCTTGAGCACGAGGCTTTCGGTGTCGTCCAACACGTAGTCTTGCATCGGCCAGGCATCGTAGACCTTCTGATTACCCTCCTGGTCGGTTTCGCCCGAGGCGTTGCGGACCGCATCGCCTTTACCGTCCGGCGAAGATGAGAATTCCTGCATGGCCGTACACCCGACCAAAGACGCGAATAGGATGCTCGCGCTCAACGCAAAGACCCACCGAGAGTGTCGCATGATGATCCCGTCCAGGTGACGCCGGGACCCGCCATGGCGAGCGTTTCGCACAAAACTCGCGCGGGTCCGGGGCTGAGTTTATTACATCCGTGTCCTTCAAACTTCGACACAGAATGCCCCCGGACAAACCAAACGGAGGTCCCGTCAATCGCGGCGCAGCAGCCGCAGGATCGGGCTGAGACGGATCTTGCCACCGCTGGTTCCCCCGAGCAGGTGCCAGCCGAGCGCCCACCAGAAGAAGGTCACAGCCAGCAGTACCATGGCGATCCCGATCAGAGTCATGCCCGAGATCCCGAAGATCTGAAGCTCGTACTGTCGGAGAATCAGCGTGGCACTGATGGCCATTCCCGAGGCGATCACCCCCAAAAACAGACGGGTGCCGAGGATGTTCAGAGAGTCACCCAGTTCATCGAGCGACTCGTTCCGGACGGTGATCTCAAGATTACCCCCCTCCAGGTCCATCAACACTTGATCGAGCTGCTGGGGGACCTGTTGAACAAACCCCGAAAATCCCATTGCCGAGTTCATGATGCCCTTGACGACGTTCTTGGCCGAGAACCGGTGCATGGCGAGTTCTCGGGCGTAGGGCATCCCCGTCTCCATGATGTCGAGGTCCGGTTTCAGCCGGCGCATGATCCCCTCGATGGTCATGGCGGCCTTGGTCAGCCGAGCGTAGTTGGCGTTCAGACGAATCCGGTGGCGCTGAGCGGTGTCCATCGCCTGCTGCACGAATTCCGAGACGTTGACCTCTCCGAGGTTCGAGAAGAGATACTCGTCGCGCAGCTCGGTGATGTCGGCCTTGAACTGACGCAGGTTCACCCGGCCGACTGGATACCCCATCCGCAACAGCGTCCGGGCGATCCCGTCTTCGTCGCCGGTCAGGATCGTCAAGACGAGGTCGATCAGATCGTCTTGTTGGCTGGGCGAGAGACTGCCCACGAGACCAAAATCGATGAAGACCAGCGTGTCGTCATCCTCGACGATCATGTTGCCCGGATGGGGGTCCCCGTGAAAGAACCCATCGTACAGAACCATCTCGACCATCGCATCGAGCAGCGTCTCGAGCACCCGCTCGGCTCTGGGTGTTCCCCCCTCGACCTTGCCCAGCTTCGTCCCCTGCACAAACTCCATGGTGAGGATCTCTCGGCAGGTCAGATCCTGATAGACCTCGGGGACCCGTACACGGGGCTCGTCGGCGAAGTTCTCCCCGAACGCTCGCATGTTTCTGGCCTCACGCTCGAAGTTCAGCTCCGAGAGAATCGCCGTCTCGAATTCCTCGACGATCGCCGTGGGCGTATACAGTTCCAGCTCCTCGATCGTCGCTTCGAGAAACCGTGCCAAGTAATAGAGGATGTCCAGATCGGACTGAATTTTCTCGAGGATCCCCGGTCGCTGGACCTTGATCACGCACACTCTGCCATCATGGGTCCGGGCCCGATGGACTTGCCCGATGCTCGCCGCCGCCAGCGGCTTCTCCTGCACCGAACTGAAGAGGGTGTCGATATCGTCGCCCAGCTTGTCCTCGATCTGATCGACGATCTCGTCGAATGCCAGCGGCGGGACCTGGTCCTGCAGCTTCTGGAGTTCATCGATGAACTCCGGCGGCATGATATCGGGACGCGTCGAGAGGACCTGTCCCAGTTTGACAAAGGTCGGTCCCAGATCCTCCAGGACGTTGCGAAACCGGACGGCGACCTCGGAGCGATCCTCTTCGGGGACCAGATCTCCGCCCGTCTCGAATTCGAGAAGCCCCTCGTCGTCGTCCTCGACGAATCGACCCAGCCCGGCGCTGCGGGCGAAGGCCTGAAAGCCGTGGCTGGTCAGAACCCCCGCGATCTCGCGGGCTCGCTGAATGTCATTGATTGCTGCCTTGACCGGTGAAACCATGGGGTCAGCACCCTGATGCCGTCGTATCTGCAGGAAGGCTCACTGTCGGAGGGGACATCGTAAGGGCTGGCCGCCACCGGGCAAGGAATGCGGATCGGGCCGCCTAGTCGACCCGGGCCTTTTTCGGATAGTTCTGGCGGACTTCATCGACCAGGTAAAACCTCTGGTCGGTCCGGTTCCAGGCACCGATGTGCCAGACCGCCCCCATTCCGCCGTCGAGTACGCGGGAGACCGGGGTCTCCGAGATCAATTCACCGTCGGCCCAGAGCCGAAAGGTCGCGCCGGCAGCGTCGAACCCATATGGATGCCAGACCCGAGCGACAAACACCATCGCCGCCTGCACGTTCTCATAAGAGACGACTTCGGGACCGACGCCCGAGACGCTCGTCGACTTGAGTTCTCCGTACCGACAATCCCACTGCCGGTCCGGGTTCCAACCTCGAGCGGCACAATCGACGGGGTCATGCCAACCGCTCAACTGGCTCGGGGGGAGGTAGCTGAGTGCATGGAGGTTGAGATCGACCCCGCGGCCGTACCCACGGTCGCCGGGAATCGAGTCGCCGGCGGTCTCCCAGGTGAGTTCGGCGTGGAGTTCGGCCTCCGGGGCGACCTCGATCTTTATTTCACGCTCGGAACATCCCTTCGCCCCGTAGTCATTGTAGGGCCAGACGACAATTCGATAGGTCCCCACGATATCGGGCACGATGTTCCAGTGATCCTCCGCCTGTTTTGATGAAATCCGCGCGGCACTTCCTCGCGGCGCCTCGACCAACTGCACGCGCACGTCATTGTGTGTCTCGACATGCATGTCGACGGTCTGGAACGGCTCGACCGTACCCTCCAACCGCTCCGCCCAATCGGACGCCCCCGGCTCCGATCCCGAGGCGTCGGAATCCGGGGCCCGGCGGAGATGAACCGTCGGCTGCCCGAACCCGGAATCACAATTCAGCTCATCGGCCTGCACTTCCAGACGCGTCGTCGGATCTTCGATCTCCCGACCGTCGGCTCGTTCGACGACCCGAAAGGTCAGTGGCACTTCCCGGTAGCCGGTCTCGACCTTGGATACGTCCAGGGCGAGCTTCTGCAATTCGCCAGCCGGCACGTTCACGGCGTCGTATCCTCGAATCGCCCCCTCATCCCCCGGGGTTTGGTCGACCCAGCTCAGGTCCAACCCGTCGTGGTCCTTCAAGGACGGAAGACGGATCTGGCGGTCGACATTTCCACAGTTTCGGATCGGTATTTCCACACGTGTCGGTGCATCTGCGTCGACCTCCAACGTCCCCGCGTCGACCGTCGGAGGACTCGTCAGGCAGGAGACGTCGGGCTGCAGTTCAATGTCGAACTCCTGGGTCCACCCGGAATGGACCTTCAGACGGAAACCGGCGTCGACCTTCAGATGGAACGTCGCCGGTTCAAGCGAAAACCCAAAGCGCGGCGAATGGGTAAAATCGAACTGGAGCGATTCCCTAGGGCCGACGACGGTGCCGGCCAGCGAGTCCCCGTCAGCGACCGACCACGGCTCGTACCGATGGGCGGCGTGGGCGCCCTGGATACGAGCGGCCTCCACCGTGATCGGAGAGACGCTACAGTTTTCCAGGGTCAACGCCTCCGACACCTCGGGCAGATCGTCCGACGAATTGATCCGAAGTGCGAGATTTCCCCGGGGTCCCGAGGACATGTCGGCCCCGGAAAGGCTGAAGGGCAGGTCGCTTTCACACTCGTTTTGGATCGGCTGACACGCGCCGTTCGAGCATCTCTCGTTGGTTCCGCATTCGGTGACCTCGTAGCCGCTCCCCTGCTCATTGCACCGCTCCAACCCCTCGGAGACGCACCGATTTGGCTGGCCGGGATCACAGACCGTACCGACCTGCGGCCCATTCGGCAGCGGGGGCAGGTTGCATCCGCAGATGCCCCATGCGCTCACAAGGACCACGCTCGCCCCGAGCAGTATGTGGCGAAGATCGGACACGTTGACTCCTGGCTCGAAAGAGCCGTTCGACATCCTGTTAGTCTAGACGTTTGGCGCCCCGTCGTCCATTCCCGGCCGGACCGAGCAGGGCGATACCGTCAGAAGCGGGCGTTGATACCCAGGGTCGGGATGATGGGGAGTCCTCGCAGCGGTGCCGATTCGGTAAAGTCGTAGTTGTACTGACGCCCCTCGGGATTCGTCGCGTTGTAGACGTTTATGATGTCCAGGTAGATGCCCAGCTTCCATTTGTTGAAGACGAAGGTCTTGTCGATGCGGAGATCGAGTTGATGAAAGGGGCTTTCGCGCACCGAATTTGTGGCTCCATTGACGGGCAGATAATCATTGCTGTCGGCATCGTAGACGCTGTCGACGACGGGCGTGCGAGGGTTGCCGCTGACCACGCGAAACCGCGCCGATATATCGATATTCCAGGGGAGATTGTATCCGGCGACCAGTGTGAGGTTGTGGCGTTGATCGAATTCGAAGGGCTCCCATTCCGACTGCCCTTCGTTGCGTCGCTGCGACCAGCTCAAGGTGTAGGCGAGCCAGCCGAAGAACTTGTTTGCCGGCGCATGACGAATCAACAGCTCCCATCCCCAGGCACGCCCCTCCCCTCGGTTGTCAAAGACCAGCGGCGCGGCCTCACCGCTCGACTCGTCGACCGTCACGCGGTCGGTATTTCGGACCAAGTCGTCCAATGACTGAAAAAACAGCGTCGTGTCGATCGTCAGATAATCCAGCGGCTCGATCTCGACGCCCGCCGAGTACTGAGTCGCCTCCTCGTAGGTCAGATCCGGGTTGCCAAAGGTGTCGTCGGTTGCCCCGGGGTTTGGAGGCTGGTTGAAGAGGCCGACCCCTCCCTTGACGGTGACCATGTCACTGATGGCGTACCGAGCATTGAGCCGAGGACTGGCGGCGAACTCGTCGACATTGTTGTAATAGTCGACCCGGGCGCCGGGAATGATCTTGAGCCCGTCGACGGGCATCAGCTCGAGTTCCGCGTACACGGCGGGGTAGTAGACCGTCGAATCCTGGCCGCGAGCGACGGCCCCGGACTCGCCGACATTCGGCCCGGGGCTTCCACCCGCCCCCTCGCTTGAGCGCGGGAACTGGGCCGAAAAATCAGCCCACCCGGCCTGAATATCGAGTCCCGCGTTGAAATTCGCCTTTTCGGAGAAGTCCCAGCGAAAGTCGTTGCGAAACTGGAACTGGTTGAACTGGAGCTGAAAGAAAAGGTTGGAGGCGGCCCGAAACCCGAAGTCATTGACGCCGAATGACGCCATAAAATCATTCTCGACCTCGCCGGAATCTGGCCGCCACTCCCACTGGAACTGACCGCGGTAAAAGGAGTTGTTCAGGTTTAATGACGTCGACTGCACCTGTGCATTCCCCTGTGGTTCGTCCTCGTCAAACAGAACTTCGAATCGGTCGTCCGATCCGTAGACGAACCATTTGAGCGTGTGGTTGTCGTTGGGGTCCCAGTTCAGCCAGGCTTGGAAGTCGTAGTAACGAGGCGCAACGCCCAGATCGACGGAATCCTCGGGCAGCACGGCCGGCAAAATGGCGTCGATGTAGCTACGGCGCGCCGAGGCCGCAAACGAGACCTCGTCGGAGATGGGTCCTTCGACCTGAGCCGTCACATCGAGGGCGTCGATCTCGGCGAAGCCGTGGAACCGGTCGGTCTTCGGCTCGCGGGTCTGCAGGTTGACGATGCCCGCAAGCGCGCGCCCGTACCGGGCCCGGTAGTTGCCCGGGTAGAAATCGACCGCCTTGATCATCTCCGAGCTGATGACGGCCGGACCGCCCAGAAAGTGATAGATCAGCGGGATTTCATCGCCCTCCAGGAACGTGGCCGTCGAATTCGGCGTCGACCCCCGGGCGATGATCTGCCCACCCCCGAAGGCCGGGCGTGCCACACCGGGCAAATTCTGAACGGCCCGGACCGCATCGTTGGCCGTCCCCGGAATTCGCCGTATCTCCTCGAGCTGAATCGTCTTTCTGCTGATCGACTCCTGCTCGCGCTTTGCCGTCGTCGAGACCGAGAAATCGTCGTAGTATTCGGCTCGGATGTAATAGGTGACCTGCGTAGTTTCGTCGTCGCGAACCGTCTCTTCGAACTTCTCCGGTCGGTATCCCTGAGCACGCACATCGACGGTCCAGTCCCCGGATTCGAGCCCTCGAACGGCGAATCGGCCGCCCTCTTTGGTGTAGAGCCGCCGTTCGACCTCCCCGCTCTCCGGGTCGCGGATCACGACCTCGGCGCCGGCGATCGGATCGCGGGTGCCCGCTTCCTTGACCACCCCGCTCAGTCGTACGGGCTTGGCTTCGACCGAGAACTGAATGTCGACGGTCTCACCGGAGGAGAGTTCAATGCGCGACTCGCTGGGCCGGAATGACGGTGGCTCGACCGCGACGCGATAGGGACCCGCGGGCAATTCCTCGAACACAAAGCGACCCTCTGAATCCGTGGTCGCCCGAGCCTCAGACGACGTCACGGAGTCGTCGCCCAGGTACTCCACCTCGACGACGACCCCTTCCAGTCCGCGTCCATTGTCGGCTGTCAGCACGCGCCCACGAAGAGTCGCGGGGCGTTTCGGCAGACTGAATCTCACTTTGAAGTTCAGAACCACCGCAGCGGGTTTACCGTCGATTTCGGCGGGCTTGAACTTGAACTGTTTCACCGCCTCGACCGCCGACTCGTCGAGCCCGTAGCCGAGCCCTTCGACGACTTCGACCCGATCGACATTCCCCTTTTTGGTGATCCGGATCTTGAGCTGGACCGCGCCCTCGACGCCTTCCTCGAGAGCCCGGTCCGTGTACGTCGCCTTGACCTCTTCGACGAGTTTCGGCGGTTCGGTCAGCTCCCGCGCCTTTTGTCGATCGTCGGTCTGGCTGGCTCCCGTGTTTCCCTGGGCAGCACCGGCCGCGGGAAATACACCGCACACCACGACCACAAGGACACCCAGAAGTCGGCCTACCCACTGTGCATGTTGTCTCGCCGATTGCACGATTCAGTCCCCCGTCTGCTGATCGAGTATGCGCACTTCTCGTTCGACCCAGTCGAGTCCCAGACGTCCATCCCGCACCAACGCCCAGATGGGCCGATCACATCGCCGGGAGACCTCCTCGGACTCCCCCTGCTCGGGTGGTGGGCAGGGGGATCCGACGGGTCGACTGACATTCCACGTATTTCCGCCGGCGACATCCAGAGTGTTCAGATCTTCGCGAAAGATGGAATTGGCTCGGTCGATGTCTCCGGCGACCACATACCAGCTAAAGGTGAGGATTTCGCGTTCCGGCGGAAGAGTCTCCCGGTCGGAGCCGGCCGGCGCCGGCGGACGCCAAGTCTCGACGGAGTCCGGATTGACTTCAGCGAGCATCTCGAAGGGAATGCCGGGAATGACCGGGGTCGGCTCGTCGACGGGCATCGTGTACCACTGGTCCTCCCTGGGGGTCTCACGGGAGTCGACCCAATCGAGTCGATCGACGACCTTGGGAATGTCACCGGGTCTCTTGACGCGAATCGACAGGTTCGTCAGCCGCGGATTCTCATTGACCTGGTCGGAGCCGGTAAACAGGGTTAACTCCTTGCTGACGACACGGTCGCCGTAGGTGTCGGTCTGAACTTCGAGTCGCACCGTCACATCAAAACCCCGGTCGCAGTTGACCGTCGGAAGGAGCGACGCGATCGGTGAACCCTGGCCCGCCTCAGCCACCGCCTGCTGGATCGCCCGGCAGAGGCCAAGGATTTGCTCCTGGGTGCCGGGGTATTCGAGACCCGCCGTCGGACCACTCCCGAGATCGAATTGCTCGGGATCGAGGCTGGGAGCTGGTTCACCGTCGGCCTCCTCCAGTGCACGCTGAAGCGCATCGAAGGGACACTCGAATTTATTCGAGGCCGACGTCCGCAGCGGGCACCAACTCCATGAATAGGTCGCGTCGACACCATCGGGCGCGTGGTCCAACACCGAAAGCGTCGCCGTTTCGTCCTCCTTGAGCGTCACTGGATTGGCCTTGACCGCCAAGATCCGATACTTGTCGACGCGCCAGGCCGGCGTAAAATCGGGCCCGCATGCCGCGACCACGATCAACGCTCCCACGACTACGACCGCCCCTGCGATAGAATATTTCTCATCGATCATCGTGTTGTTATGGTGCGGTCATCGAAGTAGCTGGTAGACGAGCGAGCCTATGAAGACGTCCATTCGACGATATCTCAAGCGCAGCAGCGAGCCCTATACGGCCACGTTGTTGGTGCTTCCTCTCTTCGTTGTCTATCAAGTCGGTATTCTTCTGACCGGCGGCGTGCGCAACGGGGTCGACTTCATGACCGACCTCCTGTTCCTCGCCGCCGACGGAGAGCTCGGCACCTACCTCGTCATCAACGTCGGCCTGCTCGTCGCCTTTGTGGCCGCGGTCTTTGTCATGCGTAAGCGCGGGGAATTCAAACTCCGCGTGTGGCCCTGGGTCGTCGCCGAGAGCACGCTGTACGCATCGCTGCTCGGAACGACCGTCATCTTGTTGATGCAACAACTCGGCCTTCAGGATCTCCCGTTTGCGGCCGGTGCCGGCGGCCAGCGCGAACTCGTCGACATTCTCGTGCTGAGCCTCGGCGCCGGGATCTATGAAGAAATCGTCTTTCGTGTGGCCCTGATGGGCGGTCTGTTCTGGGTCGCAAGCAAGGCGCTGGGCTGGAAAACCTGGGTGGCCGCCCTGACCGCCGTCGTCGCCTCGAGCCTCGTCTTCAGTGGCGTCCACTACATTGGACCGATGGGCGACGACTTTGCGATGCAGTCCTTTCTGTTTCGATTCTTCGCCGGCGGTCTTCTGGCATTGATCTATCATTTGCGTGGATTCGCCGTCGTCGTCTATACCCATGCCATCTACGATATTCTCGTGATGATCGGCCCCGGATGATGACCTGCTTCGAACTGAGATCGACATGTTTCCAAACGTAGCTGAATTGCTCGTCATCGCTGTTATCGTTGTCGCCATCTTCGGGCTATCGAACAGCGAGGCGATCGCCGATTTTCTATGGAGGTTCCGGCAGTGACGAGTCTGTTGGCATGGACCCCGGCCACGTTTTACGCCCTCTCCGCGGCCGTCCAAACGGTGACCGTCTTCTTTATCGGTCGAGCCATGGGCGTCGACCGCGAGTATTTCGATCCGATTCCTCTTGCGATCTCGTTGGCGCTCGGAAATACGGCCGCGTTCTTTCTGCGCGACCTCGGGGTCATGGGCATCATCGGCATCTGCGCGGCGTTCATCATTCTCCTTCTGGCGATGACCGCGGTCGACACGCTGGTGACGCTTGTGAGTTTTCTGGTAGTCCTCGGTACCTACGCCGGAACCGTCAAACTCGTCACCCCTCGCACCCCCTTGACCCTCGAGCAGATCGGCGGTCTGCCCGAGGTCGTCGTCACCGGCAAAATCGAGGCCGAGCCCATCAAACGCGAATCCAACGACTCGGTCTTCTGAATCTCCCCTGAGCATCGGTATCGTAACTGGGCCGGCCTCCGAGACGGGTCACGACGGCGCCCCGAGACGCACATTGCATCGCGGCTGCAGCCGATGGCCCTCAAACCTGCCGCTGGACCGCTCCAGATAGTGGTGAGCAATCGGTCCCAGCATGGCGGCGTTATCGGTGCACAACCGCGGCGGAGCGACCGACAGACGCATCCCTTCGGAGTCGGCCGCCTCACGCATATCTCGACGAAGCCGTGAGTTCGCCGCCACACCGCCGGAGACGACGATGCGGTCGACCCCGCATTCCTTGGCTGCCTCGACGGTCTTGAAGACCAGAACATCGACGACGGCCTGCTGAAACGAAGCGCAGACATCGGCGATTCCCTGTTCGTCGTCCGGGACGCCCTCGGCGTCGAGGTACTGATAGACAGCGGTCTTCAACCCGGCAAACGACACATCGAAGTTCTCGCGCGTCCACATCGGGCGAGGGAAATCGACGGCCTCGGGGTCTCCGTTCGCGGCTCTCTTGTCGATCTCGACGCCCCCTGGATATCCCAGGCCCATCATCTTGGAGACCTTGTCGAAGGCCTCTCCGGCGGCGTCATCTCGCGTCTCTCCAAGTCGACGGTACTCGCCGACGTCTTCGACCAGAAAGAGATCCGAATGGCCGCCGCTGGCGACAAGCCCCACGTACGGAAAATCGGGGACGTCGACGTCCTCCAGATCCATGAGAACGGTCGTCAGATGACCCTCGATGTGATTGAGGCCCACACAGGGCAGATCGGCCGCGTACGCGATCCCCTTTGCCGTCTCGAGACCGACCAGCAGGCTGCCGACCAGGCCCGGACCCTCGGTAACACCCACGCCATCGATGTCGGTCAATTCGACCCCGGCCTCGTTGAGCGCACGGTCGACGACCCCGTGGATATCGCGGATGTGATTGCGCGAGGCAATTTCGGGCACCACACCGCCGTAGCGGCGATGGACCGGGATCTGGCTGGCAACCGAGTTTGAAAGAATGCGGCGGCCGTCTTCAATGACGGCCGCCGATGTCTCGTCGCAACTCGACTCGACGGTGAGAATCAGCATGGGGATGTCGCCGTGATCGTTACAGACGCTGCATGATGGAACGCACTTCGCCGGCCATCTGGCCCGACGGCCAGGTGTTCAGGTATTCCTGATAGACCTCTCGGGCCTGATCGGGATTCCCGCCGGTCTGATACCCGGAGGCCACCTGCAAGTACAGCGTCGAAACCCGTGAGTTTCCGGGAATCTCTTTGCGGAGCTGTCGAAGCAGACGCAACGCCTGGTCGTACTGCCCCCCGTTGACGAGTTGACTGGCGCGCTGGACCCGCTGTTGCGTCGGATCCGGCTGAGGCGAGCCGCCTCCTTGCTGTTGCGCCCCCTGCCCGGTCGCTTCCTGGCCCTGGGCGGCGACCTGCTGTTGAGAGGGCCCGGCCCCTTCGTCGTCGGTCTGCTCCTCGGTCTCCTGAGCATCGGCCTTCGCCATGGCCCCGGCATCGGGCCGAGGTGGAGCCGCCATGCCCGCATCGGCTCCACCGGCGAGCAGCGGATCCGTTCCGCCGAGGACCTGGGCGAGCGTCGTCGCTTCGTCGACAGAACTCCGGGCGAGCGTCTCGGATCGACCGCGTGCTTGACTCTCCGTCAATCCGGAATCTTCGTCCGACTCGTCGGCCTTGGCAGCCGCAGCTCCTTCAGCCGCTTCGACGGCTTCGGCTTTCTGATCCGAGCTACTCCCTTCGCCGCTGTTGCCGCCAAAGGGCGTGGCCACCCATAGGACGACTCCAGCCGCCAGCACGGCGGCAGCGATCGCGCCGTAGTGCCAGGTCTGGATACCCCCGGACTCTTCGTAGTCTTCGTCGAAGTCCCACCCCTCTTCGAGTTCGTCCTCACCGGCCTGCTGGAAAAAGGCCTCGGCGGGATCATCGACTACCGCCGTCTCCTCTTCGTCTTCTGACTCTTCTGGGGTCTCTTCGACTTGTTCATCGACCTCGGGCGTCTGCTCGACATCGTTCTCCTCGACGTCGTCATCCTCGACGCCTCGATCCTTCGGTACGCTCTCGGCGGTTTCGGTCTCCTCGGGTTCGGGTGCCGGCTCCTTGGATCGAACATCTTCCGATGGGGCACTCTCCTTTTTTCGAATCTCCGGCTTCGCCCGAGCGGACGGTTGTTCGGTCACCTCCGCGCGGGCCTCGGCGGGCTCGGAGGCCTCCTCGACTCCGGTCGACGGTTCGGCGGGCGGTTCCGATCCCTCCGGCTCGGGGGCTGGCCGCGACTCAACGGTCGTATCCGCCGATTCGTCCGGCTCCTCTCGCCATGCCATCCCCTCGCGGGTCGTACTCGCTCCGGCCCGCGCCTCGACCTCATGAGCATCGATTTCTTCATCCTCGGGCGCCGACAGGTCGTACTCGGCGCGAATGATCTCCCCGTTCTCGGATACCCGCTCGATATCGGGGATTTCACCTTGCGGCTGGTGAGTCTCTTCGGACTTTTTAGCCTGCTCGCGACGCCGTTCGGTCGCGGCACGGATCTGCTCTTCTTGTTCCGGCGAGACCTCGACGGGCTGCATTGGCGCAGTCTCTCCCTCCGGGCGGTGGTACCGCTCTTCGGGATCGGCCGGCTCGGTGTCGCCGCCCGTGTCAGTTCGCCGTTCCGGGGTCGACTCTTGGTCGGCATCCTGTGCAGTCGGGACGGCCCGCGGGGTCGATTGGCGATCCCGCTGTTGCCCCTCCTGGGAGCCTCGCTGCTCCGGGCCGCCAGGCCTGGCCTCCCGCGCCCCGGGCATCTGCGGAGCTCCGCGGGCCGGCTCTTCGGTCGTTTGTTCCTCTTCTTCGGACTCATGCTTCTGGCGGGTCAACTGACGAGCCTCTTCGCGTCGACGTCGTCGTTCGGCAGCCGCCAAATCCTCCTGATATTCCTTGGTCTCGGCATCCCGTACAAATCCGGTCTCCGGCCGGGACCCTTCCGTCTGTCCCGGTCGATCCTCGCGGCCGCTCTCCTTCCGGGCAGACTCTTCGGTGCGCCGGCGCCTCTGCTCGTGTTCGTCCGCCGTTCGTTGAGCATCGTAGCGAACATCGGACTCCTCCGATTCGTCGAAGGGCGCGCCGGGGCGCTCGGGCTCGGTGACTTGACCGCCGGCTTCGGCCTCGCCGACATCCCCGGCGGCTTCGTCCAGGGCATCAGAGAGGGATTCACCGGCCATTTCATCTGCGAGAGCATCCGCCAGACCGGCCATCGGCTCGGACTCTTGCTGAGTGCCCCCCTCTTCGTCGGTCTCCGAGGCCATCGGACCGGGTGACGGCCGCGGTTCCGTACTCTCCGCCATCGATCCCGTCGATTCCGTGGGCTCTTCGATCTCCGGCGGGGTCTCACCTTCATCTTCGTCGCTACCGGGCATCCCGGGGGAGGTCGGTTCATCACGCCCGAAACGATCGTCGGATTTCTCGCGCTGCTCGAGCCATTCAGCGAGGTGGCTCTCCTCGCGCACCGCCCGGCGCTCGTCTTCGGGCGTGACATCCTCGAGGAAGCCGTCTTCGTGCAGTCTCCGGATGATCTGCAGCGACTCCACGTCGCCGACCGGACTGTCATCGATGACATCCTGCAGGGTTCGATATCCGTCGAAGAGTCGCACCACACGCGCGACCTCCTGGGGAACCGTCTCCAGGAGCTGCGGCAGCCGGGAGTAGTCTGCATCGAAGACCCGGTCCAGCGACGGAACTTCGTCGATCAACGCATCCCAGGCCTCCAATCGCTCGATGCCCGTCAACAGCAGCTCGTCGATGGACTTGTCGATGTAGTCGGCGCCCTGGATCTCCTCCTGATACCGGACCCGGAACTCACCGGAGGGCCACAGCATCAGACGATAGACGGCCTCTTCCCCCTGGAGTTTGCCGCATACGGCATCGGTGATCTCGCCGTGTCGGAAACTCATCGCCGCCTGCTGATCTTCACGGGTAAACGTGATCGTTCCCGTGCGCTCCTCCACATCGATCGTCTGGAGGAGGTCGATCATCGTAATTTCCGACAGAGTCCCCTCGTATTCGTCGACCTCCGCCCCTTTGATGAGATCACGGCTCCGTTCGCGCAGGAGGATCTCAACCCGTTCGATGACGTCGTTGACGAAAAACGGCCGGGTCAGATAATCGTCCGCCCCGATCTCGAGCCCTTCGGCCCGCCGCGGTAGCGACGAGTCGTCTGTGACAAACAGAAAGGGCACACGCGCCAACTGAGGATCCTTCTGCAGGTCGGCGCAGAACGCGAACCCGTCCCCGTCGGGCAGATCCGTATCACTGACGATCAGATCCGGCTCCGTCTCCGATAGAATCGCCCTCGCACCGGCGAGGGTATCGGTGACTTCGGCCCGGTATCCCGCCTTACGAAAACTTACTTCCAGCACCTTTCGGCTGCGGGCATCGCCGTCCACGACCAGAATGGTCTCGTTCGCCACGGATACTCCTCTACGAAACGACAAAATTGGTTACCGAACGATGTCAGCCGTTCGAGCTTCTTTCAGACGTGTCGCGCCGAAATTGTAGTTCTAAGTCATCTCTATCACAAGCAATTCTCAGACCCGTTCGAACTCCCCACCCCTCTCATCTTCGCCAGAAAGCGGCACATCGAACCGTTCGGCGTAGGCCTGCAGGGCCTCCAGCGGCGCACGAAACGGATGGGCCGTCCCGGCATCAAACACAACGCCGTCCAGGGCCTCGTCGACCTCATTTATCTTCGAGAGTGCCTCGCCGGGATCGAGCATCAGCCCGTGCATCTCGCCGTCGTCGGATTCGCGGCCGACCTCCGAGGCGAATTGCCGGTAGTTGCGGACGTTGGTGAAGGCGGGCAGCCAGAATCCGTTATCCGTCGACAGCACCATCGGCCGATTCGGGCCCACCTCTTCGCGAGCCGGGACGAGATACCAGGCCTTCCTCAAAAAGACCGCGCGCCACATCTCCTCGAGATGCTCGCGCGTCGGGTTTTGTTTTGCCTGCTCGATGAGATCGACAAGTTGATTCGCCATCGTGGGTCCTCGCGCACTCAGGTTCGTTGCTATCTACGTGTCCGTTGTTAGACTTCGCTCGACGATTCACGCTGCTCGAACTTGACGGTGTTTATCATGATAGATCTCGGTTGGCTTAGAGGATTTCACGTCATTGGTCTCATCCTGTGGATGGGTGGGCTGTTCGCACTGACCTCCCATCTGGGCACCTCAGCCGACATGGATCCGAGCGACCGCACCGATGCGATGGAGGGATTTGAACGCAAGACTTACTACTTCAGCGCCTTGCCGGGTCTGATCCTGTCGCTCGTGACGGGACTCTGGATGATGTTCCAAAATGGGTTCGCCGGCTACCTGAACGTCGACGGAACCTGGGGCGCCACCTTTCACGCCAAGCTCACGCTGATCGTGGTATTGATCGGTATCGACCAGTTCGTACATTTCAAGATGCGGCGCTTTCACGGATCGGGCGAAGGAAGCCGCGGCCTCTTTATGGCGCTGCACGGCACCATCGGCCTCATGTTCATCGTGATCCCGATCCTCGTCCAGACCAAGCTACTCGCCTGAGCCGACGCGCGTGACTTTCAACTCTCGCAACGCCGACAGCCTGCCCTGGGGCCTCTGGGTCTTCCCGGCCTTTGTGCTGGTGTGGGCAGGGTCGTGGCTCGTATCCCGCGGGCTGGTCGACTTCGGCACCTGCGGAATCAAACAGTTGCTCGGGATTCCTTGCCTTAGCTGCGGCGCCACGCGGGCGACGCAACTGCTGCTGGGCGGCGACCCCCTGGCCGCCCTCACCATGCAGCCGCTGGTCATCCTCGGCTACGGACTGCTCGCTACCTGGGGGATCGCCAGTCTGGGAACCGTCGTGACAGGCCGCGCCCTTGAGGTCTCTCTGAATCGACGGGAATCGATGTGTCTGAAGATCGCCGTGGTCGTGCTGCCGCTGGCCAACTGGGTTTATCTGGTCGCCGCAGGCATCTGAACTAACCCTCCAGCGAGCGGATGCGGTCCCAAAACGTCGACTCGAACTGGTAGGCGGCCTCGGCCATCGACTCGACGTGGTGAGCCGGATTCTCGCCAGGTTCCTCGCCATCGGTCGCGAGATAGGTCGTCATCGCCGAGAGATACGTCCCGAGGGTCGACCAGGCGTCGGCCGTCCTGGTCATGCTGAGCCCCGCCTGTAGATGGCCCAGCGAGGGAACCAGCTCCTCGGCCTCCTTCAGAAACTCCCGGTACAGATTCCGGTAGTTTCCACCCCCGGTCTCCGGATTCTCCATCGCCTGGTAGGCCGCGCGATAGCACTCGGTCCCGTCGTCGAGGCTCTTCCACTGGCCGACCTCCTCGCGAAACCGACTCAGGGCATCGAGTCCATGGGTGCGGCCATCCCGCGTCGTCATCTCTCTGCAGTTCTGGGCCACGGCTCGACGGATCGCCTCGTCGAGTTCGCGGGTCTGACCGGGCTCGAACACATGGGCGACTCCACCGCCCTCTGTCTCCGGCAGATCTTCGGACCACCAGGCGTGCAGAAAATTGTCGCGCTCGAGCCGGGTCACCTCCTTGACGGACCCATCGCTCACCCAAACCCGGCCGCCATCGGCATCTAGACCCACGACAACAATCCGACGGGCTCCATAGGGGGCTTGTCGGTCGCGGTAGGGAAGCCTGGAGCCGTCGCAACGAACCAGCACCGGCACGCCGTCGGCGAGGTACTCTTCGATCACCGACATTCCCTCCTGGGGAGATCCCGGCTCCAGCGTATCCACGGTCATGCCCAATGCGTCGGCGACCCCATCTTCCAGGGTCAGGGATCGCCCCAAAATACGCCGCCTCGGAGACGTCTCACCAGAGAGGTAATGAAAGTCGAGTCCCGCCCCCAGGCCAAACACCACAGGCTCGGAGAGCTGAAGCCCGGCCCAACCGAGCAGATTTCGTATGGCGGTCGAACCGCAGCAGATCCCCTCCCGATGTTCGTAACCGTCGACGCGTGTTGTCATCCAAGTGCTCCGTTGTCATGAAATCGGTACCGTCGCCGAACCACTGACTGTTGACAGCATACTTGTCGCTGCAGATACACGGGCCTGTCTGAGCGCATCCTCGTTCCTGCGAACATCCATGGCAGTTGCATCATGGCACTTCGACTTCTGTTCCACGGCGTAATCGCCGCGCTGATCTCTTCGCTTACACTGGGTATGCCGGCGTACGCCGCCGCTCAAAGCACACCCGATGAACAGCGTGCGGAGTCAGCCGAACGAGAGGCCTCTGATTCGACCAATAACAACTTTAGCACTGCTCACCGCCGACAGCTCTACAAGCAGGGGCGCCTGTCGTACGGGAAGGCGATTCTCTACAACACACTGCCGGGGCTGGGGAACTTCTATGCGAACCAGTACGTGCTCGGGGGCGTTGCATTGAGCCTGATCGGATTTGTCGCAGTACTCGTCCCGTTCGGTGTCGTAACCGACCAGCCGACATTCATCTGGGTCGGGGCTGGAGTCGCCGGCTTTGCCTACGGCGGAAGTGTGACCACCAGCCTCTTCGGAGTGCGAGCCTACAACCGCCGACTGCACGAGTCACTCCAGCTCGACGAGTCGCATTCCGCTTTTTTGAGAGACCTGCCACGTTCCCGGCAACTGACACTCCTGAACCTACGCTTCTGAACCCTCCAGGTCCAGTGCTCGAGAATCCGACGTCGCCCGCCTGCTACAACCCGAGTCGCTCCCGGACTTCCTGGCGGCTCGAACTGAACACGAACGCCGACATTACCCGGTGGAACCGATTCTTGTCGACCGTTCGATCGTAGAGTTCGACTGCCACTTCCACTCTCGAGTCGCTGTTGTTGACCGCCTTGACCAGTTGTCGAACCTGATCGGACGTAAACCAGTTGTGGCGCGCGGCCATCCGAATGACCCCGAGTTTCTCCCGAGAGAACGACGCACTTGCGACCTGTTGACGTAGGTCGTTGAAGTCGGACTCGGACATCGGACGATGCCGGTCGTGGTCGTCCCGATCGTCCCACTCTCGATCGTCATTACGGTCATCCCGTTCGTGGTCGTGATGATCGTCCCCCCGCCCCCGCTCGTCTCGGTCTCGCTCGTCTCGGTTCCGGTCGCGGCCTCGATCCCGGCCCCAATCGTCCCGACCGCGGTCCCAGTCGCGACGATCCCTGTCCCAATCGTCGCGGCCGCGTCGATCACGATCCCAGTGACGACGATCCCTGTCCCAGTCGTCGCGGTCGCGATCCCAGTCATCCCGATCGCGGTGTCGGTGGCCCGGGTGTCCCCGGCCCGGACGGTCGTGGCGATATCTTGGCCGATATTCGGGGATGCGACCGGGAATCGGGTTTTTGGCGTAGATTTCGAAGCGATACTCACCGTTGTTCAGCTCTTCGACCTTGGCCAGGTGCTCGACGTCGCTGGCCAAGTAGATGGTGCCTTCGAAGATCGTGTCGGCCACCGATTTGATGACCAACTCGTGACGCCCGGCCGGCAGGCACTGAATCGGCACCTGCCCCTTCGTAGTGGGCCCCATCGACGTGATCTCGCGACCATCCAGAAACACGTCGATAAAACACTCTTTGTTCGAAAACCCTCCGGCCCCGCAGTTGAACACAAGATCGGCCAGGCCGGTATGAACATGACGTGGCCCGGCCGTGTAGTCTCGCGGACTCCCGAGGAAATCGGCCGAAACACCCACCGAGAACTCCGTCCCCTGGGGACCGACAACCGATGCCTCGACGTCCTGTTGGGCCGGCGGATCCTGAGTGGAGTACATGCTGCGAATGCGCTCGTGCGCCACGGGCAGCCGGTCCGGACAGAAGTTCCTCGCCGGAGAATGGGAGGCGCTCGGCCGCGAACCTGCTTGGGCCGTCATGCAGCCGGTGGCCATCAAAATTAGCGCCAGAATGCCCAGTTGCCGCGAATGCCACATCATGTTTTTTCCTTCGCCATCGGTGAACTCACCCCACTATCGGGTTCCACCGGTTTGTCTCACCTCGGGGCTCGATATTCAATTCGCCCCCCGGGTGAGGCGGCTTCATCCGGCACTCGCCCGAGCCACGAACCTCTCGGCCAGTCCCGGGTGGCTTCCGAGATGAAGATGGAGATAACTGGCGAGCACGGCCTTGCGACGATACCCCTCTCGATGGATCTGGCCGTCGGGCGAACGAACGGTGTAGATGTGCTCGAGCCCCTCGTCAGTTCCCGGGACAATCTCGGAGGCGTGGAACACGTGGCCACGGGCCGACGTTCCCGGCTCCCAGAGCGGATTGGCGTCGGAGAAGGTGACTTCACCGTACCCGATCGACAGCTCACCCATCCGAATTTCGTAGGGGAAGACACCGCACATATCGTGCGGCACGCCATCTTCACCCCGCAACTTCGAGCCGAGATACATCAGCCCGCCGCATTCCGCGTAGACGGGCTTTCCCGACTCACAGAAGTCTCGAATCGACCGGCGCATGTAGCGGCGACTCTCCAGCGCCTCCGCGTGTAATTCGGGATACCCACCACCGAGATACACACCGTCGAGCTCCTCCGGGAACGCGTCGTCAAGCGGAGAGAAATAGACGAGCTCGGCGCCGGCATCCTCGAGACGCTGAAGGTTGTCTCGGTAGTAAAAACAGAACGCACGATCGTAGGCCACCCCGATACGCGCTCGCTGCTCGTCCTCTCGATCCGGACGGATGTCGTCGCCCGCCCACAGATCCCGGGAACGCGAGGCCCGACCGGCCAAGTCCATCACCTGCTGGATGTCGATATTCCTCTCGACCCAATCGGCGAGGCGGTCGAGATAATCGGATTCCAGGCTCGGATCATCGGCCAGCCAGAGGCCCAGGTGTCGCTCGGGGATGTGTAGCTTTTCGCGACGCGGCAGGGTTCCGAGCACCGGGGCCTCGCAGGATGACTCTACGGCTTCGCGGACCATATCGGCATGGGCCGGCGCTCCGACCCGATTCAGAATGATGCCCGCGACGTCGAGCTCCGGGTCAAAGGTCTCGTAGCCGTGAACCATCGCCGCCACACTGCGCGCCATATTCCAGACATCGACAACCAGCACCACCGGAAGCCCCAGCTCACGAGCCACATGGGCGGTGCTTCCGGTGTCGTCTCCGCCCCCAACGCCGTCGAACATCCCCATAACCCCCTCTACCACCGCCACATCGACGGGCTGTCCGCCGTCCCCTCGATGGGTGTATCGACGATAGATCTCGCGGGTGACCGGTCCATCGAGCATCCAGGTGTCGAGATTGTGCGACCACTGCCCGGCCGCAGCCCGATGATGACCGGTATCGATAAAGTCTGGCCCGACCTTAAAGGGCCGAACGGTCTGCCCCTCACGGTCGAGCGTACGAAGCAATCCCAGAGTGACGGATGTCTTCCCCACACCCGTCTGGGTCCCGGCGACGACAAGACCGGGTACACCCTTGGAATTTGATGGCATGGTCACGTACCTCGGTTTATTCGCCCAGGCCGCCGGACTCTTCAGGATCGAACACCTGATAGGTCCAGGCCACGTCGGTCGGAACCTCCCCGGACCAGACCTTCCCCCGGTAGATCCCGCTAAACTGCAGCGACGAGTTGTTGGCGAGCCAGAATCCGTCGCCGACCTCCGTCTCGGTGAGAGACTCGCCTTCGACGGTCACGTGCATCGAGGGATCGATAGGAAAATTCGGAACATCCGGTCCGCTGAATTGCTCACGTGGGACGGCCTGGTTGAAGACACGCTGGGCGTTGAGCCGCGAACTCCTGCACAGACTGTTGGTCATGGTGCTCACGTTCTCGACGACGGTTCCGTATCGCGACGCGGGGTCACTCTGTTCACACCACATCTGGTCGGACGTGGACGCCTCCTGGGAGACGAACCCGCGGAGTTTGGTCCGCCCAGCAAAAAAGCTCGAATAACTGTCGACGGAGTCTGAGGATCTGTCGTCCTCATCGGCAATGAAGATGGTCACAACCTGGTCGTCGGGCCCGATAGCTTCCGACGGCGGCGGGCTCTCGTCGCCGAGCCCCAGGTAGTAGGAGAGCCCCTGGCGGGCCGCTTCCAGCCCGGTGGCTTCCCCGGGACACGCCCAGCCGCTCTGCGCCGGACACCCGAAGACGGTGTCCGTCAGCCGGGTCAGCAGTTCGGAGGTGTCTCGGGTCCACGTCCCCCCGGCGATCCGACCCTTGTTGGCCAGCGCCATGTTGGTGACCCCCAGCTTGATGGACGTCACCCGGTCCGAGAGGACATCGAGTTCACCGACAAACGTCTCGACCCTTTGCTTGTAGGCCGGGACCATTTCCTTGGTGTCGACCACGAAGTAGATGTGCGTGTCACCGGGGTTTTGACTCTCGACGATTGCCGTCTCGCAAATCGTACGGACCTCCGCTTCGGCGCCGGCCACGGTCGTGTGGCTGACCATGCCCTCGAGTGCCTTCAAGGCGGGACCTCGCCCCTGGCTTTCGACTTGATCGCCCGGGACCAGCCCGACCATCACAATCGCGCGATCGCCGCCCTCCTCATTCTGCCGCCGAACGGCCGTCGCTCGGATCCGAAACTGCGATTTTTCAAAGCCGACCGGTTCACGGAGATCACCGAGCGGCTGTGAAAACGGCCATTCGACGAGCCGATTCCGAAGCTTTGCAGCTGAAAGAGGTGGCTGGGCCGTATAGATCCACTCCTGTCTGGCGGCCTCCCGTGAATCATGGGTCTCGAAACTCCCTCCCGCCAGCAGCGGATCCTGGAGATTTCCGAACGATTCCAAGGCGCTCCGAACCTGCTCTTCGAGCACAGCCCCCGGAATCGTCGTCGATTGCACCGGCAACGTCAGCATGTACCCGAACAGACCCGACTGAGAATCCGAGAAGATAGCCGACGGCAGCGTTCCTCCGGCGCTGGTCCGTACCCGGGAAAAATTATCGAAGCGACTGCCGAGCCCCCGCTTCCAGTTGGCCGTCGTATCCGTCCGAAAAAACGTCGACTCCGGGGAAATTTCATCGCAGGCCCGGGCCACCCACCGCTGACTGTCGGGGCCCTTCTGGTCGTTCGTAGTCGGATCATTCGGGTCGAGACCGACTTCGTGTTCTCGGCCGTCCTCGACACCGTCGTCGTCCATGTCGGGGTCACAGGGATCGTAGCCGAGCTCGACTTCCTCGTAATCCGACAGGCCGTCGTTGTCGGTGTCGGACTCACCAGGGTTCGTGCAGAGTGCGGCCTCGTCACAATCGTCCAGGCCGTCGCCGTCGGTGTCGGTCGTTGGATCACAGTCCGGCCTCGTGTCGATGTCGGAACCATCGACTCCGAGATCACCGTCCGTGGAGGTCGCGTCTCCGTCTGGAGTTACGTCCGCAGGCGAAAAAGGGACCGATCGGATGTCCGAATTCGTGCAGCCGACGAGTCCGCCGAAACACAGGATCGCACACAGCCGTCGCAGTTGGATCGCGACACGTCCAATATCCAGACCAACCATGGGCTCCTCACGGCAATGGTTTCCGGCCGACCTATACGACCATCAAGCTTGATGGTAACCGGGAAACTCCGCAATTTTCAAATCTCACCCCTCCGTCAACTGCACTGAATCTCCGGTGACGATGGCCTTCCATACCGGCAGAGTAGGGGCGAGCGCCCTCACCGTTGTCTCCAGTTGTTGCTCGGCGCGCCGTTCCAGCTCTTCCAACACCGAATCCGGGTCTGCAAGGTCCAGATCCGGCATCTCCAGGGAATCGGCAAAGAACGTCAGATTCCTACGCCATAACTGACGGCGGATCGGCATATGGACAACGAAGATATCCGGTCCACCTTCGGCCGGTTCGAGATCCGGAACACCCGGGGTCTCGTCACTGCCGAAGTCCTCGACGATGACGATGGACTCCTCGGCATGCCCTCCCTCCAGCACGACGTACTCAGCCCTGGAGTCGCCCCGCCAGAGCATCTGTAAAAATGCCTGAATAACGGATTCGACCAACCCTCTACGGACCCCGGCCTCCTCCGGATACTGGAGAAGGGTCTTCAGATGCCCACACCCGACGAAATCCGGATCGATGAGATATTGCAAAAGGAGTGGCCTCGACCCGAACGGCGGATTCGCCACCCAGTCTTCGATGGCCGTGCCACGGGCTCGGGCGTCTTCCCACGCTTGAGATGCTCCATCCCGCAACGTTGAATCGAGACGTTCCAGCGCCGAGCGGTCTGTATGCAGATAAAACTGGCCCTCGGCGTCCATGTACGCCTCCAGAATCGCCAACACCACCGGCTGACTGAATGCGCGTCCAGCGTAGTCTTCGAAGGCCGACAACAATAAAACGAGCTCACCGGCATCCCCGCCGGGAGCACCTACAATTGGTTCATCGTGACGGCCGTCAATGCAGGCGAGTCGGGCCGAACCGTCGAATTCCTCGATGGGGATGCGGCGGCCGATACGAAGATCCGGTCTGGTTTCATCCGGGGAGTCTGATGGGGGCATGGTCCGTCTCGTGATATTCAGGGGAATGTTTCGACGTGTTTCAACACCATCCGTGTCATTCGAACGGCAACGAGTCGATATCTCCTTCGACCTGCAGCTCAGAACGTCTGCGCGCCAGGGCGCAGATAACCTGGCACACCTTATGCAGTGATATTTATCGGCTCGCAGTTGTTCACCCGTTGATACAGAGGAACCGACATGAGTCAAATCGCAAAAATTCTCCCATCCTGGGAATGGATATCAAATTACGAACGCCGAAATCTACGCGGCGACCTTACCGCCGGCTTCACCACCGCCGTGATGCTCATCCCACAGGGGATGGCCTACGCAATGCTGGCGGGGCTACCCCCAATCGTCGGATTATATGCCTCGACGGTCCCGCTTGTCATCTACGCTCTGTTCGGCACCTCGTACCGACTCGCCGTCGGGCCGGTCGCAATGGTCTCGTTGCTGACCGCCGCCGGCGTCGGGGCCATCGCCGAGGGAAGCACCGTCGCGTACGTCAGCTACGCTGTACTGCTGGCACTGATGGTCGGGGTGATGCAGTTGGGGATGGGCCTGGTCCGAATGGGGTTTTTAACCAACTTTCTGTCGCACCCGGTTCTCAGCGGCTTCACCTCCGCAGCCGCTCTCATCATCGGATTCAGTCAGCTCAAGCATCTGATGGGGCTGGATCTCGAACGAAGCAAAAACATCTTCTATATTCTCCAGCAGGCTGCCGAGAATATCGGCGCGACCCAGCCGGCGACTCTTGCCATCGGGCTGGGCAGCATCGCCATCTTGCTGCTGCTGAAGCGCTATCGGCCCCTTGCGCCGCGGGCTCTCGCCGTCGTGGTACTCGCCACGCTCGTTGTCTGGGGGCTCGGACTTCACCAGAGCGCACACGTCGCCATCGTCGGAGACGTGCCGGCCGGCCTACCCGGGTTTGCCATGCCCGAGTTGAGTTGGGAGGCGATTCAAAAGCTCCTTCCCACGGCTGTGACCATCTCTCTTGTCGGATTCATGGAGTCGATCGCCGTCGCCAAGAAGGTGGCGACCAAACACGGGCGCGGCGATGCTATCGACTCCGACAAGGAGCTGATCGGACTCGGACTCGCCAACATCGGGGGATCCCTGTTCGGCTCCTATCCCGTCACCGGCGGATTCAGCCGAACCGCTGTCAACGAACAGGCCGGTGCCAAAACGGGACTGGCCGGACTCGTCACAGCGGTGGTCATCGGCGTGACACTCCTGTTTCTGACGCCGCTGTTTTATTATCTGCCCAAAGCCGTCCTTGCGGCGATCATCATGACGGCCGTCTTCGGGCTCATCGATCTCGAAGAGGTACGGCATCTGTGGAAGGTCAAACGCGGCGACCTTGCGCTTCTCGGAATTACCTTTATCGCCACGCTATTGTTGGGAATTGAGGAGGGCATCCTCGTCGGGGTTGGCGCCTCGCTACTGTGGTTCGTCTTCCGGTCGACCAACCCCCACTATGCCGTGCTGGGTCGACTTCCGGGCACCGAGACGTATCGAAACATCGAGCGTCACCCTCAAGCCGGACGGATCCCGGGCGTCCTGGCGCTGCGCATCGACTCGGAGTTTTACTTCGGCAACGTATCGTTCCTAAAAGAGACCCTCGCCGAAGAGGAAGCAAAACTCGATGAGCCGCTTCGCGCCTTCGTGCTCGATGCCTCGAGTATCAACCAGCTCGACAGTTCCGCCGACACGGCACTCCGCCAGGTCGTCGACAGCTACCACGACCGTGACATCCCCGTGTATCTGGCGGGTACCAAGGGACCGGTACTCGATGTCATGAAACGCAGCGGCCTCTGGTACGAAGTGGGGGCGGAGCATTTCACCCACGACGTGCACAGCGCCATCGAGGCGGTCTGTCGAGATATCGATGCATCACTGGACGACGCCCGTCCGGCGGCCGAGTCAGCAGCCGCGTGAAGACGCGGCCGGACAACCGAGGCTGCATGGCGATGCACGATGTTTCAACATCATGGGACATCTGGACACACCGTCGCGCCTCAGACCCGTTCTCTTGGGAAAGAAGCGGGCATTTTCCATCGAATCCCGACTGGCACGAAACCTGCAAATCCTAGTGGACAGCGGGAGCGAACGACGCCGCTTTGGCATCCTCAAATCACCACTCCCACGCTCGAGGAGAAAATGATGAACGTAAAGACCTTTTATGACGAACGCACTTCCACGTTGACGTACGTTGTGTACGACCAGGAGACCCGGGACGCTGTCATCATCGATCCCGTGCTCGACTACGACCCGAAGGCGTCCAAGACCTGGACCGAATCGGCTGATCAGGTCGTCGAGTGGGTTCAACAGAACGACTTGAAGCCCCACATGATCCTGGAGACCCACGCTCACGCCGACCATCTCTCGGGATCCCAGCACATCAAGGAGACCTTCCCGGAGGCAACCCTGGCCATCGGTAAACACATCACCGACGTCCAGGCGCTGTTCAAAAAGGTCTTCGATCTTCCCGACGACTTCCCCACCGATGGCCGTCAATTCGACCGCCTGTTCGACAACGACGAAGAGGTCGAGGTCGGCAGCCTCCAATTCAAGGTCCTCTACACACCGGGACATACTCCGGCCGACGTCTCATACCTGTTTCGAGCCGATGACGGCGAACCCGACGCCGTGTTTACCGGCGACGCGCTCTTCATGCCCGACATGGGTACGGGGCGATGCGACTTTCCCGGAGGAAGCGCCGAAGACATGTACGACTCCGTCACCCAGGAGCTCTACACCCTTCCCGACGAAACTCGGGTCTTCGTCGGTCACGACTACCAGCCCGGCGACCGCGAGGAGGTCGCCTACGAATCGACCATCGGTGACCAGAAACGCAACAATGTGCGCCTCGATGCAGAGACGGGCCGCGAGGAGTTTATCCGGGGACGCGACGAGCGCGATAGCACACTGGACGCCCCGGTGCTTCTGTTCCAGAGCGTCCAGGTCAACGTCGATGCAGGAAACCTCCCCGAAGCACACGACAATGAGGTGAGTTACCTGCGGATCCCCATCAACGTGTTCCGACCGAACACGGAAGAGGGACAGACCGAAGAACGCGAGGTCGCGGCCACCTGAGGCTCCTGACTCGCCGGGCCTGCGCGATTGACCGACCCCACACCCCCGTCGCCGGATACATCGGCGACGGGGGTGTACTTTTTTCGGTCTTTCATTCCTCGGGTGCAATTCCTTCGGGGGCGAACCCATCGGGCCATCGGTCAGCGAGCTTGTCGACGTTCTGTCTCCAGACCTTGGCCTCCGAGCTGTCCGTCAGCGACGACAGTACAGCCCCGTACCTGCGCAGCCCCCCTAGGATCGTCTCCAGATGCTCTTCCAGCTCGTCTCGATGATACCGCACCTTCTTGGCGCTCTCCGCCACCAGTGAAGCGGCTCGAAACAGCTCGACCGCGTCGGCACGCTCACTCGACTCGAACGGCTCGGGCGTGCGGTCCATCGCATGATACGCGGCGGCCACATACCACCAGCCATCTCCGAGTTCGTCGTCAAAGGCGTCGCCGGTCGATTCGCCGGCCTCCACCAACTCGACGATCTCTCCGGCTTCTCCGCAGAGACCCAGTGCAGCGTCGGCGAGCAGATCACGCCAGGGCATCGACTGCGGCATCGTCCGCGCCGCGCCCTCCATGTACGTTTCAAATTTCATCATGAACAACGTAAGAGAGAGTGGTGAATTGAGTACGCTCGAACAGTAGCAGCTGCCTCACAGTGATGTGAATCGAGTCGGAACACAATGACCCAGACGAACGACACTTCTGAGGAAGCCGCCCCGGTCCAAGAGGTGCCCCCGGGCGCCCGGGACCATCATTATCTATTCTCCCACTATTGGCTTCGAGATACGTTTCTGCGCATCCCGGAGAAACTCGTACTGGCCCTGGCTCGCGCTCAGTCACCCGCCCCGCTCGAAGAATCGTGGAAGCATCTCGGCAACAATCTGCCGGTGGCGCTGCGCATGAACTCCCATGGTCTCGACGTGCAGACGTTCCGCTTCGGGGATGCCTCGCCCCCGGAGTTTCTGGTCGTCGTCGAGATGCCTGAGACCAATCATCCCTCGGAGGCCATCTTCGTCGGTGCGCTGGTCCATCCTCCGGCCAACAACCTCCGGCCCGAAGATGGCGAAGAGGGCCCCCGCGAGGGGTGCGACTTTGCGTATTACATCCTGGAACACGGAGACGACTCCGACGATGTCACCTCGCAGTTTTCCGTCTGGCGGGACGACGAGTTCGTGCGTGCGGGTCCCGGTCCCATGCCGACTGTCGAGGCATTTGGCGACGCCATTCGCCATCACCGACGCCACCACACGGACGAATAATCCGAACCCACATCAGGCGGTCTGATCCGTATTGCGGCGAGCCTCGATCCGGTTGCGAAGTCTCCGCCACTCCGGACGGACATCTTCGTCGGTCACCTGACCGATCAATTCGTCGAGCACGGTGAGGGCCTCGTCGAGCGCGCCGGCCTCGACCAGATACCGGGCCAATAACCAGAGGTCTGAGCGGGGATACTTTGCGACGTCGGCTCTGCGGGCCGCTCGCCGCAACTCCTCCGAGCGGCTGTCCAGAAGCGAAAACACATCCGAGTCCGACAGTCCCGCCGGGAAGTAAAGACCATTGGGAAAGCGACGAAGATGTCCGCGCTCGGCCAGGTCTCGAGCCCGTCGATACACACGGCTCTCGCGTACCTCGAACCCGAACTCGGCATGGAGACGACCCTCGATCTCCCGAGGATATGCCGGCCCGATTTCCTCGACGACCTCCAGGATCGCTCGCTCCAGCAGCGTTTCTCCGCCTCCATTCAACCGCGCCAAAAGCCATCGACTGCCCACCTCCACCCGCCCGTCGTGACGCATCAATCCCCAGAGAATACCGGCGGCTCGGTCACGGCCTACAAACTCTTCGAAGTGTTCGTCCGCTCGAAGCTGTCTGACAATCTGCTGGGCACTCTTGACCGTCCCGTCCTCCGGAAGCAAGTCGAGGGCGGCCTCGATCAGCTCCTCCTGCGCCCTCCGGTCGAGGCTGAGGTTCGCGCGATGCATGTAGGCCAGTTCGTCGACACGAATCGAAAATGCCTCACTGACGAGATAATTTTCAACCGAGTGAGGATTGACATCGAAGTCGTCAGGAAGCCGCCCGATCACCTCCGCTGCTTCCAGCGGCTCCCCGGCCTGCTTCAAGATGGATTCGACGCGATCCAGAAGCGTCACGCCCTCGAATTCAAAGCTTTGTTTCCACGCGACGTTGAACGTGTTGTGAAATCCGGTGATGCCCGGATCCCGGAGAAGGATATCTCGCAGTAGATATCGGTTCAGACTCTCGACCTGACCGGCGGCGAGAAAATCGCTGTCGCCGAGCTCTTCCAGTAGCACACTGACGCTGACGGCCCGCGGCTCCCCCCGCAACCGGCGCACACACCAGTCGACGATCTCGTCGAGCACGGCGTCTCCGATCGGCAATGCAAATCGGTGCAGATACAACCCATTGTCGACCGTGAAAATATGAGGGTGTTTTTTGACGAAGGGCTGGATCCGCCGCGGCGTAGCCCGGGACTCTTCGGAGGCACCAAATCGCTGCTGGTACAGCTCGGCGATCTCCTCGAGGTCGACCGGCCGGCGCACCTCGCCGAGCAGATGCGCAATCCGGTCGCCTTTGTTCGCCCACTGGTTGAGAAACGTACCCCGACTGTCGAGGTCTTGGCCCCAGACAATCCGCAGGAAATCGCGCAACGCCTCTCCGCCGAACCGGAAGCCCACCGCCTCGGCATATTCCAGCGCAAGCGCTACCGGGATCCGGTAGCGACGACTCTCGGCCAGATATCGCCGAAAACGGGCCCCGTGCTCGCGCTTCAGAACCGACGCCGGCACCGTGGCAATGAAATGATGCTCCCAGAGGTAGACTTCATCTCTGCACATCAGAAGGACGAGCAACACCCGGAAGAGATCCTCCGCGCCGCAGAGCTGTCGGACCTGTGAGCGATGGATCAAACAGACTCCACTCTCCAGTTCGTCGGCCAACGGGGCGATGACCTCGGCGGCGATGTCGCCAAATGTATCGCGCAACGATTCAAGATAGTCGTTCGTCTTCTGTCGAATTCGCTGACGCGTCAGATCGAACTCGTCCCCGATCTCTCCGAAAGTTCTTCCTTCCCGATACCGCATCTCGAGGATGGTGCGATCGGCCGGCTCCAGCGAATCGAGCATCCGATGTGCCAGTTCGGTAACTGTCTCGGGACGCCCCCCGGGCCCGAATCGATAGGTCTCGTAGCCCTGCTGGGCGATGAGTTTGAACTGCTCGGCAATCTCCTCGGCAGTCCCCTCTCCGATTCCGGACAGCTCTGTGAGGTCCCCACAGGCCCACCCGACCAGAACCTGCCCGACGGTCTCGAACTCGCCGCGCTCAAACCCCGAGGCGGCCCGGGTCGGCATTCGAACGAGAACCTCTCGCCAGTCGGACTCCAGATCGATGCCGGCGTCGACAAGCCGTCGAGCAACTTCGGCGGCGGCGTCATCGGCATCGGCGAGTTGCCGGGCCCGCTGCTGCAGTTGGCGCATCCGATTGCGACGACGTTCCGAGAGGTCGGCCCCGTCGAAGTCTGCTTCCGTCAGCCCGACGAGATCGCGGATCATGCCGATCCCGAGTCGCTCCAATACGCGTCGAAATGCGCCCCCAACCCCCAGGATCGAGATCGGCAGCTCGAGCACCCCGGGCAGCGACGTTTCGACTATCTCAGAGACCGACCGCTCCCTCTGCTCCACCAGACCGGCGCTCTCCATCAACCGGATGAGTGCCTGGGCGCGCCGACGGGCCGTCGACTCGCTGAGCGCGCTGTTTGACTGCACCAGTTCGACGGTTCGCTTCACGGCCCGATCCTGCCAGTCCGCGCTGCGCCGAAGGGCTTGGACCAGAGGTTGTGAAGTGAGTCCGTATCGAAGCACGGCGTGTCGGGCCGATGCGTCTCCGACATACCGACGGCCCGCCTCCGTGAGATGTCCTCCGCTCCCAGCCAGCAGCCCAAGCCACTTTGCCAGCTCAATGTACTGTCGAATCGTTCGAGCGCGGACCCCGAGCCGACCGGCGAGCCGACGGCGATCGGCGACTCCCAGTGCCATCGCCTCCAGCAGTCGATCCAGAGTCTCCAGATCCCCTGCCTGTGGCAAAATCCTCATGCTGGCACCCGGGGTCAATGGGTACAGAGGCCCGGGGATTCGTCGTGACACACCACTCGACAACTCCCCTGACCCATGCCGCACCCGGAGGACGACCCGATGTCGTCCTCGGTGAAGTTGTTGGCGTACTGCTTTGTACACTCACCGTAATGTAAGCATGATCACGCTCCGGGGTATTCTCCAACAGATAGCCGGATACCCGCGAAGCGTCTCTCTCTGGATCGCACGCCCCCGCATCGACGGTCAGAATGTCGAAAAACTCGAGGTAGGGTTGGACACCGGATGGTGCCGCAGGACTCAAGGCCCGCAGATCGGAACGGCACTCCAACTCAGTGGTGTAAACCGACCCAGGTCATCCCCGTCTGTTCGCAACCACACGGCTCCAATGCCTGACTTCCGGGTCGCACCTGTAGCCAATTCCGAGGCCATCGGCTCGTCGATGTTGTCCAACAACGCGCCCCCTGTCAGAGCCCCGGATGAAAGGGGGAGAGCCCCGCGACCGACTTTGATGGCCTGTCCCTCATTCCAGCCGACGATCAGGTGAGACGCCGGAGGTCCGGGACTCTCGCCTTCTGCTGCCGGCGGATAGACCGGTGTCAGACTGGGATCGGTGGCCCCGGAATTGGCGCTGGTCAGGGCAACACCCACCGGTTGCGAATTGGGCGTCCCGGAAAATCGAGTCGCATGAAGCACGGCGTTTGTCTGGGGAAAGTGGGGATGGATAAGCGTCACATCTCCGTTCTCATGTGCATACACGGCGATGCCCAGCGACCTGACCGTGGACGTCGCGCGGATGTCCACGGTGAAGTCTCCGGTCACCGACCCAGCCGCGTCGTGGCGGGTTCCCTGGATCTTTTTCTGCTCGGCGTTCCACCACGCCACCACAAACTTTCCGGAGGGGAACACCGCCGGCGCCGGTTTCCCGGCCCTCGGGAGGGGACCCCCGCGCTGACTGCCCGAAAGACGGCTCGGCGAATTCGGAACCGTCGACAACATCGAGGGCGTGAACGACGAGGACTTGATGTCGTAATCACCCGCACCAAGGTTATCCGAAAATGCCATCAGCGCCCGGTTCGACCCCGAGACGATCTCCAGATTTGTGTCGCCTGTGACGCCCCCATCTGCGGGCCGCGAATTCGGCTCCCCCGTTAGGTCCGGGGGGAGGGTCATCGCATAGATATCCTTCCCGCCCGAGATCGGGTCCACCACGGCCCCCATCACGTATCCGTCCCGGTAGGTTGCCACGTCGAATCGGGTGATGTCACCGCTCGTCAGGATCCCGGAGTCCCCGGAGATAACTTTCACTTTGGTGCCGGTGGCATGCTGCCCTCTACGATCGAAGTGCGCCATATAGGCTTCGTCCTCGGCAACCCAGCTCACCAAATACGCGGAGTTCGAAGGGGCTGAATCATGGGCCGGGACCACCGAGACCGACGACTGCACCGACGCGTTGGAGACTATTTTTTCGGGAGTCGGTTGCGCGGGATTTCCCGCCGACCCGCAGCAGGCCTCGTCGGCCGTACCGTCGCAGTCGTTGTCAAGGTCGTCACAGGTCCACGCCTCGTCGGCGGCACTGACATAGTCCTCAAGAGCCGCGTACTTGGACTCTTCGCAGACCTGATAGCCTCCACCGTCGTTTTTGCATGAGGCGATGGTAGCCTCCTGACACACACCCGGCCTGTCGCAGGCGATCGGTTCGGGCTCCTCGTCGGTATCTCCGTCACAGTCATTGTCTTCACCGTCGCAGGTCTCGACGCCGCCATTCGACTTCTGACAGGTGCAGCCATTTTCGGCGATCTCGCCGTTCGGATCGAAATACCCCTCTTTGCACTCGTAGGCGCATTCTCCCTGCCGGCAGACGCCGACCACATTGGGTTTGTCACCCGGACATTGCGACGCGTCGACACACTCGGGGCCGGTGTCGACATCCCGAGTGTCTGGCGTCACGTCCCCGGTGTCTGACACGTCAGTGTCGGAAGCGTCGGCTGCGTCGGTCGCGCCGGTATCCGAGTCGGACGTTGCCACCACAGCTTCGGAAGCGGACTGATACAGGCACCCCGACAACATCAACGCAATGGCCACCAAGACGGCCGAGTATCGGCTCAACACATTATCCTCCGTTGAGGGACATCTGTGCCCATACTTAGTGAGCGAGACACCGAGATCAATTTTATTGGAGACTTTCCAATCGTTCAGTCACATCACGTCCATCCAGCGCGTCGACCATCGTCTCAACCGCCCGTCGAACCGGGTCCCCGATCGCCAACCCGAATCGTCGCAACTCCTCGAGGTCCTCGGTCAGAGGAATCATATCGCGGTGCTCACGAAGCGCTTCACAAAAGGCATCCACATGTTTTTCGATATCGGGCGTCTCCCCGTGCAGTGATCTTGTCAGAATCCGCAGCACGGGACGCACGAGCCGCCATCGTCCGGTGTCGGACCACGAGGCCTCGGTCGCCGCCAGCATACGCGAGAGTTCGTCGTAGTCCTTTGCGCTGAGAAGTGCGGTTGCCATCTGGATGGCCACCGTACCGCTCGAAGGCCCCTCGGCGATAGCCCGTCGCAACGTATCCATGCCTTCTTCGGTCTGCCCCGCTTCCAGTTGGATCTGACCGAGAAGACGCCGAGCTTCCGAACACTCCGGATCCAACTCGACGGCGTGTGTCAACGCCTCGATCGCCTTCTCCAGCCGGTGGCGTTCCCGATGAACTCGTCCGCGAAGCCACCAGCTCCGCGGACTGTCCCGGTCGATGCCGGCCAGCCTCCGGGCATTTCGTTCCGCTCGTTCGATGTCGCCCTGGGCGAGTGCAACGTCGACTAGCCCCTCGAGGGCCTCCGGGAAGTCCGGCTCTCCCTCCAGTACTTTCTCGTAGGCCGCAATCGCCTCTTCGAACTGGCCCGCCTCCCGAAGCGTTTCAGCGAGCTCAATTTGATAGACCGTCGACTGCGGCGCCAGGCGAACCGCTTTTTCGAGGCATTCGATCGCCGCCTCGGGCTCGCCGACATCCCGGTGGCCGACGCCCTGACGGGCCCACTCCTCCGGATCGTCGCGGCGCAGTTCGAGCAACTCCCTGCGCGCCTCAAGAAGTCTCCGTGTCTCCCCGGCTTTGTTCCAGCATTCGACCGCACGCTCCCATGGGCCGACCGCCATGTTCCGCTGGGATGCCGCACGCTCAAAACACTCGGCGGCGCCGGCATATCTGCCTGCCTCGCGTCGCAGCTCCCCCAGGCGAATAAACGTCTCGAAATCGTCGGTTCCGTGCTCGACCGCTCGTTCCAGGCATTGGACCGCCTCGGCGTCGCGGTCAACGTCGAGCAAGAGATCCGCAAAAAACCCCCACACGTCGCCGCGCTCGACCGCGCCCGATTCGGTCTCGTCCAGAAGTTCCAGAAGCTGTTGCTCGGCCGTCTGATCGTCGCCGCGCTCCAGATCGATTTCAGCCTCGGCGAGCTGAAGCTCGATGGACTCCGGATGGACGGTTTGGCTGTCGACGAGCACCTCCAGAGCCTCATCGAACTGATCGACCCCCTCCAGGAGAATCGCGTAGGTCAATGACGCCTGCCAGTCTCCAGGCCCGGCCTCTCGATACCAGCTCTCCCCGGCGCCTCGGGCCGCCTCAATGTCGTCACGCTGGAGGGCGTCGTAGATCTCCTCCGGCACCGTATCGATGCCGCGTAGCAGAAGAGCATCCAGAGTCAAAACCGCCGGCAGAGTGACAAGTGCATCTTCGAATTCGGGGATAAAGCTCATCGCGTAGTTCGAACGCCTCGACAGCGAGTGACCGATAGCGAGCAATCCTCACTCCCGGTCTTAGCGTGCCTCGACCGCATTTGCCAATCTCAGAAGGACGTCCTAGAACTCCCGTGGCTCACATCAACGTACGAATGGAGCAGTCTCCCATGTACTCACTGGACCCAGATATTTTTGCCCAGAGGCGCGCCGACCTCATCGATCGGATCGGTGAAGAGAGCGTGGCGATCTTTACCGCGAGCCCCCATCAGACACGCTCGAAGGACACGCGGTTTCCGTATCGACCCTCCAGCGACATTCTGTACCTCACCGGATTTCGCGAACCCGAAACCGTGGTCGTGCTGGCCCCTGGCCACGAAGACGGAGATTTTTTCATGTTCGTCCGTCCCCGCGACGAAGATGCCGAACGGTGGGATGGCCGTCGCCCCGGCCCCGAAGGCGCATGCGACGACTGGGGAGCCGACCAGGCGTGGCCCGTCGATGATGTGGACGACAAACTTCCCGAGCTGCTCGCCGGACGTGACACCCTCTACTACACACTGGGCAACGATTCCGAGTTCGACGCTCGGGTCACCCGGTGGCTCAATGAACTGCGCCACCGTCGAGGCAAGCCCCCGGCCGCCCCCGAAAAATTGGTCGACGCTCGGGACATCATCCACGAGATGCGGCTTCGGAAACGACCCGCCGAGTTGGAGCTGATGCGCGAAGCTGCCGACGTCAGTGCTCAGGCCCACGAACTGGCGATGAAGTACTGTCGACCCGGGATTCGAGAGTACGAACTCCAGGCCATCATCGAATATCACTTCCAGCGACACGGCTCCGAATTCCCGGCATACCCCAGCATCGTCGGCTCCGGCGACAACGCCACGATCCTCCACTACAACGAAAATCGTGACACAATCGAACCCGACGATCTGATCCTCATCGACGCCGGGTGCGAACTCGAATTCTACGCCGGAGATATCACCCGGTGCTTCCCCGCATCCGGGGAGTTCTCGCCGGCCCAGCGCGACGTCTATCAGTCGGTGCTCGAGATTCAAAAGGCAGCCCTTGATGAGGCTGAACCGGGCATGAACCTCGACGAATTGCAGTCGAACTGTGAACGGCGCACCACCCGGGCTCTGATCGATCTCGGCCTGCTCGAGGGGTCGGTCGACGAACTTGTCGAAGAAGAGGCGTTCAAACAGTATTTCCCCCACAAGATCGGGCACTGGCTGGGCATCGACGTGCACGACGTCGGACCGTACCGCCACACCGACGGGAGCTGGCGGAGCTTCGAAGCGGGAATGGCACTGACGGTCGAACCCGGAATCTACATCCCCGAATCCGACGAATCCGCCCCAGCCGAGCTCCGGGGTATCGGCGTGCGGATCGAAGACGACATCGTCTTCACCTCGCAGGGGCATGAAAACCTGACCGACCACTGCCCGAAATCCATCGATGCTATCGAGGACATCGTCGGGACCGAAGACATCGACTCGGTTCTTCCGGTCCAGTAGCACGCCTCAGACTTCCCCGCAGAGGGCCGGCCTTTCGTTCCAAGATAGGGTTGAGCGGTATCTTTGGGGGTTGGCTCGGAGGCTGAAAGCTCCTACATTGGGTACGGTTCGAGCCGCATCTTCCCAGTCCCGATCCGGCCCCATATGACCAGACCCCCGGACATGCCGATCCTCGGCGCCTACCAACTGGAAGAACTCCTGGCCGAGGGTAGCGTCGGCGAGGTGTGGCGAGCTCGGAATCGTGAAACCGGGCAGCCGGTCGCGGTCAAGCTCATTACCGGAGCCCCGTCGGACTCGTCGCGTGGCGCGCGCGATTTCCGCGACGAGATCCGCCACCAGGCCGCCCTGTCCCACCCCGGGATCGTACGCCTCTTTGACCTGGGTCATCTCGACGAGCATTCCGCGTCCAAACTGGGTCCGGGCCACCGCGATGGAAGCCCGTACCTGGTCATGGAGCTCGCCTCCGAAACGCTTCGCGAGTCGACGTTTCCGCGGGATTGGCCGGCACTGTATGATGTACTGCGCCGGATTCTCGAGGCCCTCGCCTACGCCCACGCCAACGGCCTGATCCACCGGGACCTCAAACCCGGAAATGTCCTGCATTTCCCGGCCCGACCCTCCGTAGAAAAACTGAAGCTCGCAGATTTTGGGCTCGCGCTGGCCGATCCCGCCGACGACCGCGAGACGGACGATGAATTCGTCGTACCCACTGCCGGAACCCCCCGCTATATGGCACCGGAACAATGCGTCGGCCAGTGGCGCATGTTTGGCCCCTGGACCGACATCTACCAGGTCGGAGTCATGGCCTGGGAGTTCGCCTCCGGCCGCCCTCCGTTTCCGCCCGACGATCCCCTCGATGTCGCCCGGGCCCACGTGAGATTTCCCAGACCACCTATCGCACCCGAGTTTGCCGTCCCGCGGTCTTTCGACGGGTGGGTCCAGCGGATGATGCAGCGCAGCCCGGAAGAGAGATTCCAGCGGGCGGCCGATGCATTGAATGCGTTGCGTAGGTTGAAGAACAAGCAGGCCAACTACGTCGTTGAGGCGCCGCATCCCAGTGACGTCTCGCACCAACCGGACACGACGACCCAGGAGAACCCCCCTCCCACGGATGTGACTACGGAGACCCTCGAGCACGACGTCGAGCCTCCAGATGAAGCCGACGACGTCCGACCGATGCAACTGCCAGGCCCGCCCGATGTGCCCGACGATTGGCGCCGGGACCGAGACGCTCCCCGGGAATGGAAGGAGATGTACGGAAGCAATGTCACCTTTGATGTCTTCCGTCTGCGTTCCTCGCCGTTCGTCGACCGGGATGACGAACGTGACACCCTCTGGAACGCGTTTCGTCGGGCTGTCGACAGCCAGTCACTGCAGGGCGTTGCCGCACACGGCCCTCCCGGCATCGGGAAATCCAGACTCTGCCGCTGGATCGCCTCCAGGGGTCACGAACTCGGCGCCGCAGATATCCTTCACGCCCCTCACCAAGAGGGCGAGGGTTCGGATGCCGGATTCACCGAGATGTTGGAGCGTTTCTTTCGTACATGGGGGCTCGACAGAGACGAAACCCTGACATTGATCGAGCGGCGAATCGCAACCCTCGGCGGCAGTGACGCCGCCGGCCAGGCGAGGGCACTCACAGAGTGGATTCGCCCCGCGTCATCAGGGGAAGACCCCCTCTGGTACTTCAACGATTATGACGACTACTACGATACGTTCCGGCGGTTCATCGTCCGACTCGCACGACGGCGACCGTTGATGGTGTTTCTCGAGGACCTCCACTGGAGCCCGCTGGCGAGAGAATGGACGACAAAGTTGTTTCGGGACGAAGTCGATGCCCCGATCCTGCTGGTCGCCACATCTCGCGCACCCATCAACTGGGCTGAGGAGGTCGCCCGACAACTCATCGACCTGAACGTCGCCCCCCTCCCCGACGCCGAACATTCCGAGATGATTCGGGAGATGATGCCGCTGAACGAAACGCTGCTCGGGCGGCTCCTGAACCGCGCCGAGGGCATTCCTCTGTTTTCAATTCAGATGCTCGACCACTGGGTTGAATCCGACTTGCTCGAGGAAGGAGAGGCCGGCCTCGAACTCAAAGACGACCCTGAACAGCCCCTCCCCGCCGCCATCCACAATCTCTGGGAGCGTCGGGTCGAAGAACTCATCGAACGCATCGTCGCTGATGCGGAATCGAGTTCTGCTGACGATGTTCGCGCCGCACTGGAGCTGGCCGCGGCGCTGGGCAGGCGGGTCGGCCAAGACCGTTGGAACGCCTGCAGCCGTCGCGCCGGACTCGACGTCCCCGATGACCTCTCTGGTTGGCTGAAGACCGCCACCCTGGCGAAACCGACGCCCACCGGCTGGTTGTTCGAACACTCCCTGCTCGTCGATTCGCTTCGGCGCACGTCCCGCGAAGCCGGACGCTGGAGGAGACTCAACGCCGTGTGCGCCGCCGAATTGGCCGAGGACGGCCCCGGCAATCAAGTCCACCTTTGGGACCAACTTGCGGTTCACTACCGCGAAGCCGGCAACATCGATCAGGCTATCGATGCCCTGGACGGCGCCCTGGGGATCGTGCGGCGCTCCGGACAGGCCGAGGCGATGGAACAGATCCTCGAGAGACGACAGGAATTGATCGATAGGCTTCCACCACAGCGGCGTCGACTGCCCCAGCTACGTCAACGGCTCGAGACGGCCTGGTTGATCTATCACCGGGGTCGACCCACGGAAGCCGACACCATCTTGGACCGCCTCGTCGACGAGGCAGAAGAGACCGGGAACGACGCGCTGCTCGGACGCATTCTGCGGGCACGGATGTCGATCGCCGGAGAACTCGGTCAGGTCGACCGCTCCCTGGAATTTGGTGAACAAGCGGCCGCGTATCTACGCCGCTCGGAGACCTGGGAGGAACTGGCCCGATGCGCCTACTCTCGAGGCTTCCATCTCATGATCCGCGGACACGACGACGAGGCCCGCGATGCCCTCGAACACGGCATCGAACTGGCCGAACGGGCCGACGACCCCGGGTTTCGTATCATCGTCGAACGTCTGCTCGCCTGGCTCGATATCCGGGCCGACCATATCCAAAAGGCCCGCACGCGCCTGGAACGCCTCCTCGAAGAAGCCGAACAACTCGGCAAACTCAACCCTCGATTCATGTGCCTGAATGCCCTCGGTGAACTGGAAAGCTCCAAAGGCAACTACCACCAGGCCCGGGAGTATTTCCGCCGAGAACTCGAACTGCGCGACCAACACGGCGCCCACGCCAGCCATCACGTCAGCCTCATCAACCTCGGCACCATCAACCTCTTGATGGGACGCCACCGCTCCGCCCACCGCCGCTACACTGAGGCCCTCGACGTCCTCCCCGACCAGGCCCGCGGCCTCCCCTCCCTCAATCTCTACCTCGGTCTCCTCGGCTGCGCCTGCATCGAAAACGACCGCCCCGCCATGACCAAATGGCTCGAGCGCGCCACCTCCATCGCCACGGATGTCGACGCCGACCCCTCCGCCATCACCGACCTCACCTCCTTCATCCGCCGCTGCGTCCAATCTTCCCCCTCCGACGACCTCAAATCCCGCATCACCACCTTCCTCAACCAAATCACCTAACAACAACCCAGGGTCCCCGCATGTACTTGTTTTTATTAGAGATCCTGGACGTTTTCCCCTGAATTTCACCCCTCAAATCCGCCGAACCGGAGCTGCAAAAGCCCTGTGGGCGTACTTGTCGATCCGGTCGTAACTCCAAAGTCGTTGGCGGCCGGAATCACCAGTCGATACCCCGCTCCGATAGCCAGACGAAGAAAGTCCGTCAGGTTGAATTCGACAAACCCGGCCACCTCGAGAGAGGGATGCCACACGAGGTTGGATTCTCCATTCGGACCTTCGAGGTATCCGGTCTGCCCAGCCCCCAAAACACTGTAGATGGATCCGTGCACCCAATGATGAGGTGCGAAGATGCGCTGAAGAAGAAGTCCTGCGTAGTATGAACGCCATTGCCGATTTTGATCGTCTTCTACAACGTGGGCCCGGTGGCCACTCAGTCCGACACCCCATTTATGATCGAGCATCACTCGAGCCCCTCCCCCATCCATCACCGCAAATTCCCCTCCAAGCTTGATCGTCTGCAACGAAACAAACCCGGAAAGCCCGGTAAAGACACTCGATTCGGATTCTCCGAATATTGACGTCGGCTGTTCTCCGCTGGCAGGACCGATATTCCCGTATTCGATCTCTAACACAGCCGTAGGCCCAGAATAGCCGAGTCGTCGGCCTCCCGGCCCGTGCTCGTCACTGACAGCTAGCCGATAACTGCCTCCGATACCGATACGCGACGTGGAAGAAACTGCCACGGAAAAGACGACCTCAGGCTCGATAACCAGGAGGGGGCTACGACGAAAACCCCCTGCCCCAGGTGAGTCAGTAACCCAAGCCCCTCCTCCAACGAGCCCCCCGACCGAGACCCGGAATCTCGGCGTGATATCGTGAAACCACATCCCACGAGCACCGACGTAGTAGACCTCATCTCCGTCAAAATCCCCGTCCGACCAGATGGAAGTAAGCCCGAGCCTCCCCTCGGATCCGACGACCATATCCAATGAAGCCCCGGAAAAGAGCGCCCACCCCCCTGGGACCGGGCCCGTCCGAAAGATCGGTCCTGCGAATCCCCTTTCCCCAAAGTCCGACTCCTGGGGGACCACGGAGCTTCGCCTTGCCTCATCATTGTCCTCAGCACCGGCCTGAGGCACACAAAGAAGAAAAGCCCCGGCAATAACCCAGGGTACCCACAAGTGCTTGAAATTTAGTCCGTTTGGCACGTCCAATACGAATATCCAATTCAATAAACAGGGTCAAACAGCGGACCTAACGGCACTATCAGTCACCCTTCACCGCGATATTGTCGGGGCCGTCGGTCATCAAGGCAGATCGGAAACACCTGGCCGGTTGCACCCACGGATTTCCCAGGCTCATCTCATCTCTCCAACAGAGATTAGCCTCCTTCCGGAACCTACGAACCATTCGTGCGATGCGAGGCTAGCTGTGGGACGGCGATTTTTGAAGTAGGACCGATCAGCTACCCGCTTGGAAGTCCTAAAACGCCTTCCTCATTCATACACCGATTACAGGCTGGCGGATGAGTTCCAGTGGGATATTGCGTCGACTTCCCATCCCAAGACCGCCTGAGTTGCCGCTGATATTTCGCATTCAACCGCCGCCTCATGTTTATGTGCTCACGCACTTTTTCAGCGCAAGAACCTATTGCGAGGGGAGAGGGCGCCGAACGCTTGTCGTTATTCAACTTTTTCGTCCGTCGCCAGCTCATTCCGACCCAGACTTTCGGTGGGCGTGGTCGTCGGTGAAGGGTCCTCTGGCGTCTCAAAGCGGAGCAGTCTGTCTCTATCCGCTCCAGCATCGCCTCGCGACGGTCGTCTCTGGTAGCCCCCGGGAGGCAAACGGGAATGTGGAGCCGTACACTATACGTCCGCCATGCGCAGGACGGATCCTGGTCCCCCTTCCTCCGGCTGACGTTGTGCCAATGAGCCGCATCAAACCATTCGCCGACCCATCGCACCCCCTCTTTGTGACATCGGTGGGAGTGAACCCCGGGCCAGGCAGACGGGTGAACCACAAGCCCATCCTTAACCGGATTGTTTACCACATAAGAAATCTTCTCGAGCAAAACCGCTTCATCGAGAAGAACCTCATCGTCATACCTTGCTTCAAAGACCGGTCCGACTCGTTCGTCTCTGAGCCTGTTGATACGACGGGCGATGCCGAACTGAAGATCCCTCATGAACTCCGCCATATTTCGATGAGGAAATCGAGCAATGAGGTGAAAATGATTGCTCAGGAAGGTAAAGCAGACGAGGTCCACCTCATGGATTGAGGCCGCTCGGGCGAGGACACCTCCGATTATCCGATTGCACTCGTCATCGGGGCGAAAAAGGAAGGTCCCGTCGATCGTTCTGTTCGTGAGCAAATAGTACAGTTCTGGCGAACAGTATCGCTTATCTCGCCCCATTTCGTCCCCCAACGAAACAACCACTGATACGATGACCCGCGGATAGCCCAGGCCTCTAGTTCTGTTGTCGACACTATCGCGGCCACCGTGCAGAAATTGTCCAAGTCGCGCGCCAGAATTTTCGTTTTTTTAATCCAAATCACCCGCAAATACAGGGACATGCGGGCACCCTGGGTTGTTGCTATTCTTTGTGGATGAGCGATTCGAGGGCGTCCGGGTTGAGGACGTCGGGAGAGGATTGGTCAGAGGAGTCGGATTGCTGGGTGCGGCGGCGTTTGCGCCGGGCGGTGAAGACGCGTTTTCGGTCTTCTTCGATTTCGGGGATGAGTTGTTGGTGGGTTTCGTTGAGGTGTTCGACGAAGGATTGGGTGAGTGTGCCCTGGTCGTGGACGAGGTCGTAGAGTTCGTCGAAGGTGTCTTGGTGCGGGTGGGAGCGGTCGATGCGCTCGCGGCGCTGGGTGCGGCTGTCGGGGGAGACAGCCTCGATGGCGGCCTGGGTGTCGTCGGCGCCGATCCAGTCGAGAATCTCCGGGAGGGTCTCGTCGGGGGTGTCGACGACGCGGTCGTAGGTGACGAGGTGGGCCGCATAACGGCGTGTGACGAGGTTGCGGATCAGGGCGTAGTTTTCGAGCCACCATTCAAGGACGGGATCCAGTCGCGGGGGAGGTCGTTCGCGGTCGTCGCGCTGGTCGGCGGCCTCATCCTCCATGCGATAGAGGCGTTCGATGGAAGCGGCGTATTCTCGCCAGTGGCGAACGGATGCGACCACTCGGTCGATGTAGGCGAGGTCGGTGCGACAGAGGCCCGGGATAAAGACTTTGACGGCGACCTGGCGAGTCGCCTGGGGCGGCAGATAGCTTCCGTTCACCGGATGGGGATTGGTCTGGTAGCAGATCCCGCGACGCAGGGGAGACTCGAAGAACCCCTGGGGGTTGGCCTCGGCGATCGTCTCTTTCCACTTTTTTGGAAAGGCTTGACCGATCTTCGGGAGGCCAGCGGCCTCGAGGATCTGCATCCACATCGACGTGCCGGATCGTTTGGTGCCGGTGACGATGACCATCGTTGTCCCTTCAGATAGTAAGCATCATGCCGACGTTCGTTCGTCGCGCGCGAGGTTTTCGAAACGAGTGTGCTCCGGGAAGAACCGGAGTTTCACGTTGCCGAGCGCCCCGTTTCGGTGTTTGCCGATAATAATTTCGGCGAGCCCCTGGTCTTCGGTGTCCTCGTTGTAGACCTCATCGCGATAGATGAAACAGATAAGGTCCGCATCCTGTTCGATGGCACCGGATTCACGGAGATCCCGCATTTTGGGGCGCTTGTCGGCCCGGGATTCGACCCCCCGATTCAGTTGAGCCAGAGCCACAACAGGGATGTCGAGTTCTTTGGCGATCTCCTTGAGCCCCCGGCTGATTTCACTGATCTCCTGTTCGCGGGTATCGGTATTTCGCGATCCCTCCATCAACTGGAGGTAGTCGATGAAGATGACCCCCACATCTTCTTCGGCCTTCAGTCGACGCGCCTTCGAGCGGAACTCCCGGATCGACAGGGCGGCGGTATCGTCCAAAAAGAGCGGTGCCTCGCCGAGCTTGCCGGCCGCCTTCAGCAGCCGTGACCAATCCTGCTCGCTCATTGTTCCGGCGCGGACCTTCCGTTGATTGACCCGCGCCTGGGAGCAGATCATGCGGATGGCCAATTGGGTCGAGGACATCTCGAGGCTAAAAAACGCCGCCGGCACGTCCCGTTCAAGCGCCGCATGGGCAGTCATATTCAGCGTGAGACTCGTCTTACCCATACCGGGTCGGCCCGCCACGATAATCAGGTCGGAGTCCTGCCACCCGGCGGTAATTTCATCCAGGTCGATGAATCCGCTGGGAATGCCGGTGATCTTTTCGTTTGTCTGATACAGCGCCTCGAGCTGCTGGTAGGCTTCGGTGATCACCTCGCGCATGCTTTCGTAATCGCGAGAGACCCCCGACTGAGTCAGCTCGAAGATGTCGGCCTCGATCTGGTCGAGAAACCCCTCGACATCGGAGACATCGTCGTAGGCATCCTCGACGAGTCCACCGGCCTTGGAGATGAACTCGCGGAGCGTCGATTTTCGGTCCACGATCCGCAGGTAATGTTGGACGTTTGCCGCCGAGGGGACTTCGTTGGACAGACGGGTCAGATAGCTGGCGCCACCGACCGACTCGAGGTTTCCCTTTGCCGAGAGGGTATCACCCAGGGTGATGACGTCGATGCTGGCATCCTCTCGGTCGTACAGCTCCTCCATAGCCCGGAAGATGTGGCGGTGACGTTCCCGATAGAAGTCCTTGGGGCCGACCTTCGAGAGGATCGAATCCAGGACCGTGTTGTCGAGGAGGATGGCGCCGAGCAGGCTTCGCTCGGCATCGTCGTTGTGCGGGGGGACCCGAATATCGTCACTCATCGACCGAGATGTAATCCTCTTCCATCAGGTGAACGACGTCTTCCATCGTGTCGAGATCACTGGCGAGACTCTTATTGAGAATGGTCCCCACCTTCTCGTAGTTGAGCACGAGCTGAAACGTGTCGAGCAGCTCATCGGAGAGGTCGCGAAGCGGCGGTACCAGTGGATTATTGATCTGCATCTTGTCCTGCATGCCGGGGACATTTTCGCCGAGATTCCGCATCTCGTCGAGCTGGCGCATCCCCTCCATCAGGAGATTCTCGATCGACTCATCGATCTCATCGTCGAAGGAGACATCTTCGGCTTGTTCCAGCGAAAACGTCCCCTCTTCCCAGGAGAGCATCCGAAAGAACGCCTTCCGGCTGCCAATATCGTCGTCTTCGTTGATCGTCGCGAAGAAGACTCGACCGTCGCGCAGGTAGATTTTTCCGACGTCCTCGAAGTGATTGACGACCAGGACCCCGGACTTCTGGCTGGTCGAAAATAGTTGCAGCAGGTCCGTCAGCGGAACTTCCTCGATGAGCCCGGAAATCGAACCGGTCAGCGTCGCACCTCCGGAGGATCGTCGGTCGGTGGCCGGCCCGGAGTCGGAGTGATGGGTCGCGGTCGGGCCCGCTTCGGCCGGTTCCGGATCCTGAGCCGGCGCCGCAGGTTGACTGCCACTGGAGGCTCCCGCACTGGCGATCGCCTCTTGCTCGGCCTCGGTCGGTTCGTCCTGTTGAATCGTCTCGACATCATCGGCATCCGGATCCTTGTGCACAAGCTTGATGATGCTCGTGCCGATCAGAATGCGGTCGCCCTCTTCGAGAGTCGACTCCTCGACTTTCTTGCCGTTGACGAACGTCCCGTTGGTGCTGCCGAAATCCTCAATCTGGAGGGTTCCATTTTCGGCAGAGATACGTGCATGCCGGCGAGACACCATGTCCTCTACGAGGACCATATCGAGATCGCTCGAGCGACCGATCTCAATTGCTTGACCCATCTCTATGGGGAATTCGCCTCCCTGGTACTTCCCAGAGATAAATTTCAGGACGTATCGGCCCGACTGATCAGGACTCAAAGTCTCTACTCCCAGATCCCGAGAATCGCGATTCATGACCCGCCATGCCCACAGGGACAGACCCGAATTTATGGGCTCGACGGTCAGACGGAACGTTACGCAACGGACGGTTAGGCGTCAAGATTCTGCGGCCGATGAAGCACACTATTTCCGGGCAATTTCCGGTGATCACGGTCCCCTCATCAAAGGGCATCTGCCAGCCCCATCAAGCGTTGATGACGTATGCGAACGCCCGGTAAAGAGCCCGAAAAAGCGACTTGCGCCCGTTGATACCCGGGGATATACTCTCAGAAATTGCTCAAATCGACATCTCGTCGGGGGAAGCCAGATGCAGACAATATCAGAGTTACACACCCAGCCTATTCGTTCGTTGGTCCGGGCGGTCGCACGTCGTCTGAGCCGTCCAGCCGTGGCTCTCGTCGCGGTGGGCCTTTTTTGTACAGGAGTCCTTCTCCCCCGCGGGATCCGGGCAGAGGAGGGCCCCGCACGAATCGGCGTCCTCTCGCTCGATCGGCAACCGGGCAGCGCCAGCGTCGCCAGGCAGCTTGTCGATCATCTCCGTTCGACCGACGCCGTCGTCCACGACCGAAGCGCCGTCCGCGCGATGCTGGAGGGGACGATCGTCGATCCGTCGGAGCGAGGGGGGGCCCCATCGGGACTCACGGAATCGATTGCGAAGGGAATTCGCCAATTCTTCTATCAGAGCCGAGAGGACGCGGTTACGACGCTTGAGCAGGCCGTCAATCGGGCATTGAACCATCTGCCGGCTCTGGCCCGCCGGCCGGCTCTCGCCGACCAAGTCTTCGAGGCCGGCATTGTGCTGGTTCGGGCAGCACGCATCACGGAGGCACCCGCTTCGGCAGACTCGACTTCCCCGTCGCTCGCCGTGGAGACAGCACGGCGACTCACGGCAGCCTTTCCGAGCCGGACTCCGTCGGCCGAGACGGCGCCGCCGGCGATTGTCGAGCTATTCGAGCAGGCCCGGGCCGAGACGGCTGCCCGCCAGACCACCCTCCGCCTGGAGATCCCGTCAGACGGCTGCACTGGACTGATAAACGGGATGGCGACCGATCGTTCCAAAGTGCACGTAGCCCCGGACAAGACCTACTATGTGCAGCTCGACTGTAGACGGGAGACCTCGCAACTTCGGAGCCTCGCCCTGAAGGAGGGGCAGGCCCGCATCGTTCCGCTCTTTCTCGGGGCTTCGCTGACTGCGGCGCCGGATGTGTTCAGCGACACCGACCGTGAAGAGGTAACCAGCCAACTTGAGCGCACCCTGGCCTGGAGCGGGCTCACGACTCTTCTCGGAGTCCGTCAATCTGGGAAGGGTCCCTCCCGCCGCACGACTGTGCTTCATCTCTCATCGCAGGACCCACCGAAGTCGACTCAGTACGAAGGACGGTTTCGACCCGAAGAGTTCACGAAAGAGGTGCTCGGCCTGGATTCGATCAGGGACAAAGAAGTCGTGTCACCGGAGACCATGGTGAGGCGTGATCGCTCGCCCGGCCGCGGATTTGATATTGGAGTGTTGGCCGGCGGCGCCGTCTCCCTGGCGGCCAGCAGCGGGCTATTCGTCGCAGCGGCCAAAAACCATCGGCTCCTCCGCTGCAGCGCCAACGCAACCGAGCCATTTCCGCGCGAACGTTGCGATGGGGCATCGACTCAGGGCGTCACACTTTCGCAGTCCGATGCCTCCAGTCGAGAGGCTCAGATCAACCGCCAGAGGATTCTGGGCGTCACCCTCGGGGCCGTCGGTGTCGCCGGTGCCACATGGGGCATCGTGCGGTTATTGAAACGTCCGGCAGCAGGCGCCGGAGAACCCGCCGAACCTCCCCGCGCAGCATTGGTTGTTACCAATCGATCGGCCTCGTTCGTATTCAGTTTCTGACAGCGGCGCAGCCATTGGAGCACCATTGCTCCAAATATGGAGCACGCACACTCCACCTCCGCACGTGGAGGACTCGTCGATTTGAAGGGATCCGAACCATTTGCCCCGACATCTCATCGGAGAGAGTTATCTTCGCAGGGTAACACTCACCGATTGCAGAAAATGGTACGAATTTTGCTTCACCAAAGAGGAGGCACGCCGACGCCAATTCGGCTCGAGATAAAAAAGCTTGAGACGGAAGTGTGTGTCGGTAGGCTTTGGTGTACCGAAAGTACTCGAGTACTGGATGTCACCGAGTTGTCATTTGATTGGTCAAAGATTCTTGAACCTTACTTGACGCCTTGCGCCCCCTGTGACAACTTCCGCGGGGTTTAGATGGGGCATTTTTTCACGGGTTTGTCACGGCGCAAAGCAGTACTGAGGGTGGTATGTCAAACGTCAATTACGGACTGCGCTTTGAGTCCTCGGGGGATTCAATATCGGCGGAGCCAAAACTGCGCGAGGTATCGGATCGATCGCCGGTGGTGCCCTCCTCATCCGTTCAGGAATTGACTCCGTACGAAGCAGTCACCAGTCAGGCGGCCATTCGCGCAAAGCCCGACGGGGAGACTGTGTTTAAGCTCGACTGGAACGAATCGACGGTTCCGGCGAGCCCGGAGGTTCGCGAGGCGATCGCCGCTCACATCGCTGGCGATCGGGGGCTCAACTGGTATCCCCAGTTGGGCAGTGAGGAACTGATCGAGGCTCTGACCGACTACACCGGGCTGGAGTCCGAAAATCTCCTGGTGACCAATGGCAGTGACGACGCCCTTCACCTCATCTGCGACACGTTTCTCGATCCGGGCGACCACGTGGTCGCTCCCGCGCCGACCTACAACCACTTCATCACGTTTGCTCAGAGCTGCGGCGCCGACATCGAGAAACCGATCGGGGAGAGTCCCTTCGAAAAGAGCATCGACGCGATCCGAGATTCGCTCCGGCCCTCCACCCGAATTCTGTACCTGGTGAGCCCGAACAATCCGACGGGCGTCATCTACCCGCCGGAGGATGTGGCCGAACTGTGCCGCGATCATCCCGAGACCCTCATCTTGCTCGATGAGGCGTACTACGAATTTGCAAAAGTGACGGGCGTCGACCTGGTCGAAGAGCATCCCAACATCGTGGTCACCCGCACGTTCTCGAAGGCCTTCGGGCTCGCCGGACTGCGAGTCGGATATCTGAGCGGGCATCCAGAATTGGTCGACGCGCTGAGTCGCATCTACAACCCGAAGAGCGTCAATACGCTCGGACAGGTGGGTGCCAAGGCGGCGCTCGAGGATCTGGAATACCTGGAAGAATACCTCTCGGAGGTTGAGGCAGCCAAAGGCGTGCTGGCCGACTATCTGGATACGACTCCCGTCGAGTATCACATGACGCCGGCCAACTTCGTCGTGGTGCGTGTGCCCCAGCTCCAGGAGACCCTCGACGCACTTGAGCAGCGCGGCATCTACGTGCGGGATCGGTCCGACTATCCGGGCCTGGACAACTGCCTGCGCATGACGATCGGCACCGTCGACCAGACCCGGAAAGTTATCGACCTGATATCGGGCGTCTTCTAGCGACCTCCGGCTCCATCACGCGATTTACTCTCCGGCCTCCTCGGCGATTCTGTCGAGGAGGCCTTTTTCGATCTCGACCTCCGGCGACTTCGTGACCGAGACGACTGCCCGTTCCGGATCGAGATAATCCCGGGCGACCCGCCGGACGTCCTCGGACGTCACCTCCATGATCCGATCCCCGTACTCCAGGGAGCGTTTGTAGCCGAGCCCGTAGAGTTCATCGAGGGCGATCGACAGGGACCGGGCAGTATTCTTTTGCAGTCCGATATCATGATTGCCGATCAGATACCTCTGGGCCCTCTGAAGCTCGTTTGCATCGACGCTTTCGTTCCGTACGCGCCGGATCTGTCGAAAGATGCCGCGGAGGCCAGCCTCGATATTCTCCGGACTCGTTCCCATCTGAAAGCTGAACATCGAGGCATCCAGCCCCAGCAGCGTCGACGCACTGACGCTGTAGGCGAGGGACTGTCGGTCGCGCAGTTCATAGAAGAGTCGCCCTCCCTGTCCCGAGAGGATGGCGTGCAAGACACGCACCGCGTAGGAGTCGTCACTGCCGACCCTCGGTCCGTCGAGACCCACGGCGAGATGGGCCTGTTCCTTGTTGAGGTCCCCGACTTCGAGTTGCATCCCGGAACGTTTCGGGGGTGAACTGACCTCGAACTCCTCAGACCGTGCCGATTCGGGACGCACGAAGTGTCGGCCGGCCAACGACGCGACCTGTTGGGCATCGACGTCGCCGACGACCGAAATCACGAGGTCTGCGGGTCGCATCGTACGTCGGTGAAAGCCCCTCACATCTTCGACGGTCAGTGCCTGGACGGTCTCGGAGTCCCCGACTTTGGGCCGGCTATATGGATGCGACCCGAAGAAGGCCCGGTGGAGTTGATCTCGATTGACCACGGGCAACTTGTCTCGGCGTCCCCGAATCGCCTGAAGCTGCATGTTTCGCTCGCGTTCGAATTCCCGGGCCGGGAAGGAGGCACCGAGCAGACAATCGGCGAAGACTTCGAGGCTCGGTTCCAAAAAACGGGAGAGACCGGACATCGAGAGTCCCGAGGTGTTGCGGCCGGCCAGGCCCGAAATCGAGCCCGCCATCGATTCGACCTTGTGGCTGATCTCTTCGGCGCTGCGCTCGTCGGTGCCATCGGTGAGCAATTCACTCATCAAGCGCGCGAGCCCGGCCTTCTGCGGGGATTCCCGTCGACTTCCCGCGAGAGACACACTCCGGATAGAGAAGGTCTCGACACTGTGGTCTTCCTGGACGATGAGCGTCGGTCCGTCCGGGATCTCCATCCGCACAAAGTGGTCGTCGTCCACGGCGACCGGCTCACTGTGGTGTTCGGCCTCGATAACCTCGAACGCAGATTCGGTGGCATCCGCAAGACCGTCGTCTTCCAACGCGGGTCCATCCTCGGGGAGCGTCGCAACAAGTGTAGCGTTGGCGGGCGTCAGATAGGTGCGAGCGACCCGACGAATGTCCTCCGGCCCGACGTCTGCGAGGGCCCGATAGTATTTCTCCTCGTACGTCGGGTCCCCGGTGACCATTTGATGGTGCCCGAGCTTCATCGCCAGACCTTCCGCTGTCTCCTTGTTGTAGATCTCTTGGCTTTCAATCATCGTCCGGGCGCGCTCCAGATCGGGCGCGCTGACCAGCATCTCGCGAAAGCGAAAGACCTCCTCCATCAGCCCCCGGATCGTCTCGTCGTGGTCTCGATCCACACCTTCGAGCTGGTAGTTCCCCTGGATCATGAACAGGCCGGCGTCCTTGGGGGTATACGCCGTCGCTGACACCGTGTTGAACCATTCGCGCTCCCGCTGGAGCGTCCGAACCAGGTGAGAGGCCCGTCCGTATCCCATGATGGCTCCCAGCAGATCGAGGGCCGGGATGTCATCATCGGTGGCGTTTGGAATGTGGAATCCGACACGCACGTGGGTCTGCTGAATATCTTCGGCCCGAGACCATGTGCGAGTTCCAGACTGTTCAGGCTCACCTCGTCGTTCCGAGCGTGTGTATGGATCGTCTCGATCCCAGCCGTCGAAGTACCGCTCGATATCGGCTTGGATTTCCGACTCGTCGAAATCACCGGTCACTACCAGGGTCATGTTCTTGGGGTGATAGTGGTGGTGGAAGAACTCGACGACGTCCTCGCGCTGGAACGAAGCGACCGACTCTTCGGTTCCGATGACGGGGAACCGATACGGATGAACGTCGTAGGCGGTCTCGAATAGCTTCAGGCTGGCCACCCGCGACGGGTTGTCCTTGGAGCGTTTGATTTCTTCCTGGATGACCTGAAGTTCACTGGAGAGTTCCGAGGCCTCGAACGACGAGTTCCGGATAGCGTCCGAGAGGATATCGAGCCCCGACTCCAGGTATCGGCTGCTCATGGCCACGTAGTAGCAGGTGTGATCGAAGGAGGTAAATGCATTGATGCGACCCCCGGCTGCCTCGACCTCCCGTGCGATCTCGCCGACATCGCGCCGCTCGGTTCCTTTGAAGAGCATGTGTTCATGCACGTGGGCCAACCCGGCCTGCCGAGGTGTCTCATCGGCACTTCCGACACCCACCCAGACATTGCAGGCCACGACGGGCGCAGTCGGCTTGGGACGCAAAATGACGTTCATGCCGTTCGTGAGCTCGTAGGTCGTCAATTCCATTCTCGTAACCTCCGCAGTGTGTCGGGGGATTCGGTCAAGTCGGCCGATCGACCTCCGAGCGTGCATAGGAGGTCCGACCGAGGTTGCCAACATCCGCATGTGAGTTAACCTGCCGGCGATGCGACTATCGATACTTCACATTCAGAGAGGTGCGCACGGCGATGATGGGCCGGGCCCGGAGGCGGTCGATACGTTCGTCCGTAGCCTCGTCGAACAAGAGGTTCAGCCTGTCGGCGTCGTCGACCTCCTCTGCGGCACGATCTGTGCCGACGACACGCCCCGAGTCTTGATTACCACGACGGAGACGAGACTGGGCCCCCTGTCGACGCTCCTGAACACCCTCTCATCCCATGGGTTTTCGCTCTTGGTCGCCGTCGACCACGCGGCGCTTGAAAACGGCGAGCGGGATGCACTCGAGACCGCGGACCTGCCGGCGCTATTGGGGTCGGGCGGCGTCATCGCCGCCCGGGGTAAACCCGGAGCGCCCCTTGTGGGACTCTCCCCCGGAACCACCCGACAGCAACTCGAGGAGAGCCGCAGGCAGCTGTCCGACGCGGCCGGTTATCCAATCCAGTGGCTGTTTCCGGCTCCGAACTCGCTGGGTCGGGCCGCCGATCGCCTGGTCCTCGACGAGGCAAACCGAGTCGGATTCCACCACTGTCTTGTCCCGAGGCCCGGTCGGACCAACGAACTCGAAGGCGGCTCGGATCCGCTCGAACTCGGGTATCACATCTGGGGCCCCTCCGATACGCCTGCCAATCTCGCTAAATGGGCCGCGGGCAATCTTCTGGGCCGGGGGGCGACCGGCCTGACGAGCTTGCTCGATGCCCCCTCTCGAATCTTTCGACGATTTGGTCATCAATCCCAACGACCGACAGACTGAGGACGACGATGCCAACCGCCTACACCCTCAAGCAGGCCGATCCCGATGACGCCGGATCGATCGCAGACGTCCATGTCGAGACCTGGCAGGATGCCTACCGAACCTCGATGCCCGACGACGTACTCGACGAGCTGAGCGTCGAAGACCGTGAACAGCAGTGGCGATCGCAGCTTCAGGACGGCGACGTGGAAGTTTGGCTCGCCGTCGGAGACAACGATCGGGTCTTTGGGTTCACGGCCTTCGGGCCGGCACGCGATGAGGACTCGAACGGCGGAGAACTCTACGCCCTGTATGTGCGTCCGGACCGGCAGCGAAACTGGATCGGACATGCCCTTCTGGGGGCCGCAGAAACACGAATGCAACAGCGGGGCCACAGCGAGGCGTACCTCTGGGTGCTGACTGACAACGAGGGCGCCCGCACCTTCTACGAGCAATGCGGATGGTCGGCCGACGAGTCAGACACGGGAGAGCGAATCGACGAACGACGCGACATGACGCTCGAAGAGGTCTGTTATCGTCGGAAGCTGAACGAAGACACGCTCCGCTGAGCCGAAAACAAAAGCGGAGGATGGCACGAGGCCATCCTCCGCGGTGTGTCACGAGCGCTCCGGAACTCAGTTGATGGTCGCCGCGCAGCCGCCACCGCCGGACCCGCGGTGAGCCGCTCGTCTCTGCTGGTCGCTGCGCAGCGAACGTAGCGCGTGGCCGAGCTCTTCGGTGCACCGGTGATGGGTCATCTCCACCGGCATCGCCTCCTGGCAGACCGCATCGATGTTGACGCCGTGGAACCGGTTGTCGAGCTGTCGAACCACGCGGCGCAACAACTTGTCACCCGAAGTGGCGTCGCTGGAGGCCGAAAGTCGGTCGTGTCGATCGGAGCTGTCAGCCCTCTCGAAGAGGACGGCTGCACCGGCGATCTCGGTCATCGTCTTCCAGTCGGCGATGTCGAGTCTGTCCAGACAGTGCTCGTAGCGCGCTCGCAGGGAATTGAAGTTGCGCAGGGCCTGAAATTTGCGCACACCGTCGGACTGGTTTGACTGTGCGTATTCTACCCAGAGTCCGGTGTGGATGTAGGCACACGTGTTGGGCGACTTATTGAGGGCTTTGGTGTAGAGGTCACGGGCCTCGTCCATCGACACTTCCCTGGGAGCCCAGAGCCCGGCCCACGCCAGGTTGTTGTGGAGGACGCCACTGAAGGGGGAATCGATCCGGTCGAGTCCGGTCCGCAAGGTGTCGATCGCCTGCTCGTGGCGGTCCAAGGCTATCTGGTGATAGCCCTTCATGTTGGTCAGAAACTCCGAGCGCGGATACGCATCGAGTCCCTGACCTGCGACTTTGACCGTCAGGCGCGAATGCCCGTGTTTCTCGAAGCACGTCGCATACCGTGCCCAGTCGGCCTCGGACCACTGCGACTGATCGCCGAGTGCGTCACGTAAGCCTTCGCAGGCATGGACAACGGGGCTGGCCTCAGATGTCCGCTCGGCCTTGCGGTCGCACTCACCGGTCGTCGACAGGTAGGCCACAGTCCCGACGGCCGAAAATGCGAGCAGTGAAACGGCTGCCACCGTCGCCGGAGCAGCACTCGAAAAGATAGTTCGTGGTGTGATCGCCATGGTCCTCTTCCTCGTCCTGCTGAAGTCGCCCGTGAACCGGCAAAAGCCTCCGCAATCGAGGAACGTCCGAGAGCGCGGTGGATATTCCGACAGGGTCAGAATCTCATCCAAACAGCGAGGCAGCATCAGTGGCCCACTCGCGCGCGCCGTTCCCGCTTTTTTAGATTACATTTTCCCCTTCAGAGATTCAACTTCAATCCGATTTTGACGACGACTCCTCGGGATTATCCCGGCGGCCAGGAGAAGGAGCGTCCGCCGAGAATGTGGATGTGGAGATGGAAGACCGATTGTCCGACGCCCTCGCCGTTGTTGACGACCAGTCGAAATCCGTCCTCTTCAAGCCCCTCTTCTTCGGCGATATCTCGAGCCGTCAGCATCAGCTTGCCCAGCAGGGCCTGATGGTCGTCCTCGGCGTCGAACAGATTGACGACGTGCTGCTTCGGGATGACCAGAATATGGGTCGGCGCCACCGGGTTGGCATCCCGAAAGGCGAGGGTATCGTCGTCTTCATAGACGACATCCGCGTCGACCTCGCCACGAATGATCTTACCGAAGATCGTCTGGTTTTTCTCAGTCATGATTGTCTCACCGGGTTGGTTGCCAGTTCAGCCTGTCGATGTGCGTCACCATATCGTCGGGACGCCGCCGCGCCAATCATCGCTTGACTCAGCGCCTCGCTGGAATCACTTTTCACCCAGGATTTCCTTCCGCCGCGACCCGTCGTTCTAAAGTATCCGGGAGCCTTCGATGACCAACCGCTTCGCCGTTGTCCTGACATTCGTCTTCAGTCTCGGCCTTGCGACTACCTCAGGTTGCGCGACGGGAGGATCCGTCGGCGATCGTGCCAATCGAGCTGCAGCGGATGTCCTTCTGCCGCCCCGGCAAGAGGAGGATCTCGGCTCGAACTTCTCCGAGCAGATCGCCTCGGAGGTCAGCTTTCATCCAAGCGAATCGGTGCAGTCGTATGTGAACGAGCTCGGAGCTCTGGCTGTTGAATCAGCCCGCTCTCGAGGAGACGTTCCGTCGGGCATCAACTTTGAGTTTCGAGTCATCGACAACGACGAGACGATCAACGCCTTCGCCGGTCCCGGCGGCCAGATATACGTATACACGGGCCTGTTGAAGCGGGCTGGATCCGCCGCCGAAGTCCTCTCAGTTCTCTGCCACGAAGTTGCCCACGTCACCGAACGCCATATCGCGGAACGCCTCGTGGCGATCTACGGCCTGGAAGCGCTCAAGCGTGCCGCTCTCGGCGACAACCCCGGCATGTTGGGCAATCTGGTCACGTCGGCCGCCGCCCAGGGGTTCATGCTCAAGTACAGCCGCTCCCATGAAACGGAAGCCGACGAGACGGGACTGACCTACATGCTCGGCACCGGGTACGACCCACGCGGTTTCATCCAGTTCTTCGAGTTGATCCAGCAGCAGAGCGGCCCCCGCCCCCCGCAATTTCTCTCGAGTCATCCGTTTCCCGAGGACCGAATCGCCAACATTCGAAAGCGACTTGAAGGACGTGGAAATCTCTCCGACACGTCCGGCGCGGAGCGCCACAAGCAGATCCTGCAGTCGTTGTAGTTACCGTCGGCTGTCGAGCCAGATCGTCACCGGGCCTCGGTTGGTGAGCTCAACGTCCATTGCCGCGCCGAACACGCCCTCTTCGACCGTATCGACCCCCGCTGCCCGTAGTCCCTCGGCGTATCGGTTACAGGCTTCCTCGGCCGGCCCGGGATCCATCGCCTCGAAGAAACTCGGGCGGCGGCCATCATCTACATTGGCGTAGAGGGTAAACTGAGGGACGACGAGCACATCGCCGCCCGTCTCGAGCACGGACCGGTTCATCTTGCCCTCCGGCCCCTCGAAGACCCTGAGATGGGCCGTCTTGTCGATGCAGTATTCGAGATCATCTGCGTCATCGCCCTCCCCCGCCGCAGCGAGCGCAACGAGCCCCCCGTCTATGGAGGCGACGATCTCGTCGTCGAGGCTCACGCTGGCTCGACTCACCCTCTGAAGAAGTACTCGCATGACAGTCGGTCTCCTCTGAAATCATGTCAGTGGTTGGCGCAGCGTGTAGAGTAGCACCCTGGTGTCAGCGTCCAAGTTCAGACGATCGACGGCGATCGCCGACGCGCGATCGGAGTTCGATCGATATGCCGCGGCTGCGCTTCCATCCGCTCTGGCCGCCGCGGACGCCCGGAGGAAGCAAGCCGAGAGGTCGCCCCGAAACCCACTCGGTTTCTTGCGGATCTCCACAGTCCTTCTACCGTAGGTCGGCCCGGCCGGCGCGGCTGGCCGGCACTCATCAATCAGACCTGTTCACCGATCCGACCCCCGACCGACTGGCTGTTCTCAATGACCGACACCGACGTACACCGATGGCAACTCATTGACGAGAAAGGGCGCCGAGACTTCCTGGTAAATCGACGCACGGGCTCCGTAACTTCCGAGCACAACATCCCGCACGATCACTCGAACTGGCCTCCCTTCACCCAGCTAGCACTCCGGGCCGACATCGATGCCGTCAGCCGTGGCGTCGATCCCGTGGCAGAAGAATTCAATCGCGACTGCCGTACGCTCCAGGCTCCAACGCGGGAGCAAGCGCATACCCTTCAGCTCGCCAGATCCGACGGCCTGACCCTGTTGGCTGAACCGTCGATTGACTTCGAAGAGCGGTTCGTCACCGCCGCCTCCTCGGAGGCACTGGTCGAACAGCTCCAGATAGACGGGCTTCACTTTGGCTTCGACCCCTCCAGCGACACACTCCACCTGACACGGTTTATCGAGGGATATCCCGATTTCACGTGGTGTGATTCCCTGCGCCCGGGCCCGAGTTTCGCTCTCGTCTTCCACGAGGACGGCCGGTGTACCGAAGAGGACCCCCGCCGCTTTGCACGGCGACATCTCGGGCTTCAGGGAGACACCGATACCCTTGATCGGCGAGCCTTCCTATTGAGTATCCTGCACGACTTCGGCCTCGAGGCCGTCGACCCCGACTTTGCCGACACCGTTCCCGACCGTCAGTTCGCCATCGGCGAGCGCGCTCCGCGGGCCGAGACGCAATAGTCCCCGTCAGCGGCACGACGCGCCGATGCGCTTCGTCGGATCTGACGCAGAGGCAAGCGACCGGTTTTCGGGGGCCTTAAAGAGCCCCTTCAGCCAGACGGAAACCTTATCCAATTGCACCGAAATCGAGTTTCGGTCCAGCTTGTACCACGCACCAGTCACGGCATCGACGACCACGGGGATGATCCCGAGCAGCACATCCAAGACGACCCAACCAGCCCCGATGCTGTGCCCGATGGACACATGACGCTCCTCATACCCCTTCTTTTTGAAGGTGAAGTCGTACGTCTCCTTTGATTCGAGAGAGAGCGTCATGGGCGTGGTTCCTTTCGGACTGCCATTTACGACGACCTCTGCGCCAGATGGGGAGGACTCTACCTTCACGTCTTCGCTGGCACCCTTAAACACTGCGGCGCAGCCAGAGACATGCGCCAGAAAAACAAATGCGGTGACGAATGCTGTCACTCTGTAGTTCATGGGGCGTCCCCGTTCGTAGTCACGACAGATTTCAGTGTAGTCGGCAAATTATCGATTCTTGCCTGAGGTGTAAAGAGTTTCCCGGTGCATATGAGCCCTCACCGTCCAGCGGCCGTCCGGGCGAACCCGGGTTCGCACCAGACCCAGTCGGGCTACCTGGAAGACCGGAATCTGCCGAGTCCGATAGCGTCGGAGGATCGACGGATCCGGATGTCCAAAGGGGCTGTCGCGACCGGCGGACACGACGGCGACTCGCGGGCGTGCGGCGTCCAGAAGAGTTGAAGAACTCGAGGTCTTCGAGCCGTGATGGGGAACGGTCATCCAGTCGACCGGCGACAGGACGGGCGCAAGCCAGCGTTCCGAGGCGAGTTCGATATCGCCGGACACCAGGAAGCGGCGCCGTCGGTACTCGAGCGTCGTCACCAGACTCGCGTTGTTGTCGCTGAGTGCCCAGTGGCCTGCTGACTCGAGCGCGGGCGCCGCTCGGGCGATCTCCACAGACACGCCCCCGACGTGGAACTCCATGCGTGTTCCCGGAGTGATGGACCAGACCGTACCGCCGTCGTCTCGTACGTCGTCGGCGAGTGATCGAATCAGCCTCGATCCCTCGGAGCCGTCGACCACGATTCGGCGAGGCCGGAGCCGCTCGACGACAGCACGGAGTCCGCCGATGTGGTCGACGTCAGCATGGGTGGCGACCACCCAGTCGACGACGCCCACACCATGGCGGCGCAGGTGAGGGACGACGACGCTGCGTCCGGGGTCTCGCCCAAACCGACTGCCGCCGGCGTCTATCAGCATCACCTCGCCGCCCGGACTGCGCATCAGGACGGACTCGCCCTGCCCGACCGGCAAGACATCGATGAGCATCTCGCCTCCCGGCCACCGGTGCCATACCTCGGCAATTGTCAGCCCTCCAGCTACGAGCAGACATCCGATCACCACGGGTCGTCGTCGCCACCTTGAGGCCGAAAAAATGACCACTCCGACACAGATCATGAAGGTTACCCACGGCGGCGGAACGCCCGGGACGATCGTCGCAAACCTGATGTGACCGATCGAGCCCAGATACTCCGACAGACGTACCATTCCGCGACCGGCCAGCCAGAGGAGGGGCGCACCGGCCCCCGGGGAGACGGCAGTTAATGCTGATCCAGCGAAGACGGCGGGGAACACCGTGACACTGACCAGGGGTGTGACCACCAGATTCACCGGCACACCGGCCAGAGAGACGGTCCCGAAATGGACCAGGGTCACCGGCCAGGTCGACAGGCTGGCCACGAGCGAGACGCCGACGGACTGCCCCGTGTGCCGAACCCACGTTGGCAACCGGTACTCCCGGGACAGCGGCGATGCTGTCACACGCTTCAGAACCCCGGGAAGCCTCTCCAAGAAGAGGAGGATCGCGCCCGTAGCGGCGAAACTGAACTGAAAGCCGAGATCGGCGACGCTTCCCGGGCGCCATGCGACGATGATCAGAGCGGCGAGTCCCAGGCCAGAAAGCCCGGAGCCGGGTCGATAGAGTAGATGTGCGGCCACGACGGACGTAACCATCAGCCAGGCACGGACCGCCGACGTGGGAGCTCCGATTGCCGCCACGTACAGGCCCAACCCCAGGAGAACTCCGACTCCCGTGATACGTTTCCGACCGAAGCGGGCGGTCAAAGAGGGGATCAGACGACACATCGAGCCGCCGATCCACCAGAAGCCGGCGGCCAGTACAGCCAGATGGATCCCCGAGATGGCCAGGAGGTGCCCGGTCCCCGTCTCTCGAAAGGCTTCTTCAACGGGCTCGTTCAGGAACTGACGGTTTCCGGTGACGAGAGCCAGGACCACACCGGATTCAGGCCGTCCGATCGAGGTGAGGACGCGCTGCTGAAATCCCACCCGAAGTCGACTCAGACCCCGGCGAATCCAGACGTCGGGGTCGACAACGAAGGACCCGTGCAGATCGCCGACCGAATCTTCGACCCGCTCCCAGGGCCCTCGAGCGACGGCCCGGAAGACGACTCCTCTGCGCAGCATTCGACCTCGACCATCCCATCCACCGGGAAGCATCTGCCTCGGGTAGGTCTCGACTGCCCCGTAGAACTCGACGAAATCTCCGGGTAAAGGTAATGAATCAACGATGGCGTCGGCCGGGAAGAAGACACGTGCGACCCACGGGACTGGGGTCTGCGAGGCGACCTCTTCGATGGGGTTTCCGTCGGCGGCGATGAGCCGTAGTTCGACCGTCGAGCCGCGAGGCCCGATGTCAGGCCCCCGCAAAACTACGCCGGTATAGACGGCTTTTTTCCCTGAAGCGTAGCTCGGCCGGTCCGCCCAGGCCACCATGCTCCTCAGGTGCTGGTCGAGCCGCAAGCCCTCGGCGCCGGTCACGACAAACGCGACGGCCGCTCCGCATGCCACCACGGTCAGCACCTCGTCGAAGCGGTGCTTCAGGGTCGTTGCAGCTATCAGTCCCACGAGCACCGCGAGCCCGGCCCCAAGCTGCACGATCGAGATCCACCCGAGAGTCGCCACCGCATGGTCCAGGTCCGCACTCGGGCTCGGCCTCCAGGCGACGCCACATCCCGCGCCCGCCACAAAGGACCCGACGAATCCGTACCAACGAATGGCCACACTCACCCCTGGAGTCTCGCGAATCGCCCTTTCGGCCCTCTCTGAATAATTCTGACTACTCTTGGCCCTTCCGGCGTCTGCTCACTATTGTTTTCGACAGGTTGACCTGATCCGTTGCATCAACACAGCGAAAGCATGTGGTTTATCCACGACCCTCGGGGACTTTTTCACTCGATTTCCACGTGCTTTCCACAGATTTTCGGTCGTTTTCCACAGGCTGTGGACGAAATTCTTGAGGTGACACTTAAATGACACACCCTTGACACAGGCAAATCCTTAATTCTTCCAGTGGCTTACAGATTTCAACGGTTCATGGGTGGCTAAACTGGTCCCGGAGCCGGGGGTTTGCCACAGCAGGTTGTGGAAAACCTGTGGCCACAGTGGACGTCGTGGTTCGGAGAGCCTGGAATTTGAATCGACGACCTCGTGTTTAGCTTGGCGGAGCCGCGCTGGAGCCAGCAGATTCGTCGCTACCTCGGTTGCTTGCACCGAACCCTGCAACCTTCTAATAGTCAGCCGATGGTTGGCGGCGCCCTCAGCCGCACACGAGCTCGAATTCACGCCACGTTTGAGTGCTTATGCTTGGAATCATCGAGAAAATATTCGGGTCGGCCAATGACCGTTATTTGCGCAAACTCCAACCCCATATCGAGCGCATCAACGACATGGAGGACGAGATGCGCGAGATGTCCGACGAGGAGTTGAAGGCGCAGACCCCGAAGTTCAAGGAAAAGTTAGAGAACGGGGCCACCCTCGACGACATCTTGCATGAGGCGTTTGCCACCGTGCGAGAGGTCAGTCGCCGCACGCTCGGGATGCGCCACTACGATGTCCAGGTCATGGGGGCGATCTGCCTGCACGAGGGCAACATCGGAGAGATGAAGACCGGTGAGGGAAAGACCCTCGTGGCGACCATGCCGCTGTATCTGAATGCCCTCGAAGAAAAGGGGGCCCACCTGGTGACGGTCAACGACTATCTGGCCGAACGTGACGCCGAATGGATGGGCCATGTGTATCGCTTTCTTGGCCTGGAGGTCGGCACAATCCTCAGCGACATGCCGGCCGAGCAGCGCAAAGAGGCCTACGCGGCCGACATCACGTACGGGACCAACAACGAATACGGATTCGACTACCTGCGCGACAACATGAAGACCTCGCTGGACGAGATGGTTCAGCGGGATCTGCACTATGCGATCATCGACGAGGTCGACTCGGTCTTGATCGACGAGTCCCGTACGCCGCTGATCATCAGCGGGCAGACCGAGCAGTCGACGGAGATGTATCTCGAGGTCAACAACATCATCCCGTATCTGAAGCGGGATCACGACTACATCGTCGACGAGGAGGACAACCGTGCCACGTTGACCGACAGCGGTGTCGAGAAGGTCGAGGACCGCCTGGGGCTGTCGAACCTGTACGATGCCAACAACATCGAGATGGTTCACCATGTCAACAAAGCGCTCCAGGCGCACACCCTGTATCACAAGGATGACGAATACATCGTCCGAGACGGACAGGTGATCATCGTCGACGAGTTCACCGGGCGACCGATGCCGGGCAGGCGCTGGTCCGACGGTCTCCACCAGGCCGTCGAGGCCAAAGAAGGCGTGTCGATCAAGCAGGAGAACCAGACGCTTGCGACGGTGACCTTCCAGAACTTCTTTCGGATGTACGACAAACTCGCCGGCATGACCGGAACGGCGGAGACGGAGTCCAAGGAGTTCAAAGAATTCTACGACCTCGACACCTACGTCATCCCGACCAACGAACCGGTCATCCGAAAGGACTATGACGACGTCGTCTATCGAAGCTACGACGAGAAATTCGAGGCGATTGTCGAACAGATCGTCGACTGCAACGAGCGGGGTCAGCCGGTACTCGTGGGAACGACGAGCGTCGAGAAGTCCGAGGCGCTGAGTCGCGTGCTGGACCAAAAGGACATCGACCACGACGTCCTGAACGCCAAACACCACGAGCGAGAGGCGACGATTGTCGCCCAGGCCGGCCGGTACGGCTCGGTCACCATCGCCACGAACATGGCGGGGCGCGGAACCGACATCCTCCTTGGCGGAAACCCCGAGTTCATGGCCGAAGAGGTGGCCGGCGAGCAGGACATTCCGCCGGGAGTCCCCAAGAACAGGCGGTCGGACTACTACACCGAGGAGTACGGCAAGGCCCTCGAGAAATTTGAGAAGCAGTGCGCCGAGGAGCGCGAGAAGGTGCTCGAGGCCGGAGGGTTGTATATCATCGGCACCGAGCGCCACGAGTCGCGGCGCATCGACAATCAGCTGCGTGGACGCGCCGGCCGACAGGGTGATCCCGGGGCATCCAAATTCTTCCTGTCACTGGAAGACGACCTGCTCCGACTCTTCGGGGCCGACCGGATCGGCAAGCTGATGGATACCATGAAGATGGAGCGCGGGGTGCCCATCGAACACAACATGGTGACCCGATCGATCGAGAACGCCCAGTCGAAGGTCGAATCGAGGAACTTCGACATTCGGGAAAACCTCCTGGAGTACGACGACGTGATGGACAAGCAGCGCAAGACGGTCTACGCGCTGCGCAAAAACGTCCTCCGGGGCGAAGATGAAGAGGGCCGCGGGCTGCGTGACATGGCACTCGACCTCTTCGAAGAGGTCGCCCTCAACATCATCGACCAGTACGCCTCCCGGGACCTTCGCATCGAAGACTGGGACCTCGACAAACTCGAGGCCGAGATTGAAAACGTCTTCGGCGCCCAGGTCGATCTCGAAGGATATCGCGGACGAAACTCGATCGAGCGGGCCGTCTGGGAGTCGATCAGCGACCGCTTTGAAGCCAAGGAACAAGATTTCCAGGAGCTGGCCGACGAAATCAACGAACAACGGCGCCAGCAACGCGAGGCCGAGGATGGCGAGGGCGCCGACTGGGAGTTGACCGACGAACTCGAAGCCGAACACTCGGAAGACGAGTCCTTCGAGATCACCGGCCAAGAGTTGTTCGAAGAGCAGATCCGCAATCAGTATCTGTGGGCGATCGACCGCTACTGGCGGGAACACCTGCAGGCGATGGATCAGTTGCGCGACGGGGTCGGTGTGCGCGGCTACGCGCAGAAGGACCCGAAACAGGAGTACAAAAAGGAAGGATATCATCAGTTTCTGGACACGCTGATGAACATCAAACGGCGTGTCTCGGAGTTCATCGCACAGGTGGAAGTCGAGAAACCGTCGTCGCTTCAGTCGCGGCCGGAATCGCAGTTGCCCGACAAGATTACGCTCAGCCACGGCGACGAGGAGACCAGTGGCACGCTCGACGGCGAGACGAGCGGAGGCGGCCAGGAGACCTTCGAACGCGATTTGCCGAAGGTCGGCCGAAACGATCCCTGTCCCTGCGGAAGCGGCCGCAAGTACAAGAAGTGCTGCCTTCGCAAGGACAAAGAGAAGGATCGTCGCGCCGGGTAAGTCCACTCCTCGATCGTCCGAGATGCCGTTCACATGCGCATATTCGTCGAACACCTGGAATTCGTCGGCCACCACGGCGTCTACGAAGAGGAGCGCCGCGAGGGTCGGCGATTTGCCGCCGACCTGTCGGTCGACGTCAATCGTCCTCCCGGCGCCCACACCGATGACATCGACGACACCCTGGACTACCGGGCCCTCGCCGAGGTCATCCTCGAGGTCGGAGAGGGGCCGAGCCGACACCTGATAGAGCGGCTCGCCTCGGAGATGCTCGACCAACTCTTCGAAGAGTACTCCGCGATACGCTCCGCCGAGCTGACGCTGCGCAAGTACGCGACCGGCGTGCCGGGAGCACCCGAGAGTGTCGGGATCACGGTGACACGTCAGCGCTGACGCGACTCACCCTCCACATCCAATCTGGCATCCTCCATGTTCCACGAACGTTCCGGATACCACTTCTTTTCAGTAGGTCGCATCGATGTCTTCGTGTCGATGTGGTACCTGATTTTGATGGCATTCATCATCTTCCAGCCCTTTGGTGGAGGGGTGGAAGGCGGCCCTCAAATCGCCGAGGGCATCTTGTATGCGGCGGCTGTCACGGTCGCCCTGCTCGTGCACGAATTCGGGCACGCCCTCGTCAGCCGACGTCAGGGGCTCGGTCCGTCGATATTGCTGCACGGATTCGGGGGACTGTGTTTTCATGAGCCGGCCGAGACAGACGGCAAGGATGCCATCGTCGTGGCCGCTGGCCCGGCCGCGGGATTCCTTCTGGCGGTGGCGACGTACGGGGTCCTCCAGATTCCGGCCCTCCAGGCGAGTATGCCGCTGCAGACGTTTCTGCAGGGACTGCTCTGGGTGAGCCTCGTCTGGAACGCCATCAATGTGTTCCTGCCGATATGGCCGCTCGATGGCGGCAAACTCTTTCACCTGCTGCTGCGACGCGGGATCGACGAGTCGGACGCCCGGGACGCGACACTTCGCGCGTCGATCGCGACGACTCTCCTGGCCGTGTTCGGATTGTATGCCCTCACCGGCACCTTCTCGCTGTTTATCACGATCCTCGCTTTCTTCATCGTGATGAGCAACTGGCGAGCACTCCAGAGCGGCCAGCCCCTGGTGCGCCGACGGAGCGATGCCGGCGAACCGGACGACTTTCAGGTCGACAAGATCGAAGAGGCGGAGGCGGCCCTGGAAAGCGGGGATTTCGACGAGGCATACCGACTGTGCCATCAGCTTCGGTCGACCGGAGGCCGGCTCACCGAAGAGATCCGCGACGAGGTGTGGCGCATACTCGCCATTTCGGCCACCGAGATCGGCCGGTGCGACGAGGCAAAAAGCTACTTTGAACGCGCCCCACAGACCAAAGAGATCCAGCGAGCCAGAGAAAAATGTGAACAAAACGCCGCCGACTGATACAGACTCCCTGTAGGGTGCGGGACCCGTACGTCCGGGGCGACTTGCGCGCTGCGACCAGCCTGCGGACAATGCGGACAGACTCCACAGGGAGGACCCCATGGCGAAGACAGCAGATCTGATCGAGACGATCCGATCGTCGATTATCGGGCGCGACCGGGCCATCGACGGCCCCTATGGACGTCGACGGGTGACCTACGCCGACTACACGGCGTCGGGCCGCGCGCTCGGTTTCATCGAGGACTACATTCGCAATCAGGTCCTCCCGCTGTACGCCAACACTCACACCGAGACGTCGGGGACCGGTCTTCAGACGACTCGACTCCGCGAGCAGGCCCGCTCGATCATCCACGACGCCGTCTCCGGTGGTGAGGACGATGTCGTCCTCTTTGCCGGCTCCGGGGCCACCGGCGCGATCAACAAGCTCGTCGACATCCTGAATATCCGGATCCCGGCGGACCTCGACGACGAGTGGGGGTTGTCCGAGACGATTCCGCCCGAGAGGCGCCCGGTCGTCTTCATCGGACCGTACGAGCACCACTCCAACGAGCTGCCCTGGCGGGAGTCGATCGCCGACGTCATCGAGATCGAGACCAACCGCGACGGGCTGATCGACCTCGAGATGCTCGAGGCAAAGCTGCGGGAGTACCGCGATCGCCCGATGCGGATCGGAAGTTTTTCGGCGGCCTCGAACGTCACGGGGATCGGCTCGAAGACCGAGGCGATCTCCCGGCTTCTGCACGATCACGGCGCCCTGTCGTTTTGGGACTTCGCCGCCGCCGGCCCGTACGTCGACATCGAGATGAACACGGGGGAGCCGGCGGCTCACAAGGATGCGGTCTTCATCTCGCCGCACAAGTTCATCGGTGGGCCGGGAACTCCCGGGGTGCTGGTCGTCAAACGCCACCTGCTTCAAAACAGCGTCCCCAGTGAACCGGGCGGCGGCACGGTCGCCTACGTCAATCCTCAAGAGCACAAGTACCTGGACGACCCGACGCACCGCGAGGAGGGAGGGACCCCCGCCATCGTCGAGTCGATTCGCGCCGGCCTCGTCTTTCAACTCAAGGAGGCGGTCGGCCACGAGACTATCGAAGCTCGGGAGCGCGACTTCATCGAGCGGGCGATCGACCGGTGGTCGGATCATCCCAACCTTCAGATTCTGGGGAACCCCGAGGCCTGGCGGCTCTCGATCGTCTCATTCGTCGTCGGCCACCGAGACAGATACCTGCATCACAACTTCGTCGTCGCCCTGCTCAACGACCTCTTCGGGATCCAGGCGCGCGGCGGCTGTTCGTGTGCCGGTCCCTATGGCCACCGTCTGTTGGGCATCGACCTGGAGACCTCCCACGAATTCGAACGAGAAGTCCTGCGCGGCTGCGAAGGGATCAAACCCGGCTGGGTCCGGGTCAACTTCAACTATTTTCTCGAAGAGCCCATCTTCGACTACATCCTAAGGGCGGTCGAGTGGATCGCCGACCACGGCTGGAAGCTCCTGCCAGACTACACCTTCGAGCCCGATACGAGTCAGTGGTATCATCGCGAGCGGCGCCTTCAGGCGGCCCATTCGCTGTCGGACATCAGCTACGCCTCTGGAGAGATGACCTACCCTTCGGAACGCATCACCGAACCGGCGGACCAATTGGAGGCGTACCTGACAGAAGCCGATCGGATCGCCCGGGAGATCGAAGACCGGACCGCAGATCTCGAGCTCGAGGCCCCGGAGCTTCGCGAAGACTTCGAACACCTCCGATGGTTCTACATGCCCCACGAAGGTCTCCGCGAGGTACGCGGCCAGCCGCCGGTCTCCGACGGATCGACCGGGCCGATTCACCTCTCCTGACAGCCTGCGGCACATCGAGTCACGCTCGCATCGAGCGCCGTACCGTCGACTCAGAGTGCGCCACCGGCTGCAAGCACCCGAAGATTTGAAACCCGTCGGTTCGCGTCGAATCTATCGGAGCGGGATGTTCAGCTCACGTATACATAAGGAACGACGTGAAGAAGCGTGATGTGGAAGTGGCAGTTATCGGTGCGGGAACCGCCGGTCTCAACGCTCGACGCGAAGCCGAAAAGGCCGACAAGGACTGGGTTCTCATCGAATCAGGTCCCTACGGCACGACGTGCGCTCGCGTGGGGTGCATGCCCTCCAAGTTGTTGATCGCGGCGGCCGACTCCGCCCACGAGGTGGACCGAGCCGGGACGTTTGGTATCGACGTCGACGAGGACGGATGGGACGTCGACGGTCCGGCGGTCCTCGATCGCGTCCGGCGTGAGCGCGACCGCTTCGCGGGGTTCGTAGTCGACTCGACGGAGTCTCTGCCCGAGGAACGTCGCATCCGCGGCCACGCCAGATTCGTGGGCCCGGAGACCCTTCGGATCGACGACGACCTAGAGGTTCGCGCCGACACGATCGTCATCGCAACGGGATCCTCGGCTTGGATACCGCCCCAACTCGAGGCCGTCGAAGACGAGGTCCTGACAAACGCCGACATCTTCGAGATGGAGGATCTCCCCGACTCCATGGCGGTCTTCGGAACCGGTGTCATCGCGCTCGAACTCGGCCAGGCCCTCGACCGGCTCGGCGTGGACGTCCACTTCTTCAACCCCTTCGACGAGGTCGGCATCTTCACGGATCCCGCCGTCGAGGAGGCTGCCAAAGAACACTTCGACCAGACGCTCAATCTGCACATCCCCGTGGAAGTCGACGCGGTGCAGCGCCACGGGGATGGGGACGGATACCGATTGAGTTGGGAGGGGCCCGACGGCGAGAATCGTTCCCTGGTGGTAGACTCTCTGTTTGCGGCGGCGGGTCGACACCCAAATCTCGATGGGCTCGACCTGGAGGCAACCGGCCTGGAGCTCGACGACCGCGGCATTCCGGACTTCGACCCACGCACGATGCAGTGTGGCGACAGTCCCATCTTCATCGCCGGCGATGTCGCCGGCCACCGCCCGGTGCTCCACGAGGCCTCCGACGACGGTCGCATCGCCGGGGCGAATGCGGCGCGTTTTCCCGATGTCCAGGCATCGGTTCGCCGCGAACCACTGTCGATCGCATTCACCGATCCTCAGATGGCGATCGCCGGTGAATCGTACGAGTCGGTCGACGCCGACCGCCTGGCCGTCGGCGAAGTCTCCTACGACAACCAGGGGCGTGCCAGGGTGATGGGAGTCAATCAGGGACTGGTCCGCGTCTACGGGGACAAGGAGACCTGCAAATTCGTGGGCGCAGAGATGTTCGGTCCCGCTGCCGAACATACGGCTCATCTTTTGAGCTGGGCAGCCCAGCAGGAGCTGTCCGTGCAGCGGATGCTGGAGATGCCGTACTACCATCCGGTCGTCGAAGAAGGGATTCGCACGGCGCTCAGGGACCTCGCCAAGACACTGAAAATCGAGGGGCGTTGTCGCCCTGAAGACACCTCAGATTGTCCCGGCGCGTAAAAAACCACTGAACAAACTTGCGGGACTACTGAACGGATGTATTATCCGGGGTGTAGCAACTGAACACGCGAGCAGTAGCCGGTCCGCCGGCCCGACTCGACACCCCGGAGATGACGATGCACGATTCGTGGCGACAGGCAGCAAACACCATCACGGCGACCTTTGTCCTCGGCGTCATGGTCGGCGCCCTGACAGGTCTGCTCGCCACCGGCCCCACCTACATCGACCGGCTGGAAGGCGCGGCGCGCAGCACGTCCGACGCCGTGACCGAATGGATCGGGGCCGATGGCGGCGAGGCTGATCCCGCGCAACTCGCCAATTCCAGACGCTCGCGGTGAGAGCCAGCGGCTGAAACGTCTCGAGATAGATCGGACAACCCGGAGCCGCGTGTACGCCCGAGCCTTGCACGCACGGGAGGCGCTGTGCTTAGTTACGGGCGCGAGCAACGCTCCCCAAACGTCTACGAAAATGACTACACGAAACGCCTTGATACCCGCTGCAGGACGCGGCGCACGACTCGACCGTCCCGAGACCCCGAAACCGCTGGTCGAAGTCGGTGGCAAACCCCTGATTTTGCGCCTTCTCAACCAGCTCGAAGACGCCGGCGTCGAGCGAGCCGTCGTCGTCACGGGGTGGGAGGGTGCAAAGATCGAACGGGCTTTGACCAATCACCCCGAACTGTCGACGCTCGACGTCAAATTTGTGGAAAACGACGAGTGGGAACGGGGTCTGGCGAGTTCCGTGGCCGCGGGTCGTGAGGCCCTCGGCGACGCCCCCTTTCTTCTGGCGATGTCCGATCACCGCTTCGACCATGGATTGGTCGAGGCGATGACACAGACGGAGCTGGAGGACGACGAGGCCGCGCGGATGCTCATCGATCGAGAGATCGATGACGTCTACGACCTTGAGGGTGCGGTCAAAGTTCGACTCTCCGATGCCGGCGGCCGCGTCACGGAGCTCGGCCTGGACCTGGAGGCTCCGGATGCGGTCGACGCCGGTCTCTTCGTGGCAGGGACCCAGGTGCTCGACGCCTGCGACGACGCCCTCGCTCAAGATGGTTCTGCCGATCTGACCGCCGCACTGGCTCGGTTGACGGAGGAGGGATCCGAGGCGCGCATCGGCTTTCGCGACGTCGACGGCGCCAACTGGTTTGATATCGACACACCTCCGGCGCTGATTCGCGCCGAGATGGACGACCGCGACAAGAAGCGGACCGAGGCGGTCCACCGTCCGGAGTTCGACCGCAGCAACGCCGCGGAATCTCACGAATACTCCTTCGTCACGGGCTCCCCGTCGGAGACCGACCTTGTCGTACAGAGGGGGTTCGTCCGAAACCCCTCACAACTCAAGTTGATCCCCGACGAGTCGGCCTCTTCGCCGATATACGTCTTCACGGACACCCGCGTGAATCGTCTGTACGGAGACGACTTTGTCGGCGGACTCAAAGAGTTGGGCTACGATGTCGAGCGGATCGTGATGGCCGAGGGGGAGGAATCAAAGACCCTCGAGAACTACGTCCAGATGGCCAAACGCGTCCTCGGGGAGGGTATCGACGAGCGTTCGGTGTTGATCTCGCTTGGCGGCGGCGCGGTCTGCAACGTCTGTGGGTTCCTCGCCTCGACGCTGTATCGCGGAATCGGACTCGTCCACGTGCCCACGACCCTGATGGCACAGTGCGATGCGGCCATCGGCCACAAACAGGCGGTCAACGGAAAGCACGGCAAAAACCACATCGGTTCCTATTACCCGCCGATTCGGATCGCCGTCGACATCGACGTGCTCCAGACGCTGGAAGACTGGTTGATCCCGGACGGGCTCTCCGAGGTTGTCAAACACGCCCTCGGCCAGGACCCCGAGTACCTGGAGTACCTGCTCGACTACGACGGCGAACTGCGAAACCCCGACTTTTTGGAACACGTGGTTCGCAAGAACATCGAACTGAAATGCCGACTGATGGCCACCGACCCCAAGGAACACCGAGAGGCGCTGGTCCTGCAGTACGGCCACGAAGTGGGACATCCGATCGAATATCTGTCCGGATACGGACTCAATCACGGCCAGTCGATCGGCATCGGCATGATGGTCTCGGCGCGGGTCGCCCAGATCATGCGTGGGGAGGGCGACAGACTCGTCGACCTGCACCGGGAGGTGATCCGCAAGTATGAGCTTCCGACTCGCATCCCGGAGGATATGCAGGCCGACGACATCATCGCCATGACGCGCTACAACAAGAAATATCTGATGGAGGGGACCCGCATGGCGTTGATCGACGAGCCGGGGGAACTCTGGAAGGTCAACGGCGAATACGGCATTCCGGTCCCCGACGACGTCATTCGCGAAGCAGTAAACGCCTCGTACTGAACCGACGGGAGAAGTCGCGATGAGCGAGAGACAAACATGTGTCATCACGGGTGCGGCCGGCGGAATCGGCCGCGAGGCCGTCGAGCTGTTTCTGGCCCACGACTATCGGGTCGTCGCCTGCGGTCACACCGAACCGAAACTTCGCGAACTGACGCAGACGTATGCCGACCACCCCCTGGAGCCGATGGTGATGGACGTCACCGATCGGCATCAGGTCTACGAGGACTTCGCCTCTCTGGGCGACATCGATGTGCTGGTTGCCGGCGCGGGTGTCTGCCGTCAGGCTCGCCTCGATGAATCCGACAGTGACGAGGTCTGGGATCACCTGATCGACGTCAATCTGAATGGCGTCTACAACTGCATGCGCGGGGCCAGCGAGTGGATGCGCGATGGCGGGGCGATGGTCGCCGTGTCGTCGGGACTCGGAAAAAACGGCCGGCCGGGCTACGAAGCCTACACCGCGTCGAAGCACGGGGTCCTGGGACTGGTGAAATGTGTGGCACCGGAGTTGGCCGGCCGCGACATTCGGGTCAATGCCGTCTGTCCCGGCTGGGTCGACACGGAGATGGCACAGCGAGACATCGAGGAATCGGCGCGCCGCGCCGGCCAGTCGCCCGAGGAGTTCTTCGAGGAGTCGGTCCAGGACATTCCCATGGAACGGATGGTCCGGCCCGACGAAGTCGCAGAACTGATCTATTTTCTGGCCTCCGACGCCGCCTCCGGGATCACCGGACAGTCCTACAACGTCGCCTGCGGGGAGTACACGAACTGAGCGTTCCCCACCGTCTCCAGGAAGTGCCGTGAGCCCTCCCGGACCCGATATCAGCATCGTGGGGCACACGACCCATGACCGCTACGACGGAGAACTCGTCGCGGGCGGTTGCGCCTTTTTCGGGGCCTACGTGTATCGATCGCTGGGGGCTGACGTCCGACTTCTGACAGGGGTCGGCGAAGACTTTGCCTGTGACGAGGCCCTGAACGCACTCGATGCCCGGGTACACCGATCCGGCCGGACGACGACCTTCCGAAACATCTACCCCGAAGGCGAACCCCGACGACAGGTCATCGACGCGTTGGCACCGGCCATCGACCCCTCCTGGTATGACCCTTCGGTCCTCGCAGGGACCGACGTCCTCCACCTTGCGCCAGTACTCACCGAGATTGACCTCGAGCAGTGGACACAACGCTGGGACCCGGAGTGGTGTGCGATCGGCGTCCAGGGATGGATCAAAGAACCCGACGACCACGGCGCTGGCTCCGGTCCTCGCCGGGTGATTCAGAGACCCTGGCGCCCGGCAACCGACACGCTCGAACGGGTCGACATCGCCTGCTTGAGCGACGAAGATCTCCGAGATCAGGGGGATCTCCTGGATCGGCTGGTCGCTCACGTCTCGTTCGTAACCGTCACGCACGGCGGCGACGGCGCCACCCTCTATGTTGAAGGAGACAAACGGGCAGATGTCGGGGTCTATCCCGACACCGAACCGGTCGATCCGACGGGAGCCGGTGACTGTTTTGCCGCCGGCTTTATTCACGGCCTCACACGTCGAAGATGGCCTCCGGTGAAGGCGGTCCGTCTCGGCGCCGCCTGCGCGTCGGTCGTCATCGAGGGGCGAGGAAGCGAACCCCTCGGCCGGATGGGCGACGCTCCTCAACGTCTCGAGTCGATACCGGTGACGACGTATGACTGATTCACTGCCCCTGCCGTTCGACCAAGATTCCCCAGACGAAGATATGATGGCGAACCCGTATCGAAAGAATCCGCCCTCCGAATTCGACCCGGTCGACACACTCGACGAAGCGGAAGCGGCCGAAGAGGTCGAACGCCTTGTCGAGGCGATCGACTTTCACGACCGCCGTTACTACCTGGATAACGATCCGGTGATCTCGGATGGCGCCTACGATCGGCTGTTCCAGCGGCTCGTCGACCTGGAGGAAGCTTTTCCGGACCTCCAGCAGAAGAATTCTCCGACGCGACGGGTGGGCGCGGAACCGCTCGACGAGCTCGAGGAGGTCGAGCATACGGCGCCGATGTTGAGTCTGGATGCGGCCTTCGAACGCGAGGAGATCGAGAAGTTCGAGGACTTCTGTCGGCGAAACGCCGTCGAAGCCTCGACGACGGACTTCAACTACTTTGCGGAACCGAAGTTCGATGGGCTCAGCGCGGAGGTTGTCTATGAAAACGGGGAGTTCGCACGCGCCGCCACCCGGGGCAACGGTACGGTCGGTGAGGACATCACGCGCAACGTCCGCACCATTCGCACGTTGCCGATGCGACTGAACGCCGATGCTCCACCGGATCTGCTGGCCGTGCGCGCCGAGATATTGATGCCGCGCTCCGGGTTTCAGGAGATGAACAAACGGCGCATCGAACGCGGCGAAGATCCCTTCGCAAATCCTCGCAATGCTGCAGCGGGGACGGTCCGTCAGCTCGACCCATCGGTGGTCGCCCGTCGTCCCCTGGACATCTATTTCTACGATATCCTGCGCGTCGACGGCGCCGACTTCTCGTCTCAGACCGAGGTCCGAGACGCCCTCGATGGGTGGGGCCTGAAGCTCGACGACCATACGACCTACTGCGAGAACGTCGATGAGATCGAGCACTTCTACAGGTCCATCGACGAGGAGCGCGAGACCCTCGACTTCGAGATAGACGGGGTGGTCGTCAAGATCGACGAATTCGACGTACGCCGGGTCCTCGGCGAACGTTCCCGCAGTCCCCGGTGGGCGATCGCATGGAAGTTCGACCCCAAGCAGGAAGTGACCGTCCTGCGCGACATCGCAGTCCAGGTCGGCCGGACCGGAAAGCTCACCCCGGTCGCGATGCTCGATCCGGTGGAGGTCGGAGGGGTCACCGTCAGCCGCGCGTCGTTGCACAACATCGAAGAGCTGCACGACAAGGACGTACGCGCCGGGGACACGGTGCGGATTCAGCGAGCCGGAGACGTCATTCCCGATGTCGTCGAACTTGTCGACGCGGCCGACCCCAGGGCCGAACCCTTCGAGATGCCCGCCCGTTGTCCCGTATGTGATACCGAGACCGTCCGCGAGGGGCCGCTTCATTTTTGCCCGGCCGGGATCTCGTGCACGGCGCAGCTCAAGGGGCATCTGATCCACTACAGTTCTCGCGACGCCATGGACATCGACGGCCTCGGCGAGGAGACCGTCACCGACCTGATCGAGGCGGAACTCGTCGAAGATATCGCCGATCTCTACGAGCTCACCCCGGAGGATTTTCTGACCCTGGAGGGATTTGCCGACACGTCGGCCCACAACCTCTATGAGTCGATCCAGGGCTCGCGCTCGGCACCGCTCGATCGGTTTCTCTTTGCCCTGGGGATTCGGCACGTCGGATCCCACGTGGCGCGGCTGCTGGCCGAAGCCTTCGGCACACTCGACGACGTGCGACATGCCGACGTCGACGCCCTTCAAGCGACCAAGGGAATCGGGCCGGAGATTGCCCAGAGCGTGCGCGATTTCTTCGACAGTCCAGGGAACAACGAAGTCGTCGACCGACTTTTGACACTGGGAGTCGAGGTCGAGCCGATCGTCGGCGCCGAGGCCGACGGCGCCCGTCCCCTGGAAGACACGACCTTTGTATTCACCGGAAGCCTGGATCGATTTACCCGCAGCGAGGCGCAACGAGAGGTCGAAGACCTCGGCGCTCGCGCCACGTCCTCAGTCAGCGGGAACACCGATTATCTGGTCGCCGGGGACAACGCCGGAAGCAAATTGGACGAGGCCCGCGAACGCGGTATCGACATCCTGGATGAAGAGGCTTTTGTGGCGCTCCTGCAGGACGTCTCCACCTGAACAGTCGAACACTATGGCCCACGAACATCACTTTCTGTGCCGGTTTTCCGGAACCCTGAGTACGAAGTCTTCGTCCGTTCGCCAACGAATGGGCCGGAAACTCGAGGGGAACATCCACCGCACTCTGAAAGACGCCGGCGTCGACTACACCCTCCAACGCGAGTGGGCCCGCATCTTCGTCGTGTCTTCCGACGAACGGACCGCCGATCTATTGTCGCGCATCCCGGGGATCCAGAGTGTGCGCAAGGCCGTACGCCACCCATGGGAGTCCATCGACGATATCGTCGAGCGTGGAGCACAGCTCTTCTCGGATCGCGTCGAGGGTGGGTCCTTTGCCGTCCGCACCGACCGTGTGGGTCAACGCGACCGGTTCGACTTTGAGTCTCCGGATGTCGACCGCCACCTCGGAGCCGAACTCGGCAAAACGGGCGCCGAGGTCGATCTGGATGATCCGGACGTCGAAGTCGGCCTTGAAGTCCATTACGACCACGTCTTCTTTTACACCGACGATGTGCCTGCACCCGGTGGATTGCCGGTCGGCATGGAGGGACGGGCGCTGGCGCTGGTCAGCGGAGGATTCGACTCGACCGTCGCGGCCGCGGAGGTCCTCAAACGGGGTGTCGAACTTGAATTCCTGTTCTTTAATCTGGCCGGACCGGCCCAGATTCGAGGGGCTCGTGAGGTCATGCGTGCCTTCGGGGATCGCTGGCTTCGTAGCTACGAACCGACGATTCACATCGTCGACTTCCGCCCGGTCGTCGCCGACATCAAGGCGGATGCACCCGGCGAATACTGGCAGCTTCTGCTCAAACGCCTGATGATGCGGGCGGGATCCGCCGTCGCCGACGACATCCGCGCTCAGGCGCTGGTGACAGGGGAGGCGATCGGCCAGGTCTCCACTCAGACACTCCACAACCTTTCTGCAGTCGAACGGAGTATCGATACACCCATCCTGCGGCCGCTGATCAGCACAAACAAAGAGGTGATCATCGAGCAGGCCCGAAGGATCGGGACCCACGATGCCTCCAAGTCTGTCCCGGAGTTTTGCGCGCTGGACGGCGGGGCCCCGATCACTCGAGCTTCGGCCGAAAAGCTCGACGCATTCGAGGAGCATCTCGACGAGGCGGTCTTCGATCGCCTGATCGATGAGCGACAGTCGGAGAACCTCCGAGCTTGGGCGCAACGCGACGACGTCGAGGCTCTGCGCGTCGACCGGATTCCCGACTCGGCGGAGGTCTTGGATGTGCGCACCGAAGAGGCCTTCCGACAGTGGCACATCCCCGATGCCATGCACGTTCCCTTCGAGGTCGCTCTCGACCAGTATGCCGCCCTGCCCCGTCAGCCGGAGTGGGTGATCTGCTGTGAAGTCGGCCTCAAGAGTGAACTCATTGCCGAACGCATGAATCAGAACGGGTTCGACGCGCGTTCGCTCGACGGAGGTCTTGCAGCTCTGCGACGCCGCTCGGGCGAAGCGACGTCTCGCACGGAGTAGCAACTGTTTCCGTTGACATTTCGAAGGGAGACGAACACAAGCGTCTTGTCATTCCCCGGATCCCAGTTACTTTAACGATCAACAATCCCATGGCACCCTCCTCCGAGAACGTGATTCCGGACCCAGCCGAAGAAGACATCCCGCAGAACGCACGTCGGCTCCTGGATGCCGCAGTCACTCTGTTCGCTCGGAAGGGGTATACGGCGACGAGCGTCCGGGAAATCGTCTCGGAGGCGGGGGTCACAAACCCCATGCTGTATTACTACTTCGACAGCAAAGAGGGATTGTACCGAGCGCTGTTCGAGGGGAGTCACGAGCTTTTGTGGCAGGCCATCTTACAGGCCCTGACCGAAGCCGAGACCTTCGAGGAGGCCGTCGATGCGATTATCTGGGGACACATGGAACGTGCCACGCGTTCGCCGGATCTGCTCGCCTTCGCCTACGCCGCACTCTTTGGCCCCTCGGAAGGGACGCCGGAGGTCGACTTCGTGGGCGCACGCGAGGAGTTCATCGACGAGGTACAGACCGTCTTTCGGCGTGCGAAGGATCGCGGCGACCTGTCGTTGCCCGAAGACATCGATCTCGAGGAGGCGATCGAGTTGCTCTTCGGGTTGATCAACCAGCAGTTGATTCGGGCGCTCAAGGAGTCCGAACAGGGGCCGAGCGGCGAATCTCGCGCCGAGTTGATGCGTCCTTACCTCGACAGGGCGTCCTGCCGGCGACTTCGGCGTTTTTACTTCCGCGGGCTCGGGATCAACCCGTAACTTTAATCCGCCCGACGTTCCAAGACTGCATTTCAAGCGATTGACTGAGTCATGAGAAGAACAGACTTCAACGTACTGGTCTCGGCCGTCTCGCTCGCCCTCGTCGCAGCCGGCCTGTGGACCGGGTGTCGCTCCGAAGGATCGGGCGCGGAGGCGATCGAGTCGAAACCCGAGCAACGCAACTCTGAGACCGCGAATGGCACGGGGGCTCCCAAGAAGGACACCCAACATGGTGCTGAACCGACGCCGGTCGAGACCTGGACGATCGAGACCACAAAGTACGTGGACTCCTTCAAAGTGCCGGGGACTTCGCGACCCGATAAGACGATTCGAGTGGCCGCGGAGTCGGCCGGCCGCATCACGTCGGCCCCCTTCGATGTCGGCGAGTCGGTCGAGAAGGGAGCGTTGTTGACCCTGGTCGATTCCGATCGAGATAGGGCACGGATCGACAGGTTGGAGAACCAACTCGAGACCGCCCGCCGAGAATACCAGCGCACCAAACGTCTCGAAAACGACGGACTCGCGACCCCTCAGGAACTCGACCAGGCGAAGTCCCGGCTCGACGACGTCAAACTTCAGTTGCGAGAGGCGGAGATCGGACTCGAACACGTCTCGACGCACAGTCCCGTCACAGGGCGCGTATCTCGCAAGCTCGTAGAAGCGGGTGAATACGCGTCGCCGGGTACACCGATCGCCGAGATCGTCACCGACGACACGCTCGAGGTGACGGCTGCGATCCCCGAGTCCCGGATCGGCGCCCTCGAGCGGGGCGACGCGCTGGATGTCACCTTCCCGGCCGCCGACATCACCAAAGAGGGAGTCGTCAGCGTGGTCCCGGTCGAAGTCGATCCAGATACTCGGACCTACCCGGTGGAGTTTACCGTCGGCAACGAGGGGGGCGCCGTGCGCCCCGGGATGAGAGCCTCTCTCACGATCGTTCAGAAGGTCTGGCAGGCGGCGGTCGTCGTACCGAGGACCGCCGTCCTTCAGGGTTTCTCCAACCAGGAAGTCGCCGTCGTTCCCGGTGATTCCCCGTCGGGTCAGGTCGAACTGAGGCGCGTCACCCTGGGACCTGGTTCGGGGAATCGCGTCGTCGTCACCGATGGGCTCGACGCCGGCGACCGGCTGGTCGTGCGCGGCCACCGAAGTCTCACGAGCAGTATGCCCGTCAAAATCGTCCAAACATATCCCTCGCTCGAAGAGGTTCTCGCGGCTCAGGAATGACCGACGCGAGCGCCGATTCGTTGCACCGCGCGACATTGAGTCGACATGAAGATCACCAATTTCGCCATCCGCCATTCCACGGCCGTCTTCGTATTGATTGCGACGATCGTGATCGGCGGTGTCCGCGCCTACAATTCGCTTCCCAAGGAAGCCGCTCCGGACGTTCAAATCCCGATCGTCATCGTGAGCACCGCTTACTTTGGTGTCTCACCGGCCGACATCGAGACGCTGGTCACCAACCAGCTCGAGCAGGAACTCAACACCCTGCGCGACGTCGACAAGATGACGAGTACGTCGGCGGAGAGCGTGTCGCTGATCACCCTGGAGTTCGATCCGGAGGTCGACATCGACAGCGCGCTTCAGAAGGTGCGCGAGGAGGTCGACAGCGCCGAATCGGACCTGCCTGAGGATGCCGAAGAACCCGAGATCATCGAGATCAACTCGAGCGACTGGCCCGTGCTGATGGCCAATGTCTCCGGCGATCTCGATGCGGTCCGGCTGCAGGAAATCGCCGAGGACATCGAGGAGGACATCGAGAAGATCAACGGTGTTCTGCGCGTCGATCTCGCCGGCGGGGTCGAGCGGGAGATCCAGATACTGGTCGACCCCGAAGAGCTCCGTCATCACCGGGTGTCGGTCGGACAGGTGATCGGGGCGATCCAGGCCGAGAACGTCAATCTGCCCGGAGGGAGCCTGGAGGTCGGCGACCAGAACTTCACCGTGCGCGTGCCCGGTGAGTTCGAGCGCATCTCGGCGATGCGGGACATCGTGGTCAAGCAGGAGGAAGGCAACCCGGTCTTTCTGAAGGACGTCGCCGAAGTCCGCGACGATTTCGAGGAGCGCGAGACCTACAGTCGACTGACCACCTGGCGCCATGTCGAGGGAGAGGGCTCCGACCGAACGGTGACCAAGCGGACGATCACTCGGCAGAACATTTCGCTGTCGGTTCTGAAACGCGCCGGCGAGAACATCTTGCGGATCGCCGAAGAGTCCAAAGAAGTCCTGAAGAAGTACGAAAAACAACTGTCGGACGCGGGCGTCGAGATCGTGGTCCTGAACGACGCCTCGGAGATGATCGACCAGCAGGTCACGGAACTGGAGAACAATATCATCTCGGGGCTTCTTCTGGTGCTGGCTGTCCTCTTCTTCTTCATGGGCGGAGCACGGAACGCACTCTTTGTGGCGGTGAGCATCCCGCTGTCGATGCTGTGCTCGTTTTTGGTGCTTCAGGCGATGGGGGTGACGCTGAACATGGTCGTGTTGTTCAGCCTGATTCTGGCCCTGGGCATGCTCGTCGACAACGCCATCGTGGTGGTCGAGAACATCTACCGCCACGCCACCGAGGGCAAAGACCGCGTGCAAGCGGCCATGGATGGAACCGCCGAGGTCGGCTGGGCCATCGCCGCGTCGACGGCGACGACCGTCGGCGCGTTCTTCCCGCTCTTGTTCTGGCCGGGGATCATGGGTGAATTCATGGGGTATCTCCCCTTGACCGTGATCATCGTGCTCCTGAGCAGCCTCTTCGTGGCCCTGGTCATCAACCCGACGATCTGTTCGGTCCTGCTGAAAGTCGACGAGGATGAACAGCAACTCGACGAGGCCGAAGTCCCCGATCTGTGGGTGTACCGTGTCTATAAACAGGGACTGGAATGGTCGCTGGGTCATCGACTCGCCATCGTCGGTCTGGCGGTCTCCGTGTTGATCGGCAGCGGCTACCTGTTGGTGCTGTCGGACCCGGGCGTCGAGCTGTTTCCATCGACGACGCCGGACAAATTCAACATCGAAGTCGAGATGCCCGACGGCACCAAGCTCGACGCCACCGAGGACGTCGTCAGCAAGATCGAAGAGCCGCTCGATCGGCGGCCCGACCTCGTCGAAGCCTGGGTCGCCGACATCGGTACTCAGGGAGGTGGACGGATGGCCGGGGGAGGACAAGCTCCACATTATGCCAACGTCGCCGTCGACCTGGTCGATGTGGAGGATCAACCCAGTGATCCCGCTGAGTTTATCGAAGAGTTGCGCTCGATCTACGACGACATTGCAGCAGCGAACATCTCGATCTCGAAGGCCGATATGGGGCCACCGACCGGCCCGCCGATCAGCATCGAAATCATCGGCGAGAATCTGAAGACGCTCCAGTCGATCGCCCGGGACGTCAAAGAGACGATCCGTGGCATTCCCGGGATCATCGACATCGAGGACAACCTGGAGCTGGCACGCCCGGAGATCCACGTACTCGTCGACCGTGCCCAAGCGGCAATGGTCGATGTCGACACCCGCGACATCGCTCAGACCGTTCGTACGGCCATCAACGGCACCGAAGCCAGCGTCTTTCGCGAGCAGGAAGACGAGTACGACATCACCGTGATGCTCGAGAAATCGGCCCGAGACGACATCGATGACATCCGTCAATTGACCGTAGTCGGCGAGAAGAATCGGCACATTCCCCTGACCGAACTCGCCGACATCGAGGTGCGTGGAGGCACCGGGTCGATCCATCACAAGGACCAAGACCGAGTGGTCACGGTGACGGCCAAACCCGCCGACGGTTACCTGGCGGCTCGCCTTCTTACGCAGGCTCAAGACGCGCTCGAGACGATGGATCTGCCGACCGGCTACGAGATTCGATACACCGGCGAAAACGAGGACCGCCAGGAGGCCGCCGACTTCCTGTCGGGAGCTCTGCTGGCCGCCATCTTTATCATCGCCCTGATCTTGGTCACGGAGTTCAATTCCGTCTTCCAGCCGCTGATCATCATTCTCAGCGTCACCTTGAGTCTGATCGGCGTCTTCTGGACCCTGCTGATTACCGGCGAACCCTTCGGGATCATCATGACGGGCATCGGGATCATCAGCCTGGCGGGAGTTGTGGTGAACAATTCGATTGTCATGGTCGACTACATCAATGTCCTGCGCCGGCGCGGCTACGACCGAAGAGAGGCGGTCGTGCGCGGTGGGCTGGTCCGCTTTCGACCCGTGATGCTCACCGCCGCGACCACGGCTCTGGGTCTGGTGCCGATCGTGATCGGAGTCAGCCTCGACTTCGTGAACACCCGGATCGTCGTCGGCGGCAATTCAGTCGAAATGTGGGGACCGATGAGCCGAGTGGTCGTCGTCGGATTGTTGGTGGCTACGGTGCTTACGCTCGTGGTCGTGCCCGTTCTCTATTCGCTCTTCGATGACACGGGTCAGTGGATGAAACGGATCACCGGATTTGCCTCGAAGTCGAGCATCGTCGCCGGGCTGCTGGCCGGGTTGGTCGCTACGACAGGGGCCCTCGGGGTTCCGGCCGAGGCACACGCCCAGTCTCCGAATTCGAGCGCAGAGGCGTGGCGCGACGAAGGGACCGACGCCGACGGGGTGGTGATCGAATCCGACCGAACCCTTCGACTCGCCGAGGCGCGTCGCCTCGTGCGGAGTCAGAATTTCGACGTGAAACTCGCCGCCACCCGGGTGCAGGAGGCCGACGGGATCATTCGACAGGCGTTCTCGATGGTCCTTCCGAGCGTGATCGCCTCGGGAACCTACACCATTAACGACCGCGAGGTCAGCGCGAGCTTCGGCGGCGGTCAGGGGGCACCACCGGGCGCGAGCACCGATTTTCTGATTCAGCCGAAGACGGATTATCGGTGGAACATCACGGCGAGCCTGCGTCTGAATGCCCGTGCACTGCCGTTGGTCCAGCAGGCATACACCCAGCAGAGCCTGGCCAATATCCGGGTCGAGGCGCTCAAAGACGAGCTCGATTTCGCCGTCACCCAGTCCTACTACAATCTACTGACCCTCAAGCGAGTCGTCGACATCTCGAAGACGCAGCTCAAGAGCCGAAAACGGGTGCTCGAAGCGACCCGAAAGCGCTCCGAGGCCGGGGTGGCAAGCGACTACGAGTTGACCCGGGCCCGGTTGCGAGTCGTCCAGGCTCAAAAAGAGGTGGAGCGGTCTCGACTGCAGTTTGCGAAAGTTCGCGAAGCCCTCGCTCAGATGCTGCAGACCGAGGCCGACTTCGACGTACAGCCCCCGGGCGCACCGCTCGACCCCGACTCGGCCGACCAATTGATCAAACGGGCGGCCCGGGAACGTCTCGAGATCGACATTCGTGAGCTGACCATCGAGCAGGCTCGCCAGTCGGTCAACGAGATCTACATGAAGTATCTGCCTGAGCTGACCACGAGCTTTCGGCTGCAGGGATCAAAGACCACGGATCTCAACCCGGACGCGTTTCAATGGCAGCTCAACCTCAACGCCGAGTGGGTGCTCTGGGACGGAGGAGGCCGAGAGGCGGAACTCGACCAGCGCCGCGCCCAGAAGATCGCTGCCGAACTCGAAAAGGAGAAACTCCTGACCGAGATCGAGACCGACATCGAACAGGCCTGGGCCGAGTATCAATCGGCGAGAGCTCAGGTCGAATCCGGAGAGACGGAGGTCGAGCTGGCCGAACAGGCGCTTGAGGAGACCCGGCGGGCGTACAGTCATGGAGTCGCCACCCAGCTCGACGTCATCAATGCCGAAGATCAGGTCCGCTCGGCGGAGTTGACCCTGACACGCGACCGCCTCCAACTCGAGCTCACGATCCGGAAACTTCGGCACCTCGCCGGGATCGACACCATTTCGGAGTCCGGCGAGTGACCCCGAAGCGCCGCCGGCCCGCGGATCCAGTGCTGGCGAAACGCCCTCGAGTGGTCTAAACTATGAGCGGCCTTCAGATTGGACGACGGCCCCTCTTGTTGCGGAGGATCGCCTCGCAGCGACATTTGGCAGTCGGGGAACTCGAGATTGAGGGAGGTCCGTTGCGATCTTGCCCCAGGACGCTTTCGAGAGTGGCGGACGTCACCCGAAGGCTCCATCACCCATTCAGGCTGGGACAACTGGTTAGTTGTCGGCCAGCCGGCATGCCCGACAGGTTGTAACAGACTGTCGTAGCTGGACCCATTTCCCATTCGCCAGGCTTTGTGCGACCTGGGGACCCACCCTTGGCATCCTTTCCCAAGGCGTGTCCTCCCTCGATCTCGAGATCCCCGGATGCCCCGACCTCAAAGCTGTGCTCATCGGCTCGATGTTATGACGGCGACAGACAAAGACCGCTCACTGCGTACCCTCCAGCGCGCCGACAACCTGGCCGAACTGCTGGACGATCAATTTCGAATCCCCGTCATCGACCGGCGGGTCGGCCTCGATCCGATCATCGGTCTGCTGCCGGTGGGTGGAGACTGGGTCTCCTGGGCGGCGAGTCTGTATATCCTCTGGATCGGCGCCCGGCTCGATGCCCCACCCTCTCTGCTGATCAAGATGGGCTGGAACATCGGTGTCGATCTGATCGTAGGATACGTGCCGGTTGCCGGGGACCTCTTTGACGCCGGGTTCAAGGCCAACCGACGAAACGTCGACCTCCTTCTTGCACACACGGGGGCTCGCCGGCGAAACGGCCGAATCGAACGGACATCGCCGGGACGCGCCGAAACCGACGGACGCGGCGGCGCAGCGGCGAGGCTGCAGCGTTGGGGTCTGGTTGCTGCCCTGGTCGTCATCGTGACCGCATTGGCCGCCCTTCCCGTGGCCCTCCTTTTCTGGTTGGCCGGCTAATCCGACGGTGGCAGACCGACACCAGTTTTGACACGCCGACGAAAGCGTCGTTACATAGGGATAGTGTGGCGCGGCCTGTACAGACCCCGGGTGCGCCGATGTGTGTCATTGAATCTTGTGTGGAGCAGGTGCATGGCGACCTTGAGAGTTGGCATCCTCGGAACCGGCGGTGTAGCGGGACTCCACGCTGACACTTACCGGGATCGCGACGACGCGGACATCGTCGCAGTCTACGATCGCAGCGAAGACCGCGCCATCAGCCGCGCGCTGGACTGGGGCGCTGCTGACTACCATACCGACCCCAGTGCGCTGCTGGGACGAGACGATATCGACGCCGTCGAGATCCTGACCCCGACACCCTCGCATCACCGGCTCGGAATCGAGGCCCTGGAGTCGGGAAAGCATGTCAGTATTCAGCGGCCCCTGGCTTCGACGCTGGAAGATGCCAACGCGCTGCTGGAGGTCGCCGAACGCTCCGAGGGCATTCTCCATGCATACGAGCCGTGCCTGTTTTACACGCCGCTGTTGGACGCTCGGAATCTCATCGATGCCGGCGAAATCGGGGCGCCCTCGAACCTGTGCATCTCGACGCGGATCGCGGCGGCCACCGATTCGGTCTGGGACTTCGAGCACGAATCGGACCGATGGCAGTTCCATGCCGACGGCGACGCGAACACCCCTCTGTTGACGGATATCGCCTATCAGGCGTTCTGTGTGAGCCTCTTTTTGGTCGGTAACATCGGACGTATTCAGGCATGGCGAAATCGCTCGGATCTGGGAGACAACCTCACGCTCGACGCACCCACGAGCGCCATGTGGCAGCATCATGAACAAACCTGTCAGGGGGCGCTGACGGTGACCCACATGCCCGACCGAACCATCGAGACGCACTATCCTCCTGTCGAACACCGGATCGACGTCGTGGGGACGCGAGGAGAACTCTCGATCGTGCGCACTCCCGACGAATCGAGACAGGAGCCGGCCGTCGTACTGCGACGTGACGGGCGTACCGTCTCGTACGATTCCGAAGGCGAAGCGTACGCACGAAGCTACACCCGCGCAGCCGACAACTTTCTTTCGGCATGTCGCGGCGACACGGCCCCGATGCTTCGGGGCCCCGAGGCCAAACAGCTCCTCGTGTTGGCCCTCGCCTTCAACGAGTCGGCTCGTCATGGGCAATCCGTATCGTTGAAACACGGCTGACCGGCCCCGTTGCCCGCCGATTCTTCCCTTCAAATCTCGTGCCGGCATGCCTCTCTGCCGCGCCCTACAATCACCGACGAGTTGATGGCGCCTCTTGCCCCGAAAGAACGAATTGAGACCGACGACGACGCGGTCCGGGTCCACGAAGATCCGGGTCGGTACGCCGTCCTGCTGAATGCCCTCGCCAAGGGTTGGTCCGGCGACCTGCATCAGTCGATCCAGAAACTCGTCCCCTCGCGCGACCTGTACCTGACCGATGATTTCCGTCAGGCGGAACGGACCGTCGATCTCCTGCTGAACCGAGACTACGACGTCATCTTCACCGGGGGCGGCGACGGGACGATCATGTTTCTGGTCAACGCCATCGAACGGCGCATCAAAGATGGCGACCTCGACCGGGACGAGGCGCCGCCTGTCGGCGTCCTCAGAATGGGCTCCGGGAATGCGATTGCCACGTATCTGGGCCAGCCCGAAGCGCGTGAAAAGCTCAAGGAACTGCGGTCGGGAGCCTCGCTGGCCGTCCATTCGCTGCACATGCTGCGGGGCTCTGGGGCGCTGTTTCCCTTCGCCGGCATCGGCTGGGATGCGGAGCTTCTCAACGACTACGAGGCCTTCAAGGAGATGGTGCGAGACACGGCTTTCGAGCCGTACGCAACCGGGTTGACCGGCTATATCGCAGCCGCTGTCAGCCGCACGCTGCCGAGGGTGCTGCAGAAGACGCCGGTTCACATGACGATCGAAAACCGGGGAGAGGCCGCCTATCGCATCGACAGCGACGGAGAGGTTCTGGAGACCTACGGACCCGGAGATATCCTGTACGACGGCGAGATCCAGACCTGTGCGACCGCCTCGATCGCCTACTGGGGATACCGCATTCGGATGTTTCCCCACGCGACCCGGCGCCGCGGCTATGCGATGCTGCGCTGTTTCAACGGAAGCGTCGGGCGGATTCTGCGTCACCTCCCGAGTTTCTGGCGCGGACGCTTTCCGGACGGAGACTGCACCGATTTCCTGTACACGGATGTCCGGGTGCGCACGCGGGGGGAGGCCCTCCCCTACCAAAAAACTGGAGAGGGAGCCGGGTACGAGCGCGAGATCGGCTGGGAAGTTCCAGACCACCCGGTTCGATTGGCCGTCCCGCTGTGACCGCCGCTCGCTGCAGGTGCGATTGCCAAATTGGAGCACGGCGTTACGCTGCCGCTGATGCGTCGCGACAAAGCGCGCTCATTTTTTGAACGGCGAGATGTCACCATGAGTGTCAACCAAGGCTGGCTGGCGAAAACACTCGCTGCCCTCCTCTGTCTGTGGCCGACCGCCGTCTGGTCGGCCGGCGGGGGAGGCGGAGCCAGCGGACCCGGGGCCAGCAGTCTGGAGGTCATTCTCCTTCTGATCGGCATCGTGGGACTGGCGTATCTGGTCGCCCACGTGCTGCTTGAGAGAGTGGCCGAGCGGTTCGGCATCGTCACGGGCGTCGAGTACATCGTGCTCGGCGCCATCATCTTTCAGTTGATCGTCACCTCGATCTTCCCGCCTGAGCCGGGCGCCTCGGCGTCGGCCGTTGTCGATCGTATCCTCGATCAACTTCGACCCATCGAGGTGCTCGGGACGGGGTCGCTTGGACTGATGTTGGGGACCCACGCCGACTTCGATCGGATGCCCGAACAGGAGGGCGCCATCTGGCCGGCCATCGCCATCTCACTGAGCACCCTGGTGGCCGTGGTGGGGCTGCCGGCCCTGGCTCTGGGTTGGTACTATTCGATCGAGTGGGTCGGCCATGCCATGCCCGCCCTCCTCTGCGCGGGAGCCATCGCCATGGTCGCCGCCGACGGGCCCATCCGGTCGCTCATCTCGTATCTGGGCGCCTCCGGGCAGGCCACCACCACCGCCATCCGCAGCGCTCGAATCTGCTCGTCGCTCGCCGTCGTCGTCTTCGGGTTCATCTTCTGCATCAACAACGATGCGCCCTTTATCATCGAGGGGCCCGTCGGCTGGCTGGAGTGGCTGGTGATCCACATCCTCGTGGGGACGGCTCTCGGGCTGATCTTCGGGACCTTCCTTCGCCGGGATCTCTCGGATGACAAGATCCTGACCGTGCTCATCGGCATGGTCGTCTTCTCGAGCGGGCTGGCCGACGGTCTGAACCTCTCGCCGATCTTCGTGAACTTCATCCTGGGCGTCCTCCTCATCAACACCTGTGCGCACGGAGATCACGCCCGGTCGATGCTCAACTCGATCAAACATCCCCTGTACATCGTCCTCTTCATATTCGCCGGCGCCGAACTCGACTTCTCGGTTCCGGTGTGGGCCTACGCCCTAGCCGTTCCCTACCTGGTGTTTCGCATGGCCGGCCGCTGGGGCGGCGGGTTCATCGCCTCGCTGACCACGCGTTCCAAACCTCATCTGGGACCGTCACTGGGGCGAGTCCTGCTGGCGCCCGGCGGCCTGAGCATCGCCATGGCACTGGACTTCCTGATGATCTACGAGGACCGAACATTCGCCGGCGAGGGCATCTTCTTCGGCACCACCAACGATGTGCATATCGTCTTTACCGGTCTCGTCACCGCCATCATTATCAGCGAGATCCTGGCCTACGCATTGACCCGAGACTGGCTGATCGATGCCGCCGACGTGGCGCCCCAGCGGCCGGATGATCCCGAATCACCGACCTTTCCCGAGCCCTGGGGGGACGCCTGATGTGGCAGTTGATCACCATTCTGGTGCTCTTCGGGCTGATGGGTGGGCTCTCTTACCTGCCGACCCCCGACCCGACGAACCTCGTCGCCGCCACGGGGTTCGTGCTACTGGCGGCCTTCACGATGGGGGAGTTCTTCAAGCGGATTCGGCTGCCGTCGCTGCTGGGCTACATCGTCGCCGGCATCGTCTTTGGCCCCGAACTCGCGGAGATGTTCGCGTCGGAAGGCTCTCAGAGCCTCGCGCTGCTCCCCCGTGATCTGACCGACGGCGACAAACTCGCGTACGTCCAGATCCTGACGGTCGGGGTGATCGGCACCATGGGCGGCGGTGAACTGAAGATGGACGACCTGGAGGGGCAGTTGCCCACGATCATGAAGATCGTGGGACTGACCTTTGTCATGATCGTGCCCTTCAGTGCCGCGGCGGTCTACGGCCTGGCGACCTACGCTCCCGAGTTTGTGCCGTTTCTGCAGGGGGTTCCCACGACGACCAAGATCGCCGTGAGCGTCCTCTTTGGCGTCTTCGGATTCGCGATGAGTCCGGCGGCGACCCTGGCGATCATCCAGGAGAGCAACGCAAAGGGCCGGTTTACATCGCTTGTGCTCGGCGTCGTCATCGTGGCGGACCTGCTCCTTGTGGCCTCCTACCTGCTGACGTTCGCCTTCTCGGAGATCGTCATCGAGACGGGTTCGCTGGCCTGGGATCCCGTGCTCGCGGCCCTGCCGACCATCGGCGCCGAGTTCATGTGGGCCCTGGTCATCGGAGCGGTCACCGGACTTTTATTCATCCTGTATTTCCGGTTCGTCGCCCGGGAGATGATCTTCTTTACCGTGGGGACCATCTTCGCGACCTCGTATGTCTGCGATGTCCTCCACGCCGAGAAGCTTTTGGCCTTCATCACGGCCGGGTTCCTGGTCCAGAACCTCTCGAAGCACGGCCACGACATGATCGAAGCGCTGGAGCGGATCAGCCTTCCGGTCTTCGTCGTCTACTTTACCATCAAGGCCGCCGGGCTGAACCTGCAGGGGGTCATCGACTTCATTGTCTTGACGGGCGTTCTCACCGTCGTGCGCACCGGCGCCATCTGGGTGGCGGTCAAAAAGCTGCTACCGAAGCTCACGCCGTCGTTGCGGCCGGACTACAAACGGTACCTCTGGGTGTCGTTCTTCTCGCGCGGCGGTGTCGACCTTGTGTTGGCCGGGCTCCTCGCCAGCCAGACCGGTCCCGGATGGGGATGGACGACGGAATTCCAGGCGGTCATCATGGCCATCGTCGCCTTCCATCTGATCGGCGGGCCGCCGCTGTTGAAACTCGCCCTCGACGGGGTCGGAGAGACCTCGGATGCCGACGAAAAGGCCGAGGAACAGTCCCAGACGCCTCTCGGCGACCAGGTCGACATCGATGTCGCCGAACTGCTCCATCATCCGTTTCCCAGCGCCAATGTCGACGATCCGGAGCTAACCGAACACCTGGATGAGCTCCGAGACGCCTATACTCGGGTCTTCCGTCGGCGGCTTCTGCATCCAGTCCGCCAGCACAACCAGCAGGTCCAGCAGATCACCGAGCGCGTCGAGTCGCAGCTCAAGGATGCCTTCGAGGACCTGGATGCGGCGCTCAAGAGGTTCGACCCCCAGGAGGAGAGCCTCGACAAACTCGCCAAGACGATCCGGAAGCGGCACATGCGATTTCGCCAGGGCATTCAGCCGCAGGTCGAACTGATCGAACAGCTCGACACCACGCCGATCAACCCGGGCGCGATGGGAGAGCTCCTCGAGGAACTCCGAGGTATGGAGGGCTTCGAGACGCACTACCGCGTCGACTGGGGTTCGGAGATGCTCCAGGCCGGCCCGGAGGATAGTGCTGGGACGCGGGCCGTGAAATTCAGCCGTCGCCTCTATGACTACGTCATGGGCGGGGGCTCTCGGATCGTGCCTCTGGGACGACTGTGGCGATACTTTGTGGAGCTGTCGGTGCCCGAGCGGCTCGCCCGTGCCGCCCAGGAGACCTGCAACCGAGATGAGCGCTTCTGGTTCGAGTTCGGCGAGCACATCCGCCGGGTCGACCAGCTCTACGAACGGGTCTATCTGGTGCTCGAATACGCCCGATCCGAGGACATCCAGTCCAACGGTGAACGGTCGAATTACGAGGACGCCTCCCCCGATGAGTCGACCTTCGATGCATCGATGATGCTGCCGATGAGCGCATCGCCTCCATGGATCCCATTCTCCGATGAGGCCCGCCGGGCCGACATCTCCGACTTCGCTGACATCCCCTCCCTGGTGGATGTCGACGAAGAAGAGACCGAGGGGAATGAAGTCGACCTCGAGGCCGACGCCCGGGAATGGGCTCGGCGCGCTCGGCAGGTCGTCCAGCAGTCCCGGGAACAGTTCGAAGAACGCGCCGACTACCTCGGCCACGAACGAAGCGCCATTCGGCGAGCCGAACTCGAACGCTACACCCTGGCGATGCGCGGCCCGTACGCCGACTTCCTGGACGGGATCGCCCGCGCTGGCACCATCGAACTTCCCGCCTTTCGGTATCGGCCCTCCAGCAAGTTCGACCCCGCACGCCGCGCCGAAAACCGACTGCTGGAGCGTCTGAATCGGCACACCGATATCATCGATGGCTATCGCGGATGGATCGTCGTCGACCAGCAGTTGATCCTCTTTCTGCACTGGTTTGACGACTACCGGGACCGCATCATCGGGGTACTGGAGCGAGAGATCCGCGAGAAATGCCTGCAGGCCCTACGGCATCTGCAGAGCCGCTGCACCGAACGTCCCCAGGCCCTGAGTGAAGAAGGCGGAGACGATGCAGACATCGACTGGGAGACGTGGCTCTCCGAACAGATCGCTCCTTCGTTGGAGCGGGCCCGGCAGGCCCTGAATTCGTCACTCGCCGAGCTGAGTCAGGGGCGAGCCACCCGACAGCTGCTCGATGTCCTGGAAAACCGTATCGCCCGGTTTTCTGAACGGGTCACCCTGCTCGACGAACTTCCTCACGAGGTGCTGCAGGAGGGGGCGGACGCCGACATCGTGGAGGTTCCGCTTCAACGGTGGTTCCGCGATGAGTTGTTCCGAGACGCGGCGCTGCGTTTTGTGGAATTCAACGACCACGCCGAGCGCGGACTTCGCCGAAGTCTGGTCTCCTTGCGGGATGTCGAACAGATCCTCGACTTCAACCTGGGGAGCGGCCAACGACGGCTGAAGGGCGAAGGCGACTCCGAGCAGATGAACCAGATGGCCGAGGGCGGCCTCGACCGGGCGGCTTCGCGGCTGCGTGAGATCTCGGAGTCACTCTTGCGTGATGAAGTGGAACTTCGGCGCTGGACGATCCAGAAGATCTCACGGGGCACCTGTCAGGTAGCCGGCCCCTTCCTGCGGGACGATGTCCGGGAGATCCCCGGTCGGCTTCAGAAACAGGCCGATTCGGCGCAGGAGCAGCCCGCCGCGGCCGCGCCTCTGGTGGAACCACTGCTTCAAGGTTGGCGCGCGATGGGAAGCCGCATCGGCGAGTGGACCGGCCAATTCGCCAGCGAAATGCGCGAGACCCTCGCCGAGGATACACCGGCCCCCACCAACGATCAGGTCCGCCAGCGGCTTCAGAAGCGGCCGACGGAGAACGCGGAACTCCCCATCATCTATCGGCGGCTCTTCTCTCCGAACCCCGTCGATATTCCGGAGTTCTATATACGCCGTCCCTCGCTGGAGTCGGCATGCATGCAGGCCGCTGAGCGGTGGTTCGGCCACGATCATGCCTCGGTGCTCGTCTACGGGGACCGCGGCATGGGCAAACGGACGCTGGTCAAACACCTGCTTCCGTTGCGGTTATTCGACCAGTATCCGGATCTCCAGGAAGAGCAAGTCGTCACGGTCCAGTTGGGAAAGCGCGTCGAATCCGAAGCCGAACTCGGCAAGGTCCTGTCGCAGCTTGTCGAAGGCGACAGCGTCACCTCCCTGGAGACCCTCGCCGGGCGTCTCCGCAACGATGGACGACGCCGGGTCGTGTTTCTGGAGGACGCCGCCCACCTCTTCTCGCGCACCAGTCAGGGACTGGAATTGACGGGTCGATTTCTACAGTTCGTCAGCAACACCTCCGACCAGATCCTGTGGTACGTCATGTTGGGCAAACCGGCGGCGACACTTCTGGATACCGCCCTGGACCTGTTCGACTACTTTACCCACACCCTGGAACTGGAGCCGTTCGAGCAGGACGATCTGCAAGAGATGATCATGGCTCGCCACCGTGTAAGCGGGTTTCGCCTGGAGTTCGAGCCGCCCGAGCCGCGTATCCTCGATCGTGTGCGCCATCCGGTGGATACCGCCGACCGGGTGCGACACCCCGAACGCGCCTACTTCGAGCGGCTGGGCCATCTCAGCGGCGGCAACCCGATGCTGGCGCTGCTGTACTGGCTCGAGTCGGTCCGCCCGGACCCGGAGGACGACACCCTGTTTCGCGTCGACCCGTTGCCTCGCCGGGAACTTCCGATGTCGGCGGCGCTGTCGCTGAGACAGAAGCTACTGATCGCGACGGTCGTCCAGCACAGCACCGTCTCGACGCAACGGGCGGCGACAGTGGTCAACGCCGAACAGAGTGAAGTTCAGGTCGAACTGAACCACCTGGAGCGCCTCGGCTTTGTCGAGACCATGCCGGGTCGTCGTGACATCTACCGCATGCGAGCATTCGCCGAGCCGCTGGTGACGCGCGAATTTCGCAGGGAGAATCTGCTGTGATTACCACGACACCACTGTTGGCCCTGCTGATCATCGGCCTCACTGTCGCAATGGGATGGGGGTTTTACCGGCTGTCGACCATCGATCTGTTCGAACGGCTGCGGCCCTATCTGTTGTTGGGCCTCATCGGCTCGTGGGGCGTCGCCGTGGCCGAAGCGGCCTTCGCGGTCGCCTACGCCATCACGCCCCACTGGGTGCCTCTGTGGCTGTTCGTGCTGGGCGTCATTGCCCTGACCAACCTCGAGTGGCTTCGCAACCTGATGGCCGGGCTCCAACTCGCCTTCGAGGGGCAATTCGACACCGGTGATTCGGTGCGCATCGGCGAGCTGGAAGGCGAGATCATCGGTCTTGGGCTGCGGGCGACGCGGGTGCGGGGCGTCGACGGTCAGGTCCACGAGGTCCCCAATCAGCGGCTGACCACCGACGAGGTCACTGACCTCGCCGGTGAGGGGGATTGCGCCTGTGAATTGACGGTGACCGTCCCCGACCACATGCCCACCGAGCGGGCCCGGCGCATGGCGCGTCAGGCCGCAGCTTTGACCCCATTGGCCTCGCCGCGCCACTCTCCAGAGGTCTTCACACAGACCGATGACCCCGCCGGTGGCACGATTCACCTGCGCATCCGCGGCTACGCCTTCGATCCAACCTATCAGGAACACTACCGCTCCGACGTCACGGCCCGCCTCCTGCAGGCCTTCGAGCGGGAACGCTAGGCGGCTCAGTCCTCTTCAGCGCGCTCGGCCCGAAACAACAGCGGCCGCGACGGTGCCGCATCCAGCGCAAAGTCGGGCACCTGAATGTCGACGAAGCAGGCCCCCTCTTCGACTTCACTCGGGACCGTCGCCATCTCGGTGACCGTTCTGGGGCTCGGCTCCGCGGGCAACTGCGTCAACTCCGAGGGGACCCCGAAGAAGGCGTGATGATTCGGGAGTGTGCCTCCGTCGTCCTCGCGGTCGATCGACGGAAGATCAACTAACAGATGGCGGACGTCGTGGACGAGCATCAGATCGACGGCATCGGAGGTCAGGTACGGCGGGTTCGACCCGCTCCAGCGGTGCGAACCCGGGTCGTCGACGTGCCCAGTCCGCAGCACCAGGGCGCGCCGAAAACACTCCGGCGAATCGGCGCGTCCCAGTGCCCGATGCAGCGAGCGCCGGCTGACGACCCAGTCGTGCCCGTCGCCGTCGCCGAAGTATTCGTCCCCCGAGTCGCCGAGCCGCTCCGGGGTCACGGTGGCCACCGTCGCGGGTATCAAGGCCGAGTGGAGCCGATCGGCGACCGGCACCCGCTCATCGACGATGTGACCGACACATTCGGTGTGCGTTCCGTTTCCGTGTGGATACAGGGTGACCCCGCTGCAATTGCAACTGCCTCCCTGACGCGTATCTCCCACAAATCCGTCGGCACGAACCGGAGACGCCGTGGCCTCCGGCATGCCGAAGGCGTTCGGCTGTGGACCGTCGAAGCGCAGTTGAATCGACAGTGGAATACCGGCGTCGAGATCGAGCCGGTACCGACCCGCCCGGGTGGAAACCGTGGCTTCGAGCATCGTCATGCGCTCTCCGGCTCGAGGTAATGACCGCAATCGGGACAGGTCCGTTTGTCGTCGTCGTCCCAAAAACTCTGAATCGCCGATTTTAGCTCCTCGACGATATCGGTCAGATGGAACCAATCCTCGTAGACGACCCCGCCACATTCGTCACAGTACCAACGCAGGCCATCTTCGGCCTCGTCAGCTCGATGGTGCTCGACGACGATGCCGACGGTCCCTTCGGGGCGTTGCGGTGAGTGAGGGATCCCGGCCGGCAGCAGGAAGATTTCGCCGGGTCCGATCTCGACGTCCCGGAATTCCCCGTCCTCGACGATCTTCAACGTCATCGTCCCCTCGATCTGATAGAAGAACTCGTCATCGGGGTCGATATGGTAGTCCTTGCGCTGATTGGGGCCTCCCACCGCAAAGACCATGAAGTTTTGATCCTCGTAGATCTCCTTGTTGCCCACCGGAGGTTCGAGTTCATCGCGGTGGTCGTCGATCCAGGTCCGAAGGTCGATCGGTCCTCGCAATGTCATAGCTACCTCGCCTTGAAGTTACGCCGTACAGTCAACGGGAAGACTCCGCGTTGCTGACTAGCGAACATGAGCACGACAGTCGGGCAAAAAAGGTTTCGCGCACTTGCTCCCCCCTCGCAGACGTCCTATTGACGCGTGGGTATGCACCGTCCCCTTTCAGAAGAGCCCGGATACGATGGATTTTAGCACACTTCGAGACGAGGCCGAGCGCAGAGACCGCCACGACCCCCTCTCCGAGTTGCGCGACGAGTTCGTGTTTCCCAGCGGGCCCGACGGAGAACGGGCCGTCTATTTTTGCGGAAATTCCCTGGGCCTCCAGCCGCGTCGGGCCCGCGACATCGTCGATCGTGAGATGGACGAGTGGGCCGAGATGGCGGTCGACGGCCATTTCGACGGCGAACAGGCGTGGACGAGCTACCACGAGAACCTCGCCGGCCCAATGAGTCGCATCGTCGGAGCCTCCGAAGAGGAGGTCGTCGTCATGAACACGTTGACGACCAACCTCCACTTCATGCTCGTGTCCTTCTACCGACCCGATCGCGATCGCTACAAGATCATCATGGAAGGTGGGGCCTTTCCCTCCGACGAATACGCTTTCAAAAGCCAGGCAAAGTTCCACGGATACGACCCGGAGGAGGCGGTCGTTCACGTGCAGCCCCGAGACGGCGAGGCGACCCTCCGCACCGAAGACATCCTGGAGGCGATCGAAGAACACGGCGACGAGACAGCTCTCGTCTGCCTCTCCGGCCTCCAGTATTACACGGGTCAGGTCTTCGACATGCAGACGATCACCCAAAAGGCCCGGGATGTGGGAGCGAAGGTCGGCTGGGACCTCGCCCACGCCGTCGGGAACGCCCAGCTGAACCTGCACGACTGGGGACCGGACTTCGCCGTCTGGTGCACCTACAAGTATCTCAATGGAGGGCCCGGTTCGGTGGCCGGGTGTTTCGTCCACGAACGCTGGTCCGAGGCCTTCGACTTGCCGCGTTTTGCCGGCTGGTGGGGAAACAAGCCGGAGACCCGATTCGACATGAAGCCGGAATTCGATCCCGCCCCAGGGGCCGCCGGCTGGCAGGTCTCGAACGCTCCGATACTGTCGATGGCTCCACTCGAGGCGTCCCTCGAGCTATTCGACCGAGCCGGCATGGAGAATCTGCGCGAAAAGTCGAAGGACCTGACCGGCTGGATGCTCGAGCTCATCGACAGGATGCCCGATCAGCCCTTCGAGATCCTGACGCCACGAGCACCGGAGGCGCGCGGCTGTCAGCTCTCGATCCGCACGCCCGCAGAGCATGGCGACGAGGGCGGCCGAGCCCTTTACCGAGCACTTCGCGAGGGCGGCGTGGTCTGCGATTACCGAGAACCCCGGGTGATCCGCGTGGCGCCCACACCGATGTACAATTCTTACACGGACGTCTGGCGTTTCTGCCGGATCCTCTACGAGTTCGTCGACGGATGACGGGCTCGACTCTTCCGACCGTCAACTCTTGCCCATGGCTTCTGACTCCTCTTCATCCTCACGACATGTGACCGTCGTCGGGGCCGCCCTCACCGGCGCCACGATGGCGATCTATCTGGCTCGCCGCGGCCACTCCGTCGAGCTGTACGAGATGCGCCCCGACATCCGCGCGGCCGACGTCACCGAAGGCCGGTCCATCAACCTCGCTCTGTCGACCCGCGGGTTGCATGCCCTGGAGTCGATCGGCCTCGCCGACGCCGCCCGGGAGCTGTGCATCCCGATGCACGGACGGATGATCCATTCGCCGGAGGGGGATCTTTCGTTTCAGCCCTACGGCCAGGAGGGACAGCACATCAATTCGGTGTCGCGCTCGGATCTGACCGAATTGCTCGTCGAGGCGGCCGACCAGCGGCCAAACATCGACCTCGCTTTTCGGCGCAAATGTGTGGATGTCGACCTCGACAACCCGGCGGTCACATTCGAGGATCTCGAGGAGGGCGGCCATCAGACCGTCGAGACCGACCTCGTCGTCGGCGCCGATGGGGCGTATTCGGCCGTCCGAGAATCGCTCAGCGACACCGAGGGCTTCCGCGAAGAACAGTCGTACCTGGACCACGGCTACAAGGAGCTCCGGATTCCGCCGGCCGACGACGGCGACTGGAGATTCGACCCGCACGCCCTGCACATCTGGCCGCGCCACGACTTCATGTTTATCGCGTTGCCGAATCCTGATGGGAGTTTCACGGGCACGGTGTTTCTGCCATACGAGGGCGAGACGAGCTTTGAATCACTCGAGGGGTCGGGCCGGGTCCGCGAATTCTTCGAACGGCAGTTCGGTGATTTAATCGGACATCTTCCGGACCTCGAGGAGCAATTCGAGGACAACCCCACCAGCCCACTGGTGACGATTCGCTGTGAGCCGTTTCACTACGACGGCTCCGTGGTCCTCGCCGGCGATGCCGCCCACGCCATCGTCCCCTTCTATGGGCAGGGCATGAACGCCTCATTCGAGGATTGCTTTATCTTCGACGACTTACTCGACAAGTTTGATGACAACTTTGACCGCGCCCTGCCGGCCTTCAGTCAGCGTCGGAAACCCGACGCCGACGCGATCGCCGAACTCGCCCTCTACAATTACGTGGAGATGCGGTCGAAGGTCGCCGAAGAGAACTTCCTGTTGCGAAAACGTCTGGAACGAACCCTCCAGAAGGCGTTTCCGCGGGCCTGGCAGCCGCTGTACTCGATGGTTACCTTCTCGACGATGCCGTACGCCGAGGCGAAGGACCGGGCCGAGCAGCAAGAAAAATTGATGGACGCCCTCCTCCCGGAGAGCGTCCTGAATGTCATCGGCCGGGTAATCAACCCCTGACCCTACAGCGAGTTCATCTCCAGCACGTTGCGTGAGAACGTCTCGTAGTGGTCGTACTGGTGGCGCAACGCCTTCCGTCGCTCGCCGGGAACATCGATTTCCTCGATGGGGTCGACGTCATCGGGCAGCGTCTGAAACGTCGTCTCAGGGTGGCCGTTGGCGATACGACTCGACAGCCACTTGTCGTTTCGGCGGATGTATTTGGTGTCATCGTCCAGAAACGCAAACTGGTTGAACCGATACTTGTTCAGGGTCTTCCCGTCGCGGTTGTACCAGTAGCTCTCCAGCATCGGCTCGGAGCGTTCGGGTTCGTCCACCAGGTCGATCCCCTCGTCGTCGGAGACCCCGCTTCTCCGCAGAATCGTGCCGTAGAGGTCCCGCATCGAGATCCGATCCTCGATGGTCCCCGGCTCGTCCTGACCGGGATCGAGAATCCAGAGTGGCACCCGGTTTCCGGCATCGGTGACATTGCTGAAGTGGTACTGCCACCCCTGCTCCCCGTGGTTGTCGCCGTGGTCCGAACAGAAGATCACCAGATTGTCCTGGTCCTCGTGCATCCGGCGGACGAAGGTGTCGGCCTTGGGCGCAAACCGTCTCCACGCCTCCTGTTGGCGGCGTCGCAGGACCTCGAGCATATCCGGTGAGACGTACTCCTTTTCGCTGACCAACCGGGTTTGGTTGGCGTAGTGGAACAGGGAGTACAGCTCGCGGAGTTTCTCGATGAAGTGTTCCTGCGAGGTCTTGAAGGTCTCATCGATGTGGTAGGGGAAGTGGGTCTCCATCAGGTTGACGAAGATGAAGACCGGGTGACCCTGACGGTTGTACTCCTCGACGATATTCGCCGATTGCTCGAACTGTTCGTCGGCGTTCGATTGCATCCAGACCCGCGCGGCCTCGACGTCGTCGGACATCTGGCCCATCACGAAGTCTTCGGTATCGGTGAAGAGCTTGCGGCGGACGCGCGCCTTGGTCGCAAGCGCGAGGATCGTATCGAGCGCCCGGTGGCGCCGATTGGCCGTCTTCCAGATCCGCTCGACCCGGTCGAAGCCGCGATCCAGCCCGAAGATGTGCGTGGTCACAGGGTTCGCGGTGACCTGGACAGTCCGATACCCCGCGTCACGCATTTTTTCGGCCAGCGTCGGGAGCGACTCGCCGATCATGCGTGTCTGCGTGGTCGCCCCGTGCTCATGCGGGAGCAACCCCGTGAACATCGACGACGTCGCCGGAAGGGTCCAGGAACCGGCCGAACGGGCCTGTCGAAAGCCCGTCCCATGCTCTTGAATATAGGGGATGCCCTGATGCTCGCGGGCATCGGCCATCACCGAGTCGTAGCGCAGACTGTCGGCGACGACGAAGACAATATTTTCGGGCTTGTCGGTCATAGAGTGACCTCGGTCCTCATCGCGACCCCGCACATCCCCCGGTTTTGGGCGGTCGGTCGCGGGATATCGATGTCAGTAGGATCAATAGGTACAGACGGGCGGTGGCAGGTATCGACCTGTAACATGTCCGTGGGCCGGAGTGCTGCCAATAGTCGAACCGCTCCTGGCGCTGAGACGTTAGCACACGATACTGAGACGGCAAACAGGGGAAAATCCGTTGATTTGTGCCGGTCTCAATCGTCGTCGGGCACGGCTCCACGCCCCTCCCAGAATAGCGTCTCCAGGGAAAAGCCGAACTTGTCGTACAGTGCCACTGCGGAGCGGTTGTCTTCGCGGACATTCAGCGCCACACGGGAGACCCGCTCGAAGAGTTCGTCCAGCAATCGGCCGGTCGCCGCACTCGCCAGCCCCTGCCCCCGAGCGTCGGGATGGGTCACCAGATTTCCGATCGCCGCGATATCGAATTCGCGGCTGACCACGTGGACCCCGGCGATACTCAACAACTCGTCATCGGAGCCGTCGACACCGAAGTACAGTCCGGTCTCCAACTGCGAGGGTTCGAAGAGGTTGTCCGGATAATGCTCGTACAATGCCATGATGGCGGCGGTGTCACCGTGGCCGAGTCGGCGGACTCTGGAGTCGTGCCCGAGCGAACTGTACTCCTCGCGGCGCAGTCCCATCCTCTGCATCGACTGGAGCGCCGAGACATCGTATTGATGCTCCAGCAGACCGATGTCGCGGTTCATCAGATGAAAGTGGAATCTCTGTGGCAGGACGCCCGTCCCCTGCAGAAAGACGGTATCGAGCGCCGGACGATCGCCGACGGCTCGCACGGCTGGCAGACTGAGGCCATCGTAGTGTACCAATACGGCCTCCAGGTCTCCTTGCCGACGGACCCCGTACCAGGCACAAAAGGGGAAGTAGTCGTCGCGGAGGTCTCCGAGCAGATAAGCATTCCCGATGGGATCGGGACTCAGGAACGCGCGCAATTCGTCGCGGTCCTCGATGCTCTCGACTTCGACCGGCCCCCCGGTGAGCCTCGCTGCCTCGAGATCGTCAGATGTCGGTGCTTTCATCGGGTTACTCCGAGAGGAGCGGAGGTCTCTCGACCTTCATACCATGGCATGAGAAATCGACGGTTGAAAGTGACAACACATTTATGGACGAACCAAAGATGACATCAAGGGAGTACCTCGATCCGCTGAATTCGCCCCAGTTGCGGGCCGTTCAACACCGCGACGGGCCACTGTTGATCCTGGCCGGCGCCGGGAGCGGCAAGACGCGCGTCATCACCAATCGTATTGCCCATCTGATCCTCTCCGGCGCAGCGGACCCGGATCGGATCGTAGCGGTCACCTTCACAAATCGGGCGGCCGGCGAGATGCGCGAGCGCGTCGCCGAGATCCTGTCGCGTGCCGATCAATCGGATGAGGCCGGCGCACCGGTGTTGTCGACGTTTCACTCCCTGGGGGCACGTCTGCTGAGGTGGCATGCCGATCGAGTCGGGCGGACTCGTCAGTTCACGATCCTGGATCAAGACGATCAACTCGCGTTGGTAAAAGAAGTGGCACAACGCCACGGACGTGAGGCCGACCACGCTGAACGTAAACGACTGCGGCGGTATGTCGAGCGTATGAAAAACCGGGCATTCGACCCCGAGGAGGCCTTCGAACAGACGCGAAACGAGCGCGAAGAAGACGACGCCCGATTCTACGAGACCTACCAGGCCCACGCGCGCCGAACCAACGTCGTCGACTTCGGGGATCTGCTGTTGCTGCCGCTGAAGATGTTCCGCGAGGATCCCGACCTGGCCGACCGCTACAGCCACCGCTGGCAGTATGTCATGGTCGACGAATTCCAGGACACCAACCCGGCCCAGTACGAGCTGCTCGAACACCTGACCCACCGCCACCGGAACCTCGCCGTCGTCGGCGACGACGACCAGTCGATCTATCGGTGGCGAGACGCCACGGTCGCCAACATTCTCGATTTCGAAGACGACTTCGAAGAGACCGAGGTCGTCAAGCTCGAGCAGAATTACCGGTCGACCGAGTTGATACTCGATGCGGCCAACGACGTCATCGAGCACAACACCGAGCGGCGGCCCAAACGGCTCTGGACCGAAAAGGACCGCGGCCCGAAGATCACCCTCTTTACGGGCCGAGACGACCGCGAGGAGGCCGCCTACGTGGCCGACGAGATCGAAGCTCTCGGCCGCAACGGAGCCGACTGGTCCGATCTGGCGATCTTTTATCGTACGAACGCCCAGGGCCGGCAGTTCGAAGAGCAGCTCCGCGGGCTCGGGATCCCCTATCGAGTCGTCGGCGGTACGAGCTTCTACAATCGGGCCGAGATCAAGGACGTGCTGGCGTACCTACAGGTGGCGATGAACCCCAGCGACGACGTCAGTGCGCTTCGGGTCGTCGGTACACCCAAACGCGGCGTCGGCGACGTCACCGTCGACAAGTTGCGCAACGCCACCCGCATCCACGGCATCGACTCGGCGTTCGACGCCATGCGGGTGGTCGCGGGATTGACCGAGCGCGCCGGGGTGGCGCTGGATCGGATCGACCCCAGCCCGCGCGACGACGGCCAACTCGAGGCACTCGCCGCCATCGAGGACCTGGGTGGACGTCCAAAGGGCGGGATCGCCGAATTCACGGAACTGATCATCGACCTGCGCGAACGCATCGCCCAGGAGGATGACCTCTCCGAACTGGTGGCCCAGTTGGTCGACCGGATCAACTATTTTGACCACCTCGACTCGAAGGATCCCGAGCGCGCCGACGATCGCAAGGACAACGTGCAGGAGTTACTCGTCGCTCTCCGGGACTTCGAGCAAGGCGGCGAGATTCCGATCGATGACGAGTCCCCGGTCGACCAGGAGGGACCGCACCCCGAGCAGGACCTCCTCGTCGGCTCGACGGCGGGCAGACAACTGCGCGGTTTTCTGGAGCGCACCTCGCTCGTTCAGGACACCGACGACGAACCTTCGGCCGAGACCGTCACACTGATGACCGTCCACAGTGCCAAGGGACTCGAATTCGATACCGTCTTCCTGGTGGGGATGGAGGACGAGTTGTTCCCGAACATACGAGACGAGGGAGACCAGGCGGAACTCAACGAAGAACGTCGGCTCGCTTACGTGGCGATCACCCGAACCGAGCGAAAGCTCTACATCACCAACGCCCGCCGACGCCGAATTTGGGGCCAGACCCGGCGCACCGCCCCGTCGAGATTTTTGCTGGACATCGACGAATCCCGCATCGAACACGACCCGAAGAGTTGCACCGACGACATCAACTACGGCCGAACCCGCCGACAACGAGGTTGGGGCTCTGGAGGCGGATCGTCGGATTGGTCGTCCGCATCGTCGACGCAATCGAGCGACCACGACCCGATGTCACAGGTCGACCCGAACGCCGACGACCACGACTTCGTCGACCCCGACTGGTCCGACCAGGAACTCAAACCTTCAGTCGAGGCGAATGACAGCCCGCCTGACGAAGGGAGTCACGACTGGGTCGGCAAGACGGTCAGCCACTCCAGGTTTGGCATCGGAAAAGTCGAGGAGGTCTCCGGCGACGGCGACGACGCCCGCCTGACGATAGAATTCGTCCAGTCGGGCCGAAAGACCGTGGTCCGTAAATACGTCAAAATTCTATGAACATTTAAACCGCCGCAGACACTCGCCGCTCAAGACGACTCTGCCAACACTGTCGGAATCACCGGGACGATCCAGCCCGCTGTCACCGACAATGAGGCGAAATTCACCTTCAACTATGGAGCGGGCATCGACGTCTGGTTAACCGACGGCTTCGCCCTCGGCGGCGGTGTGACCATGCGCCACTACGTGGACAACTCGATAAGCAACATCCTGGACTTTAACCTGGGCACGTCCGTAAAATTCTAGATCCACCCGCTACATGGGCCAATCTGAAATCTTGCTTCCCTTTGGAAAGGCCTTATTCTACGGGTAGCCGTGCGACATCTGCTGATAGTTCTCTCATCGTGGAGTAGACTGATGAAACGACTGACCCCCTTGTTGATTGCTCTGAGCCTCTGCGCGCTTCCCGCCACCGGGTTCGCCCAGGATGATGGCGGTGGGGGATCCAGCGACCAGATAGGGATTACCGGTACCGTCAACATCGGACCGAGCCTCTTTTTCGGTCAAGCCAGATCAAGCGCGCTCGCTTCAGTCCAAGCGGGATTCCATGTAGATCTCTACCCCGGCTACGAAATCGCCGAAGGCCTCTCCGCCGAACTCAACCTCGGCTTCCGAAACAACCCTCAAGCCATTGGGGGGCGAATTTCGCTGATTCCGGTTCTCGTCCCCGGAGTGCGTTACCACTTCGATTTGGGTTCCCAAGTAAAACCCTACGTTCACGGCCATCTTGGGCTCGGGTTTCGGCGCTTCACTTCGCCTTCAGTATTCGGGTCGAGGAGTCGAGCCAACGCCAGTTTCACGTTCAACTATGGAGGCGGAGTCAACTACTGGATTAACGAGTACGTGGGGGTAGGTGGTGGGCTCACGATGCGACATCACACGAGTCAAAACGGGTTCGCTTCGTCCTTCGACATCAACCTGGGAACTTCCTTCAAATTCTGAAGCCGCTCCGCGCAGACTGACCAGACACAAAAGCCCGCCGGTGTCTCAACCGGCGGGCTTTTGTGCGTGAAGCTTCTCGGTGAACTCTTCAGTCGTCGGAACGGGCGACCCGCTCTTTTTCGCGTTCGACCTCGTGTTCGGCGAACTCGGCGTCACTCGACGCCTCGCCGAGCCCCGACAACTCGACCTCCAGGTCATCCTCAAGCGGTGCGGTCGCCGTGCGTCGATCGTCGGGGTCGCGAAACTCCGGAAAGATGTAGACATCGCGGCCCGACTCGCTGACGCCGGGTTCGGCGACGCCCTCATCGACGAAGGCGTTGAGTTGGTCGCGCACCTCTTCGACGGTGTACCGACTCCGAAGGGCGACTTCAGGCACGGTCACCTCGCCGCCCAGGCTCTCGGCCCAGTCGAGCACATCCTGTTGAAGGTTTCGTCGACGATGGGAACTCCGAGATTCTTCCGACAGCGCCGCGCCTCTCCATGCCAGCACCATGCCGACGACCAGAAAGATGGTCGCCGAAGAGGCCATCGCCCAGAGCAGAGGGCCCCAGAATTGGAGGCCCACCGCGGAGAGTTCGACGCCCACAAAGGTCAGCACAAAGGTGCTCAGCGCCATCAGCGCCGCACCGAGGAGTCCGATGGTCATGCGCCCCAGATTGGCGATCCAGTCTGAAATGCGCTGCAAGTCCATGGCGACTTACTCGTCTTCTCGGGCCGAGAGAGTCTCGCGGTGTTCCTCCAGTCGTTCGGCGACCTCACGCACCCGCTGGAGCCGATCGGCAACCTCGGCGACGGCCTCGTCGCCGTCGGCCTCTTCGCGGCGGCGCTGCACCTGGGCGAGCGCCTCTTGAATCTGGCGATACAGTCGGTCGCCGGCGTTTTCGACGAAGGTCTCGAGTCGATCGCCGTACTGATGGATCGTAGCCAGAAGCTCCTCTTCGATCGCTTCGGTGGCCTCGTCGATGGCTCGCTTGCCCTCTTCGCGGGCTCGATCCTTGATCTTGTCGTCGACCTTTCCCTTGAAGAACATCGCCAGGACCGGGGTCGCCGCCGTCAGCAGTCCTCCCACGATGGTGTTGGCCAGAAAGAAGACCGACACGCCGACCGTGCCGAGAGCGAAGACACTGACGTCGTAGGCGACGGTGTCGACCTCCAGGTCGAGTTGGTCGGCGAGTCCGAATTCGTCGCGAAACGTTTCGACGGTCTCCTGGATCGACTCGTTCGTGATCTCGATGACCTCTTCGGCCAGGTCCTCCAGGCTCTCGGCAATGGCGGCGCCTTCATCTTCGAGCCACTGTTTGAACTGATCCTGAATCCAGGCCGACAGATACAACTGGACGTCCTTGGCTTCGGCGGCCTCGATCTGTCGTGGAAGCTGCTCTTTGAAGTCCTCGCGAAACGCGTGGAGGTTGTGCCGAGCCGTCGCGGCGATTCCCCCGATACGCTCCTCGATGAGATCGAGATTCGACGCGATCAGACGTCGTGATTCCTTGAGTTTCTTGCGGACCGCCCGGATCCGCTCTTCGAGCTCCTCGCGTTCGAGTTGATAGGCCTGCCGCTCGATGGCCAGATTCTGCTCGAGAAGACCGGCGACCCTGAGTCCTCCGCCGAGGGCGCTGTCCATGATGATCTCGGCCTTTTCATCGCGCAGAAACCGGATCAGCTCGTTTTTGAAGTCCCCGAAGGCTTCGGGGGGCTCGGCGCCGGACGTCTGCGCCTCGATGGCGTCACGTCCCGAGAAGGCAAACAACTTAACTTCGCGATCCAACATCGACTCGAGCTTCTGGCGAGCATAGGACTCGACCTCCTTGGCCTCTTCATCGCTCAGGGCATCGACCTTCCCGAGCACGAAGATGATCCGCTCGCGGTTCGCCTCCAGCAGCCGGTCCTCGATGAAGGTGATCTCGCTCTTCTTGAGGACCTGGGTGGCATCGAGGACGTACAATACGACGTCGGCCCGCGGCACATAGCCGTACGTGATCTCGACTTTTTGCCGCGAGATGTCGTTGACACCGGGCGTGTCGACGAGGACTAAAGATTCGGCCAGCAGATCATTCGGGTAGGCGATCTCGACATACTCGGGTTCCCCGCCCGGCCAGGTCTCGGACTCCCGGATCACCTCGTCCATCTCCTGGTAGGTGATCTCGACGGGTTCTTCCCCGTCGGCCTCGGCCGAGGGATGGACCGTTACCTGCGGTTTCTTTCCCCAGACCAGATGGGTGATCACCGAGGTCGTCGGCGTGATGCCCACCGGCAAGATCTCTTCGCCGAGCAACGCGTTGACGACCGTCGATTTTCCGTGGTTGAACTCGCCGAGGACCACGACCGACATCTGCTCCTGACGCAGTGCTTGGATCCGCTCCTCGTAGATCTCGTCGTACAGCGTCTGAAAGCCGCGTTCGTCGGCAATGTCGGCCAAATCGACCAGCAGGGACTGGACCTCGTCGCGGTCGACCGGCAAGACACTCCAGTCGGCCTTCGGCGAGACCTCCGGCGCCGTGCCGGCGCCACTGAGTGTCGGACCCGTTCGGCTCTCGAGATCATCCGGGCTGACCAATCCGTCGTCACCGGCCGACTCATCATCGGGGCCCGGCTCGGTGCGGTAGCGCGCATCGAGACCGTCTTCATCGTCGTCGGAGGTCCAGACTGCCATTCGCTGCAGTTCGTTGTCCGACAGCTCATAGCTCTGGCCCGCCCGACGCTCCCGGGAGTCGCTCTCCTCGGTATCGTCGTTCGATCGAGGGGACTCCTCGTGGTCAGATGGCCGATCCGGTCCGTTTTCTTCGCTCATGGTCTCGGTACCTCGTAAAGACAAGGCGTGTACGTAAAGGGGAAAGCCACCGCCCCCGGCGACCTCGAAACGGCGTCGGCTGGGCGCCGGGCGCGCAAAGCTCGGGTCGGCCTCGTTGGCATGCTCACCGGCGGGCCGCCTCAAAGAGAACGGGGCCGGGCCTGGAGACCGATCGCGGTACATCTCGTACCGCGAGTCGACTCGATCCCGGCGGCTCCCTCGTCGGTTCCCACCGGCTCACATCCCTTCGATCCATACCGTAGCTTCGAGGCCCTCGCCTCTGCGTCGGCCGGTGAGCACCGGTGGCGGTGGAGACTCAGTTTACATGACTTTTATCAAAGACTCGACCTCCCGGTCGATTTCGTCGAGCGGTACGCCCCCTTTTTCGCCGACGATCTCTCGGTAGTAGGAGCTGTCCGCAAAGAGACGCAGCGCCTGAACTCGCTTGGGAAGGTAGGGATGATCCTCGAGATACTCCCGGAACCTCCCCACCCCTTCCTGAAGGTCCTCGAGCTGCTCGAGATACGCATCCAGGTCGACCTCTCGGGAGAGTCGGTCGCTGCCGACGGCCAATCGCATCATGGTGCCCAGTGCGACGTCGACATTTTCGCAGCACAGAAGCCCGGCCCGGTCACAGGTAATCTCGCCGCGGCGACTCCAGGCGTTCAACGCCACCTGAGCCGGCGCCATCGCCCACTTGACCGCGGAGATGACTCCCCGGGCCAGAAACTCCGCGGCGGTCCGATAGACGACGTGATTGTTCTGGAGATGCCCGCACTCGTGGCCGATCACGAAGCGGAGTTGCTCGTCATCGAGCGCATCCACGAGTCCCGAGTTCAGCACCACGAAGGCCTCGGTGTCGGTGCCGAAGGTCCCCGCGTTGAGGTTGGGATCCTGCGAGACGTAGACCGTCGGCGGCGCGATATCCAGGGTCTCGGAGCACTCGGTGACCATCCGGTACAGCTCGGGAAACTGACGACGCGTCACCTGGACGGACTTACCGAGGAGCTCGTTCTTTTCCATCGACTTCCAGAAACGGACCGCCGCCTCGGCCACCAGTCTCACGGGCGTGGCCCGTTGGATCTTCCGGAGCACGCGAATATCGCCCGAGAAGGCGTACTCTCCGAAACCGGTGGCTTGGTCCCGGCCCGACGTCGGCTCCTTCTTGCGCTGTACGTACTCCAGAAAGTTGAATGTACTCATAGCTCCTGCTCGATGTCTGTGTCGCGCACGCCGCGCAACGCCTTCTGGAGGCGAATCCTGTCGACTGTCTCGAGTTCAGTGAGATCCGCCCGATCCAAGGCCGCAAGCAGTTCGGACAACACCGCACGAGCGTCGTCGGTCAGCGGCCCCTGGTCGGCCTGCGAGTCCTCGGAGCGCCGCGCCTGGTCGAGTTGCTCCTCGAGTTCGGCCACCCGCTGACGCGAGGCATCGAGCTGCTCTTGGAGCTTCTCGGCCCCTTCGATCGCCTCCGAGAGCGCCTCGATATCTTCCTCGAGAGCTCTGTTATCTGCGATCGCCTCTTCGAGCTTCTGTTCGGACGATGCGAGTTCGTCGACCAGCGACTCGCAGCGCTGCTCGAGCTCTCGGTATTCGTCCTGCAGCTTCTCGTAGTCTTCACTTCGGTCCTTCGGGGGAGAGCCGTCGGCCTCGTCGCCCGGCGGAGGCTCGAAGTCCGGCTCCACGCGCGGAGACGACTGCTGGACCAGCCCCTCGTCATCGCCGAAGTAGTAGAGGATGAAGTCGCCGCACCAGATTTCGTCGTTGTGCGACAGCTCGCGAGGGTCATCGACGGGCTGACGTTCACCCTCGACCATCACCCAGGTACCGTTGGAGCTGTCGAGATCCACGATCTCAACGCCCCCATTTTCGAACCTGAACTCGGCATGATGGCGAGAGACCGATTTGCGATTCGACCGAATGGTGCAATCCGTCGAACGCCCCACCGAGATGACGGGCCGCTCGGGCCCGATGGGCACCACGTGCTCCTCACCCGATTCATCCTGAAAAACGACTTCTCCCACGATTCCTGCTCCTTGCGTTCCAAGACTCAACAACGGCGCCCGACCTGCATTTATGCCTGCGCCTCTTATCCCTTCGGGGCTTCGCCATCGTCGCGGTCGCCAAGCGACGGCAGGGGTCCGGTGCCGAAGAAGCGCATGAACCAACGGACCAGCCACCAGGCGTTGACGAGCATGAAGAGGCCGAAGAGCCCCGCGATGAGCAGATACCACCAGTTGTCCGACGGGCTCACCGTCGATCGAAGCAGATACGCGTCGACGCAGACGGGATCACGCTGGAGAATTTTTCGAATCTCCTCGTCGGAGGGCCGCCGTTTCAGATCCCTCTTCTCGCGCTCCTCTGGCGTCGCCTCTTCGTACCGGTCCTTCCACGTTCCGATGATCGCGTCGCGGCGAACGTCTCGCAACCGCTGGACTTCCTGCGCCGAAAGGCGGTCACAAAAGCGGGTTCCGTAATTCTTGCGGTAGTAGTCTCGAACGCCCTGATAGCGCTGAGGCATCTTCGAGAACTTCATCAACCGACCCTTGCCCTCGAAATAGGTCCGGTCGGGGCCGAGCCCGCTTCGGAGGTTTCGAAAAGAGCGTGCCGGATCGTCGAGATCACCGACTTTGCTCGATCCACCCGTCTCGTCCGGAGCATTCTCGCGCGGTTGCTCTACGAAGATGTTCGAGCCGATGAGCTTGAAATACCGATATTTTTTGCTGTTGCTCCGGCGGGTCGGCACGCCGCTGAGCGACACATATCGGTTGTTGGGCAGATCCGGCTCCCAGTCCGGGTCTTTGGCCCGTTTCGATGCAAAATCGGTCACGGACCCGACCTCGACGGACTGGCGAGCACTGAAGAAGTACTCGATATCGGGCCACCAGTCGGAGATGACCCAGACGCCCAGCGCAATGACCGCCATGAACAGGATCGGCTGGAGGATCGACTGGCTGCGCTGTTCGTTCGCCAGCGCGACGAGTTCCTCGTCGACCTCGTCTTCGGAGTCCAGCCCCAGTTCGTCTGCGATAATTTGTCGTCTCTCGGAGTCGTCGGCCATTCGTTCCGTACCTCAGTTCCCACTGGGTTCGACCGCGGTGGCAAGTTTGTAACACAGTCGCGGTGCAACACAATGATCGGCCCTCCCGTCGCAACCGACACCATCCCGGGCGCAATGTTCCACGCCCGGATCAGTGCACAAGCCGCTCGACGACCTCCTTCAGGGTCCGAACGCCCCACTCGAATCCCTCCACGGGGACGCGCTCATCGACGCCGTGGAAGAGATCCGAGAAGACCAGATCCGATTCGGCGTCGAGTTTCAGGGGGGCAAATCCGTAGCAGCGCGTGCCCAACCGGCTGAAGTGACGGGCGTCCGTATACCCCGGAATCATGTATGGCACGACCGAGGCCTCCGGGGCCCGGCGCGCACAGACCGACTCGATCTCGTCGAGGACCTCGGACGACCCCGTGTCCATCTGCACCGGGGGTGACTCACCGTCGACCGACACGTCGATCGAGAGACCATGGTCCTCCATGAGCGTGACAACCTCCGACCGCAGCTCGTCGGCGGAACTCCCGGGCACGATCCGACCGTCGCACTCGATGGTCGCCTCTCCGGGAATCACATTGAGTTGGCCGTCGACCTGGATTCGGGTCGGGGTCACCGTGTTGTGCAGGAGGGCATCGAAATTGCGGGCCTTGTCGGGCTCGCCGATGAGGTGGTCGATGACGAATCCAGCGGTCCCGCGACGAAGCAACCCCAGCAAAGCCAGTCGAATCGGAAGTGACTGTGGCTCCGCCAGCCGTCGCACGAACCGCTCGACGACCCGGGAGCGATGATACGGAAGCCTCCGGTCGGTCAGCACGTCGATCGCACGGGCGAGTTCTCCGAGCGCGGTGTCACGCCTGGGGATAGAACCGTGTCCCGTCGGTCCCCGCGCCGTCAGCCGGACCCGCGCACGGCCCTTCTCGGCAACCTGCACCGGGATGAATGTGTGCCCCTCGACATCGAGCCAGAAGCCGCCGACTTCGCCGAGCATCACGTCGGCGCGAACCTTTTCCGGGAACTGTTCGACGAGATACTTCGACCCGTATTCGCAGCCCTGCTCCTCGTCGGCGACCGCCGCAAAAATGACGTCCCGGCGGCGAGGTGTCCCCGAAGCGGCCAATGCCTTCATGACCGTGGCTGACATGGCCACCATATGCTTCATGTCGACGGCACCGCGCCCCCAGATGCATCCGTCCGCGATCTCGGCTCCGAACGGGGGATGGGTCCAGTTTGCCGCATCGGCCGGCACCACGTCGGTGTGGCCGGCCAAAAGAAGAGGACCGCCGACCCGGTCCTCCGGATCGACGGTCGCTTCGAGCCGCGCGACCAGGTTGCCCCGGCCCGGCTGCTTTTCAAACATGTCGCTCTCGATGCCGGCTTCGGCGAGGTACTGCTCGAGGAGTTCGGCGGCGGCGGTCTCACGGCCCGGCGGGTTCGTCGTATCGAGCCGAAGGAGCCTGCGAAACAGCTCCGTCGCTTCGCCGACCAGTTCAGTCATGCCGACTTCTTCTCGTGGACGATCATCGGCCGTTCACCGTTGCGGACCGTCTCCTCGGTGATCACGCACTCCTTGGCATTCTCCAGACTCGGCAGCTCGTACATAATGTCGAGCATGATCTCCTCGAGGATCGAGCGCAATCCCCGGGCGCCGGTCTTTCTGGCGATGGCCTTCTGCACGATGGCGCGCATCGCCTCTTCCTGGAACTGAAGGTCGACCTCCTCCAGCGAAAACAACTTCTTGTACTGTTTGACCAGGCTGTTTTTCGGCTTCCACAGGATCTCCAGAAGCATGTCCTCGTCGAGCGCGTCGAAGCTGACGATGACGGGAAACCGGCCGACAAATTCGGGGATCAGCCCGTAGTTGACCAGATCCTCGGGTCGGGCGTGTTTGAGCACCTCCGACTCATCGGGATCCTCGGAGTTGCTCTTGACGTCGGAGCCAAAGCCCATCGTCGACTCGCCCATTCGACTGGCGACGAGTTCCGGCAATCCGTCAAACGCCCCGCTGCAGATAAAGAGGATGTTGGTCGTATCGACCTGGATGAACTCCTGCTGCGGTCGGTTTCTGGACCCCTCGGGAGTGATCATCACTTCGTTCGACTCGACCATCTGCAACAGCGCCTGCTGGACACCCTCTCCGCCGACATCCCGCGTCGACGAGGGGGAACTTCCTCGACCGGTCGCCTTGTCGATTTCGTCGATGAAGACGATGCCCCGACTCGCCTTCTCGACGTCCCTATCGGCGGCCAACCAGAGGTTCTTGATGACGTTCTCGACATCTTCACCGACGTAGCCGGCCTCGGTCAGACTGGTCGCGTCGGCGATTGTAAACGGCACATCGAGCTTTCGGGCCAGCGACTGGGCCATCAGCGTCTTGCCACTGCCGGTCGGCCCGATCATCAGAATATTGCCCTTGGTCAGCTCGATCTCTTCGTCTTCCTCATCGAAGAGACCGGCGAACTCTTCGTCGACCTCGTCTTGTTCCTGGAGTTCGCGGGCCTTGATCCGTTTGTAGTGGTTGTACACCGCCACGGAGATGGCGCGCTTGGCGCGATTCTGCCCGATGACGTACTCGTCCAAGAATTCCTTGATCCGCTTGGGCTGCATGTCCTCCAGGCCCCGAGAGGTTTCCTCCTCGAGGGCCTCCTCATCTTCGGCGATGATCTCGCGGCACAGCGAGACACATTCATCGCAGATGTGGACTTTGGGCCCGGCGATCAATTTGCGGACGTCCGTCGCCTCTTTGCCACAAAACGAGCAGCGAACTTTGCTGTTCGGATCCGTCGGTTCCATGAAACTCGCTCAACGCGTTAAAGTTTGAGGGGGCATGCACTCGGGCTCCGGTTGCCCGGCCTCCGAGTCGACGATGCCCTCGACTCCCATCTTCGTGATCGCAAACGAATCGAGCGCCGGTTGTCTTCCCGGTCGCCTTCGCTGCGACCAAACCTGCCAGCCATCAACCTGCCCGGCAGACCAGCGCCTAATTGTGGGTCGCGACCCTCAAAAATCAAATTCGTCCATGAATGTGGGACGCTGTTTGGACTGACGTTTCTCGGCCCTCTCGCGCGACTCCTTGCAATCGATGCAAAACAACGTCGTCGGACGCGCCCGAAGCCGCTCGACCGGGATCGGCTCGTCACAGTCGAGACATCGCCCGTACTCGTCCTCGTCGATTCGTTCAAGGGCACCATTGATCTTGTTGAGGAACTTCTTTTCCCGGTCCTTCAATCTCAGGAGGGTCGACGTGGACTGTTCCTCGGTCGATTCGTCGATGGTGTCGCGCCCGCCGCGGTCCGTTTTGACCGATATCTCCTCGAGGGCCTTCTTGCTTTTGTTCGTCAAATCGGCACGTCTCTCCTCCAGCGCTTCTCGAAGTTCGGAGAGAACGTCGTCGGACAGGTGGTCGCTCATGGTATCTACCCGTGGGCACAGATGGGATCGTCGCGTGGTTTCCAGCATCAAAACCATACGCACCCAGCAGCCCCGCGCCAAACATGCCGGCCGGATCACGCCCCTTGTTCCCGAGGACCAGAATCTCTATGTTCGCGCGGCGCCTGCCCGACCCACCGTTGAACCCTCCCCCATTCGAGATGACTGACCCGACTGTTCGACAGAGAGAGATCGAGCGCGAAGTCGAGCGCCGACGCACCTTCGCCATCATCTCTCACCCGGATGCCGGAAAGACGACTCTGACCGAGAAACTCCTTCTGTACGGAAACGCCATCCACCTGGCCGGCAGCGTCAAATCCCGCCGCGCGGCCAAACACGCCGTCAGCGACTGGATGGAGATGGAGAAGGACCGAGGGATCTCGATCACCTCGTCGGTCCTGCAGTTTCCGTACGACGAGTGCGCCATCAACCTGCTGGACACCCCGGGTCACGCCGACTTCTCGGAGGACACCTACCGGACCCTTGCCGCCGCCGACAGCGCAGTCATGCTGCTCGATTGTGCCAACGGCGTCGAGGCGCAGACGGAGAAGCTCTTCAAGGTCTGTGCGATGCGCAACCTGCCGATTTTCACGTTCATCAACAAGATGGACCGCTACGGCAAACAACCGCTGGAACTGCTCGAAGAGATCCAGAACACCCTGGGCATGGACACCTACCCGATGAACTGGCCGATCGGGATGGGAAAGGACTTTCAGGGCGTCTACGACCGACAGCGCGAAGAGGTACTGCTGTTTGACTCCGAGGGGACCCACGGTCAGACGAAGGTCAAGACCGAGACCGTCGACCTGCACGACGACTCGATCGAGGCGATCCTGGGACCGCGCCGCTATGAAGAACTGCTCGAGGAGATCGAGCTTCTGGATATCGCCGGCGAACCCTTCGACCTGGAGGCCGTCCACGCCGGAGAGCTCACGCCGGTCTTCTTCGGTTCGGCGCTGACGAACTTCGGAGTCCAGCCCTTCCTGGAATCGTTTGTCGACATGGCCCCGTCGCCGGCCCAGGGCCAGATGTATGACGTCGACCCCAAACGGGAGGATTTCACGGGCTTTGTCTTCAAGATCCAGGCAAACATGAACCCGAACCACCGCGATCGGGTGGCATTCGTGCGCATCCTGTCGGGCAAGTACGAGCGGGACATGCATGCAAACCTGGTTCGCGAGGGCCGGGAGCTGAAGCTCGCTTACCCGCAACAATTTATGGCCCAGGAACGGGACATGGCCGAGGAAGCCTACGCGGGCGACATCGTCGGCCTCTACGACCCCGGGTACTTTAAAATCGGCGACACCCTCGCCGCCGGTGATCCGGTCGAAATCGACGACATTCCCCGGTTCAGCCCGGAACACTTCGCCATCGTCGAAATCGAGGACGCCCTGAAACGAAAAAAGCTCACCAAGGGCCTCAAGCAACTTGCCGAAGAGGGTACCATCCAGGTCTTCCGCCAGCGGCACATGGGCTCGAAGGGAGCGGTCGTCGGCGCCGTCGGAATCCTGCAGTTCGAGGTCCTCAAGCATCGGCTCGAGACCGAATATGGGGTCGAGGTGTCGCTGCGCGACCTCGACTTCCAGTACGCCCGCTGGGTCGAAGGCGACTTCGATGCCGACAAATTCGACCGCCTCAATTATACGAAGGTGCTCTACGATCAGGACGACCTGCCCATCATTCTGTTCCGAAACGACTGGGCCCTCGACCACGTACGAGGCGACCACCCGGAGCTGACCTTCCTTCCGAACCCGCCCGGCACGCCGGGCCTCCAAGAATTGCATGGGCATGATTGGGGCTTCTAAAAGATTGGCGAACCGAGTCTCTGACGGCGCTTCTCGCTCGTTCTGAACGGGGATCTCGGCGTCGTCGAGCCTCGACGATGCCGCTGGCATCGCCTGCGTTCGACTCCTTGACCTCCCCGCTCAGCCCGTCGCGATTTAGCGCCGCATTGACCCGGTCCGCCAATCGGAATTTTTTCTCTGACAATTGGAGGAGGGATTATCCGATAATTCGAGCATCTTTCAGGCATCCGGTCTTGAATTGGAAGTCCGTCGTAGTCGAGACTGTTGGCAGTAATGAAAGACTGGCCGCCAGCCATTGGAGTCGATATGTCGTCGCAACGCACTAGAAACTTGATTCGGGTTCTCGCAGCCACGACCGGTGCGTTTTTGTTCTACAGCGCGTTGTTCGCGGGCGGGGGACAGCTCGAGTTGCTCGACGACGAGCAGCCCCATCCCGGGCTGCGGGACGACGCGCTAAAGCAGGCGCTGCGTCAGGACTGGGACCACGACCCACTCTCCTACATCAAGGCACGCAAGGCGGTCTTTGGCTCGGTGGATGGAAACGGTCGAACCGCCGAAGGGATCTACACCGGGGAGACGCTGCGGTTTATCGGCCAGCCCCTGCCAAACAAGGGCCTGATGGAACACGCATGGCCGATGACTCGGCTGCCGAAGACGGCACGCACCGACCTGCACCATCTCTTTGCCGTCCTACCGGAGGCGCGCGCCGCACGGCTGAATCTCCATTACGATGACGTCACTGTCGCCGTCTGGACACGAGGCGGGTCGCGAAGCGGCGCATCGAAGCGGGTGCAACCGGCCTTTGAGGTGCGTAAAGAGACCCGCGGCGACATCGCACGGGCCATGTTTTACGTGGCCACCATGTACGATCGCTCGATTCCGTACGCCGAAGAACAAACCCTGCGCGACTGGCACCAGTCCGACCCGGTCGATGCGTCGGAACGGAAGCGAAACCACGAGGTCGCCGAGCATCAATCCTCGAGGAATCCGTTTGTCTCCCACCCGAACCTCACCGAGCGGATTTCGGACTTTTGACCTCTTCTCCGAACCACTCCCGGCGGAAATACAGCGCCACGTGCACCATCCCGATGAGCACCGGTACCTCGATTAGCGGCCCGACGACCGCCGCGAAGGCCTCTCCGGACTGAATGCCAAAGACACCGATGGCGACGGCGATGGCGAGCTCGAAGTTGTTGCCCGAGGCGGTAAAGGCGAGGGTCGTCGTGCGCGAGTAGTCGGCCCCGATGGCGTAGGCCATCCAGAAGCTGACCAGAAACATCCCCACGAAGTAGATCGTCAGCGGCATCGCGATCCGCAACACATCGGTCGGAATCTGGACGATCATCTCGCCCTTGAGGCTGAACATCAGGACGATCGTCGCCAGCAGGGCCACCAGGGTCAGCGGTGAAATCGTCGGGATGAACTCCTCGTCGTACCAGGTCTCTCCCTTCCAGCGGACCAGTACCACCCGTGACAGAATGCCCAGGGCGAAGGGGATGCCCAGATAGATCATCACGCTCTTGAAGATCTCGGCGATGCTGACGTCAACCGCTGCGCCCTCCAGCCCAAACCAGGTCGGTACGATCGTAACGAAGACCCACGCGTAGAGGCTGTAGGTGAGGATCTGGAAGATGCTGTTGAAGGCGACCAGGCCGGCGGCGTATTCGCTGGAGCCATCGGCCAGGTCGTTCCACACCAAAACCATGGCGATACAGCGCGCCAGGCCCACCAGAATCAAGCCGACCATGTAGTGGGGCTGGTCCGACAGAAACAGGATCGCCAGGGCCGTCATCAAGATCGGGCCGATGACCCAGTTTTGAACCAGCGAGACGCCCAGAATGCGCCAGTTGGCGAAGACTTCGCCGAGTTCACTGTATTTCACCTTCGCCAGGGGCGGATACATCATCACGATCAGGCCGATGGCGATGGGGATGTTGGTCTTACCCACCTTGAACTGGTCGACGAATCCGGCCGTCTCCGGCACGAAGTGGCCCAGCCCAACCCCGATGCCCATGGCCACAAAAATCCAGACGGTCAGATAGCGGTCGAGCACCGACATATCGCCGGCGACTTCCTGCGTCGAACGATCATCCACGTTGAAACTCCCGTCGCATCCATGCATCGAGTTTATCTGAGATCACGTCTCGAGCCTGGCGAAAGTCCTCCAGACCGTCGGGGTCCTCCAGCGGCCAGTGGCGCCGGCGGGCCTCGCCCAGAAAGGCCGGACACACCTCGTCGGCGCACAGGGTGATGACCCAGTCGACGGTGTCGGGGTCGACGTCGTCGACCGCATCGGAGGTATGGCCCGACAGATCGATCCCCACCTCATTCATGGCCTGCACGGCCAGGGGGTTGACCGTCGAAGGGGAGGAGCCAGCGGAAGCGACGTCCAAGGAGTCGAGGCCAAGATCGAGCGCCTTCGCCCGGGCCAGGCCTTCGGCCATCTGACTTCGGGCGGAGTTCGCCACGCACAAAAAGAGAACCTTTGCCATCTCATTATCTATCGCATTTAAACGATTAGTCGTCGCTCAGAGAGCGGCGACCAGCACCTTGAATTGCTTGAGAATGCCCGGCTCCACGCAGTAGCAGGTGCGCGGGCCGTCGACATCGCCGCGGATCAGACCGGCGTCCTTCAATGTTTTGAGGTGCTGGGAAATCGTCGATTGAGCATAGGGAAGCTCCTCGACGATCTCGCCGCAGATACACTGGTCGCGCTGCAGGAGAAGTCGCAGGATCGCCACGCGCGTGGGGTGGCCCAGGGCCGAGGCACACGTGGCGAGGAGCTCGTCGGCGTCTGGCCCCTGCACCTGATAGGACTCCGGCTCGGCCGGCGGTGGGCAACATGACTCGAGGTCTTCATCTTGCGGTTGTTCCGTCATCGCGACTCCATGTTATCTAATCGTTATCCAGCGATTAGATCGGCTATCACGGGTCAGAGAAGACCTCAAGTGGAGTGTCCCCAATCTTTCGACATGTCAGATGTGTTCCAGGATATCGACTTCGTGGCCGTCGGGGTCGGTCACGGTCATCATGCGCGCACCCCAGGGCATGTCGGCAGGTTCGGTGGCGGTCACGCCGTGTCGCTGGCAGTGGTCATAGACCGCATCGACGTCGTCGACCTCGAAGCTGATCTTGATGCGGGTACGGCCGGGCTCGTACTCGGCGTCGGGATGAAGGCCAATTTCGAAACCGCCGGCGTAGACGCGGGCATACCCCGGTTCGTCGACGGCGCCCCAATCCTCGGTCACACTGTGGGAGGCGTCGTCCCAGTAGCCGGTGAACTCGAGTCCGAGTTTGTCCCGGTAGAACTCTACGCTCTTTTTCAGGTCCGAGACGTAGAGCATGACACTCATCGACGCGTCCTCCCACATGCGGTCCTCCGGATGGGGCCAGAAAATCGAAATTGCCGCACAACCAATTGCACGTTGCTGCATCTCAGAGGTGGCGTCGGTTCGCACCTTCGACCTCTGAGTCTGACGACTCACGTTGGAGCGGGGCCTTGCGAGCCGACGCTTCATTCATTTCTTGGATAGTCGATCAACGACGTCCCATAAAGCAACCCCCGACTCGCACTTGGCGAGCCGGGGGGCGAGGTCGGCGTGAATCTAGTTAGATCCTATGGTCACGGTACCTGCGGCGGGTTGCATGCCCCGTTGCAGAGGTCGGTGGCCGCCACGTCGGCCGGGTCGATGATTGTCGACACCGGGAAGGTCGCGCTGGCGCTGCCGCTCGGGCAGACACTTCCGGGCACCTTGGCATCGAGGACGACGGTCTCACCCTTGCCCATGACCGTGGTGTGGTCGATGTCGTTGCCGTAGTCGAAGCCGGAACCGAACAGACCGTCGGTGACCGGGTGGCTGTCGGCCCTGGAGACCTCGTAGTTCGACCCGGCATTGTTGTTGGTCGTCAGACCACAGGTCGTCGTCCCGTTGTTCTGGAAGTTCAGGAAACTGAACGTATCCATGTGGGGGTTACCGGGACCGCCGCCTGCGACGGGTCCGGCCATGTCGTCACCCTGGATGACCAGTCCGCCTCCGGTGTTGCGGAACTTCATCAACGCAGTGTGGCTCGCCGGGTCGTCGACCGGATAGCCCGGGTTCGAGAACCAGACGATGTCGTATTGCGACAGCGGTCCGGCCGAGCCATTGGAGCTGCCGTAGGAAAGGCCACCTGAGGGCTCGTCGATCTTGGTGACATTGCCGTTGCCGTATTTCGCCTTCAGGCGATCCGTGACCCACTGGGCGTCACCGGGGTGTTCACCCTGGTCGTTGTCGTCCTTGACGTAGAGGACCTTTGCGGACCCGGGGTCGGCGAAGAATGGATTGACCCATCCAGCCGTCTGCTTGACGTAATCCTTCGCGTCTCCGGTGCTAGTCGGGCCCGGGTTGTTGTTCATGGCCATCAGGATGACCGACGAACGTCCGGGACAGTCGACGCCGGAGTAGACCGGGAAACTGATGTCGTCATTCGACGCGTTGGGATTCCCCTGGTTGGCCAGGATATTCTCGATCCGGTTGAGCTGTCCGGTCGAGTCGGTCGCAAGGTCATAGGCGGTCAGGTTGAAGCCATAATCGCCCTTCGGGCCGGTCGTGATCTCGGCGCACACCTTCCATTTTTTATTGTTTTCGCCGACGCGCTTCTTGCTGACCTGCCGGAGTGAGCCCTGGTACTGGCCCATCGATGTAGACGACCAGACGAACTCGAGCGGGTCGTTGTCGGGGTCCTTGACGGTGACGCACACCTGGTTTTTGTTTTTGTTGCTCTTTTTGCACTGGCTGATGAACTTCGAGTCTTTGAAGTTCACCGACAGGACTTCGGGCGGGTGATTGATCGTACCCAGCACATCGAGGCCGCCTTTCTTGGGACCCTTGCACTGGTTGATCAACAGGATTTCGTTGGTCTGACCATCTTCGACGGTCACACCCGTCTTGGTCGCCTTCGAGCAATCTTGGCTCTTGGTGTAGTTGTTCTGGGGACCGGTCAGTGGCTGCGTTTCGACGTCGTAGCAGCCGGCTGGAAGCGTAAAGTAGTGGTCGCTGAAGAGGTGCTGGCTGTCGGCGTCGTACGGTTTGTCTTCGAACTCACTGATTCCACCGGGAAGGTACATGTCCTCGAGGTCCTTTTTGACCGTCTGGCTCACCGAGGACGTGGGTGTATTCGCACATCCGGTGACTTTGAACTTCATACCGGTCACATCGGTGTCGGCCAGGGTGTCACTGGAGAGTGCCAGCCCCGAGGTCCGCGGACCCGGGTCGGCGGGGTTCGAATCTCCGTCGACACCGGCACATCCCGCGATCAAGCCGAGTGAAGCGAAAAATGAAACTACGAGCGTCCATTTTTGCATAGCGTCGTTCTCCTCAATTCGGACCCTTTCGGGCCCAGAGCAGGCCACCGTACATCGGCTCGATGCGCCGTCGAGCCGTCGGCGGCGAATCAGACTCACGAATTATTCGCGCGGAGTCCGCTCCCGGCACGGCAGAGATCCATGCGTCTGCTGGTCACCCAGCGGAGGCTCGTCAAAAAACGACGAGCGCAGGGAGCAGATACGGCCTGTACTGCAATTGAGGCAGCCGCCCCGACGGAAGCGGGATACGGCGAATACTACGGCGGGCTGCATACTTTCGTCGCCAACGGCGACGTTCAGATCGACGAGAGTCAGCCGGTTCCGTCAGAAATGCTGACGCAATACCAGTCTGCAAGGTGAGAATTCTACCTCGTCTGGGGATTTTCCCCTTTGACTCTCATCGACATGTCAATGGTATTCAGCTCTCAAGAAAAGCAAACGATCGAGTGAAACTTTTCCCGATCCTCGAAGGGAAAACGTGACCAAAGTCTAAAAAATGCGTGTTTTCATGGGGATCACAACGGCGGTTGGACATCCGTCCGTGGCTGTGTGACACCCGCCTCGCTGCTGGCTACCCCGATCCCATCCATCCACCATGAAACGCACGACCCTCGCCTACATTGCGCTTCTGGGTACCATGCTTCTGTGGTCCTCGGCCTTTCCTGGCATCAAGTTCGTACTGCGCCGCCTGCAGGATCCCTACGCCATTGCGATGCTGCGGCTGGGATTCGCCTCGGCCGGCCTTCTGGTGGCGGCGGCCATCATGCGACTGCCCCTGCCACACCGCGAGGACCTCGGCATGATCGCCCTGACGGGCGTGCTCGGCTTCAGCCTGTATCACTGCTTGCTGAACCTCGGGATGTCCTACGAGATGGTCTCGGCGGGACAGGGTTCCTTCATCATTTCGACGGTCCCGATCTGGACGACGCTTCTGGCGCGGCCCTACCTTGGCGAAGAAATCACGCCGTACGCCTGGGGCGGGATGGCACTGGGTCTGTCGGGGGTAGGCCTGATGAGCCTGGACCCGAGCTCGCTGAGCTTCTCGGAAGGAAGCCTGATCGTGCTCTCCGGTGCGGTCTCGTCGGCTTCGTGTTTCGTCCTTCAAAAGCGGCTGCTCGATCGCTACCGGCCCCTGCATGTCTCGATCTATGTGACCATCGCGGGTTCCCTGCCGATCCTGGCGTATCTGCCCTGGGCCTGGGAGCCGGTCGCGGCGATGGATACCGCCGGCTGGGCTGCCGTCGCTTACCTGGGGCTGTTTCCCATCGGTCTTGGCTACTTTCTGAACGCCTTCGCGCTGTCGCGCTTGCCGGCAAATCGATCGACCCAGTTTTTGCTGATGGTCCCGCTCTTTGCCACGGTCCTCGCCTGGCTCATCCTTGGCGACTGGCCCCGTCCGATTATCGCAGTCGGCGGACCGATGATCCTCGGCGGCATCCTGCTGGGACAGCGAGGCACGTCGTCTGAGGACGAAGACTCACCCGAAGCCTGAGTCGGTAAAACTGGCTCTTGGATGGGCCCCAGCTGTCGTGATACCCTCGGAATTGTATTTTAACGAGCGGTTGCCATTTCGGTTCCCATCTCAGGCGAGTCTCCGCGATGACCCACGACGATTCGGACGCTGAGGACGGACCACTCGGCGACGAAGGCTTGCTCAACATCAGCCGCCGGGGTTTTCTCGGCGGTGCGGGCGCCTTCGCCGTCGGACTCTTTTTATTCGGCGACGAAGCCCTCGCCGACGTCTCGGTCGTAGACGGGCTCACCGACTTCGAAGAGTCCGACATCAAGCCGCGGCTCTTTGTGACGATCCAACCCGATGGGGCCGTCAAACTGGTATGCCACCGCTCCGAGATGGGCCAGCAGGTCTGGACCGCCCTCGCCCAGGTGATGGTCGAGGAACTCGAGGCGAAGTGGGACGACGTCGAAATCGTCCAGGCCGAAGGGCATCCCCGCTACGGCGATCAAAACACCGATGGCTCCCGCTCGATCCGATACAACTTCACCCGATTTCGGGTCATGGGCGCGGCCATCCGTTCGATGCTCGAGCAGGCCGCTGCACGTCAGTGGGATGTCGATGCCTCGGAGTGTTCGGCCAAAGCCGGAGAGATCACACACGGACCCAGCGGCCGAACCGTCTCCTTCGGTGACGTCGTCGAAACGGCCAAAGACATCGCCGTTCCCTCGACCGACAGCCTCCAGCTACAGGACCGCGAGGACTGGGATTTCATCGGCGAACCGGTCAAGTCGCTCATCACGCCGTCTATTATTAAGGGCGAGGGCGTGTACGCGCAGGACCTTCAGGTCGACGGGATGAAAGTGGCCGTCATCGCTCGGCCACCCCAGGTCCTCGGCCGTCCGAAGAATGTCGACGACTCGGCTGCGCTGGAAGTGCCCGGCGTCGAAAAGACGGTAACCCTGCCGGACATCGACGAGCCGGTCGCCTTCAAACCCCTGGGCGGTGTCGCCGTCATCGCCGACAACACCTGGGCGGCCATGAAGGGCCGAGACGCCCTCGAAGTCGAGTGGGAAGCCGGGCCGAACGCCGACTACAATTCCGACGAATTCAGAGAGACATTGATCGAGACTGCGCGCGAGTCGGGTGACGTACGCCGAAAGCGCGGCGACGTCGGCCAGGCGATGTCGAACGCAGACAGCACGGTCGAGGCCGAATACTACGTTCCGCATCTCGCCCACACCGCCATGGAGCCGCCGGCCGCCCTGGCCGAGTGGGACGACGACGGCAAGGTGGTCTGCTGGGGCTGCGTTCAGGCGCCCCAGGCCGCCCGAAATCTCGTCGCCGACTACTGCGAGGTCCCCAAAGACGACGTGACCATCCAGATCACCTGGCTGGGCGGCGGCTTCGGTCGCAAATCAAAGCCCGACTTCTTCGGCGAGGCCGCCTGGCTGGCCCGCGAGGTCGAAGAGCCGGTCAAGGTCGTCTGGACCCGCGAAGACTCGGTCCGCCACAGCTACTACCACACCGTGAGCGCCCAGCGCATGGAGGGCGCCATCGACAAAGACGGTGCGTGCACCGCGTTTTTGCACCGCACTGTCTTTCCGCCGATCACCTCGACGTTCGACGCCAGCGCCACGAGCCCGACCTGGGGTGACCTCAGACAGGGCGCGACCGACACGCCCTTCGATGTGCCGAACCTTCAGGTCGAGAGCGGCGAAGCCGAAGCCCACGTCCGCACCGGCTGGCTGCGCTCGGTCGCCAACATTTACCACGCATTTGCCGTCCAGAGTTTTGTCGGTGAACTCGCCGCCGAGGCCGAACGCGATCAGAAAGACTTCCTCCTCGACCTTATCGGCCCACCGCGGAAGGTAGACCCGCGTGACGAAGGCGCTCAGTACGACAATTACGGCAGCCCGATGGACAAATACCCCATCGACACCGGGCGCATGGCGACGGCCGTGGAGATGGCGGCCGACATGGCCGGCTGGGGCCGCGAGCTCGGCGAGGGCCACGGCATGGGCATCGCGGTCCACCGGTCGTTTTGCAGCTACGTGGCCACCGCCCTGGAGGTCGCCGTCGACGACGATGGCGCACTGACGATCCCGGGCGTCTGGTCGGTCATCGACGCCGGCACCGTCGTCAATCCGAACCACGTAAAACACCAGCTCGAAGGCGGCACCATCTTTGGGCTGACCTGCGCGATGCACGGCGAAATCACCGCCACCGACGGCGCCATCGATCAGGCGAACTTCCCCGACTTCAGGCTGATGCGCATGGACGAAGCTCCGCGGCAGATGGAGGCCCGGATCGTCGAGTCCGACGCCCCGCCCGGCGGCGTCGGCGAACCACCCACGCCCCCGGCCGCCCCGGCGCTGACGAATGCCATCTACGATGCCACCGGCATCCGAATTCGCTCGCTGCCGATCTTTGACGATTCCTGGGAGGATCGGCTGCCCATCGACGACACCCAAGGAGACGGCCGATGAATGTGACTCTCACGGTCAACGGCGAAGAACGCGAACTCGACGTCCCCAAGGGGACGCCCCTGTTGTGGGTGCTGCGCGACTATCTGGGCCTGACCGGCACCAAATACGGGTGCGGGGTCGGCCAGTGCGGCTCGTGCACTGTCCATATTCAGGGATCCACGAAACGATCCTGCATCATCCCCATCGAAGATGCCGCCGGAGGAACGGTCACGACCATCGAAAGTGTCGAAGGGCCCGAGGCCGAAGCATTGCGTCAGGCCTGGCTCGAACTCGATGTTCCGCAATGCGGCTACTGCCAGGCCGGTCAACTGATGTCGGCCATCGCCCTCCTCAAAGAGGTGCCGAACCCCGACGACTCCGACATCGACCAGGCGATGAGCGGAAACATCTGCCGTTGCGGCACCTACATGCGTATTCGCCGTGGCATCAAACTCGCCGCCGAGGAGCTCGAATGAGACATGTCATCCGAGATCTAGTGACGGCCACTGCCCTCGCAGGACTCGTGCTCGCGGGCTGCGACGGATGTTCTGAAAAGGACAAGAAGCAGGCAGAACAAGGGCCTGCCGCCGGCGAAAAGGTCACCTCTGAAGGCGGCTCACTACCTTCGCTCGAATCCTTCAGCGACATCGACAAAGAAGCCGACCGCTCCCGAGAGATCTTCCAGTCGATCGGGACGGTTCTCAAACATCCGCGCTGCGTCAATTGTCACCCCACCGAAGATCAACCGCTCATGGGCGATCGCAGTCGACCCCATCGCCCGATGGTCGTACGGGGCAAGGGCGGCATGGGCGCCCCCGGCATGCGATGCAACACCTGCCATACTAACAAAAACTACCAGGGCGTTCCGGGCGGAGCCGGGTGGCGTATGGCCCCGGCCGAGATGGCGTGGGAGGGGAAGTCGCTCGCCGAGATATGCCGGCAGATCAAAGACCCCGAGCGCAATGGCGGCAAGAGCCTCGAACAACTCGCCGAGCACATGGCCGAAGACAACCTCGTTGCGTACGGCTGGAACCCACCCGAGCAATATGAACCCGCCCCTGGCACCCATCAGCGCTTCGGTACACTCGCCAGAGCCTGGATCGATTCGGGCGCGCACTGCCCCGATGCCGAATGATGAGGCGACAGGGATGACCCGCACGAACGCTGCGATCGTCACCGCCGCAGGGGCATCCACACGCATGGGCGACGCCCACAAGGCCACGCTCGACTGGGGCGGGGTGCCACTCGTGACCCACCAAGTTCAGGCGCTCGCCGAAGCCAGCTTCGACCCCATCGTCGTGGTCACCGGCGCCGAGGGCGATTCGGTGGCTGACGAAATCCCCGAAGAGGCCACGGTCATCCACAATAAGGAGTGGCAGTCTGGGCGCTCGCGTTCGATCGCCAAAGGAGCGGATGCGCTGCCCGATGGCGTAGACGCTATTTTGGTGGTCGCCGTCGACCAACCACTCGACTCCGATGTACTCCGCCGACTCGTCGAGCACGCCGGTGCTCCATTGATTCAGCCGGCCGACGACGATGGCGCGGGACATCCGGTCATTCTGGGCGGCGAGTACCTGAACGCCCTCCGCGGCATCGAACATGAAGAGCAGGGGCTCCGCTCGATCGTCGATCGTGCGCGCCCCGAAGGCATCATGATCACCTTCGACTCACTGCCTCACTGGGACCTCAACACCCCCGAGGCGTATCGCTCCAGCCGAGCCTCCTTTGAACGAACAGATTCTGAATGAGCAACGACGACTTCTGGCCAAGGCTCCTCACTCAACTTGAGTCCGGCGACCCGGCGTTCGTCGCCTTCGTGGCCGACAACACGTCCCACTCTCCGGGCACTCGCGGCGCACGGATGATGGTTCGCCCCGATGGCTCAACCGAGGGCACGATCGGCGGCGGCATCATGGAGTCGGATATCATCGACGCAGGTATAGATACCCTCGAGGCCGGCGAGACGACGCCCCAGTTTCAGCGACTCTACCACCGCGACAAGGGTAAGGGCGACAAATCGGGCCTGATCTGCGCGGGCCACCAGACCAACGTCTACGCGGTCTTTGATTCAACACGCCATCTAGATCTGGTCCAGAACATCGTCCGCCGCGTCCAGGAGGACCAAACCGGCCTCGTAAAGATCGACCCGAACGGCATCCGGCTGACCGACGAAGCCGAACTCGGCCGAAAGACACCGCCGATTCGCTTCCAAGAGCCCACCGACACCACCCCGTGGCGCTACGAGGAGCAACTGTTGAACTGGAAACGTGCCGCGATCATCGGTGGCGGGCACTGCGGCTTCGCCCTGTCGCGCATTCTCGATCACCTGGGCTACACCGTCACCCTGTTTGACACCCGCGACCACATCGAGACCTTCGCCGACAACCCGTTCGCCCGGCACACCATCGAGGTCGACGACTTCGCCCAGGCCGGCGACCACATCGACCACCCCGAGATCACACACGTTGTCGTCATGACGATGGGCGAGCCGACCGACGTCCGCGGCCTCCTGGGCGTCATCGACGACCCGTACCCCTACATCGGTGTCATGGGCAGCGAGGCAAAGCTCACCAAGATCCGAAAAGATCTAAAGGCCGAAGGCGTCGACCCCGCCCTCTTCGGCAAACTCCACGCCCCCGTCGGCCTGGAGATGACCAGCAACACACCCGACGAGATCGCCGTCAGTATCTCCGCCGAGCTCCTCCGGCTACGCGAAGATCTCTTCCCCCATGCCGCCCCGGCCGAGCCGAAGCCTCCCTCCGAATGACATCCGGTGAAATTGGCTCTTGCCCGCTCCAATAACCCCGGGTAAACTACCAGATACAGTTCAATGTCCATCTACCTCTGGGAGGGAGCCACATGTATTCATCAGCCAACCGCACCGCCACCACGTCTCTGTCTCTGGCACTTCTGCTCTTGGCCGCACTGCCCGCCGGCTGCATCGCCGACACGACCCGCAGCCCCGAGTCCACCGACACGGGCCTGCAATCAGACATCCAGCGAGACACCCCTGACGCCGCGAATGATCCGGACCAAGACGGGATCCCCTCATCCGCCGACCTATGCCCCGAAACCTACGACCCGCGCCAAAAAGACTGGGACAAGGACGGCGCCGGCGACGCCTGCGACCCCACCATCGATCTCAATGAATCCAATGCGCTGGTGATGCGGGATTTGCCGGTTCAAAGGTATTCAGAAATCCAAATTGAGGCAATTGGGGACTTTAATGGCGATGAGCAGGATGAATTTGCCATTGGTGTGCCCGACATGGATGAGGGCCGTGGCAGGATACTTCTCTATTCTTGGGAATCCTTGGATCAAGAGGCTGGTACGATCTCCGTCGATCAAGCCACTGGAGTCCTCAAAGGGGAATTTGAGGACGATCTCGTTGGCTGCAAGCTTCAGGGAGTCGGTGACGTCAACGGTGACGGATTCGCTGACTTTTCCACACTCCAATGTCAACGAATCAACCGGCAGGGAGTTCACTTAATGCTGGGCCAAGACTCTCTACGCATAAATGGGAAAATCAATGAACTTTCCACTATGAAGTTCGCAATTTCCAGAAAAAGCGAGCTCCCCTACGCAAACCTTCTTCGACTTGAGGACGTCAACAATGACGGAATGGATGACTTCGCAATCACGTCTTCAGCTTGGCCGCGCGTCATCCGTGTCGTGCCAGGCTCGACCTCATTTCCTGAAGATGTCGGCCAAGGCGACCACCACTTCTTGGATGAATGGAAAAACGCTGCGAGCACAATCGAACTACAGGAACCCGCTGATGACAGTCCCATTCAGTTCGCACCTCTCGGTGATTTGGATGACAATGGGATCGTCGAATTCGGCTTCGTGGACGCACTCGATTCGAATGGTCCTTCAGTAGACGTTCACCTGCTTTCAGCGGATATTTTCCCTACCGTGATCGGCGACTCAGTCCCAGTAGAGTCGCTGGCGGAGAGCTCCGAATTTCCTGGTGGCTCTAACTCAAGTTCACCAAAGTTCGTTCCCCTTGGTGATGTCGACGGTGATGGACTATCTGACTTTGCATTCTCGCCTTCGAGCAGTGCCAGTACGAAGATCTTTTTTGGGTCAAATTCTAGGACCGACGTGGCAACGTTGAACAATCACGATAACGAAATCCTCCATCCTTCGCGCATCCGAGTGATCGCTGGAATGGATATGAACTCAGATGGATTCTCTGATCTGGTTTTCAGCCAAGGGCAGGACCTCATGGTACTCAGTGGCAATCGCGACTGGAAAAATGAAATTACTGTAAAAAAACCCGATGAATTTGATTTGGTCATTTCCGTGGGCGGGGAATCGACGTTCCGTTCTCAGAAACTGGTACGACTTCCCCGCAATACCGGAAATGAACCCACTCGACTCGCACTTGTCCTTGAGCCAACTGACCATGAACACGACTCTGGGACGATCATCATCCTTACCGCCGAGCTGCCATTGGCGACTAGATAACTTTAATTTCCACGGACGAACGGCCAGGCAACGAAAACTGCATCGTTCGGGCGGACTGAGGTGGTCTAATCCATCGCGTTTTCGCGCATTCAGCACCAATGACCGTCGCTAGTCGCCCTGTTCACGGGGATCTTCCGCATTGAACGAAGTCGTTTCCTGTCGCCGTCTTTTCGCCATTCCGCCATGGGATGCGAATATGGAAGATGTATCGCATCACTAAAAAAAATGTGGGTAAGTTTGACCCAAGGTTGCACCGACTACGAGGATGCTCTGGGGCTTCCGTCGACTTTTCGGTTCTTACAAGCACACAACCGAACTCCCAAGAAACAAATCGCCCGGAACCGACGGTCATCGGCTCCGGGCGATTAATGCGGATGAGTCGGATGTGATCCGTTATTCAGCCAACACCAAGTCGGATTGTTCTCGGGGAAGAATTCGGCGGTTGCTGAAAGAGAAGCTCAAAGGACCACGGATCGTTGAGAACACATCATCCGTCATCACGTTTGAGAAGTCATCTGGGTAATTATAGAGGTCTGTGTCGATGTAGAGACCACTGTCAAAGGTCGCTTCACCGTTGTTGTTGGCTGGGTCCCACGTATCGACCGTCTGGTTAGAGACCTCGATGAAGACGCCTTCGTAGGCCTCAGCGTCGGCGCCACCGGTCACGATGGTGGATGCGTCACTGATGACGACCGGGTTGGGAACGGGGCCATCCTGGGTGGTGATTTCGATGTCGGTGAGATTCGTCATTTCCAAAAGGCCGAAATACTGAAGCATTGGCCCTGTAGCGGTCAGCACGTCACCACGGGAGAGGTCGGAAGGAATAGTAGCGCTGGAACCTTGGAAGAAGAGGTAGAGCCCTTTGTTTTTGAGGTCTTCGGACTGCTCCTGAACCCAAGCTCCACGGATGTTGTCGCCGCTACCATTGACGGCGGTCACGACGACGTCCTCAATGGTGTAGGACTCTTCGGTCGGGTCACTGGCACTGTTCGGGTCTTCGAGGTTTTGGACTTCCGGCAGGGCTCGGATTTCATCGATAGTCATGGCGCCCATACCGCCGCCGTCTTCCTCGACGTCCATGCCCATGTCATCGGTACCCATGTCGTCGCCGCCCATATCCTGGGCGTCTTCTCCCATGTCCTCGCCGCCCATGTCCTCATCGGCGTCTTCACCCATGTCCTCGCCGCCCATGTCTTCTTCAACATCCATGGCGGCGTCCATGCCGGTGTCTTGGCCGTCGGTCGGGTCTTCGCTGTCGCTGCAGGCGGCCAGCGTCAGGGACGCGGCAGCCAGCAGGGTAAGAATAAGTCGAAATTGGGTGTTCATTGTATACCTCCGTCAGGTGGGTACGTGTTCCACACGTAAAGTATCAGCTCACTTAGAAGGTGAGCACGTTAACGATTGTCTCAACGTTCGGCTAGATCGTCGCAGGGCCCGTGTCAACGGGAAAATCGGGCCCATCTGCGAGGTCGCGGCAGAGAGGGCTTAACTGTCGTCAAGGGAAATGACGCCGGCAGGGGATTCGGAAAAGGGGTCCTGACCGTCGGTCAGGGTCATCACATCGACGCCGTCGCGGGTCACGACGATGGTGTGTTCGAACTGAGCCGACAGGCTGTTGTCCTGGGTGACTGCAGTCCACTCGTCGGAGAGGACGTGGGTCGGGTAGTTTCCGGCATTGACCATCGGTTCGATGGTAAAGCACATGCCGGGTCGCATGCGCATGCCGGTATTGAACTTTCCGAAATGAGGCACCTGAGGTGCAGCGTGAAATTTGCGGCCGATACCATGGCCGATGAAGTCACGGACGACGGACATGTCCTCGGCTTCGACGTAGTTTTGGATCGCGGCGCCGATGTCACCGATGCGCTTGCCGGCGCGGACCTGTTTCATCCCCCGCCGAAGCGCTTCGGCGGTAACTTCCACCAGACGTCTGGCCTCGTCGGAGGGTTCTCCCACGAAGAAGGTCGCACAGGTGTCGCCGTGAAAACCGTCGATGATCGGGGTGACGTCGATGCTGACCAGGTCGCCGGCCTCGAGGGTCTGGTCGTCCTTGGGGATCCCGTGGCAGACGACCTCGTTGACGCTGGTGCAGATCGAGCGTGGAAACGGGGGATCGCCGTACTCGTGAGGGGCGTGTTCGACGCCGCGCTCTTCGGCCCATTCGACGGCATAGTCGTCGAGTTCACCGGTGGTGACCCCGGGTTCGACGCGCCGCCCCAGTTCGGCCAGAAGTCCTGCGGCTTCGCGGCCGGCATTGCGCATTTTTTCGATTTCGCTGTCGGAGAGGATCTCCAGATTTCGTCGCTGTCTCATAGACAAAAGGTCCTGCTGGGTGGAAACAAAGGGCCCGGCATCAGTAATAACCGCGAATCTCGGGTTTCAATTCTCGACCCATCAGATCCTGAACGGCTTTCTCGGCCGATTTGTCCTGGTAGAGGACGCGGTATACTTCCTGGCTGATGGGCATTTCGACGTCGAGGTCGTGGGCCAAGTCGTGAACGCTTTTGGAGGTCTTGACTCCCTCGGCGACCATGTTCATGTCGTCGAGGATTTCGTCCAGAGAGTGACCTTCGCCGAGTTTGGTCCCGACCGTGTGATTTCGGCTCAACCCGCTGGTGCAGGTCAACACCAGGTCGCCCATGCCCGACAGGCCTTTCAGTGTCAATGGATTGGCGCCCAGATTGACGGCAAGCCGCGAGATCTCGTGGAGGCCGCGGGTGATGACGCCCGCCATGGCGTTGTGGCCCAGTCCCATGCCGCTGGCGGCCCCGGCGGCGATGGCGATGACGTTTTTGGCGGCTCCGCCGACCTCCACGCCGATGACGTCAGTCGAGGTGTAGACCCGAAAGTAGTCGTTGCTGAAGGTCTGCTGGACCTCTTCGGCCAGGCGGTGGTTGTAGGAAGCGACGGTCACGGCGGTCGGCTGGCGATCGGCGACCTCGACGGCAAACGACGGCCCCGACAGGTACGCCAGATACGGATGCAGACGCGAAGGTAGAACGTCCTCGAGGATGTCGCTGACCAGCATCAGGGTGTCGTTTTCGATCCCCTTGGTAGCGCTGACGATGGGAACTCCCGTGGGAAGCGAGTCGGCGATCTGCGTCATCACGTCGCGGACGACGTGGCTGGGCATCACCGAGAGGATCATGTCGCGCCCGTCGACGGTCTCACCCAGGTCATCTGTGGCACGCAGGGACTCGGGCAGGGTGTGACCGGGCAGAAACTCGGTATTTTCGTGCTTCTCGTTGATCTCGTCGGGCAGCCACGGCTCGTGACACCACAGGGTGACCTGATGGCCGTTTTCAGCCAGAAGCTTTGCCTGAGCGGTCCCCCATGATCCTCCTCCGATAACTCCGATGTCCATAATATTCCTCGATGAGACGTGTGTGATCATTCAGCGGCCGACGCGGTCACCGCCGCTCGGAGCTGCGGGCCCGTCGTCGGAGCGTACGAAGCGTGTCGGCGGGATGGCCGAAGACCTCGTGCATGCGGCGATTCGCGTCGCGTACCTCGTCGACCAGTTCGTCGGCCAGGGCGTCGGTCAGACGGTAGGCGGCCGGGTGGCCCTGCTCGAAGAGCTCCTGGAAGTCGGTGCGCCTCAGTTCCAGTACCTCGCTCTTCTCGAGCGGGTAGGCGGAGCTTTCGTGGGACCAGTCGTGTACCAGATACGCCAGGCCAAGCATCGCCCCGGAGCGGGCCGCTTGCCGGGATCGCTGTCCATCGGGCTGGACACGCCACGTCGTCTCGAGCCGTCCCTCCACAAGAATGTAAGCCGCATCGCCGGGTTCGCCAGCCGCCCACAGGGCTTCCCCGCTGATGTGGGTCCTGTGCCGACACCGCTCCAGAAGGTCGCGGAGGTCGTCTTCAGCCAACTGGCCGAACAGCGACGTGCCTCCCAGTATCTCGATCAACTCGTCGGTCGTCTTCATGGGTCGCCTCTACCGTGAGTGTGTCGCCTACGCTTTATGGATCTGGCCGAGCATCTCGTGGACCTGGTCTTCGAACTCCTCGAGATGTTCGCCGGGGTCTTCGAAGACGTCCCGGACGCGGGCATCGGTCTGGCGGCGACGGTCGCCAAGGACTCGCGCGAGCCTGAGGATCAGCCGATACGCCGAGGAACGCCCCTGGGAGCGGAGTTGCTCGAAAGCCGACCGTTGAAGCTCGACGAGGCGGCTCTCGTCGAGCGCCTCGACGGTCGCCGAGCGTTTGCCGCCTCCGATAATGGACATTTCACCGACGATGCTCCCACCGTCGAGTTCCGCCAGCCGAACGTCCTCGCCGGCGGGACTGACCGCGCGGACCTCCAGACGGCCGCTCTCCAGGGCGTAGAGACCGCGGGCGGGATCGCCCTGCTCGAACAGCGTCTCGCCGGCCTCGAGCCGTCTCGACTCACAGAGGTCCGCGATCTCTTCGAGTTCGTCGGGCCCGAGGGTTTCAAACAGCGAAAGCTCTCCAAGCCAGGCAACCAGACTGGGGTTGTCGGTGGCCGTCTCCGGCATCTCCGGGTCATCGCCCATCGTCGAGTCTCGTCAAGTGGGAGTGCGATCATCGTACGCAACGCGGAAGTGTATGACCGCCACCCTCGAAGATCCAGCGTCGGCGGAATGAACGGCCCTCCGAGGTACGTTTTTAGACGGCGAATGATTGACGGGCCTACCGTCTTGAACAAAATGCACCTGCACACAGCGGTCGGCAGTCGCCACACCGCGACGGTCGCCCACGGCGATGGAGAGTCACGATGAGTTCCGCATGGGCTCTAATCGAAGACGACGGAGAGGTATTATTTGTACGTCGCGCCCTGGACCTGGGGCGAGGCGGCCAATGGTGCCCGCCGGGCGGGACGATCTGGGACCAGGAATGGCCCGCCGTCGCCTGTGTGCGTGAAGTATACGAGGAGACGGGCCTTCGGGTGACGGTTCGCGAACCGATCGCCGTCTTCGAGAGTGCGCACTTTTTTCTGTGCACACTCAACGAACCACGCGAGGCGATGTCGCTGAGGGTCGAAGAGTGCATCGACGCAAGATGGACACCGTCCTCGTCGATCCTGGAATTGGGGACGGTCATGGATCTGCGCCGCATCATTCCCGTGCTCGACCTCGCCGGCTTCAGCCCTCCGTCGGCGCCCGATGGACTCAACACCGCCGTGCCCCATAAGGTGTTTTAAACGCCTTTTGCTCAACTTTTTCCGACGCCCACGTCTGCAATGCCCCAATACCGTACCGCATGGCCTCCACTGACCGAGAATATCAAGATCACGCTCGCGATCCTGGTCGCCTTTTTTCTGGCCGGTTTCGAATTTACCGGGTTCGTCCGGGATCACATGCTCGTGTCGAGCCGGGAAGTCCTGGTCGAATATGAAATCTGGACGGTGCTGACCTACGCCTTCTGGCACTTCGATTTCGGGCATCTTCTGTTCAATGGCATCGCCCTCTGGATGTTCGGCGGGGAGCTCGATCAGCGATGGGGAACACAGAAGTTCTGGACGGTCAGCCTACTGAGTGCTCTGGGCGGCGGCATCGCCGTGGTTCTGACCCAGTTCGTCTTCGGCGGCTCCGCGCCTACCCTGGGCTACTCCGGTGCGGTAATGGGACTCGTGGGGGCGTTTTGCTGGTACGCCTGGGATCGCACGCTCTATTTCTTTTTCTTTCCGATGTCGGGCAAGAGCCTGCTGGGCTTCTTCCTGATCATCGACTTCGCCCGCGTCTTCATCGGGGGTGCTCCGGTGAGTATCGCCGCCCACATGGGCGGACTCATCGTCGGGCTTCTGGCCGCCACCGGGTGGTGGCGCCCCAAGAAAGCCAAACGCGCATACAAGCAGTGGAAGCGACGGCGCGACTTCAAGAGCCACACGGGCGGCGGCTCTCGCTGGAACTAAGCCACCCGAACTGATTCGTCCGAGCCGCTCTTCTGAAGGCAAGGTAGGACCATGGAGATTACGCGTTCTTTTCTAAAAGAGATGCCCAAGACGGACCTACACGTCCACCTGGACGGCAGTGTACGGCTGGAGACGATCCTGGAGTTGGCCGACGAACAGGGGGTCGAACTGCCGAACGACGCCTCGACACCGGAGGGGCTGGCGAAAGCCGTCCACATGGGAGAGCAGTGCGAGGACCTGAATGACTACCTGAAGGCGTTCGATGTCACCCTGAGCGTCCTTCAGACCGAAGAGGCGCTGTACCGCGCCGCCTTCGAGTTGGCCGAAGACGCCGCCAAGGAGAACGTTCAGTATATGGAGGTGCGGTACTCGCCGCTGCTTCACACGCAGAACGGGCTCAGCCTTCCGGTCATCGTCGAGGCCGTGGCCGAGGGATTGCGCGACGCCAAACGAAAATATGGCATCATCACCGGCCAGATCATCTGCGGTATCCGGCACATCACGCCCGAGTCGTCATTGCGGCTCGCCGAACTCTGCGTGGCATTCAAGGGCCGAGATGTCGTCGCCTTCGACCTGGCGGGCGCCGAGGTCGACAACCCGCCCAAGGATCACCGCGATGCGTTTTATCTGATTCGCAACAACAACGTGAATCTGACCATTCACGCCGGGGAGGCCTTCGGGCCGGAGAGTATCCACCAGGCCATTCACGTCTGCGGAGCTCACCGCATCGGCCACGGCGTCCGGCTGCGAGAGGACGGCGGGCTACTGAACTACGTCAACGACCACCGCATCCCCTTGGAGATGTGTCTGAGCTCCAACGTGCAGACGCGAGCGGTCAAGGACTTCGACAGCCATCCGCTGCCCTTCTATCTGGCCTACGGTGTACGCTGCACGCTGAATACCGACAATCGACTGGTGACCGACACGTCGGTGACCGATGAATTTGAGACGGCAGTCGAACACTACGACCTGAACATCGGCGACTTGAGGAAGTTGATGGTCAACGGATTCAAATCGTCGTTCATGCCGTACCGCAAGAAGAGAACGCTCACGGCACAGGCCGTCTCCGAGTTCGACGCGCTGGTCCACGAGTACGAAGACAAGACAGGCGAGAAGGCGATCACCGACCCAAACGTCGCCCAGGAGATCGCCCTGCAACAGATGTCGGCCGACAGCCGGCGTCCCGTCACGGACATCTCCCTGGATCGGTATCCCCCGCTCAGCTCGCGCGAGCCATCGGGGCGCGGTGCCTCGGACCCTGCTTCCAGCGGCCCATCGAAGCTCGACTCGATTCGTCGGGAGCAGCCCGACGAACCGAAAGAACCCGACAGCGAGCCCGACGACGAACCCGACGACGCCGACAAGGCTGGCGAATAGGATCCGTTGTCAAAGTTGCCGGCTCGGACTACAGAAGACGGGACATCCGACGCCCGTACAAAGGTCCCTTTCTGACGCCCTGACACCCTATGGAATTCCAGTCCGTCATCCTTGCCGCCGGCAAGGGAACCCGGATGAACTCAGAACGCCCGAAGGTGCTCCATGAAGTACTGGGGCGCCCGATGATCGGACACGCGGTGCGTGCCGCCCTGAATGCCGGGGCCGAGCGCGTCGTCTCGGTGGTCGGCTACGGGCGCCGGGACGTCGAATCGTGGCTCGACAGCCACGAGGCCTCGGAGCGCATCGCGTTCGCCGTCCAGGACGATCAGCTCGGGACCGGCCACGCCGTCTGGGCCGCGGAGTCGTATCTTCACGATGGCCCGGAATACACGCTCATCACCTACGGCGACGTGCCGTTGATCAAGGGTGAGACGCTGGAGGCTTTCGTGCAGACGGTCCACGATTCAGGGCGGCCGCTGGGCGTGATGACGGCACGGGTTGACGACCCCAGCGGCTACGGACGGATCCTGCGCCGCGACGATGGCGACGTCTTCGGCATCGTCGAAGAGACCGATACCAACCCTCAGCAGGCCGAGATCGACGAGATCAATGCGGGCCTCTACGTGGCCCGAACGGACTTTTTGTTGGAGGCCCTGCCCCAGATCATCGACGGGTCGCCCGACAACGCACAGGATGAGTATTACCTGACCGATCTGGTCGAGATCGCCGCCGGGGACCCCGAGGGCGGCGTCTTTGGTTTTCCGGTCGACAATCCCGCCGACATCAAGGGAGTGAACACGCGGGCGGACCTGGCCGAAGCCACGAGTATGCTCCGCCGACGCATCAACCGTCGCTGGATGGATGAAGGCGTCACCATCGTCGATCCGACGACGACCTTCATCGAACCGGGCGTCGAGCTCGGCCAAGACGTCGTCCTGCAGCCCGGTGTACATCTGCGCGGGGAGACCGAAATCGGCGACGGTACGCTGGTCGAGGACGGCAGTGTCATCCGCGACTCGACCATCGGCGCCGACGTCCACGTCAAGCCCCACTGTGTGGTCGAGGAATCATCGGTCGACTCGAAGACGAGCCTGGGTCCGAGTGCCCACCTCCGGCCCGGGGCCGACATCGGCTCGAACTGCAAGGTTGGCAACTTCGTGGAAGTCAAAAAGGCCCGACTCGACGACGGCGTCAAGGCGGGGCATCTCGCCTACATCGGCGATGCGCACCTCGGGGCCCGCACCAACGTCGGCGCCGGGACGATTACCTGCAACTACGATGGCCAGGACAAACATCTGACCGAGACCGGCGAAGACGTCTTCATCGGCTCGAACGCCTCGTTGGTGGCGCCCGTACACATCGACGACGGCGCCTACGTGGGTGCTGGAAGTACGATCACCGAAGACGTACCCTCGAAGGCACTGGCGGTCGCCCGCGGCCGGCAGCGAAACATCGAGGGCTGGGCCGACGAACAAGACGAAGAGTGACGTAACTATCAGGGAGCAGCAGCATGTGTGGGATTGTCGGCTACATCGGAGCGAAGGAATGCAGTGACATACTGCTGTCGGGGCTCAAGAACCTGGAGTACCGCGGCTACGATTCCGCCGGAATCGCCATCGGCACCGACGGCGGAGACGTGCAGATGTGTCGGGTCAAGGGCAAACTGAACAAACTGTACGAGGCGTATCACTCCGACCCGTTCGACGGCACGATTGGCCTTGGCCATACCCGCTGGGCGACCCACGGCCGCCCCAGCAAAACGAACGCCCATCCCCACCGCGCCGGGCGGGTCATTCTGGCGCACAACGGCATCATCGAGAACTACGGCGAGATCAAGTCGAGGCTCGTCGACAAGGGGCGCTCCTTCGACAGCCAGACCGACACCGAGGTCCTGGCGCACCTGATCGATCAGGAGCTGGCCAATGGAGCATCGGACCTGCATTCGGCGACTCGACAGGCCCTCGAGCAGGTCGAGGGCTCGTACGCCCTCGTGATCATGACCGCCGACAACCCGGACCGTCTGGTGGTGGCCCGAAACGCATCGCCGATGGTGATCGGGACGTCGGACGGCGACATCTTTGCAGCCAGCGACATCCCGGCGGTACTTGAATATACACGGGACTTTCAGTTCCTGGAGGATGGCGACACGGCGGTCCTGACCCGCGACGGCGCCGAGATCTATGACGCCGACGGGGAGCCGGTCGAGCGCGAGACCAAGCACATCAACTGGGATCCGATCTCGGCCGAGAAGCAGGGCTACAAACACTTCATGCTCAAGGAGATCCACGAGCAACCGGCCCGCATCATCGACACGCTTCGCGGCCGTGTCGACCCCGAGGAGGGTGATGTCGATCTGCGGGAGGTCGACATCGACCCCGAATGGCTCGCCGACGTCGACAAGATCGTGATGATCGCCTGCGGTACAAGTTTCCACGCATGTCAGGTGGCAAAGTACGCCATCGAACAGGTGGCCCGAGTGCCCGTCGAGATCGACCTGGCCCACGAGTTTCGCTACCGCGACCCGATCATCGACGATAACACCCTGTGCGTGCCCGTCAGCCAGTCCGGCGAGACCGCCGACACGCTGGCGGCGATGGGCGAGGCGCGCGAGCGCGGAGCGCGGGTACTCAGCATCGTCAATGTCATCGAATCGACGATGGCCCGCGAGTCCGACGGCGTCCTCTACACCCACGCCGGCCCCGAGATCGGCGTCGCCTCGACGAAGGCATTTACCACGCAACTGGCGGCGGTGAACATGCTGGCGGTCTGGCTGGGACGACGCCGTGGCGTCTTGGAGCAGGACACCGCCTGCGAGTACCTGAAGGCCCTTCGTCAGACGCCGAATCTGATGGAGAAGATCCTGAATCGAACCGACATCTACGAGCAGATCGCGCGGCGATACTCCGACGCCGAGTCGGTCCTGTACATGGGCCGGGGCAACCAGTTTCCGATTGCTCGCGAGGGAGCGCTGAAGCTCAAGGAGATCAGCTACATTCACGCCGAGGGGCTGGCCGCCGGCGAGATGAAACACGGGCACATCGCCCTGATCGACGAGGAGATGCCCGTGGTGGTGATCGCACCCCGCGGCGGCGTCTACGACAAGGTCTTCAGCAACCTAGAGGAAGCAAAGGCTCGGCAGGGGGAATTGATCGCCATCGCCACCGAGGGCGACGAGCAGATCGCCGAGCTGGCCGACATGGTCGTCGAGGTGCCGGAGGCGAGCGACTTCATCCAGCCGATGTTGTCGGTGGTGGCGGCGCAGCTTCTCGCCTACCATGTAGCCGACTTCAAGGGCACCGACATCGATCAGCCCCGGAACCTGGCCAAGAGCGTCACGGTCGAGTGACGGCGGCTTCTTTTAAGGCCTCCTGGAAGGCTCGGGTCCGCGCGCCGGGATCGGCGGCAGCCATGATCCCGCCCATCACAGCCACGCCGTAGGCGCCGGCCTCCAGGCATGCACCCACGCGTTCCGGCGTGATCCCGGCCAGGGCGTAGACGGGAATGTCGACCATTCCGGCCACCTCGCGAAGCGTCTCCAGCCCCATCGGCGGCCCGTATCCGGGCTTGGACGGCGTGGTGAAGATCGGGCTCAGTGTCACAAAATCGGCGCCGTCTCTCTCGGCCAGAAGGGCTTCATCCAGGTTGTGGGCCGACGAGCCGACCCACGAGTCCGCGCCCATCAGACGCCGGATCGCCTCGACGGGAATCCCATCGGTCGGACGGTGGACGCCGCGGGCCCCAAAGTCCATGGCCAGGTCGGCCCGACCGTTGACCACCCACTCGGCGTTGTGCCGTCTGCACAGACGGGCGACGCGACGGGCTAGCCTCCAGCGCTGCCGCACGGGCATCGACTTGTCACGAAACTGCACGAACCCCGCTCCGGCCTGCAGGGCCGCCTCGACCACCTCGGGCACGCTACGCCCCGCGTTGCTCGTCGCGTCGGAGGCGCGCGCCCGGTCGGTAATGAGGTAGAGTCGAGGTGGGGTCACGTTCCTATCTTACCTTCGCTGGGGGACGAGGCGTCGGCGTGGTGCCGTTGTGGTATGCGACCCGCCAGATACGCCTGTCGCCCGGCCTCCACCGATTTGCGGAATGCGTCAGCCATGACGGCCGGCTTCTGAGCACGGGCGATCGCCGAGTTCAACAAGATCCCGTCGCAGCCCATCTCCATCGCCTGTGTGGCATCGGAGGGGGTCCCGATCCCGGCATCGACAAAGACGGGCACCTCGAGTTTATCGAGAATGATCTCCAGATTGTATGGGTTTTGAATGCCCATCCCGCTGCCGATCGGCGAGCCGGCCGGCATGACGGCCGCGCATCCGGCATCCTCAAGTTTCTGGCACAGCACCGGGTCATCGTTGCTGTAGGCCATCACGACGAAGTCGTCTTCGACGAGTTGCCTCGCCGCCTTCAAGAGCTCCTCGGGGTCGGGGAGCAACGTGTCGTCGTCGCCGATCACCTCGAGCTTGATCAGGTCGGTCTCCAGGGCTTCTCGGGCGAGGTTTGCCGTCAGCACCGCGTCCTTGGCTGTGTAACAGCCGGCGGTATTCGGCAGCAGATCCCATTCGCCGGAGACGACGTCTATGATTCCGGAGGCCTTCGAGGCCTCCACGTCCAGCCGACGGATCGACAGAGTCACCAATTCGGCGCCGCTGGTCCGCAGGGAGTCGAGCATCACCTGGTAGTTGGGGTATCGGGCCGTTCCCACGATCAGGCGACTTTCGTAGCTGGTGGATCCAATCTGGAGCGGATCGTCGAGGTCAGTCATGGGTGGCAAAACTCGGTAAGCTGAAGGGAAGTTCGGGGGATCGGACGGTCAACCGCCCTGGGTGGCACGAATGATTTCGATGTCGTCGTCGGGTTCGAGTCGGTGTTCTTCCCACTTCGACTTGGCGACCACGGACTCATTGACCGCGACCGCCGTGCCGAAGCTGGATTCGATCTCCAGCGTGTCGAGAAGTTCCTTGAGCGAAGGTTCCTCCAGGTCGATCTCTTCGGGTTCTCCATTGATGTTGACCTTCATGGCGCCTCCTTCAGAGAAGCTTTTCGCGCAAGCGGGCGAGTACCGTATCGACCTCAGGCGGGCGATAGACGACGGCGAGCAGAGCCGCCGCCCCAAAGAAGGCCACGGCCATCGCCGCGAGCAACCCGGCTACCTCGTACCAGACATCAAACGAGGGCGACCAGAGTGCGCCCATCCAGCGGCGTGTGCCCCATGCGCTGACACCGCAGACGACGGCGTAGGTCGAACCGCGCAGCGCGCCGCGTCCCAGCGGTGCGAGCGGCAGATCGCCTGCCTTCATCCGGTAAACGATCACGGTGCCCCCCGCATTCATCGTGATACCGATGGCCGATGCCGATGCCAACCCGATGGGACCGAATTGTTCAAAGAGCCACCAGTAGACCGGCAAGATGACGGCCACGACGCCCGTTCCGACCAGCATGGGGATCAGGGTGTTTTTGCGCGCATAAAAGCCCCGAGCCGCCATCGACTGGACGCTCCAACCGAGCAGGCCGAGGGCAAAGACCGACAAAAGCAGCGCCGTCTGCGAAGCATCGGCCGCCGTGAAGGCTCCGCGGCGAAACACCAGAAAGACCATCGGCTCGGCGGCGACGATCAAACCGGCCATGCCCACCAGCGACAGGAAGATAACCCGGCGCAGGCTCTTGGCCAACATCTCCCCCATCTCTTTGAGGCGATCCTGATGGTACAGTCGGGTCAGATACGGCAGCGCGGCCTGGCCGGCTGCCTGGCCGATGATGGCGAAGATCACGAGCATCAATTTGCGCGAGTTGTTCAGCCAGGTGATGGCGCCGTCGATGTGGGAGCCGAAGTACCGCAGAAGCCACTCGTCGACGGTCAGCAGGCTGACGCCGACCATCAGGGGGATGGTCAACGAGATAAACTGCCGAAAATCGGGGTCCCCCACGTCGATGTGGGGCCTGAAGCGTACGTCGTGCCGTGCCGCCCACAGCGGGATCGCCAGCGGGCCCAGGAATGCTCCCGCCAGCACGCCCACGGAGAACCCGGCGATCCCGAAGACCGGCTCCAAAAAGACGCCGCCGAGAATGATGCATAGGTTGTAGACCAGCGGCGCCACGGCCGTCGGCCAGAAGGTCTCGCGCACAAACAGCGTCGCCTGCAAGAGCCCGCCGATGTAGAAGGCGAGCTGCGCCGGGATGACGATTCGGGTCATCCAGACCGCAAGGTCGGCCTGTGCGTGCACGAACCCGGGGTTCAGAAGCGGCACGAACGTGGGGGCCAGAAACTCCAGCGCGACCATGAAGACGATGAGTACTGCGCCCATCGTGGTGGCCACATTCGAGAACAGCTCCCACCCGCCGGCCTCATCGTCCCGCGACATGTACGAGGAAAACAACGGGATGAAGGTGATCGACAGTGTCCCGCCGGCCAGGAAATAATTCATCAGATCGGGCAGGGTGAATGCGGCGTAGTAGGCATCGGTGGCCGGGGTAGCCCCGTGCAAGTACGCCACCGCCGCCTCGCGCACGAACCCCAGCACGCGGCTCAGCAAGAAACTGGCCGACAACAGAAGCGTCGCCAGCCCCATGCGGGTGCCCATCGAACTTGTAGAATCTTCCTCGGACATGGCGTTCGCCTGTGTACAACAGCCGCCTCGCTTTGGCGAACAACTCGCGGCGACGACCACATCTGCCGGCGCTTGTCCCTGCGATCTCTATCGAACTATGCTGGTGGCGCCCAATAGACTGCGATTCAATACCGAGAGGAGCTTCCGATGAACGAAGATGTGATGATCCGAGTACGAATGGGAATGGAGCAGGCTCACTACGCCGGCGGCCTCGTCGATGGCGCCCACATGCTGAAGCTGTTCGGCGATGTCGCCACCGAGCTGTTGATCCGAAACGACGGCGACGAGGGCCTGTTTCGTGCCTACGACGACGTGGAGTTTCTGGCCCCGGTCCAGGCGGGCGACTACATCGAGGTCGTCGGCGAAATCACCGACCAGGGGAACACCAGCCGACAGATGGCCTTCGAAGCGCGCCGCGTGATCGAACTCGACGAAGAGGCCGATGCCGATTCCGCGGCCAACGTGCTCGACGAACCGGTGGTCGTCTGTCGAGCCACCGGAACCTGCGTGGTTCCATCGGACAAACAGCGCCGCTGATTACGGATACCCACTCTGGACTCAGCCATGAGCGAAGAACTTCTGATCACCGCGGCGGTCAACGGCGCGGAGACAAATCGCAGACAGACGCCCTACGTCCCCTACACCCCCGCCGAGATCGCCGAAGAGGCCGAGCGGTGCCGTCACTGCGGCGCCGCGATGGTGCATGTACACGGACGCAAGCCCGACGGCGATGCCACCCAGGATCGCCAGACATACCGGCGCATTCTGCAGGCGATCCGCGACCGGACCGACGTACTCGTCCAGTTCTCGACCGGCGGTGCCGTCGGCATGGACATCGAGGAGCGCATCGAGGCCCTCGACTTAAAGCCAGACATGGCCACGCTCACGACGGGAACGGTCAATTTCGGCGACGGTGTCTTCATGAACAGCCTTCCTCAAATTCGCACCGTAGCCGAACGGCTGAACACCCACGACGTTCGTCCGGAGATCGAGATCTTCGATACCGGCATGGTCGACACGGCACTGCGCCTGGTCGACGAGGGGTTACTCGAGCCGCCGCTTCACTTTGACTTCGTCCTCGGCGTCCCCGGTGGAATGGGCGGGCGCGCCGAAAACCTGGAATTCCTGGTATCGATGATCCCCTCGGAGAGCACCTGGTCGGTCGCCGGGGTGGGGCGTCACGAGCTCCCCCTAGCCAAAAAGGCGATTGAGATGGGCGGCCACGTGCGAGTGGGGCTCGAGGACAACATCTACGTCAGCAAGGGTGAGTTGGCGAAGGGGTCCTTCGAACTGGTCGAGAAAGTGGTGGAGATGGGTCGCGCGGAGGGGCGAGATCCCATGGGGCCCGACCGGGCCGAAGAGATGCTGCGGCTCGATGCGACAGAACGATGAACCGCCAACGGCGGGGACTTTCGACGAGACTGGAGCGTATGGGTGCTTATCCTTTGTACACAGTAGCCATCATTGGTTCATACGTCCGTCGTACCACCTGAACTCCACACCCATGGATTTGCCATGACCAAGAAGGAATTCGTCGACGTCATCAACCAGGCCGCCGCCGACAAAGGTATTGAACTGACCAAAAAGGATACCAACACGCTGCTGGACATCATCTTCGACAAGGCCGCCGAGACCATCGAGGACGAAGAACGGTTTTCGTTCCCGCGCTTCGGGACCTTCAAGCTTCGCTGGCAGGACTCTCGAAAGGGAGTAAACCCTCAGAACCCCGACGAACGGATCACCATTCCGGCGCGAAACGTCGTCAAGTTCAAACCGGCGCCGAAACTCAAAAAGCGCGTCAACAACTGACAGCCGTTACAGATTGCAGAATGAGAAAAGGCCGGAACGCCCCGTGAAGGGCGCTCCGGCCTTTTTAGTCATCGGGTCCGTCGGACATCACTCGCCGGGAAAGCTTTGGGTCACGATGTCTCTCGGGTAAATCGCTTTGTTGCCCCAGTTGATCTTACCCACGTACCAGAAGTCGAAGGTATCCTCGAGGAACTTGTTCTTGAACTCCTTGCGGAGCACTCCGTTGAGGTAGATGCGGACTGTGGCGTAACTCTCGCCGAACCCGTTGTCGTCGAAGTAGAAGACACCGACCTGATATTCGGTACTAGCCTGCGGTCCATCTTGGTTGATATTTTCGGGGCCGGCGCCATCGGTGTCATCGATGTCCAGCGAGGGGTCGCCGGCGGATTGGTTTTCAGGCGGCCAGTCCGCAGTCTTGTTCTCCCAGAAGATGTCACCGGGAGCCTCGTTCCAGTCGGCGCTGGGGAGCTTGTAGTGGAGGTCCAGGTCGGTTCCCTCCGAATCCGTCTGATCGCTGTCGCCGGGTGTATCCCAGACGAGCTGGATGTGGACGTCCTCGTCGGGAATCGCCTTGATGGTGACGATGGCTCGTTGCCCGCAGCTTCGCGTGCCGTCGTCGTCGTAGGCGGTCAGCTCCACCTTGTAGGTTCCAGCCAAGTCGAGGAACAGGGTGGGACTCGGCGCGCTGGCGTCTGACAGACGTGCCGTCGAGTCCTCGGGGCGTTCGGTGAGCGCCCAACTGTACCGCTCGATGCTGCCGTCGTCGGTGCTGTTGTCGGAGTAAAGCTTAACGGTCTCGAGCGGAAGAGTGTTCAACGTGGTCCGCCGCCGCGAGGACCCGTCGACGATCGATCCTTCGGCCACGGCATTCGGACACTCGTTGTCCGTGCCTTCGCCGGTCAGGGAGATCTCGTGGTTTCGCTTGGTCGGGTCGTTGCTCTCAATCTCGAGGGTCCCGTTGTACTCGGTGCCGGACATGGCGGGCGTGAAGTTGACGGTGAATGTCTTTCGGGTTTCGCCGCCGAGCTCCCATGTCGTATCCGGATCGCCGTCGGTGACCTCATTCGGAAGGTTGTCACCGGGGAGGGCGTAGATGCCGCCGGCATCGTCGGTCAGTTTAATCTCGCTGATTTCAAGTGTAGCCGACGGTCGGCAGTTCTCCATCGTAATCGTCTCGCTGGTCGTTCGATTCAGCGAACCGAGGCCGAAGTCGAGCTGAGTCTCGCTCGACAGGGCCAGGCACGGCGAGCCGACGTTCCCCTTCAGAGGAATTTCCCTGAACTCTTGGTTGGGGACATTCGTGGCGAGGGTCAGCCGCGAGCGTTCCACGGAGTTGTCGGTCGGCGAGAAGGTGACGCGAGCCCAGACACTGTCGTCGGGCAAAATCGTGCCGCTGCGGTCGACGAAGTCGAGTCCATTCGGCCAGACGTCTCCACGTTGGCCGGGAACGTCGTTTTCCGGGTCGGAGTTGCCATTCGCGGCGGCCTCCTGGTCGGGGAAACTGATCGAGAAGCGGGGATTCGGTCCCAGGGACATCTCCGAGATCTCGAGGTAGTACTCTCCAACGCTGCTGATCTGGACCAGCTTACTCTGGGACCCGCCCGCCTCGACGCCCGAGAAAGAGAGCGCACCGCTGCTGTCGGTCCCGGAGATCGCCATATCCGCCGTCAACGACGGCAATGTAATCGACCACGAAGTCTTGTCTTCAGACTGGTCGTTGTGTTCGATAGCCACCGATGCGCTGTCGTCGACATCATTGGCCGGCTCGTAGCGTACGGTCAGTTCGAGGGTGTCCTCCGGCTGCAAGGTTTTGAGCCCGGTCCACTCGGAACCGACGGCAAAGACCTCTTGGACGTCATCGCCCGACTCGCTGATCGACAGAGACTCGAGACGGAGGGTAGCATTCCCGTTATTCGTGATCGTAATCGTCTCCTCTTCCGAATTCCCGATATTGAAACTCGAGAACAACGGTGTATCGACGCTTATATCAGGCTCCCCTCCTTGCCTAATATTTCCTCCCCCATCGGTGTCTTCACAGGCCGTAAAGAGGAACAGTGCTGCGAACAGAATTGACAGTGTTCGAATGTGCCGCGAGATTCTCATGTATTTTCTCCCTTCGTGGCTTCGACTCGTTGGGACGTCGTTGCGGTCGCTTGTGAAATGGGTGGTCAGACCGAAACTGAGCCGGACGCACGGACTATAGAGAAATCCGTCTTACCAAGTCAAACCGATTACCCCGGGGAGTATTCCTCCCGAATCGAGGCTCACGGGCTGACGACTCAGGGGTCGCCCTCCCCTTCTCACTGTGTTGTACGAACGTCGGGGCCAGCGTGGTAGATTCTTTTTTAATTTCCCGAGCAGGTCCCCTGATTGCAGGTCTGTCCGCTGGGGCAGTCACAGTTGTCGGCGCACTCGTCCGGCGACTGGTTCGGATCGCGGCAGGTGCCGGAATTCATGTCGCACACGTCCCCCTCCGGACACTGCTGGTTGCAGCTACAGGGGGTCTGGCAGCGACCGTCGCGGCAGAATTCATCGCGAGCGCACTCGGCATTGGTGCGACATTGCACGTCGGGATCGGGCTTGCAGAAACCGTTGCTGGCGCATTCGAAGCCCCGGTCGCAGTCGACATCCCGGTCGCACGCCGGGGTGCAGACGGCATCGACACAGATCTCGCCGACGGCGCAGTCGGGGTTGTGGCGGCATTCGATCGGCTGGCAGAGGCCCTGGCGGCAAAACTCACGCGAGCTGCAGTCGGCGTCCCCGGTACATTTTGAAAGGCACTCGCCATCGACGCAGAGGGCGTCGGAGTCGCACTCGTTGTTGAAGACGCACTCGGACTGGTTGCGCTGCTGACAGGTCCCGTCGATGCAGATCTCGTCGGACGCGCAGTCACTTCGGTGGACACATTCGGGCCCGTCGGCGGGCTCACAGACATACTCGCGGCAGACTTCACCGGGGTCGCACTGGGCATCTTCGGTGCACTCGGCGTCCGGGGCCTCGCACCGATTGTCGATGCAGCTTTCACCGGAATCGCAGTCGGACTTGGAGATGCATTCTCCCAGGCGCACGGACTCGCAGCTGCGGCGGCCTTCGCGGTTCGGCTGGGGCACGCACTGTTTGGGAATCTGGGTGTCACGGCTGACCGCCCGACATTCCAGGCCGTCGCCGCAGTCGGCATCGGATTCGCACTTTGTACTGCAAAAGGTCTCGCCCTGCCCCTCGAGGGAGATGCACCGCGCATCGGGATCGGCGCATCCGTAGGCGGTGCGACAGGACTGACAGGCGCCGCCGGACCCCTGATTGTCGCGGTCTCGGCGCTGGCAGTTGCCGTCGATGCAGACCCGCCCATCTCGGCAGGTGGTATCATCTTCGCAGACCCGTCCCTGGTCGCCGTCCGGGCGGTCGTCGCGGCAGGACCCGTCGCAGCGAGTCTCGGTCCAGCACTCCTGCCAGCACTCGTACTGGTCGCAATAGGTCTCGCAGCGTTCGTACTCGTAGCAGGCATCGTCGCACTCGCCGTTTTGCCCATCCCCGGGCACGACCAGACACCCCGCGGCCCAGAGGGCCGTGGCCATCGTCGCCACGAATAGTCCTGACAGTCGAATATATCTGAGCATGGCGTCTCCCGTCGCGGTCGTCAGTGGGTCTGAAATCCATCGCGTCATCCGTCAGACGACTCGCCAGGCCGTCTATTCAAACCGGATGTTTCGAGCCCACTGGAGGACCCGTTGTCAAAATCCGGAGACCCGAATCTTGCCCATCGGCACGCGATTCTCGCCGTCGTGGGCCGATCCCGGGCTGACCTTCATTCGGCTGCCGCCACGATAAAACCCGAAGTAAATCGTATAGACGCCGGTACTGGAGTACGGGTCGATCGTCAGCTCGTAGACGTCTTTGACGATGTCCCCTTCGAGCCAGTCGCTCGTCGGGAATTCGCCGCCGACGGGATAGTGGTCGCCGTGGATCCGGCTGCCGGGATAGTCGACGTGCATAAAGATCTGCTGGTTACCCGGCACGGAGTCCAACACCTCGAAGTACGTCGTCAGCGTCGCCGTTTCGCCCCAACTGTAGGCGGGCGGGTTGCCCTCCTTGTCGAGCGAGTAGCCGAGCAACTTCAATCTGTTGTCGAAGGTTGGATGGATCTGGCTGCCGTCGGCTTCGAAGGTGACCTGATGGTCGATGTCGGGCTCCCCGTCGACGATCGCGTCGGCCACGAAGTTTTCGTCTTTCTCTCCATCCTCGAGCATGTTGCTGACGAGCAGGAGCTTGCTGGAGCGGGCATCCAGCACGGGGACATTCCTCTGGTAGCGTCTCCGGACGTACTTATTGAGACTCGAGAGGTCATCTCGGCGAATGACCGCAAAGAAACGTTCTTGTTTGTCGAACATGTCCATAAAGCGACGACGGCTTCGGATGTTCTCGACCCCGCGCAGATACACCGAGGTGTCGTCGGTCGAGACCTGGTAGCGATACAGCGGCTCGTCGGCGTCCTGATGGGCAACGTAGGTCTCGAAGACGCTTCGTTGCGACAGGTGATGGCCGATCTCCGGGGCGAAGGCGAAGAGAACGACCCCGGCCGTCAGGACAAAGACCGCCGTAATGCACGCACTTCCGGTCGACGGGGCTTCGAGGATTCGAACGATCCCTCCCATCCAGCCGTCGCGTCGACGGACCCGGGCCTTTTGCTCGGCGCGATGCCGGGTTCGTTCGGCTCCAGACCGCCCTTCGCCCCACTGGTGATACCACTCCGCGATCGCCGCACGCTGTCCGAAGAGCCAGTAGACGCCGTAGACCACGAGGAGCCCCGCTACCAGCGACACGCCGATGACCGCCCAGATCGGTATGCTGTCGGAGTACGCCGCGGTCACGCCCATTGTGATCGCGCCCGCCACTGCACCGATGCTCACGACGGCGTAGATCCAGCGGCCCGTCAGCTTCTTGTGTTCTTTGATCCAGTCGACCGCCAGCACCGCGACGGCGGGCCCCCCGAAGAAGAAGGCCACAAACAGCAGGACCCAGGTGTATCGAAGCAGGTCCATCAGCGGGGCAAACGAGAAGTGATCCGGGAGGCCGGCCTCCTCTTGGAGCATGGTAAAGAGCTCGATGAACCGAGCCGGCCATCGCTCCAGGTCCTTGGTCAGCATGAAGACGACGGCGATGGCGGCAAACCCCATGGCGTAGCTGAGGACGGTACGCAGTCGCGCCCGTCGCCAGAACTCGGAATCGGCCAGCATGAACCCGATGCTCGCGGCGATCGGAAAGTATGCCGGGTAAAAGAAGTGGCCGTACAGCGAGCCGCCGGCCACCAGAATCAGACTCACAAAGATCCAGACGAGCATGAGCCGCTGGATCGATTCGCGCGGGTCGAGCAACCCCTGCCGGAGCCGGCCGTCCTCGTCGGTCAAACGCGTCGACCTGGCGAGGTATCCGACGCCGAGAGGGGCCAGCGCCACCCAGGGCAAAAGCGCGAAGCCGATCTGGCGGATCCAGAGGGCGAAGTGCATATGGTCCGTGGCGAACCCGCCGCCGTAGACCGTGTTGGTCAGCACGTAGTCCAGCACCGGGATGGTACCGACCACGTTGCCATGTTTCAGGAGCGTTGGATTTGCGTCGGCGTACGCTTCCAGCACCGGAATGATCAGTGCGGCCGCGACGGCGGCGCCCAGCATCCCTTCCGGCGAGCGAAGCCGCCGGACCGCCCGGGTGCGCCACCCGAGGGCGATCCCGATGCCGACGACCGCCAGCGGCAGGGTCACCGCCAGCAACTGTTCGGCATGTGGAGCCATCCATCGGTGCTGAGCATCGCCGGTGCTCAACGCCCACCCGACCACCGCCGCCGCGGCGGCGACGACACCGAGTGCACCGGCCACCTCGCCGGTTCCGATCATCGAAGATTCATCGTCTCGAGCCGTCTGTTCGAGACGGTAAAACGGGATCTGCGTCAAGGCGAAGACCGAGATTGTCGCGAGCGGCACCATCACCCCGAGATACCGTTGATCCAGAAAACAGAGGCCCAGCCCCAGTCCAAAGAGCACTCCCCACAGGTAGCGACGCCACCCCTCGGCTTCGACCATGCAGACAAAGGCCATCAGCGCCCCGGTGGTCGTCGCCACAAAGAGCATCTCGGCGGCGACGTTGTGAACGCCCAGGTAGATGGCGGGCATCGACAGAAAGGCCAGGATCGTCAGCAACGACGGCCAGGTGTCGTACCACCGACGCAACCAGAAGAGCCCGAGCACGGCGATCAACAATATGGCGAAGGCCATGGGGGCCCGGGCCGACCATTCGAGCTCGCCGACCGGGACCTCACCTTCGGCGTCGATGTCAGCAGTCAGGCTCGCCGAGACCAGCCATGTCTTGAGCAACGACCGATGGACGGGCTCTCCATCACGGGTCGGCACGGCCCAGTTGTACGACGGTGCGGTCAGTCCGCGCTCTTCGAGGGGCTCCGGTTCACCGCGATCCTGATATTCTTGGGCGACCAGCACGTCGCCGGCCTCCCAGGGTTCCCAGATGCCGAGCTCGCCGAGCAGCCCGAAGCAGAGGACCCCTCCGAGACCGACGACGGCGGCCACCGCCAGGACGAGCCCACGCCGCGATTCCCAGAAGGACGTCCAGCCCGGCCACAACCTCGGTTCGTGCGAAAAACCCTCGTCGGAACGGCCCTCTTTCGAGACCCCATCATCGTTCGCCAACTCCGAATCGCCCGTCTGTCCCTTCGTGTCGTTCACGTCGTCCGACTCCCGGCAAGAAGCTATGCAGACTACCCCTACGGCGACTATCACACTCCCCGATGCCCTTCAATTTTCGCCGGCGTCGGGCGCTTGACCCGCTTCTGAGAATGTCCGACAAACAGCCTCGCGCGACCATGTGTTCTACTTGGAGGTTCCATGTTTAAGGATTTGCTCGCTCAGGTCGTCAAGAATGTCGACGGGACCCTCGGTTGCGTACTCATCGGGTTTGACGGCATTCCGATCGAGAGTATCTATCCCGACGAGGAGATCCCGCAGATGGATGCGATTGCCGTCGAGCTGAGCAATCTTCTGGCCAAGTTTCGCCGGCTTCAAAATTACGACATGGGCGATGTCGACGAAGTGTCGGTCACCATCGGCCCCATCAACACTCTGGCGCACGTCGTCGGCGATGAATATCTGCTGATGCTTGCCCTGGATCGGGAGGCCGACATCGGCCGCGGCCAGAACATGTTGCGTCTCATCGCTCCGGCCTTTGAGCGCGAGATCCAGTAGGCGACCCCTCACAGAAACCGTTGCACTCAACCTTTTGGAGTCACCATCCATGCCTGTCGAAACCCAGGATTTTTATCGAAATATCAAGATCGAAATCGACGGTGAGCCCTACAAGGTAGTCGAATGTCAGCACGTCAAACCCGGAAAAGGCGTCGGGTATGTGAAGACGACGATCCGCAATCTGTTGAACGGTCGAACTCGCCAGGAGACGTTCCGATCCGGCGAGACCTACGACCAGCCGATGCTCGAGTCCAAGAAGATGCAGTACCTGTACAAGGACGACGACCACTTCGTCTTCATGGACAATGACAACTACGAGCAGATCCGTGTCGACCCACAGGCCGTCGAAGAAATCGCCGACCTGCTGCAGGAAAACGGCGAGGTCGAGATACTTTTCTGGGAAGATAAACCCATTCAGGTCGACCTCCCCACGTTCGTGGACCTGGAGATCGTCGAGGCACCTCCCGGGGTCAAGGGAAACACCGCCCAGGGCGGCACCAAACGTGTGACCCTGGAGACCGGCGCGGAGGTCGAGGTGCCGCTGTACCTCGAGCGCGGAGAGAAGGTCCGCATCGACACCCGAAGTCGGGAGTACGTCGAACGGGTCAACGAATGACCCTTCTCCCGGTTGAAACGCCCTCTCAGGGTGATCTACTTTCTGGGCGGCCTCGTCCGCGTGAGCGTGCCCACTCGACCCCGACCTTTTCAGGGCCTGTCCGTGGCAATTGATCGTAAAAAAACTCGCGACCGCGCCCAGAAGCAATTGCGAAAGGGCAACTGGCAGCGAGCCCTTGAGCACTACGAGGATCTCGTCGACGACGATCCCTCGGACGTGCGAAGTCGGCTCAAGATGGCGGACCTGTATTCGCGACTCGACCGGACCGCAAAGGCCGTCGCCGCCTACGAAGCTGCCGGAGATCACCACTCCGACCAGGACATCTACCAGAAGGCCGTGGCCGCCTATAAACAGGCTCTTCGGCTGTCGCCCGATGACGGGGATCTCCAGCGGAAACTCGCCGACGCCTATTACCGGATCGACAGACTTCGCGACGCCGATCATACCTACCGGCGGGCTCTGAAATCGTACAAGCAGGATGACGACCTCGATGGTCAAATCGCTGTGCTCGAGGAGCTCAGCGACTTGACCGACGACATCGGCATCCAGATTCAGCTCGCCGAGAGCTACGCGCAGGCCGGTCGACGCGAGGAGTCACTGCGTGCCTTCCGCACGGCCGCCGAGGCGCTGTACGAAGAGGGTCGAGTCGACGATTTCGTGCAGGTCGCCGAACGGGTCATCTACTTCGACCCCGACGACCGCGAGACCCGCAAACGGCTGACCCGTCAGTACGCCCGCCGCGAGGACTATCGCCGCGCCCTCAAGCATCTCCAGGTCTGCTTCAACAACGACCCTCGCGACGTCGAAGTTCTTCAACTGCTCGCCGAGACCTTTCAAGAGCTCGAGCAGACCGACAAGGCGGCGATGGTTCTGCGACAACTGGCCGAACTGCACAAGAGCCGCGGCGACATCGATCGAACGCGAGTTGCCTGGGAGAAGGTCCTGGAGGTCAAGCCCGAGGATCCGAAGGCTCTCGATGCCCTGAAAGATCTCGGAGCCGACGACACGGCCGAGGAGGCCGCGGAGGCTCCCCCCGAGCCGCCGCCCACTCCCGGGGAGTCCTCCGTCGAGACCTCAGAGGCCGACTCGACGACCGAAGAACCCGAGCTCTTCCCGGAGGTCGACGACATCGAACCGATGGGCGACGAGCAGACCGACGTCGACTCGGAGGAGGAGTCGATGCCCGCGATCCCGGTCGCCGAAGGCGATGGCTCCGAAGAGTTGACTGACGCTCTCCAGGAAGCCGACGTCTTCATCAAATACGGTCTCGACGATCAGGCCCGGGAGATCCTCCAGGAGCTGACCCGGATGGCCCCGGATGACATCCGGGTCCTCGACCGGCGCCGTCGTTTCTACGAATCACAGGGCGAGGCCACGGCCGCCGGCAGAACGTTCATGCGCATGGCCGAACTCGCCTCCGCCGACCAACGGGCTCGAGAATTTCTGGAAGAAGCTCTGGCGTTGGTCGAAGACCGAACCGACGTCCTGGAGGCGGCGCAAGAGCTGGGAATCGAACTCGGAGAAGAAGAAAAAGAAGAAGAGGATGCGCCGGACACCCAGGAAGTCGACATCGAGTTTCTCGATGAAGCCGACCCGGACATGACGCAGACGGGACTCGAGACCGTCGATGCCGAACCCGAGCCCGAGGTGTCGTCGGACGACGACACCGAGGAGTTCGTGGACCTGTCATCAATGGGGGCCAGCCTGGATATCGACTTCGACGACGACGACGTCGACAACCTGTTTGAAGGGTTCGACGAGACATCGGAGCCGGTCAATATCGGTACCGACGATCCCACCGGCGACATGGCCGAGATCGACTTCTTCATCCAGCAGGGGCTCTACGAGGAGGCCGAGGAAGCCCTCCAAGAGTTCGAAGACAACAACCCCGGGCATCCCGGCGTCGACAAGCGGCGCTATCAAATACGCACCGCCCAGCAAGGAGGGACCATCGAAGAGAACCCGTCGGGGTCCGAGAGCCTGACCGATCAGTTTGCCGACGAGTCCTTCGATGATCTCGAGTTGGAGCCCGGCGAACAGGAACAGACCTACGACTCGATCGACGGGTACGATCTGGGGGACACCGCAAACCAACTCATCGATGTGGGCGCCGCCTATCGCGACATGGGGCTGTACGACGAGGCGATCGAGGAATTCGAGCGCGCCATGGAGGACCCGGACGCGGCGGCGCAGGCGAAGTTTCACATCGCCCTGTGCCGGGCCGAGATGGGCGAGACCGATGACGCGGTGAATTCTCTCAAGGAGCTGCTCGAACGGGAACGCCTTCCGGGGAACTGCGCTCGGCCGTCGAAGACAAACTCGACGAAATCGAAACCTCGGCAGCTCAGTGATTCCGGCTGTTTTTGGGACCAGCCGACCGGGTTGACAGGGTTGGTCGTTCGGGCGTACTTTCCGCGGGGTCATGCGGGCGTAACTCAGTTGGTAGAGTGACGGCTTCCCATGCCGTTTGTCGCCGGTTCGAGTCCGGTCGCCCGCTCTTCGTCCCCCCCCTCAAGTGACCGATAATCACCGTGCCGAACACGAAAATCTCCCCCCGAGCGCTGTTTGCGCTCCGGTTTTGCATACTTTTGGCCGCCCTGGCCTTCACCGGACCTTCCGCGGAGGCGCGCGCTGGAACAACTCCCGAAGCCGAGCCGTCGACCGAGACTGGCGACTCCGCGTCGGATGAGGGCCCGCCCGATTGCCGATATGCGCCACAACCGAAGGATGTTGAGTCCGGTGAATTTACGCACCAGTTTCTTCCGCACACCGGGCTCTTCCGCCAGCCGATCGCCGACATGAAGGCCCCCCGCTTCTATGGCGGATTGCGGCCGACGAACTATCGAACCGGCCCGCTGGTCCGCCAAGAGGAGACGGGCGGCGACTTCATCGCAGGGCTCGCCGGCATGGGAGCCCGGCTGGGCATCTACGGGTGGCGAGACGGCCACTGCAACGGCATTCAGGTCGGCATCTCAGGGGCCGTCTTCTCGGAGTTCAACCTCAGCACCGTCTCGGAGAACCTGCTCAACAGCGACTTTATCGCCGCTCTCCCGATCTCGTGGCGGTGGGGGCGCTGGTCCGGACAGCTTCGATTGTTCCACCAGAGTAGCCACCTGGGAGACGAGTATTTGCTCAACAACGGCACAGTCGAGCGCGACGACCTGACCATCGAGGCATTCGATGTGACACTGTCATACGCCGGCTCGTGGTGGCGGCTGTACGGCAGCGGCGGGTTCATCATCTTCAGCCCGGTCGACCTCGGTCACGGGTTCGTGCAGGCGGGCGGCGAGCTGCGGGCTCACTTCTGGAAATTCGGCGCTCCCTCTCGAACCTGGTTTATTCCGGTCGCGGGGATCGACGTCCAGTCGTTTCAGGCACGCGACTGGGCTCTCGGTGTCAGCGCCAAGGCCGGTCTCGAGATGGGGGTCGACGGCCCGGTGATCCATCGGGTCCGAATGCTGGTCGGCGCCCTGGGCGGATATTCTCCGTTCGGGCAGTTCTTTCGGACCAGCAAGGTCACCAGTTACGGACTGGAGGCCCAGATAGAATTCTGAGTCAGACCTGCTCGACGGCGTGGTTGTCGACCAGAGCCTCGAAGGGCATCGGTCTGGCAAAGAAATATCCCTGGGCATACTCGACGCCGGCCGCGCGTACGACCTCCAACTCCGCCCGTGTCTCGACGCCTTCGGCTACGACGGTCAAGTCGAGGGCCTCCCCCATCTGGACGACCGCCTTCACCATCGCTTCGTTTTGAGGGTTCTCATCGATGCCCTGGATGAACTCGCGGTCGAGTTTCAGTCCCCTGCAGGGCATACTCGCCAACCGAGACAGCGAAGAATATCCCGTTCCGAAGTCGTCGATGATCAGTTCCGCGCCGTACGATTCCAGAAGTCCGAACCCATCATCGTCCTTCATCCATTGCGATTCCGTGATCTCAAAGGAGATGTCCACGGTCTCCACACAGCCTTGGAACAGCCGGCCAAGCAGTTGTTCGAGTCGATCTTCGGCGTGCAGTTGCTCGGGGCTCAGGTTGAGTTGCAGGCAGAGCGCCCCCCCGCCGACTGCAGGGATGGGGGCGGTCTCCAGGTCTCTGCACACCGCTTCGACGACCGAATCCGCCACATCGTGAATCAGCGACGAGCGATACGCGATCGGCAGAAACTCCCCGGGTCCCAGAATCCCGCGCTCCGGATGGTCCCACCGGGCCAGAATCTCGGCCCCGACGAGTTGGCCATCATCGACCCGGACGATCGGTTGATAGAACGCCTCGAAATCGTCGGATTCTACGCCATTTCGAATCTCGTTTTCCCGCTGAATCCTTCGGTCGCTTTCGCCGCGGTCGGCCGGATTGAAAAACTCCACACGGGTCCCGGGGGTCTGTTTGGCCCTAAACATCGCACGATCGGCGGTCCGTTGGAGCATCTCGACGACGTCTTCGTCGCTGTTACTTGAGAGGTTGCAGAACTCGGAGCGAGCCATTCCCACGCTGGCGGGCAGCCGGACGGTGGCGTCGCTGACCTCGAAGGGTTCCGAGAAGACATCCATCAGCCGATTCAACACCGCCTCTCGCTCTCCTGCCGTCGGATTGACGTCGACGAGAATGCCGAACTCGTCGCCGCCGATACGGCCGACGGTATCGTCGGCGTCGAAGGCCTCTTGCAGCCGCTGGGCTGCCATTTCGATCACCCGGTCACCTCCGGGGTGACCCAGACTGTCATTGACGACCTTGAACCCGTCGAGATCCAGGAAGCCGTATAAAAAAGGCGAGCCGCCGCGCCGAGCGCGAGTGATCCTCTCTTTGAGACGACGCTGGAATTCATCGCGATTCGGAAGTCCGGTCAATTGGTCGAAGTACGCGCGATACTCCAGCGCATCCCGGGCCTCTTCCAGGTGTCGATTGAGCTGAAGATGGAGCCAACCGTAGAGGAGGGCAAACTGAAACACGGCCACCGCGAGACTCGAGACGGCGACGTAGCGGGCGAGGTGTTGCTGGGGCACCGAAAACGGATGAGGCACCCATTCCGAATGTCCCAACGGTTCGAGCCAGTAGAGGACCCCGGCGAAAGCGATCACAAGGAGGGCCCAACCGATCCCGGCAGCCGCACCATTGAGAACCAGAGCAAAGATCGGGACCGTGACCATCCACATCAATGCTGGCGCCTCGATTCCTCCCGTCAGCCAGCAGATTGCAAAGACCGTCGCCAGAAGAGCGCCGGCGGCCAGGTGCGAGCCGAGTTGCAGATTTCCCGTCCAGCCCATCAGCAAGGGGCCGCCCATGACAAACCCGGCCCCGATCAAAGCGGCGTAGAATGCGTGGGGTACGCCGAGTGGCAAATAGACCATCGAGGCGCCACAGCCGATCAGCACGACTCCGATGGCAAACACCACCAGCAGGCGGGCGCGGAATTCATCGATCGACTGGGTGCCCTTGAGATCCTCGGGCACGAGACCGTCGACAAATGGCCCCTCCAGCACGGATTCGATCCACTCGGACATAGAGGGCGCACTCGGAATCAATACGAACCATCGCTGCATCGACCAATCGGTTCAATCACCGTACCGAAGAATTCGCCACTTGGCTAGATGGGGCCGTCGGGAGAACGCAGCTATTGAATGGTCACATCCAGGGTAAACGGCGATGGGTTCGAACTGAGCCCGTCATGGTCGGCGATCAGGTAGTAGGTCCCGGACTCCTGGGCCACATAGGTAAACTGGGCGGGCGAGCTGAAGGACGTATCGGAATCGACGCACGATATTTCGGGACGCAGGCAATCCTCCACCAGCGTCAGGGCCGGGTCACTGGAGGAGCCGCCCGAGGAGAGCGAGGCGGTGATCGTCTCGCCAGACTGCAGATCCACGCGATAGACGGCATCCTGGCCATCGGTGTCGAAATCGTCGATTCCTCCACAGGGAACCCCGTAGTCCTCTTCGATATCGTTGGTCAGATTCGACAGGTTGATCGAACGGCTGGTTCCGCCGGTCGTCGAAGCGTCCGACGTCAGGTCCTCGGCGTCGTAGCAATAGTCAGAGTTCTTCGTGTTGCAGAACCCACCGGAACAGCCACCGGACGGACAAGTGAAGGTCTTGAATCCGCTTCCCGTTGCATTGCAGTAATCGACGTCGCCCCCCACGCAACTGGAATTTCCCAGGATACATTGAGTCTGTTTGATATTGATGTCGACGGGGAAGCTCGGCGACGACCCATCGACCAGCAGGTACAGATCCTGCTCCTCGGCGGCTGCGTACGACAGATTGTCGGTGCGGGTGAAACCCTCCTCATTCGCCGCCAAACACTTGTTTTGAAACGGGCAATTGGCCCCTTCGGTCAACAGCATGTGAGGGTTCGAGCTGTTGAGTTTAACGTCGACGGATTCTCCGGCACGCAGCGTAACTTTGTAGACGGCATCGGGCTCATTGGAGGCGGAGAAAAAGCCGGATCCTCCACAATTTGTGGAGAAGGAATAGCTATTGGTGAGCCCCGAGAGGTTTCGGTCGTAGGTCACGCCCCCGGACCGTCGAGCCGCCTCGGTCGCGTCGAGGGCCGTTGAACACGTATTCGGCACCACGCACGAGGCCATCTGACAGGCGAGGTCGCCGCACTGGCGAGTCTCCGAAAACTCGGTGCCCGCTTCGTTGCAACTCTCGATCGTATTAGTCAATTCGACGCAGCGTTTCTCTTCGGGTTGGCAGGTCGCGCCGCCGATTTCAAACGCCACGTCGACATTGCCCTTCGGTTGATTCGCGCCGGTGTCGACGATCGCGAAGTAAGACTTCGGAGACGAGGTGTTGTTTGCGTAGCTGACGACCTCTTCGTTTGGCGCCGAGCGAGAGCCCTGTCCGCCAGCCAGACACGAGTCATTCGTCGAGCTGCAATCCTCGACCAGATAGACCGACCCCCGGACGTCTTCCGGGAAAAACGCGGTAACCGTAATGGCAAATCCCGGGGGCAAGACCACCCGATAGGCCTTATCGACGCCGCCGGTGCGGGGATCGTCCCCCAGACAGCCACCGGGCTCGATTCCATATCGATCCGCAAGGAGTCGGAAATTCGCGCGTCGGCCTTGGTTCGAGGTGACCTGATAGGCATCCTCGCAGATGTCCCCCATCGGCGGAACACACTCACCAGTCGACGGTTCGCAGCCCCGCTCGCACGAGATCGCATCGTAGCCGCTTCCATCGGGCCGACAGTATTGGGTCGTCTGGCCGTCGGAGCAGTAGTGTGTCTCCTGGCTACACTGGGTGCGGGCCACCTGCTGAACAGAGAGATCATACGAACCCGCCTGACCCGACACCGCCTGCACCACAATCGTATAGGTACCGGGTCCGAGGACCTGGTCGACATCCTGTCCGCTGACGGCATCGGACTGACAGAGGCGTTCGGTTCCGGCATATCCACAGGTCTCAAGAACGGCCAGTGACGCTTCGGTTCCGCTCTCACTGCTCAACGCGAAACTGAGTTGGGTGGGTTCGTTGACGTTCAAACGGTACAGATCCTGGGCTGGCTCCCCGCTTTTGGCCGCACACGAGAGGGCCACGCCACCGGTCGACCCACTGGAGAGATCCCCCGAGACTCGCTGGCCGGGGGAGACTTCTGTTGCCTGGTCACAGGCCGACTCCCGCGCCATCGATGTCCGTTCGGCTCTTAGGTCGTAGTAGAGTCCGCCCGGCTTCAACGATGCAGACTCGCCCGTTTCGACCCGGACGCGAAACCGGTCTTGCGAGTCGAGATCGACGGGGATCCCGCCAGTGATCTCGACGCGGGTCGACCCATCCGTGGTGGGAACCTCCCGGTTACCGACCGATGTACCGTCCGGCTGCAGGAGGGTGACATCCAGGCTCCCGAGTCCGACGTCTCGATCCGGGATTTCTACGGTCACCTGGATATTCGAGCCGTCATTAGGCCCCGGTAGCTCGGAGGGATCGACGTCGAAAAGGTCGACGTCCCCGGAGCACAGCGTACCCTGAATGGAACCCGATCGGGCAAAGGAGCCAAACGGGGTGACGTCGGATTCGGCGTCGTTCGGCTCAAACCGATCCGCCCGGCAACTGGTCGGCTCCAGGCAGGGGCCCCCACCGCATTCTCTGTCATCCTTGCAATCTACGCTCGTTTCGCACTGTTGGGGCTCGACACATTCTGCGGTGTCCGACCCGCGCTCGCATATTTGATTCCCAGGACACGGGTCCGAACATTCGATGGGATCTTCGACGCAGTCCCCCTCGATGCACACAGTTCGCGGCTCATTGAGACAATCGTCTCTCGAGTTGCACGTCTCGGCGTTCACACATTCGCCGGTCGCCGGGTCACAGACGCCATTGTCTCCGCAATCGATGTCGTTCTGGACACAGAGGTTCCTACGACACTGGTTGGTCTCGTCGTCGCAAAAAGAACCCTCCAGGCACATCGAATCCATGCCCTGGCAGTTTTGGGCGTCGACACATTCCTCGGCCTCGAATCCGCACACGCCCCGCTCACACGTCAGGGCGCTGCAGAATTCCTCTTCGGTCTGGCACCGACCGTCGATGCACCGTTCCGGCGAAGAGCAATCACCTTCGCCATCGCAGGGATCCTGCACCACACACTGACCGGTGGAGGGCTGACAGGTGCCTTGCTCGCAGGTCTTGTCATAGCACCGATCCGGGCGGCAGGTATTGTCATCGGCACAAAACGTCCGGGCAACGCAGTCGACGGGTTTGAGACACCCGCCACCGTTCTGGCAGACCCCGTCTTGGCAGATCCCGGACGCGCATTCTTCGGTCGATGCACAGGTGTTGACCGGCTCGCAGGTACCGGCATCGCCACACGTATAGCCCGGGATGCACTCGCCGTCATTCTGGCATGTAGCCGGATTCACACATTCACCCACCTGCACATCGCAGACCCCGAAAAAGCAGTCGGGGTCGCAGGAAGCAGTGGAATCGTCGCCGCAACCGGCAAGTGACACCATCGCCAGGAGGACAAAGGCGATAAACCCTGATGTGCCCCGCGGCCCCCCTTCACGTCCGAGGCGAAGCCCCCCATTGTGATAGCGGGCTCGCTCGTTCCGTTGGCTCATGGGTTCTCTTGAGAGTCTCGATAAAAACAGTGACGGAACATCGCCGGGGCCATACGGTCATATTCCTCGTTCAAAGGTTAGTCGCCTTCCGTCTACGAATCAATTTTCGACGGCACCGACATGTTAGTCGTTATGCGCCGACGCTCCAACCCACTCCGAGGCCAACATGCTGGAAAGGATAGCCCCGAATCTCTACGCCGCTGAGACGAGTCTGAGACTCGGTCCGGGGATCGTATTTCCGACTCGAATGACCGCCGTCGACATCTCGGGCGATCTCCTGCTGTATTCCCCGCTCAAGATCGATGAAGAGCTCGAAGCAGACCTTCGGTCGCTCGGCGAGGTTCGATGGATCATCGCCCCGAACGACCACCATCATTTGTTCGTCGGGTCGGCCGCCGAGGCTTTTCCCGAGGCCGAGGTGTGGGGCACCGACGGCGCGGCCGCCAATGAGCCCGACGTCGACTTCGACGGGAGTCTCTCCGAACTCGCCGCGTCGCCGCCGGCGGCGTGGTCTGAGACCCTCGCGCTTCTGGAGTTGCAAGGGACGCGGTTTTGGCACGAATTCGTCTTCCACGTCATCCCCGGTGACACGCTCGTCTGTGCCGACTTCGTCTTCAACATTCAGTCGCCGCCCAACCTGGTGACCAGTTTCGTGTTGTGGCTGGTTGGAGGGCGAGCAAAGCTGGCACAGACCCGAACGGAGCGTTGGATCATGGTTCGAGACCGCGCTGCGTTCGCCGAGAGCGTCAGCCGGATTCTGGCATGGGAGTGCGACCGCATCGTCATGGCTCACGGAGACATCGTCGAGACCGACGGCTACCGTCGGCTTCGCGAGGTCACCCGATGGACCTTCAAGGGCAACGAGCACCTGCTGGAGACCGACGCCTGAGCTCAGAGCAATGCCTCGGCGAGACGGACCATCGCTTCGGCGGCCCGGGCCTCGACCTTGACCCACGCCTCGTCGTCGCCGCGTGTCTCACCGATATTGACGATCCCGACGGGCATGCGACGTTCGGCGGCTTTCCGGACGAACCGGTATCCGGACCAGACCGTCAACGACGATCCGACGACGAGCAGTGCATCGGCATCGTACAGTAAAGACCAGGCGTCGGTGACGACGTCGTCGGCGACATTTTCGCCGAAGAAGACGATATCGGGCTTCAGTACTCCACCACAGCGGTCGCAGTCCGGAATCTCAAAGCCCTCGGGGACCGCCTCGGGCAACTCGACATCGCCGTCGGGCCGAAGAGCTCCGACCCGTCCGGCCCACTCCGGATTTCGGTCGGCGAGCCTCTCCTGCATCGTGTTCCGATCCGACAGCCCATCGCATTCCAGGCATCGTACATCGGCCAGGGCGCCGTGAAGCTCCACGATCCGGCGGCTGCCAGCCCTTTGATGGAGTCGGTCCACATTCTGAGTGATCACTCCCGTGGCGACGCCGGACGATTCAAGCCGGGCGATCGCTCGATGGGCGTCGTTGCATTTGGTGGACCTGAATGTGGGCCATCCCGCCATGCTGCGCGCCCAGTAACGGCGCCGTTTGGCCGGCGAGCGTGTAAACTCCTGATACGTCATCGGCTGGTGGCCGTTGTCGCGGGTCTTGGGTCCCCGGTAGTCGGGGATGCCCGAGGCCGTCGAACACCCGGCTCCGGTCAGGATCGCCACGTCCTGGTAGGCAAAAAGATCGGCGAGTGCGTCGATCTCGTCGAGGTCGCCGACAACCTCAGGGATCCATTGTTCGGTCTCTGTCGTCGTCATGACCCCAAGAATACGGTGACAAGCACGCGCGACTCTTCGTTGGCTCGCAAGCTGTGTGGGACTCCCGGATCGAGGGTCAACATCTGAAAGGCCTCGAGATTGAATCCGCGGTCCTCCGTATCGACTGACATCGATCCCTCGAGCACCTGGATCTCGACGGCCCCATCGACCACGTGATTCGGCAGAGTCGCGTCCTGCTCGAAGTGAAATGCGATCAGCGTCAGCGGCCCTTCGCGGTCGATGGTCATCTGGCGATGGCCATCGACCGGCTCGTGGGACTCCTCGGCGAGCTGATCGAAGACCTCGTGCAGATCGATGATGCGCTCGCTTGGAGCAAACCGCTCCCTTGGGTGCTCGCGCAATCTATCCTCTCTGTCTTCGGACATGGGATGCCTCCGTGGATACTCGCCTCGTTGGTGCCGTCTGCCACACCCCCAACATAGACACAATCGAAACAATCTTGAAATAACCGGGCCGTCCTGTGCTATTATACCAGTGTCGGAAGATTGAGCTCCCTACGGCTACCTTCCGATGATGCATCTGTCAGCGGTGTCGGCAGCCGCCGGACAGTTACTTGCGGCATTTGGGTACCGCGTTCGTGTTGCCGAAAGATAGGAGGTGATCCAGTGAGCTACCATAGTATCTACTCGGCCAATCGAGGTCGTATCCCGAGGTGGAACGGCTGAGGACGAGACGCGAGACCTCACTTCTCTCGAGGAGAGGAATCGCTCGGCTCCGCCGAGATTACCTCTTAAAGCATCAAAAGAAGTGACCACGTCTCGGCTCGGGAAACCGAGGCCCTGTTCCGCCTCACCCGAGCACTAAACCCAAGATACGACCGTCCCCCTTTCGTCGTCGGTCCGGTCGAACCGATTTCCTCGAGCGGCGAAAGGGGGATTTTTTTATCTCTCAGGTTTGCTCTTCACCCAGCGCCAGGGTTCCGATGGCAGTCAACTCGCCGTTGCCCTGGATTTCGACGACCCGGGCCCGTGGTACCGGGCGTCCCCGCGTGGAACTTCCGCTGTTGAACACTACGACATCGCGACGGCGATAGGCCGGCCACCACCTGTGGATGTGGCCGTGAAACGCGATGCCGATGCCGTGGGCATCCGCCCAGTCCAACACCTGGTCGGCATCCTCCAGAGGCCGCATCAGTTGCTTGGGGACCCCATCGTCGGCATCCTCGCCCGTGACGGCCTGTTCATCGGCGAGGTGGTGATGCAACACGAGAACTCTGGGGCGATAACTTCCCCGGAGTTGTCCCTCGATATACTTCAACTGATCGGCACCTACCCGCCCATTCGAATAGGAACCATGTCGGGCGGCATCGAGCCGCTCGAACGGCGATCGTTGGTCCGAAGAGAGTCCGCGGAGGCTGTCGAGCAGAATGAACTCGACGCCTGCGTGGTGCTCGACCCTGGGGTACGACCCAAAGAGTCCTTCGAAGGCCCCGGTCTGGCCGGGTTCGGCGACATCGTGGTTGCCGGGCACGACCACCCACGGGACATCACTGGACTCGAAAATGTGGCGGGCGCGCAGAAGTCCGACACGGTTTCCGGGCTTCTCGACCAGGTCGCCGCTGATCACGACCACATCGCAGTCGACCTCCCGCATCGCCGACATCCATGCCTCGGCCCTGGCCGGCCCCTCGGCATCGTCCAACGGCTTTCCGAGGTGAAAGTCGCTCAGATGACCGATACGTATCATGCCGTGGGGGCGCCGGCGGCCCTCGCCGTCGGAGCGGTAGTCGGCATCGGAGTCATCGGGGTCGATATTCGTCCAGTTGACCCAGTGTAACTCGACGGTTTCACGTGTCTCGTATTCGTCCATACGGTGGTCTTTTACCCCTCGGCATCAGACAGCTTTACGTTTATTTTTTGCCATAAACGCTGGTAATTCGCCAGCACACCGCCAAATCCCCAGTTGAATCGTGATTCAAACCTCACGTAGACTTCCCGCCGGCTACCAATGAAACTGTCGAACGTGGCAACTCGAACCCATGGCAACCCTTTCCGCATGGATCGACCGGGGCGTAGCGATAGCAACGGGATTACCCCCTACATTTCCGGGAGGCTGGGGCCCCCCGGAGTTGCTCCGTGATCTCGTTGAGCGATCCAACGATTTCGGCCCGCCGGCTCCCATCGACATCGAGTGGAACCGAGGGCGTCAAACCCGGCGAGGCGTACACATCTTCCAGGGGACGTTCGCCTCTCCGGAGGTGGGGCTGCCGCTGCCCGAGGAGAGTCGGATCGCCCACGTTCAACTCATCCTCCCGCCGGACCCCTTCGAGGACGGGTGTCCACCGATGATGGTTCATCTTGCCGGCACCGGCGACTTTACCTACGCGGCCCGGCGCTCACTGGCCGAGCCGCTGGCAGCCGAAGCGGGCATCGGGGCGGCGATTTTACAGAATCCGTTCTACGGGGAGCGCAGACCGGTCGGACAGCGCGGCACCAAACTGCGATATGTGACGGATCAATTTCTGATGAATCTCGCCACCATCGAAGAGGCTCGGTCCCTTCTTCGATGGTTTCGCCGGGACGGCTACACTCGCTTGGGAGTTACAGGGTACTCGATGGGCGGCTACATGGCGGCGATGACCGCTCAGAAGACCCCTCTTCGGCTGGCCGTGGTTCCGTGCGCCACGGGGAACTCGTCGGCGTATCCGTTGGTTACCAGTCCTCTATACCGGATGATCGATTGGACAAAACTCACGATGGAACTGCCGGCCGGAGAGTCCGCTCGCACCCACCTGGCCCGGTTGATGGAGGGGTTTTCGATCGACCGGCACGGAAGTCTGTCGCCGGAGTCCCCTGCAATCTTGGTCGCCGCGCTTCACGACGAATTCATCCCTCGCCAGGAAGTCGAGGCCCTGCAGCGTCACTGGCCCCACTCCGAGATCCGCTGGATCGATGGCGGACACACCACGGGCTGGGCGCTGCACCGAGACGCGATTCAGGAGGCCATCGCCGACGCGGTCGCCGAACTGAAACCTGCATCTGACCCTTGGCAACTTCCCGCCGATTGAATCACGGCCATCAGACGGCCCCGCCCTCCTGGCGAAACTCCTCGGCCTTTTCGTCCATGCCGGCCTCGCGGGCCTCTTCGAGATCGCCGTAGCCCTGCTGTTGGGCGAACTCCCTGATGTCGTCGGTGATCTTCATGCTGCAGAATTTGGGTCCGCACATCGAGCAGAAGTGAGCCTCCTTGGCGGGCTCGGCGGGCAGGGTTTCATCGTGGTAGTCGCGTGCGGTCTGCGGGTCGAGCGACAGGTTGAACTGGTCGCGCCACCGGAATTCGAAGCGCGCCTTCGACAGGGCATCGTCCCACTCCTGGGCCCGGGGGTGTCCCTTCGCCAGATCGGCGGCATGCGCTGCGATCCGGTAGGCGATCAGCCCCTCTTTGACGTCATCTTTGTCCGGCAAGCCGAGGTGTTCCTTGGGGGTGACGTAGCAGATCATCGCCGTGCCCCGCCTGGCGATGTCGGCAGCGCCGATGGCACTGGTGATGTGGTCGTATCCGGGAGCGATATCGGTGGTCAGGGGCCCCAGGGTGTAAAACGGCGCCTCCTGACACCAGTCGAGTTGTTTGTCCATATTCTCCTGGATTTTATCCAGGGGGACATGCCCCGGCCCCTCGCACATCACCTGCACATCGTGTTCCCAGGACTTCTGGGTCAGCTCGCCCTGAATTTTCAGTTCCGCAAACTGGGCTTCATCATTTGCATCGGCGATGGCACCCGGCCGCAGCCCGTCGCCCAGCGAGAACGCCACATCGTAGCGCTTGGCGATCTCGCAGATCTCGTCCCAGTGGGTGTACAGGAAGTTTTCCTCGTGATGGGCCATGCACCATTTGGCCATGATCGAGCCGCCGCGCGAGCAGATACCGCCGATTCGGCCTTCGGTATGACGGATAAACCGAAGCAGCACCCCGGCGTGCAGAGTGAAGTAGTCGACGCCCTGGTCGGCCTGTTCGATCAAGACCTCGCGCATGACCTCCCAGCTCAGGTCTTCCGGAGCACCCCCGACCCGCTCCAGCGCTTCGTACAGCGGGACGGTGCCGATGGGAACGGGACTGTTTCGCAGGATCCACTCGCGAGTCTCGTGGATGTTGTCGCCGGTCGAGAGGTCCATGACGGTATCTGCGCCCCAGGTGGCGGCCCAGCGCAGCTTGTCGACCTCCTCGTCGATCGACGAGGTCACCGCCGAATTACCGATGTTCGCATTGACCTTCACCTTGAAGTTCCGGCCGATGATCATCGGTTCGGATTCCGGGTGATTGACGTTGTTGGGCAGAATGGCCCGTCCCCGCGCGATCTCGTCGCGGACGAACTCGGGCTCGCAGCCCTCGCGCTCGGCGACGAACTCCATCTCGCGGGTGATCTTCCCGCGCCGGGCGTAGTGCATCTGGGTGATATTCTCCGGATCGTCGGCCGAGTCGTCGCGCGCATCGATCCAGTCGGAGCGCTTCTCGGGAATACCATCCTCGGGGGCGTGGCCCTGCGGGCCGGTGGTGTCGTAGACCTCCAGCACCTCGCCGTTGGTCAGGCCAATTTCACGAAACGGCACGCGCAGCCCATCGGGGTCGTGGTAGACCTTTCGGGACGCGGGATAGGCGGTCTCGAAGAGCGTCTTCTGGTCGTCTGTCTGGGTCATGGTTCCTCCATCAGGATGATGGAGGGAGGGCACGGAAGGGAAGCGCCGCAACACGGCGGGGCACGGGACCCATCGAGGGATCACGGGCCGGATTCTCCTTCCGAGCCGCGCTCCCTCCGTCGGTGTCAACCGTGTCAGGTTCAAAGGGTCGTAGCGTATCTCAACCGGGTCGACAGCCCTTCTGTCAGGCTGCGCCGCGGTACCCCTGGCGACTCATGCGTCGAGGCCACATACTAGACGGCTGGCGCACACCGGGTCAACACCATACACTTCGCGAAGCCGTCGCGAGGAATCCGTGTCGTCCCCCCGGAAGGCAACGGACGTCGCCGACCGGACTTCGACCGAGTGCTACCAACCGATATACTGCAATGTTCTCCGAACAACGACTTGTGAAGGCGCTGGCCGAGGCTCTGCACTCCGGGAGTATCACTCTCGAGAGGCTCGAATCTGTCAGCGGGGGCGACATCAACCAGGCCGGGGTCGCCGAGACCTCCGTCGGGGATTTTTTTGTCAAATGGAACGCGGCGGCACCGCCAGACCTCTTTGCCCGAGAGTTCGAAGCGCTCGAGGCGCTGCGCGACAGCGGTTCGGAACTCAGAATTCCGGAGCCGATCACCTGGGAGGGTCCAGACGGCGCCGGCTCGCCGGGATTCTTGGTGATGGAGTACCTGCCAAGTGCAGCGAAATCGGCCGACTGGCAGGAATCCTACGGTCGAGGTCTGGCCCAACTTCATCGAACGTCCTCGGACGCCTTCGGGTTCGACCACGACAACTACTGTGGAACGACCCCTCAACCGAACGAATGGGCCGACGATTGGGTTGCCTTTTATCGCGACCAGCGTCTGCGGCCGCTGTTTGAGCGCGTCTGCACGCGTCGTTCCGTGTCGTCGAATCAGAAACGACACTTCGAGAGGCTGTTGGAGCGGCTCCCCTCGTTCATCGGGGATGACGACGAGCCGCCAGCGCTGATTCACGGCGACCTGTGGAGCGGGAACCTCCATACAGACGAGGAGGGGCACCCCGCGATCCTCGATCCAGCGGCCTACTACGCCCATCGAGAGGCGGAGTTCGGCATGATCACCCTATTCGGCCAGTGGAGCGACCGCGCCCGTGCAGCGTACGACGAAATATGGCCGATGCCGGGCGACTGGCGGGACCGCAATCCCCTCTATCGCCTCTACCACGTTCTCAACCACTACCTGCTGTTCGGCGGGGCATACGGCGCTCAATCGTTCGCCATCGTCGAGCGCTTCGTAGACTGATCCTCGCCAAAACAGGCGTCTGACTTTCAGGGTGATAGTTGATCGGGCGGTCCATGCTGGTTAGACTCCCCACGTGGTGAAACGCGTCGACCCCCTGACGCATCTTTGAATCTGGGCGGGATTTCGCCGCAACGACAACTGTTTCCTTCCTCGATTTCGTCACTGACAACATTTCTGCGTTCATGACCCACCTCGACGACGCATCCTCACTGGATTTCCGTACGTTCCTGCTGGCATTTGGTGTTCTCATCGTGGGCGGGATGGGCTGCGCCGAGACCGACACCGGGCCGGTCGGCGCCGATCGACCGGATCAGCTTCCTTCGTCGGTCAAGACCCAGGCCATAAGCAACGGGACCGTGGACGACACTCATACGGCGACCGTGGGGCTGGTCATTCAACGGAGCGGCGGATCCGGGATCTGCAGCGGCACTCTGATCGCTCAGAATGTGGTTCTGACCGCGCGTCACTGTGTCTCCGGCACGAGCAGCCGCGGTATCCAGTGCGGCGAGACCGAGATCACCGAAGACTACGACGCATCGAGCATCGGGATCACCACCGATACGCGAATGACACAGGAGGCGACGTTCTATCAGGGCGAGGAATTGTACCTGCCCGAGGGCCCCGAATTGTGCGGCCGCGATATCGCCTTGTTGAAGTTGGCTGAACCCGTGCCCACATCCGAGGCCGAGCCACTTGCCCCCCGCCTGGGCTCGAAGGTCTCTCAGGGTGAGTCCTTGTCGGCCCGGGGGTATGGAATCGATGTGGCTCAGAACGGACAATCCGGCGTGCGACGCTCGATTGAGGGAAGGCTCGTGGAGTGCGTCGGCGTCAACTGCGGAAACAATTACGTCAAGAGTTCGGAGTTCGTGACCGATGGCGGCGCGTGCCAGGGAGACTCGGGTGGCGGCGTCTACTCGGGGAACGGACAGGTCGTCGGAATCGCCAGTCGGGCCAATCAGGATTGTACGTACGGCCTCTACACAGGGGTCGTCGAATGGGCCAACTGGATTCGACAGAATACGCAGCGGGCGGTCAGTGAGCAGGGGGTCGCCGAACCCGGTTGGCTCGAAGTCGGCCCCGACGACGATGGCGACGGCATCTCGAACGAATACGACAACTGCCCGTCGACAAAGAATGAGACCCAGGGGGATCTGGATAACGACGGGAAGGGAGATGCCTGTGACGACGACATCGACGGCGACGGTGTACCGAACGATTCGGACAACTGCCCTGAATCGCCGAACTCGCAACAGACCGACACCGATGGGAACGAACAGGGCGATGCCTGCGACCCGGACGACGATGGCGACGGGATCCCCGACTCGAAAGACAATTGCCCCACAGTGGTCAATCCGGACCAGGTCAAGACCGATGCCGACGACACCGGCGACGCCTGTGACGACTCCGATGGAGACGGCATATCGGATCTGAACGACAACTGCCCTCGAACGCCGAACCCCGACCAAAAGGATGTCTGCAAACCGCTCCAGCAGGATTCAGATAACGATGGAATCGGCGATCGGGACGACAACTGTCCACAGACGGCAAATCCCGACCAGGCCGACGAGGACAAAGATGGAAAGGGCGACGCCTGTGACCCGGTGAACAACCTTGAGACCGAGAATGCTGAATCCGACGGCTGCTCGGCTGCCGGGCAGGCCGGCCCGCTGGGGCTGGCCCCGATGGTCCTCGGCTTCGTCTTCCTGATGGCCGGTCGACGGCGCCGTCGAAACTGAGCGGCCCGCGGCCTCTACTCGGGCAACTCGAAATCGTTTAGGTCGGGAGCCGACTCCCGGATCTTCCACTCCTCTTTCGCCCAGGAGGCGGATTCGGAGATCCGAGGGTCCTCGTCTTTGGAGAGGGTATTCAGCACCTCGGCGACCTCGGAGCCCCGTACGCTGGGAAGCGCTTCGATGGCGACGATCCGCATCGAGACCGGCGCCTTTGTGTCGAGGGCGTGCTGCAGGCAGTGCCCACCGAACCCGACGACATCGTTGGACCTTTCGGCCGAACGGATCGCCTCGGTGACGACGCCCGCGTCGTCGGCCTGAAGCGCGTCGCTCAATTCGGACTCCCATCCGTCGAGCCACCCCATGGCCACCACGGCGGTCTTGCGCCAATCGGTGTTGTCGGTCATCCACGCAGCCCGGATGGCACCGACCTGCCACGACTCTGGAGCGCGGACCGAAGCCTCGAGCACCCGCCTGCGCAACGACGACGGCTGAGAGGCATCGAAGTAAAGGCTGCGAAACTGCGCCTTGAGGTCTGCAAACGTCCCCCGACTCAAGGGGGGCGCATGGAACTCCTCGTCCCACATGCCGAATGCACAGTGCTCCAGACTCGGCCCGAGCGCCAGCGCGGCACGCCCGCGGATGGCCGGATCGAGCGCTTCGTCAGCCACCAGACGAGCATGCCGCTGCGCCATCTCGTCACAATCGATCAACGGCGTCGTATGCTCGAGGGCACGCGCGATCAGTGCCGGGCTGTCGCCCTCGAGTATCACCTTTAGTGCGTCCCGGGCTCGCCAGGGACTGAGCTGATACCTGTCGAGTTCATCGAGTACGTCCTCGGCCCGTTCTGACATCCATCTCTCCCACACGATTCACGTCACGTTTTCAGGCACCTCCGACCTCGCCCCCGGGCCGGCATGCATCATTTGTCGTCCATCGAGAAGACAAATGTACCGGGCCGACCATTTCCGAAAAGCACGGATCGGCGCCGAAACCTCAGGTTTCAGCCGGCAGTGCACCCTGCAGATCCTCCCAGAGATCTTCGAGGTCTTCCAGTCCGACCGACAGTCGCAACAGTCCCTCGGTAATGCCGGCGGCCTCGCGATCGGCCTGCTCGACCGATCGATGAGTCAGGCCGGCGGGATGCTGGATCAGCGTGTCGGTCGACCCGAGGCTCACCGCCGGCGTCATCAGCGACACGTCGTGCATCACCGATGCAGCCGCCTCGTAGCCCGCGCGCAATTCGAAGGCGACCATACTGCCGGGGCCGGCCATCTGGCGGTCGACGATCTCGCGCTTCTGTCGCCCGCCCCGACTCGGGTAGTATACGTCCGATACGGCCGGGTGTTCGGCGAGTCGTTCGACGAGCCGGCCCGCCGTCTGTTGGGCTCGCTCGATACGGACCGGGAGCGTCTGCAGACCACGATGCAAGTCGTACGCCGTGCGTGGCTCCATCGATCCACCGGTCGCATTTCGCACCCGTCGCAGCCGGCGCGCCCAGGCTTGGGAGCCGCAGACGACCCCACCCATGAGATCCCCGTGCCCGCCGATGAACTTCGTGGCGCTGTGCAACGAGAGGGCCGCCCCGTGGTTCAGCGGCTGCTGGAGGACCGGAGTCGCGAAGGTCGAGTCGACCAGAACCGGGACGTCACCGGCCTGGCCGACGATTCGCTCGATGTCGACGAGCTTGAGGGTGGGATTGGCCGGGGTTTCGATGAAGACCATCGACGTGTCGGCTTCGATCGCGGACTCGACCTTCGAGGCCTGGGACCAGGAGACTTCCACATCCAACAAGCCGCTGTCGAGAAGATGATCCGTTCCACCGTACAGTGGCCGGACGGCGACGATGTGGCGCCCCTCCTGCTTTGCCGCCAAGAGGCTCGCCGACACGGCGGCCATGCCCGAGCTGAATGCAACCGAGGCCTCGGCGCCTTCCATCTCGGCCATCGCCTCTTCGAAGCGGGCGACGGTCGGGTTGTGAAGTCGCTGGTAGATCGAGTTCCCCTTCGGCGGTTTGCCATCCGACAGAGCATCGATGCTCTCGGAGCCCCGATCCAGGTCGCGTATCGGATAGGTCGTCGAACGGTCGAGCGGAGGGGCATGGGTCCCCTGGTCGGCCAGGTCATGACGGCCCGCGTGAACGCCGGTCGTATGTGACGAATGGTCGGACATGTCGTATCCTCGTTCTCGATGTTTGTTCGCCTTCATCGGACTTTACTAATAATAACGCCGACAGACCGCATCTCTACCGAACAAACCACGGATTCCGGTCATGAAATGGGACCTCGACCGAACAGACTTCGAAATCCTGACTCTGCTGCGCCAGGACGGCCGGATGACCACCCGGGACATCGCAGATCAGGTGGATCTGGCACCGTCGACGGTACACGAACGCATCGACACTCTCCGGGACTCGGGCGCGCTCAAAGGCGTCCACGCCGAGGTCGATGCCAAGGCCATCGGGGCGGGCATCCAGGCCCTCATCGCAGTGCGACTGCAGAAACACTCCAAGGATCGTGTCGAGGATTTCCGGGGTCATGCCCTGGAGCGTGAGCCGGTCGTCTCGCTGTACCACCTGGCCGGCGAACACGACTTTCTGATTCACGTGGCGGTCCGGGATGCCGACCACCTGAGGGACTTCGTGCTCGAACAGTTCACCACCCGTCCCGAAGTTCAGCATCTGGAAACATGGCTGATCTTCGAGTATGCGCCTACATGGGAATTGCCCGACGTCGCGCCGATGTCGGACTGACCACCGCCCGATGTAGCCGCACCGTGACCACAGAGGACCCGTTGACGATGGATCGGTTGAAGATTGACGCCGCCAAAGGGGAGGGTCTTGCCGTCTCCTCGCGCCCCTCGCTCGAACAGTCCAGACAGGGCTCTTCGATCTTCTCGTTGCTGCTGGTTCTGGTCTTCGCCAGCGGTCTGGCGGCGCTCATCTACTTCTTTACCCTGGTCCTGGGGCCCTCCGAGACCGGGTCTATCGGTGCGCTCTCGATCTGGGGCCCGATCTTATTTACGGTCGTCGGACTCGCCGTGGCGACCCTTCGCTCGGCGCCGCGATTCCGACAACTTTCGGTCGAAGAGGGGCGGCTGGTTCTGGAGACCCTCGAACTTCGACGCCTCTCACGGACGCCGGCGGTCGTCGAACATCGAGAATTTAAACCGGACCACGTTGGGCTGCACATCGACGACGACCCCAGGGGGCGACCCTACCTGGAGATCCGCCGCGACGAGACCCGACTCGGCGCCTTCGGCGACATCGCAGCGAGTCGACTCTCTGAAGACTCGGAACTGGAGAGCTATCGCGGCGAGCTGCAGACGGTGACAGATCGACTCGACACTCGACCTCCTGGAGATCCCGATGGAATTTGAGAAATCGACCCTCCTGCCGGTGACGGCCGACGAGCTGTATCGCTGGCACATGCGTCCCGGCGCCTTTCATCGTCTTGTGCCCCCGTTTCAGCGGGTGCGCGTCCTGGACGAGCCCGACGGAATTGCCGAGGGCGAGACCCTGACGATGAAGGTCTACCAGGGGCCGGTTGGGCTTCGATGGGTGGCCAACCACCGCGACTTCATCGAAGGACGCCAATTCGTCGACGAACAGATCCGGGGTCCCTTTGCCGCCTGGACCCACACGCATACATTCGAACCCGAGGGTCCGGACCAGTGCCGGCTGACCGACCACATCGACTACGAGCTGCCCATGGGCCCGCTGGGTCGACTCGTCGGCGGCGGTATGACCCGTCGTATGCTCCAGCGCATGTTCGAATTTCGTCACACTCGAAGCCGACTCGACCTTATGAGACATGCTTCTATCTCCGACGATCGAACGCTCACCGTGGCCATCACCGGAGCCTCGGGACTGATCGGGGGCCACCTGAGCCACTTCTTGACCACGGGCGGCCACGAGGTGCGCCCGGTGGTGCGGAGCCGTGAGGAGGCCGAATCCGGCGATGGAATCTACTGGAATATCGACGAGGGAGAGATCGACGCCGATGCGCTCGAGGGGGTCGATGCGGTGGTCCACCTCGCCGGCGAGAACATCTTCGGACGGTGGACCGACGCCAAGAAGCATCGGATCATGGAGAGTCGACGAAAGGGGACTCGACTTCTCAGCGAGGCCCTCGCCGATCTGGAGGATCCACCGGACGTGCTGGTGTCGGCCTCGGGCATCGATTACTACGGCGCCCGGGGGACAGACCCCGTCGACGAATCCGACGGTCCGGGCGACGGGTTCTTGGCCGACGTCTGTCAGGAGTGGGAACGTGCGGCGGACCCGGCTCGCCAGGCGGGGATCCGCACAGTTCACACCCGCTTCGGGCTCGTCCTCTCGGCCGACGGGGGCGGACTCAAAACGATGCTTCCCGCATTCAAGATGGGCGTCGGGGGCCGCATCGGTTCGGGGAACCAGTATTTTCCCTGGGTGCACATCGACGATGTCGTCGGAATCATTCACTTCGCACTCTTTGAGGACTCGCTCGAGGGGCCCGTCAACGCCGTATCCCCCCAGACCGTGACCAACAGCGAGTTCACCCAGATACTCGGCGATGTCCTGTCGCGGCCGACGTGGATCCCCGTACCGGAATTCGGCGTCAAACTCCTGTTTGGCCAGATGGGTGAAGAGGCGTTGTTGTCCGGGGTTCGCGCCCGGCCGAAAAAGCTCGAGGACGCCGGCTACGAATGGGCCTGGCGAGATCTGAAAGAGGCCCTCGAATACGAGCTCGGTCAGTGATCTTCGAGCAACGCCCGGGCAGCGAGCTTGCCCGATTGCAGACACATCGGAACGCCGCCACCCGGATGGGCCGATCCGCCCGCCAGGTAGAGACCGTCCAGCGCGTCGACACGATTGGCCGGGCGATTGAAGGCGGCCATCTTCGAGTTCGACGACGCCCCGTAGATGCCACCGCGCGAGCCGGGAAAGCGGCGGGCGAGCTCGATGGGAGTCCGCTCCCACACCACCGCGTCTTCGTCCGCTTCATCCTCGTCGATAAGACCGGTCGTCGCCAGGCGTCTCAGCACGCGACGGCGAAGGTCGTCCCAACTGGCGGCCTCCGGGCTGGGCTCGGGCATCTCACTCGACGAAAGCGGCGGGGCGTTCGCCATCACGAAGAGGGGCTCGTGATCCGACCAACCCTCGCGCATGTGGGCCTTCTCCTGCGCGCACACATACACCGTCGGATCCGCCGGAGAGATGCCACGGTCGAAGATGTCCTCGAATTCGGCCATGTAGTCACGCGGGAACACGACCTGGTGGGAAGGGCGCACAGCACGGGGGCGTCGCCGCACTCGAAGCACCGCATTCCAGCCGGACATAGACGAGGGCGTGGAGCTCGGAGTCCAGCCGCTCTCCGCAGTGCCGAGCAGATCATCGGACAGGTGGGAGACCTCGGAGTTGGCGACCACGCAGTCGACCTCCATCGGAGCCCGCCCGTCGGACATCTCCACAGCCCATCGGTCGGAGCGTCGACGAAGCGACGTGACGTCGGCATCGAAGTGGAAGGTCACACCCATAGATGTGGCGAGGCGGTGGAGGGCTCGAGGCAGTTCAAACATGCCGCCCTCGATGCCCCAGCTTCCCTGTCCGAGTTCGACCCAAGAAATACAGTTCAACGTGGCGGGCGCCTGACGGGGATCCGAGCCGTTGTAGGTGGCGTAGCGGGCCAGCATCTTCCGTAGATGTGGCGAATCGACCCGCGAGGTAATCGCCTTCCACATCGTGGTCATCGGGTCGATGTCGCGAATCGCCGACATTTGGCGAAACCCCAGCTTGACCATCGAGCCGACGGAGGGAGCCTCGCTGAAGATGAAGTTCGGTGCAGCGGCCTCCCAGATCGATCGACTGTAATCCATGAAGTCGGCGAATTCATCGGCGGGCTTTGAGCCCAGAGTCCTTCGAACCCGTTCGACGGTGGACTCAAAGGTCGCTCCCACCTCCAGACTCGTCCCGTCGTCGAAGTGGTATCGAAATTCCGGCTCGTGCTGGATCAAGTTCAAGTGATCATCGAGAGAGGAACCAGCCTCGCCGAAGAGATCGTCCAGGACCTCTCGCATCGTCAGCACGGTCGGCCCGGTATCGAAGAAACAGCCATCGTGCTGCGCCCGGCCGACCTTTCCGCCCGGCTCGCTGGCTCGTTCGAGCACGGTGACTCGATGGCCGCACGCGGCCAGGTGAATCGCGGCCGAGAGCCCACCCATGCCGGCACCCACCACGGCGACGGTGACGGTATCATCACGGCTCATCTTCAACCTCCGTCCCGGCGGCCACGATAGGTTCGACCCGCCCACTGAATCGAGTCATTGGCGCTCCAGATCCAGGAATTGAAGGCAATGGCCACGAGCGAGACAACGGCAAATGGATGCAACAGAACCCCCTCGAAGGGATGCCGAAATCGCCACACCAGTGCGGCGCGGAGCACCACGTTGAGTCCGACGCCGGTCAACCCGGCGCTCAGCCAGAGCGGATCGACAAGAACCCCGACCGCCGCGAGCGCTGTGACCACCCACGGGAGCACAAATGCAGCTAGATAGAGCCCGACGATCGCCAAGAGTCGAAAGGGGCCACCACCGACCCCCTCGTAGAGATTCTTCGAAAACCCCTCCCAGATCTCGGCGCCCGATTCGTACATCCGACACGTCGCCATCTTGAATCCGTCGGCAAACAGGACCCCCTCGCCAGCTTCTTTGAAACGTCTGGAGAGGGCCATGTCATCGACGACGGCATCCCGCACCGAAGCAAATCCGCCGACGGCCTCGAGGGATTCGCGTCGAATCGCCATCAACTGGCCGTTGGCAGCCAAAAGACGCGGGTCGTCGGTCTGCCATATCAGCGTCAATGGCAGCCAACTCGTGTACGTCAGGTGCAGCAGCGGGACGATCAATCGCTCGAAGAAGGTGACCATCTGCTGGCGAGGCATGGCCGTGAAGAGTCCGACGTCCGTCCACCGGCTCATCAGGTCTCCCAGGCGGGCGAGACCACCCGGCAGAATTCGAGTATCGGCATCCAGGAAGACGAGTATATCGCCCCGGGCTTGCTGCGCCATCCGGTGACAGGCATGCGGCTTTCCGACCCACCCCTTCGGAAGGGGCCGGCCGTCGATCAAACGAATTCGATCGTCGCGCGCGGCCCAGGACTGGACCTTTCCGGGAGTCGCGTCGGTCGAGCGGTCGTCGTAGACGAGGATCTCGTCGACTCTGGTCTCGGCCTCGATGATCGACCGGAGCGTCGCATCGATCGACTCGGCCTCGTTTCGGGCCGGAACCAGAACCGAGACGTCGCCGTCAAACGAACCGTCTGCTCGGCCGCGCGGCCACGTCGACAGGTTGTAGAGGGTTACTCCGGCAGCCAGCGCGGGAAGCGCCGTCAGCACCACAAACCAGAGCGTTGTATCGATGGGAAGCATGCCGTCGTCACGAGTTCAGCATATCGGTGATCGGTCCCTCGAGGGTGTGGCGGACCAGTCGTTTGATCCGCCCCTTTTTGGGACCTGTAAACAGGGGGAGCCACATCGAATTTTCGTCTTCGTCGAGGCGGTGCACCCGCATCTGCACGAGGGGACGGTGACGGCTCAAATCGATGCGTCCCGGCCGGATCAATTCGCTGAAGCCGCGCGTCGGAGTGCCATCGTCGGCCACCCCTTCGGTGATAAACCGCATATAGAACGGCCCGCTGTCGACGACGTCTCGTTGACGCAACCGGACGACACTGCCGGCGGGATGGCCATCGTGTCCTGAACGGCTCACTCGCAGATCGCGGTGCCACTCCAGGCCCCCCATCGTGCGGTAACCGTCGCGCTCCTCCAGGTGGAGATCGGTTTCGACCTCGACCGTTCCACCCTGATCGATCGACAGCGCGAAACACTCGGGGTCCCCGCCATCCTCCGGCCAGAGGGCATAGAAGATGCTCTCGCGTTCCCCCATCGGCAGACGGCCCCAGATCCAACGTTCGATGCCGAGCTCATGCAACGGCAGATTTGCCGCGTTTCGATCGTGATAGGCGGCCCCGTCAAATTGATACTCCGTCTCGCCGACCCTCAGGTCGACGCTTCCTCGTGCGGGTACGGCCAGGGGGCTCCACTCGTGGCTGGCGCCGTCCTCGGTGGGACCGACGTCGAATCCGCCCTCGGACACCAAGGGAGAGGCGCCTTCGGCTCGAATGCTGCCGCGCAGCCGCTCGCCGCTACCCGGGACCGGCGCATCGAGTTCAACTCTGACCTGGCGGCGCCCATCTTCGATGCGAGAGACGCAGCGCGTCGCCCCGAATCGGAAGGTGCCGGCATCTCGATCCCACTGGACCTCGTCGGTCGGATACTCCTGGAGCAAATAACAGTCGAGTTCGCCGCCCTGGTAGACGGCGACGTTGAGGCTCGGCCGCTCGCCGGCCGGCTCGGCGCTCCCTTCACGAGCTCTCGACGCGTAATTCGGCAGAAACGGGAGTCCATAGGACCAAATAACCACGATCCCGTTTCCCGCCTGATCGACCAGGTCGAGATACCACCAGGCAAAGCCTCCGCGGGCTTCCAGATAGCCGCGAGCGAGTGGTTGTTCGGGTTGGCGGATCGAGATCATCGACGTCCTGCAAACGAGAGACACACGGATTCGCAGTGACTGGGATGCAGTGCGTCGCATTCAGTTGCAACCGAGTCTGTTGTCGCCAGCCGGTATGGAACGTAAGCCTTGGCTTCTGCATCCTCCCTTTGGCTAACATCGCAATGCGCCGAAATCCATGATCGAGCCCACCTACGACATTCTTATCGCCGGCGCCGGCCCCTCGGGGCTGGCATTGAGCGCGGCGTTGGCAGACCGGGCGCCAGACCTGCGGATCGGCTTGTTGTCCCCGAGACATCCCGCGCCGTGGCCCAATACCTACGGGGCGTGGCTCGACGAGCTGGAAGCCGCCGATGAGGCCGACTGCGCCGACTACATCTGGCACGATCCCAACGTCGCCACCGGAGAGCATCGACCTCATCGACTCGACCGAGAGTACGCACTCATCGACAACGATGCACTTCGCGCATCGATGCGAGAGCGTGCACGTGCTGGCAATGTGGAGGAAATCTCGGCGGTCGCGACGGGATACCAGCGCAGCTCCGAAGAGACCTTGGTTGTCCGCGGTCGCGGGGAGAGGACGTGGGAGGCAACGCTCGTCTTCGATGCAACGGGCCATCGGCCCACGTTGCTGAAGACACCGCAGGGAGACCCCGGCTACCAGAGGGCCTGGGGCATCGTCGCTGACGTCACCGGCGACCCCATCCCCGGCGACAGCCGAATGACTCTGATGGATTATCGCAGCGACTATCTGGCTGGAGACGCGGATCGGGAGCCGACGTTTTTGTACGCAATGCAGCTCGACGACCAGCGGTATTTTTTGGAGGAGACGTCGCTGGTCGCGCGACCTCCGGTCGAATTTGACACCCTCGAGGAGCGGCTGAATCGCCGGATGACTGCTCGGGGGGTGACCGTCGATCGGGTCATCGAGACCGAGCGGGTCAGTTTTCCGATGGGCCAGCCGCTGCCGACGTCCGACCAACCCGTCGTTGGATTCGGGGCCGCCGCCGGCATGGTCCATCCCGCCACCGGCTATATGGTGGGACCGATGTTGGGCCGCGCCGACAGGGTCGCGGGCGCAGCGGCTGACTCCGTCCGACGACTCTCGTCGGTCGATCGGCGGGCCACTCGCGTCTGGACATCCGTCTGGCCCTCCGAGCTTCGCCGCACGCGACACCTCCTCTCGTTCGGGTTGGAGACGCTGCTCGGACTCGAGGCCGACGTCCTGCGCGATTTCTTCGAGGCGTTCTTTCAGCTCGACCGCACCGACTGGGGTGTTTATATGTCCGGTGAGGGCTCGCCCGCCGCAACGGCCCGCATCATGGCGACGGTGTTCCGTCATGCCTCCATCGGGCTTCGAGGGGAGCTGCTGCGCCGGGCACTCTCTCGCGAGGCATACCATCTCGTCCGCGCTCTGATACCGAATCGACAATGAACCGACCCCACACAACTCGGAACAGCGTCGTGGGGGTGGTCGCCGCCGTCGGACTCCTTTCGGCATGGACGGCGCACCTGATCTGGATTCTCGGGTGGGATGTCCCCGCGACCTCGCCGCTGTGGATCGCCGGCGCCGTGATGGTTCAGACATTTCTGCACACGGGACTCTTCATCACGGGCCACGATGCCATGCACGGCACGGTCTGCCCGGCCGACTCGCGGGTCAACGATGCCCTGGGGTGGGCGGCCATCAAGCTGTACGCGCTGTTCGACTACGACACACTGCGGCGCAAGCACTGGGATCACCACGACGACCCCGTCACGGAGGACGACCCCGATTTTCACGACGGAGGAGCGGACCGATTCTGGCCCTGGTACGCCGGCTTTCTTCGGGAATACATGGGCATCTGGCAATTCATCGGGATGGCGGTGGCTTTCAACATCCTTCACCACCTGGCCGGGGTCAGCCTCTGGAACCTCAACCTTCTGTGGGTCGCCCCTTCGCTGCTCAGTACGCTGCAGCTCTTCTACTTTGGCACGTATCTTCCCCATCGACGCCCCGAAGACGGGTTCGACGACGCGCACCATGCGACGACCAACGACTTTTCTCCCTGGCTGTCCTTTCTGACCTGCTATCACTTCGGCTACCACTGGGAGCACCACGCTCATCCCGAGACACCCTGGTGGAAATTGCCTCGGCGTCGCGCCCGGGAGTCGGATTGATGTGTAACTCGACGAGGGGCGGGAGCATCTCATCGATGACCGCATCGACCACCGCCACCACACAGGAATCGGAATGAACCAACAATCGGTCATTGTCATCGGCTCGGGCTTCGGAGGCCTCGCCGCCGCCGCTCGCATGCGGGCCAAGGGCTACGAGGTCACCATCCTCGAAGCACGCGATCAGCCGGGCGGACGGGCAGGTGTCTTTCATCGCGAGGGACACACCTTCGACGCCGGTCCGACCGTCATCACCGCCCCTCACCTGTTCGACGAACTCTTCGAACTGTTCGGGCGCGACCGGGAGGACTACTACGAGCTGATGCCCGTCGACCCGTTTTACCGGGTCAAATTCCACGACGGCACCCACTTCGACTACGTCGACGACGAGGAAAAACTCCTCGATCAGATCGCCGCCTTCAACCCTCGGGATGTCGACGGCTACCGAAAACTCGCCGAGCATGCCCGCGACATCTTCGAGATCGGCTACGAGCAACTCGTCGACGAATCGTTCGCCGAGCTGGGGACCATGCTTCGGGTCATCCCCGACATGATCCGGCTCCGAAACTACAAATCGGTCTACGGACTGGTCTCCGATTACATCGAGGATGAGCGGCTTCGCCGCGTCTTCACGTTCCAGCCGCTTTTGGTCGGCGGAAATCCGTTCAGGGTGACCTCGATCTACATGTTGATCCACTGGCTCGAACGAAAGTGGGGAGTCCACTTCGCAAAGGGTGGCACCACCGCGATCGTCCACGGATTGACCCAATTGCTCGAAGACGAAGGCGTCGAGATACGCTACGGAACGCCGGTCGAGGAGATCGAGGTAGACCACCAGGGCCGGACCACGGGCGTGAAGACGGCGACGGGGGAGCGGCTGCCGGCGAGTTTCGTCATCTCGAACGCCGATCCGTCGTACGTCTACCGCGACATGATCGACAGCGAACATCTGACCTGGAACGGCTCGCTTCGGACCCGGCTGACTCGCCAGTCGATGGGCCTGTTTGTCGGGTATTTCGGAACGGATCGACAGTACGACGATATCCGCCACCACGAGATCATTCTCGGCGAGCGGTATCGGGAGCTTCTGGAGGACATCTTCGAGCGAAAAATCCTGGCCGACGATTTTTCCCTGTACCTCCACCGTCCCACGGCCTCCGACCCGAGCCTGGCGCCGGAGGGTGGCGACACCTTCTACGTGCTGTCCCCGGTGCCGAACAATCGCAGCGGGATCGACTGGTCGACACGGGGGCGCCCATATTTCGAGCGCATCCTCTCGAAGCTCGAGCGCGAGCATCTGCCCGGACTGCGGGACCACCTGACGACCGATTTCTTTGTGACGCCCGACTACTTCGAGACCGAACTTCGGTCGGTAGCCGGAGCGGGATTCGGACCGGAGCCGCGGCTGTCACAGTCGGCCTGGATGCGCTATCACAACGTCTCCGAGGATGTGGACGGACTCTACTTCGTCGGCGCCGGGACTCACCCCGGAGCCGGCCTTCCCGGAGTCGTCAACTCCGCGAAGGTTGTGGACAATCTCATCGAGCCGGCTCCAGAGAGGTTGTGGCGCTCAGGCGATACCGAGTATGCGAGAGCCGGCGAGTAGAGCTCACTCGAGGCCCCGTGGCTCGCGATGCGCGACCGTGACATTCGACAACTCAGTCGGGAGATCCTGGCCCGACACTCTCGTTCGTTCAGTTGGGCATCACGGCTGCTACCCGAGGACCGCCGCGATGACGCGGCGATCCTGTATGCGTTCTGCCGCCGGGTCGACGATTCGGTCGACGAAGCCGACGACGAGCGCGCCGCCCGCGACGCCGTCGATCGCCTGCGGGCCCAGCTCGATGGAGACCTCGAACCCGACGCCGTGACCGCCGGGTTCCTGACGATCGCCAAGCGACTGGGAATCGAACTCGATGCCGCCCGTGAGTTGATCCGCGGCGTGGCCTCGGACCTGGGGACCGTGCGATTCGACGACGATCGCGACCTGTTTCGCTACTGTTATCGGGTGGCGGGAACCGTGGGATTAATGATGGCGCCCGTCGTCGGAGCCGATGCCCCGCAGGCCCGCGCCTTCGCGGTCGATCTCGGGGTGGGGATGCAGTTGACGAACATCTGTCGAGACGTGCTGGAGGATGCCGGCCGCGGTCGAGTCTATCTGCCGGCAACGCGACTGCGCTACGCGGGCACCTCCCAGCAAGCGCTGCTCGAGGATCGCGCCGACGAGGAGGCCGTGGCAGCCGTCGTGCGAGATCTGCTCGAGATCGCGGAGCGCTATTACGAGAGTGCGCGTGCCGGGATGGCCTATATTCCCCTGCGCTCAAGGGTCGGCATCATGGCGGCCAGCCGACTGTACCGGAGCATCGGTCGTCGGCTCCTGCGCGAACACGACGGCAACCCGATGCATGGACGGACGGTCGTCCCCTGGTGGGAGAAGACGGCACGGGTCGGCGAAGCCATCACGGCGACATCGCTGGCAGCCACGAAACCGTCGGTCACCCACGACCCTGCCTTACACCGACACCTCGACGGGCTGCCCGGTTGCAACCCCCCGCCGACAGAGAGCTGAGGCCCCATGAGCGACTTGCATTCAGTTCGATACGGCGACGGCCCCCGGGTCTTCGTCGGACTCCACGGCTGGAACGGCGGCAGCGGCATCTTCGCCTCGCTGGAGCCGCACCTCCCATCGGACGTCTCGATCCTCGCCTTCGGACTGCCGGGCTACGGAGATTCCCCGGCGCCCGAAGAGTGGTCGCTTCCGGCTGTCGGCCGCCAGATTGTCGACGCCATCGACGAGCGCGGCATCGATCGATTCTCGATTCTCGGCAACTGTTCCGGCGCGATCATCGGACTGTACGTCGCCCGTACGGCTCGGCGTCGCATCGACGAATTTCTGCTGGTCGAACCCTTCGCCTGGGTGCCCTCTTATCTGAGCATCTTTTTGACCCCGGTCGTCGGGTCGTTATTTTACTGGTCAGCCTTCGGCAACCCCGTCGGTCGTGCGATTACCAACCGCGCCCTCGCCGGCCAGCGCCAAGAGTCGACCGACATGCTCGCATCGTTCAAACGCTCGCCGTTGTGGGTGCCCATGCGGTATTTGACCCTGTTTGACGAGGCCGGCAAGGCCCGCGATTACGCGGACATCCCCGGCGAGAAGCGCATTCTGCGCGGCGACCGGACCTTCGAGGCCGTCCGCGAAAGCGTAGAGGCCTGGGGAGCCACCTGGCCCGACGCCGAAGTCCAGATTCTGGAGGGCGCGGGCCACCTGTTGCTTCAGGAGGCCCCCCGCGAGGCGGCCGCCTTCCTGTTCGACCGCTGACACCCTCTCCAGAAACCTGTTCAAAACATATTCAAAGAGGCCTCATGACCCCTATTTCCCCCTGACCAGGGCATAAACTTATTCATTTCTACTTGACACCTGTTCAAACGTTGTTCATATTTGCGTCTGGACAGTGTTGGAGAGGCCACACTCCCCGTATCGGCAGGTGTAATCATGGAAGAGCAAGAACTGATCAGACGTCTCGAAGAAAACGATCCCGAAGCCGTGGAGGCGCTGTATGACGAATACCATGACCGAATCTTTTCGGTCGTCCGGTCCAACGTCAAAGACAAGTGGGACGCCGAAGAGGTCACGCAGGATGTCATCTGGAAGGTTTACACCAAGATCGACACATTCCGGGGCAACAGCGCCCTGTGGAGCTGGATGTATCGCATCGCCATCAACGAGGCGCGGATGAAGACCCGAAAGTACAAGCGCCACCCCGTGCCCATGGAAGACGACACCCTGACGGCGGTACTGAACAACGAATCGGAGCATGAGGAGACGGATCTGCCCGATGAAAAGCTCGCCTTCAAGGACGTCGTCGAAGAGGTCAAGGCGTACCTGAAGGACTCCAAAGAAAAGAACAAGACGGTCTACGTCGACATGGAGCTCGACGGGAAGTCCAAAGAGGAGGTGGCCGAAAAACTCGACCTGACCGTCCCCGCGGTCAAGGCCCGGCTTCACCGGATGCGCGTCGGCCTTCGAGAGCGTATTCAGAAAAACTACCTCAAGGACGCCTCCTGAAGTCCGGAGAGCAACCTTTGTCTCGCCCGAGCCTCCATTGCTCCAGACCATCGACCAATATGCGCGAGGAACAGTCTCAATCTTCTTCGGGGATGAGTATCGGGGCGATCTCCAAGGCGACCGGTATTCCGACGGCGACGTTGCGGACGTGGGAACGTCGATACGGCTTTCCTTCACCCGAGCGCAACGGGTCGGGCCACCGGGTCTATCAACCCGATGTCGTCGACCACTTACGCCTTATCGACCAGGCCCTGGATGCGGGCCACCGCGCCTCGGATATTGTGAGCCTGGATCGCAGCCAGCTCGAGTCACTGGTCGACCTGTCGGCCATCCCGGAGATATCCGACGAGACCAATGGGAACGAATCGCCCGGGGCCCAGCCCGACACCTCGGCGTCTTCGATGCCCGCGTCCCAGGCAGCGACGACTCCACAGGCCGAAGACGACACATCGGCAGGCGAGGATTGGCTGTCGGCGTGGATGGGGGCGGCGACCTCGTTGAACGGCGACGATCTGGGCCGTTTGTTTCGCAACGAATGGAATCGACTCGGCGGACTGGCGTTTTTACAGAAGCGGGCCGCCCCGTTCCTCGCCAACATCGGAGAGAGCTGGCGTGACGGCGAACTCGGAATCGTCCATGAGCACTACGCCAGCCAGACGCTGCGCGACTTTCTGTCTTCGCAATGGCGGCCACTCAGTGACCGCTCGAACGGGCCGAAGGCCGTGTTGGCCACCCTGCCGGGTGAGGATCACGCCCTCGGCCTCCACTTGGCGGCCGTTGTACTCGCGATGGCCGGGTGGCAAATTATCTTTCTGGGTCCGCGAACCCCCCTGGGTGACATCGTACATGCCTCACGCGTCGATGGAGCGGGCGCCGTGTTCCTGAGCATCGCCGCAGCCTTTGATCCAGAAGAGGCCCGAGACTCGCTGACCGCACTGCGGCGCACCGTCGATTCGGAGGTCGATCTGGTCGCCGGAGGAATGGGGGCGCCGCAAGACCTCGAAGATATTGTCCGTTTCGATTCCCTGGACGCATTTTATCGCTGGGCGGAGCAACGCGTCGGCAACTCATAGCTACAGAGAGGTTCGCGATGAAAGGCCCCCATCGCCAACTTGTACCGCTGATTCTCAGTACGTGTCTTCTGCTGGTGACCACCGCCGCCGTCTCGCCGACCTACGCCTCGGAGTACCGCATGTCCTCCGAGGCGCTGCCCGAGCTGGACGGATGGTGGGCGCAAAAGATGGTCTTGACGGCGGTCTCCGATCCCCCGTTCGTCGGCACGGTGACCAACGAGACGATCAACTATCTGTTGATTCGCGTCACCCAGGATGGGCGGCAACTGACCCTGAAGAGCCAGGTCTGCGATGTCGACGTCGACAGCGATTTCACGAAGGTCCGGACCATCATTCCGGACGCCTTTGCCGACGCGCTGCCCGATTCGACGCGCACCGGGGAGTTGACTCGACGCGACAACCGTTGGCGCCTGGAGGTCGACCGGGTGCTTAATGTCGTCGGTGCCCGGCTCAGAGAACCGACCTCGGAGCGCCTGCCGACCTCGACCGACGACCCCCGCGTCGTCGACGGCGATGACGATGGACGCCCGGGACTGACCGTCAAGATTCGCGGCATGGTAAACGGAAAAATCTTCGTGGTTCAGCGCGGCTGGGATGCCTATTCGGGGACGATCTTTAGCGAGGAGCGCATCCGGGGAGACGTACGATGGTCGACCGAGCAGCAAGTCCTGGGTTCGACAAGTATCTTCCTGGGCGATCAGCCGCCGACTGAACCCCACGAAGACTCGGACAGAAGCTTCTTCGAGATGGTTCGGCTCGACGGCTCTCCCTCTTGCAGCGACGTCTCATCAGACCTGTTCAAAGATTGACCAGCCCGACCCGGTGAACAGGGGTACTCGACAAATCGGCTCCCTGCCGGATACCATCCCTCGCCGAACGACGTGCGAGTTCTCCCGGAGCCGACGACGTGACTTCCAGCCGCACCCTCAACATCGGAGCCCTCTCCCGGGCCACGGGCATTCCCAAGGGGACTCTGCGGACCTGGCAGCGTCGGTACGGGTTTCCCGATCCCGACCGAAATGACGCCGGACATCGCATCTACGATCCGTCGATCGTCGAGCGGCTTCGACTGACCCAGCGCGCTCTCGAGGCGGGCCACCGCCCCTCCGATGTCGTCGGGGAAACCACCGACGCCCTCCGGGAGCTGCTCCAGGCCTCCGATACGAGCCCGGAGATCCCCGAGGCGCCGGGTGCCCCGGAAGACGACTCCTGGAGGGACGACTGGATCGAATCGGCGAATTCGCTGGATGGACAGTCGTTGCAGATGCACTTTCGCAACGCCTGGAACCGACTGGGTGGTCTCGACTTTCTGCGAGAACGCGTCAGCCCCTTTCTGAGCGAAGTCGGCGATGCGTGGGCCTCGGGTCGGATCGACGTGGTACACGAGCACTACGCCAGTGAGGTGCTGCGTGACTTTTTGACCGACCAGTGGCGCCCCCTCAGCGACCGATCCCAGGGTCCGCGAGTCGTCTGCACGACGCCGCCCGGCGAAGAACACGCACTGGGTCTGCAGATGGCCGCCACTGTCCTGGCGATGGCGGGCTGGCGCATCCTGTTTCTGGGGCCGAACACACCAGTCGACGACATCGTGACCGCCGCCGAGGCCCGCGCAGAGGCGGTGGCCATCAGCCTGAGTATTGCAGCCGACCCGGAATCGACGCGCCGAGGCCTTCAGAGCATGGCGGCCCGGCTCCCCGCCGATATCGAGCTCATCGTGGGCGGTCAGGGCGTCGAGAGCCCACCCGAGCGCGCGCTGATCTTCGAAGACCTCGAGGCGTTTTATCGATGGGCCTTCCAGCGCGCCCGGGCAACCGCCGAGTCGTGACCGAATCGGAGTCGCCGCTCAGCCGAAGGTCTCGGTCAACTGCTCGGCGGCCTGACGGAGGACATCCTGGGGTTGCGCGTAGCAAAACCGGACGAGCCCCTCTCCGACCTCGGAGTCAAAAAAGGCGCTTCCGGGCACCGACGCGACCCCGGCCTCGCGCAGAATAGTCATCGCTGCATCGCGGGCGGACGGCTCCCCCAGAGACCGTACGTCGGCCAACACGTAGTAGGCTCCATTTGGCCAGTACGGATGGAGCCCGGCCTCTTCGAGCGCCTCGCAGAAGAGGTCTCGTCGCGTCTCGAAATCCTCCGCCATCCGTGTGTAGTAATCCTCGGACAACCTCTCCATCGCTCGAGCCACCCCGTGTTGCAGAGGGGTCGGCGCACAGACGTAGTGAAGGTCGTTGACCAGCCCGATCGGCTCGAGCAGAGATTCGGGGGCCGCGGCGTATCCGAGCCGCCAGCCGGTGATGGCGAAGGTCTTCGAGAACCCGGAGATCGTGACGGTGCGCTCGTCCATGCCCGGCAGCGTCGCCAGGCTGATGTGATCCTGGTCTCCGTACAGGAAATACTCGTAGATCTCGTCGGTGATGGCGATGAGATCGTGTTTGCGACAAACCCGGGCCACGACCTCGAGTTCCTGGCGGCTCATGACCTTGCCGGAGGGATTGACCGGCGTATTTACGACGATCGCGCGGGTGTCGTCGGAGAGGCCGGCTTCGATCGTCGATCGGGAGATATCCCAGGTGGGCGGCTCCAGGGGAATGAATGAACAGTTCAGGCCGGCGCCTCGAGCGGCGTTGACGTGGTAGCCGTAGTAGGGTTCGAACATCGCTATTTCGTCGCCCGGATCGAACAGCCCCTGCATGGCGCTGGCGAACGCCCCGGTGGCGCCGATGGTGACGACGATATCGTCGGGACCGACGTCCAACCCGTTGTAGCTGACGAGTTTCTCCGAGATCGCAGCCCGCAACGGCTCGGCACCCCGAAACGAGCTGTAGGTCGACAGGTCCTCCCGGACCGCCTCCGCGGCCCCGTCGAGGACCTCCGGCGGACTCGGCAGCGGACAGATTCCCTGGCCGAGATTCAGACCGTCGAGGCGAGCGCATTCCTCGCTCATTCGACGGATGTCCGATTGCTCCAGAAACTCGATGCGTCTGCTACGGCGATCATCGCTCATGACACTTTCGACTCGTCGTGAAGGTTATCCAGCAGGCGCACAACAGCGTACCAGAGGGCGACAGAAACAACACCGAGAACCAGGGCCCACGCCGCAAACTCCAGGGGCGTTCCCTGCTCGCCGTTCAGCAGACGTGCCATCGCGGAGGCCTCCGGGGGCAGCGTCCCCGACGACCGTTCGAGCGACCTCCCCAGCACCGCGGGCATGACGACTCCATTGAAGACATTCAACACCGTGTGCCCGAGGATGGCGGGCCACAGGCTTCTGGAGACGATGGTGACATGAGCCAGAAAGGCCCCGATGACGGCGAGCGGCACGAGATTCAGCGGTTGGACATGGAAGGCCCCGAACAGCAGTCCGTTCGCCGCGACAATCCGCCAGCGCCGGCCATCCTTGAGTTGCTCCTGGAGGATCGAACCTCGAAACAGCGCCTCCTCGCAGACCGGAGCTACGAGGGCCACCCCGACGGTGGCGAGCCACCAGTTGAGCCCCTCGGACTCCAGCAGGAGCTCGCGGATGCGGGCCTGGTACTGCTCGGCATACGGGCCGAGCGTATCAGGGAACAGATCGACACCGAGGCCCATGACGGCGTTGCCCCATAGCCCCAGCACGACGGCTGTCAGGGCCAGCAGGACGGCCGACCCCACACTCATCCCGCTGTCATCCAGCTCGGGCCAGGGAGCGGCCACCTCCCGACCGACGATCGCTCGCCAGTAAAAGCCGGCCCCCAGGATGGCCACGATCTCGTAGCCGATGATCGCCCAGTAGAACCCGACGAGCGCGTAGAAGACCGACGAGACGAGCACGAGCAACGCCAGCGCCGCTCCGAACAGAACGTACGCGCCGAAGCCCGTATCCCGTACAAGTTGTCGAAACTCTTCCACGCTAATCATCCCTACGTCGGAGGGCGAATGCGGTCGGGATTATCCGACCGAGCCTGCTCGTTGAACAACTGAACGATGTTGACTCCACCTAGTGCCGATGGACCACCCATGAATTCGCCGCCCGACCTCCCGCCCGTCAAACGGAACGAGTCGCGCTTCGAACGTTGCCACGACCGGGAGCGTCCAGAGTTGCTGGAGGCCTATCGACCGCACCCGGGGATGGGGCGATTTATGCGTCGCCACCCGGTGCTCATGGTTACCTGGGCGGTGCTGGGAGCCGGTATCTTTTACGGGCACCTGGCCACGCTGATGGTGCTCTTGATCCCATGAATACGGGTGCTCATCGGCTTCGGCCCAACTCGACGACGGGTCGTCCAAAGACCCTGTCGATCGCCTGAAGAAGTTCGTTAGACGGCTCCACCGAAAAGTCCTCCGGCAGCGCCATGCGGGCGTGGCCGGCCCCTTCGTCGGTATCGATCTCGATGCCGATCCTGGCCCGGCAATCCCCCGGATGACGCCGGAGGACGTCTCGAAGTGTGTCGAGTTCGCCGTTCGAGACCTCCGCTTCGCGCACTTCCAGGTTCACCCAGTTGACCTTGTCCTTGCGAGCGTCAATCAGCCGCACGATCTCGTCGGCCCGAACTTTTCGACTCTTCGCGTCGCCGTCGCCCTCGACCATGACGTCGCCACGGACCAGGATGGGATCGCCGGACTTGAGGGCTTCTTCGTAGGCGGCAAACTGCCGACTGAAGACGAGCACCTCGATCCGGCCGGTTCGGTCCTCCAGGGTCACGAACGCCATGCGACCGTCGCCGCTCTTGAGCGGGCGCTCGGTCATGTCGGCGACCACGCCTGCGACGGTGACGCCGTCGTGCTTCTGGAGGCCGCGTCCGTCGGCCACGTCCTCCAGGTGCGTCACATTGTACAGCCGAAGGTCGTTGTCGTAGCGGTCCAAGGGGTGTCCGGTGACGTAAAACCCGAGGCGGTCGCGCTCGCGCTTGAGCAGGTCGCGGTCCGACCACGGCTTCACATCGGGATAGGTGTCTTCGAGGACCTCTTCGCGAGCATCCTCGCTCATCATGCCAAAGAGGTTGTTCTGGCCGACCTCTTTTTCGTGTTGCTTCTTCTGGCCTCGCGAGACCGCCTGTTCGACCGCTTCGTACATCTTGGCCCGTGCGGCGGCGATGTCGCCGATCCACTCGGGCTGCTCGTCCGGCCCGATCGAGTCGAAGGCCCCGGACTCGACGAGTTTTTCGATGGTCGACTTGTTGAGATTCTCGAAATCGACGCGCTCACAGAAGTCATACAGCGACTCGAAGGCCCCGCCCTCCTGGCGCGCCTCCAGAATCGAGCGGATCACCGCGGGGCCGACCCCCTTGATGGCCGCCATGCCGAACCGGATCTTGCCGTCGGAGACCGAGAAATTCATGCCCGACTCGTTGACGTCGGGGGGCATCACCTCGATGCCCATCGCCTTCGTCTCGTTGAGGAAGCCGACGATCTTGTCGGAGTTGTCGCGGTCGCAGGTCATCAGCGCCGCCATGAACTCCACGGGATAGTGGGCCTTCAGGTACGCCGTCTGGCAGGTCAACAGGGCGTAGGCCGCCGAGTGGGATTTGTTGAACCCGTAGCTGGCAAACTGGGCCATTAAATCGAAGATCTCTTCGGCCTTGTCGGGATCGACCCCCTTTTCGTCGGCGCCATCCAGAAAGATCTGGCGCTGTTTTTTCATGACCTTTTCTTTCTTCTTGCCCATCGCCCGGCGCAACAGATCGGCCCCGCCCAGCGAGTATCCGGCCATGATCTGGGCGGTCTGCATGACCTGTTCCTGATAGACCATCACGCCGAAGGTCGGCTCCAGGACATCTTCGAGCCAGGGATGGGGGTATTCGACCTCCTTTCGGCCGTGTTTTCGGTCGATGTAGTCGTCGACCATGCCGCTGCCCAGCGGCCCCGGGCGGTACAGGGCCACCGACGCGATGACGTCCTCGAACTGACTCGGCTTGAGCCGCTGGAGAATCCGCTGGAAACCTTCGGATTCAAGCTGGAACACCCCCGTGGTGTCGCCCGATGAGATCAAGTCGTAGGTCCCCTCGTCATCGAGCGGAATGTCGTCGGCCCGCAGCGTCGGTTCGTCGGCGCCTCGTTGCTGGTTGATCAGTTGAATCGCCGTGTCGATGACCGTCAGGGTCTTGAGACCCAGGAAATCGAATTTGATCAGCCCGGCTTGCTCGACCTGCTCCATGGCGAACTGGGTAACCATCTCGCCCTGGTCGCCGCGCTTGACGGGCACACGCTCCCAGACGGGGTTGTCGGAGATGACGACCCCGGCGGCGTGAATGCCGGCCTGACGGTTCAGATTCTCGACCGACAGCGCGATATCGAAGAGCGCGTCGACGCGGTCGTCCTCCCGTCGAAGCTCCCGGAGTTTGGGCTCTTCGGCCAGCGCCTCGTCCAGTGAGATCCCCGGCTCGTCGGGAATCAGTTTCGCGATCCGATCGGTCTCACCGTAGCTGAGGTTCAGGGTGCGCCCCACATCCCGGATCGTGCCCTTGGCCTTGAGCTTTCCGTAGGTGATGATCTGGCCGACGTTCTTTTCGCCGTACTTGTCGGCCACATAATCGATAACCTCCCCACGGCGATTCATGCAGAAGTCGATGTCGAAGTCGGGCATCGAGACCCGCTCCGGATTCAGGAAGCGTTCGAACAGCAGGTCGTACGGGATCGGATCGAGGCCGGTGATGCGCATGGCGTAGGCGACCAGGGAGCCGGCTCCGGAGCCGCGGCCCGGCCCGACCGGAATGTTCTGTTGTTTCGCCCAGTTGATGAAATCGGCGACGATGAGGAAATACCCCGGGTAATCCATCTCCCGGATGATCTCGATCTCGTGATCGAGCCGATCGAAGTACTCCTGCCGATCGTACTCTTTTGCTTCGGCGTCGAACTCCTCGAAGCGCTCCTCCAAACCCTGACGCGCCGAGTACTCGAAATACTCGTGGACGAGGATGTTGCGGTCGGCGTCTTCGAGGCCGCGCTCCTCGATGAAGGCGTCGGGGACGTCGGTCTGGGGCAGATAAATCTCGCCGAGTGGGATCTCGACGTCGCACATCTCGGCGATCTTGACCGTGTTGTCGCACGCCTCGGGCACATGCGAGAAGATCTCGCGCATCTCTTCGGGGCTGCGCAAATACAGCTGGTCGACATCGTGCTCCATGAGCCGATCCAGCTCGACGGTCTTTCCCAGCGAAATGCAGACCAGAATCGCCTGAGCCAGGGCGTCGTCGCGGTCCAGGTAGTGGCAGTCATTGGTCGCCACCAGGGGGATGTCGAGTTCGTCGGAGAGATCGATGAGGGTCTCCGTGCATTTTTGCTGCTCGGGAAACCCGTTGTCCATGATCTCGAGGTAGTAGTGATCCTCCGGGAACAGTTCCTTGTATTTGAGGGCAATCTCCCGGGCCTCATCGAGATCGTCCTGCAGGATCGCTTGATTGATCTCGCTGCCGAGGTCGCCGGATAGACAGATCAGGCCCTCGCGGTGCTGGCTGAGGAGCTCGTAATTGATCCGGGGGGTCTCCGAGGGCTCGTGGTACCCGTTCATCCACGCCATGGAATTCAGGTACGCAAGGTTGAAATACCCCTCGTTGTTCTTGGCGATCAACGTCAGGTGGTACGACTCCGGCGCGGAGGCCTCGGTGTAGTCGTCCTCCTTGGTGACGTACATCTCGCAGCCGATAATCGGCTTGATGTCGTGGTCGTCGGCTGCGTTCTGGAAATCGACGGCCCCGTAGAGGTTGCCGTGGTCGGTCATGGCCACGGCGTCCATACCGAGCTCATCGACCCGTTCCATCAACTCGGGGATCTTGATCGCCCCGTCGAGCAGGCTGAACTGGGTGTGTACGTGCAGGTGAACGAAATCGTCCATCGTTCGCTCGTCTCGAGAAACTGTCAGAGGGTGTCGGTGCGTCTCAGAGGCCGAGTTTTTGTTTCAACTGATCGGCCTGATATTCAGCGATACTCGTCTTGGGTCCGTCCGGGTGAGCCTCCTGGTAACGGCGATATGCATCGAGGGCCTCTTTTGGGCGACCGCGTTCGCGCTCGGCCTTGCCCAGCCCGATCAGAGCATCGCCGTAGTCCGGGCGGGCGGCAAGGGCCTGTTGAAAGGCGTCTGCTGCCGCCTGGGCACGGCCCAGATTGAGCATGGCCCACCCGATACCGGTCTGAGCGGCGGGACTTGCCTGGCGCAGTTGGGCCGCGCGTCGGTAGAGCTCCAGTGCCTTCTGTGGAGCCCCGTTTCGCAGGGCGCGGTCGGCGGAGGTCAACGTCGCCTCGAAGCCCTGTGGGCCGGCCTTCTGGTGTGGCTGATCGTCCGTCTTCTGGGCGTCGCTGGCGGTGTGGGCTCGGCGGGCCTTTTTTATTCCGGCGGCGATCCCCTTTGAGATCACTCCCCTGGCCTCGGAGGCGCCGGCACGAACCCGCTCGGCGATCTTCGAGTCGACGCGCCGGCTCGCCTCGCCGATCGCTTCGGCGACATGGCGACGCGGAGCATCCATCGCTGTGGCCGACAACTCGCTCGTCTGGCCGCCCGAGACGACGGTCTGCAGTCGTTCGATGAGCCCGGTCCGATCGGCGACCACGTAGGCAGCCGCCCCGAGCAACATGACCACGATCGCCCCGACGCTCCACCAGACCGGCGAGCGCGAAAAACTCGAGGCATCGGGGTACTCGGCGACGGTGCTCTCCAGCGGGGTGTCGTCCTCGAAGGACCACCCTTCGGACGCTTCGGATGGCTCGTCGCCGCCTCCGCTGCCGAACCGATCGCTCTCGAGTTGAACGCGCTTCGAGCCGTCGCCCGATCCCTGGTCGGACTCGGCGCCGGCCCCCGGGGTTCCCGGAGTCGTTGCTTCGGACGCCGATGCATCGTCGGGCTGTCGAGAGGTCCCATCGGCCGGCCGCGCCGCTCGGCCCCCGGCGCGCTGGTCGCTCCCGGGTCTCGGCCCGGCGGACTGTTCGGTCCGTCGATCGGCACCCTGCCCCCCGCCGCCGACATTGTTTGCTACCTGAAAGACCGGGGCCAGTTCCCCCATGTTGCCGAGCGTCTTCCATGAGCGGCCACTCCGAGACACCTCCCAGCTCCGGTCGACCTTCCCATCCCGAATCCATCCGTGCAGCGTCTCGAACCCGTCGAAGTACAGCACATCACCGGACTCGGGGTCGCGGACCATCCAACGCTGTTGGTCTTCACGGCTGGGTCGCGCGTCTGCCCCAAGCCGAAAGATATGCTGGCATTCCCGGCATTTCAGCGTCGCCGACTCGGAGGTGATCCGGTCGTCATCGACCTCGTAGACCGTTTCACACTGTGGGCAACGAATATCCATAGTCGACTGTCGGGGCCCTGAATCGGTCCCGGCTCGTTCGATGAACTCGATGTATCGGACGTCTTCGAGACCGCGAATCGCTTGCCGTTCGCGAGGCAGGTGTGGCATTTAAGCACACGTTCGGATTCATCCGCAAGATCCCGCAACCGCCGACCCGGGGTCCCGATCCCGAAGCGACGAGACGATGCGCCTGCACTGGGTTCGACGAGACCGATGCCGCCTTCGACCGGCCGCCTCGTGCGACCGAATCGGTTGGAGATCTCTGGCCAGCCACGACACCCTCCTCGAATGGCCGCTCACCGCAGATGGACCGGTCGCAGAGTCGATGCGGTGGCTGATCGAACGCGACGGGATCATCGTCGGCGGGCTCGCCCTCGCCGCGGTCGCCGTCGACCCCTCCGAACCGCTGCACCCCTGGGAGGAGCTCGGCACTTCCCCGCCCAGCCCCGGGTCAGATCCGCCATCGCCCGGCCGCCTGGTGACCCGGCTCTTTGCGGGCCCGGCATCGGTCTGCGACCATCCGGACCAGACCATCCGCTGGGCCATCGACGCGCCGTTGAAGGCGTTGCTCCAGCAGGCGGGCGGCCGCCGTCTGGTGGCGCGGGTCCCCCTCGATTGGTTGCCCGAACCCGCCCCCTCAGGCGACCCGGGCGATGCGCCCAGCCGGGGCATCCGGTGGACGCCGTCGGCCTGGCTGCAGCAATTCACCTACCGGTCTCTCGACGCCCGCGCTCTCTCTATCTGGACCGATGCCGGGTTTCGTCTGGAGGGCTTCTACGGGTCCGAGCCGCCGGTGGCGCGTCTGGTCTGGGACAACACACGCGGATAACCCGGATAAAAACGACCCCTGCCGGCGAATCGTTCGTCGGCAGGGGTCGATGTGGGTCGGTCGCATGTCGGATCCGTCTGATCAGCCACCCAGGACCGACGAGATGACAGCGGCGTCGATTTTGGCCTGAAGCAGGTAGGTGATGACCAACGCGTAGATGACCAGCGACTCGATGAGAGCCAGACCCAGAATAAACGGGACGAAGACCTGGTCACGGGAGCCCGGGTTGCGGGCGATTCCTTCCATGGCGGCAGCCACGGCGTTTCCCTGACCCAGCGCGCCACCGAAGGCGGCGATGCCGATGCCGATGCCGGCGGCGATGGCGATCCAGGAATAGACCGACAGGCCAGCGGCGGCTCCGGCAGCCGCTTCAGGCTGCGCGAATGCCGAGGCGCTCCAGAGGCCGATGACGGCAAAGGTGCTCACGAAGGCGACAAGCTTCTTGCTAACTTTCATAAACTCAATCCTCCAAGTGGGTAAGCAGCACTCTCATGGTTTTAACACCGCATGCTGCGGGTTCGTTTATACGAACGATCAGACCATTGCAAGTGGGGCGAGCCACAGGGGCCGACCCCTCCGGACTCAATGTCCTTCTTCGACGGCGAGTCCGATGTAGACCGTCGACAAAAGCGCGAAGACCAGGGTCTGCACGACCGAGATAATCAACCCCAGAAAGAGGAAGGGAATCGGCAGCAGAATGGGCGCGCCCAGAAACGTTTCAGCGAGTTGACTGAAGGCGACCAGGACCGTGTGGTCTCCGCCCATGTTTCCCGTCAGACGTACCGACAGGCTGATGGGACGGAAGATGTGACCGATCGCCTCGATCGGAATCATCAGAAAGAAGAGCCACCAGACGGGCCCGACGAACTCCTTGAAGTAGGCGATCCCGTGGCGGAACACGCCGATGGCGTTGTAGCAAAGGAAGACCGACAGCCCCATCGCGATGGTCGTATTCAGATTCTGGGTCGGCGGGATGAACCCGGGCACCAACCCCAGAAGGTTCGAGATCAGAATGAACATCGACAGCCCGATGATCAGCGGGAAGTACCGCCGGGCGTTCTCCTCGCCCATGATCTGACCCATGGTGTCGAGGGCGAAGTCAAAGATCGCCTCGATCATGTTCCGTGCCGAGATACCTGGATCGGGCAAGATCGCATCCTGGCCCTCCCCGGAAAACGAGCCGCGGACCATCAGGGCGATCACACACACGATCAGGGCCGCGACGACGGTCATCAGCACGTGAGTGACCCCGACGTGCCCCGAGCCGGTCAGAATCGGGTCGCCAAAGACGGCATTCCATCCCTCGCCGTGGGTATCGACGCCCATCGCGTCGGCCAGGGCCTTCTCGACGGGGTGAAGTATCGTTTTATCAGCCATGAGTGAAATCTCGTTGTAAGGTTTCCCAGACCAGCGCCACCACAAAGATCGAATAGCCGATGGCCAGGCCCAGGGGGTCCGCCCCGAGAATCATCGCCCCCAGGGCGAGTCCCAGTAGCAACATCATTTTGACAACCAGCAGCACGACCCAGGGGGCCGCGTTGGCGGAGTCCTCTGCGCCGTCGTCCTCGTCGGGTTCAGCAGCGTCGAGGATTCGGCGGCCGAGCCAGCCGACGACCGCCAGGTTTCCGGCGGCCAACAGCGTGCCGACCCCGACCGAGACGCCGAAGTGGAGGCCGACCAGCACGGCGAGCATCGCCGCGAAAGGTCCGCCCAGGGCGAGGGTCCTGTAGACCGCCCGCCGCACTACCGACTCAATCGGTCGCGTCATCGGTCGACTCCCGCGAGGTGTCCAAAAACCGGCTCACCACGCGCCATATATGTAGTCCGACGGCCACGAGGGCCAGGACCAGCCCGAGGACCGTCGCCAATGGCTCGGTCCCGAACCGGGCGTCGAGTCGATTTCCCAGCCAGACGCCGGCCACGGTGAATCCGACAATCTCGAATCCGAGTCCGGCGACGATGGCAGCCTGCGCATACAGCGATGGCTTCGACTCGTCGGGCGTATCCGTATCGTCTGGCTCGGGTGTCATGCGCAACTCTTTTGTCGTGCAAGTACACCCGGGGACACTACCGCGTCGCGGCGGAGCTAACACACCGGATATGGGGCGTCAACGGCGTAGATCACTCCTGTTCCGGGCCCGAATTCTCGTCGGTTTCCGCGTCGATTTCGTCGTCCTCGGAGTCATCCGAGGACTCGGCGTCCTCGAGCTCTTCCTCGTGTTGTTCATCGACGCGCGCCATGGCCATAACCGACTCGTCTTCGCTCGGTTCCATGACCTTCACCCCCTGGGTATTCCGGCTGTAGACGGAGATGCCATCGACGGGCACGCGGATGAGTTGCCCCCGGTCGGTGATCAACATCACCTCGTCGCCGTTGCGGACCAACAGGACATCGACGACGGGACCGTTCTTGTCGGTGACATTGATCGTGATGAGCCCTTTGCCGCCGCGGCTCTGAGCCCGGTATTCACTCAGCTCGGTGCGTTTGCCGTAGCCGTTGTCGGTGATGATCAACGCCTTGAGCGTCGTCTCGTCGGTCCCCTCGGCGTGGCGGTCCTCGGTGGGGATGACCTCCATGCTGACGAGGTGGTCATCGTCGTCGAGCCGGATGCCTCGCACGCCCATGGCGGTTCGGCCGATGGCGCGGGCGTCGGTCTCGTGGAAGCGGATCGACTTGCCCTGTCGACTGGTCAAAAAGATCTCGTCGTCGCCGTCGGTCAACTCGACGTCGATCAGCTCGTCGCCGTCGCGCAGGTTGATGGCGATGATCCCGCCCGAATGGACATTCTCGTACTCGGTCAGCTCCGTCCGTTTGACCGTGCCGTTGCGCGTCGACATCACCAGGTATTTGTCGTCGACGAAGTCCTCGATCGGCAGGATCGACTCGATGGTCTCATCGCTGTCGATATTGACTTCGTTGACCACGGCCCGTCCCTTGGCAGCGGGACCGCCCTCGGGCAGCTCGTGGCAGCGCTTCATGTAGACGTCCCCCTTCGAGGAGAACATCAAGATGTCGGTGTGGGTCGACGCCACGAAGAGGTCTTTGACGAAGTCCTCGTCCTTCGTGTCCATACCGCGACGGCCCTTGCCGCCTCGGCGCTGGGAGCGATACGTCGAGATGGCGGTCCGCTTGATGTAGCCCTGGTGAGTCAGGGTGACGACCATGTCCTCTTCTTCGATGAGATCTTCGAGCGACAGCTCCGCCGTGTCGTACTGAATGCGGGTGCGCCGCTCATCGCCGTACTCCTCGGCGACCTCCTCGAGTTCCTCTTTGATGACCTCCATCAACTTCGACTCGTCGGAGAGGATGCTGCGCAGGTAGTCGATGCGCGCCTCGACCTCCTCGAGTTCGTCGATGATCTTCTGGCGCTCCAGGCCGGTCAGCTTCTGCAGCCGCATCTCCAGGATGGCGCGCGCCTGCTCCTCGCTGAATTCGTACTCCGCCATCAAGCGCTCACGGGCCTCGTTCGGCGAGTCACTGGCCCGAATCAGCTCGATGATGGCATCGAGGTGGTCCAGCGCCGTCTTGAGCCCGCGCAGGATGTGCGCCCGATCTTCGGCCTGCTCCAGCTCGTGGAGCGTCCGTCGGGTGGTGACATCACGGCGGAAGTCCAGGAAGTGATCCAGAATTTCTCGCAGCCCCATCGTCTTGGGCTGACCATGGACGATGGCCAGCAAGATCATCCCGAAGGACGACTGCAGTTGGGTCTGCTTGTAGAGGTTGTTCAGGACGATCTCGGGCATCACGTCGCGGCGCAACTCGATGACGATCCGCATGCCGTTGCGGTCCGACTCGTCGCGCAGGTCGGTGATCCCGTCGATCTTGTCGTCGCGGACCAGCTTGGCGATCTTCTCGATCAACCGGGCCTTGTTCACCTGATACGGCAACTCGGTGACGATCAACGACGACTTGTCGTTGGCCATCTCCTCGATGTCGACGGTGGCCCGCACGCGGATGACCCCGCGCCCGCTCTCGTAGGCCTCTCGGATGCCCTCGGCGCCGTAGATCTTGCCGCCGGTCGGAAAGTCCGGACCCGGCATGATCTCCATCAGGTCGTCGAGAGAGGCATCCGGGTTGTCGATCAGATGGATCGCCGCGCGCACCGACTCGTTGAGATTGTGCGGCGGAATATTTGTCGACATTCCGACCGCAATTCCCGACGACCCGTTGACCAGGAGGTTTGGGATCTTGGTCGGGAGGACCTCCGGCTCTTCGATCGTATCGTCGTAGTTGGGGCGCCAGTCGACGGTATCTTTGTCGATGTCGGCCAGAAAGTGCTCGGCGATCGGCGCCATGCGCACTTCGGTGTACCGCATCGCCGCGGCGGGGTCGCCGTCGACGGAGCCGAAGTTTCCCTGCCCGTCGGCCAGCGGCTGGCGCATATTGAAGTCCTGCGCCATGCGGACCAGCGCGTCGTAGACGGCCGAATCGCCGTGAGGGTGGTACTTACCGATGACCTCACCGACGACGCGGGCCGATTTGACGTGCGCCGAGTTCCAGGTGTTACCGAGCTCATTCTGGGCGTACAAAATCCGCCGATGCACCGGCTTGAGACCGTCGCGAACGTCGGGCAGGGCTCGCCCGACGATGACACTCATCGCGTAGTCCAGGTACGAGTGTCGGATCTCGTCTTCGATGTTGATCGGCTTTACGGTTGGCGAATCCGCCATAATATCTCTCTCCTGCGGGATCGTCCGAACTTGCTAGCCCCTGCTATCAAGGCGCTGTCGTGGACTCAAGCCTGATCGTATCCAGATCGAGCATCTGGCGTGATCTCCCCCGGAAACGGGGGGTCCGAGGCAGTACTACCGCGCGGGCGCTGCACTCGTCGCCCGATGATCTCGCGTGCCTATCTTCCAGTCAGGCCGGCGAGATACCGGCTGGCGTCGCCCCTCGATCCGCGGCGTCGTGCGAGTGGCCGGCGGGGTGAGCGGTCCCCCTTCGCGCGGGCGCGTTTGATAAGGTATGCTTTTTGCTTACATTGTTTGGTGCAGTCGGGGCCGATGCCTGGTTCCGGCACAGAGATCGGACCGTCGTCGAAATGTTGTGAAACTTTGGAGTGGCTGATGTTGTCTAACCAGTGACGGATGGATTGCGACGGTACCCACGACTTCAACGCAGGAGGTACCACCGATGAGCATGCTAGCGCTGAACGACTTCAATCGCTCCGACCTCGGCGAAGAAGGGTCCGAGAAAATGGCGGACTTCGAAGAATCGGCGATGGGTCATCTCAACGAACTGTACGCCAAGGGGCTGCAGTACACTAAAAACGAGAAGGATGCCGAGGACCTGGTCCAGGAGACGCTGGTCAAGGCCTACAGCAACTGGGATCGCTTCGAGAAGGGCACCAACTGTCGTGCGTGGCTCTTCACCATCCTTCGAAACACCTTTATCAATCGCTACCGCCGCAAAAAACGCGAGCGAGAGATCCTCAACTCCGACGACACGACCCCCGTGGAGCACAACTTCTTCAACAGGGAGTCGACCGACTACTACGAGAGCCCCGAACGCGAGACGATGGACAAGACCTTCAGCCAGGATCTGCGCCTCGCGCTGGCTGAATTGCCCGAGGAATTCCGGCGCGTCGTGATTCTCGCCGACCTCAACGACTTCTCGTACAAAGAAGTCGCCTACATTCTGGAGTGTCCGGTCGGCACGGTGATGAGCCGACTGTTTCGCGGACGCAAGCTGATGCGGCAGGAACTCGCCGATGAAGCCTACGATCGCGGCATCATCCGCGACGTCGAACCCTTCATGCACGATGAGACCAACCGGACCCGTCGATCCGTGCGGGAACGCAACGGCGACGACGAGGACGATGGCGATGCAAAACGGGCCGGCTGACCAGACTTCCCGCCCTACAGATTCCGAACGAATCGAAGAAAGAGCCGACGGCGACGTCGGCTCTTTCTTTTTGATGCAACGCCGTTGCGCCCGATAGTATCAGGGCGGTGCAAAAACCCCGCCGAGCTGCTACGCTCCGCGCCGACACGTTCCCCGACTTCGAGTGTGCCGCTGCACATGCCGTCCCCGTCATCGTCCGAATCTACCGAGGCTCCCCCCTGGTCCGACTGGGGGATCGCCCTAGGCATCAGCACCCTGGCACTGATTCTGCTGATGAATTCGATGGGGATCGGCTTTCCCCGCGACGAGAGCTTCTACTTTCACGCAGCTTCCGAATATCTCGGGTGGTTCCGGGACCTGTCGGACCACTGGCAAGCCGGGGAGCTGTGGCGCAGCTTCACCCGTGAGAACATCGACGAACACTGGTCGTACAACGCCGAACACCCGGTGTTGATGAAGACCCTCTTCGCCCTCTCCGACCAGTTGTTCCACCATACACTCGGATGGACCAAAAGCTCGGTGGCGATGCGCATCCCCGCGGTCCTGTGCGGGTCGGCGTTGGTTGGGTGTACCTACCTGTTCGCCCGCCAGACGTTCGGCCGACTGGCCGGCGTCGTCGCCGCAGGTGCGCTCTTGTTCCAGCCGCGCTACTTCTGGCACGCCCATCTGGCCTGTTTCGACGTGCCCATCGCATTTTTCTGGACGGCCGTCGTCTATGCGTACTGGCGCAGTCACGACAGTCGACGGTGGGCGCTGGCCTGCGGGGTGCTCTTCGGGCTGGCGCTCTTGACCAAACTCAACAGCTTCTTTTTACCGCTTGTCCTGGGGGCTCACTGGCTGTTGACGCACTGGCGGCACCTGAGGCTCCGGCGCGACGAGCGCGGATGGTCGATCGAGGGACCCGGGATCCCCTGGGCGTTTGTCTCGATGCTCGTGGTCGGCCCCTTGATGTTCTACGCCCTGACGCCGCGCTACTGGTTCGACACCTGGGAGCGGGTACGCTGGTACCTGAACTTCCATCTGGGCCACGTTCAGTACTTCGTCCAGTACTTCGGCGAAAACGTCCTGCATCCGCCGTTGCCGGTCAGTTACCCGTGGGTGATGACCCTTGTGACGGTCCCCTTGAGCATCCTGATCGCCGCCGGCTTCGGGATCACTGCCGGCCTTCTGAAGTGGGATCCGCTGCCCTGGGCTCGACGATGGCGCCGGGCCCTGAGCCGCGGCCGACTTCCGACCGATCCCGCCAGCGACCCGCGCGCCACCGGACTCTTGCTGGCGATCAACGCTCTGTTTCCCATCGCGCTGATTTCCCTGCCGAATACGCCGGTCTTCGGCGGGACCAAACACTGGATGCCCGCCATGCCGTTTTTGGCGATCTTCGCGGGGGCCGGGGTCGCCCTCGCCTGGACACTGGCGCGTCGTCGAATCGAGGCCCTGTCGTCAAACCCTCGGCGATCGGTCGCATCGACAGTGACCGCCGTCATTCTGGCATCGGCGGTCCTCGGGCCGGCGGCGGCGGCCACCCAGTCGATCCATCCGTATGGCACCAGCTACTACAACACCGCGATCGGCGGGATCCGAGGGGCGGCCGACAGGCAGATGTTCCGACAGTTCTGGGGCTACGTCGCCCGCCAGGGCCTCCCCTGGTTGAACCGGCAGGCGCCCGACAGAAGCCGCGTCTGGATTCACAACACCACCGGCTCCGCCTGGCGAACCTACCAGGACGAAGGGCTGGCGCGCCGAGATCTGCGTTCTTTCCACAGCATCCGGGCCGCGGATTACTCGATGTTCTATCAGCAGAAGGCCTTCTCCCATCAGAAGGCCGACATCTGGCGACACTATGGAACCAAGGCCCCAGCCCACGTCGTCAGCCACCGCGGCGTCGCACTTCTAAGCATCTATCGCAACGACTCGACCGCCGGCAAAAACGGCTCCTCTCGTCGACCATGACCGACGCCGCCCCGATCGTTTTGACAAAAGGGGGGTCCGTCCCTACTCTCCACCGTACAAAAGACGCCATGATCAGTCGTCCACTTTTTCAGGATCGATGAGCCAACAATTGTCGAAGATTCGTATCGGGGCAGCCGAGGTACAAACCGTGCTGCCGAAACGCAGTTTCACTCCGGGCGAGGAGATCGAAGCCCGCGTCGAGGTCACCGGCGGCGACGCCGATCAGCATCTCGACGAGCTCTTCTTCGCCGTGCTGACCCGGTTCAAGTACGATGAAGGGTGGCGCATCGGGGTCATCGATGAGTTCGGCGTGCTCGAACCCCGCACGATCCACCCCGACACGGACGAAACTCACGAGATCACCTTCCAGTTCCCCTTCAACACCCCGCTGACCAAGGGGGGCGACAAGGTATGGCTGCAGGCGGGCGTCAGCCCCGATTGGACCGTCGACGAGTCCAACGAGCCGCTCGAGATCAAGCCCGAAGCACGCCAGAAACGGCTCTTCGAGGCCGTCGAAGAGCTCGGTCTCGTCTTCCAGAAATCTCAGTGCACCAAGGCGCCTCACTACATGTCGAGTGCGCTGGTCCAGGAGCTGAACTACCGCCCGCGATCGGGCCCGTATCGCCAGAAGCTCGATGAAGTCGACGTGATGTGCGACGGCCACGAAGACGAGATGGACGTGTATCTCGAGATCGAGAGCGCGCCCAACAGCGTCGGCGGCATGCACGGCTACGACGACATGTACGACGATGTCGTCGACCTCGGCGAAAGCTGGGAGCGATTTTCCTTCCAGGATGAATCGACCGAAGAACTCGTCGAGATGGTCCGGGAACTCCTCGACAAGAACGCCTGAGAGGCCGATGCGTCAGCGAGCCGACCAGATCGTCGAGCTTGTCGCCTCGGAGCCGATCGACATCGAGGCGCTCGATTCGGCCCTCGACGACAGCTCGCATCGCCGTCGAGTCTCGGCGATCCGGGATTGGTCCGGTGATGTGCAGGCCCGGCTGTTTGAACGATGCCGGGGCCGTTCGACCCGCCTGACGGATCTCGTGCCTGCCGAGACCCCACCGCTGACCGAGGTCATCCACGAAGGCCGCAATTCCCTGCCGGCCTTCAATCATTTTCAAAAACGCTTCTGTGCGCCCTCCGAGGCGCACAGCTCCGGCGACACCCGCGAGCGACTCTGGGGCTACAACGAACAGTCGATGCGCCCGCTCACCGGTCCCGGCTACTTCGTCGCCCACGAGGATTCGGAGGCCGGCGAAGTCTGCATCGACTACCGGGCCGTTCCGCCCGAGGCCCCTGCAACCTGGCCCGACGTCGTCCCCGCAGACAATCGGCTCGGACGCTTCGTCTACGGCGGAACCGTCGATCGTCTGAGACGAGTCTCCGAACACGTGACCATCGGCCGAGCGTTCAAGGACGACGACGAACCGATGGACAACTGGTTCGTGCTGGTCCGCACGCCCTGACGATCCCTCACCGACGGAATGCAGGCCCCACGCCCGTCTGTTGTCTGCCGGGTCATCGACTTCTTCTACGCCCGCATTCGAGAATACCGTGTCCGACTCCTTCGACCCCCAACAGGCCCTGGAGACGATCCCGCACGAGCCGGGCTGCTACCTGATGAAGGACAAACGCGGCCGGGTCATCTACATCGGCAAGGCCAAGGATCTGCACGACCGGGTCCAGAACTACTTTCAGCACTCCGGCGACCGACGGCCCTTCGTCGCCCGCCTGCCGCAGGTTCTCGGTGAGATCGACACGATCATCACCGCGAACGAAAAAGAGGCGCTGATCCTCGAGAACACGCTCATCAAGGATCACCAGCCCCGTTTCAACGTCCGACTCAAGGACGACAAGAACTTCTTGTCCATCCGGATCGACACCGACGCGGAGTGGCCGCGTGCGGAGGTCGTACGCCAGCAAGAAGACGACGGAGCGACCTACTACGGCCCCTACAGTTCGGCCGGTGCGATCCGTCGGACACTCAACGTCATCAACAAACATTTTCAACTGCGGACCTGTCCGGACACGGTGCTCAACAACCGGTCCCGGCCCTGTCTGCAGCATCAGATCGGCCGCTGTCCCGCCCCCTGCGTTCTCGATGTCGACCGCGAGGAGTATATGTCTCACCTGGAGGGGGCGATGATGTTTCTGGAGGGCCGCGGCGACGAGCTCACCGAGACGATTCGCCAGAAGATGAAGGAGGCGAGCGATGACCTCGAGTTCGAACTGGCGGCGCGGTACCGAGACCAGCTCGAGGCGATCGAGAAGGTTCTGGAACGACAACTGGCGGTCAACTCCACCGATGTCGATCAGGATGCGTTCGGCTACCACCGCGAAGGCGACCGGGTCACCCTGCAGGTCGTGTTTCTGCGCGACGGACGCATGGAGGGCGCCCGGGCCTTCAGCTACTCCGACCAAGAGTTCCCCGACGAAGAAGTTCTGTCGAGCTTTCTGAACGTCTACTACTCGTCGGGCAACCACATCCCACGCGAGGTCCTGCTGCCGATCGAGCTGCCCGACACCCAGATCGAAGCCTTCGAGGAGCTTCTGACCGAGATGGCGGACCGACGCGTCTACGTGAAATACCCGAAACGCGGAAAAAAGAAGGCTCTCGTGCAGACGGCGACCAAAAATGCCCAACACTCCTTCGAGGCCGAGCACAGCAAAGAGGAGCGTCAGCGTGACCTCCTCCAGAAGCTTCAGTCCGGCCTGACACTGCGCAACCTCCCGGAGCGCATCGAGTGCTACGACATCTCGAATTTGCAGGGGCGCCAGATCGTCGGCTCCAAGGTCTTGTTCGTCGACGGCGAGGCCGAGAAGTCGGGGTATCGACACTACAAGATGCGGGAGGTCGACGCTCAGGACGACTTTGCCAGCATGCGCGAGATGTTGATGCGTCGGTTCCGCAAGGTGGCCGAAGGCGAGGAGGACGCCCCGGATCTGGTCGTCATCGACGGTGGCAAAGGTCAGCTCGCGCAGGCGCAGACGGCCCTCGAAGATCTCGGGCTCCATGGCATCGACCTCATCGCCATGGCAAAGGCGCGCAACGACGAGGTCGGCTTCGACGACCCCGAGGTCACCAGCTCCCCCGAGCGGGTCTTCAAACCGAATCGAAAGAACCCGATCATCCTGGACCAGAACAGTGCCGAGATGTACCTGCTCGAACGGCTTCGCGACGAGGCGCACCGCTTTGCCATCAACTTTCATCGCAAGCGCCGTCGCAAAGAGACCCTCTCGTCGAGCCTCGACGACATCGAGGGGGTCGGCCCCAAAACCAAACGAGATCTGCTCAAACATTTCGGGTCTCTCGACGCCATCAAAGATGCCAGCATCGACACCCTCGAGCAGGTCGATGGCGTCGGACCCTCGACCGCCGAGACGATCCATCGCTTCTTCAACGGTCCCGTGGCCGCGAGTTCGGCTTGAACCGGGGTCACACGGAATGATACTCGACACTCCGTTCAACGGACTCCGTCCCCCCTCTCAACCCCCAGAGACTATGAAGATGATCGCCCGATGTTCCGGCGTTGCCCTCGCTGCTATCGTCGGATTGGCCGCCTGCGCATCCTCCCCGGAAGTCCCGGACAACTCCGGTGACTCGCCGAAGAACTATCAGTCGACCCAGTCGGACGATTCGTCAACTGAGTCGACGTCCGAATCGACGTCGAAGCCGAGCACCATGTCGAGCGAATCGGTCGAGTCGGGGCCGACCTCGCGCACATCGAAACAGAGTGGGTCCAAGAGCTCGTCTGGTCTCCCGGAGGCGACCGGTCCAGTTGCCCACGTCAATGGCAAAGAGATTCCTGCCGAGGACTTCAACGACGAGGTCGAACGGGTAGCGCAGTCCGACAAATTTCCCCCGCGACTTCTGAATCGCCTGACCGAACGGCTCGTCGACCGGCTCATCGACAAAAAACTCATGGAGATGAAGCTCGACGCTTCGGACGTGGAGGTCACGGAAGACGAGATCGACGCGGAACTCGACTCGGTGAAGGCCGAAATCGAGAATCTGGCCCGAGCTCAAGGAAAGAAGGACGCGACGCTCGAGACGTTGACCAAACAATACGGCATCACCGAACAGGAGCTGCGCGACTCGCTGCGCCAGTCGATCGCGCTAGAGAAATACCTGGTCAAAAACCACGACGTCACACTACCCACCGACGAGGACGTCAGGTCCTTCTACGAGAATAACGCCGAGAAATTCACCCGACCCGAGCAGGTCCACGCCCATCACATCCTGGTTCGCGTCAAGAAGGGCGCCGGCGAGAAGGCGTGGGACAAGGCCAAAAAGAAGATCGCGAAGGTCCGCCAGAGAATCACCGCCGGCGAGGTCACCTTCGCCAAAGCCGCTCAATCGACCTCCGAGGGCCCCTCCGCCGAACGTGGCGGAGACATGGGCTTTATCTCGAGGGATCGTCTCGACAAGGACTTCTCCGAAGCGGCATTCTCCCTGGAGACCGACACCCTCTCCGAGCCGGTCAAGACACAATTTGGCTGGCACCTGATCAAGATCACCGACCGCAAATCTTCCAAGCAGGTCCCCTTCGAAGAGGTTCGGGGCCGACTCCGCAAGAAGCTTGAGGAGCGCGAGGTCAAGAAGGGCCTCGAGAAGATGATGGCCGACCTTCGCGACCAGGCGAAGATCGAGAAGCACATGGACAATATTGAGTGAGTCTGTTCGTCGACCGTTGTTTGACCTTTTAATTCGATACAGGAGACATCATGACTGATCCCGTACGCGTTGCTGTCACAGGAGCCGCCGGCTCGATCGGCTATTCACTTCTCTTTCGGATCGCCTCCGGCGAGATGCTCGGGCCCGACCAGCCCCTGGAGTTGAACCTGTTGGAGATCCCCCCGCAGATGGACGCCCTGGAGGGGGTCGCCATGGAACTCGACGACTGCGCCTTTCCGCTGGTCCAAGAGATGAATCTCAGCGACGATCCCGCCGAGGGATTTGAAGGCGCCAACATCTGCATGCTGGTGGGCGGAAAGCCCCGTGGCGCCGGGATGGAGCGCAAGGACCTGGTCGAGGCCAACGGCCCGATTTTCAAGGCCCAGGGTGAGGCCATCAACGACAACGCCGCCGACGATGTGCGCGTGATGACCGTGGCCAACCCGTGCAACACCAACGCGTTGATCACGATGAACAACGCGCCGGACGTCCCCAATGAGCGCTTCACGGCGATGACCCGGCTCGACCTGAACCGCTCGAAGTATCAGCTCGCCAACAAGGCGGGCGTCAATCCCGGTGATGTCAGCAACATCGCCATCTTCGGGAACCACTCGAGTACGATGTACCCGGACTTCTTCGACGCCCGGATCGACGGCGAGCCGGTCCCCGAGGTCATCACCGATCACGACTGGCTCAAGAACGACTTCATCCCGACCATCCAGGGACGGGGCTCGGCGATCATCGACGCCCGTGGCGCCTCTTCGGCCGCCTCGGCCGCCAACGCCGCGCTGGAACACGTGCGGGAGTGGTACACCGAGACGCCGGAGGACGACTGGGTGTCGATGGCGGTTCCGTCGGACGGGTCCTACGGCATCGATGAAGATCTTATCTTCTCGTTCCCCGTACGCTGTGACGGCAACGGCAACTACGAGATCGTCGACGACCTGGATCTGAACGACTTCTCGAAAGAGAAGTTGAAGGCCACCGAACAGGAGCTCCAGGAGGAGCGCTCGGTCGTCAGCGACCTGATGTAGAGTCGGTGCGGCGCTCGGCGCCGCAACAGCTCGACACGCTGGCCCCTCCTCGAATGAGGAGGGGCTTTTTTATGTCAGATCGATTTTGCTCAACCGGCCAATCAGCGATGCACAGGTGCTACGCAGTCGCTCCAGGCCCTCGGGGTCGATCTCGAAGGTCTCCTCGTTCATATAGAGGTCTCGATTGACCTCGATCTGGATGGCATGGACATCCTCGTCGGGCTCGCCGTAGTGGCGGGTGATCCAGCCACCCTGGTAGGGGTCGTTGGGTGTGACCGTATAATTGGCCTCGCGGTAGTGCTGTTCGACCGACCAGCGGATCATCCGTGAACAGGAAGTACCCTCCAGGTCGCCGGGAACGATATCGGCGCGTCGACGTCCCGTATCGGAGTGTTTCTGACGACCTCTGGAGGGCATCGAATGACCGTCGACCAGGATGCAGTAGCCGTACTGGTCGTGGACCCGGTCGATCGCCTGGCGGAGTGCGCGATGATACGGGTGGTAGAAGGTGTCGAGACGACGCTCGAAGGCCTCCGATGTAAGCGGTCCATCCATGACCGGCGTCCCCGCAGTGGTGGTCCGCCAGACGACGCCGCGGTCTTGATAGTACCCGGGGGCGTCGATGCGCTCGCCGCCTTCGACAGCCTCCGGCGAGACGTCATCCGGGGCCCTGTTCAGATCCACCACGTAGCGAGAGACCCTGGAGACCAGCATCGTGGCGCCGAGGTCGGGCGCATCCTGCCAGAACTTGTCGACGTAGAGGTCGAGGTCGCGTTTCAGTGCGCGATCTCCAATCGCCATTTCGTCATGCGCCCGATCCGGGATCCATTCGCCGGCGTGGGGCACGTCGACGACGATGGGAGTCGTCTGTTCGTCGGGACGACGGACTTCGAAGTACTCCTCGGGCATTCGACATCCTTTTCGGATTTTCGTTCGACACCGATTCAGTCAACGCAGAACGGCCACACCCATAGCATACCGCAGCCCGAGGTCGCCACAAGACGTCTGGCGCCGACTCACTGAATCGTGTGGCTCACCTTGGCCACTTGCCCGAACACAAAGTCGACATCTTCGCAGATCATGTCTGCAATGCCGAAGTCACCGTCGGTCTCGTCTGCCCAACAAAAGCGGGCCGTGAGTGCCTCACCGGGGGAGGGTTCGACCCGTTGGACACACTGGGTCCCATTGCGTTCCGCCTCGGCCCAACCGACGCCATTCCATTCGTAGGAACGTGACTGTCCAGGGTCGATCGTCTTCAACTGGCCACCTTCGCAGGCCTTGCCACAGGCAAGACATTGGCCGCTGTCGTTGACGCTACTGCACTGGCACTCCGCACACGAACTCCAGACCTTCATCCGTTGTTGACCGCGAACGGAAATCCATTCGCGCTGGTCACTGCCGCAGTCGGAGGGGGTCAGCACACGAATCGCCTGACCTGTTTGATTCTCGAGCTCGAAGGTCGGCGGACCCTCGTCGGCCTCATCATCCTGGACGGTGTGGCCTGCCTCGGTCGTGCCGTAGTCGAAGCTGACCTCTTCACACGTCGGGTCGTCGACCGTTCCGGCTTCGTCGGGACCGCCCGACTCGGTGTACGAATCACCCCAGCAGACCTTCACCTGAAGCTGCTCACCGCGCTCGGGCACGCTGCGACGTTCGCAGTTGCGCCCTTCGACCTGGTCGTCGGTCCAGCGATACCCATCCCACGCCCATTCGACTCGCGTGCCGGGCTCGACGGCCTGTACTTGATCGATGGCGCACGCCTCCGGACAGGCCCGACAGCCCTCGCCGCTCTCGATCCGCTCACAGTTGCAGATCGAGCAGTAGTCGATGGCCCGTCCGCTGGATTGCCAGTCGGTCCAAGCGGGCGGGTTGGCGCGACAATTGGCCGCCTCCTGGACGTAGAGCGTCCGGTTCGTGTCGTTCTTCAGCCAGACGGTGGTCTCGACGGGCTCGGGAGGTGTGTTCGTGTCGGGGTCGGTATCGCGGCCCATGTCCTGTGCAGTGTCGGACCGTGTATCCTGACTGGCGTCCCGATCAGCATCGGGCACACCGCCGTCGAACTTCCAGCCGTCGCCGGGGGCCTCTCCCTGCGAACAGGCCGACAGTGCGAGAAAGAGAAGGCCAATCGTGAGGGTGGTTTTCGGTTTCATGGTGCTCGTTCATTTAATTGAGTAACGAACGGTCCGATCGCTTCCGTAGGTGAAATCGATGTCGGTGCAGATCATCGCCTCGGGCTCGACGACGCCGACGGTCTGTTCGGTCCAGCAAAACCTGGCGGCGAGCCCTTGCCCGACCTCCGGCTCCACCCGACTGATGCACTGAGCGCCATTGCGCTGCGAACTCTCCCAGCCGACTCCTTCCCAGGCGTAGCTGCGTGTCTCCCCGGCTCGGAGGAGCTTCCAGTCTCCGCCCTCGCACGCCTTGCCACACACGATGCATTGGCCCGCATCATTGATGCTCTCACACCGGCACTGATTGCATGAGCTCCAGACTTCAGCCCGGCGCAACTCGGCTCTGTGCGGGCTCAGATCCAGGGAAATCCACTCACGCTCGTCGATCTGACAGTCGAGCGGAGTCATCAGGCGAACCGCTTTGTCGGTCCGATTGGTGAGCTCGAAGGTCGGCGGCCCCGTCTCTTCGGCCTCGACGGTGTGACCGGCGTCGGTCGTGCCATACCCAAAGCTCACTTCGCTGCAGGTCGGATCCTGGACCGAACCTCCCTGACCCGGGGACCCCTGACGCGATTCACCCCAGCAGACGTCGACACGGATTTGGTCGCCGATATCGGGGATCTCTCGGCGCTCACAGTTCTGGGAATCGATCCGATCATCGACCCATCGATACCCGCTCCAGGCCCACTCGACCCGGGTGCCGGGCTCGACCGGCTGCACCGTCGGGATCGGACACGCCTCGGGGCAGGCGCGACAGCGTCGGTCCCCATCCAGGCGATTGCAGTTGCAAATGGCGCAGCGGTCGACCGGGCGGCCGTCGGACGTCCAGTCGACCCATGCGGGAGGACTGACACGGCAGCCTTCGACGGTCTGGACGTAGAGTGTGCTGTCGGTGTCGTTCTTCAGCCAAATCGTCGTCTCGACGGGCTCCGGCGGCGGACCGACATCTTGGCCGTCGTCTCGGTCGGCGTCGGATGCGCCGCCGTCGAGTCTCCAGTCATCGCCCGGACCCTCGCCCTGCGAACACCCGGCCAAGACCAGCAACAAAAAGCAGAAGGCAACAATCGGTTTCGGGTTCATGGAGCTGCCGGAGCAGAGGGTCGAATCGTGAACGACTTCGCCTGCACCAGACTACTTCTGCAACTCCCGTACCAGCACGATCTTCCGGGGCATACGACCGAGACGTGCTTGAAATTCTGAGACTCTAGCCGTCGACGACCGGGATTTCTGTCGTGTGAGTCACACCCTCGAGTCCGTTGCCCTGGGGAAATTCGACGACGATCTGGCAGGTCCCCTCGGACTTGCCGCGGACGACCCATTCGCTCTCGTCGGGGGCTCCGGGGGCCAGGTAGACCTCACAGCGAGGCGACGTCGATGTAGAGACCTTCAGTTCCACGTCGGAATCGGACCACTGGCAGATCGGATTACCCCCGGCCAAGGGTTGAATCAGCAGGGAGCCCGTATCGCCGATGGTCAGACCCGCGCCGCCCAGATTCGAAAAGTCCGTCTCGACGTCCGCGATGGCCTGCGGGCGTACCAGATTGATCGCCAGGGTGTTCCCCTCGGCGTCCGGCGTGACATCAATCTTTCCCTCTTCGTTGGCAAACTCGACCTGGAAGATTCCGAAAATTGGCTCCAGCTCATCTTCCAGAATGTTCAACCGGCTCGAGGGATCGAAGGAAAGCGGCAGTATATCGCCGTACATAATCTCACCGCGTGAATCGAGCATTCGGTATTCGAGGGTCGCGCTGCTGTCGGAGAAATACGCGGCCTCACTGGCGTCGGTGCACGTATGGCCGGAGCGGACGCGGTCGAGCGCGGAGGCGCGCACCTTGAAGGACCCTTCGTTGCCGTCGATCTCGAAGTTGATGGTGGCGACGCCTGGCGAACGGGCCTCGACGGTCAACTCACAGCCACTCTTTTCGGTCACTCGCACGACATCGGGATCTCCGGAGGTCGCCGAGTCGATCTGCTCGCAGCGGATTCGACGCCGATCCGGGAACTGACCGCGCTGTTCTTCGACCTGCACGGTCCACTTCTGGCCGACGGCAAGTGGACGATCCGAGCCGATCCCCGGCGCGTTCGTGATGAACTCCTTCTGGAGGTTGCAGCCCCCGGCCATCGAGAGAATCAGAACTGCCAGGGCCGCCCCGATCCAGTGCCGTGCGTTCGAGCCGTGTCGAATATCCATACGTCGTCCTCCCGTGGGTCAGACTTCAATGTCCGGTTCATCCTGAAAGGTCACTCGGCGCCAGAGTCGGCGAAGGACGCTTCGCCGCGTGCCGACGAGCGTCTCGAGCAACAGAGCCAGTGTGACAGCAAACAACAGTCCGGGCCAGAGATTCAGCCGCTCAACGGCTCCCGCTCGCTGGTTTGATGTGCCATCACCGGCCTCTTCTGCATCGTCGTTTCCGTCGATCCAGGGTGTCAATGCTCCCTCGGACAACGGGGTCAAATTCGACTCCTGCAGCGGTACGTTCACTGAGAACGCGAGTCCATCCAGGCGATTCGACGCGGTTTCGGAGGCTTCGCTCGAACCCTCCCCGGACCAGACGGTGTAGGCACCGGCCACCGGAGGTTTCAATGTAACCATCCCTTCTTCGGGCTCCAATACAAAGCGCAGGGACTCGGGTCCGGTCACGACCACGCGCCGATCCGCCAGGCCCGTAACGTCGAGTTTAACCACATCGCCGACCGCGTAACGCTCCTCGCCTTCGGAGGTCGCACGCCGGGCCAGGTAGAGCATCGAACGGCGCATCATCGGCAAAAAGGCAGTGCGAAGCGGCAGATCCGTCCAACCGCGATCGATGGTCGTCGTCAACAGGAAGACCCGCCCCTTTTGGACCCGTCGCTCGAGCAGGGCCGGGGCCCCGTCGCGGTAGCTCAACAGAACCGTCGATTCCTCCGGCGTCGTCGGCTCCAGGAGCATGTATTTGTAGACCCGTGCCGACTGCAGGGCTTGACCACCGGGCATGTCGAAGATGCGAAACACGGGGTGGGTGCGCTCGGAGGCGCCAATGCGCGTGATCTTGACGGGAGCATCGGGGTCATCTCTCTGAGCCAGCCGTTTGATGCGCCGCAGGGGTTTGGGCAACAGCGGCCCCAGGCGCTCGTTGTAGGCGTCGGCTTCGACCTGGTCACCCATGGCGACAAACAGCCCTCCTCCATCGCGCACGAACTGGCGAAGCTGCTCGGATGCCGCCTCGTCCAGGCGGGCGACGTTTGCCATCAGAATGACGTCGAAGTTCTCGAGCGTTTTGTCGGCCAACCCATCGGGGGTGACGACGGTGGGCACCAGGCTCGATTCGCTCGTCTGGCCCGGATTGAGCGCTCGAACGGTAAAATAGAGCTCGTCGCGGTAGGCCACGCTGGACGGAGCCCCGTTGACCAACAGAACCTCGACATTCTTTTTCATTCGGAACGTGAAGTGACGCCGGTTGTCCAGATCCAGTCGGTCGTCGAGCGCGTCGGGATTCCCGATCTCGACGACTCCTCGTCGCAGGCCGGCCCCCTTGACGGTATGATTTACCGAGACGGCCCGGGTGGCGCCGGCCTCGAGTTCGTCGACGAGCCGGCTGGCTACCACTTTGCCTTCGACGCGAAGGTCGACCTCGATGTCTTCGACCGGCCGATCCGAGAAATTCTCGATCTCGGCTCGAACCACCCAGCGCCCCTCGCGGGCCGGACCCTGCTGGCTGTAGCTGACCCCGGTGACGGCGAGATTGGGCCGGGTATCGTTCCCCTCTCGCACCGAGATCTGTCGGACCGGATAGTCGACCGCCGAGACGCCGGAGGCCGAGGTCGGAAAGCCGCCGGCCGTGAAGTCGCTGATTACGACGATCCGGCGATTGGGAAGCTCCGACGTCGATAGGATGTCACCGGCTCTGAGGATCGCATTGGGCAACGACCCTGCGGTCTGTCTGGCCTCCAGCGACGACGCTGCCCGCTTGAGTTTGCCCTTCTCGTTGGTCAACCGGCCGACCGGGCCGTCGGTTCGGGCCGTGGTGATCAGGGCCGCCTCATCCCAGGGTTTCAACGCCTCGAGTTCCCGGCCGAGTCGGTCGGTCGCCGCCGACCACCAGTCGCCGTGGTGCATCGACAACGAATCATCGACGACAAACACCACCGACGACGGGAGCCGATCCGAACTGCCCGCGGAGGCGTCGCTGAGCAGATACGGTTTGGCGAGTGCGAACACCAGAAGCGCCACCGCCAGGATGCGAAGTGCCATCAGGATCCACTGGCGCACCTTCAGGCTGCGGGCCTCTTTGCGGTCCGACTCGCGCAACAACTTCAGGGCCGGAAAGGGCTGGTGGACCGCCTTCCGGCGGTTGATCAGATGGATGATCAGGGGCACTGCGGCCGCCAGCAGCCCCGCCAGATAGAGTGGTTCCAGAAAACTCACTGCCGCCCCCTCAAAAAGCCCAGGCAAACTTCTTCGATCGGCTGCGTGGTCGCGAATCGGTGGTAGCCGATCTGACCCTCACGACACCGGGTCTCGACGAGCTCCATGTGCTCTCGGATCCGCTCGATGTAGTTGGCACGCAGGTCATCGGGATCGGCCAGCAAGTCGCCTTCGCCCTCGAGGCCCTCAAAGATACGAAGCCCTTCGTACGGAAGGGTCAATTCCGCCGGGTCCACCACATGAAAGGCGGCGACATCGCGGCTCTGTTCGGTGAGGACACGCAGCAGATTGAGTTCCGGTTCGGTGACATCCAGGAAATCGCTGAACACGAGAACCATGCTGCGCGACGGGGCTCGCTCGGCGATCGTACGCAGGGCATCGCCGAGGTCGGTCGTGCCCCCGGTCGGGAGCCGATCCAGCATAAAGAAGAGATCTTCGAGGTGAGTCTTTTTCGAGCTCGCTGGAAGGTAGTTTCGCTCGCCGCCCCCGAAGCTGAGGCCGCCGACCGCGTCCCCCTGTCTGAGAAACAGGTAGGCCAACGTGGAGGCCAGAAAGGAGACGTACCGAAGCTTGGTCAACTCGGCATCTTCGCTCTGGAAGTCCATCGAGCCCGACCCGTCGACGACCAGGTAGGCCCGGAGGTTCGTCTCGTCTTCGTATTGTTTGACGTAGTATTTGTCGGTCTTGGCGTAGACCTTCCAGTCGACGTGACGCAGCTCATCGCCCGGGGTGTATTCGGTATACTCGGCAAACTCCACTGAACCCCCATGGTGGGGGGATCGATGGAGGCCGGCGAGCACCCCGTCGACAAGGCGCCTCGCCCGGACCTGCATGTTCCCCAGCTCCTCCAGGATGCCCGGGTCGAGATATCCGTCTTCCGAATCAGCCATGCTTCCTCTGGTCGAATCCCGTCGAGGCGATCAGCGCGGCCGCACTCACGAGACCTCCAGCAGCCGCTCGATGATATCTTCGCTGGTGACATCCTGCGCTTCGGCCTGGAAGTTCGTCAGCATTCGATGGCGCAGCGTCACTGGCGCGAGCGCCCGCACGTCGGCCTCCGAGACGGTCATCCGCCCATCCAGCAGGGCACGAGCCTTGCCGCCGAGGATCAGATACTGGCTGGCGCGTGGACCGGCGCCCCAACTGAGATACTCCTTGACGAAGTCCGGAGACTCCGGCTTGTCCGGCCTGGTCTGTCGGACCAGATCGACGGCGTAGCGGACCACGTCCTCGCTGACCGGCACTTTCCGGACCAGCCGCTGCAGCGACAGGACATCTTCGGCATCCAAGACCGCGTCGAGATCGGCGGCGTACGAGCCGGTGGTCTTCTGGACGATCAGTACTTCGTCGTCGGCCTCGGGGTAATCGACCTTCAGGTGAAACATGAACCGGTCGAGCTGGGCCTCCGGCAGCGGATAGGTCCCCTCCTGCTCGATCGGGTTCTGGGTCGCAAAGACCAGAAACGGCAGGTCGAGCTCATAGGTCGTGCCACCGGCCGAGACTTCGTACTCTTGCATCGCCTGAAGCAGGGCCGCCTGCGTCTTGGGAGGCGTCCGGTTGATCTCGTCGGCCAACAAGAGATTCGAAAAGACCGGGCCCTTGATGAACTTGAAGACACGCTCGCCGGTGGCGGGATCCTCCTCGAGGATATCGGTCCCGGTGATATCGGCGGGCATCAGATCGGGCGTGAATTGGATGCGATTGAAATCCAGATTCAGCACCTCGGCCAGCGTCTGAATCAGTGACGTCTTTGCCAGCCCCGGCACGCCCATCAGCAGGGAGTGTCCCCGCGCCAGAAGCGCGATCAGCAGATGTTCGATCAGATCATGTTGACCGTAGATCCGCTTTCGGATCTGTTCGACGATCGCATCTCTGGCGCGGCCGACCTCTTCGATACTGTCGAGCGCCGAGCCCTCGAGCAACTCTTGGGCTCGAGCTTCGGCGGGCCGGGCCTTCTCGGCGGCCATCTCGTTCGGTTCGGTGGTCATGGGACCTCAGTTCGACGTCTGATGTGTGAAGTTACTGGACAAGCGACGCAAATCGGCGTTCTCGTTCGGCGGCCTCGGTATCTCCGAGGCTCTCGTAGGCCTGGGCGAGCAACTCGTGGACTTCGGGATCGAACGGATTGATCCGGGCCGCCTCCAGGACTGCGTCCCGTGCTTCGGCCGGCTGATCCATCGCCAGGTGAGCCTTTCCCAGCTCGATCCAGATTGGATAATACGACGGATACAGGTTCTTGACGTCCGACAGCGACTCCATCGCCTCGCGTGGGTGATCCGTCTTATTGAGCGCAAACGCAAGCCGTGAACTCAGACGGGGATTCGGGGATTCGGACAGCCGAGCGGCCTTGCGATACTGGACGAGCGCCCCCTGGTAGCGGTTTCGCGCGTGCAACATCTCTCCCAGACGCATGTGATCCTGGGCCTTCGGCTGGTCCAATTCCTCGAGGTCGGTCGTCTCGCTGCCCGAGGTCTCGTCCTTGAACACCAACCGTCGGCTCCATGTCGTGTCACCGGAGATGTCGAACGGAACCTCGCGTTGTCTCAGATACGCCATCCAGTTCGACTCGAACTCCGAGAAGCTGGTCCCCACCACCGACGCGAAGGCGGCCTTGGCATCGCCCTCCGTGCCGACCGCCTCGAGCAGCCGGCGGAATGCCCCCTCGCCGACATTGTTGTGGAGGTACTCCATGACAGTATAGACCTCCGCGAAGGCGACGGCCGCATCCTCCTGGCTGGGGAGTTTGGCCATCGACGGATGCATCTGCTCGAAGGTGATCAAATCCCCGGATTCGACGCGTTGTTTGAGGAGCCGCTCCGTCGACGGCGGCAGGCGGTGAGCTTCGGCGCCCCTCCAGCGGTGCTCCAGAAACTTCGCCAACCCCTCGTGCATCCAGATCGGAACCGAGTTTCTGGTCTTCTTGTTGATCACGAAGTGGACGTACTCGTGGATCAACGTATCGACCCAGTCGTACCCGCGCAGCAACGCCTTCGGACTGGTGATCATCAACCGGTTGTACTTGCACAGCGCGATCGTTCCCGACGTGCGGATCTCCTTTTCGGTGAGTCCGGACACCTTGGCTAACGTGGAGGTCTGCGGATAGACCTCCACCCGTATCGGCGTCTCGGGCCGATACCCGAGCTCCTCGCCGATGGCCTCCCAGGCCCGGTCCAGGGCCTCGCCCGCGTAGGGGACGAGCACCTGATCGGACCCCTTGGGAACGAATATTTCAAATCGGCCCTTCGGAGATTCGTATCGCTGGTAGTCCCGGGTGGTCTCTTCGGTCGAACGGACCAGATCGCGAAAATTGCTCCAACCCGACCCGGAGGTGTCATTGGTCAGCAATTGGTCGAGCCGGTCGCTCGCCTGGCCGTATCGGCCGTGCAGAAAATCTCGGCGCGCCTGCAAAAACTGGACGGCAGGCGTGTCGGGGGTCGACTCCATCAGCTCGTCGACCATCCGGTCGGCCTGCTCGATCTGCCATTCGCTGTAGAGCCGACTGGCTCGGTTGACCGACGGCGTCGCCGCCGTCGCCGCCGTGGCGAACCACAGCGAGACGAGACAGACGGCAACCGTCAGGACCGGGCGCATGTAGGTGCGTTCTGAATGCATTGATTCCTCACTCTACGAGCGACTTGTAGTAGCGCTCGATCTCCTGTTCGTAATCCTCGATTTTCCCCTCTTTCATCGCCTCCATGACATCCTCGCGAAGCGTCTCTCTGGAGGGGCCGTCCTGTTGCTCCGGGATCTTGACCTCTTCGCGCCGCTGCTTCGACTGGCCACCCTTTTGACGCTGCTTGCGCATCGTCTGGCGCATCTGCTGTTTGAGTTTGCCGAGTTGTTCCAGGGCGGACCGTTCCGCGTCGAGAGCCCCCTGAGGTTTGCCTTCGCCGAGGCGCTTTTCGGCTTCGCCCATCTGCTTTCGCGCGCCTTCCAGACTCGGCTGCAGTTGCTGTTTGAGCATGGGGAACTCCTTTGAGGCCTCCCCAAGCTTTTTGTTGAGCTCGTCGGCCCGCTGTCCCACCCGCTTCTGGCGTTGCTGGAGTTCCTTGAGCTTCTGGCGGTCGGGCTGACTGAGGGTTCGATTGGCCCGTTCCATCATCTGTTTGAGACGCTCTTCGATGTCCTTGCTCCGCGGCACCATTCGGCGCATCGACGGCATCGCCTCTCGGAGAGACTGGGCACGCTCGCTCCCTTTCCGGGCGTGGCGCTGGGCAAACTCCATATTGAAGTTGAGCGTCTCCAGCGTGTCGCGAGATGAGCGGGCCGCCTCCAGCGCCTGCTCGATATCGTTTTCCTCCAGATTCGATTTCAGGTCGTCGAGCTGTTCGCTGGCCTCCTGAAGGCTCGAGCGCAGGTGAGACGGAACCTCGCGCTCGGTAATATTCTCGAGGTCCTCTCTCTGGGCGGCCACCTTCTTTTGCATCTCTTCGGTAAACTCCCGAAGCATCGACTCGATTTCTTCTTTTCGGCGCTTCTGCTGACGCTGTTTCAGTTCTCGAGTCTTTTCTTCGAGATCCTTCTCCATCGACTGCAGATCGTTCACATCGTCCATCAGCTCGGACATCTTCTTGTCGAGATCCAACAGGGACTTCGGCTGGGCGGAGTCGAACTGACTCTCCATCTGCTTGCCGAGCATCTCCATATTCTGGCCCATCTGCTCGAGCGCCTTGAGCGCCCCGTCGATGTCGCCCTTCTCGACCATCTCCTCCATCGACTTGAACTGATCGGTCATCTTCCGGGCGTCGGACTCGAGCTGCGCTTTCTTGAGGGCGTCCTTGTTGAGGTGTTGCTCGGGGAGCTCCCTGATCTGCATCTGCATGCGGCTCATCAGCTCCGACATCCGCTGCCTGAGACGGCGCATCTCACGTTTGATCGCTTCCTTGAGGTCGGGGTCTTGGGTCTCCTTGTACTTCTGAAGAAGCTCCTTGAGCCGGCCCCGCAGCTCGTCGATGTCCTCCCGAGTCGCCTGGACCGAATCCATCTTCTGGCTGGCGATCAGTTCCATGAGCTGCAGGATCGCCTTCTCCAGATTCTCCTCCATGGTGGCGGCGTGATCGGCCACGCGTTGAGCCGGACCGGCCGGCAGTTTCGTGACCGTTCCCCGACCCTCGGAAGTCAGCTCATCGTACAGTGACTCGCCGTCGGAGTGCAGAGAGCTGAGATGGGAGTGCAGACCTTCAAAGAGACTCCGATCCCGATCCGTCGACAGGGGATCCTCTTTCATGCGTTTGACGAGTTTGGCCATACGATCGAGCACGCCGGCTTCGGTGCGGTGAACGTTCAAGAGCGTCCGGAACCGCTCGGCGAGCGTCGTCGGATCGGCATCCTCGTCGACGACCTGACGATACTTGCCTTCATCGGTCGGCTGGCGTTCGCCCATCGGCGACGCCAGATAATCGGCCAACACCTCGAGCAGGGCTTCACTGATGTCGGTCTGGGCGCGCAACAGCTCAAGGTGTTTGTCCTCCGGGCTCGAGACTCGAAGGACCAAGCGCTGACTCTTGCCGACGCCGGGCCCTGTGAGGCTGTTGTTGTCGGTGGCCTGGATCTGGAAGATCACGACATCTTTGGGCCGAAGCGCCAGGGGACGGAGATCGAGCTCCAGGGAGCCATCGACCGTCTCCGGAGCGCTGTTTTGCACGGCGGCCGGCTCCAGCGGACGGGGCTCTTTGGAGGATTCGTCTCCGGCAAAGAAGTGAACCCGCTCGAGTTCTTGGATGCCGAAGTCGTCACTGACCGTGTACTCGATGTCCAGGACATCTTCCGGGCTGACCTCGACTTCGCCCTGGTGAGACGTAATCGAGACATTGGGAGCCTCATCGGGGATGACATCGATATCGCGCTTGACCCCGTCGGTGATGACCGTCCCGTCGTCGCGGCTGGCACGAAGCTGGTAGTGTCCCGATTGCGTCACAACCATCGACGCGCCGACCCCGCCGCCGGACCGTGACTTCAACGGCAGGCTTCGCTCGCCGTCGCCCGTCGAGATCACCATCTCCAGAGACGTGTAATTACTCAGCAACGGATGTCCCGTTAATGTGACCTCGGCGCCCGCCACGGCCCGGATGTGCCCGCTGCTGAAGGGTTCGGTTCGTTGGCCACGACCGGTGTAACCCGGAGCCGATATCTGCAGTCTGAGGTTCCCCAAGATCGGCCGGACGATGGTGTCGGGTTCGGTCTGCTGCGTCTCGCTGACATTCAACGGAGACAGCGCGATGTCCGACACCGAGCCCGGCGCCAGCAGACCCGCGGCGAGTATCAGGGCTACGCCGCCCGAGGCCGCCATCGCGGGAGGGCCCCAGGAGCGGGTCGGCAACAGATGGGAAAGCTGACCGGAGTCGGCACGCTCCTCGACGCGTCGGACCGTCCGATCGACGTGCTCGCGCGCCATCATTCGGCTGAACCCGAGCTGTCTGTCGGACGCGTCGGGGTCCTCCAGGAGTCGCCGGCCGAACTCCAATGCCGCGACGATGTCGTTCCGGAATCCGGAGTCCGCCGCCTGCAGGTCACGAGCGGTGTCGGGCAGGTCTTCTCCCTCGCTCAAAAAGGCAACAAGCAGGAGACTTCCGACGACCGTCGTACCGACCGTCCCCACGATCAGCATCCAGCCGGTCCATGCGCCGACCGAAGCCGGGACCGAAAGACCGACGACCAGAACACTGACCACGACCGCCGCGAGCCCGGCCACGAACCAGACGACGCCCTCGATGAGAGCGCGCGTGCGCTGCGACCGCCGAGTCCGGCGCAGCATCGACTCGAGTTTGGTCACGCGACGCGCCAGACGCTGCTGCGGGTCGGACCGATTTTTCGGGGACTCGGAATCCATGGATACTCGCGTTTAGGGGAAGCTGCACCACCTAGGGCGCAACGGTCTGCGTAACACGCCCAGCCCCTCGCTTTAATCCTTCAAGGATTCGACGACGCCCCGATCCCGCGGCATCTCTGTTCAATGCGAATTGACGTTTGAAATAGAGACGCTGTCGTATACGTTCTCCCAGCGCAACGGGGCAAGCTTTTCCAGCCTACCGAGATACCCATGAGACGCCAGATCCAGAAAGTCATCGACGACGAAGTCAACCCCTTCGTCGCCAACCACGGCGGACACATCGAATTGGTCGACTTCTTCGACAAGAATGTCTACGTCGAGATGAGCGGCGGCTGCCAGGGATGCGCCGCGTCGACGGCCACCCTCAAACAGGGCATCGAACAAATCCTTCGGGAGAACTTCGGAGACGACATCGACGAAATCATCGATGTCACGGATCACTCACAGGGCGACAATCCTTACTACGAAGAGGGCGGCTCGACGGCCCTCTGAGTTCCGCGTTCCCACGTCGCCTGATTCAGACAAGCTGGTTTCCCTCCGAATAGCCCCGTCGGACCGCAGTGGACGATTTTCTGGCCTCCCCTGACTTCGAGTTCGGTCAGCGATCACTGTCTCGGCCCTCCGCCACGCTCGGGATTCTGGCGTCGGGTTCGGGCTCGAACTTCGAGACGATCGTCGACGCCGCCGACGGCGGCATACTCGACGATTGCCGGATCGCCGGCCTCGTCTGCAACGAACCCGACGCCGCGTGCCTTCAGCGCGCCCGACGACTGGACGTTCCCCACCGCGTCATCGACCATCGCGACTTTCCGGACCGAACCGACTTCGACACCGAGGTCGTCGACCAACTGACGTCCTGGTCGGTCGACTGGGTGATCATGGCCGGCTGGATGCGGATCGTCACCCCGGCCTTCATCGAGGCATTCCACCGCCGCATCCTCAATATTCACCCGAGTCTGCTGCCCTCGTTTCCCGGAGCCCACGCAGTCGCCGACGCCCTGGAGGCGGGCGTCCGGATGACCGGATGCACCGTCCACATCGTCACCGAAGACGTCGATGATGGGCCGATCGTCGCCCAGGCCGCCGTCCCCGTCCGCAGCGACGACGATGTCGATTCGCTGCAACAGCGCATCCACCGCGCGGAACACGCGATCTTCCCCCGGGCCATCGCCGCGACCATCGAAGCTGGTGGGACTCCAGTTGAATGAACGGGGGGAGGCGGATAGAAACGTAGTCCGCACTTTCCTTGACGTCTGTTCAATAACCCGGCCCGGTCCGCCTATGATGTCGTTTTTTCCTCGCTTGTTTCTGGTCGCCGCGGTGAGCATCTCGTTTTTTCCCGCCTCGGCGCTCTCCCAGACCGAAGGGACGCCCGACAGTTCCGAGACCCGAAGGGCCGACACCCCGAACGAAGATACTGCGCCCGACGACGGCACCTCCGACGGCCAGTCGCTGAGTCAGCTCAAGTCACAGTCGGGGACGGTCTGGGACCGGGCGATCAGCTTTTTGGGTCTGGTCTTCATGCTGGCCATCGCATGGCTGATGTCGACGCGCCGGTGGGAAGTCGACTGGAAGTTGGTCGGATGGGGCGTCGGGCTGCAGATCGTGCTGGGGGTATTGATCTTCTACGCCCCGGGGATCCAGCAGGCCTTTGACGTCGCCGGCGATGCCGTCACCAAGCTGCTCCAGTTCAGCGACGCCGGCAGCGAATTCATCTTCGATTTCGGCAACCCCACCGACGGCGCCTGGGCCGAAAGCCACAAGAACTTCGCCTTTTCGGTGCTTCCGACGATTATCTTTTTCAGTGCCCTGATGACGATCCTCTACTACTCGGGGATCATGCAGACGGTCGTGCGCGCCTTTGCCGTCGGCATGCGCAAGACGATGGACATCTCCGGGGCCGAGAGCCTCTCGGCGTCGGCCAACATCTTCGTCGGCCAGACCGAAGCCCCACTCGTCGTCAAACCCTACGTCGAAAAGATGACCCGCTCCGAGCTGGCCGTCGTCATGACCGGCGGCTTTGCCACCGTCGCAGGCGGTGTGCTTGCCATCTACGTGGGGATGCTCGACGAGAAATTTCCAGACATTGCCAAGCACCTTCTGACTGCCAGCGTCATGAGCGCGCCAGCGGCGCTGGTGATCGCCAAGATTCTGTACCCGGAGACCGAGGAGCCGGTGACCAAGGGGGAGGTCTCCGTCGAATACGAGGCCGACGACGCCAACATCATCGACGCCGCCTCCCGTGGCGCCTCCGAGGGGCTGACCCTTGCGCTGAACGTAGGCGCGATGCTGTTGGCCTTCCTCGCCCTGATCGCGATGATCAACTACGTGCTCAGCCTCCCCAGCCTCTGGTGGAACCAGGGCGTCTACACGACGCTGTCGGACTGGTACGCCGCTCAGAATCTTGCGCTCCCGGACGGCTGCACCGCCGAGGCGATCGCGGGCAACGTTGCCCCGCTGACCGCCTGCGCCACGGAGATGGCCCAGGCCGCCGGCAGTCCCGACGTCTGGGTGATGCCGGCCATCACACTGCAGTGGATCTTCGGCTACCTCTTTTGGCCCTTCGCCTGGGCGATGGGGGTCCCCATCGACGACTGCTTTGCCGTCGCTCAGTTGCTCGGCGAGAAGATGGTCATCAACGAATTCGTCGCCTACGCGTCGCTGTCTGAGATGCTCAATGCCGGCGCCGACCTGTCGCGGCGCTCGGTCATCATCGCCACCTACGCGCTGTGTGGATTCGCCAACTTTGGCTCGATCGGCATCCAACTGGGCGGCATCGGCGGCATCGCGCCCAGCCGCAAGAGCGACCTGGCTCAGATCGCCCTGCGCGCCATGATCGGCGGCACGCTCGCCGCCATGATGACCGCAACCATCGCCGGCATCCTGGTCTGAGTCGCGCCGCCGTTTAGAGAAACAGAACCAACAGCATGACCATGACACCGAAACCGGCTCCGGCACCCGCCCCCAGCCACACCCCGCCAATGTATCCGAGGCGTTGGAGTCGGGCCAGCCGAGAGCTCCCGCGGCGTTCCAGCCGTTCCAATCGTTCCAGGGAATCGACGTGGGATTCGATTCGACGAAGCTGATCCTCGACCCCCGAGAGATGGTGGTCGATGGCTCGCCGTAGATAGTGATACCCATCGGCGAGGGGCGTTCGACGCGCCAGAACCGTCAATCCATCGTCGCCGGTCCCCGACTCCAGGAGTCCGTAGGGCTGGGGCGCCGGCATCACGAACATCCGCCCGTCGTGGGCCTGAGCGACCAACTCCCAGAGGGTCTCGCGGCGCGCAACCCTCGGCGCCATGACCCTCAACTCGATCCCGTCGTCGTCGACGAAGTGCGCCACGTACATCGTCAACCCGGAGTAGTCCCTCCGTTTGGACCAACCGATCAAGTCGAACCCCAGGTCGCGCACCTGGTCGATGACCTCGCGGTCCATCCGATCGAGTTCCCCGTCGACATCTGAGACCGGTGTACGCTCCAGGATCAGACGTTCCGGGGTATCGAGCCACGTCGATGGTGGATCCTCCAAAAGTGCGTCTTCATCGAACGGTTGCATCGCGTCATCTTGGCTCACATCGACCTCCGAAGTCCCACATTTGCGTTGACGACGGGAACAGCGCTTTTACCATCCTGCGTCCCACTTTGGATAATGACTCCTACCTCGGGGGCAAAGTGCCCGCGACACCATCTCAAACATCAGCTCCCCACCCAATGCTCGACGAAGGGGAACGGTACCTAAAAACGCTGGGCAGTTCCGGCGTCACCGACTCCTACTGCATTGAAGCGGCCGACGGCCGCCGGCTCGTCCTCAAAGTACTGCGGCTGGCGAATGTCGACCGCTGGAAGGCCGTGGAGTTGTTCGAACGCGAGGCAGAGGTCCTCCAGAACCTCGATCATCCCGGAATCCCTGCATACGTGGATTTCCGGACTGACATTGAGGATCTCGCCGAGTCGGATGAGACGGGCGCCGTGACCTTGACTGTTCGCCGGGAGTGGGTTCCCGGAGAGTCCATGCAATCCCGCCTCGATGCCTCGACCCCTCGCCCCGTGCTCGACGCCGCGGAACTCGGCGATTTCCTCGGTGAGGGCCTGAATATTCTGGCGTACCTGCACAGCCAGAACCCACCGGTGGTCCATCGGGACGTGACACCGGAACACTGGATCGCGGCGCCGGAGGGCGGGCTCAAACTGGTCGGGTTCGGCAGCCTTCAGTCGATGCTGCCCCAGACCCGAGGGGGGTCCACCTTTGTGGGCACTCGGGGCTACATCCCGGTCGAACAGATGATGGGACGAGCCGTGCCCGCCAGCGACCTCTACGGACTGGCGGCGACGGCCGTCCACATGGTCACCGGGCAACATCCCGGAGACCTGGTCTCATCGGATGAGACCGGGACACTTCGGACCCATCTCGAAGAAGCGGAGGTCAACTCGGGACACATCTCTCTACTCGAGTCGATGCTTGAGCCGCAACCGGGGGAGCGTCCACCGGACGCCAAGGCGGCCAAGCGTCGACTCGACGAGTCGGCGGCCCTCGCCGAGGCGTCGAACTACGACATCGCCCTCATCGATACGCCGCCCCCCGAGAAAGTCGATGCACGGGTCGACGCCTCTTCGGAATCCGACGAGATTCGCCTGACACTGCCCCGGGAAGGCTACTCGACCAAGCAATGGATCTTTTCGGCCGCTGGGATGCTCGTCGGCATCGGGTTTACAGCCAGTTACACCCTTGCAGGCTCATGGGTCATCGCAGCCTCGATGGGCGCGGTGTTCCTCTGGGGCTTCCTCAAGACCATGCGCGCTGTCGTCGGGACGAACCGGCTGGCCTTCGACGGAAGCACTCTCGAGTCAAAAGGCCGGATCCTTGGCCATTCCGGCCAGTGGAGCATGGAGGATGTCGACGCCATCGATTGGGGGCGCGACGAAGACGACCGCTCCTTCTATTGCGTCGACCTCGAGGTAGACGGGTCGACCCACACGATCGCCTCACGCCTGTCACGCCCGCGAGCCGTCTGGCTCGCCGATTTCCTTCAACGCCTCCGCACCCGACGGCTGCCCGATGATACCCGCACCCTTTGACACCTGGAATCCGCTCGAAGGCTGGACCTTCGATGCCCTGCTTGGGACGGGCGGCCAGGGGATGACGCTCCGGGCTACATCCGAATCCGGGCACGCCGCCATCAAATGCCTGCGTCTGAGTGGTGATCTCGCCGATGGGCGCGTGCGCCGCGAGGCTGAAGTTCTGGAATCCCTCGATCATCCGAATGTACCGGCCTGTCTAGGCTACATGGAGGCCACGGCTCCAGACGGGCAACCCTGGTTCTTCTTGATTCAGGAATACGTGGCCGGCGACTCCCTGCAGGACCGTATCGACCACGGCGTGACGATGTCCGACGCCGAAGCGCGCTCGTTTCTGCGAGAGATGCTCCAAACCCTGGAGTATCTCCACGACCAGCAGCCTCCTGTCATCCACAGAGACATCAAGCCGGCCAACATCATTCTGCGCGACGATGCCCACCCGGTCTTGGTCGACTACGGCGCGGCCGGCCGCCTGAGCGATCTGGAGACCGGTGACGCCATCATCGGGACCACTGGGTATCTTCCACCTGAGCAGTATCTCGGACGCCCCGTCCCGGCGAGCGATATCTATGGTCTGGCCGCGACGGTGCTGCATGCCCTCAGCCACCGCCATCCAAGCGAATTCCCGGCCGATGGGCTGACGATTCGCTTCGATCGACGCACGTCACTTCCCCAAGACCTTCACCGGTTTCTGGAGACGGCGCTGCGTCCCGATCCCGAGGACCGTTTTTCAGACGCCGCCGAGGCCCTCGACTCGCTGGACCGCCGCGCAGGGAGCCTTACCCGGACCGAACAGATGCACCACGCGACGTTAGAGGAGACCCCCGAGGGCCTCCAGATTACAGCGCGAAGCCGCCCAACTATGACCAGTGCGCGGCGCGGGTTTCTGATCTGCGCCGCGCTAGTGATCACTACATCCATTGCGGGGGGCGGCGGACTCGTGCGTGTGTTGTCCTCGGCATTGGTTCTCAGCTTCGTGGCGGCGGTATTTTCACTGTTCGCCCCCGGCGGATTGGGGCTCGGAGAGATCTTTACTACGGAAATGACGGTCAAAGATGACTCTCTGTACCTCAAACGAGATGGACCGCTGGGCCTGTGGACCGAACACTTGGAGGTCGACGACCTCGCCGGGTTGACCCTGGTCGAAACTCGGCACGCATCGAGACTCTCCCACTACGGCGGCGACCTGGGACCGCTGGCCCACAATCTGCTACCCTCGGAGAACGAGACGATACGAAGGCGCCTCGAGGACTGGTCCGAACGGGACTAGGACACTATAACGGGCGTCGACACTGGCTCTCCCCTCTGCCCCCGGCACCGACCATGCCCGAGACCGACGAATTCGAACGCGTCCAACAGACCGTCCAGTGGCTCGACGATCGCATCGACGAGTCCCCCGAGATCGCCATGGTGCTGGGCAGCGGCCTGGGTGCTCTGGCCGATGAGCTGGCCGACGCCACGGCGTTTTCGTACGGCGACATTCCGAACTACCCGGTCTCGGCCGTCGAAGGCCACGCCGGCGAGCTCGTCTTCGGCCGGCTCGAAGGGCGGCCAGTCGTCGTCATGAGCGGACGGGTCCACTACTACGAGGGATGGAGTGCCAAAGAGGTCACCCTGCCCATGCGCACCTTCGGGCAATTGGGCATCGAACGGACGCTGATCACCAACTCTGCAGGGGGCGTCAATCCCGACTTCTCGCCCGGGGACCTGATGGTGATCTCGGACCACCTCAATCTGACCGGCACGAATCCACTGCGCGGCCTCAACGACGAGCGCTTCGGGCCTCGGTTCCCGGATATGTCCGACGCCTACACCGAGGACTTGCGCAGCATCGTGCATGCGGCCGCCGCCCGCCTGGACATCGACCTTCAGCAGGGTGTCTACGCCGGGATGGCGGGTCCGTCGTATGAGACCCCGGCCGAGATCCGGATGCTTCAGACGCTGGGCGCCGATGCCGTCGGCATGTCGACCGTTCCCGAGGCGATCGTGGCCAATCACATGGGAATGGAAGTCGTCGGCATCAGTTGCATCACCAACTTCGCCGCGGGACTCGGCAACGAGAAGCTCGACCACGAGGACGTAAAGCGCGTGGCCGCCGAGATCCGAGATACCTTCGCAACGCTTGTGAAGGCCATCACGACTGACATCTGATATGACTACATCGACCCGAGAATCGATCGACAAGGCCACCTGGGACCGACTCGCCGACGCCGCCCTGGAGGTTCGCGAAAACGCCTACGCGCCCTATTCGGATTTTCCGGTCGGCGCCGCGATCCTCTGTGACGACGGCACGGTCGTCCGGGGCTGCAATATGGAGAATGCGGCCATCGGCGACACCATCTGTGCCGAACGAACGGCCATCGGACAGGCGGTCTCTCGGGGTCAGCGGTCGTTTCGGGCCCTCGCCGTCGCCACCGATCTGGCGCCGCCGGGCGCCCCCTGCGGTTCGTGCCGGCAGGTGCTGTCGGAGTTTTGCGACGCACTTCCGATTCTGCTGGTGAATCCCGACGGCGGCCGCGAGTTCGTCGAGTTGACCGACCTGCTGCCCCGCTCTTTTAACCGAGCCGCTGCCGGAGACCGTCTGGGCGCCTCACCGAATCAGTCGGACTGAACCTCCCGGAGACACCGTGAAGATCGGCGACCTGCTGCGCGACAGACCCCTCATCTTCTGGGCGGTGGTGTTCCTGGCGGTACCAGCGATCGCCGCGGTTCTTCCGCTCGACTGGTCGGCGCCGGAGGGCAAGGGCATCTTCGAGATGAAGCCCAAGCTGAGCCCGTTCTCCGATCGGGTCGTCGAGATCGACCGTCGACTGAATGCCGGCGAACCCGTCGAAGTTCAGGGCGAGCGCTGGCAAACGATCCGACCGATGCTCCAGGCCCGCCGACTCACCCAAGCCGGCCCCATGTCGCAGGGCGAGATCCGCCGGGCGATGGATCTGCTCACGGAGATGAACCGCCAGATCGCCCGGGAGCCGAACCCCGACTCCAAGGCCGCCGTCCGCACGCTGTGGCATGACCGACTGGCCGATGAACTTCCCCGCCTGCACGCCGACCGTATCGGACCCGCTCTCGAAAAGCTGCGCGGCCAGGTCGAGCGCCATCTGACCATCGCCAAGAAGTAGAACAGCCCGCCCGGTCTCCCGGGCGGGCTGTGGTGTTCCGGTCGACGACCGATCAGTCGATGGATGGTCCAGCGTCGATGATCGCCTGGTCGGCCTTGTCGGCGTAATCCTGGAAGTTCTCCTGGAAGAGTCCCACCAGGTGCTCGGCCTTCTTGTCGTAGGCCTCCGCGTCGTCCCAGGTCTTGCGCGGTTGCAGGACCTGATCCGGCACGTGGGGGCAGCTGGTCGGCATCTGCAGCCCGAAGTAGTCGTCGGTGACCGTGCTCACATCACCCAGATCGCCGCCATGAATGGCGTCGATGATCGAGCGTGTGTACGGCAGGTCGATGCGATGGCCGGTTCCGTAGGGTCCGCCCGTCCAGCCCGTGCTGACGAGCCAGGCGTTGGCATCGTGCTTGCGAATCTTGTCGGCCAGGATTTCGGCGTAGACCGTCGGGTGACGGACCAAAAAGGCCGCGCCGAAGCCCGCCGAGAAGGTCGCCTCCGGCTCGTCGATGCCCACCTCGGTGCCCGCAACCTTGGCGGTGTAGCCACTGATAAAGTGGTACATCGCCTGCTCGGGACTCAGCTTCGAGACCGGCGGCAGAATTCCGAAGGCGTCACAGGTCAGGAAGATGATGTTGTCCGGGTGATCCGACACGCACGGAATCTTGGCGTTGTCGATGTGGTGGACGGGGTACGACGTGCGGGTGTTTTGCGTGATGCTGTCGTCGGTGTAGTCGACTTCCCGGGTCTCCTCGTCGTAGACGACGTTCTCCAGGATGGCGCCGAACTTGATAGCGTTGTAGATCAGCGGCTCTTCTTCGGCCGACAGATCGATGGTCTTGGCGTAACAGCCACCTTCGATGTTGAAGACACCGTTGTCGGTCCAACAATGCTCGTCGTCGCCGATGAGCTTTCGGTTCGGATCGCTGGACAACGTCGTCTTGCCGGTGCCCGACAGACCGAAGAACAACGACGTATCGCCGTCGTCGCCCTCGTTGCACGAGCAGTGCATCGACAGCACATCCTCTTCGGGCATCAGCCAGTGCATCAGCGTGAAGATGCCCTTTTTCATCTCACCGGCGTACTCGGTGCCGAGGATGACCATCTCGTCGGCTTCCAGGTTCAGCGCCACGCTGGCGTCGGAGTCGACGCCCTCGACGTGCGGGTTCGCCGAAAACTCGCCGGCGTTGAAGATGGTGAAGTCCGGCTTGCCGAACTCGTTGAGCTCGGTGTCGCTGGGCCGCCGAAGCATGTTGTGCATAAACAGCGCGTGGTAGGCGCGGCTGGTCACGATTCGGACCTTCCGGTCGTAGTCGCGGTCCCACCCGGCAAACGCGTCGATCACGTAGAGGCGATCCTGCTCGTTCAGATAGTTGATCGCCCGGTTTCGGTTCGCCTCGAAGGACTTCGAGCTCAGCGGCATGTTGATGTCGCCCCACCAGATCTCGTCAGAACTCTCGGCGTTCTTGACGATCCGCTTGTCCTTGGGGGTGCGGCCCGTCTTCTCGCCGGAGTACGAGATCAAAGCGCCCGAGGAGGCGATGGCAGCATTCTCGTGCTCGAGTGCCTCTTCGTACAGCTTGGGAGGCGAGGGGTTCCGAAGGACGGTATCGACCTCGATCCCGTAGCGATTCAGATCCAGACTACTCATGTGCGATCCTCTTGTGCTGAATGGCCCAGGCCCGTCGGCTCTCGCCAGTTGTTGAAGTGTGCACGCGCGCCGGCCCGCAGAACGTAACCTAATGATGAGTCCGTCACAGATTCATCCGAGCGCAGCTTTATCGAATCATCGGACCCAATACAAGAGCGTCACACGAAGGACACATATCCTCCGAGTTTACGGCTGCCATGTGGACTCCGTCGCCGGCTGGGCGGCCGGCTTGCCAAAGAGATATCCCTGAAAAAACTCGACCCCGAGATCCTTGAGCACCTCGAACTGCTCCGGCTCCTCGACGCCTTCACCGAGGACCCGCCGGCCGTCCTTTCTGGCGAGTTCGACCAGACTCTCGCAGATATCCCGGTGAAACTCGGACTCGGCGACCCGTGAGACGAGCCCCCGATCGATCTTCATCAGTTCCGGCCTGAGATCGCCCAGGAGGTTCAGTCCGGCGTATCCGGCCCCGATGTCGTCGAGGCCGACCTTGAATCCGCTGTCCCGGTAGTGGCTGAGGATGCCGTTGAGATGGTCCGGGTCATCGACCTCCTGAGTCTCGACGACCTCGAAGATGATCCGCTCGGGATCCATCCCGAGTTCCTCGACGACGCGTTCGGTGGTTCGCAGGCAAAACCGCGGTTTGTAGATCGCAGTCGGCAGGAAGTTGATCAGGATGAAGGCGTCGTTTGCGCCTAGATCCTTGCCGGCGTTGCGGAGGTGCTCTTCCCGGCAGATCCGATCCAGCATAAACTGCAACTCTTCCTTGAAGGCCCAGTCCAGCAGATCGACCGGCGAAACAATGTCCCCGTTTTCATCGATCCCGCGCATCAGGCATTCGTAGCCCCACAGATCCAGCTCCGGGCCTGCAAAGACCGGCTGGTAGTGCGTGGCGATCCGACGTTCCTCGAGGATCCCGACCAGCGGGGTCGTCTCCTGTTCGGCGAAGGTCTCCAGGGGATCGGCGTGGAGCAGATCGTTGAGGTAGTCCGAGACGTCGGCATCGGCCGAAGTCATCAGAGCTCGAAAAGACGAGAGGCCATCGTCGAATTCGGTCCGGAAGAAGTTGGCGACCTCGGACCCCGAGGCCCACTCCCTCTCGCCGCCGATCGGTACTTCGACGAGAGCCGGATCCGCCGAGGCTCCCCACTCCATTTCGTCGGCGATCTCTTCGACGCGGCCGATGATTTCTGGGTCGTCCGGCGGGACGACAACCATCTTCCGGATGGTGCTTCGACACTCGCAATTCATGCTTTTTTGACCTCCGTGACGCTCACTTCTTCAACCCGCTCTCTCCCAAAGGCAGCCGCCGCCTCGAAGACATCCGCGTGGGCGACGACCGATGCCTCGATGGGTTCGGCGTAGCCTCCTCCCATGAGGACGACAACCGGGACGTCGAGTCGGCGGGCCAACCTGAATACCTTTCGGTTGCGCCGACGCAATCCTCCGCGGGTCACGTTGAGGCGTCCCAGGTCATCTTCTGCAAGGCTATCGACGCCGGCCTGAAAGATGATCAAATCGGGTTGCCAGTCTTCCACTGCAGCCAACCCCTCGTCGACGCCAGCCAGATACCGCGGATCCCCGGAGCCCTCCGGGACACCGACGTCCAGGTCGCTGGTCTGCTTCCGGAAAGGATAATTCTCAGCACAGTGGACTGAAAGTGTGAAAATATCAGGGTACTCGGTCAGCAACGAGGCCGTGCCATCGCCCTGATGGACATCGAGGTCGACGACCCCGACCGAATCGAAGCCTCGACTCAGCGCCGCCACCGCCCCCAGCGCCACATCGTTGAAGACGCAGTAACCGCCTCCGTGATCGGCGAATGCGTGATGGGTGCCCCCTGCGAGGTTCCCGGCAACGGCCGCTCCGTCGAAGACATCTTGAAAAGCCGCCAGGCTCCCTCCGGCGATGGTCAGCGCGCGGTCGACGAAGTCCTCGGTCCAGGGCCGGAATCCAATGGCTCGCACGGCGTCTCGGTCGAGAGTTCCGTCGACGAAGGCCCGCACGAACGACGCGTCGTGCACCGGCGTCATGGCCTCGGGCTCAGCCCTGGGCGCCGGGCGAATCTCGACACTGCCCAGACGTGCGCGCACCTCGTCACGCACCTTCCGGTAGCGACTCTTCGGAAACCGGGCCTCATCATCGATCGCGTGGGTGTATAGATCGCTGTAGTAAAGAGTCAGCAAGTCGTGGAATCGTTTCTGTGTGTATGTTCGCCAGCAGTTGACGCTCTGGAGGCACCTGCGTACGGTAGGGTCGCTCGTCACGTTCAACAATCGTCTCATGCACGAAGCGCCGATTTCGGCTCACGCCACCGGACCTTCGACTGGCGAGCTTGGAGATTATTTGTGTCTACCAGTGAGGAGGAATGATGCATCGACTTCGCCTGCCCCGCAGTTGGGTGATGGCGCTGCTTTTGGTCGGGCTCGCGGGACTACTCGCATCCTGCGCCACGACCAAACGGCGTATCGTCACCAAGGCTGCCGACGCTCCCGACAACAAGGTCAAGTTCATCTACCAGGAGTACCCCGACGAGAAGACCGGGGTCATCGAATGCAAGGCCGACTCGAAGGGGAACCTCTCGGACTGTCGGAAGCTCAAGATCAAGTTCGTGGATAAATTCATTCAATACTGATTTCCCCTCACCACGAGGAGCTTTTCATGTTGTCTAGACGCGTCCTGGCAATCCTCGCCGGGGTGGCTTTCTGCGTAGTGATGGGAACATCGTGTTCATCCGTCACGCGCGATATCCGCAAGGTCGATGCCCACCCCACCAAAAATGTCACTCTACTTCAGTCCTACGACACAAAGCAGAGCTGGTTCGGCGGTACCACCACGACCTACCAGTTCTGGTACTGCACTCAGAAGGGCGACACCGTCACATGCATGAAAAACTGCGGTGACGAACGACGGTGCCCCACCGGATCGGCTCTCACCATCAACGTCTCGCCGAGCGCCGTGGCTCGCGGAGATGCTCCGCAACGGCAAGACACCGCATCCTCCACGGGAAGCTCCGAGACGGACCGCGGCTCCACCGAGGAGAGCGAACCCACGGACTCCGACCCGATGGAATCTGACGAAATGGACTCCTCGGGCTTCAAAACAGGCGATGACTCCGACAGCGATTCCAGCCAGGGAGGTGACCAGTGAATTATCTTCCCACCAAGACACGATTCTTCGCACTCGCCGCGATCGTTGCGGTTTCGTTTGCCGTAAGCGCCTGCGCCACCGGGCCCAGCCCGCGGACCCTGGTCAACAATGACCTGGTCGGCACCCACACGGTGCAATACGAACTCAAGAAACGAGCTGTGGGAACCAGCGGCAAGTTTCTGAAGGCGATGGCCGACTCCGAAGACGACAAGATCCTCTACGACCTGTGGATCCGAGTCTGCGACATCAACAGTCAGGATGAACAGGTCAACTGCCAGTCCTCCACGGTCCTCGAGGCCCTGGATATGAACCCCGGCTCCGGAAGCTACGATCTGCTGGCCGCCCGAACCATCACGACGATGTTCTGGCACAAGGAGAACGTCTTCTACATCGGCTACACCGACCCCAATCCGAAGGTCCGGCGCTGCTACGTCAAGCAGAACAACGCCATGACCTGTCAGGATCAGGCGAACCTCAACTCGATGCTGACCAAGACGGTTGGCGGCAAGATGAAATGACGGCGTCCGTCTGACGCACATCCGACCCCGGGCCGGCGACGGCCCGGGGTTTTTTGTTGCCCCGGGGGTCGTCTCTCTGGAGGGTGCAGGCAGTTGGAGGTTGTGTCTTTGGGATCGGCAGCTGGCTGGAGGTTGCGTGTTTGGAATCGGCAGCTGGCTGGAGATGCCGACACGGGCTGGATCGGGCGTGAGGTAGATGGTCGTCCCGGTCTCGCGCCGCGGAACGCGGCGCAGCGAACCGGGCGATCCTGCGGCGTGTCGCGCCAAAGGCGCGCCGCCGCGGACTAGGCAAAGTCGTTGCCGTCGCGGAGATCGTCGTACGTCGTACGTCCTACGCGAGACGCGAAAACCGTGAAACGCGGATCCCCGTCGTACCTCGTACGTCCTACGCGAGACGCGAAAGCGTAAAACCCGGGCGCGAGCGCAGCGCGGCCCGGGGTGTCCAACGCCCGAATGTCGAACCACTCCCATACCCCACCTGAGCGCTTGCCCGATGAAGACCGCTGACCCCCGGCCGACGTCGGCGCCATCCGGGCGCCGACGAGCCCGGGGGAGGCACACACCCCTACGCAGACCCACATTTTCCGTCCGCCCCAAGAACCCGCGCAGCCTGCGCGTGGATCCATGCGACGATCTCCGAGCCACGCTCCGATTCGACCGCCAGGTAGGTCGCGTAGGCGAAGCCGATCCCGGCGACGACATCGATGAGGTAGTGGTGGCCCAGATAGACGGCAAAAAAGGCCATCAGGCCGGCGTAGATGGCAGCAGCCCAGCTCGCCGTCGAGCCGCGCTGGTAGAGTGCCAGCCAGGTCGGGCAGGCGACGTGCAAGGAGGGCATGGCGCCGAAGACGTAGGTCGAGCTCTGATAGATCGAAGCGAAGTGGGGGTAGCCGAGCCATGCGTCGACACGTGCGAGTGCGGCCGGGTCGCCGATGACGCAGGAGGCGGGGGTCTGCAAGCCGAAGACTTCGACGTACCAGGGCGGCGCGACGGGCCAGGCGGCCTGGATGGCAAACCCGGCAACATTCAGAGCCAGAAAGCCCCAGATGTAGTTGCGCCAGCGGCGATAATCCTGCGGGTCGCTGGAGCGACCGATTCGCCACCACAGAAAGACCGCAAAACCGATAGCCGTCAGGATGTGGGTCGAGTACCAGATGCCGCCGACCAGATCGACGGCGAACCAGTGGGTCTGGCGGAAGGCCTCGACCGGGCCGTCGGGATGCATCCAGCCAAACAGCGCCAGCTCTGCATCGTAGATCCACTCGACGGTGACCTGTTTGAACGAGCGGGGTCGAAAGAGGCGCAACAGGTCGTAGACCCAGGCAAAGATGACGACGGGAACGAGAGTCAGGGCCAACTGCCGCGTTCGACGCGACCACCACGTCAGGCCAGCGAGGGCGCCGAGCATGGCCCAGTGTTCCAGACGCAGGGGATTGATGGCCGCGTAGGCCACGATGGCCACCCCGACGGCCACCAGATGGGCTGTGGGGACGACTCGGTTGTTCATTCCAGACTCTCTCGGTCCCAGAACATCACGACGAGTCCGTAAAACAGGAGGCTTGCGACCAGAAACCCGCCGAGTCCCCAGATGGCTGCGTCTCCCAGGGAGGCGAGCCCCTGATGGCGGGCCACCGACGTCGCCCCGATGCCCAGGAGACTCGTCAGCGTCGCAGCGGCCACGGCCAGCGCGGTGGTCGCGTGGGTTTCAATGGGCACATCCGGCTCACGGGCCAGAAACAACACATGGAAGGTTGCATCGATGGCCAGCCCGAAGAGGATCGGCACGATGATGACGTTCATGAAATTCAGAGCGCCGCCAGCGAGGTGAATCGTCCCGAGGGCGGCGACGAGGGTGCCGGCGACCATCGTCATCTGCCCGGCGACGTCGGCCAGACGTCGGAGGCCGAGAAACGAGATCAGCAGAAGGGCCGCCAGGGTCAGCCCGATCATCCATCGCAGGTCGCGTTCGACGTAGTGGCTGATGTCGTACATCAGCGCCGCCTGGCTCATGGTGTCGTAGCCGACGTCCGGTTCGACGGTATCGAGCTCTTTGATGGCCTCGACGAATCGGGCGACCTCCCGGTAGACGCCCAGGTCTACCGTCGGAAAGACCAGTACGACCTGGCGCGGCGAACCGCTGCGGCGCATGAAGGGAGCTCGCAGGCCTTCCGGGAGGTCCGAAATTCCGGGCGCTTCGGCCTCGAGAACTCGGTCGATTTCACTTTGGAAATCCGAGAGCTCGTCGGTCATCGAGCCGGTCGGAACCGTCGAGATCCGCTGTTTCATACGGACCAGGCGTGTGCGCTTCTCTTCCACATCCTTCGGGATTAAATCGTCGATGGTCAGCACGGTGCCCACGGCGTCGCCGCCGGGCCGCTGGCGACGCTCCTCAAGTTCGGCCTTGACCGCGCGGCTCTGCTCGGCGGAGTCGGTCAGTACCACCGCCGGGGTCTGGGAGCGCCCGAGAATGTCGTTGACGGTTTTATCCAGCCGCCAGGCCGGCGCCTCGGTCGCCTCCAGAAGGTCGAAGTTGCGACTGAACTCCAGGTGCGAAGCCCCCCAGCCCGTCACGGCAAGGATGGCGACCAGGGTGAGACTCCACGCCCAGCCGAGGCGTGTTCGCGATGGCTCGTCAAGGCGTCGCCAGAATCGACCGAACCGCTCGCCGACAGTCGACCCGAGGGTCGGAGACGCCTCGGTCCCCTCGTCCAACAGCCCTGCCAAGGGTGGAAAGAGGACGACGTAAGCCATCAGGATCAGCAGGAGTCCACCGATGGCGATGAGTCCGAATTCGAAGAACCCTTGAAACGCCGAGACCGCCAGACTCCCCAGGGCCGCGGCCGTCGTCGCGGCGGCCAGCGCATTGGCACGCCAGACGGTCGACGCCATCGCCGCGGTCGCCTCCCAGGGGTCAAGCCGACCACGCAATTCCTGGTGGCGGGTGTACAGGTGGATGCCGTAGTCGACGCCGAGCCCCATCAGTACGGCCCCGAGAAACGCGGTCATCAGGTTGAGTCGCCCCAGTACCACGTCCGCCCATGCGAAGGCCCAGACCGTTCCCACGAGCAGGGGCACCAGGACCATCACGAAACCGCGAACATTCCTCAGGTACAGACTCAGAAAGACCGAAAGCAACAGGAGGGCGACGACCATCGCCACCTGCAAGTCCTCCAGGATGATATCCTGGATGACGAGCCGCTTTTTGTACCGGCCGGTGGTCTCCCATTCGATGCCCGGGGATTCCTGCAACGTGTCGGCGACCAGGGTTTCGACGCGCTCGACGAGTCGTCGGGATTTCCCGAGGTCATCGGCCGAAAACCCGGGATACACAAAGACCGCCAAATGCTTCCCGTCGTCGGATTCGTAGTAGCGTCCAGTCGATCCAAGTCGGTCTCGATATTTCGCTTCGATCTCGTCCGTTTCGACCTTCGGTGGCTCCTGATCGCCCAGCGACACAAAGAGCGGGTTCGCCCGCTTCTTCTCCCAGCGCACTCGCTCGTCGAGTTGGTCGGCCAGTTGGTCGAGGTCTTCGGCCTCCAGATACAGAAGTCGCCACCGATCAAAGAAATCGACCGGCCGCGTCGCCTCCACACGCTGGACGTCCGGGAGTTGCTCAAGTGGCGAGACCAGGGCATCGGCGGTGTCTGGGAGCGAACGTTCGGGGTCGGCGCTGCCGGACCGCGTCAACACGACAGTCAGCCGTCCGACGTTGCCCGCCCATGTCTGCTCGAGCCGTTCCAGACCCTTCACGCTCGGGGCGGAGTTCGGCAAAAGCGCCCGCAGATCCGAGTCGATCTTCAAGCTCGTCGCCATCCATCCGGCCAGAGCCGTCACCACAGCGATGCCGCCCAGAATGGCCCATGCATGCCGCCTTGCGAATGTGACGTAACGACGTATCACAGCATCCACTCTATAAGCGCGACGAAGGGGATAGCCCAGACGCCGGCGACGATGTCATCGGCGATGACGCTCCAGCCCCCGCCCGCGTGGGCGTCGAGCCGGCGCCCCAGTGGCGTCTTGACGATGTCCAGGATCCGGAAGGCGATGAATCCGGCCAACGCTCCCGGCCAGGTGAGCGCCGAGAAGAGAACCAGCGAGGTCCAGACGCCGACAACTTCGTCGATGACGATCCGTCGACTGTCGGGCTCACCCAGGGCGCGACCGGCTCGTTTTGCCCAGACGATGCTCAGACCGGTCAACAACGCCCAGGCGCCGAGCCGGACGACCCACGAGAGACCGCTGCTCCATACGGCGACGGGTACCCAGACGGCGGCCGCGTACGTTCCGGGCCCGCCGGGCAGATGGCCGATGCCGAATACAGTCGCCCCGGCCATCGAAAACGGAGCATCTCGCCAGGCGCGTCGAGTCGCGTCATTCATCGGACCCGCTCCCGTCGCCAGCGGCGTTGAAGACGACCAGCCGGCTCATCGGGTACGTCCAGCCGACCCAGAGTACGCCCTTCGACAGAATCCAGGCCCAGCCGGGCGCAAGCGATGCGGTCAGATAGCCGACCAGAAGGCCGTGGGCGGCCGCGGCCGCCCAGCTCATGCCGAAGTACAGAAACGCCGAACGGGCAACCGGTGCATCGAAACGGCGAAAGACCCACCATCGAGAGAGTCCAAAGTGGATCACACCGCCGACCAACGCAGCCAGGGCCGCCGACCATCCCGCGGTCAATGGTGGCACCAGGAGTGTCATGAGGCCGGCAAAGACCAAGGCGTCGGAGCCGGTCGCCACGGCGCTGGCCACCGAGGATTCGGCGACGTCCCGGACCTCACGCCAGAACCCCGCCGACGACGTCATGGAGGAGTCCGAGGCGCTCATTGTTCGATATCGCGAGGGTGGCCTTCCGGGACGGCGGCCGTCTCATCGCGGGCCTCCTCGGAGAGAGCATCGATCACCCAGAGGGCGCGGCGAATGGCCGTAACCGTGGCGAGGATCGCCAGGATGGCCAGACCGACGTTCAAGATGATGGCCGGTGTAGAGGGACTGCCGAAGACACTGCCAAACCCGACGGCGGCAAGGGTGAAGGACAACCAGGCGAGCCGTTCCGGGCGCTGCATCAACCCGACCTTGCAGTCGACGCCGAGGCCTTCGCCGCGGGCCCGGGCGTAGCTGATCAGCAGTGAGGCCACGAGCGCCCAGACAGCGAGCCACGTGGCCGCCGGAGATGCTCCAGACAACGCGATGCCTCCCAGAAAGAGGCTGTCTGTCACCCGGTCGGCGAAACTATCCAGAAACGCACCGGCCTGACCCGACTCGAGGTCGAGTCGGCGGGCGAGGTAGCCGTCGAGCATGTCGGCGGCCGAGGCGAGGCCGAAGAGCAGAAGCCCCAGCCACCACGCCTGCTGTGTGAGAGCCCACGCCGCTGCAAAGGCGACGCCGACCGACGCTAGGGTGACGTGATTCGGGCGGATGCCCAGAAACCTGGCGCCACGCACGACCGGTTCGATGGCCCAGTACGAAAAGTCGATCATCGACTTGGGCAGAAGCACGGAGCCGCCCCGTCGATCGACGGGGGCCACCCCGCCCGGCGGACCCCATACGAAGTAGCCGAAGGCAGCGAATCCGGCGAAGATCACGGCAGCCGCCAACCACATTGTCCACATCGCAGACATCATGTCCTATCTCCACATATATCCGCTCACGATGCCTCGGCCGCCGGCTCGCGGACGGATTCCTCGGAGGTGTCCGACAGGGCTGGTCGACGCGCCGCCAGATCGCCGAGTGTATCGGTGAGCATGCGGCGCTGTTCGAAGAGGTCGTGTACCGGTCGCTCGCCTTCGGCAACCTGTGGACTCTTGAAGTAGAAAGATAACCACTCCTGCGGCCCGGACATGCCCGATCTCTGCGCCAAATCGCCGAAGAGAGCGAGATCGAGGACCAGAGGCGCCGCCAGAATCGAGTCCCGACACAGGAAGTTGACCTTCAGTTGCATCGGGTAGTCCATCCAGCCGGAGAAATCGATGTTGTCCCAGCCCTCTTTGTTGTCGCCGCGCGGCTTGTAGTAGTCGATCCGGACCCTGTGATCGAAGTCGCCGTACAGCTCGGGCTGCTGGTCGCCATCGAGGATCGACTCGAGTACCGAGAGCTTGCTCTCTTCTTTTGTTTTGAAGGAGCCGGGGTCGTCGAGGACCGCGCCGTCACGGTTGCCCAGGATGTTCGTCGAATACCAGCCGTCCATCTTCAGGTTTCGAGCGGCCAATCCCGGCGCGATGATGGTCTTCATCAGAGTCTGTCCGGTCTTGAGGTCCTTGCCGGCGGTGGGCACACCGTTGCGTTCGGCGAGTTCGACGAGCGCCGGGGTATCCAGGGCGCGGTTTGGGGCCGCATTTGCGAAGGGGATGCCCTTTTTGAGGTGGGCGTAGGCATAGATCATCGTCGGACTGATCTTGGGATGATCATTGCGCAGCCCCTCCTCGAAGGCCTCGACCGACAGGTGGACCTCGTCGAGCGGGGTGAACACTTCGGTGGACCCGCACCAGATGCCGACGGCCCGATCGCAGTCGTTCGATTCGATGAAGTCGTCGATGTCGTCCATGACGGCCCGGGCGAGCTCCCAGTTCGAGCCGGCCTCCTTGACCCATGTCCCCTCGAGATTGCGGACGAACTCGGGGTCAAAGACTGCCTTCATCGGCTCGATCTCCTCGAGCTCGTCGCGAAGCTCTTCGAGGTGATGTTCCGACAACACCCCGGCGTGGGCGGCGGCCTCGAAGGCATTGTCCTCGAAGAGATCCCACCCGCCGAAGACCAGGTCGTCGAGCTTAGCGAGCGGCAGAATGTCGCGGAGATTACGGACCTCGCCGCGATGCTCGATGGCGCCATATTCGGACAGGCTCCCGATCGGCGGGGCCAGGCCGCGCCGGGCGGCCATAACCCCGGCCATCAAAGTCGTGCCCACGGCTCCCATCCCGGGGATCAAGATACCGAGTTTACCATTCGAAGATTCTATGTGTTCGTCACGCATGGTGGCTCCTTAACAATGGATAGGTCCCATATAAGATGTCGACAGAAACTGGGAAGTTTCAAAGTTTTACGGTGTTCCGTTCACGGCGGTATCCCGCTCGGCGGGGGTTTCTCCTCCTGCGCCGGGCAGCCACGCCGCAAGCCTGTCGAACCAGTCGTAGGCGACCGGAACGACGACGAGTGTCAGTAGAGTCGAGGTGATCAGTCCGCCGATGACGGCCACGGCCATCGGGGCGCGCTGCCCCCCGCCGGCGCCGGTTGCCGTCGCGACCGGAATCATGCCGAAGATCATCGCCGCGGTCGTCATCAGAATCGGACGCAGTCGGACGGCCCCCGCTTCGACCAGCGCTTCAAAGCGCTCCATACCGTCGCGTCGGCGCAGGACGTTGGTGTAGTCGACAAGCAGCACGGCGTTCTTGGTCACCAGTCCCATCAACATGATGAATCCGATCATCGTGAAGATGTTGAGGCTCATGCCCGTCAGCGCCAGTGCGCCCAGTGCTCCAATCACCGAGAGTGGCAGCGACAGCATGATGGTCAGCGGGTGAATGAAGCTCTCGAACTGGGCCGACAGGATCAGGAAGGTCAGCACCACCGCCAGGATGAGCGCCTCGATCATATAACCGGCGGTCTCCTGGAGGTTTTCGGCGTTGCCGCCGGTCGTCGCCTCGATGGTGTCGGGCACGGTGTCTTCGACGGCCGAGCGCATCTGCCCCATCGCCGAACCGAGGGCCAGGTCCTCCAGGTTGGCCAACACCGTCACCTGTTTTTGACGGTTGTAGTGCTCGATCTGAGAGGGGCCCGTCGCCTCCTCGATCGAGACGATGTTCGAAAGGGCGACGAGCCGGCCCGACGACGAGCGAACCGACAGGTCGAGTAGTTTGGCAGGATCGTCGCGGAAGGCCTCTTTGAGCCGAACCCGGGCATCGTAGCGTTCGCCGTCAGTGGAGACCTCCGAAATTTTGTCACCCGCATACAGGGTACGAATCGCGGTACCGATGGCGGCCACGGAGACGCCCAGGTCGGAGGCGCGCTGGCGGTCGACCTCCAGATGCACCTCGGGCTTCCCGGTGCTGACCGACGTGTCGACGTCCACAAAGCCCTCTCTATCCTCGAGGACGCGTACGACTTCGCGGGCTGACTCGGTCAGCTCGTCGTAGTCGGATCCCATCAAGATGTACTGAATATCGCCCTGGCGTTCGTTTCCGCCGCCTCCGACGGCCTCGATCGGCTCGATGGCGATGTCGGCCGCATCGAAGGGCTCGAGCGTGTCTCGCACGTAGACCATCGCCTCGTTCTGCGAGAAGGACCGCTCGCTGACCGGTACCATCTCGACGTGAATAACCCCCTTGTTGATCTCGCCTCGGGCGCCGGAGCCGATGGTCGCGAAGGTCAACTCGACGCCGGGTACCTCGCGGACCGTCTCGGTGATCCGGTCGGTATACGCGATCGTCTCCTCGAGCTTCGTGCCACTGGGCATCTCGGCATAGATCCGGAACTCGCCGCGATCCTCGGCCGGAACGAATTCGGTGGGGATCACCGTCGCCAGTCCGATGGCGCCGGCCAGCGACCCGACGGCCACGAGACTGGTGACGATGGGATGATTCAGTGCGCCGCGGATCAGGCTCCGGTAGGCGTTTTCGATCACCGACAGCACCTTCTCGATCGCCTCGCCGATGGCGTTGCTGCCGTGGTCGCGCTTGAGCACCCGGGCCGACAACATCGGCGTCAGGGTGAAGGCGACAAACAGCGACACCGTGACGGCAAAGGCGACGGTCATGCCGAACTGGAAGAAGAATCGCCCGATGATCCCGCCCATCGTCGCCACGGGCACGAAGACGGCCACGATCGATGCAGTGATCGCCAGCACGGCCAGGCCGATCTCTTTGGTCCCCTCCTGAGCCGCCTGCATCGGAGGTTTCCCCATTTCCAGGTGGCGGTGGATGTTCTCGATGACGACGATGGCGTCGTCGATCAGGATCCCGATCGACAGGGTCAGTGCCAGCATCGTCATGGTGTTGAAGGTGAAGCCCATCAGGTAGATGAATGCGAAGGTCGCGATCACCGATGCGGGCAGAGCGAGCGCCGAAATGATCGTCGCACGCCAGTCGCGCAGGAAGGCGAAGATGATCAAGACGGCGAGGATCCCGCCGTAGAAGAGGTCGAACTGGACGTGGTGGATCGAGGTCTCGATGAAGACCGAGTTGTCGACGGGGACCTCGATCGTCAGGTCTTCGCCGAACTCGGAGTGCAACTGCTCGCGCAGGACCTCCAGCTCTTCGTGCAGCCGTTCGGCCACAGCCACGGTATTGGTCCCGGACTGTTTCTGGATGGTCAGCGACACCGCCGACTGTCCATTGAGCTGGGCGTGGGATCGCTTCTCCTCTTTGCCGTCGATCACCTGCGCCACATCGTCGACCTGAATGTCACGCCCTTCGGAATTGGTGACGATCAGGTCGCGCAGCTCCTGGGCGCTGTGGACCTCGCCGGTAGTTTTGACGGCGAGCTCGCGCTCGGCCGTCTCGATTCGGCCGCCGGGAATCTCGATGTTCTGAGCGGAGATCGCGCGACTGACATCCGAGACCGTCAACCCGTAGGTGTCGAGCTTGACCGGGTCGATGAGAATGCGGAACTCGCGCTCCTGCCCGCCGACGATCTCGATGTTTCCGACGCCCTGCAGACTCTGTAACTGCTGTTTGACGTGTTCGTCGGCGATCTCGGTCAACTCTCGGGGCTGCTGGGGTCCCGATAAAACCAGGGACATGATGGGCGCGGCGCCGACATCGAACTTCTGAACGATCGGCTTTTCGGCATCCTCGGGGAGTTCCCCCAGGGCGGCGTTGACCTTGTCGCGCACGTCCTGGACGGCCTTGTCGGCGTCGCGTTCCAACTTGAACTGCACGGTGATGATGCCGACGCTCTCGGCGGAGGTCGACCGCAACTGGTCGATGCCGTTGACGGCGTTGATCTGCTCTTCGAGCGGCTCGATGACCTTCGACTCGATGGTCGAGGGATCGGCGCCCGGATAGGTGATCGTCACCGTGGCGACGGGAAATTCGACGTCGGGGAACTGGTCGACGCCGATCCGGGGGTACGCCCAGATGCCGAAGACGAGAAGCGCCAGGATCATGACGGTCGTCAGGACCGGGCGCTCCACACTGGTATCGATCAGATTCATCGGTCACCTCCGTTCTCAGCGAGCTCCTGATCGGCAAGCGAGACCTCCGCGAACATGCCGGGGCGGACGGTGCGTTTGGGGTCCTCGTACGATGCGAGGACGTCGAAGGCGCGGGAACGCTCGCTGATCGTCGGGTCGATCCGGTCGACGGTCAGTTCCAGCGTCTCTTCGATCGCCGGGACGCTCGCTCGCAATACATCTCCGACCTCGACCTGGGCCGCGTAGTCCTCCGGGATTTGGGCCCGAAGGAAGAGTTTGTCGGTCTCCACAAGGGTCACCAGCGGTACCTGGCCGGCGGCTGCAAAGTCTCCATCGGAGACGGCCACATCGGTGATCGTGCCGCCGTATGGGGCCGTGACCCGGGCATCTCGCAGGGCCTTTTTGGCCTGTTTCAGACCGACGCGGGCCTTTCTGAGGTTGGCCCGTGCGCCGTCCAGTTGCCCCTTCAACTGATCGTAGTCACTCTGGGTGACGGCATCCTTGCTGAGCAGCTCTTTGGTCCGTTCGAACTCAGTTTGGAGGGTGCCGACGTTGGCCTCGGCCGCTTCGACCGATGCCCGTGCCTGTTCGACCCCGAGTCGGTAATCCTCGGTGTCGATGTCGACGAGCCGCTGGCCGGCCTCCACATCATCGCCCTCCTCGACTCGGACCCGGTCGATGGTCCCGCTGACATTCGGCATCACGGTGGTGGTCCGCTGGGCCTCGAAGCTCCCGGAAAACCGTCGACCCTGGACCCTCGGTCGAGCCGTCATTTCCCCGGAGGTCGGCTCCTCGGCGTTCGGCTCCGCCTTACGGTCCGTGGCGCTCGAACCCGGCGATGTCGACTCGCCGGCTCCCGGCGTGGCTTCGCTTGCTGACGCCTCCGAAGGCCCCGGTAAGTTGACCTTCTTCTTTTTGTCGCCCCCGGAATCGCAGGCCCCGCCCGCGATTCCCATCGCACCTGCAAGGAGCACGAAAGAAATGATCAGAAATCGTCGATTCATGAGTTACCTCCCAGGAGATCGCGGGACGTCAGCGGACGTCCGGTCGCATACGTCAGTTTCGTGTGGTTGATGAGTGTCTGGTAGCGTGCGGCGTTTCTGTTGTTTTTGGCCTCGGTCAGCGCCGACTGCGCGTCGAGGAGTTCGGTCGGAGTCGCCTTGCCCGCCTTGAAGCGGGCCGACTCGACCCGATAGGCCTCTTCGGCCTGCGCGACGGCGCGCTCGGCGACCCGGTACGACTCCAACGAGGCCTCCAGGTCGTACCAGGCCTGCCGGACCTGCAGCCGGAGCTGGCGACGGGTCTGAGTCAGACTCGAGTCGACCTTGATGCGCCGGGCTTGCGAGGAGTCGACCTCAAAGAAGCGTCGTCCCCACTGGAGGAAGTCCCACTCCAGCGAGGCCCCGACAAAGAGGGTATCCTGACCGGTCAGCCCCTGCCCTGCGGTGTGCTTGTATTGCGCGAGCCCCACGAGTTGGGGCAAAAACTGGCCGCGGGTCGCATCGGTGGCGGTCTCGGCGCGGCGACTCTCCAACTCCAAACGGCGCAACTCGGGGCGACGCTTCATCGCCGCATCGAGTTTTGCGTCCAGCTCTCCCTCCATGCGGGGCATGCCCGCAGAAGAGACATCCTGCACGGTGACATCGTCGTCGGGCGAGCGGCCCAACGTGACTGCCAGGTTGCTGCGGGCCATCTTCAGATCCGACTTCGCCCTCGAGACTTCCTGGCGGGCGTTGGCCAGAGCGACTTCGATGCGAAGTTTCTGCTGGCGCTGGGCCGACCCGGCCTCGACGAGCGCACGGACCCGATCGGCCTGAGACTTCAGTTGTTCGACGGATTGCTGGGCGGTCTGCAGATTCGACTTCGCCTGCAGCACCCGGAAATACCCGACCGCCGCCTGCTGTGCCTGCTGGCGCTCGGCCGCCGTAAGCTGTTGTTCGGCCGACTTCTCGCCGAGTTTGGCTGCCCGGTAGGCTTCGGCGATCGACCACAACGGCGTCAGCGGCTGGGTCAGTGTGAGGGTCGTATCCCATGTAAATTGTTCTCGGATCGTCGTCGGTTCGGTGTCGACGAACGCGTCGGCGACGATCTGCTGGTAGGGGTTCTCCGGCGGTGGAAGTTGACCGATATCACCGCCTCCACCGCCCGTGTTGAAGGTGATCTCGTCGTTCCAGTACTGGGCGCTGGCGCTTACCGACAGGGTGGGAAAGAAGTCGGTGCGAGCGCTCTTTTTGTTGTTTTCGGCGATCCGTCGGTCCTGCTCGGCCTGCTCGATCGACGGATGCGCTCCGGTCGCCTCACGGAGCGCCTGCTGAAGCGACAGTTCTTCGGCGCTCGACGTCGCCGGCAGCACAACGATCCAACCGACGACCAGGGCGATGATGGCGATCAGCCATCCAGAGACTCGCGTTCCGGATTCGCCGCCCCCTGCAGAAACAGCTCCAGCATGGCTTCCAGACGAGGACGAAGGGGAAACGGTCCCTCCATGGCCCAGCGGTCGAACACCGCTCCGAACTGGCCGCCCAATGCCATGCTGTAGACTTCGGGATCGCGACTCGAATCGAGCACTCCCTCTTCCATTCCCTGCCGGACGATGTCGTCCATCATCTCGCGAAACCCGAAGTAGATCTCGCAGATCGACTCGTCGAGATCCTCGATCCTCGTCGGAGCCGGCGCGTTGGCCATCCCGGCCCGGAAGATCTCCTCTTCCTCTTCGGCCAGGTCGGCCAACTCCGAGAGCATCCATTTGAGACGGTCCACGAAACCGAGCTCCACCGGTGGCTCGGACTTCAGTACAGCCAGCAGCTTCTCGCTGACCGTCTGCCACAGGGTCTCGAGCAAGTCGTCCTTGCCAGAGAAGTGTTTGTAGAGGGCCGAGGTCGAGTAATCCGCCTCCTCGGCGATCTGCTCGACCGTCGCCCTCTCCCCTTTCCGGTTGAACACCCGGGCGGCAGCGGCCAGAATCCGCTCTCTCGCCTCCGCTCGGCCGAGCCGGCGTTTCCGTTCTTCGTTCATCGCTGTCGGTTCCTTCGGGTCGGGAGTGTCTGGGCGACTCCACAATATGGCTGTGCTGGGCCATGGTCCACATCTCCGCACGATAAAAGTACCATCACTTGAAGTGAAGTTCTTTTCACTTCGATGGCGGAACGTAATGACAGCATCACCATACGTCAAATACTTTTTTCTATAGGTGAATCAATTTTCGCTAACGAATGGAAGCCACGGGTAAACGACGTGAATCTGGGCCCACCGTGGGTGCATCTACCAGGTGAGAAGAGACGGGAGCCAACCGCGAAACGAACAAGGATTCGATGACAACGGACTACGACGTCGCCGTGGTGGGGGCGGGATTTGGAGGGCTGGCCACAGCTCTATCGCTGGCCGACCGGGGCGCCAAGGTCGCGCTGTTCGAGCGGCTCGCGTATCCGGGAGGTTGTGCGAGTACGTTTTCTCGGCGGGGCTGGAGCTTCGAGTCGGGGGCGACTCTTTTTTCCGGTTTCGGCCCGGGCCATCTCTTCGACCGATGGGTGGATCGATTCGACCTCGACGTCACGTTTCAGCCGCTCGATCCCGTCGTCGAGATGCGGACCGGGGCGTTCGATCTGGCGATCCCGAACACGCGAGCGGGGATTATCGAAGAGTTCAGCTCGCTCGATGGGGTCCCATCCCGCAAGGTAAAGGAATTCTTCGAGTTCCAGGGGGAGATCGCCGATGTCCTCTGGTCGCTGTTTCGGGATCCCGACCTCTTGCCGCCCTTTTCAGCCAGCACGTTGCTTCGCCATCTGCGCAGGACACCGGAGTACGCGCCGATGGCGACGTTGATGGGCCGACCCCTCTCGGAAGTACTCGAGCGAAAAGGGTGGGATGGAATTCCCGCGCTAAAGACCTACCTGGATGCCGTCTGTCAGATCACCGTCCAGGCGTCTCATACGCGGGCGGAAGCAACCTTCGCCCTGGCCGCAACGGACTACTTCTTTCGAGGAACCGGCCACATCGCGGGAGGGATCGGCTCGCTGGCCTGGGCGCTGGTCGACGCCATTCGAGACTGCGGCGGCGACGTTCACCTGGCGGACGAAGTCACGGGACTTCGTCGCTGGGATGGCCGATGGACCGTCGAATCGCGGCGCAGAGAGGTGCGAGCGGATACGGTCGTGGCAAACGCCTTGCCCCGAACGATCGCGGAGCTGACGTCGACTCCCGTCGACGCCAATCAGACGCTCGCTGAACTGAATGGACAAGTCGAGGACGGATGGGGTGCGGCGATGCTGTATCTGGGACTCGAGGAATCCGGCAATCTCCCCCGGGAGGCGCACCACTACGAACTCATCGACAATCCCGACGACGAGTTCATCGAGGGCAATCACGTCTTCTGCTCGATGAGCAGCGCGGGCGAAGCACACGACCGGACGCCCTCCGGCGAAGGTCGGACGGTCACGTGCTCGACGCACGTCCCGTTGAACCGCCTGATGAAGGCGGACCCCTCTCAACGCGCGGGCTACATCGAGGAGATCCAGCAGCGGATGCGCCGCACGATCGAGCGGCGTGCACCCGAGTTGCGAGAGGCGACGATCATGGAGATGACCGCCAGTCCCAGGACATTTCAGAGGTTCACGAATCGTCCTTCGGGCTTTGTGGGAGGGATCCCTCGTACCGCCGGGCTGCACAACTACAGCGACCTCTTCCCGTCGCCGCACACGCCGGTGATGCCGGGCCTCTACATGGTCGGAGACTCGGTGTTTCCCGGCCAGTCGACCCTGGCCTGCGCACTCGGAGGGGTCTCGACGGCACGCGCCATCGAGCGGGCCGCCTGACGGTCGGCACCGCAGCTATTCCAGACAGCTCTCGTCGATCTCGTACTTCTCGAGTTTGTAGTAGAGCGCACTCGTCTTGATGCCCAGAAGTCGCGCCGTCTCGGTTTTGACTCCGTCGGCCTTTCGGAAGGCCCGGACGATCAACTGACGCTCCAGGTCTTCCAAGATGTCGGGAAGATCCCGATCTTCGTCCGGCCAGTCCAACGACGAAGTGTGCTCCTCACCGGTCACCGCCGGGGGGAGATCATCGACTTCGATGGTGTCGTCCTCGGCGAATACCATCGCGTGTTCGATGCAGTTTTCCAGCTCCCGGACGTTTCCGGGCCAGTCGTGGGCCCGCAACAGCTCCATCGCCTCGGCCGAGACCGCGTTGACGTTGCTGCGTGTCCGACCGACCAGGCGGTCCAGGAAGTGATCGACCAGCAGCGGAATGTCGCTGCGGCGTCGACGCAGAGGGGGCACTTTCATCGGGATGATGTGCAGCCTGTAGAAGAGGTCCTCGCGAAACCGTCCCTCTTCGACTTCGGTCTCCAGGTCCTTGTTGGTGGCGGTGATGACTCGCACGTCGACCGAAATCGTCTCCTCGCCGCCGACGCGCTCGATCTCGTGCTCCTGGAGGACACGCAGCAGTTTGAGCTGAATGTTGGGGCTGATGTCGCCAATCTCATCGAGGAAGATCGTGCCGCCATCGGCGAGTTCAAACCGCCCGAGCCGCTGTTTATGAGCGCCGGTAAACGCCCCTTTTTCGTGACCGAAGAGCTCCGATTCCAGGAGAGATTCCGCCAGGGCCGCGCAGTTGACCTTCACAAACGGCCCGTCGGCCCGATGGGATCGTTCGTGAATCGAGCGAGCGATGAGTTCCTTTCCCGTCCCCGATTCGCCGTGAATGTAGACGGTGCTGTCGGTGGGCGCGACCTTCTCCATCTGCTCGAAGATGTCCTCGATCGCCTTGGATTCGCCGACGATCTCGACATCGGTTTCCACACCGGCGTCGCGGCGCAGGACCTCGTTTTCCTGGGCGAGCCGTGCGTTCTCGCGGCGCGCATCCCGCATCTCCAGGGCCTTTTCGATCTTCCCGCGCAGCAGATCCGGCGGAAACGGCTTGGGGATGAAATCGAAGGCGCCGGCCTTCATGGCATCGACGGCTTTCTCGATGCTGCCGAAAGCGGTGACGATCATCACCAGGGTCGACTCGTCTTGCTCACGGATCGACCTCAGCACCTCCATCCCGTCGACCTCGTCCATCTTGAGGTCGGTGATCACGAGCGTGGGATCGTGTTCGTCAAAGAGGCTCAACCCCTCGCTGCCCCCCGAGGCGGTATGGACGACGTGACCCATCCGTTCGACCACCTGGGCCATCCCTTCGCGCAGCGTATCATTGTCTTCGACGATGAGTATGCTGTCGGTCATCCCAGCCATCCTTCGGGTACGTCCGATGAACGTTCGTCGATCGATTCGTCGAACGGCAGCGAGACGCGCACGAGCGTGCCCTCTCCGGGCTCGCTTTCGACGTCGATCGAACCGCCGTGTTGTTCGACAATTTGCTTGCTCAGGGGAAGCCCCAGCCCGCTGCCCTTCTCTTTGGTCGTATGAAACGGTGTAAACACCTCTTCAAGAACTTCCGGGGACATGCCGGGCCCGTCGTCTTCGACCTCGATGACGCGCCTGTCGGGCTCGGGAGCAGAGGCACGGACGACGATACGGCCGCCCTCTCCACAGGCCTGGCCCGCGTTTCGAATCAGATTCAAGAGCACGCGTCGCAGCCGGTCCGGATCGACGGTCAATTCGAGCCCATCCTCGATCTCGTGGGTCAGGTCACAGCCGAATTCTCCGAGGTCGCCGCGGGCGGTGCCCACCGTGTCGACCACCAGGCGCCTCGCGTCGACGCGCTGGCGCTCCAGCGGAGCCTGGCGAGCAAAGTCCCGGAACTCGTCGACGACGCGCTCCAGGTAAGAGACCTCCCGGCGAATGCGGTCCAGCTTTTCGCGCTCCTCGTCGAACTCGTCGCTGGCTCCGTCCCGCGCATCGAGATCTTCTTCGAGCAGGCCGCAAAACAGCTTCATGCCGCCGAGCGGATTTCGGACCTCGTGGGCGATGCCCGACAGCATCATGCGCATACGGCGATCGCGGCCCCGGATGTCGCGACGCATCTCCTCGAACGAATGCGCCAGAAAGGCGATCTCGTCGGCGGTTTCACCATCGGGGAGTTGGTTGTCCTCGACGACGGGCTCCTCGAATTCGCCTTCACCGAGACGGCGAGCGGCCTCGACGAGCTGGTTGATAGGTCGGGTGATCGCCCGGGAGAACCAGGTGCCGACGATGACGACGAGCGCCAATCCGACGCCGCCGATGATCGTCAAGACGCTGGCAAAGTAACGCAGAAGTCCGAAGTACTCGGCGCTCGCTTCGACTCCGAGGACGGCGACAACCTCCGGGCCGGCGGCCTCCGCATCGTCAGGCCCGAGTGTGATCGGTACGTACGCACTCTTGTACAGCCGGCCGTCCTGGCCTTCGAACAGAACGCTGGTCGTGGCGACTGCCCCGTCCAGAGTGCGTCGAATCTCGTAGCGATCCGCCTCGAGTTTGTAGATCGGCTCACCGAAGGCCGTCGGGCCATCGGTGTCGACCAGATTCTCCAGGTCCGAATCGAACAGATACATCCGCTTGACGCCGGTTTGTTCCTTGACCCGGCGCAACCGCTGGCGAAGCCGGTCTCGTACGCGGGTCTTGTCGGCGTCGAGCCGACGGATCTGTTCGGCCTCGAAGCCACCGGACAGCTCAGCCGAAACGGCCTGTCCGACCGACGTGAGTCGTTTTCCGAGTTCATCCTCCAGCCCCTCCCGTGCGGCGGAGTAGGCCAGAAACCCGTACAGCAGGACGATGGCCAGGGTGGTCCCCAGGAAGAGTCCCACCAGCTTGGTGCGTAAAGAGAGATTGCCGATTCGACGCATACGATTCCGGCCGAGGGCAGACGACGACGGGAGCCGTCAGGGTATCGACTCGGGCCGGCGGGCGCAATTTCTCCCGCGCTACTCGCCCAAAAAGTCAGCTCCCTCGGGGTGGCGTTCGGCGAGCACTTTCCTCACCTTGAACTCGAGTTCATCGAAGTCGAACGGCTTGTCGATGTAGTCATCGGCGCCGAACAGCGGCGAGGTCAGCTCGTTGTTGGTCGGTCCGATGCCGGTCAGCATCACCACGCCGACATTCTCGAACTGTTCCCGATCCCGGACGTATTTGCAGATCTCCCAGCCGTTGAGCTCGGGCATCATCACATCGAGGATCACCAGATCCGGTTTATGGACGATGATCGTCTCAAGCGTCTCGGCCCCATCGGAGGATTCGATGAGGTCGCAGTCCATCTCGTCGAAATGGGTGCGCAGGAGTTTTCGCAACTCCGCGTCGTCGTCGGCCACCAGGATCACCGGCCGATCGCGTTCATTCTGAGGACCGAATTCCGGCGACGGTTTGTCCAGACCCTCGACGGTGTCGAATTCTTCGAGTGCTTCCTCCGACACCGTTTCACCTTCATCGACTTCTGACATTTGGAATCCTCGACCCGACGGTCAATCTAGATGCGGAACAATTTGTGCAAGGGCCACGGTACGCGGCGCCATTCAGAGGTGTCAAGCACGGGTCGACACCGCCGGTCGATGACGGTTCAATTGTCGTCTTCGGCGCCGTCGACCTTGTCTTTGATTCGTTCGACAACCTCGCTGTAAGAGGTATTTTCGACGACCTGACTCATCAAATCCGTGTACTTGTCGACCAGGTCGGTGCGGCCCTCTTCGCGATAGTGCTCCAGGATCTCGTGCAACCGCACGTAGGTGCGCTCGCTGTTGACGAAGTACTCCGCTCCCTGAAGCGTCGCCTCCAGGCCCGCCCGGCTGACCGACGGGGCCGTCGCCTTGAAGACGAACTCTTTGCCCTTGCTGTTGAGGATCCCGACGGTGGCCTCGGCTTCGGCCTTCAGAGTCTGGTCCGGCCCGACATCGCTCTCCAGAAGCCCTTCGATCTTGAATTCGGAGAATCCGATCGATCGAAGCGAAGGATAATCATCAGCGAGTCGATCACGGACGCCGGCAAAAAAGGCGTCGATCGCGCCGACGCCCCGTCCCTCGACGGTCAGCGGACCGCCGTCGGCATCTCGAAGCGTGCAGGAGATATGGCACGCCTGGTCGTCGAGATTCTCGTGCAGGGTATAGCCCTCGACGGTCAGTTGCAGGTAGTCATCCTGCAGGATCTCTTTCATCTTGGCGATCATCTGTCTTTGTCGTTCGTCTTGCATGGTACCACTCGTCTCGGAGATACGGGCCGATGGGTGATGAGAGGATCGCAGATCCCCTCGACCGGGGCAAACGTTGCTGCCCCATTCACTATGTAAGACGAACGACGGGCCCGAATTATTCGGCGGGAGACAACTCGGGCCCCGTCGAGACATCGACGAGCCGTATCGCCCGGATCGCCGAAGGGTCCTCCGAAAGCTCCCGGGCCGCCCGGATCAACTCGCGCTGCTGATCCTCGATCAGGGGCTGGTCGATGGCGTTGACGTCGTAGGCGATGCCGAAGCGGGGGAAGTCCTTGTGGCTGCTGCCCAGGTTGCTCAATCCGGCCTCGAAGATGCAGTCATCGACTGCTTTTTTGGTACCCCGGGCGTCGCTATGGACGACGGTCAAGACGTAGGCGGGGTCCTCGGAGTCGACGGAGATGAGCTTGCCGCGGCCGAAGACGTTATTGCGGACCGACCCGTAGCGGTTGAACAGGAATGTCGTATTGGCCACGTGCTTGGCGATGCGCGGCTGGGCCTCCTGCGTGGCTGCACCGATGTGGGGCGTCCCGTAGATGTGATCGATGTCGCCGTAGGGATTGTTCCAGCTCTCTTCCGAGGAGTCGGGCTCATCGGGATAGACATCGACCATCGCCCGGCGCACATCGCCGCGCTCGACCGCCGAGATCAGTTCATCGGGTTCAAAGATGAATCCGCGCGAGGCGTTCAGAAACAGTTTGGGGCTCTTTCGATCGATGTCGGCCGCCAGCTTCGAGAAGTGATCCCGGTCGTTGAGCAGCGCCCGATTCGACTGGCCGCGATGGTCCTCGGCCGACACATGGACGGTCACGATGTCGCCGAGACGGAAGGCCTCGGCGATGCTGTCACAGGCATGCCATCCCAGCGTCGAGCCGACCTCGCGGGCGACCTCGTAGTTGTCGAAAAAGTTGATCTCCATGCCGAACGACTCGGCCATCTGGGCGACCTGCTTGCCGATGTTGCCCAGGCCGATGACCGACAGGGATTTGCCCTTGAGCTCGTAACGGTGGCGTTTGTCCTTGGTCCAGCGGTGCTCCCGAGTCGCCTCGACCGACTCAAAGATCCGCCGCGACAGACACACCATCTCGCCGATGACCTTTTCGACGACCGACCAGCCGTTCGAGACCGGGTCGTTCATCACCATCACGCCCTCATCGGCACAGGCCTGTTTGTCGACCGAGTCGTCGCCGATGCAGCACAGCATCACAGCCGCCAGGTTCTCCGAGGCCTGCAGCACACGGCGATTGACCTCGAACCCGCTGCGTTTGAACAGCAGGTCGTGCTGGCCCTCCTGGAGCCGCTCGACGACGGTGTCTTCGCTGACGCCGCGCGGAAATCGCTCGGTCTCGATCCCCTGTTCGTGCAGGTATTCATCCAGACTTTCGTCGGGACTCTCCAACACGAGGGCACGTTGAAAATGACTGTTCAAGAAACGGACGCCGTCGACCTTTGCCATCGTCTTCCACTGGTTGTCGGAAAAAGTGTGCCTCTAAAAAACCACGTTTTCGGTGTGTTCACCGAAGACGTCGCGCAGGGTATCCGAGATCTCGCCCAGGGTGACCTTCTTTTTGACCGCTCGCAGGATGTAGGGCATCAGATTGTCGGTGCTTTCAGCAGCCTGGCGAAGGGATTCGCGCGCCGACTCGACCTCATCCATGGCTCGCGAGGCCTTGAATTCGCGGAGCTTGTCGATCTGGTTTTGCTCGACCTCCTCGTCGACCTTCAACAGGTCACCCGGGGGTTCCTCTTCGTCCTCGGTAAACTTGTTGACCCCGACGATGACATCCTCGCCCTCCTCCTGGGCCACCTGCGCCTGGTAGGCCGCTTCCTGGATCTCGCGTTGTTGAAAGCCCTTGTTGATGGCCTCGGGCGCGCCACCCAGGTCGTCGATCCGAGCGATGTACTCCCGGGCCTTCTCCTCGATCCGGTCGGTCAGCGGTTCGATGACGTAGCTGCCGGCCATCGGGTCGACAAAGTCAGCGACCCCGGACTCGTGGCCGATGACTTGCTGGGTTCGCAGGGCGAGTCGCACGGCCGATTCGGTCGGCAGGCTGAGGGCTTCGTCCCAGGAGTTGGTGTGCAGCGACTGGGTGCCGCCCATGACGGCCGCCAGCGCCTGAAGGGTCACACGGATGATGTTTACCTTCGGCTGCTGAGCGGTCAGCGTCGACCCGGCGGTCTGACTGTGAAACCGCATGCGCATGCTGTCTTCGTTCTCGGCGCCGAAGCGTTCCTTGACGATCCGTGCCCACAGCCGGCGCGCGGCGCGAAACTTGGCGATCTCTTCGAGGAAGTTGTTGTGCACATTGAAGAAAAACGACAGCCGCGGCGCGAAGTCGTCGACATCGAGGCCGGCATCCATCGCCGCTTCGACGTAAGCGATGCCGTTGGCCAGGGTAAATCCGACCTCCTGGCCGGCGGTGCTTCCCGCCTCACGAATGTGGTAGCCCGAGATGCTGACGGTGTTCCAGCTCGGGACCTCCTCCTGACAGAAGCCGAAGATGTCGGTGATGATCCGCATGCTCGGCTTCGGCGGATAGATGTAGGTGCCGCGGGCGATGTACTCCTTGAGGATGTCGTTCTGGATCGTGCCGCGCAGCTTCGAGCGGTCGACGCCCTGCTGGTCGCCGACGGCGATATACAGCGCCAGCAGAATCGACGCCGTGGCGTTGATCGTCATCGACGTGGAGACGTCCTCTAACGGAATCTCGTCGAACAGCGTCTCCATATCGGCGATCGAATCGATCGCCACACCGACCTTTCCGACCTCGCCGCGGGCCCTCGGGGAATCGGAGTCGAACCCCATCTGGGTGGGCAGGTCGAAGGCGACCGACAATCCGGTCTGGCCGCGATCCAGCAGATACTTGTACCGCTCGTTCGATTGTTCGGCTGTCCCGAACCCGGCGTACTGGCGCATCGTCCAGAGCCGACTTCGGTACATCGTCGGATAGACGCCCCGGGTGAAGGGATACTCCCCGGGAAACCCGAGGTCTTCCTGGTAGTCGAAGTCCTCCAGATCCGCGGGGGTCTGCAGGTCGTCGATCGACTCGCCATCCGACAGGGTAAATTCGTCGCGGCGCAGCCCGTACTTCTCGAGGATCGGGTCGAGAACATCGTCCTTCCACTCCTCGGTGGCCTCCTCGAGCTCATCGAGAAGCGCATCGCGATCGACGTCTTCGTTGTTGTCCGACATGGTGTTTCCTATCAGTCGACGATCGTGACCAGGACGTCGTCGATTTCGACGCTGTCGCCCGGCTCGACCTTCACTTCATCGACCGTGCCGTCGCGGTGGGCCTTGAGACCGTTCTCCATCTTCATCGCCTCGACGATGACGACGGTCTCGCCCTTGCTGACTTCCGTACCGGGTTCGGCGACGATCGAGACGACTGTCCCGGCCATGGGACTGACCAGTTCCGGCCCCGACGCGCCACGTCCCCCGACGCCGGCGACCCGCATTCGCCTCTGGCGCTCGTTGAGCACCTCCATGGTATGGGCCTGGCCGTCGACTCCGACGGCCCAGTCGTTGTCATCGTTTTTGTAGTGGAGGTCCCAGGAACGTCCCCCTTCCAGCAGATGCAGGTGACCGCGCTCAGGTTCGAATGCATCGACGATCAGTTCTTCGCCCTCTGGCGTCACAACCTTGTATCGACCGTCCTCCAGGGTCTCGACCTCGAAGGTCCTCGGGTCGTCGTCGCCGTCGGTTGGGATGTAGTATTCAGGCATCGTGAATCCTCGTAAACGTGGTGCGTGTGCTCGTATGTCTCTCGGCGGTCTCTAAAGACGGCCGAGTTGACGATAGCGTCCCAGTGTCTTCCACCGACTCTTCGGGCCGGATTGCTCACCGTCGTCGCCGTCGCCATCCCGGAGGGCCTCGTCGTGGCGGTGAGTCGCCAGCACGGCCGCCAGTTCGGCGATGTCGCGATGCTTCGGCTCGGGCTTGTCGCGATTGGCCATGTAGTCGGGGATGAACTCCGTATTGTACGACCCATCCAGAAAGTCCGGGTGGGTCAGTACCTCTTCGTGGAATCCGATGTTGGTGGTCATCCCGGCGATAACGTACTCGTCGAGGGCGCGGCGCATCCGCTGGATGGCGTGGTCGCGGTCCTCGCCCCAGACGCACAGCTTCGAGATCATCGGGTCGTAGTTGACCGGAATGGTCATGCCCTCGTAGACGCCGCTGTCGACGCGCACTCCCGGACCGGTCGGTTCGCTCAGCAGATCGATGGTGCCGGGCGTGGGTCGGAAATTCTCGTCGGCGTCTTCGGCATAGACGCGGCATTCGATGGCGTGGCCGCGCTGCTCAAGATCCGACTGCTCGAAGTCGAGCGGTTCGCCGGCGGCGACCTTGACCTGCCACCGCACCAGATCGAGCCCCGTCACCATTTCGGTGATCGGGTGTTCGACCTGAAGGCGGGTGTTCATCTCCAGGAAGTAGAAATTCCCGTTGGCGTCGAGCAGAAACTCGACGGTTCCGGCGCCGACGTAGTCGACGGCGTGGGCGGCGCGCACGGCGACCTCGCCCATCTCCCGGCGGGTCTCGTCATCGAGGACCGGACAGGGGGTCTCCTCGGTGATCTTTTGATGGCGACGCTGGACCGAACATTCGCGCTCGAACAGGTGTACGCCGTTGCCGTGTTCGTCGACGAGAATCTGGATCTCGACGTGCTTGGGATCGACGACGTACTTCTCGATGTAGACGTCACCGTTGCCAAACGAGCTGATCGCCTCGCGCTGGGCCCCCTTAAAGGAGTCGATGAATTCCTCGGCCTCGTCGACGCGGCGCATTCCCTTTCCGCCTCCGCCGGCCGCGGCCTTTGCCAGCACCGGAAAGCCCATGTCCTTGGCGATCTCGAAGGCCTCTTCGGCTTCTTCGACCGCGTTCTCGGTCCCGGGAACGACCGGGACATCCGCCTCTTTCATCAGCGTACGCGCCCGCGTCTTCTCGCCCATCGCATCGATCGACTTGCCCCGCGGCCCCATGAAGGTCATTTCGGAGTCGGCGCAGGCGTCGGCGAATTCGGAGTTTTCGCTCAGGAAGCCGTAGCCCGGGTGGATGGCATCGCAGCCCGCCTTGCGTCCGACCTCCAGAATCTTGTCGATCACCAGGTAGCTTTCGGCGCTGGGCGCCGGGCCGACATGGTAGGCCTCATCGGCCATTCGCACATGAAGCGACTTGCGATCGGCATCCGAGTAGACGGCCACCGTCTCGATCCCCATCTCCTTGAGGGATCGCATGACCCGCACCGCGATTTCCCCGCGGTTTGCTACCAATACCTTGTCAAACATTTGTCCTCCAGATTGTCGTCCAGAATCAGTGACGCCGCCGGACGTTAACAGAGAAAATTTGCGGTTTGCAACGCCCCGTGGGCAGGGCATGTCAAATAGGGAGAAAAAAAGAAGGCTGCCCGAAGCGGGCAGCCCTCATCAGCGTCGTGGCGTCTGTACGCCGACCTTCAGTCGTCGTCGCTCAAGGCGTCGATGATTTTTTGTTTGGCATCATTGTCGTCGGCCTCGACGCGGTTGGCCGGAAAGAAATGTTCGGCATCGCCGCGCGAGGCGTCGCGCTTTTGGAACGCATCGACCAAAAACGACTCCAGCCGCGCCAGCGCCTGCTTCGTTTCATCGTCGGCCCCGAGCCCAAACTGAAGTTCGTGGTCGTCGTCTTCGTCCAGGCCGTGACGCGCTCGAATGACCTTTTCTTCCAGGGGCGACAGAACCTCTTCTGTCCCCTCGGTCTCGGTGGCGGTTCGCGTCGTGGTCTCCGTCGAGTCTGGTGTATCTTTCTCGTCAGTCAATGGTATCCTCTTGGCCCTTCAACCCATTCCGTTCGACTCCATGATAGTTGCGGTGTCGACGTCGCGCTGTCGCCGAGGGCTCGGATGCGAGGGCATCCGTCCAAACCGTCCGGAGACCGACACTGTCGACAAACCCGTTTATATGAGGCTCGATCCCGTGTCGCAAATTATTTTCTCGGCCTCAGACGTCGTCCGATGAAGGCCCTTTGAGCAACCCCCAGGCCTTCCATGAGATCCATGCCAGGACGACGAGACCCACAACGATCCAGAAGACCCGGGAGTACTGGTCGAGAATGAGGGCCAGCTCCTGGAGATTGTACCCCACGGTGTAGCCGGCGGCGAGGATGGCGGCGTTCCAGAGGGCCGCACCGAGCCCGCCCCACAACAACGTCCGAAACAGGTCAATACGAGCCATCCCGGCGGCCACGAAAAAGAGCGCCCGAAACGCGGGAACGAAGCGATTCAATGCAATATAGATGGTCCCATGGCGCTCGAATTGTTCGATCAGCTTGTCGACTCGCGGACGCACCGACGGACGGTCCAGCCAGCGATGGAGCCATGTGTCCTTTCCCTGATGGTCGATCAGCCACCACCCGACGCGCCAGTCGACCGCCGCCCCGAGCGCCGTCCCGGCCATCACGGCGCCGAAGACGCCCCAGACGGGCCAGCCGGCCTGGGGAATCAACACGGCTCCGGCGAGGGTGACGGTGTCGCCGGGAAACGGAGGGAGCACGTACTCGACCATCGCACTCACTGCCAACAGCAGAAGCCCCCACCAGACCGCCTGGCCGGACAGGTAGTCGAACACCTGCTGCAGACTCGCAAAGAAATCGATCATGTTGTCTCGTTGGACCTCGGATTCGACGGTCGAGTCGATACGCTGTGCGGCGGGCTTATGCTAACCACGCTCGCGCCACGTGACCATGCTCCTCTGCGAGAAACCAGCCATGACTGACATCGTCCAAGAGTACCTGGATAAGCATTCCGATCGCATCGACGTCGAGGCCATCGAGATCGGCCGCGACATCATTCGCGAGTCGTACGCGGTCCTCGCCGAACAACTCGGCGAAGGTCCCTGGCTGGTCGTCGCAGACTCCAACACATGGGAGGCCGCCGGCGAGCCCGTCGGCGAGATGTTGGATGCACATGGGCACGACTGGCATCGCTTTGAAGTGGAGGCGCAGCCGGGACACGAACACCCGGTCTGCCGAGACGAACTCATCGAAGACTGCCGCCGGGCCATGGAGCGACACGACTGTCGTGCCGGGCTCGCCGTCGGCAGTGGAACGGTCAACGACACGGTGAAGATGGCTGCCCATCGCGCCGGCCGACCGATGGGAGTGGTGGGCACGGCGCCGAGCATGAACGGCTACACGTCGTCGATTGCCGCCATCCTGTCCGACGGGGTCAAGACATCACAGCCGTGCGGTGCGCCGCGGGTGATCATCGCCGACGTGGAGGTCATGGCGCAGGCTCCGATGCGACTCATCCAGAGCGGCCTGGGCGACCTGTTGTCCAAACCGGTCTCGAACTCCGACTGGGCAATCTCGGCCAGGCTCAACGGAACGCCGCATTCGGCCGAAGCGATGGAGATCATCGAGGAGGGGGCAGCGGCACTGCAGGGAGTCGCACCGAAACTGCCCGGGCGCGACCGCGAGGCGGTCCGTGGGCTGGTCGACTCGCTGATCCTGTCGGGTATCGCCATGAGCGTGGCCGGCTCATCGAGCCCGGCCTCCGGCGGCGAACACCTCATCAGCCACTACATCGACATGACGGCCCACGCCCTCGACCAGCCCTACGACTTACACGGCTGCCAGGTGGGAGTCGGCACACTGAACTCGGCATTTATGTACGAGAAACTTCGCGAGTTCGACCCATCGACGCTGGACATCGACTCCCGGGTCGACGCGCTGGCCGACTGGTCCACGTACGACGACCTTCTCAAAGAGAGATTTGGCCCCCTCCATGATGCGGTCGTCGAGTATGCGAAACCGGCGTACCCGAGCCGGTCCCGGCTGCGAGAGCGGCTCGAGAAGATTGTCGACCAGTGGGACGGCATGCTCGCGGACGCAGAACAGACGCTTCGGACCCGTCAGTCGCTGGAAGACGAGCTGCGCTCAGCGGGGGCGCCGACCCGATTCCGCGACCTCGGTATCTCGAAGGATCGCGCCCATCGGGCGATCGTCCACGGCAAGGACATCCGCAACCGCTACACCATCCTTCATCTGTGCTGGGAACTTGGAACCCTCGAGAAATGGGGTGCCGAAGCGATCGAACTTCTCTACGATTGAAGGGTCAGCCAAGCACCAGATAAGCGAGGCCGGCGCCGATGCATCCGAGACCGCCGATGGCGATGAGTGCCCCGACGATCACAAACCACTTTTTGTCGGAGCTTCCCGAAGACGTCCCAGCGTCATGGGCATGATGGCCCGGTTCCGATTCCGCAGGCACATCGCCGAAGCGGTCGTCATTTTCGAACGGATCTGATTGCGGGGCGCCGCCCTGGTCGGCGACTGCAGCCCGGTCGTCGGTGGCTCCCTCGCGGAAACCAGCATCATCGCCGAAGGACCCCTCAAACGAGGGCTCCTCGGTATTGATCTGACTGGGCGTCTGGACCTCCGATTCGTCGGATTCGGCGCGTGCCGTCGAGCCGCCCGACGGTGACGGGTCCGGTGTTGAAGCGCTCGACGATGAAGGACTGGACGATGAAGGGCTAGAAGACGAAGCGCTCGATGATGATGCGGTCGAGGACGAGCCCGACAGCGTGCTCGTGGACCCTTCGTCTTTTTTGCTGACTTCGTCGGGTCGAGGAATCCGTGAGCCGGTCGACTCCGTACTCAGCCCACCGGACTGATCCTCATCCTGTTGTTCGAGCTTCTCTTCAGCTCTGTCTGCCGCCTCTTTGGCGTCGGCCACAGCCTGATCGAGTTCATCCTGGTCGACAGCCCCGACTCCAAACATGGTCTGCTTGGAGTCGCGCTCCTCGACCTTGGCCCCACAATGACCGCAGTGGACGGCATCGTCAGCGATCTGCTCCTCGCACTCCGGACAGGTCTTCATGATCTCAGTCCCTTGTTTCCCTTCATCACATCACCGCCGTAAACGTACACATTCCAAAAGGCTAACACAGATCTGAGGGGCTTGCTAGAACTTGAGATCCTATGGACAGGAAAGCGCCTGAATGACCGGAACCTCATTGTTGTCTTCGCGACACTCGTTTTCGGCCCCGTCCTCGGCCTCCGGAGCATGGTCGACGACTGCCCTGACCTGCCACTGCCCGGAGTCGGGAGGCCCTCGAAACCGGATGACAACCCGCTCGGACTCGCCCGGCGCCAGCGACCCACGGGTTTCAGTCGCCGCCAGCGCCCTGCGCTGAGATCCCGAGGAGGCGTATAGCGTGACCGGTACGCCGGCCCCGGCCCGCACGGCCCCGGCGTTGGTGATCCAGAGTACAACTTCGCCTCGACACGACGACTCCGAGGACGCCTCCCAGGTCGCACTCTCGACGACCAGGTCGGGGGCGGCCGAATCCGGCACCCCGGAGAGTCGATTGAGGCGATAGGTGTTGTGGTCCCGCCAGCTCGCCGCTTCGCGAGCCGGGATACGGCCTTCGTCGGTGATGTTCCCGATGCGGTAGGCGTGTTGATTCCACAGACTGCGTGTCGCCACCCAGTTGTCGGTCGCGTGCCCAAACACGCGCAACCCGGCGCCGGCCACGCCGCCGCAGTCTCCAAGGACATCGCCACATTCAAAATCGTTTACAGCGACGACGATCTCGGCGGCCCCGTCTCCTTCCACGTCGACGATGATCGGATACTCCAGGCCGGTGAACGACGGGTTCGGATGCTCGAACAACTTCGCCCCGGTCCGACCGTCGAAGATCCGAAGGTGGTGTTCGTCGTTGTAGACCACTTCAGCCCTGCCATCGCCTTCGAAATCGAAGACACTCGACCCGGTCATATTGGAGGAGACATCGCGGGTCGGCTGCTGCCACAGAACCGCCTCCGAAAACGACGTTCGGGGCCGGGTCAGATCGATCTTGATCGCCGCGTATTGACTTGCAGCGGCGACCCCGACGTCGGGACGCCCGTCGCCGTTGAGGTCCGCGACCGTCGGCGGGCCACCACGGCCGTGCAGGGCGACCGGCCCCCAGACGAGCTCACCGGTGGCTCCGTCGTGCACACGAAGGGTCCCCGCCGCCGAGACGATGACCTCCGGAGCCCCGTCCCCGTCAAAGTCTGCAACTGCGGGAAAGCCATCCGGCAACGACTCGTCGGCCCGCCAGAGGACCTCCCCGGACGCCTCGTAGGCACTGATTCCCGTGATCACCTCCTGGCCCGGTCGCCCGTCGAGCTCGGCGGTGACACTTAGCGGACCGGTGTACCAGTCACGGTGGGGTTGCCCGCCCGGCCAGTTGATCCCTTCGCCGACCCGCAGACTGTCACCGACCGGGCGGGCCCTCCACTCCAGATGCCCCCGATGGCTGAAGACCGCACCGCCGACAATCACCTCTGGCGTACCATCCTCATCGAGGTCGGCGATCGAGGGCCCACCCCACCAGAATTTGAGGGCGTGAGGTATACGTCCGACGGCGTCGGCCGCCCGGGTCACCCATTTGATGCGCCCGTCGTGCTCGAGGGCGATGAGTCCGCCGAACCAGGCACCCGCGACGATTTCGACGCGCCCGTCACCATCGAGATCGCCCAATGCGAGGTTGCCCGCCGGTTGAAACCCGACGTGTTCGTCGGGCACGTCCGGGTGGCTGCTCAGCTCTTCGGGTCCCACACTGAAGAGTAATCCGGACCCGTCCCCGCTGGCCGCCCTCAGCACCCCACGTCGCACCGAGTCCGGCGCACCGGAGACCCCGGCGGCACTGAAGGTCGCAAAGACGACGTCGGGAACCTCGTCGCCATCGAGCCGCGCCACCAGCGGCGTCATCATCACCTGATCGTCGGAGGGATACGGGTCGTCGGGCCCGATCTTTAGCGACCACTCGAGTTCGGCCGAAAACCCACCCTGTTGCCGTTGATACTCGTAGGTGCAGCCTTCGTCGAAGGGGCGCCCAACTCGCCGGTCCTCCCCCGGACCCAGCGAGGGGTCGGAGTCGCCTCCGTCGGCGTCGCTGCCGGTCGAATACGGCGCCAGCGGAGCTTCGGCGCAGGCAGCCGCGAGGATGATCCCGAAGGTGATGAGCGCTCGGACTGGGTAGGTGTTCATGGATCCCCCGTGGGTGGTTCGGTCTATGTACTGTTATCGACGGGACTGGGGGATTTGTTGATGGACACCCCCGGGCTCCCGTCGGTCGCCCGGGGTTAGGGATCGCGGTCGTTCTCCTGGGCCAGGATTTTAAACTCGACGCGTCGGTTCTTGCTTCGGCTCTCCGCGGTATCATTGTCGGCGATGGGCTGGGATTCGCCGTAGCCCTCGGCGACGAGACGCGAGGCATCGATCCCGCGTCGTTTGACCATGTAGGCCTTCACCGACTCCGCGCGCGCTGCCGACAGCTCCTGATTGTACGTTTCGTCGCCGGTGGAGTCGGAGTGCCCCTGAATCTCGACTTTGGTGATGTCGGGGTTCGAGCGGAGGACCAGGGCCACCTGATTGAGCACGTCGTATGACCCCTTCTTGATGCGTGCACTGTCGGTCTCGAAGTAGACCTTCTCAAGTATCTTGATTTCTTCTTTTTCACGGACCGCTTTCTGCTCCTCGGCGGGACACCCGTCGTCCTCTTCGAGCCCCGGTTCCATCGGACACTCATCCTCGGCGTCGGCGATCCCGTCGTTGTCGTTGTCCTCGTCGGGGCAGCCGTCGTCATCCTCGAAGCCATCCTCGTCTTCGGGCGCCTCCGGACACTCATCTTCGGCATCCGGGATGCCGTCGCCATCGGTGTCGGTCTGACCGTCGGGGCACCCATCCTGGTCCTGGTAGCCGTTTTTGTCCTCGGGCTGATCGATGCAGTTGTCTTCGACGTCGGGGATTCCGTCGCCGTCGGTATCCTTGTCGGCATCGGGACATCCATCCTTATCCTCGTAGCCATTGAAGTCCTCGGCTTTGTCGGGACACATGTCGGAGTCGTCCGCAATCCCGTCTCCGTCGTTGTCCGGATCCGGACACCCGTCGGCATCTTCGAAGCCATCGAGATCTTCGGGTTCTTGGGGGCATTCGTCCTCAGCATCCATGATGCCATCGCCGTCGGCATCGCCCGCCTTGGTCGGATACGATACGCCCAGGAATGCTCGAAACTCCGGAGAACCCACACCGGAGACGATCCCTGCTCCGCTGCCGGCCATCACGGCGATGCCGGCCTTGGTCTTGAACTTCGCGCCGATCAGCACCTCGAGTGGAGAGGTGTCAGTCGAGCCCCAGAAATCACGAAGGGGCGTCTCGCCATACACCTCGGCGCCAAGGGTAAAGAGATTCTTGACGATGGCGACTTCGGTCCCGATGCCGTAGGTGAAGGCGTCGCCTAACTCCAGGTTCCGCCAGGTCTCGTTGCGTTCGATGCGCACGCCGAAGTTCCCCGAGATGACCGCTCGGCCGATGCGCCGATCGATGATCAATTCCGGAGTCGCTGTCACACTGGGAGAGCCGACAAACGCGTCGCCACCGCCGGTCGGAAACGTCACATCGACGGCCGCTCCCAGCCCGATTCCCGCCTGCTCCTGGGTCAGGATCTGCACCTTCGGGCGCACGGCGAGGTCCCCGATCCCGACTCCACCGAGATCGGCGCCCCGGTACTGGGCATCGTTGACCAGATAGACCGGCAGATGGGCCGCGATTTGGACTCGGTCGAAGAGTCCGATCCCCGCCAGCACATCGGCGGTGAGTTGCTGGTCGACGATCGAGCGGGAGTTGTCGCCATCCCCTTCGACCAGTGGCTCACTGAGATAGTCGAACACCAGGGTGCCGGCTGGCTGAAGATGGTCGAGGGTCGTCGACTCTTCGACCGTAAAGATCCCGTGGGGCTGGAGGACCGGCCGAAAGGTCTGGGTGTCGATATCGGGCCGATTCTGAGCCGACGCCGACCCGACGAACCCGAATACGGCGACGAAGACAAGTAAGCTAAACCACGACAACGCCTGCGAACCGGCCCGGTTGGTCCTCATCTCGATACCTCCGCATCATCTATGTACACACAGGGAATCCGTTGCCCCCAGTGTACAGGTCAACCGGGCCGAATCAACGTTGCGTCACGTCGGCGGTCAGCAGCTTCCCGACGAGCATGTCCAGTCCCCGCTCATGTAAAGACTGTCGGGGACGCTGCAGGAATCCGAGTAGGAGCATTTCAGACCGGTCGTGTTGTTCACACAGCACACAACAGTCGGATTGCAGATCCCTCCACCGCTTTTCGGCGGCGGACAGGTCATGGTGCCACCGGAGTCCGTCGCATCTGCGGAGGCGTCCATTCCGGTGTCGGCAGACACATCTTGGCCGACATCCATCGAGGCATCGTTCGCGGGCGCGTCGGGGATCTCCGAATCCAGCTCCATTACATCGTCCCCGCCGCCATCCTCGATCTCTGCGTCTTCGGGGCCCGAGTCTTCGGACATGGCATCCATCGAACTGCCGTCCATATCGGCCACGTCGCCCGCGTCATCGAAGACGTCCTCGACATCTCCCGAGCTACCGTCGAGATCCGTATCTCCGCCATCCTCCGGCCCCCCGTCGTCGACATCCGAGACATCAGCGGCGTCTGCGGCATCCGACACATCAGAGGTATCGGCGACATCCTCGACGTTCGTATCCTCGACGCCCATATCCTCGACGTCCATCTCGTCGACGTCCTTGGGATCGCCCATGCCCTCGGGCCCCGGGGTACTATCGCCGCAGGCAGTCACGAGGCCCCCCAGCACAATCAAACCAACGATCACGACACATCTGGTTCGCATAAATTCCGGCCACATGGGAGACTCCGGGTCGCAAATCACGCAATGAATGATACCTGTGCATGGATTATAAGGTGGCTTTCCCGACGTGCAAAGGGGCGAGGCCACGCATCGTTGCAGACGCGGCGGCGGCGGTGTCATCATGGGGCCGACCCAACCATTTTCGTGGAACCCGACCGGGACTCTCATGAGCTGGAAACCCTACCGAGCCGACGAATACATAGACTTCAACGAAGTCGAATCCTTCTGCAGAGATCTCGCCGAATGTCACCCGGAATGGGTCGAGCTCGAGACCGTCGGCGAGTCGCGGGAGAGGCGCCCCCTGTACCTGCTGACGATCAGTGCTCGGGATCCGGGGCCGGACGGCTCGGTCCGGGGTCGTCGCCCGGCGATCTGGCTCGATGCGGCGACCCACGCAGCGGAATGGACCGGAGTCAGCGCGGTGCTCTTCATCGTCTCGCGATGGGTCGAACAGCTCGTCGAAGGGGACGAGCCGCTGGAGCGGTGGTTCCGACGGCGCGAGGCGTTGGTCATGCCCTGCATCTCACCGGATGGCTACCAGGCGATGCACGACGGGTCCCCTTTTCTGCGCTCCAACAAGCGCCCCCCGGCCGAGGGTGAAGTCCGGCAGGGACTCGACCCGCGCGACATCGACGGCGACGGAACGGTCCGAATGATGCGGTGGAAGCACCCGGCCGGCTCGTTTGTCCCCGACGAGGATTGGGCGCCGTTTTTACGGCCGCGCACCCTGGATGACGACCCCGACGACGCCTATTTCCTCTGCGACGAGGGCCTCTTCATCAACTGGGACGGCGTCGAGTGGACCGAAGCCCCGGCCGAATTCGGGCTCGACCTGAATCGTAATTTCCCGGCTCACTGGAAGCCGTTTTCGATGTTCGGCATGGATTCCGGGTCCTACCCGCTCAGCGAGCCGGAGTCCCGGGCGGTGGTAGATGCGTTTGCCTCCCATCCGCATATCGGCTGTGCACTGACGATGCACACCTACATGGGATGCATTCTGACCCAACCGTATCGGGAGGATACGCCGCTGGGCGACGACGACATCGAGCTGATGGAGATGCTGGCTGGCGACCTCGCCGAGGAGACGGGCTACGACGTGCACCGTGTCCACCCCGATTTCATGTACGAAGAGGGGAACCCGATTCCGGGGGTGTGGGCCGATACCATCAGTTCGGTCTTCGGAGTCCCTGGATTCACAGTCGAGCTGTGGGACCCGTTTGACCATGTCGGCGTCGAGATCGAGGACCCGGCTTCATTCTTCCAAGATCCCGACCGCGACACTATCCTGGAGTACCTGCAGGGAGTCTCCGAGGACGCGTCGAATGTCCAATCATGGACCACCGTCGACCACCCTCAACTCGGCGAGGTCGAAGTGGGCGGACTTGAATACCTGCGGACGCTGCGCAACCCACCGGTCGACGAACTCGAGGGTGAATGCGAGACGGCCTGGCGGATGGCCGAACGGGCCCGCCGCTCCCTTCCCGACGTCTCGGCGACCGTGGAGGTCACGTCGATGGGCGACGAGGCTCACAATGTACGGGTCATCTTGGAGAACGTCGGATTTCTTCCAACCAGCGGGCTCGAACGGGGTGAAGACGTAGCCGACACTCCCGGGGTCCGAGTCTCGCTGAATGCAGAGGGTGAACTCGAGGTCGAGGGGCCCGACGAGCGTAACCTCGACCACATGGACGGCTGGGGAAACCTGAGGACGGGTTCGGGACGTCATCCGCAATACGCGGGGCTCGGCCGTCGCGGCCACCGGGCGTGGGCCGAGTGGACCATACGGGGAGAAGGGCAATTGACCATCGACTGGTTCGCCGGCCGAGCCGGCCGCGGCTCAGAAGAGGTCGAGATCGGAGGCTGAGTCCGAACAACTCGCACTCAGAACTGGATGCTCCGGTAATCGAGAGTATAGCGCGGCAGCTTGTAGAAGCGGACATCCGTGAAGTTGAAGCTGTCGATCGAGCCGTTCGGGACATCGATTCCGACCAGCCGCAGCGTATACAGCCCGGGCGGATAGGGTTCCGGGCGGCGGTAGTCGGGCAGACCGGAAAAGTCGGGGAACGAAGGGATCCGAATTTGCGGTGACGAGCCGGGTACGAACGACTCGAAGACGATCCTCCCGCGTCGGTCGTAGGCCTGCGCCCGGATGATGTCGGGCGCCTCCCGGGCCGTGAGCTTGAAGTTGATCAGGTCGCCGGGTTGCTGACGCAGGCTGAGTTGCCCCTCCGGCAGCGCCACCCCGAGAAGCGGCGGCATGGAGATCGTCTGTTGCACCGAAGTCGCCCCGAGTTTCTCGGCGATCGAATACGGGAGGGTCAAGGCACTACTGCGCTGCTGGTAGGCTCCGCCGACGACGTCGATTTTGACCCCGGACAACGGCCCCGTCAGCGGCGGGTAACCCGAGGCCTGCAGAAGAGTGCTCGTACCCCGAGCCGACGCGAGCCGTCCGAAGACCCCCTCGGATCCGAAGTCCAGCCAGGGCTGAAAATCGAATACATTTGGGCCCTCTGCCGCATCGAACGGTTTGTTGGGCACCTTCAGGGTCACCGCCTCGTCGAGTTCGATGTTGAGGTCGATATCGCGCTGATAGGTCTGCCCCTTGACGGCGACCTGGAAGCGCTTGACGCCCATCCGCTCCGCCGTGAACTCGCCGGTATTCAGATCGCGGAACCCACCGAGGGCAACCAGCGCGAGGTCACCGGTTCGCGTCTCGATGCTGTAGGGCCCGTTCTCGGTGAGCCGATTGTTCGGCCCGGGGCTCGGGTTGGGCGTCAGCCGGTCGGCTCGCGTGGTATACACGTAGGCGACCTCCCGTTGATTGGGCCCCGGTACCGTCAATTTATTCAACCCCGTCAGTTGGCCGGAGAAGACCGGCGGCCCCTGTGGCGGTGGGGGTGGAGGCGGCGGAGGGTTATCGATGTCGGGTCTGGGGCCCAGATCCGGATCGGGATTCGTCCCGCCATCCCCGTTGGGCGAACCCACGTCGACATCAACCGGCGTCACATCCGGAACATCCACATCGATGCCCCCTCCGTCGCCCGCATCGGGCACGCCGGCGTCCATCGGTGGCGGGGGATCCGGCGGAGAAAGCCGGGTCAGATGCAGAGTGATGTTCGTGGCGTTGACTCGCTGGATGGTGGCGGTCGAAAAATTCGGTGCCGTCGCGGCGATCGTCTGCCGCCCATACACCTCGGGCCCGCTGAAGGTGATCATCCCATTCAGATCGGTGCGGCCCGAAAACGAAGTCGGCGCATTTGCGGCGAGCATGACGTAGGCGTCGTCGATGGGAGCGCCCCCCTCGGAGTAGACCGATACATTGACCGATCCTTCGATGTCGCCGCCCCAGGAGCCGCCGCTGCGGCTCGCCGGGTTGAAGTAGGTAAACCGGTCCGGGACGCTGGCCGTGGTGGTACCCTGAGTGACCGCAATGTCGACCGAACCGATCTGGCCCGGGGGTGACCGGACTGCCAGGGTCTGCGCATCGAGTCGCTCGAGGGTCTGGACAGAGTCGCCGCCAAAGGTCACCGCCAGATCCGACTCCAAGAAGCCCTGTCCGCGAATCAGCACGTAGGTACCACCGGCGACGGACCCTCGCAGGGGGCTTGCCCCATAGACCTCGAGTGGTTCGGAGTAGGTAAACCCGTACTCGCGGCGGGCCTGATGGTCCCCGCGGTCGACCACGACGTCGACGGCGCCGGCGGCATGCGACGGCGTTGTGGCCTGGATGGTTGAATCATTCTGGACCGTGTAACCGGCGGTGACACCCCCGAATCGGACGTCGGTCGTTCCGTTGAAGCCGTCGCCGTTGATCGTCACCGAAGTACCGCCCGCTGCGGGCCCCCGATTCGGCTGGACCGACGTGATCTCCAAGGGGCGAAGGTACTCGTAGGCGCCGCTGAGTGTCGCCGGCGATTCCGCACCGTCCGTGTAGGACACCGTCACGTCCACGAACCCCGCACTGGCGGACGGAGCGGTGGCCACAGCGTAGCCTGGCCCCTGGTCCTGAATGGTCGCGGGAGTCGACCCGAACGTCACCTCGAGGCTCGGGTCTGAGAGTCCAAAGCCAACCAACGTCACCGGAGTCCCGCCGGTCGAAGGGCCGTGATCGGGACGCACCGACTCGAGGGTCAGCCCGGTCGGCTGAGAAGTCGCCTGGTAAACAAACGCATCCCGAGCGCGAGCCGACTCACCCTTTGGCTTGTCGACAACCACGTCTACCACCCCCTTTGAGCCCGGCGGCGTGGTCACCGTCGCCTGAGTTCCGCCGGCATTGACCGACGTAACCGTGGCTGTGTTCCCTCCGAAGGTGACGGTCATCCCCGGCTCGTAGCCTCGGCCCTCCAATGTCACGGAGGTCCCTCCACCCACCGGACCGAGCGCCGGCTTGACCCTGTCTACCTCGAGCGGAACGACATACTCGACGGCATCGGCGACGCGGATCGTCGCCTCGCGATTGGTTATCCGAAGATCGACGAGGCCCGCTGCATGCGGCGGGGCGAGGACTCGAAGGGTCTGTGAATCGATGAACTCATGGGTCAGGGCCGTCTCGCCGCCCAGGCTCACCCGGGTGTCCGCGGTGAAACCGCCCCCGGTGATCGTCAGTTGGAACCCGCCGCGGGTGGGGATGACATCGGGTTGAATCGACTTGAATGAGAGGGTCTTGGTGTAGGTATAGGCCGGCCCCAGCGACGCCTCACCGGTGTCCGGATCCTTCGCCTTGACGGTGACCGGCCCCGGGCTCGATCCGGCAGGAGTCTGACCGACGAGACGTCCATCGACCACGCGGACGTCTGCGCGCCGGCCCCCAAAGAAGAGTGCCGTTTCTTCGGTAAACCCCTGACCCTCGACGACGAACTTCGTGCCGCCTTCGACCGGTCCGCGCCCCGGGGTGATCTGCTGGAGTGCCAGATCGGCGGGGGCCGTATCCGCCATACCGAAGTCCCAGTCGTCGACGTCCCGGTCACTCGAGTCGCCGCGCGTGTCCCGCGGAGAGGTATCGCGAGGCGCGGTATCCTCGGAGGGACCGTCCGGCGCTGCATCGGCGGTATCGGGCACAGCATCCAGACCGGCGTCGGCAATTACATCGGCGCCACCGTCCAGGTCGTCGCCCGGCTCCTGGGTCATGTCGTCCGAGCAACCGAACCCGAAGAGCAGCAAGCAGACAGACAGGTGCGCCAGGCTGGGTCGAATCCAGCGGATGCTGGGTCCTGCGCCCCGCCCGTTGTCGGTTGTCTGGTCATGTCTCGTCATTACAACCTGAGAATAGGTCCCGAGCCACTGCGCTTCAACTCTGGGATGCGCCCCTCGCAGGAAGAATTCACCGGAAGTCGATCAACACTTGCTTATCGGTTAATGTTTCTGCACAGTCTCGCCGACAACGTTACATCCAACAGCTCAGACTCTAGACTGATTGAAAGGACGATTCTCTCGGAGGTATCACGTGATGCAGCATGTACGCACCTGGGTTTCGATAGTCACCTGCTCACTGTTGGTCTTTAGCGCCGCCTGCGGCGGCGACGAGACACCCGACGTCCCCACCGGAAGCATCGAGGGGACCGTCACACTTGAAGGTAACGGCCCCGCTGCCAACGTGACCGTGGGTATCCAGTCCGAAGACACCGAGGTCCTGACCGGCGAGGACGGAAGCTTTGCCTTCGACAGCGTCGTCACCGGGACCTACACCCTTGTCATGCCGCGGGACGGGTACGTGACCGCGCGCCCCGAGATCGAAGTCACGCAGAACGAAGCGACGCAGGTCGACATCACGCTCCAGCAGATCAACGAACCGCCGGCCATCGACGACCTCACCGTCGACCCCGAAACCCTCGAACCGTCCGGCACCTCGACCATCACCGTGACGGCCTCGGATCCGAATCCCGATGAACTCTCCTACTCGTTCGAGGCGACCAATGGATTCTCATTTACCTCGACCGATGGAAACACCGGCGAGCTGACTGCGCCAGACAGCTTCGGGACCACCGGGAGCGTCACCATCGTCGTCTCGGACGAAGACGGCGCCACTGCCCGCGAGCGAATCACGGTCTCGACGGTCACCAATACGGCGCCGAACATCAACGGCATCACCGCGGCACCTTCGACCCTCCAGCCCGGGGGCACGGCGACGGTGATCGTCAGCGCGGCCGATGCTGAATCCGACCAACTGAGTTATCAGTGGAGCGCACCGATGGGGTGGAGCATCGACGACCCCACGGCCGACGAGATCACCGTCACGGCACCCGACATGTACGACGCCAGCGCCATCCTCGACGTCACGGTCTCCGACGACCGGGGATTCGAGGCCACAGCCAGCATTTCGCTGTCCACGGTCCTCAACAATGGGCCGGTCATCTCGAGCGTCACGGCCTCTCCCCAGAGCGTGGCTCGGGGCGGTGAGTTGACCTTGAACGTCTCGGCGGGTGACCCGAATGGGGATCCCCTGACCTACCAGTGGAGCGCCCCCCAGAACTGGACCCTCGATGACCCGAGTATCGCACAGCCCACGCTCACGGCGCCCGAGCAGCCCGGTGAGACGGCCACGATCGACGTGACCGTGACCGACTCGCAGGGCGTCGATGCCAGCGGCTCGGTCGTGGTCTCGACGCTGCCAAATTCAGCTCCCGTCATCAGCAGCCTGCTCCCAGAAAACAGCAACCTGTCGCGGGGCGGGACGACCGATGTATCGATCAGCGCCGCCGACCCGGACGGGGACATGCTTAGCTACAGTTGGACAGTGGGGAATTCGGCCTGGAGCTACACCGGCAGCGGCGACACGATCGCGCTGACGGCGCCAGATACCGCCTCGAGTTCGACGATGGTCACGGCGACGGTCACCGACTCGGTCGGGGCCTCGACGTCCAGTACGGTCATCGTCCAAACCGTGCCCAATCAAAGTCCAATCGTCTCGAGCATTTATCCCAAAAACAACCCGATCCCCCGCGGAGGATCTACAGATGTGGTCGTCAATGCGTCGGATCCCAACGGCGACACCCTCAACTACAGTTGGTCGACCGACGACCCGGCCAACTGGTCGATCTCGGGGACCGGTGACACCGCCTCGTTGAGCGGCCCGGATACCCCGGATGCCTCGACGCTGGTGACCGTGACGGTCAGCGACGAGCTCGGGGCGTCGACGAGTTCGACCACTCAGGTGAGCACGGTCGACAACCAGGCCCCGACGATTACGTCGCTGCCGAACATCCCCAATCAGGTCGACGTGGGACGCGGCGCGGCCTTCAACTACCAGGCCACCGCCTCAGACCCCGACGACCCGGCCTCGAGTCTGACGTGGGATCTCAACACAACCCCCTCCACGAGTGCTACGATCGACAGCAACGGACTCGTCAGTTGGACGATCAGCAGCGACCTCGCCAACACAAACGTCACGATGGAAGTCTCGGTCACCGACGGCAACGATACGGTCTCCCAGACCTTCACCGTGCCCATCGGCACGCTCGAGGTCCAGACCGACGGAACGTACAACGTCGGAGACAATGCATCGATCGCCTTCGCCGACTTCGACGGCGATGGACTCTCGGACCTGGCCGGCACACACCGCTTCGATGAAGACCTCTCGTATGTACTGTCGGGGACCGGCTACGGCACGGAAAACAGCCTGGACTGGGGGGCGACCGTCGCGGACGACTGCAACCTCGACCGGGCCGGAGACCTCGATGGGGATATGGATCCGGATGTCGTCAGCACCTGTGATTCGGCCGCATCCGGAACGAATCTCCAGCTTGTGACCTGGATCAACGACATCCCGTCCTCCGGAAGTTTCTCGACGGGCCAGTCGCTGTTGACCGGCGCCGCCGTCAGCGCAACCGACGTACGCGTCTCGGACCTGACCGGCGACGGTGCCGCTGAAGTCATCGTCTCGGACACTGCCGGCGACATCCACGTCTTCTCGAACAATGGCTCCGGCACCCTGACCGGCCCGGTGACGTACACTCCGACACGCCCGTCGCCGCCGTCGGGCACCGTCAACAACTACGCCATCGAACGAATCCACGTCTCCGACGTCGACACCGACCCGGAGATGGAACTGGTCATACTGGAACAATTCAACACGGCCAGCGGAAACGTCGCCAACGGCGTGGTCTACAGCTTTACCTCCGGCGGCACGCTGCAGACCTCGCGCGACTCGGTCACAAGTCTCGACCGCTACCCCGACAAACTTCAGGTCGGCGACCTGGATGGCGACGGCAACCCGGACCTGATCACCAAGACCGACGAGACCTCCGGTTCAAACGACGTCCGCGTCGAGAGTTACATCAACGACGGAACAGGGTCGTTCATGAAGGTCGGCTCGGTCGGGTCGACGGCCCTGTGCAACACCACGTCGAATCGTGGCATCGCCCTGGGAGACATCGACGGCGACGGACAGACCGACGTCGTGGTCGGCAACGACTGCGACGGCAGCGTCCACGTCGCCTTCGGCAACAGCATGGGTGGGTTTGACGGCTTCGTGCAGTTGCAGGTCTCGACCCTGGGCACCGACGAAACCGAAGACATCTACGTCGGAAACTTCAATTCCGACGGATACGTCGATATCTTCGCCTACGACTTCGGCGGCTTCTCCATCTACTACTGACACACCGACATGAAACCACAATACACCCTGCTCGCCCTCGTCTGCGGCGCACTTGTCTTCACCGCCTGCGGCCCCTCAGACGAGGGCCCTCCGACCGGCTCCATCGAGGGCTCGGTCGCCCTTGAGGGAGGGGCCGGCCCCGAAGGCATCCTGGTCGACATCCAGGCCGGCGACCGCCGGACCCGCACCGACAGTGAGGGGGCCTTTGTCTTCAACGACTTGCAGCCCGGCGACTATGTGCTGGATATCTCGGAGTCGGGCTATGTCTCGCGCCGAACGACGGTCCAGGTCGACCCGGAAGACACCACAGAGCTCGACATCACCCTCGAGCAGGTCAACGAACCCCCTCGGTTGAATGATGTGTCCCTCGATCCCGAGACGGTCGAGCCCGGTGAGGTGGCGACGTTGAACGTCACGGCGTCGGATCCCAATCCCGACGATCTCACCTACGAATTCAGCGCAACCGGCGGGTTTGCCGTCGAAGAGTCGGCGGGCGGCGAAGCATCGATTCAGGCCCCTGACACCTTCGGCATCCGGGGCAGTGTCACCGTGGTGGTGCGCGACCCCGATGGGCGCTCGGATCGAGAACGTCTGTCGATCGCGACGTCGCAGAACCGTCCCCCGGTGGTCAACAGTGTGTCGGTCAACCCGCCGACGTTGAAGCCGGAGGCCACCGGCACCCTCCAGGCCTCGATCGCAGACCCCGACGGCGATACCCTCAGTATAGAGTGGGATGCTCCGGCGGGGTGGTCGCTGGGCAGCCCCGAATCCGAGACCACGGACATCACCGCCCCGAATCGGGCCGGCCGTGATGCAATCGTGGAGTTGACGGTCACCGACGAACATGGCGCTTCGGTTGAATCGGCTATCGCCGTCTCGACGGCGCGCAACGGCGGTCCGACGATCTCAAGCCTCACAGCCAATCCCCCGACGGTCCAGGCCGGGGGCACGATGGAGTTGAGCCTCGCCGTCGAAGACCCCGAGGAGGGCCCGCTGAGTTACCAGTGGGCCGCCCCGTCCGGATGGTCTCTCGATGATCGATTCGCGGCCAAACCCACGCTGACCGCTCCCGACACCCCGGCCGAAACAGCGACCATCGGTGTCACCGTATCGGACTTTCGCGGTGCGACTGCCAATGCGTCCATCGTGGTATCGACTCGCCGGAATCGCGCGCCCATTATCGAGAATATTTTGCCGGAGACGTCTCGACTCTCCCGCGGCGGCACGGCGGATGTAACTGTCTCCGCAAGAGACCCCGAGGGTGATTCTCTGAGCTACCAGTGGTCGCTGGACCAACCTACCTGGAATGTCCAAGGGTCCGGCAACACGGCCACTGTCACCGCCCCCGAGTTCGACGGTCGAAGCACTGTTCTCACGGTCACCGCTACGGACTCCCGGGGCGCGAGTTCCTTCGGTTCAATCTCGCTGTCCACCGAACCAAACCGCAATCCGGTGATCTCATCGATGTTTGCCGATCAGAATCCGATACCTCGGAGTGGTCAGACGTCTGTCCAGGTAAACGCATCGGATCCGAACGGTGACGGGCTCAGCTACAACTGGAGTGTAAGCGAATCCGGCTGGGGCATCACCGGAAGCGGCTCGGAGGTCACTGTGACCGGCCCCCAGCAACCCTCGGCGACGGCCATCGTCACCGTCGATGTCACCGACTCTGTGGGAGCCACCACCTCGGCATCGATTCTGGTGGGCACCGTCGCGAACGACGCACCGACGATCACATCACTTCCCCCGTCGCCCACCCCCCTCCCGGTCGGCAGAGGGCCGGACGCGACGTTCACCTACACCCCGACGGCAACCGACCCGGACGACCCGGCCTCGACCCTGACATGGAGCCTGAAGACCAACCCCACGACCTCGGCCTCGATCGACTCGTCGACGGGACAGGTTTCGTGGAAGACGGATCACAACACTTTCGAAACCAATGTTGTAATCGAAGTCTCGGTCAGCGATGGGCGCTCAACTGCCTCGCAGACCTTTACCGTGCCTGTCGACGACCTCAGATTCCAGCAGGATGGAGCCAACTGGTTCGGCGAGGACTATCCCGCCTTCGGCCTCTTCGATAGCGACTCGCGCTCCGATTTCGCCGCGTCTGAGCGGCCCGGAGATACGCTTCGCTACGTCCTGTCGGATACCGGATATTCCAATTATCAGTCGGTATCTCGCAGTTCGAGCGCAGGATTTGCGTCGTGCGCCTTCAACAGGGCGGGCGACGTCGACGCCGATGGAGATGCCGATGTCCTGACGGTGTGCAACGAAGACGGCACCGGTTCGAATCGAATCAAGATCCTGACGTGGACCAATACCGGCAGTAGCTTCCAGCCAGGCTCGACGTTCGACACGGGAATCAACTCCCGCGCTCGCGACGTACGTGCCACCGATTTGGACAACGACTCCGGCGTCGAACTCGTCGTCGCCACTCTCGCCGACGACCTCCTGGTCATCGACAACGACGCCGCCGGCAATCTGTCAGTCTCCCAGACGGTCTCTCCCCCGCCGCCCTCCGGCGCTACGAGCGGCTTCGCCATTCGACGTCTACGTATCGCCGATGTGGATAATGACCCCGAACTCGAAGTCGTCACCCTCGAGACCTACGGATCCGGGTCGAACACGCAGACCCGGGCGTCGGTCTACAGCTTCAGTACGTCCGGAAGCCTCGGAGCAACCCAGAACACTACAACCCCGCTGCAGAGAAACCCACGCAAGATGAATCTCGCGGATCTCGACGGCGACGGTGCCGCGGATATCGTCGTCAAGACGGACGCCGATGCAAACGGCGAGATCGCCGTGGAGAGCTACCTCAACGACGGGAGCGGACAATTCACGCAGACCGGTTCCATCGAATCGTCCGCACTGTGTAACAACACCACAGCCCGGGGCATCGCGGTCGGAGATTTCGACGACGATGGGCTCTCCGACGTAGCCGTCGGCGACGGTTGCGCCGGGCGCGCACACATCGCATTCGGCGACGGCACGGGACAATTCGATGCCTTCATCGCGCTGGACCAGAGCCCCGACCTGCTCTCGTTTCCGCCGTTGTTCATCGCCACCGGATCCTTTGACGGCGATGGTATCGATGACCTGTTTATCTCCGACTACTTCGATTTCTCTTTCTACTACTAATCTGTCCAACGCCGCGGCGTTGCGGATCCGCTCGCACTCCGGTATGAAATAAATCGAGCGGTAAAACAGACTTTCGGCCGAAATTCTTTCGGCCAGACAATGCGTATGTATCGGGAGCCTGACGATGAACTTTCTGCGAACCCTTTTGATGTTAGCGTGTGCGACCATTCTGTTCGGAGTGGTCGCCTGTAACGAAGACGAAGCGCCGCCGGCGGGGACGATCGAGGGGACCGTCACCCTCGAGACTGGAGAGCCCGCTCAGGGTGTGTCGATCGAATTCCTCGAGATCGACCGATCGACGTCGACCGATGACCAGGGAGACTTCGAATTCGAAGGGGTTCGGCCCGATACCTACACGCTCGTCGTGGAGCTCGATTCTTATGTGACCGCCCGCGCAGACGTCGAAGTCATCGACGGTGAAACGGCGACGGTCTCGGTGACGCTCGACCAGGTCAACGTCGCGCCGACCATCGACGAGGTGGCGCTGAACCCGGAGAATCCGAGCCCGTCCGAGCCAATTGCGGTGACGGTCTCGGCCTCGGATCCGAATCCCGATACGCTGACCTTCTCGTACGAGGCGACCTCCGGCTTCTCTGTCGACTCGACCGACGGCAATACCGCCACCGTGGTCGCCCCTGGCTCATTCGGCGCCCGCGGGAGCCTGACAGTCGAGGTTCGTGACGAGGACGGCAAAAAAGCTCGCGAGAGGCTCAGCCTGTCGACGGTGACGAACAACCCGCCGGACATCAATGGAATCAATGCCACGCCCCAGACGGTCCAGCCCGGCGCGACCGCCACGATCATCGCTACCGCCAGTGACGCCGAGACCGATGCCCTGGCCTATCAATGGACCGCTCCCGATGGCTGGAGCATCGACGATCCGAACGCGGCCGAAATTCAGGTGACAGCCCCAGATACCTACGGCACCACGGGGATCTTCCAGCTCACCGTCACGGATTCAGCGGGTTATTCGGTCGACGCCAGTTTCGGGCTCTCCACCGCAATGAACAACGGCCCGATCATCTCGAGCATTACGGCCTCGTCGCAGACGGTCGGGCGCGGCGGTGAGATTCAGCTCGACGTCGCGGCCACCGACCCGAACGGCGATTCGCTGAGCTATCAGTGGTCGGCGCCCTCGGGGTGGACCTTCGATGACACGGCGGTCGCCGATCCGACGCTGACAGCTCCCGACGCCCCCGGCGAGACGGCGAGCGTTCAGGTGACTGTCTCCGACGGCAACGGAGCCTCGGTGATGGGTTCGGTCGTCGTCTCGACTCGTCCGAATACTGCCCCGGTCATCGCCGAGGTGGTCGCGACGAACACCGATCTATCTGCCGGCGGGTCGACCCAGATCACGGCAAACGCAACGGATCCGGAGGGAGACGCGCTGAGCTACCACTGGATGGTTGGAAACGCCAATTGGTCAACCAGCGGGTCCGGTACCACGATCACCCTCCAGGCGCCCTCATCGGCTAACAGCTCCACGATGCTGACCGTCGAGGTCTCCGACGACGTCGGCGGCACCTCTACCAGTACGATCGTCGTCTCCACGGCACCCAACAGCGCCCCTGTGGTGGCCAACATCTACCCGAACAGCAATCCCGTCGCCCGGGACGCGACCACGCCGATCAACGTTCAGGCGTCCGACCCGAACGGCGATCCGCTCAGCTACAGTTGGTCGGTCGACAACAGCGCCTGGTCGGTCTCCGGCAGCGGGGCGACCGCCACCCTCGACGCGCCCGACACTCCCGATTCGTCGGTCCTGGTGACCGCCACGGTCTCCGATGGCCAGGGCGGCTCCACCAGCGCGACCACTCAGGTGCGCACCGCCTCGAACAAGGCTCCGACCATCACGTCGCTCCCCAATATTCCGAGCACCGTCTCGGCCGCTCGCGGCCCGGCGCTGGACTACCAGGTACAGGCCTCCGATCCCGACGATGCAAACCTGACCTGGGATGTCTCGTCGGTGCCTCAGACCTCGGTGTCGGTGAACAGCTCGGGCTTGGTCCAGTGGCTGCCCACCCACAAAGACGCCAACACCACCGTGACCTTCACGGTCGAAGCAAGCGACGGCAACGATACCGCCAGCCAGACGTTCACCGTCCAGGTCGGCGGCATCTCATTTCAGACCGCCGGGAACTTCAGCGTCGGCGATCACACGAGCGTGGGCATCGGCGATCTGGACAACGACGGACTCACCGACGTCGGCGGCATGCGAAACTTCGACGAGGACCTCTCCTACGTCCTCTCGAGCGACAATTACAGCACCGAGAACATCTACGACTGGTCCGGCACCGTCGACTTCGACAACTGCGCATACGACCGGGCTGCAAACCTCGATGGGGACAACACAACCGACCTCGTAAGCGTCTGTGACGATGACGGGGCCGGCAATGCGAACCTCACCCTGGTGACCTGGATCAATCAAATTCCCAACAGTGGCGGGATTTCCGACGGGGTCATCCTCAATACCGGAGTTACCAGCAGTCCGACAGATCTGGCTACGGTCGATCTCAACGGCGACGGCGCCACCGAGATCGTCGTCTCGGACCTTTCCGATACAATCCACGTCTTCGACAACAACGGAAATGGCCAACTCAGCGTCAGCCAGAGTATGAATCCCGCGGATCCGGTCAACTACTCCAGCGGCTATCAGGTCGAACGAATCCGACCGGCCGATGTCGACGGAGACCCTCAGATGGAACTGGTGGTCCTCGAGTCGTACACCAACACCGGCGGCTCTATGATCACCCAGGCCGCCGTCTTCAGCTTCAACACCTCGGGCACCCTTTCGGCTACCCGTGATTCGTCGGTCTCGCTGTTCGACAATCCCGACAAGATGCAGGTCGGCGACGTCGACGGTGACGGTGCTCCCGATGTCGTCACCAAGACGTCGGGCAACGCCACCGGCAATGTCGCTGTCGAGACCTACCTCAACGACGGGTCGGGCAACTTCCTGTTCGGTGATTCCGTCGATTCGCCGACGCTTTGCAACAACACCTCCAACCGCGGCATCGCCATCGGAGACATCGACCAGGACGGCAATGCCGACATCGTGGTCGGCGACGACTGCGATTCCAGCGTGCACATCACCTTCGGCCAAGGCGGAGGCTCGCTGGGGCAACTGTTTCAGACCTCCCAGGCGACCTTCGGCTTCGACGAAACCGAAAACGTCTACATCGGCCAGACCAATGCGGACTCCTACCCCGACATCATCGCCTGGGATTGGGGCCGGTTTTCGGTCTTATACTGAAAATCAAGACACCCGGTTGATCCGCTGCGGAATTCGTGCCATCGGATCGTTTGATGCTCCATGACGGCGAAAACCGACTGGCCATCCGAAATAGGTGTGCTACATTTGGTGCCTGCACGCGTTCCCCCCGGTGTTCCGTATGACGACCTCCATGAAAGACGTACCCGCGCTCACAAATCTCCTGCTCGATGAATTCAGCGTCTTCCGCGACCTGGAGATCGAGGAGTACCAGAGCATTGCCACGGCGGTCGACCAGCGGACCTACCAGGACGGCGAAGCGCTGTTCGAGGCCGGCGAGCTCAGTCGAGAACTCTACGGCATCATCAATGGCCGGGTCGAAATCCTGCGCTCCGACGAATCCGGCCGCGACCGACGACTCGCCATTCTGGAACCCCACGCCGTCCTCGGCGAGCTCGGCTTCGTGCTCGGCGAACCGCGCACCGCCACCGTCCGTGCGATCGAACGGCTGGATGTCTGGTGTCTCAACGGCCGCATGTTCGACGCCCTTGCGGAGGCCCACAGCGAAGCCGCCCGCAACATCGAATCGAATATCATCCGCATGATGGCCCAGCGGCTCTCCGACACCAACAAACAGCTCATCAAGCTGATGGAGGGCAGAGAGGGTGACTATCACGTCGACGATGACGACGACATCGAGGACCAACTGATGCGCCGCTGGACGGTCTAAGCCACCCGACGCATTTCGTCTTGACACCCCGCGCAACCCGGCCCTATAAACCCGGCCCGCGCAGCGATTTCGCCCTGCGCACCCCCTGCGCCGACGTAGCTCAGCTGGCAGAGCAGCTCACTCGTAATGAGCAGGTCAGCGGTTCGAGTCCGCTCGTCGGCTTTTTGTGCTCACAGCTACGGTTTCTCCGGGCTTCCGGCCCGGCTCGCTCGTCTTCGCGGACGGGCGCTGTGTCGGTTGTCCTCGACGATTCTCCGAATCGACTGCGGGAACCTCCGTGCGCTCGCCCGCGAATCCGTCGCCAGCCGCGTCCGGGTCCCGTCGTCACCGCAGCTGCTGCGCCTCGACCAATTCCCGACCACTTCCGGTCCGATCCAACGGCGGGACTTCGTATCTACACGGCGCGCAAGCCTCACCGATGCCGTTGGCATCGCCTGCGTCCGCCCACCGCGTATCTTCGAAGCTAGAAGTTGGTGCGGAAGAGATTACGTGTTATAAATGTTATATTATTAGCTCTGGGAGGAGGCGAGACATGGATGTCGTTATTACTGAATGGGGATTGCAGTCCTACGTAGATCTTGTCGGCCGACAGAACGCCTTCGGAAAGAAGTACTATCAGTCGACGATTCGGCCTGACGTTGAACTCTTACAGATATACCCAAAGGCGACGAAGTTTCAGAACGGGACGTTCTGGTCCCCGGTGTCGATTGTCTCAAATGGCTTCAAGATGAAGTGGCATAACGTCGGACCGGGAAACATTCAGCTTCGACTACCCGTCTTTATGCACAACGGAGAAGCCTTCCTTTGCGAGGCGTACGTGAAGAAGGGGATGAAACAGGAGATGCGTCGACTGCGAAAGTTCCAGGTCCGAGCGAAGTTGATTCGCCAAAAACGCTACCAGCGACGCGGAGTTTTGCCATGAGCGAACCAACAAAAAATGACAGTGAAATTTTTCGCATCGGCGCGGACATGGTCGAGGCGGGATACTCCCTGGAGTTTGTCAAAGGGGCTATCGACCTCGCCGTTGAATACGAGGGAGCCCGCGAGCTGATGCGAATGTGGATCGAGGAGGAAAACGAGACGGAACGAGACGCTATCATTGCAGACCTCCAGGAGCTTATCGAGGATGTGGGGGTCGCACAGGTCGAGAAAAAGCCGTACATTCCGTTCGACGACCTCTCGGAGATTGCCGACGACGTTATGGCGTTTAAGGACCGACTTCGTCAGATCGTCGACGAACAGGGTGGAGTCACCGAACTGTCTGAACGAACAGGTATTCCCCAACCCTCGCTTTCCCGATTCTTCAACACGGCATCCATGCCACGCCGATCGACGCTGCTGAAAATCGCCGACGCACTCGAACTCAGCGAAAAGGAGAGCGCGACGGAGTGGACGAGATAGACGGTAATGAATGGAGGCAATCACCTCAGCCGGCGACAGTACCGTGCTACTGGTCCGGGGGCGTGCAAAGCCGAATCAACTTGGTCACGTGCTACTGACGAGGCAAAAGAGGAGATCGTCGCTGGCGATAGATGCTTCGAGAGCCGGGTTGAGTTGGACTTCTACGTCTCCTTTCTTCTTGAATCCCAGCAGCGTAACCCGATCGACGTCGAGCAGAGTGCGACGTAGAGTTCCAACAGTGGTCTGGTCGGAGTCGACAAACTCGGAGAGGCCGAATGTCTGTATTCGGTGATTCCCACGATCAACCAACTCTTGAAACATCTCCGAGGCCCGACCGGGATTGACGATTGTATGGGCGATGAGGTTCGCATCGAGACGCTCCTTGTAGACGATGTCAGTCGTCTGGGGAATGTCGGCCCGCATCACGTCCGCATAGTCCTCGTCGACGATTTCGGCGAGGATTCGTACATGATCGGGCAACCGAAGCGCCGTGGTGACGGTCTTAATGTCCACTTCGGACGGCGTCTCTCCGGGTTCGATCTGATGGAAGATCATCGCGAGCGTGACGCCCGACCAGTCGACTCGCTCGAACGCAGTTCGTTCCGTGTAATCTAATTCGACGTGATCGACCCAGCCAATATCGGCGATGTCGCGATTCGAGATCACGCGAACAGAATCGGGTCCGCCGGTCCGTCTCCTCCGCTCGTCCAGCTTTGAGAGGACTCTTTGGGCGCAGTCATTGTAGCCCAGAAATACAATGTCGCCGCCTATCTCCACACGTCCCCCTCGGCGACCACCATCAAGTGTTCTGCCTCGTCGAGCTTTGCATCGCCACGCGGGTTCAAGTGCACATCTCCGTTCCAGTCCGCGTATCCGAGGAGGGTGACTGGCTTTTGATGCTCCAAGAGCGCTTCCTCCAGTTGACGAATTGTTTTGGGAGGAGCTGCCTTTTCTGGAAGTAGCTCCCCCTTGGGAACAGACCTGACGGACGCACCAGTTACGTTCGAGAGTTCGTAGACAACCCGCGGAATCCCACCTGGCTGCTCGATGGCATTGAGCAGGAGCCCGGCATCGAGCTCTTCTTTTGACAGCACTTCATCTCCGCGAATCTTCCTCTGGACTGTCTCGAAGTTTGCCGGGTCGAAGACTTCGGTGACGGTGTGAACGTCGCGGTTCATTGACTCGATCTGGAGCGTGGTGATCAGCGCCTTGCGGTCGGCCATCTCATGGCTGACGTCCTCGGCCGTCTCGTGGAAGACGATGACTGTCGCGGCATCCTCAATGTTGACCTTCCGCAGACTTCTCGGCCTCGTGAAGTCTCCCTTCAATTTCAACATATAGTCGTCCTCGGGCATCTTTTGCTCAGTCAGGACGACGAGTTTCTGCGAGTCGAGAATGCCCAATTCGGCAAGGGATTCGGCCGCCTTTCGAGCCGACGGCGTCCAACCGCAAAAGACGATGTGATCCTTCAGGGTCAGACGCTCAACTCGACCCTCACGGAGCGTCTCGATTCGCTGCAACACGGTCGATGTAATCAAACCGCCGATAGCGCCAACGATGCTCACGCTTGAAAGCATCAAAAATGCTGCGATGAGACGACCCTGTGAGGTAACCGGGTATACGTCCCCATAGCCGACGGTGATCATCGTGACGGTCGACCACCACAGAGCGTCGACAAAGGTGCCAATCCGTGCGTTGAATGGTTTCTCGACGGTGAAAATCAGGATGGCGCCGAGGAGAATGCTCCCGGCGGACACCAGCGCCAACATCGTCAACTCGTAGCTTCTTTTCTTCAGCTCATCGGCGTATCCACTGATTCCACTCGAGTACCGCGCGAGCTTGAACGCCCTAAGGAGACAGGCGAGACGCAGGAACCGGAAGGTCCGGAGAGCGCGAAGTGCTCCAAACGGAAGGATGGCGACCAGATCGATGACCGAATACGGTTGAGTCATCCACTCTATTTTTTGTCGGATTGCGTGGGCGAAGCCGTCCTTTAAAACGTCGGCGACAAAGTCGGTATTGATCCAGAATCGGACCAGATACTCGACGGCGAATATGCCCAGGCAAATTGCGTTCGCCCATCGGGACGATGCTCCGACTCCCGGTCGATCCGCCAGCCGCTGCCGGCTCCTTGCTTCTGGTTGGGTCCTCTATTCACTCGTCCGAACCCCGCAATCCCTCGTGCACTCCAAAGAGTTTTTGCAGGTCCGCCTCGTCATCCGCGGCTGCAATCACGAGAAGGTAATCGTCCTCTCCAATTTCAAGGGACTTCTTGGGAACCGTTTGCACATCGTACGAGCCATCCTGAAGCCGTTTGGCAACACCCAGCGGCGTGCACGTGAGCTCGTCCTTCAATCGCTCGAGCGCCTTCCCGAACGTAGTGCCGGCGAAGGGACTGTCCTTGGTGACCCGGTATTGCTGCACGTCGCAGCCTCCCTCCTCGGTGTCCCGGTCTTGCTGCACGTCGCAGCCTCCCTCGCCGCTGCCGGCGAGCAGATCGACCTCGAATCGTGCGACATCGGGTTCATACAGTGAGCTCGTCACCAATTTCGACGCAACCGACTCCGGGGAAATGACGTACGAGACGCCGGCGGTCTCGAATGTCTTTTCGAGCTCTCGATTCGATAGAACGACCACAAACTCGAGGTCGTCGTAGCGCTTCTTCAGGTTGAAGATCGCGACCAAACTCTCCTTGTCGGAGGGGAGGTTCACGAAAATTCGGAAACAGTTCTCTATGTTGACGGCACTGAAGGACTCGTAGTCGGTAAGATGACGGTGAATGGCCCGTACCTCGGACTCGGAAAACTCCTCCTCGATGGCGCCGAGATGCCGCTCCTCTTCGGTGATAATGGCGACCTCTCGGCCCGAGGTGCGCAGACGCTGAGTCACATTGCGCGAGACTTCGCCCCATCCAACTATGACAACGTGGTCTTCGAATTCTTGGCCATTCTCGGTCATTCGACCCTCCCTGAATTCTCGGGATGTAGCCCCTGTTCGACATCGAGCGCACGCTCCATTCGGGCGACCTCCGAGCCGCTCACGACGATCAGCAGGTAGTCACCGGCCTCGAGTTTAAGGCTGTCGTCGGGAAGTTTGTGTATCTTTCTGCCGTGGTCGCCGGGTTTGCTCACACCAACAGGCATGCTGTCGTAATTCTCGTAGATTTCGTCGAAGACTTCCCCAAAGGTGCGGGCATGAACCGCGTCGCCCGAGGTCACGCGATACTGTTGGAGCTCGTGCTCCTCACCGTTTTCGACCGACGCGATCAGGTCCCCGAGCAACTCGGCCGACTGGGGTTCGAAGATGTTGCTCGCAATGAGGTTCGAAGCCGATTCGTGCAGCGAAATGGCGGCGTAGGCTCCGGCCTCGAGGTACGTATTCTTGAGCTCTTCGTCGCGAAAGGTCACGACGCAGTCGATCCCCTTGGGTGAGCTTCCGTTCCCGTCACCCTCTTCCGAGTTCGCCGAACTCTCCTCAAGGGCCTTGATGTTGATGAGTTCGACGAGCGTCTCGGCGTCAGAGGGCTCGTTGATCAACACTCGAAACGCGTCTCGAATGTTGACCTTGTCGAGGTTCCCATAGTCGTTGAGCAAGGAGTACAGCACGAAGACCGACTTGTGACCGAACTCTTCGTAGATGACGTCGATGTCATCCTTTTCATCCGTCACAATGGCGACCTGTTGACCCGAAAGGACCAGTTGGTCGGTCACCATGCGAGCGAATTTGTCCCAGCCTAAAATGACGATATGGTTCTCGAAGTTCGTTCCCGCGTGACCCAGCCTGCGGTACTCGCGATACTCGGTGAACATGTCTCCGATCTTGCCGATGAATACCCCGAGAAAGCCGAGACTGGTGAGGGTGAACACAAAGGCAATGGTCTTGCCCACCAGGGTGGTCGGCAGTGACATGAGATTGCCGACGTTTCCCAGACCAGTCGGATTCAGGAAGACGTACCAGACGACCTGCGTCACGGTGGGGTCGGGCTGGTTCGGCTTGAAGGTCTCATACTGAAAGTAGGCGTAGACGAGCCCAATGTAGAGCAACACGACCGCCGCGACGATCAATGCGTATTTCAACCATCTCTTTTCGCGATTGGTCATCTCAAGGTATCCCCACTCAACAAATCGCACTGGAAGGAATCGTAGTTTACGGAGTTAAATTATGGGACACTGGAAACACCGAAGATGTCAAGCCGAAGCACTCTCGGATTCCCGGCGGGTCGGATGATGCTTCTCGAGATTCGCCGGGTACTATGAGCCCGTCGGTCGTTCACGAGCCACGAAAATCACGCCGTACACGACCACATTGACCCCCAGAACCAATGCCCCGAGCACAAGCTGCACCCGGTCGGTCAGCCCCGTGGGGTAGATGATCGGCAGGAGGTAGTGATCGATGAAGCCGCCGTCGTAGCCCGCCTGGCCGGCGAGCCGACGACACGTGTTTTCCAGCGGCGTCAGCGGACAGACCCACCCGATCCATTCGATGGCGACTCCGTAGAGCGCCACCGGAATGTGCACCCAGACGGTCCACGGCCAGCGCCACACCAGCAGACCACCGAGGACTACGTAGAGGATGAACGCCAGGTGCAAGAGAACGACGGCATCGGCCGACAACGCGTAGATCATCGTGGGTTCACGCCCTTGAAAGGAGCTACTTCTACCTCTTGATTCTAACGGCCAAGCAGGGCCCCGCAATACCAAACCCGGCGGACCAAGACGGTCCGCCGGGTTTGGTCGAATACATCGTCCCCACTGGGTGCTTCGGAGTCTATTTCGCGATTCCGACGGTGTCTGAACTGCCAAACAACAGATCCGGCGTACCGTCTCCGTTCCAGTCGGTGATCCACTGAGCTGTGATCTCTCCGAGGGATTGATTAGATAGATTCACACTGACGACCGACTTGGCTCCAAACGAGCCATCCCCCAGGACGATCGAAATGTCACCGCCGTCGATCTCTTCACCAGCGACGATATCGACATTTCCATCCCCGTCCAGGTCCCCTGTCGCAAGATGCATCGTCTCGCCTCCAATAAAGAGTTCACCACCAGCCGAAACGCTTCCGGCACGGACGAACGTTCCGGAGCCCTGATTTTCCAGGTAGACGACCTGCTGGTTCGAATTGTCGTAGACCGCCACATCGGGATCTGAATCGCCATCGAAGTCCGCGATTCCCAAGTTCCCAGGGTTTGAGGATGTCCCGCTGCTACCTGTGGACACCTGACTCAGCTTGGTCATCGACGTCCCGCTGGAGACCCGCCAGAACTCGACGGCATCCGACACGGAGTTGGCGACAGCGATTTCGGGTTTACCGCCGGCCACGAAGTCGGCAATGACCAGGTTGTCCGAACCCGTATAATCCCCGGAAATTTCGGTGTAAGTTCCGAAGGAAGCCGAACCGTCGTTGAAGCCGACGACCCACGACCCGTCGACAAGAGTTACCAAGTCAGGATTCCCGTCTCCGTCGACGTCACCTGCCTCCACATCTCCAATGTCGACGAAGAAGAAGGAATTATTACTGACGGTCCAGGAACCCGACGTGCCGGCCGAGAAGTTACCATTTCCGTCGTTCTTCCAGACATACCAGTAGACGGCGTCGTTGGCACCTCCCGTACCCTCTTCGCTCACAACGACTACATCGAGGTCTCCATCAGATCCCAAGTCAGCGACGGCCGGCACCGTGGAGTCGAAGTTGACATTGCATCCGGTTCGTCCCGATGTGGTAATCGAATTGCTCGCAAATCCTTGGGGCCCTCCTTTCGCGATCCTCAGACCACAGTTTTCAGTCAAGCGGACGAAGTCCTGATACCCATCGCCATCGACATCGGCGAACGTCCCGGCCTCACCGGACACCGACGTGGTCGAGGCGACCGAGAGCCCGAACGTGGGAGACACTCCGATTTCGATCTGGCGTTTCACGGTGTCGTACCCGTCACTGACTTTGACGGTCCAGGTGTAGAATCCGGAATCCGAGAAGGTCGGCGTCCAGGAGATGACGCCGGTGCTGGAGTCGATGGTTGCACTGGTGTTTGATTGCAGCGAGTAGGTCAGGGTGTCGCCGTCGGGGTCCTGGGCTTGCAGCGCGTCGTACGTGAAGGGGCGACCCGGAAACAGCGGCGACGGATTGCCGGCAACCGAGAGCGCAAGATCCTCCTTCGGCTGCGTGATGATCGGCGGCTTATTTTCAACCGTCGAGACCGCTGTCGACGCCGTGGCCGTCTGGCCAGAGGTCCCTGTGACGGTCACTTGAATCGTTCCGAGTGCAGTCGGTGTGTCCGGCGCGGTCACGGTCGCCTCCGAGGGGTCGGAGCTCGACGGCGTCACCGACCAGTTGTTGCTGGCACTCCAGGAGTAGCTGAGATTTGAACCGCCGTCGGTACTGACGGTCGCCAGAAGCTCGCCGCCGCGCTGCACCTGTTGAGGGCTTGCAGTCAACTGAACGATCTGCGGCCCGCCCTGGTCCTGGACAGACACGAGGATCTCACCGCTCGTCGTCGCACCCTCGGCGTCAGTAACCTGGATCGTGAAGGTCGCCGTATTGCCGTAGGAGCTCGGAGCGGTCACCTGCGTCTGTCGGCTGTTTGAACTTGCAATCGACCAGTTGCTCGGCCCGCTCCATGCGTACGACAGCGATGATCCCTCGGGGTCGTCAGCCTGGACGTTCAGTGTGGTCGTCTCCGATGGTCCGACGGTGCTCGGCTGAGCCTGTACCGAGGTGATAACCGGCGCTTCGTTATTCGAAGTGCCCAGATTGAGCGTTCGTGTGGCGCTGGCACCGTCAGAATCGGTGACCGTCAACTGAATAGAGGCGGAGGCTCCGAATGAGCTGGGCGCCGTGACCGTCGTGTCGGCCTTGGTCTTATCCGAGAACGACCAATTCGCCGGCCCGGACCAGGTGTAGGTCAGATTGTCATTGTTTGCGTCGGTCGCCGTCGCCGAAAGGTCGACGGTTCCTCCGGGCTCGACCGTCCTAGGTGTCGCCGACACATCGACGATCTTCGGCTTTTTGTTCTCGACGGTCCGAACGGTGATCGAGCGCTCGTCGGTGTTGCCCCGCTTGTTTTTGATCTTGAGGGTCAACTCCGCTTCCGTACCCGATGTCGAAGGGGCGACGACGGTTCCCACTTCGTCCTTGGCGCTCCAGTTTTGAATCTTGAAACCGTTTGGCGTCGTCCAGGTGGACGTGAGTTTCTTCCGATCTTCAGCGGCGATCTTCGCGCGGATCTCGGTCTGCTCACCCGGCTCGAGTGTCTGTTTTTCGACCTTCAGGTCGACGATGATCGGCACATACTGCCTGATCTGTCCGCACCCGAACTGGAGAAAGAGGCCGAAACCGAACGCAAGAACCAGAGATACAGCCAGAGAACGTCTAGACGTAGACATATCTCACTCCATGCAGCAGAAAGAGAGAGAGAAATTCCGAGATGTAGTACTGCAGCGCGAACACTTTCATACTCACCTCGGTTCCGTCAAACGCATGAACGTTAGTTAATACAACACCGGATTCACCGGGTGTCCCCTGGCCTCTTTCGCTGCTTGAACCTAGACTCTTCGCACGTTCACAGGTCCGAACCACCGCTCCCAACCCTCCCGATATGTCTGACAGAAACGACAAGACGCGCGCCGACGACCTCGCCCTCTACATGTTCCCGACGTGTCCGTACTGCCGGCGGGTCATGTCGACGGCCGACGCCCTGGACGTGGAGGTCGAGTATCGGAACATTCGTCAGCACCCCGAATATCGAGAGGAACTCATCGAGGCGCGGGGGCAAAAAACCGTGCCGGTGCTGCGGATCGCGTCATCGGAAGCTGGCGAATCCGACGAGTGGATGCCGGAATCGAGAGACATCGAACAATACCTGGCCGAACGGTTTGGCGACGGAGAGGTGCCGTCGCGTCCGCTGACTTACTATCTCACCGACTGGCGGTATCTTCTCGGGCTGGGCTTTGTTCTGCTGGTCGTCGCCCAGACGTTGGGCTTAGTCTGAAGAGTGGCTCACGGCCGCTCCAGAATGGCCGGCTAGAGAATCGACGCCTGATTCTGCACCGACAAGATCCCGGCCATCCAATTTAATCGCCTTCCGTTCGCCGTCTCCTTCAAAGTCCATGGCCTCCACCACCAGTCGCCGGAATGTCGCGGCGTCGATGATATCGCTCTTTCGAAGTTCGTGGGCAACGTGAACGCGCAACAGATACTCGGTTCCCTTAACCATCCCCGTGAGTGCGTCCCCCTTTTGTTCCCATTTACAAACGGCAGGATTCGATACGTCTGCCCGTCCACCGAACCTGTCCATGCTTTCGCGCATCCATTTGCGAACGAATGCCACATTCGAGCCAGTCCATGGCCGGGAGAGCCGAACCAATTCGACAAGCGCGGCGTGTTGATATCGCGACAGCGAAACGTCGAACACAGTTCGCCCCTCTTCCGTTTCTCGCCGGGGGGAGTTACGGATCACGACAGGGAAGCCTAAACTGTAGTCCGTTTCTTCTTCGATGGTCGTATGGGTCATGATCTCTATCCGTTTGGTTCGATGTCGATAACTGTGACAACGACGACATCATCGGAGTTCCCCCAAGCCACTGCCCAATCACACTAACTCAGTTAGTAATAACTTCAAGTCGCCCGTTACGTTATTGTTATCGTCATTGAAGAATGAACTGTTTCAAAGATTGGCTTGAGAGCCACCTCAGCTCAATCGTCTGAGGCCTCTTCCTCGTCTACATTTTGTCCCCAGAACCCGGGGTGTTTCCGCACGTGCAAGTCATCCTCGACCTGGATCTGACAGGCGAGCCGTAGTCCATCCGAAGAATCGTGAGGAGGGAAGTCGAGCCGCCACTCCTCCCGGGCGTTTTTCTCGCCGACCTCGCCCTCGACGATCTCGACGGCGCAGGTCCCGCAGGTGCCAAAGCCTCTACAGTTCACCCACTGCGCTCGGCCGTTGTGCGGAGTTTCGCCCGCTTCGAGCAAGACGTCCCGCAGCGTCGCTCCGGACTCACATTCGATCGTCTCGCCTCTGAATTCTACGGTCGGCATCATGCTCTCTCTGTGGTGGTCGCGTCTGTCGGACATGCGGCGAATTAGATGCCGGCGGAGGCCGCTGCGGTGTGTCCGGGGTCACCGAGGCGACCGGTGATGAATCTCGCCTCTGAATGGTTTAACCGCGCCGACTTCTAGAACTTCACCCGCTGGTGGGCTCGGAGTTGTTCGATCGGATAGTGGGTTCCGCGCCAGTCGATGCCGCCCCGCTTCGCGCAGGCATACGTCGACTGGACGAGGGCGTACATGACGGCCCACATCCCGATCGGGAAAAAGAGATAGGGGAGCACAGTTCGTTCAAGACGGCGGGCTGCCAGGGCGGTGCAAGGAACAGCAGCCGCCACGACCGCCGCCGACAACACCGTGGTCCACGTCCAGGGGAGCGCAAAGCCGACGAGCGGGCCGAAAAAGACCAGCGCCCAGACCGCCGGGATGGCATACCCTTTGACGTAATCATAATGGGCAACCACACCGACGCTGTTCTTCTCGAGACCATCGATCATGTGCCCCAGCGAGTCGTACCAGTTCAGTTTGAGCTGGTCGAAAGCGTAGTAAAACCCCTGCTTGGCCCCCTGGTCACGCATCATCCTCGCCGTGCCCATGTCGTCGGCGATCTCCATGCGCAGCCACTCGAATCCCTCGGTCTCCTCGAACGTCTCCCGTCGGACCATGTTGAAGGCCCCCAGCGCAAAGTAGTCGTCGCAGTCGACGTCCTGGACCCCGGCGAGGTTTTGAAATCCCACCGACGCCGTAAACCAGGCGTCGAAGGCGATTTCGTGAAAGAATCCGCTATTTTGGACCATTGGAAAGCACGAGATCTGATCGAGGGATGCGTCGAATGCGACCGCCATGATCTCGCGAATCGCCCCTGGCTCGTAGTGAATATCCGCATCGGTCATCAGCACCCAGTCGCCGCTGCAGACCTCGTATCCCCTTTGAAGTGCATGGGTTTTTCCCATCCAACCTTCGGGCAACTTCTCGATGTGGAGGACGTTCAGGTGGTCGTACTCATCGTCGAGTCCGTCGAGGATGGCACCCGTCTGGTCGGTCGATCGGTCCTCGATCGCCACGACCTCCAGCTCCGGATAGTCTTGCTCGAGCAACGACCGCAGGGCCGGCTCCACGGACGCCTCTTCGTTGCACGCCGGAACCAGCACCGAGATCGATGGATACCGGGCCGGTTCCGGTACATCGACCTCCGAGATCTTCGGGGCCGCATAGAGTTGCCGAAGAATGTAGCCACATCCGAACAGCCATAGCAGACAGGTCAGTACTGCGTACGCCGCCGCCAGATACAACGCCACCGCCTGCATCGTCCCACCTCCTCCGTTCCGTAGCGTCGAGTCGCACCGTTTCTACTTGTGTACCGCGAATCCCAAGTTAGGGCGCTCAAGGGTTGCACGCAACGCCTGGACCATTGGCGCGGTTTCGGACACCGCACCGGGGTGATGTAGGATTTAGATGTATTTGCCATCGTGAATCGATAACTGGCACCTGCAGCCGAGGAGCAGCACCATATTGAGGCGATACACGACGTTATTGACAGTCGCTGGGGTCTGCATTTTGGCAGTCGTCGGATGTCAGAAGAGATCCGCCGACGAGGCGCCAGAACCGAAGCATCCGACGTCTCTCGATGAACTTCCTGAAGACGTCAATGCCGTGCAAAACGAGATGCAGCTCTTGAATACGGCGATGCAAAACACTCTGACCCTGATCGCCAATGATGCCCTCGAAGGCATTCCCGCGCAGATCAAGAAGGTCCACCCGGCACGGCAATTGACAGCCAAGGCCCTCGAACAAGGGCGCTACGAGCCTCCCGTCAATGCGGACAACATGGAGAGGTTCAAAGAATTGGACGCCCAATTTCACAGGGATCTCAAGGGACTTTTGAAGGCGTCGAAGGAAGACGACCTTCAGGGGGCCACCGAACAGTATGGTAAACTGGTCAATGGCTGTACCAACTGCCACACACAGTTCCGGTTCAAGTAGGTCGGCTGGAACCGACCCACATCACCCGGTCCCAGGGGTTTCGCCATGAGTGACAACTTCGTACATGTCGGCGCTGCAAGCGAGATTCGGGAGCAGGGACGCATGCGCGTCAATGTCGAGGGGCGCAATCTCGCCATCTTTTATCACGAAGGGGAGTTCCACGCCGTCGACAACCGATGCCCGCACATGGGCTTCCCGCTGTCGGAGGGGACGGTCGAAAACGGCATCCTGACCTGCCACTGGCACCACGCCCGTTTTGATTTGGCGTGCGGAGATACCTTTGACCTGTGGGCCGACGATGTCCCCAGCTACCCGACCGAGGTTCGCGATGGTGAGCTTTTTGTGGCCGCCAATCCGCGCGGGTCGAGGGACCCGGTCGAACACTGGACCGAACGTCTGAACGCCGGGCTTCGAGAGAATCTCTCGCTGATCGTCGCCAAATCCGTCGTGCATCTGATGGACAGCGGGCTGGACTACACCGAACCGGTGCGGATGGGCGTGGAGTTCGGGACGACCTACCGAGAAGATGGCTGGGGAAGCGGGCTGACGACGCTCGGGGTGATGGCAAACCTGGTCGACCACGCCCGCTCGGAGGATGTGCCGCGCGCCCTCTTTAAAGGATTGACCGAGGTGGCGGGCGATACTGCGGGGTCAGCGCCATTCTTCGAACAGGAGGCTCTGAACAATCCCGACCTGTCGGCCGAGCGGCTCAATGAGTGGTTTCGGGAGAACATCGAAGTTCGCGACGCCGATGGAGCGGAGCGCGTCCTGCGGACCGCCATCCAGGCAGATGTCGGAAAGGGCGAGCTGGCGCGCATGCTCTTCGGCGCAGCGACGGACCATCTGTATCGCAATACCGGCCACACCCTCGATTTCATCAACAAGGCCTTTGAGACATTGGACCGCATCGGCTGGGAGCACGCCGAACGGGTGCTGCCGACTCTGGTGCCCGGGCTGGCCGGCGCGAGCCGGGCCGAGGAGAACTCGTCGTGGCGCCAGCCGATCGATGTGGCGGGGCTGATCTTTGATGCCCGTGAGGGGCTGGAAGCCCGGATCGACAACGGCGCCGGGGGCGAGTGGGAGGAGCCGGAAGACTTCATCGAGGTGCTCATCGGCGACGATCCGCGGTCTATCGTCCAACGAATCGACGAGGCGATCGCCGCCGGGGCCTCGGCCGAACGGCTCGCTTCAGCAGTCACCTACGCCGCTGCTCTGCGCATCGCCCAGTTCGGCACCAGCAACGAGTTCAACGACTGGAACACCGTCCACCACACCTTCAGCTACGCCAACGCCGTCCACGGCGCAGCCCGCCGCACCGACGGCCCGGAGGCCTACCGAGGCATCTACGACGCGGCCATCAAGATCTATCTGGATCGGTTTCTGAACATGCCCCCTGCTCGGATCCCCGCTCCGGGCGAGGCGGGACGTCCCACCGAGGGCATCCTGGACGAACTGATGGAGAGCTTCGACGTCGAGGGGGACGACGAAGTCGAGCGCGCGGGACGCCTGACCGCGGCGTTTTTGGACACCGGAGGGGACACTCAGATTCTTCGAGAAGCACTGACCAGCCGACTCTTGCGCGAAGACGCCGGCTTCCACCCGAATCAGAACCTCGAGGCGGCCTACAATCAGCTCGCCTATCAACCTGGCGGACGGGGACGTCTGTTCCTGATCGCGGCTTCTCGCTTTTTGGCCGCCCACACGCCGACGAGACGCTCCGGTGAGCAGACCTTCGAGATCGCTCAGCGCCTCCATCGCGGGGAGAATATCCACGAAACGAACGGCGGCTGATATCGGTTCAACCGGCGTCGGTCAGCAGCCCGAAGAAGACGCCGACGAAGAGCGCAAACCCGGTCCAGACCAGGATGTGGAGGGTGGCTCCATCGCCCCGAATCACGAGATCGGTCGCCGAAAAGAGATACCAGAGTCCCCCGGTGACGAGCACGGTGTAGACAAAGCAGACCCCAAAGAACGCGACGATGCGCGCGAGCCGACCCACACGCAAGCCGGCATTGGGGTCGTTGAAGGGAGAATCGGTCTTCCGGAAGATGTCTGCCAGCAGGTACAGAAAGGTTCCGCCGAGTCCGATCGTGACGGTGATGGCAATGCCGGAGATGTCGCCCTGTCGAGCCAGCTCGACCCATGCGTCGCCGAAGTCCAGCAGCATGACTGCGCCGACCAGAAGCGCGAGCCACACGTGGGTGAAGTTGCTGACCATGCGGGTGGTCGCACGGAACATCGGAGGGAGCCACCGACGTTCGCCGGCGTCAGCGTTGCCGATCAGCGCCGAGAGGGCGGGCAGGTGATATCGGTCAGCCAGCCACTGTTCGAGACGTTCGACGGTCACCGAGTGGCGTGCCCTTCGACGGAGGGGCGCGAAGTCCCCGGAGCGGACCAGGTCGACCACGTGGGGTTCCGCCTGAAGCTCCATCGCGACCGTCGCCAGCCGCTCCCATCGTTCGGCCAGAAAACTCAGCCATTCCGCCCCGAGATCGAGTTCGTCGGTCGTCGTCGCCGCCGCCGCCAACAGCTCGCGCTCGAACTCCCAGTATTCGGATTCATCGAGCGGCAGCTCCGCGCCCGCGGGGTCCCCCGAGGTAGCAGGATGGCGCCGCTGCAGCCATTCGTAGGCCAACCGAAACGCCCGCACCTGCATCGGATTTGACGCTAGCTCCCGTGTCACATCCCGGAGTTCTTCGAAGACCTCTCGGCCGGCGTCCTCGAGCGGCCAGCTCACCCGTGTAAGCGGTGTCTCCAACCCGTGTTCGAGGATGTTCGTCCAGGCCGCGAGCCGCTGCTGGAGCCGGGACGTCGTGGCGCGGAGAATCTCGGTGTCACCAGCGGCGAGGTACGGTGAAAGATGCTCCAGGATTCGGTTGAGCCGAGCCGATATATTTCGTGTCGCTCGATGCATGTCGGCGAAGTCGGCTGCGGTGTTGTCGAAAAGCTCGGCGGTCATCTGCCGAAGCACCCGCATCTGGTCGGCCACCGCCGCCGTCAGTTCGTCGGCTGTCGTCGAACCCTCCGTGGCGGTCGAGTCCGCAAGCAGCTCCCCATCGTCGGGGACCGTCCGAACCAACAGCGCGACCAGACCCCTGTGGTGAGTCTCCGAATCGGGGATTCTCGGATCGATCTGATCGGCGAACTCGTGGAGTGCATCTTGCAGATCGTCGAACGCGTCGATCGTCTTCAGCGACCCGCGAGCCTGCTGCAACTCGGGAAACCAGTCTTCGGTCGATGCGGCGACTGCTTCGAGCATCTGCCGCAGATTCACTTCGGTGCCCGACTCGTCGATGTAGGTGCGGCCGCGGGTGCGACGGGCGAGTTCGACAAAGAGAGACGGGTGGGGTTTGCGAGCGGCGACCCGGTACAAAAACCGGCGGGGCTCGAAGTCGCCCTCGGAGGCGAGCTCCAGCCGGAGGAAGTGCTCGAGTGCGTCGACCAGAATGTCGAGATCACGGACCGTTTGGCCGGCGCGAATAAAGCCGAGCAACCGTTCGGCATCGCCGATGCTGGCAAACGATTCCGATTCGACGGGAAAATCGGCCGGCGCACCCTCGAGCCTGAAGATCTGCCATAGCAGGTCATGAAACCCTTCCCAGGGAAGACCGGCGATGCCTTCGACCTCCGATCCAGCCGACGTCTGTGGCGCGTCTCGCGAGATACCCGCCCCGTCAAACAACCTGCAGAGAGTCGCGCGGGGCGGCGGCCGGTATCGGACGGCATCCAGGACAAGAAAAGACCCCAATGCCCGAGACTCGTCCGGCCGCGCCCACCAACGACTCGAGTCGGTCAGACGATCGATGCGCGAGGCGATCCAACGATGTACCGCCCGATGCAGTTCCTCGCCGCCGGCGACCCGGTCGACAACCATCTCGAGAAATACCGCAATTTCGGGGTCCGCCGTCTCGCGTCCCGGACCATCAGACCACCCATTTTGTGTGAAACTCTGTGTGGAACCGGGGTTTCGACGGAGCTGCCATTGCCATCGACGAATTCGACTGAGCCACCGTAGATCGGATGTATTGAAGAGTTCGCCGATCTCGTCGACATCCGCGCGCTTGAGAAAATCGGTTTCGCCGTCGACTCCGGCGACGATCGCGGCATCGAACTCCCAGAATGTGGCCAGGTGTTCGGAGTAGGTGCGGTCGTCGCGCTGCTCGAATGTCACCAGGGTGTCGGACCAGGTCGACACCGCCCGGTCAGCATCCAGCCTCTCCAGTGCTCCGAGCATCTGACCCCAGGCCCGAACCAGACCGCGCTGACTGCCGCCCTGTCCCAGAAAGCCATGGATGGATTCGGCGAGCTCCCAGCTCAACTGCACGAAGGCCTCGTCCTCGATCCCCGCCGCCAACAGGAATTCGGAGCAGAGACACAGGACTGCAATGTCGGCGATCGGGTGCTCACGCACCTTCGACATCGGTTCGACTTCGACGGGAAAGGCCCTCGAAGCGTGTCCTTCGGGTGCATGCACATGCCGAGCGGTGGTCGCCATCAACAGGCGCCGCCGACTGCGATCACCGGTCAACGAGATCGGCCCGTCGACGGCGAGGTCTCGCTGCTCTGCGTAGGTCTCGAGGCCGTCGAATAACGCCGGGTAAGTCCAACTGTGGCGCCCGATCGCCAAGGCGGCGGGTCGGTAGAGCTCCGGAGCCGAGGCCCGAAAGAAGAAGAACAGAAAGTCAGCGAGTTTGGGCACGATCTGCGGGGCATCTGCCAGGACCTGCAGTCGAAGACCGAGTTCGGCCTGATCCGGAACCTCCTCCCATTCGATCCACGATTCCTGGACGGCCGCCTCATCGCAGGCCTCGACGGCCGCTCGCCAGGACTCCCGGGCGGACAGGCCCGACTCGCGGGCCGCGGCCATCAGATCGGAGACGCGGACTCCGCCGTCCGTTTGACGGGCGTCGTCGATAAGGGCATCAAATGTCTCGTCTAGCGTCGTCACGAATCCATCCAACATCCAGAGATTCAATTACCTTCACATCTTCGGCTCTCGGGTCTGTCCAGCCTTCGGGGGTCTCTGCTAGCCTTTCAGTGTGATCAGCTTCGCCCGGTCTCGCAACGACCGGTGTCCTACCAATTTCTTTCGAAAGAGGATTCAGGGGATGACCTTGTCGAACCCGTGGTCTCGCTCGGCCCAGGAACTCGCCGACACCCTGGAAGTCTCAGTCGACGACGGACTCTCCCAGAACGAAGTCGGCGAACGAAAACAGCGATTCGGCCCAAACCAGCTCCGAGAGGCCGAACGGCGGTCGATCTGGGAACTCCTCGTCGAGCAGTTCAAGAGCCTTGTCGTCGCACTCTTGGCGGCCGCGGCCGTCGCCGCACTTCTATTTGGCCACACCCTCGATGCGGCAGCCATCGCGGTCGTCCTTTTTCTGAACACCGCCATCGGCTTCTGGACCGAGTACGGCGCAATGCGGTCGATGGAAGCACTCCGCGAGATGGGGGACATCGAGGCCACGGTCGTGCGGGACGGCGAGCCCATACAGCTCCACGCCCGAGAGATCGTCCCCGGCGATATCGTGCATCTGTCTCGTGGAGACGTCGTTCCCGCCGATCTTCGACTCGTCGACACCGACGATCTGGAGGCCGACGAATCGGCGCTGACCGGAGAGTCGGTCCCCGTGGACAAGTCCCCGGAATCGGTTTCCGAGGCGACGGAACTCGCCGAGCGCACAAGCATGCTCTTCCGCGGGACGGTGATTACCCGCGGAGAAGCGACGGCGATCACCGTCGCAACCGGGATGGACACCGAACTCGGCGAGATCTCCGAAATGGTGGACAGAGCCGATCGCGACCGGGTCCCCCTGGAGAAGCGGCTGGACCGACTCGGGCGGCAACTCGTGTGGGTCGTGCTGGCCGTAGCCGCGCTGGTGGGGCTCGCCGGAGCCTGGGCCGGCAGAGACCTGCTTTTGATGGTCGAGACGTCCATCGCCCTGGCGGTCGCAGCCGTCCCGGAGGGCCTGCCGATCGTGGCAACGGTCGCGCTCTCGTACGGGATGTGGCAGATGAAGCGACAGAATGCCCTGATCCGATACCTGCCATCGGTCGAGACCCTGGGGACGACGACGACCATCTGCGTCGACAAGACGGGGACCCTCACCGAAAACCGGATGAGCATCGAAGTCCTCGCCACACCGGATCAGCTATTTGAAGTGCAGCGTGACGACGAGGGGACCGCGCGGTTTTTCGACGGCGAGGCCACTGTCGAGATGACCGACGATGAGCAGTTGAGCCGGGCCGTCGAAGTCACGGTATTGGCCAATGAGGCGCCGGAGGACGAGACCGAGGCGGCCGACCCGATGGAAGTCGCGATGGTCGAACTCGGTGAACAGGCGGGCCGCCCGCGCGAGGACATGCTCGAGCGGTTTCCCCAGGTCCGATTCGTACCCTTCGATACCGAACTCAATCTGATGGCGACCGTCCACGAGACCGACGATGGGTACATGGTCGCTGTCCAGGGGGCTCCCGAAGACGTGCTGGACCACTGCACCCGGCTGCTAGATCGGGACGAATCACTCGATTCATCGAAACGCGAGCGGCTGCACGAACGGGCCGACGCCCTGGCCGCCGACGGATATCGAGTCATCGGACTGGCGACCCGTTCGGCCGACGAGCCGGATGTCGACTGCTACGAGGACCTCGCCTTCGTCGGATTCGTCGGCCTGATGGATCCTCCGCGTGACGACGTGTCGTCGGCGATCGAAGACTGCCACCGGGCCGGCGTTCGGTCGGTGATGGTGACTGGCGACCATCCGGAAACCGCCCGATTCATCGCCGAACAGATCGGACTCATCGAAGACGACGATACCGAGCCGGTGGTCGGCGCGGAACTGGAACAACTGGCCGGCGATACCGACCGGCGACGAGAAAGACTGCTCTCGACCGAGGTCCTGGCGCGGGTCACGCCCAGCCAAAAACTCGACCTGATCGATCTGCTGGTCGAGGAGGGCGAGACGGTGGCGATGACCGGCGACGGGGTCAACGACGCACCCGCGCTGCAGAGCGCGGACATCGGGATCGCGATGGGCGACCGTGGAACTCAGGTCGCCCGAGAGGCGGCAGACATGATTCTGCTCGACGATGCCTTCCCGACCATCGTGAAGGCCCTGGAGCGGGGCCGCATCATCTTCGAAAATATCCGCAAGTTCGTCGTCTATCTCCTCTCCGGAAACATCGGCGAGATCTTGCTCGTGGGCGTGGCAGCCGCTCTCGGCGTGCCTCTCCCGCTTCTGCCATTGCAGATTCTATACTTGAACGTCCTCAACGATGTCTTCCCTGCCCTGGCCCTCGGAGTCGGACAGGGAAGCGGCCACGAGATGGATGCCGCACCGCGATCTGCCGACTCTTCGATCCTGGATCGAAGGGACTGGGAAGACGTCGGTGCCTTCGGAATCATCATCGCGCTGGCAGTCGGCGCCGGGTTTGCCGCCGCACTCACAGTCTTCGACTTCTCGACACAACGCGCCGTAACCGTCTCGTTCTTGTCTCTCTCGGTGGCCCGACTGCTCCACGTCTTCAATATGCGGCAGCCAGAATCCGGCATATTCGTCAACGAAATTTCTCGAAATCCATACGTCTGGGGCGCCCTGGGTCTCGACGTCTGCCTGCTCTTGCTGGCTGTCTACGTGGGTCCCCTGGCCGAAGTGTTGTCGCTGACACCGCCGGGGGCGGTCGGGTGGTTGATCGTCGCCGCCACGAGCCTGGCGCCACTGTTGGCCGGCCAGTTGTATCTGTCGGTTCGCGGCACCGACGAGCCCTGAACCAACTGCATCTCGCAAATAGTGCGGCACTCGGCGAGACCCGGTAAATATTTCCCGCCGTATCGGGCTCATCGGCCAAGTGACCGGAGATTCCTCCGTCATGAACGGGGGATCTGTCGTTTGACCTGCCGCGGCATGGTGGTTGCATTTTTAAACGAACTGAGTGGTCTGCTGTCGCAAGCAGCCATGCCTGAATCTGCGCGAACCAACCGACAGATAGGAGTGATATTTATGAGTTCCACCAGTTCGGAATCACCAGCTAGCGAAGAGTCCCTCGAAGACGAATTCGCCGAAGAACGGCGCAATCGCACCCTCTTCGGTATCGGCATCCTTCTGCTCGCCATTTTGGCGACCGTCGGAATCTTCTGGTACTTCGGCGCCGCCTCGGCCGTGGCCTGGTAGCAATTCCCATCGGGGGGCTGGGCATGATCCCGCGCGGATGGCCGCACGAGCGTCGGGCTTGAATTAGTTGAAGTATTCAATTATTCATGGCATCAATTAAGGTATCGTCCCTCCTTTCAACACCGGGAACTGTCATGACAGCAGACGAAAACGACATCAGGGAACAAGTGCGCGACAGCTACGGCGAGATTGCCGCCGGACGGACGTCGAGTTGCTGTGGGCCCGGTGAATCTACGGAGGATGAGTCGGCGGGCGGCGCGCCCTCCTGTTGCGGGACCGGCGACGTCGAAGAGAGGGCCGAAGCCTTGGGCTACGAGCCTGGCGAGCTTCTGGAGATCCCGGAAGATGCGAATCTCGGGCTCGGCTGCGGGAATCCCACCGCCATCGCGAATCTCGAACCCGGTGAAGTGGTCCTCGACCTGGGTTCAGGCGCCGGGATGGATGCTTTTCTGGCTGCCAGCCAAGTCGGCGAGGAAGGTCGGGTCATCGGAGTAGACATGACGCCCGAGATGCTGGAACGGGGACGGCGTACGGCTGTCGAAGAAGGCGTTGCCGACCGAGTCGAATTCAGAGAGGGACACATCGAGGATCTTCCCGTCGTCTCCGAGCGCGCCGACGTGGTTATCTCGAATTGCGTTGTCAACCTGAGCCCGGACAAACACAAGGTCTTCCGGGAGGCGTTTCGGGTGCTGAAGCCGGGGGGCCGGCTGGCCGTCAGCGACATCTGTCTGAGCGAGCCATTGCCAGACGCCGTTCGAGAAGCCGCCGCAACTCATGTGGCCTGCATCGGCGGGGCTGCCCAGGCTGACGAATACATGGAGGCCATTCGGCAGGCTGGCTTCACGGAGCTGAGTTGGACTCGCGACGACGCCACACCGATGTTTGAAGCGATTCGCGATGACGCCGTGCTCGCCGAGGCGGTCGAGGAGTTGGGGGACGATAAGTTCGACGAACTCGGCGAGATCGTCTGGAGCTACCGCGTCGAGGCGCGCAAGCCATGAAACCGACATCCGACTTTACCGACGCACTTCTTCAGGTCAGCCGTCGGTTCGGCATGCTCGAACGCGACGCCGTCTGTTGTGGTGACGTGACCGTCCGACAATGCTTTGCCCTGCAGATTCTTCAGGGAGAGCCGCTCGACGTCGGGACAATCGCCGAACGCATGGGAGTGACGCCGGGAGCCACCACACGGCTCATCGACGGAATGATGGCCCGCGGCTGGGTGGATCGCCGTCGTGATCCGAATGACCGACGACGAGTACTTCTGGAGCTAACCGAGGAGGGCCGCCAGGAAGCCGAGCACCTGAGAGATCAAACCGAGCAGATCGTCGAGTCGGTGGTGTCCGAAGTACCGGCCGACCAACGCGAAAAAGTCTTCGAAGCCATTGACCTCCTGGCCGACGCCTTCGTTGAGGCAGATGTCGACATCAGTTGCTGCCGTCCATCGGATCGATAGGTCGGCGCAAATCAGTTATTCGGGGAAGTACCGGCGCGTGCGGTTGGCGATCGACACCAGCGCCAGCATCACCGGGAACTCGACCAGTATACCGACGGTCGTCGCCAGCGCCGCTCCGGATGGGAGCCGCCCTGATCACATGTCATGTTTTTGCGCCCACGTCCGATAGCCTAATCGTTGCGTCCCTTGAAGTCCTCCCAGGCCACCTTCACTTCATCGACCTCGACGGCTTCTTTGATCTTTAACATGGTGGCCAAACGCGGCTTTGAGCTACTATTGAAGAAGCGAGACAATGAAGGAAGCGGGATGCCCGTACGTTCCGACAACTCGGTGAGCGTGCCGCACTCGTCTTCGACCTGTCGGAGTAGCTCGTTTTTGAACGCGCGAATATTTTGGCCAATTTGGTCGAGGTCGTCGAGACGGATCGTAACTCCCTCACCGTGGGGCTCTCCCTCGGAGCAGGCGTCAATCACATCCTGAATGTCCGCAACGATCTCATCACGCTCACCCTCCTCGCTCTCCTCTCGCCACATCATCATGAGATCGTAGACGCCCAAGTAATCTTGAGCAGTCTCGACGGCCGCCACGATAAATTCCTCTGGAAGGCCCTGGCGGTCCATTTCGTAGGCAACGCGATAGAGATTCATTAAGCGCCGACTTTCGGGATTGTCCGTTTTTGGCGCAGTCTGCATCACAATCTCCCTTCTTCGGTGTAATTCCCTCGACGAATGCGTTCAATATGTACGTCGAAACGAGCCAACTCCCGTAACTCCTTTTTTCGGCTGTCTTTCACGTAGGCCTCAGACAAATACGCCGTATCATCAATAACGGCGACCGGCAGCCGAAGTTGTACCCTTCCCGGCCCAATGTTGTGCCACTTCATCTTAAAGCCGTTTTGGATACGCCCCCTCCTCCCCTTCGCCGGTGACCAAAACCTGCTGCGGTCAAATTCCACTGGATCAGGGTAATCGTGCAGCAACAGTATGTCGGGCCGAAGGAAGGTCTCGTAGGTCGACCTCGATATGTGGTGTCCGTGCAAGAGGTTCAAATATGAGTTCAATGCCTCTCGCGTAATGACGATATCCATCTGCCGAACCGAAACAGTTACATTTACAGACTAAACGTTATTACCGTAATTAACATTCCGGTTCAACGTGACTTTCGGCCTCTTCTTGGCTTCGACGGGCCCGAATAGGGTCGACCGGGAGCAGCCGCATTGCTCTGTATCTCCGGCGGGACGCCCCGTGATCAGTGCGCCTCGCCGTTGCGACCGATGATCGCGAAGACCCCCTTCATCACCACGACGGCCACGGCACCGACGACAAGTCCGACAACACCTTCCACAGCGTAGGGGGTGACCGCCTCCAGGGGCCCCGTAGCGTGGGCGATATCGTGGACGACGCGTTTCAACGGTTCGATGTAGTGGGCGTAGATACCCCCGCCGACCAGAAGCATCGCCACGGTCCCCACAACCCCCAACCCCTTCATAAAGACGGGCGACCCCTGGACGAGGGCGTCTCCGATGGATTCCTGAAATCCACCGTTGTCCTGCATCCTCAGCCCCAGGTCATCGATCTTCACTATCCCGGCGACCAACCCGTACACACCGAGCACAACCCCGACACTGACTACAATGAGCACGCCAAGTTGCACCGCCAGAGTCGCAGCAGTCACCGCGCTCAAGGCAATGACGAGGATCTCGGCCGACAGGATGAAGTCGGTCCGAATGGCACCGTTGATCCGCTTTTTTTCGAACTCCTTCATGTTGACGTCTTTGTCCCGAAACGCCTTCTTCAGGTCTTCGCGCCGAGACTTCTCCTCCTCCTTGTGGAAGAGCTTGTGCTGAATCTTGTGGACGGCCTCGTAGCAGAGGTAGGTGCCGCCCAGCATCAGTAGAGGAATCAACAGCCACGAGGCGAAGGCGCTCAACAGCAGCGCGACCGGGATAAGGATGGCCTTGTTGAGCGTCGCCCCCTTGGCCACCTCCCAGATGACCGGCAATTCCCGCTTGGAGGCGAATCCGGTGACCTGCTCGGCGTTTACGGCCAGGTCATCGCCGATCAGACCGGCGGTCTTTTTCGCCGCGACTTTCGACATCATGGCGACATCGTCGAGCAATACGGCGATGTCGTCCAAAAGGGTCAGCAGATTTGCAGCAGCCATCGAGTGTTCCCCAGTACATTAGTTGGAATCTGAAGCGGGCATCGGGAGGCAGACAGCCTCTCCGTACGAGATCCTGTGGGCGGAGGCTCGCTCGGAAAGCGGTGTGCCCTTCAACTCGCCTATCAGAAGAGAGGCGACCTTCCCGTGCGTGACCATAACTACGTGTTTGCCGTCGACTCCTTCGGCCCGGGCGCGGTCAATCGCCTCCAGGATGCGCTCTCGTCCCTCGTCGAGCGACTCATCCTCCAGAGCGCTCAGTTCACCGGTCAAGCCAATCGGCTCGCCCAGATCCATGAGTTCTGCGGTCATGCGGGTTCGGCCCGTCGGGCTGGCAAAGACGGCCCTCACAGGTCGCGGCACCTCGGCACCCAGCTTCTTGGCCTGAATGCGCCCCTTCTCCGTCAGGGTGTTGAGCTGTTCGGTCGTCAGCCCCGGCGGCGCACCCTCGAGGCTGCCGTAGGCCTGAGCGTGACGAACCACGCAGAGCTGAGATGCCTCCATCTGGTCGGCCGCCCCGCTCGTTGCAGACGCACCTGCTTTGGTACCCTCGCCGGTTGCACAAGAGGCGAGCAGGAACAATACAAGCACGATTTCCCAGAACGAACGACTACTTTCCATTCTCGACTCTCCGTTGGCGGAAGCCTACGGGGAGAGATTGGCACTTCGACGGCGTTGCTGCAATCCCCAGAGGGTTAGCCCGACCGCACCTATCATCGCCAGTGAAAGTGACAGCAAAAGCCCCATGATCAGGCTCTCCTGAAAGGCCGTCCCCTCGTGCCCAACAGCCGCGATCGGCATCGCGGTTCCGGCGCCCCAGAATGCAGCGAGCCCGGTGGCAACCCAGTTGGCAAAGGTGCCGTAGATCGCGAGCCAGAAGAGGACCCTGAAGCCACCAGCGGACAACCTGAGTTTAGGCCAGACCAATCCCAAGATCACCAGAAACATCCCGTTGGTGATCCCCTGAAGGTGGCTGGCCAAACCCATGCGTGGGTTCTCCAAGATCGGCACGGCGAATCCGATCAGTAAGCCGAGCATGAAGAGCACGAAGCCCCACTGAAGAAGCCGATGCCCACGGAACTCCTGGAGGTCTCGATCTGCCATCTGACTCTCGTTCGCATCTGTATGGTTGAACCACCCTCCAAAACTACGCGCCGGACCTCAGAGGCAACTTCCGGCGCCTCACCCCAGCAGGGAGATCAACCGCGCTCTTCCGAAGGCGGTGTCAGCTCGTACAGATGCTGATCGGCCACCGGCTCGTAGCCGATGGCGGGGTAGATGCGGTTGGTGGTGGCGTTGTCGAGATCCGCGTACAGAAAACAGTGCTCGCAGCCGGCATCCAAGGCCTCCTGGGTGAGGGCCGCGGTGAGGGCGCTGGCGTAGCCGTTTTCGCGGAATTTCGGCGGCGTGTAGACGTAGCCGATGCGCAGGCCGTTCGGTGAACGCCCGGCGATTGCGGCGACGCAGACGGGCTCGTCGTCGGCCACCCAGATGCGGGCGGCCTCCTGTTCGATGAAAAGCCCCGCCATCGATTCCGCACCTTCGCGAGCTTCTTCCTCGTCCTGGCCTTCGGCCTCAACCGCAAACCGGGCCAACCAATCTTCGAGCAGCTCTCGGTCGCCGGCCCTCGCCGTACGCATCTCGCCCGGGACGCCGGTCGGGGGCTCCACGGTCGTCGTGCGATAGAGTCGCTGTCGCTGGCCGATGTTGGATTCGAATCCGAGGTCTTCGAGCCGCCGTACAGCGATCTCCACGGACTCCGCCGGGCCGATGATCCCGTCGAGATCCGGGTACTTCTCGACGAGTGCGTCGACCATCGCCGAGACCGCATCTTCGTCGACGGCCCGGCTCAACAACCCGGGAAACGGCGGCGTGCGGGTGACGACGCCGCCGATTTCGCCGTCGTCATGGACGCAGGCGAGCATGTTGTCGCCGGAGTAGTAGTTCGGGTTCTGCTGAAGGGTGCGGAGGACGCCCAGTGCCACATTGTGCAGCGCCTCGTCCTCAAGCAGGTAGTCCCTCACCCGGGCTTCAAAGGCCTCGGGATCGTCGCTGTACTCGATGGTCCAGTTCATCTCGACTCCGACCGCGCAGAGTTCCACTCACGCATGAGTATACTCATACGTGAGTAGAAGTAAGTCCCGGAGGCGTACCATTTTTCGGCACCCGAGTATTCATTTTTCTGCGTATTAGAGAGGACTTCCGACGGTTCAACCTTTTTGTCACACCAAATATGCACTATTCTGCATATCAGATGTGATGGCCGCCAGCGCGTTCGGCATCCCCTCCCTCAAAGCCAGAGGAAATTTACTTTAATGAATATGACGGAAGTTGCATCCATCATCAAACGGAGACGGAAGGTCCTCGGGGTGGATCAGGCCTCGGTCGCCGAGCTCGCTGACGTCTCGACTCACACGCTGAGCAACATCGAATCTGGCAAGGGGAACCCGACGCTGGAGAGCCTCAGTCGTGTCTTGGATGTATTGGGACTCGAGCTCGCCATTCAACCCAAGACCAACGAACCGGGGTGAACTGAATGCGTTGCGCGAAGGTCTACAACAAAGACCGGCTGGCTGGACACCTGGTGGAACTCGATGACGGGACCTTCCGGTTTCAGTACGAGCCGGAGTATCTCGCTGACGAGTCGACCGGTCCGGTCAGCCTCAGCCTTCCGAAGCGTTCCGAACCGTACAGGTCAGACCATCTCTTCGCCTTTTTCTACGGTCTCCTCGCCGAGGGTCCGAACCGACAACGCCAATGTCGCCGGCTGAAAATCGACGAAGATGATCCCTACGCCTGGCATTCGACCGCTCCGAATTCGCGCAAATCGCGGCCGACACGATGGAACACATCTCGATTTCGGGAGTCCAGGAGAAACTTTCGATGCGGCTCGAACGTGGGGCGCTCAAGCCAGTCGAAGAGGGTGGCCAGTACATTCTGAAGCCGATTCCGGGAACAACGCTCCCGCGACACCAGCGAGACGTACCGGCCAACGAACACCTCACGATGCAGATCGCCGAGCAGGTTTATGATCTGGAGACGGCTGCCAACGCCTGCATCGAACTGGCGGACGGCGAGCCGGCCTACGTGACGCGACGGTTCGACCGATCTCCGGAGGGCAAGCGCATCGCACAGGAAGATTTCTGCCAACTGATGGGTCGAACCAAGAAGACCCATGGACAGCAGTACAAATACAGCTCCAGCTACGAACGGCTAGGTGAGGCACTAAAGACCTACTGCCCCGCGTATCGGGTCGAGGCCGAAAAGCTCTTCCGGCAGATCGTCTTCAACTACGCTGTAGGAAACGGCGACGCACACCTGAAGAACTTCTCACTGAAAGAGACGGAGTTTGGTGACTACGTGCTGACTCCGGCCTATGACCTGATGTGCACCAAGCTACACCTGCCCCGCGAGACGCGCTTCGCCCTCGATGTTTTCGAAGAAAAAATTCCCGCAAGCCGAAAAACTCACGGATTCGTGACCGGGGCCGATCTCATCGAACTCGCCGACCGCTACGGAATCCAGAGACAGCGCGCCATCAAGATTCTCGACCGGTTTTGCGAGGATTCTGATGACGTCGACCGGCTGATCGCGCGGTCGTTTCTTTCGGAGCAGGCCAGAGAGGACTACCGCTCGATCATCGAAGATCGGCGCCGTGCCCTCAGAATTCGTTCAAAGGAGTAACCGAAGCGTCACTGGGCGCTGCCGTTGGCCGACGAGCGGTCGTGCCAGTTCTCGTCGACCTTGTTGTGGTGGCGGACGTCCTCGGCTTCGACCATGAAGATGACCTTTTCGCCGAGGTTGGTGGCGTGGTCGCCCATGCGTTCCAGGTGTTTGGCGGCCCGCTGGATGCTCATGGCCGCTTCGATACCTACGTCGTTTTCGCGCATGTATTCGATCAAGCGCCGATTCATGGCGGCGTACAGGTCGTTGACCTTCTGGTCCCGATTGATGACGTCGCGGGCCAGCTCGGAGTCGCGATCGATAAACGAGTCGATCGCTGCGCCGACCATCCACTGGACGTGCTTGGCTAACCGGGGAATCTCGTCGAGAGAAGGACGTTCGTCGTATTCGACCTGGTCCTGAGCCTCGAAGCTGATATTGACCGCCAGATCGCCGATGCGTTCCAGGTCGGTCACCATCTTCAGCGCGGTCGTCACCAGCCGCAGGTCACTGGCCATCGGCTGGCGCTTGGCCAGAATTCGCATGCACAGGTCGTCGATCATCATCTCGTCGTGGTTGACCACCCGGTCGTCCTCGACGGTCGATTCGGCCAGCTCGGCGTCCCCATCGACCAAGGCATTGATCGCGTGGGTGATCATATCTTCGACCCGCTCGGCCATCCCATGCAAGTTCTCGCGCAGCTCGGTGAGCTGCTCCTCGTATTCTTTGACAGTGTGTGACTTACCCATCATCTACCTTCTATCCGAACTTGCCGGTGATGTAGTCTTCAGTTCGAGAGTCCCGCGGCTGGGTAAACACTTGGTCGGTGTCGCCAAATTCCACGAGTTCTCCCATCAGCAAAAAGGCCGTCCACTGCGAGATCCGGGCGGCCTGCTGCATATTGTGGGTAACGACCACGATTGTGTAGTCCTCTCTTAGCTGGTCGATCAGATCTTCGATGCGCGCAGTCGCGATCGGATCGAGCGCCGAGCAGGGTTCGTCCATCAACAGCACGTCCGGTTCGACGGCGATCGCCCGGGCGATGCAGAGCCGCTGCTGTTGGCCGCCCGACAGGTCGCCTCCTGGCGCATCGAGCTTGTCGCGGACTTCATCCCAGAGGGCGGCACGCCGGAGCGACTCTTCGACCAGAGCGTCTTGGTCGACGTCGTCGAGCGAGTGGGTCAATTTTAGACCCGACAGGACGTTCTCGCGGACCGACATCGTCGGGAACGGGTTTGGCTCCTGAAAGACGATGCCGACGCGGCGACGCAGCAGGACAGGGTCGACGGCCTTGTCGTAGACGTTGCGACCGTCGAGCCGGACCGTCCCTTCGATGCCCGCAGACGAGACCTGCTCGTGCATCCGATTGAGGCAGCGGACAAACGTCGACTTCCCGCACCCCGACGGACCGATGATCGCGGTCACCTGGTTTTTGGGGATGCGCATGTCGATGTCGTGGAGGACCTCGTTGTCTCCGAACCAGGCGGTCAGATCCTCGACTCCCAACATCTCGTCTTCGGCCGGCGGCGTCGTGCCCGCGGGCCCGGCGGAAACCGAGGAGTCATCGGACGTCTGGTCGGTCAGCGTCTCCGCGTCGGTCGACGATTCATCGTCGATCGTCTCTTGCTGCAACATCGTCTACCTCTCGCGTTCGAAACGGTCGCGCCAGTAGATGGCGATCCCGTTGAGCAACAACATGATGGTAAGCAACACGATGATCCCGGCCGCCGCCGCCACAACAAACCCCTCCTGAGGGCGGGACGTCCAGTTAAAGATCTGGATGGGGAGCACCGTAAAGGGCGAATCGACGCCCTGGGGCAGAAAGGTCACGTAGGTCAGGGCTCCGACCACGAGCAGCGGCGCCGTCTCACCGATCGCCCGCGAGATCGCAAGGATCGCGCCGGTCAGCATGCCCGGAAGCGCCATCGGCAAGACCACCCCGCGAATCGTCTGCCAGCGGGTCGCCCCCAGCCCCAGGCTCGCCTCACGGAGTTCGTCGGGCACGGTTCGTATCGCCTCGCGGGCCGACATGATCACAATGGGTAACACGAGCAGCGCCAGCGTGCATGCCCCGGCCAACACGCTCTGACCCATCGCCGCCAGCCGCACGAAGACCTCCAGACCAAGCAGGCCGTAGATCACCGACGGCACGCCGGCGAGGTTGGCGATATTGACTTCGATCAAGTTGGCGACGGTACCACCTTCGGCGTACTCCTCCAGATACACCGCCGCTGCGATGCCCACGGGAACGGCGATTGCAGCGGTCAGGCCCACAACCGCCAGGCTGCCGACAATGGCCGGCAGAATGCCCGCCTCGGCGGGATGGCGCGACGGAAACGAGCTGAGGAAGTCCCAGCTCAGCCGCCCGGCGCCTCGTACGATGACATCGCCGACCAGCAGCGCGAGGATCGCGAGGGGGATGACCACGGCCAGCCAGGCGCCCCAGCCGACCACCTTCTCGGCCCATTTCTCGAGGCTTCGTCGCTGACGATTCATCGACCACCTCGCACCGACTGGGCAAACCGTTGACTGATGATGTTCATGACAAAGGTCATCACGAAGAGGGTCGCTCCGACGACAAAGATCGTGTTGTAGGCGAGCGTTCCGGTCGGAACGTCCCCCATGGCGACCTGCACGATATAAGAGGTCATCGTCTGGATTGGCACCCGCGGATCGGCGGTCAATACGGCCTGCTGACCGGCGGCGACGGTCACGATCATCGTCTCGCCGATCGCCCGGGAGACCGCCAGGATGACCGCTGCGACGATCCCGGAACGCGACGCGGGGAGGACGACGTAACCGATCGTCTCGAGCTTGCCGGCTCCCAGCCCCTGACTCGCCTCTCGGATTTTATCGGGGACCGAGTGGATGGCGTCTTCGGTCAGCGAGGAGATCATCGGAATGATCATCACGCCCATCACCAGACCGGGACTCAGGGCGTTGAACCCCGACAGGCCGGGGATGACCTTCTGGAGCATCGGCGTCACGAAGATCAGGGCGAAGTACCCGTAGACGATGGTGGGGACACCCGCCAAGATCTCCAGGGCCGGCTTGAGGATTCGGCGAGCCCCGTCGGAGGCGAATTCACTGAGATAGATCGCCGCCAGAAGCCCGAAGGGCAGCGCAAAGGCAATCGCCACCGCCGACGTCAGGAGGGTGCCCGAGATCAACGGCCAGATGCCGAAGTGTTTGTCGGAAAACAGCGGTGTCCACACCGTGCTTCCGAAATACTCCCACAGCGAGACCTCTTGAAAGAAGGCAGCGCTCTCGAAAATCAGCACGCCGATAATGCCGATCGTCGTCAATACCGACAGCGCGGCACAGGCGAACAAGCCCTTTTCGATCAGCGCCTCGAACCAGCCGGAGGCCCGCCCCTCGATCGAGACGTACGAGTTGTCGGAACCCGCCGGGCCAGATGGCTCGCCGCTCATTGATTACCTCGCGATGTCGACTTCTCGAGCAGCTCGTCGATCGAGACGCCGATCTTGGAGCCTTCGCCGCCGAACATGCTGCCTTTTACGCGGTTTTCGAACCGTTCACGCACCTTTTTGTAGGCCGATTCCGGGGGCGCGACGTATCCGACATCTTCGACGAGAGAGGCACTCTCGTTGAGGTAGTAATTCACGAATTCGGAGACGGCCTTCTTCTTGGCCGCTTCGGCCTTGACGTAGATGAACAGGGGCCGCGTGAGCGGCTGATACGTGCCGTCGGCGATCGTCTCGGTGCTCGGGGCGACAGCCTTGGGAGCGCCCTCCGCCTTGATGGGGACTGCATCCAGTTTGTCTTTATTCTGGCGGTAGTAGGCGAAGCCGAAGAACCCGAGCGAGTTTTTGTCGCTGGAGACGCCCTTGACCAGGACGTTGTCATCTTCGCTGGAGGTGAAGTCCCCGCGGCTGGCGCCCTCTTCGCCGACGATCGCCTTGGTGAAGTAGTCGTAGGTTCCGGAGGCGACGCCCGCCCCGTACAGCTCGAGGTCTCGGTCCGGCCAGTCGTCGCGGACCTGACTCCAGTTGTTGATTTTACCCTGAGCGGCCGGTTCCCAGATCTTCTTGAGTTCGGCGACGGTCATGGAATCGACCCAGTCGTTCTCCTTGTGGGTCACCACCGAGATGCCGTCGTAGGCGATCGGCAGCTCGATGAATTCGACACCGTTTTCTTTGCAGCGCTTCAGTTCGACGGGCATGATCGGCCGAGACGCGTCATTGATCGCCGTCTCGCCGCGGCAGAACTTCTTGAAGCCGCCGCCCGTTCCGCTGACGCCGATGGTCACACGCGCCTCGTGCTCTTTCTGGAATTCACCGGCCACCGCCTCGGTGATCGGGAAGACCGTACTGGACCCGTCGATCTCGACTCGCTTACCCGCATTGCTGTCACAACCGGCTGCCACCAGGACGATGGCGATCGCACACCACAACTTCTGAATGCCTTTCACATTTCCTCCTGAAATCAGACTCGATAGGGCGCGGTGGGATCACCGCCCCGTCTCACCCGCCGGAATGTACGAGCCGCATGTCTCAATTTGGTGACATGCCTGTCAAGTTTGAGTGATTCCTCGACCCACATTTTCTCAGGCGAGCCAGATATCGAGAATCCCCGTCTCCTTCAGTAGCATAAAGGTCCCCATGACGACCAAGAAGACGGCGAAGCCCTTCTTGAGCCGCTGTTGAGAAATGTGTTTGACCCACCGGGACCCAAGGTAGATTCCGACGATCGCCAGGACGGAAAAACCGGCGATAAACCAGTAGTCGACCGCCACCTGATTGGTGTACTCGTAGAACCCGGCCGCTGATTTCATGGCGATGATCAGAAGCGAGGTCCCCACCGCCTGCTTCATCGGGACCTTCGACATCAGGACCAGGGCCGGCACGATCAGAAAGCCGCCGCCGACACCGACCATGCCGGTCAGCACGCCCACGGCGATCCCCTCCAGAGCGATGATCGGCACGGTCTCGGCCCGCAGGATCGGCTTGCTGTCGTCGGGATCGGGCTCCGGCGTGGTGTTCACAAACATCGAGACCGCCGCGATCAGCATGACGACGGAAAACAGGATCAACTGAAAGGTCCCGGAGACAAACCGCGCCAGGTACGCGCCGCCGTACGTCCCCACCATGGCGACGCTTCCGAACAGCAGAGCCAACTTGATATTGACGTTGCCGTAGCGCCAGTGGTTGGCCGCGCCAAACAGCGCGACCGCCCCCACCACCGCCAGGCTCATGGCGACGCTGATCTTGGGGCCAAAGCCCAGAAGATAGACAAAGACGGGGACGGTCAGAATCGAACCGCCCCCGCCCATCAGTCCCAGGGCCAGGCCGATGACCAGCGCAGCAGCATATCCAATCACTTGCATCGGCATTCTCCCTTCGGCGTCACATCAATTCGGCCACATCGATTGCATCTGCGTGCGCAGGATCGCCGGCAGATCGGTGGCATCGACTCGTCCCTGAAGCGTACTCGACACACTGTCGCGTTCTTGCAGGTATTGTCGAACCGCCTCGTGGGCGTTCAACTCGTGGACCTTCGCGTTCTCGGCGTTCGGGATCCGACAGATCGTGCTCATCGGCTCTCCCTCGCGCTCGCACGCCGTGATCGTATAGGTCTCGTCGGGTTCGATCGGCTCGCCATGGACACGGATCGATTTGACCCGCTCGCCCTTGGGCGCCTTCGCCTCGAAGGTCACGCTCATGCCCGAGGGTCGCGGCACCCAGCCGCCGAATCGGTCCTCCGGATCGTCGGCAAAGACATTGTTGAGTTCGTTCTCCCAGAACTCGCGAAGCTGCTCCCCGGTCACCTCGGCGGTCTTCAGCTTGGTAACGATCGGGTAGAACCGCCACAGGTCACCCTGGGTGATCGGGCCCGGCAACACGGGATACCCGAAGCGAAAGCCATTCGACAGCGCGATATCTGTGCCCGTCGCATCACGGAGGGCATCGGCGAGCATATTGTCGAGGCTCGTTTCGATGACGTTGTAGCGGATGAGCTCGGTCTCGGTGCGGCCGAGCTTCTCGTCCAGGGTCGGCTCCAGCGGCTTCTTGGCCTTCTGTACGGCCTTTAAGACCTCGGGGTCGCGGTCGTATTTCTCGGCGGTCACCTCGATGAGTTCCCACTGCCGGTCGACGACCTCGCCGTCCTTCACCTTGAAATCGAGCTTGCCGACGAACGAACCGAAGGCGCCCGGCTCGACGATCCAGGTGTCGTTGCGGACCATCGGTTCCTGGGTGCGCTCGTGGGTGTCGCCCGACAGGTGTGCATCGATGGTGGGCAGCTTGTCGGTCATCGCCACCGCCTTCGACAATCCGATGTGCGAGCTCAACAGCACCACGTCGGCGCCGCGTTCGTTTCGGACCTCGTCGATGATCTCGGGAAGATGGCCCGAATCCTTGAAGCCGAGCCCACGACTGTACGAGGGCGGCTGGCGGGTCGGGATGTCGGGATCGGTAAAGCCGATGACCGCGACCTTCACGCCGTTGATCTCTCGGATGGTGTAGGGGTCGAAGACGCGCTCTTCGGTCGATTTGTCGTAGACGTTCGTGGCGACGACCTGGTGGTCGAATTGCTCGTTGAGCCGCTTCTTCATGACCTTCGGCCCGTAGGCGACCGACCAGTTGCCCGGGATCGCCACATCGATCCCCATCTCGTTGATGCCGGGGACCACGGCCTTCCCTTTGGTCAGCGCCGCCGCGCCCGATCCCTGGATGGTATCGCCACCGTCGACGACCAGAACTTCGCCTTCGGTGTTCTGGCGGATCTGGTCGATCGCTTCGGCCATGCGGGCAAAGCCGCCGGCCTTCTCGATTCGGTCCTCTCCGCCCGACCAAAACAGCTCGGGGTGCTGCTCGAGCTGGGCGTGAAGGTCGGCCAGAAAGAGGACGGTGAGATTCCTGGTATCGGTCTGCTGTTCAGATGCGCTCTTTTGGACCTCGGCCTCGGACTCCTGGCTCTTCGAAGTAGAACACCCCGCGACCAAGAGAGACGAAAATGCGAGTGCAACGACAGAAAAGAGGGTCGAACGATTGAACTGCATCAAAGGTAGATCCTCGTGGTTCGAAGATGTTTAGAGTTCGATACTCAGGTAGCCCTGCTTTTGCAGGCGGATCAGCTCGACGAAGCCGTTGGGCACGACCTCGACGCCGTCGATGAAGGTATCGGCGTCAAAGCCCATGCGCTCGACGGTCACACCGCACGCCTTGATGGCGATCCCGCGGTCGAGGGCCTGGCGGACCTCGGAGGCCCGGTCGCTGTCTTGAGCCAACGCCCGAATGGCAGGGCCGCAGGTCACGATCGCGACCTGGTCGGCCGGCTGCACGGCTTCGCCCGAGAGCATGTCCCGGGCGGTCATGATCGCCACCGACACGTGCTTGGGCTTGCGCACGCCCAAGGCGGCCTTGGTCGTATCTGCGGACTGGGCCGACTGGACGGCAGTATCGGCCGCCGGTGCAGTCTGGCCGTTGGCCGTCGCACATGCAGCCAGTCCGGGACCCAAGAGTGCAAAGAGAGCTGTCGCAAGAAAGAATCGTCTCGTGTTCATGGAGAGCGTGCCTCCTCGTTAGACAAGAGGGCATCGACGCTCGGCGCCTTTGCCCCGTGGGTAAAAAAGTAGAGTAGTCCGCCCATCAGGCCGATGTTTTTGAAAAGCGGCCCAAGCGTACGGATGCTGCCGATCTGGACGGTCACGGTGATGGGGATGACGATGAGCATTAGCCCCAGCGCCGCCCACCGCGTGGCAAACCCTGCAAACAGCGAGAGTCCGCCGACAAGCAGCCCGATGCCGGCCAGGTAGACCAGGACATCTGGCGGCGCGATGGCGGTGGCCAGCCAACCGAGTGGGGCCTGCTCCAGACGGCCGAGGATGGCATCATGGCGAAGCAGGTGGTTGGAGCCGGCCACCAGAAAGATGCCGCTGAGCATCACGCGGAAGATGAGCCGGCTGGTACGCTGGGTCGAATCGTCGACGTCTGCAGATAGCATTCAGTGTAGCGGTGTAGGGCCACGGATTGACTCGGCCCATTGGTCGCTGCACCTTTCGTTCCAACGGCTCAAGGCCCGGGACGGCGCACCACTCAGCAGCTCTCGACTTCAGCTCGTTTCACCGTATTGAGTCATTCTGAAACACTGCGGGCCGCGGCGACATCCAAGCCGCTGCGGGACCGTGGCGGTGCCGTGGGCACACGAGTTGCAGGTTGTTAGCATCGACACATCTCTGCTCCTCGAGTAATGAGCCATGAGTCAATTCATCATCGACAACGCGCAATGGGTGCGGCTGGGCTTCTTTGCGACGATCTTCGGGGCCATGGCCCTGTGGGAGATCCTCGATGAGCGCCGCGAGCTGCGCACGGCCAAGGGCCGCCGATGGGCGACCAACGCCGGCATCATCGTCGCCGACAGCCTGATCCTGAGGCTAATTTTTCCGATGGGTGCGCTGGGCGCAGCCTACTTTGCCGGCTCGATGGGCTGGGGGCTCTTCAACGTCATGTCGATGCCGTACGCCGTCGCGGTGATCGGCGCCTTCGTGGCCCTCGACTTCGTCGTCTGGCTGCAGCACGTCGTGTTTCACGCCGTGCCCGCACTCTGGAAGGTGCACATGATGCACCACGCGGATCTGGACTTCGACGTCACCACCGGCACGCGGTTTCACCCCATCGAGATGGTGATTTCGATGGGCATCAAGGCGGCGGCGATCCTGCTGCTGGGTGCGCCCGTCGTGGCGGTTCTCATCTTCGAGGTCATCCTCAACGCCACCTCGATGTTCAACCACGCGAATATCGACATCCCGCGGCCGGCCGATCGCGTGCTGCGCCTCTTTGTGGTCACCCCTGATATGCACCGGGTCCACCATTCGGTGGAGCCGAAGGAGACGAACACGAACTTCGGGTTCAACCTTCCCTGGTGGGACTATCTGTTTGGCACGTATCGCGCCCAGCCCGAGGCGGGCCACGAAGACATGCAGATCGGACTGAAGCAACTGCGCGACCCGGACAAAAACACGTTTTTGCACCTGCTGCTCCTGCCGTTTGTCGACCCCGCCGGCGACTACGACATCAGCCACCGCGAGATCGACGAAGGCTCCTCCGAGACCGAGGTAGGCGCCGATGGAGGCTGAGGATGCTGGAGGACTTGAGCGGTGGCAACGGATCGGCCGATGGGTCGTCGGAGCCGTGCTTCTGGCCGGGATCGCATGGGTCGTAGTCAATCGCGGCGACTTCCGGCCCGGCGCCATCCGGACGTTCGTCGATGGCATGGGGGTCTGGGGACCGCTGGGGTTTGTGGCCCTCTACATCCTGGGGGCCCTCTTCTTTGTGCCCGGTTCGCCGATGACCCTGGCCGCCGGCGCACTCTTCGGCCCGATCTGGGGCACGGTCTACAGTCTGGTCGGCGCGACCCTGGGCGCTGTCATCTCGTTTTTGGTCGCTCGACATCTGGCGGCCGACTGGGTGCGCTCGAAGATCTCGGGCCGGCTGGAGACGATCGTGGAGGGTGTGGAGGACGAAGGCTGGCGGTTCGTCGTCTACACGCGGCTGGTACCGATCTTTCCGTTCAACCTGCTCAACTATGGCTTCGGGCTGACGCGTATCCCGCTGGGCCACTACACCGTCGCTTCGTTCCTGGCGATGATCCCCGGCGGCGCCGCCTACGCCTACCTGGGCCACGCCGGCCAACAGCTCGCCGCCGGCACCGAAGACGCCATCAAGACCGCGCTAATCGGACTGGGAGCGCTGGCCGCCCTGGCGCTGATCACCACGATCGTCCGGCGGGTGCATGGTCAGAGGTGAGATCGCATTGCCCGAGCGCGTTTCTCGACCGCCTTCGAGACATGTTGGATGGCATGTGACTCGCCAATCTCCGCTTTGAGCTGTTCGCACGCTCGCACGAACGCCGCGTCCGCCTCGTCAGTGAGTGCCTCGACCTGCCGAAGCACGAGACTCGGACTGACTCCGAGTGTCTCGGCCAGGCTCTCCCACTCTTGTGTTCGAAGGCGATCCGGGTTGCGCTGCCCCCCAACTGAGAAAGCGAGTCCTCGATAGAGCCTCGGGAAAGCTCGGGTGCACACAAGATCGTAGGCCGGCGCCAGCGACAACCCCGACGGGCCATAGAGCATCGAGAGATTCTTGGCGTGGCCGTCGGCGTTTCCTGACAGAGCGCAGACGACGACCCAACGCACCAGCTCGAGCACATCTGCAGCCGGCCGACTCGAATACTGACGGATCGACGACGCCACGTCACCGAGGCTGGGACCACCGTCCGACTCGTACTTTCGCGACGGCCGATATCCCAAAATCTGACAGAAGTCTTCCTGGTGCAGACGCCGAGTCATTTGGTCCGCGCTACGCCGGTCGTATCGTTCGACGACGAGCACCGGCGGCGACGTGCGGTCGTCTAGAGTCGAGGTCACGGTGTCCAGTCCGAGCTCGGCGGCGAACCGGGTCGTCAGAAACTCGTTCGCGGTGAGATGAGGAAAGTCCGGCGAGTCGAATTTCAGGATGTGCGTGCTCGGCTCATCCGAGGCTGGTTGTGCATAGCCGTCGGAGGTCAGCACGACCGACGTCTTGTGCTGCGCACCGGCCAATGACAGCCGAGGCTCATAGTCGTCCTCCAGCGGAAATGCGGGCTCACCGCTGGCCCACTCTTCCAACTCAGTATCAGTGATGGGTCGGCGGCCCCTCCTAGTCTGACTCTTCGTGGCGTCGTCAGGAACAAATCGGAACGCGCCGGCCGTGTCGTCGCCGAGTTCTGCAAGTAATGCCACGTCGTTGTCCGGACTGATGCCGAGCCGGTCACAGATGGCCTGCCGTGCCTGTCCCTCGGGGAGGAGGTTGGCAAAAAAGATGTGAGCGCGCTCGGCGGGCCAACGCTCGCGCCGAAGGGGAAGATGGACGCTAATCGGGAAGCTGTCTGGCCGGTCCAGCCATTCTTCTGCGTACGAAAACGCGAACTCGTCGGTCCGTGCATCGACGTGCGCACGCCCCACGACATCCCCCTCAAACTCTACCGTGAGGTAATTCATCTACTTCCCGTATCTCGGCCAGGCAGTCCCCGAGGTTGAAGCACGACGTCGAGGCCGGCGCCTGCCAGAACCTTCAGGGCGAGACCGAGTTCGGCGGTCGGCTTTCCGCGCTCCAACTCGGAGACGTAGCGCACACCGACGCCGACGATCTCGGCGAACTCGCGCTGGGTCAGCCCCTGGTCCTTGCGCGCAGACCGGATCGCTTCGCCGATCTCGGCAACGCTCGTCACCCTTTCTGCGCTCTCGTTTCCTTGAACGTTCATTTTCCCGTACGGGATTAAAGTAGCCTGAACAGAGGCCAGACTACCATAATTTTCCTGTACGGGAAAACTTCGGCGATGAGGCGGCCCGGCGGGGCTGAATAATCCCGTACGGTAAAACGCATGGACCTACGCCGCGGACTGACGGAGGCCCAAGAGCTCTTCGTGGAGGGTGAACTCGGCGAGGCCGGCGGGATTGTTGTGGAGGACGTGCTGCCAGTAGCGGTGCCCGGCCTGGACGGCGGCGCGGAAGCCGGGGCCGGTCTTTCGCATGGAGTTTGTGGCGGCGATGACCGGCTTGAAGAGCCGAACTACCGGGCTCAATGGCGAGGGCGCGATGCCGAGTTGATCGCCCATCTGCTGACCGAGCAGGGTCCTGGCGACCGCTCGCGGCAGCGGCGCGACCTCGCCTTCTGGGCGCGTCCGCTCCTCCTCGTTCGGCGGCCCGGCGCTCAAGAACGCGTTGGTCAGCGTGCGGGCATCGTCGTCGGGCGGCGCCTGAGTCAACTCGATGAACCGGGCGTAGCGATCGGCCTCGGCGCGATGGGTGGGCAGAAGTTCCGGGTCGACTCCCATCAGGTAGCCGACGTAGCGCCACAGGGCGATGTGGTCTTCCTTTTCCTGGTCTTTCGGCGACAGGCCAAGGGTCTCGAGGCCATCTTGCCAGTAGTTCGAAAACAGAAGCAGGGTCGCCAGCATGTCGTGCTGGTTGATGGGCACGCCCCACTCGTCGTCCCAGGGGGCCTTCCGGTCGATCATGTCGCGGACGTGGGCATGGATCAGCCGTACGGTGACCGCCGCGACGATGCCGTCGGCCCCGGGCTCGAGCCCGCCGGGTTGTGAGACGTCGTAGACAAACCGCGAGGTCTCGGCGAGCCGGCCGTGGGTCCCTTCGTTGAGCCGGCCGCTGAGCATCAAGGGTTTGTTCCCCGCCGGCGCCGCGTAGCCCAGGATCAGCGACTTCGCCCCCAACACGATGCCGCCCGGCAGATGGGTGCTCAGGAAAAACTCCGCACCGTCGTCGATTCGCTCGCGGTCGACCCAGGCCGGCACGGTTTTGACCTGTTCCATCAACGCGTACAGTTCATCGGGCGCACCGTCGACGGCGTCGGGGCTCTGGCGGATTGCAGTATCGATGGCCTTCAGAAGCCGGCCCCGCGACCAGCCTCGGGTGGCGGCGATTAGTTCATCGGCCAACGGGTCGCCCTGCTGGAGCCAGTGACCCATGCGGTCGACGAGATCGCCGAAGCGCCGGCGCGCCTCGCCCCGGTTGACCATCCTCTCTGGAATCTTCATGACAACTCTCGGTGGTGCGGCGTCATCTCAACGGTCCCAAGGTGAGATGCATTGAAGGGCCGATTGTAGCACTTAGATTCCGAACCGCTTCGTTCAACCAGCCACGCACCCACTATGACCCAGCAACTCAAGCCCATTCTCGTCACCGGCGCCAATCGCGGCATCGGCCGCGCCACTGTCAATGCCATTCTGGAGCACAGCAGCGACACCCGGGTATTTCTGGGGTCGCGATCGAAGGACCGCGGCGAAGAGACGCGCCGCGAGATCGTCGATGAGCAGCCGGAAGCTGACGGCCGGATTGAGGTCGTGCAACTCGACGTCGCCGACGACGAATCTGTGCACAGCGCCGCCGAATCCGTGGCCAAACACCTGGCCGACGACACGCTCTACGGCGTGGTCAACAACGCTGGCATCGGGGACTATGAACGCCCGCTCGAGCAGGTGCTGAACGTCAACGTCTACGGCCCCCATCGCGTCAGCGAGGCCTTCGTACCGTTGATCGGTCATCCCGACGGTCGGATCGTCAACGTCTCGTCGGCGGCCGGGCCGAACTTCGTCAACGATTGCAGCGACGACCATCGCGCGCTTCTGACCAGCGACGACGTCACCTGGGAGCAGATCGAGACCTTCATCGACGAATGCCGGCGGGCGACCGACGAGGCCGGCGGTGACTTCGGCAACACGACCATCGGCGACGCATCGGCCTACGGGCTGTCGAAGGCGTGTCTGAACGCCTACACGATTGCGCTAGCCCGCCAGAACCCCGACCTTACCATCAACGCCTGTACGCCGGGCTTCATCGAAACCGACCTGACTCGCCCGATGGCCGAGCGCAACGACAAGGACCCACGCGAGATGGGCATGAAACCGCCCAAGGACGGCACCCGCGCGCAGATGTTTTTGCTATTTGGAGAACCCGGCGGCTCCGGCTGGTACTTCGGCAGCGACGCCAAGCGAAGCCCCATGGACCGCTACCGCTCGCCGGGCGACCCGCCCTACACTGGTGACTGATTCTGTATGTCGATTTTTGCACCGAAGGTCCCGAAGGGCATCCGGCGGCTGGGCCACTTCCTGATGCGATTTGGTCCGGTCGTCGTCCTGCCGGCGATCGTGCTGTTTTTGCCGACCCCCGAGGGACTGCCGCAGACCGGCCACCGCGCGCTGGCCCTCTTTGCGTTCACCGGCGCCATCCTCGCCTTCGAGCCAGTCTCGCTGCCCATCGCAGCCCTGCTCGTGCCATTGGCGGCCGTCGGCCTGGGGACGGCAAACGCCACCGAGGCCTTCGCGCCGTTCTCCAGCCCGGTCGTCTACCTGATCCTGGCCGGACTCTTCCTGGCCGAAGCCCTCAGAAAACACGGCCTGACCCGCCGGCTCGCCATCCAGACTCTGCTGGCGAGCGGGGGGCGCATCGACTACCTGGTCCTGGGCATGATGCTCATCGCCGGCCTGCTTTCGATGTGGGTCATCAACACGGCCGTCGCCGCCATGTTGATCCCGGTGGCCCTGACGATCTCGCGGCTCCCCCCGACCGAAGAAAAGCAAAAGAAGCTCCTGACGCTTCTGGGCCTCGGCATCGCCTACGGCGCCAGCGTCGGCGGCATGGGCACCATCATGGGGTCGGCGGCCAACGCCGTCGCCTCCGGCCTGCTGGCCGACGAGCAGATCTGGACCTTCATGAGCTGGATGACCTACGGGTTCCCCTCGTTTCTGGTGATCTTTCCGCTGACCTGGTGGCTTTTGATCAAGCTCGTCGGCGTCGACGGCGAGACCATCGAGATGGACGAGGTCCGCCAGCGCGCCGATGAACTCGGCTCGTTTACCAACGAGCAGGTCGAACTGCTGTTTATGCTCGGCGGCGCCATCTTTCTGTGGGTCATGGGGGGCCAGCTCGAGCGGGCCCTGGCCCTGCCCCCGACGATCTTTTCGGCCTCGATGGTCGGGATCATCGCCGTGGCCTACCTGTCGGTGCGCAATCTTTTGACCTGGTCGGACGTCGAGGGCATCAGTTGGGGCGTCTTTTTGATCATCGGCGCCGGGCTGTCGCTCGGGTCCGTCCTCCAGAGCAGTGGGACCACCGTCTGGCTGGCAGACCTGCTGGTTCCGGTCATCGAACAGGCACCTTACTGGCTGACGCTGCTCGTGTTGGTCTACGCCTCGGCACTTCTGACAAACCTGCTCAACAACACCACCATCGCCGCCGTCTTCGTGCCGATCCTCATCGCCGTCGCCCGCGTCCAACCCGACATCTCGGCCGTCCAACTCGTGCTGCCGGTCACCCTGGCGACCACCTTCGGTTATTCGCTTCCCTCGGCGTCGGGACGCATGTCGCTGATCGCAGCCAGCGGGATCGTCGACCGCAAATCGATGCTCGGCTACGGACTCGTCGTCACACTGGCAAGTTCGGGCGTGTTGGCTATCTTCTTCTATGTGCTCACACGACTCGGGTTGGTCTAGACGGGTCTACACAGGAGGCAACGACGATGCGAATCCTCGTCTACGGATGCGGAAGGACCGGGTCGGCGGTTCTGCGACAACTTCAAAAAAACGACGCGATCGAACTGATCACCGCTGATCCACGCGAAGACCCGGCGGCCCTTGAGTTAGGTCTCATCGAATCGGTCGATATTACCGATCCGCTGACGCCGATGAACCTCGAGGCCATCATCGACGAATGGTCGCCCGACATGATCCTGTTGGCCACCACCTCGAGCGACCTCGCCCTGGGCAACTCCCCGGGCATCGACATGATGATGGACTCGCTGTGGACCGAACTCGCCACCATCAGCAAGGTTCCCGTCATCCTGGTCGATCGCGATGCCGGGACGCATGCCGGTCAGTGATGAAGACATCCAACAAAGCTTACGCCTACGTCACCTGGAAAGGGCAGCTTCTGGTCTTCGAGCATCCGGAGCACCCAGAAGCGGGTATTCAGGTGCCCGGCGGGACGATCGAATCGGGCGAGTCACCCGGGGAGGCGGTCGTCCGCGAGGTGCGCGAGGAGGCGGACCTAGAATCGCTTGAGGTCGTCGAGAAGCTCGGCACCGACACCTTCGATATGTCGGAGTGGCGCGACGAGATACAGCAGCGCCACTTCTTTTGGCTTCGGTGCACAGAGACGCCGCCCGAAAATTGGCGAGGCTACGAGCGGGATCATGGTGAGCCGATCCCGCTCGATTTCTACTGGATTGAGATGGCTGAAATTCCCGACCTACACGCTGGACAGGGCGAGTATTTAGGCCGGCTCCTCGAACCAGACGTCACCGAGGGCGATCTCTAGGTCATCGAAAAGACGCACCGGCAGGGTCTCTTCGCCTCCCGCATACGCGTCGAGCACATACTGGCCCTCGTCGTTGAGCCGGAACACCTCGGCGACCTGTTCTCGAGGCTCGACCAGCACTAGCCAGGGTACGCCCGCTTTGGCGTAGAGATGCCGTTTGTCGATGCGATCGCGCCGTACGGTTCCCGGAGAGATGACCTCGACGACCAGGTCGGGGGCGCCGGTCACTCCATGGCCATCATAGAGGTCGTCGAAACGGTCGGCAGCGACGAAGACGAAGTCGGGTTGGACGACGGTGTCGTCAGAGAGGACGACGTCAAAGGGAGCGGAGAAATATTCACCGAGTTCGTGTTCGCGAATGTGAGCGGCGAGCTGCCATCCCAGTTCTCGAGTAGCCCTCTGGTGAAACGTATCCGGCGACGGTGTCATGCGTAGCTCCCCCTCAATTAATTCGCGGTGTTGGTCGTCCTCGATGGCCATGTAGTCGGCCACGGTCAAGTGGCGTCGGTCTGCCGATTCAACGGGCTCGGTGGCCATGGTCTGAGTCCTGGTTACCGGGTTCGCGAACTTGTCTCATCTAAGGCAACAACGGGCACATACCGGAGCAATCCGAGATTCAGGGCGCGTCACCCGTCTTCGCCGGATTCTGAGTCGGGCTCCTCGAACCAGACGTCATCGAGGGCGATCTCTAGGTCATCGAAAAGACGCACCGGCAGGGTTTCTTCGCCTCCGGCATACGCGTCGAGCACATACTGGCCCTCGTCGTTGAGTTTGAAGACCTCGGCGAGTTGCCCTCGGGGCTCGACCAGCACCAGCCAGGGTACGCCCGCTTTGGCGTAGAGATGCCGCTTGTCGATGCGATCGCGCCTTTCGGTCCCAGGTGAAAGAACCTCGACCACGAAATCCGGCGCGCCGGTCAGGGCGTGACCGTCGTACAGTTCGGCGAAACGGTCGGCAGCGACGAAGACGAAGTCGGGTTGGACCACGGTGTCGTCAGACAGAACGACGTCGAATGGGGCATAAAAGTATTCCCCGAGCTCTCGACGGTCGATGTATTCCTGCACCTGTTTACCGAGATGAACCAACCCATGCTGGTGAAACGTATCCGGCGATGGTGTCATGCGCAGCTCCCCCTCGATCAATTCGCGGTGTTGGTCGTCCTCGATGGCCATGTAGTCGCCCACGGTCCAATGGCGTCGGTCTGCCGATTCAACGGGCTCGGTGGCCATGGTCTCGCTCCGGGTCCGGGTTCTCGAACGTGTCTCACCTAAAGTAACAACGAACGCATGCCAGAAAAATCCGCAACGTCGGTCGCGCTACTCGGCCTCCTTATCCAGACTCAGCATGCGGGCGTTGATGGCGACGATGACGGTGCTGGCCGACATCAGGACCGCGCCGACGGCGGGGCTCAGGACGATGTTCCATGAGTAGAGTACACCGGCGGCCAATGGGATGGCGAAGGCGTTATATCCGGTCGCCCAGAAGAGATTCTGGACCATCTTTCGGTAGGTGTTTTTGGCCAGCCCGATGAGCGCGGCCACGTCGGTCGGTTTGTTGCTGACCAGCACGATGTCGGCGGTCTCGACGGCCACGTCGGTGCCCGCCCCCACGGCGATACCGACGTCGGCCTGAGCCAGGGCCGGCGCATCGTTGACCCCGTCGCCCGTCATCGCCACGGTCATGCCTCTGGATTGCACTTCTTTGACCTTGGCGGCCTTTTCTTCCGGGAGCACTTCGGCGAAGTACTCGTCCAGGCCGATCTCGTCGGCCACGGCCTTGGCTACCTGGGCGTTGTCGCCGGTGATCATCATGCATTTGATGCCCATCTGGTTGAATCGAGCGATCGCCTCCTTGGACTCCGGCCGGATGATGTCGCCCAGGGCAATGGCGCCCACCAGGGTGCCTTCGAGGATCACGTAGACGACGGTCTTGCCCTGCCCGAGCGCGCTGTCGACGCGTTCGTTGTCGACGCTGAAGTCGTTCTCGCGCAGGTATCCGGGGCTGACGACCTTGATGTCTTGGCCCTCGACCGTCCCCTCGGCGCCCTTGCCCGTGATCGCCTGGAAGTCTTCAACTGGATAACTGTCGTCAGAGGATTCGACGATACCCTTGGCGATCGGATGCTCGGAATGGGCCTCCAGTGAAGCGGCGAGCTTCAAGAGTTCTTCCTCGTCCAATTCGCCATCGCCTTCGAACACGATGACGTCGTCGACCCCGAACTCTCCCTTCGTCAGGGTGCCGGTCTTGTCGAAGAGGATGGCGTCGATGTTGCGGGCCATCTCAAATGCCGCCCGGTCGCGGATCAAGAGTCCGTTGCCGGCGGCGAGCGCCGTGGAGACGGCCACGACCAGCGGGACCGCCAACCCCAGGGCGTGCGGGCAGGTGATGACCATCACCGTGACCGTCCGCTCGATAGCAAAGGCGAAGCTCTGCTCGGTCCAAAGCATCCATACCAGAAGCGTGACGGCTCCGCCGGTCAAGGCCACGGCGGTCAACCACACGGCGGCGCGGTTGGCCAAATCCTGGGTCTTCGATTTCGACTCCTGCGCCTGACGCACGAGTTCGATGACCTGGTTGAGATACGTCTCGTCGCCGGTCTTCTGGACCTCGACCTCCAGCGCCCCCTCCCCGTTGACCGAGCCCCCGATGACCTCGTCGCCCTCGGACTTCTCGACCGGCTTCGATTCCCCGGTCAACATCGCCTCGTTGAGCGACGACCGGCCGTCGACGATGACCCCGTCGGCGGGCACTTTCTCGCCCGGCTTGATCAGGATCTGGTCTCCCTGACCCAACTGGTCGACGGGCACGTCCTCGGTGCTCCCATCCTCGAGCAGCCGATGCGCCTCCGAGGGCATCAGTTTGGCCAGCTCTTCGAGGGCTTTCGACGCCCCCATCACCGACTTCATCTCGATCCAGTGGCCCACCAGCATGATGTCGATCAGCGTGGCGAGTTCCCAGAAAAAGACCTCGCCATCCAGACCCAACACGACCGCCGTGCTGTAGACATACGCAGTGGTGATCGCCACGGCGATCAGCGTCATCATCCCGGGCTCAAAACCCGAGAGTTCGTCGTAGATCCCCTTGAGAAAGGGCCATCCCCCATAGAAGAAGATCGCGGTCGAAAATCCCAGCGACACGTAGCTGTCGCCGGGAAACGCCAGGACCTCGCGCAGCCCGACCAACTCTTGGAGCATCGGTGCCAGCAGCAGCACTGGCACCGTCAGGATCACGGAGATCCAGAACCGCCGCCGGAAGTCGGCGACCATGTGGGCGTGATGGTCGTGGTGACCGTCGTGGTCGTCGTGGCCGTGTTCGTTACTCATCACTCACTCTCGTCTGGCATCCAGGTTTTGAAACGCTCGCTTGTACAATAAACTCTATCCTACTGAACAAAAACCTACAGCCTCCCCGAAGAGATGAACGTTGAAAATCTCGCAGATCTACCCAAATGCCTCCTGTCGGCCCTGCAACAATGTGGGTACGGCGCCGACCCTTATTCAGTCGTCGACCCGGGCGTTGTAGACCGAGGCCGCGCACCATGCAAAGGCAGCTGCAGCGAGAGTCCAGATGATGGCGCCAGCAAAGAACCCGACCCAGGTGATGTGCCAGCCGAAGGTACCGGAAGGCATGTGCAACATGTGTTGCGTCATGGACATCGACATGCCGGGGAGAACCGCGACGACCGCCGCGCACAGAATCCAGGCTGCGAGGGTCGTAAAAGCCACGGCGAACGTCAGATTAGCGGTCTCAAGTTTCATGATGGACCTTCCAAAGCTTGAGGAGTTGGTTGACGGGCCTCTGCGACAAACTTCAACACAGAACCCTGCAAGTGTCGCTCCAACCCGCTAAGTCAGGCAATTTGGACCGTTGAACGGGCCCGGTGGGCCTCATGCTCCCCAACGGCCAGGCACCCAGGAGATCGAGTCTCATGCCATCCCCAGAAGTCTCGCCACCATGTCGCCCCGCAACCGGCTGGGAACAACGCCTGGCCTGGGGATTGCGTGCGGCGATTCTCGCCACGGCGGCCATCCACGTCTATTTCGGCGAGTACATGTACGTGCTGATGTGTCTCATCGCCCTTCCCGTCGTACTCACACCGGGGCTGCTGGCGCGGACGGGCAAGGCGAACGTCCCTATCGAGCTGGAATTGACCTTGCTGTGGTTGATCGTCGCAGACATGACTCTAGGGCGTGTCGCGATGCTCTACGAGCGGTGGGTCTGGTTCGACAAACTACTGCATTTCGGCAACTCGGTCGTCCTCGGGACCGTCGCCTTTTTGTTCGTCTACGCCTTGCACATGACCGGCCGCCTCCGCACCTCAACGGTCGTCCAGGGCCTGCTGATCTTCCTGGTGACCCTCGGCATCGGCGGGTTCTGGGAGATCATCGAATACCTGGCCGACCTGACCTTCGAGCACGGCGCCCAGGGCTCGCCGGTGATGGCGCCGCTCGACGACACGATGTGGGATCTGATCCTCGACGGCGCCGGCGGTTTACTCGGCGCCATTCTCGGCCCCTGGTACATCGCATGGTCCGACCGCAGCGACTGCCGGATCAACGCTTTTGCCGAACTGGTCCCCGGCGATCAGCCGCGGCAGAGGTCCGATTGGTGAGAAACGAGATGTACCTCTGAGCCTTGTGTCTTGGCAGCTACTCCTCGGAGTCCTTTTGACGAGGTCGGCAGTTGTCACGTCGCGACGCTCGCCAACCGACGAACAAAAAGACGCACAACAAGAAGATTCCGCTGATGATCGACATCGTCGTACCAGTCATTCAAACCTCCTCGGGACGGTACCGCAACGAACGTGGAACGAACATGGGGACGCGCCGGGCATACTCGCGATAGTCGTCGCCGAATTTCTCGATCATCTGGCCCTCCTCTTTGCGGGCGAGCACTGTGTAGGCGATGACGATGACCGGAAAGGCGACCAACGACACGATCGAATAGCCGGCGATCATGGCCACTGCGTGAGCCATCGGCGTGCCGAACAACTGCGCCCACAGGTTACCTCCCTCCGTCCAGGCCACGTCGAGGCCGAAAAAACGGCTCAAAAAATAAATCGTCAACGGAAAGCCGTACATCTCGGCATAAAAGGCGATGACAAACGCCTGGAGGACACGGGCTCGCGTCCACTCCTTCCAACTCTCCGGCGCCAGATAACGGTACATCGCCCAAGAGACGACGACGGTGACGATCAGGGCGAGGCCCCACATTCCCACGTGCATTGTTCACTCCCATTGGTTGGTGGGGGGCCGGGGGACTCAACCCGGGGCCCTGAGTGGTTATTCTCCAGTAAAACTACGCCGGATCCCCAGCGCTTCATTCGTCTTGTCGATGGAGGTGTCGGCGTCGCGCTCCGCCCCGGTCAACGCCCGGATCGCATCGATATTTTCTGGAATCACGATCGCCTGATTGTCGACTTGGTATGTGTAGTAAGCTTGATCCTCTTGGACAGTCAGAATGTCTTCCCACACGGCGACTTCCCACATGTCGCCGCGCGGGCGGCCCAAATCCTTCATCAATTCGAGGGTGCTGTTGAGGGCGACGATCCCCTCGTCGGCCCGAACAGTAGCGATGCGCGGCGCCTCTCGGAACGCCTTGACGACCTCTTCACGAGTCGCCGCGCCGGCGAGGTCGACGATCCAGAAATGCTGGTGTGACTGGGTATGCGATGCCTTGGCGGCGATAGTGACCACGTCGAGGTCCGGCACGACCGTCTGTGCGTCGGGTCCCTGGTGGCTCGGAATGTGCTTTTCGGGCACCACGGTGTTCATGATCCCGCTGTGGTCACTCTCCCAAGGATCAGTCGCTCGGCGAACCAACACCCCACGCCCTCGCTCAAGGAGCCCCGCATTATCCAGGGCAACGAGCGTACGAACGGTGCTGGTTGTGTTGCACGAGACCACACGAGTGACGTCCCGTTCGAGCGCTGAAGGGTAGTTGGCCTGGGCGACAAACGAGTGGCCTGTCGCCTCGTGTTTTTCGCCGCCCTGGAGAAGCGCTTTGACCCCGTGGTCCCGATACGTCTCAAGGTTTTTTGCGCCAATTCCTTTCGGTGTACAGTCGACCACCGCGTCGATCTCGCCCAGGAGGTCCTCAAGCGTGCCCTTCACCGAAATTCCCGACTGCTCCATCGGCTCGCGTTTTTCCGGGGCCGATGCAAATACTTTCATGCCCTTCTGGACGGCCATCTCGATGCGATAGTCGGTGACGACATCGCTGACACCGACGAGCTCCATGTCGGGCTGCAGCCGCACGGCGTCAGCGACGCGTTTGCCGATCACGCCGTAACCGTTGATACCGACCCGTATCGTGTTTTCATCAGTCATTTCCCACTCCTTTTCAGAAATTTTTCTCGCGATTCCTCGCTCTCAAAGTAATAGAGCGTCTCGCCCCGTATTGTGCAGAATTCGGCCTCGCCGACTGGCATCTCGGTACCGGTGACCGGATCCTCGACGATGCGGTCTTCCGGCGACTTGCGTTTCCCCTTGTACAAGACGAGCCCAAACACCGCCGCGACTCCCAAAAACACCATGTTGAGGATTGTCTGTGGCGAGACGCCGAAGACCGTCGTTCCCTCTCGAGCCACAGTCTCATGGATCGCCGGCACCAGTCCGATGGCATCAAAGAGGTAAAAGACCACAAACCCGGCCGTCGCCATGGAAACATACAGGATGATCGACAGGCGGGTCCCGATCATCTTCCCAAATATTTTTCGATAGATGCGAATTAATTGTGGGACAATCAGATCCGCGTAGATAAAGGCGATGACGCCGGCAAACACGAAGCCCGACTCCCAGAGCACCGCCGCCAAAGGCACATTGCCAACCGATCCCACGAAGGTCAGCGAACAGATAATCGGTCCCAGCAGACTGTTGTAGACGACTGCCCCCATGCCCTCGCCTCCGCCTTCGAACAGGGCCGTCCAAAATCGGTCCGGCACCAGGGCCGCGACCAATCCCGCGAGAAGAAATCCGAAGAGCAGCTCCTTCCACAGCATCAGCAGGTCTTTGCGTGTCTGGTTGGCCGCTTCGACCCAGCCGTTCCACGAGGTAATTTTTTCTTTCCACGAGCTGGTAAAATCGTCGGGATCCTGGTGGAACAACTCCCGGCACTCTTCCGAGCAAAAATACATCGTCTCGTGTTTGTGCTCGGTCGTGATCCCGTTTTCACGATTGATCCGCATCTTGCAGACCGGATCGGTGACGACCGGCTGTTCCTTTTTGACCAACTCTTCGCGCACCCTTTGAGTTTCGTCCGATGGAATCAAAAAGTGGGTGAGCGTGATCGTGAAGACGATCAGAATCGGCGCTCCAACAGCCTGAGCGACGGCGAACTCCCAGCCCAAAAGAGCCCAGATGACAAATGAAAGGCCGACTACGAAGTTCGTCGAGGCGACCATGAAGGCAATCGACGGAATCAGATGGGCGCCCTTCTTAAAGAGCGTCTTCGTGGCAGCGATGTCGCCAAACGAACAGGAGGTCGAGGCAACGCCAAATCCCGTCGCCCACAATACCGACTTGGGGCTGGCATCGCCCATGAAAGTGACCATGCTGTCCTTCGATACGAACGCCTGGATGATTCCCGAGAGCATGAACCCCAAGAGTAGCGCCCACAGCGCCTGCCAAAAAAAGGTCAACGACAACCAGAGCCCGTGGAGCGCAGATTCGAGCATTGCCATCATATTTAGCCGGGGAATGAGAATTTGGATCTCTGCCAATTAGCTATCGGCTCACCAATGGCTGCATGTCTCATGCCAGTGACGACATGCCACTGGCATGCCACGTGCATTATGGGTACGCGGCTCTCCTGCGTGGCTACTGAAAGCAGCGCAGGTTAGAAGCCAACGCACACTTGGAGATGCGATAGTTGTACAATAAGCTCGATCTCGATGAAGAAAAACCTACACCCGATTCACGATACTCACTCAGGAGAGACACAACATGCTGAAACGAACGCTCGTAATTGTATTCGGAACATCGTTGCTCCTCGCCACCGGCGGCTGCAGCACATCGAAGTCAGCGGAGTCCGGCGATTCGCCGCGGACGACTCAGGGGGCCCTTTCCGCTGAAGATGGGGAGAAGTCCGAACGCAAGACCACCGAGTCCGCCAAGAAGGCCGACAAGAAAGCCGAGAAAATGCGGACGGACAAAGCGGAAATGAAGGCCAAACGAGAGAAGATGGCCGGCATGTGCCCCATGCAGGTCGAAGGCACGACCCGCAAAGTTGTGAAACTCGACGATGCTGTTGCCATGGACTTCACCACCACCGGTGATGTCGACGAGGTGCGCAGTCGCGTCGCGAAAATGGCGAGCAAGCACAACAAGATGCACGTCGATGGAAAGTCGATGAAAAAGGGCAAGTCCGGCGAGATGAAGCACGGCGGGAAGGGCAAAGGCAAAGGTAAGATGGCCGAGAAACACAAAAAGATGAAGATGATGAACGGCGTCACCGCCAAGGCCAGCGATATCGAAGGCGGAGCCCGCATGACCCTGACGCCCGAAGACCCGGATAAAGCCGACAAGATCTTCAAGATGATGAAAGAGCACGCCGGCAACAAAGGGCAGTGCCCGATGATGGGCCATCAAGGGAAGAAGTCCTCGAACTGAGAATGCTCATCTCGACTCTCATTCATTCGAGAGATTAAAAATGAAAATGATGTCAACATCTACATTTCAGGCGTCGCTCCTGACATTCGTCGTTATATTAGCCGGTTGCGCCACGCAGAACCCCGGCACCGATCCCGACGACATGAGCGTCGAAGAACACAAACAGACGGCCGAGGAGCACGAAGAACGCGCCGAGAAGCACGAAGAACAGTACGACCCGGAGGCTGTCGAAGCACGGACGGAAACGGCTAGGGAGACGACCGGGTACGAGACCTACAGCACCGAGACCTACAACCCGACCGCCGAGCACCTAAAGGAGGCAAAGAAGCACGAGCGACACGCCGAACAACACCTCGAGGCGGCTCAGACACTCGAGACCTTCGAGGAGAAGCAGTGCAGTCGATTTCCCCAGGACGTCCGTCCGACGTGTCCCCTGATGGGGCGGGTTATCGACACCGAAAATGTCGAAGACGGCGTGCTCGTCACATTCAATGAAGAGGTAGCCCTGGAGCCAACGGTCGACCACATCAAATGCCACTTCGCGTTTGCGCGAACGCAGGGCTACGAAGGGATGGACTCATGCCCGCTGTACCTCAAAGGTATCTCCGTCGAGGCGAAGCCGGGTAGCAACGCCGTATTATTGAAGACGGACAATCCCGACTCAGTCGAACCACTTCGTCAGCGGGCCCGGGACCACGTTTCCCCAGAAGCGAACCAGTAATCTCCCACATCAGGCTCCGCTCTCTGTCGGCACGCGGGCCTCGATCCGCTTGACGACGTCCAGGGCGAGCGGGGATTCTCGGACCTCCGAGAATCCCGCTCGCTCTACATTTTTGACGGTCTGTCGATCGATGTGTGCACCCCAGACGTGCACCGGCAGCCAGTCGAACCACTTCATGAGCGAATGCAGAACGGGGAGACCGCTCAATACGTGCTCCACCAGGATCAACTGTCCCCCTGGCCGCACGACCCGGAGGGCCTCCTTCAAACCTTGGACCGGGTCCGGGACCGAACAAAAGACGAAGGTGGCGACGGCGGCATCGAATGAATTGTCGTCGAAGGGGAGGTCTTGCGCGTCGGCCTCGAGCAACGCAACCTCGACGCCCTCTTTCTCTGCGCGTCGCCGGGCCCGTTTGAGCATCTTCGGAGCAATGTCGATGGCCGTGATGTCCCTGCCTTCGGGATAGTACGGTAGATTCTTGCCGGTTCCCACGCCGAGTTCCAAGATCTCATCGCCTTCGACTCGGTCCCACTGATCGCGACGCCACGTGGAGAACCGAAACTCCGCCACCCACTCCATCGCATCGTAGATCGGCGCTACGCGGTCGTATCGCCGACGCACCAGATCGGTCTGTGAACGATCGCTTTCAGTCATGCTCGTCTTCGTGCTCCTCGGCTTCGAGTATCTGGATGCTCTGCCCGGTCCCCGGAAGGGTCACCGCACCGGTCGCCGGATCGTAGCTGGCGTACAACCCTGAAGCCCAGCCGACGGTCAGTACCACAAAGACCAGTGCCACGACGGGGCGCGGTGAATCGATCGCTTCGGACTCGTCGCGCTCTTTGCGCCCGGTGATCATGCTGCCGATGATGTTTTCGCGGTGGAGAAATGTGTGCAGGAGCACGCCCGCGATATGAACGCCTACGGTCGCCAGGAAGACCCATGCCAGGATTTCATGGGCTTCCTCGACCCATTCGCCGCCCGTCGACATCAACAGGCCCGTCGCAACCATGGCGAGCGCCAACACCAGATTCAGGAAAATTGCGACCGAGGAGCCGGGATTGTGACCGGTGTGGGGTTCGCCAGCGGCGTTGAAGAGACCGCGAAAGTACTTCAGGACCGCTGAGGGGCCGAATACAAAGGACCGAAACCGCGCCCACCGCGTGCCGACGATGCCCCAGACCACCCGAAGTAAGACCATGAATCCCATCGTCGCGCCGAGCAACATGTGCAGGGCAAACCAGCCACTGTCGTCGTCGATGAGATTCGGAATGAGAAAGGCCCCGAAAAAGCAGGCGGCCAGCATCCAGTGAAACAGTCGGACCGGGAGGTCCCAGACCAGAACTCGGTTGTTCACAACGACACTCCTGGGCGAGACGATCGGACGAACATGTCGAATGGTAGCCGCCCGAGCGGTTCGGACAAGGAGTGGAATGCAACTAGCTCCGTCCCGTCCGATACGCCGCGTAGAGGGCCGGGATGCCCAGTGGCAGCGAGAGTATTCCGAACGCCCAGAGCCACCCCTGCGCGGCCGAGGACCGCCTCTGAAACAGAATGGCGGCGACCAGCCCGACCGTGGCCACGCCAAAGGCGAGATTGCTCCAGATCGGCTCGTAACTCGAGCAGTAGAGCCAACAGACAAACGTGTAGGAGGGCGCGTTCCAGGTGGCGGGCTCGGGCTTTGGCCACCCAATTCGACAGTAGGTAGTCCATGCGAACATGGCCGCGACGGGCAACCAGGCCAGCCACAGCACGTCCCCGTCCGGACGCCGGCTTCCCCAACGTTTGAACCCCTTCAGAAAGATCGCCGGGAATCCAAAGACCCACGACCAGATGGCGATGGTATAGGTCACCGGCCAGTGCTCAATTCGGGGTTGCCGAAAGGGGAGTAGCCACGATTCGGGCAGCGTCGCCCAGGGGAAAGAGGGGTCGGGAACCGGATTGGTCCAAAAGGCAAACAACCCCAGAACGGTTCCGATCACCAGGGCCCAGAGCCCGGCGGTCGTGTAGAGTTTGAGACCTGAAGGCAGTTCAACTGCAGCACCGTCACCGACCGTTTCGTCGTGTGTGTCCATGTTTCCGACTCCGTGGTCTCGCTCCTGGTCCAGGTTCCCGGACTATTCTCACCCAAGAAATAACAACCGCCCCTTACCGGAACAAACCGAGCCTACGGTTCAGACACCTGGCCGAATGAGAGGCCGAAGGTCTCCTCGACCCACCGGTAGACCGCCGGCAACACGACCAGTGTCAGCAGTGTCGACGTGACGAGGCCCCCGACCACGACGGCCGCCAGCGGGCGCTGGACGTTCGAGCCGATATCGTCGGCCCAAAGCAGCGGCGAAAGCCCGCCGATGGTCGTCAGGGCGGTCATCAGGACCGGCCGAAGTCGATGTTCCGCGCCGGTAGTGACGGCCTCGGTCAGGTCGGTCCCCTTTTCCCGAAGTTGATTGATGTAGTCGACCAGGACGTTTCCGTTGAGCACCGCCACGCCGAAGACGGCGATGAATCCGACGGCGGCGGGCACCGACAGGTATTCGCCCGAAAGCCACAGCGCCACAATGCCGCCGATGGTGGCAAACGGGACATTCATGAAGATCATCGCCGCGTGGCGCAGGCTGCCGAAGGCCATAAACAACATCAAAAAGATCAGCACCAGCGTGACGGGCACCACGATGTAGAGTCGCTGCATGGCGCGGCGCTGGTTTTTGAACTGGCCACCGTATTCGACGAAGTAGCCAGCCGGCATCGAGACGCGTTCGGGGATTTTCTTCTGTAGCTCGTTGACGACCGACCCCATGTCGCGGCCCCGCACGTTGAGTTGCACAAAGAGCCGGCGACTCGCCTTGTTGCGCGAGATCTTTTTGGGGCCGCGGTAGACCTCCAGGTCGGCGACTTCGCCCAGTTTGACCATGTGCCCGTCTACGGACAGCACCGGCATTTTTTTGAGGTCCGCCAGGTGGTCGCGCTGATCTTCTTTGAGCCGCGTAAAGATGCTGTAGCGCTTAACCCCTTCGTAGACGTGGCCGACCTTGGAGCCGCCGATGGCGGTGGCCGCGGAGTCGAGCAACTCTTCGATAGAGACGCCCAGCCGCGAGAGTTTGTCGCGTTTGGGCCGGATGACGATCTGATTTTTGCCGCCCTGTTGCTGGACCCGCACATCGACGGTCCCGTCGACGCCCCTGGCCACCTCGGCGACGTCCTGGCCGATGCGACTCAACTCGTCGAGGTCTTCGCCGAAGATGTTGATAGCCAGCTCGGCGCGTACGCCGCTCAAGAGTTCGTTGGTCCGGATCTGAATCGGCTGGGAGACGTTGTTCTTCATGCCCGGAATTTCCTCGTCGAGCCGCTGGCCGATGGCCGCCTGGAGTTGGCTGTAATCCCGACCGCTGTTCCACTCATCGAGCGGCTTCAGATCGACGATGCTGGCCACCACGTTGACCGGCGCCGGCCCTCCGCCGACCTCGGCCCGGCCCACCCGGGCGTGGGTCCCTTCGACTTCGGAAAACTCGTCGAGAAGATCTGAGATGCGGTGAGAATACTCGATCGATGACTTCAGGTTGCCACCCGGCGGCAGGACCGAACGGATCTGGAGGGTCCCCTCGCGAAGCGTCGGCACGAATTCGGTGCCCAGAAAGGGCACCATCGTCAGGCTGCCCACCAGCGCCACCGACGCGACGCCAAAGAGGATCCGCGGGTGATCGACCGACCAGCTCACGATGGGCCGAAATCGGGCGCGCAGCCATCGGACAAACGCCGGTTCGGTCTGTCCGGCGTCCTTCGAGAAGAGGTAGACGCACAGCACCGGCACGATGGTCAGGGCCATGATCGCCGCGCCGATCAGCGCGAAGGTGATCGACGACGCCATCGGCCGGAAGGTCTTGCCCTCGACCCCCTGCAGGGTAAAGAGCGGCAAAAACACCACCACGATGATGGTCATCGAGAAAATCACCGGCCGGGCGACCTCTCGCGTGGCCTGATAGACGACGGCGGTCATGTCTTCGGCCGGACCCTCCTCTAGGTGTCTGAAGACATTCTCCAGCACGACGACCGCACCATCGACCATGATCCCGATGCCGATGGCCAGGCCGCCCAGGCTCATCAAGTTCGCCGACATGCCGAGCTGCTTCATGGCGATGAATGCCACCAGGCTCGAGAAGGGCAGCGCGGCTACGATAACCAGCGTGGAACGGATATTTCCCAGAAACAGATACAGACACAGCAGCACCAGGATCGCCCCCTGGAGCAGGGCATTTTCGATCGTCCCGATGGCCTTTTCGATCAGGTCGCCCTGCGAATAGAAGGTCTCGATCCCCATGCCATCGGGCAGAGCATCGCGGATGGCGCCCAGCCGCTCTTCGACCCGATCCAGGACCTCCTGCGAATTCGTGTCGATCAGCTTGAGCGTGAAGCCTCCGACGGTCTCCTGGCCGTCGTGGGTCAGCGTGCCCCGGCGGATGGCCGGGCCAAAACGCACCTCGCCTACATCCTGAATCCGTATCGGCGTTCCGCCGTGTTCGGCGACGGGAATCGAGCGCAGATCCTCGAGCCCCTCGGGGCCCGGCGACACCCAGCCGTAGCCGCGGACGATGAACTCTTCGCCGGCGCGCTCCACATACGAGGCCCCCACATTTTTGTTGTTGGCCCCCAGCGCGCGGCGCACATCCTCGATGGCGATGTCGCGGGCCAGCATCTTCTCGTGGTCCAGATGCACCTGGTACTGGCGGATGTGTCCGCCGACCGAGAGCACACCGGTGACCCCGGGCGTGGTGCGCAGCATCGGTTTGACGATCCAGTCCTGCGCGCTCCGGCGTTGGGTCAACGAGTGGTCGGCCTCGCCCTCGTTGACGACCTCGTACATGTGGATGCGCCCCAGGCCCGTCGACATGGGCCCCAGCCTGGGTTGGCCGACGCCTTCGGGGATCTGCTGGCGCGCCTGCGATAGCCGCTCCATCACGAGACGCCGCCCAAAGAAGTAATCGGTACCGTCTTTGAAGTAGACGTTGACCTGAGACAGCCCGAAGACCGACGTCGAGGTCACCCGATCGAGCTGGGGCAGCCCGTACATCGAGATCTCGATCGGATAGCTGATCTGTTTTTCGACATCGACGGGCGACAGGCCCTGCGCCACGGTAAAGATCCGCACCATCGTCGGCGTGCGATCCGGATACGAGTCGACCGGAATGGTCTGATACGACCAGTAGCCCAGCCCGACGATGCCCGCCGTGAAGACGAGGACCAGGAGACGATTTTTGAGCGACGTCTGAACGATTTTGTCGAGCATGGGTACTTACCTCGAGCGGAAGGCGGTCTTGAGCTCGAACGAGCCCTTCGAGACGACGGTTTCGGCGGCCTTGAGCCCGCCGGTGATCTCGACGAGACCGTCGGACTCGACGCCCGTTTGGACCTCCTGCCGCTCGTAGACACCTGGGTTGGAGCCGGGCACGAAGACGAATTCCCGTCCGCCGACTCGCTGGACGGCATCGACGGGAACGATGGCTACCGGATCGTCGACCGATTTGGGCATCAACCGGACCTGCCCGAACATCCCGGGCCTGAGTCGGCCGTCTTCATTCTTGAGCACGACCCGGACCGGCAGGGTCTTGGTCGCCTCCTCCAGACCCTCGCCGATCCAGTCGACCGTCCCATCCCAGTGGGCCTCGGGGTGTGCCTCGACGGTGACCCGGGCCTCCATGCCCTCTTTCACCTTCCCAGAATCGGATTCGTAGACGTGGGCCACCACCCAGACCGCGCTGCGGTCCCCGATTCGCACAAGCCGCTGACCGGGGCCGCGCGTCTCGCCGACCGACGCGAGCTGCTCGGTCACGGTGCCGGAGATACCGGCGCGGACCGGGTAACTGGCGCCGCTGCCCGCCGACACACCCAGACTCTCCAGCCGGGAGCGCGCCGCCTGCAGCCGGGCCTTCGCCTGGTCGAGGGTCCCCTTCGCCTCGATGAATTCGCGCTCCGAGATGATGACCTTTTCGCGCAGCTCCCGTGAGCGCTCGACGTCATCCTCGGCGACTTGAACGGCGACCTTCGCCTCGGTGACCGCCGCGCGGGCATCGCCCAGCTCGGGACTGCGCATCACCGCCACGACCTCGCCGGCCGAGACCCGGTCTCCCACGGAGACGCGCATCCGGCTGACCTGTCCGGCCACCAGCGGCGAGACGTGGGAACGACGGTCGGGGTTAAAGGTGACCTTGGCCGGAGCCTCGACGGAACTCTCCAGCCGGCCGGTCTCTACAGGCACGGTCCGGATCTCCAGACGCTTCTGTGCGCCTTCGCTCAAACGAATCCCGTTGGGGGACTCCTCGGGCGGGGCCGACTCCGTCTTCTTTTCGGGAGCAGGCGTATCTTCGCCGGAGGATGCATCAGAGGTGTCGCACCCGACGAGGGTGACGACGATCAAACCAATTGTGATGAGTCGCATGCTTCAATCCACAGACATGGAGGCACTGAGTTTGCTCGGATGCAAACTCAGCCCATCAAATCAGCAGGCGCTGATGGTGAAGATAAAGCGGGGTCTGTGGTGGGTGTCGGCGGGAATCGTGGGTCCGAGCGTCCCCTCGGGAGGGAGCGCGCGGCGGATTGGCGCGCAGTGCAACGCGGACGGCCGGCGAAACGGACGGCGTGTCGATCCGCCGGGACTCGGGAACGATCCGTCGCTCGACTCGCGGCGCCTCCTCCAGAAAACAGGTCTGGCACGCCGTCTCGACGCACTCACAGGTCGGACACGTCTCGGCGTTCGCAGACGACCCGTCGGAGGCCGTCGACATCGCCGCCGTCGCCGCGTCGCAGCATCCGTCAGACGAAACCGCCACCGCATCGCCCGGCGCACTCCCAACGAGCCAGATCCCCAGACATAGAAGGGGCAACAGGATCCTTCCCCTCCACATGTTGGTCTGGCCTGAAGTCATGGCGTCGCCTGCCGTCGGTTCGTCGCTCAAACGCCCTTTACTCCTACTGAGCCCGCCTTCAGGTGTCAAATCGAGGGGAGTCGAAGCGTTTCCGCAGCCGCGACCAGATGGTATACTGCCGAACAAGTCGAGCCCCACAGTGACGAGGCCGCCCCATGGATGACATGACTAAGAAAGCCTGCGAAGAGCGGCTCCGCTGTGCGCTCGATCTCATGCAGTCAGGGATTGAGATGAAGCGGTCGCAACTTCGCCGACGGCATCCAGATGAATCGGACGAGGAGATCCAAGAGCGACTCAACGACTGGCTCCTCCACCCAGACCACTCGCCTCACGGCGACGCCGAAGGACGGCCTGTGGACCCGGATACCATTCTGTGACGACGACTCTTCTCGACAATCTTCAAACGGTTGCCAAGCACCTGGGTCAGCTCGGCCACAACTGGGCCCTCATCGGGGGATTGGCAGTCTCGGCCTACGTGGAACCACGATTCACGCGGGACATCGACATCGTTGTCTCTGTGGCCGACGACGCAGAAGCTGAAGAATTCGTCCGAACATGGCGTGAGCAGGGATTCCAAATATGTTCGGTCGTCGAGCAGGAAGCCACGGAACGCCTCGCGACGATCCGGTCTCGCGGGACCACCGACGATGATCAAGCTATCGTAGACCTGATGTTCGCTTCGTCCGGCCTCGAACCGGAGATCGCGGCCGAAGCAGAGGTACTCGAACTCGCGCCGGGAGTGGAGGTCCCCGTCGCTCGCCTCGGCCACCTGATTGCGCTGAAAGTCTTGTCACACGATGACGAGAGCCGTCCGCAAGATGGCATCGATTTGGGAAAGTTGGTTGAGATTGCGGACGAAGACGAACTCAATGCTGCCCGCGAGGCCCTCCGTACGATCGAGGCCCGAGGGTATGCCCGCGGACGCAACCTGCAGCAACTGCTGCAAGATTACGGGTGAGGTACACGTCATGAGTGATATCTGGCTTAGAAAGTGTTCCTCCCACGAAGAAGCCGAAGAGGCCGACCGGGAGTTCTGGGCTCAAATGACCGGTGATGAACGGGTGGCGGTCGTCGAAGACATGCGCCTGAACGAAAAGGTGAGCGGAGATGAAGATCTCGGAAGACTTCGAAGAGTTGTTCGAATATTTCAACGATCGTGAGGTCCGCTACCTGATCGTCGGTGCCCATGCCGTCGCGTTTCATGCCAAACCCAGATACACGAAGGGCCTCGATGTCTTCGTGGATCCGACCCAAGACAATGGTGGAAAGATCATCGAGGCACTTGAGGACTTTGGGTTCCGAGGCCTCGACCTAAGCGCCGACGATTTCTCGACCCCGGGCAACGTCATTCAACTGGGTATACCGCCCCACCGAATCGATTTCGTAACCAGCATCGAAGCAGTTGATTTTAGATCGGCATGGAACTCGCGAGTGGAAGGGTCTTATGGCTCCATCCCCGTCTGGTACATCGGTCGCGACGCCCTAATACGAAACAAGAAGGCTCTTGGACGCGACCAAGACAAGATGGACGTCTCATGGCTGGAGTCGACCTGATCAGTCTGCCGCCCGGCGTACGTCGACATCCCCCATTGACGCCGAACGGACGCGGAAGATGTCGAGGTGGTCGCATTCGCTCTCATAGAGAAGCCTCGCATATGACTTCCGGCGTCGCTTCCAGGTCTGGGCGGCCCACAGGATGATCGAATCGCGGCTCAGAAACGCCCGCCGAAAGCTGGTCTGATTTCCGCTCCACAGGGTACGCCCAGTCAGGATACGCCCCAACGTTCGCTTGATGACCCGGGCCATCACCACGTGAAAAGGCAGGTCGAGCCAGACGATGGCGTCGGCCCTGGGCCAGACGATGTCCCGGGCGGCAGAGTAGTTCCCGTCGACCACCCAGCGCCCCTCCCGGGTCTCCCGATCCACTAGAACACGAAATTCCTTCGGCGGCCGCTCTGTCCAGTCCTCCAGCCAATGCAAAGCATCGAGTTCGATGTGTTCCAGACCGAATTCGGCGGCGAGGTTGGCAGACACCGTCGTCTTGCCCGAGCCAGAGGTCCCCACCACGACGTAGCGGTCGTGGGGTTGACCCTGCCTATCGGTGAAATTGGATACGTTGATGCGGACTCCCAACCTTTGGTGCTTCAGCGGTCAAACTGCGTCGATCGTGCGCCGGAGGACCGGTCGTTTCGCCGGGACCAGAAGTTCAAGGGAGGCCTCCAAGGTCACCCAACGAAATGCGTCGAATTCCGGGTTGCGCTCATGATCCAAGTCGAACTGCGACTCGGAACCCAGGAAGTCGAGTACAAACAACGTTTGGCGTTGGCCGACGTACTCGCCCTTCGGTTCTGAGAACGGGTAGCAGACCGGAGGCCCACGGTCGACGAGGCGGCACAGCTCTCGGGGGTTCTCCAGCCCCAGCTCCTCCGAGATTTCGCGCCACATCGCTTGCTCGACAGACTCCTCGCAATGCACGCCTCCCTGGGGGAATTGCCAAGGATAGTCGCCTCCGTTCACCTTGTGACACATAAGGATCTGCCCGTCGTTTCGGCGCAGGATGGCCCCCGCATTGGATCTGTACTTGTCTGCCATGGGGTCTCGTGCCTCAGACGGCATCTCGCCTGGATGCGTCATGTCTGTTTGCCGGCATCCGTGTCGGGTTCCTCAAACCAAACGTCCCCAAGGTCGATTTCGAGTTGATCGAAGAGACCGACGGTAAGCTGTTCGTCGGCGCCGGCATCTGCATCCAACATGTACTGGCCCTGATCGTCGAGTCTGAAGACCTCGGCGAGTTGCTCTTGAGGTTCGACTAGAATCAGCCAGGGAACCCCCGAATCGGCATATAGACGACGTTTTTCGATACGATCGCGACGCTCGGTACCCGGCGAGATGATCTCTATGACGAGGTCCGGAGCGCCAGTTAATCCATGGCCATCGTACAGGCCGTCAAATCGGTCGGCAGCGACGTAGACAAAGTCGGGCTGGACGACCGTCTGTTCAGAAAGGACGACGTCGAAGGGGGCCAGAAAACACTCACCGAGACCACGTTCACGAATGAAGTTCGCAAACTGGCGCCCCAGATCCATGGCGGCCCGTTGATGGAAAGTATTCGGCGCCGGAGTCATGCGCAGGTCCCCCTCGATCAGTTCACGATGTTCATCGTCCTCGATCGCCATGTAATCGGCGACCGTCCACTCGCGTTGGTTTGTCCTGTCGACAGGATCGGTGGCCATGGCTGAGCCTTTGTACCGGTGCGTAGAGAAGTCTCCCCTAAGGTAACAATCGGCCTGCGCGCCAGCAATCCCGGCTGGACTGTCTTCTACTCCACCTTTCGTGCAGGATCTACGAGTCGTTTCGTGCATCGACTGCACGAAACCCGCTACCATACGTTTTGGACACATTCTAGCATACGAATTGGACAGAGTGGACGGCCCGAAACCCTCGAGTCGCCTCCAACCCCTCGCCTGTTGACGGGATGAGCATGGGGGGAGGGAGTAGACGTTGTTCATACACCGCAACAATCGAGGAACGCACCATGAGTACGCAGAACGATGAATCGCTCGCCTGCCGACTCTCCGAAGCGCAGAAAGAAGCGCGCCGACCGGATGTCGAAGCCCTGTTTCGAGACGGAATGGACCGTTATCATGAGACCGAACAGGGGTATCTGTTTGAGTTCCGCGACGACGACGAGGTGCTGGCACGGCTGTTCCAGTTCGTGAAGGCCGAGCACGCCTGCTGCCCCTTCTTTCAGTTCGACGTCACGGTTCACCCCCACGACGGTCCCGTCGAGATGGAGATTGGCGGCTCGGATCGAGTGAAGTCCTTCATCACCGACGAGATGATTCCGGAAGTCGAAGCTGCTCGCGAAAGCTGAGGCCAAGACCGGCCGGGAGACAACGATGCAAGACGACACGCTTCGAATTGGCGAAGTCGCCGACCAAAGCGGGGTCTCCAGGGACACGCTCCGCTACTGGGAACAGGAGGGCGTGATCCCCGAGCCGCCGCGCGAGGATTCCTCCGGATACCGGATGTATCCGGAGGGCCTCGTGCGGCGGATTCATGCGGTCCAACGCGCCAAGGAACTCGGGCTGAAACTGGAGGACATCCGTAAGCTCTTCGAGCGCCGGGACCGCGGCGAGACCTGCGATGAGCTCGGCCGAATCACCGAAGAGCGGATCGCAGCGCTCCGGAGGGAAAAGGAGCGCCTGCAGCGCAAGATCGAAGGCCTGCAATCCCTGGGCGAGGTCTGTCCAGGCGAGCTACCCGCCACGGAATGTCCCGTCGTCGACATGCTTGCCGAGAGTTGAGCTCAGCTTTCCTCTTTTTGCTGAGTAACCTCGGCGTCGATCTCGAGTGAGACTTCTTTGCCGACGAGGACGCCACCGGTCTCGAGCGCCTGATTCCAGGTCAGCCCGAAGTCACCGCGATCGATTTCACCCTCGAGGCTGTAGCCGACGACGCGGCCGCCCCAGGGGTCCTCGGCCGGGCCCTGCTGAGTGCCCGTCAGCGTCACGGTGCGGGTCTCATCGCGGATCGTGAGATCGCCGGTGACCTCGAATTCGCCGTTTCCGTTCGAGCTAATCTCTTTGCTCTCGAATTCGATGGTCGGATAGTCGTCGACCTTGAAGAAGTCCTCAGAGCGAAGGTGTTCATCCCGTTCGTCGTCGCCGGTGTCGATGCTTCTCGTATCGATGACGGCCCGAACGTGAGAGTCCTCGAGGTTGTTGGGATCGAGATCGACCTCCGCCTCGAAGTCCTGGAACTCCCCCGAGACCCGGGAGACCATCATGTGGCGAACCGAAAAACCGACGGACGAATGAGACGTATCGACGCTCCAACTCATGGGTGTACCTCTTCGTTGACCAAGAGAAACGAATGAAACGCTTCGACCGGGAAGCCTCCCTCCCCGGCGTAAAAGCAAGTTTAATCGCCAGGCTACACCCGATTAGACCCGTCGATCCGAACGGGTTGTTTCTCTTTGTCAACAGTCATCAGCCCACCCGATGTGTGAGCGGTGGGCGAGGAATGTACAATCTATTAAATTTGTATAGACTGTGTAATCTGGAACCGCTCGGAGAAGTCCGCATCAACGAGACCGCCAGAGAGGGCATGGCCATGACTGCACAGCCAGATGCCGAAGCCACGGAAGATCTCGGAGACGCAGAGCAGGGGGATGATCGCACCTATATCGGAGCAACGGACCTGCGTAGGCAGATCCGCAAAGTACTCGAACTCGTGCGATTCAAGGACCGCCGCTTTGTCGTCAACAAACACGGGGAGCCGCAAGCAGCCGTGGTCCCGATCGAAGACCTCCAGTTCCTCGAGTATCTCGAAAACAAGGCGGATCGGAAACGTCTAGAGGACCTGCAGGCGGAGGATTCAGAGACATTGGGACTCGAGGAATTCGAGGGCCAAATCTCGAACGATTAGTCGACCAGCGGAAAGTTGAGCGACTAGCCGTAGCTACCGGCCGACTGCGCACGGGAGAAGTTGGTCGAGCTTCGTGGCAACAGGTTGACCCTCGTCGTCGGGAACGATCACCGTCGGATTTGTCGAAAAGTCGGAGATGAGCTGCCGGCAGTTGCCACACGGCGCGAGGATGATGTCGTCTTCGGCGACGGCGACGATCGACTCGATGTCATCGAGCCCCTCGGTGGCCGCGCGACCGATGGCCACGACCTCCGCACACACGTCGGTCGGCCCGACGCTCGCTTCCAGATTCATGCCCGTCACGATGTCACCGGACTCCGTCCGCAGCGCCGCTGCCACATGGTGGCGCCCCGGCTCATATCGCCGTTCGAAAAGCTCCCGGGCTGCCGCCAGGAGCTCCCGGTTCGGATCTGTCAACTCTCGCGACTTGAACTCACTCATGGGATACCTTCCTGTCACGCCGCCCCGGTGATCATCGCCTGCAGGCCCGTGCGGATCATCGAGACCGAGATGGCGGCCAAAAACAGCGACATCACCTTACCGAAGGCCTTCGAGACTCCGGGGTTTAAGACCTTGGTGACGATGTCCTGATAGTACAGGAGCGTGCCGACCAGGGCCAGGTTGATGAGCAGGCCGGCCAGGACGATGCCACGGCCGTGGATGTCGGCCAGGGTGACGCACGCGGTCATGGTGGCGGGGCCCACAAGGAGCGGTGTGCCGATGGGCACGATGCCCGGGTCACCGCCGACCGACTCCTCTTTGCGGGACTCGCCGGAGAAGACCAGGTCGTGGACCGAAAGAATAAGCAAAATCAGACCTCCGCCGACGCGCAGGTCGTCGACGGTGATCGACAGGAACCGGAACAGCGCCTGACCGCTGAAGATGATGACGACCGCCAGCCCCAGCGCCGTAATGATGGCGTTTCTGGCGAGCTCTCGGGATTCTTCAACGCTTTTGCCTTCGACCAGGCTGACAAACAGCGGCACCACCGTCAGTGGCGCCATGGCCACGAATAGCGGAACAAGTACGGAAAATAGAGTCGACATCTTCGGCCTCCTTATTCACAATCATCGATGCGAGGACTCTCGCCTCTGAGGCCGCCGAACGTAGTGTCGGATCCCGGGGCTGAGAACCGCCAAACGATTCCAAGGACCCTTTCCTATTTGGAAACAATCATGGAGACCCTGCGCGCGATGGAAATGTTCGTCGAGGCCGTCGAGCAGGGGAGCTTTGCGGCGGCGGCTCGCTCACTGGGCGTGGGCAATTCCGCGGTCAGCAAGCAGGTCTCACAACTGGAGGAGAGCCTGGGCGTGCGCCTCCTGCAACGCACCACCCGCAGCCTGTCGTTGACGGCCGAGGGTGAGTACTACCTGCAGGAGTGTCGAGAGATTTTGGAACAGGTCGACGCCGCCCGGGATACGGTCTCGGCGCTGGCGGATCAGACCCGGGGTACGCTTTCGATCTCGGCGCCCCCAACCTTCGGGCAATTGTGGCTGAGTTCGATCCTGTGTCAGTTCCGCGACGCCTACCCCGACATCGAGATCGAGGTCTTGCTGACCGACCAGATCCTGGACGTCGTCTCGGACTCCTTCGACGTGGCGATCCGGGAGGGCAACCCCGAGGATTCGTCATTGATCGGCCGGCGGCTGGCCGACAACGCCTATCGAGTGTGCGCGTCGCCATCGTACCTGGAGCGCGCCGGCCGCCCCGAGACACCTTCGGATCTGACCGACCACGCCTGCATCACGTCGCTGGATCACTCGCCGCTCAAGAACTGGCGATTCATCGATGGCAACGAGACGGTCACCATCGACGTATCCGGCCCGATTGCCACCAACCTGTTCACGCTGATGCGCAAAGCGGCGCTGGAGGGCCAGGGGATCGTCCGGCTGCCCTCCTACGCGGTGGAACGCTACATCGCGTCGGGCGATTTGGTCCCATTATTCGACGACCTGGTCCCCGACCACGGCGGCATCTGGGCGCTCTACCCGAGCCGGCGGCTGGTCCCCAAACGCGTCGAGACCTTCCTTGAGTTTCTGGAGACCAAGATGCGCGAGGACCAGGCGGATCAGGACGAGATACTGACCGACACCTAGAAGTCGCAGGATTCGTTCACGAAAATTCTGTTGTCGCCCGAACCACACTGGGCCGCTTCGATCTGACCCTCACAGGCCTGCTGCTCGGACTCGCTCGCATCGTTGCAGTTTTTCTCGCTGAAGAGCACAAAATCCACGCACTGCGACTCGCTACAGCTGGTGTAGGTCCCAACGCCGGAAGTCCCGACGGCCACGTCGAACTCTCCGCTGCTGTCTTGGCACTCAACCGCCTTGGCACAGAGACGTTCACTAAAATCAGCACAGGGACCGGAATCAGGACCACTGTCTCCGCCGCATGAACTTCCGAGAAAACCACAGATCATCACCAAAAGCATCGCATTGCGCATCACGCCTCCAAGTTCCATGATTCACCTTCCACTAAACCCACACTCGGTGTCGACGTACAGTTCATTGTCCATTGCAGCGCACTGAGACATTTGAATCTGTTGATCGCAGGCTTGAACCTCAGAGTCGCTGGCTTGATTGCAGACGGATTCATCGAGCATCACTTCCGTCAGAGTTTCATCCTGATTGCATTCGGATTCCGACGTATAATTTGCGGAGCCTTCTAGTCCGACTCGCACGCCGAACTCTCCTGAACTATCCGCGCACTGGGCTGCCTTGGCGCAGATTCGTTCGTTGAAATCTCCACAGGATCCCGGATCCGAATTACCTCCGCCACCACACGACGCTCCGAGCAGACCGAACACCATGACCAACAAAATCACATTGCGCATCGCGCCTCCCAATAGATCACTTGAATGAGTTTTCACCCCGGCCAGTCACACATTTGGCCGGGACCCTCGTCTATTTCTGAACGTACGGTCAACGTGACAAAGCTCGCCATGCTTCGCAACCCATTCGGCAAAATCGCCATCGTCGCAGCAGCATTTGGCCTTTTCTCAGCCGGTTGCGCGTCCCAGCAGACCCCCGCAGAGAAAAAGGCCTTCGACAAGCGGATGGCGGTGCAACTTCTGAAGATGCGGCGTACCGATCAGGCCTTGCGACGCAAACTCAGCAGTTTCGAGGACCCCTCGCCAGAATTGGAACAAAAGATCGCAGCGGCCGACCGGCGTCATGCCGTTCAGTTGCGGCTTCTGATCAGGAAAAATGACGGTTGGCCGACACGCGCAGAGGTCGGGCAGGAGGGGCAAAACGCCGCCTGGATCCTCGCCCAACACGCCGACGAGCGACCGAGACTGCAACGGTACTTTCTGAGCGAACTCACCAAAGCGGTCGACGCCGGCAACGCTCCGGCGCGCCACGAAGCCTACCTGCGCGACAAGGTGCGCCTGGCCAGCGGCAAACCCCAGATCTACGGCACGCAGGTCGAGGTCAAAGACGGCGAGGTCGTACTCAAGCCGGTGAAGAACAAGTCGGAACTCGACGCGCGTCGACAGAAAGTCGGCCTACCCCCGTGGGAGCAGTACAGAAAGCAACTGCAGTCGATCATCGACCGCGGGAAGAAAGAATCCCTTCCGCAGACTCCCTGACCTCTACTCCCCCTGAACCAACTCCCCGGGCTGGCGTTCTTCTCCGCGATGGCGCTGCCACCAGGCGCCGAACGCCGTGCCCATCGTCGCCACGGCGACGACCATGTAGAGGACGTGCAGAAACGCGACGGTATTGAGCATGACCATCTGGGTCACCAGCCAGATGGCCAAGATCCCGCCGGCGGCGACGGCGTACATATCGGCGGACGTCAGGCGTCGAATCAGCCGTACGCCGGCGAACAGGTTCGACACGCCGACGACGAAGAAGAGAAGAAAGCCCGGAATCAGGTAGGTGTTGAAGGGCGTGCCCTCCAGCAGTGACATCGGAAGCCCCAGCGACGCGCCGCCGGTCGGCGACAGGATCAACGCGCCGCCGCCGAACAAGGCGGTCAGCCCCGTGAACATGCACAGGGCAGCGGCCACATTGCGCAGGCGACGTTCCCGGCGGCTCTCCTGCTCAGGGAGCGGTTCGGTCCGCGGGCCCACTTCCCTCACAGCTTTTGCGATCTCGCGCCCCCACTGGCGGGCATCGTCCATGTTGCGCCAGTCACCTTCGGGAAGTTCGTTTCGCTGCTCGGCCGTGATGCGACCGCCGAAGGTCCGGTGGGCCTTTGCCTCGATCTTGTTCATCCAGCTTCCCAGGCGTCCGACCGGAGGGATTTCGCGTTCTTCGGCCGACTCGTCCAGCGGACCGCTCGAGAAGACCCAGACGGGCATCTCGCGGAGCTGCCGGCGGTGGTGCTTTAGAAACCTCCGCGCATCGCGATGCCACATCCAGGCATAAAGAGCCCCGCCGACGACCACTGCGTCCCACTGATCGAGCCCGTCGATCCGGTCGGCCGGCATCACGTCGACGGTCACGCCACTCTCTTCGATCCCCTCGCCAATTGCCTCGGCGAGCCCTTTAGTACCGCCTTTCTTGCTTCCGTATGCGACGAGTACGCGCATCGGCTCCTCCGTTGTTTCTAGTGTCCCGCTTTCTAGTGACCCGGCGCCGTCTGGTGCAGCGCAAAGACGGCCCCCTCGGGGTCGCGGCAATGGGCTACGAGGTCTCCGCCGGGTACCTCCTCCGGTCCGTTGAAGACTTCGCCGCCCTTATCTCGAACGCGCTCGACCGACGATTCAATGTCCTCGACGGTGAAATAGTACAGCCAGTGCGGGGGCGCGTCGTATTCGTCGGGCATCGTGTACATGCCGCCCCAGGTCTGCCCGTCCCACTCGAACATCTGGTAGGTGAAGCCCGGTTCGGGCGTCATCGTCTCGCCCTTCTCCCACCCAAAGAGTTCACTGTAGAACTCCCACGCAGCTTCGGCATCATCGGTGACCAGCTCGATCCAAGAGGCATTGCCCGGGGTATTCTGGTCCAGCGGTTCCCAGTCCTCCATCCCCTCCGAATCGGAATGGTAAAGGCAGAAGACCGCACCCTGAGGGTCTTCGACCACGCAGAATTGATCCTCTTCGCTGATGTTCATCGGCTCGGTCACGCGGCTGCCACCGAGCTCCTCGATGCGCTCGAGCGTATCCTCGATATCATCGACAGCGACGTATCCGAGCCAGTGCGGGGGAACACCCTGCTTTCTGGGCTCTTCGGGCATGTTCATCACCCCGCCCATCGATTCCCCCTGAGCGGTCCACATCGTGTAGGGAGGTGCGTCTCCCTCTATCTCCGAGACTTCGGTCCCCCAGGGGATCACCGAGGTATAGAAATCGGTAGCCTTGTCCGCATCGTTGGCGTTGAGCTCGAACCAGACAAACTGTCCTTCATGCGACATGGGGGGCCTCTCCGTTGAAGTGAATTCCAAACGTCATGACAACCACGTTTTTACCTGATCGTAGACACGTGGGTCGTCGAGCAAATCGAGGTGACCGATGCCGCCGAAGACGGCCTGATGGGGCTCGGGAAAGCCGAGCTCGAAATCGGGGTTTTCGTGGTGTCCCAGAGCGCTCTCGACGGGCACGAGCCCATCGCCGACTCCGTTCCAGTTCTCGGTGTCGGATTCCGCCAGTCTGGCGGCCGCGGCGTAGCATTCGACGTCTTCCGGTAGCGGCACCGGCGTACGCAGGTCGTCGGTCTTCTCGAATCGGTCGCGCCCCTCCCAGTCCTCGTCGACCAGGTTGCCGTAGCGAAGGTCCGTGACTCCGGCGCTTCGGATCCGTCCCAGCCGGGCGAAGGGTGCGCTGTACGGGCTGATCTGCAGCAGCGTGTCGACCCAGTTGCCGTAGCGCTCCAGCGGCGAACCGTGGTGCGGTGCACCCAGACAGACCAACTTCTGGAGACGGTCGACCCAGTCGTACCCGGCCTGGGTGGCGTAGTGGTACGCGCTGCGGGCCACCAACCCACCCATACTGTGGCCAAGGAACGTCAATTCCACGTCTTCGGGCAACACGTCGACGAGTTCCTGCAGCTTTCCGGCGAAGGCTCGACCATTCTCGGAGATGTGAAGCCCGGAATTGTACCGCAGATGGACGGGCCAATATCCGAATTCCTCGGCCAGCCGCTCGGCGTGATTGTGGCCGTTTCGCGTCCAGTGATGGTCCGAGGCGCAGGAGCCGTGGAGCAACACCAGGATCTTGTTGGAAGTCGGGCCGTCTCCCTGGAGTTCTCCGTCATCGATGCGAATCGTCTTGCGCTCGCGACGAAACTCCATCGGGATGGCCAACGGATTGTCGGTCTCGACCAAGTAATCACCGATCACGCCGTTGACCGCCGCAATGACCGACTCACGTGCCGGCGAGGCCTCCGTCTGATCGATCCGATCGACGAGAGGCTGCAGGCCCAGGTCGACCCCGGAGCCGACCAGCCGGGTAATGCGGCGGATGTTCCCGTACACGAACCCGGAGATGCCCCACATGCGCTGGTTTTCCGACCAACTCAAGAGCCCTCCGAGCGTAGACGTCGTGTGATGCACCGCCTCCACCAGGTCGGTCACCTCGATGATGGCGTCGACCGCCAGTTTGGTGGCTCCATGCAACTCCGACTTCTTCTCTACGGGTTCGGGCAATGCGGTGCTCCGTGCCAGGACATCAAGTTGAATCCATACGCAGCAAAGGTAACCAGCGGTCGGTGTTTTCCCAGCTGTGAGGCCGAAGGGGCCAGAAATCCGTTTGCGCCCATGGACCCCATGGCTTATCCCTTAAATGGGCGTGTAAAATGAATAGACCTCCATGGGCTTCCAATGAAATTTAAGCATGTGTTCTTGGCTGTCTTTCTTGGGACAGCCCTCGTCGTCGCTGCGTTCTTGTTCAACCGGGCTCGACCGGACCACCAGGTCGAACAACCGACACCCGAGCACGTAAAAGCGACGGGCAAGTGCGCCGAGTGCCACTCCCGCGAGACCGGGGCCGTGGTGCATCAGTTCGAGTCGAGCGTCCATGCCAAAGAGGGCGTGACGTGTCTGGATTGCCACCAGCCCGCCGACAACCAAAAGAAGGTCGACCACCGCGGGTTTACGATCGGCGAGACCGTCACGTCGAAGAACTGCTCGACGTGCCACGCCAATGAGTACGATCAATATCGCCGCAGCCGCCACGCCGCGCCGGCCTGGGCGGCGGTCAAAGGACGCGATGCCTTCACCGAAGAGCAGCTCGAATACGCCAAGAAGTACCATCCCGAGGCGGTCGACCGGCCTGCCAACAAGCTCGCCCAGATGGAGGGGCCGGGCGCCATCGCCAGCGGGTGCGGGGCGTGTCACAGCATCGGAAGGCCCAACCCCGACGGCTCGATCGGCACCTGTACCGAGTGCCACTCCGCCCACAAGGCGTCGGTGCGGCTGGCGCGCATGCCCGAGACCTGCGGCCAGTGCCACATGGGGCCGGACCACTCCCAGCTCGAGATCTTCAAGGAGTCCAAACACGGCGTGCTATTTAACTCGCAGAAAGCGCACATGAATCTGGACGCCGACCCCAAGGAGCTGACGACCAAGGACATGCCCGTTCCGACCTGCTCGACCTGTCACATGAGCGGGCTCGAGGGCAATGGGGTGACACACAACGTCGGCAAACGCCTGTCGTGGTACCTGTTCTCAGCAGTCTCCGAGAAACGGCCCAACTACCAGCGCGGCCAGGACAACATGCAGCAGGTCTGCATGGAGTGCCATGCCGAGGACCGTATCGACACCTTCTACAAAGAGGCCGAGACGGTGGTCCGCACCACCAACGAGAAGGTCAAAGAGATGGAACAACTGATGGATGGGCTGCGCGAGGACGGCCTGCTGACGCCCCAGCCCTTCGACGAGATGATCGAGTTCATCTACTTTGACCTGTGGCACTACTATGGCCGCACCGCCAAGCACGGCGCCTTTATGGGCGGGCCCGATTTCGTGCAGTGGCACGGCAACTACGAGCTGCTTTTGCACAAGGTCGAGCTCAAGGAGATGGCCCACGAGATCCGCGCCAAAGCCGGAGAAAAAGACGACGAGGGAGACGATGAGAAAAAAGAGGAGGCCGAATGACGCTCCTCGGTGTCGAGACCCCCTTCGAGGACGGCGGGGCACTTCGTCGGTGGCTGCTGGAAGTCTTTGTCTTCGTGAATCTGGCGTTTCTGGCCGTCGACGTCTACATGGCGCACTCGGTCAATGACTTCGCGGTCGAAATCGAGTGGCTGCCCGTCTACTTCTCGGCCATCGCGCCCCTGTTTTTGCTGCCGGGGCTGGTCCGACGCCGATGGCAGGAGGGATTTGACCGCTGGGCCGGACTCATCGTCGGAACTTGCTCTCTCGCCGTGGGCGTCGGCGGGATGTTTCTGCACCTGAAGAGCTCGTTCTTTGCCCACCAGACGCTGATCAGCCTGGTCTATGCCGCGCCCTTCGTGGCGCCGCTTTCGTACGCCGGGGTCGGCCTTCTGCTGATTCTGAATCGCACCGAGCACGACGACTGGGGCCGCTGGATCTTGTTTCTGGCACTGGCCGGCTGGATCGGCAACTTCGGGCTGTCGCTTCTGGATCACGCCCAAAACGGGTTCTTCTACCCGTCCGAGTGGATCTCGGTGGGCGCGGCGGGCTTTGCCGTGGCGTTTCTGGGCGCGTCGTTTTTCTTCTCCGACGACCGGCCGCTGCTTCAGTGGACAGTGGGCGTGATGGGAATTCAGGTGGTCGTCGGCGTCGTCGGCGCCGGGCTTCACCTGGCCGGCAGTCTGGCCAGCAGCGGCCCGAGCCTCTGGTACAAAGTCATCTTCGGCGCCCCCGTCTTTGCGCCGCTACTGTTCGCCAACCTCGCCGCCCTTGCCGCTATCGGTCTGTGGGAGCAGCTCGACGCGTCTCCCAGATCAGCCCCGTCTGAGAGCTGATGTAGATGACGTCCGGGTCGGCGGTGATGTGCACGATCTTCGATCCACCGACCGGCAGCGATTCGGCCACCTGCGCCCACCCGTCGCCGTCCAGGTCCCAGACCCACAGCGCATCGGAGGTAATCGCCACGGGCCCGACCTGTGTGAAGGTGCGGCGAAGGATGCCGTCGGCGGGCTTTGGCAGGGCCTCGAAGGCCTGAGTTTCTTCGTCCCAGCGGCCGAACGCGACGTTTTTGTCATCGGAATTTTGCCTGGGGTATCCCACCACGGCGAACAGTCCCTCGTCGTAGCCGTGCAGGTCGGTGCCGAGTATGGAGCTCCCCTGGTCGTGTCGGTTGCCGCCACTATCGACGACCGCCGGCGTCTTGGCCGTCCAATCGTTCTCGTCGACCCGGTACAGGGTCGCATTGCTGCCGGGAAGCCCGTCGCCTTCGCGGGTCTGCACCCACAGCGTGCCGCCGGCATTTGCCACCGAGGCGACCCTGGGACGCTCCTGGTCCCGAGCATCCTCGGGCACCAAGAGGCTTGCTGTTCCTTCGTTCGGATTCCAGTAGATGAGCCCTCCGTTGCCCGCCAGATCCGGGTCGCCTTGACCGCCGGTCGTCAGAATCTCGCCGGTTCGACCTACCGCAAAGCCATCTCGGTACGCGACCGCGTCGCTGATGTATCCAGCCGAGGTCCGTTCCGGACATCGACCGACCATCGTGCCACTGCTGATCCACAGAAGCCCTGGCTCCCAGCCGTCGGCCGTGCGGCGAAACAGGCAGTCGGCGTGCTTGCGGTGAGCCAGCATCTGATCCGACGGGGTCCACAGGTCGGTGCTGCGCGGCGCGATCGAGTGGTCCCAACCAATCGCCGGGGATTGGAACTCTTGCAGGACGCCGGACTTCGCCCACAGCCCGCCCTCGACGGCGGCCACGGTCGTCGGCCGCGCTGGAAGGGCCAGTGGCAGCGACCACCGATCCTCGCCGGGCCCCCACGTGAGGATGGCCGAGTTTTGCTCGCGGGCGGTCGTCGCCAGCCGCGAGCCGACCTTCCAGAGCTGGCCGGTTCGGTTCGACGCCTCGAAGTCGGCGTCGACCATCAACTCGGTATTTGCCTCCTGCCGATCGATTCGGACCAGCCTGGACTCCAGGTCCAGCGCGTAGAGCTCGCCATCCAGCTCTGCAATCGATCCGACCATCAGCGGAACGTCGACATCCAGCTCGGTCGGCTCCCAGTCGACGCCATCCGACGACTCCAGCAGCCAGATCTTCCACTCCGACGGGTCATTTAGACCGCCACCGTCGTTGGTTCGGCCCAGCGTGTAGAATTCGCCACCGGCCGAGGCGAGATTGTTCAACTTCGCCCGATACTCACCGGGTGCGGTCGGCTCGGCCCACGATTCACCAAGGTCCGTGCTCACGTAGGTGCGACTGGTGAGCACCGTAGAGACCACGATCGTCGAGTCGAACACGGCAATATCGGCCTGGCCGCGCATGCGCTCGGTCGGAGCGATGTCGGCCCATCCACCCTCTCCTTCTTTCTGTAGGCGCAGAGCCCCTTCTTCGGTCAAAACCAAAAGGCGCCGGTCGACCGAAGCCACTTTGCTAGGTCGCAAAATCCCCGGGAGGGAGATCGCGCCGACGACACCCTCTTCGGTTAAAAGAGTGAGAGAGTTCTGCCCTTCGTCCCCCTTCGTCATCAGATAGGTTCCGGAGTCGGTCCTGGCGAAAGAGAACTCTCTGGCCGATTCCAAGAGACTGATCACCGGAGAATTCTCCGGCGGCTGCCAGGATCGTCCGTCCGGCGAGTACGCTATCGCAGGAGTCCCTCCGCGTTGCCCGTGTCGCTTTGCGACGAGTTTGCCGTCGACCTTCCCGACGATCCGGCCGCCGTGGACAGACGGCAGACCTGTCCACTCGCCGTCCCAAGCCTCGACGCCGTCGGCATCCGTCTGCATCTCGGCATCGTCGCCGGCGTCATTCTGCCAGTTGGGGCCGCGTTGGTCCGGCTGGCATCCAAATGCCATCAGAGCCAACGCAAGTATCGCAGCAAGCCTCGTCACATGTCGCATCTTCATCGGTATCTCTCGCTAAGTCCCTTGGGTATCCGACTGCACGGCGTTGAACCTAGCAAGCTTTCGATCGCGATGAAAATCGCTTGATCGCGCGATTAATCTCGAGGTTCGACACCGTCGAATTCAGTGGCGTATATGGGACCTGCCTCGGTGGCCGCATAGACCGACGTGCCATCGGTGGCGAACTCGATGACCTCCGATGCATCGACGGGAAAGGCTGGTCCAATCTGGCGCCACTCGGCGGCGCCAACGTTGAAATGCCAAATGCCTTCGCCGGCCGCCGCGATGGGACCTCGCTCGGTAAACTCGCGGAACTCAACCGCACTGGGAAGCTCGGGTGCCAACTCGAAGGCCTGCTTGTCCCTGTTCCATCTCCCGAACCGTTTGAGCCACTCTCCGGAGGAATCCTCCCAGGAGACGATCGCCATCAACGTGGAGCCGTACCCTTCCATCCGATACGACAAACTTACTGTAGCCTTCTCCGGCCCCAGGCGCTGCCCATCCAAGGTGATCAGGTCGGGTTGCAGCGTCGTCCATTCACCGTCCGAGTATCGATGAAATCTCGTGGTGTCATCCGACCGGCTCCGAGCGATCGTCCGTACCCAGAGTTGGCCATCCGTGCTGGTCACCGCGCGAACATTGGGCGCACCGTCCGACTGGAGCGCCTCGGAGGCCAAAAACTCCACCTCGTCGGTCGTGGGATTCCAGTAGACGAGCCCGCCCTGGTTGGTACCCGGTGGTGCATCGGGTCCCGAGCCGTAATCCCTGGCTCGCGCGAGGACGTAGCCATTTCGGAATTCGTCCACATCGACGATCTGACCGGTCGTCTGTTCCTGGTCACAACCAATCGTGACGCCGGCCGTCGTCCACTGCACCTCTCGCTGCCAGCCCTCTGTGTCCTTCAGATAGAGACAGTCTTCGGCGTCTGACACTCCAACCAAGCGGTCTCTAACCGAGTAGAACGACATCTCATTGGGGATCGTCGTGCGCGTCCAGCGACCAGCCGACTCAGAAAAGGCCTGATAGACTCCGCCCCTTGCCAGAAGTTCCCCGTCGACGACCTCCATCCAATACGTCGTCTTGCGCGCCACCGACTCCAGGGTCCACGTGGCTTCCCCAGGACGCCACGACAGGACCGCATCTCCTCCTCTTCCCGCTGTAAGGGACATCACGAGCGTGCTCCCTGTGGAGTACAAATCAGGATGCCTAATGGACGAGGAAGCGTCGAATTCCGGAGCTGTCAGGATCTCGGTCTCCCCGGAGTCCGTCGAAATCCGGACCAGCCGAAGGCGTTCATCGAGCACGTACAGATCACCCTCCATACCGGTCAGCGTCCCATGGCGGAGGGGGACCGATGATTCAACTGACTTGGACGTCCAGGACAAGCCGTCCGCCGAATGAACCAGTCGTTGCCCATCACCGGGATATGTAAGCATGTAGAGATCACCTGCGGCCGACGCCGCACTCACAAGGCTCACCCCCATGTCGTCCTGGACAGAGGGTCGCGTCCACGACTCTCCCCGATCCGACGATACGAAGGTGCCATCAGTAGCGTCCGACCAGGTGATCAGCGTCCCGCCAACAACCTCGACATTCTTCTGAGCGACTGACCCGCCATATGCGGGGAGTGGCTCGACGTTCTCCCAGGTATCCGGTCCGGATCGGAGGTGCAGGCCACCTTCGGTACTCGCGACCAGACGACCCTGGACCTGGTAGATATTCTGCAAACCATCCAAGCCCCCGATTGCCGAGACCTTTTTGAAACCGTCCTCATCTGGAGGAGCATGATAGAATCTGCGCGGGCTCTCCCAGCCGTCCCAAACGACCAGGTATCGCCCGCGAGACGTCTCCGCGAATGACGGTGCGTTCACATTTGTCAGCTTGGATGCAATCTCAGACTTGCCCTTTGAATGCCACACGCGGCCATCCATCGAGAAACTCGACACCTCATGGCCATCATCGGTTTTCCGGTGTGCGAGCAGTTGGCCATCGACCTTGCCAAAAACGCCGCCTCCCGCCGGCGCGGGCAGCTTCCGCCAACCACCGTCGTCGTGGTCGGCGTCCATCCCACCATCAACCCGCCAGTCCGCGGGCCGCTGATCGGGCTGGCAGCCCAAGCAGATGGCGACGACCGACAGCAGAAGGACGTATCTCGTTCGATGGAAAGTCATTCGTTCTCCGTAGTCGCACGCGTCGCCCACACGTCACCGCGCTTTGAGTTCAGATAAAAAGCCCCGGGCTCGGCGGTCACCTGGGCGATGTTCTCACCGGACGTCGGCAGCGCCCGGCCGATCTGCCGCCACTCGCCCTGTTGGATATCGTAGCGTCGAAGTGTCTTGGAGGTAACGACCACGGGACCCAAATCGGTAAACGACCTCTTTTGGACCGACGTCGCAGGCGCGGGAAGGACCTCGAATGCCCGAGTGTCGGGGTTCCATTGCGCAAAGGCGACGGTGCGGTCCGCCATCTCTGAGTCCGCATACTGCACTTCGGCGATGAGGCCGGGGTCGTAGCCGCGCAGTCTCTTGGAGTTCACGGCCGTCCATTCCTCGTAACGCGTGCCATCGCGGCCGACGACGTCGGGTTCAACCTTCGTCCACCCATCTTCGTCCACCCGGTAGAGCGTTCCCTGATTGCCAGGAATCCCTCGCCCAGAGGCGGTTTGCACCCAGAGAGTGCCGCCGACGTTTGCAATGCCGAGCACGCCGGGGTCGACGTTCGTCTCCAGGCCCTCGGGCACGAGGTGCTCGGTGGCACCAGTATCGGGATTCCAGTAGATGAGCCCCCCATTGCCGAGGACATCACCTCCACCAGGCGGACCTCCCGTCACCACCAGGTCGGAGTTTCGACTCACCGCATACCCGTCACGGTAGGCGACGATGTCAGTCATCTTGCCAGCCGTCGTCTCGCCCGAGCAATCTGAACGAATGCCGTTATCCGTCCACTGCAATGACGCCGTCCATCCCGAGCCATCGTGCGTGTACAGGCAGTTCGACTGGGAATCGTGGCCTATCCAGCCGCCCGAGGGTGTCCAGATGTCGAGCGGCTCGAAGGTCCAGTCGCGCTCCCAGGTCCAGCCGCCCTCCCCGACGGACTGAACCACACTGGACTGCGCCCACACGCGGCCGTCTTTTGCCTGGAAGAACTCCGACGCCTCGGGGACCGGTGCCACGGTCCACTGGGAATCACCCGGCTCCCACGTGGCAACGGCTCCATGCCCGATCGACGTCACCAGCTTGGTGCCCACCGCATAAAGGTCACCGGTGCCACCCAGCTCAGACGGAGTGTTCGTGACCGGTTCGACCGACCCATTTGTGGTGAGGCGCACCAGACGACCGGACTGCTCGGTCGCATAGAGATTGCCGTCCACGGCAGCCACCGAATGCACGTCGAGTTGTTCGTCGTGAGTCAACCGGACCGACTGCCACTGCTGGCCTTCACTGGAGCTGAGAAAGTACTGCGCAGGCGACTCGGCCTCTGGCCCAAGCCCGGTAGTCTCTTCGCCCAGGGTGTACAGCTTACCGTTCAGCGAGGTGAATTGACGGGCTCCCTGCTGCACGTCGTCGAGCCCCTGTGACGCACTCCAACTTTCGCCGAGATCCGTCGAAACGTAGTGGGCCAGGTCAAAGGTGAAGATACTCGAGTCGACGACCCTGACGTCTGGAAGCACCGACGAGGCGGACTCCGGCTTGATGTCCTTCATCGTGCCGTCATCGCGCTCCAGATAGATCCCGCGCCTGCCTGTGACCACCAGGCGCCCGTCCACCGATCCGATGTAGCGCGCGCCGTCGACTCCCGGGAACCCACCGAAGGCCTCCCAGTCATCGGTGCCAAGTCCAGCCCGCCAGAGTTGCGTCTGCCCGTCGTCGCCCGGAGCCAGCAAGAACCGCTGACCGCTCGCCTCGGCGTAGAAGAGCTGACGCCCCGGAGACACCCGCGAGGCGATCGGCGAGGTCGACGGCTCTCGCCAGGTCTCCCCGTCGGATGAGACGGCCAGAATCTCATCGCCGTACCGCTCATCCGCGACCAAGACCTGCCCGTCGAGCTTGGCCACCACCTGCCCACCACGCGTCGGCGGCATCGACGTCCACTCGCCGTCCCACAAAGCCGTAGGCGCGTCACTACCCCCATCGTCGACATCCTCGTTGCCGGGAAGGTCCGTCAGCGGCGCATCTTCCGACTCGATGCCGCCATCGGTCGTCCAAGGACCCGCCGTCTCATCGGGCTGACACCCACACAGCGCCACCAACACGACAGCGAATCCAAGCGTCATTGAGCGTCGTAGCGTCATGTGATGCACCCGCGGATCCCACCGGAAGCTGATAGCTCTACTTGAGCCTATCAGTCATGGAGATGCGATGAAAATCACGATGTCCGTCGGAAAAACGGGCGCCTACCTCATCCACTGAGTTCTTGGGTCCGAGTTTCCATTGGACGGGCCGAAATGCGGTACTCGGAGGTTCGATATCCAATGCCCCGACGCTCAAACTCGAGAGTGCAATCTTTCCCGTAGGTAGCGTTCGGAACTCTTCGATAACCGGACGCCTTCTTCAGATTCCAAGATCCCCCTAACCTGCAGGTAAAGAGATTCACCTCTAGGTAGAACGAAGCCGTGCAGCTCTTCATCACGATAGCTCGTGGCAAGAACCAGTAGATCCCCTTCGTCAGCGACGCTCATGGCTCCATTGTCTTCATAGTAGAGCCGCCACTCACCTCGCCGAGGTGTCGATTTCCGGGCATCATACCATTTCACCCTTGAGCTTACCTCTTCCCGAACCGAGCCGTCCTCCCAATAGGCCCGCCAATTGCAATCGAGTACTTTTTCTTCCTTTCCGAGTAGCTCTTGCAATTCAACTATCCCTTGGATTTCATGTTGATTGCTGTTGCCCTCAGGAAGATCAATCGGCTTAAGATAGCGAGCTGCGACGCTTCTGTATCTACGGCCCGGCGGAGGAGCCTCACCCCCGAACTCCTCGATGGTCTCGACAAACATGTTTCCGACAAGCTCTTGAGTCTTATCCGACGAGACGGCCTCCAAATTTGCGAACGCAGCAACACGGACTACTCGTTTCATCACCTCCCGCATGAGCTTTTCGTGAGTTCCATTTTCCAAATCATCAACAAATTTTCTGTAGAAAACGAACTGGTGGGCAATAGATCTACATAGGTCGACATACGAGTTCGTGTGAGAGCGCTCTACAAGTGCAACCAAATTATCTTCGGTGAGACCGCCTTTCTCAGTGTCCAAGAGCCACAGTTCATCGTCGGCACTAGGATCTTGGAGTGTGATAGCACGCCACCAAAGACGCTGAAGCAAATTCCTAACTCCACCCAGGAAGCGTTCCTCGGATGTTGGCCCTGAAACCCTTCCGCCGCTTCTGTCTCCAAAGCGCCAAGCCACCAAATCGGGAACGAGTACACAGGTAAGGTATTGCCACACTTCATTTCTCAGGGCTTCGCCATGAATGATGGGAAGGTCAAGGAGAATCCGTGCCAGTTCGAGATCAAATCTCCTGCGGGCCGTGAGACTGGTCTCATCGGGGTACCCTCCCTGTTCGGCAAGACCCATAATCTGGTTGCGAAGCTCTCTCAGATCGTCGTTGTCAACGCGCTGCCCCCCTGTCGGGGCAAATCGCTTTCCTGCGACATCCGGTCCAGGCAATTCATCTGCAATTTGCCTCGGCGACATTTCAGAGAATTTCGACGCCCAGAGTTCTGCTTCACCGTCATCCAGCCTCGGAAAGAGATATTCCATTTTCACCCACCAACCTGCGCGAGGTTCATCAAATGTTCCTGGAGCTGACCCTCAAATCTTTTAGGTTCTGACTCGAAAACACTCCGGACTTCGCTCAGAGAACTGTTAGGAAACAGATTAGATGCTCGCATCCTCAACGATGAACCCAGCGACCCTTCGTCATACCCGTCGTAATTCGAATCGCAGAAGAGGTCGTCCCGGAGGGCCCTTGTGAGCAATTGTCGACCGACGTCCAGTTTCAGCATTTCCGTAGCTACGACCGCCTCGTACGAATCCGAGTCACTTGTGACAAGGTCAACCAGCCGCTCATGATCCTCATTGAGAAAGATGCGCAGGCCCGTCGATGGCGGACGGTGTAGCGCATCCGGCGCAGTATGAATTTCCCAAGTCGCCTTTGGATTACTGAACCGTTCCGGGAAATTGGAGAACTTCACCACGGTCACAGGTAGTCGCGAACCCCTCCCTTCGAGCTCCTTATCCGTTGAGTCTTTCCAGAGAATGCTGCCGGGAATCGAAGGCTCTTGAGCAGATGCGCCGCTTGGTTCAAGAAGGACCAGAAATCGCTCGATTGAGATCGTACCCCCAGCTCTTTTGCCGGGAATTGTGAGTTCTATCTTTTTCTCGATGGGGCTCGATCCATCGAGCTTTAGACGAACCTCGGGCCCACGCCCCCTCGCATGATTCGTGAGGCTCGTGGTCCACTCCGCAAAGAGCCCCAACACTGAATCTTTACTCAACCCACAGTATTCTCTGAGACTCTCTGGATTCTCGATTGAGATGCTGCTCTCGCAGTGGATGGAAATATCATAGTCCCAGTGATTTTCGTCTCCGCCGGCGGAATCCGAACCAAATTCCCATGGAGAGGGAAAAAGAAGTTCCCCGTCAGGTTCCGGGGGCAATGAGATGAAAGGAGAAAGTTCGAGTCTACTTGGCACGAGTCTGCCTCCCGAATGAGGTTCTGCCTATCTACTGGGCTTCGGCATCACTGACGATATTGACGACGCAATCCTTGGGCTGCGTCACGACCAATACTGCGCTCTCAATGTCACTTGGAATCGCAAACAGTGCTCCTGTGTCCACGTCTTGATCATTCGAAACCTGTTTCCCGCCGCTGTATTCGAGCAATTCGACTTTGGGCTTGCCGCGCCCCTCCGGAGGCGAGCCCTCCCGTGCGTTCCCCGCAGTGACCACTTTGACCTCAAAAGATACAATCGTTCCGTCTGTGTCTCGAACGTGCTCGAAGGACACTGGCACCCGGAGCCGAATTCTATCCGTAAGAAACTCGCGTTCTGGGGTCTGAAGCTGAATCGACGGGCCGGAGCCTCCGGCACCGCCACCACCTCCTCCGCCGCCTCCGCCGTCAGTTGACCGGGAATTGGGCCCAGCGGCTTCATCTAGGCCAGGCAGTAAACTTCCCAGCCGGTCGGCAACCCGTGCCATCGACTTATTGTAGCGTGACTCGAAGGAGCCTTCAGAGGGTCCGATGAACTCCTGTGTCTTTTCCTTTATCCGGGTGAATGCCACATTGACAAAACTCCTTTCAGTACGGTCACTCAATCTCTCTTTGACCCAGTCGTTGTGGCTCGGGGGTTCTGCTTTCGCGAAAGTATCTTCCACATCCTTTTCCGTTAAAAACGCTCCTACGAATTGCTCTCCCTCCCTAGGCCTCGCTCCGCTCGGCCTTTCGTACCTCAAAACCAGAAGCGTGTGTCTCATGAGCGCTATGTGTTGAAGTTGCTCGTCTGGCTCAACCGGTGCACTCGGATCGGGCCTGGAGAATCCCTGACTAAAGGGACAACGAGCGATACCCATTTCACCCAGTTTTGCTTTAGGGCTTAAGATCTTGATCGGGTATTTCGCCACAGTCGGGGTCTCTTCCCGTTGCCCACGCAGCGTATCAAACGCACGTGCGAAATATTTCAGCCTCGGGTGTTCTCGCGGATCAGGGACTTCAACCTCTTCCCCGTTCCATGTGACGTCGAACGCAATTCCACCAGCCAGCATTCTGGGCCAGCAATTCCAAAGTACGCTGGACAGTACTCGGTCCAGAGGACTTGCATCCCCGGATTCGTCCGACGATTGTTCTTCCGCTCCATAGGCCTCGACTGAAGAAAGTGCTGGCTCAAGCACCATCACAGTCGTTCCTGTCTCTTCCCCTGTCGGAATAGGCATCCCCAGCGAACGAGCTACTTCATCCGCTTCTTTCCCGAGAACGGGACCCACCCAACCATCTCCCTTTTCTTCACCCCACCAATGGCGACCTGTGAATTGGGTTTTTCCCTCGGCCTCGTAACGATCCAACCACGATATCGCTACGAATCTCGATTCGGGCGTATCATCGGTCTCGACTCGAGAATGAACCAAGATAGTCCTTGGTTTACTGGCGCGGAAAAATGATGAGCGACCATAGCCATAGGAGCCGCCTGACACGTTTCCCTTGTCATCGGTCTGCGGCTTTGTCTCCCCAATCATGTAAACGAAATTAACGAAGTCGCTTCGGCCGTCCGTCGGTTCTCCGGGCCTAATTGGACCAGCTAGTCCGCGCGTGTTGCGATCGGCTACGATCAGAGCTTCGATCTCGTCTTGGTTTCGGAGATGTGCCAGTTCAGGCGGATAGTTTCGAAGAATAGCAGAATTCAGGAACGCTCTTTCATCCGACGAAAGTTGCCGAAAATCGAGTTTGAATTCAATATTTTCGTCACTGTCCCGCTTTCGAGCATCCCAACTATTCTGCACTGCTTCACGCACGAGAAGCTCCAAGGGTTCGAGCTTCGGAGCCCCTAGAAGATTCCCCAAGCCATCGCCGGTGATATTGCCATAGTCCCCGACGGTCTCCGCTTTGTAATCTAGGTTCATTATTGGTTCGCAAGTCGTGAGTAAATTACGTCTACGTCACCGTCACTCAGCGAGTCGTTCTCTGCGCAGTCCAAGTCTACCTTGTAGGTGATATCGCGCACGCACTCCGGTCGACCTGCGGAAAAGTGTGATTCGGTCAGCCTCGGAAACTCAGGGTCATCTGCGCGGAAGACAAGGCTCTCCCTGACCTCGAATTTTACGCGGCGATATGCTTCCTCGTGCTCAGGACGATACCCGAGTTTCGTAAGTTTTTTGTAAATAGCGGCTCGTTCCACTCCTTTCTCGACAAGTTCACCGATCAATTCGGGAACTGACGTACCGTCATCGCCCGACGGGTGTATTTTCAGATACTGAAGGTAGAACTCGTCACTGTTTGAAGTAAGCTGATCTAGCGACTGAATCTGGATGATTCGATCATTTTGACGCGTCGACGTCTTAATCTCGAGATCTATTGTCGCCGACGTGAAGTCATGTTTCGCGCCCTCTGGCCCGGACCATGTGGTCAACGGCGCAGAATCATGGTCAGCCAACTTCCTGACCACCCACAGCTCACCCAGAAGCCCAGCTAGTTCATTCTTACTCAGTGTCTTGTCGCTCGGTTCGTCGAGCAATTCCCTCCAGCGATCAAGGACATTCACGCACTGGTCATAGGCGTCCCGAGCATCGCCGCCTGACACGACCTCAACCATATCTTCGGCAACCATCGAGAAGAGGGAATTGAAATCCGGAATCCGACACGACACATCGCAGAATGTGTCCTTCGTACCATCAGACTTGAACAATTCCTTCACCTCAATCCTGACACCTCGCGTCGAATCGTCCTTTCTCTCCCTGGAAGTCCCCTCCATTGGGAACAGAACATGCCTCCCGTCTCTGGCGTCAGTACCCACCAAGATTTCGCCTAGTTCATTCGTAATCCCGGTCCGAACCAACTTGAGATTTCCGAGGCTCAGGCCGCCATCCCTGGAGACCTCTTCGTCGACCTCTTCCCAAAACTCAGCTAACTTCATAAAGTACCTCTGAACGAGTTCCTCTCTACCTATCCTTCGAGTTCCCGATCCTGCTCGTCAGATCTGATCTCTACGTCGGTCTCTTCCTCTAGCTCTCCTCGGAGCTGCTCGCCCGTATAGACATCCCCTAAATTGTTTGCCACATAATCGCGCATCTCTCGTTTGGATTGAGGAAAAGACATCCCGATCCCGATCACATGCTCGTCTGCATCGAGGGGTTTCCGGACCCCAGAATCTCCGCTGGGCTCTGATTTCTTGTCGATCGGGTAAATCAACAACAGTCCAGAGTCCGGCTCTCGTTTGTTGCGCTGATGAGCAGTTTCCGCACTGGTTAGGCTGCTGAGGTCTACCTCCATGTCCAAGTCCATAATTCGGTCGGACTTCGTTGTCAGAGCCTTGATATTCGCAGGAGAGGTGCTCTTGAATCGAGAACGGGTCACCAGCGTCGTCTCGATGGGAACGCCAAGGTCTATGGAATCCTCATTCGAACTCCCAACCACGCCGAGATTCCAAGTCTGCAAGCCCCCAACCTCCCGCTCTTTCTCAATGTAATTTGTCAGCAAATCAGTTCTGAAATCCTCGTGCGTAGAGTCATAGGCACGAACAAAATCGAGGACATGTTCCACCGGAACATCTCGATAAACCCATCGAGACTTCCCTTTTGACTTGGCATTGCGCTGAGATGATGCCCGGTCGAGCAATTCCCTCGTGGCCTCAAGGTTCCCTTTGAGCCATTCACTATCATCGTGCTTAAACTGTATCGTTTGAATGTGGCTTTCGCTGTAAGAAGCAGACTCAATTTGGACGTTCTGCATCTTCAGGCGTGAGGTGATGCCCAATTTGGGGTGCGTTTGGACTCTAACCCCGAAATCAAGCGGACTTCGCCCCTCCTTTTCGTACTTCCGAATGTCATGCCGGATTTCTTCTTCGACAGTTGCAAGATGGATGAAATTGTCCTGGAGCTCGGGGGTCATCCAGACTCTCGGAAGATCCTCGTAGCCGTGGCGGAAACCGAACCAACGTCCCATCTGCAGTAGAGTATCGTAGGATGAGGCAGTTCGAACGAAGAAACTCACCATTAGTCCTTCAAGGGTCAGTCCTCGAGACAGGGTATTTCCCCCAATGGCAATATGAGCACCGGGATTGTTGGGATCGTAGTCAAGGCCTGTATTTTTTCCGTTATCGACATCCACCTCACAGCGGGAGAAGACATCGTCGATAAACGGCTTAATCTCCTCGAAACTGTTGTCCTCTACCTCAGCATCGAGATGGCCAGAGGTAACCCTAGAGTTCTCATTCTTCCAGAGTTGTTCAAATGAGCCCATCAACTCATCGTCCCGGTCTGCCCAACGATCTGCTAAATCCTCTACATAGGAACGTATGAGTGTCTGGAGTTGAGCATGAGTATGCGTGTAAAGCGTCGTGTGCACGAGCATGCTCGTATGCTGATCCCGCTGGCCACGTGCCAGACGCGCAGCACTCGCCAAGAGGAAATACCGGATGGCCTTTTCAAGGCTTGGTGTCACTTCGGGCTGAAACTGAAAGCGGTCATCTCGTCCCGGAGGCTTAAGGTAACTTGCTTCTGCCTCGGGAATTGTCCGGATCATATCCAGCCCATCGTAATCCCCTTCATCGTCGTCATACCGGAGCATTTCCCGGCCAAAGATCTCTTCGGCACCGAAGTAATCCTTCGGTTTCGGCAAATCGAAGATGAAGTCTCGTGGGTAAAGGTTTTCCGGCACGGTGGGGTCAATGAACACATTCGCGAAAGGCGTAGCTGTATAGCCGACGTAGGCACTTTTCGGCAGAGTTTGCAGGAGATTCACAATTTTCTCGTTTATCGCACTCCGTTCTTCCGCTTTTTTTTCCGTGTTTACGCTGGCCTGGTCGGCCTCATCATCGATTATAAGAACCGGGCAATCGGACTTAATTTGGTCGTCGGCGTCGGCAAAAAAATCGATCAATCTCTGCAAAATAAAGACATTCTTCTTTACGACGCACAGAATACGACCCTGTGGCTGCTTGGGATTCAAAAGGTAGTCTGGATTTCCAACTCCCTGAAAGTCCTCTGTAGTGGAGGTCAGAGGATTCCATTTGTCGCTATTTGGCTTGACAATTTCTTTTCCAAGCCGCCTTTGAGTCTGTCGGCGGAGAGAACTCGTCATCCCGGTCAGCACAATGAATAACTTGTAACCTACGTCAGCGGCTTTCGAGATGAGTGCACTGTAGTTCGAGGTTTTACCGCTCTGAACGTATCCCACGACCATTCCACGTGTGGATATCTTCGCCTTCCCGGGATGAGGAAGGTGGGCCATAATTTTTGTTGAGGACTCATCTAGCTTCTCAACCGCTTCTTCACGCCACCCCTTTCCCTCGACGATCTTTCTGTAGGCTGGCCAGCACCACGCTCCCGGGAAATCCGGACCATCGTACCACGATTGGATAGTCTCAGCGCCGGTCAACACACTGGGATCGGAATACTCAACGAACCGTTGAGTCTGTTCTTCGTATTTTTCTACTGCCTTCTCGACGAGTTCTCGGTTCCCCATTAATTTCAGTAGACGTTCCTTTGCCTTCGAAGGTGGTCTCCCCCCCTGAATGAACGTCCGGTAATCGTCTATGGCATCCTCTAATTGTTGCTCGGGAAACTCACTCATCAAACCCCTCCAACTCGAAATCATTGACCGGTCTATTCAATCCTCAAGTCCTCATGTCCCAACTCGGATGCAACCTCGTTTAGAACTGCTGTATCGTCTGTCAGTCCGGCTTCCCGAAAATCCGACGTCGCATCTTCACTCACAGTGAAGTAGCGAATTGCTGCTTGAACGAGACGATATCCTCGACTCTCACTTTCGCCCGTTCCAGAACTTTCGCGATTGAGCAATTCCCTCACTGAATCCGCAATTTTCTGGGCAAGATCCAAATTGACCGACGGGTTTTTCTCCGCTTCCTCTCGGAGAAGTGCCAGGTATCCAGAAATCTCGAAACGAAGTACTTCAGGTGACTGTAGAGGTTTATCGATCAATTCCTCGAAGAGACCTCGGACGGATGAGGCCATTGCAAGAGTGGACTCTTCATCAGTCGCCTTCGAAGCCGCAGAGCTATCTTGACCCAGCTGCCCCGAGGTGGGCGCGCGAGACTCGCCCGGCTCGTCTGGCTCAGGGGAAGAACTTCGACTTCTCTCATCGGTTCGGGCAGCATTCGCCGAGCGGCTTTCGGTATCGTTCGCCGCTCGATCCGCCTCCGTTGAGGATTCCCCGGCCCTGATCTTGTCGGCTGAATATTCCGTCACTTTGTCCGATCCATCCAGCGGGCGGACTTTGTCGAGCAATTCTCCGCAGCGACTGTAGAAGGCCTTCCACCCACCCTCCGTTGAACCAACTTCAATCTTCGCGACTTGGTACTTGTCGCGCCAAGATTTAGGCATGTACTCAAACTGATAGTTGCCGTATTTTTTCCGCGGTTCTCCATCGACGAGAAGGAGATAGGTTGTGACTTCATCCTTGTTGCTTTCCGCTACACGTCCGACAAACTCGACGATCTCCACTTCACCGGTCGGCATCTGCTGAGCTCCCTGATGAATTTGACAACAGATTTCGTTGTTCTTCGGGCGGGCGAAAATTATGTGGCCGCTGACAACATCAGTCGTCACTGCGTGCGAGAGATACCATGAAGATACAGGTGAGCCTACGAAGCTCTCTTTCCATAGTAACTAGGCTCGGCCAAGGGCTGGATCCCTCCGAATTGGTCGCGCAAGAATGGTGCTCCGAAGACTATATGCCTATATGCGTTGCCACGCAAGACAGCCGTGACTGAATTCCGAACGATTTTCGGAAGTTACGATTTACCAACCTGGCCCAAGAATTCTCTAAACGAGAGTACATTGCCTCCGGATTCATACTGGGCAATTTGGTTCACATCCTCTTCAGGCACGACAATCGAGAGTGACCGTCTCGCCATCCGCTGGAGTTTCAATTCAGAAATCTGCCGGTCCAGTGTGATGAAATACGCACCTTCAGGCACCTGCTTCCATCGTTCGCGGATCGTTGTTTTTGCGCTAAGAATGAGGGAAGTGCCATCCTTCGGATCCTTGACTTCGAAATCGAGTCGTCGGTCTCCGGATTCGCGGTCGTAGTACGATCCATTTTCATCAAGGAGATGTTGGACGTGATGCTCGAAGCTCTTGCCGGCCCGAGAACGGCGCGATTGAGTGATACTTTTTCCGACTGAAATTATCCGCCCCAACGCGGCTGCCACATATTCTTCGAGCTGTTCCCAGTCCCGTGGCGGTTTAGGTGAATTTGCTTCCCTCAGCCCAGCAGTAAGCAGTTTGGGGTAATGCAGAGCTTCAACGGCGCGAAAAAGGGAGAACTCCGCCTCTTGCAATACCCAACGGACGAGATTCCCGGGCGCATTTTTCAGGGCGGTCTGGAGGGGAGACTTGGAACTGGATAGCCCCGGACATTTAACGCGACCTTTCAGATCAGACTCTGCCTCCGATAAGAGGTCCCAAATGGCGTTGGCTGTAGTGGCCGTCTGTGGGAGTTCTTCCCCCCTGGAATAGAGCCTTTTCGCATGGTTCTCGATAAGGCTGGCCATCCTCGGGCCGACGTCCGCATCGGGCCCGGAGGCTCCTTTGGAAAGGTCCACTGCACCCCAGTGTGGGCTCTCTGGAAGGCCGAAGGACTCGACTGCTCGCTCAAGGAGGCGTCCCTGCTCCACACCGATGATGATGGCGTCATAGTTGCGCGAGCCCGCTTGTTCCCGCTTTCCCATCATCAATACCGAGCCGCTTTGAAGCCGCTCGAAATAGGGGTTGTATACACAGGTCAGATGAGCCTCGGGCCGCGATGCCCGATTGCCTTCGCAGTAGTATTTGAGTCGGGTCTGCTTGTAGCCGCCGTGGTAGGTGATATCTGAACGTCGGAAGGTATGGCCGTTCAGAAGCCAGTCCACCTCGAGTGTCTCTGTCGCATTGGAATCCGGGGCCGAATCTAAGCCGAAAAACCCTATAAACCTTCGAGGAACGAGAACACCGGACTGATGACTCTCTTTCCCGTCGGCCCACTGATGGTCGTTCTTCGCAAGCGACTTGAAGAAGATGGATGTGTAGTCGCCTGCACGCTCGAGGAACCGTTCAAAGTCTTCTTCTTGGCAGGACGGCATCTTGGAGACCCAACATCAGCTTTCGATGAGTTTCACACCGAGACTATCCGGCGCTGACGGCGGAGACAATCGTCTCGTTGTCATAGTCGGAGAAGAGCTCTTCCTGGACTGCGACGTCCGCATCCGGAAACTCCGTCAGGTCACTGGGAACCTCGAGGAGTGGTCTGATGGACTTGGAAATGGCGGTCACGATCGGCACACACACACTATTGCCGAATTGCTTGTACGCCTGAGTGTCACTAACGGGTTGTTCCGGGCCTTTTTCGGAACGGTCATACATTCGCTGGAAGTCTGCCGGAAACCCCTGAAGCCTCGCACACTCTAAAGGTGTAAGTCGCCTGGGGCGGCGATCTTCGCCTCGGTAGACCAACGCCTCCGACCCATCCTTGTAGTATCTGGCGCTCAGCGTGCGAGTATACGCATCATCGCGTTTCACCATGCCGTACCCGAAACCGTTGCCTTTTGCCCGGTGTTTACGCTTATAGTCTTGGAGGTACTCCCACATATTCTCCGTCAGGGTGTACTTGTCCGGAACTTTTTCGTGGGACTCCAAAATAGGGCCTACCCGAGGCCACTTCTCTTCGGGTGGAACACCGTAGGTTTGACGAAACTCGTCTGCGAAGTGGCCAATTCTGTTGTCGACGTCGTCCCAGAAGGCGTCCCAGTCGAGGAAACGGTCCTCTTCGACTCCGAAGGCATCTCTGTGGAAACCGACAATAAAGACTCGCTCTCGATGCTGGGGCACGACATCTGCGGCGTCTAAGACCTTACTCGTAAAAACATAGCCAGCTTCATGAAGGCAGGCTGCAATCACCTTCCACGTATCGCCGCCGTCGTGCGACTGGAGGTTCTTAACATTCTCCAGCAGAAACGCCTTGGGCTGCTTTTCGAGCAGGATCTCTTTGATATCGAAGAACAGAGTACCCGTCGTCGGATCGTCGAATCCGTGTGACCGCCCCAACGCGTTCTTCTTCGACACGCCCGCTATCGAAAACGACTGGCACGGAAACCCACCGGTCAGGACATCGTGGTCCGGGACCTCTGACGGATCCAGGTCCTTGATATCCCAATTGAAGTGGTCGTCCTCCTCGTCTTCGTCGAAATATGCCGAGTAGGTCTGACGTGCCCACTTGTCGAGTTCGGAGGTCATCACGCAGGAGCCACCGATTGCCTCAAACGCGAGGCGAATTCCGCCGATACCTGCAAAGAGGTCGATAAATGTCAGGTCCTCGCGTTGACTCATCTTGCGACTCCGTTGAATCCTCTATCAGTCAAATCAAGCGCAGGCTTCCCGAACTACTCAGCCCGGCCAACAGTCTCAGCAATGGATGACCCTCTCGAGCCAGATACCGTTCAGTCAGAGCTAAAAATTCTACGGTCGGGGGTAATTAGCTGGTGGCGCACACAGGAGTTTAACTTTCCCTGGCGAACGCGTGAAGGCAGTGAATGGGAGGCGCTCGTCACGGAGGTCCTTCTCCAACGTACGAGGGCAAATGCGGTCAAAGAACTCTACAGAGAGTTTTTCAAAAAATACAGCAGTATCGAGAGACTCCACGATGCTTCCGAAGGCGAGATTCGCGATGACATAAGCTCCCTGGGGCTCCACTGGCGAGCGGAGTACTTGAGCAGCCTGGGAACAGAGCTTTCCGAGCGAGGCGGTCGTGTCCCAGAAGACCGCGCGGATATCGAAGACTTGCCCGGAATCGGACAGTACGCGGCCGGTGCCTTCCTCACTTTCCAACGCCACAGACGAGTTACCTTCATCGATGCGAACATCGTGAAATTGCTCGGACGATTCCTCGGCTTCGAATGGGACGGAGAAACCCGTCGGAAGGCATGGTTTGTCGATCTTGCTGATGCCTTTTTTGACCACGACTACCCTCCAGCGAAATTCGGATACGCGGTGCTCGATTTCACCCGGGAAGTCTGCGGGCGCACTCCGGAATGCGAATCGTGCCCGGTTCAGAAAGACTGCGCGTTTCCATAGTGCCACGCACCAACCAATAACTGAACATATTTACAGGTTTCACTCCGGTCAAATGCCGGGGCTGCACTGCTCGGGGCTGCGGGCAGTTGGACGAGTCGGTCGAGAGAGACTTTGGGGCCTCGAATTTTCAGCGAAATCTACAGCACCACATCCATCATTTGCTGGATCTTGGCTCGCTTCAGAATGCCGGTGTGGTCGAAGACGCTCAAATCGAAAGAATCGGCTGAGGTGTAGTCGGTCCAGTTCTCGGCCGCCCACTTCAAGTCCTCGGCGGCCACGATGGAGATGTCGGCATCGTGGCTCGTGTCGTGCTTCAGGCGGATGCAATTTGATTCGGCCTCTTCGGAGGCCTCCGGAACAACGATCATAAAGCAGCTCACCCGGGTCTCGGTCGTATCCCGAATGTAGCGCTTGAATTGCTTCAGGTGGGAATTTGGGAACGTATAGATATCGGCCTTTGATTTGTTGTCCCACATGAAGAGGGATCCGTCGTCGAACTGGGCCATCCCATCAGGATGGTCCGATCCGTCCATCGGGAGAAGTTCGACATTGAATTTCTCCTGAAACAGGTGGCGCGTCGCAACTTCGAAGGCGTTGTTGATGTCGAGATCCTTCGAGATAACGTCATTCGCCAGCAGATTTTCGCGGTCCCTCTCCGCAAGTTCGACGAAATACTCGTAGTACTGCTCCGCCTGTGACGCTTCTTCGTCAAGCTCTCGAATGAGGAGGTTATCGAAGTGGTTGACGATCCGCTGAATCTTGTCGGCCTTGGTTCCACTGACCGTCACACCGGGTAGGCTGTTGCAGATGTCGTAGAGATCGTCGGCCATCAACTCATCGAGCCCTTCGGTGGGACGAATTTCGGTCGCCATGAGTCGGTCGACGAGTTCGTCTTTGTTTCCGTAGACAGGGAAGTTGTTCTCTCGAAGAACCTCCTTCAAATTCTTTTTGGTCAGGTTCTTCCAGAGAAGCTGGCGCGCATTATCGCTCAGCTCGATATCCAAGACACGCTTTATTCCCTCCTGAAGCTCCTCGGGCACGACGATATTCTTACCCTGCGGCTCGTGGTTGCAGTAAAAGACCACGCCCCGGCGCTGCAGAAATAACAGTGCCGCATTGATTTCGTCGTACGTGTGGGGCGCGCCGTCCTTTTTGGGAAAGACATCGAGCTGCGCCTCGATCAGCCGTTGTTGTTCACGACTCACCCCGAGCTTTTCCCGCAATCGGTGGATAAGACGGTATTCATCGCGACTGAGCTGATCGTCTTCGTACGCCACCTGGAGTACTTCTCTGAGGATTTCAGCGGATCGCGATTCGACGTACTTGAGAGCATCTTCCTGATCGGCCTCGTCAATTTTTGCCTGTTCGCGCTCCTGAACACGCTCGGTCAACTCGCGCTGGCTAATGGCGCAGTCCGGCGTGTTGATGAGCGTTTTCAGCACGAAGTAGGTGCAGATCCGCTCGGAATGGTCAACCTCAAACAGGTCAATTCGCCGGTCGACATTTTCCGGACGAGCGAGTTCGTCCGAATTTCGAACGATATAATCTCGTATCTCGTCTTCGTCCTGGGGGCCCAAGTCCTTCGTAAAACTCTCCTGGATACGCCCCAGGTACTGCTTGGTCATATGCTTGACAGCTTCGTCGATCCGCATCCCGTGTCCTCTCCTAAGATCACTTGGATTTGAAGCGTAACACGACGGATCGTGCCGATTAAAGACAGATGTTTCGAATTCGCCACATATCGGAGATAGTGATCCTCGTCGGAAGCTCGATGACCACGCGTGCAAGAATGAACTTCGAGGGCTACCAGCACCCTATGACCTACTACGACGCATACGCCGAAGAGCTCGTCCGGCGCTATGAAGCGCTGGAGTTCGAGGAGGTCCACGCCGATATCCTCGACGCGGTGCCGAACGTGGCCTCGAATGTGCTCGACGTCGGCGCCGGGAGCGGTCGAGACGCGGCGGCGCTGGCGCGGCGCGGGCATCGGGTTGTGGCGGTGGAGCCATCGGAGGCGATGCGACGTGAGGGCCGGGCCATTCACGGTACAGGCTCGTTTGACTGGATCGACGATCAGCTTCCGCGCCTGGACGAAGTGTACCGGCTCAATGAGTCCTTCGACCTGATTTTGGTCAGCGCGGTGTGGATGCATGTGGCACCCGAAGATCGAGACCTGGCAATGCAGCGTCTCCAGGGGCTGTTGGCGCCGGGCGGAAGACTCGTGATCACGACGCGCACGGTGGAATTCAGCGGCGAGCGAACGATGTACGCCGTGGAGCCGGAGAGGATGGTCCAGCGAGCTCTGGATCACGACCTGGACGTGGAACGCCAACAGACGTCTTCGGACTTGCTCGGTAGAAGCGATGTGAGCTGGTCGTCGCTCGTGTTCCGTCGGCCAGACCGTGGCGTGGCGGCCTTGCCCACGTTGCGAAACGTCATCGTCAACGATTCGAAGAGTTCCACGTACAAGCTCGGCCTGCTACGGGCTCTGTGTAGAGTCGCCGCCGGGGCGAGCGGATTGGTCCGGAGACGAGACGACGGATTCTGCGACGTGCCCCTGGGCCTGGTCGCCCTCTACTGGGCGAAGTCGTATTGGCAGCCGATGAGCCAGGGTTTGGAGCAACAGGCCTATTCGGGGCAAGACTCCCAATTTCAGGAAGAACTGGACCGGGCCACTAACACACTATCGAATTATGACCTCAGAGTGGGGAAAAAGTTTGATGGGGACAGCGCGCAGGCGCTCCACAAGTTACTGAGGTCCATTCGGGCCACCATTCGTACCGGTCCGTCCAAACACACGACTTACGCGGGCACCAAGGATCCCATTTTTAGGTACAAGAGCGATGCTTTTAGCGGCGGTTTGGTGCCATCAGAACTCGGAGAAATAGAACTCAATCCAGAGTACCTTCGGAGGTTCGGCGCATTACGAATTCCAACGGACATCTATGAATCGCTGGAGCGCAACTGGGTCTGGATCGAGCCGACGGTCGTCGACGAATGGGCCAACCTCATGCAGCGGTACGAATCAGGCGACCGCAGAGACGAGGCTTATCGAAACGCATTGAAGTGGCGCGCGGGAGACAGGCGAGACACCCAGCAAGTCTCGAACATCGTCACTCGCCTGCTTGAACAGGAGACGGATTTGAGTGGCGTCTGGACGGGCGAGGCGATCGCCGATTCCGACAAGATCGAGATCGACCACTGCATCCCATACAGCCTCTGGGGCAACAACTCGTTGTGGAATCTGCTGCCGAGCACGAAGGCTGCGAACCGGAAGAAACGCCATCGCATCCCGAGCCGCGAGTTGCTCTCGGGCTCCAGGGAGCGAATCGAATCATGGTGGGAGCGCGCCTTCGTCGACTCTCCCAACCGGCGCCGGTTCTCCATCGAGGCCACGGCATCGTTGCCCGGAGTGGACGTCGATACCGACGAGCCGGAGTTAGACCCCATCTACGATGCACTTGTTCGTCAGGTCGATCGGATGAAGCGGGACCAGCAGGTCGAGACCTGGGATGGTCTCAGCGGCTAATCACTCTTCCACAATCGAATCATGGGGGTTGAAGGCGACTTCCCAGAGGTGGTCGTCAGGGTCGGCAAAGTAGCCGGAGTAGCCGCCCCAGAAGACTTCTTCGGGTTCTTTGACGATGTTGGCGCCGGCGTCGCGGGCCTGTTCGATGACCTCGTCGACCTGGTCGTGTTCGCGAACGTTGTGGGCGACGGTCACACCGCGGAAGCCCTCGCCATCGGCCGGGCAGCCGACGTCTTCGGCGAGTTTGTCCCAGGGATAGAGCGCCAGTTTGAGGTGGGGATTGAGCTGGAAGAAGACGATGCCGTCGTCGGGGGAGCCGTCGTCGGCCGGGGTGAGCCCGAGGCCGTCGGTGTAGAATTCGAACGAGCGGCTCAGGTCGTCGACGCCCAGGGTAATGATCGAGATGCGTGGTTCCACGGGGCCCTCGTCGTGTCGGTCAATTGCACGGCTTGTTGCTGTTGCCGTCGATGGTGACTGTGGCGTCTGCGCCCAACCGCACGTCCTCGAGGACACTTTCGATGTGGCAGCGCTTCAGGTTCTTGTTGTCGCGGATGACCAAGACGTTCAAAACGACGTCCAGCGAGGCGAGCTTGGAGATATCAGTCAGATTGTCATTTGACGTGATGAAGAGATCGACCGGGACTCCGACCAGCTCGGGGAGTTCCGTCACCTCGGAGTTGCTGCCGAAGTGAACAGCCGCACCGTTCACATTGACGCCATTGAGGGCGGCGAAATCGGCCATTTCCGTTTGGTTTATGGCCAGAAATGCAGTCCTGTGCTTATAGACCATCTCCTCGAGACCTGCGATCGCCTGCAGATCACTCAAGTTGTTGTTCGAAATCCGCATATTTCCCGAGCGGGTAAGATTCTGGACACCCTGAAGGTCAGAAAGACGCGGGTTATCCGTGAGGCTAACGCGCGCGCCGTTGTGTAGGTTCAGCCCACGAGTGGTCTTCAAATCCGGCATTCTGTAGACCGATACCTCTTCGAGGATATGCCGATTCGCAAAGGCATCCAGTTTGGTAACCCCCGGAATCTTGAAGACGCTCAAACTTGGAATATTTCGGCAGTCGGACTCGCAGACCTCTCGCAGTTCTTCCTTGGTGTCGATCTGAATCAGGGTCTCGTCCCAAACATTGCAGTCCTCGAGCTCGGAGGCGGGTTTGGGTTCGCAGACCGCGCCGTTTTTCTCGGCGATTTCATTTCCGCTGGGCAGCAATGTGTCGTTGTTGCAGGCCGACGCGGCGAAGGCGGCGACGACCAAGACGACACTCAATGTGCGAATCGATTTCACAAGTTACCCCGACCAGATAATTGGCTGGCAATGTCGGCGACACCGCCACCCTAACGGAATGGCGTGTGGGTTGGAAATCTCTAATTCAGCCGGCCGACCACCATGTACTGCCGATCGAGTTTCAGCGAGTGCACCTGGGCGTCGAATCCGCCGGCTTCCAGCTCCTGGACGATCTCTTCGGGCTCGAGTCGGTGCTTTTTGGGCGGGCCGCTGGGAGACTCGCGGGTGAAGTCGACGATCCAGACCGAACCATCTTCGGTGAGTCGGCTCTTGAGGTGTTTGGCGTATTCGGCCCGGTCGGGGATGTGGTGCCAGGTATTGACGATCAGCACCCGGTCGGTGGAGTTCGGCTCCAGGTTGGTCTTGGTCTGGGCCGACAGGATCGTCTCGACGTTCTCCAGCCCCTTCTCTTTGGACAACTGGTCGACGTAGTCGAGCATCGCCGACTCGATGTCGACGGCGAAGACGCGGCCATCTTTCCCCACGGCCTCGGAAAGATACGGCACGAAGTACCCGGTCCCGGTCCCCACGTCGGCCACCGTCATGCCGGCCTCGATGTTCATGGCATCGACGACCGCCTGAGGCCGCTGCCACTCGTCGCGCTCCGGAGCGTTCCAAGAGTCGGCCAGCTTTTCGGGCTGGGTAAATCGCTTCTTTTGATGGTCCGACTTCTTCGCATGGTCGGCCTTCTCAGCGTGACCGGTCCCCTTGGCTTTGTGGTGATGGACGGTCCTCGGCTCGGTCTCCTCCGCCTTTTTATCGGTGGAGCAGCCCGCGGCGAGCACGAAGGCGGAGAGTGCGACGACGAGGACAAATCTGCACGTCTTCAACATGAGACCTTCCGATTTTATCAGTTGCAGGGTTCCGATTTATTTCCTTCCACGACGACCTTCGCGTCATCGCCAATTTGCACATCGTCCAACACGTCTTCAATGTGGCACTTCGACAGCGACGGATTCCTGCGGATGGTGATACCGTTTTTGATCCGATCCAGCGAACGAAGCGCCGAGATATCTGTCAGATTCTCGTTGAAATAGAGCGATATTTGAGACGGCGCGCCATCGAACTCTGGCAGTGCTGTCAATCCAGAATTTGACTTGAAAAACAGGTCGGCATTGGTGACGTCCACCCCCTCGAGGGGCGAATAGTCGCTGACATCAGTAGAACTGATGCTCAGCGAACCATCCGTGCCCGACGCGTCGGGCACGACTCTCTGCAGGGAACGGAGATCCTCAAAATCTTCGAGCCATGCACCACCGATCCCGAGCCCGCTCAATTCCGTGAGTCCTCGTAAGGCCTCCACACTCTCGAGCGGCGAATTGATCGCAGTAAAAGACCCGCCATTCGCGAGTTGAAGGCCTGCTGTGGACTCCAAATTCATCTTCTCCAAGCTTATCTGTCGCACGACCTTGTTGGACAGCGGGCTCAAGTCTTCGAGATCGGAGAGACCGCTGGAAAGCCCCTGGAGCCAGATTTCGTCGATGTACCTGCACCTCGACTCGCAGATCTGCCTCAAGGTAAACCGCGTGTCTACAAATTGGGGCACCTTGACCTGACAGTCCTCCAGTTGTTCCGCTGGCACAGTGTCACAGATGCCCCCCTCCGGGCTCGGATACCCGACCACCAGTGAATTCCGGTTCCATCCTCCGGGACCCACGGAACGTATCTCCGCGTCCAAGTTGCCGGCCTCCAAGTCCGATACGACGTTTTCTGGATTCAGATGTGACTCAGCGGACGGACCGGACGAGTACTCGGTCTTCACGTCGACGATCCAGACCGAGCCATCTTCTGTCAGCCGACTCTTGAGAAATTCGGCGTAGCCAGCTCGGTCGGAAAGCTCATGCCACACGTTGACGATGAGGATGCGGTCGTAGGCGTTCGGGTGCAGATGGGTCTTGATCTGGCCGGCCCGTATGGTTTCAACCCGTCCGGAGCCCTCCTTCCCCACAGCCTCTGAAAGATGCGGGACGTATTTGGCAGCGTCCAGACCCACGCTGGCTATGCTCATACCCGGCTCGAGGTACATGGCGTCGGCGACTGCTCGGGCCAGGTTCCAGTCCTCGCTCTTCGACAAACCCTTGAATTCGGCGAGCTTCCCGGATTGTGAGACTCGCGTCTCGGGATGGTCACCCTGGTTGGCCGCGAAGAAGGCTCCGGCCAGGACGAAACCAGATACCACCAGTGCAACGGCGAGTCTGAGGACGTTCACGACGAACCTCCGGTAACATTCATTTCGATCCCACTGTATGATTCTCGCCGAAGCTCCCTCCGGAATGCAAACCTCGCCATGATCGAACACGACCTGTCACCGCTCATCGTCTGGATTTTCGCCGGGCTCGTTGGCCTCCATGGACTCATCCATCTACTGGGTGCGGCCAAGGGCCTCGGTTGGGCCGGGGTCTCGTCGCTGGAGGCCACGATTTCCCCGGGCGCCGGCGTAGCGTGGTTGGCGGCGGCAATCCTGCTGATGACGACCACAGTCGCCTACCTGGCGAACGCTCCCTGGTGGTGGATGCCCGGGCTGGTGGCGATGGCGGTCTCCCAGACACTCATCGTGATGTCCTGGCAGGCCGCATGGGCGGGCACGACGGTTAACGTATTGCTGATGCTCGGCTGCATCCTCGGCTACGGCTCCTGGCACTTCCAGTCGATGGTCCAAGGCGAGCTGGGGTCACTGACTCAAGAGGCGACCGAAGTTCGGATCGCCGACGACGACCTCACGGGACTTCCGGAGCCGGTTCAGGAATGGCTGCGGACGTCCGGGGCGTTGGACCAAGACCCACCACACACGACGTCGCTGTCTCAAACCGGTCGCCTGAAGACCGAGCCGGGCGGCGACTGGATGCAGGTCGGCGCCAACCAGACCGTGTCCGTCCAACCGCCGGCCTTCGTATGGACGGCCTCGGTCGAGGCCGCCCCGCAGATCTTTTTGACCGGTCGCGACAGGTACATGAACGGCCGCGGCGAGATGTTGATCAAACTGCTGTCACTGGTGCCGGTGGTGGACTCCAGTGGCGAGGAGATCGACCAGGGGGCGATGGTCCGCTATCTGGCCGAGATGGTCTGGTATCCGTGGGCGGCCACGCAGGACTACATCGAATGGGAGGAGGTCGACGACCACCACGCCGAGGCGACGATGCGCTACAAGGGCGTCGAGGCCACCGGGGTCTTCACTTTCGCCGACGGCCGGCCCGTCCGCTTCGAGGCCGACCGCTACTACGACCGGCCCGACGGCGCCACCAAGGAGCGCTGGGTGGTCGAGATGTCCAAGCACCGAGAACTGAACGGCATACGAGTACCCACCGAGGCATCGATCACCTGGAAACTCGATCCCGATTTCACGTGGTACCAGTTGGAGATCTCTAGTCTGAAGTGACCTCAACCATCCGGCGGCCACTCGCCGTCTGTCACCCGGCGGGAGCACCATGAGCTAGCGATATCCTCGTCCCACCGAGGGCTGAGGAGATCGCCCTTCACGCACTCGTACCCCTCGGGACACGACAAGCGGGCCGTGTCGTCCAGCGTCTCGCAATCAATGGCGAGCCGGCAGAATGGGTCATCTTTATCGATGCGAAACTCCCATCCTTTGCACAGACGTTCCGCCCCTGTGCACTGACCCAACCCTTCGTCGGGAGGAATCCCTTTCGGTGAAATAATGCAATCGCCCTCGGGGCATTGGGCCGTCCGATGACAGGCATGCGGCCGGCATCGTTTCCCATCGCAGAGCTGGTCCTCGGGACACGAAATCTCACAGTCAGGTTCGTCGACATGCGGTTCATAGCATCCGAGCAACGCGTATCCTTCGTTGAAGAATCCGCAAGCTCGATCACTGCCCGGGCAGTCCTCCTCGGCGAAGCAGGTCTGGAAGCACTTTCCCCCACCGCATCCACCCGATTTGCATTCCCAGTCCTTCTCACAGGAGGCGCCGACCGGCTTTTCCCCACTTCGCCTACACGTCGATTCAACGTCGAGTTCATTGTCACACCAGTAACCTGGCGGACAGAGCGCATGGTTACCATTATCATCGCACTTCCGCTGTGGGTAGCAGCGGTCGTTGACGTTGCAGTATTGCTTCTGACCGCAATCTTCGTGGTCGGTGCATTCCGGTCTGCATTTGGGGCCGTGGACATCAAAGTCGCACTCAGCTCCGTCGACAAGACAAACGGCCCTCTGGTCCACTCGCTGGCAGGTCGCCCCTTCGACGGCACAGGTGCAGTCGAGAGGAGCGACGTCAATCGTATCGCGGGTGTCGGTCGTGTCCTGCACGTCGGCTGTATCTCGGACGTCCATGAGATCTGAACCGTCACCCGCATCTGCCTCGGACCGGGCGTCGCGCACATCTCCATCCAGCGTCCAGTCCTCGGGGCGATCCCCATCGTCGATGCACCCCGTGGCGGCCATGCACAGGCCGACCATGATCATCGTTCCGATGCGCATCGCCCATGTATGCATCTGGAAGTCCTCACAGCGGCCACGAAGCAGCAAGCAGAAAGCTCCCGTGATCTTTTTCATTCGCACCGTGAGACTAGTGACGCTCCTCACGCACATCAAGGTAATCGCACCGAGAGCTCGGCGGCCTGATAGTACCCACGGAGGCCGCAGTCACCTGGAAGCTCGACCCCGATTTCACGTGGTACGAGTTGGAGATCTCTAGTCTGAAGTGACCTCGAAGACCCGGCGATTGAAGTCTTCGCCATCGGACACAAAGTCGACGATGTAGACGCGATCTCCGCCGGGCAGGACCATACGCACGTCCTGCAAGTCGAGGCTCGACAGATCAAATGACTCGGGCCCGACGAAGTCGACACCTGTGGGCGCGCCGTACAGGGTCTGGAAATCGGCGGTTACACCCCAAATCCAGCCGCTCGGCGCCGCGAAAGCGGTGCTGGATCGACCGGTGTCCGAGACGGCGGCTTCCGCGAAGACGGTTCCCTCAACGGAGCTGTACGATTCCGGCGAGTCGTACTGTTCCAGGTCTTGGAGCGTCCCGGGCGGGTAGAAGACCCCGTACTGTCCGGCGGGTAGAGGCGTGAAGCTCGGCGGCCCCGACCGTTGGCAATCGACGGCATCCAGATCGTCGAGCGGTGCCACGCAGGCCCACTCCGGGTCGGACTGTCTCGCCTCGCGCGGCAGCAAGAACAGGTGTCCATTCGCCACGGTGCAGGACGTCTCCTCTCCAGGAATCCCGGTGAAGGGACCTCCTTCTTCCTGAAGTTCGGCGAGTGCGATTTTTGTGACGACCGAGGTCGGAGAGACATCGTCGCGAACCACGAGAGTCGGCGGCGGTTGCGACCCCATATCTACGATGACCTCCCAGTGGAACAACCGCTCGCCGTCGGTACACATGTGTCCTGAGACCCGGTCGAGCTCCCCGAGCTTTTCGATGTCAGTTCCGTCGATACTCCATACAGTCCGAAAGCTCGCGTTCCACAGACGTGCCCGCAGGTCGTTTTCCAACAGGTGAAACCGAAGGGCGTTCAAACCTGTGAGCGTTCCCGGCACATCGATCTGCTGGCTGGCAGCCAGTGATCCATCGGGATTGTACGCTGCCAACCTATGGGCCGTCTGCTTTGTATGACTGCCCCGATACTCGACAAGCCAGACCCGACCCTTGTGATCGAGCGCCATGTCACCGGGTGTGGGTGTGACGGGCGTCCACCCGTCGTCAAACTCCTGAATGACCTCGGCCGAATCTGCCCCGGGCTCATATTTGTAGAGGGATTTGTCCGTTTCCGTTTCGTTCTCGCCGAGCGCATACAGCGTGCCGCTGCCGTCGACACGGACAAGACCCATGTAAGCCGTAAGTCCTCGCCAGAACCCGCCACACGAGGACGTTTTTGCGTGATAGAGTGATGGCTCAACTGGACTGAGTCAGGAGCCATCATGACAGACATCGACACCATCATCGAAGACCTGAAAAGGCGCGCCGAGCGCCGAACTAACAGCCGCTACCCGGAGGAGTTTCGTCAGGACGCCGTTCGGTTGGTCGACCGACTGCGCAAGGCCGGCTGGACACAGAAGCGGATCAGCTCGGAGATCGAAGTCCCCTGGGTGACTCTACGACGGTGGAGGTCGAGGCTTGGTTCCACCCAAGATCACGAGGCAACGGACTCCTTTCGACCCGTGTCCATCGTCGAGGAACCGTCCGATTCTGAGACCGACGGCATCGCGTTGGTGTCGCCGTCGGGCTGGAGGATTGAAGGACTGACAGTCACCCAGGCCGTGGAGGCGGCCCGGAGGCTGGGATGATCGGCACCAATCGGAAGGTCCGAGTATGGGCCTATCCCAAACCGTGTGACCTGCGGAAGGGGCACAATGGACTCAGCGGACTGGTCCGCCAGGAGTTTGAGGCCGATTTTCTCAGCGGCGACTACTTCCTTTTCGTCAATCTCCGCCGCTATCTGTGCAAGGTCCTACTGTGGGACGGCACGGGGCTGGCCATCTACAATAAACGGCTTGAAGAGGGACAATTTGCCCGGCTGTGGCGCACGCCCGGAGAGCCGATGCTTCAGATGACATCGGCCGAGCTGGCGCTGTTTCTGGAGGGCTGTGAGCTGGTTGGCCGCGAGCCGCTGTCTCCTCCTGAATTTGCTCCTTGACCGGGTGATCGGCATGTGATCAAATGAGATCATTATGGCCGATATCGACCTCCACAATGAAACCGACCCCGAGCGCCTCCGGCAGGTAGCCATCCTGCAGGATGCCGAGATCGGGAAACTGCACGAAGTCGTGGCACGGCTTGCCACGGAAGTCGACAAACTGAAGGAGACCAAGCACGGCCAACTGCAGCAGGAGCTCCGAGAGGTCAAAGACTTCGTCAACCGCCTTCAGCACCTGCAGTTTGGCAGAAGCTCCGAGAAGCGGACCACGGGCACCCGGAAACGTCGCCGGAAGCGACGCACCCCGGCGCCACAGACGGACCTCCCCATCGTCGAAGAAGTCCTTGAGCTCGACGAACCCGACAAGATCTGTCCGGAGTGTGGGGACCTACTGGACGAGATGGGCAACTGCTCGGAAGACAGCGAGATGGTCGAGGTCGTCGAGCGGAGTTTCTTCGTCAAGAAAGTCAGACGCCAGAAATACCGCTGTCGATGCGGTCACATCGAGGCCGCCCTCGGCCCGCCGAAACTGCGCGGCACCCAGCGCTACACACCGGAGTTTGCCCTGGAGGTCGCCACCAACAAATACCTGGACCATCTGCCGCTGGAACGTCAGGCCCGCCGGATGGCCCGTCAGGGGCTGAAGGTCTCATCCCAGACGCTCTGGGATCAGCTGGACCGACTCGGCGACCACATCCATGCTACCTACGAAGGTATCGGACAGTGGATCCGGGGCGGCGACGTGATGGGGATGGACGAGACGCCCTGGCCGCACATCAAGAAAGGCGGCGCAAACAACTGGCAGCTGTGGGTCCTCCGAGGCCGGGGGGCGGCCTGGTATGCGCTGCGAGATTCACGGAGTGGGGAAGTAGCGCAGGAGCTGATGGGTGATTTTTCGGGCTGGCTGGTGACCGATGCGCTGAAATCCTACGACAAGGCCGTCCGCCGCTCCGAAAAGGTCGTCCGACAGGCCGGCTGCTGGTCACATGCCCGACGGAAATTTGTCGAGTGCGAGGACAATCGGCCGAAGGCCTGCGGAGAGATACTGGATCTGATCGGCGCACTCTATGAAGTCGAATCCCGAGCCCGGGATCCGGATGAAGGCTGGGAGCTGGGGGCCTGGAGAGCTCACCTCCGGGAGACCGAATCGGCTCACATCTTGGGCCAGATCGATGCCTGGCGGAACCGGCAGACCGCATTGCCAAAGAGCGGTTTCGGAAAGGCATTGAACTATCTAAAGACGAACTGGACGCGTTTGACCAAGTTTGTCGAACATCCGGAAGTCTGGATAGACAACAACGCCACCGAGCGGGCGATCCGCGGGCCGGTCCTCGGAAGAAAAAATTACAATGGATGTCGATCGCCGCGTGGCATGCAGGTCGCGGCCATGCTCTACACGATCTTCGAGACGGCCAAGATCTGCACCGAAGATCCGCGCGACTATCTCCGCCGAGTCGTCGAGGCCGATATCCATGACGAAGGGACCGTCACAATGCCCAAGGTCTTCGAAGAGGTCCGAGGCGACCTGACCTGATGACTTCGCCGGACTGTAAGAGCCGAAGCCGCGCCTATCCAGGTGTCGCTTCGGCTCTTTTTTTGCCGTTTACGTGGTTTGGCGAGGACTTACTGTAAGCCGGCTGCAACCCGGGAATCTGGCGTGCCGACTCGGGCCGAAATGGAAGCCAAGGACACGTCGTCGAGCTGTTTCTGGCTGGCGAGCCGCGGCGCATGGGCCAACACGGCGGACCCTCGTCGGTCGGCTTGGCGTCCTGGCCGGCGTCCTCGGTGAACTCGAAGTCGCCGCCAACGGTGTCCTCGGTGCAGCCGACGGCGAAGAGGATCGACCCGACCGCCACCAGAATGTGGGTCTTAGTAGGCGTCATTCGTCCCGAGAAACGTCATCTTCGGCGGAGAGACCATCCAGAATCTCATCGAATACCTGGTCCACATCGATAGCCTCTCCGCGATCGAGCTCGTCGATGCCGGCACCGACCATCTCGCGAAGGGCTTCTAGTTTGGCCTCGCGTTCGCGAGTCCGATCTTCGAGCATGCGGATACCCTCGCGCACGGCTTCACTGGCCGAACGAAATCGTCCCGATTCGACCTGGTTTCGGACAAACTCTTCTAGTTCTGGCGTGAGAGACACGTTCATACATGGTCCTGCGTTGGGGAACACTCACCGCGCAAATTATAGCTCCTTCCCCGTTAATGTCAATCTTTGTTATTAGGCCCGCCGGTTGGACTCACAATTGGCAGCGACCAGATCGCGGGGCCAGGGTGTTTGCGAACGAGAATCATCGGCCATGCTAGGTCATCAGGATACAATCACTCGGGCGGCCACTCACCCTCGGTCACACGGCTGGAACACCAGGAGGTATACAGGTTCCGACCACGGTCAGGCTCTCCCTGGACGCACTCATATCCCTCGGGACAAGAGAAATCGTCTGGCTTGTACCGGGACCCGCAATCGATGGCGAGTCGGCAGAATGGATCGTCTTCGTCGATGCGGAACTCCCATCCGTTGCACAGACGCTCCTCTCCCTTGCACTGACCCAAAGATTCGTTCCTCAACCCTTTCGGCGACATTACACAGTCGCCCTCTGGACACTGTGCCGTCCGTAGGCAGGCATGCGGCCGGCATTCGTCGTCGGTACAGAGTTGATCTTCGGGACACGAAACATTGCAGTCCGAGTAGGGGTCGTCAGGCTTCGGATAGCATCCGAGTAATAGCTTGTCATCGGAGAACGGATCACAAGCACGGCCAGTGGTCGGGCAGTCCTCCTCTGCTAGGCAGCTGCGGATGCATTTTCCTTCATGATGGCAATATCCCGACTCGCACCTCCAGTCCTTCTCACAGTGGGCGCCGACCGGTTTATCTCCGCTCCGTCTGCAAGTCCCGGGACTATCCAAGTCCGGATCACACCAGTAACCAGGCGGGCAGAGGGCATGGTCATGATAGTCGCACTCCCGCCGTGGGTAGCAGCGGTCATTGACGTTGCAGTACTGCGACTCGCCACAATCGGCGTGTTCGGTGCATTCCGGCCGGCACTCGGCGCCGTGGACGTCAAAGTCGCAGACGCACCGCCCGTCTCGGCAGACAAAACCCTGGGGGCAGGCCCCGTCAGCGCAGTCGGACTCATCGAGTACGCACACGGCCAACCGCTCGACGACCCGAACTTTCTCCCGCTCAACCCGCTGGCAGGTCGCCCCTTCGACGGCACAGGTGCAGTCGAGAGGAGCGACGTCCGCGGTGACGCGGGTGTCGGTCGTGTCCTGCACGTCAGTTGAATCGCGTCCGCCATCGGCATCCAGAACGTCCCTCACCCCCGAATCAGACGGGGCGTCACGGACATCCCCAGGCAGCGTCCAGTTCTCAGGGCGCTCGCCATTCTCCATACACCCCGTGACGACCATGAAGAGGCCGCAGAGGGTCAACGTTCCGATATGTATTGCCCGTAAAAACATCTTTCACCTGACCCTGTCGACTCGCTCATTCTGGTGGCTTCGGAACGTCGTCACACAAAGGATGATCGCTACCAGCCGCTTCTTCATCATAACAATACCACTGCAAATACTTCTTGCATATTCTATGTTGTTTTCCATCTCCATATCTATCCCAGTCGCCGCACCCTCTTCGCACTTCACAACTGACATTCTGCCACTCCGGGAATTCATACTCGGCTCGGACTACATTATTCGATCTTGTACGCTCGATGAACTCCCCTTTTGGATCGACTGATACTTCAATATAGCGGGTTTTTGACGCAAGTTCATTTTCAACCTTATCATGCGTCCCTACAATTATCCCTTGCCCTTCGTAACCCGGAGCGTACTTGTCTTTGTAGCCTGGGGTGATTCCCTGGTCAAGATGCGCGAAATCTGGCCATTGTTTACTCGAGTTTTTCTGAACCTCGTTTTGAATCTCCGTATCAAAGGGCTTCACGTCGTAAAGGTTGAAGGATATCTTGTTATTTTCTCCTCCGATTTCATTGCCTGAATGGTCCACTAACCTAGCCTCAACAACCTTCCCCAAGTGCATGTGCCCATGGCCCTCATGGTGTTCGAGATCAGCGTCTAAATCCTCTCGTCTCGGGGGGTAATCATTCCATGGGTCCGTGCGCGCTACCCTCTGAATCACCTGCGTCGTGGTTGGATCACAGACGTCTGGAGTTTCGTTGAACTTCTGACAAATGCATCGGGCGGCGGGAGTATCTTCCGTGCAGAAGTCGCCAGAATCCTCACATCTGCCTCGCCTCTTACATGTACCATTTGTGGGAGGAGCGTCGCAATCTGAATCCTGACTGCATGTTAGAAGGGCGCATCTCTCATCAGGCGTCTCATCTCCAACAATATCACGGCATGTCATGTCGCGTGGACACACATCATCGGAGGGAGACTTCTCCGGGTCGCAGAACTTAGCTACACATTTCTCACTGTCACCGGCCGAATCACATTTGAAACCCTTCGGACAGGGGCATTTATCGGCCGTCCCAATGGGCGGACGTTCAACGTGAAACGGACCGCTTCCGACATTCGCGATTGAGACCCTCACACGCAGCCCAAAGACTTCGGCGCCGCTCTCGGTGATTGTGCCTTCATCGATTTCAGGAGTGTCGAAGTCCACGCATTCAAGCTCTCGTCCGTCACTGCCCTCAGCGAACGCTCGAGGATCAGGAAATAAGTCCGGGAGCTTCTCTCGATTTTCGTCGTGCTCCCACATCTTGAATTGCTCCCAGTCCTCCACTGGCAACCACCGGGTCGTCTCTGAGTCACAATCTATGCCCGAGCAATTACCTCCGTAATCTTTCACTTCACGTCTATCGCCATATTTGTGACGGCGATAGGTGAAGTAGGGCTCGAATCCTGCCTTCCGAAGTTCGATCCGAAACCACTTTCTATCGTCGCCGAACAGATTTCTATCGTTGTCGAAAAGATCGTAGGTGATAGCGGACCCGACTCCAGGGTAGCATGCTCCGGTGTAGTCGTCGTAATAAAGGTTGTGCGGGTCCATGGAGGCCGATTGCTGAAAGGTCCGAGCAGAATAGTTCGGGGGTCTTTTCTTTGTGTCTTCCCATTCGTAGTTCCGATCGTACCCAGATTCGTTCATGCCCGGAGTTCTGGACGTAGGCCACTTGTAAAGCTCCCCGGTGACCTTCGGTTCAGGCGTGCCATTATCTCCATTGACGACGCTGGCCTTCGTTTGCCCGTCTTCTCCTCGCACAGGGCTACAATACTCCGAAGAGTCGTCCGAAAGGTCGCAGAGCGTGCACTGGTTTAGGCAGGCTTGAAAATTTGTAGTGGTGACTCCGTTCTTCTGGGCCGTGCATTTGTCCTCATAGAGTTTTCCGTCGCAGCCACACGCAGGGTACGTGACCTCAGAGTCACACGAGGAGGGAACGGGTTCGCAAGAGCCTAAATCGGTGTTGCATCCATCTTTTTTACAGTATTCGTTGCTCTCACATGAAAAATCGCTCACACAGGTGTCCGTCAGATCCGGCGGGTCATATTCGCCGCAACTGAGTCCCGGAATACCCGAGCCCACCGAGGCCCCGGCTTTCCGTGCCTCACACGCGCTTTCGTATTCGGAGCCGTCGCAGCCGCACACACCGAGCTGTCCAAGTTCTGGATCCGGACAGTCATTGGGTCGAGGAAGACACGTCCCCTCGGAATCTTCGGATAAACAATCGACACCGGGTGGAAAATGGCAGTATTCGTGATCCTCACATTCGGCACTGTCTTGACATGGCGCAGGGCACTCCGACGCATCTTCGTCAAAATCCGGGACGGAGAGTTCAGCAAGGCAGGCATTGTAGTATACGCGATCGTTGCAACCGCACACCGGGTCGTACCCCTCAGCATGACATTCCTTTGGTGTCGGTTCGTCCGAATCGAGCGGTTCACAAGACCCGACGTACTCATCGCATCCGTCATAGGTGCAGATTTCGCCCGGCCCACACGGATCCCCGGCTGAGCAAGCGCTCGACGCTCGTTGTTTACGCGTTTCAGACTCTCCCTCTTCGTTCTCGCCACCGGAGCCGAAGCCCCCCCCACAGGCAGAGAAGCCCAAGAGAAAAACAACAACCGAAACGACGGACATGAGACGACATGTAGACATCGTTGTACCCCAAAGTCAATGCGGTTGGCGGACCCCGCGCATAGTATGATTTGTTGCGTTGGTCGACTTTAGAGCATCTTTCCCGAGACCTCAAACGGTAAGAAGTAATTGAGTGCACTCACCGGTGATCGGTAGATTTTCCATCATGCGGCCTGACGCCGCTCCTGCTCATCGGCCCAGAAGTCATCCCACCAGTCGTTGGCCTGGATGACACGCAGGGCGCACATCGGTGAGACATTTTCTTCGGCCCACGTAGCGCCCGGGATCTTCAGCCGTCCCTGAGGGACGGTCTTGTGGGCGCTTTCGACCTCTCCGGAGCCAATGGGCCAGTCCTGGTCCTCGTAGGCTTCGTAATCCAGACAGTCGTAGAAGCGGGTGTAACAGACCGGGGTAGGTGATCGGAGCTGGTTCGCCCAAAGTGATCGGTGCTGGTTCGGCCAAAGTGACCGGCCCCAGTTCGGCCAAACTGATCGCCGAAAACGGGCTGATGTCGATAACCTTAGACGCTAAATTCGGGTACACCAGACGGGATTGTTGATGACACCGCCTGGAGGCCTGAGATGAGCAGGGAAAGGTTTGACGTGCACCGATTGCAAGACCTGGTGCGAATGCACCGAGAGGGCATCGGCTTCCGCGAGATTGCGCGGTTGCTGAAGATGAGTCCGAATACGGAGCGGAAGTATCGCCGGGCTCTGGAGCCGACTGGGCTGCTG